>Ga0209256_1000003_pt1 | contig 1661127 bp, 1508 predicted proteins | sample AraplaCol_mCL_r2_2_FD_184270 | JGI IMG/M metagenome (GOLD analysis project Ga0209256, IMG submission 184270) | Arabidopsis root microbial communities from North Carolina, USA - plate scrape MF_Col_mCL_r2 (SPAdes) (version 3) | ecosystem: Host-associated > Plants > Roots > Endosphere | place...
CCGCCACGGTTGAGGACAACCCCACAACCCCACAACCCCACAACCCCACAACCTCACAACCTCACAACCCATACCGCCATCAACTTCAAAGGACCAACCACCATGATCAAAACCCGAACCCTGGGCCGCAACGGCCCGCAAGTCTCCGCCATTGGCCTGGGCTGCATGGGCATGAGCGAGTTCTATGCGAACCGCGACGACGCCGAATCCATCGCCACCATCCACCACGCGCTGGACAAAGGCCTCAACTTCCTCGACACCTCCGACATCTACGGCCCGCACACCAACGAGCTGCTGATCGGCAAGGCCATCGCCGGCCGCCGCAAGGATGTGTTTATCGCCACCAAGTTCGGCATCACCCGCGACCCCAACGATGACAAGGTGCGCGGCTTCAACGGCCGGCCCGAATATGTGAAAGCCAGCTGCGACGCCAGCCTCAAGCGGCTGGGGATCGAGCAGATAGACCTCTACTACCAGCACCGCGTCGACAAAACCGTGCCCATTGAAGACACCGTCGGCGCCATGGCCGACCTGGTGCGCGCCGGCAAGGTGCGCTACCTCGGCTTGTCTGAAGCCTCCGCCGCCAGCATCGCGCGCGCCTGCAAGGTCCACCCCATTGCCGCGCTGCAAAGCGAATATTCGCTGTGGACGCGCGACCCCGAATTCACCGGCACCCTGGCCGCCTGCCGCGAGCACGGCGTGGCCTTTGTGGCGTACTCGCCGCTGGGCCGCGGCTTCCTCACAGGCGCCTTCAGCAAACCCGAAGACCTGCCCGCCGACGACTACCGCCGCAAGTTCTCGCCGCGCTTTGCCGAAGAAAACTTCCAGCGCAACCTCGCCCTGGTCGACACCGTCAAAAAAATCGCCGCCGGCAAAGGCGCCACCGCCTCGCAGATCGCGCTGGCCTGGGTGCTGGCCCGGGGCGAAGACATCATTCCCATCCCCGGCACCAAGCGCCGTACCTACCTGGACCAGAACATCGCCGCGCTGGATGTGGTGCTGAGCCCCGCGGATCTGGCCGAGCTCGACAAGGCCTTCCCGCCCGATGTGGCCGCGGGCCTGCGCTACCCGGCGGCGTTTTTGGGGTCGGTGAATGCCTGATTGAAGGCCTGGGGCTGCGGCAGTGGCTGAAAGCGGATATCCACCACCGAGCCTTTGGCCACCGCCGACGAAATGGCCAGCGACCATTTGAAGCGCTCGCAGATCCGCTTCGTCAAAAACAGCCCCAGCCCGCGTCCGCCGCCGGGCTTCATCGACGTTTGCAGGGCCGCGCTATAGCTGCGCGCGGCCTCCACCGCGTCAAAGCCCTCCCCGGAGTCGCTCACCCGCAGCCTGTGCGGCGTGAGGCTGACCGTGACGTCCCCCTTCTGGGTGTTCTCGGCTGCGTTCCTCAGAAGGTTGGCGATGACTATCCTGACCATCGCTTCCGGCGCATTCACGCAAAGGTTCACGCATTCCACCAGCACAAAGCGCGCGGGCTTGAAGGCCAGCAAGTGCTCATGGTCCTGCATCAGGTCCTGCAAGACCAGGTCGACCCGGGTGCTCTCCATCTCCGCGTCGCCATCCGGCTCGCGCGACAGGTAAAGCAGCGCGCCCATGGTTTCGGTCAGGTTGTCGACCGTGCCGCGAATCCGCGCCAGCGGGCCTTGCGCCTGCGCGGCAAGCGGCTGCTTCGCGAGCACGTCCACCGCGCCGCTGATCACCGCGATCGGCGTGCGGAACTCATGGCTGGCCTGGTCCAGCAGGCTGCGTTCGCGCTCGATAAAACGCTCCACCCTTTCCAGGTGGCGGTTGACCTGCACCGCGATGTCGTGCAGCTCCGCCTGCGCGTAGTCGACCGACAGGCGTTGCGAAGGCTGCTCAGGGTCCAGCGCTTCCATGCGCTGCGCCAGGGCCCTGGCCGGCTTGCGCAGGCTGCCGTGAAGCCAGAGCAGCGTGGCGCCCACCAGCGCCAGGTTGACCAGCACAAAGACGAGGCCCCCTATGCCCACCTTGTTCTGCAGCTGCTCGATGTCGGTCATGTCGATGACGGTGACCACGCGGCCGTCCGCGACCGGCGTCACCAGGGCCGCGTAGTCGTGCTCGTCAAACCGGTCCAGGTCCGATTCGCTGTAGAAGCCGGCGGGCAGCGTGGCCAGGTAGGCCGGCATGTCGGCAGGCAAGGCCGTGCCGCTCTTCAGGTGCCATCCCTTGTAGGCGCCTTGGGTCGGCAAAGGCAAAGCTTGCTGGCTCGTGCTGCCGGCAATGTAGTGCTGGGTGGTCGAGCGCAGTATCTGCTCCCACACCGGGTGCGTGATCATCACCTGGCCGAAGCCCACCGAGACAGTGACGCCCACCGCCAGCAACACCCCAAACGCCACAAACAGCGCGCTGATGCGCCAGTGCAGGTCGAACATGCGCCGTTTATTCGCCATCCTGCACCCGCAAGCTGTAGCCCTGCCCGAGCACCGTGTGCAGGATTTTCGGGGCGCCCTTGCCGTCGAGCTCCTTGCGCAGCAGGTGCATGTGCGACCGCAGGATGTCTTTGTCCAGCGTCCGCTCGCCCCAGATGCGCGACTCCAGCTGCTCGCGGCTCACGATGTGCGGCGAGCGGCGCATCAGGATCTCCAGGACCTGCCGCTTGATCGGCGACAGCGACAGCTCGCGGTCTCCCCGCGTCACCACCAGCGACTGCAGGTTAAAGCGCAGGTCGCCCACTTCCAGCACCTGCCCCGGGGCCTGCGCCGCCAGGCTGCGCGTCACCAGCACCCGCAGGCGCATCTCCAGCTCGGGCAGCGCGATCGGTTTCACCAAGTAGTCGTCGGCCCCGGCTTCAAACCCCTGCAGCTTGCTGCCCAGCTGGTCCTTGGCCGTCAGCATGATCACCGGCGTCCTGGACTTGAGCTCGTCCCGCAGCTGCGTGAGCATGGCCAGGCCGTCCATGCGCGGCATCATCCAGTCCAGCACGATCGCGTCGTAGTGGTTGGCCTGCACCATGCCCAGGCCCGATTTGCCGTCGGGCGCGGCGTCGGGCTTGTGGCCGCAGGCTTCCAGGTAGTCGTAGATGTTCGCCGCCATGGGCGCGTTGTCCTCGACGATCAGGATGCTCAAAGGGCCTTCAATCATGTCCATCTCGGTCCTCCACCTCGCTCCGCTCGCGCAGCGGCGCGGCGGATATCAGAATTTGCGGGAAACCCCGACAAACAGCGAAGTTACCCCATGCGCGTCCCTGTCGACCAGGGGGCTGTTGCGAATCTTGCCCGGCAATGCGCTGTAAGACAGGCCGCCCTGCAGAATCCACTTGTCGGCAAAGGGCCGCATCACCTCGATGCCGACACGCGGGATCACCGCGCTGCCCGGCTTGTAGTTCACCACGCCGCGGGCCACTTCCGCGTCCAGGGTTCCGTAGTAGTAATTGGCCAGCTTCGCCGAATAATGGCTGATCGCGATGTTGGGCGTGATCGTGGCCGATCCCCACTGCAGCGGATAGCCGTATTTGGCCGAGGCCTCGTAACCCTTGCTCGCGCCCGACACGTCGGCCTTCAGCGCCAGCTCCACCACACCCATGCGGCTTTTGAAAGACCCGGCAATCCCCAGGTCCAGGCCGTTGTCGCGGTCCTCCAGCAGGTTGCGGTTGATGCCCCTGGCCGCCAGCTCCGCCACACCGAAATCATCTTTCTTGATGCCGCCCAGCCTGGCGCCCAGGGTGGCATCCAGCGTGAAACCGTCACGGCTGAGCAGGTGGTAGCCACCGCTGATCCCGCGCCAGAAAAACTTCTCGCCCTGGTAGCTGACCAGCGGCACCGCGCGAAGCTTCGCGCTTTCCCCCGCGTAGATGTCGGTGCGCGCCGCCACGCCCACACCCAGGCCCCAGGGTGAAGTGCCGGCCTCGGGCTGGGGCTGCGCATAAGCGCCGGTAGCGGCCGTTAGCGCTGACAGCAACACCACACCGGCGGGAACAACAACAGATTTGCGCTTCATAAAGGATTTCCTTTGGGACGGTTTTTGGAAAAAAGGCCGCCGGCGGACCGCCGGGCTGCAAGCACTGTGCCGCGCCGCTGTCGCGAAGATGTCGCGACATCCCCGCGACGGCAGGCGCCGACCATCACCGCCTTCTTTCCCTTTTTCTTTTCCCTTTTTGAAACCGGACACATCTGCATGACCAAACGCCAAGCCCGTCCTTACACCGCCTCTGCCGCTTCTGCGGCCTCTCCTGCGGCTGCCAGGCCCGCCTCCCTGGCCGGCGCTGAAACACCCCCGCGCCCGACCGAACGCGAGCCTTCCGCCACGGCCACGCTTCCGCTGTTTTCGCGGTTCTTCCTCGGCGCATGGGCCGGCAAGCCCGGCATGCTGCGCGGACGCAAGTGATGAGGGTGTGGCGCCGGGGTCCGGCGCCCAAGTTGCGCAGCTTTGCGCCGGGTTGCCCAAGCAGCCAGAGCACGGCATCAAACGCCGCGGGTAGTCTCCTGGGCCAGAAGCAGGCCCCTCTCCCACGCCGAACGCATCTGGCCGTGCAGCTGCTTTGAAATACGAGGGTCGGCGCGGCACCGGGCAAGCGTCTGCACCATGCCTTGGGCAATGCGCTCAATCACCGCGTGGGGGTTGGAAACCCCGCAGACCCGCCGGCCAAAGTCCAGCAACTCCGCAGCGGAGGGATAGGCTTTTGAGCCTTTGGGGCCGGCAAAGAGTTTGAGCGCCATGGTGTAGTCCTCCAGCTCGGGGCCGCCGTCGTAGCGTTGGTATTTGTAGATGGAGGTTGTCACCACATCGAACATGGGGGCCAGGCGCACATCATCAGTGCCGCTATAAAGAACGCCGAAGTTTTTGAGATGGCCGTCCCCGTTGCGCACCATGGCCGTGAAGGCGACCTGCTCGTAGAAGCGCGCCAGTTCGGCGTCCGGCAGGTTGATCAACTTCAGGGCTGCAACAACCCGCTCGTAGCTGCCGTGGTACTTGCGGTCTGAGAGCGTGTCGCGCACCCGCTGCCCCATGAGCGAGGCCGCATCCTCAAACCCCAGGCGCGAAGCGTCCGGCGCGATGTCGAAACGCTCGATCACCAACAGCGAGCCGTCTGCGGAGAGGTCGAACGGCGCCACCTGAATGCCTGCTTCGCGGGCTGCGCTCAGGCACATGAACTCGTTGGCAGAAAGGCCGGGATAGCGTTCAGCCGCCATCTTCACGATCAAGGTAGGCACCGGCACAGTGGCCCGGTCGGGCACCATGATCTTGGGCTGGATACCCGAGATGCCCGCGCCCGTGGACAGGTAGGCGTGCATCAACTCCTGGAAGAGCGCGGGACCGTTGCCGCTGGACAGCAGGTCGGCCTTGCTGACCACCGAAGAGAACGTGGGCGGTGGCGCATCCGGGAGCCGATAGCCCAGCCGCCCGATGCCGTTGCTGCCCATGAGGGCAAGCAGGTGCATCGGTGTGATCACCTGCTTGGGGAAAAGCTCGCGGATCTGCAGGAACAGGTAGCCCTCGGGGAGGTTCATGTCCATGGCCGGAAACAGGGCGCCGCCGCCATCAAAGTGCAGAACGCTTGCCGGCATGAGCAAAGACACGCCGGGCTGGCCAGGGTCATCGCGGCCTTAGGGCCTGTTAACCCTATTAATGCAAGATGCGTTGCGAGTCAAAAAGGCCTTGAGCAAGGCGCAAAACGCAGGCGGGGTAGACCCCGTCAAGGCTTTGCAACGCCGCGCAAGGCCTTTTTGATCGCAACCCGGAGGGAATGGGGTGAAAACGGCGCCACTCGGCGTTGCGCTCCTAGCCCAGACGCCCGGTCTGGGCGTCGTCGCGCGCCTTGATTGGCACCGTTTTCACCCCATTCGCATTTGCATTAATAGGGTTAACAGGCCCTAGTCGAACGTGAAGGTCGACGCGTGCGCAAGCCGCCCGCTGTGCGAACCGTTCACGTCTACATCGAGCAGGCGGATTCGCTCAGGAAGCATCGCTATCGTCTTCGTCGGCGAACCGGCGCTGCATTTCTTCAAGCGTCGGCATGCCCGCCTTCTCAAGGCTCAGGCAAAGGCCCATGGCGCGCAGAATGTCGAATAGGGAGGCAACCGTCACGTCACCCCCGCGCTCAAGCTTGTGCAGCACGGTTCGGCTGCGCCCAGCCTTGCTGGAGACAGCGACCGCCGAGAGTTTGTTGTCTTCCCGGTATTGGGCGATGGCCTTGCCGAGATCAGCCGGAAGCCTTAATTTGTCCATCATAGTGAACATTATGGCAATAAACCATGAAATTGTCCATTTTCATGAACATGATTGCCTGGGCCGACAAGCCCGGCATGCTGCGCGGGCGCAAGCGATGAGTGCGTGATGCGCAGGGCCGCCGGCCTCAATGCGCGATGGCCAGCTTGCCGAAGTGCCGCCCCCCGGCACTGAGCTCGGCATATGCCGCGGCGGTGTCGGCCATGCCAAACACGCGGTCGATCACCGGCACGATGCGGTGCGCCGTGATCGCGCGGACCGCCTGCGCCAGGTCGGCCACCGAGCCGGTGCTGTTGCCCACGATGCGCAAGGCCTTCACGATGATGGGCAGCAGGTCAATCGCGGCGGCCGTGCCCGTGACAAAGCCCACCGTGAAAATCGTTCCGCCCATGGCGGCCGCGTTGATGGAACGCTTGATGGTGGCCTCGCCCACTGTCTCCACCACCAGGTCCGCGCCGCGGCCGTCGGTGAGCTTGAGCACCTGTTCGTCCCAGGCCGGCGTCGCGCGGTAGTTGATCAGGTGGTCCGCGCCCAGCCGGCGCGCGCGCTCCAGCTTCTCGTCCGACGACGATGCAATGATCACCGTGGCGCCCGAGGCCTTCGCGAACTGCAGCGCAAAAATGCTCACGCCGCCCGTGCCCAGAATCACCACCACCGACCCTGGCCGCACCGTGGCCGAGCGCACCGCGTTCCAGGCCGTGGTGGCGGCAATCGGCAGCGCCGCGCCCTGCACAAAATCCAGGTGCGCGGGCAAGGCAACCAGGCTGCTCGCGGGCACGGCCGCATACTCGGCCAGCGAGCCCTGCAGGGTGATGCCGCGCATCGCGGCCACATTGCGCGGCGTCATGGCGCCGTCCTGCCAGCCCGGCATGAAGTGCGGCACCACGCGGTCGCCAATCGCCAGGCCCATGGCGTTGCCGTCAATGCCTTCGCCCAGGGCCACGACCTCACCCGCGCCGTCGGCCACCGGCACCATCGGAAACGTCGCGCCCGGGAAGGCGCCGGTCGCGACCGCCACGTCCGCGTAATTCAGCGTGGCGGCACGCAGGCGCAGCAGCACCTCGCCGTGGCCGGGTTGGGGGTCGGGCAGTTCGGTTTGGCGAAATGCATTCAGGGAGTGGGAAGTCAGCTGGATCGCTTTCATGGTCTTTGCTTTCTTGAGAATCTTGAAAAGGAGGAAAGCGCCAGTGTTATTTAGAATCAATCAGGGATAAACGCCGATTTTCTTGATTCATTTAAAAGTGAGGGTGTCAAATGGACTTGCTCGACAGCATGAAGGTCTACGTGCTTGCCGTCGAAAAAGGCAGCCTCAGCGCGGCCGCCACGGCCTGCGACATTTCCGCCACCATGGCCGGCAACCACCTGCGCACTTTGGAAAAGCGCCTGGGCATGCAGCTGCTGAACCGCACCACCCGGCGCCAGCACCTCACGCCCTTTGGCGAGGACTACTACCAGCGCTGCAAGGAAATCCTGCGGCTCGTCGCTGAAACCGACGAGCAGGCGCAGCAGCAGCAACTGGCGCCGGCCGGCAAGCTGCGCGTCACCGCGCCCGTCTCCTTCGGCACCGAGGCCTTGATGCCCGCCCTGTCGGACTACCTCGAGCGCTATCCGCAGGTCAGCATCGACCTCGTCCTGAGCGACCGCGTGACCGATCTGCTCGAAGAAGGATTTGAAGCCGCCATCCGTGTCGGCCCCGTGCCCGATTCAGCCCTCATCGCCAGGCCGCTTGCGCCCTACCGGCTGATGATTTGCGCATCCCCCGAGTACCTGGCACGCAGGGGCACACCGGTAATGCCCGAGGAGCTGAGCCAGCATGAGTGCCTGTCTTTCTCGCCCTCCGCCGCGGCCCACTGGCGCCTGCAGGACCAGGAGCACATCTGCCGCGTGCCCGTCTCAGGCCGCCTGCAGGTCAACCAGGGGCAGGCGTTGCGTGTGGCCGCGCTGCGCGGCATGGGCATCGTGCTGCAGCCCGCCATCCTGCTCGAAGACGACGTCCGCGCCGGCCGGCTGGTCCAGCTCTTCCCCCACCATCAGCTCGCCACCCGGCCCATGAGCATCCTCTACCTGCCCGACCGCTACCGCTCGCCCAAGCTGCGCAGCTTTGTGGATTTTGTGGTGGAGCGCTTCAAGTAGGTGGTGCCGTCATGGGTCATGGCTCATGCTCCACCCGCTGCTCCACCTGCTGCTTCACCCGGCGGAACAACGCCGGGTAGTCCAGCACAATGCCCTCTTCATCCACCGGCAGCTCGGCCTTGAAGCCGCTGCCATCCAGGCTCTCAAACAGGTACAGCCCGTCACGCACACGCGTATAAGCCTGCGCCTGCGGCTTCACCGCCAAGGCCGGCCCGTCCACCCATGCCATGCGGAAGGTGCGCCGCTCCCCGATGGCCATGGGCTGGCGAAGAATCGGAAAGCTGTTGGTAAACGGCGTGGGCCAGATGTCGATGTCCAGGCAGCCCTCCAGCTCGGCCAGGCCACGGCCTTCGCCATCTTGCCAATGGCCCTTGCCGTCCGTGCGCAGGCTCAGCACGCGGTTGGCGCCACCTTTTGCAAGGGTGAGATCGGCGCGGCGAAGCTGCCATGTGTCGTCCCACTCGAGGCGGTAAACCAGGCGAAAGGGCGTGTTGTCTTCATCGATGGCCAGCAGCACGCTGTCGGCCTCGCCCTGCTTCAAAAGCAAATGCTCAAGCCCCACGCCTTTCCAGGAATCGCTCCAGGTAGGCTGCCAGCAAATTGTGCGAGGGGAAGTTTCGTTGTTCACCATGGCCATCACTCCTTGTCGAAGTGAATTCATTGTGCGCCGGGCAGGCGGCTGCCCGCTGTGCCCGCCCTCAATACCCCGGTTGCCGGCGCAGGCTGCGCAAACACTGGTGCGCCTCGTCTTCAAAATCCACCGGCAGTTGCTGCTTGGCTTTCAAATAATGGTTGGTAAACACATCCAGATAAGCCTCCAGCGTCTCGGCCACATGCTGCTCACCCGCCAGCGCAAAACACAGCGCTGCCACTTCCGACGTGCAGAAATGTTCATCACGCTGTGAACGCCGTAACTTGTAGCGCGAGAGCTGCTCGCTCTGCAAACTGAGCACAGGCAAATGGTTCAGGTAAGGGCTTTTGCGAAACATCTTCCGCGCCTCGGGCCAGGTCGCGTCCAGCAGCACAAACAGCGGGCGCCTGGCTGTGTGCTCACTGCCGGCGTTGGCTGCAGGGGCAATGGGCGACACCTCCGTCACCACCCGCTCCGCCGCCACAAACTCGCCGGGGAAGACCAGGTAAGGCTGCCACTGCGGGTCAGCCAGCAAGGCCAGCAAGCCAGGGTCGACTTCGGTACGCGCCCACTCAAACGCAAACGTGTCGGGCACCACATCGGCAATCAGCCAGCCCGTGTTGCTGGGCTTGAGCGCCTCAATATCCGCCATCACCAGGCACACCCCGGCACGCACACCACCAGGCACCAAGGGCCGCAAGGCGCACATGCAGTGGCTGGGAATCAGCCGGCAACCGTCACAACGCGGGTTGCGCGGGCCGCCGCGGGCGAGGAAGGGTTTGGAGGCGCGCGCGAGGCGGGTCGTGCGCAGGCGGGAGACGGCATGGGGCATGGAGAGAGTGGGCAGTCGCTTTAACTGCGAAGGAATGCCTGCTCAATTGCCAAAAAGCAAAAAGCCGCAGAATTTGCGGCTTTTTTACCAGTGCAATTTCCGAGCGCTAGATAAAACGTGCTGAAGAATGGTTCGAGTTTCTTCGCGGTCTACAGCTGAATCTTTTTCAGCGCGGGGTTGGGTGAAATTCACAGTCACTACGTTAGATCGTAGGGGGCTCTGGCTTTCAAGTTTTATGTCCCCAAAAGCTGATTCAAATTCCAAAGGCAATTGACCAGGAGCTTCGCGGTTATCTCGCATAGTTTTCCTTTCAATTAAGTATTACGGATTCTTGCTTGCGTTTACGGAATTGTCAATTATCCACTTTTGCTCAGCTTGCCGATTTCGGACTCTAAATGCTCCACCGCTTTTGTCTCGAAATCGCGATAACTATCAAGATATTCCGGGACAACCTTGTCCGCCTCCTGAATTTTTATGGGTACAAACTTTCCTTCGGCGTTCTTTCTGGTTACTGCTCTAAACATGCTATGAAACTGACGCGGCGACACACCTTCAAAATGCAAAAACTCGACTCGATTTGAACTTTTATTTTCTTCAATCTCAAAAGCAATCGCGTCAGAGTGAAGATCTTTTGCCAGGCTTTTTTCATAAGGCTCCACGTAAAAAACCTTAACAATTCCAGACGCGACAATGTGACGCGCGCAGTTGTGGCATGGAAAGGTCGTCGTGTATAGCGTGGCGCCGTGAAGGCCAGTTCCACCAATACGTGCAAGCGAAACAATGGCATCCATTTCCGCATGTACAGATCGAGAAAACTCAATCAAATCTTTCAGTCTGGTCTTCTTATAAATTGCCTCAAGTAATTTTGATCTGACACTTTCTGCAAGTGGTTCCGAAGAATTAGCAGGGTCCTGGAACACGCTATCGATGATCTCCCCAATTTCTGTTTGCATTTGCTTCTTATGGTGATCGTTGAAGCATTGCTGGCCTTGCAAGCGCACGCAACGCTTATCTTCCTCTTTCGACTTTGCCGTGTAGAGTCCGCCACCTGCCTGCGGAACATCATTGCAGCCCGTTGCTATTACTTCCCCAGTGCTTGTAGCAATTGCGGCTCCAACCTGCCGAGAAAGACAGGCGGATCTCAAACTTGCGCAATACGCCGCATACATTCCTTGTTCGGCGTCCGTTGGTGTCACACTTTTGTCGCCGTGGACTAGATCTAGAAAGCGATTCAGCTTTTGACGTTGTTCGTCAACTGTGGCGGTGTCATTCCTAAAAAAATAGTCTGCGAGATGCAAAGTCTTATCAAGCTGTTGGCCATCCTTTCCGTCCTCAAGACGGTCAATTTCCATCAACCCATGCACTTCCTCGCTCCGCACTCTCTCCCGTGTTAGTACTGCAACCCTTCCGTCGTAAATACGAGTTATTCCTGCGAGGTAGAAGAGGTTCCTATAGACGGCTCGCAGTAATGCAACCTCTTCTGGCCGCTTGACTTGATCGACCAAGTAAGCCACACGTCCGGGGACAATAGCTTCGCCTGCTAAGGCCTGTTTGACCCCTTGGCGTTTTACTCTATCAATGGCTATTTCGCGAGCCGCATACTCGGCAAGGATCGCCGGATTTCCGGTTCGACTGCGAAGATCTTTGCCTGCCTCCTGTAGTCTTCTATACCGGACCAGTCTTTCCGAATTACCTGCTAGAGGCGCCCACTCCTGGACTAGGCGCGTGTCGATCGCTTGATTGAGAAAGTTACTTAGCTTTATATGAACCACGTCGGTGTATCCACGCTCAATAAGTCGTCCACTCATAGCCTCAACCAATGAGGAAATGTCGCAGCCAATGGGCCCAGCAAACGCGATTACAAGTTCTTTTGATTCCCGAGCGTCAAATTTGCTCTGCAGGCTGCTGCCAGCGTCACTGCCTCCCTGTGGTTTAGATACAGCGGCCATTTTCGGAACTGCAGACATAAATCCCCCTATTTAATGATTGGTAAGCGTCTTCACGGCGCTATTCATTCGGTAGTCAATCTCACCCCAAACCCACAGTTTCCGCCCGCACCCATCACCAACCGCTGGGTGGCCCGCGTAGCCGCCACATAAAACACCCGTGCCGCTTCCTTCTCGTCTTCCCCCGGCGCAGGCATGTTCCCCACGCCGGGCAATGCCACCACGGGAAACTCCAAGCCCTTGCTGACTTTCATGGTCATGACTTTGACTTTGTTGCTGGCAGGATCGAAGTCTCCAGGGCCAAGTCGGTTTTCTACAGGCAACTTGCGCTGCGCCAGCGCCTGAGCGCACAGGTCGCGTGTCTTCGTATCCGCGCACAGGACTGCCATATCTCCCCACGCAAAGCCTTCTTTGTGGGCGCTGGCTAAATGGTCGGCAATGGCAAATGCCTCGTCGCGCAGCGTGGGTAAGCGAATGATGAGTGGCGCTTCGCCTTCGCGCCCGCAACTGACAGGCTTGAGCAGCGGAATGCCGTCATCGTCCCGGTCGTCCGCGGTCAGAAAGTCTGCTGCAATCAGATTGGCGGTTTGCAGGATTTGTTTGGTGTTGCGGTAATTGATTTTCAGGATGGTGGTACGGCCTTGCGCCTGCACGCCCACACTTTTGAAGCTGAACTGTTTGCTGCGGCTGCGTTCGTAAATGCTTTGCGCATCGTCAAAGAGCAGCAGCAAGCTGTTGGTGGCCGGGTCGACCATCTGCGTGATGAGCTTGAGCCATTCAGGCGCGAAGTCGTGGCCCTCGTCAATCATGACGGCCTGGTACTGGCCGCTTGGAATATGTTTGCGGTCTACCGCGGTAATGACACGCTGTACCAGCTCTTCCACAAACTGATTGCGGCCGACCTGCCCCGGCAGGGTTTGCCCAAAAGCCACCAATTGGTCGCGACACCATTTGTGAAAGTGGCGCACATGTACTTTGCCGCTCAAGCCTTTGGCGTTCATCACACTGTGGAGCTTCACGCCCAGCGGTTCGTTGAAACACAGGATGAGGATGGGCTTGGAAGTTGGTGTGTGCGCTTTGGCAAGGTATTCCGCGCGGTAGCCGAGGATCATGGTCTTGCCCGAACCGGCCACGCCGTGAATCACGCGGTGGCCGTCGCCCAGGCTGCGGGCCAATTGCTCTTGCTGCAAATCCATCACGCGCATGATGTCGGGCAGTTCGGCTTCTTCATCGCTGTCATTGAAAAGAGCACCCTGCGTTTGTACGCGTACTTCGGGGAACATGATCCAGCGCACGCGATCAAGCTGCGGCAGTGACATGGCGCCGCCCATCATGTAGGGGAACATGTCCCATAGCCGGCTTTGAAGCTCTTCCGCACTCACCGACTCCAGCATCTCGTCCTGGCAGATCACGCGGTGGGGTTCTATGGCATTGCCGAGTTCGGCATCATCAAACTGCTTACGGGTAATGCCGGTAAACACCACGCCGTAGCTCCACGGAAAGGCCAGCTTGCCCTTGTATTTGCCGTCTTCGTGCACCAGCTGTTTGTCGCGCTGCAAGGCATCGATCACCTGGTGCGTATGTTGGCGCGCCTGCTCCAGGGGACTCAGGACACTTTTGGGAATCCCGTCTTGAAGGATTTCCCAGGTCTGTTTATCGGCGCGCAGGATGGTGCTCATCCGCCAGTCTTTAACCTCCAGCACCATCAAGCCGCGCCGGGGGTGTATCACCACAAAATCGGGGTGCGCGTACTTGGGGCCAACCGGCACGTCGTACCAGAGCAGATAGTCGTCGTCTAATTTTTGCTCCAGCCGTTCCGCCAGCCGCCTTTCGCCGCTGGTCATACGGGAAACGCAGGTGCCGATTGAGGGAATAAGAGTCGCCATCCAGAAGTCACTCGCTCTACTAACAGTTTGTGACAACCATCATGACGGTTAAAGCTGCGTACAGCTAGGGTGCTTCTGTGGGCGGGGCGGGCGAAACCTTCGAATTTCGCTGGATTTCACATGTAAATATTCACCAAAACACCGCCCCCGTCCGACTTCTCCGCTTTCCCCCTCATCCCTTGTCCTACGCCGCACCCCGCGCGCCCGGCTTACCTTGGTACTTTTCAGGAGGCACACCATGAGCCAGCATCAGGACTTCCAATCCTTTATGAAAACCCGCCAGCATGCCGCGGCGGCTTATGTCAGCGGCAATGCCGCGCCGCTCGCGCGCGTGGTGGCGCATGAGTCACCGGCGACTTTTATGGGGCCGGGTGGTGGGGCGGTGCAGGGTGCGGATGAGGTGTGGTCGCGCTACCAGCAGGATGCGGGCCGGTTTGAGCCGGGCAGCACGACGGAGCTGGAAGTTTTAGACATGGCGGCGGGCGAAACGATTGCCTACTGGACGGGTTACCAGAAAGCCATGGCGCACATGAAAGGCCAGGACAAGCCTGTGCCCATGAAGCTGCGCGTGACCGAAGTGTTCCGGCTGGAGGGGGATTCGTGGAAGCTGGTGCATCGGCATGCGGATCCGCTGGCGGAAGCGAAGCCGCACTAAATTTTCGGGCGCTGGTTTTGTGTGACTCTTCCCCCGCTGGGGGAAGGTGGCCTGGCGGCGGTTGATATCCGCTGTGCCTGGTTGGAGGCCATACCCCCTCACCCTGGCCCTCTCCCTGTGGGAGAGGGGATAAGAGTGAGTGCGCGCCTGGGTGGAGGCTGCTGGCCCCCACCCCTGCCCTCCCCCAGCGGGGGAGGGAGTGAGGCGGGGAGCAGTCCGAGGAACGGAAGCCCCCTGCCTCTCAAGCCACCTTGACGTCAATACGCCTGGGCTGTGCGTGCGCGGCTTTGGGGATGCGCAGCTTGAGCACGCCGTGGGCCAGTTCGGCGCTCACGTTCTCGGTGTCCAGTTCCTTGCTGAGGCTGAAGACGCGGTGGAAACGCGCCAGGCCCACTTCGGTGTGGCTGGACTGCAGGCCTTCGGGTGCGGCCAGGGCGGAGTCGGCCTCAATGGTGAGGGTGTCGGCCTCGACCTGGAGCTTGAGGTTCTCTTTGGGCACGCCCGGTAGGTCTGCGTAGAGGGTGATGCCGCTGCTGTCTTCGACCACGTCAACGGGTGGCGTGAGGGTGGCATTGGCATAGCGGCTTGCCTGGCCCTGCCGGCCTTGCTGCTGTTGCGTGACCTCGGTGGACGAAGAGCCGTTCTGCATGGCGACGTTGCTGCCGCCGTGATGGCCGTTGCGGCTGTCGGTGGTTTGGCTGGTGGATTTGGTGCCGAACATGGTTGACCTCCTTTGTCTGTAGGTTTGACGCTGTTTGTCTGTCTGTTGCTTGCCAGACGCTCAGTGGATGGTGATGCGGCGGGGCTGTGCGGCCGCGCGGCGCTTGATGCTGATGTGGATCAGCCCGTCCTTGAAGCTGGCGTCGACGGCATCGGGGTCGGCGTCTTCGGGCAGGCTGATGACGCGGCGGAAGCTGCCGGCAAAGCGCTCATTGATGTGCAGGGTGGACTGCTGGCCTGCCTCGGGCAGCTGGGACTTGCGTTCGCCGGCGATGGTGAGCATGCCGCGCTCCAGGTCGATCTGCAGGGACTTGGGATCGACACCGGGGGCGAAGGCATAGACCTCGACGGTCTGCGGCGTGCCGCCTATGTTGAGGGCGGGAAAGCCGCCGCGGCCGAAGCCACGGATGTTGGGAGACAGGTCGAGCGCCTGCTGAATCTCGCGTTGCAGGCGGTCCATCTCCCCGAACATGTCGTACGGAAACAGGGATCGAAACATGGCGATTACCTCCATTCATTCAGGTTGAACATGAAGCTTGAATGGCGCCGGCCCATTGGCTCGGCGCCCGGATGGAGGAGTTAGGAGTTCGCGGAAAAATTTCAAGAGGGGCGAAACCGGATTTGCATCTGGCTGCTTTGGGGGGGCGGATTGTTGCGCTGCGGGTGGGGATTTTTTAAGACTTTTTTCGCAAGGCACCGCTGCGGCGGTATTGCTCCTGCTCCCCCCAAGGAGAAGGCGGGGATGAGGGCTTGCGGCGCGTGAATGTCGTCGGCGCCGTTGGAAGTCCGCCGGCCTTCACCCTGACCGTCTCCCAGGGGGATGAAATCGGAGGCTTTACGGCCGGCGCTCAAACGCCAGCTTGAGCCCCAGCCCGACCAGGATGGCGCCGCTGGAGCGGTACACCCATTTGAGCACCGCGGGCCGGGTGCGCAGCCAGCCCGAGAGCCGGCCGGCGCCGTAGCCGACGGGGCCTTTGACGACAAAGGTCAGGGCGGCAAAGCTCAGGCCCAGCGCGAAGACGGCGAGCGTGGGGTGGCTGGCGCCGGGCATGACGAACTGCGGCAGGAAGGCGAAATAAAACACCGCGACCTTGGGGTTGGACACATTAGAGAGCGCGCCATCAAGGAAGAGCCGGCCGGTGGAGCGCGGGGCCGCGCCTTCGACCTGCAGCGTGCTGTCCTTGCTGCGCAGCAGGCCTATGCCGATGTAGATCAGGTAGGCGGCGCCGATGAGCTTGAGCGCGACGAACAGCCATTCGGAGGTGCGCAAAATCGCGCCCAGGCCCAGCGTGGCCAGCACGGTGTGGCCTATGAGCCCGACACTCACGCCCGCGGCGGTGGCCACCCCGGCCGAGGAACCCTGCGCGACGGAGCGCGACATGACCAGCACCATGTCCTGCCCGGGCGTGATGATGACGACCAGCGAGGTGAGGATGAACAGCAGCCAGGAGACTTCGATGAGCATGGCGGATTCCTTGGGGTGAGCTGCCACTATATCGCTGGTGGCGCGTGGTGTTGCGCTGTAGGTGCTGTCCCTTCCCCCGCTGGGGGAAGGTGGGGATGGGGGCCCGCGGCGCCTGAATTCCATCGGCGTTGTTCGAAGGCCGTGCGGCCCCCACCCCTGCCCTCCCCCAGCGGGGGAGGGAGTAAGAGGAGAGACAGGCTAGCTGCCAAACAACTCCGTCATGAACTGCGTCGACTTCAACCCCGTCCCCGTCAGCAGCACCACCGTGGTCTCATGCGCCTGGATGGCGCCCGAGGCATGCAAAACCTCCAGCGCCGCGGCGGCTGATGAACTGGTGGGCTCGGGGTAGAGGCCGATGCCGGCCAGGCGGCGCACGGCGGCGGTGATCTGCTCTTCGGTCAGCGCCACGGTCTGCCCGCCGGATTCGCGGATCGCGTGCAGCAGCTCTTTCAAACGGATGGGCCGCTTGATGGCCGTGCCTTCGGCGATGGTGGGCTTGACGATGCGCTCCACGGGCGCGTCGCTGCCGGCCTGGAAGCTGGCGTCGATGGGCGAGCAATTGAGCGGCTGGGCCGCGAAGAGTTTGGGTAGCTTTTTGATCTGGCCTGCGGCCAGCAGCTCGCTGAAGCCGATGTGGCAGCCCAGCACATTGCTGCCGGCGCCGCAGGGGATGATGATGTTGTCGGGCGCCTTGAAGCCCAGGTCTTCCCACAGCTCGTAGGCGATGGACTTGGTGCCCTGCAAAAAGAAGGGGTGCCAGTTGTGGCTGGCATAGAAGATTTTTTCGGACTGGCGGATGGCCTCGTATTCGGATTCCTCGCGCGGGCCTTCGACGAGCTGCACCTCGGCGCCGAAGGCGCGTATCTGCGCGACCTTGGGGAGGGGCGTGTAGGCGGGCGCGAGGATCTTGACCTTGACGCCGGCCGCGGCGCCGGCGGCGGCAATGGCCGCGCCGCCGTTGCCGGAGCTGTCTTCCAGAATGTGGCCCACGCCCAGCTGCTTGAGGAAGGACACCATCACACTCGCGCCGCGGTCCTTGAAGCTGCTGGTGGGGTTGAACCATTCGAGCTTGAAATGCGGCCGCAGCCCGCCCCACGCTTTTTCAACCAGGGGCGTACAGCCCTCGCCCATGCTGGCGCTGCTGGCTATGTGCAGCGGCAGGGCGGCGCGGTAGCGCCACAGCGAGCGCTCGCGGGTGTCAATGTCGTCGCGGCTGATGCCGGGCAGCGTGCTCATCATCAGTGGGTTGCCGTCGTCGGAGCGCCAGCGGCGGTCGGTGAGCGGGTAGTGTTTGCCGGTGCGGGGGTCGATGTAGTGGGCTGGCATGGGTTTTGTGGATAAGAGCTTGGACGGCTTGTCCAGAATCTGGATAATATATCCAGCATTGGATAAATCGTCAAACACGCGCTTCCTCCCGCTGGTGAAGTGAGTAGGGGAGGTATGGCCCCTTCCCCCGCTGGGGGAAGCTTGGCCTGTCCTGAGCCTGTCGAAGGGGGATGGGGCCGACTGCGGGTGATGTGCCGCTGTACTGTTCAATGGCCGCTGGCCCCCACCCCACCCTCCCCCAGCGGGGGAGGGAGTAAGAGGGTATTGCTTTTCCCCGCTGGGATGAGTCAGAGCCTGCATTGCTCCTTCCCCCGCTGGGGGAAGGCAGGGATGGAGGCCCACCGGCCTTTAAATCCACACTCGGCTACGATGAGCCACCAGACAATTTGTCTGAATCCGGAAACCACCGCCATGCCCAAAGCCCCCGCCAAGCCCGTTAAGTCCAGCAAGCCCGACAACAAGCACCTGCTCGCCGAGCTCAAGAACATCGCCGAAGGCCTGGGCAAGACCTTTGCGCCTTTCTGCGAGGTGGTGGTGCATGACCTCACGCACCCGAAAAACGCCATCCTCGCGATTGAAAACAATTTAAGCGGCCGGCGCGTGGGCCAGCCCGCGACCGAGCTGGGCCTGGCGCGCATCCAGGACCCGGACTACCCGGCGGTGATCGCCAACTACGCCAACCAGTTCGCCGACGGCCGCAAGGTCAAGAGCACTTCGGTGGGCATACGCAATGAAGCGGGCGACTATGTGGCCGCCATCTGCCTGAATGTGGACCTGACGCTGTTCAACGGCTTCCAGGCGGCGATGGGGCAGTTCACCGCAATTGAAAGCAGCGCGGTGACGGAGACGCTGGACGCCTCGAACGCCGAACGCATCCACCAATGCATCGACGAATTCGCCGCCGCCCGCGCGACGACCGCGCGCTCGCTGCGCCCGGCGGACCGCAAGCAGCTGGTGCAGGACCTGAGGAAAGCCGGCTACCTGGAGATACGCCGCGGCGCGGAGATCGCGGCGGCGCATATGGGGGTGTCGCGGGCGACGGTGTATAGCGACGCGAAGTAAGGCCCAGCGACGAGCCTGGGTCTATCCACAGATGGCTTGCACCGGGGATTGGTCTTCATCTGCGTAAATCTGCGTAAATCTGTGGATGAATATTCTTGATCCGCAGATGACGCAGATTTCCACAGATTAAAGAGAAGAAATCACTCCCGGCCTTACCTATCCAGCGCAGGTGGCTACGACTTTGCATGGTGACCTCCTGATGCCTTCATCTGCGTAAATCTGCGCAATCTGTGGATGAATTTCTTGATCCGCAGATGACGCAGATTTCCACAGATTAAAGAGAAGAAATCACTCCCGGCCTTACCTATCCAGCGCAGGTGGCTACACGACTTTGCATGGTGACCTCCCGATGCCTTCATCTGCGTAAATCTGCGCAATCTGTGGATGAATATTCTTTATCCGCAGATGACGCAGATTTCCACAGATTAAAGAGAAGAAATCACTCCCGGCCTTACCTATCCGGCGCAGGTGGCCACACGACTTTGCATGGTGACCTCCCGATGCCTTCATCTGCGTAAATCTGCGTAATCTGTGGATGAATTTCTTGATCCGCAGATGACGCAGATTTCCACAGATTAAAAAACAAGAGAGGTCTGTGGACAGGGTTGCACGAAGCCGGCCTAAGTGGGAACAGAGGCAAAACCCTTACAAATGAATCCGCCAAAAGTGCGCACCCAGCCGCACTTGCCCCGATGATGATGGTCGCTTCAGCAAGTGAGGCATGAGGCAACACCAGCAGCAACATCAACGGAGGATGAGATGAAGAACAACACCATCACCACAGGCCTGGCCCTGCTCACCACGGCCGCACTGCTGGCCGGCTGCGGCAGCGGCGCGGGTGAGCCCAAGAACACCAAGCCGGCCTACCTGGGCCCCATCAGCGTGGGTGTGTACGACGGCGGCAATGACGACCTGCTGACGGCCGGCCTGGGCAAGACCGGCCTGGGCGGCCCGCCGCCGCAGCCGGCGGACCCGCTAAAGCCCACGGCGGCCGAGCTGCGGCGCATCGCGATTTACAACAACTACCGCGCCATCCTCGACATCTCGCCGGGCGGCGGCTACGGCACGCTCTACGGCCCGAATGTGGATGCGCGCGGCGTGGCCACCACCGGTGAGGGCAAGATCGCAGGCAGCGAATACATCGCCTACTCGGACGACGGCAGCGGCCGCTACAACGTGACCATGATGGTGCAGGTGCCGGCCAGCTTCAACCCGGCCAGCGCCTGCATCGTCACCGGCACCTCCAGCGGCTCGCGCGGCGTTTACGGCGCGATAGGTTCATCGGGCGAATGGGGCCTGAAGAACGGCTGCGCCGTGGCCTACACCGACAAGGGCACGGGCAGCGGCGTGCACGACCTGCAGAACAACACGGTGCATTTGCAGAACGGCCTGCGCGCCGATGCCGTGGCGGCGGGCAAGGCCTCCAACTTCACGGCCGCGCTGAGCCCGGCCGAGCGCACGGCCTTCAATGCGGCCACGCCCAACCGCTTTGCCGTCAAGCATGCGCATTCACAGCTGAACTCTGAAAAAGACTGGGGCCGCTACACGCTGCAGGCGGTGGAGTTTGCTTACTATGTGCTGAATGAACGCTACGGCGCGGTGGCGCATGACGGTGTCTCGCGCCTGCGCACGCTGACGCCGGCCAACACGATTGTGATCGCCTCCAGCGTCTCCAACGGCGCCGGCGCGGCACTGGCCGCGGCCGAGCTGGACACGGCGGGGCTGATCAGCGGCGTGGCGGTCGGCGAGCCGCAGGTGCAACTGGTGCCCGACAACCGCCTCAGCGTGCGGCGCGGCAACAGCACCCTGGCCGGCACCGGCCGCCCGCTGTACGACTACACCACGCTGGCCAACCTGCTGCAGCCCTGCGCCGCGCTGGTCTCGCCCGCCACCAATGTCTTCAACACCATCAACCCGGCCGTCGCCGCGAATCGCTGTGCCGTGCTCAAGGCCCAGGGCCTGGTCAATGGCAACACCCCGGCCGAACAGGCGGCAGGCGCCATGGCCGTGCTGCACGCCGCCGGCTGGCAGCCTGAAAGCGACGACCTGCAGGCCTCGCACTATTCGTTCGCCACGCTGCCGGTGGCACTCACGTATGCCAATGCCTACGGCCGCTTCGGCGTGCAGGACAACCTGTGCGGCTACAGCTTTGCCGCCACCGCGCCCTCCACCGCACCCACGCCCAATGTGCCCGTGCCCGTATCGGCCGCCGCGCTGGCCACTTCCTTCGGCACCGGCAACGGCGTGCCCCCCACCTCCGGCATCAGCATCGTCAACAACCTGAGCGCGGGCGGCCCGCTGCTCGACGCGGCCTCGCTCTCGGCCGGCAATGTGCAGGACTACAACAGCGCCGGCGCCCTGTGCCTGCGCGCCCTGGTGGCCGGCAACACCCCCGCCGCGCTGCGCGTGCGCGAAGGCATACAGCAGGTGCTGCGCACCGCCAACCTGCAAGGCAAGCCGGCCATCATCGTGCACGGCCGCTCCGACACCCTGGTGCCGGTGGCGCTGACCTCGCGGCCCTACTTCGGCCTCAACAAGATCGTCGAAGGCCGCAACAGCAAGCTGTCCTACATCGAAGTCACCAACGCCCAGCACTTCGACGCCTTCCTCGGCTTCCCCGGCTATGGCGCGCGCCTGGTGCCCTTGCATCGGTACTTTGTTCAGGCGATGGACATGATGTATGCGCACTTGAAAACCGGCGCGCCGCTGCCGGGTAGCCAGGTGGTGAGGACTGTGCCGCGGGGGGCTGTGGGGAGTGTTGTGAATCCGATTACGGTGGGGAATGTGCCGGCGATCAAGCTGTTGCCGGATACTGGCGACAGCATCATGTTTGCCAATAATGTGGTGACGGTTGCGGATTAGTTCAGCCCTCCGTTCGGGCTGAGCTGTCGAAGCCGGCTCTTGCACATCCCGTTCGGGCTGAGGTATCGAAGCCTCTTGGTCGTTTTGTACGCCGAGGTTTGGTTGAGTTCCGGGGCCGGGGGTTGCCCGGCGGCAACTCACTTTTCTTTTGCTTCGCCAAAAGGCGCGCTACGCGCGTGGGGTTTGCTCACTTCGCGCAGCGAAGTTACGCAAACACCAAAAGTAAGCAAAAGGTCACGTAGTGGGGATTCGCTCACTTCGCGAAGCGAAGTTACGCGAATACCAAAAGGCGACCCTGGTTGCTGCGTCCCTCCGCTTCGCTGCGGGCAACCTGTGGTGCTCGGTCCAGGCGGGGTCTCGCTAAACTCGCTACGCTGCGCTTCGCTCAAACAACGCGATCCCTGATCCGCCTGGCCCTGCGCTCCTCGGCGCATCCACAAGGGGACCCGGAATACCGAATAGCCAAATACCAATACCCAACAGCCGAAGACAGGACCCCGAATACCAAAGAAACAAGGACACGCCATGGCGTGTCCTTGTTTGTTTTGGGGTTCGGTATTGGTATTCGGTATTTGGTTTTGGTATTCCGGACTTCCCCGTCCTGGCTGGGCCGAGCAGCGCAGACGGAGGAGGGATAAGGGATCGCGTTGTCTGAGCGTAGCGCAGCGAAGCGAGTTTAGCGAGACCCCCTCCGCAGTCGAGCAGCGCAGGTTGCCCGTAGCGAAGCGGAGGGACCCAGACTGCGGGTCGCCTTTTCTTTGGTGACTTTCTTTTGGCGAAGCAAAAGAAAGTTACTTGCCGCCGGGCAACCCCCGGCCAGCAGACCCAAGAAGAGGGCGGAGAAGGAACAAGAGGTAGAGAGGAAAAGACAGCGCGCAAGGCCGGAGCAAGACCCGGCTCACTGCGTAGGAGGCAGCACCCCATCCAGACTCTCCGCATGATGCAAACAAAACCTCACCAGTTTCTCCACATCATGCGACTTATCAAACACCTCATCCGCTCCCAACTCCCGGCAGCGTACAAGGAGGTTCTCCTGGTTGTGGCTGGTCAACACCACCACCTTCTGGCTGGGCTTTCGCCGCTGGCAATCCTTGAGCACGCCGAAGCCTGAACCTTCGGTGAGGAACAGGTCGACGATGGCGAGGTCCCAGTCCTCATGGTCGTGCAGCCACAGGCGGGCGCCGGTCTCGGAATCGGCGTGGCCGACGAATCGCAGCGGCGCGATTTCTTCCATGGCTTCCACCAAGGTGTTGCGTATGTCCGGCTTGTCCTCGACAAGAAACGCGTTGATCAGCATGGAGCCCCCGCAGTTAATCCATGAACTTAGCCGCCATCCCGGAGCAGGCCTGTCGTCGGCCGCCATCGGGGTGTGTAGGCGAAGTCTCACTTTAGGACAACAGCCGCTTTTTAGCCGTAACTACGGGTAACGCGGAGGTAAAACCGGGGAACCAGCCGCCAGCCGGTCGCCGTGCGGCGATCAGTGGCGATTTGGGGAATTAATTACCAATCAGTGGTGGTGGCCGTGCTCGCCGTGCACGTGGCCATGCGCGATTTCCTCCGCCGAGGCGGCACGCACGGCGGTCACCTTGAGGGTGAATCGCAGGGCCTTGCCGGCCAGGGGGTGGTTGCCGTCCAGCATGACGGTGTCGCCCTTGATCTTGGTGACGTTGAAGACATGCCGGCGGCCGTCTTCGCCGCGGCCTTCGAGCTGGCCGCCGACTTTCACCCCGGGCGGGAACTGCGTGCGCGGGATGGTCTGCACCAGGCTTTCGTCGCGCAGGCCGAAGGCGTCCTGCGGCTCCAGCGCCAGCACGGTCTGGAAGCCCGGCTCCTGGCCGTCTAGCGCCTCCTCGATCTTGGGCAGGGTGTTGCCGTAGCCGCCGTGCAGGTAAACCATGGGCGTGTTGCTCTGCTCGACCAGCTTGCCCTGGGCGTCCGCCACCTTGTAGCTAAGTGTGACGGCGGTGTCTTTTGCGATTTTCATGGTGTTCGTCCGGGTGCCCGGGATGCGTAAAAGCGCTGATTTTCGCCCAGGAACGCGGGCGGCCGCGTGGCGGCCGGCAGAGGGCCTGATTGGCCCCTGGCCGCATGGGGCTTTGGCGGGCCCGGCCGGCGCCGGCGCGCGGCATCCGTAGAATCATGCAACATGATAAGTTACATGAAATCAAAAGGCCGGCTTTCCGCCGTGCTGCACGCGTTGCTGCACATGGCCCACCGCGGCGGGCCCATGACGTCGGAGGAACTCGCGGCCTGCCTGCGCACGCACCCGGTGGTGGTGCGGCGCACCATGGCCGGCCTGCGCGAGGCCGGGTTTGTCGTGTCCGAGCGCGGCCACGGCGGCGGCTGGGTGCTGGCACGCGACCTGGCCTCGGTCACGCTGCTGGATGTGCAGATGGCCGTTGGCGAGGCCGACGGTGCAGGTGCCGATGGCGAGAGCCCGCATGCGGACGGCTGCGTCATCGAGCAGTCGGTGCAGCGGGCGCTGGCCGGCAGCCTGCGCGAGGCCGAGGCCCTGCTGGCCAGGCGCCTGGGTGAGGTCACGCTGGCCCACCTGTCGGCCGATTTCAACCGCGCCATGGCCGCCCATCCCCACGCACCGGAGGCCCACCATGCTGCATGACGCCATCATTGTGGGCGGCAGCTTTGCCGGCTTGTCGGCCGCGCTGCAGCTGGCACGCGCCCGGCGCCAGGTGCTGGTGGTGGACGCGGGCCTGCCGCGCAACCGATTTGCGTCGGAATCGCACGGCGTGCTGGGCCATGACGGCAAGCCGGGCCCGAAGCTGCTGGCCGAGGCGCGGCAGCAATTGCAGGCCTACCCGACAGCCCGGCTCTTCAGCGGCCGCGTCAGCCGCGTGGACCGCGAGGCGGGTTTTGTGGTGGAGGCCGAGGACGGCATGCGCTGGTTCACCGGGCGCCGCCTGCTGCTGGCCACCGGCGTGGCCGACGTGCTGCCGGACATTCCCGGCCTCGCCGAACGCTGGGGAAAGACGGTGGTGCACTGCCCCTATTGCCATGGCTATGAGATTGGCGGCGGCGCGGTGGGCGTGCTGGGGACGGGGCCGATGTCGGTGCACCAGGCCATGATGTTTGCCGACTGGGGCGAGGTGACGCTGTTCACGCAGGGTGTGGTCGAGGTGTCGGCCGAAGAGCAGGCGATGCTGGCGGCGCGCAAGGTCAAGGTGGAGGCCAGCCCCATCGTGGAGCTGCAGGGTGAGGCGCCCGCGCTGGAAAGCGTGCTGCTGCGGGACGGCCGGCGGCTGCCGCTCAAGGCGCTGCTGGTGGGCACGCAGGTGCGCATGACCAGCCCGCTGGCCGAAGCGCTGGGCTGCGCGTTTGACGATTCGCCCTTTGGCCCCATCGTGCGCATCGACGCCTGGGGTATGACCAGCGTGCCCGGTGTGTACGCGGCAGGCGACATGGCGCGTGTGCCGCACAGCATCACCTATGCCATGGCCGGCGGCGTGGCGGCGGGCGTCGGCCTGCATGCCTCGCTGATCAATGAAGACGCGCGCAGTGGGGAAACCGCCGCGGCATAAACGTCGGCATCAATACACCGGCGGATACACGGCCGGCGGGCGGGCTGGTTACAGTGGCTGAAGGTTAAAGTGCTTGAAGATCAAGGTGGTTGAAAGAGGCCAAAAAGGCCTCAGCTGCCTTGTTCCAGGTTTCCCCCTTCCCCTTTTGCCATTTCTGCTCCTTTGCTCCTGCCATGAACCCGACCGACACCGAAACCATTGAGCTGCTGCCCGCCGGCACCACGCCACGCCAGCTGTTTGTGCTGCTGCACGACGCGGGCGGCACCGCCGCCGACATGCTGGAACTGGGCAACCTGCTGGGCGGCGCTTTTCCCGAGGCCGCGGTGCTGATCCCTGAAGGCCTGACGGGCCCGCACGCCGATGCGGCAGGCGCCGCCGCGGCCGGGCTGGACGATACGGCCGCCCTGGCCGCGCGTGTGGAGGCCCTGGCCGCCTATTTGCGTGCGCAGCAGCAGCGCTTTGAGATCCTGCAGTCGGACACGGCGCTGGCCGGTTTTGGCGCGGGCGCCAGCCTGGCGCTGGCGCTGAGCGACGCGCACGACGGCCTGGCGGGCCGGCTGCTGTCCTTCGGCGGCGGCTACCAGGTCTGGCCGGCCCGCGCGCCAGCGCTGACCACCCTGCACCTGTTGCACGGCCAGGACGACGCCGTCGTGCCGCTGGCGCGCACCCGCAGCGACTTTGACCACCTGATGGAACTGGGCGCCGACGCCACGCTGGACGTGGCCCGCTCCCTGGGCCATGAGCTGCACCCGGCGCTGATGGACCAGGCGGTGACGCGGCTGCAGACCTGCGTGCCGCTCAGGGCCTGGAAAGCGGTATAGAGAATCACCCCTGTCCAGGCTCACTGCGTGTAGCCTGTTCTCCCCTCAAGGGGACGGCGCCTGCGGTCTGGTGAAACAATCCCACCCCTGTCCAGGCTCACTGCGTGTAGCCTGTTCCCCCTCAAGGGGGCGGCGCCTGCGGTCTGGCAAAGCCAGTCCCGCGGCCCCTGCTGGTGCGTGGCCGTGGGTCTTTAGCTACAAGCTTGCAATGGCTTGCCGGCTAGCTGCGGCTTCAGTGCGTCGAGCTTGGCCTTGAGCGCCGCGTCGGCGGCCGGCAGCTTGAGCAGCTGGCCGCGCGTCTCGGGACGCTCCTGCACCACCTTGGCGGTGCGCACGCCGCGCGTGGCGACCTTGGCGAGTTCGCGTTCGGCCTCGGCCTGCGAGCCGTAGTGGCCCAGTGACAGGCCGGGGCCCAGCGCGGGATTGACCAGGGCTTCAAAGGACACGCCCATGCCGCGCAGCTCGCTGCGTTTTTTGGCGAGGGCGTCTTCGCTGTTGTACTTGCCCATGTAGACAATCCAGCGGGCCGGCTCGACGCTGCTTTCCAGCGTCCAGCTGCCGATGGGCAGGCTGCTTTCGAGGCCGGCGCGCAGCGCGGTGCTTTGTTCGGGGTTGAACAGGCCGGCCTGCAGGCATTCAGGCGCGGCTTGTGGCGCGGGGGTGGGAGCGGGTTCGCTTTCGAGCTGGCGTGCCTCCGTGACCGTGAGCAGTTTCATGGCCTCGGGGCGGATCTGCTGGGCCATGCGCTGCGGCTCGGCCTGGGCGGCCGGTGCCAGGCCGTAGTCGGCCAACAGGCCGTGCGTCCAGGCGAAGTAGCCGGCATTGGCCAGCAGCAGCGCCAGCACCAGCAGCCTCAGCATGGGCGCGCGCCTTGCGTGGGGTGTGCCGCGACGGGGCGCACGCTGACTTCGGAACTGGTGATTTCTTTCATGCCAGCCCCAGTATGCACCAGCAGTGCGCCGTTTTCGCCGGCGCCATGGGCCGTGCCCGTGTTGCCGTCGGAAAGCTGCACTGTGCGGCCGGCGAGCACGTCGCGCGCCGCGAAACGCGCCTGGAAGGGCGCGAAGCCGAAGCGCTCAAAGGCCTGCACCGCCTGCACCAGCGGCGGGATGATGCGCAGCAGCGTGGCCGGCGCGTCAAGTTCGGGCAGCAGCTCCTGCAGGCCGCCGGGCGGGATGGCGGGCAGGGCCGCCGCGGGCGCTGCCGGGTCGGGCGGCAGGGCGCGGATGTTGATGCCTATGCCGATGACCACATAGCGTATGCCTTCCCAGCTGGCGGTTTCGACCAGGATGCCGGCCAGCTTGCGCTCGCCCTGGGGCGTGGAGAGCCAGAGGTCATTGGGCCACTTCAGGCCGATGCGAGGCTTGCCGCCGCCGGTGAGGGGCTCCAGGCTGTCGGCGACGCTGACGCCGGCCACCAGCGACAGGCCCGACCAGTCGGCGGGCGCCAGCGGCAGGCCCAGGGAGAAGGTCAGGCTGTCGCCGCGCCGGCTTTGCCACTGGCGGCCCAGGCGGCCGCGGCCGGCGGTTTGCTGCTCGGCCACCAGCAGCACCGGCTCGGGGCGGGGCTCAACCGTGGGGCTGCCGCCGCTACCGGAGGGGCTTCCGCGGAAGCGGCGCATGAGCTCGGTGTTGCTCGAATCGATCTCGGGCAGGACCTCGACCGTGAAGCCCGGCAGCAAAGGCGCCAGGGCCTCCCAGAGGGCCTCGGCGGGCCAGCGGATGGGGGATGTGGCGGGGGTGGACGAGGGGGTGCTCATGAAAGCTCAGGGCCCGGGCCCGGCCGGCGGCGGGCCGGACCGGTGGCTACCGCTCAGTCCTTCTTTTTCTTGTTGGGCTTTTTGCCGGCTTTGTCGGCCTTGATGGCTTTCTTTTCAGCCTTTTTCTTCTCCGCCTTGGCCTCGGCTTTCTTCACGGATTTTTTATCGGCCTTTTTATCTGTCTTCTTATCCGCCTTCTTGCCGGACTTTTTCTTGCCCCTGGATTTTTTCTTCTCGTCGTCCTTGGGCGCCAGCAGGGTGCCGCGGCAGTTCTTGGCGCCGCACCAGCAGGGGTATTCGGCCAGCAGCTTCTTGGTGTAGGGCGCGTCGATGATCAGCCCGTAGTCGTAGAACAGTTCTTCGCCGGCCTTGATGTTGCGCAGCGCCTTGATGAAGACGCGGCCCTCCACTTCGTCGGCCTCGCAGTTGGGCTTGCAGCTGTGGTTGATCCAGCGCGAGGAATTGCCGCCGTGCTTGGCGTCGATCACATGGTCTTCGTCGATGTGGAAGTAGAAGGTGTGGTTCGGGTCTTTCGGGTCGTGCGGGTGGCGGCGCAACGCTTCCTTCCAGTTGATGACCTCGCCCACGTATTCGATCAGGGTCTCGCCCTCGGCCAGGTCCTGCACGGCGAAGACGCCCTTGCCGTGCACGCCGGAGCGCCGTGTCTGGATGCGCCGGCCGTCGGCGGCGGGCGCCGGTGCGGCGGTCGTGGAAGAAAGCGGCGCGATGGGTGCGTTGGCCTGGTTTTTTGACACGGGGTATTTTTTTGGTATGGTTAATTCATGCATGTGCGCGTGCGCGCGTATGCGTGCGCACCCGCGCGCGTACATGCGCGAGAAGCCGCTATTGTAGTGATGCATCGTGACGCACCCCTGGAGCCCCTCATGTTCAAGCGCCGAAACCTGCTGCAGACGACCGCCGCCCTCACGGCCGGGTTGGGCCTGCCGGTGTGGGCCAAGGGCGGTGAAAGCCCCCTGCCCAAGCTCGGCAGCACCCTGGCCCTGCCGCCGGTGGCGCTGCTGGACGGCAGCGCCTGGAAGCCCGCCGACGTGGGTGGAAAGACCCTGGTGGTGTACTGGTGGGCCAGCTGGTGCCCTTTTTGCGCGGTGCAATCGCCCCATATAGAAGCGCTGTGGCGGGCGCAGAAGGCCCGCGGGCTGGAGGTGCTGGCGCTGTCCATCGACAAGCAGCCGGCCGCCGCCGCGGCCTATATGAAGGCCAAGGGCTACAGCTTCCCCGCCGGGATGCTGACGCCGGAAGTTGCCAAACGCCTGCCCAAGCCGGCCGGCCTGCCCGTGGTGGTGGTGCTCAAGGTGTCGCCGGACGGCCGTGAAGGCAAAGTCGTATTCGCTGAAAGCGGGGAAATGTTCCCCGAAGACGTAGAAGGTTTGAAGAAGTACCTATGAAAACCCTTGTGATTGCAGAAAAGCCCTCGGTGGCGCAGGACATCGTCCGCGCCATCACGCCGACGGCCGGCAAGTTCGAAAAACACGATGAATATTTCGAGAGCGATGAATGGCTGGTCACCTCGGCCGTGGGCCACCTGGTGGAGATCCAGGCGCCGGAAGAGTTCGACGTCAAGCGCGGCAAGTGGAGCTTCGCCAACCTGCCGGTGATTCCACCCTACTTTGACCTCAAACCCATCGACAAGACCAAGACGCGGCTCAACGCCATCGTCAAGCTGGCCAAGCGCAAGGATGTGGGCGCGCTGGTCAACGCCTGCGACGCGGGCCGCGAGGGTGAACTCATCTTCCGGCTGATCCAGCAATACGCGGGCAGCAAATTGCCGGTCAAGCGCCTGTGGCTGCAGTCCATGACGCCGGCCGCGATACGCGAAGGCTTTGACAGCCTGCGCAGCGAAAAGCAGATGCAGGGCCTGGCCGACGCGGCGCGCTCGCGCTCCGAAGCCGACTGGATGGTCGGCATCAACGGCACCCGGGCCATGACGGCCTTCAATTCGCGCGACGGCGGTTTCTTTTTGACGACCGTGGGCCGCGTGCAGACGCCGACGCTGTCGGTGGTGGTGGAGCGCGAGGAAAAAATCCGCAAGTTCGTGAGCCGCGACTACTGGGAAATCCACGCGACCTTTCTGGCCGAGGCCGGCGAATACCCCGCCAAGTGGTTCGACCCGAAATGGAAAAAAGCCGCGGCCAATGCCGCGAACGGTGAAGGTGCCGAGCCCGATCCCGAGCTGAAGGCCGACCGCGTCTGGTCCGAGCGCGAGGCGCTGGCGATTGCCGAGGCCGTGCGCGGCAAGGCCGCCACGGTGACGGAAGAAAGCAAACCCACCACGCAGGCGGCCGGCCTGCTGTTTGATTTGACCTCTTTGCAGCGCGAAGCCAACGGCAAGTTCGGCTTCTCGGCCAAGACCACGCTGGCCATCGCGCAAAGCCTGTATGAACGCCACAAGGCGCTGACCTACCCGCGTACCGATTCGCGCGCGCTGCCCGAAGACTATTTGCCGGTGGTCAAACAGACCTTTGAGATGCTGGCCGACAGCGGCATGAAGCACCTGGCGCCGCATGCGGCGACCGCGCTCAAGGGCAATTACATCAAGCCCAGCAAGCGCATCTTCGACAACGCCAAGGTCAGCGACCACTTCGCCATCATCCCCACGCTGCAGGCGCCCAGCGGCCTGAGCGAGGCCGAGCAAAAGCTCTATGACCTGGTGGTGCGCCGCTTCATGGCGGTGTTCTTCCCGAGCGCCGAATACCTGGTGACCACGCGCATCTCGCAGGCCGTGGGCCACAGCTTCAAGACCGAGGGCAAGGTGCTGGTCAAGCCGGGCTGGCTCGCAATCTACGGCAAGGAAGCCGCCGACGAAGTGGCCGACGCCAAGGAAGGCGACAAGGGCCAGAGCCTGGTGCCGGTCAAGCCCGGCGAAATGGTGCGCGCCGAAGTCGTCGAGGCTAAGGGCCTGAAGACCCGGCCGCCGGCCCGCTATTCGGAAGCGACGCTGCTGGGCGCCATGGAAGGCGCCGGCAAGACGATTGACGACGACGAGCTGCGCGAAGCCATGCAGGAAAAAGGCCTGGGCACACCGGCCACGCGCGCCGCCACGATTGAAGGCCTGATCGCCGAGAAGTACATGCTGCGCGAAGGCCGCGAGCTGATCCCCACGGCCAAGGCCTTCCAGCTGATGACGCTGCTGCGCGGCCTGGGCGTGGAGGAACTCTCCAAGGCCGAGCTGACCGGCGAGTGGGAACACAAGCTCGCGCAGATGGAGCACGGCAAGCTCAGCCGCGAAACCTTCATGGCCGAGATCGCCGCCATGACGGAGAACCTGGTCAACAAGGCCAAGGGCTACGACAAGGACACGATTCCCGGCGACTACGCCACGCTGCAGGCGCCCTGCCCCAACTGCGGCGGCGTCATCAAGGAAAACTACCGGCGCTACACCTGCACCGGCAAGAATGGCGATGACGGCTGTGGCTTCAGCTTCGGCAAGACGCCGGCCGGCCGCACCTTTGAAGTGGCCGAGGTTGAACAGTTCCTGCGCGACAAGAAGATTGGCCCGCTGGACGGCTTCCGCTCCAAGGCCGGCTGGCCTTTCACCGCCGAGATGGTGATCAAGTTCGACGAAGAGACGAAAAACTACAAGCTCGAATTCGATTTCGGCGACGACAAGAACGCCGAGACCGGCGAGATCGTCGACTTCAGCGGCCAGCAATCGCTGGGCCCCTGCCCGCGCTGCGGCTCGCGCGTGTTCGAGCTCGGCAAGAACTACGTCTGCGAAAAATCGGTGCCGACACTGGAGCAACCCACGCCGAGCTGCACCTTCAAGACCGGCCAGGTCATCCTGCAGCAGCCGATCGAGCGCGAGCAGATGCACAAGCTGCTGGAAACCGGCAAGACCGACCTGCTCGACAAGTTTGTCTCGATGCGCACGCGCCGGCCCTTCAAGGCCATGCTGGCCTGGGACAAGGAAGCCGACAAGGTGAACTTTGAATTTGCACCTTCCAAGTTCCCGCCGCGCAAGCCGGCCGCCGCGAAAACCGGCACGGTGAAAACGCCATTCGGCAAGACCGTCGCGGCTAAAGCCGCTAAAGCACCAGCCGCGAAGAAAGCTGCCGCCAAGAAAGCCCCCGCCGCCAAAACCGCCAAGCCCAAGACGCCGCGCGTTGCCAAGCCGGGTTCAGGCTTCAAGCCCAGCGACGCCCTGGCCGCGGTGATAGGCGCCGAACCGGTGGCACGCACCCAGGTCATCAAAAAGCTCTGGGACTACATCAAGGCCGAAGGCCTGCAGGACGCGGCCAACAAGCGCGCCATCAACGCCGATGCCAAGCTGCTGCCGGTCTTCGGCAAGCCGCAGGTCACGATGTTCGAGCTGGCGGGGATTGTGGGCAAGCACCTGACGGCTGAATAGGCCGGCTCTTCACGAGAGCGGGCGCGTAGGCCGAGGGCGCGTGGCGGGCTGTGAATCTGACAGCCGGCTACACGCCTTTTTTCATGCTGGCAAACAGCGACCAGGCCATGCCCCCCAGCAGCAGCAAACCGGTGCCGAGGGCGGCCCAGAGCCAGGCGCTGCGTTTGGCAGGGCTGTCAGCCGTAGCCGCCGCAGCAACGGCGGATGGCGCGGCAGGGGCCGGAGCCTGCACCGCCAGCGACACCAATGCCGTGTCGGCCGCGACCGGCTTGTTGCTCGAATAAGCCGGTATCAATGTTGAAAGCGGCAGCGCCGCACCGCTTGCCGGCGCGGCGTTGGGCTCGGCGGACGTTTTCCAGTTCAGCGTGAACGGCGGTTGGCCCTGGGCCAGAAACACCACGGTGCGTGGTGTCGTGGCTACCGCGATGGTGGGCGGCGTCGCGCCCAGCAGTGCGACCGGCCCGGCCGTGCGCAGGCGCAGCCTGGGGTAGACCGCGCCGTCCAGCGCGATGTCCGGCGAGCGTGCCTCGGTGCTGCCTTGCGCCAGGCGGTAGACCACGCTGTCGGCCAGCCGGATCTCGCCGGGCGCCGCGGTGGGCCGCGTTGCGTCGCGATGCCGCCGCAGCGCGTACAAGGGGTTGTGCAGCGGCCGCAGGACAGGCTGGGCCGCGGATGTAGGCGTGGGCGCCGGATCGGGCAGGCCCAGCACCTCGAGTTGCGCCAGGGTGTTGGTGTCGGCCAGCGCGATGCGCAGGCTGCGCGCCGGCAGGCCTCGCGGCAACAGGTAGTCGCAGTGGCTGGCCTCGCAGCGCTCGGGCCGGATGGCCTCCGACCATTCCTGCGGCACGGCGGCTTCAGCGGCTTCCACGCTGTCGATGTTCACCGCCGTGAGCTGCGCGCCCTGCGCGGGGTCTGACCAGCTCAGGCGCAGGAAGCGCGCGCGCAGGCCGCCCAGGTCGACGGCCAGGCGTTCCAGGTTCTGGTTGTTGTGGCTGAGCTTGACGAGCTGCTCTTCGCCGCCGACTGGGCGCCAGCTGCGCAGATCGTTGCTGGCCTCCAGGCGGTAGGCGAACACGCCGCGCGTGCCGGCCGCGACCTCAAGGCGCGCCTGCAGCAGGTTGCCGCGCACGTGGCTCACGTCGATCAGCCACGGCACGGCGCCGGTCGCCGGTGCGGCCGGTTTGACCAGTTGTAGAGAGCCGTCGCTGCGCAGCTGGAAGCTCAGCAGCGCATCGGACGGCGCCGCGCCGGCGTTGGCCGGCACGGCAAAAAGCGGCACCTTCTGCGAAGCGCTGTGCGGCATTGCAGCTTCCTCCTGCAACCAGCCATAAGGCACGGCGTTGCCCGAGGCGTTGCGGATGCGCAGGTCGCGCAGGTCGGTATAGGCCGCGCGGCCGTAGAGCGCCGCCGGCAGGGCCAGGCGGTAGTAGGGGCCGGCTCCTTGCAGGCTGATGGGCGCGCCGGCCTCGCCGCTCTGGGCATGAAGTGGTGCGGCCGGGAGCATCAGCGCCGCCGCTGCGGCGGCCAGCGAAAAGGTGTGCCGGTTCATGTGCCTTCTCCTGCGTTGGCGGCGTTGTCCGGTTTGGCCGGGGGCACCGGCGCGAAGTAGCCGACCAGCAGCAGCAATGCGCCCACGCCGATGAAGGACACGATGCGGAACAGCCCGCCCCGGTCCGCCAGCTCGACGAAGAACAATTTGAGCACCACCACGCCGAGCAGGGCCGCACCGGCCATCCAGAGCGGGCGCAGTGCGCGGCCGTGGCCAAGCACCATGGCCAGCACGCCGCACAGCGCCCAGGTGATGGACAGCGCGGCCTGGGTCAGCCAGGAGGCATACAGCGCATGGAAGTCCCATGGCACGCCGGCGTAGTGGTGGCAGGCGCGCAGCACCATGCCCGTCAGCAGTGCCAGCGCGGTGGCGCCGGCGATGCCCTGGGCCGCGTGTGGGGGCATGCGCACGGGCGAGCCCTCGGGCAGCTCGCGCCACCAGAGCAGGATCGCCAGCAGCACCAGCCAGTTGCCGAGTTCCAGCGGATTGAGCAAGGGAATGTAGGGCAGCGGCGAGGCATTGCCGGCGCTGCCCGCGTTGCTCACCCAGGCCCAGGCCAGCAGGTACAGCGCCACCGGCAGTGCCGCAGCCTCGAGGTAGGCGCGGCGGTATTCGGCCAGCGGCCAGCGCCTGAGCACCGCCTGCGAACGCAGGGCCCACAGCGACAGCGCCGGCACAATGACCCAGCCCAGCAGCGGCCAGCTCGACCAGTCGTCGCCCAGGCCGCCGAATTGCCATTGGCATTCACGCGCGGCCAGCAGCAGGTAAAACCAGAAGCCGGCCACATGAAGGCGCTCCAGCCCGAGCGCGCTCACCCATTGCTTTTGCCCGCGCAGCAGCGGCAGGTGCCACAAGGCCGCAAGCGGCCAGGCCAGCCAGCCCAGCCCGCTTGACGGCACGTAGAGCGCCGTGGAGCTGCCAAGGCCGGCAAGGGCGGCGATGGCGGCCAGGCCGGGCAAGGTGGCCAGGGTGGCGCGGCCCAGCTGGCTCCAGTCGCGGCGGCGCGCCACCAGCAGGCAGATCAGCGACGTGCCGAGCACGATGGCGATGCAGGCCGCCGCGACCTGGACCCCGTAACCGTGGCGCTGCAGCACATTGGTACTCTCGACCAGCAGGGCCGACAGCCACCAGCCCAGGCCGATGACCACCGGCGCCCACAGCCACAGGCTTTGCGCGCACCAGTGGTTGACCCAGCGCGTTCGGCGCGCCTGGGCTTCCCCAGCCCGCGGGCGGGCTTCTTCCTGGATCCACGCGCCGGCCAGCAGGGCACTGAGGCCCAGCACCACGGCAGTCCAGAAGCCCATGTGCGCGAAGGCCGGCAGCCCACCGGTGTGGGCCGGGGTGAAGGACAGCAGGAGCACGCCGGAGACCACGTGCAGGCCGGCAGCCAGCGTCGCCAGCGGCGTGTGGGCCATGCGCAGCGACACCCAGAGCACGACCAGCGCGCTCAGCGGCCACACCAGTGCGGCCTGTTGCAGACTGAGCTGGAACAGCATCGCGAGATGCAGCAAGCCGGTGCCGGTCAGGACGGCAATGATGTTGGCCATCGACCAGTCGGGCGCCAGGCCGCGTGCCAGCGCGGCGCGCCGCGCCTGTGCCATGGTCCAGGCCGTGGTGCCAAGAATGCCCAGTGCGATCAGCCCGCCGGCGGCCGCGCCTTGCCAGCCGCTGGCCAGCGCCTTGTCGGCATCGCCGCGATGCAGTGTGGCAATGAAACCGGCCACGGCCAGCGCCTGCATGCCGTAGCTGACCGAAGGCAGGGGCTTGAGGCCGAAGCGCGCGGCAATGACAAAAACCACCGATGCCAGCACGGCTGTCGCGGCGGCCGCCCAGGGCGGCACCCACCATTGCCATTGCAGCAAGGTGAGCGCGGTCATGGCGACCCATGGCAGCGCGACACCGGACAGCGCCTCCCAGTCCCTGCCCTGGTCGAGTTTGCTCCGCTTGTGCATGGCCCACATCGCGAAGGCGCCGGCCGCGAGCAGCAGCGGCCCGATGGTGGAGCCCTGCAGCAACGCGTGGTCGAGGGCGCCGTCAAGCCGGGTGTCCTGCAGCAGCTTGAATGCGGCACCCAGCAGCACAAGAAAGGAAAACGCCCGTGCATAAGGCCTGGCCTGGCGCGCGCCCAGCCAGTACATGCCGGCCGCCTCGACGGCCCATGCCGCGCCGGTCCAACGGCCTTCCAGGCCCAGCGGAATGGCCAGTGTGCCGAAGATCACGCCGACGATGGCATAGGCCTCGGCAAGCAGTGCCAGCCCGCGCGGCTGCGTCGCAAAGACCATGCGGCCCAGCAGCAGATAGATCGCGGCCAGACCCATGGCCGAGAACGCCGCGCCCAGCTCCCAGGGCCGCATCAGCAGGTATTGCAGGCCGAAGGCGGCCATCGGTACGCCGAAGACCAGCGCGCTGTCGACCCGGCCCACGCGGCGCAGCGTATCGGCCGCGCGGCTGGCCAATGGCTGTGCCGCGTTGCCGGCCGGCGCATCGGCAAGCGTGCGGCGCGCGAACAGCAGGCCGATGGCCGTGAACAGCACAAAGAAGACGATCAGGAAAGGCTGGACCACGCCGAACTGGTCGTCGGTGTAGTTGCGCTGCGCCCAGCCCGCGGCGAGCGTGAAGGTGCCGACGAAGCCGATTAGGTTAAGCACGCGCCAAGCCCTGAACCATGCCATCAGCACGATGCCGACGTCCAGCACCAGCAGGTAGGTAAAGAGCCCGACCGGCCGGTTCTGGCCGGTGGAGGACAGCACCGGTGCGGCAAACCCTTCGACCACCGCCACGATGGCCAGCATGGGCGCGTTCTGCAACACGGCCAGGACGGCGGCCAGCACCGACACGGCAAACAGGAAGCCGAAACCGGCAGTCGCGTCCAGCAGGCCGGACACCTTCATGGTAGCCAGCGTCGTCAGGTAAAAAACACCGATGCCCGCGCCCTGCAGGATGAGAGCGTAGGCCGCGCGCTTGCGCCGCAGCATCCAGCCCAGGCCCAGCAGGCCGGCACCGACCAGCGCAACGGCCGCGTAGCGCAGCTCGATCGGCACGGTGACGCGTTCGGCGGTGTAGCGCAGCAAAAAGGCCAGCCCCAGGAAGAGGATCAGCACACCCAGCTTGACCAGCGTGTTGCCGCCAAAGATCAACGCGGCGATGGGCGCGGGCAGCCGGTCGCGCAAGGGAACAGCCGGTGGCGGCGGCGCGGGAGGCGCGCGGCGCACCGGAGGTTGCGGGCTGGCGTCCGCCTTCACATCCCTCATTGCCTCGGGCGCCGGCACCGGCTCGAGCGGCGAAGGAATGGTGACCTCGTCGAAGCCCATACCGTCGCGAGCTGCCGCCGAGGCGGGTACGGATGCGGGAGTCAGTGTGGGCGTGTCAGCGGCAGGTGCCGTTGCGGGGGCAGGCGCGGGCACCGACAGCGAAGCGGCCGACGGCTGCACCATGCTGGGCTGTGATGGGCGCGGCGGCGGCGTGAGGGGCTCCGGCGCGGCGCCCGCGGCAGGCACGGTAGCGGCGCCGGCGTCCTGGGCGCCGCGGCGCTCCAGCACGGCTATGCGCCGCTCCAGTTCGGCCACGCGCCGTTGCAGGGCGTGGACGTTCACCGGCCCGGCATCTTCATCGGCCTGGTCGTCCGGTTCCTCGGCGGGGAAGGCCCCGGGCCGCGCTTTGTGCACCGTTGAAACGGGCTCTGGCGCATCTTTGCCGAAAAGCTTGGGAAAGATGAAAGCGCCGGCGCCTGCCAATACCAGCGCTAGCATGCCCGAGCCCGCCATCGCACCCAAGATGAGGCCCACGATTACACCGACTATCCACATCCTCGCTCCCCCGGCTGTTTTTGAATCTGCAGTGTAAGGGGCTGGTGGTGTGTGTGGGTTTGGGCGTCAATGCAGCCGAAGCGCCGGCCAGCCGCGCTCGCCGCCTATGGCCGCGAGGGAAGGGTCGGCATTCACGGTGACCGGGTGCTTGACGGCTTCCAGCAGCGGCAGGTCGTTGATGGAGTCGCTGTAGGCCGTGCTCTTGCAGTCCTTGAAACTCAGGCCGCGCGCCGTTAGCCAGGCGTGCAGGCGCTCGACCTTGCCTTCGCGCATATTGAGCACGCCGGTGGTGCTGCCGGTGAACAGGTCGCCGCGCATTTCGGGTTCGGTGGCGATCAGGTGCTCGATGTTGAAGTAAATCGCCGTGAGCTCGGTGATGAAGCGGTTGGTGGCCGTGGTCATCACGACGAGGTCACCCGCCTCCAGGTGTTTGTCGACCAGCGCGACGGCGGCGGGTGTGACGCGCGGAACGATCCAGTCGGCCAGGAATTCCTGGCGCAGCGGCTCCCACTCCTGCGTCGTGCGGCCGGCCAGCGTGCCGACATAAAAGTCGGCGAACTCCTTGAGCCCGACGGTGCCGGCCTTGTAGCGCGCCGCCATGTCGGCATTGCGCGCGGTGAACTCGGTCTTGCCGAGGATGCCTTTGTCGATCAGGAAGTCACACCACAGCACATCGCTGTCGCCGTTGAGCACGGTGTGGTCCAGGTCGAACAGGGTTAGCTTCATGGTGAAGAACTCCAGGTGTCTCTCCGTTCGGCCTGAGCTTGGCCTGCGCTGAGCTTGTCGAAGGGTCGAAGGCTCTGCGTGTTCTGGGAGCGTTTCGACAAGCTCAACGCGAACGGGTGGGAGGGGGTCAGGCTTGGCGCAGATGCCAGGCCTTGGGGCGGGTGAAGGTCTGGATGCCGTAGGTCGACAGCGTCAGGCCCACGCCCGAGTCACCGTATCCGCTCCAGGGCAAACGCGGGCTCACGCGGTCGCAGCAGTTCCAGTAGACGCTGCCGGCATTGACCTGGGCCAGCAAGGCCCTGGCGCGTGCCTCGTCGGGCGTGAAGACGCCGGCCGTCAGGCCATAGCGCGTGTCGTTCATGAGCTTGACGGCTTCGGCATCGCCCGAGACCTTCTGGATGCCGATGAGGGGGCCGAAGCTTTCCTCGCGCATCAGCTCCATGCTGTGGTTGACGTTGCTGAAGACCGTGGGCTCGTACCAGTTGCCCGGGCCCGCGCCGCGCTTGCCGCCCGCCAGCAGCATGGCGCCCTTGGCCTTGGCGTCAGCCACCTGGGCGTCCAGCACGTCGAGCTGCGGCGCGCGCGTGATCGCGCCTATGTAGGTGTCTTCGCTCATGGGGTCGCCCATCTTGAAGGTCTTCACGGTTTCGAGGAAGGCCGTGACAAAGGCGTCGTAAATTTTCTCGTGCACATAGATGCGCTCGACCGAGCAGCAGCTCTGGCCGGTGTTGTACATCGCGCCGTCGGCCAGCGATTCAGCGGCGTTCTTCACATTCGCGTCTTCGCTCACATAGGTCGGGTCCTTGCCGCCCAGCTCGAGCTGCAGCTTCACGAGGCGCGGGCCCATGGCCTGCGCGATCTTCGCGCCGGTCGCATAGGAGCCGGTGAAGAACAGGCCGTCGATCTGCTGCTCCAGCAGTGCCGTGCCCACCGCCCCGCCGCCTATCAGCGGGAGGAACACGTCCTGCGGCACGCCGGCCGCATGCAGCAGGCGCGCCATGGCCAGGCCCGACATCGCGGCGTATTCGGAGGGCTTGTAGAGCACCGCGTTACCGGTGAGCAGCGCGGGGATGAAGACATTGCCGCCGACGAACCAGGGATAGTTCCAGGCCGAAATGTTGGCGATCACGCCCAGCGGCGTGTGCTCGATCTGCTCGGTCATGCCGCCTTCGTTGAACACGGTCTGCGTGTCGGTGGCGCCGTTGACCTCCGCCAGGAAAAAGTCGATGCGCCCCAGCAGGCCGTTGAGCTCGTTGCGCGACATCTTGAGCGGCTTGCCGGTCTCGCGCGTCATGACGGCGGCCAGCGCGTCGAGCTCGGCGACGATGCCGGCGCGAAAGCGCGTGATGCAGGCCTTGCGCTCGGCCAGGGGCACGGCCGCCCAGGCGGGCTGCGCGGCGCGTGCGCGGCGCGCCTTGGCGGCGACGGAGGCCGCATCGTCGGCGGGCAGCTCGGCGATCTGCGCGCCGGTGGCGGGGTTCAGGATGGCGAGGGTGTTCATGCTTGTTTTGCCTTGTGTTTGGCGGCGGCCGCGGCCGTGAGGAAATCGTCGAGCAGGGCGGCGTCGTCTATGGTGTCCGAGCCGGGTTTGTGGAATTCGGGATGCCACTGGGTGGCGGCGATATAGCTTTTGCTCTTGTCCTTGCGGCGTATCGCTTCCACGATGCCGTCGTCCACGCTGAAGGCCTCGGCCTCGAATTCGGGCGACAGGTCCTTGATGCCCTGGTGGTGGATGCTGTTGACCCGCACGCGCTCCACGCCGGGATACAGCGCCGAGAGCCTGGAGCCCTGGACGATGTTGACGCTGTGGAAATTCTGGTCGTAGGTCGCGGCGTCGCGATGCACAAATGAGTCGGGCACCTGAGTGTTGATGTCCTGGTAGAGCGTTCCGCCGAAGGCGACGTTGAGAATTTGCAGGCCTCGGCAGACGCCAAAGACCGGCTTGCCGAGCTTTTCAAACGCGGCCACCAGGGCCTTGTCGTATTCGTCGCGGATGCGGTCGCCGGACCATTTCTCGTCCAGCGGCTCCTCGCCGTAGCTGCCGGGCCAGACATCGGCGCCGCCGTGCAGCACCAGGCCGTCCAGCCACTGCGCGTAGTGCTCGTAGGTCACGTCGCCGCGCTGCGTGCTGCCTGTGGGGCAGGGCACCATGACGACCATGGCGCCCGAGGACATGACCCAGTGCGCGATCGACTGCTCCACATACTGCAGTGTCTTGCCGGTGAAGAAGGAGCGCGTCGGGTCGGCGTGCGAAAAACACGCTGACAGACCGATCTTGAGGCGGCTTGCTGCCATTATTGAGCCCCCACGCTTTTCACTTCGCCCTCGGCTGCGTGTAATGCGCTGCCCCCCGGGGGGGCGCTGCGCCTGCGGCCCGGCAAAGCCGGTTCCGCGGCCCCTGCTGGAAGGGGGATTCTCTGAAAGCTTTTCATGTTGGTACTCATAAAGCGGACTCAAACAGCATCTTGAAGTCCTCGGCTTTGCAAGGCCGTGGATTCGTCTGGTGGCAGATGTCGGCCGTGGCAATCTCCACCAGGCGCGGCAGCTGTTCGCGCTTCACGCCATGGGCCGACAGTGGGCCGGTGATGCCCACGCTTTCCTTGAGCTGTTTCAGCCAGGGCACCAGGGCCTTGCCGCCGCCGGCCACGCCGCAGACATGGGCGAGTTCGTCGAACTTGGCGGGTGCCGACTCGTAGTTCCAGGCCAGCACGGTGTCAATCATCAGCGCGTTGGCCAGGCCGTGGTGCAGGTCGCAGACAGCGCCCAGCGCGTGCGCACAGGAGTGCACCGCGCCCAGGTCTTTCTGGAAGGCGATGGCGCCCATCATGGAGGCCATCATCATGTCGCTGCGCGCCTGCAGGTTGGAGGGCTCCTTGACGGCCTTGAGCAGCGCGTGGGCCGCGATGCGCGTGCCCTCGAGTGCGATGCCGTCGCACAGCGGGTGGTAGGCCGGCGAGAGATAGCTCTCGATGTTGTGGGTGAGCGCGTCCATGCCGGTGGCGGCCGTGACATGCGGCGGCAGGCCCAGTGTGAGTTCGGGGTCGGCGAACACCACCTTGGCCAGGATCTTGGGGCTGAAGACCACGCGCTTCAAGTGCGTGTCGTTCTCGCTCACGACCGAGGACCGGCCGACCTCGGAGCCTGTGCCCGAGGTGGTGGGCAGGGCCACGAAGTAGGGCAGTTCATTCACGATGGGCCGCACCTGGGGATGGTCCCAGACATATTCGAGGATGTCGCCCTCGTGCGTGGCGGCGATGCCCACCACCTTGGCCACGTCCAGCGCCGCGCCGCCGCCGAAGCCGATCACGCAGTCGGCCTTGTGCGCCTTGTAGGCCGCGGCGCCGTCCATCACCTGGCTGCAGGTCGGGTTGCCGAACACACCCGAGAACACGGCCACGTCCAGCCCTCCCAGGTGGGTCTTGAACTCGGCCAGCACCGGCAGCGCGGCCAGCGCCTTGTCGGTCACGATCAGCGGGCGTTTGCAGCCGGCGGCCAGCAGGGTTTCGGCCACCTGCTTGCGCGCGCCGGCGCCGAAACGGATGGCGGTGGGGAAGGAGAAGTTGGTGGTGCTCATGGGGTGGTTTCTTGGGAGTGGCTGGAGGATTCGGTTCTGGTTCTGGTTCTGGTTCTAGTGCTGGTGGGCCGGCATGCGGGAGGGCAGTTGCAGGTACATATGCTGTTTGCCGAACGGTACGCCGTTGACGCGTATGGCGTCGGGCTCCACGCCGAAAGGCGCGAAGCCGGCGCGGGCATACAGGCTCGCGGCCTGCTTGTTGCCCTCGGTCACAGTCAGCACCAGCAATTCCACGCCCTCGTTCCTGGCTGCCTGCACCACGGTGTTGACCAGGGCCAGGCCCAGCCCCTGGCCGCCGTATTCGGGCGCGACATACATCGCGACCAGCGTGGCCTTGTGGCGGTTTTTCAGGCGCGTCTCGCGCGTCATGCCCACCACGCCGGCCAGCGTGCCTTCGACAAAGGCGCCCCACATGGCGGTGTCCGACGCGGGCGACAGGCGCTTCTCGGTGTCCGCCAGCGGGCGAAGGCTCTCCTCCTCGAAGCTGGAGGTGAAGGCATCGGGGTGCTCGCGCAGGCCGCGCAGGCGCAGTTCCCGGTACACGGGCGCATCGGAAACTTCAAGGCGGCGAATTTGCGTCTCAGGGCTGGTGTAGTTCAATTAGATGATCTCGAAATAGCGTTTCATTTCCCAGTCGGTCACGGCGTCCAGCCATTGCCGCCACTCCCACTCGCGGGTGGCCGCGAAGTGATCGACGAAAGTATCGCCCAGCCAGTCGCGGGCGACGGCCGATTTCTGGAAAATCCGCGTGGTTTCGATCAGGGTGCGCGGCGCGCGCGCGATGTGCTCGCCCCCGACGTTGGTGCCGGTGATGGGCGCGCCCAGCTTCAGGCCTTTTTCGACGCCGTGCAGGCCGGCCGCGATGACCGCGGCCATGGCCAGGTAGGGATTCACGTCGGCGCCGGGGCAGCGGGTCTCCAGCCGGGTGGCCTTGGGGCTGCCGGCGATCACGCGAAAGCTCGCGGTGCGGTTGTCCATGCCCCAGGTGGGTTTCACCGGCGCCCAGAAGCCGTCGACCAGGCGCTTGTAGCTGTTGATGGTGGGCCAGATCATGGGGCCGAACTCCATCATGCAGGCGACCTGGCCGGCGATGTAGCTCTCGAAGAGCTTGCTCATCTTGCGCGGGTTTTTCGCGTCGTAGAAGAGGTTGCTCTTGCCGTCGGAGAGGCTCTGGTGGATGTGGCCGCTGCAGCCCGGCAACTGCTGGTGCGGCTTGGCCATGAAGCTGGGCATGATGCCGAAGCGCGAACCGATTTCTTTGGTGCCGGTCTTGAACAGGATGGCGCGGTCGGCCTGCTCCAGCGCCTCGCTGAAGGCGATAGCGACTTCATACACGCCGGGGCCGGTCTCGGTGTGCAGGCCCTCGATGGGAATGCCGAAGGCCAGCATCTCGTCCATGATGGCATTGAAGAAACCCTGGTTCTGGTTCATGCGCAGCAGCGAATAGCCGAACATGCCGGGCGTGAGTTTTTCGGCGCCCACGCCGTTCTTGGCGGCCCAGCTGTGCGGCGTTTCGAGGAAGTTGAACCACTCGAACTCCATGCCCGTCATGGGCATGAAGCCCATTTTTTCGGCGCGTTTGAGCACCCGCTTGAGCGTCTGGCGCGGGCACACCGGATGCGGCGTGCCGTCGGCGTTGACAAACTCGCCCAGCACAAAGGGCACTTTGTTGTCCCAGGGCACGTGGCGCAGCGTGGCCAGGTCCAGCCGGGCCAGCGCGTCGGGAAAGCCGTGCTGCCAGCCGGTCACCGTGGTGTTGTCGTAGCAGTTGTCCATCATGTCCCAGCCCAGCACCACGTCGCAAAAGCCGAAGCCGCCGGCGGGATAGGGTTCGGCCGCACCCAGGAATTTATCCCTGTGCAGGTATTTGCCGCGCAGCACGCCGTCGATGTCGCTGACGGCGACCTTCATCTTGCTGGCGCCCGATTTGCGCAACGCCTCGAGCGCGCCGCGGGAGGTGGACGTGGAGGGGGTGGGAGCTTTTTTGGCCATGGTGGTGTGCGCCTTGTGTTCAGCTGTGGGCGGGGGCCCGGCCTTTTTCGGCCAGGCTGATCGCGAATTCTTCTTCGGGCGAGAGGATCAGCCGGTGCCGGCCGGCCACGGCGAAGTAGCTCACGCCGATGGCGAACCACAGCGCGACCCAGAGCACGCCGACGCGGTAGACCGGGTCGCTGAGCTGGAAGTAAATGGTGACCAGCGCGATCAGCAGGGTCAGTGCGGCGCCGGGCACGCCCAGCGGGCTGCGGTAGGGGCGCTCCATGTGCGGCAGCTTGCTGCGCAGCCGCATGAAGGACAGCGCCTGCATCACATAGGAAAACATGGCGCCGAACACCGCCATGTTGAGCAGGGTACCGCCGATCACGGCCGAGCCCTTGTCCACGCCCAGCGTGAACCACAGCACGAACATCACCGCCAGCGCGACCACCGAGCCGACGATCATGGCGATGTGCGGCGTCTTGCGGCTGCCGTGCGTGACCGACAGCGCCGAGGGGAAATAGCCAGCCCGGCTCAGCGAATAGATCTGCCGGCCCTTGGCGAAGATGATGGTGTGGAAACTCGCCACCAGGCCCAGCACCGCGATCAGCGCCAGCACCTTGGCGGTGCCGCCGCCGTAAATGGCCTTGAAGCCGTCCAGCAGCGGCTCGGCCGAGGTGCTCAGCGCGTGCGAGCCTATGCCCGCGACCGATGGGTTGAGCCACAGGATCATGAAGGCCGAAACAATCAGCGTGAAGATGCCGGCGATGATGCCGCGCGGCATGTCGCGGCGCGGGTCCACCGACTCCTCGGCCGCCAGCGGCAGCTGCTCGATGGCCAGGAACAGCCACACGGCAAAGGGCAGCGCTGCGAGCACGCCGCCGAAGCCCATTGGCAGGAAGGGGCCGCGGCCCTCGGGGAGCACGGCGCCGCCGGCGCCCACGTTCATGGCCCAGCGCGCGAAGTCGATGCGCGGCAGGGCGCTGGCCCAGAAGGCCACCAGGCAGGCCAGGGCCAGCAGCGTGACGGCCAGCGTGATCCGGAAGGACAGCTCCACGCCGATGATGTTCAGGCCGATGAAAACGACGTAAAAGCCTATCCACCACAGCGGCTGCCAGGCCGGCGGCGTGCCGAAGATGCTGCCCATGTAGCTGCCGATGAAGAACACGATGACGGCCGGCGTGAGCACATACTCCACGTTCTCGGCCAGCCCGGTCAGAAAGCCGCCCCAGGGCCCCATGGCGGTGCGCGCAAAGGAGTAGGCGCCGCCGGTGTGCGGCAGCGCGGGCGACATCTCGGCCAGCGAAAACGTCAGCCCCAGGTACATGACGGAAATGATGATGGTGGCCAGCAGCATGCTGCCCCAGCCGGTGGCCAGGCCCAGGTTCCAGCCCGCGAAGTGGCCGGAGATCACCGCCCCTACACCGAGTGCCCAGAGCGACCAGACGCCGGCATAGCGGCGCAGTCCCCTCTTTTCAAAGTAGCTGCCGTCGACTTTCGCGTACTGGACGCTGGAACGTTCTGACATGGTGGCTCCCTAAAGGTTGCTGGATGGGCGGCCGGGTGGCGCCGACTTGCATCCTAGGGCGCGCTTGGGCGCGCCGAAATCCCATTTCGGCAAGCCGCGCGGGCCGGGCTGTTGCAATCGCTTGCTTGCGGGCGGCACGAATCCTGCAAGAATGCGTCCATGGACAAACCGCCGCCAGAAGCCGAAGCCGCTTCCCAGGCCCTGCTGTCGCGCGCGGCCTTCGCCGATGCCGACGAACAGGCCGCCGCCCTGCGCGGCTGGAACCAGAGCTACCTGCAGCTCTCGCGCGGCGCTTTCGGCGGGGAGGTGCGGCAGCTGGAGTTCTCGGGCCTGCGCCTTTTTGTGGAAAGCCTCAGGGAGTCCGTCTACCAGACCGGGAAGATCCGCGAGGGCGCGCTGGCCGTCGGCCTGCCGCTGCAGCTGGGCGGCCCCAGCGTGTTTTGCGGCGCCTCCAGCGATGCCGGTGCCCTGCATGTGTTTTCGGGCACCTCGGGTTTTGAGTTCCGCTCGTCCCGGCGCCATGTGATGCTGGGGCTGGAGCTGGATGAAGCGGCCTGGCGCCGCTGCGGCGAGCACGACCCGGCGCTGCAGGCCAGCCTGGGCGCGCAGGCCGGGCTGCGCCGGCTCGACGCCGCCGCGCAGGCGGGGCTCAGGCAGTGCCTCACGGGTGTCATGGACGCGGTGGAGGCCGCGTCGGATTTGCTGCACTCGCCCGCTGTGCGGGCCGACATGGTGGACACCGTGATGGCCCAGCTGGGCCGCGTGCTGGCGCCCGCGCAAACCGGGCGCCCGCAGGCCGGCGGCACTGCGCAGGCGCACTGGGCGCTGATACGGCGCGCGCGTGAGCTCATGCATGCGCAGCTTGAGCAGCCACCCACCGTGCTGGCGCTGTGCCAGCAGCTGGGCGTGAGCCGGCGCACGCTGCAAAACGCCTTCCAGGCGGTGCTGGGCGTGGGCCCCCTGGCCTATCTGCGCGCCGTGCGGCTCAATGCCGCGAGGCAGGCACTCAAGACCGCCCCCTCGGTCACGGCGGCCGCGACGCACCTGGGCTTCTGGCATTTTGGTCATTTCGCGCACGACTACCAGCAAATGTTTGGTGAACTGCCTTCGGAATCGTTTCGGAAGTTTCATTAGCCCCACGCTCCCCCACTTCGTGTGGGTCGCTGCCCCCCGAGGGGGCCGCCCGCCTGCGGTCTGGCAAAGCCAGTCCCGCGGCTCATGCTGGCTTGAAGATTAGGGCGTAACTAGCGGGGTGGTATTCGCCAGTGGGGGCCGAGGGTCCGGCTTTGCCGCCCCTAGGTGCCCGCCCCCTGGAAGGGGGGGACAGGCTACACGCAGTGAGCCTGGGCGGGGGTGAGTCCATTTCAAGCGGCTGGTGCGGCGGAGCGGATTCCCATGTCCTGCAGGGCGCCGGCCACGGCTTGCACCGCCTGTGCCATTTCGTTGGGGCCTATGGCGCCTATGCAGCCGACGCGGAAAGTTTCCACCTGGGTCAGCTTGCCCGGGTAGAGGACAAAGCCGCGATTTCGCGCGGCGGCATAAAAGGCCTTGAAGTCGTAGCGGTTGTCGGCCGGGGCGTGGAAGGTGACGATGATGGGTGCCTGGATGGACGGGTCCAGGAAGGGCTTGAAGCCGAGCTTGCCCATGCCGGTGACCAGCGTGCGGTAGTTGCTTTCGTAGCGTGCCAGGCGCGCGGGCTGGCCGCCCTCTTCCTCAAACTGGGCAATCGCCTCGGCCAGCGCCACCACCACGTGGGTGGGCGGCGTGAAGCGCCACTGCGTGGTTTTTTCCATATAGGCGTACTGGTCGTGCAGGTCCATGGCCAGCGACTGGCTGCGGCCGGCGCAGCCGTCCAGCACCGCCTTGCGGATAAACACAAAGCCCATGCCGGGCACGCCTTCCAGGCACTTGCCGCTGGCGGCCACCAGCGCGTCGAAGTGCACCTTGCGCGCGTCGATCTCTATCGCGGCGAAAGAACTCATGGCATCGACCAGCAGGCCCTTGCCGTGGGTCTTGCAGACGTCGGCCACTTCCTGGAGCGGGTTGAGCACGCCGGCGCCGGTCTCGCAGTGGATCAGCATCACATGGGTGATGCTGGTGTCGGCTTCCAGCAGGGCGTCCAGCGCGGCGGGCGAGACCTGGGCCGCTTCGTCAAAAGGCATGACGGTGCAGCGCCTGCCCATCAGCGTGGTCAGCTTGGCCGCGCGCTTGCAGTAAGCGCCGTTGTCCAGCACCAGCACATGGCCCTCGCGCGGCACCACGGTGGCCACCGCCGCCTCCACGCTGAAGGTGCCGCTGCCCTGCAGGGGCACGACGACATGCGAATCCTGCCCATGGATGATGGCCAGCAGGCTTTTGCGCACGCTGGCGGTGACGGCGTTGAAGTCGCTGTCCCAGGAGCCCCAGTCTTTCAGCATCGCGAGCTTGGTGCGCAGCGTGGTGGTCAGCGGACCGGGCGTTAAAAGAATTTTGTCTCTGTCCATGGGTTGTCTCTTTGTTATAGGGGGTGATCGGTGGGCTCAGCTTGTTTCGCTGGCGGCGTCGCGCAGGAAAACAGGCAGGTCCATGCTGGGCGGCCGCGCGGGCACCTGGTACATCATGTCGGCCACATAACCTCGGTGAAAGGTCTTGTGATTGATGACGTGCAGCAGCATGTCGCCGCGAGTCATGGCGCCTTCGCCGCCATCGACAAATCTGAAATGCACGACCTCGTCCTGCATCTCACTGGTCAAACCCTCTGCGTAACCGATGTACCAGTCGTCAAGCGATTGCTGTTGCCTGCGCAATTGAGCCAGCGTTGGCGTGGTGTCGGTGTTGCGCGATGTGAAGCCATGCGGCCGGCCCTGAAGATGTGCCTGCCAGATCAGGTCAACCACACAGGCGTGGTTCAGTGTGCGGATCATGTTGCCGAACGAAGTCAGGCGCGGCGCGGTCACTTCATCGGGTGGCAACTGTTCAAGTGCCGTGAAGAGGCAATCATTCGCCCAGGCTGTGTAGCGTGTGAGCATGCGAAGGCTGCGCAAGTCTTGCATGGCGGTACTCAGCGCGCGCCGCTTCGCCAGGCTTGCGTACGGCGGTTGACCCACCACGCCAGCGCCATGAACAACAGGGTGGCAATCGTCGAGGCCGCGCCGATCAGCACCGCCATGGCCGTGGCGGCGCCTATCTCGCCGGCCTCGTCGAGGTTGAGGATGGCGATGGAGGCGACCTTGGTCTCGGGCGAGTAGAGGAACACGACGGCCGAGATCGTCGTCATCGCGTTGATGAAGAAGTAGCGCGCGATATCGACCAGGGCCGGCGTGCAGATCGGCAGGGTCACGCGCCAGAAGGTCTTGAAAAAGGGCACCTTGAGCGAAGCGCTGACGGCCTCGAATTCACCGTCCAGCGCTTTCAGCGCCGTCACGGCCGTCAGGTGGCCGGTGGTGTAGAAGTGCACGATGGTGCACAGCGTGAGCAGGGCCAGCGTGTGGTACAGGCCGTTCAGCGGGTTGTCCGGCGCGTTGAAAAAGAAGATGTAGCCCAGGCCCAGCACCAGGCCGGGCACGGCCATGGGCAGCATGGCGAGCATGCGCACAAAACCGCGCAGGCCGTCCATGCCCTTGGTTTTTTCGAGCAGGTAGGCGCTGCAGAACACCAGCGCGGTGCCGAAGAAAGCCGTGCCTGCCGCCATCTTCAGGCTGTTGAGGAAGCCGGCGCCGACTTCCGCATCGACCAGGCCCATGGTGTAGTGGCGCAGGCTGGGCGTGAGGTTGTAGGGCCAGAAGCTGGCAAAGGAGGCGAACACCGCCATGCCCAGCATGGCCAGCACCAAAAAGGCGATGGCGCAGCAGTACAGCGTCATGACCCAGTCGTAGCCGCGCGAGGGCGTGGGCCGGTAGGGCACGGCGCGCGCCGTCAGCATCGCGGTCTGGCGCTTGCTGACGTATTTGTCGACGGCGAAGGTCAGCACGGCCGGCGCGAGCAGCAAAATGGCGACGACCGCACCCTTGGAGAAATCCTGCTGGCCTATGACCAGCTTGAAGACATCGGTGGCCAGTACGTTGAAATTGCCGCCTATCACTTTGGGGATGCCGAAGTCGGTCATGACCAGCGTGAAGGTGACCAGCGCCGCCGAGATCAGCCCGTACTTGGCGCCGGGCAAGGTGATGGTGAAGAACTTGCGCCGGGCGCTGGTGCCCATGGCGTCGGCGGCTTCATAGAGCCGCGCGTCCGACAGCGTAAGCGCCGTGACCAGGATCATCAGCGCGTGGGGAAACACCGCGAAGCATTCGGCCACCACGATGCCGGGCGCGCCGTAGATCTGGTCGATGCCGAGGCCCTGCATCGAGCCCTTGAGCACGCCCTGGTTGCCGAACCAGTAGATCAGCGAAATCGCCGACAGCAGCGAAGGCGCCAGCAGCGGGATCAAGGTGATGCCGCGGAACAGCGCCTTGTACGGCATGCAGGAGCGCGCCAGCGCATAAGCAAAACCGAAGGCCAGCGGCACCGCCACCAGCGTGACGACGCTGGAGACCCAGAGGCTGTTCCACAAGCTTTCAAGCAGCGCCGGGGTCTTGGCGTAGTCGATGAAGTTGTCAAACCAGATGAAGTCGCCGGACTTGCCGAGCAGCGCCTGCTGCAGGATGGCCAGCAGCGGCGCGGCCAGGAAAACGACCAGGATGAGCGCGGCCAGGGCCAGCGCCGCGTAGGCAATGTGGTCTATCCAGTGCGCGCGCTGGCGCACCGTCGCGGGCAAGGGAGCGGTGAAGACCGGCATCAGAAGACCTTGATGCGCTCGGGCAGCAACTTCAGGGGCAGCGAGGAGCCCACCTGCAGCGATTGCTCCGAGAGGAAGTTGAGCGAGAGATAGACCGTGAGCTTGTGGCCGCCCAGCGCGGGCGAGGCCACATGCACATGGCAGAAGGAGCCCAGGAACTCGATCTTCTCGATGGTGGCGTCGAACACATGGGCGTCGCCGGGGGCGATCGGGCGGGCCAGCACGTCTTCGGGACGCAGATAAATTTTGGCCTCGCGATCGGCACCGTCGCAGGGCAGGCACAGCGCGCCGAACCTCATTTGGCCGCCGCTCACGCGCACCGGCATCACATTGACCTTGCCCACAAAGTCGGCCACAAAGGGTGATGCCGGCTCGCGGTAAACCTCCATAGGGGTGCCGACCTGTTCGATCAGGCCGTGGTTCATCACCACGATGCGGTCGGCCACACTCAGCGCCTCTTCCTGGTCGTGCGTCACCATGATGGTGGTCACGCCTAGCTTTTGTTGCAGCGCGCGGATTTCAGAGCGCAGGCGCACGCGCTCCAGCGCGTCAAGTGCCGACAGCGGCTCGTCCAGCAGCAGCAGGCCCGGCGAGGTGGCCAGCGCCCGCGCCAGCGCAATGCGCTGCTGCTGCCCACCCGAGAGCTGGCTGGGATATTTGCTTTCGCTGCCCGGCAGGCCCACCAGCTTGACCAGCTCGCTCACCCGCTTTGCCGCTTCGGCCTTCGGTGTCTTGCGGTTGACCAGGCCATAGGCCACGTTGTCCGCCACGCTGAGGTTGGGAAACAGCGCATAGCTCTGGAACACGATGCCGTAATCCCGCAAAGCCGGCGGCAGCCGCGAGATGTCGCGCCCGCCCTGGTGCACCTCGCCCGAGGTCTGCACTTCCAGCCCCGCGATGATGCGCAACAGCGTCGTCTTGCCGCAACCTGAAGGCCCCAGAAAACACACAAACTCGCCCTTGCGGATATCCAGGTTGATGTCCTGCAAGGCGGTAAAACCGCCGAACTCCTTGCGGATATGGCGCAGGTTCAGAAAGGTGTCGTTGTTCATGCCTGAGGTTATGCCTTGGCTATGCCGGGTTTACCGGGATGCGGTATTGATCGGAGTTCCATGCAAGCAAACGCCGCGGAACCGGCTTTGCCGGGCCGCAGGCGTTGCCCCCTTGAGGGGGGATCCGGCTACACGAAGTGAGCCGAGACGGGGGTGTCACTTTTTTTCTGTTTTGGAGTTGTAGCGCTTGGTCCACTCGTTCAGAATGCGCTCGCGGTTGTCGGCGGCCCAGTTGAAGTCCATCTTGACGAGGCGGGCCTCGTAGTCTTTCGGCACATTGGCCAGCGGGGGCGCCAGGCCGGGCTGCGCGGTGATCGCGAAGTTCTTGCCGTACAGCATCATGGCGTCTTTGCTCGAGGCCCAGTCGGCCAGCTTCTTGGCGGCATCCAGTTTCTTGGTGCCCTTGTGGATGGCGAAGGCTTCCAGGTCCCAGCCCAGGCCTTCCTTGGGGAACACGAGTTCAATCGGCGCGCCCTTGGCTTTGTTGGTGTTGCCGCGGTATTCAAACGAGATGCCGGCCAGGAACTCGCCCGAAGCCGCCATGTTGCAGGGCTTGGAGCCTGAGTGGGTGTACTGCGCGATGTTTTCATGCAGCGCGTCCATGTACTTCCAGCCGCCGCCCTTGCCGTCCTTGTCGCCGAAGAGCGTGAGCCAGGCGGTCACGTCGAAGTAGCCGGTGCCGCTGGAGGCCGGGTTGGGCATGACGACCTGGCCTTTGTAGATGGGCTTGGCCAGGTCCTGCCAGGTTTCGGGCGTGGGAATATTTTTCTTCTTGGCTTCCGCGGTGTTGAAGCACACGGTGGCGCCCCACACGTCCATGCCGAACCAGGCCGGGACTTTTTTCTTGTCACGGTACTGACTCATGATGCCGTCAAGATTGATGGGCGCATACGGCTCGAGCATGCCCTGCTTGTCGAGCAGCGCCAGGCTGGAGGCGGCCACGCCCATGATGGCGTCGGCCTGGGGGTTGGCTTTTTCCGCCAGCAGCTTGGCGGTGATCACGCCGGTCGAGTCGCGCACCCATTTGATCTCGATGTCGGGATAGGCCTTGTTAAAGCCCTCCTGGTAGGCCTTAACCTGGTCGGTCTCCAGCGCGGTGTAGACCAGCAACTGGGTTTTCTGGGCGAATACACCGGTGCTGGCGGCGGCCAGCAGGCCGAAAAGACCGAGAAGGCCGATCGCCTTCGGCAGGGATTTGAGATGGGAAGCCAGTTGCATAAAAAATCCTTTGTGGAAAACCTGCAATGTTGTGACTCGTTCGTGCCGGCAATGACACTGCGATGACCAACCTGAGTGCAGGCCCGTCAACCCAGCTCCTTTTTATTTAACGCCGACCCTTTTATCTTGTCAATTGTTTATTGCAGATTGTTGACAATCTACATTTCTGTGCTTCAATTCAGGGCATGAACGCAGCTTTGCATCCCACCATCGCGCAGCTCCAGAACAGCTCCCTCACCACCGTGGTGCAACAGGAAATCGAGCGCGCCATTCTTGCCGGCGAGTACGAGCCCGGCAGCAAATTGATAGAGGCCACGCTGGCCGAAAAAATGGGCGTCTCGCGCGGCCCGGTGCGCGAGGCTTTCCGCATGCTCGAAGAGGCGGGCCTGGTGCGCACCGAGAAAAACCGCGGTGTCTTTGTGCGCGACATTCCCATCGACGAAGCCATCGAAATCTTTGACCTGCGCGCGGCCATGGATGAACTGGTGGGCCGGCGCCTGGCGGAGAACATCACGGTCGCCCAGATCAAGGAGCTCAAGACCCTTGTCGATTCCATGGAGAAAGCGGTCAAGGCCGAAGACCCGCATGCCTATCACTTGCTGAACCTGAGCTTTCACGACCGCCTGGTTGAAATGGCGGGTAACCGCAAGCTGACCGAGATCTACCGCAAGCTCATCAAGGAGCTTTCGCTGTTCAGGCGCCTGAACCTTGCCGACGGCTGGCTGATGCCGGTGTCGGCCAACGAGCACCGGCTGATCGTCAAGGCCATTGCTTCGCGCGACGCGGACGCGGCCGGCCGTGCGATGTTCCAGCATGTGATCGAGAGCAAGGCGCGCACCATAGAAAACGACTTGCGGCGCCAGGCGGCGCTGGCCAATGCGGCTGGGGAAAGCCCAGTTGGCGGACCCGCTCCTGTCAAGCTTGTTGCCGGCAACGCCGCCGCGCGCAAAGACAAAGACAAGAGCAAGGACAAAGACAAGGACAAGGACGTGAACACGAACAAGGAAGGGCTCTCACGTGGCAAACGCTGAACCAATCGGCGAACTGAAGGTGAACGGCAGGACATACAAGCTGCCGTCCCAACCCACGGTGGTCGTCTGTGTCGACGGCTGCGAGCCCGACTACCTCGCACAAGCCGTGGCCACGGGCCATATGCCCTGGCTCAAGCGCACGCTGGCGCTGGGTTCGGGCCTGACGGGCGATTGCGTGGTGCCCAGCTTCACCAACCCGAACAACCTGTCCATCGTGACCGGCGCGCCGCCCAGCGTGCATGGTATCTGCGGCAACTATTTGTTCGATACGGCCAGCGGCACCGAGGTCATGATGAACGACCCCAAGTGGCTGCGCGCGCCCACCCTGCTGGCCGCGCTGTCCGACGCCGGTAAAACCCTGGCGGTGGTCACGGCCAAGGACAAGCTGCGCAAGCTGCTGGGCCACAAGATGAAGGGCATCTGCTTTTCATCGGAGAAGGCTAATGAGGTGACTCTTCAGGAAAACGGCATTGAGGATGTGCTGGGCCTGGTGGGGTTGCCGCTGCCCAGTGTTTACAGCGCCGACCTGTCGGAGTTCGTCTTCGCCGCCGGCGTGAAGATCATGCACAGGCACCGGCCCGACGTGATGTACCTCTCGACCACCGACTATGTGCAGCACAAGCACGCGCCCGGCACCGAAGGTGCGAATGCTTTCTACCGCATGATGGACGGCTACATGCAGCAGCTCGAAGACCTGGGCTGCGTCATCGTGCTCACGGCCGACCACGGCATGAACGCCAAGGCCGGCATGGATGGAAAGCCGGACGTGATCTACCTGCAGGACTGGTTTGACAAGCTGCTGGGCGGCGGCGTCGCGCGCGTGATCCTGCCTATCACCGATCCTTATGTGGTGCACCATGGCGCCCTGGGCTCATTTGCCACCATCTACCTGCCGGAGAGCATCAACATCGAGGCCGCCCGCAAGCGGCTGGCGGCGCTCAAGGGCATGGAACTGGTGCTCTCGCGCGAGCAGGCCGCCGAGCGCTTTGAGTTGCCGGCCGACCGCATAGGGGACATCGTGGCGGTGTCCGAGCGCTTCACAGTGATCGGCACTTCGGCTTCGCGCCATGACCTTTCGGCGCTGGAAGTGCCGCTGCGCTCGCACGGCGGCATGAGCGAGCAGCGCGTGCCGCTGATCGTGAACCGCGCGCTGCCGGGGCTGGACCGCAACCGGCGCTTCCGCAACTTTGATGCCTTTGACCTGGCGCTGAACTATGCGCAGGGTTGAATTTTGCTTCTGCTCCTCTTGTCCCCTCTCCCCCTGGGAGAGGGTTAGGGTGAGGGCGGTTTCCGTATTGGAGTGCCGTTGTCTTTCACGCGCCGGCGGCCCCCACCCCTGCCCTCCCCCAGCGGGGGAGGGAGTAACACCAGGGAGCGTTGTGTGATTGACCAATACATCCGCGACCACCAGCTCAACGCCATGCGCCTGTCGGGCCGCAAGGTCGGCGCGGGCCGCAGCGGCGGCCGGGCCATCGAAGTCTTCAACCCCTATACCGGAAAGCTCTTGGGCACCGTGCCCAAGGCCACGGTGGAGGAAGTGCGGCAGACCTTTGCGCGGGCCCACGACTACAAGCCGCAGCTCACGCGCTACGAACGCGCCGCCGTCCTGAACCGCGCGGCCGCCATCATCCAGTCGCGGCTCCAGGAGGTCGCGAACCTGATCACCGCCGAGGCGGGCTTGTGCCTCAAGGATGCGATCTATGAAGCCGGCCGCGTCAGCGACGTGCTGCTCTTCGGCGCGACCGAGGTGCTCAAGGACGACGGCCAGATCTTCAGCTGCGACCTCACGCCCCATGGCAAGAAGCGTCGCGTCTACACGCACCGTTCGCCGCTGCTGGGGGTGATCACCGCCATCACGCCTTTCAACCACCCGATGAACCAGGTGGCGCACAAGGTGGTGCCCAGCATCGCGACCAACAACCGCATGGTGCTCAAGCCGTCCGAGAAAGTGCCGTTCTCGGCCATCCTGTTCGCCGACATCCTGTACGAGGCGGGGTTGCCGCGCGAGATGCTCAGCGTGGTGACGGGCGACCCGCGCGAGATCGCCGACGAACTGATCACCAACCCGCTGGTCGACCTGGTGACTTTCACGGGCGGTGTGGCCATAGGCAAATACATCGCGTCCAAGGCCGGCTACCGCCGCGTGGTGCTGGAGCTGGGCGGCAACGATCCCATCATCGTGATGGAAGACGCCGACATCGACGAGGCCTCCAGCCTGGCCGTGCAGGGCTCCTACAAAAACTCGGGCCAGCGCTGCACGGCCATCAAGCGGATGCTGGTGCACGAGGCGGTGGCGGGCGAGTTTGTAGAGCAGGTGCTGGCCAAGACCCGGGCCTGGAAATACGGCGACCCCGGCGACAAGGCCAACGACATGGGCACGGTGATCGACGAGCAGGCCGCCATGCTGTTCGAATCGCGCGTCAATGAAGCGGTGGCGCAAGGTGCGAGGCTGTTGGCCGGCAACCAGCGGCGCGGTGCACTTTATTCGCCCACGGTGCTCGACCATGTGTCGCCGCAGATGACGGTGGTGCGCGAGGAAACCTTCGGCCCGGTTTCGCCGGTCATACGCTTCAGGAACATCGATGAAGCCATACAAATCTCCAACGGCACGGCTTACGGCCTGTCGAGCGCTGTCTGCACCAACCGCCTGGATTACATCAACCGCTTCGTGAGCGAGCTGCACGTGGGCACGGTCAATGTGCGCGAAGTGCCGGGCTACCGGCTGGAGCTCACGCCCTTCGGCGGCATCAAGGATTCGGGCCTGGGCTATAAGGAGGGGGTGCAGGAGGCGATCAAGAGTTTCACCAACCTGAAGACCTACTCCTTGCCCTGGAACCCATGACTTGTGAGGAATTCGCATGCTGAGCTTTGACGACATCGAACGCCTCTTCGAAGAGCGGGGCGGCGAACAGTACAGCGGCGAGCCGGTGACGCAGCTGCAGCACGCGCTGCAGACGGCGGCCCTGGGCGAGGCCGAGGGCGCGAGCGATGAACTCGTCACCGCCGCACTGCTGCACGACCTGGGCCACCTGCTGCATGACCTGGGCGAGACGCCTTCGCTGCGCGGGGTCGACGACGTGCACCAGTACCGCGCGCTGCCATTCCTGCGCGGCTTGTTTCCCGATGTGGTGCTGGACGCGATCAAGCTGCATGTGGACGCCAAGCGCTACCTGTGCGCGGCGCGGCGCGGCTATCACTCCAGCTTGTCAGCGGATTCCAAGCGCAGCTTGCAGCTGCAGGGCGGCATTTTTTCGGCGGAGGAAGCCGCGCGCTTCATTGCCCAGCCCGGCGCGCAGGACGCGGTGAAGCTGCGCCTCTGGGACGACCTCGCGAAGGACGCGAACAAGGCCACACCGCCGCTGGCGCACTACCTGGCGCGGGCACGGCGTTGCGCCCTTCCCACCGCAGAGTCCCCGCTTGCCGCCTGAAACCCTGGCCCTGACCTGGCCGGTGCTGTGCGCCGTGCTGTTCGGCGCGCTGCTGCACGCGGGCTGGAACGCCCTGGTCAAGTCCAGCGCCGACAAGTCCATGGACATGGCGGTCATCCACCTGATCGGCTCGTTGCTGGCCTTGCCGCTGGTGCTGCTGGTGGGGCTGCCGCGCACGCAGGCCTGGCCTTTCATCGCCGCCTCGGTGCTGATCCACATCGGCTACTACATCGCCACCACGCAGGCCTACAAGCACGGCGACCTCGGCCTGACCTACCCGCTGATGCGCGGTGTGGCGCCGCTGCTGGTGGCGCTGTCGGCCGGCCTCACGCTGGGCGAACCCCTGAGCCCGCTGGCCTGGGCCGGCATTGTGGGGATTTGCGGCGGCGTGCTGGTGCTGGGCCTGAGCCGCCACGCCCTGCATGCGCGCAAGGCCGTCGGCTTCGCGCTGGCCAATGCGCTCATCATCGCGATCTACACGGTGGTGGACGGACTGGGCGTGCGGGCCTCGGGCAACGCGCTGCAGTATGTCGCCACCCTGTTCCTGCTTGACGGCTGGCCCTTCGGCCTGCTGATGATGGCGCGGCGCGGCCGCGCCATGGCCGACTACGCGCTTCACCGCTGGCCGGTGGCCACCGGCGGCGCGCTGGCCTCGCTGGGCTCTTACGGCATTGCGCTGTGGGCCATGACGCGTGCGCCGGTTGCCACGGTGGCGGCGCTGCGTGAGACCTCGGTGTTGTTCGCCGTGCTGCTCGGTACCTGGTTCCTCAAAGAGGCTTTCACGCTGCGCCGTTTCGCGGGCACCTGTGCCATCGTAGGCGGTGTGATGGCGATACGCCTTGCCTAGATATGACTATCCCCCCGAAGCGCCTTCGGCGCTTCCCCCTCAAGGGGGCGCAGCCTGCGGCCCGGCAAAGCCGGTTCCGCGGCGGCCACTGGTTGAATACCAAAGAGGATTGCACGTATGAGTATCCCGACCCAAGCAGCAATCGTGATCGTTGGCGGCGGCATCGCAGGCTGCTCGGTGGCCTACCACCTGGCCAAGATGGGAAGAACCGACGTGCTGCTGCTGGAGCAGGGCAAGCTCACCAGCGGCACGACCTGGCATGCGGCCGGCCTGGTCGGCCAGATGCGGCCCAACCGCAACATGACGCAGATGAGCAAGTACGGCATTGAGCTTTATGCGTCGCTGGAAGCCGAAACAGGTCTTGCTACAGGCTGGAAGCAGTGCGGCAGTGTCAATGTGGCGCGCACGCCGGAGCGCATGAAGGTGCTCCGTAAGCAGGTGGCCATGGCCAACAGCTTTGGCGTGGAATGCCACGAGATTTCTCCGCAGGAAGCCGGCGACAAATACCCCATCATGCGCACCGACGATTTGCAGGGCGCGATCTGGTTGCCGGGCGACGGCAAGGCCAATCCGGCGGACCTCTGCATGTCACTCGCCAAGGGCGCGCGCAACCGCGGCGTGAAGATGGCCGAGGGCATTGAGGTGACCGGCGTGATCACGGAGAACGGCAGGGCCGTGGGTGTGCGCACCGCGCAGGGCGAGGTGCGTTGCGAAGTCATCGTCAACTGCGCCGGCCAGTGGGCGCGCCAGTTCGGCAAGCTCGCGGGCGTGAACGTGCCGCTGTATTCGGCCGAGCATTTCTACATCGTCACCGGCAAGATCCCGGGCGTGCATCCCATGCTGCCGGTGATGCGCGACCCCGACGGCTACATCTACTACAAGGAAGAAGTCGGCGGCCTGGTGATGGGCGGCTTCGAGCCCAAGGCCAAGCCCTGGAAGATGGACCCGATTCCCTCGACCTTCCAGTTCGAGCTGCTGGACGAGGACTGGGAACAGTTTGAACCGTTGATGACCGCTGCGCTGCACCGCACGCCCTGCCTGGTGACGGCCGAGGTCAAGATGCTGCTCAACGGCCCCGAGAGCTTCACGCCTGACGGCAATTTCATCCTCGGCGAAGCGCCCGAACTGCACAACTACTTTGTCTGCGCGGGTTTCAACTCGGCCGGCATCGCCAACAGCGGTGGCGCGGGCCGGCTCATGGCCGAATGGATTGTGGGCGGTGAACCCAGCACCGATTTGTGGGATGTGGACATACGCCGCTTCGGGGCCTTTACCGGCAACCGCAAGGCGCTGGCCGAGCGGACCGGGGAGACCCTGGGCCTGCATTATGCGATGCGCTGGCCCAGGCAGGAGCTGGAAACGGCGCGGCCGCTGCGTACCTCGCCGCTGTATGACATCCTGGCTGGCAAGGGCGCGGAATTCGGCAGCAAGAATGGCTGGGAGCGGGCGAATTATTTTCGGCCTCGTCTGGATATTTCTTCTCCCTCCCCCTCTGGGGGAGGGCAGGGGTGGGGGCCCGCCGCGCCCGTTGCGGCCCCCATCCCCCTTCGACAGGCCCAGGACAGGCCAAGCTTCCCCCAGAGGGGGAAGGAGCAATACCATCGCCGGCCTGAATACACCCTCGACAAACCCGGCTGGCTCCCCTGGGTCGTCGAAGAGCAAAAAGCCACACGCGAAGCCGTTGCCTTCTACGACCAGACTTCTTTCTCTAAATACCTGCTCCAGGGCCGCGACGCGCTGGCCGTGCTGCAGCGCCTGTGCGCCAACGAGATGGATGCGCCCATCGGCAAGATGGTCTACACCGCCATGCTCAATGAGCGCGGCGGTTTTGAAAGCGACCTGACCGTGATGCGGCAGGCGCCGGACCGCTTCATGATCGTCACAGGCTCGGCGCAGACCGTGCGCGACTTCGACTGGATCACGCGGCATATCGGCGAAGCGGAGCACGCGGTGCTGACCGACGTGTCGGCGATGTATTCGGTGCTGTCGCTCATGGGCCCGAACGCGCGCGAGCTGCTGGCGCTTGTCAGCCCCGACGACCTGTCGCCCGAAGCGCTGAAGTTCTCGTGGACAAAAGAAATTGACCTGGGCTTTGCGCGCGTGCGCGCAGCCCGCCTGAGTTATGTGGGCGGGCCGGGCTTTGAGCTCTACACGCCGATTGAAATGGCGCGCCATGTGTACCTGGCGCTCATGGAAGCTGGCCGGGCGCTGGGCATTCGCGACGCGGGCTATTACGCGCTGGACGCGCTGCGCATAGAGCAGGGCCGGCGCGCCTGGGGCGCGGAGTTGGGGCCGGACGAAACCCCTTGGGAGGCCGGCCTGGCCTTCAGCGTCAAGCTGGACAAGCCCTCCGCGTTCATCGGCAAGGCTGCGCTGCTCAATGCCCAGGGTCTGGCGCTGCGCAAAAAGCTGGTGACGCTGGTGCTCGATACGCCCGAGGCGTATGCCTGGGGCGGCGAAGCCATTGTGCTGGATGGGCAAACGGTGGGCGAAATTTCGTCCGCCGGCTGGAGCCCGCTGGCCGGCGCTTGCGTGGCACTGGGCTATGTGCGCGGCAACAGCGCGAACCACCCGCATGCCGGCACACCGGCGCAGATCGAGCTGTGGGGTGAGCAGGTGGGCGTCAAGCTCTACGACCGCTGGCCGCCCACCCAAAGCTGATCTTCGCAAAAGAGAGCTACATGCCCTCGGGCAGATCCATGTTGACAAACCGCACGGTGACACGCGTGCCGGGTGTTTGCGGATGTCCCGGCAAGGCGGCGTCCTCGATGGAAATTGTCGCGCCGTGCTGCTTGGCGATCTCCAGCACAATCGCCAGGCCCAGACCGGAGCCGTCGACATTGGTACCCAGCGCGCGGTAAAAGGGCTGGAACACCAGTTCGCGTTCCGACTCCGGGATGCCCGGCCCTGAGTCTTCCACCAGCAGCACCAGCACGCCGCTGAAACGGTCCGTCATCAGCCGCAGCGTGACCTGGCCTTTTTCGGGCGTGTAGTTGATGGCGTTGTCCAGCAGGTTGCGCACCAGCTCCTTGAGCAGGGTCGCGTTGCCTTCGAGCTGCGTGGCCTGGTTGCCGGCGTCGGGGCCGTCGTAGCCGAGGTCTATCTGTTTTTCGAGCGCGCGCGGCACCGAATCGGCCATCACCTCCGAGACGATATGCACCAGGTCGATGTGCTGCTTGGCCAGGCTGCGGCCGGTGGTTTCGGCGCGCGCCAGGGCCAGCAACTGGTTGACGGTATGGGTGGCGCGTATGCTGGCACGGCCTATGTGCTTGAGCGACTTCTTGAGTTCATCGGCGTCGGTCTCGCGCTGCGCCAGGTCGGCCTGCATGCGCAGGCCGGCCAGCGGTGTCTTGAGCTGGTGGGCCGCGTCGGCGAGGAAGCGCTTTTGCGTGGTCAGCGAGACCTTGAGGCGGCTCAGCAGGTCGTTGATGGAAGACACCAGCGGTGCGACCTCTTCGGGCACCGCGGTTTCGTCGAGCGGGCTCATGTCGTCGGACTTGCGCGCCCGTATGCGCTTTTCAAGCTGGGCCAGCGGCTTGATGCCGCGCACCAGCGCCAGCCACACCAGCAGCACGGCCAGCGGCAGCGTGACGAATTGCGGCACCATGGTGCCTTTGACGATCTCGGTGGCCAGGGTCTTGCGCTTTTCCAGCGTCTCGGCCACCTGCACCAGCACCGGCTGCGAGTTGGCCGGCGCGCCCTTCACGTCCACCTTGAGCCAGGTGTAGGCCACGCGCACGTCCTCACCCTGGATCACATCCTCGCGCAGCCGCACCTCGCCGTTCATGGGCTTGTCTTCATCGGGTGGCGCGGGCAGGTCGTGCTCGCCGCCGAGGTGCTCGCCCTGCGTGCCCATCACCTGGTAGTAAACGAGGTCGGTGTCGTCGGCGCGCAGGATTTCGCGCGCGGGCGCCGTCAGGGTGAACTGCACCTGGTTGTTCCTGACCACCACCAGCTTGGCCAGTGCCTGCACGTTGTATTCGAGCGCGCGGTCAAAAGGCTTGCCCGCGATGTTCTGCGCGACCAGCCAGGTCAGCGCCAGGCTGATGGGCCACAGCAGCAGCAGCGGCGTGAGCATCCAGTCGAGGATCTCGCCGAAGAGGCTGCGGCGTTCGCGTTGGAAGAGTCTTAAGGCCACGGACGGGAATGTTCCAAATTAAAGGCCTGCTGGTTTCGCTCCTTCCCCCGCTGGGGGAAGGCGGGGATGGGGGCTGACGGTGCTGGATAAAACCTGCGGTACATGTTTGGGAGGCCGCCGGCCCCCATCCCAACCTTCCCCCAGCGGGGGAAGGGGCAAGACCAAGACACTCTAGCCAGGAATCTTCTCCAGGCAGTACCCTAGCCCACGCACGGTCGCGATCCGCACCGGCCCTTTTTCAATCTTTTTGCGCAGCCGGTGGATGTAGACCTCGATCGCGTTGTTGCTGACTTCCTCGCCCCATTCGCAAAGGCGCTCGACCAGCTGGTCCTTGCTGACGAGCCGGCCGGCGCGCTGCAGCAGCACTTCGAGCAAGCCGAGCTCGCGCGCCGACAGCTCCAGCATCTGGCCGTCGATGGTGGCGACGCGGCCGGCCTGGTCGTACACCAGCGGGCCGTGCTTGATGGTGCTGCTGGCGCCGCCCATGCCGCGGCGCACCAGCGCGCGCACGCGGGCTTCGAGTTCCTGCAGCGAAAACGGCTTGGCCATGTAGTCGTCGGCGCCGTAGTCCAGGCCCTTGACGCGTTCCTCGACGCTGTCGGCGGCCGTGAGGATCAGCACCGGCATGGCCGAGCCGCGCGCGCGCAGGCGCTTGAGCACTTCCAGGCCATGCATGCGCGGCAGGCCCAGGTCGAGGATCAGCAAATCGAATTCGGTGTTGGTCAGCAGCGCGGCATCGGCTTCGGTGCCGCTGGCCACATGGTCGGCCGCCGCGCCGGAGGCGCGCAAAGTGCGCAGCAGGCCATCGGCCAGCACCTGGTCGTCTTCGGCAATCAGAATACGCATGGTTGTCTCCAGATATCGGCCCCTTGCGGCCGGGGCAGTTGTGCTTTCGAACAAATTCTAGGCTTTTGTTGCCCCCGCTTTGCTGACACGGCAATGCAAATCAGGCACCCGCATAGGCTTCCAGGCCCAGCGCCACTACGGTCGCCACATCCTGCCCCACCGCCTGGCGGAATTCCTCCTCGGCCTGGCGCACGGCCTGGTGGAAGGCTTCGAGCCAGAGCAAACCCGATTCGGTGAACACCACCCGGCGGGCGCGTTTGTCGTGGGGGTCGGGCTGGCGCGTGACCAGCCCCCAGGCCTCGCACTGGTCGACCAGGTCGCCCATGGCCTGCTTGCTCATGCCGGCGCTATGCGCCAGGTCTGTGAGGCGCGAGCCGGCCACGGCCAGGTGGCGCGTGATGTGGATGTGGGCGGCCCCCACCTGGTCGCGTGCCGCGAGGTTGGACAGCGCCAGCGGCACCTCCACGCTGCTGGCCATCAGTGAGAGCACGCGCTCGTCGAAGCGGCGCAGCGCATGGCCCATGAGCCGCCCGAGATGGGTCTGCCGCCAACTGGCCTCGATAGTGCCGAAGGGGCCGGATACAGGTGCCGGGTAAGTCGTTTCCACCATGGAAACATGGTACTTCAATTAGTCAGGCAAACTGACTAAAAATAGGGTTTACTTATTTTTATAGCGCCCATAAAGTACTGGTCATGCATCCAGCGCTGTGATTAAAAGCAGAGGCTGAGAATCCAGGCAAAGAGTTTTATATCGTTGATTTTCAAGGAGTTTTCATGGAACTGACCAACAAGCTGAACCCTGCCCAGAACCCCGTGCAGAGCGCCGCCCTGAACACCGAAAAGGCCAAGGCCCTGCAGGCCGCGCTGGCCCAGATCGAAAAGCAGTTCGGCAAAGGCACCATCATGAAGCTGGGCGACGGCGAAGTGATTGAGGACATCCAGGTCGTTTCCACCGGCTCGCTGGGCCTGGACATCGCCCTGGGCGTCGGCGGCCTGCCGCGCGGCCGTGTGGTCGAAATCTACGGCCCTGAATCCTCGGGCAAGACCACGCTGACCCTGCAGGTCATCGCCGAAATGCAAAAACTGGGCGGCACCTGCGCCTTTGTGGACGCCGAGCACGCGCTGGACATCCAGTACGCGCAAAAGCTGGGCGTGAATCTGCAGGATTTGCTGATCTCCCAACCCGACACTGGCGAGCAGGCGCTTGAAATCGTTGATTCCCTGACCCGCTCCGGCGCGGTCGACCTGATCATCGTCGACTCGGTGGCGGCGCTCACGCCCAAGGCCGAACTTGAAGGCGAAATGGGCGACTCGCTGCCCGGCCTGCAGGCCCGCCTGATGAGCCAGGCGCTGCGCAAGCTCACTGCCACCATCAAGAAGGCCAACTGCACGGTCATCTTCATCAACCAGATCCGCATGAAGATCGGCGTGATGTTCGGTTCGCCCGAAACCACCACCGGCGGCAATGCGCTGAAGTTCTACGCCTCGGTGCGGCTGGACATCCGCCGCATCGGCTCCATCAAGAAGGGCGAGGACGTCATCGGCAACGAGACCCGCGTCAAGGTGGTCAAGAACAAGGTGGCTTCGCCCTTCAAGACGGCGGAGTTCGATATCCTCTACGGCGAGGGCATCAGCCGCCTGGGGGAGGTGCTGGACCTGGGCGTGGCCGGCCACATCGTCGAGAAGGCCGGCGCCTGGTACGCCTTCAACGGTGAAAAAATCGGCCAGGGCCGCGACAACGCGCGTGAATTCCTCAAGGAAAACCCCGAACTCGCAATCGAGATCGAAAACAAGGTGCGCGAATCGCTGGGCATCCCGCTGGTGCAAGTTCCCGGCGGCGCCGACGCCCCTGTCGAGAAGCCGGCCAAGGCCGACAAAGCCGAAAAGGCTGAGAAAGCTTCCAAGGCAACTGCCTGATTTTGAATGCCAAGCAAGGCTCCAGCCCAGTTGGAGCATGCGCTGGAAGCTATTAAACAGCTGGCGCGCATGTTGGGCCCGGCCTGTTAGCCATGGAAAATCCGGTAGATCACAAGCCAGCCAAACCCGCCACCCGTGCGGGTTTTGGCCTTTCGCTCAAGGGCCGTGCCCTGCGCTACCTGGCCGCGCGCGAACATTCGCGTGCCGAGCTGGAGCGCAAGCTGGCGCCGCACGAGGAAACGCCCGGCCAACTGGCCCAGGTGCTGGATGATTTGCAGGCCAAGGATTTCATCAGCGAGGCGCGCGTGGTCGAATCGGTGATCAACCGCCGCGCCGGCCGCTTTGGCGCGGCGCGCATCAAGCACGAGCTGCAAGGCAAAGGCCTCAGTGCGCAGCGGGTAGCCGACGCCATCGACAGCCTCAAGGGCAGTGAACTGGAGCGCGCCCGCGAGATCTGGCGCAAGAAGTTTGAGGGGGTAGCACCCGACGCGGCAGGGCGCGCCAAGCAAATGCGCTTTCTGGCGGCCCGGGGCTTCGGCGGGGACGTGATCCGCCGCGTGGTATCCCAGGCGGATGAAGACTGAGCTTACAGCCCGAGCATCAGTTTCAGGTTCTGTACGGCGGCGCCGGAAGCGCCTTTGCCCAGATTGTCCAGCCGTGCCACCAATACCGCGTGCCGATGCTCTTCATTGGCGAAGACGCGCAGCTCCATCTTGTTGGTGTCGTTAAGCGCCAGCGCGTCGAGCTTGCCCGATTCGGGCGCGGCTTCCACCGTCACCCATTCGCTGCCGGCGTAATGCCTGGCCAGCATGTCGTGCAACTGCGCGCCGGTCGGCTTGCTTGGCAGCAGATCCAGGTGCAGCGGCAGTTGAACCAACATGCCCTGCTTGAAATTGCCGACGGAGGGAATGAACACCGGGCGGCGTGACAGGCCTGTGTACTTCATGATCTCGGGCAGGTGCTTGTGCTTCAGGCCCAGGGCATAGAGCTCAAAGGCGGGCGCGGTTCCGGCCTCGTAGTCTTCAATCATCTGCCGGCCGCCGCCGGAGTAACCGCTCACGGCGGGAAGGCTCAAGGGGAAGTCGGCCGGTATCGCACCGGCGTCGACCAGCGGGCGGATCAGTGCGATGGCACCAGTGGCGTAGCAGCCGGGGTTGCCGACCCGGTCGGCCGCCGCCACGGCGGCGCGCTGGGTCTGGGTCAGTTCGGGAAAACCGTAGACCCATCCGGGCTCGGTGCGGTGCGCGGTGGAGGCGTCAATGATCTTTGGCTTTTTGCCGGTCATTGAATCGATCATGGCCACCGATTCACGCGCCGCATCGTCGTGCAGGCACAGGATCACCATGTCCACCTGTGCCATCAGTGCGCGCTTGGCCGCCGCGTCCTTGCGCAGCTCGGGCGCAATGCTGACCAGCTCAATCTGCGGCATGGCTTGCAGCCGCTCGCGGATTTGCAGGCCCGTGGTGCCGGCTTCTCCGTCAATAAAAACTTTGGACATGAATGAGAACTTCCAGGTGCTGACAGCGGATCAAAAAAACGAAATGCAGGGAAACAAGTGCGCAAATAAAGTAAAGGCAGGCGATGCCTTGGCAGGCAAAAACACCCTGAAAAGGGCCAATTCGGGGCTATTCCACGGTGTAAGCCGCGCACAAGAATTGTGCATCGCACCATGATACAGTTCTATGTTGCTGCCTGCAGTGACCGCCGACGTGGTTTTTGGGGCCGGTGTGGCCTGTTTCCGACACCTCACAACCTTGCCCCAGATCCGAGTTGCACCCCTTTTTTACTGAATTCTGAAGGTTTTTCATGAAAATTCACGAGTACCAGGGCAAGGAAATCTTGCGCAATTTTGGTGTTCCGGTGCCGCGCGGCATCCCGGCGTTCACGGTGCAGGAAGCGGTGGAAGCCGCCCAGAAGCTGGGCGGCCCGGTTTGGGTGGTCAAGGCGCAGATCCATGCTGGCGGCCGCGGCAAGGGCGGCGGCGTGAAGGTTGCCAAAACCATTGAAGACGTCAAGCGCATCGCCGGCGAAATCCTGGGCATGCAACTCAAGACGCACCAGACCGGCCCTGAAGGCCAGAAGGTCCGCCGCCTCTATATTGAAGACGGCGCCGACATCCAGAAAGAATATTACGTCTCGGCCGTGACCGACCGCGAATCGCAGAAGGTGGCCTTCATCGCCTCCAGCGAAGGCGGCATGGACATCGAAGAGGTGGCCCATTCCCACCCCGAAAAAATCATCAAGGTGTTTGTCGACCCGCTGGTCGGCATGACCGACGCGCAGGCCAAGGAAATCGCCGACGGCATCGGCATGCCCGCCGACTCCACCGCCCAGGCGACGGACGTGTTCAAGAAGCTCTACAAGTGCTACATGGACACCGACGCTTCGCTGGTGGAAATCAACCCCCTGAACCGCGACAGCAAGGGCAATGTCATGGCCCTGGACGCGAAGTTCAACTTCGACGCCAACGCCCTGTTCCGCCATCCTGAAATCGTCGCCTACCGCGACCTGGACGAGGAAGACCCCGCTGAAGTCGAGGCCAGCAAGTTCGACCTGGCCTACATCAGCCTGGACGGCAACATCGGTTGCCTGGTCAACGGCGCCGGCCTGGCCATGGCGACCATGGACACCATCAAGCTGTTCGGCGGCGAGCCGGCCAACTTCCTGGACGTGGGTGGCGGCGCCACCGCAGAGAAGGTCACCGAAGCCTTCAAGATCATGCTGAAGAACCCCGATGTCAAAGGCATCCTGGTCAACATCTTCGGCGGCATCATGAAGTGCGACACCATCGCCGACGGCGTCATCACCGCCTGCAAGGCCGTGAACCTTTCCGTTCCGCTGGTCGTGCGCATGAAGGGCACCAACGAAGACCTGGGCAAGAAAATGCTGGCCGACTCCGGTCTGCCCATCATTGCCGCAGACACCATGGCCGAAGCCGCGACCAAAATCGTGGCCGCCGTCAAGTAAGCCCAGGAGAACACAAGCATGTCGATTTACATCAACAAACACACCAAAGTCATCACCCAGGGCATCACCGGCAAGACCGGCCAGTTCCACACCCGCATGTGCCGCGACTACGCGAACGGCAAAGAGGCCTTTGTGGCCGGTGTGAACCCCAAGAAAGCCGGCGAAGACTTCGAAGGCATCCCGATTTTCGCGAACGTGACCGAGGCCGCCAAGGCCACCGGCGCTACCGTGTCGGTCATCTATGTGCCGCCCGCGGGCGCTGCCGCCGCGATCTGGGAAGCCGTGGAAGCCAACCTGGATCTGGCCATCTGCATCACCGAAGGCATCCCGGTCAAGGACATGCTGGAAGTGCGCAACCGCATGAAGGCCAAGGAAGCCGCCGGTGGCAAGAAAACCCTGCTGCTGGGCCCCAACTGCCCGGGTCTCATCACCCCCGACGAAATCAAGATCGGCATCATGCCCGGCCACATCCACCGCAAGGGCCGCATCGGCGTGGTCAGCCGCTCCGGCACGCTGACCTATGAAGCCGTGGCGCAACTCACTGAAATCGGCCTGGGCCAGTCCAGCGCCGTCGGTATCGGCGGCGACCCGATCAACGGCCTCAAGCACATCGACGTGATGAAGGCCTTCAATGACGACCCGGACACCGACGCCGTTATCATGATCGGCGAAATCGGCGGTCCCGATGAGGCTGAAGCCGCCCAATGGTGCAAAGCCAACATGAAAAAGCCAATCGTCGGCTTCATTGCCGGCGTGACGGCCCCGGCCGGCAAGCGCATGGGCCATGCGGGCGCGCTGATTTCCGGCGGCGCCGACACGGCAGACGCCAAGCTGGCCATCATGGAAGCCTGCGGCTTCACCGTGACGCGCAACCCCTCTGAAATGGGCAAGCTGCTCAAGGGCCTGCTGTAATGCGATCGGGGCGCCGTTCGTAAGCATTACTACGAACGCCGCCCGCGCCCATCCGGGCTAAACTCGAAAAAACAAAAAAAGCGCTGCCCGGCGCTTTTTTTCATTGATAACAGGAGATAGCCATGTTTTTCGGACTGGACCTTGCGTCCCCGCTTTTCTGGAGCGCTTTCGGCTCCATCATCCTCGCCAACATCGTGCTATCGGGCGACAACGCCGTGGTGATCGCCATGGCGGCGCGCACACTCAAGCCCGAGCAGCGCGGCAAGGCCATCTTCTGGGGCAGCGCCGCGGCCATCGTCATGCGGATTGTGCTGACCATTGTGGCCATCCAGTTGCTGACCCTTCCTTACCTGAAGCTCATTGGCGCCGTCCTGCTGGTTTATATCGGTGTGGACCTGCTCAAGGGCGAGGAAGACGAAGACGGCGAGGGCCATGAAATCAACGGCATGATGGCCGCCATCCGCACCATCCTGATCGCCGACCTGGTCATGAGCCTGGACAATGTGCTGGCCGTGGCCGCCGCCGCCAAGGGCAACCTGCCGCTGCTGATCCTGGGCCTGCTGGTCAGCATTCCGCTGATCATTTTTGGCGCCACCCTGCTGACCAAGGTCATGGAACGCTTCCCCATCATCATCACCATAGGCGCCGCCCTGCTCGGTTTCCTGGCCGGTGAAATGCTGTTGACCGACCCGGCCGTGGCCGGTTATTTCGGCCCCATTGGCGAGCAAACCGTTACCTTCGGTGGCATCCTGGGCGCCGTGCTGGTGGTGGCACTGGGTACCTACCTCACGAAACGCCAGGGGAAACAGGCGCCTTCGGCCTGAAATCCGCCCGCCGGCTCGCCGCCGTGCGCCGCGACAAGGCTGAAAAGCCGTAGAAGCCCCAAAGCCCGCATGCGCGGGCTTTTGCTTATGCGCTGAAATACTACTTATTTGCAACAGTCGGCATGGCTGCCGTGCAAAAGTCCCTTGTCCAGCCGCACCCCGTCTGTTAATGTCCCCTATCAGGAGACTTGTAACCTGCCGAAACAAACGGCGGGCTTGCTTGGTGCGCCCAAACGGCCGTCAGCAAGCAGCGGTAATACAAAGCAATTAAAAAAGCATCCAGCTTATGCACAGCGAAACAGGACAAGGGACGGGCAGTGGCCAAATCATCTAGAAAGCTGAGTCAATTCTGGCGGGCCGACTGGTTTGTCGGCGTCCTTGTGGTGCTGGCCGTCCTTTTTCTGCACGGCCTGACGGACTTTTTCGGCACCCTGGAGCGCCGCTATTACGACTTCGCGAGCACCAGCACCTCTCGCCAGCCCTCCGACCGCATCGCCATCATCGCCATTGACGACCAGAGCATCGCCAATATCGGGCGCTGGCCCTGGCCGCGCGACGTGCACGCGCAGCTGATCGACCAGCTGTCGGCCGCCAAGGCCAAAACCATCGCGCACACCGCCTTCTTCTTCGAGCCGCAGACGGACCGCGGGCTGGTGTTCATCCGCAAGATGAAGGAAGCGCTGGGCCCGGCCGTGGATCCGGCCACCGCAACGCCCGGCGGCCTGCCCGAGCAGCTCGGCAAGGTGATCGCCGAGGCCGAGGTCGCCCTGGACACCGACGCCAAGCTCGCGGCCAGCATGGGCAAGGCCGGCAACGTCCTGGTGCCCTCCGTGTTCCAGCTGGGTGTGCCGCAGGGCCGTCCCGACAACCCGCTGCCGGCCTACGCGCTGAAAAGCGCGGTGGATGAAACCAACAACTTCTCGCTGCCGGCCATACGCGGCCAGCAGCCCATCGAGCAGATAGGCGCGGCCGCGGCCGGCATCGCCCACCTCAACCAGTTGCCCGATGTGGATGGCGCCGTGCGCCAGGAGCCGCTGCTGATCAATTACTACGGCAAGGCCGTGCCCTCCATGAGCCTGTTGGTGGCGGCCAAGAGCCTGAACCTCGGGCCGGCGGACATCAAGCTCAATGTGGGCGAGTCGGTGCAGATCGGCAAGCTGATGGTCAAGACCGACGAATCGGCGCTCATGCTGCCCCAGTTCTACAAGGGCAAGGACGGACGGCCTGCCTTCGCGGTGGACTCGTTTTACGACGTGATCTCCGGCAAGATCCCGGCCGCCAAGTACGCCGACAAGATCGTGATCATTGGCGCGACCGCCGCGGGCGTGGGCACCCAGTTTCCGACACCTGCCGGCCCCGGGCTTTCACCGGCGGAAACCATCGCGCACATCACGTCCAGCATCCTGAGCGAGCACTTCATCGTGCAGCCGGGCTGGGGCGTATGGGCCACGCTGGGCGTGCTGCTGCTGGTGGCGGGATACCTCATTGCCGGCCTGCCCCGGCTGTCGGCGGGCAAGGCCGCCATCGTCACCCTGGTGCTGTTCCTGGTGCTGCTGGTGGTCGAGTTCAGCCTGCTCTCGGCGGCCGCGACCTGGCTCAAGTTTGTCTTCCCGGCCGCCCTCCTGGTCATAGGCCACCTGGCGCTGACCACCAAGCGTTTCCTCATGACCGAGGCCGGCAAGCTCAAGTCCGACGAGGAATCGGCCGAAACCAACCGCATGATGGGCCTGGCGCTGCAAGGCCAGGGCCAGCTGGACATGGCGTTTGACCGCTTCCGCCGCGTGCCCTTCACCGACGCGCTGATGGACAACATGTACAACCTCGCGCTGGATTTCGAGCGCAAGCGGCAGTTCAACAAGGCCCAGGCCGTGTACGAGCACATGGCCACTTACAACAAGAACCACAAGGACCTGCAGTCCAAGCTCAACCGTGCCAAGAACCTCTCCGAGACGGTCATCCTGGGCGGCGGCGGGGCGCATCCCGGCGGCACCATGCTGCTGGACGGCGGCGCTGTTGAAAAACCCATGCTGGGCCGCTACCAGGTCGAAAAAGAACTGGGCAAGGGCGCCATGGGCGTGGTCTACCTCGGCAAGGACCCCAAGATTGGCCGCGTCGTGGCCATCAAGACCATGGCGCTGAGCCAGGAGTTCGAAGGCGAGGAGCTCGACGATGCGCGCGAGCGCTTCTTCCGCGAAGCCGAAACGGCAGGCCGCTTGCAGCACCAGAACATCGTGACGATTTTCGATGCCGGCGAAGAGCATGACCTGGCCTACATCGCGATGGAATTCCTCAAGGGCAAGGACCTGGCCGACGTCACCAAGGACGGCAGCCTGCTGCCTGTGCCCAAGGTCCTGTCCATCGTGGCGCGGGTGGCCGAAGCCCTGGCCTATGCGCACAAGCAGAATGTGGTGCACCGGGACATCAAGCCGGCCAACATCATGTATGAGCCCGACAGCGATACGGTGAAGGTGACTGACTTCGGCATCGCGCGTATCACGGACTCCAGCAAGACCAAGACCGGCCTGGTGCTGGGCACGCCCAGCTTCATGTCGCCCGAGCAGATCGCCGGCAAGAAAGTCGATGGGCGCTCGGACCTGTATTCGCTGGGCGTCATGCTGTTCCAGATGCTGGCCGGCGTGCTGCCTTTCCGCGGTGACTCCATGGCCGAGCTGATGTACAAGATCGCCAACGAAGAGGCGCCGGATATCCGCATCATCCGCAAGGACCTGTCCCCGCGGCTGGCCCAGATCGTCGCGCTGTCGATGGCCAAGAAACCCGAGCTCCGTTACCAGGACGGCGACCGCTTCGCCGCCGATTTGCGTGCGGCCATCGCTGCATTGCAAGGGGATGCGCCCGTGGCTGCTCCCGCCTCGGCGCCGGCTGTCCAAGCCGCCCCGCCGGCCGCTCCCGCAGCCTCTTTTGATGCCACGGTGGTGCAATCCGCCCCCGCCGTCCAGGCGCCCGAGCCCAGGGCCTATGATGCCACCCAGGCCATGAATGCCGGGGGCGAGCAGACATTCGACAAAACCGTTGTCTCCAGGCCGCCCGCCGCCGACAAAGACACCCAGTGACAACCCACACAAGATGATTTACGAGATTTGCACACATACCGACCCAGGGCTGACGCGGGACAACAATGAGGATGCGGTGGCCTTTGATGCGGCGACACGGCTTTGCATCCTGGCGGACGGCATGGGCGGCTACAACGCCGGCGAGATCGCCAGCGGCATGGCCGTGGCTTTCATCAAGTCGGAAATGGGGCGCTGGCTGTCCCAGGCGGGCCGGCATGCGAATGCCAAAGAAGTGCGCCGGGCGCTGGAAATCTGCGTGGAAAACGCCAACCACTCGATCTTCAATGCGGCCAACTCCAATCCCCAGTACACGGGCATGGGCACCACGCTGGTGGTGGGCGTTTTCCAGGACGGCCGCCTGATGCTGGGCCACATCGGCGATTCGCGCTGCTACCGCCTTCGCGGCCAGGAACTCCAGCAGATCACCAAGGACCACTCGCTGCTCCAGGAGCAGATCGACGCCGGGCTGATCACGCCCGAGCAGGCGCTGACGTCCCTGAACAAGAACCTCGTGACCCGCGCCCTGGGTGTGGAAGATACCGTGCTGGTGGAGGTCAACGAGCACCGTGTGGAGTCGGGTGACCTCTACATGATGTGTTCCGACGGCTTGTCGGACATGGTGGCGGACCCCGGAATTGCCGCCATCCTGACGGGCGCGGGAACGCTGGAGCAGAAGTCCAAGCAGCTGATTGCGGCGGCCAATGAGGCCGGCGGACGCGATAATATTTCCGTCTTGCTGGCTTATGCAAAAGAAGACTCGGCCAAGCGCGGTCTTTTGTCGAGAATGCTGGGAAAATAAGCAGTGACTGAAAATTTAAAAACAGACAGGAGTCGGCCATGCCGAAAATGATCGTCTCTATTGACGGCGTTGTAATCAAGGAAGTCCAGTTGACGAAGGACCGGACGTCCCTGGGCCGCAGGCCTTATAACGATATCGTCATCGACAACCTCGCTGTCAGCGGGGAGCACGCCGTCCTGCAAATGTCCGGCAACGAGGTCTATCTCGAAGACCTCAACAGCACCAACGGCACCTATGTCAACGGCAAGGCCGTGAAAAAACTGTTGCTGCAAAACAGCGACACGGTGGAAATCGGCAAGTACAAGATCAAGTACGTGAACGAGGCCGCGGGCCCCAGCTTCGAGAAGACCATGATCATCAAGGCCGGCTCCGCGGGCCTGGTTGCGCCGCCCGCCGGTGCGCCGCCGGCGGCGCCCGCCGCTGACGGCGGCAACATGAATGCGGCCATCAAGGTCATGTCGGGGGCGGCTGCTGGCCGCGAAGTGGCGCTGGTCAAGGTGGTGACCACCATCGGCAAACCCGGCGTTGCGGTGGCTGCGATCACCAAACGGCCTCAGGGTTTTGTGGTGGCTCATGTGGAAGGCGCGGGCAAACCGACGCTGAACGGCGCGCCTATCGGGGCCGAGCCCGTCCTCCTGAAAAACGGTGACATGCTCGAGCTGGCCGGTACGCAGATGCAGTTCGTCCAACACTGACCCGGGTGCCCGCCCGGGCTTCGCCTTAACGCGGACCGTCAGCATCCAACACCCGAGGTCTCATGAGACTCCTCTCCCGGCACTGGCCCCGCATCGCTGTCACGCTGATCCCGCTCGTGTTTGCCCTGCTGCATGCCAGCGGGGTCATGCGTCTTGGCGTGCTGCAGCGTCTGGACGACATCATCTACGACGCGCGCCTTCGCGCGACCATGCCCCGCACGCTCGATGAGCGCATCGTCATCGTCGATATCGACGAAAAAAGCCTGGCCGAAGTCGGCCGCTGGCCCTGGGGACGCAACAAGCTGGCGGAACTGGTCGAGGAGCTCCAGGACCGCCAGAAGACGGCCCTGTTGGGCTTTGACGTGGTATTTGCCGAGGCCGACGAAAGCTCGGGCCTGAAACGGCTCAAGCAGCTCGCGCAGGCCGAGTTGAAGGACCAGCCCGGCTTCTCTGAAAAAATCAACCAGCTGCAGGCCAGCCTGGATTACGACGCGGTGTTCGCCAAGGCGATCGAGAAGCGGCCTGTGGTGATGGGCTATTACTTCACCAGCGACCGCGACGGGCGCGTCAACGGTGTCCTGCCCGCTCCGGTCATGGGCCGCGAGGCGCTGGCCGGCCGGCCCATCAAGTTCACCAGCTGGAACGGCTACGGCGCCAACATCGAGCAACTGGCCAAGGCCGCGCCGCTGGGCGGTTTCTTCAATTCCATTACCGAGGGCGACGGCGTGGTGCGCTCCATCCCCCTGCTGGCGGAATACAAGGGGCAGTACTACGAATCGCTGGCGCTGGCCATGTTCCGCATGCTGGTGGGCCTGCCGCGGGTCGAGCCCGGTTTTCCGCCGGAGAAATTCCTCACGCGCAACTACCAGGGGCTGGAAAGTATTTTGCTCAAGCAGGGCGGCAAGATGCTGGCGATCCCGGTCGACGACCGGGTTGCCACGCTGGTCCCGTTCCGGGGCAATGGCGGCGCCGCCGGGGGCTCGTTTCGCTACATCTCGGCCGCCGACCTGCTAGCCAAGCGCCTGGCGCCCGGCGCGCTCAAGGACAAGATTGTCCTGATCGGTACCACGGCGCCCGGCCTGCTCGATTTGCGGGTTACGCCGGTCGGGGAAACCTATCCCGGTGTGGAAACCCATGCCAACGTGATTTCGGGCTTCCTGGACGGTAAGGTATTTGTCAAGCCCGACTATGCCGTCGGATACGAGATCGTCATCCTGCTGCTGTCGGGTCTGGCACTGGCTTTCGCGCTGCCCCTGCTGTCCGCCTCGCGGGCGGTCATGGTCAGCCTGGCCGCGCTTGCGGTCATCGCTGGGCTCAATTTCTGGCTGTATGCGGGTTATGGCCTGGTGCTGCCGCTGGCCAGCGCGCTGGTCATGGCGCTGACGGCTTTCGCGCTCAACATGAGTTACGGCTATTTCGTTGAAAGCCGCTCCAAGCGCGAACTGGCCAACCTGTTCGGCACCTATGTGCCGCCTGAGCTGGTCGACGAAATGGTGAAAGACCCCGACAGCTACAACATGCGGGCGACCACCAAGGAGCTGACCGTCATGTTCTGCGACATGCGCGGCTTTACCAAGATGTCGGAGACCATGGAGCCGACCCAGCTGCAGGCGCTGCTCAACAGCGTTTTCAGCCGCCTCACCGACCTGATACGCGGCAATCGCGGCACCATCGACAAATACATGGGCGACTGCGTGATGGCCTTCTGGGGGGCGCCCGTGGATACGCCCGACCACGCCGCGCTGGCCGTGAAAACCGCGCTGGAAATGTCGAACGCCGTGCGCAGGATCAACGAAGAACACAGAAGCAAGGGTTTACCCGAGATAGGCATAGGCATAGGCCTGAACACCGGCACCATGTGTGTGGGCGACATGGGATCGGACATCCGCCGCAGCTACACCGTGATCGGCGATGCGGTGAACCTGGGCTCGCGCCTGGAAGGCCTGTGCAAGACGTATGGCGTCGACATCGTGGTCAGCGAGTCCACCCGCAAGCTGGCGGGTGATTTCGCATGGCAGGAACTGGACAAAGTCCGCGTGAAGGGCAAAGATCAGGCCGTAGCTATTTTTTGGCCGCTGGCGCCGGCGGACCGGATAGACAAGGACAATGCCGCCGAATTGAAAACCTGGGGCATGGCCCTGAAAGCCTATCGTGCCCAGGATTGGGACCAATGTGACGTTCAGTTACTAAATTTGCAGCGGACAAACGGCAAAAAGTTCCTTTACCGGCTGTATGCGGAGCGTGTAGCCTCCATGAGGCTGTTGCCTTTTGACCCGGAATGGGATGGCGCAACCAATTTCGAGACCAAATAAGACAAAAGACTCCACTCAGGCTAACCGGAAAATCTCATGAAAGTACGTGTACTAGGCTGCTCGGGAGCCATCGCCAAGGACTGCCGGACCACGTCTTTTCTGCTGGACAACGATTTGCTGGTTGATGCGGGCACGGGTGTGGGCGACCTCACCCTCGACGAAATGGCCGGCATCAACCATGTGTTGCTCACCCATTCACACCTGGACCATGTCGCCGCCTTGCCGTTGATGGTCGATGCCATCGCATCGCGGCGCACCACGCCCATCCAGATCCATGCCCTGCCGGGCACGATTGCCGCGCTGAAGGCGCATATCTTCAACAACACCATCTGGCCGGATTTCTCGAGGATTCCCACACCCGAGGCACCGTTCGTCAGCTTCCACCCGCTGGAGGTGGGGCAGACGCTGCTGCTGGCCGGAAAGCATGTGGAAGTGCTGCCCGCGGTGCATACCGTGCCCGCCGTGGGATACGCCGTCGCCACCGGCAAGGGTTGCTGGGTGTTCACCGGCGACACCGAACAGAACCCGGCGCTGTGGGCCCGCATCAACCAGATGAACGTCGCCATGCTGGTCATTGAAACCGCTTTCAGCAACCGTGAGCGCGACCTTGCCAGACGCAGCCTCCACCTGTCGCCCCACGCGCTGGCCAATGAGCTCGACTGCATAGAGCGCGGAAAGAATTACCCGATCTACATCACCCACACCAAGCCCGCCGAGACCGACCTCATCATGGCCGAGATACAGCGTTTTGACCAAACCCGACCGTTTGGCCCCAACGTGACACACGACATCCGGTGGTTGCGCGCAGGCCAGGAGTTTGACCTATGAGTGCCGTATTGCAACGAGATCCCCAGGACGAGTTTTTCGACTCGCAGATGCTTCCGCCGCAGGAACGCGGCGTTACCTTTGAGGCGCTGTACTTTCGGCAGCTGCAGCTGGTCACCAATCGCATCCATGAGACCGAAAACATCGACCAGATCATGCTGGAGGCGAGCCAGGACATCTGCAAGCTCTTCAATGCCGACCGGCTGACGCTGTACGCGGTCAATGAGGACCGCACGTCCATCGTGTCCAAGGTCAAGACGGGGCTCAACACCAGCCGCGACCTGAAGCTTCCCGTCAGCGCGCAAAGCATTGCCGGCTATGTGGCCATGTCGCACCAGATGGTCAACATCGCCGATGTGTATGACGAAGATGCCCTCAAGAAAATCCACCCGGCCCTGAGCTTCCTGCAGGAGGTCGACAAGCGCTCGGGCTACAGGACCAAGCAGATGCTGGTGGCACCCGTCATGGACGGGGACACGCTCTACGGTGTCCTGCAGGTCATCAACAACCGCAGCGACCAGCCCTTCGGCAAGCTGGAGGAAGATGGCGCGCGCCAACTCTGCAAGACGCTGGGCATTGCGATACGCCAGCGCATGCAGAAAACCGAAGAGGGCCAGCGGCGCAAGGCGACAAAGTACGACGGGCTGGTCACCGAGGGCGTGCTATCGCAGGATGAGCTGCAGCAATGCATCCAGCAGGCGCGCGAGGAGGGTAAGCCGGTTGAGCACATCCTGATGGCCAACTACCGCATCCGCCCCGCCCAGATCGGCCAGTCGCTGGCGAAGTTTTTCGGTGTGGGCTATGAGCCCTTCAATAGCGGCCGCATACGTTCCGAGATGTTGCACGGCCCGCTCAAGCGGGATTTCATCGAGCAGCAAGGCTGGATGCCGCTGGAGGAGACCACGGAAGGCCTGGTGATCATGTGCATGGACCCGGAGGCCGTGCGCGGCGCCCGCGTCGTGCCCCAGGTCTTCCCGCGCATCAGCAAGTTCGCCTACCGGGTCACGACCCAGACCGAGTTCGAAGAGACCCTCAGCCAGCTGTTCGGGGCCGGTGCGGAGAGCAGCACCATCGACCAGTTGCTGGCGGACATGGATGCGCCGCTCGAAGGTGAGGGCGCCGACGATTCGTCGCTGGAATCCGCGGCGGCCGACAACGAGCTGGTCAAATTCGTCAACAAGGTCATCATCGACGCCTATAACCAGAAGGTCTCGGACATCCACATCGAGCCGATGCCCGGCAAGGCCAAGACCGGTATCCGCTTCCGTGTGGACGGCTCCCTGCAGCCCTACATCGAGGTGCCCGCCCAGTTCCGCCAGGCCATGGTCACCCGGCTCAAGATCATGTGCGACTTGGATATTTCCGAAAAGCGCAAGCCGCAGGACGGAAAGATCAAGTTCAAGAAATACGGTCCGCTCGACATCGAGCTGCGCGTCGCCACGATTCCCTCCGCCGGCGGCGTGGAAGACGTGGTCATGCGGATTCTGGCCGCGGGCGAGCCGATACCGCTCGAGAAGCTCGGATTGACGGCGCACAACAAGGAGCGGCTCGAAAAAACCGTCTCCAAGCCCTATGGCCTCTTTTACGTGTGCGGCCCCACCGGTTCGGGCAAGACCACGACGCTGCACTCCATCCTGAAATTCCTCAACACGCCGGACACCAAGATCTGGACGGCCGAGGACCCGGTTGAAATCACACAAAAAGGCCTGCGCCAGGTGCAGATCAACCGGAAGGCGGGCATCGACTTCGCGCTGGTCATGCGTGCCTTCTTGCGGGCTGACCCGGACATCATCATGGTCGGCGAGTCGCGTGACAAGGAGACGGTGGCCATGGGTGTTGAAGCTTCACTGACGGGCCACCTGGTGTTCTCGACCCTGCACACCAATTCGGCGCCAGAATCCGTCACCCGCCTGCTGGACATGGGCATGGACCCGTTCAATTTTGCCGATGCGCTGTTGGGCATCCTGGCGCAGCGCCTGGCCAAAAAATTGTGCGATTGCAAGGAGGCCTACCAGCCGAGTTCGCAGGAGATCAAGGATTTCATCAAGGAATACGCCGAAGAGCTGCGCAATACCGAAGCCTGGAAGGCCGACGAGGGCGGTGAGTCGCAAAAACTTTTCGAAGACTGGATGGAGCACTACGGCAAGGACGGCAAGCTCACCATGTATCGCGCAGTGGGCTGCGACAAATGCGGGAAAACCGGCTACAAAGGCCGCATCGGCCTGCACGAGCTCATGATCGCCGACGACGCCGCGAAAAGGCTGATCCAGGAGCGTGCCCGCGTCGCGGAATTGTTCGCCTGCGCAGTCAGCAGCGGCATGCGCACGCTGAAGATGGACGGTATGGAGAAAGTGCTGATGGGACTGACTGATTTGAAGATGGTTCGGTCAGTGTGTATCAAGTGACAAAATTGTCGAAAAATTCCGGACTGAGAGCCAAAAAAGGTAAATCCCGTCGTGACTGGCCATCACTTATGGCGGTATTTGGGCCCTTGGCAAGGTGGCATGGAACCTGCTGCGTTTGAAGGCTAGTTTTTTCAACCAAGGAGTTTCTATGAAGCGTTCAATGCAAAAGGGTTTTACCCTGATCGAATTGATGATCGTTGTGGCGATTATCGGTATTCTGGCTGCCGTGGCTCTGCCTGCTTATCAGGACTACACCAAGCGCGCCAAGATGTCTGAAGTTGTGCTGGCTGCTTCGGCTTGCCGCACCACCATCACCGAAGTGGTTCAATCCGCATCGGGCAGCTTCCCTGCCGATGACGGCTTTGGCTGCGAGGCTTCCAATTCTGCCTCTGCTCCTAGCAAATATGTTGCTCTGATCCAAACCAAGGGCAATGGCGCTGCCTTCCCCGGTCAAGTGCTCGTGACTGTGGCTGCTACCGGTATCGGCGCCGGTGCAGACGGCCGCGTTCTGACGTTGACCCCCAAGACGCAGACAAACGGCGCTGTGGCCCTGGGCTCTGCTATTTATAAATGGGTTTGCGGCCTGCCAGCTGATGGAACCACTGTTGATTCCAAGCTGCTGCCTGGATCTTGCCGCGGTACCTGATATCCTGTTTCTGATCTAGAAAAAAGAGCGCTCCTTCGGGAGCGCTTTGTTTATGCATGCAGTATTCGTTGCCGGTGGTGTTCTTCTCTTTGCCCTTAGTTGGCTCATACCCAGCAAATTTCTTCCATGGGTGAGCTTTCAGAATGAGGCACTCGCATTCCTGTCGGTTTCGGTTATCACATTGGCGGCCATTGCCGCACTTCGCAAAGGCAGTCCTCAGAAAATAGGATTGCCGACTGCGCTTGTTCCCTTCTTGGGGCTGGCAATCATAGCCACCCTTCAGGGTATGACTGGAGATATCGCTTTCTGGGGCGATGTCTGGATGTTTCTGTTGTACCTGGCGCTTTGTGCGATTTGTTTGACCCTCGGCTTTACTTTGGCGCAAAGGGGTCTTGATCCGGAACATCGATTTGGACGGGCAAGAATACAAACTGCTGTAGCGGTTACCTTGGTATGTGTGGCCGCCATGTCTGCCGTGATGGCGGTTGGCGAGGTTCTTGAGCTGTGGCCAGACGCCACCTGGATCATGCGCCTGACCACGCTTCGACGTCCTGGTGCAAATCTGGGGCAGCCCAATCACTTGGCCACGCTGGAATTAATGGGACTTGCCAGCCTGATCTTTTTGCATCACACCCGAAAGTTGCGCGGTTTTCCCGCGGGTGCGGTTTTTGTGGTTCTCTGCATCGGTCTGGCGGCCACGGAGTCCCGCACGGGGACCTTGGCCTTTCTCCTGATGGCGTGTTGGTGGTTCGCAAAACGCAAGCGTGTTGGGTTCAGCGTTTCCCCTTACGCTGCATTGCTTGCCATTCTGAGTTTTCTGTTGCTGTTTTGGGCTTGGCCCCCGTTCTTGCGTTTTGTACAAATGTCCGACGCCAGCATGGCGGTCAATACCAACGCCGGACTGCGCATGATCGTTTGGCCACAGTTGCTCGAAGCCGTAACCATGCGACCCTGGTTAGGCTGGGGTATTCGCGAAGTTGCAAAAGCCCACAATGCGGTGGCGGATCACTACGCCGTAAGTGAATCTTTTTCATATAGCCACAACATTGTTCTTGACTTGGTTCTAGGAGTGGGGCTTCCGCTGGCCCTGTTGCTACTGCTACCTACGGGCGTCTGGCTTTGGAGCCGCGTCAAGGCGGCCGACCAGGTCTCTTCCTGGTTTTGTCTCGCGGTGGCATTGGCGTTGATGGTGCATGCCATGCTTGAATTCCCTTTTGCCTACGCATACTTCCTGGTGCCGGCGATGTTTTTGCTGGGAACTCTGGAGGGTGAAATGTCGGCACAGCCGATGGCAGATGTTGGAATACGCTTTTGTGCGGTATTCGTAACCCTCTTTGCAGTAGTGTGTTGTTGGACAGGGTACGAGTATTTCAGGGCGGAAGAAGACTTCCGCATGGCCCGATTTGAGAACCTGCGAATCGGAAAAACACCTTCCGACTACGAACGCCCCAAGCTGGTTCTATTGACTCAACTGGGAGCTTTGCGAGATAGCATTCGCATACGGCCAGAGCCCGGCATGACGCCAGAGGATATTGAAATCGTCAGGCGAGTGGCGCTTCACTATCCTTCTGGTGCGCCTCTATCGCGATATGCATTGGTGCTGGCTCTCAATGGGAACCCCGAGGAGGCCATACGGCAGGCCCAGGTTCTGCGAGTGTTGCTTGGTGAGGGGGCGTATATGCGCCTTAAGCTTCGGTTTGCAGAAGTCGGTGAAAATACCTATCCCCAGTTGCTTGAGGTAAAACTTCCCTGAAATCACCACGCTACTTAACAGCGTAGCTGGCCCGCATCCAGGGATTACCGACTATTGAGGCCGGGTCAAGCACATTCATGAAGTCCGCCATCATTGCCACCGAGAATCGTAGCGTACTCATCGTTTTAGCCATCACGATACCGTGGCTGAACTCCTTTGCGCCAGGGCCGTCACCTTCTGTGTTGCCGTGGCTTGTCACATTGATTTCCACGGCCAGCCTGATGCTGCTGGCATCGGTGCATGTGACTCCGGTGTCCTTACGTGGCGGTGCTCTTTTGACGCAACGCTGGGCCAGCCCCATAGCTTGCGCGTGGGTGTTGGCCGGTGTGGTCAGCGGCCTCATCGGCCTGCTGCAATATTTCGGCGCTGCGCAGGCATTGGGACCCTGGGTCAATCAGACGCAGCTCGGCGAGGCTTTTGCGAACCTGCGCCAGCGCAATCAGTTCGCAACACTGACCAATATTGCGATGGCAGCGCTGCTGTGGTTGATGGTGCAACAGCCGTCTCGCCCCTTGGGGGGCAAGCCAGGTAAGCCGGCATTGACGGCCTGGCTGGGGATGCTTTTGGCAACTGTTCTGGCCTTGGGCAATGCAGCTTCCGCATCACGAACCGGTGTGCTGCAGGCGTGTCTGCTGATTGCCCTGACAGGCCTCTGGGGCGGATTGCGTCGGCCGGAGTTGCGCCGCGTGCTGCTGGTTTTCGGATTGGCCTATGTGGCGGCTTCGCTACTGCTGCCGTGGCTCATCGGACAGGATCCTCTGCTGAGCGGGACGTGGGGACGCATGCGGGTGGGAGAGGCCTCATGTGCGACCCGCCTTCCGCTGTGGTCCAACGTGTTGCATCTGATTGCGCAAAAACCCTGGTTGGGTTGGGGCTGGGGCGAGCTGGATTACGCGCACTATGTCACGCTATATGAAGGGCTGCGCTTTTGTGACATTCTGGACAACGCTCATAACCTGCCGCTGCATCTGGCCGTAGAGTTGGGCATTCCGGCTTCGGTGTTCGCTTGCGGCGTTCTGACTTGGTGGGTGTGGCGGCGACAGCCTTGGCGTGAGATGGACTCCACGCGCCAGCTCGCATGGTCGGTGCTGGCGCTGATTGGCCTGCACAGTCTGCTTGAATATCCGCTATGGTATGGGCCATTTCAGATGGCAGTGGGTTTGTGCGTGTTGCTGCTATGGCGCGAAGCGGACACGAAGGGGGTGCCAAATCGGCCAAATATGCAACTGGCGCAAATGACATGCTCGTTGTCGGCTTTTGTGTTGATAGCGGCCATCGCCTATGCTGCTTGGGACTACCATCGAATCAGCCAGATTTATCTGGCGTCTGAGGCCCGTGACGAGGCCTATCGTGACAACACCCTGGTCAAAATTCGCGATTCCTGGTTATTCCGCAACCAGGTGCGCTTTGCTGAGTTGAGTCTCACCCCACTCACTCGCGATAACGCCGAATGGACCTTCAACACCGCCACAGCCCTGCTGCACTACTCACCTGAGCCTCACGTGATCGAAAAAGTGATTGAGAGCGCCGTGATGCTGGGGCGCGACGACGAGGCCATGGCGCACATGGCGCGCTACCGGGCGGCTTTCCCGGCGGACTATGCACGCTGGGCACAATCCAACAAGCAGTACTCCCTGGGCCTGCCTCAACGCATGCCTTGAGTTGCCTCAGCCCGTGACAAAGCTACCGGATTTTCCGCCGTGTTTTTCGAGCAGTCTCACGTCGGTAATGGTCATGGCGCGATCTACCGCTTTGCACATGTCGTAAATCGTCAGCAAGGCCACCTGCACAGCAGTAAGCGCCTCCATCTCCACGCCGGTTACGCCCAGGGTTTCCACGGTGGCGCGGCAGGTGATGCTGGCATCGGCGGCCTGGGGCTCGAAGTCCACCGCAACGCGTGTGAGCGCCAGTGGATGGCACAAGGGAATCAGGTCGCTGGTTCTTTTGGCGGCCATGATGCCCGCAATGCGTGCGATACCCAGCACGTCCCCTTTTTTGGCGTTGCCCTGCAAAATGATGGCAAGTGTCGCTGGATTCATTACGATACGTCCCTGTGCGATGGCAACGCGGTGTGTTGTTGCCTTGGCCGCGACATCAACCATGTGGGCTTGGCCCTGGCCGTCAAAGTGAGTGAGTGCGGGCGAAGAGGCCATGCTGTTACGAAACCTTTACAACAATCCATCATCATAAGACCATGTTTGCGAATCTAAACGCTCGAACCAGCCGGCTGCTGGCAGCAGGCATTCATTTCGGCCTCAGTCTGGTCATTGCCGCGCTCGCCGCGTGGCTTGTTTTTGCGGTCTGGTATCCCTACCCCTACCGGGAAATCTCCGGGGGCCGCGAGTTGTTCCTGATTATGGTGGCCGTCGACGTCGTCATGGGTCCCCTCCTGACGCTGACGGTATTCAATATCGCGAAGCCCGCGAAGGAATTACGCCGCGATCTTACGATCATCGGCATGTTGCAGGCAGCGGCATTGGCCTATGGCTTATGGACGGTTGCAGTGGCGAGGCCCGTGCACCTTGTGTTCGAGATAGACCGGTTCAGGGTCGTTCATGCCATTGATATCCCTGAGGAAGAGCTGAAGAGTGCGCCAGAGGGGCTTGGTAGGTTGCCGCTGACCGGCCCGACACCACTTTCGTTGCGTGAATTCAAAGATAGCAAGGAAAATTTCGACGCCACCATGGCGGCCCTGCAGGGTGTTCCCCTTGGGGCGCGTCCGGTGCTTTGGCAGACCTATGCGCAGGGTGTATCCCAGATCCGGGCACATATGCGCCCGTTGGCGGATTTAAAAGCCCGCTTTCCCGCTAGAAGTGCTGAAATTGACGCCGCCCTGCGATCCGCTTCCCGCCGGGCAGACCAAGCAGGCGCGACCGCGTACATACCCATGGTGGGACGGCAGACTTTCTGGACGGTCCTGCTGGACACCAGCACCGCAGAGGTCATAGCTTTTGTACCCATTGATTCGTTCTAGCCGCGTAGGGTTGCCAAGGTCCGGCCCCGTTCTGGCGCGGCTCGCGCTGGGCATGCTGGCGTGGGTGGCGTCAGCCAATCTCTCCCTCGCGCAGGCGCCCGTCAGCGCACCCGGCGCCACCGCAGGCTCCTTGCCTTCGCTGGGCGAGACGTCCGAACTGGCGGCCGCTACGGAGCGCCGTGTCGGCGACCGCATCGCCGCCAGCATTTACCGGGACCCGGACTACATCGACGACCCGCTGCTGACGGACTATGTGCAAAGCATCTGGCAGCCGCTGGTGGCCGCCGCGCGGACACGTGGTGAACTGCATGCAGAGCTTGATGAGCGATTTGCCTGGCAGCTGTTCCTGATCCGGGAGCGCAGCATCAATGCCTTTGCCTTGCCCGGCGGTTACTTTGGCGTGCACCTGGGTTTGATTGCGGCCGTTGGCAATGCGGACGAAATGGCTGCCGTACTCGGCCACGAACTCAGCCACGTTACACAGCGGCACATTTCGCGCATGCTGACGCAGCAGTCGCGCCAGACGCCCTGGATGATCGCCGCCATGGTCCTTGGAGCATTGGCGGCCGGCAAAAACGGCGATGCCGCCAGCGCCGCCATTGTGGGCGGCCAGGCGGTCGCGGTGCAAAACCAGCTCAATTTCTCAAGGGATATGGAAAGGGAGGCCGATCGCATCGGCTTCGGCGTGATGACCGACGCGGGCTTTGAAAGCCGCGGCGTGACCACCATGTTCGAAAAGCTGCAGCAAGCCTCGCGCCTGAATGACAACGGCTCCTTTCCCTACTTGCGATCCCACCCGCTGACGACCGAGCGGATTGCTGCTGCGCAGGCGCGGGTGCAACTGGCCGCTGCGGAGGCACAAAAGCCCTCTCATGAAAAACTGGTCGAGGCCGGCAAGGCGCGCGTGTTGCATGCCATGATGGCATCGCGCGCACGCATCCTGGCCTCGCCCGGAGTTGACGCGCTGCGCGCCATGGTGACGGAAGCCCAGCGCCGGACCACGCCCCTTCTCTTGCAATCACCGGCCTCGGCGGACAACGTACGCGACGCCGGCGTTGTGTATGCCGGCGCCTATGCGGCGGCGCAGCTGCGCGATTTTACGGGGGCGCGAACCTTGCTGGCGAGGCTCAGGCCGCTCGTTCCCGCTGATACCCCGCAAGCGGCCGGCATGGCGGACCTGCTGGCCGTCGAAATCGACCTGCTGGCCGGAGTCGTCCCCGCGACGGCCGCAACCGTCGATATTTCAAAGGCTGTGTCGCGCGCGGAAGTCCTGATCCAGGCCCGTTCGCTGCTGGCGGCCCAGCGGGCCCAGGATGTGTCCAGCCGGCTGCAAACCTGGGTGGCGGCCCACCCCAAGGATGCCACGGCCTGGCAGTTGCTCGCGGTTGCGTATGGCAACCAGAACCAGAGCGTGCGGGCAATTCGGGCCGACGCGGAAAGCCGGGCGGCGCAGCTGGACTATCCGGCGGCGCTGGACCGGTTCAAGGCAGCGCAGGCACTGATGCGCAGCAACCCCGGCAGTGCGGACTATGTGGAGGGTTCCATCCTGGACACGCGAACGCGCCAGACGGAATCACTTATCAAGGAACAGGCGCTCCAGGACAAAGTCGACCACTAGCTGCAACACCGAGTAGATCAGCGAGCCTATCAGTGCCGCGCCGAAGCCGGTCACGTTCAGGCTGCTGGTGAGGCTGGCGGCGGCCCAGAACATGAGCGCGTTGACGATGAAGAGGAACAGCCCCAGCGTCACCACCGTCACGGGCAGGGTCAGCAGCACGAGGATGGGACGCACCACCATGTTGAGCGCGCCCAGCACAGCGGCCGCGATCAGCGCGCCGGTAAAGCTGCTCACCACGACGCCCGAATACAGGTACGCAACCCCCAGCAGGGCGGCCGCACTGAAAATCCATTTAAGAATGAGTTTCATGGCCAAAGAATACCATCCGGCCGCCCAAAGAAAAATGCGCCCCGTAGGGCGCATTCGCAATAGGCGTCAGGGCTTTCAGTCGGTCGCGACCAGCAAGCCGGCTCCGGCCAGCGCGGTGGCGTAGCCCAGCACGCCCTTGCTTTCCTGGGCTTGGGAGGCTGTCACCGGCTGCATGTCCTGGCCGAATTTCGGCCGGCGGGCATCCAGCACTCGCGCGGCGCCGTGTTGCTTGATCAGGGACTCGGTCTGGCTGGTCAAGGTGGTTTGCGCCAGTTGGGTCAGTACCGTATCACCCTCTTTCTCCAGCAGAGGCATCAATTGGGCGAAGACTTTCTCCGCCCACTTGCCGCGCCAGCTTTCGCGCGCGCTGTGCGTCACCCATTTGCTGACGCGGTGCGTCACACGGGGTGCGCAACCGACCACGATCCAGCGGGTAGGGTTGCGGGGGCCGCCGGTGGGCAGCATGGGTTGCAGCATTTGCAGGGCATATGCTGCGTCGTCAACGTACACGATGATGTTGTCCATGAAGTTCTCCTTGAGTTGTCGTCGTTGTAGAAAGCTTGCAGGTTGCTAGTTGCTGTTTTCAGTGAGGGATCAGGTCCGCGTCGCGGGTCGAGCGGTTGCGGCGGGTGGCCCACCATCCCGCGCCGAGCACGCCAGCCACGGCCACCGCGTAGGTGATCCACTGGGCTGCGGTATGCATGGTGGCTGCCGAGGGTAAGGCGCCGGGGCCGCCGTAAATCGGGTCAAGCAACTGTTCGCTCACGATCATCTTGGCGGCGGTAAAGGCCAGCACGGCGGCGCCCAGGTTGATGATGATAGGGAAGCGCTCCACCAGCTTGAGCACCATCGTGCTGCCGAACACCACAATCGGGATGCTTACCAGCAGGCCGATGACGACCAGGTCAAAAGAGCCGTGCGCGGCGCCGGCGACGCCCAGCACGTTGTCGATGCCCATCAGGGCGTCGGCCACGACAATGGTTTTCATCGCGCCCCAGAAGGTGCTGGCGACGGGGCCGTCGTGTTCCTTGTCACCCTGGTCGGCCAGCAGCTTGTAGGCGATCCAGAGCAGCCCCAGTCCGCCTATCAGCATCAGGCCGGGGATCTTCAGCAGCCACACCACGCCCACTGTCATGGCGGAGCGGACCACGATGGCCCCCACGGTGCCCCAGACGATGGCTTTTTTCTGCAGGTTGGGCGGCAGGTTGCGTGCGGCCAGGGCGATCACGATGGCGTTGTCGCCGGCGAGCACCAGGTCAATGAGGATGATCGCCAGCAGGGCGGACCACCAGGGGGCGGTAAATAGTTCCAAAGCTCACACTCCATGTCAAGTTTCGACTTGGAAATCCGCGCGAACAGATTTCCGGATTCGTGAAACCGGAAAAGGCCTGTGAGTGGTTCGGGTCTGGAATGGGTGCCGCGAACGCCTCGATCAAACCTGTTCAGGTTTCAATCGAAGGTCTGGCTCGACATGCAGTGTCGCTGCATGCCCAGCAAGCCGGAAGCGTGAGCTTCGTAATGACGACTTGCTGTTAGCGATTTTGCTGTGGTGTCTGTTATCGAATATTGCAGCAAAACGAGGGAGTTACTCCCCTTCGTCTGGATATTGGACAATAAAAAAGGATTTTTTGCAAACCCCCCCTTTTTTGCCCGGCCCTGGCGCCCAGGTGGCGGCTAAACCCGTTCCGGCGAGGCGATTTTGCCGTCTGGCCGATAATGAATGGCCCGGCCCCGCGGCTTCGCGCATCTTTTCCCTGGCGCAGCCAGCCACCTGATTTGGTACTTTATTCCCATGCCCGGCATCCACATCACTGATATCGAAGCCGCCATCAATTACTGGCGCGACAAAAAGCCTTCGCCCGACGGCGTAACGCTCGCGCCCGAACTGCGCGCCCTGGCCGAGGTGTATGCGCTCATGGTCTTCTACCATGAGGACGAAGCCGACGAAAAAAGCTTCCCGCCCAAGGCGCTGGCGGCCTGGCGCGCCTGGTACGACACCACGGCCGACACCCCCTGCATTGCCATCTGCTCAACCAGCCAGGGCGACGCCCTGTGCAAGGGGTGCGGCCGCACCTTCGACGAAGTGCAGCACTGGCCCGAAATGACACCCGGCGAGAAACGCGCGACCTGGCGGCGCATCACGCAGGAGGCGACCGCCTGGCGCTTTGGCCGTTATGCCGACCGGGCGTTGGAAGCTAAAACACCGGCTTCCACCGAAGAAACGCCCTGAGATTGCGGCTATCCATTTAGTAGCGGCCTGCGCCCGTGCGGGCTAAACTGCCCTATGCTCAGGCTGGCCCGCGCTCCCAATATCGCCATCGCTTCACTATGGGTGGATGCCCTGCGGCAGGCCGGCTTTGCAGCCAGCGTGCAGCGTTATTTTCTGGGCAGCGTTGCCGGCGAGCTACCGCCCGACCAATGCCTGCCCGAAGTCTGGCTCACGCATGACCACGAGGAAGCGGGCGCGAAAGCACTGCTGAACGACTTGCGGAACATCCCGCAGCGGCGCTGGCTGTGCGCCTGCGGCGAAATCGTGGAAGGCGGATTTGAGCAGTGCTGGCAGTGTGGCGCTGACATGCCGACCTGACGAAGGCATACAACCAGTAGGGGCCGCGGAGCCGGCTTTGCCGGGCCGCAGGCGCCGCCCCCTGGAAGGGGGGAACAGGCTACACGCAGTGAGACTGGAAGGGGGTCAGACTCTCTTTGCCAGTTCGGCCGCCAGGCCGACATAGCTGCCCGGCGTCATGGCCAGCAGGCGGGTTTTCTCGGCTTCGGGAATTTCCAGCGAGCGGATCAGTGTGTGCAGGTCTTCCGCTTTCACGGTTTTGCCGCGCGTGACTTCCTTGAGCTTTTCATAGGCGCCCTGCACGCCGTAGCGGCGCATGACGGTCTGGATGGGTTCGGCCAGCACTTCCCAGGAGTTGTTGAGGTCTTCGCTGAGCGCTTCACGGTTCAATTCGAGCTTGTTCAGGCCCACGCTCAGGGAGTTGTAGGCCAGCACGGCATAACCCAGCGCCACCCCCATGTTGCGCAGGACGGTGGAGTCGGTCAGGTCACGCTGCCAGCGGGAGATCGGCAGCTTTTCGCTCAGGTGGCGCAGCAGCGCGTTGGCCAGCCCCAGGTTGCCTTCGGCGTTTTCAAAGTCGATCGGGTTGACCTTGTGCGGCATGGTGGACGAACCGATCTCGCCTTCCTTGAGGCGCTGCTTGAAGTAACCCACACTCACATAGCCCCAGATATCGCGGGCCAGGTCGATCAGGATGGTGTTGGCGCGTGCCACGGCGTCGAACAGCTCGGCCATGTAGTCGTGCGGCTCGATCTGGATACTGTAAGGCTGGAAGGTCAGGCCCAGGCCCAGCGGCTCGGGCGTTTCGATCACGTTGCGGCTGAAGGCTTCCCAATCAAAATCGGGCCAAGCCGACAGGTGGGCGTTGTAGTTGCCCACTGCGCCATTCATTTTCCCCATCAACTTGACGGCTGCGATCTTCTCGCGCGCGGCGGCCAGACGCACCACGACGTTGGCGATTTCCTTTCCGACCGTGGTCGGGCTGGCGGTCTGGCCGTGGGTGCGGCTGAGCATGGGCTCGGCGGCGAACGAATGGGCCATTTCGCGCAGCTGGGTGATCACTTTGTCGAGGGCGGGCAGCACCACCAGGTCGCGGCCGCTTTTGAGCTGCAGCGCATGGCTGGTGTTGTTGATGTCTTCGCTGGTGCAGGCAAAGTGCACAAATTCGCTGGCGCCCTTGAGTTCGGGCCTGGCCTCGAATTTGGACTTGATCCAGTATTCGACGGCTTTCACGTCGTGGTTGGTGGTTTTCTCGATCTCTTTGATAGCTGCGGCATCAGCTTCCGAGAAATTCTTGACCAGGCCCAGCAAATACGTGCGCGCACCTGGGCTCAGAGGCTTGAATTCGGCGAATTTGGCGTCGGACAACGCGATGAACCAGGCCACTTCCACCTGGACGCGGCGGTGCATATAGCCCTGTTCGGACATCAGGGGGCGTAATTGGGCGAGTTTGCCGGCGTAGCGGCCATCCAGCGGGGAGATGGCGTTGATGGTGGAAAACGGGTTGGAAGAGCTCATCCTCCAATTGTAGGGCGAGCGATCCCAGGGGCCGTCCCTGCGGGACTGTCCAGATTTGCGACGTTTGCGGGGGCTGTCAGCCCGGCGCTGGGCTTACTCGATAGAATGCACTTCCCTCGGACCACGATCTCACATCACCATGAAACTCATCGGATCCGCCACCAGCCCCTATGTTCGCAAAGTGCGCATAGTGATGGCCGAGAAAAAACTCGACTTCCAGTTCATCCTGGAAGATGTCTGGGCGGCGAACACCACCATCAGCGCATCCAACCCCCTGGGCAAGGTGCCCTGCCTGGTCATGGAAGGCGGCGAAGCCGTGTTTGATTCCCGCGTGATCGTCGAATACCTGGACACCCTGTCCCCCGTCGGCAAACTGATTCCCACCCAGGGCCGTGAACGGGCCGAAGTCAAAACCTGGGAAGCCCTGGCCGATGGCCTGGTTGATGCCGCCATCCTGGCGCGCCTGGAGGCCACCTGGAGCGGCCGCAACCCCAAGCAGCGCAGCGATGCATGGATTGACCGCCAGATGGGCAAGATAGACGCCACCCTCAAGGCCATGAGTACCGGCCTGGGCGACAAAGCCTTTTGCAGCGGCATCCACTTCAGCCTCTCGGACGTGGCGGTCGGTTGCGCGCTGGGTTATCTCGACCTGCGTTTCACGCAAATCAACTGGCGCGAACTCTATCCCAACCTGGCTCGCCTGCAAGACAAACTGATGCAGCGTGCCAGCTTCGCGGAAACAATCCCGCCAGGCTGATCTTCAAGCCCCTGCTGCCGCAGGCAGCCATGCCAAATTGATGGACCGAACACAAGGCTCATCGCATGGATGCGGGCCTTGCGTGGTGGAATATAAAAATGCTGCGAAGCGCCCCGGCGCGAACGAGGGAGGGAGGGAGGAGGAGGAGCGCCCCGGGATTGCAGCTGGGCCTGGACGGCTCAGAAGGCTTCGCAACAATGAAACTGTTTATGGCAGCGCTGCCGGCATCAGCCAGCAATGTGCGCTCGCATAAGTATGAGCGCACAAAAGGCCCGGAGTTCCCTCCACAGGTGGCGCATCAGGTAAATTTTTGTTAACGGTTCTTGTTGATTCTTTTCTGCGGTGGCGCTGCCCATCCGGCGCCATCACTGGGTCTGGACCGCGAGCTGTTTTTCGATTTCCTGGATAAAGGAACGACTGGCCGGATCGGCCATGGAATTGAAACCGGTGACACTGTTGCCGTCGCGCGCGATCACGTATTTGTAGAAATTCCAGCGCGGCGTGGTGCCTGTTTTGGCCGCCAATTGCTTGAACAGCGGGTTGGCGTCTTTGCCGGTCACGCTGGTCTTGGTGAACATCGGGAATTTCACTCCAAAGGTGTTCTCGCAAAAATCCGCGATCTCCTTGTTGCTGCCGGTTTCCTGTGAAAAGTCGTTGGAGGGAAAGCCCAGCACCACCAGCCCCTTGTCCCTGTATTTGGCATAGAGCTCTTCCAGCCCTTTGTATTGGGGCGTGAAACCACAGAAGCTGGCGGTGTTGACCACGACCACCACCTTTCCGCTGTATTGGCACAGGGATTGGGGCTTCTCGTCCTGCAGGCGCAAAAAGTTTTGTTGCAAAAGACCGGTGCAGCCCTGGGGCACTGGGCCAGCCGGGGCGGCTACCGCTGGCGCGGCGGCCTGCAGGGCGACCCAACAAAATAGGGCCAGCTGAAGAGTTCGGGGTGTGGAAACCTGCATGGTTAAACTCATGGGCAATTGAGGTGAGGTGCGTTTTCATTCTGGCGCGGTTCGGTTGCCGGTACAAGTTGCCAAGCAATGTAAAACCAAGCCAAGCGGGTAAACATGCCGGAATGGCCTTGAAATCGCCGGATTTGCCGGTAAATTGCCGATAAATCACAAGTTGTCACATTCGCCGCCTAAAATCACCCTCATACCCAGGATGCGCCGGCAGGCCATCCAAGGCAGATTTATCTGCGTATCGATTGCGAAGGAGTCCCTATGCTTTACCCCGAACTGTTCAAACAGCTTGAATCCGTCCGCTGGGACATGGACAAAGACATTCCCTGGGCCAGTTTTGACCCCGCCAAGCTGACTGACGAGCAGGCCCAGACCATTAAGATGAACGCCATCACCGAATGGTCGGCGCTGCCCGCCACGGAAATGTTCCTGCGCGACAACAAGGACGACAGCGACTTTTCCGCCTTCATGTCAATCTGGTTCTTTGAAGAGCAGAAGCATTCGCTGGTATTGATGGAGTACCTCAAGCGCTTCCGGCCCGACCTGGCGCCCACCGAAAAAGAGCTTCACGAGGTGCGCTTCGAATTTGAACCCGCGCCCGCGCTGGAAACCCTGATGCTGCATTTTTGCGGCGAGATCCGCCTGAACCACTGGTACCGCCGCGCCAGCGAGTGGCATACCGAGCCGGTCATCAAGCAGATTTACACCCAGCTGAGCCAGGACGAAGCACGCCACGGCGGCGCCTACCTGCGCTACATGAAGCGCGCCATCAACAATTTCGGCAATGAAGCGAAAACCGCCTTCACCAAGGTCGGTGTGCTGATGGCCAGCGCCCGCCGCACGGCCCAAGCCCTGCATCCGACCAATCTGCACGTCAACAAGAGCCTGTTTCCGCGCGACACCATCCAGAGCCGCCTGCCCAACCCGGAATGGCTGGAGCACTGGCTGGACACGCAGATCAAGTTCGACGCGGTCTGGGAGGGCAAGGTGGTCGAGCGCATCCTGCACAACCTGAGCCTGCTCATGAACCAGAGCTTCAAGACCGTGCAGGAACTCAACCGCTACCGCAAGGAAATCGGCAAGGAGCTTGCCGACTCCATCATCGCCAAGCCGGCACCTGCCGGCGCCTGATGAAAGACCTGCGATGGCCGAGCGCCTCAGGCGGCAGGAGCCGGGTGGTTGCCCGCGGCGCCCAGGTGTTCGCGGTGGCGAATGCCAGCGACGCTTCGCTGGATTTTGACGGGCAGCTTTTCCAGACCCTGGAAATGCTGGATGCCCACCTGGCGCATGTGGGCGCGTCGCGCGCATCGCTGCTCAGTGTGCAGATATTCCTGGCCGATATGCGGCACAAAAAGCAGCTGGACGTCGCCTGGCGCGCCTGGATAGGCGACGACAGTGCCGCCTGGCCCCAGCGCGCTGTAGTGGGCGCGCAGCTGGACGGCGGCCTGCTGGTCGAGATCGTGGCTCAGGCCTTCCGTTAAAGTCGCGGGATGCCCAGCGATCCCCAGCTCCCCCAATTCCTGCAAAAAATCGTTTCACGCGAAGAGGCGCGGCGGCGCCTGGCCGCCTTACCCCGTCCTGTCGTCTTCACTAACGGCGTGTTTGACGTGCTGCACCGCGGGCATGCCACTTACCTGGCCCAGGCGCGCTCGCTGGGCGCAAGCCTGGTAGTAGCCTTGAACACCGACGCCTCGGCCCGGCGGCTCGGCAAGGGGCCGGACCGGCCGCTGAACAATGAGCAGGACCGCGCCGTCATGATGGCGGCGCTGGAGTCTGTGAGCCTGGTCACCTGGTTTGACGAAGACACGCCGCTGGAGCTGATTTCCGAGCTGCGGCCTGACCTGCTGGTCAAGGGCGGCGACTACGACATGGACAAGCTCGCCGAAACGGCAGTGGTCAGGGCCTACGGCGGTGATGCGCGAGCGATTCCGTTTGTGGACGGCTATTCGACCACGGCACTGGTGAAAAAAATCAGGGCCACATAAGTGGCTTAGAACGGCGAGCGCGGCGCTTGAAGCCGCCGCAACTGCTTCAGGCGGCTTTTGCGATCAGCACGGCGTTGGAGCCGCCGAAGGCAAAGGAGTTGGACATCACCGCGCGCAGGCCCTTGGCGCTGCGCGGCGTCAGCGGGACGTAGTCCAGGTCGCAGCGAGGATCGGGGTTGTGCAGGAAGGCCGTGGGCGGCAGTTGCCCGGCGCGCAGGGCCATCACGCTCGCGATGAATTCCATGGCGCCGGCCGCACCCATGGCGTGGCCGTGCACGCCTTTGCTGGAGCTGATCGGCAAGGTCGCGGCCAGGTCCTGGAAGGCCAGCTTGATGGCGCTGGTTTCCACCACGTCGCCTACGTCCGTTGCGGTGCCGTGGGCATTGAGGTAACCGATGTCTGAAGCCTGCAGTCCCGCATCCGCCAGTGCCAATGTCATAGCGCGAGCCTGGCCCTGTGCGTCGGGCTGCGTCAGGTGGTGGGCGTCGGTGGTGGAGGCGTAGCCGCAGAGCTCGGCCAGAATATTGGCGCCGCGGCGCTTGGCGCTTTCCCAGTCTTCCAGCACCAGCATGGCGGCGCCTTCGGCCAGCACCAGGCCGCTGCGGTCCGCGGAAAACGGGCGGCAGGATGTTTCGGGGCCATCGGCGTGGGGCTTGGCCAGGGTGTGCATGGCCTGCCAGGCCTTGATGGTGCCGCGGTTGAGCAGCGCCTCCGAGCCGCCCGCCAGCATGGCGTCGGCATAGCCGTGGCGGATCTGCCGGAAGGCCTCGCCGATGGAAGCGGCCGATGAGGCGCAGGCGTTGGATATGGTGCTGCTCGGCCCCTTCAGGCCGAACTCCATGGACACATGGGCTGCAATGGCGTTGTTCATGGCCAGCACCACGGTCATGGGGCGCAGGCGCGCGACTTTTTGCTCCAGCAGGGCCGTGTAAGCCACATCGGTGGAGCTTGCGCCGCCGCTGCCCGTGCCCAGCGACACGCCAAAGCGATCGGCCGCGAAGCTGCGTTGCAGAGAAGCCGGGTCTCCCAGGCCGGCCTGGGCCATGGCTTCGCGGCCCGCCACCAGCGCAAACTGGCTGACACGGTCCATGGTCAGTAGCCGGGCGCGGGGGAAATGGGGGTCGGGATCAAAATCGATTGCGCCGGCCAGCACGCTTTCGGTGCCGGTGGGAAACGGGATGTCGACTGCCCGGATTCCGGAACGGGCGGAAAGCAGGGCGTCGAAAAAAGCCGGGGTGCCGGTTCCGATGGCGGAAATGACGCCCAGACCCGTGATGGCAACGCGACGCATGGTTGTCCTGGGGCGCCCGCCAGGGGCTTAAACGGCGGGCTTGCCCGGTGGCAGCAAAGGCTCGATCAACTGGACCATTTCGGCCAGGGTGCGGGGTGGGTTGGCCTGATCAGGGATCTGGATGCCGAACTGGTCTTCGATCTGGAAGAGGAATTCGATGACGGCCAGGGAATCCAATCCGAGGCTTTCCAGCGTGGCATCGGGCAGCAGTTTTTCCTCGCTGATGCCAAATGTCTCGGCAAAAAGTTTGATCAAATCAGAATTCATCACCCAACCAATACATGTATGCAAAGCGTCATTGTCCCACCATCTTTGACGGCCGGGCCAGTTGACGATTGTTCAGATTTCAAGGCCATTTTACAAAAGCGGCGGCGTTGTGTTTGCGCTTCAGGGTGTGTACATCTGCCGGACGGCGTCCGACAGGCTGAACGTTCCCAGGAGCTCCCCCAGATAACTGATGGGCGCCGGAGCAACGGCTGCCGCGCCGATTTCGGCACGCAAGCGGGCGTTGCTGAACACCGCATCGGCCGTCAAAAAAGGCAAATAGGGCTGCAGCGCCTCGAACATCCAGCGCTGGCGGGCAAATTTGGGTGTGGGCACAAAGTCGCGTCCCCGCATCACCATCTTGCCTATGCCCGGCATGGTGGCCGTCAATTCATCGGCCAGTGCCTTGAAAGTCATGGAGTCTTCGCCGGTTGAGACGTGGTAGCAGTCGTGCGCCAGCTCTTCCTTGAGCAGCATCTCGGCGAAGGCGCTTGCGATGAAGTCCACGGGTGCGAAATCGAGCCTGGCCAGCGGTTCCAGGGGAACATCCCCCAGCTCGGCCATCACGGGAATCGACCACAGCATGTTGCGCGCGAGCTTGGCATCGTCGATGCCGCGCGACAGCACGATGCCGGGACGCAGGCTCACAAAGGGGCTGCCGGCGGCGCGCAGCAGGGTTTCGGCGTCGCGTTTGGACCGGATGTAGTCATTGGCATAGCCGGCAAAGGGCATATCTTCCGTGATCACGCCGCGCGGCTCGGTGGTGACCGCCGCGGTGCCGACAAAAAAGCCGCGTTGCGAGGGGGCCAGGTTTTTGAGGATGCCGGAAAACTGCTCGGCCGCCTTGATGTTGATAGGGTAAACCCCAGCGCCGGGCTTGAAGGAGGTGCTGGCCGCCGAGTGCAGGATCACGTCGGCTGACTTCAGCACGGCGGTGCTCAAGCCGAAATTGGGCTCAATGACGTCGCCGGCTTCGGCGGACACCATGTCGGCGAACTCGGGTTTCCAGAGAACGCTCTTTTTGAGGCGCTCCAGGAGGCGGTCGCGGGCCTGGTTCGAATCGGCGGCGCGCACTACAGCGGTGCTGTAGACGCCGCGCGCGGCCAGAAGAAGCATTAACTCGCCGCCAATCAGGCCGGTTGCGCCTGAAAGCAGTACGCGTTTAGACATGTGAAGAAATGTAAAGCAGAACCCTCAAGTATAAGCCAGCCCATGTGACAGAGCTGTAAAAACCTCGTTGGGCAAAGCCGTCTAAATCAGCAAAATGACACGGTAGCCGGACTTTTTTGGGGAGAAAGGCGAGCAACGCCCCTCGCCGCTTTACACCCGGTCATTCCCCGGCAGGCGCCTCCGGCTTAGGGGCTTCGCCATGCCGGCCGCGCAAGCGCCGGCCGGTTCGCTGGATGAAATGCTCCAGGTCGTCGATGTAGGTGAACACCGCCGGCACCACCAGCAGGCTGAGCACGGTGGAGGTGATCAGGCCGCCGATCACAGCGATCGACATCGGCGAGCGGAAGCTCGGGTCCGCCGCGCCCAGGCCCAGGGCGATGGGCATCATGCCGGCGCCCATGGCCAGCGTGGTCATGATGATGGGCCGCGCGCGCTTGTGGCAGGCGTCCAGCAGCGCGTCCCAGCGCGACATATTGTGGTCGCGCCGCGCCACGATGGCGTATTCCACCAGCAGGATGGAATTCTTGGTGGCGATGCCCATGAGCATGATCAGGCCGATCAGCGAGGGCATGGAAAAGCTCTTCTGCGCGATCAGCAGGCCGACGAAGGCGCCGCCCAGGGACAGCGGCAGGGCCGCCAGGATGGTCACCGGGTGCAGGAAATCCTTGAACAGCAGCACCAGCACGATGTAAATGCACAGCACGCCCGTCAGCATGGCCAGGCCGAAGCTTGCGAACAGCTCGCCCATGACTTCGGCATCGCCGATTTCCACGACCTTCACGCCCGCCGGCAGGTTCTTGATGGCCGGCAGCTGCTTGACCGCCTCGGTGATATCACCCAGGGCCCGGCCCGACAGCTCGATTTCGAACTTCACATTGCGCGAACGGTCGTAGCGGTCTATGACCGCCGGTCCGCCGGTAATTTCCAGCGCAGCCACCTGGCCCAGCATGACCGGGCCGACCCCCGGCTTGACGCTGGGTACTGCCAGGCGTTCGAGCACGCTCAAGTCCTTTCGGGCCGCGTCGTCGAGCTTCACGACGATGGGCACCTGGCGCTGCGAGAGATTGAGCTTGGGCAGCGACTCTTCATAGTCGCCCACTGTGGCGATGCGCAGTGTTTCACCCATGGCCGCGCTGGTCACGCCCAGGTCGGCCGCGCGCGCGAAGTCCGGCTTGATAGCGATTTCAGGTCGCACCAGGCTGGCACTCGATGAAATATTGCCCAGGCCGGGAATGGTGCGCAGGTCTTTTTCGACCGCCAGCGCGGCGGCCTGCAAGGCGTTCGAATCCTGCGCCGTCAGCACCAGGATGTAGGCTTCGCCGGAGCCGCCCAGGCCGACCTTGCTGCGCACGCCGGGCAGCGATTCCAGAGCGGCGCGCATCTTGTTTTCGATGCCCTGCTTGCGCGGGCGCTCGCTGCGGTCGTCGAGCAACACGGTCAGCGTGGCCTTGCGGGTTTCCGCCGCACCCTGCATGGCGAAGGGGTCGCCGCCGGCGGTGCCTCCGGCGATGGTGGTGTAGACGGTTTTGATGTGCTCGACCTTGCTGACGAGCTGGCGCGCGTGCTCGGCCGAGGCGCGGGTCTGGGCCAGCGTGGCGCCGGGCGGCAGCTCCAGGTAGACCTGGGTCTGCGAGTTGTCGTCCGGCGGGATAAAGCCCGTGGGTAGTAGCGGGATCAAGGCCACCGAACCGAAGAAGAACAGCGTGGCCAGGGCCATGGTCTTCACGCGGTGATGCATGCACCAGGTCGCGGCGCGCATGTACCACTTCATCCAGCCCGGCTCGTCGTGCGTGCCGACGACGGGCTTGAGGATGTAGGCCGCCATCATGGGTGTGAGCACGCGCGCCACCACCAGCGAGGCGAACACGGCCAGTGAAGCCGTCCAGCCGAACTGCTTGAAGAACTTGCCGGCCACGCCGCTCATGAAGGCGGTGGGCAGGAACACGGCGATCAAGGTAAAAGTGGTGGCAATCACGGCCAGGCCGATTTCGTCGGCCGCCTCCATCGCGGCTTCGTAGGGTGTTTTCCCCATGCGTAGGTGGCGCACGATGTTTTCGACCTCGACGATGGCATCGTCCACCAGGATACCGATCACCAGCGACAGCGCCAGCAGCGTGATCACGTTGATGGAAAAGCCCAGCAGGTGCATGCCGATGAAGGCCGGGATCACCGACAGCGGCAGCGCCACCGCGGAGACGAATGTGGCGCGCCAGTCGCGCAGGAACAGCCACACCACCAGCACGGCCAGAATGCCGCCTTCGTAGAGCAGGTGCATGGAGCCGTCGTATTCCTCCTGCACCGGGTTGACGAAGTTGAAGGCCTCCACGAGCTCCACGTCGGGGTACTGCTGCTTGAGCTCGGCCAGCGCGGCCTGCACCGCGGCGCCCACCGCGACCTCGCTCTCGCCGCGGCTGCGCGAGACTTCGAAACCGACCACGGGCTTGCCGTCCAGCAGCGCGGCAGCGCGCGGCTCGGCGGTGGTGTCGGTTACGGTGGCGACCTGATCCAGCCGTATGCGCCGGCCGTCGCTCAATGCGAGTTCGATGCCGGCCAGTTCCGCGGCCGATTTCACCGTTGCCAGCGTGCGCATGGGCTGCTCACTGCCGCCCAGGTCGGCACGCCCGCCGGCGCTCTCCGTCTGCACCTGGCGCAACTGGCGTGAAATGTCGGACGCCGTCGCGCCCAGGGCTTGCAGCCGGGATGGATCCAGCGCAACGCGCACCTCGCGCGAGACGCCACCCACGCGGTTGACCGCGCCCACACCGCGCACCGCCAGCAGCTTGCGCGAGACGTCGTTGTCGACAAACCAGGACAACGCCTCTTCGTCCATGCGCGGCGAGCGGATGGTGAAGGCCAGCACCGGCTGGCCGGCCAGGTCCATCTTGGAAACCACCGGGTCGCGCACATCCGCGGGCAGCTCGCCGCGCACCTTGGACACCGCGGCGCGCACGTCGTCCACGGCTTCCTGCACGGGTTTTTCAAGCCGGAACTCGGCCGTGATGGTGGCGCCGCCGTCCTGCACCTTGGTGTAGATGTGCTTGAGGCCCTGCACGGTGGCGATGGAGTTTTCCAGCTTGCGCGCCACTTCGGTCTCGAGCTGGGCGGGCGCCGCGCCGGGCAGCGAGGCGGACACGGTCACCGTCGGCAGGTCGATGTCGGGAAAGTTCTGCACCTTCATCGCCTTGAAGGACAGCATGCCGGCGAAGGTCAGCAGCACAAACAGCATGACCGCCGGAATCGGGTTCTTGATCGACCAGGAGGAGACATTCATGGGCCTGCTCCTTTCTTACTTGCTTGCAGCCGCCGCCGGCTTGGTGGAAGCGGAAGCCGGCGCGCCGGGAACGGCATCGCTGACCCTGACCAGGTCGCCGTCGTTCAGGAATCCCGCGCCGCTGACGATGATGCGCGCGTCCGCGGCCAGGCCGGAGGTGATCTCCACTCGGTCGCCGGCCAGCCGGCCGGTCTGCACCTTGAGCTGGCTGATGCGGTTGTCCGCATTGAGGCGGAACAGGTAGTTGAACCCGTCCCGCACGACCACAGCCGGCTGCGGCACGGTCAGCGCGGGCGTTTCGCCCAGCTCGAACTCCCCGCGCGCAAACATGCCGGCCTTGGCGGGCGATGCCATGCCGGCGGACACCGGCAGGTCCACATAGACCAGTGCCGCGCGGGTCTGGGGGTCCACGCTGGGCGCAATCATGCGCACCCGGCCCTTGAGCTCGGCGCCGCTGGCGGCCACCACCCTGGCAGTGGTGCCGGCCTTGATGCGGCCCAGCTCGGCCGAGGTGACCTCGGCGCGCCATTCGAGGCGCCCGCCGCGTATCAGGCGAAACAGCTCGGTGCCCTGGGGCACCACCGAGCCCACGGTCGCGGTGCGGGCAGAAATCACGCCGTTGTCGGGCGCCAGCACCTGTGTGTTCCTGCCGCGCAGCTGCTGCGCGTCGAGCACGGCCTTGGCTGCCTCCACGCGCGCCTTGGCGGTGTGTTCGGCGGTGTTGTACTGGTTGATCTGCTGCTCGCTCAGCGCGCCCGAACTCGCCAGCGTGCGCGCGCGCGCCGCGTTGTCGGCCGCGTCTGTCGCATTGGCCTGCGCCTCGATCAGGTTGGCGCGCGCCTGGGCGGTATCGGCCATCACACTGTCGGCCGAGAACACCGCCAGCACCTGCCCGGCCTTGACCTGGTCGCCAACATTGGCGTGCACCTGCACCAGCCGCAAGCCGTTGGACTCGGAGCCGATCACCGCCTCCTGCCAGGCCGTGATGTTGCCGTTGGCGTTGAGCCGCACCGGCAGGCTCATCTTCTGCGGCAGCGCCGTGGCGACCGTCAGGGCCGGCTTGGCCGTGGGTGGCACATCACTCTTGGCTTGCGACCTGGAGAGGAAAAAGGCGGCGCCTCCCGCCACCAGGACGGCAGCAGCGATCAAGGCGATGGCAAAAGGGGTGGGCTTGAGTTTTGGCATGGTGTGCAAGGGCTCTGTCAAAGGTGGCTCAGTGATGGGACGGCGCCTCAGGGCGCGGTGATGGCGGCGGGTGTGAAAGGTGCGGGCACATCCGACACCAGGGGCGGCACCGCCGGCTCGGCCGTGGTCCAGCCGCCGCCCAGCGCGCGGTACAGCGCGACCCAGGCGCTGCGGCGCTCGCGCTGCAGCGTGACCACATTGCTCTGCGCGGCCAGCAAGGTGCGGCGGGCGTCTTCAAGTTCGACCAGGCTGGCCAGCCCGCTCTTGTAGCGGGCCTCGGTGCCGGTGAAGGAAGCGCGATAACCCTGCGCGGCGACCAGCGCGTCCTCGTTGCGCTCGGCGGTGCTCTGCAGCTTGACCAGCGCTTCTTCCACCTCCTGCACGGCCTTGCGCACGCTGGCGCGGTACTGGGCCGCGGCATCCTCGTAGCGTGCCTTGGCGGCTTCCACATTGGCTTCGCTGGCGCCGCCGTCAAACAGTGGAACCGTCAGCTGCAACGGACCGACCGTCCAGGTGTCAAAGCGCTGCGTGGAGGCGCTGGTGCGCGTCTTGGTAGTGAACACGGAACCGCTCAGGCTCAGCCTGGGAAAGCGTTGCGCGCGGGCGCTGCCCACTTCCAGATGGGCGGCGTCCACTTCGCGCGCCGCGTTGAAGATGTCCGGTCGCTGGGCCAGCACTTCGGCCGGCACGCTGATGACGGGTGGTATGGATTCCCGCGTCAGGTCGACGGGTGCGCTGGCCAGCTTTTGCCGCAGGGTGGGCTCTTCCATGGCCGTCAGCGCCACCAGCGACTTGATGTCCAGGTCGCACAGCGCGCGTTGCTGGATGGCATTGGCATGCCCTTCCGCGGCGCTGGCCCTCGCCAATGCGGCGGTGGCGGGCGCCTGGAAGCCGGCCTTGGTACTCAGCTCCGAGAGCCGTGCAGTTTCAGCCCGCGAGGCGGCATCGGCGCGCGCGACCTCCAGCAGTTTCTCGCAGGCGCGCAGGCTGTAGTACTGCGTCGCGACCTCGGCAGCCATTGACACGCGTGCGGCGTGCCAGGTCGCCTGCGATCCCTCAAAGCGCTGCTGGTCGGCATCGCGGCTGGCCGCGTACTGGCCGAACAGGTCGATTTCCCAGGACGTCTGCAGGCCCGCCTCCAGCGTGGTAGTGACCGGCGGTGTTGCCCGGTTCACGGGTGCCGAGCGCCCACGGCTGGCGCTGCCGATGGCGTCGAGTGTGGGCAGCATTGCCGCACCAGAGGCCACACGCGAAGCCCTTGCCTGCTCGATATTGGAGCGTGCGGTCGAGACGGTGGGGCTGACCGCCTCCGCCGCCATGATCAGCTCCACCAGCAGCGGGTCGTTCTGTTGCTCCCACCAGCGGGACAGGCCGGCCAGGCTGCCGTCGTGGGGCAGGGCCGCGGTGGTGCCCGGCGCAGCAGACGGTAAAGGTGCCTGCCACTGGGTCGGGATGGGCGCGGCCGGCATGTTGTGGGGGATGTCTGTGGCGCAGCCTGCCAGTAGCAGCGCGCAGGCGCCGGCCCAGACGCCCGGCCCCCGCAGGTGGAACGGCTTGCGGCTGAAGTCAGGTTTTTTCATGGCTCGGAGTTTTCAGGCGCGGCGCGCCGGCCGCGGGATTGTCGGAAATGTGTTGCCGGCGTGCCGTTTCGACAGTAACCATGGCTTCGGCATAGGCCACCAGGCTGGCGGCCCACTGCTCCACGGCGTCGGGTGCGTCAAACAGCTGCGGCCGGATAGTGTCCACCACCTCGCGGCTGACAAACATCTGGATGGCCAGGCCGGTGATGGAAAACGCCAGCCGGTGCACCTCGTCGTCGGCCTTGGAAATGTCCAGGTGGCGGCACAGCACCTTCACCAGGGCTTCATGTGCCGGCTTGATGCCGTTGTCGATTTCCTCGGCCCACAGGCCCGTGGGCTCAAGCATCTCGCGAAAGTGCAGCCTGGTCGACAGCTGCACCAGTTCCCCCTGGCGCAGGGGCTCCAGGAAGCCCGCGAAAAACCCCTCCAGCGACTGGCGCAGTGTGAAATGCGGCTGGTTGTACAGCGCGATATCGTCGCGCGCGCTGCCCAGTGGCTCGGTGAATACGGCACGGTACAAGCCCGCCTTGTCGCCGAAGTAATAGCTGATGGCCGCCACGTTCGCGCCCGCAGCCTGGGCGATGTCGCGTATCGAGGTCTTGGCAAAACCCTTCTCGGAGAACAGGCGCAGTGCCGCATGCAGCAGGTGCGCCCTGGCGTGGGCACCGTCCGAGCGTTGCTTGCGGGCTTCGCCTTCGGCGCCGGTCGCGCGCGAGGAGGCTTTGGGGCTCAGGTTGGCATTCATGTGCAAGCATTAAAGCACATGAATCAAACGATTGATTGAATTAAATCAATCGTTTGATTTAAAGGTGGCTATCCACAGCTGCCGGATGGCATCGCACTCCGCCTGCAGCGCGGGGGGCGTAACCTGGGTGGGCTCTTCGTTGAGGCGCGCGTGGTGCTGGACGCGGCGCAGTTCGCGGTAAGCGGCCGCGGCACGCTGGCCCACGTTCTGCGGGAGCAGGCCGGCGGCCTCGGCGCGCTGCAGCAGCGAAATATTGCCGACGTTGTCGATCAGTTCCGGATGCCGTGCGGATTCGGACAGCACCAGGAATTGCACCGCGAACTCGGCGTCCACCATGCCGCCGGGGCTGTGTTTCACGTCGAATTTGTCGCCCCGCACCGGGCGCGCGCTGCGCACTTTCTCGCGCATGGCGACGATCTCGTCGCGCAGCGCCGCGGTGTCGCGCGGGGCGGTGATGACGGTCTCGCGCACCTGGTCGAAGCGCTGGCGCAGCGAATCGCCGCCGAGCACGCAGCGCGCGCGCGTCATGGCCTGATGCTCCCAGGTCCAGGCGGTGTTGCTGCCGCGCTGTTGCTGGTAGCGGGTATAGGCCTCGAAACTTGTGACCAGCAGGCCCGAATTGCCGTTGGGACGCAGGGCGGTGTCGATTTCGAACAGGTCGCCCTCGCCGGTCTTGACGGTCAGCCAGTTGATCAGCTTGCGCACAAAGGTCGCATAGACTTCGGGCGCGCGTTCATCCTCGTCCTCGTAGACGAAGACGATGTCCAGGTCGCTGCCGTAGCCCAGCTCCTTGCCGCCCAGCTTGCCGTAGGCAATGACGGCGAACTGCGGCGTTTCGCGGTGCCGGTTCTTCAGGCGCTGCCAGCACCAGCGGCTGGTGATGTCCAGCACGGCTTCGGCGAGCGCGCTCAGGTCGTCGGCCACCTGCTCCACCGTGAGCACGCCCTCCAGGTCCCGCGCCAGCGTGCGGAACACCTCCGCGTGGTGGGCGCGGCGCAGCAGGTTCAGGCAGGCTTCCTCGTCGTCCTCGCCGGTGCCGCGCAGGGCTGCACGCCGCTGTTCCACGTCGCGGACGAAAGCCGCGCTGTCAAAACGTTCCTTGAGCAGCTCGTCGCTGGCCAGCTCGTCGATCACACCGGGGTGCTGTAGCAGGTAACGCGCCGGCCATTTGGCCGCGCCCAGCAGGCGCAGCAGGCGTTCGTGCACCGCCGGCCGTTCCAGCAACAGCGCCAGGTAGCTTTCGCGCCTGAGCAGGGGCTCTATCCAGTCGATGATGCGCACGGCGGCCTCTTCGGTCACTGCGCCCTCGGCCAGCCAGGTCGCGGTGCGCTGTACCAGCCGCGTCAGGCGCGCGCGCGAATCCTCGCGCAGGCCCAGCACCCGGGGGTGCTGGCGCCACAACGCCAGGCGGGCGCGGAACTGTTCCGGCCACTGTTCCGAGAGCTGCTCCAGCAGATCCTCGAGTTGCTGCGGTGCGGCCTTGGCCTTGCCGCCGCAGCCCTTGCATTCGCTCTTGCCGCCCAGCAGCTTGTCGAACTCGCCGGCCACCAGTTCGCGGTGCGTGTCAAGTTCGCTCAGGAAGGGGCAGCAGTTGCCATAACCCAGCGTTTCCGCGATCCAGGCCAGGTCGTCGTCGCGCGTGGGCAGTACATGGGTCTGCTGGTCGTCGAGGTACTGGATGCGGTGCTCCACCCGACGAAGGAAATCGTAAGCCCGCGCCAGCGCGTCGGCTGTTTCCTGCGGCATCAGGCCCGCGCGGGCCACGCGCTGCAGGGCGTCCACCGTGGGGCGGGTGCGCAGCTCCGGAAACTGCCCGCCGCGCACCACCTGCAGCAGCTGCACGGTGAATTCAATCTCGCGTATGCCGCCGCGCGACATCTTGACGTCGTTGGCGCGTTCGGGGTGGCCGGCGCAGCGTTTGGCCGCGTGCTCGCGGATCTGCCGGTGAAGGGTGCGCAGGGCATCGAATACGTTGTAGTCGAGGTAGCGCCTGAAGACGAAGGGAAGCACCGAGCCGCGCAGCGCCTGCGCGGAACCGTTCTGTACGCATTCCAGCGGCGCGACCACACGGCTCTTGAGCCAGGCAAAACGTTCCCATTCGCGGCCCTGGGCCTGGAAATATTCTTCCAGCGCATTCAGCGACACGGCGGGGGGGCCGGAATTGCCGTTGGGCCTGAGCGCCAGGTCCACCCGGAAGACAAAGCCGTGCTCGGTGGCGTCGCCGATCAGGCTGAAGACGGCCTTGACCTGGTGGGCGAAATATTCGTGGTTTGATATCTGGCCGCGGCCGTCGCTGCGGCCCGCGGTTTCGCCGTCGTGGTCGTACACATAGATCAGGTCGATGTCGCTGGAGACGTTGAGCTCGCGCGCGCCCAGCTTGCCCATGCCTACCACCCACATCTGGGCGCGTCCGCCGCCAGGAGCCTGCGGCGCGCCGTGTTGGGCATCGAGCGCTTTGGCCGACTCCCGCATCGCGACATCGAGGGCCAGTTCCGCCAGTTCGGTCATGGCGCGGGTCACCACCGCCAGCGGCGCCTGGTGCTCACAGTCGCCATCGCAGTCCAGCACCACCAGCCTTTCCATCACCAGCTGGCGCAGTACCCGCAGCGCGGCGCCGGTCTCCAGTCCCTGCGCGAGCAGGGCATCCAGGGCGGTCTGCATGCTCGCGCGCACGGGCGCACCGGGCGCGAGCAGCGGGAGCCATTCGGCATAGCGGCGGCGCACGCGCTGGACGAAGCGGGAATAGCCTGACGCAGCCGGCCCGGCGGCGGATGGGGAGTCAGGGCTGGCGGTCAGGGCAACGGTCATCACACTACTTCACAAAACTTCATGGTCCCTCGCCGGACGGACAAGGGCCCCGGCGGTCATAATTCTCTGGTCAATGGAGCCAACGATTCCCAGCCCGCCTACCCTGCCGCCGCGCCGCTTGCACTGGCTTGCCTTGATCCTGCGCATCTTGTTGTGGCTTGTCGCCTCGGCCTGGCTGCTCTTCGGCTTGAGCTGGTTCGTGCTGCATGGCTGGATTGTGCCGCGAATCGGCGAATTCCGTCCGCGCCTGGAATTAGAGGCCAGCAAGGCGCTGGGGGTGCCTGTGCGCATAGGCGGCATCACCGCGCATTCCCAGGGCATGATCCCATCTTTCGAGCTCAGCGATGTCACCCTGCTGGATGCGCAGGGCCGCGAAGCGCTGAGGCTGCCGCGCGTGCTTGGCGCCCTGTCGCCATCCTCGATCTGGGGGCTGGGCTTTGAGCAGATCTACATCGACAAGCCTGAGCTGGACATACGCCGCGCGGCGGACGGAAAAATCTATGTGGGCGGGCTGGACGTCACGCAGGACCGGGCCGGCGGCCAGAGCGCTGCGACCGACTGGTTCTTTTCGCAGACTGAATTCGCCATACGCGGCGGCACTGTGCGCTGGACCGACGAATTGCAGCGGGCGCCGACGCTGGCCTTGACGCAGGTCGACTGGGTCATGCGCAATGCGCGGCGCAGGCACCTGCTGCGGCTGGACGCCACGCCGCCTCCCGAGTGGGGTGACCGCTTCACCGTCAGGGGCATATTTCGCCAATCGCTGCTTGCCGGGAACGCCGGCGACTTCGACGCCTGGAGCGGCCAGCTCTTCGCCGAGTTCGGCCGTGTGGACGCGTCCCGCATCCGCCAATACCTGAACATGGACACGCTGGGCGTGGAGCTGGCGCGCGGCAATGGCGCGCTGCGCGCCTGGGCGGATGTGAGCAAGGGCCGGATCACCGGCGGAACCGCCGATGTGGCGCTGCGGGACGTCGACGCGCGTTTTGGCGCCAAGCTCCAGCCGCTGGCCTTTGAATCCGTCGCGGGCCGCGTCGGCGGCGGCCAGCGCGCCAACGGGTTTGACTTCAGTACCGAGGGCCTGAGCTTTCGCACGCGCGACGGCCTGCAGTGGCCGGGCGGCAATGTGGCCCTGGCCCATACCAGCGACGAAGCCGGCGCGCCGCAGCACACCGAACTCAAGGCCGACAAACTCGACCTGGCCGCACTCGCGCAGATTGCCAACCGCCTGCCGCTGGATGCCGCCACGCATGGCTTCATTGCCTCCTTCGCGCCCAAGGGGCTGGTGGAGGCCATTGAGGCGCGCTGGCAGGGGTCTATCGCCGCGCCCAGAAGCTACGCGGCAAAAGGCCGGGTCGCCGGCCTTACCATAGCCGCCCTGCCTGCTGTGCTTCCGCCGCCGGCCGCTGCCGTTGCCGCCGCCGCGGCGCACCCCAGGCCCGGCAGGCCGGGCGTCAGCGGCGCCACGATTGACTTTGACCTCACGCAGGATGGCGGGCAGGCCAAGGTGAGGATCGCCAACGGCGCGCTCGACTTGCCCGGTGTTTTTGAGGAGTCGCTGGTGCCTTTCGAACAGCTGGCTGCAGATGCCCAATGGAAATTCTCGGGCCGCAAGATCGAAGCGCAACTGCGCAACCTCCAGTTCGCCAATGCCGATGCGCAGGGCCAGGCGCAGGCCAGCTGGCGCACTGAAGACGTGGCCGGCCCGGCTCCCGCAACCGGCGCGCCCGACCACCGCTTTCCCGGCGTGCTCGACCTGCAGGGCAGCCTGAGCCGGGGTGACGGCGCAAGGGTCCACCGCTACCTGCCGCTGGTGCTGCCCGAGCAGGTGCGCCACTACGTTCGCGACGCGGTGGTGCAGGGCCAGGTCAGCGACGTGAAGTTCAAGGTCAAGGGCCCGCTCGAACACCTGCCCTTCGCCAACCCGGCGCTGGGCGATTTCCGGGTGTCCGCGAAGATTCGCAACGGCCACTTTGCTTACGTGCCCAAAACCATCCAGCCGGCCGGCGCCGCGCCATGGCCTGCGCTGACCGAGCTGGGCGGCGAACTGGTCTTTGACCGCGCCTCGCTTGAAGTCAACGGCGCCAACGGCAAGGTGGCGGGCCTGCCCGGCCTGCAACTGGCCAAGGGCGATGCGCGCATTCCGGACCTGACCCATGACTCGACGGTGCATGTGAACGCCGACCTCAAGGGCGCGCTGGCCGACGCGCTGGGCTTCGTCAACCAATCGCCGGTAGGCGGCATGACCAGCCACGCACTGGCCGCGACCAAGGCCGGCGGCACGGGTGACTACCGTTTCCGCCTGGAACTGCCTATCCATTCGATCGACAAATCCCGCGTCGAAGGCACGGTCACGCTGCCCGGCAATGATGTGCAGTTCGCGGCGGCCGTGCCCATGCTGTCCAAGCTCAAGGGTGTGGTGAGCGTCAGCGAAAAAGGCTTTACCGTCGCCGGCGGGCAGGCAAGGCTTCTGGGTGGCGACGTGCGCTTTGACGGCGGCCTGCGTTCGCAGCCGCGCGCCACGGGCAGCGCCGAAACAGAAACCGTGGCGACCTTCAAGGCGCAAGGCAACGTCACTGCGGAAGGGCTGCGCCAGGCCAGGGAGCTGGGGCCGCTGGCCCGCATGGCGCAAAGCGCCAGCGGTAGCACGGCCTACACCGCGGCACTCGGGTTTCGCCGCGGCATGCCGGAGCTGGCAATCTCAAGCAACCTGCAGGGCATGGCGCTGAACCTGCCCGCACCGCTGAACAAGACAGCCGAAGCTGTCCTGCCGCTGCGCCTTGAAAACGTCCTGCTGCAGGCATCCATGGGCCCCGGGCAAAAGCTGGAAGACCAGCTCTCGGTCTCGATTGGGCGAGTGGCCTCCGTTGTCTATGTGCGCGACCTGAGTGGCGCCGAGCCCCGCGTGTTGCGCGGCGGCATCGCCGTGGGGCTGGAGCCGGGCGAAACCGTACCGCTGCAGGAAGCCGGCGTGGCCGCCAACATCAACCTGGCCCAGGTGGACCTCGACGCCTGGCAGAAGCTGCTGGGTGACTCCGCGTTCGGCAGCCCGCTGGCGGCGGCCCCGGCCGCGGCGCCTGCCCCGCTCAACCGCAGCGCGGCGTACGCCGCCATGAGCTACCTGCCAACCACCATGGCCATTCGTGCCCGGGAATTGACGGTCGAAGGGCGCAGGCTCCACAACGTCGTGGTGGGCGGCTCGCGTGAAGGCCTGACATGGCGCGCCAACATCGATGCGACCGAGCTCAATGGTTACGTCGAGTTCCGCCAGCCCGGCGGCATTGGGGCCGGGCGCGTCTATGCACGGCTTTCACGCCTGAGCCTGGAGCCCGGCACGGCCAACGATGTGGAGGCCATCCTGAATGAGCAGCCGGCCAGCATCCCGGCTTTGGATATCGTGGTGGAAGACATGGAGTTGCGCGGCAAGAAGCTGGGGCGGGTCGAGATCGACGCCGTCAATCGCGGCGCCTCGGCCGCGGCGCGCGAGGGCGTGCGTGAATGGCGGCTGAACAAACTCAACGTGATCCTCCCCGAGGCCGTGCTCACCGCCAACGGCAACTGGGTCGCCCTGAACGCGCAGGCCGCCGCTGCGGCAGCGACAAATCGTGCCGCGCGCGTGGCCGCCGAACGCCGCCGCACGGTGATGAATTTCAAGCTCGAAGTCGCCGACTCGGGGGCGCTTCTCAAGCGCTTCGGCATGGGCGAGGTGATCCGCCGCGGCAAGGGCAAACTCGAAGGCCAGGTGGCCTGGGTGGGTTCGCCGCTGAGCTTTGACTACCCGTCCATGAGCGGGCAATTCAATGTCAATGTTGAATCGGGGCAGTTCGTCAAGGCCGATCCGGGCATCGCCAAGCTGCTGGGCGTGCTGAGCCTGCAGTCCCTGCCGCGCCGGCTGGCGCTGGATTTTCGCGACGTGTTCTCCGAAGGCTTCGCGTTTGATTTTGTGCGCGGCGACGTCAACATCAACCAGGGTGTAGCCTATACCAACAACCTGCAGATGCGCGGGGTTAACGCGGCCGTGCTCATGGAAGGCTCGGCCGACATCGCCAAGGAGACGCAGGACATCAAGGTCGTGGTGGTGCCTGAAGTCAACGCCGGCACGGCCTCGCTGATCGCCACCGCCATCAACCCCGCCATCGGGCTGGGCAGCTTCCTGGCCCAGATGTTCTTGCGCAGGCCCCTGATGCAGGCGGCCACCCAGGAGTTCCACATCGACGGTACCTGGTCCGACCCGCGGGTCACCAAGCTGGACCGCAAGGCCCAGGCCGACAACAAGCCCAGCCAGGCTGCCACGGAGACACGCTGATGAAAGTAGCCGCTATTCAAATGGTGTCGGGTACCCGCATCGAGGACAACCTGGAGGTGGCCCGGCAATTGCTCGGGCAGGCCGCGGCGCAGGGCGCCGAGCTGGCGGTGCTGCCAGAGTATTTCTGCATCATGGGCCGCAAGGACACCGACAAACTGCAGTTCCAGGAGCGCCCTGGGCAAGGGCCCATCCAGGATTTTTTAAGCCGGGCCGCGCGTGAACTCGGCTTGTGGGTCGTGGGCGGCACCCTACCCATGGCTACGGACGACCCGGCCCGCGCACGCAACTGCTCGCTGGCCTACGCGCCTTCCGGTGAAAACGCGACCCGCTACGACAAGATCCACCTCTTTCGCTTCGCCCAGGGCCAGGAAGACTATGACGAAAGGCGTGTGCTGGAGCCCGGCACGCAGCCCGTGCGTTTCGAGCTGGCGTCGCGCGACGGCCATGTCTACACCGTGGGCATGAGCGTCTGCTACGACCTGCGCTTTCCCGAGCTGTATCGCGCTTTAGGGGCCGATGTGCTGCTGGTGCCCAGCGCCTTTACCTACACCACCGGCCAGGCGCACTGGGAAGTCCTGCTGCGCGCGCGGGCCATCGAAAACCAGGCTTACGTGCTGGCGGCGGCCCAGGGCGGCACCCACGAAAACGGCCGTCATACCTGGGGTCACACCATGGTCGTCGATCCCTGGGGCCAGGTGCTTGCCGAGCGCGAGGAAGGCGCCGGCGTGGTGATGGCCGAGGTCATGGCCGCCAACCTGCGTGGGGTGCGCGAGCGCCTTCCGGCCTTGGGCCACCGCGTGTTGTAAGGAGCCGCCGGGCGTGAAGTTCCCACGTGTCAATGTGAGCCGAGCCAGCCGGCGCTGGGCGCTGTGGGCCCTGCTGGTGGCGCTGGTCGCGGCCTTGCTGGGCATCCTGGTCTGGCTGGCGGGGCGCTATGAATCCAGCATGGTGCAGAGTCGGCTTGAACATGACGCCGCTGAAACCGTTACCGACATCCGTTCAGGCCTCACGCGCAACATCCAGACCTTCCAGGCCCTGCAGTCCAGCGAGCGCACGCCCGGTGCCTGGCACGCGCCGGCCGCCGAATTGCTGCGCGAGCACCGCGAGATCATGCGGCTCGAATGGCGCAGCGAATCGCTTGACGTGCTGGCTTTTGTCGAAACCCCTTACCGCACCTCGGTGTTCGAGCGGCTGGGCAGGGCAAGCATGCAAGCCGACGTGGGCCTGACCTGCACCACGGCCCGGCGCCTGAGCGGCTCTGCCTACTCCACCAGCTATTTCATGCCCCAGCCCGACGGCCTGGGCCTGGAGGTGCTGGACATGTGCCTGCCCATCGTGGTCTCCGGCCGCATCACGGGCTACACCGTCGCCACCTATTCGCTGCAGGACATCCTGGGCGAACTCGTGGGCCGGCAGCTGGCGCGCGGCGTCGGCCTGTCTTTTACCGAGGCCGACGGCACGCGGCTGGCCCTGCACGGCGTGCCTTCGCGCGGCAACCGCATTTACATCGCGCAGCAGCTGCTGGATTTGCCGGGCAACACGCTGGTGGTGCGCATGGAAAGCCGGCTGGGCACACCGGCCCTCTTTCCCAACGTGCTGACGGCGCTGGTCACCGCTATGTCGCTGGCCCTGATGGCGGTGCTCTACCTGCTGGCCAGGGACATGCGGCGCAGGCTCAAGGTCGAGCACGACCTGGGCGAGGCGTTAGCCTTTCGCAAGGCCATGGAGGACTCCGTGCTCACGGGCCTGCGCGCGCGCGACCTGCAGGGCCGCATCACCTATGTGAATCCGGCGTTCTGCAAGATGGTGGGCGTGGAAGCCAAGGATTTGCTGAACCAGAGCTTCCCCTCGCCCTACTGGCCGCCGGAACTCGCCGGCGTCTACCAGCAGCGCCAGGAAATCCGGCTGGCCGGCAGCAATCTGCCGCGCGAAGGCCATGAATCGGTGTTCATGCGGCGCGACGGCACGCGCTTTCCGGTGCTGATCATGGAGGCCCCGCTGATCAACGCGGTGGGCAAGCATACCGGCTGGATGAGCGCCATCCTGGACGTGAGCGAGCAGCGCCGCATCGAGGAGCTGTCGCGCGCCAGCCAGGACCGCCTGCAGGCCACGGCCAGGCTGGCCATGGTCGGCGAAATGGCCTCCTTGCTGAGCCATGAGCTGAACCAGCCGCTGGCGGCGATTTCAAGCTACGCCACCGGCTCGCTCAACCTGCTGCAGGAGGAAACCAGTGCGGCTGCTCCGCCGCCGGCCCCGCTATCCGAAGACCTGCGGCAGGCCATGCGCCGCATCGCCGAGCAGGCCGAGCGCGCCGGCAAGGTCATCAAAAGCGTGCACGACTTTGTGCGCCGCCGCGACCAGGTGCGTGAGGCGGTGCCGCCGCGCGCGCTGCTCGACGCCATCATGCCGCTGGTGAGTCTGCAGGCCCGCAAGCTGGGTGTGCGCGTCGTGATCGAGGTCGATGAAGCTTGCGACCCCGTGCTATGTGACCGCACCATGGTTGAGCAGGTGCTGCTCAACCTTTCGCGCAACGGCATGCAGGCCATGCAGGGGCAGCCGCAAGCGTCGCAGCCCGGCGGCGCGGCGCCGGTGGAGAAGGTGCTGACATTGCGCATACGCCCCGCCGCCTCCAATGCGCACAGCCGCTGGGTCGAGTTCGCGGTGATCGATCGCGGCGAGGGCATTGCCGGGGATGTCGCGGAGCGGCTGTTTACGCCTTTTTTCACTACCAAGGAAGAAGGCATGGGCCTGGGGCTCAGCCTGTGCCGCACCGTCATAGAGCAGCACGGTGGTTTCCTCGGATTTGAAGCGGCCGAGCCGCAGGGTACGATTTTCACTTTCACCCTGCCCGCGGCGCCGTCCCGGGACGGCGATCCACCGCAAGCCTGAAGGAAGCCATGGAACCCATTCACAATGCCACGGTCTACATCGTCGACGACGACGCCAGCGTGCGCGACGCGCTGGCCTGGCTGCTGCGTTCACGTCGCCTGCTCAGCGAAACCTTCGACAGCGCCGAAGCCTTCGACGCGCGGGTGTCAAAGGGCTTCGAGGTGCGCTCGCCCTCCTGCGTGCTGCTGGATGTGCGCATGGCCGGCCTGAGCGGGCTGGCCATGTTTGAAAAGCTGATCGGCTACGGCCTGCTGCCGACCCTGCCGGTGATTTTCCTCACCGGCCATGCGGACGTTCCCACCGCCGTCGACGCCGTCAAGCGCGGTGCCTTTGATTTTTGCGAAAAACCGTTTTCCGACAACGCGCTGGTGGACCGCATCGAGCAGGCGCTCAACCATTCCGCCGCGGCGTTGGCGCAGCACAGCGAATCCACCGGCCTGCAGGCCCGTATCGACGGCCTCACCGACCGCGAGCGTGATGTGATGCGCCTGGTCGTGGGCGGCCTGCCCAACAAGCTGGTCGCGGACCAGCTGGATATCAGTGTGCGCACGGTGGAAGTCCACCGCGCGCGGGTGTTTGAGAAAATGGGTGTCAAATCGGCGGTGGAACTCGCCAATCTTTTGCGCAGCCTTTAATGCAGGCAAAGCAGGCAGGGGCTATTTGTTGCGTGACTCCGCATCGGGCGCCGGTTGTTCCGGGTCCTTCAGTTCGCCGTTCTTGCGGCCCGAGAACATCGTCCACCACACAATGAACACCAGCAGCAGCAATGCCCCCAGGGCTTCCAGCAAAAGTAAGGCCATGACATTTCCTTGGATACCGTTGATACGCGCCGCGCATGAAGGGCGATCCATGCGGCTTGGGGCGATTATCGCCATCACAGCCTTGCTGGCCTCCTGCGCCAGCCCGCCCTTGCCGCCTTCATCCGTGCCACCACAAGTGGCGACCGGCAGCCGTCCCGGCGATTCGGCTCCCTTGCCCCCGCCCCTGCAGCAGGGCAAAAGCCGCTGGGTGGCGGTCCGCTGGGCGGAGCTGCCGGGTTTTGAGGAGGACGCGCTGTTCGAGGGCTGGAATGCCTGGCTCAAGAGTTGCGAGCGGCCGGGCCCGGTGTTCGCGCCGCTGTGCGCCGAGGTACGCCGCCTGAGCATTGCGTCCGCCGAAGAGCAGCGCAACTGGATGGTGAGCCGCCTGCAGCCCTACCGGGTCGAGAGCCTGCAGGGCGCGGCCGACGGGCTGCTGACCAGTTATTTCGAGCCGGTGCTCAAGGCCAGCCGCCAGCCCGGCGCCGGCTATGACGTGCCGCTGTACAGGCCGCCGGCCTCGCTGGCCAGCCGCAAGCCGTGGTTCTCGCGGCAGGAAATCGACACCCTGCCCGAAGCCAGGGCGGCGCTGCGCGGCCGCGAGATCGCCTGGCTGGCCGACCCGGTGGAGGCCATGTCGCTGCACATCCAGGGTTCGGGCCGGCTCAGCGTGACCGAGCCCGACGGCTCGCAGCGCATGGTGCGCGTGGCCTATGCCGGCTCCAATGAGCAGCCTTTTCGCAGTGTCACCCAGTGGCTGTTTGAGCAGGGCGAAGGCCGCATGGCAACGCCCTGGGTCGAATCGACCAAGGCCTGGGCCGCGAAGAATCCGCAGCGCGTGCAGCAAATGCTCTGGAGCAACCCGCGCTACACCTTTTTCCAGGAGCAGCCCCTGAGCGAGCTCGATACCGCTTTTGGCCCCAAAGGCGCGCAGGGCGTGGCGCTCACGCCAGGGCGCTCCATCGCGGTCGACCCGGGCAGTATTCCCTATGGCACGCCCGTCTGGCTGGCTTCGCGCGGTGGGGCCGGCAACCTGCAAAAACTGGTGCTGGCCCAGGATACCGGCAGTGCCATCGTGGGTGCGGTGCGAGCCGATTACTTCGCCGGCACCGGGCCCGAGGCCGGCCAGTTCGCGGCGCGCATGAACCAGCCGCTGCGGCTGTGGGTGCTCTGGCCGCGCTGAAACCTTCACAACCGCCCACGACAGGAGCTTTTATGAACAAGTCATGGAACACCTGCGCCGCCCTGCTGGCTGCCATGATGCTGGGCGGCTGTGCCGGCAGCAACTGGCAGGGCACAGGGCCGCTCTACCGCTGCGAGCACGGCATCGAGTTTCGCGTCAAATTTATCGACGACACCGCGTTGCTGGACGGCCCCGGCGGGCAGGACTTGCTGCAGCGCGATGCCGGCGGTGAGGGGCCAAGGCAGACGGTTTACAGCAACCCGCGCATGCGCGCTGAATTCGGCCTGGGTGCCAGCGGGCGCGAGGCCATCGTGCGCTACCCCCAATTGCCATTGGTGGCGCGCTGCGTGCGCGACTGACCAGTTTTTGCCGGCGGCGCCTAGCGCACCGAGAGGCGGACTTCCACCCGCTGCCCGTCGCGCCGGGTGGACTGCCGGCTGTCGGCGATGCCGCTGCTGCTGCCTGAGCCGGCATCGTCCGACTCCGCCACGGTCACCCACTCTCCGAGGCGCACGCTCAGCGAAGTACTGGCGGACGATGAAGACAGGGGCGAAAGCGGCGATGACCCTGTGCGGTTGGCCTGCCCCGCGGACAGTTCCAGCTCCACACTGTCGCCGCCGTACCAGACGGGCCTTGCCGAAAAGCCGCTGTTGGCATCAACGAACACGGTCGCGGCCTGGCGCCCCTGCACCAACCGCAGCGGCTGGCTGTTGCCCAGGTTGATGTTGGCGGGGCGGCCGTTGAGCACCAGTATGCGCTGCACCAGGTCGCGCGTGTCGCTGCGCTGGCTGTCCTGAGCCGTGGCCTGGGCGTTGACGCCCGAGCGGCCTGGCTGCAACACGACTCCGCCCTGCACGCCCAGGGCACTCTGGGAACGCAGGCTGCTGCCGGCCTGCCGCACTTCGATCTGCAGGTTGCGCATGGGCAGTGATTCGGGGCCGGCTGCGGGGTTGACCGTGGTTTGTGCCTTCAAGCCGGGGATTGCAGCCAGCAGGGGCATCAGCAGCAGGACTGCAAAGGCGTTGCGGAATGTCGTCATTGGCGCGCTCCAGGATGGGTGCAGGGCGGTAAGGGATGGGCGATGGTATGGGTACGATGAAGGATAGCCCATGAGCCAATGAGCAAAGGTCATCGCCGTGGTTTTTGCCCCTTGTTGCAGCGTACCGTGCCTTTGTCGGCTGGGTGCGTATGGCATTACCGCACCGCCATCGAGCAGGGTGTCGAGAGTCATGGTGTGTCAGGGCTAACGGTAGGGTGGTCAGTACCGAGCAGAAAGCCGCAGGCCCTGATCAGGCCAAATGCCCCAGCGGCAGCGCGCTGCTGGCCTTGACCTCGCCCAGTGAAAAACTGGTGTGCAAGTCCTTCACATTGGGCAGGTTGATCAGGTTTTGCAGCGCGAACTTGCTGAAGGCTTCCAGGTCCTGCGCCACCACCTGCAACTCAAAGGTACCGGTGCCGCTGATGTAGTGGCAGGATACGATTTCCGGCAGCTTCTTGATGGCCTCTTCCAGCTGCCGTGTGGCGTCGCCGTTGTTGCGGTCGGCGTCCAGCCGCACAAAAGCCAGCACGCCCAGGCCAATCTTGTGGCGGTTGATTTCGGCCCGGTAGCCGGTGATGAAACCGCTTTCCTCCAGCGCTCGCACGCGCCGCCAGCAGGGCGCGGCCGACAGGCCCACACGCGAGGCCAATTCGGTGTTGGTCAGCCGTGCGTCGCGCTGCAACTCATTCAGGATGGCGACGTCAAACTTGTCTAATGTTTCCATATTTGCCATTTTGCAGCAAGATTCTTTCTGGATGTGGCCTAAATAGGGCAAACAAAGCAAAGACATATCAGGGCCGGCGGCATACACTTTGCATGCATATAGAGGGCCGGCCCTAACCGGGCAGGAGCCTTTCAACGCCCGCCTACAAGGCGGCATTAAAAACAGTCCTGGAGACCCACAACGATGAACGCGCCCCTCCCTGAACATATCCGCAAGGCATTGGAAACCGTCACGCTCGACGACAAATACAGCCTGGAGCACGGCCGAGCCTTTATGAGCGGTGTTCAGGCGCTGGTGCGCCTGCCCATGCTGCAGCGCACGCGCGATGCCATCGAGGGCCTGAGTACGGCGGGTTTTGTCAGCGGCTACCGCGGCTCGCCGCTGGGCGGCTATGACCAGGCGCTGTGGGCCGCCAAAAAGCACCTGGCCGCGCAGAACATCGTGTTCCAGCCTGGCGTGAATGAAGAGCTGGGCGCGACCGCCGTCTGGGGCACGCAGCAGCTGGACCTGTATCCGCAGAGCAAGAAATTCGACGGCGTGTTCGGCATCTGGTACGGCAAGGGCCCGGGCGTGGACCGTTGCTCGGACGTCTTCAAGCACGCCAACATGGCCGGCACCGCGAAGCACGGCGGTGTGATCGCCATCGCCGGCGACGATCATGTCTCCAAGAGCTCCACCGCCGCTCACCAGAGCGACCACATCTTCAAGGCCTGCGGCTTGCCGGTGTTCTTTCCGTCCAATGTGCAGGACATCCTGGACATGGGCCTGCATGCGTTCGCCATGAGCCGTTTTTCGGGCGTCTGGTCGGGCATGAAAACCATCCAGGAAGTCGTGGAGTCGTCGAGCTCCATCCTGGTCGATCCGGACCGCGTGAAGATCGTCATCCCCGAAGATTTTGAGATGCCGCCGGGCGGCCTGCACATCCGCTGGCCTGATCCCCCGCTGGAGCAGGAAGCCCGGTTGATGGATTACAAATGGTATGCGGCGCTCGCGTACATCCGTGCCAACAAGCTCAATTACAACGTCATCGCCGGGCCGAAAGACCGCTTCGGCCTGATCGCCAGCGGCAAGGCATTCAACGATACACGCCAGGCCCTGGCCGATCTCGGTTTGGATGAAGAAACCTGCCACCAGTTGGGCATACGCCTGCACAAGGTGAATGTGGTCTGGCCGCTGGAAGCCACCATCACCCGCGACTTCGCCGAAGGCCTGCAGGAAATCCTGGTGGTTGAAGAAAAGCGCCAGGTCATCGAATACCAGATCAAGGAAGAGCTCTACAACTGGCGCGCCGACGTGCGGCCCAACGTCCTGGGCAAGTTCGACGAGCCGGAGGGCGATGCGTCGGGCGGCGAATGGAGCCGATCCAACCCGAGCGACAACTGGCTGTTGCGCGCCAAGGCCGACCTGACGCCAGCCATCATCGCCAAGGCGATCGCCAAACGGCTGAAAAAGCTGGGCGTGCCGGCCGACGTGGTCTCGCGCATGGACGAGCGCCTGGCCGTGATCGAGGCGCGCGAACGCGCCCTGGCCGAAGCCAAGGCCGACACCGGCGAGCGCGCGCCCTGGTTTTGCAGCGGCTGCCCGCACAACACCAGCACGCGCGTGCCCGAAGGCTCCCGCGCCGTGGCCGGCATAGGCTGCCACTACATGGCCACCTGGATGGATCGCTCCACCTCCACCTTCACCCAGATGGGCGGCGAAGGAGTGACCTGGGTGGGCCAGGCGGCTTTCACAACCGATGAGCACATTTTTGCCAACCTCGGTGACGGCACCTATTTCCACAGCGGGCTGCTGGCGATACGCCAGGCCATTGCCTCGGGCGTGAACATCACCTACAAGATTCTGTACAACGACGCGGTCGCCATGACGGGCGGCCAGCAGGTCGGCGAGCGGCCCGAGGGCCATTCGGTGCTGCAGATCATGCAGAGCCTGCGCGCCGAAGGCGTGGCCAAGCTGGTGATCGTGACCGACGAGCCGCAAAAATACAACGGCGCACCCTTGCTGGACGGCGTGACAGTGCACCACCGCGACGAGCTGGACCGTATCCAGCGCGAGTTCCGCGAGATCAAGGGCACGACCGCCATCATTTACGACCAGACCTGCGCGACGGAAAAGCGCCGGCGCCGCAAACGCGGCACCATGGTGGACCCCGAAAAGCGCGTGCTGATCAACGAGCTGGTCTGTGAGGGCTGCGGCGACTGCTCGGTGCAGTCCAACTGCCTGTCGGTGGAGCCGCTGGAAACCGAATTCGGCCGCAAGCGCCGCATCAACCAGAACACCTGCAACAAGGACTATTCCTGCGTGAAGGGGTTTTGCCCCAGCTTCATCACCGTTGAGGGGGGCCAGCTGAAAAAACCGAAGAAGGAAGAGAAGAAGGGCGCGCTGTCCTCCTTGCCGCCGGTTCCCGAGCCGGTACTCCCCGTGGCCGAAAACGCCTGGGGCATTGTCGTGGGCGGCGTGGGCGGCACCGGCGTCATCACCATCGGCCAGCTGCTGGGCATGGCGGCCCACATGGAAGGCAAGGGCGTGGTCACGCAGGACGCGGGCGGCCTGGCGCAAAAAGGCGGCGCCACCTGGAGCCACATCCAGATCGCCAATCGGCCCGAGGCGATTTACACCACCAAGGTGGACACCGCCAAGGCCGACCTGGTCATAGGCTGCGACCCCATCGTGGCCGCCAGCAAATACACCCTTACCGTCATGCAGCCGGGCCGCACCTATGTGGCCATGAATTCGCACGGCACGCCGACAGCGGCTTTTGTGAAGAACCCGGGCTGGCAGTTCCCCGGAGGCAATTGTGAAAATGCCGTGACCAGCGCAGTGGGCGCTGACTTGCTGGGCAGCTTCGACGCCGAACAGGTGGCGGTGCAACTGGTGGGTGACTCGATTTACACCAACCCGCTGATGCTGGGCTTTGCCTGGCAAAAAGGACGGGTGCCGCTGTCGCACGCCGCGCTGATGCGGGCCATAGAGCTCAACGGCGTGCAGGTCGACAACAACAAAGCGGCTTTTGAATGGGGCCGCCGCTGCGCCCATGACCTGGCCTCGGTGCAAGCGCTGTTCAAGGCTGCACAGGTGATCGAGTTTGTGAAGAAACCGGCGCTGGCCGAAATGCTGGCCAAGCGGGTTGAGTTCCTCACGGCCTACCAGAACGCGGCTTATGCCCAGTCCTACCAGTCCTTTGTCGAACAAGTGCGAGGCGCGGAAGCCGTGCTGGGGAAAACAGCGCTTACCGAAACCGTCGCGCGTTACCTGTTCAAGTTGATGGCCTACAAGGACGAGTATGAAGTGGCACGCCTGCACAGCGACCCGGCCTTCCTGGGCAAGGTCAATGCCATGTTCGAAGGCGACTTCAAGCTCCATTACCATCTGGCGCCACCCGCCATCGCCTCCAAAAACGAGAAGGGCGAGCTGCAGAAAAAGCAGTTCGGTCCCTGGATGCTGGGCGCTTTCAAGGTGCTGGCCCGCTTGAAGGGGCTGCGAGGTACGCCGCTGGACATTTTTGGCCGTACCGAGGAGCGCAGGACGGAACGGGCGCTGATTGAGGAATACCGGGCCAGCATGGAAGAAGTGCTGGCGGGGCTGACGGCCGAAAACCACGCCACGGCACTGGAAATCGCCCGGATTCCCGAAATGATCAAGGGTTACGGCCATGTCAAGGCGCGCCACCTGGCCGCCGCGCGCCCGCAGTGGGCCGCGTTGATGCAGGCCTTTCGTACCTCCGGAACTACCGTCCAGCGGAAAGCGGCCTGACTTTCCTTTCGCAGAGGGCGCCGCTGCGGCCCTCTGCGCGTAAACACGGCTTGAAAAGCCCCTGGCGCGCGCCAGTTACCCCTTGGTGCGGCGGCCCTGCCGCATACAATCGTGGACTTCGCGCCCCGTCCGTGCCGGACGGCGCGTGCGCCAGTGTGTCTTTACTAAGTGGAGTTAGCCGTGTTCATTTCTTCCGCCTTTGCCCAAACCGCTCCCGCTGCAGCCGCCGGTGGTGACATGATGTCCTCGCTGACGGGCATGCTGCCCCTGGTGCTGATGTTTGTGGTGCTGTACTTCGTCATGATTCGCCCGCAGATGAAAAAGCAGAAAGAACACCGCGCCATGATTGACGCACTGGCCAAGGGCGATGAGGTCGCGACGGCCGGCGGCCTGCTCGGCAAGGTGACCAAGCTGGGCGACGCCTACCTGACCCTGGAACTGGCCCCCGGCGTTGAAGTGCAGTTGCAGCGCAGCGCCATCATCCAGGTCCTGCCCAAGGGCGCGATCGCCACGGCCAAGTAAGTTCTTCATGGCCCCCGTGATGGTTCACGAGGGGCTTCGGTATTTTGGGGCTGCTGCTTGATGCGGGCGCCCCTTTTGTTCATTTGCCCACCAGGAACAGCCCTCCCATGAATCGTTATCCGGCCTGGAAGTACGCCATCATCGTGGTCGCGCTGCTGATCGCGGCCTTGTACACGCTGCCCAATTTCTTCGGCGAAGCGCCTGCGGTGCAGGTGTCCAGCGCCAAATCCACCGTCAAGGTCGACGGCACCACCCTGGCCAGGGTCGAGCAGGCCCTGAAGGATGCCAGCCTCACGGCCGACGCCATCGCGCTTGAGGGCAACTCGGTCAAGGCACGCTTTGGCGACACCGACGCACAGCTCAAGGCCAAGGATGCCATCCAGAAGGCCCTGGTACCCGACGCGAATGACCCGGCCTATGTGGTCGCTCTCAACCTGCTTTCGCGCTCGCCCGCCTGGCTTACCTCGCTGCATGCCTTCCCGATGTACCTGGGGCTGGACCTGCGCGGCGGTGTCCATTTCATGCTGCAGGTGGACATGCAGGCGGCGCTCACCAAGCGGGCCGAATCCCTGGCCGGTGACATCCGCCTGTCCCTGCGCGAAAAGAACATCCGGCACGGCGGTATCAGCCGCAACGGGCAGGCCATTGAAATCAGGTTGCGCGATTCCGCCACCGTGGCCTCGGCCAAGGGGCTGATCCAGGATCAGTTCGCCGACCTGCAGACCGTCGAGGCGCCGGACGGCACCGAATACAAGCTCACGGCCAGCATCAAGCCCGAAGCCGCGCGCCGCATCCAGGACCAGGCCCTCAAGCAGAACATCGTGACCCTGCACAACCGCATCAACGAGCTAGGCGTCGCCGAGCCGGTGATCCAGCAACAGGGCCTGGACCGCATCGTGGTGCAGTTGCCCGGCGTGCAGGACACGGCCAAGGCCAAGGACATCCTGGGCCGCACCGCCACGCTGGAAATGAGACTGGTGGACGACAGCGCCGAAGCGCGGGCCGCCACGAGCAACACAGGCGCGGTTCCCTTTGGCGACGAGCGCTTCTTCGAGCGCAACGGCCAGGCGGTGATCGTCAAGAAGCAGGTGATCCTGACCGGCGAGAGCCTGACGGATGCGCAGCCCGGCTTTGACTCGCAGAACCAGCAGCCCAAGGTGGACCTCACAGTCGACGCCAAGGGCGGGCGCATCATGCGCGACACCAGCCGCGAGAACCTCAAGAAGCGCATGGCCATTTTGCTGTTCGAAAAAGGCAAGGGCGAGGTCCTGACGGCGCCCGTCATTCAGGGCGAATTGGGCAACCGCTTCCAGATTTCCGGCTCCATGAGCGTCACCGAGGCCAATGACCTTGCGCTGCTGTTGCGCGCCGGCTCTCTGGCCGCGCCCATGGAAATCATCGAAGAGCGCACGATTGGCCCGACCTTGGGCGCCGACAACATCTCCAAGGGCTTTCACAGCGTGTCCTGGGGCTTTGTCGTGATCGTGGCGTTCATGGCGGCTTACTACATGCTCTTTGGCCTGTTCTCGGGGCTGGCGCTGGCCGTCAACCTGCTGCTGCTGGTGGCGGTGCTGTCCATGCTGCAGGCTACCCTGACGCTACCCGGCATGGCGGCCATGGCGTTGGCGCTCGGTATGGCCATCGACTCCAACGTGCTGATTAACGAGCGCGTGCGTGAAGAGCTGCGCAACGGGTCTTCGCCGCAGGCGGCCATCCATGCGGGTTATGAACGGGCCTGGGCCACCATCCTGGACTCCAATATTTCGACCCTGATCGCCGGCCTGGCCCTGCTGGCCTTTGGCTCCGGCCCGGTGCGTGGCTTTGCGGTGGTGCACTGCATAGGTATCCTGACCAGCATGTTCTCCGCGGTGTTTTTCTCGCGCGGCCTGGTCAACCTCTGGTACGGCCGCCAGAAAAAGCTCAAGTCGGTTTCCATTGGCACCGTGTGGCGGCCCGCCGCATCCGGCGCCGTGGCGACCAAGTAATCCTGGCCTTTTTTCCTGAGTTTCCCAAGGACCCCAGATGGAATTCTTCAAAATCCGGCGCGACATCCCGTTCATGCGGCATGCCCTGATTTTTAATGTCATCAGCTTTGCGACCTTCGCCCTGGCCGTTTTCTTCCTGATCACGCGCGGCCTGCACTTGTCGGTGGAGTTCACCGGCGGAACGCTGATGGAGGTGAACTACACCCAGGCCGCCGATGTCGGGAAGATCCGCGACACCGTGGCCGGCCTGGGATTCACCGATGTGCAGGTGCAGAACTTCGGCACCTCGCGCGACGTGATGATCCGCTTGCCGGCCCAAAAGGGCGTGAGCACCGCCCAGCAAAGCGAGAAGGTGCTGACAGCCCTGAAGGCGGCCAGCCCCGACGTGACGCTGCGCCGCACCGAGTTCGTCGGCCCGCAGGTGGGGGAAGAGTTGGCCCACGACGGGCTGAAGGCGCTGGCCATGGTGGTCTTCGGCATCATGGTCTACCTGGCTTTCCGCTTCGAGTGGAAGTACGCAGTGGCGGCCATCATCGCCAACCTGCACGACGTCGTCATCATCCTGGGTTTCTTCGCCTTCTTCCAGTGGGAGTTTTCGCTCGCCGTGCTGGCCGCCGTGCTGGCCGTGCTGGGTTATTCCGTCAATGAGTCGGTGGTGATTTTTGACCGGATCCGCGAGAACTTCCGCCGCTACCGCAAGATGAACACCGTAGAGATCATCGACAACGCGATCACCTCCACCATCAGCCGTACCATCATCACCCACGGTTCGACCCAGATCATGGTCCTGTCCATGCTGCTGTTCGGCGGCCCGACGCTGTTCTACTTTGCCCTGGCGCTGACCATAGGTATCCTGTTCGGTATTTATTCCTCGGTATTTGTGGCTGCCGCGATCGCGATGTGGCTGGGCATCAAGCGGGAAGACCTCGTCAAGGCGCAGACCAAAAAAGGTGAGGACCCAAATGACCCCAACGCGGGAGCCACGGTGTAAGCTATAGGCTAACCATCCAGGGCGGTTGTGCCAACTCACAAAAATAGCAGTCTTCTGGTCGACCAGGCTCGCGCGCTGTTTACGGAGCGTGCGGCGCGCATATTGCCCGCGCTGGCCAAAACCATCCAGAGCAAGCTGACCGCGCTGGTCGACCAGCCGGGCAGCACCCGCGAAATGCAGGAGCGGCGGGACGGCTGGATGGCCTTCCAGAAAAGCGGCGATGCGTGGGTTCGAGGCACGGCTGCTGCCTGGACGAACGCGCAAGCCATCCCCGCTCCCAACTCGCCGGCGCGCTTCCTTGATAGCGGCAAATTCGAACTGATGGACAACGACGTGATGGAGGACAAGATCCTCGCTTCACGCCTTGCCCTGCGTCTGCTTGACTTCGCGAGCTGGGAACTCAACGACCTTCGCCTGCGCATCCAGAACCTGGAGGGCATCGCGGAACTCAACAAGCAGGACATCCTTCGTCCCGAAGTGCTCGCTCAGCACCTCGTAGAGCAATGGAGCAAGGCCGGCCTGCCGCGCGAGGTCTGGCTTGCCGTTCAAAGCGGCATCCAGAAGGACCTGGGCGAGCACCTGCTTGAGACCTACCACGCCACCAACGAATTCCTGGTGCAGCAGGGCGTGATGGCGGAGATCGACCTAAGGCCGCTGGTCAAGCGCACGCCTTCGGCTGCGGGTCCTGGCCTTCCCCCAAAAACAACGGCTGAAGCCCAAAGAGGGAACGCCCCGCCAGGCGGCGAGTATCCTGCCGGGTCTGGGGTGGGGGGCGGCCGGGGCGGTAGTGCCCGCGCGGATGGCTCCAGCGGTGTTGCGGGCGGGGCCTCATTCAGGGCGGGCGGCGCTGAATCATCCTACGGAGGTGGCGGCCGGGGCGGCGCAACCGCAGGCCCGCGAGGCCCAGGCGGCGTTACCGGTGGGGGTTCGCAAGGCGGTCCGGGAGCGGGTGGTTTTTCGGGTGGCGGTGCGGCCGCGGCTCCTGGTGGCGGTTTCCGGGGCGGCGGAGGCTTTGGGAACGGCGCCGGGAATGGCCACGGCCAGCCCAACGCGGCAAAAAGCCCTGAAGCCAGCACAGGCCCAGGCCAGGGGGTGTACGACGAAACCCGCATGCAAACTGCCACCACCCCTCTGGCCCGGGCGCGCATGCGCGCCCAGGGGGTGATGGGGCAACTCAAGCGGCTGCTGACAAACCAGGCAGTAGGCTTTGACGACACGCGGCCGAGCAATGCATCGCCGCAGCTGGCGCAGGCTATGGCCAGCGTGGAGCGCGCACAGGAAACCGGCGCGGAACGTACTTTGCTGGTGGATGCGCCGGGGCAGGTCTACGGCCAGGTGCAGGTGGACCAGGCTGTGGGTGTCTTGCGCGAGCGCACGACCAAGCTCAAGGAGGCCGCCTCCACCTCTTCCGAGAAGGCCACGATTGAAATCGTCGCCCTGATGTTCCAGAGCATCCTCGCCGAAGACCGGATTCCCGCCGTGATCCGGGTCTGGTTCGCACGCCTGCAGATGCCGGTGTTGCGCGTGGCGATCTCCGAGCCGGAGTTCTTCGAGTCCCTGCAGCACCCGGCCCGCCGCCTGATAGACCGCATGGGTTCGTGCGTGCTTGGCTTCGACGTCACGGTGGCCGGCGGCGTGCTCGAGGCCGAGATCAAGCGCGTCGTACAGGTGATCGAGCAATACCCGGAGACCGGGCGCCGCGTATTCCAGCTCGTTTACGACGAATTCGACAAATTCCTGTCCCGGTTTCTTTCGGAGCACGGCAGCGCCGCCCGCGTGGTGAGTGTGGCCCAGCAGGTCGAGCAAAAAGAGACCATGACCATCCAGTACACCATTGAGATGCGCAACATGCTCAATGACATGCCGGTTCGCGATGAAATCCGCGAGTTCCTGTTCAAGGTGTGGGCCGAGGTGCTGGCGATCGCCGCCATGAAGAACGGCCCGCAGCATGAGGAAACCCTCACACTCAAGCGGGCCGCCGTCGACCTGGTGTGGGCGGCAAGCGCCAAGCCCAACCGCAACGACCGCGCCCGCGTCATCGCAGACCTGCCCAAGCTGCTGCAATTGCTGCGCATGGGCATGGGCATGTTGGGCCTGGCCGTCGCCGACCAGGACGGGCACCTGAAAATCATCAGCGACACGCTGGCCGACGCCTTCATGTCCAAGACCGCCGCCATCCCTGTGGAGAAGGTGGAAGCCATGGCCAAGCGCCTGACCAACCTCGAGGACTACCTGTCCGACGAGGATGTCGGGGACTTGCCGCTGGACACCGACAGCCTGGTGACCATGATAGGCATAGATGCCACCGACATCGAAGTGATCGCCGACGGCGGCAGCCATCCCACCGAAGCCATGCGCGCCTGGGCCAAGGAGTTGCAACTGGGTTCCTGGTTCAGCCTGGACCACAATGGCAAGGTCAGCCATGTGCAGTTTGCCTGGTGCAGCAGCCGCAAGCAGCTGCACCTCTTCGCCTCCACCGACGGCCGCAATTTCCTGATCCAGGCGCGCCGCCTGGCCGCCTACCTGCAGGCGGGTTTGCTGGTGCCGACGGAAGAAGAAGCACTGACGGTGCGCGCCACGCGCGACGCGCTGGCCAAGCTCGACGCCAACCCCGAGCGTCTGCTGGGGTAGGTCCTTATCGCCGGGTTGTTAGAGGGCGGCCTTGGTGCATTGGCCGACCACAAGAGGCCAAGCACCGGGTTTCAGCGCCTAGCCAATGAATCAGTGATCAATGCAATGATCAGTGGGCAAGGCGAAATTCCGTGTCGTCGCACAGTTCGTCGAGCACCAGCGCGTCGGGCTCTTCACCGAAACTCCAGTACACCATGAGGACGATGATCTTGAGATCGTCCAGCGTGACAGGGTCGCCGGGAGCTGCCATGGCGCGGTCTATGACGATCTCTCGCATGTGCGGCGGCAACACGCCGGAAGATTCGAGAAAGCTCACAAATCCCAGGCTTTGCGCACCCAGGTGCACCTGCTCCGCGACGGAGTACACGCGCAGGCTGCCTGCGGATTGCGGCTGGATGGCGCAAGTGTTCGCATGGGGCTCGCCCGTGTCCTGAGCGGCTTTGGCCGGCAGGCTGATCTGCGTGCCCTGGGCCGCGATATTCAGGCCGTCAAGCCAGACAAGGGCTGCCTGAATTTCTTCGGCGTCGAATCCCGCCGCGGTGAGTTTGCGGCCCAGTTGGTGAAGTTCGGGGCAAGCGTCACCTTGCCAGTAGTTCTCGTAGACGTACACCAGTACTTCAAACATGTACCCAATATAACGCAGATGCAGCCGGCCGTGTCAATCCTTCTGCCTCACCCGCCGCGCGCGGAAAATCCGCAGGCCTTAGCCCGTGAACAGGTTAACAGGTTCTTAGGCAGCGGCCAGGCGCTGGAAGAGCCCACCGGGCAGGCGCACCACCTGGCCGCTCAGTTCGAGCTCCAGCAGGCTGGCTTGCAGCCGTGCGGTGTCCAGCCCGGTGCGCGCCTGCAGGGCGTCCAGGCTCACGGGGTCAAAGCCCAGGGCCGCGATCAGCGGGTCGCGGGCCTGTGGCTCTGCCGCCGCGTCAGCGTTGCCGGCGGTGTGAGCCGCGCTGGAAAGATTCAGTTCCTCCAGCACATCCTGCGCCAGCTCCACCAGCTTGGCGCCCTGCTTGATCAGTGCGTGGCAGCCGCGCGACTGGGGTGAGTGGATGGAGCCGGGAATCGCAAAGACTTCCTTGCCTTGCTCAGCCGCCAGCCGCGCCGTGATCAGCGAGCCCGATTGCAGCGCCGCTTCCACGACAAGCGTGCCGCGGGACAGGCCCGAGATGATGCGGTTGCGCCGCGGGAAATTGGCGGCCAGGGGCGGCGTGCCCAGAGGAAACTCGCTGATGATCATGCCCTGCTGTGCGATGCGGTGCGCGAGCGCCAGGTGCTTTTTGGGATATACCCTGTCCAGTCCCGTACCCACCACCGCAATCGTCTGGCCGCCGCCCAGCAGAGCGCCGTCATGCGCCGCGCCGTCGACGCCCAGCGCCAGACCTGACACCACGCAAAGCCCGGCATTGCCGAAGGCCTTGGCGAACTGCCGGGCATTGGCTTCGCCCTGCGGCGTCGGGTTGCGGCTGCCGACGATGGCAATGTGGGGCGCCGCCGTCGGCTGTCCGGCGAGTGAGCCCAGCATGTAGAGCATCAGTGGCGGGTCTTCGATGTCAAGCAGGGCCGCTGGATAGGCGGCGTCGCCCAGCGTGGCAACCCGCCGTTCATCGCCAGCCTGCAGCCATTCAAGGGTGAGCTGCAGCTGGTCCGCCAGGCCTGGTGGTTCAGCCAGGATGGCCTTGGCCAGTTTGGCGGTGCCGAGCTGGGTGAGGGCGGCCGTGCTCTGGCCGAAAATGGCCTGCGCGGACCCGAAGGCGGCCAGCAACTTGCGTGCAGTGTCATTGCCCACGCCGGGGCTCAGGGTCAGCCGCAGCCAGGCTTGAAGTTCGTGAATGTCCACGTCGATCTGAATGGGAAGGGCTGGCTGTTGGCGGAGCAAACAGCCGAGGTCGCCCGCCACGCCCGGGAATACGCCCAGGCGCAGACGCAGGCAACGCGCTTAATTCGGGTTGATGAAGCGGTCGCCGACCTTCACGCCGTCGGTGATCTGCAGGATCAATGCATAGGAAAGCTTGTCAAAGGTGCGGAACACCATCATCAGGCCGTTGCGCTCATTGGGCAGCTTGATCTGCGGCCGCGCGCTGTCGGTTTTGTCCGCCAGCCGCTCGCCGTCCTTCATGATGGCCATGACATGGCCGCGCTCAAGGCCGTCGGCGGCGCCACGGTTGATCACCACGACCTGGTTTTCCGCCGCGTTGGCTACGGCGCTGCCGTAAATGGAAACGATCTGGCCCGTGATCGGCGTGGCGGGCGCGTGCGGCACGTAGCTGACCAGCTCGCGGGCAGGCTCGGGAAGCAGGCGGTCTCCCACCCGCATTTCTTCCTTGGTGGCCACGATATCAATGGTCGCGGGGACGATTTCGGTTTGCGGTTTGCCGTCCTTGCCCGTTACCTGCGCGACGGACTCTCCGCGCATCAATTCGGCCTTGCCGATGTATTGCGCTTCATAGCCGAGGATTTGCTGGGTGGTCGGGTCCTTCAGCGGGGTGGCATTGCGGTAGACGCGATAGTCCAGCGGTTGGCCTTTGGCATCACTCAGTGGATTGCCGGTGGCCACGCCGCCCACGTATTCGCCGCGTGCATAGGCGCGATCGCCACGGCTGAGCAGCACACGGCCTTCCTGGGCGGCAACGATGCGGGGAGCTCTTGAGAAGGTCGCATCATCCACCAGGACGGCTTCCGAAAGGAAGGGTTCGATGGCATTGGGCGACAGCGTTGGAATGGAGGCGTCGGCCAGGTTCTCAAAACGGGTGCGGGGCGACACACGCACCGTGTCGGTCGGCGGGCCGTCGCTTGAAGAGGCCTGGCGCGTGCGCAGGGTGGCGCGGCCGCCGGTTTTGTCCAGGTAAAGATGCTGCCCCGGGTAGATGCGGTGGGGATTGCGGATGTCCTGCATGTTCATGCCCCACAGTTCCGGCCAGCGCCAGGGACTCTTGAGGAACATGCCTGAAATCGCCCACAGGGTGTCGCCACGCTTGACGGTGTATTCGTCCGGCGCATTGGGAGCCAGTTCGCTCAGGGGAACGCCCGCCTGGGCCACCTGCGTGGCTGTTGCTTTTTGGCCCGGGGTGATGGGGAAATTCTGGGCATGCAGGCCGCCGGCAATGCCCAAAAGGGCGGTTGCGGCTATTGAAATTTGACTGAAACGACCAAAAATTGTTTGCATCTTTGTAGGCCTTCGGCTCTTTTAGGAGACTGGAACGGCGCGTTCCGCGGCGCAACGGGGCGGAAAAAGCCGTGTCATATCTTGATAAATTACTAACGATTTTGTACCTAAGCCCTTGATTAAGCAACGAATACGCGATTCTGGGAACATCAGGATGCCGAAAAACCGAGAAAAGTGGCGAAAATAGCGACATCTCCCCCTCGGGCCCTTCTTTCCCCTTGCCTTTCCCTCATGAGCCAGCTGACCATTCTTCGTTATCCCGATCCTCGCCTGCACACGGTGGCCAAACCCGTGGCGGCGGTTGATGCGCGGCTGCGCAAACTGGCCGAGGACATGTTTGACACCATGTACGAGGCTTCAGGCATAGGGCTGGCCGCCACCCAGGTCAACGTGCATGAACGCCTGATCGTCATCGACGTCAGCGAAGACCGCAACCAGCCCATGGTGCTGATCAACCCTGAAATCCTCTGGGCCAGCGAGGAAAAACGCGTGGGCGACGAAGGCTGCCTGTCGGTGCCCGGTATTTATGACGGGGTGGAGCGCTCCACCTCCATCAAGGTCCAGGCCCTGGATCTGGACGGCAAACCCCAGATTTACGAAGCCGAGGGCATGCTGGCGGTCTGCATCCAGCATGAAATGGACCACCTGTTGGGCAAGGTGTTTGTCGAATATCTTTCTCCCTTGAAGCGCAACCGTATCAAGACCAAGATGATCAAGCAGAAAAAGGACGAGGATCGCGAGTCTGCCCGCTGAGACTGGCCCGTCCGGGATGCGGGCTTTGCCGACCCGGCCCCGGAGATTTCCCTGGGACTCCTTAGAATCAGGCGCCATGCGCGTCATTTTTGCCGGTACCCCTGAGTTCGCCCGCGTAGCCCTCGAGAGACTGCACGCAGCCGGTTTTGAAATCCCCCTGGTCCTGACCCAGCCCGACCGCCCTGCCGGCCGCGGCATGAAGCTGCAGGCCTCCCCCGTCAGGCAATGGGCGGCGAGCACCGGCATCACCGTTGCCCAGCCGCGCAGCCTGCGCCTGGAGGGCAAATTTCCCGATGACGCAGCCAGCGCCCGCGATGCCATCATCGCCGCGAAGGCCGACGTTATGGTGGTTGCGGCCTACGGCCTGATTCTTCCGCAATGGGTGCTGGACGCGCCCAGGCTGGGTTGCCTCAATATTCATGCCTCCCTGCTGCCGCGCTGGCGCGGCGCCGCACCCATCCACCGCGCCATCGAGGCTGGTGACGCTGAAACCGGCATCACCATCATGCAGATGGATGCCGGCCTGGACACCGGCGACATGCTGCTGGTGGAACGCTTGCCCATCGCCCCCCAGGACACCACCGCTTCCCTGCACGACAGGCTGACGAGCCTGGGGGGGCGCCTCGTCGTCGAAGCGCTGGAGCTCGCCGCATGCGGCGGCCTCAAGCCGGTTCCCCAGCCGGCAGACGGTGTCACCTATGCCCACAAGATCGAGAAACACGAGGCGATGACCGATTGGACACAGGGCTCGGCCGCGGTTGAGCGGCGGATTCGGGCTTTCAATCCCTTCCCGGGCGCTGCCGGCGTACTGGACGGGCAGACGATCAAGTTCTGGCGGGCCGATATCCTGGCTGGCGCGGCACCGCCTGCGGATGCGCAGCCAGGCCAGGTGTTGGCTGCCGGCCCCCAGGGCGTGGATATCGCGGCCGCCGATGGTGTCCTGCGCGTGGGCCGCCTGCAAAAGGCCGGCGGCAAGGCGCTGGAGGCGGCTGACTTTTTGCGGGGATTTGATATCCGGCCCGGCATGGTGTTTGGCCGGGCGGCGGTTCAAGAGGAATGAGGGTTTTGTGAAACAACTGTTCAAGCACCCGGAATTCCGGGCGGGCGCCAGCGATATGGCGGCGGTCGCTCCGGGCATCGCCGCCTGGGGCCTCATGACGGGCGTGGCCATGATCAAGTCCGGCATGAGCCTCATCGAGGTCTTGCTGATGGCCGTCCTGGTGTTTGCCGGCAGCTCGCAACTGGCGGCCCTGCCGCTTATCGTGGCCGGCGCCCCCATGTGGGTGATCCTGGCCACCGCGTTTTGCGTCAACCTGCGCTTCATGGTGTTCAGCGCCCATTTGCGGCCTTATGTCATGCACCAGCGCATCTGGAAGCGCCTGGGCTTCGGCTACCTGATGGCCGACCTCAACTACGTGCTATTCACCAAGCGGTTTCCGCACCCCGGCACAGACCCCGCCGTCATTGAAGCGCAGGAGGCGTATTGGATAGGGAACTGCGCGATCGCCTGGATCAGCTGGGTGGGCGCCAGCTTGCTGGGCATTGCGCTGGCCAACGCCATCCCGCTGTCCTGGGGCCTGGGCTTTGCCGGCATCCTGGCCTTGCTGGGCATCATGTGTTCACTGGCCACCACGCGGCTGCGGGCCGTATCGGCCGCCATCGCCGGCGCAGCGGCCGTGGCCACCTTCGCCCTGCCGCTCAAGCTCAATATTCTGGTGGCCATAGCCGCCGCAGTCGCGGTCTGCCTGCTGCTCGAAAAACAGGCGCCGGCCAGGCCCGCGACGCCTGCCACCGGAACTGGAGATACGGCATGAACGAGACCGACCTCTGGACCGTTGCCACCATCCTCGGCATGACGGCAATCACCGTCATCACACGCTGCTTCTTTTTCCTGTCTGACAAACCCTGGACGCTGCCCGCCTGGGCCCAGCGCGGCCTGCACTACGCGCCCATCGCCGCGCTGGCAGCGGTCATCGTGCCGGAAATGGTGATGAGCCAGGGCCACCTGATCGCGACCTGGAAAGACGCGCGCCTGTTTGCCGTTGCTGCGGGCACGGCCTGGTATTACTGGCGCCATGGCGTGCTGGGCACCATCCTGGCCGGCATGGCGGTCTACCTGCCGCTGCACATTGCCCTGGGCTGGTAGCTGGTAAGCAAAAGCAAGGGCGTTCTGCAGCCGGGTTTGGAGGAAAACGCCCGCCTACAATTGCGGCAGCTCGGGCCGGCAGCGGCCTGAAACTCCACTTCCCTTGCGAGCTTTTTCCATGAATTTCATCCGTTTTTCCGACCTGTGCGCCAGCGGCAAAGTTGCCGGCAAGCGCGTATTCATCCGTGCCGACCTCAATGTGCCGCAGGACGACGCCGGCAACATCACCGAAGACACGCGCGTGCGCGCCTCCATCCCCTGCATTCGCATGGCGCTGGACGCCGGTGCCGCGGTCATGGTGACCTCCCACCTCGGGCGGCCCGTCGAGGGGGAATTCAAGCCGGCCGATTCGCTGGCGCCCGTGGCCAAGCGCCTGGGCGAGGTCATGGGCCGCGAGGTGGCCCTGGCCTCCAATTGGGTGGACGGCGTGGACATCAAGCCCGGCCAGCTGGTGTTGCTCGAGAACTGCCGCCTCAACAAGGGCGAGAAGAAAAACAGCGAAGAACTCGCACGCAAGATGGCCGCGCTCTGCGACATCTTTGTGCACGACGCTTTTGGTACCGCGCACCGCGCCGAAGCCTCCACCTACGGCATCGCCCAGTTCGCACCCGTGGCCAGCGCCGGTCCGCTGCTGGCCGCTGAAATGGACGCGATTTCCAAGGCGCTGTCCAGCCCGCGCCGGCCGCTGGTTGCCATCGTGGCCGGCAGCAAGGTATCCACCAAACTGACCATCCTCAAGTCGCTGGCAGCCAATGTGGACCAGCTCATCGTGGGCGGCGGCATTGCCAACACCTTCATGCTGGCCGCCGGCCTGAAGATTGGCAAAAGCCTGGCCGAAGCTGATCTGCTGGCCGAAGCCAAGGCCGTGATTGAAGCCATGAAGGCGCGCGGCGCTGAAGTGCCCATCCCGACCGACGTGGTTACCGCCAAGACTTTTGCCGCCGATGCGCCGGCCACCGTCAAGGCCGCCACCGAGGTCGCCGACGATGACCTGATCCTTGACATCGGCCCGCAAACCACCGCCCGGCTGGCCGCTCAGCTCAAGGCCGCCGGCACCATCGTCTGGAACGGCCCGGTCGGCGTGTTTGAGTTCGACGCTTTTGCCAAGGGCACCGAAGGCATTGCCCGCGCCATCGCCGAAAGCAGCGCGTTCTCCATCGCGGGCGGCGGCGACACGCTGGCCGCGATCGCCAAGTACGGTATCGAGAAACAGGTGGGTTATATCTCCACCGGCGGTGGCGCTTTCCTTGAAGTGCTGGAAGGCAAGACCTTGCCGGCCTTTGAAATCCTGCAAAAGCGCGCCGCGGGCTGAGTCATTTGGCGGGCGCGTGAGGCGGCCCTGGGATAGCCCCAGTCGCCAAATTGGTAACGCCTCTGTAACTGTTTCCGTGTGAGAATCGGAAACTAAATTACATGGAGACATTTTCTATGCCGCGTCGCGCCACCAAGATCGTTGCCACCCTCGGACCCGCCTCCAGCGATCCTGCATTGCTGGAGAAAATGATCCGCGCCGGCGTCAACGTGGTGCGCCTGAACTTCAGCCACGGCACGGCCCAGGACCATGTGGACCGGGCCCAGCTGGTGCGCGAAGCCGCCCAGCGCGCCGGCCGTGAAGTCGCCATCATGGCCGACCTGCAGGGCCCCAAGATTCGCGTCGGCAAGTTCGCCGAAGGCAAGGTCCAACTCGAACCCGGCGAAAAATTCATCCTTGATGCCTCGCGCACCGAACTCGGCGACCTGAAAGGCGTGGGCCTGGACTACAAGGAACTGCCGCGCGACGTGAAAGCCGGCGACGTGCTGCTGCTCAACGACGGCCTGATCGTGCTCACGGTGGACATGGTGCGCGGCGAAGAGGTGCACACCACCGTCAAGCTGGGCGGCGAGCTGTCCAACAACAAGGGCATCAACAAGCAGGGCGGCGGCCTCACCGCCCCGGCGCTGACCGGCAAGGACATGGAAGACATCAAGACGGCCATGAGTTTCCAGGCCGATTACGTCGCCGTGAGCTTTCCCAAGAACGCCACCGACATGGAAATGGCCCGCCAGCTCTGCAACGTGGCCGCCGCACCCTACAAGCACAAGCCCGGCCTGATCGCCAAGATCGAGCGCGCCGAGGCGATCCCCAAGCTGGAAGAAATCCTGCGTGTCAGCGACGGCATCATGGTGGCCCGCGGCGACCTGGCCGTGGAAGTCGGCAACGCCGCCGTGCCGGCGCTGCAAAAACGCATGATCAAGATGGCGCGCGCCGACGACAAGGTCGTCATCACCGCCACGCAGATGATGGAGTCCATGATCGTCAACCCGGTGCCCACGCGCGCCGAGGTCAGCGACGTCGCCAACGCGGTACTGGACGGCACCGATGCGGTGATGCTGAGCGCTGAAACTGCCGCCGGTAAATATCCGCTGGAGACCGTCGAGGAAATGGCCAAAATCTGCCAGGAAGCCGAAAAAGCCGAATACAAGGAACTCGAAGGCGACTTCTCCGGCAAGACCTTCAGCCGCATCGACCAGTCCATCGCCATGGGCGCCTTGTTCACCGCCCACCACCTGGGCGCCAAGGCCATCGTCGCGCTGACCGACAGCGGCTCCACCCCCCTGTGGATGAGCCGCCATGACATCCGCGTGCCGATTTACGCGCTCACGCCGCGCCTGGCCACGCAGCGCAAGATGGCGCTCTACCGCAATGTGCGGCCCCTGCTGATGGACACCAGCGCCGACCGCGACACCGCGCTCGAGCAGGCCGAAGGCCACCTGCTGCGCCGCGACATCGTGCAAAGCGGCGATGTGTATGCCATCACCTGCGGCGAGCCCATGGGTGCGCCGGGCGGCACCAATATGCTGAAGATCTGCAGAGTGGCTTGAGTCCCCACGCTTTTCACTCCGCCTTCGGCTCCGTGTAATGCGCGAGGCCTTGCAAGCCGCGGCTCGCGAGACGCTTCGCCTCTGTCGCCCGTCCAAGCCTGCGCAGGCAGGCTTGGAGCCGCGGGCTCCAGCCCCTCGGGGGCGCTGCGCCTGCGGTCTGGCAAAGCCAGTCCCGCGGCCCCTGCTGGTCTTGAGAGACTCTGTGGCGTTTGGTTCTTACCCTCACGCTGACTCGTATCTCCATGATGTTTACACGCGGTTACCGCGTGTATTTGGGCGCAATTCCGGCCAATAACCCCAACTTCCGCAGCCGTTAGAATCAAAGCCTCGGTTACTTCGCGGTTACGGCCCTTACAGGCAGCCCTCGTGCTGCGCGGCCTTCCGCCTGGAACCCGCCTTTTCGGGCAGCTTTTTCAACTTTCTGGGGATTCTGATCATGGCACTCGTTTCGATGCGCGAGCTGCTGGACCATGCGGCGGCCAATGGCTACGGCATTCCGGCTTTTAACGTCAACAACCTCGAGCAGGTGCAAGCCGTCATGGAAGCGGCCAAGGAAACCGGCGCGCCCGTGATCCTGCAGGCCAGCGCCGGTGCGCGCAAATATGCCGGTGAGCCCTTCATCAAGCACCTGATCCAGGCGGCCATCGAGATGTATCCGCAAATCCCCCTCGTCATGCACCAGGACCACGGCCAGAACCCCGACGTCTGCCAGGGCGCGATCGACCTCGGTTTTTCGTCGGTGATGATGGACGGCTCGCTGGAGGCCGACGGCAAGACCATCGCCAGCTATGACTACAACGTCGAAGTGACCAAAAAAGTCTCGCAGCTGGCCCATAAATATGGCGTCACTGTTGAAGGCGAACTCGGCTGCCTGGGCTCGCTGGAAACCATGAAAGGCGACAAGGAAGACGGCCACGGCACAGACGCCACCATGACGCGCGAGCAGCTGCTGACCGACCCCGAGCAGGCCGCCGACTTCGTCAAGCGCACGCAGATCGATGCGCTGGCGATTGCCATCGGCACCAGCCACGGCGCCTACAAATTCACGCGCAAGCCCACCGGCGACATCCTGGCGATTGACCGCATCAAGGAAATCCATAAGCGCATCCCGAGCACCCACCTGGTGATGCATGGCTCCTCGTCGGTGCCCCAGGAGCTGCTGGCCCAGATCCGCCAGTACGGCGGCAACATGAAGGAAACCTACGGCGTGCCGGTCGAGGAAATCCAGGAAGCCATCAAGCACGGCGTGCGCAAGATCAACATCGACACCGACATCCGCCTGGCCATGACGGCCGCCGTGCGCAAGTTCCTGGCCGAGAACCCCGAGAAGTTCGACGCGCGCGAATGGCTCAAGCCCGCCCGCGAAGCCGCCAAGCAGGTCTGCAAGCAGCGCTACATCCAGTTCGGTTGCGAAGGCCAGGGCTCCAAGATCAAGGGCGATACCCTGCAGGTTGTGGCCGCCAAATACGCCAAGGGTGAACTGGCCCAGGTCGTACATTAAAAGCCCTGAATTTCCCGCCTCCCGCCCGCACGGATTGGCGATAATTCAAAGCCCGCGACTCTTGCGAGTCGCGGGCTTTTTACTGTGACTCCTTCTCCCATGCCCTCCACCATGACCCAAGCACTCCACACCTCCGCCCTGACTTCCCTGCCCCTGCTCGCGCGCGGCAAGGTGCGCGACAACTACGCCGTGGGCAAGGACAGGCTGCTGATGGTGGCCAGCGACAGGCTGAGCGCCTTTGACGTCATCCTCGGCGAGCCGATCCCCGGCAAGGGCGCGCTGCTCACGCAGATGGCGCTGTTCTGGTTCGCCAAGCTGGGCCACATCTGCCCCAACCACCTGACCGGCGAGGCGCCCGAAAGCGCGGTCACGCCGGCCGAAGTCCCGCAGGTGGCGAACCGCTCCATGCTGGTCAAACGCCTGAAGCCGATTCCGGTCGAGGCCGTGGTGCGCGGCTACCTGGCTGGCAGCGGCTGGAAGGAATACCAGGAGAGCCAGGCCGTTTGCGGTGTGCCCCTGCCCGCGGGCCTGAAAAACGCCGGCAAGCTGCCCGAGCCCATCTTCACGCCGGCGGCCAAGGCCGAGGCCGGCGAGCACGACGAGAACATCAGCTACGAGCAGGTGGTCAAAGTCGTCGGCCCGGAGCTTGCCGCGCAGATCAAAAAAATCAGCATCGAGATTTACAGCACCGCCGCGGCCTTCGCGCTGACCAAGGGAATCATCATTGCCGACACCAAGTTCGAGTTCGGCCTCGACGAAAACGGCACGCTCACGCTGATGGATGAAGTGCTGACGCCTGATTCCTCGCGCTACTGGCCCGTTGAAGGCTATGAAGCCGCCTATGCGGCCGGCCAGAATCCGCCCAGCTACGACAAGCAGTTCGTACGCGACTGGCTGGAGAGCGTGCGCATCAACGGCAAGCCCTGGGACAAGACGCCTCCCGCGCCACACCTGCCGGCCGACGTGGTCGCCAGGACCGCCGCCAAGTACCAGGAAGCCCTGACCCGCCTGACGGCCTGAAGACCAGGCCTCGCACGGCGGCGCGATGGAATTCCTGCTGGAGCTGCTGTTCGAGTTTTTCGGCGAGCTGTTTCTGCAGCTCTTTGGCGAGATGTTCGGCGGTGCGTTCAAGGCTGCCTGGTACAAGCTGCGCGGTCGCGACCATGAATTGACGGCGGCGCAGGAAACCGCCTGGTCCGTCATGACGGGCATTGCCGCCGGCCTGCTGACCGTGCTGGTCGTTCCCCACCTGGCGATCCGTGTGCACTGGTTGCAAATTCTCAACCTGTTGCTGGCGCCCGCGGTAGCGGGCCTGCTGGTTGAGCGCTTGCGCGCCTGGCGCGAATCGCGCCGCGAATTCAGCGCGGAAGTCGCTGGTTACGCGGGGCTCTTCGGGTTTGCCTTTGCCCTGACCCGCTGGCTGTTCGGCCAGTAGCCCACTAATCCCTAGCTCAACACCACGCTGCTCAGGCGCCGGCGATACGTCGCCACGGTTGGGTCTTCGGGCGGAATCTGCCCGTCAGCCACCTTGGGCTTAGGGGCTTCCATGATGTCGAGGATGGCGATATAGGTCTTGCGCGCGAGTTCTTCGTTCCAGGATTTGTCGCGCATCAGGATTTCGAGCAGTTCGTCGAGCGCGTCAGTCCATCGCTGCTGCACCATCAGGCCGCGGGCTTTGTCAAAACGGGCGTCGAAGTCGCGCTTGTTGGCGGCGATCCTGGCGTCCAGGCCTGCAGCGGCGCCCGCATCCTGGGTGGCGGCAAAATCCATGGCGTCCATCCAGCGCTTGAGCGAGTCAAAGCGCCGCACCACCGTGGCCTGGGCAATCACCGGGGCAAACGCCACCTTGGCGTCGTCCTCGCGGCCCATCTGCAACAACAGCTTCACGTAATCGAATCGCGCGTTGTCGTCGGCCGGGTTGGCGGCGACCGCATGCTGCAGTTTTTCCAGTACGGCGCTGGGGTCGGTGCTTTCTTCCTCAAGCGCCAGTTCCGGCTCCTCGGACTCGCTGGCCGGCGGCAGGTGCTTGTCCAGGAATTCCTTGACCTTGCCTTCCGGCAAGGCGCCGGCAAAGCCGTCCACCGGCTGGCCGTTCATCATCAGGATGCAGGTCGGGATGCTGCGGATGCCGAAGGCCGCGCCCAGCTGCTGTTCCTGGTCGGAGTCGATCTTCACGAGCTTGAAGCGCCCGGCGTATTCGGCCTCGACTTTTTCAAGAATCGGGCCCAGCGACTTGCAAGGGCCGCACCACGGCGCCCAGAAGTCGATCAGCACGGGAGTGGTCATGGAGGCGGCAACGACTTCCGCTTCGAAATTGGCAATGGTGACGTCGATCATGGTTCAGTGAAATTGGGGCTGGAATAAGGGGTTTCAACCGCCGCGGCGCGGCCGGCCGGGCGCGGGAGCAGTCCCAAACGATAGCATGGGCTCCCAAGCCTTAAAATCAGGGGTTACGGGCGAGCAGCCCGCAAATCCCGACCTCCAAAACCAAAGACCCCAGAAGGTCCCCATGACGACGACAAACAATCCGGCCGCATCCGCCCCCCTGGTGGGCGTGGTGATGGGCTCCAGCAGCGACTGGGAGACGATGCAGCACGCGGTGCAGATTCTCAGCCAGTTCGGCGTGGCGCACGAAGCCCGCGTGGTGTCCGCCCATCGCATGCCCGACGAGTTGTTCGCCTATGCCGAAGCCGCCCAAGGCCGCGGCCTGCAGGCCATCATCGCCGGCGCCGGCGGGGCCGCCCACCTGCCCGGCATGCTGGCTGCCAAGACGGCCGTGCCGGTGCTGGGTGTGCCGGTGGCCAGCAAGCATTTGCAAGGCGTCGATTCGCTGCACAGCATCGTGCAGATGCCCAAGGGCATTCCCGTCGCCACTTTCGCCATCGGCAATGCCGGCGCGGCCAACGCGGCCCTGTTCGCCGTCGCCATGCTGGCCCTGCACGACAAGGCGCTGGCCGCCAGATTGCAGGCGTTCCGTGCCGAGCAGACCGCGGCCGCCCACGCCATGACCTTGCCGCCCGCATGAGCCTTCCTTCCGGACTCCCCGTTTTCCCCGGCACTGTTTCCGCCCCCGGCCAGCCCGCCACGCTGGGCGTGATGGGCGGCGGCCAGCTGGGCCGCATGTTTGTACATGCCGCGCAGCGCCTGGGCTACTTCACTGCCGTGCTGGACCCCGATGCGCAAAGCCCCGCCGGCCTGGTGAGCCACCACCACATCCAGGCCGGCTACGCCGACGAGCAAGGCCTCAAGCAACTGGCCGCGTTGTGCGCCGCCATCACCACCGAATTCGAGAACGTGCCCGCCGGTGCGCTGAAGGCATTGGCTGCCAGCCGCCCCGTCGCGCCGGGGGCCGCCGCAGTGGCCATCGCGCAAAACCGCATCGAGGAAAAATCGCACTTCACCGCCAGCGCCGCTGAATCCGGTGCGCTGGCCGGCGTCAGCTGCGCGCCTTATGCGGTCATCGAAACCGAAGCGCAGTTGCGCGCCGTACCTGCCGACCTGTTGCCCGGCATTTTGAAAACCGCGCGCATGGGCTACGACGGCAAGGGCCAGGTCCGCGTCAAAACCGTGGCTGAACTCGCCGCCGCCTGGGCCGGCCTCAAGCAGCCGCCCTGCGTGCTCGAAAAAATGCTGCCGCTCAAGGCCGAGTGCTCGGTCATCGTGGCGCGCGGCTGGGACGGCCGCATCGTGAGCTTCGCGCCGCAGCGCAATGTGCACGTCGACGGCATCCTGGCCGTCACCCAGGCCTATGAGGGCAATATGCCGGCGGCCCTGGCGGAGCGCGCGCTGGCCGCGACCCACACCATCGCCCATCACGTCGGCTACGTCGGCGTACTTTGCGTCGAGTTTTTCCTGGTCGACGACGGCAGCGCCGACGGCGCGCTGGTCGTCAACGAAATGGCGCCGCGCCCGCACAACAGCGGCCATTACACGATAGATGCCTGCGACGTCTCACAGTTCGACCTGCAGGTGCACGCCATGGCCGGCCTGCCGCTGCCGCAGCCGCGCCAGCATTCACCGGCCATCATGCTCAACCTGCTGGGCGACGTCTGGCTCGATGCACACGGCCAGGCGCGCACGCCCGACTGGAATGCCGTGCTGGCCTTGCCGGGCACGCACCTGCACCTTTACGGCAAGACCGAAGCGCGCGCCGGCCGCAAGATGGGCCACCTCAACATCACCGGCGCCAATGTCGCTGCCGTCAAGGCCACGGCACGCCGGGCCGCAACCATCCTTGGGCTGCCCGGCCTTGAAGACATCTGATGATTCTGCACGGCACCGAGACGCAGGCCATTGCTGAGGCCGCCCGCCGCATCCAGGCGGGCGAACTGGTCGCTTTTCCGACCGAAACGGTCTATGGCCTGGGCGCCGACGCCTCCAATGATGCCGCCGTCGCCGGCATCTTCGCTGCCAAGGGCCGGCCGGCCGACCATCCGCTCATCGTGCACGTGGCTGACGCGGCGCACGTAGAGGCTTACGCGAGCAGCGTGCCGCTCTTCGCCGCGCGCCTGATGAAAAGCTTCTGGCCTGGGCCGCTCACCGTGATCCTGCCGCGCAAGCCCGGCGTGGCTGCCGCAGCGGCCGGCGGCCAGGACTCCATAGGCCTGCGCTGTCCCGCACACCCGGTCGCGCTGGCTTTTCTCAAGGCCTGCGATACCGGCGTGGCCGGCCCCAGCGCCAACCGATTCGGCCGCGTCAGCCCCACCACCGCACAGCATGTGCAGCAGGAGTTTGGCGACAACCTGCTGGTGCTGGACGGCGGCCCCTGCGACGTCGGCATCGAGTCCAGCATCGTCGATTGCACACGCGGACGGCCTGTGCTCCTGCGTCCGGGCGTGCTGACGCGCGCGCAGCTTGAGGCCGCCTGCGGCCAGGCCGTGCTGGACAAGGACGAGCTTGAGGAAGCCCTGGGCGACGCGCCGCGCGCCTCCGGCACATTGGAGGCGCATTACGCGCCCGATGCCAAAGTGCGCCTGATGGACGCCGGCTCGATACAGATCGCGCTTGACCTCTTGGGCACGGACGCGGCCCACATTGCGGTCTATGCGCGCAGCATTGTGCGCATCAAGTCGGAGCGCGTGTTGTACCGCCGCATGCCCGACGACGCGTTGGCCACCGCGCAGCAACTGTTTGCCGTGCTGCGTGATTTCGATGCCAAAGGCGTCAAGCTGATCTGGGTCGAAAACCCGCCCGCCACCGCCGAATGGGACGGCGTGCGCGACCGGCTGGGGCGGGCTGCCGCGAGCTAAGAACCTGTTTACGATCTAAGCGGGGCTCGCGAAGTGCCGCTATCATGGGGCGGCATATCCTGACAACAAGGTGGCCCATGCTCTCCATCCTCCTCACCATCTGGTTTCTCCACGTCGCGGCCATGATGAGCCCCGGCGCCAATGTGTTGCTGGTGTCGCAGCTGGCGGCCAGTGACCGGGCGCGCAGCGCGGTGTTCGCGGCCCTGGGGGTGACGGTGGGCGCAGCGATCTGGGCGCTGTGCGCGGTGCTGGGTGTCAATGCCGTGTTCCAGATCTTTCCGGGCTTGCGCCTGGCGCTGCAGGTGGCCGGCGGCCTCTACCTGCTCTATGTGGCCAGCAGGCTCTGGCGATCAGGGGGGTTGGCGCTCGGCGATGGCGGTCCGGCGGTGTCATCGCTTGCCGCGTTCCGGCTGGGCTTCCTCACCAACATCACCAACCCAAAATCGGCGCTCTTTTTTGGCAGCGTGTTTGCCGCCTCGTTCCCAGCTTCGCCCAGCCCCGTCTTGCAAGGCGTGGCGGTGGCCATGATTGTGGTCAATGCGCTGTGCTGGCACACGCTGCTGGCCTACTTGTTTTCGCGCCAGCGGGTACGGCTGGCGTATGCCCGCACGCGGGGGACCGCTGACCGCATTGCTTCAGTCGCGGTGGGTGCGCTGGGCCTGGGCCTGCTCGCAGCCTCCCTGCGTGAGGCGCGATCCTAGGCGCTGCTCTTAAGGCAGCGCGAATTGCCCTTCGGGCTGCGGCTCGTCCGGCGCGCCTTGTGTGCCTTCAGCTATCCATTGCAGATAAGCCCCGGAGCCCGCGGTGATCGGGACCTGCACAATCTCCGGTGTTTCGTAGCTGTGGTGCGTGGCGATAAAGCGTTCCAGCGCCGCATACCGCGCCTGTGACGTTTTGACAGACAGGCGAAATTCCGTGTCATTGCACAGCGTGCCCTGCCAGCGGTAAACGCTCTGGATGGGCTGGATCTGCACGCAGGCGCCCAATCGGCTCTCCACAATGCCTTGCGCCAGGCTTTGCGCTTCTTCCGCTGTGGCGGTGGTGGTCAGCACGAGGCAGTACACCTGGTTACCGTTGGTGGTGTGGTTGGCTGCTTGCATTGTGGTGCTCCGGTTCAACCTGCCGCGCCGGGCAGGCACTGCCCAAATTTCAGGCATTGTGGCGCAAGCCGCGCCGGATGGGGGTTTGGCTCGCAAGCCGCAGGGTCATCAACAGCCTTGTCCACACCCCGCAGGGATAACTTTCCCCGCCGGAAATTCACCCGCCGGCTAGCGGGCGATTTCTTTTACAGTCCATTCCAGCAACGCATCCAGCGCCGGGCGCGCGGCGCCCGCGTTCGGGTGGTTGATCAGCCCCACGACGATATAGCGGGCGCCGCTGTTGCCATTGGCATAACCCGCGATCGCGCTCACGTCGCGCAGCGAGCCGGTCTTCAGGAAGGCCAGGCCCGCGACGCTTTTGCCGCGTTCGCGCAGCGTGCCGTCCACGCCCGCCACGGGCAGCGAATCGGCCAGGTCGGCGGCCAGCGGGCTTCTGGCAGCGTGTTGCAGCAGGGCTGAGAGGCCTGCCGCCGTGATGCGCTCCTGGCGGCTCAGGCCTGAGCCGTTGTCCATCAACGGGGGCGGCGTGCCCGGCAGGTTTTTTTTCCACCAGGCCGCCAGCGCGGCGTGCGCTGAATCGAGCGTACCGCTTTTGGGCTGGCCGAGATTGGCATGCAGGCCCAGTGTCAAAAACAGGTGCTGCGCCATCACGTTGTTCGAATACTTGTTGATGTCGCGCACGACTTCCAGCAGCGGCGGCGACTGGTGCTCAAACCGTATGGCGGCTTTCTCGCCCGAGAGCGTGCCGGTGCTGCGCAGCATGGCGAGTTCTTGCGGCGTGGCATCGCGCGCCGTGCCCGTCAGCAGCCCACCCAGTTGCCGCCATGAGCCTTCGATGGCGCGCGCGGCGAAGCTGGCCGGGTCGGCATAGGCGCTGGGCCAGACTTTTTCGCCGCAGGCCGAGGAATACGTGCCCAGGAATTCGATGTTGACCGGGTTCTCGACGCTGGCGCGCAGTTCGCTGCGCCAGTCGCCGCAGCGCGCCACGCGCACCAGGGGCACGCTGGCGCTCACCTGCACGCCCGCCAGCGGCGGCTCGTAGCGCACCAGCGCGCGGCCGCTGGGCAGGTCCGGCGTGAAGGTCATCACGATGGACTTGAAGTTGATGAGAAGCGCGTCGGGCCGCGCGTTGTAGGGCCGCAGCGGTTCGCCGTCGAACTCTCCCGGGTCGATGGCGGGCACGCTGAAGGCGCTGCGATCCAGCACGATGTCGCCGCGGATCACCCGCGCGCCGCCGGCCTGCACCTGCGCCAACAGTGCCTGCAGGCGTTCCACGACGAGTTTGGGGTCTCCCCCGCCCTGCACCACCAGGTTGCCGTTGAGCAGCCCGCCCGAGGTGTTGCCGTCCAGGATGATGCGGGTCTTCCAGGTGAAGTCGCGCCCCAGCGCATCGAGCGCCGAGTAGGTCGTGACCAGCTTCATCACCGAGGCCGGGTTCATCGGCGTGTCTATCCGCCAGCTCAGGCGCGGCACCGGCTTGCCGCTGCCGGCCTCCACCACCAGCATGGACACGGCGTCTCGCGGTACTTTGGCGCGCGACAGGGCTTTTTCAATCGGGGCGGGCAGGCGCGGGGCCTGCGCCAGCGCGGCGCGGGGAGCGAAGGACAGGGTGGCGGCCAGCGCGGCGGCCAGCACGCCCAGTGCAACAGAATGCGGCGCGCGGGGGCGCGGCAAGTCATGGGTCATGTGGGGATTATCGCGGCAGCCCGCCGTCCCTGGCGGGGGATAATCGGGGTGCACCCACCCGCCGGCACCTGCCTCCAGCTGCCGGCGGCCCCGATGACCCGCCCCACCGCATGCCCCAGTTCCTCAAATTCCTCGCCTTTGACACCAGCACAGACCAGATGTCCGTGGCTGTGACCGACGGCGCACGCACCTGGCAGCACAGCGGCCCCGGTGGTGCCCAGGCCTCGACCACGCTGATCCCGGCCGTGCTGGCATTGCTGGCCGAGGCCGGGCTGGCGCTGGGCGAGCTGGACGCCATCGCCTTCGGCCGCGGCCCGGGCTCCTTTACCGGCCTGCGCACAGCCTGTGCCGTGGCGCAGGGCCTCGCACTGGGCGCACGGGACGGCGCGGGCATGCCGGTGCTGCCCATAGACACGCTGATGGCCGTGGCCGAGGAAGCCCGCTTCCAGCAGGCCGGCGCAAAGCCGTCCAAGGTCACGGCACTGCTCGATGCGCGCATGGACGAGATGTATGTGCAAAGCTTCGAATTCAGCGGGGGGCAATGCCGTGTGCTGGGCGAATGCGAGCTGGTGCGGCCCGAGGACTTCGCCCCTGATGCCTCGGCCGGCCTGCTGGCCGGCAATGTGTTTTCCGTTTATGCGGAGCGCCTGCCGGCCGTGCTGCCGGCGCAGGTTGGGGCCCTGCCTACGGCCACTGCGCTGCTGCGCCTGGCACCCGCATTGGCCGCCGCCGGCCAATGTGTCAGCGCCGACCTCGCCCTGCCGATCTATGTTCGCGATAAAGTAGCGCTCACTACGCAGGAGCGCGAGCAGGCCAGGGCCGCCAAGCTCGCCGCCCAACCGCCTTCACCATGAACGCCATCCTCAAGCCGCTTGAAGCCCAGTTCGAAGCCATGACACCCGCATGGCTGGACGCGGTGCTGCAGGTGGAGGAAAGCGCCTATCGCCAGCCCTGGACCCGGGGCAATTTCATCGACTCACTCAACGCCGGCTACCACGCGCAGCTGCTGACCGGCGGCAACCCGCCCGATGCCCAGCTCTTGGGCTATTTCGTGGCGATGAAGGGTGTAGACGAGGTGCACCTGCTCAACATCACCGTCGCGCCCGAGCACCAGCGCCGCGGTTGGGCCCGCATCATGCTTGACGGGCTGGCGATCTGGTCGCGGGCCCAGGGTGCGCAGTGGCTGTGGCTGGAAGTGCGCGTGAGCAATGCGCGCGCCAAGGCGGTGTACGAGCACTACGGCTTTCGCCATGTGGGCACGCGTCGCAATTACTATCCGGCGGACGGCTCGACACGCGAGGACGCCATCGTCATGAGCCTGGCCCTATGAGCCTGAACCTCGACAAACGCCATCGCGCCATGCTGCGCGAGATGGGCGTGCGTGTCTGGTTGCCGCAGGCGCCCGCCGTGGCCGATGCCGCGGTGGACATGGCAGTAGCCGCTGGGAGCCCTCCGGAGAATGCCGCGGCTGTCCTGCAGGAAACCCGTCCGGCCGCGGCCCCTGCGCCGCGAGAAGCGCCTCCTCCTGTGCGCACTCCACCTCCTCGCCCGATGGCGGCCCCGCCGCAAGCCGAGGTGCGCGAACCGGCCGCTGCGAACGCTTCCGGTGCCTGGGGTATGGGTGCGGCGCAGGCCTTGTATGCCGAGGCCGCCCATGCCGAAGGCGCGCGCTGGCTGGTGCTGGCCGAAACGCCGGCGGCCGCGCTGCAGCGCGAATCCTTCGGCCCTTTCGAGGGGGAGGCCGGCAAGCTGCTCGACAACATGCTGCGCGCCGCACGCCTGCACAAGGCCGGTGTGGTACTGCTTGCGCCGCTGGTGCGCGGTGCGGCGACCGGCGTGGGCGCTGCCCTGCCTGAAGCGCTGCCGGCGCTGCTCTCCAGCGCCCAGCCCGATATCGTGCTGGTCATGGGCCGGCTGGCCGCACAGGCCTTGCTGCAATCGAGCGAGCCTTTCGGCAAATTGCGCGGCCAGGTGCATGGCCTGCACGGCACGCAGACAGTGGTCACCTATGACGCCACCTATCTGCTGCGCAACTCCTCCGACAAAGCCAAGGCCTGGGACGACCTGTGCCTGGCCATGAGCCGGGTTCGACCTGTCGGCTGAGTCAGCCCTTGGCGGCGCCGTCCCGGCCAGGCGCCAGCACCGAGGCAATCGCCGCCACCATCAGCACCACTGCCGCCCAGTCCTGCCAGTGCAGCACTTCGCCCAGGCCCAGCGCGCCTGAAAACACACCCAGGATGGGAATCATCATCACGCTCAGCGTCGAAGCGATGGGCGGCAGGGCGCGCGCCAGCGTGAACCAGGCCGCGTGCGCAAAGCCGAAGATCAGCACCGCGTTGTAGACAATCGCGGCCCAGGCTGTGGGTGACGGCGTCTTCCATTGCGGCATTTCAAACATCGTGCCCAGCACTGTCATCACGACGGCTGTCATGACTGTCATCCAGAAGGACAGCGTGAGCGTTGCGGCGGGAATGGTGGTCTTGCGCAGCAACTGCGTACCCAGCGCCCACGTGGCTGCCGCCACCAGCGCGCACAGCACACCCAGCGGCCGCCCGGAAAGATTCGTCAGCTCGTACCACAGCAGCAGTGCCACGCCCACAGCGGCGGCCGTCACACCCAGCCAGTTGCGGGGCTTGAGCCTGGCGCCGAAGAACCAGGCGCCCAGCAGCGCCGAGAAAATCGGCATGGTGTAACCCAGGATGGCCGCGCGCCCGCTGCTGAGGCTTTTCACCGCCAGGATGATGAGCGCGTGCCAGACAAACATGTTCGCCGCCGCCAGCCAGAAGAGCTCACGCCACTTGTCGCGCGGCACAAAAAACGGCACCCTCAGCAGCACCATCGCCAGCCCCAGCACCGGAATGCCCAGCCAGATCGAAATCGCCCGGAAGGTCAGCGGCGGGTAGTCCGCAACACCCATCTTCATCACCGGCCAGTTCAGGCCCCAGACCAGGGTAAGCAGGACCAGGATAATGAGTTGGCGCTGGGAGAGTTGCATAGCCGGGCGGAGGGTGAAGGTGCTGCTATTGTCCGGGCAGCGAGGAAATCCTGCAGTGAACGGCCGTGGGGCCATGTTCTTACAATAGGCGGATGAACTTCCTCGACATGCTGGGCGCCGCAGAACGCCAGAACCATTCCATGCTCTGCGTCGGCCTGGACCCGGAACCGGCTAAATTCCCGGGCAAGCTCAAGGGCGACGCCAACAAGATTTACGATTTCTGCGCCGCGATTGTCGACGCCACCGCCGACCTGGTGATTTCCTTCAAGCCGCAAATCGCCTATTTCGCCGCCCACCGCGCCGAAGGCCAGCTCGAACGCCTCATGGAACACATGCGCCGCGTCGCGCCGCAGGTGCCCATCATCCTGGACGCCAAGCGCGGCGACATCGGTTCCACCGCCGAGCAATACGCGAAAGAAGCCTTTGAGCGTTACGGCGCCGATGCGGTGACGCTCTCGCCCTTCATGGGTTTTGATTCCGTTGCGCCCTATTTGAAGTACGAAGGCAAGGGTGCCTTCCTGCTGTGCCGCACCTCCAACCCTGGCGGCGACGATCTGCAGAACCAGCGCTTCGCTTCCATTGAGGGTGAGCCGCTGCTGTATGAACACGTGGCGCGGCTGGCCCAGGGCCCATGGAACCTCAACGGCCAGCTCGGCTTGGTGGTGGGTGCGACTTACCCGGCGGAAATTGAACGCGTACGCGCGGTGGCGCCCACGCTGCCCTTGCTGATCCCCGGCGTGGGTGCGCAGGGTGGTGATGCTGTTGCCACTGTCAAGGCCGGTTGGCGTGCCGGTGCGCCCATCATTGTCAATTCGTCACGCGCGATTCTGTACGCGTCGCCGGGGGATGATTTTGCCGAGGCTGCCCGGCGAGAGGCGGTCAGGACTCGTGATGTTCTCGAAGCGGCCCGGAGCCAAGCTTCGAAGTTGTAGCTGCGCCTCGCTGTCCTTCTCCCCGTTCGGGCTGAGGTATCGAAGCCTTGTTTGTACTGTCCGAACGGATGGATTCGGCTGGTCTCTTCAATCTGTGTAAATCTGCGCAATCTGCGGAAGAATCTTTTATCCGCAGATTGCGCAGATTTACACAGATAAAACCCATCAAGAGGCTTCGATACTGCTCGAATGATCGAGGAGCACGGCACCCCCCCATCAAAAACCGTACAGCTTCGCTGGGTTGTCGACCAGAATCTTCCGCCGCACCGCATCAGACGGCGCCCAGGAAAACAGCAAGTCATACAACTCCACCTCTGAAGGCGGTGGATTGCGCCCAGGATGCGGCCAGTTGCTCGCCCAGAGGCACCGTTCAGGAAATTTCTCAGCCAGCGTGCGCGCAATCAGGCTCACATCGTCATAGCCGGGCGCACCAACCTTCGAAGTCTCATACGGCGCCGACAACTTGATCCACACATTGCCGGTGTCCAGGATGCGCAGCAGCGACTGGAAAGACGGGTGCTCTGGCCTGACGGGCTCCAGGAACTTGCCGTTGTGGTCTATCACGAGCTTGCAGGGCAGGCGCTTGAGCGCTTCTTCGTGCTCGGGGAAGTTGCGGCCGTCGAGTTGCAGGTTGATCATCCAGTCCATGGCGGCCAGCCGCGCGGCCATGGGTTCGAGCGATGCCCATGGCAGCACCGGGTTGATCATCATGTAACGCACGCCTCGGATGCGGCCATCGTGCAGGCGCTTCAATTCAGCATCGCTCACATCGGGCGCCACCAGCGCGATGCCGCGGCCCGCCTCGCCGAGCTGCGCCACGGCATCCAGCGTGCAGCTGTTGTCGAAGCCGTAGGCCGAGGGCTGGACGATGACGGCGCGGCTCAGGCCCAGTGCTTTTTGCACTTCGCGATACGTGGACACCGGCAGGTGCGGCGGAACCCAGGCCACGTTGGGCACCATGGGGTATTTGTCTTCGTAGATATGCACATGGCAGTCGCAGGCGCCGGCGTAGAGGGTGTTCTGGGTGGCTTGCATGGAGAAAAAGCTTTCGAAGATGAAGATGAAGACGAGGCGCGGCGGGTCAGACGGCTTGCGCGGCCTGGGTGGCCCGCTGCCAGCGCACGGCTTGCGCTGCGTTCACCGCACCCTGGGGCGCACGGCCCCGCAGCAGTTCCATCACTTGGCCCACCGTTTCCATGGCCTGGTGTTCCACGGCAGGTGGTGTGAGGCCGCCTATATGCGGCGAGGCGATCACGCGTGGGTGTGCGGCCACACGCGGCGAGGGCATCTGGTCGGGCGCACGGCCGACGTCCACTGCGCAGCCGGCGAGCGTGCCGGCATCCAGCGCTGCCAGCAGCGCATCGTCATCCACCAGGTTGCCGCGCGAAGCGTTGATGAAATACGCCCCCGGCTTCATGGCCGCGAAGGCCGCGGCGTTCATCAGGTTCTCAGTCGCATCCGTCGCGGCGGCGAGGCAGACCACGTAGTCGGAGCGCCGCAGCAACGGCCCCAGTTCGACCTGCTCGAGTTCCTTGCGGCCTGTGGCGGTGTAAGGGTCGTGCACCACGATGCGCATGCCCAGCGCGAGTGCCACGTCGCAGAGGTAGCGGCTGATCTGCCCATAACCGATCACGCCCAGCGTGGCACCGCGCAGCTCGCGGCCCATCACGGGCACCACGGGCCGGCCCGCATGGTAGTCGGCCGCGGCCGCGCTGATGTGGCGGCTCAAGTCAATCATCACGCCGATGATCCATTCGCTGACCGAGGGAATAAAGCCCGCGCTGGCCTGGGTCACCAGCACGCCGTGGCGGCTGGCGGCGGGTACGTCGATGTTGCGTATGTCGATGGCGCAACGCACAAAGGCGAGCAAGCGAGGCAGCGCGGAGAACAGTGCGTCATCGCCCACCGTCTGGCGGTAGGAAATGATGACCTCGCAATCGGCGGCCAGCGCGGCCAGCTCGCCGGATGCCAGATCGGTATCGCCCGGGTTGAAGCGCACGTCGGCCACGGCCTGCAGCGCTGCGATCGCGCGGTCGCCGAAGTAGTGCGCGAGCTTGCTTTGGGGGTGGCTGACAAAAACCGTGGCCATTCAAAAACCTTGTGTTTGATCTGCTGCCTAGAAGTCAGCGTTTACCCGCGCGGTATGCGGCAACCGAATCGCGCGCCACCAGCGTGGGCTGGAAGATGTATTCCTGGGTTTCAATGGACGGGTCGGCCAGCCGGCTCATCACGCGTTCCACCATGACCTGCGCCATCTCGGGCACCGGCAGGCGTACGCTGGTCATGGCCGGGTGCATCAGGGTGGAGAGGAACACGTTGTCTATGCCGATGACCGAGACGTCCTCGGGCACGGCCAGGCCCGCATCGCGAAAGCCGGCCATCAGGCCGAAAGCCATCAGGTCGTTCACGCCTATCACCCCGGTGGGCCGCTCAGGCAGCTTGGCCAGCAAGGCCGCCTGGGCGCGGCCGACTTCGCTCATCATCGAATCGCCGTATTCGTCGACCGGCGTGCCTTCAACGACTTGGGCACCGCCTTCCAGCCCCGCGCTTTTGGCGGCCGACAGGAAGCCGGCGATTTTTTCGTTGCGGCTCATGGTGCGGCCGGCCGGGGTGACAAAAGCCAGGCGGCGGTGGCCCATATCGATGAGGTGCTGCGTGGCGATGCGCGCCGACTCGAAACTGTCCACGGTGACGTGGTCGACGATGGAGCGCATGTTGGGCGTGGCGCGCCTGTCGTAGCTGACCATCACCATGCCGCGTTCTGCTGCGGCTTCCACGTGCTGCTCGTCGATCAGTGAAGAGATGGTGATCACGCCGCGCACGCCGTGGGCCAGCAGGTCTTCGAAAAAGCGTGTCTCCTTGTCCCTGTCGCGATAGGTGTTGCCGATCATGATGCGAAAGCCGTAGCGTTCCTGCGCCAGGGTCTCGATCTCGCGCGCGATGAAGCCGTACATGGGGTTGGCCATGGACGGCACCAGCAGGCCGATCAGCGGCGTGTAGCCGGTCTTGAGCTGGCGCGCCGTGGAGTTGGGCCGGTACTTGAGCTGGGCAATGGCGGCCTCCACGCGCGCCAGCGTCTCGGCGGCCATGCGGTTGGCGCGGCCGTTGAGCACGTTGGACACGGTGCTGGTGGAAACCCCGGCCAGGCTGGCGACATCTCGGATCTTGCTCACGGCGTTTGTCTTTTCATCAATGGGTTGAAGGCTGTCACAGCCCCATGCGGGTGGGTAGCCATAGCGAAAATTGCGGCAACAGCACCAGCAGGATAAGCGTGACGAACAGTACCGCCAGGTATTTCATCATGGGCCGGGCCACGTCCTTGACGTGCGTGCCGGTAATGGCGCAGGTGGCAAACAAGCCCAGCCCGACCGGCGGCGCGAACAAGCCCAATCCCATGGCAATCACCATGACGGTCCCAAAATGTAATGGATTGACGCCCAGCTGGGCGGCAATCGGCGTCAGCAGGGGCCCGAAAATGATCAGCGCGGGCGCGCCTTCCAGGACCGCGCCGAAGACGATCATGATCAGCACCGACAGCAGCACAAACATGGTGCTGCCCCAGGAATGCGCAAAGCCGATCATGAAGGCCGACAGGTATTGCGGTATCTGCTGGATGGTCAGCGCGAAGGACACGCTGGAGGCGGCCGCCACGATGAAGAGGATGCCGCCGGCCATGGAGGCTGATCGCACAAAAAGCTGCGCCACTGATTTGACGGTGAGCTCGCGAAACGCCATCCAGCCCACCACCAGCGCATAGACCACGGCAAAGGCCGAGACCTCGGTGGAGGTCGCCACACCCGAGGTCACGCCCTTGCCGATCATGGCCACCATGACCAGCGCCACCATGGCGCCGCCCAGCAAACGCAACATCGGCGTGCGCACGTCAAACGCCTCATCGGGGTTGATACGCGTACCGACGTAAATCGTGACGGCCGCCAGCGACAGCGCCAGCACGGCCGCCGGCACCAGCCCGGCCATGAAGAGGCCGGCAATCGAGATGTTGGCGACAAAGCCCATGATGATCATGTTGATGCAGGGCGGAATGGTCTCGGCCATCACGGCCGTGCAGGCCAGCAGGCCGGCGGTTTCATTCGGGTCCTGCCGGGTCTTGCGCACGGCCGGCATGATGATGCCGCCCACCGCGGCGATGTCGGCCAACTTGGAACCCGAAACGCCTGAGAAGAAGGCGGTTGCCGTGATGGTGATCAACCCCAGCCCGCCGCGCACCCGGCCGAACATGCGCAGCAGCAGCTCGATCAGGCGCGACGACATGCCGTTGGATTCCATCAGCAGCCCGGCCAGCACGAAGAAGGGAATTGCCAGCAGCACGTAGTGGTCGGTGCCGGCCATGACCTGCTGCGAATACACCAGCATGGGCAGCGATGGGTCGGCCATGAAGAACACCAGCGAGGATAGGGCCAGCACAAAGGCAATCGGCACGCCCAGCACCAGCCCGCCGAGGAAGCCGGCGGTCAGCAGCATCCAGGGCTTGATGGCCAGGCCCGGCAGCAGCAGGTTCCAGGCGACGACCGACGCCACCAGGGCGATGCCGACGCCCAGCGTGGACCAGACCACGCGCGAAGGGCCGTTGACCGCGTTGGCCAGCCCGAACATCGTCATGAACAGGCTGCCGATGACCACCGGAAAGGTGTAGATCCACTGCGGCAGGCCTATGGGCGTGGTGCTGGACCAGGAGTCCACCAGCAGGCCGATAGCGGACACGAACAGGCAGGCCGACACGGCCACGATGATCCAGCTCGCGAACTGCATCAGCGCCGGCTGCCAGCAAACGGGCAAAAGGCCGCGGAAAATGTCCACGCCCACGTGCTGGCTGCGCGCCAGCACCGTGGCCGCGCCGAAGAACACCAGCACGATCATCAAAGCGCGCGCCACTTCCTCGGCCCAGTCGAAAGGCTCGTGCAGGAAGTAGCGAAACACCACCGAGGCAAACACCACCAGCACGTCGACGGCCAGCACCACGCCCGCGGCGTACTCGGTCATGCGCATCAGCCAGGCCAGCCAGCGGCCGGGCGAATGGCCGACGCTGAAGCCCGGCGCGGATGCGTGCGCCGGATTGTGGGCCGGGGCTGCGGCCCCGGGCAGGGCCACCGGCAGGCTGGCTTCCATGCTCAGCCCCGCGCCGCGTTGATCGCGGTGAACAGCGGTGCGGTTTCCGGGTATTGCTTCGCGAAGCCGGCCCAGAGTTTGGTCTCCATTTCCTTGCGCACCTGGTCGCGCTCGTTCTTGGCCATGGGTGTGAAGGTGATGCCGAGCTTCTTGAGGTCTTCAATGCCCTGCAGGCCTTTTTCGGTGCCGGTCTTGCGCAGCTGCACCGTCGAATCGGCGGCGGCCTTCATGAAGGCGGGGCGCAGGTCGGGGGGAATCCTGTCGATGCCGCGCTTGCCCATGATGCAGACCATGGGGCTGAACAGGTGCTCCGTCATCCAGCAATGCTTGACCACCTCGTTGAGCTTGCTGGCCAGCACCGTGCCCGAGTCATGCTCGAAACCGTCGACCACGCCGGTCTGCGCGGCCATGTAAAGCTCGCCGAAAGAGATCGGCGTGGGGATGGCGCCCATGATCTTGAAGGTCTCGATAAAGGCCGGCGTGGGCAGCACGCGCAGCTTGACGTTCCTGATGTCGGCCAGCGATTTGACCGGCTGCTTGGTGTAAACGTTGCGGGCCCCGTAGTGCGCGCTCCAGGTGATGACCTGGCAGCCCGTGCTTTTCTGCAGCATCTCATTGAGCTTGGCCCCAACGCCGCTGTCCAGCGCTCTGGCCACGTGCTCATAGCTGTCGAACAGGTAGCCCAGGTCCAGCATGCCGAGCTGCGGCGTCACCGTGGCCCAGATAGACGAGCCGGTCAACATCATGTCGATGGAGCCGACCTTGACTTGCTGCACCACGTCGCTTTCCTTGCCGAGCTGGTTGTTGGGGAAGTAGTCGATGCGGATCCTGTCGCCCACGGCCTTTTTGAGGTTGGCCTCCATGAGCTGCTGCCACGCAAAGTGCGAGGAGTTGAGGTCCGGCAGGTGCGCCGACGACAGACGCAGCGCGACGGTGGACTGGGCCCTGGCCAGGCCCGAAAAACCGGCCGCGGCGGCAACGGAAGCGGCGGACGTGGCCTGGACAAAACGGCGGCGTGAAAGTGGACTCATGCTTGTCTCCTGATGTGTTTTGGCGATGCGCGGGCGATTTCGGCGTTCTGGTATAACGATTTACTGTATCGTTACACCAAATCGCCGGTCAAGCCAGTTCGGGGTGGTTTTTGATAGGTGTTTTCCTCCGTAAACAGCTTGGGCGCGGTGTTTTACCTGCATCCCACTGCCGCGAAACCGGCCGCCAAGCCGGACGCCCCTTTTTGGTTCGTTCGGCAATCGCGGAAAACCCGGGTCTTGACGTGCCCGGGTAGCGGCGCAGAATGCATCAGCCTCCCTGGCTTGTATGTACAAGTTCGGGCGGCAAGCAAGGGGTTGAACGGGCACGGTTCGTGCTCGCCTCCTATGGCTCCAGAGCGCAGCCGCACAAGCTGTGCAGCGCATTCTTTTTGAACCGTCCAACAGAAGGAAACCATCTTGAACCACATGCTTCCCCTCTTCAGCCGCCGCGTTCTCTGTGCCACCGCCGCAGCCGCCATGCTGGCCTGCACCGGCAACCTCGCGCTGGCCGCCACGCCCAAGGACACGCTGGTGCTGGCCTTCGGCTTTGACGACATCATCACCATGGACCCGGCCGAGGCCTTCGAACTGTCGGCCGGGGAGATCATGGGCAACACCTACGACCGCCTGCTGCGCCTGGACATCAACGACCCCTCCAAGCTGGTGGGCGACGTGGCCAAGTCCTGGAATGTTTCGGCCGACGGCAAGACCTATACCTTCGAGATCAAGCCCGGCCTCAAATTCGCCTCGGGCAATCCGCTCACGGCCGAAGAAGTGGCCTATTCGCTGCAGCGCGCCGTCATGCTGGACAAATCGCCGGCCTTCATCCTGACGCAGTTCGGCTTTTCCAAGACGAACGTCAAAGACAAGATCAAGGCCACCAGCCCCACCGTGCTGACCCTGGAGACCGACAAGGCCTATGCGCCGACTTTCGTCTTCAACTGCCTGACGGCCAATGTCGCCGCCATCGTCGACATGAAGCTGGTGCAGTCCAAAGAAGTCAATGGCGACTGGGGCTATGGCTGGCTCAAGACCAACTACGCCGGCTCCGGCCCGCTCAAGCTGCGCGAGTGGCGCGCCAATGAAATCGTGGCGCTGGAGCGCAACGACAACTATTACGGCGCCAAGCCCAAGCTGGCGCGCGTGATCTACCGCCACGTGAAGGAATCGGCCACGCAGCGCCTGCTGCTCGAGAAGGGCGACATCGACATCGCCCGCAACCTCAGCCCGCAGGACATCGCCGCGCTCTCGGCCAACAAGGACGTGAAGCTCACCTCCACGCCCAAGGGCACGGTCTACTACATCAGCCTGAACCAGAAGAACCCCAACCTGGCCAAGCCCGAAGTGCGCGAGGCCATGAAATACCTGGTCGATTACAGCGCCATCGGCGACACGCTGATCAAGAACATCGGCGTGGTCAACCAGAATTTCCTGCCGCAGGGCCTGCTGGGCGCCAGCACCGAAAAGCCCTACAAGCTCGACGTCGCCAAGGCCAAGGCATTGCTGGCCAAGGCGGGCCTGCCCAACGGCTTCAAGGTGACCATCGACATGCGCACCATACAGCCGGTGCAAGGCATCACCGAGGCCTTCCAGCAGACGGCCAAGCAGGCCGGCATCGACGTCGAGATCATTCCCGGCGACGGCAAGCAGACGCTGACCAAATACCGCGCCCGCACCCACGACATGTACATCGGCCAGTGGGGCGCCGACTACTGGGATCCGCATTCCAACGCCGACACCTTCACGCGCAATCCCGACAACGCCGACGACGCCAAGGCCAAGCCCCTGGCCTGGCGCAATGCCTGGGCGATTCCCGAGCTGACCAAGCAGTCGGATGCCGCGGTGCTCGAGCGCGATGCCGGCAAGCGCAAGAAGATGTATGAAGACCTGCAGGCCGAGTTCCGCAAGACCAGCCCCTTCATCATGCTGTACCAGCAGACCGAGGTGGCCGCCTACCGCGGCAACGTGGACGGACTGAAACTCGGCCCGACCTTCGACAGCAACTACATGTTCAACGTTTCCAAGCGCTGACCGCGCCGGCCCCCAAGCTTTGGCCATTCCCGACCCCACGGCCGCCGACGTGGCGCCGCTCAGCGCGGTGGCTTCGCGCACGGCCGGCCAGCGCCTGGCGCCCCGCGCCAGGAGCTTCGCCAACTTCCTGGTGGTGATACTGCTCACCTACCTGGGCCTGCTCGCGGTCACGTTCTTTATAGGCCGGGTGATCCCGATCGACCCGGTGCTGGCCATCGTGGGCGACCGTGCGCCGGCCCACGTGATCGAACGGACCCGCCAGGAGCTGGGGCTGGACAAGCCGCTCTACGAACAGTTCTACATCTACCTCGGCAAGGTGCTCAAGGGCGACTTCGGCACCTCGGTGCTGACCGCCAATCCGGTGATGACGGACATCAAGCGCGCCTTTCCGGCCACGTTGGAGCTCGCCAGCCTGGGTATCTTGATAGGTGCGGGCCTGGGTGTACCGCTGGGTGTGTGGGCCGCCGTGCGGCGCGGCAAGCTGGTGGACCAGGTGGTGCGTGTGATCGGCCTGGTGGGTTATTCCGTGCCCATCTTCTGGCTGGGGCTGATGGCGCTGGTCGTGTTGTATGCGCGCCTGGGCTGGGTGTCAGGGCCGGGGCGCATCGACGTGACTTACGAATACACGATCACACCCGTCACAGGCCTGCTGCTGCTCGATACGGCCATGGCCGGCGAATGGGAAGCTTTTCGCAATGTGTTTTCGCACCTGATACTGCCGGCCTCGCTGCTGGGCTATTTCGCGCTGGCCTACATCAGCCGCATGACGCGCTCCTTCATGCTCAACGAACTCGCGCAGGAGTATGTGATCGCCGCGCGCGCCAAGGGTCTGTCGGAGTCGCGCATCATCTGGCGCCACGCGCTGCGCAACGCCATGGTGCCGCTGGTGACGGTGATCGCCTTGTCGTATGCCGGCTTGCTCGAAGGCTCGGTGCTGACCGAAACCGTCTTCGCCTGGCCGGGCCTGGGCCTGTACATCACCAACTCGCTGCAGAACGCCGACATGAACGCGGTGCTGGGCGGCACCATCATCGTGGGCTCGGTTTTTGTGGGCTTGAACCTGCTGTCCGACGTGCTTTATAAACTGCTTGATCCCAGGACGCGCATCCGATGAGCTCCTCTAAAACCGCATCCCTGCGCGACTGGCTGGCCACCGACAGGCCCGGCTCGCGCCGCCAGGCCTTTATGGGCCGCGTGTACCACGGCTGCCGCGATTTTTCGCGCAACCGGCTGGCCATGCTGGGGCTGCTCATTGTGGTGGCGCTGGTGCTGGTGGCGATCTTTGCCGACCTGCTCGCGCCTTACTCGGCCTACACCGGCGACCTGCGCACCACGCGCTTGCTGCCGCCCTCATGGATGCACTGGTTCGGCACCGACGACCAGGGCAGGGACATCCTCTCGCGCATCATCATCGGTTCGCGCATCACGCTGATGGTGGTCATCCTGGTGGCGGTGCTGGCCGCGCCGCTGGGCCTGATCGTCGGCACCGTGGCGGGCTATGCGGGCGGCTGGGTGGATGCGGTGCTGATGCGCATCACCGACATCTTTCTCGCGTTTCCGCGCCTCATCCTGGCGCTGGCTTTTGTCGCGGCGCTGGGCCCCGGCATACAAAACGCGGTGATTGCCATCGCCATCACCTCCTGGCCGCCGTATGCGCGCATGGCGCGCGCCGAGACGCTGACCATCAGGCAGACCGACTACATCGCCGCCGTGAAGTTGCTGGGCGCCTCGCCATGGCGCATTGTGCTGGGGCACATCATGCCGCTGTGCGTGTCCTCGGTGATCGTGCGCGTCACGCTGGACATGGCCGGCATCATCCTGACGGCCGCCGGCCTGGGCTTCCTCGGCCTGGGCGCGCAACCGCCCATGCCGGAATGGGGCGCCATGATCGCCAACGGCCGCCTCTATGTGCTGGACCAGTGGTGGGTGGCGGCCGCGCCCGGCGCGGCGATCTTTGTCGTGAGCCTGGCCTTCAACCTGCTGGGCGACGGCCTGCGCGACGCGCTGGATCCGAAGGCCGCCAAATGACAGATTCCGCAACGCCCCTGCTGGTGGTCGACGACCTGCGCGTCAGCTTTCCGCGCCGTGACGGCGGCATGACCGAAGCGGTGCGCGGTGTGTCTTTCACGCTGGGCCGTGAGCGCCTGGGCATTGTGGGCGAATCAGGGTCGGGCAAGTCGCAGACCGGCCGCGCCATCATGGGGCTGACCGCACCCGAGGGCCGCATCAGTGCCAAACGGCTGGAGTTCGCCGGGATGGACCTGCTCCACTGCGCACCAGCCGAGCGCCGAGCCTTGCGCGGCGGCCGCGTCGCCATGGTGCTGCAGGACCCGAAGTTCTCGCTGAACCCGGTCATGACGATTGGCGCGCAAATTGTGGAAACGCTGCAGGTCCACAGCCGTGTGCCGGCGTCCGAAGCCAAAAAGCGCGCGCTCGCCGCGCTGGAGTCGGTGCGCATCGACGACCCGGCGCGTGTCTTCAAGCTCTACCCGCATGAAGTCTCGGGCGGCATGGGCCAGCGCGCCATGATCGCGATGATGCTGATCGCCGATCCGGATCTTCTGATCGCCGACGAGCCCACCTCGGCCCTGGACGTGACAGTGCAGTTGCAGGTGCTGTCCATCCTCGATACCCTGGTGGCTGAACGCGGCATGGGGCTCATTCTGGTGTCGCACGACCTGCGGCTGGTGTCCACTTTTTGCGACCGCATCCTCGTGATGTACGCCGGCCGCGTGGTGGAGGAGCTGGAGGCTGGCGGCCTGGCGAATGCCAGACACCCCTACACCCGCGGCCTGATGGCCTGCCTGCCGCAACTGGGCGCCTCCACACATCCGCTGGCCACGCTCGACCGCAAACCGGAGTGGGCGCTGTGAACACGCTGGCTTCATCCGCGTCGCTGGGCCTGGAGGTGAACGGGCTGCGCGTGGTGTACGACGGTTTCGTCGCGGTCGAGGGCAGCTCCTTCAGCGTGAGCCCCGGCGAAAGCTTTGGCATCGTCGGTGAATCAGGCTCGGGCAAGTCCACGGTGCTGCGCGCCATCTGCGGACTGGCGCCCCGCACGGGCGGCACGGTCCGCTTGTTGGGCCAGGACAGCGCACCCGGCAGCAAGGCCTTCAGGCGGCAGGTGCAGATGGTGTTCCAGGACCCCTACGGTTCGCTGCACCCGCGTCACACGGTGGACCGCATCCTGGCGGAGCCCCTGGCCATCCACGGCATCGCCGATGCGGAGGCGCGCATCGAACGCGCGTTGGAGGAAGTCGGCCTGGGCAAGGGCTTTCGTTTTCGTTATCCGCACCAGCTTTCGGGCGGGCAGCGCCAGCGCATTGCCATCGCGCGGGCCCTGATCCTGGAGCCGCAAATCCTGCTGCTGGACGAGCCCACCTCGGCGCTGGATGCTTCGGTGCAGGCCGAGGTGCTCAACCTGCTCGAAGAACTTCGCCGCCGGCGCGCCCTGACCTTCATCATGGTGAGCCACGACCTGGCGGTCGTTACCCACCTGTGCGAACGGCTCATGGTGATGCAGCGCGGCCGGACGGTGGAGATGCTGCCTTCGGCCGACCTCGCTGCGCATCAAGTCACCAATGCCTACACGCTGAGCCTGATGGAAGCTTCCACGGGTTTCAAGCGTCGCGTTGCGCAAGATACTGCCGTGTAGGTGTTGTCAGGCTCTGGCGCGCCAACGAAGCGCGTGTTTTAATTTCCTTTCAACGCACCAAGGCCACCAAATGATCCACTGGGAAGCCCACACCTGCCTGCCGCTGCACCCGGACGCTGATTTTTCGCCGATGGACGCGCTGCTCGCCGCGGGGGTCAACTACGTCTCCATCAACGTCGGCATGGACATGAACCCGGTGGCGCAAATCATGGCGGTGATCGCCGCCTTCCGCGCGAAGATCGCGGCCCACCCCGACCGCTACCGGCTGGTTTCCAGCGTGGACGAAATCCGCGAAGCCGCCGCGGCGGGCCAGCTCGCCATCGGCTTCGACCTCGAAGGCGCGATACCGCTGCAGGAGCAGCCCGAGATGGTGACGCTCTACCGCGAGCTCGGCGTGCGGCAAATCCACTTCGCCTACAACCGCAACAACAGCGTGGCCGACGGCTGCCACGACGTGGCGCGCGGCCTCACGCCGCTGGGCGTGCGCATGGTGCGGGCCGTCAACGCGGCGGGCCTCTTGATGGACTGCTCGCACACCGGCCGGCGCTGCAGCCTGGACATCATGGCGGCGTCGTCCAAGCCGGTGATCTTCAGCCACGCCAACCCGCTGGCGCTGGTCGAGCACGGCCGCAACATCAGCGACGAGCAGATACGCGCCTGCGCCGCGACGGGAGGCGTGGTCTGCGTCTCGGGCGTCTCGGCCTTCCTCGGCACCCCCACGCCGGACGCCAACGACATGGCGCGGCATGTGGCCTATGTCGCCGGCCTGGTCGGCGCACAGCATGTGGGCATAGGCCTGGACATCAGCTTCCGCCAGGACGAACTCAATGACGACCCGCCCGGCGACTACGACCCGCATTACTGGTGGCCCAAGTCGGCCGGGTATGACCGCAGCGTGCAGCGCATGAGCTACACACCGGTCGAGACCTGGCGGCTGCTGCCCGAGGCCTTGCGCCGCGTGGGCCTGAGTGCGGCCGAGATCGAAGACGTGATGGGCGACAATATGATGCGTGTCGCCGGCATCGCCTGGCGGCACGCCTGAAAACCTCGTCAAACTACCGGCAGCCCTTCATGTCCTCCATCACGCTTCGCTTCCTGGCCGAACCCAGTACTGTCAACTTCGGCGGAAAAGTCCACGGCGGCACCGTCATGAAATGGATTGACGAGGCCGGTTATGCCTGCGCCACCAGCTGGGCCAAGCGCTATTGCGTCACCGTCTCGGTGGGCAGCATCCGTTTTCAGCGCCCCATCATGATCGGTGACCTGGTCGAGGTCGAAGCCCGCCTGGCCTATACCGGCAATACCAGCATGAACATTTCGGTGGAAGTGCGTGCCGGCGACATGAAAACCGGCCAGATGGCGGTCATCACCGAGTGCCTGGTGGTGTTTGTCGCGATCGACCTGGACGGCAAGGCCTTGCCCATAGAGCCCTGGCATCCGAACACGCCCGGCGACATTGCCTTGGCCCAGCGCGTCAAGGCGCACCTGGACGCCGCGCGCAACATGCAGCTGGCCTGAGCCGCCTCGGTCCACTCATGCAATTGACAGGCCGCGACCTGGCGGCAGCCTTTACTGTGGTCTTGCTGTGGGGCGTGAACTTTGTGGTGATGAAGTTCGGGTTGCGCGACTTCACGCCGTTCCAGCTGGGTACGGCCCGCTATGTGTTCGCGGCCCTGCCGCTGGTGCTGCTGGTGCGCCCGCCCAAGGTGGCCTGGAAGTGGATTGTGGGCTACGGCCTGCTGCAGGGCGTGGGGCAGTTCGGCATCCTGTTCTTCGCTCTCAAGGTCGGTATGACGGCGGCGCTCGCTTCGGTGCTGCAGCAGACCCAGGTGTTCTGGACGGCGCTGTTTGGGTTTGTGCTGCTGCATGAGCGCGTCAGCCGCCCGTTACAGCTTGGCCTGCTGCTCGCGGCCCTGGGCCTGGGCTGCTTTGCGCTCAACTATGTGAACCCCTCCGCCGGCACTGCCGCCACCACGCCGCTGGGCTTTGTGCTCACCTTGTGCGGGGCGGCCATGTGGGCCATGTCCAACATCGTGGCGCGGCGTGTGCAGCAGAACTACAGCGACTATTCGCCACTCGCGTTCGTGGTGTGGAGCAGTCTGGTCGCGGTGCTGCCTTTTGCCGCGCTGTCCTGGGCTTTTGATCCTGAGCCCATGCGCTGGCATTGGCTGGATGCGCGCGGGTCGAGCTGGGCGGCTGTGGCCTACCTGGGCTGGGCCGCCACCATCCTGGGCTACGGCCTGTGGACAAACCTTCTCAAGCGCCACCCCGCCAACCGTGTCGCGCCCTTCAGCCTGGGCGTTCCCGTCGTGGGGCTGGCCACGGGCATGCTGGTGCTGGGCGAGGTCGTGACGCCCTGGCAATGGGCCGGTGTCGCGTTCGTGGTGGCCGCGCTGGCCTGTGTGATGCTGGGCGGACTCAGACCGCGCCCGCGGCAGGCTTGACCTTGGCCATCTGCCCGCCGCCAAACCAGGCTGCCAGCAGCTCCAGCGTGTAGCGCACCTTGGCCGGCTGTTCGCCGCGCCGCGGCGTGACGGCGTACACCGGGACATCCGCCATGCGCCAGCCCGGCAATACCGGCAACAGCCGGCCCTCGGCCAGCGCCTTGCGGTCGTCTTCGCTGACCCCCATGCTGATGCCCCAGCCGGCCAGGGCCAGCGCATGCAGCGCCGTGACCTGTGAGGCCTGCACCCGGCCTTCCAGCCTCAGGGTCTCGCGTTCACCGGACGGGCCCAGCAGTTCCAGCATGTCCGCGCTGTTGTTGCGGTTGCTGGCCAGCCAGTCGTGGCGCAACAAATCCTGCGGCGTGGCGGGCCAGCCGCGTTCGGCCAGGTAGGCCGGCGAAGCGCAGAGCTGGCGCGTCATGCTGCCAAGCTTGCGCGCCACCAGGCTGGAATCCGCCAGCTCGCCCACACGCACCGCGATGTCCACCCGCGCCTCGATCAGGTCGATCAGCTTGTCGTCCAGCAGCAGGCGCAGCGTAAGCCGAGGGTAGCCGCGCAAGGGCGCCAGGGCCGAGGCCAGCAGGCTGCCGAAGCCGGCCGGCGCGGTCAACCGCAGCTCGCCCTCGGGTTCGTCACGCAGGCGCACCAGCGCCTGTTCGGCCTCGCGTGCGGCACCCACCATCGCCGCGCAGCCGGCGTGGTAGCGCTCGCCGGCCTCGGTCAGCGTGATGCGCCGGGTCGAGCGGTGCAGCAAGGCCAGGCCCAGGGCCTGCTCGAGCTGGCGCAAATGCTGGCTCACAGCCGAAGGCGTCATGCCCAGGCGGCGCGCAGCCGCCGTGAGCGAGCCCGCCGCCACCACCTCGGCAAAAACGGCCATGCGCTTGAGTTGGTCCAGGGATTTGTCGCTCATTGATTAGTTTTACTTCACAGTGTTGTCAGATTTTGCCGTCTACTCATCAATCTGTGAAGCAGCCAAACTAAGGGCTTCTTTCATCCACAGAGGAATTTCCATGAACATCGCACTCATTGGCGCCACCGGTTTTATTGGCGCACCCCTTCTTTCCGAGCTGCTGGGCCGCGGCCATAAAGTCACCGTGCTGGCCCGCAACCCCGGCAAAGTCGTGCCGCAAACCGGCCTCAAGGTGGTCGCTGCCGACGCGCTGGATGCCAACCAGGTCGCCAAGGCCGCAGCCGGCCATGACGCCGTCATCAGCGCCTACAACCCCGGCTGGGGCGAGCCCAGGATTTATGAGCTGCACCTGCAGGCCAGCAAAGCCATCGTCGACGGCACGAAACAGGCGGGCGTGAAGCGTCTGTTGGTGGTGGGCGGCGCGGGCAGCCTCTATGTGGCGCCCGGCCTCCAACTGGTGGACACACCGCAGTTCCCTGCCGAATACAAGCAGGGCGCACTGGCCGCGCGCGAGGCACTCAACCAGCTGAAGCTCGAAACCTCACTCGACTGGAGTTTTGTCTCGCCCCCCATTGGCCTGGCGCCCGGGGAGCGCACCGGCAAATACCGGCTCGGCGCGGATGAGCTGCTGTCCGGCCAGGGCGACAAGCCGGCCGGCATCTCGGTGGCCGACCTGGCCGTGGCCATCGTTGATGAGATCGAGAAACCGCGGCATGTGCGGCGCCGGTTTACTGTGGCCAATTGACGCTGATTGGCCTTGCAGCGCTTGGGCCGGGGCTTGCTCCGGCTCACCCCACCTTCTCTTCTTTCGTCACCAACCAGATCCCATAACAAACCAGCAACAACGCCAGCCCGTTCTTCCACTCCAGAAAACTCTCATCCAGAAACAGCGCCGACAGCACCGTCCCGAAAACTGGCACCATGAAGTTAAAGACCGTGATCATGCTGACCCGGTTGTACTTCAGCAAAATTGTCCACAGCGAAAACGCGGCGGATGACAGCACCACGAGGTAGACCATCAGCAGGGTGGACTTGAGGCTGAAGCCGGTCAGCGTGCCGCCGGTGGCGAAGCCGATCAACAGCAGGGCCAGGCCGCCTATGGCGAGCTGCCAGCCGGTCAGCACGACCGAATCCACGCGTTGCGAAACTTTTTTGCCGTAAATGCTGGCGGCCGAGAGTACAAAGGCGGCGATCACGACAAAGCCTTCGCCCAGCAGCGTGAAGTCGAAGCTCAACAGGTTTTCGCTGAAATTCACCACCATCACGCCGGCAAAACCCACGACGCAGCCCAGCACCTTGTTGAAGCTGAGCCGGTCGTTCTTGTAGATGTAGTGCGCGAGCAGCACGCTGAAAAACGTGCCGGTCGCGTTCATGATGGAGCTCTTCACGCCGGTGGCATAGGCCAGGCCGATGTAGAAGAAGACGTACTGCACGCTGGTTTGCGTCAGGCCCACGATGGCGACCTGGCCGAAGGTGCGGCTGTCCAGCTGAAACACCGGCTTGCGGCCGAGCAGGGCGAACACCAGCAGCACCAGGCCGGCAAAAATAAAACGCCAGCCCGCGAACACCAGCTTGGAGGGAATGTCGTTGGCGGCGATCTGGAACAGCGCATAGCCGTTCTTGATCGCCGGGTAGGCGCTGCCCCAGAGCAGGCAGCACAGCGAGGCCAGCAGGAAAACCACTTTGCGCTGGGTGAAAAAGGCGGAGCTGTTCAAGACCTGGATCCGTTAAGAAGGAAGAAAAAGGAAAGGCGCGGCCTGGGCGCAAAGGCGCCCAGGTGCGGCACATAAAAGATCTAGAGCAGACGCGCCAGATAACGACCGGTATGGCTCGCGGGGTTGGCCGCGATGTCTTCCGGCGTGCCCACGCCCACCACGGTGCCGCCGCCGGCGCCGCCTTCGGGGCCCATGTCGATGAGCCAGTCGGCCGTCTTGATGACGTCCAGGTTGTGCTCGATCACGACAATCGTGTTGCCGGCGTCGCGCAACTGGTGCAGCACCTTGAGCAGCAGGTCGATGTCGGCGAAGTGCAGGCCTGTGGTCGGCTCGTCGAGGATGTACAGCGTGCGGCCGGTGTCGCGCTTGCTCAGCTCCAGCGCGAGCTTGACGCGCTGCGCCTCGCCGCCCGAGAGGGTGGTCGCCGCCTGGCCGAGCTTGATGTAGGACAGGCCCACGTCCAGCAAGGTCTGCAGCTTGCGCGCGATGGTGGGCACGGCCTTGAAGAACTCAGCTGCGTCCTCAACCGTGAGCTCCAGGATCTGTGCGATGTTCTTGCCCTTGTACTGGACTTCCAGCGTCTCGCGGTTGTAGCGCATGCCTTTGCAGACGTCGCAGGGCACATACACGTCGGGCAAAAAGTGCATCTCGACCTTGACCACGCCGTCGCCCTGGCAGGCTTCGCAGCGGCCGCCGGCGACGTTGAAGGAAAAGCGCCCCGCGCCGTAGCCGCGTTCACGGGCCGTGTTCATTTCGGCCATCAGCTCGCGAATCGGCGTGAAGAGGCCGGTGTAGGTGGCCGGGTTGCTGCGCGGCGTACGGCCGATCGGTGACTGGTCGACGTTGATGACCTTGTCGAAATGCTCTATGCCCTCGATCGCCTCGTGCGCGGCGGGTTCCTCGTGCGCGCGGTACAGGGTGCGGGCCACGGCGGCATACAGCGTGTCGTTGACCAGCGTGGACTTGCCCGAGCCGGAGACACCAGTCACGCAGGTGAACAGGCCCACCGGAAACTCGACGCTCACGCCTTTGAGGTTGTGGCCTGTGGCCTTGATGACGCGCAGCGCCTGCATGTCGCCCAGCGTGGCCTGGTGGATGGCTTCGCGCGCGGCGCGGCGTTCGGCGGCCGGGCTTTGCGGAAAGCGCGAGGTCTTTTTCTTCTCGGCGGCTTCGACGGCCTTCACCGTCGGAAGCCAGGGCGTGCGACGCTTGGGCACGGCGATCTGCAATGTCTGCGCCAGGTATTTGCCGGTCAGGGAATCGGGGTTGTCCTTCACCTCATTGAAGGTGCCCTGGGCCATCACGCGCCCGCCGTGGATGCCGGCGCCCGGCCCCATGTCGATGACGTGGTCGGCGGCGCGGATCATGTCCTCGTCGTGCTCGACCACCAGCACGCTGTTGCCGATGTCGCGCAAATGCTTGAGCGTGCCGATCAGGCGGTCGTTGTCGCGCTGGTGCAGGCCTATGCTGGGCTCATCGAGCACATACATCACGCCTGTCAGGCCCGAACCGATCTGCGAGGCCAGGCGTATGCGCTGCGATTCGCCGCCCGACAGTGTTTCTGCGCTGCGGTCCAGGCTCAGGTAATTGAGGCCCACGTCGTTGAGGAATTTCAGGCGCAGGCCGATTTCGCGCACCACCTTGGCCGCGATCTCGGCCTTGGCGCCTTCCATTTTGAGGGTGCTGAAGTACGCAAAGCTTTCGCGCAGGGTGGCGTGGCTGATCTCATAGATCGCCTTGCGGCCGGGCGCGGCGCCGTCCTCGGGCGCGCTGACCAGGTACACATGGCGCGCCTCGGTGCGCAGCCGCGTGCCTTCGCAATCGGGGCAGGGCTGCACGCTGCGGTAGCGGGCCAGTTCCTCGCGCACGGCGGCGGAGTCGGTCTCGCGGTAACGGCGCTCGAAGTTGGTGATCACGCCTTCGAAGGGGTGCTTTTTGCTGATCTTCTTGCCGGCGAAGTTGCCCGAGTCCATCACGTAGCTGAACTTGATTTCCTCGTCGCCCGAGCCGTGCAGTACGACCTGCTGCACGTTGTACGGCAGGTCCTCAAAGGCCGTGTCGATGTTGAACTTGTAGTGCCTGGCCAGGCTCTCCAGCATCGAGAAGTAATAGCCGTTGCGCCTGTCCCAGCCCTTGACGGCGCCGCTGGCCAGGCTGAGCGAGGGGAAGGCCACCACGCGCGCCGGGTCGAAAAACTCCATATGGCCCAGGCCGTCGCAGCTCGGGCAGGCGCCGACCGGCGAGTTGAAGGAAAAGAGCCGCGGCTCCATCTCGCTGAGCGAATAGTCGCAGACCGGGCAGGAGAACTTCGCGCTGAACAGGTGCTCCTTGTCGCCGTCCATCTCCAGCGCGATCGCCTTGCCGTCGGCCAGGCGCAGCGCGGCTTCGAAGCTTTCGGCCAGGCGCTGCTGCAGGTCGGCGCGCACCTTGACGCGGTCTATCACCACGTCGATGTTGTGCTTCTCGGTTTTCTTGAGCTTGGGCAGGTCGTCGAATTCGTAGGCCGTGCCGTCGACGCGAAAGCGCACATAGCCTTGGGACTGCATCTCGGCGAACAGGTCCACGAACTCGCCCTTGCGGTCGCGCGCCACCGGCGCCAGGATCATCAGCTTGGTGTCTTCCGGCAGGGCCAGCACGGTGTCGACCATCTCGCTGACGCTTTGCGCCTGCAAGGGCAGGTCGTGGATGGGGCAGAACGGCGTGCCGGCGCGGGCAAACAACAGGCGCAGGTAGTCGTGGATCTCGGTCACCGTGCCCACGGTGGAGCGCGGGTTGTGCGAGGTGGCTTTCTGCTCGATGGAGATCGCGGGCGACAGGCCCTCGATCATGTCCACGTCAGGCTTGTCCATCAACTGCAAAAACTGGCGCGCGTAGGTGGACAGGCTTTCGACATAGCGGCGCTGGCCTTCGGCGTACAGCGTGTCGAAGGCCAGGGACGACTTGCCCGAGCCGCTCAGCCCGGTGATGACCACCAGCTGGTTGCGCGGGATATCCAGGTCGATGTTCTTGAGGTTGTGCGTGCGCGCGCCGCGAATGCTGATGCGCTGCGCCGCCAGGGCCTGGGCCAGGTAGCGGCCCGCGGGCTCGGCCACGTGCCGGCCTTCAGCGGCCTGGGGGGCGAGGTATTTGCTGTCGTCGGGAGAGTTCAAGATGTGGCAGCCGCAAAACTCTCCATCATAGACCGAAGCACTGTTTCAAGCACAATAGTCATTTAGGCAGGGTCCGGGCCACCGGGGCTTGCCGTGCTACAGCGGCCAAATTTCCGATTTGCCCCCCGGTTTGGGTCGTCTTTTGTCCGGTTTTGAGTTTTTTGCCTGTTTATCCCTTGTCCGAGCCCTCTGTCCCCCCGTCTTACCCCATGACCCCCACCGAGCGGCGCGCCAGCGCCTCGCTGGCGTCGATATTCGCGCTGCGCATGCTGGGCCTATTCCTGGTGTTGCCGGTGTTCGCCCTGGAAGCGGCCAAATACCCGGGTGGCGACGACCCGGCGCGCGTCGGCCTGGCCATGGGCATTTACGGGCTCACGCAGGGCCTGCTTCAGATCCCCTTCGGCATTGCTTCGGACTGGTGGGGCCGCAAACGCGTGATTATTTCCGGCCTGCTGGTGTTCGCCCTGGGCAGTTTTATCGCGGCCTGGGCGCCTGACCTGGACTGGCTGGTGGCCGGCCGCGCGCTGCAGGGAGCGGGCGCGATTTCGGCCGCCGTCACTGCGCTGCTGGCCGATTCCACGCGCGATGAAGTCCGCACCAAGGCCATGGCGCTGGTGGGCGGCAGCATTGCGCTGATGTTTGCGCTCTCCTTGCTCGTCGCGCCGTTGCTGGCGGGCTATATCGGCCTGCACGGCCTGTTCGCCCTGACCGGTGCGCTGGCCCTGGCCGGTATCGTGGTGGTCGCCTGGTGGGTGCCGCCCGAGCCGGTGGAGCATGCGAACCGCCCGCGCGGCAGTGTGCTGGAGGTCCTCAGGGACCCGGCCCTGCTGCGGCTGGACTTTGGTGTGTTCGTGTTGCATGCGGTGCAGCTGGCCATGTGGGTGGCGATACCGGCGCTGCTGGTGTCGGCCGGCCTGGAGAAGGCACACCACTGGCAGGTCTACCTGCCGGCGGTGCTGGCGTCCTTCCTGGTGATGGGCGTGACGCTGTTCCCGCTGGAGCGGCGCGGTTACCTGCGTGCCGTGTTCCTGGGTGCGGTTGGCCTGGTTGCCGCGGTGCAACTGGGCTTGTTGTGGGTGGCGTCATCGGCCCCGGCGCCGCACGGCCTGGGCTTGCTGGCTGCCCTGCTGTTCCTGTTTTTCTGCGGGTTCAACGTGCTGGAAGCCACCCAGCCCAGCCTGGCGTCCCGCGTGGCGCCCGCGCATGCGCGCGGCGCCGCGCTGGGTGTGTACAACACCTTGCAGTCGCTGGGCTTTTTTGCCGGCGGCGCGGTGGGCGGCTGGGTCACCAAGGCCCACGGCGCGGCGGGGCTTTTCCTGCTGTGCGCGGGCCTGATGCTGGCCTGGCTGGTGGTGGCCTGGCCCATGAGGGCGCCCGGACGCCATGCGGCCCCGGTTGGCGAGGCCTTGCCGGGCCGGCCAGTTAAACTGTGAGTTATTCATAAATAGCAGGCAGGCTCCGTCCTGCCCTGTAGATCAGCTCAGGAGAACCTCTCATGGCATCCGTCAATAAAGTCATCGTCGTCGGCAATCTGGGCCGCGACCCCGAAATGCGCACCTTCCCGAGTGGCGACCAGGTCGCCAACGTCACCATCGCCACCACCGACAGGTGGAAGGACAAGCAGACCGGTGAAATGAAAGAGGCCACCGAATGGCACCGCGTGGTGTTCAACGGCCGCCTGGCCGAAATCGTCGGCCAGTACCTGCGCAAGGGCTCACAGGTCTATGTGGAAGGCTCGCTGCGCACGCGCAAGTGGACCGACAAGGACGGCCTCGAAAAATACACCACCGAAATCCGCGCCGACCAGATGCAGATGCTGGGCAGCCGCCAGGGCATGGGCGGCCCCGGTGGTGACGACGGCGGTGGCTACGAAGCCCCACGCCAGTCCGCACCCGCGCGTGCGCCGGCAGCGGCAGCCCCGCGCCAGGCACCGGCGGCCTCCAAGGCGCCCAGCGGTTTTGACGACATGGATGACGACATTCCGTTCTGAATACCCGGCACGAAAAGTTCTTTTGATTCAGGCCCGCGCTCCGAGAGGAGGGCGGGCTTTTTCTTTTTCCTGGCTGTCAGTTCATCGCCCGGTGGACCAGCAGCGTGTCCGTGAACTGCTCGAAGCCCACAACCTCACCGCCACGCAGGTGCCACACATGGGCCGCTCGGGCCTGCATGTCCTTTCCCGTGGCGCGGTAGGTGCCGTGGTAGGTCCCGATCCCGACGATGTGTTCGCCGCCGTCGATGAGGCTTTGCAATTCGAAGCGATAGCCGAGCCAGTCCCTGCCCAGTACGGCAAAGACGTTCTCGGCCACCGCTTGCGGCCCGACCCAGGTGCCCGCGCAGGGAAAGCCCGCCATTTCCGTCCAGCGTGCCTGCGGCGAGACATGGGCCATCATCGCGGCCATGTCGGTCTGGGCCGAGGCGGCATAGTGGGCTCGGATGATGTCGATATTCGACATCATTGGCTTCAGCCCCACTTCATCTCACCCTTGGCGACCTTGGCGCCGATCTGCAGGGCCACGCCCATGCCGGCGTCCGGATAGCGTTTGGTCATGGCCGCAATGAGGGCGGCGCTGTCGGCGGCCTTGGCCAGTTCTTCCTCAAAGGCGACGAGGTAGTCGCGGGTGTAGCGGATCGCGCTTGCGTCCACCGCTGCCGTGGGCACCATGTGGCCGGGCACTGCCACGGCGGGTTTGCGCGCCGCCATGGCGTCCAGCGCCTTCACCCATGCGGCGCGGCCTTCGGCGCCCTGCGTGTCGGCGGTCCACACATGGACGCCGGAGAACAGCAGCACGCCGCCGAAGACGGCGTTCAGCGAAGGCACCCAGATATAGCGGCGATTCGCAAGGCCGTCAACGTCGGTGATCTCCAGGGCCTGGCCTTCCAGGCTGAGGCTCTTGCCGTCGAAGGCTTCGGGCATCACGATGTCGGCCAGGGCCTGCGGGCCGTTTTCCTTGAGCTGCGGGCCCCAGGTGGCCAGCTTCTTTTCCACATTGCCCTTGATGGCCGCAATCGTGGCCGGCGCGGCAATCACCTTGGCGTCCGGAAAGGCCGCCTTGATGGGCGCGAGGCTGAAGTAGTAATCAGGGTCGCTCTGGCTGATGTAAATGGTGGTGAGCTTTTTGCCCGTGGCCTTGATGGCCTCGGCCAGGGCCTTGCCGTTGGGCAGCGTGAAGCCCCCATCGATCAGCACGGCCTCGCGGTCGCCCGAGATCAGGACCGGGGCACGGAAGAATCCGTGCTCGCCGGCGGGAAAGTGTTTCCAGGTCAGGTTGGTATTTGCGGACATAGCGTCTTTCACTCCTAGGATGGCCGTCGCGACACCCGCGGCGGCTACAGTTTTAAGGGCTTCTCTTCGTGTGGTCATGGTTTTTTTGCTTTCTTACGGTTGACTAAAAGGTCTGCAGGTTCAGGCCGCTTCCAGCTCGCTGAGGAGCGCAGCCGGGTTGGAATAGAAATTCGCATGGTTCACGACCCAGCGCTTCGCGCCGGATTCGGCAACCAGGGTGGGCACGCCGCGAGCGCCGAACTCCCGCATCAAGGCCTGCGCCCGGCCGGTACGGGCCTGGTTGGCCGCGAGAAGGTCCGTGTCGGGGTGAGCGAGCATCGCTGCCGCCTGCTCCAGGCCCAACCCTTGCAGAAGGCCGGCCAGCGTCGCCAGCGAGGTCACGTCCTTGCCATCCACATAGCGCGCACTTTGTATGGCCTTGAGCGCGTCCAGTTCCTTCGCCGGCGCCGTCAGGGACACGGCCGTCAACGCCACCGTGGCCGGGCCGCTGTCGAAAAGCCGCTGGCGATCACCGAGAACCTGCTGGCGGTACTGCTCGCTGAAGGGCTGCCCGGTCAGGCGCTCAATGCGCTGGTCGTTGGACCAGGCATAGGCGGCGAATTCGCTATTCATGGGCCTTGCGCCGGTGCCTGAGAACAAGCCGGCCGGCAGCAATTCGAGCTTCACCGCGGGACTTTTCACCAATGCGGACACCAGCGGCGCGGCGCCGTAGCACCAGCCGCACAGCGGGTCGAAAAGGTATTGCAGGGTCTTGTTCATAGGCTTGCCGAGATGCTTTCTGAGTCCATGGGAGCGATGGTAGGCATCAAGCATTGACTGTTAAAGACATCTCTGCTAAACACAATGTATGTTTAAAGCAAACAATCAAGATGACAACAACCTTGGAGGGCTTGGCAACCTGCGGCGCCTGGCCTACTTTGTGGCGGTGGTGGAAACCGGCTCCTTCACCGCGGCGGCGGACCGCCTGGGCATCACCAAGGCAGTGGTCAGCCAGCAGGTTGCGCGGCTGGAGCGCGAATTCCGCACCTCGCTGCTGGTTCGTACCACGCGCAAAGTGCAGCCCACAGAACTGGGGCAGGCCTTTTACCGACGCTGCGCGCTGATCCTGCGCGAGGCCGAGAGTGCCTTTGACGACCTGGCTGAAACCTCGGCGGAGCCCTCAGGCATGCTGCGGCTCACCGCGCCCTTTGACTATGGGGTCGGCGTCGTGGTACCGGCTATTGCCGCCTTCACCCGGCGCTATCCCGCGTGCAGGGTCGATGCGGTCATGAGCGACCAGACGCTGGACCTTATGTCCGGTAACTTTGAACTGGCGATCCGTGTCGGCTGGCTGGCGGAAACCAGCTTGCAGGCCCGCAAAATAGGCTCCTTCCGGCAATTGCTGGTGGCGCCTCCGTCCATGCAGCCGCAGGTGGCGCGGCTCACGCGCCCGCAAGACATTGCCGATCTTCCCTTTGTCGCCAATACCGCCTTGCGTGAGCACCTCAGCTGGAACTTCTCGCTCAACGAGATCGAACGCCAGGCCGTGAATGTGCAGGCCTCGATTTTTCTCGACGCCACCCTCGCCGTGCGCGAAGCCGTCTGCCAGGGCGCGGGGCTTTCGGTGCTTCCGGACTATGCGGTCGCGGCTGATCTCGCAGCCGGCCGCCTGATCCAGGTACTGCCGCAATGGCAGCTGCCCTCGGGCGGCATCCATGCGGTGTTTCCGGCCGCGCGCTTTCGGCCTGCCAAGGTCCGCGCCTTTGTCGACCTGCTGGCGGAGAGGGCCCAGCAGGGGCAGGCCGCGGGCGGCGCGAAGCTAGGTTGAGAGGCTGAGTTTCAGCAGCGCCGCCCCGGCTGCCGCGCCCTGCCTCCTTCCAGCGCAATGAACACGGCATGGCTGGCGCCGATCGGGCTATGGCCGCGTGCGCGCCTGGCGCCCGCGGCAGCCCTGCGCGCCAGCGCCGCGAAGCCCCGGGCCGCCACAAAAGCCAGGAAGGCCGCCGCACTCAAGGGCCGGGCCAGCAGCGCGGCGGCGAGGCCTGGGCGGTAAGGCTCCCAGTACAGGCTCACGCCTTGCGCGCTTTCCGCAGGTTCGATGACAGCGTTCTCGTGGTCGCCAATGCGCACGCGATGGCCGGCCTCGATGAAGTGGTCGCCAGGGTCCTTGCCGCGCGTGAGCCAGAGCCGGCCTCGCAGCACGGTCAAATCGCCGCCGGCGCGGGGCAGGCGCAATGCCTGGCCGGGCAACAGGCGCCGGGTTCCGCCGTGAAACACGGCGTCTTTGGGTTTCGTGTTCATATACAAGCTCTTGAGGTTTATTGGGGGGATGCCGCAGGTGCCGCCGCCGGGCATCAAAGCCCGGCAAGGGCGTGCAATGCGGGGTTGTCGATCTGGCCGGCAAGCAGCCTGGCCGCCGCCGTGCTGGCGCCGTCGCCCAGTGCGCCGCGGTGCAGGCAGGCACGCACCGTAAGCTCACGCATGCCGCTGCGCGCGGCCAGTTCCTGCAGCTCGTTGATCCAGGCCGAGGCCTGGGGCATGGCCTGCGCGACCGCGATGCCGCACAACGCATCGAGCGCGTAACCCTTGCCCCACAGATAAGCATCGGGCAGGCGCACGCAGCGCGCCAGCGCGTCGACCAGGATTTCGGCCGCGCGTTGCGGTTCGCCGCGTGCCATGGCCACGCGCCCCAGTCCCCGGCCGGCGATGCCTTCCCAGCAGGGGTCGCCGATCTGGCAGCCCAGCGCGAAGGCGTGCTCGAAACGGTTCGCGGCCGCCTCCACGTCGCCGCGCAGCAGGTCGATTTCGGCGCGCAGCGATTGCGGCCAGGGCACAAAAGCGGTCCAGCCCGGCTGGGCCAGGGCCACCGACTGGTCCAGCGCCTCGGCGGCGGCATCGAGTTCACCGTGCAGCAGCAGCGCCCGTCCCAGCATGGACAGCGCATAGGCACGCTGCTTGGGGTCGCCCGCCGCCGCGCCCAGCGCATCGGCTTCGCGCAGCAGACTGATGGCCGCCGCGTAATGCGCGGTGTCGCTGAGGGCGCTGCCGTGCACGGTGGCGATGCGCGCCTGTTCGGCGCGGTCGGCGCCCGCGAGAGGCGCGGCGCGTTGCAGCCAGGCCAGCGTGCGTTCATAGCGGCCGCGCAGGAACTCGACATAACCCAGCTCGCGGCAAGCCGCCGCGGCGAGCGCCGGTGAGGCGTCCTGGCCCACCTCCAGTGCTTCATGCAGCGCCGTGGCGCCTTCCTCGTCGCGGCCCCGGGCGGCATGCACCAGCGCGCCGCCCAGGGCCACACGGGCACGCGCGCGCAGCGCCGCGTCGCCGGTGGCATCGGCCTCGACGATGGCGCGGCGCAGGCACTGCAGGCCGGCGTCGAGTGCGCCTGCGCCAATCGCGGCCTCTCCGGCCTCCAGCTGCGCCAGTGCCGCGGCACGCCCGGTGGCCGGCCGCGCGATGGGCGTTGCGGTAGCCGTGCGCAAGGCGGCATCGAGCGTGGCGCCGGGCTGCACACCGAGTTCGCGCCCGAACAACTCTCGGCAGGCGGCGGCCTGGCGCGCCGCGCCCACGCCGTCACCGCAAGCGGCGAGGCTGCGCACCAGCAGTGCCTGGTAGTTTTCGTCCAGCGGGTTGTGGCGCACCAGCCGGCCGGCCAGCGTGGCTGCTTCCGCCGTGGCGCCTGCCGCCATGCGGGCCAATGCGGCCTCGCGCAGCACGGCTTCGGCGGCGGCCTGGAGGTGGCGGCGTTCCGCGGCGAGCCAGACCTCGAAGGCCGGGCTGCCTGAAAAACTCATGCCCTCCAGCAGCTCGCGGTCCAGGCCGGGCGCGCACAGTGCTTGCGCCCAGCTTCCCGACAGCACCGCCCGCAGGTCGACATAAGTTGCCGGCGCCGGCGCAAGCTCCAGCAGCTCGCCGCGCAAGTCCTCGCTGCCCAGCAGGCGCCGCAGCTCGCTGAGGTTCCAGCGCAAGGCGGCCAGCGGGTCCTCCGCATCTTCGAACAACAATCCCGCCAGGTGCTTGCGGCTGACCGGCGCTTCGCTGCGCACCAGGTAGGCGAGCAGGCCCCAAACCTTGTGCCCGCGCGGCGCCGGCAGGGGCTGGCCGCCGCGCTCCACCCGCGGCGGGCCGAGCAGGTGGATGGCAAGCCCCAAAGGCGGTGTGTCGTTCGGGGCTTGCGAACTCACAGTCGGGCCTCAGGCTTCGGCGGTGGTGGGATCTATGACGCCGGTGACCCGCGCGACGGAGTCCGCCGGGAAACCGCCCCGGCGCGCATGTTCCCTCACGAGATCCTCGCTGGCCGCGTTGTAGACGCAGTACATCTTGCCGCCCGTCACGTAGCTCTGGACCCACTGCACGTCGGGCCCGAGTTCGCGCAGTACGCCGCACGATTTCTGGGAAATGGAGTGCAGCTCGGCCGGCTTGAGGGCGCCGAGTCCGGGGATGGCACGTTCGATCACGAATTTGGGCATAACAGTCTCCGTTGAGTTGATGGAGACCCGAAGATAGGCAGTGTACGTGTGAGCCACCGTGTGAGGAAGAAGCCTCGCATGGAGATATTTGCCTATTTGATTTGTGCCTTTTTTCTTACAAATCGGCAGAAGCGGATGCGCTGTTCATGGATAGCATCGGGGTGGTTGCCGCCCTGCGGGTGCGGTCGGCACAACACTTCCAAGAAAATGATGAATCGTTTCCCCTTGCTTTCGCCTTTCTCGCCGCGCGGCATCCTGCGCGGCATGGCCTTGCTGCTGGGCGGGCTGTGCGTAGCCGCACCGGCGCTGGCCGGCGGCAACACCGAACCCATCACCGACATTCTTCCGGCGACGGGCAGCGCCGGGCTCGGCGTGGTCACGCGCGTCGAGCGCTCGCCCTACAAGGACGCGGGCACCCGCTACGACCTGCTGCCGCTCTATCTTTACGAGGGCGAGCGCCTGTTCCTGCATGCCAACCGCGGCGGCGTCAAGCTGCTCAACGGCGACGAGCGCCGGCTGGACCTGTTTGTGGAGCAGCGCCTTGAAGGCTTTCCCACTGAGCGCCTGCCGGCCAGCCTGGCCGGCATGTCGGCGCGCGACTCCGCCATCGACCTGGGCTTGGGCTATCGCTGGCGCCAGCCCTGGGGCACGCTGCAGGCCGAGCTGGTGCACGACATCGGCAACACCTACAAGGGCAATGAGTTTCGCCTGGGCTACAGCTACGACTGGCGTTCCGGCCCCTGGATGCTGCGCCCCAGCCTGACAGTGGCGTTTCGCGACGCCAAGCTCAACAACTATTACTACGGTGTCGAGCCCGGCGAGGCCACGGCCGCCCGCCCCGCCTATGCGCCGGGCGCGGGTGTTCAAACGTCCCTGGGCCTGTATGGTTCTTATGACCTCACGGAACGCTGGCGCCTGCTGGCTGGCGTGTCGGCGACCTTCCTGGGCAACAAGGTCAAGGACAGCCCCATCGTGCAAAAAAGCGTGCTGCCCGCGGTCTATGTGGGCGCGGCCTATGACTTCGGCGGCCACAAACGCGAATGGGCCGAGAACGATACGCCCACCTACTTCAAGCTGCTGTACGGCAAGTCCACCGAGGACGGCTGCCACCTGGCCAAGATCATCACCGCGCAGTGCCTGTCCACGGCCAAGACCAATGCGACCAGCATCACCGGCATTCAGGTCGGCAAACCTTTTCTCAACAACGTGAACGGCTGGCCGCTGGATTTCATCGGCTATGTGGGCCTGACGCACCACAACGAGCGGGGGCTGCAGCCCAATGGCGTGCAGCTCGACCTGTTCATGAAGGCCGTGTACTCAGGCTTTCCGTGGAGCGAGCGCGTGAAGACCCGGCTGGGCCTGGGCGTGGGGGTGTCGTGGGCACAGCGGGCGCCTTACATCGAGGCCTCCAGCCTCGCGGCCAACGGCAAACAGGCCTCGCGCGTGCTCAATTTCCTGGACCCCACGCTGGACGTGAGCCTGGGCGACCTGATCGGCTACCGGCCGCTCAAGGAAACCTATATCGGCTTCGGCGTGTCGCACCGCTCGGGCATCTTTGGTTCGTCGCGCCTGCTGGGCAATGTCAACGGCGGCTCCAACTACATCTATACCTACGTTGAAACGGCGCTGTGACGCGCGGCGCCCGCGGCGGGTGATGCGATCGCTGGCATGTTTTGCACATTGCTGGCGGTGATCACGCCGCCGCCCAGGCAGACCTCGCCCTGGTAGAGCACGGCTGATTGGCCCGGCGTTACCGCCCACTGTGCATCGCTAAACACCAGCTCGCAGCTGTCGCCCAAGGCCTGGCGCAACTCGCAGGCGGCGTCCGCCTGGCGGTAGCGCGTCTTGGCTGCCATGGCGCCGGGCGCGGGGGCACCGCCGGCCACCCAGCTGCAGTCCTGCGCGGTGAGCACCGTCGATTGCAGCCAGGGGTGGTCATGGCCTTGCACCACCCACAGCGTGTTGGTGTCGAGGTCCTTTCGCGCCACAAACCAGGGCTCGTGCTCACCCACGCCGCGCAGCCCGCGCGCCTGCGCGGCCTTGAGGTCGGCGCCCTTGGCTTTCACGCCGCCTATGCCCAGGCCCTGGCGCTGGCCCAGCGTGTAGAAGGACAGGCCCACGTGTTCACCGAGCACGCGGCCCTTGTCGTTTTTGATGGGGCCGGGCGCCTTGGCGATGTAGCGGTTCAGGAAATCGCGGAAGGGCCGCTCGCCGATAAAGCAGATGCCGGTGGAGTCCTTCTTCTTCGCATTGGGCAGGCCGATCTCATCGGCGATGCGGCGCACTTCGGTCTTGTGCAGCTCGCCCACCGGAAACAGCGTCTTTGACAGCTGCGCCTGGTTCAGGCGGTGCAGGAAATAGCTCTGGTCCTTGGCAGGGTCCAGGCCCTTGAGCAGCTCGTGCAGGCCGGTGGCTTCGTTTTTGCGCACCTGTGCATAGTGCCCCGTGGCGATTTTCTCGGCACCCAGGCGCATGGCATGGTCCAGGAAGGCCTTGAACTTGATCTCGGCGTTGCACAGGATGTCGGGGTTGGGCGTGCGGCCGGCCTGGTATTCGCGCAGGAACTCGGCGAACACGCGGTCCTTGTAGTCGGCCGCGAAGTTGACGTGTTCTATCTCGATGCCGATCACGTCGGCCACGGCGGCGGCGTCGACGAAGTCGATGTTGGACGAGCAGTATTCGCTGTCGTCGTCATCTTCCCAGTTCTTCATGAAGATGCCGATGACCTCATGGCCCTGCTGTTTCAGCAGGTGCGCCGTCACCGCGGAGTCCACCCCGCCGCTCAGGCCGACGACGATCCGTTGCCGCCTGCCCTCGTGGCTGTGTGTGTTGGTTTGCATGTTGCCCATGGCCTGATTGTAAAAAGATGAACATTTTTGCGCCCGCCGCCGGCCTTGCGGCCCTGCTGGCTATACGGCCTGCGGCTTGCAGCAGGTGTTCAAGGACGAAAACCAGCGGATTTGCAGAGCCGTTCGGACTATTGTCGATAACCGCGCTGCGCCATCCCAGCCGTTTTCGGTGCGGTTTCCCGCAGAATGAAATGCTCCCATCTCTGCAGGAGCCGCCACATTGCAACGACGTCAATTTCTCTCTCGCACCGGCCGGGCCGCCATGGCTACCGGCATGGCCGCCGGGCTGCCATGGCTTTCGTCGCTGGCCCAAGCCGCGGGCCTCAAGCCCGTGGGCAAGTCCCAGGCCTTCGACTACGCGGCGCTCAAGGGCCAGGCGCGTGACCTGGCGGCCAAGCCCTACCGGGCCCGGGCCATCGCCTTGCCCGCCGGTATTTCGAACCTGAACTGGGACCAGCACCAGGCCATCCGCTTTCGGGACGACCATGCCTTGTGGGGCGATGACAAGCTGCGTTTCGTGGCCAAGTTTTTCCACCTCGGACTTTTTTTCAAGACGCCGGTGCGCATGCATGAAGTGAGCAACGGCCAGGCACAGGAACTGGCCTATGACCCGGCCATGTTTGACTACGGCAAAAGCGGCGTGCAGGGCGACAAGCTGCCCGCCGATCTCGGCTTTGCGGGCTTTCGCCTGAATTTCCATACCGATCCGGTGCGTGACGTGGCGGCCTTCCTCGGCGCCAGCTACTTTCGCGCGGTGGGCGGCGAGTGGCAGTACGGCCAGTCGGCGCGGGGCCTGGCCATCGACACGGCGCAAACTTTCCCGGAGGAGTTTCCGGACTTCGTCGGCTACTGGCTCGAAAAGCCGGACCCGAAAGCCAATTCGCTGACCGTGTACGCCCTGCTGGATTCGCCCAGTGTCAGCGGCGCCTACCGTTTTGTGATCACGCCCGGCGACACGCAGGTCATGGACCTGGACGTGGCACTGTATCCGCGTAAAACCATAGACCGCCTGGGCATCGCGCCGTGCACCAGCATGTTCCAGACCGGGGAAAACGACAGGCGCATGGGCTGGGACTGGCGTGGCGAGATCCACGACACCGACGGCCTGGCCATGCACAGCGGCACCGGCGAACGGCTGTGGCGCCCCTTGACCAACCCGGCGCAGCTGCAGTTCAACGCCTTCCAGGATGAGAACCCGCGCGGCTTTGGCCTGATGCAGCGCGACCGCAATTTTGACCACTACCAGGATGACGGCGTGTTCTACGACAAGCGTCCCAGCCTTTGGGTCGAGCCCAAGGGCAGCTGGGGCGCGGGCTCGGTGCAGCTGGTGGAAATCCCGACCGCGGACGAAACCTTTGACAACATCGTGGCCTTCTGGAACCCCAGGGACAAGCCGCAGGCAGGGCAGGAGCTGCTGTTTGCCTACCGGCTGCACTGGGGCGGCAGGCCGCCCGCGGCGGAAGCACCACTGGCGCGCTGTGTGGCCACACGCACCGGCCTTGGCGGAGTGGTCGGGCAAAAGCGCACGGCCTACACCCGGCGGTTTGTGGTCGACTTCGCGGGCGGCGACCTTGCGTTGCTGACTTCCAAGGCTCAGGTCAAAGCCATGATCACTGTCTCGCGCGGCACGACGGAGTTGGTGTCGGCCCGTCCGCTGGATGCCATCCAGGGATGGCGCGCCATGTTCGACCTGCGCCCCGACGGCGAGAGTACAGCCCCTATCAACCTGCGCCTGTATTTGCAGCTGGACGGCCAGCCCCTGACGGAGACCTGGCTCTACCAGTGGACGCCGCCGCCCATGGCGCAGCGGATTCTTTACTGAGTTGTTGAGTTACTGAGGCTTGGGCCGGCCCAGCGGCGCATGCACGCTGGGATCCGTGGTCACCAGGTCCAGCGGATAGCGCTTGCCGGCCAGGTAGTCCTCCAGGCAGGTCAGCAGCAGCGGGCTGCGGTGCATGGGGACGCTTGCCCGTATTTCGTCGGCTGTCAGCCAGACGGTGCGCACAATGCCCTCGTCCAGCGCCTGGCCGGGCATGTGTTCGCCGAGCTCGCCGCAAAACGCGAAACGCAAATAGGTGATGTCCAGCGCTTCGTCCTGGCCGGGCACAGCCCGCTCAAAGCGCGACAGGTACACGCCGACGATGGCCGTGGGCTTGAAGTGCCAGGCGGCTTCTTCCAGTGTTTCGCGGGCGCAGGCCTGCACCGGGCTTTCGCCCGGGTCCAGGTGGCCGGCGGGGTTGTTGAGCTTCAGGCCGTCGCGGGTTTGCTCCTCCACCAGGAGGAACCTGGGGACGCCGTCGATGACTTTTTCTATGACCGCAGCGACCGTGACGCTGGGTTTCCATCGGTTGTTCATGGCGGTGATTATCAGCGGCGCGCGTGACAGTTCTTCCCGGTATTTTTCCCCGAGCCCGGCTGTCATGGCGCCGGTGCCGGTTGCGCGGCACCGAACCCGCGGGCAAAACTCTCGCGCAGGTGCTCGACAAAGCACTGCACGGCCTTGGGCACCTGGGCCGACCAGGGCCTCAAGGCATAGATGCGTTCGCCGAAGAAGCCCTGCACCTGCCACTCGGGCAGCACGTGCACCAGGGGCGAGGGCTGGCCGCCGCCCGCGGGCGCGCTGAAGTCGGGCAACAGCCCTATGCCCAGGCCGGCCACCAGCGCCTCGCGCAATACCTCGCTGTTGTTGGCTTTGAGCGTGCCGGTGATGTTCACGCCGACCTGTTCACGCGACTTGCGTTTGCCCTTGCGCACAAAAGTCCAGCTGGCCGTGTTGTGGTTGCCCAGGTAGAGCAGGCAGTCGTGCGCGGCGAGTTCCGCGGGCTGGGTGGGCACGCCGCGCCGCGCCAGGTAGTCGGGGCTGGCCAGCAGGATGGAGCGTGTTTCGCACAGCACCCAAGCCACGTGGGTTTCGGGCGGCGTGTTGGTGTGGCGTATCGCCAGGTCGAAACCCTCGTTGGCCAGGTTCACGAAGCGGTCGGTCAGCTCAAGCTCGATGTGGATCTCGGGAAAGCGTTTGAGGAAGGCCGCCACGCAGGGCGCCAGGTGTTGGCGCCCCAGCGCCACCGGCGCCGTCACGCGTATCAGCCCGCGCGGCGTGCCCACCAGGTCTTTCACGGCCGAATAGCTTTCGCTGATGCGGGCAAAGGCCGGCTGCATGCCGTTCACCAGCTGTTGGCCCGCTTCAGTCAGCCCCACCGAGCGTGTGGTGCGCCGCACCAGCATCACGCCGGCGGCACGCTCCAGCTCGCTGATGCGCATGCTGGCCGAGGCCTTGGAGACGCCGAGGCGGCGCGCCGTCTCGGTGAAGCTGCGGGTGGCGGCCAGCACCGTCAGCAGGTGCAGGTCGGCCACAAGGGGGGAGAGCTGGTCGGAGGACATGGCGTGGAAGCACCGGGTCGCCCCGGGCTTCAATTGTTCAGGAATATGAACAATGTAATCACAAAAAAGGGAGTTATCAATCCGGCCCGGCAGGCCTAGACTGCATCAATCCGCCCCCTGCGGGGCGCCATCAACGCTACGACGTTCCAGAGGATTCCCATGTCTTTATCGCCCGCCACCGCTCCCCTGGCCACCATAGGCCACTACGTCAACGGCCGTGTGGCCGCCCCCACTTCGGGCCGCAGCCAGGAAGTCTTCAATCCCGCGACGGGCGCGGTGTCCGGCCATGTCGCGCTGGCCAGCGCGGCCGAGGTCGATGCCGCCGTCGCCAGCGCGCAGGCGGCTTTCCCGGCCTGGGCCGATACGCCGCCGCTGCGCCGCGCGCGCGTGCTGTTCAAGTTCCTGGAGCTGCTCAACCAGAACAAGGACAAGCTCGCCCACATGATCACCGCCGAGCACGGCAAGGTTTTCACCGATGCTCAGGGAGAGGTCTCGCGCGGTATCGACATCGTCGAATTTGCCTGCGGCATCCCGCAATTGCTCAAGGGCGACTTCACCGACCAGGTCTCCACCGGTATCGACAACTGGACGCTGCGCCAGCCGCTGGGCGTGGTGGCCGGCATCACGCCTTTCAACTTCCCGGTCATGGTGCCGATGTGGATGTTCCCCGTGGCGATTGCCGCCGGCAACTGCTTCGTGCTCAAGCCCAGCCCTATAGATCCCAGCCCCAGCCTCTTCATGGCCGACCTGCTCAAGCAGGCCGGCCTGCCCGACGGTGTATTCAATGTGGTGCAGGGTGACAAGGAGGCGGTCGACGCGCTGCTGGTGCACCCGGACGTGAAGGCCGTGTCTTTTGTCGGTTCCACGCCGATCGCCAACTACATCTATGAAACCGGCGCGCGCCACGGCAAGCGCGTGCAGGCCCTGGGCGGCGCCAAGAACCACATGGTGGTCATGCCCGACGCCGACCTCGAGCAGGCGGTGGACGCGCTGGTGGGCGCTGGCTACGGCTCGGCCGGCGAGCGCTGTATGGCGATCTCGGTGGCGGTGCTGGTCGGCAATGTGGCCGACAAGCTGGTGCCCATGCTGGAGGCGCGCGCCAAGGCCCTGGTCATCAAGAACGGCGTGGAGCTGGACGCCGAGATGGGCCCCATCGTCACCGCGGCAGCGCACCAGCGCATCACCGGCTACATAGACACCGGCGTGAAGGAAGGCGCCAAGCTGCTGGTCGACGGCCGCGGCTTCAAGGGCGCGCAGGCCGGCGTTGGCTGCGACAAGGGCTTCTGGATGGGCGGCACACTGTTCGACCACGTCACGCCCGATATGCGCATCTACAAGGAAGAAATTTTCGGCCCGGTGCTGGGCTGCGTGCGCGTGAAGGATTTTGCCGAGGCGGTGGATCTCATCAACGCGCATGAGTTCGGCAACGGCGTGAGCTGCTTCACCCGCGACGGCCATGTGGCGCGCGAATTCAGCCGCCGTATCGAGGTCGGCATGGTCGGCATCAACGTGCCCATCCCGGTGCCCATGGCCTGGCACGGTTTCGGCGGCTGGAAGAGAAGCCTTTTCGGCGACATGCACGCCTATGGCGAAGAGGGTGTGCGCTTCTACACCCGGCAGAAATCCATCATGCAGCGCTGGCCTGAAAGCATAGGCAAGGGCGCCGAGTTCGTGATGCCCACGGCCAAATAGTACGGGCCCAAGCCGGGCGAGACAGCCCCTTTCGAACCTGTTCACGGTCTAAACGGGGCCGCGCAAGCGCCTTCTCGGGATGGGATGCAAGGCGCGGTGCGACGCCCATAGCACGGCTATGGGCTAGCGCCGCAACGCCGCAGACCGCCCGAGAAGGCACTTGCCCTCCGGGTTGGGGTGACGCAAACGCGGTCGCGTTTGCATCCCCCTTGGGGCAGCCGCACGACGCCCAGCCGACCGGCTGGGCGGTCGGGCGATTGAGCCACCCGGTCCCTTGCATGGGCATTAGCCCATGCGGCGTGCCCGGTCGGCCCACTCATCCCGATTGCATCCCAACGCGGCCCCGTTTAGACCGTGAACAGGTTCTTGGCCGCATGAATGGCTGAGGGGGCTTTTTTATAAGTGCCCTTATGCCGGCCAAAAACTATAGACTCCCTTGACAAAAAATCGCAAAAAACTCATGTAAGCTTCATGACAGGTATAAAACACACCCGCAGACACCACATCGCGCACAAGCCCGCCAGCGGGCTGATGTCCACCAAGCCCATACCAACACACTGAGGAGAGACCCATGCTGATTGGGGTACCCGCCGAAATCACGGCCGGAGAAACACGCGTCGCCATCACGCCCGAAACGGCCAAAAAGCTCAAGGCCCAGGGGCACACCATTCGTGTGCAATCGGGCGCCGGCGTCGCCGCCAGCGTTCCCGACGAGGCCTACACGGCCGTCGGCGCCGAGATCACCGACGCGGCGGGCGCCTACGGCGCCGACATCGTGCTCAAGGTGCGCTGCCCGCTTGACAGCGAAATGGGTATGGCCAAAGCCGGCGGCGTGCTGGTCGGCATGCTCAATCCCTTTGATGCCGCGGGCCTGCAGCGCCTGGCCGCCGGCAAGCTGACCTCCTTTGCCCTCGAAGCCGCGCCGCGCACCAGCCGCGCGCAAAGCATGGACGTGCTGTCTTCCCAGGCCAACATCGCCGGCTACAAGGCCGTGATGATGGCGGCCGAGCGCTACCAACGCTTCTTCCCCATGCTGATGACGGCGGCCGGCACGGTCAAGGCTGCGCGCGTGGTGATCCTGGGTGTCGGCGTCGCCGGCCTGCAAGCCATCGCCACGGCCAAGCGCCTGGGCGCGGTCATTGAAGCCAGCGACGTGCGCCCCAGCGTGAAGGAACAGGTTGAATCGCTGGGCGCCAAATTCATCGACGTGCCCTATGAAACCGATGAAGAGCGCGAAGCCGCCGTCGGCGTGGGCGGCTATGCCAAGCCCATGCCCCCCAGCTGGCTGGAGCGGCAGAAAGCCGAGGTCGCCAAGCGCGTCGCGCAGGCCGACGTGGTCATCACCACCGCGCTGATCCCCGGCCGCGCCGCGCCCGTGCTGGTCACCGAAGACATGGTCAAGGCCATGAAGCCCGGCAGCGTGATCGTCGACCTGGCCGCACCGCAAGGCGGCAACTGCCCGCTCACCGAAGCCGGCAAGACCGTGGTCAAGCACGGCGTGACGCTGGTCGGCGAAACCAATGTGCCGGCGCTGGTCGCGGCGGATGCCAGCGCGCTGTACGCGCGCAACCTGCTCGACTTCCTCAAGCTCATCATCACCAAAGAGGGTGAACTCAAGGTCGACCTGGAAGACGACATCGTCGCGGCCTGCCTGATGACGCAGGGTGGCGAAGTCAAGCGCAAGTAACCGGCTCGGACCACCCGATCCCCAGGACCCATCGCAACAAGCAACAAGGCCGGCCTCAGGCCGGCGCAGCTCTCACGGAGAAGACCCATGGATGCAGTGTCACCCACCATCATCAACCTGATTATTTTTGTACTGGCCATCTACGTGGGCTACCACGTGGTGTGGACCGTCACGCCGGCCCTGCACACGCCGCTGATGGCGGTAACCAACGCGATCTCGGCCATCGTGATCGTGGGCGCCATGCTCGCCGCCGCATTGACCGAAACACCCTTGGGTAAAACCATGGGCTGGCTCGCGGTGGCGCTGGCGGCGGTGAACGTCTTCGGCGGCTTCCTGGTTACGCGCCGCATGCTGGAGATGTTCCGCAAGAAAGACAAGAAAGCTGCCGCGCCCGCTGAAGGAGCCGCCAAATGAGCATGAACATCGTCACGCTGCTGTACCTGGTGGCCTCCGTCTTCTTCATCCAGGCGCTCAAGGGCCTGTCCCATCCCACCACGTCGATACGCGGCAACCTCTTCGGCATGGCCGGCATGACGATTGCCGTGCTGACCACGGGCGCGTTGATTGTCGAAACCTCGGGCGGCAAGGCCCTGGGCATGGTCTACGTGCTGAGCGCGCTACTGGTCGGCGGCGCGGCCGGCACCCTGATGGCCAAGCGCGTCGAGATGACCAAGATGCCCGAGCTGGTCGCCTTCATGCACAGCATGATCGGCCTGGCCGCGGTATTCATCGCGGTGGCTGCCGTCGCCGAGCCCTATGCCTTCGGCATCGCGGCCAAGGGCGCGGCGATTCCCACGGGCAACCGGCTTGAACTCTTCCTGGGTGCGGCCATCGGCGCGATCACCTTCAGCGGCTCGGTCATTGCCTTCGGCAAGCTCAGCGGCAAATACAAGTTCCGCCTGTTCCAGGGTGCACCCGTGACCTTCAGCGGCCAGCACATGCTCAACCTGGTGCTGGGCCTGGCCACCATAGGCCTGGGCCTGGCCTTCATGCTGACCGGCAACTGGACCGCCTTCTTCGCGATGCTGGCGCTGTCCTTCGTCATGGGCGTGCTGATCATCATCCCCATCGGCGGTGCCGACATGCCGGTGGTGGTGTCCATGCTCAACAGCTATTCAGGCTGGGCAGCCGCGGGCATCGGCTTCTCACTGAACAACTCCATGCTGATCATCGCCGGCTCGCTGGTCGGCTCCTCGGGCGCCATCCTCTCGTACATCATGTGCAAGGCGATGAACCGTTCCTTCTTCAACGTGATCCTGGGCGGCTTCGGCGGTGAGGCCGGCGGCGCGGCCGCGGGCGCCAAGGAGCAGCGTCCCGTCAAGTCGGGCTCGGCCGACGACGCCGCCTTCATCCTGGGCAATGCCGAAACCGTGATCATCGTGCCCGGCTACGGCCTGGCGGTGGCGCGCGCGCAGCACTCGGTGAAAGAACTCGCGCAAAAGCTCATCGAGAAGGGCGTCAACGTCAAGTACGCCATCCACCCGGTGGCCGGCCGCATGCCGGGCCACATGAACGTGTTGCTGGCCGAGGCCGAAGTGCCCTACGACCAGGTGCATGAAATGGAAGACATCAACGCCGAGTTCGGCCAGGCCGACGTCGCCATCATCCTGGGCGCCAACGACGTGGTGAACCCCGCCGCGCACGTCAAGGGCAGCCCCATTTACGGTATGCCCATCCTGGAGGCCTACAAGGCCAAGACCGTCATCGTCAACAAGCGCTCCATGGCGGCAGGCTACGCGGGCCTGGACAACGAACTCTTCTACATGGACAAAACCATGATGGTGTTCGGCGATGCCAAAAAGGTGATCGAGGACATGGGCAAGGCCGTCGAGTAAGCACGCCCGACGGCAAGGGATTCCGCGGCCGGGCGCCGCGGGCCGCTCCACTTTAGAGGGACTTCCCTTCTGATTTCCCGGGTTTCCTAGGGAAAACGCAATAGCCACGAAGATGGCACGCCGTGAGAATCCATGGCTGTAAGCAAAACGTAATGGAGAAGACAAACATGAATGCAGCGACCATTGACCGCCCGTGGCTCAAGGCCTACCCGCCGGGCGTTCCCACCGACATCGACGCGTCGCAGTACCCGTCGCTGGTGGCCTTGATGGAGGAAAGCTTCAAGAAGCACGGAAGCCGCGTCGCCTACAGCTTCATGGGCAAGGACATCACCTTTGCCCAGACCGACAACCTTTCGCAGGCCTTCGGCGCCTACCTGCAAAACCTGGGCCTGGCCAAGGGCGACCGCGTCGCCATCATGATGCCCAACGTGCCGCAGTACCCGGTGGCCGTGGCGGCCATCCTGCGCGCCGGCTATGTGGTGGTCAACGTGAATCCGCTGTACACGCCGCGCGAGCTCGAGCACCAGCTCAAGGACTCGGGCGCCAAGGCCATCGTCATCATCGAGAACTTCGCCAACACGCTGGAGCAGTGCATCGCCGCCACGCCCGTCAAGCACGTGGTGCTGTGCGCGATGGGCGACCAGCTCGGCATGCTCAAGGGCGCGCTGGTCAACTACGTGGTGCGCAACGTCAAGAAGATGGTGCCGGCCTTCAACCTGCCGTCCGCCGTGCGCTTCAACGACGCCGTGGCGCAAGGCACGCGCCTGACGCTCAAGCGCCCCGACATCAAGCCCGACGACGTGGCCGTGCTGCAATACACCGGCGGCACCACCGGCGTGTCCAAGGGCGCGGTGCTGCTGCACCGCAACGTGATCGCCAACGTGCTGCAGTCCGAAGCCTGGAACGGCCCGGCCATGGCCAGCATGCAGGCGGGCAACCAGCCCACCTATGTCTGCGCGCTGCCGCTGTACCACATCTTCGCGTTCACCGTGAACATGATGCTGGGCATGCGCACCGGCGGCAAGAACATCCTGATTCCCAACCCGCGCGACCTTCCCGCGGTGCTCAAGGAACTCTCCAAGCACAAGGTCAATAGCTTCCCCGCCGTCAACACGCTGTTCAACGGCCTGGCCAACCACCCGGACTTCAACACGGTGGACTGGTCGCACCTGAAAATCTCGCTGGGCGGCGGCATGGCCGTGCAAAGCGCGGTCGCCAAGCTCTGGCTTGAAAAAACCGGCTGTCCGATTTGCGAAGGCTACGGCCTGTCCGAGACCTCGCCCTCGGCCAGCTGCAACCCGACCAACAGCAAGGCTTTCACCGGCACCATCGGCGTGCCGATTCCCGGCACCTACTTCAAGCTGCTCGACGACGACGGCAACGAAGTGCCGCAGGGCCAGCCCGGCGAGATCGCCATCAAGGGCCCGCAGGTCATGGCCGGCTACTGGCAGCGCCCCGACGAGACCGCCAAGGTCATGACACCGGACGGCTACTTCAAGTCGGGCGACATCGGCGTGCTCGATGAAAACGGTTTCTTCCGTATCGTCGACCGCAAGAAAGACATGATCCTGGTGAGCGGCTTCAACGTCTACCCCAACGAGATCGAGGACGTGGTGGCCAAGCTCGACGGCGTAATGGAATGCGCCTGCGTGGGCGTGGCCGACGACAAGTCCGGTGAAGCGGTGAAGCTGGTGATCGTCAAGAAGAACCCCGACCTCACCGAAGCCCAGGTGCGCGAATACTGCAAGACCAACCTGACAGGCTACAAGCAGCCCAAGGTGGTGGAGTTCCGTACCGAGCTGCCCAAGACACCGGTCGGCAAGATTTTGCGCCGCGAGCTGCGGGAAAAGAAGTGAGGCAAAGCCTCGCTTCTTTCAGCGAAGGCTAACAATTGCCCTGCTTGCAGGGCTTGTTATGCCGGAGCTACAAGAAGTGGGGTAATTTTTTTAGAGCCTGCAAAGGTTTTCTAAGGGCGGCGTGAGTCGCCCTTTTTTGCGACCGCATCTGGCGTTTGTCTATGCAGGCTTTGTGGGCACAATCCTTTCATGCCGACATCCCCGCTTTCCCCGACTTCTCGACCCCCCATCGCCATCCTCAGCGCCCTGTTGCAGGAGCAGCAGGGCCTCATGGAGCTGCTGCACCAGCCGCAGAAAGTGATGCACGCCGGCCGCGACTTCTGGCTCGGCGACCTGCACGGCCGGCCTGTGGTGCTGGCCCTGTCAAAGATCGGCAAAGTGGCGGCTGCCACCACCGCGACTGCGCTGATCGAACGCTTTGGCGTGCGCCGCATGGTATTTACCGGCGTCGCCGGCGGGTTGGGCGTTGGCGTGAATGTGGGCGATGTGGTGGTGGCCAGCGACTTTGTGCAGCATGACATCGATGCTTCGCCGCTGTTTCCGCGCTATGAGGTTCCGCTGTACGGCCGCAGCCGGTTTGAGGGCGATGCGGCGCTCACGGGGTTGCTCTTCAATGCGGCCACGGCGGCGCTGGGTGACGGCGGTGCGAGCGCGGACTTTCCAGGCGCGCGCGTCCACCGGGGGCTGATTGCCAGCGGCGATCGCTTTGTGTCAGGGGCTGGTGAGTCGCGCAGCCTGCATGCCGCGCTGGCGGGGGCCGGGCATGAGGTGCTGGCGGTCGAGATGGAGGGCGCCGCGGTGGCGCAGGTGTGCCTGGATTACGGCGTGGCCTTTGCTGCGGTGCGCACCATCTCGGACCGTGCCGACGACAGCGCCCATGTGGACTTTCCGCGCTTTGTTGAGGAAGTGGCGAGCCGCTATGCCCATGCGATCGTCGAGCGGCTGCTGGCCTCGATGTAGCCGCTGCCGCAATAGCCGTGGCAGGCTTCAGCCCGCGCCGTGGCACTTCTTGTATTTTTTCCCGCTACCGCAGTGGCAAAGGTCGTTACGCCCCGGCGTGGCCGGGGCACGCACGGTTTCCACCTTCGGCCCCAGCGTCTTCCACAATTCGCGCAGGTCGTACACCGCCCAGATGGCCTCGCCGAAGGCATTGAGCCGGGCAATGCTGGTGCTGGGCGCGCCGTCTTCGCTCAGGGGTGACACCTCGGGCGCGGCCGTGTCGTCCTCGGTCATGGCCACCACGGCCTGCAGCGCGCCGTCCAGCCATTTGGCGGCATCCTTGTCGCGCGGCGCCGCCCATTCGTCGGGCCAGCTTTCAACCGCGAACATAAAACCCAGCGCCCAGACCTGGGCAAAGGCGGGCAGATCCTCTCGCTTGAAGGCGGCGCGTTCCTCGGGCGCCATCTCGGCCACCGCACCACGTATATCCATCACCTCGGGGTGGTAGCAGTTCTCGTCTTCCAGTGAGTCGACCTCGGCGTCCAGCGCGGTTTCGACTTCCTTCCAGCGCCGGTTCCACAGCGCGAGGAAGCGCTCACCTTGCGCCTCGCTCGTGAAGGAGCCGCCTTCCGGGTCCGGCGCTTCGCCTTCGGCGGGCACGGCCAGCAGCACCGGCAGGTACTCGGCGGCATCCAGGGGCCGGCGCGAGCAGATCACGGCGGCCATAAAGCCTTCGCAGAATTCCCACTGCGGCGTTTCGTCGTAGCGGGTGCGCAAGTCATCCAGGATGGCGTCGAGCTCGTCGAAGTCTTCAGCTTCAAGAAAAACCGTTGAGGGGGTGGTCGATTTGGCGGTGGGCTTCATAAAAAACAGTCCTGAGCGTCACGTGAGGCATCTTATGATGCAAAGTGTATCTGCCGCATCGCGGCCCGCTCATATTGCCCCTTTGCCACGGAAGCGCCACCATGTTTCTTCAGCGTCTGGATGCCCGGTTCCCGATCCGTTACTCCTTCATGGCCCTGTGCGTACTGGGCGTGTTGCTGGCATTGTTCAGCATAGTGGCCTTTGGCCTGGGCTGGGTGCCCCTGCTGTCCCTGCTGGTCTGCCTCGCGCTGGTCAAAGTTGGCGTGCATGACCTGAGGCAAACGCGACACGCGATATTGCGCAACTACCCGGTCATAGGCCATATGCGCTTCCTGTTCGAGTACATACGGCCCGAGATGCGCCAGTACTTTATTGAAAGCGACAGCGAGGCCTCGCCGTTTTCGCGCGCCCAACGTTCCCTGGTCTACCAGCGCGCCAAGAGCGAGCCCGACAACCGGCCTTTCGGCACGCAGCTCGACGTGGGGGCCCAGGGTTATGAATGGGTCAACCATTCGATGTCGCCGACCAAACTGGCATCGCACGACTTCCGCATATGGATAGGCGGCTCGCCGGGCCATCCATCGCCTTCGGTCGAGCCGTGCACCCAGCCCTACCATGCCAGCGTTTTCAACATTTCGGCGCTGAGTTTCGGCTCGCTCTCGGCCAACGCCATCATGGCGCTGAACAAGGGCGCCAAGCTGGGCGGCTTCGCGCACGACACGGGCGAAGGCTCGATCTCGCTGCACCACCGGCTGCACGGCGGCGACCTGATCTGGGAAATCGGTTCGGGCTATTTCGGTTGCCGCAACGAGGACGGCAGCTTCAGCGAGGAGCGCTTCGCCGCCAACGCCCAAGACCCGCAGGTCAGGCTGATCGAACTCAAGATGAGCCAGGGCGCCAAGCCCGGCCACGGCGGAATACTGCCCGGCGCCAAGGTCACCGATGAAATCGCAGCGACGCGCGGCGTGCCGCAGGGCAAGGACTGCATCTCGCCCTCCAGCCACAGCGCGTTTTCCACGCCGGTGGAGATGATGCACTTCATCGCCAGGCTGAGAAAACTCTCGGGCGGCAAGCCCACCGGATTCAAGCTCTGCATAGGCCATCCCTGGGAATGGTTCGCCATCGTCAAGGCCATGCTGGAGACCGGCATCACACCGGACTTCATCGTGGTGGACGGCGCCGAGGGCGGCACGGGCGCGGCGCCCGTGGAGTTCACCGACCATGTGGGCGCGCCGCTGCAAGAGGGGCTGCTGCTGGTGCACAACACGCTGATCGGCGTGAACCTGCGCAGCCGTATTTCCATAGGCGCGGCCGGCAAAGTCGTCAGCGCTTTTGACATGGTGCGGCTGATGGCGCTGGGCGCCGACTGGTGCAACGCCGGCCGCGGCTTCATGATGGCGCTGGGCTGCATCCAGGCGCAAAGCTGCCACACCGGCAAATGCCCGACCGGCGTCACCACGCAAGACCCGGTGCGCCAGCAGGCCCTGGTGGTGCCCGACAAGGCCGAGCGCGTGCGCAACTTCCACCGCAGCACGCTGCATGCCCTGAAGGAACTCGTCCAGGCCGCGGGCCTGCAGCACCCGCGCGAGGTCAATGCCCACCACATCGTGCGGCGCCTGACCGACACCGAGGTGCGGCTGCTCAGCAACCTCATCATGCAGGTGGAGCCCGGCGCGCTGCTGGGCTCGCTGGAACAACAGCACAAGGTGTTCAACTACTACTGGCCGCTGGCCAACGCGCACAGCTTTCGCGCCAACACCGCTGCCATGCAGGCGCCGGCCGGGCCGGATGGCGCGGTGGTTTCAGGTGCCGGCGCCCTCGTGGGCTGAATACGCCTGGCCGGGGCCGGGCATCTGGTCGGCCGGCATCGTGCGCTGTGCTTTGACGCCAAGCTTGCCAAGCCGCCTGGCCATGGACAGCACATGCCGGTCCTTGCTCAGCAGCAATGCCTTGCCGGCCACCGCCAGGTCGATGAATTTCTGGTCGTCGGCATCCTTGCAGGTGACGCCGGCCTTGGCGGCGACCTCCTGCAGGCGGGCGTGGCGGTCAAAGGCCGCGAGCACGTCGCCGGCGCTTAATTGGTAAAACGCCAGGCGCGGCGCGATCTGCGGGTAAGCCAGCACGCGCTCGAGCTCGTCGCGCATGGGTTGCGTTGCCAGCCAGTCGAGCTCGCCAGCCTGCAGCGCCTGCTTGAGTGCCTGCGCGGCCGCATCGTTGAACACAAACAGGTCGAGGACGATGTTGGTGTCCAGCACAACAGGCCGCGGCGGCACGGCGGTCACAGTTGGCCGTTCGCCGGGGCGGCGGGGGAATCCTTGGGCTTGCCCCGCGCCGAGCCGGCCACCATGTCGAAGCGGAACAGCCGGCATTCGATCGGGCCGTTCCACATGGGTACGCGGCGCGATTCCTTCAGGCGCATCTTGCCGGGCAGCTTGAGGTCGGGCGTGAGCACGTGGGCCGTCCAGCCCGCGTAATGCTTCTTCCAGTGCGTGGCCAACTGCGGGAAGAAGTCGGCGGCTTCTTCGCCCCAGGCGTTTTGCGCCTGCTCGCGGCCCGGGTTGGCCGACCGGTCACGCGAGGTCTCGAAGGCCGGCTCTTCGCGGGTGTCGCCGTGATCGCCGGCATCCTGGTTCAGCGGCTGGCCGAACTCGTCGATGGGCTGGTTGCGATGGTCGTGCTGTACGCGACCTTCGACTTGCCCCTGCTGGCGGCGCTGGTCGCGGCCCTGTACGCCGGTGATGCCGGCCACACCGGCCACATCAATGCGCTCGCCATAAGGCGGGTTCACCAGCATCACGCCGGACGGCGCGGGCGGCATGCGCTGCAGCGCGTCGCCACCGCGAAACTCCACCGCGCCAGCGACGCCGGCACGCTCGGCATTGCGTTCGGCGAAGTCGACCATGCGGAAGGACACATCGCTGCCGAACACCGGCGCCGTGGGCTGGGTGATCGCGGCTTCCGCCTGGTCCAGCAGGCCGTCCCACACATGGCCCTGGAAGGGCAAATATTTCTGGAAGGCAAAGCGACGGTTGATGCCTGGCGCGATGTTGCAGGCAACTTGTGCCGCCTCGATGGCAATGGTGCCCGAGCCGCAGCAGGGGTCGTACAGCGGCACGCCGTCCCTGCACAGCTGGTCCCAGCCGCTGGCGGCGATCATCGCGGCGGCCAGGGTCTCCTTGAGCGGCGCGTCACCTTTGTCCTCGCGCCAGCCGCGTTTGAAGAGCGGCTCGCCGGAGGTGTCGATGTAGATGGTGATGGTGTCCGTCGTCAGGTGCACGTACACGCGCACGTCGGGCCAGCGCGTGTCGACGCTGGGGCGCACGTCATTGAACTTGGCGCGGAAACGGTCGGCGATCGCGTCCTTGATCTTCAGCGCCGCGAAGTTCAGGCTGGTCAGCGGGCTGTGCTGGGCGGTGATCTCCACCTTGAAGGTCTGCTTGGGCGTGAACCAGATCTCCCAGGCCACGTTACCAGCGGCGTTGTAGAGGTCCTGCTCGCTGCGGTACTGGTTGTGCTGCAGCTCGATCAGCACGCGTTGTGCCAGGCGGCTGTGCAGGTTGAGCTGCAGCGCATCGCGCCAGGAGGCCTGAAGCTGCACGCCGGCGCGCCAGGCTTTGCCCTGTATGCCGGTGACACGCTGCACCTCGGTAGCCAGCAGAGCTTCGACGCCCGCAGCGCAAGGTAAAAAAAGTTGGAGTTGGTTCATGACTGACTTTGAGGGGCGTGGCAGCGCGGCCTGATCGAGCGGCTAGAGTGATTTACGCAAGTTGGCAGGAGCGATTCGCAGGGCTTCGCGGTATTTGGCCACGGTGCGGCGCGCGCACTCAATGCCCTGCTCCTTGAGCATCTCGGAAATCTGGTTGTCGCTGAGCGGCTTTTTGGCGCTCTCGGACGAGACGAACTGCTTGATCAGCGCGCGCACCGCCGTGCTGGAGGCGTTGCCGCCGGTCTCGGTGCCCAGCGCGGAGCCGAAGAAATACTTGAGTTCAAAGGTGCCGAAGGGTGTGCCCATGTACTTGGCGGTGGTCACGCGCGAGATCGTGGATTCGTGCAGACCCAGCTCGTCGGCGATCTCGCGCAATACCAGCGGACGCATCGCAAGTTCGCCATGGGTGAAGAAGTTCTTTTGCCGCTCGACGATGGCGCTGCTCACGCGCAGGATGGTGTCAAAACGCTGCTGGATATTCTTGATGAACCAGCGCGCTTCCTGCAGGCGCTGCTGCAGCGCCTGGCCGTCCTGGCCCTTGTGCTGTTTGAGGGCGTTGGCGTAGATGTCGTGCACGCGCAGGCGCGGCATCACGTCGCCGTTGAGAGTGACCTTGAAGCCCCGGCCCGACTTCACGACGATGACGTCGGGCACCACGAGGTTGCGCTCCACATTGACGAAGCGGCGCCCGGGTTTCGGGTCGAGCCGGCCTATCACGGCGATCGCGCCCTTGATGGCGGCTTCGGTGAACCCGCACAGGTAACTCAGGCGCTTCACATCGCGTTTGGCCAGCAGCTCCATCGGGTGCTTGCACACGGCGATGGCGGCGCGGGTTTCCTCGCAATCCTTGCAGTCGAGCAGCTGCAGGCTGAGGCATTCCGCCAGATTGCGCGCGCCCACGCCGGCCGGCTCCATGTGGTGCAGCAGCTTGAGCGCCATCGCAAAGCGCTGCTCGATCTCCTCGGCCTGCTCCAGGTCGCCGCCGGCCAGGCCGGCAGCGAGCGAGGCCAGGCTGTCCTCAAGGTAGCCGTCATCGTTGAGCGACTCGATCAGGAAATGCAGGGCCGCGCGATCTTCCTCGGACAGGCGCAGGCCCAGTGACTGGCGGTGCAGGTGGTCCTGCAGCGACTCGTGGCCGCCTGCAAGGTCCGAGGCCTCGGCCTCGCTTTCCTCATTGTTGTTCTTGCGCGCAGGCGCGTCGCCACCCCATTCGCTGTCGTCGGGCGTGGTCTCCACCGTGCCGTCGCCTTCCCAGCTTTCCTCCAGCTTGGGTTCAGCGCTGACTTCGGCCTCGCCGGTTGTGGGCACACCCGCGTCTTCCGCGCCGCCGCCGGCCGTATCCGCCGCGGACTCAAACTCGCGGCTGTCCTGGCTGACCGGCGTGTTCACGTGCTCCAGCCCGAACTCCTCGCGCACTGCCGTTTCTTCCGCCACTTCGAGGAAGGGGTTCTCGTCGAGCATCTGCTCGACCTCCTGGCTCAGCTCCAGCGTGGACAGCTGCAGCAATCGTATCGACTGCTGCAGCTGGGGCGTCAGCGCAAGGTGCTGCGAGACGCGTAGCGAGAGGCCTTGCTTCATGTCAAGAATTCCTGATGCGAGAACGAAAAACGTTCAAGCAGGGGCCGCGGAACTGGCTTTGCCAGGCCGCAGGCGCCGTCCCCCGGAGGGGGAGAGGGAGCTACACGAAGTGAGCGACAACAGGGGGGAGCCATTTTTCGATAACGGGGGGGAGCCATGCCGCTACATCTTGAAGTGCTCGCCCAGGTAGACGCGGCGCACATCGGCGTTGTTCACGATCTCGGAAGGCGTTCCCTGGGCCAGCACATGGCCGTCGCTGATGATGTAGGCGTGGTCGCAAATGCCCAGCGTCTCGCGCACGTTGTGGTCGGTGATCAGCACGCCGATGCCGCGCGACTTCAGGAAGCCGATGATGCGCTGAATCTCGATCACGGCGATGGGGTCAATGCCGGCAAAGGGTTCGTCAAGCAAAATGAAGCGTGGCTGGGTCGCCAGGGCGCGGGCGATCTCGACGCGGCGGCGCTCGCCGCCCGACAGCGCGGGTGCCGGCGAGTTGCGCAAGTGGTCCACGCGCAGGTCCTGCAGCAGGGCGTCCAGCCGCGACTCGATGTCGGCGCGGCCCAGCGGCTTGCCGTTCGCGTCCAGCTGCAGCTCGAGCACAGCGCGCACGTTTTCCTCCACCGTGAGCTTGCGGAAAATCGAGGCTTCCTGCGGCAGGTAGCTCAGCCCCAGGCGGGCGCGCAGGTGGATGGGCATGTGCTCAACCGACTGGCCGTCGATGGAAATTTCGCCCGCATCGGCGCGCACCAGTCCCACGATCATGTAGAAGGAGGTCGTCTTGCCGGCGCCGTTGGGGCCCAGCAGGCCGACGACCTCGCCCTTTTGCACGGCCACCGAAACGTCCTGCACGACCTTGCGGCTGCCGTAGGATTTTTGCAGCCCCTGCGCCACGAGGCGGCTGGGGATTGCGGCCTTGGCCGCCGAAGTGTCAGTCACCACATCCATCTGAGCGAGCTCTTCCTAGTTCTTTTCATTGCCCAGCGTCGTGCTGGGGCGCAGGGCGGCGGGCGGGGCCGTCGGTGCGGGCGTGCTGCCCGGGGCGGACGCCGCGGCGCGCGGCGAGAGCATGGCGCGTATGCGGCCGCTGGGGTTGGCGGCAGTACGGTTGCCTCCGTCCACTGTAAAGACGTCGGTGTTGTTGTCATAGACGATCACGGCGCCCGTGGTTTCGTCCACCAGGGTGGCGCCGTTGTAGCGGCGCACCACGGCCCGCTTGATGAATTTGACGAGGTCGGCGCGGCTGTCGTATTCAATGCGCTCGCCCTCGCCTTCGATGTATTCGTCCACGCCGTCGCGTTTTTTGCGATAGAAGGCCAGCTTGCCCGGCGCCGCGATGGCTATCGCCTGCTGGTAGCCCTCGGGGTCCTGGCTCACGTCGACCTGCGCGCCGCGCACGATGGTCGTGCCCTTGGTGATCACCACATTGCCGGTGAACACGCTGGTCTGCTTCAGGTCGTCGTAGCGCAGGGCGTCCGCCTCCGCGTTCATGGGCTTGTCGCGGTCGGCTTTTTCAGCCCAGGCCGGAAATGCCGTCCCCAGCAAAAAAACGGCCGGCAGGATGAGCGAATAAAGGGGGAGTTTCATAAGGCACGAATCTTGCTGCTTTGGGTTCGGCCATTGTAGCCATGCAAGGTGGTGGAATGGCTTGCACGGGGGAATTATCTGGACATAAAAAAACCCGCCGGGAAAGGGGCGGGTTTGACTCGAGCGATGTTATTTATTGCTTGCGGGATGCTGCAATCAGATACTCGGCTACCTCAAGTGCGCGAGTCATGGTTTGAGCCTGAGCTGCTGAAGTGTAGTAGCGTCCCGCAATCCCCAGCGCAGGCACACCATCAACCTTGTAGGTGTCCTGCAATTGGGTCGCTTTGCGTACTTTGGTGCTGACGGAAAACGAGTTGTACATCTCGACAAATTTTGCCTTGGGAATACCCTGTTTCTCGGCCCAGGCGGCGATCACTTCGCCCGTGTGCATTGGCAGTTTTTCAACGTGGATGGCGTGGAACACCTTTTTGTGCAACTCATCGACCTTGCCCATTGCCTCGAGAACGTAAAAAAGACGTTGCTGCGGTTCAAAATCCGGGCGGAAGGCCACCGGGACACGCCGGATCGTGACGTACTTGGGCGCTTGCTTCGTCCAGGCCTCAAATTGCGGCTCGAATGCATTGCAATGCGGGCAGTTGTACCAGAAGAACTCCACCACCTCGACCTGGCCTGCGGGGACCTCGGTGGGCGCCGGCTTGTCCAGCGTCAGGTAATCGGTGCCGTCCTTGGGGGCCCTGGCCTGGGCTTGCGCCAGCGTGGGCACGGCGATGCCGCCCAGGGTGGCGACGGCCGCCGAGGCGGCTGAAAACGAAAACTCACGGCGTTGCATCAGATTCTTCTCCTGGAATGACAGAAATGTAGGGCCGCCCCCTCCGGGTGGCTTGCCTCAGGGTGGGAGGCACAAGGGTTTGTGCACCGGCCCCGTGAAAAGTTCAGCTTATCGCTTCAACGCATCCACGCATCAGCGCTGCACGCGGACCAGCGCCGTTTCGATGGAATTGTTGTCCAGCCGCTCCTTGGCTTTTTCGGCGTCTTCTTTTTTGTCGAAAGGTCCGAGGCGCACGCGGTACACCGTGCGGCCGGCCTGCTCGCGCTCGCTGACCTTGGCCTGCATGCCCAGCAACAGCAGCTTGGCGCGCTGCTGCTCGGCGTCTTCGGGCGTGCGGAAGGCGCCGGCCTGGATGAAGTAGCTGAAAGGATCCACGCTGGGGCTGGATGACAGGCCTTCCACCTTGGCCTTGGCCAGGTCGCCCAGCGGGTCGGCCGCGGGAGCGGGCTTGGCGGCGGTTTTGGCGGGCGATGAAGCGGCGGCCTTGGGGCCTGCCGGGTCGGGAACCGCGACGCTATTGCCTTCAGCGGAGGGTGCGGGCGCGGGCGCGGCTGGCGCCGGCTTGGCGGGTGTCTTGCCGGCCAGCGGCGCGTTCGGGTTCCAGTCCTTGTTTTTCTTGGCTTCCGCCGCATCGCTGTCGGGGTTGCGCGCCTGGCTCTTGTTCATGAAGGGCACCGGCACCTTGGTGATGTAAACCGCCACGGCCAGCGCGGCGCCCAGGCCGATCAGCGCGCCAATCACCAGACCCAGCAGGGTCCCGCCTCTTTGTGTATTCATTCCCTTGCCCACGTTCATTGACTTGTCCTGAAAATCCGGGTGCTACCGGTGTGTGCTTACATGTTTACATCTTGCGCGGGGCGCTCACGCCCAACACCGCGAGGCCATTGTGCAACACCTGCGCGGTCGCCGCGATCAAGGCCAGGCGGGCGCGCTTGACGGCCTCGTCATCGACCAGGATGCGTTCGGCATCGTAATAGCTGTGGTAGTTCGCGGCCAGTTCGCGCAGGAAAAACGCCACGTCGTGGGGCGCCAGGCCGGCGGCGGCATTGGCCAGCATCTCGGGGTACTTGGCCAGCAGCAGCATCAGCGCCTGGGCCTGCGGGCTGTCCAGCGCCGAGAGGTCGGCCGACTTCAGGCTGGCTTCGTCACCGCCCTGGGCTGTCCAGGTCGCGAGGATGGAACAGATGCGCGCGTGCGCGTACTGCACGTAGTACACCGGGTTTTCGTTGTTCTTGGCCAGCGCCAGGTCGATGTCGAAGATGTACTCGGTATCGGGCTTGCGGCTGAGCAGGAAGAAACGCACGGCATCGGCGCTGGTCCATTCGATCAGGTCGCGCAGTGTGACGTAGCTGCCGGCGCGCTTGGAGATCTTGACCTCTTCGCCGTTGCGCATCACGCGCACCATGGTATGCAGCACGTAGTCGGGATAGCCCTGGGGGATGCCCTCGCCGACAGCCTGCAGGCCGGCGCGCACGCGAGCAATCGTGCCGTGGTGGTCCATGCCCTGGATGTTGATCGCCTTGCCGAAACCGCGCTCCCATTTGGCCAGGTGGTAGGCCACGTCGGGCACGAAGTAGGTGTAGCTGCCGTCGCTCTTTTTCATCACGCGGTCTTTGTCGTCGCCGTAGTCGGTCGACTTCAGCCACAGCGCACCGTCCTGCTCGTAGGTCTTGCCCGCATCTTTCAGCTTGGCCACGGCGGCATCGACGCGGCCCGAGCTGTACAGGCTGGACTCGAGGTAATAGTTGTCGAACTTCACCGAGAAGGCCTTGAGGTCCAGGTCCTGCTCGTGGCGCAGGTAGGCCACGGCAAACTGGCGTATCGAGTCCATGTCTTCAATATCACCGGAGGCGGTGAACTCTCGGTCGTCCGATTTGACCGTCTTTTTCGCCAGGAAGTCGGCCGCGATGTCGGCGATGTAGTCGCCGTTGTAGGCCGATTCGGGCCAGCCGGCGTCCCCCGGCTTGAGGCCTTTGGCGCGCGCCTGTGTGCTGGTGGCCAGGGTCTGGATCTGGACGCCCGCATCGTTGTAATAAAACTCGCGCCACACCTGTGCGCCCTGCGTGGCGAACAGGTTGCAGATCGCGTCGCCCAGCGCGGCCTGCCGGCCGTGGCCCACGTGCAGCGGGCCGGTGGGGTTGGCCGAGACGAACTCGACAATCATGCGCTGCCCGCTACCGGCGGCCTGTGTGCCATAGGCGGCGCCGGCCTGCAGCACCTCACGCACGGTTTCCTGCTTGGCGGCGGGTTTCAGGCGGATATTGATGAAGCCGGGGCCCGCGATCTCGATGGCATCCACCCAGCGTTCGAAGGCCGGGGCCTTGAGCAAAACAGTGCGCAGGTTTTCGGCGAGCTGGCGTGGGTTGAGCTTGAGCGGTTTGGCCAGCTGCATCGCGGCCGTGCAGGCGAAGTCGCCGTGGGCAGCGACTTTGGGGGATTCAAAGGCGGCTTTTTCGCCCGCACCGGGGGAAAGTTCTTCCAGACCCGCGGCCAGGGCCGCGAGCAGGTCTTTTTTGATCGAGAGCATCAAGAGATTTTACGGTTAGCGATGCGCCGTCTGAGGCCCGGGGCTGCCCGGCCGTCGAATTTGACGTAGCCAAGCCTGGCCTTCTGTGTTTGAATTCCACGGGGAATTCGATTTCGCTTTCCCGCGTTTACCTCTGGGATTTAACTATGAAAAAACTATTGACCCTGGTCGCTATGACCTTTGCCATGTCCATGGGCTTGTCGGCCACGGCCCATGCGGCGGGTGCCGAAGCCGACTGCGCAGCCAAGTCGGCCGAGAAAAAACTGGCCGGCGCCGCCAAGGCCAGCTTCGAGAAGAAATGCATCCGCGATGCCGCCGCCGCGCCCAGCCCCGCCTGCGAGAAGTCCGCTGCCGACAAGAAGCTGGCCGGCGCCGCCAAGAACTCGCACATCAAGAAGTGCATGGCCGATGAGAAGAAGGCCGCCGCGCCTGCGGCCAAGCCGGCAGCCGCCGCTTCCGCCAAAAAATAGCAGGCTCTCAATCCTGTAACAGCTGCGCCCGGGCCGCCTGCTTGACGGCCTGTGTGAGGCGCTGCGCCGCCAGCGGCTCGCGCGCCCAGTGCTGCCAGTACAGCCGCACATCGACCGTGCGGCCCGGCAACACTTCCTGCAGCGGCGGGCGGTGCGCGCGTGCCGCCAGCAGGATGTCGGGCACCATGCCCCAGCCCATGCCCAGCTCCAGCGCGAGTTCGAAGGCATCGACCGCCGGCACGAAGTGGCGGGGATAGAGCGCGTCCTTCAGTTTGAAATGCTGGGCCAGGAAGGCGTCCTGCAGCGCGTCCTTTCGGTTGAAGATCACGGCGGGGCTGGCCAGCAGGCGATGGGCCAGGCGGTTCGGCCCTGCCGCCTTGCCGCCCGCCGCGGGCTCGTTCCACTGCGCGAGCAGTGCCGGCGCGGCCATGCAGCGATAGCGCATCACGCCCAGCGACTCGGCGACGCAGCCGCGCATGGCCTCGGCCAGTGTGGTCACGCAGCCGTTGACGTCGCCGCTTTTTAGTGCGTCGTGGGTATGGTCCTGGTCGTCGACCACCACGTCAAGCAGCAGGCCATGCCCCTGCAGCACCGGTGCCACGCCCGGCAAAAACCAGCTGCTCAGGGAATCGGCATTTACCGCCACGCTCAGGCTTTGCAGGCGCCCGGCCTTGCCGCCGCCTTGCAGGCCCGCCAGCAGGTCGGACTCCATCAGCCGTAGCTGCCGCACATGCCCCAGCAAGGCCTGGCCGGCCGGTGTGGCGCGCACCTGCTTGCCTCGCACCAGCAGGCGCTGGCCCAGCTCGCTTTCCAAGGACTTGATGCGCAGGGATACGGCGGCCAGCGTCAGGCTCAGGGCTTTGGCAGCCTCGCCGAAGCTGCCGTGCTCAATCACGGCGGCCAGGGCATCGAGTTGGCGGGCATCCAGCATTTGCTTGATTGATCAAGTTTTAATTGATCAATGAGAATTTTAGTTAATTTGGTTTAAGCATTATGGGCTTTGCCCGACACTGCGTACAGACCGCTTGCCAAACCTTTTTTGCAAAACATCCATGAACCCGCTTGCCGCCCCCGCTTTCCTGACCGGCATGGTCCTGAGCCTCTCGCTCATCATGGCCATAGGCCCGCAAAACGCCCATGTCATTCGCATGGGCCTGCTGCGCCAGCATTTGTGGTTGACGGTCGCCCTCTGCGTATTGACCGACGTGGTGCTGATCGCCCTGGGTGTGATGGGGCTGGCGCAACTGGGTGGCCTGTCCGACAAGATGCTGGGCGCGATGACAGGCGCGGGCGCGCTGGTGCTGGTGGTTTATGGCGCGCAGGCGATGCGGCGGTTCTTGCAGCCGGCGCCGCAGGCGGCCGATGGTGCGCCGCCGGCCGCCGAAGCGATCCCGCGCCGCAAGGCCATAGGCCTGGCGCTTGCGCTCTCCTGGCTCAATCCCCATGCCTGGCTGGACACGGCCGTGGTCATCGGCACGGCCTCGCTGGCCTATGCGCAGCCCGACAACGCGGTATTCGGCCTGGGCGCCATCGCTGGCTCGACGCTGTGGTTCACCGGCCTGGGTGTGGCGCTGTGGTGTGTGGGGCGCCGGCTCAATTCACCGGCCGTGTGGCGCGCCATGGACTTGCTGGTGGCGCTGATGATGTGGGGAACGGCGCTCTGGTTGCTGCGCAGCTTGTTTTAACGCGGCCTAGCCAAAGCCCCGCGCGAGGAACACAGCCGCCAGCGGAATAAAAGGAAGAATGTGCGCCTGCACCATCACCAGCCGGCGCGCCTTCTTGATCTCGGGCGCATCGGGCAGGGTACCGCTGGCGCGCAACGCGCGCCGCCAGCGCACAAACATCAGGGTCGGCTTGATGGAGATGAGGCCTACCACCAGGAACAGGGCCAGCTTTACGTAGAGCAGGGGGTTGTGCGCATACCAGGCCGCGCCCTTGCTGCCCAGGAACACGCGCGCCAGGCCGGTCAGCAGCACGACGCCCGCGGAGATGCCGTACACCATGTCAATCTTGCCCAGCCGCTCGACCACGGCGGCGTTCAGCCATTCGACGCGGCACAGCGCCGCTTCGCTCGCGAGAAAAACCACCATGGTGAGAATCGCCAGCAGGTGGGCATAGGCCAGCAGGGCTTCGAGGGTCATCACAGAATCCTTGTTTTCAGTTGTGCGGGATTGTCAGGGCTTGGCAGCCGAGGCCGCCGGGGCGCGCCAGAACTCCGGCTGGCTGTAGTGGTGCTTCAGAAAGTCTACCCACAGCCGCACGCGCAGCGGCAAATGCTTGCGCTGCGGGAATACCGCGTAAATGCCGTTGGGTGGCGCGGCAAACTCTTCCAGCAGCGCCACCAGCCGCCCGGCGGCGATCTCCGATTCAACCTCCCAGGTGCTGCGCCAGGCAATGCCGCAGTCCGCCAGGCACCAGTCGTGCAGGACCTGGCCGTCGGAGCAGTCGAGCGGCCCGCCCGGCTTGAGGTGCACCAGCTCGCCGCCCACCTGGAAGGCCCAGCCGCGCGTCTGCGAGGCGTCGCTGGACAACGTGAGGCAGTCAAAGCGCGCCAGCTCGCTGGGGTGCTGTGGCGTGCCGTGAATCTTGAGGTAGCGCGGCGTGGCCACGCACAGGCGCCGGTTGTCGGCCATGCGCACACTGACCAGCGAAGAATCCGGCAGGTCGCCCACACGCACCGCGCAATCAAATCCTTCGCCCGCCAGGTCCACCACGCGGTCGCTGAGGTTCAATGAAATGGTCACGTCGGCATGCTGTTCGCGAAAGCGCGTCACCAGCGGTGCGACGTGGCGCCGCCCGAAGCCCGCCGGCGCGGTGACGCGCAAATGGCCGCTGGCCTTGACGCCACCGGCCGACACGCTGGCCTCCGCATTGGCCAGGTCGGCCAGCAGGCGCTGGCAATCCTCCAGAAACGCGCTGCCTTCATGCGTAAGCGCGATGCGCCGCGTGGTGCGCACCAGCAGCTTCACGCCCAGCCGTTCTTCCAGCGCGTCCAGCCGCCGGCCCATGATGGCGGGTGCCACGCCCTCGGACTTGGCGGCCGCCGTCAGGCTGCCGCGCGCCACCACCGAGACAAAGGATTCAAGCTGCTTGAGTTTGTCCATGAACATTCATTATGCGCATGAATGTCAGTAATCAACAAAGAATCTCGGCTTATTCCACCTGCTACTTTGATGTGTGTTGCTGAAAGGTCAGCGCGTGATGCCGCCGGCCTGCAAAGCCGTGATGGCCTCGTTCGAATAACCGAGTTCCTCAAGCAGTTCCCGCGTGTGCTCGCCCAGCCGCGGCGGGTTCATGCGCACGCCGGGCCGCTCGCCGCCCAGCGTGAGCGGCAGCAGCACGGTGGAGGTGGTCTGCCCCGCGCGCTCGCCGTCAGCCAGGGTGATGGGCGCCAGGCCGCCGGTGGCCTTGAGGTGCGGATCCTCAAACAGGTCTTGCGGCCGGGTGATGGGTGCAAAGGGCAGCGCGTGTTTCTCGAACACGGCGGCCAGTCCAGCGGCGCTATGCCCGGCCAGCTGCGCGCGCAGCAGAGGCATCAGCCAGTCGCGTGCTCGCACGCGGTCGTTGTTGCTTTGCAGCCGTGGGTCGGCCCGCAGCTCCTGCAGGCCGAAGGCCTCACAGAACACCGCCCACTGCGTGTCGCTGACCACAGCCAGGAAAATCTGCTCGCCATCGCGGACCGTGAACACGTCGTAAACCGCCCAGGCCGAAATGCGGCTGGGCATGGGGGCGGCGGGCTGGCCGGTCACGGCGTACTGCATCATGTGCTGGGCCACGAGGAATACGTTGTTTTCGAACAGCGCGGCCTGCACTTCCTGGCCTTTGCCGGTCTTCTCGCGCGCGGCCAGCGCCGCCATGGCGCCTATCGCGCCGAACATGCCGCCCATGATGTCGTTCACGCTGCTGCCCGCGCGCAGCGGGTCGCCGGCGCGGCCTGTCATATAGGCCAGGCCGCCCATCATCTGCACCACCTCGTCCAGCGCCGTGCGGTGGTCGTAGGGGCCGGGCAGGAAGCCTTTGTGGCTCACATAAATCAGCCGCTCATTGAGCTGCGCGAGGCTGGCGTAGTCCAGGCCCAGCTTCTTCATGGTGCCGGGCTTGAAGTTTTCGCTCACGATGTCCGCGGTGGCGATCAGTTTGAGAACCAGCTCGCGCCCCTCAGGTTTTTGCAGGTCAATCGCAATGCTTTTCTTGTTGCGGTTGAACATCGGGAAGAAGCCGGAACCCGAACCCAGGAGCTTGCGGGTGTTATCGCCGGCGAGAGGTTCGACCTTGATGACCTCGGCCCCCAGGTCGGCCAGCAGCATGCCGCAGGTGGGGCCCATGACCATGTGCGTGAACTCGACGACGCGCAGGCCCGCGTAGGGCAGGGTTTTGGTTTGCCCGGTGGCGAATGTCGCCTCAGGCATGCATGCCTCCCTGTGCAAAGCCTTTGGGCAGGCCGGCCTCGGGCGTCATGCCGTAAAGCGGCTCCCCCGGCAGGCCTGCCTTGAGCGGCGCGCGCGCGGACACCAGTTTTTCAAGATCGACGCCTGTTGAAACACCCATGGCTTCGAACATGAAGACCAGGTCTTCGGTGACCACATTTCCCGACGCGCCGGGTGCATAAGGACAGCCGCCCAGGCCGCCCAGCGAGGCATCGAAAGTGCGCACGCCTTCTTCGTAGGCGGCCAGGCAGTTGGCCAGGCCCAGGCCGCGCGTGTTGTGCATGTGGGCCGCGCCGGTATGCGCGCCGATTTCCGCGCGCAGCCGCCGGAACAGGCGCCTGACCTGCGCCGGGTTGGCATAGCCCGTGGTGTCCGACAGGCCGGACTCGTCGGCGCCTGCGGCAATGCACTGCGCGGCGAGGCGTATCACTTCGTCCTCGGCGACTTTGCCCTGCAGCGTGCAGCCGAAGGCGGTGGAAATGCCGGCCTCGACTTTCACGTGCGGTGCGATGTCGCGGCGCAGCGCGGCGACGGCGCGTAATTCCTCCACCATTTCCTCACGCGTCTTGCGCACATTGGCCAGCGAATGCGCGGCACTGGCCGACACCGGCAAGGTGAGTTTGTGCACGCCGGCTGCCAGGGCTGCCTGCGCACCACGCAAGTTGGGCACCAGCGCCATGACCGTGAGGCCGGGCAGGCTCAGCGCATGCCGCACCACCTCGGCTGCATCGGCCATTTGCGGCAGCAGCTTTGCGGGCACGAAGGATGCAACTTCGATCTCGCGCAGGCCGGCCTTATAGAGAGCGCTGATCCAGCGCCGCTTGTCCTCCGTCGGCATGACGCCCTTGACCGACTGCAGGCCGTCGCGCGGCCCGACCTCGCTGATAAGCACTTCGGGGCCGGGCGGCCGGGCTAGTCGGGAGGGGCTTGCGTCCATAAATGAAGTTCTGTAAGATAGAATGTAGTTCTTTCTTATGATATGTTCCGCGTTGAGCGCCGGCTTGTCAAGCCGCATGCCGCGCGAGCCATGAAAGGTGGCCATGCCCCGCAAAGCCCAGATCGAATCCCTTGCCGACAGCCATGCCGCACCTGGCGGCGCGGCCGCGGTGGATCGCGCCCTGACCCTGCTGTCCGCCTTTCGTGCGGGCGACACCTCGCTGAGCCTGGCCGAACTCGCCAGCCGCACGCAGCTGTACAAAAGCACCACGTTGCGCCTGCTGGCTTCGCTGGAGCACGCCCGCCTCGTGCAGCGCCTGGACGACGGCAATTACGGGCTGGGCAACGAAGTGGCGCGGCTCAACGCCGTGTATGCCGCCTCGTTTTCGCTGGACCGCGTGGTGATGCCGGTGCTGCGTGCATTGGTCGCAGCCACCGGTGAAAGCGCGGCCTACCATGTGCGCCAGGGCGATGCCCGCCTGTGCCTGTACCGGGTGGATTCGCCGCACCCGATCCGCGACCACATCAAGGCCGGCGACCTGCTGCCCGCCGATCGCGGCAGCGGTGCCCGTATCCTCATCGCCTTTGACGCCGAGCGGGCCAAGGCACGCGGGCGCAAAGACCAGCAGTTGTATGCCAGGATTCGCGAGCAGGGTTACTACACCGCCGTCGGGGACCGACTCGCCGAGGTGGCCGGCATTTCAGCACCGGTGTTCAAGGCCGACGGCGCGCTGGCTGGCGCCTTGACGCTGACCATGCCCGCCAACCGCTACCACGAGCGCTACGTCAAGCCATTGCTGGAATCCGCCCGCCGCCTGACAGGCCAGATGTAGGGCGCCCGTATCGCGGCTCAGTTGCGCGCGGCGATGGGCTCGATGCGTTCGATGCGCCATTGGATATTGAGCGAAAACTGTTCTCCTGGGCCCAGTTCACGCAGGCCGGGCTGCCCCGGCAAGTGGAAGGCATTGATGGGTTGCGTGATGGGTTCAAAGCAGAATGCCGGCCCTTGCGGTGGCCGGTAGACCAGGCAGAAGTGCTGCGCCGTGCCGCCGTCGCGCTCAAAGTCCGGCATGCTGGCCGTGACCTGCAGGCCCAGTTCGGGCCAGGCGATGCTGGCCTTGCCGCCCCAGCCGGTGTAGCCGTTGTCGATGAGCGGGCCGTTGGCCGGCGCGCCCTTGTTCAGGTCCCAGCCGGACGGAAACTCGGTCGTGTGCGCCACCGGCAGCGGATCCTCACCGCAAAGCCACACACCTTGCACGGGCGCGGTGATCCGCGTCTGCGGTGTGCGCGGGAACCAGGGATGCACGCCCAGCCCGTATGGCAGCGGCGCGGTGCCCAGGTGGCGCACCTGCACCCGCTGGTCCAGCCCTCCTTCTACCAGCCGGAAGGTCTGCACGGCTTCATATTCATAGGGGTTACCGTCAAAGCCGTGTGATGCCAGTGTCATAACCAGTGTGTCTTCGCGCGGCTGCTCAAGCTCCCAGGACTGCAGCCAGCCGTCGCCATGGATGGGATAGGGCTCGCCCTTGCGGTTGGCCCGCATCGTGTGAAATTGCCCCGCGTGCTTGAAGCCGCCGCCGCTGATACGGTTGGACCACGGCACCATGGCAAACGAAGCGGTCTGGTAGAGGTCTTGCGTTTTGCCGTCCCAGGGCCGCCAGAGATCCAGCGGCCCTTGCGGGCGGTCAAGTTGCCAGGCGGCCACGCTACCGCCCAGCGAGGGCACCAGCCCCAGGCGCTGGCCGGCGTGGTGCAGCCAGATAACAGGATGTTCGGAATGGGTCATTGAAGGCTCTTTCGCGGTAAGGCTGTCCATGTGTTTTTGGGGTGGGCTGCGGGGTGCGGCATCAGCCGGCGAACAAACCCGCCGGCAGGCCCGGGCTGTCGATGGCCACCGCAAACAGCCCGCCCGCCAGGGGTTCGGCGCTGAGTTGTCCGGGCGTGAGGCCGGTTCGGGCGCTGGTGATAAAAAGCGTGCGCATGTCAGGCCCGCCAAAGGCGCAGTTGGTCACCTGGCTTGCAGGCAGCGGCACGCGGCACAGCTCCCGCGCGGTGACCGGGTCGTGGCAGCTCACGCAGGCGCCTCCCCAATGGGCGATCCACAGGCGGCCGGCGGCGTCTGTGGTCATGCCGTCAGGCACACCGTCGCCTTCCGCAAAGGCCAGCCAGAGCCGCTTGTTGGACAGGGTCCCCGCCGCGCTGTTGAAGTCGTAGATATAAACGCGGCCGTTGACCGTGTCGTTGAAGTACAGGTTGCGCCCATCGGCGGACCAGGTGGGCCCGTTGGTCACCGTAAAACCTTCGTCGTGGCGCGTGCAACGGCCGTCGGGGTCAAAGCGATACAGCGCGCCCGTGGGGGCCACGCAGTTGAAGTCCATGGTTCCCGCCCAGAACCGGCCTTGCGCATCACACTTGCCGTCGTTGAAGCGGTTGCCCGGCAAGCCAGGCTCGGGCTGATGCAGGTAGCGCGGCTCGCCGCCTGCAGCAGGGTCAAACAAGGCGAAGCCGCGCCTCAGTGTCACGATCAGGCCGGGCGCGTGGGCCCGCTCGGCCAGCGCGGAAATTTCTTCGCCAAAAGTCCAGCTTTTGCGCTCGCCGGTGGCCGGGTCGAAGCGATGCAGGCGGCACGCCAGTATGTCCACCCAATACAGCGCCTGTTCGCGCGACGACCACAAAGTGCCTTCCCCCAGCAGGGCCTGCGCCGGGTCAACGCAATGCACCACGCTTGGCGCGGGGGTGGCCGGCGGTTGTTTGTGGGTGTCCGCGGGCGTATCCGGAATCGAGCTCACTGTTGTCTCCCTGATGGCGCGTCTGCATAAGCATGAGGCCTTTCGGGTCTTCCCGTGCCTCTTGACGCGGTGCATGATATCAATGCATAGTAATACTGGAAACTTATTATTTTTTAACCATTTGATATCAAAATTGCAATGTCAGATACTTTTAACTCCATTCCCATGCGCGCCGCTCCCGCGAGCGACACACTTTCAGTATTTCCCAGCCTGAAAGGACGGCCGGTTTTTGTCACCGGCGGCGGAAGCGGCATAGGCGCCGCCATCGTGACGGCGTTTGCGCAGCAGGGCGCGCGCGTTGCCTTCATTGATGTTGCCAAGGAAGCCAGCGAAGCGCTCGCGCAGCAGCTGGCGGACGCGGGACACACCCGCCCGTGGTGGCGCGCCTGCGATGTGCGGGACGTGGCCGCGCTGCAGGGGGCGATTGCCGAGGCGGCGGGCGCGCTGGGTGACTTCTCGGTGCTGGTCAACAACGTGGCCAGCGACGACCGCCACAGCCTGGAGTCCGTGACGCCCGCCTACTACGACGAGCGCATCGCGATCAACGAGCGCCCCGCCTTTTTTGCGATCCAGTCGGTGGTGCCTGGCATGCAGCGGCTGGGCGCCGGCTCCATCATCAACCTGGGCTCCACCGGCTGGCAGGGCAAGGGCACCGGCTACCCCTGCTACGCCATTGCCAAGTCTTCGGTGAACGGGCTGACGCGCGGGCTCGCGAAAACGCTGGGCCGCGACCGCATCCGCATCAATACCGTGTCACCGGGCTGGGTCATGACCGAGCGGCAGATCAAGCTCTGGCTGGACGCCGAAGGCGAGAAGGAACTCCAGCGCAACCAGTGCCTGCCCGATAAATTGCTGCCCCATGACATCGCCCGCATGGTGCTTTTCCTGGCATCGGACGACGCGGTGATGTGCACCGCGCAGGAATTCAAAGTGGATGCCGGCTGGGTATGAACTGGCTCCCCCCCGAGGCGCCTTCGGCGCCTCCCCCTCGAGGGGGCGACACCAGCGGCCCGGCAAAGCCGGTTCCGCGGTGTCCCTGGCCTTAGCTGCGTTTTTTTTAGTCTGCTTCAAGCTTGCGGCCGTACAGCGTGAGGCTGGCCGTCTTCAGCGCCTTCATCATGATCTTGGCGGCGGGTGAGGGCAACCGGTCGGTGCGGGTGATGATGCCGAAGGCGTCCATGTGGCAGGGCATGTCCAGCGGCAGCACCGAGACGAGGCCGTGCGTCGCGTAATACTTCGCCACGTCGGCCGCGACCACGGCCACCATGTCGCTTTGCTGCAGCATGCGCGTGATGAAGAGCAGCGCCGAGGACTCGACCATATTGATGGGCGGCGCGAGCCCCTCTTCCTGGAACATCAGCTCAAAGCGGTGCCTCAGCACACTGCCCGCCGGCGGTACGATCCAGGCGGCCGACACCACGTCACGAAGGGTCAGGCCCGATACACCCAGCAGCGGATGGCCGGGCCTGGCCATGGCGCACACCGGCTCCTCGACCAGCGGCTCGTAGCGCAAATGGGTCTTGTCATGCTCGGCAAAGAGGCGCGCCACCAGGATGTCGAGCCTGCCCTGCTCCAGCCGCTCCAGCAGCACCGGGCTGGTTTCGATGTCCAGTGAAATGCGCAGGCTGGGGTGCTCCTGTTTGACCACGGCCACCGCGGACGGCAGCAGGGCCAGGCCCGGCGAGGTGATCGCGCCTATGCCCACCTGGCCGAAGTGCCCGGTCTTGAGCGCGGTGAGTTCGTCATTCGCCTGGTTCAGGCTGGCCAGCGCCATGCGCGCATGCCGGATCATGGTCTCGCCATACCAGGTCGGCCGCATGCCGCGGGGCAGGCGCTCAAACAGCGGTACTTCCAGCACATCCTCCAGGTCCTTGAGCAGCTTGGAAGCCGCCGGCTGGGTCATGCTGAGGACCTGCGCCGCGCGGTGGATATTGCCCTCTTCAGCCAACGCGACCAGCAGCAGCAATTGGCGTGTTTTGAGCCGGGCGCGTATGAACCAGTGGTTGTACGGAGTCATCGGGTTTTCCAGAATGTGTAGAACGATATCGATTTTGTCAAAAAAACGATTAGATTGATATCAAAATCGATTCTAGACTGCAGGCCATGAAAAAGCTTCTCTCATGAGATTCGGCGAATTGCAGCACAACGCCCGGCACTTCATCAACGGGCGCTGGGAAACCGGCACGACCACCGGCATCAGCACCAATCCCTCTGACACCCGTGAGGTGGTCAGCGAGTATGCACGCGCTGATCGCAACCAGACCGAGCTCGCGATCCGCGCCGCCTCCGAGGCTTTGCCGCACTGGAGCCGCAGCACGCCGCAGCGCCGGGCCGACGTGCTCGACCAGATAGGCAGCGAGATTTTGGCGCGCAAGGATGAGCTGGGCATGCTGCTGGCGCGCGAAGAAGGAAAAACACTGCCTGAAGGCGTGGGTGAGGCGGCCCGGGCCGGTCAGATATTCAAATTCTTTGCCGGGGAGGCGTTGCGCGTGCAGGGCGAAACCATGGCATCGGTGCGGCCCGGCATCCATGTGGATGTGACGCGTGAACCCGTCGGCGTGGTGGGCATCATCGCGCCATGGAATTTCCCGCTGGCGATTCCCGCCTGGAAGATCGCACCTGCACTGGCTTATGGCAACACCGTGGTCTTCAAGCCGGCCGAGCTGGTGGTGACCTGCGCCTGGGCACTGGCTGAAATCATCAGCCGCTGCGGGCTGCCCGCCGGCGTGTTCAACCTGGTCATGGGCAGCGGCCGGGAAGTCGGCCAGGCACTGGTCGACAGTCCGCTGGTCAATGCCTTGAGTTTCACCGGCTCTGTGCCCACCGGTGAGCGCCTGCTCCAGGCGGCCGCCGCGCGCCGCGCCAAGGTGCAGCTTGAAATGGGCGGCAAGAACCCGCTGGTGGTGCTGGCCGATGCCGACCTCGACCAGGCCGTTGAATGCGCGGTGCAGGGCTCCTATTTTTCGACGGGCCAGCGCTGCACCGCCTCAAGCCGCCTCATCGTGGAGGCGCCCGTGCACGACGCCTTTGTGGCCCGGCTGCGCCACCGCATTGCCTCGCTCACCGTGGGCCACGCGCTGGAGTCGGGCATCGAGATGGGGCCTGTGGTTGATCAGGCGCAGCTTGACCAGAACCAGGCCTACCTGCAGATCGGCCGTGATGAAGGCGCCGAGCATGTCTGGGGCGGCGAGTTACTCAAGCGCCCCACGCCCGGGCATTACATGAGCCCGGCGCTGTTTCTGGCCAAGCCGGAGCACCGCATCGCGCGCGAAGAAATCTTCGGGCCCGTAGCATGTGTGCTGCAGGCCTATGACTTTGAGCATGCGCTGGCCCTGGCCAACGACACGCCTTTCGGCCTGTGCGCGGGCATCTGCACAACCTCGCTCAAGCATGCCATGCACTTCAAGCGTAATGCGGAGGTCGGCATGACCATGGTGAACCTGCCGACCGCCGGTGTTGATTTTCACGTGCCCTTCGGCGGGCGCAAGGCGTCGAGTTATGGGCCGCGTGAGCAGGGCCGGTATGCGGCGGAGTTCTTCACCACTGTGAAGACCGGCTACATGCTGGCCTGAACCGCCGAAAGGCGGCCGGGAGTTGCCAGTTTCATTTCAACCAAGGAGACAACATGAAGATTCATCGCCGTACCCTCGTTGCCGCACTCGCCAGTGCGCCGTTTGCCGGTTTGCTGCCGATTTCCGCATGGGCGCAAAAACCCATCGTGCTGGGGTTCAGCCAGGTGGGCGCGGAAAGCGAATGGCGCACCGCCAACACCGAGTCCATCAAGTCGGCCGCCAAAGATGCCGGCATTGAGCTGAAGTTTTCCGACGCCCAGCAAAAGCAGGAGAACCAGATCAAGGCCATCCGCTCCTTCATCGCGCAAAAGGTGGACGTGATCGCCTTCTCGCCCGTCGTCGAATCGGGCTGGGAAACCGTCCTGCGCGAGGCCAAGGCCGCCAAGATACCCGTGGTGCTGACCGACCGCTCCGTCAACGTGAAGGACACCTCGCTCTATGTGTCCTTCATGGGCTCCGACTTTGTGGAAGAAGGCCGCAAGGCGGGCCGCTGGCTGGTAGACAAAATGAAGGGCACGACCGGTCAGGTCAACATCGTCGAGTTGCAGGGAACCGTGGGTTCTGCGCCGGCCATCGACCGCAAAAAGGGCTTTGAGGAAATCATCAAGGCCGACCCGAAATTCAAGATCATCCGCTCGCAGACCGGCGACTTCACCCGGGCCAAGGGCAAGGAAGTGATGGAAGCCTTCCTCAAGGCCGAAGGCAAGAAGATCAATGTGCTGTTCGCGCACAACGACGACATGGCCATTGGTGCCATCCAGGCGATTGAAGAAGCGGGCATGAAGCCGGCAAAAGACATCACCATCATCTCGATCGATGCCGTCAAGGGCGCTTTTGAGGCCATGATGGCCGGCAAGCTCAATGTTTCCGTGGAATGCAGCCCCTTGCTGGGCCCGCAGTTGATGGCCGCGGTCAAAGACATCAAGGCCGGCAAACAGGTTCAGAAACGAATCGTTACTGAGGAAGGGATTTTTCCGATGGAAGTGGCAGCCGCGGAGTTCCCCAAGCGTAAGTACTGAGTTGCGGCTGCGATAGCGCACAGGGATACTGGAAGATTCACAAACAACATTTCTAGGAGACTGTTCATGAAGCGTATTTTTCTGAAGACTTTGCTGGCCGGCATGGCCGCGGCCGCCCTCGGCATCGCGCCGCTGGCATTTGCCCAGGACAAGGGCACCATCGGCATCTCGATGCCGACCAAGTCCTCCGCCCGGTGGATCGCCGACGGCGACAACATGGTCAAGGTGCTCAAGGAGCGCGGCTACAAGACCGACCTGCAGTATGCCGAAGACGACATCCCGAACCAGCTCGCCCAGATCGAGAACATGATCACCAAGGGCGTGAAGGTGCTGGTGATTGCCTCCATCGACGGCACCACCCTGTCCAAGGCCCTGCAGAACGCGGCCGACAAAGGCGTCAAGGTCATCGCCTACGACCGGCTGATCAAGGGCTCGAAGAACGTGGACTACTACGCCACCTTCGACAACTTCCAGGTCGGTGTGCTGCAGGCCACCAGCATTGTGGATAAGCTGGGCCTGAAGCAGGGCAAGGGCCCCTTCAACATCGAGCTCTTCGGCGGCTCGCCCGACGACAACAACGCCTTCTTCTTCTATGACGGCGCCATGAGCGTGCTCAAGCCCTACATCGACAGCGGCAAGCTGGTGGTGCGCAGCAAGCAGATGGGCATGAACAAGGTGGGTACCCTGCGCTGGGACGGCGCGGTGGCCCAGGCGCGCATGGACAACCTGCTGTCCGCCTACTACGGCAACGAAAAAGTCCATGCGGTCCTCTCGCCGTATGACGGCCTGTCCATCGGCATCCTGTCGTCCCTGAAAGGCGTGGGTTACTGCACCGCGCAGCAACCCTGCCCCGTGGTCAGCGGCCAGGACGCGGAAATCGCCTCGGTCAAGTCCATGCTCAAGGGTGAGCAGTACTCGACGATCTTCAAGGACACACGCGAGCTGGCCAAGGTCACGGCAAACATGGTGGACGCCATGCTGTCGGGCAAACAGCCCGAGATCAATGACACCAAGACCTACAACAACGGCGTGAAGGTCGTTCCCTCCTATCTGCTCAAGCCGGTGGCTGTCGATGCCTCCAACTGGCACAAGGTGCTGATAGACAGCGGGTATTACAAAGAATCGCAGATCAAGTAAGCACTGATCGAACAAACGGTCCCGTACTGCAACTGCTACCGCGGTTGCGGTGCCGGGACCGTCAACGCGAAGAGGTGGCAATCACCTTTGCATCAAAAGGACAGGCATTGGAAACGATTCTGGAGATGCGCGACATCCGCAAGACCTTTCCAGGGGTGGTCGCGCTGAACAAGGTCAACCTGCGCGTGCGCGCGGGTGAGATCCATGCCATCGTGGGTGAAAACGGCGCCGGGAAATCGACCTTGATGAAAGTTCTCTCGGGGGTCTATCCGCACGGCTCCTACACCGGCGAAATCGTCTACGAAGGGCAGGAGCGCCGGTTTGTCGGCATCCACGACAGCGAGCGTGTCGGCGTCATCATCATCCACCAGGAGCTGGCGCTGGTTCCGCTGCTGTCCATCGCCGAGAACATCTTCCTGGGCAACGAGACCGCGCGGCGCGGCGTGATCGACTGGATGGCCGCGCACACCAAGACGCAGGCCCTGTTGAAAAAAGTGGGCCTGAAAGAGTCGCCCGCTACGCTGATCACGGACATCGGTGTCGGCAAGCAGCAACTGGTGGAAATCGCCAAGGCCCTGTCCAAAGAGGTCAAGCTGCTGATCCTCGATGAGCCCACAGCGAGCCTGAACGAGAACGACAGCCAGGCGCTGCTGGACCTCCTGCTGGAACTCAAGGGCCAGGGCATCACCTGCATCCTGATTTCACACAAGCTCAACGAAATTTCGCGCGTGGCGGACTCCATCACCGTCCTGCGCGACGGCAGCACGGTTGAAACACTGGACTGCCGCGCCGAAACCATCAGCGAAGACCGTGTCATTCGCGGCATGGTGGGCCGCGAGATGGCCGACCGCTACCCGCCGCGCCAGCCGGACATCGGCGAAACCGTGTTCGAGGTCCGCGACTGGAATGTCTACCACCCCCTGCACACCGACAGGAAATTCATCAAGGACGTCAACCTGCAGGTGCGGCGCGGGGAAATCGTCGGCATTGCCGGCTTGATGGGCGCGGGGCGCACTGAGCTTGCCATGAGCATCTTCGGCCGCTCGTGGGGGCGGCGCATCAGCGGGCAGGTGCTGCTGGGCGGCAAGCCCGTCGACGTCGGCACGGTCGAGAAAGCCGTTCGCCACGGCCTGGCCTATGTGACCGAAGACCGCAAGGGCAACGGGCTGGTGCTGAATGAAGACATCCAGTTCAATGTGTCGCTGGCCAACCTCAAAGGCGTTTCCCGCGCTGCCGTGGTCGACAGCGGCCGTGAATACCAGGTGGCACAGCGCTACCGCGAAAAACTGCGCATCCGCTGCTCCAGCGTCGCCCAGAAGGTCGTCAACCTCTCCGGCGGCAACCAGCAGAAGGTGGTGCTCGGGAAGTGGCTTTTCACCGACCCCGAAGTCCTCATCCTCGATGAGCCCACGCGAGGCATCGACGTGGGCGCCAAGTACGAGATTTACACCCTGATGGCCCAGCTTGCGGCCGAAGGGAAATGCATCATCGTCATTTCCTCGGAAATGCCCGAGTTGCTGGGCATGACGGACCGCATCTATGTCATGAACGAGGGCCGCTTCGTCGCCGAGATGCCGACGGCCCAGGCCTCCCAGGAAAAGATCATGCGCGCGATCATGAAAGCAAGCTGAAATGAATAACGAGACCTCCAACACAACCGTGTCTACGGCCAAGGCCGCCGCCGCGAGCGACAAATCAACGCTGGACTACCTGAAGCACAACTTCCGCGAATACGGCATGCTGGTCACGCTGGTGGCCATCATGGTCTTCTTCCAGTACATGACCGAGGGCACGCTCATGCAGCCCCTCAACCTCACCAACCTGGTGCTGCAAAACAGCTACATCGTCATCATGGCGCTGGGCATGCTGCTGGTCATCGTGGCGGGGCATATCGACCTGTCGGTGGGGTCGGTGTGCGGTTTCATCGGCGCGCTGGCCGCGGTGCTGATGGTGCAGTACGACTGGAACTTTGTGCCTGCCTCGTTGCTGTGCCTGGCCTGCGGCGCGCTGATCGGCGCGGTGCAGGGATGGTTCGTCGCCTTCTTCCGCATTCCCTCCTTTATCGTCACGCTGGCGGGCATGCTGGTGTTCAAGGGCCTGGCGCTGGCACTGTTGCAGGGCCAGTCGGTGGGCCCCTTTCCGGAGTCGTTCCAGAAGCTCAGCTCCGGCTTCATGCCGGATCTGTTGAGCAGCGAAGGCCTGCGCATGACCTCGCTGTTGTTGGGCGTGGCGCTTGCCGCGGTGCTGGCCGTGGCCGGCCTGCGCGCGCGCGCCGGGCAGCTCAAGCATGGCGTCCAGGTCGAGCCCGCGGCTTTCTTTTTTGCCAAAACCGCGGTGTTTGCGGCGCTGCTGGTTTACTTCAGCTACCTGCTGGCATCGTACAGGGGTCTTCCCAATGTGCTGATCGTGATGGCCGTGCTGATTTTCCTGTTCCACTTCATCACGGGCCACACCACCATAGGCCGGCGCGTCTATGCACTGGGCGGCAACGAAAAGGCGGCCAAGCTCTCCGGCATCAAGACCGAGCGGCTGTCCTTCTACACCTTTGTGAACATGGGCGTGCTGGCGGCGCTGGCGGGCCTGGTCTTCGCCGCGCGCCTGAACACCGCCACGCCCAAGGCCGGCCTGGGTTTTGAACTCGATGTCATCGCCGCCTGCTTCATCGGTGGGGCTTCGGCCTCGGGCGGTGTGGGCAAGGTCATGGGCGCGGTGATCGGCGCGTTCGTGATGGGCGTGATGAACAACGGCATGTCCATCCTGGGCATAGGCATCGACTACCAGCAGGTCATCAAGGGCGCGGTGCTGCTGGCCGCCGTGTTTGTCGACGTCTATAACAAGAACAAGGCATGAACTGCCCGGCCGTTCCAAAGGCAAATAGCGCAGTACGCTGCGTGGAGCTTGCCCCATGACCACGGCCGGTACCAATCCCGGCGTCGCCCCCGTGCTGGAACTCGAGGGCATTCACAAGCAGTTCGCGGGCGTTGCGGCGCTGCGTGATGTGCGTTTGCGCCTGTACCCCGGTGAAATCCATGCCTTGATGGGGCAGAACGGCGCGGGCAAGTCCACCCTGATCAAGGTCCTGACCGGTGTGCTGGAGGCCAGCGGCGGCCAGATGCACCTGGACGGCAAGCCGGTGTGGCCTGGGTCTCCCCTGGCCGCGCAACACCTGGGTATCAGCACGGTGTACCAGGAAGTCAATCTCTGTCCCAACCTCTCGGTGGCGGAAAACATTTTCGCGGGCCGCTATCCGCGCTGCGGCCTGGCGCAGGGCTGGCGCATCGACTGGGCCGAGGTGAACCGCCGCGCGCGCGAGCTGGCCGCGCGCGTCGGCCTGGATATCGACGTCTCCCGCCTGCTGTCCAGCTATCCGGTCGCGGTGCAGCAACTGGTTGCCATCGCGCGCGCCATCAGCATCGAGTCGAAAGTCCTCATCCTCGACGAGCCGACGTCCAGCCTGGATGACGATGAAGTGCAAAAACTCTTCGAAGTGCTGCGCCGCCTTCGCGACGGCGGCCTCGCCATTGTGTTTGTGACCCACTTCCTGAACCAGGTCTATGCGGTGTCCGACCGCATCACGGTGTTGCGCAACGGAACTTGGGTCGGCGAGTGGCGGGCTGCAGAGCTGGGGCCGCAGGCATTGATCGCCGCCATGCTCGGCCGGGAGCTGGCCGCGCAGTCCGCCGCCGCCGCGGCAGCCCCCAACTTTGATACCGCCGCGCCGGCGCTTCTGCAAGCTGAAGGCCTGGGCCAGGCTGGCCAGTTGCAGGCGGTGGACCTGCGCGTGCGCGCAGGCGAGGTGCTTGGCCTTGCCGGCCTGCTGGGTGCGGGCCGCACGGAACTGGCACGCCTGCTGTTCGGCCTGGAGACCCCGGACCGCGGGGTGCTCCGGATCGACGGCCAGACCGTGAGCTTTTCCAGTCCGGCTGATGCGATCCGGCATGGCCTGGCGCTGTGCCCGGAGGAGCGCAAGACCGACGGCATCGTGGCCGAGCTGTCGGTGCGCGAGAACATCGCGCTGGCGCTGCAGGCGCGCATGGGCGTGCGCCGGTTTTTGTCGCGCGCCGAACAGACGGCGCTCGCTGAACGTTTTGTCCAGGCCATGGGCATCAAGACCGCGAGTGTGGACACGCCCATAGGCCTGCTGTCGGGCGGAAACCAGCAAAAAGCCATGATCGCGCGCTGGCTCGCGACCGAGCCGCGCCTGCTGATCCTGGACGAACCCACGCGCGGCATCGACGTGGCCGCCAAGCAGGAAATCATGGAGCAGATCCTGCGGCTGGCGCAGGCCGGCATGGCGGTGATCTTCATCTCCTCTGAAATGAGCGAGGTGGTGCGCGTGGCGCACCGCATCGTGGTGCTGCGTGACCGCCGCAAGGTCGGTGAGTTGCCGGCCGGCAGCAGCGAAGACGCTGTGTACGAACTGATTGCGGCTGAACATGTCTGAAGAATTGCGTGACTCAATCGAGGGACACCGTGGAACCGGCTTTGCCGGGCCACTGGTGTCGCCCCCTGAGGGGGAGGCGGCCGCAGGCCGCTTCGGGGGGGGGCTTCATTTCATGCGGCATCGACTGGCCTGGCCGCTCATCACGCTGTTGCTGCTGCTGGCGGTGAACACCGCGTTTAACGCCAGTTTTCTGCACATGGAATGGCGTGACGGCCACCTGTACGGCAGCCTGATCGACATCCTCAACCGTGCTGCGCCGCTGGTGCTGGTGTCGCTGGGCATGACGATGGTCATCGCTACCCGCGGCATCGACATTTCGGTGGGCGCGGTGGTGGCCATTGCCGCCGCTGTGGCCGCCTGGATGATAGGCGGCTCGGTGACGGGAAGCGTGAGCCGGTTCCCTATGCCGCTGGCGATTCTTGCGGCACTGGGCATCGCGCTGCTGTGCGGGCTGTGGAATGGCCTGCTGGTTGCCCGTGTGGGCATGCAACCCATCATCGCCACGCTCATCCTCATGGTGGCGGGCCGCGGCATCGCGCAACTCATCACCGGCGGGCAGATCATCACTATTTACTACTCGCCCTATTTCTTCCTGGGCAGCGGCTATCTGCTGGGCCTGCCTTTTTCGCTCTTTATCGCGCTGGTGGTCTTTGCCCTGCTGTACCTGGCGGTGACGCGCACTGCCCTGGGGCTGTTCGTCCAGGCCGTGGGCATCAACCCGACCGCGGCGCGTGTCGCCGGCGTGCAGGCGCGGCGCCTCGTGCTTGCGGCCTACGCCTTCAGCGGTGTGTGCGCAGGCATCGCGGGCCTGTTGATCAGCTCCAACGTCAAAAGCGCCGACGGCAACAATGCGGGCCAGCTGCTGGAACTCGATGCCATCCTGGCGGTGACACTGGGCGGCACCGCGCTCACCGGCGGCCGCTTCAGCCTGGTGGGCAGCGTGATCGGCGCGCTGATCATCCAGACCCTGACATATGCCATCTATTCACTGGGCGTGCCGCCCGAGATCAACCTGGTGGTCAAGGCGGTGGTGGTGTTTGCCGTGATGCTGCTGCAGTCACCTGAATTCCGCGCCGAGATCGCTATCCTGATGCGGCGGCCCACCGCGCCGGGGGTGCGGCCATGAGCTCGGTGGTCACCAAACCCATGGGAGAGGCCCTTCCCAGGCCGCCGGCGCCGGCCGCAGCGGCGTCCCGCTTCAATCCCAAATACCTGCCGCTGGCCGTCACCATCTCGCTCTTCGTCGCCATGGCGACCATGGGATCGGTGCTTTACAGCGGCTTCTTCTCCGCGCAGGTTTTCCTCAACCTGCTGGTGGACAACGCTTTCCTGATCATCGTCGCTGTGGGCATGACTTTTGTCATCCTGTCGGGCGGCATTGACCTGTCCGTCGGCTCCGTGGTGGCGCTCACCACCATGGTGTCGGCAGCGCTGGTGGAGCACCATGGCTGGCATCCGGCGGCGGTGATTCCGCTGGTGCTGCTGATGGGCACGGCCTTCGGTGCTTTCATGGGTTTCCTGATCGAGCGCTTTCGCCTGCAACCCTTCATCGTGACGCTGGCCGGGATGTTTCTCGCGCGCGGCCTGTGCTACCTGATCAGCGTCGACTCCATCAGCATCACCAACGAGCTCTATACGGACATTTCGCAGCTGCGCATTCCCTTGTGGGAAGGGGCGTCGCTGTCCGTCGGCGCCATGATCGCCGTCGTGGTGCTGCTCGTCGCGGTGTTCGCCGCGCACTGCACGCCTTTTGGCCGCACCGTGTATGCCGTTGGCGGCCATGAACAGTCGGCGCTGCTGATGGGCCTGCCGGTGCGCCGGACGCTGGTAGGGGTCTACACGCTCTCGGGGTTCTGCTCGGCGCTGGCGGGTGTGGTCTTTACCTTCTACATGCTCTCCGGCTACGGGCTGCATGCCGTGGGCATGGAGCTTGACGCCATTGCCGCCGTGGTGATCGGCGGCACCTTGCTCAGCGGCGGCGTGGGTTATGTGGCCGGCACCCTCTTTGGCGTGCTGATGCTCGGAATCATCCAGACCCTGATCTCATTTGACGGCACCCTGAGCTCCTGGTGGACGCGCATTGTCGTCGGCGTGCTGCTGTTTGTCTTTTGCCTGTTGCAGCGCTTGCTGGCAAACCGCACGCGCACATCTTCCTGAAACCTTATCGACCCCACCTACCATGACTAGCACCAAGCGAAAACTGCGTTCCACCGAATGGTTCGGCTCGGCCGACAAAAACGGTTTTATGTACCGCAGCTGGATGAAGAACCAGGGCATTCCCGACCATGAGTTCGACGGCCGGCCCATCATCGGCATCTGCAACACCTGGTCGGAGCTCACGCCTTGCAATGCCCACTTTCGCAAGATCGCCGAGCATGTGAAGCGCGGTATTTCAGAGGCGGGCGGCTTTCCGGTGGAGTTTCCGGTGTTCTCCAACGGCGAGTCCAACCTGCGCCCCACCGCCATGCTCACGCGCAACCTGGCCAGCATGGATGTGGAAGAAGCGATCCGCGGCAACCCCATCGATGCGGTGGTGCTGCTCACGGGCTGCGACAAGACCACGCCCGCGCTGCTGATGGGCGCGGCAAGCTGCGACATCCCGGCCATCGTGGTAACCGGCGGGCCCATGCTCAACGGCAAGCTGGAAGGCAAAAACATCGGCTCGGGCACGGCGGTGTGGCAGTTGCACGAATCGTTGAAGGCGGGCGAAATCCAGCTTCACCAGTTCCTGGCGGCTGAAGGTGGCATGTCGCGTTCGGCCGGCACCTGCAACACCATGGGCACGGCCTCCACCATGGCCTGCATGGCCGAGGCGCTGGGCGCTTCGCTGCCGCACAACGCAGCCATTCCCGCGGTGGATGCGCGCCGTTACGTGCTGGCGCAGATGTCGGGCGCGCGGGCCGTCGAGATGGCGCGCGAAGGGTTGACGCTGTCGAAAATCCTCACGCGCGAGGCATTTGAAAACGCCATCCGCGTCAACGCGGCCATTGGCGGCTCCACCAATGCGGTGATTCACCTCAAGGCCATCGCGGGGCGCATCGGCGTACAGCTGGAACTGGAAGACTGGACGCGCATCGGCCGCAACACGCCCACCCTGGTCGACCTGCAGCCTTCCGGCCGTTTCCTGATGGAAGAGTTCTATTACGCCGGCGGCCTGCCCGCCGTGTTGCGCCGCCTGGGTGAGAACAAGCTGCTGCCGCATCCCAACGCGCTCACCGTCAACGGCCGCACGATATGGGACAACGTGCGCGAGGCGCCGCAGTATGACGATGAAGTGATACGCCCGCTCGACAACCCTCTGATCGCCGACGGCGGCATCTGCATACTGCGCGGCAACCTGGCGCCGCGCGGCGCGGTCCTCAAGCCCTCTGCGGCATCGCCCGAGCTGCTCAAGCACCGCGGCCGCGCGGTGGTGTTCGAGAACCTGGAGCACTACAAGGAGCGCATCGTCGACGAGAACCTCGATATCGACGCCAGCTGCGTCATGGTCATGAAAAACTGCGGCCCCAAGGGTTACCCCGGCATGGCCGAGGTCGGCAATATGGGCCTGCCGCCCAAGCTGCTGCGCCAGGGCATCAAGGACATGGTGCGCATCTCGGACGCGCGTATGAGCGGCACCGCGTACGGTACCGTGGTGCTGCATGTGGCCCCCGAGGCCGCCGCCGGCGGGCCGCTGGCCGCTGTGCGCGACGGCGACTGGATCGAGCTTGACTGCGAACAGGGCCGTTTGCACCTGGACATCAGCGATGCCGAGCTGGCTGCGCGCCTGGCCGCACTGAACGGTGCAGCCGCGGCGGGCATGCGCGGCGGCTACCAGCGCCTTTATGTCGACCACGTGCTGCAGGCCGATGAGGGCTGCGACTTCGATTTCCTCGTCGGCTGCCGCGGCTCGGAAGTGCCCCGCCATTCCCACTGAACGCCTTGAACAGTGAAACCCTGAAGCATCTCACAACCTGATCGCCATACAGCCATGAGCCCATCCCGCCAACCGCGTTACCGCGGCATCTTCCCCGTCGCTCCCACCACCTTCACCGAGGCCGGCAAGCTGGACCTTGAAAGCCAGAAGCGCTGCATCGATTTCATGATCGATGCCGGCTCCGACGGCATCTGCATCCTGGCCAACTTCTCCGAACAGTTCGTGCTGTCGGACGAAGAGCGCGAAACCCTGACCCGAACTATTCTTGAGCATGTGGCGGGGCGCGTGCCGGTGATCGTCACCACCACCCACTTCAGCACAAAGGTGTGCGCCGAGCGCAGCCGCCGCGCGCAGGACATGGGCGCGGCCATGCTGATGGTCATGCCGCCCTACCATGGCGCAACCTTTCGCGTGGGCGAGCCGCAGATCTACGAGTTTTATGCGCGCCTGTCGGATGCGGTGGACATCCCCATCATGATCCAGGATGCGCCTGCCAGCGGCACCGTGCTGTCGGCCTGCTTTCTCGCGCGCATGGCCCGCGAGATTGAACATGTCGCCTATTTCAAGATCGAAACCGCCGGCGCCGCCTCCAAGCTGCGCGAGTTGCTGCGCCTGGGAGGCGACGCGGTCGAAGGCCCCTGGGATGGTGAAGAGGCCATCACCCTGTTGCCCGACCTGGACGCCGGTGCAACCGGCTCCATGACGGGCGGCGGTTACCCCGACGGCATTCGTCCCATCATCGAGGCGCACCGCGCCGGCGACCACGACAAGGCCTACGCGCTTTACGAAAAGTGGCTGCCCCTGATCAATTATGAGAACCGCCAGGCGGGCCTGCTGGCCGCCAAGGCCTTGATGAAGGAAGGCGGCGTGATCGCCTGCGAAGCGCCGCGCCATCCCTTCCCCTCCATGCATCCGGACACGCGTGCCGGGCTGCTGGCGACCGCCAGGCGGCTGGATCCGCTGGTGCTGCGCTGGGCGCGGTAGACGAAATAGGAGCGGGAGCGGCACACCGGCGTAGCCTTCGGCAAACCGGGACAGCCGGCTGTCTGGCAGCGGGTGATTGCATCGATAAATGTCATGGATAAAGCGATTTCGCGGTAATTAATCGCGACGCATGTATCAAATACAGTAGAGGGGCTATGGAAAAGCCCCGCTCCCACTCGACTGCCGCGCTGCGCGCCGTGCTGTTCGACGCTTACGGCACGCTGTTTGACGTCTACAGCGTGGGCCTGCTGGCCGAGCAGTTGTTCCCGGGCAAGGGCGAAGCGCTGGGTGTGCTCTGGCGCGACAAGCAGATTGAATACACGCGCCTGGTGACCACTAGCAACGGCGGCGCGCACTACCAACCCTTCTGGGAGCTCACGCGCGCCGGCCTGCGCTATGCCTGCAAGCGCCTGGGGCTGGAGCTGGCGCCCGGCCAGGAAGACCAGCTCATGAACCAGTACCGCCACCTGTCGGCCTTTCCGGAAAACCGGGAAGTGCTGCAGGCGCTGAAGGCGCGCGGCGTGGTGACCGGCATCCTCTCCAATGGCGATCCCTCCATGCTGGGCGTGGCCGTGCGATCGGCCGGGCTGGAGGGCTTGCTGGACCACGTGATCAGCGTCGACAGCATCCGCAAATACAAGACCGCCCCCGAGGCCTATGCGCTGGGGACGCAGGCCACAGGGCTGGAGGCCAGGCAGATCGCCTTTGTGAGCTGCAACGGCTGGGACGCGCTGGCGGCCACCTGGTACGGCTACCGCACCCTGTGGGTCAACCGCTACCAGCTGCCGTTTGAAGAACTGGGCACGCAGCCCGTGTACACCGGCAGCAGCCTGCGCGACGTGCTCGCGCTGCCTTTCCATTGATCAATTGATCGATTGACCATTGACGCCAATTCACGTTTTATTTTTGCCTCTACGAACAAAGGGACCACACCATGAGCACCGCGAGCACCCCTCACGCCAGCAACACCGCGCGCACCACCAGCCACCGCCTGCAGGTGGCCACGCCGCTTTACCGCTTTATCGAAGACCAGGTGCTGCCCGGTACCGGTGTGGCCAGCGCCGCGTTCTGGAAGGGCTTTGATGCCATCGTGGCCGACCTGGCCCCGAAAAACGTCGCCCTGCTGGCCGAGCGCGACCGCCTGCAGACCGAGCTCGACACCTGGCACAAGGCCAACCCCGGCCCCATCGCCGACATGAAGGCCTACCGCGCCTTCCTGGAAAAGATCGGCTACCTGGTGCCGCAGCCCCAGAAGGTCGGCATCACCACGTCCAAGGTGGATGACGAACTGGCGCTGCAGGCCGGCCCGCAACTCGTGGTGCCCATCCTGAACGCGCGCTACGCGCTCAATGCCGCGAATGCGCGCTGGGGCAGCCTCTATGACGCGCTCTACGGCACCGACGTGATCGCCGAAACCGGCGGCGCTGAAAAAGGTAAAGGCTATAACCCGGTGCGCGGCGCCAAGGTGATCGAGTACGCGCGTTATGTGCTGGACCGCACCGCGCCGCTGAAAAAAGGATCCCACATCGACTCGGTTGCTTATGCGGTCAAGGGCGGCGAGCTCATCGTCACGCTCAAGGACGGCAAGGGCGTGAAAACCACCAAGCTGGAAGACGCCAGCCAGTTCATCGGCTACCAGGGCAAGGCCTCGGCCCCCTCGTCGGTGCTGCTGCAGCACAACGGCCTGCACCTGGACATCCGCATAGACCGCAGCACGCCCATCGGCAAGACGGACGCGGCTGGCGTGAGTGATCTCGTTGTCGAAGCGGCGCTGTCAACCATCCTGGACCTGGAAGACTCGGTCGCCGTGGTGGACGCCGAAGACAAGGTGCTGGCCTACCGCAACTGGCTCGGCATTTTGCAAGGCACGCTGACCGAAAGCGTGACCAAGGACGGCAAGACCTTCACCCGCGGCCTGAACCCCGACCGTGAATACGTCTCGCCTAAGGGCCGGCCCGTCACGCTGCACGGCCGCTCGCTGATGTTCGTGCGCAATGTCGGCCACCTGATGACCAACCCCGCGGTGCTGTACACCGGCGCGGATGGCGCCACGCGCGAAATCCCTGAAGGCATCCTGGACGCCGTGGTCACGACCACCATCGCCATGCACGACCTCCAGCGCAAGGGCAAGCCCGGCATCAGGAATTCGCGCAAGGGCTCTGTTTACATCGTCAAGCCCAAGATGCACGGCCCGGCCGAGGTCGCGTTTGCCGACGAGCTCTTCGGCCGCGTGGAAAAAATGCTGGGCCTGCCGGGCAGCACGGTCAAGCTCGGCATCATGGACGAGGAGCGTCGCACCAGTGTCAACCTGAAGGCTTGTATCGCGGCCGCTTCCAGCCGCGTGGCCTTCATCAACACCGGCTTCCTGGACCGCACCGGCGACGAGATGCACACCGCCATGCAGGCCGGTCCCATGATCCGCAAGGGCGACATGAAGACCAGCGCCTGGATCGCGGCCTATGAGCGCAACAACGTGCTGGTGGGCCTGTCCTGCGGCCTGCGCGGCAAGGCGCAGATCGGCAAGGGCATGTGGGCCATGCCCGACCTCATGAAGGCCATGATGGAGCAGAAGATCGCCCACCCGAAAGCGGGTGCCAACACCGCCTGGGTGCCCAGTCCCACGGGTGCCACGCTGCATGCGTTGCACTACCACCAGGTCCTGGTCAGCAAGGTGCAGAAGGAGCTTGAGAAGATTGACGCCGGCAAGGAACGTGAAGCCCTGCTGAACGGCCTGCTGCAGATCCCCGTGACGCGTACGCCAGCCTGGAGCCCCGAAGCGAAACAGCAGGAGCTGGACAACAACGCCCAGGGCATCCTGGGCTACGTGGTGCGCTGGATCGACCAGGGCGTGGGCTGTTCCAAGGTGCCCGACATCCACAACGTGGGCCTGATGGAGGACCGCGCCACGCTGCGAATTTCCAGCCAGCACATGGCCAACTGGCTGCTGCACGGGGTGGTGAGCAAAGCCCAGGTGACGGAAACCTTTGAACGCATGGCGGCCGTGGTCGACAAGCAGAACGCCGGCGACCCGCTGTACAAGCCCATGGCCGGCAACTTCGGCGCCTCGGCCGCCTACAAGGCAGCTTGCGACCTGGTCTTCAAGGGCCTGGAACAACCCAGCGGCTACACCGAGCCGCTGCTGCACGCCTGGCGGCTGAAGGTCAAGGCCGGCGCCGCCTGAACGTGGTCTGGGCGCTGTGACCCGCTAGAGCTCGCCGGCATCCACCAGTTGCCGCTGTTTGATCACGATGCGCAGACTGGGATGGCCCGGCCTGCCCGAGCGGAACAGCATCACATCGGCGTCCGCGCGGGTCCACGATGCGGTGTCGGCCGTGGCGCCGGGCGCGGTGCCAAAGGCCGCCAGTTCGGGGCCCAGTTTTTCGCGCAGTGATTGCAGCAAGGCTGCCTGGGTCCGGGCCAGCGCTTCTTCGGCGCCCGGGCCGGAGGCGGGGTTGAGCAGTACCAGGTCCATCTGCGCGAGCTTCTGCTGCGCAAAAAACAGGGTTTGCTCGAAATGTTCACCCTCACACAGCGCATCGGGCACGCGCAGCGATCCCAGCGCGCCCGAGGGCAGGCGCCGGGGCAAGCGCACCGGTTCGATGCCGGCCAGAACGCCTGTGACCTGCTCGGGGCTTTGGCCCAGCAGGGCGGTGTTGTCCAGCACCGTACGGGACCAGGCCGTGGCGTAGAAGCACAGCACGCAGGCCGCAAGCCAGGCGGCCCTGAAACCGCGGAAAAAGGGGCCAAATGAGGCCAAAATACACCCCGCCTAAATGGACGGCCGCCGGCCGCCGAAAGTGTTGCGCCAAACCGACCTTTACAAAGAAGCGCCGATCTTACAAAAAACCCTCCTCCAATCGTGCATTCGAGTCATTTAAGCAGCAGCTTGCGCTGCGTTCCCAGAAGAGCGTGGCAGGAACCATATGTGTACAGGCGAAACCAAGTGAAACACTTTGCAATCATTTCAATGAAAACACCGTTGGCCCTTACCCTAGACAACTCGCTACCCCCGGCACGGATGGTTGCCAGCCGGCTGGCTGGGTGCTTTTACTCTTTATTTCCGGAAATCCTGGCTCCAGATGGCTTCGCAACCTGACGTTCTTCAGTCCTGTCTCCAGTCGGCAGCCACAGCAGCTCGGTCCGCCCTGGAAAAGTGCATCGAAGATGCCGTGGCGGGCCTGCAGGTGGCCGAAACCCAAAGCCAGAAGGTCGTCGAACGCGACGAGCTGGCCACTGCCTGGCGCGGGCTGCTGAAGAACAAGTCCACCTGGAGCCAGCAATATCCCGCCGACCTGCTGGTTCATTTCAAGGCCAATGTGGCCGCGGCGGCGCAGGCGGCGCGTACGCCCGAAGGCGCCGAAATGCGGCCGGCCGCTTCGGCCGCGGCCTCGACCAGCTCCTTTGCCTCCCTCAGCCACGCCAGCTTCTCTCTGGTGGACGACCAGGACGTTTCCAACGCGATTGAATCCTCACGCCTGCTCCAGCAGGTGCTGCCGGCCGTGGACCACATCCTGGCCGAACTCAACAAGCTGATCAGCACGGTGCAGGGCTTGTCCAATGTGAGGCCCGACCTCAACCCGCTGCGCCCCGAAGTTTTCGCGCAAACCCTGCGCGAGATGATTGTGGCGAGCAAAGCCGAGCCCGCCGTGGCTTCGCTGTGGCTCAAGTATCTGGCCGACCCGCTGGGGCGCGAGCTCAAGCGGCTTTATGAGCGGCTGGTCAACCAGCTGGAGCTCGCCAATATCCAGGGCGCCAGCTACCGCGTGCTGCCCACGCCGGCCAGCGTGGGCCGCGGACGCGGGCGGGGTGGTAGTGGCTCCGGCGCGCCGGGTTCCGGCCCGGGCGGCGGGGGCGAGGGTGACGCAAGCGATCGCAGCGCAGAAGGCGGTTATGGCGAGGGCGGCGGCAAGCCGGTGCCGCAATACGCCGACCTGTCCAACTACGAGATCCGCGACGAGCTGTTCCAGGACTTCCTGTTCCACGGCGGCAGCAACGCCCACCATGGTCTCGCACCCTCGTATTACGAAACTGTCGAGGAAGAACTGGCCGCGCTCCAGGCCGCGCCCGATTCCGCCTCGGCGCCGTTGGCCGAGTCCCGCGGTGGAGGGTATGCCACCGGCTACCAGGACATGGCGGCAGTCGACCGGCCGCAGCGCCTGGTCGATGAACGCAGCCAGCTCAGTCCGCAGGTCTGGGGCTCGTATGCCAAGCCCCGCGAACGGGCCATTGTGCGCACCCAGCTCAAGAAGGAGGCCCGGCAGGTCGGCCAGGTGCTGGGGCTGGAGGTGGTGCGCAAGCTGGTCAACCAGGTGGCACAGGACCCGCGCCTGCTGGTGCCGGTGCGTGAGGCCATCGTCGCGCTGGAGCCTTCGCTGCTGCGCCTGGCCATGGTGGACCCGCGCTTTTTCAGCGACGAAGGCCACGCCGGGCGCCGTGTCATGGAGCGGGTCGCCCAGCGCAGCTTCAAGTACAACGACGAATTCAGCCCCGAGTTCCTGGCTTTCTTTGAGCCCGTCACACGCGCCTTCAACGAGCTCAACAGCCTGACCATCGAGGATGAACAGCCCTTCGGCATGGCCCTGGCCAAGCTCGAATACGGCTGGGACGAACAGGACCAGCTCGAGGCGGAAAACCGCAACAACGTGCTGCAGGCCCTGCGTTTCGCCGAAGAGCGCCAGACCCAGGCCGACCAGATTGCCTTCGAACTGAGCACCCGCTCGGACCTGGACAAGGTGCCCGGCCTGGTGCTCGATTTCCTCTTCGGCCCCTGGGCGCTGGCCATGGCCCACGCCAAGCTGATCGATACGCGCAACCAGATCGACCCCATGGGCTTCGGCTCGGTGGTGCCCGACCTGCTCTGGAGCGTCAAGCGGGAGGTCACCCTCAAGCGCCCGGCCAAGCTGATCGAAATGATTCCCGGCCTGCTGGCCAAGCTGCATGAAGGGCTGGAACTGCTGGGCCAGGATCCGCGCGAGAGCGAGCCCTTTTTCGAAGGCCTGATGAAGCTGCACCGGCCGGTGCTCAAGCTGCGGCGCCTGAAAAGCCAGCGCGATGCCGAAGAGTCGGGCGCCATGCCGCTGGAGCCTGAGGAGGTTCCGGCCACGCCCGAACAGCGCCGCGCCAAGGCTGCCGCCCATCCCTGGCTGGCGCCCGAGGACCTCGATGCGGCCGGCTTTGAAGACACTTTGCCGACGGCGCCGGGTGAACTCGCGCCGATGGAGGAGGATGACAGGCCGCCCGCAGCCGTGCAGTCCGCCCAGGCTGTCGAGGAGCAGGAAGAGGTCGACTCTTCCCATGCCGAGCTGATCGCCCAGCAGGAAGCCTCACCCAACGCCGTACCGGCCCTGGCCCAGACCGATGCCGAGCGCCTGCTGATGAGCCTGCGGGCCGGCCACTGGGTCGACCTTTATTCGCGCCGGCGCTGGCTGCGCGCCCAGTTGATCTGGGCCAGCACCCGGGGCACGTTGTTCATGTTCGTGAGCCACGGCGGCCAGCCACACTCCATGACCAAACGCAGCTGCGAACGCCTGATCAGGGAACGCCTGCTCAGGCCGGTCGACAACCAGGGCGTGGTGGCGCAGGCACTGGATGCGGTCGCCTCGGAGGTCGCCCAGGCCGCGCCCGCCGATCATGCCGAGACGGAAACCGCGCAGGCCTAGGTGTAGGAAGTGCCAAGCCGCCACACGCGGCGCTGTCTGACGCCCTCGCGCCCCGGCGGCGCGCACATTGATGAATCCGTTTTTCATCTTCAAGGGCTGTCATGGTTGAAAAAAACGCTTCTGTCCATTGGGAAGGCGCCGGCAAAAAAGGCCAGGGCCGCATCAGCACCGACACCGGCGCGCTCAAGGCCTACCCCTACGGCTTCGGCAGCCGCTTTGAAGACGACCGCAGTGGCACCAACCCGGAAGAGCTGCTGGGCGCGGCCCATGCGGCCTGTTTCACCATGGCCTTCTCCTTTGCGTGCGACAAGGCCGGTTTTGCCACCGCCTCGGTGGACACTCGCGCCAAGGTTCGCCTGGTGCCGCAGGGCGACGGTTTCCTGATTGATCGCATCGCGCTGACGCTGGAGGCCGTGGTTCCCGGTATCGACGAAGCCAGGTTCCAGGAAATCGCCGAGGGCGCCAAGAAGGCCTGCCCGCTTTCCAAGGCACTGGCGAGCGTGCCGGAGATCACGCTGGTTGGCACGCTTCGCGCTTAAGCCTCACGCATCTTCCGCATTGGAATGCCCGCCCGTGAGCCTTACAACCCATTTTTCCTTTGAAGTGCAATACGCGCAGGATAGCGGCGCCGCCAAGGGCGAGCGGGACGCCTTGATGGCCTCCCTGGGCCCGACACTGCAGAAGCTGTTCGCGGTGGACGATCCTTCCGCCACCGTGACGGTGAGCGACAGCCACAAGGGTGACGGCAACAGGATCATCGAACTCGTCACCACACTGCAGGACGCCGAAATCGCCGGTATCCTGCAGACGTTTTCCGGCCGGCATGGCGTGAGCGTGAGCGCGCTGGAGTAACAAGGTTGTCGCGCCCCCGGTGCGGGGCCGTGCTCAGGCCTGCCAGACCCCATAGCCCGCTTCACGCAGGCCTATGCCCAGTTCGACCTCCATCTCGCGTGCCGCGTCGTAAGGCATGGGGTTGTACATCTCGTAAAGCCGCGGCAACAGGCGCACGCCGAAATCGCGCGCGAAGCGGTTGGACTGTATGCCGGCCTTGTGTTTGTCAAAGCGCACATCCGGATCCAGCCCAGTCATGCCCACATAGACAAAGGGCTTGCCCAGCTGGTAGTCCGGGTTGGCGCGGCGAAAGCGCGGAACGTCCCATACCTCGGGCGCTAGCTCGATCACGTAAACGCTGTAGTGGTGGCTTCGGGGCCGTGCGGGCATGGCGGTGTGCGGCAAATGACGGTGGCTGGCCATTGGGCCAGCCCCTACTTTACTGCGCCGTGCCTTGCACTGGTGCTTGAACCTGCGCGGTTTGCGGTGCTGCCTGCGGCTGGGGTGTTTGTTCCGATACGGGCTCTGCTTCTTCTTGCACTTGCGCCCAGCTGCCCGAAGTCACCAGCAGGTGGATGAAGTGCAGCTTGGCCACTGCGTCCGTCGGCAGCACAAAGGGATAGAAATCGGGCTGGCCCATGCTGCGCGACATCTCGTTGAGCATGGTGGTGAGCCGCGCCCAGTGGTTGACAAAGGCCAGGAACTGCCCGGCCTGCGCATGCTCAGGCTGGTACAGCGCATCCAGCGTGAAAGGGGTGAATTCGAGGTCGAAGAGGTCCACGCTGAGGCCGAAGCTCTGCGCCGTGTCTATGCCGTCGCGCATGTGCAGGTAGTGCGCCCAGCATTCGGCCCAGTCTTCCCAGGGATGGGTGCTCGCGTAGGCGCTCACGAAATGCAGCGGCCAGTCGGCGGGCGGGCCCTTGTCGTAGTTGCGCTGCAGCGCGGCCGCGTAATCCTGGGTCTCATCGCCGAAGAGCTGGTGAAAGCCTTCCAGCCAGGGCGTGCCGGCTACCAGGCGATCCCAGTAATAGTGGCCCACTTCATGACGCAGATGCCCAAGCAAGGTGCGATAAGGTTCATGCATGGCCTTGCGCACCGCCTCGCGCGTGGCGTCGTCGGCCTCGTCCACGTTGAGTGTGATCAGGCCGGTGCTGTGCCCGGTCATGACGTGCGGCCCGTTGACCGGCGAGCGCAGGAAGTCGAACATCAGCCCGCGCTTGGTGTCCTCGCTGATGCGGGACGCCACCGGCAAACCGAGCAGGATCAGCGACGACACCAGCCGGCGCTTGGCAAGCTCGATCAGGCCCCACAGGTAGCCGTTGTCGGGTTGTTCCGGGTTGGTCAGGTCGGGAATCGTGCGGTTCAGCCGGCAGGCCCGGCACATGTCCGCAGGGTCTTGCGCGTCGATCAGCCAGTTGCAGGAGGCGGGTGTGGAGAGATTGAGGCAGCGCTTGTAGGTCGCCACACCATCGTCATGATCTTCGCCGCTCGCCGGGCCTGTCTCGGCGGCTTGCGGCTGCGCGGCCCCGGGCGTGGATTCCTGTCCGGGAATTTTCCCCAGCGCGGGTGGCTGGGTGTTGTCGGGTGGCGGTTCGGCCGGCGCCACGCCGGCCTCCCACTCGCGCCAGGTGTTGGCCCGCGGGCCCGGCATCAGGGGCAGCAGCAGGCCGCGCTCGCAGTCGTAGCCCAGCGGCGTGCCGCAGGCCAGGCATTTGCTGTTGCGAAAGAACACCGGCTGGCCGCAATGGCAGCGATAGTTGCGGCCCGCCAGCAGGGGCAGCGACGGCTCGGCGGGGTTGGACGGCGTGGTGGAAGACAAGTGCTTGCCCGGATGAATCTGCGGCGATGTTGCGAGGGGACGCGGGTGCGGTCGCAGCCGGCCGGCAAAGATGCAGTGTCCCATGGTTTGCCGCGCAAGGCTGCGGCGGCAATACCCGTCAGCCTGTCAGCGCAGGCCGACAAAACAGCCGGCCGCCGCGCTTGCTTTTATCATCGGGTACTCACACGCCCCGTGGCAATCCCGCCGCGGGCACTTCATTGACTTCATCCAGAGGAAACCATGCCTACTTACCACGTCGAAATGATGGAAGGCCGCACCATTGAGCAAAAGAAAAAGCTCGTCGAGGCCATCACCCGCGTCAGCGTCGAGATCCTGGGCGGCCAGCCCGAATCCGTGGACATCCTGATCACCGACGTCAAGCGCGAGAACTGGGCCACCGGGGGCAAGCTCTGGTCCGAACCCAGGGATTAACACCGGGCCAAGCGCATGACCGCTTCCCTCGCCGCCCTGCAGGCGCGCCACGGCCCGGGTTACCGCTGGCTGCTCCTGCTGTCGGTCATGATAGGCACGATGGCTTCCATCATGTCGTCGACCATTGTCAATGTGGCGATTCCCGACATGAGCCATCACTTCACGCTGGGCCAGGAGCGCGCGCAGTGGGTCAGCTCGGGTTTCATGGTGGCCATGACGGTCTCCATGCTGACCACGCCCTGGCTGCTGGCGCGCTATGGCTACCGCCGCACCTACGCGGGCACCATGCTGCTGCTCATGGCCGGCGGCATTGTAGGCGGCCTGTCCAACCATTTCAGCCTGGTGCTGGGCGCGCGCGTGGCCGAGGGCCTGGCGGCCGGCGTCGTGCAGCCTATTCCCGCCATCATCATCATGCGCGCCTTCGGACCGCATGAGCAGGGCCGCGCCAGCGGCCTCTTCGGCATGGGCGTGGTGCTGGCGCCCGCCGTGGGGCCCAGCATAGGCGGCGTGCTGGTCGACCTGTTCGGCTGGCGCTCGATTTTTTTCATGGTCATCCCGCTGTGCCTCATCTCACTGTGGATGGCCTGGCGTTATGTGCCCGACGCCGCGCCCGGCGGCGTGGCGGCCAACCGCAACACGGCCATGATCGATTGGCGCGGCCTCCTGCTGGGCGCGGTAGGCACGCTGTGCCTGCTCAATGGCATGGTGGAGCTGCATGGCGCGGGCGGCGGCGTGCGGGCTTTTGCCTTGCTGGGTGGCGCGGCCGCTGCGCTCGCGGCTTTTGTCTGGTGGCAGCGCCGCCTTGCCGCGAACGGCGGTGCGCCGCTGATGAACCTGGCGCTTTTTGGCTACCGTCCCTTCGCCATGGGCAGCATCGTGGCTTTCATCTATGGCACGGCGCTGTTTGGCTCAACCTACCTGCTGCCGGTCTATTTGCAGCTGGGCCTGAAGCTCTCGGCTTCGCATGTGGGCACCATCCTGCTGCCGGCCGGGCTGGTGCTGGCCGCGACGATCGCCGGTGTGGGCCGCCTGGCCGACAGGCACCCGACCTGGCTGCTGGTGAGCACGGGCCTGGCGTTGCTGGCCGCTTCGTTCGCCTTGATGCTCACGGTGGACCTGGCCTCGGGCCTGTGGATGCTGGTGGCCTGGGCCACGCTGGGCCGCATAGGCCTGGGCTTCATCCTGCCTTCGCTGAACCTCGGATCGCTGCGGCCCTTGCATGAGCATTTGCTGTCGCAGGGCGCGAGTGCGATCAATTTTTTGCGCATGCTGGGCGGCGCCATCGGCGTGAGCCTGTGCGGCATCGTGCTCGAATGGCGGCTTGCCGCCCATGGTGATTCGCTGGCCAATGCGGGCAGCGGCCCGGCCCGGCTGGCCGCCTTCAACGAAGCGTTCCTGATGCTGGCCGCGCTGTGCCTGCTGGCCATGGTGGCGGCCTGGCAGCTTCGCGTGCCGGTGCCTGCCGCCTCCAACGAACCACAGAAAGCAGACTGACCATGTGCCAACTCCTGGGCATGAACTGCAACGCCCCCACCGACGTGACCTTCAGTTTTCGCGGCTTCGCCCAGCGCGGCGGCCACACCGACCACCATGTCGACGGCTGGGGCATCGCTTTTTTTGAGGGCGACGACAGCGTGGCCGGCGCCGGTGACAAGGGCCTGCGGCATTTTGTAGACCACCAGCCGGCCTGCAGCTCGCCGGTGGCCGAGCTGATCAGCCGCTACCCCATCAAGAGCCGCAACGTGATCTCGCACATCCGCAAGGCCACACAAGGCCGCGTGGCGCTGGAGAACTGCCACCCCTTTGTGCGCGAGCTGTGGGGCCGCTACTGGGTGTTCGCGCACAACGGCGACCTGAAGGATTTTTCGCCGCGCCTGCATGCCAGCTTCCGACCCGTGGGCACCACCGACAGCGAACGCGCCTTTTGCTGGATCATGCAGGAGATGGCCAAATCGCATGCGGGCGTGCCCAGCGTCAAGGAGCTGAGCATCACGCTGCGCGAGCTGGCCGCGCAGATCGCCGGCCACGGCACCTTCAATTTTCTGCTCAGCAACGGCCAGGCGCTGTGGGCCCATGCCTCCACCAACCTGTATTACGTGGAGCGCAAACACCCCTTCACGCATGCCACGCTGAGCGATGAAGACGTGAGCGTGAACTTCGCAGAACACACCCGGCCCAGCGACAAGGTGGCCGTGGTCGTCACGGCCCCGCTGACCACCAACGAGCAGTGGACGCCATTCGCGCCCGGCGAGCTCAAGGTGTTCGAGGACGGCGCGCTGGCGGCTGCCTAGATCTTGATCTAAGGTTTTGGGCAGGCTGCGGCCTGTCCGTTGAGCTGCTGCTGTTCATGCTGAAAGCTTGCAACGGCCTTGCCGCCGTCGCGCTGCACCGTCACCACGTAAATGCTGTCGAAGTCGCTGCCCTTCCAGTGCGGTACATCGCCGGGCTGGCCGCCCATGTCGCGCAGCATGGCCTTGACCACGTCTTCCAGCTTTTTGTGTTCCCAGGCCACCAGCACCACCGCGTTCTGGTAGCGCGGCGCCGCCAGTTCCTTCTGCAAGCCCTTGATGTTGTCGAAGCCGAATGAGGTGTTGATCGGAAGGCCGGCCTGCACGGCCGTGGGCGCGACGGTCAGCAGCGGCCGTACATAGTTGTAGGGCTGGCCGCCGTCGGGCTTTTTTTCATGAGGGTCGGAGGCGAAGACAAAATCCGGCTTGCCGAACTTTGACAGCAGCACGGCCGGCAAGGCCAGCGCGCGGTTCAGGCCCTGGCAGTTGATCTGGCCCAGGCCCTGCTCAGGTTTTTCCGCGTGGCGGATGAAGATGATTTTCTGCTCGGCCGCTTGCGCGAGCAGCGGCAATGCGATGCAGGCGATGAGGGCGAGGGGGCGCAACGAAAGGCGATGGTGGGCTGGTTTCATGGTCAGGCGTCGTGGATGATGCCCGCCAGCTTAACCGGCGCATGCGCGGCGTCAAGCTTTGAGCGCCGCCTCCAGCGCATCGATGAACATGGCCGCCACGTCAAAGCCGGCCTGGTCGTGGATTTCCTGGAAGCAGGTCGGGCTGGTGACGTTGATCTCGGTCACGTAGTCGCCGATCACGTCGACGCCGGCCAGCAGCAGACCGCGCGCGGCCAGCACCGGACCGAGGGCCTCGGCGATTTCAAAGTCGCGTTTGGACAGCGGCTGTGCCACGCCCAGGCCGCCGGCTGCCAGGTTGCCGCGCACCTCGCTGCCCTGCGGGATGCGCGCCAGGCTGAAAGGCACGGGCTTGCCGCCGATGACGAGCACGCGCTTGTCGCCCTTGGCGATCTCCGGCAAAAACTTCTGCACCATCACGCTTTGCGCGCCGTTGCGGTTCAGCGTCTCGGTGATGCTGCCCAGGTTCAGGCCGTCCTCCTTCACGCGGAAGATGCCCATGCCACCCATGCCGTCCAGCGGCTTGAGGATGATGTCCTTGTGCTCCGCATGAAAGCGCTGGATGTCCGCCGCGCTGCGCGTGACCAGCGTCGGGCCGCTGAATTGCGCGAACTCGAGGATGGCGAGCTTTTCCGGGTGGTCGCGCAGGGCGCTCGGTTTGTTGAAGACTTTTGCGCCCTCGCGCTCGGCCTGCTCCAGCAAATGCGTGCTGTAGAAATACTCGCTGTCAAAAGGCGGGTCCTTGCGCATGATGACCGCGTCAAAGCCCGCAACGGTTTCGCGCGCGTCGGGCCGGGCGGCATCGGCCGTGAACCAGGTATCGGCATCACCGGTCAGTGTGATGTGGCGAACCTGCGCCGTCACCTTGGCGCCGGTTTGCCAGTTCATCTCCGCCGGCTGGCAGGCGCTGATACGGTGGCCGCGCTTCTGGGCCTCGCGCATCATCGCGAAGGTGGTGTCCTTGTAGATCTTGAAGGATTCGAGCGGGTCGGCGACAAAAAGAAAGTTCATGGTTTTTTGGGAAATGGTTCGGGCGTCCGGCGCCGACACGGACGGGGATTCACGGCCTTGCTGGCCGTATTGTTGTACAAACAGCGCTGGTGTGCCTGAGACCAGCTTCCAAAGGCCGGAGCGAGACCCGCCCCAAGCCCACATCATCACCCCCCTTTACCCCGCATGATCGCCGAAGCCACATCAGGCGTGGTTTCAGCATAGCGCTTGAACTCCATGGTGTAGGTCGCACGGCCTTGCGTGAGTGACCGCAGGGTCGTGGAATAGCCGAACATCTCCGACAGCGGCACCTCGGCGCGCACCAGCTTGCCGCCGCCGCCCGCGATGTCTTCCATGCCTTGGACCATGCCGCGCCGCGATGAGAGGTCGCCCATCACATTGCCCATGAAGTCCTCGGGCGTTTCCACCTCCACCGCCATCACGGGCTCGAGCAGCACCGGCTTGGCACGGCGCATGGCTTCCTTGAAAGCCAATGAGCCGGCCATGCGGAAGGCGTTTTCATTCGAGTCCACGTCATGGTAGGAGCCGAACACCAGCGTGGCTTTCACGTCCACCACGGGGTAGCCCGCGAGCACGCCGGCCTTCAGGGTTTCCTGGATGCCTTTGTTGACGGCGGGAATGTACTCGCGCGGGATCACGCCGCCCTTGATGGCGTCGACGAACTCATAGCCCTTGCCCGAAGGCTGCGGCTCCAGGTTGAGCACCGCATGGCCGTATTGCCCGCGCCCGCCCGACTGCTTGATGAACTTGCCTTCGACGTCGTTCACTGCCTGTTTGATGGTTTCTCGGTAGGCCACCTGCGGCTTGCCGACATTGGCTTCGACATTGAACTCGCGCTTCATGCGGTCCACCAGGATTTCCAGGTGCAGCTCGCCCATGCCCGAGATGATGGTCTGGCCCGACTCCTCGTCGGTGTGCACGCGAAACGAGGGGTCCTCCTGCGCCAGGCGGTTCAGTGCGATGCCCATTTTTTCCTGGTCGGCCTGGGTCTTGGGCTCCACCGCCTGCGAGATCACCGGCTCGGGGAACACCATCTTCTCGAGGATGATGACGTGGGCCGGGTCGCACAGCGTGTCGCCGGTGGTCGCGTCCTTCAGGCCGACAGCCGCGGCGATGTCGCCGGCGCGCACCTCCTTGATCTCGTTGCGCTCATTGGCGTGCATCTGCAGGATGCGGCCCAGGCGCTCTCGCTTGCCCTTGACCGGGTTGTAGACGGTGTCGCCCGCGCTGACCACGCCCGAGTACACGCGAAAGAAAATCAGCTGCCCGACGTAGGGGTCGGTCATGATCTTGAAGGCCAGGGCCGAGAAGGGCTCCTCGTCCTTGGGGTGCCGTTCGGCTTCGGCGTCGTCCTCGGTGTGGCCCAGGATGGCGGGCACGTCCACCGGTGAGGGCAGGTAGTCGATCACCGCGTCCAGCATGGCCTGCACGCCCTTGTTCTTGAAGGCGCTGCCGCACAGCATGGGCACGATCTCGTTGGCGATGGTGCGCTGGCGCAGGCCCTGCCTGATTTCGTCTTCGCTCAGCGGCTCGCCGGCGAGGTATTTGTTCAGCAGTTCGTCGTTGGCTTCGGCGGCCGCCTCTATCATTTTGGTGCGCCATTCATTGGCGGTGGCCAGCAGGTCGGCCGGGATGTCGCCGTATTCGAACTTCACGCCCTGGCTGGCGTCGTCCCAGATGATGGCCTTCATCTTGACCAGGTCCACCACGCCCTGGAAATGGTCTTCCGCCCCCACGGGGATCTGTACCGGCACGGCCACACCTTTGAGGCGCTCGCCGATCTGGCGCTGCACCCGAAAGAAGTCTGCGCCCACGCGGTCCATTTTGTTGACGAAGGCCAGTCGCGGCACCTTGTATTTGTTGGCCTGGCGCCAGACGGTTTCCGACTGCGGCTGCACGCCGCCCACGGCGTCATACACCATCACGGCACCGTCGAGCACGCGCATGGAGCGCTCCACCTCGATGGTGAAGTCCACGTGGCCCGGCGTGTCGATGATGTTGATGCGGTGCTCGGGGTAGTTGCCCGCCATGCCTTTCCAGAAGGCCGTGGTGGCTGCCGAGGTGATGGTGATGCCGCGTTCCTGCTCCTGCTCCATCCAGTCCATGGTGGCCGTGCCTTCATGGACTTCGCCGATCTTGTAGTTCACACCCGTGTAGAACAGGATGCGCTCGGTCGTGGTGGTCTTGCCGGCGTCGATGTGCGCGCTGATGCCGATATTGCGGTAACGCTCTATGGGGGTGTGGCGGGGCATGGCGGACTCCTTCTTGCCGGCAGCGCATGTTCGGTGGAGGTTGTGGCACGGCCGGGCCCGACAGTTTGCGCCAAAGCGGCGGTTTTTGCTTGGCTGTTTGCAGCAGCCCTTCAGGCGTCAGGCTTGAAGCTCAGCTGCCCTGCAGCATTTCCCGCATGAAGGCAGGCAAGGGCCAGCCAATGGACAGCAGGTATTGCGCCATGGGGACCACCACGGCACGCACCGAAGGCCGCGCGCTCATCCGGTCCCGCCAGGCCACCAGCATCGGCGTGGCCGGTGTGATGGGGGCGCCCTGGCGTTCGCCGAACAGCATCGCCATGTAAAGCGCGATATCGGCGAAGGAAAAGCTTTCCATCATGAATTCCCGGCCCTGCAAGAGCTTTTCAAGCCGCGTGTAGAAGTCGCGCGCGGCGGCAATCGCCGTGACGGCCTGCGGGTCGTTCAGGTCGTGCTGCAGGCCCATCAGCTTGATGATGTGGGGGAAGTAAACCTCATCCGACATGTGCTCCATCTGGCGCGCACGGGCGCGGGCAGCGATGCCGGCCGGCCAGAGCGCCGGTTCGGGCTTCAGGTCTTCCAGGTATTCCAGGATCTGCGTGGAGTCGAACAGCTCCAGGTCGCCATTCACCAGCACCGGCACCTGCTTCTTGGGGTTGATGCGCACGACCTCAGGGTGCTTGGGCGAGTAGCCCTCGGTTTGCGTGAAAGGGACCATGACGATATCGAGCGGTATGCCTTTTTCAAATGCGGCGATCTGCACCTTGGCGCCGAACATGCTGAGGGCGGCCGAGTACAGGCGGATGGACGGTGCTGCGGTGTCGGGTGTGGAGGACATGGGTGGTGGTGCTTGTGAAGCTGAAAAATTCAATGTGTTGGCGCCGGCGGTTCGCGGTCAAACAGGCCGGGCGCGCCACCTATCTCGGCGCCCTCGATCAGCAGCATGCGCAGCTTGGTCGAGACGCCGCCGGGCGCCGAGAAGCCGCCCGAGCGCGCGCCCGAGGCCAGCACGCGGTGGCAGGGCACGATGATGGGAAAGGGGTTGTGGCCCAGCGCCTGCCCCACGGCGCGCGATGCGCCGGGCTCGCCCAGCAGGGCGGCGATCTCGCCATAGGTTTTGGTCTTGCCGGGCGGGATGTCCTGCGCGGCTTGGTACACGCGCTGGTGGAAGGGCGTCTCGTGGCGCAGGTCCAGCGCACAGAAGCGCAGGTCGCGGGCCTCGCCTTCGAGCAAGGCCGCCATGGCGTCTATGGCCTGCTGCTCGGCGGGCGGCGGTGTGCCGGCCTCCAGCAGCGGGAAGCGCCCGCGCAGGCGCGACAGCATGCGGCCCTCGGTCTGCTCGGGCAGGCGCACGGCGGCGATGCCATGCGCATTCCACACCAGCGCGCAGCGGCCGATGGCGGTGGCAAAAAGCGTGAAGTGATGAGGTTCGCTGCCGGTGCTCATGGTTCGCCACATGCTACACGCGAGTGGACATCCGCGTGGAATGTAAGAATTAATTTCGTTACCTCTCTTGCATGCTGCTCCAGCTTTTAATTTTTCGCAGACGTACCATGCCTTCTTTTTTGAAGGAACTCACATGGCAACACCGTTCTTTGGCAAGCGAGAAAACGAGACACCGACGGGCCTGCGCAACAGCCCCGGAAACGGTTACAGCAACTCCGGCTCGGCCAGCACGCTGCATTCGGCGCCGCTGTCCAGCCAGCAGAACAGCGGCGCCAAACCCCTGAACGAAGCCGCGCCCTCCGCCAGCACCGCCAAGGAAGGCGGCAGCAAGCTCACGGTGGGCCCCAACATCAAGCTCAAGGGCGTGGAGATCACCGATTGCGACACGCTGGTCGTCGAAGGCCTGGTGGAAGCCACCATGGATTCGCGCGTGATCCAGATCTCGGAGCAGGGCGCCTTCAAGGGCTCCGCGGAAATTGACGTGGCGGAAATCCGCGGCGAGTTCAACGGCAACCTCACGGTGCGCCAGAAGCTGGTGATCTATTCGACCGGCAAGGTCACGGGCATCATCCGCTACGGCAAGCTGGTGATTGAAGAAGGCGGCCAGCTCTCGGGCGAAATCCTGTTTGGCGCCTTGGCCGCGGCCAAGTCCGCCACGGCGGTGAAACCGGGTTTACAGGCGGTGTAGGAGACAGGGCCGTACAAATCCTGGCGAGGTCACCGCGCCGGGCGTGAACGGCACTCAGAGCAAGAACCAGGCGCGGTCAACCGCGCCGCCGAATGAGCCTCATTGCTTTTTCTGCCCTTTCCGGCAGGAAAGCGATGAGGTGTTTTCGCGTTGGCCGGCCGTTCTATAGCCAACGGAAGGCCAGCGGTATCAGCGCGGAGGCCAGCACCACCTGCAGGCCCAGTGCCAGGCCCGCATAGGCGCCCGCATCGGCATTGACTTGCAGCGCACGCGCCGCGCCCAGGCCATGTGAACTCGTGCCCAGCGCAAAGCCGCGAGCGGCCCATCCCTCAGCGTTGCGAGGAATGCGCAACGCGTCAAACAGGTACTTGCCGCCGAGCGCGCCCACCAGGCCGGTGATGACCGCGAACACGGCCGCCAGCGCCGGGATGCCGCCTATCTTTTCGGCAATGCCCATGGCCACCGGCGCGGTGACCGATTTGGGCGCGAGCGACAAGGTCACTTCCGACGGGAGGCCCAGCGCCCAGCCCATCAGCAGCGCCGATCCGCTCGCGGCGATGCCGCCGGCCAGCGCTGCCAGCAGCAGCCGGCCCCAGCGCCTCCGCAGTTCTTCGCGCCGCAGCCACAGGGGCCAGGCCAGCGCCACCACGGCCGGCCCGAGCAGGAAATGGATGAACTGCGCACCCGCGAAATACGTGGGATAGGGCACGCCGGTGGCCAGCAACCCACCGGCCAGGCACACCACCGTCCAGAGCACCGGGTTGGCCCAGGGCGCCTGCCCGAGGCGGGCATAAACCGCCTGCGCCAGCACGTAAATCATCAGCGTGGCCGTCAGCCCGAACAGCGGCGTGGCCGACAGGTAGACCCAGAGCTCGACGAATTTAGGCATGCGGAGACTCCTTCGAAGCCGGGCCATCGCGGTCGCGTAGCAGGTGCAATGCCAGCACGGTGACCAGCAAACCCGCCAAGGTGGACACCACCACGGCCACCAAAATGCGCACGCCGTACTGGCTCACGAGCGAAAGATGGGCCATGACGCCCACGCCGACAGGCACAAAGAGTAACGAAAGGTGCGCAAGCAGGAAGTCTGCGCACACTGACACAGGGCCTCGCACCAGCTCTGAGCGCAGGCCGATCAGCAGCAAAACCATGCCGATGACCGGTCCCGGAAAGGGCAGGGACAAGCCGCGCGAAAGCAGTTCCCCTGCCGATTGAAAAAGCAGTAACCAGGTCAGTCCGCGCAGCGCTGTCATCGTGTGAAGCCTTTACGGGTTGGCAAAGAGATCTCCCTGCGGCCATTCCTTGATGGCATTGGCTGCGCCCCACAATGCCTGGTCGATGTCCTTGAAGAAGTTGCGGCGCTCGGCATGCTCCGGCCTGGAATTGAAAACCACCACCCATGCATAGCCTTGCCGGGTTCTAAGCGCCAGGGCTTGCAGGCCGGGCTGGCTGCCGGTGTGCCACCAGTTGTCGCCCTTGTCGCTTCTGACGACATGGATGCCCGCCGCATAGAAGCTGCGCGGGTTGCCTTCTTTCGCCAGCACGGGCTCGGTGCGCATGGTGCGCACCGATTCCTCGCTCAGCAGTCGCTTGCCCCGCGCACCGTCAATCGCGAGAAAAAACTTCAGGACCTCCGTCGGCGTTGCGATCCACGCGCCCAATGCATCCATGTTCTCGATGGAATAACTGCCATAGGGGCTGGGCACATTGGCATTGGTGACGCCAGGCGCGCCGCGCTGCATGGGTTCTCCGGGGTGGGGGTAGTACTTGGTCTCGCCGGGCCGGCTTTCGGTGCTGCTTCCCACCTGGAAACCCTTGCCGATGGTGGGCTGCAAAAACTCTCTGCTGCTGAAGGCCCGGTAGGACTCGCCGGTGACGATCTCCACCACCCGCCCCAGCATGCAATAGCCGGTGTTGGAGTAGGCGAAGCGCTCACCGGGCGCGAAGTCCAGCTTGTCCTGCAACGAATCGCGGATGATGGCATCGCAGCTGACGGGTGACACGCCTTGCCGACGCGCAACATCCCTGAGCCTCGGCTGGAAAAAAGGGTCGCCGGATCGCTCTCGGTCAAACCCGCCTGAATGCTGGAGCAGGTGCCGGATGCGGATATCCCTGGCGCGCGGGTCGGTGGGCGGTGAAGAGACGATTCCGGCTTTTTCGAACAGGGGAAGCACCGGGTCGTCCAGTTTCAGTTTCCCGTCCTCGGCCAGCTTGAGCACCATGACCGCCGTCAGGGTCTTGTTGATGCTGCCCATGCGGCTGAGGGTTTGCGGTGTCATGGCCTCCTGCTTGTCCTTGTCCGCATAGCCATATCCTTTGGCGAGCAGCAGCCTGCGGTCTTTGGCCACGGCCAGGCTGGCGCCGGGAATATTGTGTTTCTCCATGATCTCCAGCACGGCCTTGTCGAAGGGCTCGAGATGAGGCAGCGCAGAGCCCTGCTCCAGGCACAGCCCCGATTGAGGCAGCCAGGCCAGCAAGGCGCCGGCCACACCGCAAAGCAGCCGGCGGTGCACGGCGCGAAAAGCGCGAGGAGCAGGAAACGGAAAGGTGACAGAAGCGCTGAAGCTGTTGGACTTTGTCATGTGCATGGTTGCGGTGCCGGCGGGTTGCCCGTGCACAGTCTAAGCGCTTGCCGCGCGGCTGTTCCGGTCGGCTAGAAACGCGGCAAGTCGGAATGCTTGATCTGCCCGGCACGCACCAGCATCTTCCCGTATTCGGCGCAGCGGTTCAGCGTGGGAATCACCTTGCCGGGGTTGAGCAGGCCCTTGCCGTCGAAGGCGCGCTTGAGGCCGAACATCTGCTCGTTCTCCTCGGCGGAAAACTGCACGCACATGGAGTTGAGTTTTTCCACGCCCACGCCATGCTCGCCCGTCACGGTGCCGCCCATGGCGACGCTGGTCTCCAGGATGTCGGCGCCGAAGAGTTCGCAGCGGTGCAGCTGGTCGGGATCGTTCGCGTCAAACAGAATCAGCGGGTGCAGGTTGCCGTCGCCCGCGTGGAACACATTGGCGCAGCGCAGCTGGTATTTCTTTTCCATCTCGGCGATGGCGAGCAGGATGTCGGCCAGGCGCTTGCGCGGGATCGTGGAGTCCATGCACATGTAGTCGGGGCTGATGCGCCCAGATGCCGGGAAGGCGTTCTTGCGGCCGCTCCAGAAGCGCAGGCGTTCGGCCTCATCGCGGCTCACCGCGATGGCGGTGGCGCCGCAGCGGCGCAGCACCTCACTCATGCGGCCGATTTCCTCCTCAACTTCTTCAGGTGTGCCGTCGCTTTCGCACAGCAAAATCGCTTCGGCGCTCAGGTCATAGCCGGCATGCACAAAGTCTTCCACAGCGGCCGTCATGGGCTTGTCCATCATCTCCAGCCCGGCCGGAATGATGCCGGCGGCAATCACCGCGGCCACGGCATCGCCGGCTTTGCGCAGGTCGTCAAAGCTGGCCATGATGCAGCGCGCCAGCCGCGGCTTGGGCACCAGCTTGACGGTGACCTCGGTGGTCACGGCCAGCATGCCTTCGCTGCCGATGACGACGCTCAGCAAATCGTAGCCAGGGGCATCGAGCGCATCGCCGCCGAACTCGACCTCCTCGCCCTCAATCGTGAAACCCTTGACCTTGAGCACGTTGTGCACCGTGAGCCCATACTTCAGGCAGTGCACACCGCCCGAATTTTCCGCGACATTGCCGCCTATGGTGCAGGCGATCTGGCTGGAAGGGTCGGGCGCGTAATAAAGGCCCAGCGGCGCGGCCGCCTCGGAGATCGCCAGGTTGCGCACGCCGCCCTGCACCACGGCCGTGCGGCTGGCGGCGTCGAGCTTGAGGATTTTGTTGAACTTGGCCAGCGACAGCGTGACGCCCAGCTTGTGCGGCATGGCACCGCCCGAAAGTCCGGTGCCGGCGCCGCGCGCGACCACCGGCACCTCCAGCGCATGGCAGGTTTTGAGCACGGCCTGCACCTGTGCGTAGGTTTCGGGCAGGGCTACCACCAGCGGCCGCTGGCGGTAGGCCGTCAGGCCGTCGCATTCGTAAGGCGTGGTGTCTTCGTTATTCCAGAGCAGCGCGTGTGCCGGCAGCACGGCCTGCAGTGCGCGCACGACTAGCGACTGCCGCTCGGAGCGTTCAAGCTGGCTTTGCTGTTCATGCGAGGCGGGGGCGTTCATGGTCTGTCTGGTCCCGGGGTTGATGCCAGACCAGACTGTAGGGCAAGCGGCGGCGGCCGGGTTGAAAAAATTGAATGCCGGTCATGAAATACCGGCCGCCACGCTCCGTTCAGGAGGTCAACAGGATCAGGACTTGGTTCCGGGGGCCTTGCTGGCGCCGGGCATGTCGTAGAACTTGACCTTGCCGGTCTTCACGTCGTACATGGCGCCCACGATCATGATCTCGCCTTTTTGTTCCATCTCACGCAGGATGGGGCTCTTCTCGCGAATCGTCTCCACCGTGAGGTGCACATTGCTCTCGGCCACCATCTCGACAAAGGCATAGTTCTTGGACGTGCGGTCCTTGATGTCGGCGGTGATCAGGTTCGCGGCGGGCTTGATCTTGCCGATGAGGCCGGTCAGGTTGCCCAGCTGGGCGTCGTCGCAAGCACCCTTGATGGCGCCGCAGCTGGTGTGGCCCATGACCACCAGCAGCTTGGCGCCCACGACCTTGTGCGCGAACTCCAGGCTGCCCAGGATGTCTTCATTGACGATGTTGCCGGCCACACGTGCATTGAAGAGGTCGCCAATGCCCTGGTCGAAAACGATTTCGGCGGGCGCACGCGAATCGATGCAGGACACCACGCTGGCCAGCGGGAACTGCCCGTCGGCCGTGGCCTTCATTTCCTTGAGGTAGTTCTGGTGGCGCGGCTTGCCGGCGACAAAGCGCGCGTTGCCGGCTTTGAAGCGCGACAGGATTTGCGCGGGCGTGACGGCGTCCTGGCATGCCTTGGCGTCCTGGATGGTGCAGAAGGTGCCGGGCTTGACGGCCTTGGCTGCCGCCTTGCCTTCGGCGTGGGCCAGGGGGCCAATGGCCAGCATGGACAACAGGATGGCGGCCACACCGGCGGCCAATTGATTTTTTCTCATAGGAATTTCCCTCGTTAAACAGGTTTTTGACTATGTGCCCCTGGCCCGGCCTTCACCCGGTGCCACGGCCAGTCCATCATAGGCATGAGCCGGCGGGGGCGCACAACCATTTGTCGGGCGCATGAGGGCTCGTTAATGCTATTGACGTACGCAAAATGCGCTACAGGTCAAACTCAAAAGGCCTTGGGCAAGGTGCAAAACCCAGACAGGGCGGGCTCTCGGCAAGGCTTTGCAGCGCCGGGTAGGGGCATTCTCATTCACGGGCCCCGGGGGCTCTAGGGCCTGTTAACGCTATTGACGCAAGATGCGTTGCGAGTCAAAAAGGCCTTGAGCAAGGCGCAAAACGCAGGCGGGGTAGACCCCGTCAAGGCTTTGCAACGCCGCACAGGGCCTTTTTGATCGCAACCCGGAGGAAATGGGGTGAAAACAGCCCCACTCCGCGTTGCGCTCCTAGCGCAGACGCCCGGTCTGGGCGTCGTCGCGCGCCTTGATTGGGGCTGTTTTCACCCCATTCGCATTTGCATCAATAGCGTTAACAGGCCCTAACCCAGGCTTTTGCGCAGCCAGTCAGCAAAGGCGGCGCACTCCCAGCGGTCCATGGTGCCGGTGCGCCAGCACAGGTAGTGCGCATGGGGGCTGGGCACATTGCCGGCGAAAACGGCATTGCTGCCTAAGCGCACCAGGGAGCCGTTTTCCAGCCAGGGCGCGCCAAGCTTGAGGCGTATGAGTGCGATACCCATGCCGGCCGCGGCGGCGTCGCACATGAGGCCAATGTCGTTGAACTGGGAGCCGTCGGCAGGCTCCAGCCAATCGAGTTTGTGGGCGGCAAACCAGGTGCGCCAGGGCTCCAGCGGCGAGCGCAGCAGGCTTTCGCCTTCCAGGTCTTCGGCCGCCTCAAAGGGGCCGTGCTCGCGCACAAAGGCGGGTGAGGCCAGTGGCGCGACCTCGTCCCTGCTCAGGCAGACGTGTTCAAGATCCGCATAGCGGCCGGTGCCGAAGCGCACGATGAGGTCGGCATCTTCGGCCACCACGTCAAGCAATGGAATCGACACCTGCAACGTGAGGTCGATCTCGGGATAGGCATCGGTGAACTGGCGCAGGCGCGGAATCAGGATGGAGCGCGCAAAGGTCGGCGTGACGGCCAGGCGCAGCTTGCGCTTGCCGGGCGTGGCGCTTTGCCCGGCCGCGCCCGGAAACTTCTGCAGCGTGGCCAGGCCTTCGCGCACATGGGCCAGGTATTCGCTGCCCTCGGTCGTCAGCGAAAAATCGGCGCGCCCGAACAGCTTGGTGCCGATGATCTGCTCCAGCTGCTTGACGCGGTGGCTGACCGCGCTGGGCGTGACGCACAACTCCTCGGCCGCCTGCGTCACGCTGCGCAGCCGCGCCAGCGCCTCGAAGGTCAGCAGGCATTGGATGGGCGGGATTCTGCTCATGGTGCGTCCAGTGTGGGGCCGGCTTGGGTGCGTGCTTTCTCGAATTCTTCGGTACTCAGGCCCTTCTCCAGGCGGGCCAGCATGCTGATCACAACGGGGGAGCCGGATTTTGCGGCCAGCGCCAGCCAGGCATGCCCGGCCAATCGGTCAGTCTCAACCCCCCTGCCTGTGGTCAATGCGATGGACCACTCAACTTGCGCGGGTATGAACCCTTTCTGGGCCGAGCGCCTGAACCAGGCAGCGGACGCGGCCAGGTCCTTGCTCACGATACTTCCGTGCAAGTAGGCCATACCGAGATGGTATTCGGCGTTACGCTGGGCGTTGTGTATGTATTCCTGGCTGGCTTTGCCTGAGCGCAGCACGATGTCGGGCACCTCGCCCTGGCCGTTGGCGAAAGCCTCCATCTGCGCAAACTTGCGTTGGTTGAACGCCTTCGTGCGTTCAGCGGCCTCTTCAGCGGGTACGCCGAGATCGGCTTGCCGGGCCACTGCCTCGCTTAACACGGCCAGAGCCTCCAGCGGCGTGGCGCCGGGGCGCATTGCGGGCGAATACCAAGCGGCAAGCATCAGGCGATCAAGGTCCATCAGCACGTCGCTTCGATAGGGGAAATAGCTGAGCACTGTCTTTCCGGAAGGATGGCCCGGGATGCCCATGGCGTGCATGATTTCATGAAACGTGCAGCGCCACGCGCTCCGGGAGCGCATCTTTACCTGGACCTTCTCGTAAATGAAGCGGCTCGCCCGGACATAAGTGGTCATGCAAGGCGCGTTGTCCTGCAACGCGGTGTCACTGACGACTTCAATGTCCAGCATGGCGGCTGCTTCGGCGCCGGCTTGCCCTGAAACGTCCACGAGCTGGACGCCAACGGTACCTGCTGCTGCCCTCAATCCATTTTCGATGTGCTCCTGGTGGCGGGAGAGGTCGGCACCATGGAGGCGATAGCGAAGGGTTTTCCCCCAGCGCAGGACCTGCGTGGGAGTGCCGCGCTCATCCCACAGGCTTTCCCAGACGGTTTGCAGGTTGTCGTCCAGTTTGTCGGCATGCGCCGAACCCAGGCAAAGGCACAGCAACACGCTGCCCGTCAGGATGCGCTGCAGTCGTATTGTCATGGGCGGGCGAGGGCGGGACTACTTGAAGATCACCGTCTTGTGGCCGTTAAGCAGCACCCGATGCTCGCTGTGCCATTTGACGGCGCGGGCCAGCACCTGGCTTTCGGTGTCGCGGCCCATGGCGGTCAGGTCTTCCACGGTCTTGCTGTGGTCGGCACGGGCCACGTCCTGCTCGATGATGGGGCCTTCGTCCAGGTCGGCCGTCACGTAGTGCGCGGTGGCGCCTATCAGCTTCACGCCGCGGTCATGCGCCTGGTAGTAGGGCTTGGCACCCTTGAAGCTGGGCAGGAAGGAGTGGTGGATGTTGATGGCGCGGCCGGCAAGCTTGTGGCACAGCTCGTTGGAGAGCACCTGCATGTAGCGCGCCAGCACCACGAGCTCGGCGCCTTCGGACTCGATGACCTCCAGTTGCCTGGCCTCGGCCTGGGCCTTGGTGGCCGCCGTGACAGGAATGTGGTGGAAGGGGATGTTGTAGCTGGCCGCCAGCTGATAGAACTCGCGGTGGTTGGAAATGATGGCGCGAACATCAACCGGCAGCAAGCCCGACTTGCAGCGAAACAGCAGGTCGTTGAGGCAATGCCCTTCCTTGCTGACCATGATGACGGTGCGCATGGGCTGGGTGGTCGCATGCAGCTTCCAGTTCATGCCGAAGGGTTCGGCGAAGGCCTTGAGCCGGCTGGAGAGTTCCTCATGGCCCAGCTTGTCGCAGGCGAACTGCACCCGCATGAAAAACAGGCCTGTGTCGTGGTCGTTGTACTGCGCGGCTTCTTCGATATTGCCGCCGTTGTCCAGCAGGAATCCGGACACGGCATGAACAATGCCCATACGGTCCGGGCAGGACAGGGTGAGGATATAAGCGTGATTCATAAGGGATGAATTGTCGCAGGTGGGGCCGGCGCCCGCCCGGAAGTGCCAGAATGCAGAAACACCCCCCGCTACCGTTTACCCCCATCCAGGCCTGGATACGGACGGGAATACAGACACGGATCCAGAGCCGAACCACTCGCAGGAGACACGCATGGCCTACCAGAACTTCAACATGGAGCATCACTGGCTCCCTTTCACGCCCAACCGCAGCTTCAAAAAAGAACCGCGTGTGTTCGTGGCCGCCGACGGCATGCATTTCACGACGCACGACGGCCGTCAGGTCATCGACGGCATTTCCAGCCTCTGGTGTGTGGGCGCCGGCCACAACCGCAAGCCCATCAACGACGCCATCAAGCGGCAGTTGGACACGCTGGACTACGCCACCGCCTTCCAGGCCAGCAACGACCAGGCCTTCAAGGCCGCCGAAGTCATCGCGGGCATGGCGCCCGGCGACCTCAACAAGGTGCTGTTCTGCAACTCGGGCTCGGAGGCGGCCGATACTTCGCTCAAGGTCGCGCTGGCCTACCACCGCGCGCGCGGGGAAGGCCACCGCAATATCTTCATCGGACGCGAGAAGGGCTACCACGGCGTCGGCTTCGGTGGCATGAGCGTGGGCGGCATTCCCGCCAACCGCAAGGTCTATGGCGCCGCGCTGCTGCCGCGCGTGGACCATATGCGTTTCATCCACGACCCGGTCAACCATGCCTACATCAACGGCGCCGAGCCGGTGTGGCAGGAAGACCTGCTGCTCGAGCTGGAAAACCGCATCCTGCCCTTGCACGACCCGAGCAATGTGGCCGCCGTCATCGTCGAGCCTGTCGCCGGTAGCGCCGGCTGGTATCTGCCGCCCAAGGGCTACCTCAAACGCCTGCGCGAGATCTGCGACAAGCACGGCATCCTGCTGATTTTTGACGAGGTGATCACCGGCTTCGGCCGCCTGGGCACGGGCTTCGGCGCCGACTACTACGGCGTGGTGCCCGACATGCTCAACTTCGCCAAGTGCGTGACCAACGGCGTGATCCCCATGGGCGGCGTGATCTGCTCGGACCGCATCTACGACGGCATGATGAATGCCAACAGCGCCGCGCCCGAGCACGCCATCGAGTTCTTCCATGGCTATACCTACTCGGGCCACCCGGTCGCCTGCGCGGCGGCGATCGCGACGCTGAACCTGCTCAAGGGAGAAAAGCTTTATGAGCGCGCGGGGCAGATGGGCAAGGTGCTGGGCGATGCCATGCACAGCGGCCTCAAGGGCCTGCCCAATGTGATTGGCCTGCGGGCGCTGGGACTGGCCGGCGCGGTGGAACTGGCGCCCGTGGCCGGCGCGCCCGGCAAGCGTGCTTACGACGTCTTCATGGAGTGTTTCCGCAACGGCGTGCTGGTGCGGCCCGCAGCCGACAACATCGTGGTCTGCCCGCCCTATATTGTCGAGAAAGAACACATAGACCGCATCGTCAATGTGGTCGCCGACGCGATCCGCAAGCACGCCTGAGGACGGGTTCACCCCTGTCCAGGCTCACTGCGTGTAGCCTGTTCTCCCCTCAAGGGGACGGCGCCTGGGGCCGGCGAAGCCGGACCCTTGGCCCCCGCTGGTGAATACCGCAACCCCGCTAGCGACACCCTGAATCTTCAAGCCAGCATGAGCCGCGGGACTGGCTTTGCCAGACCGCAGGCGGGCGGCCCCCTTGGGGGGCAGGAAGCTACACGAAGTGAGCGACCGTGGGGGCCTACTTCTTCCCCAGCTGTTTGTCCAGGCCCGCGCAGTAGTCCTTCTCGGGCAGCGCGGGCGTTTCCCACACGGCGTCGAAGGCATCCGCCTGTTCGTTCCGCGCGGCACTTCCTGCGCGCAGCCGGACGGCCTTGGCCTCCACATCCGAGGGCAGGTGCCGCGGTACGCCGAGCTGGCGATCCGCGTGGCCGCTGCCGGTCAGCAGCACCACCGTTTTTCCCGGCAAGGCGGCCTGGGCCAGTGTGTTGGCCATGCTGATGTCCTTGGCGATCTGTATGCGAGCCATGGGCGTGACCTGGCTCTCGGGCAGCAGGTCGCAGTGGCCTGTGCGTATCAGCTGCTGCTGCGCCTTCAGGGCCGGCCCCGGCAACTGCTGGTCCAGCCGGCTGTCGGCCATGCGCGACGGCATCAGCGCGCGCGGCAGGTTGGCGCCCAGCACCGGCACGCCGGCGCGTACCGCCGTCATCACGGCGGGGCCGTAGGCGGCCCAAGGCCAGCCCCTGTCGTTCCAGTTCAGCGCGTTGCGCACCTGCTGTTCGGTGGCGCTGGGTTTGAGGGCCGAGGTGCTGGTGCCGGTATCGGCCATTTCCAGCGCCAGCGCGGCCAGCGTACCGCGCGCGGCGAGCAGGGCGACGACCTGCTGCTCAATCTGCTGGTGTTCGGCCGCGTCATGCTGCTCGCCGAGGAGGAGGATTTCCGCCGGAAGCACGGCTTGCAGCCGTGCTGAAGTCTGCGCGCTTTCGCGGCCGGGTGCCTGCAGGATGGGCGCTTCGGGCCGGCCCGCACAGCCAACGGCCAGGACCATTGCGGCGGCGCACAGCAACCCTGCCGAAGAACGAGGAGCGGCAAAACAAGGCATCGGTGGATACTAATGCCTTCCGCCGGTTTTTTCCGCCGTTTTTTGGCCGCGCTTCAAGCCATGCCGTTTGCTTTGTTCCCCTCCCGTGTTTTTTTCCTGCGTGCCCTCCTGACGTTGCTGCTCGCCTGGGCCGCCGCCGCCCTCTGCGTCTGGCTGCGCACGCCCCTGCCCTGGATGATCGGCCCCTTGCTGGCGACGGCCATGGTGTCCATGCTGGGCGGCCCGACGGCCAGCTGGACGCCGCTGCGCAACATCGGGCAATGGGTCATAGGTTGCGCGCTGGGGCTGTATTTCACGCCGCAGGTGGTGGCCCTGCTCGGGGGGCTGTGGTGGGCGATCGCGTTGAACATCCTCTGGGCGCTGGCCCTGGGCCTGGCTTTCGGTGCCTGGCTCTATCGGGTGCATCACGGACCGGGGCCTTTGCATGTGAAAGGCCTGTCGCGCATCACAACCTACTTCGCCGCGCCCATAGGCGCCGCGTCCGAAATGACGCTGATGGCAGAACGCCACGGCGCGCAGACCGATCTTGTCGCCTCGGCGCACAGCCTGAGGGTGCTGCTGGTCACTCTGGTCATTCCCTTCGGCTTCCAGTGGGCTGGCCTGCATGGGCTGGACACCACACTCCCCGGTGCGCGCGTGGTGCAGTGGCCCGGCCTGGCGCTGCTGGCCGTGCTTACCGGTATAGGTTGCTGGGTGATGCTCAGGCTGAAGCGCACCAACCCCTGGTTCATAGGGGCCCTGGTGGTTTCACTGCTGCTGACGGCCTGCGGCGTGACGCTTTCGGCCCTGCCGCAGTGGATGACCAACGCCGCGCAGTTGGTCATAGGCATCAGCCTGGGCGTGCGCTTCACCAGCGGCTTTGTGCACATGGCGCCACGCTGGCTGGGCTCGGTGGCCCTGGCTACGTTGGGAATGATTGCGCTGTGCGCGGGGTTTGCATGGTCGCTGGCGCAATTCACCAGCCTGCACTGGGCCACATTGCTGCTCGGAACTTCACCGGGCGGTATCGCCGAAATGGCCATCACGGCCAAAGTACTGCAGCTCGGGGTGCCGGTGGTCACGGCATTTCATGTCACACGATTGGCAGCGGTATTGCTGCTGGCCGAGCCCATGTACCGCTGGATTTACGAGAAGCGCTTAGAGGCGCGGACAGAAAGCCCACCTGCCGGGTAAGCCCCCTCTTCACCAGCCGGGGCCGCGGAACTGGCTTTGCCAGGCCGCAGGCGCAGCGCCCCCTCGGGGGGCAGCGCACTACACGGAGCCGAAGGCACAGTGAGAAGCGTGGGGGCTCAATGCAATGACATCGGGGTGTTAGCCAACCCGCTGTAGCCCTCCAGCGTGTCTTCGATTTCCTCTTGCGTAGGCGTGTTCTGTGCCCATTCGCTCAAACGCTGCTGGAACATCTCGGCCCAGGAGCCGTCCAGGTAGACCTCTTTGCCCGAGCGCTTGTCCACGATTTCAAATCCGTGGCGGGCCAGCTGCGGGACGGCCGGAGCGGGCGTGGATTCTTCCGGTGCGTTTGCCTGGATTTGAACGATGGCAAAAGAGTCGGAGTCGTAAAGCATTTGCATGATGAGGTCCTTTCTCGTCAGATAGCAACGATGAGGCCAAGTTCAAGAGCTGTCACCATACGGCATGCAAGTGTTCGGTAAAGAGGCTCCACACCGTGTAAAACCACACACATGGCACCCACCACTGTGCGGCAATCACAACGCGGATCGCGGCCTCAGGCTTCAACCTTTGCCGAGGGTGCTGAGTTGCTGGTCGATGAAATCGCCGTTGGACTGGGTGATCTTGTTGCGCACCGGCAGGTAGCCCAGCGAAGGTGCGTACCAGATCTCGACCTTCTGGTCGAACTCGCGCCGCGGCTGGCGCGTGAGCTTGACGGTGGCCAATTCGCCGAAAGGCAGGGCGAGTTTTTCTTCCGACTCCACCAGGAAGGTCCAGGTGTCGGCATCGCGCGGGCCGACGGTGTAGATCGAGATGGTGGAACCGGTGGGGAAACCTGCCGGGTTGGCTGCCAGCATGCCGCCCAGCTGCATGAACACGCTGACCCGGTCCTGCACGCCTTTGACCCAAGCCAGCGTGGGCGTGTTGGCGCTGAAGCTGATCTGGTTTTTCTCGGGCTCAAAATGCGCGGCCACTTCAGTGCGGGATTTGTCCGAGAAGCGCGTGGGCGCCAGGCCCTCGGGGCCGAGCTGCCCGGTGCTGGCCATGCTGCGTGAGCCGAGGAACAGGGCGCTGACACGCATGAGCGCGTCATAGGCGTCACCGGTGTTTTGCCAGCGCAGCTCGGCGTTCGCAAAATAGTTCATGCCCTTTGAGTTGCCGGTCATTTTGTATTCGAGCAGCACGCTTGCAGGCAGGGCCACGGCCGTCACCGGTGCCTGGGCGGGGCTGGCGGGTGCTGCTTCGGAAGCGCTGGCGGCAGGGGCTTCGGCCCTGGCGCTTGCTTCGGCCAGCAGGTCCGCGGGGCTGGGCGCATCGGGCACATAGTCGGCCGGCCGTGGCTGGGGCGCCCAGACCGGTGCCACGTCGCTGGAATCCTGCTCCGGTTTTTTCCTCGCGGGCTTCCGTTTTGGCGGCGTGACGGGCTCGGGCCGTGCCGCCGGTACAGGCTCAGCGGGCTTTGGCGGCGGCACGCTGCGTGTCACGAAAACCTGGGTCGCTTCCGACGAAGGAGGCCGCTTTGGGCCGAAGCGCATCGGCACGGAGGTCAGCACCAATGTGTGTGCGGCCAGCACCAGCACGGCCAGCAGGGCCAGCGCGCGCCGGGGCGGTGCGGTGGCGGGAAGGGCGGGTGCCAGTGTGCTCATGCCGCTTCGAACCCCAGGTCACGTGAAAGTTGCCGGGCCGCTGCCGCCAGCGGCCGCGCCACCGCGCCGTCCCAGGCGGCATCAAAGGTGGCCAGCGAACCCAAGGCCACCATGCCCAGCGCCAGGTGGCCGTCGGCATCGAAAACCGGCGCGCAAAAACCGGCCACGCCGGGCAGCAAAGTGTTGACGGCGCGCGCCATGCCGCGGCGGCGCACTTCCTGCAGCACCTCGGTCAGGCTGGCTATGGTCGTGGGCACGTCCTGGCGCGCGAGTTTCTGGTTGCGCGCCAGCTCCTGCTTGGCCAGCCGCGCCAGCCGGCCCTGCGGCCTGGTGCCGGTGGTGAGCAGGCGCGGCGACATGAACGCTGCAAAGCACAGGCCGGTGGCCGAAGACAGCAGCGGCATCACGTCGCCCAGCCGCAGGTTGACCGTCACCGCCCGCGGCGACTCTTCCCAGTGCACCAGTGTCGGCCCCTGGTTGCCCCAGACGGCCAGGGCCAGGGTCTGGCCGGTCTGTGCCATCAGGGGCTGCAGGCGCTGGCGAGCCATTTTCACGCTGTCAATTCTTGAAAGGGAAGCGAGCCCTAACTTGAGCGTTGCCGGGCCCAGGTCATAAAGCGCGGTGCCAGGGTCCTGCACCACCAGTTCCAGCCGCTGGAAGCTCACCAGGTAGCGATGGGCCTTGGCTGCGCTCATGCCGGCCGCCGCCGCCAGGTCGCGCAGCATCAGTGGGCCGGGTGAGGTGGAGAGCACCTCCAGCAGGGCAAAGCCGACTTCGAGCGACTGTATACCGGCGCGCTGCGGCGCCGGGTTGCGGTGTGCGGAAGTGGTGGCGCCGGGCTTGGCTTTCATGGGCTTGACTAAAATTTCGGGTGACCCGTCGGACTGAAAATCATGGATCGTAATGCGGGCCCGCAAGCCACCGCCGGCCATGGCGCACACGGCACAATCAGGCCTGCGCCGTAAACCGGCAGCCACCCACCAGGATATTGATGAAACTCGCCACTTACAAAGACTCTTCACGCGACGGCCAGCTCGTCGTGGTGTCGCGCGACCTCTCCACGGCCCATTATGCGACCGGCATCGCCGGCAAACTGCAGCAGGTGCTGGACGACTGGAACTTCATGTCGCCGCAGCTGCAGGACCTGTATGAAACCCTGAACAGCGGCAAGGCTCGCCATGCCTTCCCTTTTGAGCCCTCGCGCTGCATGGCACCCTTGCCGCGCGCCTACCAGTGGGCCGACGGCTCGGCCTATATCAACCATGTGGAGCTGGTGCGCAAGGCCCGCAATGCCGAGGTGCCCGAAAGCTTTTACAGCGACCCACTGATGTACCAGGGCGGCAGCGACGACTTCATAGGCGCCTGCGACGACGTGGTCGTGCCCAGCGAAGATTTCGGCATCGACTTCGAAGCCGAGATCGCCGTAATCACGGGCGACGTGCCGATGGGCGCCACGCCCGCCCAGGCGCTGGAAGGCGTGCGCCTCCTGATGCTGGCCAACGACGTGTCCCTGCGCAACCTGATCCCGGGCGAACTGGCCAAGGGCTTCGGCTTCTTCCAGAGCAAGCCGGCCACGGCCTTCAGCCCTGTGGCGGTGACGCCGGACGAAGTGGGTGATGCCTGGGACAAGGGCCGCTTGCACCTGACCGTGCAGAGCACCTGGAACGGCCGCAAGGTCGGCATGTGCGAGGCCGGCCCCGAAATGACCTTCCACTTCGGCCAGCTGATCGCCCACATCTGCAAGACCCGCAATGTGCGCGCCGGCAGCATCGTGGGCTCGGGCACCGTCAGCAACAAGGACTGGAGCCACGGCTACAGCTGCATCGCTGAAAAACGCGCGATTGAAACCATTGAAGACGGCAAGCCCAAGACCGAGTTCATGAAGTTCGGCGACAGCATACGCATTGAGGTCAAGGGCAAGGACGGGATGTCCGTGTTTGGCGCCATCGATCAGAAGGTTGTCGAAAACGCCTGATCGGACCTCATTCCCGCTCGCCCCATCTCCCCTTCCCGTTCGCCCTGAGGTATCGAAGGGCTCAGTCCGGACGGGGAGATTCAAGCTTTTCTTCAATCTGCGTCAATCTGCGTAATCTGTGGATGAACTCTCTTTATCCGCAGATTACGCAGATTGACGCAGATAAAGACCATCACAGGAAGGGCGTTGCGTCTGCGGATGGGCCCTTCGATAACTCAGGGCGAGCGGGTAGGCGAGTGCGTGGCTACTTTGAGTAAGCCTTGCGTGAGCCGTCTTCAAAGACTGCCTCGTCGCTCAGCAGCTTGCCGTCGTTATCCCAGGTCTTCTCGCGCGTGATGCTGCCGCGGTCGTCATAAACCGATTCGGCCACCAGTCTGCCTGCCTCGTTAAAACGCTGGTGCGTGCCCAGGGGCAATTGCCGGTAGCGATTGCCCGCGCTGTAGCGGCCGGTGCGGGAGACCTTCCCGTTGTCGAAGTAGTCAGTGGCCTGCAGCCAGGCGTTGTCGCCTTCGCCGCCGAACTCGTTCTTGCTGCGCAGCTGGCCGTTCAGGTAATACGACTGGTCGATCACCAGTTTGCCTGCGGACCATTGCCTGTCGCGCGTCAGGGTGCCGCTGTCGGCGAACTCCTGCTCGCGTTCCTTGAGTGAATTCCGGGGGATTTCGCTGTCCAGCTTCCACTGGATTTCGCGGCGCTTGACGCCGGCATTGTTGAAATGGCGTTCAATGCGGGTGCTGCCCGACACTTCATCCAGGTAGTCCGGCTTGCCGTTCTCACCCAGCGTTTCATGGCGGATGCGTTTTCCGGCCAGGTAGCTGCTGCTGCCGCTCAGCACGCCCTTGCTGCTGAAGAGTTCGACCTTGGAGGCGCCGCCCGAAAAGCCGCACCAGCGGGCGTCGTCGGCCGGCGCCGCCAGCAAGGGCTTGTCGCCGCAGCGCAAGGCTTGCAGCTGGCCGCGATCGTTGAATTCAGCATAGGCCTGCTCGAGGCTGCCGCCCGCGCGGGGCCCGTAAAACACGATGCGCCGCAATTGCCCGTTGGGGTGAAAGCTGCGCGCCAGACCGGCCTCGGTGCCGTTGTCGTAGACGGAGTCGCGCAGCACCTGGCCATCCGGCGCGAAGTCGCGCGCGCGGCCGTGCCGGTTGCCGCGTTCGTTTTCGCTGAATTCGCGCTGCAGCTTGCCGTTCTGGTAGTAGCGCATCAGGCCCATGAACTTGCCGCCCTGCAATTCCTGCTCGCGCACCAGCTGGCCCGAGTCGCGGTCCTTGCAGCGCATGATGCCGGTCTTGCCGGCGGTGGTGTTGCCATTGTTGGGGTTGACGCTTTCGCCGTTGACTTCGCAGTCCTGCACCGCGTGCGCCCAGGGCGAAGCCAGTACGCAGGCAAAAAGAAGGACGAGGCCCTGCACGGATTTTTTCAAGAAGCAGCTCCGGTTTGGGTGATGAACAGCCGGATGCCGCGCAGGAACATCTCGACCGAAATGGCGACCAGGATCAGGCCCATGAGCCGTTCGAATGCCATCATCACGCGGTCGCCGGCCACGCGCTGTATGCGTTCGGACAGCACCAGCACCACCGCGCAGACTGCCATGGTGACGCACAGCGCGGCAATCCATTCAAGCCGGCGCTCCGGCGCCTGCGACACCAGCAGCATCACGGTGGCCAGCGCCGACGGCCCGGCCAGCGCGGGAATGGCCAGCGGCACGATCAGCGGCTCGCCCCGCAGCGGCGCGGCTTCGGGCTGGTCCGAGGGGAAGATCATGCGCAGCGCGATCAAAAACATCACGACCGCGCCGGCGATCTGCAGCGACAAATCGCTGAGGTTCATCAGGCGCAGAAAGCCGTCGCCGACGAACATGAAGGCCAGCAGCAGCAAAAAGGCGATCAGCACCTCGCGCAGGATGACGAACATGCGCCGCTCGGGCGCCACGCCCTTGAGGGCATTGACAAAAATCGGGATGTTGCCGAAGGGGTCGGTGATCAGCAGCAGGAGCACCGTGGCGGAGGCGAAGGTATAGGCCATGGCGGTGAGCTTATCAGGCCGCGCTTGCACATGAAGACCAAAAACCGGTTGACGTCCCGGCCCAGCGTTGCACAATGAAGACAAGGGTGTGAGCCGGGCTGCCCGGCCGCCCCATCCCGCCTTTGATGCAATCATGCCCAACAAGCCAGGAGACCTTCATGAGTGACGCAGACAATCCTTCCTTCCCCGGTTTCGGCAAGCTGGTGCCCGGTTTTGATTTTCTGCAGAACCTGGCCAAGCAGGCCGCCGGCAGCGCCACGCAAAGCATCCCGCAACTGCCCAACCTTGGAAACTGGGTGGCGCCCACGCTCAACGTTGAGGAGCTCGACAAGCGCATTGAGGAGCTCAAGGCCGTGCAGTTCTGGCTGGACCAGAACGCCACGGCGCTCAAGGCCACCATCCAGGCCCTGGAAGTGCAGAAGATGACGCTGGCCACGCTCAAGGGCATGAACTTCAACATGGGCGACGTGGCCAACGCCTTCAAGCTGAAAGTCGCCGACAGCGTGGCCGGCGGCGTGCAGCGTGTGGCTGACAAAGCCAGGACGTTTTCGGGATTGGAGGTTCCGCCCTCCAGCTTTGGCACCGGCAAACCGGCCGCCAAATCGGCCAAGGCCAAAGCACCCGCCGCGGGCAAGGCCGCCGCAGCCGCGCCCGGTGTGGTCGACCCCATGCAATGGTGGGGCGCGCTGACGCAGCAGTTTCAGGCGATCGCGACCGACGCCATGAAGGATGCCGCCAAGAAGGCTGCCATGGATACCACCAAGAACCTGGCCACCGGCCTGGCCAAGGACGCGGTGAAAACCGCCACCGGCATGGCGACGGGCATGGCCCGCAACATGGCCGAAACCGCGGGCAAGACTATGGCGGGCGGCGCACGCGCGGCCATGAACACGGCGCTGCGCAGCAGCCAGGGCTGGCCCACGCCGGATGCCGTCAAACCCGCCACGAAAACCGCCGCCAAAACGAAACCCAAGGCGCCGGCGCGCAAGGCCGCCCGCAAGACCTCGCGCTGAGCCGGGGCCCGATCTTTCACCTTGTTTCATAGACACTCACCAGGACCCCATGAAGCTCTTTCCCTACGGCCACGCCACCCATCCGCAATGGCAGATGGCGGCCGGCCTGGTGCTGGCGCAATTGCGCGCCTACCTGGCGTTGCCCGGGTATGCCAAGTCGCCCACGCTTGCGCTGCTCTATATCACCGACCACTATGCGGCCCATGCGCAGGACATCCTCGACCACCTGAGCGCCGAGCTGCCCGAAGTCACCGACTGGAGCGGCACGGTGGGCGTGGGCATTGCTTCCAACAATGTCGAGTACTTTGACGAGCCGGCCCTCACGGTCATGCTGTGTGAACTGCCGCACGACCAGTACCGCGTGTTTTCCGGCGTGTCGCCCTTGCCGCCGGCCAGCAGCGGCCGCTTCAAGGCGCATACCGCCCTGGTGCATGCCGATGCCGGCACGCCCGATGTGGCCGAACTGATCGCCGAAATGGCGGAGCGCACCTACAGCGGCTATGTCTTCGGCGGGCTGGCTTCCAGCCGCTCCGGTACCGTGCAGTTCGCGCTCAGCGGGCACGGCAACGTCAAGGGGCAGGGCGCGGCCGGCGGCGTTTTCAGCGGCGGCCTCAGCGGTGTGGCTTTCGGCCGGGGCGCGGCGCTGATGTCGCGCATCACCCAGGGTTGCCGGCCGGTGTCGGCCGACCATGAGATCACCGCCTGCGAGACCAATGTGGTGACCGAACTGGACGGCAAGCCCGCGCTCGACGTCATGCTGGCGGACCTGGATGTGTCGCTGGACCAGCCGCGCGAGGCGCTGGCCAGGGTGCGCACCACGCTGGTCGGCTTGAGCCGGCCGGCTGACATTCCCGCTGACGGCGCGGCCCATGCGGGCCGGCGCGCGGGCCAGTTCGGCGCCGAGGTGCGGGTGCGCCACCTGATAGGGCTGGACCCGGCACGCCGTGGCATCGCCATCGCCGAGGTGCCGGCTGTGGGCATGAAGCTGGCCTTTTGCGAGCGCAATGTGGAGGCCGCGCGGGCCGATCTGATCCGCGTCTGCGCCGAAATCCGCGAAGAGCTGGAGCCCGAGGAGGTCACGCTGGAGGTCGCCAACGCCCTGAGCGCGCCTGAGGCCGAAGCTATGCCGCATGCGGCCCGGCGCATCGCCGGCGCGGTGTATGTAAGCTGCTCGGGCCGCGGCGGCCCGCATTTTGGCGCGCCCAGTGCCGAGATGCAGATCGTGCGCCGCGCGCTGGGCGACGTGCCGCTGGTCGGCTTTTTCGCCGGCGGCGAGATCGCGCGCCACCACCTTTACGGCTATACCGGCGTGTTGACGGTATTTACGTCACTGGAATAGGCTCACCCCTATCGACGCTCACTGCGTGTAGCGCCTTTTCCCCTTCTGGGGGACGGCGCCTGCAGGCCGGCAAAGCCGGACCTGCGGCCCCTGCTTGAAGAAGCCGTGAGGCCTTACAAAACCTGCGCTTCCAGCAACTCCACCGGGTCGCCGTAACGCGCGGCCATGGCCACCACGGACGGGTCGCGCAGCGCGCACAAAAAGCCGTCCTTGATCAGCGTGTTGCCGCCTGCGGTTACTGTTGCGTCCAGCGTGACCAGGTCCATGTGCACCGGCGGCTCTTCCCAGTCGGGCATCACGCGGCGTATGTAGTCGCTCGGCCGGGCCAGGTCTATGCCGAAGTGCAGCGCGCCGGGGGCGTTGGAGCCGGCCGGATAGATGGTGTGGCGCGGCGCCTTGGGGTTGAAGCCGCAGCCACCGCCTTCAATCATGCGGCCGCCCACCAGCATCTCGCGCAGGATCACCGCCTCTTCTGAAATGCCGTCGACCGACGAAATCGTGTCGCCTTCAAACCGAACGGCGATTTTTTCCTCAAAAGGTTTGGCAAAGCCCACCGCCCACTGCGGATAGAGCACACCGGCCATGGGCACCACGGCCTTGAAGTCATTCTTGACCGAGTTGTGGTCCCAGAGGTTGGGCCCGTGCGTGGGCAGGTAGTGCACATAGCAGCCGTCTTCCTCCGCCGTCATCTGGCCGCGCCAGCGATTGGTGGCCAGCTGGTTGGTGCGCATTTCCTGCGTGAAGCTGATGCGGAAATCGCTGCCGCGCGGATCGGTGAAGCGCAGGTCGAAGCTTCCCTCGGTCGGGTAGCGAGCCGCCGTGCCGCGGATGATCTCGCCGATCAGGTCGACCGGGAAGCGCGCCTGCGGCGTGTGCAGCAGATCAAGGTTGCGGAAGTAGGTGATCTTGACCCAGCGCTGGCCGCCGCGCCGCAGGTTGATGCATAGCGGGTCCAGGATGGAGCAGAACCAGGTTGACACCACAAAGGTGGCCTTCTTCAGCATGGCATGCACCTCTTCCGGCACGGCCGTCACCTGGGTGCTGGGCTCCATGTAGACGCGCACCTCGGCCCCGCGCGATTTGGCGATGCCGATCACCGCGTCAATCACCCTCGGGTCCAGCAACGGGTCGGCCAGCATGAGCACCCGGTCGCCGGGACGTATCGCCATCACCCGCGAAAAGTTGTCCAGCGCCTGGAAGAAATACTTGGTCTCGGTCAGGTTGGCGGCCACGGGAGCGGGCAGGCCGACGTAGGTGGAGGTGTTTGTCATCGCGGTTTCAGATCAAATTGCATGCATAAGCTAGCTTGTTGTGCCGAATATTAGCAGGAATCGCAGAATTTGCTTAGGTGACTAATATAATTGCATGCAATGTTGCCCCTGATCACCGCGGAGATATACCAACAGGGGCCGTGGAACCGGCTTTGCCGGGCCGCAGGCGCCGCCCCCTTGAGGGGGAACAGGCTACACGCAGTGAGCCTGGACGGGGGTGCTACCGTCGGAGCGCAGCAAACGCCTCAAACTCCCAGCTCCGCATCGCCAGCAGCAGCGTGAACCCCTCGCGGTCCTTCTCGCCCAGCTTCTGGTCGCTCTGGTGCTGCTGGGCAAAATCCTGGGCCACGCGCTGCATGCGTTCCAGGAAGGAGGGCGCCAGGCCGCGGCCTATGGAGCCGTGCACGAGCAGCAGGCCCTCGCCGGCGCCGTCGAAACCGCCTGAAAAATAGTCAAGCAAGGCGTTCTCGCGAAAGTAATCCATCACCGGCCCGTGCGGACGCCAGCGGAAAGTCTTGGCGAGCTTGAGGCGGTAGCGGTTCAGGGGCTTGAGTTCGATGATGCCTATGCGGTCCAACTGCGCGAGGTACTTGATGCACTCGGCTTCCGAGAGCCGGTAGCTGCTGGTGATCTGCTCCAGCGTCCATTGCGACAGCACGCAAATCGCGGTCAGCAGCAGTTTTTTGTCGGCCACCACGGCTTTCTCCTGCGCCTCGGTCAGCTCGGCCAGCAGCGGCTGGGTGTCTGCGATGCGCCTGGCGAGGTCGGCGAAGTCCAGCTTGAGCGCGCGGCAGATCGCGTCTATGCGCGACAGCGGCATGTCCCCTTTGGCCAGCATGCGCTTGACGCTGGACTCGGCCATGCCGAGTTTGACGGCCAGGTCAGCATAGGTCATGCGCGCGGCCTTGAGTTCTTTTTTGAGGACGGTGACAAGGTCGGCGGTGGTGCTCATGGGTATCGATTATCGGTACTTTGGGTTTGAACGGTGTCCACCGCGCTGAATTTTGATGCTGGCACTCGTCCCGCCCGGCACAGTGCGGCTGAGTCACACAGACGAAGGAGCTTTCCGCATGCAGACCACCCCATCCATTCTTCACCGCCGTGTCGAGCCGCTTCCCTGGCGTGCGCGGCCTGGTGCCCTTGCCTGCCGCCGCGAGTGCGGGCTCGCCGCCGTTTTCCTGGTGCTGCTGGCAGCCGCGTTGCTGGGGCCTTCGCTAGCCCAGCCGGATCACTACCACGCCTTCGCCGACCAGCGCAGCTGGGGTTGGCTGCCGCACGCGATGGACGTCCTCAGCAATCTGCCCTTCGCGCTGTGGGGCATGGTGGGCATCTGGGCGCTACTGCGGGCGGTGCGTGGGCAGGCTGTCAGCGCAGCGGCGGCGGCGATGGCGGGGCTGTTTTTCGGCGGCCTGTGGGTCACTGCGGCGGTGTCCGCGGCCTACCACCTGCAGCCGGGCGATGCCGGCCTGGCCTGGGACCGCGGCGGCATGGTGCTGGCCTTTGCCGGGCTGCTGGGCCTGGCGGCGATGCGGGCTGTCAACACCCGCGCCGGGATGGCGCTGGCCACGGCCGTGCTCGTATTGGGCCCGCTTTCGGTCTATGCCTGGTCGCTGAGCGGCAATGTGTTGCCCTGGGCGGTGCTGCAAGGAGGCGGCATGGCAGGTATCCTGGTGTTTGCCTGTTTGCGCCCAGCCCAGGCCTGGGAACTTCCGGTGCGCTGGGGCCTGGTGATCGCGATTTATGCGTTGGCCAAGCTGCTGGAGCTGGGCGACCACGCAGTCTATGAGTGGACGGGCCACCTGGTGTCGGGCCACAGCCTTAAGCACGCGGTGGCTGCCTGCGCCGCCTGGCCTGTGGTGTCGGCGCTGCTGACGGCGCGGGAAATCAGGGCAGAATGCCATGCACCATCCAGAAACAGAGCAGGCCAGTCGCTCAAGCGCGTAGCCCGCCGCACAACAACCGAAACGAGGAGTCACGCATGAGTGTTGATACGGCCACACCGGTGTCGCCACCGCCTGTCCAGGGGCATCCGAACCAGTTCGCGTTGCTCAAGCAACGCCGCTTCGCGCCTTTTTTCTGGACGCAGTTTTCCGGTGCGGCCAATGACAACCTCTTCAAGTTTGCCTTCACCGTGATGGTGACCTACCAGCTCAGCGTGAGCTGGCTGCCTCCGGCGCTGGCCGGGTTGGCGATAGGTGCTTTGTTCATCCTGCCGTTTTTGCTGTTCTCAGCCACCAGCGGCCAGGTGACCGACAAGTTCGAGAAAACCCGCGTGATCCGCTTCGTGAAAAACCTCGAAGTCGTGATCATGCTGATCGCCGCTGTAGGCTTCATGAGCAGCAACCCCAACGTCCAGGTGCTGGTGCTGCTGGGCTGCACCTTTTTGATGGGGTTGCATTCCACCATCTTCGGCCCTGTCAAATTCGCCTACCTGCCGCAGGCGCTCAATGAACGCGAACTGACCGGCGGCAACGGCATGGTCGAGATGGGCACTTTTGTGGCCATCCTGCTGGGCCAGGTCGTGGGCGGGCTCATGGTGGCCGTGCCGCAAGTCGGGCCCGACTATGTGGCCGTGGCCTGCGTGGGCCTGGCCCTGGTCGGCCGGCTGGTCGCGCAGTTCATTCCGCTCACGCCGGCGACCGACCCGGGCCTGAAGATCAACTGGAACCCGGTGACGGAAACCTGGCGCAACCTCAAGCTCGCCAATGAGAACGTGGTGGTCTTCCGCTCCATGCTGGGCATCAGCTGGATGTGGTTTTTCGGTGCCGTCTTCCTGAGCCAGTTCCCGAGCTTTGCCAAGGAAGTGCTGCACGGCAATGAACAGGTCGCGTCCCTGTTGCTGGTGGTGTTCTCCATCGGCATCGCCACCGGCTCGCTGCTGTGCGAGGTGCTCAGCAAGCGCCACGTGGAGATCGGCCTGGTGCCGGTGGGCGCCATCGGCATGAGCGTATTCGCGGTTGATTTGTATTTCGCCTCGCGTGGCCTGCCCGGCGCACCCGTCATGAGCGTGGGCGACTTCATGTCGCAGCATGCGCACTGGCGCGTGATGCTGGACCTTGCGCTGCTGAGCCTGTTCGCGGGCCTGTACAGCGTGCCCATGTACGCCCTGATCCAGCTGCGCAGCCAGCCCACGCACCGGGCCCGCATCATCGCGGCCAACAATATTCTCAATGCGCTGTTCATGATCGTCAGCGCCATCCTGGCCGGCGCCCTGCTCAAGTCCGGCTTCAGCATTCCGCAGATCTTTCTGTTTGTGGGCCTGGCCAACGCGGTGGTGGCCTTCTACATCTTCATGCTGGTGCCCGAGTACCTGCTGCGCTTCATCGCGCTCATCGCCTCGCGCCTGGTCTACCGCTTCAAGATCACCGGCGACGACAACATCCCGGCCCAGGGCGCGGCCGTGCTCACCTGCAACCACGTGAGTTTTGTCGATCCGGTGCTGCTGATGGCCGCCAGCCCGCGCCCCATCTACTTCGTGATGGACCACCGCATCTTCAAGATGCCGGTGCTGGGCTGGCTGTTCCGCCTGGCCAAGGCCATCCCCATCGCGCCGCGCACCGAAGACCCGGTTCTGTATGAAGCAGCTTTCGAGGCAGCCGCCAAGGTGCTGCGCGACGGCGACCTGCTGGCCATCTTCCCGGAAGGCGCCATCACCAAAAACGGCGAGCTCCAGGCCTTCAAGGGCGGCATCATGAAGATCCTGGAAAACGCCGAGCGCGACGGCCTGCAGGTGCCGGTGGTGCCCATGGCGCTGACCAATCTCTGGGGGTCCTTCTTCAGCCGGGTGGAAAAAGGCACGGCCATGGTCAAGCCATTTCGCCGTGGATTCTTCAATCGGGTGGGCCTTAACGTCGGCACCGCTGTGGCCGCCGCGGAAGTGGCGCCCGCGGACCTGCAGATTCGGGTGGCACAACTTCTTCAACAGGGAAACACATGAAATCGCTTCAATTCTTCAAGGCAGGGGGACGCTTGTCGCGCGGGGGCTTCTGGCTTCACAGCCTCGTCGTCTGGGGGCTGTTTTACCTGGTGTGGGCCGCGCTTGGCGATGCTGGCCCGAGCATCCTGACCTGGGTGATCAACGTACCGGCGCTCGCGGCGCTGGTGTTGATCTGCATCCGGCGCTTGCATGACCGGAATTACTCCGGCTGTGGCTGCTGCTGCTTGCCCTGCCTGTGTTGGGGGCATTGTGGCTGATCTGGCAGCTGGCGTTCAGGCGCGGTGTTGCCGACGGCAATCGCTGGGGAGAAGACCCGCTGCAGGCGCAGGGCGACTACCTCGTCGTGGGCTAGGGTTTTATAAAAACGAGGGAGCGAGAAATGCAACAAAACACCATGATCGTCAACGACGTCACCGGCTTGAACCCGGTGGCGGTCTGGGCCATCAGCCGGCCGAAGACAGTGGCTGACGTGGCCGATGCGATCCGCCGCACCGAGGGGCCGATTTCCGTGGGCGGGGGGCATTTCAGCATGGGCGGCCAGACCGCCAGCCCGGGCAGCCTGCACCTGGATATGCGGGACATGAACCAGGTGATTGCGTTCTTTCCACAGGACAAAATCATTCGCGTGCAGGCCGGCATTCGCTGGTGCGACATCCAGCGCTTCGTCGATCCGCATGGCCTGGCTGTCAAGATCATGCAGACCTACGCCAACTTCACGGTGGGCGGTGCGCTGAGCGTCAATTGCCACGGCCGCTACATGGGACTGGGGCCGGTGGTGCTGTCGGTGCGCGCGATCAAGGTGGTGCTGGCCGACGGCAGCGAGCAGGAAGCTTCGCCGACCGACAATGCGGAGCTGTTTTACGCGGTGATAGGCGGCTATGGCGGCGTGGCGGTGATTGTCGAGGCTGAACTGAGCCTGGCGGACAACGTCAAGGTCAAGCGCCTGGCGCGCAAGATGAGCGCCGCTGAATACATCAGCCACTTCAAGGCCAAGGTCCGGTATTTCCAGGACGCCGTGTTCCACAATGCCGACCTATATCCGCCGCATTACCGCAAGGTCCGCTCGGTCACATGGGCACGCACCGACGAGGCGGCCACCGAGCCGCGGCGCTTGCAGCAGGGCGGCCAGAGCTATCCCTTGAACCGCTATTTCGTCTGGGCCGTCACGGAAACCCCGTTCGGCAAGTGGCGCCGCGAGTACCTGATCGACCCGCTGCTCTATATGTTCCGCAAGGTGCATTGGCGCAATTTTGAAGCGGGCTACGACGTGGCCGAACTCGAACCCGCTTCGCGCAAGCACACCACCTATGTGCTGCAGGAGTACTTCATCCCGGTAGAGCGCTTCGACGACTTTGTGCCCAAAATGGCCGAGGTCCTGCAGCGCCACAGGGTCAACGCACTCAATGTGTCAGTGCGCCACGCGCAGCAGGATCCGGGCACGATGCTGGCCTGGGCCAGGGGCGAAACCTTTGCCTTTGTGCTGTATTACAAGCAGCGCACGCGCGATAACGCGATCAACCGTGTGTCGGTATGGACGCGCGAACTGATAGACGCGGCCATCAGCGTGGGCGGCAGCTATTACCTTCCTTACCAGCCGCATGCCACGGCCCGGCAGTTTCACGCGGCCTACCCGAGAGCCGCGGAGCTGTTCGCGATGAAGCGGCGGCTCGACCCGCAGTTCAGGTTTCGTAACGTGTTGTGGGATACCTATTACGCGCCTACCCTCGCCGCTCCCGCCATAACCAGCACGCCCGATACGCCGGGCACTTCGACTGACGCCATGAACAATGCCAAACCCACCTCGGAATTCAGGGCCGTCTTTTCGGATGCCCGCTGGCGTGACGGCTTCTACAAGTTCCTGCAAAACATCTATCGCCTCTATCCCGAGGATCGCTTCCATACCCTGATCAAAACCACCTCGGCGGAACTCGGGGACGACGAGGCCGTTTACCGCCGGTTGCAACGCGAGTTGCCGAAGATCAAGCCCGCGCTGGCCGACCTGACGCATGCGTTGCCCGCGCTGTTCAAGCAAAAGAAGGAGATGGCAGACCAGACCCTGCGCCTGCTGGACGGCCGAAAACGCATCGACGGCTATGTCGAGATCGGCTCGACGGGCCGCTACATCAGCGAACTGCGCAAGCGCGTGGATGTTGGTGGCCCCATCACGCTCGTCAACGACCTTGCGCCGACGAATTCGCCGGTCGATATCGCGGAACGCGGCGGCCTGCAAAAAATAGGCGGCTTTGTGCCCATGGGTGACTACGACCCCCTGCCTGCTTCCATGCCCGATGCCAGCGTGGACCTTGTGACCTGCTACATCGGCCTGCATCATTGCCCGCTGGACAAGCTCGACAGCTTTGTCACGTCCATCGTAAGGGTGCTCAAGCCGGGCGGTACTTTCATCCTGCGCGACCACGACGTCACGACACCCGAAATGCACACCTTTGTGTCGCTGGTGCACGCCGTCTTCAATGCCGGCCTCAACGTACCCTGGGAAACCAACCAGCGTGAGTTGCGCCATTTCAGGCCTGTCGCGCATTGGGTGGCTTACCTGGGCGAGCGCGGGCTCAGCGATACGGGCCGGCGGGAATTGCAGGCCCATGACCCTTCCGACAATGTACTGCTGGCTTTCACCAAGGCCGGCGCGCGGGTGGCGGCATGATGCGGGGCCTGCGTATGCTGGGCGCGGTGGGTGCGCTTGTCGCCGGGCTTGCTTTGGCATCCGGCATTGCAGCGCCCACCAAGCCCGTGGCGGGCGCGGAGCACGTGCGTGGCGTGGAGCAAACGCTGCTGACCTACCCGGAATGGTTCCTGGTGTTCAGCCCGTATGAGTACGGTGAGTTCATCGGCGCGAGCGTGCCCAGCCGTTTCCCCTACTACGGGCATACCGCGCAGTTCTGGGAAAGCTACAAGGCCGTGTTTGATGAGACGCGGCGGCGCGGCCTGGACCTCAACGCCGGCTACCACCTCATGATCATGGTGATAGGCACCAGCACCAGCGTTGAATACGCCCTGAAGTCCGCCTACGAGACCTTGATCGGCCGCCTTGCCGAGTCAACGGCCGGCCGGCCGACACCGGAAGACCGCCATGCCGCAGCTGTCGCGCAGGACTACGTGCGCTTCATTCGCGTGCAGCCCTGGTACGAGTACGACTTCGGCAAGGCCTTGGCCGGCCTCTGGCAGGGCGTTCCCGCCACCGGCCCCGACATGCTTCGCAAGTGGGAGCGGCGATTCGCGCTGACGACTGAATACGCCGTCAAGATGGCCTATGCGAAGCTGATCAAGCTGGGCACCAAATCAATTTACGATGCGCCCCTGCTGGTCACGGCCGTGGTGGCCAAGCCCGCCCCCGTGGCGAATGCGGCCCTGCCCGAACTCAAGCTGCTGCAACCCCTGCCGGACGGCGCCGCGCTGGTCACCATTCCACGCTACGAAGCCTTTATGACCTATGCGCAGGCGCTGGCCGGGCAAGGTGTCAACTTCAGCGAAATCGCGGGGAACGATTCCTTCATCCTGGTCAGCGTGCTTGCGCCCGGCGCGTGGAGGCCTGAAAGCCCCGCCGCACCGTTGCTGGTGCAGCCCATACTCACGCAGCCGGGCACCCAGCGCGTTGTGATGACACTGCCGGTGGCCCATCTGGCCGAGGCCTTGCGGCAGTGGAAGACGGCGAAGCTGCAAATCGAGCATGTCTTTGATTACTGAGCCGGGCGCAAGAAGGGCGTCGGCCGCGGCGGCACGCCGCGCCCCGCGCGGATGGCTGTCCTTGGTGCTGCGGTTTCTTGGCGCTGGCTTGCTGTGCGTGTTTTTGCTGCTGGGCTTGTCGTGGGCACGCATGCTGTGGGTTGAAGACCGCAGCCCGCGCCAGGCGGCGCCAGCGCAAGGGCGCTGGCTGCATGCGCACGATGTCGAGCTCTACGTGCAGGAGTTCGGAGATCCGGCCGCACCGCCGCTGGTCTTGACCCATGGCACCGGCGCCTGGAGCGGCACCTGGGACCAGAACGTGCAGGCCATGGCCGCCGCAGGCTACCGCGTCATCGCGGTTGATCTGCCGCCTTTCGGCTTCAGCACGCGGCCAGCTTCGCGCGACTACAGCCGCGGCGCGCAGGCACGCCGCATCATCGGCCTGGTCGACGCGCTGAAGCTTGGCCCCGTGACCTTGCTGGGCCATTCCTACGGGGGCGGGCCCGCCGCCGAAGCTGCCATGCTGCAGCCGGACCGTGTGCGCCGCCTCATCCTCGTCGACGCTGCGATCGGGCTGAGGGAGCATCCCGCGCCGGCGGAAAGCGCCGGCATCGCGGCGGGTCTCTTCGGCATCCGTCCGCTGCGCACTGCGCTCATCGCCACGGTGGGCACGCAGCCGCTGTTCAGCGAGTTCTGGTTGCGCAAGTTCGTAGCCCGCAAGGAAGTCGTCACGCCTTCGCGCACGGCGATCTACCGCCGGCCTTTTGTGCTGGAAGGTTTCACCGCAAGCCTGGGCGATTGGGCTGTGCAGTTTGCCGGCGAACATGGTGCATCCCTGAGCGAGAAACCTGAAGGCTTTCGCAAGCTCTCTGTGCCGCTGACACTGGTCTGGGGCCAGGAAGACGCGATCACGCCGCTGTCCCAGGCCCAAAACCTGCAGCAGTTGGTCGCCGGATCCAGACTGGTGGTTTTGCCCGGTGTCGGGCACATCCCGCAAATCGAGGATCCAGCCCTGTTCAACCTGCGTGTGGCCGAGGCACTGAAATTGCCCTAGCCAGGGTTCGCGAAAAGTATCAGTATTCAATACTCTCCGATCATTCCCTGGGGACTGTATTGTCATTTGCATGATTTGGGGGAGCTTGGCCGCACAGTGGCGGCACCTCAACAACCGCAAGGTTTTTATGCAGACGCTGATACACCGTGACTCCAAACCCTGGCAAGTACAGGTCTGGGTTTCTTTCCTGATCGCCGTTTTCCTCTGTGCCGTGGGACTGTCCTACCTGCCCGGCAAGGACCTGGACCGTGCCTTCATGGTCATGGGTTATTTCTTCTGCCTCTCGGCGGCCTTTGTGCTGGCCAAGTATGTGCGCGACCAGCAGCAAAGCAGGGCCGAAGGCAAGCTGGCCGACACGCCCATGTTCAAGCTGGTGGTGTGGGGCGGCTTCTTCCTGGCCATGTCGCTGACCGGCTGGGGCTTGTGGCGCATGGAGATCAACGAGACCTATAAGGCTTTCCTGGGCGTGAGCTGGCTCTACCTGATCACCTGCAGCTTCACCCTGGCCAAGACCCTGCGCGACAGCCATGAAGCCGACCTCAGCGAAGCCCGCATGGGCCGCGCTGCGCGCAACCACGCGGCCAGCGAATAAACAAAGTCAAGAATTCTCGAACAAGGAAACATCATGAAGAACCGATTTGTCGCTTATTGCACGGCCGTTTGCATCACCCTGGCGGGCGCCGCCTCGTTTAACGCACAGGCCCAGTCTGAAGCCTCGGCCCTGAGCGCCGTATCGGCCCTGCCGATTGCGTCCGTGGTGGTCGGCGGCAGCGCCGCTGCCGGCGCGGTGGTGGCCATCCCGGTGGTGCTGTCCACGGCGGGTGCGGTGCTGGTGGTCAAGACCGTGGAAAGCACGGCCCGCGGCACGTTGTATGTACTGGAGCGCGCCTCCGACGGCGCCCGCGCCAGCATCGAGGTGGTGGGCAGGGGCGTGGCCGGCGCGTCCATGGTGGCCGGCACGATGGTGACGGTCAGTGTGGTGGGCGCGGGTGTGGTGCTGTCGGCGGCCGGGGAGGCCATCGCCTTTATTCCCAACGCGCTGGGCCGAGCACTGCTGCACAACGAGCGCCTGACTCAATAAGTCCAATAAAAGCCGGAGTCAATCCATCATGAAAATCCTGAAAACCCTTTGGCCAGCGCTGCTGGTGGCCGCTGCGCTGGCTATGGCAGCGCCCGCCCATGCGGGGCGCTCCTGTGAAGCGCGCAAGACCACACCCCAAACCGTCGAGCGTGCCATGGTGCTGGCTGAAAAGACACTGTCGGCGCTCAACGCCAGCGGCGAGAAAGTCGTGCTGCTGGCGCGGGCCGGGCAGGACCTCAGCAAATACGGCCTGCGCTATTCACACTTGGGCTTGGCCTACCAATTGCCCGACGGACAGGGCGGCATGACCTGGCGCGTGGTGCACAAACTCAACACTTGCGGCACCAGCGAGTCGGCGATCTACCGGCAGGGCCTGGCCGAGTTCTTCCTCGACGACCTGTGGCGCTTTGAAGCCGCCTGGGCTGCGCCCTCACCGGAGATGCAGGCCAAGCTGCTGGTGCTGCTGCAGGACCGCGGCCGGCTCACCACCATGCATGAATGGCGCTACAGCATCGTGAGTTACGCCTGGGGAACCAAATACCAGCAGTCCAACCAGTGGGCGATTGAAACGATGGCGGCCGCGATGGAGCCGAGAATGAACACGCGAGACCAGGCGCAGGCCTGGTTGAAGTTCAAGGCGTACGAGCCCACCACGCTGATGCTGGGACCTTTGACGCGACTGGGTGGGCGCATGACTGCGGCGAATGTCGCTTTCGATGACCATCCCAACGAAAAGCGGTTCTCGGACCGTATCGAAACCGTCACGGTGGATTCGGTCTTTGCCTGGCTGCAGCGTGCCCGCATGACGGACGGCAAGCCCGTCACGGTTATCAGGCTGTGATCAGGCGTTCAAAGCTGGCCCGGCGCCGTATCCGGTGCGTCACGCTTCACAGTGTCGAACAGGGCGATGTCGCGCACGTTCTTTTGTACCGCCACGGCGGCGAACAGGCTGAGCAGGAAGGACATGGCGAAGAAGCCGGTCTCGCTGGACGACAGCGAGGAGTTCCACAGGCCTATGGTCAGCAGCAGCACGGCCAGGCCCAGCGATACCCAGCACAGTCCGAAATAAATGCCGGTGACCGGGATGTTCTCAATCCGGTCGCGCACCGACTTCTGCAGCGAGACGGCCGAGAAGAGGCCGTACATAAGCAGCGTGAAGTAGTAGCCCTTCTCGTTGAGCTGCATATTCGAATTCCACAGGCCGCTCAGGTAGGTGATGGAGCCTACAAGCAACGCGGTCCAGGATGCCCCCACGAAGGCTCCCGTGGGGCGTTGCATCGCGCGCATTACAGGTTCTCTGTTCATTTCCCGTCTCCTCGTTTTGTTTGATCAGTTTGTAGTATCGCCGAGCTGATAGTATCGAAAAAAGCTACCCGCCGGCTACCTTGCATGCGACTGCGCGCAAACCCGAGGGGTGCCGCGCGCGTCACGCCGCAGACTTGCGCCGTGTTCAACCACCCGAAGAGGTCTCTTCCATGAGCAAATCCTTGCGACTGTCCGAGAAATGGTTCCGCCGCGGCCTCTGGCTGGTGGCTTTCGTGTTCGCCGGCTTCCTGATCGGGCTGGGTGGCACCGTGGTGGGAGATCTGCCCAAGGTTGAGCGGCAGCTGTCACTCGACGACTACATGGATGTGAACGCCAGCACCGCGGCGCGCAACGCGATCAAGGCCGCCGAGCGCGCCGAACTGGACGCGCAGGCCGCGCTGGAGCAGGCTCAGCTCAAACGCCGTGCCGCCCAGGCCGACTCGGCCGCGGCGCGCGAGACCTTCAACAACTGGTTGTCCACGCGGCACGCCACACAGCTGCCCGAGCAGGACCCGGAGCTGGTTTCGCGCACGCGGGCGCTGGATGCGCTCAAGGAGCGCGAGCGCGCGGCCGGCGTGGCCGTTGAAGCGCAGCAGCAGGCCGCACTCGATGCGCGCCAGGGCGCGGCGCGCGAACGCCGCAAGCTCAGTGAGATGCAAGAGGCGGCCCAGGTGCAGCTCAACGCCGAATACCGGCGCGTGGAGCTGCGCGTCTTTTTGTACCGCCTGGCGCTGACGCTTCCGCTGCTGGTGGCAGCCGGTTGGCTGTTCGCGAAAAAGCGCAAGAGCACTTACTGGCCTTTTGTCTGGGGCTTCATCTTCTTTGCCCTGTTTGCCTTCTTCGTCGAGCTGGTGCCCTACCTGCCGAGCTACGGTGGTTATGTGCACTACATCGTGGGCATTGTCGTTACGGCGCTGGTGGGCCGGCAGGCCATCATCTCGCTGAACCGTTACCTCGAAAAGCAGAAGCTGGCCGAGCAACTGCCCGATGCGCAGCGCCGCGAGGAGCTGAGCTATGACACAGCGCTTACACGCCTGTCAAAAAGCGTGTGCCCCGGCTGCGAGCGCGCGGTGGACCTTAAAAACACGGAGATCGATTTTTGCCCGCATTGCGGCATAGGCCTGTTTGACCACTGCTTCAAGTGCACGACGCGCAAGAGTGCTTTTGCCAAGTTCTGCCATGCTTGCGGCACCACGGCCGAGAAGAAACTGCTGCCGCCTCAGGTAGCGGGCAGCGCACCGGTATCCTGAGCGCGAGGCTCAGACAGGACGGCCGAAGAAGGGATAGCCCGGGTCGTTGTAGCCATGGCTGGATGCATGGCCGGGTACCACCAGCTCGTTGACAAAGGCTTCGTCGTCCTTGTCCAGCACCAGGTCCACCGCGCCGTACACGTCCTCCAGGTGGGGCAGGGTGCGCGGGCCGACGATGACTGAGCTGACCAGCGGGTTGGCCAGCACCCAGGCCGCGGCGAACTGGCCGGGAACCTGGCCTTTGCTTTCGCAGCGCGCCTTGATCTTCTGCGCAATCACCAATGACTCTTCGCGGAACTCGGTCTCCAGGATGCGCTTGTCGCCGCTGCCGGCGCGTGTGCCTTCGGCCGGCGGCTGGCCGGGCAGGTATTTGCCGGTGAGCACGCCGCGCGCCAGCGGGCTGTAGGGCACCACACCCAGGCCGTAGTGGCCACAGGCCGGCAGGATCTCGACTTCCGGGCCGCGATTGAGCAGGTTGTAATAAGGCTGGCACACCGCGGGCGGCGGCACGCCCAGCTCCTTGCACAGCCGCACCACCTCGGCGATGCGCCAGCCGCGGAAGTTGGACAAACCGAAGCTGCGCAGCTTGCCGGCGCGTATCAGGTCGCCCAGCGCGCGCACCGCTTCCTCCAGGTTTTCCTCGTGGTAATCGCGGTGCAGGTAGAGGATGTCCAGGTAATCGGTCTGCAGGCGCGCCAGGATGGCGTCGGTCTGCTGGATCAGCCAGCGGCGCGAGTAATGGCTCTCGTTGATGTTGTCGCTGACCGCGTTGCCCAGCTTGCTGGCCAGCACCCAGTGCTGCCGCTGGCCGGCCAGCAGCTTGCCCACGTCTTTCTCGGATTGGCCCTGGTTGTAGACGTCGGCTGTGTCGATGAAGTTAAGCCCGTGCTCGCGGGCCGAAGCCACGATGCGCGCCGCTTCCTCAAACGGCGTCTGCTTGCCGAACATCATGGTGCCCAGGCACAAGGCGGACACTTTGAGGTTGCTGTTTCCAAGGCGGCGGTATTGCATGGTCATCTTTGTACGGGAAGGAAGAGGGGAAAGCTGTGATGGTGCCTGAGGCCGAAGCTTTACGCTGCGCACCGGCTATTTCCTCGCCTTCGTGAATGGGCGGTGGCCCCCTATCGAAATTCAATGCGGAGTTGAGAAAAGTATCTATTTTTGATGCTAATGGTATCTATTGAATGATCTTGTAGCTTTAAGTGCAACCTTTTGAGGGCCGCGCCGCACACTGCGCGCACAAGCATGTGCTTGGGCCTTCGGGTTATGTATGAAGATCAATTCTTCGCTGTTTTCCTTGCCACCTTTGTCAGGTCTTTCGCGTTTGACGTGCCTGGCGCGCCGCACGGCTCTGGCTGCCGCGGTGCTGGGCGCCACGGCGCTCACGGGCTGCTATGTCGTGCCGGTCCAGCCCAGCCATCCGCCGGTTTCATCCACCGTGTACGTCACACCCGCCGCGCCGGTGCCCACGACGTTTGCGGCGCGGCTGTATCCAGCCAACGAACTGGCCCAAGGCTACGGCATGGTCGGCGCGGTGGTGACCAATGACATGAACGGGCGCGGGACTTTCACCACCAATATCAACGGTGAAAGCTTCAACGGTGAGGCCACGCGCATCGCGGGCTCATCCGTGCGCGAAGGCGTGGCCAATGGCTCGGGCAGCCGGGGCAGCTACATCAGCTGCCGCTACCAGATGAACTCGGCCACCATGGGCACCGGGCAGTGCAAGCTGTCCAACGGCGCGCAATTCACCATGCACGTGGGTGGTTGACTCGCTATTGGCCTAGCGGCTCCGCCGCTGCGACCTGCGGGGCCGCCTTGAGGTGGCCCACATACTGCAGCGGCTTGTGGATGCGGATGGAGGGCACGTCGCCCTCCCGCATGTGCAGCAGGTCGCCGGGGTTGATCAGGCGCGGGTCGGCATCGGTGAGCGGCAGGCCCGCGCTGCGGTAGGCCTCCAGGATGAACTGCGAGCAGAAGAACTGGTCGTTGCGCCCCAGGCCCAGCTGCACAGCCGCGATGCCGCGTATGCAGAAGTCCCGCACCATGGAGGGCACCAGCGGCAACTCGCACATGCGCCGCTCCAGCGCGAAGGGCGCTTGCAGCATCACACCGACGTAGTTGTATTTCTTGCCTTCGTGGCTGGCCGCGAAAGTGTTGATCCTGGCGGCTTGCTCCGCCGTGATGTCGGGATGGCGAAAGGCCACCACCGTTGCCTCGTCGGCCAGAAGGGCGTCCACGCTGCGGATACGGATGCCCGATCCCACGGCTTCAGCGATCCGTTGTTGGCCCATATACACCGCGGCATGGCTGACCGGGGACAGCGTGATCAGCCGTATGCCGACAGAGTTCAGGCCGTTCTCAGCCGTGAGGATGATGTCGCCCGGGCGCAGCGCGTCGGCGGCAATCAATTCGCCGCCGTTGCCCGGATTGAGCGCCATACTCTGGAAGCCCAGTGTGGGCGCGCCGCTGGTTTCATGCGGCTTGATAGCCGTGGCGCAACCGCTCAGCGCCAGCATGGCGACCAGGGCCAATGCCCCTGCAAATCGTGCGAATCGGCGCATGTGTTTCCTCCGTCAAATTTGGTGGGGGCGGGTTGCAAGCTCAGGGCTTGGCTCGCTCAACCAGGTATTCTTTGGCGTACCAATAGGTTTCGGGCGACTTGAAGGCGCCCAGTGTGCCTTCTTTTTCGTCCTGGCGCGAGCGCAGGTCCCAGCGCTCGTCAATGACGCGGCACTGCTCGCAGGGCTTTTCCCCGGGGCGGCGCTGCACCAGCGCATAGCGCGTGGTTTTGAAGAGCGCATCCATATCCTGGTAGTCCACCGGTTGCGCGGCGAAATAGGGAATGATTTTGGCGCCGGGGACGATGAATTCGTAGCGCTCGAAATGCCCGTTGAAGTTGCTGGGCACCGACAAAGCCTGGCCCTTGAGCAGCGCGTTGGTCTCGGGGCGGAAGCGGCCCATGTCGCCATTGAAAGGCGCGGTCACCCAGGCCAGCGCGAACAGCACTGCGAAGCTGCTGAGTGCGGTGATGGGGCGAGTCCATACGGGCTTGAGCATGCCTGCGACACAAGCCGCAGCCAGCACGCCCAGGAACAGCCAGTACAGCGGCGAGTACAACCATGCGTCCTGCGTGGCGCGCACGCCGCCGTAGCCGATCAGGCCCATGGCCAGCGCGCCTATGAGGCAGATCGCCAGCGTCAGGCTGAACCAGATGCGCGCGATGCGGTCCCAGTACAGCGCGATCAGCACGGCCAGTGCCGGCATGGCGGGGATCAGGTAGCGCGTGGAGCGCTGCGTGGGCACCATGAACACGAGCGCAAAGGCCAGCAGCCAGATCCACAGGGCTTTTTCGGTGTCGCTGATAGCCTGTGCCGTGCCCCGGCGCTGGCGCCAGGCCTTCCACGCGGCCCAGGTGCAGCCCACCGCGACGGGCAACAGGAAGAGCGCGTTGGAGTAATAGCCCGTGAGGATGGTCAGGATGCCGCTGCTGCCGCTGAAGGCAATCGCGAAGTAACCTTTTGACGAATTCATCTTGCCGGCGTTTTCGCCCACGACGAATTCGCGCCAGACCTCGCCCGGCTGCGGGTCGATGGCAAACCACAGGCCGAAAATTGCCAGGGCCAGCACGCAGATGGCTGTCACCTTGAGCGCGTCACCCACGATGCCGGGCCGGAAAACTTCCCAGGCTGGCTTGCGCGCGCCCAGCAACTGGTAGCACAACGCGAGCGCGAAACCGACCGGCACCACCATGACAAACGACTTGTAAAGGCAGCCTATGCCGATGGCGATGCCCGCCAGCAAGGGAAACTTCCAGCGCGAGGCCAGCAGCTTCGCCGGCGACCAGGCCACCGCAAAAAACACGCCGAACAGCCAGAAGGTTTCAGGCGCGCTGGTCAGGTAGGGCCGGCCGTAGCGGTAGGTGCTGAAGAAAGACAGGTAGACGATGGCAGCGATGGCGCCCATGGCCAGCGCATGGCGGCGGCGGTCCGCCGGTGCGGTTTCGCCGCGGATGATCTTCCAGGTAAGCAATGCCGTCATCAACGCGATGGCCCAGGTGTAGGCAATGCTGGGCAGGCGCAGGTTGAGCAGCGTCCAGTGCTCGCCCCAGCCACCGGCCACCATGGCCTGCCAGAACAGCACGGGCGGCTTGGTGTTGCGCATGAAGTCGTAGGAGCTGACCAGAGGCAGCCATTTGCCTGTGTCCGCCGTCAGCCGCGCGATGTGGGCATAGACCAGCTCGTCGCCATTGCGCGGAATGTGGTCGCCGCCCAGGCCGAACAGATAGCCCAGGGCCACCAGCAGGGCCAGCCCTATCCAGATGCGATGGGCGGGCAGGCGTGATTTCAGGGGCTCAGGGCTTGTCATGGATGTCGTTGGGCGGTGTGTGCGCAGCCGTGTCGGCCCCGATTTTGGCGCGCCGGCGGCGGAAAGTCATGCGGTCATTGGCCACAAAATTGCAGACGCTGGACACCGCGATGGCCAGCACATTGGCCAGCAGGTAATGCATGTGCAGCGCCAGCCACTTGGTCAGCAGCGACTGCAGCACGATGGCCAGGCCGGCCGCCATCACGTACTTGGAAAACAGGAACAGCGCCGAATGATGGACTTCGTGCCGGCGGTCGCGCCAGGTCAGGCGGCGGTTCCAGTAGAAGTTGCTGATGGTGGCAACGGTGATCGCCAGCGCGATGGAGTAGTTGAGCCGGTCATGGAAGTCCACGATCCAGCTGAACAGATACTCCTGCGCAAGGTACAGCACCGCCACGTTGACCACCGTGCCGCTGGCGCCCACCACGCCGAACTTGATGAAGCGCCAGCGCACCATGGGCTGCAGGCGCTCGGGCAGGCGCCGGATGACGGCCTCGGCAAAGGATCGGAGTGTGGACATCAGGACCTTGGATTCAGGGCGCCGCCAGGCACTCGCGCGCCTTGGCCAGCACGGTGTCGGGCGCGATGACCTTCAGGCACTGGTTGTCGCCATCGCAGTAGGAGGAGCGGTGGTTGTAGGCGGTCAGGCAGGGGGAGCAGGGCCACTGGCTGTAGAAGGAATGGCATTGCGGCGTGAGCGGCGCATACAGGCCCGGGGTTTCGGGGCCGAACAGCATCAGCGTCCAGATCGGCGTGAGCGCGGCGAACTGGCCCGGGCCGCCGTCGTTGGTGACCAGCAACCGCGCCACATGGAACAGCGCCAGCAGCTCGGAAATCGAGCGCGTGTAGCCAGTGAGGTCGATCACGGAGCTGGTCGGGCTGCCCGGGAAAGCGGCCTGCACATCGGCCACCAGCTGCCGCGCCAGCGCTTGGTCGTCTTTCAGGCCGATCACGGCCACGGCGCAGCCGTCGGCCACCAGGCCCCGGCACAGCGCGGTGTAGGAGTCCAGCGGCCAGGCACGTATCGGCAAAATGCCGCCGCCCGGGTAGACCAGCACCAGCGGCTTGCCGGCAATCGCGGGAAAGTCCTGCGCAAGCCGGGCCTGTATGCCCGGCACCAGCGCCGGGGTCAGTTGCACATGCGGCGGCGGTTTGGTGGCCCCCGTCAGCGCCAGGTTGGCCGGCAGCTTGGACTTGGGTACGGCGGTCGAATCAATCGCGCGCGCCAGCGTCAGGAACTGCGCGCTGATGTGGTGATAGGGGTTGTAAGGTACAGGCCGGTTGATGTGCGAGCCGCGGTACAGGCCTTCCTGCGTGTGGCGGTGAAAACCCACGCGGATGCGCGCGCCGCTGGCGTAAGACAGCAGGCTGCTGATGCGCGAGAACAGCTCGCAGTCAATCGCCACGTCGACATTGGCGCGGCGCAGTTCGCCAATCGCCTTCCACAGGCTGGAGAGCAGGCCGCCCAGCGATTTGTCGTCCACCGTGTGCACATTGGCCGGGTCAACCACCTGCATGAGGTCCAGGATCTCGCGGTTCTTGCCGAACAGCAGGGCGTGCAGCGGCGCATCGGGGTAGCGTTGCTTCAGCTGCGCGAACATTTCGTGGGCCAGCACCAGGCTGCCCATTTCGGACAGCAGGATCACCACGATGGCGCGCGGCGCCTGGTCGGTCTGGTCGTTCTTGCGAAAGGGACGCAGCACGGCGTCCACGGCGGAGACGGCCGCGCACAGCGGAATACCGGCCCAGCGATCTATCCAGCGTTGCAGGTTGATGTTCATTGCATAACCTGGAAACAGCGGTTGGATGTGCCCGAGTGTGCCGCGCGCGGGTTGCCAGGCAAGGCGCGACAACGCAGTGGGCTCATGCCCACAAGGCGGAGCAACGCCGCATGGCGCCCCGCGCGTGGTGCACTCGGGCACATAGCGCTCTCACCCAGAAGGTGAACTCGAACGAAAGGGGAAACGTCAATGCTCATGCGGTTTTATAGTGTTTTGTAAGCGGTCAACCGCTGTTTCCAGGTTACACGCCCCGCTGCCGGTCGGCGCGGAACTGCGCGCTGAATTCGCCGAAACGCCCGGCATCCAGCGCATCGCGCACTTCCTGCATGAGGTTCAGGTAGTAGTGCAGGTTGTGGATGCTGGACAGCATGGGCCCCAGCATCTCGCCGCAGCGGTCCAGGTGGTGCATATAGGCGCGCGAGAAGTTTTTGCAGGTGTAGCAGGTGCAGGTTGTGTCCACCGGCTGGTCTTCGGTCTTGTAGCGCGCGTTGCGTATCTTCAGGTCGCCGAAGCGCGTGAACATATGGCCGTTGCGCGCATTGCGGGTCGGCATCACGCAGTCGAACAGGTCGACGCCGGCGGCCACGCCTTCAACCAGGTCTTCAGGCGTGCCCACGCCCATCAGGTAGCGCGGCTTGTGCGCGGGCAGGCGGTGCGGCGTATGCGCCATGATGCGCTGCATCTCTTCCTTGGGTTCGCCCACGCTGACGCCGCCTACGGCGTAACCGGGAAGGTCGAGCTCAACCAGGGCGTCCAGCGATTCCTGGCGCAGGTTTTCAAACATGCCGCCCTGCACGATGCCGAAGAGCGCGTTGGGATTTTCCAGCTTGTTGAATTCGGCGATGCAGCGCCTGGCCCAGCGCAGGCTCAGCTCCATGGAGTTGCGCGCTTCGCTTTCGGTGGTGATGTGGCCTTTGGTGTCATAGGGCGTGCATTCGTCGAACTGCATCACGATGTCGCTGTTGAGCACGGTCTGGATCTGCATCGAGATCTCGGGCGTGAGGAAGAGCTTGTCGCCGTTGACAGGCGAGGCGAACTTCACGCCTTCCTCGGAAATCTTGCGCATCTCGCCCAGCGACCAGACCTGGAAGCCGCCGCTGTCGGTCAGTATGGGCTTGTTCCAGCTTTCAAATTTGTGCAGGCCGCCGAACTGCTGCATCACGTCCAGGCCGGGCCGCATCCAGAGGTGGAAGGTGTTGCCCAGGATGATCTGCGCGCCCATGTCGTGCAGCGACTGCGGCATCACGCCCTTGACCGTGCCGTAGGTGCCGACCGGCATGAAGATGGGGGTCTGCACCACGCCGTGGTTGAGCGTCAGTTTGCCGCGGCGGGCGTAGCTGCCGAGGTAGGCACCGGCGCCTTCGCCGGCCGGCGCGTCGGTCTTCAGAACTTCAAATTCAAGCATCGTGCGATTGTCGCAGGTGTGTTTAGGGGTGTGCGGCAGGGGTTTTGCGCGCCAGCAGCATGGCGTCGCCATAGCTGAAAAAGCGGTAGCGCTGGTCTATCGCATGCCGGTACAGCGCCATGATGTGCTCGTAGCCCGAAAACGCGCTGACCAGCATCATCAGCGTGCTTTTGGGCAAGTGGAAGTTGGTCAAAAGCAGGTCGACCACGGCGAATTCAAAACCCGGCGTGATGAAGATGTTGGTGTCGTTGCACTCGGAACCAAATTTGGCGTGCGATTCGAGTGCGCGGACCGTGGTCGTGCCCACCGCCACCACGCGGCCGCCCCTTGCCTTGCAGGCGGCGATGGCGTCCCGTGTGGCCTGCGGAACCTCAAAACGCTCGAAGTGCATGGTGTGCTCGGCGATGTTCTCGGCCTTGACGGGCTGGAAGGTGCCCGCGCCCACATGCAGGGTCACGCTGGCGCGCTCAATGCCGCGCGCCTCCAGTTCGGCCAGCACGGTTTCGTCAAAGTGCAGCGCGGCCGTGGGCGCGGCCACCGCGCCCGGGTTTTTGGCGAACACCGTCTGGTAGCGCTGCTCGTCATCGGCGGAATCGCTGTGGGTGATGTAGGGCGGCAGCGGCACGTGGCCGTGCTGCGCCATCAGCGCATAGGGGTCGCTGCTCAGGCGGAAGCGGTAGAGCGGCCCGTTTTCCTCGGGCCAGCGGCCCAGCAGGGTGGCCGTAAAACCGCCGTCCATTTGCAGCACCGCGCCCGGCAGGGGCTTTTTGCTGACTTTCATGTGGGCGGCGACTTCATGGCCGGCATCCGCGTGGGGCGACAGCACCCGCTCGATCAGCAGCTCCAGTTTGCCGCCGCTGGCCTTCTGGCCGAAAAGCCGGGCCTTGACGACCTTGGTGTCGTTGAAAACCAGCAGGTCGCCCGGCAACAGCAGGCCGGGGAGTTCGGTGAAACGGCGGTCCACCGGCGGGCTTGCGCGTCCGTCAAGCAGGCGCGAGCCGCTGCGCTGGGCGGCGGGATGCTGGGCTATGAGTTCTTCGGGCAGCGTGAAATCGAAATCGCTGAGGCTGAAAGTAGTCTTCGTCGTCATGAAGGCACAATTGTCCCATGTCGCCCCCTGGTGCTTCCGTCCGAAAAGCCGCCCCGCCCGAGGCTGTGGGCGACTCCCCGGCCGCGCCCCAGGCCAGGCCTGAAAAAGCCCCGGCCAAGTCGCCTGCGCAAAAAGCCCTCGAAAAGCTGGGCCTGCGGCGCGACATCGACCTGGCCCTGCATTTACCGCTGCGCTACGAGGATGAAACCCGCATCGTGCGGCTGGCCGACGCCCGCGACGGCGACCTGGTGCAGATCGAGGGCGTGGTGACGCACAGCGACGTTGCCTTTCGCCCGCGCCGCCAGCTGCGCGTGACGGTGGACGACGGCAGCGCCACCTGCATGCTGCGCTTCATCAATTTCTATCCTGCCCACCAGAAGACGCTCAGCGTGGGCGCACGCGTGCGTGTGCGCGGCGAAATTCGCGGCGGTTTTGTCAGCCGCGAGATGATTCACCCGAGCTTCAGGCTGGCCGAGGGCGATCTGCCTGCTGCGTTGACGCCGGTCTACCCGACAGTGGCCGCCCTGCCGCAAAACTATTTGCGCAAGGCCGTGCTCAGCGGGTTGGCCCGCGCCGACCTGCGCGAAACGATTCCTCCGGAAATCCTGGGCCAGAACCTGCCGCAGCTTCAATGGAGCTTGCGCGAGGCGCTGCGGTTTTTGCACCATCCGACCCCGGATACCTCGCTGGCCACGCTGGAAGACCGCAGCCACCCGGCCTGGCAACGCCTGAAGGCCGAGGAACTGCTGGCCCAGCAGCTGTCGCAATTGCAGGCCAGGCGCATACGCGCCGCCATGCGCGCACCGGCGTTGACGGGACCGGCCATGCGCGGCACGCAATGCACGCTGGAAGAGCAACTGCTGGAGCGCCTGCCCTTTCGGCTCACCGCCGCGCAGCAGCGCGTGTGCGGCGAAATTGAGGCCGACCTGAAGAAGAACATCCCCATGCACCGCCTGCTGCAAGGTGACGTGGGCGCCGGCAAGACCGTGGTGGCGGCGCTGGCCGCCGCCCGCTGTATCGACGCGGGCTGGCAGTGCGCGCTGATGGCGCCCACCGAAATCCTGGCTGAGCAGCATTTCCGCAAGCTGATTGGCTGGCTGGAGCCCCTGGGCATCAAGACCGCCTGGCTGACCGGCAGCCAGAAGGCGAAGGAGCGGCGCGAGATGCTGGCCATGATTGAGAGCGGCGACGCCGGCCTGGTGGTGGGCACGCACGCGGTGATCCAGGACAAGGTGAAGTTCAGGAACCTGGCCCTGGCCATCATCGACGAACAGCACCGCTTCGGCGTGGCGCAGCGCCTGGCCCTGCGCAGCAAGATGACGGAGGGTGGAGAAGAACCCCATCTATTGATGATGACCGCCACGCCGATTCCGCGCACCCTGGCCATGAGCTATTACGCCGACCTCGACGTCTCCACCATCGACGAGCTGCCGCCCGGCCGAACGCCCATCGTGACCAAGGTGGTCAGCGATGCGCGCCGCGACGAGGTGATCGCGCGCATACGCGGCCAGCTGGCCGAAGGGCGGCAGATTTACTGGGTCTGCCCCCTGATTGAGGAAAGCGAGTCGATCGACCTGGTCAACGCCACCGAAACTCACCAAGCGCTGGGGGCGGCCCTGCCCGGCGTGATGGTCGGTCTGCTGCATTCGCGCATGCCGCTTGCCGAGAAGAAAGCTGTCATGGCGTTGTTCACGGGCGGCCAAATGGGCGTGCTGGTCAGCACCACGGTGATCGAGGTCGGCGTGGACGTGCCCAATGCCTCGCTGATGGTGATAGAGCATGCCGAGCGCTTCGGCCTCAGTCAGTTGCACCAGCTGCGCGGCCGGGTCGGGCGCGGCGCGGCGGCCTCGGCCTGCGTGCTGCTGTATTCGACCGGCGACGCGCCCCGGCTGGGCGAGATGGCGCGCGAGCGCCTCAAGGCCATGGCGCAGACCAACGACGGCTTCGAGATTGCCAGGCGCGACCTGGAAATCCGCGGGCCGGGGGAGTTTTTGGGGGCGAGGCAGTCGGGGGCGCCATTGCTGCGTTTTGCCGACCTGGCCACCGACACCGAGTTGCTGGAGTGGGCGCGCGGCCTGGCGCCCACCCTGCTGGACCGCCATACGGAGCTTGCGCACCGGCACGTGCTGCGCTGGCTGGGCGGCAAGGCGGAGTACCTGAAGGCCTGAGCGCCATTCGGGTGGCACGGCGTTTGAGAAAAGCAGCACAATAAGCCCATGACGCTGACCGAACTCAAATACATCGTCGCCGTTGCCCGGGAAAAGCATTTCGGCAAGGGCGCCGATGCCTGCCATGTTTCTCAGCCCACGCTCAGCGTGGCCATCAAGAAGCTGGAGGAAGAGCTGCAGGTCAAGCTGTTTGAGCGCAACGCCAATGAAATCACGGTCACCCCGCTGGGCGAGGAGATCGTGCGCCAGGCCCAGAGCGTGCTCGAGCAGGCCGACAACATCCGCGAAATCGCCAAGCGCGGCAAGGACCCGCTGGCCGGCGCGCTGCGCCTGGGGGTCATTTACACGATCGGCCCCTATCTTCTGCCTGACCTGGTGCGCCAGGCGATCGCGATGACGCCGCAGATGCCGCTGATGCTGCAGGAGAACTTCACCGTCAAGTTGCTCGAGGAGCTGCGCACCGGCGAAATCGACTGCGCCATCCTGGCCGAGCCCTTTCCCGACGCCAACCTGGCGATCGCGCCGCTGTATGACGAGCCCTTCATGGCGGCCGTGCCTAACGGCCATGCGCTGGCCGCGCGCGATGGCGTGACGGCCGAGGAGCTCAAGAAGGAAACCATGCTGCTGCTGGGCACCGGCCATTGCTTTCGCGACCACGTGCTGGAGGTCTGCCCCGAGTTCGCGCGCTTTTCCAGCAGCACCGAGGGCATACGCAAGAGCTTTGAGGGCTCCTCGCTGGAAACCATCAAACACATGGTGGCCGCGGGCATGGGCATCACGCTGGTGCCGCGACTGGGCGTGCCCAGGGAGGCGCTGCTGGAGCAGGCCCTCGCCAAAAAAAGCGCCAAAGGAAAATCCGCCGCGGCGCGCAATGGCGTGGCGGCCGAGCAGCCGTCCTTCATCAAGTACCTGCCCTTTGAGGGCGACGTGCCGAGCCGGCGCGTGGTGCTCGCCTGGCGGCGCAGCTTCACACGCTATGAAGCCATTGCCGCGCTGCGCAATGCGATCTACGCCTGCGAGCTGCCCGGCGTCATCCGCCTGTCTTGAATTCAGCCTATGACGGGTATTGAGGGCGGCTGTTGCGGCCCTCCTTCTGGTTTCGTTAAAGTTATCCCTGATTTTTTAAAAAAGGAAACACCATGGCCAAGTCCTCCGCCAAATCCTCCGCCAAAACCGGCGCCAAACCTGCCGGAAAAGCCGCGCCGTCCATCAACATCGGCATCAGCGAAAAAGACCGCGCGGCGATCGCCAAGGGCCTGAGCCGCCTGCTGGCCGACACCTACACGCTGTACCTGACCACCCACAACTTCCACTGGAACGTGACGGGCCCCATGTTCAACACGCTGCACCTGATGTTCATGACGCAGTACACCGAGCTCTGGGCCGCGGTCGACCCGGTCGCCGAACGCATCCGCTCGCTGGGCCATCCCGCGCCGGGCTCGTATGCGCAATTCAGCAAGCTGGCCTCGATCCCCGATGTGCCGGTGGTACCGCCCAAGGCGCTGGAGATGGTGCGCATCCTGGTGCAAGGCCATGAGGCCGTGGCACGCACAGCGCGCGAGCTGTTCCCGGTGGCCGACAAGGCCGGTGACGAGCCGACCGCCGATTTGCTGACGCAGCGCCTGACGGTGCATGAGCAGACCGCCTGGATGCTGCGTTCCCTGCTTGAAGAATAAGCTCGCCCTCTACCTTCAACTTGTCCGCTGGAACCGTCCTGCGGGCTGGTTGTTGCTGCTGTGGCCCACGCTGTCGGCGCTGTGGCTGGCTTCGCACGGCTTTCCGGGCTGGCACCTGCTGGCAGTGTTCACGCTGGGGACCATCCTGATGCGCAGCGCGGGTTGTTGCGTCAACGACGTGGCCGACCGGGACTTCGATCGCCACGTCAAGCGCACGGCGCAGCGGCCTGTGACCAGCGGCGCGATGTCGGTGCGCAAGGCGCTCATCCTGGGCGCCGTGCTGGCGCTGCTCGCCTTCGGGCTGGTGCTCACGACCAACGCCGCCACCATCGCCTGGTCGTTTGCCGCGCTGGTCATCACGCTGGCCTACCCTTTTGCCAAGCGCTATGTGTCCATGCCGCAGGCGGTGCTGGGCGTGGCCTTTAGTTTCGGCATTCCCATGGCGTTTGCCGCCGTGCAGTCGCGCGTGCCGCCGCTGGCCTGGGTGCTGTTGCTGGGAAATTTGTTCTGGGTGGTGGCGTATGACACCGAATACGCCATGGTGGACCGCGACGACGACCTCAAGATCGGCATGAAGACCTCGGCCATCACCCTGGGCCGCTTTGACGTGGCGGCGGTGATGTTCTGTTATGCCGCCTACCTGGCGATCTGGGCCTGGGCCCTGGTGGACGCCGTGGGGCAGTCGCCCCTTTATTGGGTCGCCATGGGCGCGGCCCTGCTGCAGGCTTTGTGGCATGGCTGGCTGATCCGCAAGCGCGAGCGCGAGGACTGCTTCAAGGCTTTTCGCCTTAACCACTGGCTGGGCTTTGCGGTTTTTGTGGGCATCGTCCTGTCTTACCTGGGGCGCTGATACCGGAAGGCCGGCAAAGCGCCCATAAAAAAGCCCGCTTGAAGCGGGCTTTTTTGCGTCAGCGTGGGCTGATCAGACGGCGGCCTTTTTGGCCTTTGCCTTGCGCTTGGCCTTCTTGGCCTTTGCCTTGGCGGGAGCGGCGGCCTTTTTCTCAGGGGCTGCTGCGGGTGCAGGTGCTGCCGCTGGTGCGGCGGCGGGAGCAGCGGCCTGGGCCGATGCGGACGTGGAGATCACGGCCAGGGGCATGGCGAGGACGGCTGCGCTGATGAGGGTAGACAGGACTTTGTTCATTTGAAGCTCCGGATGTTGGAAAGGTTGTAACGCGGATGCCGCCGGGGGTGTCCCACAGTGCGTGGACCAAGACAAGCTGCACGTACGCACGTGCTCAACGTCTGCCCCCGCCGGGCGGTTGACGCGCCCGGCGGCAGAGTGCGCTCAGGCACCGCCGAATTCGTCGCCGAGTTCGGCGGCGCGTTGCCGGGCAGCATGGATGGCGCGCATGAACTGCATCTTGACGCGGTCCTGCTCCATCGACGTCAGCGCGGCATAAGTGGTCCCGCCCTTGGAGGTGACCCGCGCGCGCAGCTCCTGCGGCGGTTCATCCGAAGCCTGCGCCAGCGCGGAAGCGCCCACAAACGTGCCGATGGCGAGCTGGCGCGCCTGCGCGGGGGGAAGGCCCATGTCCACGCCGGCCTCGATCATGGCCTCGATGAAATAAAACACATAGGCCGGGCCGGAGCCGGACAGCGCGGTCACCGCGTCGAGCTGGGTCTCTTCGGCCAGCCACAGGCACTCACCAGTAGGCTTGAGCACTTTTTCGATCGCCAGCTTGTCGGCGCCGGTGGCGGCTTCACGGGCAAACAGGGCCGTCATGCCCTTGCCGACCAGCGCCGGCGTGTTGGGCATGGCGCGCACCACGCGCTCGGTAGCCAGCCAGTGCGCGATGCTGCCGGAGCGCACGCCGGCGGCCACGCTCAGGTGCAGGGCGGTTTTGGTGTGAAAGCGCGTTTGCAGGGCCGCCTCCTTGAAGACCTGCGGCTTCACGGCCCAGACGACCAGGCCGGCCCCGGCCAGCCATGCGCCCGGACTTTCATGGACCTGGATGCCGAATTGCTGCGTGAGCTTGGCGCGCTGCTCGGCGAAAGGCTCGGACACCTGGATCTGGCTGGCCGGCAGCCCCTGCTTGAGCAGGCCGCCCAGGATGGCGCTGGCCATGTTGCCGCCGCCTATGAAGGCGATGTGTCCGTTGTTGGCGGGGGAAGTGGAAGTCATGCGTTGTCAGTCCAAAAATTCAAAGGCCAGCCACTGGCTGATTTGCCGGGCGCTGAAATTGTCGTCGCTGATGAACATCAGGCTGCGGCGCCCGTTGGGAAGCACCGGGCCCCAGCTCATCCCTTCGGTATTGTCCAGCCGTTTGAGCCGCGGGCCGTCGCCCGGGCCGGTAAAAGCCGAAAAATCGGCCAGCAGGGTCTTGCTGGCCGGCTGGTAGGTGCCCGGCAGCAGTGCGGGAAGGCCCAGCGTGTCGCTGGCATGGCGTGTATCGATGAGGTACAGGCGCAAGGAGTTGCCGGCCCCGGCGGCCGAGCCGGCCATATAGGCGCGCTCCAGCACCAGCATGCGTTCGGCGTCCAGCATCAGGATTTCCGCCACGCCGTTGTCCGCGAAAGCGGTGGGCGGTACGGGTGCGCGCGGGATCGCATCGGGCACATAGGCGACCTGCCGCAGGGCCTTGCCGCTGGCAAGGTCGATCTGCGTGAAGCGGCAGGGCCCGCCCGGCGCCTGCACGGTGGGCACGGGGCCGTCCTGCAGCAAGGCGTTTTCCATGGCGATCCAGGCCGTGCGGCCGTCGGGCACCAGCGCCAGGCCTTCCAGCGTGAGGTTGCCGCGCGGCCCCGCGCCGGCCTGGAAGTTGAACATCGCCGGCAGGGCGAATTCGCGCACAAAGCCGCCGTCGGGGCGTGTTTCGCGCAGCCAGGGCGCGGTGTTTGAGGGCGCATGGCCTTCGCTGGTCCACAGCAGGGTGTTGGTCGCCGCGCGCCAGCGTATGGCTTCCGGGTCGGGCACCGGCCCGCCCTGCAAGGCGGACGGGTAGGCGCTGCCGTCGGCCTGGCGCAGCGTGGCCACGCCCAGCAGCTCGGGTGCGCCCAGGCCGTCCATGCCCAGCGCGATACGCGCGGTGTAAAAGCGCGCCGGGTTGATGTTGGAGCCGTCGTCGCTGATCAGGTAGTACAGGTCTGCGGCGGGGTCGTAGTCGATGCCGGACAAGCCGCCCACCGTGCTGCCCTGGAACGGCAGGCGGTGCGCAATGCGGGATTCACCGATCAGCCGCAGGCGGGCGCGGGGCGGTTGGCGGGGGGCGCTGACCGGTTGCGGCGCCGCGCAGCCGGCCAGGCCCAGCACCGCAGCCGCGCCGGCCCCGAGGATGAGCCGGCGCCGGGATGGAATGTTTGCGTGTGTGGGCATGCGGCCAGTCTAGCGGTCGCTGCCGTGGGGAATGTGACAGAAACTGGGGGCGCGCTGCTTGTTATTGCTGCACAGCCTGCCGCACCGCGCGCTCCCAGCGCGCCATCAGCTCGGCGGCCCGGTCCGCGCCCAGGGTGGGCAGGAATTTGCGCTCGGCACGCCACATGCCCGAGAGCTCGTCGATGCTGCGGTACACCCCGCTGGACAGCCCCGCCAGGTAGGCGGCGCCCAGTGCGGTGGTTTCGATCACGGCCGGGCGGATCACCGGGATGCCCAGCAGGTCGGCCTGGAACTGCATCAGCAGGTCGTTCACACAGGCGCCGCCGTCCACGCGCAGTTCGGCCACAGGCGCGGCGCCAGCGCTGACCGCGTCGCGGCTCATGGCCTGCAGCAGGGCCGCGCTTTGGTAGGCGATGCTTTCGAGCGCGGCGCGTGCGATGTGGGCGACCGTGGTGCCGCGCGTCAGGCCGGTGATGGTGCCGCGCGCGTCGGGGTTCCAGTAGGGCGCGCCCAGGCCGGTGAAGGCCGGCACCATCATCACCCCGCCCGAGTCGGGCACGCTTTCAGCCAGTGCCTGGACCTCGGCGCTGCCCTTGATGGCATGCAGGCCGTCGCGCAGCCACTGCACCACGGCGCCGCCCACGAACACGCTGCCTTCAATGGCGAACTGGGTCTGGGCGGATATCTGCGCCGCGCTGGTCGTCAGGAGACCGTTGCGGGACGTCTGGAATTGCCCGCCCGTGTGCATCAGCATGAAGCAGCCGGTGCCGTAGGTGTTTTTGGCCATGCCGGCCTTGAAGCAGGCCTGGCCGAAGAGGGCGCTTTGCTGGTCACCGGCGACCCCGCCCATGGCGATGGCGTGGCCCAGCAGGTCGGGCCGCACTTCGCCGTAATGTGCGCTGGACGGCAGCACCTGGGGCATCAGCGAGGCCGGGATGCCCAGCAAATCGAGCAACTCCTCGTCCCACTGGTTGGTGTGCACATTGAACAGCATGGTGCGCGACGCGTTGCTGACGTCGGTAGCGTGCAGCGTGCCGCCGGTGAGCTGCCACATCAGCCAGCTGTCGATGGTGCCGAAAGCCAGTTCGCCGCGCTCTGCCTGGGCCCGCGCGCCGGGCACGTTGTCGAGCAGCCACTTGAGCTTGGTGCCTGAAAAATAGGCATCGATGAGCAGCCCGGTCTTGGACTGGATCAGTTGTTCCTTGCCTTGCTCGCGCAACTCGGCGCAGGTGGTTTCGGCGCGCCTGTCCTGCCAGACGATGGCGTGGTGGATGGGCTGGCCGGTCTTGCGGTTCCAGACGGCCGTGGTTTCACGCTGGTTGGTGATGCCCAGCGCGCGGATGTCACTGGCCTTGATGTTGGCCTTGGCCAGCACCTCGCGCGCCGTGGCCAGCTGGGTACGCCAGATCTCCATGAGGTCGTGCTCGACCCAGCCGGGCCTGGGGTAAATCTGCGGCAGCTCCTGCTGCGCCAGGGCCACGATGTGGCCGTGTTCGTCAAACACGATGCTGCGGGAACTCGAGGTTCCCTGGTCGAGGGCAAGGAGGTAAGTCATGCGCTGGAGTGTATGAAAACTGCTGATTCTGTGAGGGGGCTCAAGCCTTGGCCACTTCGCAGTTCACGTCCGCTTCCTCCAGCAGGGCCGGGAAGGGTTCGGGCGGCGGCATGTCGGTGAACAGCCGGTCGATCTGCGAAAGCCTGGCCAGCTCGACCATGGCAGGGCGGTTGAACTTGCTGCTGTCGGCGGCCAGCCAGACTTCACGCGCGTGCTCGATGATGGTCTGAGCGACCTTGACTTCGCGGTAGTCGAAGTCGCGCAGCGTGCCGTCGGGCTCTATGCCCGAAATGCCGATGACGGCGATGTCGACGCGGAACTGGCGAATGAAGTCCACCGCTGCCTCGCCCACGATGCCGCGGTCGCGCGCGCGGACCACGCCGCCGGCCACGATGACCTCGCAGTCAGTGTTGCCGCACAGGATGGCGGCCACATTGAGGTTGTTGGTGATGACGCGCAGCCCTTTGTGGTTCAGCAAGGCTTTGGCGACGGCTTCGGTGGTCGTGCCGATGTTGAGGATCAGCGAACAGTCGTTGGGAATGCGCCTGGCTACAGCCTCGGCGATGCGCGCCTTGCCTTCGGCATTGAGGCTTTCGCGCTGGCGATGCGCGATGTTTTCAATGGTGGACGTGGGCACGCGCACGCCGCCGTGAAAGCGGGTCAGCAGGCCGGCTTCGGACAGGCGCTGCACGTCCCGCCTGACGGTCTGCAGGGTGACGTCGAGCTTCTCGGCGAGTTGTTCCACGGAGGCCGAGCCATGGGCACGGACCACGTCAAGAAGCTTGATTTGCCTGGGATTGGAGTTCACGCGGATCCAGAGTCTGAGAGAGCGGAATTAAAAGGACCTAAGGATGACCGATGAAAGGCTTGAAATAAACTTTATATCGAAACAAAAGGAAACAGATAAGGGTAAACAATTAGATAAAACAATCACAAAGGAAGAAAAATAGAAAAAAACCGAACTTCAAGCCGAAGTTCATGGTGTTCTCCATCAACCTGTCCGCAGCTTCCTCAGGGAGTGTTTCTTTTGTTGACCGTCTTCAATTTCCTGGCTGACGCAGCCTCCGTGCCGGGCGGAGGAGCCGCGTGATGCAGCTGTCCCTGGACCAGATCAGCAAAAAGGTCGGCGCCGAGCAGTGGCTGTACGACATGAGCCTGGCGCCCCGCAGCGGGGAGGTCACGGTGTTGCTGGGCGCCACGCAGGCCGGCAAGACCAGCCTGATGCGCATCATGGCCGGCCTGGACGTTCCCACGCACGGAAGGGTCCTGGTCAATGGCGCCGACGTGACCGGCATGCCGGTGCGCGAGCGCAATGTCGCCATGGTGTATCAGCAGTTCATCAACTACCCCTCGCTGCGCGTGGCCGACAACATTGCCTCGCCGCTCAAGCTGCGCGGCGAAAAAGACATTGACCGCAAGGTGCGAAGCCTGGCCGAGCGCCTGCACATCGACATGTTCCTGGACCGCTACCCGGCGGAGCTCTCCGGCGGGCAGCAGCAGCGCGTCGCCCTGGCGCGCGCGCTGGCCAAGGGCGCGCCCCTGATGCTGCTGGACGAGCCGCTGGTCAACCTGGACTACAAGCTGCGTGAGGAATTGCGCGAAGAGCTGACCCAGCTGTTTGCCGCCGGAGACTCCACGGTGATCTACGCCACCACCGAGCCCGGCGAGGCCCTGCTGCTGGGCGGCTATACCGCGGTGATGGACGGCGGTGAGCTGCTGCAGTACGGCCCGACGGCCGAGGTTTTCCACGCGCCGCAGTCACTGCGCGTGGCGCGGGCTTTCAGCGACCCACCTATGAACCTCATCGCGGCACTGCCCGCCGCGCAAGGCCTGCAGCTGGCGGGCGGCCCGGCGTTGGCCCTCAAACTGCCCGAAGCGCCTGCCAGCCGCCTGGCCTCTTTCACGGCCGGGGTTCGCGGCAGCGCGCTGCGTATCACGGCGCGCGAAGGCGACGTGGCGCTGCCGGGCAAGGTCGAGCTGGCCGAGATTTCAGGCTCCGACACCTTTGTCCACGTGGCGACGGCCGTGGGCGAACTGGTGGCGCAATTGACAGGCGTGCACTACTTCGACCTGGGCGCATCCGTCACGCTGTACCTGGACCCGGCGCAGGTTTATGTGTTTGATGCCGAAGGCGCGCTGCTGCTGGCGCCCGGCCGCAGGGGAGGCCTCGCATGAAATCGCTCTTCCCATTCGCCGCGCGGAGGTTTTATGGCGCGCATTGACCTGGACCTGGCCCACGCCTACCGCCCCAACCCGCGGGACGACAGCGATTACGCGCTGCTGCCGCTCACCATGAGCTTTCGCGACGGCGGTGCTTATGCGCTGCTGGGCCCCTCGGGCTGCGGCAAGACCACCATGCTCAACATCATGTCCGGCCTGCTGGTGCCCTCGCAGGGAACGGTCAAGTTCGACGGCGTGGACGTGACGTGCGCGACACCGCAGCAGCGCAACATCGCGCAGGTGTTCCAGTTTCCGGTGATCTACGACACCATGACAGTGGCCGAGAACCTGGCCTTTCCGCTGCGCAACCGCAAGGTGCCGGAAGACCAGATCAAAAAGCGCGTGGGCGAAATTGCCGAAATGCTGGACATGAGCGGCCAGCTCAACCAGCGCGCAGCCGGCCTGGCGGCTGACGCCAAGCAAAAAATCTCGGTGGGCCGCGGCCTGGTGCGGCCCGACGTTTCGGCGGTGCTGTTCGACGAGCCGCTCACGGTGATTGACCCGCACCTCAAATGGCAGCTGCGGCGCAAGCTCAAGCAGATTCACCATGAACTCAAGCTCACGCTGATCTACGTCACGCACGACCAGGTCGAAGCGCTGACCTTTGCCGAGGAGGTGGTGGTGATGACGCGAGGCCGCGCGGTGCAGACCGGCTCGGCCGATGCGCTGTTCGAGCGGCCCCGCCATACCTTTGTGGGCCACTTCATCGGCTCTCCCGGCATGAACTTCCTGCCGGCCACGGTGGACGGCGGCGCACTGCGCGTGGCGGACCGGCCGCTGGCGCTGCCGCCCGGGCGCTCCATGCCCGATGGCGACCTCAAGCTGGGCGTGCGCCCGGAGTATGTGGTGAAGACCGCGCCGGGCGACCCGGCGGCGCTGCCCTTCACCGTCATGCTGGTGCAGGACATCGGCACGCATTTGATGCTGACGGCGCGCATCGGCGAACACACCCTCAAGGCCCGGTTGAACCCGGCCTCGCGCGTGCCGCAGGTCGGCGAAGAGGTCTGGTTGCAGGTCATGGGGCCGCATACCTGCTTGTACCTGAATGACGAACTGGTGGACGCATGAGCACGACGACTAAACCCGTGAATCAGAAGGCCTGGCTGCTGGTGCTGCCGGTCATCATTTGCGTGGCCTTCTCCGCCATCCTGCCGCTCATGACGGTGGTCAACTATTCGGTGCAGGACATCATCTCGCCGGAGCGGCGCGTGTTTGTCGGCACCGAGTGGTTTGCGTCCGTGATGCGTGACGAGGAACTGCACGCGGCGCTGTGGCGCCAGCTCACCTTCTCGCTGGCGGTACTGGCGGTGGAGATTCCGCTGGGCATCGCGCTGGCGTTGTCGATGCCGGCGCAGGGCTGGAAAGCGTCGCTGGTGCTGGTGCTGGTCGCGCTGTCGTTGCTGATTCCCTGGAATGTGGTCGGCACCATCTGGCAGATATACGGCCGGGCCGACATAGGCTTGCTGGGCGCGATGCTGCAGAAGGTGGGTTTTGACTACAGCTACACCGGCAACGCCACGCATGCCTGGGTGACGGTGCTGATGATGGATGTCTGGCACTGGACGCCGCTGGTGGCCCTGCTGTGCTACGCCGGCCTGCGCTCCATCCCGGACGCCTACTACCAGGCCGCGCGAATAGACGGCGCCAGCAAGTTCGCGGTGTTCCGCTACATCCAGCTGCCCAAGATGCGCGGCGTGCTGATGATCGCCGTGCTGCTGCGCTTCATGGACAGCTTCATGATCTACACCGAGCCCTTTGTGCTCACGGGCGGCGGGCCGGGCAACGCCACGACCTTTCTCTCGCAATACCTAACGCAAAAAGCCGTCGGCCAGTTCGACCTGGGCCCGGCGGCGGCTTTCTCGCTGATTTACTTTTTGATCATCCTGCTGCTGTGCTTCATCCTCTACAACTGGATGCAGCGCGTGGGCACGCAGGAGAAGGAGGGCGTGGAATGAACACCTCAAAATTCCAGGCGCGGACACTGTTCCTGATCGCCTACATCCTGTTTGCGCTGCTGCCCATCTACTGGATGGTCAACATGAGCTTCAAGACCAATAGCGAGATCCTGTCGAGCTTTTCCTTCTTTCCCCAGCAATTCACCTGGGACAATTACAAGACCATCTTCACCGATGCGTCCTGGTATTCGGGCTACATCAACAGCCTGATCTATGTCGCCATCAACACGGTGATCTCCATCACCGTGGCATTGCCGGCGGCCTATGCGTTCTCGCGCTACAGCTTCCTGGGCGACAAGCATGTGTTCTTCTGGCTGCTGACCAACCGCATGACGCCGCCCGCGGTGTTCCTGCTGCCCTTCTTCCAGCTCTACACCACGGTGGGCTTGATGGACACCCACATCGCGGTGGCGCTGGCCCACCTGCTGTTCAACGTGCCGCTGGCGGTATGGATTCTGGAAGGTTTTATGAGCGGCATCCCGCGCGAGATCGACGAGACTGCCTACATCGACGGCTATTCCTTCCCGCGCTTTTTTGTGCGCATCTTCCTGCCGCTGATCAAGGCCGGCGTGGGTGTGGCCGCGTTCTTCTGCTTCATGTTCAGCTGGGTGGAATTGTTGCTGGCGCGCACGCTGACCAGCGTCAACGCCAAGCCCATCGTCGCGACCATGACGCGCACGGTGTCGGCCTCGGGCATGGATTGGGCGACGCTGGCCGCGGCCGGTGTGCTGACCATCGTACCGGGCGCGATCGTGATCTGGTTTGTGCGCAATTACATCGCCAAAGGTTTTGCGATGGGCAGAGTATGAGTTCCCCCCGAAGCGCCTTCGGCGCCTCCCCCCAGGGGCGCCACCTGCGGCCCGGCGAAGCCGGTTCCGCGATGGCACTTGGATGAGAAACAGGAGATGACAAATGTTTGAGTGGATGGCGTGGACTACGCCCGTAGCGATTTTTTTCAGCTGCATCGTGCTGATGCTGGTGGGCATGACGGTGTGGGAGCTGAAGTCGCCGACGACGATGCGGCGCGGCTTTCTGCCGCTGGAGACTACGCGTGGCGACCGGCTGTTCATCGGCCTGCTCAGCGCGGCCTATGTGAACCTGATTTTTGTCGGCTTCAGCAGCAAGCTGGCCGGCTGGCTCGGGCTGGAGGCGGAGCCCTCGGTGTGGATCAGTTTTGTGCTGTCCATGGCCTTGCTGGCGCTCATCATGCGCAAGGGCTAGCGGCCGGACCTGAAGAAAACTAAAGAGTGCAGAAAAAGGAACCCGGCTCATATTCCCCGGAGCCGAACAAGCCTTCAACCACGGGGAGTGAACCAATGAGGAGACAAGTCATGAAGATGCGTTATACGGCGCTGGCAGTGGCCGCGGTATGTGCGATGGCCAGCCACAGCTGGGCCGGCGAAGCCGAGGCGAAAAAGTGGATTGACAGCGAATTCCAGCCCTCCACCCTGTCCAAGGACAAGCAGCAGGCCGAGATGAAGTGGTTCATCGACGCGGCCAAGAAGCTGCAGGGCAAGGGCGTGAAGGAAATCTCGGTCGTGTCCGAGACCATCACCACCCATGAATACGAATCGAAGACGCTGGCCAAGGCCTTCGAGGAAATCACCGGCATCAAGGTCAAGCACGACATCATCCAGGAAGGCGACGTGGTTGAAAAACTGCAGACTTCCATGCAGTCGGGCAAGTCAATTTACGACGGCTGGATTTCCGACTCCGACCTTATCGGTACCCATTACCGCTACGGCAAGATCCTGGCGCTGTCCGACTACATGGCCGGCGCGGGCAAGGAATACACCAACCCGGGCCTGGATCTCAAGGATTTCATCGGCACCAGCTTCACCACGGCGCCCGACGGCAAGCTCTACCAGCTGCCCGACCAGCAATTCGCCAACCTGTACTGGTTCCGTGCCGACCTGTTTGCGCGCAAGGACCTGCAGGACAAGTTCAAGGCCAAGTACGGCTACGACCTGGGCGTGCCGCTGAACTGGAGCGCCTATGAGGACATCGCCGAGTTTTTCACCAATGACGTGAAGACCATCGACGGCAAGCCCATCTACGGCCACATGGACTACGGCAAGAAGGACCCGTCGCTGGGTTGGCGCTTTACCGACGCCTGGCTGTCCATGGCCGGCACCGCCGACAAGGGCATTCCCAACGGCATGCCGGTGGACGAGTGGGGCATTCGCGTGGCGGCCGACAAGTGCACGCCGGTGGGCGCCTCGGTGTCACGCGGTGGCGCCACCAACTCGCCGGCCGCGGTTTATGCGCTGACGAAGTACGTGGACTGGATGAAGAAGTACGCGCCCAAGGAGGCCACCGGCATGACCTTCGGCGAAGCCGGCCCGGTGCCTGCGCAGGGCCAGATCGCCCAGCAGATCTTCTGGTACACGGCCTTTACCGCCGACATGACCAAGAAAGGCCTGCCCGTTGTGAACGATGACGGCACGCCCAAGTGGCGCATGGCCCCCGGACCCAACGGTCCCTACTGGAAGCAGGGCATGCAGAACGGCTACCAGGACGTGGGCAGCTGGACCTTCTTCAAGGACCATGACCCGAACAAAGTGGCGGCCGCCTGGCTGTATGCGCAGTTCATCACCTCCAAGACTGTGTCGGCCAAGAAGTCGGTGGTGGGCCTGACCTTCATCCGCGACAGCGATATCCACCACGAGTACTTCACCAAGAATGCGGCCAAGTACGGCGGCCTGATCGAGTTCTACCGCAGCCCTGCGCGCGTGGCCTGGACGCCGACCGGCACCAATGTGCCCGACTATCCCAAGCTGGCCCAGCTCTGGTGGAAGAACGTGGCGCAGGCCGTGACGGGTGAGAAGACACCGCAAGGCGCGATGGATACGCTGGCCGATGAGATGGACCAGGTGATGGGCCGCCTGGAGCGTGCCGGCATGGCCAAGTGCGCACCCAAGCTCAATCCCAAGGGCGACCCGGCGAAATGGCTGAGCGACAAGGGTGCGCCGTGGGCCAAGCTGGCCAACGAAAAGCCCAAGGGCGAGACCATCAACTACGACAAGCTGCTGCAGGCCTGGAAAGACGGCAAGGTGCGTTAAGCAGTGGGGTGGGGGCGGTGTGGCGCAATGTGCCGCACCGCCCGTTTTTTTCCTGCCTGTCACGGGCGGCGCTTGCCGCCACGGTGCTGGGGTAAGCTCAGCACCACTTAAAAAATGGGTTTGTATGGAACGGGAATCAAAGCCCATGTCGACTGAATTTGCACCTGCGGCCACGCGGCGCCAGGACTTGATGGACAGGCTCGCCGAGCCGCGTCACTATGACATCGCCATCATCGGCGGTGGCGCCACCGGGTTGGGCGTGGCACTGGATGCTGCCGCGCGTGGGTTTTCCGTGGTGCTGGTGGAGTCGCACGACTTTGCCAAGGGCACGTCTTCGCGCGCCACCAAGCTGGTGCACGGCGGCGTGCGCTACCTCGCGCAAGGCAATATTTCTTTGGTGCGCGAGGCGTTGCTTGAGCGCACCACTTTGCTGGCCAATGCCCCGCACCTGGCGCAGCCGCTGCCTTTTGTCATGCCGTCCTACAAGTTCTGGGAGGCGCCGTTTTACGGCATAGGGCTCAAGATGTATGACGCGCTGGCCGGTAAGGCGGGCCTGGGCGCCACGGAATTTCTCAATCGCCGCGAAACCCTGAGCTACCTGCCGACCGTGCAGCCGAACGAGCTTAAGGGAGGCGTCAAGTATTGGGACGGTCAGTTCGATGACGCGCGGCTGGCGCTGGCGCTGGCCCGCACCGCAGCGCGCCAGGGTGCGTTGCTGGTGAATTACTGCTCGGCCACGGGTTTGATCCATGAAGGCGGCAAGCTCGTCGGCCTGCATGCGCGCGACCAGGAAACCGGCCGCGAATTTGAGATACGCGCCAGCTGCGTGGTGAATGCCGCCGGCGTCTGGGTTGACCAACTGCGCCTGCAGGACGGCCAGGCCATAGGCCGCGATGCCAAACCCATGGTGGCGCCCAGCCAGGGCGTTCATATTGTGGTGGACCGCTCGTTCCTGCCTACCGACCATGCCCTGCTCGTGCCCAAGACGGCCGACGGCCGGGTGCTATTTGCCGTGCCCTGGCTCGGCAAAACCATTCTGGGCACGACCGACACGCCGCGCCACGACTTGGCACGTGAACCGCTGCCTTTCAAGGAAGAGGTCGATTTCATCCTGCGCGAATCGGCCCGCTACCTGAGCCGGGCACCCGGCCCGGCGGACATCAAAAGCCTCTGGGTGGGGCTTCGGCCCCTGGTCAAGCCGCCGGATGAGGACGCCGGCAGTACTCAGGCGCTGTCCCGCGAGCACACAGTGCTGGTCAGCAAAAGCGGCCTTGTCACCGTAACGGGCGGGAAATGGACGACCTACCGCGCCATGGCGGAAGATGTATTGGCCAAATGCTTCAGTGCCGCGCTGCTACCCGCGCGGGCAGCCGGCAGCACCACTCATTTGAAGTTAGTTGGCGCTCACAACTCGGGTCATAAGATCAGCGAAGCCCCTGGCCCTCACTTATATGGCAGCGAAGCCGCCTCCCTGGAGAGCCTGCCGGGCGCCGGCCGTGAGCTGGGTGGCGGCCTGACCGAGGCCATGGTGCGTTTTGCCGCCCGCCACGAATATGCTCGCACGGTGGAAGACATGTTGGCGCGGCGCTCGCGCCTGCTTTTCCTGGATGCCGCGCTGGCCCGGGCCCTGGCGCCCGAAGTGGCCGCGCTGCTACTGCAGGAAACCGGGGTGGATCCCCAACTGGACGCGTTTTTGGCGCTTTGCGGGCAATACCTGAGCTTGCCCGGCTGAGCACCAAAGATGGGCAGGCCGGGTTCGGAGGGAAGCGGCTGGACGGAGCGCCTTTCGGGACTATGCTTTTGATAGCAATAAATCCCCGCCTTTATTGGTTCTGAATCGGATATTTAGACCCCAACTTCACCCCTGCCAATTGGTGGCCATGGGTTCTTGCGACAGCTTCCGAGGGCCTGCCGGCCTGGCTGGCGAGCTTGTGGGGATATTTTCACGTCAGCCGGTTGACACGCCAGGGTCATTCAGTCATAATCGTGGGCTTCGCTCTAAAAAGGCGAGGAATTCTGCCTAACGGAAGCGCTGCAAGTGGTTTGCGGTGTGGACGACAGGCCCAAGACTGATTGGCTGGCGGCTGAGCGCGAAAGCGAAAAAGCCGCCTTCCGGTGCAAGTTGGGAACACATTTAAATGATTCAAACGCAATCCAAGCTCGATGTTGCTGACAACACGGGTGCCAAGTCCGTGATGTGCATCAAGGTTCTGGGCGGCTCCAAGCGCCGGTACGCCAGCGTTGGTGACGTCATCAAGGTGAGCATCAAAGAAGCCGCTCCGCGTGGCCGCGTCAAAAAAGGCGAGGTTTACAGCGCTGTGGTCGTTCGCACCGCCAAGGGCATCCGCCGCGGTGACGGCTCCCTCGTCAAATTCGATGGCAACGCAGCCGTGTTGCTTAACGCCAAGCTGGAGCCTATCGGCACCCGCATCTTCGGACCAGTGACGCGCGAACTGCGCACTGAAAAGTTCATGAAGATCGTGTCCCTGGCTCCTGAAGTTCTGTAAGGACGCGCCATGAACAAGATTCGTAAGGGCGACGAGATCATCGTGATCGCCGGTCGCGACAAAGGCAAGCGCGGCAAGATCACGCTGCGCAAGGACGACAGCCATGTCGTGGTTGAGGGCATAAACCTGGTGAAGAAACACACCAAGCCCAACCCTCTCAAGGGCACCACCGGCGGCATCGTCGAGAAAAGCATGCCGATTCACCAGTCGAACGTGGCAATCTTCAATGCCGCAACCGGCAAGGCGGATCGCGTTGGCATCAAGCTTCTGGCGGACGGCAAGAAAGTGCGCGTCTTCAAGTCCAGCGGCGAAGAAATCAAGGTTGCATAACATGGCAAAGACCGCACCCGCACCAGCTGCTTTGCAGGCACGCCTGCAAACCCAGTACCGCGAAAAAATCGCCCCCAGCCTGGTTGAGAAATTCGGCTACACCTCGCCCATGCAGGTGCCCCGTATCACCAAGATCACGCTCAACATGGGTGTGAGCGAGGCCGTCGCCGACAAGAAGGTCATGGACAACGCCGTCGGCGACATGACCAAGATCGCCGGTCAAAAGCCTGTTGTGACCAAGGCCAAGAAGGCTATCGCCGGTTTCAAGATCCGTGAAGACCTGCCCATCGGCTGCATGGTGACCCTGCGCGGCGTGAAGATGTATGAGTTCCTCGATCGTTTCGTCACTGTGGCACTGCCCCGCGTGCGCGACTTCCGCGGTATTTCCGGCCGTGCCTTCGACGGCCGCGGAAACTACAACATCGGCGTGAAAGAGCAGATCATTTTCCCTGAGATCGAGTACGACAAGGTTGACGCCCTGCGCGGTCTCAATATCAGCATCACCACCACGGCAAAGACCGATGAAGAGTGCAAGGCGCTCCTCACCGCTTTCCGTTTTCCGTTCAAGAACTGAGGCGGGACATGGCAAAACAAGCTTTACTGCAACGTGAACTGAAGCGCGAAAAACTCGCCGCCAAGTTCGCCAAAAAATACGCTGAACTCAAGGCTGCGTCCAACGACGCCAAGCGCTCCGATGAAGAGCGCGCCCTGGCTCGCCTTGAACTGCAAAAGTTGCCCCGCAACGCCAACCCGACCCGCCAGCGCAACCGCTGCGAGATCACGGGTCGCCCGCGCGGCACGTTCCGTCAATTCGGCCTGGCTCGCGCCAAGATTCGCGAGATGGCTTTTGCTGGTGATATCCCTGGTATCACCAAGGCAAGCTGGTAAGCATAGGAGAACCGCAAAATGAGCATGAGTGATCCTATCGCCGACATGTTGACCCGCATCCGCAATGCGCAAATGGTCGAAAAGGCCGTTGTGCAGGTGCCGTCGTCGAAAGTCAAAGTTGCCATCGCGCAGGTGTTGAAGGATGAGGGCTACATCGATGGCTTCTCCGTCAAGACCGACGCAGGCAAGTCCCAGCTGGAAATCGCCCTGAAGTATTACGCAGGCCGCCCTGTGATTGAGCGCATCGAGCGCGTCAGCCGCCCCGGCCTCCGCGTCTACAAAGGCCATGGCGCCATCCCCCAGGTCATGAACGGCCTTGGTGTGGCAATTGTCACGACGCCCAAGGGCGTCATGACCGATCGTAAAGCCCGCGCTACCGGTATCGGTGGTGAAGTGCTTTGCTACGTGGCCTAACGGCGGCATTGAGGAGAAACTGAAATGTCTCGTGTAGGAAAAATGTCGGTCTCCGTCCCCCAGGGCGTGGACGTGGCCATGAAAGACAACCAGATCAACGTCAAGGGCGCCCTCGGCACCCTGGCGCTGGCGCAGAACGCGCTTGTCACCATCAAGAACGATGCCGGCAAGCTGAGCTTTGTGCCGGCCAATGACTCGCGTGAAGCCAATGCCATGAGCGGCACGATGCGCCAGCTCGTGAACAACATGGTGCTGGGCGTGACCAAGGGCTTTGAGAAAAAGCTCAGCCTGATCGGCGTGGGTTACAAGGCCCAGGCCCAAGGCGTCAAGCTGAACCTGACGGTGGGTTACTCCCATCCCGTGATCATGGACATGCCGGCCGGTATCAAAGTCGAAACCCCCACCCCGACTGAAGTCGTGATCAAGGGTTCTGATCGCCAGCGTGTGGGGCAGATCGCCGCAGAAGTGCGCGCCGTCCGTCCTCCCGAGCCTTACAAGGGCAAGGGCATCCGCTATGCGGATGAGAAGATCACGATCAAAGAAACCAAGAAGAAATAAGGAGCTGCATCATGTTGACCAAAAAAGAGCAGCGCCTTCGTCGTTCACGCCAGACCCGCATCCGCATTGCCACGCAAGGCGTTGCCCGTCTGACCGTCAACCGCACCAATCTGCACATCTACGCCAGCGTTATCTCCGGCGACGGCACCAAGGTTCTGGCTGCCGCTTCCACCGCGGAAGCCGAAATGCGCAAGGAAATCGGTGCTGCGGGTAAAGGCGGAAACGTTGCTGCCGCTCAAGCCATTGGCAAGCGCATTGCCGAGAAGGCAAAAGCAGCAGGTGTAGAAAAAGTGGCGTTTGATCGCGCCGGTTTTGCGTACCACGGCCGCGTCAAGGCGCTGGCTGATGCGGCCCGCGAAGCTGGTTTGCAGTTCTAAGCAGACTGGAATTAAGTATGGCTAAGTTTCAAGCAAAATCGAACAACGACGCTCCAGACGATGGTCTGAAGGAAAAAATGATCGCGGTCAACCGCGTGACCAAAGTCGTGAAGGGCGGCCGTATCCTCGGTTTCGCCGCACTCACGGTCGTTGGTGACGGTGACGGCCGCGTCGGCATGGGCAAGGGCAAGTCGAAAGAAGTGCCGGCAGCCGTGCAAAAGGCCATGGAAGAAGCGCGTCGCAACATGACCAAGGTCTCGTTGAAGAACGGCACGATTCACCATAACGTGTTCGGCCACCACGGTGCGGCCAGCGTCATGATGGCGCCGGCTCCCAAAGGTACCGGCATCATCGCCGGCGGCCCAATGCGCGCTGTTTTCGAAGTCATGGGCATTACCGACATCGTGGCCAAGAGCCATGGTTCGAGCAACCCTTACAACATGGTGCGCGCCACCATGGACGCCCTGAACAACTCCACGACCGCTTCGGAAATCGCGGCCAAGCGTGGTAAATCGGTCGAAGAAATCTTCGGTTAAGGCGGCATTGACATGACCAAAGAAACCAAACTCAAAGTCCGGCTGGTTCGCAGCCCGATCGGCACCAAGGAATCGCATCGCGCCACCGTGCGCGGTCTGGGCCTTCGTGGCGTCAACAGCGTCAGCGAATTGCAGGACACGCCCGCAGTGCGCGGCATGATCAACAAGATCAGCTATCTGGTCAAGATTGTCTGAGCGGAGATCCATCATGGAATTGAACGGAATCAAGCCTGGCCAAGGCGCCAAACATGCCAAGCGCCGTGTCGGCCGCGGCATCGGCTCCGGCCTGGGCAAAACGTCGGGCCGTGGCCACAAAGGCCAGAAGTCCCGTGCGGGCGGCTACCACAAGGTGGGCTTCGAGGGCGGTCAAATGCCCATGCAGCGCCGCTTGCCCAAGCGCGGCTTCAAGTCGCATCTGCTGAAGTTCAACGCCGAGGTCACCCTCAGCGCGCTGGAGCAGCTTGGCCTGGCCGAAGTGGACCTGCTGGCACTGAAGACGGCCGGCCTGGTGGGCCAGCTCGCCAAGAACGTCAAGGTCGTCAAGTCGGGTGAACTGTCCAAGGCTGTGAAGCTGAACGGCATCGGCGCCACGGCAGGTGCCAAGGCCGCCATCGAAGCCGCCGGCGGCTCCATCGCTTAATAGATCTGACTGGATAAATCAGTGGCAACCAACTCGGCTCAAATTGCGAAAACCGGCAAGTACGGTGATCTGCGCAACAGGCTTGTGTTTTTGCTGCTGGCCCTGGTGGTGTACCGCATCGGTGCGCACATCCCGGTGCCGGGGATTGACCCTGGCCAGCTGAAAGAGCTTTTCAAGGGCCAGCAAGGCGGCATATTGAACCTGTTCAATATGTTCTCCGGTGGTGCCCTGTCGCGGTTCACCGTCTTTGCCTTGGGCATCATGCCTTACATCTCGGCCTCGATCATCATGCAACTGATGACCTACGTCGTTCCGACGTTCGAGCAGATGAAAAAAGAGGGTGAGGCCGGTCGCCGCAAGATTACGCAGTACACGCGCTACGGCACCTTGGCCCTGGCCTTGTTCCAGTCCATGGGCATTGCCGTGGCACTGGAAAGCTCGCCGGGCCTGGTCCTGGCGCCTGGCTTCGGTTTCCGCATGACGGCAGTTTTCAGCCTGACGGCCGGCACCATGTTCCTCATGTGGCTGGGCGAGCAGATCACCGAGCGCGGCCTGGGTAACGGCATTTCGATCCTGATCTTTGCGGGTATCGCGGCTGGTTTGCCCAATGCGATGGGCGGCCTGCTGGAGCTGGTGCGAACCGGTGCCATGAGCATAGTGGTGGCCATTGTGATTGTCGCGGTGGTTGTGCTGGTGACCTACTTCGTAGTGTTTGTGGAACGCGGACAGCGCAAGATTCTTGTGAATTATGCGCGGCGGCAGGTGGGCAACAAGGTGTATGGCGGCCAGTCGTCGCATTTGCCGCTGAAGCTGAACATGGCGGGCGTGATCCCCCCGATCTTCGCTTCCTCGATCATCCTGCTGCCCGCGACTGTTGTGGGCTGGTTCAGCGCCGGCGACAGCATGCGTTGGCTGAAAGACATCGCCAGCACGCTGACACCCGGCCAGCCGATCTACGTGATGCTGTACGCCAGCGCGATTGTGTTCTTCTGCTTTTTCTACACGGCCCTGGTGTTCAACAGCCGTGAAACGGCGGACAACCTGAAGAAGAGCGGTGCTTTCATCCCCGGCATCCGGCCAGGTGACCAGACCGCCCGTTACATTGACAAAATCCTGGTGCGCTTGACGCTGGCAGGTGCGGTGTACATCACGTTTGTGTGTCTGCTGCCGGAGTTCCTGATTTTGAAATACAACGTGCCGTTCTATTTCGGCGGTACGTCGTTGATGATTATTGTCGTGGTGACCATGGACTTCATGGCCCAGGTGCAGAACTACATGATGTCGCAACAGTACGAGTCCTTGCTTAAAAAGGCGAACTTCAGGACCTCATTGGGCGGTTAACCGGATATTGAATGGGATATGTCTAAAGACGATGTGATCCAGATGCAAGGCGAGGTTGTAGAAAACCTCCCCAATGCAACTTTCAGGGTGAAGCTTGAAAATGGACATGTTGTACTGGGGCACATTTCGGGAAAGATGCGCATGCACTACATCCGCATTCTCCCCGGTGACAAGGTAACCGTTGAATTGACGCCTTACGATTTATCGCGGGCACGCATTGTTTTCCGTGCCAAGTAAGCACAGAGTGAAAGTTTAGGAGTAATAGAAATGAGAGTTTCAGCTTCGGTCAAGAAGATTTGCCGCAATTGCAAGGTTATCCGTCGCAAGGGCGTTGTCCGTGTGATCTGCACGGACCCGCGCCACAAACAGCGTCAAGGCTGATTTCAAGAGTTTTAGAGGACGAACATGGCTCGTATCGCTGGTATCAATATTCCGCCGCATCAGCACGCCGAAATCGGCTTGACTGCTATCTTTGGCATCGGTCGCACGCGCGCTCGCAAGATCTGCGAAGCGTGCGACATCGCCTACGCAAAGAAGGTCAAGGACCTGACCGACGGCGACCTGGAAAAAATCCGTGAGCAGATCGCCCTGTTCACCATCGAAGGTGACTTGCGTCGTGAGACCACGATGAACATCAAGCGCTTGATGGACATCGGCTGCTATCGCGGCTTCCGCCACCGTCGTGGCCTGCCCATGCGCGGCCAGCGCACCCGGACCAATGCCCGCACTCGCAAGGGTCCGCGCAAGGCCGCTGCAGCTTTGAAGAAATAATTGAGAGGTCGTCATGGCAAAATCCCCAAGCAATAACGCCGCACAGCGCGTTCGCAAGAAAGTTCGCAAGAACGTGGCCGATGGCATCGCCCACGTGCACGCTTCTTTCAACAACACGATCATCACCATCACGGATCGCCAAGGCAACGCTTTGTCCTGGGCTTCTTCCGGTGGCCAAGGCTTCAAGGGTTCGCGCAAATCCACGCCTTTCGCAGCGCAGGTCGCTTCGGAAGTAGCTGGCCGCGCCGCCATTGAGCAGGGTATCAAGAACCTTGACGTCGAAATCAAGGGTCCTGGTCCTGGCCGTGAATCGTCGGTTCGCGCACTGGGCGCACTGGGCATCCGGATCAATTCGATTGCCGATGTGACCCCGGTCCCGCACAACGGCTGCCGCCCGCAAAAGCGCCGCCGCATCTAATCCCCTGTGCCTGGCTGTACGGCGGTTTGTTTTTCAAGCCGTCAGACGCCGGGCATTTTTACCAAGCCCACCGCCGGCGGATTCCGATCTCCGGCTCCTGCATGTGAATGCAGCAGATGAAAAAAGGACACTCAAGTGGCACGCTACCTCGGCCCCAAGGCCAAACTATCCCGCCGTGAAGGCACCGACCTGTTCCTGAAGAGCGCACGCCGCGCCATCAGCGACAAGGCCAAATTCGACTCCAAGCCAGGTCAGCACGGCCGTACCTCTGGTACCCGCACCTCCGACTTCGGCCTGCAACTGCGCGAGAAGCAGAAGGTCAAGCGCATGTACGGCGTGCTCGAGAAGCAATTCCGCCGCTACTTCGAGGAAGCCGATCGCCGCAAGGGCAATACCGGCGCCAACCTGCTGTTTCTCCTGGAATGCCGCCTGGACAACGTGGTGTACCGCATGGGCTTCGGCTCCACGCGCGCTGAAGCACGCCAGCTGGTGTCGCACAAGGCCATCACGGTCAACGGCATCTCGGTCAACATTCCTTCGTACATGGTCAAGACCGGCGACGTCGTCGCCGTGCGCGAGAAGTCGAAGAAGCAGGCCCGCATCACCGAAGCTCTCGAGCTTGCCAAACAGGTCGGCCTGCCCGCCTGGGTCGATGTGAACGCCGACAAGGCCGAAGGCACCTTCAAGAAGGTTCCTGACCGCGACGAGTTCGCCGCCGACGTCAACGAATCGTTGATCGTCGAGTTGTACTCACGCTAATTTTCGTTCCTGCGGTACGGGGCACCGTACCGCCAGGGTGTGCTTCGCCGGCCTTATCGGTGTAACGAACCGAGGGTATTGAGAGGAAGACTGCATGCAGACCAATTTGTTGAAACCAAAAACCATCAATGTGGAGCAGCTTGGCACCAACCGCGCCAAGGTGACTCTGGAGCCGTTCGAGCGCGGATATGGCCACACGCTGGGCAACGCGCTGCGCCGCGTACTGTTGTCGTCCATGGTCGGCCACGCCGCCACCGAAGTCACCATCGCTGGTGTCCTGCACGAGTACTCGTCGATCGACGGTGTGCAGGAAGACGTTGTCAACATCCTGTTGAACCTCAAGGGTGTGGTGTTCAAGCTCCACAACCGTGATGAAGTCACGCTGAGCCTGCGCAAGGACGGTGAAGGCCCCGTGACCGCCGCCGACATCCAGACCCCGCACGACGTGGAAATCATCAACCCTGAGCACGTGATCGTGAACCTGTCGCACGGCGGCAAGATCGACATGCAGATCAAGGTCGAAAATGGCCGTGGCTATGTGCCGGGCAACCAGCGCCGCTACGGCGACGAATCGCCGAAATCCATCGGCCGCATCGTGCTGGATGCCTCGTTCTCGCCCGTCAAGCGCGTGAGCTACACCGTCGAAAGCGCCCGCGTCGAGCAGCGCACCGACCTCGACAAGCTCGTGCTGGAAATCGAAACCAACGGCGCGGTGACGGCGGAAGACGCTGTCCGTGCTTCGGCCAAGATCCTGGTTGAGCAGCTGGCAGTGTTCGCACAGCTCGAAGGCAATGAACTGGCCGCGTTTGACGCGCCTGTCCAACGCAGCTCGCAGCAGTTCGACCCCATCCTGTTGCGCCCCGTCGACGAGCTTGAACTCACCGTCCGCTCGGCGAACTGCCTCAAGGCCGAAAACATTTACTACATTGGCGATCTGATCCAGCGCACTGAAAACGAGCTGCTCAAGACCCCCAATCTGGGACGCAAATCCCTCAATGAGATCAAGGAAGTGCTGGCCTCCCGCGGCCTCACGCTCGGCATGCGCCTGGAAAGCTGGCCTCCCGCCGGCCTCGACAAGCGTTAATTACTGGAACCACAAGACCTTGCCTGAACGGAGGTCTCGCACGGGCAGTACCTGATACGGCTGCCCGGATTTTAAAAAAGGAAACTTATCATGCGTCACGGACACGGACTACGTAAACTCAACCGCACCAGCGAGCACCGCCTCGCCATGCTGCGCAACATGATGAACTCGCTGCTGCAGCATGAAGCCATCAAGACCACCTTGCCCAAGGCCAAGGAACTGCGCCGCGTGGTCGAGCCTATGATCACCCTGGGCAAGGAGCCCACGCTGGCCAACAAGCGCCTGGCATTTGACCGGCTGCGCGACCGCGACATGGTCGTCAAGCTGTTCGCAGAAATCGGCCCTCGCTACAAGGCTCGTCCTGGCGGTTACACCCGCATCCTGAAGATGGGTTTCCGCGTTGGCGACAATGCACCCATGGCTCTGGTTGAACTGGTGGACCGTCCTGATGTGTCGGAAGACACTACCGCTGACGCGGCCAAGGCAGAGTAAGCTACAATACAGATATACCGCGCGGTGGAGCAGCCTGGTAGCTCGTTGGGCTCATAACCCAAAGGTCGTAAGTTCAAATCTTGCCCGCGCAACCAATACCCTGGTTAACCAAGCCAGCAGCAACGCCCACTTCATGTGGGCGTTTTGCTTTGCGCCTACATTTGTGCCCGCTCAAATTTGGCCAGAGCGATAGGGACCATTGGGTACATCCTGTTCAACCGCCTCGAGTCCTGTTAAACCACCTTGACAGCAGATCCTCGTAAGTCAGTTACATCTGGGGGATGTGTGATTTGAATTCCATCGAAATCTGATCCAATTAGTAGACTGAGCCCCTCGAGCTGGACCACGGGGCAGAGATGAACCGATACGCTTGCCGGGCCTTCAGAAGGAGACGTCCACGTCATCAAGAGGTTTATATCGCAGGCATACGGCGCAGTTCAAGCTGCAACTGTGTAGCGACATCCGCTCAGGCGCCCGGCTGCAGTGAAGCCCAAACAAAGTACACGCTGTCTGCCGATCTCATCCAGCTGCGGTTAACCCAGTTCGATCATGATGAGCTCAATACCGAGGAAGCCGAGGCGGATGCCATCGCCGAGTACGAAGCCAAGATCGCCGCGCTGGAGCGAAAAAGTGGGCAACTCACGATGGAACTGGAGCTGGTCAAAAAAACACCGCGCCTGCGCCTCGTGAACGACAACGAGAAGTCCCGCATCATCACCGGCCCGAAGCCTGCTCCATCCGACAAGGGTGCCAAGTGATGAACGACCGCGCACCTTCTATTACCGCGCCATCGGTGACACCGGTGGCTTGGCAGATGGCCACCTGGTTGAACTCATCCAGGCCATTCAGGACGAGCTACCCGGCTATGGTTATCGACGCGTCACGCACGAGTTGCGCCGACGTGGCCATATCGTCAATCACAAGCGCGTGGCCCGCCTGGTGAATGCGGGCATCAAGCCGCGCCGCCACTTCGTTCGCACGACCGACAGCTATCACGACTCACCGATCTTCCCGAACCGGTATAGCAATGCGATCCCGAGCCGACCTGATCTAGTGTGGGTCGCGGACTTCACGTACATTCGTATCGCTACCGGATTCTCCTACCTGGCCGCCATCCTCGATGCGCGCAGCCGTAAGGTCGTGGGCTACGCGATCCCCCTCCGCATTGACACGCCACTGGCACTGGCGGCGCTACGCCGTGCACTCGAGAGCCGACGACCAACGCCAGAGTGCATTCACCATACGGATCGCGGCTGTCAGCACGCGAGCGACGCGTACTGGCGAGCGCTGCGGGAGGCTGGGCTTCGCGGCTCGATGAGTTCACCGGCCAATCCGTATGACAACGCTCAGGCTGAGAGCTATATGAAGATGCTCAAGGTCGAGGAGGTGCACCTAGTTGGCTACGAGACCTTCGCGATGTGGCAACACGGTTGCCAAGCTTCATCGACGAGGTCTACAACGCCAAGCGGCTTCACTCAGCACTTGGCTACCGTTCACCCAACGGATTTGAATTGCAACTCGCCCAGGATGTAGCTTAGTTCTGATGCACCCCGTGGTCCAATTCGAGGGGCTCACTCCATATAAGTGGAGCAGATTTCGATGGAATTCAACATCATCTTTAAGAAAAGAGGCTTGCATTGTCCTTGCGCAGACAATCTCGCCTCAATTGTTCTTTCAATTGGCTAACCTTCTAGCTGCATCCGTGGAAGCTTTTGCGATGACCGTCTCTTGAGTTGAGTCGCATGCTAATAAAGGGGGTTTGTCATGTTGTACTTTATCGAATTAAGCCAGTTCTCGATGGAAGACTTAGTCCAGCTCAAAGAGCTAAGAACCCAGATGGACAGCAGCATGGGCCGCGCGGTGCGCTGGGTTGAATGGGAAGCGCATAGCGCCAGCGCCAACTCATGGCCTGATATCACGCTGATCAACGCAGCGCGCTTGGATTGGAACGAGCTTAAATCCATTGTCAATCAATGCTCGGCCGAAACCATTGTGCTCACAAACCGAAAAGATCCGTTATTGGGCTTGCCGACCTTGCCTCGGGTCGATGCGTTGGACGATTTGCTGCCGTTCATGCCAAGACGTTCCTCATGGGCTGCACGGTCAATGGCGTTAAGGAACGTGAATGGATTCCATCGCCGCCACGGAGAGGATGTCAACACGACTCCTATGCCCCTCAAGGCAAATATCGCTATGTCTGGAATCGGCAGATAGCTGCTATTTCGCGACCGTTTGCTGAAGCCACTTTCCAGTATGAACACCAAACTGAGATAGCTTCTACATCCACGTATGTCCAGCACCTACAAATTTGAGCTGTTGACGGGGATGGGCCTTAGCGAATCGTGTGCACTCCAAATATTGCCTCGTGTGAGGATGACTGGTTTCGACCCACAGGAAATCGTCTGGTCCAAGGGAAGCGGAGTTGCCGCTTGGACTTACATCGTTTCCGGGCTGGTGGGCGCGAGTGTTCCCATACAGGAAGGCAGCAGCATTCATGTCGATATCTACGGCAACAGAACCTGGTTTGGCGAGGAAGCGTTGCTCAATCGCTACCCTTCATCGTTCGAGTATGTATGTCTTACTTCTGTGAGAACGGTGGAGATACCGGCATCTGATGTACTCGCGGCTTTTCAGCGCGAACCAGAATTCGCCCGCTACATAGCCTTGCTGATGGCCTGGCGAAGTCGCCGGAGCTCAGAAATGGCCGTGCTCATGAAGCAAGGCAGTCCGGCCCTGCGCGTCGTCATGGGGCTGGCCTTGTTCGCGGAGGCGCTGCAATATCACTCATCGCGCCCTCCCACGCAGGGGGCGGAAGGTATCTCTGTGAAGATACCCGTCAAGCAGTCGATAGTGGCTTCCATATGCGGCGTCTCGCGAAGCGCCTTCTCGGAAGTTGTCCGGCAACTCGCCTCGGCGGGGTGGATGCGCCTGGACTATGCAACGCTGGAACTATGCTCTTTGAGGGCCTGGTTGCGATTTTCCTTGAAGCATCGACAGACCCGCATGAACATCAAGAAGCCATCAGTGGGCGAGCTTCTTCTATTGATGGAAGAAGCCTCTACGCATTAGTCAGGGCGAGAGCGTCCATATACTGCCTCGTCGCCATCTACTTCCGGTGACCTCGCTGCGTAGCCTCACGCACGCCCGCGGTGAACCATGGCACTCGTCTAACGACGAGCCGGTTAATTCGTTCCCTGAATCCGGCATTTCGTACCTCCAAAACCCCATTTCGTTCCTTATAGACCTGCGGGGCAGGCTGTTTCGTTATCTTCAATCAACATTGTGCATAGCGAGAAAAACGAGGTCACGATCCATGCCAAGCACCCCAGAAGCCCTCCTCTATGGCAGGGAAATTGTTGTCTGGATAACGCGGGCCATCACTTGCTTTTCTGAGAACTACATCACGGCGTGCCTGAATATGCATCGAGATTGTCTTCGTGCAGACAAAGCCACGGTCGACTTTGTTTGCGATCAATATGCTTGCCATCAACTTCGCAAAGCAGGCAATCGCTGCTTGCTGTGAATGTGAATTTCAAACAGGCTTTACCCAGGGATCAAGAACCATGATGTACTTTATTGAGCTCAGCCAATTCTCGGCAGAGGACCACGCCATCACCCAGACACTCAGGGAACAGATGGGACGCCGCGAGCGCAACACCACGCACTGGATTGAGTGGAAAGGTGATCACTCCAGCGAGAGCTTCTGGCCTGACGTCACACTCGTCAATGCGGCCCGCCTGGACTGGCGGCAACTCAAATCCATCGTCGATCAGTGCAGGGCCGACACCATCGTTCTCGCCGGCCGGAATGACTCCATGCTTTCCCTGCCGACATTGCCCCACATAGCAAGCCTGTGCGATCTGTTGCCGCACATGCCCGCCCATGGTCTTTTCCCGGCGACAAGGTTCTCCAGCTTCCACCGTTCGCAAAACCATAGCCCTCTGTGGGTTGACACGACCCCCATGCCCGCCGGGGCCTGGCTTTGACATTGCCCTGCTGGCGATGCATCAACAAGTTCAATGGCATAAGCACTTCAAGTCTGTAGGCCTTCTTTATGTCTAGTTCATATATCTACCAGTTGTTGACGGGGCTGGGCCTCAGTGACCGCTATGCGATCCAGATGCTGCCCCGCGTGAAAATGAGCAACTTCGATGTGGGCCGGGTTATCTGGCCCAAAGGTGGGCAGGTGCAAGCCTGGACCTACATCAGCTCCGGCCTGGTGGGTGCCAGCGTTCCCCTCCAGGAAGGCGGTTGCATTCAGGTCAACATCTACGGCCCCCGCACCTGGTTTGGCGAAGAGCCTTTGCTCAATCGCTACCCTTCGTCCCTGGACTACGTCTCCCTGACTCCGGTGCGCATGGTCAGCATATCGACCGCCGATGTGATGGCGGCGTTCCAGGACCAGCCGGAGTTTGCCCGCTTTGTCGCTCTTCTGGTGGCCTGGCGTAGCCGGCAGCATGCGGAGCGAGTTGTTCTGGTGAAGCAGGGCAGTCCGGCCCTGCGGGTGGTAATGGGCCTGGCCTTGTTTGCCGAGGCGATGTACTACAACTCGGCTCGCCCGCCCACACAAGGCCTGGACGGGGCCTCGGTCGAAATCCCCGTCAAGCAATCTGTCGTGGCTTCGGTCTGCGGCGTGTCACGCAGTGCTTTTTCTGAACACGTGCAGCATTTGGCCTCTGCAGGATTAGTGCGGGCGAACTATGCAACGCTGGAACTGCTCTCCGTTGAAACCTGGCTGCGGTTTTCCCGCAAGTACCAAAAGTCCCGCATGAATGTCACAAGGCCCACCATGGAGGAACTCATGGCGCTGTTGCAACAGGAATCTGTTTTAGTCTGATCCACTCCAGACGGTCGCGCGGGCAACCCGGGGTGTTCGTTTACGTGCCACCCTGGCGTTGTGGCTTTGCCTCTTCTCTACCTCCTTACTGCGCAGCTGAGTAATCGCGCGATCCTGTAATCGAGCAATTCCGGATGGACCGGATGGCAAGCCCGGCAATCCGCGCAAGCAATGTGTGGCCAAACGCACAAGCTGGCACATACCAACACGTAAACCGGTCGCTAAACGACAAAGATTGTTTTTCTGTAGACAATCCGGCTTTTTTTTTCTGAGGAAAAGCCTATGCTGAAAATCAAAGTAAGTCTAAAGAAATAGTAGTCCTAATAAAAAGGCCTGATTTGGTCTTCGTAATGGAAAAATTTCGAAAGACTATTAGTTCTTAGGTATTCGTCAAAACCCGCCAGTGTGCTTTGGGGACGCGCCCAACCCCAAGCGCACTTGAGCTCAAAGAGGAGGGACAAGCATGCGGGCGCCAACACCGGTTTTGCCATTCGATGAATCAGGCTCCGGGTCTTCAGGCCTGGCTGCAGGGCAGCACGCGCTCCCACCCTTGGACACCGGGCTTGCCTGCCTCGTGATGCTCTCGCAATTTCACGCCGTGGCGACCGATCCCGAAAAGCTGCGGCATGAATTCAGCCACAACGGCCAGGTCCTGGGCATTATTGGCATCCTCAACGCGGCCAAGAGCCTCGGTCTGGTGGCCGCGCAAAGGCGCCCGTCGCGCGCGCGCCTGGCGCTGGCCGCCCTGCCGGCCATCGCCATCGGCAAAGACGACACCTTCTTTATCCTCGCTCGCGTCGATCAGGGTACTGTCCTGATCCAGGATCCCAGCGCCACCGGGCCGCAAATCATTGAACTGGCGGAATTCGAGGCTCGTTGGTCCGGCGAGCTGATCCAGATCACTTCGCGTGCCTCGCTGGCCGGCGAGCTCTCCAAGTTTGACTTCAGCTGGTTCATCCCCGCCGTTGTCAAATACCGCCGTGCCCTGCTGGAGGTGTTGCTGGTTTCCCTCGTGCTCCAGTTCTTCATGCTCGTCACGCCGCTGTTCTTCCAGGTGGTGATGGACAAAGTGCTGGTACACAACGGCCTCACCACCCTACATGTCGTGTGCATAGGCCTTCTCGTCATTTCGGTGTTCGACGTGCTGCTCACCGGCCTGCGCAGCTATGTCTTTGCCCACACCTCCAGCCGCATCGATGTCGAACTGGGCGCGCGCCTCTTCAGGCACCTGCTGGGCCTGCCCATGGCCTACTTCACGGCCAGGCGCGTGGGCGACTCGGTCGCCCGCATCCGCGAGCTTGAGAGCATTCGCTCCTTCCTCACCGGCAACGCCATCACCGTGGTGTTGGATCTTTTATTCTCCGTCGTCTTTCTGGCGGTGATGCTTTATTACAGCGTGTGGCTGACCCTGATCGTGGTGGTCTCGCTGCCCTGTTACGCGCTGCTGTCGGTGCTGTTCACGCCGCTGCTTCGCGCGCGCCTCAACGAAAAATTCAATCGGGGCGCCGAAAACCAGGCCTTCCTGGTCGAAACCATAGGCGGCATTGACACCGTCAAGTCCATGGCGGTCCAGCCGCAATGGGCGCAAAAGTGGGACAACCAGCTCGCCGCCTACGTTGCCGCCGGTTTTCGCACCACCACCATAGGCACCCTGGCCAACAACGGCGTCTCGCTGGTCAGCAAGCTGGTCACCGTGGCCACCATCTGGCTCGGGGCGCAACTGGTCATCGAAGGCAAGATGTCCGTCGGGCAGCTCATCGCCTTCAACATGCTCGCTGGGTATGTGGCCGCCAGGCCATAGAACAGCCCGACATCAAGATGGTGCTGGGCTGGACTTTCGTCGCCAGCCAGATGATGTTCACCTACGGGGTGGAGAAGGGGTTCTTCAAGGAAGAGGGCCTGAACGTCACCGTTGATCGCGGCGCCGGTGCGGGGGTTGCGATCCAGCGGGTGCTCAGCGGAGCCTACCAGTTCGGTTATGCGGACATCGGAACGCTGGCCCGCCACAACGCGGAAAACCGCAACCGCACGCTGGTTTCGGTGTACATCGTGGAGGACGATTCGCCGCTGGCCCTGTTTAGCCTGCAGGGCAAGGGCATCACCCAACCCAAGGACATTGAAGGCAAGCGCATCGGTGCCTCCCAGTTTGATGGCGCGCGGCTGATGCTGCCGGTGTTGGCCAATGTCAACAAGATCGATCTTTCCAGCCTGACCTGGAAGACCGTGGACCCGCAACTGCGCGAAACCATGCTTGCCCGCGGAGAGGTCGACGTCATTACCGGCTTCACCATCACTTCGGTCATACAGCTGGCCGCTCTCAAGCAGCAGTTCGTCGTGATGCGCTACCGTGATTTCGGCCTGGACGGGTTTGGCCAGGCGCTGGTCGTCTCGCCGGAGTTCGCCCAGAAGAATCCGAATACGGTCCGCGCTTTTGTCCGCGCATTGAACCGCTCCGTCAAGGCCATGATCGCGAACCCGAAGGAAGCGCTGGCCAGCCTGAAGGCGCGTGATCCGCTGGTGGATCTCGACAACGAAGCAAAACGGCTGGAGCTGCTGCTCAGCCAGCTCGTCCTCACGCCTCATGTGGTCAAGCATGGCTTGTCCAGTGCCGACCCGAAGCGGCTGGCCGGCGTGATCGGCGCCGTGTTGCAGACCACCGAGAACAAGGCCCTGCTGCCTTTGGAAAGCGTCTATACCGACCGCTTCCTGCCCCCTGCCAGCGAGCGCATGCCGCCCGCCTGGCACCGTTGACCACCCAAGGGCAGGCCGCAATGACGCAGCAGGATGAATTCATGCGCCGGGCGATCGAGCTGGCAAGGAGCGGCAGCGCGGCCGGCCATGGCGGGCCGTTCGGCTGCGTCGTGGTCAAGGACGGTGTGATCATCGGCGAGGGCTATAACCAGGTCCTCAGCAGTGCGGACCCTACCGCCCACGGGGAAATCGTGGCCTTGCGCGATGCCGCCAGGCGGCTGGGAAGCCACGATCTTTCGGGCTGCCAGGTCTATAACATCTCAGTGCCTTGTCCCATGTGCATGGCCGCCATGTATTGGGCCCGTATCAGCAAGATCCACTATTGCTGCAAACCTGAAGATGCCGAAGCCATAGGCTTTGACAACGCCGAAATCGACCGCCAGCTCGCCAAGCCGCTGCATGAGCGCTCGATCACCGCCGAAGAGATGCCGCAACTTTATGCGGAAGCCTGGGCCACCTACGAGGACTGGGCACGCCGTGCCGGCCGCATCAGGTATTGACGACCCCCAAGGCACTTCCATGTCCGAAGCATTTGTTGACTTCAACCATGTTGACCTTGCATATGACGATGCATCCGATTTCGCGGTGGAAGACATCACGCTGCAAGCACGGCGAGGTGAATTCATCGCCGTCGTGGGGCCGTCCGGGTGCGGCAAGTCCACCTTCATGAAGCTGGCGACGGGCCTCGAGGCACCCACGCGCGGCAGCGTCTCGGTCGGCGGCGAAAGCGTCACCGGGCCGCTCAAGTGTGTGGGCATGGCTTTCCAGGCGCCTTCGCTGCTGCCCTGGCGCACCACGCTGGACAACGTGCTGCTGCCGCTGGAGATTGTTCAGCCTTACCGCGCCAACTTCAAACGCGATCGGCAGCAATACGTAGCACGCGGCATGCAATTGTTGAAAACTGTGGGCCTTGACGGCTACGCAACGCACTATCCCTGGCAGTTGTCCGGCGGCATGCAGCAGCGTGCGTCCATCTGCCGCGCGCTCATCCACGAGCCCAAGATGCTGCTGCTGGACGAGCCCTTCGGCGCGCTGGATGCATTTACCCGCGAAGAGTTGTGGTGCATGCTGCGGGAGCTCTGGGCCGTGCAACAGTTCAACGTGATCCTGGTCACGCATGACCTGCGCGAGGCGGCCTTCCTGGCCGACACGATTTATGTCATGAGCAAACGCCCGGGGCGCATCATCGCCCGCCGTGAGAACCCGCTGCCGCAGGCTCGCGACCTGGAAGTCACCTACACCAAGCCCTTTGCCGACTTGGTGCATGAGCTGCGCGAGCACATCGGCCGCGTGCGCGACAGCTGAGCGGCTCCTGAGGCTCCCGAGGCTCCTACACCGGATGGCAACAGCAACATCATGAAAAAAAGAATCACCCGCAAGTTGGCACCGTGGCTCGCGTTCGCGGTACTGCTCGTGGTCTGGCAGGCCGCCTGCAGCTACTTCTCGGTTTCGGAATTTATTTTTCCAAGCCCGCTCGAGGTGGCGCGGTCCATGGTCGAATACGCCGGGCCTATAGCCGGGCATGCCCTGCGCACCTTCTGGGTCACCATCGCGGGGTTCGCGATCGCCGTGGGCGTGGGGGTGCTTCTGGGGGCGCTGATCGGCTCGTTCCCGGCCTTGCATGCGGCCCTGTATCCGCTGTTCACCGCCTTCAACGCGCTGCCGAAAGCCGCGTTCGCCCCTATCCTGGTGGTCTGGGTGGGAATAGGCGTCGGGCCCGCGATACTGACCGCCTTCCTGATCTCCTTCTTCCCCATCATGGTGAATGTCGCCACTGGGCTCGCGACAGTCGAACCCGAACTGGAGGACGTGCTGCGTGTACTGGGTGCGAGGCGCATCGACGTGCTGCTGAAGGTCGGCTTGCCGCGCAGCTTGCCCTACTTCTTCGCCTCGCTCAAGGTTGCCATCACCCTGGCATTCGTCGGCTCCAACGTATCCGAAATGACGGCCTCGAACGAGGGTATCGGCTACCTGCTGGTGTCCGCCAGCGCCTCCATGCGCATGCCGCTGGCCTTTGCCGGGCTCGCCACCATCGGCGCCATGGCCATGGCGCTGTACCAGTTGTTCGCTTTCATGGAGATGCGCACCACGGCCTGGGCGCATCGCGGCCGCGGTACTCACTAAGGTCCAAACCAAAGGGGGGTTCAGAGAATGAAACTGACACGCATTGTGATCGCGGAAGACGATCCGCAGCAGGCCCGGGGCCTCGCGAACCTGGTAACGCAGCTGTCCGGGCACTGGCATGTTGAAGCAATCGTGCATTCGCAGGCGGAGCTGGAGCGTGCTTTGGAGAGCGTTGTGCCTGACGTTCTGTTGCTGGACCTGCATATCCCGGGCGGCCACTTACCCGGCTCGCTCGAGGCGAATTCGCTCGACGTTGTGCGCCAGGCCGCCATCCAGCCCTTGGTGATCCTGGTCACCGGTGACCCGTCCCAGGCCCTGGCCGCGTTTGACAACCAGGCTGTCGATTACGTCCTCAAACCCGTCAGGCAGCCGCGGCTGGCGCAAGCGCTGCAAAGAGCCGACAGCATGATTTACGCCCGGCGGGCCGCCGCTGCGGATGCGGCTTCTGCGGCACCTGCCGCCACGGGCCTGTCCCGCTGGCTGACAGGCATGCGCGGGCGCGACGTCGTGCCCCTGGACCCCAGCGAAATTCTGTACCTGCAGGCTGAGCGCAAATACACCATTGCTGTTTTGCCGAGCGGCCAGGTCTTGATGCGAAATGGCATCAGCGACATCGAGGCGAGCCTGGACGACTCATTGTTCAAAAGAGTGCACCGCAGCACCATCGTCAACATGAAGCGCGTTGAATTCATGCGCCGCGACGAAATGGGGCGCTTCCGGATCCATATCAAAGGACGGCCCGAAACGCTGGCGGTCAGCAAACCTTTCGAACAGCAGTTCAAGCCGGGTTGAACGCCGCCTCGTTAACAGCCCTTTCTTCGTTCACAGCTAGCACTGATGGCATGTTGGCAGCGTGCCGCCACAAAAACAGAAAAGACTCGCGGTGTATTGTTTAAACCTGCTGGATCCGGCGAGTCGCCTCATGGCCATGCTGCCTGCGGGAATTCTCGCAAGCGCTGCGCTTTTGCTTGGTCTGGTTGCGGGTGGCTGGGCCGGCTGGCTGGCCCGCGGCCGACGGCCCGTTGCCCAAGGGAAGATGGTTGCCGGCTTTGAGGGGCGCGGTATCGCGGATATCTCCTGCCTGTGGGACCCGCACGGCTGCCTCAACGCATTGAACCGCAGCATCATCAGCGCGCCTCCGTCCTCGCCCTTGGCCGAAGACAACTCTCTCTACGCGGTGAGCGACCACCTGAGGCTGCTGGCCCAGCTCAGCCAATCCGGCGGCTGGGTCTCTTCCGCGAGCCTGCAGGAATGGCTGGAGGCGCTGGTGGCGTTGCAGCCGGGTGCGCCGGCCAGCGGGGTCTGCAGCGTTGCCCTGCCTGAAAACAGGGTGCAGCGGCTGCAGATCTTGCCGTTGGGGATGGCCTTGCTGCCTCTTTTGCGCCAGGCCAAGCCGGTAGCGGGTGTTTTGATTGAAGCGAGTGACATCCGCCTTCCAGGCGACACCGAGCAAACCGCCAGCCTCGCGCTGCGGCTGCGCGTGAGCGAAGGGCGCAAAGCCGATGCGCCGCAGGGTGATCAGCCCGCGCGGCCGCCGCGGGAGTGGGATGTGGAGCTTGTTTGCGAATGCACTGTCGCTCATTGAGCAAACGGTCCGCCGCTGGCTCGTAGACCCTTTACCGTATCAACACATCAGCATTCGCGAAGTCGCGATAGTCGCAAGCCCTTCAGTCCGGCACCACCGCCGTCACCTCAATCTCCACCCGCGCGCGATCCTCGACCAGGCCCGCCACCTCCACGCAGGTCATGGCCGGGAAATTCCGGCCCATGACTTCGCGGTAGGCGCCGCCCAGCTCCTTGAGCCTGGCCACGTATTCCACCTTGTCGACGACGTACCAGGTCATGCGCACCATGTGCTCGGGCCCGGCGCCGCCGGCCTTGAGCACGGCCACGATGTTTTGCAGCGCTTGCCTGGTCTGCGCAACGAAGTCGTCGCTCTCGAATTCCTGCTTCGCGTTCCAGCCTATCTGGCCGCCCACAAACAGCAGCGCGCCGCGCGCGAGGATGCCGTTGGCGTAGCCCTTGGGTTCGGCCCAGTCAGGGGGTTGCAGTTTCTTGATCATTGCGGCTACGCTCCAGGGGATGTTGGTGATGTTTGCAAATAGGGCAGCAAGGCCTCGCGTATCGCATCGGGAATGCGCACAGCCTTGCCGTTGGGAACTTCGGAAAATACGACCACGCCATGCGCCCTGAGCTTGACGGCGCCGTCCTCGCCGAGGATTTCATATTGCATGCCCAAGCTCGCATTGCCGATGCGCGAGAGCTCCAGCGTCATCGTCAGTGCGTCGCCGTTACGGCACATGCCCAGGAACTCGGCCTTCAGGTCCACAATGGGTACGCCCGTGCCGCCGGCGATCAGCTGGTGCTCGGGAAAGCCGATGTGCGCCAGGAAGTCCTCCTGCACCTCATGCAACAGGTAAAAAAACTGCGGATAAAAAACAATCCCCGCCGGATCGCAGTGGTGAAAGCGCACGCGCTTGGCAACGCTGAACTTCATGGCTGGCGCAGCCTGAAGCGTTGCAGCTTGCCCGTCTCGGTGCGCGGCAGCTTTTCCACAAATTCCACCTGGCGCGGGTACTTGAAGGGCGCCAGCGTCGCCTTCACGTGGTCCTGCAGCGCCTTGACGGTGGCATCGCCGCCCGCCTCGCCGGGCTTGAGCACCACAAAGGCCTTCACCACCATGCCGCGCTCGTCGTCGGGCAGGCCCACCACACCGCACTCGGCCACCGCCGGGTGCTTGAGCAGCGCGTCTTCCACCTCCGGCCCGGCCACGTTGTAACCCGCGGTGATGATCATGTCGTCGGCGCGCGCCTGGTAGAAGAAGTAGCCGTCGGCGTCCTGCATGAAGGCGTCGCCCGGGTAGTTCCAGCCGTCCTTCACATAGTTGCCCTGGCGCGCGTCGTCCAGGTAACGGCAACCCGTCGGCCCTATCACCGCCAGCTTGCCTATGGTGCCGCGCGGCACCTCGGCGCCGTTGTCGTCCACCACCCTGGCGGTATAGCCCGGTACCACCTTGCCGATGGCGCCGCGGCGCACGTCCGCGCCAGCGGCCGAAATGAAGATGTGGAACATCTCCGTCGCGCCTATGCCGTCAATCATCTCGATGCCGGTGGCATCCTTCCACAGCTGGCGCGTCGCATCCGGCAATCCTTCGCCGGCGCTCACGCACAGGCGCAGGCCGGGAACGCCGTGCTGTTTGGCAAAGGGCGCCATCTGCCGGTAAAACGTGGGCGCGGTGTAGCAGATGGTCGCGCCCACCTGCTTGATCAGCTTCACCATCGCCTCCGGCGTGTAGGGAATCGAGGGGTAGTACACCGACGCCCCGGCCCACATCGGGAAAATCAGCATGCCGCCCAGGCCGAAGGTAAAGGCCAGCGGCGGCGAGCCCACCACGATGTCGTCCGGCTTCGCCTTCAGCACATGGCGCGGCCAGGCCTCGCAGGCCGCCAGCACGTCGCGGTGCGTGTGCACCGCCGCCTTGGGTTTGCCCGTGGTGCCCGATGTGAAAGCCATCAGCGCGATGTCATCGGCCGACACGGGGCAGGGCGTGAATTGGCCGTCCTTTTGCGCCGACAGCACGGCCAGCGAACCCGGCGCATCCATCAGGTTAAACGGCACGATGGCCGGCAGCGCGGCAGTGGGCGCCTGCGCCGCCTGCAATTCCTCCAGCAGTGTGGCGTCGCACAGCGCCAGCGCGGGCCGGGCTTTTTCAATGATCTCGCCCAATTCTTTGGCGCGCAGCAGCGGCATGGTTGCCACCGCCACCAGCCCGGCCTGCACCACGCCCAGCCAGGCCAGCGCCATGCCGATCGAGTTGCCGCCGCGCAGCAGCACGCGGTTGCCGGGCTTGAGGCCGAAGTCTTCAATCAACACCTGCGCGATGCGGTTCACGCGCTCCAGCGCATCGGCGTAGGTCAGCGTGATCTTGTCCGAGCGCAGCAGCGGCTTGTCCGCGCGGCCTTCGCGAAAGGCCTTGTCAAACAGCGACTGCACCAGGTTGGCCTGCGCCGGGATGCGCAGCTCGGGCAGCGCATACACCAGGCGCGGCAGCTGGCCGGCCGCCGGCAGGCGGTCATGCACAAAGTGGTCCGGCTGCGCGGAAGGGGCTGAAACCGCGGTTCCGATGGACGGGCGTTCGGTATCGGAGACAGGAGTGCTCATCGTGCTCATGATTGCAATGCGGCCTTTCCAATGATGAGTTGCTGCACTTCGGTCGCGCCTTCGTAAATGCGCAGCGAGCGTATGTCGCGGTACAGGCTTTCCACCTTGGTGCCCACCTTCACGCCCAGGCCGCCGTGCATCTGCAGCGCCATGTCGATCACCTTCTGTGCGTTCTCGGTCGCCGTCATCTTGGCCATGGCCGCCTCGGCGGTGATGCGCGCGCCGCTGCCCAGGCGCTCGCTCTCGTCGCGCATCCAGGCGGCGCGGTAAGTCAGCAGCGCGGCGGCATCCACCAGCGCCGCCATCTCGCCCAGCTTGGCCTGCGTTAGCTGGAAGTCGGCCAGCGTCTGGCCGAACATTTTTCGTTCTTTCGAAAAACGCACCGCCTCGGCCAGCGCGCGGCGCGCCATGCCCAGCGCGGCCGCTGCCACCGAGGCGCGAAAAATGTCCAGCGTCTGCATCGCCAGCTTGAAGCCGCCGTGCAGCGCGCCCAGCTGCGCGCCGCGCGGCAGCTTGCAATGCGCGAACTTCAGCGTGGCCAGCGGGTGTGGCGCCATCACGGCGATGTGCTCGCTGCTGTCCAGGCCGGAGCTCGTCGCGTCGACGATAAACGCCGTAATGCCACGCGTGCCGGCCTGCGGGTCGGTCTTGGCAAAGGTCACATAAAAATCCGCGATGCCGCCGTTGCTGATCCAGGTCTTGCTGCCGTTCAGCGTCCAGCCCTCGCCGGTGTCCGTGGCCGTTGTCGCCATGGCGCCCACGTCCGATCCCGCATCGGGTTCGCTCAGCGCGAAGGCCGCAATTTTTTTGCCGCTGGCCACCAGTGGCAAATACGCCGCCTGCTGCGCCGGCGTGCCCGCCAGCGTGATGGCGCCGCTGCCCAGGCCCTGCATCGCAAAGGCGAAGTCGGCCAGCGGTGAATGAAAGGCCAGCGTCTCGCGCAAAATCACCAGCGCGCGAGAGTCCAGCTTTTCCAGCGCGCCGCCCAGTACGCCATCCTTGCCCGCCGGCACGCAGTAGCGCAGCCAGCCCGCATCGCCCAGCAGGCCCACCCACTCCTTGCAGGCCTTGCGGTCGTCGCTTTCGTCAACCTGCTGTTGCGGCGCCCAGCCGGCCAGGCGCGCGCCCAGTTCGCGGTGGACTTCGTCAAAAAAAGGCAGTGCCAGGTGGGTGGTGCTCGATCGCATGTTCAGTCCTCGTTATCCTGCCGTGCTCAGTCGCCCTTGAACACCGGCTTCTGTTTCGCCGCAAACGCCTCGTAGGCGCGCGTGAAGTCCTTGGTCTGCATGCAGATGGCCTGCGCCTGCGCCTCGGCTTCAATGGCCTGGTCCAGCGTCATGGCCCATTCCTGGTGCAGCATGGTCTTGGTCATGCCGTGTGCGAAGGTCGGGCCCTCGGCCAGCTCGCGCGCCAGCTTCTGCGCCTGCGCCAACACATCCTGCGGCTCATACAGCGCGTTGAAAAATCCCCACTGCAAACCCTCTTGCGCATTCATCGCGCGGCCGGTGAAGAGCAATTCAGATGCGCGGCCCTGGCCAATCAGGCGCGGCAGCAGCGCGCAGGCGCCCATGTCGGCGCCCGCCAGGCCCACGCGCGTGAAGAGGAAGGCTGTCTTGGCCTGCGCCGTGCCCAGGCGCATGTCGGCCGCCAGCGCCATCATGGCGCCCGCGCCCGCGCAGATGCCGTCAATCGCCGCGATGATGGGCTGCGGGCACAGGCGCATCGCCTTGATCAAATCGCCCGTCATGCGCGTGAACTCCAGCAGCTCGGGCATGCTCATCTTGGTGAGCGGCCCGATGATCTCGTGCACGTCCCCGCCCGAGCAGAAATTGCCGCCCGCGCCGGTGATCACCACCGTCTTCACGTCGGTCGCGCTGTTCAGTGTGCGGAACAAATCGCGCAGCTCGGCGTAGGAATCAAAGGTCAGCGGGTTTTTGCGCTCGGGGCGGTTCAGCGTCAGCGTCGCGACGCCTGCCTCGAACGAATAGGCGAAATGCTCCGCCTGGTGGTGGGCCATCGCATCAAAGTGCGCGTGCATGGGGTTGGCCAGGCCTATGTAGTGTTTCATGTGGTTTCCAGTTTGGCGTCGGCCAGTTGGTTGTGGTGTTGTTTGACCTTGCCCAGCAGCTTGTGCAGCGATTCGACTTCGCGCGGCGACAGGCCTTCAAAGGCCGCGACGATCCAGGCTTCATGCTCGGCCGCCATCTCGTCAAACAGCTTGCGCCCGCGCGATGTCAGGCGCACGCGGTAGGCGCGCCGGTCGCCTTCCACGTCCACCCGCTCCACCAGGCCCTCGGCCACCAGCTGGTCGGTGATGCCCGTGACGTTGCCGCCCGTCACCATCATGCGGCGCGACAGCTCGTTCATCTTCAGGCCCTCGGGACTGCGCTCCAGCTGCGCCATCAGGTCAAAGCGCGGCAGCGTGGTGTCGAACTGCTCGCGCAGCTGGGTGCGCACCTGCTTTTCCACCAGCTGCGTGCAGGTCAGCATGCGCAGCCACAGCCGCAATGCTTCCGGGTGTTCGCTGTGGCCTCGTGCTTCCATGTCCATGGGGGTCTCCTTGCTGTGCTGCTTGTTTTGCTTTTGGTTTTGCTTTTGCTTTGTTATTTGCCGGCCGCGGGTTGCGCTGCAAGTGCCTGCTGCTTGGCGACCTCGCGGTACAGCTGGTCGCGCCCGCTCAAATAGGGTTTGGGCCAGCTCACATGGCGGCTTTGCAGCTTGGCCGCCTCGTGCAGCGTCCAGGCCGGGTCGGCCAGGTGCGGGCGCGCAATCGCGCACAGGTCCGCGCGGCCCGCCGCGATGATGCTGTTCACGTGGTCCACCTCCGAGATTGCGCCCACGGCAATCGTCTGTATGCCCACCTCGTTGCGTATGCGGTCGGCAAACGGCGTCTGGTACATGCGGCCGTACACCGGCTTGGCCGCCCGTGTCGTCTGGCCTGACGACACGTCGATGAAATCGCAACCCGCGGCCTTGAAGAGCCGCGCAATCGCCACCGCGTCGTCCGCCGTGTTGCCGCCCGGCGCCCAGTCGTGCGCCGAGATGCGTACGCTCATGGGCCGCCCCGCCGGCCAGGCGGCGCGCATCGCGGCAAACACCTCCAGTGGAAAGCGGCAGCGGTTTTCCAGGCTGCCGCCGTACTCATCCGTGCGCTGGTTCGTCAGCGGCGTGATAAAGCTCGACAGCAGGTAGCCGTGCGCGCAATGCAGCTCCAGCCAGTCAAAGCCGGCCTCGGCCGCATAGCGGGTCGACTGCACAAACTCCGCCTTCACCCGGTCCATGTCGGCGCGCGTCATGGCTTGCGGCACCTGGTTGCTGGGGCCGTAGGGCACGGCGCTGGCCGCCAGCAGCGGCCAGTTGCCGCTGGGCAGCGGCTCATCGGCCGCTTCCCAGCCCACCTGTGTCGAGCCCTTGGGCCCGCTGTGGCCCAGCTGCATGCCTATCCTGGCATCCACGCCCGCGCCATGCACAAAATCCACGATGCGCTTGAAAGCCTTGGCCTGCGCCTCATTCCACAGCCCCGGGCAGCCCGGCGTGATGCGGCCCTCGGGGCAGGGCGCCGTCATCTCCACAAACACCAGGGCCGCGCCGCCCAGCGCGCGCGAGCCCAGGTGCACCAGGTGGAAGTCCTGCGGCATGCCGTCCACCGCGCTGTAGGTGGCCATGGGAGAGACCACGATGCGGTTTTTCAGATTGAGTTCGCGCACCTTCAAGGGCAGCAGCATGGGCGGTGGCGCATGCGGCGCATTGCTCTTCGCCAGCCACTGCTCATAGCCTTGCAGCCAGGCCGCATCGCGCACGCGCAGGTTTTCATGGCTGATGCGCTGCGAGCGTGTCAGCAGCGAATAAAAGAACTGCTCGGCCTCCATGCCGCTGTAGCGGTCCACGTTCTCAAACCATTCGGTCGAGTTGCGCGCCGCGTTCTGTATCTTCAGCACCTCCACCGAGCGCAGGGCCTCATAGTCTTGCAGGGCAGCCTTCGCATCACCACCGTGCTGCGCAAAGCGGTTGCTCAGCTCGATTGCGTCCTCAAGTGCCAGCTTGGTCCCGCTGCCGATGGAGAAATGCGCCGTATGCGCCGCATCGCCCATCAACACAATCGGCACCTGCTTGCCCTTGATGGTTTCCTCATGCACCCAGCGCTCGCACACCACACGCGGAAAGCGTATCCAGATCGCCGAGCCCCGCACATGCGTCGCGTTGTTGATCAGCGCATTGCCGTCCAGGTATTTGGCAAACAGGCGCTCGCAGAAGGCAATGCCTTCCTCCTGGCTCATCTGGTCCAGGCCGTGCGCCTTCCACACCGCCTCCGGCGTCTCCACGATAAAGGTCGAGGTGTTCGCGTCAAACTTGTAGGCATGCGCGGCAAACCAGCCGTGCTCCGTCTGCTCGAAGGCAAAGGTAAAGGCATCAAAGGTCTTGTGCGTGCCCAGCCACACAAAGCGGCAGGCGCGCAGCTCCACGTCGGGCTTGAAGGTCTCCGCGTAGCGGTTGCGCACGCGGCTGTTCAGGCCGTCGCTGGCGATCACCACGTCGGCGTCATACTGCGCCGCGATGGCCTGGTCGTCCTGCACATCGGTTTCAAACACCAGGTCTACGCCCAGCGCCATGCAGCGCTCCTGCAAAATGTTCAGCAACCGCTTGCGCCCGATGCCGCAAAAGCCGTGGCCGCCCGAACGCACCGAGCGCCCCTTGAAAAACACCTCCACATCGTCCCAGTGGTTGAAGGCATCGCCGATCAGCTGCGCGCTCACCGGGTCCGCCGCGCGCAGGTTGCCCAGCGTCTGGTCCGACAGCACCACGCCCCAGCCGAAGGTGTCAAAAGGCCGGTTGCGCTCCACCACCGTCACCTGATGGGCCGGGTTCTGCAGCTTCATCAGCAGGGCGAAATACAAACCAGCGGGGCCGCCGCCCAGGCAAAGAATGTGCATGAAAGCGTACTCTCTGGATTAATCTAGCCTTAATTGTTTAAGTTTAAAGTAAATTCGTCAAGCAGGGTTTACCGCCACCTGGAAAGCTGGTGTAACTGAGGAAGTCATCGGGGAAATGGGCAGGAGAGGGCCGCCGGCGCGGCCCGGCGGCACGCGGGCCGCCTGCAGGTGTCAGGGGGACTGGAAGCCCGCTGCGCGGTAAGTGAGCACCAGCGTGTCGCGGAACCCAGCGCCCAGCTGCTCATCCGCCGGCAGTATCGGCGTCGTCTCGTGAATCACCCGCGCGTCGTCCAGCAGCAGCGCCGTCAGCGGCTCCTTCATCACAAAGCGCACGCCGTGCGGGCCGTTGGCGTCAAACACCCGGGTCTCGCCGCCCTTCACGCCCTGGCGCGCCACCATCATCACCACCACAAAATCCACCCCGTCACGGTGCGCGCCCTCCGGCGTCGGCCGGCCCACGCCGCCCGCCGTGTCGATGCGGAACTGGTGCACCTCGATATACCAGCGCTGCGTCGGCCGCACCTGCGCAAACAGTTTGCCCAAATTTGCGATCAAATCTGTCCATGCCCCCGCCGTCGCCACGGCAGGCTCCACCGGCTCAAACCATCGCTCAAAGCCGCCGTGCAGCGCGTTGTAATCCGTCGGCTGCCAGTGCGCCCGGTGCGGCGTTTGTGTGAGTGTGCCCGCCGCCACCTCCTGTACAAAGCACGAGTGCCGGCGCTTGCGGTAATGCCCGCCATCCTTCAGGTGGGCATCCGGCGGCAGCCTGTCCCACGAGGGCACCAGCGCCTGCCAGGCCGGCGCCCAGGTGGCGCCCAGCTCCAGCGTGGCCGTCAGCTCGGCCGGGTTCAGCAGACTCAGGCCGTCCTGGCTGAGCGCCTGGCGGGCCGACTTGGGGACAGTGGCGATATTGAACATAGGCCGCTATTTTGCTTGAGGCGGCGCGGCCCGCCCGGTGACCGGCGCCGGAAACCTTTCAAACCCGAAAGGTGAAACTTGCCTACACACAGGCTGCTCAAAACTTCCCATAATGGGTCCGTCTGTTTTTCTTTTGCCTATCCGTTCAACTTGAGGAGCCATCCATGCTTTACAAATTCAAATCCAAAGACGCCGGCGATGTGATCATGCTCGAAGCCAACGGCCGCAAAGTGCTTGAAATCATCGGCAAAGACCCCGCCCCCAAAGGCATCATCCTGCCAGAGCAGATGCCCGCCGCCATCGCCGCCCTGCAAGCCGCCATCGCCCATGAAGAGGCCCACGACGCCAACGCCGAAGACGGCGTCGTCCCCGGCGACGGCCTGGGCCTGCGCCAGCGCGCCGTGCCTTTTATCGACATGCTGCAGCGCAATCTCAAGTCGGGGCATGAGGTGGTGTGGGGGGTGTAGCACCACAAGCGCCGCGGGCGCTTAGCTTCTTGAAAAGGAAAAAGCCCTGGTGACAGGGCTTTTTTCATGCTCGACCGTAAGGTGCAGCCGGCGCTTTAAAAATCATTCACCCCAGCCGCTTCAACGCGTCTTTGGCGGGTTCAACCCCTTGCATCGCCGCTTTTTTGTACCCCTCGATGGCGGTCACCTGATCCAGTGTGCCGCTCCATCCGTGGCCGTACTTTGATCTGTGTTCATTCGTCCTATGAGAGATGCGTATCTGCAGATGCCCAAACGCTATTGGCGTCTTGCTCGTCATCTCTTTACAGTCCGTCCGCAGTGCATTCTTCGGAGCTATTGTGACCAATCAGATTGAACCCTCTCGTGACGTACGCCGCGTACGCAGTGCTGCTCGGCATAGCGGCATCGTCATGTTGATAGTGGTATGTGTCGGATTGGCTTGCGTAGCAGGGCTTCAATACTTCAGGGAAATACAGTCACCACCCTTGCCGGTGGTTCAAGTAGATACTCCCGGACCAGCTGCAATTGAGCCGTCCTGGCATCTGCAATTAACCGACATCCCCGAACAGAAGGTATTTATCGGCTTCAAGCAGGCCGGGCACGTCTTTATTGACGCCTCGGATTTATGCTTGCAGCCCGGCTTTAGAGAGAACGTCCGCCATGAAGAATTGGAGCGCGAGGATGGCGAAAGGCCCCTTGCGGAGGCAAGCGATATTTCGCTACCCGACGAGTTGACCCAGAAAATTTGGTGGATTGTGAGCAGCGATGTACAGGCAGAGGACCGCACCTTTGATACCCCTTACCAATGGCTTGGTGAGCGCCTCTCATACGTCAACTACGCGTGCTTGTTTCTGGGGCAAAAGGTTAACCGAACAGCTCTCAACCAATTCCGCACACATAAATCGGAGCCCGTCGTTGCGTTGATGGGTTTTGACACCCCTTTGGATCTGTATTTGAAGGCGCACGAAGGCTGGATTGATGTGACGGATGACAACCGTGCCAGAACAATGCGGGAGCTTCCGTGGCTGCATTCCTGGATGAATAAGTTCGGCGTCAAAGGCGTTGAACAATGCGGATATTCAGAGGACGTCACGCCAGACGTAGCGCTGCTGCCGATCAAAGTAAAAATGTCGTCGAATGGCCAACAAGACGCGCACTGGTTGGTCGCAACAGGGTGCAATGTCCTTGATCACTGGTCGCTTGTGATGACGAATGAAGACGGAACAGTCTCATTCGTTTCAGTGACCATGCCACAAGACGTTGACGGGTATCGCCCCGGCAAGGTTTGGACGGTGGATATTGATAGCGATGGAATGCCGGAGTTTTTGATTGAGGCTCAGTATTACGAAGGGTCGAGTTATGTACTGCTTCGCCTGAACAAGAACAATGAGGGTGGCTATTCCTTCACTGGGGTAGCAGCGACGTCTTATGAAGGACTGTGAGTGGGGCTTGTCGCGCGAGTCCACGGGCTCGGCCGTCCCAGTTGAAGCTAGTGTCTCGTAATCCGACCCAATAGCTGTACATTCGGCTATGGCCAATCTCCTCTATCGCGGCGTAAACAAAGTTGACGACCTAGAAAACGCTGGGAGGGTATGGCCTAAAGGATCTACCTCTGAAGTGACGCCTCTGTATGACGGGCAAGTTACAAACAACGGATGGTTTAACCATGGACCATCGAAAACAAACACCGCGAGGGTCACTCAAAGTGACAAGATTACTTACGACAACAGCGGTATTTCAACCTCTCGCTCGTTATCAGAGGCAATCAAATTCGCCACTTATGGTGGCCAGGATGGTTTTATTTACGTGATTGACGCGGACCGATTGGCTCAAGAGGGTGTGACCGCGGTCGAGTTCCCGGACCCTGAGCATCCACATGAGAGGGAAGTAACTTTGATTGTGAACTCCAGGGAGCCCTTACCTCTCTCTTTAATTGTCGAGAAATTCGAAGTCCACAGCGAAGGCCGAAGAATCTAGCGGGACAGCACCAAGGCAACCCTGGGGTGTTGAATTGCACTGAAGTCTGACCCATTAATGGGTCAAATTTCGATGGAATTCAACAGTCAAAGCTCAGTTTAGGCCCGTATCCCCGATGCTTGTCCTCATCTATTCACGTCACGGGCTCTTCAGTTCCGTTTTTAGCTTTGTTGCGGAGTCAACACCTTGTCGCGTGACTTCAAAAAATTTGTCTTTTAGTTCAGGTACAGAAGAGAGCGCCTTTTGAAATTGTGGAGAGGAGAAAAACTCATGCCACGGGCTCCCATGTGTTTCTTGTTCTACTAAGCGGAGAGGTGCCTCGTCCAACCTGTTCAAAGCCGAGCTAAACAATCTAGCCTCCAACGCGGGATCAAGGCGAGCAGCCTCTTTTCTGTATCCCTCATATGCCTTGGCAACGGAGGCCTTAAACGCATAATCCTCCGCAAGCCTAAAGCGCTGCCCGACTTGCTTAGTTGCGAGCCAACCGAACCAAATAGGGGCCCCAATGCTCAGCACCGACAGGAATAGGTGCATGCAAATGACGCCCCAATTAGGATTTTGTGTCGTGATCGATTGAGACAGCAGCTCAACTCTTGCTGAACCCAATTTGGTCGCAAGCCATAGCGCGACGAGCAGAAACACTACCCAAGCACTCATAGACCAACTCAGTCGAGTCGCTCGTTGATCGAAAGCCGCCGCCAATCCTTTCGTGGTTGTGATTCGGTATGCCTCTTCACATTGATCCACAATTTTTGCCGCTTGCCCACTCAAATTGCCAAGCGCTTCCAAGTCGCGCGCTGCCATGCTGGCATCTTTGCTCGCTTTTTCGGCCGATGTTGCCGATTCCGCTGCAAATTTAACTACCCGGTTTCTGGCCTCCGCGAGGTCAGCCAAATCAATCTGTAGTGATTCGGCGACCGCGTGAGCCTGTGAAATATGTTGTATCTGCCCAGCCAATAAATCTTTGCTTGGTATCAATTGGTCAAGTTCTACTTGTATCGCTCTTAACCTTCGCGCCAGTTGCAGAGGCAGAGTCTTGGGGTCAGGAATTTGCCAAACTGACTCGCTAGGGACTGTCAATCGCCGGATAGTTTCTAGTGTTGAAACGTAGACGCTGGTTGCGACTCCGCAGTTACCACCCCAGAACTGAGGAAGCGTATTGGATCGCAATATACCCAAGCGCCTCGGGAAGTCCTGTACAGCCTTCAGGGCTGCATCGTCAATGTTGTCTGCAGCTACGCTACGAATGTCTTGAGCAAGCTGCGTGGACAACGCTGCCATGTCGTGACGAGTGACGGCGGGACAATTCCATCCCCAAGCTTCTAGAAAAGTCTGATCGCCGCTCCATCCAGCTAATATTGCCGCAGTCAGCTCATCCAAGGCTTGACACAGGGCTTCGAGGTCTTTGTGCATAGAGACTCCGTCAGAGTGGTGAAAGATCTTAGCGTTTCAACCTGTAACCTCGTAAGGGAAATAATGCCCTGCTGTTTGGGCAGCGCGTCCGCTGATTGGTACGCATGGAGTTGATCAAAGACGTTCGCGAAAAGTTTAAGCTTGCGGGTGGCCGGCAGTTGATCATCTACCCCCCCGGGGGCCCGTCCAAGGTCGTGGCGTGGCCTGCTCCGGCGGCAGCTGTGTAGTTAATCCACCTTCGCCCCAGAAGCCTTCACCACCTGCGCCCACTTCTTGTGCTCGGCGTTGATAAAGGCCGTGAACTGGGCCGGCGTGTTGCCCGAGGGGATGGCGCCCTGAGCCAAGAGCTTTTCCTTCATCGCCGGTGTGCCCAGTGCTTTCGAAGCTTCCTGCTGGATGCGGTTGACGATGTCGGGCGGCGTGTTGGCGGGGGCGAGGAGGCCAAACCAGGAGCTGGCCTCGTAGCCTTTGAGGGCAGGGCCGCCGGCTTGTTCTATGGTGGGCACGTCCGGCAGGGCGGCTGAGCGTTCGGCGCTGGTGACGGCGAGGGCTTTGAGCTTGCCGGATTTGATGAGGGCCATGGAAGAGGGCAGGTTGTCGAACATGACGTCCATGTCGCCGCCCACCAGTGCGAGTAGCGCGGGGCCGGAGCCGCTGTAGGGGAAGTGGGTCATGTAGGTGCCGCTCATGGTTTTGAAGAGCTCGCCCGCCAGGTGGATGGAGGTGCCGTTGCCGCTGGAGGCCATGTTGAAGGTGCCGGGTTTGGCTTTGGCGGCGCGTATGAAGTCGGTGACGTTGTTGATGCCGGCGGCTTTGGCTTTTTCGGTGTTGACGACCATGACGTTGGGCACGCCGGCGACCAGGGTGATGGGGGCAAAGTCTTTTTGCGGGTCGAAGGCGAGTTTTGAGTACAGGGATTTGTTGATGCCGTGGGTGCCGACGGTGCCCATGAGGAGGGTGTAGCCGTCGGGCGCGGATTTGGCGACGATGTCGGCGCCTATGTTGCCGCCGGCGCCGGCGCGGTTTTCCACGACGAAGGGTTGGCCGAAGGCTTTGGAAAGCTCGGGCGCCATGGCGCGGGCCAGGATGTCGGTGGTGCCGCCGGGCGCGAAGGGCACGACGATTTTCACGGGCTTGGCGGGCCAGCTGGCGGTTTGCGCCCAGGCCGAGGGCGAGGCCATGAAGGTGGTGAGGGCGGCGAATGCGGTGGCCAGGACGCCTGCTGTGTAGCGAGGTGAACGAAAGAATGTTTTGGAATTCAAAGGGCTCTCCAGAGGGATGGCCGGCGGCGGTTGCCGGGGGTCACTGAAAGATAGCGTCCGCAGGCACACGCTTCAAGAGGGTTTAACCCGGGACTTTGAGGGTCCTTTCTTCAATCTGCGTAGTCTGTGGATGAATTTCTATCCGCAGATGACGCAGATTTCCGCAGATTAAAGACAAGACATCAGGAAAGTTTTGATTGATTGGCGAAACCTGTGGACGAAAAAAAAGCCGCCCGGCGAACCAGGCGGCTTGGCTGTCCAGGCAGCGAATGATCAGTCGGCAAACTTGCCGGCGGCTTCGATCACGGGCTTGAGCTTGGCGATCTCAGACACGACGAAAGCCTTGTGGGCGGCGGGCTCGACGCGTTTGTCGGTCACGACCACGGCGCCCAGGCCTTCCTGCTTCTTGATGAAGTCGGGGTCTTTGAGGGCGATCTTCAGCGCGTTGTTGAGCTGGGTCAGCACGGCGGGGGGCGTGCCCTTGGGTGCGTAGAGGCCGTGCCAGATGGTGAGGTCAAAGCCTTTCAGGCCCATTTCCTGCAGCGTGGGGTAGTCTTTGAGCAGCTTGTTGTTGCTCAGGGGCTTGGCGGTGGTCACGGCAAAGGCCTTGACGCGGCCGGCTTCGATCTGGCCGGTGGTGTTGGTGGTCTGGTCGCACATCATGTCGACCTGGCCGCCGACCAGCGCATTCATGGCGGGCGCGGTGCCGCCGAAGGGGATGGTGGTCATCGCGTCCTTGGCCTTGATGGCCGACTGCCACATCAGGCCGCACAGGTGCGATGCGGAACCCAGGCCGGCGTGGGCGATGTTGAGCTTGCCGGAGTTGGCGCGGATGTAGTTCTCGAAATCGCGGTAGTTGTTGGCGGGCAGCTGGGGCTTGCCGATGATGGTCATGGGCACTTCGTTGATCATGCCGAGGTACTCAAAATCGTCGGGCATCTTGTACGGCAGCTTGCGGTACAGGGCGGGCGCGGCGGCCATGCCGATGTGGTGGACGAGCAGGGTGTGGCCGTCGGGCGTGGCGCGGGCCACCTTGGCAACGCCGATGGTGCCGCCGGCGCCGTTGACGTTTTCCACCACGAAGTTGGCGTTGCCGCCCATGGCCTTGCGCATGGCCTCGGCCAGGTCACGCGCGACGCGGTCGGTCGGGCCGCCGGCCGCGAAGGGCACCACCAGGCTGATGGGCTTGGAGCTGGGGAAGGCGGTTTGCGCGTGCGCGGCAAACACGGTGCTTGCGGCAGCGGCGAGGACTAACAGGCTTTTCTTCATGATGAGCGTCTCCTTGAATCTGAAGGCGCCAAGTTTACGGTCCCCTTACCGCCCCAACATCGCGGGAACTACGTAAGGGGTAGCCCCCGGTTGGAATAAGCCCACCCCCGTCCAGGCTCACTTCGTGTAGCCTGTTCCCCCCTTCCAGGGGGCGTGAAATTAGCCCACCCCTGTCCGGGCTCACTTCGTGTAGCCCGTTCCCCCCTCTAGGGGGCGGCGCCTGGGGCCGGCAAAGCCGGACCCTCGGCCCCCGCTGGTGAATACCCGCCCTTCGCACGCACAGGATTCTTCAACCCAGCATGAGCCGCGGGACTGGCTTTGCCAGACCGCAGGCGGGCGGCCCCCTCGGGGGGCAGGGAGCTACACGAAGTGAGCGACCGTGGGGGCTCTACTTGTAACTTCTGGCGTCTTCAATAACCTTGCCGTCGTTGGGGAGACTGCCGGGCGCCACCAGCTGCACGGTGCCGCGCAGCTTGGTCACGTCGCGTATCGCTTCGCTGATGCGCTGGTCCAGCCCGTCGGGCGTCGAGGCCGCCTCGACCTGCAGGTGCATGCTGTCGTTGGCCATCTCGCCGCTGACGACCAGCCTGGCCTTGAGCACTTCGGGAAAGCGTTTGGTGATGTCGGCGACCTGGCCGGGGTGCACAAACATGCCGCGCACTTTCACGGTCTGGTCGGCCCGGCCCATCCAGCCCTTGATGCGGGTGTTGCTGCGGCCGGTGGGGCAGGTACCCGGCAGCACGGCCGAGAGGTCACCCGTGCCGAAGCGGATCAGCGGGTAGTCGGGGTTGAGCGTGGTGACGACGAGCTCGCCGACCTCGCCTTCGGCCACCGGGTCGCCGGTGCCGGGGCGCACGATTTCCACAATCACGTCTTCGTCGAGCACCAGGCCTTGGCGGGCCTCGGTCTCATAGGCGATAAGGCCCAGGTCGGCCGAGGCATAGCACTGGTAGGCGGCGATGCCGTGCTCGGCGAACCAGTCGCGCAGGCTGGGCGGGCAGGCTTCGCCCGAGACCATGGCGCGGGTCACGCTGGGCAGCGCGACCTCCATCTCGGCAGCCTTGTCGACAATGATTTTCAGGAAGCTGGGCGTGCCCACATAGCCGGCGGGCTTGAGCTCGGCCATGGCCTGCACCTGCTGCTCGGTCTGCCCGGTGCCGCCGGGAAAGACGGTGCAGCCCAGCGCATGGGCGCCGCTTTCCATCATGGCGCCGGCCGGCACGAAGTGGTAGCTGAAGCAGTTGTGCACCAGCTGCCCGGGCCTGAAGCCGGCGGCGTACAGCGCGCGCGCCATACGCCAGTAGTCCTTGCGTGTGCTGTCGGGCTCGTAAATCGTGCCGGGGCTGGCAAACACGCGCGGCATGGCGGCGCCATAGCGCAGCGCGCTGAAGCCGCCGAAAACATCGCCGCCGGCCTGGCGCGAAGCCTGCTGGCGTTCGAGCAGCTCGTACTTGCGCGTGACAGGCAGGCGCGCCAGCGCGGCGCGCGAGCTCACGGCCGCGGCGTCCACATCTTTGAGAATGCCCGCAAAAGCCGGTGCATGCGCCTTGGCATGCGCGACCTGTTGCGGCAGCGATGCAAACTGGGCAGCTTCGCGGTCGGCGTGGGGGCGGTGTTCCAGGGTGTCGAAGAAATTGCTCATGTTCTTCCCCTCCCTTAAGCCAACCAGCGCTTGCGGCGCTTGTAGCTTTTGACATCTTTAAAGCTCTTGCGCTCGCCGCCGCCCATGCCCAGGTAAAACTCTTTCACGTCCTCGTTGTTGGCCAGGTCGGCGGCGGCGCCGTCCATCACCACGCGGCCGCTTTCCATGATGTAGCCGTAGTCGGCGTACTTCAGCGCCATGTTGGTGTTCTGCTCGGCCAGCAGGAAGGTGACTTTCTCTTTCTGGTTCAGGTCCTGCACGATGTTGAAGACTTCCTCAACGATCTGCGGCGCCAGGCCCATGGAGGGTTCGTCCAGCAGCACCATCGATGGGTTGGCCATCAGCGCGCGGCCAATGGCGCACATCTGCTGCTCGCCGCCCGAGGTGTAGGCCGCCTGTGAGGTGCGCCGCGTCTTGAGGCGCGGGAAGTAGTTGTACACCTTCTCCAGGTTGGCCGCGACTTCGGCCTTGCTGCTGCGCGTGTAGGCGCCGGTCATCAGGTTTTCCTCGATGGTCAGGTGGGCAAAGCAGTGCCGCCCTTCCATGACCTGCACTACGCCGCGCTTGACGAGGTCGGCCGGCGAGAGGTTTTCAATGCGCTCGCCGCGCAGCTCGATGGAGCCCTTGGTGACCTCGCCGCGCTCGCCCTTGAGCAGGTTGGAGATGGCGCGCAGCGTGGTGGTCTTGCCCGCGCCGTTGCCGCCCAGGATGGCCACGATGCGGCCCTCGGGCACCTGCAGCGAAACGCCCTTGAGGACCAGGATCACGTGGTTGTAGATGACCTCGATGCCGTTGACGTTGAGAACGATGTTGGGTGTGTCCATAATTTTTCCTGCCAATCTTGAGAGCTGCCGGCAAGGCGATCAGCCCTCAAGGCTGGCGGCTCGCGAGAGCCGCGCCCCACCCGCCTGGCGGGAGGGTGGGTGTGGGTGCCGTCAGTACATGGCAAAGCCAGGCTGAGCGCCCATGCCGCTCAGGACTGGCAATCGGCCGGTGTGCGCGCCGTCAGCTTCTTCTCGGTGGCGTACTTGGCGGCGGTGGTCTTGACCAGCGGCTTGATCACCTGCTCGTCAGCCTGCAGCCAGTCGGAGGTGAACTTCCATTCCTTGCCGTCCCAGGTGTGGATGCGCGCCCAGGCCGAGCCCATGTGGTCGGAGCAGGAGGTGCTGATGGGCCGCATCACGCCGGCAAAGCCCAGCGCGTCGAGCTTGGCCTGGGTGAGGTTCAGGTTCTCCAGGCCCCAGCGCACCTGCTCGCCGGTCATGATCTTGCCTTTGCCGAAGCGCTCCTGCGCGGAGCGCAGGCCTTCGACGCCCAGCATGGCGCTCATGGCGCCGCGCATGTACAGCACCTGGCCGACTTCTTCTTTCGGGCCCGTGCCCTGGCCCTTGCCGTGCACCATGGACAGCATGTCCTTGACGAGCTTGGAGTTGGGCTCGGCGCCGTGCTGCATGGTCACGGCGTTGTAGCCCTTGGCGCCTTCGGCCACGTCTTTCACGTCAGGCTCGGCGCCGGCCCACCACACGCCGTACATCTTCTCGCGCGGATAGCCGGTGGCCTGCGCTTCCTTGATGGCGGTGGTGTTCATGATGCCCCAGCCCCACAGCGCGACGTAGTCGGGGCGCGCCTGGCGGATCTGCAGCCAGGTGGCTTTCTGCTCGACGCCGGGCGCGGTCACGGGCAGCAGCTGCAGGGTGAAGCCGTGCATGGCGGCGCGCTCCTGCATCAGCGGGATAGGTTCTTTGCCGAAGGGGGAGTCGTGGTAGACCAGCGCGACGCGCTTGCCCTTGAGCTTGTCGAAGCCGCCTTCCTTCTTGGCGATGGCCTGCAGGATGGCATCGGCGGCGACCCAGTAGGTGCCGGCGATCGGGAAGTTCCATTTGAAGATGGAGCCGTCGGCGCTTTCGCTGCGGCCGTAGCCCACGGTCACCACGGGGATCTTGTCGACCGGGGCTTTTTCGGTGATGGCGAAGGTGGCGCCGGTGGACAGCGGCTGCACCAGGGTGGCGCCGCCGTTCTTGCCCTTCAGGCGCTCATAGCATTCCACGCTGCGCGCGGTGTCGTAGCCGGTTTCGCATTCCTCGAACGAGATCTTCACGCCGTTGATGCCGCCGCGCGCGTTGACCAGCTTGAGGTAGTCCACATAGCCGTTGGCCCAGGGCACGCCGTTGGGTGCGTAAGGCCCGGTGCGGTAAGAAAGCACGGGGAAGAACTGCTCTTTTGCCTGGGCGTAAGCGCCGGTCGTCACCAAGGACGAAGCGCCGGTGGCGAGGATGGCCACTGCCAACATCAATTTACGAATCTTCATTGTTGTCTCCTGGGAAATAGTCATGAACACACTGAAAAACTCAAAAAGAAAAATTCAAAAGGAAAAACGGACACCTCAGTAAACGATTTAACAGTCCATAGCGCATTGGTGATTGCGAGCAGGTCAATGGGGAAATGGCCATAGCCTGAGCTTTTGTTTCCCGACCGCCCACAGCTTGGCCAAGCCATGCGGCTCCACAATCAAAAACCACACAATCAGCCCGCCGAAAATCATCAGCTCCGCGTGCGAGATGCCGGCCGTCGAAATCGAAATACCCAGCCCGCCCGCCAGCACCGGCAGCAGCTGGCTCAGCACGATGGGCAGCACCACGATGAAGGCCGCGCCGAAGAAGCTGCCCATGATGGCGCCCATGCCGCCGATGATCACCATGAAGAGCAGGCGGAAGGAATAGTCCACCGAGAAGGCGGCCGGCTCCCAGGCGCCCAGGTAGATAAAGGCCCACAGCCCGCCGGCGATGCCGATGATGAAGGAGCTGACGGCGAAGGCGCTGAGCTTGGCGTACATGGGGCGTATGCCGATCACCGCGGCGGCCACGTCCATGTCGCGTATGGCCATCCACTCGCGGCCAATGGCGCTGCGCACCAGGTTCTTGGCCAGCAGGGTGATCACCACCACGATGGCCAGGCAGAACAGGTATTTGCTCACGGCGCTTTCAATCGGCAGGCCGAAGACCTGCAGGTTGGACACCGAGACGGAGCCCGAGGGCGTGTCCATGGTGAACCACTTGATGCGCAGGAACATCCAGTCGCTGAAGAACTGCGCGGCCAGCGTGGTCACCGCCAGGTACAGGCCCTTGACGCGCAGGCTGGGCAACCCGAACAAAATGCCGAACAGCATGGAACACAAGCCGCCCAGGATGAGTGCCGGGATCAGCGGCATGCCGGGAATGCGCGCGAAGAAGTTGTAGGCGCCGTAAGCCCCCACCGCCATGAAGGCGCCCGAGCCCAGCGAGATCTGCCCGCAATAGCCGACCAGGATGTTGACGCCCACAGCCGCCAGCGAAAAGATCAAAAAGGGAATCAGGATGGCGCGGAACAAATAGTCGCTGGCCAGCAGCGGCACGGCGATAAAGGCAAAGGCCAGCAGCAGGCCTATGGCCACCCGGTCCTGCAGGATCGGAAAGATCTGCTGGTCGGCGCGGTAGCTGGTTTTGAACTGGCCGTTTTCTCTGTAAAACATGGTTTTTCTTTAGGTAAAAAGCGGCTCAGACGCGGTCGATTATTTTTTCGCCAAAAAGACCCTGGGGCCTGACGAGCAGGACGCAAAGTGCCAAGACATAGGCAAACCAGATTTCAATGCCGCCACCCACATAAGGGCCAAGAAACACCTCAGCCAGTTTTTCACCCACGCCCAGGATCAATCCGCCCACAATGGCGCCGGGCACCGAAGTCAGGCCGCCCAGGATGACCAGCGGCAGCGCCTTGAGCGCCAGCACCGACAGCGAGAACTGCACGCCCAGCTTGCTGCCCCAGATCACGCCAGCGACCAAGGCCACAAAGCCGGCGACGCTCCACACAATGACCCAGATGCGGTTCAGCGGGATGCCGATGGACTGGGCGGCCTGGTGGTCGTCGGCCACGGCGCGCAGCGCGCGGCCGGTGCCCGTGTACTGGAAGAAGGCGGCCAGCGCCGCCACCAGGGCGGTGGCGATGAGTGCGGCGACCAGGTCTTCCTGGTTCACCAGCAGGCCGCCCTGGAAGACGCTGTCCAGAAGGAAGAGCGGGTCCTTGGGCATGCCCACGTCGATCTTGTAGATGCTGGAGCCGAAGATGGTCTGGCCGAAACCGTCGAGGAAGTAGGAAATGCCCAGGGTCGCCATCAGCAGCGCGACGCCTTCCTGGTTGACGAGCTTGCCGAGCACCAGCTTTTCGATCAGCCAGGCGGTCACCACCATGATGGCCAGCGCGGCCACGAAGGCGAGCCCGTTGTTGATGAACTTGTTGTCCAGGCCGGTCCACTGCGGAATCCATTCCGAAAACCGGGCCATGGCCAGCGCCGCGAACAGCACCATGGCGCCCTGCGCGAAATTGAAGACGCCCGAGGCCTTGTAGATCAGCACAAAGCCGAGCGCGACCAGCGAATACAGCATGCCGGACATCAGGCCGCCGATGATGGTTTCAAGAACGGGACCTAGCATCAGGCTCCCCCTGTTGCGGGCTCACTTCGTGTAGCCGCCTCTCCCCCTGAGGGGGACGCCGCCTGTGGCCCGGCAAAGCCGAAGGTGTTGTACACCCCCGTTGCATGCTCACTTCGTGTAGCCACCTCCCCCCTTGCAGGGGGCACCGCCAGCCGCCCGGCAAAGCCGGTTCGGCGGCGGTCGCTTGAAGAGTTGAATTGGAGTTGTGTTTGCATGGTTAGTGGCTGGTTCCGAGGTAAGCCCGGATCACGTCTTCGTTGTTGCGTACTTCGTCGGGGGTGCCGTCGCCGATTTTTTTGCCGTAGTCGAGCACGACCACGCGGTCGGAGATGTCCATCACCACGCCCATGTCGTGTTCAATCAGGACCACGGTGGTGCCGAACTCGTCGTTCACGTCGAGCACAAAGCGGCACATGTCCTGCTTTTCCTCGACGTTCATGCCGGCCATGGGTTCGTCGAGCAGCAGCACCTGGGGCTCCATGGCCAGGGCCCGGCCCAGGTCCACGCGTTTTTGCAGGCCATAGGGAAGCTGGCCGACGGGGGTCTTGCGGTAGGCCTGGATTTCCAGGAAGTCGATGATTTTCTCGACCGCCTCGCGGTGCATGATTTCTTCTTTTTCGGCCGGGCCTATGCGCAGGGCCTGCAGCAGCAGGTTGCTTTTGATCTTGAGGTTGCGGCCCGACATGATGTTGTCGAGCACGCTCATGCCCTTGAACAGCGCCAGGTTCTGGAAGGTGCGCGCCACGCCCATCACCGCCACCTGGTGGCTGTTCATGTGCTTGAAGGTCTGGCCGCGAAAGGTGATGGAGCCCTGCTGCGGCGAATAGACGCCGTTGATGCAGTTGAGCATGGAGCTTTTGCCGGCGCCGTTGGGGCCGATGATGGCGCGTATCTCATGCTCCTTCACGTTGAAAGAGATGTCCGACAGCGCTTTCACGCCGCCGAAGCTCAGGGAGATGTTCTTGACGTCGAGGATGACGTCGCCGATTTTCTTGCTCATGCTGCCGCCTTCACAGGCTCAAAAGTCCGGGTGTCGCTGATCTTGAGCGTTGCGCTCACGCTGCCGCTGCGGCCGTCTTCAAACTTCACGGTAGTCTCAATGAACTGCTCGGCCTTGCCGCCGTAGAGCGCATCGATCAGGGGCTGGTATTTCTCGGCGATAAAACCGCGCCTGACCTTGTTGGTGCGTGTGAGCTCGCCGTCGTCGGCGTCCAGCTCCTTGTGCAGCACCAGGAAGCGGCTGATCTGCGAGCCGGCCAGCAGGGCGTCCACGCTGAGGTCGGCGTTGACTTTCTCGACGCATTCCTGGATGAGCTGGTAGACCTCGGGCTTTTGTGCCAGGTCGGTGTAGCCGGCGTAGGGCAGGTTGCGGCGCTCGGCCCAGTTGCCGACGGCGTCGAAGTCGATGTTGATCATCACGCAGACTTTTTCGCGCCCGTCGCCGTAGGCCACGGCTTCCTTGATGTGTGGGAAGAACTTGAGCTTGTTCTCCACATACTTGGGCGCGAACATGGCGCCGTCGTTGGCGCCGCCCTTGATGCGGCCCACGTCTTTCACGCGGTCGATGATCTTGAGGTGGCCGCTGGCGTCCAGGAAGCCCGCGTCGCTGGTGCGGTACCAGCCGTCGGCGCTCAGCACCTCGGCAGTGGCCGTGGGGTTTTTATAGTATTCCCGCAGCAGGCCGGCCGACTTCACGAGGATTTCGCCGTTCTCGGCCACCTTGATCTGCACGCCCTCGATGGGCACACCCACGGTGTCGGCGCGCGCCTGGTTGTCGGGCTGCAGGCAGACGAACACGGCGGTTTCGGTTGAGCCGTAGAGCTGCTTGAGGTTGATGCCGATGGAGCGGTAAAAGGTGAAGAGGTCGGGCCCTATGGCCTCGCCGGCGGTGTAGGCCACGCGCACCCGCGAAAAGCCCAGGGTGTTGCGCAGCGGGCCGTAAACCAGCAGGCCGCCCAGCGCGTACAGCGCGCGGTCCAGCGCGGCCACGGGCTTGCCGTCCATCAGCGCGGGGCCGGCGCGTTTGGCCACGCCCATGAAGTAATGGAACATGCCGCGCTTGAGGCGGCCCGCGTCTTCCATGCGGATCATCACCGTGGTCAGCAGGCCTTCAAAAATGCGCGGCGGCGCGAAGTAATAGGTCGGGCCGACTTCCTTGAGGTCAATCGTCACTGTGCTCGCGCTTTCGGGGCAGTTGACCACATAGCCGCAGGCCAGCCACTGGGAATAGCTGAAGATGTTCTGGCCTATCCACGCCGGCGGCAGGTAGGCCAGCACTTCCTCGCGGGAGGTGAGCCTGTCGAAATCGGCGCCGGCCCTGGCGCGGTCCAGCAGGGTGTTGTGGGTGTGGACCACGCCCTTGGGGTTGCCCGTGGTGCCCGAGGTGAAGAACATCGCCGCCACGTCGTCGGGGCTGGCTTTTTCAACTTCGGCCTTGAAGAAGCCCGGCTGTGCGGCGGCAAAGCCTTTGCCCGTTTCCAGCAGCGCGTCCAGCGACTGCAGGCCGGGTTCGGCATAGTTGCGCAGGCCGCGCGGGTCGTCGTAAACAATGTGCGCCAGCTGCGGGCACTGGCCGCGTATCTCCAGCAGCTTGTCGACCTGCTCCTGGTCTTCCACCAGCGCAAAGCGCACGTCGGCGTTGTTGATCGGGAAAATGCACTCGGCGCCCACCGCGTCCTGGTACAGCGGAATGGGGATGGCGCCCAGCGACTGCGCGGCCAGCATGGTGGCGTAAAGCCGCGGCCGGTTGGCGCCGATGACGACCATGTGCTCGCCGCGCCCCAGGCCCAGCTGGTGCAGGCCGCAGGCGATGTGCTCCACCAGCTGCGCCATGGCGGCCCAGCTGTGCGCCTGCCAGATGCCGTACTCCTTTTCGCGCATGGCGGCGTCGCCGGGGCGCTCGGCCGCATGTTTGAGCAGCAATCGTGGGAACGTGGTCTGCATTCGCTTTTTGTCTCCGTTCTGCGCGGTTTTTCAGGAAAACCGCTGGTATGGGGCGAATAGTAGGACCGGCTTTGACGCTATGGTGTCATTGCAACGACAATTTCCGGGTAAGTCCTACTGGGGTGTCCCCGGGGTTCGGCCGGTTTATCGGATAAAGCGGCCGTCGCGCGAAACCATGGTCAGTTCCACGAAGCGCGAGGCATTGCGGGCCGAATCGCTGAAGCTCACTTCAAAGCCGCCGAGGTCGTAGCGCTTGAGGTTCCAGGTGCTGTCGATGAAGGCGGCGCGGCTCGGGTTCTTGCCGGCGCGGCGCAGCGCCTCGGCGAACACGCGGGCATTGATATAGCCTTCCAGCGCGAGGTGCGAAGGCTCCAGCGCCACGCCGGCGGCCTTCCAGGCCTGCTGGAATTCGCGCACCATGGGCACCACGGTGTTGCCCGGCAGCGGCACCACCTGCGACACCGCGATGCCGGTGGCATCTTCCCCCATGGCCTTGAGCGTGGCCGCCGCGCCCATGATGGACAGGGCATAGAGCGACAGCCCCTTGCGCTGCGCGCGTATCGCCTTCACGAAATCGATGGTCGGCTTGCCGGCCAGCCCCACCAGCACGGCCTCGGGGTTGGAGGCTGCGATTTTTTCGGCTGCCGCGCCGGCGTCCGAGGCGTTGTTTTCCACGGTGACCGTCGCGGTCGCGTCCAGCTTGTGCCTGGCCATGGAGCGCTGCGTGGCGTCGAAGACTTCCTTGCCGAAGGAGTTGTTCTGGTAGGCGATGGCGATGCGCTTGATGCCTATGGTCGCCAGGTGCTGCACCAGCTGCTCGGCCTCGTCGGCATAGCTGGCGCGTATGTTGAAGACGTTGCGCGCATTGGCCGGCCGCGCCGACAGCGCCCCTGAAAACGGCGCGAAGAAAGGCATGCCCGAGTCCATCACCTGCGGCAGCATGGCCTCGATCATGGGCGTGCCCATGCAGTTGAAGAGCGCGAAGTTGCTTTTGTCGTCGATAAAGCCCTTGACGTTGCCCAGCGCGCGCTTGACGTCATAGCCGTCGTCGGCCACCACGAGTTCCACGGGGCGGCCGTTCACGCCGCCCCTGGCGTTGATGCCGGCGAAGCAGGCCTTGGCGCCCTGGTGCATGGCCTGGCCCAGCCCGCCCAGCGGCCCGCTCAGGGCAATGGATTGGGCGATGCGGACCGGGCCGCTGTCTTGCGCATGCGCCGGGCCGTAGAAGGCGGCCGGCACGGCGGCGAGCGCGCCCAGCATGCGGCGGCGTGTGGGTTGGCGGGTGCTTGTCAGTGAATCGGTTTTCGCGCTGGTGGCCGTGCTGGTCATGGGTTTGTCTCCTGGTTGTCGTGGGGCTGGTGATGCACGCGTGAAGGCTCTTGGCGGCCTGTGTACGCGGGGCAGATGCTATGCTTTGAACGCGCGGCCGACTGTCTGTGCGACGACAATCCAAGGGTTGCGCCCGCCCGGGCTTTCCCTGATCCGCCACCCCGTTTCTTGCTTGAACATTGCGAGCATGGCCACCGAGTCACCCCTTCACCAGCGCCGCAGAGCGCCCACACCGGACGAGCTGCGCGGCATCCCCTGGCTGCCGCTGCTGCTGCCCGATGAGCGGGCACGCGCGGTGGCCGTGCTGCAGGTCGGCGATGCCGCGCCGGGCGATTACGTGTGCCGCGTCAGCCGGCCGGTGACCTACTGGTTCGGCGTGGTCGAGGGCCTGCTCAAGATGAGCAGCGACAACGCGCAGGGCATGACCATGACCTTTGCCGGCCTGCCGCCCGGCGGCTGGTTCGGCGAAGGCACGGCGCTCAAGCGCGAGCCCTACCGCTACAACATCCAGGCGCTGCGCAAAAGCGTGGTGGCCGGCCTGCCCATAGACACCTTCCACTGGCTGCTGGACCATTCCATCGGCTTTAACCGCTTTGTGATGAACCAGCTCAACGAGCGCCTGGGCCAGTTCATCGCCGCGCGCGAGATCGACCGCATGAACAACCCCGACATCCGCGTGGCGCGCAGCCTGGCCGCGCTGTTCAACCCGGTGCTTTACCCCGGTGTGGGGCAGGTCCTGCGCATCACGCAGCAGGAGATGGCCTACCTGGTGGGCCTGTCGCGCCAGCGCGTGAACGAGGCGCTCAGCGCCCTGCAGGACCAGGGATTTATCCGCATCGAATACGGCGGCCTGCGCGTGCTGGACCTGGAGGCGCTGCGCTCCAGCGTGTTCGCCGCCAAGGACGAGGGCGCTTCGCCCGCGCCCCGACGTTAGCGGCTAAGGAGCGAGGCCGGCGATGGCCTGGCGCAGGTTGTCCCGGGCACGGGCTTCCAGCGCGGCCTGGAAATGCGGCGTGCTGTAGAGGGCGGGCCGGGCCAGGAAGGCCTGCAGAATCTCCGCGCGCTTGCCGCGAAACACAGCTTCAGGCACAAACGCGTATTCCTGCCGTATCTGCTCTTCGTATTCCGCAAAACGCGGCGGCAGGGCGCCCAGGATGGACAGGTCGATATCCACCAGCAGTTGCGCATCGGGCGCCACCGGCAGCGCGCTGTGGCAGGTGGCCATGATCAGGTCGTCGACCCGCTGCACGGCGGCCGGTGCCGCGCCATGGCTTTGCAGCACGGTGCGGGCCCAGTCGGCGCTTTGCCGCTCGTTGTCATGGCGCTGGGTGTCGTAGACGGCGTCATGGAACCACAGCGCGATTTCCACCTCGCCAGGATTTTCGGCCAGGTGGCGGGTCGCCTCGAAATGCGTGAGGCATTCCGTGAGATGTTGCAGCGTGTGGTACTTGCGATGCGGCTCCGAATAGCGCGCCAGCAGCTGGTCAAACACACTGCGGGTGATGGTGCGCGGCGCGAGCGCGCTGGTGCAGCGCCGCCAGGAGCGGGCCAGCAGGTCTTGGAACTCGGGGGTGGTGTGCGCCATCAGTAGAGCGTGGATTTTTGCCGCGCCGGCAGTTCGCGGTCGTATTGTTCGCCGTCTATGGCGGCGGCCGTCAGCGCCTGCAGCATGGCGCCGGGCGTGGGCACGCCCTCGGGCCGGCTTTGCGGCGCGGCCTGCCAGAGTTTGGAGCGCTGCAGCGCCCGCGCGCACTGGAAGAACACCGTCTCGACACTGATCACCAGCACGCAGTGCGGCGGCTTTCCTTCCACGGCAAAGCGCTGCAGCATCCCGGGCTCGATGCTGATGCGGGCACGGCCGCACACGCGCAAGGTTTCGCCGACACCGGGAACGAAAAAAATTAGCGCCACCCGCGGGTCGATCAGCAGGTTGCGCAGGCTGTCGATGCGGTTGTTGCCGCGGCGTTCCGGCAGCAGCAGGGTCTTGTCGTCCTGGATGGCGACAAAGCCCGGCGGGTCTCCGCGCGGCGAGGCATCGAGCCCGCCCGGCCCCGAGGTGGCCAGTACCGCGAAAGGCGAGGCGCGAATCAGGTCCTGGTAGGCCGGGTGCAGGTAGCCGACCTCTTTTTTCACAGAGGCTTCGCCGACGGCGCCGAACAGCGCTTCCAGTTGCGGCAGGCTGGTGATGGTGTGGGGGGCGGCGGGTGCGTTCATGGCGGATGCGTTCATGGATGGGACTTTATCGCTTTGATGTGGATGCGCACAACGCCTCCACCAGCCGGAGGGCGGGCGCCGACAGCTGCTCGAAGCTGCGCGCGCAGATCAGCAATTGCCGGTCGGCCCAGGGGTCGGAAAGCTTGAGCAAACGCAGCTTGCCCGTGCCCGCGTGGCGTTCAGCCGCGATTGCCGGCACCACGGCCACACCGACGCCGGCTTCGACCATGCGGCAGACGGCTTCAAAGCTGCGCAGCCGTATGCGGGTGCGCATGCGCAACCCCAGGCGCTGGGCTTGCAGCGTCAGGTGCTGGTGCAGGGCGCTGTCCTCGCCCAGGCCGACAAAGTCGTGGGCCAGTGCCTGCGCGAATGCGATCTGGCGCTGGCGGCCAAAGCCGCCGCGTGCGGGCGCCACCAGCACCAACTGGTCGCGCCGGAAGGGCTTGGCTTCAAGGCTTGAAATATCGGTGGAGTCGGCCACGATGCCCAGGTCGGCCGTCTGGGCCAGCAGCTGCGAAACGATCACATGGCTGGGGCGCTCTTCAAGGTCCACATCCATGGCCGGGTGGGTGTTGAGGAAGTCTGCCAGCGGCTGCGGCAGGTAGCCGGTGATGGCGGCGGTGTTGGACAGCAAGCGCACCCGGCCCGCCAGGCCGCCCGCGTAGTCGGCGATCTCGCCGTGCATGTGCTCTATCTGCTGCAACACCAGGCGCGCATGGTGGGCCACGGCCAGGCCGGCCTTGGTCGGCTTCACGCCAGCACGCAGGCGCTCCAGCAGCGGCACGCCCAGGGCGTCTTCCATGCCGCGTATGCGCGCGCTGGCCGAGGCCAGCGCCAGGTGCGAAAGCCGGCTGCCCGCCGTGATGCTGCCCGTGTCGATGACGTGCAGGAACAGCCGGAGGTCGACGAGGTCAAAGCGGATGTTGGCGTGCATGGTGTGGCGATCTGGGCTTTAGCCTTCGGAATCAACGAAGGCTGCCAGCGCATATTACCGCTTGAGTGCGGAGCATGCCGCTGCGCAGAATCGGCCCCATGAACTTGCACACCGTCACCAGCGCCGGACACGAAACCTTGTTGATGGCCATCGTCGCCGCCGTATTCCTGCTGGCTGGCCTGGTCAAGGGTGTGGTGGGGCTGGGCTTGCCGACGCTGTCCATGGGCTTGCTGGCCGGCGTGATGCCGCCCGCGCAGGCGGCGGTGATTTTGATACTGCCTTCGTTTTTAACGAATGCCTGGCAGATGTGGGATGGCGGCGCGCTGGGCCGGCTGCTCAGGCGCCTCTGGCCTTTGCAGCTTGGCGTGGCTGCCGGAACGCTGTGGGCGCCCGTGAGCCTTGTCACCCTCAATGCCACTATCGCCTCGGCGGGCCTGGGGGCCGCATTGATGGCCTATGCCGTGCTGGGGCTGGTGGCCGCCCCGATGGCGGTGCCCCGCCGTGGCGAGGCGTTTTCTTCCAGCGCCGCCGGGCTCATCACCGGCGCCATCACGGCGGCCACGGGGGTGTTTGTCTTTCCGGCCGTGCCTTACCTGCAGGCCCTGTCGCTGAAGAAAGATGAGCTGGTGCAAGCGCTGGGGCTGTCCTTCACCGTTTCCACCGTCGCGCTCTTTGCGCGCCTGGTGCTTGAAGGCTCATTCTCGGAGGCCGCGTTGCCCGGCGGCTGGAGCTGGCTGGTGGCTTTGCCGGCGGCATTGCTGGGAATGGCGGCGGGCCAGATGCTGCGCGGCCGGTTGAATGAGAAAAACTTCAAGCGGCTGTTTTTTGCGGGCCTGCTGGCCATAGGCCTGTATATGGTCATTGGCAGCGCCATACGCTGGCTTGCAGGCTAAGCACCGGATGGGCGCCGGGTGGGACAATACGGGGACACGGCCGCTGCTGCGCAACCCTGCGGCCCCCGTTGCCATCAATTACCCAGCCCATGCAAGACCCTCTCAAACCCGGCGCCGGGCCCAAGCCCACGGGCGCCGCCGTCCGTATCCCCAAAGCCGCCGCACCGGCGAAGGCGCCGGGCGCGCCCGCCGCGACTGTGCGCCTGAACAAGCGCATGGCCGAACTGGGCCTGTGCTCGCGCCGTGAGGCCGATGACTGGATCGCGCGCGGCTGGGTGCGCGTGAACGGCGCGCCGGCCGTGATGGGCCAGCCCGTCGCTGCGGACGCGCGCATCGAGGTCGACCGCCAGGCCGAGCAGCAGCAGCGCCTGCAGGTCACCATCCTGATCAACAAGCCGGTCGGCTATGTCAGCGGCCAGGCCGAAGACGGCCATGAGCCGGCCGTGGCGCTGGTGCAGCCGCAAAACCGCTGGCGCGAATGCAACAGCCGCATGCGCTGGGGCCACGAACAATTGCGCGGCCTGGCGCCGGCCGGGCGGCTGGACATCGACTCGATAGGCCTGCTGGTGCTGACGCAGGACGGGCGCGTGGCGCGGCAGCTGATCGGCGAGGATTCCGAGATTGAAAAAGAGTACCTGGTGCGCGTCAGCTATGGGCCGGAAACCACCAATGTGCAGGCCCTGTTCCCTGCCGAAAAACTGGCGCTGCTGAACCACGGCCTGAGCCTGGACGGCCAGGCGCTGCGGCCCGCGCAGGTCTCATGGCAAAACCCGGAACAGCTGCGTTTTGTGCTCAAAGAGGGCAAAAAACGCCAGATTCGGCGCATGTGCGAGCAGGTGGGGCTGTTTGTGACCGGCCTCAAGCGGGTGCGCATAGGCCGGGTCAACCTGGGGCACCTGCCGGTGGGGCAGTGGCGTTACCTGGCGCCGCACGAGCACTTCTAGCGCCGTTCAAAGCCCGCCGGCGGTGGACCGATGGGTACTGCTGTCCTACTTGGACCCGCGCCAACGGACGGCAGCATCGGGCGGGTGGGGGCCTAAAGTGGGTTTTATGGCACTGATTACCTACCTCGTCGAGGACAACGAGATCGTCCTGGAGAACCTGATCGAGGCGCTGCGGGAGATTGCCTCCGTCGAGGTCACGGGCCATGGAGCGACCCAGGCCGAGGCCAGCCAGTGGCTGGGCACGCACAACGGCGAGTGGCACCTGGCCATCGTCGACCTTTTCCTCAAGGAGGGCAACGGCCTGGGCGTGCTGGCGGGCTGCCGCAGGCGCGAGCCGTACCAGAAGGTCGTGGTGCTCACCAACTACGCCACGGCCGACATACGCCGGCGCGCCGCCGACCTGGGCGCCGACGCGGTGTTCGACAAATCAAGCCAGCTGGATGACCTGTTTGCCTACTGCAGCGAGCAGACGGCCTATGCGGCGCGGCCGGAAATCCAGCGGGCCCAGCGTGAAGCCCTGCTTCGCAGGCGCCTGGCGAGCGGCTCTGCTGTTTAGCTTGTTATTGGGCAGCGCGCAGCAACTCATGGCGTGACGCCAGTGGGCTGACGGCCTGTGCGCCGCGCGCCTTGCCGTCCGCGCCCGGCGTGAACTCCACGCGGTAAAACGGCGTGAAGCCCTCGGCCGCCAGCTCGCGAAAGCGCCCCTGCGGCGTGAAGCGCAGGCCCCAGCCGGGCGAGCTGCCCTCGGTCGGTGTCATCATGATGCGTGGCCGTCAGGTTTCGTCCACGTTCGCCCGAGACGATGCGCTGGCCGTTCAGCTCGCCGCGCCCCAGCTGCCGCCTGATCCACTGGCCCAGGTGCGCACTGGAGTTGATGGAGTCCGCCAGCCCACACCCTCGCTGTATCCGCAGCCCACAAGGGGAATGACCTGCAGCTTGCCTTCGTTGTGCCGGTGTGGGGGGCTTACTCACAGCGGACCTCCGGGCTGGCCTGCAGGGCCGAAGCCGGGCCGGTGTGCGTGGCGGTGCAGCGGCCCAGGCCGGCGGGCAGCTGCTTTGCGGCCTGCGCGGTGGTTTGCGCATAGCCGCAGGCCAGCCAGTAGCGTTCGCTGCCGCCGGCGAGGCTCCAGGTCGAAAGCAATTGCTTGCCGCTGCGGCTTTGCTTGTCGGGCACCAGGCTGGCCATCTCGCGCGGGTGGCCTGAGAACAGGCTGATGTTGTTGAAGGGGTGGGGCTGGTTGGTGCCTACGGCCTCCCAGCCTGCCGGCGCCTGGGCGCTTTCCGTGACGGCCAGCGTTGCCGGGCAAGTGAGCACGAGGGGAGCTGCCTGTATTGCCTGTGCGCCCAGGCTGGCGAATGCCAGGGCCATCCATGAAATCCGGTGCATGCGAAAAACCTCTTGTTGTCTTGTGGTGGTGTCCATAGCCGGAGGCGGGCTCCGTGCTGTGGGGCTGCGCCCTCACTCCGCGCGGCCCCCAGCCCGTATTTGAATGGATACGCCGCATTTTGGGTAGGCCTGCGGCAGGCTTGCCGTGTTTCAGTTGCAATGCGGGCGCCATGTTTCTGACATGGGCCGGGCATGGAGGGATTCAACAATTCATTCAAGACAGCCCACGGCACTTGCCGGCAAGCCGGACCCCACACAAACCAAACCTGGACAAAAACTGGAGGCCCTGATGAACTTGAATCTTGTGAAATCCCTTTCCTTCGTGGGTGTGCTGCTGGCCGGGGGCTTGCTGTCCGGCTGCGCGCAAATGGTGGCGCAGGCCCAGGCGCAGCAGCAAGCCATCGACGAGCGCGACTGCAACCCGGGTTCGCAGTGCTATCGTTCGCTCACGCCTGAGCAGAAGGTCCAGCTGGTGGCCATCAAGCAGGAAGCCGCGCAGCGCGAGAAGGACAGGCAGCTGCAGCGCGACGCCCTGCAGATGTTGCAGAACCGGCTCCAGAGAAAGTAAGCTCAGGCAGATAACCATGGATGGAGGGATTCCGGATGCGCACCTGCCGACCTGACGGAGGAGTTTTCACACGTTCGCTGACCCAGATGGCGGCGGCCTGCAGCCTGGCGCTCGCCGCCGGCGCGGCGCTGGCGCAGGCTGAGGCTCCGGCGCCCATCCCCGCGGCCGTGGCCGCGCAGATCGACGCGCTGGTCGCCGAATACGTGCCCGGCGTGCTGCCGGGCCTGCAGCTTGCGGTCGGCAAGGGCGGTGCCGTGATCTATGCGCGTGCTTATGGCATGGCCGATGTGCGCGCCGCCGTGCCCATGACACCCGCCACGCCGGTGAAGATAGGCTCGGTCACCAAGCAGCTCACGGCGGCCGCGCTGCTCAGGCTCCAGGAGCAGGGAAAGATCTCGTTGGCCGACCCGCTGTCGCGCTGGATTCCCGAGCTGCGCTACCAGCCCGATCCGGCGATCTACCAGGTCATGCAGATGGTGGCCGGCATTCCCGGCGCCGACAAAGACCCCGACGACCTGCTGCTGGGCAGCATGCCGGCCGTGCTGCAGGAGCCGCCCTTGAGCAATGCGAAGCTGTACGCCAACCTGCAGGCCAGCGGCCTGTTCGCGCCGCCGGGTACGGCCTACGACTATTCGAACGCCGGCTACATCGTGCTGGGCCGTGTGATCGAGCGCGCCAGCGGGCAGCCGCTGGAGGCGGCTTACACCCAGCTGCTATTCAAGCCTGCGGGCATGGCGGCCTCCTACCTGCTGGGCCCGCAGCCCAGGGCCGGCGCCGCCATCGGTTACTACCGCGTGAAGCCCGGCGATGCCTGGCGGGTGTGCCCCGACCTCAACTCGGGCTTTGACGCGACGGGCGGCGTGGTTTCCACCGCCTCCGACATGGTGCGCTGGAACGGCGCGCTCAAAAGCGGCGCCGTGCTCTCGGCGGCCAGCCTGGCGCGCATGCGCACACCGGCCGTGCTGGCCGACGGCAAGGCCGCACCCATAGGCATGGGGCTGGCAGCACTGGGCGGGCCGGGCAGCTATGGCGCGGCCGGGCAGACGGTCAGCTTTGCCTCGGTCAATGCGAGCTACGGCAGCGGTTATGACGTGGTGCTGCTGGCCAACGGCAGCAACACCATCGGCGACGCGGCCTACCCGCGCTTCGCTTTGGCCGCGCGCATCCACAACGCGCTCAATCCCGGCGCGCCCGAGCCCGTGCCGGCAACACCGCCCAACCCGGTCGCCATCGCGGCGGCTCCGCCGACGGAGTTGCTGGGGCTTTGCAAGTAGGTCAGCAGGCACGCCGCAATATTCGCTGGCGTACGCGAGGTACTGCCCCCACAATCGGGCATGCATACACCCCAGCAGCCCGGCGGCGCGCCAAGTTCTTTCCCGGGCGGGCTGTTGCCCACCTGGCTGCATGTTTCCGACATCCAGGGCCTGGCGCAGCTTGCCACGCAGGCCACGCTGGGCGTCACCGGCCTTGCCGAAAGCGTGCAGGGCAATGTCTACAAGGCGGTTGCCGCACCCTTCGGCCCGCTGGGCGCGAAATTCATCGACCGCATGCCGGGCGGCAGCGGCGTGCGGCCGCTGGGCATCACCGGCCTGGTGTACGGCGGCATCAAGGGCGTGACGCGGCTGGCCGGCGGCGCGGCCAACGCGTTGCTGTCGCGCGCGGCGCGGCCGAACCCGCATGAATCGACACCACCGCGCGAGGCCATGCTGTCGGCATTGAACGGCGTGCTCGGCGACCACCTGCAGGAGACGGCCAACCCGCTGGCGATTGTCATGCAGCTGCGCGTGGGAGGCCGGCCGCTGCTGCTGGAGCCGCAGGCCCTGAGCGAGCGACTGCCCGGCGCGACGGGCAAGCTGCTGGTGATGCTGCACGGCCTGTGCATGAACGACCTGCAATGGAACAGCGATGCGGCTGCCGGCGGCCACGGCGAACAGCTGGCGCGCGAGCTGGGCTGCACGCCGGTCTACCTGCACTACAACAGCGGCCTGCACATCTCGGCCAATGGCGAGCAGCTGGCCGGCCTGTTGCAGCAACTGGTCAAGGCCTGGCCGCAGCCAGTGCAGGAGATCACGCTGCTGGCGCACAGCATGGGCGGGCTGGTCGCGCGCAGCGCCTGCCACCAGGCGGCCGCGGCCGGCTACAGCTGGCTGGCCCAGCTCAAGGCATTGGTGTTCCTGGGAACGCCGCACCACGGCGCGCCGCTCGAGCGACTGGGCAGCTGGGTGGACGGCGTGCTGGGCGGCAACATCGTGACCAGACCCTTCGCCAGGATAGGCCAGGTGCGCAGCGCCGGCATCACCGACCTGCGCCACGGCAACCTGCTGCAGGCCGACTGGCATGACGCGGGACGCTTTGAGCGCGGCCCCGACGCGCGCCAGCCCGTGCCGCTGCCGGCCGGCGTGGCCTGCTACACCGTGGCGGCCACCACGCTGGCACCCGGCAAGGGGGCCATGGTTGCGGTGAAGGAGGCGCTGGCCCGCAAGATGGTCGGCGACGGCCTGGTGTCGCTGGAAAGCGCGCTGGGTGTGCATGCCGATCCGGGCCGCTGCCTGGCTTTTGCGCCAGAGAACCAGTGGATCGCGCAGGGCATGAACCACATGGAGTTGCTGAGGCGGGCTGAGGTGGCGCGGCAGGTGGGGCGTTGGCTGGGTGGCCAGGCTTCCTGACTCTGGACGCTAATGCTGCCCATTCGGGGCGGGCAGGACGCTAACGAGCGCTCACCACGAAATCGTGAGTTCGACGGGTTCCAGAGAATGCATGGGTTTGCCCGCCACCACGGCCAGACGGTTGCCGGCAGAGTCGGGCCGCGTGTTCATGCGTTGCGTCTGGCCGGATCTGCTGGCTGAGGCGCTGGCGATGGCTTGGACGTCGACGGTGGCCGGACAGCTGATGAGCCGGGCTTCTTTGGGCCCGTCGGCTCGGCCAAGATGAATAGTGCACCGGTGATCTGCCGTCACGGCCTCGCTGAAGGTATTCAGCAAGATGTTGACGCCAAACGATGCGGAGGCGCTCTGCGCATGGAGGGCGGGGCAGGCCAGCAAAGTTTGGGTGGCAAGCAGAGTACCCAAAGCCAGCCTGAAAATTCGCATGATGTGCACTCCTGAAACTATCAGTCGTTCACGTCATCCTAGTTAAATTGATAAATCATTGCAATAAATGAATTTATTGATTAATTTGATATTCGTGGTGTTTTGCACGAAATCATTCAAAATTCATTTTTCTGAGTTCGTCAGTTTCAAATCTCAGATTCGCCAGCCAAGGACAAATGACGATGGGCACGAACGAAAGCCCGGCGTGCTGATGTCGTGTGTAAAGCGGTCCCTGATCAAAATCCCACAGTGACCGTGTGCGCTTTGGTGCCGCTGCAACTGGCGCTGCCGCAAGTGCCCGACTGGCCAGCCGCGGCCGAGCCGTTGACGCTGAAGTTTTGTCCCGCGCCGGTGCCGGTGCCCGAGGGGGCACTCATCGACAGCGTGTAGTTCACGCCTACAAGTGGGGCCGTAGGTGCGTCTATCGATAGGGTGTAGGGCGTGTTGTAGGTGCAACTGAGCTGGAAGGATGAACTTCCTGTAGCTGGTGTGGCCGTGAAAGATGTGTAGTTGATGATCAACGGCGTGGGGGCTGAGCTGAAATAGCAGGAGTGCTGGATGCTGGCGCTCACGCCGAAGCTGGTTGCGGCCAGGATGGCACCGGTAGAGCTGCCACCGCTCGTGCTTTCGCGGACTGTCGCGGTAATGGCCAGGTCATCGTAGATACCGGCCGGTGCGGTTGCCTGCGGCGTGGGAATGCGGAAATAGTAAGGGAAGGAGAAGGCTTGCGCCGAGGCGCTGTTGGCCATCCGGTAAAACACGCCGCCGGAGGTGCCCGAGGTGCTGCTCACGCCGGTCGTTTCGGTCCAGGTGCCCGACCCGAAGCCAGCGTGGTAAATCTGATAGCTCAGGGTCTGCGTTCCGTTTTGGCGTGTCATCGCACGCCCGGCGGGAGGCTCTCCCTGGTTGAGACCGATGTAGATATAGGGGCGTGTGACGTCACCGGTTTCGCGGGTGCAACTGCCGCTGATGGTGCCGGTCACCTGTGTTGCAGTTCCGGAGACGTATAAGGTGGACAGTGGCACCGAGGTGGCGGTGACGCTGCAGATGACCGCATGCGCAGAACCGCCCGCCATGAGCACGGCCTGAAGGAGGAACTTCAACAGAAGGTGTTTCAACGGCGTACTCCAGAGCATTTCAGGGGGCCCACGCGCGCAATGTCGTCCTGGCTGGTGGCGGGCGGCAGGTCTACCGCAAAGGTACAGCTTGCGCCTTCCCATTTCAAGCGCAATTGGTTGGTGGGCTGCAATCCCGTGACAAAAGCCTCACCGCGGCGGGCCACGAAGAACTCCTGCTTGTCGCCGACGAGCTCGATCTCGGCCCCGGCGGGGGCCGGTTCGCCGTCGTCGAACACGATTTTGATCAACGCGCCCCGGCCGCTGCGGACCGGGAACTTGACAATCACGCCGGTGCGGTTGCCCGGCACCACCACCTGCTCGATGCTGTCGAGTTCGGCGCTGATGGGCAACTCGCTCGGGTCCAGCCGGATGCTGTTGGCCTGGTAGGGCAGCAGGCGCGGCACCAGCGCCTTGCCGTCCTTGTTGGTACGCGCGAGCACGCTGCCCTGGAAGCCCACACCGACATCGGCATAACCCGGCACCTCGACCAGCGCGAAGCTGTCCTGGATCTGGCGCGAAGCGAAAAACTGGCCGTCTATGGCCACCAAGCCGCCTTGCGCGCCCAGCCGAACGGTCTGTTGCGCCGACGAAGCGTTGATGTCTGCCGTGACCATGCCCTGGGTGCCCTGGTAATAGAGTCCGCCCTCTGCGTAGTTCTGTCCGGTGCGCCGGCCCGCCAGCGTGCGCCAGCTCATGCCGGTGACGTCGCTCATGCCCTGGTTGGCGCTGACGTAGCCGTCGGTCTGGCCGTTGCGGTGCGACGTGCTGGCCGATAGCGTGAATTGTTTTTCAAGCGGCACCAGCAGGCTCACGCCAACCGAGGTGGCGCTGGTCGTGCTACCGGCCTGGCCGCTGACGCGCACCACGTTGAAGGAAAGCGAACTGCGCTCACCGACCCGGATCGAATAGTTGGCGCTGTAGGTGTTGAGGGTGCCCTGGTCGTAGCTGCTGACCCGGGCAAAGCCCAGGCCCAATGCGCCCAGGGTTTCGGATGAATAGGTGTAGCTGCCCGATAGTTGGCGACGGTACGCCAGCGCATCCGCCTCCTGGCCTATCTGCCGGTATCCCCGCGAGGCGCCTTCGGCGCGCAGCGTAAAGCCATGGCGAAGGCTGGAATGCTCCAGGCCGGTCAGCCATTGGCGGCCCCGGCCGAAGGTGTCGTCGCGACTGACGGCTAGGGCGACTTGTCCCAACAGGTTGAAGGGCAGCGCCTGCACCAGCCCCACGCCCGCACCCCGTGTATTCCGCCCCAGCTCCCCCCGGGTCTCCAAGGTCAGGCTTTTGCTGATGCCGTAGCGCCAAAGGCCAGAGCCGAAGCTCTGGCCGTAGTCGGCGTTGTCGACGCCCAGGTTCCTGCGCACGGCGCCGGCTTCCACGCTCCAGTCACTCAGCCCTTCCTCAAGCATTTCTGCATGACTGAAGAAATCTTGCACCAAGACGGTCTCGCGCCCCAGCACGTCGCGCACCACGATGCGGGCCTGGCCGCTGCCGGTGAGCAGCGGGAAGTTGTCGATGGCGAAAGGCCCGGTCGGCACCTGTGAAGTTTGCCGTAGCGCATCGTTGATGTAGAGCTCAACCGTGCTGGGCGCGCTGGACAGACCGGTCACCACGGGCAGGGGCTGAGCGATGAAACCTGGCGTAAATCCGAAATTGCGGCTGAGCTGCACACCACCGAAATACACCGAGCGGCCCCAACTTCCGCTGCGGGTGCTGCTGTCGCCCAGCCGCAGCGTGAGGTTGTTGTCTGGCAGGTCGCGTGTGAAAGTGGTTTCCAGCCGCCGCACATTGCGGGGCGCAAGCGGATCGTGGCTGGTCAGGTTGCGCCCAGCGAAGGTACTGGTCAGCACGCCCCATTGATTGGATGCACCCAGCTCCAGCAAAGCGCCCAGATCATGGGTAGACCCCGCGTCGCGCTGCGCGGTTCGGGTGTAGCTAAGGTCGTAGTTCGCGAAAAAACCGAGAGCGGGCGTGCTGAGCGGCGGGCGCTCCGAGGCGGGCTGCGCAAGCCGAGTGGCGGCGAAGGCCTGTGGAAGGAATTTGAGGTCGACTGACTGGTTTGCGAAATTAAGTTGCGCGTCAAAGCCGGGGACGGCCGACAGCGGATACCACTGCTGGCCCTGGTGCTCGAAAGGCACGGCCGTGGGCCGCCGCTTGACCCGCCATTCTTCGAAGGCATCGGCCGGCGCATAGAGAGTGCCGCCGCGTTCCATCAAAACCCAGCTGCCCGCCTGCGCACCGTTGACGCTGACTTCCAGCGGCAGCATGCGTATCGCTGTCGGTGTGCTTTCAATGACACGAGCGGGTGCCGCAGGAGTGTTGGACGAACCCGGCGCTGGGGAGACGGCCGTTTTGGGCTGAGGCAGGGTGGGCGTTGCGGTTTGAGCTGCCGTCAGGGAGCTTGCGGCAAGCACTGCCCAAGCGCAGCCGGCCCGTGCCAGGGCATGGATCAGGGGGCGTAAGGAGAGGGCGGCGGTGTTGCGATCTCGCATGGCTCGTGGTCGGGCAGCAGCTGGCAAGCCACCTGAAGGTTCAGCTTCAGGGAAGCGTGACGTCGAACGTTTGAGATTTGCCGTCGTCAAAGCTCACGCTCAGCTGCGCTGCACCCGGCGCAATGGCTTGTTCTGTCTTGGCCCCCATGATCTGGCGGGCGCCAGGCAGGATGTACGTTCCGCCTTCAAACTTCGCGATCACTTGCGTGCCGCGCTTGACCAGGATTTCGCGAACCTGCGCATAGGCCGTGCCGTTGTTGGTGCAGCCGACGTTCAAGGTCTGCGCGGCGCCGCGCTCGGCTTGGCAGCTTACGTCGCGCTTGGCCGGCGGCGGCGTGATGAACACCGGCATGGACAGCGCCAGCGCGATGGGCACCTGGATGGTCTTGTCGCGCGACGCCACGGCTTCAGGCACCTCGCGCATGATCATGCGGTAAATCAATTGACGGCTGGCGTCGGCCGGTTTAAGCAGGGCCAGGCGGACGACCTGGCGCGCATTGGGCGCCAGCTTGATGATCGGCGGCGAGAGGATCAGGTCTTCAGTGGGCACTTGCTCGTCCGTACCGTCCGGCTTCTGGCTCCAGGCGTTCAGGTCCGCCTGCAGAACCACCTCGGTGTCGCCCTCATTCGTGACGGTCACGGCCACTGCCCGGTCGCGCGGTGTCATGTAGATGCGCACCGGCGTCACCGAAAAAACGCCTGCCTGCGCGGGCGCGGCCGGCAATACGCTGGCTGCTAACAAAATGATAGCGGCAGGGCCGCACCGAGCGCGGAGCGGGGCGAGGCCGCACATGCCAAAAGGGAGCTTCATGCCCGCAAGCTTACCAGCCGTGGCTGCACTTAAAAACTTACGAGCATCTCTAGCGGTCCGTTCAAGCCGGTGGCGTTGTAAATACGCAATGCGGTGACGGTACCCGTGCCAGCCCTGCTCAGTATCCCGGCGAAATTGCTCGTGCCGAGCGCGTAACGAAAAGCTCCGCCATGCGTGCCGAGAAAGGGTTTACCCGGTGAGGGGGTAATGCTGACAAATTGGCTCGAGCCGCAGACCACGCGCACCATGGCGTTGGTTTGCTCGTTCAGCGTTTCGTTGGTGCAAATGGCCGACCGTTCGGTCGCAGCGGGCAATCCGCCGGGTGCTGACGGCGGCACTACCACGTTGGGATTGTTCAGCGTGATGCTGACGTTGAAAAAGGAGGAACCCGTTCCGGCTACCGCCAAGCCCGCCCACAGGCTGGCCACAGCAGCCAGCCAGATACGGTGGGTCAGGGCTTTCATACGGTCACCGAGCAGGGTGATCAGTTGATCGTCGATCAGTAAACGACGTAGATCGTGCGGGTCTTGTTGGTAGCCGCCGTGTTGGTGCAGGCTGCGGTCAAGCAGGTACCTGCCTGGGCTGCCGCCATGGTGCCGGTCACGGTGTAAGCCTGGTCGACGCCGCTGCCGGTGCCGGTGGTTGCCGACAGACCCAGCGTGTAGGCGAGGTTGACTGCATCATCGGTCACTGCGTCGGTCGTGGCTGGCGTTGCCGTGTTGGTAAAGCCAATCTTGTAGGGCATCGTGTTGGTGCACTTCATGTTGAACGTGCCACCGGTAGCCGTCGATGCGGTGCCCTGAAACGAGGTGTAGGTGAAGGCGACTGGGGCAATGGCGCCGAACACACATTTGGACGTCAAGTTGATCGTGACGTTAACAGTAGCGGAGTCGTTGGCCGCTTGTGCAGGCGCAACAGAGAGGATGGCAGCAAAGCCGAGGGCGATTACTAAAATGAGCTTTTTCATGACTGTTCTCCGGTTGATTGATCGAATGAATGACGGGACAAATGTGAAGGTGAATGAACTGTAACTAGGTATTTCTAAAAAAAGTGGGTTTGTAACCGTAACAGAGCCTGCTAGTAGGAAATTTGTCACAGCAAACCCTTGAAAAGATTGGATTTATTTAAAAATGAATCCAAAAGATTTACTGGTAACAAAGGTAAATACGACCAGAAAGTGCGGCTTTTTTCTCACGAAAAGCGCACTTGTAACAAACTTGAAACAACTATGACCCAGACTATGCAAAAGCAAACCCTGTCCTTTCAAGCCGAAGTCGCCCAGTTGCTCAAACTGGTCACGCATTCGCTGTACTCGAACCCCGAAATCTTTCTGCGCGAGCTGATCTCCAATGCTTCGGATGCCTGCGACAAGCTGCGTTTCGAGGCGCTCAACGACGCTTCGCTCTATGAAAACGATTCCGAACTCAAGGTGCGCGTGAGTTTTGACAAGGCCGCAAACACCTTGACCATCACCGACAACGGCATAGGCCTGTCGCAGCAGGAAGCGATCGACAACCTGGGCACCATCGCCAAGAGCGGCACGCGCGATTTCATGGCCAAGCTCTCGGGCGACCAGAAGAACGATGCGCAGCTGATCGGCCAGTTCGGCGTGGGTTTTTATTCGGGTTTTATCGTGGCGGACAAGATCACGGTGGAAAGCCGCCGTGCGGGCCTGCCGGCGGGGCAGGGCGTGCGCTGGGTCAGCGACGGCACCGGTGAGTTTGAAGTCAGCGAAATCGAGCGTGCCGAGCGCGGCACCAGCATCATCCTGCACCTCAAGGAAGACTCGCTCGACTACCTCAACGCCTGGAAGCTCAAGGGCGTCATCAACAAATACTCGGACCACATCTCGCTGCCCATCCTGATGCAGAAAGAGGAGTGGAAGGACGGCGAAAACGACCAGCCCGGCGAGATGGTGACGACCGGCGAGTGGGAAACGGTCAACCAGGCGGCGGCCCTGTGGACGCGCGCCAAGAAGGACATCACCCAGGACCAGTACGACGAGTTCTACCGCCAGCTCAGCTACGACAGCGAGGCGCCGCTGGCCACCACGCACAACCGCGTGGAAGGCTCGACCGAATACACGCAGCTGCTGTTCATCCCGGCCAAGGCGCCCATGGACATGTTCAACCGCGACAAGGCCGCGGGCGTGAAGCTCTACGTCAAGCGCGTCTTCATCATGGACGATGCCCAGGCGCTGATGCCGACCTACCTGCGTTTCGTCAAGGGTGTGGTGGACTCGTCCGACCTGCCGCTCAATGTCTCGCGCGAGCTGCTGCAGGAAAGCCGTGCCGTCAAGGCTATTCGCGAAGGCTGCACCAAGCGCGTGCTGGGCATGATCGAAGACCTGGCCGCCAACGATGCCGAGAAGTTCAAGACCTTCTACGCCGAATTCGGCGCTGTGCTCAAGGAGGGCCTGGGCGAGGACTTCGCCAACCGCGAACGCCTGGCCAAGCTGCTGCGCTTTGCCTCATCGACCACCGACACGGTGAGCGTGGGTTTTGCCGACTACAAGGCGCGCATGAAGGAGGGCCAGGACGCGATTTACTACATCACGGCCGACACGCTGGCCGCCGCGAAGAACAGCCCGCAGCTCGAGATCTTCCGCAAGAAGGGCATTGAAGTGCTGCTGATGGCCGACCGCGTGGACGAGTGGGCGCTCAACTACCTGCGCGATTTCGACGGCACGCCGCTGCAGTCGGTGGCCAAGGGCGCGGTGGACCTGGGCAAGCTGCAGGACGAGGACGAGAAAAAAGCTGCCGAAGAAGCGCAGACCCAGTTCAAGCCCATCCTCGACAAGCTGAAGGAAGCCCTCAAGGACAAGGCCAAGGACGTGCGCGCCACCACGCGCCTGGTCGATTCGCCGGCCTGCCTGGTGGTGCAGGACGGCGATATGTCGACCCAGCTGGCCCGCATGCTCAAGCAGGCCGGCCAGTCCGTGCCCGAGGTCAAGCCCATCCTCGAGGTCAACGCCCAGCACCCGTTGGTGAAAAAGCTCGAAAGCGGCGAGCACTTCGACGACCTGGCGCACATCCTGTTCGACCAGGCCCTGCTGGCCGAAGGCGGCATGCCGAATGACCCGGCGGCCTATGTGCGGCGGGTGAATGCGTTGCTGGTGTAGAACCCGGCCGATCCCAAAAGCCCGCCACGTGCGGGCTTTTTTCTGCGCCTTCGTCTACACGACCAGCGGCGCTTCCTGCATGGCCTCGGTCTGCTCTTCGAGCATGTCGACCTGGCCTTTCCAGTAGTCACTGGAGCCGAACCAGGGGAAATTGATGGGAAAGATGGGGTCATGCCAGCGCTGCGCCAGCCAGGCGCTGTAATGCACCAGGCGCAGCGTGCGCAGCGGCTCTATCAGCGCCAGTTCGCGGCGGTCGAATTCGCGGAACTCCTCATAGCCGTCGACCAGCGCGCCCAGCTGCCGGGTGCATTGGGCGCGGTCGCCGGAGACCAACATCCATAAATCCTGCACAGCCGGGCCGCTGCGCGCGTCGTCGAGGTCGACAAAATGCGGCCCCGCCAGCGGCAGGCCTTCGGGCGTCCACAAGATATTGCCGGGGTGGCAATCGCCGTGCAGGCGCAGGTTTTGCACGTCGCCCACGCTCTCGAACACGTTTTGCGCGACCAGCATGGCTTCGTCAAAGGCCTTGCGCCAGCGCGACTCCATGTCCAGCGGGATGTAGCCGTGGGCGCCCTTCGTGCCGGGGCCGCCGCCCAGCAGGATGTCGCGCGGGGTAAAGCCGAAGGTCTGCAGGTTGAGCGCCGGGCGCTGGACAAAGGGCTTGGCGCTGCCCACGGTGTGGATGCGCGCGAGGAAGCGGCCAATCCATTCCAATACCTCGAGGCTGTCGAGTTCGGGCCGGCGCCCTCCGCGGCTGGGCGAGACGCTGAAGCTGAAGCCGCCGAAGTGGTGCAGCGTGGCGCCGTCCAGCCGCAGCGGGCCGACCACCGGAATCTCGGCGGCCATCAGCTCTGCCGCGAAGGCATGCTCTTCGGTGATCTGCGCGTCCGTCCAGCGGTCCGGCCGGTAGAACTTGGCGACGACCACGTCGCCCGCCAGGTCGGCTTCGCCCACGGGGCTTTCGAGGTGCACCTGGTAGACGCGGTTTTCGTAGCTGGACAGCGCCATCAGCCGGCCGTCGCCCAGCAGCCCCACGCTGGCCAGCGCGTCCAGCACGCGGTCAGGGGTCAGCGTCTCGTACGCATGTTGCGCGGCGCTGGCGGGGGCTTGGCTTTTGTCGGTCATGCACCGATTGTCGGCGCAGTTGCCGGGGCCAGCCAGCCGGTGCGTGTAAACGGCTGTTCTCGGAAGGGCTGATGTCAGGGCAGCAGGATATGGCCGCTGCGCGGATCGCCCTTGCCGCCAAGCACCTCGCGGTACACGTTTTCAAAGGATGCCTGGCCCGCATGCCGCTGGGGCGCAAGCCAGGGCGGCCGGGCGCCTGTCACTTGGCGGGTGAAGTCCTGCCAGGCCTGCGCCAGCTGGCGGGCAAAGCCTTCCGCGCCCCAGTCGGCGGCGCGTTTCTTGACCTGGGCCGGCGCGAAGAACAGCACCGGCTTCGGGCCCGGCAAATCGCGGCTACCGCCCTTGGCCGCGAGTTCATCGACATGGGTGCCGCCTATTGCGCAGTTGTAGCGCAGCTGGCCGAAGCGGCCGTGGATGCGCTGGCGCAGGCTGGCGCTGCCCGTGAAGTCGACGTAAATGCAGGGAGCGTCGGCGGCGATGCTGTCCAGCTGCTCATAGTCCAGCACACGGCTGTAGCAGCCCAGGCTTTCGCAAAATGCGGTGTTGCCCGGCGAGGTCAGTCCCACGACCTGCAGGCCGGGGCGTTTGGCGAGCTGGAAGGCCGCGCCGTAAGCCGTCTTGCTGGAGGCACTGGACAGCAGCAGGGTGGTGCCGCCGCCGAAGAAATCGTTGTCGGCCAGGAAATCGTCGATCAGGAAAGAGGTGATGAACAGCGGGCGCAGCAGCGACTGCACATCTTCGGTGGCCGCGTCGTAAAACGGGTCCGTGCTGCAGCGCAGGTACTGGTTGTAGACGACAGGCAGCGCCTGCCGGTGCGCGGCGCCGTCAAAAAAGCCTGTGGACGTCACGCGCGCGGGCTGCACCACCAGCGCATTGCCCATGGGGTAATAGCCGTAAAACTTCTCCCCCACGGCGACGCCTTCGCATTGCGACTCCAGCACCGTGGCGAAGCCCCAGACCGGGATGCAGCCCCAGCCTTCTTCACCGGTTGGGAAGAACTGCCAGTAATTCATGGCCTCGCCGAAGGCCGCGTAAGTGATGTTGTTGGCGGTGAGCGCGAAAGACTCAATGCCCAGCCGAACTTGGCCGGGCGCCAGCGCCGCAGGTGCGCCGGTGTGCCAGCGGGTTTCGGAAAGGGCGTCCTTGCGGACCTGGAAGGTGGTGGGAGTGGTAGGGGTGGCGGTGCTCATGCGCCAACCGTAAATGAAACGGCCCGCCGGTTCAACACCGGCGGGCCGCATTAGTGACACACCCCCGTCCAAGCTCACTGCGTGTAGCTTGTTCCCCCTCGAGGGGGCGGCGCCTGGGGCGGCGAAGCCGGACCCTCGGCCCCCACTGGCCTGGAAAGACCGACGCTCACACCACGCGATGCGAAGCGAGCCGATCAAAAGCCAGCATGAGCCGTGGAACCGGCTTTGCCGGGCCACAGGCGGGCGGCCCCCTCGGGGGGCAGCGACCCACACGAAGTGGGGGAGCGTGGGGGCTTTACTTCAGCGTGATCACAACATCAATATTGCCGCGCGTGGCGTTGGAGTAAGGGCAGACCTGGTGGGCTGCGTCCACCAGCGCCTGGGCGGCGGCGCGGTCCATGCCGGGCAGGGTCACGTCCAGGCGCACGGCGATGCCGTAGCCGTTGGGGATCTTGCCCAGGTCGACGCTGGAGTCGATTGACACGTCGGCGGGCACGTCGATCTTCTTCATGCCGCCCACGGCTTTCATGGCGCCGATAAAGCAGGCGGCGTAGCCGGCGGCGAACAGCTGCTCGGGGTTGGTGCCGGTGCCCGAAGTGCCGGGCGAGCTCAGGGTGACGTCCAGGCGGCCGTCGTCGGTCCTGGATTTGCCGTCACGGCCGCCGGTGGTGTGGGCGTGGGCGGTATACAGAACTTTTTCGAGCTTGGTCATGGTGGCTTCCTTTGGAAAAAATACCCCGTTCGGGGCGGGTTAAAAATCGGTGAGAGGGTGAATCAGATCAGCCTGGGTCAAGCGGTAAGCCGCTTGCGGAAAGACTGCACTTGCTGCGTCAGCGACACAAGTTCGGGAATCGAGCACTGTGTGGCGCTCAGGATGCAGCCCGGAATCTTGGCGGCCTTGGCTTTGAGCTTGCGGCCAGCGGCCGTCAGCGTGATGTGCACACGGCGCTCGTCCTGCACGGCACGGATGCGCGAGACCAGCCCGGCGGTTTCCATGCGCTTGAGCAGCGGCGTCAGCGTGCCCGAATCGAGGTAGAGCCGCTCGCCGAGCTCGGACACCGTGAGGCCGTCCTGCTCCCACAGCACCAGCATCGCGAGGTATTGCGGGTAGGTCAGGCCCAGCTCTTCGAGCAGGGGCTTGTAGAGCTTGGTCATGGCCAGCGAGGTGGAATACAGGGCGAAACACAGCTGGTTGTCCAGCTGCAACATGGCGTCTGCGGAATCGGTCTTGTTTGGCATGGGATAAATTATAGCTCGCAATTAAATTGCGCACAAGTTAATTTATTCAAAGGTGTTTTCCGGGATGGCTGAAGGAGGGTATTCCTGCCGCCGGGCGCCTGGGCAAGGGCGCCCCACTAAACTGGAGGCATGCAAACCACTAGCCCCGCGCGCGCCGCAAAACCCTCCAAAGGCCCCGCCAAGCCCGCGCCCGCCGCGCAAGTGATTGAAGAGCTGCGCCCTGGGCAGTCCATCGAGCTGCTCAAGGAGCTGCACATCCTCACGCGTGAGGGCAAGCTCAACCAGGACACCCGGCGCAAGCTCAAGCAGGTCTACCACCTCTACCAGTTCATAGAGCCTCTGCTCAAGGACGTTGCGGCGCAAAAAGCCGGCTTCACGCTGGCCGACCACGGCGCCGGCAAGTCCTACCTGGGCTTCATCCTCTACGACCTGTTCTTCAATGTGGCGCACGCCGGTGAACCCATGGACGGCCGTGTCTACGGCATAGAAACCCGCACTGAACTGGTCGAAAAATCCCGCGCCCTGGCCGCGCGCCTGGGCTTTGCGCGCATGTCTTTCCTGAACCTCACGGTGCAGGAGGCCACGGCTTCGGCTGAACTGCCGCCCACCATCGACATCGTGACGGCGCTGCATGCCTGCGATACCGCCACCGACGACGCGATTGCCTTCGGCCTGGCCAGGCAGGCGCGCCACATGGTGCTGGTGCCCTGCTGCCAGGCCGAGGTGGCCGGCGTGCTCAAGAAAAGCCGTGCACTCTCCTTGGCCAAGACCCCGCTGGCCGAACTCTGGCGCCACCCGCTGCATACGCGCGAGTTCGGCAGCCAGATCACCAATGTGCTGCGCTGCCTGCAACTGGAGGCCAATGGCTACCAGGTCACGGTGACCGAGCTGGTGGGCTGGGAGCATTCGATGAAGAACGAGCTGATCCTCGCAAGCCGGCCCGCCCAGCCGCAGGCCGGCAAGACCCGCGCGGCGCAGGCGCGTCTGCGTGAGGTGCTGGATGAACTGGGCTTGGGCGAGTTGACGGCGCGTTTCGCGGTGCAGGCCGTTCCGGCCTAAGCCAGTCCCCTGCGTTCCGCCGCCAGCTCGCGGATGTCCGCGATCAGCGCCTGCTGCGCGGGCGTGGGCGCCATGTCGGCGCGCAAGGTCAGGCCCACCAGTTCCTCCGTGCCCGCCATGCCGACGGGCAGCTGCTGCAGCGCGCCGCTGTCCAGGTCGGGCCGCACCGCGCCCAGTGGCGAGACCCAGACCGCATCGCTTTGCAGCGTGTAGCCGCGCGCGATCGACACCGACAGCGTTTCAATCGTGCGTGCCGGCAGCGCCATGCCGCGCGTGAGGAAAAAACCGTCCGCCGTGTGGCGGATCGCCGTGCCCTGGGTGGGCAGGATCACCGTGAAGCCCTGCAGCCCCGCCAGCACGTCGGCTTTGGCGTCACCTTGCGCGAGCAGCGGATGGCCCGGTCGCACGGCCAGCGCCAGCGGGTCGGCGTAGAGGTGCTCAAAGCTCAGGCCCAGCATATGGGCCGGCTCGGCGAAGCGGCCAATCACCAGGTCCAGCTCGCGCTGCCGCAGCCGCGCCAGCAGTTCGGGGTTGGCGCCCGTGTGGATGCGCAGGCTGGCGTGCGCATCGGCCTTGCCGGCGTCCTGCCGCAGCAGCAGTTGCGGCATCAGCCAGGGCGCCACCGTGGGCAGCACGCCGATCGTGACCACCGCATGGCCTTGGCGCCGGGTCTGCGCCACGCTGGCCACCGCCTCACGCAGCGCGCTCACGCTGGCGCCGGCATGGCGCAAAAAAGCCTCGCCCTCGCGCGTGGGCACGGCGCCCCGGCGCCCGCGCTCGAACAGGCGCACGGCCAGCAGGTCTTCCAGTTCCTTGAGGGTCTTGGAGACGGCCGGCTGGGTGACGGCCAGCACATCGGCCGCTTTTTGCAGGCTGCCGTGCTGCGCCACCGCCAGGAAGCACTGCAGATGCCGGTATTTGATGCGTTCGTCGACCATGGGCTGATTTAACCACTATCGCCGGAAGTCGGCTGATTTGGTTATGGATGTTGCCGTGAAAAGTCAATATACATAACCATTTCAGACGATTAAAGTCGTTCTAGCGCCGGAAATTCTTCAAAAACCCCTCCGGCAGCCCATCTGATCCACGGAGACACCATGAAACCCGACCTGAACAACAGCTTCCTTGCCCCGCGCGACTGGACCAGCCACTCGCCCCATATCTATCCCGGCTACAAGTCCACCCTGCTGCGCGGCCCCAAGCAGCCGCTGGTGCCGATCAAGCAGGCATTGGCCCAGCTCGATGCGCCGGTCTATGGTGTTGAGCAATTCGGCCCGCTGGACAACGACCTGACGAAAAACGCCGTCAAGAACGGTGACCCGCTGGGCGAACGCATCATCGTCACCGGCCGCGTGATGGATGAAGACGGCCGGCCCGTGCGCAACACCCTGGTGGAAGTCTGGCAGGCCAATGCGGCCGGCCGCTATGTGCACAAGGTCGACCAGCACGACGCGCCGCTGGACCCGAATTTCTTGGGCGCGGGGCGCTGCATGACCGACAACGAAGGCCGCTACAGCTTCAAGACCATCAAGCCCGGCGCCTACCCCTGGGGCAACCACCCCAATGCCTGGCGGCCGCAGCACATTCATTTTTCGCTGTTCGGCGACTACTTCGCGAGCCGCTTGGTCACGCAGATGTATTTCCCGGGCGATCCGCTGCTCAGCTACGACCCCATGTACATGGGCGCGCCCGACAGCGTGCGCGAGCTGATGGTCTCCAAATTCAGCCTGGACGTGACCCAGCCCGACTACGCGCTCGGTTATGTGTTCGACATCGTGCTGCGCGGCCCCAAGGCCACGCGTTTTGAATAAGCGGCGTAAGGACCACACCATGAGCCAGCTCAAACAAACCCCTTCCCAGACCGTCGGCCCCTTTTTCGCCTACGGCCTCACGCCCACGCAATACGGTTACGACCTCAAAAGCCTCTTCACCCCCGTGCTCGCGCAGCCGAATGCGCAGGGCGAACACATACGCATCACCGGCCAGGTCTTTGACGGGGCAGGCAACGCCATCATGGACGCCATGGTCGAGATCGCCCAGCCCGACGGCAGCGGCCAGCCAATCACCTCGGTGGCGGACGCTGAAGCGCGCGGCTTCACCGGATTCGGCCGCTGCGGCACCGGCACCCTGCCGCAAAGCCACTACGAGTTTTTCACCGTCAAGCCCGGCGTGGCCGCTGCCGGGCAGGCCCCTTTCATCAACGTCTGCGTGACCATGCGCGGCCTGCTGGTGCATACCTTTACCCGCATCTACTTTGAGGACGAGGCGGAGGCGAATGGCAAGGACGCGGTGCTGGCCAGCGCGCCAGCCGCGCGGCGCGCCACCCTGGTGGCTAAACGTGAACAGACGGCGGCCGGGCCGCAGTACCGCTTTGACATCCATATGCAGGGCGATAAGGAAACGGTGTTTTTCGACCTGTGAGCGCGTGAGGGCTTGCAAGGCCCTCACGTGACGGGCTTGCTGGGGAGGGCTATAAAAGCGGTTTACCCACGGGAGCCCGCATGAGCATAGAACTCGACCATTCCATTGTTTCGGCCCGCGATAAAGTGGCCGCGGCCCGGCAACTGGCGGAGCTGCTGGGCGTGCCCTGGTCGCCCACGGCACTGGGGCCGTTCTCGGCCGTCTATGTCAATGAAGGCCTCACGCTGGACTTTATTGATACCGACGAGGACTTCCCCGTCCAGCACTTCTGCTTCCGCGTCAGCTCGCAGGACTTCGACGCCATCCTGGCCCGCATCCAGGCGGCTGGCATTCCCTATCGCAGTACGGTGCGCGGGCCTGTGGACCGGCGGGTCAGCACAGAGTTCGGCGGCAAGGGTGTTTACTGGAACGAGCCCGAGGGGCATCAGTGGGAGATGCTGACGGTCAGCTACGCGCGGCAGCCGGGGTGAGCCTGTCACGCTGTGTTGCTTGATGTCTTGCCCCTTCTCCCTCTGGGAGAAGGCAGGGATGAGGGCTGGCGGCGCTGGAGTTTTGCTCCGCGTGCTTGAGGCCGCCGGCCCTCACCCTAACCCTCTCCCAGGGGGAGAGGGAACAAGAAAAGAGAAAGGCAGTGGTTCAATCCTCGCCATAGTCATGGTCTGGATGGTTCACCGTTCCCAGTTTCCAGTACCCACGTCCCACAATGCGGCTGCGTTCCACACCCAGCTCTTCAATCAGCAATTGGCGAATGCGTCGCATCGCAGCGGCTTCGCAGGCCAGGTAGATGCGGGCATCCGCGCTGGGCGCACCGGCCTGGCGCAAGGCGGTTTCGAGCGCCCGGCCGGCCTTGCTGTTGTCGGCGCCGCGCGCCACCCAGCGGGCGTTGACTCTCGCGGCGCTTTGTAGCGGGCGTTCTTCGGCGGCATTGACGACTTCGACCAGCACCTGCGCCTGCGCGCCCGCAGGCAGCTTCGCCAGGATGGTTTCAAAGGCGGGCAGGGCGCTGTCGTCGCCGATCAGCAGGTGCACGGGCGCATCCAGCGCGAGCTTGTAGCCGGGGCCGGGCCCCATCAGGAACAGCGCCTGGCCCACCTGCGCCTGCGCAGCCCAGGTGGACGCGGGGCCGTCGCCGTGCAGCACAAAGTCAACGTCGACTTCATGTGCATCCGCGCGCACGGCCAGCGGCGTGTAGGTGCGCATGGACTTCGGCCTCGGGCCGTCGGGCAAGGGGCGCTCCGGTTCCGTCTGGCCGGGCTCGGGAAAGATCAGCTTCATGTAGCTCGCCGGGTCGTTCACCTCAAAACCTTCGAGTTCCGCACCCTGCAAAGTGATGCGGCGCATCAGCGGGCTCAAGGTCTGCACGCGGGTGACCTGTACGCGGCGCGGCGGCCGGCGTTTGCGTGGCGCGGCCTCGGGTGTTGCGGGTGGAGGTGAGGTGGAGGGTGAAACGGGGGCAGTGGACATGGTGACTTTCAAAAAGAGGGCAGCGCCCGGTGTGCATCTTTGCGTTGGGCAGATCTCAATTGAGAATAGTTATCATCTTCTGCAATGACCGGCGCTGGCCAAGGGCAATGTCCTACCGGGGCGCGCGAAGCGGGTGCAGTAAAGTAAGCCCAAGTGTCGCCCAGGTTCCCGCCCCTGCGGCCGCCGCTTCACCCGTCAGCCTTTCCCCTTATCCCCCACTTCATCTTCAGCACCAAAATAAATATGACAACTTTCGGAACCCCTTTGTCCCCTCACGCTACCAAAGTCATGCTGCTCGGCTCCGGCGAGCTTGGCAAGGAGGTGCTGATCGCGCTGCAGCGCCTGGGTGTGGAGACGATTGCCACCGACCGTTACGAGAACGCGCCGGGCCAGCAGGTGGCCCACCATGCGCGCACCATCACCATGAGCGACCCGGCCCAGCTCAAGGCGCTGATCGAAAAAGAAAAGCCCGACCTGGTCGTGCCCGAGATCGAGGCGATCGCCACGCCCATGCTCGAAGAGCTCGAAGCCGCTGGCACGGTGCGCGTGATTCCCACGGCCCGGGCCGCACGCTTGACCATGGACCGCGAGGGCATACGCCGCCTGGCTGCCGAAACCCTGGGCCTGCCGACCAGCCCCTATGTGTTCTGCGACTCGCTGCAAGAGCTGCAGGCGGCCATCGATTCCACCACCGGCTACCCCTGCATCGTCAAGCCGGTGATGAGCTCTTCCGGGAAAGGCCAGAGCAAGATCTCCGGCCCCGACGATGTGAAGAAAGCCTGGGACTACGCCATGGCCGGCGGCCGCGTAAGCCACGGCCGCGTGATCGTCGAAGGCTTTATCGACTTCGACTACGAGATCACCCAGCTCACCGTGCGCGCTGTGGGCGCCGACGGCAAGATTGAAACCCATTTCTGCGAACCCATAGGCCATGTGCAGGTCAACGGCGACTATGTGGAAAGCTGGCAGCCGCATCCCATGCGCCCGGCCGCGCTGCAAAAAAGCCGCGACATCTGCAAGGCCGTGACCGACAACCTGGGCGGCCAGGGCCTGTTCGGCGTCGAGTTGTTCGTCAAGGGCGATGATGTCTGGTTCAGCGAAGTCAGCCCGCGCCCACACGACACCGGCATGGTCACCCTGTGCACGCAGTGGCAGAACGAATTCGAGCTGCACGCGCGCGCCATCCTGGGCCTGCCGGTCAACACCGCGCTCAAGAGCCCGGGCGCCAGTGCCGTGATCTACGGCGGTGTCGACGCCGAGGGCATTGTGTTTGACGGCGTGGCCGAGGCGCTGCGCGTGCCCAATTCCGACATCCGCCTCTTCGGCAAGCCCGAGAGTTTTGTGAAACGCCGCATGGGCGTGGCCCTGGCCTTTGACGCCGACGTGGAAACCGCGCGCATCAACGCCAAGACGGCGGCCGCCCTGGTCCGCCCGCGCAAGGCCGGCTGACATCAGAGACAAGAGGGTGCTGAAGCCATGCCTGGAGCTGTTCCCCGATGAATGTAGGTGACCTGCACCTCATGGAGGACGCCACCTGGCGCGTGTTGTTCTCGGCCGTCGTGGCCGTGGTGCTGGCCCTGGTGGTGCACGGTGTGGGCGCGGCGGTAATCCGGCGTGTCACGCGCAACCTGCCCATCTCCAGCGCGGTGGCGCGCCGCTGCTGGCGGCCCTCGCGCTTCGCGCTGCCCCTGATCGCTCTGCAGGCCGTCTGGCAGGCCGCGCCCGATGCGCTGCCGCTGATCTCGCAGGTTCGCCACGGCAATGCCTTGCTGCTGCTGGCCACGCTGACCTGGCTGGGCCTGCGCGCCGTGGACGGCGTGGCGCAGGGCGTGATTGGCAAGCATCCCGTCGACGTGGAGGACAACCTCAATGCGCGGCGCATCACCACACAGACGCGGCTGCTCGCGCGCACCGCGGGCTTCATGGTGCTGATCGCGGGCCTGTCGATGATGCTGATGACCTTCCCGGGCGCGCGCCAGCTGGGCGCCAGCCTGCTGGCCTCGGCCGGCGTGGTCGGCATCGTGGCCGGCATCGCGGCGCGGCCGGTGTTCAGCAACCTGATCGCCGGCCTGCAGCTCGCGCTGGCCCAGCCCCTGCGCATCGACGACGTGCTCATCGTGCAGGGCGAATGGGGCCGCGTCGAGGAGATCACCGGCACCTATGTGGTGCTCAAGATCTGGGACGAGCGGCGCATGGTCATCCCGCTGCAGTGGTTCATCGAAAACCCCTTCCAGAACTGGACGCGCAACAGCGCGCAGATCATAGGCACGGTGTTCTTGTGGGTGGACTACCGCATGCCGTTGGAGCCCCTGCGCCAGGCCGCGCGCAGCGCCTGCGAAGGGGCGCCCGAATGGGACAAGCGCCTGTGCCTGCTGCAGGTGGTGGAGGCCGGTGAGCGCAGCATGCAGCTGCGCCTGCTGGTCACCTCAGCCAATTCAGGCCTTAACTGGGATTTGCGCTGCAAGGTGCGCGAGGCGTTAGTGGATTTCATGCAGCGCGAATACCCGCAGTTCCTGCCGACCATGCGGGCAGAGATCACTCATAGCGGCAATGGCAACGAAAGCGGCAATGCCAATGTCAATGCCAATGCCAATGGTCCCCAGGAAGAGAAAGCCTCAGGCGGCCCATCCGCGAAGACCTGATACCCCGGGCCTGCTCAGGCCGCGGCATCGAGGCAGCCGGCAAACACCGCGCTGCTCACCAACTCAAACTCCTTGGCTTCCGGCAACTGGTAATGCCACCACTCCATGGGATGGTGCACAAAGCCTGCTTCCAGCATGATGGTCAGCAGCTTCATGCGGTTAAGCTGCACGGCGGCCGGCAGGTCGGCGTAAAAGTGGTGCGATGCGCGCGTCATGGTGTCCACAGACGTGCCCATGTCCAGCTCTTGGCCCTGGGCATCCAGCAGGGTCAGGTCCACCGCCACGCCGCGTGTGTGGTTGGAGCCCTTGGCCGGGTCAGCCACATAACCGGGCACTGGCAGCACCGCCCAGAGTGCTTCCTGCGCCTCATGCGGGCGGAAGGCATCAAAAATCTTGAGCCTGAAACCGAAGGCGCGCGCCCCGGTGACCGCGCGCCGCAAACAGGCCTCGGCCTCGGGGTGCAGAAAGCAGAGCTTGTGGCCGTAGATCACCTGGCCCGTGAAGTTGTCGGGCCGCGCGTACATCATGTCGATGACGACATCGTGCGTGGCCTCCCTGATCTGGACGAGGGGCGCTGGGTTCATGTCGGCCGGCTTACTGGAAAGCCACTTCCGAGAAGCTGCGCAGCTTGCGGCTGTGCAGCTGCGTGATGCCTTCGGCGCGCAGCAGTTCGATGGCGCGTATGCCGATGCGCAGGTGCTGGTCGACGCGCTCACGGTAGAAGTGGTTGGCCATGCCGGGCAGCTTGATCTCGCCGTGCAGCGGCTTGTCGCTCACGCACAGCAGGGTGCCATAGGGCACGCGAAATCGAAAGCCGTTGGCGGCGATGGTCGCGCTTTCCATGTCCAGCGCCACCGCGCGGCTCTGGCTGAAGCGGCGCTGCGGCTGGTTGCCGGGCAGCAGTTCCCAATTGCGATTGTCGGTGGAGGCCACGGTGCCGGTGCGCATGATGCGCTTGAGGTCGGGGCCGACCGCGTGCGTCACGTCGGCCACGGCTTTTTCCAGCGCGACCTGGATTTCCGCCAGCGCCGGGATGGGCACCCACAGCGGCAGTTCCTCGTCCAGCACGTGGTCTTCGCGCACATAGCCGTGGGCCAGCACATAGTCGCCCAGCTGCTGGCTGTTGCGCAGGCCCGCGCAGTGGCCCAGCATGACCCAGGCGTGGGGACGCAGCACCGCGATATGGTCGGTGATGTTCTTGGCGTTGGCCGGGCCCACGCCGATGTTGACCATGGTGATGCCGCTGTGGTCGGCGCGCAGCAAGTGGTAGCCCGGCATTTGCGGCAGGCGCGGCGGCGGCACGCCGAGCTCGTCGCCCTCGGCGGCGGGCAGGCCGGTGCGGCGAGTCACCACGTTGCCTGGCTCGATGAAGGCGATGTACTCGCTGTTGGGGTCGGCCATGGCCTCATGGCCCAGGCGCACGAACTCGTCGATATAGAACTGGTAGTTGGTGAACAGCACGAAGTTCTGGAACCAGTGCGGCGAGGTGCCGGTGTAGTGGCGCAGGCGCTGCAGCGAATAGTCGACGCGCGCCGCCGTGAACAGCGCCAGCGGTTGCGGCTCACCGGGCAGCGGCTCGTAGGTGCCGTTGGCGATGCCGTCATCCATGGCGCCCAGGTCGGGCAGGTCGAACACGTCGCGCATCAGCATGCGGCGCGCCGCCGTCATGCTGCCTTCGATGTGGTCGTTCTCGGCGAACGAGAAATGGATGGGAATCGGCTGCGCGCTGGTGCCGACCTCAAGCTCCACATCGTGGTTCTGCATCAGCAGGCGGAATTGCTCCAGGTAGTAGTTGCCAAACAGGTCGGGCCGCGTCAGCGTGGTTTCAAAGCGGCCGGGGCCGGCCACAAAGCCGAAGCTCAGCTGCGCGATGTCCGGCGTTTCCAGGATGGCGCGTGCCACCGTGTCGGTGTGGATGCGCACAAAGGGGTAGCAGGCGCGCACGTGGCCGGGCAGGGTCTCGCCGGCCACATAGCGCTGCATGGCGTCGCGCAGGTGGGCGATCTGCTGGTCGTAGATCGCGCGGACCTGGGCCAGCGCGGCGGCCGGGTCGCTGTAACGGGTGGGGGCGATGAAGGGAGGAAGATAGGGCATGCCACCATTGTGCGGCAACTCCGCGCAGGCTGTTCTTCACGCGCAGACCCTAGAATGCATCGATGAACCCTTCCAGGCCCATTGGGCAACTCTTTGGGCTGTTGCGCCCGATGCTGGGCACGCTGCTTGGTGCGCTGTGCCTTCAAGCCGCTTATGCCCAGGCTCCCGCCTCCGCAGCGGCGCCGGCACAGATCTCCCGGGACGCCCAGCGCGCCTACGAAACCACGCGCGACAAGCTGGTGCAGATACGCACCCTGCTGCGCAATTCCAACACCCAGGCCAGCGTGGGTTCCGGCTTTTTTGTCTCGGCCAATGGGCTCATCATCACCAACTTCCATGTGGCCAGCCAGCTCGCGCTGGAGCCCGAGCGCTATCGCGGCGTCTATGTGCCTGTGGACGGCAAGGAGGCCGAAGTCGAGCTGCTGGCCTTCGACGTGCGCAACGACCTGGCCCTGTTGCGAGTGAAGACGCCTGCCACGGACATGCCGCGGCTGTCCTTTCGCGGAGCCGACCGCCCGCTGGCGCGCGGCGAGCGCATCTATTCGCTGGGCAATCCGCTGGACATCGGCTTTGCCGTCACCGAGGGCACCTACAACGGCCTGGTGCAGCGCAGCTTTTACCCGCGCATCTTTTTCGGCGGCGCGCTCAACCCAGGCATGAGCGGCGGCCCGGCGCTCGACGATGCGGGCCAGGTGGTCGGCGTCAATGTCTCCAAGCGGCTGGACGGCGACCTGCTGAGCTTTCTGATTCCCGCGCAATTTGCCCAGGCCCTGCTGGCCAAGGCCGCCTCGGCCCAGCCCATCACCAAACCCGCGCATGCCGAAGTCGCGCGGCAGCTCGGTGAACACCAGGCCCTGCTGACGCAGCGCTTCACCGCCACGCCGCTGACCGCGCAAAAACACGGCGGCTACAGCGTGCCGGTGCCCGACGATGCGCTGGCCCGCTGCTGGGGCCGCGGGCGAGAGCCCGACTTCAAGGCCTTCGACCTGGAGCGCACCGACTGCCAGATCGACAGCCATGTGTACGCCGGCGACTTCAACACCGGCTACATACGCCTGCGCTACGAGGCCTACAACGCGCCCAAGCTGGGGCCGCTGCGCTTTTCCGCGATGTACTCGCAAAGTTTTGCCAATGAATACTTCGCCACGCGCGGCTCGCGCAAGGCCACGCCCGCCGAGTGCTCGGAGCGTTACGTCGAAACCGGCGGCATGCCCATGCGCGCCGTGGTCTGCATGAGCGCCTACCGCAAGCTGCCCGGCCTTTATGACGTCTCGGTGCTGACCATGTCGGTCAACCAGTCCACGCGCGGCGTGCAGGGCCGCATGGATGCGCAGGGCGTGAGCTTTGACAACGGCCTCAAGCTGGTTGCGCACTACCTGGACGGTTTCAAATGGGAGGAGGGCAAATGAGCACCACTCCCATCCTGGGCCTGCTGCAGGCCACCGACCGCAATGGCGCCCTGGTGGGCCGGCTTGAAGTGCGGCACTGGCCCGTCACCGTGGGGCGCGCGCTCACGGCCGACCTGGTGCTGGACGACAGCCATGTGGCCGGCGAACACCTGCGCATCAGCCGCACGCCCGAGGGCGGCGTCAGCGTGCAGGTGCTGGACAGCGTCAATGGCGTGACCCTGGGCCGCGCGCGGCATGGCCGCGATGCGCAATTCAACTGGCCGGCCGGCGAGGCCCTGGCCCTGGGCCGGCTCAAGCTGGGCCTGCGCCTGGCCGAGGCGCCGGTCGCGGCCGAAGAACCGTTGCCGCATTTCCCCTGGCGCACCACCGGCTGGACGCTGCTGGCCCTGGCCGGCATGCTGGCCCTGGTGCTGGGCCAGTCCTGGCTCACGCTGACCGAGCCTTCGCAGTTTGCGCGGCAACTGCCCGCCATGCTGGGCGGGGTGATCCTGGTCTTCACCCTCTGGGCCGGGTTGTGGGCCCTGGCCACCAAGCTTTTCACCGGCCATTTGCAGTTCTGGCGCCATGTGCGCATCGCCTGCTTCAGCTCGCTCGCAGTGCAGGCGGTGTCCACCCTGGCCGGCCTGCTGGCCTTTATGTTTTCGCTTGAAAGCCTGGCGCGCTTTGAAGGGCTGATCCTGTTGCTCGGCGTTGCGGCCGGCGTCTATGTGCACCTCACGGTCATCGTGCCGCACCGCCGCCGCGGCCTGGCCGGGCTGGTGGCCGGCATCGCCATACTCGGCACCGTGGCCTTGCTGGGCACCAACTGGCTGCAGAACAAGCGACTGTCGAACAAGCTGTATCTGTCCACGCTGTATCCGCCGGCGTTACGTGTGGCGCCCGCGGTGCCTGTGCCGCAGTTTCTGGAAGAGGCGGGGTCCATCCGCCAGCGTTTGGACGAGCGCTTGAAGGATCGTGAACCGGATGCCGATACGCCGGAAGATCCGGACGCGGACTGAACACCTTTCGCCTCGTCCGGCTCATGGTCTCCTCCCCGTTCGGGCTGAGGTATCGAAGCCCTGGTGCTGCGCTGGCCCTTCGATACCTCAGGACGAACGGAGCGGGGAGTGACTCAGAGAATTTAGCGCTACCCGGTCAGGTTTTCACCGGTTCCCGCATCGTCACAAACTCTTCAGCCACCGTCGGGTGTATCCCGATGGTGCTGTCAAACACCGCCTTGGTCGCACCCGCCTTCATGGCCACGGCAAAGCCCTGCACGATTTCGCCGGCGTCCGGGCCCACCATGTGCAGGCCCACCACGCGGTCGGTGGCGTCTTCGACCAGCAGCTTCATGAGCGTGCGTTCGGTGCTGCCGCTCAAGGTGTGCTTGAGCGCCTTGAAATCGGCGCGGAACACCGTGACCTTGCCGAATTTCGCGCGCGCGTCGGCCTCTGAATAACCGACCGTGCCGATGTTGGGGTGGGTGAACACGGCGGTCGGCACAAACTCATAGCTCATGCTGCGCGGCTTCTTGCCGGCGGCCGGGCCGAAGAGCTGGTCCACCACCACCATGGCCTCGCCCAGCGCCACCGGTGTGAGCTGCATGCGCGCCGTCACGTCGCCCAGCGCGTAGATGGAGGCCACCGAGGTCTGGTAGTGCTCGTTGACCTGTATCGCGCCGGCGGCGTTCACCGCCACGCCCACGGTCTCCAGGCCGATGCCGTTTGCATTCGGCACACGGCCGGTGGCGTAAAGCACCGCGTCCACTTTAAGCCCTGCGGCGCCGCCTTTGAACTCGACCTGAAGGCCGGTGCCGGTCTTGGTGATGGCATTCACTTCGGTGCCCAGCCGCAGCGTGATGCCGGTCTTGCTCATCTCGGCGGCGATGAAACGGCGCACGTCTTCATCAAAACCGGTGAGCAGCATGTCGCGCCGGTGTACCTGGGTGACCTCCGAGCCCAGGCCGTTGAAGATGGAGGCGAACTCGCAGGCGATGTAGCCGCCGCCCACCACCATCAGGCGTTTGGGGAAAGGACTGAGGTCAAACATGTGGTCCGAGGTCAGCACATGCTCGCGGCCAGGGAGGGCCGGTACGGTGGCGGTGCCGCCAGTGGAGACCAGGATGTGTTTGGCCGTGAATTTCTGGTCGTCGACCTCGACGGTGTGCTCATCAAGCAGCCGGGCCCAGCCCTTGATGATCTTCACGCCGGCGTTTTCAAGCAGCTGCACATAAATGCCATTGAGCCGAGCAATCTCGCGCGCGCGGTTGGCCTTGAGGATGTCCCAATCGAACTTCGGCGCTTCGCCCACCCAGCCGAAGCCGTGCGACTCTTCAAAGCTGTCGCCGTAGTGGGCGGCATAGCTGTAGAGTTTTTTCGGGATGCAGCCCACGTTGACGCAGGTGCCGCCCATGGCCGCGAACTCGGCCAGGCCCACGCGCGCGCCGCGCTGGGCCGACATGCGCGCGGCGCGCACGCCGCCACTGCCGCCGCCGATCACAAAAAGGTCAAAGTCAAAAGTCTGCATGCGCTGTATTCCTTGTTCTGTTCTTCATCGTCCGCCATCGGGTGCCTGGATGCCGGCCCATCAGGACTGGAACTCCTTCAGTTCCTGCTTCATCCATTCAATGAACACCCGCGTGCGCATGGGCAGCAGCCGGGCGTGCGGGTAGACCACGTTGATGGGCCGGGGCGGCGGCTCGAAATCCTCCAGCACGGTGCGCAATTGCTTGGTCTTTAAAAACGGCGCCACCTGGTAAGAGAAAAACGAACCGAATCCCGCCCCCGCCGCGCAGGCCGCCACGGCCGGTGCGATCTGGTTGAACTCCAGATTACCACTGACGGCCAGCCGCAGCGGCCGGCCCTGGTCATTGAACGGGCCCCATGTGGGGGAATGGTCGGTCACGCGCACGCAGTTGGCCTTGAGCAGGTCTTTCGGGTGCCTGGGTACACCGTGGCGGCGCAGCCAGACAGGGCTGGCCACCACCAGGCGGCGGATGCGGCCCACGTTTTGCGCGACCAGGCTGGAGTCCTCGGGCTCGCCTATGCGTATGCCCACGTCTATGCCTTCTTCGAGCAGGTTGACCACCCGGTCCAGCAGCACCATGGAGCAGCGCATCTTCTCGTACTGCTGCACAAAACGCGTGACGGCGGGCGCCACATGCATCTGCCCGAACAGCATGGGCGCGGTGATGGTCAGGTGGCCGGCGGGCTCGGCCGCATCGGCCGACAGTGCCGCCTCGGCATCGGCCAGTGCGGCCAGCAGCTGGCGGCAGCTTTCCAGGTGGCGCCGGCCTTCCTCGGTCAGTGAGATGCGCCGCGTCGTGCGGTTGAAAAGCCGCACGCCCAGTTCCGCCTCGAAACCGGCCAGCGTGCGCACCACGGCCGGCAATGAAGATTCCATGACCTGGGCCGCGGCCGTAAGGCTGCCCTGCTCGGCGATGTGGATAAAGGCCTGCATGGCTTTGAGTTTGTCCATGGGCGGATACTACGCCTGCGGCGGTGATTAATCCAGTAAACGGATTAGTTAAATGCAAGCAAAGCCATTTATTCAGGATATCGGTTCAAACAGAATCCGTCCCAGAGCCTTTTTTGCAACTTGACGAAAGCCCACCATGAGCACACCCGCCGCCAAAGCCCAACCCACCCAGCCCATACGCTTTTACCGTTTTGCCATCTCGGGACACTCACATCGGGTGGAACTGTTCCTCTCGCTGCTGGGCCTGCCCTTTGAGCGCATCGAAATCGACCTGGCCGCCAGGGCGCACAAGACACCCGCCTTCCTGGCCATGAATGCCTTCGGCCAGGTGCCGGTGATCCAGGACGGCGAGGTTACGCTGGCCGATTCGAACGCCATCCTGGTCTACCTCAATGCACGCTATGCACCGGACGCCGAGCAGTGGATGCCGCGCGACCCGTTGGCCGCCGCAGCGGTGCAGCGCTGGTTCTCGGTGGCGGCCGGCCCGCTGGCTTTCGGCCCGGCGGCGGCGCGTGTCGTCCAGCTCTTCAAGCGCCCGGAAAATCCCGAAGCGATTGAGCGCGCCCACGCCCTGTTCGCGGTGATGGAGCAGCAACTGGGCCAGACGGCTTTCCTTGCAGGCAGCACGCCCACGCTGGCCGACATTGCCAACTACAGCTATGCGGCCCACGCGCCGGAAGGCAATGTCTCGCTCGAGGCCTATCCACGCCTGCGCGCCTGGCTGGCTCGCATCGAAGCCCTGCCGCGCTTTGTGCCCATGGTCAGGACTCCCATAGGGCTGGCCGCATGAACGCCCCGGCTTTTCATGAAGGCGAGCGCGCGGCGCAGTCGCGCGTGGGCGCGGCGGTGCGCGAGCGCATGGCGGAAATCGGCCCGCGCGTGATCCGCGACTTTATGCCCGACCAGCATCGCGAGTTCTTTGAGCAACTGCCCTTCATCATTGCCGGCACGGTGGATGCCGCCGGCCAGCCCTGGGCTTCGGTGCTGGCCCAGCCCCCGGGATTTATCCATTCGCCCGACGCACGCCACCTGACTTTGCGGGCTCAGCCCTTGCCAGGTGACCCTTTGCAGCAAACCCTGCTTGAGGGAGCTTCGATAGGCCTGCTGGGCATAGAGCCGCACACACGCCGGCGCAACCGCATGAACGGCACGGTCCGTGGTGTCCACCCCGCGGGCTTTGCGGTGGAGCTGACCCAGAGCTTTGGCAACTGCCCCAAATACATCCAGGCACGTGAGCCCGTGTATGTGGATAGGCCTGTGCCGACAGCTGGGCCGGTGGTGCGTGAGTCGGCGCAGCTCAACGATGACGCGCGCCGCATCATCGCGCAGGCCGATACGCTGTTCATCGCCACCGCTTATGCGGGGGTGGGAATGCAGGCCGGCCGCGCCGGCGGTGTGGACGTCTCGCATCGCGGTGGCAAGCGCGGCTTTGTGCGCGTGGACGCCGATGGAACACTGACCATGCCGGATTTTGTCGGCAACTACTTCTTCAACACCCTGGGCAACCTAGTGGTGAATCCGCGTGCCGGCCTGTTGTTTATCGACTTCGACAACGGCGACCTGCTGTATGTCGCCGTCACCGCCGACATCCTCTGGGACGGTCCCGAGGTGGATGCCTTTGCCGGTGCGCAGCGCCTGATGCGCTTCAAGGTGCAGACCATGCGCCTGGTGGAATCGTCCTTGCCGCTGCGCTGGGGCGAGGCGGAGCTGTCGCCGGTGCTGGAGGCCACGGGCACCTGGACCTGAACTACTTCGCTGCCTCAGCCGATCGCTTCGAGCGCCAGTTCGCGCTCCAGCCAGGCGCGGAATTTCTGCACGGCCGGCCTGTCAGCGCTGTGGGTCGAGGTCAGGATGCGGTAGCCCAGGCCATCCACCGTCTCGCCCGGCAGTACCACCTTGAGCTGGCCGCTGCGCAACTGCGGCAGCACCAGCGGCGTGCGCCCTATGGCGATGCCGGCGCCCTGCACGGCCGCGTTCACCACATGCTCGTACTGCGAAAAATACAGGCAGGGCTGTTGGGCCGATTGTTTTAAACCCAGGCGCTCATACCAGTCGGGCCATGACATCCAGGGAAAGCGCGTGGCCGGGTCGTAGTACACCAGCAAGGGCACGCGCGGGAGGTCGGCGGCCGCACGGATGCGCGCCGCAACGGCCGGCGCGGCGACCAGCAGGGCCTGCTCCTGCAACAGCGGCGGCGGGTCTTCACCGCCCGGCTGCACGACGGAGAGCCGCACGGCCAGGTCCATGCCTTCACGCTCCAGGTTCACCCGCGCTTCCGAGGCGTCTACGCGTACGTCGATGGCGGGCTCCAATTGCTGGAACTTCGCCAGCTTGGGCGCCAACCAAAGCGCGGCGAAAGAGGGCGTGGTGGTGACCGCCACCGAGGCCCTGTCCACCGCCAGCAGGTGGTCCACCGCCGAGGCCAGTTGCCCCAGCGCCGCGCGCGCGGCCTCATACAGCTCGCGGCCCTGCGGCGTGAGGCTCAGGCCTTTGCCGCCGCGCAGGAAGAGCGGCACGCCCAGCGCGTCTTCCAGGCTCTTGACCTGCTTGCTCACCGCCGACTGCGTGATGCACAGCTCGTCGGCCGCGGCGGTGAAGCTCAGGTGCCGCGCCGCAGACTCGAAGCCGCGGATCGCGTCCAGCGACATGGCGCGCAACGCGTGGGAGGAGGAAGGGTTCAGCATGGCATCAATGGTGTGGGCGGCATGAGCGGGAGGAATACCCCGGATGACAAACCATCCGGCCGCACGGGCCGGTTCCAAAGAAGAATCAAACCACACTTTTGAAAGGCGTGGCCATGAACATCCCACAAACCCCGCAAACTCCACAAACTCCGTTGAGGCTCGGGCCCATCCCGGAACGCTTCCGCCTGCGGCGCGGCCAGGCCCTGGCCTGCACCGCCGGCTGCCTCTGGATCACCAGCGATGCGCTGGCCGGCCGCCGCGACAGCGACGTGGTGCTGGAAAGCGGCCAGTCCTTTGTCACGCCGCAAGCCGCGACTTATTTTGTCGGTGCGCCGCGCGGTTGGGGCGTCCTGTCATTCCCATCCACAAGCCACTTGGAGACCACGACTCCATGCTAATAAAGACCGAACGCCATGGCCAGCATGTGGTGCTTACCCTGAACCGGCCCGAAAAGCTCAATGCGCTGAGCTACGACTTGATCGACGAACTCATGGACCGGCTCCATGCCCTGGAGCGCGACGACAGCGTGCGCTGCCTGGTGCTGACAGGGCAGGGCGACAAAGCTTTCAGTGCCGGCGCCGATATCGCGGGCTTTGCTCCCGACATTGCCAGTTCGCCCGAAACTGCTTACCGCAACTTCGTGATGCGCGGCCAGGCCATGACACGGCGCATCGAAAACTATCCCAAGCCCATCATCGCGGCCGTCAATGGCATCGCCTACGGCGGTGGCTGCGAAACCATGGAAGCCTGCAGCATCGCCATTGCGGCCGGACATGCCCGCTTCGCCAAGCCCGAAATCCGCCTCGGCTTTCCGCCGCCCTTCGGCGGCACCCAGCGCCTGCCGCGCCACATAGGCCGCAAGCGCGCCAATGAAATGATTTTGACCGGCGACGCCATCAGTGCGGAGGAGGCCTTGCTGATAGGCCTCATCAACCATGTGGTGCCGGCCCATGAGTTGCTACCCGCCTGCCTGCGCATGGCCGACCGTATCGCCGAAAACTCCGCTGTGGCGGTAACAGCCTCATTGCGCGCCGTGACGCGCGGGCTGAATGTCTCCATCGACGAAGGCCTGGCCATTGAGGCTGCGCAGTTCATGATCGCGGCTGCTTCGCGGGATGCGCGGGAGGGTACCGCGGCGTTTCTGGAAAAACGCAAGCCGGTGTTTGATGGCGTCCGATATTGATTCCAACGGTGGCTATGTGTCAGATCAACGCCGAGGCAGGGTGATCCGGTCTTGAACACGACGGGAGAAATGGAATCAGCCTGCGCTGAACATCTCTTGGGACCCATACCGTGCCGCCCCGTGGGGCTGCGGCTTTCGTTCCGTCCGGGAGCAGGAGTATCACTCTCTGCTTCTGCGCCATTGAGCCGGTTCCGGAAAGCGCAAGGCTGACGAGCATGAAAAAGCAGTGGAACTCCTCGCCTATTCCACTCGGAAGCTCTATGAACACCTTGTCGCAGAAGTTAACCCAGCTTCCGGACACGGGTGCCGTGAAATCCGGCGTCAGCACCAGGCCATGGCCGGCGACAGCGAAGTGGTCTTCTATCGTCAGAAGCGCCATCCAGTCCGAAGGGGCCAGGCGGCGATCCCGAGTCCTCGCGCTTGCGGTGTCCGGGCGGCTGTCGGTTCCGTTCAAGCTCACCCTTCAGGCTGCTTCGGCAGCTTTTGGGGCCGTGGTGTTCAAATGGCAAGCCGATACCTGCGATGAGGCGACCTCGATCAATGCCGGCCTGACTTCCCGGCAGACGGGCATGACATGCGGGCACCGAGGGTGGAATGCGCAGCCGCTGGGAACGTTCAGGGGACTGGGCATCTCGCCCGCGATGGGTTTGTAGGTCAGCGGCCTGGCATCCATGCGCGGCGCGTCGGCAATGAGCGCCCTGGTATAGGGATGGTTGGGCCGGCTGAAGAGGACTTCCGTTTTGGCCAGTTCCACAATGCGGCCCAGGTACATGATGGCCACGCGGTCGGCCAGGTACTCCACCACGGCCAGGTTGTGGCTGATGAACAGGTAGGCGAGGTTCTGCTCGCGCCGGAGTTTCTGGAACAGGTTGAGCACCTGCGCCTGGATGGAGACGTCCAGTGCCGAAACCGCCTCATCACAGACGACGAGCGACGGCTTCAAGGCCAGCGCCCTCGCAATCGCGATACGCTGCCGCTGCCCGCCCGAGAACTGGTGGGGATACCGCGCCCCATAGCTGGCATCCAGTCCCACCTGCTGCAGCAGGCCTTTGATGAACGCGTCTTTGTCTTTCGCGGAAACCAGGCCGTGGTAAATGGCGGCCTCGCTCAGGAGCTGGTCGACGCGCAGGCGTGGATTGAGCGAACCGTAGGGGTTCTGGAACACCATCTGGACATTGCGATGCACATCGGGGAAATACGGTTTCCCCGGGATCTGGTGCACCATGACCTTGCCGCCTGAGGGCTCCAGGATGCCCGCCGCGATCCGGCCGAATGTCGATTTGCCGCAGCCGGATTCACCGACCAGGCCGAGCACCTCGCCGGCGTCGACCTGCAGGTTGATCTCGCTCACGGCGGACACCTGCTTCGCAAGCTTGCGGGAAAGTTTCAGCTTGTGCGCCAGCTTGCCGCCCAAGGTCTGCGGAGCGCCAAACCGTTTGGAGATATTGACTGCTTCAAATATCGTGCTCATAGGGTGTCAGCCGTGAAGAGGGGATGAAAGCAAAAGAAGGACCGGTCATCCGTCTGGATCTGCCCGGGTGTCTTGCGGCATGCCTCTGTCGCCCGGTTGCACCGCGGCGCGAACGCGCAACCCGGCGGCAAATCGAGCAACGGCGGCGTGCTGCCCGGAATGGGTTTGAGCAGCGAGCCCCGGTCCTGCGACTTGGGCAGGGAGTCGATCAAACCGCGGGTATACGGATGCCTTGGCGAGCGGATGACATTGGCGACCGCGCCTTGTTCAACGATGCGCCCCGCGTACATCACGCAGACCTGGTCCGCGAGGTCCTTCACCACGCTCAGGTCGTGGGTGATCCAGACCAGGCCTGTGCCGCGCTCCTTGGTGAGCTTGCGGATCTGGTAAAGGATCTGCGCCTGGATGGTGACGTCGAGGGCGGTGGTCGGCTCGTCGGCAATGATCACGGCCGGCTCGTTGACGATGGCGTTGGCAATCGCGATGCGTTGGCGCATGCCGCCCGACAGCTCGTGCGGATAGGCGCGCATCCTCTCGGCCGGCGCCGGGATCCCGACCGCGGCCAGGGCCGCGCATGCGCGCTCCCTGGCGGCTTGGGCGGAGACCTTGTCGTGGATGCGTATGGTTTCCGTGATCTGGTCGCCCACGCGGATGACGGGATTGAGCGACATCATGGGGTCCTGGAAGACCATGGCCATCTCTTTTCCCCGTATCCGGTTCCATTCAGCGGCGGAGGCCGCGCGTATGTTCTTGCCGCGAAGGAAGATTTCACCGGCGACCACGCGCCCCGGCGGGTCCACCAGGTTCATCAGGGACATGGCCGTGACGGACTTTCCCGATCCCGACTCGCCCACCAGCGCAAGGATTTGCCCTTGCTCCACCGAGAAGGAAACGTCGTTCACCGCCTTGGCGATACCGGCCTTGGTCTCGAAGTGGGTCGTCAGCCCGCTGACCTTCAATGCTGTTGTGCTCATACCTGGTCCAGCTTGGGATTGAAAACGACACGCAGGCGATCGCCTATCAGGTTGATCGCCCCGACAAGCAGCACCAGCGCTACCCCGGGGTAAACGGATATCCAGTACTTGTTGGTCAGCATGTACTCAAAGCCGTTGGCAATCAGCAGGCCCAGCGAAGGCTCTGTCTGAGGCAAGCCTATTCCCAGGAAGCTCATCGTTGCTTCCAGGCTGATCGCATGCGCGGTTTGCAGGGTACCGGTCACGATCAGCGTGCCCATGCAGTTGGGCAGCACGTGCCGGAACATGATTCGCCCGGCGGGCAGGCCTTGCCCCATCGCCGCTTCCACATACTCCCTTTGCTGCTCCACCAATGCGGCCCCGCGCACATTTCGCGCGTAGTACGCCCATTGGACGATGACCAGAGCGAGCAGGGTCTTGTCCACGCCCTGGCCCAGCGAGGCCAGAAGCACCAGCGCGACCAGGATCGCCGGCAGGCTCAGCTGCAGGTCCACGATCCGCATCAGGAACGCGTCGACACGCCCGCCGAAATAAGCCGCCGCCAGCCCCGCGGTGGTGCCGATGCAGAGCGCGGCCATGGCGCTGAGCAGGCCGACAGCCATGCTGATGCGCAGCCCGTAAAAGATCGCGCTGAGCAAGTCCCTGCCGGCGCCGTCGGTGCCGAGCACATGCAGCATCCCGCTCGCTTCGCTGCGCGCGCCCGGCGGGAGCTCCGCGTCCACGATGGAGACAGCGGCCAGGTCGTAAGGGTTTTGCGGTGAGAAGAAAGGTGCCCCCCACGCCACAACGAACAGCAGCGCAAAAACCAGGAGCGCGGCCGCCGCCGTTTTGCTGAGCAGGAACTGCTTGCGGATCCGGCCCCAGGGCGTTTGCGCGGGCGGCGGCGCAGCCTGGCCCGCCTCCTGGTCCTGCGGTTTGAATGATTCGGTTTTGATCATGGGTGTCTCTGGTTTTTTTATGCGCTTGTTTGTTCGCGGGTTTATTTGCTGGTTTATTTGCTGGTTTATTTGCTGGTTTATTTGCTGCGGGCCCTGAGCCGGGGATCCAGGATCACATACAGCAGATCGACGACAAGGTTGATGGAGACCACCAGCAGGACGGTGACCATGAGGTAAGCCACCACCACCGGCCTGTCGAGGTGAAGAATCGAATCGATGATGAGCTTGCCCATGCCCGGCCATGCGAACACCGATTCGGTCACCACGGAGAAGGCAATGAGGTGGCCGAACTCCAGCCCGACGGCGGTCACCACGGGGATCATCACGTTCGGGGCGATGTGCCTGGCCAGCAGCCTGAGTCCGGAGACGCCTTTGGCGCGCGCAAAGCGCACGTACTCCTGCTGCACCACGTCCCTGGTTCCGGTTTCAGTCAGGCGTATGACCATGGAAATCTGGAAGATGGCGAGCGTCGTCGCCGGCAGGATCATGTGCCTGAGGCCGTCCCAGGTCATGAAGCTGAAGGCGATGCCGAACAGCTGCCCGGTATCGCCCCGCCCACCGGATGGCAGCCATCCAAGGTTCACGGAAAAGATCAGGATGAGGATGAGCCCCTTCCAGAAGGTGGGAATGGTGACCCCCGCGACGGAGAACCCGGCGATGAGTTTGTGGGCCCAGGAGTTGGGCATCAAACCCGCGACCAGCCCCAGGGGAATGCCGATGGCCAGCGCCAGTATCAGCGCGACAAAGGCCATCTCGAGCGTCGCCGGCATGCGCTCCAGAACAATGGAAAGAGCCGGCCGGTTGAAGACAAAGGACCGGCCCAGGTCCCCTTCGACGGCGTGCTTCACAAACAGCGCGTACTGCTCATGGAGCGGGCGGTCCAGGCCCAGGCTTCGCGCTGCGGCATCGACTTCTTCCGTGGAGGCATTCGGGCTCACGAGAAGGTGGATGGGATCGCCGATGAGGTGGATGCCCGTGAATGCGATGGCGGACATGAGAGCCACCACGATCAGGCTGTCCCGTATCCGCTGGAGTAAAGGTCCAAACATCAGATTGCATCCTTGTTGCTTGCCTCGAGGCGGGCAGGGTGCCCCGTCCGCCGCGCGCTGATTCGCTTGAGTCCGCGATCTCCATCGGGGGAGGCCACCGGAGCACCCCTATTGCACGTCACTTCCATCAAAAACTCCAGTAAACGGGAAGCTTTCTTCCCCCTGCCATCCATCCCTCGCCCATGCGCCCGCAAGCCGGCCGCGCCCCGCGCTTTGCCAGCTTCCATCCCGTGCATTCGCGGCAACGCGCCGCGAAATTTTCTTGACAGTCATCACCGCTTCATGGTCTAGTTGTAATGCTGTTTGATACAGTGTATCGCTAGTCAATACAAAAAACAAGCGACTTTTTCAGTATTTCGATGGTCGGCGAGGAGGGAAGTTGGACAGACCGGGGCGAACTCCGCCCACAAAACAACCATGCGGCGAGGGCCTGTTGCCTCGCCATCCACCAAACTTTTCAGGAGTAAGAAATGAAATTAAAAATGGTTTGCCTGGCTGCCGTGGCAGCGGGCACGCTGGCACCCGCGGCCGCGCTGGCACAAAGCACGGTGACGATTTACGGAAGAATGGACACCAGCTTTGAGAACTCGAAGACCGGCTCTCTTTCCCAGACGCTGATCACCGGCAATGCCTCGCGGCTGGGCTTCAAGGGCACCGAGGACCTGGGCGGCGGGCTCAAGGCGCTCTTCGGGCTGGAGATGGGCATCTCTTCCGACACCGGCGCCTCCAGCACGCCGATGTACCGCAACTCCTATGTGGGCATCGGCGGCGACTTCGGTGTCGTCAACATCGGCCGCATTGATTCGGCCGCGCCCAGCCGCACGCCCATCTATGCCATCCTGGGTCGGAACGTGGAGTACGTCATCCACGATGCCGGCGCTACCGCCATTGGCACCTCCATCTTCAACGCACGCACGCGTGTGTCGAACGCCATCGGCTACGCCAGCCCGGTGATCGGCAACTTCGTGTTCCGCGCCGGCCACTACCTCAACGGTGAAGGCCAGGCAGAGACCCCGGCCGGCCCGATCCGCTTTGAGAGCGACTACAAGCAGACCGATGTGTCCGTCAGCTACGGCGAAGGCGGCGGGCCCCTGGGGCTGGGCTTTGGCTACGGCACCGACAGCAAGCGCGGCGGGGCCTTGCTCAATGACTTCAAGAACAAGTGGATGCTGGTGGGCTCCTACGACTTCGGGGATATCCGCGCCTGGGCAGTCTACAACCGCGACAACTTCGCGGGCGGCCCGCTGTCGCGCAGCAAGGTCAACGCGCAGATGATTGGCGCTTCCTGGGACCTCACACCCAACAGCAAGATCATGGGCAACTACATCCGCAAGGATGTGCAGAGCGACCCGGCGGCCAAGCTCAAGCGCTTCCAGGCGGGCTATTCCTACAAGATGAGCAACCGCACTTCGCTGTATGCCTTTTATGACCGCCAGGACCCGAACAACCGCGTGGCCAATGACGTGATACGGGTTTACGGCGTAGGCATCCAGCACAACTTCTGAGTGCTGCGGAACCCGCCAACATCCGGTTCAAAAAGCCCGCCCCCGGCGGGCTTTTTTCCATAGATAACAGGAACGCCTCAAACAGGCGCCATCATTTCTGAAGGCATAGCCATGTCAATTAAACATTGGATCAGCACAAGCATTCTGGCGGCAGCGTGCGCAACCGCTTCATCAGCCCCGCAAGACATCGTGATAGGCCAGGTCGGCCAGCTCAAGGACCCGAACTCCGCCGCGAGCCAGGTCAAGGTGGGCGTGCAACTGTATTTCGATGCCGTCAACGACCGGGGCGGCGTCAACGGCGCAAAGCTCAAGCTCGTCACCAGGGACCGCGGGCCGGAGGCCGCGGACTCATTGGAAAAAACCCGAGAGATCCTGCAGGAAGAAAAGCCGGTTGCCCTCATTGGGTTTTCCGGGACCGCCCCCGTCGAAGCCCTCATTCGCGAAAACGTACTGGCCGCGGCCGGCATCCCCCTGGTAGGTCCTCGCACGGGCGCCGTCTCGCTTCATGAGCCGGTCGACCCGTGGATTTTCCACACGCGCGCCAACTATGCCCAGGAGGTGCAGAAGATCGTGTCCCACATGAGCATCATCGGGCACAAACGCATCGCGGTGCTCTACGAGAAGAGTCCTTTCGGCGTTGAAGGCTACGACCGGGCGCTGCGCGCCATCAAGGGCAAGAACCTCCAGCTCTCCGGCTCTGCGAGTTACGAATACGGCACGACCCAAGTCGCTGAAGCGGTCGCGACGATTCTCAAGGCCAAACCCGATGCGGTGATTGCCGTGGCGACGAGTGCGGCAACCGCCGAGTTCTACAAGAGCCTGCGCCAGGGCGGCAGCTCGGCTTTCGTGGTTGCGCTTTCGGTCACCGATGGCGCCGCCGTCGTGAAAAAAATCGGCAAGCAGGCGGCCTACGGATTGGGCATTGCGCTGGTGGTTCCCGATCCGGCCAGCAAAACGTCTGTCCTGGTCAGGGAGATGCAGGAAGACCACAAGAAATACGGTGCGCAGGGGACGGACCTGAACCTGGCGGTGACTGAAGGCTACATCGCGGCCAGGGTGCTGGCCGAAGGTCTGAAGCGCGCGGGGCCGAACCCGTCTTCGGCAAAAATCAAGCGGGCCCTGGAGTCAATGAGGGATCTGAATCTCGGTGGATTCACCGTCAATTTTTCCCCGAAAAATCACTCGGGCTCCTCGTATGTCGACATCATCGTACTGAGTCCGGACGGTAGAATGCTCCGCTAATCCAAACATACCCGCCGAAGGAAAATCGGCGCCAAAGAAGGCATGGACTATAACGTCGCGTCGGTAGATGAAGCACTCGGCTTGTTGATGCTTGTAGCCCAGAGCCCGGGTTTGGGCGTGACCGAGCTTTCCAAAAGATCGGAGATCACCAAAGCCAGGGCGTTTCGCCTTCTCAGCACGCTGGAGCGGCGCGGTTTCGTGCAGCGCTCAGGTGATGCGGCCACCTACCATCTGGGCTACAACGCCTTGCTCGTGGGCCTGGCCGCCGATGAGCAGGTCAGCCTGGTCAGGCAGGCCAGCAAATACCTTCAGCAGTTAGCGAGCCAGTTCAACGAGATCGTGCAGATTCGCGTGCGCGACGGCTTTGAGTCGGTTTCCGTCGCGCGGTGGGACTCCACCCATGACGTGCGCATCCACGGGTCCGTCGGCATGAGAAGGCCTCTTCACGGCGGCGCATCGGGAAAGGTCTTGCTGGCCTACGCTTCCACGGAGTTCCTGAACGAGTTCTTTGCCCAGGACTTCCAGAAGTTCACGCCCAACACCATTGTCCAGCGCTCCAAGTGGAATGAAGAGCTGATCAAGATTCGCAAACAGGGTTACGCGACATCGCTGGGTGAGATCGCGACGGAGGTCCTCTCCATCGCGGCGCCGGTTCGCGACGGCACCTCAAAAGTCATCGCCGCCATGGCGATCTCCATCCCTTCAAGCCGCATCACACCCAAGGGACTGGAGAAGCTGGCCAAGCCGCTGTGCGCGGCGGCCGACGATCTTTCGGCGGAACTCGGATACCGCGCCGGCGTATCCGCGGCCTGACCGCGGCGCAGGCCCCCGGGCCCGCGCGGCGTCGTTCTACCGGGAGCGTTTCGGGATCACGGGGAGCACCACGTGCGATGGGTACCGGCTGCTCATATACACCTTGTTGAGCGCCGTCCTGCTCGTCGTCGCCCGCGCTTCAGGATCGCCGGTGTTCGGGTTGACGTCAAAGTGCGGGAAGTTGCTGCTCGAAATGTCGACGCGTATGCGATGCCCGGCCTTGAAAAGATTGCTGGTGGGAAAAGCCTCGATGCGTATCGGATAGACCGTGCCGGGCACCATCAGCTCCGGGTTCTCCCATGAGTCCCTGTACCTCACCCGCAGGATGCCGTCAGTGAGGTTCATCGCGAAACCGTTGGGATAGTCCTCGTTGGCTGGGTAGACATCGACCAGCTTGACGGTGAAATCCGTGTCGGGGCAATCGGACGATATCCACAAATTCGCCACCACAGGCCCTGTGACTTCAATGTCCTGCGGCAGCGGTTCGGTGGAAAAAGACAGCACGTCCTCACGATCCGTCAAAGGATGGAAGGGTTCCGCGCAACCAAAAAAACGTTCGTCGGTCGTCTGGTCAAAGGCGCCGGCCAGTATTCCGGGCGGGCGGGACACCACGCCGCCACCCAGGGTGGGAACGGGGTTTTTGGGGTCGAAGCGGTACTCCAGCACGCCGCCATCGCCTTGCGGGATGGCGAGTGAAAGCCTTCGGTCGGTGTGCAGGTGGTAGGGCTTGAACTGCGCGTCCGGAATCGGCCAATCGCGCTCGGACCGCCAGTTGCCTCCATGGTCAAGCCGGCCATCGCCATTCTTCCGGCCGGAGCCGCCGCCCATCACAAACAGCTTCACCGGGGCGTCGTCTTCAGCGGTCGGCCTGTCTTTGAGCCATCGGTCAAACCACTTCAACCGGGCTTCGAGAAAGGTCTCGGCCAGGTGAGGGCCGAAGGTGGATTGCTCGCCGAAATCCACGTCGCCCGAGTGGCTCAGCCAGCGGTTCCCGTGCACCCACGGGCCAAAGACCAGCTGCACGGGAGCACCCAGCTTTTTGAGGCTCATGTAGTTTTCGGCCGCGGTGCGCGTATAGACGTCGTACCAGGAGGACATGTGAACCGAGGCCACGTCCTGCAGGTGATGGTAGAAACCCTCCGCATAGATGCCGGGCTGCTTCCAGTACTCGTCGAAGGAACCCCGCTCCCATTGGTCGAAGAGAAACTCCTCATACTCGGGGGTTTCGGAAAGCGGCGAATTTCCGCGGCGCCACGGCATTCTCCTGAACCAGTCGTCGACGTCGATGTTTTTCAAGGTGCTCGCGACGGCCGTGTTTCCCGACCTCTGGGCGATGCTGGACGCGAAGAGAACGGCCCAGGCCGCCTGCTTCAGCTCATACGCCCCGCCCTGGCGAATGCCGCTTTGGTAGCCGTTTGAAAACCCGCCGGAGTCGACATACATGGCCACCAGGCCGGGAGCGCCGGTGGACGCCAGCGCCATCTGGGTATGCGCCGCGTAGGAAAGGCCTTTGGTTGCTATCTTGCCGTTGGACCAGGGCTGCTGGACTATCCATTTGCAGGTGTCATGCCCGTCGTTGGCCTCACTGAGGTATTTGGTGAACGTTCCCTCGGAGCCGTACCTGCCGCGGCAGTCCTGGTACACCACGATATAGCCCTGGGCCACGAAGTAGGTCGCAACCTCTTCCCGTGACATGGGGCCCGTACTTCCCGGTTCGCGTTCAGTGCGGCTGTCGAGGTGCTTTCCATAGGGGGTGCGCTCCATGATCACCGGAAATGCGCGCTGCTCGTCACCCGGCTCCACCCGCGGGCGGTAGATGTCGGTGGCCAGCCTGATGCCGTCCCTCATCGTAACCATCACATTGCGTTCAATCACCATGGCGAGATTGCTGAACGTCGAGTCTTTCATGTACTTCCCTGGTTTGGCGCGTGTGGACAGCTGCCACCGCCCTGTTCGTTGATCCGCTTACTTCGAAGCCGCTTCTTTGATGCTGCTCGCCAGTGTGAGCCCATCGCTGCGCGGGGCCATGCTGAGGCCCTTTCGCAACCCCCATGCCGCCTTTGCGTTGTGCACCGGTATGACGGCAACGTCCTCGGCGGCCAGCCTTGCGGCTTTTCGCTGCAGCTCTTCGCGTTCCTTCTCGTTCAGCGTCCTGGAGGCGGACTGGATTACCGCGTCAAATTCCTTGTTGCTGTAGCGGCCGTAGTTGTTGGCTCCGGTTCCCAGGGCCTTGTCAAAGGTGGAAATCGAAGCGGTGTAAGGCTCCAGCGAATCACCGAGAACCGCGCCGACACCAAACATGGCCAGGCTGAACTCGGGCATGCCCCCCGCGCCGCCGCTTGTCGCGCGGGTCACGAAATTGGCGTAGGGAAGTGTCCTGGCGTCTGTCTTGATGCCGACCTGGGTCAGCATCTGGGCGATCGCCTCGCAGACCCGCGCGTCGTTCAGGTAGCGGTCGTTGGTGCAATGCAGGACCACCTTGAACCCGGAGGGATAGCCCGCCTCGGCCAGCAGGGCCCTGGCGCGCGCCGTGTCCGCGGCTTGAAGCTTCAGCGCAGGCTCGTAGCCGAAGAACCCGGCTGGAACGATCTGCGTTGCAGGTTCTGCATCGCCTTTCATGACGAACTTGTTGATGGCCTCCCTGTTGATGGCTGTCGTGATCGCCTGGCGCACCCTTTTGTCCTGGAAGGGGTTTTTGGCCAGCGGCTTTCCATCGTTGCCGGTGACATAGGGGGAGACCGGGCGGAACTGGTCCATGTGCAGGTGGTTGAACATATAGGACGCCGTGGACACCACGGTCACCTTCTCGCTCCTCTTCAGGGTCTCGCTCAGGCCGCCCGCGGCCCCGTCAATGACATCCACACTGCCGCCCAGCATCGCGGCGGCCCTTGCCGGCTCCTTCGGGATGAACTGGTAGGTCACTTTTGACCAGGCGGGCTTGGCGCCCCAGTAGGCATCATTGCGTGTCATGGTGACCTGCTGGCCTGGTATGAGCCCCGCGTACTTGAAAGGCCCGGTGCCCACCGCCGCCTTGCCGCTCTCGAACTCCTCCTCCTTGATCTCCGCGCCGCTTCCTTTGGGAATGATGGCCACCAGGCCCACGTTTTCAGGCAGCGTCGGCGCGGATTCCTTCGTCTTGATGATGACCGTCAGCGGATCCTGTGCCCGGACGCTGTCGACCGTTCTGAGATAGGTCTTGAACGTCCGGGGCCCGGCCAGGGCCCTGGCCCGGTCCAGCGAGAACTTCACGTCGTTGGCCGTCAGGGGCTCGCCGTTATGGAACTTGACGCCCGGGCGCAGCTTGAATTCCCATTGCTTGTCGTCTATCGCCTTCCACGACAAGGCCAGCAGCGGAACGGCATGCAGCTTCTCATCCTGGCCGATCAGCGAGTCGTAGACGTTCACCCAGACACTGCGGTTCGCCGCGCCCAGGACATGGGGATCGGCGGAAGTCACTTCGGACTTGAAGCCTATGCGTAAGTCGGCGGCCGGCGCAACACCCGACAGCGTCACGGCCACAGCGGCGGCCATCAAGCGGCGCGGACCCGTTAGTGCGATTCCCATTCCAATGCTCCAGTAGGTTAGGCCCAGCTTGTCTCACAAAACAGGTGAACACAAGTAAGGTTTGTTGTATCGACAAATGATACCTTGTTTTATTGTATGATACATGAACTCAATTCATTTTGGGGAGTACCCAGGCCGCTTTGAATGGTTTTCCTGCGCTGTGAGGGGCGGGCCGTCGGGGCTTGGATACCCAGGCGCCGATAATCGGTGCATGAGTACCTCTCCCAAGACGCCCGCATCCGGCGCGGCAAGCACTGATTTCAGCAGCCTGTCGCTGAGCCCGGCCATGCTGGCCAACCTGCAACTGCTGGGCTACCTCAGCATGACGCCCGTCCAGGCCGCCAGCCTGCCGCCGGCGCTGCTCGGCAAAGACCTGATCGCCCAGGCCAAGACCGGCAGCGGCAAGACCGCGGCCTTTGCGATCCCCTTGCTGGCTAACCTGAACCCTCGGCGCTTTGCGGTGCAGGCAATGGTGCTGTGCCCCACGCGCGAACTGGCCGACCAGGTCACCACCGAAATCCGGCGCCTGGCACGCGCCGAAGAGAACATCAAGGTCGTCACGCTCTGCGGTGGCGTGGCCCTGCGCGGGCAGACCGCCAGCCTGGAGCATGGCGCCCACATCGTGGTCGGCACGCCCGGCCGCATCATGGACCACCTGGAGCGCGGCAACCTGAGCCTGGAAGCGCTCAACACGCTGGTGCTTGACGAAGCCGATCGCATGCTGGATATGGGGTTTTTTGACGACATCGCCACCGTGGCCAAGCAGTGCCCACAGGAGCGGCAAACCTTGCTGTTCTCGGCCACCTACCCCGAAGGCATCGCCAAGCTGAGCCAGCAGTTCATGAAGGCGCCGCAAACCATCACGGTGCAGGCCCAGCACGAAAAAAGCAAAATCCGCCAGCGCTGGTACGAAGTCAAAGACAGCGAACGCCTTCATGCCGTGTCGCTGGTGCTCAACCACTACCGCCCGGCCAGCACGCTGGCCTTTTGCAACACCAAGGTTCAGTGCCGCGACCTGGTGGCTGTGCTCCGGGCCCAGGGCTTCAGCGCGCTGGCGTTGTACGGCGAGCTGGAGCAGCGCGAGCGCGACCAGGTGCTGGTGCAGTTCGCCAACCGCAGCTGCTCGGTGCTGGTGGCGACCGACGTCGCCGCGCGCGGCCTGGACATCTCGCAGCTCGAGATGGTTATCAACGTCGACGTCACGCCCGATCCCGAGGTGCACATCCACCGCATAGGCCGCACCGGCCGCGCCGATGAAGAGGGCTGGGCCATCAGCCTGGCCGCCATGGACGAGATGGGCTCGGTCGGCAAGATAGAGCAGCTGCAAAAGGCCGAGTCCGACTGGCACAAACTGTCTGAACTCACACCCGCCAGCCAGGAGCCGCTACAGCCGCCCATGGCGACCCTGCAGATCGTCGGCGGCCGCAAGGAAAAAATCCGCGCCGGCGACGTGCTGGGTGCGCTGACCGGCGAGGCCGGCTTCACGCGCGAGCAGGTCGGCAAGATCAACGTCAATGAATTCTCCACCTATGTTGCGGTGGACAGGCGCATCGCGGCCCAGGCGCTGCATAAGCTCTCCACCGGCCGGGTCAAAGGCAAGAGCGTGAAGGTGCGCCTGCTGGAAGAGTGAGACGCGGGCGTGCGCCGCTCTCGGCGGTTTTGTTGCCGCAATCCTGACTCCGTTTTAACCGGCAGCCGGACGTGCAGCCTGCGCGGCTTTGCTTGCCCGGTTGTCGTTGGCACAGAACGCTGACTCGGGTCAGCGCTGAAGGCCACGGCGCTGAGTTTGCAGCCTGTCTTCTTGTCTGGTTTCCGGCGGGGCATCAACGGTGACTCCGAACTCCTCTTTTTAGTTCTTCTCCGCGCGCGCCCGCTGCGTGGGCAGGCGCGTGCGTGTCTGGGTCTGTGTTCGTCCTTGTGGCGTTCTGGTGTTTGTGTCCATTCTCTCTATGAGAGATGCGTATTTTTGAATGCTCAAACACTATTGGCGCCTTTCTCCACATCTCTTTACAGTCCAGCGACCAAGAAATAGAAAAAAGAAAAGAAGAAAAGGAGAGGTGAGGTGAGGTTTATGTTGAATCAACAGGCGACGGCATGCGAAGACATGCTTGATCTCCTTCAAAACCAAAGCGATCGATGAAGGGTGTTTCTCTTTTCATCGCGATAGCGGCATGGATCGCCGCGTGCGCATGGGCCGTCGAAAAAACCGGCAATCTGATACCCGACCGGTCCATGCGCCTGCTGACCAAGTTCTTTCTATTTGTGATCATCAGCACTGCGCCTTTGCTCAACGTGATGACAAAAGCCGCTGAATTTTGCGCGTCTGGAAAGTGGAGCGAACAGAAGGCACAGTGGTGCGCCATGGCCGCGAGCACCTACGGCGCACCTCGCAAGGGTCCGCAATGAATTGCGTTAACAAGCTGTTGCAGCTGCGTTTGTTTTGTGGGTTGTGATGTCATTGAGCACCGCTCTGTACAACTGATCGGGTAAAGAATGTTAAAGGCGACCGGCTTTGATGTCTTGTTTGCTGCGGTAGGCAACTTGTACTTGTTGCTTGCTTTGGCTGGAGTTTGTTTTGCGCTTTGGGTCGGTAAGACCTGGACGCGCAAGTTCGCCTATGCGGCAATAGTTTTTGGGCTATTCATTGCACCCATCGCGCCTGAGATGTATCGAGCGATTGAGTATCGCGGCAAGCTTGCGACGGCGCGGGCGATGTTTGAGGAGCGGTGTAAGACGGCGGGGGAGAGGATCTATACGACGGTGGAGGGTGTGGACGGCGTGCTGCTATTGAAGGTGAGGCAGTATGACGTGAACCAGTCCGACCCAATGATGGCAGGCGCCGCTGTCGCGCATGAATTTTCTGGCGACGGTTACATACGGTCTTTTCTTCTCTACGAGCGCGAACCTGGGCAGGGAAACGGTAGATCGCTTGTGCAAGATTTTTCGACGTCTGATCGGCCCGGCTATCTGTATGTGGATGTTCTTGACCCCAAAGACAACAAGAGATATCGCTATACGCTTGCGGCAGATATGCGAGTAAAGCAAGAGGAGGCAAAAGACCCGCCTCCACGCTACGGAGTCACCTATGACGACCTCGTTGTGCCAAGTGACCGCAAATACTGGATTGCTGGGAGCACAGTCAAAGTTATCGATCTGAAAACTCAAGAAGTTCTGGGAGAGTTTGTGCGCTACGCCATCGAGCCTGGCCAAGGCAGTGAAGCTGGGCAGCGAACGCCCTGGCTGTTTGCGACTGGTTGCAATATGAAAACCGGCTATGGCAGTTACAGCCCCCGCCTTTTTGTGGATCAAGTTTTGAAACCCATCAAGAGGGGCTCTAAATGACAGTTGATATCGCGACCTATCTGAAATATGCCAATCTTCAAATGGCGGCAGAGGCGCTGTTTGAATTCAATCCCATATCCTTCACGGGAAATGAGCCTCCCGGCGCAACAGCCTCATACCCAAGTATTCCTCTGGATTATTTGAAGAACGGCAACAATCGATCCAGCAAATTCACCGCCATCCAAGCCGACGAATTCAGCAAAGACTGGACGATAGTCGAGCACAAGAGCAATACCTCGACAGGTTTTTCGGGAACCTTGTTCCGCGCATTGCGAAGCGATGAGTCCCGGGGCATCAAAGAGGGCGAACTCGTCATGAGCTTTCGCTCCACGGAGTTCATAGACGATGCTGTCAGAGATAACCAGGCCACCAATGCATTGGAGCTCAAAGAGAAAGGCTGGGCCTTCGGGCAGATCGCTGACATGGAAACCTGGTACGCCAGTCTCAAGCAAAGCAGCAAGCTTGATCCAGGGGCGGTGATCACCGTGACCGGCTACAGCCTGGGCGGTCACCTGGCGACAGCTTTTAACCTGTTGCACAAGGACGACACCACCTCCTTCGGCGCGCCCCTGATCAAGGAAACCTATACCTTTAATGGCGCCGGCGTGGGGGAGGTCAAAGCGGGGCATACGCTGCAGGATGTCATCGATACATTCTGTCAGTATCGAAACGCCCCTGCTCTGGTGAACCTGGGAGACGCGCAGCTGAATGATATCTATATGAGCATTCGTTCTCGTGTAGATGGCACACGGATGCCCGTTGCAACGGATTTCAGCCAGGCACGGGCGTTAATCGATCGGTTTGGAGATGCTGCGAGTCCCATTCTGGAGGCCTTGCAGCGAGTCGATAAGGTGATGCGCGAGCAAGCGCGAGTCGGTGGCATTGAAAACGCAAGCGCCGCTGGCCCTCTTGATGTAGCGCTTGACCAGATTGAAGCAGCCACTCTGGATTACCAAATGGCCGTGGTGCTTGCTTCCGCGAATACCAGTTCATATCACACAGGGACGATCCAAGGAGGCTTGGACGTTCTTAATGATGTCCGGACGCCGGCTCCAGCTTCCGCTCCCAGCCTTTCCAATATCTTTGATATCTACGGCGCAACTTATCCATCCGCGGTATCTAACTCTCAGATCCACTATGGCGTTCCCATCAAAGTCGCCATTGAGAACCAGCCGCTCTATCGCGGCAACGTGATCTGGAATTCTGCTGTTCAGTCTTCTCTTTATGCGGGTATCAAACTATTAACCGACAACTTCAGCCAGAACGATTTTGGCGATACGCACAGCCTGGTATTGATGGTTGACTCGCTGTCGGTGCAGAGCGCCTTTGCCAATCTGGATAACACTTTCACGTTGAGCAAGGCGCAATCGCTGATGAATTCCGCGACCAATGCCAAGGCTGAAACTGTCGCCTTCAGCCAAGGACATGCAGAGGGAGATGCACTTGAAAAGCTGATCACCAGCCTGGCCGCGCAGCTTGGCATCAGCATCCCGGAACTAAAACCCAGCCTGGACGGCAACACCTGGTTTGAAATTCGGGACAACAATGGGAGTACGGGGCGCGCCACCTTCCACACGGCCTTAAACAGTATCGTCAGCTCTGACATCTACCAATCACTGCGCGGAAAAATCAGCATCCAGCTGGTCGATGACAATCTGGCCCATCAGGCCAAAGCGCGAGTTGGTTTTGAGGAGGTCGCGACTCTTCGGACGCTCAGCCCCTTTGTGATGAGCGGAGTTGGTGAGGACGGAAAAATTGCATTCGATGGACTGTGGCAGGGCAGCACCTGGGGCCAAAGTTGCATCGATTGGCTGCAAGACAAGTCCTTGAGCAGCCTGGGCAAGGCGCCCGCCACTTTCACGGATCAGTGGATTGATAACCGGGCGTCCATGCTGCAAAATCTGATCAGCGCCAATACCCAGAATTCTGTCGAAAACCCCGATGGCTATCTGGCTGTGCAAGGTGCACTCAATGGAAGTACCAATACGCGATACATTGACTTGCTTACCAATAAGCTGTTGCAAGTCAACAATGCGAGTATCAGCCCTAGTACCGCATTGAATAAATATGTCATCTTCGGCGACGAGAACGACAACCTCATCAACGGAGGCTCCGAATCGGACCATCTTTATGGCGGCGGTGGCATTGACACCCTGAACGGCAAAGCCGGCAACGACTACCTCGAAGGCAACGCAGGCGACGACACTCTGGACGGCGGTAAAGGCGACGACACCCTGATCGGCGGCGCAGGCGACGACACCTACCGCATCACCGCCGGCGAAGGCTTCGACACCCTGACAGACAAAGACGGCAGGATCGAGCTCAAGCTCGGCGCCGAGGTCATCACGCTGGCCGGCGGCCATGCCGTTCCAGGCTCGGCCAACACATGGATGGGCCACGACGGCCGTGTGTACTACAGCCTCATTGCTTCTTCAGGCAGCTCGGGCGCGATGGATCTCATCGTCACCACCAGCGCCGGCGCCTTCAAGGTACGCAACTTTGAAAGCGGCGACCTCGGCATCACGCTGGAGGGTGCGCTGCCCGACACGATAGAGCGCACAGCAGGCGGAGTCGACCACCCCGGCGCGGAAGTTTTTACACTCACCGCCCCCTACACCTGGTTTGAGGTTGAACAGCGCGGCGACCACGACAAGATCATTGTCGACAGCGCTGACGACGCAGTCGTCACGCCCCACTATGGCGGCGGTGGCAGCGTCGCAGATGCCGGCGACATTCTCATCGGCGGCTCGGGCAACGACCTGCTGGCCACCGGCATGGAAGATGGCGCAAGCGTGTATCGGTCCACCGTCGACTTGACCCGAGACATCATCTCCTACGAGTACAACCCCGCCGGCCTGACCGTGGACGGTGTTCTCTACTCTTACTTGTTCAGCTATGCCAACAGCGTACAGGACGTCGGCCGCGACCACCTTGAAGGAAACGCCGGCTCCGATGTGCTGGCTGGCGGCAACCGCGGCGACGAACTGCTGGGCGGCAGCGAGGGGGATTTGCTGTTCGGTGGCCGTGGCGCGGACTACCTTGACGGCGGCTCGGGCAATGACCTGATGTTTGCCAGCCACTCCATTGAACGCCAGCATCTCACAGAATTTGCGGAAGTCGGCACCGGCCAGACCGTGGTGGCCAGCTCCATCGTGGGCGGCGTGCCGGTCTGGCGCTTGCTGAGCACCCAGGTGGGCACAGACCTGCGCTACAGCGTGGAAGGGTTGAGAATCGTCGACACCACCAATGAGATAAACCGGCCCTTGGGTGTGGACCTGAGCAACTATGTGGATGCCAGCACCTCGATCTATGGTGACGGCGGGGACATGCTCTTCGGCGGCACGGGCGATGACCTGCTCATAGGCTCGCATGCGACGGACTATCTTTACGGCCAGCAAGACAACGACACGCTTTATGGCCGCGGTGGCTCGGACCGCCTCGAAGGCGGTGACGGCAATGACCGGTTGTACGGCGATGGCGTGGCCAGCGACGTGACATCATGGGCCGCAACGCCTGAAAGTCTGTACGGTGATGATTATCTTGATGGCGGAGCCGGCAATGACTTCCTCGACGGCGGCAACGGCATTGACACCTTGCTCGGCGGGGACGGGGCGGACTGGCTTTACGGCGGCAAGGGTGACGACACCCTGATCGGGGGCGAAGGGCAAGACCGGCTTTACGGTGAAGACGATAACGACACCCTGGTAGTGGGCGCCACCGATATCGCCGAAGGCGGCGCCGGCGACGACATCTACCAGGTCAACGGCAATGCCGAGCTGACAGATGACTCCGGCCAGAACAGCTACACCATCGACGCCTCCCTGGCGACCGTGGTCAAGCTCAAGGATTCCTCGCACGCAGCCGGCACGCTCAATATCATCAACGCCGGCAATGCGACAGAGGCACCCGTGCTGACCTTTCTGCCGAACGGCAACCAGGTGTTGACCATCGGGGCGCTGCAGGTGCAGGGCACCGGTTGGGTGGATGGTTCCCTGGCGTCTGTCAGCGTCAACGGCAGGAGCTATACCGCGAAAGAGCTGTTGCATCGCAGCCCTACGCCCCGGGCCATGGACGTCACCGGCGCCAACCAGGACGTCGTCACGGGCCTGGGCGCGGACAATATTTCGGTGCATGGCGGCGGCAACATCATCTCTGCGGGCGGGGGTAACGACCAGATCCAGCTCGGCTCGAGCGGAAACACCCTGAGCTTCGAGGCCGGTGACGGCATGGACCACGTCGCGCTGGCTGCCGGCGTGCTGGGCGCCGCATCACCGGTCACGATTGCGCTGGGCGAGCAAACCGATCTTTCCAATCTTCGCATCGGCCTTGCGCAGGGAAACACCAAGTCGGTGGTGCTGTACCTGGACTCAAGCCGCACAGACAGCATCACGCTGGAACCCGCCTACGGCGATGATGATGACGTGGAGTTGTTCCTCGCCGACATCGTGGTGACGGCCGGAACCCAAACCACCACGCTGGCCGGGCTTCTGGCCGCAGGGCAGGAAATCGAGGGAGACGATGGCGACAACTACCTGATGGCGTTTAACAAACCCAGCGTGCTGTCAGGCGCGGGGGGTGACGACACCCTGGCCGGCAGCAGCTTTGACGATACGCTGGATGGGGGCGCCGGCAACGATGTGCTGGCCGGGGGCGCCGGTGACGATACGTATGTGTGGGGGCGAGGCGGCGGCAACGACACCATCAATGAGGACGGTGGGGTTGACAGCGTGCTGCTGAGCAATCTGGTGGCGGCCGACATCCTGGTGCGAAGCGACATTGGCGGTGCCCTTTTAATCAAGGTGATTGACACCGGTGAGGTGCTGCGGGTGCCGGGGGGTTTTTCTGCTTACGCCCCGCAGGCTGTGATCGAGAAAGTGATCTTTGCCGACGGGATGCAATGGGGCCTGGAAGAGCTCAAGCTCAAATCACTGCAGGGCAGCGCCGGTGGCGATGAACTGTGGGGCTTTGATACCGACGACACGCTGGATGGCGGCGACGGTAACGATTTCCTGAGGGGCGGGGCAGGTAATGACCGCCTGATTGGAGGCGCCGGCAATGACGTTCTGGATGGCGGCCAGGGCAGCGACACGTTTGTGTGGGGGCGCGGAGATGGCAACGACCGCATCTATGACGTGGGTGGCGGCGCTCATGATGCGCTGGAACTGCGCGGCCTGAATGCCCAGGACTTGACCATGGTGCGTTACAACGATGGCGAGGCAGTCCTGAGGATCAATGACAGCGGAGAAGAGCTGAGCATCGTGCAGCATTTTTACTCCCCGGACGAGAGCTATTACACCGTGGAGCAGCTGTTGTTTGCTGATGGAAGCACCTGGGGCATTGCAGACCAGTCGCTCCATATCGAGCTGAGGGAGCGAAGCGGCTATTTCAACCCGACCTTGGTGGGCTGGTCGCTGGCGGACCATATTGTCGGCGGCGTTTCAGACAACTACCTGTATGGCGCGGGGGGCGACGACATCCTTGACGGCGGCGCAGGCGACGACCAGCTGTATGGCGGTGTTGGCGATGACACCTACCTCTGGTCAACCGGGGCAGGCAATGACTACATCAGCGACTATGAAGGGCAGTACGGAGAATACGTCGCCGCCGACAATTACAACTACCACGGCGGGGGTGGGTTTGACACCCTCAGGCTCACGGGCGTGGACCTGGCCGACATCGCGCTGAGCTACGACCCCGATTACTTTGACCTGACCGTGCGGATCATTTCCACCGGTGAAACATTGACCGTGGCCCAAGGGGCCGACCACGGTAGCCTGGACTACTTCCTGGAGCGGATTGTTTTCGATAACGGGGTAGTGTGGAATGCAAGCGACATATGGGCGTTTGCTGGTGCGGGCAACGCCAATCACGCGCCGACCGGGGCTATCAGCTTGCTGCACAACGGCACACCGCTGACGGCCGCCACAAACGTGCAGCAAGGCGACATATTGACCAGCACGCACACGTTGGCCGATACCGACGGACTGGGCGCCCTGAGTTACCAGTGGGAGAGCTTTGGCAGCAACGGATGGACGGCCATTGGCGGCGCGACCGCCGACAGCTTCACCTTGACACCCAACCAGGGCTGGGGCAAGGTGCGCCTGGTCGTCACCTACACCGACGGCTTTGGTGCCAAGGAAAGCGTGGCCAGTGCGGCCACCGCAACGGTCAACCAGATCATGGGAACCGCCGATGCCGATACCCTGGCCGGCACTGTCGGTGTTGACCGGCTCGAAGGCCTGGCCGGCGACGACGGGTACGTCGTCAACAACGCGGGCGATGTGGTGGTCGAGAACGCGAACGAAGGAACCGATACCGTCACCAGCGATGTGGACTACATCCTGACGGCCAATGTCGAAAACCTGGTGCTGACGGGGACCGCGTCCTTGAGCGGTGCGGGCAATGCGTTGAACAACACCCTGGCAGGCAACGGTGGCAACAATGTGCTGATAGGTGGCTTCGGTACGGATACTCTGCTCGGCGGGGAAGGCGAAGATGTGATCGATGGCCAGGCCCCGGTTGCGGGTGTCTTGGCGACTATGTATATGACTAGCGCCACCGCCGGGAAATATGTTGTGAACGGCGGTTCCGTCACGCTGTTCACGCTTAGCGATGGCGCAGTTCCCGCTGTATCGCCAGGGCAGTCCTTGAAGGTCGTGGATGGGGGAAACTCGGTGAAGGTCTATGTCACACCCGGCAGCAGCATGGATGGCAGCGAATTGATGGCGAACGAAACCTGCATTCACCTGAGCGGGAGCTTCTCCGACTACGCCCAGGCAATCGACCAGGGCACGGGTGTCTACACATTCACCCGCGTTGCAGGCCTGCCGGCAGGGCAAAGCGAAAGCGCCCTGGTAGCGGTATCCGATGCGGATGTCCATCTGTACTTCGCCGACGGCGTGATAGGGCTCAACGGCATTGCCGATACACGCCTGGTGGACATGGATACCTTTGTGTTTCATCCGATCCAGCAGGACTGGCTCACGGGCGGCGCACAAGCCTGGCCTGCCAGCATTTCGCTTTTGAGCCAGGGCGCCGACCGGCTTGTGGGTGGCCTGGGCAATGACCAATATTTTGTGGACGATGTTGGCGACTTGGTGGTGGAGAGCGCCGCAGAAGGCATGGACACCGTGCGGTCCAGTATCAGCTACACGCTGGGCGCCAATGTCGAAAATCTGACTCTGACCGGTGCGACCGCGCTTAACGGTACGGGTAATGTCCTGAACAACACTCTTTATGGCAACAGCGGCAACAACGCGCTCCGTGGCGGCTGGGGCAATGACACGCTAATGGGCGGCACAGGCGATGATGTGATGGACAGCTTCAGCCCGGAGATAGGCAAGTTGTATGTCGTTAGTACCGGGAACGGCATCGTGGCTCGATCCGCTGTGGGAGACCAAGTGCTGGAAACCGCCATGTTGGGTGGTTGGCTACCCTCGGGCCATGTGGGCCAGGCCCTGCGGACTTTGGGCTCATCTTTCGTGGACAAGGTCTATGTGACAGCTGGTAGCAGCGTGGATGCCACGAGCCTGGGCGGCAGCGTTGATGAGATTTACCTCACGGGCCGCCTGGGCGAATATGCGGCGGCGTACGCGGGAAACACGATCACTCTGACGCGCCAGACCGGCTTGCCCGTCGGTCAGGCGGAGGTGGTCATGCTCTACGGAGGTACGGCGGCTCAGTTCGACAATATATATTTCAGCGATGGCTTCATTCAGAGCTATGCACTGTGGAACGCCATCAAGGCTCGCACGGCTGCGGTGCTGGACACTGGCCGGCGCACAGACGCCTCCGTCCCTGCGCCGGCGGTGTTCAGTGAAGGCGCAGACATCATGGCGGGCGGTGCGGGTAACGACACCTATATGGTGGACGACACGGGCGACGTGGTAACTGAACTGGCCGACGAAGGCACGGACACGGTGCAAAGCTACCTGGCTAACTACACGCTGGGCGCCAATGTCGAGAACCTGACGCTGACAGGAAGCGCCGCCCTCAACGGCACAGGCAATGCCCAGGCCAACGTGTTGAGCGGCAATGCGGGCAACAACATCCTGACAGGCGGCGCCGGCGGGGACAGCTACCTGGCCTACCGGGGCATGGGGCAGGATCGCATCGTGGAGAACGACACAACGCCGGACATTGCCGATGTGCTGCTTTTTGGCGCTGGCATCAGCAGCAAGCAGCTGTGGTTCCGTCACGTGGGCAGCGATCTGGAGGTCAGCGTGATCGGCACGGCCGACAAGGCCACGGTGCAGAACTGGTATCTGGGCAACCCCCATCACGTGGAGCAGATCAAAACCAGCGATAACAAGGTGCTGCTGGACACCCAGGTTGAAGCCTTGGTCCAGGCCATGGCGGCGTACGCGCCGCCAGGCATGGGCCAAACGGATCTGTCAGCAACTTATGCAGCCGCGCTGGCGCCGGTGTTGGGGGGCGCCTGGCATTGAGCTGCCCCCTGCCGCAGAGTTTTAACGACCGGCCAATGCCGCCCGGTTCGACACCAGGATATTGCTTTTCTCCAGCCGTCCGCCGGACTGGATGGCGTTGATCCATGCATCGGTGGAGCCTGCGGCGGCAAAACGCGTGTGGAAGACGACGCTGAACACGCGATGGATTTCTTCAGCGGTGGCGCTGCCGGCTTCGTTGGCATAGGGCAGGGCGCCTGTTGCGTCCTGCAAAAACTCCACATGCAGGCCGCGGTGCGTGGCTTCGAAAATCGTGGAGGCGTCGCAGTTGTGCGTCATGTAGCCAATCACCGTGAGGGTGTCTATGCCGCGCTGTTCCAGCCAGGCCGCAAAGTCGGTGCCGGTGAAGACGCTGGGCCAGGCTTTTTCAATGTAGTGGTCGCGTGGGCGGCTGGCCACGGCTTCGTGCAGCGCCCAAGAGGCTGAGCCCTTGGCGAAGAGCGGGGCGGCGGGGGATTCGCTGTGCTGCACGACCACCACCGGGATGCCGGCCTCGCGGGCGGCGTCCATGGCGCGGGCAATGTTGGGGAGCGTCTGCGCCACGGGCGGGTGCTCGATCAGCAGGCCGCCGTTGAAGTATTCCATCTGCACATCGATGACGACGAGGGCGCGGCGTGGAGCTTGTGATGGCTGTTGCTGTTGCTGTTGCTGTGGTGCTTGGGTTTTGCTCTGGGTCATGAAAGGCTCCTGAAAAATAACAGCGGGTGTTGCTGATGGATGAATTGTCGGCCGGCATGGGTTTTCGTGACAGTGGCCCAAATGCCAACATGCGATAGAATCGGGCCATGCCATCTCGCGCGCTGCCTTCCGGCCGTCAAGCCGCCAAACCCGTCAAAACCCCCAAGACCGCCCGCCAGGACGGCAGCGTGGCGGTGGTCGCGTTTGACGGCATCAGCCCCTTTCACCTGTCGGTGCCCTGCATGGTGTTCGGCAACGATTTTTCGGGGGCCGACCTGCCGCGTTTCAAGCTCGTGGTCTGCGCTGAAAAGCCGGGCACATTGCGCACCACCTCCGGCTTCGGCATCAGCATTGAGAAAGGCCTGGGCGCGCTTGCGAAGGCGCAGACCATCGTGGTGCCTTCCTGGCGCGACCCGATGGAGCGCCCGCCCGAGGCCCTGCTCAAGGCCTTGCAGGCCGCGCACAAACGCGGCGCGCGCATTGTGGGCCTGTGCCTGGGCGCATTCGTGCTGGCCGAGGCGGGCTTGCTGAACGGCCGGCCGGCGACCACGCACTGGGCGCTCGCTTCCGCCTTTGCCGAGCGCTATCCCGAAGTGCGGTTGCAGCCCGATGTGCTCTATGTGGACGATGGAGACGTGCTGACCTCGGCCGGAACCGCCGCCGGCATCGATTGCTGCCTGCATGTGTTGCGCCTGGATTACGGCGCCGAGGCGGCCAACCGCGTGGCGCGCCGGATGGTGGTGGCGCCGCAGCGCCAGGGCGGGCAGGCGCAGTATGTGGAGCAGCCGCTGCCGGCCACGGGCGCCGGCCATCGGCTGTCTGACATCCTGGCCTGGGTGCAGAAAAACCTGGACCAGCCGCACAGCCTCGATGCGCTGGCGGCGCGGGCGCTGATGAGCCGGCGCACCTTCACGCGCCACTTCCGGCAGGTCACGGGCACCACGGTGGGCCAGTGGCTCACCAGCCAGCGCCTGGGCCTGGCGCAGCGCCAGCTCGAGTCAACGGACCGCAGCATGGAGCAGATCGCCGTGGATGCGGGCTTTGGTTCGGCGGTGTCCTTGCGCCAGCACTTCGCGGCAACGCTGGGGACTTCCCCCTCAGCCTACCGGCGCGAGTTTCGCGGCGCCTGAGCGCCGACAAAAAAGTGCCTGCGGCCTGCGCGCTTTTTCGTTTCCTTGCTGGATGCGCCGCGGCTCAAGCTTGCTGCGATGCGGCTCTGGCGGCTTTGCGGCGGCGTTCGAGGAAGGCCTGCAACTCACCGATGACACCTTTGCGGAAGGCCAGCACGCAGGCCACAAAGATCGCGCCGATGATCACGGTGACCCAGGAGCCGACCTTGTCGGCCAGCAGGTTCTGCAGCGCAATCACGATGCCCGAGCCCATGACCGGGCCGAAGAAGGTGCCCACGCCGCCCAGCAAGGTCATGAGGATGACCTCACCCGACATGGACCAGTGCACATCGGATAACGTGGCAAAGCCCATGACCAGTGTTTTCATCGAACCGGCCAGGCCCGCCAGCGCGGCCGACAGCACAAAGGCCAGCAGCTTGTAGCGGTCCACGTTGTAGCCCAGCGAGATGGCGCGGGGTTCGTTCTCGCGGATCATTTTGAGCACCTGGCCAAAGGGCGAATGCACGATGCGCGAGATGAACAGGAAGCAGGCCACGAATATCGCCACGACCACGTAATACAGCGAGATGTCGGATTCGAGGGGCAGCAGGCCGAAGAGCTTGCCGCGCGGCACGCCCTGCAGGCCGTCTTCGCCGCCGGTAAAGCTCGCCTGCAGGCAGACGAAGTAAACCATCTGCGCGATCGCCAGCGTGATCATGGCGAAATAAATGCCCTGGCGGCGTATGGCCACCCAGCCGACCAGCAGGCCGATCAGCCCGGCCGCCGCCGCGCCGGCCAGCAGGGCCAGCTCGGGCGTCCAGTTCTGCGACTTGATGAACCAGCCGGTGACATAAGCCGCCGAGCCGAAGAAGGCCGCGTGGCCGAAGGACAGCAGGCCGGTAAAACCCAGCAGGAGGTTGAAGGCGCAGGCGAAGAGGGCGAAGCACAGCAGCTTCATCACAAACACCGGGTAGAGGCCGAGGAAGGGCGCGGCCAGCGCAAAAGCCAGCAGGACAAGGTAGGTGATGCGCAGCATGTTGGCGGCTTTGGTGGAAAGGGCGCTCATGGTCAAGCCTCTTTACCAAAGAGGCCGGCGGGCCGGAACATCAGCACGATGACCATGATGACGAACACCACGATGTTGGAAGCTTCAGGGTAAAACACGCGGGTCAGTCCCTCGACAATGCCCAGGCCCAGGCCGGTGACGACCGATCCGAGGATGGAGCCCATGCCGCCGATCACGACGACGGCGAACACCACGATGATCAGGTTGGAGCCCATCAGCGGGTTGACCTGGATGATGGGCGCGGCCAGCACGCCGGCCAGGGCCGCCAGCGCGGCGCCAGCGCCGTAGGTCAGCATCACCATCATGGGCACGTTGACGCCGAAGGCCTGCACCAGCGGCGCGTTTTCGGTGCCGGCGCGCAGGTAGGCGCCCAGCCGCGTGCGCTCGATCAGGAACCAGGTGCCCAGGCACACCACCAGCGACACCACCACCACCCAGGCGCGGTAGATGGGCAGGCGCATGAAGCCGAGGTCCATGGCGCCGGCCAGCAGGTCGGGCACGTTGTAGTTCTGGCCCGAAACGCCGTAGATTTCACGGAACACGCCTTCCAGCACCAGCGCCAGGCCGAAGGTCAGCAGCAGGCCGTAGAGCGGGTCCAGCTTGTACAGGTGCTTGAGGAAAAGCCGCTCGATGACCACGCCGAGGATGCCGACCGCCAGCGGCGCCAGCACCAGCGCGAGCCAGTAATTCATGCCGAACTGGTCCAGCATGATCCAGGCGGCGAAGGCGCCCAGCATGTAGAGCGCGCCGTGCGCGAAGTTCACGATGCCCAGCAGCCCGAAGATCACCGCGAGCCCCAGGCTCAGCATGGCGTAGAAAGCGCCGTTGACCAGGCCCAGCATCAGCTGGCCCATAAACGCTTGCAGGGGGATACCGAAAATTTCCATGGGAACCTGTCAGGACACCAATACCGTTGCTCGTGGCGGGGGCGAGAGATTTTTAAGGAAGCAGCCGGTCATTTCCGCATTGCTGTGAAATGACCGGCTGGACCAAACCCCTCGTTCTTCTCCGTTTTTTCTTTCGTCAGTTCTTCGTTACTTCTTCACAGCCGCGCACTTGGATTCGGCCACCGTGGTGAAGGCCTGCTCGCCGGGCACCTTGGCCACGGTCTTGTAATAGTCCCATGGGGTGGTGGACTCCTTGGAGCTCTTGACCTGGAACAGATACATGTCGTGGATCATGCGGCCGTCGGCGCGGATCTGGCCCTTGTTGTAGAAGTCGTCGATCTTCATGCCCTTGAGCGTGCTCATCACCTTGTCGGAGTCGGTCGTGCCGGCGGCCTGTACGGCCTTGAGGTAGTTCATGGTGGCGGAGTAGTCGGCCGCCTGCAGGCTGGAAGGCATGCGCTTGTATTTGTCGAAGAAGCGCTTGGCGAACTTGCGCGAGGCGTCGTCCTGGTTCCAGTACCAGCTGTCGGCCAGCTGCAGGCCTTCGGTATTGGCCAGGCCCAGGCTGTGCACATCGTTGATAAACACCAGCAGGCCGGCAACCTTCATGGTCTTGCCGATGCCGAATTCCTTGGCGGCCTTCATGGCATTGGTGAAGTCGCCACCGGCGTTGGCCAGTGCCAGGATCTGCGCCTTGGAAGACTGCGCCTGCAGCAGGAAGGAGGAGAAGTCGGAGGCGTTCAGCGGATGGCGGACGGTGCCGGCCACGGTGCCGCCGTTGTCCTTCACGACCTTGGAGGCGTCGCCTTCCAGCGAGTAGCCGAAGGCATAGTCGGCGGTCAGGAAGTACCAGCTCTTGTTGCCGGCCTTGACCAGGGCGGAGCCGGCCACCTTGGCCAGCGAGACCGTGTCGTAGGCGTAGTGGACGGTGTAGGGCGAGCAGTCTTCATTGGTCAGGCGGGCGGAGCCGGCGCCGATGGCGATGAAGGGTTTCTTCTTTTCAGTGGTGACCTTGGACATGGCCAGCGCCGTGCCGGAGTTGGTGCCGCCTATCAGCATCTGCAGGCCGTCCTTGTCGATCCACTCACGGGCCTTGGATGATGCGACGTCGGCCTTGTTCTGGTGGTCGGCGCTCAGCACCTCGATGGGGCGGTTCAGCACCTTGCCGCCGAAATCCTGCACCGCCCACTTCAGCATTTCCGCGCCGGCGGGGCCGTCGATGTCGGCGTAGAGGCTGGACATGTCGGTGATGATGCCGATCTTGATCGGGCCGGTGTTCTGCGCGAAGGCGGCGCCGGTGAGGCCGACGGCGAGTGCGGCAACAAGTGCTTTGAGTTTCATGGTGTCTCCTGTTATGGATGGGGTGAACGGGGGAAATCGAAAGGGTGGGAAAGGGATTTGGGCGCAGCCTGCGTCAGACGCCGAGGTATTCCTGCAGCATGCCTATGTTGCCGGCCAGCTCGCTCTGCGCGAACTGCTTGACGATGCGGCCGTGCTCCATCACGTAGAAGCGGTCGGCCAGCGGCGCGGCGAAGCGGAAGTTCTGCTCGACCAGCATGATGGTGTAGCCCTTGGCCTTGAGCGTGAGGATCATCTCGGCGAGCTTTTGCACGATGACCGGCGCCAAGCCTTCGGAGATTTCATCGAGCAGCAGCAGGCGCGCGCCGGTGCGCAAAATGCGCGCCACGGCCAGCATCTGCTGCTCGCCGCCCGACAGGCGGGTGCCCGGGCTACCGGCGCGCTCCTTCAAGTTGGGGAACATCGCGTAGATCTCGTCCAGGCTCATGCCGCCCGGGGCTATGGTGGGCGGCAGCATCAGGTTTTCTTCGGCCGTGAGGCTGGCAAAAATGCCGCGCTCTTCGGGGCAGTAGCCCACGCCCAGCCGCGCCACCTTGTGCGGCGCCAGCTTGACGGCTTCTTCGCCGTTGATGCGGATGGAGCCCTTGCGCGCACCCGTCATGCCGACAATCGCGCGCATGGTGGTGGTGCGGCCCGCGCCGTTGCGGCCCAGCAGGGTCACGACCTCGCCTTCGTTGACGCTGAGGTTCACGCCATGCAGGATGTGCGACTCGCCGTACCAGGCATTGAGGTCTTCTATCTTGAGGAGTTCGCGGGTCATCTAGTGCGCTCCCTGCAGCTCGGTGTTGGCGGTGCCCATGTAAGCCTCGATCACCAGCGGGTTTTTAGAGACCTCACCGTAAGGGCCGTCGGCGATGATGGCGCCGCGCTGCAGCACGGTGATGCGGTCGGCGATGGACGACACCACGTTCATGTTGTGCTCGACCATCAGGATGGTGCGGCCGGCCGACACCTTTTTGATCAGCTGCGTCACGCGGTCCACGTCTTCGTGGCCCATGCCCTGGGTGGGCTCGTCCAGCAGCATCAGCTCGGGTTCCAGCGCCAGCGTGGTGGCGAGTTCCAGCGCGCGCTTGCGGCCGTAGGGCAGGTTCACGGTGAGTTCGTCGGCGAAAGCGCTGAGGTCGACCTCAGCCAGCAGTTCGCGGGCACGGCCGTGCAGATGAAACAAAGTGTCTTCGGCCTTCCAGAAATGGAAGGAGGTGCCCAGGTTGCGCTGCAGCGCCGCGCGCACGTTTTCCAGCACCGTCATGTGCGGGAACACGGCCGAGATCTGGAAGGAGCGCACGATGCCGCGCCTTGCGGTCTGCGCCGGTTGCTCGAAGGTGATGTCGGCGCCGTTGTAGACGATGCTGCCGCGCGTCGGTATGAGGAACTTGGTGAGCAGGTTGAAGAAGGTGGTCTTGCCGGCGCCGTTGGGGCCTATCAGCGCGTGGATGTGCCCGCGCTGGACCTTGAGGTCCACATTGTTGACGGCCACGAAACCCTTGAATTCCTTGGTCAGCCCTCGCGTTTCGAGAATGAACTCCACGGACACATCGCTCTCCGGCAGGTAAGGGGTTGAAGTCACGGAGCGCGAAGACGTCGCGGCAGTTAGCAGCCGCTGGCCAGGCCCGCGAAACACAACTGGTCATCGTAGCCATCGACCTGGGAGAGCAGTACCGGGTCTGACCCTTAGGTAGTTTTGCGTGATGGGCAACCCTGAGGGCGTTGCAGAGGGCGTTTTGTGAAAGCCCTCTGACTTGTTACTTACTGTTCGCGATTGCGATTGGGGCCTCCGTCGCCGCGGAAGTCGCGTGCATTGGCCTGTCGGGTGTCCCTGGCCTGGGCAGCTTCACGTTGGGCCTGTTGTTGCGCCTGTGCCTGTTGCTGCTGACGTTGCTGTTGCTGTTGCCGCCGCTGTTGTTGCTCCTGGGCCTGTGCTTGCGCTTGCGCTTGCGCTTGCGCTTGCGCTTGCGCCCGGTGCTGCTGTTCCTGCTGTGCGCGTTGCTGCTGCAGCTGCTGCTGTTGTTGCAGATGCTGCTGTTGCATCTGCTGCTGCAGATGTTGTTGCTGCCTTTGCGCGGCTTGCTGCTGGCGTGCGTTTTCCTGGTCGCGCTGGGCCTGTTCGCGCAGGGCGCGCTGGCCTATGGATTCCTCACCCTGGCGGCGCTGTTGTTCCAGCTGCGGCGCTTGCAATCGCTCCCGCTGCTCTCTTTGTTGCCGCTGCTGTTCGTGCTGGGCCTGCTGCTGGCTGCGCTGTGCCTGTTCGGCGGCACGGCGGTCGGCGGCGGCGCGGGCCTCGGCATTGGCATTGGCAGCCTGGGCGCGTTCCCGCGCTTCATTGCGAGCCCGTGCGTCACGCTGGGCCTGTTCGCGCAAGGCGCGCTGGCCTATGGCCTCCTCGCCCTGGCGCCGCTGCTGTTCGAGTTGGGGCGCCTGCAGTTGTTCCCGCTGCTCTTTTTGCTGGCGTTGTTGCTCGCGCTGTGCGCGCTGGCTGGCCTCCAGGGCAGTGCGGTCCGGCGCGGGTGTGGCGCGTGGGGCTTGCGCGCCGCCTGGCGCGGTGGGGCCGGCATGCCTTTCATCCCGGTTGTCATCGCGCCGGGCGTCCCGCCGGTCGTCGCGGCGCTCATCATGCCTGCCGTCGCGGCTGCTGACCACCGGCCGCGCGGCCACGGCGGGTGGCGGCAAGGCGGCTGCGGCCACGGGGCGTTGCCGTTCGCGCACCTCTGCCTGGCTTGGGCGTTGCGGCAATGCCGCACGGTCCGCGACGAGCTGCGCGCGGCCCAGGTCGGCACGGCTCAAGGCGTGCTGGCTGGCGCGCACCGGCCGGCCGCGCTCGAAGTCCTCGCGGCTGACGGCCGTCACGGCGGCGGGCTGGCGCTGGTAACGGTAGACATTGGTCACATTGTTGGTGACGTTGACGGTGTTGTTGACCACGATGTTGTTGTTCACCTGCGTGACGTAGCGCGGGCTCACGCGGTAGGTCGGGCGGAAGGCCTCGCCGGGCGCCAGCGGGAACCAGCCCACGCTGGGGCGCGGCGCGCCGCCGACCGAGATGTTCCAGCTCACGCCGCCGCTGCTGCCGCCTACAAAGGCCACCAGCGCGGGCGCGTATACCGGGCGCGGAGCGAGGCGCCCAGGCACCCAGGCCCAGCGCGGACCTATCTGGGCCCAGCGGCCGTAGTGGAAGGGCGCGAAGCCCCAGGGCGCGTCGTCCACCCAGGTCCAGCCCCAGGGCGAGACCCAGGCCCAATGGCCCATGCGGTAAGGCGCCCAGTTGACGGGCACGGCGCGCGGTATCCAGACGGCGCCGTAGCTCGGGTCCTGGCTCCAGCTGCCGTAGCTGTCGAGCTGCTGGTAGCCCACGGTTTCGCGCGGCACATAGCGCGCCGATACCGACTGGTCTTCGAGCCTGTCGCGGCTGGCGGCCCATTGGTCAAAAGCATCCTGGCGCGATGCGCCGGGCCCGGCCGGCACCAACTGCGTGCCGCTGAAGTTGGCCTGCTGGCCGGCGGCCAGGTTCACCGAAGCCGCGCCGTCGCCGTAAATGACGCCGCCGCCGGACTGTGCGATCACGCGCGTGGTGTCGCCGGCCGGGTCCACGTCGAGGCGGTAGTCGCCGGGCTGCGACACCACAAAGGCCAGGTTGGGCGTATCGATTTCCAGGCGCTGGCCGTCAAACAGCTGGCGCACGCGCAGCCTGACCGTGCCCTGGGCCAGGCGCAGCTGGGTGGTGTTGTCGTCCAGCGCGAGGAAGTCCAGGCTGGTCTGGCTGTTCATGCGCACGGCGGTGGAGCCGGCGTAGAGTTCGGCGCGCGCTTGAGGCCCTGTCCACAGCCTGTCGCCGCCCGTCAGCGGCCGGTTCAGCGCGGCGGGTGTCCAGGTGTCGCCAGCATTGGCGGGGGCAAAACTCACGGCGCCTTCGGCCAGGTTGAGCCGGGCCACGCGGCCGGGCGGGTCCACGGCCTCAGCCTGCGGTGCGGGCTGCTGCGCCCAGGCGACGGGTTGCAGCAGCGCCAGCACAAAAGCGACCGCCGTCAGCACAAGGTACCAGTAAAGGTCGGAGAAGCGAAAGCCCCGGAATGCGTGGCTGGGATCGTCGCGGAATGTTTCGTTATCGATGCGGGTCATGGTGCACGCTCTCTTCCTGTCGTTGAGGGCTCATCGCGTGGGTCGGTGATGAGGCCGGATGGAGGCTGTGGCCTATGAGAACCTGTTCACGGTTAAAGACCACCATACCCATGACAACGCGCCCGTAGATGGATGGAGTGCTAACAGGCGGTAAAGATTGCGCGATTCGCGCGGGCGGTGAAACAGGATGTAATGGCCCCGCCTGAAATTACGTAAAACAATGTGAGACGATGCCGCCATGCAAGATTTCTGGCCTTCCAGCGGCTTTCAGCACCTGCGCCGCACGCCGCGCGGCTGGCTGCAGCCTACCGACAACTACCTGCGGCTCTTCCTGGCGCGGCCCGAGCTAGCCCTGGTCCCCGAGTCCTGCGACGCCGAGCGCGCCCTGCATGCCGCGCTGGCGGCCTCGCCCTCCAGGCCGGTCGCGCCCGGCGAATTGCAGGCGCTACAGGATGAGGATGCGCGGGACAACTATGCGCACTTCCTGCGCTTTCGCGACGGCCTGCTGGCCGCGGGCACGCTGGAGGCGTATTACCTCAGCCTGTTCCCGCGCGACGGCACGGGCCGTGTGGACATACCGCCGCTCTTCGTCGACCTGCTGGTGCAGGCCATGCTGCGCAACCTGCTCGATGGTTGCGGTGATGCCTATGAGTTGCGTGCCGCCGAAATGCTCTTTCGCCCACAGCGCATCAGCACCGATGGCGGGCGGGTGCTCAGCGGCGACCTGGCGGTGCTGGACATGCTCCATGAAACCGGCGGTGTGGGCGACTTCGGCCGCTTCCTGGCCGAGGCGGGGGCGCCTGTGCCCGCCATCGAGCTGCAGGTGCTCAATGAGGACAACGCGGTCGCTTATTGGCAGCAGGCCGACAGCCACCGCTTTTTGCTGGACCTCACGCATGAGGTGGGCAATGAGCTGAGCCACGGCCTGGTGCTGACCCTGGTGCGCGCGCACTCGGGCCTCAAGGCGCTGGCGAGTGTGTTGCAGAAATGGGTGGCCCACCTGCTGGGCGTGGCCGTCACCATACGTCCGGTGCAAAAGGTGGATGACGAGGCCTGGCGCTGGCACGTGGGGCTGGACGCCGGGGCCACGGCCCTGCTCAATGATTTGTATGAAGGCCGCGAGGTGGAGCCGGCGCGATTGCAACGGCTGCTCAGCCTGTTCCGGCTCGACTTTGCCGACCCGCGCGAGATGCGCGCCGACGTGGCCGGCAAGCCGGTGTACCTGGGGCTGATGACGGACGCCGGCGGCGTGCTCAGGCTCAAGCCGCAGAATCTGCTGGTCAACCTGCCGCTGCCCGCGGCTTTGTGAACGCGTGTTGGGTAAGAGCCGTTCAGAAAATCCAGCGAAGCGGTCCTGGCTAGGCGCGCCGCCGCAGACAGTGCACCAGCACGGCAAGGCGGCGCAACAACGCCAGGAGGATTTTGTGAACGGCTCTCAGTCGCTGCCTTCCACCTCCACGACAAGCACGCGGGCCTCGCCCACCGGTGAAGCGATGTGTTCGGTGCCCACGCTCGCAAAGAAGATGTCGCCGGTTTCCAGCATCACCGAGCATTGGCCGCAGTTGTCGCGGTATCGCATCTCGACGCGGCCGTCGAGCACGGCGAACACCTCTTCGCCCTCGTTGATATGCCACTTGTAGGGTTTATCCGTCCAGTGCAGCCGGGTGGTGATGCCCTGCATGTTCGCCACCGTCATCGCATCCCAGGCGCGTGCCGCGGTGAAATCCTTGCTGCGAATGATCTTCATGTTTCTCTCCATCGTGTGGGCGCCGTGGCGCAATGAAAGCCACGCCATGCTACGTCGCGGGGCCGCTGGAAACATGAATTCTTCGGTCTGGATTAATTCCATAAGCGCATCACTGAAATGACCTGGGCACGCCCGTCTTCCCCGGCTGCGGCGCTAAGATGGCTTTCATGAAAACCGTATTGCTGCCCTGCGGCGAAGCCGTCCCCGCCCTGGGCATGGGCACCTGGAATGTGGGCGATGCGCCGTCCCGCCGCGCTGATGAAATCGCCACCTTGCGGCTGGGCCTGGACCTGGGCTGCACCCTGGTCGACACCGCGGAAATGTATGGCGAAGGCCTGTCCGAGGAACTGGTCGGCGAGGCGCTGCAGGGCCGGCGCGATGAAGCCTTTGTCGTGAGCAAGGTGTATCCGCACAATGCATCGAAGGCCGGCATGGTCACCGCGTGTGAACGCAGCCTGCGCCGCTTGCGCACCGACCGCATCGATTTGTACTTGCTGCACTGGCGCGGTTCGGTGCCGCTGGCCGAAACCCTGCAGGGCTTCATGGCGCTGCAAAAGGCCGGCAAGATCAGGCACTACGGCGTCAGCAACCTCGATATGGCCGACATGAAGGAATTGTGGGCCTTGCCCGGCGGCAAGGATGTGCAGGCCAACCAACTGCTGTACAACCTCACACGGCGCGGCATCGAATGGGACCTGCTGCCCTGGCTGTGCGAGCGCCGCGTGCCGGTGATGGCCTATTCGCCGATAGAGCAGGCGCGCCTCCTGCACCATGCGGGCCTGGCCCGCTTCGCCAAAAACCACGGCATGGCGCCGACGCAGGCCGCATTGGCCTGGCTGTTGGCGCAGGACGGTGTGATCGCGATTCCTAAAACCAGCCACCCCGACCGGCTGCGTGAGAACGTTGCGGCGGCCGGTATTGAACTCAGCGCAGGGCAACTGGCCGAGCTGGACACCCTGTTCAAGCCGCCTTCCAGTGCTACTCCGCTGGAGATGATCTAGCCTCGCCCCGCATCTTCAGCCTGCGCGAAGGATCGGTCTGGTGCAGGTACACCGCGAAGGTATCCCATGGGATGCCGATTGAGAGCCGCGACATGATGCGCCCGATCTCACCGCGGTGGTAACCGCTATGGATCACAAGGTGGGTCAGGATTTCCTCGCGTGACATGCACCCCTGGTCCCCGTCGGTGAACACAAAAGGCACGGACTCGGATAACTGCCCCGGCGTGGCGGTTTCCAGGTAGTCCAGGTACCAGCGGTCGGAGGCCGTCACGGCAAGGCGCAACTCCTCCAGCGTGGGCGTGTGCGGCGTGTTGTCCGCGGCAAAGTTGTGCGCGGCGCCGACGAGATGCGCCGCGAATATCCGGTCGACGACGTAGTTGTGGTTGAGCAGCCGCAGGGCGGCCTGCTTGTCCTGGGCGTGCAGGTCGGCATCAAAGCCCTCCATCTTGTCCAGGAACTCGGCATTGGCCCAGGCGCGGTAGCTAAAGAGGGTGCGCAGCAATGCGAGAGCGCTCATGTTCAGGTGTCCTTTTCGTTCGGCAAATGTGAGTACCATGCCCATATATTCAGGGGGGATGGGCCAGGTGTCTACTCGCATTTCGGCGGCACGGTTATCGATGCGCAAAGAGCCGCGCCAGGCGCGTTCCCGGGCTACGGTGGATGTCATCGTCCGCGCCGGGGCTCGCGTTCTGGCCGACCGGGGCTGGGCCGGCTTCACGACCAACGAGGTTGCCGAAGTCGCCGGCGTCAGCATTGGTTCCATTTATCAGTACTTCCCCGACAAACGGGTGTTGACCGATGCCATCCGGCGCCACCACATGGACGACGTGCTGGCGGTGCTGCGAAAGGCCGGGCAGGGCGGGTCGATGCACGAGCTGATTGATGATCTCGTCGACGGCATGGTTGCGGTGCACAGTGTTCATCCCGCGCTCCACCGGGTGCTGCTTGACGAGGTGCCGGGCGATGCCGGGGGCGACTTCGCGCATCGCGCGTTCGAAACCGAGTACCTGGAACGCTATCGAGCCATTGTTGCGATGTCCGGCCGCGGGAAAGGCCAGGCCGCCGGGGTCATGGTGCAGGTGCTTTCTTCCGCGATGGAAGGCGTGATTCATGGCGCTGCCCGCAGGGGCGTTTTGGCGTCGCCGGGGATCAAGCGGGAACTCGTGGCGATGATCCGCTCATACCTGATCCCGGTACGCCGATGACATAGGCCGTTGTTGTGCCGGAAGCGGCGAATGCCGCCGGCCCATCGCCGGACGCGAAGCCGGCCCCCGCGGATCACGCTTGGTTCGGCCCTTGTATAGACAAGGCGGCGAATAAAATTGAGGGCCAAAAACCGGCTGCATGCGGGTGCTTTTGATCCGCCTTATGCTTGCAAGCCCCATCAGGAGACCTTCCCCCATGCTTCGCAAAATTCTGTCTTTCGCCGCCCTCGCGCTGGCGCTCGGCGCCGCACAGGCCCAGCCCTTCCCGGCCAAGCCCATTCGCCTGATCGTCCCATTCCCGCCCGGCGGCGGCACCGACATCCTGTCGCGCCTGGTGGCCACCAAGCTGACGGAAGCCAGCAAGTGGACCGTGGTGCCCGACAACCGCGGCGGCGCGGGCGGCACCATCGGCATTGCCGAAGCCGTGCGCGCGGCGCCCACGGGCTACGACATGGTCATGGGCCAGAAGGACAACCTGGTCGTCGCGCCATGGCTCTACAAGAACCTGAGTTACGACCCGACCAGGGACCTGGTGGCCGTGGCCCATGTGGCCTACACGCCGGTGGTCATCGTCACGGGCGTGCAGTCGCGCTTCAAGACCCTGGCCGACGTGGTGGCCGCGGCCAAGGCCGCGCCCGACAGCGTCACCTACGGCTCGCCCGGCAACGGCACCACCATCCACCTGGCCGGCGAAATCTTCAACAGCGCCGCCAACGTCAAGCTGCGCCATGTGCCCTACAAAGGCTCCAACCCGGCCATGATGGACGTGCTGGCCGGCAATGTGGACCTCATGGTGTCCTCGCTGCCCTCGGCCATCGCGCAGATCAAGTCGGGCAAGCTGCGTCCGCTGGCCGTCACCTCGGCCCGCCGCAGCACCTCGCTGCCCGAGGTACCCACCGTGGCCGAACTGGGCTTCAAGGACTTTGACGTCAGCACCTGGTACGGCCTCTTCATGCCGGCCGGCACGCCCAAGGACATCGTGGCCACCGTCAACACCGAGGTCAACAAGCTGCTGGCCACGGCCGACGTGAAGGCCGCCATCCATGCCCAGGGCGCCGAGGTGCAGAACATGACGCCCGAACAGTTCTCCAGCCTGCTCAAGACCGACTACGCGAAATGGAAGGGCATTGTGCAGGCTTCCGGCGCAACGATTGAATAGCCCCCACGCTTTTCACTACGCCTTCGGCTTCGTGTAATGCGCTGCCCCCGAGGGGGCGCTGCGCCTGCGGCCCGGCAAAGCCGGTTCCGCGGCCCCTGCTGGTGAAGAAGAATCCTCTCCTCCGTTCGCCCTGAGGCTTCGTAGGTCTGAGTGCGAAACCTCATTGCAGGCCCGGCGCGCTCCGTGAAAACCCTAGGAGACCAAATCGGGATGCATGACATGATCTAGTCATCTATAGGACTAGATCAATCATGAGCAAGCCCTCCCTCACTGTGGTGCCCGCCGAGCCGGGCCAAAGCCGTTATGCCGCGCTGGCCGCCGCCTTGCGCGCGCGGGTGGTGGCCGGCGAATGGCCGCCGGGCAGTGCGCTGCCGGCCGAGCAGACCCTGGCCGCCGAGCACGGCGTGGCCTTGGGCACGCTGCGCCGCGCGCTGGAGCTGCTGGCCGACCAGGGGCTGATTGAACGCATCCACGGCCGCGGCACTTTTGTGCGCGCCGGCCTCACGGGCGGCACCATGATGCGTTTCTTCCGCTTCGGCGAAGGCACGGGCGAGGTCCCGGCCTCACGCATTGTTTCGCGCCAGCTGCTGGTCGCGCCCGCCGAGGTGGCGCGCCGCCTGGGCCTGGCGCGCGGCGATACGGCGCTGCGCCTGCAGCGCGTGCGCTCGCTGTCGGGCCAGCCTTGTGTCTATGAGGAGATCTGGCTGCCGTTGTCCCTGTTCGGCGGGCTTGCCGAGGGCGATGCCGGCAGCTGGGGCGATCTGCTCTACCCGATGTATGCCGAGCGCTGCGGCGTGCACGTAGCCCGCGCGGTCGATGAAATCGGCTTCGGCGTGCTGACGGCGGCGCAGGCCAGGCAACTGGCCCTGTCGGCGGGCCACCCCTGCGCGCTGGTCACGCGCTGCGCCTACGACCTGGCCGGCCATTGCGTCGAAGTGCGCCACACGCGCGGCGACGCCCACGCCTTTCACTACACCGTCACCATCACCTGAACATCTCGCCAAACCTCACCGAAACCGGAGCACCCATGTCACATACACCCCATAATCCCTCGCGCCGCCTCATGCTGCAGGCCACGGGCGCGGCCATCGCCGCACCCTGGGCTTTTGCCGCGAACGCAGCGGGCCAGATCGCCGGTGGCAAGCCCATCACCCTGGTCGTGTCCTATGCCGCGGGCGGCGGCGCCGACCTGATGGCGCGCCTGATCGCGCCGCGCATGGCGGAATACCTGGGCCAGCCCGTGCTGGTGGACAACAAGCCCGGCGCCGGCGGCCAGATTGCCGCGGGGCAGGTGGCGCGCGCCACGCCCGATGGCACCCAATTGCTGGTCGATGCCTCTTCCTTCGCCGTCAATCCGGCGCTCTACCCCAAGCTGCCCTATGACAGCGACACGGCTTTCACGCCGCTGGCCGTGCTGGCGCAGTTTCCCAATGTGCTGGTGTGCACGCCCGGCTTTGAAGCCAAAAACGTCAAGGACCTGATACGCATGGCCAAGGCCAGGCCGGGGCAGATCACCTATGCTTCCTCGGGCAACGGCTCGGCCCAGCACCTGGCCGGCGCGCTGTTTGAAGACCTGGCCGGCGTCAAGCTGGTGCACGTGCCCTACCGCGGCGGCGGCCCGGCCATGAACGACGTGATGGCCGGCCAGGTGCCGCTGTTCTTTGCCAACGTGGCTTCCTCGCTGGGGCAGATCCAGTCGGGCCGCCTGCGCCCGCTCGCGGTGACCAGCCGCCGCCGCACGCGCTCGCTGCCCGACATGCCCACCATGGAAGAAGCCGGCGTGCCGGCTTACGAGGTGCTGGAATGGAACCCGGTGATGGCGCCCGCCGGCATAGATGCCAAGTCCAAGGCCGCGCTGGTCGCCGCCATCCGCAAGACCATGGCCGACCCGGAGGTGCTGGGCCGTGTCCGCAGCCTGAGCGGCGAAGTGTTCCCCGACGGCCCCGAGGCGCTGACCCAGGCCTTCCTCAAGGCCCAGCAGACCAAATGGGGCCGCATCATCAAGGATCGCAAGATCACCGCGGGTTAAGTTGTGAGCAGTGCGGCGGCAAACCTGGTGGCGCCCGGCTGGGACAGCCACGTCCACGTCTTCGACGCGCAGGCGGCGGTGGCCGGCGGCCACTACCGGCCCGCGCACCGGCCGCTCGCCGACATCGAACAGCTGGCCCGGGTCCACGGCGTCGGCCACCTGGTACTGGTGCAGCCCAGCGTCTACGGCACCGACAACAGTGTGCTGCTTGACGCGCTGCGCGCCGGCCAAGGGCGGCACCGCGGCGTGGTGGTGCTGCCGCCTTCGGTGGATGACGCCGCGTTGACCGCCATGCATGCCCTCGGCGTGCGCGGCGTGCGCTTTAACCTGGTGTCACCCGTCGGCGACAGCCTGAAGGCGGCCGAAGGCCCGAATGCGCTGGACAGCTTCCGCGCCCTGGCGCCGCGCCTGCGCGCGCTGGGCTGGCATGTGCAGTGGTATGCCTCGCCCGACGACCTGCCGGTGATCGCGGCTTTGCATGCCGCCAGCCCGGTGCCCGCGGTGCTGGACCACCTGGCGGGCATGCATGCCAAGGTGGCGGCCGGCCACCCGGCCTGGCGCGCGCTCGAGCAGCTCGCGGGGCAGGGCGCCTGGGTCAAGCTCTCGGGCTGGTACCGACTGGGCGCGCAGGCGCCGTATGAGGGGCTGTACGGCGTGATCCGCAAGGTGGCGGCGCTGTTCGGCCAGCGCATGGTCTGGGGCTCCGATTGGCCGCACACCGCCTTTGCGCCCGATGCCATGCCGGCCTATGCCAGCACCTGGGAGCCCGTATCGCGCGCGCTGACGGCGGCCCAGAAGCAGTGCGCCCGGGAGCAGGCACCGGCCGCCCTTTATGCCTGATCAGGCGCCGCCGGGGCTCCAGGCCCGGAGTGGCTTAAAATCACGCATTACGCCCATTTTTAACCCGGAGTCCTTCATGTCCAAGAAAATCAGAGTCGAAGCCGACATCTGCGCCCCCAAGCCCGTCCCGCCCAAGGGTTACACCATCACCACCGGCCGCGGCCAGAAGATCAGCCTGGAGCGCGGTTCGCACACCCGCAGCAAGAAGAACCCAGGCAAGCGCCCCCACCAGGGTTGAGCTGGTTTTGCTGATGCGGCCCATACTCATATGGGCTGTATCCAATAAAAAAGCGCCCCTCGGGGGCGCTTTTTTATTGCCGGTGCGATCATTTAGCTGCCGGGCCTCCGGCCTGGTGCAGCATGAACTCCTGCATCTGCTGGATCAGCGCCGGCGGGAATGCACAGGACTTGCGCACCTGCGTGTCCATGTGAACGCCCAGCAGGGTGGTTACCGCGGCAACTTCCCCTGTTTTCCCACCGCCGTCGCCGCTTCGCATCTCATGGCGAAAGCGGATTTTCTTGTCGTGCAGTTCAAGAATCTCGGTGTACACCGTCACCACGTCCCCGGCTTTGAGCTCCCGTTTGTATTCGATGTGCTGGTCCACTGCCGCCATGCCGCGCTGCTGTTCGCGCAGGTAGCCGGGCGTAATGCCGATCTGGTGGAACAGGTTCCAGGTGGCTTCGTCGAACTTCCCGACGTACCACATCACGTTCATGTGGCCCACATGGTCGCAGTGCCAGGGGTAGACCGTGCCGCGGTAGGTGAGGTGTTGTGTGCGCATGCGGGCATCCCTTCAAGGTGGGCGATTCACTGATGGCTGAAAGTTTAGCGAGTCACGGCTTCGGGTGCTTCACTCCAATGTCACGTACACCCGGCTCAAGCCGTTGCGCCTGAATGAACGGGATGGATGCGGCGGCGCAGGCCTGGCCGGTTTCAGGTCTCGAGCGCAGCCGCCATGCGGTGCGGCATGAGGCGTTCGCGTGGCGCTGCGCCGCCCCACAGGCTCAGCATCAGGTCCACGATGACCGGCCCGAAATCCTGGTGCGGAATTTCCACCGAGGTGAGCCACGGGGCGAGCCAGGCATTGATCGGGTTGCCGTCGATGCTGACCAGCTCGCAGTCGCCGGGCACCCGGATCCCGCTCTCGCGGGCCACGCGGTGCAGCCCATAGGCGATCTGGTCGCTGATGCACATGGCGCCACGCGGCCAGGCGCCGGGCGCGGCGAACTGGGCCGCGGCGGCGTAGCCGATCTCAAGGTGCGAGATGCCTGGGGCCTCCACCCGGCGGATCCGGTCGGCTGGCAAGCCCCTGGCGCCGGCCCGCTCGCAAAAGCCCTGCACGCGTTCCCGGGTCGTGGACGATCCGCGCGACGGAAATACCACCGCCGGCGCGTCAATGCCGCGGTCAAGCAGGTAGTCCGCGGCGGCGGCGCCGGCCGCCAGGTTGTCCGGCCCCACGAAGGCGCAGGTGCCGAAGGGGCTGCGCCGGCTCACGAAGACCATGGGCGCACCGCGCTCCACGAAATCGCGCAGGCCCGCACTGGGCTGGGCCGCGACCATCACGTAACCCTGCACGACCTGCGAACGCATGGCGTTGAGATAGTCGTCCTGCAGCTCCGGCCGGTCGTGCGTGTCGCACAGGATCATCGTGTAGCCGGCCTCGCGCAGCGCGGCCTCGGTGGAGGCAGCCAGCGTGGCCATCACCGGGTTGTCGAGGTTGGCTGCCAGCATCGCGACCAGGCGGCTCTCACGGCTACGCAGCGCGCGCCCCAGCTGGTTCGGGTGGTAGCCCACGGTCTTGATCGCCTCGCGCACGCGCGCCAGCGTTTCCGGCGAAGCCCGCCGGGTCTCGCCGTTCACGATGCGCGAGACGGTGGAGATGGAGACGCCGGCCTGCACGGCGACTTCGCTCAGCGAAACCGGGCCGACGCCCTTGCGCCTGCGCGGGGTGTCGTCGGTCATCGGTGCTGGCGGCAGGCCTGCCGGGTCTGGACGCCGCAGCGAATGGTGGGTTGGCGCGAAGGCCAGGCGTGCGGATGGCGAGGCGGGGATCCGGCGAGTGGAAAGCGAAGCATCGATGGGTCGTATTTTGGGAAAAAACAAGGGGGCGACGGCGGGTGGCCGACCGGCGCGATCGGTGCGCGCCAGGACAACATATAACCGAGAAACTTCTAGTTGCCAAGTATGGCAAACGATTGCCAAATCTTCGGCAAACGTTTGCCATAATAAGCAAAGCCTGCAAGGATCGCAACAACGGCGCACAGGACGACATGGTTTTAGCCCCCAGCAGCACGCACGGCGACGGCAAGCCCCTGCCGGTGATTGACGCTGCCCCGTGCGACCGGCGCGAGACGACCGCAGGTTTCGCCGGGGCTTCCCTTGCGCCGGCCGCCGACGCACATTCCTGAAGCCGACAACCGATCGGCCCCTTCCTTCCTTTTTCAAGAAAGAGACAACCATGAACTTCGAGCTTCGTTCCCTTGCCAGGCACACCATGCGCGCCGGCCTCCTGGGCGCCGCCGCCGCAACGCTGGCCACCAGCGCCTTCGCCGACATCCGCGTCATGTGTTACCAGGACGGCAATGAGTGCGATGTCACGGCAGACCTCATCAAGCGCTACGAAGTCCAGAACCCCGGCGCCAAGGTGATCCTCGACACCGTGCCCTACAAGACAGTGGTTGAGCAGCTCCCCGTGCAGCTCGCCGCCGGCCAGGGCCCCGACATCGCGCGCGTCGCCGAGATCGGTGGCCTGTCGAAGAACTACATCGACATCAGTCCCTATGTGAAGGACCGCAAGTACTGGGAAGATAACTTCGGCAGCACCTTGCCGTGGATGCGCAACAAGGCGGGCGACAAAGGCATTTACGGCTTCCTGTCGCAGATGACCATGACGGGTCCTTTCGTCAACAAGACTTTGTTTGAGCAGGCCAAGGTGCCCATGCCAGGCCCCAAGGCCACCTGGGAAGAGTGGGCCGATGCGGCACGCAAGGTCGCCAAGGCCACACAGACCCCGGCCGCCATGGCCTGGGACCGATCCGGTCACCGTTTTGCCGGCCCCGCCGTCAGCTACGGCGCCAAGATCTTTGATGCCAAGGGCAACCTCACGGTGGATGCGGGCTACAAGACCGCCGTGGGCAAGTTCGTCGCCTGGCACAAGGACGGCACCATGCTCAAGGACGTCTGGGGCGGCTCGGGCGGCTCCAGCTATGCCGATGCCGTGGGCGAGTTCAAGAACGGCCGCGTGGTGATGATCCTGTCGGGCTCATGGCAGATCAACCGCATGCAAAAGGAAATCGGCAACGCGTTTGACTGGGTCGCCGTGCCCAACCCCTGCGGCCCCGCAGCCTGCTCGGGCATGCCCGGCGGCGCGGCCTGGGTGGCGCTCAAAACCACCAAGTCGCCCAAGGAAGTGGGCCGCTTCCTTGACTTCATGGCGCAGGAAGCCAATGTCAATGAATTCGCGTCCCGCACCAACAACATCCCGGCCCATGCCGGCGTGGCCAAAAAAGGCGTGAGCTACCCGAGCGCCGGCCCCGCGGCGCAGGCCGCGCTGGGTGTGTTCACCAGCGGCACCGGCACCATCGCGGCCCCGGCCTATGCGCTGCAAGGTTACAAGTACAACCGCGCCCTGATGCTGCCGACCGTGACCCGCGTCACCCAGGCCATCGTCGGCGAAATCAGCGTGGACGAAGCCGTGACCAAGATCGGCACCGATATGGCCGAAGCGGTCAAGCAAGCCGAGAGATAAAGCACACCCCCGTGGCGCGCACTGCGTGCGCGCCTCCCCCTTGCAGGGGGCGACAGCTGCGGCCCGGCAAAGCCGGTTCCGCGCTGTCACTGGCATAAGGCAATGCGCTAGCGGCGTCATGGGTACAGATCGGAGTCGGTATGTCAGTCTTCTCGGCCTTTCTGGGCTTTTTGTTCAACCTCTTTGAGCCGGTGTTCCGGCTGGGCCAGAAGTGGCTGGGCGCTTCGCGCATAGGCTGGCTCTTCGTCGGGCCCAACCTGGTGATCATCAGCCTCTTCACTTTTTTGCCCATCGTGGTGAACCTGGTGTATGCGGTCACCGGTGGGGTGAACCTGCTGCCTACGCAGCGGCCCTTCACGGGGCTGGAGAATTTCGCGATCCTGCTCGAATGCCGCGACTATGCGGACCTGCAGACCTGCCGCACCGACATCTTCTGGCGCTCGATTGCCAACACGGTCAAGTTCAGCCTGATCCAGGTGGCCTTGATGGTGTTTTTCTCGCTGGTCACGGCCCTGGTGTTGAACCGCAAGATCATCGGCCGTGGTTTCTGGCGCGGTGTGTTTTTCTACCCGGTGCTGCTGTCGCCGGTGGTGGTGGCACTGATCTGGAAGTGGTTGCTGCAAAGCCAGGGCGTGTTCAACGCCGGCCTGGTGGCCCTGGGCGGCTCACCCATGGACTGGCTGCTCGACAGGCACTGGGCCTTCTTCTGGGTGGTGGTGGTGTCCATCTGGGCCCACATGGGTTTTTACACGCTGATCCTGCTGGCCGGCCTGCAAGCGATTCCAAGGGACGTGTATGAAGCTGCCGAGATGGATGCCGCGCCGCCGTGGCGCGTGCTGACACGCATCACCCTGCCGCTGCTCATGCCGAATTTGATCGTGGTGCTGGTGCTGGTGATGATCCGCGCGGTGCAAAGCTTTGATGAGGTCTTCGTGCTCACCGGCGGCGGGCCGGGCTCGGCCACCACTTTTATCGTGCAGTACATCTACCAGACCGGTTTTGCCGAGCAGATCCACCTCTACGGCCTGGCCGCTGCGGCCTCGCTGATCCTGGCCGCCGGGCTGATGGCCCTGACGCTCGCGCAGCTGCGGCTGTCCAAGGCCGGCGAGGCCGGAAAAATCAAGAAGTAAGGAAAAAGCCATGGCCAATTTCCTCACCCGCACCAAGGGCCACAAATACGGTGGCACCAGTTTGCATTGGACCGATTGGGTTTCTTACGCCTATCTGCTGGCCGGGCTGATCGTGATGTTCGGCCCGGTGCTCTGGCTCGTGATGTCGTCCTTCAAGACTGAAAGCGCGCTGAGCCAGTTCCCGCCGACCTTTCTGCCCTACACCCAGAAGGAGGTGGTGGTGGCCGGCTACGACAAACCCCTGCCGCTGTTCCAGGCCAGGGACGAGCAGGGAAAGACCCGTGAGCTGGCCCAGGTGCGCCGCATAGGCCTGGTCGCCACCATGGTCGACCCGGCGGCGCCGCAGACCGAGATCAAGGTCAACATCAATGACCGCAAGCCGGTCAATGAACTCAAATTCGCCACCGGCAACTACACCGAGATCTTCGGCAAGTTCTCCTTCGGCACTTATTTGTGGAACAGCGTGTTCATCACCGTGGTGGCCACCCTGCTCACGCTGCTGTTCAACTCCATGGCGGCCTTCGCGCTGTCCAAGTACCAGTTCACCGGGCAGAAGACGGTGTTCGTGCTGATCATCGCCACGCTGATGATCCCGCCCACCATCATCCTGGTGCCGGCCTTCCTGGTGATCTCCGAGCTCAACCTGCTGAACAACCTCTGGGGCGTGATCCTGCCGGCGGTGGCCACGCCCACTGGCGTGTTCCTGCTGCGCCAGTACATGCTGACCATCCCCGACGAGCTGCTCGAGGCCGCCCGCATGGACAACGCCAGCGAGTGGCGCATCTACTGGAAGATCATCCTGCCGCTGGCCGCGCCGGCCATGGCGGTGCTGGCCATCTTCTCCTTCATGTGGCGCTGGAACGATTTCCTCTGGCCGCTGATCGTGCTGTCCAAGTCCGAGCACTTCACCCTGCAGCTCGCGCTCAACGCCTTCCAGGGCGAACTCAACACGCAGTGGCACTACCTGCTGGCGATGACAGTGATCACCCTGATCCCCATCACCCTGGTCTTCGCCTTCCTGCAGAAATACATCGCCACCGGCATCGCCAGCGCCGGCGTCAAATAAACCCGAGGACTCTCCCGTGGCCACTCTTGAACTCGCCAACGTCGTCAAGACTTTCGACAAAACCCCCATCATCCACGGCGTGGACCTGACCGTCTCCGACGGCGAATTCGTGGTCTTCGTCGGCCCCTCGGGCTGCGGCAAATCCACGCTGCTGCGCATCATCTCGGGGCTGGAGCCCGCCAGCAGCGGCGACATCCGCATCGACGGCCAGCGCGTCAACGAGGTCAGCGCCGCGCACCGCGGCTGCTCCATGGTGTTCCAGTCCTATGCGCTCTACCCGCACATGAGTGTGTACGACAACATGGCCTTCGGCCTGGAGAACCTGGGCGTGGCCAAAACCGTGATCGAAAACAAGGTCAAGGCCGCCGCCACCATGCTGCAGCTCGAGCCGCTGCTGCAGCGCAAGCCCACCCAGCTTTCGGGCGGCCAGCGCCAGCGTGTGGCCATTGGCCGCTCCATCGTGCGCGAGCCCAAGCTGTTCCTGTTCGACGAACCATTGTCCAACCTCGACGCCGAGCTGCGCGTCTCCATGCGCGCCGAGATCCGCGACCTGCACGCCCGCCTGGGTGCAACCATGATTTACGTCACCCACGACCAGGTCGAGGCCATGACCATGGCCGACAAGATCGTGGTGCTGCGCGCCGGCCGCATTGAGCAGGTCGGCTCGCCGTTGGAGCTGTATAACAAACCCTGCAACCAGTTTGTGGCTGGTTTCATCGGCAGCCCGCGCATGAACTTCGTGCCCGCGGCCGAGATACCCGGCGCCAAAGCTGGCGCCCAGACCGTGGGCATTCGGCCCGAACACGTCCAGCTGTCAAGCGACGGCCCGCTGCAGCTGCAGGTGTCGCAAGTCGAGCAGCTCGGCAGCACCAGCATCCTGCATGGCAAGGTGGTGGCCGATGCACCTTTTGAACTGATCCTGAACGGCCAGACAAGCATCAAACGCGGTGACACCGTGCGCGTGAGCGCGCCTGCCGAGCAGCTGCACTACTTCGACCAGAACGGCCTGCGCCTGTGAGCGCCGCGCCTGTTCAACCTTCTCTTTCCGATACCCCCAACATGCGCCTGGACCGTCCCCCCGTATTCACCCTGCAGTCCCGCAAGGGCAACCATCTCATCCTGGGCAGCGACGGCGCCGCCGTGGCCCACATCTGGGTGCTTGAAGAGGACATCGTCCGCGTCATGCTCTTGCCGCAAGGCCGGCCGCAAATGCCGCGCAGCTGGACGGTGGCGCCGGGCCTGGAGAACCTGCCCGTCGAAGGCCGCGACCGGTTTGACGTGAGCGGCTTTTCGCTGCCCGCGTTTGAGCTTGAGCAGGACGGTGCGCAACTGCGCATCAGCACCGCCGCCGTGCGACTGAGCATAGCGCTGGAAGGTTTCTTCTGCCGCTGGGAAAGCCTGCACCAGGGCCGCTGGCAGGCCGGCGCCTCCGACCGCCCCACACAGGCCTACAACTTCGGCTGGTGGGACGAGAAGGTTTATCACTACCTGCAGCGCGAGCGCGGCGAGGCCTACTTCGGCCTGGGCGAGCGCGCCGGCGACGCCAACCGCGCCGGCCAGCGCTACCGCATGTGCAACCTCGACCCCATGGGTTACAGCGCGCGCAGCACCGACCCGCTGTACAAGCACATCCCGTTCTACATCACGCTAAAACCAGGCAATGGCGGCGAGAAGGACGCGGGCCTGAGCTACGGGTTGTTCTATGACACCCTGTCCGACTGCAGCTTTGACATGGGCCGCGAGATGGACAACTACCACGGCCACTACCGCTACTTCGTGGCCGACCACGGCGACCTGGACCTGTACTACATCGCCGGCGACGGACCGGCCGCCATCACGCGGCGCTACACCTGGCTGACCGGCCGGCCCATCTTCCCGCCGCGTTATGCGCTGGGCTATTCGGGTTCGACCATGAGCTACACCGACGCGCCGAATGCACAGGAGCGCATGGGCGAGTTCCTCGAACGCTGCGAAGAGCACGACATTCCCTGCGACTCCTTCCACCTGTCGTCGGGCTACACCTCCATAGGCCCGGGCCGCTATGTGTTCCACTGGAACCGCGAGAAATTCCCCGACCCGGCGCGCTTCGTGCAAAGCTACCTGGACCGCGGCGTGCGCCTGGTGCCCAACATCAAGCCCGCGCTGCTCAGCAACCACCCGCGTTTCGAGGAAGCCCGGCAGGCCGGCCTGCTGGTGCAGGACCCTGACGGCCAGCCCACCGCCATCCAGTTCTGGGACGGCACCGGCGCCTACCTCGACTTCACCAACCCCAAAACCATCGCCTGGTGGAAGAAGCAGGTCACCGAGCAGTTGCTTGAATACGGCATTCCCGCCACCTGGAACGACAACAACGAATACGAAATCTGGAGCGACAAGGCCATCGCCCACGGCTTCGGCGCGCCGCGGCCCGCGCGCGAGGTCCGCCCGCTGCAGACTCTGCTGATGATGCAGGCCTCGCATGCCGCGCAGTCCGAGTTCGCGCCCGCCGAACGGCCCTACCTGGTATCGCGCTCCGGCGCCGCCGGTATGCAGCGTTATGTGCAGACCTGGTCGGGCGACAACTACACGGCCTGGGAAACGCTGCGCTACAACATCCACATGGGCCTGGGCCTGGCGATGTCGGGCGTCTCCAACACGGGGCACGACATCGGCGGCTTCTCAGGCCCCGCGCCGGGGCCGGAGCTGCTGCTGCGCTGGGTGCAGCACGGCATCTTCCTGCCACGCTTCAGCATCCATTCCTGGAACGACGACAAGACTGTCAACGAACCCTGGATGTACCCCGAGGTGACCCCCCAGATACGCGAGCTGATTCGCCTGCGCTACCGGCTCATGCCCTATCTGTATGACCTGGTGTGGCGTTACCACAGTGCCTACGAGCCCATCATCCGGCCGACCTACCACGACTTTCCTGAAGACACGCGATGCCTGGAAGAGAACGACGACATGCTGCTGGGCGCCAACCTGCTGGTCGCGTCGGTGGTGGAGCCTGGCCAGACCGAGCGCCGTGTGTGGCTGCCCGGTACCGGGGTTTGGTACGAAGTGCACTCGGCGCGGCGACTGGATGCCGGCCAGTGGGTGACGCTGCAGGCGCCGCTGGACGGCCCGCCGCCCCTGCTGGCGCGCGAGGGCTGCGCCATCCCGCTGAACCTCGGCGAGATCCATTTCGCCAATGTTCAGGACCTGCGCGGCTTTCAGCTTTTCCCCTTGCGGGGTGAGGGCAGTTTTGAGGCGAGCTGCTTTGAAGACGACGGCCATACGCAGGCATGGCGCAGCGGCGCTTATGGGCAGTGGCGTTTGCGCGTTGAGTCCAGCGCGCAGGATCTGCGCATGGCGGTGTCCCGCGAAGGCGCAAAGCCGCCGGCGCAAGACACGCTGGTGTTACTGCTGCCGGCCGCCGAGCAACGCAAGCTCAGCTTTGCCGGTGCGGCATTGATGCAGGACCAGCCCGAAGGCGCCTGGCGGCGCCTGACTTTAAAGCTTTAGCCCGCAGGCGCGACCGCGGCGCCCTCTATGCCATGGCGCGCCAGCGCCTCGGCCACAAAGCCGCTGGCCTTCATTTCTTCGACAAAAGCGCGAAGCTCATCGGCGGCCGCCTCGCCGCGCGTCTTGGGCACGCCCATGGCCTGCCGTATCACCATGAAGTGGCCCGGCAGCAAACGCAGGCCGCCGCGCTGGTGTGCCTCTTCCTCCAGCTGTTGTTTGATGCCGGCCGCGACTTCCAGGTTTTGTTCCATGAAGGTGGCGATGGTGGTCGGCGATGTGGGCGCCCTGACGATTTCGGCGTGCTTGAGTTCACGGCTCAGGAACAGGTCATAGGCGCTGCCCCCACCCACCGCCACACGGTGGCCGGCTTTGTCGACTTCTTCATTGGCGCGCAGTGGGGAGTCGTTGCGTACCAGGTAGCAGCCCTCGATCAGCACATAGGGCGCAGTGAACGCGATCTCTTTGCCGCGCAAAGGGTCGATCGCGAAGAAACCAAAATCGGCGCGCTCCTCATTCACCGCCGCCACGGACTTGCCCGCGGCATCCACTACCACCAGCTCCAGCGGCAACCCCAGCCTTTGGGCAAAGGCCCGTGCCAGGTCTATGGACACGCCAAACGGCGCACCGGTGGCGGGGTCGGCATTGGCCAGGATGGGGTTGCCCAGGTTGATGGAAGCGCGCAGCGTTCCGGTGGGGGCGAATAGCTTGGCGAGTGAGGCGCTGGAGGGCATCGGGTGTCTTTCTCAGATGGCGAAGAGTTTGATGACGTCTTTCGGATTGTGCCGTGTGCCACAAAGGCGTGGGAATCCGGGGTCGAGCCCGGTTCAGGGACGCGGGCCTTAGCCCGCATGGCTTTGCACTTTGTAGACCTGCCAGGACCCCGATGCCTGCTTGCGCAGGTAAAAGCGAACGGAACAATCGAAAAAATCCACGCTGACTTCCACCGGGTCCGGGTCCTGGCTGCGGGCCATGCGGCGAAGGCGGTTGCCGTTGGTCTGGAAGGGCATGAAGGAGGTCGGGTTGACGCAGCGGCGCAGGCGGGCTTTCCAGCCGGGGTCGGCGTCCACGCTTTCGATGTAGGCATGGGTTGCGGCGATGGCCTCTGCCGGCCTGTGTTCGTGCTTGATCCAGAAGACAAGGAGGGCCGCACCGGCAAAAGACGCGATGATGAGGGGCGTTTTCGCTTTGTGCACGGATGCCATTTTTTTTGCGCATTGATATCGAGGCTTGAACTGGCCGGGAGCCTCTTTTGCCCCGTTCAGCAAGCCGTCATCGGAGCCTCAAGGATTTGGCGGCGACTGGCCCGTCAACCATTGGCGCAGCGATTGGATGATGGGTGCCTTGGCGCGCTCGTTCGTCGTCACCAGAAAGTAGCTGCGCGGCGAGATGAAGGGTTTGTCGTTCAGCTTTATCAAGCGCCCGGCCTGCAGCGCCGAGGCGCTCACATAGTCCGGCGCCAATGCAACACCCAGGCCGGCCTCTGCCGCCATCAACCCCAGCGACAGCAGGCCGTAGTGGGGGCCTGGCATCGGGACTTCTACTGACGCGCCCAGTTGCCGCAGGTAGGCTGCCCAGGAGTTGGGCGCCATGCTCTGGTGGAGCAAGGGCAGTGCGGCCATTTGCGCGCCCGTCAGCGGCGCCGCCAGCCGGCTCAGCGTGGGCGCCGCAAGAGGAAAGGAGTGCAGGGGATGCAGCAGGTCGGCCACGCAGCCAGGCTCCGGCCCTTCGCAGTGGACGATGGCCGCGTCCAGTCCCGAGTCGCGCATGCTGATGGGCCCGGTATGCGTGGCCACGTCCAGCTGGATCTGCCGGTGCGCGATGGCGAAGGAGCACAACCGTGGCATAGCCCATAGCGTGCCGAAGGTTGCGGGCACAGACAGCCGCAGTATCTTGCCTGGCATGGAGCCCATGGACGCGGCGATGGTTGCCGACTCCAGCTCGTCCAGCAGAGTTCGCACCCGCCGCAGGTAGCTGGCACCGTCAACCGTCAGCTCCATCCCGCTGGTTGTGCGCCGGCACAGTGCAACGCCGACAAAGCCCTCCAGGTCCGACAGCTGGCGGCTCACCGCGCTTTGCGTCAGGCCCAGTTCATCGGCTGCGGCGGTAATGCTCAGGCGCCGGGCTATCACCTCGAATGTGTTGAGGTTGACGATGGAGGGCAAGTGACGCTGCGTCGGATATTTCATGGCGGTTGTGGCCATTATTGGCATGGCATCGATTCGTCCGCAATGAAAAAGGCTGCGTGGTCATGAAATAAATGCAGGGGGGCTTGCGTTTATTCCGTTGGACAGGCCGGCGCGCATGTCAGATATTCAGGGCGCCCAGTGGGCGGTCCCTCAAGAACAGAAGTTGGAGTTATAGATGTCGAAATTTCAAGCACGCCTCGTACTGCTGCTGGCTGCGGCCACCTTGGCTGGCACCGTCCTGGCGGCGGATTGGCCCGCCGCCCAGCCTATCAAACTGATCGTGCCCTCGGCCGCCGGCGGCACACCTGACCAGACCAGCCGCAAGCTGGCCAACTTCCTGCAGGAAAGGCTCAAGCAATCGGTGATCGTCGAGAACCGCCCCGGCGCTTCAGGCACCATCGCCATGCAGGCAGTGGCCACCGCCAAGCCCGATGGCTATACGCTGGGCTTCGGCAACATCGTGACCATGGCCATCAACCGCGGCCTGATCGCCAAGATGCCCTATAACCCCGACAAGGACTTGGCGCCGGTGGCCGTGCTCTCGCAGGTGCCCAATGTGCTGGTGGTCCGCCAGGGTTTGCCCATCACCTCGGTGCGCGATCTGGTCATCTACGCCAAGAGCCACCCGGACCGCCTGGCCATGGGCTCGGGCGGCAACGGCACCACCAGCCACCTCAGCGGCGAAATCCTCAAGGACAAGGCCGGCATCAGCTTCAACCACATACCCTATCGCGGCGCACCTCAGGCGCAGACTGATTTGCGTGGTGGCCAGATCGACTTCATGTTCGACAACCTGCCGTCCATGGTGGCCGCCATCCAGTCCAACAAAGTGCGTGCGCTCGCGGTCACCAGCAAGCGGCGATCGGCGTTACTGCCCGACGTACCGACGATGGAAGAGGCCGGTATTGCCGGGTTCGAGGTGGAGGCCTGGGGGGGCATTGTGGCGCCTGCCGGCACGCCCCGGCCTGTGGTCCTGCGCCTGAACCGCGAGATCAACAACTGGTTGCAGGCACCTGCGACCAAAGCCGAATTCGCGCAAGTGGGGCAGGTGGCGCTGGGCGGGACGCCCGAGTTTTTCAAGACGCACATCGACAGCGAGACGAAGAAGTGGGGCGACCTGATCCGCAGGGTCGGGGTGAAGCTCGACTGAGCGTGCCTCGCCTTCTGCGCAGGCCTGCCGCTGCGTGTCTGCCATTCTTTCCACACCCGGCTGCGCTGACAGGCGCAGCTACACACCCCATCACGCCCCAAAGACAAGCATGCCCAGTTCCCCTATCCCCGCTACTCATGTTCTCGCGCAATGGGCCGCCACGGTCCCCCATCAATGGGGCCAATCCACCCTGCGCACGGCAGAGCACTCCCTGGAAGACACCATTGCCGCCATGGTGGCAGGCGCCGGCGACCCGGTATGCGCCTCGGTACGGGCGGGATTGCGTGTCGCGGGAGCTGTCCCGGTGGTGGGTAGCAACACCGGGACTTGTGCTTCCTTCAGTGCGCTGGCCAACGGCACGGCCGCCCATGCGCGGGAGCTGGATGAGATGTTTTTCATCGCCGGCGGCCATTTCGGCTGCGCCGTGATCCCGGCCATCCTGGCCCAAGCCCACGAGATCGATGCCACACTGGACGCCGTGCTGGACGCGCTGATCGTCGGGAGCGAGGTGATGGCTCGCGTCGGGATGGCGATGGACCGGTCTCATGCCGAAAAAGGCTGGCACGGCACCCAAACCATTGGCGTGATCGCCGCCGCAGCCGCCTGCGCCAGGTTGCTGGGGCTGGACGCCGGCAGGATGACAAACGCCATCAGCCTGGCCGTTTCGATGGCAGCCGGCCCCAAGGTCCAGTTCGGCACCGACACGAAACCCGTGCATGCCGGACTGGCGGCGCAAGGCGGTGTTCTGGCCGCATCGCTGGCAGCGTCGGGCGTCACGGGCAGCGATAAAGCCCTGGAAGGCCCGCACGGGTTTGGCGTACTCTACGCCGGGGGCTCTGCGGCCGACTGGCAATCCGTGGCCGCGGTCGGTGACGGCCCGCTGGCGATCGACAGCCATGGCCTGGGGTTCAAGCTGTATCCCAACTGCGCGTCCACACACCGTTGCCTGGATGCATTGCAAGCCCTCGCCACCGAACACCGATTCGGCCTGGGGGACGTTGAGCGTGTCGAAACAGGGGTAGGGCGCGTCAACCTGGTGAACCTCAAATACCCGGAGCCCAGGAATCCCCGCGAGGCCATGTTCTCCATGCCTTACGCGGTGGCCACGATGCTGCGTTACGGCACGGTCACCTTGGCTGACTTCACGCCGCAAGCGGTGCAGGACGAAGCGACGCGGCGCCTCATGCCGCGCGTTGAAATGCACTTGAACTCGACACGTGCGGAAACCGCGACGCAGCTGCTTCCCCACACCACAGCCGTGATCCTGAAGGACGGGCGACGCCTGGAGCGCGTGGTTCAACACGCCAAAGGGGCATTCCTGAATCCGCTTTCGGCGGTCGAGCGGGAAGCCAAATTCGAGCAATGCACAAGGGGCATCCTTCCGGAAGACCGCTTGCTGCCACTTCGCGACAGCCTTGCCCGGCCGCAAGGCGTCAAGGTTCGCCAACTGCTGGCACTGCTTCAGTTCGAGGCCCAGGTCGATGACGGCACGCGCTTTGGCCGTCAGCGAGGCGGGGCGGCTACCCCTTCCCGGCTCCTCCCTTGAATTCAGCCCCTGCGAAACGCCGGTCAGCAGCCTCAGCACAAAGGAGATCCTCACCATGCGCAACCGTTGCTTGTCCCTGGCTTTCACCAGGGTCCTGATGGCGCTGACCCTGGGTGGCTTTTTGGCGGGAGCCCGCCCGATACTCGCCGCGGAGATCGTCGTGGGCCAGGTCGGCCCGATGTCAGGGCCGGAGGCCGGCCAGGGCCGCGCCTATGCCGCCGGCATGCAATTGCATTTCAATGCCCTGAACAAGGGCGGCGGCATCAATGGCCACCAGTTCAGGCTCTTGCGCAAGGATGATGGCGGGAGGCCCGGCGACACGGTCAGCCTGACCCGGCAGATGATGGCTGAAGACAGGCCGCTGGTCCTGGCCGGCTACTTTGGCGGAAAGAACATTGCCGACCTGGTGTCTTCGGGCATTCTGGCGCAAGAGAAAATCGCCCTGGTGGGCTACCGTACTTCGGAAATTCAACCGGACACTCCCTATCTATACAGCGTGCGGGCAGGCCTGCGCGACGAGATTTTCAAACTCGTTGAGCATTTGGCCACCATCGGGATCAAGCGCCTGGGGCTTTTTCATGAGGCTGGGTCGAACTCGACTTCGGTCATCGCCGCGGCCGAGGAGGCGGCCAGAAAAACCGGAGTGGCTATCGAGGGACGTGGCTCCTACGTCGCCAACACGGTCAACGTCACTGACGCCGTGAACACCTTTCTGAATATGCAGCCGCAAGCCATCATCATGGTTTCGAGCGGGTCTGCAGCGGCCGGCTTTATTGAGAAATACCGTATCGCCGGCGGCGCCGCTCAACTGCTTGCGCTTTCGGGCGCCGACATCGAGCAGCTTTCCAAACGATTGTCCCCGGAGCAGATGCAAGGTGTCGCGATCGCCCAGGTGACGCCAAGTCCGTACAAGGTCTCCAACCAGCTCGTCAAAGAATTTACTGACGCCGCAGCCAGAATAGGTAACCTGGAGGTGCCTGTGAGCTACGCCATGATGGAGGGCTATATCGCGGCTCGCGTCATTTCTGAGGCGATACGCCGCCAAGGCAGCAGGCCCAGCCGCGAAGGGACTGTTCTCGCCTTGGACGGCATGAGCAATCTTGATCTTGGGGGTTACGTGATCAGCTTTAAGCCTGGACAGCATTCCGGCTCTGGCTTCGTCGAGTTATCCATCGTCACCAGTGCCGGCAGGATTCGTCAATAGCTCAAATAATTGGCCATAGATCAGTTGGGTGAGCGGTCCCGGCGATTTACATATTCCGCCGGTACTGCCCACCCACCTCAAACAGCGCATTGGTGATCTGCCCCAGCGAGCAGACGCGCACCGCGTCCATCAGCACCTCGAACACATTGCGGTTTTCGATCACGGCCTGCTGCAGGCGCTTGAGCATGGCCGGTGATTCGGCGGCATGGCGCTGGTGGAAGTCTTCCAGGCGCTTGAGCTGGCTCTGCTTTTCTTCTTCGGTGGAGCGGGCCAGTTCGAGCTTGTCCTGCACGGTGTCGCCATGCGGGTTGCGGAAGGTGTTGACGCCGATGATGGGCAGCTCGCCGGTGTGCTTGAGCATCTCGTAGTGCATGGACTCATCCTGGATGCGGCCGCGCTGGTAGCCGGTTTCCATGGCGCCCAGCACGCCGCCGCGCTCGGCGATGCGTTCAAACTCCGACAGCACGGCTTCTTCGAGCAGCTCGGTGAGCTCCTCGATGATGAAAGCGCCCTGTGAAGGGTTCTCGTTCTTGGCCAGGCCCCATTCGCGGTTGATGATGAGCTGGATGGCCATGGCACGGCGCACCGATTCTTCGGTGGGTGTGGTGATGGCTTCGTCAAACGCGTTGGTGTGCAGGGAGTTGCAGTTGTCGTAAATCGCGATCAGCGCCTGCAGCGTGGTGCGTATGTCGTTGAACTGGATCTCCTGCGCGTGCAGGCTGCGGCCGGAGGTCTGGATGTGGTACTTGAGCTTTTGGCTGCGTTCGTTGGCGCCGTATTTTTCCTTCATGGCCACGGCCCAGATGCGGCGCGCGACGCGGCCCATCACGGTGTACTCGGGGTCCATGCCGTTGCTGAAGAAGAAACTCAGGTTGGGCGCGAAGTCGTCGATGTGCATGCCGCGCGCCAGATAGGCCTCGACAAAGGTGAAGCCGTTGGAGAGCGTGAAGGCCAGCTGGCTGATGGGGTTGGCGCCGGCCTCGGCGATGTGGTAGCCGCTGATGGAGACGCTGTAGAAGTTGCGCACCCGGTTGTGCACAAAGTACTGCGCGATGTCGCCCATTACTTTCAGGCTGAACTCGGTCGAGAAGATGCAGGTGTTCTGGCCCTGGTCTTCTTTGAGGATATCGGCCTGCACCGTGCCGCGCACATTCTCCTGCACCCATTCGCGAATCTTCGCGGCTTCGGTGGCGGTCGGGTCGCGGCCGTTGTCTTTTTTGAACTTGTCGATGTTCTGGTCGATGGCCGTGTTCATGAACATGGCCAGAATCGTCGGCGCCGGGCCGTTGATGGTCATGGAGACCGAAGTCGAGGGGTTGCACAGGTCGAAACCGTCGTACAGCACCTTCATGTCGTCCAGCGTGGCGATGGACACGCCCGAGTTGCCGACCTTGCCGTAGATGTCGGGGCGCAGGGCCGGGTCGTTGCCGTAGAGCGTGACCGAATCGAACGCGGTGGACAGGCGCTTGGCGGCCATGCCCTCGCTGAGCAGCTTGAAGCGCGTGTTCGTGCGGAAGGGGTCGCCCTCGCCGGCGAACATGCGGGTCGGGTCTTCGCCCTCGCGCTTGAAGGCAAAGGTGCCGGCGGTGTACGGGTAGCTGCCGGGCACGTTGTCCAGCATCAGCCACTTGAGGATTTCGCCATGGTCTTCGTACTGCGGCAGCGCCACCTTGCGGATGGTGGTGCCCGACAGCGACTTGGTGGTCAGCGCGGTGCGGATTTCCTTGTCGCGGATCTTGACGACGTATTCGTCGCCGGCATAGGCGGCCTGCATGTCGGGCCATTGGGCGAGCAGGGCGCGGGCATCGGCGTCCATGCGCGCCTTGCGGTGGCCGGCCAGGTCCAGCGCGGCTTCGGCCGCCGGGGCGCGGTCGGGCTTGTCGATCTTGAGCATGGCGGCTGCCGCCTTGAGCTGCTGCACTTCGCGCGCGAGCTGGGCCTGGGCGCGGGCACGCTTTTTGTAGCCTCGCACGGTGTCGCTGATCTCGGCCAGGTAGCGCGTGCGCGCGGCAGGCACCACGGGCGTCTGGTTGGTGCTGTGGCGCACCTCGGCCGCAGGCAGCACGCCGCCTTCAAGCGCCAGGCCCAGGGCAATGAGGCGCGGCTTGAGCGCCTGGTAGAGCGCCGTCACGCCGTCGTCGTTGAAACGCGCGGCCATGGTGCCGAAGACCGGCATCTGGTCGGCCGGCGTGCCCCAGGCTTCCTTGTTGCGCTGCACCTGCTTGGAGACGTCGCGCAGCGCGTCGAGCGAGCCCTTGCGGTCGAACTTGTTGATGGCGATGAACTCGGCGAAGTCCAGCATGTCGATTTTTTCCAGCTGGCTGGCCGCGCCGAACTCGGGCGTCATCACATACATGGGCACGTCCACATGCGGCACGATGGCCGCGTCGCCCTGGCCTATGCCGGAGGTCTCGACGACGATCAGGTCGAAGCCCGCGCATTTGCAGGCGGCGATCACGTCGGGCAGGGCCTGGCTGATTTCGGAGCCGAAGTCGCGTGTGGCGAGCGAGCGCATGAACACGCGCTGTCCGCTGTCCGGTACAACCGTTCGGGCTGAGCCTGTCGAAGCCTCTGACTGCCCTTCGACAGGCTCAGGGCGAACGGTATTGGGAACAGTCCAGGGGTTGATCGCGTTCATGCGAATGCGGTCGCCGAGCAGCGCGCCGCCACTCTTGCGGCGTGATGGGTCAATGCTGATGACGGCTACGCGCAGCCTGTCGTTCTGGTCCAGCCGCAGGCGGCGTATCAGCTCGTCGGTGAGCGACGACTTGCCGGCGCCGCCGGTGCCGGTGATGCCGAGCACGGGGATTTTGCGGGCGGTGGCCTGGCTGCGCACCTTGTCGACAAGCGCGGCATCGGCTTTTCCATTCTCCAGCGCGGTGATCAGCTGCGCCAATGCCCGCCAGTTCATCTCGCCATGGCCTTCAATGGCCTTGACGCTGGTGGGCGCGAAGCTGGTCAGGTCCTTGTCGCAGCGCATGACCATCTCGCCGATCATGCCGGCCAGGCCCATCTTCTGGCCGTCCTCGGGGCTGTAGATGCGGGTGACGCCGTAGGCGTGCAGCTCGCGGATTTCGGGCGGCACGATGACGCCGCCGCCGCCGCCGAAAACCTGGATGTGCTCGCCGCCGCGGCTTTTGAGCAGGTCGACCATGTACTTGAAGTACTCGACATGCCCGCCCTGGTAGGAGCTGATGGCGATGCCCTGCGCGTCTTCCTGCAGGGCGGCGGTCACGACTTCGTCGACGCTGCGGTTGTGGCCCAGGTGGATGACCTCGGCGCCCATGCTCTGCAAAATGCGCCGCATGATGTTGATGGCCGCGTCGTGGCCGTCGAACAGGCTGGCCGCCGTGATGAAGCGCACCTTGTGCGTGGGGCGGTAGCTGGCGAGCGCTTTGTATTCAGCGGACATGTCGGTCATGCTTGTCTCCGGGAGGGGCGTATAGGTCCGCCGCCTGGCGGTGTCTGGAATTGACGTTTACGTAAACGTCAATCTTACCCTGTAAGCCGGCGCTGTTCAAGCGCACGGCCCGGGGGCTGGAGATTCGAGGGAAAACCGGGGGCGGAACCGGCCGGTCAGCCGCCGCCGTACAGGAATTTGGGCAACCAGAGCGTCATGCCGGGCCAGATGTACATGAAGACCATGCACAGGATCACGATCAGCATGTAGGGCATCATGCCGGCGAAGATCTGGTTCAGCGTGACGTGCGGCGGCGAAACGCCCTTGAGGTAGAAGGCGCTCATCGCGACCGGCGGCGACAGGAAGGCCGCCTGCAGGTTAACGAAGACCAGCACGCCCCACAGGATGGGGTCGATCTGGAAGTGCTGCAGCAGCGGCAGGAAGATGGGCACGAAGATCACGATGATCTCGGTCCATTCAAGCGGCCAGCCGAGGATGAAGATGATGGCCTGCGACAGCAGCAGGAACTGCAGCGGTGTGAGGTTCATGCCCATTACCCACTCCTCGACCACACGCTGCCCGCCCAGCAGCGCAAACACGGCCGAGAACAGCGCCGAGCCGACAAACAGCCAGCACACCATGGAGGTGGTTTTGGCGGTCAGGAAGACCGCTTCCTTGATGCGCTGGAAGTTCAGGGTTTTGGCATGCCAGGCCATCAGGAAAGCGCCGGCTGCGCCGACCGCCGCGGATTCGGTGGCGGTGGTGATGCCGAACAGGATCACCGCCAGCACGACGAAGGTGAGGATGGCCAGGGGCATGACGGAAGACACCAGCATGCGCAGGATTTCGAACTGTTCGGCGTCGAACCGCCAGTAGTACCACGCCAACAACAGCAAGGTGATGGCACAGGCGATCCAGAAGCCGGTGAAGAACATGGCGGGAACCGCCTCGGCATGGGGACCTTCGGCCGCCGGGTCGCCGAACTGCTGCATGGGCTCGTCTTTGGCGGTGCCGGCGGCCGGCTCTTCGGCCGCGCCGGGCGGAGCCGACAGCTCCTGCAGGCCGCTGGTTTCGGCCGGCGGCTCCTGGAGACCGCCGGTGGACGGCGTCGTCGGGACGGCCTCCGCGCCGGGGGCTTCCTGCAATCCGCCGGCGCCGGCTGCCGCGGGGGCGGGCGCCTGGGCCCGCTGCGTGGCCTGCGCCGCGGCGCTCGGGACGTTGTCCTCCTGCGAGTGGATCACCACATACCACCAGACCGCACCCAGGGTCATGGCCGACAGCGCCAGCGGCACCAGCGCCAGGCCCAGGCTGCGGGCCAGCAGGCCGCGGGTGATCTTGATGCCGTCCACGCCGGCTTTCAGGGCGCGGCCGGGCGATGCGGTCGCGACCAGCAGCGCGGGCAGCATGCGGCGCGAATAGGCGCCGCCGATGGCGTGCAGCCAGGGCGGCACCGCGACCCGCTGCTGCTCGGGCGGCAGCTTGGGCGCGATCTTCGGATTGACCAGCACCCAGCCGATGATGTAGACGAGGTACAGCAGGGCCAGGAAGAAGCCGGGAAACATGGCCGCCGCATAGAGCTTGACCACCGACTGGCCGGCGACGGCCGCGTAGACGATGATCATCACCGAGGGCGGGATCAGGATGCCCAGCGTGCCGCCGGCGGTGATCACGCCGGCTGCCAGCCGGGTGTCGTAGCCTGCGTTGAGCATGGGCCGCATGGCGATCACGCCCATCAGCACCACGACCGCGCCCACCAGGCCGCTGGCGATGCCCCAGAAGGTGCAGATGATCAGCGTGGTGACGGCCAGCGAGCCGGGCACGCTGCGAAAGGCCAGTTGCACGCTGTGGAACATCTTGTCCACCAGCGCGCCGCGCTCCATCACGTACCCCATCAGGACAAAGAGCGGGATGGACAACAGCGTTTCGTTGGTCATGGCCCCGAAGGCGCGCTGCACCATCAGGTCGAAGATCTTGTTGTCGAGCCAGTGCGCCGAGGGGTCGTAGAAGGCCACGAAGCCGAACATGATGCCCAGCCCCATCAGGGTGAAGGCGGTGGGAAATCCCAGCATGATCACGACGACGATCAGGCAGAGCATGGTCATGCCGAGTGCTGCATTGCTCATGGGGCCCCCACGTTTGCCGCCAAGGCGGCTGCACTGCCCCCCGAGGGGGTGCGATCTTGCTTGAAGCGGTTCCGCGCTGCGATCATTTCTACCCCTTCATCCCTTTGGATTTTTCGATGGCCAGCCGTTTGGCCTCCTCATCGACAAATTCACTGCCGGCCAGTTGCTGGGCCACCACGTCGGCCTCTTCGGCGTCCTTGAGCCGCGGCGTCCATGCGCCGGTCCTGATGCAGACCATGCAGCGGATCATCTCGGCGATGCCCTGCATCAGCACGATGGCGCCGGCCAGCGGAATCACGAACTTGAAGGGGTACAGCGGAATCGGGTCGGCGTTGAAGGTCTGCTCGTGGATGGCCCACGAGTCATTGAAATAAGTCCAGCCGGCCCATGTCAGCGCCGCGATGCCGGGCAGGAAAAACAGCACGTAGAGCACCAGATCCAGCAGGGCCTGGGTGCGCGGCTTCATGCTGCCGTAGAGGAAATCCCCGCGCACGTGGCCGTCCTGCGCCAGGGTGTAGGCGCCGCCCATCATGAACAGGGTGCCGTAGAGCATGTTGTTGGCGTCGAAGATCCAGGCTGTCGGTGCATTGAGCGCATAGCGCTTGAAGACTTCGGCGCAGACCAGCAGCATCAGCGCCACGATGAGCCAGGCAAAGGCCTTGCCCACCCAGGTGCTGATGGAGTCCGCGGTGTGGAGGAGACGTTGAACGTTCATGGTGGTTCCGGTGGCGGGCTGCGACAAAAAAAGCAGCCATCCAGGCAGAACCGGATGGCTGCTTTACTTCTGGCTTTAACTCAAGCTAAAACTCGGGGCGCCGGCGGTCAGGCTTTCTTGCCGGAGAAATAGTGGTTGTAGGCCATTTTGAAGTCGACGGAATAGTCGTTGTGCCAGGACACGGCCCGCTGGGCGAAAGCCTTCTGCGAATCGAGCACTTTTTTGAACAGCGGGTTCTCGCCGGCCTTCTTGGCAATAGTCTTGTCCCAGGCGTCCAGCTGGGCCCGCAGCACGGCGTCCGAGGTCTTGTAGAACTTGATCCCCTGCTTCTTCATCTCAATGTAGTCGTTCGAGTTGCGGTCTATCATCTTCCAGCTCATGTCGGCGCTGGCGGCCTGCACCGCGTAGTCGATGATGGACTTGAGTTCGGCCGGCAATGCGTTGTATTTGGTCTTGTTGAACAGGATCTCGAACTGCTCGCCGCTTTGGTGGAAGCTTTGCAGCATGCAGTTTTTCACCACGTCCGGGAAGCCCAGGACCCGGTCGGAGGAGGCGTTGTTGAACTCGGCCGCGTCGATCAGGCCGCGGTCCAGCGCCGGCACGATTTCGCCGCCGGGCAGGGGGTTCACCGCGGCGCCCATCAGCGTGAACATGTCGACGGCCAGGCCCACCGTGCGGTATTTCAGGCCCTTGAGGTCATCGGCCTTGGCGATGGGTTTCTTGAACCAGCCGAGCGGCTGGGTGGTCATGGGACCGTAAAGATAGGACACCACGTCCATGTTGATGGACTTGTAGATCTCCTCGAGCAGGGCCTTGCCGCCGCCGTAGTTGTGCCAGGCCAGCACCATGTTGGAGTCCATGCCGTAGCCGGGGCCCGAGCCCCACAAGGCCAGCGCCGAGTTCTTGCCGTAGTGGTAGGCCACCACGCCATGGCCGCCGTCCAGCGTACCCTTGTTCACCGCTTCAAGCAGCTGAAAGGCCGGCACCACCGCGCCGGAAGGCAGCACCTCGATCTTCAGGCGGCCGCCGGCCATGTCGTTGACTTTCTTGGCGAAGTCGTTGGCGAACTCGTGGAAGATGTCCTTGGCTGGCCAGGTGCTCTGGAAGCGAAAGGAGGTTGTCTGCGCCATGGCGACCATGGGGGCGGACAGGGCACCCGCGGCGATCGCGGCGCCTTTCAGCAGGCCGCGCCTGCGAGGGCTTTTGCTCTCGGTCATGTCTGTCTCCTGTTGTTCAAAAAAACATAGAAAACTAAGAACACACATCATTGAGCCTTGCCCAAGGCTGACAAAAGAGGGTTTCCACCAACGCAGGCGACTGATTGCCTTTCGATTACCTCTGATACAGGTGAAACTGTTTTTGCAGCGCCGAGGGGAATCGGCGACAACGTGCCTGACGCGCTGTCATGACTCTGGACCGACAGACGCGGGCGAACCGGCTCCGCCGGGCGCCTGGCGTCGCCCCCTGCAAGGGGGAAGGAACTACACGAAGCGAAGCGAAGTGAGGACGACGGGGGTGTGCGGCATCCTCCCCTGCAAGGGGGGAAGGAACTACACGAAGCGCAGCGAAGTGAGAACGGCGGGGGTTATTTAACTTTTATTCCTTTGAGCGCCGGATCACCGGGCGGAAAGCGCAGGCCCAGTTGCAGCAGCGTGGCGCGTATCACGGTGGCGATCATCAGGTTGCGGTGGGTTTTGGAGTCGGCGGGCACCACGGTCCAGGGCGCCCAGGGCGTGCTGGTGGCACGAAGCAGGTCTTCGTAAGCCTTTTGGTACTGTTTCCATTGCTTGCGCGCTTCCAGGTCGTCGGGGTTGAATTTCCACTGCTTGGTGGGGTCGTCCAGCCGCGCCTGCAGGCGTTCACGCTGCTCGTCCTGGCTGATATGCAGCATGAATTTGAGAACCACGGTGCCGGTCTGCGAAAGCAGGCGCTCGAAATCATTGATGTGGCGGTAACGCTGGGCCGTCTGCGCCGGCGTGATCCAGCCCTTGACGGGCGGCACCAGCACGTCTTCATAGTGGCTGCGGTTGAAGAGGGTGATCTCGCCGGCGGCGGGCACCTGCTGGTGGATGCGCCACAGGTAGTCGTGCGCGCGCTCCGCTTCGTTGGGCGCCCGCCAGCTCACGGTGTGCACGCCCAGGGGGCTGATGCAGCCGAAGACGCCGCGCAGCGTTCCGTCCTTGCCGGCGGTGTCCGTCCCCTGCAGGATGACGAGCAGCTTGAAGCGCTTGTCGGCATAAAACAGGTTCTGCAATTCGTCGAGTTCCGCCGCCAGCTGCTCGACCAGGGCCTTGTCGTTCTGCTTGTCGCCGCTGGAGAAAGGCTTGGCGGCCGGGTCCAGGTCGGCAAGGGTCCAGGCCTTTCCCTCTTTTTTGGCCAATGGGGTCTCACCGTCCATGCCGGTCTGCGGCGGTTGCCACCGGGCCAGCAGCCTGGCCAGGGCCTTGAGGTCCGCCTTGCCGGCCGCGGTGTTGGGGAAAAGAGGGAGGTCTGTGCGCTTGGTCGGCATTGATGTCTCCAGTGCCCGGCGATGGCGGGTTTGTCGCTGTGATTGTGCATGTCTCGCACGTTTCGCGGCGCAGGAATAAACTTGGCCGTGCGAGGGTCGCTCCTCCACATCATTCATATTTCTTTCCTGCTTCTTTCCTATTTTTTTGACAGGCCAAGACATGACCAGCCCTACTTCAGCAAATACCGGCTCCGCCCTCCAGGTCCGGCCGGCCGACGGCTATGCCGGGGACATACCCCCCAGGCTGGCGCTTGAATGGATGCAGTCGGGCCAAGCCGTGCTGGTGGACGTCCGCACGGACGCCGAGCGTGAATGGGTGGGCTATGTGCCCGGCGCCGTGTCCCTGGCATGGAAGCAGTGGCCGGGCATGGCGATGAATGCGGGCTTTGATGAGGGGCTGAAAGCGGCTGTGCCCGCCGGCAAGAAGGTTGTGTTGCTATGCCGCAGCGGCGTGCGCTCAGTGGCGGCCGCCAAGCGCGCAACGGAGCTGGGCCTGGAGGCGTACAACATCCTGGAAGGCTTTGAAGGTGATGCCGACGAGCAGGGCCAGCGCGGCCACAAGGGCGGCTGGCGTTTCCATGGCCTGCCGTGGAAACAAGGATGAAAAGGTTAAAAATACCCAAAATGAATTCGGCGCGCGGGGCGTCGTGCGGACTCATCTTCTGGCTTATCAGTACCTTTTGTAACCTCGGCATATAAGGGGATGGCGTGACAGGTACAAAAATGAAGTGAATAGTTCACACCAAATGGGCTGAAATCTGGTGTATGGAGGCACCCCCTGTCAGTTCTGACAGGGGGTGACACGTATCAATTTGTTTGAGCGCTTTCAATGGGGTTCCTCTTTCTAACGGAGCTCCCATGCAAGTACTCGAACGCGAACTTCCCACCGCCGTCAAGGCGCCCGTCAACCCGCCCCTGGGGGCCCAGCTGAGCCAGCGCATCGCGCGCGACTTCAAGCCGCGCTGGGACCAGCAATGGGGCGGCAAATTCATGCTGCACGGCCGCACGCCGGATTCCAATGCCATACGGCTGGACGGCAATGACTACTTAAGTGTGACGGGCCATCCGCACATCGTGCATGCCCAGGTCGAGTCCTTGCGCAAGGCGCAGGAGTTCGTGGTCCAGTCCGGCGTCTTCCACCTGAACCAGCACCCCACGCACGCGCTGGAGACGGCGCTGGCTGCCTGGGTCGGCAAGGACGACGGCTTCATCTGCCAGTCGGGCTTCTCGGCCAACGTCGGCCTGCTGCAGGCGATTGCCGACGCGCAGACACCGATCTACCTGGATACCCTGGCCCACGCCTCGCTGTGGGAAGGCGCGCACGCGGCGCGCGCCCCGGCCTTCGCCTTCCGCCACAACGATCCGGCCCACCTGGCACGCATGATCACGCGCAACGGCCCCGGCATCGTGGTGGTGGATTCGGTCTACAGCACCACGGGCGCGCTGTGCCCACTGGTGGACATGGTGGACGTGGCCGAGGCGCACGGCTGCATGATGCTGGTCGATGAATCACACTCGCTGGGCACGCACGGCCCCAAGGGCGCGGGCCTGTGCGCCGAGCTGGGGCTGACGGACCGGGTGCATTTCATTACCGCCAGCCTGGCCAAGGCCTTCGCGGGCCGCGCCGGTTTCTTCACCGCGCCGGCCCATATGCGCTACTACATCCTGTGCTCGAGCTTTCCCAACATCTTCAGCTCCAGCCTGCTGCCGCATGAGATCGCCGGCCTGGCCGCCACGCTGGAACTGATCAAGGACAGCGATGACGCGCGAGCGCGCCTGCACGCGAACACGCGCAGGCTGCGCGCTTCGCTGACCGAGCTGGGTTATCCCATCCACCAGGGCAGCCAGCAGATCATCGCGCTGGAAGTCGGCTCGGAAAGCGACACCATGGTGCTGCGCGACCGGCTGGAAGAGCGCAATGTGTATTCCTCAATGTTCTGCGCACCGGCCACCAGCGCCAAGCGCGCCATGATGCGCATGACGCTGAACGCCGGCCTGATGGATTCGGAGCTGGACCACGTCGAGGCCGTGGCCCGCGAGATCGCCCCGATCGTCAAGCCCTGGGACTGGCCGATCGCGCGGCGCGCCCGGGCCGGGCAGGCCGATGCATGAGGCGAGGGCCCGCCAGGCAGGCCTCAGTCCTGCAGCTGCCTTTCGCCGGAGGTGGCGATGAAACGCTCGTGGCTGGTCATGAAGCCCGGGCTGAAGGTCTCGCCGACGCTGAACAGCGCGGCATGCAGCACGGCCGTGCCGGAGGCGATCGTGAAGGCCTGGCGCGGCTGGGGCTTCTGGCCGGCCGCCAGTGCCAGCTGCAGCTCAAGGTCAATCAGCTTCCTGCCCGCTGCCACGTCCTGCACGGTGGCCGCATCCCAGCCCTGCGATTCGGCGATCTCCGCCAGTTCGCGCAGGTTGCCGGCAGGCTCCAGCTGCAGCCAGGAGGCGCTGCCCTTGCGATCCAGGGCCAGCACGCCGAAAGGCGCGCCTATGACCACGTGTTCTATCCAGCCCTGGCGCAGCGCCAGGTTTTCCAGCTCCTGGGCGATCGTGGGCTCGCACAGCAGTGCGTGCTGCTCGCGCGACAGCGTGGAACGCCAGGTCTGCTGGTGCCGCCCGTCGGGCTGGCGCAACAGCGCCTGCACGGAGTCGGTCAGGCGCAGCCGGATTTCGGGGGACTGCTTGGGAATGAACTGCTCGATCAGGCCGCGGTTGAAGGCCGACACAGCGAGCTGCTCGTCGGCGCGGCCGGTCAGCAGCACGCGCGCGCCCGACCAGCCCGTCAGCTCGCTGAGCACCCGCAGCCCGCTCATGGCCGGCATCGAATAGTCGACCACGCAGACTTGCGTGAGCGCAAAACGCGCCGTACCGTCTTCGCGCCAGTACTGAAGGATCTGCGGGATCAGCGCGGCGCCTTCGCGCCAGCGGTTGATGATCTCCTGCTGGCGCCAGGCATCGGCCTCCCAGCGCGCCGGCTCCTTGAGCAGCAGCTCTATACAGGCAACCGGCCGCAGGAACAGGCGCACATACCAGTCCAGTGGCATGACCTCAGCCAGCATTTCAAGGTAGTCCGGGTCGTCGTCCAGAAAGACTACGCCTCCCGGCCGGCGGTAGAGTGCAAAGGACATGTTTATCGTTTTAGTGAGAAGGTGTCAAAGGTTGTCATAAAAAGCGGTCATCAGGTCGCAAGCAGGCTATCCAGGCGCGATGGGCAACTCAATGGTAAAAACGGCGCCTACGGCAAACTCGGATTTGACCTGAATGTTGCCGCCTGCACTTTGTACCACTTGCTGGCAAAACGCCAAACCCAAGCCATGGCCCGTGCCGCGGTTGCTGGAGAAAAAAGGTTTAAAAATCTGCGGCAGCAACGCGGCATCTATGCCCATGCCCTCGTCCGCGACGATGATCCGGCCGCGGTGTTGCGTATGCCCCACTTCGATGCGCAGGGCGCCCGGCGGGTATTTGGAGTCGGCCGCCATCAGGGAATGCAGGGCGTTCTTGATCAGGTTGTCCAGCACCTGGGAAAACTGGGTGGCTGAAGAGCGGAAACTGAAATCGTCATGAATGATGACCTTGACGCACTCGCGCTGGCGGCTCGACTGGTAGGGGTAGGCCACCACCACGTCCTGCACCACCTTGCTGGCCCACACCCGCTCGGTGTAGCGCGGCAGCTGCAGCAGCTTGGCATTGGCGATCTGCGTGTCGATCTGGTGGTTCATGTTGCGCACCAGGGCGTGCAGGCGCAGCGCGAGCTTGTCCAGCTGCTGGGCGCGCGGGTTGTCGGGCTGGCGCTGCACCTCCAGCTGGATCGCATCGCCCAGCAGGGCTGCCGTCGACAGCGGCGTGCGAAGTTCATGCGCCATGATGCCTATGGTCGTCAGTGTGCTGGAGAGCTGCTCGCGCCGCAGGTTGGCCGAAGACAGGTTGAGCACCAGCGCGATCGACCACGCGAAGGCGAACACCACGGCGTGGACGGTGCGCTGCTCGGGCGGCAGCAGGGGCACGGCGGGCCCCACCGCCATGAACATGCCGAAGGCCAGCAGGCCGCCCGTGATGGTGCCCAGCGTGGCCAGGCGCCAGTCGGTCACGTGGTAGTAGATCAGCACCATGGCCGCCAGGGTTGCCAGCCACACCGTGCTGCCGCTGTTGCACAGATACATCCAGCTGAACATCACCGGCAGCTCCAGCCAGAACACCAGGCCGAACACCCTTTGGGTCAGGCGGCTGCCCGGGTCGTGGTTGACGCGTTTGGTCATCAGGCTGTAGCCAAGCAGGCTGGCGACGACACGCAGCGGCAGGTTTTCGTAGGGCTGGGGCAGCCAAGTCGACCAGATCCACGCGAACAGGGCATTGCCCGAAAAAAAAGAAAGTCCCAGCCACCACAGACGCCGCGGCGATGGATGCAAAATGGGCTCCAGCGGAGCCAGCACCAGTTCCTCGCGCAGCCACTGGAGCAAGGGACGCTGCGCCAGCCACGCATGGAAGCGGGCGCTCCTCACTTTAAGAAACTCTCCAGAACAACAGGGAACCTGATTGATGATGCATTTGACATGTGACTGTATTGTCCCGGTTCTTTTTCCGTCAAGCTAATGCTGTTGCCTGCCAACTTTGACAGCGTGAGCCTGGACGGCGTCATCAGTGACTGGCTCTGCGCCTTGCGCGAGTTCTCGGTTGAGGCCCTCATGGTGCTGGGCCCCGACCCTTTCGCGGGGCAGGAGGACCGGCTGGTGCTGGCCATCCACCCGCCGCGCCTGCTCGATGCGGCCGAAGCCCTGGCCGAAAGCCGCGACTTCGGCGCCCCCTGGCGCGACTCCGATGCGCCCCTGGTGGCCTGGCAGGATATCTCCAAATCGGCCTTCGAAAGCCTGGGCCGATGGCGCCGGCTCTGGCTGGCCCACGGCTACCAGAGCGTGGTCCGCATCGCCTTTCCCCTGACCGTGGGGCGTGCCTTCGAATGCTACCTGTTCAGCCCGCGCCAGTGGCACGACCGCAGCGAGGCGGCCCTGCTGGCGTGGTCGGCGCTCAATATCTGGCCGCTGCTCAAGCGCGCGCTGGCCGAAGCGCGCAGCCCGCTGAGCCCGCGCGAGCTCGAGTGCCTGAGCCTGGCCTTCCAGGGCATGACGGCGCGTGAGAGCGGCGAGCTGCTGGCCTGCAGCGAGCGCACCGTGAATTTCCATCTTTCCAATGCCATGACCAAGCTCAGGGTCGACAACAAGCTGGCGGCCATCCAGCGGGCCTGCTGGTTCGGGCTGATCTGAATGTGATGTGAGCATGTACATGCGCCGGAACCTACTGGAAAACCTCTAGGCGGACAGTCGGAGGCCGGCGCCAAACCTGTTCATAATCCGCCAAATGACCTTCCTAGCGCTTGATGTGGGCAACACCCGCCTGAAATGGGCCCAGTACGAGGCGCCCGTGGCCGGCGCCAAGCCGCTGGCGCAGGGAGCGGTGTTCCTCGAAAACATCGACAGGCTCGCGGAAGAAGAATGGCACGGCCTGCCCGTGCCCTCGCGCATCCTGGGCTGCATCGTCGCCGGCGACGCCGTCAAGCGCCGTGTGGCCGAGCAGATGGAGCTCTGGGACGTGGCGCCGCGCTGGGTCGTCTCCAGCCCGCAGGAAGCGGGCGTCAGCAATGGCTACGACCACCCGGCCCGCCTGGGCGCCGACCGCTGGGTCGCCATCATCGGTGCGCGTCATCGCCTGCTGGCGCGCGGCGTGCACAAGCCCTGCGTGGTGGTCATGGTGGGCACCGCGGTCACGGTCGAGGCCATAGACGCCTCCGGAAAATTCCTGGGCGGCATCATCCTGCCGGGCCACGGCATCATGCTGCGCGCGCTTGAGTCCGGCACGGCCGGCCTGCACGTGCCCACCGGCGAGGTGCGCGACTTCCCCACCAACACCAGCGACGCGCTGACCAGCGGCGGCACCTTCGCGATTGCCGGCGCCGTGCAGCGCATGGTGGAAAACGTCACCCGCCACTGCGGCGAGACGCCTGAATGCATCATGACCGGCGGCGCGGGCTGGAAGATGGCGCCCAGCATGTCGGTGAAATTCGAGCTGGTGGATAGCCTGATTTTTGACGGGCTGCTTGAGATTGCCTCGCGGCGGTTTGCCTCCTAGGCGGAGCCACGCCGCTCACAAAACCCAGCGAAACGGTCCTGGCTGTGAACGAGCCGCCGTACCTCGTATGGCCCCCGGCCCTCACCCCTGCCCTCTCCCAGAGGGAGAGGGAGCAAAAGATTCACCAGACCATCGAGGCACAGGATCAGGAAATCTTTATCCCCTCTCCCTCTGGGAGAGGGTTAGGGTGAGGGCCGGGGGCCTGTGAATGGCGCCGCAGATAGCGCACTAGCACGGCAAGGCGGCACAACAACGCCAGGAGGTTTTTTGAGTGGCTATCACTCTCCCCAGGGCAACATCAGCGTCACGATCGAGAGTTTTGCAAACTCCGGCACAAACTCGTCAATGATGCGCTGGGGCTCGGGGCACAGCGTGCTGTCCGTGATCACGCCGAACTGCACGCCGCCGCCGTAGCTCAGGATGGAGACACCCAAGCCCATGTCGCCCGACTGCGGCACCCAGAACAGGCTTTGCTCCAGCGTGGAGCCGCAGAACTTGAGCTTTTCGCGCGGGCCGGGTACGTTGGTCATGACTGCCGTGGTCTTCTTGGCGAAGAGGTTGAGCATCATGTCCTGCGCCGGCTTGATCAGGAGGCCCGCCACCGCCAGCAGGCTGAAGGCCAGCAGCGGCTGGTAGCTGCCCTTGAGCGCGGCCATGCGGCGGCGCACCTCGTAGACCCGCTCGATCGGGTTGTCTATGCCTATGGGCAGCACCAGCGGCACCAGGCCGAAGCGGTTGCCCAGCTTGTGCGCCTGGTCCAGGGGCCGCAGGTTGACCGGCACCATGGCGCGGATTTCCTGGCCCGCCACGTCGTCGCCGAAGGTCTTGAGGTACTCGCCCAGGGCGCCGGCCACACAGCTGAGCAGCACGTCGTTGATCGAGCAGTTGAGCGCCTTGCCCACGGCCTTGACCTCGTCCAGCGGAATCGGCTGGCACCACGCCACTTTTTTGGCGCCGCCGGGTTTGCCCTTGAGCCGGGTCTGGGAGTCGTCGGGCATCAGGGCCAGCGCGGCCGAATCGGACAGCAGCTGGAACAGCACCTTGGCCATGTCCAGGGAGCCGCTCACGCCTTGCTCCACGCCTTTTTTCGGGTCGCCCAGCATGCCCAGCGAGCGCGCCGCGCCTTCGCCCACCGCCCCTAGTGCCTTGACCGTGATGTCGGTGAAAGGCTTGAGCAAGGTGTCGGTAATCCAGTCCTCCGGGCCCGCAGCGGCTGCCTTCTTGCGACGCTCCGGCGGCGGTGCGCCGCCGTCGACCAGCGACATGGTCACCGAAATCAGCGCGATGCCGTCGGCGATGCAGTGGTGGATGCGCACGATCATGGCGCTGCCCTTGACGCCGTCGGGCCCGGTGTAGTCCTCGACCAGATGGATCTGCCACAGTGGGCGTTTCGGGTCCAGGCGTTGGGTGGCCAGTGCGGCCACGCGGTCTTGCAGGGCCTGCTCCTGGTTGGCCGACTTGGGCAGCTTCTCGGCCACCACATGCCTGGCCAGGTCGAAGTTGCGGTCCACCACCCAGGTGGCGCCGGCCGCATCTTCCACCACGCGCTGCTTGAAACGGTCGTACTTGAGCAGGCTGTTTTCAATGCGTTCGCAGACCGCCGCGTGCTTGACGCCGGGGGCCAATTGCCACACGCCCACGATCATCATGAGGTTGGCATCGTTGTCCATGCGCAGCCAGGCCGTGTCGACCTTGCTCATGCGTTCCCCCGAAATGCCCAGGGTTCCCGAGACGGCCCGCTTGACGTTCTTCTGGACGTTTTTTGCCACTTTACGGCCGGCGGCCTGGGCAGTAACGCGTGTAACCATGAACACTCCCGAATTCAAAACTGCTGCGAATCCACCCCGGATGAGGTAAGTTCCCTATTTTGATAGCAACGGCCTCGCTAAGATACCGGGCAGTTACCCCAAGCACCATCATTGGTGACCCACTTCTAAAAACGGAGATACCTCATGTCAGACCTGAAAGCCGCCTTCGACAAAGCCATGGCCGATTCGAAAAACCTCAGCGAGCGTCCTGACAACGCCACGCTGCTGAAGATTTACGCGCTCTACAAGCAGGGCAGCAGCGGCGACAACAACGACAAGAAGCCCGGCTTTGGCGACATGGTCGCGCGCGCCAAATGGGACGCCTGGAACAGCCTCAAGGGCACATCGCAGGAAGAGGCGATGCAGCAGTACATCGACCTGATCGCCGACCTGAGCTAAAAAGGGCGGCTTGGCCCCGCGCAACTTGCGCCGGGGCTGTGCTGTTTTTGTTCCCGCAGTGCGCGGCTTCAGTCTGCCTTGATATTGGCCAGCTTCACGATCCGACTCCACATCTTGCGTTCGTTGGCACCCAGCGCGCCCAGCTCGGCGCCGCTCATGACCACCGCCTTGGCGCCTTGCTCTTCGGCGCGCTTTTTGAAGTTTTCCGACTCCACGACTTGTTTGATTGCCAGCGAGAGCCGGCTTTGCAGGTCGGCGGACAAGCCTGTCGGGCCGTAAACCGCGAACCACGACGAGGCCACCAGTGGCACGCCGGCTTCGGTGGCGGTCGGCACATTGGGCTGGGCGGCCAGGCGCGTGCGGCCGGTCACCATCAATGCCTTGAGCTTGCCCGCGCGTATGTGCGGCAGCAACGGCGGCGGCGTGGTAATGGTGAAGTCCACCGTGCCGGCCAGCAGGTCGCTGAGTGCCGGGCCTGTGCCGCGATAGGGGATGTGCACCATGAAGGTCTTGGTCAGGTCCTTAAGGAGCTCGGTGGTCACGTGCTGCAGCGAGCCGTTGCCGCTGGAGGCGTAGTTCACCTTGCCGGGGTTGGCTTTCACGTACTTGAGGAAGTCCGCGAAGTTGTCGGCCGGGAAGTTGCCGCGCACTACCAGCAGTTGCGGCGCGTCGATCAAATGGCCCAAAGGTTTGAGATTGGTCGCCGGGTCGAAGCCCTGCACCGGCTGGATCAGCGGCGTGATGCACTGGTAGCCCGAGTACTGCACCAGCAGGCTGCTGCCGTCGGCCGGGCCGCGCGCCACCAGTTGGCCGGCGATGTTGCCATTGCCACCGCCGCGGTTGTCCACGATCACCGAGGTTTGCAGGATCTTGCCCAGCGGTTCGGCCAGCATGCGCGCCGCGATATCGGTGGTGCCGCCAGCCGCCGTGGGCACCACCAGCGTGATGGGTTTGCCAGCGAGCTGCGCGCGCACCGGATTGAGCCAGGCGGCGGTGCTGAGCCCGGCAACGGTTAGCAGTGTTCTGCGGGAAATAAGGGTCATGGTTGTCTCCGGATAGTATTTTTTCGAGGAAGGGTGACTCAGGCCGGGCAATGCCCGACCATGTTTGGTGAAGGGCGGTGGATCAGTCGATGCGGGCGCCAGAGTCCTTGACGATCCTGTTCCAGCGCGGCAGGTCGCCCTGGATCAACGCAGCAAACTGCGCCGGGCTGGCGGTCATCACGTCGCAGCCTTGTGCCGCGAGCTTGTCCGCCACGTCCTTCCTGGCCAGGGTTTTTTCAAGGGCGGCCTGCAGCTTGACGATGACTTCCCTTGGCGTACCGGCGGGCGCCAACAGTCCATACCATGGTGTCGAGCCGAAGCCTGGCAGGGTTTCGCCAATCGTCGGCGCATTCGGCAAGGAGGCCAGACGCTTTTCGTTCACCACGCCAAGCACCTTGATTTTTCCGGACTGCAGGAAGGGGAGCGCCGACGGCAGGCTCTGCACCGACACCGGAATCTGTCCGCCGGCAACATCGGTGGCCGCGGCAGCCGAAGCCTTGTAGGGAACGTGCAGCATGTCCACGCCGGCCGCCCGCTTGAACATTTCGCCGATCAGGTGGTTCAGCGTGCCGTTGCCGGCCGAGGCGTAGCTGATCTGGCCGGGGCTGGCTTTTGCCTGGGCAATCAGCTCGACCACCGAATTGGCCGGGAAGGCTGAGTTGGCAACCAGCACATAGCCGGCGCTGGCCACCAGGCCGACCGGCTCGAAATCCTTCACGGGGTCGAAACCGGTGCTTTTGTAGATGGCGGGATTGATGACGTGCGCGCTGTTGGTCGTCAGCAGCAGGGTGTAGCCATCGGGCCTGGCTTTAGCCGCCTGGGCGGTGCCGACATTACCCCCCGCGCCGGGCCGGTTATCAACCAGAAAGGTCTGGCCCATGATTTCGCCGAGCTTTTGGGACACGATGCGCGCAATGGCATCGTTGGCGCCGCCCGCCGCCTGTGGCACGATGACGGTGACCGGGCGGCCGGGATAGGCCTGCTGCGCCGCGGCAGGCAGCACTGCCAGACCGGTCATCGCCCCTGCCAGGATGGCGAAATGGTGGAAGAAATTACGTTTTCTCATGTCGTTGTCTCCGGTCGTAGTTTTTTGGTTGCTGTTTCAGGCGGGTTCGGAAATCTCTATCAAATTCAGGTCGGGGTCGCGCACATAGACCGAGCGGATTTTTTGCGTGGCGCCGGTGCGTAGCACGGGGCCTTCAATCACAGGCCAGTGTTCGCGTTCAAGGCGGGTTATCACATCGGCAAGCGGGATGCTCGCCAGAAAGCACAGGTCCAGTGCGCCCGGCACCGGCAAATGGGCTTTGGGCTCGAACTCGTGTCCTTTGACGTGCAGGTTGATCTTCTGTGCGCCGAACTTGAAGGCCTTGCGTTCCACGGGCGGTGTGCCGCCGATGAAAGTTTCCAGCGTCATGCCCAGCACGCGGGTGTAGAAGTCCACGCAGGCTTTTTCGTCCGCCGTGGTCAGCACCAGGTGATCCAGTTGCCGAATCATGCCGATGCGGCCCTTAACTCAGCCACATAAGGCGGCGGCGCATGCAGGTCGGTGATGCGGCCGGCCTTGGCGACCTGTCCGGGCACTTCGTGGCCGACGATGGTCGGCATCTGCCGTGCCACCTCCAGCAGCCTGGTGATGTCCATGCCGGTGTCGTAATTCATGGCGTCCAGCATGTGAATCGCGTCCTCGCTGCTGATGTTGCCGCTGGCGCCGGGCGCGTAGGGGCAGCCGCCCAGGCCGCCGAGTGAGCCGTCAAAGCGCGTGATGCCGCCTTGCACGGCCGCCAGCACATTGGCCATGCCCATGCCGCGGGTGTTGTGGAAGTGCAGCGTGAGCTGCAGGCCTTCAAAACGCTGCTGCAGCAGTTGCACCAGGCGCGCGACCTGGGCCGGGTGTGCCATGCCCGTGGTGTCGCAAATCGTGAGGCCGCGCACGCGGTCCGCACCGAAGGCGGCAAAACGATCGCCCCAGCGCAGCACTTCTTCCTCGGCGACCTCGCCCTCCATCGGGCAGCCGAAGCAGCAAGAGAGCGAAATGTTGATGGGTGTACGGCCATCAACATGTCGAATCACGTCGGACAGCGCGGCAAAACTTTTCTCGCGCGGCATGCGCAGGTTGGCCAGGTTGTGCGTTTCCGACACCGACATCACCAGGTTGAGTTCATCAGCCCGCGACTCCAGCGCGCGTTCGGCTCCGCGCAGGTTGGGCACCAGCACGGTGTATTCCACGCCAGGTACGCGGCGTATGCGGCCCATCACCTCTTCGGCATCGCGCAGCATGGGAATGGCCTTGGGCGAGGTGAACGAGGTCACTTCGATCTTGGCGTAGCCGCATTCGCTGAGCGCATCGACCAGTGCAACCTTGTCGTCGGTCTGGATGAAGTGGGGTTCGATCTGGAAGCCATCGCGCGTGGCGACCTCATTAAAGAAGATGCGTTTTTTTGTGATCACGATTTGGCATCCTTTCCGGCCACGATGCCTTTGTCCTTGAGCGACTGGATCTGTCCGTCCGACAAGCCCATTTCGCGCAGCACCGCATCGGTGTCTTGACCGATCTGCGGCGCATTGCGGCGATGTCCGCCCGGCGTACGCGAAAGCTTGGGCACAATGCCGGGCACTGCCAGTACGCTGCCGTCGTCCATCTGCACTTCATCGAGCATGCCGCGCGCCTTGTAATGGGGGTCGGCGGCGATGTCGGCCACGGTGTAGATGCGGCCTGCGGGCACCGAGACCTTGTCGAGCGCGGCCAGTACCTCGTCCACCGTGAGGCCCAAGGTCCATTGGCCGATGGCTGCGTCGATCTCGGCCACGCGCGCCACGCGGCCCGCGTTGTCCGCCAGAGCCGGGTCGCTGCCGAGGTCGTTGCGGCCTATGGTGGCCATGAGCCGCTTGAAGATGCTGTCACCATTGCCGGCGACGAGGGCATAGCCGTTGTCCTTGCACAGGTAGGCATTGCTGGGCGCGATACCGGGCAGGGCGCTGCCGGCCGCGCCGCGCACCGCGCCAAAGGCGCTGTATTCGGGCAGCAGGCTTTCCATGCAGTTGAATACCGCTTCGTACAGCGCCACGTCGATCACCTGGCCCTTGCCGGAGCGCTGGCGCTCGTGCATGGCCAGCAGGATGCCGATCACGCCGTGCAGCGCGGCCAGCGTGTCGCCAATGCTGACGCCCACGCGCACCGGCACGCGGCCCGGTTCGGCCGTCAGGTGGCGCAGGCCGCTCATGGCCTCGGCCACCACGCCGAAACCCGGTTTGTCGCGGTAGGGCCCGGTCTGGCCGTAGCCGCTGATGCGCAGCACGATGAGGCGCGGGTTCTGCGCCAGCAGTGCGTCGGGCCCCAGGCCCCAGCCTTCCATGGCGCCGGGGCGGAAGTTTTCGATCAGTACGTCGGCGTCAAGCGCCAGCCGGCGCACGATGTCCTGCGCCTCGGGGCTTTTGAGATCCAGCGCCACCGAGCGCTTGTTGCGCGACTGCACCTGCCACCACACGGAAGTGCCGTCCTTGAGCAAACGCCACTTGCGCAGCGGGTCGCCCGCGCCCGGGGTTTCGATCTTGATGATGTCGGCGCCGAAGTCCGCCAGCGTCTTGGCGGCGAAGGGCCCGGCGATCAGCTGGCCCAGCTCCAGCACCTTGAGGCCGGCTAGCGGCCCGGGGACTGCAGCGGCGGGAAGGGCGGATTCGGTGGATTCAGGGAATTCAGTGGAGGCCATGGCCGGCAGTGTGCCGCCCGGTGCCCGCCCCGTCCATTACCGCTTTGGGGTCCTGGCTTTCGCGTTTTGCGAAGGCAAGGCGCCTACGGGTGCCACCAGGAAGTCCACCAGCGCTGAGATTGCCGCGTCGGGCTGGCCTGCCATGGTGGCCGCCAGCAGGCGGCGCCTGGCCCAGCCGTCGGCCAGCGGGCGCCAGCCCAGCTTCATGCTTTTGATGATGGGCAAGGTGGCGCCCTTGGGCAGCACGGCCACGCCCAGGCCCGAGGCCACCATGTGGCACACAGCATCAAAGCTGCGTACCTGCATGCGCAGCTTGAACGGGCGCTTCGCGGCCAGCGCGGCCTGCTGCTGCTTTTGCAGCATGGCGGCGCCGGTGGTCAGGCTGATCCATTCCTCGTCGAGCGCATCCACAAAGGCCAGCGGCGTCTTGCCGCGCGCCAGCGCGTGGCCGGCCGGCAGTATCAGCACCAGCTCGTCCTCGCGAAAGAGGCGCGTGTCCAGCCCCGTGGTGTCCGGCCCCTCGACAAACACTGCCGCGTCGGCCCGGCCTTCGCGCAGGGTGGCCACCACGGCCTCGGACACCTGCTCTTCGAGGTCTATGTGCACCTGCGGGTGCAGCTCGCCGTAGCGCGCGAGCAGCGGCGGCAGGAACTGGCTGATGGCGGCGCTGCTGGCGCACAGGCGTATGTGGCGCGCGATGCCGCGCCGCAGGTCCGTGAGCTCGCCGCCCAGTTGCTCCATGGTTTGCAGCAGTGTCAGGCCGTGCTTGACGAAGACACGGCCCGCCGCCGTGGGCAGCAGGCCGCGCGCATGCCGCTCGAACAGGGCCTCGCCCAGCGCGTCTTCGAGTTCGCGAATGCGCCGGCTGGCCGCAGCCAGCGCCAGGTGCGAGTCTCGCGCCGCCGCAGTCAGGCTGCCGGTCTGGGCGCAGGCCACAGCCAGGCGCACGGACACCAGGTCGAAGCGGGCAAGGTTGTAGTTCATGGCGGGGGGCGGCGGCCCTGCGGGCGGTATCGGGAAAATCAGGTGCTTTTCTTTTTGGCGGGGGCTTTTTTGGCCGCGGCGGGCTTCTGGGCCAACAGCGCATCCAGGTTTTTCACGATCTCGGTTTCAATCGTGCCCTTGAAGGCGCCCAGCAGAAAGCCCAGTTTGGCCTGGAGTTCAAAGCTGTCCTTGGTGACCCTCAGCGTGCCGTTGACACCTGAACGGGTAAAGCTGACCAGGTCTTCGTCCTTGCCCTCTTCGTAGGTGCATTCCATGTCGAATTTTTCTTCGGCCTGCTCGGCCCATTTGAAGGCCACCTTGCGTGCCTGCGCAAGGCCCAGGGTGTGGTCGCGCTGGATATGGATGTCAGCCATGGGAGGTCTCCTCGTTGTTGTGGATATCAAGTGCCTTGCGGCGCTCGTCTTTAGGCAGCCTGGCCAGCCCTTTGACGGCATCATAAAACCGCTGCCAGTCGCGGCCCTCGCGCTCGAACAGCGCCTCGAAGCCGGGCACCAATTCATCATAGGCGGCCTGCGCGCCGAAGGCCGCGTTGTTGGCGCGCGCCACCCAGGGGTCGTAGCCCGCAAAGCCGTCCCAGGAGGCCTTGAGCTGGGCATAGCCTTCGCGAAAGCGCGCGAAGGCCTGGGCCTTCATGGCCGCCTGCTCGGCTCTCCCGGCGTCGGTGCCCGGCTTCTTCGCGTAGATTGCGGCAAGCTCAAGCCGCGTAGCCAGCGCCAGGGCGCGAAACTGCCGGCGCCGCCCGTCGAACTGCGCGTAGTCCTGCCTGGCCTTTTCATTGCCCCTGAGTGCCTCGCTGTCCAGCCAGCGCTGGCTGCCCAGGCGCTCGACGGCCGTGGCAAAGGATTCGTTGAACATGGTGTCGCCTGAGGCATAGACCACCTGGTGCGCGAGCTCGTGGAAGATCAGCCGTGCCAGCTCGCCTTCGGGGTAGCCGATGAAGGTGTTGAGCAATGGATCGCCGCCGGCCCAGTTCATCCAGCCCAGCGTGGAATAGGCGGGCACGCCGTAGACGCTGGTTTCCAGGCCCTGGGCTTTGAGCTGCTCCGCTTCGGCGCGTGCCTCGGCCTCGCTGAAGTAGCCGCGGTAACCGACACAGCCCGTCACGGGGAAGCACCAGGTCTGCAGCGTCAGTGAGAACTCGGGCGCGGCCACCACGTTCCAGACCACGGCGCCGCGGCGCAGGTCGGCATAGCGCCGGTAGCTGGGGTTGTCGGGCAGCTTGAGCTCGCTCACGGCGAAGCTGCGGATGCGCTGTGACAGGGCCAGGCGGGTTTTCAGTTGCTCCGGGGTCTGCGCATCGCCCAGCCAGTCGTCCACCGGCCGGGCCGCGTTGAGCATCTGCAAATGGCCGCTGACGGACTGCCAGTAGTAGCCCAGGTCGGCGCAGCCTGCCAGAGCCAAGGCCGCGGCCAGTGCCACGGCGAGCATGCGCTTCAGCGTGCCCCGTTCCACCTGCAGCCCGATCAGGAGGCCTGCTGCGGCTCGCGCTGCACCTGCACCAGGCAGTCGTAGAACACCGGGCCGCGGCCCATGTCGGTGAGCTGCTGGCTGGTGAGCTGGTTGACATTGGTGCCGTCCAGGCCCAGCTTGCGCCACCAGATGCCCAGGCCGTTGACCACGCCGGGCCTTGCCCGCGTGGAGACCTCGGCTTTGACGCGATACTCGCCGCGCTGGTTGAACACCTTGACGATGGCGCCGGTGGTGATGCCGCGCGCCGCGGCGTCGTCGGCATGGATTTCGAGTACCGGCTCGGCTTCGATGTCGCGCAGGCTTTTGACGTTGACGAAGCTGGAGTTCAGGAAGTTGCGTGCCGGCGGCGAGATCATGGCCAGCGGGAACTGCGCCGAGCTGCCCGCGGCCTCATGGTTGGGAACATGGCCGGGCAAACCGTCCGCACCCTCGGCCGCCAGCCGCGCGCTGAAAAATTCGCAGCGGCCCGAGGCTGTGGGGAAGTTGCCGTCGGCAAAGGGCGCATCGGGCAGGTCCAGCGTGGCAAAGCCTTTGTCCAGCAGTTGCTGGAAGTCGACCTTGTCGCCGAAAGCCGCACGGCACAGCTGCTCGTCGCTGTCCGAAAAGCAGGGCTCGGCCAGGTCCATGTGGGCCGCCAGTTCGCGAAAGATCTGGGTGTTGGGTTTGGCCTGTCCCATCGGCGCGATGGCCGGGCGATTCAGCAGTACGTCGGTATGGCCGTAGGCGCTGTGTACATCCCAGTGTTCGAGCTGCGTGGTGGCCGGCAGGATGTAGTCGGCGTAGTCGGCGGTGTCGGTCTGGAAGTGTTCCAGCACCACGGTGAAGAGGTCTTCGCGCGCAAAACCCTGCACCACCTTGCCGGACTCGGGGGCCACCGCCACCGGGTTGCTGTTGTAGACGATGAGGGCTTCTATCTTCGGGCCGAACTGCTTGGATGCGGGCGCCAGCAGCGCGTTGCCTATGGTGCTCATGTTGATGGTGCGCGGTTGCCGGCCCTTGAGCAGATCGGGCCGCTGCAGCGCGGCCCTGTCCACCGGGAACAGGCCGGAGCTGCTCAGCAGCACACCGCCGGCGCGGTGCCGCCAGGCCCCGATGAGCGCGGGCAGGCAGGCGATGGCGCGGGCCGCGTTGCCGCCGCCGTGCACGCGCTGCATGCCGTAGTTCAAGCGTATGGCGGCCGGTTGCTTGTTGACCATGCATTCACCGTAATCGCGGGCCAGCGCGCGTATCTGGTCGGCCGGCACGCCGCAGACGGCGGCGGCGCGCTCCGGGCTCCACTGCAGCGCGCGTTCGCGCAGCCCGCTTTCCGGGCCTTGCCAGCCCAGGGTGTGGTGCGCGATGTAGTCGTGGTCCAGCCAGTCGTGGGTGATGAGCTCATGCATCACCGCGAGCGCCAGCGCGGCATCGGTGCCGGGCAGCAGCGCGATGTGCTCATGGCATTTCTCGGCGGTTTCGCTTCGGCGCGGGTCTATGCAGATGAGCTTGGCGCCGTCGCGTTTGGCCTGCTGCGCATAGCGCCAGAAATGCAGGTTGCTGCCGATGGAGTTGCTGCCCCAGATGATGATGAGTTTGGACTCGGCGAAAAACTCCACGCGCATGCCGACCTTGCCACCCAGGGTCTGCGTCAGGGCCTCGCCTCCGGCGGAGGAGCAGATGGTGCGGTCCAGCAAGGACGCGCCCAGCTGGTTGAAAAAACGCCCGGCCATGCTTTCACCCTGGACCTGTCCCATGGTGCCGGCGTAGCTGTAGGGCACGATGGCTTCGGGATCGCGCGCCGCGATGGCCTTCAGGCGCGCCGCGATGTCGGCCAGCGCGGCTTCCCAGCTCACCGGTTCGAACTGGCCGCTGCCTTTGGGGCCGCTGCGCTTGAGCGGGTGCAGCAGCCGTTCGGGGTGGTAGGTGCGTTCGGTGTATCGAGAAACCTTGTTGCACAGCACGCCGCCGGTGTGGGGATGGCCGGGGTTGCCCTGCACGCGGGTGGCGATGCCGTCCTGCACCGTGGTCAGCAGCGAACAGGTGTCGGGGCAGTCGTGCGGGCAGGCGCCCAGCACCTGTGTGGGGGCCGTCTTCAGCCCGCTGTCAGGCTTGGCCGCGTTCCTAGGGGAGATGCTGATGGTGTTGCTCATGGTTCAACTCTATATTGGCCGTCATCGTCGCATCCCGTGGGAGACATACTATGACAACAACAATGAACGGAATGCGCGCATTCCGCGCCGCCGCCAGAATCGCCATGGTAGCGGCCCTGGCCGGCCTGCTCACGGCAGGGGCCAATGCCGAGGACGGCATCAGCAAGACCGCCGTCAGCCTGGGCCAGTCCCTGGCCATGACCGGGTCCGGCTCCACCTTGGCAGTGCCCTTCGCGCAGGGCGCGCGGCTGTACTTTGAACGGGTCAACGCCGGCGGCGGCGTCAACGGACGCAAGATCGAGATCACCACGCTGGACGACATGGGCAGCCCCGACACCGCGGCGGCCAACACCAAAAAACTGCTGGACCAAAAAGTCTTCTCGCTCTTCGGCTATTACGGGTCGGCGCAGGTCACCGCCGTCAACCCGCTGCTCAAGGACACGGAGGTCCTGCTGTTCGCGCCCATGGCCGGTGCTGACGAGTTGCGCGGCTCGCTCTACCCGAATGTCTACTCGGTGCGCCCCGGCTACTCCGAAGAGGCCGCCATGATCACGCGCCATGCCGAAACCCTGGGCATGCGCAAGCTCGCCATCCTGCATGCCAGGGACCCGGAGTCGCTCGCGGCACTCGATTCAGCCGAACGCACCATGGGCGGCATGGGCGCCAACCTGGTGGCCAAGTCGCCTCTTTCGAACGGCAGCGTGGCGACCAGTGTGGACCAGGTGCTGGGCAAAAAGCCTGAGTCGGTGCTTGTGATCAGCGATGCCTCGGGCGCGGCCAATGCCATACGCGACCTGCGGGCCAAGGGCTTTCGCGGGCCGATCTACGGTTTTTCCAGCACCGGCGAAAGCCTGCTGGCCGAGCAGCTAGGCCCCACCGGTGCCGGTGTAGTGGTGGTGCGCGTCACACCGAAGTCAGACAATGCCAAGAGTGTGCTGGTGCGCGACCTGCAGGCCGACGCGGCGGCGGCCAAGCTCGGCAAGCCCAACGTCTACATGCTGGAAGGCTATATCGCCGCCTGGACCTATGTTGAAGCCTTGCGCAAGGCCGGCAAGGACCCGACGCGGGTCAAGTTGCGCAAGGCGCTGGACACCCTGCAGGACCTGAACCTGGGCGGCTTTCGTGTCCATTTTGACGGCGACCGCGTGGGCTCCAAACTGGTGGAACTGAGCCTGATCGACGCCATGGGGCGTGTGCGGGAATAGGTCAAACCAGAGGTCAAACCCCTAAAAAGCTGGCAAATTCCTGACAATCTTGGTGTAACGTAACACCAAAGTAGTGAGCTATCTCACAGCCTTGCTTCCTGTTACGAAATGGGGGTGACCAGACTGTAAGTTGTGTTGCGAGAATTGAGGGATGAACCTCACTCGCAGAAAATTTTCCGTTGTTGCCGGCACCTCCATGCTGGCCGGTTTCAATATTGCCCATGCCCAGGCCGACAAGATTATCCTGGGCCAGTCGGCCGCCTTCACCGGCCCGGCCGCGCAGCTGGGCATACAGTTCCACCAGGGCGCCAAGCTCTATTTCGATCAGGTCAATGCCCAGGGCGGCATCGGCAAGCGCCTGATCGAGATACGCAACCTCGATGACGGCTACGAGCCCGACCGCTGCGCCGAAAACACCCGCAAGCTGATCGCCGACGACGTGTTCGCGCTGTTCGGCTACATCGGCACGCCCACCAGCATCGCCGCGCTGCCGCTGGCGACCAAGGACAAGGTGCCCTTTATCGCCCCCTTCACCGGCGCGATGGCACTGCGCGACCCGTTCAACAAATACGCCTTCCATGTGCGTGCGTCCTACAACGACGAGACCGGCCTCATCGTCAAACAGCTCACCGGCCTGGGCTTGAAAAAAATCGCGGTGTTCTACCAGAACGACGCCTACGGTAAGGCCGGCCTGGACGGCGTCAACCTCGCCCTGGGGGCGCAAAACCTCAAGCCGGTGGCGCTGGGCACGGTTGAGCGCAACACGGTGAACGTGGCCGCGGCGGTCAAGACCCTGGTCGCGGCCGGGCCCGACGCCGTGGTGCAGATCGGCGCCTACAAGGCCTGCGCGGCCTTTATCCGCGAGGCCCGCAAGGCCGGCTACGGCGGCACCTTTTACAACGTGTCTTTTGTCGGCACGCAGGCGCTGGCCGACGAACTCGGCAAGGACGGCGCGGGCGTGGTGGTCTCGCAGGTCATGCCTTCACCCTACAACGCGGCCCGTCCCATCACGCGCGAGTTTGTCGATGCGGCCAAGGCGGGCGGTGCCCAGGTCAATTTCTCCAGCATGGAAGGCTATGTGGCCGCCAAGGTGCTGGTGGATGGGCTCAAGCGCGGCGGCGGCAAACCCAGCCGCGAGTCGCTGATTGCAGGCCTGGAGGGCATGGGCAGCCAGTCGCTTGGTGGTTTTTCTGTGTCCTTCTCGCCGACGGACCATGTGGCATCCAGCTTTGTCGAGCTGTCCATGCTGACCGGCGACGGCCGGGTCCGGACCTGAAGCACTGGCTCCCCCGAAGCGGCCTGCGGCCGCCCCGTACCGTCGCCAGAGGCGACGGCTCTTCCGAGCCGTCCAAGCCTGCGCAGGCAGGCTTGGAGCCGCGGCTCTCAGCCCCTCAGGGGGCGCCACCTGCGGCCCGGCCCTTCGACAGGCTCAGGACGGGCCAAGGCCGGTTCCGCGCTGGCACTCATAAGGGCAGTTGCTTAACGAAGCGCGCTCGTGCTCGCCAGGTCTTTCAGCATCCCATAGAGCATGGCGGCGGCCGGCTGCAAAGGCCGGTCCTTGCGCACAATCAGCCCGAGCAGGCGGTGGATGCCGGGCTCGACAAGCGGAATCCCCTTGAGCGTGGCGTGCGTTTTCGGCAAGGACAAGTCGGGCAATGCCGCCAGCCCCAGCCCCGCTTCAACGAGCGCGAGCGCCCCCGTCACGTGGTTCACTTCGTAAAAGGCGCTGGGGGGCCGGCGCAGGCTTGACAGGGCGCTGTCCAGCAGCAGCCGGTTGCCGCTCTGGCGCGACACCGCCACCATCTTTTCATCGGCCAGTTCTTCCCAGGCAATCGACCCGCGATGCGCCCAGGGATGGTCGCGCCGCATGGCGAGCACGTAGTCCTCCTGGCGCAGGGCCTCGAAACCGATGTCGGGCTCCTGCACGCCCACGAAATTCACACCGAAGTCGGCATCGCCGGACAGCACGCTGGTCAGCACCGCGTTGGCGCTCTCATCGACCACCCTGATCCGGACGCTGGGAAACTGGTCGGCAAAGCGCTTGAGCACGGGGGGCAACACGTGGTGAGCCACTGACGGCAGGCAGGCAACCGTCACCTGCCCGCGCCGCAAGCTGGCGTTGTCCGCCAGCCTGAGCACGGCATCTTCAAGGCCATCCAGGGCGGCGCGCGCTTCCTCCAGGAACTGGCGCCCCACGTTGGTCAGAAACACGCGCCGTGTGGTGCGATCCAGCAGGCGGCTGCCGAGCGCCGCCTCCAGCTTGTCGATGCGGCGGCTGAGAGCCGGCGGGGAAATGGACAGCTCTTCCGCCGCCGCCCTGAAGCTGGCTTTGTCGGCAACCGCCACAAAAGCCTGAAGTTCATCCAGCCCGAAATTGATCCGTTTCATGCACTAATCAATCAGAAAGTTGCAATATACAAATGATTGTGCGCCATCTAGCATCGCTTTTTTATTCAAGCCTTGCCCATGAAACACACATTTTCCCGTCTTGCCGTGGCCCTTGCGCTGGGCACCGCCGCACTGTCGGCCGTGGCTGCCGATGCCTGGCCGTCCAAGCCCATCCGCTTTGTTGTGCCCTTCGGCCCAGGCGGCGCCAATGACCTCGTGGCCCGCGCCGTGGCAGAGGCGGCGTCGAAACAGCTGGGCCAGCCGATCATTGTGGAAAACAAGCCGGGCGCCGGTTCGGTGCTGGGCGCCGACCTGGTCGCCAAGGCCTCGCCTGATGGCTATACCTTCCTGGCGCCTGCCGGCGGTGTGATCACCAACGCGATGATCAAGGCCAAGATGCCTTACAGGGAAGAAGACCTGGTGCCCGTGGCCATGATGGCGGTCAGCCCCTCGGTCATCGTGGTGTCCGCCGACTCGCCGATCAAGGACCTCAAGGGCCTGGTGGCCGCGGCTAAAACGGGCCACGGCCTGAACTTTTCAACCGCCGGCACTGGCAGCACGCCGCACTTCGTCGCCGAGATGCTCAAGCTCAAGTCCGGCGCGAAGCTGGAAGTGGTTCCCTACAAGAGCGGCTCGGAGGGCATGGTGGCGGTGATCGGCAAGCAGGTCGACGCCACCTCGGAAGCCAGTGTGGTGGTTCTGCCGCAAATCAAGGGCGGCAAGCTGCGCGCCATTGCCTCGACCTGGAACCGCCGCATCGCGGCGCTGCCCGACCTGCCGACCGCCGAAGAGCAGGGCTACCCGAATGTGTTCATCGGCCACTGGTCGGGCGTGTTTGCGCCCCGCGGCACGCCAGAAGACATCCTGGAAAAAATGAATGGCGCCATCAATGCGGCCCTCAAATCCCCGGAACTGCGCGCCCGCCTGATCCCACAGGGCATAGACCCGGCGGGCGGCAGCCGCGCCGACTTCAACAAATTCCTGGTGGGCGAGAAGGCCCGGCTCGGCCCCATCGCCAAGGCCGCCAACATGAAGGAAGACTGACTTCCCGCTTCCAGTCACGTACCGAGCCCCATCACTGACGCATACGCCGACAGCCGATTACAGAAACAGAAGGAGACCCTTGCCATGACATTCACATTCCAGCGGGCACGCCGCCTTGCCCTGATCGCGTTCAGCTTCATGTTGCTGGCCGGCGGCGCCCTGGCCGCCGATATCCGGGTGATCAGTTCGGGCGGCTTCACGGCCGCCTACCAGCAACTGATACCGCTCTACGAACAGGCCAGCCAGAACAAGGTCATCACCAGCTACGGCGCCTCCATTGGCAACGCGCCGGACTCCATTCCCAGCCGACTGGCGCGCGGCGAGACTTTTGACATCGTGATCCTGGCCGATGCGGGGCTGGAGGCGCTGGTCAAGGAGGGCAAGGTCGCGCCTAACAGCCGGGTCGACCTGGCGCGCTCCGTCATCGGCATGTCGGTGCGCAAAGGCACACCCAGGCCGGACATCAGCACGGTCGATGCCTTGCGCCAGACGCTGCTGAACGCGAAGTCGATTGCCTATTCGGCGAGCGCCAGCGGCACCTACCTGTCGACGGAGCTATTCCAGCGCCTGGGCGTGGCCGACCAGATCAAGGACAAGGCCCACAAGATCTTCAGTGAGCGGGTCGGGACGGTGGTGGCGCGCGGCGACGCCGAGATCGGCTTCCAGCAGGTCAGCGAGTTGCTGCCCTTCAAGGAACTGGACTTTGTGGGGCCCCTGCCCAACGAAGTCCAGCAGACCATCTTCTTTTCAGCCGGCCTGATGACGGGCGCCAGGGAAGCCGAAGCCGCCCGGCACCTGATCCGGTTCCTGGCTTCACCGGCCGCCGCGCCCATTGTGCGCGGCACGGGCATGGAGCCTGTTGCCGCCAAGCCTTGAGAACCTGTTCACGGTCTAAACGACAGGCCTAGCGAATCTCGCTGGTGCTCGCCAAGCCTTTCATGAAGGCTTGGCAGCGCGCCAACTGCTCCAGGCTCACGAATTCGTCGGGCTGGTGCGCCTGCGTGATGCTGCCGGGCCCGCACACCACAGTGGGTATGCCCGCGCCCTTGAAGATGCCCGCTTCGGTGCCGAAGGCCACCAGCGTGGTTTCCCGCGTACCGGCCAGGCGCTGCGCCAGCCGGGTCACGTCGTCGCCGGCCGAGCCCAGGAAGGCCGGCACCTCGCAAATCGTTTCAAAGCTGAAGCCCGCGTCGGGCGCGACCTTTTGCATCGCCGGCTGCACGCGGTCGGTGTAGGCGCGTATTTCCTGCTGCATGGCCAGCGCGTCGGCGGTGGGCAGGTTGCGGAATTCATAGCGGAACTCGGCGTCGCGCGGCACCACGTTGTCGGCGATGCCGCCATGGAACTGCCCCACGCTGGCGGTGCTGAAGGGCACGTCGAAGCCTTCGTAGCGCGGTTCATTCGCTTCAAAGCCCTCGGCCATGTCGCGCAGCTTGCCGACCACGCGCGCCGCCATCTCGATGGCATTGACCGACTGCGGCGTGAGCGAGGAGTGCGCCTCCTTGCCGCGCACGCAGCATTTGTAGCGGTAGACGCCCTTGTGCGCGATGGCCGGCACCATGTTGGTGGGCTCACCCACGATGCAGGCCAGCGGCGCGATGCCGGCGTCCTTCATGTCGGCGATCAGTTCGCGCACGCCCAGGCAGCCGACTTCCTCGTCGTAGCTCAGCGCCAGGTGCACCGCGAAAGGCGCCCGGCTATTGAGGAAGTCCCCGGCGTGGGCCAGGGCCATGCCGATAAAGCCTTTCATGTCGCAGCTGCCGCGGCCGTAGAGCCGGCCGTCCTCAAGGGCGGCCGACAGCGGATCCAGCGTCCAGTCCTGGCCGTCCCAGGGCACGGTGTCGGTATGGCCTGACAGGATGATGCCGGCCAGCTTGCCTTCACCCAGCGTGGCGAACAGGTTGGCCTTGGTCTTGCCGGCATTGGTGGTGATGCGGCTGGCCACGCCCAGCCTGGCAAGCTCGTCGCGCACGAAGTGGATCAGCTCCAGGTTGCTGTTGTCGCTGACGGTGTTCATGCGCACCAACGCCTGGATCAATTCCAGGGCGCGGGGCGAGACGTCGGGCAGGGCAGTGGGGGTGACGGGAGAGGGGGGAAGGGAGGAGGGTGCGAAAGCCATGGCCTCATTTTGGCCGGATTCGGGAATCCGCGGCGCTCAGTTATGCTTCAAGCTCGCAGTCCCCGGGGTGTTGCCCCTCTTCCTGATGCCCTCTTCCTTTTCTTCCCCGCTGGCCCTGGTCCGGCTCATGCGGCCGCACCAGTGGCTGAAAAACATGTTTGTCTTCGCCGGCCTGGTGTTCAGCCAGAACTGGCGGGACGTGGCGCTGGACTGGCAGGTCTTCCATGCCTTTGCCGCATTCTGCTGCCTCTCCAGCATGGTTTACATCATCAACGACTGGCATGACCGTGCCAACGATGCCCTGCATCCCACCAAACGCAACCGCCCCCTGGCCAGCGGTGCGGTGGCTGTGCCCGTGGCGTTGGTGGTGGCGGGCCTGCTGCTTGTGGCGGGCCTGCTGCTGGCGGCGGGCAACCGCACCCTGCTGGCCCTGCTGGCCGCCTATGTCGTGCTCAACCTGGCCTATTCGTGGCGGCTCAAGCAGGTGCCGGTGGTCGACGTGTCCATCATCGCCTCGGGCTTCATGCTGCGTCTGCTGGCCGGTACCGTGGCCGTCGGCATCCCGCCCTCGCGCTGGCTGTTGCTGACCGGCATATTTGTGGCCCTGTTCCTCGGTTTTGCCAAACGCAAGGCCGAAAGCTTTCACGAGGAAGCCAGCCAGCGCGCCGTGCTGGCGCACTACCCCTCGGCCCTGCTGGACACCTTCATGGCCGTGACCATGACCGCCACGCTGACCACCTATAGCCTGTTCGCCACCAGCCCCGAGGCGCAGCTGCAGCACGGCGAGCGCCTGCTCTACACCGTGCCGGTGGTGATCTTCGGCATGCTGCGCTACACCTACCAGGTGCACCGCGGCCACGGCGAAGACGTGGCGCGCGACATGCTGCGCGACCCCTGGATACTGGGGGCCGGTGCGCTATGGCTGGCCATCTTCCTGAGCCGCTGGCTGTGAAGCCCGCGCCGCCCGCGTCGCCGGAACCACCCGCGCCCGCCGCGGTACGCGGCTTGTTTCCCTTCAAGCGGCTGCTGTTGGTGCTCGGCGTGGTGGCCACGGTTTACGCGGCCGCGCTGCTGGTCTGGGGTGACAGCCCTAAAACCTCGCTGGCGCTGCTGTGGTCCTGGACGGGCGCGCAGGCCACGGGCCTGTGCCTGCTCAACTACCTGCTGCGCGGCTTGCGCTGGCGGCTCTGGATGGCGCACTACGGCCGCCAATTCGGCTGGCTGCAGGGGCTGCGCCTGTACCTGGCGGGCTATGCCTTCACGCCCACGCCCGGCAACGTCGGGGAGGCGGTGCGGGGCCTGATGCTGGCACGCCAGCCCCTGGCTGCCGGGCAAAGCCTGGCTATCTTCGGCGCGGAGCGGCTGGCCGACCTGCTGTGCCTGCTGCTGCTGTGCCTGCCGGCCGCCGGCTGGGTGCTGAGGCATCCCGCGGTGCAGGCCGCGCCCACCTTGCTGGGTGTGCTGCTGGTAGCTGCGGCCGTGGTGCTATTGGCCGTGCTGGGCTTGCTTTTTAAACACCGCGCCCGGCTTTTTGCCCGCCTGCCCTGGCTGCGGGAGGCCTGGCATTGCCTGGCGCTGCGCCCCTGGCTCTGGCTGGGGTTGACGCTGGCGGCGTGGGCGGCTCAAGGTATCGCGGTCTGGCTGATATGCAGCGCCATGGGTGTTCCGCTGGGCTTGCTGACGGCCACGGGCTTTTATGCAGCCTCCATGGTGGCCGGCGCCTTGTCGGCGCTGCCGGCCGGCCTGGGCGGCACCGAGGCCGTGCTGACAGGCCTGCTGGTGGCCCAGGGCGCCGCGCCCGCGGCGGCGTTGGCCGTCACCGTGCTGGCGCGCCTGCTGACGCTGTGGCTGGCCGTGGCCATCGGCGTGCTGGCCTTGCTTTATAGTGCGGCCATCCGCAAGGAAATCAGCTTTCGCTAGCCTGTTCCCGCCTTGCCCTTGGCGCATGTCGCTGCCAATGCTGTTCCCTTTCCAAGCCTCATGTCCCAGAACCACGATTCCGCCGCCTTTCCCGCCACACTGAGCCGCTGGTTGCTGGCCGCCGGCCTGCTTTCGCTGTTGCTGCGCTTGTGGATTTCCGTGAGCTTTCCTGTTACCGGCGACGAAGCCTTTTTCTACTGGTGGGGGGTGTATCCCGACTGGGGCTATTCAGACCATCCACCCATGGTGGGCTGGCTGATCGCGCTGATGCGCGCGACGCTGGGCGACAGCCTCTGGTCCATACGCCTGCCCATCGTGCTGCTGCCGCTGGCGCTGGGCGCGGCGTTGTGGTGGGCGCTCAAGCCCGTGGACCGGGTGCGTGCCGCCTGGGCCGTGCTGTTTTTCTGGCTGGCGCCGCTGAACTGGCTCAACACCCTGATCACCACCGACACGCCGCTGATTTTCTGGTCGGCGCTGTCGGTCGCTGCGCTGATGCGCGCCGAGCAGCGCGAGCGGCTGGACCGCGCCGCCTGGGGGCTATACGCACTGTCCGGCGTTTTCCTGGGCTGCGCTTTTTTGTCCAAGTACTTCTCGGTGGTGCTGGGCTTCAGCTACCTCGTGTACTTCGTGCTGTACCGCCGTGAGCGGCTGGCCGGTTTTGCCTTGCTGGTGCTGTGCGCGATGCCCGGCCCGGCGATCAACATCGCCTACAACATGTCGCACGGCTGGTCCAACATCATGTTCAATGTGTACAACCGCAATGAAGATGCCGTCTTTGAGTGGCGCAAGCCGCTGACCTACATCGGCATGATGGTTTACCTCATCACGCCCGCCGCGGTGTGGATGGCCGTGCGCTACCGACGGGCGCTTCTGGCGGCGGCGCGCTCGCAGCGCCTGCTGGCCTGCCTGGTGGTCGTGCCCCTGCTGTTTTTTGCCCTGCTCTCAGCCAAGAAGGTCATCGGCCTGCACTGGGTGCTGTCGTTCTACCCCTTTGGCTTTGCCTTCCTGGCCTTTGCCCTGCCGGCCGACAAACTCAAGGCCTGCGCCAAAGGCCTGGCCCTTTTCGCCGGCCTGCATGTGCTGGTGGTGGCCGGGCTTTACATGACCACGCTGGATACCTGGCGCACAACAGCGCCTTTGTCCAAGCTCTATCCGCAGATCATCCGCAGCTACAGGACCGCCGAGATGCTCAAGCAGGTCACGGCACCCGGCGTGGTGCTGATGGGTGAGGCGTATACGCCGGCTTCGATCTTCGGTTTTGAGCGCCGCCAGTACATGCCGGTCTTCGGCGTCGGCAAGTTCCACGCCCGCCAGGACGACATGCTGGTCGACTTTTCGATTTACCAGGGCAAGACGATCCGCATCATCCTCGCCGACAAGCCGAAGCTCGAGGAGTTCGAGCCTTACTTCGCGTCGGTGCGCGTGCTCAGTTTCGAGCAGGACGGCGTGCCGTTTTACGCTGTTGAAGGCACGGGCTTCAATTACCAGGCTTATCGCGAAGGCGTGCTGGGCACGGTGTTCAAGCGCTATTTCAATATTCCCGGCTGGCTGCCCATGACGGGCTGCCCCTTCTGCGAACGCTATTGCGGCCAGGTGCGATGCCCGAGGTAAGCGCCGCTGACAGCAGCCCAGTGGTCGCCGCCTTTGACTTCGACGGCACCCTGACCCGGCGCGACACCTTCACGGTATTCCTCGCGCGTGGCCTGGGCTGGCCGCGCTTTGTGTGGGCCCTGCTGCGCTGCTCACCCTGGCTGGCCGGCTACGCGCTGCGCCTGGTGCCCAACAACGTCGCCAAAGGCAAACTGATGCAGGCCACGCTCACGGGCCGCAGCATGGCTGAAATGGAAGACTGGGCCGCGCGCTGGCTGGCCAGGGATTTTCCCGGCCAGCTGCGTGAAGACGCCATGGCTCGCTTGGCCTGGCACCGCGAGGCCGGCCACTGCTGCGTCATGGTGAGCGCTTCGCCCGACATCTACCTCACGCAAGTGGCGCGGCAGCTGGGCTTTGACGCCTTGCTCTGCACCGAAATGGAAGTCGTGGGCGAGGGTGATGCCCGCCGCCTCACGGGCCGTATGCGCACGCCCAACTGCCATGGCGAGCAGAAGGTTGCCAGGCTACGGGCCTGGGCCGCCGAGCGCTTTGGCGCGGCCGGGCTGGAGGGGGTGACGCTCTATGCCTATGGAGATACCTCGGGGGATAAGCCTATGCTTCGCCTGGCTCGGCATGCGTGGTACCGAGCAGAGCCCTGGTCGGAGTGAGGCGCTCCGACCCCCTCCTCTGTGCGCTCTTCTTACGTTCGCTGGCCGCCGGGCTACTCCCGGCCAGCAGGCCTCAGAAGAGGGCGGAGAAGGAACAGAGCTGGAAAGGGACAGCGCGAGAAGGCCGGCGCAAGACCCGGCCGAAAAATCAATCTTCCAATTCCGCCTTAGCCATCTCCACATCCAACCTCTCCGTGGCATCCAGCGGCTTGCTGGCCGCGGCCTGCTCATAAAGCCTGGTGGCTTCCTTCATTTTTTTGTCGCCTTCGAGCATGACCATGCCGTTGGCGTACTCGATCATGCCGATGGCGGAGCCTGGGTTCAGTTTCAGTGCGTCCTTGTAGAGGGACAGGCCTACATCCTTTTTGGCGCCATAGGTCATGCCGCCTATCAGCGAGCCGACTTTGTCGATCACCTCGGCGTGGAAGGCGGCCAGCGCGATGTGCGCGTCGGCATGTTTGGGCGAGAGCTTGATCGCCTGCTCAAGTGCGTTCTTCACCTTGGTGCCCAGACCCTGGGCGAGGGCCTTGGCCACGCTGATGCCCTGGCTGTAGCGGCCCAGGGCGTAAGCCTGCCAGTACCAGGCATTCGCATTCTTCGGGTCGTCCTTTTGCTGGGCTTCGGCGCGGGCGGCGACTTCCAGGAAGATGTCGAGCTTGGCCTTTTCCTTGGTTTCCAGGTAAGTGGCGTACATGCTGGCGGCCTTGTTGGCCACCGTGATGCCGGCGCCGCCCGCCTTGAGGCCGGCGTCAAAGGCCTTCTGGAATTCACCGTTGTGGAACAGCACCCAGGCCTGCAGTACGTCGGCATCCTTGGGCAGGGGCTCGCAATCGCCCGTGTGCAGGCGGGCCCAGTTCTTTTTCAGGCTGGCAGCATCGAATGCGTAGTCGCCCGCGTGGGGAAAGGCAGTCCATTTGGCCATGTTCTTGTCTCCTGGTAAAAATTGTAGGTGTTATCAATGAGGGCTGTTTGACGGAACTCAAGCAAGGAATTCATGCCGGGCTGCCGTAGGCGCCGACCAGGGCCTGCAGGTGCGCGCGCTGGCTTTGCTCGAGGTAAGGGATGAGCAGGTTGAGCACGTGGTGCGCGCCGCGCAGCAGCGCGGCCTGTGCATTGGCGGGCTCCAGCGCATTGCGCGGGTCGCGCACGTATTCGAAGCTGAGCCAGTAAGTGAGCACCACCACCATGCTGGTGGCCGTGGCTTCGACCTCGCGCGAATCGATGCTCATGGCGCCCGCGCGGCTCATGCCGTCGAGCAGGCCCTTGACGGCCCGGGTCTTGTTCTTGAGCACCCACTGGAAATGGGTTTCCAGCCTGCGGTTCTTGCTCAGCAGGTCGTTGAGGTCGCGGTACAGGAAGCGGTATTGCCAGATCAGCTCGAACAGCGTGTGCATGAAGAACCAGGCATCTTCCACGTCGCGCACGCCGTCGCTGGCGTTGAGCAGCTCGCTCAGGGATTTTTCATAACGGTCGAACAGCGAGTTGATGAGCTCGTCTTTGGCGGGGTAGTGGTAATAGAGGTTGCCGGGGCTGATGTTGAGCTCGGCGGAGATCAGGGTGGTCGACACATTGGGCTCGCCAAAGCGATTGAAGAGGTCCAGGGTGACCTCCAGGATCCGCTCTGCTGTACGGCGCGGCGCTTTTTTCGCCATAAGTTGTCTACCTTGTATTGTTCTTCTTTAACTCTAACCCAGCGCCTGCCGGCGCGAAACTAGGGAAGTCCACAAAACCTCGATCCGCTTATGGAAACCTTTGGGTTACGCCGCTACCGCGCGGGCGGGCGATTGCAGTGCATGGCTTAAATCCTCCATCACTTCTTCCAGCGAGGCAATGGCGCGGCCCACACGGGTGGCGGCCGGCCTTGCGGCCACCAGGTGGCGTTTGAGGTCCTCCAGGATTTCAAGGTTCAGGCTCAGGCCGTGCCGGGCAAGCTTGGCCGACAGCGTGGTCTTGCGCGAGCGCAGCATCTGCCGGGTCTGCTGGTAGGCGTGTTCGGCGATCTCGCGGCGCTGCCGGTAGCTGAAGGTGTTGGCCAGGAACATCTCGGCATCGCGGTGGTCGGGCTCCAGCAGCACGATATCGGTGTCGGGATAGGCATGTTCGTAATGTTTCATTCCCAGCTCCAGCCGCGAATGGATCATGGAACGGAAAGTCTGGCTCATGACCGCGGGCAGGCCGCCGCTGACAATGCGCGGTATGGACTGCTTTTCCGCTGGCAGGCCGCGGCGCATGACGCGCTGGTCCATGGCCAGCCGGGGGGCGCGCGTCGAATTGAAAGGCACCAGCGGGTTCAGGCAGAACATCAGGTCCACGCCCTCGTCCATGGCCACGCCGGCATGCATGGTCTTTTTGAGGGCGCCGTCCACGTAGTAATGGTTGTCGATCTCAACGGGTGGAAACAGGCCCGGGAGAGCCGAACTGGCCTGCACGGCCTTGGAGATGGGCACGTGGTCCCAGCCCGGGCGGCCAAAAGGCGCGGCATCGCCGCTGTCCAGGTTGGTGGCCACCAGGGTCAAGCGCGTAGGGAGCTTGCGGAAGTCGTTGGTACGGCCGGGTTTGGAAAACAGCTTCTCAAGCCGCCTGTCGACTTCGTCGTTGGCAAAAATGCCCGTGGGCAAAGCCGGCCCCAGCGCCTCCAGTGCATGGACGACAGACTTGCGCCCGAAGGTGGCACGCCAGGCGGCCGATGCGGCCAGGCCGGGCAGGCTGATGCCGCGCCGCAGGAATTCGCCGTAGGCCGGCACCATCAGCCAGGCCGGGTCGAACACCTCGGAAGACTGGTCGCCGTTTTCGATAAAGGCCGCGCAGAGTTCACGCGGCGTCATGCCGTTGGCCAGGCCCGCCGCGATAAAGCCGCCCGCCGAGACGCCGACGTAGTGGTGCAACTGCGTGAAGGAGATGCCCTGCAGGGATTCATCGAGTGCGCAGAGCGCGCCGATTTCATAGATGGCTCCCAGAGGACCTCCGCCGGCGAGGGCCAATGCAATACGCGGTTGGCTCATGGAGGGCTTGCTTTTGGAACGCTTGGCTGGAGTCATGAGAAGAAAGTGTAGACGGCGGCCCCGGGAATATTTGCTGCTTTGCAGCAAAGTGCGCAGGCGAAAAAAAAGGGACCGGTTCGTCCCTTTTTTGATGTTCGTCGTGCTTAAGTCGACTTGCGCGCGGCGGGCCGCTTGGCGGCCGGGGCCTTTTTGGCGGCAGGCTTGGCGGCGGTCTTTGCTGCCGGGGCTTTGCCGCTGAGTTTTTGCACATTGCGGTTGAGTTCGTCAATGCGCGCGATCAGTGCGTCCACGTCTTTGGCGGAAGGCACGCCGAGCTTGTTCAGGGCCTTGGCAACGCGGTCTTCGAAGATGTTTTCCAGCTTGTCCCACTGGTGGCCGGCTTTGGACTGGATGTCGGTGGCCATGGTGGCCATGCGGTTGGTCGCTTCGGAGATTTTCTCTTCGGCGACGGCCTGGGTCTTGCGCTGGATGGACAGGCCTTCCTTCACCAGGGTTTCAAAGACTTTGCCGCCTTCTTCCTGTGCCTTGGAGAAGGCGCCCAGGCCGGCCAGCCAGATTTGCTGCGCGGATTCCTTGACGGCACCCGACAGCTGGGGGCCGGTTTTTTTGTCGGCGCTCATTTTTTGCAGTTTCTTGACCATGATGGACTCCAGACAGTGAGGGTTGTGGAAGTTGCGTGTTGCGCGGACAGTATGCCGCATGGACAGCAAAATATAAGCGTTCCCACCGGCAGTGTTTAGGTGCCCCGCTCTATGGAAAAGCCCGTCCCGCGCCGCTGAGCGCGGGTTTGTGCTGAATAGGGAGCCATGCGGTTTAAGCAAGAATCAGTTTTTTGATCGACAGTTCAGCGGAGAAAACACAACATGCAATATTTCGTCACGGGAGCCACGGGCTTCATCGGCAAGCGCCTGGTCAAGAAAATTCTGGAGCGAAAAGGCACGACCGTTCATTTCCTGATCCGCCAGGAGAGCGCCGGCAAAGTGGAGGCATTGAGGGAGTACTGGGGGGTGAACGCCAGCCGGGCTGTCGCCATACACGGTGACCTGACGAGCAAGAAGCTGGGCGTTAACAGCGAAGACATCAAAAAGCTCAAGGGCCAGGTCGATCATTTTTACCACCTGGCCGCCGTCTATGACCTGGGGGCCGACGAGGAGAGCCAGGTCGCCGTCAACATCGAGGGCACGCGCAGCGCGGTGGAGTTTGCCAAGGCTATTGATGCCGGGCATTTCCACCACGTGAGCTCCATCGCCGCGGCGGGCCTTTATGAGGGTGTGTTCCGCGAGGACATGTTCGAGGAAGCCGAGAACTACGAGCACCCCTACTTCATGACCAAGCACGAGAGCGAAAAAATCGTGCGCAAGGAGTGCAAGGTGCCATGGACGGTGTTCCGCCCCGCCATGGTCGTCGGCGACAGCACCACCGGCGAAATGGACAAGATCGACGGCCCCTATTACTTCTTCAAGCTGATCCAGCGCATGCGCCAGCTGCTGCCGCCCTGGATGCCGGCTGTGGGGCTGGAGGGCGGGCGCGTCAACATAGTCCCCGTCGATTTTGTCGTCAATGCGCTGGACCACGTCAGCCACAAGGGCGGTATCGCCAAGAAATGCTTCCACCTGGTGGACCCGGTGGGCTACCGCGTCGGCGACGTGCTGGACATCTTCAGCCGCGCGGCCCATGCGCCCAAGATGAACCTGTTCGTGAATGCCGCCCTGCTGGGCTTCATCCCGCGCGGCGTCAAGAAGAGCCTGATGGCGCTGGCGCCAGTGCGCCGCGTGCGCAACGCCATCATGGCCGACCTGGGCTTGCCCGAGGACATGCTGACCTTCGTCAACTACCCGACGCGCTTTGATTGCCGCGAAACCATGGCCGCGCTCAAAGGTACCGGCATCGAGTGCCCCAACCTCAAGGACTATGCCTGGCGCCTGTGGGACTACTGGGAGCGCCACCTGGACCCCGACCTGCACATAGACCGCTCGCTGCGCGGCACGGTGAACGGCAAGGTGGTGCTGGTCACCGGCGGCTCATCCGGCATAGGCCTGGCCGCGGCGCACAAGTTCGCCGAGGCCGGTGCGATCACCATCATCTGCGGGCGCGACCAGGACAAGCTCGACGAAGCCTGCAAGGAAGCCAAGGCCAAGGGATACAACTTCGTCGCCTACCCGGCCGACATCGCCGACATGGCCGACTGCGACCGCTTCCTCAAGGTGCTGATCGACAACCACGGCGGCGTCGACTTCCTGATCAACAACGCCGGCCGCTCCATACGCCGCGCGATCGAGGCCAGCTACGACCGCTTCCACGATTTCGAACGCACCATGCAGCTCAACTACTTCGGCTGCCTGCGCGTGACCATGGGGCTGTTGCCCGGCATGGCGGCCAGGCGCAAGGGCCATGTGGTCAACATCAGCTCCATCGGCGTGCTGACCAACGCACCGCGCTTTTCAGCCTATGTGGCCTCCAAGGCCGCGCTGGACGCCTGGACGCGCTGCGCCTCCAGCGAATTCGCCGACGTCGGCATCAGCTTCACCACCATCAACATGCCGCTGGTGCGCACCCCCATGATCGCGCCCACCAACCTGTACAACAACGTACCCACACTGTCGCCCGAAGAAGCCGCCGACATGATCGCCCAAGCCTGCATTTTCAAGCCGGTGCGCGTCGCCACACGCCTGGGCATTACCGGCCAGCTGATGCATGCGCTGGTGCCGCGCATCGCGCAGATCGCCATGAACACCAGCTTCCGCATGTTCCCCGACTCGTCGGCGGCCAAGGGCGAGAAGGCGGCCAAGCCCCAGCTGTCCGCCGAGGCCGTGGCCATGCAGCAGATGATGCGCGGCATCCACTTCTGAGGTTCGGCACCGGAGGCCCGCCGAATCGTACGTGGGATAATTTCCGTTTTCAGCGTCTGCGCGGCCAATCGCCGCGCCGCGTTTGGCCACTAAAGAGGCGATCCCATGATTTTGATAACGGGTGGTGCCGGTTTTATCGGTTCCAATTTTGTGTTGGACTGGTTTGCTCACTGCGATGAGCCTGTCCTTAATCTCGACAAGCTGACATATGCCGGCAACATGGAGAATTTGGCCACGCTTCAGGATGACGCGAGGCACCTGTTTGTGCGCGGCGACATTGGAGACTCTGCGCTGCTTGCAGGCTTGCTGGAGACGCACCGGCCGCGTGCGGTCATCAACTTCGCGGCAGAGTCCCACGTAGACCGTTCCATCCTCGGGCCTGAGGAGTTTATCCAGACCAACATAGTCGGCACTTTTAGGCTGTTGGAGGCCTGCAAGGCCTATTGGGGAAAACTGGAGGGAAATGGGAAGGACGGCTTTCGCTTGCTGCACGTCTCAACTGACGAGGTCTACGGCTCGCTGGGCCATGCGGATGCGGCATTCTCCGAGTCCCACCGTTATGAACCCAACAGTCCCTATTCGGCCTCCAAGGCCGCCAGCGATCATTTGGTGCGGGCATACCACCATACATACGGGTTGCCGGTCATCACCACCAATTGCAGCAATAACTACGGGCCGTACCATTTTCCCGAGAAGCTCATTCCGCTGATGATCGTCAACGCCCTGGCCGGTAAGCCTTTGCCTGTTTACGGTGATGGCCAGCAGGTGCGTGACTGGCTTTATGTGCGCGACCATTGCAGCGCCCTTCGGCGGGTGCTCGAGGCTGGGAAGCCTGGTGAGACTTACAACGTGGGGGGGTGGAACGAGAAACCCAACATCGAGATCGTCCACACGGTATGCGCATTACTCGATGAGCTCCGGCCCAAGGCCGGCGGCGGCAGTTATCAATCGCAGATCAGCTTCGTCAAGGATAGGCCTGGCCACGACCGGCGCTACGCGATTGACGCACGTAAGCTCGAAAAGGAACTCGGCTGGAGGCCGGCGGAGACGTTTGAGACCGGGATTCGCAAGACGGTCAAGTGGTACTTGGACAACCCGGGATGGGTGGCCAGTGTGCAAAGCGGCGCTTATCGCGATTGGACGGCGCGGCAATATGGCCAGGAGCCAGAGGCCATTGCTTGAAAATACTGCTGCTCGGGAAAAACGGCCAGTTAGGCAGGGAGCTCCGGAGAAGCCTGGCACCACTGGGCGAGATCATCGCGCTGGATCGCAGTAGCAGGGATTTTTGCGGAGACCTCACGCGCCTGGAGGAGCTTTCGCAGACGATTCGCCGGCTGCGGCCCGACCTGATCGTCAACGCCGCGGCCTATACCGATGTGAAAGGCGCCGAGGCCAACCCCGATCTTGCCCGTACGGTTAATGCATTCGCCCCCGGCGTGCTGGCGCGAGAGGCCGCATCCCTCGGTGCTTGGCTTATTCACTATTCCACAGACTATGTTTTTGATGGCGGCGGTACTCGCCCCTGGCTGGAAAGCGATAGTCCCCATCCCCTAAACGTCTACGGCCAAACCAAGCTGGAGGGCGAGCAACTTGTTCTGGCGTCTTGCCCTCATCGCCTGGTCTTGCGCGCTGGCTGGGTGTACGCCGCGCATGGCGAAAATTTTATTTCCACCATCCTGCGTCTCTCCAGGCAGCGCCCCCGGCTGGAGGTGGTGGATGACCAGTGGGGGGGGCCGACTGGCGCAGACCTATTGGCCGATGTGACGGTGCATGTCCTGCGTCTGGCGCAGGAACGGCCCGAACTCTCCGGTCTGTATCATGTGGCGGCCACGGGTGAAACCAATTGGTATGCCTACGCAAAATATGTCCTTGAGTTGGCCGGGCGCTCAAAGCCTGCCGGTGAAATAATCGCCAATGAAGTGATTCCGGTGGCATCACGTGATTTTGAGTCGGCGGTCGATCGGCCGCTTAACGGCCGGCTGGACACATCCAAGGCGCGTCTTGCTTTTGGCCTGACCTTGCCGCCTTGGCAGCAGGGCGTGGCGGCGGCAGTGGGGCGCATGCTGACGGAAAATCCCCGCCCCCGTGATAATCAATAAATCAATCGGCACCGGCCCTGCTGGTGTTTTCCGGTCTTATTCTTAACATTCTCAATAATTCCCGGGAAATTCGCGCCAAGGAGTGATATGACACAACGCAAAGGCATTATTCTTGCCGGGGGATCTGGTACGCGCTTGCATCCGGCAACGCTTGCGATCAGCAAACAGCTATTGCCTGTTTACGACAAACCGATGATTTACTACCCGCTGAGCACGCTCATGCTGGCAGGTATACGCGACATCTTGATCATCAGTACCCCGCAGGACACTCCCCGTTTTGAACAGCTTCTGGGTAATGGTTCGCAATGGGGCCTGAATTTGCAGTACGCGGTCCAGCCCCATCCCGATGGTTTGGCGCAAGCTTTCCTGATTGGTGAAGGCTTCCTTGGCAATTCGCCCAGTGCGTTGGTACTCGGTGACAACATCTTCTACGGACATAACTTCTCGCAAATATTGGAAGATGCCGATGGGCGGTCTTCAGGTGCTACCGTTTTTGCGTATCACGTCACCGACCCTGATCGATACGGCGTTGTGGCCTTCGATGGCCAGGGAAAAGCCAGCAGCATCGAAGAAAAACCTGCTCGGCCGAAGAGCAACTACGCGGTGACCGGGTTGTATTTTTATGACGAACAGGTGGTCGACATCGCCAAGACCATCAAGCCGAGTGCACGTGGCGAGTTGGAAATTACCAGCATAAACCAGGCTTATCTGGACCGCGGGCAGCTGAATGTGCAGATGTTCCAGCGTGGCTATGCCTGGCTGGACACGGGCACTCACGACAGTCTGCTGGAGGCGAGTCAATTCATCGCAACGCTGGAGCACCGGCAAGGACTGAAGATATCCTGCCCCGAGGAAATCGCCTGGAGAAATGGGTTCATCAACAGTGAGCAGTTGGAAAAACTGGCTCATACGCTGGCCAAGAGCGGATATGGGGAGTACCTATTTAGGCTACTCAGAGAGCCCAGGCTGACATGAAGATAATGGCCACGCAGATCCCGGACGTGCTGGTGATTGAGCCCGTTGTGTTTGTCGACTCCCGTGGATTTTTCCTTGAGAGCTACAACCACCTTGAATTTGTCCGGGCCACGGGGTTGAATGTCAGTTTTGTGCAGGATAACCATTCCCGCTCGTCCAAAGGCGTTCTGCGGGGGCTGCATTATCAAATCCAGCAGCCTCAGGGCAAGCTGCTGTCTGTGGCCTGTGGGGCGGTGCTTACGGTGGCGGTTGACATTCGCCGGTCATCCGGTACTTTCGGCAAATGGGTCGGTGTGGAACTCACCGAAGCCAACCACAAGCAGCTTTGGGTTCCTCCCGGTTTTGCGCACGGCTTTTTTGTGCTGAGCGACAGCGCAGATGTGCTGTACAAAACGACCGACTATTACGCTCCACAATTCGAGCGGTGCATTGCATGGGATGACGCATCTTTGGCCATCCGGTGGCCAACGCACGGGAAATTTCCCTTGCTGTCAGCCAAAGATGCTGCGGGGAAAAGTCTGGCGGATGCGGAATTATTCTGAGTTTATGGGAGCTGCAAGGCACGATGGCCTGTTGGCCCATCAGCCAGATGAGGTGGCGGACGCCAGGCCTTTCAGATATTCCGTTTTATTGCATCGACCATCGCGCTGATCACTTGCGCTTGCTGCGCTTCGCTGATGCCAACCCACAGCGGCAACCTCACCAGGCGTTCAGATAGCCTGTCGGTCATGCCCATCGTTCCATGCACTCGCCCATAACGCCTTCCCGCTGGGGAGGAATGCAAAGAAACGTAGTGAAAAACCGAATAAATTTCTTGGCGCTTCAGTTCGCCTAGCACTGCTTGCCGGTCAACTTCCGAGGGCAACAGTACGTAGTACATATGGGCGTTGTGCTCGCAATCATGGGGGACTACCGGACGGCGCAGCAAGCCTTTCGCCTCCAGTGGGGCCAGCGCTGCATGGTAGAAGTCCCAACTGGCCAGGCGCTGGGCGGTGATGCTTTGTGCTTCTTCCAGTTGGGCCCAAAGAAACGCAGCGGTCAGTTCGCCCGGAAGGAAAGAGGATCCAACTTCCTGCCATGTGTATTTATCCACCTGGCCTCGAAAGAAACGGCTTCGATCAGTGCCTTTTTCGCGAATGATCTCTGCGCGTAAAGCCAATTTCGGGTCGTTGACCAGCAGCGCGCCGCCTTCGCCAGAGATGACATTTTTGGTTTCATGAAAGCTGTAGGCGCCCAAGTCCCCGAGGCTGCCAAGCGCTCGTCCTTTGTACCTTGACATAACGCCCTGAGCGGCATCTTCAACAACGCCGAGATTGTGTCGGCGCGCAATCTCCAGGATGACATCCATCTCGCAGGCCACGCCGGCATAGTGCACGGGGACAATCGCTCTTGTGCGAGGTGTGATTGCCGCCTCGATCAATCGCTCGTCGAGGTTCAAGGTGTCTTCGCGGATGTCCACAAAGACGGGCACACCACCGCGCAAGACAAACGCATTGGCCGTGGACACAAAAGTGTAGGACGGCATGATGACTTCATCGCCAGGCTGGATATCCAGCAACAAAGCGGCCATTTCGAGTGCGGCCGTGCAGGAATGGGTGAGCAGGGCCTTGGCGCAGCTGGTTTGCTCCTCGATCCAACCGTGGCACCGCTTGGTAAATGGGCCGTCGCCCGCCAGCATGTTGCCGAACTTGGCTTCGTTGATGTAGTCAAGTTCTTTTCCCGTCATGTGAGGTCGGTTGAACGGGATGCTGCGGTTGTTCAATTCAAGCTCCAGGCGTTTGGGTATGGGGTAGTGAAAATCAAGCGTAATTGTGCCTGTTGGTTCAGGGCTCACTTGTTCGTGTGGAGCTCCCCTTGCAGCGGGCTTGGGCAAGAACATCAGTGAGTGCAGACCATATAACAATGCGTATATGGAATCCAGGCCTTGTTGACTACGCTTATCTCTACGTTGCTGAACAACCCGTTTTCAACGAGAGATTTGTAGCCAGCTTCGTTTCGCACATTTTGACCCCTGTCTTTATTGATCAGGTATCGGGCGACAGGGTGTTGTTTCGGGATCAGGCAAGGATCAACTGTTACTAGCCTGCCGCCTTTCTTGAGCGCGCGCGAAGCAAGTGTGAGTAGAAAATTGGCGTCGTCGTCATCGAGATGGTGCAGGACGCCGGAAAGAACCACAACATCGCATTCGGGAAGTTCCTCGAGATCATTTTCATCGAAGAGTTTGCAATGAAAATGTCCCCTGTTCCCGTACTTGCGTGAGGCCATTGCGATGTACTCGGGACTAATGTCGAAGCCCCAATAAGCAACCGCAGGCAGATAGTCGAGGATGTCCGCGGGACCGCAACCAAGGTCCAGGATCACATCACCCGGCGAGACCTTCATATAGTCGTGAACCAGTCTTGACCACCCGGCTCGCGCTCCCATCAGATTTTGGAAGGCGGTATATACCGTAGGGTTTGACAGCACGCTTCTGATGCCAGAGGTAATCTGCATTGATTTACTTCAGAGGACGGGTCAATTGGACGGCGCTCCCTTTGAAATCAATCATCCGGGGCACTACATGCGCTAAGGTTAGCCCTTCGCGATGATAATCAGGCCGGCAAGAATCGCAAGTACGCCGAGGCCCTTGGCTAAAGTGAAGGTTTCTCCAAACAGCAGAACACTGGAGATCAACACCAACACATAGTTCAAGCTCACGAATGGAAACGCGTAGCTTAGCTGAAACCGGCTCATGGCCAGCATCCAGGACAGGCCGGCCAGCAAGGTCGCAAGAATGCCAGATAGCACCCAAGGATTCAGCAATAAGGAAAAAAGGAACTGTGCCTTTCCCATCAAGTCCGCTGGAGGGGCCGCGGCTTTTCCTACCTGCCATCGCATGATCAGCTGACTGTAGACCGTGAAAACAATCGTCAGAAAAATGTAGGAGTGATCCAAAATCTTAGCCATGAGGCACCTCGGTTGTTGGAACCGGCATGACCAGAATGTGTACTGGTTTCACCTTTGTTCTTTCTGTAGTGCGCATTGGTACCGTAGAGCAAGCTAGAGTTATCGCAAGAGATGCAGAGACGACAGGCTGTTTTGAATATGAAGACAATTGATCTCGAGGATTTGTAGGTTAAGCGGTGACGAAGGCTGTTTCCCTCGCATATATTGCCCGTTATTGTGCCAATTTCACGATAAAGATTGCAGGGAGGGATGCTATGTGCAAAAAATACTTCTGATGCCGTGCGCAGCGATCCCGTTTGGGTCAGACAATGCGGTTCGTTTCTGCGATACCGCCCCAAAAATCTTCGCCTGCTTGAGAGAGTAAAGGAGGAATCGAGCCGCCACTGAATGAACAAGTTCTGCCCATCATTTCAACATATTCAGTCGAGTCGACGAGCGTACCCGTAAGGCGCTGATTTATGGCGGAAAGCAACGACATACAACCACATCTAAATACGAGATTCATTACGCCATGAGCGTCTCTGTCCGAGATATGTAAAGGTATCGCCGCCTGAACAATTGGCGTGCCACCGTCGACGTTCTCATCAACAAGATGTACTGTGACGCCGGTGAATTTCGCTCCATAGCTCATTGCTGCCTTTACTGATTGCACACCAATGAGTCCTCCAAAAGAAGGTAATAGCGAATAATGCAGATTGATCAACTTCCCCCGGTATTTTTCGACGACAGGCCTGGACAGGACTTTGTGAACGGTAGTCACGATCAAATCGGGCTCGATACCATCAAGCTCATTCAGTAAATATTGCTGCCCATTTCCACCGAAATCAACGCACTTATTAGGAATGCCATTTAAGGACGCAAACCGATTGGCTTGGCATAGTCTGTCTGTCAATACGGCTACTATCGCCGCACCCGCAATCCAATCGCGTTGAATTGCCTCGTAAATGAAGCAAAGATTGCCGCCGCCTCCTGAGCAAAGAAAAGCTATCCTTTTCTGATTAGTGACGTCCATAAACATTCCGCACTATGGTGTATGGCCGGCCCTTTGCTTCTGAAAATATTTTAGAAAGATATATCCCAATAATTCCAAGGAAAGAAATAATCAGTCCGCCGAGCAGCCATATTGATGCCATTACAGAGGTCCAACCTGTCAGTGGATGGGAGAAAAATAGCCAATTAATCACTAGAGAACCGGTATAAAAGCACGCAAAGGTCAAAATTAGCAGTCCAATATAGAAAATTCCTGCCAACGGAAGATTGCTAAATGAGGTAACGGAATTCACAAATAATGATAATTTTCGGCGCAGCGTGTAGCTACTTTTGCTGATGCTCAATTTGTGAACGATTTGAGGGTTCTGTGTATAACCAGTAATAAACCAGAGTCCTGCCATGAATACTTCACGTTCCTGATGCTGCAGTAGGGATTGAACATAGCGCCGCGTCATGAGTCTGGCGGTAACTACATTCTCTGGTAGAGACAAGCCAGAAAGGCCATTGATCATTTTCCAGAACAGGCTGCCGCTCCACCGCTCGAACCATCCGCCTTTACGCGTCCCCTGAACGCCATATACGACATCACAGGACTCGTCCTCCATCTGTTTGGCAAAGCTAATCAAGTACTCAGGTTCTTCTTCGAGATCGCTGTCAATCAAGAATGTCAACTCGCCTTTTGCGTAGGCGAGCCCGGTCATCATGGCTTTATGATGTCCGAAATTGCGTGACAGGTCTACAACGATCACGTGGGTGTCGATTTTTGTCAACTCGACAGCTAGATTCAGGCTGTTGTCGGGGGAGCCGTCGCTGACCAGTACTATTTCATAGTCCTCGCCGACCAGCGTCCTTGCGGATGCCGATGCGCGCCGATAAAACTCAGCGATGTGTGGTGCGGATTGATAAAGCGTGGCGACGATTGAAAGTTTCATGAATCAACATACCTCATATAGCGTGGGGCATCCTTGCCGCAACTAAACAGCAAATCCAGCATCGTGACACCCGGGACGAAGTCGCCCCAGAGCTGTGGGTACTCGGGATAACCGGCATAGTCGAACCAAGTAAGTTTGATACCTCGGTCAGTGAATATTGTTTCATCGACATAGTCTCTGGCTGCCGGTCCGGAGATGTATTCGGTGCCACCGGCTTGCGCGCATAGGCTGGCTAGTCGTTCGGTCTTGCCCTCCGGCAGGTCGTAATCCCACGAGTTGCTGAGGCGCGTTGTGATGCCAACATAGGTGCAGACGGCCTCGATGAGCCTACGGTTCAAAGCGGACAGACAGGTAAATGGCTCGGTGCAATAGATAGGCTCCAGCCACGACGCAACTTCGGAAAAACGCGGCGCCCGCTTATAGTTCTGGACCAGAGCTTTCCAGTGGTTTGCGGTCCAGGCTTCGCCGTCGATCTCGGTTTCGCGAATGGTCTGGTGGTATTTGCCCTTGACCCGAACGGGCACGGTTAGCCATTGAGTTCCCTGGGGCGTCTTGATCAAGTTGCGGTTGCGCCAATCACGCCGCGTATATTGCATGTCGTCATACAGAATGAATTCGTCCGCCGCGGCAATCATGTCGAAATAGCCCCTCCAGGGTATGTAGTTGGACTGGACGATAGCGATTTTTTTCATTTGGTATCGATTCTGGAATGCTCGCATGCGGCCTGTGCAAGAGGGCTTGGCCGTGTAGGCCTTAGTATTTGCTGTAGTCGACTTTTGCTGTAGCCGCCGGCTCCTGGCGGCGTATGTATTTCACCTGCTACTTCAAAGTCGCGGCTGGCGTTTATCCCAAAGGTGTCTAGAACAGTCGGAGGAATTTCCCTGGGCCCGCCCGGTTCGGTTAACAGCCATAGGCTAGCTATTTCTTCGCAGGAAACGCGGCGTAGATTGAGGATAGCTTGCTTTTCGCTGCCTGGGTAGCCGCCAAGAATCCAGGCCTGCCCGGTGGATTTGGCGCCGAGGGCGTACAGTGTTCCCGGTGACTGGCCGGACATGTCGAGCATCGGGGTTCCGCTCTTGAACCCTGCTCGGGTTGCAACATTCGTCGCCTCCGAAAAGTAGCGGGAAAAGCCGTCGGAAAGCACCAACGTAGATCCCTTTCTACCCACTTCGAGCGCAAAGTCATTTGCACGCAAGGAGGGCTGTCGATAGGGGGCCCTCATGCTTATGTCGACCAGTGTCGTCGTGACCAATTGAGCCGCCAATGCCAGCGGGAGCAGCAAGACAGAAGGCCTTTGAACCGCGGCAATCGGGCCCAGCAGAGCCAGGCCGGCGAAGATCCAGAAGATTCCTGCGCTGGCGCCGGCACTCCAATAGTTGTTGCCAGTACCGAAAGCATAGATATGTGGGAATACGGCAAAACTCAGAGCCATGGCCCATTGGCCGCGAGTAACGTACAACAACACCTGCAACCTGGATATCGCCAAACCCACCAGGAGTCCGGCGAAAGGGATGGACCATATCAGAAGCCCTAGAAAGAGGCCGGGTTTTACGTGCATTGGCGTGAGGCCGCAGACGGTTGCCGCCCCAAGCAATACAAAGGATATCGACAGCAAAGTGGCGACCAAAGTCTGCAAATTGTTTTTCGCCGAGGCAAAGTAGGAGGCGCAAGCGAATAGCCCAGTGCCGGCAATCAAAAGGATTTTGTTTGACTCTCCCAGATAGAAGTCGTCCAATCTCAGTAATTTTGTGGCCGCGTTGCTGCCTAGAAGGGCGTTGCCTGCTTCGACCCCGCCTTGCAGCCGATGAATGAATCCGAGGGCGGAGCCGTCGATCATTAGCGCGCTGAGGACGAGAAGGATCAGTGCCGTCGTCAGCGATATCGCCAGAAAACGGATGCTCAGCTTGCCGGCCAGCAGCAGGTAAACAACGGCGCACAGGCCAAGCGCCGCAGCTGTTGTGGGCTTTGCCATGAAGGACAGCCAGCCCCCTGCCCCAATCAGGAGCCATCCAGCGATGCTTGTGCCAGAAACTTCTTTTTCGGCCAGCAGTAATCCCGTCGCAGCGATCAGCAAGGCCTGTAGCGCCAGACTGTTGTAATTCGGCGTTGGTAGCCAAAGGGCCAGCACAAGCAGAGAACTTGTGGCTAGCGCTGCGGAGATGATGAGCCGAGGTGCCGGCTCGAGGGGGCATGCTGAAAAGACTGCTTTCAAGAATACGTTGCCTAGCACCCAGGCCAGTGTGAAGGTGATCAGGATGTTGGCCTGTCTCAGTGCGGCAATATTTCCGCTTAGCAGCTCATACAAAGGGTGATAGACAAAGCCAAACTGCGTGGCCGAGACGTTGTAGTTGAACGGATTGGATATCCATACCAGGTAAAACCCCTCATCTGTAAATTCAATGCCGTAGCGACTGAACCAGAGAACCCAGGCAAGTGTGAGTATCGTGCCGAGCACTGAAAACGCCAGAATCACCATCTCGCTGGTCGCGAGTGCCTTTGTTGGGCTGTCGCCGATCGGTGGTTCTGTCATGGGTAACTTTTTCTTTCCTGGGGGATCTTAATCTGTAGGCGCCGCGTATCGTTCGAATGAAAGATGATCGGGAACTTGCTGGGACGGACGACTGCGATGAACCTGCGCTTGGTTTACAATTTCCTGTTCAACAATTGAACGGATCCGGCTCAGGCCTCGTTGTGATGACTCATCAGGAGCTGCCGTATTACCTGTTATGCCAGCTGACCCAAGAGCCGGCGGCCAGTCAGCGCAACCTCGCTGAGCGGTTTGGCGTCAGTCTTGGAAAAGTCAACTATTGTTTGCGTGCGCTGGCTGATAAGGGCCTGGTCAAAGCCAGCAACTTCAAGCGCAGCGACAATAAATTGGCGTATGCCTATGTATTAACCCCTGCAGGTCTGGAAGAGAAGAGCAGGCTGGCCAAGGCCTTTCTGCAGCGCAAGCTGTTCGAATTTGAACTCTTGCAGCAAGAAATCGCGGACTTGCGGCAAGAAGCGGAAAAAGCATGACGAGTAGCGCCCAACACACAACGCCCAGCATCCACGCTATTCGCCCGGTGATCCTTTGCGGCGGTAGCGGTACGCGCTTGTGGCCGCTGTCGCGCAAGGCCTTTCCGAAGCAGTTCATCCCGCTGTTTGGTGAGAAGTCACTGCTGCAACTGACTCTCGAGCGGGTTGCGCCGCTGGCCGGCGGCCTGCCCGAGCCCATTACTTGTGTGGCTTCCGACGACCACCGGTTCCTGGTTGCCGATGCCGCGCAGCATGCCGGCCTGAGCGTCGAGCAAATTCTGGAGCCCGAACCCAAAAATACCGCGGCAGCGATGGCGCTTGCTGCGCTTGCGGCGCCCGCCGAGTCGCTGCTGCTGTTCTGTCCGGCAGACCACCATATTCCCGATGCAGGGGCATTTGCAGAAATGGTCCGCACGGCCCTGCCCGCGGCGCTCGCCGGCCGCTTGGTGACCTTCGGGGTGCAGCCCAATATGCCAAGCACCGCTTATGGCTATATTCAGAAGGGCGCAGCCACGAGCGAGGGGGGATTCCAGGTCGCGCGCTTTGTCGAAAAGCCTGCGCTGGACACGGCTGTCGAATTTCTGGGTAGCGGCCGGTACCTCTGGAATGCCGGGATTTTTCTATCTCGCGCGCAAACCCTGATCGATGCGTTGCAAAGCCACGCGCCCGACATTCTCGAGGCCTGCCGTCAGGCCATGCGGGGCTCCCGGCAGGACGGCCGGTTCACGCGCCCGGATGCCGCCATGTTTGCGGCCTGCCGCAGCCAATCCATCGACTACGCCGTGATGGAGCGAGCGGCTAACGTGGTGGTGTATCCGTTCTGCGGCCTTTGGAGCGATGTCGGCAGCTGGAATGCCGTTGCCGGTCTTGCCCCACCTGATCCCGATGGCAACCGGGCAAGTGGCGAGACGCGTCATGCGCATCATCTGCGCGCGCGGACGACCTATATCCATGCAAGCGGCGACCGCCCTGTGGTGGCGCTTGGCACGGAGGATCTCCTGATCATTGATACGCCTGATGCGTTGCTGGTCGCGCACACCGCAGACGCCGAAGCGGTCAAGGAGGTGGTTGCGCGGCTTGAGGCATTGGATTCGGCCCAGGCGCTTCAGCACAGGCGCGTAGCGAGGCCTTGGGGCTGGTACGACTGCGTTGACGCAGGCGAGCGACACCAGGTCAAGCGCATCACGGTGCGGCCGGGCGCCTCGTTGTCTCTGCAAATGCACCATCACCGCGCCGAGCACTGGGTGGTGGTCAGTGGCACGGCCGAGGTTGTCAACGGCGACAAGGTGATGCTGCTGACCGAGAATCAGAGCACTTATATTCCTGTCGGGCAAAAACACCGGCTAACCAATCCCGGCAAGACGCCGCTCGAACTCATAGAAGTGCAAAGCGGCGCCTATCTCGGCGAAGACGATATTGTCCGCTTTGAGGACACTTATGGAAGACTCGAAAAATAAAATGGCCCAAAAAGTTGCATTGATCACCGGTATTACCGGACAGGATGGCTCCTACCTCGCCGAATTCCTGCTTGAAAAAGGCTACATCGTGCACGGCATTAAACGCCGCGCCAGCCTATTCAACACGGAACGCGTCGACCATCTGTATCAGGACCCGCATGTAGACCACCGTAATTTCGTGTTGCATTACGGCGACCTGTCCGACAGCAGTAACCTTACGCGGATTCTGCAGCAGGTGCAGCCCGACGAGGTTTACAACCTCGGTGCGCAAAGCCATGTGGCGGTGAGCTTCGAGTCGCCCGAGTACACGGCGGATGTTGATGCCATCGGCCCGCTACGCCTGCTCGAAGCGATCCGCATCCTCGGGCTTGAGAAAAAAACGCGTTTTTATCAAGCCAGCACCAGCGAGCTCTATGGCCTCGTCCAGGAAACCCCTCAAAAGGAGAGCACGCCGTTTTATCCGCGCAGCCCTTACGGCGTGGCCAAGCTTTACGCCTATTGGATCACGGTCAATTACCGCGAGGCCTACGGCCTTTATGCATGCAATGGCATCTTGTTCAACCACGAAAGCCCGCGCCGCGGGGAAACCTTTGTCACGCGCAAGATCACGCGCGGCCTGGCTAACATCGCGCTTGGCCTTGAGGGCTGCCTCTTCATGGGAAATATGGACGCTCTTCGCGATTGGGGCCACGCCAAGGACTATGTGCGTATGCAGTGGATGATGCTGCAGCAAGACCAGCCCCAAGACTACGTGATCGCCACGGGTGTGCAATACACAGTGCGGCAGTTCATCGAGAAGGCGGCACTGCAACTCGGCATCACCCTCGCCTTCGAAGGAAAAGGGATCGATGAAAAAGCGGTAGTCAAGGCGGTCACGGGTGACAAGGCGCCGGCCGTCAAGGTCGGTGATGTCATCGTCAAGGTCGATCCACACTACTTTCGACCGGCCGAAGTCGAGACCCTGCTCGGAGATCCTTCCAAGGCAAAGCACGACCTCGGTTGGATTCCCGAGATCACTCTCGATGAGATGGTGCAGGAGATGGTCATGCATGATCTTGCCAATGCGCGCCAGCACGCGTTGCTCAAGCACCATGGTTATGTCGTGCCCGTAAGCAAGGAAAATTGAAAGGATGGACAAGCAAGCCAAGGTCTACGTCGCGGGCCACCGCGGCATGGTTGGTGGCGCCATTGTCCGCGCCTTGGTCGCGCGGGGCCACGACCGGGAGCGGATCATCACGCGCACGCACGCCGAACTCGATCTCGTGTGCCAGCAGAGCGTGTGCGATTTTTTTGCGCGCGAAAAGCCTGATCAGGTATACCTCGCGGCGGCCAGGGTCGGCGGAATCCATGCCAACAATACCTATCCCGCCGAATTCATTTACGACAACCTGATGATTCAGGCCAACGTGATCCAGGCGGCGCATGCGAATGGGGTGCAAAAGCTGCTGTTTCTGGGCTCAAGCTGCATTTATCCAAAGCTCGCGCCTCAACCTATGGCCGAGGACGCGTTGCTGACCGGAAAACTTGAACCGACCAATGAGCCTTATGCGATTGCCAAGATCGCAGGCATCAAGCTGTGCGAAAGTTACTGCCGGCAATATGGCCGTGACTATCGCAGCGTCATGCCGACCAATCTCTATGGCCCGGGCGACAACTACCACCCCGAAAACAGCCATGTGATTCCGGCGCTGATCCGGCGGTTTCACGAGGCCAGGGTTAAAGGTTTGTCGCAAGTCGTGATTTGGGGAACGGGGATGCCCAGGCGCGAATTTCTGTACGTTGACGACATGGCCGCGGCTAGTGTTCATGTGATGGAACTAGACCGGAAGATCTACGCCGAACAAACCCAGCCGATGCAGGCGCACATCAACGTCGGCGCCGGCAGCGATGTCACTATCGCCGGGCTGGCCCGTGCCATTGCCACTATCGTTGGTTATCAGGGCGAGATAACTTTTGACCCAAGCAAGCCTGACGGCGCACCCCGCAAGTGGATGGATTCCGGCCGCCTTAACGGCCTGGGCTGGCATGCGACCATCGGGCTTGAAGAGGGGTTGGCTCTGGCATATGCCGATTTCCAGCGTGTGGAGGGGTTGGCGTGAAAATCACCATCATTGGGACCGGCTATGTCGGCCTTGTTACCGGGGCCTGTCTGGCCGAGCTCGGCAACCAGGTATTTTGCCTTGACGTGGACCAGGCAAAAATTGATATCCTCAATCGCGGCGGCGTTCCGATCCATGAAGCGGGCCTGAAGGAGATCATTGAGCGGAACGTCAGCGCGGGCCGGCTTGTGTTTTCCACCGACGTGGCTGCCAGCGTCTTGCACGGTGTGGTGCAATTCATCGCTGTCGGAACGCCGCCCGATGAGGATGGCAGTGCTGACCTGCAGTATGTACTGGCCGCCGCACGTAGTGTCGGACAGCACATGACGAGCTTCAAGGTTATTGTGAACAAATCCACGGTGCCTGTCGGCACCGGCGACATGGTGACCGCGGCAATTACTGCGGAGCTGGCTGCGCGCGACCTGTCGGATGTGCAATTCTCAATTGTCAGCAATCCGGAATTTCTCAAGGAAGGCGTGGCCGTCGAGGACTTCATGCGCCCCGATCGGGTCGTGCTGGGCGTGGCCCCCGATGCGGCCGGCCAGAGAGCGCTGGCCCTTATGCGCCAGCTGTATGCGCCTTTCAATCGCCATCACGAACGAACCCATGTGATGGACATACGCAGCGCCGAATTGACCAAGTATGCCGCCAACGCCATGCTTGCCACGCGCATCAGCTTCATGAACGATCTTGCCAACCTCGCCGACAAGGTTGGCGCCGATATCGAGTTGGTACGCCAGGGCATAGGCGCAGATCCGCGCATCGGTTATAGCTTTCTATACGCAGGCACCGGCTATGGCGGCAGTTGCTTTCCAAAGGATGTGCAGGCGCTGATCAAGACGGCTGCGCAGAACGGCCAGCAACTGCTGGTTCTTCAGGCCGTGGAAGCGGTCAACAACACTCAAAAGCGCATACTGATCGACAAGATCGTTGCGCGCTTTGGCGAGAACCTGCGCGGCAGAACTTTCGCGCTTTGGGGTTTGGCCTTCAAGCCCAATACGGACGACATGCGTGCGGCGCCGAGCCGGGTGATCATCTGCGAGCTGCTGCGCCGTGGTGCCATGGTGCGGGTGAATGATCCGGTCGCGATGGCCGAAGCCAAACGCAGTCTCGCGCTTGACCTGGCCCGGGAGCCTGAACTTCTGTCTTCGGTCAGTTGGCATGCCCAAGCGATGGATGCCTTGTGCGACGCGGATGCGCTGGTCATTGCTACCGAATGGAAGGCTTACCGCAGCCCCGATTTTTCCGCCATGAAGGCGGCGATGAAGGGAGCTGTCATTTTTGATGGACGTAATCTTTATGAGCCTGCAACCCTACGCGATGTGGGCTTCGAATATACGGGGATCGGCCGCCAGGTGCCGCCGCAATCATGAGTGAATTCAAGGTATTGAATCTCCCAAGCTTCAGTGACGCCCGCGGGGGGCTGACCGTTCTTGAAAAAGCCCTGCCTTTTGAGATCAAGCGCGCTTACTGGATCTACAACGCGACAGGACAGACGCGCGGCGGCCATCGCCACCATCAAGCGCGCCAGGCGCTGGTGGCGGTCAATGGTGAGGTTTCCGTCTATCTGAACGACGGGAAACACCAAACGGATATTGTGTTGAGGTCGCCGGACCAATGCCTGCTGGTTGAGCCTGAGGATTGGCACACCATGACTTTCGGCGAGGACGCCGTCCTGCTGGTTATGGCCTCCCACCTGTTTGATAAAAACGACTACATCGATGAGGCTTACCCATGATCGAGTACGAAAGCCTGGTTAGTTCCAATCAGCAATTTATGGCTGAACTGGAGGCGGCGGCCAGCCGCGTCATCCGCTCGGGCTGGTATGTACTGGGACAGGAAGTCAGCGCTTTTGAGGCCGAATTCGCTCAATATATGGGCGTCAAGCATTGTGTAGGCGTGGCCAACGGCCTTGACGCGTTAATTCTATCGATTGAAGCGCTCGATCTGCCCAGAGGCAGCGACATTCTGGTTGCGTCGAATACCTACATTGCCACCATCTTGGCCGTTCTCCGTGCCGGTCACAAGCCGGTGCTGGTCGAACCTGAGCTTGCTACCTTCAATATGGATCCTGCCCGGCTGGCACGCGCTATGACACCGGGTACTCGCGCCATTTGTGTGACCCATATGTTCGGCAAGAGCTGCCGCATGGACGCCATTGGTGCGTTTGCCCGGGAGCACGGCCTCAAGCTAATTGAGGATTGTGCGCAATCCCATGGAGCCAAACTGCAAGGCCGCATGACCGGCACTTTCGGTGAGGCGGGATGCTTTAGCTTCTACCCCACAAAAAATCTCGGCGCTATTGGGGACGCGGGAGCGGTCGTAACCAATGATGACGGTTTGGCCGACCGCCTGCGTCATTTGCGCAATTACGGTTCCAAGCAGAAGTACGTGAACCGCTACGTTGGCGTCAACTCCCGGCTCGATGAACTGCAGGCGGCGCTGTTGCGAGTCAAATTGCGGTACCTCGACAAGATGACGGAGCACAAGCGCTTACTAGCCGGAACCTATTTTGCAGAGCTGCCGGCCTGGGTGCGGCAACCGGCCCAGCGCCCCGACGAGTTTGATGTGTTTCATATTTACGGCATTCGCCACCCGAGACGTGACGCTCTGCGCCAGTACCTGCTCGATGCAGGCGTGAAGACCGAGGTGCATTACCCAATCCCGCCCCACCGGCAAGAGGCGATGCGCGGCATTCTGGGGGGGGACTATCCGGTTTCGGAAGAGCTCCATGCAACTGAGTTAAGCCTGCCTATCTCGAACGGCCATACGGTGGAAGATATCCGGCGCATCTGTGGAATCTTCGCGGGAGCCCCGGGCGACCTGACTAACACGGTCTGATGCGGACCCAGCCCGCTTTTTTTTCAAATTCTCGGAGTTGTCATGACCACAGAAGCTTTTTTCGGTTTGCCCGCGAAGGTGCAATACTGCAAAAATTGCGTTATATCGAATCAGCGGCCGAGCTCGACGATTGAGTTTGGCAGTGATGCCAAGGAGAAGAAGTCGACGATCGCATTTGCCGATGGGCTCTGCTCGGCCTGCGCGTATGCCTTCGAGAAGGAGGACAGCATCGACTGGAAGGAGCGTGAAGATCGTCTGCGTGAGCTGCTGTCGCGCTTCAAGAAGACCGACGGCAGCTACGACGTGATTGTGCCGGGGAGTGGTGGCAAGGACAGCGCGTTCACCTCGCATGTGCTCAAATACAAGTACGGCATGAACCCGCTAACCGTTACCTGGGCGCCGCATGTCTACACCGACATCGGCTGGCAGAATTTCACGCGCTGGATGCATGTGGGCGGCCTCGACAATATGCTCTACACGCCCAATGGGCGTTTGCACCGACTGTTGACGCGACTGGCTTTCCTGAATCTGCTGCACCCGTTCCAGCCCTTCATCGTCGGGCAGCGCATCATCGGCCCGGCGATTGCCGCCAAATTCGGTGTCAAGCTCGTGATGTATGGGGAGAATCAGGCCGAGTACGGCAATGCTGTTAGCGACAACCAGCGCCCGACGATGGATCCAGCGTTCTATTCGACCGGTGACCCGCTCGACATGAAGTTCGGCGGAGTGACCATGCGTGACATTATTGTCGAGCACGGTTTCACGCTCGGCGACTTTGCGCCGTATATTCCGCCTTCACGCGAGTTGCTTGAGTCGCGTGAGGTCGAGGTGCATTACCTGGGTTATTACCTCAAGTGGGACCCTCAGGAATGCTATTACTATGCTGTCGAGCACACAGGGTTCGAGGCGAACCCTGAGCGCACCGAGGGCACTTACTCGAAATACAGCAGTATTGATGACCGTATTGACCCATTCCACTACTTCACGACTCTGATCAAGTTTGGCTTGGGGCGTGCCTCCTACGACGCGGCACAGGAGATTCGCAACGGCAAGATTACGCGTGAGGAGGGCGTGAACCTCGTCCGCAAGTTCGATCATGAGTTTCCGGCCAAGTATTTTCAAGAGTTCCTTGAGTACATCGACATTTCCGAAGAGCAGTTCTGGCAGACCGTTGATCGTTACCGCTCGCCGCACCTCTGGGAAAAGACGGATGGCCAGTGGAAACCCAAACATCTAGTGAGTTAAAGGGATAGCCATGCAACAGTTTGAAGTGTTCGGCCGCAAGGTCGGCGCCAAGTATCCGCCACTGGTCATCGCCGAGATCGGTATCAATCACGAGGGCAGCCTGCAGAAGGCGATTCAGATGGTTGATGACGCCAAGAGGGCCGGCTGTGAGTGCGTCAAGTTCCAGTACCACGTCATCGAAGACGAGATGATCCCGAACGACGTGATTCCCGGCAATGCCAAGGAGTCGATCTGGGACATCATGAGCCGCTGCGCACTTTCCGATGCTGAGGAGAGGCAGCTCAAGCAGTATGTCGAGAAGGCAGGCCTGATCTACCTCAGCACCCCGTTCTCGCGGGCCGCATCGGACCGCCTGCACGACCTGCAGGTGGGGTGGTACAAGATCGGTTCGGGAGAATGCAATAACTATCCGCTAATCCGGCATGTGGCCGGATTCGGCAAGCCGGTGATCCTGAGTACAGGCATGAACGACATAGCTTCGATTCGCCCCGGCGTCGAGATCTTTCGAGAGCACAATGTGCCGTTCGCGCTATTGCACTGCACATCGATGTACCCGACGCCGTATGACAAGGTTCGCCTTGGCGGCATTGGTGAGCTGGCCGAGGCGTTTCCCGATGCCGTAATTGGTTTGAGCGATCATTCGCTTGGCAACTACACCTGCTTCGCTGCGGTCGCGCTTGGTGCTTCCATTCTCGAGAAGCATTTCACCTCGGACATGAGCTGGCCTGGTCCCGATATTCCGATCTCAATCGACCCTGCCGGGTTGGCCGACCTGGTCGATGGTAGCCGTGCCGTTTACGCTGCGATGGGCGGTGGTAAGACAATTCTTGCCGAAGAGCAGCCGACAATTGACTTCGCTTATGCATGCGTCGTGAGTATCAAGCCCATAGCGGCAGGCGAGGCGTTTACAGCCGACAACATCTGGGTCAAACGCCCAGGTACCGGTGAGATCAAGGCAAGGGACTTCGAAGGGCTGTTCGGCAAGCGCGCGGCGCGCGCTATTGCCGTCAATACCCAGGTCGCATGGGCCGATGTCGGCTAAAGCGCTCATGGAAATTCAAGGCAGGAAGAAGCTGAGGGTACTTCACTTGGCGAGCTTCGCCGGGAATATAGGTGACCTTGCCAACCATGCCGGCGCGCGCCTCATGTTCAGCCGACATCTGGATTTCGATCTCGAATTCAGCGATCTCGAGATACGTGAGTTCTACTGGAAGCTGCGCAGTTTTGACGACGCTTTCATCGATTGGGCTAATGGGTTCGACCTGCTGCTAATCGGTGGCGGCAACTACTTTGAACTCTGGGTTGAGCGTTCCGCCACCGGCACTTCGATCGACATCTCATCGGAGCGCATGGCTCGTCTGACGGTGTCGACTGTCTTCTATTCGCTCGGCGTCGACACCGGTCAAGGTTACACACAGGAATCAGCTGCGCGGTTTTGCGGCTTTCTCGCCAACGCGCTTGATCGTGACATGTTCGTCTGCGTGCGCAACGACGGTTCGACTCGCGCGCTGCACGAGGTCGCCGGCGCCACCCTGGCTCAACGGGTGCCAATGATGCCTGATGGTGGCTTCTTCTCGTCCGATGCCATCGCACTGACTCAGCCAGCCGCCTCGCTGCGGCTGGCTGTGGGGATCAATATTGCTGGTGACATGCTTGATCGCAGGTTTGATCAGGGCCAGTCGCCTGCTGAGTTTCTGGCTGGTTTCGCCGACTTCTGCGTGCGCTTGCTTGAGGCGCGCCCTGACGTCGATATCCGGCTGGTGCCGCATATTTGGCGGGATGTTGCCCTGATCGCCGAGCTTCTACCTCTTATTCCCGATAAATACCTGCGCCGTCGCGTGGTCGTCGCTGAACTTCACCCAACAGTAGCTGGCCTGCCCGGTTTCATGCGCAGCTATGCCGATTGCGCGGTTGTACTCGGCATGCGTTTTCACGCGAATGTATGTCCAATCAGTCTTGGCAGGCCGACGCGCGGTCTGTTTTGCTACCCCCAGGTGGAAAAACTCTATGCGGAGCTGGGCTTGCCTGAGCGGATCTGCGACGTCCGGAGCGCTGGATTCGCTGACCGGCTATTGACCGATACGCTGGCCGATCTTGAGCGCCTGCCCGAGATTCGCGAACAATACCGTGAACTCAATTTGCAGTTGAATCAGTGCGCGCGCACGGTCCTGGCCTCGATGAACCATTGGCTGCACGCACGCCATCCCGTCTGAGACGATGAAGATTCTGTTTTTTACGCCGCACGCAGCGCTCTGGGTGCACACGGTGCCGGAGGCTTATCTCGCACGTGCATTGGCAAGCGAAGGCTTTGAGGTCGAGTACCTGAGCTGTGAGCGCGCTCAGAATTATTGTGCCTGCATGACCTCGCGGCGGCTCGAGCCCGGCTGCACGCCGGAACAATCCGCAGCGATCTGCGACTTCTGCGAACTCAGCAGCAAAAGCCTGCAGCGCAGTTACAGGCTACCGAGCGCCTCGCTGGCGCAATATCTCCGACCCGAAGACACTGCCGAGTGTAAAACCATCGCTGAGTCGGCAGTCGCAGACCGCTCGCTCGACACTGAGTATCTCGGTGTGAAGGTGGGCAGGATTGCGCTCTATGAGTTCACGTTGTTCCACAAGAAAATGTCGACCAATTTGACCGACGACCAGTGGTACGAGTACGGCACCTATGTCGAGAACGCGTTGATCACCCTGATCGCGTTCTCGCGCCATATTTCAGTGTCACGGCCCGATGTCGTCACGACCTTCAGCCCCCAATACTCTAACCTCAATAGCTGCATGCAATACGCGCTGACTCAGGGTATTCGCACGTTATTCATGGAGAGCGGAACTAACCTGAGCCATCGCCTTGGTACCATGCGTGTGTGGGATTGGGGTGTGCACCGTTTGGTCAATCCCGCACTACGCTATTGGGGTGAGAGCGCACACAATCCGGTCACTTCGGCCTCTGCGGGCGCCGTTGTCGATCATTTCCGGCAGTTGCTCAGTGGCCAGCATTTCGCGGTGTTTTCCTCGGCCTATTCCGGGACACATAGCATCCGTGAGCTCTGGGGTATCCAGCCTCAACAGAAAATCGCGCTAATGACGCTGAGCAGCTACGACGAAGCCTATGCAGCGCTCCTGATCGACGGGTTCCCCGAGGAAAAAGTCTTCAGCAGCGTATTTCGCACGCAGGCGCAATGGATTGCTGCGACGATTGAATGGGCCAAAAGCCAGCCGGACATTTTTTTTGTAGTACGCGTGCACCCCCGAGACTTTCCGAACAAACGCGAGTCACTGCGTTCGGAGCAGTCGTTTGCGCTCGAAGCGTTGCTGCAGAATGTGCCCAAAAATGTGCATGTGAACTGGCCTTCGGAGGGCCTGTCGCTCTACGCGCTGCTCGAGGACACAGACGCCGTTCTGACCGGGTGGTCAGTCACTGCAATGGAGGCACTGATACTCGGTATCCCGGTCGTCACCTACGACCGCAAGTTACCCTCCTATCCCTCCGACGTCATGTGGACTGGCAGCAGTGAGACCGAGTATCGCGACAACGTGCTTGGGGCGTTAAGCGCCGGTTGGAACATCTCGAATGTGCGTAATGGTTTCCGCTGGCTGGCCTATAACTTTGTCGAATCTACGGTGACGGTCTCGCGCAGTTTCGGTAACCACGAGCTCGCAGACCGTCCGCGCGCGCAACGCCTGTGGCGCCGATTCAAAGATGGCCTGCCAGTGATAGGCCAACCACTGGACCTGCTGGGGTGGACCGGCGCCCGCGCCGGCGCCAAAGTCGTCGCCGCCATGTTGACTGCAGGCTATGACGCGATCGCGCCGGCCAAGGCCGCGTTGCGAATCAAAGAACCGCTGGCCGACGATAGCGAGGTCATCGACGCGGCGCTGTCGGAGCTGTACGGGTTGCTGTACGCTGATTCCACGCTGCCAGAGGTAAAGCCCGGGCTGGCTAAAAACATTCGCGAGCACTTGGCTCGAGCAAGGTCAACATGAGTCGCAAGATTCTTTTCATTACCGGTACGCGCGCCGATTTCGGCAAACTCAAGGCGCTAATTCAGGCGGTCGAATCGGGCAATGGTTTCGAGGCCTGCGTGTTCATTACCGGTATGCATACCCTGTCGCGCTATGGCTATACGGTCGACGAGGTTTATCGCTCACTGTCCGAGCACCGTCTGCGCGACGGTACGCGTAGCGTCTATGTGTTTCACAACCAGGTTCAGGGCGAGCCGATGGAGCGGGTGCTGGCTAATACGATAGACGGCCTGTCGCGCTATGTCACCGAATTCAGGCCAGACCTAATCGTGGTGCATGGGGATCGGGTCGAAGCGCTGGCAGGGGCCATCGTCGGGGCACTACGCAATATTCTGGTCGCGCATGTGGAAGGTGGCGAGGTTTCGGGTACGGTCGACGAACTGATACGCCATGCTGTGACGAAAATGTCGCATATTCATTTCGTTGCCAATGACCAGGCTTCGCGGCGATTGCTGCAGCTCGGCGAGCGCCCTGACGCGGTGCACGTAATAGGCTCCCCCGATGTTGATCTAATGATGTCGCCGACTTTGCCCACGCTCGGTGAAGTCAAGCGTTACTACGATATTCCCTACGCCGAATACGGCGTGCTGATCTTCCATCCCGTGACCACCGATCTGGCCGATACCGAGTCCTCAGCGGCAGCCATTGTTGACGCGATGCTCGAGAGTGGGCGCGACTACGTCGTCATCTACCCGAACAATGATGAAGGTTGTGAGCTTATTTTTGCGCAGTACAAACGGCTCGAAGGCAACCCGCGCTTCAAACAAATCCCTTCTATGCGAGTCGAGTATTTCCTGATTTTGCTTAAACACGCTAGGTTCCTGCTGGGAAATTCGAGCGCGGGCATTCGCGAGTGCCCGGTCTTTGGCGTGCCTGCGATCAACGTGTCGAGCCGTCAGACTGGCCGAGCCTCTTCGGATTGCATTGTGCATGTGGCGGGCAAATCCGACGCCATCGGTGGGGCGATTGCGGCCAGCTGGAGCCATGAGGCGCAGCACACGCCAGATCTTCACTTTGGCCAGGGCAATAGCGCCGAGTTGTTCATGCGCGCACTCGCAAGTGAGAGTTTTTGGTTGGCCTCGACGCAGAAATTATTTATTGACATTTGAGGCAACCAATAGCCGCGCAAGCTGGAGGTCGAACGCCGTGTCGATGTCGATCGAGTGTGATCGCGGCATCACGTAGGCGCGTGTGCCTTTGGGCATAAACCCGTTCTCCGCGCGAAACGCTTCGATGCTGATGACATAGATCGCGCCGTTGAGGCGGTGATAGGTTCCAAGGTCTTGGCTGCGCAGGCCGCGGTACTGCGGCGGCACAAAATCGTCCATCAACAAGTCGGGGCCGATCTTGCCGATCCACGGCGGCGGGCATTCGGCTTCGCAGACCGAAACCACGGCTGGCGCGCCGCTGGTCTGATGCAGCGCGATCGCGCCGGAAATGTCTGCGGCCGTGCGCAGCGGTGAGGTGGGCTGCAACAACACGATGCCGGCGTAGTGTTCGACCTCGGCACCGAGATCGTCGAGCACCTCGTGAACCACGCTGGCACTCGAGGCATTGTCGGCCGCTGAAGCTGGCCGCCGGAGTGACGGGCAGCGAGCGCCAGCTGCCCGCGCGATCGCTTGGTAGACAGTGGAGTCGGTCGAGACAATGACGCTGGCCACCTCCGGGCAATCCAGGCCGGCCTGCACCGACCAGGCCAATAGTGGCCGGCCTCCGAGGTCGGCAATATTCTTGTCGGGCAAACGCTTGCTGCCGGCGCGCGCCGTCACCAGCGCAAGGTAAGCGGTGGGCACTGCGTTCATACCCTCACAGCTGCGAAATTGCGTAGTAACTGCAGTCCGGCTTCGCCGCTCTTCTCGGGGTGAAATTGCGTCCCGAACAGCTGGCCTTGTTCAATTACGGCGACCAGTTCGGTGCCGCCGTAAGATGCGGTGGCCGTCGTGAAGCGTGAATCAGGCATGACTGCATAGCTGTGCACAAAGTAAAAAAACTCGCCCTCGATTCCGCGCATGAGACGCGAAGGTTTGGTACTGCTCGAGCGGGAGTGTACGGCGGACCAGCCAATGTGAGGTAGCCGCGCCGAAGTCTCGATGCGGTGTACATCGAGGGGGAAAAAGTTCAATCCCGCATGGTCGCCTTGCTCGTCGCTAAAGCGCATCAGCAGTTCGAAACCGAGGCAGATGCCGAGCATCGGCTTGCCTTGGTCAAACGCTTTGACCAGGGCAGGGCGAAGGCCGTATTCGTCAATGCGTCGCATGCCCTCACCGAACGCGCCAACGCCCGGCAGCACCAGGGCGTCGGCCTCAGCGATCTCGCCGGCGTCGCGCGTGAGCTTGGCCGGAATCCCGAGAAAATCGAAGGCGTTCAGGACACTACGAACGTTGCCGATACCATAATCAACAATTGCCAGCATGAGCGCTTCTCCTTCTCAACGAGGTCCGCGGCAACACCGCCTTGATGTCGTCGACGCTGAGGATGCCGTAATGCAACAGCGAGGCTATCGCAACCCCCTGCAGTTGGGTTTTGGCTTCGAGTTCGGTGAGATGGCGCAGCGAGCCTGCACCGCCACTGGCAATCACCGGTACACTGGTTGCAGACTCGACGAGGCGGCACAATTCGATGTCGAAGCCGCGTTTGGTGCCTTCCTGGTCAACCGACGTAATCAGCAGTTCGCCGACGCCCCGCTCCTGCAATTCCCTGGCCCACGACACGACGTCGCGACCGGTCGGCTCTCTGCCGTTACTGATGTAAGCCTCCCAGCCGCCCGGCTTGCGCTTGGCCTCGATCGATCCCACCAGGCATTGGCTGCCGTAGACCTGGGCGATCTGTTCTGCCAGTAGTGGGTCGCGCACCAGCGCCGTGTTGACGGCGACTTTGTCGGCGCCCGATGACAGCGCGCGCTCCACGTCAGACAGGCTGCGTATGCCGCCACCCATCGTGATAGGGACGAAGACGTGACGGCAGGCTTCGGCGATGGTCTCGAACAGGTTGCTGCGCTCGTAAAGGCTGGCTACCGAATCCATGAAAATGATCTCGTCGATACCGCCGGCGTAATAGGTTTTGGCAATCTCGATCGGTTCGCCGATCCGGCGTTGACCCTCGAGATGAATTCCTTTGATGACGGCTCCGTTCTTGACGTCAAGGCGCGCGATGATTCTGAGCATGTCGATGGGTCCGAAGGCCGCCCGGCGGGCGTCGCCAACGGGCTGGTGGGTTCAAAAGAGCTACGCTGTAGTATATTTCCAAGCTTAGCTGGGGACTCCGGTCGGTTGTCTCAGGGCGCTTGGTGTCTGCATTGTGCATCCTCTTCCGAATCTACCTTCACCGCAAAATTCATTGACCTACCTCGCCTCCGTGCGAGGTTGGGCTGCGTCGGTCGTGCTGTTCTCGCATATCGTGCAGATCTTCTGGCTGCCGTTCTGGGGACTCGACTCATGGCAGCACAGGTTCTCTTCGGTAGCAAGCGAGTATGCCGTCATCGTTTTTTTCCTTCTCAGCGGTTTCTTGATCGCACATTCGATCGAGCAGAATCGGCGTCGAAACGGGCGTGTGCGATTGTTCGATTTTCTGGCTGCGCGCTTTGCGCGGATCTACCCCCCGTTCGCTTTTGCGGTGCTGGTTTGTGTGTTGGTCTACGCGTTGCTCGCGGCGTTCTCGCTACCGGGCTATGCGAGTGACCTCAAGTGGCCATCCGACCTTTATCATGTGCGTGATCGCATCACGCTGACTTCGGGTGAAATTGTCCGGGCGCTGCGGTTGCAGGCCGGCCTGCTGACGATCAACGGACCGCTTTGGAGCCTCTACATTGAGATCAGGCTCTACCTGCTGTTTGGTTTTGGTTATTGCTTTCTGATGGCGCCGCGCCGAGCGGCGTTAATTGGCGTGCTGTTCTGCCTGACCGCCTATTACAGCCTGCGAGACAGCCCCGAATTTGTGCGGTATGCGGGCTTCTGGTTTGCCGGTTGCTGTGCCTATTACTTGCGGGGCTGCAGAATATCTGGTGACCAGCGGCGCCAAGCGTTGCCGCGGTTGGCGATTGTGGCTGGCGCTGTGGTGGTTTGTCTGGTTGTACAGCATGCGGTTCCGGCTCTGAAGACCAGTGGTGGAAGCGCTGGTGTCTGGCTTGATTTCCCCATTGTGGTCGCGCTGGCGGCCGCGCTCTTCTGGCGTCCGTTTCAGCTGCCGCTCGGGCGATGGCTGGCTTCGTGGTCATACAGCTTGTATGTGGTGCATTTCCCTCTGCTGTTGCTCTGTCAGGCGCTGTTGATACGCTCGGGCAACGACTCAACGTTAGCTGTTGGCCTTGCCAGCATAGCGGCGCTGCTCGTCGCGTTCGGTGTGGGCCGGCTAGGTGGAGTGCTCGAGGCGCGCAAGGAGTTTGTGCAGTCAATACTGGTGCGTTCCGGCGAGTACATTTCTCAGCGCTTCACTAAGAGCCTTGGGAAAAATGGTATCTGAGCTTTCGAGCGGAACGAAGGCATACACGTGAAGTGCGGCGTATGACCGTCGACATCGCTCGTGTCCCTAATTCGGGCGCCGATATCGTACGGCTGTTCCGTGAGCTGCTTGGAGTGGGGCAGGGCGTCGCTGTGTTGGTGTCCGCTCTGCTGGTGTCGGCCATCGAGCTAGTGGGCCTTGCGCTGATCTTCCCATTCATCAAGCTTGTGACTGATCTCGCTTTTTTCTCGTCGATCAGCACCTATTTGCGGCGCTTTGCAGACCTGCCGTGGCTGGTCGACCAGCGAACCGTTGTGCTGGTGGCTGGTACGCTGCTGCTGGTTTTTTATGTCGCCAAAGGCTTGGTGCACACTGCGCTAATCCGTTACCAGGCTCAGGTGGCAGCGCGCATCAATTCACGGGCAAGCCAGGGCTTGATCGATACCGCATTGCAAGCCAGATACCAATTGTTTCTGCGCCACGGCGGTGTCAAGATTGCGGGTGTTTCTTACTCGAATACGACGCATGCGGCTCTGCTTTTTCAGGCCGTGATCGCGGGTTGTAATGAGCTGATCCTGATTGGTTCAGTATTCCTAGCCGCATTTGTTTTTGCGCCGCTTGTGACGTTGTCCTTGCTGTCCATGATCGGGGTGGTTGCTTCGATATTTTTCATTCCTTTTTCACGGCGTATTTCGCGCATTGGCAGGGAAACCCAGGCGCTCGATCTGTCGCGCCACCGCTTTGTTTTCGCGATGGCGAGCGCCATCAAGGACATCAAGATCATGGGTTTGGAGCCGTCATTCATGGCGCGCAACCGGCTGGTCGTCGATCAGCACGTGGCGCTGGCGGCAAGCTATCAATCGATCTCCGCAGGTTTGCGCATCGCCGTCGAGGTGCTGCTCGCCTGTGGCGTCGTCGGAGTTTGCATGTGGCTGGGCTACTCCGGCCACAACCTGCTGGAACTCGCACCCCTGCTCGGCATGGTTGCCATGGTCGCTGTACGGGTTGGCCCCGCCCTCTCGCGTCTGATGGGTGCATACAACGGTTTTCGCTATTCGCTGCCGTTTATCGAAGGCTTGCTTGAGATGCGCGCCGAGGTGGCGCGGTACCCGCAGGTCCGGCGCGATCAACCCGTCAACCTGCCGGGCGCTTATGCAGCAAGTGGGCTCAGCTTTGCCTATGAAGAGCATCTGGTGCTCGATCAGGTCTCACTGGAGATTCCACGCGGGGCCGTCGTCGGTGTCGTTGGGCCTTCGGGCTCTGGCAAGTCCACCTTGCTCGACTTGCTGGCGGGATTGCAGCCGCCGAGCGCCGGGGGATTTTCCGTTGACGGCACGGCTTTCAGCCCGTTCGAAAGCCGTGAGTTCAGCCAGAAGGTGGGCTATGTCCAGCAAACCATCGCGCTGCTTGATGCGAGCCTGAGCTTCAATATCTGCCTTGAGGACCATCCCGATCCGCAGCGACTGCGTGATGCCATGCGCAAGGCCCATCTCGACGAATTTGTTGCAGGCTTGAAAAATGGCGTGGATACGCTGCTCGGCGAAGGTGGGCAGGGCGTTTCAGGTGGGCAGCGCCAGCGTATCGGTATAGCGCGCGCACTCTATCGGGCGCCTGACCTGTTGATTCTCGACGAGATCACGAGCGCACTCGATCCCGAGACCGAGCGCCATGTGATGCGCGAACTGTTGGAGTTGCGGGGTGAGACTTCGATCCTGATTGTGACCCACCGCATGGCCACCGTCGCCGAGGCTGACATCGTTTACGAACTTGACGGCGGTAAGCTCACCAGAACCACCCGACGCGCACAGGGCTTGTAGCTCGCTCTGCAGCTCAGCCCTGCTGATAAAATGCTGCTAATGTGATCGGCAGACTGATAGGTCGGGAGTTTAACTGTCGCCGTCTTCTTTATGCCAGTCCCTCGTCATCCGCGTCGCGGCGGTTTATCCGGCTGCCGATCTCGGGAAAATCATTGCGTTTTGCATATATCGCCCGGGGCTATGGTTTGAATCCGGGAATGGGCATTTGGAAAGCATCAAAACTATGAAGAATTGGCGTACCCGGCTACGTAGCCTGGTTGGGCGCGACCCGAATATGGCCCCGCGGCTCTGCTATTCGCAGGACGGCGAAGACCTGTTTCTTGACCGGTTGATCGATGGAGCGCCGACGGGCTTTTATATTGACGTCGGCGCGCACCATCCGGTGCGCTTTTCCAATACTTACATGTTCTATCTGCGCGGCTGGCGAGGTATTAATATCGATGCCCAGCCTGGGTCGATGGACCCGTTTCGCCGACTGCGCCCACGCGATATCAACCTCGAGTGCGGCGTCGGTGCGGCCGCTGGCATATTGCCTTACTACCAATTTAACGAGCCGGCTCTCAACACCTTTGATCGGGCCGAGGCTGAGCTAAAGGACACGCCGCCTTATCGCATCGTTGACCGCATCGAGGTCGCCATGCGTCGGCTCGACGCGTTGCTCGATGAGCATCTGCCGGCCGGGCAGGCAATCGATTTTCTGACGGTCGACGTGGAAGGCAAGGATCTCGAGGTGCTCGAGTCGAACAATTGGCAGCGCTACCGGCCGCGACTTGTCCTGGCGGAGACCCTGCGCACCGAATTGCTCAATCTTTCCGCGTGTCCGTTAGTGCGATTCCTCGCAGAACAGGGTTATCGGCCGACTGGAAAGACCTACAACACCACGTTTTTCGAACGGATCGAGCCATGAGCGCGAACCCCGTTTGTCCCGTATGTGAGGGTCTCGAATTCGCCTTTTTACGCGACGCCTTCGACGATCGCTATGGCCATCCCGGACAATTCAGCCTGCAGCGTTGCACTGGTTGTGGGCATGTGATGACGTTGCCGTTGTTGCGGGAGCGGGACTTGCCCGAACTTTACGGCAACTATTACCCACGCAAGAATATCTCTGCGACCGATGTTGCGAACGCCGCCACCGGGGTCGCCTCTCCGGCCGCAGCCCTCGGCCGCTGGTTTGCCGGCACCGATAATCAAGGGCAGTATGGTGTGAGACCGGGCGAGCGCATGCTTGACCTAGGCTGCGGTAGCGGGCTCTCACTACTCGAAGCTCACGCGCTCGGCGCCCAGGCGTGGGGCGTCGAGGCCGATCCGAATGTCAGGCGCATCGCGGACGCATTGCGCCTGAATGTGCACCAAGGCAGCTTGCACGACATGCCGTTCCCCGGCCTCCTGTTTGACCTGGTGGTACTCAATCAGGTTATCGAACACATTCCCGAGCCGGACAAAACCTTGTCACTGATTGCTTCGCGCCTGGCGCCCGGGGGGCGAGTGGTGCTGGTGTTTCCGAACACACGGTCGTTATGGTGTCGCCTGTCGGGGGCGCGCTGGATCAATTGGCATATTCCGTATCACCTTCATCATTTCGACCTCAATACCTTTAGTCGCATGGCGCGGCGCTGTGGATATCGGACCGTACGCTCGCGTACTGTCACACCCAACATATGGACTGTGCTGCAGTTGCGCGCGATGCGCGCCAGGACCGTGCCGGGGCAGCCTTCGTCGCTCTGGGCGGTCGAGCCGACCGATGGCCCGGCGGCCGCCACTCTCCCGGGCGTAGGTGCGGGTTCGCGGAAAAACGTGCGTCGGTTCGCGCTAACTTGTTTGCTGCCGATCGTCGCGGTCTTCAATCGTTGCGTTGATGCTTTGGGTTGGGGCGACAGCCTTATGGTCGAGCTGCGACCGGTGGCCTGACAATGGCTGTCTATGTCATCATGCCGGTCTTCAACCGGCTCGGCATGACACAGGCCATGTTGTCTTGCCTGCGTGAGCAGGTGCTCGATGAGGAATTGATCAAGGTGATCGTCGACGACGGTTCGACCGACGGAACCGGTGTCTGGCTGGCGGCGCAGGATGACCTGACTGTGCTTCACGGCGATGGCGAGCTCTGGTGGGGCGGTGGCATTGACCTCGGCTTGCGTCATGTGTTCAACCTCGCTGGCGCCGGAGATTGGGTGGCGTTTGTCAACAACGACACCTGGTTGCCGCCTGATTTCCTGCAGACATTGCTCGATGCGGCGCGGCGTGCCGCACCGGCCGCGGTCGGCAGCGTGATTCGCGGCATCGACGCGCCGCATGCATTGTTGTCGGTGGGGCCGCGCATTGATGCCTGGCGGCTGCTGGTGGGCGATAAGCTGGAGGATGCCGAGCTGAAGAGCTCGGGTGATATCCGGTCGGTCGATGCGTTAAGCGGGCGTGGCGTTCTTTTCCCGGTCGAGGCCTTGCGGGCTGCCGGCGGCATGCGGCCGACGCGTCTGCCGCACTACTTGGCCGACTACGAATTGTCGCTGCGCGTAAGATCTGCCGGCTGGGCGTTGCTGGTCAGCATGCGGGCCGCAGTTTATTCCGCGGAGGAGTATGGCAACGCCTATCGTGCGCCGGCCCTCAAAGACCGGTTATTCTCCAGGCGTTCGCCGACCTATTTGCCGGCGCTGGCCAGCTTTTGGTGGGAAGCCAGCAATTGGCGACAAAAGATTACCTTACCGTTTCGGATTCTCGCTTTTACGCTTTATCCACCCTTGCGGAAAAAAAATGAAGATCGTAGTCGTTGATACTTACTACGCGGCTTTCCTCGCGGCGTTCTACCAAAAGAATCCGCAGTGGAAATCCGCCGCGTATCTCGCGCAGCGTGAAGCGTTGCTTGCGCAGTGTTTCGGCACGTCGGATTACTACTCGCGCCACCTAAATCAACTGGGCTTTGAGGCGCAGGACCTGATCGTCAACTGTGCGCCGATGCAGACGGCCTGGGCCCGCGAAAACGGGGTAACGTACAGTGCGCTCGCGCTACAGGTGCCACACCGGTTTTTCCGGCTGCCGTTATTGGGCCCCCGATTGGCCGCCTTGCCGGGATTGGCTGAAATCGCGCTGGCACAGTTGCGCGCTATTCAGCCGGACGTCCTGTATTGCCAGGATCTGAGTTTTTTCACACCTGAGGTGCTGGCCTCGCTGCGGCCGCACGTGAAGTTGGTAGTCGGGCAGATCGCGTGTCCGCTGCCGCCTGAGTCTTTCCTTAAAGGTTACGACTTGATCCTGACCTCGTTTCCCCACTTCGTGCCGCGCCTGAAGGCGCTCGGCGTAGCCTCCGAGTATTTTCGGATTGGGTTTGACGCGCGCGTGCTCGAAAAGCTCGGTGAGGTGAGGAAAGATGTCGACGTGAGTTTTGTCGGTGGCATAAGCCGACACCACGGCAAGGCCATTCCTGTGCTCGAATATCTCGCAAAAAATACGCCAATGCAGTTCTTTGGCTATGGGGCGGACAGCCTCGATCACGGTTCACCCATTGTGGAGCGCCATCACGGCGAGGTTTGGGGCTTGGACATGTACCGCGCGCTCGCGCGCAGCAAAATCACCCTGAATCGGCACATCAACGTTGCTGAAAATAATGCCAATAATATGCGGCTCTACGAAGCCACTGGAGTCGGCTCGCTGCTGCTTACTGACCGTAAGGACAATCTCGACGAGTTGTTCGAAATTGGTAAGGAGGTCGTTGCCTACTCCAGCCAGGAAGAGGCTGCCGAACTGATACACCACTACCTGGCGCATCCGGAAGAGGCGGACGCGATTGCCAAGGCCGGCCAGGCGCGCACCCTGCGCGATCACACCTATCAGCGGCGCATGGAGGAACTTGGGCTGATTCTCGAGCGTCATCTCTCGGCGAGTGGTTCGTGAGAGCCGCACTGGTATCGGCCTTGAGCCGCTTTCCGCGCGTCAAGGGTGCGCTCAAGCGCGTGCGCGATGCCCTGCTGTCTTCGAAGAGCGTTTCCTCACGCTATGTCGAGATGCGCGGGGACGACATTAACGCTGAGTCGGTCCGCTTGCGCGATGCATGGCAGAGCGACGATTTGCCTGCGAAGCAGCGCGAACTGGTCGACCGGCAGCTTGCTGACTACCGCAGCGGCAACACAATCGATGTATTCGACGTGATGGTCGAGGCCTTGCGTGAATTGCCCCACGGCGAGGGGGCAATCTCGGTGCTCGAGGTCGGCTGCTCAAGTGGGTTTTACTCCGAAGTATTTGAGATCGCTGGGCTTGACGTCGATTACGTGGGTACCGACTATTCCGATGCGTTTATTGCGTTGGCTCGGCAGAAATATCCGGCTTTGAGGTTCGACGTCGGAGACGCTACGTCATTGCGTTACGAGAACGATGCGTTTGAGGTGGTAATTTCAGGCTGCTGCCTGCTGCATATCCCCGAATACGAGGCGGCTGTCGCCGAGACCGCACGCGTAGCGCGGCGCTACGCGGTATTCCACCGCACGCCCGTCGTGCTCGATCAACCGAACCGATATTTTCGGAAGCTCGCTTACGGCGTGGAAACCGTCGAAATTCATTTCAATGAACCGCAGTTTCTCGCTCTGCTTAGCAGCCACGGACTGGAACTGATGCGGACGTGGACTCTCTCGGAAGACCCGCCGGGCGCGCCTGTTAGCGCTGTACGCAGCTACCTGTGCCGGGTGGTCTGATGCCATGCCGTCAATGCTTAGAAGCTCTGCGGGTCTGTGCGAGAATCGCCCCCACCCGCGCCGGTCTCAGAATGGCGCAATGGCGAGCGGCGCCGGTTCAAGGTAAACGATGACTACCCGATATTTTTGCACGCTGTTCGACAGCAATTACCTTCTCAAGGGCGTGGCGATGCTGCGTTCGCTGTTTGAGCATTGTCCCGGCGCGCAGGTGTACTTGCTCTGTATGGACGAGCAGACTCGTGAAATCATCACGGCATTGAATTTCCAGGCCGTAACTTGCATTTCGCTGGCCGAAGTCGAGGACGCGGAATTGCTGGAGGTCAAAAAAGACCGTTCAGTCGCGGAATACTGCTGGACTCTTTCACCGGTGCTGCCGTCATACGTGATGGCGCGCCATCCGGATATTCCGATGCTGACCTACATCGACGCCGACTTGCTGTTCTATTCGCCGCTCAAGCCGCTGTTCGACGAAATCGGCGATGCCTCTATCGCGATCATTGAGCATCGATTCACGCCGCGGCTGCAGCATCTCGCGGTCAATGGCCGCTTCTGCGTCGAGTGGGTCGGTTTTCGCCGTGATGCCGAAGGCTTGGCCTGCCTGGCGCGCTGGCGTGAGCAATGCGTCGAATGGTGCTATTACCGGCTCGAGAACGAGCGCATGGGCGACCAGAAATACCTCGATGCCTGGCCTGCGCGTTATCCTTCGACTCACGTGCTGAAGCACGCCGGTGCCGGTATTGCGCCGTGGAATTACGCACAATATCAGTTTGGCGTACTTCCCGACGGGACGCCGAGTGTCAATGGTGCACCGCTGGTTTTTTATCACTTCCATCAGTTCCAGTTGCTCGACAATGGCAAGTTCGACCGCCTGTCGGCGTTTTACACCGCGGAATGTCCTGAGCCTCAAGCCATCTACGATGCCTATGAGGTAGCCCTGAAGGCTGCAGTGTCCGAAGTCAGGCAAGTCCGGCCAGGCTTCTGCGCAGGCATGAAGCCGGCCGCAGAGGTGGCCGGGCGACGATGGGTGCAGCGGTTTGTCCCGCGTCCGGTCAAGGACGTTCTGCGGCGTCTGCTGCGCATCTGATGTCATACAGCATTCCTCCGCAGGCCTCCGTCGCCGTCCCGCTCAAGATCAGTATCGTTACGGTCTGCTACAACAGTGCGGCGACGATCACGCGCACACTGCAATCGGTCGCCGCTCAGAACTGGCCGGCGATCGAACACATCGTTGTCGATGGCGCCTCGACGGATGCGACTATGTCGATCATCAACGCCCATCGTAGTTCGCTCGCGGCGGTGATGTCCGAACCTGATCGCGGCGTCTACGACGCGATGAACAAGGGTGTCGCACTGGCCACGGGCGACGTGATTGTGTTCCTGAATGCCGACGATTACTACGTTGACAATGAGGTGATCAGCCGTGTGGCTACGGCGATGCAGGCTGAGCAACTCGATGCGCTTTATGGCGACGTGGCTTTTTTCCGGGCTGGCGAAAGCGGCAAATTGGTCCGCCGCTACAACTCCGGTCAGTTTCGGCCCACCAGGATCGCCTCGGGATGGATGCCGGCTCATCCGGCGCTGTTCGTGCGGCGTGAGCTGTTTGATCGCTTTGGACTGTTCCGCACTGATTACCGTATTGCTGGCGATTTCGAGTTTGTCGCCCGGGTGTTCAAGAACGATGGATTGCGTCATCGACATTGGCCGGAAGTGCTGGTGCTCATGCAGTTGGGTGGATTGAGCACCAGCGGATGGCGTGCGACGCTGCGGTTGAACCGTGAAATCCTGCGTGCTTGCAAGGCCAATGGCATACGCACGAACTGGGTAAAATTGCTGCTGCGTTATCCCAGGAAACTGGTCGACTTCTTCTGATGCGGTGCATTGTTGATTCCGACCCGACATTTCGATGGCCGATCCGCAGGTGCAGCGTCGGTGTGCAGGCGATGCGGTGCCCAGATAGGAATGAGTCCATGATTATGCATGTTCGCGGTCTACTGTTACTGTGTCTGTGCTGGCCGCTGGCTGCGGCGTATGCCCTCGACATCTCGGGTGTGGCGCTCGGCAGCGATCTGGCGCGCGCCGAGGCTATCCTTGCCAGGGCCAACCCTGCTCTGAAGTTCAAGGCCATCCATTCGAAAGACGGTAGCCGGATCGGCCTTGTTGGGCGTGAGGTCGCCACGGGGATTTCCGCGTTCGATGGAAAAGTCGAGGAATTCCTGCGCGACGAGTATCTAGTGGTTGCTGAAAAAACTGGAACAGTCCGTTATGTAGAACGGAACGTCAAAACCACGCGCGACCGCTTGATGAGCCATCTGCAGGTGGTTCAGGCGCTGCGTAGGCAATATGGGGGGCCTTCGAGTCAGTCGTCGCCAAGCGGGCGGCCTGAAGTCTTGATCAACAATATCGTCTGGGAGAACGACACCAGAAGGCGGCGTTATGTTGGTCCGGTAGAGTCCGGACCCTGTGGCATGCCTACGCTTGAGCGGCAGGAGTTCTCCGACGGCGTAATTGAAATGCCAAAAGGTGTCAAGGATGGTTGCGGCACGCTGGTGGTAGCAAAAGTGCCACGCCCTACGGTCGATGGGATATTGATGGTGTTGCCTAAGCCCCTGGGGATATCAATAGAGGGGAAAATCGCGTCCTATTCGGTATTTATTCTCGATGGGGCCGCTTTCACGAAAAGATAATGGCCGGACGCAGCCTGCAAGGGTGCTGGGGTCGCAGAACGACAGCCAATATTTAATTTAACTATGCATAGAAAAATCGCTGTTGTAGGTTTGGGTTACGTGGGGCTGCCGGTGGCGGTTGCCTTCGGAAAATCGCATAGGGTCGTGGGATTCGATGTCAAGCTACGCCGGATCGCCGAGCTGCGCGAAGGCATCGATATCACCGGCGAAGTTGACGCCGGCGAGCTGGCTGCCGCCAATATCACGTACACCAGTCAAATCGAGGACCTCCGGGACTGCGATTTTTTCATCGTCGCCGTTCCTACCCCGGTTGATGCGGGCAATTCACCCGACCTCGGTCCGTTGCTCAGCGCTTCGCGTTCGCTCGGCAAGATTTTGAAGCGGGGCGACATCGTGGTTTATGAATCCACGGTCTATCCGGGAGCGACCGAAGAAGACTGCGTGCCGGCGCTGGTTGCCGAGTCGGGTTTGGCCTTCGGCAAGGACTTTACGGTCGGCTATAGTCCCGAGCGCATAAATCCGGGCGATCGCGAGCACATTTTTACGACGATCCTGAAAATCGTGTCCGGCTCCGATGCGCGGACACTCGACGTCATCGCCGAGGTCTACGGCTCAGTTGTGACCGCAGGCGTGCATCGCGCCAGCAGCATCAAGGTAGCCGAGGCGGCCAAGGTCATCGAAAATACCCAGCGCGATCTCAACATTGCGCTCATGAACGAACTCGCAGTGCTGTTCAAGCGCATGGATATCGACACTCAGGAGGTGCTTGAGGCGGCCGGCAGCAAGTGGAATTTTCTGCCTTTCAAGCCCGGACTGGTCGGTGGGCACTGCATCGGCGTTGATCCCTACTATCTCACTCACAAGGCAGAGAAGCTCGGGTACATCCCGCAGGTTATCCTCGCGGGACGGCGTATCAACGATAACATGGCGCGTTTTGTCGCCGGTAACACCGTGAAGCAGATGATCTTGCAGGGCATCGACGTTGCACATTCACGTATTGGCATATTCGGTATCACCTTCAAGGAAAATTGCCCCGATATTCGAAACTCCAAAGTTGCCGATATCGTGCGTGAACTGCAGGGTTACGGCGCCGAGGTGGTCGTGGTCGATCCGCATGCGGATGCCAGTGACGTGCTCGAAGAGTACGGCTTGCCGTTGAGCCAGCCCGGTAATCTGCCTCCATTCGACGCGCTGGTGTTAGCGGTCGCGCACAGCGAATTTCGGGCTATGCTTCCGGCCGATCTGCGGGCCATGATGCGCGGCGACAAACCTGTGTTGATCGATGTCAAGTGCATCCAGTCGCGCGAGGCGCTCGAATCAGCTGGTTTTAATGTCTGGCGTCTTTGAGGAATTCGACGTGAAAAACGGCATTGTTGACCGCAAACTTCGCTTCGCCTTGGTAGGCTGCGGACGCATCTCCAAGAATCACATAGAAGCGCTCGCCAAACACGCGGCGAATGCAGAGATCGTCGATGTGTGCGATACCAACCCCGCGGCCCTCGCGGCAGTGGGAGAGGTTACCGGCGCGCGTCAGCACAATCAGCTTTCGGCGTTGCTCGCGAGCACCACAGCCGACTGTGTGATCCTGACAACGCCGAGCGGGTTGCACTCGCAGCAGGCCATCGAGGTCGCGGCCGCAGGACTGCACGTGCTGACCGAAAAACCGATGGCTACCCAATGGGCCGACGGCCTGGCGATGGTCAAAGCTTGCGAGAATGCGGGCGTGCGGTTATTCGTCGTCAAGCAGAATCGGCGGAATAGTACGCTGCAGTTGCTTAAGCGCGCGGTAGAAAAAAAACGCTTCGGCCGTATCTACCTGATCGCGCTGAATGTGTTCTGGCAGCGGCCGCAGCAGGGCTATTACGACCAGGCGAAGTGGCGCGGAACCTGGGAAATGGACGGCGGTGCACTTATGAATCAAGCCAGCCACTACGTCGATCTGCTCGAATGGATAGGTGGCCCAATCGAGTCGCTGCACGCATATAGTGCGACGCTGGCTCGCGACATCGAGGCAGAGGACACCGCGGTGGTGAGCGTCAGGTGGCGTAACGGCGCGCTCGGTTCTCTCAACTGTACGATGCTGACCTATCCAAAAAACCTGGAGGGATCGATCACCATCCTGGGCGAAAAGGGCACGGTGCGAATTGGCGGTGTGGCCGTCAACAAGATTGAGGAATGGACATTTGCCGACGCGGACCCCGATGATCAGAATATCCAGGAGGCCAGTTATGCCACGACCTCGGTCTATGGCTTTGGGCATGCTCTTTATTACGACAACGTCGTCAAGGTATTGCGCGGTGAGGCTGAGCCAGAAGTCTCCGGCCGCGACGGGCTGAAGTCGCTTGAAGTGCTGATCGCCGCCTATCGGTCGTCCAGGGATGGTGTACGTATGGGGTTGCCCCTTGAGCTCTAGTGCTGGCCCAGCCTACACCGTGCATCCGAGCGCGATCATTGATGCTGGCGCCCGCATAGGTGCCGGCACGCGTATCTGGCACTGGGTGCATATCAGTGCGGGTGCGCTGATCGGTGAGAATTGTTCTTTCGGTCAGAATGTCTACGTTGGCAACGATGTACGCATCGGCCGGCGCGTCAAAGTACAGAACAATGTGAGCATCTACGATTCGGTGGAAATCGAGGACGATGTTTTTTGCGGACCAAGCATGGTATTTACGAATGTCTATAACCCCCGCTCCGCTGTGACGCGCAGCGGCGAGTATCGCCGTACGCTTGTGCGCAAAGGGGCGACATTGGGTGCTAACTGTACGATCGTCTGCGGCACGACCATCGGGGAGTACGCGTTCGTCGGTGCTGGTGCCGTAGTCAATCGCGAGGTCAAGGCTTATGCACTTATGGCCGGTGTACCAGCCCGTCAGATTGGTTGGATGAGCCGCTATGGTGAAAGGCTTGACCTGCCGCTCCAAGGCGACGCTGAAACGGTCTGTAGCCACACCGGTGAGCGTTATCGTGTGGCTGGTGACATTTGCAGTTGCGACGCACCATGATTCCATTTATTGACCTGAAGGCGCAATACGCTGCGCTCAAACCTGACATCAATGCTCGCATTGCGCGCGTACTCGACCACGGCCAGTACATCATGGGCCCCGAGGTCGCCGAGCTCGAACAGCGGTTGGCCGCATACACCGGCGCGCGCCATTGCATCACAGTCGCTAGCGGTACCGAAGCGCTATTGATCGGCTTGATGGCTCTTGGCATCGGCCGAGGCGACGAAGTCATCACGACCGCCTTCACGTTCGCGGCGACGGCCGAGGTGATCGTGCTGCTCGGTGCGGTGCCGGTATTTGTCGACATTGAACCCGACACTTGCAACATCGACGTAGCCCAGATAGAAGCACACATTACGCCGCGGACAAAAGCCATCATGCCGGTCAGCCTCTATGGCCAGCCGGCCGACATGGACGAGATCAACGCGATTGCAGCGCGCCACGGTGGTCTCGCGGTCATTGAGGATGCGGCGCAGAGTTTTGGGGCAATTTATCGCGGCAAGAAAAGTTCGGCACTTAGCACGATAGGCTGCACCAGCTTTTTTCCGAGCAAGCCGCTCGGCTGTTACGGCGATGGCGGCGCGATCTTTACGAACGACGACACTCTGGCGCAGGCGATGCGCGAGGTCCGCGTGCATGGGCAGAGCCAACGCTACGTACACACCCGGGTAGGTGTCGGCGGCCGCATGGACACGCTGCAATGCGCCATTGTGCTGGCCAAGCTCGACCGCTTCGAGTGGGAGATCGAGCGGCGCCTGGCAATAGGCGCACGCTATAACGAACTGCTTGACCGGCACAGTATCGCCCGCGTCGTGCAGCGAGACGATCGCAGCAGCGTGTTCGCGCAATACACCGTTTTTACAGAGCGCCGCGAGGCGCTGCAACAGCATCTGAGCGCGGCCGGCGTGCCAACCGCCGTGCACTATCCACTACCGCTCAACGAGCAACCAATCTACAGTCAGTTCGATGCGGGCGGGGAAACGCCGGTTTCGCGGGCAAACGCTGCGCGTGTCATGAGTCTGCCGATGAGCCCCGATCTGAGTGCCGCCGACCAGGATCATATCGTCGCTGTGATGTGCGATTTTCTGGCTGCTTGATATGAAAGTCGCGATCGTCGTCGAAACCTTCGCCCGCGACATGGGCTATATCAACAATACCTTCCCAAAGTACCTCGCGCGGGCCGGCGTCGACGTGCACGTGGTGACGACCGATCTGTCGCCCTATCACCAACTTGGATCCGCTGTTCAGGTGTTCGGAAGAGCTTTCGCCGAGCGCAATCTCAACGAGCCGGACTCTTGCGAGCGGCTCGATGGCTATACGTTGCACACGCTGCCGCACCGCAATGTGTTTGGCTATCCTCGCGCGGTCGGTCTCGCCGCCAAACTGGCGGCGATAAGCCCCGATATCGTCTGTATCTTTCAGGCCGCCGGGTGGATTCCTCTCGATTGCGCGCGCTTGCAGCGGCGTCTTGGCTACCGGCTGATTGTTGGCAGCCACATGGGCAAGACCGTATTCCGCATGCCGGGAGGCATGTTTTCACCGCGGAGGGTGCGCAGCTTCCTGTTACGCACCTTGCCAGGATGGTTCATCGCTTCGCGCGCCGACGGTTGTGTAGTACCGACCATCGACTGCGCGGAAGTTGTGGCAGACCATTTCGGCATACCGGCCAACATCGTTAGCGTCATGAATCTGCCGGTCGACACAGATTTTTTCTATCCTGACGACGGCCCGCTACGGCCCGCCTTGGCTGCCCCCTCCAATCGAATGGAGATACGCACTTCGCTCGGCATCAGCGAGTCTGATTTCCTCTGCGTCTACTCGGGCAAGTTCACAATCGACAAAAACGCGATTGTGTTGGCGCAGGCGACCGATATTCTGCGCTCTCAGGGGCACGCGGTCAGCGCTTTGTTTATCGGCGCAGGCCCGCAGGAGGAGCTGATACGCGCCAGCAGCTCTGCGATCGTATTGCCGTTCATGCCGGTATCCCGGCTCGGTGATTACTACCGCGCGGCTGATGCAGGTGTCTGGATGAACGAGTCGATTTCCTTTCTCGACGGCGCCAGCTGTGGCTTGCCGTTGATCCTCAGCGACGAGGTCAAGGACATTTCGCACTTGCAGGAGTTCACCAGCATCTTTCGCGCTGGCGACGCCCAGTCGTTGGCGGATCAGATCAAGCTCGTGATGGAGCCGGCGCTGCATTTCGAGCGGCGCACGCTGGCTGCTGAGCTAGCACACCGGCGTTTTTCCGGGCCACGTTATGCGCAGATGCGGATGGACCAGTTCTCTGCATTGCTGCCGGGCGAGCAAAGGGCCGCCTGATGCTGCGCCAGTTTGTCGAGCGTCGGCCGGGACTGAAAAACCTGCTCAAGGCGCTGGCCCGGCCGTTCCGCCAGGAGACCTCCGCGGGTTATTCGGAACTCGATCCAGGCACGCGCGGCGACCGCGCCGCAGCGCTCGCCAGCGCTTGGCAATCCGGGGATATCCCGCAGAAGCAGCGCATCGGCGTTGATCGCTCGCTGGCCAGATACCGCGCTGGCGAAGCCGTTCGCGAGTTTGATGTGCTGGTCGAGTTATTGACGCGACACCCGGCGCAGGCTGGCGGAGCCAGCCCGAGCCTTCTCGAGGTTGGCTGTTCGAGTGGCTATTACTCGGAGGCGCTCGCGCTGCGCGGTGTCAACTGCGTCTATGCCGGTTGCGACTATTCGCCGGAGTTCATCAGCATGGCGCGCCGGCTCTATCCGGCGATCGACTTTCGGATAGAGGACGCCACCGCGCTAGGCTATGCCGACGCGAGTTTCGATATTGTGGTCTCGGGCTGCTGTATCCTGCACATCCCCAACTACGCGGCGGCAATCGCGGAATCCGCCCGAGTGGCGCGACGCCAAGTCGTATTCCATCGCACGCCGGTACTGCAACTTTCACCGACGAAATTTTTTCGCAAGCTGGCCTATGGTGTCGAAACCGTCGAGATTCACTTCAATGAGGAGGAGCTGGTCGCGCTGTTCGCGAAGCACGGGCTCAAGGTCGTTGCGGTATCGGCGATCAACGCCTCATGGCGCGACGGCGATGCGTTCGCCACCAAAACGTATCTCTGCGAGAAGACTTGAGCGAGCGGTCTGATTCGTCCGGCACGGTGCCCATGGCAACGGGCTGGCTGTCGCGCCTGCTGCACAGCAGAGCGCTGCGCGCGATCGGCTTGATGTCGGCAGCGACCGGTGCCGGCCAGTTCGCGATCCTGGCGGCCTTGCCGCTGTTGACGCGCTTGTACAGCCCCGCCGAGTTCGGCCTCTATGCGCTGTTCAGCGCGTTTGTCGGCGTTGCTTCGGTAGGTGCCTGTCTTTGCCTGGACCTGGCGATTGTGCAGAGCCGAAGCGAGCGCGAGGCCGATGAGTTGTGTGAGGCCTGTATCCTGAGCCTTCCCTTGACGGTGACACTGAGCGGTGTATTGCTGGCAGGGCTGATCGCCGTCGGCGCTTTCGGTTATGCGAGCCTGCCCTGGCGGGGCGTTCCCCTGGCGATGGCACTGGTGGCATTGAACGGTATTTATGTCGCGAGCCGCTATCGCCAGCTGCGCGAGCAGCGTTATGGCCTGCTGGCGCGCGTCACCTTGATGCAGAGTGTTGGCCGCGCGTTGGCGCCGCTGGCGTGGTTTCTGCTGCTGCCGAATTGGATCGGCCTGGCGCTGGGCGAGCTGACCGGCCGCTCGCTGGGAGTGCGTGGACTGACGCGCTCACTCGGCTTGTTCGCTGCGGGACACGGCTTCGTAGTGCGGGTCCGGAAGTGGTGGCATGTCGTCAGGCGCGAAAAACAATACACAACGTTGCTGCTCGGGACGGTGCTGGTCGACGCCTGCGCCTCGCTGCTGATTTCACCGCTGCTGGCCGGCTACTATGGCGCCGGCGCCGCCGGTGAGTATTTTCTGGTCGCGAGCATGCTGGTCGCGCCGTCGGCGCTAATCGGTACCGCCGCGGCCGATGTGCTGCATGCGCGCGGAGCGCGGCTGCTGCACGAATCCCCCGGGCGGTTACCGTTCTATCTGGCGCGCGCAGCCGGCCTGCTACTCCTCGCCGGCTGTGCGATCTACGGACCGGTTTACCTGCTTGCGCCCTATGTGTTTCCGATGCTGTTCGGTGAAAAATGGACGTATATTGCGCAGATCGCGCAGGCGATGACGCCGTTCATGATCGTCGCCTTTGCCGCCAGCCCATGCAGCCGGCTGCTGTTGGTGCTAAACCGCAGTGAGCTCAAGGTAATCTCCGATTCGGTTCGCTTGATCGGCACGCCGCTGGTGCTGTGGGCGACCCATCGAATGGGGTTGCCGATCATGCCGGCGGTCTGGTCGCTGATGTGGTTCCTGGCTTTCGCCTACGCGCTGTATCTCGCACTGACCTTCTTTGCCGCCCATCAAGCTCAAAACGATCCGCACCATGCTAACTAAAGCAGATATCCAGGGACGGCTGTTCAACGTGTTTTGCGTCGGACTCTACTTTTATTTCCTGCAGTTGACTTACCGGGCATGGGTCCATCCCTTTTTTGACTACTTTGGTATGGGCTGGTACGAGCCGGGCGCAGGGATCTTGACTTTGACCTGGGTACTCAATCTTTCGGCAGCGTTCTTCATTCCGACCCGCTACGAACGGCCGTCTCAACTTTGTCTGGCGTTGCAGTTTCTCGTTATTTTTGTGCCGGCCACTGTCGTCTGCTTCAGCAGCTCGCTGCCAGTCGTAGAGCCCGGCAAGCTGGTGGCCATGATCGTCGCCATGTACGCGGGGCTTGTCGTTCAAATGGGTGGTAGTTATGCGAGCGCGCGTTTCAGCACTGCACCGGTGGATCCGCAAATTGCACCTGAAGAGATTTTTTGGCTGTTCGGCCTGCTGAGCGTCGCGGTGTTGATCCCGGGGTTTTATGTGCTCGGCGGCATCTTCCAGTTTTCGTCGCTGGAAACGCTGAACTCGCAACGCGACTTGATCGATCAGGTCGGACTGGGCACATTCCTGCGATACGGACTGGTCTGGCAGGCGATGGTATTTTTTCCGATTCTGTTTGCGACCGGCTTGATGTTGCGTGGACGCCGGCGATGGCTCGCGCTAGGCGCCTGTGTGGTTGGCTACATCCTGCTGTTCGGGTTAACGGCCACCAAGACGGTACTGTTTGCGCCGGTCATCATTGTTGGCGTATTTTTTTTCCTCGGCGTGCGCCGGATCCCCTTTTTGGGATTTCTTGCGCTTGTGCTGACTCTCTTGATCTGCGTGCCCTACCTGTTGGCTTGGCTGCAGCTCGATCTTCGATGGCAGGTCAAGTACGTCAACCTTGTGAACTACCGGACCTTGGCGGTGCCGCACCTGCTGTACGTCCAGTACCTCGATTTTTTCGCGGACCATGCGCTGACTTACGGCTCCCACGTCAAGGGCATCAGCAGCCTGATCGGCTATCCCTATGACGAGCAGATACTGAAAATCATCGGGGAGTATTATTATCCGGGCTCAAAGATGAATGCCAATGCGGGCACCTGGGCGCAGGACGGAATTGCGGGTTTTGGTATTCCCGGAATCGTCATGATTTCCTGCGTGCTCTCCGGGGTCATGTTTCTTCTGGACTTCGCGGCCCGCCGCCATGACCCACGGTGGGTCGGAACGAGTCTGGCGATGCTGATGTTGTTCCTCAGTAACGCCTCTCTCTTTACGACTTTGCTGACAGGAGGGCTTGGATTGATCATCATTCTTCTTTGGCTTTCCAGTCCAATTTCCTGGTCTGCGGCGGCATCAAAAAGACAATAATTCCATGCGTGTCCGTGCGAGCAATGATTTCACTGGAAGCCGTTTTGCCTCAAGGCGGTTGCAATGTGTGTCCGCCCCGCTTGCGGGGTGGGGGGACATATGGTTCTTGTAACAGGTGCTACCGGTTTTGTGGGGTCCGCGCTGCTGGCTAGGTTGCAGAGGGACGGGATCGTGGTTCGCGCAGCCGTCCGGAAGCTTGGGCATACGATTTCCCCGGACGTGCAATGCGTGCGGGTGGCAGACCTTGGCCCGGATACCGACTGGGGCCATGCCCTTTCGGGGGTGGAGATCGTGGTGCACGCGGCGGCCCGGGTGCACGTCATGCACGACGGCTTGGCGGATCCACTGAGTGCATATCGCCAGGTGAACGTTGCCGGAACATTGAACCTGGCGCAGCAGGCTGCCAAGGCTGGTGTGCGGCGCTTTGTGTTCCTGAGTTCCGTGAAGGTGAATGGTGAGGCCACGGAACAAGGCTTGCCGTTTTTCGCGGATGGGCTTCCTGCGCCGTGTGATCCTTACGGAGTTTCCAAGCTTGAGGCGGAGCAGGGCCTGCGAAGGGTTGCTGCCGAGACCGGCATGGAGGTCGTCTTTATCAGGCCGCCGCTTGTTTATGGGCCGAATGTAAAAGCCAATTTTTTAACGATGATGCGTTGGCTGGACCGCGGTGTCCCTCTTCCACTGGGAGCGGTGCATAACCAGCGCAGCATGGTCGCACTTGGCAATCTGGTTGATTTGATGGTGGTCTGTCTGTATCACCCTTGCGCAGCCGGCCAAGTCTTTTTGGTTTCGGACGGAGAAGACCTTTCCACGACGCAGCTTTTAAGCCGGCTGGGGGAGGCGTTGGGCCGGCCAGCTCGGCTCATTCCTGTTCCTTCCGGCTGGTTGGAGGCCGGAGCCCGGATAATTGGCAGGCAGGTTGTTGCTCAGCGTTTGCTGGGGTCGCTCCAAGTGGACATTTCAAAGACCCGGACGTTACTTGGGTGGGTGCCGCCAATGAGCGTGGCTGAGGGCTTAAGGCAGACGGCGGATGAGTGGCTTGCCTCCCAGAGGCGGCATTGAGATTCGAATGCAAAAAAAGCGATTGTTTGATGTGGCACTGGTCTTGTGTGCAATGACGGTGCTGGTTTTCCCCGTTCTGGTCATAGGCGTGCTGGTGCGCCTCACGTCCAGAGGCCCCGCTCTTTATTGGTCTGATCGCATCGGCAGGGACAACCGGGTTTTCCGGATGCCCAAGTTCCGCACCATGCGGCTGGGGACTCCCGCAGTCGCCACTCATTTACTGAAGGATGCGGCGTCGCATTTAACGCCCATCGGTTCGTTTCTGCGTAAATCCAGCCTTGATGAGCTCCCTCAACTTTGGAGTATTTTGGTTGGGGACATGAGTTTTGTGGGCCCCAGGCCTGCGCTTTTCAATCAAGATGACCTCATTGCACTGCGCACTGAGCGCGGTGTCCATCAAATCCTGCCAGGGCTTACCGGATGGGCGCAGGTCAACGGGCGGGACGAGATACCCATTACTGACAAGGTCCGGCTGGACGAACACTACCTGCGGCATCAGTCTCTCTGGTTTGATGTTCATATTCTTTGGTTGACCCTGTTAAAAGTACTGTCTCGAGAAAACGTTTCTCATTGACCAGGCGCTCATTGGCCGGGCTGCCGTTGAGATGAAAGGTCTTCGGCTGCCCGATAGTCTGGATAATGCGGGCATGGCAAGAACGTAACAATGGCAGGCAAGATGATGAAACGTGGGTTTTTGGCCGGATATCGGCCAGTGATGGCGGGCCTCCATGCGTAACCGGGTGCTTAGCTGGTCGCGCGTGACAAAGGTGTTGCTGATCATGGCGCTGGACACCGCCATGTCTGTCACAGCCATGTGGATGGCATTTTCGCTGCGGCTGGATACGTGGCACTGGCCCGTTGAGATGCAATGGGTGGCTTATGTTTTGGCGCCTGTCCTGGCTATTCCCGTGTTCATCAGGTTCGGGCTGTACCGCGCCATTTTTCGATACACCGGGCTCGCCGCATTGGTTGCTACAGCGCAGGCGGTAGCGATCTACGGGATTTTGCTCTGCATACTGCTGCAATGGCAACAATGGGCGGGCATTCCCCGTACCATCGGGTTGCTTCAACCACTCATATTTCTGGTGCTTGTGGGCGTCAGCCGTGCACTGGCGCGGTTTTGGCTGTCTAATCCCGGTAAAGTCGCCCGTAATGTCGAAGGTCGCCTGCTGATCTACGGCGCCGGGGCTGCGGGCGTGCAGACTGCCACCGCAATGAGCGTGACGGGCCAATACAAGCTGATTGGTTTTATCGACGACGATGAAACCAAGGTGCGGCGCAGCATCAATGGCGTCCCGGTATTTGGTCCGAACCAGCTGCCGCAACTCGTAAACCAGCACCAGGTAAGCGATATCCTGCTGGCTCTACCCAGTGCGTCGCGGGAGCGTCGCAACACCATCATCGAGAGCCTGCGCGGCCTGCCTGTGCATGTCCGCACGCTGCCCGCCTGGGCCGACCTGGCCAGTGGGCGGGTGACGGTGCGTGATTTTCATGAGCTGGATGTGGAAGACCTGCTCGGCCGCACGCCGGTTCCACCAGCGGTCGACCTGTTAGCGCGCGATCTCACAGGCCAAGTGGTCTTGATTACCGGAGCTGGCGGCAGCATCGGCAGCGAGTTGTGCCGCCAGATCGTGTTGCAGCAGCCGCGTCAAATTCTTCTGGTCGAGCACAGCGAATATGGCCTTTACGCCATTCACCAAGAGCTGCAGGCCATCTGCTCGGCCAACCGGCTGCTGGTCGAGCTGGTGCCGCTGCTCGGAAGCGTGGTTAACTATGCGCGCATGTCGGCGCTGTGCCGCCAGTACAAGCCTGCCATCGTGTACCACGCCGCCGCCTACAAGCACGTGCCCATCGTGGAGAGCAATTCTGGCGAGGGAATTGCCAACAATGTGTATGGCACGCTCTGCATGGCTCGGGCTGCGCTTGAGAATTCTGTTGCCCGCTTTGTACTGATTTCCACCGATAAGGCCGTGCGCCCCACCAATGTCATGGGCGCCACCAAGCGGATGGCCGAGCTGGTGTTGCAAGCGCTGGCTAACGACGCCGCGCCAGTGTTCTTCGGTGATGATTCGGGCGCTGGCAAGCCCCGGAGCAACCAGACCTGTTTCACGATGGTCCGTTTTGGCAATGTGCTGGACTCCAGCGGCAGTGTAGTGCCTCTCTTTCGTCGGCAGCTGATGGAGGGCGGGCCGCTCACGGTTACGCATGCAGAGGTGACGCGCTATTTCATGACCATCCCGGAGGCCGCCCAGCTGGTGTTGCAGGCCGGTGCCATGGCGATGGGCGGGGATGTGTTTGTGCTCGACATGGGGGCGCCGGTGAAGATTCTGGATCTGGCACGCCGCATGGTGGAGCTGTCAGGGCTCAGGGTGCGTGAGGAGGGCTCTTCCACGGGCGATATTCAGATATCCATTACCGGCCTGCGGCCCGGTGAAAAGCTCTACGAAGAGCTTTTGATCGGTGACAACCCCGAGCCTACGGCCCATCCTCGCATCATGAAGGCGCATGAGCCCTGCCTGCCATGGGCCCAGCTTGCGCCTGACCTGCAAGTCCTCTTTGAGGCTGCTGAAGCCAATGATGTCGAGAGCATCAAGACCATGCTCAAGCGCCATGTGCAGGGCTTTCAGCCCGGCTAAAGCACGGACGCGGGTTTGCCGCGGGCCGCCGGCGAATGGCCGATTCCTTACGGCACAATTCACGATAATCTTCACATCTGTCTTCACCAGGGCCTGAAATGACGACTTCTGCACCCAACGATCCTGACCTCTCCCACGTCGGTCCGCGCGACAAGGCCGAAATCCTGGCCCAGGCGCTGCCTTATATCCGCAAGTTCCACGGCAAGACCCTGGTCATCAAATACGGCGGCAACGCGATGACGGACCCGGCCCTGCAAGCCGATTTTGCCGAGGACGTGGTGCTGCTCAAGCTCGTGGGCATGAACCCGGTGGTGGTGCATGGCGGCGGCCCGCAGATCGAGACGGCGCTGAACCGCCTGGGCAAGAAAGGCCACTTCATCCAGGGCATGCGCGTCACCGACGAGGAAACCATGGAGGTCGTCGAATGGGTGCTGGCCGGCCAGGTCCAGCAGGACATTGTGGGCCTGATCAACCAGGCCGGCGGCAAGGCGGTGGGGCTGACCGGGCGCGACGGCGGCCTGATCCGCGCGCAGAAGCTCAAGATGGTGGACAAGGACGACGCGTCCAAGGAGCATGACATCGGTTTTGTCGGCGACATCGTGGGCATAGACCCCAGCGTGGTCAAAGCCCTGCAGGACGACGCTTTCATCCCCGTGATCAGCCCCATAGGCTTTGGCGAGCAGAACGAGAGCTACAACATCAACGCCGACGTGGTGGCCGGCAAGCTGGCCACGGTGCTCAAGGCCGAAAAACTGGTGCTGCTCACCAACACGCCCGGCGTGCTCAACAAGGCCGGCGAGCTGCTGACCGACCTGAGCGCCCGCGAAATCGACGAGCTGTTCGCCGACGGCACGATTTCGGGCGGCATGCTGCCCAAGATAGAGGGCGCGCTGGACGCGGCCAAGAGCGGCGTGAATTCGGTGCACATCATTGACGGCCGGGTGCCGCACGCCATGCTGCTGGAAATCCTGACCGACCAGGCCTACGGCACCATGATCCGGAGTCATTGATGACCTCCCGAAGCGCCTTCGGCGCCTCTCCCCGAGGGGGCGCCACCCTGCGGCCCGGCAAAGCCGGTTCCGCGCTGGCACTGGTAGAAAACCCCATCGTATTGCTGAGGGCCCCAAAAAATGCGATTACTCCTGGTGGAAGACGATGTAATGGTGGCCAGCGGCATCAAGCTGGGGCTCAGCGACGCCGGCTATGCGGTCGACTGGGTCGGCAGCGCCGAGCGGGCCGAGGAAGTCCTGCAGGGCGAGACTTTTGACGCCGCCATCATCGACATCGGCCTGCCGCGCGTCGACGGGCTGGAGCTGACCCGGCGCTTGCGCCGCGGCGGCCTGGCCATGCCGGTGCTGATCCTGACCGCGCGCGACGCCCTGCAGGACCGCGTCCAGGGCCTGGACCTGGGCGCCGACGATTACATGGTCAAGCCTTTCGAGTTGCCCGAACTGCTGGCGCGCCTGCGCGCGCTGCTGCGCCGCTCGCAGGCGGCCACCAGCGCCACCCTGAGCTTCGGCGCGCTGGAGCTGGACACTGCCAACCGCGAGGCTCGCGCCAACGGCCAGCTGATAGAGCTCGGCCCGCGCGAATGGACGGTGATGGAATACCTGCTGATCAATGCCCCCAAGCCCGCCAGCAAGGACAAACTTTTGCAGGCCATGACCGGCTGGGACAAGGAGATCACGCCCAACGCCATCGAGGTCTACATTTCGCGCCTGCGTGGCAAGCTGGAGCCGCACGGCATTGCCGTGCGTTCCATCCGCGGTTTTGGCTACCGCCTGGAACTGACGGAAGCCGCGCCCGCCCTGCCCGGCGCGGGCGCCGAGTAAGCCGCACGCATGGACGCTCCCGGCCCTTCCCTGGCCGACCGCCTCAAGGCCCGGCTGGGCGAGCTGGCCGCCCGGGCCGGCAGGAGCCGCCTGGTGCCGCCGGCGATGAAGTCCGGCCTGCAGCGCCGCCTGCTTATGCTGCTGCTGGTGCCGCTGGGGATTTTTGCGCTGGTCAGCGTTTACTTCGACTACCAGACCGCCGGCAACGTCGCCCTGCAGAAAGACCAGCAGCTGGCGCGGCTGATCCCGCTGCTGGCCGATTCCGTGGTCGGCCCCGGCATCTCGCCCGGGGGGCGTGAGCCCTTGCTGCTGCTGGCGCCCCCGGTGGACGACTTCCTCAAAAGCCACACCGGTTCCGCCGGCTTCCGGATTTCCGATGCCGCGGGCGAATTCATGGCGGGGGAGGACTGGATTCCCGAGATCCTGCCCGCGACGCGAGAGACCGAATACCACAGCATCGAGCACAAGGGCGTCACCTACCGCATCGCGGCCCAGCGCGCCAACACGGCCGCGGGCGAGCTGATCGTGCAACTGGCCGACGGTTCCGACCCGCGCCAGCAATGGGTGAGGTCTGTCTTGCTCAAGGTGCTGCTGCCCAACCTCATCCTGGTGCTGGCCGCGGGTTTCGCGCTCAACTGGGCTGTCACGCGGGCGCTCAAGCCGCTGATCGAGCTCAAGGAAGCGGTCGAGCGCCGCAGCCCGCGCGACTTGAGCGCGATTGACCCGCAGACCACGCCCGCCGAAGTCCAGCCGCTGGTCACCGCCTTGAACCGGCTTTTCAGCCTGGTGAACGACCAGGCCGAAGGCCAGCGCCGCTTCGTGGCCGACGCGGCGCACCAGCTGCGCACGCCGCTGGCCGGGCTGCAGGCCCAGGTCGAGGCCTGGGCCCAGGCGGCCAGGGTCGCGCAGGCCGCGGGCTCGGACGGCGCCGTCACCCTGTCGGCCGAGAAGATCACCAAGCTGCGCAATGCGACCCGCCGCACCTCGCAGCTGGCCAACCAGCTGCTGGCCCTGTCGCGGGCCGACGCGTCGGCCGCTGCCGCCCAGCCCATGCAGCGGGTGGACCTCAAGGACCTCTGCGAATCCATCCTGCCCTTGCACCTGGACGCGGCCGCTCGCAAGGGCATAGACCTGGGGCTGGAGGCCCAGCCCGCCCAGGCGACGGGTTACGAATGGCTGTTGCGGGAGCTGCTGGGCAACCTGGTGGACAACGCTGTGAAATACACGCCGGCCGGCGGCACGGTCACCCTGCGCTGCGGCGTCAGTGTCGGCCCACCGGTGCCGGACGTCGCCGGCGACCCCGAACATCCGCGCTGGGGCGTGTTCCTGGAGGTGGAGGACGACGGCCCCGGCATCCCGCCGAATGAGCGCGCCATGGCCTTGCAGCGCTTTTACCGCGTCCAGGGCACGGAAGGTGAGGGCAACGGCCTGGGCCTGGCCATTGCCAGTGAAATTGCCCGCATCCACCACTCCCAGCTGGAACTGGGCGACGGCGGCACCGAGGCTTCGGGACCGCGCGGATTGCGGGTGCGCCTGAGTTTGTAGTCCGCCCGCCACAGTGAGCGCTCGCTGTTACGAAAGAGAACGTTGTAGCTACGCCTCACCTGTTAAAACCCAGGCCGCTCAAGCCATGAACCGCTACCTCCCTGTGCGAGAATGAATTGAAACGATATCCGGTTTTTTGAAACATTCTCCATTCATTGCCTATGTCCGACCTCGCGCCTGAATCCGAACTGAGCCCCCAGGCCACGCCCGCATCCGCCGAGCCTGCTGTGCGCAAGCGCCCCAAACCAGGGGAGCGCCGGGTCCAGATCCTGCAGGCACTGGCCACCATGCTGGAGCAGCCGGGCGCCGAACGCATCACCACCTCGGCCCTTGCGGCCAGGCTGGAAGTCAGCGAAGCGGCGCTTTACCGCCATTTCGCCAGCAAGGCACAGATGTTCGAAGGCCTGATCGAATTCATCGAGCAAAGCGTTTTCACGCTCATCAACCAGATCGGCGAGCGCGAGCCCGACCACGCGGCCCGCACCCGCAAGCTGGTGGTCATGGTGCTGCAATTTGCCGAGAAAAACCCCGGCATGACCCGCGTCATGGTCGGCGATGCCCTGGTGTTTGAGAACGAGCGCCTGCAGGAGCGCATGAACCAGTTCTTCGACAAGCTGGAATCCAGCCTCAAGCAAAGCCTGCGCGACGCAGCCGCCGCCAGCGGCGCCGCCACCCCCACGGTGGACGCGCAGGTTCGCGCCTCCGTCATCGTGGCCTTTATGGTGGGGCGCCTGCAGCGTTTCGCCCGTTCAGGCTTCAAGCGCCTGCCGTCCGAGCACCTCGAAGCCAGCCTCGCGACCATATTGGGCTAACCCCTATCGGCGCTCACTGCGTGTAGCGCCTTTTCCCCTTGCAGGGGACGGGCGCCTGCGGCCGGGCAAAGCCCGTTCCGCGGCCCCCACTGGCCTTTCCTACACAGGGTGCGGCTAAAGGCTCAGGCCTACCTTGCCGGCGGCACCCATGATTTCTTCCCAGGTGCTGGCATCGATTTCAATGCCATCACGTTCGCGTTCCGCGCGCGCGCGGCGTTCCGGTTCGCCGGCAATCTGCACGCCATGTTCGCCGTCGGCCGGCGGGCTTTTGCGCAGCCACTCGACAAAAGCCAGGGCCTCGGTTTCCATCGCTGATTGCGTGCCCAGCTTGCCGGGGTCGATCAGGATGGTGAGCATGCTGTTGTAAACAGCGCGTGCGCTCCCCGCCGGATGGTGCCAGGTGCCGCCGCCGGTCAGAGCGCCGCCCAGCAGCTCGCAGGCCACGGCCAGGCCGTAGCCCTTGTGTTCGCCGAAAGGCATGAGCGCGCCGAAAAATCCGTTGGCTTGCGGCACCACCACCACGCCGGGGTTGGTGGTCGGCTGGCCGTTCTCGTCGATCAGCAGGCCCGGCTGCACCGACTTGCCCTGGTTGTGCGCCACCCGCATCTTGCCCTGGGCCACGCGGCTGGTCGCGAAATCAAGCACAAAGGGCGGGCTGTCCTTCAGCGGCACGCCTATGCAGCATGGGTTGGTGCCGTAGCGGCCGTCGGCGCCGCCCCAGGGCGCCACCACGGGCCGTGACATGACATTGACAAAATGCAGCGACACCAGACCCTGCGCCACCGCCATTTCGGCGAAGTGGCCTATGCGCCCCAGGTGGTGCGACTCGGCCAGGGCCAGGATGCAACTGCCTTGCTCTTTGGCACGGGCCATGCCCAGGCGCATGGCTTGCTCGCCGACCACCTGGCCGTAGCCGCGCTGGCCGTTGAGGCTGAGCAGCGCGCCGGCGTCCAGCACGGTTTTGACACTGGCGTTGGGCGCCAGGCCGCCTTCGAGCACCGCGTCCACATAGCGCGGCAGCATGCCCACGCCGTGCGAGTCGTGGCCGCTGAGGTTGGCCATCACCAGGTTGGATGCGACCTGTTCGGCTTCCTGGGTCGAGCTGCCGGCGGCAACAAGAATGCGGGCGCAGTGGCCCCGCAGGGCTGGGGCTTGGATGTTTTTTTGCATGGGCTAAGGATGGGGGAAGGGTTTACATCACGGCGCCGACTTGCCAGGGCACGAACTCGTTCTGGCCGTAGCCGTGCTTTTCGCTCTTGCTGGGCTCGCCCGAGGCCGTGGCCAGCACCATCTCAAAAATGCGCTGCCCCATCTCTTGAACCGATACGCCGCTGTCAATGATCTCGCCACAGTTGATGTCCATGTCTTCTTCCTGCCGCTGCCACAGCGCCGAATTGGTGGCGAGCTTGAGGGAAGGCGAGGGCGCACAGCCGTAGGCCGAGCCGCGGCCGGTGGTAAAGCAGATGATGTTGGCGCCGCCGGCCACCTGGCCCGTGGCGCTGACCGGGTCATAGCCCGGCGTGTCCATGTAGACAAAACCGTGCGCATCCACGGGCTCGGCATATTCATACACGGCTTCGAGGTTGGAGGTTCCGCCCTTGGCCACCGCCCCCAGCGATTTTTCAAGAATCGTGGTCAGCCCGCCGGCCTTGTTGCCCGGCGAGGGGTTGTTGTTCATCTCGCCCTCGTTGATCTCGGTGTAGTGCTCCCACCATTTGATGCGCGAGATCAGCTTCTCGGCGATCTCGGGCCGCACGGCGCGCCGCGTGAGCAGGTGTTCGGCGCCGTAGATCTCGGGCGTCTCGCTGAGGATGGCGGTACCGCCGTGCGCCACCAGCAGGTCCACCGCCGCGCCCAGTGCCGGGTTGGCGCTGATGCCCGAATAGCCGTCGGAGCCGCCGCATTGCAGTCCTATGGTGATGTGCGCGGCGCTGCAGGGCTCACGCTTCACCGCATTGGCCTGCGGCAGCATTTCCTTGATCATCGCAATGCCCTTGGCCACGGTCTTGGCCGTGCCGCCCGTGTCCTGGATGCTGAAGACCCGCAGGGTCTCGCCCTCGCGCAGGCTGCCGCGGGCCAGCCAGGCGTTGATCTGGTTGGACTCGCAGCCCAGCCCCACCACCAGCACGCCGGCAAAGTTGGGGTGCGTGGCATAGCCCGTCAGCGTGCGCTGCAGGATCTGCAGGCCCAGGCCGTCGGAATCCATGCCGCAGCCCGTGCCGTGCGTGAGCGCCACCACGCCATCCACATTGGGGAAGTCCTTGAGGGCGGCAGGATTGTTCCGCCGCGAAAAGTGGTCGGCAATCGCACGCGCCGCCGTGGCCGAGCAGTTGACGCTGGAGAGGATGCCGATGTAATTGCGTGTGGCCACCCGGCCGTCGGGCCGCTTGATGCCCATGAAAGTCGCTTCGCGTTTGGCCGGGGCCGGCTTCACATCGGCACCGAAGGCATAGTCGCGCGCGAAGTCGCCCTTGTCAGGGCCCATGTTGAGGTTGTGCGTGTGCACATGCTCACCGGGCGCGATGGGCTTGCTGGCGAAGCCGATGATCTGGTTGTAGCGCCGTACCGGCTCGCCCTCGGCTAGCGCGCGCGTGGCGATCTTGTGACCGGCAGGAATCAGGCCGCGCACGGTGATGTTTTCGACCTGGGTGCCGCCCACCAGCTGGGCGCGGGCAATCAACACATCATCGGCGGGGTGGAGGCGAATAAAGGGCGTCATGGTGAGGAGTCTCAGTGCTTTCAATCAAGTGCTAACGCGGAACCGGTCTTGGCCTGTCCTGAGTCTGTCGAAGGACCGGGCCGCAGGTGGCGCCCCCAGAGGGGGAGGCGCCGCCAGGCGCTTCGGGGGGAACATAGTCAATAGAACATCTTGGGCAGCCAGAGTACTGCTTTTGGGAAGTAAGTGATGATGCCCAGGCTCAAAAGCAACGGTACCAGCCAGGGCAATATGGCGACCGTGGTGCGCTCCACGGAAAGATTGGCCACGCGCGCCAGCACAAACAGCACCATGCCCATGGGCGGATGCAAGAGGCCGATCATCAGGTTGAGCACCATCACCAGGCCGAAATGCACCGGGTCTATGCCCAGCTGCGCGGTGATGGGCAGCAGGATGGGCACCAGGATGGTGATGGCGGCGGTGGGCTCCAGGAAGCAGCCGACAAACAGCATCAACAGGTTGGCCAGCAGCAAAAATACCCAGGGGCTCTGGGTAAAGCCCAGCACCCAGGAGGCAATCGCCGTGGTCACGCCGGTGGCCGTCAGCATCCAGCCGAAGATGGATGCGGCCGCCACGATGAACAGCACGGTGGAGGTGGTTTCCACCGTGTCCAGGCAGACCTTGACGAACATCTTGAACTTCAGCGCCTTGTACCACCAGAAGCCCAGCACCATGGCCCAGACGCAGGCGGCAATCGCGCCTTCGGTGGGCGTGAAGAGGCCGGTCGTCATGCCGCCTATCAGCAGCACCGGCGTCATGATGGGCAGCACGGCTTCAAACTTGAAAATCTTGTCGAGCACGAACAGCGCCACCAGGCCCGCGATGACCGTGACCTGTGCCGGCGCGCCCGCGTAGGTGACCAGCGCCCAAAGCGTGAGCGGCCAGGCCGTCACCACGCCCAGCTCGATCAGCGCCTTGGCCAGTTTGCTGCCCGAGAACGTGATGTCCGCGCCCCATTTGTTCTTGTGCGCGAAGTAGGCGACCGTCAGCATCATCAGCACCGCCATCAGCAGGCCCGGCAGCAGGCCGGCCAGGAACAGCGCGCCAATCGACACATTGGCCATCATGCCGTAGATCACAAAAGGCAGGCTGGGCGGGATGATGGGGCCCAGCGTGGCGGAGGCGGCCGTGACACCGACCGCGAATTCCGAGGAGTAGCCGTGCTCCTTCATGGCCTTGATTTCGATGGTGCCCAGGCCGGCCGCGTCGGCAATCGCCGTGCCGCTCATGCCGGCGAAGATCACCGAGCCCAGCACGTTGACATGGCCCAGGCCGCCCTTGAGCCAGCCCACCAGTGCCAGCGCGAAGTTGTAGATGCGCGTGGTGATGCCGGCGTTGTTCATCAGGTTGCCGGCCAGGATGAAGAAGGGCACGGCCAGCAGCGGAAAGCTGTCGATGCCCGAGACCATGCGGTGGATCACCACAAAAGGCGGCAGATTGCCGCTCACCAGGATGTACACCAGCGAGGCGCCCGCCATGGCGATGGCGACCGGGATGCCGGCACCCATGAAGATCAGAAAAAATAGTTTGAGCATGATGGTGAGAGGGCTTCGCGTTCAGCGGTCTTCCATGGTGGATTCGGGGCGCTCCAGCACGCTGTAACCGCGCCGGTAGTGGATCAATGCAACCCGCAGCGAGCGGAACAGCATGGCGGCAAAGCCCAGCAGGCACACGCCGTAAACGATGTTCATGGGCAGGTCCACGATGGTCATGCGCGTCTGGTTGCCGATTTTTTCCATCATCTGCACGGTCATGACTACGGCCGCGCCGAAAAAGGCAATGCGCAGCAGGTCCGCCAATGTGGACATGGCGCGGCCCATCTTCGCGGGCATGTGGCGGTAGAAAAAATCCACCTGGATGTGGTTGTTCTTGGCCACGCCGATGGCGGCGCCTATGAACACCACGGCGATGAGTTCATAACGCGCGATCTCCTCGGTCCACGCGGCCGAGTCGTTGAACACATAGCGCGTGACGAACTGGTACAGCACCGTGGCGCCCAATATCCAGAAAAACGCCAACGCCAGCCAGCCCTCGGTGGTGGTGCTCGACAGGTCCACCGCCTCGTCCTCGGTGTGGAATGAGCCGTCGTCGCTGATGATTTTGTCGGTCATCGTGTCTCCTTGTCTTTGTCTTTACAGCAGAGCGCCGGTAGTTAGCCAGGCGCGCAGCCCTCCCAATGCGGCCACCCGTGCCGCAGGGAGGTGCGCGGCTTTTATTTCAGATTAATGATGCGGTCGTAATCCGCCTGGCGATAGCCTTGATCGGCTGGTGACGTGTTTTTCAACACGGCGGCACGGAAGGCGTTCTTGTCGACCGTGATCACGTTGTTGCCTTTCTTCTTGAACTCCTCGACCAGCCTGGCCTCGGAGGCGATGATCTCGCGGCCGGTTTTTTCGGCGGCTTCCAGCATCACGTCGCTGAAGATCTTTTTCTCGTCGGCGCTGAGCTTGTTCCACAGCTGGCCCGAGACCACCGTCAGCAGCGAGTCCACGATGTGGCCGGTCAGCGAGATGTTCTTCTGCACTTCAAAGAATTTTTTCGCTTCGATGGTGGGCAGCGGGTTTTCCTGCGCGTCCACCGTGCCGTTTTGCAGCGCCAGGTAGACCTCGGCAAAGGCAATCGGCGTCGGGTTGGCGCCCAGCGCCTTGGGGAAGGCCATATAGGCCGGCGCGTCGGGCACACGGATCTTCAGGCCTTTCATGTCTTCCGGCTTGGTGATGGGGCGGGCAGCGGCAGAGGTCACATGGCGCGCGCCGTAGTAGTTGAGCGCGGTGATGTGGTTGCCGCTCTTCTGGTCGTAGCCTGCGGCCAGTTCCTTGAAGACGTCGCTCTTGGCGAACTTGAGCTGGTGCTCCGCGTCGCGGAAGATGAAAGGGAAATAACCAATCGCCAGCGGCTGGTAGGTGCGGCCGGCAAAGCTCGCGCCGGTGAGGATGATGTCCACCGTGCCCAGGGTCAGGCCCTGGTTGATGTCGGCTTCCTTGCCCAGCGTGGAGGCAGGGAACACCTGGATTTCATATTTGCCGTTGGTGCGCTTCTTGATCTCGTCGCCGGCCCAGACCGACCATTTGTGGAAGGGCTCCGAGGTTTCATAGACGTGCGCCCATTTGAGCTTGGTCTGCGCCGAGGCGATGCCGGAAAAGCCCAGGGCGCCCGCCATCAGCGCGCAGGCGGCGATGGCTTTGACGGCGAATCTCTTGTTGTGGAATGCATTCATGGTTGTCTCCTCAAAGGGTGTGCTGGCATGAAAGGAAAAACCGGCCCTGCGCGCCAGCGCGCAGGCCGTGAAGCCGGGGTCGGTTGCCTCGTTGTTGCCTCAGTTCTTCAGGTTGAGCTTGGTGACGAGTTGCTTGAAGGTGTCGTTGTCGCGCACCATCTGCGCCTTGAAGGCGGGGCCATCGGCATAGGCGTAGCCGAGGTTGAGCTTGTCCATGACTTCGCGCATGATGGGTTCGTCGGCGGCCTTCTTGCTCATGGCGCGGATGTACTCGACGATTTCAGGTGGCGTGCCCTTGGCCACGCCCAGGCCGCGCCAAGTACCTATCGACAGGTCTATCTTGCGTTCTTTCATGGTGGGCACGTTCTCAAAGCCTTTGACGCGCTGGTCGGCCATCACGCCCAGGATCTTGAGCTTGCCGGCGGCTACGTGCACCGCGACTTCGGCCGGGCTCACGCCCACGGCGTCCACATGGCCGCCCAGCAGCGCGAGCACCGCGGGGCCTGCGCCCTGGAAAGGGATGTGGTTGAACTTTGCGCCGGTCTTTTCTTCCAGCGAAGCGGCGGCCAAGTGCCAGATGGAGCCGTTGCCGGCATTGCCAACCTTCACGTCGCTGCCGGTCTTTTTGGCGGCCGCGAGGAAATCCTCAATCGTGTTATAGGGTGAATCAGCGCGCACCGTGATGGCGGCCGGGTCGGCATTGAGGCGGGCAATGGGAATGAAGTCATCCTGCGTGATCTTGGTGATGCCCATGTGCGGCAGGATGGTCACCTCCACGAACAGCATGGCGATCTTGTAGCCGTCGGGTTTGGCGCCCACCACGTCGGCCAGGCCGATGGCGCCGCTGGCGCCCGGCTTGTTGTAGACCACCAACGGCTGGGTGGTGTATTTTTTGGCCGCCTCGGCATACGCGCGTGCCAGCGAATCGGTGCCGCCGCCGGGCTGGAAGGCCACCATCACTTCGATGGGCTTGTTCGGGTAGGCCTGGGCCGCGGCGAGGCCGCTAAGACCGCTAAGGCCGGTGAACAGCAGCAGGGCCGTGGCCAGCCGCTTGCTGTGGGTCAGGAATTTCATGCTTGTCTCGCTTTCTTTTCTTGTAAGGCTCGGGGTCAGGGGAGGTTGTTTTCTTTGTCTGGCTATTTCTTGGCCGTTTTGGATTGCCGGATGCGGCGCCAGCTCACGCTGAAGCGCTTGTGCGACTGGTCCATGTGCGCATGCATGGCCGCACGCGCGGCATCGGGATCGTGGTTGCGCACCGCCTCGTAAATCGCCTCGTGTTCCGCGATGGCCGCGCGCCAGGACTCCACGGTTTCGAAATAGCCGCCCAGGCGTTCGAACAGCGGGCCGCGCCGCGAATCCCAGAAGCGCTGTATGGTCTCGATGAGTACCACGTTGCCGCAGGACTCGACAACGGCGGTGTGAAAAGCCCGGTCGCCTTCCAGCGGCAGCACGCCGCGGTCGGCGTCGGCCTTCATGCTGGCGATGGCCTTCCCCATGGCTTCCACGTGTTTGCGCGTCGCCTGGGTTGCGGCCATGGCGGCGACTTCACCCTCCACCACGCGGCGGGCGCGTATCAACTCCAGAGGGCCCCATTCGTCGGGCGAGATTTGCGCGCCCCGGGCATTGCCGTGGCTGGGCGCAGCGCTGCGGTCCAGCACGTAGACGCCGGAACCGGTGCGCACCTCGACCCAGCCCTCGACTTCCATCGCGATCAGCGCTTCGCGCACCGAAGGCCGGCTCACGCCCAGCTGCCGCGCCAGGTCGCGCTCGGCCGGCAGGCGCGTGCCCACGGCCCATTCGCCGCCCGAGATCAGCTTGCGCAGCTGCTCGGCGATCTGGCGGTACAGGCGTTGCGGTTCGACGGTCTGCAGGGGCATGGCGGCGATGTGGAAGGGAAAAAATGGAAAAAAAGGAAGGGCGGGTGGCTTAAGGGTTAGCCAGAATTGGACAAGTGGTCAGACCAATTGATAATCCCATGAAACCCCCGGGACAACATCCGGCAAAACCCTGTAGGAGCATTGATGAGACTTGAAGGAAAGAAGGCACTGGTCACCGCAGCCGGCCAGGGCATTGGGCGAGCCACCGCGCTGGCATTGGCGGCCGAAGGCGCGCAGGTCTGGGCTACCGACCTGAACCCCAAGCTGCTGGAAAGCTACCAGGGCGTGGCCAACATCACCGCGCTACCTCTGGACGTGCTCGACAAGGCGGCCATCCACAAACTGGTGGGCGGCCTGCCGGCGCTGGATGTGCTGTTCAACTGTGCGGGTTTTGTGCACGGCGGCACGGCGCTGCAGGCCACCGACGAGGAGCTTGAATTCGCCTTTCAGCTCAATGTGCGCGCGCAGTTCTGGATGATTCAGGCCGTGCTGCCGAAAATGCAGGCCCAAAAAGGCGGCAGCATCATCAACATGGCCAGCGTCTGCGGCAGCATCAAGGGCCTGCCCAACCGGTTTGTGTACGGCACCACCAAGGCCGCGGTGATAGGCCTCACCAAAAGCGTGGCGGCCGACTTTGTGGCCGACGGCGTGCGCTGCAACGCGATCTGCCCCGGCACTGTCGACACGCCGTCGCTGGCGGACCGCATCAACGCCAACGAAGACCCGGTGGCGGCACGCAAGGCCTTCATCGCGCGCCAGCCCTTGGGCAGGCTTGCACAGGCGCATGAAATCGCACCGCTGGTGGTCTTCCTCGCGAGCGACGAGGCCGCGTTTGTCACCGGCCAGGCTTACAACATCGACGGCGGCATCACCATATGAACCAGCTCGACCTGAAAGGTCGGCATGCAGTCATCACCGGTGGCGCGGTAGGGCTGGGTTTTGCGGTTGCCGAACGCATGCTGGCTTCCGGCGGCAGCGTGACGTTGTGGGACATCAATCCCGAGACCTTGGAAAAAGCCAGGGCCAGCCTGGGTGCCGGCGTGCACACCGTGACTGTGGATGTCAGTAGCCATGCCAGCGTGGTGGAAGCCGTCAAGAGTACGGTGGCCCACAACCCGGCCATTGATGCGCTGGTCAATTCGGCCGGCATCACCGGCCCCAACGTCAAGCTCTGGGACTACCCGCCCGAGCAGTGGATGCAGGTGCAGCAGGTCAACCTCAACGGCCTGTTCTTCTGCTGCCGCGAAGTCGTGCCGCACATGCGCGCGCGCAATTACGGGCGCATCGTCAATATCGCGTCTGTCGCCGGCAAGGAAGGCAATCCCAATGCCAGCGCCTACAGTGCCAGCAAGGCGGCCGTCATCGCGCTGACCAAATCGCTGGGCAAAGAGCTTGCCGATACCGGCGTGCGCGTCAACTGCGTGACGCCGGCCGCGGTGAAGACGCCGATTTTTGAGCAGATGACGCCTGAGTTCATCCAGTTCATGCTCTCGAAAATCCCCATGGGCCGCTTCGGCATGCCCGACGAGGTGGCGGCCATGGTCAGCTGGCTGTGCACCGAAGATTGCTCGTTCTCGACAGGCGCGGTGTTTGATCTCTCAGGCGGCCGCTCTACCTATTAACCAATAATTCGTCATCCCGATTCATCAAAGGAAAAACCATGAAACTCGTTCGTTATGGCAACCCCGGCAAGGAAAAGCCCGGCCTCATCGATGCCAATGGCAAGCTGCGCGATCTGAGCGGCGTCATCAAGGACATAGGCCCCGACCAGCTCAGCGACGCCGCGCTGGCCAAACTCGCCAAGCTCAAGACTGACAAGCTGCCGCTGGTCAAGGGTTCGCCGCGCTATGGCAGCCCGATCACTGGCACGCGCAAGTTCATCGCCATCGGCCTGAACTATGCCGACCACGCCGCCGAATCGGGCTTGCCGATTCCGGCCGAGCCCGTTGTCTTCATGAAGGCCACGAGTTGCATCCAGGGCCCCAACGATCCCATCATGCTGCCCAAGAACTCGGTCAAGACCGACTGGGAGGTCGAACTCGGCGTGATCATCGGCAAGCAGGCCCGCTACGTCTCGCAAAAAGAAGCGCTCAACCATGTGGCGGGCTACTGCACCATCAACGACGTCAGCGAACGTGAATTCCAGATCGAGCGCGGCGGCACCTGGGACAAGGGCAAAGGCTGCGACACCTTCGGCCCGCTGGGCCCCTGGCTGGTCACGCGCGACGAAGTGCCGAATCCGCAAAAACTGTCCATGTGGCTGGAAGTCAACGGCAAACGCGTGCAGAACGGCAGCACCAAGACCATGATCTTCAGCGTCGCCAAAATCATCAGCTACGTGAGCCAGTTCATGACCCTGGAACCCGGCGACGTGATCACCACCGGCACGCCACCCGGTGTGGGCCTGGGCATGAAGCCGCCTGTTTTCCTGAAGAAGGGCGACACGATGTCGCTGGGGATTGAGGGCTTGGGTGAGCAGCACCAGACCGTGGTCCCCTTCAAACTCACCAAATAAGCGCCTAAGCCCCACACTGGATTGAGATTCCAGCAGAGATACTTCTTCACCAGTGGGGGCCGCGGAACCGGCTTTGCCGGGCCGCAGGCGCCGCCCCCTTGAGGGGGAGCAAGCTACACGCAGTGAGCCTGGACAGGGGTGAACCCATGTTTAGGGTTTACCCGCGCCGCCCTTAGAGCCGGGTCCCTATACGTGGGGTGCAAACAACCCCTGTTTGCTGATGGTCATCAAAGTGTTGCAAAATAGAACGACCGTTCGTTTTATTTTGTAGCCACATGTCCGTCACAGAACTTTCCGCAAAAGCCTCCCGCGCACCGGCCGCGGGCAGCGCCGTGGCCAAGAGCCAGCAAAAAGGCCAGCAGACCAAGGCGGCCATTGTCGATGCGGCCTTGGGCCTGGCCACGCAGATCGGCCTGGAAGGCCTGAGCATAGGCGCGCTGGCCGAGGTCATGCGCATGAGCAAGTCCGGCGTGTTTGCCCATTTCGGCTCACGCGAGGAACTGCAGATCTCGGTGATCCGCGAATACCATGTGCGCTTCGAGGAAGAGGTTTTCTTCCCGGCCCTGCAGCAGCCGCGCGGCCTGCCGCGCCTGGCGGCGCTGTTCCACAACTGGATGAAGCGCACCTCGCTCGAAATCGATTCGGGCTGCCTCTACATCAGCGGCGCCGTGGAGTTTGACGACAGGCCGGGCCCGGTGCGCGATGCGCTGGCCGGCTCGGTGCGCACCTGGCTGGCCGCGATGTACCGCGCCGTGGTGCAGGCCAAGGAGGCCGGCCATCTGCGGCCCGACGCCGACGAGCACCAGATGGCCTTTGAAATCCACGGCCTGATCCTCGCGCTGCATTACGAGGCCCGCTTCCTGAAGACGCCGGGCTCCATGGACCGCGCCCACACAGGCTTCGCCAACATCCTGGCGCGCTACGGCAGCGATGCTGCGGCGCCTTCTTCCAATTCCGCCGCGCCGAAGAAATCTTCCGGCAAGGCTTCCTCTTCCAAACCGGTTTAACGCTAAAGGACCCACCCCATGCCACAGTACAGCCCACCCTTGCGCGACATGCAATTCGTCATGCACGAAGTGCTCAAGGTCACCGATGAATTCAAGGCCATTCCCAAGCATGCGGATGTCGATGCGGACACCATCAACGCGGTGCTTGAGGAAGCCGGCAAGTTCGCCGCCGAGGTGACTTTCCCGCTGAACATCAGCGGCGACGAAGAGGGCTGCAAGCTGGACAAGACCACGCATGAAGTCACGCCGCCCAAGGGCTTCAAGGAGGCCTACGCCAAGTACGTCGAAGGCGGCTGGGCCGCGCTGAGCTGCGACCCCGAATACGGCGGCCAGGGCCTGCCTTTTGTGGTGAACCAGTGCCTTTATGAAATGCTGAACTCGGCCAACCAGGCCTGGACCATGTACCCCGGCCTGTCGCACGGCGCTTACGAAGCCCTGCACGCCCACGGCACCGAGGAGCAGAAAAAGCTTTACCTGCCCAAGCTGACCAGCGGCGAATGGACCGGCACCATGTGCTTGACCGAGCCGCACTGCGGCACCGACCTGGGCCTGCTGCGCACCAAGGCCGAGCCTCAGCCCGACGGCACTTACCGCCTGACCGGCAACAAGATTTTCATCAGCGCCGGTGAGCACAACATGGCTGCCAACATCGTGCACCTGGTGTTGGCTCGCCTGCCTGATGCGCCCCAGGGCAGCAAGGGCATCAGCCTGTTCGCCGTGCCCAAGTTCAACGTCGGCAAGGACGGCTCCATCGGTTCCCGCAACGGCATTTATTGCGGCGGCCTGGAACACAAGATGGGCATCCACGGCAACGCCACCGCGCAGATGGTGCTCGAAGGCGCCGTCGGCACCATGGTGGGCCAACCCAACAAAGGCCTGGCCGCGATGTTCGTGATGATGAACGCTGCGCGCCTGGGCGTGGGCAACCAGTCGCTGGGCCTGACCGAGGTGGCCTACCAGAACGCGCTGGCTTATGCCAAGGACCGCATCCAGATGCGCTCGCTCTCCGGCGTCAAAGCCAAGGACAAACCGGCCGACCCCATCATCGTGCACCCCGATGTGCGCAAGATGCTGCTGACGGCCAAGGCCTATGCAGAAGGCGGCCGCGCACTGGCGATTTACTGCACGCTGCTGCTCGACAAGGAACTGCACCACCCCGACGAGAAGGTGCGCAAGGACTCCGGCGAAATCGTTGCCCTGCTCACGCCCATCGTGAAGGCCTTCCTGACCGACAACGGCCATATCTCCACCAATGCCTGCATGCAGGTTTTCGGCGGCCACGGCTTCATCAAGGAATGGGGCATGGAGCAGTTCGTGCGCGACAACCGCATCAACATGATTTATGAAGGCACCAACACCATCCAGTCGCTGGACCTGCTGGGCCGCAAGATCCTGGGCAACAACGGCGCCACGCTGAAAAAATTCGGCAAGCTGATCGCCGCACTGATCGCCGAGGAAGGCGTCAACGAGAAGATGGCCGAGTTCATCAACCCGCTGGCCTACCTGGCCGACCAGATGACCAAGTTCACCACCGAACTGGGCTTCAAGGGCTTCCAGAACCCCGACGAAGTGGGCGCCGCTGCCGTGGATTACCTGCGCGTGGCCGGCCACCTGGTGTTCGGTTACTTCTGGGCCCTGATGGCGCAGACCGCGCTGCGCGAAATCGCCGCCGGCAACACCGACAAGTTCTATGTCGCCAAGCTGCAAACCGCGCGTTTCTACTTCGCCAAGCTCTTCCCCGAGACCGCGACGCTGATGCGCACCGCGCGCGCCGGCAGCAAGGCGCTGATGGAAACCGACGAGGCGCTGGCCTGAACCTTTGAACCAAGCGACGGGAGACAGCATGAAACGCAAACTGTTGGCGATGGCCCTGGGCTTGATGTCCCTCTCGGCGCTGGCCCAGAACACGCCTGTGGGCCTCTGGCGCGGCTTCGATGAAAAGACCGGTGATCCCAAATTCGAGGTCCGCATCGCGGACACAGGCGGCGTGTTGAACGGCAAGGTCGAAAAGCGCATGTCCCCCGATGCCAAGCCAGACGACATCTGCACCGAATGCAAGGATGACCGCAAGGACAAACCCCGGCTGGGCCTGGAAATCATCCGCGGCGCCAAGAAGTCCCCCGACGGCGACGTCTGGGAGGGCGGCAAGATCCTTGACCCCGAGAACGGCAAAAGCTACACCCTCAAGATGACACCTATTGAGGGTGGCAAGAAAATGGAAGTCCGCGGGTCCATCGGTCCTTTCGGCCGTACCCAAACCTGGACACGGGTGCAATGAAGCTGATGAAAGCGATGGCAAATCATGGGTGAAGTGCTTTCGCGGCGTCTGCACATCGGGCAGGGCAGCGGGCCGGCCGAGCGCCGCTGGTACGGCCATCATTTGCTCAAGAAGCCCTTCTTCGGCCGCTTCATGAAACCCTGGCGCTGGCCTGCGGACGTGCCGCAGCAGGGCTGGGAGCGCGTACAGATCGCCAGCCGCAGCACCAGCCGGCTGGAAGCCATCGTGGCGCGCACCTCGCAGCCCGTGCGTGGCGTTGTGGTGTGTGCCCATCCCATGGGTTTTGCCTGCAAGGGCTTCTGGCTGCGCTATGGCCATGCCCAGGCGCTGCTCGATGCGGGCTTTCATGTGGTGGCCTTCGACTTCAACGGTTTTGGCGAAAGCCCGTCGACCAACTTCGATTTCCCCGGCGATGTGACGTCGGTGGGGCGCTGGGCGCGTGCTGCGTTTCCCGGCCTGCCGGTGCATGCGCTGACGGCCTCTTTCGGCGCCATCAACACCCTGAGCGCCATCGACGAAGCGGATTTCCCTTATGACAAGGTGGTGGCCGAAGCCTGCCCGCCCACCTTGCCCGATTTCTGGAAAGCCTACCCCTTTGCGCACGCCGTGCTCAACATCAGCCGCCGCATCAGCCCGCAGGGCGAGATGCGCTTGCGGCCGGTTCACCATCTCGCCAATATGCGCGACGTGGATGTCCTGCTGATCCACAGCCGCGGCGACCGATGGACGCCGGTGCACTTCGGCGACGCCTTGCAGCAGGCCGCCTCGAGGCCGGAGCGCATCCAGCGCGTGACTCTCGACAAGGCCGACCATACCTACGGCATGCGCGACGAACCGCAGCGCTATTGGAGCGCGGTGCTCGAATTCTTTAACCAGTCATCTCCAACAAGGTCCTAACCATGTCACGATTCCAAGTCAAAAAAGTCGCCGTGCTCGGCGCCGGCGTCATGGGCGCGCAGATTGCCGCCCACCTGGTCAACGTCAAGGTGCCTGTGGTGCTGTTCGACCTGCCCGCCAAGGAAGGCCCCAAAAACGGCATCGTCACCAAGGCGATCGAAGGCCTCAAGAAGCTCAAGCCGGCCCCGCTGGGCGTGCCCGAGGACGCGGCGCTGATCCAGCAGGCCAACTATGAAGAGCACATGGACGTGCTCAAGGAATGCGACCTCATCATCGAGGCGATTGCCGAGCGCATGGACTGGAAGACCGACCTCTACCACAAGATCGCGCCCTTCATTGCCGATGGCGCCATTGTGGCCAGCAACACTTCGGGCCTGTCCATCACCAAGCTCAGCGAAGCGCTGCCCGAATCCATCAAGCCGCGCTTTTGCGGCATTCACTTCTTCAACCCGCCGCGCTACATGACGCTGGTGGAGCTGATCAACACGCCGACCACCGAGCCCAAGGTGCTGGACGACCTCGAGGCCTTTGCCACCAGTGCGCTGGGCAAGGGCGTGATACGCGCCCACGACACGCCCAACTTCATCGCCAACCGTGTCGGCATTGCCAGCATGCTGGCCACCATCAAGGAAGCTGAGGCCTTCAAGCTCACCTACGACGTGGTCGACGACCTGACCGGCAAGAAACTGGGCCGCGCGAGCTCGGGTACCTTCCGCACCGCCGACGTGGTGGGCCTGGACACCATGGCCCACGTGATCAAGACGCTGCAGGACAACCTCGGCCCCGGCAAGGTCGAAGACCCGTTCTCCGATATTTACGGCACACCGCCCGTGCTGGCCAAGCTGCTGGAATCGAAGAGTCTGGGCCAGAAGACCGGCGCGGGTTTTTACAAGAAGCAGGGACGCGACATCCTGCGCCTGGACCCCGAAAGCATGGAATACGTGCCGGCCGGCGCCAAGGCCAATGAGGTGGTCGGACGCATGCTCAAAAAGCCCGCGGGCGAACGCCTGAAGCTCTTGCGCGAAGCCGAAGGTGCTGAACCGCGCTTCCTCTGGGCCATCCTGCGCGACCAGTTTCACTATGCCGCCGTGCACCTGGAAAGCATTGCCGAGACCGCGCGCGACGTCGACTTCGCCATGCGCTGGGGCTTTGGCTCCAGGCAGGGCCCCTTCGAACTCTGGCAGGAGGCGGGCTGGAAGCAGGTCGCTACCTGGATCCAGGAAGATATTGATGCCGGCAAGGCGCTGTCCAAGGCACCGCTGCCCGAATGGGTGTTCAAGGGCCCGGTGGCTGAGGCCGGCGGCGTGCACACGGCCGAAGGTTCCTGGAGCCCCGCCGCCAAAAAATTCATTCCACGCCGCAAGCTGCCGGTTTATGAGCGCCAGTTCTTCCCCGAGGACGTGCTGGGCTCGAAAGCGCCCGCCTTCGAAACCGCCGGCACCACCTTGCATGAAGACGATGCGATCCGCCTCTGGACGCTGGACGGCGCGAACGGTGACGTGCTGATCGCCAGCATCAAGACCAAGATGCACGCCATCAGCCCCGATGTGGCCGAGGGCCTGGCCATGGGTGTTGACCTAGCCGAGAAAAGCTACAAGGGCATGGTCATCTGGTCCAACGATGAGATGTTCTCGGCCGGAGCCGACCTGCAGGCCATGCTGCCCGCCTTCATGATGGGCGGCGCCAAGGCGATCGAAGGGGCAGAGGCTGAACTGCAGAACGTGATGCTCAAGCTGCGCTACGCGGCCGTGCCCGTGGTGTCGGCGATTCGCGGCATCGCGCTGGGTGGCGGCTGCGAAATGGCGGTCTACTCGGCCAAACGCGTGGCCGCCATGGAAAGCTACGTCGGCCTGGTGGAAGTCGGCGTGGGCCTGGTGCCCGGCGCTGGCGGCCTGGCCTACATCGCGCGCCGCGCCGCGGAAAACGCGAGCACCTCGACCAACAAGGACATCCTGCCCTTCCTGACCGAGGGCTTCACCGCCGCGGCCATGGCCAAGGTCGGCACCAGCGCGATTGAAAGCCGCAAGATCGGTTATTTGCTCGACAGCGACGTGATCGTGCCGAACAAGGACGAGCTGCTCTTCGTTGCGCTCAATGAGGCGCGCGCGCTGTTCAACTCGGGCTACCGCGCACCGCACAAGCGCCAGTTCCCCGTGGTGGGCCGCAACGGCCTGGCCACCATCAAGGGCCAGCTGGTCAATATGCGCGACGGCGGCTTTATCAGCGCCCACGACTTCCATATCGCCGGCCTGATCGCAGGCGTGGTCTGCGGCGGCGACGTGGATACCGGTACGCTGGTGACGGAAGAGTATTTGATGACGCTGGAGCGCAAGGCTTTCTGCTCGCTGCTTGAGCATCCCAAGACGCAGGAACGGATCATGGGCATGATGAGCACGGGCAAGCCTGTGCGTAACTGATGAGCGGTCAAGCCGTCATGAGCGACCACAAGCCCAACCGCCTGGAGCGCCAACTCGCCCAGCTCGACAGCGTGCCGGGATTTGCGCGGCCGTGGTTCCAGAGTGTGGTGCTGCGCCGCGCCGTGCCTTTCACCGGCACAGCCGGGCTGGATTTCATCGAGGTGGGCACGCACCGGGTCGAGATCGGCATCAAGAATGAAAAGAAGGTGCAGAACCACATCGGCGGCGTGCACGCCTCGGCCATGAACCTGCTGGCGGAAACCGCCACCGGCATGGTGGTGGGCATGAATGTGCGCGACGACTGCATCCCGCTGGCCAAGGAACTCAAGATGGCGTTCAAGAAGCGCGCCACCGGCGCCCTGCGCGCCGTGGCCACGCTCAGCGAAGAGCAGCGCGCGGCCATGCGGGCCAGCGACAAGGGTGAAGTCAACGTGCCGGTCACCGTGACCGATGAAGCCGGCGTGAACCCGGTGGAATGTGAATTTGTCTGGGCCTGGATTCCCTCTGGCCCGCGGAAAAGTTAACCGAGAAATTGAAGGAAACCATCATGGCCAAACAAGTCCAGGAAGCCTACATCGTCGCCGCCACGCGCACGCCCATCGGGCGTTCGCACAGGGGCTATTTCCGCAACACGCGGCCCGACGACCTGCTGGTCAAGGCGCTGCAGGCCGCGTTGGCACAGGTGCCGACGCTGGATCCCAAGGCGATTGAAGACATCATCTGCGGCTGCGCGATTCCCGAAGGCCCCCAGGGCCTGAACGTGGCACGCATAGGCGCGGTGCTGGCCGGCCTGCCGACCAGTGTGGGCGGCATCACCGTCAACCGCTTCTGCGCGTCCGGTTTGTCAGCCATCCAGATGGCGGCCGACCGTATCCGCGTGGGCGAAGCCGACGTGATGGTCGCCGCCGGCACCGAGAGCATGAGCATGGTGCCCATGTCGGGCAACTCGCCTTCGCTGTCGCCTGATATGTTTATGAACGACGAAAACGTCGGCATCGCCTACGGCATGGGCTTGACGGCCGAGAAGGTGGCCCAGCAGTGGAAGGTTTCGCGCGAGGCGCAGGACCAGTTCGCGCTCGAGTCGCACCTCAAGGCCATCAAGGCCCAGCAGGCCGGCGAGTTCAGCAACGAAATCACCCCGGTTGAAGTGACGGACCGCACGGCCAATCTCGAAACGGGCGAAGTTATCAGCAAGACCCGCACCGTGAGCCTGGACGAGGGCCCGCGCCCCGACACCTCGCTCGAAGGCCTGGCCAAGCTCAAGACGGTGTTTGCCGCGCGCGGCTCGGTCACCGCCGGCAACAGCTCGCAGACTTCCGACGGCGCGGGCGCACTGGTGCTGGCCAGCGAAAAAGCCGTCAAGGAATTCGGCCTCAAGCCGCTGGCGCGTTTCGTGAGCTATGCCGCCAAGGGTGTGCCGCCTGAAATCATGGGCATCGGCCCGATTGAAGCCATCCCCGCCGCCCTGCGCTACGCGGGCCTCAAGCAGGAGGACATGGACTGGATCGAACTGAATGAGGCCTTTGCCGCGCAGTCCCTGGCCGTGATCAACACGCTCAAGCTGGACCCGGCCAAGGTCAACCGCATGGGCGGCGCGATTGCGCTGGGCCACCCGCTGGGCGCGACGGGGGCGATCCGTGCCGCGACCGTGGTTCACGCATTGCATCGTCACCAGCTGAAATACGGCATGGTGACCATGTGCGTCGGCATGGGCCAAGGCGCAGCGGGTATTTTTGAACGTGTTTAAGGTTTCAACGGATTTTCTTCGGCGGCTAGCAAAAGCATAGCGAGCAGTTGTCAGTGATGGGAGCCGGCAGAGACCGGCAAGGGTAACAACAGGAGACCATCATGCAAATCCAGACACTAGACACCGGCACGGCGCAGCTCTCGCTGCGGGTTTACGACGCGACGCTGACGCCGCACACCAGCGTGGTGATCGGCGGGGCCATGGGCGTGCGGCAGCATTACTACGCGCCGTTTGCCGAGTGGCTGTCCAGCCAGGGCTTTCGTGTCACGACTTTTGACTACCGTGGCTCAGGCGATTCCTTGCCGGCCACCTCCCATGGAGGCCTGCGTGGCTTCAAGGCCGACCTGATGGACTGGGCCAGCGACTACGAAGCCGTGGTCGATGCCGCCAAGGCGGCCTTGCCTGATGCGCCGCTCTATTTGCTGGGCCACAGCCTGGGCGCGCAGCTTCCGGGCTTTCTCAAGAACCAGCACAAGATCGCGGGCCTCGTCAGCATCGCCGCCGGCAGCGGTTACTGGCGCGACAACGCACCGCAGCTGCGGCGCATGATTCTTTACTTCTGGTACGTGCTGGTGCCGCTGGCAACGCGGCTCTTCGGCTACTTTCCGGGGCGCTCGCTGCGCAAGGTGGGCGATTTGCCGGCTGGCGTGATGATGCAGTGGCGCAAATGGTGTCTGAACCCGCAGTACAGCGTGGGCGCCGAGGGCGAAAGCGCGCGCCTCAGCTACGGCCAGGTGAGCTTTCCGGTCACGGCGCTGTCCATCACCGATGACGAACTCATGACCTGGCGCGGCACGCAAAACCTCATCAACCTCTATGCCAATGCGCCGCGCACGTTTGAGCGCATCGCGCCGGCGGACCTCAAGGTCAGGCGCATAGGGCATTTCGGTTTCTTCCGCGAGCAGTTCAACAACACCTTGTGGCCGCGCGCGCAGCAGATCATCGAAGGCATGGCCAGCGTCGCCAGGACGACGGCCTGAACCGCAACACCCGTGCACACTTGCCGGCATGACAAGCACGCATTCTTTTGATAACGCATTGCGGCTTGAGGCCGCCGGCGCCGACAGGCCCGACACTTGGCTGGGCCACAGCAGCCCCGCGTACTGGAACATGGTGGGGCCGTTTGGCGGCACCACGGCCGCCACGGCCTTGCGCGCCATCCTGTTGCACCCGGCGCTGCTGGGCGAGCCGGTGGCGCTGACGGTCAACTACGCAGCGGCCATGGCCGAAGGGCCCTTCAGCGTGACGGCCAGGCCGGCACGCACCAACCGTTCCACCCAGCACTGGACGGTGGAACTGTCGCAGGAGGGCGATGCCGGCGGCGCCGTGATGACGGCCACCGCCGTCACGGCCGCGCGCCGCGAAACCTGGAGCCTGAACGACACGCCCATGCCCGAGGTCGCCCTGGCCGACGCCGCGGGACGCCTGCGGTTCACCACGTCCGCTTGGACCGACCGCTACGACATGCGGCCGGTGCGCGGCGCGATTCCCACGGTTTGGGACGGCAGCGGCGTCGACAGCCTCACGCAGCTCTGGGTGCGCGACGACCCGCCGCGCCCGCTGGACTTTCCGGCGCTGGCCGCCATGTCCGATGTGTTCTACCCGCGCGTCTGGCTGCGCCGCGCCACACGTGTGCCGGCCGGCACGGTCTCCATCACGACCTACTTTCATGCGGACAGCCGGCAGCTCGCGGAATGCGGCGACGGATTTTTGCTGGGCCAGGCCAGGGCCCAGGCTTTTCGCAACGGCTTTTTTGACCAGACCGCGCAGCTGTGGAGCGAGGCGGGCGTGCTGCTGGCCACAAGCACACAGGTCGTCTACTACAAGGAATGAGCGCAGCCTCTCAGGCCCCTACACTTGGCGTCTCAACGGAAAACACCATGAATACTCCCACCCCTATTTCATTCGGCAGCATCCCCGAAATCCTGGTCCACGTCGACGCGGGCGTGATGACCGTCACACTGAACCGCCTGGACAAGAAAAATTCCATCACCTCCGCCATGTACGGCGCCATGGCCGATGCGCTTGAATCGGCCAACCACGATGCGGCGGTGCGCGCCGTGGTGATCCAGGGCCATGAAACGATTTTTTCGGCCGGCAACGACATCGCCGACTTCCTGAACAAGCCGCCCGCCACGCAGGACTCGCCGGTGTTCCGCTTCCTGCGCGGCATCAGCAGCTTTCCCAAGCCGCTGGTCGCATCGGTGTGCGGCCCGGCCGTTGGCATAGGCACCACGCTGCTGCTGCATTGCGACCTGGTGTACGCGGGCGACAACGCCGCGTTCTCCATGCCTTTTGTGAACCTGGGCTTGTGCCCCGAAGCGGCCTCCAGCTTCCTGGTGCCGCAGCTCATGGGCTATCCGCGCGCCGCCGAAGCGCTGCTGCTCGGTGAACCCTTCATGGCCGAGACCGCGCTGGAGATCGGCCTGATCAACCGCATCGTGCCGCCCACGGAAGCCAATGCGCTGGCACAACGCCAGGCGCAAAAACTGGTCGCCAAGCCACTCAGCGCGCTGATGGAAACCAAACGCCTCATGAAAAAAGGCAACGCCGCCATCGTGGCCGAGCGCATGGCCGAAGAGGGTGCGAGCTTCGGCCGCATGCTGGGCGAGCCCGCTGCGCGCGAGGCGTTCTCGGCCTTCCTTGACAAGCGCAAGCCGGACTTCAGCGCGGTCTGAAGTTTGCGTCCGAAGAACGGCACCGTGCACTGTACAAATACATCCGGGGGACAAGCATGTTGAAAAAAAGCCGCGTGTTAGCAAGTTGCCTGCTGGCTGTTGGCCTGACCTGCAGCGCTCAGGTCGGTCGCCTCTCCAGCGAGGAAATTGAAAAACGCAATGCGGCAGCGGGCTTTCTCTTTGTGCGTGATGCCAGCCTAGGTGTGGTCCTTCTGGAATGCCGGAGCGTGCTGCCGGAGGGGTCCGCTGCCGTGGAGGTGCAAGCCCGCGATTGGCGGGTGCGTAACCAAAACGATATTGATGCGGCCTTTGTGTGGGTCGACCAGTACATGACGCAACTCAAATCCGGCAATCCCGCCCAATTTCAGGCCGTGTCATTGGAGTTAATGAAAGCCGTTGATCAGGGCGTCAGGGACAATGTTCGAGTGCTCTTTCGCCGGCAAGCACCGACGGCGGACAGTTGTGCTCGTGCGTTGAAATCCTATACGGCTCCCCAACTCGACATCCAGAAGATTGCAACGAATCCTGGGTATGAGCAGTTCGGCGAGTTTGCACAGACTTTGCTCAGGATACGCTCGGAAAGTGGTTTTCAGGTTCCTTCGCATATCAAGCTCGGCTTCAACGGTTACCCCGAAGCCAAGCCCCTGGCGAGCCTGGATGCAGCTGCGGCTGCTCGTGAACGTGGCGATGGCCAGACAATGAGGGCCATCTATACCCGACTGGCAGAGCAAGGTGATGGTCCATCGGCCCAGACTTTGGGAGTGCTGTATCTCAACGGTGGCCCGTTGGAGAAGAACGATGCGCTGGCCTATCGCTGGTTTTATGCAGCATGGTCTCTTGGAGAATACGAGGGACTCAATGCGATGGGCATTTTGCTGGGAAACGGTGAAGGTGTGGCGCGCAATCCGCGGCTGGCTTACGCGGCCTTCATGCTGACAGTTGCTGTTGCCCGTACACCATCACTGCGCGTGCGCGCCGAGTCCGGCCTTCAGCGCGCCGGCGAAAAGATCAACCAGGTGGACCGGGAGGCGCTCGCCTGCACCACACTCCAGGGTCTTGACGATGCGCTCAGCCAGGCTTCGGGCTCATCTCCGCTGCTTCGGGGAAAAGGACTGACGCAGGCGGATCGACCCTTGAGTCAGTTGCTCAAGCCTCTGGCTGCTGCCGTACCCGCTGGCGGCTGCAAATAAGGGCACACGTTGGAGCGCGTGCGAGGCAGTCAGATCTCGAACCGGATTCCCTGCGCCAGCGGCAAACTGCTGCCGTAGTTGACGGTATTCGTCGCGCGGCGCATATAAGCCTTCCAGGAATCCGAGCCCGACTCGCGTCCGCCGCCGGTTTCCTTCTCACCGCCAAAGGCGCCGCCTATCTCGGCACCGCTGGTGCCTATGTTGACGTTGGCGATGCCGCAGTCGGAGCCGCGTGCCGAAGTAAAGAGCTCGGCCTCGCGCAGGTCCTGCGTGAAGACGGCCGAGGACAGGCCGTGCATCACGGCGTTGTTCATCGCGATTGCGTCCTCAAAATTGTCATAAGGCACGATGTAGAGAATCGGCGCGAATGTCTCGTGCAGCATGGGGCCGGCCTGTTCCTTGAGTTCCACGATGGCGGGTCGCACATAGTGGGCCGAACCTTCGCCGGGCTGCCTGTCGCCGAAGTGCACCTTGGCGCCCAGCTGTTTGGCCTCGGCCAGCGCCGACTGCATGGCGTCAAAGGCGCGGCCGTCGATCAGCGGGCCGACCAGCGTGCCGTCCTTGAGCGGATTGCCGATGGGCAGGCGTTCAAACACGGCGACCAGGCGCTTGACGAGTTCTGGGTAAATCGATCGGTGCACGATCAGGCGGCGCAGGCTGGTGCAGCGCTGGCCGGCCGTGCCAGCCGCCGCGAAGGCCGCGCCGCGCACCACCAGTTCCAGGTTGGCCGAAGGGCAGACGATGGCGGCGTTGTTGCCGCCCAGTTCCAGCAGCGAGCGCTTGAACAGGCCTGCGCAGGCGATGGCCACGTTTTTACCCATGGCGGTGGAGCCGGTGGCGCTGACCAGCTTCACATGCGGATGCTTCACCAGCGCCTCGCCGGTGGCGCGCTCGCCGATCAGCAGTTCGCTCAGGCCCTCGGTGGCCAGGCCCAGTTCTTTGGCGCTCTGCAGCAGCAGGCCGTTGAGCGCGATGGCCGACAGCGGTGTTTTTTCCGAAGGCTTCCAGGCCAAGGCGTTGCCGCAGACCAGGGCTAGCGCGGCGTTCCAGGCAAACACCGCCATCGGGAAGTTGAAGGCCGAGATGATGCCGACCACGCCCACCGGGTGCCAGGTTTCCAGCAGCTTGTGGTCGGGGCGCTCGCTGGCAATCGTCAGGCCGTAAAGCTGGCGCGACAGGCCGACCGCGAATTCGCAGATGTCGATGACCTCCTGCACCTCGCCCAGGCCTTCCTGGAGGATCTTGCCGGTCTCCAGCGAGATCAGCTGGCCCAGCCCGGCCTTGTGGCGGCGCACGGTTTCGCCGAAGGCGCGCACCAGCTCGCCGCGCTTGGGGGCCGGCACATTGCGCCATTCAAGAAAGCGCTGGTGCGCGGCATTGAGCGCACTGTCCACCTCGCTCGCGCTGTGCACGGCCACGCGGGCCAGCTGGTTGCCATCGATGGGGGTGTGGACCGTGATGGCAGAGGGTGCTTTGCTGGCCAGGTCGGCGCTGAGGCCCAGGGCCTTGAAGAGGGATGAAACGTCGTTGGCGTGACTCATGATGAAGTCCTTTCTGGATGTGTCTTTGGAATCATTTTGGGGTGGCGAGTTCGCGGAGGCCATGGCCCAGGCGCGCGGCGCCTTGCTTCAGCGCTTCGGGCGCGGGGTTGGCGAAACTCAGGCGCAGCCAGGGTTGCGCTGCGCCGCTGATGCTGAAGGCGGCACCCGGCACCACCAGCACCTGGTGGGCCAGGCCGAAGTCCACCCAGGCCTGCGTGGGCAGCAGGGGCAGGGCGCTGCTGAGCTTTGCCCATATGAACATGCCGCCTTGGGGCTTGTCAAACTCGAGCAGGCCGCCGCAGTGTGCGTGCAGTGCCTCGGCCAGCGTCGCGCCCTTTGCCGCATAGGCCGGGCGCAGCATGGCCAGGTGCGCCCCCAGGCGCCCGGAGGAGAGCATGGCCGCCAGTGTTTGTTGCTCCAGCGAGCCGCTGTGTACATCGGCGGCCTGCTTGGCCAGCATCACGCCGCGTGCGATCTCTGCCGGTGCCAGCAGCACGCCCAGGCGCAGCGCAGGGGCAACCACCTTGGAGTAGCTGGTCATATAGGCCACTTGCGCGGGCGAGCCGGCCTGCTGGTTCAGCTGCGCGAGTGAAGCCGGCGGCACTTCGTCAAACCAGAGTTCGCCATAAGGGTCGTCCTCGATCAGCGTCACGCCATACCGCGCGGCCAGTTCCAGCAGGCGCAGGCGCCGCGCCAGCGGCATCACGGCACCGGTCGGGTTCGCGAAATTGGGCACGACGTAAAGCACGCGTGGGCGCTCGGCCACCAGCAGGGCTTCGAGCTTGTCGACATCCATGCCGTGCGCGTCGGTCGGCACTTCCACCAGGCGTGCGCCCGCGAAGCGGAAGGCCTGCAGCGCGGCCGGGTAGTTAAAGGATTCCACGGCCACGCCTTCGCCGGGCTCGACCAACACGCGTGCAAGCAGGTCTATGGCCTGCTGCGAGCCGGTGGTGATCAGCAAATCTTCAGCTCGCGCCTTCAGGCCGCGCTCTTGCAGCAGCGCCGCACTGGCCTCGCGCAGCGCGGCCAGGCCTTCGGTGGCGCCGTACTGCAGGCTGCGGCCCTGTAATTGGCCGGCCACTTCCAGCAGCGATTCGCGCAGCCAATCTGCCGGCAGCAACGCCGGGTCGGGGTGGCCACCGGCCAATGACACCATGCCCTCGCGGCCGGCCAGTGCCAGCATGGCGCGTATGGGTGAGCCGCTGGCCTGGGCGTAGAGCGGGCGCAACGGCCCGCGCGCGTCGCTCATGCGCGGGCGGCCGTCATGCGGAAAATGCCGGTGGCATTGCCGGCGTCAAAAGCCAGGTCCAGCCGCGGCTGGACTGGGTCGTTGGCCGCACCGGTGGTTTGCAAGGCGTCGCGTGTGATGAATTCGTAGAACGAGCCGGGTACCTCGCGCGAGACGCGGCCCTCGGCAGTGATGAACTCGCGTCGCACGGTGGCGGCGCGAAACGCCGTCTGCCGCACGCGGCCGCTGGCGGACACTTCGACCTTGTCCTTGATGGGCCGGCCCAAAGCGCGCTGGCGCTCAGCCACCGCGTCCACGTCGTCCACGCGGTCGGTCGCGTGGTTAAAGGCATTGCCTTCGGTGGCAATCCAGGCCATCTCGGCGGACTCGGCCAGCAGCAGTTCGTAGTCGTCCATCGCGAACACGCCGTGCTGGCGGTCAAAGCATTGCAACAGCTGCGGCAACAGGCGCAGTGCCTGCGCCAGGGGCAGCACGCCGTCGCGCGTGAGCTGCTCGAGGTCGGCGATGTCCTGCGGGCCCAGCGGGTCGCGCGAGGTCGACAGCACACGCGTGACGGCCGACTGAAAAGGCGCGGAGAACTGCTCGGGATGCAGCTCGGAGACAAAGAACTGCGCGATCTCCTCGGGAAAATCGCGATGGCTGTAGGCGCGGCCCGTCATCTTCAGGCGCGGCAGCGGGTAGGTGCCTTGCAGTTCAAAACCCAGCGGGCGCAGCACGCGGGTAAAGGCCGCCTCGCCGGCCGGCAGCGCGCCACTGGGCCAGCGCACGGTGCGCAGCGCGCCGTGGTCAAACACCACCTTGCGCTGCTGGCCGACCACGTCGCTGGCGATGTAATCCTGCCCGGCCGGCACGCGCTGCACCAGGCCGTGGAACAGCGCCATGTTGAGCGCCTGGGCCAGTTCAGCACGGCTCACGCTGTCCGAGGCCGTCTGCTGCAGGCCGGGGTGGACGTACATCTGTTCATGGATGGTTTGGACGGCTTCGGGTGGGAGGCAGGCGGCGAGCAGCTTCTGGAGGTGGGTCATATCAGGCGTGTTTCGGGCGGGTGAAAGCCGGATTCTCGGCAATTCCAGCATCCCGGACAAAGGATCAATTTCGATGGACGCATGAGCTATATTCATGCGATGCGCCGCAAAATCCCCTCCACCCAGACCCTGCTGGCCTTTGAAGCCGCCGCCCATCGCGGCAGCTTCACGCTGGCGGCGCAGGATCTGTCGGTCAGCCAGAGCGCCGTCAGCCACCAGATCCTGGGGCTGGAGCAGGACCTGGACGTCAGCCTGTTCCGCCGCCTGCCGCGCCAGCTGGAACTGACCGACGCCGGCCGCTCGCTGCTGGCGCGTGTGAGCCCGGCGCTGGATGCGCTGGAGGCCGCGATGCTGGACCTGGTGTCGTCCAAAGGCGAGGGCGGCACGCTGGAATTGGGTGTGGTGCCGACCTTTGCCACCAAGTGGTTGATCCCGCGCATGCCGTCTTTTTTGAAAGCGCACCCGCATGTGACGCTGAACCTGGCGACGCGGCTGCAGCCTTTTGATTTTTCACTGACGGGGTTGGATGCCGCCATCCACTACGGCCGGCCCGACTGGCCCGGCACCGAATCGGAATACCTGATGGGCGAAGACAGTGTGGTGGTTTGCAGCCCGGCGCTGATCAAGAAGCGCCAGCTGCGCAAGCCGGCCGACGTGCTGAAGTTCACGCTGATCCACCAGAGCACGCGACCGCACGCCTGGCGCGACTGGTTCCAGCTGGCCGGCATCGACGACGCGCAGGCGGCAGGCAGCGGCCCCAAGTACGAGCTGTTTTCCATGATCGCGCAGGCCGTCAAGGCCGGCCTGGGCCTGGCCGTGCTGCCGCGCTTCCTGGTGGCCGACGACATCGCCGACGGCACGCTGGCCGTGCCCTTTGAACTCTCGCTGAGTTCGGACTTCGCCTACTACCTGGTCTGGCCGTCGCAGAAAACCAGCTGGCGGCCGCTGGTGCAGTTGCGTGAGTGGTTACGTGAGCAGGCCACCGCGCGTAGAGCTGTTCAATCCGACAAGATGTGAAAACAATTGTGGTGACGCCTACCGAAAATCACAGCCGTTCGCCCTGAGCCTGTCGAAGGGCTGGCACACAACTACAAGGGCTTCGACAAGCTCAGCCCGAACGTGAAGAACTCAGTCTTGAACGGTGCAATGCGTTTCCCGCACGATGAGGGTAGTCAGGCCTTGTCCGCCGGCGCCAGACTTTGCGCCGGCCTTCGCAGCGTGCTGTCAAAGGGATTGATCTGCGCGCCAATGGCCGTGGCTTCGCGCTTGAGCAGCTCCACCACCGTGGGCAGGCGGTCGGGGCTCAGGCGTGAAGAAATCGTGCCCACGCTGAGCGCGGCGACGGCGCGGCCATCGCGGTCCAGCACCGGCACGCCGACGCCGGCCATGCCGTCGAGCAGGTTGGTGTTGCGCCCGGCATAGCCAAGTTCGCGCACGCGCTCGATCTCGGTGCGCAGGTAGACCTCGTCATAAACGCCGAACTCGCGCACGCGCGGCAGGTTGTAGCGGATCACTTCCTCGCGCTCGGTCTCAGGCAAAAAGGCCAGGATGGCCAGGCTGCCCTGGCCCATGCCCAGGGCCACGCGCCCGCCTATGTCGCCGGTGAAGGAACGTATCGGGAAGGGCCCCTCGCTGCGGTCCAGGCAGACTGCATCAAAGCCGCTGCGCACCAGCAAAAAGATGGTGTCGCCCAGGCTGGCGCACAGGCGCAGCATGGACGGCCGGCACAGGCCGCGCAGGTCCATGGAATTGCCGGCCTGGGCGGCCAGCGCGAAAAATTCAATGCTCAGCCGGTACAGCTTGGAGCCGGCCTCCTGCTCCACCACGCGCTCGGCCACCAGGCTTTGCAGGATGCGGTGGGTGGTCGCCTGGGTCAGGCCTGTGGCCTTGGCGATGTGGGTGATGCGCCCGCCCTTGGCCTGCGTCGCGGCCAGCGCCCGGATGATGGAAAAGGCGCGTTGCACGCTGCTTGAGCTATTGTCTTCGTCTTTCACGGCCTCTCCTTTGGCGGAATCAGTTTTGTTGTAAGTGTATATAAATTCCATTAAACGGAATAAATTAAATAAATATCTCTCTCTACGGAATAACCTATTGACGATTTTTTCGTACATGCCCTAGCATGAAGTCATCAAGGTGTCACCGTTTGGTATGTCGTTTGGGATGTACGGCGCTGGCCCATCCCCTTGTTGCAGAGGTGCTCCCCATGTCCTTTTTGACCCTGGCGAATGTGAACAAGTCCTATGGCGCGACGCGTGCCGTGGCCGACATGAACCTTTCGGTGGACAAAGGCGAATTCGTGTCGCTGCTCGGCCCTTCGGGTTGCGGCAAGACCACCACCCTGCAAATGATCGCGGGCTTTTGCGAGGTGACGTCGGGGCAGGTCACGCTGGACGGCCGCGACATCACGCACGCCAAACCCAACACCCGCGGCCTGGGCATCGTGTTCCAGAGCTATGCGCTATTTCCGCACATGAGCGTGTACGACAACGTGAGCTTCGGCCTGGAGATGCGGCGCGTGCCCAAGGAAGAGCGTGCTGAACGCGTGAAGGCCGCGCTGGCGCTGGTGCACCTGGAGGCGCATGCCGGCCGCTACCCGCGCGAGCTCTCGGGCGGCCAGCGCCAGCGCGTGGCCCTGGCCCGTGCCCTGGTCATCACGCCGCCCGTGCTGTTGCTAGACGAGCCGCTGTCCAACCTGGACGCCAAGCTGCGCGAGGAAATGCAGTTTGAGCTGCGGCAGATCCAGCGCAAGGTCGGCACCACCACCATCATGGTCACGCACGACCAGACCGAGGCCATGTCCATCAGCGACCGCGTGGTTGTCATGGAGGCCGGCCGCGTGACGCAGATCGACCAGCCGCATCGCCTCTATGAGCATCCGCAGACGCGCTTTATCTCGAACTTTGTCGGCAAGGCCAACCTGCTCGAAGGCCGCGTGACGGCAGCCGGTCCCTGGGCCACCGTGGAAGTCGGCGGCAGGGTGCAGCTGGAACTTGAGGCGCCCGGCGTTTCCGAAGGCGATACGGTGGTGCTGAGCCTGCGCCCCGAAAAAATCCGCCTGCTGTCCCAGGCCCAGGGGCGCATCGGCGGCACGGTCAAGGAACGATTCTTCCTGGGCAGCCAGTGGCTCTACCAGGTGTCCACCGCTGCCGGCCAGCTTGCGGTGGTTTGCCCCAATGACGGCACGGCGCCGGCCGAGGAGGGCGCCAACGTCGGCCTGGACTGGGCCGCGCAACAGGTGCGACTGCTGCCCGGCGCGCAAGGGGTGCCGGCATGAGCAGCGCCGCGGCCGCGCCATTGCCCGTGCGGGCCGCCGCATCGCGCACGCCCTGGCTGCTGTCGGCCCCGGCTTTCACACTCTTCGCCTGCCTGCTGCTGGTGCCGCTGGCGCTCACCGCCGTGCTGTCCTTCCAGGTCTTCGACCACGCCACCGGCCTCAAGAACAGTTTCACGCTCGCGCACTATGCCGCCGTGCTGACGGACGACTACTACCACGGCATCTTCTGGCGCACGCTGTGGATCTCGGCGCTCACCACGCTGATCTGCGTGCTCGTGGGCGCGCCCGAGGCTTATGTGCTGAGCCGCATGCGCAGCCCGTGGCGGTCCATCTTGCTGCTGGTGGTGTTGGCGCCGCTGCTGGTCTCGGTGGTGGTGCGCGCCTTTGGCTGGAGCATGCTGCTGGGCCCTGAGGGCGTGGTCAACCAGGCCATGCGCGCCCTGGGCCTGCCGTCCATGCGCATCCTCTACACCGAGGCGGCTGTGGTCATCGCGCTGGTGCACGTCATGCTGCCCTTTATGGTGATCCCGGTGTGGACCTCGCTGCAAAAGCTGGACCCGGGCGTGGAAGACGCGGCGCTGTCGCTGCAGGCCTCGCACTTCACCACCTTGCGCCGCATCATCTTTCCGCAGGTGCTGCCGGGCATTTTGTCGGGCAGCCTGATCGTGTTCGGCCTCTCCGCCAGTGCTTTCGCCATTCCCGGCCTGCTGGGTGGGCGGCGCCTGAAGATGGTGGCCACCGTCGTCTATGACGAATACCTGCACGAGCTCAACTGGCCGCTGGGGGCGGCGATCGCGCTGACCTTGCTGCTGGCCAACCTGGCCATCATGCTGAGCTACAACAGCATGCTCGAACGCTCATACAAGAAGTCCCTGGGATAAGGAGCGCGCACCCATGTCCAAAAACGGTCCCATCGCGCTGCTCTTCAACGCGCTCGTCATCGCCTTCATGCTGGCGCCGCTGGTCATCGTCTGCGTGGTGGCTTTCACGCCCGGCAACACGCTGGCCATTCCGACCACCGAGTTTTCATTGCGCTGGTTCCGCGCGGTGTTCGCGCATCCGGATTTTGTGCAGTCCTTCAAGAACAGCCTGTGGTTGGCCTCAATCTCGGCCACACTGGCGACGGTGCTGGCCGTGCCGGCCGGGCTGGCGATTGCGCGGCACAGTTTTCCGGGCCGGGATTTCCTCAACGGCCTGTTCCTCTCGCCGCTGATCATTCCGCACCTGGTGCTGGGTGTGGCCCTGCTGCGCACCTTTTCGCTGATAGGGGCGACGGGCAGCTTCTTCTGGCTGGCGCTGGCGCACGTGGTCATCATCACGCCTTACGTGCTGCGCCTGGTGCTGGCCTCGGTGGAGGGCAGCGACCGCAGCGCGGAGCAGGCCGCTCTCTCGCTCGGCGCGAGCCAGGCCACGGTGTTCACCCGCGTCACCCTGCCCATGATTTTGCCGGGCGTCACGGGTGGCTGGCTGCTGGCCTTTATCAACAGCTTTGACGAAGTCACCATGTCCATCTTCGTCACCGCGCCTTCCACCGTGACTTTGCCGGTGCGCATGTATATGTACGCGACCGAATCCATAGACCCGCTGATGGCGGCGGTCTCCGCGCTCATGGTGGCGCTCACGGCAGTGGCCATGCTGGTGCTGGACCGCATCTATGGCCTCGACAAGATTCTGGTGGGACACAAATGAGTTCGTCCGTCGACATGCCCGGCGCGGCCGGAAAAACAGCAAACACAAAAGCCAAAAAGGCCACGGCGCTGCTGCACCGGGTGGCCGAGGGCGGCCGCAAGCCCGTGGGCTTTGTGCTCAATGGCCAGCCGCTCACGGCGCTGGCCGGCGACACGGTGCTGACGGCGGTGCTCACGCACGGCGCGCGGCTGCGCTTCAGCGAATTCAGCGGCGAACCGCGTGCGGGATTTTGCCTGATGGGCGCCTGCCACGATTGTTGGGTCGCCACCGAATCGGGCAAGCGCCTGCGCGCCTGCGGCACTTTTATTGAGGAAGGCATGAGGCTGGTGACGGGCGCGGAGGGCTTGGCATGAGCGTGCAGCCCGTGATTGTGGGCGCCGGCCCCGCCGGCGTGCGCGCGGCACAGGCCCTGGTGGCGCACGGCCTGCGGCCTGTGGTGGTGGACGAAGCACCGCGCTGGGGCGGGCAGATCTACCGCCAGCCGCCCGAGGGCTTCACGCGGCCCAAGCATGTCCTGTATGGTTTTGAAGCCGGGCGTGCCGATGCGTTGCACGGCGCCATGGCCGCCATCCTGGACAAGGTCGACTACCGGCCCGACACCCTGGTCTGGAGTGCCGAAGGCGGCAAGCTGGACCTGCTGCACAACGGCGCCATGAGCACACTGGCCTACAGCCACCTCATCGTTGCCACCGGAGCAACGGACCGCGTGCTGCCTTTTCCGGGTTGGACCCTGCCCGGCGTCTACACGCTGGGTGCGGCGCAGGTGGCGCTTAAATTCCAGGGCTGTGCGATAGGCTCTCGCGTGGTGTTTGCCGGCACCGGGCCGTTGCTGTATTTGATTGCCTATCAATATGCGAAGGCCGGCGCCAAGGTGGCCGCAGTGCTGGACACCGCCAGCTTCGCGGGCAAGGCTGCCGCCGTGCCCGCCATGCTGCGCCAGCCGGCGCTGTTGGCCAAGGGCCTGTATTACCTGGGCTGGTTGCGCGCGCACGGTGTCGCGGTGCACCAGGGCGTGGAGCTGGCCGCGGCCGAAGGCGCCGAACGTGTGCAGGCCATGCACTGGCGCAAGGACGGCCGCGACTACCGTATCGCCTGCGACGCCGTGGGTTTCGGCTACGCGCTGCGTTCCGAGACGCAGCTGGCCGACCTGCTGGGCTGCCGTTTTGCCTATGACCAGCTGCAGCGCGGCGCGCTGCCCGAGCGCGATGCGGCCGGGCGTTCCAGCGTGGCCGGCGTCTACCTGGCGGGCGACGGCGCCGGCATCATGGGCGCCGACGCGGCCGAGTGGGCGGGTGAGCGGGCGGCGCTGGCCCTGCTCGCGGATACCGGGCAGCACATAGACTCCATGCGCGCCGCCCTGCTGGAGCGCCGGCTGTCGCGCACCGCGGAATTTCGCCGGGGGCTGGAGCGTGCTTTCCCGTTTCCCGTTCAGTGGGCTGCGGGCGCACCCGACGATCTGGTGGTGTGCCGCTGCGAAGAGATCACCGCGGGCGAGTTGCGCCATTGCGTGGCCGACACCGGCGCGCGCGAGATGAACCGCCTCAAGGCGCTGACACGCGTCGGCATGGGCCGCTGCCAGGGCCGCACCTGCGGTGTCGCGGCGGCTGAAATCCTCGCGCAGGCTTGCAACACGCAGCCCGATGCCGTGGGCCGCTTGCGAGGGCAGTCGCCCATCAAGCCGCTGCCGTTCTCCGCCATGGCCGTCCCCACAGCGGCACCGGCGCTCAAGCAGGGAGCCGCATGATGGAACGCATCACGGCGGACGTGGCGATCGTGGGCGGCGGCATCATGGGTTCGTCGGCCGCGCTGTTTCTGCGCCGCATGGGTTTTTCGGTCGTGCTGCTGGAGCGCGACCTGTGCGGCTCGCGCTCCAGCGGCGTCAACTACGGCGGCGTGCGCCGCCAGGGCCGCCCGCCCAACCAGTTGCCCTTGTCGCAGCGGGCGCAAGACCTGTGGGCGCAGCTGCCTGAACTGATAGGCACGAGCGGCGAATACGTGCGGTCCGGCCACCTGAAGATCGCGCGCAGTGAGGCCGACCTGGCTTCGCTCGAAAGCTACCGAGAGCGCACAGAGGGCTTCGGCATGGACCTGCAGATGCTGTCCACACGCGCGCTGCGCGAGCGCTGCCCCTGGCTGGGCCGGGTTGCCGTCGGCGCCTCGCTATGCCCCGGCGACGGCCAGGCGAATCCGCGCCTGGTGTCGCCGGCCTTCGCGCTGGCCGCGCGCAAGCTGGGCGCCGACGTGCGCGAGCAGACCCGCGTGGACGAAGTCGCGCGCGACGGAGAGGTGTTTGTGCTGCGTTCAGGCGATGTACTGGAAGTGCGCGCCAAACATTTGCTCAATTGCGCCGGCGCCTGGGCCGACCGCATTGCCGCGCAGTTCGGCGAGACCGTGCCCATGGAGGCCGGCCATCCCGAGATGGCGGTGACGGAGCCGCTGCCGGTGTTCATGGACCTGAGCCTGGGTGTGGAGGGTGGCGGTGTTTACGCCCGCCAGGTGGCGCGTGGCAACTGCGTCATAGGCGGCGGCCGGGGTTATGCGCTGGACGACCAGCGCGCCCGTGCGCAGCGCAGCGGCGTGGCCAGCCTGATGCAGCAGACGATCGAGCTGCTGCCGGCGCTGAAAAACGCCCACATCATCCGCACCTGGAGCGGCACCGAAGGCTACCTGCCGGACCGCCTGCCCGTGATAGGCCCCAGCGCCACCACACCGGGCCTGATTCATGCATTCGGTTTTGCCGGCGGCGGCTTCCAGCTGGGGCCGGGCGTGGGCGCGGTACTGGCCGACCTGGTCAGCGAAGGCCGCAGCGCCACGCCGATTGATGATTTTTCGATTCGACGTTTTTCCGCAAGCCCGCGTGCGGCAACCACCGGACTGGCCTCTTCAACTTTCACTTCCGTTGTCTAGTTTTCTTTTCACCCACGCCACCAGGAGCTTTCCATGATCACCTCCCCACGATTCCTGACCGCCCGCGCCACCGCGGTATCACTCGCCGTTTTTGCCGCGGGCCTGGCCGGCGGCAATGCCATGGCCCAGACCAAGACGCTGTACATCGGCATGAACGGCGGCACCATGGAGAAAACCTATACCGAGCACGTCTTCGGCGCGTTCGAGAAAGCCAACAACGTCAAGGTAGTGGTGGTGCCCGGCACTTCGTCCGACATCCTGGCCAAGGCCCAGGCCAACAAGGATAACCCGCAGATGCACGTGATGTTCCTGGACGACGGCATCATGTACCGCGCCATCGGCATGGGCTTGTGCGAAAAAATGCAGGCCAGCCCCGCGCTGAACGACCTGTTCCCCACCGCACGCTTCAAGGGCGACATGGCTGCTGGCGTCAACATCGGCATGACCGGCATCGCCTACAACAAGAAGATGTTCACCGAAAAAGGCTGGGCGCCCCCCACCTCGTGGATGGACATGGCCAACCCCAAGTACAAGGGCAAGGTGGTGTTCCAGTCACTGTCCTCGTCGACCTTCGGCTTGCACGGCTTCCTGCTGTTTAACCGCATCCAGGGCGGCAATGACAAGAACGTGGAACCCGGCTTCAAGGCCTGGCCCACCACCATTGGCCCCAATGTGCTCGAGTACATCCCGAGCTCGGCCAAGCTGGCCGAGATGGTGCAGACCGGCGAGGCCGCGATGTTCCCACTCACGCCCACCGCCGTCGGCGTGCTCAAGGACAAGGGCTTGCCCGTGGAATACGTGCAACCCAAGGAAGGCTCGGCCGTGCTGACTGTCGGTGAATGCGTGATCGCCAAGAACAGCGAACCGGCCCTGGCCCACAAGCTGGCCCAGTACCTGCTGTCGCCCGAAGCCCAGGCCGCCGCACTCGAGTTCGGCGACCAGATCCCCTCCAACCCCAAGACCAAGGCCACCGGCAAGGCCGCGGCGCTGGTCAGCCAGATGAACGACTACATGAAGACCGCGACCACGGTGGACTGGGACGCGATCAATGAAAACCGCCCGGCCTGGAATGCGCGCTGGAACAAGACGGTGGAGCGTTGAACGCTCACTGAACAATCACTGAAGATCCATAAAGCGGGCCCGGTTGCGTCAAACGCAGCGGGGCCCGCTTTTTTTGCGTTTGTACCGAACGCCGGGTGCTTGCAGCGTTTTCGGCATCAAAGTCCACCCAGGTTTTAAAGCGGAAAAAAACCAACAAAGATTGACCGTGTGCGGACATTCCGCCCGGCCTTCCCTCTCAGGCTCGCATACCGTTCAGCGTTGCCCTCAAAGCTCTGCCAGCCGCACGGCAAGCAGCACTAGGCCCGCAACACATCTCCCCCCACCAGGCGCCATCGCCACGAGCTCTTTGATTGAGCAAGGAGGCGGGAGTCTTCGAGGAACAGGGGAGTCATGCAAAACATCACCAACGGCAAACAGGCCATCACATCCCGGCGAGCCTGGCTCGCGCAAGCGAGCTGTCTGGGAATAGGCCTGGGCCTTCCAGGCACCAGCCGCGCAACCCAGCCAAGCGGCAAGAAAAATCCCACCGCCAAGGCAACGCCCAGAACGCATTACCTGATCTCAGCCATCCTGCGCGAAGGCGTGCAGGACTTCACCTTCAGGCTGGTTCACTCCGTGCAACCAGCTGCCAGCGTTGGTGAAGCCACCGGCATCTTCACGCGCCTGGTGCAGGAGAAATATCCAGGCTATTCGGTGGCACAAACCACGGTGACGGACATCGTCCTGCCACCGGGTGCATGCCTCGCAAGCAAACCAGGCGGGCCTCGAAAGCCCATGCCAACCCTCTATCTCGTCTCCGCCGCGATGAGCGACAACGGCGGCAACAACATGGACACCTTGCTGGTCAATGGCTGGCTGCCCGGTAAAAACGCCGACGAAGCCCTCGGCCGCGTCATTCGCGACGTGAAGGCGAGGTATCCGCTTTTCACGCCCGCCAGCACGCTGGTCACCGAGCTGGACCTGACGCTGGCGGGTTGTCCGGCGCCTGGACCAGCACCCAGTCCGATGCGCAGCTTGGGGGAGCGGGCCTGATGAAGATTCGAAAACCTCCGATTCGTGCGACAGCGACCGTGGTGCTGACGAGCATGGCGCTGATCCTGGCCGGTTGCGCCACCGCCGCGCGCGAGTCCGCCTCCTCCAATCATCAGGCCGCCCCGTCAAACACTGAGGCCAGCGGCAACACGCCAGCCACGACCCCGCCAAACCAGCGTCTGGAGAAATTCACACTGTGCTACGAACTGCGCCGCCCACGCGCTTCGGCTCTGGAGCGCCGATGAAGCACTTCTCCATAGACGTGAGCATCCTGGTCCCGCAGGACGACTGCCTGGCGCTGGATGCAAATGGTTGGCTCCGGGTAGTGCCTGGCCAGTGCAATCGCATGCCGGCAAAAAAAGCTTGCGAGGAGCAACCATGAACAAGCATTCCGAAACAGCGAACTGGCGCCGCGCAGTCCTGCTGCTGTTGATCGCCGGTTGCATCACATGGCTTCAGGGCTGCGCAACAAACCAGCAGCCCTTGCTGCACCACGTCTACTACTGCAATCTGGACAGCACACCCGTAACCCAGATCGAGGTGAACTATGGGGCCGCCAGCTGGGTGGTGCAAACACTCGCTCCCGGGGCCATGGAGAACGGCAGCACCAAGTGCCGGGGCTTTGCCTCCCCCATCGCGCAAGCAGTTCCCGAAAGCATGCGGCTCAGGTGGATCGCCGGCGGCCGCAGGCATGAACTGGCGATACCCCTCAAATCCAGGCTTAACGGAAGCTACCCCACCAAAAGCATTCAGTTGATGTTTCGCAATGAGCGAGTGGAGGTGTACGAGGGCTTCTTTCCCAACAACAGCCAGGAGCTGAGACTGCGAATTTACCCGGCGCTTGTTCCGGGGCCGCTTTTTTCGCTGCCGGCCGCGCCCAAGTCGGGGCCTGACTACAGAAAGACGATTTGACAACGGTAAAGCGAAGCCAGCAGTCTCTTGGGGATTCGCTAACGGTATGCCCCGTGTGGTGGCGAGCCGTGATGACAACCAGCGCCGGTAATGATGAGGATGAACATCGACGCCCGTTCAGCCCTACAGCGCGAGCCTTACCTCCCAGCTCTCATGATCGGACGGAAGGTAAATATTCACCAATTCCTATCCAGCAAACAAAGTCCACGAGCGGACAAATCCGCCTCTCATGCGGGAACGCATCGGAATAATCGGCCAGTGCTTTGGAGGCTAACGACGACCTTTGTAGCAATTTGCACGCATAGGCGAGTGCGACATCGACCAATACACACTCAAAAGAAAACCAGGGAAGAAATCAACTGTGGATTTTCAACATCAAGCGTGGCAACCGTTAAAACACTTCAGATACATCGCGGCGTGCGCACCCTAATAACCGTATTGCTATTTTGGGCGGCATCGCTGGCCGGGGCACAAGACTGGACAGTCCAAACTTTGTTCACACGTGTATCGCCGAGCGGACAGAACGTCACGCTGGCTATTGCCCTGCCTCCCGCAGCTATTGGCGGCATTCAGCCCGTCATGCATGTATTGGTCTATCCGCAACCCGGTGGTATACCCCAGCTCAAGGTCGCGAACGGTGCAGCCGCGCTGGCTTTGAATGGGCCCTGGATGCGCGGGGCGGCCGAACTGCAGGCACGAGGTATAGCTCTCATGTACGTGGACCCACCCAGCGACGCCGAGCGCCGGAATCTGAACGGCCGGCCGCGCCGTGAGGTACAGCAGGACCTTGCCGCCGCGCTCAAGCAAGCGCAGCAATCATTTCCCGGGGCGCAGATTCACCTGGCCAGCTTTTCGCTGGTAGCGCCCTTGCTGGACATCGCCGCCGACCTGGACGGATTTGCCAGGATCGTCGTAGCCTCCAGCGCATTGAGGAACAGCCGCACCAGCGACTGGAGGACCTTGCGCAAGCCCGTGCTGATGTTGCATGCGCCCAGCGCACAATGTGACGGTGCGCCTTTCCTGGAGGCGCAAACCGTGGCACAGCGTAACCGCTTTACCTTCGTCCAGGTCGGTTACGAGCAGCAAGACGACAAGGAAGATTGCGGACGCGCCAGCCAGCATGCGTTGGCCGGGCGGGAAGCGGTACTTGCCAAGTCCGTTGCCGATTGGCTCGCGGGCCAGGAGCCTGCGCCCATCATTGGATATGCCAACCCGTCCATCGCATGGCGGGAAGAAGTCATCAGCTACCAGGTGCCCGGAACTTTCCGCACCGTTCAACTGGAAGCCACCTTGTTCCTCCCCGAGATCCGCCGTTTTGGTGCGGGTCCTTATCCGGTCACGGTATTCAACCACGGAGATATCGAGATCAATCCCTACAAAAGCCGCGTGCGCGATATGGTGGTCGCACGTGAATTTCTGCAATCAGGCATTGCCGTGCTGATGCCGGCACGCCGAGGAGTGGGTATGTCCGAAGGAACCTACCCCAAAAGCTTTTCCCATGAAGACGGCGATGCCACCTACAAGGCGCGCGTGCAATCTGAGGACGTCCTGCCCGCATTGGCTTGGCTCAAAACTCGGCCTGAACTCGACACCAACCGGATCATCCTGTCGGGCCAATCCGCGGGAGGGTACCTCACGATGTATATCGCCAGCCAGAATCCAGCCGGATTGATAGGGGCCATCGATTTTTCGGGCGGGCGAAACGACCTGACCAAAACCAACAGCAGCCATGGCTACCTGAATCGGATGATGGTAAGCGGCTTCACAGAGTTCGGCAGGACCACCCGGGTTCCGACGTTCTGGGTATTTGCGGAAAACGACAGCCGCTACACCTCCAACACCATACGCGCCTGCCACGAGGGGTTCCAGTTGGCGGGAGGAAAAGCACGCTTGCTGCTACAGCCTCCCATTGAAGGCGACGGGCATTACATCTATCACAAACCCGAACTGTGGCGTGCGGTGCTCAGGGAATATCTCAGCGAGATCGGGGTGCCTTATGGAAAATAAAACGCCTATGGCGTCGGCCATGTGCGCAGACCCCGCTCTTTTTGACGCCTGCCGCGTCGGGGCGCAGCCCCTCCAGACTATAGCCGACTTCAAAGCCTGGGCCCGCCAACATGTGCGCCCCTTGCTGCCTCACGGTGCGCTCGCCTGTGTGCACGGTCTCACGCATTCGGCCGGCGTCTCCGTGGACTATGTGGTGGCGGTCGACTACCCGCTTGCGCATTTCCAGGACATCCGCAATGCGTCCGGGCATATGGATTCCCCGCTCGCGCGCCACTGGTTTGAACAACGGGCGCCCGTGTTCTTTGATGCCGACAGGCCGGCCGCGAGCGTCTCCACCCCCTGGCTTGCGTCCTTCCGCAAACACGGCCTGCGCAACGCGGCTGCCGATGGCGTGGTCGACACAGCCCGCTGCATCGCCACCTACTTCAGCTTCCATCGGTTGCCCGTTCTGGACGAGGCCAAACTGCGCGCCACCTTTCAGATGCTGATCCCCCTGATGCATGACACCTTCGCCAGGATCATCCACCTCCACCAAGAGCGAGGTGCATCCCTGACGTGCCACTACACCGGCCTGACCGCGCGCGAACAGGAAATCATGGCCCACATCAGCCAGGGAAAAAGCAATCTGCAGATCGCCTCTGTGCTCAAGGTCTCGGAATTCACGGTCAGAAACCATATCAGCCGCATTCTTGAAAAAACCGACTGCAGCAACCGAACCGCCCTGGTCGCGGTTATGGCGGCGCAGGAAAAAGAACGCTTTGGTATGGGTACAAAAATACTATAGACGCGATGCCCTCCATCTTTTCCAATTCATGCTCGCATCAGAAGTTACTCAGAGCAACGCAAAAGAAAAACAGGGAGGCGTTTCATGTTTGCCATTCACCCACCCAGTCCTCAAGCCATGGGTGCCAAACCGTCCTGCCGCTACCGTCCAGCAATAGTATGCGTATTTTTCATGTGGCCCACGGGTCACCGTCATATATACCGTTCCTGCGCATGAGTTCTACGCACAGGGTCGTCATGAGGAATGGTTCCCATAGCACTCGCCAGCTTGCCCAGAAGGAGGATGCATGAAGCTGCCCCTGATCTTCTATGTGTCGATCTTCGCCGCCGTTGCCGTGCTGGCTGTGGGCGGCACTTGATCCTGGCCTTCAACGATCCGACGCCGCCGTCTCTTCATGCATTCGATCTCTTTTCCTGTGAGTCGTCGCTGCCTGGACTGTCCTTGTTCGGACAAGACGGGCCGTGCGCCGCGACCAGCAAATAGCCAAGCGTTCTTCGTTTTCTTTCTCAAACCCTGTTCAGACGAGGCTGTCATGAAAAAAACTTCCCGCGATGGTTGCCGCTTTAGCGCGAGAGCCGCACGGCTCCGCCGCGTGATCCGCTTGGCGGCCGGCTTCATGGCCATTGCCGCGTTGGCGGCGGGCAGTGTGTTGGTCTGGGCCAGCGACGATCCGGAGCCATCGTCTCTCAGACGTACTAGTGAAACGCGACATCATCTTTACAACGACTGATTCTAAATATTGAGAGGAGGAGAACATCATGACAAATACATGGAGCTCACTGAAGGCTGCACTGTCTCGCGTGAGCAAACGGTACAACTCACTTCAAAGCAGGCTAAGGCAAGCGACAGTTCAAAAAATCTTTCTCATCGCAGGGCTACTTCTTTCAGGGGGTTGCCACGCCCAGTCATGCCTTCCCGAGGCGCAACCGCCCAAACAAAAGCCGGTGATCTACGAAGTACAGGATCACCAGCTTTGGCGGCATGAGACGCAGACCGGAAAACGCGCACTGGTGAAGGAGATTTCCGATGTACAGACGGTCGCCCAATCGGTGCTGAACTGCATCAATCCCGACCAGCGCTCACACGAAGCCAATATGGTGGTGGTCAGCAAGACAGATGGCACGGTCTGGATACGCGGCGTGATTTGGGATTACCGCGTCCATGAGTGCTCAGTGAGCCCCGAATGCCACCCTAAAGGCCCCAGGCTCATGCTTAACACCAAGGGGCAATGGAAGCAGATTACCGGCTTTAAAGAAGTGCTCAAAGTAGCCGCGGGTGAGACCTGGGTAGTGGCGCTGACGCGATCGCGACAGGTGTTTACCTGGGGAACTAACAAAGGCAGCGAATTTTCTTTAGGAAGTCTCGAAGATGAGAAGAAAAGAACGCCATTGCTGTACCAGACGCCGCAATCAGTGTTTAGATTTCCAGCCTATCGCGATATTTTGGCATTCAACGATGCCGCCTATGGCCTGCTGATGGATGGACAGGTCACCGCATGGGCGGACGGCGATTCCATCTGCCGAATTGAAGCAGACCGTACATACGACGGTGCTAAGTATGTCTGCCCCTTTGTCTATCCGCAGCAAGGAAACGTCCAGCGCATCTGGCAAACCGATGGAAAACCCGAAGAATGCAATGCGGCCTTTGTGGATGGCCAGCTGTGGCAATGGCCTTGCGACATACGAGACCTCAATCGCGTGCTGGTGCCGCGCATTGTTCCAGACCAAATCCAAAAGAGCCGGGTTCCCGCTTTTGGCGCATCGCCTCCATCGGCACCCCAAGCAAATACACCCATTTTTGTGAAATAAATATCAAGACCTGTCATGACCATCACCATTGCCCAATTCAAAGCACGCTACGAGCAAGGCTATGTTTATCACACCGAATCTGGAAAGAATTTCGGCAACGCTATTTACCAGAATCAATGGAGCAAAAATCTGCCAAACGGGCAAACCGCGTCTAGCAAGCAAATAGGCTTGGGCATTGACTGCTCAGGCTTGCAAGAGCGCTGGTTGCTAGAGAACGGTTACAACATTCCCTACACCCCTACCCGCACCGTGATGAAGAGCGCGGGAGTTTTGGAGAAAGGTGCGGACAAGTATTACACCCAAGTCAACACGGACAGTATCAAAGTGGGTGACATGGTTTATTTCGCTGGACATGTGGGAATTGTGGCGAGCTGGGATGCAAGTAGAGAAAGAGGCAGTGTTTTTCAGGCGGGAGGCACCGGCATTCAGGAGTTGGATTTCAACCTAGTTACTGGAATGATGGGAGGTGGCAAGCCCTATCTGGGCACAGTCCGACCCAAAGCCGAATGGCAGCAAAACGGCAATGCTGTGATTGCCGAGGAGCGTTTGCAATTGCGCATTGCGGGCGAGGTGGCAGTTGTCAGCAAGTACAAGGTGGACGGCCTGACCCTTACTGGAAGTGTTGGCACGGTCGCTGGAACGCTGCCCAAAGATATGGACTTCAACTACCAGGCCCGCACCGACCAACGCAGCGTGTTCACCATGCCAACAGCGGCGGTTGACCTGAGCAGCTTGAGCAAGCAGGAGCGCATTGACCGCTTCACCATGACCGATGCGCAGTTTGATCTGTATAAAACTCGACTCGCCTCCATCGAAGCATATGGCAAATGGGATAACTCCGGGGCCCTCAACTACGGGTACGGATTGACCAATTCGACGGGAAAGTATTTGGGGCGTTACCAGCTGGGGCCTGAGGCTCTGAATACCGCTGGCTACAAAGATGCCAGCGGCAACTGGACAGCCTATGCAATTTCAAAAGGTGTTAGCAACAATACAGACTTTCTGAACAACCCGGCGGCGCAGGACGATGCATTGCGTCGCCTCAACGCCAAGAATGCCGAGTGGCTGGTTAGTAAAAATCTCGACCTGGCCGAAGGCAAAATCATGAATGGCCTGACAATTACCCGCGATGGTTTATTGGCGGGCGCGCACAATCTACCCGGCAACACGCTGACATTTATCAACAGCAATGGTGCAAGTGATGGCACTGACGGGAAACAAACGCCCATCAGCCGATTCCTGGGCCTAGGCATTACTCCGGGAAGTGACGGCACCAACATTATTAGTGGTCCGTCACAAGGTTCGATTGCCTCCAACGCCAATGGGGCAATTTTGAGCACGTCCCTGCCTACCGAAGAAGCCAGATCGATGGCGGTGGCAGGCAACCCAGGCGATCCACTCAAAATCCGCTTTGCCAACGGGGTGGAAGTCGCCATGCCGGCCAACGGCCAATACTGGCAGGGTGTGGGCAACAATCCCGCCGAGATTGACACGCCGCGCGCGGACGGAAACGGTTATGACGTGCTGTTCTATGACAATAAAACCGGCAAAGTGATCGGAGAAGGATTTCGACCCGACGCGAATGGAACGATCTACCGGAACGGGCAACAGATATTTCTCGATGGCGAAATGTATGCCATCTCATTGCAGCGAGGGTTGGTGCGCACAGGGACAGGCGAAGCGGTTTTAACTCCGGCAGCCATGCGCGAACGTTTGGCCAATCTTGATCCCAAAGCCAGCTTTCGTACCCAAGAATTGCTTGATCAACTCCGTGATCAGGCGGCAGATGGCGAGGACATTGCGTCGATATCTTTGCCGGATGGCTTCGTGCCGGTCAAGGCCGCATCTGTCAGGCTTGATGGAAATGTCTATACCAGTGATGCCACTGGAGAATTTTCCCGGTCGGTGGGAGCAGGCGCGTGGGAGAGCTATGACCCGGCCACAGGGCAACGCCAACTGACGGATATTGCGGGGCAGCGAGTCAATCTGGGAAGCAATGAGAAGGTCGTTTTGACCGATGGTGGTTTCGTGGTTGCTTCTCCTGGTCAGCCTTGGGCCGCCGTGCACAGCTATATCAAAGCAAATGTGACTGACCCACTTGAACTGTTTACAGCGGCGAATGGCGAAAATCTTGTGCTGGCTCTTGAAGTGAGTAACGCGGGCACCATTGAAGTGGTGAGCGTCAAATCCATCAACGGCCTGCCCCCACTGAACAGCACGCTGCTCAATGCAGCCCTGCAAGATAGCGACATCAATGCCAAAGACATCTTGCTGGGCCGAGGAGCAGGCGAACTTGCCCAGCTTGCCACGGCAGGCGATGGCGGTGACAGCGACGGCTGGGTAAACGCGAAAAGCGCCAGCCCCACCAACCCCACAGCTTGGTACGCCACCGCCCAAGCCCAGGAATTCGGCCGCACCCTGACCGACGTACAAAGCCTGCTGGCCGCGCTCAAGAGCGGCAGCCCCTTGCCGATTGCCGTCACCGTCTTCAATCTGGCCGCCTCCGTTTCACACAGCGCCGAACTGGGCACCCTTGCCGGCGGTCTTGGCGCCGTCTCCAGCCTCAAAGGCTTTCGCGACGCCATGGCCCGCGGCGATGAACTCAGCGCTTTGGCCAGCGGCTCGGTGTTTGTCAAGACGGCCCTTGAAGGCTTTAGGAGCGTCCTTGAAAGCCAGGCCGGCGAGCAGTTCGGCAACCTCGTGCGTGCCAACGAGAAGGCCCTGCTCGGCAACGAGTCGGCCATTGAGTTGATGGACAAGATAGACGGCCTGAGTACCGTCATCGACGGCATCGCCCAGGGCCTACCCTACTTGAACCTCGTCAACGCAATTTCCAAAGGCGACGAAGTGGGCATGGCCACTGCGGGCCTGGCCATTCTCAACTCGATGGGCTACCTCTGGGCCGGCCCGGTCGGCTGGGTCATTGCCGGAATTCAGCTCATCAGCTCCCTGTTTGGCGACGACGACCATAGCCCCGACATACGTGGCAGCGCCCAGTGGCTGCAGAACCCAGACGGCAAAAGCGTGCAGGCCCAGCTCACGATACAGGGTGGCGACGGCGGCGGTGCGCAGGTCACCAGCGCCATGAACGGCCTGCTGGCCGGGCTGCAAACTGTCATCCAGAAGGATTTCCCCCAAGGCGACCTGGGCCTGATCGCCAGCCGCCTGCCCTGGCTCAGTTTCAACGGAAACCCCACGGGGGGTGGTGAATTTATTCTGCACTGGAAAGACACTCACACGGGCGAGACCTATGCCCGGCGCTTTAATGCCGACGGCGACTTCACCGGCGTGGGCGAAGTGGGTCCGGGCATCATGTCGATTTGGCCCATCCACATCAGCCCGCAGGATGCCGCGTTGGCCACAAGCAAGGAGATCGCCAGTTCCCCCGATTTCTTCAAAGGCCTGGGCCAGCAATTTATTGAAGCCGCCACCGGCAAGCTGCAAGGCGATTCGGCCGTGGTGCAGAGTTGGGAGAGCCAGACCGCGCTGGCCCAGGCCAACCGCGGCAACCCACTGGCGGGCCTGAACACCGAGCAGCGCGCCCGCGCCCAGGGCCAGTGGCTGGCCACCAATCCCGGCGACGCCACCCCCGGCAGTACCGGCGGCCTGGGCGCCAGTAGTCAGCAAACCCTGCGACCCATCATCCTGGACCTCAACAACAACGGGATCAGCATCACCACTCGGGCCCTGGGCGGTGGTGTGCTCGCCGATGTCGATGACGACGGCTTTGCTGAAGAGACCGACTGGATCAACCCCAGGGACGGCATCCTCGTGCTCGACAAGAACGGCGACAACCAGATCAGTGGCGGTGCCGAGATGTTCACCGACGCGCAGGTCAACATGGCAGTCAGAGGGCTCAATGTGCTACAGGCCCTGGACACTGATGGCGACAACCGGCTCACAACCGCCGACGCGGCCTTCAGCCACCTTGGGGTCTGGGAAGATATCGACCACGATGGTGTTGCACAAAGCTATGAGGTGAGCAGCCTGGCCGCCAAGGGCATCACCCAGCTCAATATAGGCACGGGCCAATTCGTGATGAATGGTGTAAGCCGGGCCATGCAGGCGACAAGCCTGAACGCCGATGCGGCCGGCTTTATCACAGAGGACCTTGGTAACAGCCTTTTGAGCATCCGGGAAACCGGGGAAGCCAGGCTGATGGCCACGGCGCTGGCCGATTACGGACAGAGCAGCGATGCGGCCGTGCGCGCGGCGCATACCCATAGCAGCGCGGACGGCGTGCTGATGGCGGTCGATGAACTGATGGATGGTCTTGAGGACACAACCATCCAGGTCGGCACGGCGCAGCTGCTGGACAATGACCGGGCTGGGCTCAGCGGGGTGCTGAACATTAGCGCGGTGGGCAACGCAGCAGGCGGTAGCGTGAGTTTTGACCAGGCCAGCGGCACCGTCAGCTTCGCCCCAACGGCCAATTTCAATGGCGTGGCAAGTTTTAATTACACCGTGGTCGATGGCTTGGGGCGCAGCAGCGTGGCCACGGCACAGGTCAGCGTGGCGGCGGTCAATGATGCTCCCGTGATCACCAGCAGAATTGACACCAGGGCCGCGACCTGGGATGACCTGTACACCGCGACCTATTTCGCCGGCAACGGGGATGGGTCGGGCCAGGCGGGCTATAGCTTGCCGCAAGGCTTGGTCCTGGGGGCGGCGCTGGCGAACGGCCAGGGCGTGATGCCGTTCAGTTTTGTCGGCACCTCGGTCGTCGGTTTTAAAGACGGCCAGATGTACGTCAGCACCAGCGGCTTGGGGTCATCGGCCCTGTGGCAGGCCGCTTATGTGCGAAGTCCTCATAGCGGAATCCTGAGCGCGACGGACATTGAATCCCCCTCCAGCGCGTTGAGCTATCAGGTGGTGAATACCACGCGATTTGGAAGCTTGACTTTGGATGAGCGAACCGGCGCCTGGAGTTACGCCAATACTGGGGGGACAGGCCTGGACGATGCGTTTGTCGTGAAGGTGACCGACGCCGGAGGCGTTTCCTCGCAACTGAAGGTGGTGATTGAAAACGTGGAACCCAGCCCGTATTTTTATGCTTCGACCGGAGGCGATGGATCTGATAGCAGCCTGTCAGACGCGTCCAGCATGCCAGGTCCGGATGATCCAGGCAGTGAGAATTTGGGAGCAGATGATTTCGGAAACGACGACCCAACCAGCGCCCCCGGCGAGGGCAACCCAGACAATGACTTTGAGGGTAGCGATTTCGGGGGGGATTTCGAGGGCAGCGACCTGGGGGGCGACTTCGACGGCAGCACCGAAGGCAATGAGGGCAATGAAGGAAGCGAGGGCACAGAGGGGAGCGAGGGCAGCGAGGGGAGTAGCGGCAGTGAGGGCAGCGAAGGAAGCAGCGGTAGTGAAGGGAGTAGCGGCAGCGAAGGCAGCGGAGGAGGCGAAGGTGGTGGCGATGGAGGCGGAGGCGGGGGTGACGGCGGAGGTGGCGGAGGTGGCGGTGACGGGGGAGGCGGCGGAGGCGACCCCGTCGTGCTGGACCTGAATCACAACGGCTTTCATTTCATCAGGTCCCGCGATTCGAAGGCCTTTTACGATTTCACAGGCGATGGTGTTCGCGAACGAACGGGCTGGACGTCCGGGGAAGACGGCTTGCTGGCTTACGATGCGAATGGGGATGGCGCGATCAGTTTGCGCGATGAAGTCCGATTCAAGGGCTACAAGACCGGCGCCCGCACCGACCTGGAAGGGTTGGGAGCCTTCGATACCAACAACGACCAGAAGCTTTCTGCCGCAGATGTTCAGTGGAACAAGTTCTACGTGTGGCAAGACCTTGACGAAAACGGCCTGCAAAGCGCTGGCGAACTGAGCACGCTTGCAGCGCGTGGTATTGCGGCCATCAACCTGGTCAGCGACAACACGCTGCAAACCCTGGACGGCACCACGGTCTACGGCATAGGCAATTACACCCGGATTGACGGTAGCAGCGCAAAACTCGCGGACGTGCGCTTTAACGTCAGCGCCGAGCAGCAGGAAGCCAACCCAGCCGACAAGGTGACAGCCGGCACCGGCGGCGGAACCCTTAATACAGGTGCTGGAAACGACAAAATTCAGGGCGGTATTGGCGTGGACATCATTTACGCGGGCTCGGGCGATGACACCGTGGCTGGCGGCGCAGGCAACGACGTGGTGTATGCCGACGCGGGCAATGACATCGTCACGGGGGAAGCGGGTGACGACAGGCTTGACGGCGGCAACGGCGACGATGCGCTGGGCGGCGGTGATGGCAACGATGCGCTCAATGGCGACGCGGGCAATGACCACCTGTTTGGCGATGCGGGCACAGACCAACTCTATGGCGGCGAAGGCAACGACGTTCTGTCGGGTGGCGATGGCGACGACATACTGTCCGGTGGGGATGGCATCGACATACTTTACGGCGGGGCCGGCAATGACTGGTTGTATGGTGGCAACAGCGCCGACCGCATGCAGGGCGATGCAGGTAACGATGTATATGTGGTTGGCAATGCTTTTGATCAGGTAATTGAGGCCGCGAACGGCGGCACCGACACGGTGATTGCCTATGTCGATATGCAGGCCATTCCCAACATCGAACACATCATTCTGGCCGGCAACGAAGACCTCGAAGCTTTTGGCAATGCCGAGGCCAACGCGCTGTTCGGCAACCAAGGCGACAACTACCTGGACGGTGGCGCGGGCGCGGACACCATGGCAGGCGGTTCCGGTGACGATGTATATGTCGTGGACAACGCGGGCGACCTGGTAATTGAGTTGGCCAACGGCCAGGCCATGCCTGCCGGCAGTGTCATCCCCGCCACCAACCTGCTGGGCAACGGCTACTTCAATACCTATGGGCACGAAGGCTTTACCGGAACAATTTGGGGCAACGATGTCGTCAAGGCCAGCGTGAGCTATACGCTGGCACAGAATGTGGAGCAGCTGTTCCTGACCGGCGCAGCGGCCATCAACGGCACTGGCAACGCACTGAACAACGTGATCACAGGCAACAGCGCGGCCAACACACTGGATGGCGGTGCAGGTGACGACACGCTCGACGGCGGCGCCGGTGATGACCGCTACCGCTTCAGCCTGGGTGGCGGACAGGACACAATTACCGATGCCAGCGGCAACGATCGCATTGTGTTTGGTCCCGGCATCAACGCCGCGCAAATCACCGTCGGCATGGCCAACGGCCAGGTCAGGTTGACAGCAGCTACCGGCAACAGTGTGAGCTTTGCCGCCCCGGCCTTCAACAACTACGCCATCGAGCAATTCGAGTTTTCCGATGGCAGCGTCAAGGACGCGGCCTGGCTTAATGGTCTGCTCAACACCGCTCCTGCGGGTTCCAACAAAATACTGAGCTTCAACGAAGACGGCAGCTATGCCATCACAGCTGCCGACCTGGGCTTTAGCGATGCTACGCCCGGGGACAGCCTGAGCGCCGTCCGCATCGACACCCTGCCCGGTGCAGGTAGCCTCAAGCTGAGTGGGGTCGCCGTCACGGCAGCACAAGTTATCAGCGCCGCCGACTTGGCCGCCGGCCAGATGGTGTTCGCCCCCGCAATCAATGCCAACGGCAACAGCTACGCCAGCCTGAATTTCTCGGTCAAAGACCAATACGGCGCGTTCGACGCGACACCCAATACGCTGACGTTCAATGTCACGCCGGTCAATGACGCCCCTGCCCTGACAGGCACCAAAGCGATCCTGGCTGGGGGCACTGAAGACATGGCCTACATCGTCACCCAAGCCAGCCTGCTGACTGGCTTCGGCGATGTGGACGGAAACAGCCTGTCGGTTGTGAACCTGAGCGCCAGCAATGGCAGCCTCTCCGCCTTCAATGCGGCCACCAGCAGTTGGACCTTTACACCCACAGCCAACTACAACGGCGCGGTGAATCTCAGCTACGGTGTCAGCGACGGCACCGCCATCACCTTGGCCACGCAGAGCTTCACGCTTGCAGCTGTCAACGACGCGCCCACGGGAACAGCAATGATCAGCGGCACGCCCACCCAAAACCGGACCCTGACAGCCGCCAATACACTGGCCGATGTTGACGGCCTGGGCGCGGTGAGCTATCAATGGCTGGCCAACGGCGCAGTTATCGCGGGCGCTACCAACACCACAATTACCTTGGCCCAGGCCCAGGTCGGCAAGGCCATCAGCGTCAAAGCCAGCTACACCGACCTGAAGGGAACAGCGGAAAGCGTGACCAGCGCAAACACCGCAGTGGTCGCCAATGTCAACGATGCGCCCACCGGCTCCGTCACCATGTTGCGCGCCGGTGTTCCGCTGACAGCCAGCACGAACGTCCTGCAGGGCGAGGTTCTTTCCGCCGCCAACACCCTGGCCGATGCCGATGGCTTGGGCGCGGTGAGTTACCAGTGGCTGGCCAACGGCTCGGTCATCGCCGGTGCCACCATTTCTACGCTGACGTTGAACCCGGCCTATGCCGGCCAGACAATCAGCGTCAAGGCCAGTTACATCGATGGCTTCAGCATGGCAGAAAGCATGACCAGTACGGCGACTGCCGCCGTCAACCGCATGGTCGGCACGAGCGGCGCCGATACGCTGGCAGGAAGCGCAGGTTCCGACCAGCTTGAAGGCCTGACGGGAGACGACAGTTATACCGTGAACAGCACGGGCGACGTCGTGATCGAGAACATCGGCGAAGGCACGGACACGGTGCAAAGTTCCATCGGTGACCTTACGTTGGCAGCTAACGTAGAAAACCTGGCTTTGCTGGGTGGCACAAACAGCATCGGCGTGGGCAATGGCCTGAACAACGTCATCACCGGCAACGGCGGCAACAATGTTCTTAATGGCGGCTTCGGTAACGACACCTTGACGGGTGGTGCTGGCGACGACGTGCTCGACGGTGCCACGGGCGATGTGGTCAAGGTGTTTCAAACAGCCCCTTCTGCGGCCAGCTACCTGACCCGCTATGTCAACCAGAGCCCCGGCAATGGCCAAGTCGTCGGCGAAGTGGTTTCCACGGGAGACTTCATCATCCGCGCCGGGCGTCTTGGCGAAAATCTTCAGGTGCTGGGCACCTCCGCTGTGGAAAAAGTGTATGTAGGCACGGGGACGACGATGGATGCAACTGCTCTGGGCGGTGGCATCGACGAAATATATGTGACGGGACGCCTGCAGGACTACGGTTTGGGAGTCGTGGGCACCACCCTGGTGCTGAGCCGCACTACAGGCCTGGCCGCAGGACAGTCGGAATTGATCAAGGTAGCGGCCAGCACCGGTTCCGCCAATGACAAGCTTGTGTTCGCCGACGGTGCGATCAGCACACTGAGTCTGAAGGCGACCATCGTCGCCGGCACAGCACCGGTACTCGACACCACGCAGCGCAGCAACCCGGCCGATGCGGGCTTCGCAGTTCTAAGCCAAGGCGCCGACACGATGATAGGTGGCGCAGGCAACGACAGCTATACGGCGGATGACATAGGCGACGTGATCCTCGAAAACGCAGCAGAGGGCACGGACCTGGTGCAAAGCTACATCGCCAGCTACACGCTGTCGGCCAATGTGGAGAACCTGAGCCTTGCCGGGGCAGCGGCGATCAGCGGTGTCGGCAACGGCCTGGACAATCTCATCAGTGGCAACGGCGGCAACAACGCTCTCAACGGCGCTTTCGGCAACGACACCCTGACGGGCGGTGCCGGCGACGATGTGCTTGATGGCGCCACGGGTGACGTGGTCAAGGTGTTTCAAGCCAGTACCGGGACCGGCTACCTGGCCCGCTATTTCAATCTGAGCGCCGGAAGTAGCCAGGCTATCGGCGAAGTAATTTCAACGGGAGAATCCATCATCCGCGCCGGGCATCTTGGCGAGAACCTTCAGGTGCTGGGCTCTTCCATGGTGGACAAAATGTATGTGGGAGCCGGCACGACGGTGGATGCCACTTCCCTGGGCGGCGGTGCCGACGAAATTTATGTGACGGGACGCCTGCAGGACTACAGTCTGAGCAGCGCGGGCAGCATCGTGTCACTTACGCGCACAAGTGGACTGCCTCCGGGACAGGGGGAAATGGTCAAGGTGGCGGCCGGTGCCGGCGTCGCCAATGACAAGCTCGTTTTCCTCGACGGTGCTGTCAGCACACTGAGCCTGAAGACGGCCATCGCTGGCGGCATGGCACCGGTGCTCGATACCCTGCAGCGCAGCAACCCGGCCGATGGCGGCTTCGTGGCCCTGAGCCAGGGCGCCGATACGCTGACAGGCGGCACGGGCAACGACACTTTTGCGGTGGACGACGCAGGCGACCTGGTACAGGAAAATGCTGGCGAAGGCACGGACACGGTGCAAAGCTACCTGGCTAACTACACGCTGGGCGCCAATGTGGAAAACCTGGCACTGATGGGCAGCCTGAATGCCAACGGCACGGGCAACGCGCTGAATAATGTGTTGAGCGGCAATGCCGGCAACAACGTCCTTGCGGGCGGCACAGGCAGTGACAGCTACCTGGCCTATCGCGGCATGGGCCAGGACCGCATCATCGAAAACGACAGTGCACCTGGCAACACCGATGTCCTGTCCTTCAGCGCCGGCATCGCTAATAACCAGCTGTGGTTCCGCCACGCGGGAAATGATCTCGATGTCAGCATCATCGGCACTGCTGACAAAGTCACGGTGCAGAACTGGTACCTGGGCGATCCCTATCACGTCGAGCAGATCAAGAGTGGCGACGGTAAAGCACTGCAACACATCGATGTGGACAAACTGGTCAGCGCCATGGCCGCCTTCTCGCCGCCAGGCATGGGCCAGACGAGCTTGACGGCTGCGCAGCAAACAGCGCTTGCACCGATGCTGGCGGCCAACTGGCACTAGGGCAGGCTAACTAAATCACCATCGTTGCTTTTCCAGGCTGGCCTGCCGCAACAGCCGCAGCCCATTGCCCACCACCAGCAGGCTCGCACCCATGTCGGCAAACACCGCCATCCACATCGTGGCCGTGCCGAAGACGGCCATGACCAGGAAGATGCTTTTGATGCCCAGGGCCAGGCTGATGTTCTGCCACAGGATGGCGTGGGTGCGTTGTGACAGGCGCACCGTTTCAGCCACGCGTTCGAGGTTGTCGTTCATGATGACCACGTCGGCCGCTTCCATGGCGGTGTCGGCGCCGGCCGCGCCCATGGCGAAGCCGATGTCGGCCTGGGCCAGCGCGGGTGCGTCGTTGATGCCGTCGCCCGTCATGCCGGTGGCGCCGTAGCGCTGCTGCATGTCGCGAATGGCTTCGAGCTTGGCTTCGGGCAGCAGGTCGCCGCGCGCGTCGTCAATGCCGGCCTGGGCGGCGATGGCGCGCGCCGTGGCGGCGTTGTCGCCGGTCAGCATCACGGGCGTGACGCCCAGGGCTTTCAGGTCGGTGATGGCCTGGCGCGATGTTTCTTTGATGGTGTCGGCCACGGTGAACAGCGCCAGCACGCGGGTGTCGTCGGCCAGCAGGGTCACGGTACGGCCTTGTTGTTCATGGCGGGCGAGCTCGGTTTCTAGTTCGGCGCCGCACAAACCCCGTTCATGGATGAGGCGGTGGTTGCCCAGCGCCAGGCGCAGGCCCGCGATGCTGCCCGAGGTGCCGCGGCCGGGCAGGGCCTTGAAGTCCTGCACCTCGGCAAGCCCGGAGGTTTCGGCCTTCAGGCCGGCCGCAATCGCTTTGGACACTGGATGGTCGGAGCGCGCGGCCATGGCGGCGGCCAGTTGGGCTAGGGGTGGGGCGTCGGCGCCGCCCCAGGCGCGCCAGTCCACGAGCTGCGGTTTGCCTTCGGTGATGGTGCCGGTCTTGTCGAGCGCGACGGCCTTGAGCCCGCGCGCCTGTTCCAGGTAGGTTCCGCCCTTGACCAGGATGCCGCGCCGCGCGGCGGCCGATAGGCCGCTGACGACGGTGACGGGTGTGGAAATCACCAGCGCGCAGGGGCAGGCAATCACCAGCAGCACCAGCGCCTTGTAGAGAGACTCTTGCCAGGACAGGCCCGCGAGCAGGGGCATCAGCACGGCGACCGCGACCGCGATGGCGAACACGGCGGGCGTGTAGACGGCGGCGAAGCGGTCCACAAAACGCTGCGTGGGCGCGCGGCTGCCCTGGGCTTGCTCGACGGCATGGATGATGCGCGCCAGTGTGGTATTGCCGGCCGCGGCTGTGACGCGGACTTCGATCTCGCCGGTTTCATTGATGGTGCCGGCAAACACGGCATCGCCGGGCTCCTTGTCGACCGGGATGCTTTCGCCGGTGATGGGCGCCTGGTTAATGGCGCTGTTGCCCTGGGTGACGACGCCGTCCAGCGGCACACGCTCGCCGGGGCGTATGCGCACCAGCGCCTGCAGGGGCACAGCGGCCACGGGCGTGAGAGTCCACGTGCCGCCTTCACCCTGCACCAGCGCCTGTTCGGGCGCCATGGCCAGCAGGCCCTTGATCGCGTTGCGGGCGCGGTCGACGGCGCGGGCTTCGATCAGTTCGGCAATCGCGTACAGCGCCATCACCATGGCGGCTTCCGGCCACTGGCCGATCAGGAAGGCCCCGGTGACCGCCACCGCCATCAGCGCGTTGATGTTGAGCTTGCCGCGCAGCAGTGCGGCCATGCCTTTTTTGTAGGTGTCCAGGCCGGCCAGCCCAATCGCCGCGGCCGCCACCACCATGCCGGCGATTTTCCAGGCCAGCAGTTCGGGGGCAAAAAACGACACGGCCTCGGCACCCGCGGCCAGAACGAGCGCGGCGACCAGCCTGGCGGCGCCACCGCCAAAGCCGCTGCCATGGCTATGGCTATGGTCGTGGCCGTGGTCATGCCCCTCATGGCCATGCCCTTGCGGGGCAGTGGTCTCCGTCGGCTGCGGATTGAATCCTGCTTTGCGGATGGCTTCCAGGGCCGGTGCAAAGGCTTCTTCACTGGCGTCTATCCGCAAGGTGCGCGCACCCAGCTGGAAGCCCAGTGAGCGAATGCCGGCAATCGGCTCCAGCGCGCGCCGTATGTCGGATTCCTCGGCGCTGCAATCCATGGTGGCGATGCGAAATAGCCGCCCCGTGGCGCCGGCCCTTACAGGCGCTGATGGCTGTGCAGGGGCGTGTGCCGCATGGGCGCTGCCGCAGCAGTCGCCGGTAGGGGTTTCCAGTCCGGAAGCGAGGTTTTTTTCAGGTTTCATGGCTTAATTGGAAACCCTGTAGCGGCATTAGAGTCAACACGGCTCCATGAGTGGCCCTACAGGGATACGGGGCAGCTGTCCAAGGAGGTCTTCATGAAAATCGGAGAACTGGCCAAAACCGCGCAGACCCAGACGGAAACCATTCGTTACTACGAGCGTGAGGGCTTGCTGCCCGAGACCGCGCGTACCGACGCGAATTACCGCATCTACGACGAGACCCATGTGCAGCGCCTGGCCTTCATACGCCACTGCCGTTCGCTGGACATGACGCTGGCGGAGATCCGGGCCCTGCTGAACTTCAAGGACGCCCCCGCCGGCAGTTGCACCGACGTCAATACCCTGCTCGATGAACACATCAAGCACGTCGCCACGCGCATACGCGAGCTCAAGGCCCTGGAAAAAGACCTGAAGCTGCTGCGTGAGCAGTGCGCGAGCGGGCAGGGCGGCGCTGACTGCGGCATCCTGAGCGGGCTGGAAAAAGCCGCGCTGCGGCAAAGCCCGGAACGCCTCCCGGCGGAAAAAGGCCATGCTGCGCATATCCACGGCGCGCACCCGCAGGTGGGCGCCTCCGCCGCCGGCAAGGCGGGCGGCAAACACAAGTAGGCAAGCCCGGCCGCGATATTTTTACAAAGCGCTTGCTTGCTAAAAATATCGGGTTTTGCTAAGGTCCGTCCTCATGGACCAACCCGCCGCGCGTTCGCGCCTCTCCGCACGCGCCGCCCCACCTTCGGCAATCGCTGCAAACGGCGCTGAAAAACGCCCGCGCGGCCGTCCGCGCAAAACCCTGGACGAGCGCGACGACGGCAACCGCCGCGTCGACCTGATCAACGCCGCCGCCCGGCTGTTCCGGAAAAAAGGCTTTGACGCCACCAGCACACGCGACATCGCCGCGGCCGTGGGCATGCACAGCGGATCGCCCTTCTATCACTTCAAAAGCAAGGGCGCGCTGCTTTATGCGGTGATGGAAGAAGGCATGCGCTCGGCCCTGCAGCGCCAGGCCGGGGCGCTGCAATCGGCCGGGCTTTCTATTGACGATGCGCCGGCGCTGCTGCGGCTGCTGGTGCGCAACCATTTCGGCGTGCTGCTGGGGCCCGGCAGCGATTTCATCCCGGTCATGCTGTATGAGTCGCGATCCATCACGTCCCGCCAGCGCGCCTTGCTGGCCAAATTGCAAAACGACTATGAAGCTGTCTGGGAGCCGGTGCTGGAGGCCTTGGCCCGGACGGGGCAGCTCAAGGGGCCGGTGAAGCTGGCGCGCCTGTTGATCTTCGGCGCGCTCAACTGGTCGGTGCAGTGGTTTGATGTAAAAAAGCCCGCCACGCTGGACGACCTGACCGACGCGGCCATGGCGCTTTTCATCCACAAGCCCAACAACCCTGACAACCCCGACAAGCCCGCGCGAGGGAAAACCTCGCCGGCAAAGGCCTCGCCATGACGCTGTTCCAGTCGGCCTGGAATGCGCAGTCGCCGCAGGCCGTGCAGCGGCGCGAAGCCATGCTGGCGCGCATCGCGGCGCTGCGCGCGCTCGAAGAACGCAGCGCGGCCGCGTCGGCGAAATCCCGGCCTGCTTTTGACAAGCGCGGCCAGCTCTTGCCGCGCGAACGTGTGGCATTGTTGCTCGATGCCGGCGCGCCCTGGCTGCCGCTGTGTTCGCTGGCCGGTTACCTGCAGGACAACAAGGACGCGGACCAATCGGTGCCGGGCGGTGGCGTGGTGGCCGGCATAGGTTTTGTCAGTGGAGTGCGCTGCATGGTGGTGGCCAGCGACTCGGGCATAGAAGCCGGTGCCGTCCAGGCCATGGGGCTCGAAAAGATCCTGCGCGTGCAGGAGATCGCGCTGCAAAACAAGCTGCCCTTTATTCATCTGGTGGAAAGCGCGGGCGCCAACCTCATGCGCTACCGGGTCGAGGGTTTTGTGCAGGGGGGCGCGCTGTTTCGCAACTTGGCGCGCCTGTCGGCGGCCGGCATTCCCGTCATCACGGTGCAGCATGGTTCGGGCACGGCGGGCGGCGCCTACATGCCGGGCTTGAGCGATGTGGTCATCATGGTGCGAAACCGTTCGCGCGCCTTTCTGGCCGGCCCGCCGCTGCTGATGGCGGCTACCGGCGAGGTGGCGACTGAAGAGGAACTGGGCGGCGCCGAGATGCACACGGCGGTGTCCGGCCTGGGTGAGTACCTGGCGGAAGACGACAGGCACGCGCTGGGCCTGGCACGCGAGGTCGTGGGCCGTATCGCATGGGCGCAGGCCTCCGCAAAAGCGGGACGCGAACCGCTTTACCCCGCGCAAGAGCTTGCGGGCCTGGTGCCCGAAGACCTGCGCCAGCCGCTGGACATGCATGAGGTGATCGCGCGGCTGGTCGACGGTTCGGATTTTCTGCCCTTCAAGACGCTGTACGGTGCGGCCACGGTCTGCGTGCAAGCGGCCATCAACGGCCATGCTGTGGGCATCCTCAGCAACAACGGCCCCATCGACGTGGCCGGGGCCAACAAGGCCACGCATTTCATCCAGCTGATGTGCCAGCTGGGCCATCCCCTCATCTACCTGCAGAACACCACCGGCTATATGGTGGGCAAGGAAAGCGAGCAGGCGGGGATGATCAAGCACGGCTCCAAGATGATCCAGGCCGTCACCAACGCCACGGTGCCGCAGATCACTATCCAGTGCGGTGCATCCTTCGGCGCGGGCAACTACGGCATGTGTGGCCGCGCTTATGCGCCACGTTTTCTTTTCAGCTGGCCCAGCGCCAAAACGGCCGTCATGGGCGGCGAACAGGCCGCGCGCACCATGCAGATCGTCGGCGAAGCGGCGCTGGCGCGCAAGGGGCTCGCGCCCGACCCGGCCCAGTCGCAAGCCCAGTACGACAGGATCGTCGCCATGTTCGAGGCCCAGGCCGATGTGTTCTATACCTCGGGCCTGGTGCTGGACGACGGCGTGATAGACCCGCGCGACACGCGCGCCGTGCTTGCGCAGTGCCTGGATATTTGCGCCGAGGCCCAGGCGCGGCAGCCTCGGCCCTTGCAATTTGGCGTGGCGCGTATGTAAAACATCCGTTCGGGCTGAGCCCGTCGAAGCCTTCTTGGGTGAAGAAGAACCCTTCGACCCTTCGACAAGCTCAGGACAGGCCAAGCTCAGGGCGAACAGAATACAAAGGAGACGAACGTGCAATACACCCATGAACACCTGGAAATCCAGAAGACGCTCAAGCGTTTTATCGACGCCGAAATCAACCCGCATGTCGATGAATGGGAAGCCGCCGAAATTTTCCCGGCGCACGAGGTTTTCAAGAAGCTCGGAAACCTGGGCCTGCTGGGCCTGACCAAACCCGAGGAATACGGCGGCGCCGGCCTGGACTGGTCCTATGCCATGGCCATGGCCGAAGCGCTGGGCCATATCGAATGCGGCGGCGTGCCCATGGCCATAGGCGTGCACACCGACATGTGCACGCCTGCGCTGGCGCGCTTTGGCGGCGAGGAACTCAAGCGCGAGTTCCTGGCGCCCGCGATTGCCGGCGACACCGTGGGCTGCATAGGCGTGAGCGAGCCCGGCGCGGGCAGCGACGTGGCCTCCATCAAAAGCCATGCGCGCAAGGATGGTGATGACTATGTGATCAGCGGCCAGAAGATGTGGATCACCAACAGCCTGCAGGCGGACTGGATGTGCATGCTGGTCAACACCGGTGAAGGCCCGGTGCATAAAAACAAGAGCCTCATCATGGTGCCCATGCGTGAGCAGGGAAAACTGCGCAAAGGCGTTGAGGCGGCGAAGAAGATCAAAAAGATCGGCATGAACTCGTCGGACACCGGCCTGATCTACTTCGACGAGGTGCGTGTGCCGCAGCGCTACCTCGTCGGCAGCGAAGGCTCGGGCTTTGTCTACCAGATGCTGCAGTTCCAGGAGGAGCGCCTCTGGTGCGCGGCCAACTGCATACAGTCGCTGTCCAACTGCATTGAGTGGACGGTCGAATGGGCGCATGAGCGCAAGCTTTTCGGCGCCGCGCTGGCCGACCAGCAATGGGTGCAGTTCAAGCTGGCCGAGATGAAGACCGAGGTCGAAAGCCTGCGCGCCATGACCTACCGCGCCTGCGAGCTCTATGTGCAGGGCCAGGACGTGACCGAACTCGCCTCCATGGCCAAGCTCAAGGCGGGGCGGCTCAACCGCCTGGTGCCCGACACCTGCCTCCAGTTCTGGGGCGGCATGGGCTACACCTGGGAGAACAAGGTGGCGCGCATGTTCCGCGACGGCCGGCTGGCCTCCATAGGCGGCGGGGCCGACGAGGTCATGATGGGCATCATCGCCAGGTTCATGGGTGTGGCCAAGTCCGGCAAGAAGCCCGCCTGACGCCGGGGCGGGACGCATGGCGAAAAAAATCAGAGCCTTGCTGGTGGCCAACCGCGGCGAGATTGCCCGCCGCATCCTGCGCACCGCCCATGCCATGGGCATGCGCACGGTGGCCGTGTACTCGGACGCCGATGCCGGCGCGCTGCACGTGCGGGAAGCCGACGTTGCCTGCGCGCTGGGCGGTGACAGCTCGGCTGATTCCTATCTGCGGATTGACAAGCTGATCGGCGCCGCCCGTGCGAGCGGCGCCGATGCGGTGCACCCGGGCTACGGCTTTCTCAGCGAAAACGCCGCCTTTGCCGACGCGGTCATCGCGGAGGGCTTGACCTGGGTAGGACCGCCACCGGCCGCGATCCGGCAGCTGGGCAGCAAATCGGCCGCCAGGCAGTTGGCCCAGACGCTGGGCGTGCCTTGCCTGCCGGGCTACCAGGGTGACGACCAATCGGATGCGCGTTTTGAAGCCGAGGCCGGACGCATCGGCTATCCCGTCATGGTCAAAGCTGTTGCGGGCGGCGGCGGTCGCGGCATGCGGCTGGTGCCATCTGCGGAGGGCTTGACGGCGGCCCTGCGCGGCGCGCGCTCGGAAGCCGCATCGGCTTTCGGCAGCGAAGAACTGCTGATCGAAAAAGCCTTGCTGGAGCCACGCCATGTCGAGGTGCAGGTGTTTGCAGATGCGCACGGCCATTGCATCCACCTGGGTGAGCGCGACTGCTCGGTGCAGCGGCGCCACCAGAAACTGATTGAGGAGACGCCCAGTCCCGCGATCGATGGGCCCCTTCGCGAGCGCATCTGTGCCGCCGCCGTGCAACTCGCGCAGGCGGCGGGCTATGTGGGCGCAGGCACGGTGGAGTTTCTGCTGGAGGGGAAAGATTTCTTCCTGATGGAGATGAACACCCGGCTGCAGGTCGAGCATCCCGTGACCGAAGCCGTCACCGGGCTGGACCTGGTCGAGTGGCAGCTTCGAGTGGCGCAGGGCGACGCTTTGCCCCTGGCGCAGGAAGACGTGGTGTTCAGCGGCCATGCGATGGAAGTGCGCTTGTGCGCCGAGGACGAGGACTTCAGGCCGCACGCCGGAACGGTGCAGCGCTTTCGCGAGCCCGGCGGCATTCGCTTTGACCATGCGCTGTTCGAGGGCCTCGTGGTGCCGTCCTACTACGACTCCATGCTGGGCAAGCTGGTGGCCCATGCCGCCACGCGTGATGAGGCCGTGAACCAGCTCATCGCGGCATTGGGCCGCATCGAGGTGCTGGGCTTGCCGACCAACCGGGGATTGCTGTTCCAGTGCCTGGATCACGCGGTGTTTCGGGCCGGTGATGCCTTGATCCCTTTTCTGGCGGAGCAGGGAAGCGCTTTGCGCGAAGCGCTGCAAGGAGCGCGGGAGGAAGCATTGGTGCCACTGGCGCTGGCCGCGCTTTTCCCCGAGGCCGGCTCCGATCTGCCGTGCCCGTTTGCCAGGCCGCTCAGGCTGCGGCATCACGGCCGGGTGCGGGATTTGCGAGTCCGGGAGCGAGGCCACGGGCAGCTGGAAGTCGAGGCCGATGATGTGAAGACCTTGCTTGCCCGTGAGACGCGGCAGCGCGTGGCGGCTGTGCGCCTTCAGGATGGCGCAGGGCAGGCCGCTTTGCGCTGGCATGTGCAGGCGGGTAATGTGGACCTGTTTTTTGAGGACGCGAGCTTTGATGCCGCAGCCGTCAGCGGCACGACCGCAGCCAGGGAACTGCGTGCGCCCTTTAACGGCAGGGTCCTCGCGGTGCATGCCGCACCCGGCCAGGCCGTGCGTCGCGGCGACACTTTGCTGGTGATCGAGTCCATGAAACTTGAGCATGCGATCAATGCCCCGCACGACGCGATGCTGGCGGCCGTGATGGTGGAGGCCGGCCAGCAGGCCGCGCCCGGCCAGGTTCTGCTGAAGTTCGAGGCATGAACGCGCCGTCCGTTGAGAAAATTGTGAAAGACTTCGCTGCACGAGAATGGAACCCATGAGCAAAACACCACCGCCCGCGCCCGGTGCCAGCATCGAATTCGAACCCGAATTTGTCGCCAGCCTCAAAAATCTTTTCGAGGAAAAAATCGTCTTCAACCAGTTGCTGGGACTCAAGATCACCTCGGTCACGGCCGAACGCGTCACGGCCCGCATCGACATGCGCCACGAGTTGATAGGCCACTATGCGCACAACCGTATCCACGGCGGCGTGATCAGCGCCGGGCTGGACGCCATGGGTGGGCTGGCGGTCATGGCGGCCATAGGCGCGCGCCATATGGACGAGGCGCCGCAGCAGCGATTGCAACGCTTCGCCAAGCTCGGCACGATTGACCTGCGCATCGACTACTTGAGGCCGGGGATCAGCGAACACTTTGAGTTGCGCGCCGAGGTGATGCGCCTGGGGTCGCGAGTGGCGAGTACGAGGATGGAGTTTTTGGGGGCCGATGGGAGGTTGTTTTCTACTGGGGCTGGGGCTTATATCGTTTCCTAGTTTCGGTTTTGCTCCGGCGGCTTGCCCTCTGCTTAGGCTTGCTGGCCGGGGGTTGCCCGGCGGCAACTCACTTTTAGCGAAACCCGCAAAGCGGGTTTTCTTTTGTTCGCCAAAAGGCGCGCTACGCGCGCGGAGTTCGCTCACTTCGCGCAGCGAAGTTACGCGAACACCAAAAGTAAGCAAAAGAAAAGGCGACCCTGGTTGCTGCGTCCCTCCGCTTCGCTGCGGGCAACCTGCGGTGCTCGGTTCAGGCGGGGTCTCGCTAAACTCGCTTCGCTCAGACAACGCGAGCCCTGATCCGCCTGAACCTCCGCTCCTCGGCGCATCCACAAGGGGACCCGAATACCAAACAGCCAAATACAAATACCGAATACCTGAAGAAACAAGGACTCGCCACGGCGAGTTCTTGTCTGCATTTGGAGTTCTGTATTTGGTATTTCGGACTTCCCCGTCCTGGCTGGGCTGAGGAGCGCAGAGACAAGCGGATCAGGGATCGCGTTGTTTGAGCGCAGTGAAACGGAGCGAGTTTAGCGAGACCCCGTTTGGCTCGAGCACCGCAGGTTGCCCGCAGCGAAGCGGAGGGACCCAGACTGCGGGTCGCCTTTTCTTTGGTGACTTTCTTTTGGCGAAGCAAAAGAAAGTTACTGGCTGCCGGGCCACTCCCGGCCAGCACCCCTCAGAAGAGGGCGGGAAGGAAGCTGAGGTACAGAGGAAGAGGAAGAAGAGCGCGCAAGTTGGAGCAAGACCCGACAAGCTAAGCCGGCCCCTCAAACCCAAGCGCATTCAAAAACCCCCTACGCCACCAATGCACATCATGCTCCCGGATGTTCTTGAGCATTTTCTGGTGCCGCGCCTGGCGTTCTTCCAGCGGCATCTGCAGGGCGCGCTGTATGGTGTCGGCCGTGCCGTCAATGTCGTAGGGGTTGACCAGCAGGGCATCCTCGAGCTGCTCGGCAGAGCCGGCGAAGCGCGAGAGTACCAGCACACCGGGGTCGGCCGGATCCTGCGCGGCGATGAATTCCTTGGCCACCAGGTTCATGCCGTCGCGCAGCGGGGTGACCAGGGCCACCCGCGCCACGCGGTACAAACCTGGCAAGCGCTTGCGCGCCACGTTGCGGTGGATGTAGCGTATCGGCATCCAGTCGAGTTCGCCAAAATTACCGTTGGTGGCGCCGCACAGGCTCTCAAGCTCCTGCAGCAGGTCGGTGTAGGTGCCCATGTCTTCGCGGCTGGGTGCGGCGATCTGGATCAGTGTGGCACTGCGGATGTTCTCGGGGTACTTCTTGAGCAGGGTTTCAAACGACTTCAGCCGCTGCGGCAGGCCTTTGGAATAGTCGAGCCGCTCCACCCCCAGCAGCAGCTTGCGGCGTGAATACTCCTCCTTCATGCGTTCGTACATGTCACGCGCGTCCTGCGCATGCGTGAGCGCCGCGAACTCGTCAACGTCTATGCCTATGGGAAAGGCGTCCGCGCGCACGGTACGATGAAAGGCCCTGAAGCGGTTCCCGCCCAAGGCCACGGCGCCGGCCTCGGCCTGTACATAGCGTGAAAAATTCAGCAGGTCGCTCTCGCTCTGGAAGCCCACCAGGTCGTAAGCGAATAGCGCGCGCATCAACCACTCGTGCTGGGGAATGGCGGCCAGTATCTGCTGGGGCGGCAGCGGAATGTGCAGGAAAAAACCGATGCGGTTGTTGCAGCCCATGGCGCGAAGCTCGGCAGCCATGGGGATCAGGTGGTAGTCGTGGATCCAGATGATGTCGTCGGGTTTGAGCAGCCCCATGAGCCTGTGCGCGAACAGCCGGTTCACACGGCGATAGGCTTCGATAAAACCCGCGTCGAAACGCGCCAGGTCCAGCCGGTAGTGGAACACCGGCCACAGCACGCCGTTGCTGTAGCCCAGGTAGTAGCCCGCATGGTCTTCGGCCGACAGGTCCACCGTCGCCAGCTTGACATTGCCGGCCTGCTGCACATGCAGCTCCCCCTCACCGGTCGCACCGCCTTCGACGACGTTGCCGCTCCAGCCGAACCACAGCCCCCCGGTGGCATTGAGCGAATCGCCCAGCGCCACGGCCAGCCCACCGGCCGCCGCCTTGCGCGGATCGGCCACGCGATTCGAAACAACAACAAGCCGACTCATGAAGCGAAACTCTCCATATCAGTGGGGGCCGCGGAACCGGCCTTGGCCTGTCCTGAGCCTGTCGAAGGGCCGGGCCGCAGGCGCCTGCCCCCTGCAAGGGGGGGAGGTGCTACACGAAGTGAGCATCCGGCGGGGGTGTTCATACCTGGGATTCCCAGGGTGCTGAAAGCCTTACGGCGGCATTGATGATCCCAACCATGGAGTAGGTCTGCGGAAAATTGCCCCACATCTCGCCGGTCACGGGATGCGTGTCCTCCGACAGCAGGCCCACGTGGTTGCGCGCGGCCAGCATGGTGTTGAAGATCTCGCGGGCCTGCTCCTTGCGGCCTATGCGGGCCAGCGCGTCAATGCGCCAGAAGGTGCAGATGTTGAAAGCGGTTTCGGGCTTGCCGAAATCGTCGGGTGCCTCATAGCGGCGCATGTAGGGGCCGTCGCATAGATACTTTTCCAGTGCGTCCACCGTGGCGATGAATCGCGGGTCCTTGGGGTCGATAAACCCCACTTCGATCATCAGCAGCACGCTCGCATCCAGGTCACGCCCGCCGAAGCTTTCGGCAAAGGCCTGGCGCTCTTCGCTCCAGGCTTCGCGCAGTATGCGTTCCTGCATGACATCCGCATGGTCCCGCCAATACGCGGCGCGCTCCTGCAACTTGAGCACCAGCGCCACCTTGGCCAGCCGGTCGCAGGCGGCCCAACACATCAGGGCCGACGACGTGTGGATGCGCGCGCGCGTGCGAAGCTCCCACATGCCGGCATCGGGTGTGTCGTAGTTGCGCACGGCCTGCTCGCCGACGTCTTCCAGCCGCTTGAATTCCGCAAGGCCGGCGCGGTGCAGCAGGCGGTGGTCATGAAAGGACTGGGCCGCGCCCAGGATCACATTGCCGTAGACGTCGTGCTGGAAATGCTCCTGCGCCTGGTTGCCGACGCGCACGGGGCCCATGCCGCGGTAGCCGCCCAGGTGCACCATGATGGATTCGGGCAGCTCCCGCTCCAGGCCTATGCCATAGAGCGGCTGGATATGCCCGCCCTTGGACTGCACCACCACGTTGCTGAGCCAGCGCAGGTAGTCTTCCATGGTGCCGACTTCCGAGAGGCTGTTGAGCGCGCGCACCACAAAGAAAGCGTCGCGCAGCCAGCAATAGCGGTAGTCCCAGTTGCGCTGGCTGCCGGGCGCTTCGGGGATGCTGGTGGTCATGGCGGCCACGATGGCGCCGGTGTCCTCAAACAGCGAGAGCTTGAGCGTGATGGCCGCGCGTATCACGGCCTCCTGCCACTCGAGCGGAAGGTGCAGGCGCTGGCTCCACTTCTTCCAGTAGGAAATGGTTTCCTGCTCGAACAGGCGTGCCGTGTCGGCAATGCCGTCCGCCAGCGATTCGTCGGCGCCCAGCAGGAAGTTGTGTTCGCGCGTCAGCACAAAAGGTTGTTTGGAGAGCAGGTGCGAAATTGACGCATCGGTGTTCAGGCGCAGCGTGAGTTCATCGCCCACGTAGCGCAGGTGGTTGCTGCCCTGGGTGATGACCGGCTTGCGCCGGCCCCAGTCGAAGCGGATGTCCAGCGCCACGCGTATGCGCGGTGCGCCGTTGATGGGCTTGACGCGGCGCACCAGCGTCATGGGCCTGAAAAAGCGCGAACGGCTGAAAAAACGCGGCGCGAAGTCGGTGATCTCTATGCCCTGGCCGCGCTTGTCGAACAGCTGGGTACGCAGTACGGCGGTATTGGGTTCGTACCACTGCTTGGCCTCGGCGAAGTCCTCGATCTCGATCGCGAAGGCGCTGGACTGCGAATCCTGGATGCCGGGCATGGTGGTTTCGCCATGGTCCGGCTGGGGTTCAAGCAAGGCATTGAAGATGGGGTCGCTGTCAAAGCGCGGGAGGCAGCACCAGACGATGCGCCCGCGTACGTCAACCAGGGCGCTGAAGCCGCAGTTGCCGATCACGCCCATGGCCAGCGAGGGCTTGGCCGGCGGCGCGAAGTGCAGGGAATCCGCGGCGACGCTCATGGATTGGCTCCTGGCTCTGTGGCGGACGCCTGGCCGTCTTCGCGCGACTTGCCGCCGAAGGCCGCGTGCAGCCATTCGCGCAGTGCGCCGGGCGATGTGCAGCGGTGGTGCGCCACGGTGGCGCCGTCACCGACCTTGATGCCTTCGCCGCCCAGCGACTGCACGGCGGCAAAGCCGGCTTCGTCGGTGGTGTCGTCGCCGGCGAAGAGCGGCTGCCGGCCTGCAAACGGGGGCTCACGCATGAACGCCTTGATCGCCGAGCCCTTGCTGACATTCGCCGGTTTGATTTCAAACACGTACTTGCCGCAGAGCAACTCGACACCGGGCGTGCGGTCGGCGGCTTCCTGCATGACCCGCAGGCACAGCGATTCAAGCTCGGGCGCGTGGCGGTAGTGCAGTGCGACGGCAGCCAGCTTGATTTCGACGCGCAGCCCGTCATGCTGGGCCGCGAATTCAGTGACATCGCGCGCGAGTTCGCTAAGGTCGGGTTCCGCGAAGCTGAGGACGCGGCCCTGCGCATCGCGTCGCTGTGCCCCATGCTCGCTCGCCAGGGGAAGCTGCAAGGGGGCCAGAAAGCCGTCCAGGTCGGCCAGCCTGCGGCCGGACACGATCGCCAGCGCGCCATCAAGCTGGCCTGAAAGCCTGAGCAGGGCCGGTATCACGCCCGACACCAGGCGCACCTCATCGGGTTCGGGCGCCAGGTCGGCCAATGTTCCGTCAAAGTCCAGGAAGAGGGCGGTTTGCGCGCCTATGGCCGGCAACTGTCCGGGAAGCGGTGAGCGCGTTGAATGCAAGGGCGACGCTGACGTGTGTGAGAACTGCATCGCCACTCACCTTAGCAGGGCCACCGCCAAAGCGCTGTAGGCCGGTTTCGCTTTTTCAGCTTTTGGGAGGCGGCGGCTGCTCCGCCGCGGTGCCGGGGAAGCTCTCCTGCACCGCCTTGACGCGTGCCCTGTGGATGGCCTCGCCAATCTGCTTGCCGCCGTGTCCTGCCGCCTGTGCCGCGGCCGCCAGCGGCTGTGTTTGCACTGCCTGGGCGGCGGCCAGGGCCGCGAGCAGGCGCGGGCGCTGTGGATAGGGTGAGTCATGCAGGCCCTGGCGGCCACGCGCATCGCATTCGCAGGCCAGCAGGATGTCGGCAAAACGCTGCGGCTTGCGAAAGGCGTCGCAGCGCTCCAGCAGCCGCACCAGCGCCGCGGCTCCCAGGCCTTCACTGCGGTGCACATTGCCGTGCTCGCGCGCCACCACGTCGGCGATCTCGCGGCAATCCACCGGCACGCGCAGGCGCTCGCACACTTCTTTCAGGAGTTCGGCGCTGCGCTCTTCATGGCCGATGTGGCGCGGCAACACATCAGCCGGCGTGGTGCCCTTGCCCAGGTCGTGGCACAGGCAGGCAAAGCGCGCGGCCAGGGGTGCGTTGAGTTGCGCCGACATGTCCAGCACCATCATCAGGTGAAGGCCGGTGTCGACCTCGGGGTGATGGGCGGCGGGCTGGGGCACTCCCCAGAGGCGGGCCACTTCGGGCAGCAGCTTGTCCAGCGCGCCGCATTCGCGCAGCACCTCGAACATGCGCGAGGGCTTGTCCTCCATCAGCCCGCGCGCGAGCTCCTGCCACACGCGTTCGGGCACCAGCGCGTCGACCTCGCCCTCGGCGACCATGTCCCGCATCAGCGCCAGGGTCTCGGGTGCCACCGAAAAATCGGAAAAGCGGGCGGCGAAACGGGCCAACCGCAAAATGCGTACCGGGTCTTCACGGAAGGCGCCGGTCACATGGCGAAGAACCTTGTCCTGCAGGTCTTTTTGCCCGTGGAAGGGGTCGATCAGCGCGGAAAAATCGGGCTCGAAACGGTCGGGCGCATTGTCACCAAGGGCGGGAGCCGCGATGGCGTTGATGGTCAGGTCGCGCCGGGCCAGGTCCTGCTCCAGCGTCACGTCGGGCTCGGCATGCACCGCAAAGCCGCGATAGCCCCTCGCCGTCTTGCGCTCGGTGCGGGCCAGCGCGTACTCTTCGCGGGTTTCGGGATGCAGGAATACCGGAAAGTCCTTGCCCACGGGGAGGTAGCCCTGGGCCACCAGCGCCTCGGGTGTGGCGCCCACAACCACCCAGTCGTGGTCCTGCACGGGCAGGCCCAGCAAGGCATCGCGCACCGCGCCACCGACCATGAATATTTCCATGAAGCCAGTTTAGCGGCTTGGACTTTGCCCGGGGCATGCCGCCCCAGCCAGGGCCTCAGGAGAAAACCGGCCGGAAGAAGCTGCGCTCGTAGCTGATGATGCAGCCCGTCGTTTCGGCGTACTTGAAGGCTGCCAGGCAGTCCTGGTCGGCAAAGGAGCGTTGGCGATAGGTCTCATATGCGGCCAGGCTGTCGAAACTGAACAGGGCCAGCGCGATGTTGTTGGCGCCCTCGCTGGGCATGAAGTAGCCGTGGTGCTTGCCGCCGAATTTTTCGACCAGCGGAATCCACAGCTTGCCGTAGTGTTCAAATTCCTTGAGTTTTGCCGTGTTGAGCACGTAGCGCAGGTAGATCGTGACCATGGGGTATCCGTTCAGCGCTTGATGCGGTAAGGTTCTTCGAACTCGCGGAAATCGTTTTCGGCGAGCGCGTCATCTACCCAGGCCTTGACGCCGGGCAGGGCGCTTACGCGCTGGATATAGGCACCGATTTTCGCAGGTACGGGCAGCCCGTAGCGGCTAAGGCGCATGCAGACAGGCGCGAAGAAGGCGTCGGCAATGGTGAATTCACCGAACAGCATCGGGCCCTTGTATTGCTCCAGCAGTTCGCTCCACATTTCAACGATGCGTTGCACGTCCGCGCGCACGGCTGCCTTGTCGCGCCAGATCAACTGGCCCATGTCGGACAGGTCGGCCTCGATGTTCATGGGGCAAGCCGAGCGCAGGGCGCCAAAGCCGCTGTGCATCTCGGCGCAGATGCTGCGCGCCCGGGCGCGGGCGTTCACGTCCTGCGGCCAGAGTTTTTTCTCGGGGAAGCGCTCGGCCAGGTATTCGGCGATGGCCAGCGTGTCCCAGACCACAAGGCCGCCGTCATCCAGTGCGGGTACGCGTCCGGTTGGGTTCACGCCGCTGATTTTTTCCTTGAAGCTCGAGTTGGCGTCGAAGGAGTCAAAGCGCAGCTTGATTTCCTCAAAGGGAATGCCGGCCTGCTTGAGCAGCACCCAGGGGCGCATGGACCAGGAAGAGTAGTTTTTGTTGCCGATGTAGAGCTTGAGCATGGGATCCCCGTTGGCTGGTAGTGAAGGTCAGAAGGTCAGAAGGTCAGAAGGGTCACAGTGAAACGACCTGCGATGCTAAGGGCACGCGGGCTCGCCATTGATGCAAAAAAACCGCGAAATTGATGCCATGGCCTCTCTCTACCCGTGCACCCCGCAGTGTGAAAGGGCTAAAACCGGCCGGCGGTTTTCCTTTTCGCGGTCAACCCGCTGCGCAGGCCTTGTGCGCCCAGGTAGGACGGGCCTATGGCCTCCAGCGATGCGGCCTGTATCCCCATCGCCTGCAGGCCGGGCAACTTGCCGGTGGCCACGTTGTCGCTGGCCATGGCGTCCAGGTTGTCGCGGCTCAGCATGGGCTCGCCGGGGGCCAGTTCCATGAGGCCGGCCTGCAGGCGGGCCAGCGGCGCGGGTAGTGAAAACACCGGCCTGCCTTTGCCGCCGTTAACGCCGGCGTAGCGGCCCGCCATTTCCACCAGTTGCCGCAGCGTGAACACTGCGGGTCCGCAGACCTCATAAATCTGGCCGACGGTATCGGTGTTCTGCAGGCAGTGCACGATGGCATCCGCCACATCCTCCACCCAGACGGGTTGCAAGCGTGCACCGGCAGCCGCCAGCGGAATTAGCGGGAACACCTGTTGCAGCCGCGCGAAGGTATTGAGGAATTTGTCTTCGGCGCCAAAAATCACACTGGGCCGCAGCACAGTTACGTCCAGCCCGCTGCTGAGCATCACGGCTTCGCCGCGTGCCTTGCTGCGCTGGTACATGGACGGCGAACTGGGCGAAGCACCCAGCGCGCTGATGTGGACGATGCGCCGCAGGCCGCTGGCCTCGCAGGCGCGGGCCAGTTCCAGCGGCAGCTGAACATGGGCCTTGTCGAATGCGGCTTGCGAGCCGTGCAGGATGGCGACCAGGTTGACGACGGCGTCATGGCCGGCCAGCAGCGGCGCGAGCGAGCTGCTGTCGTGGGCGTCAGCTTCAACCACATCCACCAGCGGCAGCATCTGCAGGTGGCGCGCGTTGTCACGCCGGCGTGTGACTACGGTGACGCGGCATTGGCGCTGCGCCAGTTTTTCACAAACATGGCGTCCGACAAAACCGGTGCCGCCCAGGAGAAGGATTTTGTTCATAGACGGTAATTTAGCGCTTTTACGTCTCGGCAGACTGCGAAGCGTACCGCGGGCTTTTCGGACTCAGTCTTTGCCCCCATGGCTGTCGCCATCAGGCTTGAGCGGCGGTTCGGGCTTTTCCACCATTCGCACCAGCCGTGGCACCAGCGCCAGGATACCCAGCGCCAGCAGGGTGCTGAGCGCGGCGGTCGCTTCGCGCCCCATGCCGGCGGCCACGCCGATGGCGGCGGTCAGCCAGATGCCGGCTGCCGTCGTCAGGCCCTTGACCTGCTCCTCGTCGCTGTGGCCCTTGGCGTGGCCCTTCAGGATGGTGCCCGCGCCCAGAAAGCCTACGCCGGCGACAACGCCCTGGACCACGCGGCTCAGGTCTGCGCTGAGCATGCCGGACTGCTGCGACACCAGCACGAACAGCGCCGCGCCCATGGCCACCAGCATGTGGGTGCGCACGCCGGCCGCCTTGCCTTTTTGCTCACGCTCTATGCCCAGCAGGCCGCCCAGCAAGGCCGCCAGCAGCAGGCGCAGCATGACCCGTGTGGCCTGCCCGGCATCGGGCAAGTCTGAAAATTCGGTGGCGATGGTTTCGCCAATTTGCTGCAACCAGTTGGGCGTCATGCGGGTTCCTTGCGCGCTGTTCGTTACATCGGGGTGTTCCACCGAATGTATGCGCCTGCCCCGCCTCGCCACGTCAGCGGAGAGCCCGTCTTGGAGCCTGTTCAATGGCTAGCGGGGCCCGTCTAGCCATTGAACAGGCGCTTAGGGATAGATCTTTTCGCCGCGCTGGAGCATGCTGAAGAATTGCGCGAGGCGCCGCTCGCGCGTCTCGGCCTTTTTGGCGGTCTGCAACCGGAACAGGATGGCAAACCGGTTGCGCGAATCAAGCGATTCGAAGAATGCTTTGGCCTTGGGTTTCCCGGCCAGCAGGGCCGCCAGGTCCTCGGGAACGGTGGCCTTGCTTTGTCCGTCGTAGGCCGCGTCCCAGCGGCCGTCGGCCTTGGCGCGTTCGATTTCTGCCAGGCCGGCAGGCTGCATGCGGCCCGCCGCGATCAACGCCATAACCTTGTCACAGTTGATCTTGGACCAGGTGCTGCGGGTGCGGCGCGGCGTGAACTTCTGCAGGAAAAATTGCGCGTCCATCGCGTTGCGCTGGCCGTCTATCCAGCCCTGGCAAAGCGCGCCTTCAAGCGCCTGGGCATGCGTGATGGAAGGAATGCCTGAATCCTTCTTGGCGATCTGCAACCAAATGCCAGGGCTGCTGGCGTGATGCCTGGCCAGCCAGGTGTCCCAGCTTTTGGGGGTTTTGCAGTGGAGCGTGGCGAGTGTGTCGGGCGATGCGGGCATGCGGCATTGTGCGTGACGCATCTGGCTTGCCGCAAGCAGGCCCTGCGCCTGGCGGCCAGCGACAGGATATCGTGGGCGCCGTGCTTTGAAGAGGGCTCTTGCAATCACATGGCGCGCTTGTCCTTGATGAACTTTGCTTGCAGCTGTCGTCCGGAAGTCTGTCGCTAGGGTTGTTCCGAATACGTGTCGCGTCCATGATCAAGCGTAATCCCAGGATGAGAGGAACTGTCCGTATAGGTGCGGGCCTGGGCTTTTATGGCGACGCCTGGGAGCCCGTGGCTGCGAGTGTGGAGCGCGGCGGTGTGCACTACATCGGGAGCGACCATCTCGCGGAGCTGACGCTGGCCATCCTGCAAAAAGACCGGCAGCGCGATGCATCGCTGGGCTATGCGCGTGATGTGGTTCCCATGCTGATGAGACTGTGGCCGATGATGCAGGCGCGCGGCGTCAAGTTCATCTGCAATGCCGGGGGGCTGAACCCGGCCGGTGCGGCGGCCGCGCTGCGCACGGCTTTTGCGGCCAAAGGTTTTAAGGCGCGCGTCGCGGTGGTCACCGGCGGCGAGGTCCTGCCGCAGTTGGCGGCGCTGGCGCCGCCGCACATGTTCAATGCGCAGCCCTTTGAGGCCGTGCGGGAGCGCATGGTGTTTGCCAATGCCTACCTGGGGGCGCGGCCCATCGTGTCGGCGCTGGAGCAGGGCGCCGACATCGTGGTCACCGGGCGCGTGGCCGACGCGGCGCTGTTCCTCGCGCCGCTCGTGCATGAATTCGGCTGGAAGCTGGAAGGCGCTGCCGCGCAGGCCGAGTTGGACCGGCTGGCCCAGGGGCTTGCGGTCGGGCATTTGCTCGAATGTTCAGGCCAAGGCAGTGGCGGCAATTTCGGCAGTCAGGGGGCCTGGAAGGCGATTCCCGACCTTGCACACATCGGCTACCCGATTGCCGAGGTCGGCGAGGATGGCACGGCGATGCTCACCAAAGCGCCGGGCACCGGCGGCCGCATCAACTTCGACACCGTGCGCCAGCAGCTGCTGTATGAGGTGCACGATCCCACCCGCTATGCCTCTCCCGACGTGGTGCTGGACCTGTCGGCGCTGAAGCTGGAAGACCTGGGCGAGGACAGGGTGCGCATGACGGGCGCGCGCGGCCACCCGCGGCCGGCGCAGCTCAAGCTGGTGGGCGGCTTTCGAGACGGTTACAAGGCCGAGGTCACCTGGGGCTTCAGCTGGCCCGATGCCTGGGACAAGGCGCAGGCGGCAATCGGCATGGTGAAGGCCCAGCTGGCTGACAGGCGCACGCCGCACGAGGAACTCTTCGTGGAATATCCGGGGCTTAACTCGGCGCACGGCCCGCTGGCACCCCTGCCCGGGCCTGAAGCACTGGCGGAACTCAACGAGGTCTGGGTGCGCATGGTGGTACGCACGCGGGACAAGGCGGTGGCCGACGGCTTCGGCCGGCTGTTCCCGTGGATGGCCCTGAGCGGGCCTGCCTATAGCTGCGGCTTTCACGGCCTGAACAACAGCAGCGAGTTGCTGGGCATCTGGCCCGCGCTGGTGGACCGGCAGGCCGTCGAGGCGCAGGTGCGTGTGGAGGTGCTGGCCTCATGAAAGTGCAGCTGGTGGAACTCGCGCACGCGCGCAGCGGCGACAAGGCCGACTGGGTGGACTTCGGCCTCTTCGCCTGGAATGAGGCGGGCTACCGCCTGATCGCGCGCGAAGTCACGGCTGAACGGGTGCAGGCGCACTTCGCGCCCTGGCTGCCGGGCACGGTGCAGTGCTGGGCCCTGCCCAACATCCTGGCGCTCAAGCTGGTGCTGCAGGGCGCGTTGCAGGGCGGCGGGGCGCGCAACCTGCGCATGGACAACCTCGGAAAGGCCATGGCGGCGGCCCTGCTGCGCATGGAAATCGAGGTCAGTGCTGCCGAGTTCGCCGAGGCCGGCGCCGCACCCCGTGTGGGCTGGTGGCCGGAGGTCTCGTGAGCCCCGCAGGTCTCGGGGAAGGCCGGGCCAACCCGGTCATCATTTTTTCGGGATCTTGCGCGGCTTGCCGGAGTCATCGATGGCCACATAGGTCAGGCTGGCCTCCGTGACCTTGATGTAGCGGCCCTGGGCCCGGAAGCGCTCGGCATAAACCTCGACCTGGACCGTGATCGAGGTGGTGCCTATGCGGGTGACGCCGGCGAAAAACGACAGGATGTCGCCCACGCGCACCGGCTGCTTGAAGATGAACTCGTTGACCGCCACCGTGGCCAGCCGGCCGCCGACGTGGCGCGCCGGCACCACGGAGCCGGCCAGGTCGACCTGGGCCATGACCCAGCCGCCGAAGATGTCGCCGTTGGCGTTGCAGTCGGCCGGCATGGGGATGACCTTGAGCACCAGTTCCTTGTCGGTGGGCAACTGTACGTTCAGGGCATCCTCGGCGTGAATGTCCACATGGGTGCTTGATTCGATAGACATAGGCACAATCTCAAAATACAACAACATCCACGATTGTCCCCCATGCGCTCCCGTGCCTCCGCCGCCGATTCTTCCCTCGCCTTGCCCGTGGCCGCAACGGGAGTTGCCGGCAATGCGCCGGCACCCCGGCGCTCTGACTGGGACACCCTCAAACGCCTTTTCCCCTACCTGTGGGACTACAAATGGCGGGTGCTGGCCGCCTTGAGCTTCATGGTGGGCGCCAAGCTGGCCAACGTGGGCGTGCCGTTGCTGCTGAAAAACCTGGTCGATGCGATGAGCTTCAAGCCCGGCGACGTGCAGGCCGTGCTGGTGGTGCCGGTGGCGCTGCTGCTGGCCTACGGCCTGCTGCGCCTGTCGACCACGTTGTTCACCGAACTGCGCGAGCTGGTGTTCGCCAAGGCCACCGAGGGCGCCGCGCGGCGGATCTCGCTGGAGGTGTTCCGCCACCTGCATTCGCTGAGCCTGCGCTTTCACCTGGAGCGGCAGACCGGCGGCATGACGCGCGACATTGAGCGCGGCACGCGCGGTGTGCATTCGCTGATCTCGTATTCGCTCTACAGCATCGTCCCGACGCTGATCGAGGTCACGCTGGTGCTGAGCCTGCTGGCGGTCAAGTTCGACGTCTGGTTCGCGGTCATCACCGGCATCGCGCTGGTGTTCTACATCTTCTTCACCGTCACAGTGACGGAATGGCGCACGCAATTTCGCAAGACCATGAACGAGCTGGACTCCTCTGCCCATAGCCGGGCCATCGATTCGCTGCTCAACTACGAAACCGTCAAGTACTTCAACAACGAGGAGTTCGAGGCCGCCCGCTACGATGAAAACCTGCTGCGCTACCGGCGCGCGGCCATCAAGAGCCAGAACACCCTGAGCCTGCTCAACGCCGGCCAGCAGCTGATCATCGCCATCGGGCTGGTCGCCATGCTGTGGCGTGCCACGCAGGGCGTGGTGGATGGCCGCATGACGCTGGGCGACCTGGTGATGGTCAACGCCTTCATGATCCAGCTCTACATTCCCCTCGGCTTCCTGGGCGTGATCTATCGGGAGATCAAGCAAAGCCTCACCGACCTCGACAAGATGTTCGTGCTCATGGAAAAAGAGCGCGAAATCGCCGACCTGCCGGGCGCTGAACCTATTGCCATCGAGGGCTCGCCGGCGGTGCGCTTTGAGAACGTGAGCTTTGCCTACGACCCGGCGCGCCCCATCCTGCATCACGTGAGTTTCGAAATCCCGCCGGGCAAGACCGTGGCCGTGGTGGGTTCTTCGGGCGCCGGAAAATCGACGCTGGCGCGGCTGCTTTACCGCTTTTACGATGTGCAGCAGGGCCGCATCACCATCGCCGGCCAGGACATCAGGCAGGTCACGCAGTCGAGCGTGCGCCAGGCCATAGGCATCGTGCCGCAGGACACGGTGCTGTTCAACGACACGGTTGAGTACAACATCGCCTACGGCAAGCCGGGCGCCACCCATGAAGAGGTGGAGGAGGCGGCGCGCGCGGCCCGTATCCATGGCTTCATCGTGTCTACGCCCCTGGGCTACCAGACCAGGGTGGGCGAGCGTGGGCTGAAGCTGTCGGGTGGCGAGAAGCAGCGTGTGGCGATTGCCCGCACCCTGCTGAAAAACCCGCCGGTGGTGATTTTTGACGAGGCCACCTCGGCGCTGGACTCGGCCAATGAGCGGGCCATCCAGACCGAACTGCGTGCCGCCGCGCAGAACAAGACCACGCTGGTGATCGCGCACCGGCTGTCCACCGTGGTCGATGCACACGAGATCCTGGTGATGGATGGCGGGCGGGTCGTCGAGCGTGGCACGCACGCGCAGCTGCTCCAGGCGGAAGGCGCTTATGCGCGCATGTGGGCGCTGCAGCAGAGTTCACCCGAGGCGTGAGCAGCTGCGCGCGGACAACGAGTTTGTCTTTCTGTGGACAATTTGGGCGCGATACTTGTAATGAGTGCCTCCCAGCGCCGGCCATGGGATTCCCCGTAGGCCAAAATGCTTCTCAGGCTCGCATAATTGGAAAACCTGGCGGCCGATGTTGACCGCTTTGTTTGCCTTTTTGGAGTTTGAATGAGCATTCATGCCTGTGACTTTGAGCGCCAGCGCCCCGTTTTGCGGGCGCAGGCCATGACGGCCCGCCGGGGTGCGTCCAAGCAGGGTTGCTAGGCTATGGAAACCAAATGGCTGGAGGATTTCGTCAGCTTGGCGGAAACCCGCAGTTTCAGCCGGTCCGCCCAGCTGCGCCACGTCACGCAGCCGGCATTCTCAAGGCGTATCCAGGCCCTGGAAGCCTGGGCCGGCACTGATCTTGTTGACCGCAGTTCCTACCCTACGCGGCTGACGCCGGCCGGTGAAACCCTGTACAGCCAGTCACTGGAGATGCTGCAAGGCCTGCAGTCCACCCGCGCCATGCTGCGCGGCCATACCTCGGCCGGACAGGACGTCATCGAATTCGCCGTCCCGCACACGCTGGCCTTTACCTTTTTCCCCGCCTGGGTCAGCAGCCTGCGCGAGAAATTCGGCCCCATCAAAAGCCGGCTGATCGCGCTCAATGTGCACGACGCGGTGCTGCGCCTGGTGGAAGGCAGCTGCGATCTGCTGATCGCCTACTACCACGACTCCCAACCTTTCCAGCTGGACCCGGACCGCTATGAAATGGTGTCTTTGGGCCAAGAGGTGCTGGCGCCCTTTGTGCGGGCCACTGCCTCGGGCGACCCGGAGTACAGCCTGCCCGGGCGCGCCGGCCAGCCCCTGCCTTACCTGGGCTACGCGCCCGGCGCCTACCTGGGCCGTATGGTGGACATGCTCCTCAAGCAATCCAGCACCGCCATCCACCTGGACCGTGTCTATGAAACCGACATGGCCGAAGGCCTCAAGGCCATGGCCCTGGAAGGTCACGGCATCGCGTTTTTGCCGCTCAGCGCCGTCAAAAAGGAATTGCGGGCCAAAAAACTCGTGAGCGCCGGCGGCAACCTCGAAATGACCATGGACGTGCGCGTTTATCGCGAGCGGCCCACCTCCAAGGACTCAGCCAAAAGCCATGCCCAGGCGCTATGGAGCTACCTCCAGGCGCAAACCAGCGGCAGGGAAAAGGCCGGCCTGCGGGGAAACGGCAGCCAGGCCGTGCGATAGGGATGCTTACATGCACTAGTAGTAACCCTAGGTGGTTATAAGAAAAATGCATGGAAGATCGTTGAAACAGCATTGGTGTTTTCAGACCCGCAAATTTACAGTTCGTGACGTTCAAAATTTGATGATTGCCCGTGCCCCCTGATTCCTCTTTCACCCCGCCTGCCACGTCTGCGCCCGCACCCGCGGCGGCCACCCGTACCGAGCACGACTTCCTCGGCGAAAAGCAGATTCCCGTAGCCGCCTATTGGGGTGTGCACACGGCGCGCGCGGTTGAAAATTTCGCCATCTCCGGCACCCGCGTCTCAGCCATGCCCGATCTGATCCGCGCTTTGGGTTTTGTCAAAAAAGCCGCCGCGCGCACCAACCAGCAACTGGGTGTACTTGACGCCAAGCGGGCCGCCGCCATCATGAGCGCCTGCGAAAAGCTCATTGCCGGCCAGCACCACGACCAGTTCGTAGTCGACGTCATCCAGGGCGGCGCCGGTACCTCCACCAACATGAATGCCAACGAGGTCATCGCCAACCTCGCGCTCGAAAAGCTGGGCATGGAAAAGGGCCGTTACGACGCGCTGCACCCCAACGACCACGTCAACGCCTCGCAAAGCACCAATGACGTCTATCCCACGGCCGTGCGCATCGCACTGTGGTTCGCCATCGAGCGCCTGCTGGCCTCCATGGCCATCCTGCGCGCCGGTTTCGAAGCCAAGGCGCATGAGTTCCGGGACGTGCTGAAAATCGGCCGCACCCAGCTTCAGGATGCCGTGCCCATGACATTGGGCCAGGAATTCCTCACCTATGCGGTCATGATCGGCGAGGACGAGGCCCGACTGCGCGAGGCGCGCGCGCTGATTCAGGAAATCAACCTGGGCGCCACGGCCATAGGCACCGGCATCAATGCACCGGCCGGCTACGCCGACATCGTCTGCCGCCATCTGGCCGAAGAATGCGGCGTGCCCGTTGAGAAGGCCGCCAACCTGATTGAAGCCACGCAGGACACGGGCGCCTTTGTGCAGCTGTCCGGCGTGCTCAAGCGCGTGGCCACCAAGCTCAGCAAGATCTGCAACGACCTGCGCCTGCTTTCCAGCGGTCCGCAGGCGGGCTTCGGTGACATCCGGCTACCCGCGCGGCAGGCCGGCTCATCCATCATGCCCGGCAAAGTCAATCCGGTGATCCCAGAAGTCATGAACCAGGTCGCCTTTGAGGTGATTGGCAACGACATGACCGTGACCATGGCCTCGGAGGCCGGCCAACTGCAACTCAACGCCTTCGAGCCCATCATGGGTTGGAGCCTTTTCAAGAGCATCGAGCACCTGAGCCAGGCCTGCCTCACGTTGCAGGCCAATTGCGTGGCCGGCATCGAAGCCAATCGCGAGCTGCTGGCCAAGCGGGTGCGCGAATCGGTGACCCTCGTCACGGCACTCAACCCCATCATTGGCTACGAGAAAGCCGCTCTCATCGCCAAGACGGCCATCGCAACTGGTGCGCCGATCGCCGAGATCGCGGAATCGCTGGGCATCATGACCCAGGCTGAGGTCGAGGCGCTGCTGGTGCCTGACAAGCTCACGCAACCCCTCCCGCTGGTCGCCTGAACGGCTGCTGGCACAAAGACTGCTTACATCTGCCGTATAGTTCCGGACTTCTTATGCGCGCACCACTTTGGAAAAATCCAGGAATCGCGGCTTGCCGCGGGGCCGCTGCCAGGCACCCATCGCGCAGCCCGCTTTCCCTCGTATACAAGGCCGGGTAAACCTAGGCCAGCCCCGGCTACCATCTCTCTAAAATAGTTCGCTAACCGTTTCATTCATTACAGGAGATTCCATGAAACTCAAGCTTGTCGCACTGTCCGTCGCACTGCTCGCCACGGGCGCTGCATTTGCCGACACCCTTTCCAAAGTCAAGGCTTCGGGCGTTGTCACCATGGGCGTTCGCGATTCTTCCGGCGCGTTGTCCTACACCCTGGGTGACGGCAAATACACCGGCTACCATGTCGAAATCTGCCAGCGCATTATTGCCAACCTCGAAAAGGCCGCCGAACGCAAGCTGGAAGTCAAATACCAGCCCGTGACCTCGCAGAATCGCATCCCCCTCGTGCAAAACGGTACCGTTGACATCGAGTGCGGTTCCACCACCAATAACGCCACCCGCCAGAAGGACGTCGCCTTTGTCGTGACCACCTTCGTGGAAGAAGTGCGCATCGCCGTGAAGGCCAACTCCGGCATCACCTCGGTGGCCCAGCTGGGCGGCAAGACCGTGGCGACCACCACGGGTACCACCTCCGTGCAGACGCTGCGCAAGAACAAGCGCGCCTCCGGCGTGGAATTCAAGGAAATCTTCGGCAAAGACCACTCCGACAGCTTCCTGCTGCTCGAGTCGGGCCGCGCCGATGCCTTCGTGATGGACGGTTCCATCCTGGCCGGCAACATCGCCACCGCCAAGAAGCCCTCCGACTTCAAGATCGTTGGTGAAGTGCTGAGCGTTGAGCCCATCGCCATCATGATCCGCAAGGACGACCCCCTGCTCAAGCGCCTGGCCGACGACACGGTCAAGAGCATGATCAAGTCGGGTGAAATGAACAAGCTCTGGACCAAATGGTTCCTGTCGCCGATTCCTCCGAAGAACACCAAGGTGGGCCTGGCTCTGAGCGCCAGCACCAAGGCTGCCTGGGATAACCCGAACGACAAGCCGATGGAAGAATACGTCCAGAAGTAAGTCTGGCCAGGTAAGGAATAACCCCGCCGGTCGCCTTGCACTGGCGGGGTTTCCCGTTTACCGTCGCAGGGAAAACAACACAACAACCAAAACAACCATTTGCTGGAGCCGTGATGACTTGGGATTGGCAGGTATTTTTGAATGATGACGGTAGCGGTCGAACCTACCTGCAGTGGATGTTTGACGCCTGGGGCTGGACGCTGTCCGTTGCCGGCGCATCCTGGGTGGTCGCCATGCTGTTCGGCGCTGTCGTCGGCACGCTACGCACCTTGCCCAACAGCCCCTGGCTTGTGCGTTTCGCCAATGCCTGGGTCGAGCTATTCCGCAATGTCCCCTTGCTGGTCCAGATTTTCATCTGGTACTTTGTGGTTCCCAAGATTTTCCCCGCCATGAAGGAGCTGCCCAGCTTCATCCTGGTGGTGTTCGCCCTGGGCTTTTTCACCTCGGCGCGTATTGCCGAGCAGGTCAGGGCCGGTGTCCAGGCGCTGCCGCGTGGCCAGCGCTATGCCGGCATGGCCATGGGTTTCACGACCGTGCAGACCTACCGCTACGTGATCCTGCCCATGGCTTTTCGCATCATCATCCCGCCGCTCACCAGCGAGTCGATGAACCTCTTGAAGAATTCCTCCGTGGCTTTCGCGGTATCCATCGCCGAGCTCACCATGTTCGCCATGCAGGCGCAGGAAGAAACTTCGCGCGGCATTGAAATCTACCTGGCGGTGACGGCGCTGTACGCAGTCTCGGCCTTCGCGGTCAACCGGGTCATGGCTTTCGTCGAGAAGCGGGTGCAGATCCCGGGCTTCGTCGTCGCCGGCTCAACGGGCGGAGGTCACTGACATGCTTGGACTCGACATGAGTTTCCTGAACTGGGACATGATTTCCCAGTTCGTGGTCAAGGGTTTTATCTTCAGCATCGAGCTGACCGTTATCGCCACCATAGGCGGCATCATCTTCGGCACCGTGCTGGCCCTGATGCGCCTTTCCGGCAAATCCTTTCTGACCGTTCCCGCGACCTTCTACGTCAACGGCATGCGTTCCATCCCCTTGGTGATGGTGATCCTGTGGTTCTTCCTGCTGGTGCCGGCTTCGTTCTACAGCCTGATTCCCGGCGGCAGCAACTACCGCGCTGAAATCTCGGCCATCATCACCTTCGTCGCCTTTGAGGCCGCTTACTTCAGCGAAATCATGCGCGCGGGCATACAGTCCATCTCGCGCGGACAGGTTAACGCCGGCCGTGCGCTGGGCATGACCTATGCGCAGAACATGAAGCTGATCATCCTGCCGCAGGCTTTTCGCAACATGGTGCCCATCCTGCTCACGCAGACCATCATCCTGTTCCAGGACACCTCGCTGGTTTATGCCATCGGCGCCTATGACCTGCTCAAGGGCTTCAGTACCGCCGGCAAGATTTACGGCCGTCCTGAAGAGGCCTACCTGCTGGCCGCCGTGATTTATTTCGTGATCTGCTTCGGGCTGTCCTACATGGTCAAGCGCCTGAACAGCAGAATCGCCATCATTCGCTGAGAGCGCCGTAGTCAAAGCGGACGAACCTCAAAAGCACACTGGAGAAGAACATGATTGAGTTGAAAGAAGTTTCCAAATGGTATGGCGACGTGCAGGTTCTCAACAACTGCACCACCAGCATCAAAAAAGGTGAAGTGGTGGTGGTTTGCGGACCGTCCGGTTCGGGCAAGTCCACGCTGATCAAGACCATCAACGCGCTGGAACCCTTCCAGAAGGGCCAGATCTTCGTCGACGGCAAGGCCGTGCACGACCCCAAGACCGACCTGCCCAAGCTGCGCAGCCGCGTTGGTATGGTGTTCCAGAACTTCGAGTTGTTCCCGCACCTGAGCGTCACCGAAAACCTGACGCTGGCGCAGGTCAAGGTGCTGGGTCGCAAGCCCGACGATGCCAAAAAGCACGGTCTCAAGTACCTGGACCGCGTGGGCCTGATGGCGCACAAGGACAAATTCCCCGGCCAGCTGTCGGGCGGCCAGCAGCAGCGCGTGGCGATTGCCCGGGCACTGAGCATGGACCCGATTGCCATGCTGTTTGACGAACCCACCTCCGCACTGGACCCTGAAATGGTCGGTGAGGTGCTGGACTGCATGATGGGCCTGGCCGTCGAAGGCATGACCATGATGGTGGTGACCCATGAAATGGGTTTTGCCCGCAAGGTCGGCAGCCGCGTGATTTTCATGGACGTTGGCGGCAAGATCCTGGAAGACTGCACCAAGGACGAGTTCTTCAACCATCCGGAAAACCGCAAGGCGCGCACCAAGGATTTCCTCAACAAGATCCTGTCGCACTGAAAAATCATCGCAACTGCTGAGAAGAAGAAAAAACAAAAAGCCCCGCAACGCGGGGCTTTTTTCATGAGACCGGGTCAGGACCGGCTTTTCCCCACAGGGTAAAGCGCTTTTGCGAAGCCCGGGCGGTGCGACAATTCAGGCCATGACCTCCGCCACCCGCAATTCTGTTTCAACCCTGACCCTTATCCGCCCCGACGACTGGCACCTGCATGTGCGTGACGGCGAGGCCTTGCACACCGTGGTGCCGCACACGGCGGCGCAGTTCGGCCGGGCCATCATCATGCCCAACTTGCGCCCGCCGGTGACCACCGCCGCTCAGGCCGCGGCCTACCGCGCGCGTATTCAGGCCGCCGTACCGGCTGGTGTGAGCTTCGAGCCGCTGATGACGCTATACCTCACCGACAACCTGCCGCCCGAGGAGATTGCCCGCGCCAAGGATGCCGGTGTGGTTGCCGCCAAGCTTTATCCGGCCGGCGCCACCACCAACAGCGATGCCGGCGTGACCGACCTGCGCAAGACCTACAAGACGCTGGAAGCTATGCAAAAAGCCGGGCTGCTGCTGCTGGTGCACGGCGAGGTGACCTCGTCCGACATCGACCTGTTCGATCGTGAAGCCGTGTTCATCGATACCCAGTTGATCCCGCTGCGCCGCGATTTTCCCGAACTCAAGATCGTCTTTGAACACATCACCACCCGCGAAGCCGCCCACTATGTGCGTGATGCGGGCAAGTTCACCGGGGCGACCATCACGGCGCATCACCTGCTTTACAACCGCAACGCGATCTTCACCGGCGGCATTCGGCCGCACTACTACTGCCTGCCTGTGCTCAAGCGCGAAACCCACCGCCTGGCGCTGGTCGAGGCAGCCACCAGCGGCAACAACCGCTTTTTCCTCGGCACCGACAGCGCGCCACACCCGGCCCACCTCAAGGAGCACGCCACCGGTTGCGCGGGTTGCTACACCGCGCATGCCGCGATGGAGCTCTATGCCGAGGCTTTTGACGCGGCCGGTGCGCTGGACAAACTCGAAGCCTTTGCAAGCTTCAACGGCGCCGACTTCTACGGCCTGCCACGCAATACCGGCAGCATCACGCTCAGGAAGGAAAGCTGGCACCCACCCGAAAGCTATGCCTTCGGCGAAGCCGAGCTCAAGCCGCTGCGTTCGGGTGAGAGTCTTCCCTGGAAGCTCGTATGAAAATCGCCAAGCAGGACGAATACAAAATAGCTTTGCTTATTGATGCGGATAATTCGCCGGCATCAAAGATTGAAGGTATCTTGAGTGAGCTTTCCACATTGGGGGTGACTCATGTTCGTCGTGCTTACGGCAATTGGACGAAGGAGGGTCTCAGGGGTTGGGCAGACAAGCTGCATGAACATGCTATCCGGCCGATTCAGCAGTTTGATCTCATCAAAAAAAAGAATGCCACCGACATCGCAATGACTGTTGATGCATTGGAATTGTTGTATATCGATCAGCCCGATGCATTCGCAATTGCCTCTTCTGATTGCGACTTTACGCCTTTGGTCATGCACCTTCGTGCCAAAGGCGCCGCGGTTTTCGGCTTCGGAAATAAAAACACCCCTGAGCCGTTTGTCAATGCCTGTTCATTGTTTCTCTATGTTGAGAACCTCGGAGAAGAGGCGGATAACGCCGGCGAGCCGGAAGCGAAGGCTGCGGGGCACCTTCGCGCTTCTCCTGCCGAGCTCAAGCAGAATACGGCGCTTATTCTGCTTCTCAGGAATGCGATCAAGGCCGCATCGGATGAGGAGGGCTGGGCGCGTGTGAGCGAGGTCGGGCATCAGGTTCGTAACCAATCTTCTGATCATTTCCGCAACTATGGGTACTCCAGCTGGACCAAACTGTTCAAGGTCATCGATCTATTTGAACTGCAAGGCGAGGGGTCCAATAACGTTGCGGTGCGCGACCGAAAGCAGCCGAAGTCCGCGAAAGCCTGACCGCCATGGGAAGCCCTGCACCGCTACCCCCCATCGACTGGGAGCGCCCCTGGCTGCAGGCATGGCGTGACCCCGGTCAGCGCGCAGCCTGCGCGGTCACCGCCGGCGTCGCGGTTCACCAGGCACTCAATGCGGTACAGCCCGCGCCGGTGTGTTTCGCACCCCAGTGCACTTTGCCCTCAGGCGAAGCCTATGAGAGCTTTATCGCCCGGACCCGCTTGTGCCCGACCCGCGAGGGCGCGCACGATTTTTTCAACGGCCTGTGCTGGATGCGCTTCCCTGAAACCAAGCGAAAACTCAACCAGCTGCAAGCTGCTGAAATTGACGCCGCGGGCGTTGCCGCCGTGCGCGGCTCGGTGCGCGACGCCCTGACCGTGTTCGATGAAAACGCCGCCTTCCTGTCGGCGCCGCAACCTTTGTGGGATGCGCTGCTCGCCCGCGAGTGGAACAGCCTCTTCATCACCCACAGGGCGCTGTGGCAGCAGGCCAGGCTCGTACTGTTCGGCCACGCCCTGCTTGAAAAACTGCTGACCCCCCGCAAGGCCATCACGGCCCATGTCTACCTGGCGCAGCCGCCCATGGGCTCCATCGCGGAACTGGACGCCTGGGTGGCCGCTGACCTCAGCGCAGCCAAGCTCGCCGGCAAGCCCTTCGTACCCTTGCCGGTTCTAGGCGTGCCCGGCTGGTGGACCGAGAACGAGAACTTTTCCTTTTATGATGACTCCGTTGTATTCCGGCCGCCCCCGTCGTCCCCGGCCCCCTCGGCTGTCATCAATAACAGATAAAAATCAGCCATCTGGACGCGGGGAACCGCTTGAACCGGGCGCCCAGACCCTTATATTCCTGCGCAAGGCGGGCTTTTTTACCGACCTCACGGAGAACCCATGAAACGTATTTTCCTGTTTGTCCTGACCAATATCGCCGTCGTGGCGGTGCTGGGCATTGTTGCCAGCCTGCTGGGCGTGAACCGCTACCTCACGGCCAACGGCCTGAACCTGACGGCGCTGCTCGGCTTTGCACTGGTCATGGGCTTTGGCGGCGCCATCATCTCGCTGCTGATCAGCAAGCCCGTCGCCAAATGGAGCGCCGGCGTGCGCGTCATCAACGAGCCGCAGAACGCCGACGAAGCCTGGATCGTCGAGACCGTGCGCAAGCTGGCCGACAAAGCCCAGATCGGCATGCCCGAAGTCGGCATCTTTGAGGGCGAGCCCAACGCCTTCGCCACCGGCGCCTTCAAGAATTCTTCGCTGGTTGCGGTATCCACCGGCCTGCTGCAAGGCATGACCAAGGAAGAAATCGAAGCCGTGCTGGGCCATGAAATCGCCCACGTCGCCAACGGCGACATGGTCACCATGACCCTGATCCAGGGCGTGATGAACACCTTCGTGGTTTTCCTCTCGCGTGTCATCGGCTACGCCGTCGACAGCTTTTTGCGCCGCGGCAGCGACAACAACTCCGGCCCCGGCATCGGCTATTACGTCAGTACCATTGTGCTGGACATCGTGCTGGGTTTTGCCGCCGCCATCGTGGTGGCCTGGTTCTCGCGCCAGCGCGAGTTCCGCGCCGATGCCGGCGCTGCGCAACTGATGGGCCGGCGCCAGCCCATGATGAACGCCCTGGCCCGCCTGGGCGGCATGCAGCCCGGCGAGTTGCCCAAGGCCGTGGCCGCCATGGGCATCACCGGCAGCATTGGCAAGCTGTTTGCCACGCACCCGCCGATTGAAGAGCGCATCGCGGCTTTGCAAAACAGCCAGGCTTAAAGATGAGAACCTGCTCACGGCCTAAACGGGGCCGCGCAAGCCCCTTCTCGGGATGGGATGCAAGGCGCGGTGCGACGCCCATAGTTCAGCTATGGGCTAGCGCCGCAACGCCGCAGACCGCCCGAGAAGGCGCTTGCCCTCCGGGTTGGGGTGAAATCGGGCGATTGAGCCACCCAGGCCCTTGCATGGGCATTAGCCCATGCGGCGTGCCCGGTTGGCCCACTCATCCCGATTGCACCGCAACGCGGCCCCGTTTAGGCCGTGAGCAGGTTCTGAGGGCGCCCCGCACAGGGCGCCCTTTTTTCTGCACGTAACTTTACGGGAGGGCAGTCATGAAAAGCTGGATCAGGCAGAACCGCAGTTTTCTGGTGTTGCTGTTGTTGTTCGGGTTGTTTCGCACCGCGATCGCGGACTGGAATCCCATTCCCTCGGGCTCCATGCGGCCCAACCTGCTTGAAGGCGACGTCGTCTTCGTCAACCGCCTGGCCTACAACGTCAAGATCCCGCTGACTGACACGGTGCTGGCACGCACCGCCGACCCGCAGCGCGGCGATGTCGTCACTTTCTCCTCGCCGGTGGACGGCGTGCGCCTGATCAAGCGGCTGGTGGCTGTGCCGGGCGACGTGGTGGAAATGCGCGCCAAGGTGCTCATCATCAACGGGCAGGCGGCGCGTTATGAAGCGTTGGACACGGCGCTGGAGCCTGCCGGCCCTGTGGGTGTGCTGGTGGCCACGCACCTGAAAGAAACTACCGCCCAGGGGCAGCATGAAATCCAGTGGCTGGCGGGCGTGAAGGCCAAGGACGATTGGGGCCCGATCACTGTCCCCACGGACCAGTTCCTGATGCTGGGCGATAACCGCGACAACAGCGCCGATTCGCGCTACATCGGCCTGGTGCCGCGCCAGCTGCTGATAGGACGGGCCGAGCGCATCCTGGTGTCGGCCGACATTCTTGAAAAATGGCAGCCGCGCTTTGAACGCTTCGGCCGTTCGCTTTACTGACGCCCGCCAGTCTTACTGAGGCTGGGTCTCGCTGGCCCGCCGCGTGCGCTCCACCGCCTCGGCGACATCCGCTGTGGCCATGCCGTACATTTCGGCGAACTGCTCCACGGTTTTGCCGCTGGCCTCAAAGGCGCGCACCAGGGCTTCGCGTTTGGCGGCCCGCATCGCGATTTCGGCAAAGGCTTCGTCGAGCAGGGCGGTGGAGGTTTCATCCTGGGTGCGGATGCGCTCGGCGTACGCTTCGCGGCTCAGGCCGGAGGCTTCGATTGCCGCGACCAGCCGGGCGCGGACCTTGGGGCGCAAATCCTCTTTGGAGCGTGCCTGGCGGCGCCGGAAGACTTCCATGATGGCGTGGTGCACATGCTCGGGCGCCACAGGCTCCACGGGCTCGCCCTGCAGGTTGTGGCGCGGAAGGCCCGCCGCCACGCATTCAAGGTAGCGGGTCGAACGGGCGTGCAGGCCGAGCGCCACTTTCAACTCGTCCTTTTTGAACGCCTCGGGGTTCTCGGCCATCAGGTCCTGAAAAGCGCCCAGCTTGAGCGGCAGGAAACGGGCGCCGAACATTTTCGGGTAGAGCTCGAACAGCTTTTCCAGTACCGGATGGACTTCGCGCGTGCGCTGCTGCGGCGGGCCGGCGGGCCGGGCGCGTTGCTGGCCGCGGGGGCGCTGGGTGCGCGGGATGGGGGTGGTGGTGTCGGTCATGGGTGTGGGATGAAAAGTGAAATGCCGGTGTTCAGGCTGCCGGGCGCGGCCGATGGATGCGAAAGAGGTTGTCGGGAGTGACCGCGAAGTAGTCTGCCGGGCCGCCGCCGCGAAGAATGGGCTGGGCTGCAGCCGTGTCGTAAATACCGTCCTTGAGCAGGTGCCTGGCGATGTACACGCCGACGACTTCGCCCAGGACCAGCCAGGTCGGCACCGGCACGCCATTGGCGCCTTGCAGCTGCAGGATTTGCGTCAGCCTGCACTCGAAGGATACGGGGCTTTCCAGAACGCGCGGCGCGGCGATGCGCTGGGATGCCACGGGCGTGAGGCCGGCCAGCTCGAACTCGTTGACCTCGGGCGGCACCATTGCGCAGGATTGGTTCATGGCCTCGGCCAGCGGGCGGGTCGCGAGGTTCCAGCCGAATTCGCCGGTCTCGCGGATATTACGCAGGCTGTCCTTGGCGCCAATGCTGGAGAAGCCAATGATGGGTGGCGTGTAATTGAAGGCGTTGAAAAAACTGTAGGGCGCCAGGTTGAGCTGGCCTTTCGCATCCTGCGAAGAAATCCAGCCTATGGGCCGCGGCCCCACCATGGCGTTGAAGGGATCATGCGGCAGGCCGTGGCCATTGGCCGGTTCGTAGTAATGGAAATCGCCGGCAGCCATCATGCGGCCATCCGTTCCCGCTCGGCTTCTCGCAGCACACTGCGCGCCACGGCTTCGGCGACCTTGATGCCGTCCACCCCGGCCGACAAAATGCCGCCCGCGTAGCTGGCGCCTTCGCCGGCGGGGTAGAGGCCACGCACGTTGATGCTTTGCAAGTCTTCCCCGCGGCTGATCTTGATGGGGGAGGACGTGCGCGTCTCAACGCCGGTCAACACCGCGTCGTGGGTGTCAAAGCCCTTGATCTTTTTGCCGAACACCGGGAAAGCCTCGCGCATGGCAGCGATCGCATAGACGGGCAGGGCCGAGGACAGGTCGCCCAGGGTCACGCCCGGTTTGTACGAGGGCGTGATGCTGCCCAGCGCGGTCGAGGGGCGTCCGGCCAGGAAGTCGCCCACCAGCTGTCCCGGGGCGTTGTAGTTGCCGCCACCCAGCACAAAGGCATGCGACTCGAGCTGGCGTTGCAGCGCGATGCCGGCCAGCGCATCGCCCGCTTCAAAGCCGGGGTAGTCGCGCGGGTCAATCCCCACCACGATACCGGCGTTGGCATTGCGTTCGTTGCGCGAATACTGGCTCATGCCGTTGGTCACCACGCGTCCGGGCTCCGAGGTGGCGGCTACCACCGTGCCGCCCGGGCACATGCAAAAACTGTAGACCGAGCGGCCGTTGCTCGCGTGGTGCACCAGCTTGTATTCAGCCGCGCCCAATGAAGGATGACCGGCATGGCGGCCCCAGCGTGCCCGATCGATGATGCCCTGCGGATGCTCGACCCGAAAGCCGATGGAAAAAGGTTTGGCCTCGATGTGCACGCCACGTTGGTACAGCATGGCGAAGGTGTCGCGCGAGCTGTGGCCCAGCGCCATCACCACCTGGTCGGCGCGCATTTCATGGCTCTTGCCGGTGGCCTGGTCCAGCACCGTGAGGCCGCGCAGCTGTTTGCCTTCGGGAGCGTCCTCGATCAGCACGTCGGTCACGCGCTGCTCGAAGCGTATTTCGCCGCCCAGCGCGACGATTTGCGCACGCATGTTCTCGACCACTTTCACCAGTTTGAAAGTGCCGATGTGCGGATGCGCCTCGAACAGGATGTCGGCCGGCGCGCCGGCTTTGACGAACTCGTTCATCACCTTGCGGCCCAGGTGGCGCGGGTCCTTGATCTGGCTGTAGAGCTTGCCGTCGGAAAAAGTGCCGGCGCCGCCTTCGCCGAACTGCACATTGGACTCGGGAGTGAGCACGTTCTTGCGCCACAGGCCCCAGGTGTCGCGGGTGCGCTGGCGAACGGTCTTGCCGCGTTCCAGCACGATGGGCTTGAAGCCCATTTGCGCCAGCAGCAGCGCCGCGAACATGCCGCAGGGGCCGAAGCCGACGACGACAGGCCGCAGCGGCAGGCCGGCGGGCGCCTGGCCCACCGTGCGGTAGGCCATGTCGGGTGTGGGAAGGATATGCGGGTTGGCGGAGAACTTCGCCAGCAGCGCGTTCTCCTGGGCCGCGTCGGCCAGCGTCACATCGACGATGTAGACCTTCAGCAGGTCGGCCTTGCGGGCGTCGAAGCTGCGTTTGTGGATGTGGATCTTTTGCAGGGCGGCCGCCGGGATTCCCAGGGTTTTGGCCACCAGGCTGGGCAGGGCGTCGTCCGCGTGCTCCAGCGGAAGTTTGAGTTCGGTCAGGCGAATCATGGCAAGGGGCTCGTGTTGATCAAGCAGCCCGCATTTTAAAGGGCAGCCTGTGGCGGCGTCTTGCTGGCGGATAATAGGCCCCGTGAAGCCCGCCAGACCGCCGCTGGTGCGATCTGGGAAACCAGGCACTGGAGGAACGTCCGGACTGCACAGGACAGCGTAGGAGGTAACACCTCTCCACCGCGAGGTGAGGATCAGAGCAACAGAGACGAGTCGGCCTTGGGGTAACCCCGGGCCGGGTGAAACGGGCAATCTCTACGCGCAGCAATACCAAGTAGGCCAGCGTTGATGTGGTTCCGCAGAGCTGGCGGGTAGGTAGCATTGAGCCGCGGGGGCGACTCCCGGCCCAGATTAATGGCGGTCACGCCAGGCCTTCCCAAAGAAGGTCCGGTGCACAGAATCCGGCTTATCGGTGGGCTTCACACTAATAAAAAATCCGGCGCCACACCAAAGACCACGTGGCGCGGATTGATGGTCGTCCAGTAAAAAAGCCCCGTCCAGCGATGGACGGGGCTTTCTTTTTTGAGGCCATGCCGGCCCTAAAGCACGGCCTTATTTGGCGGGAGAGGCTGCTGCTGCCGGTGCGGTTGCGGCGCCTGCGGCCGCAGCCGGTGGTGCACCGAAGTACTTGGTGTAAATCTTGTCGAAGGTGCCGTCGGTCTTGATGTCAGCCAGGCCTTTGTTGAGCTTGTCCAGCAGTTCGGTGTTGCCCTTCTTCACTGCCAGGCCGTACTGCTCGGGAACAAAACTGGCGTCGCTGATGGTTTTGAACTTGGCGTCGCTGTTGTTGTTGACGTAGTGCACCACCACGCCGTTGTCGGCCACCACGGCGTCCACGCCGCCGGCTTCCAGTTCTTTCAGCGCCAGCGGCGTCGATTCAAAGCGCTTGATGTTGGCGCTGTCCTTGCCTTGCAGCTTGGACACGACTTCATCGCCGGTGGTGCCGTTCTGCACGCCGACCTTGAGTTTTTTCAGGTCGTTGAACTTGGCGATCTTGGAGTCCTTCTTCACGGCGATCAGTTGCTGCGCGTCGAAATAAGGCGTCGAAAAATCCATGGTCTGCTTGCGCTCGGCCGTGATGGTGATGGAAGATACCAGCAGGTCGCGGTCGCCCTGGGCCAGGGTATTGAAGATGCCTTCCCATGGCGTGTTGACGAATTTCACTTCAATGCCGGCTTTTTCTGCGACGGCCTTGACGACTTCGATGTCAAAGCCGACGATTTCGCCCTTTTCGTTTTGTGACTCGAAGGGGGCGTAGGCGGCGTCGGTGCCCACCAGGTAGACCTTGGCTGCCGGTGCGGGCGCGGAGGCTGCGGCTGCCGGAGCGCTGGCGGTGGGTGCTGGCGGTTCGGTCTTGCTGCAGGCCGCCAGGACGATACCGGCGACCAAAGTGCCGGCGGTTTGCAGGAAACGTCGCGTTGTGATGGAGTAGGAAGACATGAAGTCCCTTGGAAAATGGTTGAAATGATGGTGATGCCGTCAAGCCCTGCGATCAGGCATGGGCCTTCCGGCATACGAACAAAAAGTATAAACCGCGGCCCTGAGGCCAGACAGCCCTTTGCAGTAGCCTTGGTGACTGCTGCGGGCGTTAACGCCGGTGAATACCCTTATGAACGCCGCAGGGTTTAGCAACTTTCAAGCCACAGTAGCGCGAGTACTTGGTGATGCCGGGAACGCGGGCCGATGCGATGCTAATACTAATGGCTGGTATTCATGACTGGTGGACGAGGCCCAATTCCCGCACACGATCAACGTGGGCCAGCAGCGAACGTTTGGCTACCGGCCAGATGCGTGGGTCGACGTCGTCATAGGCCAGCCTCACCCAGTCATCCATCGAGCCCTCGGGTTGGGCCCGCATCACATCGATGATCTTGGCCTCCCGCCTGAGCCGGTGCGCCTTGAGCTGCGTGATGACGGCTCTCGCGTCACCCAGCACATAGCCATGCGCCGGCAGGATGAATTCCAGGCCTTGCGCGTCGCAGGCGGCTGCCAGGGCGTCCAGCGAGGTGAGGTAGGCCGTCATCTCGCCGTCGGGCGGATTCACCACCGTGGTGCTGCCGTTGAGGATATGGTCGCCGGAAAACAGCAGTCCGTCTTCCAGCAGCACCAGGCACAGGTGATTCGCGGCATGGCCGGGCGTGAACATCACCTGCAGGCTGTGCCGGTGCCCGCCGCCTTTGAGCACCAGCCGCTCACCGTCAGTGAGCGCGCGGTCCGGCGCAAAGAAGGCCTCGGGGCGCGCAGTGGCCGCCGAAGGCAGGCCCAGGATGGGTGGTCGGTTCGCACACAGCGCCTGCAGCGGCTTGGCGGCTGGCGAATGGTCGGCGTGCGAATGGGTGCAGACGATGGCTTCGATGCGCCCGCCCGTCGCTTCGTACAGGCGCTGGATATGGCCTGCATCGTTGGGGCCGGGATCAATCACGATGTAGCCGCTTTCCGCGTCGCCGACGAGATAGCTGTTGGTGCCCGGCCCGGTCATCACACCGGGGTTGGGGGCGGTGAGGCGGCTTACGTTGCGCAGCAGTGCCACCGGTTGCATGCTCTGCCAGTCCAGCGGGTGAACGATCTGCCCGTCGGGGCAGGTCAGCGCCAATTCACCATAGGGGGCTTCGTGTTCCATATAGCGCGCCTCCTTGCCGTCCAGCAACCCGGCGCGCGGGCAGGACGTCCAGAGCGGGACTTCAGACGCGCAGGCGGCCAGCACCGCATCGACGTCGCCATAGTGCTGCAGTTTTTCCAGCGTGCGTATGGTGGGAAAGATAATGAAGAAGCCGCCCTCCGCGTGTCGCGCCAGCGCATCGGCCGGCCGTACCCAGACCGGTTCAAACTGCTCGGCCTCGTCGGCCACCGGTGTCTGGCCTTCAGGCATGCGAGCCACCAGAAAAGGCACGTCAAAACGCCGAGGCAGATCGCGGTCGGTGATCCAATGCGCCAGCACAAACACCTCATCGCCTGCCAGCATGAGCCCGCGCTCTCTGCACTGCGCGGCAAATGGCGCCTTGCGGTCCATCGCCGCAATGTCGGCGGTGCTTGCGTAACTCCCGGCGGCATGGCGCGCCAGCAACACGCCCAGTTCCTCGAAGCTTTCGCGAATCGCGGCAATGGCCTGAGTCAGGTGCAGCTCGCTTTGGGTCGCCCGTCGCGTGGACTGCGCATGCGACAGGGCATCGGCCGCGTCGATGCCGCCGCCGGGAAAGACATAGGCCCCCGGGGCGAAGCTGGCGGCGGTGGAGCGCCGCGTCATCAGCACTTCAATGCCTTGCGGTGTGTCGCGCAGCAATAGCACGGTGGCCGCCGGCCGCAATGGTGCGGGGTCGCGCTGGGGGTGGAGCAATTGGGAAGGGCGTGGCATCCGCAAATTATGGCTTCGGGGCGTCGCGGGCGTTGAAACCGGCTCCGGAGGGTTTTGTGCTTCGCAAACCGCGAAAACCGTGCGCATCGCCCCGTATTCCTTTAAAACAACGGCCACGTGGAGCGAAATGGCCGATTTCCCCCTTCGGTCGCCGCCGTGCAGCGAAGATAATTCTTCCATGCGAATCCGTTTCACCAAAATGCAGGGCGCGGGCAATGACTTTGTCATGCTCGACGAGACCCGGGCCCCGCTGGGCCTTTCCACCGCGCAGTACCGCTTCCTGGCCGACCGCCATTTCGGTGTGGGCGCCGACCAGATCCTCACGGTGCGGCCCTCGCCTGAAGAGGGCATTGACTTCGAGTACGTGATCCACAATGCCGATGGCGGCGAGGTGGAACAGTGCGGCAATGGCGCGCGCTGCTTTGTGCGCTTTGTGCGGGAGAAGGGGCTCACAGCGAAAGATTCCGTCAGGGTCAAGACGCTGAGCGGCGTCATCGAGCCCCGCATGCAGCCCGACGGGCGCGTCACGGTAGACATGGGCGCGCCGGTGTTTGACCTGGAGCGTATTCCCTTCGACGCCTCCGGCCTCACGCCCGTGGCCCAGGGTTCGTGGCAAAAATGGGCGCTATCTCTTGAAAACCAGGTGCTAGATGCTCCTCTTTTTATAGCGGCCTTGTCCATGGGAAATCCGCATGCGGTGCAGCTGGTCGAGAGCGTGGATGCCGCGCCGGTGCTGCAGACCGGCCCGCTGATTGAAAACCACGTGCGGTTTCCGCGCCGGGTGAACGCGGGCTTCATGCAGGTGGTCTCGCGTGGGCAGATCCGCCTGCGGGTGTTTGAACGCGGCGCGGGCGAGACGCTGGCCTGCGGGACCGGCGCCTGCGCGGCGGTGGTGGCGGGCATACGCTGGGGCTTGCTGGACACGCGGGTGGATGTGATGACGCGGGGCGGCCAGCTCACCATCGAATGGCCGGGCAGGCTTGACGCGCCGGTCATGATGACGGGCCCGGCCACCACGGTGTTCGAGTCCGAAATCGAAATTCCTGACGGGATTTGATCCGCTTCAGCGAAAGCGGATGTAACGGCGGGCGCCAGATGCCTTTGCGCGCACCGCAAAACTGAGGACAATGCCCGGATGAATCCAACTGAACACCCCATCACCGAAGACGACATCGCCAATTTCCTGGCCAATACACCCGATTTCTTTGAGCGCCATGCCGAGTTGCTGGCTTCGGTGCAGCTGTCCAGCGGACACGGCAACCGGGCGGTCAGCCTTCAGGAACGCCAGGCGCTCATGCTGCGCGAAAAGATCAAGGGCCTGGAAACGCGCATGGTGGAGATGATTCGCCACGGCCAGGAGAACGTCGGCATTGCGGACAAGATGCAGCGCTGGACGCGCAAGCTGCTGCAGGCCGCGCAGGCGCGGGACCTGCCGGGCGCCGTGGTCGAGGGCATCACTACTGAATTCCTGATCCCGCAGGCCGCGATCAAGGTTTGGGGCGTGAACGGCATTTTTTCAGACGAGAGCTTCGCCACCGGCGTGAGCGATGATGCGAAAGCCTTTGCCTCTTCGCTGGGCGCGCCTTACTGCGGCGTGAACTCGGGTTTCGAGGCGGCAGGTTGGCTGCCAGAGCCCGCTGTGGCGCTGTCGATGGCGATGATCCCGCTGCGGCCCGCCCCTGGCGCGGAGGCTTCGGGGCTGCTGGTGCTGGCCTCGCCCGACCCCGAACGCTTTCACAGCGGCATGGGTACCGACTTCCTGGAGCGCCTGGGCGAACTCGCCAGCGCGGCGCTGACGCGACTGCGGCCCCAGCCGGTGGTCGCCGCCTAGGGCACCACGACCATGGCGCAGGCATCCCCTCTCGCGCCGGATACCGCAGCGCAAACCAGCGAGACGGCCGTGCCGCCCTCACACCCGCTGGTTGAGCGTTACCTTGAGCATGTGCGCGTGGAAAAACGCCTGGCCTCGCGCACGGTGGAGCTTTACGCCCTGGATCTGCAAAAACTTGAGGCCAATGCCGGCCAGGCCGGTGTGGCGCTCACCGAGGTGCAGAACATCCATATGCGGCGCTGGGTGGCGCAGATGCATGGCGCAGGGCGCAGCGGCCGCGGCATCGCACTCATCCTCTCGGGTTGGCGCGGTTTCTACACCTGGCTGGGACGTGAAGGCCTGGTCAAGGGCAACCCGGTGCAGGATGTGCGCGCGCCCAAAGCCGCCAAGCCGCTTCCCAAGGCTTTGAGCGTAGACGAAGCCGTGCAACTGGCCGCCTACGAGTCCGATGCAGCCGACGGCGACCCGGCACTGGCGCTGCGCGACCAGTGCATCACAGAGTTGCTGTATGGCTGCGGGCTGCGCATAGGCGAACTCGTGGGGCTGGATGTGCAGGCAAGCGCGCAGGCGCGCGGCTGGATAGACCTGGACGCTGCCGAGGCCCATGTGCTCGGCAAAGGTTCCAAGCGGCGCAGCGTGCCGGTAGGTGGTGCGGCGCTGCAGGCGCTGCGGCAGTGGCTGGCGGCGCGCGGCGGCTGGGCGCGCGAGGACCACGCCCTGTTCATCAACCAGCGCGGCACGCGCCTGACGCCGCAGCATATACGCGTGCGGCTGAAGCAACGCTCGCTGAAGGCCGGGCTGGCAACGCCGGTGCATCCGCACATGTTGCGCCATTCCTTTGCCAGCCATGTCCTGCAGTCCAGCGGCGACCTGCGCGCCGTGCAGGAGTTGCTGGGCCACGCTAACATCACAACCACGCAGGTCTACACGCGGCTGGATTTCCAGCACCTGGCCAAGGTCTATGACGCGGCGCATCCGCGGGCAGCGTCCAAGGCCGGCACGGGCATGCCGGCGCCGGCCCTGTCTACTGATGCCGGCCACGCCCCGAAAGCGATTCCAAAAGCCGCGGGCTCGGCAAAGAACAAAGCCTGAGCGAAGCGCTCAGGCCGCCTTGGGCCGATCGCGCCGGCTTGGCCGCAGGGGTTGAGGTTCGCCGAGCATGAACACCGCTCGCTTGCCCTCCGCGGCTGCGGCAGCCAGGCGTTCTTCGAGTTGCGTCAGCAGGCTCTGCGCGGTGGCGCCCTGGTAGGGCACCAGCGCGTATGCCACGTGCACATGCGCCACGCAGTCCACATGCAGGCCTTTGTAGGGCATGAGGCAGCGCGCCACGATGCGCGGGCCGAGTGTGCCGGCGTCCTCGGCATTGATAGGTCCTTCCACCAGCATGCCGAAGCGCCGCTCCGACAGCCGCGCGGCGCTGTCGATTTCGCGCGCGGTGGACAACAGGCGCTCGGCTACGTGCAGCGGCAGTTCGTCAGCCGCCTTGCGGCCGAAGTCGCGCTGGATCTGCTCGGAGTTGACCAGGTCGATGATCATGACCGCGCTCTGGTGGCGCAGCCGCTCGGAGCGCGCGATCATGCGGATCAGGCGCTCGGCGAACACATGGCCGTTGATCAGCCCGGTGGCGGGGTCTACGCGGTCCAGGCCCTGGATGCGGCGCGTGTTTTCGCGGCGTTGCTGGCTGCGCAGCATCAGCACCAGCATGACGATGGGCAGGTGCACCGCCACGGCCAGTTGCATGCCGTGCTGTGTCAGAAAGCCGATGGGCACCAGCTCGGCGTTGCGCGCCATGGTCCAGCCGGCGGCGATGAGCACGGGCACGTAGGCCAGCATCAGCCAGGGCGCGAAGCGGTCTCCGCGCCGCCAGGCCCAGGCCATGACCAGCATGCCGCTGAACTGCAGGATCAGCATGATGGGGATGAACACGCCCATGCGCGAGGCGGCCGGCAGCAAGGCCAGCACCAGGGCAGTCAGCGCGCCCAGCACGGCCTCGCCCACCATCAGCCAGTGCAGGCGCTGCGAGCGCTCGGGGAGTGCTACGGCCGCCGAGATGAAGAGCAGGGTGGCCGAGGCCGTCAGCATGGGCAGTACCGAGGTCGAGACATCGCTCCAGCCGGGCCAGGCCGGCCACAGGTGCAGGCCGGCGATGCCGGTGACGGTGGCCTGGGTCAGTGCCAGCAGGGTGACGCAGAGGCCGTAAAAACCATAGGCCGCGTCGCGCAGCGAGATGGCGCCCATGGCGGAGATCAGCGCGGCCAGGCCGGTCAGGCCGAAGAAGATGCCCAGGATCAGGGAAACACGCTGTTCCGAACGGCTGAGCCGGCCTTCGCTGATGAACTGCAAGGGCGCGCTGAAGGGATGGCCGTTTTCCAGGCGCAGCAGGTAATTGGAGGGCACCTCGGCCGACAGCGCGATGGGCAGCAGGGGATGGCGGTGCGGCACCGGCCATTTGTTGACGGCCACGAGGTCACCGGCGCGCTGCTCGTCCCACTGGCCGGCGCCGTCCAGCGTGTACAGCGACGCCCGGTCTATGGACGGGTAGGGCACTTCAAGGTACCAGCGTTCGTTATCAGGCGCGGGCGGCACGTTAAAGCGCACCCACATCGAATGACCACTGGTGACCGGGTAGATCGCGTCGGCCCTCGTCGGCTGCCAGGGAATATCGGCTTTGGCGGCGACCTGCTCCGCCGTGAGTTTGCCGGTGGTATCTATCCAGTAATCGCCCCAATCCTGCAGGGCCACCGGCTGTATCTGGGCATCCAGGTCCAGTACGGTGCGCGAACGGGCATCCAGGCTGGTCAATGCCAGCAGTGAGCCCATCAGCAGGCTCATGGCCACGCCCAGCAACAGAGTCCGTACAGCCGTGGGTCTATGGACCGCAAGGCCTGCACAAGGCCCGGTCTGCTTCAATCGCCCTAAAAAGTAAGAAAAAATCATTAACCTGAAATTATCTCAAACTTTCCAAAGGTGACAGGCCCGAATTTAGAGAGCTGTCCCGGTGTGCATTTTGCGGAGAGGGCGTGGGTCGGGCAAGCCCACATGGCCTGCCGCGACAATAGCGCCATGAAAACAATTCGATTGCGGGATGGCAAGGAGCGCTCCCTGTTGCGGCGCCACCCCTGGGTATTTGACGGCGCCATTGCCAAGGGCGGGGGCGATGCCGGCGAAACAGTGCGTGTGGAAAGCCAGGTGGGTCAGTTCCTGGGCTGGGCGGCTTTCAGCCCGGCCTCCAAAATCCGCGCGCGGGTCTGGAGTTTTGATGAGGCCCAGCGCATCGATGCGGCTTTTTTCTCGTCCCGCATCACCCAGGCCTTGAAGGCCCGGGACCTGTTCGACATCCAGAGCGACGGCCGGCGCCTCATCCACGGCGAATCCGACGGCCTTCCGGGCGTGGTGGTGGACCGCTATGGCGATACCCTGGTTGCCCAGTTTTCCAGCTGCGGCGCAGAAAGATGGAAAGGCGTTATCGTCGACGCCCTGCTGGCACAGACCGGCCTGGCGCGCCTGTATGAGCGTTCCGATGCGAGCTCCCGCGCGCTGGAGGGCCTGCCCGAGGTCACCGGATGGCTCAGAGGATCGGGTGACACCGGCATCACCATCACCGAACACGACTGGAAACTCAGCCTGGACGTTGCCGAAGGCCACAAAACCGGCTTTTACCTGGACCAGCGCGACAGCCGCCAGAAGTTTGCCGCTTACACGCGCCGCCTGCGGTTCCAGAATGTGTTGAACTGCTATTGCTACACCGGCGGCTTTACCGTGGCCGCGCTGGCCGGTGGCGCCGGCCACGTCACCTCCATTGACTCCTCGGCTCCGGCCATCGAACGGGCGCGGGCCAATGTGGCGCTGAACGGCTTTGACGCCGGCCGCGCCACTTTGCTCGAGGCCGACGTGAACGCCTCGCTGCGCCAATTCCAGAAGGAAGGCCGGACTTTCGACGCCATCGTGCTGGACCCGCCCAAGTTCGCGCCCACCGTGACCCATGCGGAGCGTGCCGCCCGCGCCTACAAAGACATCAACCGCCTGGCGCTGTCCATCCTGTCGCCCGGCGGCGTGTTGTTCACCTATTCGTGCTCGGGGGGCATCAGTGCCGACCTGTTCCACAAAATCGTGGCTTCTGCCGGTATAGATGCCGGCGTGGACGCTTTTATCTCCGAGCGCATGGGCGGGGCGCCCGACCATCCCATGACGGTGGCCTTCCCGGAGGGTGAATACCTCAAGGGGCTGGTGCTGGTGAAGAGGGCGGCCGGCTGAAGGCTAAAGGCCGAAGGCTGAACTACGCATGCCCGGAGCTTGACAGCCTCTGTAAAGTGACTGTTGGCCGAGGTGGTATTCGCTGCGCCCCCGCGAGGGGCTTGAACCCGCCGCTAAACTCCCCAGCTTGGGTTTTCGCGGCCCGCCCGCCTTCCCGCAACCCCGTTTTTAGGTAAACACCATGAGCTTGATCCCCGTCACCATACTCACCGGCTTTCTGGGCTCCGGCAAGACCACGCTGCTCAAGCGCGTGCTGACCGAAGCGCACGGCCAGAAGATCGCCGTCATTGAAAATGAATTCGGCGAGGAAAACATCGACAACGACATCCTGGTCAACGACACCACGGAAAACATCATCCAGATGAACAACGGCTGCATCTGCTGCTCAATCCGCGAAGACCTGCGGGAGACGCTGCAGTTGCTGGCCGCCAAGAAGCGCAAGGGCCTGCTCGACTTCGACCGCGTGGTGATAGAAACCACCGGCCTGGCCGACCCCGGCCCCGTGGCGCAAACCTTTTTCATGGACGAGGAAGTTGCCGAGCAATACCTGCTGGACTCCATCCTCACCCTGGTGGATGCCAAGCACGCCGCCGGCCAGCTCAACGATCGCCAGGAAGCGCGCCGCCAGGTCGGTTTCGCCGACCAGATCTTCATCAGCAAGTCAGACCTGGTCGCCAAGGACGAGATGGACGCGCTGATGCACCGGCTCAAGCACATGAACCCGCGCGCCCCCCAGACCGCCGTGCATTTCGGCGAAGTGGCGATCAAGGACGTGTTCGACCTGCGCGGCTTCAATCTCAATGCCAAGCTGGACATCGACCCGGATTTCCTCAAGGAAGACGATCACGCCGGCCATGACCACGATCATGACCATGAACACGGCGAGCACTGCGACCACCCGTCCCATGCCCACGACGGGCATGAGGGCCATGGCCACCATCACCACCATGATGACGACGTCAAGAGCTTCGTCTTTCGTTCCGACAGGGCCTTCAGCCCGGCCAGGCTGGAGGATTTCCTGGGCGCTGTGGTCAATATCTACGGCCCGCGCATGCTGCGCTACAAGGGCGTGCTGAACATGGAAGGCACCGACCGCAAGGTGATTTTCCAGGGCGTACACCAGCTCATGGGCAGTGACCTGGGCCCCGTCTGGGCTGAAGGTGAGAGGAAAAACAGCAAGATGGTGTTCATCGGGATAGACCTGCCCAAAGATATTTTTGTGCAAGGCCTGGAGCAGTGCCTGGTTTGAGGTAGGCTGTTCGCCTGTAGCCTATAAAAGGCGGAGGGCTTCATGTTTGTCTCGATTCTCCAACGATTTGCTTTTTGGGTATCACAGCGTACTGGCGAGCCGCTACAATCGCGCGCCGACCAAAATACCCAAAAAATCGAATTGGGAGGCCAGTCAGGTACAAAACCGGTTAAAAAGCGGGTTGAGGACCGCGCAATGGCGGTTTTCGGGACTGGCAGGCGGCAGACAAACCAGGAAACCTGGCAACAGCTAGGGTTGGACTTCTGCGTTGCGGCAGTCCGGCCAGGAAGCCGCCGCGGAGGCCCCAGGGCTGTTCCAAGGCTGCTTCCCAGAGGAGACACATTGTGAAAGCCCCAGCGAAGAAGACCAAGACACCCGCCAAGGCTGCAGCCAAACCGGCCGCCAAGACCGCCGTGAAGGCCAAGCCGGCAGCGAAAGCCGCCGTGAAGAAACCCGCCAAGCCGGCGCCCAAGCCTGCCGCAAAAAAGGCAGCGAAACCCGCGCCCAAGGCTGTGCCCCAGAAAAAGCCTGCCGTGGCCTCCAAGAAAGCTGCCGCCAAGCCTGTACCTTCCAAAGCCAAGGCTGTTGCCAAACCCGCCAAGCCAGTGCCCAAATCCCCGCCAAAGCCTGTCGCGAAGCCGGTTACGGCCAAGCCTGCCGCAAAGCCCGTGCCCAAACCGTCGCTGCCACCGGTAGCGGCCGTCGCGCCGGTACCGGCCCCGGTTCCCGCAGCGGCCGCGCTCATGGCTCCGCCTCCCCTGAAACCCGGACGGCGCAGCACGGCCCGAGTCGCCACCCAGTCACCCCCTCCCGCACCCATGGTGCCAACCCATGCGCCCGACGCAGCCAAAGCCAGCTACTCCACAATGACCGAACGCGTGATCGCGCCGCCGCCCCAGGCCGCGGCCAAAAAAGACCCCAAGCTTGCCAACAACTGGAAGACCAAATCTGCTGAGCAGTTGACGGACGACGAAGTCAAGGCCATGCCCGACTCCGAGTACATGAACGAAAAGCAGCTGGCTTTCTTCCGCCACAAGCTGTCCTTGCTCAAGCAGGACATCCACAACAGCGCCGGCGAAACCACCGAGCACCTGCGCGAAGACACCGTCGTGGTGCCCGATCCGGCGGACCGTGCCACCATCGAGGAAGAACACGCCCTGGAGTTGCGTACTCGCGACCGTGAGCGCAAACTGCTCAAAAAAATCGAGCAATCGATCGCCCGCATTGACTCCGGAGACTACGGCTACTGTGACGAAACCGGCGAGCCCATCGGTGTGGGCCGGCTGATCGCCCGGCCCACGGCCAATCTGTCCCTGGAAGCCCAGCAGCGCCGCGAGCTCAAGCAAAAAATGTTTGGCGATTGACGCCAGGCTGCCGATAGAAGATTTTTGAACCGTCCTTCCATGTCCAAAGAAGATACCTCTTCAGGCCTGTTGTCAAAAATGGTGAAGTTCGTCCGGAACCCGGCCACGAACTGGGCTGACCTGGACGCGGCCGCCACGGACCGGGACGAGGCCATGAGCAAGCAGTTGCTCAAGGAAATGATAGAGCGCAAGCGGCAGAACGACTTCGTGCGCAAGCGCGAGTTCGACATGCTGCGCAAGATGCGCAAGCGCGAAGCCATGGTCGGCGTGGGGCAGGATCCGACCGGGCGGCCTTCGTTCTTCCAAAGCAGCATGCCGTCCAAACCCGATGACAGGGCCACCACGCTCAAGAAGATCGACGAGATCGAAGCGCAGATGTCCATGCAGTGGTGGAAAACCAAGAATGGCGGCATCCCCGACAGCACACCCCCGCACGCTTCGCCCACGGGCGCGAGGAACCCTTCCGTGCAGGCGCCCCTGCTGGACAATGCCTTGCCGACGGCCTACAGGGCCACGGCTCCGGCGGGCCTGCAACATCCCGGCTTTAAAAAGCCCGAGCCGACCGAGGCCGCGCCACTGGACGCCTCGCCCACTGCACCGGATTCCTTGTCTATCGCCCTGGCGGAAGCGCGAGCCGGCGGTACCCCGGCCAAGCCACCAGTTGCTCCAACTCCGGCTCCAGCACCTGCTCCCGTTGGCTTACCCGGTGGGTTGGCGGGCATCAGCAGCCGCAGCGACGATGGCTCTTCCGGGTTTTCGCATTCCAAATTTACCGCAGTCGATGTGGACGAAGGCGTTGAGCACGACGCTGAACTGGAAGAGGCCGCCATCCGTTTTGCCAACGGCGACGACGCAGGGGCTGAAGCCGGCCTGCTGGAAATCCTGGCCCCGAACGGCTCGCGTGCCGGCCATGCCGATACCTGGTTGACACTGTTCGACCTGTATCGTGCCACGGCCCAGCAAGACAAGTTCGAAACGGCCGCCATCCAGTTCGTCGAGCGGTTTGACCGGTCGGCGCCGCAGTGGTTCTCCATGCCCGACATGGTGAAGAAGCTCAGCGAGCCTGCAGGCAAAGCTGCCGGCGGGCCTGGGCCCGCAGCCGACTGGATATGTCCTTCCACACTCGGTATACAGACGGTGGCCGCTCTCAAGGCGGCCATGGCCAAGGCTCCGATGCCCTGGCGGCTCGACTGGAAAAACCTCAAGACCATTGAGGCCGGCGCGGTGGAGCCGCTGTACAAGGTCTTCAGTGGCTGGGCGAGCCAGCCCGTCCAGCTGCGCTTCATGGGCGATGCGCAGTTGCAGAAGGTGCTGCAGGATGCCACTCCTTCAGGTGACCGCGACACGGCCCAGACCTGGTGGCTTTTGCGCATGGAGGCGCTGCGTGTCACGCACCGCCCCGACGATTTCGAACTCGCTGCCCTCGACTTCTGCGTCACCTATGAGGTCTCACCGCCGGCATGGGACAGCGCGCGCTGCGAATACAAGCCTATAGATGCCCAGGGCGGCGTCATGAGCGGCCAAGCCATCATCGGCGACGTGTACCGTGACTCCATGCCTTCCAGCCTCAGCTCTATTGAAGGCGACACCCAGATGGATGGGCCGAGTTCGCAGATGAGCAACCTGTTGTCGGTGGAACTGTCCGGCCAGGTGCAGGGTGACGCGATCGCGGTGCTCGACAAGCTTGAAGCCAAGCTGATGGGCGCGGACATGATGCTGATCTCCTGTTCGAAGCTGATCCGGGTCGATTTCTCCGCTGCGGGGACACTGCTCAACTGGGTGTCGGCACGCGAAGCCGAGAATCGCGCCGTGCAGTTTTCCGACGTCAACCGCCTGGTTGCCGCTTTCTTCAATGTGATCGGCATTACCGAGCACGCCAGGGTCATGGTTCGCGTCGACTGACGCAGCCATTCCGCGCCGCTTCAGCTCAGCGCGCGGACTTGTTCAGGCGGCTCCTCCAAGCCTGTTTTTACCCGCACCGGCACACGGCAGGCCGGAGGCTTCCCTGCGCCCCTTACGGCGCAGCTCATCGTGCGCGGCGCAAGGCCGTTGCCCGCCTCGCTTCCGCCGCGTTTGCGCTCCCTTGGGGCCCCCGGCCTGGCCGCGAAAAAAGGAAATAGTCCCGCTTTGCGCGCTGTAGTCGCGCTGGGGGACTTTTGCCTTAAAGCAATACTTTCATTGCATCGTCTAAGTGCTTAATTTAGAACGATTTTATTTTCTGCCTTGCATCCAAAGACGCTTCTAAGTCCTTGATTTCATTGAAAAAATTTGTTTCAAATCCCTTGTTTGCAAATGGTTTCCTGCTAAAGTGGGAAGAAGTGCAATTTAGTGGTGAAAAGTGTTTTCCAAAGGTTTCTAGCAGTGTTTCAAGGCGCGTCATCGTTAGCTCTCGATACCAAGGGTCGGCTCTCCGTGCCGACCCGGCATCGTGACGTGCTGAGCGCCACTGCTTCGGGCCAGCTGACCATCACCAAGCATCCGCACGGCTGCCTCATGATTTTCCCTCGCAACGAGTGGGAGAAATTCCGCGAGCGCATCGCCTCGCTGCCAATGCAGGCACAGTGGTGGAAGCGTATCTTTCTCGGCAACGCCATGGACGTAGACATGGACGCCACCGGCCGCGTGCTGGTGTCGCCCGAGCTGCGCGCGGCGGCGGGCATCAGCAAGGACACGGTGCTGCTGGGCATGGGGAGCTACTTCGAGCTCTGGGATGCCGCCACCTACGCGGCCCAGGAAGCCGAGCAGATGAAGGGCGAGATGCCCGATGTCTTCAGAGACTTTTCGTTCTGAAAGAAGACGGTGAACGGTACATGGATACACCGCACCGTCCTGTTGAACGAAGCCATAGAGGCGCTTCTTGTCAACCCGGACGGCCACTACGTCGACGCGACCTTCGGGCGCGGCGGCCACTCGCGGCTGTTGTTGTCGAAACTCTCGCCCCAGGGGCGGCTCACCGCCTTCGACAAAGACCTCGATGCCATCGCCGAGGCGCAGACCATCACCGACCCGCGCTTTTCCATCCGCCACGAGGGCTTCATGCAGTTGGGCCAGTTGCCCGCCGCCAGTGCTGCCGGGGTGCTCATGGATCTGGGCGTGAGCTCGCCGCAGATCGACAACCCGGTACGCGGTTTTTCATTTCGGCAAGAGGGGCCGCTCGACATGCGCATGGACACCACGCGTGGCCAGAGCGTGGCCGAGTGGCTGGCGGATGCATCCATAGAAACCATGGCGGAGGTGATTCGTGAATATGGCGAAGAACGGTTTGCTCAACAGATTGCAAAGGCGATTGATCGTCGCCGACAGGAACGGGGCCCTCTTCGAACCACCGCTGAGCTGGCCGAAGTCGTGGCTGGCGCGGTCAAAACCCGCGAGCCGGGCAAGGACCCTGCAACGCGCACATTTCAGGCTCTTCGGATTTTCATCAACGCCGAGCTTGAAGAGCTGCAACAGGCGCTAGCGGCGTCGCTGAAAATTCTCCAACCGGGAGGCCGTCTGGTGGTGATCAGTTTTCATTCGCTCGAAGACCGAATCGTCAAGCAGTTCATCGCCGCGCATTCGCGGGAGGTATTCGACCGCCGCGCCCCTTTCGCCGAACCCAAGGCCATGCAGCTCAAGGCCCTGGGCCGCACCAAGCCCGGCGACGAAGAAGTCGAAGGCAACCCACGCTCACGCAGCGCCGTGATGCGCGTCGCCGAACGCACGGGGGTGCCTGCATGAACGCCGGAGCACAGTCATGGCCAGGCTGAACTTCGTGCTGCTTCTGGCTGTACTGGCCAGCGCGCTTTACCTCGTGCGCACCCAGTACGAGTCGCGGCGCCTCTATGTCGAGCTTGAAAGGGCCACGGCGGAGGCACGGAAAATCGAAATGGACAACGAGCGCCTGCAGGTGGAGAAAAGGGCGCAAGCCACCCCCTTGAAGGTCGAAAAGCTGGCCAAGGAGAGGCTGCAGATGCGCACGGTGACGCCCGCCATCACGCAGTACGTGACCTACAAGGACGGCGCGGCCGCTCCGGCCACCGCGGCGGAAGGCGCCAAGCCATGAGCCGCAGCGTGCTTTATTCGTCCAGCCCCTTGCTGGCCAGCAAGACGCCCGTCTGGCGCAGCAAGTTCATCGTGGCCGGCATTGCACTGGCGTTTGCCGGGCTGGCCGGCAGGGCCGCCTATATCCAGATTTTCGGCAATGAGTTCTTTCAGAAGCAGGGCGAGGTGCGTTTTGCCCGCACGCTGGAACTGCCCGCCAACCGCGGCCGCATCCTGGACCGCAACGGCCTGATCCTCGCGTCCAGCGTGCCGGCCTCCAGCATCTGGGCCATTCCCGAAGACGTCGAAGCCAGCAAGGCGCAACTCGCCGAACTGGCCGCATTGCTGGAGATGCCCCTGCCCGAACTCAGCAAGAAGCTGGGTGACGAAGACAAGACTTTTGTCTGGCTCAAGCGCCAGGTCGACGAGCCGGTGGCGCAAAAAATCCATGCGATGGGCATCAAGGGCATTTACCAGCGCAAGGAATACAAGCGCCAGTATCCCGAGGGTGAAACCACGGCCCATGTGGTGGGCTTTACCAACGTTGAGGATCGAGGCCAGGAGGGAATCGAGCTGGCCTTCAACAAGGACCTGGCGGGCAAGGCCGGTTCGCGCCGCGTGATCAAGGACCGCCTCGGCCGCGTCGTCGAGGATGTCGGCGAGCAGATGCCTCCCGTCGAGGGCAAGGACATCCAGCTGAGCATCGACAGCAAGGTGCAGTTCTTCGCCTACCAGAAGCTGCGCGACGCGGTCATCGCGCGCAAGGCCAAGGCCGGCAGCGTCGTTGTGCTCGATTCGACCACCGGCGAAGTGCTGGCGTTGGTCAATTACCCCAGCTATGTACCCGACAGGCGAAAAAACCTGACCGGCGAGCAACTGCGCAACCGGGCCCTCACCGATACCTTCGAGCCGGGTTCCACGATGAAGCCGATCACGGTAGCCATGGCGCTGGAGGCCGGGCGCATCAAGCCGCAAACCATCATTGAAACCGGGCCTGGCCGCTACAACATCGGCGGCTTCACCATCAGCGACACCCACAACTACGGGACGCTGACGGTGGAAGGGGTCATCCAGAAATCCAGCAACGTCGGGGCGCTGAAGATCGCGCAGAAGATGAGTCCGCAGGAAATGTGGGAAACCTATATGGCGCTGGGTTATGGGCAGAAGCCGCAGATCCAGTTCCCCGGCGCGGTCACCGGGCGTGTCCGGCCCTGGAAGACCTGGCGCCCCGTCGAGCAGGCGACCATGTCTTATGGCTATGGGCTGTCGGCCTCGTTGTTCCAGATGGCGCACTCCTACACGGCGTTCGCGCATGACGGCCAGATCATTCCCGTCACCATGCTCAAGAGCAGCGAGCCCGCGGCAGGCGTGCAGGTTTTCTCCGCGGCGAACGCGCACGCCGTTCGCCGCATGCTGCAGATGGCCGCCGCCCCCGGCGGTACCGGCCCGCTGGCGCAAACGGTGGGCTATTCGGTAGGCGGCAAATCGGGAACGGCGCACAAGCAGGTCGGCAAAGGGTATGCCACCAACAAATACCGCGCCTGGTTCACGGGCATGGCGCCCATCGAGGCGCCGCGAATCATTGTCGGCGTGATGATCGACGAACCCAGCGACGGCAACTACTTCGGCGGCGTGGCCGCCGCGCCTGTTTTCAGCGAGGTCGTGCAGCAGACGCTGCGCATGATGGGCGTGCAGCCTGACATGAGCGTCAAGCCGCAAATCAGCACCAAGGCCGTGGAGGAGTCGTTTTGAGCACGCAGCTCCACACCCCTGCGCAGGCCGCCGGCTGGCTGCGTGAGCGCGTAAGCGGCAGCCTGTACACGGACAGCCGCAAGCTCGCCAAAGGCGACGGTTTTATCGCCTGGCCGGGCGCCGCGACCGACGGACGCAAGTTTGTGGGCACCGCCCTGGCTGCGGGCGCTGCCGCCTGCCTGGTCGAACAGGAAGGCGCGGCGGCCTATGGCTTTGAGGGCGACACAATCGCGGAATATGCCGGCCTCAAGGCGGCCACCGGCCCTATCGCCGCCGCCTACTTCAATCAACCGAGCCGCCAGTTGCGGATATCCGCCGTCACCGGCACCAATGGCAAAACCTCCACCGCCTGGTGGCTGGCGCAGGCCCTGGGCCGCCTGGGGCACAAATGCGGCCTCATCGGTACCCTGGGCACGGGCGAGCCCGGCAACATGGTCTCCAACGGCCTGACCACGCCCGATCCGGTGCTGCTGCAGCAGGAATTGCGGCGTTTCGCCGACCAGGGTTTTGTGGCCTGCGCGCTGGAGGCCTCTTCCATCGGTGTGGTCGAGCACCGCCTCGATGCAACCGCCATCGAAGTCGCGATCTTCACCAACTTCACGCAGGACCACCTCGACTACCACGCCTCCATGGAGGCTTACTGGGAAGCCAAGGCGGCCTTGTTCCGTTGGCCGGGCCTGAAGGCCGCGGTCATCAACGTCGACGACGCCAAGGGCGATGAGCTCAAGGATTCCCTGGCCGGCGGCGGGCTGGATCTCTGGACAGTGTCCTGCACCGAGCCGGCACGCCTGCAGGCGCGCAACATCAAGCACGGCAGCGACGCCCTGAGCTTTGACGTGGTCGAAGGCGCCGAAAGCCGTGCGCTGGCCACGCGGCTGGTCGGCCAGTACAACGTGTCCAACCTGCTCGGCGTGCTTGCGGCCCTGCGCGCCATGGGCGTGCCGCTGGCTGATGCGGTGAAGGCCTGCGCCGGCTTGCTCCCCGTGCCCGGCCGCACCGAGACGCTGGCCCTGCCGGGCCGGCCGCTGGTGGTCATCGATTACGCCCACACACCCGATGCGCTGGAGAAAGTGCTGCTCGCGCTGCGCCCGGCCGCGGCGCAACGCGGCGGCCAGCTCTGGTGCGTGTTCGGCTGCGGCGGTGACCGCGACGCCACCAAACGCCCGCTGATGGCGGCTGTGGCCGAGAAGAACGCCGACCAGGTGGTGGTCACCAGCGACAACCCGCGCAGCGAAAACCCGCTGGCCATCATTTGCCAGGTGCTGCTGGGCTTGAGCCACCGCGATGCCGTGCACGTGCAGGCCGACCGGGCCGCCGCCATCACGCACGCGCTGGATATGGCCCGTCCCGAAGACGTGGTGCTGCTGGCGGGCAAAGGCCATGAAAGTTTCCAGGAGATCGCCGGCGTGAAGCTCCCTTTCTCGGACCGTGAACATGCGCGAGCTGCGCTTGATGCGCTGCCCCCGGCCCTGCAAGGAGGTCGGCCATGATGCGTTTGCAGCAAGCCCTCGGCTGGCTTCCCGGTGCCCGGCTGGTGGGCGACGGTGGCGTGCAAGCCTTGCGCGTCAACACCGACACGCGCAGCCTGCAGGCGGGCGACCTGTTTGTGGCGCTCAAGGGCGAGCGTTTCGACGCCCATGATTTCCTCGCGCAAGCCAAAGCACAGGGCGCGGTCGCGGCCATTGCCCACCATGGGTTGGCACAAGCCGGCCTGCCGGGACTGGAAGTGGCCGACACGCGCATCGCGCTCGGGCGCTTGGCTGCCGGCTGGCGTTCGCAATTTGGCCTGCCGCTGGTGGCGGTTACCGGCAGTAACGGCAAAACCACCGTGACGCAGATGATCGCCTCGATACTGCGCGCCTGGAAAGCCGAAAAGGCTTTCGCGACCGAGGGCAACCTCAACAACGACATCGGCGTGCCGCTCACGCTGCTGCGCCTGTCGGCAGCACATGAGGTGGGTGTGGTTGAGCTCGGTATGAACCATCCCGGCGAGATCGCCTATCTGGCCGAACTCACCAAGCCCACCGTCGCGCTGGTCAACAACGCGCAGCGCGAGCACCTGGAGTTCATGGCCACGGTCGAGGCAGTGGCACGCGAAAACGGTTCAGTGTTCCAGTCGCTGGATGCGGCCGGCACGGCGGTTTTTCCGGCGGATGAGGATTACACCCCGCTGTGGCGCGGGCTCGTGGGCAAGCGCAAGGTGCTGACTTTTGCGCTCGCGGGCTCGGCCGATGTCACCGGTAGCGCGCAATGGCAAGGTGGCGGCTGGAAGGTGAGGGTCACCACACCTGCGGGTGATGCCGATTTCTCGCTGCACGTCGCCGGCCGGCACAACGTCAAAAATGCCCTGGCCGCAACGGCTTGCGCGCTGGCCGCCGGTGTGCCGCTGGCTTCCATCTGCGCGGGCCTTTCGGCTTTTGTGCCGGTCAAGGGGCGCTCGCGTGCCATCGCCGTGGCCTTGCCCGGCCGGGTGCTGACGCTGGTGGACGACAGCTACAACGCCAATCCCGACTCCATGCACGCCGCGCTCGAGGTCCTCGCCGAATTGCCCGGCCCGCGCCTGATGGTGATGGGTGACATGGGCGAGGTTGGCGACCAGGGCCCGCAGTTCCATGACGAAGCCGGGCGCCATGCGCGTGCGCTGGGCATTGAAAAGCTCTTCACGCTCGGTGAGCAGTCAAAGCAGGCTGCGGCCGCTTTCGGGGATGCGCGAATTTTCGGCGGCATCGACGAACTCAACGCCGCCGTGCTGGCCGAGCTTCCGGGTACTGGCAGCGTACTCGTCAAGGGCTCGCGCTTCATGAAGATGGAGCGTGTGGTCCAGGCCGTCACGGCCCATGCGCAAGAACAAATCCAACAAAACCAAAATCAAAACGGAGGGTCCCATGCTGCTTAGCCTGGCCCAATGGCTTCAGTCGATTTCGCCCGAATTCGGGTTCTTCCGGGTGTTCCAGTACCTGACATTTCGCGCCGTCATGGCCGCGCTCACGGCCTTGCTCATCGGCCTGCTGGCGGGGCCTTTTGTGATTCGCCGGCTGGTGTCGCTCAAGATCGGCCAGCCCATCCGCGAATACGCGATGCAAACGCATTTGAGCAAGAGCGGCACGCCCACCATGGGCGGCGTGCTGATCCTGATGGCCATCGGCATTTCCACGCTGCTGTGGTTTGACCTGTCCAACCGCTTTGTCTGGATCGTCCTCATCGTCACGCTGGGCTTCGGCGCCATCGGCTGGGCGGACGACTGGCGCAAGGTGGTACTCAAGGACCCGGAAGGCATGCGCTCGCGCGAGAAATACCTCTGGCAGTCGCTCATCGGCCTGGTCGCCGCGCTGTACCTGGTGTTCAGCATTTCCGAGAGCTCCAACCTGCGCGTGCTCGAGCTGTTCTTCAGCTGGGTGCAGTCGGGCTTTGACGTGAACCTGCCGCCCAAGGCCGGCCTGCTTGTGCCTTTCGTCAAGGAAATCAGTTACCCGCTGGGCGTCTTCGGTTTTGTGATCCTGACTTACCTGGTGATCGTGGGTTCCAGCAATGCCGTCAACCTGACCGACGGCCTGGACGGCCTGGCCATCATGCCCGTGGTCATGGTCGGTTCCGCGCTGGGCGTCTTCGCCTATGTCACCGGCAGCTCGGTCTATTCCAAGTACCTGTTTTTCCCGCACATCCCCGGTTCGGGCGAGCTGCTGATCTTCTGCTCGGCCATGGCGGGCGCGGGCCTGGCCTTTCTGTGGTTCAACACGCACCCGGCCCAGGTCTTCATGGGTGACGTGGGCGCACTGGCGCTGGGCGCCGCGCTGGGCACTATTGCCGTCATCGTGCGCCAGGAGATCGTTCTGGCCATCATGGGCGGCATCTTCGTCGTGGAGGCGCTCTCCGTGATGATGCAGGTCACTTGGTTCAAGTACACCAAGAAGCGCTACGGCGAAGGCCGGCGCATCCTCAAGATGGCGCCGCTGCACCATCACTTCGAGAAAAGCGGCTGGAAAGAAACCCAGGTGGTGGTCCGTTTCTGGATCATCACCATGCTGCTGTGCCTCATTGGCCTTTCCACCTTGAAACTCAGGTAAACAGGCATGCGGCATCTTCAAGACCAAACCGTATTGATCCTGGGCCTGGGTGCGTCCGGCCTGGCCATGGCGCGCTGGTGCGCGCGCCATGGGGCGCATGTGACGATCGCCGACACGCGCGAGGCACCGCCACTGCTCGCCACGCTGCGCGAAGAGCTGCCAGGTGTCGCCTTTGTCGGTGGTGCTTTCACGCCGGAACTGGTGCAGGGTACGGCTGTGCGTGCCGTCTACCGTTCACCCGGCCTGTCGCCGGCGACCATCGCCCCCGTGGCCGATGCTGCGCGCGCCATGGGCTTGCCTGTGGGTGGCGAGCTGGACCTGTTTTCGCGCGCTCTGGCGGATCTGCGCGAGCCGCCGGCTGTTGAATCCGCTGAGATCGTTGAAACCGCTGTGGCCACTGAGTCGTCCGAACCAGCCGAGCCGTCCGCCGAAACGGTTGCATCTCCTGAAGCACCAACCGAAACGCCGCTGCAGGACGAGCCTGCCATGCCGACCGAGACAGCCAACCTGACCGATGGGGCCGGAGAAAGCGCCGAAGCTCGCGATGCCGGCGATGTATCGGATGCGCCCGAAGGCGAGCCCTCCCTGGCAGCTGAGGTTTCCGGCGATAGCCAGGAAACAAGCATGCCCGCCCCTGCCGCTGCGGAGGCCGTGGCGGCTCCTGACGAAGCCGGCGAAGAATCCGCATTGCCTGCCCTGCTGGCGATGGCCCAGGTCGAGCCAGAGTCAGGCTACCGGCCCGCGGTACTGGCCATCACCGGCACCAACGGCAAGACCACGGTGACCTCGCTGCTGGGCCAACTGGTGCAGCGCGCCGGCAAAACCGTGGCCGTCGCCGGCAACATCGGACCGACGCTGCTGGACACGCTGTCGGCCCATATGGATGCGCAAACCTTGCCCCAGGTGTGGGTGCTGGAACTGTCCAGCTTCCAGCTGGCCGACGTGCGGGACTTCGATCCCACTGCCGCCGTGGTGCTCAACATCACGCAGGACCACCTCGACTGGCACGGCGACATGGATGCCTATGCCGCGGCCAAGGCCAAGGTGTTCGGCAGCAACACCTTCATGCTGCTCAACCGTGACGACCCGCGCGTGATGGCCATGTTGCCGCCGCCTGTGAAGGTGCGCCTGAAAGCGCCGCAGGTGCGTCCCCATGCCACTTTCGGCGCCGGTGAGCCGCAACGGCCGGGTGACTACGGCATTGAGACCGTCAACGGCATGACATGGCTGGTGCGCGCGGCCGAGGCCGACGAAACCATCAAGCGCCGCAAGGACGAAGAGGTGGAGCTGCACGTGCAGCGCCTGATGCCTATCGAGGCCCTGCGCATACGCGGGCGGCACAACGCCACCAATGCCCTGGCAGCGCTGGGCCTGGCCGTGGCCGCAGGGTGCACCCTGGCGCCCATGCTGCACGGCCTGCGCGAATACCGCGGCGAGCCGCACCGGGTGGAATCGGTGGCTATCGTCAAGGACGTCGAGTACTTCGACGACAGCAAGGGAACCAACGTGGGCGCCACCGTGGCGGCGCTCACCGGGCTGGGCTCGGAGCGCAAGCTGGTGCTCATCCTCGGCGGCGAAGGCAAGGGGCAGGATTTCTCGCCGCTGGCCGAGCCGGTGCAGCGCCACGTCAGGGCCGTGGTGCTGATAGGGCGCGATGCTCCGTTGATCAAGGAAGTTCTGCCGCGCAATATCCCGATATTCGATGCCGCTTCCATGGAGGAAGCCGTCAGCCTCGCGGCGCAACAGGCCCAGACCGGCGATGCCGTGTTGATGTCGCCGGCTTGCGCCAGCTTTGACATGTTCGACAACTACGAGCACCGCGCCCGCGTTTTTTGTGACGCGGTGCAGGCTTTCGCCCGCGACCAGGGGGAGGTGCTGTGACGGCTGCCGCGCGCCTGTCCGACCGGTTCTCGGGCTGGTTCTCCGGCTTCGGCAAGGCTGCGGCCGATGTGCTGCCGGTGCGGCTGGGCGGGCAGAGCCTGTCGCGCACGCTGGCGGCGCCGCCCGTGCGCATGGCCGGCTTTGACCAGGCTTTGCTCTGGGTCACGGTGGCCTTGCTGATGTGGGGGCTGGTCATGGTGTATTCGGCTTCCGTGGCCATGCCCGACAACCCCAAGTTTGCGCGCTACGCCCACACCCATTTTGTGGTGCGCCATATGTTGTCGCTGGTCATTGCCTTCATCGTCGCCGTGCTGGCCTTCCAGGTGCCGCTCGCGACCTGGGAAAAACTCGCGCCCTGGATGTTCGTCGTTTCCCTGCTGCTCTTGATCCTGGTGCTCGTGCCTTTTATCGGCAAGGGCGTCAACGGCGCACGCCGCTGGATCTCACTGGGCTTCATGAACTTCCAGCCCTCGGAGCTCGCGAAATTTGCGGTCCTGCTTTACGCGGCCGACTACATGGTCCGCAAGATGGAAGTCAAGGAACGCTTCTTCCGCGCCGTGATGCCCATGGCCATCGCCATCGCCATCGTCGGCCTGCTGTTGCTGGCCGAGCCCGACATGGGCGCCTTCATGGTGATCTCCGTCATCGCCATGGGCATCCTCTTCCTGGGTGGCGTCAATGCACGCATGTTTTTTGTCATTGCGGGCGTGGTGGTGGTGGCTTTCAGCCTGATGGTGATGCTCAGTGAATGGCGGCGCGAGCGCATCTTCGCCTACCTCGATCCCTGGAGCGACAAATACTCCATGGGCAAGGGTTATCAACTCTCCCATTCGCTGATCGCCTTCGGCCGTGGCGAGATCTTCGGCGTGGGTCTGGGCGGCAGCATCGAAAAACTGCACTGGCTGCCCGAGGCGCACACCGACTTCCTGATGGCCGTGATCGGCGAGGAGTTCGGCCTGCTGGGCGTGCTGGTGGTGATTGGCCTCTTCATGTGGATGACGCGCCGCATCATGCACATAGGCCGCCAGTCGATTGCGCTGGACCGCCTCTTTGCCGGCCTGGTCGCGCAGGGGGTGGGCATCTGGATGGGTTTCCAGACCTTCATCAACATCGGCGTGAACCTGGGCGCCTTGCCGACCAAAGGCCTGACCCTGCCTCTGATGAGTTACGGCGGCTCGGCCATCCTGATGAACCTGGTCGCGTTGGCGGTGGTGCTGCGTATCGACTACGAGAATCGGACCCTGATGAGAGGGGGGCGCGCATGAGCGAGCAATACGTGCGCAGCGTCGGGCCGCCCCAAGCAAGCACAGCCCCCTCGGGGGGCAGCGCAGTACACGCGGTGACAAGCGTGGGGGCTCGTGTGGCCCTTGTCATGGCCGGCGGAACCGGCGGGCACATCTTCCCGGGACTGGCCGTGGCCGAAGCCCTGCGCGAACGCGGCTGGCGTGTGCACTGGCTGGGCGGGCTGGGAACCCAAAGCCGGCCCAGCATGGAAAGCCAGCTGGTGCCGCCGCGCGGTTTCGCGTTCGAGCACATCGATTTCTTCGGTGTGCGGGGCAAGGGGCCCGCGACGCTGGTATTCCTTCCGCTGCGCCTGCTCAAGGCCTTCTGGCAAAGCATACAGGTTGTGCGCCGCGTCAAGCCCGACGTGGTAGTGGGGCTGGGCGGCTACATCAGCTTTCCTGCCGGCATGATGAGCGTGCTGCTCGGCAAGCCGCTGGTGCTGCACGAGCAGAACTCGGTCGCTGGCATGGTCAACAAGGTGTTGGCCGGCGTCGCAGACCGCGTCTTCACAGCTTTTCCCAATGTATTCCGCAAGGGTGAATGGATAGGCAACCCGCTGCGGCCGGCCTTCACGCGCCAGCCCGGCCCGGTCCAGCGCTTTGCCGACCGGGGCGGCCCGCTCAAGCTCCTGGTGGTGGGCGGCAGCCTGGGTGCGCGGGGGCTCAATGAACTCGTGCCCAAGGCGCTGGCGCTGATTCCCGCCGGCGAGCGCCCGCAGGTCACGCACCAGAGCGGCGCCCAGCAGATCGACGAGCTGCGTGCCAACTATGTGGCTGCCGGGGTGCAGGCCGAACTTACGCCCTTCATTGAAGACACCGCGCAGGCCTTTGCCGACGCCGACCTCATCATCTGCCGCGCCGGCGCCAGCACGGTGACCGAAATCGCGGCCGTAGGCGCCGCCGCGCTGTTTGTGCCCTTCCCGGCGGCAGTGGACGACCACCAGACCACGAATGCGAAGTTCCTGGTGGACCAGGGCGGCGGCTGGCTGATCCAGCAACGCGATCTCACGCCCGAGAAGCTGGCCAACATCCTGCAAACCACCGGGCGCTACACCCTGCTGGAACGCGCCCTGCAGGCCAAGACCCTGCAAAAAATCGACGCCACCGCCCATGTGGTGGCCGCCTGTGAGGAATTGGTGAAATGAAACACGCCATCAAGAATATTCACTTCATCGGCCTGGGCGGCGCCGGCATGTCCGGCATCGCCGAGGTACTTCACAACCTCGGTTACGCCATCTCCGGCTCCGACCTGTCGGACAGCGCCACGCTGCAGCGGCTGGCCAGGCTCGGCATCAAGACTTTTGTCGGCCACGCGGCGGCCAACCTCGCCAAGGTCGATGCGGTGGTGACATCCACCGCCGTGCAGCCGGACAACCCCGAAGTGCTGGCCGCGCGCGAAAAACGCATCCCCGTGGTGCCGCGCGCGCTCATGCTGGCCGAGCTGATGCGCCTCAAGCAGGGCATCGCCATCGCGGGAACGCACGGCAAGACCACCACCACCAGCCTGGTGGCCAGTGTCCTGGCCGAAGGCGGCCTGGACCCGACCTTTGTGATCGGCGGGCGCCTGAACAGCGCAGGCGCCAACGCCAAGCTGGGCTCCGGCGATTACATCGTGGTCGAGGCCGACGAATCGGATGCGTCCTTTCTGAATCTGTTGCCCGTGATGGCCGTCGTTACCAATATCGACGCCGACCACATGGAGACCTATGGCCACGATTTCGGCAACCTCAAGAAGGCCTTCGTCGACTTCCTGCACCGCATGCCTTTTTACGGCACGGCCATCCTGTGCACTGACGACCCGGCCGTGCGCGACATCGTGCAGCAGGTGTCCTGCCCCATCACCAGCTACGGTTTCGGCGAGGACGCGCAGGTGCGCGCCGTCAACGTGCGGCCGGTGGGGGCGCAAATGCACTTCACCGCGCAGCGGCGCAACGGCGTCACCTTGCCCGACATGGACGTGGTGCTGAACCTGGCCGGCGAGCACAACGTGCTCAACGCCCTGTCGGCGATTGCCGTTGCCGTCGAACTCAACGTGCCCGACGCCGCGGTGCAAAAAGCGCTGGCTGAATTCCGCGGCGTGGGCCGGCGCTTTCAGAGTTATGGCGACATGCCAGCCAAGGACGGCGGGCACTTCACCGTGATTGAGGACTACGGCCACCACCCGGTCGAGATGGCCGCCACGCTGGCCGCCGCGCGTGGCGCCTTTCCGGGCCGTCGCCTGGTGCTGGCCTTCCAGCCGCACCGCTACACGCGCACGCGCGACTGCTTCGAGGATTTCGTCAAGGTCATAGGCCAGGCCGATGCCGTGCTGCTGTCCGAGGTCTACGCCGCGGGTGAGCCACCCATCGTGGCGGCCGACGGCCGTTCGCTGGCGCGCGCGCTGCGCGTGGCCGGCAAGGTTGAGCCCGTTTTTGTCGACGAGATCGACGCCATGCCGCAGGCGATCGTGGACAACGCACTCGGCGGTGACGTCGTGATGTGCATGGGCGCCGGCTCCATAGGCCAGGTGCCCGCCAGGGTAGCCGAGATGCTGGAAGCCGCAGATACCTCCAAGACCGCAGGAACCCGACCATGACACAGAACTCCTCCCAATTCGGCAAGGTCGCGGTCCTGATGGGCGGCCTGTCGGCCGAGCGCGAAGTCTCGCTGATGTCGGGCAACGGCGTGCTCAAGGCGCTGCGTTCGCGCGGTGTGGATGTCCACGCCTTCGACCCGGCGGAGCGCGACCTCGCGGAACTCAAGAAGGAAGGTTTTGAGCGCTGCTTCATCGCCTTGCACGGCCGCTTCGGCGAAGACGGAACGGTGCAGGGTGCACTCGAACTTCTGGGCATCCCTTACACCGGCTCTGGCGTCATGGCCTCCAGCATGGCCATCGACAAGGTCATGACCAAGCGCGTGATGATTTCCGAAGGGCTGCCGACGCCGCAATACCGTTTGCTGCGCCGCGGCGCCTATGGCGCGGCCGATATCGCTGCGGTGCCTGACGCACTCGGGCTGCCACTCATCGTCAAACCGGCGCGCGAAGGTTCTTCCATAGGCCTGACCAAGGTCACCAGCCGGGACGGCATGGCCGACGCCGTGGCGCAAGCCGAAAAGCTCGATGCCGACGTGCTCTGCGAGCAGTTCGTCAGCGGTGACGAGGTCACCTGCCCGGTGTTGGGCACCGGCGCCGGCGCGCGGGCGCTGCCGGTGATACGCATTGTCGCGCCGGACGGCAACTATGACTACCAGAACAAGTATTTCACCGACACCACGCAGTATCTGGTGCCCTGTGGGCTTCCTGAGGGCGAGGAGGCCGCCATCCAGCAACTGGTGCTGGACACCTTCCGCATCCTCAACTGCCGCGGCTGGGCGCGCGCCGACGTGATGATCGACAAGGCCACGCGCAAACCCTACCTGCTGGAGATCAACACCTCGCCCGGCATGACGGGCCACTCGCTGGTGCCCATGTCCGCGCGCGCGGCCGGCATCTCATATGAAGACTTGTGCGTCGAAGTGCTCAAGACGGCCACGCTGGACCACCAGAAGCAGGGGGGAGGCGCCATTTGAAACGCAAAACGCCCGTGCCCACCGCCATGCCGCTCGACGTCAAGCTCATGAACACCTTCTCGGTGGTCCTGGGCCTGGCGTTTGCCGCCATGGTCGTGGCCCTGGGCGTTGCCTGGGTGCTGCGCCAGTCGCTGTTCAACCTGAGTGCAATCCGTGTGCAGGGCGACCTGATGCACAACAACGCGGTCACCCTGCGGGCCAATGTGGCGCCGCGGCTGGCCGGAAATTTTTTCACGGTGGACCTGGCCGCCACACGCGCGGTGTTCGAGTCGGTGCCCTGGGTGCGGCGGGCGCTGGTGCAACGCGAATTCCCGAACCGCCTCAAGGTGGTGCTGCAGGAACACAAGCCGGTGGCCTTCTGGGGCGCCGAAGGCGATGCGCGGCTGGTCAACAATTTTGGCGAGGTGTTCGAAGCCAACCAGGGCGACGTGGAGGCGGAATACCTGCCGCTGCTGAACGGCCCGCCAGGGCAGGCGCCATTGGTGCTGCAGGCCTACCAGACCCTGGCGCCCTTGTTCGACGAGACGGATGCCACGCTGGAGCAACTGCAGCTCAGCGGCCAGGGCGGCTGGCGTGCCCAGCTCGACAGCGGCGCCGTGATCGAGCTCGGCCATGGTTCGCTGCAGGAGATCGAGGCGCGCACGCGCCGCTTTATCGCCACGGTGACGCAGGTGTCGTCGCGCTACGGCCGGGACCTGGAGTCCGCCGATCTGCGTTACGGCAATGGTTATGCGATCAAGCTCAGGGGGGTGACCACGGGTAGCCCCGCTGACAAGGAAGACGGAAAGAAAAAAAGGTAAACATATGGCCAAGGAATACAAGGATCTGGTGGTTGGGCTGGACATCGGCACCAGCAAGGTCATGGCCGTGGTGGCCGAGGTCATGCCGGGCGGCGAGCTCAAGCTCGCGGGCCTGGGCATAGCGTCCAGCAACGGCCTCAAGCGCGGCGTGGTGGTCAACATCGATGCCACGGTGCAGAGCATCCAGCAGGCCCTCAAGGAGGCCGAGCTGATGGCCGACTGCAAGATCGCCCGTGTCTACACCGGCATCACCGGCAGCCACATACGCGGCATCAACTCCAGCGGCATGGTGGCGGTCAAGGACAAGGAAGTCACCCAGGCCGACGTGGCACGCGTGATCGAGACGGCCAAGGCCATCAACATCTCGACCGACCAGCGTCTGCTGCTGGTCGAGCCGCAGGAATTCGTGATCGACGGCCAGGATGTGCGCGAGCCGATCGGCATGAGCGGCATACGCCTGGAAGCCAAGGTGCACATCGTGACCGGCGCGCAGAGCGCCGCCGAGAACATCATCAAGTGCGTGCGGCGCTGCGGCCTGGAAGTCGACCAGCTGATGCTCAACCCGCTGGCCTCCAGCCTGGCGGTGCTCACGCAGGACGAGCAGGAACTCGGCGTGGCGCTGGTCGACATAGGCGCGGGTACCACCGACGTCGCCATCTTCACCGGCGGCGCCATCCGGCACACCGCGGTGATCCCGATTGCCGGCGACCTGATCACCAGCGACATCGCCATGGCGCTGCGCACGCCGACCAAGGATGCCGAAGACATCAAGGTGGAAAGCGGCTATGCCAAGCAGCTGCTGGCGGACCCCGATACCCAGGTGGAAGTGCCGGGCCTGGGCGACCGCGGCCCGCGCATGCTGAGCAAGCAGGCGCTGGCCGGCGTCATCGAGCCGCGCATCGAAGAGATCTTCTCGCTGGTCCAGCAGGTGATACGCGAGTCGGGCTATGAGGAAGTGCTGTCCTCCGGCATCGTCATCACCGGCGGCAGTGCCGTTATGCCCGGCATGGTGGAGCTCGGCGAGGATATTTTCCTCAAGCCGGTGCGGCGCGGCATACCGCGTTACTCCAGCGCGCTGTCCGACATGGTCGCCCAGGCCAGGGCGTCGACGGTCATGGGCTTGCTTGAGGAGGCCCGGATGGCCCGCATGCGCGGCTACAAGGTGTCGCAGAAGGCGGGCAGTGTGCAGAACGCCTTCGGCCGCGTCAAAGACTGGTTTGTGGGGAACTTCTGACCATGAAAACCTATTCCATTTTTATCGGCAGGCCTTCGCGTTGCATGCATTCGGGCGGTGCGGATCCCCCTGCGTGAAACAGCCATGTCAACCATAAGTACAAATTCACAATTATTGGCAACTGCAGTTTATTGATTAGGAGGCTCCCAATGAGCATCGAAATGATTGAAATCGAGGAATTCAACCAGGGCACGCAGATCAAGGTGATCGGTGTGGGTGGCGGCGGTGGCAACGCCGTCGGGCACATGATCGAATGCGGCGTGCAAGGCGTCGAGTTCATCTGTGCCAACACGGACGCGCAGGCGCTCAGCCGCGGCAGCGCGCACAAGACCATCCAGCTGGGCAGCAGCGGCCTGGGTGCGGGCAGCAAGCCCGACAAGGGCCGTGAGGCGGCCGAGGTGGCGGCGGACGACATCCGCAGCGCCATCGACGGCGCGCACATGCTCTTCATCACCGCCGGCATGGGTGGCGGCACGGGCACCGGCGCGGCGCCCGTGATCGCGCGCATTGCCAAGGAGATGGGTATCCTGACGGTCGGCGTGGTGACCAAACCCTTCGAGTTCGAAGGCGGCCGCCGCATGACCAATGCCGACCTGGGCCTGGCCGAGCTGGAGGCAAACGTCGATTCGCTGATCGTCGTGCTCAACGAGAAGCTGCTCGAAGTGCTGGGCGACGACGTGACGCAGGACGAAGCTTTCGCGCATGCCAACGACGTGCTGAAAAACGCCGTGGGCGGTATTGCCGAAATCATCAATGTGCCCGGGCATGTGAACGTCGACTTTGAAGACGTGCGCACCGTGATGGGCGAGCCCGGCAAGGCCATGATGGGCACGGCCAAGGCCAACGGCCCGGACCGCGCGCGCATCGCCGCCGAACAGGCCGTCGCCTGCCCTCTGCTCGAAGGCATTGACCTTTCGGGCGCCAAGGGCGTGCTGGTGCTGATCTCGGCGGCCAAGGGCTCGCTCAAGCTGAGCGAATCCAAGCTGGCGATGAACACCATCCGCGCTTACGCTTCGCCTGACGCGCATGTGATCTACGGCACCGCATACGACGACGAACTGGGCGACGAGATCCGCGTGACCGTGGTCGCGACCGGCCTGTCGCGCCAGGGCGTGCGCCGCCAGGCGCCACCGCTGCAGGTGCTGCGCACCGGCACTGACAACGTGCCTTTCAACGTGCCCACGTTGAACGCGACGGCCGGTGGTGCGGGTGCGCCGCAGATGGCCACGGGCGCGGCCCAGCCGGACTACGGCAACATGGCAGTGCCCAGCGTGTGGCGTACCAACCGCACGCAGGCGGCGGCCAAGGTGGATGCACTTGCGTCGGGAGGTATGGACGACTTCGAGATACCAGCCTTCCTCCGCAAACAAGCCGATTAATCGATGTAAAGCTACTGCGCGGGCCGATCTTGCGCTTGCGGTGCTCGCCGTACGTATGTACGGCTCCGCTCCTCGGCGCAACCTCGGCCCGCTCGCTACGCTTTCCATTCGATTAATCGCTTTGGAGTTCAGGCCGGGCGCTCGTCGCTGGAGCCGCAGGAGGGCACCTCATTCACTGTCCCTATCCCCGGCATTGCTATCCCCTACCCTTGAAATGGCCTTGCGGCAACTAAAATGAGAAGAATGCTTGCCCAAAGAACCCTTAAATCCCTGACCAAAGCCGTGGGCGTGGGCCTGCACAGCGGGCAGCGGGTGGAACTGACGCTGCGTCCCGCAGCGCCGGACACGGGTATTGTGTTTCGCCGGGTGGATTTGCCGCAGCCGGTGGATATCGCCATTTCGGCGCAGTCGGTGACGGATACACGACTGGCATCCACCATCTCGAGCGGCAGCGCCAAGGTGCACACGGTGGAGCACCTGATGTCGGCCTGCGCGGGCCTGGGCATTGACAACCTGTACGTTGACATCACGGCCGAGGAAGTGCCGATCCTGGATGGGTCGGCCTCGTCGTTTGTGTTTTTGCTGCAGTCGGCGGGTATCGAACTGCAGGCCGCGCCCAAGCGTTTTATTCGCGTGATCAAGCCTGTGGAGGTGCGTGAAGGCGAGGGTGCCAACACCAAGTGGGCGCGCCTGAGTCCTTATGAGGGCTACAAGCTCAGCTTTGAAATTGATTTCGACCACCCGGCGGTAGACTCCACCGGCCAGCGCGTGGAGTTTGACATGGGCTCGGGCGCCTACACGCGCGACATCGCGCGGGCCCGCACCTTCGGTTTCACCAAAGACGTCGAAATGATGCGCGCCAACGGCCTGGCCTTGGGCGGCGGGCTGGACAATGCCATCGTGATGGACGACTACAAGGTCCTCAACAGCGACGGCCTGCGCTACAACGACGAGTTCGTGAAGCACAAGATCCTCGACGCCATGGGCGACCTTTACCTGCTGGGCAAGCCCCTGCTGGCCGCCTACAGCGCGTTCCGCTCCGGCCATGCGATGAACAACAAGCTGCTGCGCGAGTTGCTGGCGCACAAGGACGCCTACGAAGTCGTCACCTTTGAAGACGAGAAAAAAGCACCCCGGGGTTTCGCCACACTGGCGCGCGCTTGGTAGAGGCGCTACAGCCAAGAGCCCAAAGAGCCGCCCATGCTGCTGTTTCGCTGGCTCATCCTGCTGTTCTTGCTAGCCGCCGCAGTGGCCTTCATGTTTTATGCGGGCACCGGTCAGCCGCATTACAAGCGCTTCGGCCTCATCATCCTCAAGTGGACGCTGATTGCCGCGTTTGGATTTTTCGCGGTGCTTATTCTTGAGCGCGTCGCTTAGCGGCTGCGCCCGCCGCGGTAGTTTCCCGTCATTTTTGCACCCGTGCCGCTGGCCTGCGCCAGCCGCGCCATGGCGCTGCCCACATGGGCATGGGTGATGGCCAGGCCCAGTGCGTCGGCGGCGTCCTTGCCGGGCAGGGCGGGCAGCTTGAGCAGCCGCATCACCATCTCCTGCATCTCCGCCTTGCCGGCCTTGCCGTAGCCGGCAACCGCTTTTTTGAGTTGCAAAGCCGTGTACTCGGTCACGGACAATTCGCGCGAGACCAGCGCGGTGATGCAGGCTCCGCGTGCCTGGCCCAGCAGCAGGGTGGCCTGGGGATTGACGTTGACAAAGATGATTTCGACCGAGGCGGCGTCGGGCTGGTAACGCTCCACCACCTCGCACACGCCCTCAAACAGCACCTTGAGCCGGCCGGGCAGGTCGGCGCGTTCCAGGTGGGTGGTCTTGATGGTGCCGCTGGCCACATAGTGAAGTTGCGGGCCGTCCACATCGACCACGCCGAAACCGGAAGTCTGCAGGCCGGGGTCAATGCCTAGGATGCGCATCGGCATGTTGGCTTTAAAGGCCGAAGTACCAGCGGACTGAATGGAAGAAGATGGGCGCGCCGAAGCACAGCGCATCGACCCGGTCCAGCAGGCCGCTGGCACCCGTCACGCCCACACCGCGCTTGCCCCAGTTGGGGATGCCGCGGTCACGCTTGAGCGCTTTCATCACCAGGTGGCCCAGCGAGCCGGAGACACAAGCGATAAAGGCCATGGCCACGGCTTGCGCGGGCTTGAAAGGCGTCAGGCCCGCCAGCAGGCCACCCAGCAGGCTGGCCGACAGGACGGCGATCAGCCAGCTGGTCCAGTTAAAGCTTTTGCTGACATTGGGCGCGCTGGGCGGGCGCTGCAGCTTGCGGCCCACCAAGTGTTCCACGATCATGCAGCTTTGCACCACGAACACCAGGAAGAACACCAGGAAGGCGTTCTTGCCGTCGTAGTTGGGAAACTTCAGCAGAAGCAGGGCAGGCACGTGGCTGATGCCGTAGACGCAGACCATGATGCCCCATTGCAACTTGGCGTTGCGCTCGAGGAAGCGCTGCGGGTCATCGGCCAGCGCGCTGACCACCGGTATCGCCAAGAAAACATAGACGGGGATGAATACAGTAATCAGGTCGAAGCGCCGAGTGATGACCAGCGCGAACTGCACCGGCAGCACCACGAAGAAGGCCAGCACCAAACTGCGGTGGTCGCCCTGGCGAGTGGGCGAGAGCGTGATGAACTCGCGCAGCGCAAAAAATGCGACCAGGCCGAACAGCACGGTGGCCACGGTCTCGCCCAGTGTCCAGCCTATCCAGAACACCGTGGACATCAGCCAGGAGGTGCGCAGCAAGCCGCTGAACTCTTTGAGCTTCTGGGTGTGCAGGTCGTCCTCGTGCGTATCCCTGAGCGACATCACGAAGACCGCCACGCTGATGAGGGTCAGCACGCCGAAGACCAGCACGAAGAGCAGGCCGACCTGGTGCGAGGGCGAAAGATTGCGCAAAAAGGTATTCATCAGGATTGCAGGCCTTGTATCAGGTTTCCCTGAGATCCATCACCGCCTGGCGGGCGCGCGCCAGGAATTCACCGCGGTCTTCGCCGGCACCCAGGGCGATCGGCGCGCCGAAGGTGACTGAGCACAGAATGGGCACAGGTACGACCTCGCCCTTGGGCATGACGCGCTGCACGTTGTTGATCCAGGCGGGGACCAGCACCACACCGGGAAACTTGAGCGCCAGGTTGTAGAGGCCGGCCTTGAATTTTTGCGGTTCCTCATGGTTGCCGCGCGTGCCTTCCGGGAACAGGATGATGGAGTCGCCATTGGTCAGCGCTTCAATCAGCGGCTCCAGCGGATCCTGGTCGCCGGTCTTGGCGCGGTCCACATAAATCGCGTTGAACACCGCCGTGGTGATCCATTTCTTGAACGGCGTGGTGGTCCAGTAGTCCTTGGCCGCGATGGGCCGCGTGATACTGCGCAGTTCCTCGGGCAGGGCCGCCCACATCAGCACCAGGTCGGCGTGGCTTTGGTGGTTGGCGAAATAGATGCGCTGCTCGGCCTTGGGCGGGCAGCCTTGCCAGCGCGCCTGCGCGCCAGTCAGCGTGCGGATCAGGCCCAGCAGGAACAGGCCCATGAGTTTGGCCAGCACAGGAGAAAGCTTGTCGTTCATGGGCTGTTCGTTTTGCGGTGCGTCAAGGCAGTTCCACGCCGCCCATGCGGGCCACGATGGTGCCGGCGCGTGAGGCCAGGTAGCCCGAGTTGGGCCGGGTTTCAAAATATTTGGGCCGCGGCAGCATCACGGCCAGGCGTGCAGCCTCATAGGCGCTCAGCCTGGCCGCGGGCTTGCGGTAGTAGTGCTGGGCGGCCGCTTCGGCGCCGAAAATGCCTTCGCCCCATTCAACGCTGTTGAGGTAGATCTCCAGGATGCGCTCCTTGCCCAGCAGCGCTTCCAGCAGCAGTGTCAACACCAGTTCCTGGCCCTTGCGCAGCAAGGTGCGCTCTCCCGACAGGAACAGGTTCTTGGCCAGCTGTTGCGTGATGGTGGAGCCGCCCACGATCTTCACGGGCTTGGCTTGTGCCAGCCTGCTGGCCGATTGCGCCGCGCGCTGTTCGGCCTTGGCGTTTTTGTCCCAGGCTTTTTCCAGGGCTTCCATGTCCACACCGTCGTGCTCGGCAAAGCTGGCGTCTTCGGAGGCGATCACGGCACGTTTGAGGTGGTCGGGCAGCGCGCCATAAGGCACCCATTGCTGCCGCCATTTCAGGGCGCCGGTATTGCGTGCTACCAGGTAGGCTTCCGAGCGCTGGAAAGCGGTGGACTCAGGATCCACCACAGCCATCACGGCGATGCGCCCCACAAAAAAAAGCTGCAAGGCCAGGCCGGCCAGCAGGCCCAGGCCGATCAGCCTGAACAGTGCCTTCATGCCAGCGTTGCCCGAATTTCACCGAGCACCTGTGCCGACGGTGGGCGCACCTTGCGCCACAGCTCGAAGGCCTCGGCGGCCTGCTCGACCAGCATGCCCAGGCCGTCGCGTGGCGCGGCGCCATTTTCCCGGGCCCAGGCCATGAAGCCCGCCGCGGCGGGGCCATACATCATGTCGTAGGCCAGCGCGCCAGGCTTGAGCACAGTGGCAGCGACCGGCACGCCGGCACCGGCGAGACTGCTGGCGCTGGCGTTGATGACCACGTCAAAACTGCCTTGCAAGCTTTGCAAATCTTCCGAGACGAGTTCCGTCTTCTCCAGCAAATCCGTCATGGATGCATGCGCCTTGTGGCGCGCAGCCAGCGCATCAGCCTTGGCTTTTGTGCGATTGACCAGCACCAGCCGGCGCGGCCCCGCGGCCAGCAGCGGTGCCAGCGCACCGGCACCGGCACCGCCAGCACCTATCAGCAGCACGTCGCGCCCGGCCAGCGGGATGCCGGCGTTGTTCTGGATATCGTTGACCAGGCCCACGCCGTCGGTGTTGTCGGCGTGAATGGCGCCGTCCCGCAGCAGCAAGGTGTTGGCGGCCTGCGCCAGCTGCGCTCGGTCGGTGCGCGTGGTGGCGGCCTTGAAGGCGTCGAGCTTGAAGGGTACGGTGACATTGCAGCCCTTGACGCCGTCCCGCAGCAGCTGGGCCAGTGTGGACGCGAAGGATTCCATCGGGACCAGCAAGCGCTCGTAGTGCAGGGACTGCCCGGTCAATTCGGCAAAGCGCGCGTGGATCAGCGGCGACTTGCTGTGCGCGATCGGGTTGCCCAGGACGAAGTACTGATCCATGACGTTTGCCGGGCTTCAGCGGCTGGTGAGTTTTGTCTCTAGCGTGTCGTCGCGCGTGAACTTGAAGCGTGACACCACGACGATCTGGTCGGCCTTGCGGCGCATGGCGTCGTTGAAGCGGCCGAAGGGCCCGGTGCTGCGCACAATGCTTTGGGCGCGCCGGTCCAGCGTCAGGTTGCCCGAGGTCTGCACCACCTCCGTGTCCAGCACGGTACCGTCGAAGTTCACGGTGACGATCATGGTGAGTTCGCCGTAAAGCTTTTTGCCCGCCTGCTCGGGGAAGTTGACGGTGCCTCTGTCCTCGATCTTGCGGCGCAGCTCGTCGTAGTAGATGGCGTAGACCTCTTCGCGTGTGGCGGGGCTGATGTAGCGTTTTTTGGGCCGCGCATTTTCTTCATTGATGCGGCGCTCGATCTCGGCCAGGATCTTGATCAGCTGCTTGCGTTTTTCCTCGCGCTCGGCCTGGGCCGGGCTGTTGGCGGGCTGGGTCAGGTCGGGCGGCGGCATGGAGGCGAGCTGTTTTTTGATCTGCGCCAGCAGCTGGGTTTGCTGCTCCTGCAGCGACTCGACCTTGCGCTGTGCGTCTTCGGTGGCGTCGCCCAGTTCCATCAGGGCCGAAGGCGGCAGCGGCGAGGTGGCCCTGCCTTTTTCGGCCTCGCCACCACCGGCCAGCGAGGCCTGCGCGATGGCCTTGGCGAAGTCGGGCTTCTCATTGGACTTGGCGTTGACCAGGATCACCTCCAGCGGGGTGTCCTGGAAAACGCGGTTAAAGCGTTCGGGGTCGACAAAACGCACCGTCAGCAGCACCGCGTGTACGGCAATGGACACGCCCAGGGCGATTTGCAGGGTGCTCGGGTTCTTCACAGAATGAGATTATCGGGCTTTATGCGGGAAATTCGGCGCTAAGCCGACTCAAGCCGCCGCCGGAACCGTGCCTGCCGCATCGGGCTGTGGTTCATTGACATCAACCGCGATCGAGATCGGGCCGGCGGCCATCTCGGTTTCACCGTCATCTTCGCCCAACGGATCCGGCGATTCATCCATCTCAGCGTCCAGGCGCTCGATCACCGTGCCCGACACGTCCAGCGTGATCTCGTCAATCTCGCCCAGCCGCACGCGCACCTTCGCGCCGCGCGGCAGGCCTTGCGCGCCCGCCGCAGGCAGCACCAGCGGCAGTTCGTCGGCGCGCAGCAGGTTGTCCTTGAAGGCGGTGGCCACCAGCTCGGTGATGTTGTTTTGCTGCAGGTATTTAAGCGTCCAGTAGCGCTCTATGCCGGCCTGGAAGCCGTTGTAGGCGCTGTAGGCGGCGTCAAAACCCGAGATGATGGAGAACAGCTCGGCGTCCTTCGGCTTGAAGGGCACAGCCAGCGCGGCCGTGCGGCCGTGGCGCGCGCAGGCGATGATCTGCCACTGGTTGACCAGGTCGGTATAGCGGCGCAGTGGTGAGGTGCTCCAGGCGTAGCTCTTGACGCCTATGCCCGCGTGCGGCAAGGCCTTGGTGCCCATGCGCACCTTCACCCCCGGCGCCAGGCTGGCTTGGCTGCGGTAGATGCCGGGCACGCCGTGCTCGGCCAGCCATTGGCCCCAGGTGCTGTTGGCCAGGATCATGGCCTCGGCGACGATCAGGTCTAGTGGTGCGCCGCGCTGGCGCGTACTGATGCTGACGGTCTCGTCGCCCTGAGGCTCGCCGCCCGTGGGGTTGTCGAGGCGGAAGTTGTAGTCGGGCCGGTTGAAGTTCTCGGGCTTGCCGCGCACGATTTCGCGCTGTGCCTTGAGGTGTTTGGCCAGCCGGTGCAAAAAGCTGAGTTCCACGCCCCACTGCACACCGATGGGCGGGCTGGTTTGCGCCGCTTCAAAAAAGGCTTCGGTGAAGGTGCTGTCCAGCATGTCATGGCGCAGGTTGCTGACGATGGGCACCTGCTCGAGCCGGGTTACGCTTTCCTTGATCTCGAACGTGGTTTCATCAAGCGTGAGGTAAAGCGACAACGCCGGGCAGTTGCGGCCTTCCTGCAGCGTGTAGCTTTTGACGATCTCGTCTGGCAGCATGGTCAGCTTGTAGCCCGGCATGTAGACGGTGGACAGCCGCGCGCGGCCCACGGCATCAATCGGGCTGCCGGGCAGCACGGCCAGGCCGGGTGCGGCGATGTGTATGCCCAGGGTGACGGTGCCACTGCCCAGGCCCTGGACGGAGAGCGCGTCATCGATCTCGGTGGTGGCCGAATCGTCGATGGAGAAGGCCTTGACATCGGCCAGCGGCAACTCGTCCTTGACTTCGGGCGCCTGCAGCGCCGGAAAGCCCGTGCCTTTGGGAAAGTTTTCGAACAGAAAGCGCTTCCAGTGGAACTGGTAGGGCGAGGCGATGGCACCGGCTTTTTGCAGCAGGTCCAGCGGCGCGGTGTGCGTGGCGCGCGAGGCCTCGACCACGGCCTTGTATTCAGCGCTGTTCTTGTCCGGCCTGAACAGGATTTTGTACAGCTGCTCGCGCACCGGCGCCGGGCATTCGCCGCGGCCCAGTTCCTCGGCCCAGGCGGTGATCTGCGCCGCCACCTGTTTTTTCTTCTCGATGGCGGCCAGCGCCTGCTGCAGGATCTCGGCGGGCGCCTTCTTGAAGCGGCCCTTGCCGGCGCGGCGGAAGTAATGCGGCGCGTCGTAAAGGCGGAACAGCGCGGCGGCCTGCTGCTCCAGCGTGGCGGGTTTGCCGTCGGCGCTGAAATAGTCGCGGGCCAGGTCGGCAAAGCCGAATTCACCTTCGCCGGCGAATTCCCAGGCCAAATCCAGCTCGATGTCGGTACTCAGTTTCTGCCCGGCGGCCACCAGTTCGGCGGGCGAGGGTTTCTCGAATTTCAGCAGGGCGTTGACGCCCTTGACCTTGACGCGCTTGCCCGAGTCGAGCTCCACCTGCAGCGAGGCATCGCTTTCGGACAAAATGCGGCCGGCCAAAAATTTGCCGGCCTCTTCAAACAATACAAACAAAACGGAATCCCTTTGGTGACTTTGGGTGTCTTTGATGGCTTGCGGCTAGTGTAATCAGCCCGCCCGGGACAGCTTTTCAGGCCAGGGCCAGGAAGTCGAGGATTTCCGGCACATGCGCGTCAAAGTCGCTCAGCGCGTGGTCGCCGCCTTCAAGGATTCGCAGGCGGGCGCCCGCATAGCGGCCCGCCATTTCCCGCCAGTCCAGCACCTCGTCGCCCTTGGCGATGATGGTCAGGTAATTCCCAGGCGCCTTGAGCGGCCCGGCATGCTGGGCCTTGAGCTCGTCGACAAACCGCGGCTCGAAGAAAAAATGCTCGTCCGGGTTGTGCCAAGCGGTTTGCTCGCCGATGTAGCGGGCCAGGTCGCGCGCCGGCTCCACCGCCGGATTGAGCAGCACGGCCTTGCAGCCGGTGCGTTCGGCCACGGCGGTGGCGTAAAAACCGCCCAGCGATGAGCCGACAACGGCCAGGTTTTGATAACCAGCTTGTTGCGGCCATCCAGCGATCTCGTCCATGACCCCGCGCAGCGCGGCCTCGGGTGAAGCTTGCAGCTGCGGGCACCACCAGTGCACGGCGGGATGCCGCTGCCGTACGATGGCCGCCATTTTTTGGGCTTTCATGGATTGGGGGGAGGAGCGGAAGCCGTGCAGGTAGAGCAGGTGGGTGGTGCGCATGCCGCCATGGTAGACCGGAGATCACGGTCTTTGGATACGGGTTTTCAGGCTCGGGTCGCGGGCCCTGGCGGATAATCCCCGGCATGGCCGCCGTTTTCGACAAACCCTCTCTTTACCAGCGAACATTGCCCCTGCTGCAGGGCTTTGACGGCTTGCTGGCATTTGCGGTATTCCTGCTGGCATGCGCGGGTCTTTTGATCATGTATTCCTCGGGCTACGACCACGGCAGCCGCTTTGTCGACCATGGCCGCAACATGCTGATTGCCGGCGCCATCATGTTCGTGGTGGCGCAGGTGCCGCCGCAACGCCTGATGGCTTTTGCCGTGCCGCTGTACGTCGTCGGCGTGACGCTGCTGGTGGCCGTCGCGATTTTCGGTGTGACCAAAAAAGGTGCCCGACGCTGGCTCAATGTAGGCGTGGTGATACAGCCCAGCGAAATCCTCAAGATCGCCATGCCCCTGATGCTGGCCTGGTGGTTCCAGAAGCGCGAGGGCCAGCTGCGGCCGCTGGACTTCGTGGCCGCCGTGCTGCTGCTGGCCATGCCGGTGGGCCTGATCATGAAGCAGCCCGACCTGGGCACCTCGCTGCTGGTGCTGGCGGCCGGGCTGGCGGTGATTTTCTTCGCGGGCCTGAGTTGGAAATTGATATTGCCGCCGGTAGTGCTGGGTCTTGTCGGCGTGTTCCTGGTGGTCTGGTTCGAACCGCAGATCTGCGCCGACGGGGTGCGCTGGCCCATATTGCACGACTACCAGCAGCAGCGCATCTGCACCTTGCTGGACCCTTCACGTGACCCGCTGGGCAAGGGCTTTCACATCATCCAGGGCATGATTGCCATCGGCTCGGGCGGCATTACCGGCAAGGGTTTCATGGCCGGCACACAAACCCACCTCGAATTCATTCCCGAGCGCACCACCGACTTTATCTTCGCCGCCTATTCCGAGGAGTTCGGCCTGCTGGGCAACCTGCTGCTGATCACCGGCTTCATCTTCCTGATCCTGCGCGGGCTGGCCATTGCGCTGGAGGCTTCGACCCTGTTCGCGCGCCTGCTGGCGGGCGCGCTGACCATGATTTTCTTCACCTATGCCTTCGTCAACATGGGCATGGTCAGCGGCATCCTGCCTGTGGTGGGTGTGCCCCTGCCTTTCATCAGCTACGGCGGCACCGCCATGGTGACGCTGGGCCTGGCCCTGGGCATGCTGATGTCGATCGCCAAGGCCAAGCGCCTGGTGCAGACCTGAGGACGCTTTCTTGGCCGCTCGCATCGTGACTGTGATCGGGGTGGGCAATATGGGCGGCGGCATGGCGGCCAACCTGCTGGCCAAGGGCTGGGATGTCCGGGTTTGTGATATCGATGTGGCCAAGGTCGCGGCCATGGTGGAGCTGGGCGCCAAGGCCATTGCCCGCCCCGCGGATGCCTCGGCGGACTCGCTGGCCTTCATCGTCTGTGTGGTCGATGCGGCGCAGACCGGCGACGTGCTGTTTGGCGAGCGGGGCCTGGCCCGCATGCTGCAAGCCGGCCATGCCGTGATGTTGTGCCCGACCATCGCGCCGCAGGACGTGGAATCCTTCGCTGCGCGGCTGGCGGAGCTTGGTGTGCACACCTTGGATGCGCCCGTCTCAGGCGGCCCGGCCCGAGCACGTGATGGTTCCATGAGCCTGATGCTGGCCTGCACGCGGGCGGTCCATGCGCGGCTGGTCGATTTGTTGGGCGACTTGTCGGCCAAGGTATTCCACATCAGCGAAAAACCCGGTGATGGCGCCCGCACCAAGCTGGTCAACAACCTGCTGGCGGGCATCAACCTGGTGGGCGCGGCCGAGGCGATGGCCATGGCTGGGCGGCTGGGGCTGGACCTGGCCAAAACCCTGGACGTGATCGAGCAGTCCAGCGGGCAGAGCTGGATTGGCTCGGACCGCATGCGCCGGGCGATTGCCGGCGACTACGCACCGCGTGCGCATGTGACGCTGCTCGAAAAAGACACACGGCTGGCCGTGGCGGCGGCTCGCGTGGCGGGGTTTGAGGGGCCGCTGGGCGAGCGCGCCAGCCGGGTCTTCGCCGAGGCCCACCGGGCCGGGCTGGCGGGCGAGGACGATGCCGCCCTCTTCAAGCACCTGGGCGGTGAGGGTAGGGGCGGCTGAGCGGCTTTCCGGGCAGTTTCAACCTGTTTCCGGCAAAACCCCGCGGCCGGCGCGGCTCGCATTCCACCCGACCCCGTGCATGGATAGACTGCCTACAATGGCCGCATGACCTCACTTCGCTCCACCACCGCCTCCACCCTCAACAAGTCCACGGCTTCGTCGGCCGCCCGGCCTACGGTGGAGTCGACCTCGGGGCGGCTGGAGATCGCCCAGAAGCTGTTGCTGGCGCCTTTCGGCCTCACGCAGGCGCACCTGGGCCGCGCGCTGGCTGAAATCACCTCGCATGGCGCGGATGACGCCGACCTGTACTTCCAGTACACCCGCAGCGAAGGCTGGAGCCTGGAAGAGGGCATCGTGAAGACCGGCTCCTTCAGCATTGACCAGGGCGTGGGCGTGCGTGCCGTGAGCGGCGAGAAAACTGCCTTCGCCTATTCCGACGATATTTCCGAAGCCTCGCTGCTGGATGCGGCGCGCACGGTGCGCAGTATTTCCGCTGGTGGCAAAAGCGCCCGCGTCAAGACGCCGGCCGGCCGCGTCGCCGGCAGCCGCTCGCTCTACCAGGGGCTGGACCCGATTGCCACGCTGGACAGCACCGCCAAGGTCCAGCTGTTGGAAAAAGTCGAAAAGCTCGCCAAGGCCAAGGACCCGCGCATCGTGCAGGTGATGGCCGGCCTGGCCAGCGAATACGACGTGGTGATGGTGGCGCGCGCCGACGGGACGCTGGCCGCCGACGTGCGGCCGCTGGTGCGCCTGAGCGTGACGGTGATCGCCGAGCAGAAAGGCCGGCGCGAAGTCGGCTCGGGCGGCGGCGGCGGCCGTTTCGGCCTGGCTTATTTCGACGACGCCCAGGTTGCCGAGTACGTGGACGACGCGGTGAAAGCGGCCCTGACCAACCTTGACGCGCGCCCCGCGCCGGCGGGCGAGATGACGGTGGTGCTGGGTTCCGGCTGGCCCGGCATTTTGCTGCACGAAGCCATAGGCCACGGCCTGGAAGGCGACTTCAACCGAAAGGGCTCCAGCGCGTTTTCCGGCCGCATAGGTCAGCGCGTGGCGGCCAAGGGCGTGACGGTGCTGGACGATGGCACGATTGCCGACCGCCGCGGCTCGCTCAATGTGGACGATGAAGGCAATGCCAGCCAGCGCAACGTGCTGATCGAGGACGGCATCCTCAAGGGCTACATCCAGGATTCGCTCAACGCCCGCCTGATGAAGGTCAAGCCCACGGGCAACGGCCGGCGCGAAAGCTACGCCCACGTGCCCATGCCGCGCATGACCAACACCTACATGCTGGGCGGCGACAAGCAGCCCGAGGAAATCGTGGCCAGCATCAAGAAGGGCCTTTATGCCACCAACTTCGGCGGCGGCCAGGTTGACATCACCTCGGGCAAGTTTGTGTTCTCGGCCAGCGAAGCCTTCTGGGTGGAAAACGGCAAGATTCTCTATCCCGTCAAGGGCGCGACGATTGTGGGCAACGGCCCCGACGCACTGACCCGCGTCACCATGATGGGCAATGACATGGCGCTCGACAGCGGCGTTGGCACCTGCGGCAAGGAAGGCCAGAGCGTGCCTGTGGGCGTCGGCCAGCCGACCTTGCGCATCGACGGCCTGACGGTCGGCGGGACGGCCTGAAAATAAGCCCCCACGCTTCTCACTTCGTGTGGTCGCTGCCCCCTGAGGGGCGCTTTCATCCTGGGCGGCCGGCGATGAAAAAGGCCCGTAAAAAGGCCTTTTCCGGACCTGTGCTACATTCCAGCTTATGAATTCGGCCAAGTTTTACTTTGCTTACTTTTGGTTCTCCAGCGCTTTCGGCGGTAGAGAGATCAAGGCGTGACCCGATAAAACGCACCGAATCTCCAAAAACCGCCGGCTCCCGGCGGTTTTTTTTTGCCCGCCTTGTTTGCTGAATGTTTGGACTGAAACCTGAATTGCCTGACTGATTGACATACACCTAGAAAAGGAAGATTGCGATGAATGCCAAGCCCACCTCCGCCAGCGACAGCTGGTATGCGACCGTCGAAAAGACCAGCCAGACCGACGACGAACGCATCAAGGACATCACCGTGTTACCCCCTCCCGAGCATCTCATCCGCTTCTTCCCCATCCGCGGCACCGCCGTCGAGACGCTGATCAGCAAAACCCGCAAGAGCATCCACAACATCATCCAAGGCAAGGACGACCGTCTGCTGGTTGTCATCGGCCCGTGCTCCATCCACGATCCCGCAGCGGCGCTGGAATACGCCCGCAAGCTGCTGGAGCAGCGCAAGAAGTACGAAGGCACGCTGGAAATCGTGATGCGCGTCTACTTCGAGAAGCCGCGTACCACCGTGGGCTGGAAGGGCCTGATCAACGACCCCTACCTCGATGAAACCTACCGCATCGACGAAGGCCTGCGCATCGCGCGCCAGTTGCTGATCGACATCAACCGCCTGGGCCTGCCGGCCGGCAGCGAGTTCCTGGACGTGATCTCGCCGCAGTACATCGGCGACCTGATTTCCTGGGGCGCCATCGGCGCGCGCACCACCGAAAGCCAGGTGCACCGCGAACTGGCTTCGGGCCTGTCGGCCCCCATCGGCTTCAAGAACGGCACCGACGGCAATATCCGCATCGCCACCGACGCCATCCAGGCGGCGGCGCGCGGCCATCATTTCCTCTCGGTGCACAAAAACGGCCAGGTCGCGATTGTGCAGACCAACGGCAACAAGGACTGCCACGTGATCCTGCGCGGCGGCAAGACGCCCAACTACGACGCGGCCAGCGTCACGGCGGCCTGCAAGGAACTGGAAGCCTCCAAACTGCCGGCGACGCTGATGGTGGACTGCAGCCATGCCAACAGTTCCAAGCAGCATGAAAAGCAGGTCGAAGTCGCGCGCGACATCGCGGGCCAGGTGGCCGGCGGCTCGCGCCATGTATTCGGCTTGATGGTGGAAAGCCATCTCAACCCGGGTGCCCAGAAATTCACCCCCGGCAAGGACGACGCCAAGGCGCTGGAATACGGCAAAAGCATCACCGACGCCTGCCTGGGCTGGAGCGATTCGCTGGACGTGCTGGAAATCCTCTCGGCCGCCGTGCTCAAACGCCGCGCCGCCAAATAAGAAGCGGCGGCGCCGGATCTTGCGGGTAAGTGCGAATGCCGCGCGCCCGCGGATCGCCGAACATGCAGCATCTGCCCATCAGGAGCCAGCCATGCGCAGCGAAGTCAGTGTGAGCTTCAAGGACAGCCCGCCCGTGCGGCTGGACCTCAACGAAGTCCAGCCTATGCCGCACGACGTGGCACGCTGGTGGCTGGACGACCAGTTCACGCAGATGGGCTGCGAGCCGCTGCGCCCCACCGGCAAGGTGCTGACCGCCGACAAGGTCGTGGTGGTGGCCCAGGCCGCCGGGCCGGGCAAGTTCGCCGATGCCAAATGGGCGCAGGAGTTTGCCCGCGCGACCAGCGCTGCGCTGGCCAAGCCCGTCGTTCACATTGACGTAGCCGCGCTCTCCATCAGCTATTAATTGATTAGAGGCCCGGTATTCAGGCCTTGAGCGCTTCCAGCAGCTTGGCGTGAATCCCGCCAAAACCTCCATTGCTCATGCACAGCAAATGGTCGCCGGGCCGGGCAACGGCCGTGACCTGGCCCAGCAACTGGTCAATGGTGCCGGCCACCTGGGCGCGTTCACCCATCGGCGCCAGCGCGGCGCGCGCGTCCCAGTCCAGCCCGCCGGCGTGGCAGAAGGCCAGGTCGGCCTGCTCCAGGCTCCAGGGCAATTGGGCCGTCATGGTGCCCAGCTTCATGGTATTGCTGCGCGGCTCGAAGATGGCGAGGATGCGCTCCCCGCCCCGGCCGGCGCTTTGCAGCTGGCGGCGCAAGCCGTCCACTGTGGTGTGGATGGCGGTGGGGTGGTGGGCGAAATCGTCATACACGGTGATGTCCCCGCCTTTGCGCGGGATCACGCCGCGCACCTCCATGCGGCGCTTGACGTTCTGGAATTCCGCGAGCGCCCGCGCCGCGGCCTCGGGCGCCACGCCCACGTGCTCAGCCGCGGCGATGGCGGCGAGCGCATTGAGCTGGTTGTGGACGCCGCTGATACCCCACTGCACATGGGCCACGGTCTCGCCAGCCTTGAGTACATGAAAGTCGTGCGGCTCGCCGTAGGCCGTGAAACCGGCTTTGTTCAGCAGGCCATTGCCAAAGAGTAGCTGCTCACTCCAGCAACCCTGGGCCAGCACGCGCTGCAGGCTGGCTTCGGCCGCGTTGACGACCACACGGCCCTGCGAAGGCACGGTGCGCACCAGGTGGTGGAACTGCCGCTCAATGGCCGCCAGGTCGTCAAAGATGTCGGCATGGTCGAATTCAAGGTTGTTTAGCACGGCCGTGCGTGGCCGGTAATGCACAAACTTGCTGCGCTTGTCGAAAAACGCCGTGTCGTATTCGTCGGCCTCGATCACAAAGGTGTTGCCTGCACCCAGGCGGGCCGAGACGCCGAAATTGAGCGGTACGCCGCCGACCAGGAATCCCGGTTGCAGCCCGGCGTGCTCCAGGATCCAGGCCAGCATGGCCGTGGTGGTGGTCTTGCCATGCGTGCCGGCCACGGCCAGCACATGGCGCGGGCCGGTCGCATGGTGGGTAGGGTGGTGGAGCACATGGCCCGACAGCCACTGCGGGCCGCTGGTGTAGGGCTTGCCGCTATTCAGGATGGCTTCCATCAGAGGGTATTTTGGGGTGCCATCGACCAGCCGGGCACGCGAGATCACATTGCCGACCACGAATACGTCGGGCTCAAACGCCATCTGGTCGGCGCCATAGCCTTCGATCAGTTCGATGCCCAGGCCGCGCAACTGGTCGCTCATGGGCGGGTAGACGCCGCTGTCGCAGCCGGTGACCTTGTGCCCCGCCTCCCGCGCCAGGGCGGCCAGGCCGCCCATAAAAGTGCCGCAGATTCCCAGAATATGTATGTGCATGGGGCTGTATTCTAGGCAGGGCCCTCGGCCGGATTTTCGCCGGCATCGCGCTGGTGCGGCGATGGGCACTGAACTTTAAAGGCCGACGGCAGCCTAACGGGGGCACAATTGCCTTTCTGCTTCGCTCTCTTCTGGCCCCCGGCCTGCCGACCTTGACCCCACACACCCTCAAATCCGAAATTGCCGCCACGGCTGCCGCGCTGGTGGTCGAGGAGGGTCTGGAATACGGCCCCGCCAAACGCCGTGCCGTCAAACAGCTGGCCTTGCCTGCCCGCACCGAGCTGCCCGGCAACGACGAGCTGGAAGACGCGGTCCGTGAATACATCGCGCTGTTCCGGGCCGATAGCCAGCCGGCTGAATTGATCGCCTTGCGCGAACTGGCGCTGGTCTGGATGAGGCGCCTGGCTCAGTTCCGGCCCCATCTGGGCGGCGCCGTCTGGCACGGCACGGCTACTAGGCTGTCCGATATCTATATACAGCTGTTCTGCGATGACCCCAAGTCGGCCGAGATCGCGCTGATTGAGCACAATGTGGACTACGAGCCGCGCACCGTGACCGGTTTTACCGGTGACAGCGTGGAAGCGCTCAGCCTGCGAAGTGTGTGCAAACCTTTGAATGAAACCGTGGGGGTGCACCTGATGGTTTACGACCATGATGACCTGCGCGGCGCCCTCAAGCCCGATACCAAGGGGCGCACACCCAGGGGCGACCTTGCCGCCGTGCAAAAATTATTGAATTCCCAAGCCGGAGCTTCAGACACGTGAATCGCAGAAACATGCTTTATGGCGCGGCCGCCGCCGTGGCCGGTTTAGCCGGTGCCGGCGTCGCCTGGTGGAAATTCGAGCCGCATGAGGTGGCACCTCCCGTAAAGGCGGCGAGCGCGCCGGCCAGTGCCTCCGATGCCTTCTGGAGCCTCAGCTTTGATACACCGGAGGGCAAGAACCTGTCCATGAGCAGCTTTCGCGGCAAGCTCCTGCTGGTGAATTTCTGGGCCACCTGGTGCCCGCCCTGTGTTGAAGAATTGCCTCTATTGGATTATTTCTACCAGGAAAATCGCGACAAAAACCTCCAAATAGTGGGCTTGGCAGTCGACCAGCCCAGCGCCGTGCAGACCTGGCTGCAGAGCAAGCCTTTGCATTTTCCCGTCGGCATGGCGGGCCTGGGCGGGACCGAGCTCAGCAAGTCACTGGGCAATATCGCCGGCAGCCTGCCTTTTACGGCTGTGTTCAGCGCCACGGGAGAGTTGCTGCATCGCAAGATCGGGAAGGTCCTGCCTGAAGACCTTGCGCAGTGGGTCAAGCTCGTTTAAAACTAAAACACAAGTTCTCACAAGAAAACGCAGCGAACCTGCGGCAATACACCGCTAACCGCACTGTCTGCAGGGAATCCAGGGAAATTGATGCCAGCCGCCAGACGGTTTGGAATGGCCTCCGGCTTGATGTACACTCTGCGCTTTCCCGGGGAAAGCTACCTGGCTCTTCCCCGCAGTAGTTAACTGATAAGCGCTTTAAAGCGTAAAAGCCGAGAGTAAGTGGAAAAAGAAGGAAGATCGGTGGCTGCATCCAGTGCGGGCCGTTTCCAGCCTTTCAGTCAAAAGCTGCGCCGAGATCCCGCGCCAGCATCTACCGTCGTTGGAGAGAACCCATGGATTTAAGAAAACTCAAAACCCTGATCGACCTCGTCTCGGAGTCCAACGTCTCCGAACTGGAGATCACGGAAGCCGAGGGCAAGGTGCGCATCGTCAAATCCAGCGGCGCGCCCGTGGTGATGCAGCAGCCGGTTGCCATGGTAGCAGCTCCCGCGGCGGTCCCCGCCGCTGGCGCCCCGGCCGCCGCTCCCGCCCCCGAAGCGGCACCCGCCGCCCCGGCCGGCCATTCGGTCAAATCGCCCATGGTGGGCACTTTCTACCGCTCCGCCAGCCCCGGCGCCAAACCCTTTGTCGAAATCGGCAGCGTGGTCAAAGAGGGCGACACCATCTGCATCATCGAAGCGATGAAGATCCTCAACGAGATCGAGGCCGACAAGTCGGGTACGGTCACCAAGATTCTTTCGGAAAACGGCCAGGCAGTCGAATACGGCCAACCCCTCTTCATCATTGAATAAGCGTGGCGTAGCGCCCCTTTTCAAACCAGGCTTACCGACGCATGTTCAAGAAAATACTGATCGCCAACCGCGGGGAGATCGCTCTGCGCATCCAGCGCGCCTGCCGCGAACTCGGCGTGAAGGCCGTGATGGTCTATTCCGAGGCCGACCGCGAAGCGAAATACATCAAGCTGGCGGACGAGTCGGTCTGCATAGGCCCGGCGCCATCCAAGGACAGCTACCTCAACATGCCGGCCATCATCTCGGCGGCCGAGGTGACGGATGCCGAGGCCATCCACCCCGGCTATGGTTTCCTGAGCGAGAACGCCGATTTCGCCGAGCGTGTGGAGAAAAGCGGCTTCAAGTTCATAGGCCCCACGCCTGAATCCATTCGCATCATGGGCGACAAGGTGTCGGCCAAGCAGACCATGATCAAGGCCGGCGTGCCTTGCGTGCCCGGCTCGGAAGGCGCTTTGCCTGACGACCCGGTCCTCATCAAGCGCATCGCCAAGCAGATCGGCTATCCCGTCATCATCAAGGCGGCCGGCGGCGGCGGGGGGCGCGGCATGCGCGTGGTGCACACCGAGGCGGCCCTGTTGCACGCGGTGCAGACCACCAAGGCCGAGGCCGGCGCGGCTTTCGGCAACCCCGAGGTCTACATGGAGAAATTCCTGCAGAACCCTCGGCACATCGAGATCCAGATTCTGGCCGACCAGCACAAGAACGCGGTCTGGCTGGGTGAGCGCGACTGCTCCATGCAGCGCCGCCACCAGAAAGTCATGGAAGAGGCGCCGGCGCCCGGCATTCCGCGCAAGCTGATCGAGCGTATCGGCGAGCGTTGTGTAGCCGCCGTCAAGAAGATCGGCTACCGCGGCGCGGGCACCTTCGAGTTTCTCTACGAGAACGGTGAGTTCTATTTCATCGAGATGAACACCCGCGTGCAGGTGGAGCACCCTGTCACCGAGTGGATTACCGGCGTGGACATCGTGCGCACCCAGATCATGGTGGCCGCCGGTGAAAAACTGCCTTTCGCCCAGCGCGACATCGAGCTCAAGGGCCATTCCATCGAATGCCGCATCAATGCGGAAGATCCCTACAAGTTCATTCCCTCGCCGGGCCGCATCACGACCTGGCACACCCCTGGTGGGCCGGGCGTGCGGGTGGACTCCCATATTTACGCCAACTACTTTGTGCCGCCCAACTACGACTCCATGATCGGCAAGATCATCGTCCACGGCGACACCCGCGAGCAGGCCCTGGCCCGCATGAGCACGGCGCTGGCCGAGACCGTGGTGGAAGGCATCAACACCAACATCCCGCTGCACCGCGAACTGATGGTGGACGCCAAGTTCATGGATGGCGGTACCAATATCCACTATCTGGAAGAGTGGCTGTCCAAGCGAGAGCGATGACCCCCACGGTCGCTCACTTCGTGTAGCTCCCTGCCCCCCGAGGGGGCCGCCCGCCTGTGGCCCGGCAAAGCCGGTTCCACGGCTCATGCTGGTATTGAATACTTGTGCACCCGGCGTGTCGATCCCCGCGAGGCAATAAACCATGTTTGAACTAATCCTGCTGGCCCCCGTCGATGAAGTCGAAACCCTGAGCGAAGCGCTGGAGGCGCTTGACGCGCTCAGCGTGTCGGTGGAAGACGCCGATGCGCAGACGCCTGCCGAGCAAGCCCTGTTTGGCGAGCCCGGCATGCTGCCGCCCAAGGCGGGCTGGGAGCGTTCGCGCATCGTGTCCTTGTTTGCGACCGAAGCCCTAGCGCGTGACGCGGCCAATGTGCTGGCGGCGCAGGATTTTTTCGCGGGTTGCCGCGTGGTCGCTATCCAGCCCGTGCCCGAGCAGGACTGGGTGCGCCTGACCCAGTCGCAGTTCGCGCCGGTGGACATCACACCCGAGTTCTGGATCGTGCCGACCTGGCACGAGCCGCCGGCCGAGGCCAAACAGGTGATACGCCTGGACCCGGGCCTGGCTTTCGGGACGGGAACGCACCCGACCACGCGCATGTGCCTGCGTTGGATTGCGAGCCAGGCGGGTAAAGACCTGGGCCGAGTGCTCGATTACGGTTGCGGCTCGGGCATTCTCGCCATCGGGGCAGCCAAGTTCGGCGCGACTGACATAGACGCTGTCGACATCGACTCCGCCGCCGTCGAATCGACCCATGCCAACGCCGAGGCCAACCATGTGGTTCTTAACGCCGGCTTGCCCGAAAAGGCCTCCGGCCAGTACCGCACCGTACTGGCCAATATCCTGGCCACGCCGCTCAAGGTGCTGGCGCCCCTGCTGTGCGCCCATGTCGGCAAAGGCGGCCACCTGGTGCTTGCCGGCATCCTGGAGCGCCAGGCCGAAGAGCTCAAGCAAGCCTACGCCCCTTATTGCCAGCTCCAGGTGCATGATGCGCAGGAGGGCTGGGTCCTGATGACCGCCAGCTTCTGAGCCGGCTATAGAGCCACCTGCGCGGGGTCCCGGCCCCTACAATACAGCGCTACATGAGCCTGATTACGCGCTGTCCCGCCTGCGGCACGATGTTCAAAGTCGTGACCGACCAACTCAAAGTCTCACAAGGCTGGGTGCGATGCGGGCATTGCGCGGAAGTTTTCGACGCGTCGGCCCACTTGCTGCCGCGCGACATGTCCTCGCTCACTGTGCCCGCAGGCTCGCTGGCCGAGATCGCGCCCGAACCCGTGCCGGAATTTGGCCGCCCCACTGAACCCCAAAGCCTGCCCGAGGCAGATCCGCCGGCAGAGCCGTCCCCACAGGAATGGGCACCTGCCCGCTCGTTTGCCGACAGGGCGCCGCTGCGGCCCTCGAACCCCGGCTGGGAGGAGGCGCAGGACAGTGCCGCCGACTTTGACCCCGCGCGCTGGAAGCGGGCGCAGCAGGAACGCCAGTACGACCCGCTGGAATTACCCGCCGAGTCGTTGCCCGACGCGTCGCCCTTGCCGCGCCAGCCGCTCATGGTCCACGAAGCTGTCGAGGATGATTCCAGCTTCGCCTATTCGGATGTGGATTCCGGCATGCCTGGGCGCCCGGTGGAGCACGATGTGTCCTTTGTGCGGGATGCGCGGCGCAGGGCGTTCTGGCGAAAACCGCTGACGCGCCTGATGCTGGCCCTGTTCTCCCTGTTCTTGCTGGGAACACTGGCGGCGCAATGGGCCATCCAGCAGCGGGACATGCTGGCCGCGCTGGAGCCACGGCTGCTTCCGGCGCTCCAGGCGCTGTGCGGCCCGCTGCATTGTGAAATCCGCCCGCCCCGCCATATCGAGGCGCTGGTGATTGACAGCTCTTCTTTCAATCGCATTGCTCCCGACGCCTACCGCCTGAGCTTTACGCTTAAAAATGTCGGGGTGGCGGCGCTGGAAGTGCCCGCATTGGAAGTGACCCTGACCGACACCCAGGACCAGGCTGTGGTGCGCCGCGTCCTGACGCCGGCGCAATTTGGCGCCAAGGCCGCGACCGTAGCCGCCCAGTCCGAACTGGCGGGCCTGGTTGTCATGAAAGTGGCGGCTGAGGCGCCGCCTTCTCCATCTGCTGCCGCGTCCGCACCCCTGCGAGTGGCGGGTTACCGGGTCCTGGCTTTTTATCCCTGACTGAAACTGAAACGAGAAAATCAATGTCCGCTGTTATTTGTGGCTCCCTGGCCTTTGACACCATCATGACCTTCGAGGGGCGCTTTTCGGAGCAGATCCTGCCCGACCAGCTGCACATCCTCAATGTGTCCTTCCTGGTGCCGGCGCTGCGCCGCGAGTTCGGCGGCTGCGCCGGCAACATCGCCTACAGCCTGCGCCAGCTGGGCGGCACGGCCCTGCCGATGGCGACGGTCGGCAGCGATGGCACTGAATATGTGGAGCGCATGAAATCCCTGGACATCAGCACCGAGTTTGTGCGCCAGGTCAGCGACACCTACACCGCGCAGGCCATGATCATGACCGATCGCGACAACAACCAGATCACGGCTTTCCATCCGGGCGCGATGATGCAGGCCCATGTCACCCGCATCGCGGCGCGTGGTGACATCAAGCTGGGCATCATCTCGCCAGACGGCCGCGATGCCATGCTGCAGCATGCCGAGCAGTTCAAGGCCGCCGGCATCCCCTTTGTGTTCGACCCGGGCCAGGGCCTGCCCATGTTCGACGGCAAGGAACTCGCGCATTTCGTCGAACTGGCCACCTGGGTGACCGTCAATGACTACGAAGCCAAGATGCTGAGCGACCGCACCGGCCTGTCATGCGCCGAATTGTCGCGGCGCGTTCAGGGCCTGGTGGTCACGCTGGGTGCGGAAGGTTGCGAGGTCTGGATAGACGGCGAAAAAACCGTGGTACCCCCCGTGAAGGCCGAGGCCGTGGTGGATCCCACCGGCTGTGGTGACGCCTTTCGCGGCGCGCTGCTGTTCGGCCTGGAGCAAGGTTGGCCGCTGGCGCGCTGTGCCGCGCTGGGCAACCGGGTCGGTGCGATCAAGATCGCGACGCGCGGCGGCCAGAACTACAGTCTGCCGGCCGGATTCACGGTTTAAGCCTCCCGCCGATCAGGGCGCCGGGTTGTTTTCGCCCACCGCCACTTTCACCAGATCACCCCACGCGGCCCGTCCGGCCGCTGCGGCGCTCACGCGCAGCTGTTTTCGCCTGGAGGCCTCCCCACGCGCCAGCGTGACCGCCTGTTGTGGAAGACCCAGGCAGCCGGCAAGCCATTTCACGAGTGCCTGATTGGCCTTGCCGTCCACCGGCGGTGCCTGCAGCCGCAAGCGCAGCGCCAACTGGCCGGCTTCACCATGCAAGCCCGCAACCTGGGTTTTGGCGGCGTTCGGCACCACGTGTACGTCGACCAATACATCCCCGTTCCTTTCCATTCTCAGAAAAGCCAGTTCCGGCAGCGGCGTGGGTGAGGTCATGGTTATGGGGTGGAGGGCTCGTGAAGGTAGGGCGGCGGGCATGAAAAAAGCCCGACATCTTTCGATATCGGGCTCCAGGCAGAAATACCTTACTGCTTAGGGCTTGCTGGCTGTCGGAAACGGCCAGGCAGCTTGCGGGTTCAGAGTAGTCTGAGCCGCAGGGGCAGCCGCTGCAGCGGGTGCTTTGGCAGCAGGTTTTTTCGCGGCTTTCTTCGCAGCGGGCTTTTTCGCTGCTTTCTTGGCGGCAGGCTTCTTCGCAGCAGCTTTCTTGGCCGCTGGTTTCTTCGCTACCTTTTTCGCGGCCTTCTTGGCTGCTGGCTTTTTAGCTGCAGCTTTTTTCGCCGCTGGCTTCTTGGCCGCTACCTTCTTGGCTGCTGGCTTTTTCGCTGGCGATTTTTTCGCAGCTGGCTTCTTGGCCGCTACTTTTTTCGCTGGAGCTTTCTTAGCCGGAGCTTTTTTCGCTGCTACTTTTTTAGCAGGAGCCTTCTTAGCTGCTGCCTTTTTAGCAGGTGCCTTCTTGGGAGCAGCTTTTTTAGCCGCAGTTTTTTTCGCAGTTGCCATAGTTTTCTCCTTGATCACGTTGCAAAGAGCACTTCACGGTTGGAGTACGTAAAGCGATTCACGGCGTTGGGCCCCGGATAAACCGGTCCCAGCGCCGCGAACACAGGAGCAAAGCCCAGCGCGCACTCTGCGGTGCTGTCGTTGGTCATTGCAATTCTAGAAATCATTGTCGTTTTTGTGTTGCGCGTCTTGTTCAATCAATCCCAGGAAAGGGCACCGCCGGACTGGTACTCGATCACACGGGTTTCAAAGAAATTGCGTTCTTTCTTCAGGTCGATCATTTCGCTCATCCACGGGAATGGATTTTCCTCGTTGGGGAAGAGAGTTTCAAGTCCGATCTGCGTGGCGCGGCGATTGGCGATGTAGCGCAGGTAGCCTTTGAACATGGAGGCGTTGAGGCCGAGCACGCCGCGCGGCATGGTGTCTTCGGCGTAGCGGTATTCCAGTTCGACGGCTTTCATGAACAGCGCCTTGATCTCAGCCTTGAACTCAGCGGTCCAGAGGTGAGGGTTCTCCAGCTTGAGCTGGTTGATCAGGTCGATGCCGAAATTGCAGTGCATGGATTCGTCGCGCAGGATGTACTGGTACTGCTCGGCGGCACCGGTCATCTTGTTCTGCCGGCCCAGGGCAAGAATCTGCGTGAAGCCGACGTAAAAGAACAGGCCTTCCATCAGGCAGGCGAACACGATCAGCGACTTGAGCAGGGTCTGGTCGGCTTCGGGCGTGCCGGTCTTGAAGTGCGGGTTGGAGATGACTTCAATGAAAGGGATCAGGAACTGGTCCTTGTCCTTGATGGACTGGACTTCGTTGTAGGCGTTGAAAATCTCGGCTTCGTCCAGACCCAGCGACTCGGTGATGTACTGGTAGGCGTGGGTGTGGATGGCTTCCTCGAAAGCCTGGCGCAGCAGGAACTGGCGGCATTCGGGCGCCGTGATGTGGCGGTAGGTGCCCAGCACGATGTTGTTGGCGGCCAGCGAGTCGGCCGTCACGAAGAAACCGAGGTTGCGCTTGACCACGCGGCGTTCGTCCTCGGTCAGGCCGTTCGGGTCTTTCCAGAGCGCGATGTCGCGCGTCATGTTCACTTCCTGCGGCATCCAGTGATTGGCGCAGGTAGCGAGGTATTTTTCCCAGGCCCATTTGTATTTGAAAGGCACCAGCTGGTTGACGTCGGTCTGGCCGTTGATGATGCGTTTGTCGGAGGCCTTGACGCGCTGTGTCTTGGCGGGTGCGGCGGCAGGGGCTGCAGTTTGCGCTGCCGGAAAAGCACCGTCGTTGAGCATGCGCACTTGCGGCTGGGCTTGCTCGGCGGTATTCAAAGAAAGAGGCGGAAGTTCCATCGAGCGGCTTTCGTGCGAGCCGCTGTTCTGAGGTGTTTGCAACGATGGTTTGACTTCTTCGTCCCAGGTCAACATAGAGGTTTCCAATACTGTGGGATTATGAAAGCAGCGATACAAAATGAAAAGTGTTCATTCACATCGCTACAAAATTGTGTTGCTCATATACATCGAATCGCGCGGCCACTCGACCGCGCGATCCGGTGTTTTTATTGGCAGGCCTCGCATCCCGGATCATCGATCGCGCAGAACTTGATGTCGGTTGCCGGCGTCGCGTTCATCTGTGCCTGCGCCGCGGCGGCTGCAGCTTCAAGTGCGCTCATGCCACCGCTTGCGGGCGCGGTGCCGGAGGACACCGAGTTCAGCTTGCCCGCGGTCACGGTCGATTTCTCGGCGTGCGTCGCGCTCTGGGTGCGCAGGTAGTAGGTGGTCTTGAGGCCGCGCAGCCAGGCCAGCTTGTAGGTGTCGTCCAGCTTCTTGCCGGAAGCGCCCGCCATATAGATATTGAGCGACTGCGCCTGGTCTATCCACTTCTGGCGACGTGCCGCGGCTTCGACGATCCAGGAGGTCTCGATTTCAAAGGCTGTGGCGTACAGCGCCTTGACGTCCTGCGGCACGCGGTCGATGGGGCGCAGCGATCCGTCAAAGTGCTTGAGATCCACCACCATCACGTCGTCCCAGAGGTTCAGGCGCTTGAGGTCGCGAACCAGGTAGTGGTTGATGACGGTGAATTCGCCCGACAGGTTGGACTTGACCGAGAGGTTGCCGAAGCAGGGCTCGATGCAGGCGTCCACGCCGATGATGTTGGAGATGGTGGCGGTCGGTGCGATGGCGACGCAGTTGGAGTTGCGCATGCCGTCCCGGGCAATCTTGGCGCGCAGGGCTTCCCAGTCCAGCGTGGTGGAACGGTCGATCTCGACGTAGCCGCCGCGCTGTTCAGCCAGCATGTCCAGCGTGTCCAGCGGCAGGATGCCCTTGTCCCAGAGCGAGCCCTTGTAGCTGGTGTATTTGCCGCGCTCTTTGGCCAGCTCGGTGGAGGCCCAGTAGGCGTGGTAGCAGACGGCTTCCATGGATTTGTCGGCGAATTCGACGGCTTCCTGGGAAGCGTAGGGCACGCGCAACTCATACAGGCAGTCCTGGAAGCCCATGATGCCCAGGCCAACCGGGCGGTGGCGCATGTTGGAGTCGCGTGCCTTCTTGACGGCGTAGTAATTGATGTCGATCACGTTGTCCAGCATGCGCATGGCCGTGGTGATGGTCTTCTTGAGCTTTTCCTGGTCGATTGCGCCGTCTTTCAGGTGCTGGACGAGGTTGACCGAGCCGAGGTTGCAGACGGCGGTTTCGGTGTCGCTGGTGTTCAGCGTGATCTCGGTGCACAGGTTGGAGGAGTGCACCACACCGGTGTGCTGCTGCGGTGAGCGCACGTTGCAGGCATCCTTGAAGGTGATCCAGGGATGGCCGGTCTCAAACAGCATGGACAGCATCTTGCGCCACATGTCGGTGGCCTGTACCTTGCGGGACGGCTTGATCTCGCCGCGCTCGGCCTTGGCTTCGTAGGCGGTGTAAATCTTCTCGAATTCCTTGCCGAACTTGTCGTGCAGGTCGGGCGTGTCGGACGGAGAGAACAGTGTCCAGGTGCCCTTTTCCATCACGCGGCGCATGAAGAGGTCGGGAATCCAGTTGGCGGTGTTCATGTCGTGCGTACGGCGGCGGTCGTCGCCGGTGTTCTTGCGCAGTTCCAGGAACTCTTCAATATCCAGGTGCCAGCTTTCCAGGTAAGCACAGACGGCGCCCTTGCGCTTGCCGCCCTGGTTGACCGCAACCGCGGTGTCGTTGACGACTTTCAGGAAAGGCACAACGCCTTGCGATTCGCCGTTGGTGCCCTTGATGTGGGCGCCCAGAGCACGCACGGGGGTCCAGTCGTTGCCCAGGCCGCCGGCGAATTTGGACAGCAGCGCGTTTTCCTTGATGGCGTCGTAGATGCCGCCCAGGTCATCGGCGACCGTGGTCAGGTAGCAGGACGACAGCTGCGAGCGCAGGGTGCCGGCATTGAACAGGGTGGGCGTGCTCGACATGAAGTCGAAGGACGAGAGGATCTCGTAGAACTCGATGGCGCGCGCTTCGCGGTCGATCTCATTGAGCGACAGGCCCATGGCCACGCGCATGAAGAAGGCTTGGGGCAGCTCGATGCGCTGCTTGCGCACGTGCAGGAAATAGCGGTCGAACAGGGTCTGCAGGCCGAGGTAATCAAATTTGAGGTCACGCTCGGGCTTGAGCGCGGCGCCCAGGCGGGCCAGGTCGAATTGCTGCAGCTTTTCGTCGAGCAGCTCGTTTTCCACGCCTTTGGCGATGAATTGCGGGAAGTATTCGGCATAGCGGACGGCCATGTCGGCCTGGGTGACTTCCTCGCCCAGCACTTCGCGGCGGATGGTGTGCATCAGCAGGCGCGCGGTGGCGTAGGTGTAGTCGGGGTCTTTTTCAATCAGGGTGCGTGCCGCCAGGATGGACGCCTTGTAGACCTCGTCGATGGGAACGCCGTCGTAGAGGTTGCGCATGGTTTCCGCAACGATGGGGTCGGGTTTGACGTCGGCGCCCAGGTCGGCGCAGGACGCTTCAATCAGCGCCTGCAGTTTGCCCACGTCGAGCGCGACGCGGTTGCCTCGGTCGGTCACGTGGATCAGAGGGGCGGCGGGCGTCTGGACCTGCGGCTGGCGGGCACGCTCCTGGGTGCGCTTTTCGCGGTACAGCACATAGGCGCGGGCAATCTCGTGGTGGCCGCCGCGCATCAGGCCGAGCTCGACCTGGTCCTGGACGTCTTCTATATGAAAGGTGCCGCCACCGGGGCGCGAGCGCATCAGGGCGCGGATGACCGCCTGGGTCAGGCCGTCAACCGTTTCGCGAACGCTGGCCGATGCCGCGCCCTGCGTACCGTGAACGGCCAGGAAGGCCTTCATCATGGCCACGGCGATCTTGTTGGGCTCGAACGGCACCACGCTGCCGTTGCGGCGGATGATCTGGTAGTGGGCAAGGGGATTGGGCTGGGTATGGGGAGCGCTGGCTGCCGGGTTGCTGGCGGCAACGGCTGGTGTTGCGGGCACTGCGTGTTGTGCTGTTTGCATGACTTCCTCTTTGCTTTGTTTTATTGACTGGCTTGATGTGCGGTTCGGGCAATCCGTTCTGGCGGAGGGGGTTCAAAAATATGAACCTATTTCTCACCGCCGGGGCCCGAATTACATCAATCTTGAATTAGGGCTTAGGCACTATACATAGGGTATTGGGGGAATACAAGCCACTACAGGTAGTGTACCGCCGAGTTTATGGACCGTTACGTTTTGTGGCTTTTTTCCTTCCGCTGCAGACCCCTCGCATAAGGCCTTCGTATTCGTGTCACCTATCTTGCGCAGAGCCTGATTCCATCAGGCTCGCGAGGTTTGCATGACGCTGTGGCGCGCCTTGCGGAGGGCTTTGATCCGCCAACACAAGCCCATGCTAGCGCGGTAAAAATACCGGGAAATTTCTGGCTTGAAAGCGCACCACACTGGTGTGGTTATGCGCCGCGAGTGCTCAAACGGTTTCGGGAAAGTACCTAGCCGGCAAGGCCAGCGAATCTTGCAGCAGAGGCCAGTCAAAACCCGGGCCCGGGTCCCGCTTGCGGCCGGGTGCGATGTGTTCATGCCCCGCGATGTGGGCGATGGGATAAGCCTGAACCAGGGATGCGCAAAGCCCGGCCAGGGTCTCGTATTGCGGTGCCTCAAAAACGCCGCCCTCCAGGCCCTCGAGCTCAATGCCTATGGAGTCGTCATTGCAGTTGCCACGCCCGCGGTAGTTTGATTCGCCGGCATGCCAGGCCCGGTCTCCGCAGCCGACAAATTGCCACAAGGCGCCGGTGCGGGTGATAAAGAAATGCGACGACACCTGCAGGCCGCGTATGGCCTGGAAGTAGGCGTGGGCTTCCCAGTCGAGCTGGTTGGTGAAGAGGCGCTGTACATTGCCGTTGCCGAATTCACCGGGCGGCAGGCTGATGGAATGAATGACGACAAGGTCGATCCGAGCACCTTCGGGGCGGGGGCCGAAATTGGGCGATGCCAGTGCGCGCGCGTAACGGTACCAGCCATCCCGCCACAGGGGTTGCAAAGTACTTGCGTCCGGGTTCTCAGGCGGGGTCATCGGCGGCATCGAGCCCATCGGCAGGGTCTTCGCTGCCCGGCGTCACGATGTTGAGGCGGGCAATGCGGTAGCGGATCTGGCGCAGGCTCAGGCCCAGCCTGGCGGCGGCGGCAGTGCGATTGAAGCCGTTTTCCAGCAGCACCTGGGTCAGGATGCTGCGCTCCTGCCTGTCCAGGTAATCCTGCAGGTTTTCCGGAATGGCGACCTGTTCCTCGGCCGGCGCGTCGAAATGCAGTTCGCTGCCGTCACCGAGCGCTACCGCCCGGTGTAGCGTGTTTTCAAGTTCCCGGACGTTGCCGTTGAAAGGCAGGGCACGCAGTTGTGCCATCACGGCGTCAGTCAGCTCCGGGACTGGAAAGCCCGATTCCTGGCAAATTCGGGCCAGCAAGGCTTTGCACAAGGCCGGCAAATCTTCGCGCCGCTCGCGCAAGGCCGGCACGTGAATCTCGATCACGTTGAGCCGGTAATAAAGATCCTGGCGGAAAGTGCCCGCCTGGACTTCGGCCACCAGGTCCTTGTGGGTGGCGCTGACGATGCGCACATCCACCGGGTCTTCCTGTGCGGAGCCCAGCGGCCGCACGGTACGTTCCTGGATGGCACGCAAGAGCTTGGACTGCATGGCCAGGGGCAGGTCGCCGATTTCGTCGAGAAACAGGGTTCCACCCTTGGCCGCCTGAAAATAACCCTGGCGGTCTTGGGCCGAGCCGGTATAGGCGCCCTTGCGCGCGCCGAAAAATTCCGCCTCCAGGAGGTTCTCAGGGATGGCGCTGCAATTCACGGCCACAAACGGGCCCGCCGCGCGATGGCTGCAGCCGTGCACCGCGCGCGCGACCAGTTCCTTGCCGGTGCCCGATTCACCCTGGATCAGCACCGGTGCCATGCTGCCGGCGACCTTGAGGATGCGCGATTTGACGGCTCGCATGACGGCCGATTCACCGACCAGCTTCTGCAATATCAGCGGGGCCTCGGCGGCCACCGGCAAGGGTATCGCAAGAGGCGCGATGCCGGAGTCGGACGTGCCCCGTTCAGTTTTGTCGGCAGCCGGCGCCGACTGCTTGGCACCTTGCACGGCCGATGCCACCACACTGCGGAACTGCTTGAGATCGACCGGCTTAGTGAGGTAGTCGAAAGCGCCGGCCTTGAGAGCCTCGACCGCGTTTTCGGCGGAACCATGCGCCGTGATGACGACGCAGCGCTCGCTGCGTTGCTGGTTGACGATATCGCGCAGCAACTCCAGGCCCAGGCCGTCGGGCAGGCGCATGTCGGTGATGACCGCGTCAAACCGGTTCTCGCTGAGCTGCTGGCGGGCCTGCTGCAAATCGCCGGCGGCTTCCACACGGTAACCCTCCCTGAGCAAGGTCAGTTCATACAAGGTACGCAGGTCCGGCTCATCGTCGATGACGAGGATGCGGGCCTGCTGGGGCGCTGGGTTTTGCATGCTCATGATGTTAGAACCTGTTCAATGTCTTTTTGGAGATCGCATTGGCGTGCAATCGGGATGAATGGATGCTTCGGATGCGCCGCATGGGCTGATGCCCATGCAAGCAACCGGGGCGTCCCAATCGCCCGATTTCACGCCAACCCTTCGGGCAAGTGCCTTTTCGGGCGGTCTGCGGCGTTGCGGCGCTTGCCCATAGCCGGGCTATGGGCTGCACACCGCGCCTTGCATCCCATCCCGAAAAGGTACTTGTGCGACTCCAAAAAGGCATTCAACAGGTTCTTAGGTGGGCATTGTGGCAAAAGAAGAGGAGGGCGTGTTCGGGGATTGCGAGGAAGGCCTGAACATGACGAAAAATTCATTACCTTCGACGCCTTCGCGCTGCACGCGCTGATAGCCGATCATGGCGCCGTAGCGCTCGCACAATTCGCGGCAGATATACAGGCCCAGCCCGCTGGAGCGGCTTTCCGACGAGAAAAACGGTTCGAACAAGTGGGTCTGCACAGTCTGCTCCAGTGGCTGACCATCGCTCCAGACAGACAGCCGTGCCTGACCCGGCGCAACACTATGGGTTGCGACTTCGATCGCTCCGGGAGAATCGCTGGCATAACGCAAGGCGTTGTCCAGCAGGTTGATCATCAGCCGCCGCAAATGCTCGGGCTCAAAAATCACGACCATGTTGTCCGAGCCCGCCGCGATACGCGTGCGCTCTGCGGCCGCTGTCTGTCCGGCCCAGTCGGAAGTGATTTTCTGGACGGTATCGTCCAGCGGCAGCGTGGTGGTTTCGGGTGAAGGCAGTTGCGCTTGGGCGCGCGAAATATTCAATACCTCTTCGACAATGCGGGCCAGGCGCTGTGCGTTTTGCCTGACCATGGCGGTCAGCTGGCGCTGCCCCGGATCCTGCAGATCTTCCTCGAGTAGTGCGTTGGCTTGTGAAATGGCGGCCAGCGGATTGCGTATTTCGTGGGCAACCGCAGCCGACATGCGGCCCATGGCGGCCATCTTTTCGGTTCGCACGCGCGCTTCCATCTGCCGCAGGTCTTCCAGGAACATCACGCACAGGCTCTCGTGCGCACCGTTGGGCGACGCGGCCAGCCGCGTGCGTACATGCAGGCGCCGGGCGTGGCCGTCCGCATTGTCCAGGTTGACTTCCGCTTCCTGCGGTGCTTGCGCTACAAAAGTGCGATGCGTGAGTTCGGCAAGAGGTTGCCAGCCGGCTTCCGTGGCCAGGATGAAGGGTGCGCTGCGCACGCTGTCGCCGGCAGCCAGCAGGCTCCGGGAAGCCGGATTGGCCGAACGCACAATGCCGTTGATGTCAATCACCAGCACGCCGTCGGCCAGGGCTTCAATCACCAGTTCGTTCACCTGCGTTTGCATGCGTGCGGCGGACTGGCTGCGCTTGGCCAATTGCTCTTCCCTGGCCAGGCGCAGGGCCAGGTGGTTGGCGAGCAGGGCGACAAGAAAGAAGCCGGAGCCGCTCAGGCCCGATTGCAGGAAGCGCGCGTTGGAGTCGCCCAGCGCCTGAAGTGAACTCCACCAGGCGTCGGCCAGCAGCAGCAGCGTCACGCTGGCGGCAGTCCCGAAGGCGAGCAAAATCGGGCCGAGGATCGAGGACAGCAGCACCGGCAGCGCGAACAATGGGGTGTAATTGATGCCGCTGGACTGCAGGAAGTTCAGCGCCGAAAAAGCCATGACATCCACACCGATGGTCAGCAGCCATTGCGCATCAAAAGTGCTGCCGGGTGGCCGCGGCTTCGACCAGATCCGCACGGCCAAGGTGGCGCACAGGTAGGCGAGGCAGGTTGCAATGGACCAATGGTTGGTGACATTGCCCAGCGCATAGATGAATGCCTGCAAGATCACCAGCACGGAGGCGATGGCGACACGCGCCGTCATGAATACATGCCACAGGCGGCCGAAGGAGCCGGTCTCAGGGGTGGTTTCCCAGTTGCCCGAGTCCTTCTCGCTACCTGTCTCGAACCAATGGGACGGCGTGCTCATCTCGCTTGGCGCCGGTGCGCGTCGCTGCAGTAAATGCCGCGGTCGCCGATCAGGGCTTCCGACCTGGGCAGGTGCACATGGCAGACATCGCAGGCCACCATTTCCGTGACGGTGGGTTCGCGTTGCGGCACTGGCGGACGCGGCGACCCGGCACTTTTCCCGGTTTCACGGTTATTCCGCCAGATCCAGAACGCCACCAGCACCAGGGCCATGACCAGCAGGTACTTCATGCACGCCTCAGGATGACTTCAAGCACAAAGCGGGAACCGGCATAGCCCAGCAGCAGCAGCCCGGAGCCGAGGTACAGCACATTGACCGCCTTGCGGCCGCGCCAGCCCAGGCGCGCCCGGCCAATCAGCAGGCTGGCAAAGGTCAGCCAGGCCAGGACAGAGAACACGGTCTTGTGGTTCCATTTCCAGGCCAGGCCCGGCCCGTACAGCGTTTCAGCGAACAGCCAGCCCACGAGCAGCGTCGCCGACAGCAACACAAAACCGGCCTCGACGAAGCGAAAGGTCAGGCGTTCCAGCGTCATCAGCGGCACGCCGGCGTCGGTCTGCGCGGCCAGCCGGATGGCGCGCTCGGAGCGCGTCATGAGCCAGCCGTGCACCACCGCGGCGGCAAACAATCCGTAGGATGCGATGCCCAGCGCCCAGTGCAGCGGCAGCCACGGAGAGGCGATGACATGGTAAGTGGTGCCGGGAAAAACAAGTGACAGTATGACCGCCACGCTGCCCAGGCCCGCCAGGGCCCAATGGGCCTGCATTTGCGGGAAAAGGCGGCTTTCGATGGCGTAAACGGTCAGCACCAGCCAGACCGTCATGGACAACGCGGGCGCGAAACCAAAACGCGGGGGCTCGCCCAGCAGGCCGTCAGCCAGTGCCAGCGCGTGCAACAGCCAGGCTGCCAGCAGAAGGCCGCGTATGGTGCCGGTGCCCAGGCGCGGCGCGGCCAGGGCGAGGACGGCATAGGCGGCAGCGGCGCCGGTTGCCGCGGCAAGACCCCACCAGTCGCTCAAAGCTAAAATCATGGCTAGAGTTTAGCCTTTACTTCTTTCCCGACAGTCACCTCTGCGGCTCCTCCCGCCGCTTCTTTCTCCACTTAACTGCCGCACACCCGTGGCGCCTTCCCATGGCTTCAGCCCTTACCGACAAGTTATCCCGCCTCGTCAAGGAAATGCGGGGCCAGGCCCGCATCACCGAATCCAATGTGCAGGACATGCTGCGCGAGGTGCGCATGGCGCTGCTGGAGGCCGATGTGGCCCTGCCGGTGGTGCGCGACTTCATCGCCCGTGTCAAGGAAAAGGCGTTGGGCCAGGAGGTGATGGGCTCGCTGTCCCCGGGCCAGGCACTGGTCGGCATCGTCAACAAGGAACTTGCCACCACCATGGGCGAGGGCGTGAGCGACATCAACCTGGCGGCGCAGCCGCCGGCGGTCATCCTGATGGCCGGCCTGCAGGGCGCGGGTAAAACGACCACGACCGCCAAGCTGGCCAAGCACCTGATCGAAAAGCGCAAGAAAAAAGTGCTGACGGTCTCGGGCGACGTTTACCGCCCTGCCGCCATCGAGCAGCTCAAGACGGTTACCAAACAGGCCGGTGCCGAATGGTTCCCCAGCACGCCCGACCAGAAGCCTGCCGACATTGCCCGCGCCGCTATCGACCACGCCCGCAGGCACTTCTTCGACGTGTTGCTGGTCGACACGGCCGGCCGGTTGGCCATTGACGAAGCCCTGATGGCCGAGATCAAGCAGCTGCACGCTATCCTGAACCCGGTTGAGACCCTTTTCGTGGTCGATGCCATGCAGGGCCAGGATGCGGTCAATACTGCCAAGGCCTTCAAGGAGGCGCTGCCGCTGACCGGCATCATCCTGACCAAGACCGACGGCGACTCACGCGGGGGTGCGGCGCTCAGCGTGCGGCAGATTACCGGAGCGCCCATCAAGTTTTCGGGCACCAGCGAAAAGATCGACGGCCTGGAGGTGTTCGACGCCGAGCGCCATGCGGGCCGCATCCTGGGCATGGGCGACATCGTGGCGCTGGTCGAACAGGTGGCAGCCGGTGTCGACGTGGCCGCGGCGCAAAAGCTCGCCGCCAAGATCAAGTCGGGCGACGGTTTTGACCTCAACGATTTCCTGGGCCAGCTGCAGCAGATGAAGAACATGGGCGGCCTGTCCAGTCTGCTCGATAAACTGCCGGCGCAGATGGCCGCCAAGGCAGGCCAGGTCGACATGGACAAGGCCGAGAAGGACATCAAGCGCAAGGAAGGCATCATCCAGAGCATGACGCCGCTGGAGCGCCGCAAGCCTGAGCTTATCAAGGCCACACGCAAGCGCCGCATCGCGGCCGGCTCGGGCGTGCACGTTCAGGAAGTCAACCGGCTGCTCAATGAGTTCGAGCAGATGCAGGGCATGATGAAGAAGATGAAGGGCAGCGGCATGATGAAAATGATGAAGCGCATGGGCGGCCTGAAAGGCATGCCCAAGTTCTGAACAGGCCTGCCCCCGACGCAACCTCGTCAATAAAAAAAGCCGCTTCGAGCGGCTTTTTTTTAGCGCATTCCAGGTCTCAGCTTGTCTTCAACAGCGGCTGGGCCAGCCGGCTCGCATGCAGCCAGGCGCGGCGCAGCACTGCAGGGGAACGGGTCTCTTCCGGAATGAGTAAGTAGTTTTGCGCGCGCAGGGCCGTGCCAATGCCGACCTTGCTGGTGAGCACGGTCATCGGGATGGACAGCAAGAGCGGCAGGCCCACCGGGATCAGCCAGATCAGCGCGCGCGCATCGATCACGGCAATGCCGACTGCCAGCAGCGCGATCACGCTCGACATGGGCGCCAGCTGCGCCAGCGCATGGCGCCAGGGCACGGCTGCTGCTTCGCGCGGGGGCGATTTCCATTCAAGCTTCAGGCCGGTCAGCGCAACCACCACGAACAGCGAATGCGCCAGCATGCGGATGGGCGCCTGCAGCATGGCAATGAGCGTTTCCAGCAGCGCGCTGCGCAGGAGGCTCGCGGTGCCGCCGTAGGACTGCTGCTGGCGATTGATCAACACCGCCGCGATGCCCAGGATGCGTGGCAGGAAGAGCATGCACAGCGTCCAGGCCCAAAGCGACATCAGCTCGCCCGGCAGCAGCGTCCAGTCGGCGATCATCGGAGAGCCCGACAGCCATAGCGCGGTGCCCAGGGTCAGGAAACACAGCCACAGCGGCGCCGACAGATAGGCCATGGCGCCGGTGCCGAACATGGAGCGGTGCACCGGGTGTATGCCCGGCTCTGCGATCAGGCGCGAGTTCTGCAGGTTGCCCTGGCACCAGCGGCGATCGCGTTGCAGTTCGGCCAGCAAATCCGGCGGCTGCTGCTCATAGCTGCCGACCAGGTCGCCCACCAGCCAGACGTGGTAGCCAGCCCGGCGCATCAGCGCGGCTTCGACGAAATCGTGCGACATGATGCTGCCGGCCATGCCGCCTGTGCCCGGGATGTGGGCCAGTGCGCAGTGCTTCATGAAGGGCTCTATACGGATGATGGCGTTGTGGCCCCAGTAGTGGGATTCGCCCATCTGCCAGAACTGCATGCCCAGCGTGAAAAGACGGCCCGTCACGCGCGAGGCGAACTGCTGCGCGCGCGCATGCAGCGTCACGTGGCCTATGGCCTGGGTGGCGGTCTGAATGATGCCTGCCCTGGGGTTGGCTTCCATCAGCTTGACCATGGAAACCAGGCAATCGCCGCTCATCACGCTGTCGGCGTCGAGCACCACCATGTAGCGGTAGTCCTTGCCCCAGCGGCGGCAGAAGTCGGCCACGTTGCCGGCCTTGCGGTCGGTGCGGCGCTTGCGCAGGCGGTAGTAGACCTCGATCTGCGGCTGGTCGGGGTGGCTGGCTAGCTGGGCGCGCAGGTCTTCCCAGGCGGCACGCTCGGCCTTGATGATGGCCGGGTTGCTGCTGTCGGACAGCACGAACACGTCGAAGTTCTGCACATGGCCCGTCATCGCGACCGACTCGCAGGTAGCGCGAAGGCCGGCAAACACGGTGCGCACGTCCTCGTTGCAGATGGGCATGATGATGGCGGTGCGCGTGGCCGCGTCCAGCGTGTAGTGCTGGACTTTTTTGGCCGACAGCGCGTGCTTGTCGCCGAAGAGGGTGACGTAAAAACCCATGATGGCGGTCATGAAGCCGGTCACCACCCAGGCGGAGAGCAGCGCGAACAGGCTGATCTGGCCGTATTGCAGCCACGCGTTGTCATAGTCGGGCTGCATGTCGGCAAAAATGCTGGTGGCCAGTACCGTGCTGACCAACGTCAGCACCAGGAAGGTTGCGCGACGGCGCCTGGCGGCGCGTTGCCAGGGCTCGGGACGGGCGGCGGGCAGCGGGTGCCGCGCCGCCGGGTCGCCGGCCTTGAACATAGCCACCAGGGGCAGCAAAAGCGCGGTCGCCATGCTGTTCCAGAAACCGCGCCAGGGCCGCGGCACCATGGAGCCGCGGTTCAGCGGGGGCGCCGTGACCGAATTCGGGTGGCGTTCCTCGCGCAGCAGGCTGCGTGTACCGGACGGTGTCAGGGTGTGATCAGGTTGGTCCATGTTTCGCTTACGGTGTGGTTGTCGTGTTTGAGAAAGGCGCGCAGCTCCACGGGCTGGGCCGCGTTCAGTTGCTGCACGCGCAGCGTCACCCGCCAGGCGCCGGTGACGGGGTTTTTGTAGGCCAGGCTTTCGAGCACGCGGCCGTTGGCGTTGGTGCTGGAAACCGCCTCAACCTTGGCGTCTTCGGGCAAGACATCCAATGCCGGGCCGGCAAAGTCGATGACGTACTGGACCTGGCCCTTCAGGTCGGTTCCGGACTTGAAAAAGCCGAAGCCGCGGCGCGATTGCGTGACCCAGCCATTGGGCGGCACCTGCTGGTTCTTGCCCTGCCAGCTGATCTGCCAGGCGATGTCCAGCGACTGGCCGGGCGCAGGCATTTTTTCCGGCACCCAATAGGCCGCTACGTTGTCGTGGGTCTCGTCTGGTATGGCGAATTGCAGCAGCTCGACGCGGCCGGGGCCCCAATCGCCGACGGGCGTGACCCAGGCGCTGGGTCGCAGCTCGTAGCGCGCCTCGGTGTCTTCGTAGCTGCCAAAGGCACGGTCGCGCTGCATCAGGCCGAAGCCCTTGAGCGACTTCATGGCAAAGGACGTCACCAGTGTGGACGAGGGATTCTGCAGCGGCCGCCACAGCCATTCACCTTCGCCGGTGGCCATCATCAGGCCGTCGGAGTCGTGCACCTCCGGCCGGAAATCGCTGGGCCGGGGCTGGTTTTCACCGAAGAAAAACATGCTGGTCAGCGGTGCGATGCCCAAAGTGGCCACAGGCGCCTTGTTGCCACTGGTAGCGGCCGGGCGCATGAAGATGCGTGCCTGCACCTGGGTCGTGGTCTGCTCGCCGGGTGTGATATCGAAGCGATAGGCGCCGGTGATGCGCTCTGAGTCCATCAATGCGTAAACCGTCAGCTGCTTCGCGTCACCGGCGGGTTTTTCAAGCCAGAAATCGGTGAAGCGCGGAAACTCTTCTTTTCCGCCGCCTGCCGTGTCCACCGCCAGGCCGCGAGCAGAGAGGCCATAGCGCTGGCCGGCACCCAGTGCACGGAAATACGTGGCACCGGTGAATACCACCAGCTCATCCTTGTAGGTGGGCGAATTAAGGTTGCTGAAAAAACGCACGCCGCCATGGCCCAGGTCGCCCCAGGTCTCGGGTGACAATTTGTTTTTTCCGAAATTGAAAGTCGCCGGGTCGTAAGGCAGGGGTTTCACGCCCTCTGTCGTGATTTCGTGAATGCGGACCGAATCACCATGCCGGCCGACGTGGAAAAAATTCGCTTCGTAAGGCAGTTTGTCCGCGCGCCAGAGGGTGCTCGCGGCATTGAAACGGATGTCCCGGTAGTTGTCGTACTCCATCTTGGCGAGTTCGACGGGGACGGCGTGGGAGGGCTCGCGCCAGGGCGTTTGCGAGCGCTGATGCGCCATCGCGGCCACATCGTCCAGGCTGAAGGCCTGAGCCTGTGCGGCGGCAAGCAGCAGCGCAGCCAGGCCGGCCTGAACCAAAAGGCGGGCCGGGCTGTGAGCCCTGGAGCTGTCATGCAAAGACCGGAAAAAAGCAGGCATGCCTTGACTAGGGCAAACCCTGTGCCAGCTTTAAAAAATTGTTCTAAATCAATAGCTTGAGAGTGATACTTGACTTAACAAAATGTAATCAGGCCTAAAACGGTCCAGAGCCCCGGTTTTTGTCGCCGGTGAGCGACAACTTCCAGGCGTGCTTCAATTAAATTGTTTTAAATCAAGGGCTTAAGCGTGTCGCTGGCAGGCGACGGCTCACTGGCTTGGGCGACAAGCTCAGGCCGAGCCCGAACTCTCGGGCTTGAAGTGTCCAGGCGTGAGCCCGTGTTTTTGCATAAGCCGGTAAAACTCGGTGCGGTTGCGATCCGCCAGCCGGGCGGCGTCCGCGACGTTGCCGTCCGTCAGTTTGAGCAGGCCCACCAGGTAGTCACGCTCAAAGCGTTGCCTGGCTTCAGCAAAAGTGAGCACCTGCACGCTTGGTGAGCGCAGGGCGCGTTGTACCAGTGCCAGCGGCACCAGCGGTGTGGTTGACAGGGCGCAGACCTGTTCCACCACGTTGTAGAGCTGCCGCACGTTGCCCGGCCAGGCGGCCGTGGTCAGGGCCTTGAGGGCTTCCGGTGCAAAGCCGCTCAGCCGTTTGTCGTATTTGGTGGCCAGCTTGAGCAGGAAGTGGTTGGCCAGCAGAGGAATGTCCTCGCGGCGCTCCGACAGCGGCGGCAAGGTCAGCGTGACGACGTTGATCCGGTAGTAGAGGTCGGCGCGGAACTGGCCCTCGGCCATGGCGGCATCAAGGTCGCGGTGTGTGGCCGAGATGATGCGCACATCCACGGGAATCGACTGGCTGGAGCCCAGCGGCCGGACCACGCGCTCCTGCAGCACGCGCAACAGCTTGATCTGCAGGGCCGGCGGCATGTCACCGATCTCGTCGAGCAGCAGCGTGCCGCCGTCCGCCGCCTGGAACAAGCCCTTGTGGTTGGCCACCGCGTCGGTGAAGGCGCCCTTGACGTGGCCGAACAGCTCGGACTCGAGCAGGGCTTCGGGAATGGCGCCGCAGTTCACCGCGACGAAAGGCTTGCTGGCGCGCGGGCCGGCCTGGTGGATGGCCTGGGCCAGCAGTTCCTTGCCAGTGCCGCTCTCGCCGCGCAGCAGCACGCTGGCGTCGGATTGGGCCACCATGCGCGCCTCGGCCAGCGCTTCGGCCATGCGGCTGGAGCGGCTGATGATCTGGCTCTGCCAGGCTTCGGGGCTGCCGCGCCTGGCCGGGCTGGCGGGCGCGCTCAAAGCCAGGGCCTGGGCGATCTTGTCGAGCAGGCCCTTGCCGTCAAACGGCTTGGTGAGGTAAGTGAATACGCCTCGCTCCGTGGCCTCCACGGCGTCGGGAATGGTGCCGTGCGCGGTCAGCAGGATCACCGGAAGCGAAGGATGCTGCCGGCGGATGTCATCGAACAGCGCCAGGCCGTCCTTGCCGGGCAGGCGCACGTCGCTGAGCACCAGCTGCGGCCGCTCGATATGAAGCTGGGTCAGCGCTGCTTCTGCCGAGGTGGCGGCCGTGACGCGATAGCCCGCCGCGGTGAGCCGCATGGTGAGCAGGCGCAGCATGTCCGCATCGTCGTCCACCACGAGCAGGTGGGGTGAAATCTCGCTGCCGATGTTGTTCATGGCGCGGCGGGGCGTGGCTTGCTGGCGGCGGGGGCCGAGGCTGGCGCCGCGAGCGGCCGGCTCGTGAGGCTGCGCTCAATGGCTTTGAGCGCTTCGAGCCGTTCGTTGGTCTGGTCCAGCCGGCGCTGTACGTCGCGCAATTGCTGGTTCTGCTTTTCAAGCTGCTCTTCGAGCCGACGCTGTTCACTGTAGCGAGACGCCAGCAGGCGGGCCAGCGGGTGCAGCGCCTGGGCTTCGGCGTTGCCGAGCACGCGGGCGAGCAACTCCTGGGCACGTATCAGTTCGGGCAGTTGGCGCAACTGGCTCAGCACCAGCGACAGCTGGATCTGTGCTTCGGGGCTGGCGGCGTCGCCGAGCCGGCCTGCTTCCTGGGTGAGCTCGGCCGGTTGCATAAGGCGCACGCGCTCCGCATAAGCCAGCATGCGCAGTGTCATGCCGCTGGCAAACACCACCGCCTCGGGAAGCGGCGTGGGCTGGCTGGCGCTGGCGCGCGCAGCCTCGGCGGCTGAGGCCGCGGCCCGGGCAGCCTGAACGGCCGCGCTATCGGCACGGCGCTCAGGCGCCGGTCCGCCGCTGGTGCACGCGGCCAGCAAGGCCGACGCCGCCACGGCAGGCAGCCAGCTGCGCCCGGCAATGCGGGCGGCAAGCGCGGAAGGAGAGAAAGGACTACTTGGAGACATGGGGAAGCTCTATTCTGAAGTGTGCACCAGGTTGATCGGGCATCAGGGTGATGCTTCCGCCGTGTGCGGCAATGTATTCATGCACGATGGACAGGCCGATGCCACTGCCGCGAACCGCGTCGGCCGGCTGGCGCTCGCCACGATAGAAGGGCTCGAAGATCCGCTCGCGGTCGGCCTGGGCCACGCCCACGCCCTGGTCGTGGATGTCGATGCGCACAAACCCCCGCAGGGGGCTGAGCTCCAGGCGGATGATGCCTTTGGCCGGGGAATAGCGAATGGCATTGGACAGCAGGTTGGCCAGCGCGGTGCCGATTTTTTCGGCGTCTATCTCCATCACCAGCGGTTCGCCGACGACGGTGACCGTCAATTCGCGCGCCCGCCATTGCAGGCGCTGCGCATAGACCTGCTCTTCCATGAGCTGCAGCAGGTCCACGCTTTGCCTGTGCAGCTGCCGCGCTTCGAAGGCTGCGGTGTTGAAGCGCAGCAGGTCCTCGATCTGGCTTTGCAGCACGCCGGTGTTGTGCTTGAGGATTTGCGCGATCTCCTGCTGGTCCTTGCTCAGTGCGCCGGCCACGCCGTCTTCGAGCAAGGAAACACCTTCACGCAGCGAGGCCAGCGGCGTTTTGAGTTCATGCGAGATGTGGCGCAGAAAGCGGGACTTGTCGGCGTCCAGCTCAACCAGCCGCAGGCGCAGCCAGTTCAGCCTTTGCCCGACCAGCGCCAGGTCGGCCGGCCCCTGGATGGCAATCACCTGGCCGAGCCGGTTTTCGCCCAGGCCCACGATGGCGTTTTCCAGGCGGCGCAGCGGCAGCGTGAACCACACGCCGAAGGCCAGCGCCATGACGACCGCCAGCACGATGGCCCAGGTCACCTGTTGTGCCAGCCGCTGCCGGCTGGCCTCGAGTTTGCCTTCCAGCGACTTGTTGCGCTGCTGGATGGCCTGCTGCACCTGCACCGCGATGGCGGCATTGATGCCTTCGAGTTCGCGAAACTCCTGTGCCAGCTGCCGCTCCCGGTCCAGCGCGGTATCGGACGGGCCAGCCAGCAGGCCGGCGATCACCTGCAGGTGGGCGCGCCACTGCTGGGCCCTGGCGGCGGGAATGTCTTCGCGCGCCAAACTCGCCACAATATCGCTGGCTTCCTTCAGCTCTTCGGCAAAGCGCTCCCTGAGCACACGGTCGTCGAGCACTACCGACTGGCGCGAGGTGCGCTCCATGGAGACGCTGCGCTCGCTGAGCGACTGTGCCGCGCGGCTGAGCTCCAAGGCCCGGGCTGCGTTGTCGCGGCTTTGCAGCGAGAGGTCTTCCAGGGTGAACAGCGCGCGCAGCGAGGCAGCGCCCAGCAACGCCGCGATCAGCAGGAAAGCGATCACCAGAAGTTGCCGGAACGAAAATCGCTGCAGCATGCGCGTCGGGTGTTTGGGCAAAGGCTCTTCAGGCCGCGACGGCAACGTCCCGCGTCAGCACTTCGCCGCGCAGCGAGCGCTGCGTGGCCTGGGTGATGGTGATGTCGACCATCTGGCCGACCAGCCGCGGCTGGCCCTTGAAATTGACCACGCGGTTGCATTCCGTGCGGCCCATGAGCTCGGTCGGGTCCTTGCGCGAGGTGCCCTCGACCAGGATGCGTTGTACCGTACCCTGGCGGCTGGCGCTGATGGCGCGCACGTTGTCGTCAATGGTGGCCTGCAGCTGCTGCAGCCGCTTGAGCTTGACTTCGTGCGGCGTGTCGTCGTGCAACGCGGCGGCGGGCGTGCCGGGGCGCGGGCTGTAGATAAAGCTGAAGGAAGTGTCGTAGCCGATCTCGTCAATCAGCTTCATCAGCTTGTTGAAGTCGTCCTCGGTTTCGCCGGGAAAGCCCACGATGAAGTCGCTGCTCATGGCCAGGTCGGGGCGGATGGCGCGCAGCTTGCGCACGGTGCTTTTGTATTCCATGGCGGTGTAGCCGCGCTTCATTGCCATCAGGATGCGGTCTGAGCCGTGCTGCACCGGCAGGTGCAGGTGGTTCACGAGCTTGGGCAGCTTGGCGTAGGCGTCGATCAGGCTCTGCGTGAACTCGTTGGGATGGCTGGTGATGTAGCGGATGCGGGCTATGCCCGGGATATCGGACACGTATTCGAGCAAGGTTGCGAAATCGGCGATCTCGGCCGTCCCGCCCATGGCCCCCCGATAGGCGTTGACGTTCTGGCCCAGCAGGGTGACTTCCTTGACGCCCTGGTCGGCCAGGCCCGCGACCTCGACCAGCACGTCCTCAAAAGGCCGGGAAACTTCTTCGCCACGGGTGTAGGGCACCACGCAATAGCTGCAGTATTTGGAGCAGCCTTCCATGATGCTCACGAAGGCGCTGGCGCCTTCCACGCGTGCCGGCGGCAGGTGGTCGAATTTTTCGATTTCCGGGAAGCTGATGTCGACCTGCGGTTTGCCCAGGCGGGCGCGGCTGGCCAGCATCTGCGGCAGGCGGTGCAGGGTTTGCGGGCCGAAGACCACATCAACATAGGGTGCGCGCTGGATGATGGCCGCGCCTTCCTGGCTGGCCACGCAGCCGCCTACGCCGATCAGCACGCCTTTTTCCTTGAGGTGCTTGACGCGGCCCAGGTCGCTGAAGACTTTTTCCTGCGCTTTTTCGCGCACGGAACAGGTGTTGAACAGGATCAGGTCGGCCTGCTCCATGTCCTGCGTGGGTTCGTAGCCCTCGGCCGCGTTGAGCACATCGGACATCTTGTCCGAGTCGTACTCGTTCATCTGGCAACCGAAGGTTTTGATAAAGACTTTTTTGCTCATGATCTGCCGGCGTTTGGCCGCTGGATTCGCTGTTGAATGGATGCTTTGCCCGGCCCCCTGCTGCGGGGGACCAATGCGGTGGCGCCGGGGATGCCCGGCGCGGCGCAAATCAGCGCTTGTAGGTGGGCAACTGCTGGTACGGCGTCTTGCCGTTGTCCGCAGGCGCCGTGGAGCTGCTGCTGTCGGTGGTGAAGTTAAACAGCGTGGCGGTGCCGCCAGCCCGCTTTTCCTTGGCCTCTTCCGCGTTGAGGATCCAGACTTCCTGCACCTGGCCGGTGTTGTCGCGCAGGTAGTTGACCAGCAGCGGTTTGTTCAGCAGGGGGGTGGACAGCGTGAAATTATTGTTGGCATCGCGTATGCGCGCCCCCACGGAGAGCCGGTCCTGTTTGCCGTCCATGGAAATCACCGGCGGCGCCAGCACCACCATTTCGCCTCGGAGGGCTTTGGCCGGGAATTGCCTGACGTTGGGTTTGACGGCTTCGGCGGACGAAGTCGCCTGGACGGCCTGGGTGCTCTGGTCTGTCTGGGCCAGGGCAGGCAGTCCCAGCAGGCCGGCGGAGGCGGCCAGCGCCAGGAGTGAGGGAGTGAGACGGAAGTCGCAGCGGTTCATGGTATGTGTCCAGAGGCTGTTGAATATCAAAAGGATAGCAAAGAACGGCCAAAGCGCGCTATAAAGACCCGCAAAAGCCCAGAACACAAAGAACAAAGCCCCAGGGGAGGGGACCCTCTGGGGCTTTGAAAGCATTCTTGGTGGTCGTAGGTGGACTTGAACCACCGACATCAGCATTATGAATGCTGCGCTCTAACCAACTGAGCTATACGACCGAACCTCGAATTATAGCCAAAACTTTGGCGGTTTATAAACCCGCCCTCGCCTAAGGCACATGAGATCCCTCCCCCTTAACCCAGCATGAGCCGCGGAACCGGCCTTGGCCTGTCCTGAGCCTGTCGAAGGGCCGGGCCGCAGGCGGGCGGCCCCCTCGGGGGGCAGGGAGCTACACGCAGTGAGCGACCGTGGGGGCTCTATTTCTACCTGTGTTTGAACACAGGCTTTCGCTTGTTCACGAAGGCGTCCATGCCTTCCTTCTGGTCCTCGGTCGCAAACAGCGCGTGAAACAGGCGCCGCTCGAACATCACACCATCGCTGAGCCCGCTTTCAAAGGACCGGTTGACGGCTTCCTTGGCGGCTATCAGGCTGGTCTGGCCGAAACCGCAAATCATCAGGGCAGCGCCCAGGGCCTCGTCCATCAGCTTTTCCAGCGGCACGACGCGGCTCACCAGGCCCGCGCGTTCGGCCTCCTGGGCATCCATCATGCGGCCGGTCAAAGCCAGGTCCATGGCTTTGGACTTGCCCACGGCGCGCGGCAGGCGCTGCGTGCCGCCGGCACCCGGGATGATGCCCAGCTTGATTTCAGGCTGGCCGAAGCGGGCATTGTCGGCGGCGATGATGAAGTCGCACATCATGGCCAGCTCGCAGCCGCCGCCCAGAGCGAAACCGCTGACGGCGGCGATCACCGGCTTGCGCACGCTGCGGATCTGCTCCCAGTTGCGGCTGATGTAGTCCTTGTTGTAGACGTCGGCGAAACTGTAAGTGGCCATGGCGCCTATGTCGGCACCGGCCGCGAAGGCTTTTTCGCTGCCGGTCACGATGATGCAGCCTATGCCGTCGTCGGCGTCAAAACCCTTGAGTGCCCGGCCCAGCTCATCCATCAGCTGGTCGTTCAGGGCGTTGAGCTGCTTGGGCCGGTTCAGCGTGACGATGGCTACCTTGCGGCCGTCCGGGCCCTCGGTACGGGTTTCAATGGTTTCGTAGGTCATGAAAAAGGTCCTTTGCCGGGATTACGGGAAATGAAGGGGGTGCGGGGCAGGGATGGGGCAATGATGCCATGAGCCGGGTCAGCCCCGCTTTGCCGGGCAGTGGGTGCTAGATTCGAGGCAGGAGACCCTGACCATGACCGATTCCCCATCTGCCACCGACCTCACTGTGCTGTATGCCACGCAAGGTGACGTAGCCATCGTCACGCTGAACCGCCCGCAGGCGCTCAATAGTTTTACCCGGCAGATGCACCGTGAATTGTGGGCCGCGCTGGACCGTGCCGAGGCCGATGCGCAGGTTCGCGCTTTGGTGGTCACCGGCGCCGGCCGCGGCTTCTGCGCGGGCGCCGATCTTTCGGAGTTTGATTTCGCGCCCGGCGCCGGCCTGGTTGAACGCGCCGACCCAGGACCCTTGATCGACCAGGCTTTCAATCCCACGGCCCGCCGGCTACTGGGGCTGCGCATGCCCACCGTGGCAGCTGTCAACGGTGTAGCGGCGGGCGCGGGTGCCTCGCTCGCCATGACTTGTGACATGGCGGTGGCCGCTCCCGGTGCCAGCTTTATCCAGGCCTTCAGCAAGATAGGCCTGGTGCCCGATGCGGGCAGCAGCTGGTTGCTGGTGCAAAAGCTGGGGCTGGCACGCGCGATGGGCTTAGCGCTCACGGGTGACAAACTGCCTGCGGCGCAGGCCAGGGAATGGGGCTTGATCTGGGACGTGGCGGACGACTCGCTGGCCGCCGCAATGGCCCTGGCGCAGCGGCTGGCCTCATTGCCCACCCGGGCCCTGGTGGCAACACGGCAGCTGATGCGAGAAGGCATCACGCGTACCCTGCACCAGCAGCTTGATGCGGAGCGCGACACGCAGTCGACCCTGGGCCGCACTCATGATTATTTTGAGGGTGTGGCCGCTTTCCTGGAAAAGCGGCCCGCGGTTTTTAAGGGCGAATAAACCGGCCCATTGGCGGCTCAGGCCTTGGGGCCGAGCCAGTGGTCCATCAGCGCGGCGTCCTGCACCGCCAGACGCCAGGTGGTCATTGCGGGCGGCATGGCGAGTTCCAGCCGCATCAAGCGTTTGTCACGCGACACCAAGGCGATGACTTTTTGGGCATCGCCTGCGTAGTGCGTCAGGTCGTCAAGCCGGCTCATGCGCCAGCCGCCGTCCATGCCCTTTGCCGCGGCTTTGGTAGCGGGCTCCACCCCCAGCCATTCGTCACCGGCCGCAAAGCCGGCCCGCTCCGCCGCTCCGCCGCGCAACACCGTTTTGACCTGCACCACACCCTGGCTTTCGCCCACGCGCAGGCCCAGCCGGTGGGCTAGTTGCGCAGGCTCTTCCAGCACGGCCACGCCGTGCTGCAGCAGCAGTGCTTTGAGTGGCAGCTCGTCCCGCCCATGGACCCAACGGGCGAGTTCCGCGGCGTACGGCCTGTGCCCGACCGCCGCAAGTTCTTCCGCGAAATCGGCCTCGCGCATAGGGCCAGCCTTGCAGCGTGCCCACAGCGCGCGCATCACGTCATCCAGCGTACCGGCCTTTGCGCGCCGGTGTTCCCTGGCCTCGGCGCGCAGGGTGAGGTCAAAACACAGCGCCACCAGCGCGCCCTTGGTGTAATAGCTCACAGTGGCGTTGGGCGTGTTCTCGTCCTGCCGGTAGTACTTCACCCAGGCATCGAAACTGGCCTCGGCCACCGACTGGACCAGGCGCCCCGGGGTCTGCATGACCTGGTTGATCGTCTTGTTGAGCAGCTTGAGGTAAGCCGCGTTGTCCAGCAGCCCGGCACGGCGCAGGAGAAGGTCGTCGTAGTAGCTGGTGAAGCCCTCAAAGAACCACAACAGCCGGGTGTAGTTTTCTGCGCTGTAGTCGTAGCTTTCAAGCTCAGCGGGACGCAGGCGCTTGACGCTCCAGGTGTGGAAATATTCGTGGCTGATCAGGCCGCGCAGTGTGGTGTAGCCCTCGGTGCTGCGGGCTTCGCCCACACGCGGCAGGTCCTGGCGTTTGCAGATCAGCGCGGTGGAGTTGCGGTGCTCCAGCCCGCCGTAGCCATCGTCGACGGCATTGAGCATGAACAGGTAATTCTGGAAGGGCGGCTTTCTGGCGCCATGCCAGAAGCGGATTTCAGACTCGCAAATCTTGTGCGTATCGGCCAGCAGCCTGGCGCCGTCAAAACTCGCCGTGGCGCCGGCCACCACCACGCGATGCGGCACGCCGCGCGCCGTGAAGCTGCCGCTCCAGAAGGCGCCTATCTCCACCGGGCAGTCGACCAATTCGTCGTAGTCGGCCGCCGTGTAGCTGCCGAACCCCTGTTTGTTGATTTCGCGCGGCGCCAGGCCCGTGGCCAGCGACCAACCCTGGGGGGCCTTGGGCGCGGGGATTTCCAGCACCTGCTCGGCCTTTTCCCGGCCCTGTACTTTCAGGCACAGGCTGGTGCCGTTGAAGAAACCGCGATGCGCGTCCAGCCACGCCGTGCGCACCGAGTTGTCGTTGGCGTATACCTCATAACGCAACACCAACGCTTTGGCCGGCGAGCATTGAATCTGCCAGGTGCATTTGTCGAGCTGTTCCACCGGCAGTGAGACTCCACCGGTCTGCCGGGCTTCAAGCTTTTGCAGGTTTTTGGAGAATTCCCGCACCAGGTAGCTGCCGGGAATCCAGACGGGCAAGGAAACCCGCTGTAACGCGTCGGGCTGGGCGATGGTGAGGGTGACGCGAAAGAGATGGGCGTGAAGATCGCCGATTTCGACGCGGTAGTGAACGGGGGGGCGGGTATTTCGTGTGGAGCCTGGCATCTTGCGCACAGAATACCCCAGGTTGGGCCAAGCCTGCCCGGACAGTAAACCCGCTCTTAGCGTGCCTTGGCGGCGGCCAGTTGCTGCTCGACCTGCTGCGCATTGATGGCGCCGGGAACGCGCGAGCCGTCCTCAAAGAACAGAGTGGGCGTGCCAGTGATCTTGTGTTTTTTGCCCAGGGCCAGGTTGCGCTCCAGCACGGAGGTATCGCAACTGGCTTTGGCAACTCCCTGGTCGCGTACCATCAAATCCACCCAGGCCTTGCCTTGGTCCTTGGCGCACCAGATGTTCTTGGCTTTTTCCGTGGAGTCCGGGCTCAGGATGGGGAAAAGAAACATGTAAACCGTGACGTCGTTGACCTTTTGCAGGTCGCGCTCAAAGCGTTTGCAATAACCGCAGTTCGGGTCCTCAAACACCGCCAGCTTGCGCTTGCCATTGCCGCGCACGATGGTGAAGGCATCCTTGATGGGCAGGGCGGAAAAGTCGATGGCGGTGAGTTTTTCCACGCGTTCCTCTGTCAGGTTGCGCTTGGCGCGCATGTCGATAAGGTTGCCCTGGATCAGGAAGTTGCCTTCCGCGTCGGTGTAAAAAATATCGCTCTCGTTGATTCGGACTTCGTAGAGGCCGTTGATCGGCGTCTTGCTCACCTCGTCGATCTTGGCGAAAGCAGGCATTCTTTCCGCGAGGTTTTTACGGATGGCGGCTTCCTGTGCGGACGCGGAGCCAAGGCTGCAGGCCAGCAGGGCCAGGATGGTGATGGTTTTCAAGAATCTCATGGTCATTCCCGGTATCTTTCCGTATTCGGCATCTTTCGGCCGGCCCATTTCATACAACCCGCAGCTCACAAGCCTGCGGCTTGCCGCGTCAGCCAGTTTTTCAGGAAACCGCTGCGCTCAAAGCCCTTCATGCCCCAATTGCGCAAGGCCTGCCAGCGCCCGTCGGTCTGCGCGAACAGCCCGTGCAACCCGTCGGTCACCGCGCCCATGGCTGCCACGTCGGCCTTGCGGGCCCTTTCGTAACGGCGCAGCAATTTCTCGTCGCCCAACCCGCGCCAGTACTCGCGCTCTGCCAGCACCCGGGCCAGGCAGGCCGCATCGGCCAGGCCCAGGTTCAGTCCCTGGCCCGCCAGCGGATGCACCGTGTGCGCGGCATCGCCCGCCAAGGCCCAACCGGGGCCGACCCAGTGGCCGGCGCTGGAGAGAGACAGAGGCCAGCTTGCCCTCTCACTGGCAAGCCGCAGGTTGCCGGTTTCCTGGCCGCTCACGGCTTGCAAGGCTCTGCAGAATTCCTCAGGCGGCAATTTTTCCAGCGTGCCGGCGCGCTCCACGGAGACTGACCACACCAGCGCCACCAAGTTCCCCTCAGCGCCGGATAAAGGCAACAAAGCCAGGATATCCCCGCCGGTGAACCATTGGCGCGCCACACCACCGTGGGGTTTTTCCAACTCCAGGCGGGCCGCAACCGCTTTCTGGGGATAGGGCTTGACCGTCCAGTTGACCGGGCGCTGGCGGCCGAATTCGTCACGGCTGGCGCTTTTCTGGCCTTCGCAGATCACCTGCAGGGCGGCCTTGGCCGGTTCGGCCACGGTTTCAATCTGCGGCTGGTAACGCACCGCCTGGATCAGTTGCTGCTCCAGCGCCGGGACGTCCACGATCCAGGCCAGCGCCTCCTGGCCCACGCTGCGTGCGCTGAAATCCAGCTTGCCGCCGTCGTCGCCCCAGACCTGCATTTCCAGCACCGGCGTGGCAAAGGCTGCCTCGGGCCAGGCGCGCAGGGCTTGCAGCACGCCACGCGAGGCACTGTTGAGCGCGTAGGCGCGCACATCTGCGGCCTGCGTCCCCTCGGCTTTCACAGGCCGGGTGACCAGTGCCACGCGCAGGCGTTCGCGAGCCAGCAGCAGGGCCAGCGTGCGGCCCACCACGCCGTCGCCGCGAATACAGACATCAAAAGTCTTGGACATGCCTCATTCTAGAAGGCAGGGCAAAATCGGCGTTTCGGGCCAATCCCTTTCCCCGTGCTATTTCGCACTTTTCCCGCGCCTTTCCGCATTCATAAATAAGGATTTGACGACGTGAGCCACGCATTGAACAACACGCAGGCAGCATCCGCAACGGCCGACGCCGCTTTTGACCTGAGCGCGGTGATCTCGCGCCTCTATGTGTATCCGGTCAAGTCCTGCGCTGGTGTGCAGGTGCAGGAAGCCCTGCTGACCGAGACCGGGCTGGAATTCGACCGCGCCTGGATGGTGGTGGACGAAAATGGGCATTTCCTCACGCAGCGTGAATTGCCGCGCATGGCCCTGATCAAGCCGCAGCTGAGGTACCACGACATGGTGCTGCGCGCGCCGGGCATGCTGGCCTTGCACATCGCGCTGGACCAAGTCGAGGAACCTGTGCGCGTGAAGGTCTGGAAGGATGAGGTCCAGGCCTATGACATGGGCCCGATCGCCGCCCAGTGGTTCAGCGATTTCCTGGGGCGAAAGGCGCGCCTGGTGCGCTTCGACCCCGAACACAAGCGGGTCTGCAACACCGAATGGACCAGCGGCCTGGAGGCACTCAACCAGTTCAGCGACGGCTATTCGCTGCTGGTGCTCAGTGAGGCTTCACTGGCGCAGTTCAACGAAAAGCTTGTAGCCGCCGGCGCGGCCGCTGTGGGCATGGAGCGTTTTCGCCCCAACATCGTGCTGGGCGATGCGGCCGGCGACTCCGGCCTGGCGCCGCATGACGAAGACCGCGTCGACCTGCTGCAGGTCTCGACCGAACAGGGCCCGGTCCAGCTCAAGCCCGTCAAGCCCTGCCCGCGTTGCCCGATCCCGAACATCGACCCGGCCACCGCCATCAGCAGCCCTGAGGTGAACGACATGCTGCAGACTTACCGGCAGGATCCGCGCGTCAATGGTGCGCTGACGTTTGGCATGAACGCCATCGTGCTGGCCGGCATTGACCACCAGCTCAAGGTGGGCCAGGCCGTGGGTGCCAACTACCGGTTTGAATGACTTCTGAGCGCACGCGCCGGCGTGGGCCGGCGGGGGCTCGTTGCAAGGTGCAGCGGTTGCTGGGACTGCGGGCTGCTTTCGCTTTCCATGCTGTCGGGTCCGGATTCCGTCTCCAGCGGCATGGGATGCGTCGACTCCGGCTCCAGGAAGCGGATGGGCCGTCGGGTGCGTGCGGCCATGCTGTGCAGCAGGTCAGCCAGGGCTGTGGAAATTTCCTCGGGGCTTCCCAGGCGTTCGCTGAAGAGCACGCCCGCGACATGGAATTGCAGCACCACTTCCGGTTTCAAGCCCTTGAGCGGCATGAGGCCGGCCGCGATCAGCCGTGCCGCCAGGTCGGTGACGGGGGCGCGTGATGAAACGCCCTCAAGGATCAGGCCGAAGCGCGCCTCGTCGATGCGCCCCACGGTGTTGACGTCGCGCAGGATGCGGCGCAGCTTGATCACGCTGCGCAGCAGGCTTTGCTCGGCCACGGCCGTACCCCAGGTTTTCTTGATGTAGCGGTAGTTGACCAGCTCGATGTACACCACGGCCGCCGGCTCCTTGTGGCGCTGGGCGCGGCCTACCACCTGCTTGAAGCGGTCGTGGAAAAGGTGGGCGGCCAGCAGGCCGGTGAGGGCATCCTGGCTGGCCATGGCCTGCTCACGCGCCTGCACCGCATGGCGCTCGCGCGAACGCATGTTCAGCGCCACCAGCAGCATGGGCACCTCGATCGCCAGCGCCGCCATCAGGCCGTATTGGGACAGCCACGACGCCGAGAACAGGCCGAGGACGTTGGTGACGGTCAGCAGCGTCACCAGCCCGAGCGGGACGAAGGCCGCCATCACCCAGAAACCGACGACATCCTGTCGCCGCCACGTCATGTAGACCCGGCTTATACCCATCACCACTACGGCGACCAGGTAGATGCTGATGAGGCGGACGCCCAGGCCGCGCTCCAGGACCAGGTAGCCAAGGGACAGCGGCACGCCGGCCGCGCCGGTCCAATAGGCCAGGCGTTCAAACCACCGGTGGCGCGAACCGGCGCCGCACAGGTGGTGCACGACCAGCAGCGCCGAGCCGCCGCCCAGGATGGCCAGGCAGCCCTGCGCCATGTTGTTCCAGGCGCTGAAGCTGCTCCACAGCAAATGGCCGGCCACGCCGGTCCAGGCTGCCACCACCAGCACCATGATGGAGGCGTAGACGGCATACCAGCCGTAGGCCTTGTCGCGGTAGACCCAGCTTTGAACCACGCAGGCAACGATCAGCAGCACCAGCGCGCCGAACACCACGCCGATGGCGAGATATTCGAGCTGGAGCCGTTGTGCCAGGCTGCTGCGTGTGCTGACCTGGACCGGAATGCTGACTTCCGTCTGGTGCTGTATGCGCACATAGACGTCGTGCACGCCGTCGTCCGGCAACTGGAGTTCGAACTGCCCATAGCGGCCGGGTTCGGGCCAGCTGGAGACCGCCAGGGTGTCCCCCGCAGTCTGCGAGGTCCAGCCGCCCTTGGCACTGCGCTGGTACACCGTCGCCAGGTCAAGCAGGGGCAGGGGGAAGGACAGCAGCCAATCCTGGCGCGAGCTGGAAGACTTGGCAAAGCGGTAATGCAGCCAGAGCGCCGCCTGCGGGCCCAGTGAATGGATGGTGTCCACCGCGGGCGGGGCGAAGGCTGCGCCCGCCTTGTTCCCGGCGGCGACCTGCTCAATGGTGGCCTGGCCGCTGGTATCTATCCACATAAGGCCGCTCGTGCGCGCATCCATGACCGGATTCGCGTCGTCCAGGGCCATCACCGGCTGGGCCTGCGCAGGCCCGGCCTGCAGCAGCAAAAACCCACCCAGCAAAAGGGTGGCCCATGCCCGCCGCAACACCTCCCAACCCCGGCCGAGCGCGCATCGAATACACTTCTCAGCCTGTTTTTGAAGGTTTCTCATGAGTTTGAAGTGCGGCATTGTAGGCTTGCCTAACGTCGGAAAATCCACCCTTTTCAACGCCTTGACCAAAGCGGGGATCGCGGCCGAGAACTACCCTTTTTGCACCATAGAGCCGAATGTCGGCATCGTGGAAGTGCCCGATCCGAGGTTGGCCCAATTGGCGGAGATCGTCAAGCCTGAACGCATTGTTCCGGCCATCGTCGAATTTGTGGACATCGCCGGCCTGGTGGCGGGCGCCAGCACCGGCGAAGGCCTGGGCAACAAATTCCTGGCCCACATCCGGGAAACCGACGCCACCATCAATGTGGTGCGCTGCTTTGAAGACGACAACGTCGTGCATGTGGCTGGCAAGGTGGACCCGATCTCTGACATCGAGGTGATCCAGACCGAGCTGTGCCTGGCCGACTTGGCCGCCGTCGAAAAAGCCCTGCAGCGCGTGACCAAGGTCGCGCGCTCGGGCGATAAGGAGTCCGCCAAGCTGGCTGCCATCCTCGAGAAATGCCAAGCCGCGCTCAACGAAGGCAAGCCGGTGCGCACGGTGGAATTCAGCAAGGAAGAGCTGCCACTGCTCAAGCAGTTCTTCCTGATCACCGCCAAGCCCGCCATGTTCGTGGCCAACGTGGCCGAAGACGGCTTTGACAACAACCCCTTGCTGGATCGCCTGAAAGCCTACGCCGAAGCCCAGAAGGCGCCCGTGGTGGCCATCTGCGCCAAGATGGAAGCCGAAATGGCCGACATGGACGAGGAAGACAAGAAGATGTTCCTCGCCGAGATCGGCCAGGAGGAGCCGGGCCTGAACCGCCTGATCCTGGCTGCCTACAAGCTGCTGGGCCTGCAGACCTACTTCACCGCAGGCGTCAAGGAAGTGCGTGCCTGGACCATCCATGTCGGCGACACCGGCCCGCAGGCGGCCGGCGTGATCCACACCGACTTCGAAAAAGGCTATATCCGCGCCCAGACCATCGCTTTTGCCGACTACATCAGCTACCAGGGCGAGCAGGGCGCCAAGGATGCCGGCAAGATGCGCAGCGAAGGCAAGGAGTACGTCGTCAAGGATGGCGACGTGATGAACTTCCTGTTCAGCAGTTGAGCGAATGATGCCGGATTTCCGAACCGGCCTTGCCCGTCAGCACACTTGAATACCCAACACACATTTTCGAAAGGGAACAGCATGTCCATCCAACGCATCGAAACCGGCCCACGCATGTCCCAGGCCGTCGTCCACAACAAAACCGTTTACCTCGCCGGCCAGGTGGCCGCAGATGATGCCGGCCCGGGTGTGTACGAGCAGACCCGCAGCATCCTGGCCAATATCGACCGTCTGCTGGCCGCTGCCGGCAGCGACAAGTCGCGCCTGTTGAGCGCCACCATCTGGCTGACCGACATGGATACCTTCGGCGAAATGAACCGCGCCTGGGAAGCCTGGGTGGTGCCGGGCGCCACGCCGGCCCGCGCCACGGTCATGAGCCCACGCCTGGCGGCGCCCAAGTACCACGTTGAAATTGGCGTAGTGGCCGCGCAAAGCTGAGCCTCGCTGACGCATATCCGTCCCGCCACAGGGCAAGCCGCGATGACAGAGCCCGTTCGCCTGGCCAAGCGCCTGGCTGAGATGCTGTCCTGTTCGCGCCGCGAGGCCGAGCAGTACATCGAAGGCGGCTGGGTCACGGTCGACGGCGTGACGGTGGAGGAGCCGCAATTCCGCGTGCTGGACCAGGCCATCGTGCTTGACAAAAATGCCAGCCTTCTGGCGCTTGCGCCCGTGACCTTGCTGCTGAACAAACCCGCGGGGTATGAGGCGGGGCAGGACGGCAATGCGGCCTCTTTGGCGCCGCTGCTGTCGCCTGCCACGCAGTCACCCGGCGACAGCTCCGGCATTCGCCCGCTCAAAAAACATTTCTCGTCGGTGGAGCTGGTGACGCCGCTGGCCACGCCGGCCAGCGGGCTGGTAGTGTTGACCCAGGACTGGCGCGTGACGCGCAAGCTGCGCGAAGATGCCCGGGTGATGGAGCATGAAGTCGTCGTCGATGTCAGCGGCGATATCAAACCCGGCGGGCTGGAGCGGCTCAATCGTGTGGACCACGGCTTCACCTTCAACGGCGTATTGCTGCCGCCGGCCAAGGTGAGCTGGCAGAGCGAGACCCGTTTGCGCTTTGCCCTCAAGGGCGAAATGCCTGGGCAGATCGCCTACATGTGCGAAAGCGTCGGGCTCAAGATACTAGGCATGAAACGGCTGCGCATAGGCCGTGTGGCGATGAGCCAGCTGCAGCCCGGCCAGTGGCGCTATCTGCTGCCGCACGAGCGCTTCTGAGTCGCTAGCCCGTCACTACCCCCGGAAACGCCCAGATCAGGCTGCCGGTCATCACGAGATAGCGCAAAAATTTCCCGATCGCCATATAGGCCAGGCACGGCCAGAACGGAAACTTGAGCCAGCCCGCCACCGCGCACAGCGGGTCGCCCACCACCGGCAACCAGGCCAGCAGGCAGGCCTTGGGGCCCAGCTTTTCCAGCCAGCGTATGGCGCGGCCATGGTGCGAGGAGTGCTGGTATTTATCCACCACCTTGTGCGCGCCGTAGCCCATCCACCAGTCGAGCGCGCCGCCCAGTGTGTTGCCCGCGGTGGCGACCAGCACCGCCGGCCAGAACATGGCCGGGTTGAGTTTGACGAGGCCGAAGACCACGGGCTCCGACCCCAGCGGCAGCAGCGTGGCCGAAATGAAAGACACGATGAACACCGTGCTCAGGCCGTATTCGGGCAAGGCCAAAATTTCTATCAGGCGGTGAATCCAGGCTTCCATATATGCATTCCAGTATAGGCAGGGCCGGCCGGCCGCTGGGCCGGGGAGACGCTTACAAGTCCGCGCGCGGATTTTCAATTGCTGAAATTTTGGGCAGGTACAATCGTGCCTCCTTTTTCAGCAAGCCCCAGTCCCCATCCCCATGAACATCGGCCCCTTTGCTTTGGCAAACAACCTGTTTGTCGCGCCCATGGCCGGCGTCACGGACAGGCCGTTTCGCCAGCTCAGTAAAAAGCTGGGCGCGGGCTACGCCGTCAGCGAGATGGTGACTTCGCGCAAGGACCTGTGGGACAGCCTGAAGACTTCGCGCCGTGCCAACCACGAGGGCGAGGCCGCGCCCATCGCCGTGCAGATCGCCGGCACCGACGCGCAGATGATGGCCGAGGCCGCGGCCTACAACATAGACCGCGGCGCGCAGATCATCGACATCAACATGGGCTGCCCGGCCAAAAAGGTTTGCAACAAATGGGCCGGCTCGGCCCTGATGCAGGACGAAACCCTGGCGCTGCAGATCGTGGAGGCCGTGGTCGCCGCGTGTGCGCCGCGAGGCGTCCCCGTGACCCTCAAGATGCGCACCGGCTGGTGCCAGGCCGAAAAGAACGCGCTGTCGATTGCGCGCGCCGCCGAGAACGCCGGCGTGCAGATGGTCACCGTGCATGGCCGCACGCGCGAGCAGGGCTACAAAGGCGCGGCCGAATACGACACCATCGCCGCCGTCAAGGCCGCCCTGCGGATTCCGGTGGTGGCCAACGGCGACATCGACAGCCCTGAGAAGGCCCGCGACGTACTGGCCCGCACGGGCGCCGATGCCGTGATGATTGGCCGCGCGGCCCAGGGCCGGCCCTGGATTTTCCGCGAGGTGGCGCATTTCCTGGCAACCGGCACGCATCTTGCGCCGCCTTTGGTGGCCGAGGTGGAGCGACTGCTGGTCGACCATTTGCGCGACCACTACGATTTGTATGGTGAATACACCGGTGTGCGCACCGCACGCAAGCACATCGGCTGGTATGTGAGGGCCTTGCCGGGCGGCGAGGCCTTCCGCGCGCGCATGAACCTGCTGGAGGACTGCGATGCCCAGCTGCGCGCGGTCAGTGGTTTTTTTGAAGGGCTGGGCGAGCACATGGACCGGATTCCGGTCAGTGCCGCCAAAGCCGGCGATGACGATGAGGGCGTGCCAGGGCAGGCACGGGCGAACAAAGATAAAAATCAGGAAGAAACTGCTGCATGAGCAAGAAACATATTGAAGAGTGCGTACGTGCGAGCCTGGAAGGCTATTTCAAGGACCTGCGCGGTACCGAGCCCGACGGCATGTACGACATGATGGTGAAGGTGGTCGAAAAGCCCTTGCTGGAAGTCGTCATGCAGCACGCCGAGCAAAACCAGTCGCGTGCCGCCGAATGGCTGGGCCTGAACCGCAACACCCTGCGCAAGAAGCTCGTTGAGCACAAGCTCATCAAATAAAAACTCCTTTGGCCGGCGATTGACCTTTCGCCGGACCCCCCGCTCCGTTTCCATTTGAAGACACCACCATGAACGCACTGATTTCCGTTTCCGACAAAACCGGCATCCTCGAATTCGCGCAGGCACTGCACGCCCTGGGCATCAAGCTGTTGTCCACCGGCGGCACGGCCAAGCTGCTGGCCGACGCGGGCCTGCCGGTGACCGAGGTGGCCGACCATACCGGCTTTCCCGAAATGCTGGACGGCCGCGTCAAGACCCTGCACCCCAAGATCCATGGTGGCCTGCTGGCCCGGCGCGACCTGCCTGAGCACATGGCGGCGTTGACAACGCATGGCATAGACACCATAGACCTGCTGGTGGTCAACCTCTATCCCTTTGAAGCCACCGTGGCCAAGCCCGGCTGCAGGCTGGAAGACGCCATCGAGAACATTGACATCGGCGGTCCGGCGATGGTGCGCTCGGCGGCAAAAAACTGGAAGGACGTCGGCGTGCTGACCGACGCTTCGCAATACGAAGGCGTGCTCGCTGAACTGAAAGCCGGCGGCAAGCTCAGCGACAAGACCAAGTTTGCCCTGTCAGTGGCCGCCTTCAATCGCATCAGCCAGTACGACGGCGCCATCAGCGACTACCTTTCCAGCATCCAGGCTGACGGCAGCCACGGCATGTTCGCCGGCCAGGCCAACGGCCGCTTCATCAAGGTGCAGGATCTGCGCTACGGCGAAAACTCGCACCAGCAGGCGGCGCTCTATCGGGACCTGTACCCCGCGCCCGGCTCGCTGGTGACGGCCAAGCAGCTGCAGGGCAAGGAACTCTCGTACAACAACATTGCCGATGCCGACGCCGCCTGGGAATGCGTCAAGAGTTTTGACTTCATCAAGGACGGCGCCGCCTGCGTGATCGTCAAGCACGCCAACCCCTGCGGTGTGGCCGTGGGCAAGGACGGCCTGGAGGCCTACAGCAAGGCCTTCAAGACCGACCCGACCTCCGCCTTCGGTGGCATCATCGCCCTCAATTGCCCGCTGGATGAGCGCGCCGCGCAGCAGATATCCAAGCAATTTGTCGAAGTGCTGATGGCCCCCGCTTTCACGCCTGAGGCGCTGGAAATCTTCAAGAGCAAAGTCAACGTGCGCCTCCTGCAAATTGACCTGCCGCCCGGCGGCGATACCGCCTGGAAACAGGGCCGCAACCTGATGGACGTCAAGCGCGTGGGCTCGGGACTGCTGATGCAGACCGCTGACAATCACGAACTGGCCATCGGCGACCTCAAGGTCGTCAGCAAGCTGCAGCCCACGCAGGAGCAGCTGCACGACATGCTGTTCGCCTGGAAGGTCGCGAAGTACGTCAAGTCCAACGCCATCGTGTTCTGCGGCGACGGCATGACCCTGGGCGTGGGGGCGGGCCAGATGAGCCGCATCGACTCCGCCCGCATCGCTTCCATCAAGGCCGCCAACGGTGGCCTGACGCTGCAGGGCTCGGCGGTTGCCAGCGATGCCTTCTTCCCCTTCCGCGACGGCCTCGACGTGGTGGTGGACGCCGGCGCGACCTGTGTGATCCAGCCTGGCGGCAGCATGCGGGACGACGAAGTCATCGCCGCGGCTGATGAGCGGGAAGTGGTGATGGTGTTGACCGGGGTGAGGCACTTCCGGCACTGAGGTTTTTTGCCGGGTCTTGTGCCGGCCTTGCACGCTCTTGCCCTCTGCGAAGGCTTGTTGGCCGGGCAACCCCGGCCGGCAAGATTCAGCAGAGAATCAAGCCCTCAGAACAAACTAGGCGGCAGCGAAAAACCTGGCTGCCGCCTCCACAGTAGCCTCAATATCCTCAGCGGTATGGGCCGAACTCACAAACCCAGCCTCATACAACGCAGGCGCGTAATACACCCCACTGTCCAGCATCGCATGAAAGAAGCGATTGAACGAGGGCCCGTCGGTAGTCATCACCGTGGCGTAGTTCTGCGGCAATTGCCCCATCAGGAAAAAGCCGAACATGCCGCCTTCGCTGTCGCCGCAAAACGGCACGCCGGCCTTGGCGGCCGCTTGCGTGAGGCCGGCGACCAGGCTGCGGGTGCGTTCGCCCAGGGCCTCGTAAAAACCGGGCCTGGTGATTTCGCGCAGGGTTGCCAGGCCGCAGGCGGTGGCGACCGGGTTGCCTGATAGCGTGCCGGCCTGGTAGACCGGGCCCAGGGGCGCGAGTTGTTCCATCACGGCGCGGGTGCCGCCAAATGCTGCCAGCGGCATGCCGCCGCCTATGACCTTGCCCATGACGGTCATGTCGGGCTTGAAGCCGGGAATGCTGCGGGCATAGACGCTTTGCGCGCCGCCCAGCGCCACGCGAAAGCCGGTCATGACCTCATCGAACACCAGCAGCGCGCCGTGCTGCGTGCACAGCTCGCGGCAGCGCTTCATGAAGGGCAGGCTGGCGCGCACGAAATTCATGTTGCCGGCGATGGGCTCGATCATCAGGCAGGCGATGTCCTTGCCATGCAGGGCAAAGGCTTCTTCGAGCTGGGCCAGGTGGTTGTATTCGAGCACCAGGGTGTGTTGCACCACCTCGGGTGGCACGCCGGCGCTGGTCGGGTTGCCGAAGGTGGCCAGGCCCGAGCCGGCCTTGACCAGCAGGGCGTCGGCGTGGCCGTGGTAACAGCCCTCGAACTTGATGATCTTGCTGCGCCCGGTGGCGCCGCGTGCCAGGCGTATCGCGCTCATCGCTGCTTCCGTGCCGGAGCTGACCAGGCGAACCATCTCGAGCGAAGGCACCAGCCGCACGATTTCTTCGGCCAGCTCGACCTCGCGTTCGGTAGGCGCGCCGTAGGAGAAGCCTTCCAATGCGGCTTTTTGCACGGCCTCAAGCACGGCAGGGTGGCCATGGCCCAGGATCATGGGGCCCCAGGAGCCGATGTAGTCGATGTAACGCTTGCCGTCGGCATCCCAGAAGTACGCGCCTTGCGCGCGTTGCACGAAGCGCGGCGTGCCGCCCACGGCCTTGAAGGCCCGGACCGGGGAGTTGACCCCGCCGGGGATCAGCTTTTTGGCGCGTTCGAAGAGGGCGTCATTGCGGGAGGCTGTCTGGGAGGCGGAGGGCTTAGTGTTTGGTGGTTCCATTGGGAGGCAGGTCAAGAGGGGGTTTGGATGTCAGTTCGACATCGTCATTGGCTTCGCCCGCTTCTTCCCCGGATTCGTCGTCTTCGGGGTCGACGTCGGCTTGCGCCCAGAACAGGCGATCCGGCACGATGTTGCCCATGCCGGGGTGAAAGCCGGCGTCCAGGCTATGGTCCAGGAAAGTCAGGGCTTCAGCGGTGGCCGCCTGCAGGTCGTGGCCATTGGCCAGCAGGGCGGAGAGGGCGGCCGACAGGGTGTCGCCGGCCCCGGCGAAAACGGCTTCGAAACGCTCGAACTTTTCGCTGTAGAGCACTGCCTGCGGTGTGGCCAGCACGTTGTCGATGAACTGGTCGGGCATGGGAACGCCGGTCACCAGGGTGTAGGGAACGCCGAGGTCGGCGGCGGCTTTGGCAATGTCACGGGCCGAAGGATTACGCTCGCCGGACCAGTCGGGCAACAGCCAGCGCCACAGGCTGCTGTGGTTGCCGACCAACACCGTCGTCTGCGGCAACATCAGTTCGCGAAAGGCGTCCAAGTAGCTGTCAATCTCGCTTTCATCCCACCACGAAAGATTGGGCATATAGGCGATCAGCGGAACATCCGCATAGTCCGAGGCGATTTCGGCGATGGTCGAGATGTTTTCGGGGCTGCCTACAAAGCCGACCTTGATGGCCGATACCGGCATGTCCTCAAGCGCGGAGCGGGCCTGGTCTGTAACAGCCTCTTCGTCGAAGGCGAAATGGTCGAAAATTTCTGCCGTGTCGCGCACATAGGCGCCTGTTACAACCGCCAGCGGATGGGCGCCGGCCGAGGTGATGGAAGCAATATCCGCCGTCAGCCCGCCGGCTCCGCTGGGGTCGTTGGCATTGAATGTCATGACGCAGGCCGGTGATGCATCGGTGTCCTCGATTTGGAGCTGTCGGCTGTCCAGTTGAGGGTTTTTGGGGTTTGCCATAGGCTGCGATTTTGCCTTGTACGCGAATAAGCAACGCCGCCTCGATACAATTGTTGCATTCTATTCGAAGGCAACTTAAGCTGTGACTCAATCAACGACGTGGATGTGTTTAATTTGTGGCTGGATTTATGACGAAGCTGCCGGCGCGCCCGAACATGGCATTGCTCCCGGGACGCCATGGGCCCAAGTGCCCATGAACTGGACCTGCCCCGAATGCGGCGCGCGCAAGGAAGACTTTGAAATGGTTCAGATCTAAAGTGTCCGGGTACCAGCCTGGACAATCGCAGGCCGGCGCCAGTCGCCGGAGCCTGCAACATGAGGAGCATAGGCAGTGAGCATTCCCAGTTCTGGACTAAAGGTATTGGTCATCGATGACAGCAACACCATCCGGCGTAGCGCCGAGATATTCCTGAAGCAGGGTGGCCATGAGGTTCTGCTGGCCGAGGACGGGTTTGATGCCCTTTCGAAAGTCAACGATTACGAGCCCCACCTGATCTTCTGCGACATCTTGATGCCTCGCCTCGATGGCTATCAAACCTGTGCGATTATCAAGCGCAACGTGAAATTTTCCAGCGTTCCCATCGTTATGTTGTCCTCCAAGGATGGCGTTTTCGACAAGGCGCGTGGTCGAATGGTGGGCTCGCAAGACTACCTGACCAAACCTTTTACCAAAGATCAACTGCTGCAGACCGTTCAGGAGCTCGGCAGCGCCAAACAAGGAGTAGTGTGATGGCAATCAAGAAAATACTGGTGGTGGACGACTCCAAAACCGAACTGATGTTTTTGACCGATTTGCTGGTCAAAAATGGTTTTACGGTCAAAACCGCTGAAAACGCGGAGGATGCGTTTCGACGCCTCGCGGAAGACAAGCCCGAGTTGATCCTCATGGATGTGGTGATGCCGGGCCAGAACGGTTTCCAGCTGACGCGTGCCATCACGCGCGACCCGCTGTATTCCGACATCCCCATCATGATGTGCACCAGCAAGAACCAGGAAACTGATCGGGTCTGGGGCATGCGCCAGGGCGCCCGCGACTACATCACCAAACCGGTGGATGCGGATGAGCTGATGGCCAAAATCAAGGCCCTCGGCTGATTTACGGCGTAAAACCAAAGCATGGCGAACAGACAAGCCCTTAGAGAACTACAAACCCGGCTGGCCGACAGGTTGCAGATTGCGCGTACGCAAGGCGTTGCCGCGTCCTGGCTGGCCGTGGAAGCGGGCGGGAAAAAGTACCTGTTCCCCCTCAGCCAATCCGGTGAAATCTTTCCCTGGGTCAATACGCAGCCTGTTCCGTACACACAGAAATGGTTTGCCGGCGTGGCCAATCTGCGGGGCGGCCTGTTTGGCGTGGTGGACCTTGCCAGCTATGTGAGCGGCCAGCCGCCGCCGCTTAAAAATGAACTCGCGCGCAACGATTCCCGCCTGGTGGCGCTCAACAGCGCGCTGGAAGTCAATTGCGCGCTGCTGATCGACAAGCTCGCCGGGTTGCGCAACCAGGATGCGTTCAGCGATTTCTCCGAAAAAGCGCCCGACGCGCCGGATTTCTTTGGCAACCAGTATGTCGACCTTAACGGTGCGACCTGGCAGGAAATCAACCTTCAGTTGCTTGCCCAGCAAGCGCATTTTTTGACGATAGGCGCATAGCGCACACTGTTTCTCCCCGGAAGGCACACCATGTCTGTTATTGAAAATATCCAGAAGCTATTTAAAACAAAGTCCGTCCAGCCCGAGGACAGCATGGACATGGCTTCGGTCGGCACGCCGGATCCCCTGGCGACCGGCGCCATGGATGAAGCCTCCCTCCAGACCGCCGCGGTGCGGCAGCCGGACGGTGCCGATGATGCTTTTGGCTCCAGCCGAATGGCCACCGCCGAGGAGTCGGCGTCCGCCGTCAACCCCGAGCTCTTGAGCCTGCCCGGCCTGGGCCGGCGTACCATGGGCCAGCACCAGCGAATTCTGGTGTTTTTCCTGGCGGTGTCGGTGGCGGTTCTGGGTACGGTGACCTTCCTGGCGCTGAACCAGGCCGACAAAGTGGCCCAACAGGTGGCTGCAACCGGCCAGTCACTGATGCAGTCGCAACGTCTGGCGAAATCGGTGTCGCAGGCCCTGGTGGGTAGCGCCCAGGCCTTCCCCGACGTGCGTGAGAGCTCAGAAGTACTGTCCAAAACCGTGCGCGGCCTGAAGGCCGGTGAAGACAGCCTGCGCCTGGCACCCGTGAGCGAGGACCTGCAGCCCGACGTCGAAAAAGTCACCCCCTTCATGGAGCGCGCCGAAAAGAACGCCAAGACCGTGATGGGCCAGCAGAACATCCTGACCCAGGTGGGTAACGCTCTGCGCACCATCAACCGCCAGTCCTCAGACTTGCTGGAAATCGCCGAAACCGTCTCCTCGCTCAAGCTCCAGCAGAATGCAGCACCGGCTGAAATTTCCGCCTCCGGCCAGCTGGTGATGTTGACCCAGCGTATCGGTAAATCTGCCAACGAATTCCTGACCATGGAAGGCGTCAGCCCTGAAGCCGTGTTCCTGCTGGGCAAGGACTTGAACTCGTTCAAGGAAATCGCCCAGGGCCTTCAGGAAGGCAGCCCCGAACTGCGCCTGGCCGGCTCCAAGGATCCGCAGACCCGCGAACGCCTCGAAGCCCTGATGGCGCTCTATGAGCAGACGCGCGTGCAAGCCGGCGCCATCCTGGGTAACCTGCAGGGCCTGGTCTCTGCCCGTGAAGCGCAATCCTCCATCATTGCCGACAGCGAGCCGCTGCGTCGGGGCCTGGAAGACCTGCAGGGCAAGCTGTCCTCGCAAACCGGCCTGGGTGCCACCGCCCTGACGACCCTGGTGGTCGCCGCCGCCTTCGCACTGCTCTGCGCGGCCGGCCTGGCCCGCTTGCAGGTGCTGGACAGCCAGCAGCGCCAGGCGGTTGCGGAAACGCAGCGCCAGGAAGCAAAAAGCCAGGAACAGGACGCCAAGCGCGTCAACGACGCCAACCAGGCCGCTATTTTGCGTTTGATGAACGAATTGCAGACAGTGGCTGAAGGCGATTTGACGCAGGAAGCAACCGTGACCGAGGATATTACCGGCGCTATCGCCGACTCGGTGAACTACACGGTGGAAGAGTTGCGACAGCTGGTGGGTAACGTACAGAACACGGCAACGCGCGTTGCGCAAACGACGGCACAGGTGGAAAGCACCTCGACCGAACTGCTGGCGGCATCCACCGAACAGCTGCGGGAGATTCGCGAAACCGGCCAGTCGGTGCTCGACATGGCATCCCGAATCAATGAAGTGTCCACACAGGCGCAGGAATCTTCCCAGGTGGCGCGCCAATCGCTGACTGCCGCGGAGTCCGGCCTGCAGGCCGTGCAGAACGCTATCGGTGGTATGAACTCCATCCGCGACCAGATCCAGGAAACCTCGAAGCGTATCAAGCGACTGGGTGAATCGTCCCAGGAGATTGGTGAAATTACCGAGCTGATCTCGGACATTACCGAACAGACCAACGTGCTGGCGCTTAACGCGGCTATCCAGGCGGCGTCAGCCGGTGAAGCCGGACGAGGCTTCTCGGTGGTTGCGGAAGAGGTGCAGCGACTGGCTGAACGTTCCGCTGACGCTACGCGCCAGATTTCGGCCCTGGTGAAAGCCATTCAGACCGACACGCAGGACGCGGTGGCCGCTATGGAACGCTCCACGCAGGGTGTGGTGGAGGGGGCCAAGCTGTCCGACAACGCGGGTACCGCGCTGACCGAGATTGACCAGGTGTCACGCCGCCTCGCTGACCTGATTGAGCAGATTTCCAACTCCGCGTCACGCGAAGCCGCTTCGGCCAACGTGGTGGCCGGCAATATCCAGCACATTTTCGCGGTGACGGAACAGACCGGAGAAGGTACCCGTTCCACGGCGCAGCAGGTGCGTGATCTTTCCCGCATGGCTGAAGAGCTGCGCCAGTCGGTGTCCCGATTCAAGATCGCCTGATGCCAGTTTGTCCGTCGTGCGCTGACCGCCGCCTTAGCCTCTGACACCGATTCCAGAACCGGCCCGCCATTTATGCAATCCAACGCCCCGAACTCAACCACCACCGAGCTCGACTTTGCCGTCAACGATCTAGGCCCTCTCGCATGGGTGCTTGACGAACTGCGCAAGTCGCTGGACGGTGCTGCCAAGGCGCTCAAGCGCTTTGTGCGGGACGCGGAAGCCGCGCGCGGGTCCGACCTCGCGGCCGTGGATGCCAGCCAACTGCGGATTGCCCGCCAGCAGCTGCACCAGGCGGTGGGTGCGCTGGAGATGGTTGGCCTGGCCGGCCCCGCGCTGGTGTTGCGCGCGATGGAAGCCGCTGTGCAGAAGTTTGTGCAGCAGCCGGAGCAATGCAGCCAGGATGCGGCAGGCAAGCTTGAGCGAGCCAGCTTTGCGTTGACCGAATACCTCGAGGGCGTGCTGGCCGACAAGCCGATCTCGGCCGTGTCCCTGTTCCCCCAATACCGCGACGTGCAGGAACTGCTGCGCGCCGACCGTATCCATCCCGCCGACCTCTGGTCTTTTGAATGGCGCTGGATGGAGCCGGAGCTGCCGGCCGCCGCGCCGCGCAACTACGACGACAGTGCGCGCTCCTTGCTGGACCAGTCGGTGCTGCAGATCATGAAGGGCAAGGCGCCGCAAGCCGCGAAAAGCCTCAAGGATTTGAGCCTCGGCTTCGCGGCCCGGCAGGCCGATCGCCAGCCCCGCATTTTCTGGAAGATCGCGGCGGCCTACTTTGAAGCCGTTGCCAACGAACTGCTCGGCTCGGACCTGTATGTCAAGCGTGCCGCCTCCCGCATCCTGATGCAGTACGCCTCGCTGGCCAAGGGCGACACCTCGGTCTCGGAGCGCCTGGCCCAGGATCTGCTGTTTTTCTGCTCGCAGGCGGTCGCCGCGCGCGCAACCGACACGCCAGTGCTGTCCGCCGTGCGCTCCACCTACGGCCTGAACCGCTTCAAGCCTGTCGATTACGAACTCGTCCAGTTCGGGCGTTTCGACCCGGCCCTGCTGGCCCAAGCCCGCAAGCGCATTACCTCGGCCAAGGAAACCTGGTCGGCACTGTCCGCCGGGGATGCCAATAAATTCAAGTCGGTCAGCGACCAGTTCAGCCTGGTGACCGATTCCCTGCTCAAGCTTCACCCGCCCAGCGAGCCGCTGGCGCAGGCCCTGACCAGGGCCATAGACACCACCGTGCGTTCAGGCCAGGCCCCCGGCATTGAGCTGGCCATGGAAGTGGCCACTTCTGTGCTGTACCTGGAAGCCGCGTTCGACGACCTCGATCCCAACGACCCGCAACTGGCGGTGCGCACAGCCAACCTCGCACAGCGCCTCGAAGGCGTGCGTGCCGGCGGGCAACCCCAGCCGCTGGAAGGCTGGATGGAAGACCTCTACCGCCGCGTCAGCGACAAGCAGACCATGGGCAGCGTGGTGGGCGAGCTGCGCGTGTCCCTCGGCGAGCTTGAAAAATCGCTGGACGTTTTCTTCCGTAACCCGCAGGACAAGGTGACGCTCCAGGCGGTTCCCGGGCAGCTGTCGCAAATGCGCGGTGTGCTTTCCGTGCTGGGGCTGGACCAGGCTTCCCATGCAGTGCTGCGCATGCGCGATAGCGTCGAGCAGATGCTGGTCACGGAAATCGACGAACAGCAGGCGCGTGCCGCCGGCACCTTTGAGCACCTGGGTAACAACCTGGGTGCTTTGAGCTTCCTGATCGACATGCTGAACTACCAGCCCGCGCTGGCGAAGAAACTCTTCGTCTACGACGACCAAAAGGGCGAGCTGCGGCCGCTCATGGGGCGCGCGCACACTGCGGAAGCTGCTGCTTCCGCCGTCACCGTCAACAGCGACATGCTGTCCCAGGAAGTCATCGCCGTGGTGCAGGATGCCGGCCAGGGCGCAGCGGACGCAAGCCTTACCGTCAAGCTTGACGCGCTGGCAACCCATGCGGCGCTGGCCGAACAGCCCGCCTTGGCACAAACCGCCCGCGAAGCCGCTGTCGCTGTATCCACCAGTGATACCGACGCCGCTGCCACCGCGCTCACGACGCTCGCATTCACCGTGGCACCGGCAGCGCCGGCCGCGCCCGAGCCTGCAGCCGAATCCGACGATTTTGAGGAAGACGACCTGCGCGATATCTTCCTGGAGGAAGCGCGCGAAGTGATCGGTAACGGCGAGGAAGCCCTGGCTGCGCTCGCCTCCGATCCGTCCGATGTTTCCCAGCTCACCGTCTTGCGGCGCGCTTTCCACACCCTCAAGGGCAGCTCGCGCATGGTGGGGCTCAATGAGTTCGGCGAAGCCGCCTGGTCGCTGGAGCAGATGCTCAACACATGGCTGGCCGACCAGAAGACCGCGACCGACGACTTCAGGGCCTTGTCCAGCCAGGCCATGGCCGGGTTCTCCGACTGGATCGCCGACATCGCCAAGAACAAGGACGGCGCCTGGTCCGCTTCCGTGTTCCGCGCCAGTGCCGATGCCATGCGCACCGAAGGCCGCTACAGCCCGCTGGTCCTGGGTGCCAAGGCTGGTGCTCCTGCACCCGCCGCCGATGTTGCGCCCGAACCCGCACCTGTGGCCGTCGCGGAGCCGGCTGCCCCAGAGGCGTTTTCCCTGCCTGAGATTGAACCGGCTGCCGCCCCCACTGTGGCGGCTACCGCCGGTGCGACGCCTGCCGAAGAACCGGCGCCCGTCAGCGACGTGGACTTCGACCTGATGTTCGATGGCGTGGACGCCGCCGCGCCGGTCAAGCCCGCCGAGCCTGTGGTTGAGATCGCCGGCATTGACTTCGACAGCCTTTCGACGATTTCCATGGATGCCGGTACGCCGGGTGTCTCCACGGCGGAGCAGCCCATTGCGGCGGCCGACGCGCAAGCCATCGAGCTGTCAGACGCGGACTTCGAAAAGCACTTCCATGCCGAAGCGGCCCAACCCGCACCTGACCTGGCAGCCGACCTGAATTTCGACTTCCCGGCGCCGGTTGCAGCCCCGGCTCCAAGCCAGCCGCAGGTCCAGGCGCTTGATGCCCAGGACCGCGTTGAGGCCACCGACAGCGCTATGTCGCCCGAGGGCGTCGATGACCAGGTCAAGGTCATAGGTTCTTTGCGCATCAGCATTCCGCTTTACAACGTTTACCTGAACGAGGCCGACGAATGGTCGCGCCGGCTGGTGACCGAAGTGAGCGAGTGGTCGCTGGAGCGCAACCAGCCCGTCAGCGACTCCACCGTGGCCCTGGCGCACTCCCTGGCCGGCAGTTCCGCCACGGTCGGGTTTACCGCCCTGTCTGAAATGGCCCGCGCGCTGGAACAGGCTTTGCAGCAGTCGCGCGCGCACCACCGCAACGGCGCCGCCAAGTACGGCCAGGTGTTTATCGATGCGGCGGAAGACATACGCCGCCTGCTGCACCAGTTTGCCGCCGGCTTCCTCAAGGAGCCCGATGCCGGAGTCCTTGAGCGCTTGAAGGAGCTGGATTTCACCGACTCGGTCCTGCCGCCGGGCACCGATTTCTCTGATTACGATTTCACCCCTGAATCCGTCCAGCCCGAAGAGCCGGCTGTCGAATTCAAGCCCATGCCCGAACCGGAGCCTGAGCCGGTGGCGATGCAGGTCATCGAAGAGGCTCCTGTTGCCGAGATGCCGGCGCCAGTGGCTGCGCCCGCACCTGTGCAGGCTGCCGCCCCTGTGCCGCCGCCTGTCGCATTTGTCGCTCCTCCGGTGGTCGCAGCACCGCCGGTGCCGCCTGCAACACAGACGCCCGCCACCCAGAACTTCGGCGATGAAGAGGACGAGGAAATCGATGCCGTCGACGCCATCGACCCCGACCTGTTCCCGATTTTTGAGGAAGAAGGCGCTGAGCTCATGCCCCAGCTGGGCGGCGCACTGCGGCAATGGTCCGCGCGGCCCGACAACCAGGGTGCCCGCATCGAAGTGCTGCGCGCGCTCCATACGCTCAAGGGCAGCGCCCGGCTTGCCGGCGCCCTGCGCCTGGGTGAAATGGCGCACCGTATTGAATCCGAAATCGAGTTCCTCGGCTCCGAGGCTGCCGCCACGCAGGACATCGAAGCCCTGATCAATCGTTTCGATGCGATGGAAGCCACGTTTGAGGCACTGCGCAACGCTGATGCCGCTGCCGCTGCCGCTCCCGTGCACCTGGCTCCTCTCACCCCGGCGGAGCCCGAACCTGTCTCCACGCCGGTAGAGGCTGCCGCTGCGCCCGAGGTCCCCGCCGCTGCCGCTACCGCGGAAAGCGCCGCACCGGTTGCCGCTCCTGCCGCTGCCGCCACTACTGCGCCTGCTGCCGCCGGTTCCCGCAAGCTCTCCGTTCCGGCGCCGCAGGCCATGGCCATGCAGCCCTTGCGCCAGGCGGCCAACGCTTCGATTCGTGTCCGTTCACAGCTGCTGGACCGCATGGTCAACCAGGCCGGTGAGGTCATGATCACGCGCTCCCGCCTGGAAGCCGAACTCAGCCAGCTGCGCGGTTCTCTGAACGACATGAGCGGTAACTTGAACCGCTTGCGCCAACAGCTGCGAGACATTGAACTCCAGGCCGAAACCCAGATGCAGTCGCGCCTGGCGCAGGCCAAGGAGGCCCAGGCCGGGTTCGACCCGCTCGAGTTCGACCGTTTCACCCGCGTGCAGGAACTGACCCGCATGATGGCCGAATCGGTGAACGACGTGGCAACCGTGCAGCGCACTTTGCAGCGCACGGTGGAAGCCACCGAGGACGACCTGATCGCCCAGGCCCGCCAAACCCGTGAACTGCAGCGCGACCTGTTGCGCACGCGCATGGTGGAGTTTGAAGGCATCTCCGAGCGCCTGTACCGCGTGGTGCGCCAGGCCTCCAAGGAAACCGGCAAACAGGTGAAGTTGGATCTGCTGGGCGGCACCATCGAGATGGACCGCGGCATGCTGGACCGCATGACGCCCGCCTTCGAACACCTGCTGCGCAATTGCGTGGCCCACGGCATCGAAAGCAGCGAAAACCGCGTCAACGCGGGCAAGGACCCGGTCGGTGTGATCACTGTCCACCTGCGCCAGGAAGGCAACGACGTGTCCGTCGACTTCAGCGATGACGGCGCCGGCCTGGACCTGCGCCGCATCCGCGAAAAAGCCGTCAGCCTCGGCATGATCGCGCCGGACCAGACCATTGAAGACAGCGACGCCGCCAACCTGATTTTCATGCCCGGTTTCTCCACCGCCGCCCAGGTGACCGAGCTGGCTGGCCGGGGTATCGGCATGGACGTGGTCCGCTCCGAAGTGAACGCGCTGGGCGGCCGGATTGAAACCTCCACCGTGGCGGGCCAAGGCACCCACTTCAAGCTGGTGTTGCCGCTGACGACGGCCGTGACGCAGGTGGTGATGATCCGTGCCGGCAACCTCTCGGTGGGTGTTCCCGCCAACGTGGTGGAAACCGTGCGCCGCGCATCCGCCAAAGAGCTGCAGCAGGCCTACAACACTGGCACGCTGGAGCTTGCCGGTGAAACCATGCCGTTCTTCTGGTCGGGCGCCTTGCTCCAGGCTTCGCAGCATAGCAGCGAAGTCCAGGGCAAGACCACACCGGTCGTGATTTTCCGAAGCGCCGCACAGCGTATTGCTCTGCACGTCGATGAAGTGCTGGGCAACCAGGAAGTTGTGGTGAAGAACCTCGGGCCGCAGCTCTCGCGCCTGCCCGGCCTGGCCGGCATGTCGGTGCTGGCTTCCGGCGCGGTGGTGCTGATCTACAACCCGGTGGCGCTGGCCTCGGTGTACGGCCAGCAGGCCCGCGCCTGGAGCTCGGACCGTGCCGAGCCCCATGTGCTCGAAGGCGCTGGCGCCACAGCGGCACCGGCGGGAGCCGGTGGCGGCAACGTCGCGAAAGCGCCGGTCGCCTTGATACCCGCGGCTCCGCAGATTCCCCTCATCCTCGTGGTGGACGATTCCATCACCGTGCGCCGGGTCACGCAGCGCCTGCTGCAGCGTGAAGGCTATCGCGTCACTTTGGCGGCTGACGGTCTGCAAGCGCTTGAGCGTCTGCAGGAAGAGCGGCCGTCGGTGGTGCTGTCGGACATCGAAATGCCGCGCATGGACGGCTTCGACCTGGCGCGCAACATCCGAGCCGACGTGCGGCTGAACAGCCTGCCTATCATCATGATCACTTCGCGTATCGCTGAAAAGCACCGCGAGCACGCCAAGGAACTTGGTGTTGACCATTACCTGGGCAAGCCATTCTCCGAAGATGAGCTGATCAGCCTGCTGCGGCACTACTGCGCAGCCGAGACAGCGGTCTCCGCGTGATCTTCCGGGATTCCGCCCAGCCGGGCGGAATCCGTGCAGGTTTGCATCTTGATGGAAGCCATGCACGCAGCGCAGGCGCGTGCCCTGCCCAGGCTTCCTCCTCAGCCCTTCTTGACTACCGCATAGCGCTGCAGCGTCAGCGCCCGGGCCTCCTCGTGCTGCACGAGTGGGAGCGGATAGCCCTTGCCCAGCACCACGCCGGCGGCAGCCAGCTCCAGCGGCTTGGCCAGCCAGGGGCTGTGAATCGCCGGAGCGGACAGCTTGGCCAGCGCCGGCAGGTATTTGCGGATGAAGCGGCCGTCCGCATCGAACTTCTCGCTCTGGCTGACCGGGTTGAATATCCTGAAATAGGGCTGCGCGTCGCAGCCTGTGCTCGCGGCCCATTGCCAGCCGCCGTTGTTGGCTGAAAGGTCGAAATCATTGAGCTTTTCGGCGAAGTAGCGCTCTCCCCAACGCCAGTCGATCCCCAGGTCTTTCACCAGGAAGCTCGCCGTGACCATGCGCAGGCGGTTGTGCATATAGCCGGTCTGGTTGAGCTGCGCCATCGCGGCGTCAACCAGGGGGTAACCGGTGCGGCCTTCGCACCAGGCCAGAAACAGCGCCTCCGCACTGGGGCCGCTTTCCCACTGGATTTCATCGTATTCAGGCTTGAAGGCGTTGCGCGCTGCATGCGGGAAGTTGCTCAGGATTTGCGCGTAAAAATCCCGCCAGACCAGTTCGCTCAGCCAGGTCGCCGCGCCTTCGCTGCCCTGGTGTTCGGGGCCCAGGGCTGCAGCGGCCAGGCGCCGGATGGACACCGTCCCAAAGCGCAAGTGCACGCCCAAGTAGCTGGGCCCCTTGAGGGCCGGGAAATCGCGCGCCGATTTGTAGTTCGCCATGCGGCCTTTGAATTCCTCAAAAAGCTGGTTGCCACCCTCGCTGCCGGTCGGTATCCTGAGCGCCGACAGGTTGGTCTTTTCAAAGCCGATCTCGGCCAGCGACGGTATGCCATGCTTTTCCGGTGGCAGGGGCGCCAGCGCCATGCCATAGCGTTCCACGGGGTAGGGCTTGAGGTAAAAGCCGTCGACCTTTTTGAACCAGGCATTTTTATAGGGTGTGAACACGCTGTAGGGCTTACCCGCCTGCGTCAGCACTTCCTGGCGCTCAAAGATCACGTGGTCCTTGAAGCTGTGGAAGGCCACGCCCCGGCTTTCGAGCGCGGCCTCCACGGCGGCGTCGCGCGAGAGCGACTGCGGCTCATCGTCATGGTTGGCAAATACCGCGTCGACGGAGAGTTCCGCAGCCAGCCGCGGCAGCCCCTCGGCGGCATGATCATGCAACACCACCAGCCCGGCGCCCGGATTGCCGTGCGCTGCACCCAGCTGGTGCAGCTGGCCGTCCAGGCTGTGCAACGACGCGTGTATGAACTCCACCCGGCGGTCGGCTCGGGGGAGGGTGTCCAGGATGTCCCGGTCAAACACGAAAACGCAAAACACCTGTTGGCAGGCTTTCAGTGCCTGGTACAGCGCGGCGTTGTCCTGGGCCCGCAGGTCGCGCCTGAACCACATCAGGCCGGCCCGGTATTTGTTTTGCATGGTGGGATGGTAGCGAACCGACGGTGCGCCGCCGCCCGGCGAGAGGCCCGGTGCCAGGCTGCAATGCCACGGGGCCTTTCAGTGCGCGTAAAATCCTCTCATGGCCTCGGATTCCGCATCGATCAACCTCACGCATCACTTCCTCATCGCCATGCCGGGGATGGATGACGAAGCTTTCGCCAAAAGCGTGGTTTACATGTGCGAACACAGCGACCGCGGCGCGCTGGGGCTGGTCATCAACAAGCCCAGCGACATCAACCTCAAGAATCTGTTTGACAAGGTCGAGCTGCCGCTGCGTCGCGACGACCTCACCCAGGCCCCGGTGTTCCAGGGTGGCCCGGTCCAGACGGAGCGCGGCTTTGTACTCCACGAATCCATGATGCCCGGCAACGAATCGGTCTATGCCTCGACCATGACGATCCCCGGTGGCCTTGAAATGACCACCTCCAAGGACGTGCTGGAAGCCCTTTCCACGGGCGCCGGCCCGCGCCGGGTGTTTGTCTCGCTCGGCTATTCGGCCTGGGGCGAAGGCCAGCTCGAATCGGAAATCTCCGACAACAGCTGGCTTACCGTCGCCGCCGACGTGGGCGTCATCTTCGACACCCCGGTCGAGCAGCGCTACGAAAAGGCGCTGATGCTGCTGGGCCTGCAGAGCTGGATGCTCTCTCCCGAGGCCGGCCACGCATGAGCCTTGCGGCCATGCCTTCCCGGGCCCCCAAGGCCTCCTCCCAACTTCATACCTTTCTTGCTTTCGACTTCGGTCTCAAGCGCACCGGCGTGGCCACGGGCAATGTGCTAACGCGCACCGCCTCGCCGCAGGCCACCATCGCCGCTGAAGGCGGCGACGCCCGCCTCAAAGCGGTGGAGGCGCGCATCAAGGAATGGCAGCCCGACGCGTTGGTGGTCGGCATTCCTTTTCACCCCGACGGCGCGAGCCACGACAATACCGTGCGCGCGCAAAAATTCGCCCGCCAGCTTCGCGGCCGCTTCGGCCTGCAGGTCTTTGAGGTCGATGAGCGCTACAGCACCACCGAGGCCCTGGCCGGCGGCGCGCCCGATGCCGATGCCGCCTCAGCCTGCATCATCCTCGAGCAGTTTTTAAGGAGTCTTCCATGAGCAGTCTGACACTGGACGCCGAGGCGCTTTACAGCGACCTGCTGCGCGGCATGCGCCAGCAGCTGGCGTCTTATCCCCAGCCGCCTCTGCTGGTCGGCGTGGCCTCGGGCGGCGCCTGGCTGGCGCAGCGCCTGCAAAAAGACCTGGGCCTGGCCGGCGCTGCCGGCATTTTGTCGTCTTCCATGCACCGCGACGATTTTTCGCAGCGCGGCTTGGCGTCGAGCGGCCAGACCCTGCTTCCCTTTGACGTCAACGGCGCCCACCTCATCGTGGTTGATGACGTGCTTTACACCGGCCGCACCATACGCGCCGTGCTCAACGAACTGTTTGACTACGGCCGGCCTGCCAGCGTTAAGCTGGTCGTGCTGGTGGATCGGGGAGGGCGCGAGCTGCCGGTCCAGCCCGACCTGGCCGTCGCGCGCGTGGCCTTGCCCGCCTCGCAGTCGCTCGAGCTGGCGCGCTCCGACGACGGCCGGTTCAGCTTCCAGGTGCAGGGTTGAGCGCAGACAGGCCATAGGAAAAAATCAAGAGACCCCAAGGAGTCCATCACATGCTGTACCGACGAAATCCGCAACTCAATAAAAACGGCGAGCTGATCCACCTGCTGTCGATTGAAGGCCTGCCCAAGGCCACGCTGACACAAATCCTCGACACCGCCGCCAACTTCGTCAGCGTCAACAACCGCGAAGTCAAAAAAGTCCCGCTGCTGCGCGGCAAGAGCGTTTTCAACCTCTTCTTTGAAAACTCCACGCGCACCCGCACCACCTTCGAGATCGCCGCGACGCGGCTCTCGGCCGACGTCATCAACCTGGACATCGCTCGCTCTTCGGCCTCCAAGGGCGAGTCGCTGCTGGACACCATCGCCAACCTGAGCGCCATGGCGGCCGACCTCTTCGTGGTGCGCCACAGCGAATCGGGCGCGCCCTACCTGATCGCCCAGCACGTGGCCCCGCATGTGCATGTGATCAACGCCGGCGATGGCCGCCACGCGCATCCCACGCAGGGCCTGCTGGACATGTACACCATACGGCACTACAAAAAGGATTTCAGCAAGCTCACGGTCGCCATCGTCGGCGACGTGCTGCATTCGCGCGTGGCACGTTCCGACATCCACGCGCTGACCACGCTGGGCTGTCCCGAGGTGCGCGTGGTCGGCCCCAAGACCCTGGTGCCGGCCGACATGGCGCAGATGGGCGTGCGTGTCTGCAACACGCTCGAAGAAGGCATCAAAGGCGCCGACGTGATCATCATGCTGCGCCTGCAGAACGAGCGCATGTCGGGCGCGCTGCTGCCCAGCAGCCAGGAGTTCTTCAAGAGCTTCGGCCTGACGACGGAGAAGCTGCAACTTGCCAAGCCCGACGCCATCGTGATGCACCCCGGCCCCATCAACCGTGGCGTTGAGATCGACTCGGCGGTGGTCGACGGCACACAAAGCGTGATCCTGCCGCAAGTCACTTTCGGCATTGCGGTCCGCATGGCCGTCATGAGCATAGTCGCAGGAAACGAAGCCTAAACGGGGAACAAAAAGAATGAAGATACTCATCAAGAACGGCCGGGTCATCGACCCCGGCTCCGGTTTCGACGAAGTCTGCGACGTGGCCATCGCCGCGGGCCGCATCGTTTCGCTCAAAAGCACGCCTGCCGACTTCGCACCCAACAAGACGATTGACGCCACGGGCTGCATCGTCGCTCCCGGCCTTGTTGATTTGTCAGCCCGGCTGCGCGAGCCCGGCCACGAGCATGAAGGCATGCTGGAGAGTGAGCTCGCCGCAGCCGTGGCCGGCGGCGTAACCAGCCTGGTCTGCCCGCCCGACACCGACCCGGTGCTCGACGAGCCCGGCCTGGTGGAAATGCTCAAGTTCCGCGCCGAAAAACTGCACCAGTCGCGAGTGTTCCCGCTGGGCGCGCTGACTCGCGCGCTCAAGGGCGAGACGCTGACCGAAATGGCCGAGCTCACCGAGGCAGGCTGCGTGGGCTTCAGCCAGGCCGAGGTGCCGCTGGCCAACACCCAGGTCATGATGCGCGCGCTGCAGTACGCCTCCACCTTCGGCTACACCGTGTGGCTGCGGCCGCAGGAGCTCTACCTGGGACAGGGTGTGGCCGCCAGCGGCGCGCTGGCCACGCGGCTGGGCCTGAGCGGCGTGTCCGTGGCGGCCGAGACCATCGCGCTGCACACGATTTTTGAACTGGTACGCGCCACCGGCGCACGCGTGCATCTGTGCCGCATCAGCAGCGCCGCGGGTGTCGCGCTGGTCGCCAAGGCCAAGTCAGAAGGCCTGGCCGTGACCTGCGACGTCAGCATCAACAGCCTCCACCTGACCGATGTCGACATCGGCTACTTCGACAGCCGCATGCGGCTGGATCCGCCGCTGCGCCAGCAGCGTGACCGCGACGCCATACGCCAGGGCCTGGCCGACGGCACCATCGACGCGCTGGTATCCGACCACACACCCGTCGATGAGGATGCCAAAACCCTGCCTTTCGCCGAGGCCGAGCCGGGCGCCACCGGGCTTGAGTTGCTGCTGGGCCTGGCCTGCAAATGGGGCAATGAGAGCCAGGCCGGGCTGTTGCGCGCGCTCGCGGTGCTGACCAGTGAGCCCGCACGTGTACTGGGCGACGCACTGGGCACGCTGCAAGGCAGCTCGGGCCGGCTGGTCAGGGGCGGTGTGGCTGATGTCTGCGTGTTCGACCCGAAGGGCGAATGGACCGTGGAGCCCGCCACTTTGCGCAGCCAGGGCAAGCACACCCCTTTCAGTGGCCACCAGATGCCGGCGCGCGTGCGTTGGACGGTGGTGGGCGGGCAGCTCGCCTACGAAGCGGCCTGAAGCGCCAGCGCTGCATGAGACGGCTTGCCGTGGTCCCCAAGCTGCTGCGCGCCGCCGCGCACGCGGTGCGGGGCTTCTGGACCATCAAAACCCTTTTCCCCAAGCTACCCCAGGCCGAAAGGGAGGCGCGCGTGCAGGTCTGGGCCGAGGCCATGCTGCGCATCGTCGGCATCGAGCTGGTGGTCAAGGGCAGGCCGCCCGCAAGCGGCCCGGTGCTGCTGGTGGCCAACCATATTTCCTGGCTGGACATCCTGGTGATGCATGCCTCGCGCCACTGCCGCTTCGTTTCCAAGTCGGACGTGCGCAACTGGCCCTTTGTGGGCACGCTGTCCGACGGCGCCGGCTCGCTGTATATCGAACGCGAATCGCGGCGGGATGCGCACCGGGTGGTCACCCAGATGGCCGAGCGCTTGCAGGCCGGCGACATCCTGGCGGTGTTTCCCGAAGGCACGACGGGTGACGGCATCACGCTCAAGCACTTCCATGCCAACCTCATCCAGGCGGCCATCGAGGCATCGGTGCCGGTGCAGCCCGTGGCGCTGAAGTTTGTCGACGCCGCCAGCGGCGCCACGAGTTTCGCGCCCAGCTATGTGGACGACGAGACCCTGGCTGGTTCGATCTGGCGTACGCTCACGGCGGCGCCGCTCAAGGCGGTGGTAGTGTTCGGTGAGCCGCAAGCGCCGAAAGGGCAGACCCGGCGTGCCTGGGCGCAGACCCTGCGCGAAGACATCGAAGGCTTGCGGCAGCAAGCCTAGGGCATGCATTCAGCCCGCGGAGCCGGCCTCGCGCGGGAAGGTGACCACGTGATCGACCTCGGGGCGTATGCCTATCCATTCGCCCAGCGCGTGGTTATGGTGCGAAGGTACATGGGCCATCACCGTCTCGCCCGTCTGCAGCTGGAGCGTGTACAGGAACTCTGATCCACGAAACGCCTTGCGCAGAATCTGCGCTTTGACCGGCGCGTTGTCGTCGTGCACGATGTCGTCGGCCCTGAGCAGCACGTCGCACAAGCCGTCGGCGTAAGCGCTCGGCAAGGGGCATTCCAGCATATCGGTGAGGTCTCCCAGCGCGGTGTGCACCACCACGTCACCGCCGCGCTGCTCGATATGGGCCTGGGCAAACACACCATGGCCGATGAAATCGGCCACGAAGCGTGTGGCGGGGCGGTGGTACAGCGCATAGGCCTCGTCCCACTGGTGCAGGCGGCCCTCGTGCATCACGCCGATGCGGTCGCCGATGGCAAAGGCCTCCAGCTGGTCATGCGTGACAAACAGCGCCGTCGCCCCGGCGGCCTTCAGGATGCCGCGCACCTCGTGCGCCAGGCGCTCGCGCAGGTCCACGTCGAGGTTGGAAAAAGGCTCGTCCAGCAACAGCAAACGCGGCTGCGGCGCCAGCGCGCGGGCCAGCGCCACGCGCTGCTGCTGGCCGCCCGAAAGCTCATGCGGGAAACGCTTGTGCACATTGCCCAGGCCGACAAGCTCCAGCACCTCGGCGGCGCGCTCGCGCCGCTGGGCGGGGGGCAGGTGGGTGAGGCCAAAAGCCACGTTGTGGGCCGCGTCAAGGTGGGGAAACAAGGCGTAGTCCTGGAACACCATGCCGATGCGGCGGGCTTCGGCCGGCACATGGACGGCGGCGCTGCTGACGAGTTGCCCCGCCAGCGTAATGCTGCCGGCATTGGCGTGCTCCAGGCCCGCGACGGACCTCAGCAGGGTGGTCTTGCCGCAGCCCGAAGGCCCGATCAGGACCCCTATCTCTCCCGCCTGGAGGCTGAAAGACACGCCATCGACCGCGGGTTTTGAACGGCCGGCATAGTGCACGCCCAGCTGGGAGATATCCAGAAACATGGCCTCGATTGTAGATGCTTACAATTCTCATTTGCAGTGACTGCTGCAACACCATGGCGCGCGCAGCGAAGGGGAAGGGCCTCTTCCTGCAGAGGCCTTTTTTTCGGGTCCACGGGTCCACATGCCGCGCCGCCTACTTTCCGCCGTTCCCCCTGTCGTGCTTTTCCTGCTGGTGGCTCTGCTCATGCTGCCCGTCGTGGCCGTGGGGCTGTCATGGTTGCAGTTCGATGCCCAGGCGCAGTCCATCCTGCTGCAGATGCTGCAGACGGTGCTGCCCGATTACACGCTGACCTCTTTGCTGCTGTGCGCCAGCATGGCGTTCGGCGTGGCCGTGGTGGGCATGGTGACGGCCAGCGCCGTGACGCTGTTCGAGTTCCCGGGGCGCCGGATATTTGAGTGGGCCTTGCTGTTGCCGCTGGCCATGCCGGCCTATGTACTGGCCTATGCGTATACCGACTTCCTTCAATACGCCGGCCCGCTGCAATCCTGGCTGCGCGCGTCCTTCGGCCTGCAGGGCCGGCTCCTGCCTGAGGTGCGCAGCCTGGGCGGCGCGGTGCTGGTGTTCACCGTGGCGCTTTATCCCTATGTCTACCTGCTGGCGCGCACGGCGCTGTCGGAGCGCGCCGTGCACCTGATGGAGGCCGCGCGCCTGCTGGGCGCGCCGCTGTCGCGCCGTATCCGCGGTGTCGCCCTGCCGCTGGCGCGCCCCGCCGTGGCCGCCGGCGTCGCGCTGGCCTTGATGGAAGCCCTGGCCGACTTCGGCGTCTCCAGCTACTTCGGCATCCAGACCTTCACCGCAGGCATCTACAAGGCCTGGCTCTCGATGGACAACCGCATCGCCGCGGCGCAATTGGCCACGGTGCTGCTCTTCTTTGTCGCACTGCTGCTGTGGATAGAACACGGCGCGCAAAAGCGCATGCGATTTGCCACGGGCCGCGGCGCGCGCGCCGGTGCGCAGGACGCGGCGCCGGTGCGCTTGCAGGGCGCTCGCGCACTGGCCGCTTGGGCGGTATGTGCCGTGCCCATCGCGCTGGGCTTTGTGCTGCCGGTGCTTTTCATGCTGCGCCCGCTGGCCCTGGGCTGGGACAACCTGCTGTGGGATAAATTCTTCGGCTGGGCCCTGAACAGTGTCTGGCTCGCGGGCCTGAGTGCGCTATTGGCCACAGTCCTGGCCTTCAGCCTGGCTTTCGCGGCGCGCCGCAAGCCGCAGCTGCTGACACGCCTGGCCCTGCAGCTGGCCAGCCTGGGGTATGCGGTGCCAGGTGCGGTCATCGTGGTCGGCCTGTTGCTGCCCGTGGGCTGGCTGCAGGCGGCCGCCCCGCAAACCGGTGTGGGCTACTGGGTGACGGCCACCGTGCTGGGCATCGTCTGGGCCTACCTCGTGCGTTTCAGCGCCGTGGCGCTGCAAAGCCTGCAAAGCGGCTATTCGCGTATTCCGGTGAGCTTTGACGACAGCGCCCGCATGCTGGGCACGACCGGCCTGGGCGTACTCACGCGCGTGCACTGGCCGCTGCTCAAGCGCTCTGTCGCGGCGGCCGGCTTGCTGGTGTTTGTCGACGTCATGAAAGAGCTGCCCGCCACGCTGGTGCTGCGGCCTTTCAACAGCGACACGCTGGCGGTCGTCACCTACCAGCTCGCGCGCGACGAACGCCTGGGCGAGGCCGCCTTGCCCGCGCTCGCCCTGGTGCTGGTGGGCCTGCTGCCCGTCGCGCTGCTGAGCCGCACCTTGCGTTCCAAGTAAGAGGCCCACCGCCTTGACGGCCGTAGTCAGGCTTTGGCCTTGATGTAGCGGTATTCCTGCGTGAGCCCGCCAAAACCATAGGCCTCGGCACGCACGTCATGCACGTAGATATAGCTTTCCTCGTGCACATTGCCCAGCAGCTTGCCGAAAGCGGCGAAGGACTCCGCCACGTACTGCGCTTTCTCGTCCTTGGTGTTGGTGCCGTCCACCACCTTGATGTCGAAATAAAAACTGTTTTTGCCCTGGCTGGCCAGCGTGCTGCCGCCCACGATCCAGTGCTCGGGCGGCACGAAGTCGATCGCGATGGCGGTGAGCTCGCGCTTCTTGCGCAGGATGCGAGTGGTCAGCTCCAGCAGGGTTTCGGCGATGGCGCTCGTCAGTTCGGGGCTGGCGGGCTGGCTGACTTTGACGTTGAGGATGGGCATGGTGGTTTCTCCGGCGGGTTGAAAAATTAGTTAGCTATGCAACTATTTGGGTAAAAAAAAGGACACGAAAAGAGGTTCATTTCATTTGAGCGCGGAAGACACGCTCCTCACACGGGCTACGGTTTCATCGAAATTCTCCTTTCCGATTTGTTGCTGGATGCGGCGCGTCACGTCGCCGCTGGCTTTGTTGATGCCGGCATGCATGGCCTCGGCTTGGGGCGTGGGAAACACGGCCCAATGGCGGCCGTCGGATTCCAGGCTCCTGCGTTCCACCAGCCCCAGGGCCTGCAGGCCGTCGAGCAGGCGCGTGGCCGTGGGGCGCGAAATCGTCAGTTCATCGGCGATCTCGTGCTGCAGCATGCCGGGCTGCTTCAAAACCAGGCGCAGCATGAAGCCCTGCGAGGGCGTGACGCCGAAGGGCTTGAAGGCCAGCGTCCACTCCTTGTCGACCAGGCGGGCCAGTGCGGTGGTATTGAAATAAAGACAGTGATCAAACATGGAGGCATCGTAGCAGCAATTAATTAGCTATGCAACTAGTTTTTAAGTAAATAAGGCTGAGTCAGCGTATTGCCCGCCACCGGCGCCTCGGCCGAACTGTAAGCATGAACCTACGCTTATCGAATACGCGGGCCTACGGCAAGCGCAAGCGAACAGTCATAAGGTTCGTTCATGCCGCTCGTGTCTGCAAGCGTTTTTTGCGGCTCCGGGCGGGTTCTTCAACTCTCTTGAGGAGAACAACATGAACCACGACCGCATGGAAGGTAACTGGCGACAGTTCAAAGGCAAAGTCAAGGAACAGTGGGGCAAGCTCACAGATGACGACCTGGATGTGATCGCCGGCAAGCGTGAGCAACTGTTGGGCAAGATTCAGGAGCGCCACGGCCTCAGCAAGGAAGAAGCTGAGAAACAGGTTGCCGTGTGGAAACAGCGCAACCCGACGGACTTCTTTGAGCGCTATTGAAGCAGCCGTTCATACAAGTACCACCAACACGATAACGATTCAACACCCAAAGGAGCTATCGATGAAAACCAGACTGCTGATGCTGACCGCCGTGATGTCCTGCGCTTTCGCAGGCCATGCCATGGCCATGACCAAGGAAGAGCACAAAGCCCAGGAGGACCGTATTTCGGCCGACTACAAGGCCAGCCGCGACAAATGCGGAACCCTGAAAGACAACGCCAAGGACATCTGTATCTCGGAAGCCAAGGGCACCGAGAAAGTGGCCAAGGCAGAACTCGAGGCCCAGTACAAACCCAGCGCGCGCAATACCGAGAAGGTGGCGATCGCCAAGGCCGATGCCGCCTATGACACCGCCAAGGAGCGATGCGACGACCAGAAAGGCAATGCCAAGGACGTCTGCATCAAGGACGCCAAGGCCGCCCATGTGAAGGCCAAGGAAGACGCCAAGGTCGCCAAGGCGAACGCCGATCCGGGCAAGGACAAGGCCGACAAGGCCGAAGCCAAAAAAGACGCCAACGCGGAAAAGCGTGAGGCCGAGTACAAAGCCGCCAAGGAGCGTTGCGATGCGCTGTCCGGCAATGCCAAGGACAGCTGCCAGAACGACGCCAAGGCCAAGTACGGCATGAAGTAAGCGGGCAGCCGCGACAGCGGCGCTCGCGGGCCCAGCCCCCGACAAATCCCGGCAAGCCGAGCTTGGCCGGGATTTTTCATGTCCGGCGCACTTCAGTCCTGTGTTCCGGTCCTTTTGCCTGGACGGATACCCGCTTTCCCAAGGAAAGTGCTGGGAGAAGCGCTATGGAGCCCGACGGCTTTACGCTGCAATCCTAAAATGGGTCTTCGCGGCGGCCCTCTGGCCTGCCCGCTTTCCAATAAAAAAGGTCCGCATGCTTGTTCAGGATGGTTTGCCCGCGCGTGAGCGCCTGCGCGCGTTGCTGGTCATCATCCTCGGCATCGTCATGGCGGTGCTCGACGGCACCATCGTCAACCTGGCCTTGCCTGACATCACACGCGAGCTCAACGCCACGCCCGCGCAATCCATCTGGGTCATCAACGCCTACCAGGTTGCCACGCTGGCCTTGCTGCTGCCTCTGGCCTCGCTGGGCGACATCGTCGGCTATCGCCGCGTGTATCTCATCGGCATGGCTGTGTTCACACTGGCTTCCGCCGCCTGCGCGCTAGCCGATTCGCTGACCACACTCGCGCTGGCCCGTGTGCTGCAGGGCCTGGGCGCGGCCGGCCTCATGAGCGTGAACACGGCGCTTGTACGCCTTATTTATCCCAAGCACCTCCTGGGCCGCGGCATCGCGATCAATTCGCTGGTGGTGGCCACGGCCTCGGTGGCCGGGCCGTCGATCGCCGCAGGCATCCTCTCCGCTGCCTCCTGGCCCTGGCTGTTCGCGCTCAACGTGCCTTTCGGGCTGGCGTCAATGTGGCTGGGCCGCAAAGCCTTGCCCAGCAATCTTTCCAAGTCCGAAGGCCGGCTGTCCCCGTTTGACGTGATGCTCAATGCGCTGATGTTCGGCCTGGTGTTCCTCGGTGTGGACGGCCTGGGTGTGCGCGTTGAAGCCGTGCCGGGTGGTGCAGCCGCACCATCCCTGTGGCTGCCGTTGGCCGAGCTGGCGGCCGGCATCGTCATCGGCGTCATCTACGTGCGGCGCCAGCTGGCCCAGCCGCTGCCGCTGTTTCCGCTGGACCTGCTACGCATCCCTGTGTTCGCGCTGTCCATGGGCACTTCCATAGGCGCTTTCTGCGCGCAGACCCTGGCCTACGTGGGCCTGCCCTTCCTGTTGCTGGGCCACTATGGTTTCAGCCACCTGCAGGCAGGCCTGCTGCTCACAGCCTGGCCGCTGGCCATTGTGGTGACTTCACCCGTGGTGGGCCGGCTGATAGGGCGGTATCCGGACGGCCTGCTGGGCAGCCTGGGGATGGCGCTGCTCGCGTTGGGCCTGGCTCTGCTTGCCGTGCTGCCGGCGCACCCGACCCAGCTCGACATCGTCTGGCGCATGGCACTGTGCGGCGTGGGCTACGGGCTGTTCCAGTCGCCCAACAACCACACCATCATCACCTCGGCGCCGCCCCACCGCAGCGGCGGCGCCAGCGGCATGCTGGGCACGGCGCGCCTGACAGGCCAGACCCTGGGCGCGGTGTTGCTCGCGATGATTTTTGCGATGTTCAACCCGCAGGGCGGTCATGGCTCTTTTGTGGCGCTGTGGCTGGGCGCCGGTTTTGCCGCCGTGGCGGGCGTCTGCAGCGGCCTGCGTATGCGGCAGCCTCAGGCTACCGTGAACAGGTCCTAGGCCCTTGCCGCCGCGGCCGCCTGCTGAATGCCCTGCAGCGTGACGCGGCCCAGGGGCTGGCCCTCGGGGCCCACAATCGCGGCCTCATCCGCGCCGGCATCCAGCATGGCGGACAGGGCGTCACGCAGCGGTGTCGTCACCGGCAGGCGCGGCGCACCGGCGGCGGCCGTGCCGCTTTCCACATAAGGGCCGGCCGTCAGCAGGGCCAGCCGCTTGAGCGAGCGGTCGCCGCCCACAAACGCTTCGACAAAAGCATCGGCCGGGCGTGACAGGATGCGCTCAGGCGTGTCGTATTGCACCAGCTTGCCGCTGCGCAGGATGGCAATGCGCGAACCCATGCGTATGGCTTCGTCAATGTCGTGCGTGACAAACACAATGGTCTTGCCCAGCTCGCGCAGTATGCGCAGGAATTCGTCCTGCAGGCGTGCACGCGTGATCGGGTCTATGGCGCCGAAGGGTTCGTCCATCAGCATCACCGGCGGGTCTGCCGCCAGCGCGCGTGCCACGCCCACGCGCTGCTTCTGTCCGCCCGAGAGTTCGCGCGGAAAGCGGTTGCGGTAAATCGATGGGTCCATATGCACCAGTGCCAGCAGCTCATCCACGCGCCTGGCGATCCGGGCTGAATCCCAGCCCAGCATCCTGGGGACGGTGGCCACGTTCTCGGCCAGGGTCATGTGCGGGAACAAGCCCACCTGCTGGATCACATAGCCGATGGAGCGGCGCAGTTCTACCGCGTCAATTTTGGTGACGTCGCGCCCACCGACCTCGATGCGGCCCGAGTCGGGCTCGACCATGCGGTTGATCATGCGCATGGTGGTGGTCTTGCCGCAGCCCGAGGGGCCGATCAACACGCAGATCTCGCCCGTGTTGACGGTCAGCGACAGCCCGTCGACGGCCGACTGGGCGCTGCCGCCGAAGGACTTGGTGAGGCGGTCGAGTGTGATCATGATGCGCGAAGCCCTTGGGGAGTCATGCGGCGCTGCAGCGCGCCGAAAAGAAAGTCGGTGCCCAGCGCCAGCAGCGCCACCGGGATGGCGCCCACCAGTAACTGGGGAACAGCCATCATGGCGATGCCGGCGGTGATGAAGTCGCCCAGCCCGCCGCCGCCGATGAAGGCCGCCAGCACCGCACCGGAAATGATCTGCACCGCCGCCGTGCGCAGGCCGGCAAAGATCACCGGCATGGCCATGGGCAGCTCCACCCGCCACAGCAGGGCGGCGCGCGTCATGCCCATGCCGATGGCGGCATCCACCGCATCGGCGTCCACGCCGCGCATACCGACGATGGTGTGCGTGACGATGGGCGGCAACGCGATCAGCGTAAGAGCGAAGAGGGCCGGCGCGAAGCCTGTCCCCAATATCGGCATCACCAGGGCCAGCACAGCCAGCGAGGGCAGGGTGCGCCCCACGTTCGCGGCGTTCACCACGGCCAGCGACAGCTTGTCCTTGCGCGCCACGGCAATGCCCGCCGGAATACAGATCAGCGCGGCAATCAGCAGCGCCGAGGCCGACAGCGCGACGTGCACACCCAGCGCACGGTAAAACTGCGTGGGGTGGGAAAGAAGATAAGTCCAGGCGTCGGCAAACATCAGGGCCTCTTGGGTGGTCAGGCGGCGCGCCGATTCTTCAGCCGCCGCTCAAGCAGGGCCAGGCCCATGTCGACGCTGACGGACAGCAGGCAGACGCTCAGCGCACCGGTCCAGATCTTGGCCGGGTGGTCGCTCGCGATGCCGTTGAAGATCAACGTGCCCAGGCCGCCCGCATTCACATACGCGGCGACCACCGTCACGCTGATCACGGTGACGGCCGAGACGCGCAGGCCGGCCACGATCAGCGGCAGGGCCAGCGGCAGCTCGATGCGCCGCATGATCTGCGCCGGGTTCATGCCCATGCCGCGCGCCGCGTCGATGATGTCGGCCGGCACTTCGCGTATGCCGGTGGCCACGCTGCGGATCAGGATCATCAGCGAGAACGCGACCATGGTGATGATGGCATTGGCGCGGCCCAGGCCCACCAGGGGAATCAGGAAGGCGAGGAAAGCCAGCGTCGGGATGGTGTACAGCAAACCCGAGATGGTCATGACCGTGCCGTAGAGTTTTTCACGCCGCGCGGCCACGATGCCGATGACCAGCGAGATGGCGAAAGCGATGGCCAGCGCGGTCAGCGAGATGGCGATGTGCTCCCACAGCGAGACCAGCACGTCGGGCCAGTTGCGCAGCAGCCAGTTCATGCGGCCGCTGCCTTGGTGCTCTCGGGGCCGAATACACCCGCCGCCACGGCGCTCTGCACGCGGTCTATGTCGGGTCCCAGCGGGCGGTCTTCATCGAGCATGGGCACCAGCTTGCGCACCTGCGAAAAGGTTCGGCGCGTGCCTTCGCCCATTCCTGTGGTGTCCAGCCCGCGCAGGTCCACCGCCTGGGCGGCCACCAACAGCTCGATGGCGATCAGGTAGCGCACACGCTCCACCAGCTCACCCAGTTTTTCCGCCACACCCAATGCCATGCAGGCGTGGTCTTCCAGTGCCTCCGACACCGGCAGATAGTCGAGCGAGCCCGGGTTGGCACGCAGCCGCACCTCGGCCCAGAGCGCGGTCAGGGTTTTTTGCACTGTGGCAAAACCCGAATGGGCCGGGCCGTGGCGCGTGAGCTGCAAAGGCAGGTCGGTCAGCGCCGGCGACATGAAACGCTGGCTGCGCGACACCGACATGCTGGCCGCCTGCGCCAGCGCAATCGCCGCGGCATCGAGTGCCAATGCCAGTGCCGGCACGTGGAAGTTTCCGTTGGAAAGCATCGCGCCCTCTTCGGGCAGCACCAGCGGGCTGTCGGCCGCGCTGTTGAGTTCGATCTCCACCTGCGCGCAGGCCGCGTCCACCATGTCACGCGCCGCGCCATGCACCTGCGGCACGACGCGCATGGACACCGGGTCCTGCACACGGCGCGCGGCGCCCGGCTCCAGCAACGCGCTGCCTTTGAGCAGTTCGCGCAGCTGACGTGCCATGTCGACCTGGCCGGCCGCCGGCCTGGCCGCCATCGCACCGGGGTGCAGCGGCGACAGGTTGGCCCTGAAACCTTCATAACCCAGCGCCACGGCTGCCAGCCAGGCGTCCAGCGCCACATGGGCATCATGTAAAACGAGTGCCGCGCGCGCCGTGGTGGCGGCGTTGGAACTGATCAATGCCAGGCCGTCCTTGGCGCCCAGCACCACGGGCTGCAAGCCCGAGTGCTCCAATGCTGCGGCACCGCTCATTACCTCACCGCGCACCTCGGCCTGCCCCTCGCCGAACAGCGGCAGGGCCAGGTGCGAAAGCTGGGGCAGATCCGCTACGCCGATGGAGCCAAAGCGCGGCACCACCGGATGCACCTGGAAGTTCAGCAGGTTGATGCAGGCGTCGAGCACACCGGGCGAGATGCCCGAGCCGCCACGCGACAAGCCTGCGATGCGCGCGAACTGCATGGCGCGCACCGAGGCTTTGTCGTAGGCGGGGCCGACGGCCACGGCCCGGGCGTGCACGGCCCGGCGCTGGTAGTCTTCAAGGTCCCCTTCGGCCAGCACGGCACCGGTATTGGCACCCAGCGCGGAATTGAGGCCGTAGATGGGCTTGCCGGATGTGGCCAGCTGCATGACCAGTGCGCGCGCCGCCACAACGCGTTCACGCGCCTGGGGCGCCAGCGCAACAGGCTCACCGCTGCGCGCCACGCGCACCAAGTCGCCGATCTTCAGCCATTGTTCGCCGACCTCTAGCGCCATGGCGTGCGGGCTTTCACGGTGATGCCTTGAGATGGTGCGGGGTCGCAGGAGGCCGGCAGCTTACTTGACCAGTCCCTTGGCCTTGAGGAAGTCGCGGGCCACGTCCTTGGGTTCGAGCTTGTCGCCGTCAACCTGGTAATTCATCTGGGCCATGGAGGCTTCGTCCAGCAGGGCGCTCACGCGGTTGAGCACTTCCCCGACCTTGGGGTTGGCGTCCAGCACTTCCTTGCGGACCACGGGCACCACGAAATAGGGCGGCCACAGGCTCTTGTCGTCGCGCAGGCGCTTGAGCTTCATCGCGCTGATCATGCCGTCGGTGGAGTAGCCGTTGACCACCTGGATCTGGTCGTTCTTCAGCGCCTGGTAGCGCAGGCCGATAGCCATCTGCAGATCCTCACCGAAGACCATGTCATATTTGGCTTTGAGGCCGGGCAGGCCGTCCTTGCGGTCGCGGAACTCGGGGCCCGCACCGACCTTGAGGTCCTTGGCGGCCTTGGCCAGGTCGGACAGGGTTTCGAGCTTGAGCTTCTGCGCGGTGTCGGGGCGCACCACCATCACATAGCCGTTGTTCAGGTTGGACTGGTTGAGCACCGCAAAGCCCATCTTGGCATAGCCCTCCTTGACCTTGTCGTACACGGCCTTGGCGTCGGTCATGGGCTCCTGCTTGAGCACGGCCAACAGCATGGTGCCCGTGTATTCAGGATAGAAGTCGATCTGCTTTTCTTCCATCGCCTTCTGGGCAATCAGCGTGCCGCCCAGGTTGAGCTTTTTCTCGGTCTTGATGCCGGCGGCTTCCAGGGCCTGCGCGTAGATCTCGGCCAGCACGAACTGCTCGGTGAAGTTTTTGGAGCCGACCCGCACGGCCTGCTGGGCGTGGGAGGCAAGCGGTGCGAAGGCGGCCAGCGCGACTGCGGACAGGGCCAGAAGGTTGCGGACTTTCATGATGATCTCCGTGAAGGGCTGCGCAGCGGCTGCGGCAGGGAAACTGAAACGACGTTTTCTGGCGTGATGCATGCACATCTCGTGCCCGAAATTGACGGCGGGCCGGCCTTGTGGGCAGTCCATTCTGGTGCTCTTGTGAGGCACCGGAGACATCAACTTGTATATACAACCTAATAATAGTAGCATATGGAAATATTGCCCGCAAGACGGAAAATCACCCGGTGATAGCCGTTTTACGCATAAGCCAAACCACAGCCGGAAGCCCAGCCGCCGGTGCCTTTTGCTCCATCACCCGGTCTTACCCCCGGCCCTATCCGCAGTGTCTTTCCTTCCTTCCGTTTCCGTCCTGAAAGCCAGCGTGCCTGGCGCCATGGTGTGTGTGGTCATCGCGCTGGCGGCGACCTTTCTGTCCGAGCACTACGGCGGGCCCCAGCTGCTGTACGCGCTGCTCATAGGCCTGGCCTTTCACTTCCTCATCAGCAACGCCAAGGTCAAGCCCGGCGTGGACTTTTGCGGCCGCACCCTGTTGCGTGTGGGCGTGGCCCTGCTGGGTGCTCGCATCACGCTGACGCAGGTCGCCAAGCTGGGCGTGGGCACGGCGCTGGTGATTGTGGCGGCGGTGGCGCTGACCATCGCCTTCGGCCTGCTGCTGGCGAAGTGGCTGAAGCGCCCGCGCGAGGAAGGCGTCCTCTCGGGCGGCGCGGTCGCCATCTGCGGGGCCTCCGCCGCGCTGGCGATCTCCTCGGTGCTGCCGCAGACCAAGGAGAACGAGCGCTTCACGCTGCTGGCCGTGGTCGGCGTCACCGTGCTCTCCACCCTGAGCATGATTCTTTATCCCTTTGCCTTGAAGCTCATCGGCCTGGCGCCCGCGCAGGGCGGCATCTTCCTGGGCGGCACCATCCATGACGTGGCGCAGGTGGTAGCAGCCGGCATGATGCTGGGCCCCGAGGTCGGTGACACGGCCACGGTGGTCAAGCTATTTCGCGTGATGCTGCTGATGCCCATCGTGCTGCTGATCGCCGTCAGCTACCGCAAGCACCCCGACGCCAGGGCGGCGGACGAAGAAGTGCCGCTGGTGCCCGGTTTCCTGCTGGCCTTCATCGTGCTGGTGCTGCTGGCCACCATTGGCGCTTTCACGCCCGCCGTGACGCAGGCCGCCAGCGACACCTCGCGCTGGCTGCTGGTCACCGCCATCGCGGCGGCCGGCATCAAGACCAGTTTCGAGGACCTCATGAAGCTGGGCTGGCAGCCCGTGGCCATGCTGGTGGGCGAGACGATCCTGATCGCCGCGCTGGTGCTGGGTGCGGTGATCGCCTTTCGATTGGGCCTTTAGGCGGTGGCGGCCTGCAGCCCCGCCGCGCGGTGCACTTCCACGCGTATCTCTTCAGTCAGCCGCGCCTTCAGTTCGGTGAACACCGGCGTGGTCTTGACCGAATAGTGGCGCGGGTGCGCCAGCGGCACGGGGATATCGCATTTGATGCGGCCGGGCCGCGCGCTCATCACCACCACACGGTTGCCCATGAAGATGGCTTCGTCGATATCGTGCGTCACAAAGAGCACGGTTTTCTGCTCGGCCTCCCAGATGCCCTGTAGCAGTTCCTGCATCAGCTCGCGTGTCTGGTGATCCAGCGCGCCGAAAGGTTCGTCCATCAGCAGGATGCGCGGGTTGTTGGCCAGGGCCCGCGCCAGCGCGGTGCGCTGCTGCATGCCGCCTGAGAGCTGCTTGGGGAAGTGATTTTCAAAACCCTGCAAGCCGACCTTTTTGATGAACTGGTGCGCGATATCGAGTTGCGCGCCCAGCGCCAGGCCTTTTTCACGCAAGCCGAAGCAGACGTTTTGCAAAATGCTGAGCCAGGGGAAAAGCGTGTAGCTCTGGAACACCATGCCACGGTCCGCACCGGGGCCAACAATGGGCTTGCCGTCCAGCACGATGGTTCCGCTGGTGGGTGTGTCCAGCCCGGCCACCATGCGCAGCAAGGTGGACTTGCCGCAACCCGAGGGGCCGAGGATGGTGATGAAGTCGTTTTCCGCAACGCTCAGGTCGGTGGCCTGCAGCGCCACGGTGCCGGGGCCTTTGTTGGCGCTGAAGGTTTTCGACAGCTGGGTGACGGTCAGGATGGGAGTGGAGGAAGTCATCGAATCAACGGCCCAACTGTGCCCAGGGGAAAAGTTTGCGGTTCAGTGCCTTGAAGGCCAGGTCTGTGACCAGGCCAAAGACGCCAATCACGATGATGCCGAAAATGATCTGGTCGGTCGCCAGCAGGGCCTGGCTGTCGGTGATCATGTGGCCTATGCCGCTGGAGGCGCCAATCAGCTCCGCAACAATCACATAAGTCCAGGCCCAGCCCAGCACCATGCGCAGGGTCTCGGCGATTTCGGGCGCTGCACTCGGCAGCAACACGCGCACCACGATGCCCCGGTCGGCTGCACCCAGCGTGTAGGCCGCCTCCACCAGGTCGCGCCGCGTGTTGCCCACGCTCACGGCAATCATGAGCACCAGCTGGAAAAAGGAGCCGATGAAAATCACCGACAGCTTTTGCGCCTCGCCAATGCCCGCCCACAGGATCAGCAGGGGGATGAAAGCCGAGGCGGGCAGGTAGCGCGCAAAGCTCACAAAGGGTTCAAAAAAGGCCTCGACCGGCTTGTAGGCCCCCATCATCACGCCCAGCGGCACGGCCAGCAACGCGGCAATCGCAAAGCCGCCCAGGACGCGCCAGACCGTCATGCCGATGTCCTTGACGAAGCCCTGGTTCACCAGCAGGTCGTAACCCGACTTCACCATGGTGACGGGGTCGGCCAGGAAGGTCTTGGAGACATAACCGCCCAGCGTGAAGGCGGCCCACACGGCAAAGAACAGGATAAAGAAGCCCACACCCAGCGCGATGCGTGCGCCGGGCGAGACGGGTTGCAAGGGACGCATGCGTTCGCTGGCTTACTTGAGAAAACGAGTGTCAGCCAGCTTGCCCATATCAGGCAGCGATTTGATGATGCCCGCTTCCATCAGTAGTTCGGCGGCTTCCTTGCTGAAGGCCGCGTGTTCGGCGGCGAAGAACTTCTGGTTGGCCGCGCGGTCCTGCCAGCGCAGGTATTTGGACGAAGCTTCAAAGGCTTCGCCGCTTTGCTTCACGTCGGCACCCATGATCTCGAAGCTCTTCTTCGGCTCTTTCTGGATCATCTCGACGGCGTCAAAGTAGCTGTCGGCCAGGGCTTTGGCGGCCTTGGGGTTCTCGGCCAGGAACTTGGGCGTGCAGCCGAAGGTGTCCATCACCATGGGGTAGTCCAGCGTGGTGGCGATGATCTTGCCAGCTTCCGGCTTGGCGCGCACCGCGCCCAGGTAAGGTTCGTAAGTCATGGCGGCATCAATGCCGTCGGTGCCCGCGATCATGGCATTGGCCGCGGCCTGCGGTTCAAGGTTGACGACCTTCACGTCCTTGACGCTCATACCGTTCTTCTTCAGCATCCAGGCCAAGGCGAAGTAAGGCGAAGTGCCGGGTGCACTCGCGGCCACGGTCTTGCCCTTGAGGTCGCTGATCTTTGTGATGGCGGGCTTCACCACCATGCCGTCGGCGCCATAGCTTTTGTCGAGCTGGAAAATCTGCGTGGTGGCCACGCCGTTGGCATTCCACACCACCCAGGTTTCCACCGTGGTCGCCGCGCATTGCACGTCGCCCGAGGCGATTGCCAGGTGACGGTCCTTCTGCGGAATCTTCTTGAGGGACACGTCCAGCCCGTTCTTCTTGAAGATGCCGGCTTCCTTGGCCAGGGTCAGCGGGGCAAAACCCGTCCAGCCTGAAATGCCGATAGCGACCTTGGTCTCCTGCGCGTGGGCGGCGCCCATGACCAGCGTGGTTGCGGCGGCGAGCAGGGAGATGGCGAGCTGATGCTTCATGAAAGGCTCCTGTGGGGTAGGGGTGAAAAAGGGGCTAATCGGTATCGCTAATGTATGCAGGCTTCATGCCAGCCGCAAGGCGGTTAACTCGGTGATTTGCGCTTCACCGGCCAGGCCGATTCGCCCACCCGCCACCAATTGGTGCACCTTCTCGATGTCGGGTGCGAGGCTGCGGTCATGCATCATGGCCGGCGATGCCTGGCGCACCAGTTGGAGCACGCCTTCGAGCACGGCCGAGCTCTTGAGCGGCCGTAAAAATTCAATGCCCTGCGCCGCGGCCAGCAACTCGATGGCCACGATGTACTCGGTGTTGCGCAGCATGGGCTGAAGCCGGCGCGCCGCGAAGGTGGCCATGCTCACGTGGTCCTCCTGGTTGGCCGAGGTGGGCAGGCTGTCCACGCTGGCCGGGTGGGCCAGCGATTTGTTTTCAGAGGCCAGCGCGGCAGCGGTGACGTGCACGATCATGAAGCCGGAATTGAGGCCGGGCTCGGGCGTCAGGAAAGCCGGCAGGCGCGAGGCCACGGTGTCCACCAGCATGGCGATGCGGCGCTCGGTGATCGCGCCGATTTCGGCTATGGCGACGGCGAGCGCGTCGCAGGCCAGCGCCACCGGCTCCGCATGGAAATTCCCGCCGGAGAGAAGCGTTTCGCCGTCGGCAAACACCAGCGGGTTATCGGTCACGGCATTGGCTTCGCGCATCAACACTTCAGTGGCATAGCGCATCTGGTCCAGGCAGGCGCCCATGACCTGCGGCTGGCAGCGCAGGCAGTAGGGGTCCTGCACGCGGTCGTCTCCTTCGAGATGCGAGCGGCGGATTTCGCTGCCCACCATGATGGCGCGGTAGGCGGCGGCGCAATCGATCTGGCCCGGCTGGCCGCGCACCGCGTGGATGCGCGGATCGAAAGGGCCGTCGCTGCCACGCGCGGCATCCAGCGTGACGGCGCCCGAGATCACGGCCGCCTCAAACAGGCGATCGGTGGCGAGCAGCGCGTCCAGCGCCAGTGCGGTGGAAACCTGCGTGCCGTTGATCAGCGCCAGGCCTTCCTTGGCCGACAGCTTGACCGGTGCGATGCCGGCCTGCTTCAGCGCCTCAGCGGCGCCCATCCGCTTGCCCTGGTAAAACACTTCGCCTTCGCCGATCAGCGGCAGGCACAAATGGGCCAGCGGCGCGAGGTCGCCGGAGGCGCCCACCGAACCCTGGCAGGGAATCACCGGCGTGAGGCCTTTGTTGTAGAGCGCCATCAGCGTGTCGATGACCACTTCGCGCACGCCCGAGAAACCGCGCGCCAGGCTGGCGGCCTTGAGCAGCAGCACCAGGCGCACCACGCGCTCGGCCATGGGTTCACCCACGCCGACGGCATGCGAGCGCAGCAGGTTCAATTGCAGCGTTTCAAGATCGGCCTGCGCGATGCGCTGGTTGGCGAGTTTTCCGAATCCGGTGTTTACGCCGTAGACGGCATCACCGCCGTGCGCGGCTTCTTGCACCAGCGCGGCGCTGGCGCGTATGCCAGCCGTGGCGGCCGGGTCTATCGCCAGCACTTGCGGGTTGTTGTGGATGTCGCGCAGCTGCGCCAGGGTCAGCCGGCCGGGTTGGATGGTCAGGGTCATGGTGTTGCCAATGTTAAAAAATGGAGGCCGCGCCTATTCGGGCTTGATGTTTTTCTGCCGTATCACCTCGCTCCAGCGCAAGGTGTCGGCCTGGATGGCGGCGGCCAGGTCGGCAGGTGTACCGGTCGCGGCATCCATGCCCAGGGCGGAAAGCTTTTCCTTGAGTGCGGGCGTGGCGAAGAGCTTGCTGGTCTCGCTGTTCAGCTTGTCGATGATGCTGCGCGGTGTGCCGGCCGGCACCATGAGCGCGTACCAGGACACGGCCTCAAAGCGCGCCAGTCCCTGCTCGGCAATCGTCGGCGTGTCGGGCATCACCGGCGAGCGCTTGAGGCTGGCCACACCCAATGCGCGCAGCTTGCCGCTCTTGATGTGGGGTAGCACCGAAGACATCTGCGCGAACATCATGCTCACCTGGCCGCCCAGCAAGTCGTTGAGCGCCGGGCCAATGCCCTTGTAAGGAACGTGCAGCAACTGCACGCCGCTGTTCAGCGCCAGCAGCTCGCCGGCCAGGTGCGCCTGGCTGCCCGCGCCCGGCGAGGCAAAGCTGAGGCTGCCGGGCTTCTGCGCGGCCAGTGCCAGCAATTCCTTGAGCGAGCGCGCCGGCACGGCGCTATTGAGCACCAACACATTCTCCACCGTGGCCAGCATGGTGACGGGGGCGAGGTCGGCGGCTTTGTAGGGGAGATTGGGGTAGAGCGCGGGGTTGACCGCAATGTTGCCCAGCGGGACGATGGCCAGGGTGTAGCCGTCGGGTGCGGCCTTGGCTGCCTGGTCAATGCCGATGTTGCCCGCGGCGCCCACCTTGTTCTCGACCACGGCCGGCTGGCCCATGGCGTCAGCGAGGCCTTGAGCCAGCACACGGCCCAGCACGTCGACCGGGCCGCCCGGTGGAAACGGTGCGATGACGTGCAACGGTTTGGACGGGTAAGTCTGTGCCGAGGCGCTGAATGACGCAACAGCCAACAGTAACGCCAGCAAAGCCAGGAACGCGGATCGTGTGGGCGGCTTCATCACATGTCATCCAGCGCGGGCGCGGGCCCGCCATCCATGGCCGCGAGCGGCAGGTAAGTGTCGGGATCGGGGAAGGCAAAACCTGACAGCAACAGCCGCTGCATCAGCGGTGCCAGTTCCTCCGCCGTGGCGGTGGCCTGCAGCGCGGCGCGCAGGCAGGCCAGCGTTTCGGCCGGCAGGGCGGCTGTGGCCACCAGCGGGGGGATGGGCAGCGCGGCCGTGCTGGCAAGCGTGCGCACCTGCGCGGCAAAAGCCGGGTCCTGCGCCTTGAGCAGGTCGTGGTAGTAGCTGTCCAGCGGTCCTGCGTCAATGCGGCCGTCGGCCAGGGCGGCGATCACGCCGCGCGCATTGATCAATTCGCCCACGGCCTTGCGGTACAGGCGCGCGCCCTTCGCCTTGCGGTAGGGGGCTAGGTGATGGCGCAGCGCGACGCCGCCCGACATGGAGTCGGCCAGGGTGTAGCCGATCACGCCGCCGAAGGTGTCTTCGAGTGTGCGGTACGGCGCGTCGGCGCGCACCACGATGTCGGTGAAGTACACCGGCTTGCCGCCGTAGCGCGCCGGCGATGGAATGGGCGCGGCCACCAATGTGGGCCGTTCGCCGTGCTGCGCGAAGGGCAGGCCGCACATCATGGCCAGGCCCAGGTCATTGCGCGCCCACAGCTGCGACAGCGGCGCGGGCGCGTCGTAATCGATCAGCTCCCAGGGCAAGCCCGCGCGCGCCAGCACCCAGGCCAGCAAGGCTTTCCAGTCGGCCTTGACCGCCGGCGTGGCCGAATACATGCGGGCATTGGCGACCAGCGCCTGCCCAGCATGCGAAGGATTGGCGGCGTGCACCATGCGGCCCGTCTCAGCGGAAACGCAGCTTCTGGCCCAGGCCCATGCGCTTGGCCTTTTCGAGCATGAAAGCGCCGAGCGCAATGTCCGACAGCGACAGGCCCCGGTGCCAGAACAAATTGGTCTCGTCCTCGCTCTCACGCCCGGGCTTGAGGCCCGCGACGATCTGGCCGAGTTCGGCATGCAGGGTCTGCTCCGACAGCTTGCCGGCATCCACGTGGGCGCGCAGCGCACCCAGCGGCCCGGCCTTGGCCTGGCCCCAGTCGTCCATCACCATCTTGTCCATGATGTCGGTCAGCGAGAGCTCGACCGCGCTCATGGTGCCGTAGGGAATCACGCACGCGCCTTTTTTGATCCACTCGGTCTTCAGCATGGGCGTGGGCTTTTCCAGTCGCGAGGCTTCCACGACGATGTCGGCGCCACGCACGCAGGACTCCCAGTCCTCGGTCACCGTGATTTTTTTGCCCAGGTCTTTCTCAAGCCGGGCGGCAAAGGCATTGCGGCTTTCAGGCCGGCGCGAATGCACGCGGATCTCGTCGAAGTTGTAGATTGATTCGAGCAGGCGCACGTTCCAGTACGAGGTGCCGCGCGCGCCTATGTGGCCCAGGATTTTCGAGTCCTTGCGCGCCAGGTGCTTGGCGCCCAGCGCGGTGACGGCGCCGGTGCGCATGTCGGTGATGTCCGAGGCGTCGATGATGGCGATGGGGGAGCCGTTCTTCGGGTCGAACAGGTTGAGCACGGCCAGCTCCGAAGGCAGGCCCTGTTCGTAGTTCTTGTAGAAGTCGCCCACCACCTTCACGCCGGCCAGGCCCAGCGGGCGTATGTAGCCGCGCAGCACGTTGAAATGGCCGGGGTAGTCTTTTTCCGGCACCAGGTGCATGCGCGGCTCTATGGTCGTCTGCTTGTTGCCCTGCGCGTGCAGGGCCTGCTCGACGGCGGCGATGATCTCGGCGTCGGTCAGGGCCAGGGCCTGGACGTCGGGATGGTTCAGGTAGGTGAGGTGGATCTCGGCCGTGCTGTTGCTATCGGAGGACATGGGTATTCAGCTTCCAATCATGGGCAGGTTCAGCCCGTTGTCCCTGGCGCTTTGCTTCGCGATGTCATAGCCCGCGTCGGCATGGCGCATCACGCCGGTGGCCGGGTCGTTGAACAGCACGCGACCCAGTTTTTCAGACGCCTCGGTCGTTCCGTCGCAGACGATGACCACGCCCGAGTGCTGCGAGTAACCCATGCCCACGCCGCCGCCGTGGTGCAGGCTGACCCAGGTCGCGCCGCTCGCGGTATTGAGCAGCGCATTGAGCAGCGGCCAGTCGCTCACGGCGTCGCTGCCGTCCTGCATGGCTTCGGTTTCGCGGTTCGGCGAGGCGACGGAGCCGCTGTCCAGGTGGTCGCGGCCTATCACGATGGGGCCCTTGAGCTCGCCGTTCTTGACCATCTCGTTAAAGGCCAGGCCGGCGCGGTGGCGCTCGCCCAGGCCTATCCAGCAGATGCGCGCCGGCAGGCCCTGGAAGGCGATGCGCTCCTCGGCCATGTCCAGCCAGCGGTGAAGGTGCTTGTTCTCGGGGAAGAGTTCTTTCATCTTCGCATCGGTTTTTTTGATGTCGTCCGGGTCGCCCGAGAGCGCCACCCAGCGGAAGGGGCCTACGCCGCGGCAGAACAGCGGGCGTATATAGGCCGGCACAAAACCCGGGTAGTCAAAGGCCTGGACGACGCCGAAGTCTTTCGCGACCTGCCGCAGGTTGTTGCCGTAGTCCACCGTGGGAGTGCCCATTTCGTGGAAGGCCAGCATGGCCTTGACGTGCACCGCGCAGGATTCGCCGGCCGCCTGCGTCAGCGCCGCATGCTGGGCCGGGTCTTTCTGCGCGGCCTGCCACTGCGCGACCGTCCAGCCGGCCGGCAGGTAGCCGTTGATGATGTCGTGCGCCGAGGTCTGGTCGGTCACGATGTCGGGGCGCATGCCGCCGGCCTTGGCGCGCCTGGCCAGCTCGGGAACGATCTCGGCCGCATTGCCGCACAGCGCGATGGAGACGGCTTCCTTGCGTGCGGTGTGGTGCTTGATGAGCTCCAGCGCCTCGTCGAGGTTCGCGGCCTGCTTGTCGACATAACGGGTGCGCAGGCGGAAGTCGATGCGCGACTGCTGGCATTCAATGTTGAGCGAGCAGGCGCCGGCAAAGGTGGCGGCCAGCGGCTGCGCGCCACCCATGCCGCCCAGGCCTGCGGTCAGCACCCAGCGGCCCGACAGGTCGCCCTTGTAGTGCTGGCGGCCTGCTTCCACAAAGGTTTCATACGTGCCCTGCACGATGCCCTGCGTGCCGATGTAAATCCAGCTGCCGGCCGTCATCTGGCCGTACATCATGAGACCGGCGCGGTCCAGCTCGTTGAAGTGTTCCCAGGTCGCCCATTTGGGCACCAGGTTGGAGTTGGCGATCAGCACGCGCGGCGCACCGGGGTGCGTGCGGAACACGCCCACCGGCTTGCCCGACTGCACCAACAAAGTTTCGTCGACTTTCAACTTGCGCAGGGAGTCGAGGATGGCGTCGAAGGCCGGCCAGTTGCGCGCGGCCTTGCCGATGCCGCCGTAGACCACGAGTTCGTCGGGGTTTTCGGCGACTTCCGGGTCCAGGTTGTTCTGGATCATGCGGTAGGCCGCCTCGATCTGCCAGTTGGCGCAGCTCAGGGTGCCGCCGCGGGGCGCGCGCACCGGGCGGGCCTTGCTGTCAAGGAAAGGGGTTTGGGAAAGATCGGACATGGGCGGCTCCGGAAATAAAACAAAAAGTCGAACGGATTCAAAAAAGAGCGAGAAGACAACTGGTATAAATCGTAGTTGTCTATACAACTTGTGTCAACTGGAGTAATCTACGGTTTGTGCGCGCAAGGCCTGCCTGCCGGCTTTTGCGTGACAATGTTTTTTTTCACATCTGCGAGCAAACCGCTGAAACCATGGCCACCTCACCACTGCCCGCCTACGGCCAAGTCAAGGCATTCATCAAGAAGCGCATCAGCGCCGGCACCTGGAAGCCGGGCGACCCGGTGCCCAGCGAAGCCGTGCTGATGGAGCAGTTCGGCGTGAGCCGCATGACGGTGAACCGCGCGCTGCGCGAGCTGATGGGCGAAGGCCTGGTCACGCGCGTGCAGGGCTCGGGCACCTTTGTCGCGGAACTGCACCGCATCTCCTCCACACTTACCATTCGTGACATTCACGAGGAAGTGGTAGAGCGCGGCCATGTGCACACCTCGCGCGTGCTGCTGGCCGAATCAGAAAAAGCCGGCACCGACCTGGCGCGCACCCTGGGCCTGCGGCCGGGTGCGCGAGTCTTTCACACCATACTGATCCACCTTGAGAACGGCGTGCCGATTCAATACGAAGACCGCTATGTGAACCCGGCCGCTGCGCCCGACTATTTAAAGACCGACTTCACCCAGACCACGCCCACGCATCATTTGCTGGAACATGCGCCCCTGACCGAAGCCAGCTATTCCATCGAGGCCTGCTTGCCGTCGGCGCGGGAAGCCAGGCACCTGGACATCAAACCCGGCGAGGCCTGCCTGGTCATGACGCGGCGGACCGTGAGCGGCGGCAACATCGCCAGCCTGGCACGACTGGTGTACCCGGGATCGCGTTACAGCTTTGAAGGAAAGTTTCAGGCATGAGCTCTTGGGGCAAGCCGGACCACTCGGGAATTTCCGGTTGGAATGTCGTGCGGCTGGCCGACGTTCCCGCGACGCCCTGGCGCAACGGCGGCGGCGTCACGCGCGAACTCGCCATGTGGCCCGACGCGGGCGACTGGGCTTGGCGCATGTCGGTGGCCGATGTCGACCAAAGCGGCCCCTTCTCGAAATTCGAGGGCATAGAGCGCTGGTTCGCTGTGCTGGAAGGCGCGGGCGTGCAGCTCGACGTGGCGGGCGCGGCGCATCGTGTGACGACTGCCGACGCGCCCTTGTTCTTTGACGGCGGTGCCGCAACCGGTTGCGAATTGATAGACGGCAAGACGCGCGACTTCAACCTCATGGTGCGCAGGGGCCCCAAGCCTTCGCGCATGCTTCGCATTGAAGGGCGCTTCGCCGAAACACTGCACGGCGGCATCACCATCGCCGTGTATGCGCACGAGTCGGCCGCCACCGTGCTGTTTGACGAAGAGACGCTGCAACTGGCACCGGGCAGCCTGGCCTGGCGCAGGGTCAGCGGCAGCGCCGCGGTGCGTGTTGCCGCGCGGCTAGCGCTATGGATGGAGATTCCGCTATGAGCCTGCAACTCTGGACCCACTGCAAGGCCGCCACGATGCAGGCTGATGCCGCACAGGCTTACGGCCTGATTGAAGACGCCGCGCTGGTGGTGGAGGGCGAATCCATCGCCTGGGTCGGCCCGCGCGCTGAGGTGCCGGCCGATTTGCTGGCCCGCTGCGAAGAACAGCACGATGCCGGCGGCGCGCTCATCACGCCCGGCCTGGTCGATTGCCACACCCATCTCGTGTATGGCGGCGACCGCGCCTACGAATTTGAATTACGGCTCAATGGCGTGAGCTATGAGGAAATCGCCCGTGCGGGCGGCGGCATCGCCTCCACCGTCAAGGCCACGCGCTCCGCGAACGCGCAGCAACTGCAGGCGCAAAGCGAAACCCGGGTCAAGCAGCTGCTGGCCGAAGGCGTGACCACGCTGGAGATCAAGTCCGGCTACGGCCTGGCACTTGAGCATGAGCGCAAGACGCTGGCGGTGGCCCGCGCCCTGGGGCAGGCGCATCCGGTGGATATACGCACCACTTTCCTCGGCGCACATGCCGTGCCGGCTGAATTCTCCGGCCGCAGCGATGCCTATATCGATGCCGTGCTCGGGATGCTGCCGCTGCTGCACGCCGAGGGCCTGGTCGATGCGGTCGATGCATTTTGCGAACGTATTGCCTTCAGCACCGCGCAGACCGAACGTGTCTTTGCCGCTGCAAAAGCCTTGAACATTCCCGTCAAGCTGCATGCCGAGCAGCTCAGCGACAGCGGCGGCGCGCAGCTCGCGGCACGCCATGGCGCGCTCAGCTGCGACCACCTTGAATGGCTGTCCCCCGAAGGCGCGCGCGCCATGGCGGCGGCCGGTACCGTGGCGGTGCTGCTGCCCGGTGCGTATTACTTTTTGCGCGAAACCAAACTGCCGCCCGTTGCCTTGCTGCGCGAGCAGGGCGTGCCCATGGCGATTTCCACCGATTGCAACCCCGGCAGTTCGCCCTGCACCTCGCTGCTGCTGATGCTCAACATGGCTTGCACGCTGTTTCGCCTGACGCCCGAAGAAGCGCTGGCTGGTGTCACGCGCCATGCGGCGGCTGCGCTGGGCCTGCGCGACCGCGGCGTGCTGGCAAAGGGCATGCGGGCCGACTTCGTGCTGTGGGGCGTGCAGCGGCCGGCTGAGCTGAGCTATGCCTTGGGCGCCAACCCGCGCCTCAAAACCGTATTCAAGGGCCAGATCGTATGAACGAAGTTTTCACCCTGCACCAGGGCACCGTGCCGCTGCTGGTCAGCATGCCGCACATAGGCACCGAGATTCCCGCTGAGCTAAGGGACGGCTACACGGCGCAGGCGCTGGACGTGGAAGACACCGACTGGCATCTGCACCAGCTCTACAACTTTTTGCCCCTGATCGGCGCCAGCGTGCTGCGGCCGCGCTATTCGCGTTACGTGATCGACCTGAACCGCCCGCCCGATGATGCTCCCATGTACCCCGGCGCGTCCAACACCGAGCTCTGCCCCACGCGCTTTTTCAGCGGCGAACCGCTTTACCAGGCCGGCCATGAGCCCGGCCCCGAAGAGCGCGCGCGGCGGCGCGAGGCCTACTGGCAGCCCTACCATTCGGCCCTGGCCGGTGAACTCGCGCGCCTGAAGGCCAAGCACGGCTTTGCCCTGCTGTGGGACGCGCACAGCATACGTTCGCGGATTCCCTGGCTGTTCGAAGGCAAGCTGCCCGACCTCAACATCGGCACGGCCGGCGGCGCGAGCGCGGCCGAGGCCATCACCGCCGCGGTGGTGCAGGCCTGCGACGACATGCCCCACATCAGCGTTGCCGTCAACGGCCGCTTCAAGGGCGGTTACATCACGCGCCATTACGGCCGGCCCGCGCAGGACGTGCATGCCGTGCAGCTGGAGATGTGCCAGAGCCTCTACATGCAGGAAGTTGTGCCCTACGCCTATGACGAGGCCCTGGCCTGGCATGTGCAGCCTTTGCTCAGAAACATGGTGGCTGGCGCGCTGCTGGCCGCCAACCATCTCTACGCCTGAGGCACCATGGGCAACGGCATGAAGACATTTTTCGCGCCCCAGGCCTGGGTGCAGGGCGCGTGGGCCAAAGACGTTTTGCTCACCGTGGCCGCCAACGGCAGCTGGCACAGCGTGCAGCCCGGTGCCACGGCGCAGCAGCAGCAAGGCGCCACGCGTTTGCCCGGTCCCGTCCTGCCGGGCCTGGTCAACGTACACAGCCACGCTTTTCAGCGCGCCATGGCGGGCCTGACCGAGCGCCGAAGCGCCGGCGCCCACGCGTCCGACGATTTCTGGAGCTGGCGCGACCGCATGTACAGCGCGGCCAACCGCATCACGCCGGAGCAGCTCGAGGCGATCGCCGGTCAGCTCTACGCCGAGCTGCTGGCCGGTGGCTACACCCAGGTCTGCGATTTCCATTATTTGCACAACGACGCCGGCGGCGCGGCCTATGTCGACCCGGCCGAGATGTCGCTGGCCCTGGTGCGTGCCGCGCAGCGCACAGGCATCGGCCTGACCCTGCTGCCCACGCTGTACATGCGCTCCGGCTTCAAGGCCACGGGCCTGCGCGAGGACCAGCGCCGTTTTTCCTCCACGCCCGAAAGTGTGATGCGCGTGGTCGAGCAGGTGCAGCGGCAGGCGAAGGACGATGCGCGCATCAACGTCGGCGTAGCCGTGCACTCGCTGCGCGCTGCCGCCCCGGCCGCGATGCATGAGCTCACGGTCGCGGCGAAAGAAGCAGGGCTACCGGTGCACATCCACATCGCCGAGCAGACGCAGGAAGTCGACGATTGCATCGCCCACACCGGCCAGCGCCCGATCGAATGGCTGCTGAACAACGCCGATGTCGATGCCCGCTGGAACCTGGTGCATGCCACCCATGCCACGCCGGCCGAGCTGCAGGGCGTGCAGGGTAGGGGTGCTTCCATCGTGATCTGCCCCGCGACCGAGGCCAACCTGGGCGACGGCGTGTTCGACCTGCCGGCCTACGCCGCCGTGGGCGGGCGTTGGTCGATAGGCTCCGACAGCCACGTCACACGTAGCTGGCCCGAAGAGTTGCGGTTGCTCGAATACTCACAGCGCCTGGCGCTGCGCCAGCGCAACATCGCGGCGCGCGTGCTGGGTACTGAAAGCAGCGCGGCCGGTTTGTTCGAGGCCGCGCTGGCCGGCGGTTTCCCGGCGACGGGCCGCATGCAGGCCGGCCTGGCGCCCGGCCACCGCGCCGACTTCCTGACGCTGGACCTCGATTCCCCCGCACTGCTGGGCGTGCCGGCCGGCCACCTGCTGGATGCGTTGGTGTTTTCCAGCCCCGATGCGGCGTTTGGCGAGGTGTTTGTGGCGGGTGAGCGCGTCGCCGCGCCTTCGCCTGAGGGAGCGCAGGCCTTTTCCCGTGCCATGCGAGAACTGTGGGCGGATTGACTCCGCTCGCAAGGTCCCATCGGACTTTTGCTGCTGGTGCCCGGTTTGGGAATTGGCCGTACAAAATGTGTTTTTGCAAAATTGACGGCCAAGAGGCGACCTTGATCGCTCTGGCAACGCCGCGCGGCAACTGACTGGTTCCGGATGGGGGGCTGGCTGGTGGGCTGCGCCTCGCTTGACCGCAGTTTTGGTCCATAGTCCTCAAAAGCACTTTTTTAGCCGAATGCGTCATGGAGCCGCCCAGCTTGCCGGACAATCGGGGCATAGAGGCAAGGGGGCCCGTTCGACCCGGCATACGGCATGACCCTGGACCATCCTGCCGGGCAGTCGCTGACCGCACCAAAAAAAAATCGACACAAGAGGGAGTTTGAATGACCATGAATGCCACGTCGGCTGTCGACGCATTTGTTGAGGAAACCGGCTTTGGCAACTGGTTTCTGCGCACCATGACCTGGAAGGTCCATGTGCTGAACCGGGCCTTGAACGACCTGCAGACCCTGCTGCCGCCGGCCGCGCGCTATGACCGGGTGCTGGACGTGGGTTGCGGTTTCGGCCATTCTTTCGCCGAGCTGTCCAAACGCTTTTCTCCCCAGCTGATCGTCGGCATGGACCCGGACCCCGGCCTGCAGCAGCGCGCCGGCGCGCAAGCCAGGGCCTGCGCCAGCCCGGTGGAACTGCATGCGGGCAACGCGTCACGCATGCCATGGCCCGACGGCCATTTCGACATGGTGTTTTGCCACCAGACCTTCCACCACATCGTGGCCCAGGAAGAGGCCATGGCCGAGTTTTTCCGGGTGCTCAAGCCAGGGGGCGTGCTGCTGTTTGCCGAGTCGACGCGCAAGTACATCCACTCGCTGCCCATACGTGTGCTGTTTCGCCACCCCATGGACGTGCAGCGCACCGCGCCCGAATACATCGCCATGGTCAGGCGGGCCGGTTTTGACCTGCCGGATGCGCGCATCTCCCTGCCTTACCTGTGGTGGAGCCGGCCCGACCTGGGCTTTCTGGAATGGATTGGCAAACCCTTGCCTGTGGAGCGCGAGGAAACGCTGGTCAATGCCGTGGCCGTGAAACCCTGAGTGCCGTTTCTAGCCGTGCTTCCAGCCGGTCCACTGGACCTGTGCCAGGGCGCCGCCTTCCCATCGCAGCGTCGCGCGTGTGGCCGGATAGACCGCCACGGTGAAGCCCCGGCCTTGCCCGACCAAGGCCACACCTTCATCTCCCATGCAAGCCCTGAACCGGGCCGATCGCATGGAAGGCCTAGGCGGGGCTACAGAGGCGTTGGCAGGGACAGCCGAAGTCGCGTGCTTGAGCCAGGCTTCCTTGAGCGTCCACTGCGCATAAAACCAGGCTTGCTGTTCCTGCGCGCCACTGGGAGTGGTCAGCAAGGCTTCGGGCTCGTGCATCCATTCATTGATCGCCTGGAAGTCGCGCGCACGGTCGCTGCATTCCACATCCACGCCGACCGTTTCGCGGGAGACCGCGCAGGCCAGCCAGTCGCCGCTGTGGCTGAGCGAGAAATACCTGTGTTCAGCAGCGGCAGGGCTTGTGAGCACCTGCGGCGGGCCGTCTTCGGGCGCTGACAGGGCATAGTCCTGCCAGCGGCCGCCGGCATGTGCCGAGAGGCTGCGGCGCGCCAGCCAGCGCCCGGCGATGAACTGCGCGCGGCGGCGCGGTGCGCTCATGGCGGACAGACGTGCCTGCTCTTCTTCGCTGAGCCAGTCCAGGCCCAGGCCGGAAAGGCCCGCATGGACGGCCGCCACGCTTTCAAGCGAGAGATAAGTGACAGTGCCAGGCTTGCTGGTGCTCATCACTGGCCTGGTGTTGCTCAGAGCTTGAGCATCTCGCCGCGGATGGATTCCTTGAGTTCCGACACCCAGGTGTTGTAGAAGGGGTGGATCACGGGCTGGCCGTCACGCTGGCCGTAGTTCATGTCTATGCTGTCCTGGTAGGTCAGCGAGTACTTCACGGGGGTGTAGGTGATCAGCACGATGACGGTGTGCTTGCCACGAACTTTCAGCGTGGCCTGCAGGTTGCCGTCGGCCTGCTGGGCGACCGTCCAGTTCTTGGCGGCGGCGCCGGCCAGGATGGCTTCCTTGACGCGCGCGGCGCTGGGCGGGTTGCCGCTACTGGTGACCACGGGAACATCGGGATGGTTCACGATGGGCAGGGGCCAGCGCGCGCTGGCGGGGCCGGCGGCAAAAGCCAGGGCAAGTATCAGGCCTGCAAAAAATTTCGATTTCATGGTGTGTTCCCTCTCTCTTCGGTTGACGACTGTGCCGGCTTATCCGGCCGGCTGCTTTTCATTCGGGCGTGAGGTGCTTGCCTCAGGCCTTCGTGATGGTGGGCGGGCGCAGCGCTTGGCGTACCCGTCCGTTGAATTGTGGATGGATCCTCTCAGTCCTTCCAGCGCCGCAGGATCAGCGAGGTGTTGATCCCGCCGAAGGCAAAGTTACTGCTCATGACGATGTCGGTCTGCAGGCTGCGTCCGCCTTCGCGAATGTAGTCCAGGTCGCCGCAGCGCGGATCCACATTGCGCAGGTTGATGGTGGGCGCGAACCAGCCGTCGCGCATCATCTCCACGCTCATCCAGGCCTCCAGCGCGCCGCAGGCGCCCAGGGTGTGGCCCATATAACTTTTGAGCGAGCTGATCGGGGTGCGGCCGCCGAAGACCTCGTAAGTGCCCTGGGTCTCGGCGACGTCGCCGTGCTCGGTGGCGGTGCCGTGGGCATTGATGTAGCCGATCGCCTCGGGCGGCAGCCCGGCGCCGGCCAGGGCCTGGCGCATGGCCTGCGCCATGGTGCGCGGGTTGGGCTGGGTCACGTGTGTGCCGTCGCTGTTGGTGCCGAAGCCGATGATCTCGGCGAGGATTTTTGCGCCGCGCGCACGCGCGTGTTCCAGCTCTTCGAGCACCATCGTGCAGGCGCCTTCGCCCAGCACCAGGCCGTCGCGTTCAGCATCGAAGGGGCGAGGGCTGAGCTGCGGTGCATCGTTGCTGGTGCTGGTGGCGAACAGGGTGTCGAACACGGCGGCGTCGGTCGCATCGAGTTCTTCGGCCCCGCCGGCCAGCATCGCGACCTGGCGGCCGCTCTGGATAGCCTCGAAGCCGTAACCCAGGCCCTGGCTGCCGGCGGTGCAGGCGCTGGAGGTCGGGATGATGCGCCCGGTGACACCCAGGAACACGCCCATGTTGACGGCGGCCGAGTGGGACATCATGCGGATGTAGGTGTTGGCGTTGATGCCTTCGGTAGTCTTGCGGGAGATCATGTTGCCGAAGTCGCCCATGGCGGCGGGCGAGCCTATGGACGAACCGTAGGAGATGCCCATGTCGCCGCTGGTGACCAGCGGATCGCCGGCCAGGCCCGCGTCGGCCAGCGCCGTTTCGGCGGACAGCGTGGCCATGATGGCGACCCGGCCCATGCTGCGGGTGACCTTGCGGTTGTAGCGCGCGGGCAGTTCAAAGGGCGCGGCGCGGGTGCCCAGCCGTGTGTTCAGGCCCTCATACTCGTCCCATTCGCGGATGTACTGGACCACGTTGCGCTCCTCGCGCAGGCGGGCGCGCACCGTGGGCCAGTCGTGGCCCAGCGGGCTGATCGCACCCACGCCGGTGATGACGACGCGCTTCATCCGACCATCCCCCCGTTCACGGAAATCACCTGCCGCGTGATGTAGGCGGCGTCGGGCGACAGCAGGAAGGACACGGCGGCGGCCACTTCCTCGGGACGGCCCATGCGGCGGGCGGGAATCATGTGGAGGGCTTCTTCAAGCACGTGGGGTTCAATCATGTCGGTATCTATCAGGCCCGGGGCCACGCAGTTCACGGTAATTTCGCGCTTGGCCAGTTCCACCGCCAGCGCTTTGGTCGCGCCAATGATGCCGGCCTTGGCTGCACTGTAATTGGTTTGGCCGCGGTTGCCCATCAGGCCTGATACCGAGGACAGCGTCACGATACGCCCCGGCGCGCGCCGGCGCACCATGGGCATGACCACGGGGTACAGCACGTTGTAGAAAGCATCGAGGTTGGTGTGGATGACCGAGTCCCACTCGTCGCCGCTCATGGCGGGAAAGGCGTTGTCGCGCGCGATGCCGGCGTTGCAGACGACGCCGTAGTAGGCGCCGTTCGCCTCAATGTCGGCCAGCAGCATGCTGGAGGCCTGCGCCCGGTCCGTCACGTCGAAGCAGAGCACGCGCGCTTCCCGGCCCATCTCCAGGATGGCGTCGGCCACTTCTTCGGCCTGCTCGCGCTGCTGGCGGCAATGCACCGCCACGTCGTAGCCGTCTTTGGCCAGGCGCAGGGCCACGGCCCGCCCTATCCCCCTGCTCGATCCCGTGACCAGCACGCAGCCTTTCATGATGCTTCTCCCTTTTTCCCAGCTTCAACATTCAAAAACGCCTCTCCTTCGGGAGGCTCAAACACCGACAGGTTGGCTGTGGCCGCGACCTCGCCGCCCACCAGTATCCTGCAGGCGAACATGCCCAGGCCGTTGTCCGCCATCAGTTCGCAGTTCGCTTCGATGCGCAGGCATTCCCCGGCCTTGAACGACTGGCGGCGCACGTCATAGCGGCGGGTGCCCACCAGGAAACCCAATGTGACGGAGCGTCCCTGGCTGCGCGCCCGGTGGCCGGCCCAGGCGGCGATGGCCTGGGCCATGTACTCGATGCCTATCCAGGCGTCCAGTTGCCCGCCGCGCAGGAACAGGCTGGCTTCGCCGATGTCGGCCTCGGCCACCACGCGTTCGGCATCGACGCTGATGACGCGGTCCAGCCAGCTCATGGTGCGGCGGTGGGGAACCAGGTCGGCCACGCGAAGGGCTTCATCCATCGGGTTCATGTCAACTGCTCCCCAGAAGAACGGAGGCATTGCTGCCGCCGAAAGCGAATGAATTGCTCAAAACATGGCGCGGGGCGCGGCCCAGGCTTTCACCGGGCGCCGCCAGGCGCAGCGGCGCGAGGGCCGGGTCGGCCTGGCCGTCCCACCAGTGGGGCGGCAGCAGGCCTTGCGGGTTGTCCACCAGCGTCAGCCAGCTGAAGGCCGCTTCGATGGCGCCCGCGGCGGCCAGCGTATGGCCGGTCAGCGGCTTGGTGGAACTGACCGGGACGGCCGTGCCCAGCACCTCGGCCACGGCCAGGCTTTCCATGACGTCGTTATGCGGCGTCGCGGTGCCGTGCAGGTTGAGGTAGTCGATTGCACCGGCAGCGACACCCGCGCGCTGCAGTGCCGCCTGCATGGCGCGCATGGCGCCGCGGCCGCTGGGGTCGGGCGCCGACATGTGGTGGGCGTCCGAGCTTTCGCCCCAACCCGCCAGGCGCACCGGCGCTTCTTCGCGCGTCATCAGGAACAGCGCAGCGCCTTCGCCGAGGTTGATGCCGCGCCGATTCAGCGACATCGGATTGCAGCGTTCGGCCGACACCGATTCCAGCGCCGAGAAACCGGCCACCGTGAAAGCGCCCAGCGCATCGCAGCCGCCGGCCACCACCGCGTCGGCCATGCCGGCCTTGAGCAAGCGCGCCCCGCTGGCCAGCGCCTTGGCGCCCGATGAACAGGCGGTGGAGATGACATGCGCGATGCCCGTGAGGCCCAGCTCTGCGGCCAGGAAGTCGGCGAGGTTGCCGAGCTCCTGTTGCGCGTAGCTGAAGCCTTCGGGCCAGGCGCCGGTGTGCTCATGCAGGGCGCGCGCAGCCTCGCCCTCGGGCAGGCCCGAGGTGCTGGTGCCCACGACGACGGCGACGCGGCCGGGGCCGAAGCGGTTGATTGCGGCCTCTATGGCCGGGCGTATGCCGGCCAGGGCCAGCAACGCTATGGCGTTGTTGCGCACACGGTGCTGCGGCGCGGCATGGTCCAGGCTGGGCAAGGCCGCATGGACTTCGCCCAGCGGCAGGCTGCGCCCCGGCGAATAGCGCTCGGTCTGCGTCAAGCCGCCAGGGCCGGCCGCATTCCACAGCGCTTCACGCACCTGGGGGATGCCGTGGCCCAGCGCGCAGACGATGCCCGGAGGGTGAAGGTAGATATTGCTGGTCATGGCGATGAAAAAACCGGCGATGCGCCGCGGGTATGGACCTGCACGGTATAGCCTTGCGAGTGTTGTACCAGCTCGACGTGCTCCGGTGCCAGCTTGCGCACCGAGGTCACCAAGCGGCCTTCGTAGCTCAGTTCGCGTGTTTGCGGCGTCTCGGCCAGCTGCCAGCCCGGCGCAATGCCCGCGCGCACCGCCGTGGCCGGCCACCAGACCAGTTGGAGGTCGCTGAGCACCTGTTCCGCGCTGACCACCTTGGGCCAGCCCGGCGCCAGGCTTTGCTCCAGCTGCCGGCCATCCCATTCGAGGCGCGCCACGGTCTGGCCCAACTGCAGGAAAGCCATGCGCACCGACTGGGTGTCGGCTTCAAGCGCGACCTCCAGCGAGCGGGCCTGGCCCGCGGCCTGCACGTCGAGCTGCTGCACCACGGCGAGTTCGCGACCCAGTGAGGCGGGGGCCAGGCGCAGCAAGGGCGCGGCCGGCGTCGAGGACGGTGAAGACGGTGAAGAGGCACAGGCCGCCAGCAGGACCGAAGCGGCCAGCAGCGCGGCAAGGCTCCGGCGATGTACCAGGCCGTGCAAGGTGATGGCTATGCGTTCTTGCATCATGCCGGCCTTGGCTTGGTGTGATGCGGCTGATGCAAGCGAAAGAGCGGCGCGAGCAGGCATACCAGCACCAGCCCTGTCAGCAGCGTCAGCCCGAAGGCACGCAGGGCCGGCGTGGCGGACAAGGCCAGCAGGCCGAAGGACAGGCCGGTGCTGATGGCGCCCAGCAGCACCGCCAGCCAGGCGTGGCCTTGGTCCTCCCCCTGGTGCTCGAGCAGGAAAATGCCGTAGTCAACCCCCATGCCCAGCAACAGCATCAGCGCCAGCAGGTTGAACAGCTGGAAAGGTTCGCCCAGCCAGCCCAGCACCGCCAGGCAACCCAGCGATGCCAGCGCGGTGGGCAGCCAGGCGCGCCAGGCGGCGCGGCCGAAGCGCAGGGCCATCGCGGCCCACACCACCACATGCCCGGCCATCAGCAGCCAGCCCATGGTGACGCGAAAGCGCCCCAGCAATCCCGACATGTCGCTCGCGCGGTCTACCCAGTGCACACCTTCCACCTGCTCGCCGAGCGCATGCAGCGCCTCTGCCTGCGTGCGATTGGCCAGGCCGCGTATCAGCACGGCGCTGGCATAGCCGCCGTCGACTTGGCCCAACCATTGCGCACGCGCCGCGGCCGAAGCGGGGCTGGCGAGCCAGGCCTGCAGCTCCAGTGGCGCGGGGTTGAAGGCAGGACGCTGCAAATCCTCGCCCAGCGCCTGGCCGACCTTGCGCAGCACCTGTTGCTCGGCTTCCGTACTCAGGCGGCGGTTCTCGGCCTGGCGCGCGGCCGATGGCACCCAGTCGGAGACGGCGCTGAGCGCGGGCGCACCGGCCTCGGCTGCGGCCAGCCGCAGCTTGTCCTTGAGTGCTTCCTCGCGCTGCAGCACGGCCTCGGGCGTGGCGCCCCGCACCACAAAAAACTGCGCCGGGCTGGGAATGCGCAGCAGGCGGCTGACCTCGATCTGCTCCTTGAGCAGCTCGGGCGGCGAGGACTGCAGCTGGCGCAGGTCGTCATTGGTGTGCAGGCGCGAGACGCCCCAGGCGCACAGCAGCGTGAACAGCGCCAGCAGTGTCCACAGCCTGCGTCCCCCCAGCGTGGGCCAGCGCGCCAGGTTGGCTGCCACGGCGCTCGCCATGCGGCTGCCGCGCAGCGTGCCGCGATCCAGGGCCGGAAACCAGCACACGGCGGTGAGGAAGGCGGCAACCAGGCCCACGGCCGAAAACACCGCCATCTGCCGCAGGCCCGGAAAGGGCACCACGGCCAGCACCAGATAGCCCAGCACGCTGGTCAGCAGCGCCAGCGCCAGCCCGGGCAGCAGGTGTTTCATCAGCGGCCAGCGCGGGGTCGCGGGCGATGCCAGCCGCGAGGTGAAATAGTGGATGCCGAAGTCTTCGGCCACACCGACCAGGCTGGCGCCGAACACCAGCGTCAGCAAATGGACCTGGCCGAACACCCAGACCGTGACGGACAGCGCCGCAGCGCAGCCCACAAGCAGCGACAGCGCGATCAGGGCCACCGGCCGCAGCGCGCGAAAGGCCCACCACACCAGTGCGATGACGGCCGCCAGCGAACCCCAGCCTATGGTGTTCATCTCGCGGTTGCCCTGGACCGCACCGGCCTCGGCATGCAGCGGCACGCCCGCGCGCAGCACCGTGACCGGGCCGGCCCCGGCGGCTGCCCGGGCCGCCCCGTCCAGTGCGTCGCCCCAGCGGCGCTCGCCGTCCAGGCGAAAGGCCGAGCCCTCGGTTTCATACAGCAGCACGGCCCAGTCGCGTTGGCCGTCGGGGTCGGCCACCCACAGCAGGCCATCGCGGGGTCTCGCCGCCGTCAACCCGGCGCGCTGCGACCACCAGGCGCTCCACAGGCCCAGCGGGTCGGCCAGCCAGGCCGTGGGCTGGCCGGTGTTCAGGCCGTGCAGCCGCTCCAGCGCCTGCGCGGCCAGTGCGGCGGCGTCTGCGTTGTGCAGCTCAGCGCGCTGGGCATCGGTGAGCAGCGCATCGCGCCAGGGCCGGTAAAAATCCAGCGCCTGCGTGGCCACGCCGCCGTCGGTAGTGCGGCGCAGGCCCGCGTGCGCGGCGGCAAGCGTTGCGTCAAAGCGCACGGCCGCCTCCTGTGCGGCGTGCCAGTCGGCAGCGCCCAGCATGACCACCACGCGGCGCTCGCCTTGCTCGCCGAGCTGGCGCATGGCGCGCTGCGCCACCGGGGTTTTTTCATCCTGTGGCAGCAGCGCGAAGACGTCGGTGTCCAGCCGGGGCGCCTGCCAGAATTGCCACTGATGCCAGCCTATTACGGCCACCACCAGCAGCCAGGCCAATGCCAGCCACTGCGGCGTACCCAGGCTCGAAGGAAGTTTCATGGCCCGAAACGCGCGGCTTCGGCCGCACTCAGGCTGGAGGCCGCGGCGTTGAAAAAGCGTATGCGGCTGGCGTCGCCTGAAGCCTCGTGCAGGTTCACGCTGTCGACGTGGCGGCCGCCTTCGAGTTCAATGCGTGTGATGAAACCGGCCAGCGCGGCGTCGCGCGGTTTGAGCGCCAGGCGCCAGCCCTGCGCGCCCTGCAGTGCGCCTTCAGCCTGGAAGCGCTCAGCCAAAGCCTTGACGTCACCGGCCAGCAGCGCCATCAGCATTTCATTGACGGCTTTCAGGCCCGGTTCCTGGCGTGTGTCGATCTGCCGGCTGGCGCCGCTCTCGCCCAGCGTCAGCAAGCGCTCGCGCGTGACCACCACGGTGGACGCAAAAGGCTGGGCTGTGACCCACAACACACCCTTGCCCGCCGCCATGACAAAGCTGCCCTTTGACACCAGCGGGCGCTTGAAGCCCTTGATGGTTTTGGTCTGCTCGAACTCGCCGCGCAGCACGGCAGGGTTTTCCAGCCGGCGGCCTACCTCGGCCAGCAGCTCGGGTGCGGTTTGCGCGCGCGCGGCATCGCCGACAACGGCCAGGCCGCCCGGAAGCAGGGTAAGGAAAGCGCGGCGCTTCATCATGCGCCCGGCCCTTTCACACCCAGCCGTTCCCACAACACCGGTGGGCAGACCCAGCACATTTCGCGTGTGGCGATGTCCAGCGCGACCTGGATGGTGCTGGCCTTGTTGAGCCTGGCATTGGTTTCAGCGCAGAGAATGAGGTACTCGATTTTCAGCCGGTTTTCCCATTCGACAATGCGCGCGCGTATGCGTATGCGCTGCCCGTAGTGCACCGACCCGACGTATTTCACGCGCAGGTCGACGATGGGCCAGGCGTAGCCGGACTCGTGCATCTGCGGGTAGTCGTAGTTGAACTTCGCCATCAGCGCATTGCGCGCCAGTTCCAGGTATTTGACGTAATTGCCATGCCAGACGATGTTCATCGGGTCCAGGTCATGGAAGGCGGGGCTCAGCTCGATCTCGTGGCTGAGGTCCGGGCCGGGCGTGGCTGCTTCAGTCATGGTAGATCTTCCATGCACCCGCGCGCATGCCGGCCAGCAGGCGCTGCAGGTCGGCGTCCAGCGCGCGGTCTTCCTGCACCAGCGCGATTTCGTTGGACAGGCGTTCGAGGAAGGCCGTCAGCGGTGCGGGCAGCGGCAGCTTGCTCAGCGGCAGGCGCAGGGCCAGCGCCTGCCGCGCGGCGATCAGCATCGAGGCGACCACCTGCTCCGTCAGCTCCAGCACGCGCAGCGCGTCGCGCGCGGCGATCGTGCCCATGCTGACCTTGTCCTGGTTGTGGCATTCGGTCGAACGCGAGAACACCGAGGCCGGCATGGTCTGCTTGAGCGCCTCGGCGGTCCAGGCCGAGACGCTGATCTGCAGCGCCTTCAGGCCGTGGTTGATAGCCGCGCGCGGACCCGTGGCGGCCGACAGGTTGGCCGGCAGGCCGTGGTTGAAGCGGGTGTCCACCAGTTGCGCGAGCTGGCGGTCCAGCAGGTCGGCCACGTTGGCCACCACGTTCTTCAGTGTGTCCATGGCCAGCGCGATATGCCCGCCGTAAAAATGCCCGCCGTGCAGCACGCGCTCCTCGTCGGGGTGGATCAGCGGGTTGTCGTTGGCGCTGTTGAGTTCGTTTTCAATCTGCTGGCGCAGCCAGGGCAGCGCGTCTTCGAGCACGCCGATGACGTGCGGCGCGCAGCGCAGTGAATAGCGGTCCTGCAGCCGGCTTTCGTTGCGTGCGGGGCGCTCGGACAACAGGTCTGCGCGCAGGCGCCGCGCCACCAGTTGCGGCCCCGCGTGCGGCTTGAGCGAAAAAAGCGTTTCGTCGAAATGGTGGGCGTTGCCGTCGCCGGCCCAGACGTTGCAGGCCGTGATGCGGGTCGCCATCCGCGCCACGCCGTCGGCGCGCTCCCAGGCCAGGCAGGCCAGCCCGGTCATGACGGAGGTACCGTTCATCAGCGCCAACGCCTCCTTGGGCCGCAGGCGCAGCGGCGCCAGGCCCAGGCGGGCCAGGGCTTCGGCGGCAGGCTGGCGCCGGCCTTCAAACAGCACCTCGCGCTCGCCGCACAGCACGGCCGCCACATAAGACAAGGGTGTCAGGTCGCCGCTGGCTCCCACCGAGCCTTCAGCCGGTATCAACGGCAGCACGTCGTGCACCAGCAGTTGCTCGAGCTGCACCAGCAGCTCCCAGCTCACGCCAGACACGCCCTGGCACAGCGAGGCCAGGCGTGCGGCCAGCACGGCACGGGTTTCTTCCGGCGTCAGCCAGCGGCCCGCGCCTATGCCGTGGAAGGTGTAGAGGTGGTGCGGCAACTCGGCGACCAGCTCAGGCGGGATGCTGACGGTGCAGGAATCGCCGTAGCCCGTGGTCACGCCATAGACCACGCCGTCTTCGCGCAGCAGCCGGTCCAGGAAGGCGGCGCCGCGCGTGATGCGCTCGCGAAAGGCCGGGGCCTGGCCCAGCGTTGCAGGCCGTGCCCGTGCGGAGAGCGCGACGACATCGTCCACGCCCAGGCGTCGGCCGTCAAAAATTACGGGGTCCAGATGTTCAGTGCTCATGGTGTTGCTCAGCTTGTGCGGTGCGAGGCTGGTCAAGCCCTTGCGCCCAGAAAGGAAAAAAATTGAACCAGGCCAGCGGCGCGCGCGCCAGCAGTGTTTCCAGCCAGCCGGCGAATTGCTGTGCATGGGCGGCAAGCGCTTCGCGGCGGGCCTGGCGGGGCAGCGCCACCTCCTCGGCCAGGCACTGCACACGCAGCACGTAGCCGTTGCCCTGCACGCCGCTTTCGCGCACGCAAGCCATGGCATACAGCGGGCATTTGAGCAGCGCGGCCAGCACATAGGGGCCGACAGGCCATTGCGCCTCGTGGCCCAAAAAGCGCGCCGGCACCGACATGCTCTGGCGCACCGGCACGCGGTCGCCGGCGATGGCGACGAACTCGCCCTGGGCCACCTTATCGGCCAGCAGCATGGCGGTGGCCGGGTTGACGTCGGTGACCTGGATCAAGCGTACGTCGCTGTCCGGGTGCAGCTGCCGCAGGATGCGGTTAAAGCGTTCGGCATGCCGGGTGTGCACCAGCACATTGAGCCGCACGCCGCGGTGCCGTTCCGCGCTGACGCGGCACAGCTCCACGCAGCCGATGTGGCCGGTGACGATCACCGCGCCCCGGCCTTGCGCGACCAGGGCCAGCAGGCCTTGCTCGCCTTCCACGCGAAGTGCGCTTTGCGCGATGCCGCCGCTCACGGCCAGCAGCTTGTCGAGGATGGCGTCGGCAAAGGCCAGGAAGTGCCGCAGCGTGTCGCGCCATGCGGGTGCATGGCCCAGGCTGGCGGTGGTGGCCTCGAGCTTTTGCAGGTAATCGAGCGAGGCGCGTCGCGCATCGCCGCGCGTCGCCCAGTAATACATCACCACCGGGTACAGGCACAGGCGAAAAGGCAGGCGTCCCAGCACCCGGTAGACCCAGAACAGCAGCCGCACACCGGCGACAAAGGTGTGTTCGCCCAGGCTGGCCCAGTGCGGTGCGGCCTGCGATGTGCTGGACATCACGAGGTCACCTTGCGCCACAGCAGGAGCGGCAGGCGCAGCAGCATGCCGGCCAGCATGCGTGCGTGCATGCCCGAGATCAGGATGTTGTCACGCACCAGCTGGAAGTGCGACACGCCGTCGGCCGGATAGCGGACCCGCGTCGGCAGGTTCACGATGCGCACGCCGCGCCAGTGCAGGCGCACCAGCAGCTCGGAGTCGAAGTCCATGCGCCGGCCCAACCGGGCCTGGTTGAACAGCTTGACGACGGGCTCCAGCGGGTAGACGCGGAAACCGCACATGGAGTCGGTGATGTCCAGCGACAGCGTATTGATCCAGACCCAGATATGGGTGGCGTAGCGCCCGTACAGCCTGGCCTTGGGCACGGAGTCGTCATAGATGGGGACGCCGCAGACCACCGCATCGGGCCGGCTCGCCGAGGCGGCGAGAAATTTGGGAATGTCGGCCGCGTCATGCTGGCCGTCGGCATCGATCTGCAGCGCATGGGTGTAGCCCAGTGACAGCGCGTGCCGCAGGCCGGCCATCATCGCGCCGCCCTTGCCTTCGTTGTGCGCCAGCCGCAGCAAGGCCATGCCGGCGCCATGCAGGGCCGCGAGTTCGTCCAGCACCTTGGCGCAGGCCGCATCGCTGCCGTCATCGACCACCACCACCTCAAGGCCGTGGGCACGCACCGCAGCCAACATGGTGCCTATGGTTTGCGGGTGGTTGTAGCAGGGAATGACGGCCACAACCTTATGCATCAGTTGCCCCGGTTTCATAGGACCAGACCGCACGGCCGCTGGCGTGCTCGGTCAGGCTGGACGGATTGGAAGTGTCCGCGCCTTCCTGCGAATACAGGCGAAAGCCCAGGCTGCACAAACTCGCATCAGCCAGCCTGGGCTTGAACTGCAGCGCCACGCGCAAGGCCGTGCCGGGCTGCACAGGCCGCACAAACTTCAGAGCCTCCAGCCGCACGAAATGTTTCGGCAGGGCAAAACATTCGCGACCTAGCGAGATCGCCCAATCGAGTTGCGCGACGCCCGGCAGTATCGGCGCCACCTCGAAGTGGCCGTCAAACACCGTCAGGCCCGCGTGGATGTCGAGTGTGGCCAGCGCGTCGGTGTCGCCGCGCTCCAGCCATTGCACGGCGGGCATTTCGGGGCGCATTGCCTGAGGCTGCGCGGCGAACAGCGCAGACAGCAAAGCCTCCGTCGGTTTGCCTTGCGCATTGATCGGCATGGCCTCCACAAAGCGCCAGCGCCTTGGGATCGCCAGCGGCTCCACGCCGCTGGACAATGCCGCGCGCAACGCGTCGACAAGGCCGCGGCGGCCCTGGCTTTCACGCGCACGTCCTTCGGGCGTGAGCACCGCCACCACGCCCACGCGGGCGCCCACGGGCGTGTCGACCACCAGCGCTTTCGCCTCCTGCACCCAGGGGGTCTTCAGCACCTGCTGCTCGACCGCGCTGAGCGACACGCGTTTTTCCTCAATCTTGGCGATGCGGTCCACACGGCCCAGCAAGCGAAAGCTGCCGTCCCCGGCCGGCGCAACGCGGTCGCTGGTAACCCACCAGGCGTCGTCGGGCAGGCGCGGCGACTGCACGGCTAGGCATTCGCCTTCGAGCCGCCAGTTCACATCGGAAAACGGTTGCCAGGCCTGGTCGGCGCTGGCGCACTGGCGCCAGGCGATGCCCCCGGTTTCAGAGCTGCCGAAAACTTCGATGGGCGTGTGCCCCAGGATCACGGCCGAAGACTGCGACACCTCAAAGGGCAGGGGGCCGCCCGATGAAAACACCGCGCGCAGTTGCTGCCTGGCCTGCTGCCAGTCTGGCGGCTCGCCCAGGCGTTTGAGGTGGGCGGGGGTAGCCACAAGAATGGAGGGCTGTGCGCCCAGGCAGGCAGCAAGGTCTTCGGGATAGAGCAGCCTGCGCACGCCGAAAACCCTGCCAGCCGCCAGTGGCCACAGCACCAGGAACAGCAGGCCGTAGATATGCTGGTGCGACACCGTCGCCCACACCGTGGGTGCGCCGTCGGCCAGCCTTTGCCCGAAGGCTTCTTCCAGCGCCTGTACTTCGGATATGAGCTGGTCCAGGCGCTTGTCGATGGCTTCAGGGCGGCCTTGCGAACCGGAGGTGTAAAGCCGCAGCTGCGCCTGGGCCGGGTCCAGGGGCAGGCGCTTCAGCGGCTCTGAACCGACGCCGGGCTGCGGCTGCAAGGCACCGGGCAGGTCGCCGGCCAGCAGGTAGCCCGCCTCGGCCATGGCCTGCAGGGTGTCTGGCCGGTCGTCGCCGGGCAGCACCGCGGTTTTGCCCGCGTGCCAGGCGGCCAGCAAGGCTGCGGCGAACTCAAACGGGTCGTCGATATAGATGGCGCAGTGTGACTCCGGCCGCGCCGAAAAAACGCTTTGCCAGCAGTCCGTCCTTTGCAGCAGGTCGGCGTGGGACAAATGCCCGCTGTTGCTGCGCAGCGCCACCTTGCGGCCCGCGTCAGGCTTGCGGCAGGTGAGATCGTTGATTGACCACCAGTCGGCCATCATCAAACCCGCGCGGCATTCGCCAAGGCGATGCGTGCCCGCATCCGGCGCCGAACCAGCCATTCCACGGCCATCAGCGTGCCGATAAGGCAGTAGGAGACCAGGCCGTTGTAGAGCGTCCAGGCCGCGTCGCTGGCCCAGAGCGCCGTGGCCAGGGCCACCGTGCCGTTGAAGATGAAAAACAGGCACCACACCTGGGTCACGCGCCGGGTGTAGGCCACGGCTTCAGGCGGCAGTTCCGGTTCGCGAATGCGCGCAAAGCGCTCTATGGCGGTAGGCGGGTAAGCCAGGCTGGCGGCAAACAGCGCGAGCAGCACGGCATTGACGACCACGGGGTAGAGCTTGAGCGGCATCCAGGCATTGCCGGCCCAACTGAAGGTGGCCAGCAGCAGGGCGCCGGCGGCAAAACCCCAGGTCACGGCCGTGCGGCTCACCACCAGGCGCATCAGCGCCAGACCCAGCAGCAGCAAGGCCAGCCAGCGCGGCTCCAGCCGGCCCAGGCTGAGGTAGATGATCAGCGGGTAGGCCAGCGTGACAAGCGCCAGCAGTACGCCGACCACCGGCCACTTCCATTTAGGCATCGGCCGCCTCGTGTCCCGCCGTCAGCCGGTGCAGCGCATCGACGACATCGCTGACGGTGCGCACCGTCTTGAAGGCTTCCGGCTGCAGCCGCTGGCCGACCAGCGGCTTGAGCTGCACCATGAGGTCGACCGCGTCGATGCTGTCGATGTCCAGGTCGTCGTAAAGCCGGGCTTCGGGCACGATGCGCTCAGCCTCGATGCCGAAGGTGTCTACAAGAATGGTCACGATGCGCTGGAATATTTCGTTTTTGGTCATGATGGCGTCCTTGCAATAGGTTTAACGCGTGCGCTGGGCGCCGACAAAGGCCGCAAGCGCCTGCACGCTGGAAAAATGGCTGCGCGTCTCCTCGGAGTCGGCCGATACGCTGACGCCGTAGCGCCGCTGCAGGGCCAGCCCCAGTTCCAGGGCATCTATCGAGTCCAGCCCCAGCCCCTTGACGAAGAGCGGTTCGGCGGGATCGATGTCGTCGGGCGTGATGTCCTCCAGCGCCAGGGCGCTGATGATGAGGTCCTTGATTTCGCTCTCAAGCGTTTGCGTGTCTTGGGTCACTGCGGGTCTCCGTGGTGAAGTAGTCGGCCAGGTGTTCGGTCAGCCGGCGCGCGGCCAGGGCCTCGCTGCCGCAGCTGTCCACCAGGGAAGCGATGGGCATGTCGTCGCGCACCTCGATGCGAAAGTGCGGGCGGCGCTCGGGAATCCGCCACCACGGCACGCCCTTGGCCAGCATGGAGGGGTTGCACTGGATCAGCACCGGCGTCACGTCTATCCTGCCGCGCACCGCCACATTGGAGGCGCCGCGCTGCAGCTTGCCGGGCGCACCGTTGATCGGCGTGCGCGTGCCTTCGGGAAAGATGATCAGGTTGTTGCCGGCGCGCAGCGAAGCCACGCTGTCTTCAATCATCGCCGGGCCTGCGTTGTTGCAGATAAAGCCCGCGGCCAGCACCGGCCCGCGCGTGAAGGGGTTGGTCGCCAGCGCGGCCTTGACCACGCAGTCGGCCCGGGCGGTGAACGAGATCAGGAAGACCACATCGATCAGCGAAGGGTGGTTGGCCAGCACCAGCAGTCCGCGGCGATTGAGTTTTTCCAGGCCGTGCGTTTCGTAGCTGAAGATGCCCAGGCCGTGCATCAGTCCCACGAAGGCGCGGAAGGCCTGGTGAATGACCCAGCGCGCTGCGATCGACAGGCGTCGGCGGTCGCGGATGAACAGCGACATGGCCGGAAAAACCACCACCCACAGCAGCAGGCCGCCCAGCCCGAAGCAGCTGAAGCTCAGCGCGGTGGCGAACAGCCGCCAGGCGTAATTCAGGCGCCTAGGCATGTGCGCTCCAGGTCCACTGTGTGCCGGGCCTGTCATGGCGCAGCAGCGCTGCAGGTGCGGCGGCTTCCTGTGCGGCGGCCTGCAGCATATGGCGCAGCACGGCCAGGCCGGCGGGCCAGTGTGCCGTGCCGGCATCGGTGATGCCACCGGCTTCATCCACCGAGAGTTCCAGCTTCAGCGCCGTGGAGTCCGCGGCCAGCTGCCCGCAACGGCCCGGAGATGCCACGCGCCAGGCCCAGGCGTATTCGCAGGCCGCCTCGTCCTCAAACACGGCATAGCTGCCGGGCAGGGGCGCTTCGTAAAACACGACCAGCACCTCCGGTGCGCTGTCGGCCAGCAGGGCGGCGGCTTCGGCCAGCGCCGCCGCGACAGTGGCGCGGCCGCCCGCCACCACCACGGTGTTGTCGGTATGGCCTTGGGCAATGGAATACAGGGCTGAAACGGCGTTGTGCACCGAGAGGCCGAAGCCGGCCGGGGAGATCGGCTCACCCTTTACCAGGTCGCCGAGCAATGCCAGGGAACGGGTGGCATCGCCATAGCGCGAGGCGAATACCATGGGCGCGCCTGCGGCGGGCTGGCACCAGTAGGCGACCTGGCAGGCCAGCCGGCCCAGGCGGTCGACGCGGCGCCGCATCATGGCCGGCATTTCGGCGAGTGCGGGAACGGTCTGTACTGTCGGCTGTGGAAGCTGGGGGGAACCCTGGGCCCATCTGAGCCAGTCTTCGCGACCGGCCAGGCCGTCGGCATACGCCGACCATTCAAGAATGATGAATTCGAATCGCAAAACTGACTCGTTGGTTGATGATCTCAATTACCTTACCGGGCCGATCACAAACCATTTCATCGTGCAGCGGGGCCCCCCGATAGCCCTGAATGCCCAGGGCCTTTTGTTTCGGGCAATTTTACACGCCCCAAAGCCATTCCTGCCTCTGTTACGAGTGCCGCAGCCTCCTCCAATTGGGGGGAAATCGGAACAAAAACGCGGCAAAAAGAACGAAAAGAACCTAAAACGACGCGAGCCGGCGAAGTTGAACCTGTCGCCTCAGGCGATACCATCAACTCATTTTTGCAACAAGGTGCTGCCCGTGGACCACAAATGGCTGGAAGACTTCATCGCCCTGGCGCGTGAGCGCAGCTTTTCGCGCGCGGCGGAGCTGCGCCATGTGACGCAGCCGCAGTTTTCGCGCCGCGTGCGGGCGCTGGAACTCTGGGTGGGCGCCGACCTGGTGAACCGCGCCGTCGTGCCTCTGGGACTCACCGCCGCGGGTGAAGAGCTGCTGCCGGTGGCGCGCCGCGCGGTGGCCAGCCTTAATGACGTGCGTGCCCGCATACGCCATGCGCAGGGCGGCCTGGACTGGGTCACGCTGGCCACCGGCCGCACGCTGTCGCGCACCGCTGTGCCCGGCTGGCTGGCGCGCGTCAAGCGCGGCGCCGGCGAGTTCCGCCTGCGCATACTTACTGGCGCCATCCATGAAGGGGCCACCGCACTGGAGCAGGGCGTGGCCGATTTCCTGCTGTCTTTCACCCATCCCCGCCTGCCCATGCTGCTGGACGACCAGGCGTTTGAGGGCATGACCCTGGGTACCGACGAGCTGGTGGCCGTGAGCGCCCCACGCCCCGACGGCCGGGCGCTGCACGCCCTGCCCGGTATCGCGCGCGATCCGGTGCGCGTGCTGGGCTACGCCCCCACACTGGCGCTCAGCCAGGTGCTGCAGGACGGGCTGAGCCGTGATGGCCGTGAGTTGTTCCTGCACACCGTGACCGAGTCCGATTTCGCCGAATCCCTGCACGAGCAGGCCCTGCAGGGCGTGGGCCTGGCTTGGCTGCCGCGCGGCCTGGTGGGGGACGACCTGCGCAGCGGCCGCCTGGTGGCCGCCGACCCGCAGGGAATCGTCGTGCGCTTCGAGATACGCCTGTACCGCAACCGCAGCCCGCGCAACGATCTGGTGCAGCGGATCTGGGCTGCCTCCGGTCCCTGAACAAGCATGCGCATACGTCCATGCGTGATGCGCATGCGGCTAGCGGCATCGATTCCTAGACTGCCTCCATCCACAACAAGGAGACAGCCATGCCCACCCGTTCCCCCCTTCTTCACCCCCTGCTTCAACGTCCCCTCGGCCGCGCCTTGCGCGGTGCCGTACCCGCCCTGCTGGCCCTGTTCGGCCTGGCTACCCTGCCGGCCGCACAGGCCCAAAGCTGGCCCGCGGCCAAGCCGATTTCGCTGGTGGTGGGCTACCCCGCCGGCGGCAGCGTGGACCTGGTCGCGCGCATCATCGCCGAGCCGCTGGGCAAGCGCCTGGGCACGCCGGTCGTTGTTGAAAACGTGGGCGGCGCCGGCGGCACCATAGGTGCGCAGAAGGTCGTCAGCGCCAACCCCGATGGCTACACGCTGCTGCTGGGCTCGGGCAGCGAAGTGTCGATTGCCAGGCTCTACAACGCCGCCATCAAGTACAACGGCGAGACCGACCTGGCCCCCATCTCGCTGATAGGCATCACGCCCATGGTGTTCGTGACCAACACCCAGACCGGCGTCAAGACCATGGACGAAGCCATCGCCAAATCCAAGCGCGAACGCAACCAGCTCAGTTTTGCCTCTTCCGGTATCGGCACGCCGCTGCATGTGTCGGGCGAACTCATCAACCTGCTGGCCGGCACCACCTTCCGCCATGTGCCTTACCGCGGCGCGGGCCAGCAGCTGCAGGACCTGCTGGGCGGCAACATCGAGTTCAGCGTGTCGGTGCTGTCCTCCGCGATGCCGCACATCGAGTCCGGCAAGATGATTCCGCTGGGCGTTACCACACCCACGCGTTCGCGCGCCGCGCCGCAAATCCCCGCGCTGGCCGAGAACCCCAAGCTCAAGGGCTATGACATGAACGTCTGGTTCGGCCTCTTCGGCCCCGCGAAACTGCCCGCGCCCATGGTCGCGCGCCTCAACCGCGAGCTCAACGAAGTCCTGCGCGAAGAAGCCGTCTGGCAAAAACTCCAGAAGGCCGGCATTTCGAATGAAGGCGGCACGCCCCAGGCGCTCACGGCCTTTATCCGCGCTGAAACGCAGCGCGTGCGGGCTGTGGTCAACAAGGCCGTCAGCACGGGGACGGCGGGCTGATGCTTTCTCACCACCCAGTCCGTACCTTGCCGCCGAATGTCGCGCGCTGGTCGGCGTCCAACACAGGCGTGCAGCATGTGCATGAGCGAATCGGCGCGGCACCCGGCCCCGAAATCCTGGTCACAGCCCTTGTGCACGGTAATGAGTACTCGGGTGCCATCGCGCTGGCCGAGTTGCTCAGCACCGGCTGGGCGCCGGCACGCGGCCGGGTCACACTGGCCTTCTGCAATGTCGCCGCGTTTGAGCGCTTCGATGCCGCGCGGCCGGATGCTTCGCGGTTCATCGATGAAGATTTCAACCGCGTCTGGGCCGGCGATGTGCTGGACGGATCGCGCCGCAGCGCCGAGTTGGATCGCGCGCGCCAGCTCAGGCCTTTTGTGGACCGCGCCACGCACCTGCTGGACCTGCATTCCATGCACGAGCCTTGCGCGCCCCTGCTGGTCACCGGCATTCTGGCGCGCAACATCGCCTTCGCCCAGGGCTTGCGCACCTCGGGGCAGGTGATTGTCGACAGCGGCCATGCCGACGGCGTGCGCATGCGCGACTACGGCGAGTTTGCCAACCCGCAAGGCGGGCGCATCGCGCTGCTGCTGGAGGCCGGCCAGCACTGGGACCCACGTGCCGTGAGCGCTGCGCGCGACACCCTGATGCGCTTCCTGATACATGCCGGCGCGCTCACACGAAGCCAGGCGCCCATGGGTTGGTTGCTGCCGGACAAGCCGGTGCCCACGCCCGTGATGGTGACTGACCGCGTTGTCGCCACATCGATGGATTTCCGTTTCAGCGACAGCTATACCGGCGGCGAAATCATCCCCAAGGCCGGCACTGTGATTGCCGTCGATGCGGGTCGCAAGGTCACAACGCCCTATGACAATTGTGTGCTGGTCATGCCCTCGCTGCGGCAGTTGCGGCCGGGCGTCACCACGGTGCGCTTGGGGCGGCGGGCCTGAGCCCGGAAACTGCGCAGAAGGCTACGTCACCGGAAGCTTTATCCACAAGCGCGCGCCGGTGGGCGCCAGGGCTTCATAGCCCGCCTGGCCGCCATGCCGCTCCGCCACGTTGTGCACAAAGTACAGGCCCAGGCCGGTGCCATGGGCAGGCCGTTGCGTGGCCTTCTGCGTGCTGAAGCGCTCAAACAAATAAGGCAGCATTTCCGGGCTCACGCCAGGCCCCTGGTCGGACACCGACAGTTCGGCCTGCCCATCCTGCAGGGCCAGGGCCAGGGTGACGCTGCCGCCTGCAGGCGAGAAGCGCAGGGCGTTGTGCAGCAGGTTGTCCAGCGCGCGTTCCAGCAAATGAAAATCGCCGCGTATCCACACCGGTTCATCGGGGATGTGGCGCAGCAGGCGCACCGATTTGGCTTGGGCCGATTCGTAGACCGCGTCGGTGGCCTGGTGCGCGACGCTGCCCAGGTCGATCTCGCGCAGGTCTTTTTGCTCCAGGCTTTGCACGCGAGCCAGCGACAAAAATGATTGCGCAAGTTTGTGCGCGCGGCGCAGTTGCTGGAAGAGGCGATGCTGGTTTGTTTCGTCAAGCGTGCCGCCACCAAGCTGCTGCACGGCGGCGGCCAGGGGCACTCGGATGTCGTGCGACAGGAAGGCCAAGGTTTCCTCGCGCTCCCTGTGCAGGTCATGAAAGCGTTGCTGCGCCTGCTTCACGTAGTCGATACGCTGCTCAAACTTGAGCCGGTAAAAAGGGCTGTCGGCGGGCGCGCCTGTCAGCTGCTGGAGCTGCCAGTCCAGGTAGCGCCTGGCCACTTCGAGGCGGCGCCAGCTCAACAGGGGATAGGCCGCGATGGCGGCTACCAGCGCCCCCGAGGGCGCGAACCAGTGTCCCGATACCAGGGGCAATGCCAGTGCCAGCCCCGCGAGCATGGCAAGCCATGCGCTATTGGCCAGCAGGCCCGGCAGCGGCATAAAGCGGGCCGCCCACAGCAGCGGCACCAGCGCCAGTGCGGCGCTCAACGCCAGTGTCCACGCCCGTCCCAGCGGCATGATAAAACGGTCATCGCGCAGGTTCAGCAGTACGTTGGCCAGCACTTCCACGCCCGGCATGGCGCTGCCGTTGGTAGAGACCGGTGTGGACAGGATGTCGCCCATGCCGGCTGCCGTGGCACCCACAAGGACGATCTTGCCCCGCAGTGCCTGCGCGGGTTCGCCGGGGCGCAGGAGCTCGGCCGCCGAGACGCTGGGAATGGTGCCCGCCGGCCCGGCAAAGCGCAGCAGCCGGGGCTCGTGCCGCACCAGTGTGGGGGTCTGGCCGGTGACGGGCCGGGCCTCGCCCCTGGATTGCAGATGGGCCGCGTTTTCCGGGGGCTGCCAGCCGCTGATCTGCAGCGTGGTTTGCGCCAGCAGGGGCCAGTCGGCGCTGCCAACGCCTTCCCACAAATCGACATTGCGCGCCACGCCGTCGTTGCCCAGCCGCACGCTGACACGGCCCAGGCCGGCCGCGGAGCGCGCCAGCAGCGGGATGGGCGGCGACTCCAGCAACTGGCCGCCCTCGCGGGCGCTTTCCATCACCACGGGCAGCGACACATTGCCGCAGGCGCGCAGCGCTTTGGACAGGGCCAGGTTGCCGGCGGGGTCGTCGCCGGCTTCATTGAAAGCAATGTCCACCGCCACGGCTTTGGGCGAGGCCCTGCATATTTGCTGCAACAGCTCGGCGTGCACGCGGCGCGGCCAGGGCCAGCGGCCCACTTCCTGCAGGCTGGCCTGGTCGATGGCGACGATCACCACACCGGTCGGCACGGGCTGTGCGCCCAGCCGCTGCGACAGGTCGAACATGAAATGGTCCAGCCGTGCGAGCCAGCCGCTGGCGCTCACGCCCAGCGCCAGCGCGGCCAGCACCAGGCCCATGCCCAGGAGTTCACGCAGGTTGTGCGCGCTGCGGGGCGGGCGCTTGTCTTGCATGGTTAGAGCAGCAACAGCGGCAAGCCCAGCATCCACAGATAGGGATGGCGCGAGGGCACGTCTATCTTCTGCAGCATGGGCGGGCCCGCAGTGCCGTCCTGGTTGTCGACCAGGCGCACACCGAGGTAATGCGTGCCGCCCGAGGGCCGGGGCAGCCGCACCGCGCCATCGGAGGAATCCTGCTGCTGGTCTTCAGGCGCCATGCCCGCTGTGGCCGATACCGACACCCGGTAGTGGTGGTCTGGTGGCGGCGGGGGCAGCTCAAGCAGCAGTGCATCGGTCTCATAGCGCAGCGCGGCCTTGCCCAGGTCGGGTTGGCCCGGCGCGGGCTTGTAGGTGAACGGCGAGGCAGCCGACCACGGCCCCTGTTCACCTTGCGCCGTGATGCTGGCCACGCGCCAGTACAGCTTGCCTTCGGGAAGGTCTCCGGCGGGCAGCCACTCGGTCTGCGCCGTGGGCTGGTCCAACAGCAGTCGCGCGAAGTTCTCCGACTGCGATGCCTGCACCCGGTAGCGCGCGGCGTCCACCGCGTTGGTCCAGCGCAAGTCGGGCCGCGGCGAGCGTACCGTGGCCGAGCGGCCCGGCGCCTGCAGCGCGGGAGCAAAAGGGCGAGCCGCCACGGTGAAGTTGTGGCGCGCTTCCAGTCCCTGCAGGCCCAGCGCATCGAGGGCCCGCACACGCAGGATGTAGCGGCCGTTCGGCAGGTCGGCAATGCTCAGCACGCCCGAGCCTGGCGCCGAGGTTTTTTCCGCGAGGATGGCGTCAAAGTTGCTGTCCTGCGAAACCTGGCCCCACAAGACTGCGCCCTGTTCGCCGCGCGCGGGCGGCAATGAAAAGCGCAGCGGCAATTGCTCCAGGCGGGACGGCAGGGCCGACACATCGGGTGCGCGCGGCAGGGCGCGCGGCGGCACGGGCGCCTCGCCGGCGCGTGCCAGCGTGCCGAAGCCCGGTCCCACGACCACGGTTTTGCCGGTGGCATCCACGCCGACCGATCCCTCCAGGGTTTCCTCGCGCGTCTGGCCGTCCTCCACCCCGACGCGAAACACGGTGCCGCGCACCACGGCCTGGGCGCTGGGCGTGAGCACGCGCAAATTTTGCTGCGTGCGCCGCCCGGGGTTGTCGGTGATTTCCGTCTGGCCCTGCAGCAGCCGCACGCGCGTGTCGGCCATCAGGCCGCCGGCATACAGGCTGAGGGTGTCCAGCACCAGGGTCGAGCCCGGGTGCACGCGCAGCTGCGTGCCGTTGGCCAGCTCCAGCGTGGCGCTGGCCAGGGCCTCGGTTCGCAGTTCGGCGCCTACGGGCAGCGCTTGCCCCGTGGCCGCGGTTTTCCAGGCCCCATCGGGTTCACGCCAGCGCACGCCGCCGTGCACGGTTTTCAAAGTGGCCTGGCCGGGGCTGCTGCGCAACAGGGAGGCGGGAATGCGCAGTACCGTGCCGGGTGGAATGCGGTGCGGGTCGGCAATGCGGTTGAGCTTTTGCACCACGTCCCAGCGCTGTGGGTCAATCAAGTGGCGCTGGCCCAGGCTGATCAGCGTATCGCCGGGGCGCACGCTGTAAAGCCATGCCGGCACGCCGGAGGCCTTGTCGGGTGGGCCGCCGGCAGGCGGGGTCTGGGCCGATGCGGCAATACCCAGCGACAGGAGACCGGCGGCGGCAATGCGTTTGTACATGGGGAGTTTTCCGGAAGGCGCCACCCCGACGGGCTGGCGGTACAGCCTGGGTTGGCAAAAGGGGTGGGCGCGCCCCTCAGTCATGCAGCCACTCGAGCCGGTAGCCCTGGCCGTAGACCGACACCAGGCGCCACCCTGATTCGGGCAACAGTTTGAGCTTTCTGCGCAGGGCGCTGGCCTGCACATCCACCTTGCGCGATTCCACATCGGTGTTGTGCCCCCAGACCGTCTGCAGCAGGTGGGCGCGCGTCAGCAGCAACCCCACGTTTTGCAGAAGGTGCAGGGCGAAATCGGTTTCCAGTTCGGTCAGGTCTATGCGCCGCCCTTCCACAAAGAACTGCCGGGTGGCGAAGTCCACCTCGAGTGCTCCCCAGGCGCTGCGCCGTGTTTCCTGCTTCAGGCCGGACCGGTGCAGCACAACATTGAGCCGCGCCAGAAGAATCGGCCGCGAAACCGGCTTGATCAGGTAGTCGACCGCGCCGGCCGACAGCATTTTCACCACGTCGTCCTCGCTGTCGCGCGCCGACAGAAAGATCACCGGCGGGCAGGCTTCCTTGAGCTGCAGGCGAAGCCGCGCCAGCACCTCGGGCCCCGACATGTCCGGCACCAGCCAGTCCAGCAGGCAGGCCGCGTACTGCCCTTTTTGCACCGCCCGCGCGCAATCGGCACCGCGGTTGAACAAGTCCACCTGCAGGCCGGCTTCCCTGATCCATCCACAGATCGCTTCGGCGGTTTCGGGCTCGTCCTCCAGATAGGCAATTCGGGGGGCGGAAGTATGAGGCATCGGGTTCGGGGTGCCGGGCTAAGGGGTTTGTTGCCGGCAGTTACATATTTAGGGTGATCTGGAGCGACGCGAGTTTAGTGGCATGCCAGTCCTCTGCCTACCCCCACACACGCCGAGTGTTGGTAATTAGTAAGTGTAAACAAGGATTTACCCTTTGTTTTCAGGAGGCCCCCTATCATCCGCCGCGCATAGAACCTTTTACTTCCTGTCACACCATGCTCGAATTTTTACGATGCTGCGCGAAACATTTGTACACGTCTTCGGCCAAGGCCCCCGGGCTTCGCAGGGCGTCCGTTCTGCTCGGCCTGGGGCTGTTACCGGCGGCGGCTTTTGCCCTGACCGCATCGGTGACGGCAGTGATACCGGCTCAAGGTATTTATCCGGGTGAAATTGCAACTTTACGCATTGCCTTCTCCAACAGCGACCCGGTTCCTGCCACCAACGTGGCTTTTAGCAACAGCCTGCCCGGCGTGTTACCCAATGGCCTGAAGATCGCCGGCGCGGCCACCAACGGGTGCGGCGGTGCATTCACCGCGACACTGGGAACGCAGGCGCTGGACCTCACGGGCGGCAGCGTCCCCGCAGCTGTCGGCGGGATTGACGGCCAGTGCGTGATCGATATTCCCGTCACCGCCGGCACCTCGACCGGCAACGCGACCGCCTATGCCTACCAGATCCTCAACGGCACGGTGACCAGCAGCGCCGGCAGCAACAGCGGCGACGTCTCGCAGACTTTCAACATCCGCGCGCTGCAGCAGCCGCAGATTTCCAAGGCCTTCGGCAGCGCCACCCTGGTGCTCGGGGGCGCGACAACGAACCTGACCATCACGCTGACCAACCCCAACCCGGTGGCGATTGAAGGCTTCAGCATCACCGACAACTTCCCGCAACTCGGCGGTAGCGCCATCATCAAGGTCGCGGCGGTGCCCGGTGCCAGCGCAAGTTGTACCAGCGGGCCGGCACCCGCCTTCAACCCGGTGCCGGCTGCCGGCGACACCAGCGTGACCGGCACCGGTGACATTCCCGCCAATGGCAGCTGCAGCTTCGTCGTCGCGGTGGAGGCCGACCATACCAACGGCCAGTACACCACCAACGCCCAAAGCAACCTGATCAACCGCAGCAGCAATTTCAGCAATGCGCTGGGCATTCCCGCGCAGGCCAACGCGCAGGCCAACATCACCGTCCGGTCGCCGCTCAGCTTGGCCAAGGCCTTTTCCAGCGCGTCGCTGTCCAGCGGCTCCGCGGGCAGCCTCACCATCACGCTGACCAACAGCGGCAACACGCCGCTCACCGTCACGACCTTCGACGACAGCCCCATTGACGGCCTGGGCGGTGTCAACCCGGCGACGGGCCTGACGGTCACTTCCGCGGCAACCACCTGCGCCGGCGGCGCGGCCGCCGCCATCAACAGCGACAAGGGCGTGCGGCTCACCGGCGGCACCATTCCCGCCAACGGCAGCTGCACGGTCACCGTCAACTTCAACGGTTTTGTCCAGGCCTCCGGCGTTCCGGTCACCTACACCAACAACATCCCGCAAGCCGCGGTCGATGTGGGCAACCCGGCCATCAAGAGCCAAAGCGCCTCGGCCACCATCCTGGTGGCGGACGACCTGCGCGTCCTCAAGTCGGCGCTGCCGGCCAGCCCCGTCGCGCCGGGTAACCCCATCCAGTACCAGGTCACGGTGCAGAACTACGGCGCCGGCGTGATCAACAACTTCACGGTGACCGACAACTTCACCAACGGCCAGACCTTTCTGACTGGCACCATAGGCGGCATCAACTACACGCCGACCGTGACCGCTGCCTGCGGCAACGTCAGCTCCGCGAGCGCCGTCGGCGCCAGCACGGCGGTGTTCACGGTAGACACCCTGCCGGCCCGCGCCAGCGCCAGCGTGCCGGGCGCCTGCGTGATCACGATGTGGGCCATGACGTCCACCGCGGCGGTCGCGTCCTCGGCCAACACCATCGCGGCCGGCGGCGTCTGCTACAACAGCGGCGCCACCTGCAACGGTGGTGCTTCGAATTCGACCAGCGTCACGTCCAACGCCGCCGTGATGGCGGCCACCAAGGCCTTTGCCCAATCGTCTCCCGGCGTCAGCACCTTCGCCGAAGGCACCATAGTCCGCATGACCATCACGCTGACGAACAAGTCGGCGAACCCGCTGACCAATGTGTCCATCTCCGACACGCTGCAGCTGGCCAACAGCGGGGGAGGGCAGCTGCGCATCGCCAATCCGGCGAACGCGGCCAGCACCTGCGGCAGCCCCACCATCACCGCGGTCGCCGGCGCCACATCCGTGGGCCTGAACGGCGGCACCGTTCCCGCGCGCGCCGGCAACGGCCTGGGCGCCGACGGCAGCTGCGTGCTGCAGGTCGACGTGGTCGGCCCCGCCGGCGTCTACCCCAACACCGCCACCGTGGGCGGCACGCAGACCTACGGCAACGGCACCACGCAAACGCTTGCGCCTGTGACGACCAACACGGCGACGCTCACCTACACCTCGGCCCTGAGCGCCAACAAGAGCTTCAACCCGGCCAGCGTGTCCTCGGGCGGCAAGTCCACCGTCACCGTCCAGTTGCTGAACACCAGTGCGCTGGCGCTCACCAATGTCAGCGTGACCGACCCGCTGCCTGCCGGCATGGTGCTGGCCAACCCGCCGAATGCGCAGACCACCTGTTCGGGCGCCACCGCCATCACCGGCGCCGCCGGCGCCAGCAGCATTTCCATGACGGGCGCCAACGTCGCGGGCAACGGCAACTGCGCCCTGCTGTTCGACGTGGTCGCTACCGGCGCCGCCAACTGGGTCAACACCCTCCCGCCCGATTCCATCCTGGCCGACGGCGGCGTGCGCAATGTCGCGCCGGTCAGCGCCACCTTGCTGTTCACGCCGCCCAACGGCATCGCGATCAGCAAGGCCACCTCCATCAGCTCGCTGACCTTCCCGGGCCAAGTCAGCCGCCTGACCATCAACATCGCCAACGGCACGCAGGCGGTCACCAACCTGCGCTTCACGGATTACTTCACCGTGGGCGGTACGGCAGGGGGCACCAACAACGGCTGGGTGCTCACGCCCAACCCCGCACCCAGCACCACCTGCCCCGGCGGCGTGGTGACCGCGGTGGCGAACACCCGCCAGGTCAGCCTGGCCGGCGTGGCGCTTGCGGCCAACGCCAGCTGCCAGGTCAGTGTCAACGTGACCTCCACCGTGACCGGCGGCAACACCAATACCATTCCGGCCGGCGCCATCACGACCGACCAGAACCTGAGCAACGGCACCCCAGCCACCACCAGCCTGGCCATCAGCACCAACATCGGCCTCGTCAAGCAGTTCACGCCGAATGTGGTCAAGCCCGGCGAGCGCTCGCGCCTGCGCATCACTTTCTACAACCCGCTATCGCAGCCTGTCAGCGCACTGACCGTCACCGACACCCTGCCGGCCGGCGTGACCGTGCCCAGCGGCGCCAACCCGACCACGACCTGCCAGGGCGCGACCGTGTCCTCGACAGTGAACAGCGTGCAGGTCTCAGGTGGCACCATCCCCGCCGCGGCCGGCAACGTGCCGGCCACCTGCCAGGCTGAAATCGACGTGCTCGTCGCGGCCCAGGGCGATTACGTCAACACCATCCCCGCCAACGCGCTGACCGCCAGCGCGGGCGGCACGACCCTCTCGAACACACAGCCCACCAGCGACACGCTGCGCGCGAAAGCACCGGTTGTGGTGCACAAGGCCTTCAGCGCCCGCACCCTGGACGCGGGCAACCCGGTCGGCTTCACCACCGGCTCCGACAGCAAGGCGCCCGGCGCGCAAGCCGTGCTGACGCTGCGTTTTGACAACCCGAACAACACCGCCCTTACGGGCCTTAGCTTGACCGACGCCCTGCCCGCGGGGCTGGTGGTCTCGCCCACGCCGGCGGCGGCCACCACCTGCGCCGGTGGCACCGTCGTGGCGGCAGCCTCCGCGACCAGCGTGCGCTTGACCGGCGCGACCCTCGCGGCTAACAGCTCCTGCACCGTCACGGTCAATGTGCTCAGCAACATCTCCGGCGTCTACACCAACACGGTGCCCACCGCGAGCATCACCACCAACGAAGGTGTGAGCAACGAGGAACCCACCAGCGCGCGGCTGATTGTTTCCACCCCGCCCACCGTCGGCAAGCAGTTCACGCCGGCCGTGATCCCGCCGAACGGCGTGTCGCGCCTGAGCATCGTGCTGGGCAACGCCAACACCACCGCAATGACGCTGGGCGCCGACTTTGACGACGTGCTGCCCACCGCGCCCGGCCAGATCCGCCTGACCGCCACGCCCGGCATGACAACGTCCTGCGGCGGCACCGTGGTGGCTGCGGCCAATGCGACCAGCGTGCGCCTGAACAGCGGCGGCACCATCCCGGCCGGCGGCTGCACGATCGACGTCAACGTGACCGGCCTCACCGCCGGCGTGCACACCAACAACATCCCGGCTGGCGCGCTGCAGACCAACCTGGGCAACAACCAGGCGCCCGCCAACGCCACCCTGACCATCAGCACCCTGGGCTATATCTCGGGCAAGGTCTTCAAGGACAACAACCCCACGCCCAACGGCACCTTCCAGAACGGCACCGACACGCCGATCGCCGGCGTGAATATCGAACTGCGCAGCGGCGCCAATTGCAGTGGCGCGCTCGTCACCACCGGCACGACAGACGCGCTGGGCAACTACCTGTTCTCGGGCCTGGCGGCCGGCAGCTATTCGGTGTGCCAGCCCGCGCAGCCCGCCGGCACCACCAACGGCATCACCACGGCCGGCGTGATCAGCGGCATCAACGGCAGCACCGGCACGGCTGGCACCGCCTCCAACCCCACGGCGACGACCAGCCAGATCACCAACATCACGCTCAACGGCAACGGCGCGGGCGGCGAGATTTCGGGATCGACCGACAACAACTTCGCGGAAGTCGTGCCTTCGTCCATCAGCGGCAAGGTCTTCAAGGACGTCAACAACAACGGCGTGCAGGACGGCGCGGACGACCCGCTGGCCGGTGTGACCATGGAGCTGCGCGATGCGGGCACCAACGCCCTGCTGCAGACCACGGTCACCGATGCCGCGGGCGGTTACAGCTTCGGCAACCTGCTGCCCGGCAGCTACACCGTGGTGGAGCCCACGCAGCCCGCCGGAACCTCCAACGGCATCACCACCGCCGGTGTGGTGCCCAATAGCGGTACGCCCGGCACAGCCACCCCGCCGGCCGTCACGCCCAGCCGCATCAGCAGCATTGTGCTGCCGCCCAACACGGCTTCGTCGGGCAACAACTTCGCTGAAGTGCCAAATGGCGGAACGATTTCCGGCCGGGTCTTCCTCGACTACGACAACAACGGCCTGCTCAACGGCAGCGACCACGGCATTGGCGGCCAGACCATCAACCTGACCGGCACCGACATCAACGGCCTGGCCGTCTCCAAGACCACCACCACGGCGGCGGACGGCAGCTACAGCTTCACCGGCCTGGCACAGGGCAGCTACACCGTCACGCAACCGCTGCCGCAGGCTACGGGCACGACCAACGGCCAGACCATTGCGGGCAGCACCGGCGGCGTGGCGACCTTGCCGGCCAACCCGGTCTCGTCGATCTCGGCGATTCCGCTGGCGACTGCCAACGCGGTGTCGGCAGACAACAACTTCGCCGAAATCCCCGGCGCCGCACCCGACCTCGCGATTGCCAAGACGCACTCGCCGGTCAGCTTCGCGCAGGGCTCCAGCACGGGCTTCTACACCATCACCGTCTCCAATGTCGGCACGGTGGCAACGTCCGGCACCATCACGATGGTCGACACCCTGCCCGCAGGCATGACGGTGGCCGCCGTCACCGGCGGCGCCACCTGGTCGTGCAGCAGCGCGGTCACTTCCGTCACCTGCACCACCAACAGCGTGATCGCCGCCGGCGGCACTGCGCCTGTCATCACGCTGCGCGTGGCTGTGGCCGGGGGGCTGGCCGGCCAGGTGCTGGTGAACACGGCCGTGGTCTCCGGCGGCAATGAGCCCGCAGGTTTCTCCGGCAACAACACCGCCACCGACCCCACGGTGATTTCCGACGTGGCCGCGGTGCGCGGCACGGTGTGGCGCGACCTCAACCACGACCGCATCAAGGACCCCGGCGAACCGCTGGTGCCCAACTGGATCGTCGAACTCACCATGGGCGGCGTGGTCGTGGCCACCACCACCACCGACGCCAACGGCGCCTACGCCTTCAACAGCGTCGCGCCCGGCTCGGGCTACCAGATCCGTTTCCGCGAACCGACCAGCGGACGCATCTACGGCCGCCCTGTGCCCAATGAAGTCGGCCTGCCCTATACCAATGGCACGGTCAACGTGAACTCGAATCCCGGCGGCGCCAACAACAGCGACGGCACCCTGCGGGGCCTGATCCTGGTCGCCGGCACCACGACGGTGTCGCAAAGCCTGCCGCTGGACCCTAGCGGTGTGGTCTACGATGCCGTGACGCGGCAGCCCGTGCCGGGCGCCGTGGTGACGCTCTCCGCACCCGGCCTCACGGCAGCCGACGTGATCGGCGGCAGCCTCACGCAAACCACCGGCGCGGACGGCGCATACCAGTTTCTGCTGCTGGGCGGCGCGCCCGTGGGCGGCACGCTGTACACGCTCACTGTGACCTCGCCGGCCGGTTACCTGCCGGGTCCCTCGGCCATGATCCCGGCCTGCACGGCCACTCTGGGTGTGGGCCTGGCCCCGCCAAGTCCTGACCCGGCACTGGTGCAGACCAGCAACTTCGCGCCCGGCACCGGCGTGCCGCTGCACAACCCCGCGGCCTGCCCCAACAGCACGCTGGCCCTGGCCGGCGGCGCGGGCACCACGCAGTATTTCTTCACGTTCACCTTTGCCGCGATTCCCGGCTCGGCCAACGTGCTGAACAACCACATCCCGCTGGACCCCATCCTGGGCGGCGCCATCGTGATGACCAAGAGCACACCGCTGGTCAACGTGGTGCGCGGCGACCTGGTGCCCTACACCATCACCGCCACCAACACGCTGAACGCCGTGCTCGGCAATGTCAGCGTGGTGGACCTGATCCCCGCAGGCTTTCGCTACCGCACCGGCTCGGCTTCGCTCAACGGTGTGGCGCTGGAGCCCACCGTCAGCGGCCGCAACCTGACCTGGCCCAACCTGTCGTTCGCCGCCGGTGAACGCAAGACCTGGCGCATGCTGCTGGTGGTCGGCACCGGTGTGTCCGAAGGCTCTTACACCAACCAGGTCGCGGCCCGCAACGCGCTGGTCAATGCGCAGATCTCGAACACCGCCACGGCCACCGTGCGCGTGGTGCCCGACCCGACCTTTGACTGCTCCGACATCATCGGCAAGGTCTTCGACGACAAGAACGCCAACGGCTACCAGGACCAGGACGAGCCCGGCATCCCGAATGTGCGCATCGCCACGGCGCGCGGCCTGCTGGTCACCAGCGACCACGACGGGCGCTTCCACGTCGCCTGCGCGGCGATACCGAATGCCGACCGCGGCTCCAACTTCGTGATGAAGGTGGACGAGCGCACCCTGCCGTCCGGCTACCGCCTGACCACGGAAAACCCACGTGACGTGCGCGTCACGCGCGGCAAGATGGTCAAGCTCAACTTCGGCGCCACCGTGCACCGCGTGGTCCGGCTCGAGCTCTCGGGCGCGGCCTTCACCGCCAACGGCGACGGCACCGAACTGCAGCCCGCCTACCTCGCGACCCTGCAAAAGCTGCCCGACCAGCTCGCCGCGCGGCCCTCCGTGCTGCGCATCGCCTACCGTCCCGGCGGCGAAGCGGCCGGCCTGGCTGAAAAGCGCGTGGCGGCGATCAGCGAGCGAATACAGGCCTTGTGGGAGGCCAGACGAAAGAGGAGCAAGGGGAACGGTGACGACGCCGAAAGCGAACCGCTGCACCCCCTGATGATTGAAACCGAGCTGGAGACGGCGAAATGAAGTTCCGTACACATGCGATAGCCGTCGCCGCCGGCCTGCTTTGCGCGGGCGTATCGACCTGGGCCGCCACTGAAGTCAGTGGCAAACGAATCGACAACGGTCGCATAGACCTGTTCAGCGTGCCGCCGCCGGCGGAAGTGCAGCCGGCCATCGCCTACCCCATGCCCTCGGGCGTGACGCGCGAAGAGGCGGCAGGCATGAAGGCCCGCGCGGCCCAGACGCCCCAGGCGGTCGCTGCCGTCAACAAGGCGCTCGAAGAAGCCGGCGGCCTCAGCCTGTTTGTTTCGGGCAAGGCCGATCTCACACCACCTGCCAGGGCCGCGATTGAATCGCTGGCCGCCGAGATTCGCAGCAAAGGTGCGGCCGCTGCCGGCATGCGCATAGCCGTCGTCGGCCATACCGACAACCAGCGCCTGGCACCCGACACCAAGCGCATCTTCAAGGACAACCAGGGCCTTTCCGAAGCACGCGCGCTGGCCGTGGCCGCTTACTTGAAGCAGTTGTTGAACAACCCCGCGATCACGTATTCGATCCGGGGGGAGGGCGAGAACAAACCGCTGGCGTCGAACGCGACACCCGAGGGCATGGCCCGCAACCGCCGCGTGGAGCTGCGCGTGTGGTTCCAGCCCGCGGTGCCGGCTGCGGCGCCTGTGCCGCCACCCGCGGCCGCTATGCCGCCGTGCACGCCGCAAGCTGTCGGCCAATCGACCGTGCCCTTCCGCATCACGATTGACGGCGAGCCCATCAACACCAGCGAGATTCCTAATGAAGCCGACGGCCAGCGCTGTGCCGACGTCGCGCTTGAGAAGGCCGACATCCAGGTCCGCTATGACAGCCTGGCCGCCGCGCCGTTGATGAATGCCTGGGCCACGCCCTCCACGGCGGTCAAGGGCGAGGCCGTGGAATTCCGCGCCTGGTCCAACTACATTCCATGGATCAAGAAGGCCGAACTGCGGCTGTTCCGCCCCGGCCAGAAAACCCAGGAGCAGCCGTTTGAGATCCTGCCGGTCAACTGGTCGGGTGCGAGCCGCTGGACGGTACCGGCCAACACCGCCGGCGACCAGGTGTTCTACCTGTTGCGTGTGTATGACGCGCAGGGCCGCTTCGACGAAACCAGCCTCAAGTCGCTGAACCTGCTGGCGCGCGCCATGCCCGCGAACGAAGACCAGGACAAGCTGGAGCGCGAGCGCCTCACCGGTTATGGCGAGAACAGCCTGGCCCTGCGCAATATCCCGGTCACGGGCGGCACCATCACCGTCAACGGCAGCAACCTGAAACCCGGTCAGCGCATCGAAGCCCTGGGCCTGGAGCTGCCGATAGACGCGCAAGGCAAGTTCGCGATGAAGCAGATCATGCCCGCCGGCCCACAGTCGGTGGACGTGACGCTGAAGGAAAGCGACGGCCGCGCCACCACCTTCCGACGCAACCTCAACATCGCGGCCGATGACTGGTTCTACCTGGCCCTCGGCGATTTGACGGTGGGCAAGAACAATGTCTCGGGCCCCGCCAAGCTGGTGACCGGCGACCTCAGCCACTACGAAGACAAGGTCTACGTCGACGGCCGCGCCGCGTTTTATCTGAAAGGCAAGATCAAGGGTGAGTGGCTGCTCACGGCCTCTGCCGATACGCGCGAGGGCCCCATCGAGGATTTGTTCTCCAACTTCTCGAGTAAAGACCCCAAGTATTTGCTGCGCAGCATAGACCCCAACCTGTACTACCCGGTCTATGGGGACGACAGCACCACGGTGGACGACGCACCCACGCAGGGCAAGTTCTTCGTCAAGCTGCAAAAAGGCGATTCGCACGTCATGTGGGGCAACTTCCAGACCTCCTGGAGCGGCACCGAGCTGATGCAGTATTCGCGCGGCCTTTACGGCGCGCAACTGCGCTACCGTTCTGAAGACGCCACCACCTACGGCGAGAAGCAGACGCAAATCGACGCCTTTGCGGCCGACCCCGGAACCCTGGCTTCGCGCGAAGAGTTCCGCGGCACCGGCGGCTCCATCTATTACCTGCGCCACCTGGACATCACCCAGGGCTCGGAACGCGTGTGGATCGAGGTGCGCGACAAGGACTCCGGCATGGTGATAGAGCGCCGTGAGCTCGCGCCCACGCAGGACTACGACATCAACTACCTGCAGGGCCGCATCCTGCTGCAGTCGCCGCTTTCCGCCACCGGCGGCGGCGCCGGCCTCATCATGACCTCGGCGGTCGGCGGCCAGCCGGTTTACCTGGTCACGACCTACGAGTTCGCACCCGGCGTGACCGCCATCAACAACCTCTCGACCGGCCTGCGCGCCAGCCAGTGGATCAACGACCATTTCCAGCTCGGCGCCAGCACTTACCACCAGGGCGAAACCGGCTCCAGCCAGACGCTCAAGGGCGTGGACGGCACGTTGCGCTACAAGCCTGGTACCTGGCTCAAGTTTGAAGCGGCCCGCTCCAAAGGCCCGGGCAACGGCGCGCAAACTTCCATCGACGGCGGCTTCGGCTTCAACACCCTGAGCAGCGGCGCCATCCAGTCGGCCGGCGCCCAACGCCTGGAAGCTTCTGTGGACCTTGCCGAGGTGACCGACAGCATGAAAGGCAAGGTCACGGCCTACGCGCAGAACCGCGACCGTGGCTACTCCGCTCCCGGGCAGATCGGCATAGGCGGCGAGGCCGTCAGGCAGGCCGGTGTTTCCGCCGACGTGCAGGTCGCGGAGGGCACACGCGTGCTGGTCAAGGCCGACAGGCGCGAAGGCGACCTGCAGGACAGCCAGAACGCCGAACTCGCCGTGCGGCAAACGCTGAACAGCGAATGGGAAGTCTCGGCCGGCGTGCGTGCCGACGACCGCTCCAAAGTCACGCCTAATGCCAGCGGCTTGCTCTCACAAACCGGCTCGCGTACCGACGCGCAGCTGCGCGCCGACTACCGCCCCGACCGCGAGGGCGGCAAGCCCGGCGAAAAAGAAAACTGGGAAGCCTATGGCTACGTGCAGGGCACGCTGGAGCGCGATGACACGCGCGACCCTAACAACCGCGTGGGCCTGGGCGGCGCGTGGCAGCTCAGCGAGCGCGTCAAACTCAGCGGCGAGGCTTCCAACGGCAGCATGGGCGTGGGCGGAAAAATCGGTGCCGACTACCGCATCTCGGACCGCAGCAATGCCTACCTCGCCTACACCGTCGAAACCGAAACCCCCGACGTCGCCTGGCGCGGCCGCCAGGGCACGCTGGTCTCCGGCGCCAGCACACGCGTCTCCGACCAGCTGCGCGTTTTCGGTGAAGGCCGTTCCGTCAACGGCGCAGGCCCGCAAAGCCTGACCCAGGCCTTTGGTACCGACTGGTCGCCCAACGACCGCTGGAACTTTGGCACCAAGCTCGAGTTCGGCACCGTGTCAGACCCGCTGGCCGGCGACCTCAAGCGCCGCGCCATCGGCGGGTCCGTCGGCTACAAGAAAGACAACCTCAAATACGGCGGCAGCCTCGAGTGGCGCAACGACAAGGGCAACATCTCGGGCGAACGGACCACCTGGCTCATGCGCAACACCGTCGGCCTGCAGGTCGACCCGGCGTGGCGCCTGCTGGGCAAGCTCAACGTCTCACGCTCCAGCAACAGCCAGGGTGCTTTCGTTGACGGCAACTACCACGAGGTGGTGGTCGGCAGCGCTTACCGCCCCGTCGACAACGACCGCTGGAACACCTTGTTCAAGTACACCAACCTGAGCAACGTGCCCACCAACGGCCAGCTCACGCCCTCGGGCCTGGCGGCCGACTACGCCCAGCGCAGCCAGGTCTTCTCGGTCGACACGATCTACGACGTCAAGCCATGGCTCTCGGTCGGCGCCAAATACGCCTTCCGCATCGGCGAACTCAAGACACCGGTCGCCACCGGCGAATGGTTCTCCAGCCGCGCCGACCTGCTGATCCTGCGCGCCGACCTGCACCTGGTGAAAGAGTGGGATGCCCTCGTCGAGCTGCGCAACCTGCGCGCCACCGAAGCGCAGGATGCCAAAGCCGGCGTGCTGCTCGGCGTCTACCGCCACCTCGGCAAGGGCGTGAAGGTAGGTGTGGGCTACAACTTCACGAAGTACTCGGATGACCTGACCGATCTGTCTTACCGCAGCCGCGGGTGGTTTCTGAACGTGCTGGCGGCGTATTGAGGTGGGGCGGCAAGCCCCGGGGGCTTGCCGCGGCTGGAAGCGTTTGGGTGCGGTGCCTTAAGGCAAGAGCTTGCGTGTATCCGCGGTGCTGATCTCATCCAGGTGCCTGAATGCAGGCGCGATCCTGGCCATATCGTCCGCCGGGACGCCCGAGCGCTCGAAAGACACCTTCCATCCCCGAACGACTCGCCAGACTTCATCCATCAATTCGCCGGCGCGGGCCCGGCTCAAGGAGAACATGGCGTGCCCTGCCAGCGCGTTGTCGAGTGTCGCGAGGCGGCCCTGGGGCCCGACTCCCAGGTGAAGATAGCGCTCGGTCGCGAGGCTCGGCCGCGGCAGCACGTCGTATAAGGGACTGAGCCGCCAGCCGGGCAAGCGAGGGTCCCACAGGAATCCGTGGTTGCGCAGGTGGTCGTCGTCGTTGCTGGCGAAGATGTTGAACACCATCCGCTTGAAGAGCTCTTCGTTGTCTGCGCGAATCACGCCCGGGTGGCAATACCGGCGCACGGCGGCGGCCAGGTCGGCGTAGGATTTTGTTCGTGACTCTGTCTCGTCGCATCCCACCAGGGTCAGGCTGCTCACGAAACCCATGCGGTGCTCTGTCAAGCCGTGGGCGGGTTCGAGCAGCAAGTCCGTTGCCGCAGTGGGTAGCGTTCCCTGTGCCAGCCAGTAGCGGTCGAAACGCCGGATCATCATGATGCGGCGGTCACCCAGCAGGCGCGTGCTAACGGGGGGCACGTTCAGGCCGGCCTCCCGTGCAAGCACCAGGCAAGCGCATTCGACCGCCGGGATGTTGAAGGCGTCGTTCCTGCTTTGAAACTTCGCGAGCCAAAGGGCGCCGTTCTCGTCGCGCACAGATGCTTTGGGCCGAGCGCCGCCGAGTGCCGTGCTGCCCTCGAAAATGTATTCAAGCCGGGCGGGGACGTCCTCTCCGGCCTCGATGCGCTCTGCCGCCTCCACCAGGTAGCTGAGCGCATGAACACCACCGGCGCTACCCGTAGGCCTGTCAGAGATGCTGGAACGGATATCCAGCGCGCCCACCCGCTCGCTGCCCGCATGCAGCAGGTACTGTGACTCGGCCAGGCTATTGGCGGGCACCTTGAGCTTGGCCTCGATGACCCGGCGGCCCCAGGAATCCGGCGCGGCGTCGCGGATGCCGCCGAAGCTCACGAGATTGTTGGCCGGCAACAGCAGCTTGCCCTTGACGGGTTCCGGCCCGCGGATGGCCAGGCTGACCGGATCCACTTCCAGCGCATCCGCGCGAGCCAGATAATTCGTGCCGTAGGCAAAGCGCGATGCCAGGAGTTCGGGACCCTGCTCGGTCATCGTGAGCTGTCCGCAAGGCGCCCAGGCTTCGCCCAGGTATGCGAAGCTCATCAGCTTCAGTTCTTTGGCAGCCATGAAGATTCCGTTTGGGATTAAGGTGAATGGACGGCCGGATGCACTGCCGGTGCGTGCTGAATCAGAAGTTCAACTCATCGAGTTCGGCCGCACTCAGGTCGCGAACGCGCTTTGTCGATTCGCGGGCCTGGAGCGCCGTCAGCGCGGGGTCGGCCTGCGTCAACAGGCCCGCCAGCGTGGTGCCGGGCGCGATGGCATCGAGGTAGCGCAGCACCTGCCCGATCGCCAGGCCGGGGTCGCCTTTCTCCAGGCGATAGGCGGTATTGCGCGAGAACCCCGCACGCAGCGCCGCATCGGCCTGCTTGACCTTGCGTGCTTGCCGCAGGCGCGCAAGAAGATGCCCGAGGTGGGCAGTCTCCTGCGCGAGGTGTGGATTCAGTATGGCCGATTGCTGTATTTTCATGTTCGTTAAATCACTCCATATCCTGATAAAGATTGATTTAACGAGCATTTTATCTGGCCATGAGCTTTTCATCAATCCAAGATCGATAAATCGAGCATTATGAGGTTTATGATTGATTTATCGATCTTTTTTGCCGGCTATGGAAGGGAAATCAACGCTGGTGGGTCGCGTGGTTGGAAGCCACATAGACCGGCGCCGCCTGCGCCGGTAGCGGTGATCGGCCCCGGATCAGGTCCGCCATCTTTTCCGCGATCATGATGGTCGGTGCATTCAGGTTGCCGCTGACGACATTGGGCATGATGGAGGCATCCACCACGCGCAGGTTCTGGGTGCCGTGCACGCGGCCGGCGCCGTCCACCACCGCCATGGTGTCGGTCCCCATGCGGCAACTGCAGGAAGGGTGGAAAGCGCTTTCGGCCTTCTCGCGGATGAAGGCGTCAATCTCGGCATCGGTCTGGACCTTCGCGCCGGGCGAGATTTCGCCGTTGCGGAAAGGCTCGAATGCCGCTTGGGAAAATATCTCGCGCGTCAGGCGCACGCCGGCGCGCATTTCCTTGCGGTCCTGCTCGGTCTGCATGTAATTGAACAGGATGCGCGGATGCGCCTTGGGGTCGGCCGAGCGCAGCGTGATGTGGCCGCGGCTGGTCCCGCGCATCGGCCCCACGTGCGCCTGGAAGCCGTGCTGCGTGGCCGGTGCGCTGCCGTCGTAGCTGACCGCCATCGGCAGAAAATGGTATTGCAGGTCCGGGTGCGCCACCCCTGCCGCACTGCGGATAAAACCGCCCGATTCAAAATGGTTGGTCGCGCCCAGGCCTTTGCCGGCGAATAGCCATTGCACGCCGATTTTCAGTTTGACCAGGGGGTTCATCGCGCTGTACAGGGTGATCGGCTGCTTGCTGGCGTACTGCACATAGACCTCGAGATGGTCCTGCAGGTTCTGGCCGACACCCGGAAGGTCGACCCGCGGCTGTATGCCCAGGGTGCGCAAGTCGTCTGCCTTGCCGATGCCGGACAGCATCAGGAGCTGCGGCGAGTTGATCGCGCCGCCGGAGAGGATCACCTCACGTCCCGCATGCACCTGGTGCAGCTGCGAGCCGTGCGCGTACTCGACGCCGATCGCGCGCGCGCCCTCGAACAGGACCCGCGTGACCCGCGCGCGCGTCACCACGCGCAGGTTGCCGCGCCTGGCCGCCGGGCGCAGGTAGGCCTGCGCCGTGCTCCAGCGGCGGCCCTTGTAGACCGTCATGTCCATGGGGCCCAGGCCTTCCTGCTGGTAGCCGTTCATATCCTCGGTATAAGGGTAGCCGGCTTGTTGCCCGGCTTCGATGAAAGCGCTGTACAGCGGGTTCTTGCAGGCCGCGGTGGAGACATACAAGGGCCCGTCGCTGCCGCGATAGGTGTCGCCACCCTTCAGGCGGGTTTCGGATTTCTTGAAGTAGGGCAGGCAATGCGCGTAAGACCAGTGCTCCAGCCCGGGCATGCGGGCCCAGGCGTCGTAGTCAAACGCATGGCCGCGGATGTAGACCATGCCGTTGATCGACGACGAACCGCCCAGCACACGCCCGCGCGGGCAATGCATGCGGCGGTTGTTCATGAAAGGTTCCGGCTCGGTGTCGTAGAACCAGTTGTACTTGTCGTTGGCCAGCGGATAGGCGAACGCCGACGGCATGTGGATGAAGATGCTGTGGTCCGCCGGGCCGGCTTCCAGCAGCAGGATGCGCGCGCCTTCGTCTTCACCCAGGCGGTTGGCGAGCACGCAGCCGGCCGAACCGGCGCCGACGATGATGTAGTCGTATTGTTCTTTTGTCATGTGAATTCCTGAAGTCCTATTCATAAGGACAGGCCACCTCGCCCAGCTCCACATACACGCTCTTCAGTTGCGTGTAGTAGTCAATCGTCACCATGCTGTTTTCATGGCCGATGCCCGATTCCCGGGCACCGCCAAACGGCATCTCGATGGGCGTGATGTTGTAGTTGTTGATCCAGCACACGCCCGCCTGCAATTGCGCCGCCACCCGGTGGCCGCGCGCCAGGTCGCCGGTGAACACCCCGGCCGCCAGGCCGAAGCGCGTGCCGTTGGCGCGTGCCACCGCTTCGGCCTCGTCACTGAAGCGAAGTACCGACATCACGGGCCCGAAAATCTCTTCACGCACGATGCTCATGTCGTCGCGGCAATCCGAAAAAATCGTCGGCTCGACAAAATTCCCCTCGGCCAGTGCGCCGGCCGTGATCTGCTTGCCGCCGGCGACCAGGCGCGCGCCTTCGGCCACGCCTTTGCCGATGTAGCCGAGCACGCGCTCCATATGCGCGCGTGAGATCAGCGCGCCGACCTGCGTCGCCGGATCCATCGGGTCGCCGATGCGCAGCTTGGCGGTACGCGCCCGCAGCTGTTCCAGGAACGCGTCGTGGATGTCTTCATGCACAAAGACGCGCGTGCAGTTGGTGCAGACCTCGCCCTGTGTATAAAAATTGCCGAGCATCGCGGCGGAAACCGCCTGCTTCAGGTCGGCATCGGGGAACACCAGCAGCGCGGATTTGCCGCCCAGTTCCATGGTCGCGCGCTTCAGGGTTTTGGCGGCTTCGGCCATGACGGCCTTGCCGGTGCCCACCGAACCCGTGAGCGACACCTTGGCCACCGCCGGGTGCGTGACCAGCAGCTGGCCGGTGCGGCCGTCGCCCTGCAGCACATTGAACACGCCGTCCGGCACACCGGCCTCAGTGTAGATTTCCGCCAGCCTGGCAGCGCTATTCGGCGTCAATTCGGAGGGCTTGAAGATCATGGCGTTGCCGCAGGCCAGGGCGGGTGCGGATTTCCAGCAGGCGATCTGCAAGGGATAGTTCCAGGCGCCAATGCCCACGCAAATGCCGAGCGGCTCGCGCCGCGTGTACGCAAAAGCGTTCTTGAGCCCGTAATGCTGGCCGTGGATCGTCGGTGCCAGGCCGGCAAAGTACTCAATGCAATCGGCGCCGCTGGCGACGTCGACCACTTCGGCTTCCTGGATCGGCTTGCCGCAGTCCGCGACCTCGAGTTCGGCCAGTTCGCGGTTGCGCGCGCGCAGCAGCTGCGCCGCCCGGTACAGGATGCGGCCGCGCTCCGCGCCGGTCATCGCCGACCATGTGGCCAGCCCGGCCTGTGCCGCTTCGATCGCACGTTCGACTTCCGGCGCCAGTGCCAGTTCGACCCGGCACAGTACCTGGCCCGTGGCGGGGTTCAGGTTTTCCAGTGTCTCCGGCGCGGTGCTGGGCCGGTAAGCGCCGCCTATGTAGTTGCGTAGTGTGGGTGTTGTCACGAGCTCACCTTGTTCCGATGTTTTGCCGTGCAATCGTCGACTGCCTGGCAGCCTTCGATTGCCTTGCGGCTCACTATAGGTTCAGGGTGCGCGGTGGTCTTGATGTATTACGACCACGGGATGGCGCAAATTTCCGGCCTCATCAAGCCCTGCCAAGCGGCCGGCGGGGGCAAGTTATTTGCGCGCCGGTGAGACGGCCCGCCGCATCACCGGCGCCTGCACGGACTGCAGCCGGTCCGCCCTGGGCGGGCAGCCGAACTTGTCCCGGTAGACGCGCGAGAAATGTTCCAGGGACGAATAGCCCGCACCGACCGCCACCTGCGCCACGCTCAGGTCGGTTTGCTGCAGCAGCTTGTGCGCACGCGCCAGCCGCAGGTTGATGTAGTACTTCAGGGGAGGCATAGCGGTGTAGTGCTGGAACAGGCGCTCCAGCTGGCGCCGCGACAGCCCGACCCGGTCGGCGATATCGTCGCAGGACACCGGCTCCCCCACGGTTTCCTGCATGAGGTTGATTGCGGCCTGGACATGCCGGCTGCCCTCGCCGGGGCGCTTGTTGGCGCTGCTCAGCAGGGAGTCCGTCGGGTAGCGAACCTGCGTGTACTGCATGTGCTGCGACACCTCATGCGCCAGGTCGGCGCCTTCGCGCTCGCCCATCCATTGCAGCATCATGTCCAGCGTTGAGGTGGCGCCCGCGCAGGTCAGGCGGCGCCTTTCGATGGTGTAGAACTGGTCCCTGGCGCTGACGTTCGGGTACAGCTCCTGGAAGCCCTCCAGGTTGTCCCAGTGGATCGCCGCGCTATAGCCATCCAGCAAGCCGGCGGCCGCCAGGAGTTCGGTGCCGGTCTCTATGCCCGCGAGTTCCGCGCCGAATGCCGCCTGCCGCCTCAGCCAGTTTTTGATCTTGCGGTTCTTCGCGTACTTCTTGGCCTCGAAGCTCGCAATCACAAACACCGCGGAGAACTCCATGTCGTCGGACAGCTCCGCATCGACCGGCACATGCACGCCGTGCGTCCCGACCACCGGCGCGCCGTCGACCGACAGCGTGGTCCATTCGAACAGTTTGCGCTGCATCAACCAATTGGCCAGCACCAGCGGTTCCGTCACCAGGGCCAAGCCCAGGTTGGAAAACTGCGGGATCAGCAGCAAGCCAATCTTGCGCGCCGCAGGTGCGGCTTTTGGCGAAATGCGCTCCCGGTTTTCTTCCCTCATACAGCCCCGCCATGCGTTGATAGACAGCCCATAAGGTATTTCGCGTGGCCGTTGGTCGGTTGACGTAATACGACATATGTTAGTCGTATTACGTCAATAGCGGCCGTTTTCCTAAACCTATAGTTCGACAAAAGGAAGGCACTTCTTCCCGGCATGCACCTCTCGCCTCGCGGCGGGAATGGCGTCAAAGCATGCGGTGGGCAGGCCTGTTCCAGTCCCGCTAAATGCGCTATCCAACAAGGAAAACGTGACATGAGGTCTCTGCACATATTCGGCACGGCTGCGGTTCTTGCCTTTACCCTTTGCACCGGCATCGCAAGCGCACAAAGCAAATCGCCAGGTGGCGCCAAAGAGGCAGAAAGCTGCCGCACGGTGCGTTTTGGCGATGTGGGCTGGAGTGACATCGCCGCCACCACGGGGCTGGCATCGGTGGTGCTTGAAGGCCTGGGCTACAGCCCGAAGACGACGCTGGCGTCGGTGCCCATCACCTTCGCGGGCCTCAAGAGCAAGCAGCTCGATGTCTTCCTCGGCTACTGGAACCCGAGCATGACGCCCATGATCGAGCCCTTCGTCAAGGCGGGCCAGATCAAGGTGCTGGACCAACCCAACCTCGTCGGCGCCAAATACACGCTGGCCGCCAACAGCATCGCTTTTGAAGGCGGCTTGAAGACCTTTGCCGACATCGCGAAATTCCGCAAGGAGCTCGATGGAAAGATCTACGGCATCGAAGCCGGCAACGACGGCAATCTTTTGATCCAGCGCATGATCGACAAGAATGAATTCGGCCTGAAGGATTTCAAGCTGGTCGAGTCAAGCGAGGCCGGCATGCTGGCCGAAGCACAGCGCGCATCGCGCCTGAAAAAATGGATCGTGTTCCTGGGCTGGGAACCGCATCCCATGAACGTGCAGCTCAAGATGAAATACCTGGAAGGCGGCGACAGCGTGTTCGGCCCGAACTTCGGCGAGGCCAAGGTGTACACCGCAACCGCCACCGACTACCAGGCGCGCTGCCCGAATGCGGCCAGGCTCATCGGCAACCTGCAGTTCACCACCGACCTGGAAAACCAGGTCATGGTGCCCATCACCAACAAGGTCAAGCCCAACGACGCGGCACGTGACTGGCTGAAGAAAAACCCGGAGCTGCTCAAGAAATGGCTGGCAGATGTCAGCACCTTTGACGGCAAGGATGGGCTGGCGGCGGTCAACAAGCATCTGGGCCTTTGATCGCCCCGCCACAGAAAAAGAAAGTTGTCGGAAGTCTCGTCAAAAAACCAACTGGAGATTCGTATGAAGAGGGTAAAAAAATTCTTGTCCGCCTTGCTGCTGGCGGGTGTTGCGTTCAGCTGTTCAGCCGTTGAATTGAAACACTGGCCCGCCGACGCGGCGGCCAAGCTCAATGCACTGGTCAAGACGCATGCGAACAAAGGGGAGTACGCCGTGTTCGACATGGACAACACGAGCTACAACTTCGACCTGGAAGAGTCCCTGCTGCCCTACATGGAAATGAAGGGCCTGCTGACGCGCGAGAACATGGACCCTTCGCTCAAGCTGATCCCCTTCAAGGACGTCAACGGCAACAAGGAAAGCCTCAACAGCTACTACTACCGGTTGTGCGAGATCGACGACATGGTGTGCTACCCCTGGGTGGCGCAGATTTTTTCGGGCTACACGCTCAAGGAGCTGAAAGGCCTCGTCGACGAATTGATGGCTTACGGCAAACCGATTCCGGCGACCTACTATGAAGGCGACACGGTCAAGACCATCGACATCCAGCCGCCGCGCATCTACCAGGGCCAGCGCGAGCTGATGAACCATTTGATGGAAAACGGCATCGAGGTCTACATCATGACCGCCGCGCATGAGGAACTGGTGCGCATGGTGGCATCCGACCCGCGCTACGGCTACAACGTCAAGCCGCAAAACGTGATCGGCGTGGCGACCATGCTGAAAGACCGCAAGACCCAGGAGCTGACCTCGTCACGCCTGCAGATCCAGAAAGGCAAGTACGACCCCGCCAAAAACATGGACCTGCAAATGCACCCTTACCTGTGGACACCCAACACCTGGATGGCGGGCAAGTATGCGGCGATCCTGACCTATATCGACCAGTGGAAGAAACCCATCCTGGTGGCAGGCGACACACCCACCAGCGACGGCTACATGCTGTTCCACGGCACGGACGTTGACCGCGGCGGCGTGCGCATCTGGGTCAATCGCAAAGCCAAATACATGACGCAGATCACCGACATGTGGACCAAGAACGCGGCACGCCAGAAGGAGCTGGGCCTGCCCGTCACGGCCGACAAGAACTGGATTGTGGTCAAGCCGGAAGACATTCATCCGCTCGCTGCCGGCAACAAGTAAGCCTGCCTAGGCCACCCTTTCCCCGCCCACCCATCGCCATCCGCCAGGAGGTGTTGAATGAACCCTGATCGCCTTTCCCCCGGGAAGCTCTCCCGGGCCCGGCGCGCCCTGGGCGCAGCCTTGTGCACGACCTTGTGTGTGGCTGGGCTGGGACTGTTCCCGGTTCACGCTGCCGATGCCCCGGCGCCTTTGACGCTGGGGCTCATTGTCACGGGCGATACCGTGGAGAAGATGGTCGAGAACTGGAAGCCCTTCACCGACGCGCTGGCCAAGGACTTGCAGCGGCCGGTGCGGGTTCTGGCCTCGAAAGACTTTGCCGAAGTCTCCAGCGCACTGAAGAATGGGCAAGTGCAGATCGCCTGGATCAACAACAAGCTGGCCATCGAACTGGTGGAAACCGACCAGGCGCTGGTGTTTGCGCAGATGGTCGGGCTGGACGGCACGCGCGGCTACAGCTCGGTCCTGCTGGCCCGCAAGGACGGTGCGCCCCAGACCCTGGTGGAGGTGATAGCCCGCCCGGGCAGCTACACGCTGGGAGCCGGCAACAAGGAGTCCATCTCGGGTTTCCTCGCGCCCAACTACTATGTGTTCGCCAAGAACAAGATCGATCCTGAGAAACACTTCAAGAAGATCAACCGCACCAGCCACCGCGACAATTTCCTCGCAGTCGCCGACGGCCAGGTCGACCTGGCGACCAACAACACCGCGGACATGCTGCGCTACCAGGTCGAGTTTCCCGACAAAATGGCGCGCGTGAAAGTGATCTGGGAGTCGCCGCTGATTCCCAACGACCCCATCCTCTACCGCAAGGATTTGCCGGTAGCTACGCAGCAACGCATCCGGAAATTCTTCCTCGCCTACGGCCGCGACGAAGCCGAAAAAGCCACGCTGAAGAATATGTACGACCTGTCCGCGTTCAAGACCTCATCGAACTACCAGTTGCGCCCGGTGGTGGACCTGGCGCTGTTCCAGACGCTGACCAAGGCGATGAGTGGGCCGCAGGATGGCGGCGATTTCACCGCCGTGCTCCAGCAGTTGACTAAGCGTGCGGCGCGGCTGGATACGCTGCTTAATTCCACGCGGATTGAGACGCAGTAGCGTGGGGATGGGAAATCCTGGTTAGCTGGTCAGGGATCAATGCTGCGCGTTCGTCCGGTGCTTGGATGATTTGACCGATCTTTCTTGTTGCGGCCGCTGCAGGGTGAACGTTGGCTGCGTATTGAGGCTGGTCGCGGGCTCGATGGCATGTCCCATGCACACATCTGCTTCCTGCTCTTCTATCTTGGTGTTGGCTCCGACATCCTGAAAAGCACTGGCCAGGAATAGGTGGATTTTACCTCCGGCATCTCCTTTAATTGGAGGAGGCACGCCCTGTGAACAACGTGTACCGTCGAACAGGGGGAGCATAGAGGCGATTCATGGTCATATGTTTCCCAGTTCAAACGATCAAAACAACGGAGGAACCCACATGAAAGCATTTTTACTTTCCATTCTTCTCGCCTCTGCAGCGCTGGGTGGCCCCGCGATTGCCCAGACAGCAGCCGGTAGCGGCCAGAATGCACTGCCAGCAAATTCTGCAATTGCAAAAGCCATAGCAGGGTCGACGACAACCCAATCCATAGTCGAGACCAGGCTTGGCGCCGCAGGGTCTCCGTTTCTCTGCAATGGAAATCTCGAATACATCCCATTGCCGACATTCGCAGCGGCAAATTACACCGAGTTCTCGATAAAAAATGGAGAAGTTATAAGCACTGCGAAGGAATGGCCAGACACGCCGGAGAAAATAAACAAGCTCTTACCCAACATCTCAACTCAAATTGGCCTATTGAAAGGTAATCAGTCGGGGGGAGTCGCAGGCATATTTGGTGCAAGCAACCACAGAGAGCACATCGCAATAGACTTTATGAAATACCGCTCGGAGGATATTGTTGACGGCAATAAAAAGGTCATTGCCTACGGACGAATTGGCGCGGGGATGCGTTTGATTATTGATGTTGTAACCACGGAAGCTTCGGTTGGCGGGAGCTTGTTTGCCTTGGCCGCGAGCGCGAAAGCGGGACGAACATCCGGATCGATCTCCGTTGACGTGATTGGAATGGATGCGAAGGACACCACGCTTTCCATGCCGTTTACGACGGATCTTTCGGAAGGCTCGATTCAAAAAATTATTGAAGCACTAGCGGTTGTCAAATCGCGAATCAACGATCCCGGTACTACACTAACGCCGCAATTTATTGCCCGCATTAACTGCGTTGACAACTCTGCTCGCGAAGAACAGGGGAAAAATAAGTGAATGGCCTGCGAGGGGGCCAAAATCTCTCGCCTAGGATTTGACCGCGCTAACTGCACGGGGGTATATGCCGAACACAGATACAGGTGATGCAACCGCTCCCAATGGCCGATTTGTGTTGAATTCCGTCGAAATCTGATCCAGTTAGCGCAGTAATTTCCATCCAAAACTGACCCACGTAGGCACTACCCTGCTTGTTTTAAAAGCAGAGGGAAATTAGGAGTGATAGACGTGGCGACATTGAATGTCATCAGGCGTTGGGCATTGCGGGATCAGATGTCCATCCGCGAGATCTCAAGGCGTACAGGCCTGGCTCGCAACACAATAAAGAAGCACCTGCGGTCGGAAGAGAGCGAGCCCAAGTACCCAAGGCGGTCCAGCTCAAGCAAGCTCGATCCCTACGCCGAGAAGCTGGCCACTTGGCTGGGAATCGAGGCAACAAAATCGCGGAAACAGCGGCGCACTTTGAGGCAGATCCACACAACTCAGCCCAAAAAGGAGAAAACCAAGAACTTATCCACATCGTGAGCACCTTCTGCTCACAAAGGGTGTGGGTCAATATTCGATGGAAAACTCGGGTCAGACTTCAGCGGAATTCAACAGTCGGTTTTCCCTTTGGCTTGAGAACGGCAATCTCGATGGGAATATGGGCATCTGGATTTGTGGCGTCTGAGCCGGAAATCAATCACGGTGGCGAGCCTGTTTTTCTTATCGACTGCCGCACCAGAGAAGGGCAGTCGGGTTCTCCAGTAATCGCGAAGCTGGACCTGGATCAGTTTTATGGAAACCGAAACGATGATTACGTTTTACTCGGTATCTACAGTGGACGGATCAACAAAGATTCTGATATCGGTAAAGTTTGGAAGGCGTACATCATTGCGGAGCTAGTGGAGTATGCCTACGCCCGAAGTTTGTCTTAGAAAATGATCGGCAGGTAACAGCAAAACGGGTGAAGACACTGGTGCGGCCAAAGGGAATCGAACCCCTATCTGCCCCTTAGGAGGGGGCCGTTCTATCCATTGAACTATGGCCGCACTTCTCTTGGAGAGAGCCGTGATTGTATTCGGTGGCGAAGGACGGGTTTCCCCCCGGAAGACGCCTCAGTCATACGGCACGGTAAAAATCAAGTCCACCGCGCTTTGCTGCCCGGCCTGGGCACGCACGGTGAAGCGCTGCGAGAGGTCGTAAAACACATACAGGGTTCCCAGCGCGCCGGAGATGGTGCGTTCATAGGCCGCATAAAAGTTGCGTGAAAAGCGCTTGCCCAGGGTGAGGGCGCTTTCGGTGGTGCTGCCGTCGGTGTTGCTGGAGGCGCCGCGGTAGGACAGCTCATCCAAGCCCAGCGAGGCGGCCAGGCCGCCTGACATGCCGCCGCCGCCTTTGCTGCCGAGCAGGGCGAGGGCGGCCTGCTGCAGCATGGCGGCTTCGGCGCCGCCTGAGGCTGATGAGCGGCCTACGACCAGCCAGGAGAGTTTTTCGGCGTCGGGCAGTTCGGGCTGGGCGTAGAGGCGCACGCGGGGAAGCAGGGCGGTGCCGGTGATCTGCACGCCGACGCGCTGTGTGAGGTTGGGGCGTATGGCCAGGATGTCGAGCGCGGGGTTGTCGATGGCGCCGGTGAAGCGCAGCATGCCTTGCTCCACGTCCAGGCGCTGGCCGTAGGCGCGGTACTGGCCGCCCGCGGTGTTGATGGTGCCGTTGAGCCTGGGCTCGCGCAGTGAATCGCCGCTCAGGGCCAGGGTGCCGCGCACGCGTGTGTCTATGCCTTTGCCCTGGATGCGGAAGTCGCGGCCCAAGTCCAGCTCTACGGCGAGCTTGACGGGGCGGGCGTCGCGGTCGGTTGTTTCCGCGCTGGTTTGCGCGGGCGCTTTCTGGCCGGCTGCCGTGCCGCGGGTGCTGCGCACCACCACGTCGTCGCCGAGCTGGGGTGTACCTTCGTCGGGCAGGATGATGCGGGCCTGGTCGACCCGCAGTGTGCCGGTGAGTTCGCTTTGCTGGCCCTTGAGGCCGGCCTGCACTTCGCCGGAGACGGTGATCTGCCTGTCGGTGCGTATGCTGGCGCGTAGGTGTTCAATTTTGGCGTTGAGTTGCACCTGGGGTTTGCCGTCGACCCAGCCGGCTTCGCCCTGAGCCGTTAGGATGCCGCCGGTGCCTTTGTCGCCTGCGCCTTGCAGCGTGAATTCGTTGATGCGCATGCGGGTGCCGTCGAGTTTGGCTCGCAGCCGGCCGTTGCCGAACTCGATGCCGTCGACCACCGAGCGCAGGGCCAGGTCGTCGGCCTGCAAATCACCGGCCAATTGCGGGGCGGCGCGTGTGCCGCTGATGGCGACGTTGGCGCCCAGCGAGCCGCGCAGCCGCCAGCCGGGCGGCGCGAGCACCGACCACACGCCTATGCGCGGCAGCTGCGCGCGCAGCTGGCCGGCCAGGGGCGCGGAGTCGGGCCAGAGCCAGCCGCCACCGGCCGTGGCGGGGGCACGCGCCAGGCGTGTGCGCAACTGGCCGTCGGCGGTGCCGGCGCGTTCGCTGTCCCAGCGCAGCGCCAGGGTGACGGCCTCGCCTTCGCTTTGCAGCGAAAGCCGTGCTTCCTTGACGCCGGCCGCGACGCGCGCCGAAGTGCCTTGCGCGGTTTCGGCCTGCACCGTGATGTCGCCGCTGCTGCGCGCGAGGTTCGCCTTGAGGCGCAGCGTGTCGCCCAGCGTGGCGTCCCAGTCGCCGTCGAGCAGCAGCGTGCCGCCCAGGCCGGCGCCGGCCATTTGCGGGCCGGCGAAGAGTTCAATCCAGGCCAGGGGGAGGCTGCTGAGCTTGCCGGCGGTGACGAGTTCGCGGCCCGGGCGCCAGCGCACGGGCTGCCAGGCGAGTGCGGCTTGCGAAGGCGCGGCATTCGCGGTGCTGGCTGCGCTGCCGGAAGGCGGTGCGATGAGAAGCGCCTCGCCGGCGCCGCTTTCAAACGCGCCGCCGTTGCGTGCGGGTGTCCATTTGAGTGCGACGGCCGAGCGTGTCTTGAGCTGCCAGGCGCCGCTGCCGAGGGCTGGGTCCTGCACGCTGAGGCTCAGTTGCTGCAGCAGGCCTTGCCAGGGTGATTCGGCCAGCGGCGTGTTGCGCGCAGCTGTGCCGCGCCCGCCCTGGGCCGCGAGCTGCAGTGTGTAGCGGCGCGCGCCGGCTTCGGCGCGGCCCTGGGTGTTGAGCTGGGCCTGGCTCAGGCGGCCTGAGAGTGTGGCCTGCACGGCGCGGAGTCTGATAAGCCCGGCATCTGCTGCGGGTGCTGCGCCCGTGGCAGCCGGTGTGGTTGTCGGCGTGGTTGTCGGTGTGGCGGCCGCCATGCGCCAGCCCAGCGAGGGCAGCTCCAGCCGCGCCTGCAGGGCCGGGTCCTGCCAGCCGCCTTGCCAGCCGGCTTGCAGTTCAGCGCTGCCTGCGGCCGAGGCGGACTTGAGCACGTCGGGCATGCCTGGCAGCTTCTGCAGCCAGCGCAGGGCCTGGGCCATGTCGCGGCCGCGCAGGCTGAGTTCGCCCTTGCCGCTGGCGGGACGCAGCTCGCCTTGCACCTGCGCGCCCAGCCCAGGGGCGGTGAGGGTGAGCTGGCCTTTGCCGGCTTGGGCCGCGGGTTGGGCTTCCAGATTGCCCTTGAGTTCGGCGTCGTCGCTGCGTACGCGCAGGGCTGAGAGCACCAGCGTGCCGCCAGCCTGCTGGGTGTTCCAGCTGCCGGTGGCGCTGGCGTCGCGCAGGCGCAGCGCGCCCAGCGGGTTGTTCTTGGCGTTGGCCGCGTCGTTGCGGGCTGCTTGCACATTGGCGTCAAAGGCGATGGTCTCTCCGCGCTCCCCCTGGCTGTGAGCCTGGGCCTTGCCGTCCAGCGGCAGCGGCGCGAGCTGGCTGTGCAGCAGGGCCGGGTTGATTTGCTGCAAGGTCGCTTGCAGTTTCCACGCCGGGGTTTTGCTGCCGGCAGCGGTGTCGGCCCATTCGCCGCTCGCCAGCAGCTCGCCGCCGCCCAGCTTGGCCTTGAGCGTGCGCACCAGGGCCGCGCCGCCGCGCCATTCGCCTTGCGCTTCAAGACGTTCCAGCGGCAGCTTGTGCTGGTCCCAGGGGCCGGGCTGGCTGTTGGTGAGCTGCAGTTGCAGGCCCCAGGCGGAAGCGGAAGTCCCCGTCGATGTAGGCGCGCTGTCCCCCGGCCGCACGCTGGCGCTGCCGGTCAGCTGGGTCTGCGGGCCCTGCGGCCAGAAGGCGGCGACATCGAGGTCGCGAAAAGTCGCATCGGCCTGCGGCAGCGGTTGCTCGGCCCAGGGCATGACGCGGGCTGTGGCATTGGCCTGGGGTCGCGCTGGCGTTTTCTGCGAGGGGGCGGTTTCCTTTTGTTCTTTTTGTTCTTTTTGCAGCTGCTCCATTTGCAGCTCGGCCTTGAGCAGCAGTTCGGTCAGCGGGCCCTTGGCCGTGGCCTTGAAGGCCAGCGGCACGGTGGTCTTTCCTCCAGGCAAGGGCGCATCGAGCGCGCCATTGAGGCTGGCATCAAGTTGCAGCGCACCGCGCGCGGCCAGCGTGGCCTTGCCGCTGTAGCGGCCTTGCGCGACCTGCGCGCTGAGCAGTTCAAGCTGGTGCGAGAAACCATTGAAGGTGTAGTTGCCGGTGATGCCGGCCGCGGAAAACTCCGCGCCGCCACGCCATTGGAACTGGCCGACAGAGAATCCTTCGAGCAGCACCGGCAGCGGCAGGCCCAGCGCCGAGGGCGGCACCGACGGCGTGGTGGAGGGCGGGCGCTGGTCGTCGACCCGCACGCTGGCGGCGGCCAGGCGGTTGACCTTGAGCGTGCCGTGCAGCAGCGACCAGGGCTGCCAGGCCAGCGTGAGATCGCGCACGTCCACGCGCAGGCCGTCCTGCTGCCAGACGAGTTGCTCCACACGCCCGCCTTCGCGCAGGGAGCCTGTGACGCGCTCGGCGCTCAGCGGCTGCGAGCGGGCGATCCAGCCCAGCGCGGTGGCCAGCGAGCCGTCGGTGCCGGCCCACCACCAGGCGCCGCCTGTCGCGGCGACGGCGAGCGCGACGACACTGCCCGCAGCCCAGGCCGTGGCGCGCAGCCAGCGCCGCGGCGGCCTTGAAGGCTTATTGGGTGGAGTGGGATTGTCGGGCGTGTCCATCGTCTGCCGGGCGATCAGAAAACAAAACCCACGCTGACGTGCAGGCGCAATTGCTTGGGCTTGACGCCATAGGCCAGGTCAATCTGCAGCGGGCCTATGGGGCTGCGCCAGCGCACGCCGGTGCCGATGCCGACGGAGGGTTTCATGTCCTTGGGGTTGTCGGCCACGGCGCCGGCATCAATGAAAAAGGTGTTCTCCCACTCGCTGGGCCGGCCGTCGCGCAGCATGGGGCGCTGGTATTCGACGCTGCCCACGGCCATGTAGCGGCCGGGGGCGGTGACGCCGTTGTCGAGCTTGATGCCGATGTCGCGGTAGCCGTAACCGCGCACCGTGGTATCGCCGCCGGTGCGAAACAGCAGGGTGCCGGGAATGCGGGCCGAGTCCTTGGCGACGACCGCGGCGCCCTCGGCACGCATGGCGATGCGGCCGCGTTCCAGCGGCACAATGCCCAGCCAGCGGCCCACGGCGCGGCCAAAGGGCAGGTGTTGCGTGCCCATGGTGGTGCCGCCGCCGAGTTCAAAGCCCAGGCCGTAGCCTTTGCTGGGAAAGGGCAGGCTGTCGAAGTAGCGGCCGGTCCATACATAGTTGGCCGACAGGGCCGAGCCGTCACCGATGTCGGCGGCTGTGTTGTTGATTTGCCCGCTGCCGCTGACGCTGGCCCGGTCGTACTGCAAATACATATTGCGGTCTATGCGCGCGCCAGCCTGGGTGCGGCCGAAGCGCAGGCGCGAGGAGCGCGTGACGAGGTCGTCGTCATCGACGCGTTCGGCGCGCGCCAGGGCCACCCAGCGCCAGTTGGCTTCATCGGGAATGGAGGTCCACTCGGTCTGCGCGTAGGGCGCTTTCTTTTCGAGCTGGAGTTTGGTCACGGCGCGCCAGTTGGTGCCCGGCACGCGCAAATGGGTGTGCTCGACGGAGGCACGCGGGCCGCTGTCGGTGGTGACACCCACGCCGAGGATGACTTTTTGCAGCTTGGCCTCGCGCACCTGGACTTGCACGGGTGCGGCCTGCGGGTCGCTTTCGGGGTCGACAAAGATATAGGCCGAATCGAAATAACCGCTGGAGGCCAGGCGCTGCTGTGCCTCGGCCAGCTGGTTCTGGTCGTAGGGTGTGCCGGGCGTCAGGCGTGCCAGGCGCGGCACCAGTACCGGGTCGTAGCGCTCCACGCCGGTGACCTGCATGGGGCCCAGGCGGTAGAGCGGACCGGAGTCCAGCCTGAGGCTGAGGGCCGCGCTGTGCTCGGGCGCGTCGATGTCGGCCAGGCTGCCGGCCAGCTTGCCGGCCGGGTAGCGGCGCGCCACGAGGTCGCGCAGGGCCTGGGTCTTGGCGCCGTCCCAGGCGTCCTGGGTGAAGCGCTGGCCCACGGGCAGGCGCCAGTCGCGCTCGATCCCGTCGCGCTGGGCCTTGGCTTCGGGGTCGGGCGATGCGGCGATATCGCCCGCGAAATCGACGACCACCGCGCCCACGGTAGTGGCCTGGCCGGGCTCCACGGCCACCACGATGGTGGGCCGCTGGCCTGATTGACCGGTAGCGCCGCCTTCGCGCGTGATGGTGATGGCGGGGCTGAAGTAGCCCAGCGTGCCGACCAGGTTGCGCACATTGCGCTCGGCCAGCACGACCAGGCGCGCGAGCTCGGCCTCGTCAAGGTCGGTCACGGCGCGATAGCGCTGCAGCTCCAGGTGTTTCTCGAGCATGTCCTTGATGGGCTGCGGCGCGCGCACCGCGATGTCGAAGGCCGTGACTTCAGGCGGGGCGCTGGTCGGGCCGGTGGCGCCTTCGGGCGTGGGGCCGGGGCTGACTTTTTCGGGGGGCGGCGGCGGGGCGGGGGCGGTTTGTGTGACGGTGGAGGGTGGTGCCGTGCTGGCTTGCGCGGGCGCAGCCGTCTGCGCACCGGCCGGGGGCGCCAGCAAGGCCGCAAGGAGGGCGAGAGCGGGAATGAGAGCGGCGGCAGGCTCTGCCAGTCCCGCCGCCGGGGTGGCCGTCCGTGCGCAGTGAGTACGGTGAAGGCTGGTACTGGGATGCGTCACGCAGGCAGTTTACTTGAGCACCCCCAGGCCTTCGCGTAGGAGGCGGGCGTCACTTGCAGCCTTATTTGGACAGCATGCGCATGGCCTCTTCCAGCCCCTTGATGGTCAACGGGTACATGCGCTGGTTGACCAGCTGCTGGATCACGCCGATGCTTTGCCGGTATTGCCAGACGCCTTGCGGCTCGGGGTTGATCCACGCGAATTTGGGGAAGGCGTTGGTCAGGCGCTGCATCCATTCGGCGCCGGCTTCCTCGTTGTTGTATTCCACGCTGCCGCCGGGCTGCAAAATTTCGTAGGGGCTCATGGTCGCGTCGCCGACGAAGATGAGCTTGTAGTCCTTGTTGTACTTGCGGATGATGTCCCAGGTCGGGAATTTCTCGCTGAAGCGGCGGCGGTTGTTCTTCCACATGAAGTCGTAGACGCAGTTGTGGAAGTAATAAAACTCCAGGTGCTTGAATTCGGCCTTGACGGCCGAGAACATTTCCTCGACGCGGTGGATGTGCTCGTCCATGGTGCCGCCCACATCCATGAGCAGCAGCACCTTCACGTTGTTGTGGCGCTCGGGCACCATCTTGATGTCCAGCCAGCCGGCGTTGGCCGCGGTGGAGCGTATGGTGTCGTCCAGGTCCAGCTCTTCGACATTGCCCTGGCGCGCGAACTTGCGCAGGCGGCGCAGCGCGACCTTGATGTTGCGCGTGCCGAGTTCCTGGGTGTCGTCGTAGTCCTTGTAGGCGCGCTGGTCCCAGACTTTCACCGCGCTCTTGTTGCGGCTTTTTTCCTGGCCTATGCGTATGCCCTGGGGGTTGAAGCCGTTGGCGCCGAAGGGCGAGGTGCCGCCCGTGCCTATCCATTTGCTGCCGCCTTCGTGGCGCTCTTTCTGTTCCTCAAAACGCTTCTTGAGGGTTTCCATGAGCTCGTCCCAGCCCATTTTTTCGATCTTGGCTTTTTCCTCGGGGCTCAGCTCAAGCTCGAGGTTTTTGCGCAGCCATTCGAGCGGGATGTCCTTGGTGAAGTCGGCCAGCATTTCGACGCCCTTGAAGTAGGCGGCGAAGGCGCGGTCGAACTTGTCGTAGTTTTTCTCGTCCTTCACGAGCACGGTGCGGCTCAGGTAATAGAAGTCGTCGATCTTGTAGGCGCCTTCACCGTCCTTGTCATCTTGTCCGCTGTTCGGTCCGACCACGCCGGCCTGCAGCGCTTCGAGCAGCATCAGATATTCCTTGACGGAAACCGGCAGCTTGGCCGAGCGCAGGGTGTAGAAGAAATCGATGAGCATGGAAAACTCCTAGGCGGCGGACGCTTCAGGTTCTGGGTTTGTCCAGCAGGTACAGCAGTTGTGCTTTCACTTCCGGCCATTCGCCGGCGGCCAGGCTGTACATCACGGTGTCGCGTATGGTGCCGTCGCGGCGCAGCGCGTGGCCGCGCAGCACGCCGTCCTTGCGCGCGCCCAGGCGTTCGATGGCGCGCTGCGAGGCGTGGTTGAAGTTGTCGGTGCGCCAGCCCACGATGTTGCAGCCCAGGGTGTCGAAAGCGTGCGTGAGCATCAGCAGCTTGCAGGTGGTGTTGACATGGGTGCGCTGGCAGCGCGCGGCGTACCAGGTGTAGCCGATCTCGACACGCTTGAGGTTGGGCACGATGTCGTGGTAGCTCGTGGTGCCCAGCACTTCTCCGCTGGCGGCATCGGTCACTGCGAAGGCGAAGCGGTTGGCCGTGGCCAGCGCGGTTTCGATGTAGCCGCGGGTTTCATGCGGCTCAGGCACGGAGGTGACGCGCAGTTTCCAGAGTTCGCCGTCGGCGGCCGCGGCCTTGAGACCGGCTTCGTGTTCCAGCGCGAGGGGCACCAGGCGCACACCGCGCGCCTCGAGTGTCACGGGTTCGACGAAAGCCATGCTCAGTTTTCTCCTTCAGGTTTTTGCCGTTTGCGCCAGCGCCTGGCCAGTTGCAGGCCGAAGCCGCCGCCCAGGCCGACCAGCACGATGCCGCCGATGGCGGCGTTGCCGTAGCCGTCGGCAAAAATATCCAGGCCCAGCAGGCGGCCGCCCCAGAAGCCCAGCAGGGCGCCGCCGACAAAACCGACCGCGTCGGACAGGCCTTCGACCAGCAGTGATTTTTGGCTCATGGAGATTCCGTTTTAGCGATTGTTGCGCTGCATGAAAACCAGCTTCTCGAACAGGGTCACGTCCTGCTCGTTCTTGAGCAGCGCGCCCACCAGCGGCGGCACGGCGACCTTGTCGTCCTTGCTTTGCAGGGCATCGAGCGGGATGTCTTCGGCGACCAGCAGCTTGAGCCAGTCCAGCAGTTCGCTGGTGGAGGGCTTCTTCTTGAGGCCGGGCAGGTTGCGCACGTCGTAAAACGTTTTCATCGCGGCCGTGAGCAGTTCCTTCTTGAGGCCGGGGAAGTGCACGTCCACGATCTGCTTCATGGTGTCGGCGTCGGGGAACTTGATGTAGTGGAAGAAGCAGCGGCGCAGGAAGGCGTCGGGCAGCTCTTTTTCATTGTTGGAGGTGATGAACACCAGCGGGCGGTGTTTGGCCTTGATGAGTTCGCGCGTTTCGTACACATAGAACTCCATGCGGTCGATCTCGCGCAGCAGGTCGTTGGGGAATTCGATGTCGGCCTTGTCGATCTCGTCGATCAGCAGCGCGACCGGCGTTTCCGAGGTGAAGGCCTGCCAGAGCACGCCCTTGACGATGTAGTTGTGGATGTCCTTGACCTTTTCGCCGCCGTCCACGGTGGACAGTTGCGAATCGCGCAGGCGGGAGACGGCGTCATATTCATAGAGGCCCTGCTGCGCCTTGGTGGTGGACTTGATGTGCCATTGCAACAGCGGCAGGTTCAGCGCCTGGGCCACTTCCTCGGCCAGCATGGTTTTGCCGGTGCCGGGCTCGCCCTTGACCAGCAGCGGCTTTTTCAGGGCGGCGGCGGCGTTGACGGCGAGCATCAGGTCCTGGGTGGCGACGTAGTTTTGTGAGCCTTGAAATTTCATGTTCTTGGGTCAGGGAGGTGAAGGTGAAGCGGGCTTTTGCGGGGCTGGCCGGTAACCGGTGCCTGGCGGCGGCGGGCCCAGATATAATCCGGGGTTGTTTGTAAGTTGAATCCCCACCTGATTGTGCGCGCAAAATGAATAAGCTGTTCACCACGATATTCGCCGTTGCTGTCTCTTGTGCGACGGCTGCCAGCCTGGCCCAGGAGATCAAGGGCGACGCCAAGGCCGGCGAAACCAAGAATGCCATGTGCATCGGCTGCCACGGCATCAAGGGCTACCAGGCCTCCTTCCCCGAGGTTTACAAGGTTCCGATGATTTCCGGCCAGGGCGCCAAATACATCGTTGCCGCACTCAATGAATACAAAAAAGGCGAGCGCAAGCACCCCACCATGCGCGCCATCGCCGAATCCCTGACCGACCAGGACATCGCCGACCTGGCAGCCCACTACAGCGCCGACGGCGCGGGCGAACCGGCTCCGGCCGCCAGGGAACCCAACGCCGAAGTCAAGGCCCTGCTGGCCAAGGCCAATTGCGCCTCCTGCCACGGCGACAATTTCAGCAAGCCCATCGACCCCGCCTACCCCAAGATCGGCGGCCAGCATGCCGACTACCTGTTCGTTGCGCTCAAGGCCTACAAGACCGAGAACAACCCCAAGGTCGGCCGCGGCAACGCCATCATGGCCGGCATGGCCAAGCAGTACACCAATGCCGAGCTCAAGCAGCTGGCCGGTTACCTGGCCTCTGTGGACGGCGACCTGAAGACCATTCCGCAGAAGAAATTCCGCTAAGCCGGGATCTCTCGCCTAACAAAAAGCCGCTTCATCAAGCGGCTTTTTTTATGGTCTGGATTTCACCGGCCTGGCCAGCCTTTCGATACCTCAGCGCGAACGGGAAAGAAGCTCAGAGTAAATGGGAAAGAGGCTGAAGTGAATGCCCGGTTCCTGTCCGTTCGGGCTGAGGTATCGAAGCCCTTTCCCTTATCGCACCAGCCCTTCGATACCTCAGGGCGAACGGGGTGCCTCAGAGCGAATGGGGGGCCAAGGCGAACGGGGTTGGGCCCTAATCCTTTGTTGCCCTGCGCTGCACGCAGTCGATATAGGCCGCGCCATCCGGCGGGCGCCCAGCGCGCTGGCTCTCCCACACCATCTGCCCCAGGCAGTCCATGGCCTCGTGGTGGGCATCGTGCAGGGAGTTGCGCCGGGCCGTCAGCAGCTCCACGGCCTGGCGTATGCCGCGCGGCTGGTCGATGGAGCATTGCTCGCTGATCGACAGGTGCATGGACAGGTGCAAGAACGGGTTGGTCTTGCCGGCCTCCACGTCGTACATCTTTTCGAGCGCGCCGTCGGCGTCGGAAAAATCCGCGTGGTACTCGGGGTGCTCTTCAATCCACTGGCTGGCGATGGTTTCAATGGCCTCCATGGGCTGGCCGGCGCGGGACTTGGCATAGACGGAACAGAAGAAGCGCCGGACGTCGGCTTGCGAGGGCGTGAACATGGGGAAAGCGTATCACGCGGGGGTTTTCCGGTGCCGGTGTGTGCCTGTTTTCAGCGCTTGGGCCACAGGGCGCGCGGGCCGCGTCCTACAGACAGTTTTGGCGCCCCTGCCTAAGCTGCTACCCACCGAGTGGCGCAGTACCGGGGTAGGGCCACTCCCCATCATTGACAGCCCGGCGAGGAGATCACCACCATGAACGCAGCACGCATCACAGGCATCGTCCTGATTGTCTTGGGCCTGGCCGGGTTTTTCACCGGCGGCTTCAGCTTCACCAAGGACACGACGGCCGCCAAGCTCGGCCCCATCCAGCTGACCGTGAAGGAAAAAGAGTCGGTCAATATCCCGCAGTGGCTGAGCCTGGGGGCCGTGGTTCTCGGCGCAGTCGTCCTGGTCTTGGGCTTCAAGAAAAGCTGATCTGAGCAGCCTCTGTTAACGCCAAGTATGCAAGGTGCGTCACCGGAGTGACTTAATCTGTGTAAATCTGCGTCATCTGCGGATATGAAGAATTTATCCGCAGATTACGCAGATGAACGCAGATTGAAACAAGCCCCCAGCGGTCTGCGGAGGGGGTGAAGTGTTCCTCATTCGCATCGCATATACGACGTTAACAGGCCCTAGTTGCGCTGAACGCTAAGCATCCGCGAGATTGTTTGCGCTGCTGCCAGCAACTGCGGAAGCATGCTCTCCTGCATGGCCTTGGCGCTGGTGCGGTTGGCCTGGCCGCTGATATTGAGGGCGGCCACAGTTTGTCCGGCCCGGTTGGTGATGGGCGCCGCCATCGACACCAAACCTTCCTCCAATTCCTGGTTCACCAGGCACCAGCCCTGTTTACGTGCCTGGGCGACCTTGGCCGCGAGTTCCTTCACGTCGGTTACGGTGTGTTTGGTGCGCGCCGTCAACGTCGAGGCCTGCAGGCACTTCATGAGCTCGGCCTCGGGCAGGGCCGACAGCAGCATGCGGCCCATGGAGGTGCAATAGGCCGGCAGGCGAGAGCCTACGCCCAGGCTGATGCTCATGATCTTGTGCGTGGGCACGCGCAGCACATAGACGATGTCCGTGCCGTCGAGCACCGCGGCCGAACACGATTCCTTGACCTCGCCGACCAGCGCTTCCATCACCGGCTCGGCCAGGTTCCAGATCGGCATGGACGACAAATAGGCAAAGCCCAGGTCGAGAATGCGCGGCGTGAGGCTGAAGAGCTTGCCGTCACTGGTGACATAGCCCAGCGTTTCCAGCGTCAGCAGGATGCGGCGAGCGCCGGCACGGCTCAGGCCGCTGCGCCCGGCGACTTCGGTCAGCGTCTGCCGCGGCGCCTCGGCGCTGAAGGAGCGTATGACCTCCAGCCCGCGCGCAAAAGACTGGACATAGCCGTCGCCCGGCTTGTGGGCGGTGGCGGGGGTGGATGCGGCGTTTGCCATGGTGGGGAAAATCTCCTAGAATTCATTATACGAACTTTTGTTCTTATATCGAACAAAAATCGGATAAATATTTGACGTGATCCATGAGCCCACAGGCGCGGCCATGTACCAGGAGACTCTTCAATGATCAACAAGATTGCCGCTTCCGTCGCCGACGCGCTGGCGGATGTGAAAGACGGCGCCACGGTGCTAATCGGCGGCTTCGGCACTGCGGGCATTCCCAATGAGCTGATCGACGGCCTGATAGAGCAGGGCGCGAAAGACCTCACCGTGGTGAACAACAACGCGGGCAATGCCGAGGTTGGCCTGGCCGCGCTGCTCAAGGCCGGGCGCGTGCGCAAGATCATCTGCAGCTTTCCGCGCCAGGCCGACAGCCAGGTGTTTGACGGCCTGTACCGCAGCGGCAAGCTGGAGCTGGAGCTGGTGCCCCAGGGCAACCTGGCCGAGCGCATACGCGCCGCGGGCGCGGGCATAGGCGCTTTCTTTTGTCCCACGGGCTATGGCACCGAGCTGGCGCTGAATGCCGACGGCAGCGCAAAAGAGACCCGGGAAATCAACGGCCGGCAGTATGTGCTCGAGATGCCCATCCACGGCGATGTGGCGCTCATCAAGGCCGAGCGCGGCGACCGCTGGGGCAACCTGACCTACCGCATGGCGGCGCGCAATTTCGGCCCGGTGATGGCGACGGCCGCAAAGAAAACCGTTGCCACCGTGCATGAGATTGTTGAGCTGGGCACGCTGGACCCTGAAACCATTGTGACGCCCGGCATCTTTGTGCAGCACATCGTCAAAATCGACCGCATTGCCACGCAGGCCGGCGGTTTCAAGAAGGCGGCATGACCATGACCACCCCCACCTACCAACGCCGCAGCAAAGACCAGCTCGCCGCCCGCGTCGCGCAAGACATTTTTGACGGCGCCGTCGTCAACCTCGGCATCGGCCAGCCCACCTTGGTGGCCAACCACCTGCCTGCCGGGCGCGAGGTCATCCTTCAGAGTGAAAACGGCATCCTGGGCATGGGCCCGGCGCCCGCCGAAGGCCAGGAAGACTACGACCTGATCAACGCCGGCAAGCAGCCGGTGACGCTGCTCAAGGGCGGCGCCTTCTTCCACCATGCCGACAGCTTCGCGATGATGCGCGGCGGCCACCTCGACATCTGTGTGCTGGGTGCCTTCCAGGTCTCGGCCACGGGCGACCTGGCCAACTGGAGCACCGGCGAGCCCGGTGCGATTCCCGCCGTGGGTGGCGCCATGGACCTCGCCATAGGCGCGCGGCAGACCTGGGTCATGATGGACCTGCTGACCAAGCAGGGCGCCAGCAAGCTGGTCAAGCAATGCACCTACCCGCTGACCGGCATAGGCTGCGTCAAGCGCGTGTATTCAGACCTGGCGACACTGGAGTGCACGCCGCAAGGACTGAAGCTCATCGATACCGTGGACGGCCTCACGCACGCCGAGCTTGAAAAACTGGTCGGCCTGCCGATTACGGCCGCCTGACATTCACCTTTTGAAAAGACACAGAGACAGACCATGACCCAAGCTTTTATCTGCGACGCAATACGCACTCCCTTCGGCCGCTACGGGGGGGCCCTGAGCAGCGTGCGCACCGACGACCTGGGCGCGATCCCGCTGAAGGCGCTGATGGCGCGCAACCCGAATGTCGACTGGCAGGCCGTCACCGACGTGATCTACGGCTGCGCCAACCAGGCCGGCGAAGACAACCGCAATGTGGCGCGCATGGCCGCCTTGCTGGCCGGCCTGCCCATGGATGTGCCGGGGTCTACCGTCAACCGCCTGTGCGGCTCCGGCCTGGACGCGCTGGGCACGGCCGCGCGCGCCATCAAGTCGGGCGAGGCCACCTTGATGATCGCCGGCGGTGTTGAAAGCATGAGCCGCGCGCCCTTTGTGATGCCCAAGGCCGAAAGCGCCTTCAGCCGCGCCAACGCGGTCTATGACACGACGATTGGCTGGCGCTTCATCAACAAGCTGATGAAGGAAAAATATGGCGTCGACGCCATGCCCGAGACCGCCGAGAACGTGGCGACCGACTACAAGATCAGCCGCGAGGACCAGGACAGGATGGCCCTGGCCAGCCAGCTTAAGGCCGTGGCCGCGCAAAAGGCCGGCTACTTCGACGCCGAGATCACGCCGGTGACGATTGCCCAGAAAAAAGGCGACCCGGTTGTGGTGAGCAAGGACGAGCATCCGCGCGAGACCTCGCTCGAAGCACTGGCCAAGCTCAAGGGCGTGGTGCGGCCCGACGGCACGGTGACGGCCGGCAACGCCAGCGGCGTGAACGACGGCGCCTGCGCGCTGCTGCTGGCCGATGAAGCCACCGCCGCGAAGAACGGCCTCACGCCGAAAGCGCGTGTGGTCGGCATGGCCACGGCCGGTGTGGCGCCTCGCATCATGGGCATAGGCCCGGCGCCGGCCACACAGAAAGTGCTGGCGCAGACCGGCCTCACGATCGCGCAGATGGACGTGATCGAACTCAACGAAGCCTTTGCCGCGCAGGGCCTGGCCGTGCTGCGCTTGCTGGGCGTGCGGGACGATGACCCGCGCGTCAACCCCAACGGCGGAGCGATCGCGCTGGGCCATCCGCTGGGTGCGTCGGGCGCGCGGCTCGCCACCACGGCCGTCAACCAGCTGCACAAGAGCGGCGGCCGCTATGCGCTGGCCACCATGTGCATAGGCGTCGGGCAGGGCATCGCAGTGGTGCTCGAGCGGGTCTGAGCGGCTGAGGTTTTCAGGGAAGGGGCCGGATAACATGGCGCCTCCCGCTCCCCGCGTCCGCACGCTGCGGCGATTGGGGGTTGGGTAAACCGAAAGACACGCCGTGAGCTTCCCGCTGATCACCGATCCCTTCTTCTACGCCGTCGCCATTCCCGCCGTGCTGATGCTGGGCGTCAGCAAGAGCGGCTTCGGCGCGGGCTTTGGTTCGCTCGCGGTGCCGGTGATGGCCATGGCCGTCACGGTGCCGCAGGCGGCGGCCATCCTGATGCCGGTGCTGCTGCTGATGGACCTGCTGGGCCTGGCGGCGTTTCGCCGCGACTTCGATATCAAGTTCCTGAAGTTCCTGCTGCCTTTCGGCCTGCTGGGCACGCTGGTGGGGGCGCTGCTGTTCAAGCTGCTGGACGCCAGGGTGGTCGCGGCCCTGGTGGGAATATTCACCTTGTTGTTTTTGGCGCAGCGCCTGCTGTTCCCGCCCCGGCCGGACAGCCCGCCGCCGCCGCGCTGGCTGGGCGCGATCCTCACGGTGACTTCGGGCTTCACCAGCTTTGTCTCGCATGCCGGCGGGCCGCCCCTGAGCGCCTATGTGATCCCCATGCGCCTTTCGCCGGTGAAGTTCACCGCCACCATGGCGGCCTTCTTTTTTGTCATCAACCTGTCCAAGTGGATTCCCTATGCCTGGCTGGGCCTGCTGGACCTGCGCAATATGGCAACCTCGCTGGCCTTGCTGCCCCTGGCGCCGCTGGGCGTGTGGATGGGCGTGCGCATGGCCCGCAGCATCAGCCCGGTGCTGTTTTACCGCCTGCTTTACCTGGGCATGCTGTTGACGGGCTGCAAGCTGCTCTGGGATGGCTTTCGCTAAGGACAGCCCTAGCGGTATTCGCCTTTTGCGTCCAGCCCTGCTCCCGGGGCCTTCGGGTCCTGGGCCCGGATCAGGGACTTTCACCGCCTGCATTCCGCGAATTTCTGTGAGAATCGCGGGCATGAGAACAATATGCTTACTCTGCGGTTGACCTCCCCCTCATGACCACTGTTGTTTTTGCTGATCTCGTGGGCAGCACCAGCATGTTTGAACGGCTGGGCGATGAGACCGCGTCGCGTTTCGTGACGCAGCTTATCGGCGTGCTCAGCCAGGTCTTCGAGCAGCACCAGGGCCGGGTCGTCAAGCTGCTGGGCGACGGCCTCTTCGTGGTCTTCCCCAACGAGGGCGACGCGCTCTCGGCCTGCATCAGCATCCAGAAGCGGCTGCAGGAAAAGCCCATCAAGCCCGGCGGCAGCGGTGCGCCGGTTCAGATGCAGATGGGCATAGAGTCGGGCGAAGTCGTCGAGATCGACGGCGACTGCTTCGGCGATACCGTGAATTCCGCCGCCCGCCTGGCCGACCTGGCCGGCGCCGCGCAAATCCTCACCACCGAAAACGTCTGGACCGCGCTGTTGCCGGCGCAAAGGGCGGCCCTGCGCAGCATGGGCCCCATGTATCTGCGCGGGCGGGCTGAGGCCAGCCATGTCTATCGCGTGGAATGGCAGGCGGGGCGCGACGAGGACGCCACCATGGCCGGCCGTTCCATGTTCGCCTCGCCCAGCCAGGCATTCCTGGAGCTGAGCTTTGCCGGGCAGACATTGCGGCTGGACGCCAAAAGCAGCAAGCTGGCCCTGGGCCGCAGCGCCGACGCGGCGCTGACGCTGAACGACCCGCGCGTTTCGCGCATGCACGCCACGCTGGAGTGGCGCGGCGGGCATTTTGTGCTGACCGATGCGTCGAGCTACGGCACCTGGGTCTACCTGGGCAATCAGAGCGAGGCCGTGGTGCTGCGGCGCACCGAGTGCTACCTGGTGGGCAGCGGCCATATCGTGCCGGGCTGCGACCGCACGGACGACAACGCGCCGTTGGTCGCGTTTGCCATCGTCACCTGAGCGCGGGCCCCGATGGCGGCCCTCCATGGCGGGCCGTGGTAAGCGCGGCACAGCGGGAAAAGTTACGATCCCCAAAGGCTTGTCCGTCCGGTGATGCAGGCTAGAATCGTTTTTGTTTCAAGACGTAGCCGGGCTCCCGGGTAGCCCGCAGGCCATCCGGTCTTTTGTGCCTCCCAGCCCATCTCGCCCAATTCCACCTCCTCATGAGTCTCAAGAAGCTTGGCCGATACGATTTGATCAACGTCCTCGGCAAGGGTGCGATGGGGCTGGTGTACGAGGGGCGCGACCCCAACCTGGACCGCCGCGTCGCCATCAAGACCATCAAGGTGGAAAACCTCTCGGAAGAGGCCGCCGCCGAATACGAGGTGCGCTTTCGCACCGAGGCCCGCTCCGCGGCGCGCCTGCAGCATCCGCACATCGTCAGCGTTTACGACTCCGACCGTGACGGCGACATCGCCTTCCTGGTCATGGAGTTCGTCGACGGCGACGACCTCAAGCACCACCTGGACAAGGGCCGGCTCTACACGCTGGAGCAGACGCTCGGCATCATGGGCGACCTGCTGTCGGCGCTGGATTACGCGCACCGGCAAAGCATCGTGCACCGCGACATCAAGCCGGCCAACCTGCTGATAGAAACCAGCGGCCGGGTCAAGCTCACCGACTTCGGCGTGGCACGCATCCAGGATTCGGGCGAGGCCACGCGCACGCAGGGCTCCATGGTGGGCACGCTCAAATACATGTCGCCCGAGCAAGTGCAGGGCCGGCCGATCGACGCCCGCGCCGACCTGTTCGCCGCCGGCATCGTGCTGTACCAGCTGCTCACGGGCAAGCGGCCGTTTGACGGCGACACCGATTTCGCCACCATCCAGCAGATCGTGGGCCACACGCCCGCGCCGCCCAGCAGCTTCAACCCCAAGCTGCCCGCCGCGATTGACGCGGTGGTGGCCAAGGCCCTGGCCAAGTCGCGCGACCAGCGTTACCCGAACGCGCAGGACTTCCTTGCGGCGCTGCAGGCCGCAGCCCGTGAAGCGGCCGACACCACGGTGCAGCCGCCGGCCATACCGGTGGGGCCGGGCAGCAACTCGACCTGGACCTCCACGTTGCTGGCCGGCGAAGCGCTGGTCGGCCTGCAGTCGGGCACCAGCGCCGACATCCCGATGGTCACGCAGGAACTCGAGCTGGTTTACTGGAAAGAAATCAAGGAGTCCATGGATGTCGAGGACATCCAGGGATTTCTCGCCAAGTTCCCCTCGGGTATCTATGCCGACCTGGCCCGCCGCCGTTTGAAAAAGATGGGCGTGCCGGGCGGAGAGGATTCCGACATCGGAAGGCGCCTGGGTACCGGCACTTTGATTGTTCCGCGCCCGCCCGCGCCGGCCGGCCCGGCGGGCCAGGACGCAGCAGCCGGGGCGACCCATCCGGGGGGCGCAAATTCCGGTGCAACGAATCCCGGTGTTGCGGGGGCCGGTGCCACCAATCCCGGTGTGACCAAGCCTGGCGCAACCAACCCCGGTACATCCACCGACCTGGCCTGGCAGGCGCTGGAAGAGGCCGCAGCGAAGGTGTCGCCCGCGTCTGCACCCGCCCCTGTCACGCCCGTTGCCGACGACCCGGATGCCACGCGCCTGGGTGGGCCGCCGGCCATGGCGGCTGTGCCGGCGCAGGCCGGGCCGCAACCGCGTGGCGAAGCTTCGGAGTGGCCGGAAACCGTGTTCAGCGATACGAGCCACGGGGCCGCGCTGCCCGAGGCTGTAGCCGCCAGCAAGGCCGATGCCGTGCCTGCCGCCGCGGCAAGCCCGGAAGCCGCCGCACCCGAGGCCAGGAAAGAGCCTTCACGAAAGCGTCGCAGTGCCGAGCCGGGCGCGCCCTCCAAAGCGTCGGCAGCGTCTCCCCCCTACGTGCTATGGGGCGCGGCCGCCCTGGTGGCTTTGATCGTGCTGGGCCTGGGCATCCGGCAGCTCTCGAAACCAAAGACGCCAGCCCCGGCGCCGGAGCTGGCCGCCATCCAGCCCGCTGCGGAGGCGGCCAAAGCCGGCCCGCTGCCCGCTGCGCCAGCGCCTGTTGATGCGCCGGTGCAAGCAGCGAAGGCCCAGCCCGCGACCGCACCGGCTCCGGCACCAGCCCCGGCAGCATCGACCGCGACCGCACCGCTGTCGCCGGCTTCCAAGGCAGCGGCGGCGCAGGCGCTCGCGGCCAGAAGGGCTGCACAGGAGAAGGAGCGGCTGGCCAGGCAGCAGGCAAACCAGGCCAAGCCGGCCGGGAATACCGTTGCTCCAGCTCCCACCGAGCATGCCGCCGCGCCAGCACCGTCCGCGCCTTCGGGGAATCCGCGCCAGGCCTGCGAGGATCGCATCCTGATCGGCTTCCAGATCTGCATGAATGATCAGTGCGCCAAGCCCGCCTTTACCAACCATCCGGTCTGCGTGGAGCGCCGCGCGATGGAGCAGCGGCGGCGCGAGGCCGAGCAGCTCAGGCGCTGACGTGCATTAACGCGGCGCGGGCTCGCGAAAAGGGGCGCCGCTTTGCGTCCCTTTTTCTCTTCTCTTTCTCTTCTTTTTCTGCCGCTGCCTATTCCTGGTCATGCCAGCCGGCGGGCCGGCGCTGCGCCTGTTGCTGGCGCTCCTGGGCCAGTTGCTCCTCGAGTTGCAACCGCCCCTGTACGGCCACGGCAATGACTTTGGTGCGGTCCTTGCGGTGCGGGTACATGCGCTCGAACAGCTCGAGGTTATGCCGGCGAAAACGCATGGCGGCCTGGCGCGCTTCGTGCGGCGGCTGGCCGAGCAGTTCCAGCACGCTGCGCGCGCTGCGCAGGCTGGACTCGAAGACTTCGCGTTCGACCAGCATCACGCCGCGGTCGCGCAGTGCGTTCCAGTGCGTCACGTCGCGCGCGCGGGCCACGATCTGCATCTGCGGGAAGTTCTCGCGCGCGATGTCGACGATCTTGAGCGACTGCTCCATGTCGTCCACGGACAGCACCAGGATCTTGGCCGTGGCCGCGCCGGCGGTGCGCAGCAGGTCCAGCCGCGTCGCATCGCCGTAGAAGACGCGGTAACCGAAGGCCCGCACGGTTTCTATCATCTCGGCGTCGTGGTCCAGCACGGTGGCCTGGATGCCCTGGGCCAGCAGCATGCGCCCGACGATCTGCCCGTAGCGGCCGAAGCCGGCGATGATGACGGGCGCCTCCTGCTGCTCGGAGATTTCCTCCATTTGCGGAAGGTTGCAGTTGGCATAGCGAGGCACCCAGAATTTGTCGACCGCCACCAGCAGCAGCGGGCTCAGCAGCATGGATAGCGCCACCGCGCCTATCAGCAGCGAGGCCGTTTCGGCCGGGAACACCTGGGCCCCCGCGGCCGCCTGGAACACCACAAAGGCGAATTCACCGCCTTGCGCCAGCAGCACCGCGAATACCGGCCGCTCCTGGTAGGGCAGTTTCATGAGCATGGCCAAGCCATAGATGACGGCCAGCTTCAGGCCCAGAAAACCCACCAGAATGACGGCCATCAGGCCGGGCGAACGCAACAGCACGCCGAAGTCGATGCTCATGCCCACCGCAATGAAGAAGAGGCCCAGCAGCAGGCCCTTGAATGGCTCGATGTCGGTTTCCAGTTCACGCCGGTATTCGCTTTCCGCGAGCAGCACGCCGGCGAGGAAGGCGCCCAGCGCCATGGACAGGCCGACAAACTGCATCAGTGCCGCGATGCTCACCACCAGCAGCAGCGAGGCTGCCGTGAAGATCTCGGGCGTGCCGCTGTTGGCGATCCAGCGCAGCAGGGGGCGCAACAGCAGGCGGCCGCCCAGGATGATGGCCGCGATCGCACCAATGATCTTGAGCGCTTCCAGCGCCCGGCCGCTGTGACTGGCAGCTTCGCTGTCGCCGGCCATGGCGCCCAGCAGCGGCAGCAGCGCCAGGATGGGGATGGCCGCCACGTCCTGGAACAGCAGGATGGAAAAGCCCGCTTGCCCGCTGGAGGTCGGCAGCAGGTGGCGCTCGCCCATGGCCTGCAGCGCGATCGCGGTGGAAGAGAGTGCCAGGCCCAGGCCGGCGACCAGCGCCGTCTGCCAGCCCACGCCGAAAACCATGGCCACACCGGTCAGCAGGGCGGCGCAGCCCAGCACCTGCGCGCTGCCCCAGCCGAAGATGGGCCGTCGCAGGTTCCACAGGCGCTTGGGCTCCAGTTCCAGGCCGATCAGGAACAGCATCAGCACCACGCCGAATTCAGCGAAATGCAGGATGTCCTGCACATTGGTAACCAGTCCCAGGCCCCAGGGACCTATGGCGATGCCCGCGGCCAGGTAGCCGATGATGGAGCCCAGGCCGAGTTTTTTGGCCAGGGGCACGGAGATGACCGCGGCGGCAAGATAGATAAAGCTGTTGACCAGCCAGGTAGGCGCGTGCTCGATCATGGGGCCCCCACGCTTCTCACTTCGCCTTCGGCTGTGTGTAATACGCTGCCCCTTGTTTGTGAGGCCCGGGGCTCGTTTCCTTGGGGCGGCCCGGCGGAAAATTGTGCCGCTGTGCCTGATTGCGGATGTTCAACGAGCCGGTCCTTCATGGGCACCACGCAGGCGGCGCATTGCTCGAGGTCTTCCAGCTCGGGCCAGTCAGGGTAGCTTTGCAGGCGCTGGCTGAAGGTAGCGATGTGATCCGTCACGGCCTGGCGGTCGACGCTGTGCGAGCCGTGCAGCACCAGCGGCGGCAAAAAACGCATGCCGCACAGGGCCGCGCTTTGCTCATAGGGTGGCAGAAAGGCGTCAAAGAAATAGCGGTTGTAGCCCTGCGGATGGTAGGAAGGCTCAGGGCCGCCCGTGGTGGCGACCAACCATAAGTCCTTGCCCTGCAGTGCGCGGCCTGCGCCGCCTTCCTCGTCATGGCCCTCGCCGTAGGCCCAGCCGTAACTGAACACTTCGTCAAGCCAGAGCTTCTGCAGCGCGGGCATGGAATACCACTGGATGGGGTGCAGCAGCACCACCAGCTGCGCGCGTTCCAGGGCAGCCTGCTCCCTGGGAACGTCGATGGCGTAGTCGGGATAACTCGAGTAAAGGTCTTGTACCTCCACACGCGGCAGGCCTCGCGCGGCCTCCATCAAGGGGCGGTTGACCCGCGATTCGCGCCAGGCCGGATGGGCCGCGATGACATAAATGTCAGTATTGGCCGCATCCCCTGTGGGTTTGTCAGTGGTTGTGATAACGCTGTTCATGCCGTTACCATAGCGGAAAAGCCAGGTTCCATACCGAGGAGATTCGCATGCCCGTGGTTGTGATCGCCAATCCGAAGGGGGGCGTCGGCAAGACGACGCTGGCCACCAATGTTGCCGGATACTTCGCCAGCCGGGGCCATTCGGTCATGCTGGGCGATGCCGACCGGCAGCAGTCCTCGCGCTTGTGGCTGGGCCTGCGCCCGCTGGCCGCCCGGCCGATCACCACCTGGGACGTGAATGCCGACCTGATCGTCAAGCCGCCCAAGGGCACGACGCACGTGGTGCTCGACACCCCCGGCGGCCTGCACGGCTGGCGCTTCAATGACGTGCTCAAGCTGGCCGACAAGGTCATCGTGCCGTTGCAGCCCAGCGTGTTCGACATCTTTGCCACGCGCACCTTCCTGGACCAGCTCGCCGAACACAAGCATGCCGGCAAGATGCAGGTGGGCATTGTCGGCATGCGGGTGGACGCGCGCACCATCGCGGCCGACAAGCTGCGCGGCTTCGTGGAGGGCCTGGGGCTGCCGGTGCTGGGCTACCTGCGCGACACGCAGAACTACATCCACCTGGCGGCCCGCGGCCTCACCCTGTTCGACGTGGCGCCCAGCCGGGTCGAAAAAGACATGGAGCAGTGGAAAGGCATCTGCGACTGGCTGGACAAGTGAGCCTGGCTTGTCGCTGAGCCGACAAGGGCGGGCCGGCCACGCCGTTACAGTGGCGCCATGAAAACTTTCGCCACCCTGGCCGAGCTGGCCGCCTGCACCGGACAGGAAGTCGCCGTCAGCGACTGGATCTCCATCACCCAGCAACAGGTCAACTTGTTTGCCGAAGCCACGGGCGACCACCAGTGGATTCACGTCGATGTGGAAAAAGCGGCCGCCGGGCCCTTTGGCGGGCCGATCGCGCACGGCTTTTTAACCTTGTCGCTGCTGCCGCGCTTTTTTGAATCGTCTTTTGAGATCACCGGCTCGCGCATGGGCGTGAACTACGGCCTCAACAAGGTGCGTTTCACGGCGCCGGTGCCCGTGGGCAGCCGGCTGCGCGCGCGCATGAAGCTGCTGGCGGCCGAGGGAATCGACAACGGCGGCATGCAAATGACATGGGAAGTGACCGTGGAACGCGAGGGCGCGGCCAAACCGGTGTGCGTAGCCGAATCGCTGGTGCGGCGCTACCCCTGAGCCGCGCGAAACGCCTGCCTAGATGCGCAGCAGTTGGCCGGCTGGCAGCCAGCCTTCAAAGACCTCGATCAGGCTGTTGATGCGTTCGGCGGCTTCGCTCTGGCTGTGCGTCTGGGCGATGCACTGGTGCAAGTCGCTGCGCAGCAGCCACAGGTCGGCCGGCGTCTTGGCGACTTTGATTTTGTAGATGAGCCGCTGGGTGCGCATGTCGCTGCAGTCGTGCAGCAGGGCCAGCAGGCTTTCCCGGATCTGGTCAATCGGCACGCGGTTGACCGGCCGCCCCGAATCGGAAAAGGCTGGCGCCGCAAGGCCCAGGATGCGCTGGATAACCGTGTTCACTGAAGACTCCTGCCAGTCTTGTGAACTGGGCTTTGGGAAGGGATAAGGCTGGGGGGCCCGGGTGTCGGCACCCCGTGCTTAAGTTCGAAGGTCGAATAATAGGGTTTATACCTAGTTCTTGGCAAGAGGTTTGGGCCGCCTGCGGCTGGCCGGCCGTCGGAGCGTCAGCTGTTCGTCAGCCTTGCGTCTTGTCCGTGCCCGCACCGCCAAAGCCGTTCTGCCGCCAGGCCTCAAACACCGTGACGGCCACGCTGTTGGACAAGTTCAGGCTGCGTTGGCCGGGCCGCATGGGCAGCTTCAGGCGTTGCGCGGGCGGGAAGGAGTCCCGCAGTTCGGGCGCCAGGCCGCGGGTTTCGGCGCCGAATACCAGCCAGTCGCCGGGCAGGAAGCGCATGTCAAAAGCGCTGGCTGAACCCCGGGTGGTCATGGCAAAAACCCGGTTTGCGGGTGGTTGCTCACTTTCGAGCAGGGCTTGCCAGCTGGCGTGGCGCAGCACCTGGGCGTATTCGTGGTAATCCAGCCCGGCGCGGCGCATGTGCTTGTCGTCCATCGAAAAGCCCAGCGGCTCCACCAGGTGTAGCCGGCAACCGGTGTTGGCCGCCAGCCGGATCACGTTGCCGGTGTTGGGCGGGATTTCGGGTTCGACCAGGACGATATTGAACATGTGGCGGGGATGGGCGGGGTGGGGGCGAAGCCGGCGATTCTAGGGCCGTCAAGAGACCTAAGCGGCAGCCGTTCTGGCAAGCACTACCGCCGTGATGTGCGCGGCACCCGCGTCGCGCAAGGCCTGCGCAGCGGTGTACAGCGAAGCGCCGCTGGTCATCACGTCATCCACCAGCACCACACGCCGGCCCCGCACTTCAGCTGCGCGCAGCGGGTCGACCTGGAAAGCGCCTTTGACATTGGCCAGCCGCTCCTGGCGCTTAAGCTGGCTTTGCGGGCGGGTATGCCTGACGCGCAGCAACAGCCGGGCATCGGAGCGGGCGAGCGTCTGTGTTTGCCGGGCCAGCGAGGCGCAGAGTTCCCAGGCCTGGTTGAAGCCGCGTGCCTGCAGGCGCTCGGCTGAAAGCGGTATCGGCAGCAGCCAGTCCTCAGGCCCGAGTTCGTCCAATACTTCGGCCGGGCCGGGCGACCGCAGCAGCAGGCCCGCAAAAAAGTTTGCCCAGCCGTGGCGTTCGCCAAATTTGTAGCCGGCGACCAGCGTGGACCAAGGGTAGGCATAAGCGACGCCGGCGAAGGCGCGGTCCAGGGGCGGTGGCTCCACCGCGCAGGCGCCGCACAGCGGCGGACCTGTCCTCAGGCCCATGGAAAGGTCGGCCGGCAAGGCCAGGGCGCAGCGCGTGCAGCGCGGCTCTGCCGGTGTGAAGCGCGCGACGCAGGGGCCGCACACCGGCTGCGCGGGCCATGCGCGGCAAACCGCGCATTGGCTGGCGACCTCAGGCACAAAGCCGGCCAGGCGGGGCAGGAATGCGGAGGAGGCAAGCAGGCGTGTGAACACCGTGTCAATATACTCGCGTAGCTTTGAGCCAATCGCTTTCCCTCGCCTTTCCTGTCTTCTTCTTCCTTTTCCATGAGCACCACCGAGCGCCCACCCACGCTGGACCCAGTCGCTGTCAGCCGCTGGGGGCGCACCGCGCCTTTGGCCTCACCCTGGCTGCATGAAGAGGTGGCGCGCCGCATGATGGACCGTTTGCAATGGATCAAGCTGCAGCCCCGCAGCTGGGTGCACTGGGGTGCGCTGCGCGGTGGCTTGCAGGCCCATGCGCAACTGGCCAAAACCTATCCCGGCGCCACGGCCTTTGTGCACGAAAACGGCCCGGAGCGTGCAAGCGAGGCGATGAAGAACATCGTGCCTCCCTGGTGGACACCGAAGCGATGGACGGCCGCGCCCGTGCGTTTCGAGGCGCCGCCGACCGGCAGCGCCGACATGCTGTGGGCCAACATGGCGCTGCATGAATCGGCCGACCCGCAGGCCTTGCTGGCCCAATGGCGCGACGCACTCAAGGTCAACGGCTTCCTGATGTTTTCATGCCTGGGCCCCGATACCGCCAAAGAACTGCGCGAGGTGTATGCGCAGCTGGGCTGGCCGCCCGCGGGCCACGAACTGACCGACATGCACGACTGGGGCGACATGCTGGTGCAGGCCGGTTTTGCCGAGCCGGTGATGGACATGGAACGCATCACGCTGACTTACGCGACGCCGGCGCGGCTGTTGCAGGACCTGGCCGAGTTGGGCCGCAACTTCCATCCCGCGCGTTTTCCCGCGCTGCGCGGGCGCGCCTGGAAGGCCAGGCTTGAAGAGGCGCTGGCCCGCCACCTTGTCAAAGGCGGGGAGGGGCGCCTGTCGCTGACCTTTGAAATCATCTACGGCCATGCGCTGAAGGCTCCGCCCAAAGTCAAGGTCAGCCCGCTCAGCGCGGTATCGGTGGCCGACATGCGCAGCATGCTGCAGGGCGGTCGGCCCGGCTCCTGAGAGTTGCTCGGCCGGGCTGTTGCGCCCGCGCGCCGGGCCTGTCGCGAGCACTGGTTTTCGGGGCTTTTTCGGGGGAGCGGCGGGGCAAACCGGCTACAATCGAACACAGATTTTTGGGGATGTTCCCAAGCCTCATGCGGCCCGGGCCCGGTTCGGACCGTTGTTTTTTTGGGGGGTTGCCGCATGCTGCAGCCAACGCCAGCGTTTCGTTTTGCCACTCAGCCCGCGCAGGGCAGTCACAGCCACGGTGCTGTGTTGTGGCTTCTCAAGCGTCACTGCTCACTCACTCCGGCCCAGCTGGGGTGGCTTTACGTGTCGCTGTGCGGCGTTTCGCTGGGGATCGCGGCATTCTTCTGGGCCCAGGGCGCCACCATGGTGATGCCTTTTGCCTGGGCCGAATTGCTCGCGGTGGGCGCGGCCTTTGTGGCGTATGCCCGGCACGCGGGGGACGGTGAAAAAATCCTTCTCGAAGGCGGGCAGCTGGTGGTGGAACTCGAAACGGCGGGCCGCACCGAGCGCGCGGAGTTCAGCCGCGAATGGGTGCGTATCGAACCCAAGGACGGGGACGGCTCGCTGATTGAAGTGTCGGGGCAGGGGCGCTCGGTGCAGGTGGGGCGGCATACGCGCCCGGAACTGCGCCCGGCTCTGGCCCGGGAGATCCGGATGGCGTTGCGCAGCGGTTGAGGAGGCTCTGAAAGTCTCGCGTCAGTTCAGGTGCGGCGGGGGGACCCGCCGCTATCTTTATAATCAGCCGGTTAATTTGGTCGGCAAGTCGGTAATTGAAGCAGAAAAAGTGATCACGATGAACGTAAGCAACACCATGAGCAAAATGACACGGCTTGGCATGCAGCATGCAGGCGCAATTCTGGTATCTGCGGCCGCCTGGGTCAGCACCGCCGCTTACGCCGTCAATGACCTGAAAGGCGGCCCCGCCGTCAACCAGCTGAACCTGCACCCGGCCGTGACCAAGATCGCCGAGGAGCAGCAATGGCTGCACTGGTTCATGATGGCCATCTGCCTGGTGATCTTCGTGGCGGTGTTCAGCGTGATGTTCTATTCCATCCTGAAGCATCGCAAATCGGTGGGCCACAAATCGGCCAATTTCCACGAGTCCACCGCCGTTGAAATCGCCTGGACCGTCGTCCCCTTCCTGATCGTGATCGCGATGGCGCTGCCCGCCACCAAGGTGCTGGTCGCCCAGAAGGACACCACCGGCGCCGACCTCACCATCAAGGCCACCGGCATCCAGTGGAAATGGGGCTATGACTACATCAAGGGCGAAGGCGAAGGCATCGGTTTTGTCTCCACGCTGGACAACACTCACCGCGAAATGTCCGACAACGGCGGCCCCAAGGCCGGCGAAGCGCCCGACAACTACCTGCTTAAGGTCGACAACCCGCTGGTCGTTCCCGTCAACAAGAAAATCCGCATCATCACCACCGCCAGCGACGTGATCCACGCCTTCGCGGTGCCCGCCTTCGGCATCAAGCAGGACGCGATTCCCGGCTTCGTGCGCGACACCTGGTTCCGTGCCGAACAGGTCGGCGACTTCTACGGCCAGTGCCAGGAACTCTGCGGCAAGGAACACGCTTACATGCCCATCCACGTGAAGGTCGTGTCCGCCGCCGACTACACCGCATGGGTTGCCGTCAAGGCCAAGGAAGCCGCCGCCAAGGCCGATGATCCTTCCAAGGTCTGGACCCTGGTCGACCTCAAGGCCCGCGGCGAAAAAGTCTATGCCGCCAACTGCGCCGCCTGCCACCAGGCCAACGGCAAGGGCGCCGGTCCCATCAAGCCGCTGGACGGCTCGGCCATCGTGCTGGATGCCGATCACAAGAAGCAAATTACCACTGTGCTCAATGGCGCTGCCGGCGGTGCCATGCCGTCGTGGAAGGCTTTGAGCGACACCGATCTCGCGGCTGTTGTCAGCTACACCAAGAACAACTGGTCCAACCAGACCGGCCAGATCGTCCAGCCCGCCGAAGTGCAGGCTGCCCGCAAGTAAGCCGATCCGACCCACGACCAGAAACCGTCGGCGCCGTGCGCGCCGGCCGCCAAGATAAAGCTACAGGCCAAAGCCACCAAAGGAAGCCAAGATGAGTGCAGTTCTAGACCATCACGACCACGCGCACGACGACCACCACGACCACGCCCCGGCGGGCTGGCGCCGTTGGGTCTTCGCGACCAACCATAAAGACATCGGAACGCTTTACCTGCTGTTCAGCTTCTTCATGTTGATGTTCGGCGGCGTGCTGGCCTTGCTGATCCGCGCCGAGCTGTTTCAGCCCGGCCTGCAACTGGTCAACCCCGAACTGTTCAACCAGCTCACCACCATGCACGGCCTGATCATGGTGTTCGGCGCCATCATGCCAGCCTTCGTGGGTTTCGCGAACTGGATGATCCCGCTGCAGATCGGCGCTGCCGACATGGCTTTTGCCCGCATGAACAACTTCAGCTTCTGGCTGATGATCCCCGCCGGCCTGATGCTGGCTGGTTCCTTCTTCATGCCCGGCGGCGCGCCCGCAGCGGGCTGGACGCTCTACGCGCCGCTCACGCTGCAGATGGGTCCGTCCATGGACGCCGGTATTTTCGCGATGCACATCCTGGGCGCCTCGTCCATCATGGGCTCGATCAACATCATCGTGACCATCCTGAACATGCGCGCTCCCGGCATGACGCTGATGAAGATGCCGATGTTCTGCTGGACCTGGCTGATCACCGCCTACCTGCTGATCGCCGTGATGCCCGTGCTGGCCGGCGCCATCACCATGACGCTGACCGACCGCCACTTCGGCACCAGCTTCTTCAACCCCGCCGGCGGCGGCGACCCGGTGATGTACCAGCACATCTTCTGGTTCTTCGGCCACCCCGAGGTCTACATCATGATCCTGCCGGCCTTCGGCATCATCAGCCAGATCATTCCCGCCTTCTCGCGCAAGCGCCTGTTCGGTTATGCCTCCATGGTGTACGCCACCGGCTCCATCGCCATCCTGAGTTTCGTCGTGTGGGCGCACCATATGTTCACCACCGGCATGCCGGTCACGGGCCAGCTGTTCTTCATGTACTCCACCATGCTGATCGCCGTGCCCACGGGCGTGAAGGTGTTCAACTGGATCGCCACCATGTGGCGCGGCTCCATGACCTTTGAAACCCCCATGCTGTTCGCGGTGGGTTTCATTTTCGTGTTCACCATCGGCGGCCTGACGGGCGTGATCCTTTCCGTCGCGCCTATCGATATCCAGCTGCAAGACACGTACTACGTGGTGGCGCACTTCCACTACGTGCTGGTGGCCGGCTCGCTCTACGCGCTGTTTGCCGGCTACTATTACTGGTCGCCCAAGTGGACCGGCGTCATGTACAACGAAACCCGCGGCAAGATCCACTTCTGGTGGTCGTTGATTTCCTTCAACGTGACCTTCTTCCCGATGCACTTCCTGGGCCTGGCCGGCATGCCGCGCCGCTATGCCGACTACCCCATGCAGTTCGCCGACTTCAACGCCGTGGCCAGCGTGGGCGCCTTCTTCTTCGGCTTCGCGCAGGTCTATTTCTTCCTGTTCATCGTGCTGCCCACGATGCGCGGCAAGGGCGCGCCCGCCAAGCAGAACCCCTGGATGGATGAAGGCGGCAAGGGCGCTGAAGGCCTGGAGTGGGAAGTCCCATCCCCCGCGCCTTTCCACACCTACGAAACCCCTCCCAAGCTGGATGCCTCGGCAACCCGCGTGATCGGTTGATTCAAGCTTCCTGGTACACCGCCATGACGACACCTGAACAAAAGAAGAGCAACCTGAGGCTGGCCTTGATACTGGCTTCGGTCGCGCTGGTCTTTTTTCTCGGCTTCATGGCCAAGATGATTTTCCTGGGCCACTAAGCCTACCCGTCGAAAACCAGGTTCAAACCGGTACCCTGTGATGCGGCTCAAGCGCGAAAACCTCAACATGATGGGCAAGCTCAGCGTGATCGCGCTCGGCATGTTCTGTTTTGGCTATGCGCTGGTGCCCATTTACAAGGCGATTTGCGAGATGACCGGCATCAACGTGCTCGCCCTGGGCGACCGCCAGATTCCCGGCGCGACCTCCGCCCTGCCGGCCAACACGCAGGTAGACCGCAGCCGCACCATCACTGTCGAGTTCGACGCGAACTCGCGCGGCCCCTGGCAGTTCAAGCCCGCGACAAACACCTTGCAGGTCCATCCGGGCGAGCTCACCACGGTGATGTACGAATTCCAGAACGTGCAGAACCGGACCATGTCGGCCCAGGCCATCCCCAGCTACGCACCGGCGCAGGCCGGCGCGCACTTCAACAAGCTTGAATGTTTCTGCTTCAGCCAGTACACCCTGGCGCCGGGCGAGAAAAAGCAGTGGCCGGTGGCCTTTGTCATCGACCCCAAGCTGTCGAAAGACGTGAGCACCATCACGCTGTCTTACACCTTCTTTGAAGTTGGCGGCAAAACGCCGGCCGCACCGGTTGCGCCCAAGGCGACGACGGCCGCCGTAGTGCCTGAAAAACAGGCAGGCGCATGAGCAGCATGGCCGCCGCACCTGCCAAAAAGCCTTCCTTCTGGCGCACCGTCAAGGCTGTGGCCTGGTCTTTCGTGGGGCTGCGCGCGCGCGGCGACTACGAGGAAGACGTGAAAAACCTGAACCCGCTCCACATCATTGTGGTCGGGCTGATCGCCGTGGTGGTGTTTGTCGTCGTGCTGGTGTTGCTGGCGAAGTGGATGGTCGCGCGCTGAGGCCGCACCACCTGCCAACGCATCACGGTGCAAGTCAAGAAATTATTGGAAATTCGAGAGAAAAACAGGAGTCCAGCGATGTCATCAGCAACCCACGGGTCAACCCCCCACTATTTCGTTCCCAGCCCATCGAGCCATCCGGTGATGGCATCCATCGGCCTGTTTTTTGTCATCCTGGGCGCCAGCCAATGGATCAACGGCCACGACTGGGGCAAGTGGTCGCTGGCCTTCGGCATGATCTGGTGGCTGATGACGCTGTACCGCTGGTTCAGCCAGTCCATTGGCGAGAGCGAAGGCGGCATGTACGGCCGCAAGATCGACATGTCCTTCCGCTGGAGCATGAGCTGGTTCATCTTCTCGGAAGTGATGTTCTTCGGCGCTTTCTTCACCGCCTTGTGGTGGGCCCGCTCGCACTCGCTGCCCGCGCTCGGCAGCCTGGAAAACGCACTGCTCTGGCCTGACTTCAAGGCTGTCTGGCCCAGCCTGGCGGCCGGCGTGACCGCCTCGCCCGCCGACATCATCGAACCATTCACCGCAATGAAACCGCTGGCTGTGGGCGGCGGCATCTGGGCCACCATCATGGGTTCCCTGCCGACCGTCAACACGGCGCTGCTGCTGAGCTCGGGCGTTACCATCACCATCGCCCACCATGCGTTGATCGAAGGCAAGCGTGCCCGCACCATTGCCTTCATGTGGGCAACGGTTCTGCTCGGCGTGGTCTTCCTCTTCGTGCAGGGCTATGAATACTTCCACGCTTACCATGAGATGAACCTGAAGCTGTCTTCCGGCGTGTACGGCTCGACCTTCTTCATGCTCACGGGCTTCCACGGCTTCCACGTGTTTGTCGGCATGCTGATGCTGCTGTTCATCACGCTGCGCCTGCAAAAAGGCCACTTCACGCCTGAAAAGCACTTCGGCTTCGAGGGTGCCGCCTGGTACTGGCACTTCGTGGACGTGGTGTGGCTGGGCCTTTACATCCTGGTGTACTGGTTGTAAGACGGAACCAATCGCGGCCGAGGCCGCTCAACCAAAGGCCGCTCAATGCGGCCTTTGTGCTTTTTATTTATCGCCGATTGATGCCTATTTACCTGCCGGGATACCGGTGGGTTGGATATATCCCAGCTTCCACGCCACCAGAATGCAGATGAACAGCAGCACCGAGAATCCGATACGGAAGGCCAGTGCGCGCGCCATATTGCTGGTTTTGCGCTTGCCGTCCGTGTTGTCGCCGCTGCCCTTGAGCATGAAGAAAAGCGCGGTGGCCAGGCTGGCCAGGATGGCGACAAACGCCAATGCAACAAGGTAGTTCATGAACAGGATTATCGGCGCATGAAACCGGCCTTGCATTCCCCGCGCTTCTGGCTGCTGACTGCCGCCGCCGTGCTGGTGGCCGGCACCACGTTTTCGCTGGGCCAGTGGCAGTTGCGGCGTGCCGCGCAGAAGGAAGCGATGCAGGCCGCGGTCGAATCCAAGGGGCGGCTTCCCGCGCTCGATGCGCGCTCCTTGCTCGCGGCCCCGAACATTGCGGACGACATCCACCGGCTGGCCGTGCTCAAGGGCAGCTGGCGGCCGGAACACACGGTCTACCTCGACAACCGGCCCATGAGCGGCAAAACCGGCTTTGTAGTGCTCACACCGCTCGTGCTGGAGGGCAGCTCACAAGCCATCGTGGTGCAGCGTGGCTGGGTGCCGCGCAATTTTGCCGACCGCACCCGCCTGCCGGAGGTCGCAACGCCCACAGGCACCGTCACCGTCGAGGGCCGCATTGCCGCGTCGCCCCCCAGGCTTTATGAATTCCAGGGCATAGAGACCGGCCGCATACGGCAAAATCTCGACTTGCCGGCTTATCGGGCGCAGACCGGCCTGCCGCTGCTGGAGGTCTCGCTGCTGCAGACCGGCGCGGCGAGCGAAGGCCTGTCGCGCGAGTGGGCCGCACCCAATCTTGGCGTGGACAAGCACTACGGCTATGCCTTCCAGTGGTTCGGCCTGTGCGCCCTGGTGATCATTCTTTATGGCTGGTTTCAGCTGGTTATTCCTCTTCGTGCCCGTTCCCATTCACGCCGCTCAAAAAGCGGCGATCAACTGCCGTGACAACTACGCCTGACGCCTCTTCCCATCCTGCCGCTGCGCCCACCCTGCAGGACCATCCCCTGGGCCTGACCGTGCATGCCATGCCAATGCCGGACTCTTCCAGCCTGGGCGAGCCGAAGACCGCCGCGGGCCGCTGGAAAATGCTGGCCGTGCTGCTGGTGTGCGCCGCCCCGGTGATCGCTTCCTACTTCACCTACTACGTGATCCGGCCCGAGGGCCGACGCAATTTCGGTGAATTGATTGACCCGCAGCGGCCGCTGCCACCGATGGCCACGCGCGCGCTTGACGGCCGCAGCGGCACGCTGGCAGCGCTCAAAGACCAGTGGCTGTTGATCAGCGTGGCCGGCGGCGCTTGCGATGCGCGCTGCGAGCAGAACCTGTATTTTCAGCGCCAGCTGCGCGAGTCACTGGGCAAGGAAAAAGAGCGCCTGGACCGTGTCTGGCTGGTAGCCGACGATGCGCCCGTGCGCGATGCCTTGCTGCCGGCGCTGGCTTCCTCGACCGTGCTGCGTGTGGCGCCGGCCGAACTCGCGCAGTGGCTGGAGCCCGCCGCGGGCAAGCGCCTGGAAGATCATCTCTACCTGGTCGACCCCATCGGCAACTGGATGATGCGTTTCCCGGCCGACATGGATGCCGCCGCCGCGGCCAAGGCCAAGCGTGACCTGGAGCGGCTGCTGCGGGCTTCGAGCAGCTGGGACAAGGAAGGACGTTAAACCAGCGAAGCTGGGTTAACTCAAATTCAAATCACATGTCGAGCACCGCACTTTACGACCTGAGCCCCGCCTTGCGCATGATGATCATGGGCTTGGTGGTTGCACTGGGGCCGCTGGCCTGGGTGTGGGTGCACAACAAGAATGCGCCGGTGGCGCAACGCTTGCGGGTGCTGACGCTGGTCACGCTGTTCCTCACGTTTGACCTGGTCATTTTCGGCGCCTTCACCCGGCTCACCGATTCGGGCCTGGGTTGCCCCGACTGGCCGGGCTGCTACGGTAGCGCCAGCCCGGTGGGCGCGCAGGTGCATATCGAAGCCGCGCAGACCGCCATGCCCACGGGGCCCGTCACGCATTCCAAGGCGTGGATTGAAATGATCCACCGCTACTTGGCGACCGGTGTGGGGGTGCTGATACTCACGCTGACCATCACCGCATGGCTGGAGCGCAAGCGCACGCCGGTCTCCCCGTGGTGGCCCACCGCCACTTTGGTGTGGGTGTGCCTGCAGGGTGCGTTTGGTGCCCTGACCGTGACCATGAAGCTATTCCCCGCCATCGTCACCATGCACCTGCTGGGAGGCCTGGTGCTGCTGGCGCTGCTGCGCGCGCAGTCGCTGCGTTATGCCGAACTGCAGGCGCCATCGGCCCAGGCTTTGAGCACCGGCCTGCGTTTTGCCGCATTGGCCGCTTTTGCCCTGCTGTGGCTGCAGATCGCCCTCGGCGGCTGGGTCAGCACCAACTATGCGGTGCTGGCTTGCACCGATTTTCCGGGTTGCCAGAGCTCGCTGTGGCCGGCCATGGATTTTCGCCAGGGCTTCACACTGTGGCGCGAACTGGGTGCAGGCCATGACGGCGCCAACATCAGCTTCCAGGCGCTCACCGCCATCCACTATGTGCACCGCCTTACAGCTTATCTTGTGTTTGCCGTATTCCTTGCATTGGCTTTCTGCCTGCACCGCGTGCCGGCGTTTCGCACACCCGCGCGCTGGCTGGCCGGGCTCATCGTGCTGCAGGCCGTGACGGGTATCAGCAACGCCGTGCTCGGCTGGCCCTTGCTGGCAGCCGTCATGCATACAGGTGGCGCAGCAGCCCTGGTCATTGTGCTCAGCGGCGTGGTTTTTTCCGGCCGCGGCCCGGCCCTTTCGGCAATGCGTCAAAATTGAACGTTCAGCACCTTCCCATGAATCCCAGCACGCCATCCGCCGCCCCGGCTTCCGCCACGCCTCACGTTCCGTCGAAGTTCGCGCAGTTCTATGCGCTGACCAAGCCGCGCGTGGTGCAACTTATCGTGTTCTGCGCACTCATCGGCATGGTGCTGGCCGTTCCCGGTGTACCGGCCTGGCCGGACGTCAGGCTCGCGTTGATCGCCTGCGCGGGCATCTGGCTGGTCGCTGGTGCCGCCGCCGCCTTCAATTGCCTGGTCGAGCAGCAGATCGATGCGCGCATGCGCCGCACGGCCTGGCGCCCCACGGCCAAGGGCGAGCTCAGCAACCCGCTGACGCTGGCTTTCTCGGCCGCGCTGTGCGCGTTCGGCTCCTGGATTCTGTACGTGTGGGTGAACCCGCTCACCATGTGGCTGACCTTTGCCACCTTTATCGGCTATGCGGTGATCTATACAGTGATCCTCAAGCCCATGACGCCGCAGAACATCGTGATAGGCGGCGCCTCGGGCGCCATGCCGCCGGTGCTGGGCTGGGCCGCGATGACCGGCGCCGTGGGGCCCGAAGCCTTGATCCTCTTCCTGATCATCTTCCTCTGGACGCCGCCGCACTTCTGGGCGCTGGCGTTGTACCGCGTCGAGGATTACCGCAAGTCCGGCCTGCCCATGCTGCCTGTGACCCATGGCAATGAATTCACGCGCCTGCAGGTGTTTCTGTACACGCTGGTGTTGTTTCCGGCCTGCCTGATGCCTTTTATCTTCAAGATGAGCGGCTGGCTTTACCTGGTGGCGGCCGTGGCGCTGAGCATAGGCTTCAGCTGGTACGGCTGGCGCCTGTGGCGCAAATATTCCGATGCGCTGGCGCGCAAGACCTTCCGGTTTTCGTTGATCCATCTTTCGGTCCTGTTCGCGGCCTTGCTGCTGGACCACTATCTTGTCTGAGTCCGCATGAAAACTTCCAAGAATTTGCCCGCGCGTCGCGATGCCATGAAAACCCTGGCGGGTGCCGCGGCGTTTGCGGCTACGGCGGGCCTGCTGGTGGCTTGCGCGCCGGACAAGCCGCAATTTAAAAGCATAGACCTGACCGGCGCAGACTATGCGCAGGGCTTTACGCTGGCTGACCACAACGGCCGGGTGCGCACGCTGAAGGATTTTCCGGGCAAGGTCGTTGTGGTGTTTTTCGGCTTCACGCAATGCCCCGACGTCTGCCCGACCTCCATGGCCGAGCTGGCCCAGGTCAAGCAACTGCTGGGCCCTGACGGCGACAAGCTGCAGGCCATCTTCATCACCGTCGACCCGGAACGCGACACGCCCGAGCTGCTCAAGGCTTACATGGGCAATTTCGACCCGGGCTTTCTCGCGCTGCGCCCCACCATGGCCCAGTTGCCCGAGGTCGCCAAGGACTTCAAGGTTTACTACAAGAAGGTCGAGGGCAAGACACCCGGCAGCTACACCATGGACCACTCCGCGGGCAGCTATGTCTTTGACGGCAAGGGCCGCATCCGCCTCTACAACCGCTACGGCGGCGGCGCCGAGGCGCTGGCATCGGACATCCGCCTGCTGCTGAAGAACTCCTGAAGGCCGGGTCAGAAATTCACCGTCTTGATGGACTTGCGTGTATTGGCAGGCATCTCCCGCAGCGACTTGAGCATATAGGCCAGATGCAGCGCCGCGTCCGGCTGCGCACCGCACTGCGCGTCCGGCACCATGGCAATTGCGACATGCAGCTTCAGGTGCGAACCCACCGGCAGTAAATCAGAGGGCTGAAGCGCGTGCGCCACCAATTGCGTGGCCGCGGCCACGGCCTGTGCGGCCGTCACCGGCCCCTCGATCAACAAGGCGAATTCACTGTCACCGACACGTGCCGCGATGTCGATGTCGCGCGCCAGCTTGCGCAGGCAGGAGCTCGTCAACACCAGGGCATAGTCGGCGATCTGCCGGCCATGTTCCTTGGCGAACCAGCCGTGGTTGGACAGATCGATCATGAGCAAGGCGCAACGGTGCTTGTAGCGGTTCGAGCGCAGCAAGGCTTCGTGCAGCCGCGCTTCGAAGGTGTGCTGGTTGCTCAAGCCGGTCAGCGGCTCGGTCTGCGCCAGCGCGGCGGCGCGCGCCCGCGCCTCGCGGCGCTGGGCTGTCCGGCGCAGCAGGCCGTAAAACAGCAGCGGCGTCTGCAGCGCAACACCCAGGGTGAGGCCGTATTGCGTGAGGAAGCTGATAGGAATCAGTCCCAGGTTGCGCAGTATGGGGAAAGGCGCAGCCAGCGCGACAGGCACAAACCCCAGAGCGATCCAGCGCATGGTGGGTTCCCCGCTTCGCCACGCGATGAAAACCATCACGCAAATCAAGGCGAGTGCCGCGGTGATCAGGGCCGTGATGCCGATAAAGCCCGCATGTGTCGGCATCAACGTGTCGAGCACGGCCGCCAGTGCCAGCAAGGCGACGAGCTTGAGTGAGAGCCAGTCCAGCGTGGCTGAGAATTGCCGCGGCCGTGTCACCACACGCGCAAACCAGATGCCGCTGCAAGCCGCCGCCACCGGCAGCAGGAAAGCCGAGAGGTCGTTCCATACCGGTGAGTCCGGCCAGAGGTATTGCCCGCCTATGCCCAGCAGCCCGGCCTGCGCTGCCGCCAATGCGGTGATGTACACGGCATAGGCCGCAAAACGCCTGTCCCTGAAGGCCACCGCGTTGGCGCTCGCCAGCAAGGCCATCAACAGCGCGAGGCCGAAATAGGCACCCAGCAGGAACTGCTCCTGCATGCGCTGCGCCAGCAGGGCGGGTTGGTTGTAAATAAAGAGCGGCGCCGAAAACGGCCTGCGCGCCTGTTCTATGCGTATGAAGTAGGTGACCGGCTGGGCCTGCTCGCTGTCCAGGTCGAAGACCGGGAAGCGGTCGGGGCGCGGCCACTGGGTTACCGGGATCCTGTCGCCCGCCGCTTGTTCGACCCAGGTCCCTGTGGCATCGCGGTAGTGCAGGCTCGCGCGGTCCACGCCTGCGCTGCTGATCTCCAGTGCCCAGCGCTGCGACAGGTCCGGCTGCGTGGCGTTAAAGCGTATCCACATCACCTGGCCGCCAAGCATGGCGGTGTGGCCGGTGGGGCGCATCGCGAACGGCAGGTCGTACTGCCAGGCTTCCACCTGCTCCAGCAGGGCCTTGCCGCCCGTGTCGATCCAGAACTGGCTATTTTCGGCCAGGGCGATCTGGCCGTCGGGTGCATTGAGCTGGAGCACCGGCAGCCGCGCGTCGGCGCCGGGCTGGGCCCACCCTGCCGCCGCCCAAGTCTGCAGGCACGCTGCCAGAACTCCCCTGATAGCGTTGCCGCAGGGGAGGGCGCGCACGAACTGCTGAAAGCGTCCGGGTTTGCCGGGGAGCGCAGGGTGAATCAGCACGCATTCATTGTGCGGCTGCGCGTGAGTAAAAATGTACTAAATTTGCATTGGCATCCCGCACCCCGCCCAAGTGGCGTGTGCGCGCAACGGCATTTCCGGCAGCAAGAACGTGGAACGGCGCGCATGGACCACAAAAAAGCCCGCACTTTGAAGGGCGGGCTTTTGGGGATGGCGTGTGGCCTGGCGGGCCCTGGCGCCCCGGTTTATGCGTCTTCGCTTATGCGTAGGCTGCCAGCACCTTTTTCATCTTCTTCATGGCCGCCACTTCGATCTGGCGGATACGCTCGGCGCTCACCTTGTACTCGGCGGCCAGGTCGTGCAGCGTCATGCCGCCCGAGCCGTCGTCGTTCACCTTGAGCCAGCGCTCTTCCACGATGCGCCGGGCGCGCGGGTCCAGTTCCTCCAGCGCGGCGGTGATGCCGTCCGAGGCCAGGTTGTCGCGCTGGCGCGATTCCATCAGCGCGGTGGGCTCTTGCGTCGCGTCGGCCAGGTAGGCAATGGGGCCGAATGCGTCTTCTCCGTCGTCGCCGGGGCTGGGGTCCAGCAGCACGTCGCCGCCGGACATGCGCTGCTCCATCTCGATGACTTCCTCGCGCTTGACGTTCAGCGTCTTCGCCATGGAATCGATCTGGCCTTCGGTCAGCGTGTCGCGGTGCGTCGCCACGTCGGCGTCATCCTTGAAACCCTGCTTCATGGAGCGCAGGTTGAAAAACAGCTTGCGCTGGGCCTTGGTCGTGGCGACCTTGACCATGCGCCAGTTCCTCAGGATGTACTCATGGATTTCAGCTTTGATCCAGTGCATGGCGTAGCTCACCAGGCGCACATTCTGGTCCGGGTCGAAGCGCTTGACGGCCTTCATCAGGCCGATATTGCCTTCCTGGATCAGGTCGCCGTGGGGCAGGCCGTAACCCAGGTATTTGCGCGAAATCGACACCACCAGCCGCAAGTGAGAGAGCACTAACTTACCGGCTGAATCCAGGTCGTTATTTTCTTTGAGGTTTTTGGCATATTCCTGCTCCTGCTCCAGGGTGAGCATGGGCAGGCGATTGACGGCGGAAATGTAAGCGTCCAGGTTGCCCAGTGGGGGAACCAGCGACCAAGGGTTGACGGCTGCGACGGCGCCCGATTGAGGCATGGCCACGGCAGCGGTCAGCGATTGGGGGGAAAGAGCATATGACACTGCAGAACTCCTTTTCTCTAGCGCTAAATATTAGCACTCTGTTAGAGCGAGTGCTAAGCAATAGGTTCAATGACTCGGATAGCGCAAGGCTAATTGGTAGTAACCCTAGTTTTGAACCACGGCCGGCGGGTTTGGTTCAGGATATTTGGGTTTCCTGAGTGTAAAGACAGGTAATTGTTTTAATTACCATTTGTGTGAAACGCTCATGGCAGGCGCCTGTCCTCGTGAACTTCCCGCGCCTCAACATCCACCACGTCGCTGGAACGCGGCGCGTTGGCAGCGTCATGGCCGGCACCGCCCGGCCACATGCCCTGGGGTGAATAGCGCTGGAAACGGCCAAATACCATGGCCGGGGCCGGTTTGCGGCCTGTAATCAGGGATTTGAGCAGGCTCAGCGCGACGACGATCAGCGCGGCCACCAGCAGGCTGACGGCAAATACCGCCGCAAACAGGCCCAGCACCAGTTTGAGGAAAAAACGCAGAATTTTGCCGATCAAGCGGAACACCCGTGAAAAGGTTTAAACCTTACATATGGAGGCGAGCGCCGCCTATTCAAGCCGGCCGGCAAAACCGGATTCTTCACCAGCGGATGCCCAGCCGGCCGAACAGCTTGCTCAGCACAAACAGGGGGCCGACCCAGAGGTACTGGATGTCTTCGAAAAACGAAGGCTTCTTGCCTTCTATCTTGTGGCCTATGAACTGCAGAATCCAGGCGCCGACAAAAATCGCAACGCAGATGGGCAATACCTGGGACCCCATGGCAAACACCAGAGCCATGAACAGCACCGACCATACCGCCATGGTGATGAAGAACACTGCGGAGAGGCGTGCGTAATACACCATGCTGGCCGCGATAAAGGCATAAGCCACATAGGGATGCAACGCGAACATCATGCCGACCAAGCTCAGCATGATGAGCGGGATGGCGATGAAATGGATCAGTTCGTTGCGCGGGTTCTGGTGGCTTTCGCCGTAGTGCGCCAGCAGCTGGTCGACCTTGCGCGACCCGGCCGGGGCGCCGGTGGTGGTGTCGGGGCTGTCGCTGGTATGCGCTGTGTTGTCCATGTCTGTCTCCTGTGAGGAAAGGGCGCGCCCGGCGCCTTTCCGCCCACTTTAATACAGCCGTGGCCTTTCACAAAGCCAGGCTCGTCGCCGATGCGGCTGGCAGGGGCAGGCCTCAGGTCGGCGTGATTTTCGCGGTCTTGATAATTCGGCTCCAGCGGTCGATTTCGCTTTTCAGGAAGCGGGCGAACTCGTCAGAACCTTTTTGCGAGACGCGAAAGCCCTGTTGCTTGGCGCGCTCTTCCACTTCGGCGCTGTACATGATCTTGATCATCTCGCGCGAATACCTGTCCACGATATCGTCCGGGGTTTTGGCCGGGAGCATGGCCCCTGTCCAGTTTTCGACGAAGAGGCCGGGCATGCCGGCTTCAAAGGCCGTCGGCACGTCCGGCACGCCCGGGTGCCGGCCCAGGCTGCAGATAGCGATCGCGCGAAGCTTTCCAGACTTGACGTGGGAGATGGATTCCGGGAAGTTGGAAAAGATCACGTCGAGCTGGCCACCGATCAGGTCCACCATTGACGGCGCGCCGCCGCGGTAGGGGACATGGATCATTTTGGTCTTGTTCAGCTCACAGAACAACGCCATGGTCAGGTGCGCCGGCGTGCCGTTGCCGCTTGAACCCGCGCTCAACTGCTTGGTTTTGGACACCGCTATCAGGTCCTTGAAGTCCTTGATCGGACTGGCGGCGGGAACCACAACAAGCATCGGCGAATTGGCCAGCAAGGCGACCGGACGCAAGTCCTTGGTGAAGCTGTAGGGTGCGTTGGGATAAAGCGATACGTTCGCCGCATGCGTCAACGTGATGGCCAGCAGCGTGTTGCCGTCGGGCGGTGACTTGGCGACGAACTCGGCGCCGATCTGTGCGTTTCCGCCGGCTTTGTTGTCGACAATCACCGGAACTTTCCACGCTTCGGTCAGCTTTTGCGCAATCGTGCGGGCCATGATGTCGGTCAGGCCTCCGGGCGTAAATGGGACCACATACTTGATGTTGGTGCCCGGTTTGGGAAAAGTCTGTTGGGCCAGGCCCAGGCCCGGAATGCCCGTCAGGGCGGCACCTGCAGATGCCAACACGATGTCACGACGCTTCATGCTTTGCTCCTTGAGTTTTAACTAACGACTGATCCCTCACTAACTAACTGGTCCAATTGAGATTTGAGCGCATCGGGAATGGTGATGCCCGCCTTTTGTGCTTTTGTCTCGAGTGCGATGCGCCGCGCACCGGCAAGGCGCACACCCTCGTCCAGCAGCATTTCTGCGATCACGGTTTCCATGCGTTCAAAGTAAGTGTCCGTGCCCGCAAGCGCGCCCGGATCAATGAGGATGAACGCCTGGCCGATCCGCGGCTGGTTGCCCTCATCGACGAAAAATGATGATGCTTCAAAAGCAAAATTCGCGCCGATCACGGCCGTCACCAGCAGCTCGACCATCAATGCCAGCATGGAGCCCTTGGTGCTGCTCACGGCTCCCAGCGGCAGCATGGAGCCTTTCAGGGCCGCCTGCGCATCGGTGGTGGGCCGGCCTTGCGCGTCCAGGGCCCAGCCCAGCGGAATGGCCTTGCCTTCCTTGGCTGCCACCATCACCTTGCCGCGCGCAACCTCGCTCAGCGACAGGTCAATCAACAAGGGATCGGCATTTCTGCGAGGAAACGCCGCGGCGATCGGGTTGGTTCCAAAGACCGGGTGCTTGCCGCCCGCGGCCGGCATGGCCGCCGGTGCGTTGGCAAAGCCCAGGCCCACCAGGCCCGCGTCGGCGGCGCCGCGCAGGTGGTCCACCAGCACGCCGCAATGGTGGCTGTTGGTGACGCCGGCAAAACACACGCCCAGTTCGCGCGCGGTTGCAATGGCCGTGGAGATCGCCAGGTCACAGGCGGGAAAGGCCAGCCCTTGCTTCGCGTCCACCAGCACGGCGGCGCCTTTTTGATGCGCCACAACGGCGACGGCCTGGCCGTCGGCGCGGCCGTTGCGAAGATGGGTGGCGTATTGCGGCACACGGCTCAAGCCATGCGAGGCGAGCCCTTGCGCGTCTGCGCGAACCAATGCTTTCGCCGTGGCGGCCGCCATGGCCTCGGCGGCACCGGCGTTGCGCAGCGCCTGCGTTGCCAGGCGGCGAGCTTCTTCAAGAGTCAGATGCGCCATTTACGAAAAACTTTCCAGAACCTTGTCGGCGATCATCACCGATACACGTGCATTGGACTGCGCGCTGACACCTGAGATGTGGGGGGTTAACAACAAGTTGGGGCAATCCTGCAACAAAGGACTTACAGGCAAGGGTTCGACATCGAACACATCGATCGCCGCTCCGCCCAATTGGCCGGCACGCAAAGCGGTGGCGACGGAATTGATGTCGACGATGTGGCCGCGCGAAGTGTTGATCAGCACCGCGCCTTTTTTCATTGCCGCGATGCGGGCCGCATTGAAGAGGCCGCGCGTGCTGTCGAGCAGGGGAATATGCAGCGTGACGGCGTCGGCGCTGCGCACGAGTTCATCCAGCCCCACAGGCCGGACGCCGGACTGCGCGAACACGGGCGCGTCGGGCGGCAACATCGCGTCGTGCGCGATGACCCGCATGCCCAGGCCGAGCGCCAGGCGCGCCGTGGTCTGGCCGATGGAGCCGAAGCCGATGATGCCCAGCGTCTGTCCGGCGGTCTCGCGCCCGGTGCCCAGCGCCGCACGCGGCCACTGGCCGGCGGCAACCGCGCCGGTGGACGCGAAGGCGCCGCGCAGCAGCAGCATGGTGCTGGCGATCACGTATTCCGCCACGCTGAGCGCGTTGGCACCGGTGGCGGGTATGACCTTGATGCCCCTGGCTTCACAGGCCGGCATGTCGATGTTGTCCAGGCCCACGCCCAGCCGCCCCACGACTTTGCAATGCACCATCGCTTCCAGCAGTTCGCCGCGCACCTGTGTCAGGTTGCGCACCACCAGGGCGTCGGCGCCAGCGGCCTCGGCCCGCAGGCGAGCGGCATCGCCCACCAGCTTGGGGTCGTAAAGCACATCGTGTGCGGCTGCAAGGCGCGCTACGGCCCCTTCGTCCATGAACTCGCAGATGACAATGCGCGCCATAGGTTGTCTCTAGGCTGATTCGAAGAGGCGCGTCAGCACGAACTCGCGGTGGCCCAGCGCCTCGGCGGCGGTCAGGCGGCCGTTGGCCGTGCGCAGCATGTTCTCCAGCAGCTTGTCGCCGGCTTGGTCCAGCGTGATCTCGCGCTGCAGCAGGCCCGAGGTGTCCACGTCGATGTGCTCGCTCATCAGGCGCACGGTGCGCGGGTTGGAGCAGATCTTGATCACCGGCACGATGGCATTGCCGATCACATTGCCCTGGCCCGTGGGGAAGAAGTGGACCGCATAGCCGGAGGCGGCGCACAGGGTCACCATCTCGGCGGCCGCACTGGACGAATCCATGAACCACAGCCCCGGATGCGTGGGCATCTCGGCCTTGTCTATGACACCGTCGACCGTGCAGACCTTGCCGATCTTCTGGATGTTGCCCAGGGCTTTTTCCTCGATGGTCGTCAGGCCGCCGGCGATGTTGCCCTTGGTCGGCTGCGAGTCGGACAGGTCGCTGGTCTTGTGGCGGTTGATCATGTCCTGGTAGCGGTTGAACATGAACATGAAGCGCTCGCGCACCGCATCGTTGGCGCAGCGGTCGGCCACGATCTTTTCTCCGCCGGTGATTTCCGAAGTCTCGCCGAAGCACAGGTAGTTGCCCAGGGGATGCAGCTTGTCGAAGGCGTTGCCCACGGTGGGGTTGGCGCCGCAGCCCGAGGTGGTGTCGGATTCGCCGCACTTGGTGGAGACCCAGAGTTCGGAGATGCCGCAGACTTCGCGCTGCTTTTCGCTGGCCCACTGCACGTATTCGCGGGCCGCCCTGGAGGCCTTCATGATGGTCTCGTGGTCGCCGTGGCCCTCGATGCCGAAGCCCACGACCGGCTTGCCGGTGGTCGCGATGCCGTCGACCACTTTCTTGGTCCAGCCGTCTTCAATGCCGATCACCACCACGGCGGCCACATTGGGGTTGCAGCCCGCGCCTATCAGCGTGCGGAAGTGCAGCTCCAGGTCGGCGCCGAACTGCAGGCGGCCATAGGGATGCGGGATCGCCATGCTGCCCTTGATGTTGTGGGCCACGGCTTCCGCCGCCGCGTTGGAGAGGTCGTCCAGCGGCAGGATGATGACGTGGTTGCGCACGCCGACGCGGCCGTTCTCACGGCGATAACCCAGGAAGGTGGTGTCTTTGTTAATGACTGACATGGGGAAATCCTTTTAAAGTTTTGAGTTGATGGTTTGGATGGCGCAGCGACCGGGCGGCAGGCAAGGCGCAAACCGCAGACGGCTCCTGCCCGGCGAGGATTTGCAACGCGGCATTCCGCACGCGCAGTAGCCAGGCAAGCCATCAACTACCAGCGTTTGGTTTTGATGTTGTGAACATGCGCGTGTTGGCCCGCTTTGATATTGGCGACCACCTTGCCCATGTCGATTCCGTACTTGAGCACCGTATCGCCAACGGCCATGTCCTTGAGCGCCACCTTGTGGCCGATGGGAATGTCCTGCTGGGCCTGCACGTTGATCATGCGGTCCTCATCCATGATCCAGCCGGTCATGGCGGTCCCGGCCTTCACACCTTCCACCACCACGACAGCCACGGTGTCTTTGGCGTCGTGCAATACAAAATGAATCATGGGTTCTCCATCAAGGGGCTGGGTTGAATCGAGCCGCCAGTTTTATGGAGGGGCCATACCTTGTCAATTAACTCATATATATGACTTGTAGGGCCGGGCCATCGGTGTTTCAATGGGCGCCGTGAACGTGAAAACCAGACCTACACCCCTGCGCCCGCTGGCGGGTGGGGATGCGTTGCCGCTGTACCGCCAGGTCAAGCGCGAGCTGCAAAAACTCATAGAGGCAGGCCACTATGGTCCGGGTAAACCCCTGCCCAGTGAAACCGAAATTGCCACGGGTTTGCAGGTCAGCGTGGGCACCTTGCGCCATGCGGTGGATGAGCTGGTGCACGAACACGTGCTGTTGCGCCGCCAGGGCAAAGGTACCTTTGTGGCACCGCACACCGATGCGCGTTTCATGTTCCAGTTTTTCCATGTGGAGCCGCGCGGGAGTTTCGGCGACGACGATGAAACAGGCGAGCGCGATTACCCCGAGATCAATTGCATCGCCTTCGCGCGCGAGAGGGCGACGGAGGCCGAGGCCGTAGCCTTGCGCATCAAGACGGGCGAGCCCGTGTTCAGGGCCGAGAACCGGCTTGCCCTGCGCGGCCGGGTGGTGATGCACGACAGGCTGTCAATATCCGCCGCGCTGTTTCGCAACCTCACGGAAAAACGCTTTATCGAAAGGCCCAGCACCATTTATGCGCTGTACCAGACGGATTTCGGCATCACGGTGCTGCGCGCGCAGGAGCGCGCGCGTGCGGCGGCGGCAGACAAAACCACGGCCCGTGTGCTGGGCGTGGCAGCAGGCACCCCGGTGATGGAAGTGCACCGGCTCGCCCTGACCTTTGGCGACAAGCCGGTGGAGTACCGCGTGTCGACCATCAACACCCAGGCGCACGACTACGTCAGTGTGCTGTCCAAGAAAGCCTGAGCATGGACCTTGTTCTTTTGCTGGAGAAAGCCCGGCTTGCCGGCGTGGAAGCGGCCATCCGCATCAAAGAGGCGCGGGCAGCGCTGAGACCCGCCGACGTCAGCCAGAAAGCCCCCGGCGATTGGGTCACGCGCTTTGACCGCGAGGTGGAAGAGCACTTGCGCAAAGCCTTGCAGCACGCCCTGCCGCAGGGACGCTTTGTTGGGGAAGAGGGCGGCGGTGAGTTGACGGACGAAGCCACCTGGCTGGTCGACCCGATTGACGGTACGGCGAACTTCGCACGCGGCTATCCCCAGTACGCGGTATCGATTGCGCTCTGTGTGGGCCGTGAACCGGTGCTGGGCGTGATCGTCGACCCTTCGCGCGATGAAGTCTTCACTGCTGCAGCCGGCCTCGGTGCCAGGCTGAACGGACAAGCCATTGCTTGCGCCGATGCGCGCCCGCCGGGCCAATGCCTGGTGGCCACGGTGTTTCCCAAACCCGGTGCGCCGTTTATGGACGACTACCTTGCCGAGTTCGGCCGTGTGCTGAAAAGCTTCGGCCAGGTGCGCCGCAGTGGGGCGATGGCGCTGGAACTGGCTTATGTGGCGGCCGGCAGGGCCGACGCCTTCTGGGAGCGCGGCATGGGTGCCTGGGACGCCGCGGCCGGCGCGGTGCTGCTGCGCGAAGCCGGTGCCGTGCTGCAGCCCTTGGATGGTCTGCCTTTGCTGGAAAGCCGGATGCTGGTGGCCGGAAGCCACTCCGGTGCCGCCATGCTCGAAGACGTGCTTAGACGCCCGTGAGGCGAGCATCCACTTCAATCGCTCCTTGAAATAGTGGCGGCCTCAGCCGAGCAGCGCCTGCGCGAATTCGCGCGCGTTGAAAGTTTCCAGGTCTTCGAGCTGTTCACCGACGCCGATGAAATACACCGACACGGGGCGCAGCGCCGGCGATGCCAGCGCGCGTTCACGCGCCCATAGGGCGATAGCGGCCAGTACACCGCCCTTGGCAGTGCCGTCCAGCTTGGTCACGATCAGGCCTGTCAGCTGCAAGGTGTCGTCAAAAGCCTTGACCTGGGCCAGGGCGTTCTGGCCGGTGTTGCCGTCGATGACCAGCAACACTTCATGGGGAGCCGTGGCGTCGGCCTTCTGGACCACGCGTTTGATCTTGCGCAGCTCTTCCATGAGGTGCAGCTGCGTGGGCAGGCGGCCGGCGGTATCGACCAGCACCACATCCTTGCCGCGCGCCTTGCCGGCGCTCACGGCGTCAAAGCTCACGGCGGCGGGGTCGCCGCCTTCCTGGCTCACGATCTCGACGGTGTTGCGGTCGGCCCAGACGCTGAGTTGCTCGCGCGCCGCCGCGCGAAAGGTATCGGCCGCCGCGAGCAGCACCGACGCGCCTTCGGTGGCCAGGTGACGCGTGAGCTTGCCGATGGAGGTGGTCTTGCCGGCGCCGTTCACGCCGGTCACCATGATCACGGTGGGCTGGTACTGGCCTATCACCAGCGGCTGCTCCAGCGGTTTGAGCAATTGCGAGATCGAATCCACCAGCGCGTTCTTGACGGCCACGGGATGGGTCATGCCGCCTTCGCGCACGCGGCGCTTGACCTCGGCCAACAGGTGTTCGGTGGCCTTGGTGCCGGTGTCGGCCATCAGCAGCGCGGTTTCAAGGTCTTCGTACAGCGCGTCATCGATGCGGCTGCCGGTGAACACCGACGAAATGCTGGAGCCGGTCTTGCGCAGGCCGTTTTGCAGCTTGGCCAGCCAGCGTTCGCGCTCCGGCGCGGCGGCACCGGGGACCGGTATGGTGATGGGGGTAACCAGGGCGCTGCCTATCAGTCCTCCTGCGGCGGGCGCCGGTGCGTTGCCCGTAGCCGGCGGGGTCCCGGGGGCCGGGGAGGGCGCAACGGAGGGGGCAGGGGGTTTTTTCTTGAAAAAACTGAACATTGGGTATGCTTGTGAGTCCTAGTGGGCTGTTGCAGAGCTGCCGGACAGCGTGCCGCGCCACCCATCCATTCTATGAAACACCCCAGCCAAGCCCTTTTTCCGCCGCCAGTACCCTTCTCCCGCCCCGTTTTTCGCCTTCCCCACGTCACGGCCGCCCTGCTTGCGCTGTGCCTGGGAGCTACCGCCTGGGCCCAGACGCCCGCCGCGGCACCGGTGGAGAAATTCACGCTGGCCAACGGCCTGACGGTGATTGTCAAACCCGACCACCGCGCCCCCACGGTGGCGCACATGCTGTGGGTGCGGGTCGGCTCCATGGACGAGGTGGACGGCACCTCGGGTGTGGCCCATGCGCTGGAGCACATGATGTTCAAGGGCACGCCGACCGTGAAGCCCGGCGACTTCTCCAAGCGGGTGGCTGCGTTGGGCGGCCGCGACAACGCCTTCACCACCCGCGACTACACCGGTTACCACCAGCAGATTCCGGCTGGGAAGCTGGAGGATGTGATGCGGCTGGAGGCTGATCGCTTCGCCCACATGCAATGGCCCGATGAGGAGTTCAAGCGCGAGATCGAGGTGGTCAAGGAGGAGCGCCGCCTGCGCACCGAGGATTCGCCGCGCGCTATGCTGTATGAGCAGGGCACGGCCATGACTTTTATCGCGTCGCCCTACCGGCGCCCCGTCGTCGGCTGGATGAGCGACCTGGACGCCATGACGGCGGCCGACGTGCGCGATTTTTACCGGCGCTGGTACGTGCCGGCCAACGCGGCCGTGGTGGTGGCGGGCGATGTGGAAGTCGCCCAGGTCAAGAGGCTGGCCGAAAAATACTATGGCGGCATTCCCGCGCGGCCGGTGCCTGTGCGCAAGCCCCGCACCGAGCCCGAGCAGGACGGCCAGCGCCGCCTGGACTACAAGGCCCCGGCCAGCCAGGCCTATGTGAGCATGTCCTTCAAGGTGCCCAAGCTGGAGCCGGCCGATCTGCTGGATCCAGTCCCAGGTGCGTCGGCCTCGCCCACAGCGGAGGGCAGCCGCGACGCGCTGGCCCTGACCGTGCTGGCCGCGGTGCTTGACGGCTATGGTGGCGCCCGTCTGGAGCGTGCCCTGGTGCAAGGGGGCGCCAGGGTGGCCGACGGCGCGGGTGCCTCCAACGGCCTGTTGGGGCGCGGGCCGCAGCTGTTTGTGCTCGACGGCATTCCCGCGGACGGCAAGACCACGCAGCAGGTGGCCGATGCTTTGCGCCGGGAGGTAGCCCTGATTGCCCGTGAAGGCGTGAGCGAAGCGGAACTCAAGCGCGTGAAAACCCAGTGGGTGGCCAGCGAAACCTACAAGCTCGATTCCGTGTTCAGCCAGGCCCGCGAACTGGGCGCCAACTGGATACAGGGCCTGCCGCTGGACGGCAGCGAACGCGTGATCGCCGGCCTGCGCCGTGTCACGGCCGCTGAAGTGCAGGCGGTGGCCGCCAGATACTTCGGCGACGACCAGATGACCCAGGTGACCTTGCTTCCCCAGCCGGTGGATCCCAATCGCAAACCCCGCAAGCCGGCGGTTTCCATCCGCCATGACGCCGGCTCCTGAACCCGACAAGCTCAATCCCATGAAAACCGTGACGACAAACCCGGCCAAGCGCCCTTTTATCCTCTGGGCGGCCGGCTTGCTGTGCCTGTGCCTGCAGGCAACGGCCAATGCGGCCATCCCTATCCAGCATTGGACACAGCCCGGCGGCGCCCAGGTTTACCTGGTCGAGAGCCCGGCCATCGCCATGCTGGATGTGCAGATCGACTTTGACGCCGGCAGCCGACGCGACCCGGCGGCACAGGCGGGCCTGGCGAGCATGACCGCCACCATGTTGGACAAAGGCCTGGAAGCCAAAAACGGCGCGCCGGCCATGGATGAAAATGCGCTGAGCGAAGCCTGGGCCGACCTGGGCGCGCAGTTTGGTGCCAGCGCCACCGGCGAGCGCCTGGGTTTTTCGCTGCGCTCGCTGACCGATCCTGAATTGTTGGGCAAGGCCGTGGCGCTCGCGGCGCGCCAGATCGCCGAGCCATCCTTTCCGGGCGATATCTGGCAGCGCGAACGCGAGCGTGTGGTGGCTTCGATCAAGGAGTCGTACACCCGGCCCGGCAGCATCATTGCGCGCGCTTACGCGAAGGCGGTGTACGGTACACACCCCTACGGCTATGAGGCGACCGAAGCGACGCTGGCGCGTATCAGCGTAGCCGACATGCGTGCCTTCTATACCTCGGGTGTGGCGGCCTGCCGCGCGCGCATCAGCATGGTGGGCGCCGTGACGCGCGCACAAGCCGACGAGATCGCGGCGCGCCTGCTGTCGCGCCTGCCGCAAGTGCCCTGCGCCAGCCTGCCGCCCCAGCCGCAGGTGCCCGAGGTGGCGCCCCTGGCCCAGGCAGAGGAAAAGCGCATTCCCTTTGATTCGGCGCAGGCCCATGTGCTCATGGGCCAGCCCGGCTTCAAGCGTGACGATCCGGACTATTTCGCGCTGACCGTCGGCAACTACATCCTGGGTGGCGGTGGTTTTGTTTCCCGCCTGACGCGGGAAGTGCGTGAAAAGCGGGGGCTGACTTACGGTGTCTACAGCTATTTTTCTCCCGGCCTGCACGCCGGCAGCTTCACTGTGGGCCTGCAGACGCGGCCCGACCAGACCGACCAGGCGGTGAAGCTGGTGCGTGAGGTGGTCAAAGACTTCGTCACCAACGGCCCCACCGAGGCCGAGCTGAAAGCCGCCAAGGACAACCTCGTAGGTGGTTTTGCGCTGCGCATAGACAGCAACCGCAAGCTGCTGGACAACATCGCCGGCATCGCCTGGAACGGCCTGCCGCTGGACTACCTGGACACCTGGACCCAGCAGGTGGACAAAGTGACAGTGGCGGACATCAAGGCAGCCTTCGCGCGCAAGCTGCAACCCGAGAAAATGGTAACCCTGATCCTGGGTGCCGCGCCATGAAATACACCCCGACTTCGTCCTCCGCCGGTACCGATGCCGGCAAGCCCTCTCGTCCCAAGGGCGGCAAAGTGGTGGCGCGCAAGACCGTGCCGCCGGGCGAGATTCGCATCATTGGCGGGCTGTACAAGCGCAGCAAACTGCCGGTTCCCAGCAAGCCCGGCCTGCGCCCCACACCCGACCGCGTGCGCGAAACCCTGTTCAACTGGCTGGGCCAGGACCTGACGGGCTGGCGCTGCATGGACGTGTTCGCCGGCACCGGCGCGCTGGGTTTTGAGGCCGCTTCGCGCGGCGCTGCCGATGTGCTGCTGTGCGAGCAGGACCCGGCCCTGGCGCTGCAGCTCAAGGCGGTGCAGGGCAGGCTCAAGGCCGATATGTGCCGTATCGAGCGCGGCGACGGGCTCAGCGCCCTTAAACGCGTTGCGCCTGGCAGCCTGCAACTGGTCCTGTTGGACCCGCCTTTTGAATCCACCCTGTTTGAGTCCGCGCTGCAGGCCGCCACGCGCGCCATAGGCCCGACGGGCCTGGTCTACCTGGAAGCACCCAAAGCCTGGAGCGACGAGGACTTGCTGCCCCTGGGCCTCAAGCTGCACCGCAGCGGCAAGGCCGGCGCCGTGCACTTTCACCTGCTGGCCGGGCTGGGCGCTTAGCCGCCAAGCCTTGCCTGCCGCGTGGTTACAGGGGCCGTTGGGCGGGTTTTGGTAGCGGGGCGGGCATAATTCCAGCCATGGCCACCCCGCGCATCGCTGTCTATTCCGGCACTTTTGACCCCTTCACACTGGGGCATGACGATGTCGTGCGCCGCGCGGCCGGGCTGTTTGACCAGCTCGTCATCGCCGTGGCCGTGGCCCACCACAAGAAGACGCTGTTCTCGCTGGACGACCGTGTGGCGCAGGTGAAGGCGGCGACTGAAGGTATTGCCGGTGTGGCCGTGCTGCCTTTTGACGGCCTGATCATGGATTTCTGCGCCGCGCGAAAGGCCTCGGCCGTGGTGCGCGGCATCCGCAACCTGACGGACTTCGACTATGAAGCCCAGATGGCGGCCATGAACCGCAAGCTGCGCCCGCAGGTGGAAACCGTGTTTTTGCTGCCCGATGCGCCGCTGCAATGCATCAGCAGCACGCTGGTGCGTGAGATCAGCAAGCTGGGCGGCGACGTGGCGCAGATGGTGAGCCCGGCGGTAGCCTCGGCCCTGGCGGCCGCGCACCAGGCAGCGAAGGGAGGGTGACCGATGGCCCTGATGATCACCGACGAATGCATCAACTGCGACGTCTGCGAGCCCGAATGCCCCAACCAGGCGATCTACCTGGGCAAGGAAATCTACGAAATCGACCCGCACAAATGCACCGAATGCGTGGGCCATTTCGATGAGCCGCAGTGCGTGCAGGTTTGCCCTGTGGCCTGTATTCCCCTGAACCCGCAGCACATCGAAACGCGGGAAACCCTGTGGGAAAAATACCAGCGCCTGCAGGCCCTGATTCCCACCGTCACGCCCCGTTGAGGGCTTGCCGCTCTCAGTCTTCCGTTTCCGGCTCGACCTTGCGCGGCGGCTTGGGACGCGGCGGCGTGCTGGTGTGGATCATCATCGTCGCTTTTTCCATCTCGCCCTTGAGCAGTTCCGGCACGGCCTTGAGGCAACGCGCGATGCTGTCTTCAATGGCGGTGCGGTGCTCGGCCGAGGGTTTTTTCAGAACCCAGTTGACCACTTCAGCCTTGACGCCGGGATGGCCCACGCCTATGCGCAGGCGCCAGTAGTCGGGCGTGCCGAGTTGCGCATGGATGTCGCGCAGGCCGTTGTGGCCGGCGTGGCTGCCTCCGAACTTGAGTTTGACCTGTCCGGGCACGATGTCCATTTCGTCGTGCGCCACCAGCACCTCCTCGGGCGTGATCTTGAAAAAGCGGGCCAGCGCCGCGACGGATTTGCCCGACACGTTCATGAAAGTCAGCGGCTTGAGCAGCCAGACGTTCTGGCCGTTCACTGTGGTGCGGGCGACCTGGCCGTGATAGCTCTTGTCGAGGCTCAGCGGCGCCTTGAGTTCGCGCGAGAGTTCGTCTATCCACCAGAAGCCGGCGTTGTGGCGTGTGGCTTCGTATTCAGGGCCGGGGTTGCCGAGGCCTACAAATAATTTAATCATGCGGAAGTTTCCATCCGTCCAATTCTAGGGGCCAGTAAAAAGGCCCTTGTCCCGCAAGAGGACAAGGGCCTTGGGCCTTCTCAGGCCGGTTCGCGAAGTGGATTACTTCTTGGCGGCAGGCTTGGCGGCGTCAGCCTTGGCGCCGGCTTTGGCTTCCTTGGCGGCAGCTGCCTTGGCGGCTTTCGGGTCCACTGGTGCTGCTGCGGCAGCGGCTGCTGCAGCATCGGCCTCGGCTTCTTCGGACACGGCCGACACGGACACCAGCACTGGGTTGTCCTGGCCCTTGGCGACAAACTTCACGCCCTTAGGCAGGGTGATGTCCTTGATGTGCAGCGACGAGCCCTTTTTCAGGCCGCTCAGGTCGACGGCGATGAACTCGGGGATGTCGGCCGGGAAGCAGGAGACGGTCAGCTCGGTCAGCACGTGGTTGACCAGGCAGTTCTCGGTCTTGACGGCCGGGGACTCTTCTTCACCGCTGTAGTGCAGGGGCACCTTGACGGTCATCTTGGTCTTGGCTTCGACGCGCTGGAAGTCGATGTGCAGGATCTGCTGCTTGTACGGGTGCATTTGCAGGTCGCGCAGCAGAACTTTTTGTGCTTTGCCGCCCAGTTCCATCTCGAGGATGGAAGCATGGAACGCTTCTTTCTTGATGGCATGGAACAAGGCGTTGTGATCGATTTCGATCAGCGTGGGTTCACCGGTGCCACCGTAAACAATACCGGGCGTGCGGCCGGTGATGCGGAGACGGCGGCTCGCACCCGTGCCCTGCTTTGCGCGCTCAAAAGCGACGAATTTCATAATCAACTCCAATAAAGAACGGACCGCGACCAGTCTCGTTCTGGTTTAAAAGGCTATTGCCTTGAATCGCTGCTTTTGCCCCATGATGAAATGATCATCAAGCGGCGAGGGCAGCTACTTTTTGCCTCGGATCAGAACAGGTTGTCCTGGTCCGAAAACAAACTCATGACCGACTCTCCCTTGGCGATGCGCTGAATGGTCTCAGCGATCAGCGGCGCCACGGAGAGCTGGCGAATCTTCTTGCAGCCTGCCGCATTCGGGCTCAGCGGAATGGTGTTGGTGATCACCACTTCGTCGAGCGCGTCGCCCTTGGCGATGCGGTCTATGGCCGGGCCCGAAAAAATCGGGTGCGTGCAATAGGCGTAAACCTTCTTGGCGCCGCGCTCCTTGAGCACTTCGGCGGCCTTGACCAGCGTGCCGGCCGTGTCGATCATGTCGTCCATGATCACGCAGTTGCGGCCTTCGATATCGCCGATCACGTGCATCACTTCCGACACGTTCGCCTTGGGGCGGCGCTTGTCGATGATGGCCATGTCGCAGCCCAGCTGCTTGGCCAGCGCCCGGGCGCGCACCACGCCGCCTACGTCGGGCGAGACGACCATCAGGTCGGCATAATTTTTCTGGCGCAAATCGCCCAGCAGCACCGGCGACGCGTAAATGTTGTCGACCGGGATGTCGAAAAAGCCCTGGATCTGGTCGGCATGCAGGTCCATCGTCAGCACACGCGACACGCCCACGGCCTGAAGCATGTTGGCCACCACCTTGGCCGTGATGGGCACACGCGCCGAACGCGGGCGGCGGTCTTGCCGGGCGTAGCCGAAATACGGGATCACCGCGGCGATGCGCTCGGCCGAAGCCCGCTTCAGCGCGTCGACCATGATGAGTAATTCCATCAGGTTGTCGTTGGTCGGCGCGCAGGTCGACTGCACCACGAACACATCGCGGGCCCGCACGTTCTGCTGGATCTCGACGGTGACTTCACCATCCGAAAAGCGCCCCACGTGGGCCGCGCCCAGCGAAATGCCCAGGTTCTGGGCGATGTCGGAGGCCATGCTCGGATTGGCATTGCCGGTGAAAACCATGAAATCGGGGTGGTGCGTTTGCATGTGGGGCCCAGCTGCTACAAGGACTTGGACGTGGCTGAAATTTCTGATCAAAGCAAAATACGCACGGGGACAACACGTTGCAACGGGGCTTGGCAGTGAGCGCCGCTTGCCTGCCGTGTTTCCAAAAACACACAGACCCGCTGATACACATCATGCGGGTCTGTCAGGAGCCACGCGGGCCCGCTCCAGGCGGGTCCGCCATACCGGGGCGGTGGCCCTCGGTCTTCAAATTTGGCAGGGGTGGAAGGATTCGAACCTGCGAATGCCGGAATCAAAATCCGGTGCCTTAACCAGCTTGGCGACACCCCTACACAGGACAGTTGTTGTTGCCAACAACAGACCTATAACTTATTCATTTATGGTCGCTTGGAAGCACATTTCGAGAGCGGTTATTTTACCAACCGGCCAGGGGATGCGCCTCCAAATTACTGCATTTGCGGACTTTCCAACCATCAGGCAGGCCTGAGGTATCTGGCAAATCCGCTTCATGCGGCAACTGCGCAAATACAGCACTTCCGGAGCCGGTCATGCGTCCTTGAAGGTTCCTGCTTCTCAGCCAATCGAGTGATTGGCCTATCTGCGGGCACATCTCCTGCGCTACCGGCTGCAAGTCGTTGCGGCCGAATCCGAAATCAAATGATTTCGACTGGGCTTCAGCATTTGCAGCAAAGCCTTGGATTGTAGCAGTTTCTGTGTCGCGTTTGAGCCCGGGTGCGCTGAAAATACCTTGGGTGGGGAGCCCGGCAGCCGGCTTGACCACCACAAAACGGGCTGGCGGCAGGGCCAGCGGGGTGATTTTCTCACCTATGCCTTCCACCCATGCGTGGCCGCCCGAGAGGAAAAATGGAACATCGGCCCCCAGCGACAAGGCCAGGGCGCGCAATTCCTGCGGCGGCAATCGCACGCCCCACAGCCGTTGCAGGGCCAGCAGGCAGCTGGCCGCATCCGAGGAGCCGCCGCCCATCCCGGCCTGGGAGGGAATCCGTTTTTGCAGGCCGATATGCACGCCCAGCGAGGTGCCGCAGGCGGCCTGCAGCGCCTTGGCGGCGCGCACCGCGAGGTCGTCCGCGGGCAGGGCTTCGGCCATTTGGCCGTCGATTTCCAGGTCCTCCCGGCTGATCCGGCCGTCGGTGCGCAATTCAAAGTGCAGGGTGTCGCACCAGTCGATCAGCATGAAGACGGATTGCAGCAGGTGGTAGCCATCCGGCCTGCGGCCGGTGATGTGCAGGAAAAGATTGAGCTTGGAGGGCGCCGGCACGTCGTAGAGGGCCTTGAGCGGCCGCACAGGGCGTGAAGCAGAAGCGATGGAAGTCATTGAGAAGGGGGAGGGCGGCGGGAACGGCTATCGGTCGAGGACCACACGCAGGTCGGCCTGGGGTGCCGGCTGGGACCTTTTGGCCGAGATGCGGCCGTCCTGGTAGCGCGAAAGGTCGGCCGACCAGCCACTGGCGGCTGCATTTTCTCCGCGCAGCCAGGCGAACAATGCCCCCAGCGGTACGGCCGCGCCGGTGGCCTGGGCCATCAGCTCATCGACGGAAGCAAAGCGCTGGACCTTGCCGCTGCCCGAATCCAGCACCGCCTCGCCGGGCGACCAGCGCAGCACGCCCAGCACATTGCCAAGGGGGCTGACCAGTGTCAACTCACCGCGTTCACTGCTTCCTTTGAGGTCGAAGCTGGCCGAAAAAGACTGCGCCGGCTCGCTTTGCACCTGCAGGCTGATGCGGCCGGTCCAGAATTCGTTTTTCAGGCCGTCCTGGGCCGTAGCCCTGGGCGCCTGGGCGCAACCGGCCATGAAAAATGCCGTGAAAAGGCTCGCGAAGATGAGGGCCAGCCGGGCCAGCTGCGTACGGAAAATGAGCGGCAAGGTAGGTGTTCCCGGCTACTACAGCTTCACGCGCAGGCGCTTGAGCGTTTCGAGCAGCGTTTCGTTCTCGGGATTGAGCAGCCGGCCTTCCTTCCAGATGGCGATGGCGCGGTCGCGCTGGCCCATGGCCCATAGCACCTCACCGAAATGGGCGGCGATCTCGGCATCGGGCTTGGCCTTGTAGGCGGCTTCGAAGATGCGCGCGGCCTCGGCGTTGTTGCCCATGCGAAATTCCACCCAACCCAGGCTGTCACCGATAAAAGGATCGGAGGGGGCGAATTCCAGCGCCTTGCGAATCAGCGCGCGCGCCTCGGGCAGCCGCACGCTGCGATCCGCGAGCGAATAACCCAGGGCGTTGTAGGCGTGGTGGTAGTCGGGCTTGAGCTGGATGACTTTGCGTAGCAGGCTTTCCATCTCGTCGAGCTTGCCCAGCTTTTCGGCCATCATGGCCTGGTCGTAGAGCAGCTCGGTTTCTTCCGGCGCCTTGGCCAGGGCCTGTGCCAGCACATCATGGGCCAGCTGGTACTGCTTGAACTCGCGCAGCAGGGACACTTCCGCGTTGACCTTCATCCTGGCTTCCGCCGGATTGCGCTCGGGCAGCTTGCGGATCAGCTGGCGGCCTTCCTCCAGCTTGCCCTGGCTGGCCAGGATGGATGCGCGCCGGGTCTGCGCCTGCGCCAGGTCGGAAGGGTTGTCAATCTTGGCGAGCCAGCTTTCCGCCGTGGCGTAATCCTTGCGTTTTTCCGCGAGCTGCGAGAGTGATAGATAGGCCTGCGCCAGGCCGCGGTTGCGCTCACCTTCCGACGTCTGCTGTTGTGCCAGGCCGACATAGCGCTCCAGCGAGCTTTGCGCCTGGGCCAGCTGGTTGTCCTGCAATTGCAGGGAGCCCAGCACCAGCCAGCCTTCGGGCAGCTCGGGCTTTTCGCGCGTCACGATCTGCAACTGGGCGGAGGCCTCGGCATAGCGTTGGGCGTCCAACAGGGCCCGGGCATAGGCCATCCTGATTTCAGGCATGGCCTTGGAGTTGCCTTCGAAATATTTGCGGACCACGCCTTCGGCTTCGGGCTGCTTGGGGTCCATCAGTTCAAGTGCCACCAGCGCCGGGCCTTCGGCACGAGGAGCGGCGGCCTGCCCACGCCTGGCGGCCGCCAATGCACCCTGGGTGTCGCCTGCCGCCAGACGCATGCGGCCGACTGCTGTCCAGGCGGCACCGGCGGTGGCGGGGTCGCCCAGGTAGCTGGCCAGGGCTTCCTCGACAACGGTGCTGGCCAGTTTTTTGTCGGCCGCGCGGGCGTACACGCGCGGTACCGCGGCCAGGACGGCAGGCCGTTCCACATCCGGCGCCAGCTTGATCTCGGTTTGCAGCGGCTCCACCGTGTCGGCGATGCGGTTCAGCGCGACCAGGATTTGCAGTACGTAGCGATTTGCCTCGCGTGAGGTGGGCTGGTCCTGCTTCCAGGCGCGGGCAGATTGCAGGGCCGCGTCGCCTGAGCGCGATTGCAGGGCGATGTCGGTTGCGCGCTGGTAAAGCTGCGGGTCGCCGGTCTTGCGGGCGGCGTCCAGCATGAGGGCAAAGCCCGCGGCGGGCTCGCCATCCTGCAGGGTCATTTCACCGACCAGCAACTGGTAGAAGAGGGCGCTGTCCAGAAGAGAGGATGGCGCGGCTTCCTGCGCGGCCCTGGCTTCACCCAACGTGGCGGGGGCTGCGGACACAGGCTCGTCGGTCTGCGCCAGGGCCAGGGAAGTAGCAAACCACAGGCCACTGAGGGCAAGGCCGGCAAGGCCAGTTTTTTTCTTCATCGAACCATGATAATTGATGCTTTCGGGCTGCGCTCCCGCTTTACCCTGCCGTCCTGAAAGCTTTTGTGCCGGGCGCCGCGCCACGAATCGCCCTTGCGCCTGCGGACGGTGCCCCAAGCTGCCACACCTATGCCTGAACTGCCCGAAGTCGAAGTCACCCGCCTGAGTTTTGCAGACCGCATCGCGGGCGCTCGCATCGAGCATGTGGCGATGGGCAAGCCCTTGCGCTGGCCCCTGGGCTGCCAGCCGCGCCAACTGATCGGCCGCCAGGTATTGGCAGTCCGTAGGCGCGGTAAATACCTGTTGGTGGACCTGAGCGAGGGCCTGCTGCTGATTCACCTGGGCATGTCCGGCAGTGTGAGTTTTGGCACCGGCTTTCCCGCGCCGGGCAAGCACGACCATTTCGACATGGCCACCAGCCAGGGCACCCTGCGGCTCAACGATCCGCGCCGTTTTGGTGCAGTGGTTTATGCCAGCGGTGAAAACGCCCCGGCCGCGCAAAAACTGCTGGGCCGCCTGGGCGTTGAGCCGCTCAGCGAGGCTTTTGACGCGGTGGGCTTCCACCAGGCGCTCAAACAGCGGCAAACCGCCATCAAGCAGGTTTTGCTGGCTGGGGAGGCGGTGGTGGGCGTCGGCAATATATATGCGTCCGAGGCCTTGTTCATGGCCGGCATCAGGCCCACCACGCGGGCCAGCCGCATCAGCAAGCCGCGCGCGGCGCTGCTCCACGCAGCCATACGCCAGGTGCTGGCGCAGGCTGTTACAAAAGGCGGCAGCACCTTGCGTGACTTTTCCAATGCCTGGGGTGAATCGGGCTATTTCCAGCTGGAGGCCATGGTTTACGACCGGGCCGGTCAGCCGTGCCGGGTGTGCGCCGCTCCGGTCAAAAGCATGCGCCAGGGCCAGCGCTCCACTTTTTACTGCGCGACCTGCCAGAAACCTTGAACCTGGGTCCGTAGTCGCGCCAATAGGCCTTTCGGGGCTGCGATGCTATATTGACCGACCACACTTAACGGAAGACCGATGTCTTTTAACGAACAATTTGACCAGCATGGCCAGTGGCGGCGTGAATTTGCACTTCGCCTGAAGCTGCTTGCTGAGTGGATGAAAGACCATGACCTGCTCGACGCGGCCGTCGAGGAGCGCCTGCAGCGGCTGGAGTCCCAGGTGCGCTCCGACAAGGTCATGGTGGCTTTCGTGGCGGAATTCTCGCGCGGCAAGTCCGAACTGATCAATGCGATCTTTTTCGCCGGTTACGGCCGCCGCATCATGCCCGCAAGCGCCGGCCGCACCACCATGTGCCCGACCGAACTCGGCTACGACGCCGACGTGCCGCCCTGCCTGCGCCTGCTGCCCATAGAGACGCGGTTGCAGAAACAGGCGCTGATGGAATGGCGCATGGCGCCCGAAAAGTGGACCCGGCTGGACCTGGACGTCAACGACCCTGCACAGCTGGCCCAGGCCCTGGAAAAAGTCGCCGAAGTGCGGCACGTCACCCAGGACGAGGCGCGCGCTCTCGGCTTCTGGCATGACAGCAACCCCGAAGACAACCCGCTGGCCGGCCCGGACGGCCTGATCGAAGTGCCGAAATGGCGCCATGCGCTCATCAATATCGCGCACCCCTTGCTCAAGCAGGGCCTGGTGATTCTTGATACCCCCGGCCTGAACGCCATAGGCGCGGAGCCCGAACTGACCGTGAGCCTGATCCCCCAGGCCCATGCCGTGGTTTTCATCCTGGCGGCCGATACCGGCGTCACCAAGTCCGACCTGTCGATCTGGCGCGAACACATGATCACGGAAGGCGATGGCAGCGATGCGCGCCTGGTGGTGCTCAACAAGATAGACACGCTCTGGGATGCGCTGAGCACGCCCGAGCAGGTCAAGGCGCAGATCGACCGGCAGCGCGCCACCTCGGCTGAAATCCTGGGCCTGCCGGAGTCTCAGGTCATCCCCGTCTCGGCCCAGAAGGGCCTGGTGGCCAAGGTGACCCGCGACAAGGCGCTGCTGGAGTCCAGCAACCTGCCGGCGCTTGAGCTGGCACTGGGGCAGGGCGTGATGGGCCAGCGCCAGAAAATCCTGCGCACGGCGGTGGCCGCCGGCATCGGCGAGCTCCGCACGGAAGCCGGGCGGGCCATGCACATACGCCGGCGCGACCTGGCCGAGCAGATGATCGAGCTGCGCGGCCTGCGCGGCAAGAACATCTCGGTGATCAAGCACATGCGCAGCCGTATCGAGCAGGAGCAGGCCGAGTTCGACACCAGCGGCGCCAAGATCCATGCGGTGCGCTCGGTCCACCTCAAGATGCTGCGCGACTTGTTCAACCTGCTCAGCACGCCGACGCTCAAGGCCGAGCTGGCCGAGCTCACGAATGCGCTGAAGCAGCCGGGCATCAAGCTGGGCGTCAAAAAGGCCTATGGGCAGACCTTCTCGCGCCTGCGCGAGGGCCTGCAGAAGTCCCAGGTCCTGAGCGGTGAAATCCAGTCCATGCTGACCGCATCCTTCCGCCAGCTCAATTCCGAGTTCAGTTTTTCGCTGCAGGCCCCCAAAGAGCCTGAACTGATCCGCTACGAGCACGACCTCGAACTGATAGAGCGCAGCCACCTGCAGTACCTCGGGCTCGGCAATGTGCTCAAGCTGTCCCAGGCAGAATTCTCCGAGCGTCTGGTGCGCGCATTGGCCACGCGCCTGCGCGTGGTCTACGAAACGGCGCTGGGCGAGGTCGAACTCTGGAACAAGTCGGCCGCCTCACAGCTCGACGCCCAGTTGCGCGAGCGGCGTCGCAATTTCGGCCGCAGGCTGGAGGCTATTGAGCGCATCCAGCAGGCGGCATCGGGTCTGGACGAGCGGATCGCAGAGATCGACGAACAAGAGGGCGTTCTCAACGAGCTTGACGCCAAGCTCACCGAGTTGACCGCGCACCTGATGGGCGGCGCTTCCGCACAGGACAAGGCGCAGGACGCCGCTGCTGCCGCCAAGGGCGCGGCTCTGCCCGAGGCCGCCTGAGCCTTGCCGGCAGGTCTTTCGGCCTTGGGGCGCCATGGCCTCTGCCAGACGTGAACCAGCGATGAAGCCAGGCGCTCCGCAAACCCTGCCCTCCGGTTTTTCCACGGAAATTGTCCGCTGGCAAAGCACGCACGGGCGCAATAGCTTGCCCTGGCAGAACACGCGCGATCCCTATCGCGTGTGGCTGTCTGAAATCATGCTGCAGCAGACGCAGGTCGCGACCGTGCTCGATTACTACGCGCGATTCCTTGAGCGCTTTCCCACGGTCGCGGGCCTGGCGGCCGCGAGCGAAGACGAAGTACTGGGCTTGTGGAGCGGGCTGGGCTATTACAGCCGCGCGCGCAATCTGCATCGCTGCGCGAAAGAGGTCGTGGACCTGCATGGCGGGCAGTTTCCGGGGACGGCGGAGCAGCTCCAGACCCTTCCCGGCATAGGCCGCTCGACGGCGGCCGCGATTGCCTCCTTTTGTTTCGGCGAGCGCGCCGCGATCCTGGATGGAAACGTCAAGCGGGTGCTCACGCGGGTCTTGGCGTTTTCCGCCGACCTTGCGCAGAGCGCCAACGAGAAAACGCTGTGGAACCTGGCCACGGAACTGTTGCCCAGACGGGACCTCGCGAACACCATGCCGCGCTACACCCAGGGGCTGATGGACCTCGGTGCGTCGATCTGCGCCGGGCGCCAGCCGCAATGCCTGCTATGCCCCGTGCAGAGGCTGTGCCGCGGGTTCGCTGAGGGTGACCCCGGCAAGTACCCCGTCAAGACCAGAAAGCTCAAGCGCAGCGCCCAGGGCCTGAGCCTGCTGTGGGCGCAGCGGCCTGATGGTTCTGTCTGGCTGGAAAAGCGTCCCAGCCGGGGCGTGTGGGGCGGGCTGTATTGCCTGCCCGTGTTTGACAGCGACGATGAACTCAAGGCGGTGTTGCCGGCTTCGCTGCAATCACGGCTGGATCCGCTGCCGGGGTTTGTCCATGTGCTGACGCACAAGGACCTGCACCTGTCGCCATGGCTCGCAGGATTTGGCGCGGACCAGGCGCTGCCCAAGGCCATGGTGTCGCAAGAGCGGCCGGGCGGATGGTTCGGCCCTGATGCCTGGCCTGCTCTGGGCCTCCCTGCGCCCGTACGCAAGCTGCTCGCGCGGGACGCCTGAACGCGCCTGTTTTTGAGCTGCCTTAGCCAGCGTCCAGTTCGCGGTGCCGCTTCAGCGTGCGCCAGTGAGGGCCGAAGATGGCCGCCAGTTGCTCGACCAGGAAGACAGACCGGTGCTGGCCGCCGGTACAGCCTATGGCGACGGTCACGTAGCTGCGGTGGTCGCGCACCAGCGCGTTCAGCCAGTGGTTGAGGAATTGTTCGATATGCCTGGACATCTCGCTGACCTCGGCATGCGCCTTGAGGTAGTCCGCCACAGGCTCATCCAGCCCCGTGAGATGGCGCAGGCCCGACTCGTAGTGCGGGTTAGGCAACATGCGCACATCGAACACGTAGTCAGCATCGAGTGGAACGCCGCGCTTGAAGGCGAAGGACTCGAACACCAGCGTGAGCTGCGTAATGGGCGAGGAAATCAGCGACTTCACATAGCCCTGCAACTGCGATGAGCGGATCATGCTGGTGTCCAGCACGTGGGCCTGCTCGCGCATTTCGCTGAGCAGTTCACGCTCCAGCTCGATGGCATCGACCAGCGCGCGGTGCTGGTCGGAGGCGTCTATGCGCGACAGCGGGTGCAGGCGCCGCGTTTCCGAAAAGCGGCGCACCAGGGTTTCGGTATTCGCGTCCAGGAACAGCGATTGCACCACCACCCCGGATTCGCGCAGCTTGCGCAACTGCTGCGGTACCAGGGGCAGCGAGGTCGCGCTGCGCACGTCCATGGCGATCGCCACCTTGCGGGCGCCGTGTTGCTGCTCCAGTGCGACAAAGGGGGTGAGCAACTCGGGAGGAAGGTTGTCCACGCAGTAGTAGCCGGCATCTTCCAGTGCGTGCAAGGCTACGGATTTCCCCGAGCCCGACATCCCGGTGATGAGGACCATTTCCAGTGCCGACATCACTGCCCCAGCATTTCCTTGGCATGGGCCAGCGTGGTGCCGGAAAGGCGCTCGCCGCCCAGCATGCGGGCGATTTCGGCCACGCGCTGCTCGCCGTTGACATGGTCGACGGCACTGAGGGTGACGCCGTTCTCGGCGCGCTTGGCCACCACCAGGTGCTGGTCGGCACAGGCCGCCACCTGGGGCAAATGGGTGACGGCCATGACCTGGCGGTCCTTGCCCAGCTGCTTCATGAGACGGCCCACGGTTTCGGCGACAGCGCCGCCCACGCCTGAATCCACCTCGTCAAAAATCAGCGTCTCGGCCTGCCCGAGCTGGCTGGTGGTGACCGCGATGGCCAGCGCGATGCGCGACAGCTCGCCGCCGGAGGCCACCTTGCCGACCGGGCGCGGCGTGCTACCGCTGTGGCCGGCCACCAGGAATTCGGCTTGTTCCAGGCCATGTTGGGCGGGTTGCTCGAGTCTGGCCAGCGCGACGTCGAATTTGCCGCCTTGCATGCCCAGGCCCTGCATCGCTTGCGTGATGGCTTTGGCCAGTTTGGGAGCGGCTTTGCCGCGGGCCTTGGACACCTGGCCGGCTTCTTCGAGGTAGGCTGCCTTGGCCTGTTCCTCATTCTTCTCCAACTGGGCCAGGTCGGCCGCGGCATTGAGTTTTTGCAGCTCGGCCTGCCAGGACGCCAGCAGCTCGGGCAATTCGGCCGGCGTGCGTTTGTAGCGGCGTGCCAGGCTGACCCACAGCGACAGGCGCTCATCCAGTTCGGCGAGGCGCTGCGGCTCCAGCTCGGCGTGGCGGGCATAGCCATTGAGGGAATGGACGGTGTCCTCCATCTGCGCCAGCGCGCCGTTGAGGACTTCCACCATGGATTTGAACTGGGGCTCTATGTGCTCCTGGCCCTGCAGCGCGGTAATGGCCCGGCCCAGCAGCCCATTGGCGTTCTCGTCGGCCTCCTGCAGCGCGTCGACGGCGGTCTGCACCGCATCGCGCAAGGCTTGGGCATTCGACAGGCGCCCGTGTTGGGCATTGAGTTCATCCCATTCGTCGGCACCGGGTGCCAGCTTGTCCACCTCGCCGATCTGCCAGGCCAGGCGTTCGCGCTCGCGCTGCAGGCTGTCCTGGGCATCGCGCGCCTCGGTAAGCGTCTTCTGGGCCAGCCGCCATTGTTGCCAGCGGCGCGAGAGCTCGTCCGTGGAAACGTCCGCATAGGAGTCCAGCAGGCCGCGCACCGCATCGGGCCGCGTCAGGCTCTGCCAGGCATGCTGGCCGTGGATATCGACCAGCTGGTCGGCGATTTCCTTGAGCTGTGTGGCGGTTGCCGCGCTGCCGTTGATCCAGGCCCGGCTCTTGCCTTGCGCATCCACCGTGCGGCGCAGCAGCAGGGTGTCGCCACCGTCGAAGCCGGCCTGTTCCAGCCAGGGAGCCAGGCTCTTGGGGCTGTCGAACTCGGCGCTGATCTCGCAGCGTGCCGCGCCTTCGCGCACTACGCCGGCATCGGCGCGGGCGCCCAGGGCCAGTTGCAGGGCGTCGATCAGGATGGATTTGCCGGCGCCGGTTTCACCCGTGAGCACGGTGAAACCGCCGGACAGGTCCAGTTCGAGTTCATGGACGATGACGAAATCGCGAAGCGAGATGCTTTTGAGGCTCATAAGGTGAATCCGGGCCGCTCAGGCCACGCCTTCATTCCAGTGAAGTTTTTTGCGCAAGGTGTCAAAGTAGCTCCAGCCCTTGGGGTGCAGAAAGCGCATCTGGTGCTCCGAACGCCTGACGGTGATGCGGTCGCCGTGCAGCAGGCTGGCCAGCGACTGCATGTCGAAGTTGGCGCTGGCGTCCCGACCGGCGACGACCTCGATCGTGATCTCGCCGGAGTCCGACAGCACGATGGGCCGGTTTGACAGGGTGTGCGGCGCGATGGGTGCCAGCACCCAGCCGGCAATCGAGGGATGCAGCAGCGGGCCGCCGGCGGAAAGCGCATAGGCCGTGGAGCCCGTGGGCGAGGCGATGATCAGGCCGTCGGCGCGCTGGTTGGCCACAAAGCGGCCGTCCACCTCCACGCGAAGCTCCACCATGCCGGCGGTCGCGCCGCGATTGACCACGACGTCGTTCATGGCGGTGGCGCTGAAGACGCAGCGGCCGTCGCGCACCACCTTGGCCTGCATCATCCAGCGGCGGTCTTCCTCGTATTCGCCGCGCAGCATAGGTGTTAGCGTGCCCTGGTAGTCCCCGAAAGGAATGTCGGTGATGAAGCCGAGCCGGCCCTGGTTGATGCCCACCAGCGGGATGCCGAACTGTGCCAGCAGCCGGCCTATGCCCAGCATGGTGCCGTCGCCGCCGACCACCAGGGCCAGGTCACACTGGGCGCCTATGCCGGCCGCGTCCAGCGTCGGAAACTGCGTCAGGCCCGTGTTGCTGGCGGTGTCCTGCTCAATCGCCACCTCGCAGCCCTGGGTACCGAGGAAATGCGCGATGTCCTCCAGTGCCGAGCGGGAACCCTGCGCGTGGTACTTGCCGATCAGCGCGACATGGCGGAATTGCGATTTCATCGGCAAATTACATCACAACATCCGGCCCAAGCTTCGTAGAATATCGGCATGCTTGATGATCGTGCGCGGTTGCTTCTCAAGGCGCTGGTGGAGCGCTATATCGCCGACGGGCAACCCGTGGGTTCGCGCACCTTGTCCAAGGCCTCGGGCCTGGAGCTGTCCCCCGCCACCATACGCAATGTGATGAGCGACCTCGAGGATATGGGCCTGATCGTCAGCCCGCACACCTCGGCCGGCCGCATTCCCACGGCGCGCGGCTATCGACTCTTCGTCGACACCATGCTGACCGCGCAGCGGGATAACTTCTCCGCCGCCAGCCAGATCGGCGCCCCCCGGCTGGCGCCCGACCAGCCGCAGAAGGTGATCAGCAACGCGGCGCACATGCTGTCCAGCCTGTCGCAGTTTGTCGGCGTGGTCATGGCCCCGCGCCGGACGTCGGTGTTCCGTCACATCGAGTTTTTGCGCCTGTCCGAAAAGCGCCTCCTCGTGATCATTGTTTCGCCCGACGGTGACGTGCAGAACCGTGTCATCTTCACTGAGGCCGACTACACACAATCGCAACTGGTGGAGGCCGCCAATTTCCTCAATTCGCACTATGCCGGCATGGCCATCGAGGAAGTGCGCGAGCGCCTCAAAAACGAGGTGGAGGCACTGCGCGGCGAGATCGCCACGCTGATGCAGGCCGCGGTCAAAGTCAGTTCCGAAGCCATCGAGTCGCGTGATGAAGTCGTGATCTCTGGCGAGCGCAACCTGCTGGCTGTCAGTGATTTTTCCGGCGACATGGGCAACCTGCGCAAGCTGTTCGACCTTTTCGAGCAAAAGGCGCAGTTGATGCGCCTGCTCGACGTGTCCAGCCGCGCCGAGGGCGTTCGTATCTACATCGGCGGAGAAAGCCAGGTCATTCCCTACCAGGAACTGTCTGTGGTCACCGCGCCTTATGAGGTCGACGGCCAGGTGGTGGGTACGCTGGGTGTTATAGGCCCCATGCGCATGCCCTACGAAAAAATGATCCAGATCGTCGACATCACCTCCAAGCTCGTCAGCACGGCCCTCAGCCATAGCAAGTAGGGCCGGGAACAGGACCCGGACGCCCTTACAATCTCCCTCTTGTGTGGGGCGTTAGCTCAGTTGGTTAGAGCAGAGGACTCATAATCCTTTGGTCGAGTGTTCAAGTCACTCACGCCCTACCATTTAAATAGGTTATAATTTGAGGCTTAGCGGCTGTAGCTCAGCTGGATAGAGTACTTGGCTACGAACCAAGGGGTCGTGGGTTCGATTCCTGCCAGCCGCACCACTTTTATAAGTGACTTCAATAGCCTAGAGGCTTACCCCTCTAGGCTATTTTTCTTTGCGCAAGGCTATTTAGTGGTTTTCCTGGGGCCAAGCGCCTCCGGATGGGCTGTACGCCGCGCTGGTGCTCCGTTATTCTGGGAACTTATTCCGGAGGAGTGACATGGACGGACTAAAGGTCGAGGACCACGGCGAGTGGCTGAGTTTTGGGATATCGCATGCGGGTCAGACGATTCCCGTGCGGATTTCGCGCGAGGCGATGGAGGAATTCTTCGGCGCTGTTGCCGGGCCTGATTCGCTCAAAAAAGCCTATGAGCTTGATGCCGAGATGATCCACGCACGGGCCGCCGACCTGGTGGTTCCCGGCGTGAACTACACGCTGGACAATCCCCTGATCCTGAAAGTGGAAGATTTCTAGAGGCATTCGCGGCCGCCGGCCATGAATGCTATGGTGGCCGGAGCATGAACAAAGCCTTTACCAAAGAAACCGAACCTGAAGACGACGAGCCCGCGCTCCCGCCCCTTCCCGCAGGCGGCAAGAACTACATCACGCCGCATGGCTATGAGCGCCTGCGCAGCGAACTGCTGGACCTCATCGACAACGAGCGGCCCAAGGTCGTGGACATCGTCCATTGGGCGGCCAGCAACGGCGACCGGTCGGAAAACGGCGATTACCTCTATGGCAAGAAGCGCCTGCGCGAAATCGACAGGCGCATCCGCTTCCTGACGCAAAGGCTGGAAATCGCGGAGGTCAGCAATCCCTCCATCCACCACGGCAGCGACCAGGTCTTCTTCGGCGCGACCGTGACCTACGCTGAGGGCAGCGGCGCGGAGCGCGTCGTGACCATACTCGGCATCGACGAGGCCAACACCGCCTTGGGGCAGATCAGCTGGATATCGCCCGTGGCCAGGGCGCTGCTCAAGTCGCGCGTGGGGGATGAAGTGAGCCTGGTGACGCCGCAGGGCGTGCAGACGCTGGAGGTGCTCAAGGTGGACTATCCGGCGGCGGACGAGCGCACGGCCGGCTGAGCGGCCGCCGGCGTAAAAGTCAGCCTGTCGACTTGGCCCGCTGTACCCGCAGCACCGAAGGCGTGCGCTTGACGCTGCGCAGCGCCGAGGCCAGGTGGACGCGGTCGCGCACCGCCACGCCGAAGCGCAGGTCGGTCGCATCGTGCGAGGGCTCCTGTTCCATGTCGACATGCGTAATGTCAGCCTCGGCGCTGGCCAGCGCGGCCGCCACCCTGGCCAGCACGCCCTTGCCGTTGGAGACCGTGACCAGCAGGTTGGTCTCAAAAGTGCGAACCGGTTCGTCCGACCAGTCGACGGCAATGAAGCGCTCACTGTCGCGGTGCTGCAGGCGCTTGGCGACGGCGCAGTCGTCGGTGTGTATGACCAGGCCCTCGCCGCGGCCCAGGTATCCGACGATGCTGTCGCCCGGGATGGGGCGGCAGCAGGGGGCGAACTGCACCGAAGTGCCTTCACTGCCGTCTATCACCAGGCCGCCCTGCGACACCGATTCATGGGCGGTGTAGCGTTCACGGCTCATCAGCAAGGCATTGGGTTTTTCGCCGGTTTCGGCAAGCAGGATCACGATGCGCTTGGCCACCATGCTGGCGATGCGCTTGCCCAGGCCGATGTCGGTCAGCAGGTCGGCGCGCGTGCGGTTGCCGGTAAAGCGCAGGATTTTTTCCCAGGTGGCGTGGTGGGCCTCGTCGTCCTCCGGCAGGCGGTCCCGCTCTATGCCCTCGGCACGCAGTGCCTGGGCCAGCATTTTTTCGCCCAGCTCCTGCGATTCCGCCAGCGCCATGGTCTTGAGGTGATGGCGGATCTTGGAACGTGCCTTGCCGGTGCGCACAAAACCAAGCCAGCCCGGGTTGGGGCTGGAGACGGAAGCCGTGATGATCTCGATCACGTCACCGTTGTGCAGTTCGGAGCGCAGGGGCACCTGCTCGCCGTTGACCTTGGCGGCTACGGCCCGGTGGCCCACGTCGCTGTGAATGGCGTAGGCGAAGTCCACGATGGTCGCGCCGCGCGGCATGGCCATGATCTGGCTTTTCGGCGTGAACACATACACCGCCTCGGGGAAGAGGTCGATCTTGACGTGGTCCCAAAACTCGGCGGCGTCGCGTGTTTCCTGCTGGATATCGAGCAGCGACTGCAGCCACTGTGTGCCCAAGCGCTGCGACGCATCGCTGTCCGGGTCGGTGGCCTTGTAGAGCCAGTGGGCCGCCACGCCGGATTCGGCCACCACGTGCATGGCCTCGGTGCGCATCTGGAACTCGATGTTCGTGCCGAAGGGCCCTACCAGCGTGGTGTGCAGCGACTGATAGCCGTTGATCTTGGGGATCGCGATGTAGTCCTTGAATTTGCCCGGTAGCGGTTTGTAAAGCTGGTGCAGCACCCCCATGGCCGTGTAGCAGGAGGTCAGGTCCTTGACGATGACCCGAAAGCCGTAAAGGTCGGTGACCTGGGCGAAGGAGAGGTGCTTCTCGTCCATCTTGCGATAGATGGAATACAGCGTCTTCTCGCGCCCCGAGATGACCACGGGCACCTGCGCGCTGGCAAACGCCGCCTCGACCTCGCCCTGCACGCGCTTGATCACGTCGCGCCGGCGGCCGCGGGCCTTTTGCAGGGCCTTGGTCAGGGTGACATAGCGCCACGGGTGCAGGTGCTGGAAGGAAAGGTCCTGCAGCTCGCGGTAGGTGGTGTTCAGGCCCAGGCGGTGGGCGATGGGCGCGTAGATGTCCAGGGTTTCGCGCGAGATCCGGCTCCATTTGGCGCGCGGGACGTCGCCCAGCGTGCGCATGTTGTGGGTGCGGTCGGCCAGCTTGATCAGGATGACCCGCACGTCGCGCGCCATGGCCAGCAGCATCTTGCGGAAGGATTCGGCCTGGTTTTCCTCCCGGGTGTTGAATTCCAGCTTCTCGAGCTTGGTCAGCCCGTCCACGAGCTCGGCCACGGGGGCGCCGAAGCGTTCAATCAACTCGGGCTTGGTGACGCCGCAGTCTTCAATCGCGTCATGCAACAGGGCCGCCATGAGGGCCTGGGCGTCCAGTTTCCATTCGGCGCACTGCTGCGCCACGGCGATGGGGTGGGTGATGTAGGGCTCGCCGCTGTTGCGCAATTGGCCCAGGTGGGCTTCGTCGGCAAAACGGTAGGCGCGGCGGACATTGTCGATGTCGGCGGCGCTCAGGTAGTCCAGCCTGGCCGTGAGCGCGGCAAAACTCGCGGCCGCGGCATTGGCGGCGGCCGGGGTCGATTTGCTGGCAACAACAGGCGAAAGCATGGCGCTCATGCCTTAAATGTATCGCGGCAGGAAGAGAAGGTGAGAAAAGTGGGCTTTATTGGGCTAAAAATGAAAAAAGCACCGCGATTGCGGTGCTTTTTTGCAAAGGCCGACCTGTTTCAGGTGGGGACTTTTTTCAGCATTTCGAGGCCGATCTTGCCTTCAGCGATTTCGCGCAGGGCTGTCACGCCCGGCTTGTTCTTGCTTTCGATCTTGGGGGCATGGCCCTGGCTGAGCATGCGGGCGCGGTAGGTGGCGGCCAGCACCAGCTGGAAGCGGTTCGGGACTTTCTCGAGGCAATCTTCGACGGTAATGCGGGCCATGGTGATCTCCGGTGTGATCGATAAGGGTAAAAATCGCTGAAATCAGGGAATTTGAAGGGCCTGGAAGGTCTCGGCACGGGCACGCCGCTGGGCCGAAAACTTGAGCCGCTGGGCATGCACAATGGTTTTCAGGTCGAAAACCGCCCGCTCAAACAACTCATTGATTATAACGAAGTCGAATTCCCGGGCCTGGGCCATCTCCAGCGCCGCATTTTTGAGCCGCAGTTCAATGACCTCGGGGCTGTCTTCGCCGCGGCGTTGCAGGCGGGAGCGCAGTTCTTCCCAGCTGGGCGGCAGGATGAAGATCAGCACCGCATTGGAGAAAATCCGCTTGATGTTGATGGCGCCCTGGAAGTCGATTTCCAGGATCACATCGGCCCCGTGGGCCACCCGCTCTTCAATGGTGTGCCGCGAGGTGCCGTAGCGGTGGCCGTGCACATGGGCCCACTCCAGGAAGGCGTCGCGCGCCACCATTCCGTCGAATTCTTCCGGCGACAGGAAAAAATACTCCCGGCCGTGCTTTTCCTGCCCGCGCGGCGGGCGGGTGGTGTGCGACACCGAAGGCTGGATGCGTGAATCCAGCTCCATCAGGGCCTTCACCAGGCTGGATTTGCCCGCCCCGCTGGGGGCGGCCACGACAAAAAGGTTTCCGGGATAGTCCATGCGTTCGGGGCGGTGAGTGCTTGTATATAGGTATATGGGGAGCGCCCGATGGGCTACTCGATGTTCTGGACCTGCTCGCGGATCTGCTCGATCAGCACCTTCATGTCCACGGAGATGCGGGTCAGCTCCAGGGACGCCGATTTGGAGCCCAGTGTATTGGCTTCCCGGTGCAGTTCCTGGATCAGGAAGTCCAGCCGCTTGCCCAGCTCTCCGCCGCTAGCGAGCAGGCGGTCGATTTCGTCGAGGTGCGATGACAGCCGGGTGATTTCTTCCGCCACGTCGATGCGAATGGCGAAGGCTGTGGCCTCCGTCAGGGCCCGGTCCTGGGCGATTTCCGGCAGGGCGCCGTTGTCGGAGAGGGCCATGGCCTCTTTCCAGCGCTCCAGGAAACGGTTTTTCTGCTGTTCCACCAGCTTGGGGACCATGGGCACCGCCTGCGCGGCCAGTGCCCGCAGCTGCGCCGTACGGTCCAGCAGCATTTCCGCCAGGCGGGCGCCTTCCCGTTCACGGGCGGCCATCAGCTCTTTCAGGGCCTTTTTGGCCAACTTGACCAGATCATCGCTGTAGTCGTGTGGTTTTTTGTCTTCATTCGTCGCAATTCTGAGAATGTCTGCGACGCTGAGTGCCGCGGCCTGCGGCAGCCAGGACTTGATGCTGTCCTCCAGCGAGCCCAGGCGCTGCAGGGTGGCGGAAGATGGAACACGCAGGTTGCCCGACGAAGCGCTTTCCAGCGACACCCGGACTTCAACCTTGCCGCGCTTGAGCTTGGCCGTCAGCAGTTCGCGCAAGGCCGGTTCGGCCTGCCGCAGCTCATCGGGCAGGCGAAAAGCCAGGTCCAGGAAGCGGCTGTTGACGGAGCGTATTTCAACGCCCAGACGGGAATTGGCGTCCGGGCCCGACTCAGTTTCCGGGGCGGACTGCGCCATGCTTGATTGCACGGTCGCATAACCCGTCATGCTGTAAACTGACATTTTTAGATACGCTTTACTAGACTAGAGAGAGAACCAAGACCCAGCTGACATTGTCGCGTCTGGGCAACCCCAAATTATGTCAAAGGTCAAGCCTGCACCACTGCCGCCCGACACCGTGATTGGTGGCTATCGTGTTGTGCGAAAGCTTTCGGCCGGTGGCTTCGGGGTAGTTTACTTGGCCGTCGACAACGAGGGTCAGCAGGTCGCCATCAAGGAATACCTGCCTTCTTCCCTGGCCAGCCGCTCGCCCGGTGAACTGCTCCCCCAGGTCCAGCCCGAAAAACTCTCGCTGTACCGCCTGGGCCTCAAAAGTTTTTTTGAAGAAGGCCGCTCCCTCGCCCAGATTTCCCACGGTTCCGTGGTCAGCGTGCTGAATTTCTTCCGCGAGAACGAAACCGTTTACATGGTGATGAACTACCTGGAGGGCGGCACCCTGCAGGATTTCATCATCACGGCCCGCGAGCTTAAAAAACAGAAGGTCTTCCGCGAATCGACCATACGCTCGCTGTTCGATGAAATCCTGCGCGGCTTGCGCATCGTCCACCAGCACAAGATGCTGCACCTGGACATCAAGCCCGCCAATATCTTCATCACCGACGACAACCGTGCCGTGATGATCGACTTCGGCGCCGCCCGCGAGGTGCTGAGCAAGGAAGGCAATTTCATCCGCCCCATGTACACGCCAGGCTTCGCCGCACCCGAGATGTACCGCCGCGACTCCTCCATGGGCCCGTGGACCGATATTTACGCGATAGGCGCCTGCATTTACGCCACCATGCAGGGCTACCCACCCAACGATGCGCCCCAGCGCCTGGAAAAAGACCGTCTGTCGCTTGCCCTCTCGCGCCTGCGCGGCGTCTATTCCGATAACCTGATCGAAGTTGTAGAGTGGTGCATGTCCCTCGATCCGCTGTCGCGCCCCCAGTCGGTCTTCGCCCTGCAAAAAGAACTGAGCCGCGAAGGCGAGCGCCGTTACACCAAGCTCACCGTCAGCGAAAAGGTCAGGCTGCAGTTTGACAACATGGTGTCCGACACCAAAAAATCCGCGCGCAAGGCCACCGGCTACGCGACCAAATTCAAATGAAATTCTCAGTCTTTCAGGTAAGCCGCAAAGGCGGGCGCGAGAAGAACGAAGACCGCATGGGCTATTGCTACACGCGCGAATCGGGCCTCTTCGTGCTGGCTGACGGCATGGGCGGGCATCCTGAAGGCGAAGTGGCGGCCCAGCTCGCCCTGCAGACGATCTCGGCGCTCTACCAGAAGGAAGCGCGCCCCGTCATTGAAGACACCACCGAATTCCTCTCCACCGCCCTGATGGCGGCGCACCACCAGATCATCCGCTACGCCAGTGAAAAAGGCATGCTGGACACCCCCCGCACCACGCTGGTGGCCGCCATCCTGCAGGGCACGGGCGCGACCTGGGTGCACTGCGGCGATTCCCGCCTTTACGTCGTGCGCGACGGCGAGCTGCTGACGCGTACCCGCGACCACTCCTACCTTGAGCAGCAAAGCGCCGGCGTCATCAAGCTCGAGCGCATCAACCGCAACATCCTTTTTACCTGCCTGGGCTCGCCGACCAAGCCCGTCTTCGATGTCACCGGCCCTGTCACCCTGCAGCAGGGTGACAAGCTGCTGCTGTGTTCCGACGGCCTCTGGGGCAGCCTCAGCGACGCCGAGATCGTGAGCCATCTGGCCAGCAAGGGTGTTTCCGACGCAGTGCCCGACCTGGTTGAAAACGCCCTGCGCATTGGCGGCGAGCACAGCGACAACGTCACCGTGCTGGCCATGGAGTGGGAAACGCCCGACGCATTCGAGTCCACCCGCGGCGTCTCGACCGACAGCATCATGGACGGCGTGTTTGCCTCCACCATCCAGGCCGGCGTGCTCGATACCGTGGTCGACGACCTCGACGAGGCCACCATAGAGCGCTCCATCGCCGAGATCAACGAAGCCATACGCCGCTCGGCCGCCAGAAAAGCCTGACACCACTGTCTTTGCGCCGTCGGCCGGCTTTCCGGGCCGTCCGTTCCCAGCCTTTCGCCTTACTTTTCCACCGCTGAATCCCCGGCGTTTTGCCAGAAAGCCATTTCCATGAGCCAGTTTGAACGAAGCGGCGCGCGCGCCGCCGATGCCCTGCGCGGTGTGCGCATCACCCGCCACTACACCGCCTACGCGGAAGGCTCGGTGCTGATCGAATTCGGCGGCACCAAGGTGCTGTGCACCGCCTCCGTAGAAGAAAAAGTCCCCGGCCACAAAAAAGGCAGCGGCGAAGGCTGGGTCACCGCCGAATACGGCATGCTGCCCCGTTCCACCCACACCCGCAGCGACCGCGAAGCCGCCCGCGGCAAACAAAGCGGGCGCACCCAGGAAATCCAGCGCCTGATAGGCCGTTCCATGCGCTCGGTGTTTGACCTCAAAAAACTCGGCGAGCGCACCATACACCTGGACTGCGACGTCATCCAGGCCGATGGTGGCACTCGCACCGCCAGCATCACAGGCGCCTTCGTCGCCGCACAGGACGCGGTCAACACCCTGATCGCCAGTGGCAAGCTCTCGCAAAGCCCGATCATTGACCATGTCGCTGCCATCTCGGTCGGCATCGTCCAGGGCACGCCGCTGCTCGACCTTGAGTACATCGAAGACTCCGCCTGCGACACCGACATGAACGTCGTCATGACGGGCGCTGGCAACTACGTGGAAGTACAGGGCACGGCCGAAGGCGCCGCTTTCTCGCGCAAGGAGATGGATGCGCTGCTCATGCTCGCCGAAAAAGGCATACGCGAACTCGTCGCGCTGCAAAAGCAGTCGCTGGCCGCTTGATCTTCGATCGCTGCCGCGCAGCCTCCGGCGCTTTACGCTTCACCGCTCCATGAAAAAAATCGTACTGGCCTCCAACAACCAGGGCAAGCTCGCCGAGCTCAAGGCCATGTTTGCACCCCTGGGGCTTGAACTCGTCAGCCAGTCCGAGCTGGGCCTGCCCGAAGCTGAAGAGCCTTTTCGTACCTTTGTCGAGAACGCCCTCGCCAAGGCCCGCCAGGCCTCACGCCTGAGCGGCCTGCCTGCGCTGGCCGATGATGCGGGCCTCTGCGTCGATGCCTTTGGCGGCTTGCCCGGTGTCGATACGGCGTTTTACGCCACTCGCTTCGGCTATACCAAGGGTGACGACAACAACGTCAAGGCTTTGCTCGAGCAAATGGCCCATCTGGTGCTTCCTGCTGACCGCCGCGCCGCATTGGTCAGCACACTGGTGGCCGTGCGCTCAGACGAGGACCCTGAGCCGCTGATCGCCTCCGGCCGCGTCGCGGGGCAGATCGCAGCGCAACCCGTGGGCGACAACGGCTTTGGCTTTGACCCGGTGATGTTCATCCCCGAGTTCGGCAAAACCTTTGCCCAGTTGCCTGTCGAAGTCAAAAACGCCAACAGCCACCGCGGCAAGGCCGCACGCCGGATGATCGAACTCATGCGCGAGCAGTGGATAACATGACTCACCCCATGGCTTTGCGCACTTCGTGTCGCAGCCTCCCCTCAAGGGGCGACACCTGCGGCCCGGCAAAGCCGGTTCCGCGGTGTCCGCTGGCCAGCACTGTGAAGGGCGTAGAGCCTGATCTTCGTCATGCGCACCAGCTGAATCAATCGTGAAAGACATCCAGCACTACATGCGCGGCGGCACGCTGCAGCTGGCCGCGCTGCCGCCGCTGTCGCTCTACGTGCACCTGCCCTGGTGCCTGCGCAAGTGCCCTTATTGCGACTTCAATTCGCACGAGGCCGTGGGCGAGATGCCTGAGCAGCGTTACATCGACGCGCTGGTTGCCGACCTTGAGGCCACGCTGCCGCTGGTCTGGGGCCGCACGGTGCACAGCATCTTCATAGGCGGCGGCACGCCCAGCCTTTTTTCACCCCAGGCCATAGACCGTTTGCTGGGTGACATACGTGCGCGCCTCAGGCTGGAGGCCGATTGCGAAATCACGCTTGAAGCCAATCCTGGCACGTTTGAGAAAGACCGCTTCAGGGCTTTCCGCGCAGCCGGTGTCACTCGCCTGTCGGTGGGCGTGCAGAGCTTTGACGACCAGCACCTCAAGGCTCTGGGGCGCGTGCACGACCGTGCCCAGGCCATCGCCGCCGTGGAGGAGGCCGCGCAGGCCTTTGATACCTTCAATCTCGACATCATGTATGCGCTGCCCGGCCAGACCCTCGAAAGCCTGCAGCAGGACATGCGCCAGGCCCTTGCGCTGCAGCCGCCCCACATCTCCATTTACCACCTCACGATAGAACCCAACACCTACTTCGCGAAGTTTCCGCCTGTGGTGCCCGAGGAAGACACGGCTTACGCCATGCTCGACAAAATCACCGAGATGACCGAGGCCGCGGGCCTGCGGCGCTATGAGGTATCGGCCTATGCCAAAGCGGGCCACCAGTGTTTTCACAACCTCAATTACTGGCAATTTGGCGACTACCTGGGCATAGGCGCGGGCGCCCACAGCAAGCTCAGCTTTGCCCATCGTGTGGTACGCCAGGTGCGTTATCGCGAACCCAAGCTCTATATGGAAAAAGCCCTGGCCGGTGAAGCCGTCACGCAAGAGACCGAAGTCAGCCGAGCCGACCTGCCGTTTGAATTCATGCTCAACGCCTTGCGTCTGCGCGACGGCTTCAAGCTGCAGGACTTCAGCGAAAAAACCGGCCTGCCCATCACCGCCATCCAGCAAGGCCTGGAAGAGGCTGAGCGCAAGGGTCTGATAGAGCGCGATTTCGTGAGGGTCAAACCCACCGAGCGCGGCTTTGATTTTCTGAACGACCTGCAGTCACTCTTCCTGGCCGGCTGAAAACGCCAGGCTTATCCCATCGCATGGAAACTCCCGCCCTTATCTTTCTTGTCGTCAGTTGCGCCATCAGCTTTGGCCTGGGCCGGCTCTTTGTGCATTTTCGGGACAAGAAGCGCAGGGAAACGGCCGAAAAGCGCGCCGCTGCCGAATTGCGCAATCGCCCGCCCGAGCCCGAATCCCTCAACAAAGCCAAGCGCAAGCGCCAGCTCCAGCAAGCCGCCAAGAACAGCAAGCGCTGACGGCTATTGATTGCGCAGTTTTAGCCGCAACTGACCCGCGTTACCCGGCCCGCATCGTCCACTGTGAGGCTCAGCCGTTCGGCATTGAACTCCATGGTCACGACCTGGTTGGGCCTGAGCACCCGAACCGTTTTCGCACCTGCACGCGTACGCGCCTCACTTTCGAGCGCGGCGTCCGCGGTGCGTCCCAGGGCAAATTGGGCAGGAGCTGCGTTGCAGCGACCGGCAACGGGTGCGGGAGCCGTGTCCTGCCTCGGAGCAGGTGATCGGCAGGCGGAGACCAATAGTGCTGTGATGGACGCGGCGATGGCGGCAAGGGATGTGGGCATTGGCAAACGCATGGTGATCTTTCGGGCGGTGGGGTTGAATTCAGCATCACACAAAAACTCGATTCGTGATTCCGATTCGGGCGCTTGGTTGGAAGCTTAGCGTTTGCCGATGGCGCGGTAGATCCAGCGGACATCGGTAGTTCTTGTAGGTGCGGTCCCTGGAACTCATGCTCTTTGCATGGGCGCTTCGTGATCACCACAAACGATGCGGTTAAACTACCCGACTCGGAAGCGTGGCAGAGCGGTTGAATGCAGCAGTCTTGAAAACTGCCGAGGATGCAAGTCCTCCGTGAGTTCGAATCTCACCGCTTCCGCCACTTGCTGGCATTGGCTCCATTGCCGCCCAATCCCGCACTTCGGTTCAGCATTCATGCTGCAACCGTGCTCACGGTGCGTTGACATCCCTGATTGATAGCCAGAGGCCGTGACCAATACGGCTCCCGCCGTTGCCTGGCCTCGGCAGGTATGAGGTTCCCGAACGGCTTTTGGCCTTCCTTTGCGCCGGTTCCTGGATGTCGGCTGATTTGCAACAAAAAGCTTCTTTGATCGGCACTGCGGGAAGCCGGAGGGACTCTTTACAGTCCTTCGGCAACAAACAGCCCCAAAAAAACGGAATTATTTCCCGGAACTATTCCCTGACTCCTTTGAAAACCTTTTTTCAGGCAGTGACGAAAATCGTGGGCAAGGTCATCATAGAAACATTCCGTTACAGCGCAGAAGGACGCTCAACAAGGCTATGAAAATTCCTGCTTTTCACCCCGAAGTCGCCGAAAAGGTGGCGACCGCTTTTGTCAAGGCAACCGGCGCCCGTTGGTCGTTTCCGCGGGTCGACATGCAGGACAAGGGCACTTTCATGCTGATCAGCGTCGATGCGATATCGCCGGACGTCCGGGAAGTGGCGCACTCGATCAAAGAGTCGATCACGCTGGCGCTCAACGAGGTAATTCCCTCTCATCCGTCGCAAAAATTCGGCAATTGGATGGTGGTGTTTTTCCACGAAGGCAAGATGTACGAGACGGTGCATCCCAGCGAATTTCACCCTTGAATCTTCCGCCGGTGCTTGGGGGCGCCCGTTCTGCGGCGGCGATAGCCGCGCCCCGCTTCAGGCGGTTTCAGGCTGGGTTTGCCGGAGCATTCCGCGGGTTTCAATAAAAGTAATCACCTCGTCCAAACCGGCCTGCGTTTTCAGGTTTGTCATTACAAATTGTTTCAAACCCCTATTGGTAGTGCGCATCCGGATGGTGTCTTCTTTCATCACATCGAGGTTGGCGCCCACATACGGTGCCAGGTCGGTCTTGTTGATCACGAACAGGTCACTTTTTGTAATGCCGGGGCCGCCCTTGCGCGGAATCTTCTCGCCGGCGGCCACATCGATCACGTAAATCGTCAAATCGCTCAATTCGGGGCTGAAGGTGGCCGCTAGGTTGTCGCCGCCGGATTCGACAAACACGACATCTGCATCCGGAAAGTCCACCAGCATGCGGTCTATGGCCTCCAGGTTGATGGAGGCGTCCTCGCGGATCGCGGTGTGCGGGCATCCCCCGGTTTCCACTCCCATGATGCGCTCGGCAGGCAGGGCGCCGCTCACGGTCAGCAGGCGCTGGTCTTCCTTGGTGTAGATGTCGTTGGTGATGGCGACCAGGTCGTACCTCGCCTTCATGGCCTTGCACAGCATTTCCAGCAGCGTGGTTTTGCCGGAGCCCACCGGGCCGCCTATACCCACGCGCAGGGGTGGAAGTTTTTTGGTGCGGTTGGCGATGTGGTGCAGGCTCATGGAGGTACCTTGGATGTGGCTTGAAAGGCGGTGTGGATGGCTCAGGAGCGGAACAGCCGTGAATACTGGGTTTCGTGCCGGGCCGACAGAATCGCCAGCATGGGGGAAAAGGCCTGGCGTTCGCTGTCCGGCAGGCGCAACGCAGCCTCCACGGTAGCCGGTATGTCACGGCTCAACCGGGCCAGTATGCGCTGGCCGGCGCTCTGGCCCAGGGGCACGGACTTGATCGCGGCCTGCATCATGTTTTCGGCCCAGCCAAAGGCATAGGCCAGCAGGCAGTCGCGCACGCCGGCGGCGGTCTGCGAGGCTGCCAGTGCAAAGGCCACCGGGTAGGTCGGCTGCAGCCGGGCACAGGCCTCGATGTGCGCCAAGCTGGCGCCTTCATGGTTGCGCAGCCATTCGAGCAATGAGCGGCCCATCTGCTCGGCCTGCGCGCGTAGCTCGCTGGTTTCACGGGTTTGCAGCACCCAGGCGTTCAATTCGCCAATGCGATCCAGCTTGCCTTCACGCCAGGCCGGAATGGCCTGCGCGATCACGGCCAGGTCGCCGCGGGCCAGGGCCAGCTGGAGCTGGTCGCTGAGCCAGCGCGCGGCCATGCTTTCCGTCGTGACTTCTCCGCATTCGACAGCCGCTTCCAGGCCCTCCGAATAGGAGAAACCGCCCACGGGCAGGGCAGGCGAGGCCAGCCAGATCAGCTGGAGCAGACTGGACGGCTCAAGCTGTCCTGCGGGAAGTGCGGACATGTCCATCCGGCGTCCTAGTGGCTGTGCGGCTTGTGCTTGTGGACCTGAATGGCGACGGGCTTGGCCTCATGCGAATGATCGTGGCCGTGGTCATGGTTGCAGCCGGGGCCGTGCACGTGGGGCGCCGGTGCGGCAACCGTAGCGGCAGGCGCGTGACTGTGCCCGCCATGCTCACCATGGTCGTGCCCGTGACCGTGTCCATGGCTATTGCCGCCCGAGCTGTAGGCTCCACCTTCGGGTTCAAACGCTTCCTCGGCTTCGTTCACGATCAGGTGCATGGCGCGCAGCATGTCGGCCAGCACATGGTCGGGTTCTATCTTGAGGTGGTCGGGTTTGAGCTCAATCGGCACATGCCGGTTGCCGAGGTGGTAAGCCGCGCGCGTCAGGTCAAAAGGGGAGCCGTGCGACGGGCATGCGGTGATGCGCAGCACGGCCTGCGGCGCGGCGATGACCTTGACCATGGAGCCGTCTTCGGCCACCAGCACATCGCCGCCGCGCACCAGCGTGCCGCGCGGCAGGAACACGCCGAGTTGGCGGCCTTGCGAATCTGTCGCTTCAAAGCGGCTTTTCTGGCGCACGTCCCAGTCGAGTTCAACGGTGGCGGCGCGCTTGACGAGGACGGGGGCCAGGCCCTGCCCCTGCGAAATGACTTTGGAAACCTGAAGCATGAGGCCTTGAGACAAAACTGAAAACTTAGAACAGGAAATAGCGTTGCGTCATCGGCAGGCTGGTGGCCGGCTCGCAGCCCAGCAGCTGGCCGTCGGCGCGCACCAGGTAGGTCTGGGCATCGACTTCCATTTTGGGCAGGTAGGCATTGTGGACCATCTGCTGCTTGCGCACGCCGCGTATGTTTTTCACGGCGCTCAGGGTCTTGGCCAGGCCGAAACGTTCCTTGATGCCGGCATTGAACCCGGCCTGCGAGACAAAGGTCAGCGAGCCCTTGGCGATCGCACCGCCGAAGCCGCCGAACTGGGGCCGGTAATGCACGGGCTGGGGCGTGGGGATGGAGGCGTTCGGGTCGCCCATGGCCGCCATGGCAATCATGCCGCCCTTGAGGATGACCGAAGGCTTGATGCCGAAGAAGGCCGGTTTCCAGACCACCAGGTCGGCCCACTTGCCGGGTTCGACCGAGCCGACCTCGTGCGAGATGCCGTGGGCGATCGCCGGGTTGATGGTGTATTTGCTGATGTAACGCTTGGCGCGGAAGTTGTCGTGGCGGTCGCTGTCGCCGGGCAGCTTGCCGCGCTGCAGCTTCATCTTGTGCGCGGTCTGCCAGGTGCGGATGATGACCTCGCCGACGCGGCCCATGGCCTGGCTGTCGGAGCTGAACATGCTGATCGCGCCCAGGTCGTGCAGCACGTCCTCGGCCGCGATGGTTTCCTTGCGGATGCGGCTTTCGGCAAAGGCCAGGTCTTCGGCGATGCCGGCGTCCAGGTGATGGCACACCATCAGCATGTCGACGTGTTCGTCCAGCGTGTTGACGGTGTAGGGCATGGTCGGGTTGGTGGAGGAGGGCAGGAAGTTCTCCTCGCCCACCACACGCAGGATGTCCGGCGCATGGCCGCCGCCCGCGCCTTCGGTGTGGAAGGCGCAAAGGCTGCGGCCTTTGGTGGCGGCGATCGTGTTTTCGACAAAGCCCGATTCATTGAGCGTGTCGCTGTGGATGGCGACCTGCGTGTCGGTTTCTTCGGCTACGTCCAGGCAGTTGCTGATGGCCGCAGGCGTGGTGCCCCAATCCTCGTGCAGCTTCAGGCCTATGACGCCGGCGTTGATCTGCTCATGCAGCGCGGCAGGCAGGCTGGCATTACCCTTGCCGAGGAAGCCCAGGTTCATGGGAAAGCCGTCGGCGGCCTGCAGCATGCGTTCGATGTTCCAGGGGCCGGGCGTGCAGGTGGTGGCGAAGGTGCCGGTGGCCGGGCCGGTGCCGCCGCCCAGCATGGTGGTGATACCCGAGGCCAGCGCCTCCTCGATCTGCTGCGGGCAGATGAAGTGGATGTGTGAATCGATGCCGCCGGCGGTGACGATCATGCCTTCGCAGCTGATGATCTCGGTGCCGGGGCCGATGATCATGTCGACGCCGGGCTGGGTGTCGGGATTGCCGGCCTTGCCGATGGCGGCGATGCGCCCCCCCTTCAGGCCGATGTCGGCCTTGACGATGCCCCAGTGGTCGATGATGAGCGCATTCGTCATCACGCAGTCCATGGCGCCTTCGGCCCGGGTTTTTTGCGACTGGGCCATGCCGTCGCGAATCGTCTTGCCGCCGCCGAATTTCACTTCCTCGCCGTAGCTGCCGGCGCGCAGTGTGTAGTCGGCCTCGACTTCGACCAGCAGCTCGGTGTCGGCCAGGCGCAGGCGGTCACCGACCGTGGGGCCGAACATTTCCGCGTAGGCGCGGCGTCCAATCGTTGCCATCAGAGTTTTCCTTGTACGAGACCGCGGAATCCGTAGACCTTGCGGTCGCCGGAGAATTCGACCAGTTCCACCGTACGCTGCTGGCCCGGCTCAAACCGCACGGCCGTGCCTGACGCGATATTCAGCCGCATGCCGCGCGCCGCATTGCGGTCAAAACCGAGCGCGCCATTGGTTTCGGCAAAGTGGTAGTGCGAGCCGACCTGGATGGGCCGGTCCGCCGTGTTTTGTACAACGATGGTCAGCGTGCGCCGGCTCGTGTTGAGCGCATGGTCCGCGCCGTCGGTGATCAGTTCTCCGGGAATCATGGTGCTCGTCCTTCAGGCCAGCCGGGCCAGCAGGGTCACACCGAAGAGGGCGACGGCGGCGCCCGCCACGCGCGGCAGCCACACGCTGGCACCGCGCAGCACCCAGCCCGCACCCAGGCCCGTGAGATGCAGCAGCACGGTGGCCGTCAGCATGCCCGCCAGGGTGGCCCAGGCGCTGGGCGCTGCGGCCAGTTCATAACCGTGGGCCAGGCCGTGGAAGACGGCGAACACGCCGACGATCAGCGCGGCCGCAATGCCCGGGATATGCCAGCGCGTTACCACCAGCAGGCCGGTGACCAGCAGTGAGGCCGCGATCATGGGTTCGACGGCGGGAAGTTGCACGCCCTGCAGGCCCAGCAGTGCGCCGGCCAGCAGCATGCCGGCAAAACCCAGCGGGCCCCACAGCAGCCCGGGCCCGGCACGGCGCGCCGCCAGCGCGCTCCAGAGGCCCACTGCCACCATGGCCGCCAGGTGGTCCATGCCGGTCACAGGGTGGAGGAAGCCGGCGAAAAAATCCAGGTGCGTGTGGCTGTCCACCCCGGTGTGCGCGAAGGCCGCCGCGGGCAGCAGGGTGGCCAGGGCCAGCAAGGCGCGCAATGGGCGGGATGAGGGCAGGTTGGAAAAACTCACGGCGATCTCCTGGTGGACGTGGACGATGGTGTTGCGTTGAAGCGAAAGAGGGCAGCGCGCTCAGGCCGTTCAGACGATGGGCTGGTGCACGGTGACCAGCTTGGTCCCGTCGGGAAAGGTCGCTTCGACCTGGATGTCGGGGATCAGCTCGGGGATGCCGTCCATCACGTCGGCGCGGGTCAGCACGGTGCGCCCTTCGCTCATGAGCTGGGCGACGGATTTTCCGTCGCGCGCGCCTTCCATGACGGCGGCGCTGATGAGCGCCACGGATTCGGGGTAATTGAGCTTCAGCCCGCGTGCGCGGCGCCTTTCAGCCAGCAGGGCTGCTGTAAAAATAAGCAGCTTGTCTTTTTCTCGGGGTGTCAATTCCATGGTGCTCTCTCAGGGCTGGCTACCGGCTTGGGATTTTGCCGGGGTGCAAGAATGGTGCCATAAGAAGCCGCTCAGGGTCCACCCGGGCCGCCTCCCGGGGCCGCATGGCACAGAACATGCACCTGAGCAGAGTCAATCACTACGCGCCCGGCGCATCTGCCCCTCCCATGGACGCCCCGCTCACGCCACCGTTGCAGCCACTGCCGCCTGAGGCGGCGGGGGCCGCGCCTTTGGCGGCTGGCGCCGAAGCGCCGGTGCAGCGCATCATCAAGGTCAGGCGCGACTACAACAGCTGGGTCGCCAGCGAAACCATGGAAGACTACGCGCTGCGCTTCACGCCGCAGCGCTTTCGCAAATGGTCGGAGTGGCGGGTCGCCAACACCGCCTTCGGCGCGGCTTCCTTCCTGATCCTCGAGGCTGTGGGCGCCACGCTGCTGGTCAAGTACGGTTTTACCAACGCCTTCTGGGCCATCGTCGCCACCGGCCTCATCATCTTCCTGGCCGGCCTGCCCATCAGCATTTACGCCGCCCGCTACGGCGTCGACATGGACCTGCTGACGCGCGGCGCCGGCTTCGGCTACATAGGCTCCACGCTGACCTCGCTGATCTACGCCTCCTTCACCTTCATCTTTTTCGCGCTCGAGGCGGCCGTCATGGCCTATGCGCTGGACCTGGCCCTGGGCATCCCGCCGAGCTGGGGCTATTTGATCTGCGCGCTGGTGGTGATCCCGCTGGTCACCCACGGCGTGTCCGCGATCTCGCGCCTGCAGGTCTGGACCCAGCCGCTGTGGCTGGTCATGCTGGTGGTGCCCTTTGTGTTTGTGCTGCTGCGCGATCCTGGTGCCTTTTCCGGTGTTCTGCACTATGGCGGTGAGAAGGGTGTGGGCGGCGAGTTCAATTTGCACCTGTTTGGTGCTGCTTTGACCGTGGGTATCGCTTTGATCACCCAGATGGGTGAGCAGGCCGACTATTTGCGCTTCATGCCGGTGCAGACGCCGGCCAGGCGCTGGCGCTGGTGGGGCGGCGTGCTCGCGGGCGGGCCGGGCTGGGTTTTCCTGGGCGTGGTGAAAATGCTGGGCGGCGCCTTCCTGGCCTACCTGGCCCTTTCCAACATGGTGCCGCTGGACCGCGCGGTGGACCCCAACCAGATGTACCTCGCGGCCTATGAATACGTGTTTCCGCATTACGGCGTGGCGGTGGCCGCGACAGCGCTCTTCGTCGTCGTGTCGCAGCTCAAGATCAACGTGACCAATGCCTACGCGGGTTCGTTGGCATGGTCGAATTTTTTCTCGCGCATCACCCACAGCCACCCCGGCCGCGTGGTCTGGGTGGTGTTCAACACGCTGATCGCCTTCATGCTGATGGAGATGAATGTCTTCCAGGCGCTGGGCGATGTGCTGGGCCTGTATTCCAACATCGCCATCGCCTGGGTGATGGCTGTGGTTGCCGACCTGGTCATCAGCAAGCCGCTGGGCCTGAGCCCGCCCGGCATCGAGTTCAAGCGCGCTCACCTCTACGACATCAACCCGGTCGGCGTCGGCGCCATGGCCCTGGCCTCGCTGCTGTCCGTCACTGCGCACCTGGGTATGTATGGCGAAATGGCGCAAGCTTTTTCCGCGGTGATTGCCATGGGCACGGCCTTTGTCGCGGCGCCGCTCATCGCCTGGGCCACTAAAGGCCGCTACTACATTGCACGCCGAGGTTCCCCGCTGCCCCCCGAGGGGGCTGTTCCGCCTTGGGGCGGTCCGGCGGCGGAACCAGCGGCGGCCGGTGAGGGCTCTTACAAGCGTTATGCGCTGCAGCATTGCGTGATCTGCGAGCGCGCTTACGAAGGCCCCGACATGGCCCACTGCCCGGCTTACCAGGGCCCCATCTGCTCGCTGTGCTGCACGCTGGACGCCCGCTGCGGCGACCTCTGCAAGCCGCATGCGAGCCTGTCGGCCCAGTGGTCGGGCGCGCTGCGCTGGCTGCTGCCGCGCCGCACCTGGCCTTACCTGGACACCGGTTTGGGCCACTTCCTGCTGCTCATGCTCATCATCGTGCCGCTGCTGGCCAGCGTGTTCGGCCTGCTGTACCACCAGGAAGTCAGCGCGCTGAATGAGCTTGTGCCTTCGGAACCAGCCCTGAAGTCGGCTTTCCTCAAAGCCTATATGGCGCTGCTGGTGATTGCCGGCCTGGTCGCCTGGTGGCTGGTGCTGGCGCACAAGAGCCGCCAGGTGGCGCAGGAGGAATCCAACCGCCAGACGCATTTGCTGATGCGTGAGATCGAATCGCACCGGCAGACCGACGAGGCGCTGCAGCAGGCCAAGCGCCTGGCCGAGGAGGCGCGCCACCATGCCGACCAGGCCAACCAGGCCAAGAGCCGCTACATCAGCGCCATCAGCCACGAGCTGCGCACGCCGCTCAACAGCATCCTGGGCTATGCGCAGCTCATGGGTGAGGACTCCGCGATTCCGCCGCACCGCAAGCAGGCCGTCAGCGTCATCAAGCGCGGCGGCGAGCACCTGCTCTCGCTGATTGAAGGCACGCTGGATATCGCCCGCATCGAGGCGGGCAAGCTCACGCTCAACGTCAAGCCCATGCACTTCGCCGATTGCGTGCACGAGATGGCCGGCATGTTCGAGCTGCAGGCAGCGGCCAAGGGCCTGGGCTTTCGCTTTGAAACCAGCGGCAACCTGCCCGAGCTGGTGCGTGCCGATGAAAAGCGCGTGCGCCAGATCCTCATCAACCTGCTGGGCAATGCCATCAAGTTCACGGCGAAGGGGCAGGTCACCTTCCGGCTGCGCCATGCGCGCGAGATGGCCTACATCGACATTGAAGACACCGGCCCCGGCATGCGCGAGGCTGAGCTCGCGCGCATCTTTGAGCCCTTCGCGCGCGGCGCGGCGGCCGGCCAGAGCGCCGAAGGCACGCCCGGTGCCGGCCTGGGCCTGACCATCGCCAAGATGCTGACCGACCTGATGGGCGGCGAGATGAAGGTGGCCAGCACGCCGGGCGAGGGCTCCATCTTCCGCATCCGGCTGTTCCTGCCGGAGGTGCACCTGCCGGCGGGCGCCGCGAAGGATGCCGTCACCGCGCCGGCACGGCGCCAGCCGCGCGGCTATGAGGGCCCGCGCCGCAAGCTGCTGGTGGTCGACAACGAGGAGCCCGACCGCGAATTGCTGGTGCAGTTGCTGCAGCCCATGGGGTTTGAGCTGCGCACCGCCGCCAGCGGCCACGACTGCCTGGACCTGCTGGCCGCCGGCTACCAGCCCGACGTGATCTTCATGGACCTGGCCATGCCGGGCATAGACGGCTGGGAGACCCTGCGCCGCGTGCGCGGCTCGGGCCATGAGGGCATACACCTGGCCGTCGTCTCGGCCAATGCCTTTGACAAGGGCATGGAGAATGACGCCGGCATTCTTCCCGAGGACTTCATCCTCAAGCCCGTGCGCCACACCGAGCTGATCGCCTGGCTGGAACGGCGCCTGTCGCTGGCCTGGCGCTATGGCGAAGCGCGGGAGGCTCAGGAGGCGCAGGCCTTGCCCGCAACCTCGCCGCGCGTGCTGCCCGGCGCCTCGCAGCTGGCCGCGCTGCAGGAAGTGGTCAGCCTCGGCTTTTACCGGGGCATCATGAACATGCTGGCGGAGATAGAGCGGCAGCAGCCCGACACCGCCGCGTTTGTTGAAGACATGCGCGTGCTGGCGCGGCAGTTCCAGTTTGAGGCCATGGGCCGCCAGCTTGCCAACCAGGAGGCCGGCCCATGAGCGGCGTGCTTGAACAATCCCCCACCTTGGATCGCAGCCTGGATCGCACACTGGACCGGGCCAACAGCGATGTTGTGCTTATCGTGGACGATGTGCCCGACAACCTCTCGGTGTTGCACGATGCGCTCGATGAATCGGGTTACACCGTGCTGGTGGCCACCAGCGGCGAGGCCGCGCTGCAGCGTGCCTTGCAGGCCAGGCCCGACATCGTGCTGCTGGACGCGATGATGCCCGGCATGGACGGCTTTGAAGTCGCCAAGCGCCTCAAGGCCATGGCCGAGACCACCCACATCCCCATCATCTTCATGACCGGCCTCACGGAGACCGAGCACCTGGTGGCCGCGCTGGAGGCCGGCGGCGTTGATTACGTGAACAAGCCCATCAAGCCCAAGGAAGTGATGGCGCGCATGGGCGTGCACCTGCAGGGCGCGCGCCGTGCCCGCCAGGAGGCGCGCCAGGCCGGCCAGGCACGCAATGCCCTGGATGCCTTCGGCTATGCCAGCATCACGGTGCGCATGGGCGGTGCAGCCGACGGCCGGCTGATCTGGCAGACGCCGCTGGCGCGCGACCTCTTGATGCGCTACTACGGCACCTCCGCGCCGCAGACGCCCGAACCGGTGCTGGCCTGGTTGCGCAGGCACATCGCCGACGCCGAACGCCACGTCGAGCCACCGCGGCTGGCGGTGGAAATGGGCCCGCGCCGCCTGACTTTCCGGCTGCACCAGCAGACCGGCGACGGTGGCGAAAACGGGGACGGCGCGGGCAGGGGCGACTGGCTGATCGTGATGCGCGAAATCTCGGACGACGCGGTGGTGGAAGCCATGAGCCTGAGCTTCAAGCTCACGGCCCGCGAAGCCGAGGTGCTCTACTGGGTGGTCAAGGGCAAGACCAACCGCGACATCGGCGACATCCTGGGCTCCAGCCCGGCCACCGTCAAAAAGCACCTGGAAAGGGTCTATGCGAAGCTCGGCGTGGAAACACGGACCGCCGCGGCAGGCATGGCCATGAACCGCATACGCCAGCTGCACCCGCAGTTTGAAGGCTAGGGCATGGCCCCCACGCTTTTCACTGCGCCTTCGGCTTCGTGTAATGCGCGAGGCCTTGCAGGCCGCGGCTCGCGAGACGCTTCGCCCCTGTCGCCCGTCCAAGCCTGCGCAGGCAGGCTTGGAGCCGCGGGCTTCAGCCCCTCGGGGGCGCTGCGCCTGCGGCCCGGCAAAGCCGGTTCCGCGGCTCATGCTGGGGTGAAGAGTTCAGGGAATGCGGAAGGTATTTCCCCGTGGGCTCCGTGGCCCCTGCTGGTAAAGAAGTTGAAGTTGCCCACTGTGTTGTACCTACGCAAAAGCGTGATTTGCGCCGAGCGGTTACAATGAGAGCTTCGGTAAAGCATCAGCTTTTTACATCGAAGCCTTTTTCTCCCATACCCAACGGGCTTCCTTCTCAATAGCGGCGCTTCCCAGAGCCCGAATCCACAGTGTTTTCAGTGCCCATACAGCCCTGAACCCTCTCAGCACTGTTCCGTTTTTCCGGCGAGCACTTTTCCCGACAGTGCCCACGCATGGCTCAACCAGCCCAGCCCCTGACAAGGGCCAGGCGGGTGGAAACCGAACACCCGCCGGCTTGCTCGCAAGCCGATTCTCCTTATTTATCAAGCCGGGACGCATACCCGGCACGGAATTTTTATGAACGTAATTCACACCAAAATCGCGGTGGGCAAGTACCTTGTCTCACCGCTGGCCAAGCAGCAAGGCGAAGGCTATGCCGCATCGGTTTCCATCCGCTCGGGCCGCGGCAGCGCCACGCATGACCGCGTGCTGCGCTTCAGCGGCCTCTTCGACAGCGCCGCCGCGGCCGTGCAGTACGCGACGGAACACGCCCTGCGCTGGATCAGCGAGCGCTCGGCGCCCGCCTGTGCCTGAAGCTCGCCGCCGTTGCAAAGACACAAGACATCCAAGACATCACCGACAACTTTTCCATTCCTAGGAGTTACATCATGGCCAAAGAAGAACTGATTGAGATGCACGGGCTGGTCGACGAAGTGTTGCCGGATTCCCGCTTTCGCGTCACGCTCGAGAACGGCCACAAGCTTGTGGCTTACACCTCGGGCAAGATGCGCAAAAACCATATCCGCATCCTTGCCGGCGACCAGGTGTCGCTGGAACTCTCGCCCTATGACCTGAGCAAGGGCCGGATCACCTTCCGGCACATTGCGGGCCGCCCGCCAGGTCCCGCCTCGCGCCAGACGACCCGATAAGGCGCGGCGTTCACAGCGCCCCCAAATCATGAAGCCCGGCAGGTGGAGATGGCTCTCCGCCTGCCGGGCTTTGTTTTTGGTGCCGGCGACTGATTGGAGGGCAGGTCAGTGCCGGCCGGCCGCCATGTGCTCGGTCTTCTCGTTGATCAGCACTTCCGGCTCCTGGGACTCGATCCAGCTCTCGTTGTCGAGCCCGGCCCTGAGTCGTCCCATGTCCAGCTCATCCGTCCACTTGGCGACCACGATGGTGGCCACGCCGTTGCCGATCAGGTTGGTCAGCGCCCGCGCTTCCGACATAAAGCGATCTATGCCCAGGATCAGCGCCAGCCCCGCCACGGGCACGGTGCCTACGGCCGACAGCGTGGCGGCCAGCACGATGAAGCCGCTTCCGGTAATGCCGGCCGCACCTTTGGAGGTGAGCAACAGCACCGCCAGCAGCGTGAGTTCCTGCGTGAGCGTCATCGGCGTGTTGGTGGCCTGCGCGATGAATACCGCCGCCATGGTCAGGTAGATGGACGTGCCGTCCAGGTTGAAGGAATAACCCGTCGGGATCACCAGGCCCACGGTCGTCTTCTTCGCGCCCAGGTTCTCCATCTTCTCCATCATGCGCGGCAGCACCGATTCAGATGAAGACGTGCCCAGTACGATCAGCAACTCTTCCTTGATGTACTTGATGAACTTCCAGATGCTGAAGCCGTGCACGCGCGCGATGGCGCCCAGCACGACGAAGATGAAGATCAGGCAGGTTGCGTAGAAAGCTGCCATCAGCTTGCCCAGCGACACCAGGCTGTCCACGCCATAAGCGCCTATGGTGAAGGCCATGGCACCGAATGCGCCTATGGGCGCCACCTTCATGATGAAGCCCACGATGGTGAACAGCACGTGCGAGGTTTTCTCAACGAAGTCGAACACCAGCGTGCCGCGCCCGCCGAAGCGGTGCAGCGCGAAGCCGAACATCACCGCGATCAGCAGCACCTGCAAAATCTCGCCCTTGGCGAAGGCGTCCACCACGGTGGACGGGATGATGTTCATGATGAAGTCGGTGGTGCCCACCATCTTGCCGGGGCCGGTGTAGGCCGCGATGGCCTTGGTGTCCAGCGTGGACACATCGACATTCATGCCCGCCCCCGGCTTGAACACATTGACCAGCACCAGCCCGATGATCAGCGCGAAGGTGCTGACGATTTCAAAGTAAAGCAGTGCCAGGCCGCCGGTCTTGCCGACCTTCTTCATGTCCTCCATGCCGGCGATGCCGATCACGACGGTGCAGAAGATGATGGGCGCGATCATCATCTTGATGAGCTTGATGAAGCCGTCGCCCAGCGGCTTCATGAGCTTGCCGGCCTCGGGGTAAAAATGCCCCAGCAGCACACCGGCGACCACCGCGCAGATCACCTGGAAGTACAGCGATTTGTAAAGAGGCTGCTTGCGGCTTGTTGTCTTCGTTGTGCTTGTTGTCATGGCCGTAGCGCACCGGCTTGTGCGCGGTTGTGATCGGGCTATCAAATATAGCCCTGCCACATGATTTGTCCATGTGGGAAACCACAGATCACAATGTTTACTTAGCGCCCTGCATAGGGCCCAAACGCTCAGCCGGCCGGGGTGCTGCTGCTACCGCCGCCACTGGCAGCCGGCGGGCGTGCCATCCACGCAATCAGCGAAGAGCGCATGGCTTCCTCCACCGACATATCGATGGGCTGCACCCAGTCGGCCGGCACGAACACCGTGTAGCCACCGATCATGTAGCCCATGGGCAGGTAGACCGCCACGCGCTCGCCGGGCAGGAAACCGGCGGGCAGGTCGGCAAAGCTGCGGCGCGTGATCAGGCCCACGATTTCCATCGCGTGGCCGGGCATGCGCAGTATCACCACGCTTTGCTCGCCCTGCTTGCCCGAAGGGGAAAAGTAGTCGGCAAAGCTTTTAAGCGAGGAATAAATGCTTTTGACCACCGGCAGGTTGGTGAAAGGCATTTCAGCGAAAGTCAGCAACCGGCGCACGCTTTGCTTGGACACCAGGTAGCCGATCACCAGGATGATCAGCACGCCGACCACCAGGCCCATGCCCGGAATATAGAAGCTGCCGATCAGCGGGCGCAAGACCCACAGCGCCGCGGTTTCCGTCCAGGCCAGGAAGATATACAGCAGGTACAGCGTCAAGGCCACCGGCAGGATGGTGATGAGGCCGCGAAAGAAATATTTGTAAAGGCTTTTCATGGGGATCTTCATATGTGCCGGCACGCACGATGCGGGCCTGGCCATGCCCGCAATATAACCATTCCTGTTGACGCTTCCGCCTTCGGTCCCCTGTCGGCTTTCTCCTACATTTTTCGGGTACTAATCACTGCTGCTTGTCATATTTTCATGCTTAAACTGGCGTCATTGCGAACACTCGACATGGAACCCCAAGCAGCCGCAGAGACGATACCGGACACGGGCCGGCGCACCTTTGCCGTTCCGGCTTTTTCGTGGTTGCCATCCTTGCCGTTTCAACGATCTTCAGCCCCTGCGCTGAAAGTTACGTTTGCACCCCTTGATATTTTTTTGCCGCGCTCCAAGCTGCGCTGCAAGGCCACGTCCGGCCTGCCCGGATATTTTTGAGGATTCCTGTTTCATGAGCCATTCCACATTGGTCAACGCACAACTCAAAGTTCCCCTGCGCTCTCTGGCCCTCACCGTCGAGGAGCCGACCCCCGGCGAATTCTGCTGGCGCATTCTTGAAAGCCGCCAGGACCCCTGCGTGTTTGAATCGATTGCCTGCTCCGACATCACCTTCGCCGCTTATGACACCGCCCTTGCCACCGGCTACGGTGAACTGCAACGCCTTGTCGGCCCGGATCTTCAATACGGTCCGCGCATCGAGGAAGACACGCAGGCCGAACTCTTCGTCGCGGCATCGCCTGCACCGAAGCCCGCCGTTACGGGGCCCGACAAGCGGGCCGCCATCAACGGCTTCAAACCCGGCACGGTGCCTGCATGAAGCGCGACCTGGAGGCTGACTACGCGCGTATGCGCGCGCAACTGCAGGCCTTGCAGGCGGCCCCGGTCAAAGATTACGCAAAGATAGACCAGCTCGTGGACGAGCTTGAAAAACTTCAGCTCGCGATCAAGGCGCAGCACGGCGTCCAGGGCAACAACCCCCTCGAATAAGCGGCTCCCCAGTCTCCGGCGCCGCGTATCCGCATGTGCCATCCTGGATGTGCCTGTGAGGCAGGTAGCATTTTGTGACCTCGCTTGTCCTACACCGCGCGCTGTACCAGACCGACGAAATCGGCCCCGCTCCTTCCCGTAAATTGAATCCAGTCGGCAATACGGCCGGCGATTTACCAACCTGATTGCCTGTGATGGGCATGACCAAAGGAGTACACCATGAGAGCATCGAAACCCCTGGCATCCGTCGTGGCCGCAGCAGCTGTTGTGGGCGCCATCGGCCTGGCTTATGCCCAGGACACCAGCACCACCTCGCCTGCCACGCCGGCAGACCAGACCATGCAGAACCAGGGCACCTCCAGCACGTCGCCTTCGACCACCACGACCGACACCGCTGTCACGCCTACCGAGCGTCCCGCACAGGCTGACCGCAACTAAGCCAGGCCGTTCATGCCTCTGCGCATGAAAGCGCTCCGGATCGCTTTTGGCGGCCCGGAGCGTTTCGTGTGAGGCGCGGCATTCCTTCCAGTCCAGTCCATGCCCTCCCTGCCTGATTTGCAGCAGCGGCCCGCCGTTGAAGGGCCGGGTGCGGTGCCTGCGGCCACGCGGCATTTAGACATTCTTGACGGCATCAAGCAGGGCGTCCTTTGGGGCGCCGCGATCGCGGTGCTGCTTCTTCCGCTTTTCAGGGCGCATCAAATATCCCCCCCTTCGGCCGCAGCCCTTCAAGCCACAGCCCCGCAGGCGTTGGTACCGCGCGTGGCGGATTTCGGCGATGAGCCCGCTTCCAACGAAGCCCGCGAAGTCGCCAACTGGGTCGTCGCCTCCGGCGACAACCGAAAACTCTTTTTTGTCATCCTCGACAAGATCAACACCAAGGTCTTTGTCTTCGAACCTTCCGGCAAGCTGCGCGCCGCTACGCCGGTGTTGATAGGCGCCGCACGCGGTGACGACTCGGTCGACGGCATAGGCGGTCGGCCCATTGCCCAGGTGCAGCCCCAGGAGCGCACCACACCCGCGGGCCGCTTCATGGGTGAGCCCGGGCGCAACGCCACGGGCGAGGACGTGGTCTGGGTCGATTACGACGCCGCTGTGTCCATGCACCGCGTGCGCACACTGGAGCCCAAGGAGCGCAGGCTCGAACGCCTCGCCTCGCCCACCACCGAAGACAACCGCATTTCCTACGGCTGCATCAACATGCCCGTGGCGTTTTTTGAAAACGTGCTCAAGCCCGCCTTCAATGCCAGCTACGGTGTGGTCTACGTGCTGCCCGAAGTCAAGCCGCTGGCTGAGGTGTTCCCTGCGGCGCATGCGTTGGCGCTCAAGCAGGGCGGTGCCGGTTAGCCCGGCTCCCGAACCCATGGCTTTCAGGACGAAAAAAAGCGGCGCACTGCTTTTGCAATGCGCCGCCTGGCTGCTGCTGGAGTCAATTGAGCCTCGATCCTTTTGGAAGCCGTGCTGACAGCCACTCATGCACGTCGGCGCGCACGTTGCGGCCCCGCAGCAGGAAGTCCTCGTACCGGCTCGGCACATAGGGCAGGTACACCAGGGGCATTCCGGCCTGCTCGGGTGTACGGTCTTTTTTCCTGCCATTGCAGTGGCGGCAGGCGCTGACCAGGTTGGTCCACGAGTAAGGGCCGCCCTTGCTCGCCGGAACGATGTGCTCGGCTTCGAGGTCTTTCTCGGGGAAAACCTGCGCGCAATAGGCGCAGGTGCAGCGGTCGCGACGCAGCAGCTTGGGTTTGGTGACAGCCGGTACCACCTCGTACAGATTGCGGCGAGGTGCACCGCGCAGCGCGATGATGGGGTGGATCACCAGCAAGGATTGCCGGCCGCGCGCGACGTTCCAGCCGCCGCGCAGGGTGACAAGCGGGCTTTCGCCCTGTTCCCATGCGACGCTGCCGGTGGCGTAGTGCAGGGCAGCCTCTTCAGCCGTGATCCAGGCCTGGGGCGTTCCCTGGATGTCGAGCTGAAGAACATGGTGCATCGTGGCCTCCTGAGTTGAATTAAATAAGCTATGCCTGTGAAGAAATGGGGTGCACGACCGGACTCGAACCGGTGACCCGCGGGGTCACATCCCGCTGCGCTGCCAACTGCGCCACATGCACCAGAAAAGAAAATTGGCTCCACGGCCCTGGGGTCGAACCAGGGACAACGCGATTAACAGTCGCACGCTCTACCAGCTGAGCTACCGTGAAATGAAAAAAGGGATTACTCACCACTCACCGCATTCACGCACGCGCTGGTCCAGCGCGCGTTCGTCGCGCGCATGCCTGCGCTTGGCCTGGGCGGGGTTGAGCCGCACACTGCCGGCGGCGATGATGCCGCCCAGCAGCGCGCGGACGATGCGCTTGCGGAGCTTCTCCGGCCTTTTGGAGGCCGCTGTGTTTCTGACTGTCATGGCTAACCTCTTTGGGCTGGGTGGATAAGAAGAAGTGGCGCACCTGGGCCGATTCGAACGGCCGACAAACCGGTATAGAAAACCGTCGCTCTATCCGGGCTGAGCTACAGGCGCTAAAAGGGCTGGGGGCCTGGAGGCGGTGGTCAGATTCGAACTGACGTGTGCTGACGCAGGCGGATTTGCAATCCGCACCCTTCGGCCTCTTGGGTACACCGCCGGAAATCATTGGCTGGCACGGGAAGAATCGAACTTCCAACCTTCGGTTTTGGAGACCGTTGCTCTGCCTGGTTGAGCTACGCACCAATGGGAATGAGGAATGCGCCGGGGGGCATTCCGGCGTGAGTACTGGCGGCCTGTACGGGAGTCGAACCCGTGACAACATCCTGGACAGGGAAGTGCTCTACCAACTGAGCTAACAGACCTAAAAGTGAAGTGTTACCGGATAAAAATTGGTGGAGTGCCAGGGACTCGAACCCCGCATGCCCGAAGACGCCGGATTTACAGTCCGGAGCAGTAGCCAGCTCTGCTCGCACTCCAAAATATGAATGGCCTCGCGTGAAAGATTTGAACTTCCGACCCTCTGCTTCGTAGGCAGATGCTCTGAATCCGGACTGAGCTAACGCGAGAAAAATGTGCTTGGGCCGTGGAGGCAGACTCGGCTGCCTAAAACAACTGGAGGAAGATAAGGGATTCGAACCCATGAGCCCGCTTTCGCGGGCTCTCGCTTAGCAAGCGAGTGCCTTGAACCACTCGGCCAATCTTCCAAAAAATCTCCGGTTACGAGTTCCGGTGCCCCCCTATCTTTGAGGCCGGTTTCCGCGCTACGCCCTTTCGGGCGCTGCGCTTCCTTATCAACACTGGCTTGGCGTCACGTAGGGGATTCGAACCCCTGTCTACAAGAATGAAAATCTTGTGTCCTGAGCCACTAGACGAACGTGACAAATATGGAGCCACGTCGTCATGACATGGCCGCAGAAACTACATCCATTTCGGCTGTACCTGAATGCGGGCGGCCGGCGTTGCGCCGGACGGGATCTCCCGCTGCACTGCTTTTCCGGGGCCATGAACCCCGGCTGCTGGCACACACGCCGCCAGATCGTCTCCTCGATCTCGCGCAGGCGGCATGAAACAGGCACACCCGAAATGGAGCGGACAGCCGGCCTCGAACCGACGACATTGAGCTTGGAAGGCTCACGCTCTTCCTACTGAGCTATGTCCGCAATTTTTTGCAGGTCGCGCCATCCAGTGTGTGGCTGCGATCCCGCTGCTGAATTTTTAAAGAGCCCCGCGCTTGATGCGCACAGACGGCGCGATCACCGTCAGGGGAAAACAAAAAGGCCCGGTTCCTTGCGGATACCGGGCCTCTGGATGTCAGAGATCTAGAAGGTACGCTCAGGCGTCTCCTCCTCCCGGTGGTGTGCAATCCTCATGGTTCTGCTGGGGCATGGCTGTCCGCAAAACGGATGCTGCATAGGTACTCAGCCCGCATGAACCCACATAGACGTCAAGGCGGCGCACGCCGGCACTGCCCCAAGCGGGGGTGCTGTTGATGGCGATGGCGGCTATCGGTTTCATGATGGGTCGGTGAAAAGGGTTGGCTTCAAAAGTAGCGATGGAAGGTAATGTAAAATCTTTTTACATCATCGTCAACACGTCGCTGAAAATAATTCCTGATTGTTGCAATCACGTCACATGGATTCTTTGAATATCAACCGGACCCGGCGCAACAACCTGTTGGTCATCATTCGCGAATTCAGCGAAAGAGAATTGGCCGCTGGTGAATCACCGGTGGGCATGCTGGGCAGGCTGGCGAAAGAACTTGGCCTCAGCGCTGGCGGGCTGAGCCAGTTCAAGGGAGACGCCCAGGGTTCGGGCCGGAACATCGGTGATGCCGCCGCCGCCCAGATCGAAAGCCGGCTGGGAAAGCCAAAAGGGTGGATGGATGAAGACCATGGCGGTGACGCCTTCAACCCCGCTGAAAACGCATTCATCGAACGGGCCCGCACGGCATGGCGCGCCACGGACGCCAAGGGCCGGCGGCATTTGATGCAACTGGCGAAGCGCGGCTTTGATGCGGCTGGGGGTGTGGCAACCACCAAGGCCAAGTCCGGCGACAGGTGATGCAATTTCCCTGCCGTAGTTTGTAACTTGTAACGGCGCCGGCATGTGCGTGGCGATAGGTGTTGCGCGCTCGCATCTGATGTGCGGAAAAAATCCGGCTCCGGCGACTGTTACACGCGTCCATGAGAACTCGCATTACCTATCAAATTCTCTGTATAGCATTAACTGCATTAGGTTAACTGCTATCTAAGCCATAGCAAGTGCCCGAGACGATGCAGGGTTTCTCCGTTGAGCACAATTGCTTGCATCGCTAACATGGTGCAACCGCGCCGAGGTGCCCCTTCAAGGACAGCCCCGACATTTCTTGATGTGCGTTCGCGCACTTTCCAGCGCCACGCACAGGACCCGGATGTTGTTCACAGGCAAAAAGTACGCACAGAGAATCGCCCACGCGGCGGCCCTTGCCGTCCTTGCCGCAGCTCCTTTGTTTTCGCTGGCCGCGCCGCCGGCGCCTTATGGTGATGCCGCCGCCGCGCCGGCCGTGGTTCCCGAAGCCGGCATGTCCCTGGTCTCCGCATCCGCCGGTGCGCGCCAGGCCTTGCGCTGGGTGATGGAATTGCATGACAACGAGGGCCTGCCCTTTGCCATCGTGGACAAGAAAGGCGGGCGCATCTTTGTGTTCGAGGCCGGCGGGCAGCTGCGCGGCGCATCGCCCGCGTTGACGGGCCTGGCACCCGGCGACCAGGGTGTGCCTGGCATGGCGCAGCGCAGCGTGGCCAGCCTGCGCGAGTACGAGCGCACCACGCCCGCGGGCCGCTTTGTGTCCGAGCCCGGCCACAACCTGCAGGGTGAGCCCATCGTCTGGGTCGATTACGCGGCCAAGCTCGCCATCCACCGCTTGCGCCCCGCGCCGCCGTCGGAGCGCCGCGCGGAGCGGCTGGCCTCCGAAACACCGGACGACAACCGCATCTCCATGGGCTGCGTGGTGGTGCCCGTCAGCTTTTACGAAACCGTGGTCGGTCCCGTGCTCGGAAAGAGCCGCGGCATTGTCTACGTGCTGCCCGAAACCCAGCCCCTGGGCCGCATGCTGGGCGCGCTGCAGCTCAGCCAGCGCTAAGCCTTTACGCACCGGCCTTCGCGGCCTCACGCGCGGTCCCGGCCTTCAAGCGGCCGCTTCCACAACTACAGGCGCGTCAGCCATCCCTTACTTGCAGCAGGCCTTCAGGCTGGCAAGGGGCGCGCCGCGTGCCGCCTACATTGAATTCGTGTCTTCAACCTCTGACCACTTTTAGGAGAAACAAATGCCTATCATTGCCTGGCTACTGGGTGTCCCCCTCAGCGTGATTCTCATCTTGATGCTGCTGGGCGTGTTTTAAGGCCCCGCAAGGTGAGCGGCCTTCCGGCCGCTGAAGCAAAAAGCCCGCGAACGCGGGCTTTTTGTTGCTCCCGGCGACCTCTCACACGGTGGCGGCCGGCTCCCTGGCATGCCTGGCGCGCAGCCGCGCGATCTTCCACCAGCCCGGCAGCAGGCACTGGATTTCGGGCCGCGTGAAACGGTCGTCAATCAGATAGACGACGCCGCGGTCGGAGGTCGTGCGTATCACCCGCCCGGCCGCCTGCACCACCTTCTGCAGGCCGGGATAGAGATAGGTGTAGTCATAGCTCTGGGCCGCGCCGAAGTTGGCGCCCATGCGCTCGCGGATCTGTTCGTTCACCGGGTTGACCTGGGGCAGGCCCAGGGTGGCGATGAATGCGCCTATGAGCCGTTCGCCCGGCAGGTCTATGCCCTCAGCGAACGAGCCGCCCAGCACGGCAAAGCCTATGCCTTGCGAGGCCGGCGTGAAGCGCGCGAGGAAGGCATCGCGCGCGGCTTCCTCCATGCCCCGTGTCTGCTCCCACACCGGGACTTGCGGATAGCGCTGGCGGAACAGCGCAACCAGTTGCTGCAGGTAGTCATAGCTGCTCAAAAACGCCAGGTAATTGCCGGGCCGGCTTTCATACTGCCGCGCCATCAGGTCCACGATGGGCGAGAGCGAATCGCCGCGGTGCTGGAAGCGGGTGGAGACGTCGCTGACCACCGAGACCTGCAATTGCTCGGCCAGGAAGGGTGATTCCACCTCGGTCCACACCGTGCCCGCCGGCAGGCCCAGGGTGTCGGCGTAATAGTTCTGCGGGCTCAGCGTGGCTGAAAACAGCACCGCCGACTGTGCGGCCGCAAAACGCGGCGCCAGAAAGGGCGCCGGCACCACGTTGCGGATATTGAGCACCGCGAGCGGCTCACCCATGCCCTGGCCGAAAGCGCCGGGGCCGGCATCGCCCCGCAGCGTCACGTCGAACAGCGAGTGTTCGCCAAAGGCCTCGGCCATGCGCGAGAAATGCAGGGCCTCGAAATAAAAATCCTGCAACTCGCCGTCCATTCGCGTCGGGTTGGCCAGCAGGAAGTCGGTGATCTGCGACAGCGCCTGGCCCAGGGTCTTGAGGAAGGGCGCGGGCAGCTCGGCATGGACCTGGTAGGGCTCCTCCTGCGCGCCCTGCAGTTCCTGCAGGCTGCGGTTCAGTCGCTCCAGCGCGCCGCGCACGGCGCGCGGCGCCGAGCCATGCACCTGCTGCAACTGCGCCTGGCTCAGCGTGGCCGAATACATCTTCCTCGCGCGTTCCACCAGGTTGTGGGCCTCGTCCACCAGCACGGCCACACGCCACTGGTTGGCCTGGGCCTGGCCGTGCAGCAGCGCGCTGGTGTCAAAGTAGTAGTTGTAGTCACCGACCACCACATCCGACCAGGTCACCACTTCCTGGCTCAGGTAATAGGGACAGACCTGGTGGGCCAGCGCCACTTCGCGCAGCGCGGCCTTGTCCAGCGGGCCGTGCGCGGCGGCGTGGTTCACGGCCGCGCTGCGCGCCTGCGGCAGCCGGTCATAAAAGCCCTTGGCCAGCGGGCAGGCGTCGCCGTGGCAGGCCTTGCCGGGGTGTTCGCAGGCCTTGTCGCGCGCCACCAGTTCCAGCACACGCAGCGGCAGCGGTTGCGTACTGCCCTTGATGCGGTCCAGTGCGTCCAGCGCCAGCCTGCGGCCGGGGGTTTTTGCCGCCAGGAAAAACACCTTGTCGAGCTGCTTTTTCGGCACTGCCTTGAGCAGGGGGAACACCGTGCCTATGGTTTTGCCTATGCCCGTGGGGGCCTGCGCCATCAGGCAGGTGCCGGCCTGCGCTGTCTTGTAAACGGCTTCGGCCAGTTCGCGCTGGCCGGGCCGGAAGGCCGGATGGGGAAATTCCAGCGCCGTGAGCGCCGCGTCGCGCGCCTGCCGGTGGGCCAGCTCCTGCGTGGCCCAGGCCAGGAAACGCTCGCACTGCGCCTCGAAATATTCCTGGAGCGTGGCGGCCGTGAAATGTTCGGTGAGCGGCGTTTCCTGCGCGCTGGCCACGTCGAAGTACACCAGGCTCAGGTTGACGTCCTGCAGGCCCCTGTCCTGGCACAGCAGCCAGCCGTAAATTTTCAGCTGCGCCCAGTGCAGGTGGCGGCGGTTATCGGCCATGGCATGCAGGTCGCCGCGGTAAGTTTTTACTTCCTCGAGCAGGTTCTGCTCGGGGTCATAACCGTCGGCACGGCCGCGCACCCGCAGCGCCTTGTATTCGCCCTCCAGGCCGACTTCAGCCTGGTAGGACGCGCCGCGGCGCGACGCCACCAGCGCATGGCCGGCCATGCCCTCCTGGGCGGAAGGTGAAGGCGTGAAGCGCAGGTCGAGGTCGCCGTGCTTGGCCGTGAACTCGCACAGGGCGCGGACGGCTACGAGGTATTTCAATCGGGGTTCGCTCTCTGGGAGGGAATGGAAATGAGATGCCGGGAAGGGCGGGCTTCATGGTAGCGCAGGTGCCGCAAGCCCCATCCCAAGCTTCCCCCAGCGGGGGAAGGGCCAAGACCGCGTCAGCGCACCCCTTCACTTTTTTTCCTGGTCAACTCTTTCCATAAAAGAGATACGGGGCAAGTCAAAAAATGTGCACCCGCAGCAAGTGGCATCGCCGCCGGGCAGGGCGTGAAAGGGTAAAAGTACCTTTGCACTTCGGGGAACGCCGGCGCTAAGCTCTTGGACCGAGGCTCCTTGCCGGCCTTCGAAAAAAAGAGGTCTTAAGTTCGCAAATTTTGCCCGTGACGGCGGGCTGCGCATCCAAAAGAAGACAGGGTGTTGTCCTATGGCGGAATTTCCTGCGGCACAGCACACTCGGTGCGCAAACGCCGTGCAAAATGCATCAAGGCGCCTCGCCTTTGCAAGAAAGTAAACAGCAGCGCATGAAGCCCTTTTCGCCAGGCGAATCGACCGCAACCCACTGCCAGCAAGGCTCGCCGGGACGGGCCGGTGCCGTGCTGGCAATCCCATGCCCCGGGGTGCCGCGGTGAAGCGCGACGAAACCCTGGCCCAGGCCAATGAACGCCTGCAGGCTGAAGCCCTGGCGCTGGCCGAAGCCAACAAGGCCCTGATGCAGGAGCTGGCCGACCAGCGCCGCGCCGCCGAGGAATTCGAGGACGATGTGGGCAGCCTGCGCAGCCTGGCGTCCATTTCAGCCGACTGGTACTGGGAGCAGGACGCCGACTACCGCTTCACCCATTTCGCCGTCGAGCGCGGCGGCAGCTCCGCGGATACAGACCTCAAGGGCGCCATCGGCAAGCAGCGTTGGGAACTGGAAGGCGCCTACCCGCTGAGCATGTCCTGGGACCACCACCGCGCGGTGCTGGACGCCCGCCAGGCATTCCGCGACTTTGAGTACATCCGCGTGCTGGGCGACGGTGTGGCCCACTATTTTTCCGCCAGCGGCGTGCCGGTGTTCAACAAGCAGAAGGAATTCATCGGCTACCGCGGCACGACACGCGACAACACGGCGGCCAAGCGCATCGAGGACAAGGAGCGCAAGGCCGCGCGCTTCCTCGACGACATCGTCGACAACACGCCGGTGGCTGTCCACCTGAAGTCGGTGCAGGACGGCCTGCGCATCGTGGCCTGGAACAAGGCGGCAGAGAAACTCTATGGCGTGCGCCGCGAGGACGCCATGGGGCGTACCGTGCACGACCTCTGGCCGCAGGACCACGCGGAGCGCATCAACGTCTCCGATGTGGAAGTGTCGACCACGGGCGTCATGCAGGACTTCCCCGACCGGACCATCATGACGCGGGATCGCGGGATGATACGCGTGCACATGCGCAAAGTCCCGATCAAGGACGGCGGCGGCAAGGTCACACACCTCCTGATTACCGCCGAGGACATCACCGAGCGCCTGGCCGCCGAGGACCGCCTGCGCCGCAGCCAGGAGCGCTTCAGAAGCCTCACCCAGCTCTCCTCCGACTGGTACTGGGAACAGGACAAAAACTTCCGCAACGTCTTTGTCTCCAACGATCCGCAGCACTTTGCCCTGGGAACCCAGGTCATCGGCGAAGGGCTGTGCCGATGGGACCTGCCCAACTCCGCGCCGGTGGTCGGCACGTGGGAGGAGCACAAGGCCGCCCTGCAGGCGCATTTGCCATTCCGTAATTTTGAGTACCGGCTGACCAAGGCCGATGGGGGCGTCATCTACCGCAGCGTCAGCGGAGAGCCGGTGTTTGGCGAGGACGGAGCCTTCCAGGGCTACCGCGGCGTGGGAAGCGACATCACCGAGCGCAAGCTCACGGAAGCCGCGCTGCTCGAGAGCAACACGCGGTTCCAGGCGGTGGTCGGGGCGCTTGCCGAAGGCGTGGTGCTGCGCGACGCCGAAGGCAAGATCATCGACTGCAACGCCAGCGCGGAGCGCATCTTCGGCAAGACCCTGGCGCAGATGAAGGGCCAGACCTCGGCGGCGGCGGATTGGGAGCGCCTGCGCGAGGACGGCACCCATATGCCCGAAGTTGAATGGCCCAGCGTGCGCGCCAAAACCACCGGCCAGGCGCAGAACAACGTCGTGCAGCGTTACCGCAGGCCCGACGGCAGCACCTTCTGGGCCCTCATCAACGTGCAGCCGCTGTTTGAAGGCAAAAGCGACAAGCCCACCGGTTTTGTCAGTTCCATCTCCGACATCACCAAGCGCAAGCAGGCCGAGGTGGAGATCGTGCGGCTCAACGTCGACCTGGAAAACCGCGTCCTGCGCAGGACGGCGCAGCTCGAAGCCGCCAACAAGGAGATGGAGGCCTTCTCCTACTCCGTGGCGCATGACCTGCGCACGCCGCTGAGCACCATAGACGGCTTTTGCGCGCTGATGGAAAAGCACTTGCCGCCTTCTGCCGGCGAGCGCGCGATGCATTTCCTGGAGCGTATACGCACCAGCGTGCGGCGCATGGGCGAGCTCACCGATGGGTTGCTGGCCCTCACGCGCCTGTCGCGCACCAGCATGGTCTGGGACACGGTGGACCTCAGCGCCGAGGCGCTGCGCCATGCCAAGCGGCTCAAGGATGCCGAGGCCGATCGCGAGGCGCGCATCACGATCGAGCCCGGCATGGTGGCGCGCGGCGACCAGGGCATGATCAGCCAGGTGCTGCAGCAACTGCTCGCCAACGCCTGGAAGTTCAGCGCCAAGAAAGATTACGTCGAGATCACCGTCGGCCGCCAGGGCAGCAAGGAGGGGCAGCCCGTGTTCTTCGTACAGGACAAGGGCGCCGGCTTTGACATGGCTTATATCGACAAGCTCTTCGGCAATTTCGAACGCCTGCATTCACCCGATGAGTTCGCCGGCAGCGGTATAGGCCTGGCCACCGCCAAGCGCATCATCGACCGGCACGGCGGCAAGATCTGGGCGCAATCGGTGGTGGGCGAAGGCAGCACCTTTTATTTCTCGCTGGGCGGCGACCAGACCGGAGCCGGGCAGGGCCAGGTCGGCTCGGATGCCCAGGCCGCGGAAACGGAACATGAATCGGGCTTCTCGACGCTGGAGATGCCGACCAGCGCGCCTTTCAGCAGCGACAACGATGCCTTCATGCTCAACGACCAGCAGTTCCAAAACGCGTTTGAGCATGCCGCGATCGGCATGACGCTGATCGGCGTTGATTCGCGCCGCCTCAAGGTCAACAACGCGTTTTGCCAGATGCTCGGGTATTCGGAAGCCGAGATGCTGGCGCGCACCATCCACGACCTGACCCACCCCGACGACATCGCCTGGGACCTGGAGCAGCGCAAGCGCGCGCTGGCCGGCGAGATCGAATCCTTCCACACTGAAAAGCGCTATATCCACAAGGACGGCCACATCGTCTGGGGTTATATGAGCTGCTCCCTGGTGCGCGATGAGGACCGCAAGCCGCTGCGCTTCATCGCGCAGATCCAGGACATCACCGAACGCAAGCTGACCGAGCAGGTTTTGCGCGAAAGCGAGGAGCGGTTCCGCGCGCTCACCGCCCTGTCCTCCGACTGGTTCTGGGAGCTGGACGAAAACTTCCGCTTTGTCGAGGTTTCCGGCGAGGCCCCGACGGCTGCGGGCGTTCGGAAGTCGGCTTATGGCAAGACCCCCTGGGAACTCGACCCCAACCAGATGACCGAGGCCGGCTGGGCCAATTACAAAGCCATAGTTGAGCGGCGCGAGGTTTTCCGCGACATGGAAACCACACGGCGCGACTCCAAAGGGCGGATTCGCTATTTCAGCATCAGCGGCGTGCCGAAGTTCGATGCCAACGGCAAGTACACCGGTTACCGGGGGACCGGCCGCGACATGACCGAAATGCGCCGCGTCACCGAGGCGCTGCGCACCAGCGAAGCGCAGCTGCGCGAAATCACCGACACCATCCCGGCTTGGATCACCTACGCCGATGCCGACCAGTACCTGCGCTTTCACAACCGGGCTTACGAGGAGGTCTTCGGCCTGACGAGCGAGCAGCTGCAGGGCCGGACCATCCGGCAAATCGTGGGCGAGGAAATGTACGCGCTGATCCGGCCCCGGATAGAGGAGGTGTTGCAGGGCTACCCGGTCGTCTACGAGCGTGCGCAGAAAACCGCCCGCAGCGGCACGCGCGACTACGTGGTCAATTATTTCCCGCGCTACGGCGACGGCGCCGACGATGGCAAGGTGATCGGCTTTTACACCTTGGCCAACGACGTCACCGAGCTCAAGCGCATAGACCGCATGAAGAGCGAATTCGTCTCCACGGTCAGCCACGAGCTGCGCACGCCGCTCACCTCGATACGCGGCTCGCTGGGCTTGATCTCCGGCGGCGTCGCCGGCCAGCTGCCAGACGCCGTCAAGACCCTGGTGGGCATTGCCAAGAGCAATTGCGAGCGCCTGATCCGGCTCATCAACGACATCCTGGACATCGAAAAAATCGAGTCCGGCAAGATGACCCTGGACCTGCAGATACTGGAGCTCAAGCCCCTGCTGGAGCAGGCGCTGGCCGCCAACGAAGGTTATGGCACCTCCAAGAACGTGACGCTGACCCTGGACTTTCCCGATGAGGAGCTCATGGTCAGGGCCGACGGCGACCGCCTCACCCAGGTCGTGACCAACCTGTTGTCCAATGCGATGAAGTTCTCCCCGGAAAACGGTGTGGTCGAAATCCATGTGGCGCGCAACGGGACCTCCGTGCGCGTCGAGGTGCGCGACCATGGGCCCGGCATTCCCGAGGAATTCCGCAAGCGCATCTTCCAGAAATTCTCACAAGCCGATTCCTCCGACACGCGCCAGAAGGGCGGCACCGGGCTGGGCCTGAACATCTCGCGCGCCATCGTCGAGCGCCTGGGCGGCACCATAGGCTTTGAAACCCGTACCGGCGAAGGCACCACCTTTTACTTCGAGCTGCCCGAGTGGGAGGAGCCGCCGCCCACACGCCCGGTGGAAATGCTGGGCGACAGGCCATGCGTGCTCATCTGCGAGGACGACCCCGACATCTCCCGCCTGATCGGCATGATGCTGGACAAGGGCGGCTTTGATTCCGAGCCCGTCTACAGCGCCGAGGACGCCTTGATCCGGATGTCGCAGCAGCACTTTGACGCCATCACCGTCGACCTCAAGCTGCCCGGCCAGGACGGCATCGCGCTGATACGCTCGCTGCGCAGCCGGCTGCTCACGCGGGATATTCCCGTGGTCGTCATCTCGGCCTGGGCCAGCGAAGGCAAGGTGCAGTTCAACGACCAGGCCCTGACCGTCTCCGACTGGCTTGAAAAACCCATCGACGAAAACCAGCTGGTGCTGGGCGTGCGCCGCGCCGTCGAGGGCGCCGCCGAAAACAAGCCCGTTATCCTTCACGTCGAGGACGATCCCGACATCCAGCGCATCGCTGCCACCATCGCACAGGACTTCGCCACCTTTGTCTTCGCTGCGACCCTGCAGGAAGCGCGTGCGCGCCTGGAGTCCCAGCCCTTTGATCTGGTCCTGCTGGACATCAACCTCAAGGAAGGCTCGGGCTGGGACCTGCTGACCGATATCGAGGCCCTCCATGCGCCGCCGCCCGTGGTGGTGTTCTCTGCGATAGAGGCCACTCGCGCACAGGCAGCGCGCGCCAGCGCCGTGCTGGTCAAGGCCAAGACCTCCAACGAGGAACTGCTGGCCACCTTGCGGCGCGTGCTCGGCCTGGCGCGCCCGCCCGAAATCGAGCTTGAATAAGGCTTTGGCGGGCTAGCCGCTAGCCGCCGGGCGATTGCAGCAGCGCGGTATAGCGGCGCTGCATCTCCTCGGGCGTCAGCGTTTCTATGCTGTGGCCCACACTCCAGCGATGGCCGAAAGGGTCCCGGAAACTGCCCGAGCGCTCACCGTAAAACTGGTCCTGCGCCGCCATCTCCAGCGTCGCGCCCGCCTGCAGCGCGCGGGCGATGACGGCATCACAGTCGTCCACATGCAGGTGCAGCGTCACACTCACCGGCTTGTCCCGCGCGGGCGCGCCGGTGCCGCATTCCGGAAACTCGTCCGACAGCATCAGCGTGGTGCCGCCGAACTCCAGTTCGGCATGGCCTATGCGGCCGCTGGGTTCGGTCAGGCGAAACTTCTCGGCCACGCCGAATACCGAGGTGTAAAACGCCAGGGCTTTTTCGGCGTCCTTGACGTGGATGTAGGCAAACAGTTCGTGAATAGCCATGCGGGCTCCTGAAGAAGAAAAAGAAATCCTGATGTGATGCGGCCAGTCTATCGAGCGGCCGCCGCAGGGTCTTGAACAAAATTGACATCCGGCCATGCACTGCTTGAAGGCCACGCATCGGGCACAAGCGGCACCGCCACATGGTTGACCGACATCGGGCGCGCCAGCCGGTACTGCTCAGGCGTCAGGCCCGCGAATTCGCGGAACTCGCGGTTGAAATGCGGCTGGTCGCTATAACCCGCCTCAGCGGCCACGGCCGCCAAGCCCAGCGGGCCTCGCAGCAGCGGCAGGCTCTTCTGGAAGCGTTGCAGCCGGCAATACAGCTTGGGCCCCAGGCCCACCGCCTGCGAAAACAGGCGTATGAACTGCCGGTGGCTGTAGCCGCTGCGCGCCACGGCATCCTCCACGCCCATGCCCGCATCGAACTGCCGCAGGGCTTGCAAGACCACGGGGTGCGTGCCTTGCACCGGGCCCGCGCGCAGGCGCATCAGCAGCAGGGCCTCCAGGCGGCGCAGCGTTTCACGCGGCGTGGCCGCGGCCAGCAGTTGCTCGTGCGCCAGGCCGGCGCCGCGGCCCCAGATGTCTTCCAGATTCACGTGTTGCCCGGCCAGTTCATCCGCCGGCAGGCCCAGCAGCGCCTGGGCCGCGCCGGGCAGCAACTGCAGGCCCACCGAATGTGTTGGTGCGCCCACGTCCTTGGCATAAAAGCCCGCGCGCGGCCCGCCCACCAGCGCAGGGCCCAGCACCCGGCCCCGGCCGTCCGTGGCATTGTCGAAAATGCGCACCCCCGGCCCCGAAAGGCGGAACACCAGGTGCATCAGGCCCGTCGGCAGCACGTGCTCGCGCGCCGGCTGCGCTTCACCGGCCACGGGCTGGCTGATCCACGCTGTCTTGATGAAGCGGGCAAGCAGGGGGTGGGGCTCACGTTGCATGGGGTGGTGCAAGAGGAAGCGTCGGGCGATGTGCCTTCAGCATTTCCTCCAGTTGCCTTCAGTCTAGGCCTTCCCCACTGCGCTTGTCATGTCTCAGGTATGCGCCGGACATGCGGCGGCGCCGCCTGCAGGTTTCCCTGGCTGCGATTTCATTTTTTCCTGATTGAGAAATTTAATTTCAGAATTAATCCACGTCCTCTAGGGTATTCACTTACAGAATCTCACATTTAGCCAAATATCCTTCAATTTCTGAAATTTATTTTCATTTAGGAGTGCTTTATGGCTAAACACATACCGACTCGGCGCTTGCTGCCGGCACTGGTTTTAGGCCTGGCGGCCGCCCTGCAGGGAGCCGCGCCCGCGTTGGCACAGGCGCCGGCCCCGGTGGCCAACGCGGCCAACCTGGCCATGGTCGGCGAGCCACCCTCGCTGGACCCGATGCAGGCCACCACCGACCTGGTCGGCACCATCATGCAGCACGTGTACGAGCCGCTCTACACCTTTGACGCCAAATGGAACGTGGTGCCCATGCTGGCCGACGGCATGCCGCGCTTTTCGGCCGACGGCAAGGTCGTCACCATCACGCTGCGCAAGGGCGTGAAGCTGCATTCGGGCCGCGCGCTCGACGCCGAAGACGTGGTCGTCAGCCTCAAGCGCTGGATCAAGGAAGCGCCGCGCGGCAAGGCCGTGGGCAAGGAAATCAACGAACTCAAATCGACCGGCCCGCTCACCGTGGAGCTGACGCTGCGCAACCCTTACGCGCCCTTGCTCGCGCAACTGGCCCTGCCCAGCGGCATGGCCGCCATCATGGCCAAGGAGGCCGTGCAGATTCCGCTGCGCGACTTCATAGGCACAGGCCCCTACAAGTTCAAGGAGCGCCGCACCGACCAGTATGTGGTGCTCACGCGCTTTGACGGCTACAGCGCGCGCAAGGAGCCGGCCAACGGCTACGGCGGCAAGCGCGAGGCCTTCATTGAAGAGCTGCGCTTCATCCCCGTGCCGACGCCCGGCACGCGCGTTGAGGGCGCCATGTCCGGCCAGTTCCACTTTGCCGACCTGCTGCCGATTGACGCGCTGGCCCGCCTCGAGAAATCCGGCGGCCGCGCCGTGCCTGTCATCACGCCGGCATTCGGCTTTCCTTACCTGGTGTTCAACACCCGTGAGGGCATCAACGCCAACAAGGGCATGCGCCAGGCCATACAGACCGCCATCGGCCCTGGCGAGATGATGGCCGCCGGCTTCGGCGACACGCGCTTCTTCACGGCCGAGGCCAACCACTTCCCGCAGGGCTCGCCGTATTACTCCACCGCCGGCGGCGAAAGCTACAACCAGCGCGACCCGAACAAGGCCAAGGCCCTGGCCGAGGACGCCGGCTACAAAGGCGAGACGGTGCGCATACTCACCAGCCGCCAGTACGACTTCCACTACAACATGGCGGTGGTCATGGCCGAACAGCTCAAGCGCGCTGGCATCAAGGCCGAACTCACCGTCGTCGACTGGTCCACGCTGGTGCAGCGCCGCAACGACTCCGCCGCCTGGGACATCTACGTCACGCACTCAGGCCTGCTGCCTGAGCCCATGCTTTCCCCGCCGCAACTTGGCGACGGCGCTCCCGGCTGGTGGAACACCCCCGGCAAGCAGGCCGCGCTGACCGAGTTCAACCACACCCCGCTTCCCGCCAAGCGCGCGCCGCTCTGGGGCAAGGTGCAGCAGCTGGTGTATGACGAAGTGCCCTATATCGACATCGGCAAGTTCAACAGCCTGTCGGCCAAGTCCACCCGGCTCGAAAACTACCAGCCCGCGCTCTGGCCGTTCTTCTGGAATGTGAAGCTCAAGAACTGAGTTGAGTGCAGCTCAACCAGGCGCAAAAAACAAAGCCGTGCGGCTGGTGGCCGCACGGCTTTTTGCGTTTGCTCAGGCCCTGTTTAAGGCGCCTTGTTCTTGATGCTCTTGTTCATCGCGTTGTCAAACTCCTCGCGCGAGAGGAAGCCATCCTTGTTGGTATCGGCCTCGTCAAAGTGTTTTGACACGCCGCGAAAGTTCGACGCCTCGTCGCGGCTGATCTTGCCGTCGCCGGTCTTGTCCATGAACTTGAAGGCGCGCTCCAGGTCCTTGGGCTCGTAAAAAGTCGTTGTGGACGCAGCGGGAGCCGGTGCGCTCGCTGTGGAAGCCGGCGCGGCGGCCGGCTCCGCGGCCTGGGTTTGCGCGTGCGAGACGAGCGGGGCGGCCGAGGCGGCCAGGGCCAGCCCTGCTGCCGCCAGTGCGCGCAAACGCTTCAGGCCGGGCGGCGTGGTGCCGGGAGGGGAGTTCGCGATGGTGCCTGTCGTGTGTTGCTTCATGGGCTTCCTGCTGGGTGAGTCGTCATGGCTTTCATTGGATGCTACTCCCGGCCTCAAGGCCAGTGTTCTTGCAGGGTGTTGCGCCGCTTTACCGCCTGGCAGGGCACGGACACACTTCTTTGCAGGCCCTTGCGCACGCGCTCACACAAAAAAACATCTGGCCGCCGAAAGCGGATTGACAAGAGCACTGGTTTGCTAAATACTAAACCAAATGGTTAAATATAAAGACGATACCGATGAAGCCCTCAATGCAGTGTTTGCCGCGCTGGCCGACCCCACGCGCCGCAAGGTGCTGCAAGACCTGGAGGGCGGCAGGCTGTCCGTCAGCGAGTTGGCCCAGCCGCACGGCATGTCTTTGCCCGGCTTCATGAAGCACCTGCGGGTGCTGGAGGACGCCGGCCTGGTGACCCGCGCCAAGGACGGGCGGGTCGTCAACCTGGCCCTCTCGCCTGAGCCCATGCAGGAGGCCGCCATGTGGCTGTCCCGTTACGAGAAGTTCTGGTCCGCGCGCCTCGATGCGCTGGGCCGCTACCTGTATCACCAAGAGGAGTTGAATCCGCCATGGAAAGAAGCGCAACGCAAGCCAAGCCGTCCGTCAACATCACCCGGCACTACCCCGTCAGCTGCGAAAAAGTCTGGCGCGCGTGGACCGACCCGCAAGCGCTAGCGCAATGGTTCGGCCCTGACCCGGCCGGCGTGGTCACCCTGGCCGAGATGGACGTGCGTGTGGGCGGCCGATACCACATCCGCTTCGGCGTGCCTGGGCAGGAAACCCACAACGTGAGCGGCACCTACCTTGAGGTGGAGCCGCATCGCAGGCTGGTGTTCGACTGGGGCTGGCAAAGCACACCCGAACGCGTGTCGCGGGTCACGGTCACCCTGCGGCCTTCGGGCGGCGGCACCGAACTCGTGTTTGTGCACGAAAAATTCTTCGACCAGGCCGCGCGCGACAGCCACAACGAGGGCTGGGCGGGTGCCTTCCTCAAGCTCGACAAGCTCTTTCCAGAACTGCCAGCGCCATCCGCCGCCTGAACCCATCCCCTGAAAGGACTTCGCCATGCTTGCCAATCGAACTGCCATGCCCACCATCGCGGTCAAGGACCTTGCGGCCGCCCGGAGTTTCTACGAGGGCAAGCTCGCCCTGACACCGCTGAAAAGCACCGAAGAAGGTGTGCTCGCTTACCAGAGCGGCAACGCCACCATCGTGGTGTATGTCTCGCAGTTCCCCGGCACCAACCAGGCCACGGCCTGTACCTGGGGCGTGGGCGATGAGTTCGATGTCATCCTCAAAGCGCTCAAGGCCAAAGGCGTGGTGTTCGAGCATTACGACCTGCCCGGGCTGAATCAGGAAGGTGACGCCCACGTGGCCGGCGATTTCAAGGGCGCCTGGTTCAAGGACCCGGACGGCAACATCCTGCACATCCTCAACCGCTGATCCCCCACCCCAATCCAAGGAGTTTCGCCCATGAATACCCATCCCGCGATGCACGCACTCGTGTCCAAGGACGAATGGCTGGCCGCCCGCCGCCTCTTGCTGGCCCGCGAAAAAGAACTCACCGCCCAGCGCGACCTCGTCAACGCCGAGCGGCGGCGCCTGCCCTGGGTGGCGGTCGACAAAGCCTATGTGTTCGACGGCCCCAACGGCCCTGAAAGCCTGGCGGACCTGTTCGAGGGGCGCAGCCAGCTCATCGTCTACAACTTTATGTTCGGCCCGAACTGGAAAGAAGGCTGCCCCAGTTGCTCCTTTCTGGCGGACCACATTGACGGCACCCTGCCGCACCTGGCTGCACGCGGCATCACGCTGGCCGTGGTCTCCCGCGCGCCGATGGCCAAACTCGCCGCCTTCCGGCAGCGCATGGGCTGGCGCTTCAAATGGGTGTCATCCTTTGGCAGCGATTTCAATTACGACTACCACGTCTCCTTCACGCCCGAAGAACTCGCCGCCGGGAAGGTCGATTACAACTACCGGATGGAAGACGTCGGGGGCATGGAGGACCTGCATGGCATCAGCGTGTTCGTGCGCGACGGCCAGGGCCATGTGTTCCACACCTATTCAAGCTACGCCCGCGGCGCGGACCCCCTGGTGGGGACCTACCACTACATGGACCTCACGCCCAAGGGGCGCGACGAAGACGGCCTGCCCTTTCCCATGGCCTGGGTGCGCCACCACGACAAATACGGCCCGCCTGAACCCACGGCCCAGGCCGCGCCGGCCTCCTGTTGCCATGCCGGGGCCGGCGCCGCATGACGGTTTCCGCTAAGCAGCGCGACACGCCTTCAAACGCGTCTTCAAAAACGCACCTTCAGGAATGCCGACGGCCCCTTGAGCTTGACGCGAAAGCGCGCGTCGTTGCTGTCCGGGCGGCGCAGGTCGATGTCGGTCAAGCCGTAGTCGAGCACCACGCCGACGTTTTTCATCGGGAACCATTCGACGCCCACGGCGGCGTTGTAGATCTCGCCGCGCACGCTGCCGCCGGTTTTCTTCACGCCCGACGCGTCGGCGAACAGGCGAAGGTCCGGTGAGATCGCGTGCCTCAGGCCCACTTCCAGCAAGGGGGCCACGGCATCGTCGTTGTAGTTTTCGCTGATGCTGCCGGTGGCGCCGCCGACAACGGCTGTGGCGTTCAGGTCCAGGTTGGCGCGGTAGTAGGCTGCGCCCGCGCCCAGCCCCAGCACCGTGTTGCCCGAGCCCAACCACCATTTGTAAGCCAGCTTGGCGAAGTCTATCTTCACGTCGAGGTTGGCGGTGCCCGTGGTGGTGACCGTGCCGCTGCCCACAGTGAAGTTGCTGGCCAGCGAGCTCGAATAGCCGCGCTTGAACTGGTAGTAGTCAAACGACAGGCCCTGGCTGTCAAACAACAGCACGTCGGCCTTGATGCGCGGCATGGTCACGTCGCTGCTCTTGGAGTCACCCGAGTCCAGCCGTCCAAAGCGGGTATTGACCGCCGCGTTAAAGGTCGGGTCGGCGTGGAAAGCGCCGATCGAAAAACTCGCGCGGTCCAGCGCGGGCGAAGGCTGGGCCAGGGCCGCGCCGCTCAGCAGTGCCAGGGCGCTGAGCCCGGCCGTCTTTATCAAGGCCAGGCCGTTGCGGCGGGGTTGTGAACGGGGCGGTGGAGTCATTTGCATGAAATACATCCCATGAAAGATAAAGGTTGGAGGGTGAAACGGTGAGGCTGAACGGTGGGCAGCGCGCCGAGTGTTTGCATCAAAATGCAAAATTCCCGGACGCGAACAGCATCCAACTTAGCAGCGCGCTCCTGCCTTGCTATCCGCCAATGGCGGCTGCGCATGTAGGACAGCACGCGGCACGCAGGCGTGGCGTAATATTCGCGGCCACGGAATTTTTCAGGCGCCGGACCAGAACCTGACCTGATTTGCATTGTTGACATCCGGCGGCATTCATCGTCATGAAGCAGAGGAGAAACCGCAAATGAGAGAACACATGGACAGCCGCAAGCGCTGGTGGGCCCTGATGGTCTTGTGCCTCGGGGTGCTGATGATCGTGCTCGACACCACCATCGTCAACGTGGCCCTGCCTTCCATACGCACCGACCTGCATTTCACCGAGACCTCGCTGGTCTGGGTCGTCAATGCCTACATGCTCACCTTCGGTGGCTTCCTGCTGCTGGGCGGCCGGCTGGGCGACCTGTACGGCCATCGCCGTCTCTTCCTCGCGGGGCTCAGCCTGTTCACATTGGCCTCACTGGCCTGCGGCGTCGCCAATTCGCAGGCGCTGCTCATCGTGGCCCGCGCGGTGCAGGGCCTGGGCGGCGCGGTGGTGTCGGCCATCTCGCTCTCGCTCATCATGAATCTTTTCACCGAGCCGGCCGAACGCGCCAAGGCCATGGGCGTCTACGGCTTTGTCTGTGCCGGCGGCGGCAGCATAGGCGTTCTGCTGGGCGGCGTGCTCACCGATTCGCTGAGCTGGCACTGGATCTTTCTTGTCAACCTGCCCATAGGCGGCGCGGTCTTCGCGCTGTGCCTGCTGCTCTTGCCCGGCGGCAAGGGCCAGGCCACCGGCGCGAAGCTCGATGTCGGCGGCGCCTTCACCGTGACCAGCTCGCTCATGCTGGCCGTCTACGGCATAGTCAACGGCAACGAAGCGGGCTGGCTCTCGGGCCAGACCTTGGGACTGCTGGGCGCGGCCCTCGTGCTCATGGCCGTCTTCCTGGCCATTGAATCCAAAGTGCAGACACCGCTGATGCCGCTGGGCCTGTTCCGCCTGCGCAATGTCGCCACTGCCAATGTGGTGGGTGTGCTCTGGGCGGCCGCCATGTTCGCCTGGTTCTTTATCTCGGCGCTCTACATGCAGCTGGTACTGGGCTACAGCGCCATGCAGGTCGGCCTGGGTTTCCTGCCGGCCAACCTCATCATGGCCGCCTTCTCGCTGGGCCTGTCGGCCAAGATCGTCATGCGCTTCGGCATACGCGGGCCGCTGGCTGCCGGCCTGCTGCTGGCCGCCGTGGGCCTGGCGCTGTTCGCGCGCGCACCCGTGGCCGGCAACTTCACGCTCGACGTGTTGCCCGGCATGCTGCTGCTGGGCCTGGGCGCCGGCATGGCCTTCAACCCCGTGCTGCTCGCCGCCATGAGCGATGTGGACCCGAGCGAGTCCGGTATCGCCTCCGGCGTGGTCAATACCTCCTTCATGATGGGCGGCGCGCTCGGCCTGGCCGTGCTGGCCAGCCTCGCGGCCGCGCGCACAACCGCGCTGGCCGGCACGGGTATGGACGCCACAGCCGCACTCAACGGCGGCTACCAGTTGGCCTTTGTCATCGGCGCCGTCTTTGCCGCCGTCGCCGCGGTGCTGGGCGCTGTGCTGCTCAGGCCCGGCGCCGCCGCGGCTGCAGGCAGCAAGCCCGCCGCCGCCACGCACTAGGCTTGTTTTTTCTCCCCCTCCCTCCGCGAGAGGGCAGGGATGAGGGTTGCGGCGCAGCATAAATAAATAAAGCGCTGGCATTTTTTTCAGGCCGCTCGGAACCCCGCGGCCCACGGGGCAAACCCTGCGCGCGTAAGGCGTTGCCGTCCTACAGAAGCGCTGAAAAAGCCCGGCCTACGATCCGGTTTTTCGCCCCTCTCTTTTCCTTTTTTCAGGAGGCCACCATGCCCGACGACACCAGCAAAACCGGCGCAGACCGCAAATTCATTTCCCTTGAGCAGCCCCATGAGCTGCGCGACTGGACCCAATCCCTGGGCTGCACCGAGCAGCAGCTGCGCGAGGCGGTCCGCAATGTCGGCAACTCGGCCGAGGCCGTGCGCCGCTACCTCGCGAAAAAATAAAGCGCCCCCGGCGGCAAGCCACCCATGTTCGAGCTGCAATCCGAATGGTGGGAACTGCCCCTGCGGGCCGTGATCATTTACGGCGCGCTGCTGGTCATGGTCCGCGTCTCGGGCCGGCGCACTGTCGGCCAGTTCACGCCCTTTGACCTGCTGGTCATCATGCTGCTCAGCGAGTCCGTCTCCAGCGGCCTCAACGGCGGTGAAGAGTCCGTCACAGGCGGCCTGCTGGCGGCAGCCACACTGGTCGCGCTGAACGTGCTCGTCGCCTTTGCCACTTCGCGCAGCGCCGGCCTGCAAACCCTGATGGAAGGCCGGCCCGTGCTGGTCGGGCGCGATGGAAAAATATTTGCCGACATCCTCAAGAAACACCGCGTCCCCGTGAGCGACGTTGAGCAGGCCCTGCGCGAAGCCGACTGCGAGCAGGCCGAAATGAAATACGCCTGCCTGGAGGCCGACGGCCAGATCAGCATCCTCAAAGACGCCTCCAGCCCGCCAATGGCCTTTGTCCGTGAACACCGGTGAGCTTCCACGCTGCCGCAGCGTGCTGCTGCTGATCGACTTCATCAACCCCATGGATTTCCCGGGCGCTGAAGACCTGGCCCCGGCCGCCGTTGAAGCCGCGCGAGCCACCTCTGCCCTCAAAAGCCATTTGCGCAAGGCCGGCGTGCCGGCCATCTACGCCAATGACAACTACGGCGGCTGGCAGTCCGACTTCCAGAGCCTGGTCGAGCGCTGCGCCCGCGGCGCCGGCGCGTCCGGCGAAATTGCCCGCCTGCTGCGGCCCCAGCCCGGCGACCTCACCGTGCTCAAGCCTCGGCACTCGGCTTTCCTCGGCTCGCCGCTGGACTTATTGCTCGCGCGCATGGAGACCAAAGACATCATCATCACCGGCGTCGCCACCGACATGTGCGTGCAGCTGACCGCCATGGACGGTTTTCTGCGCGGCTACACGCTGCGCGTGCCTTCCGACTGCTGCGCCGCCGAATCGGCCGAGTACCACAAGCAGTCGCTGGCCTACATGGCGCGCATCCTCAGGTGCGACACCTCGCCCTCGGCCTTTGTACAGCCCTGAGCCTCAGAAATGCGGCGGCAGCTCGTCGCGCAGGCTGCGCGCGGTGGTGATGTCGCCGTCGCGCACAGGCGCGGCCTTGAGCTCGGCCACCTCGCGCAGCAGGGCATCGATTTGCTGCTGCTGGCGCACGATGATTTTGTCGAGCTGTTCCAGCAGGTCTTCGGCAAAGCTCGCCTTGATCTCCAGTTCGGTCAGGCGGCGGTCGGTGGGGTTCTCGGCTTCCATCCCGCTATTGGACACCATGGGCAGGCCCCGACGGGAAATAACCGGCTTCCTGCGCGTTTGCCCGGCTTGGGCTACGCTTCGTGATCGTCAATTTCCTGCTGCCGCACACACACCATGACCCAAGCCAAAGCCTTCCCCCAGGATTTCCCCATCACCCAGAAATGGCCCGCCCAGCACCCCGAGCGCATCCAGCTCTATTCGCTGCCCACGCCCAACGGCGTCAAGGTCTCTATCATGCTTGAGGAAACCGGCTTGGCCTATGAGCCGCATCTCGTCAACTTCGAGACCAACGACCAGATGTCGCCCGCTTTCCTCTCGCTCAACCCCAACAACAAAATCCCCGCCATCATCGACCCGCAAGGCCCCGGCGGCCGGCCGCTGCCCTTGTTCGAATCCGGCGCCATCCTGCTCTACCTCGCGGAAAAAACCGGCAAATTCATCCCTCAGGATGCCGCCGGCCGCTACGAAACCCTCCAGTGGCTGATGTTCCAGATGGGCGGCATCGGCCCCATGTTCGGCCAGCTCGGCTTCTTCCACAAATTCGCCGGCAAAGCCTATGAAGACAAGCGCCCCCGCGACCGCTATGTCGCCGAATCCAAACGCCTGCTGGGCGTGCTTGAGCAGCGGCTCCAAGGCCGCAGCTGGATCATGGGCGATGAGTACACCATCGCCGACATTGCGATTTTTCCGTGGGTCCGCAACCTGGTCGGTTTTTATGAAGCGGGCGAGCTGGTGGAGTTCGGCGGCTTTCCCAATGTCAAGCGCGTGCTGGAGGCCTTTGTGGCGCGGCCGGCTGTGGCTAAGGGGTTGCTTATTCCCAAACGGGGGTGAGTGATTGGGCCGGGTCTTGCTCCGGCCTTGCGCGCTCTTCCCTCTCTACCTCTGCTCCTTCCCGGCCAGCTACCCTTAAAAGAGGGCAGAGAAGAAACATAGGTAGAGATGGAACACAGCGCGAAGGCCGGAGCAAGACCCGGCCCTCCCCCCGTCGGTCTGCGCCTACAGAAAGCAGCGCCGCCACCGTCTGGCGCTGTGCGCGCCCCCCGGGGAAGATGCAGCCATCATGGCCAGCAGCGCGGCGCCCGGTTGCGCCGATACCTCTTCCTCCGGCACCATCGGCCCCTCGCCTTCTTCCGCCGCATCTTTATGGCCGCGGGTGCGGCGCTGGGCCTTTCCGCTGCTGGGTGTGGTGGTGCTGGGCCTGCTGGTGTCGCACGCCCACAAGGTGGACTGGGCCGGCGCCTGGCAGGCGCTGTGGCGCTACTCGCCCTGGCTGCTGCTCGGCGTGCTCGGCCTGGCGACGGCCAGCCATGCGTTGTATGGCTGCTTTGACCTGCTGGGCCGGCACTATACCCGCCACCCGCTGCCGCGCCTGCAGAGCTGGGCCATCGCGGTGACGAGCTATGCCTTCAACCTCAACCTGGGCTCGCTGGTGGGCGGCGTGGCGCTGCGTGCGCGGCTGTACGCCCGCGCGGGGCTGGACGAAGCCACCATCGCCCAGATCGTCGGCATCAGCCTGGCCACCAACTGGCTGGGCTACGGCCTGGTGGCCGGCAGCCTCTTCGCCAGCGGCCTGATCGCCCTGCCCAGCCAGGCCCACATAGGCGCGACGGCCCTGCGCGCCCTGGGCGTGGCCATGGTCCTGCTGGCCCTGGGCTATGTGGCGGCCTGCGCACTCGCGCACGGACGCGAATGGCGAGTACGCGGCAAGCGCCTGACCCTGCCTTCCCCCGGCCTGGCACTGGTGCAACTGCTGCTGTCCGCCACCAACTGGGCCTTGATGGGCGCCGCCATGTATTTACTGCTAGGCGGGCAGGTCGAATACGGCAAGGTACTGGGGGTGTTGATGGCGGCCTCCATCGTGGGGGTCATCATGCCCATCCCCGGCGGGCTCGGGGTGCTGGAGGCGGTGTACCTGGCTTTGCTGTCCGGGAGCGTGAAGCAAGGGGTCTTGATGGGCGCGGTGCTGGCGTACCGGGCGCTGTACTACTTCCTGCCTTTGATGGGGGGTGTGGTGTTGTATGTGTTGTTGGAGAGGTATGCTGCCGGGCGTGATGAGGGGGCTTGAGACCGGGTCTTGCGCCGGCCTTCGCGCTGTTCCCTCTCTTACCTCTGCTCCTTCCTCTTTCTCTTCTTAGTTCTACTGGCCGGGGGTTGCCCGGCGGCAACTCACTTTTAGCGAAACCCGCAAAGCGGGTTTTCTTTTGTTCGCCAAAAGGCGCGCTACGCGCGCGGGGTTTGCTCACTTCGCGCAGCGAAGTTACGCAAACACCAAAAGTAAGCAAAAGAAAAGGCGACCCTGGTTGCTGCGTCCCTCCGCTTCGCTGCGGGCAGCCTGTGGTGCTCGGTCCAGACGGGGTCAAAAACAACTCGCTACGCTCAAACAAGTTTTTGCCCTGATCCGTCTGGCCCTGCGCTCCTCGGCGCATCCACAAGGGGACCCGGAATACCGAACAGCCAAACATCCGAAGACAGAACCCCGAATACCGAAAACCACAAGGACTCGCCATGGCGAGTCCTTGTTTTGTATTGGAGTTCGGTATTGATATTTGGTATTCGGTTCCCGATCCCGATTGCCCCGTCCTGGCTGGGCCGAGGAGCGCAGAGACAAGCGGATCAGGGATCGCGTTGTTTGAGCGCAGTGAAACGGAGCGAGTTTAGCGAGACCCCGCTTGGCTCGAGCACCGCAGGTTGCCCCGGAGCGAAGCGCAGGGGACCCAGACTGCGGGTCGCCTTTCTTTTGGGTACTTTTCTTTGGCGAAGCAAAGAAAAGTGCCTCGCCCGCCGGGGCGAGACCCGGCCAGCTACCCTTAGAAGAGAGAAGGGACGAAGCAGAGGTAGAGAGGGGAAAACAGCGCGCAGGACCGGAGCAAGACCCGGCCTACTTCCCCTCCTCATATCTCGCCAACTCCACCCAAAAAACACTCCCTTTCCCTTGCCGGTCCGTCATCCCCACCGGGTGCCCCAGCAACTGGCTCAGCCGGTAAATCGCCGCCAGCTCCAGCCCAAAGCCCTCGGCCGTGCCTTGCTGCGGAATGCCTTGTGAGAACACCTGGTGGCGTTCATGCGCGATGCCGGTACCCGTGTCCCACAGCTCTATGCGCCACTGGCCCTGGCGTTGCCGGGCCGCCAGCAGCACGCCGCCGCCGTGCGTGTTGCGCAAGGCGTTCGAAAGCAGGCTGCCCACCAGCCGCGCCAGCAGCACCGGGTCGGACAGTGCCCGCCCCGCGGCCGCGCGCGTGCGCAGGCGCAGGCCTTTCTCGCGTGCCAGCGGCAGGTGCTCTTCCGCCAGGGTGTGGATCAGCGCGGCCAGGTCCACCGGTTGCAGGTTCACGCTCAGCGACGCTGGGTCCAGCCCCGCCAGGCTGAACAGCGAATCAAACAGGTCATCGATCTTGCGTGTTGAATCGGCGATCTTGCGCGCGATCTGTGTCGCGAATTCCGGCTCCAGTGTCAGCCAGTCGGCATACAGGCCCAGCGAATGCACCGGCCGGCGCAGGTCATGCGCCGCGCTTGCGATAAAGCGCGTACGCACCGCTTCCGCTTGCGCCACCGCACGCTTGCGGTCTTCCAGCGCCTTGATCAGTTCCTGCCGGTCAAACTGCAGCTCCAGGCTGATGCGTTGGGCCCGGTGCATGCGCCGGCCCGTGACATGCGCCACCGCCAGGAACACCAGCACCACCGCCATCTCGGCGCCCGTGTCCAGCACCGAAGGCACGCCCCCTGAAAAATCCATGTGCCAGGCCATGGCTGCGATCACCGATGCGCCCAGGCCGTTGCAATACGCCGTGAAGGTGCTCAAAGAGGGCGGCGAAGAAGACACCGCCGTCGCCGCGATGCTCGACAGCACCAGCATGCACAGCAGCTGCACCTCCACAGGCGCCCGGTGGTACACCACAAACATCAGCCCGCCCCACACCACCGCACTCAGGGGCCAGGCCCAGCCGTGCAGCGACATGAATTCGCGCAGCGCCACGCCATCGGCCTCGTCCAGCCGCGTGCGGTAGGCACGCAAAATGGCATAACGCAGCGCCGTCACCGAGCCCGCCGCCAGCACCCACACCGACAGGGACCGCCAATCCACATGCCGGTACAGCATGGTCACCACCACCGCGATCACCAACACCGCCGCATGCAGCGTAGGCCGCGCGTTGCGCATGAAGATATGCGCCAGCTGCGTGCTGACCCAGGCCTCGCGTGGGTTCATCGAGAGGCGCTTCCGGTGGCAGCTGGCAGGGCGGGCGGCATGGGGTGGAAAATTCTTCCGTAAGCGGGCTGGGGTGTGGACAACAGCACCATAGCAGAGGGCAAGGCGGGGTTCTTGCTGATTGAGCTTACGGAAATCCGCGCCGGGTTTGCGAAGGAAGGTCTGCTGAAAGACATTCTTTGTGGGGTTGGGGAAATGGGCCACAGCCCCGCCTTTGCTGGCGTTCTGTGTTCATGCATAGGCTTAACGGCAATTGGAGCTGGGGCTTTTGTTTTTGTGGTTGCCCTGCTGGGTTTGGGCTGAACTGGCTGATCTTGCCAGCGTTGGCGATATCCGGCGAGCCATCTTTGGTTGTCGTTGGGCTGTGCTTTGGCGGCGGAACGTATACCTTTTTATTCATGGGCGTGCCGGAATTTGGGCTCCTGGCTAAGATGCTGCCTACTCGCGCCCATGGTGGAGCGCGGCGGTGATGAGCGTGTGCTGAGGGACGCTTTTACCGCCTGTACAAGCAGTAGAAGCTTGTTTTGGTTGGTTGGAGAGGGCAGATGGTTCTTGGCTCTGTTGGGCCCAACGGGGAGCCTGTGATCTGGTGCCCGTGCAGACTTGCACCAGGGCCAGGTGCCGCCAAACCGTTTTACCGCCTGACCGCCAGCGCCACAATCGCCGCACCGGCGGCCACGATCAGCGCATCTTCGATCAAACCGCTGCGCGTCTGGCCCATGCGCGCCATGGCCCGCTTGCGGCCTGCCAGTGTCAGATAGGCCAGCGGCACAGCGGTCGCAGCCGCCGTCAAAGCGCCGGCCTGCTCGCGGCCGCGAGGCGCCAAGGCGGCGCCCGCGATGCCCGCGCTCATCACGCGCGCCAGCAATCCCAGAAAAACCGTGCGGTCCGGCGCGGTCTTCATCTTGTCGCCCAGCAATTCGCCCGCCCCCATGGCCAGGGCGCCATGCCTGAACAGCGGACGGTCCAGCAGCACAAGCCGCCCCGGCGTGCGCCGGCCCAGCAGCCGCGCCGCCGCGAGGCCGGCCATGGGTGTCATGGAGCGTGCACTGGCCACCGCGCCAATCAGGGCGGAGAAAATCAGATCGCTATGTTTCTTCATGATTCATCCCAGAGGTCAGACACGACAAACGATAAGGTCATGGTGAGTGGGCTGGCATACGGCAAGAAGGGGAAAAACACTTGATCAGCCGTAGGAAGCGAGCGAAGATCTGTCGACTCCGAGCGGCAGAGGCCGAGGGTGGTCAACTCTCATAAATCACTCCATGAAGACCGACTACAGCGGGCTCGACTTAGCAATTCTTGAAGTTGTTGCAGCAGGGCCGCGCTCACTCGATCAAATATTGGCTGTTGACGCTGTGCGAAAAATCGCGTTTCAGCTTGCGCGGCGCAGGGCTGGCGCATCTCCCAGCGAGAGTGCCGACGAAACCTTCAAGGAAAGGCTGCAGGCTTTGCGCCGGGCGGGTCAAATTGAGTTTGACCGTGCAACCCATCGATGGGCCAAGGTTCAAGGCCCGAGCACTCACATGACGCCCGCTAGCTATCCCGTGGTCGGAACGTTCAAGAATGAAACGCCCGCTGAAATGAGTCTTTATCTGGAGATGATCCCGGAGGAGGTAATCCTTGGACCTGGCGACGAAGTTGAGTTGCTGGCACGCCCAACGGAGGGCCTCTTGCCCCTTGACATACAGCAAGTGGAAGATGGCTATCACATCCATGCCCATAAGGTCTGGGATCCTGATTGGCATGTTCGCTATAGAGGGAAAATCATCAAGGCCCAGACGCCGACACGGCTGAGCGACTTTCGCTGAGGGGCTTCTCAGGGCGATCCCTCATCAGCCGCCTGATGGCCTCCCTTCAAACACCGCCAGCTGCGCCGCAAACGCCCTCTGATAAGCCGGCCGCACCTCCCCACGCGCCACATAGGCCAACAGGTTCGGATACTCCTTCAAAAACCCCGAGCTCTCCAGCCGGCGCAGCACCGTCACCATCAGCAAATCGCCGGCGCTGAAATCACCGTCCAGCCAGTCGGCATCGCCCAGCCGGGCGGAGAGTTCGCGCAGCCTGGTGTGCACGCGCTCGTCGAGCATGGGCAGGCGCTCCGCATACCAGGGTTTGCCCTGCTCAAAGATCACGGCCATGGAGCGTTCCACGATGGGCGGCTCCACCGTGTTCAGCGCGGCAAACATCCAGGCGATTGCGCGGGCGCGGGCATTCGCGTCCGCGGGCAGTAGACCCGGGTGGCGCTCCGCGAGGTGGAGGATGATGGCGCCCGATTCAAACAGCGCCAGCCCGCCTTCCTCATAGGTCGGGATCTGCCCGAAAGGGTGAAGTGCCAGGTGCGCGGGCTGCTTCATCGCCGCGAAAGACACCAGGCGGACTTCATAGGCCTGGCCCACTTCTTCCAGCGCCCAGCGAACGCGCATGTCGCGGGCCAGGCCCCGGCCGCGGTCGGGGGAGTGTTCAAAGGCGGTGATGGTGGGGGTGGTGCTTGCTTGGGTCATGGTGAATTCTCCTTTGCTTTCTTTCGTTGAATGCCGGATTGGATCAGGTTAGGCGCCGGATGAGCGGTGTGTTTTCGTCCATCTTGCAACCGACGACGTTGGCGATGGTGCAAGGGCTTCGACAAGCTCAGCCCGAACGGTGGGGTGATTGATACAACCGAACCCAATCCCGTTCGCCCTGAGGTATCGAAGGGCCCCGCTGTGTCGGGCTGCCAATGGGCTTCGATACCTCAGCCCGAACGGTGTCGCCGAGTCGAAGCGGGGTATCTGTAATTCGCGCCGGTTTGACCCGGCGGTTGCGCTGCTTCCGCGATCTGCGCTGCGCCGCTACTTCTTCTGCTCGCTCACCTGCTGCGCCCAGGTGGCCGCGTTGCTCTTCCCATCCAGGAAAGGCAGCACCGTCGGCACCAGGGCGGGCGCCAGGAACAAATCGTAGTGCGTGAACCCCGGCAAGATCGCCAGCCGGTTTTTGGCCATATTCTCACGGCCCCAGCCCGCGTCCTTCAGCCCGCCGCCCAGCAGCTGGTAGAACTTCACGATGTGCTCGGGGCGGTACATGTCGCTGTCGCCGTAGACCAGCATCACCGGCATCGCCAGCTTCTTCACGTCTTCCGCATAGTCATAAGGCTTGCGCATCATGGCGCCCATCTGGTCCAGCAGCTTGGGGAAATCCTGCGGGCGCGGCGCCACCGCGGCGTAGGACTTGTACATCGGCGTGTCCTTCATCATCTCGGCCATGGCCGCGCCCACCTGCGCCTGCATGGGCAGCATCTCCGGGTAGAAGCCGTCCTGCGCATAGCCGGCCGACACCAGCACCAGGCGCCGCACGCGCTGCGGGTGTTGCACCGCCAGGCGAAACCCCACGCCGCCGCCCATCGAGTAACCCATCACATCCACCTGCTGGTACCCCAGCTGCTGGATGATCTGCGCCATGTCGTCGCCCATGTCCACCAGGCTCATGGGCCGGTCGGTCAGCGCCGTGCGGCCGTGGCCGTACAGGTCCACGCCGATCACCTGGCGGGTCTGGGCCAGCGCCGCCAGCACCGGGCCGAACATGTCGAACTGGCCCAGGCCGCCATGGAGCAGAAGCAAGGGCTCACCCTTGCCATGCACCTGGTAGTGGTAGTTGACGCCGTTGACGCTGAGGTAGCCGCTTTTGGCGGGCTTGCTCTCCTGGGCGTGGGCAGCGGCGGGGATGATGGTGGCAACAGCCACCGCGGCGCTGAGCAGCGGGGCAATCAAGGTAAGCAGAGCGCTACGCAGGAAGTTCATCGATTTCTCCTCGGGTTAAAAAAACAGGGGCCAAATCCCAGCGGGTTTTTGGCTTGCTTCCCTGTTACGACGAGCGGGTCTGGAGAATTCGACAAACTCCGGCTACGTAAGCCGGTACGTGAGAGAAATGTGTGGACCTAGGCGGCCGCCTGCACCGCCGCCATGTCCATCCACACCGGTTCAAACACATGGCCGTCCGGGTCCTGGAAGGCGCGGCTGTACATAAAGCCCATGTCCTGCGGTGGGCGAACGTCCGCCTTGCCACCGGCCGCCGCCGCGGCCTGCGTGATGGCGTCCACCTCTTCGCGGCTGTCGCGCGACAGGGCCAGCAGCACCTCGCTGGTCTCGTGCGCATCGGCGATGCGCTTGGAGGTAAAGGTCGCAAAGTAGTCGTGCGTCAGCAACATGAAGCTGATCGCCTCCGACCAGACCATCATCGCGGCCTGGTCGTTGCTGAACTGCAGGTTCTGCTCGCAGCCTATCGCCTTGTAAAAGCGTATCGCGGCGGCGAGGTCCTTCACGGGCAGGTTCACAAAAATCATCTTGGGCATGCTTATCTCCTTGGGGTGGGGATGCGGGTGTTTAGCGGGACTGGGCTTTATCGACCTGCGCGCGCAGCCGCTCTTCCTGCTCGCGCAACTCGGGCGTGAAGGCCTCGCCGAAGTCTTCCGCCGCAAAGACCTGGCGGATCTCCAGTTCCGAATCGCCCGGCATCGGGTTGGGGCAGCGCTTGGCCCAGTCGATTGCCTCCTGCAGCGACGCACATTGCCAGATCCAGAAGCCCGCTACCAGCTCCTTGGTTTCACTGAAGGGCCCGTCGATCACCGTACGGTTCTTGCCCGAAAAGCGCACACGCGCCCCCTTCGAGCTCGGGTGCAGGCCTTCACCGGCCTGCATGATGCCCGCCTTGACGAGTTCTTCGTTGTACTGGCCCATCTCCCTGAGCAACTGCTCACTGGGCATGATGCCGGCTTCGCTGTCGGCGGTGGCTTTGACGAGGACCATGAATTTCATGTGAGTCTCCTTGTTGGGTTGAAGTAGTGGACGTAGCGATCAATGGCTCAATGGCTCAATGACTTAATGGCCCGGCGCACGGGTAAACGTCATGTGCGTGACGCCGCTGGGCGACGAGACGGACTCGATCCGGTAGTTCTTCTCCATTCCCTCCAGGCCATCCCAAAGCCGCACACCGCGGCCCAGCACGATGGGCACCACCACGATGTGCATGTGGTCGACCACCCCGGCCTGGATGAACTCGCGAATCATGGTCGGGCCTCCGCCCAGGCGTATGTCCTGGCCGCCCGCCACCTTGCGCGCCGCCTCGACCGCCTCCTCCGGCGACGCATTGATGAAGTGGAAAGTGGTGCCCCCTTCCATCTCAATCGGCGGGCGGGTGTGGTGCGTCAGCACAAACACCGGCGTGTGAAACACCGGGTTGGGCCCCCACCAGCCCTTCCACGCCGGGTCTTTGTGCCAGCCCGGGTAGCCGTATTTGTGGGCTCCCATGATCTCGGCGCCAATGCCCTTGTCAAACAGGCGAAGAAAGGTGTCGTCGATGCCCGACGTGCCGCCCGGCTGGCCAATCATCCGCCGGCCCCACTGGGTTTCGAACATCCACTCGTGCAGGCGTTCGCCGGCATGGCCGAAAGGTGTTTCAAGGCTTTGGCCTTCGCCGGTGCCGAAACCGTCGAGCGAGATTGAGACGTGTTGTACGCGAACAAGTGACATGGTGGTGCTCCTTTGCTCAGGTGGGTGAATGAACCAATCGATCAATCAATCAGGTAATCTCTGCGCGGCGGTACTTGTCGCCTACTTCCGCGCGTATGGGCGCCGTGTCGTAGATGATGGTCATGGAGGCTATCAGGCCGTCCTCGTCAAAGTCAAAAATATCCACACAGCGAAAGCTCACATGCGAGCCGTCGGCCAGCTCCCACTGGTAGGTAAAGCACACGCTGGCCCGGCGCGAGCCGACACCGCTCACAAACACCTCGGCATCCTCCAGCACGCTGCGCCGCGTCGCCGCCTTCAGCTGCTCAAAAAACTCCCCCGCCGGCTTCACGCCCAGAAAGGGCGAATGCACCATGCCCTGCGGGCTGAACAGCGCCACGATGGCGCGCACATCCCCCGCGGCCAGCAGGGCCAGGTAGTTGTGGATGACGTCGATATAAGAAAGTGCGTTCGAGCTGATGACCATGATGCGGGCGCGTGCCGGATGAAATGAGTGAATGAATAAACAGGGCGCCATCGTAGGAGCACCCGCGCGCCCGCACCATCGAAAGTTTTTGGGGTCAGCCATGTGTGGCGCGCATGGCTTGAATCGTTACTAGGCGCTACGAGGCCGCCGCCGGGCCGCCACGATACACTGCGCCCCATGCCCGCCTTGCCGCCCCTCTATGCCCTGCAGGCCTTCCTGGCCGCCGCCGATTGCGGCAGCTTCACCGGCGCGGCCACCCGCCTCAACCTGACCCAGGGCGCGGTCAGCCGGCAAGTCCAGCTGCTCGAAGAGTATTACGGCTGCCCGCTGTTTGTGCGCGTGGCCCGCGGCCTGACGCTCACCGCCGAAGGCCAGCAACTGCTGGCCCCGGTGCGGCAAGCGCTGGAGACGCTGGCCCAAGCCAGCGCACGCGTGCGGCGCGGCAGCGATGTCCTGCGAGTCCAGTTCCCGCCCACCATGGCCGTCAGGTGGTTTCTGCCGCGCCTGCCGGCGCTGCAGGCCGCGCTACCGGGGCTGGAGATTCGCGTCGCCACCCACTGGACGGACGCGCCCGACTTCAGCGACACCGATGCCGACGCCATCGTGGCCCACGGCAAAGGCGGCTGGCTCAACCTGGTTGAAGTGCCGCTGATGCGCGAGCACCTCGTGCCCCTGTGCTCGCCCGAACTCGCCGCCAGCCTGCGCGAGCCGGGCGATCTTGCGAGTGCTACCTTGTTGCATGCCACCGCCAACCGGCACGAGTGGCTCACATGGCTGCGCGGCGCTGGCGTGCCCGACCTGCAGGGCGCGCGTGAGCAGCTGTTTGACACGGTGGACATGTGCGTGCAGAGCGCCGAGCGCGGGCTGGGTGTTGCGATTGCCGATGCCGCCTTGTTCACCGACCTGATCGCTTCGGGCAAGGTGGTGAAGCCCTTTGAGTTGGAGGTGGACAGCGGGAATGCGTACTTTTTGACCTATCCGGCTCAGCGGCGGGAGCAGCGGAGTATTCGGTTGTTTGAGGAGTGGCTGGTGGCTGTGTTGCGGGGGTGAGGGGGTTACCTGCAGTACACCGGTTCATGCTTGATTTGCTATCCATCTCTACAACGCGTAGGCCGTATGAATAAACAATTGGCGCAATTGATTTCCGACTATCAAACAAGTGTTCGTACCGCACTGAATCTTATGCGGCGATCTGGTATCCCGCTACCTTTAACCTGCATGGATTGGGTTGAGACTGATATTCCCTCGCGCGGCGAACTTGAAGGCGGTATTGGGTACTTCAAACATGGATACGGATGTGCAGTAAGCCTGCCTGCGGGGAAAGTTGACTTTGATTTTGGCGAGAAGGGCGAGATCGACGGATTTGATCTATGGCGACTTTCGTGCTTTGCGGAGACCAAGCTGTCGGAATATGGCTTTGATACCAAGGACGCACTTGAGGAGAGTTTCGAGGCCGCAGTGGACTCTGGCTCGTTGATTCACTCGGGGTACACGCTTTACTACGTCACGGATTCAGTGCGCTCGCTGTCAGGTGAGTCTCTCAAAATCCTGCAGAACGATAGCCTGCCACACGCAGATAGAGATTCCGTCCTCTTGCTCTATACGACCTGCTATTTGTCGGGTGATTTGATGCGAGAGCACTATGAAAAGCTTGATCGTAAGTGGAAAAAAAATGGCTATCTAAGCCAAAACGATGAAGTCAAATTTCGCATTTATATTTCCTCTTGGCTGGGATACCTTCGTGCGACATGGGAAGGTTTTGAGAAGCTCAACATGCGCGTATTGCTGCAGAACAAGCGTCCAGAAAACTTCCGTGACCTGATTCAAAAGTTTGACGCAATAGGCAAGATTCAGAAGTTACATAAAGATGAACTTAGGGAGCTGCGAAACAGCGTCTTCCATCTGCGAGACGACAACGCGCCGATAAAGCTTTTTTTTGCCAATGGCGCGGAGCGTCTTGTTTGGGCTGGAGAGTTACATGCGGCCATTGCCGAATTTCTATCGGAGTACCGTGTCCTATGTGAAGTCCACTATTTGATGAATGATCGTTGGGCCGAAAGTCAAATACGACGGAAACGCGTTCGTTCTGCAAAAAAGTGACGGAGAGTCGACATCTAGATACTGCTGGATGTAGCAAAATGGTCATGGCTATCGGCGGCTTTGGTCGTATTTTCGGATGCGGTGTCCATACCATCCAAAATCCGAGGAAAAATCATTGAAGCTTTCGATATCTTGTGCGACCAGGATTTTCAGCTTTGTCCATGGCCCTATTCGTGCGCGGATAGCGCTAGCTACCTCGTTAAGCTTCGCCTTCGTTGCTTCCCTGTCGTCCCCTTCAATGCAATATCTCTCAAAAGCAAGCAGAGCGATGTCTGGGCGTAACAGCCCGATCACTTTCACGAATTTATCGATGGAGTTCGTCTTGTTAAGAAAAACTGAAGCGCTTAGCTTTACCTCGACGGCGTGAAATACGCCATCCAGCATGCAGAGGATGTCGATTTCATTCTTGCTTTCAGGATCATCATCCCTCTCGTAAAGGTCTACTTCGGGGAGATACCAAAAGGCTCCTGCATGCAATTGGTTTTGAAGGAATCCGAGCGTCCAAAGCACGGGAAGGCCGGAGTGCTTTTGAAGCGAGCGATAGACAAAGTCATTCAATTCGTACTGCCACGCAATGTCTATCGGAGCCAAATATTCAGTAGCGCAGATATCGCATTCGTTTTTTATCTTCATATTGTCAAAGCTGCGCGCATTTAAGTGACCGCAGTAGCCGCATCGCCAATGCGCTACTTGATAGAAAACATTCAGTCGAACTAGGTGTTCAAGCGTATCTTTTAGACTGTCGCGGAGGTAGTTCCTAGTGACTCCAACATTGTCAAGACGTTGTTCCTGAGTCAAGTGCTGGATCGTCTCTCGATCATTTGGGATAAAGCTTTCGAACTTGTTCCAATCAAACGTCAAAGGCCTGGTTGCGTCTTCTTTGCCCGCTGCCAGAACGGTACGCCAGAACTTGTTAGTCAAAATTCCAAAGGCCGTGGACAGGTGATCGAACAGCGAAATAACACCGCGAAGATTTTGTCCCTTGTCGGAGACTGCTAGATCTCTATATCCTGTCTGCTGGACGGGCGTTCTCAGATCGTCGACGGGGTAGTCAAAGTGCTCCAACGTGAGATGACGGAAGAATGTCTCGTCTGACGGGAGATGAACTTCGTAAGAACTTCGGTCGTTTATCCCCTGATTAAGCGGAAAGTTCTTGGTCGATGGAATCAGTGCAAGCTGACCGCTGAGCGTTGGCTTGGCCAGTCGATCGGTAAACGCGCGTGCGATCTTGCGACGTCGTGGCAGAGTCCAGGTATCGATTACGTTTGAGTACCTTGAAAGATTATTTTGTCGCTGGATGCTCAGTTCAACGATCCATTGACCGCGAGCGAATCTCCTCAATTGGGGCGGTATATAAATGAAATGAGTCGGCTCTCCTGCTGTTATTTCACTGGAGTCCTCTGTTAACTTAAGCGTTGTCGAATCAGTGGTCTTATTGCGAAGGCGTTCAGCTAGGTCTTTTTTGTTTGCTATGGCTGGAGCACCGAATGCCCGATTGACGTTGACTGTGCTCCAGGTGTGTGGCTGCAGCTTCTCTCTAATGGAGTTCAAGACATCATTCGCAACGCTGCTGCTATGAATCTCAGCTTGATAGGGACCATTCCCATAACCTAGGAAGTTGTGCCTATTCAAATACTGTCCCAACTGCTTTACGAGCTGCTCGTCATCGAAGAATGTTGGTTCTAGTATTAAGGCATTGGCTGCATCACTCCAACTATTTCCTAAGTGTCGGGAATTCCAAAAATGGATCCGATCAAGCGGGGTACTACCGATAAATAGTCTAAAGGCGTATGCCCAATTACTCGATTCAGGACGAGGTATCCCGGCACTCTCCACCATCGCGAAGCGTGAAATTGGCGTAGCCCTATGGTCAGTTATCGCGCTAAAAGCTTCCAATGTAGAAAAACACCTTTCAGTGCCAGCGTGCATGTGCTCTGGAAGTCCCACCGGAACCAAGCACAGCGTCTTAAAGAATCCGGGAATAGCATGTGTGACGGTATTGAGGCTGAATCCAGTTCCGAAGTTGTCCGCGAGAAACCGGTCGACTGGGTTCATTCCATACTGTGTGAAAACGGTAGGCTCGCCGACTCGTTCGCGGTTGGGAAATTGTGGGTAACTGGCGAGACTTTGAACTGTGCTTATAGAGGAAACAGGCTGAATGTAATGATCCCAGTGTGGGAGAAATGAGCGCCAATCGATTTCATGATTTTCGCGGTGCCGCATTTTATGTTTGAGAAACGCGATTGGACAGCAAAGATGATCAAGTCTGTCGATGAAAACTGCGTCTAGCTCGACATACGAGTAGATAAAGTCCGGGTCATAGTGCTTCAGCCAATCAACGTACTCATCAGCCAAGAATTCCTGAGCCTTGGTCGGTATGACCAGGGTGTAGGCCCCAGCCCAGCGTGTGTACGATTCAAAGAACACCGCATCAAGATTCATTTGCGCATGAAGAGTGTCATCAAACGGCACCAAGTACGCAATCTTCACCGGTCGGTTGGTTTCTTTCGCCTCAACTGTCTTGCCTAGACTACTTGGCCGATCCCATTTCATACGGTGTCCGTATCGTATTGATTCATCACACAACTATAGACCGCAAACCAGCTATTAAATCTGACTGCTGTGATCTAAACGGCCTCTCTTCGAGGTCATCTACAGCCATCTCATCTATTTGTAGGAGAAAAAATGAAGAATCGCTAGAAAAGATACGCAATGCTTGGCGCTATCAGGGTTTACCTATCCAAGACCTCCTTCTCAGAAGTCTCGTCGCTCACTACAGTGTGTAACAAGTAGATCAATGGAGGATGGGATGAAGATTTCGAAGAAGGTGTTGGACCGTTTTTCCGCAACGCTGAAAGGTTTCCAGGCGATTGGCCTTTCACACAGAGCGCGGGACGTCTCCGAGGCGGACACAGTGACCTTGGTCAAGGACATGCTTGCCGACGTATTCGGATTCGACAAGTACCAGGAGCTCACGAGTGAGCATCAAATACGCGGCACGTACTGCGATCTGGCCGTGAAGATCGAAGGCAAGATCAATTACCTGATTGAAGTCAAAGCTGCGGGCACCGAGTTGAACGACTCGCATCTTCGTCAAGCGGTAAATTACGGTGCTCATCAAGGGATCGAGTGGGTGGTCCTGACCAACGCAATTGACTGGCGCCTTTATCGCATCAAATTTGCTCAGCCCATCGACTTCGAGGAGATTTCCTCTTTCAAAATGACGGACATAAATCTCAAGAACGAGGACGACTGCAAGAAATTATTCTTACTATGTCGAGAGGGCATCACGACAGACGCCATGGACGTGTATCACCAGCACACCCAAATACTCAACAAGTTTGTTGTTGCTCAGATTGTCCTTTCGGAGCCCGTGGTAGGAGTCATACGTCGGGAGATGCGAAGGATTTTCCCCGAACTCAAAGTCGACCAGGAGCACATTCTTGAAATGCTCTGCAATGAAATACTTAAGCGAGAAGTTATTGAGGGCGATAGAGCCAAAGATACCCAAGCCAAAATAAAGAAAGTCATAAACAAACTGGCCAAGGTAATCGAGAAAAGGGCGATTACTGAGCAGTTGGGCAAGCTCTCCGGAATCGGAGAGCTTGTTGCTCCACCTACGGAAACATAGGGCCAGCCAGGAACCACAAGCAGCTAGGTCACTATGAAAAGAGAGAAAGTCCGGAGGGAAAAGCTTTCGATCTATCTGGCAAAGAGCCACGACCAGGATGACAGCAAGCTCTTAAGTGTTGAAAATGCCCAGCCACCGATTACTTTGGCTTTGCTTAAGGGGAGGGGTCTTCTTTACATTAAGAAAGAAACGCCGAAAGTGTCCCCTCCTTGGACCAAGCTGTTTGTGGCCGATGAGAATGTTCCCGCAGGTTCCTTCGGCTTCGGGAGCACGGTTGGTGCCGCGCTTGTAGTTAGGGCATTTGAGCGTACGTTTATCCTGACATTCGGCTCAGGCCATCATCTTCTCAACACTGATGCCATTGAGAGAGATTTTGGTTTGCGAGTGACTTTGAACTCAGTCGAACCGGAAAAACTACGCAGTCTGGATAAAGCAAGTTACGACCACAACCCATTGAATTCGCGGACGCAAAGTACCAGTGACGTAGATATCTTTGATTTGGATATTGATTCGGAGTTGGAAATCCTTTATGCCGTCACCGGAGCATCAAAGGTTCCAATTTTCGGCTCTCACGTAACTGGCCGGGACGCGCTCACGATCGCGGCAGAAACGACTCTCCAGGGAATACCAGCCGTGCTGGAAGAGGCCAAGAATCGTTTTGAGGCAAAGCTTCCATCCACCTTTGAGTGGGTCGACAATATTCACAAAGTCAAAGATAGAGACGATATAGAAATACTCGATTTGATGTTGGATGACTTGCTGAGGAACCCGGAGTCTGAAAATTTATGGATAGGAGAGCCAGAAATTGTGGATTGGGAGGGGCAAGTAGGCTACTCCTTTGATCTGTATTCCAGGACGGATCGCCTTCCGGTACTTCGAATGAAAGATCTAGCCGAGTACGTGCATTCCAAGCACCAGCTACTGAATGTCGAGACTCTCAAATCGCAGCAAATACATGTCAACAACTCTGAGTATCAGTCAGTTAAACATTGGTCGGCGTATAGATGTCTCTATGCTGAGATCGTGGCGGGGAGCGAACAGTACATCCTAAGAAATGGTGTTTGGTTTGAGGTCGATCAAGATTTTGCCGGGAAGGTTGATCGGTATCTTTCTGATATCACCACTTATTCTTTCAAATTCCCGAAATATGCGTATGAGCGAGAGGACGAATACAACATGCATCTGGCGGAGGGGGATGCAACGTTCAAGTTGATGGACAAGAACAACATAAGAATCGGTGGTCCGTATGACAAGCTGGAGTTCTGTGATCTCATCAAAGATGGAGTCGACCTCATACACGTTAAGTACTTTCGAAGCTCCAGCACGTTAAGCCATCTGTTTTCTCAGGGGCAAGTGGCCGCGGAGGCATTTGTTAGGGATGCCGACTTCAGGGCACGGTTGAATGCAAAGCTGCCGGAAAGCGCAAGGTTGTCAGATGCGGCGGCCCGGCCTGACCCCAGCGCCTATAGAGTCGTCTATGCAATCGCTACGCATAAGGCGCTTCCAAGTGAACTCCCGTTTTTCTCCAAGGTGACGCTAAAAAATGCTGTCAAAATTTTACGGGCACTTGATTTCAAAGTTGAAATATCGGCTATCGAAGTAGACCCAGCGCTGTTTCTGAAGAAGAAGTGCAAGCCCCTTCGGGGATGAAATTGAGTTCGGCGCTTAAAAAGGGGCGCTAAGGCTGGCCGAAGTCACTCGATGGGGGTAAGGCGGGAGACATCCCGAGAATGCTGACTTCAAGCCCCCCACATACGCCACCCGGCGTATTCCCCAATCCCCCTCCGGTCCCCAGAATCCACCCATCGTTGCGCCAAAGCCTTGTTTTTCATGGCTTTTCCGCAGCGAGCCGCGATTCTTCCAGTCCCTACGTCCCCCATACCTATCTACCGGAGAGAGGATTCACCATGACACAACAACGTCGCTTCACCCTCAAGGCCATGACCGCCGCCGTCGCGCTGGCCGGCCTGGGCGCTTTCCCTGCCTTTGCGCAAGACACGATCAAGGTCGGTGTGCTGCACAGCCTGTCGGGCACCATGGCCATCTCTGAAACCACGCTGAAGGACACGGTCCTGATGGCGATTGAGGAAATCAATGCCAAGGGTGGCGTGATGGGCAAAAAGCTCGAGCCTGTGGTGGTGGACCCCGCCTCCAACTGGCCCCTCTTTGCCGAGAAAACCAAGCAGCTGCTGGGCCAGGACAAGGTCGCCGTGATTTTCGGCTGCTGGACGTCTGTGTCGCGCAAGTCGGTGCTGCCGGTCGTTGAAGAAATGAACGGCCTGCTGTTCTACCCCGTGCAGTACGAGGGTGAAGAGCTGTCCAAGAACGTGTTCTACACGGGTGCAGCGCCCAACCAGCAGGCGATTCCTGCGGTTGACTACCTGATGAGCAAGGCCGGCGGCGGCGCCAAGCGCTGGGTGCTGCTGGGCACCGACTATGTCTATCCCCGCACGACCAACAAGATCCTGCGCGCCTACCTGAAGAGCAAGGGCGTGGCCGACAAGGACATCGACGAAAAATACACCCCCTTCGGCCACAGCGATTACCAGACCATCGTGGCTGACGTGAAGAAATTCTCGCAAGGCGGCAAGACGGCCGTGGTGTCAACCATCAACGGCGACTCCAACGTGCCTTTCTACAAAGAGCTGGGCAATGCCGGCCTCAAGGCCAAGGACGTGCCCGTGGTGGCCTTCTCGGTCGGTGAGGAAGAGCTGCGCGGCGTGGACACCAAGCCCCTGGTCGGCCACCTGGCCGCCTGGAACTACTTCCAGTCGATCAAGAGCCCGGCCAACACCGAGTTCATCAAGAAGTGGTCCGCCTATGCCAAGGCCAAGAAGCTGCCCGGCTCCGACAAGCCTTTGACCAACGACCCGATGGAAGCGACCTACATCGGCATCAATATGTGGAAGCAGGCGGTTGAGAAGGCCAAGTCCACCGACACCGACAAGGTGATCGCCGCCATGGCCGGCCAGACCTTCAACGCACCCTCGGGCATCGTGAGCAAGATGGACGAGAAGAACCACCACCTGCACAAGTCGGTGTTTATCGGCGAGATCAAGGCGGACGGCCAGTTCAATGTGGTGTGGAAGACGCCTGGCCCTGTGAAGGCCAAGCCATGGAGCCCCTACATCGAAGGCAACGACAAGAAGCCTGACGAGCCGGTCAAGAAGTAAGAAGCGGGGTTCAAGGGTGGAGGCCGTCACGCCCTCACCCTGGCCCTCTCCCTGAGGGAGAGGGTAGAAGCCCCGAAGGCATTCTTTCTTTTGCCAGCCCTTTCTTCACTCCTTCTCCCTGTGGGAGAAGGCAGGGATGAGGGGGTACGGCCTTCGCTTTCAAAGCGGTTCGGCTTTTCCCTGGAGGGAAAGACCGGACCTCAAGGAAATTGCAGCCTGGGCACCAAACCGATGTATCGGTCCACGCGCCCAAGCTACAGCTTCTTTGCTTACCCATGCTGCCACGCCACTTACTTTTCTTTTTCTTCGCGCTCCTCACGGCAGCCCACGCCCATGCCTTGACCCCTGATGAGGTCAAGGGCATGGCGCTTGGCGAGACGGAGGCGCGGGTGGCCGCGCTGGCCAAGGCGGCCGCGGTGGCGGATGAGAAGACGGCGGCGTTTATCCAGGCGCTGGCCGACGACGCGGTCAAGACCCAGGGCGAGAAGGTCTTTGTGGTCAAGGACGACAAGGCCTATGACCCGGTCACCGGCGCCGAGGTGCCACTGCCGGCTGATGCCGAGGACGTGATCAACCCCAACCTGATGCGCAGTGAGATCGACAACGCGCTGGCGGCGCTCAAGCTGTTCTCCAAGGACGAGAAGCAGCGGCGCGACGCGATCAAGACGCTGGGGGGGGACAACGACGAGGCGCGCCTGCCGCTGATCGAGAAAGCCTATGCGGCCGAAACCGTGCCCGAGCTCAAGGCCCAGCTGGAGCTGATGCGCGCGGCGATTTTGCTGGGCAGCAGCGACAAGGCCAAGCGCCTGGCGGCTGCCGCGCAGCTGGCCGGCAGCAAGAATCCCGCGACCAAGACGGTGCTGATCGAGCGCCTGGGCACCGAGGCCGATGCGGATGTGAAGGTGGCTTTGCAGGCGGCGCTGGCCAAGGTGGAGGCTTCGCTCGAATGGGGCAACAAGCTGGGCGCGATTTTCAGCGGCATCAGCCTGGGCAGCATTTTGCTGCTGGTGGCGCTGGGGTTGGCGATCACTTACGGCCTGATGGGTGTGATCAACATGGCCCACGGCGAGCTGATGATGATTGGCGCCTATGCCACCTATGTGGTGCAGGGTGTGTTCCAGAAATACTTTCCGGGCCTGTTTGACTGGTATCTGCTGGCGGCGGTGCCTGTGGCCTTTATGGCGTCGGCGCTGATGGGCGCGGCGCTGGAGCGTGGGGTGATCCGCTTCCTCTACGGACGGCCGCTGGAGACATTGCTGGCCACCTGGGGCATCAGCCTGATGCTGCAGCAGCTGGTGCGCTCCATCTTCGGCGCGCAGAACGTCGGCGTGGAGAACCCGGTGTGGATGAGCGGCGGCGTGCAGGTGCTGGGCAACCTCTCGCTGCCCTACAACCGGATGATCATCATTGTTTTCGCCATCGCGGTGCTGCTGGGCGTGGCCTGGCTGATCAGCCGCACGCGCCTGGGCCTGTTTGTGCGCGGCGTGACGCAGAACCGGCCTATCGCCTCTTGTATGGGCGTGAACACGGCGCGGGTTGACACCTATGCCTTCGCGCTGGGCTCGGGCATCGCGGGCCTGGCCGGCTGCGCGCTGAGCCAGGTCGGCAATGTGGGGCCCGACCTGGGCCAGGGCTATATCGTCGACTCCTTCATGGTCGTGGTGCTGGGCGGCGTGGGCCAGCTGGCGGGCACGGTGTATGCCGCGCTGGGCCTGGGCATCCTCAACAAATTCCTCGAAGGCTGGACGGGCGCCGTGCTGGCCAAGATCGCCGTGCTGGTCTTCATCATCATCTTCATCCAGAAGCGGCCCCAGGGCATCTTTGCGATGAAGGGCCGCTCGGCGGAGGCATGAATATGGAAAAGCTTGATTTGCCTGGCGTGCCAGTGGCGGGGGAGCCCTTCGATACCTCAGGGCGAACGAGGATGGATACCTCAGGGCGAACGGGGTTAGCTGAATCCGTTCGGGCTGAGGTATCGAAGCCCCTCGCGCCCCCTTCCGTTCGGGCTGAGGTATCGAAGCCCTCCCCGGCACCCAGCTGGAACGCCGTCGTTCTCCCCGCCAAAGGCCCGCTGCTCACGCGCGGCGGCTGGAGCGCCTTTATGGTGGCGCTGATCGCCGTCTGCGCCGTCGCGCCGGTGCTCAACCTCTGGGTGCCCGAAGGCAGCATGTTCCACATGAGCACTTACGCGGTGGCGCTGCTGGGCAAGATCATGTGCTACGCCATCTGCGCGCTGGCCATGGACTTGATCTGGGGCTACACCGGCATCCTCTCGTTGGGGCATGGCGTGTTCTTCGCGCTGGGCGGCTACACCATGGGCATGTATTTGATGCGCCAGATCGGCCGCGACGGCAACTACAAAAGCGACTTGCCGGACTTCATGGTCTTTCTCGACTGGAAGGCGCTGCCCTGGCACTGGGCCTTGAGCGACAGCTTTGTGGCGACTTTGATCCTGATCATCGCGGTGCCTGGGCTGGTGGCTTTTGTGTTTGGCTTCTTCGCCTTCCGTTCACGCATCAAGGGCGTGTATTTTTCCATCATCACCCAGGCCATGACTTTTGCGGCCATGCTGCTGTTCTTTCGCAATGAGACGGGTTTTGGCGGCAACAACGGCTTTACCGATTTCAAGCGCATCCTGAACATCCCGCTGGCCACGCCCTCGATGCGCATGACGCTGTTTGTGATGACGGGCCTGACGCTGCTGGGTTTCTTCCTGTTCGCCAAATGGCTGGTGGGCAGCAAGTTCGGCCGCGTACTGCAGGCCATACGCGATGCGGAAACGCGGGTGATGTTCTCGGGCTACAACCCGCTGGGCTACAAGCTCACGATCTGGGTGATCTCGGCCGTGATGTGCGGCGTGGCCGGCGCGCTGTACGTGCCGCAGGTCGGCATCATCAACCCCAGCGAGATGAGCCCGGCCAATTCGATCGAGATCGCCATCTGGGCGGCAGTTGGCGGCCGCGCGAGCCTCATTGGTCCGATAGTGGGCGCGTTTATCGTCAACGGCGCCAAGAGCTGGCTGACGGTGGCTTACCCGGAATTCTGGCTGTACTTTTTGGGCCTGCTGTTTATCAGCGTCACGCTGTTCTTGCCTGATGGCGTGGTAGGCCTGGTGAAGAAGCTGCGCAAGGGAGGTGGGAAATGACTCCAGACCTTCTTGAGCAGGGCGCGCGCCGCATTGAGGAGCGCCGGGCCGCACTCGAAGCCGGCAAGGCGAACACCGAATCCGGCGGCCGCAGCGCCAGCGGCAGCCGCGTGGCCCATCCCACGGGCGAGGTGGACGTCACCCACGGGCGGATTTTGTACCTGGAAGACGTGAGCGTGAGCTTTGACGGCTTCAAGGCCATCAACAAGCTGAGCCTGGACATCGCGCCCGGCGAGCTGCGCTGCATCATAGGCCCCAACGGCGCCGGCAAGACCACGATGATGGACATCATCACCGGCAAGACCCGGCCCGACGAAGGCACGGTGTTTTTCGGCAGCACGATTGACCTGCTGCGCCACAAGGAAGCCGAAATCGCCCAGCTGGGCATAGGCCGCAAGTTCCAGAAGCCCACAGTGTTCGAGCAGCTCACCGTGTTTGAAAACCTGGAACTGGCCCTGAAGACCAACAAGGGCGTGAAGCACTCGATGTTCTTCAGGCTGGACTCCGCCCAAAGCGACCGCCTGGCCGAGGTGCTGGTGACGATTCACCTGGCCGACAGCGTAGGGCGCCTGGCCGGCAACCTGAGCCACGGGCAAAAGCAGTGGCTCGAAATCGGCATGCTGCTGATGCAGGACCCGAAGTTGCTGCTGCTGGACGAGCCTGTCGCCGGCATGACCGACGAGGAAACCGCGCGGACGGCCGAATTGTTCTTGACGCTCAAGGGTCAGCACTCGCTGATGGTGGTGGAGCACGATATGAGCTTTATCAAGACGATTTCGGAGATTGTTACGGTGTTGTGTGATGGGGCTGTGTTGGCCCAGGGCACCTTGGACCAGGTGCAGGCGGATGAGCGGGTTATAGAGGTGTATCTTGGACGCTAGCCCGATAGCCGTTCGGGCTGAGCTTGTCGAAGCCGGCTCTTGCATATCCGTTCGGGCTGAGGTATCGAAGCCTCTTGGCGGCTCCGGCGGTGCGCCTCTTGCTGAGGATGGCTGGCCGGGGTTGCCCGGCGGCAACTCACTTTTCTTTGCTTCGCCAAAGAAAAGTAAGCAAAAGAAAGGCGACCCTGGTTGCTGCGTCCCCTACGCTTCGCTCCGGGGCAACCTGCGGTGCTCGGTCCAGACGGGGTCAAAAACAACTCGCTTCGCTCAAACAAGTTTTTGCCCTGATCCGTCTGGCCCTGCGCTCCTCGGCGCATCCACAAGGGGTGGGAGCGGGGAAACAAATACCAAACAGCCGGATACCAATACCGAATACTTGAAGAAACAAGGACTCGCCACGGCGAGTCCTTGTTTGTCTTTGTCCCCGTTCCCGATCCCGATTGCCCCGTCCTGGCTGGGCCGAGGAGCGCAGAGGCAAGCGGATCAGGGATCGCGTTGTTTGAGCGAAGCGCAGCGGAGCGAGTTTAGCGAGACCCCGCTTGGCTCGAGCACCGCAGGTTGCCCGAAGCGAAGCGGAGGGACCCAGACTGCGGGTCGCCTTTTCTTTGGTGACTTTCTTTTGGCGAAGCAAAAGAAAGTTACTTGCCGCCGGGCAACCCCCGGCCAGCAGCTTTCAGCAAACGGCGCACTGCCGGAGCAACCACAGGGCTTCGATACCTCAGCCCGAACGGATGAGCAAAAGGAGTTAATCACATGCTCGTAGCCAAAAACATCAACCAATACTACGGCGGCTCCCACATCCTGCGAGACGTGAGCCTCGAATCCCACCTAGGCAAAGTCACCGTCCTGCTAGGCCGCAACGGCGTGGGCAAAACAACGCTGCTCAAGTCATTGATGGGCCTGGTCCCCATCAAGACCGGCACCATCGAATTCGACGGAAAGCAGATCCAGTCCAGCACGCCTTATGAGCGGGCAAGAGCAGGCATAGGCTTCGTCCCCCAGGGCCGCGAAATCTTCGCCCGCCTGACGGTGGAAGAAAACCTCCGCATGGGCCTGGCGTACAAGAGCGCGTCGACACCCATCCCGGCAGAGCTATATGAGCTGTTCCCGGTCCTCAAGCAGATGCTGACCCGCCGAGGCGGTGACCTGTCCGGCGGGCAGCAGCAGCAGCTGGCCATCGCGCGGGCGCTGGCGGCCAAGCCCAAGTTGTTGATCCTGGATGAGCCGACAGAGGGCATACAGCCCAGCATCATCAAGGACATAGGCCGGGTGATCCGCATGCTGGCGGACCGGGGCGATATGGCCATCCTGCTGGTGGAGCAGTACTACGACTTCGCGCAGGAACTGGCCGACGACTACCTGGTGATGGAACGCGGCGAGTTCATCGCGCGCGGCGAGGGCAAGGACATGGAAGCCAAGGGCGTGCGGCAGCTGGTGGCGATTTAGCGGTTTCTTTCTGTCCCTTTTTTCGCTGCCTTCCTTTTCCGGGGGCAATGCGAATGCGCGGTTCGGCCACGCTAGACTTCGGTGTCGATATTCACACACGGCTGCCTGGCCTGCCGGGCAGGCCTCAAAAAACCACCATGAATCGAAAACCGCTGTTATGGCTGGCCCTGGTCCTGGCACTCACTGGCTGCGCGAATGCGCCTGCGCCGCCGGTGCTGCCAAAGATGGAACCCTTGCGCATCAATGTCTCGCTCGACGCGGCGCATTTTCAGGTGGTCGTCCCGACGATGCCGGGCAAGGGATCAGGAATCATCGAAGGTGTCCTGCAAGGGGCGGCCGCGCGCGCCAACCAGCAGGGCACCGAAGGCCTGCGCGCGCAGATGTCCAAGGAGCAGCAGGGGGAAGCGCTGGCGGCATTGTTCCGGTCTGAGCTGCTTCGGCGATTCAGCGCAAAAGGCGGTGTTCTGGCGCCGGAAGGCGGCCCGCGCGGGAATGGCCCGGAGGTGAACCTGGACCACCTGTCCGCCGTGTATCAGGCAAATAGCCTGGCGACCAACTACACCCCGGTTGCGTTTGTTTATCTCTCGGCTTCCACAGACCCTTCCACGATCGGCAATCGTGCGGGGGCGCATATCCGTTCCATAGACGCCAAGGTTTCCAACGCCAGGTTTGCCTTTGCGACAACGGAATCCCTGCTGGCCAACCCGGCCCGGGCGAATGAGGGCCTGCGCGTCGCCATCGCCGACCTGGCGGAACAGGTGGCAACCCTCCTGGTCGCTGCCCAGCGAGGCCGATAAGCCGCTGCTCCTCGCATGTGTCCGGCCCGGTATGGCGGCGCAGCAACAGCCGTGATGTTCTTCGGCTGATCTTCGGTTAGGATGCTTTCGGGCCGGCCCCATTGCCGGCCACGTCGCTCGGACGGTTCCGGGCGCTTACGTGAAAGTCTTTATCCATGTCTGCTACTTCAGGCAAGCGCCGTTTCGCGCGCATTGACCGCCTTCCCCCTTACGTCTTCAACATCACGGCCGAGCTCAGGGCCGCGGCGCGCCGGCGCGGCGAGGACATCATCGACATGAGCATGGGCAACCCCGATGGCGCCACGCCGGCGCACATCGTGGCCAAGCTCACCGAGGTCGCGCAGCGGCCCGACACGCACGGCTATTCGGCCAGCAAGGGCATTCCGCGGCTGCGGCGCGCGATTGCGCACTGGTACCAGGACCGCTACCAGGTGGCCATAGACCCCGACACCGAGGCCATCGTGACCATAGGCTCCAAGGAAGGCCTGGCCCATTTGATGCTGGCCACGCTGGACCGCGGAGATACCGTGCTGGTGCCCGACCCGAGCTACCCCATCCATATCTACGGCGCGGTGATCGCCGGGGCCGACATACGCTCGGTGCCGCTGACGCCGGACACGGACTTTTTCGCCGAGCTTGAAAAAGCCATACGCGGCAGCTACCCCAAGCCCAAGATGATGGTGCTGGGGTTCCCGTCCAACCCGACCGCGCAGTGCGTGGAGCTGGAGTTTTTTGAGAAGGTGATCGCGCTGGCACGCAAGCACGACATCTTCGTCGTGCACGACCTGGCCTATGCCGACATCGTGTTCGACGGCTGGAAGGCGCCGTCCATCATGCAGGTGCCCGGCGCGAAAGACATCGCGGTGGAGTTCTTCACGCTCTCGAAAAGCTACAACATGGCCGGCTGGCGCGTGGGCTTCATGGTCGGCAACCCCGACCTGGTGGCGGCGCTGGCACGCATCAAGAGCTACCACGACTACGGCACCTTCACGCCGCTGCAGGTGGCCGCGATCGCCGCGCTCGAGGGCGACCAGCAATGCGTGAAAGACATCGCCGCGCAATACCAGGCCCGGCGCGACGTGCTCTACAAAGGCCTGACCGAAGCCGGCTGGGCGGTGGAATGCCCCAAGGCCTCGATGTACATCTGGGCGCGCATTCCCGAGCATTACCGCAAGCTCGGCTCGCTGGAGTTCGCCAAACAGCTGCTCGAAAAAGCCAAGGTGTGCGTGTCACCGGGCATCGGCTTTGGCGACCATGGGGATGATTTTGTGCGGTTTGCGTTGATTGAGAATGAGGCGCGGATCCGGCAGGCGGTGAGGGGGATCAAGGTGATGTTTAAGGCAGATGGAGTGAGGTAGGTTGCGAAGGGGCTTGGCCCCTTTCACCCCCTTGCCCGGTCTTGCTCCGGCCTGCGCGCTTCCCCTTTCTTACCTCTGCTTCGTCTGCTCACTCTTCTGAGTTTTGCTGGCCGGGGGTTGCCCGGCGGCAACTCACTTTTAGCGAAACCCGCAAAGCGGGTTTTCTTTTGTTCGCCAAAAGGCGCGCTACGCGCGCGGGGTTCGCTCACTTCGCGCAGCGAAGTTACGCGAACACCAAAAGTAAGCAAAAGAAAAGGCGACCCTGGTTGCTGCGTCCCTACGCTTCGCTTCGGGCAACCTGCGGTGCTCGGTTCAGGCGGGGTCTCGCTAAACTCGCTACGCTGCGCTTCGCTCAGACAACGCGATCCCTTATCCGCCTGAACCTGCGCTCCTCGGCGCATCCACAAGGGGACCCGGAATACCGAACAGCCAAATACCAAGCAGCCGAAGACAGAGTCCCGAATACCGAAAACCACAAGGACACGCCATGGCGTGTCCTTGTTTGTATTTGTCCCCGCTCCCGATCCCGATTGCCCCGTCCTGGCTGGGCCGAGGAGCGCAGAGACAAGCGGATCAGGGATCGCGTTGTCTGAGCGCAGTGAAACGGAGCGAGTTTAGCGAGCCCCCGCTTGGCTCGAGCACCGCAGGTTGCCCTGGAGCGAAGCGCAAGGGACCCAGACTGCGGGTCGCCTTTTCTTTGGTGACTTTCTTTTGGCGAAGCAAAAGAAAGTTACTGGCCGCCGGGCCACTCCCGGCCAGCAGAAACATGAAGAGGGCGAGGAGGGCGAAGAGGAAACAGAGGTAGAGAGGGAAGGAGCGCGCCAGACCGGAGCAAGCCCCGGCATCCATCCTTGGCGCGGCCCACAAAAAGAAGTGGGCCGCATTGCGGCCCACCTTTGCTTCTGCTTCATCCCGGCTTTCATCAAACCGCGGCGGAGCGAGTGGCAACTGTTACTGCGATGGCGCGGCGGCGGGCGCCGGGATCACCACAATGTTGTCGGTTGAAGTCTGCGGCTGTACGCGCACATTGGTGGCGTCGGACGGTACGACAACGGTTTCTATCTCGCGAATGGCGCCGCCGCCGGCAACGCTGCCCTCGGTCTTGCCGTAGCCCACGATGCGGGCCTGGCAGGCGACCAGGTCTTCGCCCTTGAAGATGTCGCAGCGTTTGAGGGCGTTGGCCTTGAAGTCGTTGCTGGCGTTGTCAACCTTGCCGGCGCGTTTGGCGGCGTTGGCATTGCGCACTTCGGTCATGCAGGTCTGGCGGTCCTGTTGCGTGCGTCCTGTCAGGCAGGCGTTCATCTCGCTGCGGGCGTCGCCGGAAGCATCAATGCCGGTGGTACCGGAGGCGATTTGTGCCGAGGCACCCAGCGAGAGCAGGGCGGCGACGCCGAAAGCCGCTGCGCTTTGGGCAAGGCGGAAATACGGGGATGCTGTCATGGTCAAAACTCCTTCTTCGAACTCGACGGATGTCGATGAGTGGAGTCTGGTCCGGGCTCGCCGTTGGGCTTGAAAGGAAAAGCTGCGGGCCGCCCGTGCCCTACGCCCCTTGCCCATGTAGGACGCGGCTTTCATGCGTGTCGGCCCACGGGGGAGGTCTGGCCGGCACGCGAAAAAACACTGGATTCACATACAGATGGATGAAAAAGAGGGTTCCATCCTGTTGCCTCACCCCTGCCGTGCCGCCTCGATTTTGGCGATGTCGATTTTTTTCATGGTCATCATGGCGTCAAAGGCGCGCTTGGCCGCCGCGCGGTCCGGGCCGGAGACGGCTTCGAGCAGGACGCGCGGGGCGATCTGCCATGACAGGCCCCAGCGGTCCTTGCACCAGCCGCATTCGCTTTCCTGGCCGCCGTTGCTGACGATCGCATTCCACAGGCGGTCGGTTTCGGCCTGGTCGTCGGTCGCGATCACGAAGGAGAAGGATTCGTTGTGCTTGAACAGCGGGCCGCCGTTGAGCCCCATGCAGGGGATGCCGGCGACGGTGAACTCGACCGTCAGGATGTCGCCCTGCTTGCCGTCGGGGTAGTCGCCCGGTGCGCGCATGATGGCGCCGACCTTGCTGTCGGGGAAGGTTTTGGCATAGAAGGTGGCGGCCTCAAGCGCGGCGCCGTCGTACCACAGGCAGATGGTGTTCTTGGGGATCATGGCGTGTCTCCTGGAGAAGGATGCGTTGAAGAACGATGCGTTGGAATGACGCGTTCGATTGGCAGGCCCCTCATGGTACCCAGCGCCGAGCCCCGGCCTGCGGGAGGGCGCTGATGCGCGTGTAGGCATGCGCCTTGGCCGCGCCGGATACCTTACATGGACCAGAGCCGCGGCATGGAGGGGGCCAGCTGCCACATCTCCTTGCGCCAGGCCTGCCATACCTGCCTGAGCAAGGCCATGGCGGGTTCGACCACGGGTGAGAGTACACGGACCACAACGACCTGCGCGTCGGGGCTGGTCGCGCCGGCGCTGGAAGCCAGCGAGTGGGCCTGCAGGGTCTCGCGCGCGCAGTCCAGCGCGCGCTCGCGGCGCTGGCGCTCCAGCTTGCTGCCCGCCACAAAAAACAGCGAGGCCATGCAGCGCCGGCCGGCCAGGCCCAGCGGGCTGTCCATCAACAAGGTGTCACTCGCCGCCAGCTGGGCGCGCTCCAGCCAGACGCCGGGCACTTCGATGTGCTGGCGAAAGCTGCCGCCCTCAAAAGGCTGGCCTGCGGCCGGCAGGCCCAGCGCGGTCACGTCCCAGCCCATGAGCTCGGCGCCGGGCGCGAGCTGCATGGTGAGGCGGTTCTCGGCCAGGCAGCCGCTGTAGCAGATGGCCTCCAGCGGCAGCCATTCCATGCGTGCGCCGGCCTGCACCGTGAGCCGGGTGTTTTGCAAGGCGGGCTCGCCGGTGGATCGGTAAAACCGTGTGGCGCCCGGTGTGGTGATGAGGCCGTGCGAACCGGCCGCCGCACTGAAGACCAGCTCCAGCGTGTCGCCGCCCACCAGCCCGCCGGGCGGATGCACGATGACGTTGTGGCAGATCGCGTCGCCTTCGGGGTAGAGGCTTTGCAGGATGCGCAGCGGCCCGCTGTGGCGGAAGTGGGCAAGTGTCTTGCCGGCCTGGTGCGTGTAGTCGAGTGCGAGTGTCGCTGTCCAGGTCATGGGGTGGAGTTTAACGTGGGCTTGTTGGCCCCACGGCCCCTGCTGGGGGAGGTGGGCCGGGTCTTGCGCCGGCCTGCGTGCGCTGATCTCCCTCTCTACCTCTTATCCTTCTCCGCCCTTTGCTAAGGGTAGCTGGCCGGGTCTCGCCCCGGCGGGCGACGTACTTTTCTTTGCTTCGCCAAAGAAAAGTACGCAAAAGAAAGGCGACCCGCAGTCTGGGTCCCTCCGCTGCGCTACGGGCAACCTGCGCTGCTCGACTACGGAGGGGGTCTGGCTAAACTCGCTACGCTGCGCTCCGCTCAGACAACGCCAGCCCTTATCCCTCCTCCGTCTGCGCTGCTCGGCCCAGCCAGGACGGGGCAATCGGGATCGGGAACCGAATACCAAATACCAATACCGAACTCCAAATACAAACAAGGACTCGCCGTGGCGAGTCCTTGTTTCTTGAGGTATTCGGGGTTCTGTCTTCGGCTGTTGGGTATTCCGGGTCCCCTTGTGGATGCGCCGAGGAGCGCAGGGCCAGACGGATCAGGGCAAAAACTTGTTTGAGCGAAGCGCAGCGTAGCGAGTTGTTTTTGACCCCGTCTGGACCGAGCACCGCAGGCTGCCCGTAGCGAAGCGAAGGGACGCAGCAACCAGGGTCGCCTTTTCTTTTGCTTACTTTTCTTTTGGCGAAGCAAAAGAAAAGTGAGTTGCCGCCGGGCAACCCCGGCCAACAAGCCCCAGCAGCGAGCACTCTGCCAGAGCAAACAAGGCTTCGACAGGCTCAGCCCGAACGGAAGAGGCAGAAGAAAGAGGAGGAAGGAGTAAGCGCGAGAGGCCGGCGCAGGACCCGGCCTTACTGCGCAACCTTCTCCTTGGCCTCTCTGACCCGACCAGCCAGATGCTCAAGCGCCTCCTGCACCTGGTCAACGAGCACCAGGCAAAGATCGCCCGGTGACAAGCGCTCAAGCGCCGCATCGATGGCGATGAACTCACCGCGGATTTCGTCGATGCGTTTCGTGCGGCTCGCGCCTTCCAGCCCCTGGCGCAGCAGGGCCATGACCTCGCCGTCGGCGCGGCCGCGCTGGGCGGCGTCCTGGTAGAGGATGACGTCGTCGAAGGTGCCGCCGAGGATGATGGTCTGGTCGCGGATATCGTTGTCGCGGCGGTCGCCGGCGCCGCTGATGACGACGCTGCGGCGCTGGCCGGGTGTGGCGGGCATGGCATCGACGGCGGCGACGAGGGCGCGCATGGCGTCGGGGTTGTGGCCGTAGTCGGCAATGACGGTGGCGCCCTTGTAGTCCATGACGTTGAAGCGGCCGGGGGCGTTGTGCGCGTCGTTGACGAAGCTGGCCAGGCCGCGCTTGATGGTGTCCCAGTTGAGGCCCGCGCCCCAGGCGGCGGCGACGGCGGCCATGACGTTTTCGACCTGGAAGCTGATGCTGCCGCCGCGGGTGACGGGCACGCCCTGCAGCGGGATGCGTTCGATCCAGGCGCCTTCGGCGGCCACCAGCATGGGGCCGTCGACGTAGACAGTGCGCTTGCCCTGGGCGCGGTGCGTGGCCATGAGCGGGTGATGGCGGTCGGCGGCGAAGAAGATGATCTTGCCGGGGCAGGTGGCGGCCATGTCGGCGACGATGGGGTCGGCGGCATTGAGCACGGCGTACCCGCTGGCGGCGACGTTCTGCACGATGACGCGCTTGAGCACGGCTAAATCTTCCACCGTGGTGATGTAGTTCAGGCCCAGGTGGTCACCGCGGCCGATGTTGGTGACGACGGCGACCTGGCAGCGGTCAAAGCCCAGGCCTTCGCGCAGCACGCCGCCGCGGGCGATCTCGAACACCGCCGCGTCGACGTCGGGGTGCATGAGCACGTTGCGCGCGCTCTTGGGGCCGCTGCAGTCGCCGCTGTCGGTCTGGCGGCCGTTGATGTAGACGCCGTCGGTGTTCGTCATGCCGGTGCGCAGGCCTTCGGCGGCCATGAGGTGGGCAATCAGGCGGGTGGTGGTGGTCTTGCCGTTGGTGCCGGTGACGGCAATGACGGGGATGCGGCCGTTGTCGTTGGGCGGGAACAGCTCGTCGATCATGGCCACGCCGACGGCGCGGCCCTTGCCGTAGGAGGGCGACAAATGCATGCGCAGGCCGGGCGCGGCGTTGACTTCGACGACGCCGCCGTTTTGCGATTCGAGCGGGCGCAGCATGCTTTCGCAGACCACGTCGACGCCGCAGATGTGCAGGCCGACCATCTGCGCGGCGGCCACGGCGCGCGCGGCGACCGAGGGGTGCACATCGTCGGTGACGTCTGTGGCGGTGCCGCCGGTGCTGAGGTTGGCGTTGTTGCGCAGGATGACGCGCCGGCCCTTGGCGGGGATGGAGTCGGGCGTGAGCTCCTGTACTTCGAGGCGTGCGACGGCGATGTCGTCAAAGCGGATCTTGGTGAGTGAAGTGGCGTGGCCTTCGCCGCGGCGCGGGTCCTGGTTGACGATGTCGACCAGCTCGCGCACGGTGTGCAGGCCGTCGCCCACCACCTGCGGCGGCTCGCGCCGTGAAGCGGCGACCAGCTTGTTGCCGACGACCAGCAGGCGGAAGTCGCTGCCGGGCAAAAATTTCTCGACCATGACCTCGCCGTATTCGGCGGCGGCTTTGTAGGCGATCTCGAGGTGTTCGCGCGTGGTGATGTTGACGGTCACGCCCTTGCCTTGATTGCCGTCCTGCGGCTTGCAGACTACGGGCAGACCGACCTGGCGGGCGGCGGCCCAGGCGTCTTCGACGTCGGTGACGGGGCGGCCCAGCGGTACCGGCACGCCAGCGGCGCGCAGCAGTTTCTTGGTGAGGTCTTTGTCCTGCGCGATGGACTCGGCCACCGCGCTGGTGGAATCGACCTCGGCGGCCTGGATGCGGCGCTGCTTGGCGCCCCAGCCGAACTGCACCATGCTGCCCTTGGTGAGGCGGCGATAAGGAATGCCGCGCGCGACGGCGGCATCGACGATCGCGCCGGTGCTGGGGCCCAGGCGCTCGTCTTCGTCGAGGTCGCGCAGCTGGGCGATGGCGGCTTCGAGGTCGAAAGCGGTGTCGCGCAGGGCCGCGTGGATCAGGGCCTGGGCCAGTTCAAAGGCCAGGCGGCCGACGGCTTCCTCGCTGTATTCGACAACGACCTGGTAGGTGCCGGCCTCGACGGTGGCGGCCGTGTGGCTGAAGGTGATGGGGCAGCCGGCGGCGGTTTGCAGCGCCAGCGCGGCGGCTTCGAGCACGTGGGCCAGCGAGACGGGGCCGGTCTGGCCGGTCTGGCGCAGCGCCCCCATGCCGGGGAAGAGCGCGCGCACGCGGGGCTCGAAACCGGCCAGGCCGGCGATGTTGCATTCAACGGCGCTGCAGGCAACGATGGCTTCAAGCGCGGTGTGGCGGCTCCAGAGGTTGGGGCCGCGCAGTGCACGGATGCGGGACACTTCCATTATTCGGCACTCCCGGCGGTTTTAGGGGTGGTTTCAAAGGCTTCCATGCCGGCGCCTATCAGGTTGAGCGGTATGCCGAGTGCCCATGCGGCGCCCACGGCGGCCAGCAGGGCTTCTTCGGTGAGGCCGCGGCGTTCGCGCCAGGCGCCCAGCTTGCCCAGGCCGGGCAGGAAGGCCTCGCTGTTGCCGGTGGCCAGCGCCACCTGGTCTTGCCGCAGGAAAAGCGCGCGGCCGCCCTGGGCGCAATGCGAGACGACGGCCGCGGCCTTGGGGTCGGTGCTGTAGAAAATCACTTCGCCGTCGCAGAGCTCGGCCATCTCGGCGATGCGCGGGTCGCCGGCATTGAGCACGGCGGCGCCGCTGGGCAGCACCACGTCGACCTGCGAGCGCATGACCTTGAACATCTGCTCGTCTTCGGTGATGTCGAACTCGGACAGGCCTTGCGCGCCGCCCAGGTCGGTGACGACGCCGACCTGGCATTTGTCATACGGCAGGCCGGTGCGCAGGATGGTGTCGGCGCCGTTTTCAAAAACGGCGGCCTGCACCGCGCGGTTGATCAAGAGGCGCTGGCCGGCTTCCCAGTTGGCGCAGTCGGAGGCGTCCACGCAGCGCTGGTCCAGGAAGAGGCCGGCCTGGCAGGCCAGGCCCGTGTGCCGGCCCGACAGGTGCAGCAGCCAGGCCACCAGCCGCGCGATTCGGTAGTTGCCGGCCGAGCCGGCGATGCCCACGATGGGGATGCGGCCGTCGTTGGGGCTGTCGCTGTCAGGCGATTGCGGGAACAGGTGGTCGCAGATGGCGCGGCCCACGGGGCGCGGCGAGCCCTCGGCGGGCTTGAGGTGCATCAGCAGGCCCGGGCCGGCGTTGACTTCGACGATGGCACCCCCCTGCTCGTGCAGCGGGCGCGAGATGTCCTGCGCGACCACGTCGACGCCGGCGATGTCCAGGCCCACGACGCGCGCGGCCAGTGAGACGATGTGGTCAACCTCGGGGTGGACGGCGTCGGTGCAATCCAGCGCCACATTGCCGTTGCGCTGGATCAGCACTTCGCGGCCCGCTTCGGGCACGGCATCGGGCGTCAGGCCCTGGCGCTGCAGGTCGAGGATGACGGCGCCGTCTTCGGCGGCATTGATGCGGCCCAGGGGGAAGTCCTCGCCCTGGCCGCGGCGCGGGTCGGTGTTGAGCTGAGCGTCGACCAGCTGGACAACGGTGGAAGTGCCGTCGCCGGTGACCCAGGCGGTTTCGCCGCGCGCCGCCGCGACCACGCGGCCGCCGACCACCAGCAGGCGGTGCTCATGGCCGCGCACAAAGCGCTCGACCATGACTTCGCTGCCGTGCCGCTCGGCCACCGCGAAGGCGGCCTCGACTTCGGCGCGGGTTTTCAGGTCCAGCGAGACGCCGCGGCCGTGGTTGCCGTCGGAGGGCTTGACGACGACCGGCAGGCCGATGTCTTCGGCCGCTTCCCAGGCCTCCTCGGCCGTGGCGACGATCTCGCCCTCGGGCACGGGCACGCCGCAGGTGGCCAGCAGGCTTTTGGTGAGGTCCTTGTCGTGGGCGATGCCTTCGGCGATGGCGCTGGTGAGGTCGGTTTCAGCCGTCCAGATGCGGCGCTGGCTGGCGCCGTAGCCCAGCTGCACGAGGTTGCCTTCGTTGAGGCGGATGTGGGGAATGCGGCGGTCGGTGGCGGCGGCCACGATGGAGGCGGTGCTGGGGCCGAGGTAGCAGTCGTCGACCTTGTCGCGGATTTTGTCGACCGCGGCGCGCACGTCGGCCTGGCTGTAGGGGGTGTTGTTGATGGCGGCCATCAGCAGGCGGTGGCCCTCGGCCAGGGCGGTGCGGGCGACCTGCTCGTCGCGCGCCCGGAACACCATGCGGTAGACGCCGCGCTGCGAGGTGCTGCGCGTCTGGCCAAAGCCGGTGGGCATGTCGGCCAGGTTGAGCAGCTCGATCACCACGTGTTCCAGCACATGGCCGGACCAGGTGCCTTCCAGCAGGCGCTGGATGAAGCCGCCGCGCTCGCCCACGCCGCAGTGGTGCTCAACCAGGGCCGGCAGCAGGGCGACCAGCCGGTCGTTGAAGCCGGGGAGTTCGTTGGAGGGAAAGTCTTCGAGCTTGCCGAGGTCCAGCCAGACCTCAAGCACAGCCCGGTAAGTCCAGATGTTGGGACCACGCAGGTAATTGATGCGCAGCAGCTTGATGTCGTCCTGAGGGCTCATTGTTCTCAACATGGTCGGCCGGGCGGGTGGCCGCACCCGTCGGTGCAGACCCGGCTCCCGGCCGATGAATTTCAGTGTGGGGCTTTTGACGGCCCCGGTGGATCCCCGTTTGTCTCGTTATGTGCGTGATGTATTTGTTCTTATCGCGAACGGGCCGGTGCCTGGGGCCGGTGGGGCCGGTTTCGCCATTTTCGGGGTTGAAAGGTCAAACTCTGTCGTTCGGGGCTGCATTCGGCGAAAATCCCCTGTTCGGGTTCCCCACGCGCGAAGACCAAGACCCTGCGAAAACCCAGCCGCGCCAGATGCGGGACGCCAAGAATTCACCAACACAATGCAACACAAACACCCGGCAGACGACTCCAGCCTTACCGACCCCGCCTTGGCGGGGCTTCGCTCACAACTTGCAACCCAGGAAAACGTCCTGTGTACGCTTACGGTTGACCTGGACAGCCAACTTCGTTTCGCCCCCGGCCTGCTGGCCCTGACCGACCGCCGCCTGCTGGCCCGCAATCCCGCTGGCGCTGAAGGGGAATGGGCTTCCTGGCCCATGGTGGACGCCGCCGGCAAGGGGCTTGCGGGCCTGTCTCTGCACCATTTCGACCATGCCGGCGTGGGCACGCTGGAGCTGCACCAGAACGGCAAACGCCTGGCCGGCTGGCGGTTTACCCTGAGTGCCAATGTGCAGGCGCTTCGCCTGGTGCGCCTGTTTGCCCAGCAGCAGGCCGCCCAGGGCCTGGCCGAGGCACCCCCGGCCGACGAGGCGGCCCTGTGCCCCGAATGCGACCTGCCGCTGCCACCCGACAGCGAGGAATGCCCGGCCTGCGCCCGCGAACTGCATACGCCGCCCTCGACCTGGGTGCTGCTGCGCCTGTGGCGCTTTGCCCATCCCTACCGCGGCCAGTTGCTGGCCGGGTTTCTACTGACGCTGGCCTCCACCGCCGCTACGCTGGTGCCGCCCTACCTGACCATCCCCCTGATGGACGACGTGCTGATCCCCTTCCAGAACGGCGAGCGCATCGAGGCCGGGGAAGTGGCGGCCTTGCTGGGCGGCCTGCTGGGCGCGGCGCTGCTGGGCTGGGCGCTGAACTGGGCGCGCACCTATTTGCTGGCGCTGGTGTCGGAACGCATAGGCGCCGACCTGCGCACCGCCACCTTTGACCACCTGCTGGAACTCTCGCTGGATTATTTCGGCGGCAAGCGCACCGGCGACCTGATGTCGCGCATAGGCTCGGAAACCGACCGCATCTGCGTGTTTTTGTCGTTGCACGCGCTGGATTTCGCGACCGACGTGCTGATGATCCTGATGACCGCGGTCATCCTGTTTTCCATCAACCCCTGGCTGGCCGTGGTGACTTTGCTGCCGCTGCCCTTCATCGCCTGGATGATCCACGTGGTGCGTGACAAGCTGCGCACCGGCTTCGAAAAAATCGACCGTGTCTGGTCGGACGTGACCAATGTGCTGGCCGACACCATTCCCGGCATCCGCGTGGTGAAAGCCTTTGCCCAGGAAAAGCGCGAAGCCCAGCGCTTTCGCGAAGTCAACCAGCACAACCTGGCCGTCAACGACAAGCTCAACAAGACCTGGTCGCTGTTCACGCCCACGGTCTCGCTGCTGACCGAGGTGGGCTTGCTGGTGGTCTGGGCCTTCGGCATCTGGCTGGTGTCACGGCAGCAGATCACGGTCGGCGTGCTGACCGCGTTTATCGCCTACATAGGCCGCTTTTACGGCCGGCTCGATTCCATGAGCCGCATCGTCTCGGTCACGCAAAAAGCCGCGGCTGGCGCCAAGCGCATTTTTGACATCCTGGACCATGTCTCCAACGTGCCGGAAACCGCCAACCCGGTGAAGACGGGTGTGCTCGAAGGTCGCATCGACATGAAGAACCTGGGCTTTCGCTACGGCAACCGCTCCGTCATCCGCGGGCTGGACCTGCAGATACGCCCCGGCGAAATGATCGGCCTGGTCGGCCACAGCGGCTCGGGCAAGAGCACGCTGGTCAATTTGATCTGCCGCTTTTACGATGTGAGCGACGGCGCCATCAGCGTGGACGGCACCGACATACGCCGTTTCGGCGTGGCCGACTACCGCCGCCATATCGGCCTGGTGCTGCAGGAGCCATTCCTCTTCTTCGGCACGATCGCCGAGAACATCGCCTACGGCAAGCCCGGCGCCACGCGCGGCGAGATCGTGGCCGCCGCGCGCGCCGCCCATGCGCATGAATTCATTTTGCGGCTGCCGCAAGGTTACGACTCGCTGGTCGGCGAGCGCGGCCAGGGCCTGTCGGGCGGCGAGCGCCAGCGCATCTCGATCGCGCGCGCGCTGCTGATCGACCCGCGCATCCTGATCCTCGACGAAGCGACGTCCTCGGTGGACACCGAGACCGAAAAGGAAATCCAGCGCGCGCTCGACAACCTGGTGCAGGGCCGCACCACCATCGCCATCGCCCACCGCCTCTCGACGCTGCGCAAGGCCGACCGCCTGGTCGTGATGGACCGCGGCCAGGTAGTCGAAGTCGGCCCGCATGACGAGCTGATGGCAAAGCAGGGCGCCTACTGGCGGCTGTATGAAGCCCAGGCACGCCAGGTCGACACCGAAGAAGGCGGCCAGGAAGGCGAAGAGCGCCGCATCGCGGTGGCCACCTCGCAGATCGCCCACGCCGCCCAGCACACCGGCAACGCCTGAGCCCAGGACTTTCCATGACTGATTCCACCTCTGCTTCCACTTCTGCTTCCACCTCCCTTCAGCTGGCTCGGGAAGCCTCAGGCCGCCTGGTATTCATCGACGCCGCCGGCCAGGCCCATACCGGCGTGGTGCCGGTGCGCGCCTTTCCCATCGCCGCGCCTGACGAAGGTATCTCGCTGGTCAACACCGAAGGCCACGAGGTCGCCTGGATAGACGACCTGCAGGCCGTGGCCCCGGCCCCGCGCGCGCTGCTGCAGGAAGAACTTGCCCTGCGCGACTTCGTGCCCGAGATCACGCGCCTCAAAAGCGTCTCAAGCTTCGGCACACCCAGCGTCTGGACGGTGGAGACCGACCGCGGTGAGACCTCTTTCATCCTCAAGGGTGAGGAGGACATCCGGCGGCTGGCGCGGACCGGTTTGTTGATCGCTGGTAGCCAGGGGGTGCAGTACAGTGTTCGGGATATGACGGCTTTGGATCGGGCTTCCCGGAGGTTGTTGGAGAGGTTTCTGTAGCCGGGTCTTGCTCCGGCTTGCGCGGTGTTCTCTCTCTACCTCTGCGTCTTACCTTCCCTCTTCTTGGTTCAGCTGGCCGGGGGTTGCCCGGCGGCAACTCACTTTTCTTTTGCTTCGCCAAAAGAAAAGTAAGCAAAAGAAAAGGCGACCCTGGTGTATGCGTCCCTCCGCTTCGCTGCGGGCAACCTGCGGTGCTCGGTTCAGGCGGGGTCTCGCTAAACTCGCTTCGCTCAGACAACGCGAGCCCTGATCCGCCTGAACCTCCGCTCCTCGGCGCATACACAAGGGGACCCGAAATACCAAACAGCCGAAGACAGAAACCGAATACTCAAGAAACAAGGACTCGCCACGGCGAGTCCTTGTTGGTATTGGTTTCTTTGTCTTTCGTCCCCGCTCCCGATCCCGATTGCCCCGTTCTGGCTGGGCCGAGGAGCGCAGAGACAAGCGGATCAGGGATCGCGTTGTTTGAGCGCAGTGAAACGGAGCGAGTTTAGCGAGACCCCGCTTGGCTCGAGCACCGCAGGTTGCCCGTAGCGAAGCGGAGGGACCCAGACTGCGGGTCGCCTTTTCTTTGGTGACTTTCTTTTGGCGAAGCAAAAGAAAGTTACTGGCCGCCGGGCCACTCCCGGCCAACAACCCTCAGCAGAGAAACCAAGCGACGCACAAGAAGAAGAGGAAGAAGGGGAAAGCGCGCGCAGGCCGGAGCAAGACCCGGCCTAACGCGACCCCCTATGCGCCCACCCCGTCGTATGCCTCTCCACATAGCTGAACAGCTCATACATCGCCATGGCCATCGCCCCAATCACTACCAGCCCGGCAAACGCCAAGGCCAGCCGCTGCTGCGAACCGGCACTTTGCATCAGGTAGCCGATGCCGGAATCGCCGGCTGTCATTTCGGCCAGCACGGTGCCGACGAAAGCCAGCGTGATGGAGACCTTGAGTGAGGCGAAGAAGTAGGGCATGGAGCGCGGCAGGCCGACCTTGATGAGCACGTCCCGGCGTTTGGCGCCGAGCACGCGCAGCACGTCTTCGAGTTCGGGCTCGAGGGTGGCCAGGCCGGTGGCCATGTTGACGGTGATAGGGAAAAACGAGATCAGGAAGGCGGTGAGGATGCCCGGGCCTATGCCGATGCCGAACCAGACGATGAGGATGGGCACGATGGCCGCCTTGGGAACGGCATTGAAGGCCACCAGCAGCGGATACACCGCAGCATAGGCCAGGCGCGAGGAGCCGACCAGGAAGCCCAGCAGCACACCGACCACAATGGAAATGCCAAAACCGACCAGGGTGACCCAGAAGGTTTTCCAGGCGGCTTCGGCAATCGGCGTGGCGAACTCTGCCATGGCCTGGGCAATGGCCAGCGGCGCCGGGAATATGAACTCGGGCACCGAGAAGGCGCTGCACGCCAGTTGCCACAGCGCCACCACGGCCACCAGCAGCAGCCAGGGCGCCCAGCGTTCGAGTTGTTTGCTGTGCGTGTTCATGGCGCGGCCCCGCCGCGCATCGCGCCGATGTGGCCGCGCAACTCGTGCACGATGTCGCTGAATTCAGGGGTGTAGGTCACTTCGAGGTCACGCGGGCGCGGCAGGCCGATCTCGCGCCGCACCACGAAGCGGCCCGGGCTTTTGCTCATCACGTACACCGTGTCGGCCAGGAACACCGACTCGCGCAAATCGTGCGTCACCAAAATCACGTTGAAGCGCTGCTCGGTCCAGAGGTCGCGCAGTATGCACCAGAGCTCTTCGCGCGTGAAGGCATCGAGCGCGCCGAAAGGCTCGTCGAGCAGCAGCATCTTGGGCTCATGGATCAGCGCGCGGCAGATGCTTGCGCGCTGCTGCATACCGCCGGAGAGCTGCCATGGGAATTTGTCTTCATAGCCGGCAAGCCCCACCTTTTGCAGCAGGCGGCGTGCGCGTTCTTCAAATTCCTTGCGCCTGGCCTTGAACTGGCTGCGGTAAGGTTCGACGATTTCCAGGGGCAGCAGCACGTTGCCGACGGTGGTGCGCCAGGGCAGCAGCGAGGGCGCCTGGAAGGCCATGCCCGAAATCTTGAGCGGGCCGGTCACGGGCCGGCCGTCGATCAGGATACGCCCGGCGGAAGGCATCTTCAGGCCGGTGGCCAGCTTCATGAAGGTGGACTTGCCGCAGCCCGAAGGCCCGACGATGGCGATGAACTCGCCCTGCCGGACCTGCAGATCGATGGCCTCGACGGAAAACTGCTTGCGCGCGAGCAGCTCGTCGTTATAGGCGAGCCAGACGTCTCTGAAGTCAACGAAGGAATTGTTGTCGGCGGTAGCCAGGGACATGCTTGTTCTTATTTCTTCGGGACAGGCAGTACATTGAGCTCGGCGGCGGTTGGCAGGAACGAGCCATTCCAGACCACAGCGGGGTCCACGCGGGTCTTGGTGCCGAAGGCGTCAGACACCTGCGAGGCCATCAGCGTGAGGCGGGGCATTTTCACCTGGCCGAAGCCTTCGGCGCGCGCGTCGGGGCTGTTGATGACGGTGTCTATGGCCAGGCGCAGGCGGCGCACTTCCAGCGGCACGTTGATGATGCCGTCGCGGGCTTTGACGAATTCAATCGCGGCGGCGGGGTCGGCCACCACGTCCTTCACGCCCTTGGTGAAGGCCTGCAGGAAGGCCTTCACGGCGGCCGGGTTTTCCTTGATGAGCTTGGGCGAGGCGATCACCACGTTGCCGTAGTGCTTCACGCCGAAGTCGGCATAAGGCAGCACCACTACATCCTCGGCTTTGACGCCACGCGCCTCCAGGTTGAGCAGAGAGGTGAAGGTAAAGCCGGTGATGGCATCCACGTCGCCGCGCGCCAGCATGGTTTCGCGCAGCGGCGGGTCCATGGAGGTCCACTGGAAGCCGGTGATCTTGTTGGCCTTGGCAAACACCGGGAAGGCGCGGCGGCCGGCGTCGAACACCGGTGCGCCCATTTTTTTGCCGTTGAGGTCGGCCGGGGTCTTGATGCCGGATTTCTTGAGCGCCATGACCGAAGCCGGCGTGTTGTTGTAGACCATCATCACGGCCACCGGCTTGTTGGGCGCGTCGGGGTTGTTGGCATGGAACTCCATGACCGAGGCCAGGTCGGCAAAGCCCATGTCATAGGTGCCTGAAGCCACACGGGTGACCGCGCCGCCCGAGCCGTTGCCGGCGTCCACCGTGACATCCAGCTTGTTGGCCTTGAAATAGCCCTTGGCCACAGGCGTGAGGAAGAGGGCGGCGGGGCCCTCGAAGCGCCAGTCGAGCTGGAATTTGATGGGCGTGTTCTGCGCGTGGGCGCTCAAGGCCGTCAGGGCCATCACCGCCCCGGTCATTCGGGCGGCCAGCTGGGGGATAGGGAGGGCAAATGCGCGGTTTTTCATGTGGAAAAGCTTCTTGAAGGTGGTGCGGGAGCGGCGGCGGGGGTGCCCATGAAAGAGGCCGTACCCGAAGGAAGGCAAACCCCCAAAACGATACAGCAAAAAAGATGCCGGACCTGCCCCTCGGGTAGAACTTTGGCATTGCCTTGGGCGCCTGGTGCGGTTCTGACACCCGACGGCGGAGGCGCGCTTTGGCTAAAGCGCAACAGATAGGCCGCGCGGGTGCTGTCAGTCCTCGCACCTTGTAATTAGTCACCAGGCGGGCTTTGCAATGCTTAGGTCTCTTTTTATTAGGGTATCCACCAATCCGGGTTTTCTGCCGGGTCATGCTGCCGGTTGCCCAGTACCCAAGAGTGTCGCGGACCTGTCAATGCAAAAAAAGGGGCGTTGTCTCCGCGCGAGCAGGCAAGCCTGCGATGGCACGAGGTGTTACAGCTATTTACGTTTGAACTCGGCAGGTGAAACCGCCTGCCGGGGTGTTGGCTGCTTTGACCTGTCAGTCCTGACAGGAAACGCACCTCAATCAGCCTTTGACTATTTTCGGGGCTCGTTCATAGAGTGGCAATGTGTGAGAGGGATCAAGCCGCATGGCCGCCCAGCTCCCCGGCTTGAGAAAGCCATGGGGCAGCGACCAAGCGATTAATAACGATATTCAACTGGGTCTTCATGAAAACGCCTTATTCGCAGCTTCGCCGGCAGATGTTGTCAGTCCTGGGCCTGGGCGCCCTTGCTGGAGGAATGGGCGGGGCGGGCAGTGCCTGGGCCCAGGCCGCGGCTGCCGCCAAGAAGCCGGCCGCACCGGCGGCAGGCGCGACCTGGCGCCTGCTGGTCAATGAAGCGGTGGGGGGCGATACCAACTCCTTTGTGCTGACCAACCGCTACCGCCAGGTCGCCGACTTCATCACCGCCCAGCTCAAGGGGCGGCCCATGGTTGTGGAGCCCATGGTGGACATCAAGCGCTTCATGGCCGCGGCGCAGGGCGCCAGCAAGCCAGAGTTCGTCTTCGGCAAGTCGGTCAACCAGCTGGCCAAGCTGGTGCGCGACAGCGGCTACCAGCCTGTGGTGCGGCGCGCCGATCCCTACAAGGCGGCCTTTATCGTGGCCAAGGAGTCCCCCATCAAAACTCTGGCCGATGCGGCGGATTCAAAAATCATCATGCCCGACGAGTTCGCCGCCACCAGCGCCGTGGCCCTGGCGGAACTGCGGCGGCAAAAACTCAGCCAGGTCCGCGTGACACATGTGCGCTTCCAGGAGGAAGTCGCGCAGTTCGTGAAAACCGGAATGGGCCAGATCGGTGTGGTCAATCCCACCATCGCCAAGAAGTGGGTCGAAGACGGTGGTCGTGTGGTGGCCGAAACGCAGCCGGTGGTGAACTGGTCGATGCTGGCCGGCCCCAGCGTGAGCGCGGAGATGGTGCAGCAATTGCGCGATGCGCTGATGGCGGCCAGCCCCGAAAGCGCTGCCGTGATGGCTTCCATGGGTGTGAAGGCCTGGGCCAAGGCCGAAAGAAAGGATTACCTGGATTTGTTGGACTACACAAGGGAGTAAAAAAATGAATGCGTTGATCCAAACAGGCCTGCTTTTGCCTCCGGCGTGGCGAACCGGGCTGCTGGCCGCCTTGCTGGCGGTCTCCTGCGGCGTTCAGGCCCAGGAAAAGAAAGCCATACCACCTGCTGTCACACAGGCCGCGGCGGAAATCGCCGCGGAACTCGCCGCCAACTGCCCGCTGGCTCCGGCCGGCGACGTCGATGCCTACACCCAGTGCCGGCAAAAACTCTTCGGCGCCAGCCAGTTGCGAGCGCATGTGGCGTCCATCGTGCTGTGGGGCCGGCAAAACAAAAAAGAGAACGCCACGCTGCGCCAGACCAACCTCACGCAGTTCGCGCCCGACGCCTGGACCGGTATGTATGCGCCGCTGTTCATGTTCAACGGCCGCCATACCGTGGAATGGGTGGCCGACGAGAGAATGTTCCTGGTGCGCCTGGAAGCGGCCTTTCGCAACCGCCTGCCGCCGGGCCAGTTTCCCTACCCGTTCTGGCATGAAGAGGCCAAGTGGGCCATGTACGAGAACGCCCGCACCGTGATGCTGTGGATGAGCCCAGAGGCCACCATCAAGGTGGCGCAGTTCACCGACGTGTCGCCCACGCCGCTGCTGCAGCCGGTGGTGGCGGTGGCGCACGAGAAATACCAGGGCCCCTGGCTGTGGACCGACGACAAGGGCCACACCCAGCCGGCGGTGACCCTGTTCGACGGCCTGTACCGGCCCGAGAACCCCTACCTCAGCAGCGTGGACAAGCGCTACCGCGACCTGGCGCTGCAGATGCGCGAGTCGCAGTGCGTGAACTGCCATGTACCCAACAACCCCGACAAGATGAGCCGCCTGGTGCTGCTGTCCACGCCCGCGCATGCCGCGGCCGAAGTGGACCGCCTGATCAAGGCCGTTCGGGAAGACCGTATGCCGATGGACGAGTTCAGGTTGAGCTACGCCCTGTCCGAAGACAACAAGAAATGGCTGCTTGAGAGTGCGATGGCATTCAAGGCAAGCCTGACAGCTGCCAGGCAATGGGAGGACGAGGCAGCGAAGAAGACTGTGCAATCCGCAATCAACCCTACAAAGGTGATCAAATGAATACAGTGCTGTCACACGTAACCGGTCGCCGCGCGGTTCTTCGCGGCGTGGTGGGCGCCGCGGCCGCCGTGGCCTGGCAGGGCTTTCCAGCCATCAGCTGGGGCCAGCAACAGGCGGGGGGCGCGGACCGCTGGCGGCTGCTGATCAATGAGGCGGTCACGGCGGACCTGAGCATCTCCATGCTGGCCCTGCGCTACAAGGGCCTGGCCGACTACCTGGGCGGGCAGATCCGCAGCAAGCAGGTGCTGGTCGATCCTGTCATCGACATCCAGAACTTCGTGCGGCAGGCCTCGTCGGACCAGAAGCCGCTGATGGTGTTCGGCAAATCCGTCAACCAGCTGTCCAAGCTGGTCCGCGACGGCGGCTACCAGCCCCTGGTGCGGCGACCCGAGCCCTACAAGGCGGCCTTTATCGTGAAAAAAGATTCGTCCATCAATGAGATCGGGCAGTTGAGCGGCAAAAAAATCCTGATGCCCGACGAGTCTTCCGCCACGGTGGCGGTCGCGCGTGCCGAGATGCGTCGCCTGAATGTGCGCGAGCCCTACATCTCCTACACGCGCTACCAGGACTCCGTCTCCACCCAGGTGGCCGCGGGCCTGGCCGAGGTGGGCGCTGTGAACCCGACCATCGCCAAGAAATGGCAGGAAAGCGGCGGCCGCGTCATCGGTGAAACCCAGCCGGTGGTGAATTGGTCGGTGCTGGCCGCTCCCGGCGTGCCGGCGGATATGGTCAGCAAGCTGACGGAATCCCTGCTGGCCCTGAACAGCCAGCCGGCCGGCATCCTGTCCGAGATCGGCGTCAAGCAATGGGTCAAGGCCGACCGCAAGGAATACCTGGCGCTGCTGGACTACACCCACGAATAAGCGGAACAAGCACAACTGGCGCACCCGCGCCGCGCTGTTGCGCAAAGCAAAACACCCGCCGCGGCGGGTGTTTTTTTGGGGGAGGGTGAACCGGCGGTCCGTTCAGGCCAGCAGGTCGCGCAGCGTGCGCGCGATCACCTTGGTGGCGCGGCGCAGGTCTTCGAGTTCCAGGCGCTCGTCGGCGCGCTTGGCGTGCGACTCCAGCACGGTGCGCGGCCCGGCGCCGTAGATCACGCCCGGGATGCCGGCTTCGGCATAGAGGCGCACGTCGGTGTACAGCGGCGTGCCCATGGCCGGGATCTTCTGGCCGAACATGGCCTCGCCGTGCTTCTGGATGGCCTCGACCAGCGGCTTGTTGCCCGGCAACGGCCGCATGGAATTGGCCAGCAGCAGTCGCCTGATGTCGACCGTGATGCCTTTGTACCCGGCGGCCGCATCGGCAATCACCTTGCGGATGTTGGCTTCGACTTCGGCCGGGTTTTCTTCGGGGATCATGCGGCGGTCCAGCTTGAACACCACCTTGCCGGGCACCACATTGGTGTTGGTGCCGCCCTCGATGCGGCCCACGTTGAGGTAGGGGTGTTGGATGCCCTCGACTTTGGACGTGACCTGCTGGTAGAGCGCGTTCTGCGCATAGAGGGCGTTGAGGATGTGCACCGCGCCCTGCAGCGCGTCGACGCCGGTGTCGGGAATGGCGGCATGCGCCATCTTGCCGTGCACCGTCACTTCCATCTGCAGGCAGCCGTTGTGGGCGGTGACGACTTCGTAAGAGAAACCGGCCGCGATCAGCAGGTCGGGTTTGGTGAGGCCTTGCTTGAGCAGCCAGCCCGGGCCCATCTCGCCGCCGAATTCCTCGTCGTAGGTGAAGTGCAGTTCGATTGCGCCTTTGAGCGGCGCGCCCAGCGCTTCGAGTGCGCGCACCGCGAAGGTGAAGCTGGCGAAATCGCATTTGCTGACGGCGGCGGCGCGTCCATAGATCTTGCCGTCCACAATCTCGCCGCCGTAGGGGTCTTTGGTCCAGCCTTCGCCGGGCGGCACCACATCGCCGTGGGCGTTGAGGGCGATGGTCTTGCCTTCACCCTTGTTGCCGTAATGGCGCCGCACGATCAGGTTGGTGATGGATTCCATGCCGTAGCCGCGCACCTCGGCTTCAGGGACGGGATGCTTCTCGGCTTCAAAGCCGAAGGCCTTGATCAGTTCGGCCGTGCGGTCGGCGTGCGGCGCGTTGTTGCCCGGCGGCGTGTCGGTGGGCACGCGTATGAGCTGCTGAAGGAAAGCGGTTTCCTCATCGAAGTGGGCGTCGATCCAGCTGTCGAGCTTTGCGTAGTCGGTGGAGAGGGTCATGGTGTTCAGGGTGCGAGATGGGTGAGCAAATGGGTGAAAGCCTGGATGGAAAGCTCGATGTCGTCGCTGGTGCTGCTTTCCAGCGGGTTGTGGCTGATGCCGGAGTTCTGGCCGCGCACAAACAGCATGGCTTGCGGCATCACCTTGTGCAGCTTCATCGCGTCGTGGCCGGCGCCACTGGGCATGGCATGCAGCGGCACGCCCAGCGAATCGACCGCGCGCTCCCAGCGCTGCTGCCACGCCGGCGCGCTGGGCGCGGCGGCGGCGCGTTCGGTCAGCTCGGTGCTGAAGTGCACGCCGCGGCGTTCGCAGATGGCCTGGAGCTCGGCCAGCACGTCGGCCACCAGCGCGTCGCGCTGCGTGTCAATGGGCGCGCGCAGGTCCAGCGAGAACAGGCAGCGCCCCGGCACCACGTTGATGGAACCGTTGGGCACCTGCAGCATGCCCACGGTACCGACCGAGTCGCCATCTTGCGCGGCGCGGCGCTCTACATACAGCACCAGCTCGGCGACCGCGGCGGCCGCGTCGCGGCGGCGGGTCATGGGCGTGGTGCCGGCGTGGCTGGCCATGCCGGTGACTTCGCAGAGGTAGCGCACATTGCCGTTGATCGAGGTCACGATGCCCAGCGGCAGGTCCAGCTCGTTGAGCACCGGGCCCTGCTCGATATGCACCTCGATAAAACCCAGGTAGTTGCCGGCCTCGCGTTTGATGTTGGCGATGTCCTCGGGCTTGAGGCCGGCCTTGTGCATGGCCTCGCGCATGGTGATGCCGTCGGCGTCCTTCTGCTCCAGCCACTCGGGCTTGAAGTCGCCGATCAGCGCGCCCGAACCCAGGAAGGTGGCCTTGTAGCGCTGGCCTTCTTCTTCGGCAAAACCCACGACCTCGATATTGAAGGGCAGGCGCTTGCCCTGGCGGTGCAGATCGCGTACGCAGGCCATGGGCACAAAAATGCCGAGCCGGCCGTCGTATTTGCCGCCGTTGCGCACGGTGTCGTAGTGGCTGCCGGTCAGCAGGGTCTTGGCGCCCGGCACCGAGGCCTTGTAAACACCCACCACATTGCCAACGGCATCGATATTCACCTCGTCAAAACCGCACTCACGCATGGTGCTGCTGATGTAGGCGGCGCAGGCGCGGTGCGCGTCGGTCAGGTAGGTCACCGTGAGCTGGCCTTTTTCGAGGTAGCCCGGATCGCTGTATTGCGACATGGCTTCGTGCCAGTCCCAGACGTCATTGCCCAGCGTGGGCGCGGCGTTGAACTTGTCGTTGAGTCTCAGTTCAACGATGCGGTGGATGTTGCGCAGGTTTTCCTGCAGCTCGAAGTCGGGATGGCTTAACACGCGGCGCGCGAAGGTCTCGATGATCTGCTGCCGGCTGAGGCCGGTGCCGCGCGGCCCGCGCACCGCGAGGATGAAGGGGAAGCCGAACTTGGTGTTGTAGTCGCGGTTGAGCTGCTGCAGGGTTTCAAATTCCTGCGGCGTGCAGTCGGTGAGGCCGGCCTTGCCCTGTTCATGGGTGGATTCGGCCGTGAGGCTTTTGCTCACCATGGCCTTGCCGGCCAGCTCCGGGTGGGCCTTGATGAGCTGGACCTGTGCATCCTTGCCGGCCGCGCGCAGCACCTGGGCCATCGCGTGCTTCAGATGCGCCAGCGAGCGGAAGGGGCGGGCGTCCAGCGCTTTTTCGGCCACCCAGGGCGAGTGCTCGTAAAGCCCGTCCAGCAGCTGCAGCGCCTGCTCGCGCGGCGCGGTATTGACCTGTTCAAGGGTGATGGCCATGTTCAGCTTTCCTGACGGGGCATGTAAGGGTGGGTGGCCTGCCAGTGGCGGGCGATGTCGATGCGGCGGCAGACCCAGACGCGCTCGTGCTTCTGCACGTGGTCCAGGAAACGCTGCAGCGCCACGATGCGGCCGGGCCGGCCCAGCAGGCGGCAGTGCATGCCTATGCTGAGCATCTTGGGCGATGCATCGCCTTCGGCGTACAGCGCGTCAAAGCTGTCGCGCAGATAGATGAAAAAATCCTCGGCCTGCGAAAACCCCTGGGGCAGGGCAAAGCGCATGTCGTTGGTATCCAGCGTGTAGGGCACGACGAGGCGGGGCACCACCACGCCATCAGTGCGCGCGACCTCGGTCCAGAAGGGCAGGTCGTCGCCGTAGTAGTCGCTGTCGTATTCAAGCCGGCCGTCGTCGGCCACCAGCCGGCGCGTATTGGGGCTGTCGCGACCGGTGTACCAGCCCAGCGGCCGCGTGCCGGTGAGCTTTTCGATCGCGTCCAGGCCCAGGCGCATGTGCTCGCGTTCAGTGGCTTCGTCGACCTGCTGGTAGCTGATCCAGCGCCAGCCGTGGCAGGCGATTTCATGGCCGAGTTCGGTGAAGGCGGCCGCGACCTCGGGGTGGCGCTGCAGCGCCATGCCCACGCCAAAGACGGTCAACGGCAACTGGCGTTTTTCAAACTCCCGCAGGATGCGCCACACGCCCACACGCGAGCCGTATTCGTAAATGCCTTCCATGCTCAGGTGGCGGTCGGCAAAGCTGGGTGGGTTGGCCATTTCGGACAAAAACTGTTCGGAGCCGGCGTCGCCGTGCAGCACGCAGTTCTCGCCGCCTTCTTCGTAGTTGAGCACGAACTGCACGGCGATGCGGGCCTGGCCGGGCCACTGCGCGTGCGGCGGGTTGCGGCCGTAGCCGGCAAGGTCTCTGGGGTAGCTGGTATTCATCATGACAACGCCATCGAAATATCATTGGTCGGCACCTTGCGGTCGAAGGCCAGGTTTTCCTCGACGTGCAGCAGGTGTTCGGTCATGAGGCGCACGGCCAGGGCTTCGTCCTTGGCGGCCAGGGCCTTGACGATTTCGGCATGCTCGTCGTTGGAATGTTCGGCGGCGCTGGCCGTCTGGTACATCAGCGTGATGAGGGCGCAGCGCGAGATCAGCTCGCCCAGCAGCTGCGCCAGCACCTCGTTGCCCATGAGCTCGGCCATGCGCACGTGGAAGTCGCCCAGCAGTTCGGTGCGGCCGGGCACGTCGTTGAGGGCGGATTTCTCGCGGGCCACATGTTCCTTGAGCGCCTTGATCTTGGCGGGTGTGACCTCGCGCACAAAGGCGCGCGTCATTTCGGCTTCCAGCATGCGGCGTACCGCGAAGACCTGGCGCGCCTCCATCGCCGAGGGCGCGGCCACAAAGGCGCCGCGCGCCGGCTCCAGGCGTATCAGCCGGTTTTGCGAGAGCTGGAACAGCGCCTGTCGCACCAGCGTGCGCGACACGCCGAAATGGTCGGCGAGTTTTTGTTCGGCCAGCTTGGTGCCCGGGTGCAGCCTGTGCTCCACAATCGCCTTGGTCAGCGCCTCGACAATGGTGTGGGTGGTTGATGATTCCATCGGGCCATGATAGCCGCAATCTCCAAAACTGTATACACTTTTGGTAAACCAAATTCAGAAGGACCGCCATGGGCTTGAGCACACATGTACTGGACACCATGCACGGCGTGCCGGCCGGCGGCATGAAAGTCTCGCTCTACACCACGCAAGGCGGGCAGGCCACGCTGGTCAAAACCTTCAGCCTGAACGGCGACGGCCGCAACCCGGATGGGCCGCTTTACGACAGCGCCAGCCTGAAAGCCGGCACCTACCGCCTGGTCTTTGAGGTTGCCGCCTATTTCAGGGGGCGCGGTGTGGCGCTGCCCGAGCCGGCCTTCCTGGACCAGGTCAGCCTGGACTTCGGCGTGGCCGATACCAGCGCCCACTACCACGTGCCGCTGCTGGTCAGCCCCTGGAGCTATTCCACCTACCGCGGCAGCTAAGGCCCTGTGACCAGGCCCTAGGGAAAACATGGTCACCGCCGTGTCATCCCCGCGTCATGGGGCGCGGCGACAATCGACTGTTTTGACCACTTTCCCGCTCCCTATGAATGTCAAGCCAATCGGCGCCCTCAGTCCCCTGAACCGCCGCCAAGCTCTGCTGCTGTCCGCAGGCACCGCCGCCAGCCTCGCGCTTCCCGTCGCCATGGCGCAGGGCCCTTCCGGCGCTTACCCGGACCGTCCCGTCAAGATCGTGGTGCCCTTCGCGCCCGGCGCCGGCACCGACGCGATGGCGCGGCTGGTCGCGCAAAAACTCGGTGAAGTCCTCAACGCTTCGTTTGTGGTCGACAACCGCGCCGGCGCCTCGGGCGCCATCGGCACGCAGTTTGTGGCGCAATCGCCAGCCGACGGTTACACGCTGCTGCTGGTGGCATCGCCTTTCACCACGGTGGCCGCTTCGCTGCCCAGCGCCAACTACGACCCGCTGCGCCAGTTCACGCCGGTCGGCATGATCGCCAGCGGCCCGCTGGTTTGGGTCGCCAACACCAAGCTGCCGGCCAACAACATGAAAGAACTGGTGCGCCTGGCCAGGCAGAAACCCGGCGCGCTCAATTACGGCTCCGCCGGCGCCGGTGGCGTCAACCACCTGGTGCTGGAGCTGCTCAAGTCCCGCACCGGCACCTTCATCACCCACATTCCCTACCGCGGCGTTGCACCCGCCACCATGGACATGATCGGCGGGCAGATCCACCTCGTCACCGGCACCATCCCCGCGCTGCTGCCCTTCATCAAGAACGGCAGCGTCAAGCCGCTGGCCGTCACCAGCGCCAAACGCTCCAGCGCCTTGCCCGATGTGCCCAGCATGGCCGAAGCCGGCCTGCCCAGCATCGACGTGGTCAACTACTTCGCCCTCATGGCCCCCGCAGGCACCCCGCCCGCCATCGTCAACACCCTCAACGCCGCCATCAACAAGGTCGTGGTCATGCCCGAGGTGGTAGCCCGCTTCAAGGCTGACGCCGTCGAAGCCGCTCCTGGTTCTCCCGCGCTGCTGGGCCACTTCATCGAAGCCGATTACCGCGCCTGGCGCAATGTGGTGAAAACCCAGAACCTTCAGATCGAATAAGCATTTGCCCGCAGGGCAGGGCTTGATCAAGGATGGGGCGATGCGAAGCGAGCCGCTCAAAAGCCAGCAGGGGCCGCGGAACCGGCTTTGCCGGGCCGCAGGCGCAGCGCCCCCTCGGGGGGCAGCGAACCACACGAAGTGGGGAGCGTGGGGGCCTAATTTTGCCCTTCGGTCAAGGTGTCCAACTGGAACTTCCCACTCACGTGCCACAACCACGTGTCCGTATAAACCACCTTGCCCATGCGCGTGGGCGCCGGGAAGGGTGATGCATCCTGGATCATTTTGGTGATCTCCGCCATCACCTCGGGCGCATGTTTTGGCGCGCGCATCCAGTCCAGGCGGGTCACGCGGCCGGCGCGGTCTATTTCCACGTTCAGCACACCGACGGCGTACAGCAGCGGCGGCATCTTGCCTTTGTAGATGCGGTCTGAATTGAGGCCGTAAATGTGCGTGGCGCCGTCTTCACGGTAGGCGCGGGGCGTGGTAGCACTCGAACTGCGGGCCGAGCCCTTGGGTCCTGCGATGGGCCCTATCACCGGTGACTCGGGTGCCGCGGCGGGGCCGGCGGGTGCGGGCGTGGCTTCTGGAGCCGTCTTGCAAGCGCTCACTACAGCGGCGGTTGCGGCGGAGAGCAGGCCCACCAGCCAGAAGCGGCGCGGGGCGCCGGAAGCGGGGGAGGAAGCGGAAGAAGGCATCTCTGGTGTTGTCATGGTTTGCCTTTCGGTTCATGGGGTTTTGCATATACCCGCCATCACGCGTGCGAACTGCGCGCTGCCTGGGTGGTGCTAAGGTGTAATTTTGCCGACTATTCCGTTTCCCTACGCCAACCAACACGTCACCAATGGTTTCCTGCAACACCGGTTTGTTACTGGAGTCCCTGCTGGCCCGCCTGGCCTCGTCACCGGCGGTGCTGGTGCAGGTGGCCGAAACGCAAGGCTCTGTTCCGCGCGAGGCGGGCACCTGGATGGCGGTGTTCGCCGATGCGCTTGTCGGCACCATAGGCGGCGGCCACCTTGAATACGACGCCATCGCGCGGGCGCGCGCGGTGCTCCGTGGTGAAGCTTCCATGGATGCCGGTGCGCTGCTGCGCGTGGCGCTGGGCCCGTCGCTGGGCCAGTGCTGCGGCGGCGTGGTGCAACTGCGCTTTGAGCGGGTAGAGGCCGGTGATGCGGCGGCGCTCGCGCAGCGGCTGGGTTCGGCGCGGCTCACCCCGGTCGCATTGTTCGGCGGCGGCCATGTGGGCCATGCGCTCGCGCGGGTGCTTGAACCTTTGCCCTTTGCGCTGGACTGGATAGACAGCCGCGACGGCGTGTTCCCGCCCAGCGTGGCGTCGCGCGTGCGCTGCGAGCATTCCGATCCGGTGCAGGCGGCCGTGCCCGGTCTGGCCCCGCAATCGCGCGTGCTGATCATGAGCTTCAGCCATGCCGAGGACCTGGACGTGCTGGCCGCCTGCCTGAAGCGCCAGCGCGAGCAGGGCGATCTGCCCTATATAGGCCTGATCGGCAGCAAGAGCAAATGGGCGGCCTTCCGGCATCGGCTGGAGGCCAGGGGTTTCACGCCGGATGAGCTGGCGCATGTGACCTGTCCCATTGGCGTGCCGGGCATCAGTGGCAAAGAGCCCGAGGTGATTGCGGTGGCTGTGGCGGCCCAACTGCTGCAAACGCGCGATGCGCCATGAACCGGCGCGTTTCAGTTTTGCGCCCGCGGGCGAAGCCGATACACTTTCACCACCAGGTCGCAGCGGAGCCGGGAAACGCGCTGAACAAGCCCGTTTCTTTTGTTCGTGACCCGTTTTCTGCTTACAGCGCCCGCAGTGGTGAGCAGCCTTTCATAGGTTGAGAGAGATATGGAAAGCTACCTCCTGGACTGGGCCAACCTGCTGCTGCGCTGGGTCCACGTCATCACCGCCATCGCCTGGGTCGGTTCCTCGTTTTACTTTGTCTTTCTCGACAGCAGCCTCACGCCGCCTGTCGATGAAGACCTCAAAAAGCAGGGCGTGAGCGGCGAGCTCTGGGCCGTGCACGGCGGCGGTTTTTACCACCCCGTCAAGTTCGCCGTCAGGCCGCCGCAGCTGCCGGCCCACCTTCACTGGTTCTACTGGGAAAGCTACAGCACCTGGCTGTCGGGCTTTGCGCTGTTCACCGTGTCCTACCTCTGGAACGCCGGCACCTACCTGGTCGACAAGTCGCTGATGAACTGGTCGCCGGGCGCGGCGGCCGGCGTGGCGCTGTCCTTCTTCGTGGTGTTCTGGATGTTGTACGACGGCATCTGCCAGTTGTTCGGTCGAAAGAAAAACGGCGATGCCATCGTCGGTGCGCTGGTCGCCGTGCTGGTCTGCATCGCATCGTGGCTGGCCTGCCATTGGTTCGCCGGGCGCGCGGCCTTTTTGCTGGTGGGCGCCATGATGGCCACCGCCATGAGCGCCAATGTATTTTTCTGGATCATCCCCGGCCAGCGCAAAGTGGTGGCCGCCATCCAGGCCGGCGAGCCGGTGGACCCGGTGCACGGCCAGCGCGGCAAGCAGCGCAGCGTGCACAACACCTATTTCACGCTGCCGGTGCTGTTCGCCATGCTGAGCAACCACTACAGCTTCACCTGGAGCCATCCGCAGAACTGGCTGGTGCTGATTTTGATGATGCTGGCCGGTGCGGCGATACGCCAGTTCTTTGTGCTGCGCCACGGCTACAAGCTGGGCCGCAACCGGCACCCGCTGGGCTATGCGCTGGTGGGCGTGGCCGTCATTGTGGGTGTCATTCTGTGGATGAGGCCGGCGCCGGTCGCTATGTCGGCTGCCACGTCGTCTGCGGTGGACTATGGCCAGGTGCAGGCCATCCTGGCGCAGCGTTGCTACCAGTGCCATGGTGAACAGGTGCAGATGAAGAATGTGCGTCTTGATTCGCCCGCGGCCCTCAGGCTTCATGCGCCGCAGGTCTACCAGCAGGCCGTGGTCACGCGCCTCATGCCCATGAACAACGCGACCGGCATCACCGAAGCGGAGCGCCAGGCGATCAAAAGCTGGTTCAATGCGGGCGCGAAAACCGAATAGCGCCTACCAGTTGCTCGCCAGCCCGGCGGCGCGCGTGGAGGGCTTCTCGAAATGCCGCGCCAGGAAATCCACAAAGGCCTTCACCCGGGCCGAATGCTGGTGGCGCGCCGGGTAGACCGCGTGGATGTCGGCCGCCGGCGTGCGGTAGTTTTCCAGTACCTGCACCAGCCGGCCGCTGCGAAGGTATTTGGCGATGTCCCATTCGGCACGCATGAGGATGCCGTGGCCGTCCAGCGCCCAGTTCACCGCGATCTCGCCGTCGCTGGTGCTGAGGTTTCCATGCACCTTGACGGCCTGCGTCTGCTTGCCCGATGCCAGGCGCCAGGTGCCATAGGCCTCATCGCCCTGGCGTATGCCTATGCAGTTGTGCCGCGCAAGGTCGTGCGGCACCCTGGGCGTGCCGTGGCGCGCCAGGTAGGCCGGTGAGGCGCACAGCAGGCGCCGGTTCGGCGCGATCATGCGCGCGACCACGCGGGCATCGGGGGGCTCGCCGAAGCGTACGCAGACATCAAAGGCGTCATCGGTCAGCGGCGGCGGGTTGACCGTGAGCTGCAGCTGCACTTCCACCTCGGGACAGGCCCTGACGAAACGCGAGACCAGCGGCGCCACGTGGCTGCGGCCGAAGCCCTGGGTGGTGTTCACCCGCAGCAGGCCCTTGGGCGCGGCCACGGCGCTGGAAACCTGCTGCTCCATGTCATCAATGTCGGCGAGGATGCGGCGCGCATGGGCCAGGTAAATCTCGCCTTCCTGCGTGAGGCTGGCGCGCCGCGTCGTGCGGTTGAGCAGTTGCACGCCCAGCCTGGCCTCCATCTGCGCCAGCCGCTTGCTGGCGGCGGCCGTACTGACGCCGAGCTCGCGCGCCGCCGCCGACAGGCTGCCGTAGCGCGCCAGCAGGCTGAAAAAAGCCATTTCGGAAGGGGCGGAAGCGGGTGAAATCATTCGTAACCTGAAGTTAACAATGGCATCACTTTATGGGATTTTGTTGTCAAATCCAATCGTTATATTGGAAGCTTCATCAGCAAGGAAACCCATGAAAACCTACAAGATCGCCTGCATTCCCGGCGACGGCATCGGCAAGGAGGTCGTCCCGGCCGGCCAGCAGGTGCTGCAAGCCCTGGCCGCCACGCAAGACAAATTCCGTTTCGAGTTCACGTCCTACGGCTGGGGCGGCGACTGGTACCGCGAGCACGGCGTGATGATGCCCGAGAAAGGGCTGGACGAGCTGCGCGGCAAGGACGCCATCCTCTTCGGCTCGGCCGGCGACCCGCACATTCCCGACCACATCACGCTCTGGGGCCTGCGCCTCAAGATCTGCCAGGGCTTTGACCAATACGCCAATGTGCGGCCCACGCGCATACTGCCCGGCATCGACGCGCCGCTCAAGCGCTGCAGGCCGCAAGACCTCAACTGGGTCATCGTGCGCGAGAACTCCGAGGGCGAATATGCGGGCGTGGGCGGCCGTGCCCACCAGGGCCACCCGATCGAGGTGGCGACCGATGTGTCGATGATGACGCGCGCCGGCGTCGAGCGCATCATGCGCTACGCCTTCAGGCTGGCGCAGTCGCGCCCGCGCAAGCTGCTCACCGTGGTCACCAAGTCCAACGCCCAGCGCCATGCCATGGTGATGTGGGACGAGATCGCACTGCAGGTCAGCAAGGAGTTTCCGGACGTCACCTGGGACAAGGAGCTGGTCGACGCCTGCACCGCCCGCATGGTCAACCGCCCCGCCTCGCTGGACACCGTGGTCGCCACCAACCTGCATGCCGACATCCTGAGCGACCTGGCCGCCGCGCTGGCCGGCAGCCTGGGCATCGCGCCCACCGGTAACATCGACCCCGAGCGCCGCTACCCCAGCATGTTCGAACCCATCCACGGCTCGGCCTTCGACATCATGGGCAAGGGCCTGGCCAATCCGGTCGGCACCTTCTGGAGCTGCGTGATGCTGCTCGAGCACCTGGGCGAGGCTGCGGCCGCCGCGGTGCTGATGGACGCGATCGAAAAAGTCACCGCCGATACCGCGCTGCACACGCGCGACCTCGGCGGCCAGGCCGGCACGGCGCAGGTGACCGAGGCCGTCTGCACGGAGGTGGGCCGGCGCCTGTTGCAGGCCGCCTGAACGCCGGCGCCCGGTTCAATGCCGGGGATGGCACGCGCAGAGCATCCTTGAAAATACCAGGAGACACAGCATGAATGCAGGGCTCAAGACTTGGATAGGCATCTTCTGTATCGCGGCAAGCTCCGGCCTGGCGGCGCAGCCGGCCCCGGCCTGCCCCGACAAGAACCTGTGGTACTGGCAAGCCTTTCCGCCGGGTGGCGAGTCCGACCTGTCGGCGCGCCACCAGCAGGTCGTGCTCAAGAAAAAATGCCCGGCGGTGGACACCATCATCCAGTACAAGGCCGGCGCGGGCGGCGGCCTCATGTGGAGCCAGATGAACAGCCTGCCGGGCGACGGCTTCAATGTGGTGGGCATCAACCTGCCGCACATCGTGTTCCAGCCCATCGAAGGCGAGGTGCAGTACAAGACCGCCGACGTCGTGCCGGTGTTCTGGTTCCACTACACGCCCGACGTGCTGGTGGTGCCCGAAAAAAGCCCCTTCAAGACCTTCGCGGAATTCATTGCCGCCGCCAAAAAGGAGCCCGGCAAGCTCAACCTGGGCGGCTCGGGCCTGAACTCGGCCAACCATGCGGCGCATGAGCGGCTCAACGCGGCTTTCGGCATCAAGAGCACCTATGTGCCCTACAAGGGAACGGGCGACATGTCCCTGGCCGTGGTCGGTGCGCAGGTCGACGGCGCGGTGACCTACACGCCGTTTGCCATCGCCAACAAGGGCAAGGTGCGCCCGCTCGCGGTGGCCATGGAAAAGCGCCACCCGTTGATGCCCGACGTGCCCACCTTCCGCGAGCTGGGCGTGGACTGGGTGGACGGCGCCTACCGCGGCATAGGCGTGCCCAAGTCCACACCGCCCGAAGCGCGCAAGCGCCTGTCGGACTTGTGGGCCCTGCTCAACAGCGACCCCGAGATGAAGGAGCTTGCCGCCAGGAACGGTTTTGAGCTCATCAACGTCGGCACGGAGCAGATGGACGCCTTTATGAAGGAGCGCATCCGCATTTACACCGAAGGCGCGCGAAGGCTGGGGCTGGGCAAGAAGTAGCGTCTGCCGGCTTTACGCTGCTCAATGCGTGGTCGAGTTCGAGAACAGGTTCAGCACCACCACGCCCGCGATGATCAACCCCATGCCCACCATGCCCCAGAGGTCTATCTTCTGCTGGTGCACAAAAAAGCTGGTGATGCTGATCAGCACAATGCCCAGGCCAGACCAGATGGCGTAGGTCACGCCGGTGGGGATGGATTTCATGGTCACCGTGAGCAGGTACAGTGCCATGCCGTAGCCTGCGATGCTGATCAGCGAAGGCACCAGCCGGGTAAAGCTCTCGCTGGACTTGAGCGCCGTGGTGGCGATGACTTCGGCAACGATGGCAATGCCCAGGGCGACGTAGGCGTTCATGCGGTGTTGCTTTCTGCTTTGAAGAAGGAAGAACCATTCTAGGCAACGAGCCCATGCTGGGCGAACGACCTTGCTCCATGATTTGTCTTTCTTCATCTGTGTAAATCTGCGTAATCTGCGGATAAAAATCATCCACAGATTTCGCAGATTGACGCAGATTGAAGACGGGGCGTTTGTACCCGAGGCCGATATGGGTTTTTCGTTATTCCCAAAGCTTTTCAGCCCGCTCGGTTACTGCCCGGTTACCACGGCACAATCAGGGGTGGAGACTTTTCAATGACCGCAGCCAAGACACCCACCCCCGACGCCGCCACCCAGCCGCGCGAATTCCTCGAGCACCTCTACCGCGCCGCCGTCACGCGCGCGCTACCGCTGGAGAACACCGCCCGCTACCTGCCCAAACCGCCCACGCCCGAAAGCGGCGGCCGCACCATCGTGATCGGCGCGGGCAAGGCCGGCGGCTCCATGGCGCAAGCGGTCGAGGCCCTGTGGCCGGCCGATGCGCCGCTCGAAGGACTGGTCGTCACGCGCTACCACCATATCCCGCCGCGGCCCGAGGGCCTGAAGCAGCGCATCGAGATCGTCGAGGCCGCCCACCCGGTGCCGGATGCCGCCGGCCTTGCGGCCGCCCAGCGCATCCTGGCCCTGGTGCAGGGCTTGACTGAAAACGACCTGGTGCTATGCCTCATCTCGGGCGGCGGGTCGGCCCTGCTCACGCTGCCGGCCGAAGGCCTGACGCTGGAAGACAAGCAGCGCATCAACAAGGCCCTGCTCAACAGCGGCGCGAATATTTCCGAAATGAACTGCGTGCGCAAACACCTCTCGCGCATCAAGGGCGGGCGCCTGGCCGCGGCCTGCGCGCCCGCGCGCGTGGTGACGCTCACCATCAGCGACGTGCCGGGCGACGACCCCTCCATCATCGCCAGCGGCCCCACCGTGCCCGACGCGACCAGCTGCGCCGACGCGGTGGCGATCTTGCAGCGCTACGGCATTGAGGTGCCGGGCGCCATCATGAGCCTGCTCGAGCAGGGCGCGCTGGAAACCCCCAAGCCCGGCGACGCGGTCTTCAAGGGCCACGAAGTACATATGATCGCCACGCCCCAGCAGTCGCTGGAAGCCGCCGCCGCCGTGGCGCGCTCGGCCGGCCTACAGGCCTACATCCTGAGCGACGAGATGGAAGGCGAATCGCGCGAGGTCGGCAAGGTGCATGCGGCGCTGGCGCGCGCCGTGGCGCACAAGGGCCAGCCCTTCAGCAAGCCCTGCGTGATTTTGAGCGGCGGCGAGACCACCGTCACCGTGAAGAAACAGCCCGAAGGCACACCGCGCGGCCGTGGCGGGCGCGCCGGCGAATTCTGCATGGGCCTGGCGCTGGCGCTGCAAGGCCAGCCCGGCGTATACGCGCTGGCCGCCGACACCGACGGCATAGACGGTGTGGAAGACAATGCGGGCGCGTTCGTGGCGCCTGACACCTTGCAGCGCGCACTCGCCAAGGGCATGAAGCTGGACCAGTACCTGGATCGCAATGACGCCTATGGTTACTTCGAGCCATTGGGGGGGCTGGTCATTACCGGACCGACGCACACCAACGTTAACGATTTCAGGGCGTTGTTAGTGTTGTGACCGGTGTGACGTTACAGTGTGGGCTGTTCACATGAGGATCAGGAGCCTGCATGTCCAACGGCAAAAATTCACCGCCATCCCTTGGCCCCCGCGATAAAGCGGTGATCGAGGGCGCTATCGAAAAGATCAACCGGCAGATCAAGATACTGCGGGCCTTCAAGGTATCGGTGACGCAAACCGGCTGGGACTCGAGCGTGGAGTCCCTCCAGAAGAAAGTCAATACCACTTTGGTCGACAGCTTTGGCGTGGGCACGCCCGAGTACCGGCAGTTCGCTGTGGCGATACAGGACTTTCTGCTGGACACCACTTTCGGTGACCGTTTCACGGATGAGGAGCGCCAGCAAAAAGTCAAGGAAGGCATCGAGCTGGCCACCACCCGCGTGACGGCCGCCAAGCAGTTGCTGACGGATCGCCTCAATGGTTCGGCCGCAGCCGCACCAGCCACTGCGCCTGCGCCGCCCGCAACAGCCGAGCCGCTGGCGGAGGCGGAGGCGGAACCCGTACCCACACCAGCACCAGCACCAGCACCAGCAGCGGCAGCGGCAGCGGCCCCAACACCTTCACCACCACCCACTCCAAAGAGGACGCCTATGTCACAGATTGACTCTTCTTCCGCCGCCGCGCCGCAAGCGGGGCCTGGTGGCGGCGTCGCCATCCTGGGCCTGGGGGGCGATGCCGTGGGCGATGCCTGCGAGCTCGTGGAGCGATTGGGCCTGCAGGCGTCCATACTCGACGCCGTGTCCATCGACCAGCTTGAAGGGCTGCGCAATGTGGGCTTCTTGCTGCTGCTGCCCGGCAACAAACCCGATTCGCCTGCTGCCATGCTGGCCATCGGGTTCATGCTGGCCGCGCTGGGCCGCAGCCGCATTGCTTGCCTGCTGTCCGAAAACGACACCCTGCCGGATGTCCTGAAGGGCGCGACCAGCATCACGGTCGACGAGTCGGGCTTGTGGCAGTTGCTGCTGGCGCGCGAGATGAAGCGGGCCGGCCTGGATGTGGACTTGAACCGCGCCGTTTAAACGCTGCGCCAGTAGCGCTGGCGCAGTTCAGACCGCCGTGATGCCGCCGGTGCCCGCGCCCGCCGCCAGTTCCGGCGGGTGCGTGACGATGGACTTGAGCTCCGGCCTGGCTGTCTGCAGGGCCTTGAGGTCGGGCACCGGCCGGCGCAGCGCGTCGCTGCCTGCAAACACCTGTTCCAGCGCCTGGCTTGCGGCCAGCAACTGCGCGTCCCCATGCAGCCGCCCGATCACCTGCAGGCCGAAGGGCATGCCGTGCTCGTCCTTGCCGCAGGGCAGGGCCAGCGCCGGGTTGGTGGCCAGCGTGACTGCATAGGTCAGGCCCAGCCAGTGGTAGTAGTTGCGCATGGCCTGGCCGTCGATCTTGCCGGCGTACAGCTCCGTCCAGGGGAAGGGCGTGACCGGCGTGACGGGGGCCAGGATCAGGTCGTACTGCTCGAAGGCCTTGGCGAAGCGGCGCGAGATGCGCGTCTGCTCCAGGTGCGCCCAGGCGCGGTCGGCCAGCGTGATGGCGGCGGCGATCTCCATGTTGTCGCGCACATTCGGGCCCAGCGTTTCGGGGGCCTTGCGGTAGGTGTCGGCAAAGGCCGCCACAAAACTCTCGGCGCGCAGCGTGTCGAAGGCGCGGTCGGCCTCGTCCAGCTTCAGGTCCACGGGTTCGCAGCTTGCCACCAGCGGCCGTATGGCTTCCACACGCTGGCGGAACACTCGGCGTATCTCCGGGTCGACGATGCAGACGCCGAAATCCTCGGTGGTGCCGACGCGCAGCGTCGACAGGTCCACCGGCTTGAGCGGCCAGAAAGCCGAGGCGTCCACCGGGTAAGACAGCGGGTCGTGCGCGTTCGCACCCACGCTGGCGGACATCAGCAGCGCCGTATCGGCCACATTGCGCCCCATCGGGCCCAGCACGGAAATCACGGACCAGCCCAGGGGCCGCGCATCGTTGGCCACCAGCCCGGGCGAGGGCCGCAGGCCCACCACGCCGCACAGCGATGCCGGGATGCGCAGCGAGCCGCCGGTGTCGGAGCCCGTGCAGATCGGCAGCATGCCGGCCGCCAGCGCCGCGGCCGAGCCGCCCGATGAGCCGCCCGCATTGAGCGCGGGGTTGAAGGGATTGCCCGTCGCGCCCCAGACCGGGTTGCGCGTGTTGGCGCCCGCACCCATGTCGGGCACGTTGGTCTTGGCCGTGACGATGGCGCCCGCCGTGCGCAGTTTGGCCACCAGCGCGTTGTCTTTGGCCGGCACATTGCCGCGCAGCCCCACGTTACCGTAGGTGGTCAAGAGGCCCGCCGTATCCTGCAGGTCCTTCACACCCAGCGGCAGCCCGTGCAGCGGCCCCAGCGCGCCACCGCGCATCACCTGCGCCTCGGCTTCCCGCGCGGACTCGCGCGCCCGCGTGAAGTCGGTCGCGCAGATCGCGTTGACGGCCGGGTTGAGGCTTTCGATGCGGCTGATGCAGGCGTCCATCAGCTCCACCGGCGACACCTGGCGGCTGGCGATCAGGCGGCGGAGTTCAACGGCGGAGATGTCCGGGAGCGTGGAGGCTGTCATGTTTAATCAGTCTTGATCTGCGAGCGTTCGGCCAGCGTCTTCATGCGCGCGATCTCGGCCGTCACCATACCGGGCCAGTCGGGAATCGCGGTATAGCCGGGCTCAAAGCCGGCGCCCTTGAGCTTGTCCAGGACTTCGGGATTGGCCATGACGGTCATCAGCGCCTTTTCGAGCCGCGCCTTGACGGCCGCCGGCACGCCCTTGGGCACCACCACGGCCAGCCAGGCGTTCATGTCGACGGCGGGGTAGCCGGCTTCGGCCATGGTCGGCACATTCGGCAACAGGGCCGAGCGCTTGGACATGGCCACGGCCAGCACGCGGACCTTGCCCGACTTGAGCTGCTGCGATGCGGCGACCACCGTGTCGAAGGACACCGGGATCTGCCCGCCCATCAGGTCGGTCATCAGCGGGCCGGAGCCCTTGTAGGGCACGTGCGTCATTTTCAGGCCCGTTGCCGTATTGAACATCGCGCCGGCAAAGTTGGAGCTCGTGCCGTTGCCGAAGCTGCCGTACACGTATTTGTCCGGGTTGGCCTTGGCCGCGGCCACAAACTGGTGCACGTCGGTGGCGGTGACCGAAGGGTTCACCAGCATCGCGAGCGCCACCGAGCCGACCATGCCGATAGGCTCAAACCCCTTGACGGGGTCATAGGACAGCTTGGGCTGCAGCGCCGGGTTCAGCGTGAAGGTGGAGTTGGAACTGACCAGCATCGTGTAGCCGTCGGGCTTGGCGCCGGCCACAGCGGCCGCGCCTATGGCGGTGCCGGCGCCCGGCTTGTTCTCGACCACCACGGCCTGGCCCAGCTGGTCGCCCAGGGCCTTGCCCAGGATGCGCGACAGCACGTCGGCTGCACCGCCCGCCGGGTAGGGCGCGACCAGCGTGATTGGCCGCTCGGGGAAGTCGGCGGCCTGGGCGGGCCCGCCCACGGCTGCCAGTCCGCAGAAGACGATGCCGCCGGCGACCAGTGCGCGGCGTAGTGCATTGAATGACATGTATTGCATGGTAGGCCTCTTTGAAGTTTTCGGTCGATCGGGGGAAGGGCGGGGAAATGGGTTGGGCGGGATTGCTGTTTTACCGCAGGCGGGCGGGTGACAAAGCGCGGGCGTCCACGCCTTGTTGCAACAGCTCCTCGGGCAGAGCGGCCTCGCGCAGCAACGCATCGGCCAGCGCGCTCGCGCCCGCCGCGCTCTGGATGCCGTAGCCGCCCTGCGCCGCGAGCCAGAAGAAGCCGGGGCTGGCCTCGTCATGGCCAATCACCATTTCGCCGTCGGGCACAAAAGAGCGCAGGCCGGCCCAGGTGCTGGCGGGGCGGCGTATGGTGAGGGTCGAGACGCTTTCAATCTGGTGTATGCCCATGGCGATGTCCAGTTCCTCAGGCACCACGTCGTGCGGCACGGTCGGGTCCGCATTGGCTGGCGAACCCAGCAACTGGCCCGCATCGGGCTTGAAGTAATAGCTTTCATCCACGCCCACCACGGCCGGCCAGTGCGAGGCGTCCACGCCCTCGGGCCCCTTGAAGGTGAAGGCGCTGCGCCGGTGCGGCACCAGGCCGATGGGCCGCACGCCGAACACGGCGGCCAGTTCATCGGCCCAGGCGCCCGCGGCATTCACCACGATGCGGGCGCGCAGCGTCTGCCCGTCGGCCAGCGCCACCGTCCAGCAGCGGCCGTCGTGTGTGGCCCCGGTCACGCCGGCGCTGTTGCGCAATTCACCGTCCGCCCCCGCTTTCTGGCGAAAGCCGCGCAGAAAGCCCTGGTGCAGCGCGTGCACATCCATGTCCTGCGCACCAGCGTCGTACAGCGCGCCGTGCACCAGCTCGGGCCGCAGGCAAGGCACATGGGCCAGTGTGGTGCCCGCGTCCAGCGTGAGCAGGCCGGGGCAGTTCGTCACCAGCTCCTTGCGGGTCTGCGTCAGTTCCTGTTCCTGTCCGTGTGTGGCCAGGTAAAGCACGCCGCGCGGCTGCATCAAATCCGGCGCGAAGCCTTCGGGCGGCCGTTCGTAGAAGGCGCGGCTGGCGCGCGTCAGCGCCCGCACCATGGGCGGCCCGTAGGTTTCCATGAACATGGCGGCGGAGCGGCCCGTGGAGTGGTAGCCCGGCTGGGACTCGCGCTCCAGCAGCGCGACGCTGCGCTGCCCGGCGAGGCGCCAGGCCAGGGATGCGCCCGCAATGCCGGCGCCGACGATCAGGATGTCAAATTCTCGCATTTGAGAATTCTCACATGCGAGAATCATGCCTGTCCAGCCCATTTAGCCGATTTGCCCCAAATAAAGGGAAAACACCATGCCCTCACGCCGTGCCAGACCCGCCCGCGCCCCCGCAGCCGCCCCTGAGGCCGACCGCGTGCAGCTCGGCCTGAGCTTGCGCGGCCACCGCAAGGCGCGCGGGCTGACGCTCAAGGAGCTGTCGGGCCGTTCCGGCGTGGCGCTGTCCACGCTGTCGAAAATGGAGCTGGGCCAGATCTCCGTCAGCTACGAAAAGCTGGCCGCCGTCGCCCGGGCGCTGGCGCTCGACGTGGGCCAACTGATCGACGCGCGCGGTGCAGCGCCTGCGGGGGGCGCGGCGCCCGTTGTAGTGTGGGCGGAAGCGGACGGGGAGGCCACCTACAGCTCGGGCCACTACGACTACCGCGCGCTGGCCAACGGCTTTCCGGGCAAACGCATGACGCCTGTGCTTGGCCGCATCATGGCGCGCGAGCGCAGCCAGTTCACTGACTTCATCCGCCATGCGGGCCAGGAGTTTGCGACCGTGCTGTCGGGCCGTGTGCGCATCGAGTTCGAAACCGGCGAGGTCATCGAACTGGGCCGCCATGAGTCGGCCTACTTCGACAGCGGCGTCGGCCACATCTACCTTTCGCTGGGCCGCACGGATGCGCAACTGCTGGTGGTGATGAGCGAGTAGCCCACTCCGGGGCTTCAGGGGTTGAGGGCTTCAGGCCGACAGCTGTTCCCAGGTCAAATCAAACTTCATCAGGTATTTGCGCAGGCGGTCCGCGTCGTTTACCACGCTGCGCTGCGTGCGCGAGACATTGAAAAGCGCCCGCCCGGCATCGCTAAGTGAGGCGCTCTTGCGGCACACGTCGATCACGGCTTGCAGCTGCAGGCGGTCAAAATAATCCAGAGAATCCGCGGCGTTGCCGATCAATGCGGCTAGCGATACGGCGGTGTCGCCGGCCTCTGCATGCGTGTCCTGCCACTGCCAGCGCAGCCGCGCGATCTCCGCCTCCACCAGGCCCAGGCCTATGCGGCCGTTGTCGCCCAGCGTGGCCAACCGCGTGATGGACGCGCTCAGGTCGCGGAAGTTGCCGGCCCACACGGCTTCGGGCGACTGCGCGAATCGCAAATAGGCCGCGCGGGCCTCGGTGGTCATGCGAGTTTTGCGGCCCAGGTCTTCGGAGGCCAGCATGAGCTGGTGATCCATATTGGGCTCGATGTCCTCCCGGCGCTGGCTCAGGCCGGGCAGGGTGTAGGTCCAGAGGTTGATCCGCGCGAACAGGTCTTCGCGAAAGCGCCCGCGCGCGACTTCAGCGCGCAAATCCTTGTTGGTGCCGGCGATCAGCTGGAAGCTGCTTTCGACCTCCTTGTCGGCGCCCACGGGCAGGAAGCGCTTTTCCTCGACGGCCTTCAGCAGCATGGCCTGTTCGTCCAGGCCCAGCTCGCCGATCTCGTCAAGAAAGAGCACGCCCTTGTCGGCGGTGCGCAGCAGGCCGGGGCGGTCGCTGGCCGCACCGGTGAAGGAGCCTTTTTTGTGGCCGAACAGCGTCGAGCCCGCGCCGTCGCCGTGCAGGGTCGCGCAGTTCACGTCCACAAAACCGCCGCTGACCTGGTGGCGCGACTTCTTGAGCTCGTAGATGCGGCGCGCCAGCATGGACTTGCCCGCGCCGGTGGGCCCGGTCAGCAGCATGGGGGCTTTGCTTTGCACGGCGATGCGTTCAATCTCCTCAATCATGGTGTTGAAGCGCGCATTGCGCGTGGCGATGCCGCTCTTGAGGAAAGAGATGGCGTCTTGCTGAGCCACCGCGAGCCGCGCATTGATGGCGTCGTAGCGTGACAGGTCCAGGTCAATCAGCTCGTAGCTGCCGGTGCCCTGGCCCTGCCGGCCCCGGGGCGGCGCCGTCTGCAGCAGCACGCCGGGGATGAAGCGCGCTTCCACCAGCAGGAACAGGCAGATCTGCGCGACGTGGGTGCCGGTGGTGATGTGGGCCCAGTACTCCTCGCGCTCGGTGTCGAAAGCGTAGGCGCGCATCCAGTCATACAGCGCCCCATAAACCTCGCCGAAATCCCAGGGATTGGCCAGGTTCATCTCGATAAGGCGGACCTCGGTGCCCGGCGAAAGCTGGACGACGTCATCGCGAACCCGCTCGGCCAGCGGCTTGTTGCGCGTGTCGTGCATCAGCTCCAGCCGGTCGACCAGCAGGTCTTCATGCTGCGCGATCGACACCGTGGGCCGCCATTTCTCCCAGCGCCCCGAGCCCAGGCCGGAATCAAGCTGGGTGCCGAGGAAGCCCATCACCACTTTTTTCTTCATCTTTCTAATGTACTAGCTTTAAAGCTAAGAAGGATGAAATTTTGCTCGGGCAAAAATAGGTCACCTTCTGCATTGATGAGAGAAATACTGAATCAAATCAAGGGTCTTTTGATGCTCGGAAAGAGCTTTGCCCAAGCTGGCACGGCGCCTGCAACAGAGAAGGTGTCAGATGAGAAAGTTGTTCGCTCACAAGCAGGGGTTTCCGGGAAACCGGGCCCCGCTGGTGCGGGAAGCCCGGGTTGTTCCGGGTGTCCTGTATGCCGCGGCAACCGATGCGCTGGCGCCAAGGCATGTGGTCAAGGGGCGGCTCGGATAGAGGAGCCGCCCCGCCAGGTTCGATTCCCGGGTGCCATTGTTCTGTAGCTCAGATGGTTAGAGCATCGTGCTGATAACACGACTGTCGCGGGTTCGATTCCCGCCGAACGCTGACTTGAAAAATCAGCTTTATTGGAAGTAGGAGAGCGTGCCGCGAGTGGGAAAAGTGGATGCGGATTGCAACGGGCAACCGGGGCGGTTCGCGGGGCCAGCACCCACCGGCAACAGTTGCCAGTGCGAAGGTACTGCGACACCGGACGGCGAAGACGCCGGATGTGACATCGAAAGACCTCACCTCCAGGCCCTTCAACTGAAAGTGCCCGCACCCCCAGCCCGCGGCTGTTGCCGATGCGGACTATCGGTTTGTTGAACTGGAAAAAAGAACAACGGAAAAAGAGAAATAGAAAGAGAAGAGGAGAAGAAAAATGTTTGGATTCAAGCAATACAAGATCAAGAAAAACGAGCGCGGCCTGCTGCTGCGCAATGGCGATTTCGAGCGCGTGCTGCAGCCCGGCAAGCACTGGGTGTATTCCGGCGCCGACCAGGTCCGCGTGGAAACCTTTGCGATGGAGCAGGCCGCTTTCACGCACGGTTTGGCCGACTACTTCATGACGAAAGAGCCAGCCGTGGTCGCCCAGGAATTTGTGCAGGCCGCACTGTCGGATTCGCAGGCCGGCCTGCGCTACGAGAACGGCCTGCTGATTGAAGTGCTGGCACCCGCCACCCGCAAGCTGTACTGGAAGGGCCTGAACGACATCCGTATCGACATCGTCGATATCAGCCAGGACGTGGCGGGCAGCGAAAAGCTGCCGGCGGGCCTCGTGGCCACGCTGGGCCAGACCCAGCTGCGCCAGCGCCCGGTGAAGGGGCTGGACGGCGTGCTGCTGGTGCAGGTGCCCGACTTCCATGCCGGTGTGCTCACCCTGGACGGCAAGGTGGCCGAACTGCTGGGCGCCGGGGCCTATGGCTTCTGGCGCTACGGACGCAAGGTGGGCGTGGAGTGCATCGACCTGCGTTCCCAGGCGCTGGAAGTCAGCGGGCAGGAAATCCTGACCCGCGACAAGGTAAGCCTGCGCCTGAACCTGACGGCCACCTGGCGTTATGAGGATGTGCTCAAGGCCTTCGCCCAGTGGGGCAAGCCTTCGGAGCAGCTCTACCGCGAACTGCAGCTCGGACTGCGCGCGGCCGTAGGGACCCGCACGCTCGACGAGCTGCTGGAGAACAAGGCCGCGCTGGACGAGATCATCGCCGGGCATACCCGTGAACGGCTGGCCGGCGCCGGCATGAAGCTGGAAAGCCTGGGTGTGAAGGACATCATCCTGCCCGGCGAGATGAAGGCCATCCTGGCCCAGGTGGTGGAAGCCGAGAAATCGGCCCAGGCCAACGCGATTCGCCGCCGCGAGGAAACCGCGGCCACGCGTTCGCTGCTGAACACGGCCAAGATCATGGAGGACAACCCGATTGTCCTGCGCATGAAAGAGCTGGAGACGCTGGAACGAGTGGCCGAGCGTATCGACAAGATCTCCGTGGTCGGAGGCCTTGACCAGGTGCTCAACGGGCTGGTGAAGCTGCGTTGAGTGCCGTTGACGAAGAGAGATAAAGAGATAGAGGGCGCGCTGGCACAGAAGGGAGCGCCACTGCCAAAAATGTTGTATTGCCGGCAGGCCGGGTAACACCGGGTGCGGCGGGAAAGCCGGTTGACGGGCAAGGTTGAGGATGCAGGTGCTGGCTCCGATGACGGGTCTGCCACTGGCGCGCGTTTCCAACCGTCAGCTGGGCCACAGGCTTTAAACACCGTGGTCGCCGTATTGATGCGGGTTCGAATCCCGCCGCGTCCACCAGAAAACGAGAATAAAAATGGAAAACACTTTGAAGCGAGAGCTTTCACGTGACTTGCAAACCGCTGCAACCGACGTGCAACTGGCCCATTTCACCGTGCTGTTTCAGCGCGTGGCGCCTGTGTATGCCGAACGCTGGATCACGCTGTTGCGGGGAAAACCCGTGAAATGGCGGAAGATCCAACCGTGGCGCGTATGGCCTTGCGATGTGTACGAAAGCCACCCACCGCGTGTGGAGTGGACGGCCATGGTGAACCAGGCGATAACGCTGGCGCAAGCACGCAAGGTACGTGACGCGCATGTGCTGGCCTGTGGCCACGGTGGCGAAAGTATCGAAACACTGGCGCTTTCGCAACTCCAGGAAAGGCTGTGCTCGCGGGAGCGCGGCTCCGAGGGGACCTTGCTGGAAGGTTTTGTATCCCTGTCACCAGGGCGGTTGGCCTTGGCTACCAACCATGAAGGCGGATGTTGGTTGATGGATTACACGGCGCCTCAGGTGCCGAAACAAAGATCATGAAAAATCGGAAATTGACAGCCAGAGAGAAGCGACAGGCAAGAATTCCCGCGGCAATGACTGCGGAGGCTATTGGCCTTGACCCCGCGCTCTATGCAGCGGCCCTGCGCTACCTTTTTGACCGGCCTGTACCTGAAAAAAAAGAGCAGGAGTGGTACTGGAACAACGAGGAGCCCGAGTTCGCGGCCACGCCGCTGGAATGGACGCGGATACAGACCGTGTTGTTTGCCAATGCGGGTGCCGATCTGGCCCCGTATGACAACCAGCAGGTGGGTATGGGCCTGAACCATGTGATGAGCAATAACGCAGGCGACATTCCGCACATGGCGAACGACCCTTCGGTGCCGTTGGCGGACGCCATGCAGATGATGCGGGCCTTTCCCTCCCTGTGGCGGGACTGTATAGGGCCCAGGCTCGATCAGGCGGAGGCGGTCGGAGATACCAGCAGCGTCAAGCGCCTGGACTTTGTCTGCCATATGTGGTTTGACGTGTGGCCCACTTTCTGGAACGCCAGGCACATTCCGCAATGGCGAGATGCGCAGTGGCTGGTGTTTTGCGAGATGCTGGACATGCCCTTTCGCGAAGTACAAAGGTCCGCATTGCACGGTATCGGCCACGCGGTGCGTTACCTGCAGCGCGACGAAGCGGTCAGGCAGCGCATCGCGCGATTTGTCGATACGGTGAAGGGTGATGCCGACCTGGCGAATTACGCCCTTGCCGCCGCGGACGGCATGGTCCAATGAATCAAAGATAACGAATGGCAAGTGAAGAAAGTAAAAAAAGATGAACTACCAACAACACGAAATCACCGGCGGCGTGCCGGTAAAGATGTGGACCAACGGCGTGCCCGTGGAAGCGCAGGCCCTGAAGCAGCTCGAGAACTCCGCGCGCCTGCCCATCGTCTTCAAGCATGTGGCCGTGATGCCCGACGTGCACTACGGCCTGGGTGCGACCATCGGCAGCGTGATCCCGACCTTCAAGGCCATCATCCCGGCGGCCGTGGGTGTGGACATCGGCTGCGGCATGATGGCCTGCAAGACCACGCTGCGCGCTGAAGACCTGCCCGACAACCTCGGGCCGCTGCGCACCGAGATCGAAAAAGCCGTGCCGCATGGTTCGGCGCCCAAGACCTATCGCCGCAACGGTTCCGTGCGCGAGGTCGGCGCCTGGACGAACCCGCCCAGCGCGGCCGACGCGGCCTGGGGCCAGCTCGTCGATGAGTTCGAGGCGCTATGCCTGGACTATCCGCGCCTGAAGAACACCAACAACCACCGCCACATGGGAACCCTGGGTGGCGGTAACCACTTTGTCGAGGTCTGCCTCGACGAAAGCGGCGGGGTGTGGATCATGCTGCACAGCGGCTCGCGCGGGGTGGGCAATGCCATCGGCACGCACTTCATCGAGCTTGCCAAGAAGGACGCCGAGCTGCACCAGCGCAACCTGCCCGACCAGGACCTGGCCTATCTTGAAGAAGGTTCGCAGTACTTTGGCGACTATGTGCGCGGCGTGGGCTGGGCGCAGAAGTTCGCGCGCCTGAACCGCGAGGTGATGATGCAGGCCGCCATCGGCGCGCTGCGCAAGGTGATCAGCAAGCCGTTTGAGACGCATCTCGAGGCGGTGAACTGCCACCACAACTATGTGCAGAAAGAAACGCACTTTGGGCAAGAGGTGTTTGTGACCCGCAAGGGCGCCGTGAGCGCTAAGGCGGGCGAGCTGGGCATCATCCCGGGCAGCATGGGCGCCAAGAGTTTTATCGTGCGTGGCAAAGGCAACCCTGACAGCTTCATGAGCTGCAGCCACGGCGCCGGCCGCACCATGAGCCGCACCCAGGCCAAGAAGCGCTTCACGGTGGACGACCAGATCAAGGCCACCGAAGGCGTGGAATGCCGCAAGGACGCTGAGGTGATCGACGAGATCCCGATGGCCTACAAGGACATCGACGCCGTGATGGCGGCGCAGAGCGACCTGGTGGAGGTGGTTTACACGCTCAAGCAGGTGGTGTGTGTGAAGGGTTAGTCGAACTGGGGTGAGCCCCACAAAAGGACGTGGGATGAAGAGCGGAAAGCAAAGGCGGGAAGAGATCAAAATCAAGCGGTTGCAGCGCCTGAATGCTGCGCGGACCCCTGACCCATGGACGCCAACAAAGACGGTGCCTTCCGGGGCCGTGGCGGCAGACCCCGCGCAACTGGCGCACAACACCACCTGGGGTTTGCTGCCCGCGTTCTACGTCGACACGCCCTTTGTCTGCAGGGACTGCGGTGCACACGAGATATGGACGGCCAAGCAGCAGAAGTGGTGGTATGAGATAGCCAAGGGCCGTATCGACACCCGCGCCGTGCGCTGCCGCCCGTGCCGTCTCCTGGAGCGTGCGCGAGTCGAAGAGGCGCGGCGCGTGAGCCAAGCGGGCCTGGCATTGAAGATGGAAAAGAAGAACAATGAAAGCTGAAGTCAAAAACATGATTGAACTCGATGGCTCGCAAGGCGAAGGCGGCGGGCAGATTCTGCGCACCGCGCTGGCGCTGAGCCTGGTCACGGGCAAGCCGTTTCGCATGGACAACATTCGTGCCAAGCGGCCCAAGCCCGGCCTGATGCGCCAGCACCTGGCCTGCGTGAATGCGGCTGTGGCCGTGGGTGGTGGCGCGGGCCAGGCATCGACCCTCAATGCGAACGGCCAGCGCGTGCAGATTGGTGAAACCACGCTGCTCTTTACGCCCGGCAAGGTGCGCGCGGGCGACTACGAATTTGCGGTCGGCTCGGCCGGCAGCTGCATGCTGGTGCTGCAGACCGTGCTCTGGCCGCTGCTGCACGCCGGGGCGGCGTCCACGCTGCTGCTCAGCGGCGGGACGCACAACCCGATGGCGCCGTCCTGCGCCTTCCTGACCCTGCTGGCGCCTTATTTCGCCGGTAGCGGCCAGCCGCTGTTTGACATCGAGCTGCGCCGCCACGGGTTTTATCCCGCCGGTGGCGGCGAGGCGAGGGTGCGCCTGCACCCACCCGCCCAGGGCTTTGCCGCCATAGACATCATGCAGCGCGGCGCCCTGGTCGAGGCCTATGCCGAATGCCTGCACGCCGGCCTCCCGCGCGGCGTGGCCGAGCGCGAGCTGGCCGTGCTGCAGCAAGGGCTGGGCTGGGCAGCGGACTGCCTGCGCGACCGCGGGCTGCGCAACAACGAGGGGCCCGGCAATGCGCTGCTGGCCGTGCTGCGTTATGAGCACATCACCGAGGTCTTTGCCGCCTATGGCGAAAAAACCGTCAGCGCCGAGCAGGTCGCCCGCAGGCTGCTGCAGGAAGTGCGGGCCTACCAGGCGCACAGCGCGCCCGTGGGCCCGCACCTGGCGGACCAGTTGATGATCCCGATGGCGCTGGCGGCCATGCAGGGAAGGCCGGGCCGCTACTGGGCGACGGAGCTGACCGAGCACACCCGCACCAACGCCCGCACCATCGAGGCCTTTCTACCGCTGAAGTTCTCTTTCGAGGGGCTGGAGGGCGGCGCCGTGGTGTCGGCGGCGGTGCTGCAAGCCGTTCGTCAGCCAGCTTAAGACTAGCCTCATAAGGCCGTGCTAGGCTCGCGGCCATGTTGAACCGCATCCCCTCCTTCCTGCGCCATGTCGGCCCAGGCGTTGTCACCGGCGCCGCCGATGACGACCCCTCCGGCATCGCCACCTACACGCAGGCCGGGGCGCAGTTCGGCACCGGCCTGCTCTGGACGGTGTTTTTGTCGCTGCCTTTCATGATCGCCATCCAGTTGGTGAGCGCTCGCATAGGCCGCGTCACCGGCAAGGGTGTGGCGGCCAACCTGCGCGAGCACACGCCGCGCGCCTTCCTGATGGCCATGGTGTTCCTGCTGGTGGTCGCCAACACCATTAACATCGCGGCCGACATCGCCGCCATGGGCGAGGCGCTGCAGCTGGCCGTGGGCGGCGGCGAGCACTTCCATGCCGTGGCCTTTGGTGTCATCACCGTGCTGCTGCAGGTCTTTGTGCCCTATCGCAAGCTGGCGCCCATCCTCAAGTGGCTCACGCTTTTCCTGTTTGCCTATGTGATCGCCGTGTTTCTGGTGCAGGTGCAATGGGTCCAGGTGCTGCATGACCTGGTGATCCCCAAGCTGCAATGGACCTCGGGCTACTGGATGATGATCGTCGCGCTGCTGGGCACCACCATCTCGCCCTACCTGTTTTTCTGGCAGGCCTCGCAGGAAGTGGAAGAACTGCGTCTCAAGGGCGCCGGCCGGGGGTCCGAGAAAGAAGTGCGCCGCGACCTGCGCCGCGTCAAGCGCGACACCTACATCGGCATGTTCTTCTCCAACGCGATTGCCTTCTTCATCATGGTGCTGGGCGGCGCGGTGCTGTATGCGGCCGGCATCCACGATGTGACCTCGGCCGCGCAAGCCGCCCAGGCCCTGCGCCCGCTGGCCGGTGATTTTGCCTTTGCGCTGTTTGCCGGCGGCATCATCGCCACCGGCCTGCTGGCCGTGCCCGTGCTGGCCTCGTCGGCCGCCTACGCCGTGGCCGAGGCCTTCGGCTGGCCTGAAGGCCTGGAGCGCCGCTGGTACGAAGCCAAGCGCTTTTACGCCATCATCGTCATCGCCACCATCGTCGGCACCGGCATGGACTTCACCGCCATCGACCCGATGAAAGCGCTCTACTGGAGCGCCGTCATCAACGGCGTGGTGGCCGTGCCCATCATGGCCGGCCTGATGCTGCTGGCCGGCCGCAAGTCGGTCATGGGCAAGTTCACCTCGGGATTCAAGACCACCTGGTTTGGCTGGGGTGGCGTGGTGGTGATGGGCTTTGCGGTGCTGATGATGTTGCTGGATTTGTTCCGGCCGGTGGTCTAGCGGAGAAGCAGATCCATATCCGCAGATTTCGCAGATTTCCGCAGATAAAGATGAATGCAAATTTCCTTGTTTTTAATCTGCGGAAATCTGCGTAATCTGCGGATAAATTGAATCATGTCTGCGGATAAACTCATGCGCCATCCCGGCGCGTCACCCACAGCCGCTGCGGTCCTGCTCCCTGTTCGCCAAGCTTGTCATAAGGATTGCGCAGCCGGCATTTGTCAATCGACAGGCAGCCGCAGCCTATGCAGTCATCCAGCGTGTCGCGCAGCTTCTTGAGCTGGGCCATGCGCTCGTCCAGATCGGCGCGCCAGGCGGCCGACAGGCGCTCCCAGTCCGCGCGACTGGGCGCGGCCCGGGCCGGCAGGGTGTCCAGCGCCGCCTGAATGTCCGCCAGCGCAATGCCCACCCGCTGCGCCACCCGCACAAAAGCCACGCGCCGCAGCATCTCACGCGCGTACCGGCGCTGGTTGCCCTCGGTGCGGGTGCTGCTGATCAGCCCCTTCTTCTCGTAAAAGTGCAGCGTCGACACCGCCACGCCGCTGCGGCGCGCCATGTCGCCCACCGAGAGGGTGGGGAAGATGCCGGCTTGTTCCAGTTCTGTGCCCATGGGCTGAGTCCTCCTCGCAAATAGTGCTTGACCTCAACTTTACTTGAGGTTTTACGCTGCTGTTTCCGCGGCCCATCCGGCCGGTCCACTTTCAATAGAAGGAGTTGCAAATGTCTATGGATTCATCCCCTGGCGCGTCTTCATCCACGTCGGTTTTCCGCATCGACAAATTTGTCGTGCCCTCGCAGTCGATATCGGCTTTTGTTGAGCGCATCCACCAGGTCCAGCGCATGCTGGGCGAGCAGCCCGGCTGCCTGCAAAAGCATGTGCTGACCCAGACGGGCGACAGCAGCGAGTTCGATGTGGTGACGGTGGTCGAATGGGCCAGCGCCGATGCTGTCGCCGCCGCCCAGGGCGCCATGCAGAAACTGCTCGCCAGCGAGGGCTTTGACATTCAGGCTTTTCGCAAGAAGCTGGGTGTGCGGGGAGATTCGGGGATGTACCGCGAGGCTTGACCGTTCTGGCCCGAGCTACCGGCTCATCACGGTCGTATCACAGGTGCATGTTCCGCCATCAGCTCAACAATCCAGTCGATAAACACGCGCAGCTTGGCGCTCACGTGTCGGTTAGGCGGAAACGCCAGGTACAAAGGCATGGGGTCCAGCCGCCAGCCTTTGAACAGCGGCACCAGCTCGCCGCGTATCAGCGGCGCCCTGGCCATGTAGTCGGGCAGCCAGAGCACACCCGCACCGGCCAGGCCGGCCGCGAGGCAGGCATTGCCGTCGTCCATCGCGACCCTGTAGCGGCCTTGCACCTTGATGCTTTCATCGCCCTTGTGCATGGCATAGGGGAAGGTCCTGCCGCTGCGCGCCCAATGAAAGCCCACGGTGCGGTGCTGCGTGTCTTCCAGCTCCCTGGGGTGCAAGGGCGTTCCGTATCGCTTCAGGTAGCTGGGCGCCGCGTACACCCCCAGCCGCAGGTCGCCCACGTGGCGCGCCATCAGTGATTGGTCTGTCAGCTCGCCGCCGCGCACCACGCAATCCACGTTCTCGCCGATGATGTCGACCATGCGGTCGCTCACGCCCATGTCGAGCTGGATGTCGGGATACTTCGCATGAAAGGCCGGCAGGGCAGGCGCCAGGATCAGCGTGGCGAGCGGGCTGGGCACATCCACCCGCAGCCGCCCGCGCGGTGACGCCGAGGCGTCCGACAGGCTGGTCTCCGCGTCGTCCACGTCGGCCAGCACACGCAGCACGCGTTCGTAATACGCCGCGCCGTCGGCCGTGACATTGACCTTGCGCGTGGTGCGGTTCAGCAGCCGCACGCGCAGGCGCGCCTCAAGCTGCTGCACCAGCTGCGTCACGCTGGTCTTGCTCATGTGCAGCGTCTCGGCCGCCTTGGTGAAGCTGCCGGTTTCCACCACACGGGCAAAGGCCTGCATCGCATCGAAACGGTCCATCGTCGGCTCCGGTTTATCTCCATGGGGCCCATGAGGTCCATGGGCCAAAGATTGTTTGGATTTTACGAACAGTGATGGACAGCCTTGCCTGTTTATCCGCAAGCCCCTGCGCCCTAAAGTTGATTCATCACCCACCACCACAACAACATCACAGCTAACCCGGGCCGCCCCAGGCCCGGATGAAAGGACCCACCATGACCCAACGCGACGTCGTATTTCCCCCCGGCCGCCAGGCCCTGTATGAACGCAACCGCTATTCACCGGCGATTCGCTGTAACGGCTTTCTGTTCGTATCAGGCCAGGTCGGCAGCCGCGAAGACGGCTCCCCCGAGCCCGACCTGGAAGCCCAGGTGCGGCTGGCGTTTGAGAACCTGAATGCCATCCTGAAGGCCGCGGGCTGCACCTTTGACGACGTGGTCGACGTCACCGTCTTTATCGTCGACCCCGAAAAGAACTTCGAGAAGGCCTGGAAGATCGTGCCCGAGTACTGGGGTGATGCGCCGCACCCGACCTTGACCGGGGTCGGCGTGACCTGGCTCTATGGGTTCCAGTTTGAGATCAAGGTGATTGCGAAGTTGCCGTAGCGCGTTCGAGGCATGGTCCGCTGGCCTGGCCATCCGCCAAGGCCGTGTTCTACCGCAGGCAAGCTGTCATGCCGTAGACTTTGCTGCATGCATTACGCCAGGACTTAAGCTATGCCGCGCCTCCTTATCAGCCTTCTTCTCGCGTTCAGCGCCGTATCGGCATTTTCCGCCGGACCCACAGAGAACCCTTCACTGCGTCATGCACCGGCGTATGGAAGTGACGAGAAGTGGTGGAAGTGCGATGCGGTCGAGCCCAAGAACGGTTGCGACACCGGCACTTTCAATGCACTTGGACTCACGAAAGAAGAGCAGGCATTCGTTAGAGACAAGCTCGACCGTATTGCATGGCGCCCGAACAAGGTCGAAAAGTCAGCGGTCTCGAACATTCTGGGCGCAAAGCCTTCGGTAGATGTCGGTGTCAAGCAAATCTACACGGGCGTGGGTGTTGGCGCTGACCCCAATCGCGGGGTAAGCGTCTACTACGACGGCGGCTCGGTCTTCATGGTTCATTGGTACCAACCGGGTCGTTTCCTTCTCGTCAAGGCGAGTTCATTTTGAGCCCTGCCAGTCCCTCCAGGCTGCACTCCTTCGCCTACGACAAAGCCCGCGTACTTAAACTGGCCGTTGAGCCGTCCTTAACTCAACGCGCAAAGTCCCAGGAGGGAACTCAAACCAATGTGGAACCTTCGCCAGAAAATCCGTTTCGGATTTCCCGAAGTAGGCAGCCAGCTCCGGCGCCCATTCTCGTTCGATCTGCTGTGCGTGCGCGGAAACTGGATACATGCGGTTTAACGTGCAAGTCAGCGGCGCCGTGAGGCTTCGGCTGGTATGAAGGGTTAGCCTGTTGTGTGCCAATACAGAAGAACATAGAACTCTTTAGATTGGCAAACAAAGGACTCCTCCGTAGCGCTGAAGTGCGGGACAAGATAGAGCTTGCGCTGTAGTCGCGGCGGAGGCTCGAAGCCGAGGACCTCAATAGATGGAAAGCACAGCATTGACCCGGGCCTAGCCGTGGCGTCGTAGTTGTGCATCCAAGGCTCAGGTTCGCACGACTCAACCTCTAGGTCCGCAAAGTCTTGAGGCGAGAGTCCACCGCGCTGAGCCATTGCCATTAGACCCGCGGCTGTGAAGTCGGCGATTGAATCGAATAGGCTCGTATCACCAAGGATGAAATAGTTCTCCTCGGTTTCACCTCTGAATCGATCGAAGTAATAGAGCCGCACAGGCGGCGTATCTGCACGCCAGCGCTGGAGGTGACTAGTGATTTCGGCAGCAAGCATGAAGGCTAACGTGAAGATGACCGGATCACAACACCTGCGGCGAAGCCGCCTTCCTGCTGTTTTGGGTCCGTGTCGATCGATCAGTTAGACCTTCTTGCCGTTGGTTTCTCCGGTCACCATTTTCCCGTCCACTACGAATTCCTTCAGCGACGCGGCCTTTTTTCCCACCAAGAAGTAGTAGGCCCCAACACCGATGAATGCAAGCCCACCCAATAGAGGTTTAACTGGTACAGGTCCGTCACTGAATAGGACGACAAGAACGATAGCAATGCCAATTAAGACTGCGCCTCCACCGGCGATCTGATTTCTCATAATTCCTCCTACGGAAAAGTTGAAACTGGCTGTACCACACAAGAAGCCTAGAGTGTCTGCTAAAGGCTCTAACGTTGAAGCCAAGGGGCGCCGTAGGCGTCCAACTTGGGCGACCAGTTAAACCGAAAGTGGTTTCTATGCATATGCGGACACGCTAATCAATGCGGACCCGCCCTTATCAACGCTGCGCCAGTTTACGAATGCAGCGCACTCTAGAAATGTCACCCACAGTTCAGGGCATCTCCGTTTGAAGTCGCCTGCATTTTCGATGTGGAGGACTAACACTTCACCGGATTGGACCGACACCGAAGACATGCCCGCGCTTGGGTCATCAATGTACCCCATGCAGTCTACCCAAGCGTTCATGTTGTGGCCGTAGAAAGCCGGAAACCCGAGAGCGCTTTGGAATGCTGCATGAAACGACGGTTCGTCATTAACAGTAGCAGCGTCGAGAGTGACAGTCTTCATTCCGGTTTAACGTTGGAGCTGAGCCGCCAGCAGCGGCCGGCTGCTTAAGGCCAAGAATGAAGTGGTGGTCAGCAACAGACAGGCGCTGAGGGTCGATTCGAGCGACCTGTTAGGCATAGCAGTTCTCGGACATCGCAAGCTATTTTTCATTTCGTGCGCGCTTGGCTTTTTTTTGAAATATTCCATCAGCATCCGCTCCTGTGCCAAACCCGCAGTTACCGATTTGCCGGAGCTTCACCGACTTTGGCTGAAACTCAAAAACCAGCGTGCAGAGCTCACTCTCTCGATAGACGCCAAGGCAGCTGTTGTTACTTAAATCCATGATTCCCTCAGCTCGGCCAACTGTGGGTGCATCTTGAATCATTGAGCCAAGAATAAGCAGGTCGAATTTCGCTGTAGGCGGCATACCCATGGAGTTGGCTGACTCAACCAGCAACTCCTCGCCTGGCGAACGGACAAACACGCCCGACGCCACGCACTCTCTTGCACTAACGGGCATAGCAATCACCGCAATGGCAATGAAGATAGATGCTCGCATTCCTCGGGGGTGCATGGCGATGCCTAACGTCGGCGATGACCGCCACGAAACAACTGCTGCGAAGCAGACTCCTGATGTTTCGTGTTCGTGTCGATCAACATGTTAAAGCTCATTCGCGCTGAAACTCAATTCGCTTCTCCTGGCGATTGCATTTGATGAACGGCATATTGTCCGGGTTCGCCACCGGTCGCACATCCAATTTCTTCATTTCTGCCAAAAAAGCGCCAAAGTCGCACTCCAGCTTTACGTGCGTTCTGGCGTAGCCCATTCCAGTGTCGTAAAACTCGGCGGCCATCCCGTCGTAGTCAACCCGGAAACCATAGCCCCACCCAGGGTCGGCCACGGCGTAAATGGGATTGCTTCTGATCTCCTGGCGCGTCGGCGGGGTCACACCCGTGAACTGCCGGAAGGTGAAACGACCCTCAGAGTCGGTTCGTGTATCAATGGGACTCTTGCAAGTTTGGCGGCCGACGAAGTAGCCACGATCTGCGCACGTTGTAATTTGTGCGCCCACGAGGGGGCTGCCAGCCAGCAGCAATCTGCCTTCTATCACTCCCTCCACTGGATCCCATGCACCAAATGACGGCCCGGCAGACAGGAGGACACACAAGACCCAAGGTACGCGTCGAATGGTCGGTCGCATGTTTAGATGAGCTTTAACGTAATGGATAGAGCAAAACCTGCTCGATAAACTGGCCAGCGCTCGATATTCTGGTCATGAAATCCCCCTGAAAGTGGCTTGCAGCCTGACTGAGCCGACGATGCACTGTATAAATAAATAGTTATAAATTCACCCATGAAACCCGGCACTTCCCCACTGAAGTCCATCCGCTTGATGGATCAGGTGCGCGAGCGGATTCGGTATTTGCACTATAGCCTTAGCACCGAGAAGACTTATCTGTATTGGGTCCGGTTTTTTATTCGTTGGCACGGCCGCGATGGGCAAATGCAGCATCCTCGCAACATCGGGGCGCCCCGGGGTGGAGGCCTTTCTCACCATGCTGGCGACGGAGCGCAAAGTTTCGGCCTCTACCCATAAAAAGCTGGCACTCGACAATATGTAGTTACAGGTGCCCCACAGCCCTCAGCACATTCTCCGCAGTAGCCGGCGCCACCAACACCACAAGCTCATCCCCAGCCTTCTCCGCCCCCACCGCATCCCGCATAGCCTCATACACACTGATCGCCAGCATCAGCGGCGGCTCGCCCACGGCCTTGCTGCCGAACACGTTGTCTTCGCGGTTCGGCTCGGGCCACAAATCAATCTTGAAATGTTCGGGCACATCGCCGGTGGCGGGGATTTTGTAGGTGCTGGGGGCGTGGGTGGTGAGCAGGCCTTTGTCGTTCCACACCAGTTGCTCGGTGGTGAGCCAGCCCATGCCCTGGATGAAGCCGCCTTCGATCTGGCCTATGTCGATGGCGGGGTTGATGGACGTGCCTACGTCGTGGAGGATGTCGACCTTGAGCACGCGGCTTTCGCCTGTGAGCGTGTCGATGGCGACTTCGGTGCAGGCGGCGCCGTAGGCAAAGTAGTAAAACGGCCGGCCGGTGAGGGTGGTTTTGTCGTAATGGATTTTGGGTGTGCGGTAAAAGCCGTCGCTCCACAGCTGGATGCGGTTGGCATAGGCGAGCTTGACGACTTCGGTAAACGGCCTTGTGCTTTCGGGCGTGATGATGTGGCCGCCTTCAAACTGCACGGCGCCGGCGCCGCAGCGGTCCAGGCCGGCGACGAACTGGGCCAGGTTGTCGCGCACATTGCGGGCGGCGTATTGCGCGGCGCGGGCATTCAGGTCGGTGCCGGCGGAGGCGGCGGTGGCCGATGCGTTGGGGATTTTGCTGGTGTCGCTGGCGGTGGCCAGCACTTGCACCAGCGGCACGCCGAGTTCGTCGGCCACGATTTGCGCGACCTTGGTGTTCAGGCCCTGGCCCATTTCGGTGCCGCCGTGGTTTACCTGCACGCTGCCGTCGGTGTACACGTGCACCAGCGCACCGGCCTGGTTGAACAGGGTGGCGGTGAAGGAGATGCCGAATTTGACGGGGGTGAGGGCGATGCCGCGCTTAATGACCTGGCTTTGCTGGTTCCAGGCGGCGATTGTTTTGCGGCGCTGCTGGTACTGTGAGGTTTGCTCCAGCCGCTTCAGCAGCGGTTCGAGGATGTTGTCCTCGACCTTCATTTGGTAGTGGGTGGTGTCGCGCTCGCCGATGCCGTAGAGGTTGCGCCTGCGCACATCCAGCGGGTCCAGGCCCAGGGTGCGGGCGATGTCGCCCATGATGGTTTCGATGACGATCATGCCCTGCGGGCCGCCGAAACCGCGGAAGGCGGTGTTGCTTTGCGTGTTCGTCTTGCAGCGGTAAGAGGCGATCTCCACGTCTTCGAGGAAGTAGGCGTTGTCGGCATGGAAGACGGCGCGGTCGGCCACGGGGCCGCTGAGGTCGGCGCTGAATCCGCAGTTGACGGCCATCGTGAGCTTGAGGCCGTTCAGGCGGCCGGTATCGTCAAAGCTCACGGTGTAGTCGTAGGCAAAGGGGTGGCGCTTGCCGGTGACCATGAAGTCGTCGTCGCGGTCCAGCCGCAGCTTGACGGGTTTCTTGAGCTTGTGCGCGGCGATGGCGGCCCAGACGGCCATCTGGCCCGATTGCGTTTCCTTGCCGCCAAAGCCGCCGCCCATGCGCCGGCATTCGACGCGCACGGCGTGGTTGTCTATGCCCAGCGCGTGGGAGACCCAGTGCTGGATCTCGCCCGGGTGCTGGGTGCTGGAATACACCAGCCACTGGTTTTGTTCTTGCGGCAGCACATAGGCGACCTGGCCTTCGAGGTAGAAGTGTTCCTGGCCGCCGACTTCGAGCGTCCCGCTCAAGGTGTGCGCGGCTTTTTTGAGCGCCGCAGCGGCATCGCCGCGTTTGACGAAGACCGGCGGCAGCACATAGCTTTCGGCCTTGAGCGCCTCGTGCACCGTGAGCAGCGCGGGCAGCGGCTCTATCTTGCACACCACCTTGCGAGCGGCGCGGCGCGCCTGCATCACGGTGTCGGCCACCACCACGCCTATGACCTGGCCGATGTGCTGCACCGTGCCCTGTGCGAACACGGGTTCGTCGTGCGAGAAATTGCCCAGCACCGGGTCGCCCGGTATGTCGCGCGCCAGGATCACATCGCGCACGCCGGGCATGGCCAGGGCCGCGGCGGTGTCCACGCCCAGCAGCCTGCCGTGGGCGACGGTGGAGAGGATGGGCGCGGCATGCAAGGTGCCGCGCACTTCGGGGATGTCGTCGACGTAGGTGGCGGCGCCGGCGACCTGGGCGCGGGCGCTTTCATGCGGTGTGGAGCTGCCAGCGGCGCGCGTGGCGGCGGGGCGGCTTTGCAGCGAGGATTGTTCAGCTGGGTCGGCGGGCGGGGTGCCGTTGGCGCGCGCATCGGCGCGGATGGCGACGGGGTCGGCCACGGCGTCGCGGCTGAGGGAGATGTCTTTGGCGGCGGTCATGCGGCCTCCTCGAGGCGGAAGGACTCCAGATTGATCTGTTGCAGGCCCTGGCTTTCGAGCCAGTAGCGTTGCAGCAGGTTGCCCAGCACCTGGCTGCGGTAGGCGGCGGAGGCCCGCATGTCGGAGATCGGCGGGAACTCGGCGCGCAGGGTGGTGATGGCTTGCTGGATGGTGGCTCGCGTCCAGGGTTGGCCTGTGAGGGCGGCTTCGGTTTTACTGGCGCGCACGGGGGTGGCCGCGACGCCGCCTGCGCCTATCGATGCGCGAGTGACCTTGCCATTGTCAATTTGCAGGTTGATGGCCAGGCAGACGGCGGAGATGTCGTCGTCGTAGCGTTTGGAGATTTTGTAGACGCGCAGGCGCTCCGGCCCCTCACCCCAGCCCTCTCCCCAGAGGGGCGAGGGAGTCATACCTTCTCTCGCCGGCCTGGGCACCTTCACCCAGGCCAGCACCTCATCCGCCGCCATCACATTCTTGCGATAGCCGGCATAGAGCTTTTCCAGCGGCATTTCACGATGCCCGCGCACACTCATGAGCACCACATTCGCATTCAAGGCAATCAACAACGGCATCGAATCGCCAATCGGCGAGCCGTTGGCCACATTGCCGCCCAGCGTGCCCGAGTTGCGCACCGGCAGGCCGGCAAAGCGGGCGGCGAAGTTGTGCAGCTGCGGCCGGTCCTTGACCAGTGCGGCATAGGCGTCGGCCAGCGTGACGGCCGCGCCTATGGCGATGTGGTGGGGATAGTCTTCCACCCGCCGCAGCTCTTCGACGCGGGTGACGTCCAGCACCTGGCCGAACTGCTGGTGCTGTTTGGTGACCCAGAGGCCCACGTCGGTGCAGCCGGCGACGAGTTGCGCTTGCGGCTGTTCGGCGCGGGCCTGCAGCAGGCCGGCCAGGGTGCGCGGGGCCAGGTAGGCTGATTCGCTCACGCCCGGCCCGGTGCGAAGGGCCTGGAGCCGGTGCAGCAGGCCGGCTTCATCGACCTGCACGGGCGGCAGCGTGGCCATGGCCTGCGCGGCGTCCAGGATGGGCCGGTAGCCTGTACAGCGGCAGAGGTTGCCGGAGAGTTCTTCCTGCGCCAGTTCGCGTGTGATGGGCTGGCCCTGGCAGACATGGTTTTGGTACATGCCGAACAGGCTCATGACAAAGCCTGGGGTGCAGAAGCCGCATTGGCTGCCATGCTTGTCGACCATGGCCTGTTGCGCCGGGTGCAAGCTGCCGTCTTGTGTCGCCAGGTCCTCTACAGTCCACAGCGCCATGCCGTCAATGGAGTGCGCCAGCCTTATGCAACTGTTGATGGCGCGGTAGCGGACCTGCCCGCCCTCCGCCTCACCCAGCACCACCGTGCAGGCCCCGCAGTCGCCTTCGCCGCAGCCTTCCTTGGTGCCGGTGCAGGCCAGGTCCTCGCGCAGCAGCTCCAGCAGGGTACGGCTGGGTGGTACATTGCTGACGGAAACAACTTCACCCCGCCTGATGAAGCGGATGGGTCTGGAAAAAGGTGGGACAGCCATGCTTCAGGTTAAACACTCGTGCCGCGCCCGGCATATCAAAGCCCATATCAGGCGCATGGGTGAAAAGGTATGAAAGACGATGCGCTTTTCGACAAGATAGACCTCCATCTCATCAGGGTCTTGAACACCGTGCTTGTTGAACGCAGCGTATCACGCGCCGCCATCCGTCTGGGTATGTACCAGCCCGCCGTCAGCGCGGCGCTCAAGCGCCTGCGCACGTTGGCGGGCGACCCCATCCTGGTGCGCTCGGGCGCGGGCATGGTGCCCACCGATGCGGGGCTGCGCATGATCGAGCCTTCGGCCAGCATTCTGCGTGCGGCCGGCATGCTCTTCAGCGACGCCCGGGGTTTTGACCCGGCCACAGCCGAGACCACCTTCCGCCTGGCGGCCAGCGACTACCTGGATCCCTTGTTTCTGCCGCAGCTGGTGGCGCAAATCAAAGCGCAGGCGCCGCGCTGCCGCATTGAAATCCAACCGCTGTCGGCCGACTCCGACTACCGCGCGCAGCTGGCCCAGGGCCAGGCCGACATCGTGATCGGCAACTGGGCAGCGCCACCCGACGACCTGCACATGGCACGCCTGTTCGGCGACGAGGTGGTGTGCCTGGTGGCCAGGGACCACCCGGCCGTGCGTCGCCAATGGGACACCGCAGCCTGGCTGGAGGCCGAGCACATCGCGCCCTCGGCGCTGCACCCGGGCGCCAAGGGCGTGATCGACGAGCACCTGGACACCCTGGGCCTGGTGCGCAATATCACGGTGCGCTGCCCTCATTTCAGCCTGATGCCTTCCATGGTGGCATCAAGCTTGCTGGTGATGACCACCGGCCGCCAGTATTGCGAACGGTTTGCCGGCATCCTGCCGGTCGCCATATTGCCCAGCCCGGTGGCCTTTCCCCGCATGATGTATTACCAGCTCTGGCACGAACGCACGCATGCCTCGAATGCCGCGAAATGGCTGCGCGAGCGGGTCAAGTCCGTGGCGGCCGCGCTGCGGAAAGAATGATTTTGGAATGAGTTTGCGCGGCGGCCCGGCGTCCACGCGGGCCGGGCTACCTAGAATACCGACGACCCCCAAAAAACGGACACCACGAGACAATGAGCGCAGCACCTCCCACTACCGGCAGCCCTGCAGGGCCGCAACCGCGGCTGCGGCTTGACGGCATCAGCAAGAGCTATCCCGGCGTGCTGGCCAACAGCGGCGTCTCGCTGACGGTGCAGCCGGGTGAAATCCACGCCGTGCTGGGCGAGAACGGCGCCGGCAAGTCCACCTTGATGAAGATCATCTACGGCGCCGTCAGGCCCGACACCGGCACCGTGGCCATGGACGGCCAGACCGTCGCGGTGCGCAACCCGCATGAGGCGCGGGCGCTGGGCATCAGCATGGTGTTCCAGCATTTCAGCCTGTTCGACACGCTCACGGTCGCCGAAAACGTCTGGCTGGGGCTGGACAAGCACCTGAGCTTGGCGGAGGTCTCGGCCCGCATCGTGCAGACCACCCAGGCTTACGGGCTGCAGCTGGACCCGGCCCGGCCGGTGCACACGCTCAGCGTGGGCGAGCGCCAGCGCGTGGAGATCGTGCGCGCGCTGCTCACCAATCCGAAACTGCTGATCCTTGACGAGCCGACCTCGGTGCTGACGCCGCAGGCCGTCGAGAATCTCTTCGTCACCCTGCGCCAGCTGGCCGCGCAGGGCTGCAGCATCCTCTACATCAGCCACAAGCTGCACGAAATCCGCGCGCTGTGCACCGCCTGCACGGTGCTGCGCGGCGGCAAGGTCTCGGGCGAATGCGACCCGCGCCAGGAGTCCAACGCCTCGCTGAGCCGCCTGATGATTGGCGCCGAGCCGCCCGCGCTGGAGCACCGCGCGCTGCACGCCGGCGCCGTGGTGCTGGAGGTCAAGCAGCTTGATTTGGCCAAGGAAGAACAGTTCGGCGTCGATCTGTACCAGGTGGCCTTGCAGGTGCGCGCGGGCGAGGTGGTCGGCATTGCCGGCGTCTCGGGCAACGGCCAGAAGGAGTTGCTGTACGCGCTGTCGGGCGAAGACACGCGCGCCGCCGGCGAGGCGGTGGAGGTCAAGGGCCAGGCCGTGGGCAAGCTGGGGCCGCACCGGCGCCGCGCGCTGGGCCTGCATTTTGTGCCTGAAGAGCGCCTGGGCCGCGGCGCCGTGCCCTCGCTCTCGCTGGCGCGCAACCTGCTGCTCACGCGCAAGGAATCCGTCAACAGCAAGGGCTGGCTGAACCGCGGCACGCTGCAGGCGCAGGCCGAGCGCATCATTGCCGCCTACAAGGTCAAGGCGGGCGGGCCGCAGGCGGCGGCCAAGTCGCTGTCGGGCGGCAACCTGCAGAAATTCATCATGGGCCGCGAGATCGACGCGAAGCCCGCGCTGCTCATCGTCTCGCAACCGACCTGGGGCGTGGACGTGGGTGCGGCCACGCAGATCCGCGGCGAGCTGCTCAAGCTGCGCGACGCCGGCTGCGCGGTGCTGGTGGTGAGCGAAGAGCTGGAAGAGCTGTTCGAGATCTGCGACCGGCTGTATGTGATGGCCAAGGGCCGGCTCTCGCCTTCGCTGCCGCGCGCCGAGGCCACGGTGGAGCTGGTGGGGCAGTGGATGAGCGGGCTGTGGACGCAGACGGAGGCCTCGCATGCCGCAGCTTGAAGTCCGCCCGCAACCGTCTTCCTTCTGGAGCTACGCCTCACCGCTGCTGGCGCTGTTGATCACCGTGCTGATCGGCGTGGCGCTGTTCGTGGCGCTGGGCAAGGACCCGGTCAAGGGCCTGCAGGTGTTTTTCTGGGAACCGATCAAGTCGCCTTATGCCATCGGCGAACTGCTGGTCAAGGCGACGCCGCTGCTCATCATCGCGCTGGGGCTGGCCGTGTGCTTTCGCTCCAATGTCTGGAACATAGGCGCCGAAGGCCAGTTCGTGATGGGCGCGGTCGCGGCCGGCGGCATTGCGCTGCTGGCCGAAAAAACCACCGGCCCCTGGATTGTTCCGGCCATCCTGCTGGCGGGCATCGCGGGCGGCATGGCCTGGGCCGGCCTCACGGCCCTGCTGCGCGACCGCTTTAATGCCAACGAAATACTGGTCAGCCTGATGCTGGTTTATGTGGCCGACATGGTGCTCAACTTCCTGGTCTTCGGCCCCTGGAAAGACCCGAACGGCTACAACTTTCCGCAGACCAAGACCTTTGAGGCGGTGACGCAGATCCCGCGGCTCATGCAGGGCTCGCGCGTGAACATCGGCATCATCCTGGCGCTGCTGGGTGTGGCCGGGCTGTGGCTGTTTTTGTTTCGCACCTATGCGGGCTTCCGGCATGAGGTCAGCGGCCTGGCGCCGGCGGCCGCGCGCTATGCCGGCTTTTCGTCGCGGCGCGCGCTGTGGCTGGCCTTGCTGACTTCCGGCGGCGCGGCCGGCCTGGCCGGTGCGCTGGAAGTGGCCGGGCCCATAGGCCAGCTCACGCCCTATGTGCCGGCGGGTTACGGCTTTGCCGCCATCATCGTCGCCTTTGTGGGCCGGCTGCACCCGGTGGGCGTGGTGTTCTCGGCGATCCTGATGAGCATGTTTTATATAGGCGGCGAGCTCGCGCAGTCGCGCCTGGGCCTGCCCAAGTCCATCACCGGCGTGTTCCAGGGCCTGCTGCTGTTCAGCCTGCTGGCCTGCGACACACTGATCGCCTACCGCCTGCGGCTGGCCAAGCCCATCACCATGCCGGTGGCCACGCCGCCGTCGAGCGACGTCTTGAAGGGAGCCGAGTGATGGATTCAACCGCGCTGCTGATTGCCGCGACGCTGAGCGCCGGCACCGTGCTGGCCATCGCTGCCCTGGGCCTCCTGATCAATGAAAAAGCCGGCATCGTGAACCTGGGCGCCGAGGGCATGATGCTGTGCGCTGCCATCGCCGGCTTTGCCACCGTGGTGCACACCGGCAACAGCTGGCTGGGTTTTGCGGCCGGCATGGCGGCGGGGGCTTTCCTCGCGGCGGTGTTCGGCGTGCTGGTGATCTGGCTCAACACCAACCAGTACGCGACCGGCCTGGCGCTGAGCCTGTTCGGCGCGGGCTTTTCGGCCTTTGCCGGCATCAAGTACGTGCAGGAAAAGCTGCCCGAGCAGCCGAAGTACCCGATTCCCTTCCTGGCCGACATTCCGCTGGTGGGCCCGGCGCTGTTCCGCCAGCATCCCATGGTCTATATCGCGATGGCGCTGACGGCCGGGCTGATCTGGTTTTTGTACCGCACGCGCGCTGGACTGGTGCTGCGCTCGGTCGGTGAAAGCCCCGAATCGGCGCATGCGCTGGGCTACCCGGTGCGGCGCATACGGCTGGCCGCCGTGGTGGCCGGCGGCGCGCTGTGCGGGCTGGCGGGGGCTTATGTGTCGGTGGCCTACACGCCGCTGTGGGTGGAGGGCATGATCGCCGGCAAGGGCTGGATCGCGCTGGCGCTCACCACCTTTGCCACCTGGCGCCCGGCACGGGTGTTGCTTGGGGCTTACCTGTTCGGCGGCGTGACCATGTTGCAGTTCCACCTGCAAAGCCTGGGCGTGAATGTGCCCACGCAGTTTTTGAGCATGCTGCCCTACCTGGCGACCATCGTGGTGCTGGTGCTGATCTCGCGCAACCCGCTGTGGATACGCGTGAACATGCCCAGCTCCATCGGCAAGCCGTTTTACCCCGGCGCCTGAGGTTCCCCGCATAATTGCTTTTTTGAACCGCCCCCTGTTTTACTTTCCATAGACTTTCTTCACCTTCCTCCACGAAAGCGAGATGACATGACTGACCTGCAAAAACGTTCCCTGCTCAAGCTGGCGGCACTGTCCGCGGTGGCTGCGGCGGCCCTGGTGGGTTGCGGCAAAAAGGAAGAGGCCGCACCGGCGGCCCCTGCGGCAGCACCCGCGGCTGCTTCGCCCGCCGCCAAGGCCGAGCCCCTGAAGGTGGCGTTTGCCTATGTCGGCCCGGTGGGCGACGGCGGCTGGACCTATGCGCACGACAACGGCCGCAAGGCGGTGCAAAAAGAGTTCGGCGACAGGGTCGTCACCAGCTTTGTCGAGAAAGTGCCCGAATCGGCCGACGCCGAGCGCGTGATCCGCGACATGGCGGCCCAGGGCAACAAGCTGATCTTCGGCACCACCTTCGGCTACATGGAGCCCATGCTCAAGGTCGCGAATGACACCAAGGACGTGAAGTTCGAGCACGCCACCGGCTACAAGCAGGCCGACAACATGCGCACCTATGACAGCCGTACCTACGAAGGCGCCTACATGGCCGGCGTGATCGCGGGCAAGATGAGCAAGTCCGGCACGCTGGGCGTGGTCGGCTCGGTGCCGATTCCTGAAGTGGTGCGCAACATCAACAGCTTCACGCTGGGCGCGCAGTCGGTCAACCCCAAGGTCAAGACCAAGGTGGTGTGGGTCAACGAATGGTTCAACCCGCCCAAGGAAACCGAAGCCGCCACCGCCCTCATCAACGGCGGCGCCGACGTGCTGTTCCAGAACACCGATTCTTCCGCCGTGCTGCAGACCGCCGAAAAAATGGGCAAGCGCGCCTTCGGCTGGGATTCCGACATGACGGCCTACGGCCCCAAGGCTCACCTGGCTTCCGCTGTTATCAACTGGGGCCCGTACTACATCAAGGCCGTGGGTGAGGCGCTCGATGGCACATGGAAAGGCAACACCGCCTCCTGGTGGGGCGTGAAGGAAGGCGCGATCGACATCGTGTCCATCGCCGCCGACGTGCCCGACGAAACCAAGAAGCGCATCGAAGAAGTCAAGGCCGGCCTGAAGGACGGCAGCTTCTCGATCTGGAAAGGCCCGATCACCGACAACACCGGCAAGGAATTGCTGGCCAAGGACGTGGTGGCGGATGACAAATTCCTGGGCGGCCTGAAGACCTATGTGAAGGGTGTTGAAGGCAAGGTTCCGGGTAACTGAGCCATGTCTTGCTCCCTCCCCCGCTGGGGGAGGGCAGGGGTGGGGCCGACGGCGATTGCAAGGCCGCAAGCCCCCATCCCAACCTTCCCCCAGCGGGGGAAGGAGAAATACCAGCTGCCTTCGGGCAGCTTTTTTGTTTAGGGAGCCGATATGAGTTTTTCCGTCAAACCCGTCGCAGCCGACCGGCTGCCCGAACTGCTCAGGCAGATGCCCAAGGCCGAGCTGCACATGCACATCGAAGGCTCGCTGGAGCCCGAACTGATCTTCGCGCTGGCAAGCCGCAACGGCGTGTCGATTCCCTATGCCAGCGTTGAAGAGCTGCGCAGTGCCTACGCCTTCACCAACCTGCAGAGCTTTCTCGACATCTACTACGCCGGCGCCAGCGTGCTGATCACCGAGCAGGACTTCTACGACATGGCGCAGGCCTACCTGCGCAAGGCCGCGGCCGACAAGGTGCTGCACACCGAAATGTTTTTTGATCCGCAGACCCATACAGCGCGCGGCGTCAGCATGCAGACCGTCGTCAATGGCATGCACAGGGCTTGTGTGGATGCGAAGGCGAAACTCGGCGTCAGCGCCTCGCTGATCCTGTGCTTCCTGCGCCACCTGAGCGAGGAAGACGCGTTTGAAACGTTGGAGCAGGCCCTGCCGTTTCGCGATAAGTTCATCGGCATAGGCCTCGATTCGGGCGAGGTCGGCAACCCGCCCGAGAAATTCGCGCGTGTGTTCGCGCGTTGTCGCGAGCTGGGTTTTCACCTGGTCGCGCATGCCGGTGAAGAGGGGCCGCCTGAATACGTCTGGACGGCGCTCGATGTGCTCAAGGTCGAGCGCGTGGACCACGGTGTGCGCTCCAGCCGTGACGCATCGCTGATGCAGCGCCTGGCCAAAGACCGTATCCCGCTGACGGTGTGCCCGCTGTCCAACCACAAGCTCTGCGTGTTTCCGGACCTGGCCAGCCACAACCTGCGCGCGCTGCTTGATGCAGGCCTGGTTGCCACCGTCAATTCGGACGACCCCGCCTACTTCGGCGGCTACATGAACGAAAACTTCACGCAAACCTTCGCGGCCACCGGCATGGATGCGCACCATGCTTACACGCTGGCGCGCAACAGCTTTGAGGCCAGCTTTATCGACGCTTCGGCCAAGGCGCGTTATGTGGAGCGACTCAACGAAAGCTTTGAGCGTTTCAACTGAGTGCTTTATTCATCCGCAGATCACCATAGATCGAAGACAGTGTACTTGTGCTTGGGGCGGCACAATGCACGGCGTGCACTCTGTGGTTTTAATCTGCGTAAATCTGCGAAATCTGCGGATGAATTCATATCCACAGATTTCGCAGATTGACGCAGATTGCATACCAGTCCTTTCCTTGTTATCTGGGGTTATTGAGGCGGCGTTCGCCCCAAAATAGGGCGCAAACGTATGATTTCCACTGGATCCTCCAGCAACAAGGAACTCGGCATGGCCTCAACGCCGCAGCAACAACAAGATTCAGCACAAGCCCCACACAACCCCTGGCCCATCGCCCTGGCCGGGCTGGTGGCCCTGGCCGTGGCCATGGGCATAGGGCGTTTTGCCTTCACGCCGCTCTTGCCCATGATGCTCAATGACGGCGTGGTTGACCTGCCGACCGCCAGCTGGCTCGCCAGCGCCAACTACTTCGGCTACATGCTGGGCGCCATCCTGTGCACGTTGCAGCCCTGGCTGTGGGCGCACTTCACGGGCCTGCCTTCGCTGGCGTATTCGTCGCTGGTGCGCGCGGGGCTGGTTGCCACGGGCCTGCTCACGCTGGCCATGGGCTGGCATGTTCCGGCGGCGTGGCCGTTCCTGCGTTTTGCCGCGGGTGTGACCAGCGGCGTGGTGTTTGTGTTCACTTCGGGCTGGTGCCTCTCGCAACTCGCCAAACGCGGCGTGCCCGCGATGGGCGGCATCATCTATGTCGGCCCCGGCGCGGGCATTGTGGTGAGCGGCCTCTTTGCCACCGGCATGGTGGCCTGGCACTGGACGGCCGCCACCGGCTGGCTGATTTTTGGTGGGCTGGCTTTTGTGCTGACTGCGGCGGTGTGGCATGTCTTGCGCGGTGGCGACGAGCGTCTCATTCCGCTGGCGCCGCGCGCGCCTGCGCAGCCGGGCAGTGCGGTGCAGCACCACGGCAATGCCGAGATGGCCTTGCTCACGCTGGCCTACGGCCTGGCCGGTTTCGGCTACATCATCACCGCCACTTTTTTGCCGGTGATCGCGCGCGCGGCGCTGCCGGGATCGGCCTGGCTGGACATGTTCTGGCCCATCTTCGGCCTGGGGGTGATGCTGGGCGCGCTGCTGGCCACACGCCTGCCGCCGGGCAAGGATTTCCGCCTGCTGCTGGCCGGCTGCTACTTTTTGCAGGCCTTGGGCATCGCCGCCAGCCTCTGGAGCCCCAGCCTCGCGGGCTTTGCGCTCGGCAGCCTGATGCTGGGCATGCCGTTTACCGCCATCACTTTTTTTGCGATGCAGGAAGTGCGCCGCCTGAAGCCCGCCACGGCCGCCAGCTTTATCGGCCTGTTGACCGCCACCTATGGCGTGGGGCAAATCCTGGGTCCGCCGCTGGTGGCCGTGCTGCTGCGCCGCACACCCAGTGCGGGTGCGGGCTTCACGCTGTCGCTGGAGATCGCCGCCGCCACGCTGCTGGCGGGCGCCGTGATGTACCTGTGGATGGCAAAGGCCTACCCGGTGCGGCCGGCAATGCCGGCTGGCCATGCAGCGGCGTCCAAATAGGCCCAAGCCCGCTGAAATGCCCCTGAAACCGGGCCATCGGCCCTGAACGGCTAAAATCAGGGGCTTCAGCGTGCCGCCCCGGCGCGCCGGCATTTGCTTTATCCCGGGGCCATGTAGAGGACCACCATGTATAAAAACCTCGCGACCCCCGGTCTTTCGGCTTGTGTGGGCGCCTGTTTTATCTCTCACGATCACCTTGCTGTTTCATCCCGGCTGCCTTCTGCGGCGGGCTGCGGCCATGGCCGCGCGAAAGCCGCGCCATGAGCTACCAGGTCAAGGAAATTTTCTACACGCTGCAGGGCGAGGGCGCCAATGCCGGGCGGCCGGCGGTGTTTTGCCGCTTTGCCGGCTGCAACCTTTGGTCCGGCCGCGAGGAGGACCGCGCGACGGCTGTCTGCCAGTTCTGCGACACCGATTTTGTGGGCACCAACGGCACGCTGGGCGGCAAGTTCGCCGATGCCGATGCGCTCGCGAACAGGATCGCGGCGCAGTGGCCGGCCGGCGACAGCGTCCACCGTTTTGTGGTGATGACGGGCGGCGAGCCGCTGCTGCAGGTGGATGCGGAGCTGATTGCCGCACTGCACGCACGCGGCTTCCAGATCGCGGTCGAGACCAACGGCAGCATCGCCGCACCCGAGGGCATAGACTGGATCTGCGTGAGCCCCAAGGCCGGCGCGCCCTGGGTGCAGCGCGCGGGCCAGGAGCTCAAGCTGGTGTGGCCGCAAGCCGGTTTCGACCTGGGTGAGCTCGAAGCCGCCGACTTCACGCACCGCTACCTGCAGCCCATGGACAACCCCGCGCGGCAGCGCAACACTGAAACCTGCATCCAGCTGTGCATGGAGCGCCCGGCCTGGCGGCTCAGCCTGCAGACCCACAAGATCACGGGCATCCGATGACGCAAGCTTCCCAACACCCACCCATGCGCTGCGAGATCAGCCAGACCTTTTTCTTCGACGCGGCCCACACGCTCAAGCGCGCCATCGAGGCCGAGGGCAGCAAGCGCGTGCATGGCCATACCTATAACGCCGAGGTGTTTGTCGCCGGCGAGCCCGATGCGGCCACAGGTATGGTCATGGACCTGGGCCTGGTGCGGCGCGAAATCGCTGTGCTGCGCGAGGAGCTGGATCATCACCTGCTCGACGACGTGAAAGACCTGGGCCCGCCCACGCTGGAAAATCTCTGCCAGTTCATCTTCCGCAAGCTCGATGCGCGCTTGCCGGGGCTGACATCGGTGCGCGTCTGGCGCGCCTCGCTGGGCGATGGCTGCCGCGTGAGCCGCTGATTTTGCTCCCTCCCCCGCTGGGGGAGGGCGGGGGTGGGGGCCAGCGGCAGTTGAAAGACTGCTGGCCTTGCTCGAGGCACAGTCCCCATCCTGCCTTCCCCCAGCGGGGGAAGGAGAAATGCGTCCGATACACCTTATCGGGATTTAGATATTGCAGCGCGCGACCCCTGCGTTACCCTAGCACCCATGAAAGCCTACCGCGCCGCCCTCCTGTATTTCACCGGCCCCGCCCAGGCCGCCTACGAGGCCGACGGCCTGCTGGTGGTGGGTGACGCCGAAGGCCGCCAGCTCGTGCAGGCCGTGGGCAGCTACCAGGCGCTGGCGCCGCGCTTTGCCGATGTGCCCACCGAGCACCTGCCGGGCCGCATCATCGCGCCGGGTTTTGTGGACATGCACATCCACTATCCGCAGCTCGACGTGATCGGCTCGCCCGCCGAAGGCCTGCTGCCCTGGCTGGAAAACTACACCTTTCCCCAGGAAAGCCGCTTCTCAAACGCAGCGCACAGCGCGCAGGCCGCGGTTTTTTTCATTGACGAGTTGCTGCGCAACGGCGTCACCACCGCGCTCGCGTTTTCGACGTCGCACGTCGAATCCGTTAACGCACTGTTCAGCGAAGCGCAAAAGCGCAGCCTGCGCCTGATGACAGGCAAGTGCCTGATGGACCAGAACTCGCCCGAGGGCGTGCGCGACCACACCGCGCAAAGCCTGGCCGATACCGAGGCACTGATCCAGCGCTGGCACGGCGTGGACCGGCTGGGCTATGCCATCACGCCGCGGTTTGTGCCCAGTTGCAGTGAAGCGCAACTGCGCGGCGCCGGCGAGCTGGCCGCGAAATACCCGGACGTCTGGATCCAGTCGCACGTGGCCGAGAACAAGGACGAGATCGCCTGGGTGAAAGCGCTGTACCCCGATGCCCGCAGCTACCTCAGCGTGTATGAGCAGTTCGGCCTGCTGCGTCCGCGCGCCATTTATGCCCACTGCATCCACATCGACGACGAAGACCGCGCGCTGATGCGTGCCACCGGGACGGCCGCAGCCGTAAGCCCGACCAGCAACCTCTTCCTGGGCAGCGGATTTTTTGACTACGAAGGCGCCGAGCGCATCGGCTTTCCCTACGGCCTGGCCAGTGACGTGGGCGGCGGCACCTCCTTCAGCCCGTTTCACACGATGCTGGCCGCTTACTACGTGGGCCGCGAGGGGCAGACCAAGCCCGGCCTGTCGCTCTCGCCCCAGCAACTGTGGTGGCAGCACACGGGCGGCGCGGCGCGTGCGCTGGGCCTGGAAGGGGTGGTGGGCAACTTGCAGCCCGGCTGCGAGGCCGACTTCGTGGTGCTCGACCCGCAGGCCACGCCGCTGCTGGCGCGCAAGACCACGCTGGCGGCCAACCTCGGCGAGCTGCTGTTCGCGCTGATGGTGCTGGGGGATGACCGGGTGATTGAGCGCACGGTGATTTCCCAGGCGCGAGCCGGAGGCGCCTGACCAGGGTTGGCTTCTTGCTCCCTCTCCCTCTGGGGGAGGGCAGGTGCTGAGCGCTGCGGCTCAGGATGCGCCTGCGCGCATCCGGACAGCGTGAAGAAGCCCAGGCTCTGGCTGGGCTGCGGTCTGCAAGACAGGGCGTGCGGCCCAGGTATGGCGCGGAGGTGTTCGTGTGCCGTAGGCCCTCACCCTAACCCTCTCCCAGAGGGAGAGGAGATAAAAAGAGGGGGCAAAACCGGGCAGGCCGCCGGCTTGCCTACAATCGGGGACCAGTGAGGAGTTCCCCCGAATGAGTATCAAGAGCGACAAATGGATACGCCGCATGTCCGAGCAGCACGGCATGATCGAGCCCTTCGAACCCGGCCAGATCCGGCAGCAGGACGGCCACAAGATCATCAGCTACGGCACCAGCAGCTACGGCTACGACATCCGCTGCGCGCCCGAGTTCAAGGTCTTCACCAACATCCACAGCACCGTGGTCGACCCGAAGAACTTCGATGAGAAAAGCTTTGTCGACTTTCACGGCGACAGCTGCATCATCCCGCCTAACAGCTTCGCGCTCGCCCGCACCGTCGAATACTTCCGCATCCCGCGCAACGTGCTCACCATCTGCCTGGGCAAAAGCACCTACGCGCGCTGCGGCATCATCGTCAACGTCACGCCCTTTGAGCCCGAATGGGAAGGTTACGTGACGCTGGAGTTCTCCAACACCACGCCGCTGCCCGCCCGGATTTATGCGGGTGAAGGCTGCGCCCAGGTGCTGTTCTTCGAAAGCGACAAGGACGACGTCTGTGAGGTCAGCTACAAGGACCGCGGCGGCAAGTACCAGGGCCAGGTGGGCGTGACGCTACCCAAGGCCTGAGCGCCCTTCAGGCCAGCGCCGCGCGCGCCGCGGCCAGATCCCAGCCCGCCCAGCCGCAGCTCTTGAAGAGCACCGGCCCGGCGGGTTTTTTCATGTCCTGGCGTATCACTTCGCCCAGGCTGGCGAAGCGGGCCACGTCCAGGCCGGCCTGCAGCAGGTCGCCGGCTTCGTGCACGGCGTCGGGGGTGTCGACCAGTACCTCACCCTGCGCCGCGACGTATTGGCAGAGCGCGGCGCTGAGTTCCACCATGGTGGGTGTGTAGGCGCCGACGGCGCTGATGAAGCCGTCGTCGCGCGGCAGGGCGCTGAGCACCACGCCGCCGGCCGGCGTGCAGGTGGCGGCCAGGGGGCAGTCGGCCAGGGCGGCGTCGGCGTCGGGCACGACGCGGCCGTTCAGTCCCAGCGACTGCGCATGCTGTGCCAGGGCCTGGGCGCTGGCATGGCTGCGCGAGCTGATGCGGAAGTCGCGAACGCCCAGGCCCTGGGCAAAGGCTTCGAGGTGGGCCACGCCCTGCACCCCGGCGCCGACGATGAGCATGGGCCCGCGGGTGTTGGGCGCCAGCCGCTGCGCGGCCAGCAAGGAGACGGCTGCCGTGCGCCTGGCGGTGACGGTGGGGCCGTCCAGCATCAGCCTGCGCCGGCCGCTGGCCACGTCAAACACCACCACGTCACCCTGGATGGCGGGCAGGCCGGTCCCGGTGTTGGCGGGCGTGAGGGTGATGAGCTTGGCGATCGCGGTGCGGGTGTCCAGCGCCGGCATCACAAACAGGCTGCCGCCGCCGGGCAGGGGCTGCACCACCCGTTGCGGCACCTGGACCGACTCATCCTTGAGCAGGCGTGTGAGCTCGGCGACCAGCAGCGGGTAAGGCAGCCGCGCGGCGGTCTGTGCGGCGTCCAGCAATGTGGGATACGGGTGGAGCGTCATGCCTGCGATGGTAAGCGGGATGGCCCGCGAAGTGGTGGATGGGGCTCGAACGCGGCCGGTATGCAACGGATGCAACGAGAAGTTTTTATCCTACATGGGGACGGGCAGGGCGCCGAGTGGAGGATTGCAGCGCGCTCCTAGCATGGTGTAACCAACTGGGAGGTTGCCATGTTCTCTGAGCATTTGAGGAAATTCGACGAACTGCCCTACAAGACCCTGCTGCTGGTGGCGGCGGGCCTGGTGATCCTGTGCCAACTGGCCGCTATGGCTTTTGTGGCGGACTCGCAGGTCGCCAAGGCCAGGCTGCGCGACGAGCAGCGAAAGGCCGAACTGGTGGCGATTGCCCACTGCATGGAAACCAGCGCCGGCGCCGCCCGCCACAACTGCATCCAGCAGGCCCGCGTCGTCGTCGGTTCAGCGGCACCGCGGGCGAACGAAGCGACCAAGACGCCGGTGTACGCTGAAGCCTCAGGCACCAACGGCAGTGGCAGTGGCAGTGGCAGTGGCAGCGTGGTGCCGGCTCGCCCTGTGAATCCGCCGCAGGGCTTTATCTCCGCGTCCTTTTCCTTGCGTTAAGCCCGCTGCCTGTCAGCCCCGCGTAGGGCCTCGGCGGTTAGCATGGGCGCAATGCCGCCGTCACGCCCTCTTTCACGCCTATACCAGCCGCGTAACCCGATGTTCTGGTTGATGCTCACGCTCAACGGCATGTCGCCGCTGCTGGCCTGGGTGGTGCACAACCGCCCGCTGAACGCCTGGGCTACGCTGCTGCTGACCGGCTTCGCGCTGGGCAATGCCGTGCTGGGCACTTTTTTGCTGTGGCGCCTGCTGCGCGATGAGCCGGCCGCATCCGCCGGTGGCGGCAAAACCGCGGAGGGCGATGCACCTCCCGGTGAGGCTAGCTGACGGCCCCCGCGCCCTTGGCAATGTCCCGCGGCGTGGCCAGCGCGGTTGCCACGGCCAGGCGCAACCCGCGCACGATCTTCTCCAGCGGCATGCTGGGCGCGCCCTGTTCGGGCAAATAGGGCACATGGATAAAACCGCCGCGCGTGCGCTTGAAGCCGCGCCGGGTGGCCAGCGCGTGCATGAGCGCATAGAACACGTGATTGCAGACAAAGGTGCCGGCCGTCTGCGATACCTCGGCCGGCACACCCGCAGCTTGCAGCGCCTGCAGCATGGCCTTGATGGGCAGGCTGCTGAAATAGGCCGCCGGCCCGCCGGCCACCACCGGTGTGTCGACAGGCTGGCCGCCGGCATTGTCGGGAATGCGCGCATCGTCGACGTTGATGGCGACGCGCTCCAGCGAAATCGCGCCGCGCCCGCCGGCCTGGCCGACGCAGATCACCAGCGCCGGTTTGTGCATTTGAAGCAAGCGCGTCAGCGCATCGATGGAGGCCTGGAACACGGTGGGCAATTGCGCCGCCACCACGAGGTGGCCGCCTATGCGCTTGCCGTGCAGCGCTTTGACCGCCAGCCAGCTGGGGTTGAGCGGCTGACTGCTGTGCCCGGTGTCGCCAAAGGGGTCAAAGCCGGTCAGCAGCACGCGGGGCAGGGTGCTTGGGGTGGTGGAGCTCATGCGCCATTGTGGGCGAAGGCGGCAATTTGGCTACCATCGCCGCATGAACAACGCCGCTTCCCACCCGGATATTCCCTCGTTGGTCGCCGAGCTGACCCATGCCCGCCTCCATGCCCAGCCGCTGCCCTGGCCCGCCGCCATGCCGGCGGAGGTGCCGCTGGCCTATGCCACCGCGCTGGCTGTGCGCGCCGCGCGAAGCGCCCAGGGGGAGGTTCCCGTGGGCTACAAGATCGGCTTTACCAACCGCACCATCTGGCCGCGCTACGGCGTGTACGGCCCCATCTGGGGAACGGTATGGGACAGCGGCCTGTCGCGCGTCGATGCCTCCGCGCCCAACGAAGGTGTGCTCTCGCTCAAGGGCTTGTGCGAGCCGCGCATAGAGCCCGAGATCGTGTTCGGCCTGCGCGCCGCGCCGCCCCCCGATTGCACGGCTGCGCAACTGGTCGCGGCGGTTGACTGGGTGGCGCACGGTTATGAGATCGTGCACACCCATTTCCCGGGCTGGAAGTTCAGCGCCGCGCAGGCCGTGGCCGATGGCTGCCTGCACGGCCGGCTGCTGGTGGGCCACGCCGTGAAGCTGCCCAACACAGCGGCACCCGAAGCGCTTATCGAAGCGTTAGCTGGCGTGAAGCTCAAGCTCTACGCCGACGGCGTACTCAAAGACCAGGGCACGGGCGCCAATGTGCTGGACGGCCCGGTGCAGGCCTTGCTGCATTTTGTGCATGAGCTGCGCGCGACTCCAGGCGCGCCGGCGCTGCAGGCCGGCGACGTCATCACCACCGGCACGCTGACCGATGCCTGGCCAGTGGGGGCCGGAGAGGTTTGGCATACCGATATCGAAGCGCCCGGGCCGGTGGCCGGCGCCCTTAAAGGGCTGAAGGTCCGCTTCGAATAGGTAGCGTCTTTATCAACAGCGCGTTATTTTTTGATGACCGCGCCGGTTTCGCTGTCGAACTTCACCACGCGCACCTGGCCGTTCTGGCCGGGGAAATCGTCGAACACCGCGCGGACCAGGTAGGGCACGACCAGCGGCAGGTCGCCGCTGCCGCCTTCATAGATGGCGCGTGACTCAAACACCGTGCGCGGTGGCTTGCCGGCCGGTGTGCCCTTGGTGTCGAGCAGGCGCAGCCGCAAGCTGTTGGTGTAAACCGTCACGTTGACGGGCCGGTCGCCCACGTAGCGCGGCCCGAAGGGGTCGGGCACCCAGCCGCCGCCGTAAAAGCGCCCTGCGGCGTCGCGGTAGGGCGGCATGAACACCATGTTGTCCTGGTAAACCGGCTGCATCCAGGTTTTCTCCTCGCTGCGGCTGCTGGCCGCCACATCCACCTGCAGGCGTCCGGCCTGGCCTTCCGGCGCGCGCTTCAAGCCGCGCTTTTCGAGCTCGGCCTGCACGTAGCCTTCGTAGGTGGCCTGCTCCAGCTGCCGCGTGGCGTCCATCGGCGTGATGTAGCTGAAGGTGCTGCCCGCCGCGTCGGCCGGCCACTGGTTGAAGCTGGTCACGCGGGTGGTGATGGGGCTGGCGCAGGCGCTGAGCAGTGCGGCCATCAGCAGCGCCAGCGCCAGGCGCGGCGAGAAAAGCAGCCTGGACAACACGCCGCCGGCGCTGCGCTGCGGGCCGGAGCCCGTGGGCGAGGAAAGGGCAAAAATCTTCATCAGAAATGGATACGCCAGGGGTCAAATTTGTTCCGCGCCAGGGGCGCCGCTCAAGTAAAGTCGGCGCATGCGCTGACACGCGCCCGGGGCATTGCGGAAGGTGTGCGCCGGCCCGCGCCAACAAGTATTTCTAACAAGTAAGCTCAACAAGTATTGCACGGCACAAGGGGAACACCATGAGATGGGAAGGCAACCGCGAATCCGACAACGTCGAAGACCGCCGCGATGAGGACGGCGGCGGGGGGGGCGGTTTCGGCTTTGGCGGCCGCAGCATAGGCATTGGCACCATCGTGGTGGCGCTGGTCGGCGGCTGGATCTTCGGCATCAACCCTTTGACCATCCTGGGACTGCTCAGCGGCGGCGGCCCGCCCGCCCAGGTACAGCAGCAGGGCCCTGCCCACAAGCCGCCGGCCGACGACCGCATGGCGAAGTTTGTCTCCACCGTGCTGGCCGACACCGAAGACGTCTGGACCGATGTGTTCGCCAAGGGTGGCGCCACCTACCAGAAACCCCGGCTGGTGCTGTTTCGCGGCGCCACGCCCACGGCCTGCGGCCAGGGGCAGGCGGCCATGGGGCCGTTTTACTGCCCGGGCGACCAGAAGGTCTACATCGACCTCGGCTTTTACGAAACCCTGCGCAACCGCCTGGGCGCGCCCGGCGACTTCGCCCAGGCTTATGTGATCGCGCACGAGGTGGGCCACCATGTGCAGAACCTGCTGGGCATCAGCGCCAAGATGGACCAGGTGCGCGGCCGCGTCAGCAAGGCCGAATACAACGCCCTGAGCGTGCGGCTGGAACTGCAGGCCGACTGCTTTGCCGGCGTCTGGGCCCACAACGCCCAGAACGCCCGCCAGATCCTGGAGCAGGGCGATGTCGAGGAAGCCATGAACGCGGCCGCCAAAATCGGCGACGACGCCCTGCAGCGCGCCAGCGGCGGCGCGGTGGTGCCCGAAAGCTTCACCCACGGCACCAGCGCCCAGCGCCAGCGCTGGTTTGACACCGGCTTCAAGACCGGCAGCGTCAAGGCCTGCGATACCTTCAGCACCCGAAATCTGTAGGTTTTTGGTGTATCCGGTGTCTGGTATGGCTTGTTTGCTATTAAATGCGTAGCAAATTGCCGTCGGGCCGGCCCGAACGCCAGAGCCGTGCCAGCCTGGAAACCCCAAATGGCCGGCAAAACCGGCCAATTCGCCCAAAGTGCGACAATAGGGGGCTAAGGAAGCCCTGCACAAGCCCAGCCCCAGCGGTCCATACCGCGCGCGCCCGGGCGGTCTGCGGTGTTACCTTTCCCGCCAGCGGCTGTGCTGTTGGCCGCAACGCGCGCCCAGGCCAACCCATCCCCCAAGCCGCGCGTTACCGACAGAGATACCCGCAAGCGTTACGCAAAGCTTTCTTATGACATCCTCTTTTTCGAATCTTTCGCTGGCCGAACCGCTGGCCCGCGCCGTCGCCGAAATGGGCTACGAGACCATGACCCCCATCCAGGAACAGGCCATCCCGGTCGTCCTGCAGGGTAAAGACGTCATGGGCGCCGCGCAGACCGGCACCGGCAAGACCGCCGCCTTCTCGCTGCCGCTGCTGCAGCGCATGATGAAGCACGAAAACCCCTCGACCTCGCCCGCCCGCCACCCGGTGCGCGCCCTGGTGCTGCTGCCCACGCGTGAACTCGCGGTGCAGGTGGCCCAGCAGGTCGAGCTCTACGCCAAGTACACCAACCTGCGCAGCACCGTGGTGTTCGGCGGCATGGACATGAAGCCGCAGACGGCCGAGCTCAAAAAAGGCGTTGAAGTGCTGGTGGCCACCCCGGGCCGTTTGCTGGACCACATCGAAGCCAAGAACGCGGTGCTCAACCAGGTCGAGTATGTGGTGCTCGATGAGGCCGACCGCATGCTGGACATCGGCTTCCTGCCCGACCTGCAACGCATCCTGAGCTACCTGCCCAAGCAGCGCATCACCCTGCTGTTTTCGGCCACCTTCTCGCCCGAAATCAAGCGCCTGGCCTCCAGCTACCTGCAGGACCCGGTCACCATCGAAGTGGCGCGCTCCAATGCCACCGCCTCCACCGTCGAGCAGCACTTCTACAGCGTGGGCGCCGACGACAAGCGCCGCGCCCTGCACCAGATCCTCAAAGAGCGCGGCATGAAGCAGGCCTTTGTGTTCGTCAACAGCAAGCTGGGCTGCGCCCGCCTGGCCCGCTCGCTGGAGCGCGAGGGGCTGAAGACCGCCGCGCTGCACGGCGACAAGAGCCAGGACGAACGCCTCAAGGCCCTGGAAGCCTTCAAGAAGGGCGAAGTCGACCTCCTGGTCTGCACCGACGTGGCCGCCCGCGGCCTGGACATCAAGGACGTGCCGGCCGTCTTCAATTTCGACGTGCCCTTCAACGCCGAAGACTATGTGCACCGCATCGGCCGCACCGGCCGCGCGGGCGCCTCGGGCCTGGCCGTGAGCTTTGTCGCCAGCAGCGATAACCGCCTGGTGGCCGACATCGAGAAGCTGATCAAGACCAAGATCGAGCTGGAGCCCATCGAGTTCGACGAAGACCGCCCGCGCATCAAGGAACAAGGCCGCATCAACGACGGCCGCCGCATGTACCGCGAAGGCGAAGACGGCGGCAGCCCGCGCGAGGCACGCCAGCCGCGCGAGCGCCGCGAATACACGCCGCACCGCCAGCCGGCCGCGCCGCGCGACCCCTTCTTCGACCAGCCCTATGAGCCGACGGCGGCGCCCGATGCCCAGCCTGCCTGGGAAGCCGCCGCCAAGGCCGCTCCCGCGCGCAGTGTGTCGGCCAATATCAAGCCCAAGAAGAAAGTCGCGGCGCTGTTCAAGACCGCGGGCTAAACCGCCCGAAGGTGCGCCGTCGGTCCGCACCTACGGCTGATTGAGGGGCCGTCCGGTCCGGGGCCGGCCCCCCGGCTTTTACGCTGTCCGCATGATGGCGAAACCAGATTCGGGGCTGAAGCCGCCACCCTCGCCGGCCTTCGGGTCGAGTTCCGGGCTTGCCGCGCCCTTTCATCCCCTTTTCAAAGTCCTGCGCCCCCTGCGCAGCGCCGTCGACCACTGGATCGACGCGGGCGGCATGCGCATGAGCGCGGCCATGTCTTTTTACGGCATCCTGAGCCTGGCACCGCTGCTGGTTTTGCTGGTCGCCGTGCTGGGCTGGTGGCTGGACCGTGCTTACATCGAGACCAGCCTGGTCGACCAGATCCGCAATGTTGTCGGCGCGCAGGGCGCCCAGGTGGTGCAGCAGGCGCTGTCCAGTGCGCAAGCGCCGTCGGAAGGCGTTACCGCCTCGCTGCTGGCTTTTGCCTTGCTGCTTTTCGGCGCCACCGGGGTCTTCGCGGAGCTGCAGGACGCGTTTGAGCGCCTCTGGCGCCAAGGTAGCGGCGAAGTGCCGCAGCAGAAATGGTGGCACGGCGCTTCCGTGCGCCTGCGCGGGGTGGCTTACATCCTGGCCTTCGGCTTTTTGCTGCTGGTCTCGCTGGCGATCTCGACCTTTTTGAGCCTTCTCTCGAGTTGGGCAGGGGCCTTTCTGCCGATCGAGAAGATTGCCTGGGTCATCAATGAGTTTGTGTCCTTTGGCTTTTGTGTCGTGCTGTTTGTGGCGCTCATGCGAATCAGCGTGGGGCCCAAACCTGCTTTGCGCTATCTGGTGATGGGTGCCGCCGTGGGGGCCATCCTGTTTGCGGTCGGCAAGCACCTGATGGCTTTTTACCTCTCGACCGCCGCTGTGGTCTCCGCCTATGGCGCGGCCGGCTCGCTGGTGGTGATCCTGATGTGGATCTATTTTTCATCGGCCGTGCTGCTGCTGGCCGCCAGCATGGCGCGCGCCTGGGCTGACGAAGCCGGCCCGGTGCGGGCCGCTTCAGCCTGACTTGCCGGCTTTACCCTTCTTGCCTTCTTTTCCGCCGGGTTTTTGCGCCTGCTCGCATTGCACCGCGATCAGCTCAAAGCTTCCCGGCTCCGCCCCCAGCCTGGCCGCCGTGAGGCAGCCGCCCCAGACGCAGCCGGTATCCAGCGGCAGCGTGTTGTTGCGCAGGCGCGGCGCGCTGCCGTCCTTGGCCAGGGTGGACCAGTGGCCGAAGGCGATCGGCGTGCCGGCCGTGCGGCGCCCTGGCACCTCAAACCACGGCAGGTAGCCGGCGGGCGCGCCCTCGGCGCTTTCCGTGCTGCTGAATTCCATCACGCCCTCGGGGGTGCAAAAGCGCAGCCGCGTGAGCGCGTTCACCACCACGCGCAGCCGGTCCGCGCCCTGCAGGTCGTCGCGCCACTGGTCCGGCGTGTTGCCATACATGGCGCCGAAAAATTCCTTGAGATTGCCGCCACGCAGCACTTGCTCGACTTCGCCCGCCAGCGCCATGGTTTGCGCCGCTGTCCATTGCGGCAGCACGCCCGCGTGCACCATCAGCCAGCCGTGGCGCTGCAGCGCCATGGCGCGGTGGCGCAGCCAGTCGAGCAGCGCTTCACTGTCTTTGGCCTGCAGGATATCTTGCATGGTGTCGTGGCGGCCTGGTGGGCGAATGCCTTGCCACACCGCCAGCAGGTGCAGGTCGTGGTTGCCCAGCAGGCACTGCGCCGCATCACCCAGGGCCGCCAGTCGGCGCAGCACCTTGAGCGACTCGGGGCCGCGGTTTACCAGGTCGCCCAGGAAGTAGAGGGTGTCGCGGCTGGGCGAGAAAGCGATCTTGTCCAGCAGCCGCTCCAGCGGCGCGTCGCAACCCTGAAGGTCGCCGATACAGTACATTGGCATGTGTTTATTTTGCGCCAGGAGTCCGGGAGGCAGGAATCCGTCAGCTGCAACGCTTCGACGGCTTCTGCCGCCCAGACTCCTCTGACTCCTGATCTATGGATTTTTTGCTGATTGCTTTTTTGACGCTGCTCAACGGCGTGTTCGCCATGTCGGAAATGGCCCTTGCCTCCAGCCGCAAGGCCAGGCTCACGGCCATGGGGGAATCCGGTGACAAGGGCGCGCTGGCCGCCATCGGCCTGCTGGACAACCCCACGCAATTTCTCTCCTCGGTGCAGGTGGGCATCACCTCCATCGGCATGCTCAACGGCATTATTGGCGAGGCCGCCTTCAGCGACGGCCTGGCCGCCTGGATCCAGACCTTCGGCGCGCCGCAACGCGCCTCGCAAATCACCGCCACCGCGCTGGTGGTGACCGTCATCACCTTCATCACCATCGTCTTCGGCGAACTGGTGCCCAAGCGCATTGGCCAGCTCTACCCTGAAACCGTCGCGCGCCTGGTTTCGCGCCCCATGATGTGGGTGGCCACCGGCGCCAAGCCCTTTGTGAGGCTGCTGTCCATCAGCACGCTGGCGGTGCTCAAGCTGCTGCGCATCGACAACACGGCCGGCCGCGCCGTGACCGAGGAAGAAATCGCCGCCAGCCTGGAAGAGGGCGTGGACGCCGGCCTGATTGAAGAACATGAGCACCAGATGGTGCAGAACGTCTTCCTGCTCGACGACAGGCTGCTCACCTCGCTGATGCTGCCGCGCTCCGACATCGAATGGCTGGATGCCTCCGACACCGTGGCTGAGGCCATTGCCAAGGCCGGCGCCACCGGCCATTCCTGGTACCCGGTGTGCCGCGGCAGCCTGGACGACGTGGTGGGCGTGGTCAACGTGGCCAAGCTGCTCGCCTTGCGCGGCCAGATCCAGCCGGCCCCCGCCGGCCAGGACCAGGCGCAGGAACCCCCCCCAGGCGCCGTACCCTCGGTCACCGACCGCATTGGCGCCTATGCCGTGCCCGCCGTCTTCGTGCCCGAAACCCTCACCGGCATGGAGCTGCTCGAGCAGTTCCGGGCGCGCTCCACCCGTATTGTGTTTGTGGTCGACGAATACGGCGTGGTGCAGGGCCTCATGACCCCCATGGACATGCTCGAAGCCATCACCGGCGAGCTGCAGCCCGGCGCCCAGGTCGACGCCTGGGCCACCGAGCGCGAGGACGGCAGCTGGCTGATCGACGGCGTCATGCCCGTGGCCGAGCTCAAGGCCCGGCTGGACATCAAGGAACTGCCCGAGGAAGGCAAGGGCCGCTACAACACCGTGGCCGGCCTGCTGCAAAGCGTCTCGGGCCGGCTGCTCAACACCGCGGAAATCGTCGAATGCGCCGGCTGGCGCTTTGAGGTGCTGGATCTGGACGGCAAGCGCATCGACAAAGTCCTGGCCAGCCAGCTCCCCGAGCCTGCCGGGCAGTGAGCCCTGTACCCGGAGCTTTCAGTCCGCTTTCATCCGCTTTCAGCACCCTTACGCTGAAATGTCCGAATTAAGTTCCCATTTTTGGCCAGATCTCCTCTGGTGAGACGCCACAACAACACTCAAGTACGTAATTGGTTGTAACTCAAGGGTGCTGTGTTTAAACTCCCAAAAAAAGTTGAAAGCACACATGTTTGATGTTTTTGTGTTGGCGCTGACGGCAACGGCAGTGTCAGGGATGGCAACAGGGGCGGCCTGCCACCACGGCTGGCTGGCGCGCCAGGCGCGCCAGAAAAGGCGCATTCCCGCCCAGTGGCATTTGCAGGCCAGGCCTTTGCTGCTCGATGCCGAGCAGGAAGTCTGGCACTGGCTGCAGCGCGCGTTTTTCGACCACCACGTCCTGGTCAAAGTCCCCGTTATCCGTTTCGTCTCGCCCCGCAACGGGGCCGAGGGCCAGCGCTCGTACGAGCTGCTGAAAAACATCTACTGCAGCTTCATCGTCTGCGCCGCCGACGGCACCGTCATCGGCTGCCTCGACGTTCCCGGCCCGCAAGGCCTCAAGGCCAGCAACCGCGACCTCAAGCGCAAGCTTTTTGCCGAATGCGGCATTGCCTACGCCGTGGTGCGCGCCAGCAACCTGCCCACACTGGAAGACGTGCGCGCCGCCTTCCTCGGTGAAATCGACCTGTCGGACGAGGAAGAAGCCGTGCTGGCAAGCCTGGCTGTTCCCGCCGTGCTCGGCGAACCGCCCATGGCCTTCACGGAAGCCGACGCCCCGCCTACCGAGCCCGACACCATGCGCGCGGCCGACGGCAGCGCCCTGGCCTTCGCCGACGCGCCGCCTGTGGCACAGGCAAACCAGGTCGACATGGCCGCCATCGCCGCGGCCCGCAGCAGCCTGCGCGCCAAGCTCGAGCGCAACCGCAAGATACGCTTCACCAACTTCGACCCGCTCAGCACCGGCTCCGGCATTGTTCACGACAACGCCGACCACGCCTTCGCGGCCCAGTGGGAGGACTCCTTCATCACCCCCGAAGACGCCCCCCCGCCCGCCGGCGCCTGAACAAACCAGGCTCCGGCGACAACTCAGTTCGCCTTGGCGGCGTCAAACAGCGTTTTCATCTCGGCCGGCATTTCCGTGAACAGCGGCTTGCCGCCCGGCTTGGCCGGCTTTAAAAACCACTGCTCATACCAGCCCCGCGCCGCGCCGCTGCGCATCGATTCCTTGATCGAGGCATTGACCAGCGTGCCCATGGCCGCGTCGCCCTTGCGGTAGGCAATGGCGATGTTCTCCACCGAGAGGCGCTCCGGCAGGATGGTGTAGTTGCCGGCATCCGACTGGCTCGCGAGTTGCGCCGCCAGCATGGCGCCGTCACGCGCATAGCCAGCCGCCCAGCCCAGCTGCAGCTGGCCCAGCGCCGCATCCGGGTTCACCGCCTTGGCCATCTGCCACTTCAGGTTGTGTGACTGCGCAAAGCGATCCAGCGCCGGCATCACCGTGCTGCCGTCAATGCCCACAATGCTTTTGCCCTTGAGCTGCTCCAGCGTGCTGATCATGTCGCGGTTACGCACCGCCACCTGGATGGCATCGACAAAAATCGGCGTCGAAAAGTCCATGCGCGCGCGACGCTCCGGCGTATCCGTCACGTTCTCGCACAGCAGGTCCAGACTGCCTTCAGCCAGCAGGCGGGTGCGGGCGTCCACCTCGGTCTCGATATAGCGCACCGGCAGGTTCTTGTTGCCAGCCGCCTGGCGCAACTGTTCGATGATGGGCTTGCAAAACTCCATGCTGTAGCCTGAAGGCTTGCCCGGTGCTTCGTTGAACGAGAAAGGCGCCGCCAGCGAGCGGTAGCCCACATTGATCTGGCCGCGGCTCTTGATCTTTTCCAGCGTGGCCTGGGCTTGGGCCCATTGCGGGATGGTTAGGGCCAGAGCGGTCGGCAGCAACAGTTGCCAAAACGGACGAAGTGCAAGTGATCCCATGAGAATCCCCTCGTTGGTGTTTCCTGATTCTTGGTGAAAAGAGCCAAATAGGCAAATACTGAGAGCAGGGGACTTCCCCATGTAGACCAAGGTACTCATTGCGCTAAGACGAACGGCAGGCGGCAAAAGAATGGGTCGCCCCGCGGGCGTTTCTGTGTTCGCTAGCTTGTTAGCCCGACTTTTGATAGGCTGCGGCCTGGATCGCGAACATCTCGGCATAGCGGCCGCCGGCTGCGATGAGCTCCTGGTGGCTGCCCGACTCGACCGCCTGGCCTCGTTCCATCACGTGAATGACGTCGGCGTGTCGTATGTTGGCCAGACGATGGGTGATAAGGACGGTGGTTTTCGAGCCACGTCGATCACGGATAGATTGGAAAAGCGCGTTTTCTGCGTGAGGGTCGAGCGCCGACGAGGGCTCGTCCATGATGAGAAGATCGGCGTCCCGCAGAAAGCCCCGAGCGGCTGCAATGCGTTGCCACTGTCCGCCGGAAAGATCCTGACCGTTGGCGAACCTGCGGTCGAGCAGCGTCTCGTACCCGTTCGGCAACTCCTTGATCATGTCATGTGCGACGGCGCGAGCTGCGGCGGCCTCAATCCGTTCTTGTGTCGGTTCTGTGACTGCGGTCCCACCACCTTCGTCGGTGGTCAAGTCGCCCAGAGCGATGTTGGTCGCGGCGGTGAAGGGCCACCGGTAATGGTCTTGCGCCGCCATGGTGACGCGCGCGCGCAGTGAACGAGGTTCGTAGTCGGACAGGGCACGCCCGTTCCAGGTGATCGTTCCGCCGCTGGGCTGACGCAGCCCGGCGATCATTGCCGCGACGGTGGATTTGCCAGAGCCATTCTCTCCAACGAAGGCGACCGTTTGCCCATGCCCGATGGACAGCGAGAGGCCCCGCACGGCAGGGGTCTCCCGTTTGGGGTAAGTGAAGGTCACGTCCTGCAACACGAGTGCCTTCAGGGATTCGGCACGCACCGTTCCGGGGGTAGGGGGCAGGTAGTTGCGGGCACGCTCGAGGAAACCGGTGTAGTCGGCGAAGTGCTGGCCCTCGGTATAGATGCCGTCGACGATGTGCACCACGCTGTGGAGCGATCGTTGCGCTGCTTGCAGTGCAATCACACAAGTAGCTGCCTCGGAGAGCGGAATCGATCCGTTGAGGAGCAAGAGACCGAGCAGCACGTAAATCCCCAGGCTGCCCGCGAGCCCCAGCGCAGAGCCGATGGCCGACATGGTGGTGCTGTGTTTGCGAAGATGCAATTGCACCTTCGTCTCGGCCTCCATAATGTGATCGTATTGGCCGAGTAGAAAGCCGCGCAAACCGTACCCGCGCAGCTCCCCGGCACTCCATCGATCGGCCATCAGGTTGTGCAAAATCCACAATCGCCGCCGCCGCACCGAACCGGCGAGAAAGGTGCGGTAGCTCAGATTACCGACGGCGAGCGCGGCCCACGCGTCGGGCAGTGTGGCAACGACCAGCGCGAGGAGAAGCCACGGATTGATGAACACGACTGCCGCTGTGATCGCGACCAGGCTGACGATACCGCTGATCAGCCATAAGGTGGCTCGCACGAGCTCGACAGCCGCATCGGTACCGCGCGAGGCGCGCTCCATGTCGTCGGCGAACGTTTCTTCGTCGAAGGCGTCGAGCTTTACCGCGGTGGTGGTCTCGAACAGGCGGCGCTCGACGTCACGGCTGACCCGTGGCGTTAGTGCGGCCTCGGCAAAAGATAAAGCGATTCCCAAACCAAGGCGCAGCACGATGACGGCCGCAAGGGCTAGCAGGGCAGGCATCGCGGCCTGGACCCTTTCTGGCGTGGGCCCCCCCTCGAATAACTGGATGAGGACTTTTTGCGTCGCCACAAGTCCGAAGGTCGTCAATATGCCAGAGCTGATGGTCGCGATGGCGACGACGGACGTGCGGACGCGGTCTACCCCCCAGCTGATAGCCAGTGCCTGGCGCAAAAGCCCTGGCAGCGCGCCCAATACGGAGAAAACTCCGGCATTGGCGCGAGCATTGACCCCGTCCTCCCATAAGGTGAGACGCAGTTCCGGGAGAATCGCCTTGGTTTGCCCGTGACTCTCGCCTGTTTCGACGCTATTGCCTCTCACTGCGCTTGAGGAACCCCGCGGAACGCGCGCAATGCCGGCAGAGGCTGGCCATTGGCATCGAAAAGCGCGTGGGCGAGAAACCTGTCAATGGAAGGCGCAACCCGGGAATCTGTGAAGCACGCGCCCCACCAGAAAAGGCCTGCACAGTTCGGTACCTGACGCACGGCGCTGAGCGCCGCTTCAAGGTATTTCTGCTGACCCGCTGGACTAAGCGGGAACTCTCCAACCGACAGATCTTTTACCAGGTCGTCGGTGAAAGGCCGGTATGGGTAAGCGGTCTCGCATAAGACGACCGGCCTGTTCGGGTAACGCTCGCGCAATTCCTGAATGCGCGCGAGGTTGGCAATGGTCGCTCCGTTGTGCCACATCCCGTAAAAGGACAGCCCGATCAGGTCGGACGAAATGCCGACCGCGCTCGATTTTTCCAACCACCACAGCGCTCCGTCGATGTCCGCGCCGCGGTCGAGGTGGAGCATAGTCCGTACGTCTTCACCAGCGGGCAGCCCGGCGGCGACTCCAGCGTCTGCCGCCTGCAACAGCTCGGAGATGATGAACCATTGATCGTCGATCTGCCAAGACTTGAGTTGGTTCACCGGGGGATGAAGGCGGCCGCCAGTGCGTTCGTCCTCATTGTCTTTCGCCCAAAGGAGCCCATTCGTGATCTCGTTACCGAGCTGGACGATGGAAAGCGGTATTTCGTTGCGGTAAAACCTGTCGACGACGTTCTTCGTATAGTCGTGAATCTGATCGACCAGTTGACCAATACCATGGCGCCGCCAAGCGCGAGGTTTGTCCTGGCGGCCCGGATCTGCCCATGTGTCGGAATAGTGGAGTGCCAGATAGATTCTTAATCCACGCTCGGAGGCGGCTTTAGCCATATGCAGCGTACGCTTCAAGCTCATCGCGCTCTCGTCATCGACCCAGACGCTCAATCGAACGGTGTCGACGCCGTGGTCCGCAAGCACGGCCGCAGTACTGCCTGCTTTTTCTTCGTGGCAGTGCGAGATGTCAATGCCGCGGAAGAACGGCGCAGGTAGCACCGACCGCTTCTTTACGCGTCTCTTAGGCTCCTCGACAAAGGCTTTCGTTGGGGTAGTTGACGGGTTTTTTGGGCTCATGACACTGTAGTAGCTCGGTCCGTGGTAGCTGCGGGGGCCGTCGTCGCCATCGGAGTCATAGTTGACGCCAAGAAGCGTGCGGCAATAAAACCGTGCGCGAGGGTGACGCCAGTTTCCGATCGTCGAGTCTGTGCCTGGATGAGTAATCAAGGCAGGCAGGATGCGGTGCGCGTTGAGGCCTACGTGCGCGGCCTCCGGGTTGCGAGGCAATCTCCAGAAGTAGGGGTAGCGATCCGCAGCCTGAATTGAATTGAAGTGTGCGTACATCTGGAAGTCGAGGGGATTCGACAACGGACGGGTTACCGCGAGCAGCTTTTTTGCTCCAGCGTAACTGACGAGGTAGCCGTCAGTGCCGGCACCGCCCGCCACTTCCGCATAGGAGAATTTCTTGCCGCGGTGAAGCGTAGGCCCTGGCAGCGAACGATCATTCAGCAGCACTATATCGGCATCGGCGGGCAGATCCCAATCCTCCATGTTTGCGGGTAATGGCGCGCAGAGGCGCGCGTCGTCCTCGAGAACGATGGCCCAGGGAGTTTTTTGCTCGACTATGCGCTGCCAGATCCGGATGTGGCTTACGCCACAACCGATCTCGCCGCCGGCCCAGGGACCGAATCCGCGAATCTCAATATTGGTGGAAGGGTCCGCAGCGGCCCTGAACGCCGCTCCATCCGTTGCTGGCCAACGCTCGAAGCTCGCCTGCAAGGAGCTCAGGTGTTCGCTGATCTCCGCCATCCTTGCTTTATCTCGATCGAGATTAATGACAAACACCCGTGGGGCAGGGGTTCGTGCGCGAACTGCCGCGTCAACCGCTGGGCCCATGTCCGGGGCGTCAATTTCCGCCATAGAAAGCTTCACGACTCCCCCTTTAATTTTCTTGAAACCAACCGTGGCACCCTCCTTCGGTCCACATCACTGCCACGGAGATAGAAACCTTTTTAATATGCCAGCGGAGTATTTTTTTTCGCGGTTAACAAGTAAGCAAAAGAAAAGATGAGCACCAGCCAAATCCGATCCCGGTATGTGCGTCAAAAGCGTATGGGCAGCAAAGCTGCATTTTCTTTGCTTACCTTTTTTGACGAGTAACTTAAGCCAGGGTTGCTACTGCACAACTAGAGCGGTTGGAAGTCAGTTTGATGTAACTAAAACCAAGTAACCGCGAGACCATGTGTTGAATTGTGTTGAATTGCACTGAAGTCTGACCCGAGTTTTCCATCGAATATTCACCCACACTCTTTGTGAGCAGAAGGTGCTCACGATGTGGATAAGTTCTTGGTCTTCTCCTTTTTGGGCTGAGTCTGTGGATCTGCCTCAAAGTGCGCCGCTGTTTCCGCGATTTTGTTGCCTCGATGTCCAGCCAGGTGGCCAGCTTCTCGGCCTAGGGATCGAGCTTGCTTGAGCTGGCCCGCCTTGGGTACTTGGGCTCGCTCTGCTCTGATCGCAGGTGCTTCTTTATTGTGTTGCGAGCCAGGCCTGTACGCCTTGAGATCTCGCGGATGGACATCTGATCCCGCAGTGCCCAACGTCTGATGACATTCAATGTCGCCACGTCTATCACTCCTAATTTCCCTCTGCTTTTTAAAACAAGCAGAGTAGCGCCTACGTGGGTCAGTTTTGGATGGAAATTACTGCGCTAAGTGGATCAGATTTCGATGGAATTCAACAGCTGATCAACACAATGTAAGTTTGTGTTCGTGATACTGCAATGGAGGTCGTAATAAACACCAGAAAAAGAAAAAGCCTCCACAAGGGAGGCTTTTTAACGCGGAAAAATCGCTGTCACCAGAAATGACATCAGTAATCACGGGTAAGTGACCACTATCGCGATTGACCACCTGAATTGGTGCCGGAGAGATGAATCGAACACCCGACCTTCTCATTACGAATGAGCTGCTCTACCGACTGAGCTACACCGGCTTATTCTGAAATACAGCCTGCGATTATAGCCCGGAGTGGTAGCTGGTCACCCTTTCGACCTCATTTTTGGAGCCGAGCATGACGCTGACGCGTTCGTGGAGCTTGCCGGGCTGCAAATCGAGGATGCGCTGTTTGCCGTTGGTGGCGGCGCCGCCGGCCTGTTCTATGAGCCAGCTCATGGGGTTGGCTTCGTACATCAGGCGCAGTTTGCCGGCCTTTTCGGGCTCGCGTTTGTCCCAGGGGTACATAAAGATGCCGCCGCGGGTCAGGATGCGGTGCACGTCGGCCACCATGGAGGCGATCCAGCGCATGTTGAAGTCCTTGCCGCGCGGGCCGTCCCTGCCCTGCAGGCATTCGTCGATGTAGCGCTTCACCGGGGCGTCCCAGTGGCGCATGTTGCTCATATTGATGGCGAATTCCTTGGTGTCCTCGGGAATCCTGACGTTTTCTTCGGTCAGCACAAAAGAGCCCTGCTCGCGGTCCAGGGTGAACATGGCGACGCCGTCGCCCACGGTCAGCACCAGGGTGGTTTGCGGGCCGTAGATGCAGTAGCCGGCCGCGACCTGCTTGCTGCCGGCCTGCAGAAAGTCTTTTTCTTCAACGCCAGCATGGCCTTCGGGCTTTTTGAGCACGCTGAAGATGGTGCCAATGCTGACGTTGACGTCAATGTTGCTGGAGCCGTCGAGGGGATCAAACAGCAGCAGGTATTCACCTTGCGGGTAGCGGTTGGGTACCACGTAAATGCTGTCCATTTCTTCAGAGGCCATGGCCGCCAGGTGGCCGCCCCATTCGTTGGCTTCGATCAGCACCTCGTTGGCGATGATGTCGAGTTTTTTCTGGACTTCACCCTGCACGTTTTCGCTGGTGGCGGTGCCCAGCACGCCGCCGAGCGCGCCTTTGTTGACGGCCTGGCTGATGCTTTTGCAGGCGCGGGCGACCACTTCGAGCAGCAGGCGCAGCTGCGAGGGGATGTGGCCGTCCATGCGCTGCTGTTCGACCAGGTAGCGGGTAAGGGATATTCGGGCGCTCATAGGTGGGCTTCCTTGGCTTGGGGTTTATGAATTCTGCTGTTCGCGTTCGGCCAGCTCGTCCAGCGTGGCCTGCGCTTCTTCGATCAGGTCTTCGTCGCCGCCGGCCCGGGCGATGGCCACGCGCTGCTCAAACAGGCTGCGGGCCAGGGCGCTGTCGCCGCCCTCGTGCGCCAGCACGCCTTGCTGGAACAGGGTGTCGAGCACGATGGCGTCGTCTTTCAGGGCCTGGCCCAAGGCCAGGCGCTGCTGCAGATAGTGCTGCGCCTGGGCGGTATCGTCCAGTTCGTAGGCGTTCTGCGCGAGGTTATTGATCAGGCCCGAAAGGCGCACATCCGTATCGGAGCCGAAGGCGGCGCGTGCATCGGCCAGCAATTGCTGGTTGTGCACCAGCGCCTCGGCAAAGCGGCCGGCCTCGTGCAGGGCGTAGCCGATTTCTTCGCGTATGCCCAGCTTCTGGTCCAGGCTCAGCGTGGCGCCTTCCTGCTCCGCCCAGTGGGCCGACTGCTGGAGGTGTTCGACGGCGGTGTCGTAGTCTTCCGCCTCCAGGGCCGACTCGCCGAGGGCGTAGTGCTGCTCATAGCGCTCGGTGGGCGTGAGGCCGCCCTTGGCCTCGCGCATGAGCAGGGCACGCTGGCCCAGGGGCAGGCCTTCGGTATGCAGCTGGCGCTTGCGGTAGACCACGAATTGCAGCCACAGCAAATCGGCCAGCTCGGCGGAGTAGGCGCCCACCGCCTCGGCCAGGGGCTGCAGCGCGGCCAGGTCGGCCGACATGCGCGAACCGCTGAACATGCCGCCGGCGTCGTACACCGTGTCGCGCAGCGGGTTGAATTTCTTCGCGAACCGCTGTGCGGGGCTGCCGAATGAGAAAAGTGCCATGACTGGGTGCCGTTCGCGTTGCGTTTTTTCCTTGCGTTCAGTCGGCCAATGCGCGAGAGACGACTTCGTGCGTGTCTTTGCTCAGGTCGGTCTTGGCCGCGACGCGGGCGATGGCTTCGCGCGCCGCGCTGCGGTAGGGCTCGGCCAGCTTGCTCCAGCGGTCCAGCGCGCGCGCCAGGCGGGCGGCGACCTGCGGGTTGATGGCGTCAAGCTCCATCACGCGGTCGCTCCAGAACACATAGCCTGCGGCGTCGGCGCGGTGGAAGGCGGCGGGGTTGCCCTGGCAGAAGGTGCTGACCACGCTGCGCGCGCGGTTGGGGTTGCGCAGGCTGAAGTCGGCATGCTTCATGAGCTGCTTGACGGCGGGCAGCACGTTGCCGCCGCGGTCAGGCGCGCCGGCCTGCAGGCCGAACCATTTGTCGATGACCAGGGCCTCGTCCTTGAACATGGCATGGAACAGCGGCAGCGCCTCGCCGGCCAGCGCGTGGCCGCTGGAAACCAGCGCGGCCAGCGCGTTGAAGCGGTCTGTCATGTTGCCGGCGTCTTTGAAGCGCTGCAGGGTCTTGCCGGGCCAGCTGGCATCACCAGACGTTTGCGCGGCCAGGCACAGGTAGGTGAGCGCCATGCCCGCGAGCGCACGGCGGCCGCTGGACACGGGGTCCGGCGTGTAGGCGCCGGTGTCGTGGTTGGCCTCGTACACGGCTTCCCAGTCGGCGGCCAGGGCGGTGGCCAGCTGCAGCCGCATGGCTTCACGCACGGCGTGGATGCGTTGCGGGTCCACCACCTCAAGCTGCTCGGCCAGGTAGGTCTCCGACGGCAATGTGAGCACCAGCTCCTTGAAGGCGGAGTCCAGGCTGGGGTGGCGCAGCACCTGGCGCATGGCGTCCAGGTAGGCACCGTCGAGCACGGCGGCCGGTGTGGCGGGCGCGGTGATGGCCGCGATGGCGCGGTTGACGGCCAGGCGCTGGCCGGCTTCCCAGCGGTTGAAGGGGTCGCTGTCATGCGCCAGCAGGTGCAGCAGCTGGGCGTCGCTGTAATCGAACTCCAGCACCACGGGGGCGCTGAAGCCGCGCAGGATGGAGGGCACGGGCTCGGCGTCAATGCCGGTGAAGGTCAGCGTCTGGCTGGCTTCGGTCAGTACCACGGTGCGGGTACTAGGGGCTGTCTGGCTGTCTTGGCTCTCGCCGGCGAGCTGCAGCGGCAGGTCCTGCCCGTCGGCGCCCAGCAGGCCCAGGCTGACCGGGATGACAAAAGGCTCCTTGAGGGGCTGGCCCACGGTGGGGGCGCAGCTTTGCGACAGCGTGAGGGTGTAAGTGCGGGCGGCCGCGTCGTAGCTGCCCTGGGCACGCACGCGCGGCGTGCCGGCCTGGCTGTACCAGCGCTTGAACTGGGGCAGCAGGCGCGCCAGGTCCGACATGGGGTTGGCGTCGGCAATCGCCTGCGCGAAGTCATCGCAGGTCACGGCCTGGCCGTCATGGCGCTCGAAGTACAGCGTCATGCCGCGGGCAAAGCCTTCGCGTCCCACCAGGGTCTGCATCATGCGCACGACCTCGGCGCCTTTTTCGTAAATGGTGACGGTGTAGAAGTTGCTGATCTCGACATAGCTGTCGGGCCGCACCGGGTGGGCCATGGGGCCGGCGTCTTCGGGGAACTGGGCGGTGCGCAGCACGCGCACGTCCTCGATGCGCTTGACGGCGCGTGCCGACGGCGAGCCGGCCAGGTCCTGGCTGAACTCCTGGTCGCGAAAGACGGTGAGGCCTTCTTTCAGGCTCAGCTGGAACCAGTCGCGGCAGGTGACGCGGTTGCCCGTCCAGTTGTGGAAGTACTCGTGGCCGACCACGCTTTCGATGTTGGAAAAATCCACGTCGGTCGCTGTGGCCTGGTTGGCCAGCACGTACTTGGTGTTGAAGATGTTCAGGCCCTTGTTTTCCATGGCGCCCATGTTGAAGTCGCTGGTGGCGACGATCATGAAGCGCTCCAGGTCCAGCGGCAGGCCGAAGCGGGCTTCGTCCCAGGCCACCGAATGCATGAGCGAGGCCATGGCGTGCTCGGTCTTGTCGAGGTCGCCGGGCTGCACATAGACCTGCAGCGTGTGCTGCTTGCCGGCGCGCGAGGTGATGCGCTGCTCTCTGGAGACCAGCTGGCCGGCCACCAGGGCGAACAGGTAGCTGGGTTTTTTGTGCGGGTCCACCCATTTGGCGAAGTGCCGCGCGCCGTTGGGGCCGGGCTCCAGCGGGCCCTGGTCCACCAGGTTGCCGTTGGACAGCAGCACCGGGTACTGGGCCTTGTCGGCGCGCAGGGTCACGGTGTAGCTGGCCATCACGTCGGGGCGGTCCAGGAAGTAGGTGATGCGGCGAAAGCCCTCGGCCTCGCACTGCGTGAAGAAAGAATCGTTGCTGACGTACAGGCCCATCAGCTTGGTGTTCTTGGCCGGGCAGGTGGTGGTGAAGATTTCGAGCTGGAAGGGCTCGTTGCCTTCGGGCAGGTTCTCCAGCACCAGGCGGTTGCCCTCCATCTTGAAGGAGGTGCCCTGGCCGTTGACCAGCACGCGCGCCAGGTTGAGCTCCTCGCCGTCAAGCTTCAGCGGCTGGGCCGGAACGTCCGGGTTGCGGCGCAGGCTCATCTTGTTGAGCACGCGGGTCTTGGCCGGGTCCAGGTCGACGCAGAGATCGACGGTGTCAATCCAGTAGGCGGGGGCGATGTAGTCGGCGCGGTTGATTACCGTAGGCGCTGGTCCGGATCCACGGTCATCGGGCATTTGCAACATGGCTGCTTCCTCAAAACAATCTCAAAAAAAACAATCTAAAACCCAGCAAGCCCGGGGCGGCCGCGCCGGCCCCGGGTATGGGGAGTGGGATCAAACGCCCTGCTTCAGCGAGGCCTCGATAAACACATCCAGGTCCCCGTCCAGTACCTTCTGCGTGGCCGAGACCTCGACGTTGGTGCGCAGGTCCTTGATGCGGCTGTTGTCCAGCACATAGCTGCGGATCTGGTGGCCCCAGCCCACGTCGGTCTTGGTGTCTTCCAGCTTTTGCTGGGCTTCCTGCTGCTTGCGCAGCTCGAAGTCGTACAGCCGCGAGCGCAGGCGCTTCCAGGCCACGTCGCGGTTGCTGTGCTGGCTGCGGCCGTCCTGGCACTGCACCACGATGCCGGTCGGGATGTGCGTCAGGCGCACGGCCGAGTCGGTCTTGTTGATGTGCTGGCCGCCGGCGCCGCTGGCGCGGAAGGTGTCGGTGCGCACATCGGCCGGGTTGATCTCGATCTCGATGGAGTCGTCGATCTCGGGATAGACGAAGACCGAGGCGAAAGAGGTGTGGCGCCCGCCGGAAGAATCAAAGGGCGACTTGCGCACCAGGCGGTGCACGCCGGTTTCGGTGCGCAGCAGGCCGAAGGCGTATTCGCCGTCGATCTTGATGGTCGCGCTCTTGATGCCGGCGGTGTCGCCGGGGGATTCGTCCTCAACCGTGGCCTTGAAGCCCTTGCGCTCGGAATACTTCAGGTACTGGCGCAGCAGCATGCTGGCCCAGTCGCAGGCCTCGGTGCCGCCGGCGCCGGCCTGGATGTCCAGGAAGCAGGGCAGGGGGTCGGCCGGGTTGTTGAACATTCGGCGGAATTCCATTTTCTCGACCTCGGCGGCGATCTTGGCGGCTTCGCCTTCAATCGTCACCATGCCGGCGTCGTCGCCTTCGCCCTTGGACATCTCGAAGAGCTCGGTGTTGTCGGAAAGCTCCGAGCTCAGGCGGTCCAGCACATGGACCACGTCTTCCAGCGATTTCTTTTCCTTGCCGAGTTCCTGCGCGCGCTTGGGGTTGTCCCAGACTTTCGGGTCTTCAAGTGCGGCGTTGACTTCGTTCAGCTTTCGTTCTTTGGCAGGGTAGTCAAAGATACCCCCGAAGCTCATTGACCCGGTTGCTCAGGTCCACGAGCTGGTTGCTGATGAGGTTGATGCGTTCTGCTTCCATGGTTGTTCTGTCCTGAATGAGTGGTAGCCGCAAAAGGGAAAGGGAAGTGGCGGCTGAACCTGCCATTTTCTCATGAGGTGGCCGGTTTCAGCCGAGAAAGCCCTCAATCAGTGTTGCCAGCTGTTCCGGCTGGTCGTGGTGCAGCATGTGGCCGGCGTCCTGGATCACGGCGACCTGGGCCTGGGGCACCTGTTTCAGGCGCTCGTGGTACTCGGCCAGGCTGTATTTGCCCTGCCACCAGGTGGCCAGAGAATCGTCCGAAGCCTCGACGGCCAGCGTGGGCGCGCTGATGCGGCGGTAGATGGCCAGTGCTTCGTCGACGCGGTAAAGCTGCGCGCTGGTGATCTTGTGCGCGGCCTCACCCAGGATTTGCCATTGGCCCGCTGCGTCGGGACGCGCCCAGTGGCTGGCCAGCCAGCTGGCCTTGTCGGCCGACAGGCGCGGATTGGTTTTCATGAGGCGGCGCGCCACACCGTCCACGCTGTCATAGGCCTTGAGCGCGAGTTCGCCGCGCTGCAGGCTTTTGAGCTCGTCCATCCATTTGGCATAGCGGCCCGCCGCTTGCTCGGGCTTGCTGGCCGGCAGGCCAAAGCCTTCAAGATTGACCAGCCGCCGTATGCGCGTGGGGCGCACGCCGGCATACAGCATGGCGACATTGCCGCCCATGCTGTGGCCGACCAGGTCCACGGGCTGCTCGCCCGCATAGTGGTCCAGCAAAAAGTCCAGGTCGGCCAGGTAGTCGGCAAACCAGTAGTTGTCAGCGGGGCTGCCCTCGGGACCCGAGCTGGTCAGCCCGAAGCCGCGCCAGTCGGGCGCAATGATGGTGCGGCCCTGCGCGAAAGCGTCAGACAGGGCATCCACCATGAACTGGTAGGACGCGGCCACGTCCATCCAGCCATGGACCAATACCAGCGGGGGCAAGGCCGGGTTCGCACCCGACGGGCTGTCCCAAATGCGGACGTGGTAGCTGAGCCCGCGTATAGGGACAAACTCGCTGCGGGAGGAACGTTTTTCTTTGTACATTGGGCCCATGATAAAGAGACATGAACCCAAGCGCAGTCAACGCAGGGACAAACCGGTTGCCGGCCAGGCCGACCACTATGCGGCGCTGCACGCCGGCTTTCGCTGGCAGGTGGATGAATACTTCAATATCGCCGAGGCCTGCTGCGGCCGCTGGGCGCGCGCTGAGCCGCGAACCGCCATACGCATCCATAAGCCGGGGGCAAAAACCGTCTCGCACAGCTTCCAGGAACTGCAAAAGGCCGCCGATGCGCTGAGCCAGGTGCTGGCGGGCCTGGGCGTGCAGCGCGGCGACCGTGTCGCCATCGTGATGCCGCAGCGCCTGGAAACCGCCGTGGCTTATATGGCGGTGTTCCAGATGGGGGCGGTGGCCATGCCGCTGTCCATGCTGTTCGGCCCGGAGGCGCTGGAATACCGCTTGCAGGACAGCGATGCCGTGGTGGCGATTTGCGACGAAAGCTCGATCGACAGCCTTAAATCCATCCGCGGCCAGTGCCCCGCGCTGCGCACGGTGATTGCCGCCGGTACTGCCCAGGGCCAGGGCGACCTCGATTACGACAGCGCGCTCGCGGCCCAGAAAGGCGCGTTCACGGCCGTCAAGACCAAGGCCGAGGAAGGCGCCATCCTGATCTACACCAGCGGCACCACCGGCCCGCCCAAGGGGGCTTTGCTGCCGCACCGTGCACTGATCGGCAACCTGCCGGGTTTTGTCTGCAGCCACAACTGGTTTGGCTTTGACGGCAAGGCCAACAAAAAATCCGACGCGGTGTTCTGGTCCCCGGCCGACTGGGCGTGGACCGGGGGGCTGATGGATGCCTTGTTGCCCAGCCTGTACTTCGGCCGGCCCATCGTCGCCTTCAACGGGCGCTTCAGCCCCGAGCTGGCCTTCAGCCTGATGGCGGAGCAGGGCGTGACGCATACCTTTTTGTTCCCCACAGCGCTCAAGGCCATGATGAAGGCCTACCCCCGGCCGGCGCAGCATTTCAAGCTCAAGCTGCAGGCCATGATGAGCGCCGGTGAGGCGGTGGGTGACGCGGTGTTTGCCTACTGCCGCGATCAGCTGGGCGTGACCGTCAACGAGATGTTCGGCCAGACTGAAATCAACTATGTGGTCGGCAACTGCAGCCGCTTCTGGCCCGCACGGCCAGGCAGCATGGGCAAGGGCTACCCGGGCCACCGCGTGGCGGTGATCGATGACGAAGGCCATGAATGCCCTGTCGATGTACCGGGCGATGTGTCGGTCAACCGCTACGACATCCACGGCGATCCCGACCCGATTTTCTTTCTGGGCTACTGGAAGAAGGATGCCGCAACCCGCAACAAATTCACTGGCGACTGGTGCCGCACCGGCGACCTGGCGCGCCGCGACGCCGACGGCTACCTCTGGTACGAGGGCCGCGCGGACGACGTGTTCAAGGCCGCGGGTTACCGCATAGGCCCGGGCGAGATCGAAAACTGCCTGGTCAAGCACCCGGCCGTTGCCAACGCGGCCGTGGTGCCCAAGCCCGACCGCGAGCGCGGCGCCGTGGTCAAGGCCTATGTGGTGATCGCGCCCGGCCAAGTCGTGGCCCGCAACGGCCATCCGGGCGGTGCGGCCCGCTTTGAAGAAGAACTCACCGCCCAGCTGCAAGCCCACGTGAAGACCATGCTGGCGCCCTATGAGTACCCCAAGGAGATTGAATTCATCGACTCGCTGCCCATGACAACCACGGGCAAGGTGCAGCGGCGGGTGTTGCGATTGCAGGAAGAGGAGCGCTTCAAGGCGCAATCGGCAAGCTGACGCAGCTGAGGTATCCGGTATTGCTCCTTCCCCCTGGGGAAAGGTTGGGATGGGGGCCGCCGGCCGTGGGCATTGCAAACGCCGCTGGCCCTCACCCCCACCCTCTCCCAGTGGGAGAGGGAGTAAGAGGGGTGTGCTAGTTACCGTGCTGCAACGTGCTCGGCCACATAGATTTCAACGCGGCGATTCTTGTCGCGTCCCTGCTGCGTGCTGTTGTCGGCCACAGGCTCACGCGAGCCGCGGCCTTCCGTCGCGATACGGGTGCGGGCCACGCCGCGGCTGACCAGGTAGTCGCGGGCCGATTCGGCGCGGTCCACCGACAGAGGGTTGTTGATGGCGTCGGAGCCGGTGTTGTCGGTGTGGCCGATGATGGTCACCGTTGTGACAGGGTTCTGGTTCAGGCTGGTCGCGAACTGGTTCAGGATGGGCGCGAAGTTGGGCTTGATGGCCGAGCGGCCCACGTCAAACGAAACGTCGCTGGGGATGTCCAGCTTCAGGCGGTTGTCGGGGGTCTGGCTCACGGCCACGCCGGTGCCGGCGGTGGCGCGTTCCATCGCGGCTTTTTGTTCCTGCATTTTCTTGGACCAGATATAGCCGCCGCCCGCGCCCACCGCGCCGCCCAGCACCGCTCCGGTCGCCGCACCCTTGGAGCCGCCGGTGGCCGCGCCCAGCAGTGCGCCCGCCACCGCGCCTATGCCGGCGCCCTTGGCCGTGTCGGACTGGGTTTCCGTCATGTTGGCGCAGCCGGACAGCATGGCGGCGGCCAGGGTGGTGCAGGTCAGGAAAGTGGTGGTCTTCTTCATGAAAATTCTCCTCGGGGAAATTGATGGATGTCGTTTATGTTGTTGAGGCTGCTTGATGCGTTCAAGGTCAGCCACGAGCGGCATTAGATCGCTGTTCATTCGCCGGTTTGTGAATCCTAGGCAGGCAATTGGTGAGCAGTTGTAAGACAAGGGCCCGAATTGGGGGCGCCAGCAGGCTACAGGCCAAAACCGTAAACTAGCCGACTTGTGAACTTCGTCACACCCGCTTCCCATTGGCGCAACACAGCCCCAGGCTTCAAGGCCTCGTTCCATCCCATCTCCAACCGCATCAAACGCAAATTTCCATGAATAAAGTCCAACTCGGCTCCAGCGACCTGCAGGTGACCCCTATTTGCCTGGGCACCATGACCTTTGGCGAACAGGTCGATGAAAAAACCTCCCACGCCATCCTGGACCGTTCACTGGCGCGCGGCGTCAACTTCCTGGACACGGCCGAGATGTATTCGGTGCCGGCGCGCGCCGAAACCTGCGGCTCCACCGAAACCATCATCGGCAACTGGTTCGCCAAAAACCCCTCGGTGCGTGCCAAGGTGGTGCTGGCCAGCAAGGTGGCCGGCCCCTCGCGCGGCATGCCCTGGGTGCGCGAAGGCAGCGGCATGACGGCCAAGGACATCGTGGCGTCCTGCGAGGCCAGCCTCAAGCGCCTGCAAACGGACGTGATCGACCTCTACCAGATCCACTGGCCCGAGCGCCATGTGCCGGCCTTCGGCATGGTGTACTACAACCCCGCACAGGAACGCTCCGCCACCTCCATTCATGAGCAGCTGCAGGCGCTGGCCGGCCTGGTCAAGGCGGGCAAGGTGCGCGCCATCGGCCTGTCCAACGAAACGCCTTACGGTGTGCATGAGTTCGTGCGCCTGGCCGAGCAGCACGGCCTGCCGCGCGTGGCCTCGGTGCAGAACCCCTATTGCCTGGTCAACCGCACGGTGGAAAACGGGCTGGATGAAACCATGCACCGCCTGGGTGTCTCGCTGCTGGCCTATTCGCCGCTGGGCTTCGGCCTGCTGACCGGCAAGTACGACGAGTCGGGCATTGAAGGCCCGGCCGCACCCAAAGATGCGCGCATCGGCAAGTTCGAATCCGTGCGCAAGCAGCGCTGGGGGCGGCCCGAGGCCCTGGCCGCCGCGCGGCGCTACAACGCATTGGCGCGCGCCAACGGCCTCACGCCCACACAGATGGCTCTGGCCTTTTGCTACACCAAGTGGCAGGTCGCCAGCACCATCATCGGCGTGACTTCCGTCGCGCAGCTCGACGAAGACCTGGACGCCTGGGGCACCAAGCTGTCGCCCGAAGTGCTGGCCGAGATCGACAAGATACGTTGGGAGCTGCGGGACCCCGCGTTGTAGCCAGGTCCCCCCGAGGCGCCTTCGGCGCTTCCCCCCAAGGGGGCGTCCGCTGCGGCCCGGCAGAGCCGGTTCCGCGCCGACCCTGGTGCAGAGGTTAACTATGAGCAAAAAAGAGCACGTTTCCGAGACACCTGCAACGCAGTTGTTGAAGGCGAACAAGGTGGCCTTCACCGAGCACCCCTACGAGTACCTGGAACACGGCGGCGCCCAGTACAGCGCCGAGGTACTGGGCTTTGACCCGTTCACCGTCGTCAAGACCCTGGTCATGCAGGACCAGGACGCCAAGCCGCTGCTGGTGCTGATGCACGGCAACCGCAAGGTCTCGACCAAGAACCTGGCGCGCCAGATAGGCGCCAAGTCGGTCGAGCCCTGCAAGCCCGAGGTCGCCAACCGGCACAGCGGCTACCTGGTGGGCGGCACCTCGCCCTTCGGCACACGCAAGGCCATGCCGGTCTATATCGAGGAAAGCATTCTCACTTTGCCTAGAATCGCCATCAACGGCGGGCGGCGCGGTTACCTGGTCGGGATCGACCCGCAGGTGTGTGTCACATTGCTCGGTGCAAAATCAGTCAATTGCGCGCTGAGTCTTGACAATACCGCCGGCTTTGGCTGAAACACCGGCCCCGGGGTGAGTGACCCGGGCCGGCAGCCACCATACAAAGAGGGAGACCCATGGTTTACGCATATTCAATCGTCGCCACGCTGCTGGCCTACCTGCTCGGTTCGCTGTCCTTCGCGGTGATCGTCAGCAGGCTGATGGGCCTGAGCGACCCCCGAAGCTACGGCAGCAAAAACCCCGGCGCTACCAACGTGCTGCGCTCGGGCAGCAAGCCGGCCGCCATCGCCACCCTGCTGCTCGATGCCCTCAAGGGCTGGCTGCCGGTGGTGCTGGTGAAATGGTTTGGCGCCGACTACGGCCTGGGCGACGGTACAGTGGCGGCCGTCGGCTTCGCGGCTTTCCTCGGCCACCTGTACCCGGTGTTCTTCCAGTTCAAGGGCGGCAAGGGTGTGGCGACGGCGGCCGGTGTGCTGATGGGCGTGAGCTGGGTGCTGGGCCTCGCGACGCTGGCGACCTGGATCATCATCGCCTTTTTCTCGCGCTACTCTTCGCTGGCGTCCCTGGTTGCAGCGGTCTTCGCGCCGCTCTATTACCTGTTCGGCGACCGTGAAGTCTGGTATGTGGACAAGGCCATCCTGCTGGTGATGTTCGCCATCAGCGCGCTGCTGATATACCGCCACCGCGAGAACATCAACAAGCTGCTCAAGGGCACGGAGTCGAAACTGGGCAGCGGCAAGAAGGCTTGAGAGCTACCCCTTTCAAGGTCTTCGTTTTACACCCTCTCCCCCTGGGAGAGGGTGGCGGTGAGGGCTCCGACGATTGATTCGGACGCTGCGCCCCAAACTTGTTGCCGCAGCCCTCACCCAACCCTGTCCCATAGGGAGAGGGGGAACACCTTGAAAGGCTTGGGCCTGAGAACCGGCTGTGGCGCGTCAGAACCGCCGCGTCAACACCATCTCGTCGTTGTTGCGGTTCATCTGGAAGCGCGTGAGGAAGCTGTTGCCCAGCAGGATAAAAGGCATTTCACGCGCCGCCACCACGGCCGGCACGTTGAAGACTTCCACATCCCCTACGCGCACTGAGGCGAGCGAGGTCTGCCAGCCCATGATGGCGCCGTTGGCCGTCTGTAGCTGCACGGGCCGGCCCGATTTGTAATCCACACCCATGCGCTCGGCATCGACTATCGACATGGACACCGCACTGGCCCCGGTGTCCACCATGAATTGGGCCATCTTGCCGTTGATCTGGCCTTGCGTCATGAAATGCCCGCCGCTGCCCGCGGTCAGCACGATGCGGCTGCCTTGCCCGGCCTGGGTGCCCGGGCCCCCGCCGGCGCCCACGCTCATGGGCGCGTCGCCGATACGCAGCGAGTGGCGCTTGCCTGAGAGCTCCACCACCGCCTGGTCGCCCGCGGTGGAGACCACCTTGACGCCCTGGTAGGTTTCCCCCGGGGCGACGGTCTTGGGCGGCCCGCCGTCCACGATCAGCAGGGCCTTGTTGCCCAGCATGCCGGCCAGGCCTACGGTCTGGGCTTGTGCGGCGCCGCCCAATAGAGCAAGAGCCAGCAACGATGCTGCAAAGGCAGTGGCGCGCGTGGGGGCCATGTTCTAGTCTCTGAAATTGTTAAAACTCAGCGGAAAGTCGCTGATCTCGGCCCGAATCATGGCCATGGCCGTCTGCAGATCGTCGCGCTTGGCGCCGGTCACGCGCACCGCATCGCCCTGGATGGAGGCCTGCACCTTGACCTTGCTGCCCTTGATGAGTTGCTGGATTTTCTTGGCCTGCTCGGCCTCAATGCCGTTGCGCACCTTGGACACCTGCTTGACCTTGTCGCCGCCGATTTTCTCGGCCTTGCCGATATCGAGGAAGCGAATGTCCACGCCGGCCTTGGTGAGCTTGTTGCGCAGGATGTCGTTGATCTGGTCGAGCTGGAAGTCGCTGTCGCCGATCAGCGTGATGTCCTTGTCCTTCAGCTCGATGGAGGCGGACGTGCCCTTGAAGTCAAAGCGCGTGGCGATTTCCTTGCCGGTGTTTTCCACGGCGTTTTTGACCTTGACCAGATCGGCTTCAAGAACGGTGTCGAAAGAGGGCATGCTGCGGTCTTTATAAGGGGAAGATAAGGGGCGGGGATGGGGCCCGGGGTGAGACAATCCCCTGGATGTTAGTCGAGAAAAACGTTCCGCTCCAGCATTCCAACAGCTTTGGTATCGTCGCCAAGGCCCTGAGCCTGGTCCGGGTGGCCCATGAAGCCGATATAAGCGCCGTGCTGGCGGACCCGGCCCTAAACGCCGCGCCCAAGTTCGTGCTGGGCGGCGGCAGCAACATCGTGCTGACCGGCGACGTCAAACCCCTGGTGCTCAAGGCCGAAATCATGGGCAAACGGCTGCTCAGGGAAGACGCCAAGGCCTGGATCATCGAGGCCGGCGCCGGCGAAAACTGGCACGACCTCGTCACCTGGACGCTGCAAAACGGCTACCCCGGCCTGGAAAACCTGGCATTAATACCCGGCACGGTCGGCGCATCGCCGGTGCAGAACATAGGCGCTTACGGCGTGGAACTGCAGGACCGCTTTGAGTCGCTCGACGCCATAGACTTGACCACAGGCCAGCCATTCACCCTCAATGCCGCGCAATGCGCGTTTGGCTACCGTGACTCGGTGTTCAAGCACAGCAGCTCGGCGCCCGAATCAGCCGGCCAGGGCTTCGGGCTGGAAGGCAAGGCCTTCATCACGCGGGTGCGGTTTTCGCTGCCCAAGGCATGGAAGCCGGTGCTGGGCTATGCCGACATCGAGAAAAAAATGCAGCAGTCCGGTATAGCCGCGCCCGGCGCGCAGCAGATTTACGACTGGATTTGCGAGATTCGCCGGGCCAAGCTGCCCGACCCCAAGGTGATCGGCAACGCCGGCAGTTTTTTCAAGAACCCGACCGTCTCGGCCGAGCAATGCGCCGACATCATCCAGCGCGAGCCCAAGATCGTCCACTACCACCTGGCCGACGGTTCGGTGAAGCTGGCGGCGGGCTGGCTCATAGACGCCTGTGGCTGGAAAGGCAAGTCCATCGGCAATGCCGGCGTTTATGACAAACAGGCGCTGGTGCTGGTCAATCGCGGCGGCACGGCCGACCCGGTCACCGGCGGTGAGGTCATGACGCTGGCCAAGGCCATCCAGACCAGTGTGTATGAACGCTTCGGCATCCGGCTGGAGCCTGAACCGGTGGTGGTCTGAGCATGGCGCGTCTGGGCAAGGTGTATCGGGGGCCCGAGGTATCTCCCTCGCGCAGGCTGCTGCTGCGGCATTCGCGCTCCACCGCCGCCATGCTGGCCTTCGCCTGGGTTGGCCTGATGCTGGGCGCCATCTTCGCGGGCTGGCGGCCGCCGGGCTGGTCCATGACCACCATCGCCGTGCTGTTCGCCTTCATGCTGACCGCGGGCATCTGGGCGGCCCGCGAGCGCAGCCGGCTGGTCCGCGAGGCGCCGCTGCCACGCTTCCTCAGGCGCAAGCTGATGGACGCCTATCCGCACCTGAGCCTCAGGGATACCGAACTGGTCGAGCGCGGGCTGCGCCAGTTCTTCATCGCCTGCCAGCGCAGCAACAAGCGCTTTGTCGCCATGCCTTCACAGGTGGTCGACAGCATGTGGCATGAATTCATCCTGCACACCTCGGCCTACCGCGAGTGGTGCGACCTGGTGATAGGGCGCTTTATCGACCACGTGCCCGCCGAAGTGCTGGGCCGCAAGGCCTCCACCAACGACGGCCTGCGCCGCGCCTGGTTCTGGTCCTGCCGCGACGAATCCATCAACCCCAAACAGCCCAGCCGGCTGCCGTTGCTGTTCGCGCTGGACGCCAAATTCGCGATTCCAGGCGGGTTTGCCTACCTGGCCGACTGCAAAGGCGTGCGCCGTGAGGGCGACCAGGGCGGCGGCGCCCATTGCGGTGAAAGCTTTTCAGACGGCAGCTACAGCGGCGATGCCGACGGGTTTGGCGGCAGTGAGTCTTCGGGCAGCGGTGATTCGAGCAGCAGCGCGAGTTCAGACAGCAGCAGCGGGTGCAGTTCGGGTTGCGGCTCGGGTTGTGGCGGCGGGGGCGACTAGCTGGGTGTCACCGCGTATGGGTGCCTTTTCCTGGGTATCCGCCCTCTGTTCAAGCCCGGTTTGATACTTGCGCTTCGTATTAAAGATTGATTTAATGTGATTTTGTTCTATTAAAGATTTCTTTAGCAACATGCGCAGCACCGGTACTTACGTCACCTCCACCACCATGGGCGAGCCCGTGCAGGCGTTTGTGCCCCACAAGCTGCCGCCCGCCAAGCCCGCGCTGGCGCCCGAGAGCTATGTGGAAGCCCACCGGGTGGCCGAGCTGGCGCTGGCTCGTTTGTCCGGCGTGGCCGGGCTGGTGCCGTCGGTGGACTGGCTGCTGTACAGCGCCATTCGAAAAGAGGCGCTGCTGACCTCGCAGATTGAAGGCACCCAGGCCACGCTGGATGACCTGTTTGACGAGGAAGCCGGCTTTGCGGTGAGTAACACCGACGATGTAGAGGAGGTCACCAACTACCTGCGTGCCTTTCGGCTGGTGCAGTCGCAACTGCGTGACCCTGCCGGGCTCCCATTGAGCGTGCGTTTGCTGTGCGATGCGCACCGGCTCTTGCTGGACGGCGCCCGCGGTAACGGCAAGCAGCCAGGCGAGCTGCGCCGCTCTCAAAACTGGATTGGCGGCACCCGGCCCGGCAACGCGGTGTTTGTGCCGCCACCGCCCGAGCAGGTGCCCCCGCTGCTGGTCGATCTGGAGCGGTTCATCCATGATGAAGCGCAACCCTTGCCGCCGCTGGTGAAGACCGCGCTGATTCATGTGCAGTTTGAGACGATTCACCCCTTCCTGGATGGCAACGGCCGCATCGGGCGCCTGCTGATTGCTGCGCTGCTGGAGCATTGGGGCTTGCTGCCCGAGCCGCTGATGTACCTCAGCGGCTACCTGAAGCAACACCAGGCCGAGTACTACCGCCGCCTCGCCAACGTGCGCACCGAAGGCGACTGGGAGGGCTGGGTGGCATTTTTCCTCGAAGGCGTGGCCGTGGCCGCGCACGACGCCGAGCGCAACATCGTGGCCATCGCCACACTGTTGGCTTCAGACCGCCGCAGTTTGCTGGCGGCGCCCAAAGCCGGGCCCATGAGCTACCGCTTGTTTGAAATGCTGCCCATGATGCCGCGCTTCACGATTGACCAAGTGCGCCAGAAGCTGGCCACCAGCTTCCCCACCGCCACCGCGGCGGTGAAGGTGCTGGAGGATTTGGGTATCGTGACCGAACTGACGGGGCAGAAAAAAAACCGCAGCTACAGCTATAAGGCTTATATTGCTTTGCTGGCGGAATAAGAAACTAGGGGGAGGAAACCATGCTTATCAAATCAGCGGGCGATAAGTCGAAACGCCTGGCCTTGCTGCAGGATCTACAGCAGTCACCCCTGCTGGATATTTGCATGAGTCGCTATGGCAACTCAAAGAATCAAATTGTCGATCCGCTGGGAGACGAAATTTTCAAGATATTCAAGTTCTGAGGCGCGCGATGGACTTGCACAACTTCAAAGTACGCCTTCAAGAGCATCTGAGTGACGGACTTGTCACGATTGTCGGGTCGGGCCTTTCGTGCGCTGAAGGTTTACCGGGTATGGGTGAGCTTGCTGCGTATCTGCTGACCGAAGTTGGAGGCGGTTTGGCAGGCGCTGATGCCACTAACTGGGCTTCAGCTTCGGTTCTGTTCGCTACGAAAGGACTTGAAGGGGCGCTTCTTGCTGTACCTCCAACGCCAGCTGTTGAGTTAGCGATTGCGTCGGCCACCGGGAAATTAATTGCAGAGCGGGAGCGCATTGTTGTGTCCGAGGTTTTTGCAGGCAAACGGAAGCTTCGGATGACCCGGCTTTTGCCGCATCTGGTGAAACCGGCAGCTGGGCTGACCGTCGTCACGCCGAACTATGACAGGCTTGTAGAAATTGCAGCAGAGGAAGCTGATATTGGCGCTGACACGATGTTTGTTGGGCGCTTTGCGGGGCAATTAAACGAGCGGGAAAGCCAGTTGAGCTTCTGTCGCAAAGTCACCGTCAAACAGAGACCAGCAGTGGCGACGTATCACTATCGTCCACGCGTTTTGATATGCAAGCCTCACGGGAGTTTGGATTGGTATGTGAGGGCAGGACGTCCCGTTTCATACGCAGGTGATTTGCCTGATGCTGCTAGGTTGATCATCACGCCAGGCCATAACAAGTTCCGCAACGGGTACGAGAGCCCTTTTGACCATCACCGAGCTAAGGCCAACGACGCGATTGACAAAGCAAGTAGATTTCTTGTGATTGGCTACGGATTTAATGATGATCACTTGGAGACACATCTGTCGCCGCGCATAAAGGAAGGCAAACCGACGTTGATGCTGACACGGTCCTTGTCGACTGCGGCGAGACAATTGGCGATGGCACATGGCAATGTTATTGCCCTTGAATATGCCGAAGTTGCAGGTGTCATTGGAACTGCTGCCATCATTGAACAAAAAGAGCTCTTCTTTCCGGTTGTCGGAATTTGGGACGTGAATTCATTCGTTACGGAGGTTCTTGAGCCATGACTGCCGATCTCGCCGCATTGCAATTCGCCGAAGCAGATTTGCTCGGTCGTGTCTCCTCTGTTGATACAAGCCGAGTGGCGGTCGATGTCTCGAACTCAGTTTTACTGACCCGGATTGGCATTGGCAATCTGATTGCCATCAAAGGCAGTACAGAGCGAGAGTTCCTGATTGCCATAACTGAGCGTGTAACTCGAAGCCTGAGCGATGCGCTACCTGAGGAGTTGCCCACTGATGGAGAGGACACGCCGCTAACAGCTGTTCCAACAGACACGGTGCGAGGAGCACTGATTGGCACTTTTCGTACCGTTGACGGTGAAAAGAAGAACACTTTTAAGCGAGGTGCGGATAGCTTTCCGCAGATTGACCGAGAGTGCTACGTCGTAGAAGGCGCTAACCTTCAGCGATTCATGAGCATTCTTGGTGCGGACTATCCGCCCAACGAGCGATTGAAGCTGGGGAGGTTCGTTGCAGACAGGACTGCGGAAGCCATTGTGAGCGGTGACAAGTTCTTCCAAAGGCATGCGGCGATTCTGGGTAGTACAGGCTCAGGTAAAAGTTATGCGGTGGCACTGATACTTGAACGAGCTGCCAAACTCAAATACCCAAACATCTTGGTATTTGACATGCATGGGGAATATGCCCCATTGGCTGATATGACCAAGGACGGTTTCGCTACCCGGCTTCGCATTGCTGGCCCCGGTGATTTGGTGGCACCGGCGGATGATGCGCTGTTCCTTCCATATTGGTTATTGAACCGCGACGAGATGTTGTCGATGATCCTCGACCGCAGCGATCAAAATGCACCCAATCAGGCGTCGCGGTTCACCTCTCATGTGCGAGCGTTGAAAGAGAAGACCCTCAAAACCGAGGGCAAGAATGACGTTGCTAAGACCTTTACCGTCGACTCACCCATTCCATACGCAATCAAAGACCTGTTGGCTTGCCTGATCACGGATAACACGACTAAGGGTGTCGGCAAAAGTGGGGCTCCTGTTATTGGTGAATGGGAGAACAAGCTCACTAGGTTTATATCAAGAATGGAAGCCAAGCTCGAAGACAGACGCTATGGCTTTATGTTTACGCCACCCAACGCTGCAAACAACTACGATTGGCTCGCTGTGCAGATTGCTAAGCTGCTCGGATCGAACGGCGGCAAAGGCATCAAGATCATTGACTTCTCGGAGGTTCCTTCCGATGTATTGCCCGTGGTGACAGGCACGCTCGCACGGTTGCTCTATGACGTGCAGTTCTGGATGGCGGCCGAGAAGCGCACGCCAGTTACCTTGCTATGCGATGAAGCACATCTTTACTTGCCAGTTCGAGATGATGCCGATGCAGTTCAACGCCAGGCTCTCGGAGCCTTTGAGAGGATAGCGAAAGAGGGCCGAAAGTACGGGTTTTCATTGCTGGTGGTGAGTCAGCGCCCATCGGATGTCAGCAAAACGATCCTAAGTCAATGTAATAACTTCCTTTCACTGCGGTTGACCAATGATGTAGACCAAGGCGTGATCAAACGTTTGATGCCAGATTCCTTGGCGGGTCTGACCAGTGTGCTGCCATTGTTGGATACCGGAGAAGCGCTAATGCTAGGCGATGCGGTATTGTTGCCATCGCGTATTAAGCTGGACCTGCCTATGGTTAAACCAGATAGTGCGACACGCGACTTCTGGAAGGACTGGGGTACCCAAGCGCCTGATGTGAATGCGCTTGTGAAGGCAGTTGAGTCATTGCGTAGCCAAACACGAAAGATTGGTGCGTAGATAACAAGTCACCGACAGCTATCAAAAAGCCTGTAAAGCATTTTCTTCGCGGGCTTTTCCTTGGAGAGCTGAATCGGCCTACTTTCCCAGCTTCAAAAAGGCATCCCCCTTGCCCAGTTACAGCATGCCGGCGTTCGAATAAACCCTCCGGCTTGACCCTCGTATTCGGTAGTGTCTAGGTTGCGCATGGTCAGCTGTCCAATACAGTCCAACGGCGAAAACGGCGCGTCTTTTACTTTTTCCATGCTCAGGCGCTCAAGCGTTCAGGCGCGTAGGTCAAGCTGGAGGAGTCGGTGTGCAGCAGGCCGTAGTCGTTGCTGCGCCACACTCACGCCCTTGAGCCAGTCTTTTCGTGAAAGCGGCCGGCTGCGTGTGACGAAGAGCTGTCACTGGCTACAACAATCAATTTGGTGGTGTGGCCAGCACCATGAGGAATTCCGCTATGACAGCAAAGTCCTCATCCTCCTCGGGCCGATCTATCACGACGGGTTGAAAGCCAGGCTGCGTGGAGTCAGGTCGTAAAGTTATTCGACTGTGTCGCCATTCAGCATCCGAAGCGGCGACTTTTTCGCTCGAATAGATCTTGATGGTATATCGCCCTCCAGTTTCAGGATCCGCAATGTTGCGATGCTGAACCACGACCACTTTACCTTCACGTGTGCCAGCCGGATTGGTTCGAAATAGACACCAAGCGCCATTCGGGATCCTGCGATTCATGGATTCGCCGACGACTTGAGCAACAAAGAGTCCTGGTTGTGAACTCACCCAGTCCGGCAAAGCGACCCAACTGTCCGCGCCTTCTTCCAGTGCCTGCAGGTCGGAAAAACTCCCTGCAGCAAAGCGCAAGTCAATCCATGGTGCGGAAGCCACACCAGCATCGCGTTCTGCTTTGGAAACTTGTCGCAAAGGAATTATGTTGGTCGACTCTGCTGGATCGCTGGAAACGTTACCTTCATTCGCTTTCGCATGCGAGCTAAGTCTGGCACGCAGGAACTCCCGGAGTGCGAGGTCGGTGCAGTAGACATAACAACCCTTCATGCCCCGCGTCATCAAGGTGCGGTACGTGTTTTTTACGATGGCATCTGCGAAAGCGCGAGCTTGCTCTGGATCGGTCTTGAATAGGGTTTTGATGCCATGTATGGACTTGTCGGACGAAGCGCGCATGCTCGTATCGCAGACGATCTTGCCATCCTGATATGAGAGATCCGGCCCGATGATCACGCCAACATAGTCCAGTTCGAGTCCCTGGCAGGTATGAATGCAGCCGACCTGTTCAATAGAGCCCGGCGTGACGATCCACAAGCTGCCATCCTTGTCCAAATTCCAGCGGCGCTGATAGTCGAACTCTGGCAATTGGATGTCCCATGCCGCAGGATCGTTCCTGCTGGGCCACTTCCAGCAATAGCCCGCGACAACGCGAGATCGGTTGTTGGCCCGGTTTTTCAGTGCGACAAGAGCATGCATCTCCGAGGGGCTGTCGAAAACACGGAAATCAAACTCATTGGAATCCAGTGTCGACTTGGCTGTATTGCGAATATCGAGAGTGCCATCAATCCACTCCAGATATCCGTTCGAGCCATTGCAACGGAATTGGGATGTGAGTTCCAGCTCGGTAACGTCGGCTTCGAATTCCTTTGCCCAATATCGGAGCTCTTCCGATTTCCCGATATCTTTCAGCGTCACGCGCTGGTTGTCGTCAACGAAGAAGACCGTGCAGCGTGATGAGCGGATCGTTTCCTTGATCTGGTTCTCGCCCAGATTTCCATACAGGCCGCCCTTTTCGTTCAGGCGATGGGCTTCATCGACGATGAGCACATCGTAGGTGTCGGGAGCCGTGTTCACGAATGCGCCTGAGCCAGCGAAGAGGTTGCTGATGCGTGTTTTTGAAAAAGTGCCTGTCAGGCGGGCCTCATAGACCGCCCGCGGAGCGGCATTTTTGGACACGTAACGCGCGTTGCGTTGGCGATTTATCAACGTGCCTAGCAGGTTGATGGCAATCACCGATTTACCGGTGCCCGGGCCGCCTTGGACGATTACTACCTGCTTGCGCTGATTTGGTTTGGCATCAACCTGGAGGATGGTTTCGTACGCCACTTTCTGATCATCAAGAAGAATGAACTCATTTCTTCCTTGAAGTAGTGCGACCACACTGTCTGCCAGCATTCTCGATGGCTGAATCCGCCCATTCTCGATGGTGTACAGGGTGCCCTTGCGGTCGCCATGGCGAACGTGTTCCCGAATAAAGCGCTGCAATTTCTCGCGTTCACGGGCCAGAAATAGCGGGGCTTTTTCAATGTGTTGTTGATAGTGAGGATGGTCAATCTCTCCATCGCGCGGATGGTTGTGCAAGTAGGCGCACGGTTGAAGCTTTATGTCGCTGTCATGCACGGCCTTGTTGAAGTCTTCCAGATACGCGGCATAAGACCAGGCTTGATAGGAAGGGTGTGGGCCTTCGGTTTCTCCAGCTTTGCCGCCTCGGCGTGCCCAAACGATGGCATCCTTATCGCTGCGACGCGATTCAGACCACTGCTTTAGCTCAACGATGACCACTTTAGGTTGGGCTTGTGCGTCTTCGCCAGTGATCACGAAGTCGATACGTTTGTTTTGCAGCGGCAACTGATATTCAATGGCGATGCCGGCATCTGACGGAATTTCGTCATCGAGCAGCACCTTGGCCATCTCCACCAATGAGCTTTTCCATGATCGGAATTCTGCTTGCCCAACGCCGTGGCCGGTGGCGTTGAGGAAATGGCGCGACATGACATCTTCGATGTCATCGTGTAGCGCATGATGCAAAAACTCACTCTTACTCGCCTGATAGATGATCATTGATCAAAGCTCGTTGTATTTCTTGCTGGTGCCTCGAGCTTTGTCGATCGGGTACTTGAGAGCGTTGGTTCTTAATTTCTCTTGTGCTGCTGCGATTGGATCAATGCCAAGTGCAGTCGAGAGTTGAATCAAATACAGTAAGACATCTGCAATCTCTGATCCTATGAGTTCTCGTTTCTCGACAGACACCTCTCGACTTTGGACTTCAGTGAGCCATTGAAAATGTTCGAGTAATTCGCCGGCCTCCACCACCAACGCAGATGCGAGATTTTTTGGTGAATGGAAGGGCTGCCACTCGCGCTCTTTTGCAAACTGTTCAAGATTGAGGGCTAGGTCGCGTAGTGAATCTGTCATTGGGGGCATTAATTTGGTTTATGTGATTCGTTCTCACTTTAACTTCAACCACTTTGTTTTCCCAGATGTATTGGCAGACTAGACGGGGCGATAAGTCCAAAACAACAAAGCCCGCCAAGTTTCCACTTGGCGGGCTTTGCTTTTGCAGCTTGAACCTTGAACCTGCTTACTTGCCCAGCTTAAGGAAATCATCCCCCTTACCCAACTCCAGCAACCCAGCACCGGAGTAAATCCCCAGCTTGGCCCGCGTATCCGTGATGTCCAGATTACGCATCGTCAACTGCCCGATGCGGTCGGCCGGCGAGAAGGGCGCGTCCTCGACTTTTTCCATGCTCAGGCGTTCGGGCGCATAGGTCAGGTTGCTCGAGACGGTGTTCAGAATGGAGTAGTCGTTGCCGCGGCGCAGCTCGACGGTGACTTCGCCGGTAATGGCGCTGGCGACCCAGCGCTGGGCGGTTTCGCGCAGCATGATGGCTTGGGGGTCGAACCAGCGGCCCTGGTAGAGCAGACGGCCGAGCTTGCGGCCGTTGTCGCGGTATTGCTCGATGGTGTCTTCGTTGTGGATGCCGGTGACCAGGCGCTCGTAGGCGATGAACAGCAGCGCCAGGCCGGGGGCTTCGTAGATGCCGCGGCTCTTGGCTTCGATGATGCGGTTTTCGATCTGGTCGCTCATACCCAGGCCGTGGCGGCCGCCGATGCGGTTGGCTTCGAGGATCAGCTCGACCATGCTGCTGAAGGTCTTGCCGTTCAGCGCGACGGGCCGGCCTTCTTCAAAGCGCACGGTGACTTCTTCGCGCTTGACTTCGACGTCGTCTTTCCAGAAGGCCACGCCCATGATGGGGTTGACGATCTTCATGCCGGTGGAGAGTTCTTCCAGGTCTTTCGCTTCATGCGTGGCGCCCAGCATGTTGGAGTCGGTCGAGTAGGCTTTTTCGGCCGACATCTTGTAGCCGAAGCCGGCCTTGGTCATGAAGGCCGACATTTCGGCGCGGCCGCCGAGTTCGTCGATGAAGAGCTGGTCCAGCCAGGGTTTGTAGATCTTCAGGCCCGGGTTGGTCAGCAGGCCGTAGCGGTAAAAGCGCTCGATGTCGTTGCCCTTGAAGGTGCTGCCGTCGCCCCAGATGTTGACGTCGTCTTCCTTCATGGCCGAGACCAGCATGGTGCCGGTCACGGCGCGGCCCAGCGGCGTGGTGTTGAAGTAGGTCACGCCCGCGGTGGTGATGTGGAAGGCGCCGCTTTGCAGCGCGGCAATGCCTTCGGCGGCCAGCTGGCTGCGGCAGTCGATCAGGCGGGCTTTTTCAGCGCCGTACTGCATGGCCTTGCGCGGGATCTCGTCGTAGTCGGGCTCGTCGGGCTGGCCGAGGTTGGCGGTGTAGGCGTAGGGAATCGCGCCCTTGAGCTTCATCCAGTGCAAGGCGGCGCTGGTGTCGAGTCCGCCCGAGAAGGCGATGCCGACTTTCTGGCCGGCGGGAAGGTTCTGGAGGATGGTGGCCATGAGGAGGTCCTGGGGATGGATGCTGGAAAAGGGTGCTGGAAAAGAGGGATCAGCCGAAGTGGCAGATGTAGTGGTAGGCCGCCTCGCCGGCGGCCACGCGGATCTCGAATTTGGCGTTGCCCGGGACGCTGAATTTCTCGCCGGCCGATGATTTGACCCAGCTGTCGCTGCCGGCCAGCTTGTATTCGCAGGCGCCGGCCACGCATTCCATGATCTCGGGCGCGCCGGTGTTGAAGGTCAGGGTGGCCGGCAGGATCACGCCCACCGATTTTTTGCTGCCGTCGGCGAAGGTGATGCCGTGGCTCACGCATTTGCCGTCAAAGTACACATTGGCCTGGGTGCTGACGCTGACGTTGTCGATTTTTTCGGTGGGCATGAGGAAAAGAGCTGAAAAGGTGCTGAAAGGGGTGAAACGGCGGGGATGCCTTACGGGCGGTGGGATGCCGCGCGCCAAAAACCCCTGATTTTAGGTCACCCAGGGCCCTGGCCGTGCCTGCCGTGAATCCAGTTGGCCCTCTATCGCGTACCCCTCTCAATAACCCAGAATGGTGCCCATGAAAGCAGAGAGTCCGGATCTTCAACTGATTGCGCTGATTGAGCGTGTCGCCCAGGCCGATGAAACGGCCCTGCGTGAGCTTTACGACCTGAGCTCGTCCAAGCTGTATGGGCTGGCGGTGCGCGTGGTGGGCAAGCGCGAATGGGCCGAGGACGTGCTGCAGGAGGCGTTTTTGACCATCTGGCGCATCGCGGGCGATTACAAGGCCACGCTCTCGCCGCCCATGGCCTGGATGGGGCTGGTGGTGCGCAGCCGCGGGCTGGACTTTCTGCGCCGCCGCGCCTCCGACCGGGCGGACCTGATGCAGGAGCTGGACGATGTGGTCTCTGACACCGTGGCGGGCGACTCGCCCAATCCCATGGACACCACCCAGGCCAGCGAGCAGGCCTGGGCCCTGCACCAGTGCCTGGCCCGGCTGGAGCAGAAGCAGCGCGAGGTGGTGAGCCTGGCCTATCTGCGCGACCTGAGCCACAGCGAGCTGGCTGAGCAGTTGAAACTGCCTTTGGGCACAGTCAAGACCTGGATACGTCGCGGCCTCGAACAGCTGCGCGGCTGCATGGCGAGGTTTGCATGAACATTCAGAACAACCCCGCCCTGATGGAGCAGCTTGCCGCCAGCTACGCGCTGGGCACGCTGCGAGGCGGCGCGCGCCGCCGCTTTGAAGCCCTGGCGCGCGACAACGCCACGCTGCGCGCCGCGGCGCTGGTGTGGCAAAGCCGGCTGGCGTCCGTCGCGGAGCTGCAGCCGCAGGCGGCGCCCAGCCCGGCAGTGTGGACGCGCATTGAAAACCTCGTCAGGGCCGACAAGGAGGCCCGCGCCATGCTGGCCGCGCGCAGCGCCGCGCCGGCGGCGGGCGGCTGGTGGGCCAGCCTGGGCTTGTGGCGCGGCGCCAGCGCCGCGGGTGCCTTGGCGGCGGTGCTGGCCGTCGTGGTCGGGCTGAATGTGAATTCGCGGCTGAGCGGGCAGGTGGGCGAGCTCTCGGCCAGGCTGAGGGCTACGCCGGAGATCGAATACGTGGCGGTGCTGACGGACGACAAAGCCGCGGCCTCGCTGCTGGTGACCTTTGACCCGAAGAACAAAACCCTGGTGCTCAAGCGCGTGGGCGGTTTCCGGGAGCAGCCCGACAAGTCGCTGGAGCTGTGGGCCTTGCCGCCCGGCCTGGCGCCCAAATCGCTGGGGGTGCTCAATGCCGACCCGGTGGTTCGCCTGACCGCCGCGGGCACCGACATGCGGCAGGTGCCGACACTGGCCATCACGCTGGAGCCCAAGGGCGGCGTGCCGCCGGGCAGCGGGCCGACAGGGCCGGTGCTGTTCAAGGGTGCGCTGATCGAAACGCCGAAGTAAGCGGCATTTCAGATCCAGGCGGGCAGCAAAAAGGGGCGTTGTAACGCCCCTTTTTTTAATGCACCCTGGCGGGTTTTAACGCCAGTGATGATGGCCGTAGCCGCGGCTGTAGCCGAAATTGAGCGACAGGCCGATAGGCGGGTAGTAGGGGCGGTAGTAGGCCGGCCCGTAATACGCCGGGTAAGCCGGGTAGACCACGGGCGCGACCACGGCGGGCTGCACGTAGACGGGCGACGGCTCGACGTAGGTTTGGGGTTGCGGCGCGGACTGGAAAGTCTGGGGCGCAGGCGCCATGGCGCCGACCGGCGTGACCTGCAGGCGCACGTACTGGCCGGGGTCGGTAGCCATCTGGGTGCTGTACTGCGTGCCCTGGTATTCATAGACCACGTTGTAGTGGCTGGGGCGGTTCTCGTAATAGGTCTGCGTCGTGCATTGCTGCATGTTCTGGACCTGCTGGTTGTTGCCCTCGATGCGGTCGCCGATCATGGCGCCGCCGACCAGGCCTATCACCGTGGCCACCGCGCGGCCGCCGCCGTTGCCGATGGCATTGCCGGCCGCACCACCGGCCAGGGCGCCCATGAGCGCGCCGGCGCCTGAATTGGGGGACTGCGTGATGACGGGCTGGTTGCTGCACACCTGGCGCGGCACGGCGACCTGCTGCACCACCGGCGTGCTGGAGATGACGCGCGCCAGGATGTCCGTAGCGGAGGCGGGCACAGCGGCAAGGCCTGCGGCCGCGGCAATGGTGGAAAGGACGAGTGCTTTTTTCATGGTTAAACCCTTTTCAGCAAATCGCTGAAGTTGCGCCGCCTGGTGGGCCACCCGTGGTGCGGGCGGCGCTCTGGCGGCATCCGCAATTTTAGTAAGTCAGAGTCGTTTTGGGGCGCGGAGTTCGGTAAATCGGCTGTAAAGGTGCCTGGAGAACGTAAAGCGGGGCTAAAACGGCCAAAAAACGTGAAAAAACACCTAAACCCGCGCCGCCCAGGCCGCTGCATCAAAGCCGACCGTGATGCCCTTGCCCCAATCCACCACGGGGCGCTTGATGACGCTGGGGTTGGCCAGCATCAAGGCTTGGGCGCCGGCGCTGTCTTTTGCGCCGGCCTGGGCCGCTTCATCCAGCTTGCGCCAGGTTGTGCCCTTGCGGTTGAGCAGGGTTTCCCATCCGGCTGCCTGGGCCCAGCGCGCCAACTGCTCGGGCGGCACGCCCTGCTTTTTGAAGTCGTGGAACTGGTATTCGACGCCGTGTTCGGTGAGCCAGTCGCGGGCTTTTTTGACCGTGTCGCAGTTGGGGATGCCGTAAAGAATGATCATTCCTTGATTCTGGCAGATGCAGCGGGGCGCGGCAGCGAGCCCGCAAGGCTGGAATAATCAAACGACGCCGGGCCATCCGGACGGCCCTTGTTTCTCCCTACCATTTCACGGACCTCTGATTCATGACCGCTGCTTCGGCCAAGCCCACCGTATCCGCATCCGCATCCGCATCTAACCCGTCCCCGCTGTATCCGCCCCTTGAACCCTTTCGCACCGGCGTCCTGGAAACCGGCGACGGCCATTCGATCTACTGGGAGCTGTGCGGCAACCCCAAGGGCAAGCCGGCGGTGTTCCTGCACGGCGGCCCGGGCGCGGGCTGCTCGCCCGAGCACCGACGCCTGTTCGATCCCGAGCGCTATTGCGTGCTGCTGTTCGACCAGCGCGGCTGCGGCCGTTCACGCCCCAGCGCTTCGCTGGAGAACAACACGACCTGGCACCTGGTGGCCGACATCGAACGGCTGCGCAAGCTGCTGGGCGTGGAGCGCTGGCTGGTGTTCGGCGGCTCCTGGGGCAGCACGCTGGCGCTGGCCTATGCCGAAGCACATCCGGCACAGGTATCAGAGCTCATACTGCGCGGCATCTTCGCGCTGCGGCGTGCCGAGGTGCTGTGGTACTACCAGGAAGGGGCTTCCTGGCTGTTCCCCGATCTCTGGGAGGCATTTCTCGCGCCGATTCCCGAGGCAGAACGCGGCGACCTGATGGCCGCTTACCGCAAGCGCCTGGTCGGCAGCGACAGGGCGGCGCAACTCGAAGCCGCACGCGCCTGGAGCCTCTGGGAAGGCCAGACCATCACGCTGCTGCCGGACCCGGCTTTCACCGCGCTACACGGCGGTGACGATTTCGCGCTGGCCTTCGCGCGCATCGAGAACCACTACTTCGTGCACGCCGGCTGGCTGGAAGAAGGCCAGTTGATCCGCGACGCACACAAGCTGGCTGGGATTCCCGGCGTGATCGTGCAGGGCCGCTACGACGTGGCCACGCCGGCCAAAACCGCCTGGGACCTGCACCGCGCCTGGCCCGAGGCTGATTTCCAGCTGGTCAACGACGCCGGCCATGCTTTCAGCGAGCCCGGCGTCCTGCAGCGGCTCGTCGCAGCCACGGACCGCTTTGCTGGCTGACGGTTCTTTTCCAGCGGGGGCCGCGGAACTGGCTTTGCCAGGCCGCAGGCGCCGCCCCTGCAAGGGGGAAGACGCTACACGCCAGTGAGCGTCGACGGGGTGTGCTGAATGTTCCGCCCCCTGCAAGGGGGGAGGGGGCTACACGCAGTGAGCGCCAACGGGGGTATTCCAGCTTTGCGACAATGCAGAGCTGTATGGAAAACCTTAAGACACTAGACGACTGGCTGGCCTACTGCGAGCACCTGCACCCCGTGGGGATAGACATGGGCTTGACGCGCATCAGCGCCGTCGCCAAACGCATGGGCCTGGCTTTCGACTGCCCCATCATCACGGTGGCCGGCACCAACGGCAAGGGCTCGACCTGCGCCATGCTCGAAGCCATCCTGCTGCAGGCCGGCTACCGCACCGGTGTCTTCACCTCGCCGCACCTGGTGCATTTTGAAGAACGCTGCCGCGTGCGCGGCGACATCGTGAAAGCGGCCGACCTGGTGCCGCAATTTGCGCGCGTCGAGGCGGCTCGCACGCAGGGCGGCGAAGTGATCTCGCTGACCTATTTTGAATTCACCACCCTGGCCATCCTGCAATTGCTGGCCGACGCCAAACTGGACGTGGTCATCCTCGAAGTGGGGCTGGGCGGCCGGCTGGACGCGGTCAACATGCTGGACGCCGACTGCGCGGTGATCACCAGCATAGACCTGGACCACATGGAATACCTGGGGCCTGACCGCGAAAGCATAGGCCGCGAAAAAGCCGGCATCATGCGCGCCGGCAGGCCGGCCATCGTGAGCGACCCCATGCCGCCGCAAAGCATCGTGGACCACGCCGCCGCGGTGGGCGCCGACTTGTGGCGCTTCGGCACGGATTTCAATTTCTCGGGCGACAAGCAGCAATGGGGCTGGGCGGGGCGCGGCAGGCGTTATGCCGGCTTGGCCTACCCGGCGCTGCGCGGCGCCAACCAGCTGGTCAATGCCTCGGGCGTATTGGCGGCGCTGACGGCCTTGCGCGACCGCTTGCCGGTGACGGCCCAGGCAGTGCGCAACGGCCTCTCCATGGTGGAGCTGCCGGGGCGCTTCCAGATCGTGCCCGGCCAGCCCACGCTGGTGCTGGATGTGGCTCACAACCCGCATTCGGTGGCCGCGCTGGCCGAGAACCTCGACGCCATGGGTTTTTACCCCTGCACCCATGCGGTCTTCGGCGCCATGGCCGACAAGGACCTGGCCCCTATGCTGGCGCGGGTGGGGCCGCTGATCGACAGGTGGTATTTCACCGATTTGCCGACGCCGCGTGCCGCATCCGCCGCCGATTTGCAGGCGAAGTGGGCAGCGGCCAATACCCGGTCCGACGCCGGCGCCGGCACCTACAAATCCCCCGAAGCGGCGCTGCAGGCCGCGGTCAAGGCCGCGACCCCCGCTGATAGAATTGTCGTGTTCGGCTCGTTCTACACGGTGGGCGGTATTTTGAAGGACGGCGTGCCGCGTCTTTCGGCCCAGCACTTACCAACTTGACGCCGGACAACCGGCCCGGAGCCCGGGTTCAGCGTTGACGTCACCCTAATCGGATTCAAGCCACACCATGCCGTTTTTCAACTTCCGCCGCGGCGGCTCCAACCCTGCCCCCAATGCCGGGCCAGCCGCCCAGCCGGAAAGCGTGGAAGTGATGCGCAAGCGCGCCAAGCATCGGCTGATCGGCTCGGCCGTGCTGGTGCTCATCGGTGTGGTGGGTTTCCCGCTGCTGTTCGACACCCAGCCCCGGCCTATCCCGGTCGATATCCCCATTGAAATTCCCGGCAAGGGCACGGTCAAGCCGCTGGCCGTGCCGGCTGCGCCGACCGCCGCGGCCCCCGCGCCGGCGGCAACGCCGGCGCCCGCTGCCGCGCCGGCCGACAAGGTGGCCGCCGCCGCCAGCCTGGCGCCCAAGGAAGAAATCCTGACGCCCAAGCCGGCGCCGGCCCCTGAGGCCTCCGCACCGGCAGCCGCCAAGCCCGAAGCCAAGCCTGAACCCAAACCCGAGGCAAAGCCCGCGCCCAAGCCTGAGCCCAAACCGGCCGCCAAGCCCGAAGCCAAGCCGGCGGCCAATGCCGACGCCGCCCGTGCCAGCGCGCTGCTCAACGGCACCACGCCCCCGGCCGCGAAACCGGCCGCCGCCGAGGCCGAAGGCCGGCTGGTGGTGCAGGTGGGCGCGTTCGCCGACGTCGCCAAGGCGCGCGAGGCCCGCCAGAAGCTCGAAAAAGCCGGGCTCAAAACCTATACACAAGTCGCCGAAACCAAGGACGGCAAGCGCATACGGGTCCGTGTGGGCCCATTTGCCACCAAGGCCGAGGCTGACAAAGCGGCCGTGAAGATCAAGGCCCTTGATTTGCCCGCCGCCATCCTGACCTTGTAATGATCCGTGGCGGCTGTTGACTGGATTTTGCTGGGGGTGCTGGTTTTTTCCATGCTGCTGGGCGCATGGCGCGGTTTGGTGTACGAGGTGTTGTCGGTATTGGGCTGGGTGGTGTCGTTTTTTGTGGCGCAATGGTTTGCGCCGGATCTCGCCGCCCGTTTGCCCGTGCAGTCGGCCGCCGACCCGGTGCGTTATGCGGCGGCTTTTGTGCTGATCTTCATCGCCTCGGTGTTCGCGGCGGGGCTGTTGGCGTTTTTGCTCAAGAAGCTGGTGGCCGCGGTTGGCCTGGCGCCCGTGGACCGTGTGCTGGGCGCGGCGTTCGGCGTGTTGCGCGGCGTGGTGTTGTTGCTGGCCGCGACCGTGGTGATCGACATGACGGCGCTGAAGTCCAGCGATTGGTGGCGGGAATCGAAAGGCGCGCCGGTGCTGGCGGCCACGCTCAAAGCCATCAAGCCGGTGTTGCCGGAACAGTTTGCCAAGTATTTGACTTAACTTTGAACATTCAACTCTTCATGATCGGAACACCATGTGCGGGATAGTCGGCGTCGTCAGCAAAGCCCCCGTCAACCAGCTCATCTATGACGGCCTGCTGCTGTTGCAGCATCGCGGCCAGGATGCGGCCGGCATCGTCACGCAGCAGGGGCGCAAGTTCTACATGCACAAGGCCAAGGGCATGGTGCGCGACGTGTTCCGCACCCGCAACATGCGCGCACTGCCGGGCACGGTGGGCCTGGGCCAGGTGCGCTACCCCACGGCCGGCAATGCCTACAGCGAGGACGAAGCGCAGCCTTTCTACGTCAACGCGCCCTTCGGCCTGGTGCTGTCGCACAACGGCAACCTGACCAACGCGGCCGAGCTCAAGGCCGAGCTCTTCAACACCGACCACCGCCACATCAACACCGACAGCGATTCCGAAGTGCTGCTCAACGTGCTGGCGCATGAGCTCGAAAAAACCACGCGCGGCCTGCCGCTCAAGCCCATCGACGTGTTTGCCGCGGTGCGCGGCGTGCACAAGCGTGTGAAGGGCTCTTACGCCGTCGTCGCGCTGATCGCCGGCCACGGCCTGCTGGCTTTCCGCGACCCCTTCGGCATTCGCCCGCTGTGCATAGGCCGCGGCCAAAACGAGGGCGGCGACACCGTCATGGTGGCCAGCGAATCGGTGGCGCTGGAAGGCACTTCGCACCAGTTCGAGCGCGACATCGCGCCGGGCGAGGCCGTGTATGTGGACCTGGACGGCGTGGTGCACGCCGAGCAATGCGCGCAGGATGCCAAACTCAATCCCTGCATCTTTGAATTCGTCTACCTGGCGCGTCCCGACTCGGTGCTGGACGGCATCTCGGTCTACCAGGCGCGCCTGAACCTGGGCGAGACGCTGGCCAAGCGCGTGGTCTCCACCGTGCCGCCCAGCGAGATCGACGTGATCATCCCGATCCCCGAATCCAGCCGCCCCAGCGCCACGCAGCTGGCGCACCTGCTGGGCATTCCCTACCGCGAAGGCTTCGTCAAGAACCGCTACGTGGGCCGCACCTTCATCATGCCGGGGCAGGGCGTGCGCAAGAAGTCCGTGCGCCAGAAGCTCAACGTGATCGCCAGCGAATTCAAGGGCCGCAATGTGCTGCTGGTGGACGACTCCATCGTGCGCGGCACCACCAGCCGCGAGATCGTGCAGATGGCGCGCGATGCCGGCGCGCGCAAGGTCTACCTGGCCAGCGCCGCGCCGCCCGTGCGCTATCCCAACGTCTACGGCATCGACATGCCCACACCGGGCGAGCTCGTGGCGCATGGCCGCAGCGTGGAGGAAATCCGTGAGGTGATCGGCTGCGACGCGCTGATCTACCAGGACGTCGACAGCATGAAGCGCGCCATCGGTTCGCTCAACGGCAAGCTCGCCGGCTTTGACGCTTCCTGCTTTGACGGCGTCTACATCACGGGCGACGTCACGCCCGAGACCATTGCCGCGATGAACTCGCAGCGCGCCGACACCGCGGAAAAAATCGGTGAAGACAGCGACGTCGACGTGTCCCGCCTGGCGCTGCCTAACCCGCAGGAAGCCTGACCCATGAGCAAAAAACAACTGCCCCGCAACCTGCACCGCGACACGCTGGCCGTGCGCGTGGCGCTGGAGCCCAGCCAGCATGGCGAGAACTCGGAGGCGCTGTACCTGACCAGCGGCTTTGTGCAGCCCGATGCCGAGACCTCGGCGCGGCGCTTTGCCGACCCGACGGAAGGCTACACCTACGGCCGCACCTCCAACCCCACGGTCACGAGTTTTGAGCGCCGCCTCGCCGCGCTCGAGGGCACGGAAGCGGCCATAGGCGCCTCGACCGGCATGGGCGCCATCCTCATGATGTGCATGGGCCTGCTCAAGGCCGGCGACCACGTGATCTGCTCGCGCTCCATGTTCGGCTCGACCATTGCGCTCATCGGCCGCGAGTTCGGCAAGTTCGGCGTGGAAACCACCTTTGTCTCGCAGACCGACCTCAGCGAGTGGAAGGCCGCCTTGCGTCCAGGCACCAAGCTCCTGTTCGCCGAAACGCCGACCAACCCGCTGACGGAGGTCTGCGACATCCGCGCGCTAGCCGACCTGGCCCACAGCGTGGGCGCCTTGCTCGCGGTCGACAACTGCTTTTGCTCGCCGGCCCTGCAGCGCCCGGCGGAGTTCGGCGCCGACCTGATCATGCACTCCGGCACCAAATACCTCGACGGCCAGGGCCGCGTGATGGCCGGCGCCCTGTGCGGCCCTTCCAAGCTCATCGTCGATGTCTTCGGCCCCATCGTGCGCACCGCCGGCATGACGCTGGCGCCCTTCAACGCCTGGGTCGTGCTCAAGGGGCTTGAGACGCTGGGCATACGCATGCAGGCCCAGAGCGCCAACGCGCTGGCCGTTGCAAAGTGGCTGGAGACGCAGCCCGCCGTGAAGCGCGTGTACTACCCCGGCCTGGCCTCGCATCCGCAGCACGAGCTGGCCATGCGCCAGCAGTCGGGGCTGGGCGGCGCGGTGCTGTCCTTCGATGTGCGCGGCGACACGCCCGAAGCGGCGCGCGCCAATGCCTTCCAGGTCATCAACAGCACGCAGGTGCTCAGCATCGCCACCAACCTGGGCGACACCAAGACCATCATCAGCCATTCGGCCACCACCTCGCACGGGCGCCTGAGCGAAGAGCAGCGCCAGGCCGCCGGCATCGGCCAGGGCCTGCTGCGTGTGGCCGTCGGGCTGGACCACGTGGACGACATCAAAGCCGACCTTTCCCGGGGCCTGAGCCTCATTGCATGACAGTTCCCATGACGCAAAAGACCCGCACCCGCTTCGCCCCATCCCCGACCGGTTTCATCCACCTCGGCAACATCCGTTCCGCGCTCTACCCGTGGGCCTTTGCCCGCGCCACAGGCGGCGATTTCATCCTGCGCATCGAAGACACCGACGTCGAGCGTTCCAGCCAGGAGGCCGTCGACGTGATCATCGAGGGCATGCGCTGGCTGGGCCTGAACCACGACGAAGGCCCGTTCTTCCAGATGCAGCGCATGGACCGCTACAAGGCCGTGCTCGCGCAGATGCGCGCCGACGGCCTGGTGTATCCCTGCTACATGAGCGTGGCCGAGCTTGACGCCCTGCGCGAAAAGCAGATGGCCGCCAAGGAAAAACCGCGCTACGACGGCACCTGGCGCCCCGCACCCGGCAAGACCCTGCCGCCCGTGCCTGAAGGCGTGCAGCCCGTGCTGCGCTTCATGAACCCGCAAGGCGGCAGCGTGGTCTGGGACGACAAGGTCAAGGGCCGCATCGAGATCAGCAACGACGAACTCGACGATCTGGTCATCGCGCGCCCCGACGGCACGCCGACCTACAACTTCTGCGTGGTGGTCGACGACATCGACATGGGCATGACGCATGTGATCCGCGGCGACGACCACGTCAACAACACGCCGCGCCAGATCAACATCTTCAAGGCCCTGGGCAAGGAGCCGCCGGTGTACGCCCACCTGCCGACCGTGCTCAACGAGCAGGGCGAAAAGCTCAGCAAGCGCAACGGCGCCAAGCCGGTGACCCAGTACGCCGCCGAGGGCTACCTGCCCGATGCCATGGTCAACTACCTGGCGCGCCTGGGCTGGAGCCACGGCGACGACGAGATCTTCAGCCGCCAGCAGTTCATCGAATGGTTCAACCTGGACCACCTCGGCAAGAGCGCCGCGCAGTTCGACGAAGCCAAGCTGCGCTGGGTCAATGCCCAGCACCTCAAGGCCATGGCCGACGACAAGCTCGCCGAGGCAGTCATGCCCTTTCTCGCGAAGCAAGGTGTCACGGGCCAGGACGCGGCGTGGATCGCGCGCGGCTGCGGCTTGTTCAAAGACCGCTGCAGCACGCTGGTGGAACTGGCCGGCTGGCTGCAACGCCTTGTCACCGGCGGCCAGCCCGGCGCCGAAGACCTGGCCACACATGTGACCGACGCCGTGCGCCCCGCGCTCGCGAAACTTGCCGACGCCTTGGGCAGCGCCGAGTGGAGCAAGGCCGCGATTTCCGCCGCCATCAAACAGGTGCTGGCCGACACCGGCCTGAAGATGCCGCAGCTTGCGATGCCGGTGCGCGTGCTTGTCCTGGGCACGCCTCAGACTCCTTCGCTCGACGCGATCCTGGAGCTCATGAAACGCGAAGATGTGGTCTCGCGGTTGAAGCTTGTTTGAAGATTTGAAAAAGCCCGAATTTTCGGGCTATAATTCAAGGCTCGACAAATGCAGGGAAACTTGCATGACTTGAACGGGGGTATAGCTCAGCTGGGAGAGCGCTTGCATGGCATGCAAGAGGTCAGCGGTTCGATCCCGCTTACCTCCACCAAAGTTTGTCGCGAAGAATTGTCAGTGAGTTTTTGTCGGGTTCTCAAAAACCCGTCCGGAAGTTCCAAGGTTTTGACCCCATCGTCTAGAGGCCTAGGACATCACCCTTTCACGGTGAGTACCGGGGTTCGAATCCCCGTGGGGTCGCCAGCATTCATCACGCCACGCGCGTGATGCCCAAGGCGCAAGTTGACAACCGCCAGTCCGCAAGGGCAGGCGACTTGGCTCGAAAGAGCGAATGTTGTCGCTACCAGGAGTGGTAGTTCAGTTGGTTAGAATACCGGCCTGTCACGCCGGGGGTCGCGGGTTCGAGTCCCGTCCACTCCGCCAAATCCGAAAAGGGCCTGCAAGATTTCTTGCAGGCCCTTTTTCTTTTCTGTCATGCAACAGTTATCCCAGGTTGCTGTTCAGATTTTGAGCATTCGCTTCATCAGCAGCGTGGGGAAGTCTTGCCTGTGCCCGGCGATGGCATACACGTACACGTCTTTATCGATACGCCGATAGACCAGTTTGTGGTGGGACATCAGGACGTTCTGGTATTCAAAGATGCCGACGCAAGCCAGCTCTTGAACAGGTGCACCTGTCAGCGGGCCGGTGTCCACCAGGGCCAGCTTGTCGAAGATTTCGTCTTCGGCCTTTAACCAGTCAGACTCGCTCCATTGATCGAGCATGTATTCCTGAAGCGACAGGAGGTCATCCTGGGCATCAGGGAGGATGAAGACGGCCATTACTTGCGTTTCTGGCGGGCCGCAGCCAGTTGCGCACGTGACTCGGCTGCGGAAATGCCTTTGCCATTCAAGCGATCTTTTTCACCCAAGGCCATGATTTTCAGCGCGGCGATCAGGGACTCCTTTTCCTGGTACTGCTTGACGCTTTCAATCACCATGCTGGCTTCGCCATTTTGGGTGATGATGAACGGGTTGCCGTTCATCATCAGGTCCTCGGAAATCTGGGCGGCGTGGCTCTTCAGGTAAGAGATGGATTTGATGTTTGCAACCGAGGGCATGCTGGAAAATCCTTTGAACAATTCAGACTGAATTTAGTGCTGAATTCAGTCATCGTCAAGCGTTGGCGGTACCCCTTACGAACCGAGCGGCAATTCATATCCGTTGCTCATCGGGACAGGCAGGTATCAAAGGTAACGGTACCCCACCGGATAGAAGCCGACACCGCGCCTCGGTCATAATGAGAATAATTCCCATCTACGAACGCGCGCGCCTGGTCAGCCACCGCCACATCTCGTCTGCCGCTTGAAGGGTTCCGTCATCTCCATGGCATTGGCTGACCTGTGCTTGAGCGCTATTACCAAGAACTGCTGAACTTCTGTTCCCGCACCTTGCGCAACCGCGATGCCGCGGCCGACATCGTGCAGGAGAGCTATGCGCGCGTGCTGGCGGTGCTGCACTCGGGCCAGGCGGTGCCCGAGCCGCGCGCGCTGCTGTACCGCACGGCGCGCAACCTGCAGATCGACCAGTACCGCCGCAGCGAGGTGCGCGGCGAAACCTGGCACGCAGCGGATGCCGAGGCTTCGGCGGCCGAGCTCGACAGTCTCGCTGCGCCGCAGGCCACCGAGCCCGAGCAGGCCGCCTCTTCCGCGCAGGGTGTGAATGCGCTGCTGGCCGCCATCGATGCCCTGCCTGTGCGTTGCCGCGAGGCTTTTATCCTGCACAAGTTTGACGGCCTGCCGCATTCGGAGGTGGCCGAGCGCATGGGCATCTCGCGCAAGATGGTGGAGCAGCACATCAAACTGGCCATGGGCGCCTGCCGGCGCTGCAGGGATGGGCTTGAGGGGGCGCCCGTCGCGGCCCCGCCCCCACTCTCCGGCGAAGAAAGCCCGCCCGCGAATGAGTTTCTGTAGGTGTTGCTGTTTTCCCGGCATAGGGTTTTGGCCCGCTCGTGCGTCTACATCCAGGAGACGATAAGCACGCCATGAACACCACGCTGCCAGCCCATTCGCCAGCCGCACCGTCCCCACAAGCCGACGAAGCGGCGCTGGACTGGTTCGTCCGGCGCACCGGTGGGCCGCTGGATGCGGCGGAGGAAGCCGCGTTCCAGGAGTGGCTGGCGGGGGACGACAAACATCGCGCGGCCTTCGCGCGCCACCAGGACGACTGGCATGCGCTGGATGCGTTACCGGTCGACGGCCTGCGCACGCTGAGGCGCAACCTGGCCGACGACAAGCTTGCCGCCGCCCAAGCTGCACCACGCCAGCGCACCTGGTGGCAAGAGCTGACCATCTGGGCGCCGCAAGCCGCACTGGCCGCCGTGGCGCTTATGGTGTCCTGCGGGGGCTACCTGGCCTGGAACCTCTGGCAGCAGCAGGCCTTGTTCACGCAGAGTTTCACCACCGCGCGCGGCCAGCAACTGGAAGTGACCTTGCCCGATGGCAGCCGCATGAGGCTGGACACGCTCACCCGCGCCGAGGTGGCGATTTACCGCGGGCGCCGCGAGGTGCGCCTGCCGCAGGGGCAGGCGATGTTCCAGGTCGCGGGCGATGCGGCGCGCCCTTTTGATGTGCTGGCCGGCCCCTTGCGCATCACGGTGGTCGGCACGCGGTTTTCGGTGCGCTACACACCGGATGTGCCGGGCCTGGAAGGCGTGCAGGTGGCGGTGGAAGAGGGCAGGGTGCGCGTGGCGCGGGCGGCCCATGAGGCGGCGATCGAACTCGTCGCCGGCCAGCAGGTCGCCAGCGACATGGCGGGCCTGCTGGGCGCGGTGTCCGCCGTGCCGGCCGCCGGTGTCGCGCCCTGGCGCGAAAGCCGCGTCAGTTTCGACGACACGCCGCTGGACCAAGCCCTGGCCGAATTCGAGCGCTACGGCCCGGTGCACCTGAGTGTGCGTGAGCCGGCCGTCGCCGCGCTGCGCGTAACCGGCACCTTCGATCCGCGCCGGCTTGACAACTTTGCCCGCACTTTGCCGCATGTCCTGCCCGTGCGCCTGCGCGAGCAGGGCGATGAAGCCGAGATCATCTCCGCCGGCCATTAAGGCTGTTCTTCCCCTTCCGTTCGGGCTGAGGTATAGAAGCCTGCCTCGTGCCAGCGCTTCGATCCTCAGGGCGAAGGGGGCTTCAGCGGACGGTTGAACCTAGCGGTGGGATGTGCGCCAACTTCGCGGCGCAAAAAACTTTGCGCCCGACCTAGGGTTTTCCGGAAGCCATGCGTCTACATGAGAAGGATTCTTATTTAGACACCTTCTCAAACCCTTCCCAAAACATTCCCGAAACCTTCCCGGAGATCGCACGCATGCCCCGTTCCCGTTTCCACCTGCCTCCCTTGGCCCTGGCTTTGGCCTTAGGCAGCCCGGTGGTTTATTCCCAAGGCGCCACTCACGCGCGGGCCGCCACGCCTATGCAGATCAGCATCGTGGCGCAGCCCCTGGCCCAGGCACTCAACACGCTGGCACAGCAGGCCGGGCTTGAACTGATGGTTCAGCCCGCGTTGGTGGCGGGCAAAACAGCGCCCGCAGTCTCCGGCCGGCTGACGCCGCAGCAGGCGCTGGACCGGCTGCTGGCCGGCAGCGGGCTGGCGGCCACTGTGGATGGCAATGTGTTTGTCGTAAAGGCCGCTTCGAGTACGGTGGGCACGCAGACCCTGCCGGTAGTGACGGTCACGGCAGGCGCCGAGCAGGAGACGGCGACCAGCCCAGGCAACGGCTACGTCGCCCGGCGCAGCGCCGCCGGCTCCAAGACCGACACGCCCATCATCGAGACACCTCAGTCGATCTCGGTGGTGACCAAGCAGCAGCTGGAAGACCAGAAACCGCGCAGCGTGACGGAGGCCTTGAACTACTCACCCGGCGCTTTCACCGGCCTGGTGGGCGCCTCCAACCGCTACGACTACGTGGCCCTGCGCGGCTTCAAGGACAGCAGCGTGGACAGCACCCTGCTCGACGGCCTGCGCATGCTGAGCGACCAGGGCAGCTACACCTCCATGCAGGTGGACCCTTACTTCCTCGAGCGTATCGACGTGGTGCGCGGCCCGGCCTCCGTGCTCTACGGCCGCGCATCGCCGGGCGGCGTGGTGGCGCTGACCAGCGCGGCGCCGCAGTACCAGCCTTACCGGGAAGCGCAGCTCACCGCCGGCAACCGCAACCGCCGCGAAGCTGCCGTCGATCTTTCGGGGCCCATCGACAAGGACGGCGTGATGGCCTTTCGCCTGACGGCACTGGCACGCTCGCTGGATTCGCAGTTCAGCACGGTGAAGGAAGAGCGCCGGGCCCTGGCCGCATCGCTGGCCGTCAACCCCTCCGCGGACACACGTTTGCTGCTGCAGGCCTACCTGCAGGACGACCCCGAGGGCAGCTACCACAGCGGCGTTCCGGCCGACGGCAGCCTCAATGCGGGGCACAACGGCCAGCTGATTTCGCGCTACTTCTTTGATGGCGATCCCAGCGTCGAGAAATACCGGCGCAATCAGCGCTTCCTCGGCTACCAGTTCGAGCATGCCTTCAACGATGCCTGGAGGTTCCGCCAGAACTTCCGCCATGTGCGGGCCGACACCACGCTGCGCCAGATCTACGGTTTCGGCTGGGCCAACGCCAACGAGCTGACCCGCTTTTACTCCGGCGCGAACGAATCCACGCGCGGCAACACCATCGACAACCAGCTTGAAGGCCGCTTCCAGACAGGCGCGCTCAAGCACACCCTGCTGGCCGGGCTGGACTACCAGAAGCGCCGCGTCAGCGGCAGCTGGGAGTCGGGCAGCGCGCTGCCTATCAATGTGTTCACACCGGGCTACGGCGCGCCGGGCCTCACCGGCGTGACCAGCGACCCGATAGACCGCAAGCTGGAGCAGACGGGCCTTTACCTGCAAAACCAGACGGAGCTGGACCGCTGGCGTTTCACCCTGGGCGGCCGCATGGACTGGGCCAAGGCCTCCAACCAGCTGGGCATCGGCAACCCGGCGCAATGGAGCGGCTCCAGGTTCACCAAGCGCGCCGGCGTCGTCTACCTGTTCGACAACGGCGTCGCACCCTATGTGGGCTACTCGGACGGCTTCAACCCCAGCCTGCGCAACGACCGGCAGGGCAACAACCTGGCGCCCGCCGAGACCAAACAACTCGAGGTCGGCATACGCTACCAGCCCAAGGACTCCAACACCCTGCTGTCGGCGGCGGTGTATGAGCTGTCGCAGAAAAACGTGGCCACGCGCCCCGTCGGGGCCACCTACTTCGAGCCCACCGGCAAGGTGCGCTCGCGTGGCCTGGAGCTGGAGGCCCGCTCGCAGCTGAACCGCAGCGTGTCGGTGCTCGCGAGCTACACCTACACCGACATGAAGTTCACCGAGTCCTCGGACGGCTTCACCGGCAACACGCCCTACCAAGCGCCGCGCCACATGGCCTCGGTCTGGGGCGACTGGAACTTCGCGCCGGGCTACACCGCAGGCGGCGGCGTGCGCTACGTGGGATCGAGCTGGGCAGACAACGCTAACAGCCTCAAGGTGCCGCCTTACACGCTGGTGGACCTGATGCTGCGCGTCGACCTGGCCCAGCTGGACCCGTCGCTCAAGGGCGCCAACCTGCGCCTGGCCGTCAACAACCTTCTCGACAAACGCTATGTGGCTTCGTGCCTGAGCCAGCAGTACTGCTACTGGGGCGACGCGCGCAGCGTCACCGCGACCGTGGCCTACCAGTGGTAGTGGCCGCGTAAAGGGCGGCCGGCGCGGCAGCCGGCCGTGGGCATTCTTTTGACCAACATGGCGCGCCATCCCGGCCCGCCATTCATCAGGGAGTTGAGTGCAATGAACAAGAACATTCGTGGCGTTGATGACATCTATGACTTCGTTGCGATCGGGCTGGGGCCTTTCAATCTGAGCCTGGCCTGCCTGGCCGAGCCCGTCGCCGGCCTGAACGCTGTCTTTCTGGAACGCAATGCGGAGTTCAACTGGCATCCCGGGATGCTGATCGACAACACCACGCTGCAAAACCCTTTCCTGGCCGACCTCGTCAGCCTTGCGGACCCGACGAGCTATTTCAGCTTCCTCAATTACTGCAAGGAAGAGGGGAAGATTTACTCCTACTACTTCCGCGAAAGTTTTTACCTCACGCGTGCCGAGTACAACGCCTACTGCCGCTGGGCGGCGGCGCAGCTGTCCCGTGCGCGCTTCGAGCACGATGTGCGCGAGATCGTCCACGACGCCGAAGCCTGCTGCTATGTGGTGACCGGCGTGCAGGGGCCGCAGCGCGAACCCTTCATCACGCGCTGCCGCAAGCTGGTGCTGGGCGTGGGCTCCAAGCCCATGTTTCCGGAATGCTGCGTGCCCGACGGGCACCGCTACCTGCACACCGCCGACTACATCACCAGCAAGGCCGAGCTGCAGAAAAAGCGCTCCATCACCATCGTCGGCAGCGGCCAGAGCGCGGCCGAGGTCTATCACGACCTGCTCAAGGAGGCCGAGGCGCACGATTACAGCCTGACCTGGATCACCCGCTCCTCTCGCTTCTTCCAGATGGAGACCACCAAGCTCACGCTGGAGATGTTCTCCCCGGACTACATCGACTACTTCTACAACCTCGACGACCGCAAGAAAGAGCGCATCGTGCGCGCGCAGGACAGCCTGTACAAGGGCGTCAACGCCAGCCTGATCAACCAGATCTACGACCTGCTGGACGACAGGCGCAAGCAAGGGCCGCTGCGCACCCACCTCATCACCAACTGTGAACTGCAGGGCTGCCGCTACGACGCGGGCAAGGGCGGCTACGAGATCGAGTTCCGCCAGCTCGATAGCGAGGCGCGCTACGCGCACCGCAGCGAAGGCCTGGTCTTCGCCACCGGCTACCGCGAGAACATCCCGCGCTTTGTCGACGGCATACGCCATCGCCTGCGTTGGGATGAGCGGGGCCGCTACCGGCTGGCGCGCAATTACGCCGCCGACTTCAACGGCGGCGAGATTTTTGTGCAGAACGCCGGCCAGCACACCCATGGCATGACCAACCAGGACCTGGGCATGAGCTGCTACCGCAACTCCTACATCCTGCGCGAGCTTACGGGCGTAGAGCACTACAAGATAGAGCGGCGCGTCGCGATCCAGGACTTCACCATCCCGTCCACCGCGGACTTTGTCCTTCTCTGAGGTGAGGCGCTCGGCATGAACCTCAGATTCCACATCATCACCATGACGGCGCTGGCCGTCATCAGCGACGCCATCCTGATTCCGTTTTATCCGCAATTCTTCAGCGCGCGCTATGGCATCGACAGCCCCGTGCATGTGGGCGCTTACGTGGCGGCCATTTCCATTGCCGTGATGTGTACGCTGCCGCTGTGGGCGCGCGTGGCGCGCCGCGTCGAGCCGCTGCACCTGCTGGTCTACACGCAGTTCACCGCCGGCACCTTCAGCCTGCTGAGCGACTGGGCGCCCACCGTCGAAATCTACTGGGTGCTGTCCATGCTGATGTTCATGTGCAAAAGCAGCTACCTGCTGATGTACCCCTACATGATGCGGCTGACGCCCAAGGAGCAGCATGCGGCCACCATAGGAATCCTCTCGGTGGTGGTGCACTTCGGCGCCATCTTCGGGGCGGTGGTCGGCGGCTTTGTGCTGCAGACCTGGGGGCCGCGCGCCAGCATCTTTGCCATGGCCGCCGGCGACTACTTCCAGATGGCGGTCTGCTTCTACCTGATACGCAGCGGAAAAATCATCCGCGTCAACACCGGCGAGCAAGCGCTGGCGGAGGCCACCGAGGCGCGTCGCGTCGGCCTGCTGGCCCGGCTGCCCATCCTCAAGCTGGCGATGGTGATGCTGATGTTCGACTTCAGCGCCTACCTGATCCGCCCCTTCTTCGCCCTGTACTGGCAGAAGATCACCGGCAACGACAGCGAGCTGCTGTCCGGCATGGCCTTCGCCATTCCCGGTGTGGTGGCCATCGTCGCGCTGCGGCTGCATGCGTGGATACGCGCGCGCGGCGGCGAGCTGCCCGACCACACGGTGGGCAACCTGCTGCTGGGTGCGCTGGGTCTGCTGCTGCATGCCGCGCCCGATCCGCTGCTGGTCGTGCTGGGGCGTGTGCTCTACGGCTGGGCCTTCTTCCAGATCATCGTCAAGCTCGAAGTCAACCTGTTCCGCCTCTCCACGCCCCAGCGCTACGCGCAGGACTACAGCATCACCAACTTCTTCCAGAACATGGGCGTGCTGCTGTCCTCCTTCGCGGCCGGCGCCATCGTCAATCGCTACGGACTGCACGTGCCGTTTTTGCTGGCGGCGGGCGGCTTTGTGCTCACCGCGGTGCTGGACCGGTTGATTCTCAAGGTGCCCAGTGCCGGGCATCTGGACGAAAGCGGCAATGCAAACGGCACCGCCACCCTGAAGGAGCCCGCCCATGCCAATTGATACGCTGCACCGCCGCGCCGATGCCGACACCAGGCCTTACCGCGATGAAGCCGGTTTTGTGTTTCGACCGCTGCGGATTCCCGAGGACACCACGACCTTGCACCGCTGGTTTATCCAGGAGCGCGCCGCCTTCTGGCTGATGCAGGACAAGACCGAAGCCGAGGTGCGCGAGGCCTACCAGCGCATGGTGGATTCCGGCGGAGCCACGCCCTACATCGGCTGGCAAGACGGCCGGCCGGCTTTCCTCGCCGAGTGCTACGACCCCGCGCAGGACCGGATCCGGGCTTTCTACGACGTGCGGCCAGGCGACCTGGGCATGCACATCTTTATCGCGCCGCCCGAGCGGCGCATCGCCGGCTACTCGCGCACCGTGTTCCATGCGCTGATGCGCTTTATGTTCACGCACCTGGGCGCGCGGCGCATCGTCGTGGAACCCGACGCCAGCAATCACAAGGTCCATGCCTTGAACCGGTCCGCGGGCTTTGCCTACGACCGCGATGTGGTCTTCCCCGAGAAGATCGCCAGCCTCGCCTTTTGCACACGGCGGGATTTTGAACAGGCTACGGCCGCCACCTTAGAGGAAGTCCATTCATGAACGTCACCATCGCCCACCAGACCGCGCACAACCCAGCCCATTTCGCCGCCCACCTGACGCCCGAGGCCTGGGCCCAGGCCAACCGCCTGCTGCTGCGCAAGGCCATCGCCGAATACGCCCATGAGCTCATCGTCGAGCCCGAGCAACTGCGCCCGCGCGAAGGCGGCTTTGCGCTTTACCAGCTCTTTTCGGACGACGGCGCCGCCTGCTACCAGTTCGAGGCGCGCCGCCTTGCGCTGCGCCACTGGTTCATCAAGCCGCAATCCATCCACAAATACTTCAAAGGCGCGGAGCAGCCGCTGGACGCGCTGCAGTTCATCATCGAGTGCCGCCAGCGACTGGGCATTCGCGAAGAGCTGCTGCCCATCTACCTTGACGAGATCAGCAGCACGCTGTTCGGCAGCGCCTACAAGCGCATGAAGGCCGACGCCCCCAGCAGCGCCCAACTGGCCGATGCCACCGACTTCCAGGCCATCGAAGTCGCCATGACCGAAGGCCACCCGGGCTTTGTCGCCAACAATGGGCGGCTGGGCTTTACCGCCGCCGACTACCAGGCTTACGCGCCCGAGGCCGGCTCGGAGATCCGCGTGATCTGGCTGGCTGTGCACAAGGACCATGCGGCTTTCTCCAGCATCTCCACGCTCAGCTACGAACAGCTGCTGGCGGAGGAGCTCGGGCAAGAGACCGTGGACGGTTTTATCCGTGAAGTCGCGGCACTCGGCGTTGACCCGGCCGACTACAACTTCATGCCGGCCCACCCCTGGCAGTGGTTCAACAAGCTGTCCATCGCCTTCGTCGGCTATGTGGCCCAGCGAAAAATCATCTGCCTGGCCTACGGCCGCGACCACTACATCGCCCAGCAGTCGATACGTACCTTCTTCAACACCAGCGATCGCAGCAAGCGCTATGTGAAGACCTCGCTGTCCATCCTGAACATGGGCTTTATGCGCGGCCTGTCGCCCTATTACATGTCGGGCACGCCGGCCATCAACGAGTTCATCAAGAAGCTGGTGGACGGCGATGCCTTCCTGCGCGCCAACGGTTTCACCATTCTGCGCGAAGTCGCCTCCATCGGCTTTCGCAACCACTACTACGAGGCCGCGATACCGGCCGACACGCCCTACAAGAAGATGTTCTCCGCGCTCTGGCGCGAAAGCCCGCTGCCGTTGCTCAAACCCGGCGAGCGCCTGATGACCATGGCCGCGCTGCTGCATGTCGACAAGGACGGCCATGCGCTGCTGCCCGAGCTGATCCGCCGCTCCGGCCTGGGCGCCAAAGCCTGGCTCAAGCGCTACTTCAAGGCCTACCTGACGCCGCTGCTGCACTGCTTCTACAAGCACGACCTGACCTTCATGCCGCACGGCGAGAACCTGATCCTGGTGCTAGCCAACCATGTGCCGGTGCGCGCCATCATGAAGGATATCGCCGAGGAATGCGCCATCCTCAACATTGAGGCCAAGGCCGAACTGCCCGAGCGCGTCGAGCGCCTGGCCGTCGACGTGCCCGACCACTTCAAATTGTTGGGCATCTTTATCGACGTGTTCGACGGCGTGCTGCGCCACATCAACCAGGTGCTGGTCGAGAATGCCTGCTGCAGCGAAGACGACTTCTGGCACGCGGTGGCCGACTGCGTTTGCGATTACGAAGACGCCCATCCCGAGATGGCCGCCAAGTTCGCGCACTACGACATGTTTGTGCCCGAGTTCCTGCACTCCTGCCTCAACCGCCTGCAGCTCGGCAACAACGTGCAGATGGTCAACCTGGCCGACCCTGCGTCCAGCCTCAAAATGGCCGGCAACCTGGTGAACCCGATTGCCGGCATGCGCCGCCGCACCGCAACCCGGCCCGCCGCGGAGCCGGTGATGGAAAGCGTCGCATGAGCCTGGACATGCGGGCAGGGGAGGCGGCGCTGGACAGCGCGCCTGTGCCAGCGTGGGCCTGCGCGCCCGACGCCGACCTTGCTCGCGTGTTGCAGCTGGCCGCGGGCATCGCCGCCGCGCTGCGCGGGGAGCAGGGTGGTGCGCCGCTAGCCGGCGCGCTACTTTATGCCGAAGGGGAGGGCGCGGCAACAAGTCCTTTGCGCGCGCTGTGCCGCCATTGGGCAGAGTCCTACCCCGAAGCCGGTGCGCACTATGTGGCGCTGCGCTGCTGGGGGCTGGCGATCTGGCAGCCCATCTACCTCAGCGTGATTGCCGCCCACCTTGACAGCCATGTGCCTGGACTCGCCGGCTTCACGCAGCCCGTGGTGGGCGGGTTCCCCAGCGGTTTTCAACTGCCGGTGCGTGCGCCCATGAAGGCCGCTTCGCTGGCTGAACGTATGCGCCTCGCGGCCGGTGAGCTGCGTGGTCTCTGCGATGCCACGCGCGCGGCCCTCATGCCGCTGGTGGCCCTGCATGCCCGCGCCGCCGACCGGCTACAGGCCGAATGCGTGCTAGGCGCGCTGCTGCTGGTGCATCGCAGCAGCCCAGGGCTTTTTGAGGACACCAAGGTCGCTGCGCTCGGCGAGAAATGGCTGGCCCAGCTGGGCATTGCTGGCGGCTGCGGAATGTTTGCTTACCGTGCGCGCGACGGGACGCCTGCGCTGGCCCTTGATCGCAAAGTGTGCTGCCATTACTTTCGCCGCCATGACGGCGAGAAATGCAGCACCTGCCCCAAGCTCCCGCTCGACAAGCGCATCGCCCGATTGCAGGGCGATCCTTCGTAGTCCGGGCCATTGATTCCGCGACGCGGCCCTGCCATGCAGGCCGGTGCGCGTCGCCACGCCCTGGAGAGTTCTATGAACGATATCGCACGCCTGGTGCATGTCATGCCGGCGTCCCCGCAGTTGCCCGTCAGCGCTTACTTCGACGAAGGCTTGTTCGCGCGTGAACAGGCCCTGATTTTCAACAACGCCGCCCAATACATAGGCCACGAGAAAGCCGTGCCGCAGGTCGGCGACTGGCACAGGCTCGCCCAGGAAGACGGCGGCCGCGTGCTGGTGCGCAACCCGCAGGGTGTGGAGCTGCTGTCCAACGTCTGCCGTCACCGCCAGGCCCTGATCCTGGGCGGCGAGCCCGGCAATGTGGCCGGCGCGGCCAATCCCAAAGGCAATCTGTCGGCCGCCGGCGGGCACATCGTCTGCCCGCTGCACCGCTGGACTTACAACAGTAGCGGCGAGCTGCTGGGCGCGCCCCAGTTCGAGCAAAAGCCCTGCAAGAACCTGCAGCGCTTTCCCCTGCGCAACTGCCACGGCCTGCTGTTCGAAGGCCCGCGCGACCCGGCGCGCGACATGGCGCCGCTCTTCACCAGGCCGGAGTTTGATTTTTCAGACTATGTGCTGGGCCATGTGGAAGTGCACCCCTGCCACTACAACTGGAAGACCTTTATCGAGGTCTACCTGGAGGACTACCATGTCGCGCCCTTTCACCCCGGCCTGGGCAGCTTTGTGAGCTGCGACAACTTGAGCTGGGACTTTGCCGACTGGTACAGCATGCAGCGCGTCGGTGTGCACGAGTCGCTGAACGCGCCGGGCTCCGACATCTACCGCGACTGGCATGACCGCCTGCTGCAATACCGCACCGGCACGCCGCCCGACTTCGGCGCGGTCTGGGTCACTTACTTCCCCACCCACATGATCGAGCTCTACCCGCATGTGCTGGTGCTCTCCACGCTTTACCCCAAAGGCCCGCAGGAAACCGTCAACGTCGTGGAGTTTTATTACCCTGAAGAGATCGCCGCCTTCGAGCCGGAATTCATGGAGGCGCACCGCGCCGCCTATATGGAAACCGCCAGGGAAGACGACGAGATCGGCGAGCGCATGGACGCGGGCCGGCGCGCACTGCTGGCGCGCGGCGTTTCGGACACCGGGCCCTACCAGTCGCCGCTGGAAGACGGCATGCGGCATTTCCACGAGTGGTACCGGCGCATCATGGGCGCCGACTGCCCGGTCTGATAGCGCCGGCTTGAAGCCGGGACGCTACCGGCCGCACAATGCAGCCCATGCGCAAACATTTCTCTGAAACCACAGGCCCGCAGCGGCTCACCCTGGGCCTGGTGGCCGGGCTGGTGGTGGCGGCACTGCCGCTGCCCATGGGCTGGCAGTTCCGCGGCTTGCTCGGCTGGTGCGCCGGCATAGGCGTTTACCTCGGGCTGGCCTGGTGGCTGTGCGTGCGCTTTGACGCCCAACGCACACGCGAGCGCGCCCAGGCACAAGACGAGCCCAGCATCGTGCTGTTTATGCTCTTGTTGCTGGCCACCATGGCCTGCGTCGCCGCCATCACACTCATGATGCAGCAGGCCAAAAACCTCTCGGGCATGGAACGCACCCTGCACATCGCGCTCTCCGTCGCCGCACTGGCCGCTTCGTGGCTGTTCATCCAGACGATTTATGCCTTCCGGTATGCCCACCGCTACTACCACGAAGAAAAACGCAACGAACCCGACGGCCCCGGCCTGGAATTCCCGGGCGGGCTGGATCCGGATTACTTCGACTTCCTCTACTACGCCCACGTGGTCGGCATGACCTCACAGGTCTCCGACGTGCAGGTCACCTCGCGCGAGATGCGCCGGCTCACGCTGGTGCACAGCGTGCTGTCCTTCGGCTTCAATATGCTGATTCTGGCGCTCAGCATCAATGTGGTGGCGGGGGCGTTGCAGTAGAGAGATCAGGTCTCCGCGATATACCCGGCGATTTATGCGCGTTTGTCTTGATTGCCTCATTAATGAATGTGGGCATGCTGCTAGCACACCGGCGGGTTAGCTGACCAGGATCACTGCGGAAAAAGGCCTCGCTGGTGTTGATTTGAAAAGAGTTCGCGCTGGCCTACGTAGACTTTGCCTTCACTGGATCTAGCGAGCGCCGTTTCTGATCATCAAAGAAGCGGTCCCACCGTTTTAGAAAGGTCCGGATTTCCCATTTGGAAAAATGACGACGAAACTCTTTGGAGCCGTCATATACAAATATGAAGTCAAAGTCGCCAAATTCGTCCATGAACTTATTCGCTAAAACGGGAGGGGTGAAATTAACGTTCCCGCTCACCCACACGCCTGCACTACAAGTTTCAATTGTTGAGGCTGGAATATATCCCCCTTTAGGCGATGGACCCGCGAGCGGGATGTCAATGGTTTCGCCAGTCAGCCGACTACGAATTACGCCATAAACTGGACGCAAAGGTCGCCCCCAATTTGCTCTGACGTAAAACGGCACATTGTCGATAAAAAACTTCCCTTCATAGTCTTTGAAAGAATTGAACATTCGTTCAAATCGCCAAGAAAGACGTCTGAATTTTGGCAAGTAAAACCAAAAATATCTAGGTGGCGAATCTGGGTGATCAGGCTTCAAAGGCCGCATTAAAAAGACTATCGCGCCTACCGTGCCTACAAGAACGACGCCCCCCAAACTATGAACTGAACTAAAACCGGGGTAGCCCTGAAAGAAAGCCAGTAAGGGCGAAACCATTCAGAAGAGAAACCGAAGTACGCCAGCATCGACAGTAGAGCGAATTTTGCTAGCCCTAACGCTGCACTGCTTAAAAGGCGATGTATCCAGCTCATTTCCGAGATCTCCTTATCAACCTTGTAGTTTCAAATGCCACATGATCGGATACGTGTGTCCGCACTGTGCTTCGGTGGCTCATCAACTTGCCGGGCGATGCGTGGATCCTGTCAGTCTTGACCTAGGATTGGCTCCGGCAGAGATTTGAATGAAGTCTGGTTGAAATCGACTACAACCAAAGTAATTTGGGGGCAGTCCGTTAAGTGCAGAACACCGTTCGACCCGCGCTGCACTGTTTCGAGCCGAATGCTGCTCATATCAAGCTGTTGGGCTGGGTCGTAGTAAACAGTCGCATGCGACAAAAAGAGCAATGGTCCCTCCAGAATCGCGCCGCTCCAACTTAATTGGGCGTTGGTTTTACGCAGCCAGTACCGAAGAGCGTTGCGCGAGCTAACCATGAAGTCAACGCTTCCATGTGTGACGTGCTCTATGACTACTCGATTTCGGACAAAGCGCATCTCGTTCTTTTGGTTAAATTCGAACCGAGAGCTAACATGCATCTCATTCTGACGAGTGGGATCCTTCAGCTTTTTGCTGCCGTGCTTCCAAGCATCGGCAACATCTGAGATGACGCAATTCTCGAACGACTCTTTATCTGCGACGCGTCGACCAACTCCGGAGGCTTCTGCCATGTGTTTAATCGCTACCGCAATTCCTTTTGCGAGCCGTGTGATGTCCGAATATTCTGGGTTGTAGGCGAAAGGTTTAGCGAGCAACCGATTAAGGTCATCCCACGGTTTGACTGCGTCATTTATTAAGTGCATGACTTTTTTGTACTCGCGTACCTAATATGGTGAGTTGTACAAGCGGGCCAACGACGTAGGGGGAATTCTTTGATCAAATTATTGAAAAAGGTCCACCGGTTTACACGTCCTCGCTCAGGCCTAGAGCTGATTCGTTTCCTGCCAAAGCCTCGGATTTTCCCGAAAAAAAAGCAGTAGTTCCGCGAACTTGGCCTCATCGTCCGCATACGGATTTGGAACGGACTTGTAGGCTCGTTCAGCTGCCTCTTCATCCGCAGGCGCCTTGCGAACCGATGCCAAGGCCTTGGCAAGCGCTTGTGCTTCGGAGCGCATGCCGATCCGCTCATAGGCATCCACCGCGCGTTGAAGAAGGTGCTCCCCCGCATTTGTCAGCGCCGTCCGGCCGTTGACTTCGTAGTCGTCTTCAAGCCAGAAGATCGGATAAGCGAGCTGAAAAGCGACGGGCCACTCGGCGAACCTGGCTTGCGCCTCTTCGCTGATATGCAAGGGCATATAGCTCAGGATTTCGAGGAAGAGCTCATCGTCTTCGACCGACCAGAAGTCCAGGGGGATGGGGTCGGTGTCGACACGCTCCGGGTAGAAGCGGTGCATATAGTCCTGCAAGGTGCGCAGGGAAGGCTCCAGCAAGGGCGGGGGTGAGTAGGGCGGCATGGGCGGCGTCCCGCTTCTTACATCACGAGGCAGAAGTGGAACTGGTCTCCTTCCTGTTCAGCTTCCGATATCTTGGTCAGGCAGTCTTCCAGCTCTTCAATGAGTTCGGCGCGCAGGTCTTCTTCTATGCCGTCCGCTTTGCCGGATTTCAGGCGGTCGATGATCTTTTTGAGCGAAGGCAGTGCATCCGCGGGCGCAAACCATTTTTCGTTTTCCACAATCCATGATTCGGGGAGCTCGTCTTCGGACATGTTGTACTGCATGTCGGTGGTGTCGATGAAGTCTGAAAGCATGCGCACGCCGAGGCTTTTGGCGAGTTCGCCCAGCTCTTCAGATGCCTCGCAGAACAGCGAGTGGTCGTAGTCATCGCCTGAATCATCGGTGCCGGCTTGGGATTTCCTGCGTACCCAGATGGTGTCGCTCATGGTTGCTCGCTCCTTGGTTGGTATTGAATATGGCTTTCTTCGCCCGCGTTTATTTCACCGCACTCACATACCGCCCATAAAGCTTGCCGCCCAGCTTGAGCATGACCTCGTCGGTGCTGGGCACGGCCACATTGGTCATGATGACGATGGCGGCGTCGCGCCGGGTGTCTATCCAGATATAGGCCTTGTTCATGCCGTTGGAGCCGCCGTGGAAGGCCAGCGGGTAACTTGTCCACGGCATGTCCTTGCTGGCCCAGCCCAGTGCGTATTCGGCGGCGCCGGCGACGGTGGTGGAGGCCGTGGCTGTTGAGGCCATGGAGATCACCGGCGTCACCAGTTTTTTCAGGGTTTCAGGTTTGACCAGGTAGGGCGGGCGCTTGCCCTGGCCGGCCATCCAGCCGCCCCAGCGAGCGAAATCCTGCACCGACATGTGCACGGTGCCGGCCGGGCTGATGACGAGCGGGTTGTCGGCCTGCGGGCTGCCCAGCATGGCCTTGAGCTTTTCGCCTTCCAGTATGTGGCCCAGCGGTGCATCGACCCGGCCGACGCTGGCTTGCGGGCCTATGCCGGCGGTCTTCAGGCCCAGGGGCGTGAAGATGCGCGCGACGATCATCTCTTCCCAGGATGTGCCGCCGACGCGTTCAATCACGGCGCCGGCCAGGGTGTAGCCGAGATTGGAATACGCGAAGGTGGTGCCAGGCTCACTGGCCAGGGCTTTGCCGGCGACCTGCTGCAGCATCCAGTAGCGCTGGTCGCTGAGGTTGCCAGGCTGGGCGGGAATCTTGGCCAGCAGCGCTTCGAAGTCGGCGTTGTCGGAAGGAAAGCCGCTGGTGTGCGACAGCAGCTGGTTGACGGTGACGCGGCGCACGCCGGCGTCCATGCCGATGGCCAGTTCGGGGAAGACCTCGGCCAGGGTGCTGTCCCAGCGCAGCTTGCCTTCCTCGACCATCATGGCGGCCATGAGCGCCGTCATGGCCTTGGTGTCGGAGCCGATGTGGAAACGGTCTTGGTGCGTGACAGGAATCTCCGTGCCCACGCGGCGCGTGCCGCCCGTGCCCACGGCCACCAGCTTGCCTTTGCTGACTACTGCGGCGGCCATGGCGGGAAAACCGGCTTGCTGTGCTTCTTCTTTCACCATTGCATCGAGCGAGGCTTGTGCCTGGGCGCTGCCCAGGGACGCGAGCAGGCAGACGCCGGCGAGCAACGTGCGCAGGGAAGTTGGAGAAGTCTTGGAAGAGATGCGGCGCCCGGCCGTTTGGCCAGGGGCATGGAGCTGCAGCATGTGAATCGTCCTTGCGTGAGTAAGTCGAATGGATGGGAACCGTGATTCTCACCCAGCCGCTGCAAAGGGCGTATTACAGCTGAAACAGCTGCTTCTTGAGGGCGACTTTTTCTTTCCTGCGCAGGCTCGCTTCGGATTTGCGATGCGAGCCGGCCTTGCGCTGCACCGCGGCTGCCACCAGCGGGTTGCGGGGTTTGGGCGCGGCCAGCTTGATTTTGAGCTTGGCCTTGCGGGCCGAGGTCATGGCTGCGCCGGGTCTTTGCGGCCCAGCTTGAGCAGCCCGGTGGAGAGCGCGGTACCGCACACAATCACCACGGCGCAGATGAGCATCCAGGCCGTTACGTGCTCGCCGAGGAAGATGACGCCGTAGATCACGGCGAACACCGGCACCATGAAGGTGACCGACAGCGCGCGCGGCGGGCCGGCGTTTTCAATCAGGCGGAAGAACAGGATGTAGGCCACGCCGGTGCAGACCACGCCCACGGCCAGCAGCGCCAGCCAGGCGTGCGCGCCCGGCATCTGCGCCGGCCACAGCCAGGTGGCGGGCAGGGCCAGGCCCAGGGTGGCGCCCATCTGGCTACCGGCCGCCGTGACCAGGGGCGGCATGCCCGAGAGGTAGCGTTTGGTGTAGCTGGCCGAGATGCCGTAGCACAGGCAGGCAAGCAGGCAGGCCAGCACAGCCCAGCCAGGCGCCACGCCCGAGGCGTCGGGCTTGAAGGTGGCTTTGTCCCAGGCCAGCATGGCCACGCCGGCAAAGCCGACGATGAGGCCCAGCACGCGCGAGCCGTTGGGCTTGTCCTTGAGCCACAGCCAGGCGATCAGCGCGCCGAACATGGGCACTGTAGCGTTGAGGATGGCCGACAGGCCGGTGGTGATGGACAGCAGCGCGAAGGAAAAACACGCGAACGGAATGCCCGAATTGAGCACGCCGATGAAGAAGATTTTTTTCCAGTTGGCCTTGAGTTCGGGTAGCAGCCCGCGCAGCCAGACGATGGGCAGCAGGAACAGCGCGGCGATGGCCACACGCAGGGCGGCGGTCGGCAGCGGGCCGAACTCCACCGTGCTGATGCGCATGAACAGGAAAGACGAGCCCCAGATGGCGGCCAGCATCACAAAGTCGGCAACCCAGCTTTTGGGCTTGGCGGCCGCCGCGCCCAAAGGTGCGGCGATGCCGGAAGGACTGGAACTCATCGCATGCTCTCCTGAAGTGCGCCCTCGAGTTTAAGCAAAGCCGTCTTGCGGTGCAGCCCGCCGGCATAACCAGTGAGTGAACCGTCGGAGCCCAGCACGCGGTGGCAGGGCACGATGACGCTGAGCGGGTTGCGGCCGACCGCGGCGCCCACGGCGCGCACGGCCTCGGGTTTGCCGATGCGCTGGCTCACCTGGCCGTAGCTCAGGGTGCCGCCTTGCGGGATGGCCAGCAGCGCCTGCCACACCGACTGCTGGAAAGCCGTGCCGTGGCCCAGATCCAGCGGCAGGTCAAACACCGTGCGGGTGCCGGCATAGTATTCGCTGAGTTGCGTGATGGCCTGCCTGAGCACCGGGTGATCGGGGTCTTCGCGCCACACATAAGGTTTGACGAGTTGCGGCGGCAGGTGCCGCTGGCCGGCAAACCAGACGCCGGCCAGGCCTTTGTCGGTGGCGGCGATGATCATTTCCCCGAGGGGGCTGTGAAAGGTCGTCTGGACGATGGAGTTGTCGAATTTCATCTTGTTCACCTTTTGAATGTCGAGTTGGTTTCGAACTGGTTTCGAGTTTCTGTCTTATCAGGTCTTTTTGAGCCCTAAAAGGCGCTTGGCTGGCTTGTCTCTTTTCGCGGGGCAAAGGCCGGCTCGATCATTCACCGGCGATGTTCGCGCCTGGGCGCTGTACCGTCCAATGAAATCGAAGCCTTACATTCATTCCGCTCGCGCATGAATCACTGTGCCGCCCCTTCTGGCTGCGGTCAGCCGGGGCGCTCCAGCGTGCCGCTCCAGGCGCGTATCACCGCATAGCTGCGCCAGGGTTTCCAGGCCGCCGAGGCCAGTTCGGCCTCGCGCGCCGGGTTCTTCAGGCCCTGCACGCCCAGGGCCTTGTGCAGCGCCACGTCGCCCGCCGGAAAGGCGTCGGGCCAACGCAGCGCGCGCATGGCGATGTACTGCGCGGTCCAGTCGCCTATGCCGGGCAATTCCTTGAGCGTGGCCAGCGTGGCGTTCACGTCGGCGCCGCTGTGCAGCTGCAGGCGCTTGTCGGCCACCGCCTGGGCGATGCCCACAATCGCGGCCTGGCGCTGCTTGACGATGCCCAGCTGCCCCAGCGCGTCGCCGCTGGCGGCCGCCAGCACGGCCGGTGTGGGAAACAGCCGCGTCAGCTGGGACCAGGGCGTTTCCACCGGTTCGCCGAAACGGTCCACCATGCGCTGGGCCAGGGTGCGCGCGGCGGCCACGGTGATCTGCTGGCCCAGCACGGCGCGCACCGCGAGTTCGTAGCCGTCCAGCGCGCCGGGCACCCGCAGGCCGTCGCCTTCGGGAAAGGCGGCATGCAGCACGCCGTTGATGGCCGTTGGGTCGGCGTCCAGGTCGAAGGTGGTGCGCACACGGCGTATCACCTGCGGCAGCACTTCACGCAGCGAGTCGCTCACGCGCAGCACCAGCCGCGAGCGCGCTTCCTCAAAGCTCGCCAGCAGCCAGCCGGTGTGCTGCTTGCCGCCGGACTCGATGCGCAAGGTTCGGCCCAGGCAGGGTTGCGCCGCCTGGGTGTCGATGAACTCAATCGCGCTGATGCAGCGCTTGGTGAAGAAGGCCAGCATGGCCTGCACGTCGTAAGGCGGGCGGTAGCCCAGCCGTATGGTCGCGCCTTCGCCGACGTCGCCGCCGCGCGGCGCGCCCTGGCGCCGCAGCTGCGTGGGATTGAGTTTGTAGTGCTCGACAAAGGCGGCGTTGAAGCGGCGCACACTCGCAAAGCCGCTGATCAGCGCGATCTGCGTGATGGGCAGGTCGGTGTCGGCCAGCAACTGCTTGGCGGTGTGCAGCCTGTGCGTCTGCAGGTACTGCATGGGCGAGACGCCGAACTGCGCCTCGAAAATGCGCCGTACATGGCGGTCGCTCACGCCCAGCCGCGCCGCGAGCTTTTCGACCGAAGGCGCTTCGCCGGCCCAGACTTCCGGCTCGTCGAGCAGGCGCGCAGCCTGGTGCGCCAGGATATAGGAAGCATCCTGGATGGACCACACGACCGAGTGCGGCGCCAGCTCGGGCCGGCAGCGCAGGCAGGGACGGAAGCCGGCGTTCTCAGCCTGAGCCGCATGGTAGAAGAAACGGCAGTTTTCGCGCTTGGGCGTCTTCACGCTGCAGACCGGCCGGCAGTAAATGCCAGTGGAGGTCACGCCGGTGAAAAAGCTGCCGTCAAAACGCGCGTCCCGCGCCTTCAGGGCGAGGTAGCAGTCGTTGTCGGCAAGAGGGGTGTTGTCGCGGTCCATGGAAGAAATGATACGCCGCAGGCCGGTTTTGACTGGCCGTTTTCGGACATGTCCCTGGACCTGCCGTGGGGCTTGTTTGGCGAGTGGTTTTCGGCCTTTCGGGGCCGGCCCCGCAATAGTCTGAACGGACTGGCCGGAAACGGTTGCCGCCTACAGGCTGGAGCGGCCCCGACACCTACAATGAATGCGCTTGTACATCCCATCCCGGCTTATCTTCCGAACCTCCCAGGAACCGCTTTCGATGCAAATCAACCCGTCCATCTTCAAGGCCTACGACATACGCGGCATCGTGCCGTCCACCATCCATGAAGAGATGGCCGAGGCCCTGGGCAAGGCTTTTGGCACGGCGGCGCTGGCGGAAGGCGAAAAAGCCGTGACTGTGGGCCGCGACGGCCGGCTCAGCGGGCCGTCGCTCAGCGCGGCGCTCATGCGCGGCTTGGCCGCCACGGGCATAGACGTGATCGATGTGGGTATGGTGACCACGCCCATGCTCTACTTTGCGGCCAGCACGCTGGCCGGCTCGGGCATACAGGTCACCGGCAGCCATAACCCCAAGGACTACAACGGCTTCAAGATGGTGCTGGCGGGCCGTGCGATCTACGGCGAGGAAATCCAGGCGCTGCGCCGTGTCATCGAAGGCCAGGACTGGGTGCTGCCTAAACAGGCCGGCACGATTCGCCAAGTCGATGTGGGCGCGGCCTACCGCGAGCGTATTGTCTCGGGCATCAAGCTGGAGCGCCCCATGAAGATCGTTGTGGATTCCGGCAACGGCATCGCCGGCGCATCGGCGCCCGCGATTTTTCGCGCACTGGGCTGCGAGGTCACCGAGCTTTTCAGCGAAGTGGACGGCAACTTTCCCAACCACCACCCCGACCCGAGCAAGCCTGAAAACCTCAAGGACCTGATCAAGGCCCTGCAAAACGGCGACGCCGAACTGGGCCTGGCCTTTGACGGCGACGGCGACCGGCTGGGCATCGTCACCAAGGACGGGCAGAACATTTACCCCGACCGGCAGATGATGCTGTTCGCGCGCGACGTGCTGTCACGCGTGCCGGGCAGCTTCATCCTGTTTGACGTGAAGTGCTCGCAGCGCCTGGCGCCCGAGATTGAGGCTGCCGGTGGTGTGCCCCTGATGTACAAGACCGGCCACTCGCTCATCAAGGCCAAGATGAAGGAGGTCAGCTCCCCTCTGGGCGGCGAGATGAGCGGCCACATCTTCTTCAAGGAGCGCTGGTACGGTTTTGACGACGGCACCTATGCCGGCGCCCGCCTGCTTGAAATCCTGAGCCGTGTGCCCGATGCCGGCATGGTGCTCAATGCCCTGCCCACCAGCTTCAGCACGCCCGAACTCAACGTGGCCTGCAAAGAGGGCGAGCCGCATGCGGTGGTGGAGGCGCTGATCAAATCGGCCAAGTTTGCGGCGCCCGCGAAAATCTCCACGATTGACGGCGTGCGTGTCGATTGGCCCGACGGCTTTGGCCTGATTCGCGCGTCCAACACCACGCCGGTGCTGGTGCTGCGCTTTGAGGGCCATACCCAACAGGCGATGGAGCGTATAGAGGCCGACATGCTGGCGCTGCTGCGTAGTGTGAAGCCGGACGCGAGCTTGGCGGCGGCAGGCCATTGAACGACCCGTCTGGGCTCACCTTCTGTGTCCGGGTGCTTCCGTGATCCGCTCGGGCTGAGGTATCGAAGCCTTTTTTATGGTCTTTATCTGCGTAAATCTGCGAAATCTGTGGATATAGATTCATCCGCAGATTTCGCAGATTGACGCAGATTGAAAACCGGACAAAGGAGACGGACGGAGAAGCAAGCGGCCGGCGAACTCTTCTACGCTCGAGGTCAATCCTGATCTGCTCGAGCAGAGGTATCGAAGTCTGTGCCTGTAGCGGGCCGGCCCTTCGATGCCTCAGGGCGAACTGGCCGGTGGGGCCTGCACCTAGAATCAGCGTTTTCCGCTTTACGGCCCTTATGAAAATTCTCCTGGTCAAGCTGTCCTCCCTGGGCGATGTGGTGCACACCTTGCCCGTGGTGCAGGACATACGCATCGCGATGCCGGATGCGCAGATTGACTGGGTGGTGGAGAAGTCCTTCGCCTCCCTGCTGGCGCGCAGCGAAGGGCTGCACCGTGTGATCCCTTGCGAGATACGGCGCTGGCGCAAATCCTTCTGGACCGCGGTGACGCGGCAGGAATGGCAGGCCTTCAAGGCGCGGCTGCGGCAGGAGGCTTACGACGCCGTCATCGACCTGCAGGGCCTGACCAAATCAGCCCTGGTGGCGCGGCTGGCGCGGCTGGCGCCCGGCGGCAAGCGGTATGCGCTGGCCAACCAGACCGATGGCTCCGGTTATGAGGCCCCTACGCGCTGGGTGGCCGACGTGGCGATTACCGTCGAGCCGCATGTCCACGCCGTGCTGCGCTCGCGTGAGCTCGCCGCGCGTGCGCTGGGCTATGCCCCTGCCGCTGCGGCGCGCTTTGGGCTGAAAGTGCCTGCAACGCCCGCAAAGATCAACGACCACTTCCCCAAGGGACGCATCGCCTTTGTGCATGGCACCTCGCGTGCCGACAAGCAATGGCCGCTGAGCCACTGGGTCGCGCTGGGCCAGCGCCTGAACACCGCCGGCTACCAGGTACTGCTGCCACATGGCAATGCCGCCGAGCTGGCCACCAGCGAGGCGATTGCCGCAGCGCTGAACGGCGCCCTTGCAGGTTCGGCCGTGGTGCCGCCTGCGCTGGCACTGGACGCGCTGACCGGTGAGCTCGCACAGTGCGCCGGCGTGATCGGCGTGGACAGCGGCGTGAGCCACATCGCCGTGGCGCTGGATCTGCCGCATGTGCAGATCTACAACTTCGACACGGCCTGGCGCACCGGGCCTGCAGCGACCGCGGCGCCAGGCCATGGCGGCCGGCAGCTCAGCGTGTTCGCGCAGCCTGCGCCGGGCGTGGAAGAGGTCTGGCAGGCCTGGCTGTCCTGCAGCACGGCCGGGGTTGCCGCATGAGCGCGCTGGCCCTGAAGCTTTATTCGCTGCTGATGTGGTGCGCCCAGCCGCTGCTGCGCCGCAAGCTGGCGCGCCGCGCCAGGCAGGAGCCGGGCTACCTGGAGGCTGTGGAAGAACGCTTCGGCCGCTACACGCAGCCCGTTGAAACCAGCTCCGAACTGGTCTGGGTGCATGCGGTCTCCATGGGAGAGACGCGCGCGGCGGCCGTGCTGCTCAAGGCCTTGCGCGAGCGCCATCCCGGCCTGCGCATTTTGCTCACGCACGGCACCGCCACCGGGCGCGCCGAAGGTGTGGCGCTGCTGCAGCCTGGTGATGTGCAGGTGTGGCAGCCTTGGGACAGCCCGGGTGCGGTCGCCCGGTTTTTTGCGCACTTCAAGCCGAGGCTGGGGCTGTTGATGGAAACCGAGATCTGGCCCAACCTGGTGGCCGCCGCGAAGGCGCGCGCCATGCCGCTGGTACTGGTCAATGGCCGGTTGTCCGAAAAATCGCTGCGGCAGGCGCTCAGAATGTCGCCGCTGTCGATTCCGGCCTATGCCGCACTGTCGGCGGTGTACGCGCAGACGGACGACGATGCGCGCCGTTTCCGCCAGGCCGGCGCAGTGGTGGGTGGTGTCTTCGGCAACATCAAATTTGATGCCGCGCTGGACGACGCCCAGCAGGAAAAAGGCAAGGCCTGGCGCCGCGCACTGGCGCTGCCGGTGATGATGTTCGCCAGTTCACGCGAGGGCGAGGAAGAACAGTTCCTGAGCCAGCTCAAGGCCATGGCAGAGTCGGAGCATGCGACCGCGGCGGATGTGCCCCAGGAAACGGGAAGCCGCTTCAGGATCTTGCTGGTGCCGCGGCACCCGCAGCGCTTTAACGAGGTCGAGGCGCTGGTGCGCCAGCACGGCCTGCGTGTGTCACGCCGCTCCGGCTGGGCTGACGACGCGCGTGGCCCACTCGGCGATGCGTTGGGAGCGGACGTGTGGCTGGGCGATTCGTTGGGCGAGATGGCCCTGTATTACGCGATGAGCGACGTCGCGCTGCTGGGCGGCAGCTTTGCACCCCTGGGCGGCCAGAACCTCATCGAAGCGGCGGCCAGCGGCTGCCCGGTGGTGATGGGCCCGCACACCTTCAATTTCACCGAAGCCGCCGAACTGGCCGTGGAAGCCGGGGCGGCGAAGCGCGTGGTCGACATGGAGCAGGGCGTGCGCACCGCACGCAAGTGGATGGACAGGCCGGACGCGCATGCCGCGGCCGTCGCGGCAGGGCTGGCCTTCGCCGACCGCAACCGCGGGGCGACGGCCAGGACAATCGAGGCACTCGAAAGCTTTGTGAAGGCCAAAGGGTAATAAGTCCACGGCGTTCTTTAGCCCGGCAGGGCCGCGGGCGCAGTGCCTTCGGGAGGATCTACGCGCAGTGAGCGACTGTTGTGGCTAGATTCACACGCAGCTGGCCCTCACCCCCGCCCTCTCCCAGAGGGAGAGGGAGCAAGACAGAGCAGAGCGTACCGGGACAAATGGCCCAGCGCGATGCGAAGCGAGCCGTTCAAGAACCAGCAGGGGCCGCGGAACCGGCTTTGCCGGGCCGCAGGCGCAGCGCCCCCTCGGGGGGCAGCGCATTACACGAAGCCGAAGACGAAGTGAAAAGCGTGGGGGCTCACTTCTTCTGATGACAGGTGCAGTTATTGTGGGCGTAGAGGCCCAAATGATGCGCCCAGTCACGCAGTGTCGCCCAAGCCCCACCAGTGGCGACTTCCCAGGGCGTCAGGCCGAACATGCCCAGGCTGATGGAGGGTTCCACCGAAACCACCGAATGCCAGGTGCGCCTGGGAATGAACAGGGCGTCGCCGGCCTCGACACGGGCGTGGTAGCCGTGGGCTTTCTCGAAGGAGGCGAGTTCGCGGACCTGTTCGGGCAGGCGCGAGACGTTGATGTCGCTGAGCGTGGCACCCCAGTCGTATTTGGCGGCCGGGCACATGTGCTGGCGCTGGTCGGGCGAGAAAAGGATGAATTCCTTGACGCCCTGCAGCTGCACAAACCAGTTGTGAGGGAAATCGTTGTGCAGGCCGGTCACGGTGTTGGCCGGGCCCATGAACACATACTCCCAGGTCATGCGGCCGGGCCACAGGCTCTTGATGAGCAGGTCGCGTCGCAATTCAGGGTATTTCTCCAGAATGTCCCACTGCGCCAGGTACAAAGTCGTCGGCTTGAACGACTGCATGTGGGCCCAGTTTAGGTGAAAGCGCTCGCCGGGCTTGTAGCCGTCGCGTACCGGCTTGGGCAGCAGGCCGGCCATGGGGTCGGGCGCGCGCTGGGCCGCCTTGCCGAGCTCGCGCAGGTAGGGCGCGACCGGCAGGAAGGGACGGCCCTTGGTCACGCCTTGTTCGACCAGGCCGTCGGTGAACTTGACGGGCACCTCGGCGCCTTTGCCGGCGCAGACGTCGGCGAGGAATTCAAACGACCATTTCTTCCAGGCCGGCCAGTGGTGCACACCGCCCTTGACCAGCACGGGTTTGTCGAACGGCTGCCGGCGGCCCGAGCGCTTGAGTTCGTCCCAGCTGGTTTCGTGGATCAGCTCGAAGCTGGGGCCTTTGATGGCGTGCACCGGCGCGCCGTGCACGCGCTCGGCTTCGATGGGCAGGGGGATCGCGTTGTCGACGGGCATCAGCATGTTGTTGTCGTGTACGGCCGGGGGCCTGGCCTTGTATGCGGGCTCGCTGCGTGTTTGCAGCGAACCCGCGTTATTTTGCCAGCAGGGCGTTGATCTTCTGCAGGTCTTCCGGCGTCAGCGTGCCGTTGGCCTGGCGCAGCTTCAGGTCGCCCAGCAGCACGTCATAGCGCGCCTTGGCCAGGTCGCGCTTGGTCTGGAACAGCTGGCTTTGGGAATTGAGCACGTCGATGTTGATGCGCACGCCGACCTGGTAGCCCAGCTTGTTGGCATCCAGCGCGCTCTGGCTGGACAGCTCGGCCGCCTCCAGCGCCTTGACCTGGCCCTGGCCCGACTGCACGCCGAAGTAGGCGGTGCGGGTGGCCTGGGCCACGTTGCGCCGTGCGCCTTCGAGGTCGCTCTTGGCCTTGTCGCGCAGCGACAGGGTTTCGCGCACGCGGTTCTGCGTGGCGAAGCCGGCGAACAGCGGCACGTTGAGCAGCACGCCGACGGTGGTGGTGTTGGTGCGGAAGGCAAAAGGCGGGATGGTGGTGGCCGTGCCCGAGGGATTGCGCGTGACGTTGTAGCTGGCCTGCGCATCCAGCGTGGGCTTGTGGCCGGCCTCGGCTTTTTCGACCTCCAGCTCGGCGATCTCCACATTGCTTTGCGCCTGGCGCACGCTGGGATGCACGAGCTCGGACTGCGCCACCCAGGTGTTGACGTCGGCCGGTGTCACGGCCGGCAGGCCGATGGGGCTGGTCAGGGGCTTGGGCTGGGTGTCGGTCTTGCCGACCAGCGTATCCAGCGCGATTTTCTTGACGCGCAGGTCGTTCTCGGCGGCGAGTTCCTGGGCGATCACCAGGTCGTAGCGGGCCTGCGCCTCTCGGGTGTCGGTGATGGTGGAGGTGCCGACTTCGAAATTGCGCTTGGCCGAGGCGAGCTGTTCGGCCACCGCGGCTTTCTGGGCTCGTACAAAGGTCAGGGTGTCCTGCGCGGCCAGAACGTCAAAGTAGGCCTGGCTGGTGCGCACGATCAGGTCCTGGTCGGAGCTTTCGAGCTGGGCCTTGGCCAGGTCCACCTGGCGTGAGGCCTGCTGGTAGGTTGCCCAGTTGGCAGGGCGGTACAGCGGCTGCGAGAGGCTGAGCGTGGCGTTTTGCGTGTTGAAGCTGCGGTCTATCACGGGGGCGGTGTTTTCAAACGCGGTACGCGATACGCCGGCCTGAAGGCCCGCCGTCGGCAGGATGCCGGCCTTGGCCTGGTCGGCCCGGGCGAGGTTGGCCTCGTACTGCAGCTTGGCCGACTGGTAGGAGGCGTCGAAGGCGCGGGCCGATTCATACAGCTCGACGAGACTCTGGGCTTGCGCCAGGGGAGCCATGGCCAGCATTGCCACGGCGGCCGCGATCGACAGGGGCAGCATCGCCAGGCGGGCCGGCGGTTTTTGAGGCGTGGTCATAAGAGTCCTGAAGAATGAATGAATCGACGGATGAAAAAACGGCTGGGGCTCGATCGGTGGTTCAGTAAAGCGGCACGGTAGGGTCCACCTGCTGCGACCAGGCGTTGATGCCGCCCTGCAGGTTGACCACTTCAGTAAAACCGCTTTGCGCCAGGTAGTTGGCCACCTGCAGGCTGCGCATGCCGTGGTGGCACAGGCAGGCGATGGGCTGGCCGGCGCCGGCTTGCTGCAATTCAGCCAGGCGCGCCGGTATCTCGCGCATGGGGATGTGAACCAGCCTGAAGCCATCTTCCTTGACCGAGGCCGTCTGCAGTTCCCAGGGCTCGCGCACATCGAGCACTACGGGCAGGGCGGGTGCGGCCTCGCCGGCGTTGTCGCGCCAGGCGCTGAAATCGGCAGGATTGAGCTGGGGAACCATGGATGCGCTTTCAGGTGTTGTCGTGAGCAGGTGTTGTGGCTTAGAAGCTGAAGCCAGAAGGCTCGGGGAAGTTCAAGAGGCGCGGCGCCACGGTGTCCCAGGCTTGGGTGGTGCGCCAGGCGTCTTCGGCCACGCGCGTGACCAAGGTGGCGCGCATCACGGGTTCGGAGCCGACGATGGCGCTCAGGCGCCCACCGACCTTGAGCAGCGAGCGCAGCGAGGCGGGCACTTCGGCGACCGAACCGCTCAGCACGATGACGTCGAAAGGGCCCTGCAGGGAATTGCCGGCGCTCCCGTCGCCGGTACGCACCTCCACGTTGTAGAGGCCGGCGCGCTGCAGGTTGTCGCGGGCGGTCTGGGCCAGCACGGGATCGATCTCGAGTGTGATCACCTGCTGCGCGCGGTGCGCCAGCAGGGCTGCCATGTAGCCTGAGCCGGCGCCGATTTCGAGCACTTTTTCGTGCTTCTGCACGGCCAGTTCCTGCAGGATGCGGGCTTCGACCTTGGGCGCCAGCATGCACTGGCTGGGGTTGGCCTGGGGCGGCAGCGGAATCTCCATGTCGACAAAAGCCAGGGCCTTGTGGGCCGCCGGCACGAAGTCTTCGCGCTTGACCACGGCGAGCAGGGAGAGGACCTGGTTGTCCAGCACTTCCCAGGGGCGGATTTGCTGTTCAATCATGTTGAAGCGGGCTTGTTCGTAGTTCATGGCGGACCTGTAAATGGGCGGGTTGGGCGAATTGGAAAGGGAAGGGGTGTACACGAGATAAACCTTTGATTTTAGCGGTCGGCCATGACAGCCACGGGGCTGCCGGGAGGTGTTTCGGCGGGGTCGGCATGCCGGGTTTTGGGGCCGAATTTGCGCTTGAACCACTGGCCCAGGTCGTCCAGGTAGCAGTAGGTCACGGGCACCACCACCAGGGTCAGCAGCGAGGAGGTGATCACGCCGCCTATGACGGCCTGGCCCATGGGCGCGCGCTGCTCCGAGCCTTCTGTCAGGGCAAAGGCCAGCGGCACCATGCCGAAAATCATGGCCAGCGTGGTCATCAGGATGGGGCGCAGGCGCACCTTGGCGGCATGCAGCAGGGCCTCGGCGCGCTCCATGCCGGGCACGCGGTGGCCGTCCACGTCCAGCCGGTCGGCACGCATGCGGATGGCGAAATCGACCAGCAGGATGGCGTTCTTGGTCACCAGGCCCATCAGCATCACCACGCCGATGATGGAGAACATCGACAGCGTGGAGCGGAACAGCAGCAGCGCCAGAACCACGCCGATCAGGGTCAGCGGCAGCGAGGTCATCAGCGCCATAGGCTGCAGAAAGCTCTTGAACTGGCTGGCCAGGATCATGTAGATGAACAGGATGGCCATGACCAGCGCCGACACCGCGTAGCCGAAGGACTCGGCCATGTTCTTGGTCGAGCCGCTGAACTGGTAGCGGTAGCCGGGCGGGAAGCTGAAGCTGTCGAGCACGGCCTTGATGTCGTTGGAGACTTCGCCGGCCGAGCGGTTGTAGACGTTGGCGTTGATCGCGACCTCGCGCGCCATGTCGCGGCGGTTGATCTGGTTGGGCCCGGTGGACTCCTTCACAGTGGCCACCTGGTTGAGCCGCACGATGCGCGAGGAGCCGTCGGCATTGCTGCCCATGGTGCTGCTCATGAAGGGCAGGCGCTCCAGGTCCTGCGGGGCGGTGCGGGCGCCGGGCGCCAGCCGTACATTGACGTCGTAGGTCTGGTCGTCAGGCGCGCGCCAGTTGCCCACCGTCTGCCCCGCCACCAGGGTGCGCAGCGAGGCGGCGATCTGCGACACCGACAGGCCCAGGTCGGAGGCGGCGTCGCGCCGCACGTCGACCTCGACCACCGGCTTGTCGGCCTTGACGCTGGAGTCCAGGTCCACCAGGCCGGGGATGTCGCGGATCTTGTCGCTGATGGTGCGCGTGAGCCGTTCAAGCTCCTTGAGGTCGGTGCCCTGCAGTGAAAACTCCACCTGCTTGTTGCCGCCCACCGCGTCGAGCAGGCCGACGTGCGTCACCGTGATGCCCGGCACCTGCTTGAGCCGCTCGCGCAGCACGCCCGACATCTGGTCGACGCTGCGCGTGCGGGCCTTGCGGTCCACCAGGCGCACATAAATGCTGCCGTACATCTTGCCCTGGGCATTGCCGGTGTTGAGCGTGGCCAGCGTGTACTTCACCTCCGGAAACTCGCGCACGATGGCCTCGACCTGGCGTGCCTTGGCCTCGGTGTTTTCCAGCGAGGAGCCCACCGGCGTGTAGAAATTGAGCGTGGTTTCCGAGAAGTCGGCCTTGGGCACGAACTCGGTGCCCAGCAGCGGCACCATGAAGATGCTGGTCACAAAAATCAGCACGGCCAGCAGCAGTGTGGCCAGCTTGTGGCCTAGCGACCAGCGCAGGATGCCCTGGTAGCTATCGCTCAGGGATTCGGTGGCGCGGTCGAACCAGCCGGTGACGCGGCCTATGGTCTTGTCGTAGAAGGTGACGGGCGCTCGCCGCTGGCCATGGGTATCAATGGCGGGATCGTGCCAGACGCTGGAGAGCATGGGGTCCAGCGTGAAGCTTACGAACATCGAGATCAGCACCGCGGCCACGATGGTCACGCCGAATTCGTGGAAGAACTTGCCGATGATGCCGCCCATAAACCCGATGGGCAGGAACACGGCCACGATGGAGAAGGTGGTGGCCAGCACGGCCAGGCCGATTTCCTGCGTGCCGTCCATCGATGCGCGGTACGGGTCCTTGCCCATCTGCACATGGCGCACGATGTTTTCGCGCACCACGATGGCGTCGTCGATCAGCAGGCCCACGCACAGCGACAGCGCCATCAGCGTGATCATGTTGATGGTGAAGCCGAACAGGTTCATGAACAAAAAGGTGCCGATGATGGAGATCGGCAAGGTCAGCCCGGTGATCACGGTGGAGCGCCAGGAGTTCAGGAACAAAAAGACGATGAGCACCGTCAGCAGCGCGCCTTCGATCAGGGTACGGCGCACGTTCTCGACCGCCACGCGTATCGGGCGCGAGCCGTCGGTAATCAGCTCCAGCCGGGCGCCGGAGGGCAGCAGCGGCTGCAGTTCGGCCACGGCCTTGTTCAGGCCGTCGACCACGGCGATGGTGTTTTCGTCCTGGGCTTTTTGCACCGTCAGCAGCAGCGTTCGCTGGCCGTTGTAGAGCGCCAGGCTGTCGAGCTCCTGCGCGCCGTCGGCGATGCGGGCCACCTGGTCGACGGTGACCGGGGCTGCGCCCTTGCGCGCGACGATGATCTTGCCGAAGTCCTCGGGCCGCTTCATGCGCGCGTCGATCTTGACGACGCGCTCCTGCTGCAGCGAGCGGATGGCGCCCACCGGCAGGTCCTGGTTTTCATTGCGCACCGCGTTGACCACCTGGTCGGCCGTGATGCCCAGCGACTCCATGGCCTGCGGATTCAGGTAGACATTGATCTCGCGCTTGGTGCCGCCCACCAGCGTGACCGAGCCCGCGCCGCGCACGTTCTCCAGGCGTTTTTTCAGCACCTGGTCGGCCCAGTTGGTCAGCTCCACCGCATCCATGGCCTTGCCCTTGCCGGATTGGGGCAATACCGCGACCGACCAGATGGCCCGGCTGGCCGGGTCGAAGCGCAGCACGCGCGGCTCTTTCACTTCATCGCGGAAGGAGGGGCGGATGGAGGCAATTTTTTCGCGCACGTCCTCGGCGGCGCGGCGCCCGTCGATATAGAGCTGGAACTCCATGATGACGACGGACTGGCCTTCGTAGCTGCGCGAGGTCAGCGCGTTGATGCCGGCGATGGAGTTGACGCCTTCCTCGATCTTCTTGGTGACTTCGCTTTCAACAATCTCGGGCGAGGCGCCGGGGTATTCGGCGGTGATCACCACCACCGGGAAGTCGATGTTGGGGAACTGGTCCACCTGCATGCGCTGGTAGGAGAACAGCCCCAGCACCACGATGGCCAGCATGACCATGGTGGCGAACACGGGATTCTTGAGGCTGACCTGCGTGAACCACATGCGCGTGAAGCCTCAGGGCGCCGGTTTGGCCGGCGTGCTGGCGGCTTGCACGGAAGCGGTCGCGGACAGCTGCGTGAAGCGCACCTTGGTGCCTTCGCGCAGCGCGCCGATTTCGCCGCGCACGATGACGGCGCCTTCTTCCAGGCCTTTGACCGCCATCACGCTGTCGTTGCCGGCGGCGCCGCGCGCACCCAACTCGACGGGCTTGTGCACCACCACGCCGTTTTCAACCGCCTGCACATAGGGCGCTGGCTTGTCGGTGCGCACGGCGCTGACAGGCAGCGCCAGCAGGGAGGCGCGCGCCGTACCCAGCGTGCCCTGGGCGAACAGGCCCTGGCGCAGCGGCGGGGCGCCGGCCTCGCCGGAAGCGCCGGGGTTGTCCACGGTGAGATATGCCAGCACGCTGCGGCTGCCGGCCTGCGCGCTGGGGTTGATGCGCGCGACCACGGCCGCCACGGGCTGGCGGCTGCCTTCGATCTGCAGCTGGGCGCTTTGGCCCACGCGCACTTCCATGGAGTCGGTGGCGCTCAGGGTGGCCTCGAGTTCGAGCCGGCTCAGGTCGACGATTTCGACGATCTTGCTGTCTATGCCCACGCGTTCGCCCGGCTGCGCCACGCGCTGCGACACCTGCCCGGAAATCGGCGCCTTGAGCACGGTATCGTCCAGCGATTTGGCGGCCACGTCGGTCGCGGCCAACGCGGCCTTGTAGGTGGACTGCGCGGCGTTGAGGTTGGCCAGCGAGGTGTCCAGCGCGGTCTTGGAAATAAAGCCCTGGTCGACCAGCGCCTTGTTGTTGTCGTACTGGCGCTGCACCACATCGACCTGGGCCTTGGCGGATTCGGCCTGTTCGCGGGCCTGGCGTACGCGCGACTGGTATTCGGCGGCGTCGATCCGCGCGATCACCTGGCCGGCCTTCACCACGTCGCCTTCGCGCACCGTCAGGCCTTGCAGTTCACCAGCGACACGGGCCTTGATCACGGCGGAATTGACGGCCTTGAGTGAGCCCGAAACGGGAAGGCCCTGCACGATTTCGCGCACCTGGGCCTTGACCACGTCGGTGGAGGCCAGCTCCACCAGTCCCATGTCCTTGACCGCGCTGCTGGCGGCCAGCGCCTGTTGCTGGGCCTTGCGTGCCCCGAGCGCGCGCAGCACGCCGCCCACGATCAGCAGCACGATCAGCCCGGCCACCGCCCACTTGACCCAACGCTTCATGCCCTGGCCTTTCTGGCCGGCTGTGCCGCGCTGTCCGCGGTGGCGCCTATGCCGTTCAAAATGGTTTCCACCTGGAAGGCGATGTATTTTTTCGGGTCCAGATCCTTGTCGCTGTTCAGGCACACGCCGGCGGTATGCCTGGACAGGATGAGAAAGATCATGGGCGCGATCACGACATAGACGGCGTAGTCCAGGTCCATGGCGCGGAACTCGCCGCGGTCCATGCCGCGCTGCAGGATGCTGCGTATCAGGGCCTGGCCGGGCTGGATCACTTCCTGCTGGTAGAAAGCCGCGATGTCGGGAAAATTCTTGGCCTCGCTCATCATCAGCTTGGTCAGGCCGGAGGCGCGCGTCATGCCCACGCGTTCCCACCAGACATTCATGCAATAGGCCAGCAATTCGGAGGTGTTGCCTTCAAAGCTCTCCAGTTCGGCGCGCCATTCGGTGAAGCGGCCTGAGATGTTCTCGCGCACCACGGCCTTGAACAGCTCTTCCTTGCTCTGGAAGTAGAGGAACAGCGTGCCTTTCGAGACCCCGGCGCGGGCGGCGACTTCCTCGGCACGCGTCGCGGCAAAGCCCTTTTCCACAAAAAGGTCCAGTGCGGCATCCAGGAGTTCGCCCGGGCGTGCTTCCTTGCGGCGCTCGCGCTTGGCGGCGACCGCGGTATTGGCGTTGAAAAGTTTGGAAAGCGACATAGTTACTGACTGACTGGTTAGTAATATATCTGCTTACTTTCCGACCGTCAACCCAAAGTGCTAACAGGCCCGTAGGCTACACCCGGCTTTGCGCCGTACTTCAGGGGAGTCAGGTAAACCCCCGGTAAAGCCCGGGAGCGGGTGATCGGGGCCGCTTAAACGGCTATAAAGCGTCCGGCCACCAGCGCCAGCCACTCCCGCAGCACCTGTTGCGAGGCCAGCAGCCCGTGCGCAGAAGGCACCCATGACAGCAGTTCATGCTGCACCGGCAGCACCTGGCCCATAGGCGCGGGGATGACGGTCAGCCCCGCACGCTCGAACGCGGCGACGGCGCGCGGCATGTGCCAGGCGTCGGTGACCAGTGCGATGCGCTGCACGCCGTCACGCTGCAGCAGCGGTGCCAGCAAGCGGGCATTGCCCGAGGTGTCGCGGGATTGGGCTTCGCTCCAGCGCAGCGCCACACCGTAGTCCTCCCGGGCCACACGAGTGGCTACCTCGGCCTCGGAATCCGTCTGCGCGGCGTTGGCGGCCCAGCCTACACCCCCGGTGAAGCCGAGCGGCAAGCCCGATTGCCGGGCCAGCCAGACGCCGTAGCGCAGCCGGGCCGCAGTGTGCGCAGCCGGCTGGCTGCTGCCATATTCGGGTGCCTGGGGCAACACACCGCCGCCCAATACGATGATGGCCTGGACCTGGTGCGCCTTGAGGCCGGCCGCCGGCATGGCGGCAAATTGCGGCAGCACGGTGCGGGCCAGCCACACCGCCGTGCCGTGGCAGCTGAGTACTGCCAGCAGCAGTAGCGAAGAACCCGCCACCGCCAGGCCGCTTTTTTTCTTGCGCAAGGCCAGCAACAGGCCCAGCAAGGCCAGCAGCAGCAAGGACGCCGGCGGCAACGCCAGGTTGGCCAGCAACGGTCTGAGCGTGCCAAGTTCCATGGATTAGCTGCTGCCCACCATGAGCCTTGCGAAGCCGAAAGCCATCAGTAGAAAGCCTGCAAGCCGGTCTGCGCGCGGCCCAGGATGAGCGCGTGCACGTCGTGCGTGCCTTCGTAGGTGTTGACGGTCTCCAGGTTGATCATGTGGCGGATCACGTGGTATTCGTCGTGGATGCCGTTGCCGCCGTGCATGTCGCGCGCCATGCGGGCGATGTCCAGCGACTTGCCGCAGCTGTTGCGCTTGATCAGCGAAATCATTTCGGGCACGGCCTTGTCCTCGTCCATCAGCCGGCCCACGCGAAGGCAGGCCTGCAGGCCCAGCGTGATTTCGGTCTGCATGTCGGCCAGCTTTTTCTGGATCAGCTGGTTCTGTGCCAGCGGGCGGCCGAACTGCTGGCGGTCCAGCGTGTACTGGCGCGCGCGGAACCAGCAGTCCTCGGCCGCGCCCAGGGCGCCCCAGGCGATGCCGTAGCGCGCCTTGTTGAGGCAGCCGAAGGGGCCCTTCAGGCCGCTCACATTGGGCAGCAGGTTGGCTTCAGGCACAAACACGTCGTCCATCACGATCTCGCCGGTGATGGAGGCGCGCAAGCTCATCTTGCCTTCGATCTTGGGGGCGCTCAGGCCCTTCATGCCTTTCTCAAGCACAAAGCCGCGGATGCTTTCCTGGCCGCCGACCTTGCCGTCCGGGTCTTCCAGCTTGGCCCAGACGACGAAGACGTCGGCAATGGGGCTGTTGGTGATCCACATCTTGGCGCCCTTGAGGATGAAGCCGCCGTCCACCGGCTTGGCGCGCGTCAGCATGCTGGCCGGGTCGGAGCCGTGGTTGGGCTCGGTCAGGCCGAAGCAGCCCACCCATTCGCCGGTGGCCAGCTTGGGCAGGTATTTCTGTTTTTGCGCCTCGCTGCCGTAGGCGTTGATGGGGTGCATGACCAGCGAGCTCTGCACGCTGATGGCGCTGCGGTAGCCGCTGTCCACGCGCTCGACTTCGCGGGCGATCAGGCCGTAGGCCACATAGCTCAGGCCCGCGCAGCCATAACCTTCAATCGTCGAGCCCAGAAAGCCCATGGCGCCGGCTTCATTCATGATCTCGCGGTCGAATTTTTCATGGCGGGCGGCCATCAGCACGCGCGGCTGCAGCTTTTCCTGGCAGAAGGTGTGGGCCGCATCCACGATGGCGCGCTCTTCCTCGCTCAGTTGTTCCATCAGGAAAAACGGGTCTTGCCAGTTGAAAGTGGTTTTCATAGTCTGTGTCTCCGAAAAAAGGGCGCTTGCTTGCAGTGTAGGGGCGTGGCTTGAAATGCCGGCCGCTGCACAGGATTGTTGGATAAGCATGAATAGTTGTCTAATATCAAATAACGATTCAACAATATATTTTTTATATTCATGGAATTTCGCCACCTCCGCTATTTCCTGGTGCTGGCCGAAGAGCTGCATTTCGGCCGCGCGGCCCGGCGCCTGTCGATTTCGCAGCCGCCGCTGTCGCTGAACATTCAGCAACTGGAGGCCTCCATAGGCGCGAAGCTGTTCACCCGCAGCAGCAAGCAGGTCGCGCTGACGGCCGCGGGCCAGGCCTTTGTGCCGGCGGCGCGCGCCCTGCTGGACCAGGCCGCGCAGGCGGCCGGCCATGCGCGTGATGTGGGCCAGGGCATGGCGGGCAGCCTGGCCATAGGCTTTTCGGGCACCATGCTTTACAGCGGCCTGCCGGCGATCCTGGAGCGCTTTCAGGCCGAACATCCCTTACTGCGGCTCACGCTGAAAGAGCTCAGCTCGAGCGAGCAACTGGTGGAACTGGCGCATGACCGGCTGGACCTGGGCTTTGTGCACACCACGCGCGTGCCGCCCGAGCTGTCGCAAATCCTCGTGTCCAGCCAGGCCTTTGTCTGCTGCTTGCCCGCGGGCCATGCGCTGGCGCGCAAGCGTTCGCTGTCGCTTTCAGCCCTGCAGGGCCAGCCCTTTGCCGTGGTGTCGCGCGCGGTCTCGCCCGACTACCACGAGCGCATCCTGGCGATCTGCGCGGAAGCCGGGTTTTACCCGGAGATGCGCTACGAACTGCGGCATTGGCTCAGTGTGGTCTCGCTGGTGTCGCAAGGCATGGGTGTGGCCCTGGTGCCGGCGGCGCTGCGGCAGTCGGCCATGGCCGGCGCGGCCTTTGTACCGCTGGATGCGGCCACCACCCCCTACGACACGCATTGCCTCTGGAAAACCGCACGCGACCACCAGGCGCTGGCGGCGTTTGTCAAGGCGGTGCGCGCGATTGCACCGGCCTCAAAACCCTGAAGTCCGGCCCGGCGTCCGGCGAAAGACCTTGGCAAAAGTATGTCCACTGATGAAGGCGCAAAGCTGTCATCATGGGGCAGTTCATAGTCTTCAGGAGAACGGCATTAACCCGTATATCTGGTGTATGGTGGGTATCGTCCTTGGCGGAATCGCCTGCTTTCTTGCGAACACTCGCGAAAAAATCGTCATCCTTGAGAACCTGGGCGTCGGCATGTTCGGTGCCTACATTGGCGGTGACTTTGTCGCCGCCATTCTTAGCGGCGGCAAGACCAACGACACGGTCTTCAGCGTGGGCTCGCTAGGTCTGGCTGTCGGCGCCGCCGTTGTAGCACTGGGCCTGCTGCGGGCGATGCGCCGCGCAGTCGGCCCTCAGCACGTCACCAAAGGCCCGCGCCGCCGCGATTGAGCCGGCCGGTCGCAGGGGCAATACATCCCCGCTCCAGGCGCCAAAAGCTGCGGCGTAAGATTGCCGCTCCCCGTACGACCAACGGATTTCAGCGGAGATTCCATGCTTTCTTCCCTTCAAACCATCACCCTGGGCGGCGGCTGCTTCTGGTGCACCGAGGCGGTCTACGTCAAGGTGCGCGGCGTGACCGACGTCGAATCCGGCTACAGCAACGGCCAGGCCGCGCGGCCCAGCTATGAGGAAGTCTGCACCGGCCGCACCGGCAGCAACGAGGTCGTCAAGCTCACCTATGACCCGGCGCAGATCACGCTCAAGGAAATCCTGGAAATTTTCTTCGTCATCCACGACCCGACCAGCTTGAACCGCCAGGGCAACGATGCCGGTACGCAATACCGCAGCGGCATTTATTACTCGACGCCCGAGCAGAAGGAAGTCATCGACGACTTCATCCGCCAGGCCAGCCAGGAGAAGGTCTTCGGCAAGCCCATCGTCACCGAAGTGCTGCCGGTGCAGAACTACTGGCCGGCCGAGGCTTACCACCAGGACTATTTCGAGAACAACCCCAACCAGGGTTACTGCGCTTTTGTGGTCGGGCCCAAGGTCGAGAAATTCCGCAAGACCTTTGCCTCGCGGGTGAAGGACTAACGCCAGCGCTTATTCGTCCGCAGATGAATCTGGATTTATCCGCAGATTTCGCAGATTTACGCAGATGAAGACAAGCCATGATGTGGGGCACTTGCCCTCCATATGGCGGTAGGAGCAATAGGTTGAAGATTCGTTTGAGCCTCGACCAAAAATCTTTCGGTTTTAAATCTGTGCGAATCTGCGAAATCTGCGGATATCGATTCTGTGGATTTGAGCCAATACAGCCTTACATCCGCCGCTGCGCGAAGTAAAACCACTCCTGGCCAACCTCGCCACGCGGGTTGGGAAACACCACAAAGCCGTCGGCCGGCGCGGTGATGGCTTCACCGCCATGCCGCGTGCCTATGGCCTCGCCGGCCTTCACCGCATCGAAGCTGCGCCATTCGCGGGTGAAGCTGTCGCCCGCATGCTCGCGGTCCACCACATCGACCAGGCGCAGGATTTCGCGCTCCATGGGCACCGGCGCGGCGGGCTGCGCAATCAGGCCCAGCAGGCCCAGCGTCTGCAGGACCGCGTAGCGCGCCACCTGCACCGCCTGCGGGTCATCGTGCTGGCCGCATTCCAGCGTCACGCCATAGCCGCCGCGTGAGCGCATGTACTCGGTCGTGCCTACGCCGTAGTTCGGATCCGTCACAAGGCTTTGCGCGCGGCTGGCACCGCTTGCCTCGGCTACCGCCGTACGCCGCTTTACGCCGCGCGCATAGGTCTCGAGCCAGCCCTCGACGATGCGGTGCGGCCCTGTATGCAGCGCCAGCTGCATTTCCTCGGCCGCGTGCGAAAAGGGCTCCAGCGCGCCATGGTTGTTCTGCGGTCCGATCATCACAAAGGGCGCGCCGCCGGTGTGGAAGGAATGCAGGTCCAGCAGCACGTCGTGCGCATCGAGCAGCGGGCACAGCACATTGGCGATGCGGTCTTCGAAGTCCTGCGGTATCGCGCTTGGCGCCATGTTGCGGTTGAGGTTGCGCTCGCCCATGCGCTGCTTGAGGCTGTAGGCCAGCGGGTTGGTCACTGGCACAAAGGTCACGGTGCCGCGTTCGATGGCCAGCGCGCCGCCGTCGATTTCTTCCAGCAACTGCGTGATGGCCCGCGTGCCGCAGGTTTCGTTGCCGTGTACGGCGCCTGTGATGAGCAGGCGAGGGCCGGGGGCCAGGCCATGGTAGGTGTGGCTGCGCAGGTGGGTGGGGTGTTTGTGCGTCATGGGCGAAGCGCCGCTGTCGGTGGTGGCATTCATGGTTTGGTTATACAGCGATTCGTTTGAACCTGAAATGCCTGCCGGGGCTGTCCCCCTGCCGGGGTGGTGTTATCTGGGCGCAAGCTTGGTTGGCAGCGGGTTGCCGCCGCGCCAGCGAAGGACAGCAAGGCGGCGTTTGGGCGCCCGATGAAGAGCGCAACCATTCGCCTCACAACCTATCAGTTGCCATAAAGATAGGCCTGAACGGTAGCGCCGACACGGCTCACGATCTCTGCGTGTTTCAGCCCGACCACCGGCGGCAACTTGAGCACATAGCGGCACAAGGCCAATCCGAGTATCTGGGAGGCGATCAGCCCCGCGCGTGCGGCAGCTGCGGCGCGTGGTTCGCCGCACAGTTTGGCGACCAAAGGCGCCATCTGGGTGGCAAAGATTTCCTGCAGGCGCCCAGCAGCCGCTTCGTTGGTGACCGCCGTGCGCAACAGGGCCATCAGTGTTTCGTCGTCTTCCCAGCGATTCAGGAAGTGCGCCACCAACGCGGCGCCCACGTCCTTGCGCGGCACTTCGCTCAAATCGGGCAGGCGTAGGTCGAACTCCGCGGCCGCCGCGAACAGCTTCTCCTTGTTGCCGAAATAGCGCATGACCATGGCGGGGTCGATCTCGGCTGCCGCCGCAATGGCACGTATGGTCGCGGCCTGATAGCCAACGGCGGCGAACTGCTCGCGCGCGGCCGCCAGGATGGCGGATTTGGTGGCGTCCGAGCGGCGGACCGGGGGAGATGAGGGCGATGTTTCGGTCATGTCAACAAGTATAGGCCAACACGTGTTGACAATTTGGTGGTTTTCAATTTATGATGCCAACACTTGTTGACCAACAATCGTTGACTTTTTTTGGAGCAAACCATGACTTTCCCCTTGAGACCTGCTGATTCCTCTGTTTCATCTTCCGCTTGCGCCAATTTCGACACAGACGTTCTTGTCGTCGGTGCCGGCCCTACCGGCCTTACGCTGGGTGCATCGTTGCTGGCACGAGGCGTGCGCACCATCGTCATCGACCGGCAGGCTGAAGGCGCCAATACCTCGCGCGCGGCGGTTGTCCATGCCCGCACGCTGGAGGTGCTGGAGCCATTGGGCGTCAGCGAGCGCCTGGTGGCACGCGGCATACCCGCTCGCCAGTTCACCATCCGCGACCGCGACCGGGTGCTGATGCCCATTGGTTTTGAAAACCTGCCCACGCAATACCCCTACACGCTGATGGTGTCGCAAGCCGTCACCGAGGGCGTGTTGCTGCAGCGCCTGGTGGAGCTCGGCGGGCAGGTGCTGCGCCCGCGCACCCTGGCTGCCCTTGTGCAAGACCCGTCAGGTGTAACGGCCACGCTGGACGATGGCAACCGCCTGCGTGCGCGTTTTGTCGTGGGCGCCGATGGCATGCACAGCGCCGTGCGCGAGAGCGCGGGCATCGCGTTCAACGGCGGCAGCTACGGTGAATCGTTCGTGCTGGCCGATGTGCGCTTGAGCGGCGGCGTGCCGGCCGACGAGGTCATCCTGTACTTCTCGCCCGCCGGCATGGTGGTCGTGGCCCCGCTGTCCGGCGGTGTGCACCGCATCGTCGCAACCGTCGACGACGCCCCGGAGCAAGCCGATGCCGCGTATGTGCAGGCGCTGCTGGATGCACGTGGGCCGCAGCGTGAGCGCGCTGTGGTGCATGAGGTGGTATGGGGTTCGCGCTTCCGGGTGCATCACCGCGTGGCCGAACGCTACCGGGCCGGCCGCATTCTGCTGGCTGGCGACGCGGCCCACGTGCACAGCCCGGCCGGCGGCCAGGGCATGAACGCGGGCATCCTCGACGCGATCAGTCTTGCCGAGGCACTGGAGCAGGCCTTGGCCGGCAGCACGACCTCGCTCGACGCCTATGCCGCGCAGCGGCAACCTGTGGCGCACCAGATCGTCGCTTTGGCTGACCGCTTGACGCGGCTGGCCACGGTTCGGCCCGCACTGCGTGGGCTGCGCAATCTGGCAATGTCGGCGCTGTCGCGCCTGCCCCAGGTGCGCAGGCGCCTGGCATGGCAGCTGTCGGGTTTGGTCTACCGCTGAGGAGACGCTGGCCCGCGCGCCGGAATGCCTGCGCTTGCCTATGATGACGGTGTTCGCACACTTCGGACATTCCGCGTTCACTCCACGTTCACTACGGAGGCAACATGGACAAAGACATTGAATACCTGTCACGCGAGCAGCTCATCGACGAAGTAAAAAGACTCCGCCGGGGAATTCGGGAGCATCGCGACAGTACGGGGCACGAACTGTGCTGGCATCAGCCGGCGCTGTGGGCTCTGTTGCCGGAAAAAACAGACCCGTTGCCAGTGGTGCCCGACTGGCCGCAGTTCTTTCGTGGCTGCATCCGGTATCGCCAGTCGCTGGATGAGCAATTGCCCGATGCGCCCCGAAGCCACGAGCCCTACCAGGAATGACTTTACAAAGTCGCACCCAAAAAAAGCCCGAAGGGGGCGCAATTGCGGTGATAATGCAACTCGATTGCGTTATTGCTGTATATGGCTTCCTCCTATTCCCCCGCTGATTTTGCTGCCGACCCCATAGACACGCTGCTTTCCGCCCACGGCCTGCGCCGCACGGCGGCGGCGCGCCTGGTGCTGGGCTGGTTGCTGGCGCACCCGGACACCAGCTACACCCATGCGCAATTGCAGGCGGCGCTGGCCGGTGATGCCGAGGTGGCTTTGGACCGCGTCACCCTGTACCGCCTGATAGACCGGCTCACGCAGGTGGGGCTGTTGCTGTGTCGGGTGGATACCAAGCGTGTGCGGCGCTACCAGGCCATGCCCAGCAGCGTGCACGCGATTCCGCATTTTGAATGCCAGAGCTGCCACCGCGACAGTCCACTGAATGGCGCGTTCTCGGGGGCATTGAAAGCCAAAGCCAATGACCTGGAACGTGCCGCGCAGACCGCGCTGGAGGCGCTCAAGGCCTTGGGTTACCAGGGCATGAGCATGGATTTCGCCGTGCGCGGCGTATGCGCCGACTGCGCAACCGCCGCACCGGGCACGGCTTCTTCATGATCAGCACGCGCCAGCTTGGTTACCGCTACGCCGGTGGTCCTGAACTGCGCTTCGAGGACGTGGATGTGGCCCAGGGCGGCGTGCTGTTGCTGCGCGGGGCTTCGGGTTCGGGCAAGTCAACCTGGCTGGCGCTGGCAGCCGGTTTGCTGGTCCCCGCCGACGGCGAGCTCACGGTGGCGGGGCAGGCCATGCGGGCGCTGGGCAAGGTCGCGGGCGATGCCTGGCGCGCCGCCGCCATCGGCTTCCTGCCGCAAAAATTGCATTTGAGCGCGGCGCTCACGGTGCATGGCAACCTGGCCATGGCGCAGTGGGCCGCAGGCCGGCCCGCCGACGAGGGCCGCATCCATGAGGCGCTGGCCGCGCTCGACGTGCAGGCGCTGGCGCAGCGCAAGCCCGCGCAGCTCTCGGGCGGCCAGGCGCAGCGTGTGGCGCTGGCGCGCGCGGTGTTGCTCAAGCCGCGTGTGATCCTGGCGGACGAACCCACGGCCAGCCTGGACGACGAGGCCGCCGCGGCTTCGCTGGACTTGCTGCGGGCCACGGCGCGGCAGCAGGGCGCGACGCTGGTGATCGCCACGCACGACGCCCGCGTGGCGGAATTTTTCAGGCATGAGGAAGGCCTTAAAACCTTGCAGCTGGGGCGGCGCAAGCCATGAAGACCATTGCATTCGCCTGGCGTTACCTGTGGTCGCGCCCTCTGGCCGCGGCGCTCAACCTGCTGTTGCTCACGCTGGGGCTGGCTTCCATCACATTCCTGTTGCTGGTCGGCCACCAGATCAACCAGGCCTTTGACCGCGACCTGGCCGGCATCGACGTGGTGGTGGGTGCCAAAGGCAGCCCGATGCAGCTGATTCTTTCGGGGGTGTTCCACCTCGACGTGCCGACCGGCAATGTGCCGCTGGCCGCGGTAAAGGAACTCGAAAAACATCCGCAGGTCGCCAGGATCATTCCGATCAGCCTGGGCGACAGCTTTCGCGGCTTTCGCATCGTGGGCACCACGCCCGACTACATCAGCCACTACGAGGCGCAGCTGGCGCAAGGCACGCTGTGGGCCAAGCCCATGCAGGCGGTGATAGGCGCGCAGGTCGCGCAGCAGACCGGTCTCAAGGTAGGTGACAGCTTCACCGGCACGCATGGCCTGGGAGGCGGGGGCGAGGAGCACAAGCTGAGCCCCTATGTGGTGTCAGGCGTGCTGGCGCCCAGCCACACCGTGCTGGACCGCCTGGTGCTGACGGCCACCGAATCGGTCTGGCAGGTGCATGAGACCGACACCGCGCTGGACGATGACGACCGCAAGGTGCTGGAGGAAGACCGCGAGATCACGCTGGCCTTGATCCAATACAAAACGCCGCTGGCGGCGGTGACTTTCCCGCGCTACATCAACAGCAGTACCGAGATGCAGGCCGCCTCGCCGGCGCTGGAGATCACGCGCCTGCTCAGCATGGTGGGTGTGGGCACCGACGTGCTGCGCGCGCTGGCAGGCGTGCTGCTGCTCACCGCGGGGCTGAGCGTGTTCATCGCGTTGTGGAGCGCCGTGCGCGAGCGCCGGGCCGACCTGGCGCTGCTGCGCATGCTGGGCGCGCCACCGGGCAAGGTCGCCGGCCTGCTGCTGTGCGAGGCCCTGTGGCTGGCTTTGCTGGCCACCGTGCTGGGCGTGCTGGCGGGGCAGGGCCTGACGGCGCTGCTGGGCTGGGCGCTGCAGCTTGAGAAATCCGTGTTGATCGGCGCGATAGCGTGGCCGGTCGAACTGGTGAGTGTGCCGGTACTGGCCCTGGGCGTGGCGATGGCGTCCGCGCTGCTGCCCGCCTGGGAGGCCTACCGGGTCAATGTGTTTGAACTTCTTCAATCAAGGTAGTTTTTTTATGACAAACCTCCGCTCCTCCAAGACCCTGGCCGCCATCGCCGCGGTGCTGCTCAGCGCCACGTTTTCGCTAGCCCATGCGCAGCACAGCGACAAGGAAACCAAGGAAGACATCCAGCGCCACCGCGCCATGGCCGCCGCCCACGAAAACGCCGCCAAATGCCTGGAATCGGGCAAAAAAGACGAGGTTTGCGAAAAAGAACTGCAAGCCGCTTGCAAAGGGCTGGCCGTCGGCAAATACTGCGGGATGAAGCACGTTCACTGAGCTGGGAAATAATCCCCTCTTGAACCGGCGCCGCACCTCCAGGAGTCCCGCATGAATCCCATCCTTCGCAATCGCCTTGGCCACACTTGTGCGCTGGCCTTGGGCCTGTCCGTCATGGCCGCGGGCCTGCAGGCGCAAACCCTCTCTTCACCGGTGGCAGGCGGCGCCAAGCCCGCCGCGGCGGCGCCGGGTTTTGACCTGCCGGTGGGCCAGGGGCCCGGTGTGCATGGGGCCAACAGCCCGTTTCCGCCGCTCGCTGCGCGCGGCGACGTGGTGCCCTGGTCGGTGCTGACGGCGGTGAAAACCAAAAACGAGAAAAACCGCATCCTGCCGGTCTTCACCCTGGACCAGATGGCGCTCAACCAGAAAACCCAGCGCATCCAGGGTTTCATGATGCCGCTGGACCCGGGCGAAAAACAAAAGCATTTCCTCCTGTCGTCGGTGCCGCTGACCTGCGCCTTCTGCCTGCCCGGCGGGCCCGAGAGCATGGTCGAAGTCAAGACCAAGACGCCGGTGAAGTACAGCATGGAGCCGGTGGTGGTGGAAGGGCGCTTCCTCGTCCTGAACGACGATGCCTACGGCCTTTACTACCGCATCACGGATGCCACCAGCGTCAAATAAAAAGAGCGCTTCCCGGTCGAGTGCCGGGATCTTGCCCTGGGTACTGGCCGCCGCGCTTTTGCTGGCCCAACTGCTGGGGCTGACGCATGGTGTGGTGCACGGGCCGCAGGCGCACCTCCATGCGCATCAGCATGCGCACCACGGCAGCCATCACTCGGCACACTCCGAACACCCCGCGCTTGCGCATGCCGAAGAGGCTGAAGAAGAGGGCGGCTGGCTGGCCTCGCTGTTTGACTCCCATGACGGCGATTCGGACTGCCGCCTGTTCGACCAGGCCAGCCACGGCCATGCGGCACCCTTGTTCCCCATGCTGAGCCTGCCGCTGGTGCTGTCCGGCGTGGCTTTTGACATCTCTCGCGGCGAAGCACTCGCCCGCTGGGCGGCGCTGTTCGACGCGCGCGGCCCGCCTTCCTCTCGCTGAATTCCCCTCCGTACCTGCTTTGCGCCGGCTGCCAGGCTGGGCGCAGCTTTGCTTTTTTTCTTGATTCAGCGAGTCACCATGAAACCATTTTTTTCGAACAGCGCATCCGGCGCTGCTCCCTTCCTGCCGCGCGCGATTCCGCGGGCCGTCCTGCTGCTGGCGCTTTCGGGCGGCTTCGCGCAGGCGCAAACCGCCGCGCCGGCATCCGAACTCAAGGAGGTCACCGTCACCGGCAATCCGCTGGGTGCAACAGACCTGATCGCACCGGCCGCGCAGTATTCCGGCACCGGCCTGCTGCTGCGTGCCAAGCCCACGCTGGGCGAAACCCTGGACGGCGTGCCCGGCGTGAGCAGCACCTACTTCGGGCCGAATGCCAGCCGGCCCATCATCCGCGGCCTGGACGGCGACCGCATCCGCATCCTGGGCAACGGCGGCGCGACGCTGGACGCTTCCAGCCTGAGCTATGACCATGCGGTAACGGCCGACCCGATCAGCATCGAACGTATTGAGGTGCTGCGCGGTCCCGGCGCCCTGCTTTACGGTGGCAGCGCCGTGGGCGGTGTGGTCAATGTGATCGACAACCGAATCCCACGTGAGCCGCTGTTTGATGAAAAGGGCGGCGTGGGCGGCAAGGTCGACCTGGGCCTGGCCAGCGGCAACCGCGAAAAAAGCAGTGGCGTGCTGCTGGAAGGCAACAACAACCGTTATGCCTTGCATGTCGATGTGTTCAACCGCGAGACCGGTGACGTCAAAGTGCCTGCCGACCTGGCTTGCACCAAGGGAGGCGTGAACACCCTCACGAACCGCATCTGCAATTCAGGCAGCAAGGTGCGTGGCGGCGCGGCCGGGGGCTCGGTGTTTTTTGACCACGGCTACCTGGGCGCTTCGGTCAGTACCTACCGCAGCAACTACGGCACGGTGGCTGAAGACGACGTGACGATTGACATGAAGTCCAACCGTGTGGCGCTGGAAGGCGAGGTACGCGACCTGGGCGGTTTCATCCAGAGCCTGAAGGGCCAGCTCAGTCGCACAGACTACCAGCACACGGAGTTTGAAGGCCCCAATCCGGGCACCGTGTTCAAGAACAAGGGCAGCGATGTCCGGCTGGAGGCGCGCCATGCGCGCATCGGAAACCTGGACGGCATGGTCGGCTTCCAGGCTGAGAACAACCGGTTCTCTGCCGACGGCGCCGAGGCCTTCGCACCCTACAGCAAGACCTCGCAGAACGCTGTGTTTGCTTACGAGGAATATGCCACCAGCTGGGGCAAGCTGAGTTTTGGAGGGCGGCTGGAGTCGGTCAAGGTCGAATCGCTAGGCAACCCCCTGGTGGCGCGCTTCGCGCCTTTGACGCGCGACTTCACGCCGCACAGCTATGCACTGGGCGCCTTGTGGAATGCGGCGCCGGGCTGGCAACTGACCAGCAACCTGGCGTACACCGAACGCGCGCCCAAGGACTATGAGCTCTTTGCCCAGGGCCCCCACGTGGCGACCAATGCCTGGGAAACCGGCGACCCGACCCTGGGCAAGGAAAAGTCCACCAGCCTGGATGTGGGCGCCAACTGGAAGTCGGGTGCCAATAGTTTCAGTGCCAACGCCTATGTGCATCGCTTCAAGAACTACATCGGCTTGCTGGCCACGGGCAATGGCTACGGGCAGGAGGACGGTGCGCTCAACCCGGCCGACCTGGACGGCGATGGTGTGGACGACAACGACCCGGACAACAAGCTGCTGCCGGAGTTTGCCTACACCGGCGTGCGCGCGCGTTTTGTGGGCCTGGAAGCGAGCGGCAACATCCGCCTGGTCGAAGGTGCGTCAAGCGTTGACCTGGCGCTGCGGGGCGATGTGGTGCGCGCCACGAACCTCAGCAACGGCCAGCCCTTGCCGCGCATCGCGCCGGCGCGCCTGGGGGCCAGCCTGATCTGGGCCAGCGGGCCCTGGGGCAGCAGCATCGGCTTTGACCATTCGATGGCGCAAAACCGCGTGGCTGCCGGCCAGCGCGCCACACCGGCCTACACGCTGTGGAACCTTGCCGCCACCTACCGCATGAAGGCGGGCGCCAGCAACATCCTCTGGTACGCCAGGGTGGACAACCTGACCAACCAGCTGGCCTACAGCGCGGCCTCGGTGCTGACGACCACGGCTTTTCCCAAGGCGCCACTGCCGGGGCGTAGCCTGAAAGTGGGTATGCAGCTCGCGTTTTAAGAGGGCGCCGGGAGCGAGAGGCCCGGATCGGCGGCTAAGATCGTGCGAATGAATCAGCTTGTCTTTGAGTCCCTGTTCCCGGTGGTGCTGTTGATCGCCGCGGGTTTTTTCGCGGGCCGGGCGCAGTGGATCAGGGCCGATGCCATCAAGGACCTGTCCAACCTGATCTTTTTGTTGCTGACGCCCGCGCTACTGTTTCGCACCATGAGCCGGGTGCGCGTTGAGCAGCTCGACTTCACGCCGGTGCTGGCCTACTTCCTGGCGGTCATCGTGCTCTTCGGGGGCACCTTGCTGCTGCAGGGCTTCAACCGCCGCGCGGCGGTGCTGGCGCTGGCCAACACCTTTTCCAACACCGTCATGATCGGCATCGCGCTGATAGGCCTGATGTACGGGCCCGAGGGCCTGGTGACGCTGTTCACGCTGGTCTCGGTGCACTCGCTGGTGCTGCTGACCAGCGCCACGGTGGTGCTGGAACTCGCGGTGGCGCATGAACAAAAGCGGGGTGGCAGCGACGAAGTGGCCAGCGCGTCGCGGCACCCGGTAGCCACCGTGATGATGGCCGTGAAAAACGCGTTGTTGCACCCCGTGCCCTTGCCCATCATCGCCGGCCTGCTGTTCGCGCAGACCGGTTTCACGATTCCGGCTGTCGTCGACAAGCCACTGGAGCTGATGGCCGCTGCCTTCAGCCCGCTGGCGCTGGTGCTGGTCGGTGTGACCCTGGCCAATACCCGGGTGGGCGACCATTGGCGCCAGGCGCTGGCATTGGCCGGTGTGAAGAATCTGCTGCACCCGCTGCTGGTGTTCTGCCTGTGCCGGCTGCTGGGCGTCAGCGGCGTTCCCATGTCGGTGATGGTGGTGGCCTCGGCCCTGCCGATCGGCGCCAATGTGTTTTTGTTTTCACAGCGCTACAAGGTCGCCGAAGAGCTGATCACCGCCAGCGTGGTGGTCTCCACCGCGCTGGCACTGGTCACATTGACCGTGGTCTTGATACTGGTCGGCCATTTCGGCTGACATCCGCCCCAGGAGCTTTTTGATGCAATTCCTCCAGTCACTACCCGTGTCGGCGCAGACCATAGGCCTGCTGCTGCTGTCCAACATCTTCATGACCTTTGCCTGGTACGGCCACCTGAAGAACCTCGCGACCTCGCCCTGGTACATCGCGGCCCTGATCAGCTGGGGCATCGCCCTGTTTGAATACCTGCTGCAGGTGCCCGGCAACCGCATCGGCTTCACCCAGTTCAGCGTCGGCCAGCTCAAGATCATGCAGGAGGTCATCACGCTGAGCGTGTTTGTGCCCTTCGCGGTGTTCTACCTTAATGAGCCGCTCAAGCTGGATTACTTGTGGGCGGCGCTGTGCATGGTGGGGGCCGTGTACTTTATTTTCCGCAGCGCCTGACTGGCTAGCTCCCGCACCTAATCCTCAAAACCGCCCCAAAACCCGGGGCGGTTAAACTGCTGGGCGTTACAAAAACGTCATATTTTTGACTTAATCCCTGAGGAACCCCCCATGCTGTTTGGCAAATTGCTCCCACGCGAAGGCAATTTTTTCGAGATGTTCAACCAGCATGCTGAACGCATCGTGGAAGCGGCGCATGCCTTCTCCAAGCTGGTCGCCAACTACAGCGACCTGCAAAAGCGTGAAGCCTTCAACCGGGAAGTCGACCACGCCGAGCGCGCCGCCGACCGCATCACGCATGAAGTCAACCGCGCGCTGCACAGGACCTTCATCACGCCGATTGACCGCGAGCAGATCCACAAGCTCATCAACACCATGGACGATGTCGCCGACCTGATCCAGGACTCGGCTGAAACCATGGCGCTGTACGACGTGCGCCACATGACGGAAGACATCGTGCGTCTGACCGACCTCAGCGTCAAATGCTGCGAGCGCCTGCAGGATGCCGTGGCGCTGATTGAAAAAGTCAGCGATGCCGCCACGGCCGAGGCCGCGCTCAAGACCTGCGAGGAAATCGACAAGCTCGAATCCGACGCCGACCGCGTGATGCGCTCGGCCATGAGCCGGTTGTTCCGCGAAGAGCCTGATGTGCGCGAAGTCATCAAGCTCAAGGCGGTGTACGAACTGCTCGAGACCATCACCGACAAGTGCGAGGATGTGGCCAACCTGATCGAGGGCATCGTCCTCGAGAACTCCTGATCGCGGACGCCTGAATCATGCAAACCGTACAGGCCGCCCTGTGGGTGGTGTTCCTGCTGGTCTTCCTGGCCATCGCCTTCGACTTCATGAACGGCTTCCATGACGCGGCCAACTCGATTGCCACAGTGGTGTCGACAGGCGTGCTCAAGCCGGGGCAAGCGGTGCTGTTCGCCGCCTTCTTCAACTTCTTGGCGTTTTTCATCTTCCACCTGAGCGTGGCGGCGACCATCGGCAAGGGCATCGTGGCGCCGGGGGTGGTCGACACCCACGTGGTGTTCGGCGCGCTGACAGGCGCAATCACCTGGAACATCGTGACCTGGTTCTACGGTATTCCCAGCAGTTCCTCGCATGCGCTGATCGGCGGCATTGTGGGTGCGGTGATCGCCAAGGCCGGCGCCAGCGCGCTGATCGCCGCGGGCGTGTTCAAGGTGGTGGCCTTTATCTTTGTGTCGCCACTGCTCGGGTTTTTGCTGGGTTCGCTGATGATGGTGACGGTGGCCTGGGTGTTCCGGCGTGCTACGCCGTCGCGCACCGACCGCTGGTTCCGCCGGCTGCAGCTTTTATCCGCGGGCGCCTACAGCCTGGGCCACGGCGGCAATGACGCGCAGAAAACCGCCGGCATCATCTGGCTGCTGCTGATCGCCGCGACCAGCAGCAACGTGCAGGGCCTGCCGGTCTGGATGATGGCGACCACCGAGCATCTGCCGGTCTGGGTGGTCATCGTCTGCTATATCGCGATCGGCTTCGGCACCATGTTCGGCGGCTGGCGCATCGTGAAAACCATGGGCCAGAAGATCACCAAGCTCAAGCCTGTAGGCGGCTTTTGCGCCGAAACCGGCGGCGCATTGACGCTGTTCCTGGCAACGGCACTGGGTATCCCCGTCTCCACCACCCACACTATTACCGGCGCCATCGTGGGCGTAGGCTCCACCCAGCGCGCCTCAGCCGTGCGCTGGGGCGTGGCGGGCAACATCGTCTGGGCCTGGATCTTTACCATCCCAGCCTCAGCCTTCGTCGCGGCGATCGCCTACTGGGTCAGCCTGCAGGTGTTCTGATCACTGAGATATCTTCTTCGCTTCTTCAACTTGATATTCGAAGTAGCGCTGGAAGCTGAAGACGATGCTGGACATCAGTGAAATCGTGCCGAACAGCAGGGCGAACACCACCGCGCCTATGGTGAGCCAGTTGGTGTTGCCGGCCTGGGTGGTCGGCGTGCCGGCGTTGTGCAGCGCATTCCACTTTTCGGTCGGCATCAGGCCGTAGTAAATCGCGGTCAGAGCCGTGCCGGCCAGGGTGAAGCCCAGCAGGGGGATCAGCACCCAGGCAAGATGGTCGTCCTGGCCATACAGCCGCACGCGCTCCACGCCCCACCAGCCCAGGGCGGCGGCGATGGGATGCAGCCAGGCCCAGACGTCGCCCAGGCCGAACAGGTAGAGGCGGTGCACGCCAAGCTGGCCGCCTATGAAGGCGAGCCATGCGGCGAGGGTTTTGTTTTTCGGGGCTTGGGAGGCGGCGGTGGCTTGCATGCGGCGATTATGCGGCGGGCTGGTCGGGCGGCGGCAGCGTGTCGCCCGCGCCCAGGACTTTTTCCATGATAACGATGTCGCGCCAGGCCTCAAATTTCCAGCCGCAGGAGCGGACGATGCCGACTTCGGTAAAGCCGAGCGAGCGGTGCACACCCACCGAGCCGGCATTGGCCGAATCGCCGATCACGGCCATGGCCTTGCGTATGCCAACGGCTTCAAACCGCGCCAGCAGTTCGGCCAGCAGGGCGCGGCCCAGCCCTTTGCGGTGCAGATCGGGCGCCAGGTAAATCGAGTCCTCCACCGAAAACCGGTAGGCCGGGCGCGGCTTGAACCAGTTGCCGTAGGCGAAGCCGGCGATATTCCCGTCCTGCTCGGCGACCAGGTAGGGCAGGCCCTTGGACAGCACATCGGCCCGGCGGGCCGCCATGTCGACCGCGCTGGGCGGCTCGGTTTCAAAGGTTCCCGTCCCGTGCAGCACGTGGTGGGCGTAGATGGCGGTGATGGCTGGAACGTCTTCGTCGCGGCTGGGGCGTATGAGGGGCATGGGAGGGGGCTGGCGGTTGGAGGGGCGTCAAAATTGCGGGGAAGGGCGAATTTCCGGCAAAACCCCGCGGCAGGCTATAATCTCAGGCTTTGCAGCAATTCGCTGGCCGGGTGGCCATGTCGTGTGTCTCAAGCGCTGCAGAACATTGGGGTATCTACTTTACCGGTAAGCCCCACCACCCGAAGGATAAATCATGGTCGTCATTCGACTCGCACGCGGCGGTTCCAAGCACCGTCCTTTTTTCAATATTGTTGTGGCTGACAAGCGCGTCCGCCGCGACGGCCGTTTCATTGAGCGCATCGGTTTTTACAACCCGATCGCCAAAGGTGGCGAAGAAGGCCTGCGCGTTGCGCAAGACCGCCTGACCCACTGGATCAGCGTGGGCGCACAGCCGTCCCCGACCGTGCTGCGCCTGGTCAAGCAAGGCGCCGCCAAGGTCGCCTGATCTCCCAGAAGCTTTTCAACAAGTTTCGATGCAGCCCGGCCTTCAGCCGTCGGTCGGCTTGACACCCTCAAGCCTTCCGGACGACGCCGTTGAAGTCGGGCGCGTCCTGGATGCCTGGGGCGTCAAGGGCTGGCTGAAAATCCTGCCCCACAGCAACGACCCCGAGGCCCTTTTTGCGGCCAAATCCTGGTTTTTGCAGGCGCCTGACGCCAAATTCCGCCCCGGCTTTACCGCATTTTCCGGCACCGTCTCACTGAGCGTGGACGAGGCCAAAGTCCATTCCGATTCCGTCGTCGCCAAGTTCGTAGGCCTGGACGACCGCAATGCCGCCGAGGCCTTGCGCGGCGCCCGCATCTTTTTGCCGCGCAGCAGCTTTCCCGCCGCTTCCAAGGACGAGTACTACTGGGTCGACCTGATAGGCCTGAAGGTCGTCAATCGCGAAGGTGTTGAGCTGGGCCTGGTGCGCGACCTGATGGCCACCGGCCCGAATTCCGTGCTGTGCGTCGAATACACTATCCAGAAGGAAGACGGCAGCAGCGGCAGCGCCGAACGCATGATTCCCTTTGTCTCGGTCTATGTCGACACGGTCGACATTCCGGGCAAACGCATCACCGTGGATTGGCAGCCCGACTACTGAGGCCTGCCGCCGTCGGGGCCTTTCCCGGCCTCGTTTACCCCTTGCACCCGGCTCGCGCAAAATAGCCCTTCCATGCGCTTCGACCTCATCACCCTGTTCCCCGAACTCTTTGCGCCTTTCCTGGCCAGTGGTGTCACCCGCCGTGCCTACGAGTCGGGCCAGGTGCAGGTCAAGCTCTGGAACCCCCGCGATTTTGCCGACGGCAATTACCGCCGGGTGGACGACCGGCCCTTTGGCGGCGGCCCCGGCATGGTGATGATGGCCGAGCCGCTCGCGCTGTGCCTGGCGGCCATACAGGCCGACCGTGCCGCCAGCGGCGCGCCCAAGGTGCCGACGGTGCTGTTTTCTCCGGTGGGCAAGGTGCTCGACCATGCCGGCGTCGAGAGCTGGTCGGCCGGTGCCGGTGCGGTGCTGGTCTGCGGCCGTTATGAAGGGCTGGACCAGCGCTTCATCCAGGCCCATGTGGACCTGCAAATCAGCCTGGGCGACTTTGTGCTCTCTGGTGGTGAAATTGCAGCGATGGCCTTGCTGGACGCGGTGGCCCGCCTGCAGCCCGGCGTGCTCAATGACGAGGGAAGCCACCAACTGGACAGCTTCAACCCGGCGCTTGATGGGCTGCTCGACTGCCCCCACTACACACGGCCCGAAAACTGGCGTGGCCAGGCCGTGCCGGCGCCCCTGATGTCAGGCAACCACGCCCATATCGAGCGCTGGCGGCGCGAGCGGCGGCTGGCTTTGACCCAACATGAGCGCCCCGAATTGGTGCAAAAAGCGCGTGAACGTGGCCATTTAAGCGAAAGCGATGAAGCTTTTCTGGCCGATCTGGTCGAAAACCCCGACAAAGATGCTTGAAAAAGCCCCGGCTTGCTATAATCAAAGGCTTTTCGGTCCTCTGGCGGCCACTGCAACCATCTGAATCACCTTCGGGTGAATCCATGGATTTGCGGTCTTTAGCGTAGCGCGTGCATGAACGAAAAAGATAGATGGAAAAATCATGAATCTGATGCAGACCCTTGAGCAGGAAGAAATTTCCCGCCTCAACAAGACCATTCCCGCTTACGCACCTGGCGACACCGTCATTGTCAGCGTGAACGTGGTTGAAGGTAACCGCAAGCGCGTGCAGGCTTTTGAAGGTGTGGTGATTGCCAAGCGCAATCGCGGCCTCAACTCCAGCTTCATCGTTCGCAAGATTTCCAATGGCGAAGGCGTTGAGCGCACCTTCCAGGTGTACAGCCCCCTGATCGCCAAGATCGAAGTCAAGCGCCGCGGTGATGTGCGTCGTGCCAAGCTGTACTACCTGCGCAGCCGCAGCGGCAAATCCGCACGTATCAAGGAAAAGCTGGGCGCCTGATCTGCCGCTCCGGCATGGCCGGACGCAGGGCAGCCCCAACCGCCTCTTGGAAAAAGCCGCTCACCGAGCGGCTTTTTTTATGCCCGTAGCAGGCCTTGCCGCCATACATCGCCCACCCAAGTCCACGCGCCCATGAACGCCTCCAAACCGCTGCCCAAATTTGATCCGCGCAGCATTCCGGTGCTGGGGATTGATGATCACCTGGCGGGTGTGCCGCTGGACCGGCTATCGCCCCAGGCCCTGCGCGAGCGCTTCCGGCATCCACCGGTCTGGACGCCTGAGCACAGCGTTGAAAAAAAATTCACCGACCGCACGCCGGCCCTCGCCGCCGTGCTGGTGCCGCTGGTCATGCGCGACGAAGTGACCCTGCTGCTGACCGAGCGCACCACCAACCTCTCCACGCATTCCGGCCAGGTGGCTTTGCCGGGCGGCCGCACCGACGAGACCGACCGCGATGCGGCCGACACCGCCTTGCGCGAAGCCCACGAAGAAATCGGACTGCCGCGCGACCATGTGGAAGTGCTGGGAACCCTGCCCACCTACGTCACCGGCACGGCCTTCATCATCACGCCGGTGGTGGCACTGGTAAAACCCGGCTTCGCGCTGCAGCCCAACCCAGGCGAAGTCGCCGATGTGTTCGAAGTGCCGCTAGGCTACCTGATGAACCCTGCCCATCACCGCCGGCATGAGATGGAATTCGACGGTGTGATCCGGCAGTGGCTGTCCATGCCCTACGCCGATCCCTCCGGCGAGAACGACAGCAGCGAAGCCAGGGAGCGCTACATCTGGGGCGCCACCGCCGGCATGCTGCGCAATCTCTACAGGTTCCTGAGTGCATAGGCTCCCCCCTGTCCAGGCTCACTGCGTGTAGCCTGTTCTCCCCTCAAGGGGACGGCGCCTGCGGTCTGGCAAAGCCAGTCCCGCGGCCCCTACTGTTAAATATCGCTCGAACTCCCTGAACTCTTCTACCAGCATGAGCCGTGGAACCGGCTTTGCCGGGCCACAGGCGGGCGGCCCCCTCGGGGGGCAGCGACCCACACGAAGTGGGGGAGCGTGGGGGCCAGTATGATTCGTGCATGAGCTTTCTCGCCGTTTTGTTTGCACTCATCATCGAACAGGCCCGGCCGCTGGCACGTGGCAACTGGGTTCATGCAGGCTTTCGAGGATGGGCGCGCTGGACCAATCGCAGCCTGGACGCCGGCAAACCGCACCACGGCTGGATCGCCTGGACGGTCGCCGTCATTGGGCCGGCGCTGGTCACCACGCTGATCCACTGGCTGCTCTGGAGCATCAGCGTCGTGCTGGCCTTTGCCTGGAGCGTGGCAATTCTTTACGTCACGCTGGGCTTCCGGCAATTCAGCCACTACTTCACCGACATACGCGACGCACTGGACGACGGCGATGAAGCCACGGCGCGCGAGTTGCTCGCGCAATGGCGCCAGGTTGACGCCAGCGAGCTGCCGCGCAGCGAAATCGTCCGCCATGTCATTGAGTACTCGGTGCTGGCCGCGCACCGCCACGTGTTTGGCGTGCTGGGCTGGTTTTCGGTGCTGGCCGCGCTGGGTTTAGGTCCCGCAGGTGCGGTGCTCTACCGCATGAGTGAATTCGTTTCGCGTTACTGGGCCTACAAGCGCAAGACCGCCGCCGCGGCGGGCGAGGGCGCCAGCATGGCGCTGCAGCTCGCGGCCAGCCGCGCCTGGGGCGTGATCGACTATGTGCCGGCACGCGTGACCTCGCTGGGCTTTGCGGTGGTCGGCAGCTTTGAAGACGCCATCGACGCCTGGCGCAATTACACGCAAAAATTTTCGGCCGATGCGCCGGCGGCCGCCGAAAACCGGAATGACGGCATCATCCTGGCCGCCACCTCCGGCGCCGTGAATGTGCGCCTGGGCGGCGAGGCGCTCAAGACCACGTTTTCACCGAACACCTCCCAGGGTTTCCAGGCCGGCGGGCTCGATTCGGAAGAGAGCATCGCCACCGAAACCACACCTGGCCGGGAACCCGAGATCGCGCACCTGCGCAGCATCGTGGGGCTGGTGTGGCGCTCCGTGGTGCTGTGGATGGTGTTGCTGGCGCTGCTGACGCTGGCGCGCCTGCTGGGCTGAGTCGGCCCGGCCTGCCTCAGTACCGGCTCTGCGACAGCTCGGCGAACAGCTCGCCGTACAAGCGGTAGCGGCTGGCGCTGATGCTGCTCGGGCGGCCCGTCACGTTGACTTCGGCGATCACGCCACAACCCGGCTCATGCAGGTGGGTGCAGTTGTAGAACTTGCAATCCTGCGCATGGGCCTTGAGGTCGGGCATCAGCCTGGCCAACTGCGTCGGCTCGATATGGTTGAGGCCGAATTCCTGAAAGCCCGGCGAGTCGATCAGCGCGCTGGTTTTTGCCCCATCGATCCAGTACAGCGTGGTGCTCGTCGTCGTATGTTTGCCCGAATTGAGGGCCTGCGAGATCTCCGCCGTCAACACCTTGGCCTGCGGCACCAGCAGGTTGGTCAGGCTGCTCTTGCCGGCGCCTGAAGGGCCCAGCACCAAAGTCTTTTTGCCGCGCAACAGGTCCAGCAGTTCTGCGGTCTGTCCTTCGCTTGCCATCCCTTCAATTTTGGGTTTGATCGCGAGGGGGAGCATGCGGTAACCCACCGCACGGTAGGGCGCCAGCTTGGCCCATGCGCGGCTGAAGGGCTCGCCCAGGTCGCTTTTGTTCAGCGCGATGACCGGCGGGATGCCTTCGGCTTCGGCAGCGATCAGCGCGCGGGTCAACTGGCTTTCGGAGAACTCGGGCTCGGCGGCGATCAGGATCAGCACCTGGTCCAGGTTGGCCGCGAAGGACTTGGTGCGCATTTCGTCCTGCCGGTAGAACAGATTGCGGCGTTCCTCGATCTTTTCGATGGTGCCCTCGTCTTCAGAGGGGAGCCAGCGTACGCGGTCACCGACCACGGCCTGGTTTTTCTTGCCGCGCGGGTGGCAGATCAGACGCTCACCACTGTCGCTTTCCACCAGCATATGGCGGCCGAAACCGGCCACCACCAGCCCTGGCTGCGTCCCCGCCATGGGCGCCGCCACGGGGCGCTGCGGTTTGCTCAAGCGAACAAGGCGTCTGCCTTGGACGCGCAGAAGAAATCGCTGATGGAGACTCCGTCGACGTCGTGCGTGTTAAAGCGCACGGTGCACTTGCCGTAGCTCACCGCCAGGTCGGGATGGTGGTCTTCGGCGTTGGCGATGAAGGCCAGCGCGTTCACGAAGGCGATGGTCTCGTAGTAGTTCTTGAAGGTGTAGGTTTTTTCCAGTGAACCGTCGATCAGGCGCCAGCCCAAGGGTTGTTCGCCGTTGAGTTTGCTCAACTGCGTGACGATCTCGGTGGCGCTCAGCGCACGCCTGTTCTGGTGGATGGGATTCATGTCGCGGGGCTTTCGAGGGAAGAACTCATGCGGCCCAGCCGCTCGGAGGCGGGCGGGTGCGAGTAGTAGAACTTCACGAACACCGGGTCGGGTGTCAGCGTGCTGGCGTTGTCCTGGTAGAGCTTGAGCAGTGCACTTTGCAAATCCCTGCCGTCGGTCTGGGCTACGGCATAGGCGTCGGCCTCGAACTCATGCTTGCGCGAGAACTGGGCGAACAGCGGCGAGATGAAGAAGCTGAAAAGTGGCACCACCAACAGGAACAGCAGCAGGGCGAGGGCGTCGTTGGCGCCGCTCAGGTTCGGCCGTACGCCCAGGCCGGTATAAAACCACACTTGGGACGACAGCCAGCCCAGCAGCGCAAAGCCGGCCAGGCTCATGGCGAACATTGAGATGATGCGCTTGATGATGTGCTTGTGCTTGAAATGGCCCAGCTCGTGCGCCAGCACGGCATCGACCTCGCCGGGACTCAGCTGCTTGAGCAGGGTATCGTAGAACACCACGCGCTTGGCCGCGCCGAAGCCGGTGAAGTAAGCATTGGCATGGGCCGAGCGCTTGCTGCCGTCCATGACGAACAGGCCCTTGGCCGCGAAGCCGCAGCGCTGCATCAGGGCCGTCACGCGCGCTTTCAGTGTTTCGTCTTCCAGCGGCTTGAATTTGTTGAACAGCGGCGCGATGACGGTGGGGTAGAGCACCAGAACCAGCAGATTAAAGCCCATCCACGCACCCCAGGCCCAGAGCCACCACAGCCGGCCGGCGCTGCCCATCAGCCACAGGATGAGCGCCACGATGGGCAGGCCTATGACCAGGCCCACCAGCGTGGATTTGATGAGGTCTGCCAGCCAGAGCTTGAGCGTCATTTTGTTGAAGCCGAAACGCTCTTCAATGCGGAAGGTGCTGTACAGCGTGAAGGGCAGGTCCAGCAGTCCGCTGATCAGGCCGAAGGCGGCCAGCAGGGCCAGCTGTGGCGCCAGCGAGCCCCAGGCGGCCAGGCCGGAGCCGGCCAGGGCCTGGTTCAGCGTGTCGATGCCGCCCAGCAAGGTCCAGCCCAGCAGTACGGCGGAGGCGAAGGCCGTCTCCAGCAGGCCGAAGCGCGCCTTGGCGATGGTGTAGTCGGCCGCTTTCTGGTGAGATTCGAGCGAGATGGTGCCCGCAAAGGCCGCGGGCACGGCATCGCGGTGGCGCGCCACGTGGCGGATCTGCCGTGAAGCCAGGTAGAACTTCGTGAGCAGGCCCAGCACCAGCAAAACCGAGAACACCCCGGTGAAAACAAGCGAATAGTCGGTCATAGCGGGCAGTTTAGGCGATCAGCGAGAATCTCGGGATGCCCGAAATTGAAACCACACTCAAAAAATCAGACCAGAACCTCGTCTGGCTGGACTGCGAAATGACCGGGCTGGACCCGGAAAAAGAGCGCATCATCGAAATCGCCGTGATCGTGACCGGCCCCCAGCTCACGCCGCGCATTGAAGGCCCTGTCCTGGCGATCCACCAGACCGATGAATTGCTGGACCAGATGGACAGCTGGAACAAGGGCACCCACGGGCGCAGCGGCCTGATCGACAAGGTCAAGGCCAGCGAGGTGAGCGAGGCGGACGCCGAGGCGCAGATCCTGGCTTTTCTGGCGCAGTACGTGCCCAAGGGCACTTCACCTCTATGCGGCAACACCATCAGCCAGGACAGGCGTTTCCTGGTCAGGTACATGCCCAAGCTGGAAGCCTTTTTGCACTACCGCAACGTGGACGTCAGCACCCTCAAGGAACTGGCCAAGCGCTGGCGGCCTGAGGTCTATAGCGCCTTCAAGAAGCGCCAAAGCCATACGGCGCTGGCCGATGTGCATGAATCCATCGACGAGTTGGAGCACTACCGGGAACACTTCCTGAAATAGGCCTTCCCCGGATTAGCGCAGCTGCGCATAGGCCGGGTGCTCCTGAAATAAGAGCGTCCGAGGGCATAACGGCCAGTCGGCCATGCGGAACTGGTAGAAACCCCTAAAGCACGCTATAATCGTGGGCTTGCAGTTGCACAGGGTGCGCTGCAATTGCGCATCCACCTCACACTTTTGGACTCCACAACGGGGTCACCGCTTCAGACAAGGCTTTTCTGCCAGCTGTCCGAGCCGAATATTCGTTTGATGGTTGATGTTTTATTAACCATGAACGAAGCCTTCCGCATCGCGGGAGGTGAAGTTTCCTGTTCCCTCGCCAAAAGCGTTGCGAGCAGGTGATTAGTGAGAAAACACATGACTGACTCTTTTGAGGCTCGTGGCGACTTTTTGCCCGAAGCCATTGCGACCGGCAACAACGACGCCGCTTTCAACGCTGCCCCGGATTTTTCCGATGCGCCCCAGGCTGCCCCGACTTCGCTCGACGCGGTTGTGGCCGAGCCCAACGGTTTTGTAGCGCTGGGCCTGGCCAGGGAACTGCTGCAAGCCGTCGCCGACATGGGCTTCACCAAGCCCACCGCCGTGCAGATGGCCACCATTCCCAAGGCCATGCAGGCCCTGGATGCCGATGCTAAAAGCGATGCCAAGGCCAAGTTCACCGACCTGCTGGTTTCCAGCCAGACCGGTAGCGGCAAGACCGCCGCCTTCCTGCTGCCCGTGCTGCATACCCTGCTCAAGCAGCAGGAAGAGGCCGAGCGCTTTGAGCGCGCCGAGTTTGAGCGCCTGAGCGCCGAGGCCGTGGCCCGCGGCGAAGCGCCCCTGAAAAAGCCCAAGCGCAAGGACCCGACCAACCCCCGCAACTTCAAGGCCGCCACGCCCGGCGCGCTGATCCTGTGCCCCACGCGCGAGCTGGCCCAGCAGGTCTGCGCCGACGCGATCGACCTGGTGCGCCACTGCCGCGGCCTGCGCATCGCCAACGTGGTTGGCGGTATCCCCTACCAGCTGCAGATTGCCAAGCTGCAGAACGCCAACCTCGTGGTCGCCACGCCTGGCCGCCTGCTTGACCTGCAGCGCAGCATGCAGATCAAGCTGGACAAGGTGCAGTTCCTCGTCGTCGACGAAGCCGACCGCATGCTGGACCTCGGCTTTGCCGAAGACCTCGCCGAAGTCAACCAGCTCACGATAGAGCGCAAGCAGACCATGATGTTCAGCGCCACCTTCGCGCCCCGCATCATGCAGCTGGCCACCCGCGTCATGCGCGAGCCGCAGCGCGTGCAGATCGATTCGCCGCAAGACAAGCACACTTCCATTACGCAGACCCTGCACTGGGCCGACAACATGGTCCACAAGCGCAAGTTGCTGGACCACTGGTTGCGCGACACCGCCGTCAACCAGGTGGTGGTGTTTGCCAGCACGCAGGTCGAATGCGACGGCCTGGCCAACGACCTGGTTCAGGAAGGCTTCAGCGCCGTGGCGCTGCACGGCGCGCTGAGCCAGGGCCTGCGCAACCGCCGCCTGATGGCTTTCCGCGACGGCCGCGTACAGGTGCTGGTGGCGACTGACGTGGCCGCCCGCGGCCTCGACGTTCCCACCATCACCCACGTGATCAACTTCGGCCTGCCCATGAAAGCCGAAGACTATGTGCACCGCATCGGCCGCACCGGCCGCGCCGGCCGCGAAGGCAAGGCTGTCACCATCGCCGAATTCCGTGATCGCCGCAAGATCCAGGACATTGAGCACTACATGCAGCAAAACCTCAAGCCCAGCGTGATCGCCGGCCTGGAGCCACAGCAGCGTTTCCCGGCTACGTCCGAGCGTCCTCGCGGCAATTTCGGTGGCGACCGCGGCGGCCGCGGCTTCGGCGGCGGTGGTGATCGCGGTGGTTTTGCGGGCCGCAAGCCGGCCGGCGGTTTCGGCAACGGCGGCTTTGCGGGCTTTGGCAACAACCGCTTTGACCGCGATGACCGCGGCTCTTTCCAGGGCCGTCCTCCCGCGCCAGGCAATGGCTATGCCGACCGTTCCGGTTTTAACGACCGCGGCCCGCGTCGCCAGGACGACCGCGGCGGCTTCGGTGGCGGCAACAACGCCGGCTTCGCCCAGCGTGACGACCGCAATTTCGGCGCCCGCAACGAAGGCTTTGCGCCGCGCCCCGACTTCGCCAACCGCAAGCCTGGTTTTGCCAAGCCGGCCGGCAAGGTGTTTGTGCCCCGCGATGCTGCGAGGAAGGGCGGCAAGTTCTCCAAGCCTGTGCGCGACTAAATCTTTAGATAGCCACCGACACGGCAAAACAAAACAATACAAAACAAAAGCCGCTGCAGACAGCAAGTCCGCAGCGGCTTTTTCTTTGGCTGTACCCTTTGGCGTACCAGCCCGGGCGCTATGATGCGTCGGTGGCGTCGGCAGTCCGGCGTCCCTAAAAAACATCGACATGTACGCAGCCGCCTGGCCTCCTCTTTCAAAGAACTGAAATCTTGCCTCCGCAGCGCGTTCGGGATCCGTCCGGACGCGCGGTAGAGGTACTGCCTGCTCCCGCCGGATAGCACCCGGCAGGTGCGCCTGATCACGACCGCCCTTTTGACTCACGACGATGCACGTCGTGTAGCGGTTGGTCATTCATTTCTTTTTCTTTGGAGACTGCCATGTCCCTGTTCAATACCTTGATGGCTTCGGCCATTTCGCTGGCGCCGCGCGCGCTGATCCGTAAGGTTTCGCGGCGTTATATCGCCGGCGATACCGTGGCCGACGCAACCCGGCGTGTTGCAGCGCTCAACGCTGCCGGTTTTACTGCAACCGTGGACGTCCTGGGTGAAAGCACCGAGTCGCTGCTGCAAGCCGACGCTACGACCGGCGAGTACCTCCAGGTGCTCCAGGCGATTGCACGTGAAGGGCTGCGCGCCAACATCTCGGTCAAGCCGACCGCACTCGGCCTGCTGCTCGACGAGGCTGCCTGTGAGCGCAACCTGGTGCAGTTGCTCCATGCGGCCAAGGCCCATTCGATCTTTTTGCGCATGGATATGGAAGATGCGAACTGCACGCAGCGCGAGATCGACCTGTTGCTGCGTTTAAAGCAGCGCGGGCAAGGCAATCTCGGCCTCGTGCTGCAGGCCTACCTCAAACGCACCGACAAGGACCTTGCCTCGCTGCTCGGTGCGGGTGAAAACCTGCGCATTTGCAAAGGGATTTATGTCGAAGGCCGCGAACACCTCGTTGAGGGGGCTTGGCACGACCGGCGCGCGATCAATCCGCACTTCCTGCGGCATGTCGCGTCCTGCTTTGACACCGCTACTTTCGTGGGCGTCGCGACACATGACGAGGAACTCATCGACCAGGTGATAGCGCTGGCGCACAGCCGGCGCGTGGCCCGCTCGGCGTTTGAGTTCCAGATGCTGCTCGGCGTGCGCGAAAACCTGCGTGATCGCCTGCTCAGGGAAGGTTACGCGGTCCGCATCTATGTGCCCTACGGCAAGGACTGGTACGGCTACAGCATGCGGCGCATCAAGGAAAATCCGCGTATCGCGGGCTATTTGTTGCGCGCCCTGTTGAGCCGCTGAGCGCTTCAGCTCATGCCGTTACGGCTGGCCAGTTCGACGAACAGTGCGGACTGGTCCAGGTCGGTCAGGCCGTTTTCCACGCCTTCGGCATAGAGCCGCTCGAACAGCGCCGTGATCGGCGCTTCAAAACCGATTTCCTGCGCGGTCGCCAGCGCGTTGCGCATGTCCTTGAGCTGGATATCCATGCGCGCGCGCGGCGCGAAGTCGCGCTCCAGCATGCGCTGGCCGTGCAACTGCAGCACGCGGCTGTCGGCAAAGCCGCCGGTGATGGCCTCCTTGACCTTGGCCATGTCGGCCCCGCCGCGCGAGGTGAACAGCAGCGCCTCAGCCACCGCCCCTATGCTGATGCCCACAATCATCTGGTTGGCCAGCTTGGTGAGCTGGCCGCTGCCGTGCGGGCCCACATGGGTCGCGTGGCCGAAGTGCGTGAGCACCGGCAAAGCCCGCGCGAAATCTTCCGCCTTGCCGCCGGCCATGATGGCCAGCGTGCCGGTTTCCGCGCCGCCGGGGCCGCCCGACACCGGCGCGTCGAGGTGCGAAATGCCCAGCGCACCGAGCCGCGCCGCGTGGTCACGCGCCTCGCGAGGCTGGATGGAGGCCATGTCGAGAAAGAGGGCGCCCGGCTTCATCGCGGCAGCCACGCCTTGCGCGAACAGCACCTCTTCGACCACCGGGCCGCTCTCAAGCATGCTGATGACGATGTCGGCCTCGGCCACCGCGGCGGCGGCGCGCGCATGGAGCACGGCCCCCAACCCGGCCAGCGGGCCGGCCTTGGCCGGCGTGCGGTTCCACACCTGCGGCGCGCGGCCGGCTTCGCAAAGGCGCCTGGCCAGGCGAAGTCCCATGGTGCCGGTGCCGAGAAAGGCAAGGCGGGGAAAAGGCGTGTCGCTGGCAATGGTCATTCGTATCCTCAAAATGGCTTTCAGCCATCATGAGGCCGGCTTGCGCAAGAAGGCTGTCAGCGAGCTTTCTAGGCAGTGTTTCCGAATGTTTTTAGGCGGCTTTTTTCAGGGCCGGCGCGAACATGGCTTCCATTTCCCGGCGTACTGCGTAGGCCGAAGTGGTGGTGTCCATGGCCACGTCGTCCCAGCTCAGGCTCTGGCCTTTTTTGACAGCGCGCACCACCTTGACCTGGTGCGCCAGGCCCAGCGGCAGGCCGCCCATTTTCATGGAGGTGCCGGCCGGCAGCAGTTTGCCCCAGACGGTGTAGCCGCCTTCGCCGTCCAGCATGTCGCCGGGCTGCAGATCGCGCTTGGCCGTGGCCACCACGTCGGCATTCCAGCAGGTCGCCACGCCGGTCGGCTCGCCGCGCAGCGCGACGCTGGCGACCGAGACGCCGACCTCCAGGCCTATCAGGTGCCAGCGCTTGTAGAGGGTGAAGTAACGCCCGCTCGGGTCGGTGTGGGCGTTGTATTCCTCAAAGCAGTTCTTGATGTAGTCGGTCTCGGCCTCGACCGTGACCCAGACGCCCATGCGGATGTCGTAGGGAATCTTGCGGCCGTTGGCTTCCAGCGAAGAAATCACTTCGACCATGCCCTTGCGTTCCAGCACGCCGCCTTCCCTGATGGGCCGCGTAACGTAAGGAATGTCTTCGACGCTGGCGGGCGGGTAGAGCAGGCCGTTGCCGGGCACGGTAAGGCCTGTGGCGTTGGCCACGGCGGTCGACTCGATGGAAGGCTTGGAGCCGTCCAAAAAACTGTTGAACATCTTGGGGTTCAGCCCGCCGCGCGTGGCCTGCTCGGGCGTGAGGCCGTAGTTGCCCCAGACCGTCTCGGGCGTGGATTCGCAAAAATGCGGCAGCCACTTGTGGCCGCGGCCCGCCGCTACCACCGGAAAGCCGCAGGTGCGTGCCCAATCCACCAGGTCGCAGATCAATGCCGGCTGGTCGCCGAAGGCCAGCGAATACACCACCCCCGCCTCAGCCGCCTTGCGCGCCAGCAGCGGCCCGCAAAAGGCGTCAGCCTCCACTGTGACGTTGACCACATGCTTCCCGTGCGCGAAGGCCTGCAGGCAGTGCTCGACCGCGGCGATCGGGTTGCCGGTGCATTCCACCACGATGTCAATCTGCGGGTGCGTGGCCACTGCCTGCCAGTCGTCGGTGATCCAGGTCGTGCCGGCCTTGAGCGCCGCCTGTGCCGAACCGGCCTGGGCCATTTCGGGTTTCCACCCCACGCGCGCGAGGTTGGTGCGCGCCGCGTCAGGCGAAAGATCGCCAATCGCCACCAGGTGCACGCCCGGCGTGCGCGGAATCTGCGCGAGGTACATGGAGCCGAATTTGCCGGCGCCTATCAGGCCTATGCGCACCGGCTTGTTGTCGGCTGCGCGTTGCTGGAGTTTGGAATACAGGTTCATTCGAAGTATCCGTTCGGGCTGAGCTTGTCGAAGCCAGCCCATTTATTGAGAAGGCCCTTCGACAGGCTCAGGGCGAACGGGTTGTGTTCCGGCTCAGGGCGAAGGGAAGTGCTCCCCGCGCGCAAGGGCTTCGATACCTCAGCCCGAACGGGAGAAGAGTCATGGGCTCAAGCCGCCTTGCGCTCAGGCGCGATTTCTTCCATCGAAGTCTGCAGCGCGCTCGCCGGCACGCCGTCTTTCCACGGCAGGTCCACCGGGTAGTCCTTCAACAGGCAGTCGTCGGGCAGGCAACTGATGGGCGTGAAGTCGCGGTGCGCGATGTATTCGGGTCGTTTGTAGCGGCGGATGTGGTTGCTGACCGCGCACAGGCTCAGGTAGACGCTGACCCGGTTGAAAGGCGACAGGTTGCTACCCGAGGCATGCACCAGGCAGGAGTGGAACAGGATCATGGAGCCGGCCGGACCCTTGGGGCTCACGATGCCGCCATCTTTCCCGCCGGCGCGCTGCACCAGCTGACGGATCAGGTCGTTGTCCACAGTCCACAGCGGGTAGCTGGTGGTGGTGAGGTCGTGCTTCGCATCGACCACGCCTTTTTTGTGGCTGCCGGGGATGAACATCAGCGGGCCGTTGTGCTCGGTCACCTCGTCCAGGAAGATGGCCACGTTCATCGCGCGCTCGGTGGGCATCATGTCGTCGTTAAGCCAGGTGCCGTAGTCCTGGTGCCACTGCCAGACGTCGCCCTCAAAGGCCATCTTGCCGTTGATCTTGAACTGGTGCATGTAGAGCTGTTCGCCCAGCAGGTCTTCCACCGGCTCCACCATGCGAGGGTGCCGCGCGAGCCGTGCAAAGGGCTCGCTGTACATATGCGCCGCGAAGTTGGTGCGTACCGCGTCCTTGCCTTTTTCGCGAACGTTGTAGCCCTCGCGCCGGCTGTAAAGCTCGGGCACCGCGTCGTTCAGCACCTGGGTTTCTTCCGGCGTGAACAGCCCCGGAAAGAACAGGTAGCCGTCGCGGTCGAATTGCGCAAGTTGTTCAGGGCTCAGTCTCATCGCGTGTCTCCTTGGAGGGTTGTTCGGGATGCTCAGGGGGTTGTTGAGGCTATTGCTGCGGCCGGCCGGCCCAGCGCGCTGGACAGCAGCTTTGCGAGGTTGTGGCCGGCTTCCTCGCCGTGCCCACGTATCAGCGTCTCGGCCTTATCGGCATCGCCTGCGGCAATGGCTTCGGCGATCGCCTGGTGTTCATCCCAGATCGATTCGCGCATGGTGGACACCTGTAGCACGGCGCCCATGGCGCGGCGTATGTGGTGCCAGTGCAGTTGTGCGCTCTGGGCGATCAGCGGGTTGCCCGAGGCCGCGTAAATGGCCGCGTGAAAGCGCGCATCGGCCGCCATCATGGCCTTGACGTCGCTGCCGCGCGCGGCCTCGCGGCCCTGGCTGATCAACTGCGGGTCCAGCCGGGCATGGGCTTGCGCCGCCAGGCGCGCAGCCAGCGCGTCGAGCGCGCTGCGGACCTGGTAGATCTGCACCAGCGAGGCCACGTCCAGCGGTGCCACCAGCACGCCGCGGCCGGGGGCATCCAGCACAAAACCGTCTTTTTTCAGCAGGCGCAAGGCCTGCAGCACCGGCTGGCGCGAGACCGCGAGCTGCGCGGCGATCTCTTCCTGCGTGATGCGCGCGCCAGGCGCCAGCGAGCCTTCGCTGATCGCGTCCAGCAGGCTGCGGTAGACCTGGTCGACCAGGTCAGGGATGGATTCGATTTTGATCAGCTGGGATGGCATGTTGAGGTGGTGGATTTGTACTCTGTATACAGAATACGCTTATTCACTCCTCCCCGGTTCCGGGTTTACCCGTGCCTGGCGGCCTGCAGGCCGGGCTGTGCCAAGATGGCGGCCATTGGATGCCGATTCCTTACCTTCAGGAGAACAACAATGAACCCTTTTGACCCGGCCTGGCTGGACCGCATGTACAACAACCGCGCGCTGGTGCCGGAGCACCCAGCGTATTTCGCGCGCTGGGCGGATGATTCACAGGCCGTGCGCAAACGCCTGCCCTGCCAGGTCGATGTGCCCTACGGCAACCATGCGGGCGAGACACTCGATGTGTTTCCGGCTGGCGGCTTCGGCACGCAAGGCGTGAAGCCAGGCAAGGGAGCGCCGGTGCTGGTGTTCATCCATGGCGGCTACTGGCGCTCTCTCGACAAATCCGACCACTCTTTCGTCGTGCCGCCGTTCACCGAAGCCGGCGCCTGCGTGGTGGTGCCCAACTACGCCCTGTGCCCCGCGGTGACGATTCCCGACATCACGATGCAGATGGTCAAGGCCCTGGCCTGGACCTGGCGCCACATTGCCCGCTACGGCGGTGACCCTGGCCGTATCACGGTGGCCGGGCATTCGGCCGGCGGCCATCTCGCGGCCATGATGCTGCTGTGCGACTGGAAGGCCTATGCCGGCGATCTGCCGGCGGACCTCGTCAAGAACGCGCTGTCGGTTTCAGGCCTCTACGATCTGGAGCCGATGCGCCATACACCCTTTCTCAAGGACTCGCTCAAGCTCACGCCCGAGCAGGTCGCCAAGGCCAGCCCGGCGCTGCTGCCGGCGCCGCGCCGCGGCAAGCTCTACAGCGTGGCGGGGGCTGATGAAAGCGCCGAGTTCCTGCGCCAGAACCTGCTGATCCAGCAGGCCTGGGGCGAGGGCGTGGTGCCTGTGTGTGAATCGTATCTGCGCCGCAATCACTTCAGCGCGCTGGATGCGTTGACGGAATCCGAGCACAGGCTGCACGGCTTGGCGTTGGATCTGCTGGGGCTTGCCGCCAACCGTCCGTAGGTGCTTACATCAGCAGGTGCTCACCCGCGTTATCGCCGCCCAGCGTGACGTAGTTGACCTTGCGGATGTCCAGCAGTTTGGTGCCGCCGGCATAGCTGATGGAGCTCTGGATGTCTTCCTCCATCTCGCGCAGCGTATCGGCCAGCGTGCCCTTGACCGGCTCCAGGATGCGCTTGCCCTCGACGTGCTTGTACTCGCCCTTGTTGAAGTCCGACGCACTGCCGTAGTATTCCTTGAAGCGCTTGCCGTCGACCTCGACCGTCTTGCCGGGGCTTTCTTCCAGGCCGGCCAGCATGGAGCCGATCATCACCATGGTCGCGCCGAAGCGGACCGACTTTGCAATGTCGCCGTGCTCGCGTATGCCGCCGTCGGCGATGATGGGCTTGGTCGCCACGCGCGCGCACCACTTGAGCGCCGACAGCTGCCAGCCGCCGGTGCCGAAGCCGGTTTTCATCTTGGTGATGCAAACCTTGCCAGGGCCAATGCCCACCTTGGTCGCATCGGCGCCCCAGTTCTCCAGGTCGATCACGGCTTCGGGCGTGCCGACATTGCCGGCGATGACAAAGGAGGCCGGCAGCTTTTGCTTGAGGTAGGCGATCATCTTCTGCACTGTGTCGGCATGGCCGTGCGCGATGTCGATGGTGATGTACTCAGGCACCAGGCCTTCGGCGGCCAGGCGGTCCACCGTGTCGTAGTCGGGCTTTTTCACGCCCAGCGAGATGGAGGCGTAGGCGCCGCGGGCCTTCATGTCTTTGACGAACTGGACGTTGTCCAGGTCGAAGCGGTGCATCACGTAGAAGTAGCCGTTCTTCGCCATCCAGGCGCAGATGTCCTCGTTGACCACCGTTTTCATGTTTGCCGGCACCACCGGGATGCGGAAGCTGCGCCCGCCCAGCGTCGCGCTGGCGTCGCATTCGGAGCGGCTCTCCACGCGGCATTTGCGCGGCAGCAGCAGGATGTTGTCGTAGTCGAAGATTTCCATGATTCCCAAGCCTTTGAAAAAACTGTTGAAGAAACAGAAGGCGCTTGGACTGGACCGGCTTTGCGGCAGGCGCTTGCGTAGGCAAGGCTGAAACAAAAACCGGGCGCAATTGCTTGGGCCCGGTGATTGATTCTATGCGCCTCTCAAACAGGCGGCACCCGCCAAAGCGGTATAGCCTTTATATGCATAATGGCATCTCGCTTTGGGAGCGAGACGGCGTCAGCGCACCTCGACCTCGGCAACCCGCACCGTCTCTCGGCCGCTCGTGAGCCGCAAGGTCGTCCACTCATCGCGTGCCTGCGGCGTGCCGAAGCCGGTCGTTACACGCACCATCACCGTGGTGCCGGCCGACAGCACCTGCTGGCGGTGGCCGAAGAACTGCGCCTCCACGCCGTACTTGCCGGGCTTGGCCGCCTTCAGCGAATACTCCTCGGGGCCGTAACCGCCAGTGGCGTCAGGGCTCATGGTGCCGCCCTGGTAGGTCAAGCGGTTGGCGTAGCTGGCTCTTTCGCCGTTGGGGTCGCTGACCCACATGTCGATGTCGGTGTCGTCGGTGTCCCAGGCCATCACCACGCGTAAGGCGAGCGGCAGGTTGCGGCGCAGGCGTGTATCCACGCGGCTCAGGTCCAGCGCGGGCTGTCCGCTGGTGCTTGCCTGGGCGGCAATTGCGTTGAGCTCGGCCAGGGCGATCATGTTGATGCCGGAAAAGCGGCCGTTCCAGGGTTGCGACACGACCTCCCACAGGGCGTTGACGGCGCGCTGCGGCTGGCCGCTCTCGGCCAGCGCCAGGCCCAGGTCGCGCCACGATTGCGGCTCGTTGGGTGCCAGTTCGCTGATGCGCTCGAACACCGGCACGGCCAGGTCGTTGCGGTGCGCCTGCACCAGGCGATAGGCATAGAGGCGCAGCAACTGGCGGTTTTCCAGGTTCATCTCCGCGAGGTTGGACAGCACGCGCAAGCCCAGCTCCGGCAGGCCGCGCTCAAAGAACACGCCGGCGGCATCCATGTAAAAGGAACTGCTGCTGAGGTAGGCCGCGCGCTCGTCGAGGTAGACGCGGTAGAGATCGTCCTTGCCTGCATTCTGGAGGCGCTTCATATAGGGCGCGTCAGGTGTCCAGGCCTGAAGCGCGATGGTGGTGGCGGGCGTTGCCGCTGACTGTTTGGCACTGCGTTTGTCCGCGGCGTCGGCGCGCGATTCAGCGGCCATGGCGGGCGCGGGCGCCGCCACAGGCGCGGCGGGTGCAGCGGTTGCGAAAGAGGGGGCCGGGACTGGCGCGCCCTTGGCTTGTTCCCGGATGCGCGCCGTACCGGCCATGCTGCCCAGGGCGCCCTGGCTGATCTGTATCTCGGCCTTGGGCTCTGCGCGCTTGGGCGTGTTCTTGGGGAAGTCCTTGTCCCACCAGCGCTGCTTCTCGTCAAACTGCCGCACCATGGCTTCGATGTGCGCCTGCCGCGTCTGCGCCGCTTGTGCAAGCTGCTGCTGGCCCAGCCGCGCCACTTCGTCGGCCAGTTCGGGTGGGGCGGGCAGGCTGTAGCGTGCATAGTCGGACGCCAGCTCCAGCACGATCAGCGAGCTGTTGGGACCGACGATGCCATGCGCCGCCGCGATCCGTTGTAGTTCGGCGCTGTGCAGGCCGGCGTTTTCGGCCAGTTCGGCGCTGCGCCATTGGGCCCATTGCTGGCCGGGCCAGTGTCCGCTGACCGGCTTGGCGTTGACCTGCAAAGCCAGCGTGCGCTTGCGGCCGTCGGGGTGCACGAGGGTGATGTCGACGCGGGCGCTGCTGTCCAGCAGCTCGCCGGCCACCGAGATGCGGCCCTGGCTTACGCGCGTGGTTGGCGTGACGAGCTGCCGCGCCGACAGGCTGTCCAGCTTGGCGATGCGCCAGCCCTGCATCAGCATGACCTGCGCGGCTTCTTCCGGCGAGAGCAGCGCGGCATCCACCAGCGCGCCGCCGGTGCGGTCGGCCAGGCGGGCCAAGCGTGCCATGTCGGCGGAGGCGGCGCCATTGATGACCATCACCGGCGCCGTGTGCGTGTAGCGGATGGTTTTCTTGCCGTCCGTCATCAGGCCGTCGGTCACCATCAGGGTGGTGTCCACGCCGGCGGGAATCGGCAGCTCGTCGAAATTGCTGGAGCCGTCAAAAGGCTCTGAGCGCAACGCGTCGGCCAGCTCGTCAAAGCGGCCCGGCGCCACGGTGAAGCTGCGCACGGTTTCGGCTTTGTTGCGCATCACGAGCAGGCTCAGCTTCACGGGCTGGCCCAGCTTGCGGAAATAAGCCTCCAGCACCGGCAGCACCCGGGCCTGCGCGGCAGCCGAAGCCGAGGCGTCCCACACCAGCGCGATGTGCGAAGGCGCGGGCCGCTTCACGGGTTCGTCGCGCAGGTCAAGCTGCCCGGCAAAAAAAGTCTTGCCCCCGGTCTCACCCACCATGATCTGCGGCTTGCCCGTGCGCCGCAGCGCGAGCTGCAACCAGCCCGCGGGGCCTTGCGGCGCCTGCCACTGGTTCTTTTGTAGCGACAGCTCCGTGCCCGTGGCGCTGGCATCCAGTTCCATGCCCGCGGGCGCCTGCAGCACTTGCACGTCCTGGCGGCCGGCGCCGTGGGCGCGCACCTTGACCTGCAGTTGCCCCACGGGGGAGGTGAACATTAGCGGCACCCGGAGCACGCCGGCATCGCGCTGGCGCGCCAGGGTCTCGGTGAGCGTAATGACAACACGCCGTTCCCCCATGGCCGGGATGGGGTAGACGCGCAGCTTGTACTGGTTGCCGGCCGCGGCTTCCAGCAGGCCGGGGTCTACGCGCCGGCGGCGTATGTCCTCGAATATCTCCTGCCCCTTGGCCTTGGGCACGGGCACCGCATCGCGTAGCCGGCCGTTGACGTCCAGCGCGAAGCCGGTGACCACCTGGCCTTCCTGCAGCGGAAACTGCAGTTCGCCTTCGAGGATGCGCGGGTTGGGGTTGAACAGGCGCAGCTCGACGCTGGTGCGGGCCTGGTCGCCGAAGACGTCAACCTCCACCGTGGCTGAGCGCAGCTGTATGGGCTGGCCGATGTTGTGGTTGACGGCGATGGCCGGCGGCCGCCAGTCGGGCGGCGGCATGAATTTGATGCCGGGGGGCGGTGGTGGCGGGCTTGTCGCGAGTGCCTGCAAACTGAGGCAGGCCGTCAGGGCAGCCTGGAGGAAACGGATGGCGATGCGTGCGGGAGAAGCGTGTGGCATGAAAACCCCTCTTGTTGTTGGCGATGCACCCTGAAACGGGGCATGCCGCAAAAAGGGGTTAAACGGCGCGAATTATTTTTCGCAGCGGGACTGGGCTGCGGCCAGCACCTTGCCCTTGTCATCTTCCACCCAGCCCAGCACCCGCATGTGTTCGGGATTCGCGCCCGGCGCGATGCTCATGGAGCGCGCCTCGAAGAAACGGTTGGGTGAGCCCTTGGCCGGCGGCTTGCGGCCGTCCCAGGTCAGCTGAACCACATTCCGGACCAGGTTGCGCTCCACCGGCGAGCCTTCGGTGCCGGCCGGCAGGGTTTCAATCAAGGCCAGCCAGGCCGTCCATTGCCGGCCCTTTGCGGCGGCCGGGATGGGTTTGAGTTCAATCGAGGTGCCCAGGTAGCCGCTGAGCGGCAGCCCATGAGCCACGCGCAGGGTGGCGCCCTGAAGCCCGCGAACCGGCAAGGTGCTGGCCAGGGTTTGCGCGGGCGGGCTCTGGCGCAGTGCCGACAGCCGGTCCAGCGCCTCGCGGGCGGCCACGGCCGACAGCGGCGCGTCCTCGCCCTTGTCGCCGGGCAGCACCCAGTCCAGGGTGAGCTGGCCGGTGCCGCCCTTGGGGGTGGCTGGGTCGGCCCAGCAGCTCTCGCAGTTCGCATTGATAAAGCGCTCCAGAACCTGCCTGGGCCGGGGCTGGCCGTCGCTCGCGCAGAAGGAGGCCTGGGCATATGCCTGGCCTGCAAGGAGCGCCATCAAGGCGGCGATTAACGATGTGAAGGCCAGGGCCGAAGGGCGGCGAACAAACGGTTTCATCGGGGCTTTCTACAATGAGGGATGTTCTCAGAAGTCGCGCCAACATCCCCACTCTTACAAAATCTTAACCCGGAGCAGCTCGCCGCGGTGACCCTGCCCCCCACGCACGCCCTGATCCTCGCGGGCGCGGGATCCGGCAAGACCCGGGTGCTCACGACGCGCATCGCCTGGCTGCTGCAGACCGGCCAGGTCTCGCCGGGCGGCATTCTGGCCGTGACCTTCACCAACAAGGCCGCCAAGGAAATGCTGGCGCGCCTGTCGGCCATGCTGCCGGTCAATGTGCGCGGCATGTGGATAGGCACCTTCCACGGTCTGTGCAACCGCTTTCTGCGCGCCCACTACAAGCTGGCCAACCTGCCGCAAAGCTTCCAGATCCTGGACACGCAGGATCAGCTCTCGGCCATCAAGCGTTTGTGCAAACAGTTCAACATCGACGACGAGCGTTTTCCGCCCAAAGAGCTGATGTGGTTCATCGCCGGCAACAAAGAAGACGGCCTGCGCGCCAAGGATGTGCAGGTGCGCGACGAAGAGGGCCGCAAGAAGGTCGAGATCTACGCACTTTATGAAGAGCAGTGCCAGCGCGAGGGCGTGGTCGATTTCGGCGAGCTCATGCTGCGCAGCTACGAATTGCTGCGCGACAACGCACCGGTGCGCGAGCATTACCAGCGGCGCTTTCGCCACATCCTGATCGACGAATTCCAGGACACCAACAAGCTGCAGTACGCCTGGATCAAGATGCTGGCGGGGCAGGGAGATGCCGCCACGGGCGGCGAGGCCATGCCCGGCGGTTCGGTGATCGCGGTGGGCGACGACGACCAGAGCATCTACGCCTTTCGCGGCGCGCGTGTGGGCAATATGGCCGATTTCGTGCGCGAGTTCAGTGTGCAGCACCAGATCAAGCTGGAGCGCAACTACCGCAGCTTCGGCAATATCCTCGACTCGGCCAATGAGCTGATCAGCCACAACAGCAAGCGCCTGGGCAAAAACCTGCGCACCGAGGCCGGCCCGGGCGAGCCGGTGCGTGTCTACGAGTCAACCAGCGATTTCGCCGAGGCGCAGTGGTTTGTCGATGAGGTCAAGCAACTGGTGCGCGACGGCGTGGAGCGCAAGGAGATCGCGCTGCTCTACCGCAGCAATGCGCAGAGCCGGGTGATGGAAACCGCGCTTTTCAATGCGGGCGTGCCTTACCGCGTTTACGGCGGCCTGCGCTTTTTCGAGCGTGCCGAAATCAAGCATGCGCTCGCCTACCTGCGACTGCTGGAGAATCCGCACGACGACACCAGCTTCATGCGTGTCGTCAACTTTCCGCCGCGCGGCATAGGCGCGCGCAGCATCGAGCAATTGCAGGACACCGCGCGCGCCGCGGGCTGCTCGCTCTACGACGGCGTGAGCGCCGTGCCGGGCAAGGCCGGCGCCAACCTGGGCGCATTCGCCGCCAAGATCGACGTGCTGCGCGAGCAGACCACAGGCCTGAGCCTGCGCGAGATCATCGAGCTGGTGCTGCAGCACAGCGGGCTGGAAGAACACTACAAAACCGAAAAAGAAGGCCAGGACCGGCTGGAAAATCTGGCCGAACTGGTCAATGCTGCCGAGTCTTTTGTCAGCCAGGAAGGCTTCGGCCGCGATGCGGTGGCGCTGCCGGTCGACGAACTGGGCGCACGGCTCACGCAGTCGCCGGCCAGCCAGGGGCTGGATGCTTCGGCGCCGCAACTCAACGAACCCTTGCCGGAGGCGCTGGCGCCCGACACCGAAACCGGGGAGACCTTGTCGCCGCTGGCGGCCTTCCTCACGCATGCGGCGCTGGAGTCGGGCGACAACCAGGCGCAGGCCGGCCAGGACGCGGTGCAGCTCATGACCGTGCATTCATCCAAGGGGCTGGAGTTTGACTGCGTCTTCATCACCGGCCTGGAAGACGGTATCTTCCCGCATGAAAACTCCATGAGCGACCGCGACGGCCTGGAGGAGGAGCGCCGCCTGATGTACGTCGCCATCACGCGCGCGCGCAAGCGGCTTTACCTCAGCCATTCGCAGACCCGCATGCTGCACGGCCAGACGCGCTACAACCTCAAGAGCCGCTTTTTCGACGAGCTGCCGGAGTCCGCGCTCAAATGGATCACGCCCAAGAACCAGGGTTTTGCCTCGGGCATGGGTTCAGGCGCCTGGGGTGGCGGCCAGGCCGGCGGCGGGCGCAAGGACTGGGCCAGCAGCGTGTTTTCGTCCAAGGCCGGCGCCACCGAGCGCTTTGCCAACCCACCGGTGCCGCCGCAAAAAAACGCACCCTCGCACGGGCTCAAGGCCGGTACAAACGTGTTCCACGCCAAGTTCGGCGAGGGCAAGGTGATGATGCTCGAAGGCAGCGGCGACGATGCGCGCGCGCAGATCAATTTCACGCGGCACGGCGTGAAGTGGCTGGCCCTGAGCGTGGCCAAGCTGACGGTGGTGTAGAGCCGCTCAAAAACCCTCCTGGCGTTGTTGCGCCGCCTTGCCGTGCTGGTGCACTGTCTGCGGCGGCGCGCCTAGCCAGGACCGCTTCGCTGGGTTTTGTGAGCAGCTCTTGGTATGTCGGCTAGCGCACGACAGGCATCTGCGCCGGGTGCATCTGGCCCGGCTGCGGGTCCATATAGCCGCGGCCGTCCTTCACGCCCTTTCGGCCGGCGACCTGCCAGGCGGTCTGCTGGTTGACCAGCCCGGCCAGGAATTCGAGCTCCTCATCGCTGTGGTTGATCGCGTTGGCCGGGGTCAGCTTGCGGCCGTCCCGGGGCGCCACCTCGCCCCAGAAGGCCTGGTGGTAGTTGGACTGCGAGAGGACTTTTTCGCCGTTCGACTCCATGTCGACCGTGCCGTAGCAATTGCAGAAGTAGCTGCGGTTGCCCTGGTCCGCGAAGACTTCGGCATACACACCCGTGCCGCGTATGCCGGCCGTCAGCGTGGGCAGGACGATGGAGCGGCTGCTGCCCTTGCCCCAGACGCTGACCACGGCGCCCGTGATCATGCGCAGCAGGCTCACCGTGTTGAGCGAATTGCCGCGCTCCACCGTGATCATCGAGTTCTCGCGCACCTGAAAGGCCGAGTTGCCGATGACGAACATCAGGTTGGAACCCGGCCCGGTCTGGACCTGGTCGCCGGTCATGATGGTCTGGCCGGATTGCAGCCGGCTGCCGTTGAGCAGGGCGTCACCCCGGAGTTCAACAATATTGCTGCGCTGCTGGGCCATGGCGGCGGGCAGCCCGCCCATGGCGACCCAGGCCGCGGCGGCCTTGAGCGTGTCGCGCCTCTGGAACCACAAAATCTCTTTTTCGCTACGGCCTTGCAACTGGTGCTGGGTCATTGAAGAATCTCCGGTGGGGTCGTCAGGGGTTGTTGTCGTTGATGTTGTCGGCGTCCTCAACGCTTCCCGTCGAATCGTCGGGCGGCGTGGCTACGAAGCTATCACGAAACGTGAAGTAAATCGAGGTGGAAAACATGGCTGCCATGAGGAGTGCCAGCGGCATCATGGCCGCGGCCATCAGGGTGGCGCTGCCCGTCAGGCCGGTGATCAGGCTCAGCGCGATGCCCATGCCGAGGAATACGCAGAACCAGCCCAGGCCGTACATGAAAAAGGCGCCGGCATTGCGTATGCAGGCGACAAAGCTGAAAAACAGGCTCTTGACCGGCGAAATGCCGTGCCAGTGGACCAGTGCCGGCGCATGCCAGAACAGCAGTGATATCGGCAGGTACAGCAGCATGGTGACCAGCATGGTCAGCTGGAACTGCGGCCCCAGCATGGCTTCGCGCCCGGCTTCGGCTGTCGCGGCGGGTGCGGGCGGCGCATCTACCAGGAAAGGAACGACCACCACGATCAGCAGGCAGGCCGCGGCATACAGGGCCCCGAGCACCAGCATGGCCCGCATGCGCTGGCGGCCCGCGCGGAAGGCGCTGACCAGCACCGTGGGCATGGGAAATTTACCCTTGAGGGCTTCCTGCGTGGCGGCCATCAGGCCCAGCGTGGCGGCCGGCACGATCATGAAGGCGAGGATCAGCCCCAGCCCCGGCAGGAGCGACAGCAGCGTTCCCACAGCCATATAAAGGAAGAACAGGCCCGACATGGCCAGCGGCTGCTGCAGAAAGGTCTTGACGCCCAGCTTGACCCAGGTGATGCCGGTGCTCGCGGGAACGATGTTGAGTTTCATGGTCTTAGGGACTTGGGAAAAAGGTGGCCGGGTCGAAACCAGGCGGGAATCGCAGAGGCAGTGTGCCTGAAACCGATTGGCGCCGTGGCCGGGCCGTGAATCCGGCCTCGCTGGGCCGAGTGTCTAACTAAAGAACGTAAGGCCGCTCAAGCCGCTCGCGCAGCACACGTTCGAAGTGGCTGGGGTCGTGCGCCTTGAGCACGGCGGCTTCGCGCGGCAAGTGCAGATCCCACAGCCGGGACAGCCAGAAGCGCAGGGCGCCGGCGCGTTGCATGGCCGGCAGCAGCTGGCGCTCCTGCGCGGCCAGGGGGCGCACCGCCTGGTAGGCCGCCATGAAGGCCGCGGAGCGCTCGTCATCCTTGGCGCCCGTGGCCAGGTCTATGCACCAGTCGTTGAGGCAGACTGCAATGTCGAACAAAAAGGTGTCGCAGCCGGCGAAATAAAAATCAAAAAAGCCCGTGAGCTTGCCGTCCTCGAACATCACGTTGTCGCGGAACAGGTCGGCATGCACGACGCCGCTGGGCAGGCTGCGGCAGGCGGAGGAGGCCGCCACGTGGTTCTGGTAGGCCAGCTCGCCCAGGATGAGGTTGCTTTGCTCGGGCGTCAGGTGGGGTAGCACCACCGGCACGGTCTCGTTCCACCACGCCAGGCCGCGCAGGTTGGGCTGGCGGCGGGGGTAGTCCAGGCCCGCCAGGTGCATGCGCGCGAGCGCTTCGCCCACGCCGGTGCAGTGGGCCGCGGTGGGCGCGAGTTCGCTGTGGCCGCGCAGCTTGCTGACCACCGAAGCCGGCTTGCCCTTGAGTTCATGGAGGATGTTGCCCTTGGCATCGCCGGCCGGGTCGGGCACCGGGATGCCGTGCGCCGCCAGGTGCTGCATCAGGTGCAGGTAAAACGGCAGCTGTTCAAAGCTCAGGCGCTCGAACAGGGTCAGCACATACTGGCCCTGGTCGGTGTCCACAAAGTAGTTGGTGTTTTCGATGCCGCCTGCGGCACCCTTGATGTTTTGCAGCTGCCCCAGATTCAGGGCGTTCAAGAACGCTGCAGCCTCGTCAAACGAGACTTCGGTGTATACGGCCATGCCTGAAACTGAACCCTGGAATTCTTGGTATGTGTGTGTCGGGAGGTGGCGGAACTCAGAACTTCAGCACGTTCCACACGCGCGTGCCGTTGGTGTCGTTGTTGCCGGAGGACGGTGCGGCGCCGCGGGCGCCTTCGGCCGGCTTGACTTCATAGGCCGCGCCGCCGGTCTTGGGCTGCACGGTGATCTGCTGGGTTTCGCCGCCCACGCGCAACTCGTCGATGCGGGTGCCGGCATCTTCGGTGCGAATGCGCTTGATGGCCTGGTCGGGGCGCCCCTTTGGAGCCGGCGCCGCTTCCGCCTTGGCGGGCGGTGCCGCGTCCTGGGCGGGTGCCTGGGCCATGGCCGCAGCCAGCGGCAGCGCTGCGGTTGCAGCGATAAAGAGGCGAAGAGCGTGGTTCATGCCTGCATTGTAGGCCTGCGGCGCCTGGGCGACAAAGCCCCGTGCTGTCGTAATAAAGAGGCTGGCCGTGTAGGCGAAAACCCCCTGGAAAGACCGGTTCAGGGCGCTTGTGGCGCGTCAAGCGGGGCCGGGCCGATATCCCCGACAATCAGGCCCCATGAGTACCGACAAAAAAACGTTGCTGCTGGTGGACGGCTCCAGCTACCTGTACCGCGCCTTCCATGCCATGCCCGACCTGCGCGCCAACCCGGGCGACCCGGCCAGCCCAGCCACGGGCGCCATACGCGGCATGGTCAACATGATGCAAAAGCTGCGCAAGGATGTGCGTGCCGACTTCGCGGCCTGCGTGTTTGACGCCAAAGGACCTACCTTCCGTGATGCGCTGTATCCCGAATACAAGGCCCAGCGCTCGCCCATGCCCGACGACTTGCGCAGCCAGGTAGAGCCCATCCATGAGGTGGTGCGCCTGCTGGGCTGGAAGGTGCTGGACGTCCCCGGCGTGGAAGCCGACGACGTGATCGGCACGCTGGCCTGCCTGGCGTCCAAGCAAGGTATCGAGGTCATCATTTCCAGCGGCGACAAGGACCTGAGCCAACTGGTCGATGAAAACATCACCGTCATCGACACCATGAACGACCGCCGGCGCGACATGGCCGGGGTCGAGGCCGAATTCGGCGTGCCGCCGCGGCTGATGCTTGACTACCAGGCCCTGGTGGGCGACGCGGTCGACAATGTGCCGGGCGTACCCAAGGTCGGCCCCAAGACGGCGGTCAAATGGCTGCTCGAATACGGCTCACTTGACGCACTGGTGGCGCGCGCCGGCGAGATCAAGGGTGTGGTCGGCGAGAACCTGCGCCAGTCGCTCGATTGGCTGCCCAAGGGCCGCGAATTGCTGACCATCAAGAAAGATTGCGATCTGCACGAGTACATCGCCGGCCTGCCGGCCCTGGACGAGATCGCCATGGGCGCGCAGCAGACCGAAGCCTTGAAGGCGTTCTACGAAAAATACGGCTTCAAGGGCCTGGTCAAGCAGATCGAGATTGAAAGCACGCCGCCCGAGCTGATCGGCGGGCCCGAGGGCCGGCACCAACCCCCGCCGGCAGGCGGTTCGGGCGGCCGTTCAGACGCACCCGGCCTCTTTGACGAAGCCCCCCTGACCGACACGCCGCCTGCGCAGCGCACCAGCAACCTCAGTTACGACACGGTGCTGACCTGGGAGGCGTTTGACCGCTGGTTGGCCAAGATTGAAGCGGCCGAACTCGTCGCGCTGGATACGGAAACCACCTCGCTGGACGAGATGCGGGCGGACATCATCGGCCTGAGCTTTAGCGTCAAGCCCGGCGAAGCGGCCTACATCCCGCTCACTCACGACTACCCCGACGCCCCCGCGCAGCTGCCACGCGACGAGGTGCTGGCGCGCCTCAAGCCCTGGCTGGAAAACCCGGCCAGGCCCAAGCTGGGCCAGCACGTCAAATACGACCGCCATGTGTTCGCCAACCACGGCATTGAGGTGCAGGGCTATGCGCATGACACCATGCTGCAAAGCTATGTGCTGGAAGTGCACAAGCCGCACGGTCTGGCCAGCCTGGCCGAACGCCATGTGGGCCGCAGCGGCATCAACTACGAAGACCTGTGCGGCAAGGGCGCGCACCAGATCAAGTTCAGCCAGGTCGACATCGCCAGGGCCGCTGAGTACTCCTGCGAAGACTCCGACCAGACGCTGGACGTGCACCTTGTGCTGTGGCCGCAGCTGCAGGCCGACGACAAGCTGCGCTTTATTTATGAGCTGGAGATGCAGAGCAGCGAAACGCTCTACCGCATTGAACGCAACGGCGTGCTGATCGATGCACCCACGCTCGCGGCGCAAAGCCACGAGCTGGGCCAGCGCATCATCCAGCTTGAAACCGAGGCTTACGAGATCGCCGGCCAGCCCTTCAACCTGGGCAGCCCCAAGCAGCTCGGCGAGATTTTTTTCGACAAGCTCGGTATGCCGGTCATCAAGAAGACCCCCAGCGGCGCGCGCAGCACCGATGAAGAAGTGCTTGAAAAGCTGGCCGAAGACTATCCGCTGCCCGCCAAGCTGCTTGAGCACCGCTCACTCAGCAAGCTCAAGGGCACTTACACCGACAAGCTCGCCCAGCTGGCGCTGCCCCGCACCGGCCGTGTCCATACCCACTACGCGCAGGCCGTCGCGGTCACCGGGCGGCTCTCGAGCAACGACCCCAACCTGCAGAACATTCCCATTCGCACGGTGGAAGGCCGGCGCGTGCGCGAGGCCTTTGTGGCGCCTGCGGGCAGTGTCATCGCCAGCGCCGACTATTCGCAGATCGAATTGCGCATCATGGCCCACATCAGCGGCGACGAGGCACTGCTGCGCGCTTTCACCGAAGGCCTGGACGTTCATCGCGCCACCGCCGCCGAGGTCTTCGGCGTGGCACTCGACCAGGTCAGCAGCGAGCAGCGCCGTTATGCCAAGGTCATCAACTTCGGCCTGATCTACGGCATGAGCAGCTTCGGGCTGGCGCGCAACCTCGGGATTGAAACCAAGGCCGCGGCTGCCTACATCGACAAATATTTCCAGCGCTATCCCGGCGTCAAAAACTACATGGACCAGACCGTGGTCTTTGCCCAGGAAAAACGCTATGTTGAAACCGTTTTCGGCCGGCGCCTTTACCTGCCGGAGATCAACGGCGGCAACGGGCCGCGCAAAAAGGCGGCCGAGCGCCAGGCCATCAACGCGCCCATGCAGGGCACGGCGGCCGACCTGATCAAGCTCAGCATGAACAAGGTGCAGCAGGTGCTCGACGAAGAAAAGCGTGCCACCAAGATGATCATGCAGGTGCACGATGAACTGGTGTTTGAGGTGCCCGAGGCCGAAGTTGAATGGGTGCGCAGCGAGATTCCGCGCCTGATGGCCGGCGTGGCGGACTTGAAGGTGCCCCTGCTTGCGGAGATCGGTGTCGGGCCGAACTGGGACAAGGCGCATTGAGCTGCCCGTGAGGAGGAACCGCTCGATCCTCGCCATAGGCGCCGTGGTGGTCCTGCTGGCGACCGGCGCCGCGGTTGCCTATGCCTGGTACCGCTTGACCCAGCCCTTTGTGTCCGCCGGTCAGTCGGCGGCCCCGGCAGCGCAAACCACGTCCCCGGCCAGGCTCGAACAACTGGTTCGCAAACTCTCCACCGACTTTGCGGATCGCACGTTTGACAATGAAAGCCGCTTGGAAGGGGCTGCCAGGTACCTGGAGTCGCAGCTTGCCGCGCTGGGCCTCAAGGTCGAGAGCCAGCGCTTTACCGCCGAGGGCCGGCCCTATCGCAACCTGGTCGTGAAGCTGGGCCCCGATACACCTGAGGTGATGGTGGTAGGCGCCCACTATGACGTGGCCGGCGAGCAGCCCGGCGCGGACGACAACGCAAGCGGCGTGGCCGGCCTGCTTGAACTGGCGCGGCTGCTCAAGGACCGGCCGTTCCGCCAGCGGGTGGAACTGGTGCTCTACACCAATGAGGAGCCACCCTTCTTTCGCACGCCCCATATGGGTAGCGCCATTCACGCCCGGTCCCTGGCCGAGTCCGGCAAGCGCGCGTCGCTCATGCTGTCGCTCGAGTGCATTGGGTACTTCAGCGACGACCCGGGAAGCCAGGAGCATCCGGTGCGGCTTCTCAACGCCATTTACCCGACCACGGGGAATTTCATTTCGCTGGTGGGCTTCTATGAGGACGGCGATATCGCACGCCAGGTGAAAGCAGCCGTGAAGTCCGCCTCCGACCTGCCGGTGTATTCCATCAATGCGCCGGGGTTTGTGGTGGGCGTGGATTTTTCGGACCACCTCAATTACTGGAATGAAGGCTTTGTGGGAATGATGGTCACCGACACGGCTTTTTACAGGAACAAGGCCTATCACACGCCGGGGGACACCGCGGACAGGCTGGATTACCGGCGCATGGCAAAAGTCGTCGAAGGTGTGCGCGCGGTGGTCATGCAGCACGCGGGGCACGCGGCGGCGCGATAGTTTTCACGGGCCCCAGCACCCTTATCGCCGTCCATTCCGGTGCAGCCGCATCCAGCCGGCTTGCAAGGACGGGCAAATGATTGGCTGGGACGGCGGGGTAGAGGTGATGCTCCACGTGATAGAGCAAGTTCACGGTCAATCGGTTGATCCAGGCACGCCGCTCGGTGCGGGCGAACACGCCTTGCGCATCGCAGCCGTGGTGCACGCTCCACACCGCAAAAAAGCCGACCAAGGCGTTGGAACCCATCATGGCCACCACGTGGTAGCGCAGCCAGGCTTGCTCGGTCGCGATGGCCGCCAGCCAGACCGCGGCAATCAGCAGCAGTTCCGCCCACACCCAGCGCCGCGTGCGCACGCTGCCGTCGCGGATCGCCTGCGCGTGGGTGCGAAGGCTGAACAAGGGCCCCAGCAGCAGGGCGCGCCAGGCAGGCTGCCGTGCCCAGCCGCCTTCCTCGTCGCCTTCGCCCAGCGGGTCGCGATGATGCGCCAGATGGGTGTGGCGTATGGCGTGGGTTGAGCACAGCATGCCCAGGGTCAGCAGCACCAGCACGGCGTCCAGCCAACGGCGGGGCACACCTATGCTGGCGTGATAGCTGTCATGGGCCTGGCGCAGCGCGGTGAGAAAAAAAGCCGCCGACAGCGGCATCGCCAGCCAGTACAGGTCTTGCTGCGCGGCCCATAGCGACCCAGCCAGCCAAGGCGCGGAGAGGCCCAGGTTCAGCGCGACCTGGTGGGGGCGCAATGCCACAAGGTCATCCCAGCGGATTTGAGTGAGCCAGGGCCTGCCGGTGGCGGCGGGGCGGTTTCTTTCGATCTCCAAAGACATGGCTTGGCCCTCCCGTGGATTCTGTGCAGCTTGTTTTTGTGCGCCGTTGCCCTCAGGGCGCGCCATCGGCAGTGGCAGGCGGCGTGATCGGCTCGGCGGTATGGGCGTTCTGCACGTGGGCAGCCAGTTCCTTCGCCGCAATCCATTGCCGCACCTGCGTCCAGACATTACGAGAGATGATGGCGACCGTGGCAAACACACCCGCCATCACCAGCCATAGCGAGCGCCGCATCGCGTCGATGGCGGTGCTGCGGTCGCTGAATTCGCCGAAGCTCAGCATCAGCAGCAAGGTGCCCGATACGGCCAGCAGGTAAGCGCAGCGTATCCAGAACTCAGCGCCCCCGTCGGCATCGCACAGCATGCGCAGCACCTTGTACAGGATGGGCTTGAGGTAGCTGATCGCAACAACGGGTCCCACCACCGCGATCAGCAGCGAGACAGAAAACAGGGTGGTGTCGACATAGGCTTCCATGGCGGTATTTCCTTTCGGGGGTTAACGTGGGCAACTGACGGAATCGCAGTGGGCGGCGGCCGAGCGTTCGGCGGCGCGCCGCACGGCGCCTTCGAACATCAGGCGCACCAGGCCGCGCGGAATGCGGTGGCGATTGCGCGCCAGCACCGGATAGCCCCATTCGGCCAGCGGGCGCAGCAGCGGCCAGCGCATGGCGGCGCTGACCCAGCCCAGGCCGACGGCCTCGTAGGCCAGGCGGAATACCTCCACGCCCTTGAGCACGCGGCCGTCTGCCCGGCGGGCGTGGATCAGCTCCAGCAAGTCCTGCATGCTTGTGCCCGCAGGCAGGTCTGAAAAATCCGGTGCCGAGACATCGGCAAAGCGCAGGTGTCCTTCGGTGTTGCGCAGCATCAGGTTGCTCATCTCGGCATTGCAAAGCGGGCAGGCCGATTCGTAGTAAAGGGTCAGCGGGTAGACGGCCGGGTCCACGCCGGCTTTGAAGCTGTCGTAGCGGGCATTGCCCGAAGGATGGATGGAATGGATTGCAGACATTTTTCTCTCCTTTGGAAATTTCAGTACAAACAGAAATTAGTAATCAAAAAAAAGCCACTATGGCCTTTCAAAAAGTAGGCGGCAGCAACTCCGAGGGATCCAGGGGTTTGGCGTCGCTGTCGCCGCGCACGAACTTCTGCACGCTGGCGCCCATGCGCAGCACTTTTTCAAGCGTGGTGGGTGACAGGCGCAGCATCTCGTCGGCCCACGAACCCAGCGATTCCATCAGCCTCAGGGTTTCACGCACGCGGTCCTGCGCGTCGGCAGGCTCGGCTTCAAACCCAGGCTCTTTGACGAGTTCGCGCAGCATACGGACCGTGGGGTCGTATTCGCGCTCCTTGCGCTCGCGCACCACGGTGCGGAAGAGTTCCCAGACGTCCAGCGAAGTCTCGTAATAGTCGCGCCGGTCGCCCAGCATGTGGGTGGCCCGTATCAGGTTCCAGTTCAGCAACTCCTTGAGGCTGGTGCTGACGTTGGAGCGCGCCACGGCCAGCGTGTCGGCGATGTCCTCGGCATGCAGGGGGCGGCCGTGGAAGAAGAGCAGGGCGTGGATTTGCGAGACGGTGCGGTTCACGCCCCAGGCAGTGCCCATTTCTCCCCAATGGACGACGAATTTGCGGGCGACGGGGCTGAGTTCCATGGTTGTGACTATATATTGTCTGAAATTTCTGTCAATACAGAAATTAAAGATTGATCATGGAAGCAACAAACCAACGCAAGCCAGGGCCGGCCACCCGAGAATACGGCCCATGACAGAGATCAAGACCTACGGGATGTCCGAGCGGGCCGACCACCTGGACTTCGACATCCGGTCCCAGCTGGTGCGGCCGCCGCTGGTGCGCCCGCACCGGCATGAGTATTTCCAGATCCAGATCAGCTTGCAGGGCGACACCGAGCAAAACGTGGCCGGCACGGTGCGGCCTTTCCGCCGCGGCTACCTGAGTTTCATCCTGCCCTACCGCGTGCATGTGATCCCGCACCCCGAGGGTTCACGCTACGTCATCATCAATATGTCGCAGCAGTTCCTGCGGCCCGGCCTGGATGTGGACCCGCTGGACCTGGAGGACGTGCCCCTGAGCCGAGCGCCGGAACTGGCGCCCTTTCTCTTCCAGGAATACGCCGATTTTTATTTCCCGGAGGATGAGTTCGCCGAAATCGAGGCGCTGCTCGAAAAGCTCGCGTTTGAAAATGCGCACCGCCGCTTCGGCTCCATCGAGATGATCCGCGGCCTGATGCTGCAATTGATAGGCCTGGTCTGCCGCAAGTACGAAGCCGACCTGCTGCGCTTTTCGGCCAGCCAGGCCCAGCAGGGCAGCCGGCGCGCCAGCCTGCAGCGCGCCGTGCGCTATATCCGCGAGCACCTGGCCGGCGAAGTGACGCTGGCCGATGCGGCGGCCGCCGCTTTTCTCTCGCCCAATTACCTCGCCCACCTGCTGAAAAAGGAAACGGGCAAGACCTTCACCGACCTGGTGACCGAGCGGCGCCTCGAATATGCCCAGGAGCAGCTGGCGCACAGCAACCAGCGCATCGCCAGCATCGCCCACGCCTCGGGCTTTGCCGACGAGGCCTATTTCGCGCGGCGCTTTCGTCAGCGCTTTGGCCTGACGCCCAAGGCTTATCGCGACAGCGTGCGCGCCAGGATTGCCGGCGCCTGATACCCGCGCAGGCCGAGGCGGTGTGGCGCTGCATTGAATCGTCCGGTAAATGCGCAATTGCGTCCGCCTCCGCCTGCTGTGGCCGCCCTAAGCTCGTTGCCTGGAGAAAAACGCTGGCAAACGCCGATAACAAGCTCCAGCTTCATCAATCCCAGGAGACATGCATGACACAACCAGACATGAGCAAACGCGGAATTCTGCAAACAGGCGCCCTGATGGCCACAGGCGCGGTCGTCGGCTGCGCCACACCCGGCACGGCGGCCAATGCGCCGGCCACCCCCTTCGCGGTGGCCGGAACCTACATCCCAATCGCGGGCACGGCAGAGATGTTCCCGGTGCGCCGCATCTATTGCATAGGCCGTAACTACGCGGCCCATGCGATCGAGATGGGTTCCGACCCGAGCCGCGAGCCGCCCTTCTTTTTCCAGAAGCCGACCGACGCCATCCAGGTGGTGCCGCCCGGCACGGTCGCCGACCATCCCTATCCCACGCTGACCAAGAACTACCACTACGAAGTCGAACTGGTGGCCGCGCTTGCCAGGGGCGGGCGCAACATCCCGATCAACCAGGCGCTGGACTGTGTTTACGGCTACGCGCTGGGCCTGGACATGACGCGGCGCGACCTGCAGCGCGGCATGGGCGACCAGAAAAAGCCCTGGGAAATCGGCAAGAGCTTTGACCGCTCGGCGCCGATTGGCCCCATCCACAAGGCGGCCCAGACCGGCCACTACACCCAGGGCGCGATCTGGCTCAAGGTCAACGGGCAGGTCAAGCAGCAGGCCACACTCAACCACATGATCTGGTCGGTGGCCGAGCAGATATCCAAGCTGTCCGAGGCCTTTGAGCTCTTTCCCGGCGACATCATTTATTCGGGCACGCCGGAGAATGTCGGCCCGGTGGTCAAGGGCGACGTCATTGACTGCCATATCGACGGCTTGCCGGAGCTCAGCGTCAAGATCGTTTGAGCGGTACCGGGGAAGGCAGGGGCGGGGCAAGGGAAAACACGGTGTCATCGCCCTGCGGTGGCAAGAACTTCCGGGGCCGCATAGACTCCGACTGTTTCCGTTTGGCCCCCAACAACACTTCTGAGGAACCCGCCATGCTTGAACACGACCAGAAAAAGGACTTCGACGCACTGCTGCCCGGCCGTAGCACCGAAGCCGGCGCCAGCCGCCGCACCGCGCTCAAAACGGCCCTCGGCGTCGGCTACGCCGCCACCGCCATGCCCATCATGGCGCAGACCGCCATCAGGACGTCCTCGGAAGGCCTGAAGACCGGCGAAACAACATACGAGGTCAACGGTTTCAAGGTGCCCGCATTCTTTGCGGCCCCCGCCGGTAAGACCAATCTGCCTGTGGTGCTGGTGATCCAGGAGATCTTCGGCGTGCACGAATACATCGCCGATACCGCGCGGCGCTTCGCCAAGGCCGGCTACCTGGCCATCGCCCCCGAGCTGTACGCGCGCCAGGGCGACCCCAGCAAATACAACGAAATGGCCAAGCTCATGGCCGAAGTCGTCTCCAAGGTGCCGGACGAACAGGTCATGGCCGACCTGGACGGCGCGGTGAAGTGGGCCGGCGCGAACGGCGGAAATACCAAAAAGGTCGGCATCACCGGCTTTTGCTGGGGCGGCCGCATCGTCTGGCTGTATGCCGAGCAAAGCAAAAACGTCAAAGCCGGCGTGGCCTGGTACGGCCGCCTGGTCGGCCAGCCGTCGGCCCTCACGCCCAAACACCCGCTGGACCTTGCGGCAGGCCTGAAGGCGCCGGTGCTGGGCCTCTACGGCGGCCAGGACGGCGGCATTCCGCTCACCACCGTCAACCAGATGAAGGATGCATTGGCCGAAGCCGGCGCCAAAGGCAACAAGGCTGCGGCCGCTTCCGAATTTGTGGTCTATCCGCAGGCGCCCCACGCCTTCCACGCCGACTACCGACCCAGCTACCGCAAGGACGCGGCGGAGGATGGATTCAAACGGGCGCTGGAGTGGTTCAAGTCGCACGGCGTGGCCTGATTCCCCGCCTGCAGGCTGAAAGCCGCCTTCCCTGAAAAGGGCTGGCGGCTTTTTTGTGCACACCCCTTGACACGCTTGATAAGATAAAAACAACCCCGGTCGCTGGCATTGAATGCCGCGCCGGGGTTTTGTCGTCTGTGGTGTAACCTCCACGGGTGTTCTGAGTGATTTCGGGCTCCAGCCCTTTTAAATACGAGCGTATGCAGCTATGACTTTGCTAGCAATCTTGATGGGAACCCTGGCCGCCGGCATCGGCAGCGTGTGGCTGGCGGCTTTGCTGAGTTTTGGCGTGCTGGCCCGTTACACCCAGCATATGCTGAGCCTGGCTGCCGGCGCGTTGCTGGCCACGGCTTTCATGCACCTGTTGCCCGAGGCCTTTGAAAGCCAGGCCGGCGCGCAGGAGCTCTTCACCACCTTGCTGGTAGGGCTGGTGTTCTTTTTCCTGCTCGACAAGGCTGAGCTCTGGCACCACGGCCATGAGCACCATGGCGGCGAGCACCACGGCCCTGAGGTGGCCGCGCACGCGCAGCACGACCACAAGGAGCATGTGCATGCCGCGCACAGCCACCACGGGCACAGCCATGGACATGGGCACGAGCATGACGGCGGCAAGACAGGCGGCTGGGCCGTGCTGGCCGGCGACAGCGTGCATGCCTTCGGCGACGGCATCCTGATCGCCTCCGCCTTTGTGGCCGACCTCCGGCTGGGCCTGGTCGCCGCGCTGGCGGTGCTGGTGCATGAGGTGCCCCACCACATGGGCGACCTGGTCGTGCTGCGCCAGACCTCCAACAACCGGCGCGCGGCACTCGTCAAGGTGTCGCTGGCCGGCGCGGTGACGGCGTTGGGCGGCGTGGCCGGTTATGCGCTGGTCGACCAGCTGTACGACTACCTGCCGTTTTTCCTGATCATGGCTTCGAGCAGCTTTATCTATGTCGCGCTGGCCGACTTGATCCCGCAGCTGCAAAAGCGCGTGACGGCCCGCGAAACCATCGCGCAGATCGCCTGGCTCGGCATAGGCATAGGCATGGTCACGCTGATCAGCGGGATGGCGCACCATCATTGAGGCTGGTGGCGGTGCTGTCAGACGGCGCCTTACAGCGACAGGTGTCGGCGACCTATAGGCCGGCCCGGGCAGCGGCGGGAAGATGAGGCAAACGTCCTTCGAAGCCCTCCGTTCCACTTGTGCAAAGGCAGGCCCGCCATGAACTTCCATTCAGAACCCACCACGGTTTCCAGTGCCTTCCGTCCGTCGACTGCTTTCGGCACCGGTGAACCCCTCAGCCACGCACCCTCGCAAAAGAAGCTGCGCATTGTTCGCCGCCCGCGTGCGGCTGCGTACATTGCCTTTTTAATCACCATTTTTGCCAGCATGGCGGCCGCCGCGGCATTGGTGACACACGACATGCCCTTGCTGGCGGGCTTGTGATGAACGTCATGAACAACAACAGCAGGCGCGGCCATTCACCTGACGGCGGTGTTCCGCTCGGCGCGGGCTCACCCGACGAGCCGGCGCACACCTTGCCGGCGGAGCCGACCCAGATCACCAAAGCTCAATCCGCGAAATCCGGCAAGGCCGAAGCGGCGCAGCCGCGTTCCCCCGCCCGCAAGCGGCCGGGCAATGAGGAGCCGGAACTCACCCTCGAGGACGACCTGCCTTCCGATGGGCGCGACAAAAAAGGTGAAGCCATGATTCGCGACTTGCCGCGCAAGGTCGGGAAAAACGAGGATTAACCATGGCCACCAGCCCTGACGTCCCGCCGCCGGAGCCGGTGCAGCCCTTGCAGACCCCGCCCGAACCCGGTGAAGTGCAGACCACGCCCATGCCCATGGAGTAGTCCAAAGGGTGGGTTCAGTCGGCACTCTCTTTCTGGCTTCTTGCGAGGTGGGTGCCAGCCGCGCGGTCATTTGAATTCAACACCACTGAAGCACGTCAAGCACCGAACCACCGGACGCACCGGAGCTATTGAATTTATCAACCACCTTCACCGAGAGCACAAACTCATGCACCCAATTGCCAATCCCCCCGGCCCCAGGCGCGGCCTTGGCTTTCTGGTCCTGGCCCTGACCTTGGCTTTGGGCGCCTGTGGCAAGCAGGGCAACAACGACGCTGGAAACACGCCTGGCAGCACGGGTTCGGGCGCGGCGCCTGCCGCTGCGACCGGGACTGAGCCTGCACGGACACCTTCGGCCGGCGACAGCCCGGCGGGAGGCAGCAGCGGTTTCAAGGGAGGCGCACCGGCACCGGACGCATCCGGCGCCCCTTCGACAAGCGGAACGACTGCGCCCGGTTCGGGCGGCCAGGGCGGGGCGGCAAATGCGCCGGCTTCGAGTGCTTCTGGTGCTTCCGGCACGACGACAAATGGCGGCCTGCCGGCCAGCCAGACCGGCACCATTGCTACGCCCGGTGGCAGCACCAACAGCACCCCGAACAGCAGCACTGGCAACGCCTCGCGCTAGGCTGCCGCGTCTTTCGCTGCCGTGCGGGCTTGCACGGCCCGGCCAGCTTCTGTAAGGTCAGGGGACTTTTCCTCAGGGGGAGATAGCTATGGCCGAAGTTCTCAAGGTTCGCTGCTGCATTGCCGGCGGCGGCCCGGCCGGCATGATGCTGGGCCTGCTGCTGGCGCGTGCCGGTGTTGATGTGCTGGTGCTCGAAAAGCACGCTGATTTCCTGCGCGACTTTCGCGGCGACACCGTGCACCCGTCCACCCTGCAGGTAATGCATGAGTTGGGGCTGCTCGATAAATTCCTGGCGCGGCCCCATGATGAAGTCAGCGAAATGCGCGCGATGGTCGGCGACACGGAGCTGGTGCTCGCCAACTTCAAGCGACTGCGCATACGCTGCCAGTTCATCGCGATGATGCCGCAATGGGAGTTCCTGGATTTCGTGCGCGATGAAGCCGAGCTTTACCCGAGCTTTCGCTTGCTGCAGAACGCGGAAGTCACGGGTGTGAGTGAAGAGGGCGGCAGCGTGACGGGTGTGCAGGTCACAACACCCGATGAGCCCTTGCAAGTGCGGGCGGACCTGGTCATAGGCGCGGACGGCCGGCGCTCGACGGTGCGCGCCGCCGCCGGGCTGGTGGTGCATGACGTGGGCGCGCCCATCGATGTGCTGTGGATGCGGCTGCCCAAGCTGCCGGGCGATCCGTCCACCTCGGGCGGGCGCATCAACACCGGCAGTTTCCTGGCCATGATTGACCGCGGCAGCTACTGGCAATGCGCCTTTGTCATTCCCAAAGGCGGTATTGAGGCCGTGCGTGCACGGGGGCTGGACGCCTTCAAGGCCGACATGGTGAAATCGGCGCCGCTGTTTGCCGGCCGCATGGATGCCCTGGCCAGTTGGGATGACGTCAAACTACTGAGTGTGACGGTGGACCGGCTGGAACGCTGGTACAAGCCCGGCCTGCTATGCATAGGCGATGCGGCGCATGCCATGTCACCCGTGGGTGGCGTTGGCATCAACCTGGCGGTGCAGGATGCGGTCGCGGCGGCCAATGTGCTGGCACGGCCGCTGGCCGATGCGGCTATGGGTACGGCGGCCTTGACGCCTTTCCTGGCGCAGGTGGAAAAGCGGCGCCTGCTGCCCACGCGGCTGACCCAGGCGGCGCAGGTGGCCGTGCAGAACCGTGTGCTCAGCCCGGTGCTGGCGTCGCGCGGCATTGATGCACCACCTATGGTGCCGCCCTGGCCCTTGCGGCTGATCGGGCGCTGGCCGATGCTGCAGGCGCTGCCGGCTTACGCGGTCGGGGTGGGGGTGCGGCCCGAGCACGTGCATTCGCCAGTGCGGCCCCCGCCCAAAATGTAGGCTTTTTCCTACATCGCGCGCAGGCATAACCTACAACCACCTCGCTGCGAGACTCTTAAAGTGAAGTTATCAGACCCTTTGGGCGCCCTCCCTCCATGGATAGCCCATATGGAGGGCCATTTCGGGAAGCCGGCTAATCGCTATTAGCCCGCAGCCAGGAGATCCTATGAAAAGCAGCGACACCCTACATGCCCACAGACCAGAGCCCAGTCCGTCCAAGGACAGGGTGGGGGACAGGCCGGACAATGGCTCCAGGAGCAGCCGCGGTGCAGGCCCGAACTCAGGTGCGCGATTGGACAATCCGCACAAGCGCATTCGCCTGACGGGCCACGCCCGAGCCTGCTGAAATGCGCCTGCGGTATCGCACTGCGCGCACCGCGACTCATCGAAAAATCCCTACATCCCTGTGGGAGCTCGTCTCATGGGGCATACCCGTAACGCACCGCTAAATTGATGTCTGGCTGTCGCTCAGCCAACTCCGCCGATCGACAGATTGATCTTTATATTCTTACCCCTCTTCAAAGAAGGAACAGACATGCACGCATCCAGATTCAAACCCGCCGCCGCAACAGCTCTTGCCTTGGCCGCCCTGCTGGCCTTGGGCGCCTGCGGAAAAAAAGTGGAAGACACCGGCGCCACAACTTCGCCCGGCTCCAGCTCTTCAAGTTCTTCCACGCCGTCGACGCCATCCACGCCATCGACACCTTCCACTGGATCCACGGGCTCATCGAGCTCCAGCAGCACGAGCGGCACAAGCCCTATGCCGACGCCGGAGTCGAGCGCGGCCGTTTCGAACTCCGGATCGGCTGCACCTGGTGTTCCGGCCAGCGGCGGCACCAAATAAGAAAGCAGCATTCGCTCTTCGCGAGCAAAACAAAACGCCACCAGGCATCTGCCGGTGGCGTTTTTTTGTGGAAGGATCGGAGCTGGGGGCCTGGATAAGAAAGCCTAGCCCTGCGCCACAGGCCGCTGCGGATCGCTGCACCAGTCGCTCCAGCTGCCGGCGTAAAGGCCGGTCCTGCCCAGGCCGGCGACTTCCATCGCGACCAGGTTGGGCACGGCGCTGACGCCGCTGCCGCAGTGGTGCACCACGGTCGCCGGGTCACGCCCGGCCAGCAAGGTTTCAAACTCGGCCTTGAGCTGCGCGGCCGGCTTGAACTTGCCGTCGGGCCCTATGTTCTGGTTGAAGGGCCTGTTCAGCGCACCGGGGATGTGGCCGGCCACCGGGTCGAGCGGTTCCACCTCGCCCCTGAAGCGCGGTGTAGCGCGGGCATCGATCAATGTCTGCGCCGGCCGGCCCAGTTGCGCAGCCACGGTATCGGCCGAGACCAGCGTGGCCCTGGCCGGCGCCAGCAGGAAGCTGGCCTGGAAGTGCGCGGGCTCTTCGCCGCTGCTCACCTTGCCGCCCGCGGCCTGCCAGGCCTGCAGCCCGCCGTCGAGCATGGCGACGTTTTCATGGCCGGCCCATTTGAGCATCCACCAAAGGCGCCCGCAGTAGTTCGCGCCGTTACGGTCGTAAACGACGGCCTGCATGTTGTTGGCGAAACCGACGCTGGACAGCCAGGTGGCGAATTTCTCGCGGTTGGGTAGCGGGTGGCGCCCGCCGGACGCGGGCGCGTCGGCGCCGCTGGCGGTGATCACCCCGTGCGCACCCGGCACGCCGTGTTTGGCGCTCAGCGCGGTGTCCAGGTTGGCATACACGGCGCCCGGTATGTGCGCGTCCAGGTATTGCTCCTGTCCGGCATGCGGCTTCATCAGGTCGAAGCTGCAATCGAAGATGCGCAGCGGCTTGGCCGAAGCAACCAAGGCTTGCAACTCGTCGGCGGAAATCAGGGTGGTGTAGCTCATGGGAACTCCTTAATGCTCTTCAGCGGGGGCGTTGGGTGCGGCGCGTGCCCGTAGCACGGTGGCGGCGATCGCGCTCACGATGATGAGCACCATGCCGGCCCAGCCGACCAGGGGAATATTGTCGCCAAACAGGATCAGGCTGTAGAGGGCCGCGAACACAATGCCCGAATATTGCAGGTTGGCCACCATCAAGGTGCCGCCGTGGTTTTCCGACATCGAGTAGGCCTTGGTCATGCTCAGCTGTCCCAGCGACGCCAGCAGGCCTATCGGGAGCAGCCACATCGCCTGGCGCCAGTTCCAGGGCGACAAGCCCATGAACAGCATGCCGAGCGCCCCGGCAATGACGGTGCCCACGGCAAAGTAGAACACGGTGCGTGTCTCGGGCTCGCCCATGCGCGCAATCGCCATGACCTGCATGTAGGCAAAGGCGGCGCCCAGGCCCGACATCAGGCCCACCAGCCCCGCAAAGGCCTGGTTCTGGTCTATGGCCGGGCGAAGCAGCATGACGACACCGGCAAAACTCGCGAGGATAGCCATGACCAAGGGGCCCTGGCTGAAGAATAACGCCCCCACGCTTGCCGCTTCGCGTGCTGCGCTGCCCCCCGAGGGGGCACTCGCGCCTTGGGGCGGCCCGGCGGCGCTCAAAGTCCCCAGGCTGACTGTGCCGCTCTCCGGTGCGACACCCTGTGAGGCATTTGCTTTCAGCGGCGTCCAGGCCATCAGCGCGCCGCCGACCAGGAAAGCCGCGATCCACACACTGCTCATGTAGTTGAGTGTCATGGCGGTGGCCAGCGGCAAGTGGGCGATGGCATAAAACCAGGCCGACAGCGACATCACGCCGATCACGCTGCGCCAGGCGTGCATGGCCGGGTAGCGCGTGCGCAGCGTGATGCCCTGGGCGCGCGCATAGGCCGCCATGAAAAGCACGCCGAGTACACCGCGGTAGAACACCAGCTCGGCGCTGTTGAAGTGTTCAGAGGCGTATTTGACGCAAACCCCCATGGTCGCGAACATGAACGAAGAAAAAATCATCCAGAGGGCTTGCATGGTGTGCGGGGGACCTAGAGGAAGGGGAGGGTGGAATGAAAAATGGCTGCGGTCCCGCCGATATGCGGAACTGCAGCCATCGTATAGGCGGGCACTGAGGCTTGCACGCAAGGAAGAAATTGTTAAATCATCTGCGTGGTTTTGCTGGCGCCCATCTCGCGGCGGTACCACTCGTGAAAGTGCTGCATGCCGTCTTCCATGGGGCTTTGGTAGGGTCCGAATTCGTTGTCGCCGCGTTGCAGCAGGGCCTTGCGGCCGGCGTCCATGCGCAGCGCGATTTCGTCGTCTTCCACGCAGGTCTCCATATAGGCGGCCTGTTGCGCCTCCATGAACTCGCGCTCGAAAGCGCAGATTTCCTCGGGATAGAAAAATTCCACCACGTTGAGCGTCTTGTCGGGTCCCTGCGGATGCAGCGTGCTGACGACCAGCACGTGCGGGTACCACTCAATCATCACGTGCGGATAGTAGGTGAGCCAGATCGCGCCGTACTTCGGCGGCACGCCCTGGCGGTACTGCAGCACCACGTCGTGCCATTTTTTGTAGACGTCGGTGCCCGGCTTGCCGAGCTTGTCCGACACCCCCACCGTCTGTACCGAATAGTCGGCCTCCAACTGCCAGCGCAGGTCATCGGTGGTGACGAAGCTGCCCAGCCCGGGGTGGAAAGGGCCGACGTGGTAGTCCTCGAGGTAGACCTCGATAAAGGTCTTCCAGTTGTAGTTGCACTCGTGCAGGTGCACCTTGTCGAGCTGGTAGCCGGAAAAATCGAGGTCGGCGTAGGTGGCCAGCTGCGCCATCTCGGCGGCCACGTCGCGGCCGTTGTCCTCGAACACCAGGCCGTTCCAGCTCGTCGTCTTGTAGCGGTTCAGGTTCAGGCACGGATCGATCTCGAAATGCGGTGCGCCTATGAGCTCGCCCGCGGTGTTGTAGGTCCAGCGGTGCAAGGGGCAGACGATGTTGCTGCCGGTGTTGCCGCGGCCCTGCAGCATGGTCGACTGGCGGTGCCGGCAGACGTTCGAAATCAGCTCGATGCCCGAGGCGTTGCGCACCAGGGCCCGGCCCTCGCCCTCGTGCGGCAGGGCGTAATAGTCGCCCAGGTTGGGCACGGCCAGCTCGTGGCCCAGGTAGCGCGGCCCGTGCGCGAACAGCTTTTGCTGCTCCCGCTGGTACAGGCCCGCGTCAAAGTAGCTGGAAACGGGGAGCTGGCTGGTGGCCTGCAGAAGGCGGAGGCTGAGATCAGACATGCGAATTTCGGGGTGAACTTGCCGCCGCGCGAAGCTTTGGAGGCAGTTGACAAACCAGGGAGCAGGCTGAGCGTCAGCCCACGGGTGAAAACAAGGCCGGGAATCCCGCAACGGGGACACCGCTGTTATCGAGAACTGTTATCAATTGTACCCGCGTGGGGGTGGTTTGGGGGGTATGGCGCCCCGTCGCCGGATAATAGAAATATTGCAGTTGCAACCCCGGGCGCCGGGCGCTGCAATCCATCCGCAACGGCCTAAAATCAGGCCTTCATCCAAAGAACCATGGCCAAAAGCGCTTCCTCCTCCACCTCTGCCGCAATTCCCGCCGCCGCGGCGCTGCCCGCCAGCTATGAGGCCGCCCTGCAGGAACTCGAGGAACTGGTGGACAGCCTGGAGTCCGGCCAGCTTCCGCTGGACCAGCTGCTGACGGGCTACCAGCGCGGTGCGCAGCTGCTGAAATTTTGCCGTGACAAGCTTGAGGCCGTGGAAACCCAGATCAAGGTGCTGGAAGGCACGGAACTCAAGCCCTGGGTGCAGGAGTAAGCGGCTAAAGCCGCTGCTAGGCATCCGGTGATCCAGACCCCACCAGACATAAAACCAGACATAACAGAGACCTCCGATTGAACGCTCCTGACAAACTGCCCCTGTTCACGCTGAGCGACTGGAGTGCAAGACAGCTTGCCGCCGTCGAGAGCGCCCTGTCCCGCTGGGTGGCCTGCCCCACTGATTCGCCCGCGCCCGCCGGCCTGGGCGACGCCATGCGCTATGCCGTGCTCGACGGCGGCAAGCGCCTGCGCCCGCTGCTGGTCATGGCCGCCTGCGAAGCTGTGGGCGGCAATGCCGAAGCCGCATTGCGCGCCGCCTGCGCGGTCGAGCTCATACACGCCTACTCGCTGGTGCATGACGACATGCCCTGCATGGACAACGACGTGCTGCGCCGGGGCAAGCCCACGGTGCACGTCAAGTTCGGCCAGGCCCAGGCGCTGCTGGCCGGCGACGCGCTGCAGGCCCTGGCCTTTGAATTCCTCACGCCCGAGGACGCCGGCATCGACACCGCCACGCAGGCGCGCCTGTGCCGCATGCTGGCCCAGGCGGCCGGCTTCCAGGGCATGGCCGGCGGCCAGGCCATAGACCTGGCCAGCGTGGGCATGCCCCTGAATTCGCAGCAGCTGCACGAAATGCACCGCCTGAAAACCGGCGCGCTGCTGGAAGCCAGCGTGATGATGGGCGCGGCCTGCGGCACCGCCGCAGCAGCGGCCTGGCAATCCTTGCGCGACTACGGCGCGGCGGTCGGCCTGGCCTTCCAGGTGGTCGACGACATCCTCGACGTCACCGCCGACTCCGCCACGCTGGGCAAGACCGCCGGCAAGGATGCCGCCCAGGACAAGCCCACTTTTGTCTCGCTGATGGGGCTGGAGGCGTCAAAAGATTACGCGCAGCAGTTGCTGGCCAGGGCACTGGCCGGCCTTGACGCCAGCGGGCTGGCCCGCACTGAAGCCTTGCGTGCGCTGGCAAACATGCTGGTCAACCGCCATCACTAGGACATTGGCTGAACACGAACTCCACAGCACCGACCAACCAGGGAAGAGGAACCGGCCTCGCCATAACAACGACACCACGATGTACCCATTGCTCGAAACCATCCAAAGCCCCGCCGACCTGCGCCAGCTGCCGCGCAACGGCCTGAAGACCCTGGCCGACGAGCTGCGCGCCTTCGTGCTCGACAGCGTCTCCAAAACCGGCGGGCACCTCAGCTCCAACCTCGGCACCGTGGAACTCACGGTGGCTTTGCACTACGTCTTCAACACGCCCGAAGACCGCCTCGTGTGGGACGTGGGCCACCAGACCTACCCGCACAAAATCCTCACGGGCCGGCGCGAGCGCATGGGCAGCCTGCGCCAGTTCGGCGGGCTGTCCGGGTTCCCGCGCCGCGACGAAAGCGAGTACGACACCTTCGGCACAGCGCACTCGTCGACCTCCATCTCCGCCGCGCTGGGCATGGCGCTGGCTGCCCAGCAGAAAGGCGAAAACCGCCATTCGGTGGCCATCATCGGTGACGGCGCCATGAGCGCCGGCATGGCCTTCGAAGCCCTGAACAACGCGGGCGTGCACGACCACTGCAAGCTGCTGGTGGTGCTCAACGACAACGACATGAGCATCAGCCCGCCTGTGGGCGCGCTCAACCGCTACCTGGCCCAGCTCATGAGCGGGCGTTTCTACGCGTCGGCCAAGCATGTGGGCAAGCAGGTGCTGCGTGTGGCGCCGCCGCTGCTCGAGCTGGCCAAGCGCCTGGAAGCGCACGCCAAGGGCATGGTCGTGCCGGCCACGCTGTTTGAAAACTTCGGCTTCAACTACATCGGCCCCATCGACGGGCACGACCTCGAGTCGCTGGTGCCTACGCTGGAAAACATCAAGCACCTGATGGACAACAACGGCGGCCCGCAGTTCCTGCACGTGGTCACCAAAAAAGGCCAGGGCTACAAGCTGGCCGAGGCCGACCCCATCGCCTACCACGGCCCCGGGAAGTTCGACCCGGCCATGGGCCTGCAAAAATCCAGCGCGCCGGCCAAACAGACCTTCACCCAGGTCTTTGGCCACTGGCTGTGCGACATGGCCGAGCATGACAGCCGCCTGGTCGGCATCACGCCCGCCATGCGTGAAGGCTCGGGCATGGTCGAGTTCCACAAGCGCTTTCCCGATCGCTACCATGACGTCGGCATTGCAGAGCAGCATGCGGTGACCTTCGCCGCCGGCATGGCCTGCGAAGGCCTCAAGCCCGTGGTCGCGATCTATTCGACCTTTCTGCAGCGCGGCTATGACCAGCTGGTCCACGACGTGGCCCTGCAAAACCTGCCTGTGGTGTTCGCACTCGACCGCGCGGGCCTGGTCGGCGCCGACGGTGCCACGCATGCGGGCGCTTACGACATTCCCTACCTGCGCTGCATTCCCAACATGAGCGTGGCCTGCCCCGCCGACGAGCGCGAATGCCGCGAGCTGCTGTCGTCGGCCTTTGCGCAGAACCACCCTGTGGCCGTGCGTTACCCGCGCGGCGCGGGCGCTGGCATCGAGCCTGAAGCGGGGCTGGAGCCGCTACCCTTCGGCAAGGCGGAAGTCCGCCGAGAAGGCGCACACATCGCCATCCTGGCGTTCGGCACCTTGCTCTATCCGGCCCTGCAGGCCGCCGAAAAACTCGGTGCCACCGTGGTCAACATGCGTTGGGCCAAGCCGCTGGACACCGAACTGCTGTTCAAGATAGCCGGCACCCACGAAGCCATCGTCACCGTCGAAGAGGGCGCCATCATGGGCGGCGCAGGCAGCGCCGTCAGCGAAGCTCTGCAAGCGGCAGGCGTCAGCAAACCTGTGCTGCACCTGGGCCTCAAAGACGAATTCATCGAACACGGCGACCCCGCCAAACTGCTGGCACTGCAAGGCCTCGATGCCGCGGGCATCGAAGCGGCTGTCATCGCGCGCTTTGCCGCGTTGCTGGACTCCGGCAAACCCACTAAGCCCGCACTCAAATCCGTTGCCTGATTCACAGGACTCTGCGGTACCCCCTTTAACCCAGCAAGGGCCGCGGAACCGGCTTTGCCGGGCCGCAGGCGCAGCGCCCCCTCGGGGGGCAGCGAACCACACGAAGTGGGGAGCGTGGGGGCTTTAGATAAGCCGCGGAACCGGCTTTGCCGGGCCGCAGGCGCAGCGCCCCCTCGGGGGGCAGCGCATTACACGTAGCCGAAGGCGAAGTGAAAAGCGTGGGGGCCACACCTTCAGCTTGCTGTCAGCTCTTCAAGGGTTTACCCACCCGGGCCACACACCCCTGATTTTTAGAATTCCCCAGGGCCTGCAGCGCGCAAGCAAAGCAGTCTGGCCGGCGCATGCGACCGGCCACGAATCGTTATTTTTCACACTTCGGAGCAACCTGATGGATCGTCGTTCACTCATCAAGCACGCGGGCGTTGCCGGCGTTCTGGCCGCAGGCGTCGCGCCTGCCGTTCATGCGCAGGCCGCCGTTCGCTGGCGCCTGGCCTCCAGCTTCCCCAAGTCGCTGGACACGATTTACGGCGGCGCGGAAAGTTTCGCCAAACACGTCAAGGCGATTTCGGGCGGCAAGTTCGAAATCTCGGTGCATGCGGCCGGCGAACTGATGCCCGCTTTCGGTGTGGTGGACGGCGTGCAACAGGGCTCCATCGAAGCGGCCCATACGGCGCCGTACTACTTCTTCGGCAAGGATGAGACCTTCGCCATCGGCGGCGCAATTCCCTTCGGCCTGAACAGCCGCCAGATGAGCGCGTGGACCTTCGAGGGCAACGGCCTGAAGCTGATGCGCGAGTTCTACGCCAGGTACAACATCATCAGCTTTCCCTGCGGCAACACCGGCGCGCAGATGGGCGGCTGGTTCCGCAAGGAAATCAAGTCGCTGGCCGACATGAAGGGCCTCAAATTCCGCGTTGGCGGCTTTGCCGGCAAGGTCATTGAGCGCCTGGGTGGCGTGCCGCAAAACATCCCCGGCGGCGAAATCTACCAGGCCCTGGAAAAAGGCACCATCGACGCCGCCGAATGGATCGGCCCCTACGACGACCAGAAGCTGGGCTTCAACAAGGTGGCACCCAATTACTACTACCCCGGCTGGTGGGAAGGCGGCCTGCAGTTGGATCTCTACATCAACCAGAAAGCCTACGACGCGCTGTCGCCCGAATACAAGGCCATCGTGGAAGCCGCCAGCGCGGCCGCCCATGTCGACATGCAGGCCAAGTACGACACCAAGAACCCCACGGCCCTCAAGCAACTGGTGGGCGCCGGCGCCAAGCTGCGCCCCTTCCCCGCGGACGTCATGAACGCGGCCTTCAAGGAGTCCATGAAGCTTTACGAAGAGCTGTCCGCCAAGAACGAAAGCTGGCGCAAGGTCTATGCGGATTATTCGAAATTCCGCGGTGACCAGAACCTGTGGTTCCGGTTCACTGAAGCCACATTCGACCGCTTCATGCAAAGCCAGAAAATGTAAGCAACGCTCGCCCCGGGTCCTTTGCCCGGGTGCCAGCCCGCGCACGCCTGCATGCAGGGCCGTGCTGGAAAAGGCCGCCCCCTGGGCGGCTTTTAATGTAAGCAACGCTCGCCCCGGGTCCTTTGCCCGGGTGCCAGCCCGCGCACGCCTGCATGCAGGGCCGTGCTGAAAAAGGCCGCCCCCTGGGCGGCTTTTTTTTGGGTATTTTTTTTGGTGAATTTTTTGGCGATCTACGGGTAAGAACGGGGTAACTTTTTGAAAAAGAGTGACAAAGTGTCCATGCTCCGCCGGCGCGTACCGGGCATTGCAACTATTGCAGTATCGAGCGCGTTGCGGACCCCCTACGGAAAGCTTCTATAACTTGAAGGAGAGAGTTTTATGGATCGTCGTTCACTGATCAAAAATGCCGGTATCGCCGGAGTGCTGGCTGCAGGCGTTGCACCCGCTGTTCATGCGCAGGCCGCCGTTCGCTGGCGCCTGGCATCGAGCTTTCCAAAATCGCTGGACACCATCTTTGGCGCCGCCGAGGTCTTCGCCAAGGCCGTGAAAAACATGTCGGGCGGCAAGTTTGAGATCTCGGTCCATGCGGCCGGCGAGTTGATGCCCGCTTTCGGCGTGGTCGACGGCGTGCAGCAAGGCTCCATCGAGGCGGCCCACACGGCGCCGTACTATTTCTTCGGCAAGGACGAATGCTTTGCACTGGGCTGCGCTATTCCCTTCGGCCTGAACAGCCGGCAGATGAGCGCCTGGATGTACGAAGGCAACGGCCTGAAGCTCATGCGCGAGTTCTATGCCAAATACAACATCGTGAACTTCCCCGGCGGCAATACCGGTGCCCAGATGGGCGGCTGGTACCGCAAGGAAATCAAGTCCGTGAAGGACATCAAGGGCCTGAAGATGCGCATCGGCGGTTTCGCCGGCAAGGTGCTCGAGCGCATCGGCGGCGTGCCCCAGAACATCCCCGGCGGTGAAATTTACCAGGCGCTGGAAAAAGGCACCATCGATGCCGCCGAATGGGTGGGCCCGTACGACGACCAGAAGCTGGGCTTCAACAAGGTCGCACCGTTTTACTACTACCCCGGCTGGTGGGAAGGCGGCCCCGAGCTCGACTTCTTCATCAACAACAAGGCTTTCGAGGCGCTCACGCCCGAGAACAAGGCCATCGTGGAAGCCGCCGCGGCCCAGGCCCACGGCGAGATGCAGGCCAAGTACGACGCGAAGAACCCGGCGGCCCTCAAGCAGCTGGTGGGTGCGGGTACCAAACTGAAGGCCTTCCCCGCCGACGTGATGAACGCCGCGTTCAAGGAGGCCATGGGCCTGTACGAAGAACTCAACGCCAAGAACGAAAACTGGAAGAAGATCTACGCCGACTATTCCAAATTCCGTGCCGAGCAGAACCTGTGGTTCCGCTTCACCGAAGCCACTTTCGACCGCTTCATGCAGGCCCAGAAGCTCTGATTTCGCGGGGGCCTTTGGCCCTGTCAGGAATCTGCAAGCCGCCTCCCAGAGGCGGCTTTTTTATTCTTGAAACACTGCGTGTAAAACGGTGTGATCCAGAGGTAAATGCTGCCAAAATCCGGGGCTGACCTTTGCTCGAGGACGCGGCCTTGACGGACCGCCCCGGCTCAAGAGGTCCGGCGGGCCCGCTTCAGGCCCCGCACGTTTCACAACCCTTAGGAGATAGCATTTTGGATCGTCGCTCCCTTATCAAAAACGCCGGTATTGCCGGCGTTCTCGCTGCCGGCATCGCCCCCGCGGTTCATGCGCAAGCCGCCATCCGCTGGCGCCTGGCTTCCAGCTTCCCCAAGCCGCTGGACACGATTTACGGCGCCGCCGAAGTGTTCGCCAAGAAGGTCGGTGAAATGACCGGCGGCAAGTTCCAGATCAGCGTACACGCGGCCGGTGAACTGATGCCGGCCTTCGGCGTGGTCGACGGTGTCGGCCAGGGTTCCGTGGAAATGTGCCACACCGTGCCTTACTACTACTTCGGCAAGAACGAGGCTTTCGCCATCGGCGCGGCCATTCCCTTCGGCATGAACTCGCGCCAGATGTCGGCATGGATGTACGAGGGCAACGGCCGCAAGCTCATGAACGAGTTCTACGCCAAGTACAACCTCGTGAGCTTTGCCGGCGGCAACACCGGTACGCAGATGGGCGGCTGGTTCCGCAAGGAAATCAAGACAGTGGCCGACCTGAAGGGCCTGAAGTTCCGCATCGGCGGCTTTGCCGGCAAGGTGGTTGAGCGCCTCGGCGTTGTGCCGCAAAACCTGCCTGGCGGCGAAATCTACCAGGCGCTCGAAAAGGGCACGCTGGACGCCGCCGAGTGGGTGGGCCCTTATGACGACCAGAAGCTGGGCTTCAACAAGGTTGCGCCGTTTTATTACTACCCCGGCTGGTGGGAAGGCGGCCCCGAGGTGGACTTCTTCATCAACAACAAGGCATTCGACGCCCTGCCCGCGGAATACAAGGCGATTGTCGAAACCGCCGCCTCGCACGCGCACATCGACATGCAGGCCAAGTATGACGCCCGCAACCCGACCGCGCTGAAGCAGCTGGTGGGCGCCAAGACCAAGATCCTGCCTTTCCCCAAGCCCGTGCTCGACGCTTCGTTCAAGGCCGCGATGGACCTCTACGGCGAACTGGCCGAAAAGAACCCCGACTGGAAGAAGATCTACACCGACTACCGCGCGTTCCAGAAGGATCAGATCCTCTGGTTCCGCTTCGCCGAGTCGCGTTTCGACACCTATATGCAAGGTGTGACCCTGTAATCTCCGCAGTGCACAAAAAAGCCGCGACTTGTCGCGGCTTTTTTTTGCCTGCGCCAAAGCAGGGGGATCGCATGCCCGGTCTTTGGATTCCAGGCCAAGCAGGGGCCGCGGAACCGGCTTTGCGGGCCGCAGGCGCCGCCTCCTGCAAGGGCGAGGAGGCTACACGCAGTGAGCCTCAACGGGGGTGTGCTTACCTCTGACTACGGAAAGTCTTGAGTTCGCTCACCAGGCGCTCAAACTCGGCCACCATTTCAGGCGAGGATGCATAGAACACCGCGAACTTGCCCATCAGCGTGCGCACATACAGGCGCGGCGCGATCAGCCATTCGAGGCCGCGCACGCGGATCAGCTTGCCGTAGGCCAGCTCGCGCAGTTCCATGTGCTTGTCCCAGACCCAGCTCTGGTGCAGGCCCTGCTCATCCAGGCGCGTGACGCTGCGCAGGATGTGCCACCAGGTATAGGCCACCAGCAGCAGGCCCGCGATAAACCAGCCGCCGGCGGCCGACGCGCCCGAGGCCCTGCCGGCCAGCCAGGCCTGCACAAAGGCCGCGGCCAGGCACACCACGATCAGGGTGGCCAGGATCTTGAAGGTGGCCGAAAACGCCTGCCCCGAGATGCTCCCGTCTTTCGGCATGAACTTGAAGGGCGGCGGGCCGAAATGGGTCGTGGGGGCGGTTGCGGGGGTGGGGTCCATGGCGGGCTTGCGGTTGGATGCGTGGCGATGTAAGGGAAGAGGGAAAGAGGGAAGGGGAAAGGGCAGGGTAGCAATAAAAACGCCCCTTGGGTAAGGGGCGTTTGCCGCGACCAGCACTGTGGCTGCTTATTTGGTCTTGAACAGTTCGTCGACCTTTTTCTGTTCCTCATCGGCGCTCGGTTCGGCCGGTGGCGCCAATGGGTCGGTGCCTGCCGCACCGCTGGCCGCGCCCGCCGGGGGTGTCGCGCTGTCATCCACCGGCACTTCGATCTTGACCTTGTCCAGGTCTATCACTTCGGGCTTGTCGAGGAAAACCGTCACCGTCTGCGGCACAAAAATCACGATCAGCACCAGGATCAGCTGCATCGCCACCCAGGGAATCGCGCCCATGTAAATGTCGCTGGACTTGATGGGCTTGGCAATGCGCCCTTCCTTGAACAGCGTGTCGGCGATGCCGCGCAGGTAGAACAGCGCGAAGCCGAAGGGCGGGTGCATGAAACTGGTCTGCATGTTCACGCACAGCAGCACGCCGAACCAGATCAGGTCAATGCCCAGCTTGTCGGCGACCGGGCCCAGCATGGGCAGGATGATGAAGGCGATCTCGAAGAAGTCCAGGAAGAAAGCCAGGAAGAAGATGAACAGGTTCACGGCGATCAGGAAGCCGGTCTGGCCGCCGGGCAGGCCGCTGAGCATGTGCTCGACCCACTTGGCGCCGTCCACGCCCTGGAACACCATCGAGAAGACGCGCGCGCCTATCAGGATGAACACCACCATGGCGGTCAGGCGCATGGTGCCTATCATGGCTTCCCAGATCAGCGCGCGGGTCAGGCGCTTGTGCATGGCGGCCAGCACCAGCGCACCCACCACACCCATGGCACCGGCTTCGGTCGGCGTGGCGATGGCCTTGTCGATACCGGGCAGGCCGCCCATGGAGCCCAGCACCGCGAAAATCAGGATGGCCGAGGGAATGATGCCGCGCAGGCATTTGGCCCACAGCGCCCAGCCGTTCAGCGTACGGGCCGATTTGGGCACGCCGGGTACGTGGTCGGGCTTGAGCACGCCGAGCATGAAGGTGTAGCCCGCGAAGATCAGCACCTGCAGGATGGAGGGGCCCCAGGCGCCCTTGTACATGTCGCCCACGGAGCGGCCCAACTGGTCGGCCATCACGATCAGCACCAGCGACGGCGGCACCAGCTGCGTGATGGTGCCCGAGGCCGCCAGCACGCCGGTGGCATAGCGCATGTTGTAGCCGTAGCGGATCATCACGGGCAGCGAGATCAGCGCCATGGCGATTACCTGGCCGGCCACCGTGCCGGTGATGGCGCCCAGGATGAAGCCGACGATGATGACCGAGTAGCCCAGGCCGCCCTTGGCCGGGCCGAAGAGCTGGCCCATGGAGTCCAGCATGTCCTCGGCCAGGCCGCACTTCTCAAGAATGGCGCCCATGAAGGTGAAGAAGGGAATCGCCAGCAGCAGCTCGTTCGACAGGATGCCGAACATATTGAGCGGCAGGTTGGACATGAAGCTGGCGGGGAACCAGCCCATCTCGATTGCCAGGAAGCCGGAAGCCAGCCCGAGGGCGGCCAGCGAGAAAGCAACGGGGAAGCCGATCAGCATGATCAGCACGAGGCCCGCGAACATGATCGGGGCGAAATTTTCCATCTGCATGGGGTAGTCCTGAAAGTGTTTTTATGGGATTGAGCGATGCAAACGGATCACTGGACCGGCTTCTCGTAGTGCGTGTCCATCTCGAACTTGCCCTGGAGGTAGCAGACACGCTTGATGATTTCCGAAATGCCCTGCAGGAACATCAGGCCGAAGCCCAGCGGGAGCAACAGCATCGCGGGCCAGCGGATCAGCCCGCCCGCATTGCCCGACATTTCGCCGGATCGGTACATGGTCATGAACAGCGGCCAGCTCAGGTAGGCCATCAGGCCCATCACCGGAAGCAGGAAGAAGAGCAGGCCGAAGATGTCCACATAGACGGGCCCGTTGCCCCTGAGCTTGCCGTAGATGATGTCGACCCGCACGTGTTCGTTGAGCTTGAGCACGACGGGCGCGCCCAGCATCACGGTGGCGGCGAACAGGTACCACTGAATTTCCAGCCAGGCGTTGGAGCTGATGTCCAGGCCGTAGCGTACAAAGGCGTTGCCGGAGGAAATCAGCGCGGCAAGCAGCACCGTCCAGGCGGCAATCTTGCCCAGCCGTGTGGTCAGCCAGTCATAGGCCAGTGCGAGTTTGAGGAGTGCGGACACGGGGGATGTCTCCGATCAGTTTTTTTGAATGAGAAAGTACCCACGTGGGCACGCCGAGGCATGAATGGTACGACGGATGCCCGGCCCCGCACTGAAGAAAGACTGACAAAAAATTTCCGGGTTTACCCTAGGGATATACGGCTTGTGGCAGGCGCAGCTTCCACTTTCCTTTCACATCCGTTCCGTTGCTCCTCTGCGAGCCTTTTTTTGCCTCATTTTTCAGCAGGCGTTCAGCAACGTTCAACAAGCGGCCGGGCTTCAGCGGACGGCCAGGCCCTTGCCCGCCACAACGTTCCCCACCACGGCGGCCTGCGCGAAACCCTGGGCCCTGAAAGTGTCCAGGACCTTGTCAACACTGCCGGCGCTGCAGGACACCAGCAGGCCGCCTGAGGTTTGCGGGTCGCTCAGCAAGGCTTTGTCCACTTCCGAAAAACCGTCCGGCAAGCTCACTTCGGCCCCGTAGCTGGCCCAGTTGCGTCCCGAGGCGCCCGTTATGCAGCCTTGCGCCGCGAGTTCGCGCGCGCCCGGGATCAGCGGGACGTTCTGCCAGTCTATGCACACCTGCAGGCCGGCGCCGCGTGCCAGTTCCAGGCCGTGGCCGGCCAGGCCGAAGCCGGTGATGTCGGTCAGTGCGTGCACGCCTTCCATGCGGGCCAGCTCCATGCCGGGTTTGTTGAGCTGCGTGGTGAGCGCGACCATGCGGGCGTAGCCCTCGGCGTCCAGCTTCTCTTTTTTCAGCGCAGCCGAGAGTATGCCCACGCCCAGCGGCTTGCCCAGCACCAGCACATCGCCGGCGCGTGCGCCCGAGTTTTTCTTGACGCGTGACGGGTGCACCAGGCCCATCACCACCAGGCCGTAGATGGGTTCCACCGAATCAATGGTGTGGCCGCCCGCGATCGGGATGCCCGCGTCGCGGCAAACCTCCTGCCCGCCGCGCAGGATGGCGCCTATGGTCTCCAGCGGCAACACGTTGACGGGCATGCCCACCAACCCCAGCGCCATGATGGGCGTGCCGCCCATGGCGTAGACGTCGCTGATCGCGTTGGTCGCGGCGATGCGCCCGAAGTCGTAGGGGTCGTCCACGATGGGCATGAAGAAGTCGGTGGTGGCAATCAGTGCCTGCTCGTCGTTGAGCTGGTAGACGGCCGCGTCGTCCGCGGTCTCTATGCCCACCAGCAACTGCGGCGGAATATTCAGGCCCGGCAGGTTGCCCGAGTTCTTCAATATCTCGCTGAGCACGCCAGGCGCGATCTTGCAGCCGCAGCCGCCGCCGTGCGAGAGGCTGGTGAGCCGGGGCGCGGCCGCGGGCTTGGGAGGGGCTGACTGGGTCATCGGCTCAACTTTCAATCGATGGGGGCACGCGGGGCGCATTGCCCCCTTTGCATGCATGGCGCAAGCGCGTCAAGTTTATGACAACGCCTGGGCACTAAGCCTGTCCAATTGTTTGCCGAGTGGTCTGGCGGCTGCCCTAGCTGGCGTCCTGGTCCTTGTCGGCCTTCAGTTCGCCCTTGGCGGCATCGTAGACAAACAAGCGCTTGGCCAGCGCGGGCTGGTAGTTGAGCATGTCGATCAGGAAGCTCAGGGCGCCCAGGTTGTTGCCCAACCGGTCGAAGGTGCCGTCCGAATGGGCCTTGTCGTCGGCGCCGGGTTTGAGCATGCGCTCGACCAGCTCGCGCATGTGCGTCACCGCGAGCGCCGCCTGGTCCAGGTCCAGCATGGACAGCACGCCCTGCATCTGCGCGAGCTGCCCTGGTACCACGGCCAGAAGCTTGGTGTCTTCGGGGGTGCGGAAGAACATGTCCAGCGATTTTTCCAGCGCGGCCAGGGAGCTTTGCAGTTCACCCACCACGCTTCCCATGGTTTGTTTGTCGTTGACACGCTGGTAGAGCTGCTCCATCCATGTCTCCAGCGGTTGCGCCTTCCCGCCGTCGCGTGCACTCTGCAGCCGTTCCGCCAGGCGCGCCGTGCGCGCCCACAGTTGGGGGTCGTTGGGGTCGAAGTCGTCGAACACGGCCTCCAGGAAGAGCACGGCGGTGGCGAATTCAAGAGCCAGTTCGGGGCGGGGCGCCTGGCCGGAGCTGACCGTGCTTTCGATCACGCGCCCCATGGCGCGTGCCAGCGTTTCGCTGGGCGGGTGCAGCTTGACCAATGAATCGGCCACCAGGCTGAACTGGTCGGTCAGCGTCTTGAACTTGCCCACATCGCCCGCGGTCGCCGCGGACCAGGTTTCCTTGGCCGAAGCGATGCGCTTGCGGGCCTGGGCAATCAGGGCCGGCGCGAAGCGGCCGAACTGGACCGATTCGTAATCCACCGGTTTGACGCGCTTCAGGCCGTAGGCCGAGCGCACCGCCGACAGCACCGGCGAGTCGCTGGCGCGCTGCACTTTGGCCTGGGAGCAAAGGAAAAGCAGGTCCTCCGCGAGCCTGGCCGAAGCGTCCGTGCCCTTGGCCAGCCACACGTATTGCAGAAGCACGCGCAGGGTCGCCCGCTTCACGTAAAGGTCCACGTTCAGCAGGCCCTGCGCCAGGGCTTCAAAAAAACCGGCGGCGATTTTCCAGAAGGTCTTCGATTCGACGGCGGTCTGTGTGCGCGCGAAACCCAGGCAGATATCGCTGAGGCTGCGCGCGGTTTCAGGGGCGCCGGTACGTATCAGCGTCAGCATCAGGCGGTCCAGCTGTTGCCTGGCCTCGTCGCCGTACTCCTGCGCCGGGACGGTGATGTTCAGCGTCGGCTCTATCCAGCGCCACTCAAAGATCCAGAGGTCCGCCGGGTGGACGCGGTCGGCGCCGACCAGGCCCTGAATGTCGCGGTACTGGGGGAACAGCGAGACGGCCGAGGCCGGCTTGCCCGCCAGCACCTCTTCCAGGTAGTGGACGATGGAGAAACCGGCGAGTTCGATCTTGCCCACGGCATCCTGTTTGCACAGTGCCGGTGACTGTATGAATTTCTGCACCGCCGTTTCCATGGCCCGGAGCACCAGCGCCGGGGCGCTCATGCCCACCATCTCCAGCGCACCCACGGCCTGGTGCAGCTGCTGGCGGGCGGTGCGCAGCTGGCCCGCATCCAGTGCGCCGATGTCCGAGTCGCGCCCTGCCTCGGACTCGCGAATGAAACGTTTGAGGGCTTTGGTGGAGGCTTCCAGTGATTTGCGCAGTTCCTCCAGCACCCAGGCCAGGGGCCCGAGATCCAGCAAAGTCAGGTCCAGTTCGGCGGGCGATGAATTCAGGTCATTTAACTGCATGTGGCGGTCGGCCGGTGAAGGGCCGGGGTTCTAGTTCGTGGGTCCGGAGGCAAACGCTGTGCCTCCTTTCGCCTCCTCCAATTGAAGGAGGGCTCGCCGCAGTCTATCCGCGTAGCAGCCGAAGCAAAAGAGGGAAATGCGAATGCGCCGCACGGTCCGACCGGCGGTCGCACGGGTGGGACGGAGAGGTGGCGAAACTGCGTAAAAATACGTATGCACGCTATTGACTTATAGCCCGTGGGGTGCCACCCAGGCGGCACGGTCTCTGCTATTCTGGCTTCAACGCGCGCACCGTGTGGTGGAGCCTTGTTGGTGTTCTTCATGCCCGGACGCGCAGGACGGCAGCCTTGGTTTCGGACGCTACACCTAATTCATTACCCCCCTCGTCGCCGCCGATGACAGGCGCCTTGACGGATTCGCTCGCGATGCGCTGTTCCGGCCGCGACACCTTGTCGCTGGCACTGATGGATGCGCGCAACAACACCCTGCATTTGTTCGCGCAATACCAGCGTGCGCTGGAAGATGGCGAGTTCGTTGTGCCGCAGCTGGCCAATGTCAATCCGCCCTTGTGGGAGCTGGGCCATGTGGGCTGGTTCCAGGAATGGTGGATCGCTCGCAACACGCAGCGCGCCCTTGGCACGCGCTGCGATCCCGCACTCACCCGGCTGGCTTCCATAGAGCCGAACGCCGACCGCTGGTGGAACGCGCAGACCGTGCCGCACAGCGCGCGCTGGACACTGGGCCTGCCCGGCATGGCCCACTGCCGCGCCTATTTGCTGGACACGCTGGAAGCCACGCTGGAGTTGCTCGATAAAAGCGCTCCGGCCGGCCGCGCCGATGAGCTTGACGATGCGCTCTATTTTTATCGCCTGAGCCTGTTCTTCGAAGACCTGCGCGGCGAGGCCCTGGTGCGCAGCGCGCAAACCCTGGGCCTGGCGCTGGAAAAATCACTGGAGGATGTTTACACGCCGCAACCCATGGCATTGCGCGAGCCCTTGTTGGTGCCGGCGACGGTGTGGCGCATGGGCAGCGCGACCGGCCCGGGTTTTGCCTTTGACAACGAGCTGGGCGCGCATGCCGTCAGCGTGCCGGAGTTCGAGATCGACGCCCAGCCCGTCAGCTGGGCGCAGTATGTGGAATTCGTCGGCGACGGCGGCTATGACCGCGAAGAGCTCTGGCACCCCGACGGCTGGCGCTGGCTGCAGGGCCTGGCCGCGGGCGAAGGCCGGCGCGGCCCGCGTTATGTGGACCAGATCGGCATCTCCAGCGGTGCGGTGATACAGAACCGCTTCGGCGTGCCGCGCCGCATGCAAGGCAACCAGCCCGCCATGCACATGAGCTGGTGGGAGGCCGACGCCTGGTGCCGCTGGGCCGGGCGCCGGCTGCCGGCCGAAGTGGAGTGGGAACTGGCCGCCCACGCGGCGGCGCGGCGCGGTTTTCAGTGGGGCAATGTCTGGGAGTGGGTGGGCAGCAGCTTCAGGCCCTATCCGGGCTTTGTGCCCGGCCCCTGGCAGGCTTATTCGCAGCCGCGCTTCGGCACGCACAAGGTGCTGCGCGGCGCCTCCTTCGCGACGCGCGCGCGCATGAAAAATCCCAGGCACCGCGGTTTTGCCTTGCCGGGCCGGGACGATGTGTTCTGCGGATTCCGTTCCTGCGCGATCTGACGCTCCAGAAGAATAGCTTGCTGGCTAGGCCCTGGCCTTGCCGGGCTTTTCCTTGCGGTAGGTCCACCAGGGCAGGGTGGCGCGCAGCGACAGCACCTTGCCGCTCTGGGCGTGCTCGCCGCTGTAGCCGGGCAACTTTTCCAGCGTGGCCTGCCAGTCGCGGCTCTGCAGTTCCTTGAGCAGCGCCTGCACTGGCGGCGTGGGCAGCTCGGATTTGAGGCAGACCAGGTGGTAGCGCTCCTCGGCCAGCGGTACAAAGCCCAGGCCTTTTTCGCGCGCCGCCGCTTCAATGCCCAGGCCGGCATCGGCCGCGCCGCTGGCCACGGCCTGGGCCACGGCCGTGTGTGAAGGCTCCTGGCTTTCGTAGCCCGCAATCGCCGAGGCGTCCACTCGGGCTTTGGCCAGCAACTCGTCCAGCAGCACGCGCGTGCCCGTGCCTTCCGCGCGGTTGACATAGCGCAGGCCGGGCCGCGCCAGGTCGGCGGTGCCGGTGATGCGCAGCGGGTTGTTCCTGGCCACGATCAGGCCCTGTGTGCGGTGGGCAAAGCCGATCAGTTTGTGCAGCCCGGGCTTGAGCAGGTTGCGATAACTTTGCGCGGTGACCGACTGGCTGCCCGGCTGCTCCAGCGTGTGAAAGCCCGCCATCATGCAGCGCCCGGCGTTCAGCGCCGCGATCGCGTCCACGCTGCCCATGAAGCGGATGTCCAGGTGCAGCCCGCGCGGGCCGGCCTGCTCGCGCAGTGCCGACAGTGCCGCGTCATGGCTGGCGTATAGCGTGAGCACATGGGCGTCATCGTCAAAGGCGGTGGAGAAGGCGCGTTCGATGTCGCTGGTCAGCGCTTCGATCTGCGGCGCCAGCCGGGCCTGCGCCTGGCGCTCGGCCCACAGCAGTTTTTCACCGAATTCGGTGAGCCGCGCGCGCTGGCCTTTGTCCCAGACGATGAGCTCACGTCCCAGCGTCTGCTCCCAGTCCTTGAGCGCGCCCCAGACGTGGCGGTAAGACAGGTCCAGCGCCTTGGACGCCTTGGAGATGGAGCCCTGCTCGCGCACCGCGTGGAGCAGGTCCATCAAGGGGTTGCGTATCAGCGCGTTCTTGCCGCGCCTCGGCGTGAGCAGGTAGGAGAGTTCGACTTTGTGCATGGCGGGGCGGAAGTGGCTTGATTATGAGTGCATGGGCCGGCAGGGCAGGGAGGTGAAAGCGCGATCCGCCTTGGCATCCGTGAACCTATGCAAATTTGTTCATAGCGATGATTCCCGATGTGAATCAAGGACTTAGGCCCTAGGCTAGAGTCCCTTCCGAACCGCTAATGAACACCTTCTCCGACAGCGCCGCCACGGCCTTCTCCCTCATCACCTCGCTTGATCCCATGCTGGCCGGCATCGTCGCCCGCTCGCTGGCCGTGAGCGCGTCCGCCTGCGTGATCGCCTGCAGCGGCGGCCTCTTGCTGGGCGCCTGGCTGGGTGTGTCGCGCTTTCGCGGCCGCGGCGCGGTGCTGGCTGTGCTCAACACTGCGTTGGCCCTGCCTTCGGTGGTCGTGGGGCTGGTGGTGTATCTGCTGCTGTCGCGCAGCGGCCCGCTGGGCTTTCTCGGCTGGCTGTTTTCCTTCAAGGCCATGGTGCTGGCGCAGGCCGTGCTGGTGCTGCCGGTGGTCACCGCGCTGGTGCGCCAGACGATAGAGGATGCCGACCGCAGCCACGGCGAGCAGTTCCGGTCGCTGGGCGCGGGCCGCTTCGTGCGCGGCCTGATCCTGCTGTGGGACGAGCGCTATGCCCTGCTCACGGTGCTGATCGCCGCCTTCGGCCGGGCCGTCTCGGAAGTCGGCGCGGTGATGGTGGTGGGCGGCAACATCGACGGCTTTACCCGCGTGATGACCACCGCCATCGCACTGGAAACCAGCAAGGGTGATCTGCCGCTGGCGCTGGCCCTGGGCATGGTGTTGCTGGGCGTGGTGCTGCTGCTCAACGTCCTGATCGCCGGTGTGCGGCGTTGGCGCGAACAGCTCGACGATCGCCTGCCGGACCCGGCCACCAGCCTGGCCGCGCGGGGAGGGGCGTCATGACCGAGCTCTTCCAGCTGGATGCCGTCGATGTGCGCTACGGCAGAGTCCAGGCGCTCAGCGCTTGCACGCTGCGCGTCCAGGCCGGCGAAAGGCTGGCGCTGGTGGGCGCCAACGGCAGCGGCAAAAGCACCTTGCTGCGAACCCTCAACGGCCTGGTCATGCCCGCGGCGGGCAGCCTCCGGCACGACAAAGAGGCGCGCCAGGCCATGCTGTTCCAGCGGCCCTACATGCTGCGTGCCAGCGTGTTGCGCAATGTGGCGCTGGGCCTGTGGCTGGGCGGCATGCCCTGGCGCGAGGCCAAGGTGCAGGCCATGGGGGCGCTGCAGCGCGTGGGCCTGGAGCATCTGGCCACGCGCAATGCCAAGGCTCTCTCGGGCGGCCAGCAGCAGCGTGTGGCATTGGCGCGCGCCTGGGCGCTCAAGCCGCAGGTCCTGCTGCTCGACGAGCCCACGGCCAGCCTGGACCCGTCCGCCAAGCGCGAGGTGGAGCGCCTCATGGCCGAGTTCGCCGAAGCCGGCATGACGCTGGTTTTCAGCAGCCACAACCTGGGCCAGGTCAAGCGCCTGGCGCAGCGCGTGATTTACCTGGAGCAGGGCCGGCTGGTCGCCGACCTGCCCACGGCGGCATTTTTCAACGGCCCGGTTCCCGCCGCGGCGGAAGCATTTTTAAAAGGAGAACTTGCATGATCGGCTTTAGAACACTCAGGTCTATGGTCCTGGCCCCGCTGGCCTTGTCGGCCACGCTGGCCATGGCGCAAGGCAACACCATCGTCATGGCCTCCACCACCTCGACCGAGCAGTCGGGGCTGTTTTCCTATCTGCTGCCGGAGTTCAAGAAGGCGACGGGCGTGGACGTCAAAGTGGTGGCGGTCGGCACCGGCCAAGCCATCGACATGGGCCGGCGCGGCGACGCCGACGTGCTCTTTGTGCACGACCAGGTCGCCGAAGAGAAGGTGGTTGCCGAAGGTTTCGCGATCAAGCGCTTTCCGGTCATGTACAACGACTTCGTGCTGATCGGCCCTGCCAGCGATCCGGCGAAAGCCAAGGGCAAGGACATCGTCGAGGCGCTGAAAAAACTCAGCGCGGCGAATGCGAATTTCGTCTCGCGCGGCGACAAGAGCGGCACCCACGCCGCTGAACTGCGCTACTGGAAAAGCGCGGGCATAGATACACCGGCCGACAAGCCGGCTTTCGCCAACTACAAGGCCTGCGGCTGCGGCATGGGCCCCGCGCTCAACATCGCCGCCAGCAGCGGCGGCTATGTGCTGGCTGACCGCGGCACCTGGCTGTCCTTCAAGAACCGCGGCGACCTCGCCGTGCTGGTCGAAGGCGACACGCGGCTGTTCAACCAGTACGGTGTGATGGTGGTGAACCCCGCCAGACATCCGCAGACCAAGGCCGCCGAAGCGCAGAAGTTTGTCGATTGGGTGATTTCGCCCGCGGGGCAGAACGTGATCGCCGGCTACAAGATCAACGGCGAGCAGCTGTTCTTCCCCAACGCAAGGTAGATAGTTCACCCCCGTCCAGGCTCACTACGTGTGGCCTGTTCCCCCCTCCAGGGGGCGGCGCCTGCGGCCTGGCGAAGCTGGTTCCGCGGCCCCTGCGGGTAAATACACCCACCCCCCAAGACCGTCGACAGCCCACCGGGAGCCAGCCATGCAGGCCAAGTCAATGCACAGGGCATTTCACATATTGCGGGCGGTGCTCCTGGCCGCTGTTTTTACGGGGAGCCTGAATATGGCGCATGCCCAGACATCCGCAGCACCTTCTTCAGGTGCCGCACCGCTGCGCGTTTACGCGGCGGGCAGCCTGCGTGAAGCGCTCACGGAGATTGCCCGTGTTTATGAATCCAACACAGGCCTCAAAACCCAGTTGACCTTTGGCGCGTCCGGCCTGCTGCGCGAACGCATTGAAAAGGGCGAGCCGGCTCAGGTATTCGCATCGGCCGATACGCAGCATCCGCAGCGACTCCATGCGGCGGCGGGCAGCGTATGGGCGGCGCCCACGCTCTTCGTGCGCAACCAGCTGTGCGCGCTGGCTGTACCGGAACTCAATGCGGAGCCCGGCAAGCTGCTCGACCTTATGCTGGACCCCAGCGTCAAGCTCGGCACGTCCACGCCCCAAGCCGATCCGTCGGGCGACTATGCATGGGCCCTGTTCCGTAAAGCCGATGCCCTCAAGCCCGGCGCCTATGTCGCACTCGATGCCAAGGCGCTCAAGCTGACCGGCTCGCCCGAAGCGCCCCAGCCACCCGCAGGCCGGAGCGTTTATGAATGGCTGATCAGCGAAGGCCGTGCCGACCTTTTCCTGACCTACTGCACCAATGCCGTTTCGGTGCGCAAAGAGCTGCCGCGCATGAGCGTGGTGCAGCTGCCGCCCGCCTTGCAGGTGAGTGCGGCTTATGGCTTCACCACCCGCAGCGGCGATGCCGAGGCGGGGCGCTTTGCCGCCTTCCTGCTGTCGCCGCCGGCCCAGGAGGTGTTTCGGCGGTTTGGGTTTGGAGTGCCCTGAAGTAGTCCGGAGCAACACCCGGCTAAAATCCCCCCGTGCCTCACCACCCCACCAACCGACCAACCCTGCCCATATGGGAACGCCTTGCCGCCTGGCTGGCTTTCCTGGCTGTGCTGTCGGCGCTGTGGGCGCCGGTGTCCATGCTGGCGCAGGACGTGCAGACCGGCAAGCTCGGCGGCATCTGCAGCGCCAACACTTCGTCCTCCGCTGCAGGCGATGTGTCAGATGGCGATGCAGGTTCGACAGGCTTGCGCTGCGATCTGTGTGGCTCGCCGGGCTTGGTGTTGCCACCTCTGCCCGTAGCGCCTGCCGCCTGTTTTTCCGGCACCCCAGTTGCCGTGGCCGCAGTGCCCGCGGTTATTGGCGCCGCCGTTCCCGGCCTGCCCTTCAGCCGCGGGCCGCCCTCCGCTTGATGTGAGCCGCCTCGCCTGAGGCATTTCCGCGCGCGGGCCTGGCGGCCTGTGCGCCCGTTCATGTCAGCGCGTGAGTTCCCATCCGGTACCCGGAACTTCAACCCCTGTACCCAGCGTCCAGCGCGCGCCGTGGCTGAACTCTCAGCCTCTGGTCTTGCCGCTATACGCCTTATGTCTTTAAGTCTTTAAGTCTTTAATTTTTACTTCCACCAAGGAACCCATGAAATACCCCAACGCCTTCAACACCGTCGCCGCCTGCGCGGGCGCCTTCTTCCTCGCCGCCGCGCTGCCGGCCGCCGCGCACGTCACGCTGGAATACCAGGTGGCCAACGCAGGCAGCTACTACAAGGGCTCTTTCAAGGTCGGGCACGGCTGCGGCAACTCGCCCGTCAAGCAGATCGTGGTCACGATTCCGGAGGGCGTGCAGGGCGCCAAGCCCATGCCCAAGGCCGGCTGGGCGCTGGAAGTCACGCGTGAAAAGCTGGCCCAGCCGCGGCAGGACCATGGAAAGGCCATCACCGAGGATGTGTCCCGTATCAGCTGGACGGCCAAAACCCCGGCCGACTATTTGCAGAACGACTGGTACGACGAATTTGTGCTGCAGGCCAAGCTGCCTGCTAAGGCCGGCATGCTGTACTGGCCGGTCCTGCAGGTATGTGAAGACGGCAAGGTGGACTGGGCCGAAGTGCCGAAGCCTGGGCAGAAACTGTCTGACCTGAAGAACCCTGCCGCCGCGTTGGAACTGATGCCCACAGGCGGTGCTGGCGAGCACAACCACTGAACGGTACCGCTGCTTTTCGTTTTTTTAAAGCCAATTCATCGCTTCAAGGAGTATTCGCATGACATCCGGAATAATTTCAAACCCTTCAAAACTCTCCAGACTTTCACAAGCCGCGCTGGTGTTGTCGCTGGCGCTGGGCGGCACGGCCGCCCTGGCGCAGGCTGCCGCCGTCAAGGTGGAGGGCGCTTGGGCGCGCGCCACCGTGCAGGGGCAAAAGGGCACGGGTGCCTTTATGAGCCTTACCGCCAAGGACGCGACCCAGCTGGTGGGCATTTCCTCGCCAGTGGCAGGTGTGGCCGAAGTGCATGAAATGAAGATGGAAGGCGACGTCATGAAAATGCGCGCGCTTCCATCGCTTGAATTGCCCGCCGGCAAAAAGGTGGAGCTCAAGCCCGGCGGTTACCACGTCATGTTGATGGATCTCAAAGCGCCCCTGGCCAAGGACAGCACGATTCCCGTGACCCTGTTGTTCAAGGATGCCAAGGGTGTGGAAAGCAGACTGGAGCTCAAGCTGCCGGTGGCCACCACGGCACCGGGCGGCGCGGCCGGTGCAGCGGCTGAGCACAAGCACTAAAGCGCTAGGGAAATAGCGCGCCAGGGAGGCCCTAGCCGCGTTTGCCCGGGCCCAGCCGCCGGTACACCGTGGCGCGGCTCACGCCCAGGGCCTTGGCGGCCTGCAGTACGTTGCCGCGCGCATCGTTGACGGCCTTGCGGATCAGCGCGGTTTCCAGTTCCTTGAGCGGCCGGGCCGAATCGCCCGGGGGCGGCAATTGCAGCGCGGCGGGCGGTGCGGCGTCCCGGCCCGCCAGCAGCGGCAGCGCATACAGGCGCAGGCCGGACCATAGCGGCACTTCCAGCACGCCGCCCTGTGCGTTGCCGCGGCGTTGGGCCGCGTCAAACAGCATTTCAAAAGGCATGGCAAACAACTCACCGCAGTGCGGCATGCTGCCGGCCGTGGTGCTCAACCCTGAGATCATCTGCCGCGCAACCGGATTGGCGCCGGTGACGCAGCCGTCGGCGTCCACGCAGAGCAGGCCGTCGCTCTCGTCGCCCAGCACCCGGCCCGGCCAGTTGAGCCGAATCAGCAAGGCATGAGGCCGGCCCAGCGTCAGCGCGTTTTCAATGCTGCGCGCGCACTGGGTGACCAGGTGCGTGAGCTCGGGCCGTTCGGCCGCCTCGATGCCCGTCAGGTCCAGCATGCCGGCGCAGTGCCCGTCGGGGCCCAGTAGCGGCGCACCGGCGCAGCTGTAGACCGAGGTCGCGTCGAAAAAATGCTCGCCCCGGTGCAGCCAGACCGGCTGCAGCTCGCTCAGCGCCGCGCCTATGGCGGTGGTGCCCACTCGTATTTCCGAGAGGTCGGTGCCTATGCGCGTGATCACGTCGGCGCGGCTGTCGCTGCGGTCTATGCGGCCGTTGACGTCCACCACCACACCGGCCTGGTTGGTCAGGATGGCGAAGTAACGGGTGTCGGCGATCGCGCGGCCCAGCCTCTCCAGCGTGGGCTTGGCCGCCTGCACCAGTTGGTGGTTGGCGTCCTGGTGGCGCCGCATCTCGGCGGCGGGCACGATGTCGAAGGAGGGGGCTTGCTCAGGGCGCTGGCCCTCGGCGAGGCAGCGGCGCCAGGAGCGCTCTATCCAGCCTTCCAGTGCCTGCGCAGCATCGGCGGGCCGGGCCTCGCCATACAGCACTGCCTGGCGGGCACGCCCTATGCGTGCCAGCCGGTCCTGGCCGCCCAGGGTTTGGGTGGCGTGAAAGGGAGTCATGGAGGCCATGGCCCATTGTGGCCAATTTCGCCGGTTTGCGCAGGAGGGGCTTTGCCTGGGCGCGCCGCGGTGGCCAATATGGGGTCAGCGCGCGTTGGCGGCGATCAGGAACATGGCGGACTTAAGGCCTAACATCGTCATCAGCAGCGAGCCCAGCACGTGCACGGTGGCGGTCAGCGCCGCCAGGCCGTAGCGCGCGTCCATCAGGAAGATCACCACCTCGGCCGAGAACGAGGAAAAGGTGGTGAGGCCGCCCAGGAAGCCGGTCACCAGCGCCAGGCGCCAGACCGGGTCCAGCTGGGGCATGGCCTGGAACACCGCGATGCAGATACCTATCAGGTAGCCGCCTATCAGGTTGGCCGCCAGCGTTCCCCAGGGGATGATGCCGCCGGGCGTAAGCCACAGGCTCAGGCCCCAGCGGGCCAGTGCGCCCAGCGAGGCGCCCAGGGAGATGGCAAGAACGGTCAGCATGGTGTGTATGGAGGACGGTGAAGGAGGTTTGGCGGGACAATGCAGCCATGACTTTAACCGCTGCCTCCGCTCTCGGCGAGGCCCCCGGCTTCCTGGGGGTGGTGATGCTGGACACCCGCTTTCCCCGGCCGCCGGGCGACGTGGGCCATCCGGAAACTTTTGGTGTGCCCGTGCGCCAGCATGTGGTGCGCGGCGCGTGGCCCGGCAAGATAGTGCAGACGGCGGCCGGCCTGCGCGCCGCGGGCGTGGCGCCGGCCTTTGTGGACGCGGTGCAGGCGCTGGAGGCCGAAGGCGCTCGTGCCATCACCACGAGCTGCGGCTTCCTGGTGCTGTTGCAGGACGAGCTGCAAGCCGCCGTGCGCGTGCCGGTGCGAACGTCCAGCCTGCTGCAGTTGCCGGGCCTGCTGGCGAGCCAGCCCAAGGTCGGCGTGCTGACCATCAGCGCGGCCGCGCTGGGCGCGGAGCACCTGCTGGCGGCGGGCGTGCCGGCAGGGCGGCTGGATGACGTGGTGGTGCAGGGTGTGGACCCGGCCGGTGAATTCGCGACGGCCATCCTGGGCAACCGCGACACGCTGGATATGGACAAGGCCTGCCGCGAGGTGGTGGATGCGGCGATGGCGCTCAAGCAGCGCGAACTTTCGCTGAAAACCGTGGTGCTCGAATGCACCAATCTGCCGCCCTACCGGCAGGCGATTGAAGCGGCCACGGGCCTGAAGACCCGGGCGCTGACGGATGATGAAAGCTTGTTGCGCCCCTGGCGCTAAGCTGCAGGCTTTACATCTTGCCCGGCAACCAGGTGGCGATCTGGGGAAAAAACCAGAGCAACAACACCATGCCGCACATCAGGAAGAAAAACGGCAAGGTCACGCGGGCGATGTAGGTGATTTCTTTTTTTGTCATGCCCTGGAGCACAAACAGGTTGAAGCCCACGGGTGGCGTGATCTGCGCCATCTCCACCACGATGACAATGAAAATGCCGAACCAGATCAGGTCCAGCCCCGCTGCCTGCACCGTGGGCAGGATGACGCCCATGGTCAGCACCACCATGGAAATGCCGTCGAGAAAACAGCCCAGCACGACATAGAAGATGCTCAGCACGACGATGAGCATGAAAGGGCTGAGCCCCAGGCTGGAGACGAATTCGGCCAGGTGCCGGGGCAATCCGATGTAACCCATGCTCAGGGTCAGGAAGGCCGCGCCGGCCAGGATCAGTGCAATCATGCAATACAGGCGCGTCGCGCCCAGCAGCGATTCCTTGAAGGTGTTCCAGTTCATGGATCTCTGCACCACGGCCAGCACGAGTGAGCCGACGACGCCGATCGCCGCGGCTTCGGTGGCCGTGGCCACACCGGTATAGATGGAGCCCAGCACCGCGCCGATCAGGAGCACGACCGGTATGAGGTGGCGTGACTCGTAGATCTTTGCGCCAAAACTCATCGCCGCATCGGGCGGCGGGATCTTGCCTTTGTTCAACAGGGCCCAGACAACCAGGTAGCCCGAGAAAAGGGAAGCCAGCAGCAGGCCTGGAAAGACACCCGCGATGAACAGCCGGGCAATCGACACGTCGGCGCTGACGCCGTAGACGATCATGATGATGGATGGCGGGATCAAGAGGCCCAGCGTGCCCGCGCCCGCGAGGGAGCCTATCGTGATGTCCTCCGGGTAACCGCGTTTGGCCAGTTCAGGCAGCGTCATCTTGCCGATGGTGGCGCAGGTCGCCGCCGAGGAACCCGAGACCGCGGCGAAGATCGTGCAGCCGATGACGTTGGTGTGCAGCAGGCCGCCCGGCAGCCTGCTGACCCAGGGAGCGAGGCCCTTGAACATGCTTTCGCTGAGCTTGGTGCGAAACAGGATCTCGCCCATCCACACAAAAAGCGGCAAGGCTGTCAGCGTCCAGCTCGATGACGATCCCCAGATGGTCACGGCCATGGCGTCGCCGGCGGCGCGTGAGGAGAAAAGCTGCATGCCTATCCAGGCCACCCCCGACAGCGTGAGGCCTATCCACACGCCTGAGCCCAGAATCAGAAAAAGCGAAAGTATCAGCAGTGAAGTGATGGCGAGATCGAAGGACATGAAGATTCTTTATTGTTGTTTTGTTGTTATTTATTCGTGGTGCAGCGCTTCGTCGCTGCCGGCCTGGATGCGCCGGCCCCTGATTTCCAGCACCAGTTCGTCGATGAACGCGATCATCAGGATGACGGCGCCCACGCCCATGGTGATTTGGGGGATCCACAACGGCGTGGCGTCGTTTCCGGTGGAGATGTCGTGATAGGCATAGGAATTGACGGACAGCATGACGCTGTACCAGGCGAAGAGCATGGAAAGCGCCGTCGCCGCCGCCAGCGCCCAGATCTCAAGCGCGCGCCGGGCACTGCCGCGAAGCCCGTTGAGGATCAGCGTGACCCGGATGTGCTCGCCTTTTTTGAGGGTGTGCGCCAGCGCGAGGAAGCCGCTGGCCGCCATGCAGTAACCGGCATACATGTCGGTGCCGCGCAACGACCAGGCAAACTGGCGGTCCAGCACGCCGGCCAGCACCGACACCAGCGTGCCAACCATGAACAGGGCGGCAAGCCATGCCGCGCCGTCATACAGCGCATCGAGGGTGCGGCGCATGTTCATTTTTTCGCCGCGGTTGATTTTTCGTATGCCGACAGAAGTGCTTCGCCGTCCGGGCCGGCGCGCTTGATCCAGTCGGCTTTCATGATGCCGCCGACCTGCCGCAGGTCGGCCACCAGTTTGGGCGAGGGCGCCATGATCTTCATGCCTTTCTCAGCCAGGGCCTTTTTGTAAAAGTCATTTTTCTCTTCACTGACCTTCCAGCCCCGGACTTCGGCATCCGCGGCGGCCTTCAGGACGGCGGCCTGCGTGGCGGAATCCAGTGCGTCGAAAGATTTTTTGTTGACGATGACGGCGTTTTTGGGAAGCCAGGCTTGCACGTCGTACCAGTACTTGATGCTTTCGTAGGTCTTGGTGTCGTAGCCGGTCGATCCCGAACTCATATAGCTGTTGACCACACCGGTCGCCATGGCCTGGCTCAATTCCGCCGCCTGGACGGTGACGGGCTGCGCGCCGATCAGTTCGGCGATTTTGCTTGTGGCCGGGCTGTAAGCGCGCCACTTAAGGCCTTTCATGTCGGCAACGGCGGTGATTTCCTTGTTGACGTAAATGCCTTGCGGCGGCCAGGGCACGGAGTAGAGCAGCTTCATGCCCTGCGTGCCAAGCAGCTTGTCGAGCACGGGCTTTTGCGCCTCGTAGAGCTTTTTAGAGTCGGCGTAGGAGGTGGCCAGGAAGGGAATGCCGTCCGCGCCGTAAACCGGGTTTTCATTTTCAAAATTGGCCAGCAGCACCTCGCCGACCTGGGCCTGGCCGCCCTGCACCGCGCGCTTGATTTCGTTGGCCTTGAACAGCGAGGCATTGGCGTGCACCGTGACCTTGAGCTTGCCGCCGCTGGCCTTATCCACGTCGGCCGCGAACTGCGTGAGGTTCTCCGTGTGGAAATTGCTGGCCGGGTAGGCGGCGGGCAGGTCCCATTTGGTCTGGGCGTAGGCATTGGCCCCCAGGGCAAGGGCTGCGGCTGTCAAGGTGATCTTGAAATTCATGAAAGACTCCAGGCAGGAAAGAACAAGGAATTAGTAAGTAGTAATAGGATAGACGCAAATCCCGCGCCAGTTTCACCGGGCATACCCCGAAAGCCGGCGTCCACCTTTCACCTGTGTCCGCGACCCCGGGGCCCGCCATGAACCTGCGTTTTGTAGAAGCCTTTTACTGGGTGGCCTCGCTCAAGAGCATCTCGCGCGCCGCCGACAAGCTCTTCCTCACGCAGTCGGCCATGTCCAGCCGCATCGCCACCCTGGAGGAAGAACTCGGCATCCTGCTGCTGGATCGCGGTGACAAGCAGTTCAAGCTCACGGTGGCGGGTGCGCGCTTTTTTGTCTACGCGCAGAAGCTGCTGGAGCTGCAGCGCGAGGTCAAACAGGAGATGGGCGCGGGCGCGACCATGGCTGTCTCCATGCGCATAGGCGCGATCGAGTCGGTGCTGCACTCATGGCTGATCCCCTGGCTTGAAAAGCTCAGGGTGGACCATCCGGGGCTGGAGCTGGAGCTCACGGTGGAAACCACGCCCATCCTGATGGACCAGGTGCAGCGCGGCACGCTGGACCTGGTGTTCGCGGCGCTGCCCGCCTCGGCCGACGGCGTGCGCAACCAGGTGCTGCCGACCATGGACATGGCGTTTGTGGGGAATCCGGCACTGCACAAGAAAAGAAATTACCGGCTTGATGAGCTGGCCGAAATGGAGTTGCTGACCTTCCAGAAGGGGTCGCAACCGCACGTCACGCTGCTGGATCTCTTCAAGCAGAACCGCATGGAACCCAAAAAGGTGCACGCGATTTCATCGATCTCGGCCATGGTCCAGCTGGTGCAGGGCGGCTTCGGCGTGGCCCTGCTGCCGCGCGCCGCGGTGCAGAGGCTGACGGGCTTTGCCAGCCTCAAATTGCTGACCTGCGACAAGAAGCCCAAGGCCCTGCCCATCCATGCGAGCTACCGCACGGACCCGACCTCGTCGATCGTGGAAACGGTGGTCAGGTCGGCCGTGGAGTTCGCAGGGGAGGGTGGCACCAAAACGGCTCGCAGCCCGGCCGCCAAAGCCGTAAAGGCGGCAAAAACCGCCAAAAAAGGTGCATCAGGGTAAATCCTAGTCATCGAAAAAATCGATGACGCAAGCAAAATATTTCTTGTTTGATTTCGTCATTTGCTGATCGCACACTTCGGCCCATGTCATCCAACTGTCATGTTTTTACGAGGAGTGCGAAATGAAGAAGTCATGGTGGGCCCGAGTGGCCGCGGTACTGGCAGGCGCGGGCTTCAGCCTGTGCGCGTATGCGCAGCAAGAGGTGAAGATCGGCGTGCTCTATCCGCTGACCGGCCCCGCCGCTTCGGTGGGCGCTGAGTTGCGCAGCGCGCTGGAACTTGCCGCCGACATCATCAACAACGGCGCACCCGGTGTGTCCGAACTTCCGCTGTCCGGCGGCAAGGGTCTGCCCAACCTCAAGGGCGCCAAGATCAAGCTGGTCTTCGCCGACCACCAGGCCAACCCGCAGACCGGCGCGACCGAAGCCGAGCGCCTGATCACGCAGGAAAAAGTCGTGGCCCTGGTCGGTGCCTACAACAGCGCCGTCACTGCCACGGCCAGCCAGATCGCCGAACGCGCCGGCATTCCCTTCCTGAACCCGGAGTCCTCATCGGCCTCGCTCACGCAGCGCAACTTCAAGTGGTTCTTCCGCACCACGCCGCACGACGACCTGTTTGTGCACAACGCCTTTGACTTCCTCAAGGAACTCGAGGCCAAGAAGGGTATCAAGGCGGGCGTAGTGGCCAGCCTCAATGAAAACGGCCTGTGGGGCACGGAAACCACCAAGCTGCAGACCAAGCTCGCGCCGGAGTTCAAGCAAAACCTGGTCAAGCAGGTGATGTACCCGGCCAAGACCACGCAGCTGACTTCGGAGGTGCAGACGCTGAAGGCGGCCAACCCCAACCTGGTGCTGCAGTCGTCCTATACGGCCGATGCCATCCTCTCGATCAAGACCTACAAGGAACTCGGCTTCTCGCCGGACATGATCCTGGCGAACAACGCGGGCTTCACCGATACCGACTTCATCAGGACCCTGGGCAAGGACGCCGACTACATCATCACGCGTGAAGTCTGGGCGCTGGACCTGGCCAACCGCAACCCGCTGATCAAGCAGGTCAACGACCTCTTCAACAGCCGCTACAAGATCAACTTCACCGGCAATTCCTCGCGCACCTTCACCGGCCTGATGGTGATGGCCGACGCCATCAATCGGGCCGGCTCCACCGAACCCGAAGCCATCCGCAAGGCGCTGGCCGCCACTGACATGCCCGGCAGCAAGCTCATCATGCCGTGGAAGGGCGTGAAGTTCGACGCCACCGGCCAGAACACGCTGGGCCAGGGCATCCTGGTACAGATCATCGGCGGCAAGTACAACACGGTCTGGCCTTTCGACATGGCCTCGCGTGAAGTGACCTGGCCTATGCCCAAGTGGGACCAGCGCAAGTAATTCCATCCCCACTTCAATGCGATACGTCGTTGCGCCGCCTTGCCGTGCTACAGCACTGTCTGCGGCGGCGCGCCTAGTCTCGCATCGAACTGGAAATGGAATGCGCCCTTAACGGACAACTTAAATTCAGAGAAAACCATGACCACGGAAATATTGCTTCAGACGCTGGCCTCCGGCGTCCTGATCGGGCTGATTTACGCGCTGGTGGCTATCGGCCTGACCATGATTTTCGGCGTCATGGACATCGTGAACTTCGCCCACGGAGAGTTCCTCATGCTGGGCATGTATTCAGCCTTCTGGCTGTTTGCCCTGTATGCGCTGGACCCGATGATCACGCTGCCGCTGACGGTGCTCATGCTGTTCGGCTTCGGTGTGCTGCTGTACAAGCTGGTGATCGTGCGCATCATCAACGCGCCCATGCTGTCGCAGATCTTCACGACCTTCGGCATCATGATCCTGCTGCGCGGTGTGGCCCAGTTTCTCTGGAAGCCGGACTTCCGCTCCATCGAGAACTCGGCCGTGAGCGGAACCATCAAGCTGCTGGGCGTGCAACTGGGCAAGCCCCAACTGGTAGCCGGCGTGGGAGCCATTGTGGTCACCGGCCTGATTTATTTCTTCCTGAACAAGACCCGGCTGGGCGCGGCACTGGAGGCCACCGCCTCCGACAAGGAAGCCGCACGCCTCATGGGCATTGATTCGCACAAGATGTTCTCGCTGGCCTGGGGCATAGGCGCAGCCTGTGCCGGCGCGGCCGGGGTGCTGCTGTCGACCTTCTTCCCGATCTTTCCGGACGTGGGTGCCAGCTTCATCCTGCTGGCTTTCGTGGTGGTCAACCTGGGCGGCTTCGGCAGCGTCTCGGGCGCTTTCTGGGCCGGCATCCTGGTCGGTGTGATCGAGGTCATGGGCGGCTTGCTGCTCGGTCCGCAGTACAAGACGGCCATCGTGCTGGTGCTGTTCCTCGGCGTGCTGATGTTCCGGCCCCAGGGTCTGATGGGGAAGGCGTGAACATCATGAGAAACCTCGTTTTTGCAATTGCCGCCCTGGCGTTCGCGCTGGCCGTCCCCGCGTTCACGGATGCCTCGCACCTGAACATGGCCATCCTGATCCTCATGGCGGCCCAGCTTGGCGTGGCCTGGAACATCGTGGGCGGCTATGCCGGCCAGGTGTCGCTCGGCCATGCGGCTTTCTACGGCCTGGGCGCCTATGCCTCGACGCTGCTGCTGGTCAAGTTCGGCGTCAATCCCTGGATGGGCATTCTGGCCGGCGGCCTGCTGTCGGCCGTGCTGAGCCTGGGCTTTGGCTGGTCCTGCTTCCGGCTCAAGGGCCACTATTTCGCCATGGCGACCATCGCGGTGGCGGAGCTGGTGCAGATTTTCTTCACCGAGTGGGACTACGGCGGTGCGGCAGTGGGCCTGTACGTGCCCATGGACAAGCAGGGCTGGCTCTGGCTGAACTTCGCCACCAAGCTGCCTTATTACTGGCTGGCGCTGGGCCTGCTGCTCATCACACTGGGCGTGAACTGGTGGATAGAGCGCAGCTACCTCGGCTATTACTTCCGGGCCATCAAGGATGAACCCGACGCCGCCCGCAGCATAGGCGTGAACATCGCGCGCTACAAGCAGGTGGCGCTGTCGGTCAGCGCCTTCCTCACGGCCACCGGCGGAAGCCTGTATGCGCAGAAGGAGTTGTACATCGATCCCAGCTCGGTGCTGTCGACGGCGCTGTCGATCAAGATGGCACTGGTGTCCATTCTCGGCGGCGTGGGTACCTTGTTCGGGCCGGTCGTGGGCGCCGTGGTGCTGACCAGCATTGAGGAGGTGACCCGCATCGTGTTTGGCGGCACGGGTCGCGGCACCGACGTCATCATTTACGCGAGCCTCATCATCGTGATCGCGGTCTTTTATCCCACGGGCCTGATCGGCTGGCTGCGCAGCTTCCGCGAGCGCCGCCAGGCGCGCGCCCAGGCATCGCGGCAGATGGCTATGCCAAGTGCCGTCGTCCAGAGTGCCGGCAAGGAGGCTGCATGAAGTTGCTCGAAGTCAAGCAGGTCAGCAAGCGCTTCGGCGGGCTGGTCGCCAACCAGGATGTGTCCTTCGGCGTGGACACCGGCCAGGTGGTGGGCCTCATCGGTCCCAATGGCGCCGGCAAGACCACCATGTTCAATTGCGTCGCGGGTTACTTCGCCCCCACCTCGGGCAGCATCCTGCTGGGCGGCCGCGACATCGCCGGCCTGCCGCCCGAAACCTGCGCCCGTGCCGGCGTGGCTCGCACCTTCCAGATCGCGCGCACCTTTACCAGCATGACGGCCTGCGAAAACGTGATGACAGCCGCCATGCTGCTGCAGCACAACGTCGCCAAGGCGCGCAAGGCGGCCATGGGTTGGCTGGCTTTTGCCGGGTTGGAGCGCTTTGCCGACAGGCCGGCCGCCAGCATGACCATCAGCGAGCAGCGGCGCCTGGCCGTGGCGCGCGCGCTGGCTACCCAGCCGCGCATCCTGCTGATGGACGAAGTGATGGCGGGCCTGAACCCGTCGGAAGTGCGCGAAGCGGTGGATGTCGTCCTGAAAATCCGGGACAAGGGCATTGCCTGCCTGATCGTCGAGCATGTGCTCGAAGGCATCATGCCGATCGCCGACAAGATCGTCGTGCTGGACCGCGGCGTGAAGATTGCCGAAGGCACGCCGAAAGAGGTCTCCGGCGACCCCGCCGTGATCACCGCCTACCTCGGGGACTGAAGATGCTCGAAATCAAAAATCTCAAAGTCTGCTATGACGACGTGCTGGCCGTCTCCGACGTCAGCCTGCAGGTCGAGCCCGGAAAGATCGTGGCGCTGGTGGGCGGCAACGGCAACGGAAAGTCCACCACCTTGCGCGCCGTCGCCGGCCTCAATGCCGCCGCGGCCGGCAGCATCACATTCAACGGCGAGCCGGTTCACCGCATGCCGGCGCACAAGCGCGTCCCGCTGGGCCTTTCGCTGGTGCCGGAAGGCCGGCGCCTGTTTCCCAAGCTGACGGTGCTTCGCAACCTGGAGCTTGGCGCCTTCACCCGCATGGACAGGCACGAGGTGGCGCGGGGCATCGAAGAGATGCTGCAGCTCTTCCCCATCCTCAAGGAGCGCGCCACGCAGCTGGCCGGCACCATGAGCGGCGGAGAGCAGCAGATGCTGGCGATTGCCCGCGGGCTGATGGCCCGGCCCAAGCTGCTGATGCTGGACGAACCTTCGTGGGGCATTGCGCCCAAGTTCGTGACCAAGGTGCTGGAAGTCATCCAGCAGGTCAATGCGACCGGCGTGTCGATCCTGCTGGTCGAGCAGAACCTGCAAAAGGCCCTGCACATCGCGCACCATGGCTATGTCATCCAGACCGGCCGCATTGTGATGCAGGGCAAGGGGAGTGAGCTGCTCAATGACGACCGGATCAAAAAGGCCTACCTGGGGCTTTGACCGAAAACTCCATCCATATTCTTCGAAAACATACGCTTTACCCCGAACACCATGAACAAGATTTTCGACCGCCCCGCAGACCTGCGCATGGCCAGCCGCTGCGGCGAGTTTGCCTTGCCCACCGCGGGGCACGCGAACGGCCATATCCAGGCCAACCTCATGATCGTGCCGCAGGCGCAGGCCTTTGACTTCCTGCTCTTCTGCCAGCGCAACCCCAAGCCCTGTCCGCTGGTGGAGGTCTTGAAGCCCGGCGCCACCGAGCCTCTGTGCGCGCCCGGTGCGGACATCACGACCGATATCCCCGGCTACCGTGTTTACCGCGACGGTGAATTCGTCGAGGAGCGTGCCGAGATCCGCTCGATCTGGAAGGACGACTATGTGGCCTTCCTGATCGGCTGCAGTTTTTCCTTCGAGGCCGCGGTCATGCAGGCCGGCGTTCCCCTGAGGCATGTCGAGCAGGGCCGCAATGTCTCGATGTTCCGTACCAGTCTCCAGTGCCAGCCCGCAGGTGTGTTCAGCGGCGAGATGGTTGTCACCATGCGGCCCATCAAGAGCCGCGATGTTGCGAAGGTGGTGGAGATTTCTGGCCGGTTTGACGTCGCGCACGGTGCGCCCGTTCACATCGGCAATCCGGAAGCGATAGGCATCACCGACCTGTCGCGCCCGGACTACGGCGATGCAGTCGACATCAAGGATGACGAGATCCCGGTGTTCTGGGGCTGCGGCGTGACGCCGCAGTGGGTTGCCCAGAAGAGCCGCCTGTCGATGTGCATCACCCACGCACCGGGCAAGATGTTTGTGACCGACCTGAAAGGGTGAGCGCCATGCACCCCGCGCCGGGCTAATCCTCCACTCCCAAGGAGTTCCTCATGAAAGCAATTTTGATAGCCGCGCTGGTCGCGGCGGGGGCAGCGCACGCCCAGACAAGCTGGAAACTGGCCACGGGCTACCGGGCGGAGTCCTTCCACACGCAAAACATCCAGCAATTCAGCCGCGATGTGGAGCTGGCCACGCGCGGGGACTTGCTAATACAGGTCTATCCCAACAACACGCTGGCCAAGCTGGCCGACATCGGCGCGGCCGTGCAGCAGGGAAAGGCTGAAGCCGGTGAGACCATCATGACCAGCATGGTCAAGGACATCCCGCTGGCCGGTGCGGACTCCGTTCCGTTTGTGGTCACTTCTTACAAGGATGCCTACCGCCTCTGGAAACTGCAGCGGCCCGGCCTTGAAAAGCATTTCACCGAGCGCGGCATGAAGCTTCTCTATGCAGTGCCATGGCCGCCGCAGGGCCTGCACTCGAACAAGCCGGTGCGGGGTCCGGCGGACTTTCGCGGCACCCAGATGCGCACCTATAACCAGACCACCCTGCGGATCGCCGAAATGCTGGGCGCCAAGCCGGTGGACGTGGCCATGGTCGATGTGGGCAAGGCACTGGCAGAGGGGCGCATGGACAACATGATCACTTCAGCGCTGACCGGCGTGGAGAACAAGGTCTGGGGCCCGATCAAGTATTACTACGAGATCAACGCCTGGTTCCCGAAGAACGCGGTGTTCGTGAACAGCAAGGCCTTTGATGCGCTGAAACCCGAAGTGCGTGCCGCCGTGCTCAAGGCGGCGGGCGAAGCGGAGGTTCGCGGCTGGCAGGCCAGCCAGGCGCTGGCCACCAGCGCCACCGAGGAGCTGCGCGCCAACGGCGTGAAGATAGAACGCATCCCGCCCGAGCTGGACCAGGAGATCAAGCGCATGGGCGAGAAGTTTTCGCGCGAGTGGATACGCTCCGTGGGCAATGAGGCCAACGATATCTTCGTTCCTTACTACATGCCGCAATAAGGCGGGCGCAAACACGACCCCACATCCGGCACCAGATCGAACGCCAAACCATATGAAAACACCTTCCTCAGCCATCACGGCCTACCTTCAAGCCAAGGACGGCAACCGGCCCCATCTGCTGGCGCAGGCATTTACGGACGATGCCTTGCTGGAGATGGTGGTCCATACCGCCGCGATTTCATTTCCGCCGGTATGCCAAGGGCGGGATGCCATTGCCGAGGTGCTGGTGCGCCGTTTCGGCCAGTCTTATGAGAATGTCTACACTTTTTGCCTGTCGTCGCCGCCTGAGGGAGATGCCGAGGTGTTTGGCTGCGATTGGCTGGTCGCCATGACTGAAAAGGACAGCCGTGCCGTGCGCGTCGGCTGCGGCCGCTACGATTGGTCTTTTTCACCGCCCTCATGCTTGGCGGAAAGCCTTTCGATCACCATAGAGACCATGCAGACCTTGCCGGCTTCGCAGGCGGAAAAGGTCATGGATTGGGCGGCCGGCCTGCCCTATCCCTGGTGCCCTGCGGCGGTTGCCCTGCCAGCTGCACCGGACATTCAGCAACTGGCACCGGTACTTGGGTACATTGGCAGGGCGCAGGCAAAAAAATCCCCGGGCGGGCCCCATTCGCCCGCAAGGCCCCGCACTGCGGCAGCCGGCCCGACCTGAGCCGATGGCACACCAGATCGACAAAGACCTGCAACACACGCAAAAGACACGTTAACTCTGAAATCGAAAAACCATGCAAGACACCACATCCAAACCGGGCGGCGACCGTTGGCAATTCTGGATTGATCGCGGCGGCACCTTTACCGACATCGTGGCCAAAAAGCCCGATGGCTCGCTGGTCACTCACAAGCTGCTGTCGGAAAACCCGGAACAGTATCGCGATGCCGCGGTGGCCGGCATACGCCACCTGCTGGGCCTCAAGGCCGGCGAAGCGATCCGTGCCGACGTGGTGGAGTGCGTCAAGATGGGAACGACCGTGGCCACCAATGCCCTGCTCGAACGCAAGGGCGAGCCGACGCTGCTGGTCACCACGCGCGGCTTTCGCGACGCGCTGCGCATCGCCTACCAGAACCGTCCGCGTCTGTTTGACCGCAACATCGTGTTGCCCGAGCTGCTCTACAGCGCCGTGGTTGAGGCCCAGGAGCGCGTAGGCGCGCAAGGCGAGGTGCTGCAGGCGCTGGACGAGGCGCAGCTGAGAAAAGAACTGCAGGCTCACCACCAGAAGGGCCTACGCAGCCTGGCGATTGTGTTCATGCACGGCTATCGCTTTACCGAGCATGAAAAGGCCGCCAAGCGCATCGCGGCCGAGGTCGGTTTCACGCAGATCAGCACCTCGCACGAAACCAGCCCGATGATGAAGTTTGTGAGCCGCGGCGACACCACCGTGGTTGATGCCTACCTCTCGCCCATATTGCGCCGCTATGTGGAACAGGTCGCCAGCGAGATGCCGGGCGTTCGCCTGTTCTTCATGCAGTCCTCGGGGGGCCTGACCGATGCCCATGTGTTCCAGGGCAAGGACGCCATCCTGAGCGGCCCGGCCGGCGGCATTGTGGGCATGGCGCGCACGGCAGCCATTGCCGGCCATGCCAAGGTCATAGGTTTCGACATGGGAGGCACCTCGACCGACGTCTCTCATTACGCCGGTGAGTTCGAGCGCGAGTTCGAAACCCAGGTGGCCGGCGTGCGCATGCGCGCGCCCATGATGAGCATCCACACGGTGGCGGCAGGCGGCGGTTCCATCCTCAAATTTGACGGCGAACGTTTCCGCGTTGGCCCGCAGAGCGCGGGTGCCAACCCGGGCCCGGCCAGCTACCGGCGCGGCGGCCGTCTGGCCGTGACGGATGCCAACGTGATGGTCGGCAAGGTCCAGCCACGCTACTTTCCCAAGGTGTTCGGCCCCAACGCCGATGAGCCGCTGAGCTACGAGGCGGTGCAGGCCCAGTTCAACGAACTGGCCGGCCAGACCGGGCGCAGCGCCGAGGTGGTGGCCGAAGGCTTCATCAACATCGCGGTGCAGCAGATGGCCAATGCCATCAAGAAGATCTCGGTCGCGCGCGGCTACGATGTGACGCGCTACACGCTGCAGTGCTTTGGCGGCGCGGGTGGGCAGCATGCCTGCCTGGTGGCCGATGCGCTTGGCATGACGAAAGTGTTTGTGCACCCGCTGGCCGGTGTGCTGAGCGCTTACGGCATGGGCCTGGCCGACCAGAACGTGATTCGCGAGCAGGCGGTGGAGCTCAAGCTCTCAGCTGCCGTACTGCCGGAAATTGCCGACAAGCTCAATGCGCTCGCAGCTACGGCAGAGGCCGAACTTCAGCGCCAGCAGGTCAGTACCGGTGGCGTCACCACTCATCATCGCGTGCATGTGCGCTATGAAGGCAGCGATTCGGCGCTGGTGGTTCCCTTCGGCACGGTGGACCAGATCGAGGCCGGCTTTGAGGCCGCCTACCGCCAGCGCTTCGCCTTCCTGATGCAGGGCAAGGGCCTGGTGGTGGAGGCCGTGTCGGTGGAGGCCGTGGTGGCCGGCGACGCGCCGGCCGAGCCGCGCCATGCCACGCATGAGCCGCGCGAAGTGCCGCGCCGCGAAACCGTGCGCATGTATTCGGGTGGCCAGTGGCACGATGCCGCCCTGGTGGTGCGCGAAGACCTGCGGCCGGGCGACATCATCTCGGGCCCTGCCATCATTGCCGAGAAAAACGCGACCACGGTGGTGGAACCCGGCTGGGAAGCGGCACTGACGGCGCTGGACCACCTGGTGCTGGACCGCCGCGCCGAGCGCGCCGTGACCTTCGCGGCCGGCACCACGGTGGACCCGGTGCTGCTCGAGGTGTTCAACAACCTCTTCATGAACATCGCCGAGCAGATGGGCCTGCAACTGCAGAACACGGCCTACTCGGTCAACATCAAGGAACGGCTGGACTTCAGCTGCGCGCTCTTCGACACCGAAGGCAACCTGATCGCCAACGCGCCGCACATGCCGGTGCACCTCGGGTCCATGGGCGAGAGCATCAAGACGGTGATCCGCGAGAACGCCGGAAAAATGCAGCCGGGCGACGTCTACGTGCTGAACGATCCTTACCATGGCGGCACGCATTTGCCCGACATCACGGTCATCACGCCGGTCTACCTGGGAACCGCCGCACAGCCGACCTTCTACGTGGGTTCGCGTGGGCACCATGCCGACATAGGCGGCACCACACCGGGTTCCATGCCGCCGTTCTCGACGCTGATCGAGGAGGAGGGCGTACAGATCAACAACGTCAAGCTCGTCGAGCGCGGCGTGCTGCGCGAAGCTGAGATGATCGCGCTGCTCAAGAGCGGCAAATACCCGAGCCGCAACCCGCAGCAGAACATGGCTGACCTCAAGGCGCAGATCGCGGCCAACGAAAAAGGCTTGCAGGAGCTGCGCAAGATGGTCGACACTTTCAGCCTGGAGGTGGTGCTGGCCTATATGCGCCATGTGCAGGACAACGCCGAGGAATCGGTGCGCCGCGTGATCACGCGCCTGAAGGATGGTGAATTCACCTTGCCGCTGGATAACGGTGCGCAGATCAAGGTGGCGATTCGGGTCAATGCCAAGGGCCGCAGTGCCGAGATTGATTTCACCGGCACCTCGCCGCAGCAGACCAATAACTTCAACGCCCCGACGGCGGTGTGCATGGCGGCGGTGCTGTATGTGTTCCGCACGCTGGTGGACGACGACATCCCGCTGAACGCGGGCTGCCTCAAGCCGCTCAAGGTCATCATCCCGGCAGGCTCCATGCTCAACCCCAACCCACCGGCTTCGGTGGTGGCGGGCAATGTGGAGACCTCCACCTGCATCACCAATGCGCTGTATGGCGCGCTGGGTGTGATGGCGGCCGGCCAGTGCACCATGAACAACTTCACTTTCGGCAATGCGCGCCACCAGTACTATGAAACCATTTCGGGCGGCTCGGGCGCGGGCGGCAAGCTGGACGAGGCCGGCAAGCTGGTGTCGGGTTTTGACGGCACCAGCGTGGTCCAGACCCACATGACCAATTCGCGGCTGACCGACCCCGAAGTGCTGGAGTTCCGTTTCCCGGTACGGCTGGAGAGCTATGAGATCCGCGAGAACTCCGGCGGCGCGGGCCGTTGGCGGGGCGGCAACGGCGGCGTGCGCCGCGTGCGTTTCCTCGAGGCCATGACGGCCAGCATTCTGTCCAACGGCCGCAAGCACGGCGCTTTCGGCATGGCGGGTGGACAGCCGGGGCAGGTCGGGCAAAACGTGGTGGTCCGCTCACAAGGCCAGATCGAAACGCTGGGCCATATCGGGCAAGCCGAGATGCAACCCGGCGACGTGTTCGAGATCCACACACCCGGTGGCGGGGGCTACGGCGTGGAGCCCAGGTGAGCATGGCCTGGCCGGGCAAGTCTGGAGTGGAGCCCGTACGAAGTCGCCCGGAGCAGGAGCCATGCGCATGAGGCTGTACCAGCGGGATACCTCGATATATTCCTACAAGGTGCGGCTGCTGCTGGCGCTGCTGCAGGTGCCGCATGAGACAGTCGCCATCCGGCGGCTGCCTGATGGCCGCAACGACGTGGACGCGGCCTACCTGAAGCTCAATCCCCGCGGCCAGATTCCTACGCTGGACGATGACGGGTTCGTGCTCTGGGGCAGCACCGCGATCCTGACCTACATCGCCCTGCGCCACGATCCCGCGCGGCGATGGCTGCCGTCAGATCCACGTGCAGCGGCCGGGGTGGCGCAGTGGCTGGAGCTGGCCCAGAATGAGGTGCGCACCGGCCTGTTTCTCTCGCGCGCCATCTCCCGTTTCGGCTACAGCGGCGACCTGGAGGCGGCGAAAGCCAACGGGCAGGCTGCGCTAAGGCTGTTGGAGCAGCGCCTGCGAGAGAGGGACTGGCTGGTCGGTGAAGAGCCGACGCTGGCCGACCTCGCCTGCTTTCCGGAGGTAGCCCTGACCGAGGGCGTGGTGTTCAGCCTGGCGGAATTTCCCGGTGTGCGCTCCTGGTTGGCCCGGTTCCGGAACCTCGAGCGCTTCGTGCCGCCGAGCGTTCCCCCAACCTGAATGCTTGCGCTCAAGCTCGCGCTCGTCGCTGTCTCGGTGCTGTTGTCCACACTGGCGGCGCGGCGCTTCGGCCATCGCGTCGGCGGTGCCGTCGCCGGGATGCCCATGATCGCCGCTCCTGTCATCGCCATTCTCTTGCTGGACCATGATGACGGGCAGGTGAGGGCGGTCGCGCTCGCCACCCTGGTGTGCCTGCCGGCCGCGGTGGTGCACATCGTGAGTTTCGCGGTAAGCGCCGGGCGCTGGGGGGCCCCGGCCTGCGTGTCGCTGGCGCTGCTGGCCTACCTTGCCACCTCGTTTGTCCTCACGCAGCTGCCGCTGCCACCCGCGCTTGTGGGTGCGCTGGCGCTGGCCGCTCCCGCCGCCGCGCTGTGGTTCGCGGCGCACCATGGAGGGCCGGCCGCACCGGTGCCGGTGCCGCGAACCGAGCTGGTGTTGCGCGTCGCCGTTGCCGTTGCCATGGCCGCTGTCGTGATTGTCGGCGCCGATGTGCTGCCACCTGTCGCCAGCGGCCTGTTGCTGGCGGTGCCGATCACCGGGACGGTGCTGCCGTGTTTTACGCTACCGCGCTACGGGGCGGCGGCCACCCGCTCGCTGATCGCAGGCTTCCTGCAAGGCCTCCACGGTTTTGCTGCTTTCTTCATCACGCTGTACTGGGCGCTGGGAAGCTTGGGCGAGTTGGCGGCCTTTCTCCTTGCCTTGGCCGCCGCGGTGATCACGGCGGCATTGATGCAGGCGGTGCGGCGATGGATGCGGCGCCCGCCTTCCGCGAATGAGCCCTGATCGCGCACAATGAGGCTCTATGGATACGCCCACCTTCGCCGACAACTACCGCCTGTTTGCCCGCTACAACCGCTGGTTCAACCAGCGGTTGTATGACGCCAGCGAACAATTGACGGACGAAGAGCGCAAGCGCGATCGCGGCGCCTTCTTCGGCTCCATCCACAATACGCTCAACCACGTGGTCTGGGGCGACCAAGCCTGGCTCAAGCGCTTTGCCGCCCAAGGGGTGGCGTTCGAGGCGCTGTCCGACTCTCTGCTGGCCTTGCCGTCCGGCGCGCTGCACGGGACCGTGCTGTACGAAGACTGGGCCGCCTTGCGGGCGCAGCGCGAGCGCCTGGATGCCGCCATTGAGGATTTCGCGGAGCGGATGCCGTCCGACTATCCCTTGCGCATCATGCGCTATGCGAATACGCGGGGCGTGCAGCGTGAGCACCCAGTGTGGCAGGCGCTGTCGCATTTCTTCAACCACCAGACGCATCACCGAGGGCAGGTGACCGCGCTGCTCATGCAGGCCGGCGTCGATCCTGGAACCACCGACCTGATTGCCATTATTTGACGGCGGGAGCTTCTGTTCTGATGCCCGCTTGCGCGCGGTCTGTATGCACCACAATTTGATCCGTCAATAAAAAACCCGCCGGATGGCGGGTTTTGCAGTGCTGGGGAAGCGGCTTTACTGCTTGGCAGCGCTGGCAGCACTTGCGGCTGGCTTGGCGGCGTCGGCTTTGGCGTCCTTCTTCTCATCCTTGGCCGCTGGCTTTGCGTCCTTGGCTTTTGCTTCGTCAGCTTTCTTTTTCTTCTCTTCAGCCTTGGCTTTGGCCTCGGCCTTTTTCTCTTCGGCTTTGGCGGGCTTGCCGTCCTTTTTGGCGGGGGCGGCAGCTGTGTAAGCAACACCACCGACCGTCAGGCCCGCGGCGGAAAACTCGGCCGCACGCTTTTCCTTGACGCCTTTGACACGGGCCATGAAGTCTTCCCAGCTTTTGAACTCACCCTTCTTGCGCTCGGCAATGATTTGCCTGGAAGTGGCGGGGCCTATATGTTTGATGCCGTCAAGTTCGGCCTCACTGGCTTTGTTTACGTCGACAGCTGCAAACGATACGGCCACGTACATGGCGGCGGCGAAAGCCAGAATTTTTTTGAGCACGAGAGATCTCCTCAGGATTTTTTGGATTGATATGAAGCACGAGATCCATCCTTGTGAAGAAGGATGTGCTCTTCATAACGACCTTTGGGGAGGCGCGTTGACCTTCTGGCCGGGCTTTCGCAGCAGGAAAACCCTAGGACATGCTCTCAGCTCGCAGCGCTGCTCAAAGCCTGCATGTAAGCGGCCACACCTGTCTGCACATCGGCGAAGGCATGGTTGCAGCCGGCAGCGCGCAGCGCGCGCGGGTCGGCCTGGGTGTAGCTCTGGTATTTGCCGACCAGCGCGGGGGGGAAGGCGATGTACTCGATCAGCCCGCCGCGCACAGCTTCTTCCAGGCTCATGGCCGCGGCGTTCTGTCCCTTGCGCAGGGTGTTGACGACGGCCAGGGCCACGTCGTTGAAAGGCTGGGCCCGGCCGGTGCCGAGGTTGAAGATGCCGGACTTGCCGGGATTGTCGAAGAACCAGAGGTTCACGGCCACCACGTCATCGATGAAGATGAAGTCGCGCATCTGGCCGCCGGCGCCATAGCCGCCGTACTCGCCGAAGAGCTTGACCTTGCCCTCGGCCCGGAACTGGTTGAACTGGTGGAAGGCGACGCTGGCCATGCGGCCCTTGTGCTGTTCGCGCGGGCCGTAGACGTTGAAGTAGCGAAAGCCCGCCACCTGGGTGGCGGCATTTTCGAAACGGACGCCGAGTTCGCGCCGCATGCGCTGGTCGAACAGCAGCTTGGAGTAGCCGTAGACGTTGAGCGGGCGCTCGAACTCGGGCGATTCGGTGAAGGTGGCCGAGCCGCCGTAGGTAGCGGCCGAGGACGCGTAGAGCAGGCGCGTGCCCTGGTCCTGGCAGGCGTGGAACAACTCGCAGGACAGCGTGTAGTTGTTGTCCATCATGTACTTGCCGTCGGCTTCCATGGTGTCGCTGCAGGCGCCTTCGTGGAACACAGCCTCGACCTGGCCATAAGCGCCTTCGGCGAACAGGTCGTAGAAGTCGTCGGCGTCGACATAGTCGGCGATCTTCAGGTCGGCCAGGTTGCGGAACTTGTCGCCATGGGTCAGGTCGTCGACGGCGATGATGTCGTCGACGCCGCGGGCGTTGAGGCCTTTGATGATGTTGCTGCCGATGAAGCCGGCGGCGCCGGTGACTACGATTTTCATGATGAATCCTTGGTGTGCGCCGCGTTGAGGCTGTGATTCCGCTATGGCGCGCTTGGTTAATGCGCGGCGAACAGCTCGCCGTAATTGACGGTGGCGGTGCCGAACTTGCCGACTACGATGCCGCCAGCGCGGTTGGCGATCGGCACGGCGTCGCGCAGGTTCATGCCGGTGGCGGTCATGGCGGCCAGTGTGGCGATCACGGTGTCACCGGCACCGGTGACGTCGAAGACCTCGCGCGCCACCGCGGGCACGTTGAGTTCGCCTTGGGCATCAAACAGGGTCATGCCCTCTTCGCTGCGTGTCAGCAGCAGGGCTTCGAGCTTGAGTTCGGTGCGCAGGTTGTGGGCTTTGGCGCGCAGGTCGGCCTCACTGCTCCAGGGGCCAATGACGTGCTCGAGTTCGGCGCGGTTGGGCGTGATGACACTGGCGTTCTTGTAACGCGTGTAATCCGAACCCTTGGGGTCGACCAGCACCACTTTGCCGGCTGCACGGGCCTGGGCAATCATCAACACGATGTGCGCAAGGCCGCCCTTGCCGTAGTCGGAAAAGAGCACGGCATCGTGCTCGGTGTGCAGCTTTTCAAAAGTGGCGGACTGCGAGGCCAGCACTTCGTTCTCGGGGGTGTTCTCGAAATCCAGGCGTATGAGCTGCTGCTGGCGGCCGATGACGCGCAGCTTGACGGTGGTCTTGAGCTGCGCATCGCGGCCGAAGTAGGGCGTGATACCGGTCTTGGCGACCAGCGCTTCGAGCTGGTGGCTGGCCTCGTCGTCGCCCACCACGCTCAGCAGCGAAGCCTGCGCGCCCAGCGTGACGATGTTGTAGGCCACGTTGGCGGCCGCGCCTATGCGCTCTTCGGTTCGCGTGACGCGCACCACGGGCACGGGCGCTTCGGGCGAGATACGGTCCACCGCGCCGTACCAGTAGCGGTCCAGCATGGCGTCGCCCACCACCAGCACACGGGCCTTGGCAATTTTTTCAGGAGATAGTTTTGAAACTGTCATTTATGTCTGCTCTAAAACGGCTCAACGCGCAGAGGCCAGGTTTTCTCTTTGCCAGCGGGCGCCGCGGAACTGGCTTTGCCAGGCCGCAGGCGTCGCCCCCTGCAAGGGGGAGGAGGCGAAGCCTCCACGGGGGTGTTCATTTTTACAGCTCTTCAATACGCCGGGTGGGGTAGCTGTCCCAGGCCTGGCAGCCGGGGCATTGCCAGAAATGCTGGGTGGCCTCGAAGCCGCAGGCCGCGCAGCGATAGCGCATCAGGGGCTTGGTGGCCTGGTCGAGGGCGCGCTGCACGAGTGCCTGATGCTGTTCGTCCTGCAGCTTTTCGCCGGCGATCCACTTGCCGGCCGCGACCAGGGACGCCTGGCGCTCCAGGTGCCTGGCATACCACTGCCTCGCCGAGGCCGGGTCTTTCTCCAGCTTGACGATGGCCTCAATCAGGTCGATGGAGGGCATGTTGTCGTAGCTGGCCTTGAGCAGTTCCAGCGCCATGGCTTCCTGGGCGCTGGCCTGGGCGATATTGGCCAGCAGGCCGGCGGCCAGCGGCAGGCCTTGCGGCGCTGCCTTTTCGAGTTTGAGCAGGGTTTGCAGCGCGTCCTGGTGCCGGCCGAGCTGGTTTTGCAGTTTCGCCAGGTCGATCAGAGGGCGGGCCAGCGCAGGCGCCATGACGATGGCTTCCTGCAGGGTGCTCAGTGCCTGAACGCTGTCACCGGCAGCCACGCAGGCACCGGCCTGCTCGCACAGGTAATGCGCCTGGCGGGCGCTGAAGCTTCCACGGCTTGAGCTGCCGAGCCGTGCGGCAATTTCCGTGGCATTGGTCCAGTCGCGCGAGCGCTCATAAATCGACAGCAGCGCCAGCCGCGCTTCTTCCTCGAAGGGCGTGCCTTCCAGCTTGCGCAGGGCGGCTTCGGCACGGTCAAGCAGCCCCGCCTTGAGGAAGTCGAGCGCCAGCGCATGCTGGGCGCGGTCGCGCTCGGGTTGCGTCAGGTCGCCGCGTGACATCAGGTGTTCGTGCACGCGCACGGCACGCTCGTATTCGCCGCGGCGGCGAAACAGGTTGCCCAGGGCGAAGTGAAGCTCGGAGGTGTCGGGGTCGTTCTGCACCGCCTCGATAAAGGCGTCGATGGCCTGGTCCTGCTGCTCGTTGAGCAGGAAATTCAGACCCTTGAAATAGGCCTTGGGCGCCTGACGGTTTTCAATGCGGAGTTGCCGCAAGTCCAGCCGTGAGGCCAGCCAGCCCAGTGTGAAAGCGATCGGAAACCCGAGCAGGACCCAGGTGAAGTCAAATTCCATGGTGCATTGTGGACGGGTCTTCGCTCACGGTGTGGGGGCCGAGGGTGGTGTAAGCGTATTTGGCCGACCGGCGCTTTTTCCACCAGCGCGGCATCATGACAAAAATACCGAGCGCCAACCCGCAGGCGAAGGTCGCCAGCACGACCAGCACCAGCGGGGCTTGCCACATGGTGCCAAAAAAGAAGTACACCGCAACCGTTTGCTGGTTATTCAGTGCGAAGGCGAAGAGCGTAAAAAAAATGGCTGCTTTAAGCAGCCACATGAGGTATTTCATTGGGTGATCCCTCAGGGTGGTCTGGCGATTGTAGCCAGCCCACCGAGGGATACCAGTAAGACCTTATTTGGGTTCCGTGACCGCCAGCAACTCCTGGGTACGGGCATCGACAGCTTCGCGCAATGCCTTCCCGGGTTTGAAATGCGGCACCCGTTTTTCGGGGATGGCCACGCTTTCGCCGGAGCGCGGGTTGCGCCCCATGCGGGGTGGCCGCCGGTTGATGGAGAAACTGCCAAACCCACGGATTTCAATGCGGTGGCCGCGCACCAGGGCGTCGCTCATGGCGTCAAGAATCGTCTTGACGGCATATTCGGCGTCGCGGTGTGTCAGCTGGCTGAATCGGGCCGCCAGTTCTTCAACAAGGTCGCTTCGGGTCATGGATCAAGTAGTTGCGCAGCGATGCGACCCGCCCCAAGGGCGCATCGCACCGCCGCGTGCTTGCCTTACTTTTCGTTGTTGTCCAGCTTGGCGCGCAGCAGGGCGCCCAGGCTGGTCGTGCCGGCGTTTTCACGCGAGGACTGCTGGTTCAGGTTAGCCATGGCTTCCTGCTGGTCAGCGTTGTCCTTGGCCTTGACCGACAGCTGGATGTTGCGGGTCTTGCGATCCACGTTCACCACGACTGCGGAGACTTCGTCGCCTTCTTTCAGCACGTTGCGAGCGTCTTCAACGCGGTCGCGGCTGATTTCGCTGGCGCGCAGGTAGCCGACGATGTCTTCGCCCAGGTCGATTTCAGCGCCCTTGGCGTCAACGGTCTTCACCTTGCCGGTCACGATCGCGCCCTTGTCGTTGATCGACACGAAGGTGGTGAAGGGGTCGGAATCCAGTTGCTTGATGCCCAGGGAGATGCGCTCGCGGTCGACATCGACAGCCAGCACGATCGCTTCAACTTCCTGGCCCTTCTTGTAGTTGCGAACGGCGGCTTCGCCGGGTTCGTTCCACGAGAGGTCGGACAGGTGCACCAGGCCGTCGATACCGGCAGCCAGGCCCACGAAGACGCCGAAGTCGGTGATCGACTTGATCGGGCCCTTGACGCGGTCGCCGCGCTTGGTTTCCTGCGCGAATTCCTGCCATGGGTTGGCCTTGCACTGCTTCATGCCCAGGCTGATACGGCGCTTGTCTTCGTCGATCTCGAGAACCATGACTTCGACTTCGTCGCCCAGGGCCACGAGCTTGCTCGGAGCCACGTTCTTGTTGGTCCAGTCCATCTCGGACACGTGGACCAGGCCTTCGATGCCGGGTTCGAGTTCCACAAACGCGCCGTAGTCGGCGATGTTGGTGATCTTGCCGAACAGGCGGGTGCCTTGCGGGTAGCGGCGGTTCACGCCCATCCATGGGTCGTCGCCCATTTGCTTCAGGCCCAGCGAGACACGGTTTTTCTCGGTGTCGAACTTCAGGATCTTGGCAACGATCTCTTGACCGGCCGTCACCACTTCGCTGGGGTGACGCACGCGGCGCCATGCCATGTCGGTGATGTGCAGCAGGCCGTCGATGCCGCCCAGGTCAACGAATGCACCGTATTCGGTGATGTTCTTGACGACGCCCTTGACGGCAGTGCCTTCCTTCAGGGTTTCCATCAGCTTGGCGCGCTCTTCGCCCATGCTGGCTTCGACCACGGCGCGGCGGCTCAGCACCACGTTGTTGCGCTTGCGGTCCAGCTTGATGACCTTGAATTCCATGGTCTTGTTCTCATAGGGAGACAAGTCCTTGATGGGGCGGGTGTCGATGAGCGAGCCGGGCAGGAAGGCGCGGATGCCGTTGACGAGGACGGTGAGGCCGCCCTTGACCTTGCCGCTGGTCTGGCCGGTGACGAATTCGCCGGATTCCAGGGCCTTCTCAAGGCTCATCCACGAAGCCAGGCGCTTGGCCTTGTCGCGGGACAGCAGGGTGTCGCCATAGCCGTTTTCGACGGAGTCGATGGCCACGGAGACGAAATCGCCGACCTGGACTTCGAGTTCGCCCTGGTCGTTCTTGAATTCTTCGAGGGGGACATAAGCCTCGGATTTGAGTCCGGCATTCACAACGACGTGGTTGTGGTCGATACGAACGACTTCAGCGGTGATGACTTCACCGGTACGCATTTCAGAGCGTTGCAGCGATTCGTTAAATAGGTCGGCAAAAGATTCAGACATGGTTTTCCTAGTCCGCACAACAGGGTTCCAATAGCGGGATTGCTACTGTTTTTATAGCTGCTTGCGGCGGTTTTGTGCAGCCGGACGTCCAGCGTGGCTGCGGGTTACGTTAATGAACCTGCTGACCATGCGCAGGGTGCGCGTCGGGGGTCAGAAGGGCCGGGTGCCTTGCCACCATTCAATCACCTGCTCTACCGACTTTTCAATCGAGAGGTAGGAGTTGTCCAGTGGACGGGCATCATCAGCAGGTTTTAAAGGGGCGGCCTTTCGCGACGAATCGCGCGCATCACGTGCCTCTAAATCTTGCTGAATCTCGGCGATTGTAGCCGAATTTCCCTTTGAAATCAATTGCTTATGCCGGCGTTCGGCACGGTGCAGGGCGCTGGCCGTGAGGAAAACCTTAAGAGGGGCCTCAGGAAAGATGACAGTTCCCATGTCCCGGCCATCGGCGACCAGCCCGGGCAGCTTGCGAAAGCTGTGCTGGAGCTCCAGCAGGGCGGCGCGAACCTCGGGGTGGGCAGACACCTTGGAAGCGGCCATGCCGGCGGCTTCGGTGCGTATGGCGTCGGAGACATCCTGTGGCCCGAGGAAAATACGGTCGCCCTTGAAATGCACCGGCATGGTGCGCGCCACACGGGCGACGCCGGGGCCGTCGTCCAGCGAGACGCCGGCCAGCGCCGCGGCATGGGCGCTCAGGCGGTAAAGCGCGCCGGAATCGAGGTAGTGGTAGCCTAGCCGGTGTGCGGCCAGCGCCGCCAACGTGCCCTTGCCGGAAGCTGTCGGGCCGTCGATGCAGATGACGGGAATCCGGGCGGTATCGGCCTGGGCCACCTCAAACAAGGCTTCGAAATAGTCAGGGAAGGTCTTGGCGACGCATTTGGGGTCCAGGATGCGCACCGGCAACTGCGCCGGATTGAAGGCCGCCAGCGAAAAACACATGGCCACGCGGTGGTCGTCATAGGTGTGGACCGCGCCAGTCGTCCATTGGGTGGGCGGGGTGACCTTGAGGTAGTCCGGGCCTTCCTCGACCTTGGCGCCGAATTTCTGCAGCTCGCAGGCCATGGCGGCGATGCGGTCGGTTTCCTTGACGCGCCAGCTCGCGATATTGCGCAGGGTGGTGGTGCCGTCGGCATACAGGGCCATCACGGCCAGCGTCATGGCGGCGTCGGGGATGTGGTTGCAATCCAGGTCTATGGCTTTGAGCGGCCAGGCGCCACGCGAAATGCGCAGTGAGTTCGGTGCGCTTTCGACCTGCGCACCCATCATGCGGGCGGCCTCGACGAAGCGGATGTCGCCCTGGATGGAGTCTGCGCCCACGCCCAGGATTTCGATGCCGGTGTGGCCCGCGGAGGGCGCTGCGATGGCGCCCAGCGCGATGAAATAGCTGGCCGAGGAGGCGTCGCCTTCGACATGGATGGCACCCGGCGACTGGTAGCGGCTGCCGGCGGGAATGATGAAGCGCTCCCATCCCTCGCGTTTGACGCCGATGCCGAAGCGCTGCAGCAGCTTGAGCGTGATTTCGATGTAAGGCCGGGAGATCAACTCGCCGACCACCTCGATGCAAATATCCTGTTTGGCAACCAGCGGCAGGGCCATCAGCAGGGCGGTCAGGAACTGGCTGGAGACATCGCCGCGCACACGTATCGGGTCTTGCAGCTTCAATAGCCCGGGACGCAGCCGCAGCGGCGGAAAGCCTTCATTGCCGAGGTAATCGATGGCGCACCCCAACTGGCGGAGCGCGTCGACCAGGTCGCCTATGGGTCTTTCGTGCATGCGCGGCACGCCGGACAGCTCGAACTCGCCGCCCATCAGTGCAAGCGCGGCTGTGAGCGGCCGCATGGCCGTGCCGGCATTGCCCATGAAGAGCTTGGCCGGGGTTTGCACGGGCCGGCCGCCCAGCCCGCTGATGACGGCGGTGGTGCCTTCCTGCCTGACCGTGCAGCCGAGCTGCCTGAGCGCGGCCAGCATCACGGCGGTGTCGTCGGAAGCGAGCAGGTCGTGGACCGTGGTCTCGCCGTGGCTCAGGGCCGCCAGCAGCAGGACGCGGTTGGAAATACTTTTGGAGCCGGGCAGGCGGACGGTGCCCCCCGCGCTGCGCAGCGGCGGAACATCCAGAAACTGGGTGTCGAACATGAACCGTGGATTATTTGTGCGATTTTTGCGAAGAGATGCGCCAGTTGGCCCGGGTCTCGCTGGCCCGTTCGATCAGCACTTCAAGGACGTCGCCGCTGCTGTTGCCGATCAGCTCTTCGAGCGATTGCAGGGTCTGCTGGAAAATCCGGGACTGGGCCAGCAGTTCCTCGCGGTTGGCGATCAGGATGTCGCGCCACATTTTCGGGTCGCTGGCGGCGATGCGCGTGAAGTCCCGGAAACCGGGGCCGGCAAGCGACATGTACTCTTTCCCGTGTTCCTGCCCGGTGATGCCGTTGATCAGGGCGAAAGCGATCAGGTGCGGCAGATGGCTGACGGCGGCATAAGCAGCGTCATGGGCCTGGGGCGACATCTTGAGCACATGGCAGCCCAGGGCTGTCCAGACGTCGGTGGCTTTTTGCAGCTGTACCGTGAAGGTGCGCTCAATAGGGGTCAGGATGACCTGCTTGCCCGCGTAGAGGTCCACATCGGCGTGTTCGACGCCTGAGACCTCTTTACCGGTGATAGGGTGGCAGGGCACGAAGGAGCCGACGTTGGCGCCCAGGACGCGCCGGGCGGCATCCACCACGTCGCGTTTGGTCGAGCCGACGTCCATGATCAGGGTGTTCGGGCCGACCAGGTGGCGTATGGCTTTGAAGGTGGCTTCGGTCGCGGAAACCGGCACGGCCAGCAACACGATGTCAGCACCCGAGACAGCCAACAGCGCCGAGGGGGCTTCCACGTCGATCACGCCCATCTGGCGCGCGCGCTCGGTGGTGGAGGGGGATTTGCTGTACCCGACGATGCGCTTGACCAGGCCGGCGCGTTTGAGCGCCAGCGCGAAAGAGCCACCCATCAGGCCGCATCCAATGAGACCTAATTGTTCAAACATGTTGTGGCACCAATTTTGTGAGTCGTTGCATTAATCGCCAATGGGGTAAGTTCCGAGGACCTTGTAATAGGCGCACAGTTGCTCCAGGTCGGCCAGGGCGGCTTTGACATGGTCCTGGGAGGGGTGACCTTGCAGGTCAATATAAAAATAGTATTCCCACTGGCCGGAGCGTGCCGGGCGCGATTCAAAGCGGGTCATGGAAACGCCGTGGGCTTTCAGCGGCACCAGGATGTCATGGACGGCGCCCGGGCGGTTGGGCACGGACACCACCAGGCTCACGCAATCCTTGCCAGACGCCGGCGGGGAGGGCAGTGTCTGCGGCAGGCAGACCACGGCAAAGCGGGTGCGGTTGAAGGCGTCGTCCTGGATGGCGTGGGCCGCTGTGTAGAGGCCGAACTGGGTGGCTGCGCGCTCACCGGCAATGCCGGCCCAAGCCGGGTTGGTGGTGGCCAGGCGCGCACCCTCGGCATTGCTGGAGGCGGTGCGGCGATCCGCGTTGGGCAGGTGGGTAGTCAGCCAGCCCTGGCATTGGGCCAGCGCCTGAGGGTGGGCGTAAACCGCTTCTATGCCCTCCAGCGACTCCGAGAGACGCAGCAGGTTGTGGCGCACCATCAGGCTGATTTCGCCGACGATGTGCAAAGGGGAATTGAGGAATAAATCAAGCGAGCGTGAAACCACGCCTTCTGTGGAGTTTTCCACCGGTACCACGCCGTAGCTGGCGCTGCCGGCCGCTGTGGCGCGAAAGACTTCGTCGATGCTGACGCAGGGGACGTGCTCGATACTGGCGCCGAAAAACTGCAGCGCCGCCTGCTCGCTGAAAGTACCGGCCGGGCCCAGGTAGGCGACGCGCACCGGGGACTCGAGAGCCAGGCAGGCCGACATGATTTCGCGCCAGACGGCTGCCACATGCTCGTTCTTGAGCGGCCCCTGGTTGGCCTTCTGGATCTGCTCGATCACCTGGGCCACCCGGTCGGGGCGGAAAAAGGGTGTGCCTTCGCGTTTCTTGACTTCCCCGACCTGCTCTGCGACCTGGGCGCGGCGGTTCAGCAGGGCAAGCAATTCCCTGTCCAGGGCGTCGATTTGGACGCGTAAATCAGCGAGGTTGGCAGTCATATCGGGGCCGTCCGGTCATGCCTGGCACATTGGGAGCCCTTTCGGGGGCGGTGAATGTGGCGGGCATGGAGGTATTTTGTCCTAGGCGTGTTTTTGTTCGAATTCTCGCATGTACGCCACCAACGCCTGCACGCCAGCCAGCGGCATGGCGTTATAGATGCTGGCGCGCATGCCGCCTACCGACTTGTGGCCCTTGAGCTGCAACAGCCCGGCAGCCTTGGCGCCGGCCAGGAAAGCCTCATTGCGCGACTCATCACGCAGGAAAAACGGCACATTCATGCGCGAGCGGCAGTCTTTGCTGACCTTGTTCAGGTAAAACTGTGAACTGTCGATGGCATCGTAAAGCAGCTGGGCTTTGGCCATATTGCGCTCTTCCATAGCCGCGACGCCGGTGGCGCTGCCCTCGCGCTGGCGCTTGAGCCATTGAAAGGTCAGGCCCGCGATGTAGATGGCGTAGGTGGGCGGGGTGTTGTACATCGACTGGTTGTCAGCCACCGTCTTGTAATCGAAGGCGCTGGGGCAGGCAGGCATGGCATGGCCGAGCAAATCTTCGCGGATGACCACCAGCGTTACACCGGCGGGGCCGAGGTTTTTCTGGGCCCCACCAAAGGCCAGGCCGACGCGGGACCAGTCGACGGACCGGGAGGCCACGTGGGACGAGAAGTCGATCACCAGGGGGGCTTCGCTTCCCAGGGCCTTGAGATCAGGCAGGCTCTGGAATTCCACGCCGTTGATGGTTTCGTTGGTGCACAGGTGCACATAGGCCGCATCAGGCCGCAGCTTCCAGCCTGAAGGTGAGGGCAGCTGCGTGTGCCCGTTGTCTGCATTGCTGGCGGCGACCTGCGCGTCGCAGTACTTGCGGGCTTCTTTTTGCGACTTGTCGCTCCAGCTGCCGGTCACCACAAAATCGGCGGCACGCCCGCGCGACAGGTTCAGCGGAACGATGGCGTTCTCGGCCAGCCCACCGCCCTGCATGAAGAGAATCTTGAAGTGGGCTGGAACGGCCATGAGCTCACGGAAGTCGGCCTCGGCCGCTTCATAAATGGAGCCGAATTCTTTGCCGCGATGGCTCATTTCCATCACGCTCATGCCGCTGCCGTGCCAGTCCAGCATTTCGCCCGCCGCCTGCTGTAAAACCTCCTCGGGGAGGTTCGCAGGGCCGGCCGAAAAATTGAAAGGACGAGTCATTTCTTCGCGGGCGGCTTGGCAGCTCCCGCTCCCGCTGCCGGGGCGGAACCGACGATTTTCGTCGCGGTTTCGTCGAACTGCTTGATGCGGGCAACGACCTCGGGGCGCGACGCCTCGACCAGTTTCTGCACGAACACATTGCCAAGCTCAGGCGCAGTGGCCTGGTATTTTTTGACGGCAGGAGACTCGAAGAAGGCTGCGAGTTGCTGCAGCTCTTCCAGCGTGAAACGCTCCGCATAGGCGGGAACCAGCGAATCGGCGCTGACCTTGCTGACCTGCTTGCCGATCAGCTGGGCGGTGTCATCGGCGTATTTTTTGAGTTCGGCATTGAGGGCTTCGGAGGCCTTTGCCTGCTTGGCCTTGGGGACCTTGGCTTCCAGTTGAGGGCCCCACTTGGCGATCAGGTCCTGGGCCGTGCTGCCCGCGAGCTGGCCGACCAGCCGGTCGAGTTCGGGGCCCTGCTGAAGGGCGACCACTTTTTTGGCAAGTTCGGTTTTGGGATCGGTCTGGGCGTGGACGGCGGCGGTGCAAGCCAGGCCGGCGATCGCGAGAGCGGTGATCAGTTTTTTCATTAGTTGCTTTCCGTGTTGGAGGCGTCTGTGCCGGTGTCGTTTTCGGTATCGAGTTCGTCCAGCGTGGCATCGTTTTCGACGATGCGTTGCAGGCCGCTCAATTGTGAGCCTTCGTCTAGGCCGATCAGCGTAACGCCCTGTGTCGCCCTGCCCATCTCGCGGATTTCGCTGACGCGCGTACGGACCAGCACACCCTTGTCGGTGATGAGCATGATCTCGTCGTCGACGTGCACCAGCGTTGCGGCCACAACCTTCCCGTTGCGCTCGCTTTGCTGGATGGCGATCATGCCTTTGGTTCCGCGTCCGTGGCGCGTGTATTCGGTGATGGAAGTGCGCTTGCCGAAGCCGTTCTGGGTGGCCGTCAGCACGCTTTGCTGCTCGTCCTCGGCCACCAGCATGGCGATCACGCCCTGGCCGTCCTCCAGTGTCATGCCGCGCACGCCGCGCGCGTTGCGGCCCATGGGGCGTACGTCGTTTTCGTCGAAGCGCACGGCCTTGCCGCCGTCACTGAACAGCATCACATCGTGCTTGCCGTCGGTCAGGGATGCGCCGATCAGGTAGTCGCCCGGATCCAGGTCCACGGCGATGATGCCGGCCTTGCGCGGGTTGCTGAATTCGTCGAGGGCCGTCTTCTTCACGGTGCCCATGGAGGTGGCCATGAAGACATATTGGTCGGCCGGGAAGCTGCGCTTGTCGCCCGTCAGCGGCAGAACCACGGTGATCTTCTCGCCTTCCTGCAGCGGGAACATATTGACGATGGGACGGCCGCGCGAGCCGCGCGAGCCCGCAGGGACTTCCCAGACCTTGAGCCAGTAGAGTCGGCCGCGGTTGGAAAAGCACAGGATGTAGTCGTGCGTGTTGGCGATGAAGAGCTGGTCGACCCAGTCGTCATCCTTGGTGGCGGTGGCCTGCTTGCCGCGGCCGCCGCGTTTTTGCGCCCGGTATTCAGAGAGCGGCTGGCTCTTGATATAGCCCATGTGCGACAGCGTCACCACCATGTCGGTCGGAGTGATCAGGTCTTCGGTGCTGAGGTCGAAGGAGCTGTGCTCGATCTGGCTGCGCCGCGCGCCCAGCTTGGTCTGGCCGAACTCCAGTTTGATCGCGGAGAGTTCCTCGCCGATGATGATGGACACGCGTTCGGGCTTGGCCAGGATGTCCAGCAGGTCGTCGATCTCGGCCATAACTTCCTTGTACTCAGCCACGATCTTGTCCTGCTCAAGCCCGGTCAGGCGCTGCAGGCGCATCTGCAGGATTTCCTGGGCCTGGGTTTCGGACAGGCGGTACAGGCCGTCGCTGCCCATGCCGAAGGCTTTTTCCAGGCCGTCGGGACGGTAGTCGTCGGCGTTGACAATGCCGCCGTCGGCACGCGTGCGGGTAAGCATTTCGCGCACCAGGCTGCTGTCCCAGGGACGCAGCATCAGTTCGGCCTTGGCCACAGGCGGTGTGGGCGCGTTGCGGATGATGGCGATGAAGTCGTCGATGTTGGCCAGCGCGACGGCGAGGCCTTCCAGCACGTGGCCGCGTTCGCGCGCCTTGCGCAGCGTGAACACCGTGCGGCGCGTCACCACTTCGCGGCGGTGCGACAGGAATACCTGGATCAGGTCTTTCAGGTTGCACAGTTTGGGCTGGCCGTTGACCAGCGCCACCATATTGATGCCGAAGGTGTCCTGCAGCTGGGTCTGCTTGTACAGGTTGTTCAGCACCACCTCGGGCACTTCGCCGCGCTTGAGTTCAATGACCAGGCGCATGCCGGACTTGTCGCTTTCGTCCTGGATATGGCTGATGCCCTCGATTTTCTTCTCGTGCACCAATTCGGCCATGCGCTCCTGCAGCGTTTTCTTGTTGACCTGGTAGGGCAGTTCATCAACGATGATGGACTGGCGTTGGCCCTTGTCGATATCCTCGAAATGGCACTTGGCCCGCATCACCACCTTGCCGCGGCCGGTGCGGTAGCCTTCCTTGACGCCGTTGATGCCGTAAATAATGCCGCCCGTGGGGAAATCGGGTGCCGGCACGATTTCCATCAGTTCGTCGATGGAAGCCTCCGGGTTCTTCAGCATATGGAGGCAGGCATCGACCACTTCGTTGAGATTGTGGGGCGGGATGTTGGTCGCCATGCCCACCGCGATACCACCCGATCCATTGACCAGCAGGTTGGGCAACCGGGTCGGCACGACCAGGGGTTCCTGTTCGCTGCCGTCGTAGTTGGGGCCGAAATCGACGGTTTCCTTGTCCAGGTCGGCCAGCAATTCATGGGCGATTTTCGACAGGCGGATTTCCGTATACCGCATAGCGGCCGCGTTGTCACCATCCACGGAGCCGAAATTTCCCTGGCCGTCGACCAGCAGGTGGCGCAGGGAGAAGTCCTGGGCCATGCGCACAATGGTGTCGTAGACCGACTGGTCGCCGTGCGGGTGGTATTTACCGATCACGTCACCGACGATACGCGCCGACTTCTTGTAGGGGCGGTTCCAGTCGTTGTTCAGCTCGTGCATTGCGTACAAAACGCGCCTGTGCACAGGCTTGAGACCGTCCCTGGCATCGGGGAGGGCCCGGCCCACGATCACGCTCATGGCGTAGTCGAGATAGCTGCGCCGCATTTCCTCTTCAAGACTGATGGGCAGGGTTTCTTTAGCGAACTGAGTCATGAGCGGCCTGGTTGGGATTTCGGGATTCTTGAGGAAAACCAGCGATTTTAAGGCTTGAGTTTATAGCGGCCACTTGTGGCGGGGCAGCAACAAATGCTTAAGAATCTTAAGTCTGTGTCAGACGAAGCCGATAGCGTGCTTGAAGGTTCGGGCAGGTGTGGCACAATCGATGTAACGCTTTGAGTGATGGTCACTTACGGCGTGTAAATTACTAATCGCAGCAAGTCTGCGGCTTTTCTCTAGAGGAGAACCATGAAGAAACTCAACAAAGTGGCAATGTTGTTTGCTTCCGCAGCGCTTGTTACCGCCGCTGGTGCACAAACAATCGACAACTGGAAAAATGGCAACGGCGAACTGGTCTGGAAAAACGGCACCAACGAACTGTGCTGGCGCGATGCCAACTGGACGCCTGCTACTGCAGCGCCTGGTTGCGACGGCGCAATTGCCCCCGCGATGGCTCCTGTGGCTCCTCCGGTCGCTGGCCAACAGCCTGCTAAGCCTGCTACTCCTCCGGTTGCTCCTCCTGCCGCAACGAAAGTTACCTACGCCGCTGACGCGTTCTTCGACTTCAACAAGTCTGTGATCAAGCCAGAAGGCAAGGCCAAGCTGGATGACCTGGTCGGCAAGATCAAGGACATCAACCTGGAAGTCATCATCGCCGTGGGTCACACCGACTCTGTGGGTAGCGATGCTTACAACCAGAAGCTGTCGGTTCGCCGCTCTGAAGCCGTCAAGGCATACCTCGTGTCCAAGGGCATCGAGAAGAACCGCGTCTACACTGAAGGCAAGGGCGAGAAGCAGCCTGTTGCTGACAACAAGACCGCCGAAGGCCGCGCCAAGAACCGCCGCGTCGAAATCGAAGTGGTCGGTACCCGCGCCAACAAGTAATCCTCCGGGATCGCTTCAAGAACCGCGCCTAGGCGCGGTTTTTTTATGCCTCAACGATAATGCCTCATGCCTACAAGCGATAACTTTGACCCTGCCGAACTGGCCAAATTTTCCGAACTGGCCCACCGCTGGTGGGACACCGAAAGCGAATTTCGTCCCCTGCACCAGATCAATCCTCTGCGCCTGGGCTGGATCGACGGCCAGGTTCCCCTCAAAGGGCGGCGTGTGCTGGACGTGGGCTGCGGCGGCGGCATCCTGGCCGATTCCATGGCTCGCAAGGGTGCCGATGTCTTGGGCATAGACCTGGCCACGAAAGCGCTGAAAGTCGCCCAGCTCCATGCACTGGAAGCCCAGACGGAAGGGGTGCAATACCGGGAAATCAGCGCCGAGGCACTGGCGGCCGAGCAACCGGGCAGCTTTGACGTCGTCACCTGCATGGAAATGCTGGAGCACGTGCCCGATCCCTCGTCCATCGTTAAAGCCTGCGCGGCGCTGGTCAAGCCTGGCGGACATGTGTTTTTCTCCACCATCAACCGCAATGCCAAGGCTTTTTTGTTCGCCATCGTCGGCGCTGAATATGTGCTGAACATGCTGCCCCGCGGCACCCATGAGTACGCCAAGCTGGTCAAACCCAGCGAACTGGCCGGTTACTGCAGGGCCTCCGGGCTTTCGCTACAGCAGACTCGGGGCATGGAATACAACCCGCTGACACGCCACTACTGGCTCAGTGCAGACACCAGCGTCAACTACCTGTTTGCCACCCAAAAGAACTGATACCCCGGCGTCCCGCGCATCACATCAATGACTCATCGATATGTTCAAAGACATCGCAGCCGTGCTGTTTGACCTGGACGGCACCTTGATAGATAGCGCACCCGACCTCGGTGCCGCCGCCGACAAAATGCGCACCGACCGGGGAATGGAGTCGCTCCCACTGGCGTTGTACCGCCCCATGGCTGGCGCGGGTGCGCGTGGCATGATTGCGGTGGCCTTCGGCCTAACGCCAGACGATGCGCGCTTTCCGGAACTGAGGGAGGAGTTCTTCCGCAATTACGAGGCGCGCATGACGGAGCGCACCACGGTATTCGACGGCGTGGCCGAATTGATTGCCCAGATCGGCCGGGCCGGCTTCAAATGGGGCGTGGTCACCAATAAATCCGCCCGCTTCACCGTCCCTCTGACCAAAGCCATGCCTCTGTTCAGCACAGCCCAGACCATTGTCAGCGGTGATACCACGCCGCATTCCAAGCCGCACCCCGCGCCGTTGTTCGAAGCCGCGCGGCAGCTCGACCTGGCTCCCGGCCGCTGCATCTATGTGGGTGACGACGAGCGCGACATCGTCGCCGGCCGCGCCGCCGGCATGCCTACCGTGGCCGCCGCCTATGGCTATCTTGGCAAAGTCACCGATACAGTGGACTGGAAAGCCGATGCGACCATTGCCGCGCCCGGTGCGCTCTTGAATTTGCTGCGAATGGCGTAAACTAGGCCTCCTGGGGCTGCATTGGTTTCGACGTGGGTTCGGACGCGGTGTGGTGCATGTCGAGCTGAGTGTGCTCGTAAAACAGATTCAAACAAACTAACTGCAAACGACGAACGTTTCGCACTCGCTGCTTAATTGCCAGTGAGCTTTACAACAGCAGGCCGATGGGCTGGGCAAGGGGTGTTTAGCGCAAGTTAAACGCTCCCGGCTGTAAAGATAATTTCATCGGCTGGCTCCGGGCTGGGTACCTTAACCCGGGGCGAGAAAATAGGGTGCTGGCGTCCTGTGTAGCGTGCGACTGCGCGGCACAGGTGGCGAGACTCAAATCAGACCGCTAAACATGTAGATCTGCCCGAACAAGGCTTGCGGACGGGGGTTCAAATCCCCCCAGCTCCACCACTATTACGATCAAAGGCCGTGACTGAACTAGTCGCGGCCTTTTCTTTTGTGCGCTTGATTCTGTCGCCAATGTCATTCTTCAGTTGACTTCAGCCGTTACAACTTGGGATTCGCCGTGTAGCAGTCGACCTCCTCTAAATGGAGGAGAAGAAAGTAAGTTGCGCTGCGAAATTTTGTAAGCGTTGGATTCGACTTGGTTATTTGAATTAACATTTCGTCGCATTCGCAATGTAAGAGAAAGCTACATAGCGATGCTGCGGAGTACGACAGCACTCCGGAAACGATGTGGAATGGGAGTGCGAAAGCACACAACAACAAATGCACGCAGACCTGGCTTTGAAGATGATGTCCGACCTTTTCTGGATGGGCTTTCTGGTATGCCTGCCCGTTCTTGGGTTCACGATGCTCACCGGCTTGCTGATCAGCATTGTTCAAGTGGTAACCCAGGTGCAGGAGATGTCCCTGACGTTTGTCCCCAAGCTGATGACGGCGGGTATTGCGCTTGTTGTATTTGGCCCCTGGATGCTGCGCAAGCTCAGCGCCTACGTCACTCAGCTGTGGGCAGGTATTCCTGCCATGTTCTAGCTCAGGCTGCCCAGGCGTGATTGCAGAACTTGGAGCCTGGTCTTGGGCCACCCAGAAATGGGCGTTGCCGTCCTTGCCGGCGGTAATTCTGCTTTCCATACGGGTTGCCGGCGTTTTCATTCTGACGCCTGTCTTTTACGCCATGCCGATTCCGACGACGGTACGAGTTTTAATGCTGCTTTCGTTGTCGTTCATTGTCGCGCTGGGGTTTTCACCTGCGGCAAGCGGCCAGGCTGTTGACCATGCTTTGATGTTTACCTCCGCGCTGGCGGAGCTTGCGCTGGGTGCGACGCTCGGACTCGGCGTGCTGTTGGCGTTTGCGGCCTTTGACGTTGCCGGGCGGCTTCTCGACATCCAGATCGGCTTCGGCATCGCACAGGTTTTTGATCCGGTCACCCGGCGGCAAGTGCCTGTCCTGACCTCGGCCTTCAACACCTTTGCCGTCTTGCTGTTTTTTCTGCTGGCTGGCCACCATGCGTTGCTGCGGGGCATAGCCTTCAGCGTTGAGCGTTTCCCCGTGGCCACTCAATGGTCCGCCGCTTACGGCCTGACGACCATGCTCAAGCAACTGGGCGCGTTGTTCACCCTCGGATTCGCGTTGGTGGCGCCCGTTGTTTTTTGCCTTTTCATGGTGGAAATGGCCCTCGGCGTGGTTGCACGAAACCTGCCGCAGATGAATATGTTCGCCATTGGCATTCCCGTAAAAATCGTTGTCGGCCTGGTCACGCTATCCCTGTGGTTTGCCGGCATAGGCGGCGTCATGACCCAGGTCTACCGAGGCATTTATACAAGCTGGGATGCCTTGCTGTCCGTGCCGGCTCCCGGGAGTGCGCTTGTGCCGGGGGCTGTCCATGGCAGATGAGCAAGACCTTGATCGCAATGAAGCAGCAACCCCCTACAAGCTGCTGAAGGCGCAGGAAAAAGGGCAGGTCGCCAAAAGCGCCGAGGTCATCTCGGCACTGGTATGGGCGGCCGCTGCCGTTTATCTGACCTGGAAGGGTTGGGACAGTGTCAGAGCCCAATTCATCTTCGACCAGAGCCTGTTGCTTCGCATGGCCGGGCTGGATGCCGATGGCGGAGCTCTTTGGCCGCTGGCGTCCCGGATGGCCGTGGCTGCCATGGTTCAGCTGCTGCCTTTTTTCGCCACCATCATGCTGGTTGCCGTGCTTGCCAACCTGGTGCAGACAGGCCCGATGTTCACGACAGATCCCATCAAGCCGGACTTCGACAGGCTCAACCCGGTCAATGGTTTCAAGAAGGTGTTTTCGATGCGAACCCTGTTTGATGCAGCCAGGGCTTGTGTCAAGTTGGTACTTCTCGCTGGTGTTTCCTACTACGCACTGAAGAGCCTGGCTCCTCATTTTTTCGGGGTGGCCAGCCTCTCGCCCCTGGCATACCTGCGCACTTTGCTGCAGGACGCGGCTTCGCTGAGCATGAAGATGGCCTTGATCCTGGCCATGATCGCCATCGTTGACTGGATGTACACGCGGCGCGAGTTCTCGAAAAAGATGAAGATGAGCCGCAGGGAGCTCAAGGATGAGTCGAAAAACCGGGAAGGCGATCCCCGAATCCGCGCGCGGCTCAGAGAGTTGCGCCGCGAGGCTCTGAAGCGGACACTGACAGTGCGCAATACAAAAAATGCCGATGTGCTGCTGACCAATCCGACCCATGTGGCGGTGGCCCTGCGCTACAGGCATGGGGAAATGTCGTCACCGCAAATGGTGGCCAAGGGCGCGGGCAAGGTGGCAGGGGTCATGAGAAAAATCGCAAACGAGAACAACATCCCCATCGTGCAAAACCCCGCGCTGGCCCGCAGGCTCTTTCGCGAGCTGGCCGTGGAGCAGCATGTGCCCCAGTCCATGTATGCCGAGGTTGCCCGGATCATTGTCTGGGTCTTCGCCATGCGTGAACGCAGGCAAGGGATGGCTGGGGCATGAAATTCCTGCAGGGTTTCCTGGCCAAGCACAGCGACATCGTGATGGTGCTGCTGGTGTTGGGCGTTCTGGTGGTGCTGTTTGCGCCTATTCCGAGCCCTTTGCTGGATTTCCTGATCCTGCTGAATTTCAGCTTTGCGTTTTTGATCCTGATGCTGACGTTCTACATGGCGCGGCCCGTCGAGTTTTCGACTTTCCCCTCGGTGCTGCTGATTGCCACCTTGTTCCGACTGTCGCTGAATGTCGCAGCCACTCGCCTGATCCTTTCGGACGGGGACGCTGGCCGGGTGATCGCCGCCGTGGGTTCCTACGTGGTCGGAGGCAACTACGTGATCGGCTTGATCATTTTCCTGATCTTGATCGTCGTCCAGTACGTCGTGATTACCAGCGGCGCCCAGCGCGTTTCCGAAGTGGCTGCCCGGTTTACCCTGGACAGCATGCCCGGCGCGCAGATGAGCGTGGACGCCGACCTGAACATGGGATTCATTGATCAGGCCGAAGCGCAGCGGCGCCGCAAGAATATCGAAAAGGAGGCGGCCTTTTACGGTGCCATGGACGGCGCAAGCAAATTTGTCAAAGGCGATGCGATCGCAGGCATTTTGATATTGCTTATCAACATCGTGGGGGGCTTGCTGATCGGTATCATGCAGCGCGGCCTGCCATGGGGCGATGCGCTCAAGACCTATACCTTGCTGACCATCGGCGATGGAATCGTGACCCAGGTGCCCGCACTGGTCATCGCATTGGGGACCGGGATTATCGTCACCCGGTCAGCTTCGGATGCGCACCTGAGCAAAGAGGCTTTGCGGCAGATCACCTCGTTTCCCAAAACGCTGCTGCTGGTGGCCGCGGCCCTGGCCGGTCTCTTGATGCTGCCCGGCATTCCGGCGATTCCCACGCTCCTGCTATTTGGCCTTTGTGGGCTGGCCGCCTGGATGGTGTATCGCGGTTCGCATGCAACAGAAGATGCCGCGCAGCAGACAGCGGGCCCGGACGGCGACCCTGCCGAGGCTAATGCAGCAGGCGGAAAAGCCGATCCCTATGCGCACCTGGCGGTTGAGCCCATAGAAGTCCAGGTGGGTTCCCGCTGGGTTCCACTGGTGAATGACAAGGGTGGCGCCTTTCTCGAAAGAATCGCGGCCTTTCGCCAGCAGCATGCCCAGGAGCTGGGGCTTGTCCTGCCGCGCATACGATTCAAGGACGCACCTCGCCTAGGGCCTGATCGCTATGAAATCCACCTGGACGGCGCCCTGAGCGCCAAGGGTGAAGTTCGTGCCGACCGGCTGCTCGCCATTCACCCCCAGGGTGACGTGACGGCCATTGCCGGAGAAGTCACGAAGGACCCCACCTACGGATTGCCCGCCATCTGGATAGAAGAGTCTCAACGAGATGCCGCCACCCGCGCGCGCTTCACGCTGGTCGACGCCTCCAGCGTTTTCATGACACACCTGACGGAGGTCTTGCGGCGCGAATCAGCCACCTTGCTGACGCGAGCCGAAACCGATCGCCTACTGGCCAGGGTGCGGCAGAACCAGCCGGGTTTGGTCGAAGAACTTGTGCCCACGGTTCTTTCGATCAGCGATGTGCAAAAAGTCCTGCAGAACCTGCTCAGGGAAAAGGTGTCGATACGGCACATGGAAGCCATCCTGGAAACCCTTGCGGATGCCGGGCGGCAATCCAAGGAAACCGGTTACCTGACGGAGGTCGTGCGCCACCGGCTGGGCTCGGCGATATGCCAGGGCTTGTTGGGTGAGGCCAACGCGCTGCATGTGCTCACACTTGATCCGGCGATTGAAAGCCGATTCATTCAGAGTGTGCAGAACTCGCGCGCGGAAGGCTCGGGCCAAGCCGCCGGGCAGTTTGTTTTGGAGCCGCAGATGGCCGAAAAATTTATCGGCAGGCTGGTACAGCAGGCTGAAAAGATGATGAAAAGCAACCTGCTGCCGGTGCTGCTTTGTTCCCCCGAGCTTCGCCGGCACGTGCGCGCCCTGTCCGAACGGGTGATGCCGCACTTACGTGTGCTGTCCATGGCCGAGATTCCGCACAACATCGAACTCAAGTCGTACGGTGTGGTGAGCTTTTGATCGACCAGGCCCTTTTCAACCATTAACCCAACCCCATCATGAGCAATATCCTCTCGGTCGCCTTGCAAAGCATGCACCAGGACAGTGTCCGCCTTGAAAAGGTCGGCATGAACCTGGCCAACGCCCTGACCATGGGCTACAAGCGAGAGGTGGTCTCCGCCCGGCCTATCTCTTTTTCGCAGCTCGGCGCTTCCTTTACCGCGCAGTTCGATGCGCTGTCCGCTTCGGCGGACGTGGCGGGCTACGCGCTGAGAACGCAGACGGATGCCCGCCCAGGCACACTCAAATCCACGAACCAGAGCCTGGATCTGGCGCTGGACGGGGGCGGTTTTTTTGAAGTTGCCACGGCTTCCGGTCCGGCCTACACCCGGCAAGGGTCTTTTCACTTGGACGGGCAGGGCCGGCTCGTGAATGCCCAAGGCTATCCCGTGATGGGCAAAGGTGGGGCCATCTTTTTGACGACGCCCAATCCGTCGATCGATTCCCGCGGCTATGTCTTTGAGGGGCCCAAGGCTGGGGCCGCCGGCTTTGCTGCCAATCGTTCCGCGGCGCAAGAGCCGGTCGGACAACTCAAGGTCATGCAGTTCGAAACGCCGCAGGCCATGCAGCACCTCGGGGAGGGCTTGCTCGCTTCCGAGAGCCCGGCTGCCATGATGAATGACGTGGACATCCAGGTGCGCCAGGGTTTTCTCGAAAACTCCAATGTCTCTTCCATGCAGGAAATGGTGCAACTGATGCAGACCATGCGGCATTTTGAGTCCATGCAGAAAGTCGCCACGGGTTACGACGAAATGATGGGAACCGCCATTCGAAAGCTCGGCGAGCTTGCCTGAGCCCTTTTGCCTGAGAACTTTTTGCCTGTTTCTTTTTAGTACACGCCAACCAGAGGAGTTTTTATGTTCGATTCGCTCTATATCGGTGCGACCGGAATGCAGGCGCAGCAGATGAATGTGGACACGATTGCCAACAACCTGGCCAACGTCAACACCACCGGTTTCAAGAAGGGCCGGCTGACATTCTCTGACCTCGTGACGCGCTCGGCCGCACCGCTGCCATCGGCCAATGGCGCCATGCCCGCCGGTTTGATGGATGCGGTGGTCAGGGTCGGCGCAGGTGTTGGCATCGGCGGCATGGCCAAGCTTTTCGACATGGGCGACCTCAAGAAAACCGAGTCCGCTTTCGACATCGCGATCGAAGGTGATGGATTCCTGGAGGTGACCATGCCGGACGGCTCGCAGGCCTATGCGCGCGGCGGCACGCTGAGGGTCAACAAGGACGGGTTGCTGGCGACCCAGGCCGGCTATGCGCTCAAGCCCGGCTTGAGTATTCCCGACAATGCCCAGGCCTTGCTGATCGACCCGGACGGTACCGTGCGCGTGCGCCTGCCCAACCAGGCCACGCCCGTGAATATCGGGCAGATCGACTTGGTGAGGTTCTCAAATCCTCAAGCCTTGCTGGCGCAGGGAGACAACCTGTACCGGCCCGCTGAGGCCGCCGGCGACCCTGTTGTCGGTAAGCCGGGGGAATCAGGCCTGGGCCGATTGGCCCAGGGATTTCTGGAAGGCTCCAATGTCAAGCTGGTCGACGAGATGGTGAACCTCATGATCGCGCAGCGCGCTTATGAAGCCAGCGTCAAGGTTGTGCAGGCGTCCGATGAGATGCTCGGCATGGTCAATGCGCTGCGTCGATAGAAACATGCGCGTGCCCGCTTTCCGTTTCCCGGTCTTGCCTGGCGGTGCAGTGATGGCAAGCCTGTGCCTGCTGTTGCTGGGATTTTTCGTGCGGCCCGTCCAGGCGCAGGAGGCTGCGAGCCTGGCACGTATCAGCTTGCCGGAGCATGTCCAGGTCAGCCAGAGTGACGTGCACTTGGGCGACGTTGCCAGCCTCGGCAGCCAGAACCTTGCACTCTTGCGGCGCCTGATGGATTTGCCCCTGGGCCGCGCCCCGCGCGCCGGCCAGTCTTTCGTCCTGGAACGGGAAGTTCTTGCGCGCTGGATACGAAGCCATGCGGGCCTTCAGGGAAACCAGATCGCCTGGCAGGGCGCCGCATATACCGACATCAGCCTGCGCAGCCGCGACATACCGGGCGACGATATCCTGGCGCGTGCCGACAAGGCCCTTCGGCGGCAACTGGGTGAGCAACTGCCTGCCGGTACCCGCATTGAGCTGCAGCCGGTGGCCGTGCCGTCCGATGTTGCCGTTGCCGATGAGTCGATCGAATTGACCCCCCGCCCCATGGGAGCGGTGGCGCTGGCGCCCAGGATGACCGTCTGGGTTGATATTGGCACCGCCGCAAGGGTTCAGCGATCGGTGGCGGTGGTATTTGAAGTCGCGGTTTATGGGCCGGTGGTTGTGGCCGCCAGGGATATCCCTGCGGGTGCATCCCTTCTGGCGGGCGACGTGGAAGTGCGTGAACAAAACATGGCGATAGCCGCGGCCTCCCGAAAAACGCTCACGCGCAATTTTTTGGACGGCCAGCGTATGCGTCGCGCGATCCATGCCGGCGAAACTTTGACGGCGGCGCATACCGAAGCCATTCCCGACGTTGTCCGCGGGAGCTGGGCCGTACTCGAGGCGCGCCAGGCCGGCTTGAATGTGCAAAGCCGCGCAGAGGTGCTGCAGGATGGCCGTACCGGCCAGATGGTTCAAGTCAAACCCGTCAATGCCGCATCCAGCGTGCTGGCCAGGGTTGCCGGCCCCGGCCGTGTGGAGATGTACCCATGATCTTTTCTGTTTCCAGAACGGGCCACAGCTTGTTCAAGAGCCCTGGGGGCGTGTATCTTGCCGCGCTGGGCTTGATGTTGTGCTTTTGGGCGGGCCTGTCGCAAGCCCAGGGCGTCAGTCTTTACGATGAAAAAACTTATCGCCCCTACACGGCGGATAACAAGGCTTTTCGCGTGGGAGATGTGCTGACGGTCCAGGTCTTTGAAAACTCCAGCGCCAGCAGCAGTGCGGACACGGACACCCGCAGGAAGAACAGCCTGTCGGCGGACTTGAGCCACCGCGGCGAAACCAAAGCCCAGACGGGCGTCAACGTGGCCGGCGATTTTGACGGCGGGGGCCGCACCCAGCGCGCCAATCGCCTCTTGGTCACGCTGTCGGTGACGGTCCGTGAGGTGCTGCCCAACGGCGATCTCGCGGTGATGGGTGAACAGACGCTCACGGTGAACCAGGAGCCGCAACGCGTGACGCTGGAGGGACGCGTCCGGCCCGTGGATGTGTCTGACAGCAATGTGGTGCTTTCGACAAGGCTGGCCGACGCGAGGATCACCTATGTGGGCGAAGGCGATATTGCCGAACGCAACCAGCGGCCCTGGTGGCGCAAATTGCTCGACTGGACAGGATTCTGACGATGACGCCTACTTCATTGCTCGAGCCGAGGGGCCTGCCTGCCTCCTGGTGTCATTTCCTGGCCGCGCTGCTTGGCTGCGCGCTCTGCCTGGCCGCGTCGATTTCACACGCGCAAACTGGCCCCATCCGCATCAAGGATCTCGGCAAGCTCCAGGGATGGCGGGACAACGCACTGACCGGCACCGGTATCGTGACCGGGCTGGCGGGAACGGGCGACTCACCGACCAACCGGGCCGCGCGCCAGGCCCTGTCCAATGCCATGTCCCAGTTCAACCTCAGTGTGCCGCCCGAGCAGATCCAGAGCCGCAACGTGGCCGTGGTCATGGTCAGCGCCTCGCTGCCCAGCTTTGCCCGGCCGGGCGACACCCTGGATGTCACGGTTTCGTCCACAGGCGACGCACGCAGCCTGGTCGGCGGCAGCCTGTTGCAGGTACCCTTGAAAGCGGCCAACGGCCGTGTCTACGCTTTGGCACAGGGACAGCTGTCAGTGGGGGGCTACCGCTATGACTCCAATGGCAATGTCCAGCAAAAAAACCATCCCACCGTGGGCTCCGTTCCCAATGGCGCAACCGTCGAGGTCGGTACGGCCGGTGCCTCCGTGTCGCCCGCGTCTGCCACCGTAGCCGTTCCAAGCGTCACCTTTCTTCTTGCCGAGCCCGACTACACAACCGCCAACCGCATCGCGTTGGCCATCAACACCCAGCTGGGTGCCAACCTGGCCCAGGCGCGCGATGCTTCAGGGATCGATATCGAAGTGCCTGAAAACCAGCGCGCCGGCCTCGTGGCCTTCCTGTCGCGCCTGGAGTCCGTCACGGTCGAGCCCGACCGGCGTGCCAAGGTGGTCATCAATGAGCGCACCGGCACCGTCGTCGCGGGTGGGGATGTGCGCATCGCCAAGGTGGCCATTACCCACGGCGACCTGAAGATCGCCATTACCGAGCAAAACAGCGTTTCGCAGCCCTTCTTTATCGGAGAGGCCGGCCCCGGTGTGCGCACCGCCCTGGTCAGCAACACCCGGATTGATGTTGATGAGCGCAACAGCCCGGGCTTTGTGACAGGCCAGACAACGGTCGCCGACCTGGTCCAGTCGCTCGCCAAACTCAAAACCAACACCCGCGACATCATTTCCATCCTGCGCGCCATCAAGTCCGCCGGCGCGCTGCATGCGGAACTGGTTGTTCAATAGCGCCGCCATTTCACCAAGGACACGCCAAGGGCCCTCATGTCAAACAGCATCGAATCCATTACGACGGCAGCGCTGTCACTTGCGCTGGACGCAGCCGCGGCAAGGCAGCAGGTCATTGCCGCCAACATCGCCAACGCCAACACCGAAGCTTATGTGCCGCAAGCCCTTGACTTCGAAGGCCAGCTCGAACAAGCGCGCCGGGTCTTGCGAGAACAAGGCCGGCTCGATGCGGCAACGCTGGGCGACATCAAATTCCGCCCGCAGCCCGTACTTCGCAGCGACGGCCAGCCGGCTCGCGTGGAACTGGACGTGGAGGTCGGCAGCATGGCCCGAAACGCAGTCCAGTACCAGGCGCTGGTGAAGGGCCTTTCGCGCCATCTCGCCATGCTTTCGTCGGCAGCGACAGAAGGCAAGAAGTAGTTCAACCCACGCCCCGCGTAAAGGACCCATACCCATGGATTACTCCGATTCTTTTGCCATCAGCGCCGCCGGCATGAGCCTGGAGCGCACGCGTGCAGACGTGGCCTCGCTCAACCTTGCCAACGCCAATACCGTTCAGGGCGCCGACGGGCCTCAGTACCGGCCGCTTCGCGTGGTGGCCCGGGCCGCTGCGATGGCTGCCTCCGGCTCGCAGGCGTTTGCCGATCTTTTCAGCCGGGGCGTGGGCAGTGATGGCCCGGCCGCCGGTCCGACCGTGGTATCGGTCGAGCCAACCGACCTGCCGCCGCGCATGGTCTACGAGCCGGGGCACCCGCTGGCCAATGAAAAAGGTTTCGTGGCCTACGCCGGCGTGGACAGCGCGACCGAGATGGTGACGCTGATGAGCGCTATGCGCTCCTATGAGGCCAACGTCGCGGCGATGAACGCGGCACGCACCATGGCCTTGAAGGCGCTCGAGATTGGAGGCGCATGATGAGCACCGAAATCGCATCGGTTGCCGAGGCAACAAGCCTCGGCATTTCCCGGCTCCAGCCACTCCAGCCCACGAACGAAAGCCTGCAAGGGTCGGGTTCCTTTGGCGCCATGGTGACGCAGGGGCTGCAGCAGGTCAACGAGCAGCTGCTCGCGACCCAGGGTGATCTCCAGGCCTTGGCCGTAGGCGATGTCCAGAACCTGCACCAGGTCATGGTTCGCATGGAAGAAAGCCGTATCGCCTTCCAACTGATGATGCAGGTCCGCAATCGCCTGCTTGAGGCGTACCAGGACGTCATGAAGATGCAGATCTAGTCCGTTCCCGTGCAAACCTGTTTTTGAAGAAGAAAGTTGAAGAAATGATCGATTTCTGGAAGGGGCTTACCCGGTCGGCTCGCGCACTCCTGTTGGGCGGGCTGGTCCTGTTCCTGGGGGCCGTGGTCTTTTTTGCCTGGTGGGCTTTCAGGGTGGAATACCAGGTGCTGTTCACAGACCTCAAGCCACAGGATGCGCTCGCGATGACGGCGGAACTCGACAAGCAAAAACTGCCCTATCGCCTGGGCGATGGGGGCACGACCATTCTTGTCGACAAGACGCAGGTCCACGCGACAAGGATCAAATTGATGGGCAAGGAAATTCCCTTGCAGGGCGTGGTCGGCTTTGAGCTGTTCAACAACACCGACTTCGGTATGACCGAGTTCGCCCAGAAGATCAACTACCAGCGGGCGCTTCAGGGCGAGTTGACCCGGACCATCCTCTCGCTCGCGGAAGTCAGCGACGTGCGCGTTCACCTGGCGCTTCCGGAGCAGGGCCTGTTCAAGCAGGCCGGCAGCAAACCCAAGGCAGCCATCACCCTGACGCTCAAGCAAGGCCAGAACCTGCGTCCCGAGCAGGTCTTCGGCATCCAGCACCTGGTCTCGTCCGCGACGCCTGGAATGACCTCAGCCGATGTCGCCGTCGTCAACCACCAGGGTATTGCGCTGAGCCGTGTGGCTGCAAATGCCGAAACCGGCGTGGCGACCCCTAACAGCTCAGGCCGGCTCGACCTCAAGAAGGAAACCGAAGACTATCTGGCCCGCAAGGCGGCCCTGGTGCTGGACCAAAGCTTTGGTGCGGGCCAGGCGCTCGCCAGCGTGGACGTTGTCCTGAACATGGACCAGATACGCATCACCACCGAAGAAGTCATCTCCGCCCCCGGACGGGAGAACAAACCTGCCGGCGTGATGGTGCGTGAACGCGAGTCCGTGCGCGATGCCGGAGTTGCGCCGCTGGATGCGCGTCCCGGTACCGGTGCCAACGGCAGCGTGCAACGGGAAGTGGAGTACCAGGTGGGCCGAAGGGTTGAGCAGGTAGTCAGCCAGCCGGGATCCATACGCCGTATACAGGTGGTCGCGGTGGTGCGCAAAGCCCTGGATGCCGGTGATGAGGAGCAAACCCGAAAAGTCATCGCCGCGGCGGTAGGCGCTTCGATCGAGCGGGGCGACACCGTTGTCGTGCAGAGCCTGAAGAACGGCGGCGCTATTTCCCTGCCGGCTGTTCCCGACGCGTCCGGCGATTTGCCCCGTCCGGCGGCTACCTCTGTTGCTGAGCAAGGCGGTATGCCCGCGCCCGTCTTGGCCATCGCGGCTTTGTTGCTGGCTGTGCTGGGTGGTTTGGTGTGGTTCCTGCTCCAAAAGAAGCGAGCCATGAGCCCTGCAATGAGCGAAGAGCAGCGGCAAACGGCTTTACGACAGGTCCGTGCCTGGATGCGGCAAGAGTCCCCGCCCGCTGGGCTGAAACCATGAACACGGCAACATCCTCGCCCGTGCGGCAGGCCGCGCTGACATTGCACGCAATGGCCCCGCAGGATGCAGCCTGGTTGTTGCAGCAACTCCCGGCTATCGAGGCGGTCGAGTTGCAAGCCCTGCTGGAAGAATTGCGCAGCCTGGGCATACCGTCCGATCCCAGGCTTCTTGATGAATTGCGTTTGGGCGGCGGGGCTTCACCGGTGCCAGCCGTCGGAGCCGGCGGTGATGTCCACAAGCTGTCCGTTGAGGCCGTGATGGATGAGCTTGCCGCGGCACGCGCGGACTTGTTGCTGCCCATCCTCAAGCCGGAGCCGGTTGCGCTGTTGGCCTTCCTGCTCTCCACGAGATCCTGGCCTTGGGCAGATGCCCTGCTGGCGGCCATCGAGACACACAGGCGGCTTTCCTTGCGTTCGCAGATGGACAGCCTGGGCAGCCGAGCCGGGACGGGTCATGCTGGTAATGCCCGGGCCATCCAGCTGCAGCAGACCTTATTGCGGGGCCTGCTTCAACGTTATCGGGATGCCACCGCTTCCCAGCCTGTGCGAGATGCCACCGGCTTGCGAGCGGCAGGCGGCTTTGCGCATTGGTGGCAGGAGCGGCGCCGCTTCTGGGCAAGCATATTTGCCCCCATAAGGGCCTTCAAGTGAGCGCTGAAGATATCGTTATTCGGGGCGCCGTGGTGGGCTCGCCTGTGGAGCTGAAGGGGCCATCGCGTGCCGCCGCGGTACTGCCCTTGCAGCGTTCGGGGTCCGAGAAATCGATGCCAATGCCCGCGACCCCGGAGCGGATCCCGCAGGAGCTTGATGCGAACCGCGAGCTGATTCTGCAGGAGGCGCGCAGGGCCGGCTATGAGGCCGGCTTGGCCCAAGGCAAGAAGGAGGGCTATGAGGCGGGCGTGCAACAAGCGCTCGAACGCTCTGAACTCGAACGCCAGGAAGCCCTGGAAAGCCGCAAGGTCGGCCAGGAGAAACTGGATCATGCACTGGCAAAAATAAACCGCCTTGCCGAAGTGATCGCCGGGCAGAAAAGCAGCTTCCTGGACGACGCGGAGGACGACATGGTGTCGCTGGCCTTTGAGGCCTTCTGCAGGGTCCTGGGAGAAACAGCGACGACCCGTGAAATGGTGAGTTTGGGCGTCATGAATGCGATTTCCCATTGGCGTGGCAAGGCCGCGCTTGAAATTCATGTGCACCCCGACGACCTGCAGTGGCTGAAGGAAGATGTGGCTTTGTCCGCGCATATCGCGGCGCAAGGGGACCATCGCATCCGGTGGACGGCCAGCGCGGATGTCGCCATGGGCGGTTGCCTGCTGCGTTCCTCCGAAGGCGCACTTGACACGCGCCTGGAGGTGCAGATCGAAGCCCTCAAGACCATGCTGCTTCAAACCAGGGCGCTACGCCGTGCGGAGCGCACCGCATGACGGCTCCAGGCGCTGTGCCCGTGGATTCCCGCCCGGCCAGTCGATTCGGTGGTCCGGGGTTGGGCGCCTACCGGCACGCGCTCCAGGATCTGGAATTGGTCAGGCGGGCGGGCTGGGTACGCCAGGTTCAGGGTTTGGCCATCCAGGCTCAGGGGCTGGATGCCACCGTCGGCGAGCTGTGCCGGATCCGCCCGCGCCTCGCAGCGCGGGGCCCCCAGGCGCAAGGCTGCGCAAACGACTTGTCTTCGGAAAATGCCGGCGTTCTGGCTGAAGTGGTTGGCTTGCATGCGGGCCACGTTACGCTGCTGCCCTACGGTTCGCTCCAGGGCGTCAGCGCCGGCGCTGAAGTGCTTGCGCTCGGCCGGGCATCGATGTTCGGCGTGGGCCCCGCACAGATCGGCCGCGTGATAGACGGTTTTGGCGAGCCCCTGGATGGCGGCGCTCGGCCGACCACGGTTCGTAGCGTTCCTTTGCACGGGGCGCCCGTCAATCCCATGAAACGACCGCCGGTTTCCCGCGTTCTCGAAACCGGTGTCCGGGCCATCGACGGCCTGCTGACGCTCGGGCAGGGCCAGCGCGTGGGTATCTTTGCGGGGAGCGGCGTCGGCAAAAGCACTTTGCTCGGCATGATCTCGCGCCATGTCAAGGCCGACGTCAACGTGATCGCTTTGATTGGTGAGCGTGGGCGCGAGGTTCGGGACTTCATCGACAAGCAGCTGGGCCCCGAGGGCCTGCGCCGCTCTGTGGTGGTGGTGGCCACCGCGGACCAGCCCGCATTGGCCCGGATCCGGGCCGCGCATGCGGCGGTCGCCATCGCCGAATACTTCAGGGATCAGGGGCAGCAGGTCTTGCTTACCATGGACTCGGTCACCAGGCTGGCGATGGCGCGCCGTGAAGTGGGCCTCTCGGCGGGCGAGCCGCCCACCGCCCGCGGTTATACGCCTTCAGTGTTTGCCGAGCTTCCCCAACTGTGCGAACGCTTCGGCACCTCCGACACAGGGGGCGCTATTACCGCGCTGCTGACGGTTCTTGTGGAGGGCGACGATTTCAACGAGCCCATTTCCGACAATCTCCGCGCCATCCTGGACGGCCATATCGTGCTGTCGCGCGCGCTGGCCCATGGCGGCCAATATCCGGCCATCGATGTGCTGCAAAGCACCAGCCGCTTGCGCACCGACCTGACGGATAGCGCAGAGCGTGAGCTGGTCGGTCGCGTGACCCGGCATATCTCACTGATTGAGCGCAATCGGCAGATGGTGGATATCGGCGCCTACGAAGCCGGCACCAATCCACTGCTGGACCAGGCATTGCGGCGGGACACGGCGCTTCGCGAGTGGATGACGCAGCGGGACGGCGGCTTTGACCGCTCTCTCGCGCTGGATCAGTTGCGCAGCTTTATGGCGGAAGCCGCAACGCACCCGGCCCCGGGTGCAAAAACGGGAGGTCCACGGTGAACTCCACAGGTAACAGGAACACCGGAAAAGGCGATCTGCGGGGATTCAAATATCCCCTGGAGCCCCTGGCCAGGCGAGCCCAGTGGGAACTTGATGCGCTGAACGGAAAACTCGCCCAGGTGCAGCACCAGCTGGCTTCCGTGCGTGTTGAGCTCGACGGCACCGAGGGCCTGCACCGGCAGACTTCCACAACGCTGGGGCAGCAACTCCAGGTGCGGCTGGACTCTTCCAGGCACCAGGCCGGGTTGCTCTATCTGGCGCAACTGCAGGAGTCCATGAAGAAGCTTCAGGCGCAATTGGCCGCGCTGGACATCGAACGCACCGAACTGCGGCGGCAGTGCCTCGCCGCCGAAGTCCGCCTTGAGGGCCTGCGGGTCCATGAGTCGGGCGCGATGGATGTTTATGTGCGAGAACAGTCGCACCTTCACGCGGCCGAGGCCGACCGGGACTGGATCATGCGTGGGGCGTTCAACAAGCCCCCGGCGAGCCCAGTGCTTGAGCCGGGAGACGGCGCATGAGTTCGCCCCTGTTTCCGCTGCGGGAAGGCCAGGGTGGGCTGCGCCCCACAAGCAACAACGCGGGGGGTGGTCTACAGCCCGGCGCTTCCGGCGACCGACCGCAGGCGGCCAGCGCCTGGCGGCGTGAAATGGAACGGGCGCAAGCAAACACCTGGTTCCATCCGGCGCAATCCGCAGCACGTGCTGAAGGCCGCCCCGAGGCCGCGGCCGGCCCGGCCCCCTTGAACCCAGGCCGGCCGTATCCCGCGCCACCAAACAATGCGGCGAGCGCGGGCAGGATGACGCAAGCGGCTCCGGCAGTCTCCGGTGCGATGTCCCACCGTTTCCCCGGAGTGCCGGTACAGAGCATGGTCACTGCTTACTCCTCCAGGCCTGGGGCGGGCCACCCAGCCGTCACGGATCTACGGCTTGCCAGTCTAGCGCTTGCGTTGGCGGGAGTGTCGCGACTGAAGGTGACGAGTTCGAAGCTTCCCGCGGACTCCGCCGAAATGATTGCTGAAGCGCCTTTTGCGTCGGCAGCGCCGGCTCCGCAAGGCAAGGAGTCCAGCTCGGGCCCGCAGGCAATACGGCTGCATGCCGAATGGCAGGGGCAGGACGTCCTTGTCTGGCTGGGCATTGATGCCCAGGCTGAAACCGAAGAAGCGCAAGTGGCGCAGCTCCTGCCCCAGATCAAGGCCTGTCTTCAGGAGCAGCGAAGCAGGCTCGTCAAGCTGGTCTGCAACGGCAAGACCGTTTTTGACGCTCCCGACGTTTCCTCTTCGACTGTGTCGACGTTTTCCTATTTCATCCAGACCAAGGAGTTTCCATGACCATCTCCGCAATCAGCGCCACGCAAAGCAATGCGTCTTCCAATTTGCAGGCCAGCAGCCTGGGGCTCCAGGACTTTCTGAAAGTGCTGTTGACCCAGCTGTCCTACCAGGATCCGCTCAAGCCCATGGACAACCAGGAGTTCATGGCCCAGATTGCCCAATTTACCAGTGTCGAGCAGACCCAGCAGCTCAATACAAAGATCGAAGCCCTGATCAATAACCAGGCCGCTTTGCAGTCGGTGGGGCTGATCGGGCGCGTCGTCGATGCCACGACGGCTTCAGGCACGCTGACGGGCACCGTCACCGCGCTGTCCTTACAGGGCAGCTCACCTTCCCTCAGCGTGAAAACCGCCTCGGGCGCCGTGATCGACGGCGTCAGCATCAGCCAGGTCATCGCGGTGCGCTGACTCGGTATGTACGGTACAACCGGAGAACACAATGCTTGACTCGATTTATGTCGGAATGACCGGCCTGCTCGGATATTCCAAAGGTTTGCGGGTGATCGCGAACAACACGGCCAACCTCAACACCCCGGGGTTCAAGGGCTCCAGCCTGCAGTTTTCCGACCTCTTTTACTCCAATAGCAACCTGGCCAGCGGCAGCGGCTCCGGCAGCTATGGCGGCCTGGGCTACGGCTTGAATGCGGGATCGACCGTGCTGTCGTTCAAGCAAGGGGAAATCCGGCAGACCGACAACCCGCTGGACATGGCGATTGACGGCCAGGGCCTGTTCATCCTCAGGGACGAGGAAGGGCGCATCACCTACACACGGGCCGGCCAGTTCAAATTCAATGGCGCGGGCGTGCTGGTGAACCAGGCCGATAACGCCAAGGTCATGGGCCGTGCCGCTGATGGCGGCCTCACCGAAATCAGCCTCTCCGGGCTGGGCACCAACGCGGGAAAGGCAACCTCGACCGTCAAATTCAACGGCAACCTCTCCAGCACCGCCACCGACCAGACCGTGGGAGGCGTTCGGGTGCTCGATGCGCTGGGCGGCGCGCATACCCTCAACGTCAAATTCACCAACACCGGCGCGACGACCCCGGCAAGCTGGAGGGTTGAGCTGATCGAGGGCACCACGGTGCTCGCGACCCAGCAGATCATATTTTTTGACGGCAAACCCACCGCCGCCACCGCCAAACTCAGCATGACGTATTCGCCCGCCGGCGTCGCGCCGATTCCGCTGGTGCTGGACTTCAGCACCGACGTCACCTCTTTTGCCGCAGGCAACCTGTCGACGCTGGCCATGTCTTCGCAGGACGGCATCACGCCCGGCGCCTTGACCGAAGCCAGTTTTGACGCCACCGGAACCCTGGTGCTGGGCTACTCGAACAGCCAAAGCGTCAAGAGTACGCGCCTGGCCCTGGGACGCTTTGATTCACTGGATGCGGTGGGCACGGTGGGCAACAACCAGTTCAGCGCTTTGGACCCGGAACATTGGACAAGGGGCAGCGCGGGCGAGGGCGGCTTTGGATCCATCCGCTCCGCATCCGTGGAAATCGCCAATGTGGATCTCTCCCAGGAGTTCAGCGACCTCGTAGTGATGCAGCGAGGCTTCCAGGCCAGCTCCCAGGTCATCTCGACTTCCAATGAGATGCTGCAGGAACTGTTTGCACTCAAGGGCAAATGATGGCTGATGCGTTTGTTGCGGGGGCAACCCTGATTTCTGAGGCGGAGGCTGCCTCAAGGCTTCGCGAACTCCGGGTGTTTACCGCCGATCAGCGTGAACGCGTGGGTGCCGTCATTTCGGGGGCGCTCTCGCAGTGGCAAAGCGCATGGGACTGGCGCGGCGCGCGTACCGAAGCCTCGGCACTTCAAGTTCGAGTCTCTGATGCCCTTGATGCGGCGTATGCCAGTTCCTGGAGCAAAAAATGGATGGTTTGCGAGTTTGCCGGTTACGGTGCCGGCTTGCCGAACCTGCGCTGGCAGGTTGAGGGTGGCGAGCCTGCACCCGGCTTTCCCCAGGAGCGCTTTGCCTCGTACCTCTGGGGTGCGGCGAATGAGCGCCAGCTGCCTGAGCCCTCTGCGGCGCCCGGCTCCATGGCTGCGGAGACTGCTTCGGCCATGTGGCAGGATTTCTGGCGGCATCTGGCCAGTGCTTGCGCACCGTGCCACGAAATCGAAGTGGCCGTGGAGGTGACAGTGCGAACGGATGATTGGCCGCGCCCCGATGAATTTTCGGGTGTCCTGCTCGCCGGGTTTCATGTTGCGGGCCTGCAATGGACCGTTGCCCTGGAGGCCGCCAGTGTGGATGCCATTCTTGCGAATTCCGGTGAAAAAAAGCCGGACGCTCCCCTGAAACCCTGGAAGCCCGCCGATCTTGTTCGCGTGGATGCCGCACTGGGCCAACGCACGCTTGCGCTCGACGCCTATCTGCGCCCGTGCACGCTCTCGCTGGGCGCACTCCAAAGCCTGCGGATCGGCGATGTCATCGCGCTTGAGCATCCGCTGGACCAGCCTGCGCAGGTCTTTTCCGAAAGCCGCGAGAAAGTTGCTCACGCCTGGATGACACAGACACACGGATTTAAGTCGCTGGAACTCGCCAGCACGCAGCAAACAACTTGAGGCCCAACGTGACCACAGCCCCTGGAAAAATGATGAACCCACCCTACCAACCCCCTGCTTATTCAGAGTCCGAACCCGACAAGCCAGACGTATCCGCGCTCACGGTCCGTCCCCTTGCATTTCCCCATGCGCCCGCCAATGACAGGCACCGGCAGGATGGGCAGGCGCCTTTGGACCAAAACAGCTGGCGGCCCGAAGGCAACGCCACCCATCCCCTCCACCAGGTGAAAGCCACGCTCCAGGTCTACTTGGGATCGGCAACGATTTCGGTCGGCGAGTTGATGTCCGCCGCGAAAAACCAGTTGCTCGTGCTCGACCGGACCGTGGGGCAGCCCGTGGACCTGTTGCTCGAAGGCCAGGTAGTCGCCCGCGGGCAGCTGGTCGCGCTGGATGACCGTTTCGCGGTCCGAATCACGGAACTGCCGTTGCCACTGGATCTTCAAGGCGGCTCGTCGACCGACAAGCAACCATGAGACTTGCCGGTGTGTTGGGGGCCGGGGCTTTGCGTATCTTGCAAGTGGCATTGCAGGTGGCAGCGGCCTGCCTGTTGTTCGGCCATGCAGCCGCGTATAGCCAGGGTGCGGTGGCATCCGCGGCAAATCCATCCGCTTCCTCCGCCAGTGCTCCTGTTGTTCTACCCAAAACCATTCCTTTCAAACAGGATTCGGCGGGCGCCTCCGGCGACGCAAGCCCCTCCGCGGCCGCCATCGCCCTGGTTTTGCTGGTGGGCCTCGCGGGTTTCGCGCTTTGGGCATGGCGCAAGCGCGTGGCGGCCTCCGGTGCCGATGGCACCGGTAAGGGCTTGCGCTGGTGGGGCCTCAACTCGACCCAAAAAAGTCTTCTGCTCCACAGCACCACGCGCCTGTCGCCCAGGCACAGCCTTCATGAAATCGAATGGCGAGGTCGCCGCTTGCTGATCGGATGCGCGGACCAGACCATGACTTTGCTGGCCGAGCGCGCAGTGGCGGAATCGCCCGAAGATGTCACCGCGCCGACCGATCCGGCTCCGGCCATGCCGGAGCGCAAGCCATGAGCTGCTCGACTCTTCGCACCGGGCTGTGGCGCTTGATCGCGGCCATCCTGATTCTTCTTGGCATGGTGTCGGGGATTGGGGCGAGCGCGCAAACGACTGAGCTTGCCGCGGAAAGCGCCACAAGCGCTGAAGCCCCGGGTGCGCGCAATTCAGCCGGTGAGTCCGCGGTTCAGCTAAAGGCCAGTCAAGAACTGTCTGTCTCGCAGACGCCTGCCGCGGCCACCCGTGTGCGCGCACCCGCTGCATCCATGCCCGTCGCCGCAAACAAAACCCCAACCACGGAGACCTCGCAAGCCCTGCGCGTCGTGCTCGGCCTGACGGTTCTGGCGATACTGCCGGCAATGCTGGTGTGCCTGACGAGTTTTCTGCGCATCATCATTGTGCTGTCCATGTTGCGCCACGCCATCGGCATGCCTGAAACGCCTCCCAACACCGCCTTGATCGGGCTGGCCCTGTTCCTCACGATGTTCACCATGTCACCCGTCCTGCAAAAAATCAATGTGGACGCCTTTGAGCCTTTCATGGCGGGACGTATCGGCATGGAGCAGTCCTATGGCAAAGGTGTCGGGCCCCTGCGCGAATTCATGGTGCGCCAGACCCGCGAAGCCGACCTCGCGCTGATGGTGGAATTGTCGAAGGCGCCGATCCCGCAGTCCATGGACGACATCAGCAACGTCCAGCTCATCCCCGCTTTCATGCTGTCCGAACTGCGCGCGGCATTCCAGATCGGTTTTGTGATCTTCCTGCCCTTTCTGCTGATCGACCTCATCGTGTCCAGCATCTTGATGGCTTTGGGAATGATGATGATGCCGCCGACCACCATCGCCCTGCCCATCAAGATACTGATGTTCATCCTGGTCGATGGGTGGAGCCTTGTGCTCAAGGCACTGGTGGGTAGTTTTCACTGATCATCAGCGCAATGATGCAGAAGAACGCAGCGAATCCACTGTTCGATACCGCAGTTGCCGGCAGTATGGGCGATGCAGAGTCGCTGCTCTGGCGCGATTGGATTGACCGGCGCGACCCTGTCGCACGGGAAAGGCTCATTGCCCAACATCTGCCGTATGCCCGCGTCGTCGCGGCGACTTTTTACGCGCGCCGCACGCATGACGAGGTGGAGTTTGACGACTACCACCAACTGGCGACCGTGGGCTTGCTGGAGTCCTTTGATCGCTATAACCCTTCCCTGGGCGCCCAGTTCAGGACCTTTGCCGCACGCCGCATGCAAGGGTCCATCCTCAACGGGCTTGTGCGCCTGACGGAAAAAAACCAGCAGATCGCCATCCAGGGCGAACTGCGCCGGGAACGCGTGAAGGCCGCCAAAGCGGCTGCTCTGGAAAATATAGACCCGGCTTTAGCAACGCAAGAAGGCGCCGAACTTCCGTCCAAAGCCACCGATCCCAAGCAGCTCCTGTTTTCCTTCCTCGCGGAAGTGGGTATGAGCCTGGCGCTGGGTGTCATGCTCGAAGGCACGGGCATGATAGATGCCGAGTCTTTCGATTCCGATGCCAGCGAGGTTTCAGCGGAAGTGAGTTATTTCCAGAAAACGGAAATGCAGCGCCTGCAACAGACGCTGGCCGGGCTCTTGAAAAGCTTGACGGAGCAGGAGCGGACAGTGATCCGCTACCACTATCTGCAGGACACACCGTTCGATGAAATCGGGAAGATGCTGGGCGTCAAGCGAAGCCGGGTGTCGCAAATTCATCAGCAAGCGTTGCGAAGCTTGAGACAGGGCTTGACCCGGCAGGCTTGCGACATATCGGTTTAGATCAACTCCACGATTCACGACATGGCTCCCCTTATGGACAACAAGCCCTTATCCCCTGAAAACGCCGCTCTGGCTTCGGCGGCGCTCGCGCGCCTTGATCGGCTTGAGTCTTATCTGGGGGCCGACCCCGGAAATCCGGCGCTCCTTGCCGACGCATTTGAAACGGCATTGCAATGCGCACAGTGGGAGCGAGCCGCTTTTCATTTGCGCCATGGCCTGGCCCTGCAGGCTGATGTACTGTCGTGGCGCCTGAAAGAAGGCGACCTCCTGCTTGCGCAAGGTCGCTATGCCGAGGCGCGGGCAGCGCTGAAAGCTTTGCAGGGGGTGGACCCGACCCCGGCCGGATTCAAGTCGGTTGTTTTGCACAATCTTGCCTATATCGAGTTCCGGCAGGGTAACTATGCCGAATGTATCGCCGAGCTCGCTGGGCACATGGAGGATTTTGCAGGCCTGGAGCAGGCTCTTTCAGGAGGCGATGGTGCCGCTATAGCGCTGCCAGATCAGCTGCTGCAGAGGTTGTGGCTGCGGTCGCTGCATCGTACCGGTGAACTGCAGCGGGCTTGTGATTGGGCTCGCACTGTTGAAAAGCTGCGGCTCCTGGATGCTCATGCAGCGGGGATCGCCAGCCTCGCGGCCATTGATATGACCGACATGATCTCGGCTGGGCGCTGGGCGGCTACAGCCCTGCAGCAGGCGGAAGGCGGAAATCCCTCGAATCCGTTTCCGGCAGAGGTCTTCGTCACCCAGCTAACGCTGGCGCTGGGGGCGCGGAAAGCGGACGATGCGATCGCCTGGGCCGACTGTGCTTTGGAACTGAACGGCGAAGATGGCAGGGCCTGGTCCGGGCGTGCTTTTGCACTGCTGCTGAAGGGCGACCTCAAACTGGCTCGGCGGGATTTCGCCCGAGCCCTGCAAGCCATGCCCGGACACATCGGCACCTGGCACGGACAGGGATGGGCACAACTGCTCGACCACGATCTCGAAGCCGCGCGAAAAAGTTTTGGCATCGCGCTTGAGCTCGACCGGAATTTTGCAGAAAGCCACGGCGGTATGGCGGTTGTGCTGGCCCTTGCCAGGCGGGAGTCCTCGGCCAGGCAGCATGCGGATCGGGCATTGGGATTGGACAAGAACAATTTGTCCGGCCGCTACGCCCAAGCCCTGCTCAATGGTGAAGTGAAGGACTCCACTGCCATACGCAGGCTCGCGCAGCGCCTGCTGTCGAGCCGGGAAATGCCGGATGGCGTGAGCGTTCCGGACTTTATGGATGGCACTCCACGCGCCTAGCCTGCAGCAGCGTAAGCAGGCGGAGCGCCAGTTCAGGCTGTCGGCATCGCCGCTGCTGCCGCGTCAACCAGGTAGCGCGCGGCTTCCTTGATGGCCACGGACAGTTCCGGGTCGGATTCCATCTGGTCGATCACGGGACTTGCCAGCAGCTCCCAGTCGACGTCGGGCTTGACGCTGCCAAGAAACTCCTGCATCAGGATGGATTCCATAAAAAGCTGAAACACTTTGCGCGACTGGCGCGCGTCGTCCTTGCTCAGCGCTCGAACGCGTTGCAACAGCTGCTGCTTGATTTTGGGTTCAAGCAACGACAGCGAATCCATGAACGAATTCGCCATGGTTGCCCTGGACGGGTCACGCTGAAGCTCGGGTGTCTTGCCCTGTGCAACCGCGTCGGCGTGCTCGGGTCTTTTCAGCTCGGAGACACGCGAGCGAAGAAGCGCACCTAGCTGGGAAGACGGGTCAATGGCGGGCATGCGATGAATTGAATTCTGGAAGATGGAAGCTCTGGAGTGCCAGGTGGCGCTAGCGTTGGTAATTTGAGAGCAACACGTGCCCCATGCCGGGATCATCTGGCGTCGATCCCGGCGAGGGATCTTGCGCCGCGGCTTTCACGCTTGCGATCCGCGCTAGGATTTTTTGAATATCCTCCGACAAGGCTGCGTTTTCCGTGTTTTTCTCCAGACCTTTTTCGTAGTGCCGGACGGCGCTGTCAAAGTCGTCCTGAGCGAGGGCCGCGTAACCCCGGACAAAATGCGGAAGCGGGCTTTCTTCGGGAAGGCCCAGCAAAGGCTGCCAACTGACCAGCGCAGCCACGGCTCGTCCCGAGCTGAATTGCAAGGTGCCTAGCTGGTACCTCGCCATAGGGAAATCGGGCGACAGAAGTGCGGCATTCGACAGCGCCAACTCGGCTTTCTCCATATCGCCTTGCGCGGCATGGTGCGAGCCCATCAAAAAATGTGGAATTCCCCATGTTGGGTCAGCGGCCGCGCTCTGCCGGTAGATGTCCAGCACCTCTTCGCCGGTCGACCCATGGCTTGTATCCATGCCTTGCCGAAGCAGGGCTTGTGCATGCAGACGTGAAGTCGATGGTTGTGTCATGGCTTCGCTCGCGTTGATGGTGTAGCGCCGTAAAGACAGGCGAGAGGCTTGAGATATCCGTGCGGCTGTCGGTGCTCGCAGCTAAGGCGTTTCATAGACGTTTGCCTCGGGACACGTATGTCACATGAAAGATTTTATGCTTCAGGTTTGCGTTTGCGCTGCGGCCTGAAGCCGCCAAAGCTTGAATACCAGCACTCGCCGGTCCGTTGGGCAAATTCGGGATACGGATCGCCCTACATGCAGCGGATCACCATCGGCGACGACGATGCGGCCGGGCTTGGGCATGACGGCACCTGTGATTTCATTTTTCTCGTCAAAAAAAAGCGTCTCTCCCGCCCATGCGGGATCCCATTCCTTGTTGCAATACACCAGAACCGTCACATGGTCAGCCCGCACGTCCTCCACTTCGATGTCCTGGTGCACCCGGCCCTCGGTGCCGAAGGTGTTGGCGCTTAGCATGCATTCGTATAGCCGAACCGGGTAACCCAGGTTTTCCTTGATGCGGTTCCAGCACTGTGTGATGACTTGCAGGCTTTCGTCCAGTTCCAGGAGTTTGGGTTCGACGTCTTCCGTGAAGGGATTGTCGGAAAACGCAATCGGGTAGTACCAGTGCATGTCCAGCTCATGCGACTTGAACCGCTCCCAGCGATTCAGGAAATGCATGGGCATCCAGGAAACCGTTTCGATCAACTGGTCCTTGAATTCAATGGGAAACAGGCTGTCAGTGACCCTGACATTCGATCCTAAAAACATACATACACCCTGAAAAAAGCAAAACTGCGGGGCTTGGCGGCAAAACCGGGGCTCTGCCTCGCCAAGCCCGCCTGATCAACGCTCGATGCGGTCGCCGCAGCCGCCGGAGCCAAGGGGCAGGCCGACTTTGTGAGGCAAACGCACGCGCTGCACGGCACTCCACTTATTCTTGCCGGTTTGAGGGGTGTCGATGGCGGACACATCCTGCACGCGGTCCTGGGCTTCCTTTGCGGTGTGCAACTTGGCTGTTACTGTTGGCTTTTTCATGAAATCTCCTGTGAAGGTTAAGGAAAAGGATGCGGGAATTTTGATCCGGGGTGGATACGAGGAACCATTCCCAAAGGTTCTCGTTGATAACCGAAAGAGATGGGAAGCAGGCTGGGCACCAGCGCTTTGACCACTGAAAGCCGTGTCCTGCCCTGGTCGACAAAGCAGAGCTCAGGCGTGATGTCGACGATGACCGGGTATATGCCTTTGGCCGCAAAACGTGCCACCAGGTGCCGGGTGCTGCCGGGTCCGGACGACGCCAGGCGCGCCGCAGGCTTGGGATTTTTGGGAAACAGCACGCGGTCTGCGCGCCTGAAATAACGCTTGAGGCCATAGAGCTCAAAGTGGTGCTCGGTGGTGCCGACGTCTTCAGGTGATCCGACTTCCGGTTTGTGCCCGTGAATCCAGGCGTAAACGCGCGCTTCGGTTTCATCCAGTGCGCCGGCAAGCGCCACATCGAAGTCCGCGTGCGCGGACGTCCCCATGGTGGTGAAATGCTGTGCTTCGTGCTGGGCCGCGACCAGGCAAACCTGCGCCCAGGGGGAGTCCAGTTTCTGCACCACGATCCGGCAGCCGGTCTGCTCAAGCGCCTCGATACGGACGCGGATATCCGGCTTGAAACGAGATGGAGCAACCACGCTACCGCTCGTCTGTGCGAGCCAATGCCTCATGAAGGCATCCCGCTCGATGACTTCAAGAAGAGCCCTGCGCGTGGCGTCGTCCACGGAGGTGCTGGCGGCGCAGCCGGAGGATGTGACCTGCGAGAACGGCCGCTCCTGCAAATGGCCGTGCGAAGCCAGGCTGCTGCGGGAGAAAACCAGTTCAGCCAGCACGCGAACCGGACGCCCCGACAGTAGGTCAGTGCCAACAGCCCAAAGCTGAGGTGCTTCTGGATCGAATCGCCGGTAAGGAAAATGCGGATCCGCGTACTGTCGGTCGCTGTATGCCACGAACTGCGCGGGGTGGATCGCATTTTTCAGAGTGGCAAGGCTGCCCGAGGTAAGTCCGCGCGGCTCCCGGAAGCCTTCGCGTTCTATTGCCTCGGCAGCCGCCTTGCGAAATGCAAGCCAGGGATCGGTGTCGCGGCCCCAGGTGTGGGGGCGATCATCGTCAGCGGTGACAACCTTGGCCCGCGCCAGGTGAAACGGCATCGAGAAGCGGGCCGCATCGGAATCTACCCACGCGAAATCCAGGTCTGGTGACCGGTCAATCAGCTTGACCTGCGCTGGGGTTGGCTTGGCACCGAAGATGGCGGAGCCCAGGATCAGCTCGCCGTCCAGCTGGCACATTTTGGCGACGACGGTTTCGTAGTAACCGCCAATCGTGGCGTAGCCCAGGCCGAGTTCAGGCGCGCTCAATCCACCGTTGTGCAGGGCCGCACCGGCTTCCATGAACAAATACTGCAAGGCGCGGTTGCGATAACGCATCGCCGCGACCTGGGGGTCCGCCGCCAGAAAGATCGCGCCGGTGGCATAGGTCAATTCCCATGGTTTGCCGAAAGCCCTGGGCATCAACTCCTGCCCACCGCCGAGAAACTCCAGGGTTACCACCTGCTCATCGGGATATCGAACTCGATAGACACCGGCCTTATAGCTGCCTACCGGTTTTTGCAGGGCTACATACACCTGCACCAGCTGCATGCCGCCCGCTGAAGCAATGGTGCGTTGGGGGGTTACGTAGCCCACACGCTCATGCTTGACGCGCACGACACCGGCAATTGACCAGAGGAGTGCCAGTAATGAACGCTCGGGGATTGCCTTTTCGGAGAAGGTGTAAGTGGAAACGCGCTCCGCAAAATAATGCCGTAGCGGAGCACCGCTGACACGCCGGGTTTCCGCCGGTAGCTTGCCGGCCGCACCCGGTTTATTCCAGAGAAAGCGACGGCAGATCTGGTTCGTGACGGCCGACGGCGCTGCCAGGCCGAAAGGGCTCCCCTGGAAGGCATAACGTGCGGCGTGGGTTGCAGCCAGGTTCGCGTCAATCAACGCACCCTGTGCATGCAGGAATTCAATGAACTGGCCGAATTCCGCCGCGTCGAACTTTGATGGAAGCTGCGCCAGTACCTCGCTGACCGTGCGCGTTCCATCACACAGCTCAAACACCGTCGCCAGAAGGTCGCGGGGTGCCTGCACTTCGACGTCCTGCGTCGCACTTCGAACAACAAGCCGGTTGCCGTCCAACCGCGAAGCCCCCGCCAGCATGGGCGACAGTCGCGCCGGATCCAGAAAAGCCTTTGTCACGTCCATTGGCGTGGCGTCGTTCAGTACCGTGTTTCGCGCCAGATTGCCTGGCCGCGCGGAAGCCGCAGAAAATTCTACAGCTCTGCTCATGGCTTTCCCAAGGTGGGCGCTGCAAGCCGGGCTTCGGGCTTCATGCGGCAATCCTCTCGCTGGTATTCGAGCGGACCTGGAGCCCGGCGGGGTGTGCCGCCGGCACGCCCGGGCCGTTTGGCAGCCCGCGCATCATATCGGGCACCATCTGGCCGGACACCGGGGTGGCCATCGAGCCGGGCCCTGGTACGGCGACAGGCGTGCCGAAAAGTGTAGAAAACATGGCCGGGTAGCCGGTCGGCGGAAACATGGGGTTCGAGTTGGCCTCAAGCCACCAGATTTTCCCCTCCGTGTCGAGTACGCCGTCGAGCGAGCACAGCACGGGGGCGTTGAGCTCTTGCTCCAGTTCGCCGGCAATCCATCGGCCCGCCGCCTCTACTTGGGCCGTTTGGGCCGCAGGCAATTGCGGCAGGGCGTTGTCGTCTTCCCCGGTGGCCGCCTCCGCCGAGAAACGGCGCCCATAGCGGTAGTCCAGCCATGCGGGCAAATCCAGCGGTAACACTGCGTTCAAGTCCAGGCCCTGGTAGGCCAGAGCCTGCATGACCGCTTGTTTCTCGGGGTAAGCCTGCCAGCTTTGCTGGATGTCTTTAAGACGCGTCTCAATCAGTTCCGCTATGGTGTCGCGCCCGTTGCCGTGTATCAGGGGATAGGGATGCAACTGCGCGTGGATTGCACGCTCTCCCCAGAACCAGACTTTGATGTTGGTGCCCTGCACGAAAGATTCTGCATAAAGGCTGCCGGCGCTGCCCGGTTTTGTCAGTGCCTGCATCTGCACCGCGTCAGGCTCTTGCCCGGGGTGATAAGGGCCGGCCAGTTCCCTGCCGAAAGACCCGACAGAACGCTTGACGACAAAGGCAGTCGTTGCCTCGCGCGGCGCCTGCCACATGCGCGGCGTGGCGAGTCCGGATTCAGACAGCCGCGTCTTGAAAACAAGTTTGTCCGAGGCAAGTGGCCAGCGCAGCGGACGATAAGGGAGCCAGCCGATAAAGCCAGTGACCTCGCGGACCAGCCGGGTGACGTGCATCAGCCGGCCGTCGATGCGTGCCAGAAACTGGGGATGCAGCGTGAAATACCGGTTGCGTGTCTTCACTTCCAGCTCAAAGGTCAACAAGTTGAGGTTGATGAGCGCGCCATGAGCCTCCGCCCAGGCCTTGACGGCCTGAATGTGGTTCATGGTGATCGTGATAAACATGGAAGAGTCTCCGAAGTAAGGCAGCAGGGCCAGGTGGTGTTCAGCTGGAGACTGGACTGCATTGATGCCGGCCTGAATGAGCGTCTGATGCGCAAGGATTGCGACGTCGAGGCCGGCAGTTCTTATCAATATATCCACGCCGTTTTGAATTTGTTTAGCGTTTTTTTTGCGCGGAGAAATGAATCGGGTGGAAATTTATTCTTGGACAGTGATTGATCGCAAGTCGTTGATTTGAAAGAGTAAAGCCGAAGTCGACGCCTTTTGGGTGACCTTGTGTGAACGGTTCGCCGGAGTTTTTCCTAAACAAAACCGGAAATCCCGGGATGTATTGGGAAACACCGCTGAGCAGCTCTCCAAAGGGTTGGAGGGAGCTATGGGGCTTGCCCCCACTCGGCGATCATCATTAGGTAAACGACATGGTTGCGATCGTCAGCGGCAATAGCCTGGGCTTGGGTTCAACGTCTTTGTCCGTCCTGGGCCGAAACGGCTTGCTGGGCACGGCCGGGCAGGGGCGAAACGGCGAGCAGGCGTTTGTCAACGTCGCCAACGGCAACCTGGTGCTGCAGGACCGCGACGATTACCTGGTCGCCCATGGCGTCAACCTCACGGCGCTGCGCACCTACAACAGCCAAGGCAAGCTCAACGACGAAAACGCCGACAACTGGTCGCTGGGCACCTATGCGCAGCAAGTCAGCCTGACCGGCACGCTCAATGCTGTGGGCAGCACCATCACCCGGACCGCCCGCGACGGCAGCGAATCCATCTACACCTGGGATGCGGCCAGGCTCGCCTACCTCAGCACAGACGGCGCCGGCGCCTACGACACCATCAAGTCGGTCAGCGGCCAGTATGTCTGGACCGACGGCGACACCGGGCTGACCGAGGCTTATGACGCCGCCACCGGGCGACTGGCCAGCACCACAGATACCAACGGCGCGACGGCCAGCTATGCCTATAACGCCTCGGGCTTCCTATCGAGCATGACCAGCGCCAGCGGCGACGTGACCTACCTCGACTACGTGGGCGGCAACGTTTCCAGGGTGCGCACCGTCAGGGCCGACAGCACGACGCTGACGCGCGTGGCCTATGCCTATGACGGCAGCAATCGCCTGTCCACCGTCACGGTGGACCTGAGCCCCGAGGACGGCAGCACGGCGGACAACTATTACTACCGTACGACCTATACCTATGACGGCACCAGCACGCGCGTGGCCAGCGTCACCCAGAGCGACGGCACCAACCTGGCTTTCACCTATGTGCAAGTGGGTGCCGACTACCGCGTGGCCACCGTCAAGGATGGGCTCAACCACACGACGAGCTACAGCTACGACACCGCCAACAGGCGCACGACGGTGACCGATCCGCTGGGCCTGGTCACCAGCTACGAGTACGACACCGCGGGCCAGCTCACCAAGATCACTGCGCCGGCGGTGGGCGGCGTTTCACAGGTCAGCAACTTCGCCTATAACGCCTCCGGCGACCTGGTCCAGGTCACCAACGCGCTGGGCCAGGCCGTGGTGATGCAGTACGACGCCAACGGCAACCAGGTGCTGCAGCGCGACGCGGCCGGCAACACCATCACGCGGACCTACGATGCCCGCAACCAGCTGCTGACGGAATCGACCTACACCGTTGCCGACCCGGACGGCGCGGGCGCCGGCCAGCCATCCTTGCCGCTCACGACGCGTTATGTCTATGACGCTGCCAACAAGAACCAGCTGCGCTTTGTGCTGAGCCCGGCCGGGTGCGTGACCGAGTTCCGCTACAACGCCTGGGGCGAACAGGTCAGTAGCATCCAGTACAGTGCGGCGGCCTACAACGTCGGTGCCCTGGGCGCGACGGCGGTCCCCACCGAAGCGGCCATGGCGACCTGGGCCGGGTCGCAAAACCTGGCCCTGAGCACGCGCTCCGACCGGGTGCTGGATGCGCGCGGGCAGCTGCAGTCGCTCACGGTGTTCGCCAAGGTCGATGCCTCGGGCAACGGCGTTTCCGACGGCAGCCAGTCGACCACCCAATACATCTACGACCAGGCCGGCCTGCTCCTGAAGACCATCTCGGGAACCGCGGGCGTCAACCTGTACACCTACGACGGCCTGGGCCGCGTGCTGTCGGTGCAGAACGCATTGCTGCAAACCACGCTGACCAGCTACGACGACGCGGGCAACAAAACCACCGTCAGCTTTGCCAACGGCCTGTCCACGAGCAGCGTGTATGACGCCGCGGGCCGCCTCGTCAGCGTCACCCAGAGCAGCGCGCAGACCGCCAACCTGGGCACCACGCTGTATTTCTACGACGCCGACAACCGCCTCACGATGACGCAGGACCCGACGGGCGTGCGGGCGTGGATGCTGTATGACGACGCCGGCCGCAAGACGGCGGACATCGACGGCAATGGCAGCCTGACCGAATACGTCTATGACGCGGACAACCAGGTCACCCAGAGCATCGCCTATGCGACCGCCGTGAACGTGGCCGGCCTGGTCGACGGTGCGGGCCAGCCGCTGAATCCCGCTTTGGGCAGCGTCCGGCCCTCCGCGAGCGCGTCGGACATCAAGTCCTGGCGCATCTATGACAGCGGCAACCGCCTGGTCAAGACGGTTGACGGGCAGGGCGCGGTTGCCGAGATGAAATATGACGGCGCAAACCGCCTCGTATCCGTCACGCATTACGCCAATCTGGTTTCTACGGCGGCCCTGGGCACTGCCCCCACATCCGGCAGCGTTGCGCCCACCCTGAATGCAGCCGCCGACCGCGTTCAGCGAAGCTTTTATGACGACGACGGCCTGCTGCGCGCCAGCCTCGATGCCGAGGGCTACCTGACGGTTTTGAATTACGACAGCGCGGGGCGGCTCGCCAGCCGTACGGCCTATGCCACCGCGACCACCCAGGGCCTGCGCGCCACCGGGACGCTGGCCCAGCTTTTGCCGGCCACGGATGCCAGGGACATCACCACGCGCCTGGTGCTCAATGCCAAGGGCCAGGTGGCGGCCGAGGTCGACGCGGAAGGCTATTTGACCGAGAAGGTCTACGACGCCAACGGCAACCTCACGCAAAACATCCGCTATGCCACGGCCGTCAGCGCCGGCGCGCTTGCCGCCTTCAGCGCAAGTACCACGGTCGCGGACCTGCGCCCGGCCAGCAGCGCGGAAGACCGCAGCACCAGCGCCACCTACGATCTGCTCAACCGTGTCGCCACGTCGACGGACGCCGCCGGCACCGTCACGCAATTCACCTATGACAATGCCGGCAACCTGACGCAAACGGTGTCCGCGGCCGGCACTTCCGAAGCCCGCACGTTGACCGCGAAGTACGACCTGCAAGGCCGGCTGGTCGGTGAACTGACCGGTGTCGGCAGCGCACTGCTGACCGGCGGCCTCACGCAGGCGCAGATTGACCTGGTCTGGAGCCAGTACGGACTTACCCATACCTACGACGCCGCCGGCCGCCGCACCAGCACGACCGACGCCTACGGCAACAAGACGCTCTTCTTCTATGACGTCGACGGGCACCTGACACACACCGTCAACGCCTTGGGCGAAGTGCGCGAGAACCAGTACAACACCCTGGGGCAGCTTTCCTCCACGGTGACCTACGGCACGCGCATCAATCTGGCCGGGCTCACCGGCGCCAATGCCGGCGGGCTGGTCAACACCGCGCTGACTTCGGCCATCGTGGCGAATGTGCTGCTCGACAGCAAGGTCAGCTATACCTACAACAGCTACGGCGGCCTTGCCAGCAGCACCGATGCGCTGGGCAATGTCACCACCCTGGGCTACAACGCCTTTGGGGATGCAGTCAGCCGCGTTCAGGACCTGGGCGCCTCGCAGACTCTGACCCAGACCACAACAGTGGACCGCCGCGGCCTGGCGACCGGCACCGTATTGGATGCCAGCGGCATCAACGCCATCACCTCCGCCGTGTACGACGCCTTCGGCCGCCTCACGAGCAGCACCGACGCCAACAACCATGTCAGCAGCCGCAGCTTCGACCGGCTGGGCCGCGTCATCGCGAGCGCGGATCCGCTCAACGTCAACCGCAGCAGCAGCTACGATGCCTTCGACAGGGTGCTGACGCAGACCGACGGCCTGGGCAAGGTCACCAGCTACGCTTATAACAAGACGCTCAGAAGCGTCACCGTGACGACGCCGGAGAGCATCAGCGTCACGACCGTACAGACCCGCCTGGGCCAGACCCAGAGCGTCACCGACGGCCTGGGCAACACGACCAGCTTTGCCTACGACCTCAACGGCAACCTGCTCAGCACGACGACCGCGCTGACCACCACCAGCCAAAGCTACGACCGCAACAACCGCCTGTCCGCCACGACCGACGCCAATGGCAACCAGGTGGTAGTGGCCTACGACGCGGCCGGCCGTGTACTGACGCGCACCGTCGACCCGGCGGGGCTCAACCTCACCACGACTTACGGCTACGACGCCAAGGGCCAGCAGGTCACCGTCACAGACCCCGCAGGCCATGTGACCCAGTTCAGCTTCGACCTCAAGGGCCAGTTGACCCAACAGGCGGTCGACCCGGCGGGCCTGAACCTTGTCACCGCCTACAGCTACGACGGCCGCGGCAAGACCCTGACGGTCACCGACCCGCGCGGCACGGTGACGCGCTACACCTATGACAAGCTCGGCCGCCGCACGATGGAGCAGGTCGACCCCACGGGCCTGAACCTCACGCGCACTTATGCCTACGACAAGGGCGGCAATGTCACCAGCGCCACCGATGCCAACGGCAAGCTCACGCGCTATGCCTACGACGCCGCCGACCGCCTGGTTTACACCGTGGACGCGTCCGGCAACGTCAGGCAGAACGGCTTTGATGCCGAGGGCCGGATCGTCAAGACAACGGTTTACGCCACGGCCCTGGCGCCCGCCGACCTGGCCGGTTTGCCCACCGCCGCCACCGTGGCCCAGATCCAGGCCAAGGTCGTCGCCGCGGCAAGTTTCGACCTCATCGAGAACCGTGTCTACGACAAGGACGGCCGGCTCACCGCCACGGTCAATGCCCTGGGCGAAGTGGTCAAGTACGTCTATGACGCGGCCGGCAGTGTCATCGAGCGTGTGGCCTATGCCAACCGCGTGGCCATGTCGGGAGGCAGCGCCTGGGTACCCGGCACCATGCCTGCCCCAGTCGTCGACGCGGCGCACGACCAGCGCATGCGCACGGTCTATGACCAGCTGGGCCGCGCGGTGTTGTCGCTGGACGGCACCGGCGCCGTCGTCAAGCAGACCTTTGACGGCAACGGCAATGTGCTGGAGCGTCTGGCCTATGCCAAGCCGATCGCGCCGGCCACCGCCGCCACCGCAGCGGCCATCACGGCTGCCGTGGTGGTGTCCGGCAACGATGCGCGCGTGCGCAATGTGTACGACACGGCCAACCGGCTGGCGTACCGCGCTGACGGCGTGGGCGCCGTCACTCGCTTCGTTTATGACGCCAGCGGCAACACCGTCAAGACCATCCAGTACGCCACGGCCATCGCCGGCTCGGCCGCGCCGGCAAGCGCCGTCGCCAACGCCGCCGACCGCATCACCGTGTTTGCCTATGACAAGGCCAACCGCCAGACTTTCAGCGTCGACGCCCTGGGCGGCGTGACGAAGTTCATCTACGACGCCAACGGCAATGTGGCGCAAAGGCTGGCCTACGCAACAGCCGTCACGCCGCCCGTGGCCGCCACGACGCCGGATGCCGACGCCATCCAGGCAGCAGTTGTCGCCGACGCCGCCAACGACCGCATCGCACGCTTTGCCTATGACCTGGCCAACCGCCCGGTTTTCAGCATTGACGCCAATGGGGCCGCGACCGAAACTACCTTTGACGCCGTCGGCAATGCCGTGCAGACACGGCGCTACGCGACGCTAGTCAATGTGTCGACTTTGCCCGCCGTGGCTTCGGCCTCCGCCGTCGCGCTGCTGGTGACGGCCAATGCGACGAACGACCGTGTGGAGAAGCGCGCCTTTGACGCCAGCAACCGCCAGGTCTACGGCGTGGACGCGCTGGGCTATGTGCGCAAGACGGTTTACGACGGCACCGGCGCCATCAAGGGCGTGACCGACTACGCCTTGGCCATACCCGCGGCTACCGCTGGAACGTCAACGGCGATCGCTGCCACCATCGTGACATCGACCTCGACCGACCGCAGCAGCAGCTTCGTCTATGACGCCGCCGGCCGCCTGACCGGCAGCACCGATGCGCTCGGCTTCACCGAATCCAACAGCTACAACGCCCTCGGTGAAAAACTCACGTTCACCAACAAGAACGGCGCCACCTGGACTTACGACTACGACGCGGGCGGCCGCCTCATTACCGAGACCTCTCCCCTGGTCGCGGTGACAGGCCTGCAGGTCAATGCCACGACCGGCCAGCTCGAGGTCAACCCCGCGCTCAGCGGCAACGCCAACATCGTGACCCGCATGAGCTACGACTCGCTGGGCAACCTGCTGTCGCGCACCGAAGCCTCGGGCCGTGCCGAAGAGCGCACCACCAGCTACGAGTACGATGCCGTCGGCCACCAGGTCAAGACCATCTACCCGCAGGTCTCCGTCTACAACGCGGCCGCCGACAACGTCACCGTCAACGGCGCCACCAGCCTGGCCACCCGCACCGAAACCCTGCAGACCCTGAGCAGCCTGACCACCTACGATGTGTTCGGCAATGCCGTCGCCAACCGCGACGTCGCCGGAGCCATGAGCTACAAGGCCTACGACAAGCTGGGCCGCGTGCGCTACGACGTCGATGCCCTCGGCTTTGTCACGGGCTACAGCCGCAATACCTGGGGCGAAGTCACCACGCTGACCCGCTACGGCTCGGCCACCACGCTGACCACCGGCAATCCCGCGCAGCTCAGCGGCACGCAGATCAGCACCGCCCTGGCCGCGACCGGCTTCAGCCACGCCACCGACCGCATCCTGCTGACCGAATACGACCGCCTGGGCCGCGTTGCCAAGGTGACGGAGCCGCAGGGCTACGCCTACGATTCAACCGCCGCTGCGGGATCGCAGTACTTCACCGCGGGCAAGACTACCCGGAACAGCTACAACGCCTTTGGCGACCTGAGCCGTGTCGAGCTGCTCAAGAATGCCGTCACCAACAGCTGGACCGCGACCGAGTATTTCTACGACGCGCGAGGAGGGCAGACCGCCATCGTCGACGCCATGGGCTACCTGACGACCCAGGCCTTTGATGGCGCCGGCAATGTGGTGGACCGCACCGAATACGCCACCGCCATCGCGGGCTGGAACAACGCCGTCGCGCACACGGCGGCGCCGACGCCCGTCGCCTCCGCCAACGACGACCGCCGGACCACCTCGATCTTCGACCGCAACAACCGCAAGGTCTCGGACACCCGTGTCAACGTGCTCTACAGCGTCTCCACCGCCAGCACCACCGGCGTGCGCGGGAACGCCGTCACCAGCTACCTCTACGACGCCGTCGGCAACACGACGGCCACCACCGACGCCAACGGTGCCACCACCTACAGCTATTACGACGCGCTGGGCCGCGTGACCGCGGTCGCCGAGCCATCGCGCATCGACGTGGTGACGACGGGCACCAATGTGACCCTCACGCCGCTCACGCTGTTCCGCCGCGATGCATACGGCAATGTGGTCAGCAAGGTCGAACTTGCCAACGGCGCATCGGCCGCGAGCGCAACGGCGTTCACGCAAGGCACCGCCTCCAGCGCGGACCGCACCACGCTCACCGCCTACGACCGTGCGGGCCACGCCACCCAGGTGACGGATGCGCTGGGTTACAACCACTACAGCTCCTATGACGCGCACGGCCACATCGCAAAGGAATGGCAGGCCGTCACAGGCAACGACGGCGTCAGCCGCACCAAGTTCCGCGTCTACCAGTACGACAAGCTGGGCCGCCAGACCCATGTCATCGATCCCGCGTCCACCACGGTGCTGCAGAGCGGGTTGACGACTGGATTTACCTCGGACACCTTTTCCTACGTTGCGTACAACGAAAGCGGCAGCTACGTCCTCACGGGCGCAGGTAACAGCGCGACACTCGGCTGGTCGTCATTGATTGACGCGAGTGGCGGCCTGGTGCGTGTCCAGCTGGACTACCAGACCCTCGCCATTCCCCAGTATGCGGGCGTTGACGAAGCCGGCGCCCCCATCTTTGTGCCGGGTGTGCCGCATGCTGCCACCGTGGTCCGGGATTTCAATGCCGCGTCATCGAGCGGTGGCGTCACCATGTCCTGGCTCAACGCCGGTGCTTCCGATGGAGGTATTTCCCAACTGTCCACCATACGCGTATGGCAGCAGGACGCGAGCGGCAACTTCGTCATCAAGTGGCAGGGAAGCCCGGCGCAGGCCAATGGCTCCGGCATCACCACCGTCACCCAGCAGCAGGCTGGCGTCGTCGACACCGCGGTTGAATACAACGCCTTCGGTGAAGCTACCCGCAAAGGCATCAACGGTGGCCGGGACGAATACTTCGACTATGACAATGCCGGCCATCTCTGGCGCACCAACAGCGGCGACGGCATTGCCAAGGTGTCGCTGTACGACCTGCAGGGCCACCAGACGGCCGACATCCGCAGCGCGGGCTCAGGCCGTGGCAACCTCAACCTGCTGGCCTATGCGAGCGCCGACCAGGTGGCCGCCCTGGCCGATGTGCGGCGCATCGACGTGCAGTATGACGCGCTCGGCCATGTCACCCAGCAGTCGCAGGCCGAGCGCCTGACGACCCAGGGCGGCGTGGCCGTCCGCGCCAACCAGGCTAACGCGGGCATCGCCTCCAGCTCTTCGCCGGCCTACGACTGGGCCGGCAACAGCGCCGGCTGGAACGGCAGCAACAATGTCTACCTGACCTGGTCATCCCTGGCCAACCTCGGCAGCGGCGACATCCTGGTCACCATGGATTACGTGACTCAGGCATATACCCAGGTCTCCGGCCAGACCCTGGTCCTCGGCGAAAACGGCGGCTACAGCCTCGCCACGGACGAGTCGGGCAACGTCATCGGTACCTATACCCCCGTTGGGGCTGTAGCGGGCAGCGTGAGCCGTGTGCTGACAGCCGAGCAGGGCGCCAGCGGCATGACCATGAGCTGGGTCGATTCTGGCGCAGGGGGTTCGGCGGGCGGGTTGTCCGCCGTGACCCGGCTGCGCCTGTACAAAAAGGACTACCAAGGCAACTGGCAGCTCATCACCGACCGCAGCAGCGGCAGCTTCGGCACCAGCGGCAACAGCATAGAACTGACCGCGCCGGCCGATGCGTCGACCACGCTGCAGCTGCAATTGCGCCCGGCCGGCGCCACCACGCCGGTGGAAACGGTCAGCCTGACCAACTTCGGCGACGCACTGCGCTACGACGCCGGAACGCGCAACCTCGCGGCCTATGAATACCAGGTGCTGACCACGGTGGCCGGTGGTGCCACCACGGCTTCAGGCTGGCAGGCCGTGCCCGTGTCCGGCGCGACAGGCGGTACCAGCCAGTGGAGCCGCCCGGTCGTCAACCAGAAAACCGACCGCTGGGGCAATGTACTGGAGATCAACGACCCGCGCGCCCTGGCCTGGAAGACCACCTACAGCTACAACGCCAGCAACCAGGTCGTGCGCCAGAGCCAGGCCGATGCCGACGGCAACCAGAGCGCCGCCAGCCCCGTCACCAACATCTACTACGACCGCATGGGCCGCCAGCTGGCCGTGACGGACGCGCGCGGCAACAGCAACCTGCAGGAGTTCGACGCCGCCGGCAACCTCGTCAAGGAGACCCATGCCGACGGCGGCGTGGTCAACTACCGCTACGACGTCTTCGGCAACAAGATCCAGGCCAAGGACACGCGCGGCTTTGTCACCAGCTTCAATTTCGACAAGCTCAACCGGCTGCTCAGCGCGGTGCGGCCCACGGTGAGCGTTTATACGGTAGGTTCATCCAACTCGCTGACTTATGTCAACGGCCGCGCCATCACCGAAACCAACACCTGGGACCAGGCCGGGCGCAAGCTCACCTCCACCAACGGCAACTACGAGACCCTGAGCTACAGCTACGACATGCTGGACAACGTGGTCGCGACGGTGCAACCGCTGGGCCAGACCGTCAAGGCCACCTTCGACCTGCGCGGGCGCAAGTCGGCCGAGGTCGACGGCAACAACTTCGCCAGCACCTGGAACTACGACTACTTCGGCCAGCTCTACAGCCACACCGACCTGGGCGGCGCCAAGTACAGCTATGCCTATGACAACGCGCGCCAGCTGGTGGTGCAGACCAACACGCGCGGCCAATACCTGACCTATGGCTACGACGCCGCGGGCCAGCTCACCCGCAACACCGATATTGCGGTAGGCAAGATCACCACCTATGCCTGGGACATGGGCGGCCATTCGGTGCGCGAGAAAGTCACGCAGGGTGGGGTCGTCTACCAGGACAACTCCATGGCCTACGACGCGCTGGGCCGGCTGCGCTGGGTGGGGGACACCCGCGCCTTCATCAATCTGGAATACGACAAGATGGGCAACCGCACGCGTATCCAGACGCACGTTATCACCGGCAGCGGCGCCTCCGATGCGGACCGCTACTTCCAGTACGATGCCATGAACCGCCAGACCGTGGTTGACGCGGTCGATACCGCCGGCAACCTCGGTTCAACAGGCCACCGCATCACCTATGACGGCAACGGCAACCGCACCAGCGACACCTTCCTGGGCACCCGCGTGGGCAGCGTGCAGGTGCTGGACCACTACAACCCGGTCTACGGCAACATCCCCGTGCTCGATGAATCGGGCAATCCCACCTACGACGAATCCGGCAACCCGATCTACACCTGGGGCATCGTCGGCTACACCCCGGTTTACCGCACCGATCTGTACGGCTACCAGGCCACCACTACAGAGGTCTACAACTACGACGGCCTGAACCGCCTGACCGGCGTGGTCAAGGACGGCGTGCAACTGGACTATCGTTACTACGATGGCGCCAACCGCGTGCTGCAGACCGGCCCGGCCGGCACCTTGTCCACCGCCTACATCAACGCCCTGACCGGCGGTGCATCGGGCGCCAGCGGCTCCGAAACGCGCGTCAACCGCTTTGACGCCAACGGCCGCATGATCTACCAGCGCGTGCTCAAGAGCGACAACAGCGCCAAGTACGACCTCAACTACAGCAGCTACGACGCCGCGGGCAACCTGCAGAGTTATTCACTGCAGAACTACGAAGGCACGGCCTACACCAACTACTACAGCTATTCGCAGAACCGGTTTGAAGGCTACAAGGAAGCCAATGTCTACGGCACCAGCACCTACTTCCAGCCCGGCACCACGACCAGCTCCTACGACACCAACGGCTACCTGATCGGCGTCACCGACAGCACCAACAGCGCCGCCAACCGCGGCTTCGTCAACGACGCCTCGGGTAAGGCCCTGTACACCGCCCAGAACGGCCAGGTCCAGCGCCAGCTCATCGTTGCCGGCGAGGTCTTGGGCCGCTACGGTAACACCTCCAGCGGCGCCAACCTGGTCGACTTCAACTTCGGCTACCAGCCCATCAACGGCAACTACCCGAAATCCAGCCCGGGCACCTACATCGTCGCACCCAACGACACCCTGCAAAGCATTGCCAGGGGCGCCTACGGCGACAGCTCGCTGTGGTACCGCATCGCCGAGGCCAACGGCCTCTCGGGCGACAACGACCTGAGGATAGGCCAGACCCTGACCATCCCCAACCGGGTGGCCAGCCTCAACAACAACGCCAACACCTTCAAGCCCTACGACCCGAGCGCGATGGTGGGCGACACCACGCCCAACCTGCCGTCACCACCGCCGCCGGCGCAGGATGATGGCGGCTGCGGTGTCCTCGGGCAGATCATCGTGGTCGTTATCACGGTGGTGGTGTCCGTGATGACGGGCGGCGTCGGTGGCGCCATGCTGGGATCGTTCATGGGCCAGGTCGCCGGCAATGCGCTGGGCGTGCAGGACGGCATCAGCTGGGAGAGCGTTGCCCTGGCCGGTATAAGCGCCGGCATTGCTCAAGGCGTGGAACAATTCATGCCGGCACCGCTGGGCGGAGCCGCTACTGATTTGGGTAACGTGATTGTGAAAGCCGCAGTCTCCAATGCCGTGACGCAAGGCATTGGCGTCGTTACCGGCTTGCAGGACCATTTCGACTGGCGAGGTGTGGCTGCCAGCGCGGCCGCGGCCGGTGTGAGTTGGGGGGTCAGCGAAGCGCTCGGTATTACGGTAAACGGTATACGTACGCCGGAATTCAAGGGCGCTGACTTCGGCGAGCGGCTCTTCAAGTCGGCTATCACCGGCTTGGCGGCGGGTGCGACCGCGGCAGTCGCACGTGGTGGCAGGGTCGCTATTCAGCAGGTGGCCATGGATGCGTTTGGAAATGCGCTGGGGAACTCCCTGGCGGACGAGCTCGGCAATTCGAGTGACCCGACCAGTGCGTACGACTACGAAAACGAGATGGACCGCCAGAGCGATGCGGCCTCCAAGGCCCGACAGTCGGCCATCGAAGACGGCTACGAGCGGCAGCGGGAAGCCAACCGTTTTGCATCAGGTGCAGAACTGAATCGCGGCGTGGTTGGGATGGGTGGCGGCTCTGGCTTGCACTTGGGTCGTGGCGGCTATGGATTCCAACCCACGCCGGGTGCGAGCGTAGCAATGGACGAAGGCATCAATGAAGCTCGCGGCAACAGGGCGCTGACGGCAATGCGGGATGCCGAGATCGATGCCGCGGCGGAAAAGGCCCGGCTAGCCAGCCTGGCGCAGCAGCGCGCGGCACAGGCAAGTACATCGGTTTGGAGTGGCGGTGCTGGCGGCGGACGTGGCTTTGTGAATCCGGCGGATGCCGCGACGCACGGGGACTACCCTTTTGCGGGACGCTCAACAATCACGGATCCACACGCTTATGACTCCCAGACTGCATTGCGACAGTTATTCGACATGTCCAATGAAGGTAACGGTACTGGTCGAAGTGCTTCAGAATTGAAAGCTGCTGCGTTGCGGTGGAAATTGCTAACTAAAGAGGCTGGAACAACATGGACCCGAGACTCGGTCTACAACGGGCTGATGGTTCAGGGCTCGCGTGCAGCAATAGATGAAGGCCAAGGACTTGGTCAGGACGGATTGAATCAAGTGGTCGGCACCCTGATTGACAACGGCTCGCATGCGAATTTGGGTGGGGCGATTGGTCGCACCATCGGTAATGCGCTGGGTAACTCCCTAGGGGCTATTGGTAAGCAACCAGTAGTAACGCCAGTTGTCATTGGTTCGGATCTGGGCCAGTTTGAATCTCAACGAGCTGACAAATCTTGGAAGGACAAAATTGACGGAACGGCGCAAGCAACCGGAAAGGATGCAACGCATCAGATCAGAACATATCGCGAGGCAATTGCGTTAGCTAAGGATCCGGATGTCGTCAGCGTGCACCTTGACCATGGCTACAATCGGGCACTAGATCTTGATCCCCGTACGATTTCTCCAAATAGGAGACCGGACGTTACCGCGATATATAGTGACGGTCGTGTCGCACGAGTTGAGGTGCAATCTACAAGTGATGTGCCTGCGATTCTACGAAATAGAAATGCGGCACTTGATGCGCAAATACGGGCTAATGGATATACGCCTTTGCCGCCTAGAGTTGTTGTTCCCACGCGCCCGAGCCGATAGTTCGTTATGACACACCATACAAATGCCACTGGCCTTTACAGTTACTCTGGATCCGATCCAAGAGGGGATGGATTCTTACGTTTCTACAAAACAGCGATTTCGATATTTGAAAAGTTGGGAATTACACCGACACATTTTGCGGCTGAAGGCGTGGGGTTCAAAGGTGATTTGGTGAAGATCGGTGGACGCGCCCATGAAAAGGCTCTGCAGTGTGGTTTTAAGGGTGTTGATGTCGTCTCGCTTATTTGCAGTGAAGAGGCCAGCAATGAGCCTGCAGCCGAAAGTCTTGCTTCCGCTTCATTTGGTTTCGTGGAACACTCAAACGAAACCTTACTCACGTTTACAATTGACGAGCAACTGCTTGCGTTGGATGACCCAAAATTCTTGCAAGTGCTAGACGAACTTTTGCAGTTGCAGAAATGGGACTATGGTTTTTCGATATGTCAGCCTGCAGAAAAAAAACCAGAATTTCATGTTCTCGGCATTGATCCTGGAAAGCTGTCCCCTGACGATCAGCGTCGGTTGAACGCTTGGTATGCTGCAACACCAGATGAGCGCGTCCATAAAATTCGGGATGTGTACCCGATCAATTTTGTTAATCGTTTTCAGTTGAGCGCAAAAATCTCAGGAGTTGACTCGCTAGAGCAGTACATCTTGAATGATCTTAATTCGTCCATTAAACAACTCGAAAATCGAGCTCTTTGGCTGTGGGTTATCAAGCCTGAAGGTGTTGAGATTGCACGCAAGTGGTTTGCCGATAGCGGCGTATCTATCGCTTGACTTATAGGGTAGCGATGGCGATAGCCGAAAGACTAGAGCTCCCCGGGCTCCAGCGCATGGCTCTCGCAACAACTGACATCGGATAATAGCGATCTCTTTCTTGTACTCCTCGTCGTCGAAGTGCTGGAAAGCCGGGTGGCGGGCAGGCTGACAAGCGCGACGCGTCTCAAGACCAAAGCAAGCTCTTGTGCCAGCGCAAGCATGAGCACATTGACTTTGGAGTATTGTTTTGAGAAGCCCATCACCTCACTCTCGTGTGTGCCGTATCGGGTCGCAGGCACATTCGTGCGTTTGCGAACTCCGAAGGCCCCAGCCTACGCAAAATTAAATGACAACGAAACCCGCGGCTCCGTATTGCTACCCACCTTGACCATATGCCGCAATGAGGACCGGAAAATCAGCAACATGCCTGGCACGGGCTTGTAGCTGCAGGTGCTGAAGGTCAGCTCATTGAAGGACTCGACGCCTTTGACCGGCATCATGTCGACTTGGTCTTTTTCAAAGATGACATCCCCGGAGCCTTCGGGGCATGCGGCATAGTAGATCGCGCTGAATACGCTGTTGGGATGGATGTGGAACTCCTGGTAAGCATGCTCGTGGGCGATGTTGAACCAGGCTGATGCGCATTGGTAGGGGTAGCTCGAGTTGAAGGCTTTGGCGTATTCGGCGACCCGGCGTGTGACTTCCTGCGTGATGAATTTGAAATCGTCGTCCGCCAGGAAATCGTAGGTATGGCGGGAGTTGAAGGTGTTGGACTTCCAGGCCTTGCCACCGGGTTCAATGGTTTTTTCCAGTTCCAGAACCTTGGCAATTACCTTCTGGTTTTCCTGTGCCGAGACGATGTTGTAGGCCTTGTAGATGCTGCTGGGAAACCAGGTGTCAATCACAAAATCTGCCATGTTTCGTTCTGATGTTGTGTAGCTGCAAAAATATTGGCCCGGTCAATGGCCTGGAGTGCGTGATGGGCCAAACATCAAATCATTGAGCCCCGCGTGTGAGGCCTCTTGGGTCTGAAGATTTTAAGCATCGAATGGTGTTGGCGTGCATGGCTTTTTCAAGTTGCGGCTTGAGTCGGCCGGGTCCCTTGCGGTCGAGGCGACAATACCCCCATGGCAAGCATGCAACTCCAGGAAATTCTTTTCTCCCAAGGCTTTGGCACACGCCGCGTGTGCGCGGGGCTGGTTCAACAAGGCCACGTGATGGTGGACGCTGCGCCTTGCGACGATCCGTCCGCCGAATTCGAGGCCGTCGAAGGCCTGCGCTTCACGGTGCAAGGCACGGCGTGGGAGTACCACGAAAAAGCCTATTTGATGCTGCACAAGCCGGCGGGCTACGAGTGTTCGCAAAAGCCCAGCGCTTACCCAAGCATCTATACGTTGCTGCCGGCGCCGATTCGCCAGCGGGGCGGTGGTGCGGCCGCGGGTGTGCAGGCGGTGGGGCGGCTGGACCAGGACACGACGGGCCTGCTGCTGCTGTCGGACGACGGCAAGTTCATCCACCGTATGAGTTCGCCCAAGCACCATGTGCCCAAGGTGTATGAGGTGCGCGCCAAGCACGCGGTGGACGACAAGCAGGTCGCGAAGCTGCTGGCCGGTGTGGTGCTGGACGACGACCCCAAGCCGGTGCGGGCCGCGGCTTGCGAGAAGACGGGCGAGAACCAGTTGAGCCTTACGCTGACCGAGGGCAAATACCACCAGGTCAAGCGCATGATCGCCGCGGTGGGCAACCGCGTGGAAGAGGTTGGCGGCCTGCACCGCGCGCGCATCGGTTCGCTGGATTTGCCGGCCGAGCTCAAGGCGGGTGAATGGCGTTGGCTGACGGCGCAAGACCTGGCCAGCATCTCTGCCTGAGCGTTGTCCGGCGCCCCCCGGCTTTATCGCAGTTCAGCCGGCCGGGTGTTGGCCTGTATAAGGAAGGAGTCATGCCAGTGGTCGGGCATGCTGCTGGTGTGCTCCTGCTCCATGTGCGTGCGTATCTGCCGCTGTTGCGCCAGGGTGTTTTTCAGGCTGATGCGTGCGGTTTCGAGGACCGCTTCCTCGCGCTTGATGTGCCGCACTTTGGTGGCTTCTTCGCCAAGGAATTCATTGCGAAGTGCGTCGGGGTTCGGCAGCATGTGGGGGTTGAGTACCACATAGCAGATGCCGCATTGCGACAGCAGGTTGCTTTTGAGGTTTCTGGCTTTGTCGGAAAGGCCAAAGGATTTGGGAATGTCTACGCAGCCGATCACGTGGCCGTCGTCGGCGACGACCGAAAATGTGCAGGTGGTGTTCTGCAGCAGTTCGTACCAATACAGGCTGTTTTCGTTGGCGTTGGGCCGGGTGAATCGCGTCACGGGCATCTTGACCAGAACATGGTGATCGTCAAACGCACTGTTCAGCCAATGCCAGGCCCGCAGCTCCGCGCTGTTCATCAAAACCCGCGCGTGCAGGGGCCAGTGCTGGGGAATGCGCCGCTTCCCACGGTTTACCCATCGTGACCACAAGCTGTACCATTCGGCGACGTGCTCCATGGGGTGGGGCTGCTCCGCCGGCGACCATTCCGAGTTTCTGTACATGACGAACTCCTGGTTTGTTACGGGTACTTACAATATGCGACTAATTAACTACTTTGTCTTGAGATTTATCACGCGATCTCGCTTTATTAGCGACTAAGTGTGATTTTTTGTACGAAAACCCTTGCCTTCACAATACGTAGAGTTTGCAAAAGGAGGAGAGAAATCCATGGATAAACGCAGATTTATGGGTGTGGCGGCCCTGGGGGCGGTTGCCCTGCCTGAACTGGCCCAGGCCCAGTGGGCGCCCAAAGCTCAAAAAGGCCCGACCCTGCTGACCGTCAGCGGGTTGATAGGCGCAGGCAACCGCGGCGCACTCGATCCGGCGCTGGACCAGATGATGGCCAAGCAGAAGATCAAGTTCGACAAGGCGCAGGCCTTTGATTTCGCCGCGCTGGCTGCAATGCCTGCGGTCACCATCAAGCCGACGCTTGAGTACGACAACAAGCCGCACACGCTCAAGGGCCCGCTGCTGGCGGATGTGCTGAAGGCCAGCGGCGTGAAGCTCAATGACAAGACCACAGTGTTCGCGCGCGCGGTGGACGGCTATGCGGCCCAGATAACGGCGGCCGAACTCAGCAAATACCGCTTTATCGTCGCCACCCATATGGACGGCCAGCCGCTGTCATTGGGCGGGCTGGGGCCGCTGTGGGTGGTTTATGACGCGGACCGCTTCCCCGATATGGCGGCCAAACCGGTGGCCGCGCGCTTTGCGTGGTGCCCCTGGGCGACTTATCACATTGAGGTCAAGGAAGCCTGAGGCTCAAGCCACGGCTTCAGGCGTCATACTGTTCAGGCTGAGCTTGTCGAAGCCCTTCGCCCTTCGACGGGCTCAGGTCAGGTCAGGCCAGGCTCAGGGCGAACGGTAATGAGTATTGAGCCTGGGGCCTAAGCCGCAGCTTTCAGGAAGTCAGTGATCGCCTCCACGGTCCGGCCGGCCTGGTCGCGCTGCGGTGAGTGCCCGCAGGCCGCAAGTCGCAGCTGTTGGGCGTGCGGCGCCATCCGAGCGATTTCGTCGAGTTGCCGCAAGGTGCCGTATTCATCGTCCAGGCCCTGGATCAGCAGCAAGGGCGCTTCAATGCGGCCGCATTCCTCGCGGATGTCAAAGCTTCGGAAAGCCTCTGACAGCCAGACATCGTTCCACTGCCAGAAAGCCACGTCCACGTTGGCGTGGTAGCGCGCCAGGCGTTCACGCAAGCCTCCTGATTCAAAAGCCGTGCGGGCTTCGGTGATGGCCTGCATGGCAATGTCTTCCACGAGCACATGCGGCGCCATGGCGATGCAGGCCGACACGGGGTGTCGGCTGGCATGGAGCAGGGCGATGGTGGCGCCATCGGAATGGCCCAGCAGCACCGGCCGGCGAATGTCCAGGGCTTGCAGCAACGCGGGCAGCACCTCCCAGGCTTCGCGGTGCATGTAGTCGGGCTGCAAGCGGCCGTTGCCGCGCACGTCGGGCACCGGATCGGACTGGCCGTAGCCGCGCCGCGAATACACGATGCCGGCCCGGCCGGTGGCGGTGCACACGGCCTGCGGCCAGTCCAGCCCGCGCTGCGTCCACAAGGCGACCGAGCCCAGGCCTTCGTGCAGGAAAACAATCGGGGCAAGAGGGGTTGGATCAGGCCGCCCCGCGATGCGCCTGACTTCAAGGCGTACACCCTGAATCTCCACCATCTGTGTCGCATTCATAGCACCGCATCCTACGGGATGCCAAGGATTCGGGGATTCCGGGGTATTTGGCATCGTGGCGCAGGTCTTTAGGGGTGAAGCCGCCAGCGCCCCGGTACACTAACCGGTTGCACCTAGAAAGACCGTTTTTGTGAATGTTTCCGCCCGTTTTGCAGCCGCCTGGCTGTGCGCCCTTGCCGCCCTGACGAGTTTCCCGTCCGTTGCCCAGACCGCGGCGGCGCCGGCAGCTTCCGGGATCACCACACCCGTTTTTGTGCTCAATTCGCTGGATGACACGGTCAGCGTGATCAACCCGGCCACCTGGACCGAGACCCGGCGCATCGCCACCGGCAAGCAGCCGCACCACCTCTACCTCACGCCCGATGAAAAATCGGTGATTGTGGCCAACGCCCTGTCGGACTCGCTGACCTTTATCGACCCCAAAACCGCCGAAGTGCAACGCACGGTGCGCGGCATTATTGACCCCTACCAGCTGCGCTTTTCGCCCGACATGAAATGGTTCGTCACGGCCGCCAACCGCCTGAACCATATCGATATCTACAAATGGGACGGCAAGGACATCACGCTGGCCAAGCGCGTGGCCACCGGCAAGACGCCCAGCCACTTGTGGATAGACAGCAAAAGCACGACGATTTATTCGACGATGCAGGACAGCGATGAGCTGATTGCCATCGACCTGGCGACCCAGGCCGTCAAATGGCGCACCAAGACCGGCTCCATTCCGGCAGACGTTTATGGCACGGCGGACGACAAGTTCATGCTGGTGGGCCTGACGGGCGGCGACGCGGTCGAGGTGTACGACGTCAGCGGCGCGCAGCCCCAGCGCACCAAGGTCATCAAGACCGGCGCCGGCGCCCATGCCTTTCGCGCCTTCGGCGACAAGCGCCATGTGCTGGTCAGCAACCGCGTGGCCAATACCATCAGCCGCATCGACCTGCAGACGCTGGAAGTGGTCGACAGCTTTCCCGCTCCGGGCGGCCCCGATTGCATCGACGTGAGCCGCGACGGCAAGCAGATCCTGGTGACCTCACGCTGGGCGCGCAAGCTCACCGTGATTGATGTGGCGACCCGCAAGGTGGTGCGCCAGGTCAATGTTGGAAAGAGCCCGCATGGTGTCTGGACGCTCGATCACTCCCCAAGGTAGGCCGGCCCTGGCGACCGGGCTGCTTGCCGCCGCTCTGGTGGCCGTCTTCCTGCAGCCCGCTTTGGCCGCTGCGCCCTGCAAACCCATCTACCTGACGCTGGACACGGGCCATATGGCCGTCGCGCCGATGATGGCCGAGGTGTTGAACAAACACCAGGTCAAGGTCACTTTTTTTGCCGCCAATGAGCGCACGCAAACCGGCGATGGCAGCCTGGGGGCGGAATGGGCGCCATGGTGGAAGGCGCGGGCCGCAGAAGGCCACGAGTTCGCTTCCCACACCTGGGACCATGTGTACTGGCGCGGTGATGTCCCTGCCGCACCCGGCGCGCAGCCACAGTTCAAAATGCGGCCCTCGGCTGGCCCGCTCGAGGGCAAGGATTTCACCTGGACGGCCGCGCAGTATTGCGAAGAAATCGGCAAGTCGGCCAAACGCCTGGAGGCCATCACGGGCAAGAAAACACTGCCGCTTTTCAGGGCGCCGGGCGGCAAGACCTCGCCCGCGCTGCTGGCTGCCGCCAAGTCCTGCGGGTATGAGCATGTGGGCTGGTCGCCCGCGGGTTTTCTGGGCGACGAACTGTCCAGCGAGAAATACCCCAATGACTTTCTGCTGAAGAAGGCGCTGCGCGATGTGCGCTCCGGCGACATTCTGCTGGCGCACCTGGGCATCTGGTCGCGCAAGGACCCGTGGGCGCCCAAGGTGCTGGAGCCCTTGATCACCGGCCTGCAATCGCGCGGCTTTTGCTTCAAGACCCTGCGGGAGCATCCCCAGTACAAGGACTGGATTGACGCGCAGTCCGGCTCTGCACCGGCCAAGCCTGCAAAATAAAGCGCATGGACTGGTTCAGCGACATTTTTTCAGCGGCGCAGCAATGGCTGTTCGAAGCCGCTGTGCAGCCCGCCATGTTTGCGCTGGGCATGGGCAACGTGCTGGAAGACGGCTACGACGCCACCGCCTGGTTCATGGTGGGCGTGATCCAGATCGTGATCCTGCTGGCCCTCATAGGCCCGCTGCAGCGCTGGCGCCCGGTGGAGCCGGTGACCGACCGCGCCACCATACGCACCGACGTGCTGTACACGCTGATCCATCGCTTGGGCCTGTTCCGCGTCGCGCTGTTCTTCACGCTGGACCCGTGGTTTGACGAGGCCTTCGGTGCGCTGCGCACCGCCGGCTACGGCACCTTCCACCTTGACCAGGTCTGGCCGGGCGTGACCGACAACGCGCTAGTCAGCCTGCTGATCTACCTGGTGGTGTTTGATTTCGTGGCCTACTGGACGCACCGCGGCCAGCACCAGATCGAATGGTGGTGGCGCCTGCATTCGCTGCACCATGCGCAGCGGCAGATGACGATGTGGAGCGACAACCGCAACCACCTGCTCGATGACATCATCGTCGACTCCATCGTGGTGCTGGTGGCGCAGCTCATAGGCGTGCCCCCGGGGCAGTTCGTCGCCATCGTCGCGTTCACCCAGCTCAGCGAAAGCTTCCAGCACGCCAACGTGCGCCTCTGGTTCGGCCGCATCGGCGAGCGCTTGTGGGTGAGCCCGCGCTTTCACCGGCTGCACCACAGCATTGGCATAGGGCACGAGACCATCAAAGCCGAGCGGACCGTTCTGGGGGGACACAACTTCGGCGTGCTCCTGCCCTGGTGGGATGTGCTGTTCGGCACCGCCAATTTCGAACAGCGCTATGACTCGACCGGTGTTCGCGACCAGGTCGAAGCCAGTCGTGATTATGGGCGCGGCTTCTGGTCCCAGCAGTGGATTGGCCTCAAGCGCCTCTTTGGCCGCGCCTGAGCTTTTCCCTCAGGCTGGCCGCGCCGGCCGGCGTCACCCTTTGGCGTTATCCTTGGTTTTATGAGCAAACTTCTAGATGCGTTCTGGCGTGCCGCGATGTACTGCCTGCACCCGCGGGTCATTGCCCTGTCGGTGCTGCCCCTGATCATCATGGTGGCGATCTCGCTCGGGCTGGGGTATTTTTTCTGGAGCGATGCGGTCGAGGCCATACGCTCGCAGCTCAGCAATTACGAACTCCTTAACACCATGGTGCGCTGGCTCGAAGGGCTGGGCCTGGGCAACCTCCGCATGGTGCTGGCACCCGCATTGCTGTTGTGCCTGGCCATTCCGGTGATCGTGATTGTCTCGCTGCTGTTTGTGGCCATGCTCATGACGCCGGCCATGGTGGCGCTGGTCGCCGAGCGGCGCTTTCCGCAACTGGAGCGCAAGCAGGGCGGCTCCATGCTGGCCAGCCTGTTCTGGTCGTTGGGCTCGACATTGCTCGCGGTGGTCGCTTTGGTCGTGTCCATCCCCCTCTGGCTGATCCCGCCCTTGATCCTGGTGCTGCCGCCGCTGATCTGGGGCTGGCTGACCTACCGTGTCATGTCTTACGACGCGATGGTCGATCATGCGAGCAGCCAGGAGCGGCGTCAGATTTTCAAGGAGCACCGCATGCCCTTGCTGGCCATCGGCGTACTCAGCGGCTACCTGGGCGCCGCACCCAGTCTTATCTGGGCTTCCGGCGCCATGTTCGTGGCCATGGCGCCCCTGCTGGTGCCGATTGCCATCTGGATCTACACCCTGGTGTTTGCCTTCTCGTCGCTCTGGTTTGCCCACTACGTATTGGCCGCGCTGGAGCAGCTTCGCAGAAGAAACAATGCGCTGGCTTCCGATCCGCTGGTGCAAGCCGCGGTCGAGTCGGCTGCGGCGGAGCTGGCCCCTGAGGCCTTGCCGGGGCCGGCGCCCAGCTTTGGCTCGCTGGGCGGCAAGCCCGATTTACCTTTGCCTTGAACCCGCAACAACATGACCCCTCACTTCGGCCTCATCATCGTTGGCGATGAAATCCTGTCGGGCAAGCGCGCCGACAAACACATGCCCAAAGCCATAGAGCTGTTGGGTGCCCGCGGCCTGCAGCTGTCCTATGCGGACTATGTGGGCGACGACCCGGCGCGCATCACTGCTACGCTGGCGCGCGCCTTCGCGGCGGCCCGTGAAAACGGCGATGTGGTGTTTTCCTGCGGCGGCATAGGCGCCACGCCCGACGACCACACCCGGCAGTGCGCGGCCCAGGCGCTGGGGGCGGAACTGGCCCTGCATCCCACGGCCAAAACCCTGATCCTCGAACGCATGGCCGACGTGGCCAAAGAACAGGGCATTCCGTATGAGCCCGACCGCGATGACAACATCCATCGCCTGAACATGGGCGTGTTTCCGGCCGGTGCCGAGATCATTCCCAATCCGTACAACAAGATCCCCGGCTTTACCTGCCGGGCAGGGCAGGGTGCGGTGCACTTTGTTCCCGGCTTTCCCGTGATGGCCTGGCCCATGATCGAATGGGCCCTGGACACGCTCTATGCCCATTTGCACCAAAAGTCGCCCTATGTCGAAAAGTCCGTGATCATTTTTGGGTCCATGGAAGCCATGCTCACGCCGCTGATGCTCGCGATTGAAGCGGCGCATGCCGGCGTCAAGGTCTTCAGCCTGCCCAGCGTGGATCACCCGGAATACGGCCGCCATATCGAGCTGGGCGTCAAAGGAGCGCCCGAGGCGGTCAACCAGGCTTACCCGGCCATGCTGGCCGGGCTGCACAAATTTGACCTCAAGCTGGGCCCTGAATTGGTGCGCTGATTTTTTGCACCAAAGAAGTGCAATGAAGACGAGGCACTCAAATGGTGCGCTTGCTACCGCTGAGTGTTTTTTCGATTTTCCGGCTGTCCAGGGCTGGAACCGGGGCCAGATACCGGCACAATCCGAGGCTTGGCAGGAAAGCGAACAGCCAATGGCTTTGGCACAAAAAGTGCATTCAACAGGCCTGAAGACAATTTTTCAACCACCCATCCAGCACAGGAGATATTGATGGCTAAGACCGTCGCAGACGTCATGAAAATGGTCAAGGAAAACGAAGTCAAATTCGTTGACTTCCGTTTCACCGACACCCGGGGCAAAGAACAGCACGTGACCGTGCCCGTGTCCCACTTTGACGAAGACAAATTCACGTCGGGCCACGCTTTCGACGGATCGTCCATCGCCGGTTGGAAGGGCATCGAGGCTTCGGACATGCAGCTCATGCCCGACCCGAACACCGCCAACATCGACCCCTTCTTCGAAGAAACCACGCTGTTCCTGCAGTGCGTCGTGGTTGAGCCCAGCGACGGCAAGGCCTATGACCGCGACCCGCGTTCCATCGCGCAGCGCGCCGAAGCCTACCTCAAGGCTTCCGGCCTGGGCGACACCGCCTACTTCGGTCCCGAACCCGAATTCTTTATTTTTGACGGCGTGCGCTGGAGCAATGAGCCCGGCAACGTCATGTTCGCCATCGACGAGTACGAAGCTCCCTGGAACAGCGGCAAGCAGCTCGAAGGCGGCAACCGCGGCCACCGTCCCACCGTCAAGGGCGGCTACTTCCCCGTGCCCCCGGTCGACAGCACGCAGGACATGCGCGCCGAGATGGCCCTGATCCTCGAATCGCTGGGCATCCCGGTCGAAGTGTTCCACCACGAAGTGGCGGGCGCCGGCCAGAATGAAATCGGCACCAAGTTCAGCACGCTGGTGCAGCGCGCCGACTGGACGCAGGTCCTGAAGTACGTGGTCTGGAACGTGGCCAACGCCTACGGCAAGACCGCCACCTTCATGCCCAAGCCCTACGCCGGCGACAACGGCTCCGGCATGCACGTGCACCAGTCCATCTGGAAAGACGGCAAGAACCTGTTCGCAGGCGACGGCTATGCAGGCCTGTCCGACTTCGCGCTGCATTACATCGGCGGCATCATCAAGCACGCCCGTGCCCTGAACGCCATCACCAACCCCGGCACCAACAGCTACAAGCGCCTGGTGCCCGGCTTCGAAGCCCCCGTCAAGCTGGCCTACAGCTCGCGCAACCGCTCGGCCTCGATCCGCATTCCGTTCGTGGCGAACCCGAAGGGCCGCCGCATCGAAGCGCGCTTCCCCGATCCATCGGCCAACCCCTACCTGGCCTTCTCCGCCCTGATGATGGCCGGCCTGGACGGCGTGGAAAACAAGATCCATCCGGGCGAAGCCGCCACCAAGGACTTGTACCACCTGCCACCAGAAGAGGACGCAAAAGTCCCAACCGTCTGCCACAGCCTGGACCAGGCGCTGGAGTACCTGGACAAGGACCGCAGCTTCCTGACCAAGGGTGGCGTGTTCACCGACTCCATGCTCGACGCCTACATTGAGCTCAAGATGGGCGAAGTCACGCGCTTCCGCATGGCACCGCACCCGGTCGAGTACGACATGTACTACTCGCTGTAAGCGAAGAAGCCGCCACTGTTTTTATTTACAGTTTGTGGTCAAAAAAGGACGGCAGATGCCGTCCTTTTTTATTGCCCCCCGCACTTGTAGGTGTGCTGGCTTTGTATTTTTGCCCCTTTGCCGCATACTGACAGACCGTCCTTCGCCTTCACAGGCTTTGGGAGTTTGCTATGAAAAATACTTTTTTGCTTTCCGCCTTGTCCCTGCTGCTTGCTGGCGTGGGGAATGTGGCATGGGCGCAGCAGGTCTTCCGCTGCACCGGCCAAGGGGGCTCCACGCCCGAGTACATCAACAACGCCAAAGAGGCGCAGACGCGCAGCTGCAAACTGATCTCGGGCGGCAACATCACAGTGGTGCCGAGCACGCCGGTAGCCGCCAACAAGGGTGCGGTTCGCGTGGCCTCAGCCGGTTCGGGCGGCCCACGCACCGACGGCAGCCCCGAGCAACGCGCCCGCGACAGCGATTCGCGCGCCATCCTGGAAGCGGAGCTGAAAAAAGCCGAAGCCAAACTGGCCGAGCAGCAAAAAGAGTACAACAACGGTGAGCCCGAGAAGCAGGGCATTGAGGGCCGCAACTACCAGCGCTACCTGGACCGCGTGGCCGAGCTCAAGGAGAGCATTGCCCGTAACCAGAGCGATATCGCCGGTCTCAAACGCGAACTGTCCCGGCTTCCTGCGGGCGCCGCCCCCGCCCTCAATTAAGCCCGCAACGCCGGCTTCTGGGTGAAAATGGATGGCTTGAAAAAGCCCTCCATTCGCACCGCGCCATCTTCCGCCCCTGTGCCGGGGCTTCCCCGTTTCCAGGCCTTCGACCTGCTGGCTACGCTGGTCGCCGTTGTGCGCACCGACGGCACCGTGGTTTTCGCCAATGCCGCACTCGAAGACGCACTGGGCACATCCCGGCGGACCATTGAAGGCTCGCAGCTTCCCGATTGCTTCACCGAACCGCTGATCCTGCAAAACGCGCTGGAAGGCGCGGGTAGCAATGAATTTGCGGCCCTGCGCTACGACGCCTGGCTCAGGCGCCTGAACCATGAACCGCTTCCGGTCCATGTGGTGGTGGCGCAGACAGATACGCCGGGCGAAGCCATCGTTGAGCTGCTGCCGCTGGAACAGCAGGCCAAGCAGGAGCGGGAAGAACGCCTGATCGACCAGGCGCAGGCCAACAAGGAGCTTATCCGCAACCTCGCCCATGAAATCAAGAACCCGCTGGGCGGGATTCGCGGCGCGGCCCAGCTGCTCCAGATGGAGATCGGCAAGGAGCTGACCGAATACACCCAGGTCATCATCCATGAGGCGGACCGGCTGCAAACGCTGGTGGACCGCCTGCTGGCACCGCACCGCCGCCCGCACCTGGTGGGCGACGTGAATATCCATGAGGTCTGTGAGCGCGTGCGCTCGCTGATCCTGGCGGAGTTTCCCCGAGGCCTGAAGGTCACGCGGGACTACGACATTTCAATCCCCGATTTCCGCGGCGACCGCGAGCAGCTGATCCAGGCGGTGCTCAACATCGCCCACAACGCCGCGCAGGCGCTGGCCGAGCTCGTAGCGGCGGGCAAGGGGCAGATCACTTTCAGGACCCGAATCGCCAGGCAGGTAACTTTTGGCAAGCAGCGCTATCGCTTGGCACTGGAATTGCATGTTATCGACAATGGACCGGGCGTGCCGGACTCCATCAAAGACCGCATCTTCTATCCCCTGGTTTCGGGGCGTGAGGGCGGTTCGGGGCTGGGGCTGACATTGGCGCAAACCTTTGTGCAGCAACACCACGGTTTGATCGAGTGCGACAGCGTCCCGGGCCGTACAGATTTCAAGCTGCTCATACCGCTTCCTTGAAATGTGTCTTCCGCATGATTGATACATAACGCGATCGGCGCGCAGAATCCCCAAAGGGGGCCACGCGCCGAAAGCACGAAAAAAGGGACTGCATACATGAAACCGATCTGGATCGTTGATGATGACCAGTCCATCCGGTTTGTTCTGGAAAAGGCCCTGCTTCGCGAGGACCTTCCGACGCGCAGTTTCACCAGCCCCCGCGAAGTGCTTTCCGCGCTGGAAAACGCGACTGAGGAAGACGGCCCGCAAGTCCTGGTGAGCGATATCCGCATGCCGGGCGGTTCGGGCCTGGAGCTGCTGGAAAAGGTCAAGGAAAAGCTGCCCGGCCTGCCGGTCATCATCATGACCGCGTTTTCCGACCTGGACAGCGCCGTCTCCGCCTTCCAGGGCGGTGCTTTTGAATACCTGCCCAAGCCTTTTGACCTGCCCAAGGCCGTTGAGCTTATTCGCCGCGCAGTCGAAGAAAGCCAGCGCGAGGAAGTGGCAGAGGAACGCATGGCCGCCGCGCCCGAAATGCTGGGCCAGGCGCCCGCCATGCAGGACGTGTTCCGCGCCATCGGTCGCCTGAGCCAGAGCATGGTGACGGTGATGATCACCGGCGAGTCGGGTTCCGGCAAGGAGCTGGTGGCGCGCGCACTGCACAAGCATTCGCCGCGCGCCAACGGGCCTTTCGTGGCCATCAACACCGCGGCCATCCCGAAGGATTTGCTCGAAAGCGAACTCTTCGGCCATGAGCGTGGCGCCTTCACCGGCGCCCAGACCATGCGGCGCGGGCGCTTCGAGCAGGCCGAGGGCGGCACGCTCTTCCTCGACGAAATCGGCGACATGCCCTTTGACTTGCAGACGCGCCTGCTGCGCGTGCTCAGCGACGGCCATTTCTACCGTGTCGGCGGGCACAATGCCGTCAAGGCCAATGTGCGCGTGATCGCCGCCACGCACCAGGACCTGGAACAGCGCGTCAAGGAAGGTGGCTTCCGCGAGGACCTGTTCCACCGCCTCAACGTCATCCGCCTTCGCCTGCCCGCGCTGCGCGAGCGGCGTGAAGACGTGGCCATGCTGACACGGCATTTCCTGCAGCAAAGCGCCAAGCAGCTGGGTGTCGAGCCCAAGCGGATTTCCGACACCGCCCTGCAGCAACTGGGCAACTTCAGCTTCCCCGGCAATGTGCGCCAGCTTGAGAACATCTGCCACTGGCTGACGGTCATGGCGCCGGCTCAGGTGATAGAGCCCAAGGACCTTCCGCCCGAGGTTCTGGGCGTGGTGCCCGAGCCAGGAAAGTCCACGGCCGCGGCTGAAAGAACAGACCCTGTCCGCAGCACCGAATGGGCGGGCAGCGCTGACAAGGCCCCGCCAGCGCATTCACTCGAAACGGCCTTGCCGGCCATGGCCGGCCTGGGGCAGGACTGGGAAAGCGGCCTCGAAGCCGAAGCCCTGGCCTTGCTGGCCACGGGGCGCAGCGATGTGTGGGACGTGCTCACGCGCCGCTTTGAATCGAAGCTGATCCAGACCGCGCTGGCCAACACGCGTGGGCGCCGCATCGAGGCAGCCCAGAAGCTGGGCATAGGCCGCAACACCATCACGCGGAAGATTCAGGACCTCAATCTGGAGTAGCGGAGCCCCCACGATGTGGCCCCCACGGTCGCTCACTGCGTGTAGCTCCCTGCCCCCCGAGGGGGCCGCCCGCCCTGCGGCCCGGCAAAGCCGGTTCCGCGGCTCATGCTTGGTTGACGAGTGCAGCGGCGTAATAGGGAGGGGGTATTCACCAGTAGGGGCCGCGGGACTGGCTTTGCCAGACTGCAGGCACCGCCCCCTGGAAGGGGTAACAAGCTACATGTAGTGAGCTTGGACGGGGGTGAGCTTCACTAAGAAGTGAGTCTGGACGGGGGTCAGTTCAGAGTCACTGTGACTGGCGCATGGTCGCTGGGCTTTTCCCATTTGCGCGGCACGCGGTCTATGCTGCAGCCCGTGACCTGCGGCTTGAGCGCTTCGCTCACCAGGATGTGGTCAATGCGCAGGCCCCGGTTCTTCTGGTAGCCCAGCATGCGATAGTCCCACCATGAATAACTCTTGGGCGCCTGCTCGAACATGCGGAAGCTGTCGGTCAGGCCCAGCGCCAGCAGCTGGCGGAAGTGCTCGCGCTCTTCCTTGGTGTGGTGGATGGTGTCGCGCAGGCCTTCAGGGTCGAAGGAGTCCTGGTCTTCCGGCGCGATATTGAAGTCGCCCAGCAGCACGAGTTGCGGGTGGGTCGCCATCTCGGCACGCACATAGGCCTGCAGGCCGCCCAGCCAGCGCATCTTGTAGGCGAATTTTTCGCTGCCGGGCTCCTGTCCGTTGACGAAGTAGCCATTCATCACGCGCACGGGCCCGGTGGGGCCGTCCACCGTGGCGGCGATGACGCGCGAATGCTCGTCTTCAAACCCGACAATATTTTTCACCACATCGCGCAGCGGGGTACGCGACAGGATGGCCACGCCGTTGTAGGTTTTCTGGCCGAACGCGGCGGCTTCATAGCCCGCCGCCTTGAGCGCCTCCAGCGGGAACTTGTCGTCCGTCATCTTGAGTTCCTGCAGGCACAGCACGTCCACAGGATTGGCGGCCAGCCAGTCGAGCACATGGGCCAGTCGCGCGGTCAATGAATTGACGTTCCAGGTGGTAATTTTCATGCGCTCATGCTCCAGTGCCGGAAGGGGGGTATCAAGCTCAGATATGCAGCAGGGCCAGCACGCCCACCACCAGCCCCACGCCGGCCACGGCGAACATGCCGTACTCCAGCCATTTCTTGCGCGTCAGCAGCGCGATGGCCGCCAGGGCGATCGCCACCTGCAGCACCGTGGTGGCCTGGGCCCAGCGGTGGTGCTGGTGGATCTGTTCGTCCGAGGACTTGTCCCACACGGCGGATTCAGCTTCGAGCTTCTCGGCGATCACCTTGATCTCGTTCTTCTCTTTTTCATAGCGGTCCACCTTGGTCTGATAGCCCGCTTTCTTGTCTTCGGGGGCCAGGTCGCGCGCGAGTTCAGCCAGCGACTGCTTGGTACTTTTTGACTGGAAGTAATTCCACTGATTGGAGGCCTCGGTCTTCTTGATGGCCGCGTTGTTTTTGTAGAGGCCCGCGTTGGCCTGCGTGGCGCCGCCCATGTAGGCAAAGATGGCGCCTATGGTTGCGATGATGGCTGTGATCACCGCGATCTGCGCAATCATGCCGCCGCCGCCTTCATGGCTGCCGTGGCCACCTTGGGCCGCATGCTCAAGCTCATGGTCGTGGGGCCCGTGCACGTGAAATCCGCCTCCAGACATATCAAATTCCCTCTGTCTAAGTTTGTTGTGGTTTGTGGATGGTTTACTTTTGGTAGGTGATGAAGCTGAACTTCATCCCGTTGGCCGACACATGGTCTTCGCGCGCCACCTGCCGCCATTCGGGACCCAGCGTCGGCGCGAAGGCGTCGCCTTCGATATTTTCTGCAATTTCCGTGACCTCAATCCGCTCGGCCAGCGGCATGGCCTGGGCGTAAATCTGGGCGCCGCCCAGGATCCATACCTCGTCCGACGAGGCGCACAGCGCCAGCGCATCGGCCAGGCTGGCGGCGGTTTCGGCGCCTGCTTCTTTCCAGCCGGCTTGCCGCGTGATCACGATGTTGGCCCGGCCCGGCAGGGGGCGGAATTTGGGCGGCAGCGAATCCCAGGTCTTGCGGCCCATGATGACCGGCCAGCCGGTGGTCAGGCGCTTGAGGCGCGCCATGTCTTCCGGCAGGCGCCAGGGAATGGTGTTATCACGGCCTATCACGCCATTGGCGGCGCGGGCGAAGATCATGTGAATGCGTGTCATGACTTTGAGGTCAGGGCGTTAGACCGCCACCGGCGCCTTGATCGCGTCGTGGTGCTGGTAGTCCAGGAACTCAAAGTCCTCAAACTGGTAGTCGAAGATCGAATCCGGCTTGCGCTTGATCTGCAGCGTAGGGTAGGGGAAGGGCTGGCGGCTCAGTTGCAGCGCAACCTGTTCATGGTGGTTGCTGTAGATGTGGCAATCGCCGCCGGTCCAGATAAAGTCGCCTACGCCCAGGTCGCATTGCTGCGCCACCATGTGGGTGAGCAGCGCGTAGCTCGCGATATTGAAAGGCACGCCCAGGAAGATGTCGGCGCTGCGCTGGTAGAGCTGGCAGCTCAGCTTGCCGGGCTGGCCCTGCATCTCGGACGGCGCCACGTAGAACTGGAAAAACGCGTGGCAGGGCATGAGCGCCATCTTCGAAAGATCGGCCACGTTCCAGGCGCTCACGATGATGCGGCGCGAGTCGGGGTTGGTCTTGAGCGTCTTGATGACTTCGCTGATCTGGTCGATGTGGCCGCCGTCGGGCGTGGGCCAGCTGCGCCACTGCACGCCATAAACCGGGCCCAGGTCGCCGTCGGGCCGTGCCCATTCGTCCCAGATGGTGACGCCGCGCTCCTTGAGCCAGTTGTTGTCGCTGGAGCCCTGCAGAAACCACAGCAGCTCATGCACGATGGATTTGAGGTGTACCTTCTTGGTGGTCACCAGCGGAAAGCCTTCGTTCAGGTCAAAGCGCATCTGGTAGCCGAACACGCTTTTGGTGCCGGTGCCGGTGCGGTCGGCCTTGAAGGCGCCGTGGCTGTCCACATGGCGCATGAAATCTTCGTATTGGGAGCGGATAGGGCGGGTCATGGACAACCAGTGGGCTTGAGGTCGGGAGGAATAGCTGGCGCCCCGCGGGGCGCCGGGGCCGGGGTTTAATTATGCCTTCAGCACCCGCCCCGGGTTCATCAGGTTCAGGGGGTCCAGGCCCTGTTTGATAGCGCGCATCATGCCCAGCGCCACGGGGGATTTGTGCTTGGGCAGCGTAGCGGCCTTGAGGCTGCCGATGCCGTGTTCAGCCGAGATCGAGCCCCTGTATTGGTCCACCATGTCGTAAACCAGCGCGTTCATCGGCGCCTCCTTCTCGTTGAGGAAGCGCGCCTGGTCCTGGTTCTCGGGCGCCTGCACGTTGTAGTGCAGGTTGCCGTCGCCCAGGTGGCCGTAGACGACCATGCGGGCGCCGGGAAAACGCTCCAGCAGCAGCGCATTGGTTTCACGCACGAAATCGGGGATGCGCGATACGTTGATCGAGATGTCGTGCTTGATGTTCAGCCCCTCTTCGGCCTGCGCCATCGGGATGCTCTCGCGGATGTGCCACAGCGCGTGGGCTTGCGCCATGCTCTCGGCGACCACGGCGTCGGTCACGCAGCCGGCCTCCATGGCGGCTTCGAGCAAGCGTTCAAAGCATTCACGCGCGTGGGCTTCGGATTCGTTGTCCGAGTTCTCCAGCACCACGCACCACTCCGACTCCTGCCAGAAGGGCACGCGTTGCTGCGGAAAATGTTTGGCGACCAGGCCCAGCGCGAACTGGCCCATGACCTCGAAACCGGTCAGGCCCGAGCCCAGGTGCTGGTGCGCCAGGCCCAGCAACTGCACGGCGGCCTCGAGCGAAGGCACGGCGGCAAAGGCGGTGAGCTGTGATTTGGGCATGGGGTAGAGCTTCATGGTGGCGCCGGTGATCACGCCCAGCGTGCCCTCGCTGCCGATGAACAGGTGGCGCAGGTCGTAGCCGGTGTTGTCCTTGCGCAGGCCCGAGAGGCCGTCCCAGATTTCGCCTTGCGCGTTCACGACTTCCAGCCCCAGGCAGAGGTCGCGCGTGTTGCCATAGCGCACGACCTGGGTACCGCCTGCGTTGGTGCCGAGGTTGCCGCCTATGGTGCAGCTTCCCTCCGCGGCCAGGCTCAAGGGAAACAGGAAGCCGGCTTTCTCGCAGGCTTCCTGCAGGTTCTGCAGCACGCAGCCGGCATCGACCGTGATGGTCAGGTTGCCGGCGTCGAGCGTGCGCACCTTGTTCATGCGCGTCAGGCTCAGCACGACCTGCGTGCCGCTGGCGTCCGGTATCGACCCCACCACCATGCCGGTATTGCCGCCTTGCGGCACCATGCTCACGCGGGCCCCGGCGCAGGCTTTCACCACGGCCGCGACTTCGGCCGTGGAGCCGGGGCGCACCACGGCCAGGGCCTTGCCGGTTTCGCGCTTGCGCCAGTCCTGCACCCAGGGAGTGAGGTCGCCGTCCGTCAGGACGTTGGCGGCGCCGACGATCTGGCGCAGGGATTCGATCAGTTGGGGGTGCGTGCTCACGATGTAGGGGGCTCGGGTTGGGGGTTGATGGACGGGGCATTGTTCAGCCGCACACGCACATGCAGCGCACAAGCGGCGAACAATGTTAGGCACAGCAGCACTTCAATGAAGGCCATGTAGTTGCCCGGCGCGCGGTCGCTCCAGGCACGTACCACGCCTTCGGTGAAATACAGCCACACCAGCAGGCTGACCCAGCGGTAGGTGTACATGCGGTTTTTCAGGATGCCGGCCAGGGGTATGCACAGCGGCAGTACCTTGAGCGCCAGCAGCGAGCCGCCGGGCCGCACCGGCGCCAGCCACATTTCCCAGGCCAGGCCCAGCACGATGAGGCCCAGCAGGCTGGCCAGCGCCAGGCGGCGGGTAAGGTCGATCTGTGTTGTTTTATTCATAAGGGTCCGAGTGCAATGGCATGATACCGGGGATGAAATTCCAGCAATACCTGCAGGACCTCCTGACCAACCTGTCGCGCTTTCCCTGGCGCCACACGGCGCTCACCCTGCGCGACCGCTTCCGCGAAGACCACATGGGCCTGACGGCCAGCAGCCTGACCTTTACCACCTCCATTGCACTCGTGCCGTTTTTCACCGTGGCGCTGGCGATTTTCACGGCCTTCCCGATGTTCTCGAAGCTGCAGGGCGCATTGCAGGCCTGGCTGGTGCAGAGCCTGATCCCCGACAATATCGCGCGCCAGGTGTTGGGCTACCTCACGCAGTTCAGCCGCCAGGCCAACAAGCTGGGCATTGCCGGCCTGGCGGTGCTGCTGGTCACGGCCATCGCGCTCATCCTCACCATAGACCGCACCTTGAACGGCATCTGGCGCGTCAAGAAAATCAGGTCGCTGACCCAGCGGGTGCTCATCTACTGGGCCGCTATTACCCTGGGGCCGCTTCTGCTGGCGGCCAGCCTGGCGGTCACTTCCTATGTGCTGTCGGCCTCCGGCGGCCTGGTGGGCGCTTTGCCCGCCAGCTTGCGCTTCCTGCTCAGCACCCTGCAGTTCTTCATCGTGGCCGGCGGCATGGCGGCGATGTACCGCTATGTGCCCAACACCTATGTGAAGTGGTCGCACGCCTGGGTAGGCGGCCTCTTTGTCGCCGCCGGCATCGAGGTGGCCAAGCGCGCGCTGAGTCTTTACCTGAGCGCGGTGCCCACCTATTCGCTGGTCTACGGCGCCTTCGCCACCCTGCCTATCCTCCTGGTGTGGATTTACGTCTCCTGGGTCATCGTGCTGATGGGCGCGGTGATTGCCGCCTACCTGCCCAGCCTGCTGGCGGGCGTGGCGCGCCGCGGCAGTGCGCACGGCTGGTACTTCCAGCTCGCGATTGAAGTGCTGCAGCAATTGCAAAAGGCGCTTTCGACGCCGCGCAAGGGTTTGAGCGCCTCTCAGCTGGCTGAGCGGCTCCAGGTGGATGGGCTGCAGCTGGAGCCGGTGCTCGAAACCCTGGTGGCGCTGGACTGGGTGGGCCAGCTCAACGAGTCGCAAGGGGAGGACGAGGCCCGCTTCCTTCTGCTGGCCGACCCCGATGCCACCCCCCTGGAACCGCTGATGCAGCAGTTGCTGCTCGACAAGGCCGAGGCGGTGCAGGGCCTATGGCAAAAAGCCGGCTGGCCCGAGCTGCGGCTGCGCGACGCACTGTAAAAAATGGTTCCTTGGGGGCGGAAAAAGCCGACAGACCAAGAGGGAATACTTGTTCACGGACGGGCCCTGTAACAAAATCAAACCCCCTTGTTTTTCAATGCACAAGAAGATGCCAGCAAAAACCAATGCCCGGGAAAAGCTCGACGGCGCCATTGCCGAAGAACGGCAGGCGCACCTCGATGCCAAGCAGATTTATGACGAGCTGACGGCCAAGATGTGGGCCTACCAGACCGGTAGCGGCCCCGCGCCCACCAATGAAGATTTCGAGCAGTGGAGCCTCGCCGTGGAGCAGCGCGTCAGGATGAAGCAGCTCGGCATTCGCGTGGACGGCGAACCCGCCGCCTGAGCCGCGCGCCACCCCAACAGCAAGCAGTCAGATACGCCGCACACGGGTTTGCGGCCCAGGCGCACCTGTGCGCCGCGCTGAAATTCCTACGATATGAACCAGGCGAATGGCCGGGCGGCGCATGCCGCCTTTGCTCTCTCGCTTTGTCCTTTCACATCGTGGAGATTTCTCATGCTGAAAAAATTACTGGTGTTTGCCATTACCTCGGGCTTGGCCGCCAAGCTTTACAAACGCTACGCCGATAAACAGGCCCAGGCAGGTTCCCGCTCTCCAGCCGCCGCAGGCAGCAAGCCGGCGGCGCGCAAACGGCCCGCGCAAAAACAGGCCTGAAGCTCCACGCACCGGGTTTTGGCACAAGCTCATAAGCTGAGGTTTTAAAAGCGTCAACCTTTTGTCAAGGTTGTTAAACCTTCGTCACCTGCGCCACGTTTCGTTGCTTTTGTTCGGCCGTGACTTCAAATGCGCGGGCCGGATTCTTACAAGATGCCGGCCAGGCCCAGGTCAAGATTCTCCGCATCCCTTGTTTTCAACTAGCTGGAGAAAACCGTGACATCACCCGCCTATCCGGCCGCCGATGCGGTCCTGAAAAACGAACCCATCGACATCAACCAGGAAGCTTCTTTGAATTACTGGGTCGCCGCACTGGCTTGCAGCGAGCTTGAGTTGCGCGTGGCCGTGGCCGAAGTCGGCCCCGCGGCCAAGGACGTGAGCAATGAATTGGGGAGGACTTTATGAGCGCGATGCCTCCCACGCTTCCCCTGCCGCCCGGGCCGCTCGCGGTTCGCGTCAAGGAACCTTCGGTCGGCCTGTTCTACTGGGTGGTCACCCAGCTTTCCACCGATGAACGCGGCAGCGATGTCCGCATCGAAGGCTCCGACCATCCCTATCCGACACATGAAGCCGCGCTGCATGCCGGCTCGGCCTGCCTGAAGGCACTCAAGGCCAGTGTTTTCCAATCCCAGGGCCCCCACTAGGTACTAGCAGGGCCGAGGCCTTTTCAAACGCCTTCAACCGCCTTCGAGGCGCCAAGAACCTGTTCACGGCCTAAACGGGGCCGCTTGCCCTCCGGGTTGGGGTGACGCAAACGCAGTCGCGTTTGCATCCCCGTTGGGGCAGCCGCGCGACGCACAGCCGACCTGCTGGGCGGTCGGGCGATTGAGCCACCCAGGCCCTTGCATGCGCACGAGCCCATGCAGCGCGCCCGGTCGGCCCACTCATCCCGATTGCACCCCAACGCGGCCCCGTTTAGGCCGTGAACAGGTTCTTAAAGCCCTGCACCCACATGTCCCGGTACATCACCCAGTCGCCCATGAAGCTGTAAAGCGGCCGCTTGAAGGACGCGGGCTTGTTCTTTTCAAACCCGAAGTGGCCTATCCATGCGAAGCCGTAACCGCAGAGCAGGCCCGCAAGCAGCCACCATGGGTTGCGCGTGGCGGCCAGCGCCGCCAGGCACAGCAGCGTGAGGCTGGAGCCCACAAAGTGCAGGCGCCGGCAGGTGGGGTTGCGATGCTCGCCGAGGTAGAAGGGGTAAAAGCTTGCGAAGGAGTCGAAGCTGCGCGGGTCTGTCGGCGCCGTTGGGGCGGGGGGTAGGTCGCCCGGCACAGTCTTGCCGGGCGTGGCATTCATGGTGTCCATGGTGGTGTGTCTCCTGCGCCGGGTTAGGGCCTGTTAACGTTATTAATGCAAGATGCGTTGCGAGCCAAAAAGGCCTTGAGCAAGGCGCAAAACGCAGGCGGGGTAACCCCCGTCAAGGCGTTTGCAACGCCGCGCAAGGCCTTTTTGATCGCAACCCGGAGGGAATGGGGTGAAAACGGCGCCACTCGGCGTTGCGCTCCTAGCCCAGACGCCCAGTCTGGGGGTCGTCGCGCGCCTTGATTGGCGCCGTTTTCACCCCATTCGCATTTGCATAAATAGCGTTAACAGGCCCTAGCGTCGTGATAGCCCCGTATCGCTCACCATTTTGCGGGCGTCGCCATAATAGTCAATCCCTCGTGCCTCACGCTTCAGGCGGCACCCGCCATTCCCCCCGCATGTCCCTTCTTCAAACGCCGCCGGAGGCAACCTCCAGCCCGCCGGATTCCTCAGTGAACTGGGTGGTCTGCCTGTGCGCCGACTGGTGCGGCCTGTGCCGCGACTACAGCGAACTTTTTACCCAGATGGCGGCGCGTTATCCCGGCAGCCGTTTTGCCTGGCTGGATATTGAGGACCAGGCCGAACTGGTGGGCGATGTGGAGGTCGAGACCTTTCCCACGCTGCTGGTCGCCGATGCGGGCGGCACGCACTTCCTTGGCCCACTGATGCCGCACGCGCAAACCCTCTCGCGCCTGCTCGATTCGCTGGCCCAGCCTGGCCGGCCCGCCACGCCCCATTTGCCTTCCACCCAGGCCTTGCTGCGGGCGCTGGCAACAGCGCCGCAGCATTGGATCAAGGCCGGCACCTAGGCGATGGAAAACGGGGCGTTGAGGAAACCCCTGAAGCGCGCACGGCCGCCGCGGGTAGGGCTGGAGGTCAAACGGTAGCCCGGAAAACGCTGAAGAAAGCGGCCAATCGCGATACGGCCTTCCAGCCGTGCCAGGCTGAGGCCGGCGCATTGGTGAATGCCGAAGCCAAAGGCCAGATGGCGGTTGTCCTGGCGTGCCAGGTCCAGCTCGTCGGGCCGCGCAAACTGAGCCGGGTCGCGATTGGCTGCGCCTATGCACAGCGTCAGCAGGCTGCCGGCGGGCAATTGCACGCTGCCTATGCTTGTGTCGGCCAATGCACGCCGGTTGCTGAACTGGTTGGACGACTCAAAGCGCAGGAACTCGTCGACAGCCGGCGTCAGCAGCGCTTCAAGCCCCTGCGCGTCATTCGCGAGCGCTTGCATGGCCGACAGCAGGCTGGCCAGCGCCGCCGGCCGGTCCTGCAGCGCCACCAGCGCATTGCCGATCAGGTTGGTGGTGGTTTCATGGCCGGCGTTGAGGATGAACACGCAGTTTTGCAGCAGCTCGGTGTCGCTGAGTTTTTCAACCGTCGCTTCACCTTGGATCAGCCGTGTCAGCACGTCGTGCTCGGGGTTGCCCGGGCGCCGGCGCCTGTCCGCCACGAGGTCCTTGAGGTAGGCGGTGAACTCGCGCACGCTGTCGTTGCCTAGGGCCTCCTGCTGCGGCGTCAGCCGGGGTTCCAGCGCGCCCAGTATCGCGAGCGACCAGCCGCGCAGCGGGGCGCGGTCCGCGTGCGGTACCCCCAGCAGGTTGCCGATGATTTCCACCGGGATGGCCGAGGCGAAGTCTTCGACCAGGTCACCGCCGCCGCGTGCCTCGATCATGTCGAGCAAGCCATCAACCAGCATGATGAGGCCGGGTTCCATCTCCGCAATGGCGCGCCGCGTCAGCGCGCCCATGATGAGCTTACGCACGCGGGTGTGCAGCGGCGGGTCGTTGAACACCAGGCTGGTAGTGTGGTGCTCGAACAGCGCGGAGGCCGCGCCGTACTTGGGCTCGAACTCCACTTTTTTGTCGGAGCTGAAAGTCTGCGCGTCGCGGTAAACGGCCAGCAGGTCGGCATGGCGTGTCAGGAAGAAAGAGCCGTCGGGCATGCGCCTGACCGGCTCGGCCTCGCGCAGCACGGCGTACACCGGATACGGGTTGGCGTAGAAGTCGGGGGGCAGTGCACGCAGGTCCAGGCATGCCGCGATCTCGCGTGCGCGGGCATCGCTCATGGACGGCGTGGCGCTGAAAGGCTGCGAGGCGCTCATGGTGCCTTCCTCATAGATTGCCGGCAAACAGCTTGCGCAAAAACATTTTCTTGAAGTTGGTGGCGTCGTCGAGCCCCAGGCGCTCCAGGTAGGCCGGCGGCGCCTCGCGGCTGGAGGCCAGACTTTTGAGCACCATGGCGACCAGTTCCACGGGGTGTCGCGTCGCGTGCTGCATTTTCCGTAGCGCGGTCACCATCTCGATCTCGCCTTCGCTGAGGTCGGTGCCAAAAGGGAAGTCGGGCAGCAGGCCTGATTGCCGCCACGGCTGCAGGCGGTCACGCAACGCCTCGGGCAGGTTCTGGCGATGTTGCTCAGGCACTTCGTAATCTGCGTTCAGCTTGCCGGCGGCTTTGGCTTGCGCCACCAACCCGTCCTGGAAGCGCGAGTCGGCAACCGCGATCAGCCGTTTGATCACCTCGCCGTCGGGCTGGGCCCGCAGGTCGGCCACGCCGTATTCGGTGATCACCACATCACGCAGGTGCCGCGGAATGGTGCCGTGGCCATAGCTCCAGACCAGCGTACTGCGCAGGCCGTCCTTGTGCTCGTGGGTTGCGCGCAGCATCAGGATGGAGCGCGCGTCGGGCAGGGCGTGGGCCATGGCCACGAAGTTGTACTGCCCGCCCACGCCGGAAACGACCTGGCCCGACTCCAGCCCGTCCGACACCGCCGCGCCCAGCAGTGTGACCATCATGGTGGTGTTCATGAAGCGGGCCTTGCGGCGCTGCGCCGCCTTGAGCGCGCTGTGGCCGTGCAGCTGGTTGATGAAGTCAATGCGCGTCATGGCGATACGGGCCAGCGCCTCGGGCGGCATGGTGCGCAGCCGCTCATAAAAATCGGTCGGACCCAGGAAAAACCCACCGTGCAGCACAACACCCCCGGCCAGGCGTTGGCCCAGGCCGCCCGCGTCGCGCAGCGCCGTGCGCACTTCGGCCTGGTCCAACCGGTTGGCGATGCGTCGGCCCTGGACATCCAGGTCGCCATCGGCCCCGAGGCTGACGGCTGCGGTGAGCACCCCCAGTTTTTGCAGGAAGGCCAAGTCTTTGCTTTTCAGCAAAGATGGTATGCGTCCGACCTCCAGCAGCGCGGCCAGCGTGTCCGGGGTCACGGCCAGGCCGGGTATCCGGCCGTCGTTGACCAGGCGCTGGACGCTTTCATCGCCAAACACCTCGCGGCGCAGGATGCCGGCCTGCATGAGCTGCACAAAGCCGTTGACGAACATTTCCGAACAGCCGTAAAGGCCTTGCTCAAAGCCGCCCAGCTCACGGCCTTGCAGGCCATCGGGGCAGAGGACCGCCATGATGCGGCGGTAGTCCGCGTTGTCGCGGTCGCGCACGATCAGCGCCTGCGCGATGGCATCGCCCAGTGTGCCTATGCCGATCTGCAGGGTGCCGCCGTCCGCCACCAGGCTGGCCGCATGCAGGGCGATGGCGTAGTCGGCCGTGCCGACCTTGCCGTTGGGTGGCGCGAACAAGGTGTGCGTGGCGGCCGCATCGGTCACCAGCACGTCAAAGAAGCCGGGCGGCGCGACCGCGCCCCCCGGCATGAACGGCAACTGGCGGTTGACCACGGCCACCTTGAGCAGCGGCCTGCCCTGTCCGGCCTGGCGCTCGGCCAGCTCAAAGGTCACGTCGGGGTTGCTGGACAGTGAGAGCTCGATGCCCGCGGCTGTTTCGCGGGCCGCCACCGCCTGCGCGATCACGTTGACGCCGAGCACGCCCATGTCGCGCGCCACAAAGGTGTAGTTGGTCGAGATATAGGCCTGCTGCGCGCGCGCGTTGCCCAAGTAGTCCCCGGTCTTGAAGAAAAACTCGCTGACTTCGATGTGCGGCGGCAGCGTGCCGGCGCGCAGGTCCTTGACGTAGTCGAGGTCCGGGTAGTCCCCGAACACGCGCTCCACCAGCGGCGCCAGGAAGTGCTGCTCGAGCTCGCCCTTGCCTTCGGGCTTTTCCAGCGACAGCGCGGTGATGATCTTCAGTCGCCGGGGCCTTGCATCGCCACCCGTGGCCTTGATGCGGCGGTAGAGCAGGTTCACAAAGGGGTTGGGCTTGCCTATGCCCAGCGGCAGCCCGAGCACGATGTCGCCCTCTACCGTGGCGAGCACATGCTCGACCGCCTGCGCGAGTGTGGCCATGGCGAGGGATTCGGCCATGCAGGGGCTCAGGCGGGCTGCAGGAAATCGCGGATCGCGAACAGAGTGGCCTCCGGCGTCTCGCTCATCTGGTGGTGGCCCACCGGCAGGCTGGCGACGCTGGCTTTTTTGCCGCTGTCCCTGGCCTTGTTGACCAGGGCCTGCGCGGCCTTGGGCGTAGTCATCTGGTCCTGCGCACCCAGCACAAACAGCACCGGGCAGCTGATCTGCGCGATGGCGGCCTCGCCATTGGCATAGCTGTCGCAGGCCTTGAAGCCGCGGTGGAACACATTGGCCTTGCTGTTGCTGGCCAGCACGCGCCGGCCCAGCGCCATGCTGGCGCCGTGCACCCAGCTGCCGGCACCCAGCGGCGGCGCCAGCGTGCTGCGTGAAAACATGTTGACCATGGCCAGCGCCTTCATCGGCTCATTGAGTGCCGCATCCAGCAAGGGCTGCGAGACCTTCATCGGGAAAGCCGTGCCCACCAGCACCAGATGGCTCACGCGGTCTTTCAGCCGCGAGGCCGCTTCCAGCGCGATCAGCGAACCCCAGCTGTGGCCGATCAGCGCGGCACGCCGAATGCCGGCGGCGCCCAGCAGCTCAGCGATAAAGTCGGCGGCTTCTTCGACAGAAGAGGGCGCTTCGCCTTCACTTTTGCAGTGCCCGGGCAGGTCGACCGCCAGCACGTTCCAGCCGTGGTTGGCCAGGTAGCGTGTCTGCAGGGTCCATACGCTGTGGTCGTTCAGCACGCCGTGGATGAACACCGCCGTGGGCTTGGCGGCGTCAAAGGGCTTGCCGCCGGTGTAGCAATAAGTTTTATGGCTGTTGACGTCGAGGTACATGTTCAGGCCCCCGCTTTCTCTGCGGCCTTGAGAGCGCGCTTGAGGTCGTCCAGCAGGTCGTCCGGGTCTTCAAGGCCGATGGACAGGCGTATCGTGCCTTGCGTGATGCCGGCGCCGGCCAGGGCCTCGTCCGTCATGCGGAAATGGGTGGTGCTGGCCGGGTGTATCACCAGGCTGCGGCAGTCGCCCACATTGGCCAGGTGGCTGAAGACCTTGAGCGCTTCGATAAAGGCCTTGCCTTGCGCGCGGTTGCCCTTGATGTCGAAGCTGAACACCGAACCCGCGCCGCGCGGCAGCAGCTTTTTGGCCAGCGCATGGCTGGGGTGGGATTCAAGCAGGGGGTGGCCCACGCGCGCCACCAGCGGATGGCCGGCCAGGAATTGCACCACTTTTTCGGTATTGCCCATGTGCCGCGCCATGCGCAGCGCCAGGGTTTCTATGCCCTGCAGGATCAGCCAGGCCGTGTGCGGGCTCATGCAGGCGCCGAAGTCGCGCAGGCCTTCGCGCCGCGCGCGCAGCAAAAAGGCGCCCACCGTGCTTTCCTCGCTGAACACCATGTTGTGGAAACCGTCATAGGCCTCGGTCAGCTCGGCGAATTTGCCGGACTTTTCCCAGTCGAAGCTGCCGCCGTCCACCACGATGCCGCCTATGACGGTGCCGTGCCCGCTCAGGAACTTGGTGGCCGAGTGGTAGACCAGGTCGGCGCCGTGTTCAAACGGCTTGACCAGCCAGGGCGAGGTCAGGGTGGAGTCCACCAGCAGCGGTACGCCCGCCTCATGCGCGATGGCCGACACCGCAGGGATGTCCAGCACGTCCAGCCCGGGGTTACCCACGGTTTCGCCAAAGAACAGTTTGGTGTTGGGCCGCACCGCCGCGCGCCAGCCATCAATGTCGCCGGGCTTGACGAAGGTGGTGTCTATGCCGAAGCGGCGCAGGGTGTAGTGCAGCAGGTTCTGGCTGCCGCCGTAGAGCGCCGTCGAGGCCACGATGTGCGAGCCGGCGCCCATCAGCGTGGCGATGGCCAGGTGCAGCGCCGCCTGGCCGCTGGCGGTGGCGATCGCGCCTATGCCGCCTTCAAGGGCCGACACGCGCTGCTCCAGCACCGCATTGGTCGGGTTGCTGATGCGCGAATAGACGTGGCCCGCGCGTTCCAGGTTGAACAGGCTGGCCGCGTGGTCGCTTGATTCGAAGACGAATGAAGTGGTCAGGTGAATTGGTACGGCGCGCGCACCCGTGGCGGGGTCGGGCGCGGCGCCCGCATGCAGCGCCAGGGTGTCGAAGCCGGGATCGGAATAACCGGGCATGGGTTTGTCTCCAGTCAAAAAAAGTGGCGGCGCACAGGGAAATTGTTGCAACCAGCCGTTTGATTGTGGGCTATATTTAAACTGAATTCCCCTTCTCGCCGCACTGCGGTGGGACAATGAGGGCATGTTGGCCGCACAACCGAGGAGATCGCCATGAAGGTTCTAGACATACTGCGCGTTAAGGGCAACACGCTTTACACCGTCCAGCCCGACGAACCCCTGGCAAAGGCGGCCCAGGTCATGGCCGACAAGGACATCGGCTCGCTGGTCGTCATGGAGCACGGCGACCTCGTCGGCATGCTGACCTTCCGCGAAGTCATCGTCTGCATCGTCAAGAACGGTGGCGTCATCGGCAGCACGCTGGTGCGCACCGCCATGGACGACCACCCACTCACCTGCACCTCCGAAACCGAGCTCGACGAGGTCCGCCGCATGATGCTGGAGCGCCACGCGCGCTACATGCCCGTGATGAACCAGAAAGTCCTGATGGGCGTGATCAGCCTCTATGACGTCGCCAAGGCCGTGGTCGACAGCCAGAACTTCGAAAACAAGATGCTCAAGGCCTACATCCGCGACTGGCCGGCCGAGGACGCCGCCGACCAGAACTGAAGAACTGAACGCGGGCGCCCGGCGCCACGCTGGGCGCCCATTTTTGAAACAACAACAGCCCGGTGCGCAAGGCACGCGGGTCTTAGAACAGGTTCTTAGGCGAGGGCAGGGGTGAACGACAAGCGTGATGCCAGCGGGTTGCTGTTTTATGCCTCGCTGTTTTTCTCCAGGCTGGCCGACCAGATCCTGCTCTTCCTCGTCCCCCTGGTGGTGTTTGAGACCACCGGCAGCGTTGCCTGGTCGGGCATCGCTTTCACCCTTGAAACCCTTCCGCGCTATTTGGCCTTCCCGGTCTGCGGTGTGCTGTGCGACCGCGTCTCGCCGCTCAAGCTGTTGCGCATCAGCCAGCTGTACCGCGCGCTGGTGTGTATTGCCGGGGTGATCGCCTTCCAGTGGGTCGGCGGCGTCGGCTGGCTGATCGCGCTATCAGCCGTCTGCGGCGTGCTCACCACCCAGGGCCTGATGGCCAGGGAAGTCATGCTGCCGCAGATTTTCCGGCAGCATCGCTTTGAAAAAGTGCTGGCCCACGCCCAGCTTGCCGACCAGCTCGGCACGGTGCTGGGCCCCTTGCTGGCTTCGTTGTTGCTGCGCTGGATGCCCTGGCCTATGGTGGTGGGTGCCACGGCGGTGCTCTTTCTGATCGCCGACGGGGCCGTGACCTGGTGGCAGCGCCGAGACGCCGTCACGCTCGCCCCGCCCGAAGCCGCGCCCGGCCATTGGGTCGAGCCCATACGCACCGCCTTGTCACAGGTGCTGCACCTGCCCGGCCTGAAGCAGGTGATTGCCTTGGCGGCAGGCGTCAACCTGGTCATAGGCGTCACGCTGGCCACCTCGGCCGCCATGGTCACCGGCCTGTTGCAGCGCTCCGCCGGCGACTACGCGGTACTGCAAACCGCCGGCGCCATCGCCACCGTCATCATCCTGCTCTTCATTGCCCGCACCGTGCTGTCCTTGCGTACCCTGGGGCTGGTGTCTTACACCGTGATGCTCGCGGGAGGCTTGCTTACAGGCTTGGCACCTAACTTCTGGGTCTACACCGCCGGGTTTTTGCTCGTGATCGGTTTTGACAAGATGTTCAACGTCTACATCCGCAGCCTGCGCCAAAAACTCATCCCGCCCAAGGACCTGGGCAAGACCACCGGCGTGATCGTGATGTTCAACAACCTGTCGCAACCGCTGGCCGGGATGTTGGTGGGGGTGTTCGCGGGAGTGATGGAAGGGCGCGGGGTGATTTTGGGGTTGGCGGGGGTGATGGGGGTGATTGGGGGAGTGGTGGCTTGGATGGGACGCCGAGGGGCCTGAGCGAGAATCCTTTCACAATGCTTCACCGCGGCCTCGACTTTCATACCGTGCGAGTTCTCTGCAAGGGCTGCGGCTGGTTTCGAAACATAGCGCATTCCGGCTGTGCCGACGGGAAGCGCGCACTTGTATGCATTAGCCGGTCCAAAGATCCCAGCCACGTCTTGCATGCCAAAGTCGTCGAGGTGCCGGAATCCATGCCCCTGGACGAGGCGCTGCGTTCCTATTCAGGCTATCGAGACCTCGTCGTCGAGGCGTATGAGAAAGGGTTGTTCCGAATGGAAGATGAGTTCCTGTCTCTCGTAAGTGATCAGCGTTGTCCGAGGTGCAAGACTATCGGCATGCTTGGGCTTTCACAATTGTGGAATTTGGGTAGCCATGTGCGTTATATCTTGGGCCTACTCGTTCATGAGGCGTCCCGTAAGCGGTTTCTTGGGTCATCTATCACTCAACGTTGAGGAGTTCTTTTATGGGTGCTTGGGCAATTGATGCGCTGAGTAATGACGATGCATGCGATTGGGCCTACGGCCTCGATGAATGCAGTGATCTTTCACTTGTTGAGGAAACGCTGAATAGAGCGCTTTCAGAAGGATCCGAATATCTGGAGTCCCCTGATGCCTGCGAGGCTCTCGCCGCTATCGAAGTTATTGCAAGGTTGCGGGGCAACTGGGGCGTCAAGAACTCCTACAGCGAGTCAATCGATGCCTGGGTTGAAAAAAACAGGCTTGTCCCAACCAGGGCGCTGGCGGAAAAGGCCCACAAGGTCATCGAGCGGGTCCTGGCGGATGGTTCTGAATTAAGAGAGCTATGGGAGGAGTCCGAAGAATTTGATGACTGGAAAGCATCGGTCAAGGGGCTTGCAGCCCGCGTTCAGATTTAGACCCAGTGCTCAATGGGTGCGCGCGAGGAATCTCCCAGGCGTTCATGGTTTGCAAGGACATGGCCCAAGCTGATCACGACAATGGCCTTTGTCGCCGCCATGGTCGTGCTGATCGAACTCCTTGGCCGATTATGGATTTTGCATTCGGAGCCCTACGAACTAGGGCGTGCAGCACTGGCCTCCCGCTTGAATGTCAGCGCCGAGCGGGTTGAGTTGAAGCGGTTTGCGTCGTTCCGGTTTGCTGACGGGGCCTTCTCTGGCGAGGCGCTATTCGTGCTTTGTGCTCCGGATGGGCGATGTTTTAAAGTGATTGCGAAAAAACGCGATGCCCGCTGGTCGGTTGTGGACTTGGTGGAGCGATAACAATGCGCAGTAACTCAAGCGGGGCGTCGAATGATTGAGCATCTCCGCGCTTTTCTGCATACGCCGCAGCTAGGGCTTTTTCTGATTGTTTACGTGGCGTCGCTGCTTGGAAATGGGTTGATGAACAGGCGGGAATTCAAGCGATGCCCGGAAAAAGGTGCGCGGTATAAGTTACTTCCCTTTGTTTACAAACTTGCATGCTGGATCGTTGTGCTGCCCTTGTTTGCGGCAGTTCTTCTGGACGCTGCGTGGGCCATACCTGCCGTTGTAGGCTACATGCTGCTGGAGGGAGCTTGTGTGCGCTGGTATAGGAAGGCGGGGTTGCTCCCATGAGGGCGGGGCTGACCACATCAGCTCGGAATCGATCCACGCCTGCGCGGTGCCCGCCGTGTTCCAAGCCGCAATTTGCACCGCTCGCGTGATTCTCTAAAAATTCGCCGTCAGAATTTCTATGGCTCCCTGGCTCTTCCTGTTGCTGGCTTTTGTCTTTGCCTGTTTGGCTGTTGATGCCTGGCGGCTTGCCGTGCCCTGGCGCGAAATTCCCTTTTTGATCATCGCCAAAGGCGTGGGCCAAGACGTGTCGCACCAGCCTGCCAGCGAGCAACTGCAGATGAAGCAGCATCACCGTCACCGCGGCTTCGGGGACTTGAGTGGCGCCGTGTGGTTCTGGGCGATCCTCTCGGCGGGCAGTGCCGGCATTTCCTGCTATGGGTTTTTCGGATGAACCGCTCTATCCTGCTCAAGAACCCGTCACTGCGGCGCTTCTGGTTCGCACTTTCGGGGCGGCCAGGGCTGGGTGTCACTGCTTGTTCTTTGTCAGAGGCGCAGGCTTGCGCGCAAAATGCGTGCGCACGGCTGGGCTGGATATTTGAGCCCAATGAGGTCATGGAAGACGTGGATATCCGTACCATCGATCAGAACCACGTCATTCCCAACATGGGCCGCCGAATTTCAAGGGTGTCTGGTTTCCTCGCCTCAACGTCTGACATGTGGCCTCTGGGATAATCCCCCCCATGAGCGGAAATACCCTAGGAACCCTATTCGCAGTCACCAATTTCGGTGAATCCCACGGTCCGGCCATTGGCTGTGTGATTGATGGCTGCCCGCCGGGCATGGAGTTGAGTGAGGCTGATATCCAGGCCGATCTGGACCGGCGCCGGCCCGGCACCAGCCGCCATGTGACGCAGCGCAACGAACCCGACGCCGTCGAGATTCTGTCGGGCGTCTACCAGGGCAAGACCACGGGCACGCCGATCTGCCTGCTGATCCGCAATACCGACCAGCGCAGCAAGGACTACAGCAACATCCTGGAAACCTTCCGCCCCGGCCATGCCGACTATGCCTACTTGCACAAATACGGCCTGCGTGACCCGCGTGGCGGCGGGCGGTCGTCGGCGCGGCTGACGGCGCCCACGGTCGCTGCCGGCGCGGTCGCCAAGAAATGGCTGGCCGAAAAATACGGCACGGTGTTTCGCGGCTGCATGACGCAGGTCGGCGATGAGGTGGTTCCCTTTGAGTCGTGGGAGCACGTTCCCAACAATCCCTTCTTCGCTCCGGTGGCCGATGTGTCCAGGCTGGAAAGCTATATGGACGCCTTGCGCAAGGCCGGCGACTCCTGCGGCGCGCGCATACGTGTGACGGCCTCGGGTGTGCCGGTGGGCCTGGGTGAGCCGCTGTATGACAAGCTGGACGCCGACATTGCCTTTGCCATGATGGGCATCAATGCGGTCAAGGGTGTGGAAATCGGTGCCGGTTTTGCCAGCGTCACGCAGCGCGGCACCACGCATGGCGACTCACTGACGCCTGAAGGCTTTTTGTCGAACAACGCCGGCGGCGTCTTGGGCGGCATCAGCACCGGCCAGGACCTGGAAGTCTCCATCGCCATCAAGCCGACCAGCTCCATCATCACGCCGCGCCAGTCCATAGACACGGCCGGCAACCCGGCCGAAGTGGTGACCAAGGGCCGCCATGATCCCTGTGTGGGCATACGCGCCACGCCGATAGCCGAAGCGCTGCTGGCGCTGGTGGTGATGGAGCATGCGCTGCGCCAGCGGGCCCAGAATGCGGATGTCGTTGTGGCGACGCCTGATATCAGCCGCAGCCGCAAATAAATCTGCCGCGCGGCCCGAGCTCTTCAAGGTTCCGGCGGCGCAGCCCTAAACGGGTTAAACCCCGTGATCAGCGCGGTGGCCGACAGCACCAGAATGCAGCCGGGCAGCATGCTGGCCGTCACCGGCTCCCCCAGGAACAACCCGCCCCAGGTCACGCCGAACAGCGGGATCATGAAGGCCGCCGAGGTGGTGGCGCTGGCGGGTATCTCGCGCATCAGCCGCATGCTGATCCAGTACATAAAACCCGAGGTGAAAGTGCCCAGCACCGTCACCGCCGCCACGGCGCCGGGCGTCAGGTTGGCCGAGGGCGCGGCGATCCCGCCCGGCAGCAGGATCAGCGCGCCGGCAACGTGCACGACCGCCGACGCGGGCAGGGGCGAGTAGGCCATGGTGGCGCGCTTCATGAGGATGGCGCCAAAGCCATAGCTGGCCGATGCGGCAATGCAGGCCAGGGCCGCCAGGAGCACCCTGGGCGTGACGGCCACAGGCCCGAGCTGCACCAGCAACGCGACGCCGGCAAAGCCGATCCCGCAGCCGAGCAGCCGGATACGGGTGAGTTTCTCCTCGCCGGCCAGCGCGGCACCCATCACGCCAAAAAGCGGCACCGTGGCATTGAGCACTGCCGAATAGCCCGAGGGGATGACCAGCGCCGCCCAGTTGTACAGCACAAAGGGCATCACCACCGAAAGCATGCTGAGCAGCGCCAGGCGCGGCCAGGCCTGGCGCGGCGGCCAGCGGCCGCGCAGCGTGTGCATCAGCAGGGCCAGCACGATGGAGGCCAGGATGCAGCGGGTGGCGGCCACCACCCACGGGCCCAGGGCGGGGCTGGCAATGCGCAGAAGGGGAAATGATGCACCCCAGAGGGCGGACATCGCGATGAGCTGGAGGAAGTGTCGGGTTTGCATGAAACGCCGCAAGGCGGCTATGAGGGCGGCGATATGGAAGAGGGCGGGATGGCGAGGGCTTTGCTTGCTTGATTGTGCAAGATTCGGCACCAAGCTGCCCGGCTGGGGTGAAAGCGCGAATCTTTCCTACACCGCAGGGGATGCAAGGCGATCTAAATGGAAGCTTTCACCCACCATTTACTTCATCACTTTTTTGAGGAAGCGCCATGCCCAAGACCACCCCCTCTTCCCGGAAGTCCTCCGCACGCCCCGCGGCGCGCGGTGAGGCTGTCACCGCCAAGCAGCAAAGAATCCAGCGCGAGCAGGACAGCAAGGACGATGCAAAGCGCGCGGAACGCGAGGCCTCGGCAAGCAAGCCCAAAAAAGCCGTGCAGGCCGGCCTGCGCGACTACCCCGAACCGCCACTGCCCAGGCAGCATCTGCGCAAGCCCGGCCTGGAGGCGGAAATGGAGCTTGAGCCACAGTTCATGGCACCCGACTACAAGGGCAGCGGCAAGCTCGAAGGACTGACCGCGCTGGTCACCGGTGGGGACTCCGGCATCGGCCGCGCGGTCGCCGTGCTGTTCGCGCGCGAGGGCGCCGACGTGGCCGTGGCCTACCTCAGCTCGGACCAGGACGCGAAAGAAACCAAACGCTGCATCGAAGCCGAAGGCAGGCGCTGCGTGCTGATCGCGGGTGACGTGAAAGACCCGGCCTTCTGCCGCGACGCGGTCAAGAAAACCGTCAAGTCGCTCGGCAAGCTCGACATCCTCGTCAACAATGCCGCCTTCCAGGAGCATGCCGAGTCATTGGAAGACCTGACCGAGGAACGCTTTGACGAAACCCTGCGCACCAATGTGTACGGTTACTTCCACATGGCCAAGGCCGCGCTGCCGCATTTGAAGAAGGGCTCCTGCATCATCAACACCGGTTCGGTGACAGGGCTGGAGGGCAGCGCGAAGCTGCTCGACTATTCCGCCACCAAGGGCGCGATCCACGCCTTCACCAAGGCCCTGGCCAGCAACCTGATTGACAAGGGCATACGCGTCAACGCCATCGCGCCCGGCCCGGTCTGGACACCGCTGAACCCGGCTGATTCCCCGCCTGACATGGTTCAAGACTTCGGCAAGAAGACCGATATGCGGCGGCCTGCGCAGCCTGAGGAGCTGTCTCCTGCCTATGTGTTCCTGGCGTCGCCGGTGTGTTCCAGCTATATCACTGGGATTGTTTTGCCGGTTACGGGGAGTGTTGGGGCGGTTTGATTCTTTTTGCTCCTCCCCGAGGGGCGGGTCTTGCTCCGGCGGCGCGCCCTCTGCCAAGGCTTGCTGGCCGGGCAACCCCCGGCCAGCGGGATCCAAAAGAGAACATACCGCTGGAGCAAGCACTATCTTCGACGAGGGTCCAGCCCGACCGGCCAGGTCAAATCAAGTTCCTCATAGCCTGCGCGGTTTCGCGCAAAACCGACAAAACCCTCCCAACCGCCTCCTCACTAGACTCATGCCCCATAGGCATGGTCACACTAAGCGCCCCAGCCAGATCCCCATGCCGGTCACGCAAGGGTACCGCGATGCCGCGGTAATTGAGCTCGAGCTGCTGCTCGGAAATCGCCCAGCCCTGTGCCCGCACACGGGCCAGTTCGATGCGCAGGCGTTCCTTGCTGGCGATGGTGTAGGAGGTGTAGGCCTTGAGTTCGTGGCTGGCCAGCCAACTTTCCAGCGAGGCGGGCTCGCGCATGGACAGCATCAGCAAACCCGCGGCGGTGACCTGTGCCTGTACGCGGGAGCCGAGCACGTAGCCGGTGTTCATTGCGCGGCTGGAGCCGTTGCGGGCGATGTAGACGATGTCGTCGCCGTCCATCACGCTGACGTACGCGCTCTCCTGGGTGCCGGCGGTCACGCGCTGCAAAAAAGGCTGGACGATGCGCGGCAGCCGGGCTGATTCAAGGTAGGACTGGCCCAGCCTGAGCACCCTCGGCGTGAGCCAGAACAGCTTGCCGTCGCTGGCGACATAGCCGAGGTGTTCCAGTGTCAGCAAATAGCGGCGCGCGGCGGTGCGGGTCATGCCGCATCGCGCGCCGGCCTGGCTGGCGGTCAGGCGTGGATTGGCGTCGTCAAAGCATTCAATGATGCCCAGGCCTTTTTCCAGGCCGGCGATCCAGTCGCGCTTGTCGAGAGCGGTTGGGCCGGGCGTCCGCAGGGCGTCGGGCTGTGTGCTGGCGCTAGGGGTGGTCATAGGTCAAACCCTTGTTTCGGTCGATGAACGATCAATATTGATCGATGATCGCACAAATATCAAGACTTTTGCTTTGAAGTAGCCCTATCGGTCTATAAAGTTCAGGCCAACAAGTGCTGATTAATCGATCATCGAACAATCCGGCGAAATCACAAGGGCGAACTTCGACATGCTTCCAACCGTCCAGGGTAATACCGATGTCTACCTGATCCCCGGCGATCCGGTAGAACAGGTGCGGGCACCTGATGTGTTCAACCTGATCTTCAGGACCCTGGGCATCAACGCCGTACTGGTGCCTGTGCATGTGGCGGCCGGCGACATTGAAACCTTTGTGCGCACGGCCTTTCTGGCGAAGAACATCAAGGGCATGTTCCTGGCCATTCCCCACAAGTCGCTGGTGATGGGCTTGCTGTCGCATTGCAACGATTGCGGCCGCGTGGCCGGTGCCGTTAACGGCATACGCCGCAATCCTGATGGCTCACTCGAAGGCGGACTGTTTGACGGCAAGGGTTTTGTCTCTTCGCTCGACTACTTCGGCGTGGCCTATGCCGGCAAGCGTGTGCTGGTGCTGGGCGCTGGCGGCGGCGCTTCCGCCATTGCCGCCTCGCTGGCCATCGCCGGCACCCGCGCACCGGCTGAAATCGCCCTTTACGACCCCGTGCCCGGCAAGGCGCAGGCCATCGCGGCGCACATCGCTTCGGCGCCGCAGGCCGCGGGCACGCGGGTGCTGGCCGCCGCTGGCAACGACCCCTCGGCTTACGACCTCATCATCAATGCATCGCCCCTGGGCCTGCAGGCCACGGACCCGCTGCCTTGCGACGTGTCACGCCTGGCGCCGCATGCAGCCGTGGTTGACATCCTCATGAAGAACCAGCCGACGCCCCTGGTGCGCGCGGTGCGCAGCCGCGGGCTGGCGGCGCAGCCGGGCTTTGAAATGCTGATCCAGCAGGCGCCGGACTACCTGGAGTTTTTCGGCTACGCCGAGGCCGCCGCGGCAGTGCGGCGTGACGCGACTTTTATCCGCGAGCATTTATACCCGGCCGCGATGGCGGGTGAAATCCGGCGCATCCCGGCGGGCGGCCGGGCGACGCCTTCCGGGGCGCATGCAAGTGCGCCGTTGGCCGCCCTTTGAGTGTTATTTCGGGATCGCTAATTTTTAACCAGAGGAGACAAAGCATGAACAAACGATTCGCCCTTCAATTGATCGCCGCCTGCGCACTGGCCGCGAGCGGTGCGTCAGCCTTCGCGCAAGACGTGATCAAGATCGCCAACATCGTGGAGCTGTCCGGCGGCGGCGCCACGGCCGGCACCAACTTCAAGAACGGCGTGGAACTGGCCGTGCGGGAAATCAATGCCAACGGCGGCATCCTGGGCAAAAAAATCCAGACCACCACCGCCGACACGCAAAGCAACCCCGGCGTGGCCAAGGGCCTGACGCAAAAAGCCATTGACGACAACGTCTTCGCCATTTTCGGCCCGGTGTTCTCCGGCTCCATCATGGTCAGCATGGCCGAGTCGCGGCGCGCCGAAGTGCCCAACTTCACCGGCGGCGAGGCGGCCAGCATTACCGAGCAGGGCAACCCCTATGTGTTCCGCACCAGCTTCACGCAAGCCACCGCTATGCCCAAGGTGGCGCGCTACATCAGCGAGCAGGCCAAGATCAAGAGCATTGCCGTCATCTATGTGAACAACGACTTCGGCAAGGGCGGCATGGACTCCATCCGCAAGGCCCTGGCCAACTCGCCGACCAAGATCCTCAGCGAAATCTCCACCGAACCAGGCCAGGTCGACTTCTCGGCTGCGGTGCTGCGCGCCAAGCAAAGCAATGCCGACGCCGTGTTCGCCTACTCGAACGAGGAAGAGTCGGCACGCCTGCTGCGCGAACTGCGCAAGCAAGGCTGGACCAAGCCCATCATCGGTGAAACCACGCTGACCGGCCAGAAGGTCATTGAACTCGCCGGTGAGGCCGCCAACGGCGCCATCGCCCACGTGGGCTTGACGGTGGACGCCCCGGTGCCCGCCATTCGCGCCTTCAAGGCCAAGTTCGAGAAAGAATACAAATACATCTCCGACCACAATGGCATGAAGGGCTACTCCGGTGTCTACGTGCTCAAGGCCGCGATTGAAAAGGCCGGCAAGCTGGACCGCAAAGCCGTGGCCGAGGCCATGAAGGGCCTGAAAGTCAACACCGACAAATACCCCGGCGCGCTGATGTACACCGAGTTCGACAACAAGGGCGACCTCGACCGCATGAGCTTCATGGTCGAGGTGAAAAACGGCAAGCAGGAAGTCATCGACATGGTGCCACCGCTGGGCCAGGCCACCCGCGACGTGGGCAAAGCCATGCCCCTGGCGGCAGCCGCACCCGCCCCGGCCAAGGCGGCGTCCAAGCCGGCCGCCAAGAAGTGATGTCAACCCGCGGCCGGCCATGCGGGGCCGGCCGCCGGTGGGGGAGGGCGCAAGCCCGCCCCACCGAAACTTCCGCTGAATACAACCGGCTTTCTCCACCACGGACTTCTCCATGACGGACTTTCTCCAACTCTTTTTTTCGGGCCTGGCCACCGGCAGCATCTATGCGCTGGCGGCTTTGGGCTTTACCCTGCTGTGGCAGGCCTCAGGAACGATCAACTTCGCCCAAGGTGAATTTGTCATGCTCCCGGCCTTCATGATGCTGGCCTTTATCTCGCTGGGTGCGCCCATGCTGGTGAGCTTCGTGATGGCGGTGCTGCTGGCCGTGCTGCTGCTGGGCTGGGTCTTCAAGCGCGGCGTGGTGGATCCGCTCTTCAAGTACGGCATGATGCCCATCGTCGTGGCGACCATCGGGCTTTCGATTGCCCTGCGCAACGGCGTGCGTGCCGGCTACAGCGCCGAAGCCCATCCTTTCCCCAGCCTCTTCGCCGACAAACTCTTCAATATTGCGGGGGTGACCATCACCCTGCAAGACGTGGGCACCTTCGCGCTGGCCATGATCATTGTCATGGCGACACAGGCCTTCCTGGCCAAGACCGTGACCGGCCGCGCCATGCAGGCGGTGGCGCAGAATACCGAGAGCGCCTCGGTGCTAGGCATCAATGTGCCGCGCATGATTTTTTACACCTTTGCCATCAACGCCGTGCTGGCGGTGGCGGCGGCCCTGCTCGTCACGCCCACCTACCTCGCCAAGTTCGACATGGGCGAGGGCCTGGGTACGAAGGCATTTTTCGCCGCCATCATCGGCGGGTTCAACAATTCACGCGGCGCCTTGCTGGGCGGCCTGATTGTGGGTGTCTGCGAGAACCTGGCCTCGGCCTATATCTCGCCGGCGTACAAGGACGCCGTGGCGCTGGTGATTTTCATGGTTGTGATTCTCTTCAAGCCGCAGGGCCTGCTGGGTAAAAAAGAGGAGCGCAAGGTATGAAAACCGCCGCCCAAAAGATCTCCCTCGCGCTGGCGATCTTCGCTGGCCTGCTGATGCTGGTGGCCCCGCAGTTCCTCAAGAACTACGGCCTTTACCTGCTGTCCTACTGGCTGGTCTTCATCATCGCCACCATGGGCCTGAACCTCACGGTCGGCTATGCGGGCCAGAAGTCGCTGGGCCATGCGGCCTTCTTCGGGATAGGCGCGTATACCGTGGCCATCATGATGAAAGCCGGCTTCAGCTTCTGGCTGGGCCTGCCGGCCGCCGCGCTGGTCTGCTTTGCCATCGGCCTGGTCCTGGGCTTTCCGGCGCTGCGGGTGCAGGCCATCTACCTGGCTTTCGCCACGCTGGGCTTCAACACCGCGGTCTGGCTGGTGATGCGCAACGAGGAGTGGCTCACGGGCGGCACCTTCGGCATCAACAACATCGCGCGCCCCTCGCTGTTCGGCTTCTCGCTGGAGGGCAACCTGGCTTATTACTACTTCGTGCTGGCGGTCACCGTGCTGTTGGCGGTGCTGCTGTGGGCCCTGCTGCGCTCGCCCTGGGGCAAGGCCTTCACGGCGCTGCGCGACAACCCGATACGTGCTGAAAGCCTGGGCGTGAACATCCGCCACTACACGCTGCTGAGCTTTGCCATCGGCGCGGTCTACGCGGGCGTCGCCGGTGCGCTCTTCGCCTCACTGGTGCAGTTCATCGAGCCGGGGCCTTTCGCCGTCGCGGCGTCCATCATGATGTACCTGATGGTGGTGGTCGGCGGGGCCGGTTACTTCCTCGGGCCGGTCGTCGGCGCCGCCGTGGGGGTGGTGTTGCCGGAATGGCTGCGCGACGTTCCCCTGGTGTCCAACTGGTATTTGCCCATGTTTGGCGCCGCGGTGGTCCTGCTGATGGTCTGGCTGCCTGACGGTTTGCTCAGCATTCCCGACCGTATCAAAAGCAAGCGCGCGGCGCGCGAGGCATCACAGGCGCGGGCAGCCGCCGCCGGCCGGATCGGAGCGGCATCATGAGCAATGCATTGTTAAAAGTCACCGGCCTTAAAAAGGCGTACGGGGCCATCCAGGCCGTGGGCGGCGTGTCCTTTGAAGTCATGCCGGGCGAGATCTTCGGCGTCATCGGCCCCAATGGTTCGGGCAAGACCACCATGTTCAACAGCGTGCTGGGGCAGATTACGCCCAACGAAGGCTCGATTGAACTGAACGGCCAGAACATCACCGGCCTGTCGCCGCTCGAGCTGAGCCGCCGCGGCGTGGGCCGCACCTTCCAGACCCTGCAGGTCTTCGGCAAGATGACGGTACGCGACAACCTGATCGTGGCCGCGCAGGAGCACAAGGGCAATATGTTCAGCCGCATGTTCGCTCCCGGCGATTCAGGCCTGGGCGACAAGGCCGACGCGCTGATCGACCAGTTCCGCATACGCCATGTGGCTGACAAGCCGGCCGGCACCCTGAGCTACGGTCAGCAAAAACTGGTGGACATCGCGATGGCCTTCATGGCCGAGCCCGACCTGGTGCTGCTCGACGAACCCTGCGCCGGCGTGAACCCCAGCCTGGTGGGCGGCATCTCATCACTGCTCAAGGAACTCAACCAGAACCCCAAGTTCGGCCGCAAGAGCTCCTTCGTCGTGATCGAGCACAACATGGACTTCGTGATGGACCTGTGCCACCGCATCATGGTGATGGTGGAGGGCAAGGTCATGGCCATCGGTACACCCGCCGAAATCCGCTCCAACAAAGAAGTGCTCGACGCTTACCTCGGGAACTGACATGGCAAACGATACCTGTATTGAATTCGACGACGTGGTGGCGGGCTACAAGGATTTCATGATCCTCAACAACCTGTCCTTCAAGGTCAGGCGCGGCTCCATCACCCTGCTGCTGGGCCCTAACGGCGCGGGCAAATCAACAGTGCTCAAAACCCTGTTCGGCCTGCTCAAGCCGCGCCAGGGCCACATCCTGCTGGACGGCGAGGAGATCGGAGGCGCCAGCCAGAAGGAACTGCTGGCCAAGGGCATTGCCTTTGTGCCGCAGGGCCGCAACCTGTTCGGCCAGCTCACCGTGTTCCAGAACCTGGAGCTGGGCGGCATCACCCTGGGTACCAAGACCACGCATGAGCGCATTCCCGAGGTGCTGGAGTTTTTCCCGCGCGTGAAGGAACGCCTGCATTCCCAGGCCTCGGCGCTCTCGGGCGGCGAGCAGAAGCAGCTCGAAATCGGCCGCGCGCTGCTGCTGCGCCCCAAGGTGCTGCTGATCGACGAGCCCTCCATCGGCCTGTCGCCCATGGTGGTGCAGGACGTGTTCAAGCTGCTGCAAAAGCTGGCAGCCCAGGGCACGACCGTGCTGATGGTCGAGCAAAACGTCAAGAGCGCGCTCAAGATCTCGGACGACGCCATCGCGCTGGAGTCCGGCCAGCTGGTGCTGCACAAGCCGGCCGCGCAGCTGCTGGCCGACCCCAACATCGAACGCCTGTTCCTGGGCGGCGGCCATGTGCCGGGCGCGACTGTGAAGGCCTCTTGAACCGTGTGCAATACCTGAACGGGAGAACACCATGAGCACCGCCACGCAAGCATCGGCCGCCGACCGCGAAGCCATTCCCGAAGTCGCCAACCCACTGGGCATGGACGGCATAGAGTTCATCGAATACACCACCTCCAAACCGCAGGCCCTGGGCCAGGTGCTGGAGATGATGGGTTTCAGGCCGGTGGCGCGGCACCGCTCGCGCGAGGTCATGCTCTACCGCCAGGGGGGCATGAACGTCATCGTCAATGCCCATATCCCCACCATGCCCGACGGCGCCGCGCCCACCGACAAGCCGGTGATCGCCGCCGTGGCGCTGCGCGTGCGCGACGCGGCCGAAGCCTACCGCCGGGCGCTGGACCGCGGCGCCTGGGCCGTCCCTTCGCGCGTCGAGGTGATGGAACTCAACATCCCCGCCATCCACGGCGTGGGCAAGAGCCGCATTTATTTTGTCGACCGCTACGAGACCTTTTCGATCTACGACGTGGACTTTGTGCCCATCCCGACCGTGGAGCCGAACCCGCCCGCCGTGGCCGGCCTGCATTTTTTCGGCGTCGTGCAATACATCGGCAACGACCGCACCGAGGACTGGACCGAGTTTTACCGCGAGCTCTTCGGCTTCACCGACCTGCCCGACGACCAGCGCTTCGGCATATTGCCCAAGGGCCGCATCCTGCGCAGCCCCTGCCCAGCGGCCTCGCGTTTTTACCTGCAGCTCATAGAACCCGAAGCCAGCGTGCTGGACGTGGAGGGCGACGAAGCCCTGCAGCGCGTGGGCCTGGGCAGCCCCGACGTGCTGGCCTCGGTGGCCGAGCTTGGCAAGCGTGGCGTGGAGTTCGTCGAATCGCGCGGCGTGCACACCGAGGACCGCGGCGCGCTCACGCGCACCTGGATGGGCAGCGTGAGCTTCGAGCTGGTCCACAACGAACGCTGAACAGGCGGCACACACCATGAGCCACTACAGCGGAAACATTGACGACTTCGGGATGGACACCATCTCGCTCGCGGGGCCGCTGGAGGCCAAGCTCAAGGCCGTGCGCCAAGCCGGTTTCACGCAGATCATGCTGGCGGCCAAGGACATCGTCGGCCACCCCGAGGGCATGGAAGCCGCCGTCGCGGCGGTGCGTGCCAGCGGCCTGCGCGTCACGGGCTTCCAGGTGCTGCGCGACTTCGAAGGCCTCTCGGGCCACCTGCACGACTACAAGATGGACATCGCCAAGTCCATGCTGGACATGTGCCATGCGCTGGACTGCCGGCTGCTGCTGGTCTGCTCCTCGACCTCGGTGCATGCCACGGGCGAAACCGCGGCGCTGGTGAAGGACCTGCGCAAGCTGGCCATGCTGGCCATCCCGATGAACATCAAGATCGCCTACGAGGCCCTGTCCTGGGGCCGCGTGGTCAACGAGTTCCCCCAGGCCTGGGAGATCATCTGCGAGGCCGACATGCCCAACCTGGGCCTGGGCTTTGATTCATACCACGTGTTCGCGACCGGCACCTCGCTGGACGAACTCGACATCCTGGATCCGGACAAGATTTTCCTGGTGCAGCTGGCCGACTTCATGTGGACCGAGATCAAATCGGTCGAAGAGCGCATCGCCACCGCGCGGCATTTCCGGGTGTTTCCGGGCGAGGGCGTGCACAGCGAGGCGCTCGCCACCCTGGTGACCCGTTTGCATGGCCTGGGCTACCGCGGTGACTACAGCTTTGAGGTGTTCAACGACGACTACCTGCAGATGCCCTTGCCCTCGGTGGCGGAACGTGCCTGGCGCTCGGCCCTGTGGCTGGGCGAAGACGTGTTGCGGCGGTCGGTGCCCCTGCCCAACCAGATGCGGTTGAAACGCTAGGGCTTTGTGCCGATATATCCGCATTGCCCATATTGCCAGTCTGCCTGATCGATCATTTTGAGAGTTGCATGGAATGAGCAGTATTTTTGAAGGTTTTCTTTCCACGCCCGAAGTCCTGGACGCATTCAGCGAGCGCAACTTCCTCGATGCCATGCTGTGCTTCGAGGCTTCGCTGGCGCGCGCCCAGGCCGGCGCAGGCCTGATTCCCGAGACGGCCGCGAAATCCATCGTCGGCACCTGCAAGGTCGAGCTCTTTGACGTCGCCAAGATTGTTCGCGAAAGCGGGCGCGCCGGCAGCATCGCCATCCCGCTGGTTAAAAGCCTCAAGGAGACCGTGGCGCTTTTCAACAAGGAGGCCGCGGGTTATGTGCATTTCGGCTCCACCTCCCAGGACGTCATCGACACGGCACTTGCGCTGGTAACGCGCAACGCGCTGAACCTGATCGAGGCCGACATCCGCAAGGCGGTGGCGGCCCTGCTGGTGCTGGCGCGCCGCCATGCGGGCGACCCGGTGATGGCCCGCACGCTGATGCAACCGGCTTCGGTCACGAGCTTTGGCTTCAAGTGCGCGGGCTGGGCCGCACCGCTTGCGCGCAGCCTGCTGCGCTTGCGGGCCGCCGGCGACAACGCGCTGGCCGTGCAACTGGGCGGCGCGGTGGGCACACTCGCGCAGATGCAGGGCAAGGGGCCGCAAATCATTGCCCACATGGCGGCCGACCTCAAGCTCAAGGCCAGTGCCTTCCCCTGGCATACCCAGCGCGATGAATGGGTGGCGCTGGGTTGCGAGCTGGGCCTGCTGGTCGGCAGCCTGGGCAAGATCGCCAAGGATATTTCACTGATGGGCCAGTACGAAATCGGCGAGCTGGCCGAGCCGACCGAACCCGGGCGCGGCGGCTCGTCGGCCATGCCGCACAAGCGCAACCCTGTGGCCTGCATGGTGGCGCTGGCCGCCAGCGCGCGAGCGCCGCAGCGCGTGGCCGCCTTGCTGGCCGCCATGCCGCAGGAGCACGAGCGCGCCCTGGGCAACTGGCAGGCCGAGCTGGCCGAATGGCCGGGCCTGCTGATGTCGGCGCATGGCTCGGTGCGTGCCATGGCCCATGCATTGCCAGGCCTGCAGGTCGATATCAAGCGCATGCGCGCCAACCTGGACACGCTGCGCGCCGAACTGCCACCCGATGCGGCCGATGAATGGTTCAACCCCGAACTGGCGGCGCGGGCTGCGGCCCAGGCGCATGCCCAGGCCGATGCGCTGCAGGCGCTGGTTTCGCAGCCCAACGACGATAAACGAACAAAGGTGATCCCATGAACGACAACGCAAAGGGCATGGTCAACCGCCGGCGCGTGCTAGGCGATGCCTGGGTGGACAAGTCCATCGCCAAAACCAATGCCTTCAACAGCGAGTTCCAGGACCTGATCACACGGTACGCCTGGAACGAAATCTGGGGCCGGCCCGCGCTGGGCGACAAGACGCGCCGCCTCATGGTGCTGTCGACCATGATTGCACTCAAGGCTTACGAAGAGTTCACCATGCATGTGCGTGCCGCGCTCGACGGCCCGCCCGATTCGCGGCTCACGCCCGACGAGATCAAGGAAGTCATTTTGCAGGCCGCGATTTACTGCGGCGTTCCCGCGGCCAACCATGCCTTCGCATTGGCCGGCGACATCCTGCGCGAAAAAGGGTTGCTGCCCGAAAGCCAAGCATGAAAAACCCCCATCTGCATTGGATCAAAGAGGGCAACGGCCCCGTCGTGGTGCTCAGCCATGCGCTGGGCTGTGAGCTCGGCATGTGGGACGGCGTGGCCGCCGCGCTCAAGCAACGCTACACCGTGCTGCGCTACGACCACCGCGGCCATGGCCGCTCCGAAGCCGTGGCCGGGCCCTACACCATCGACATGCTGGCGGACGATGCAGCGGGGCTTATCGAAGCCCATGCCGGCGGCCCGGTGCACTTTGTGGGCCTGAGCATGGGCGGCATGACTGCGCAGGCGCTGGCCGCGAGACACCCGCAACTGCTCAGGAGCATCACGGTCGCCAATGCGGCGATGTACTACGACGAGGCCGCGCGTGCCATGTGGGCGGCGCGTGTGCAAACCGTGCTGGCCCAGGGCATGGCGGCCATTGCCGACGGTGCGCTGCAGCGCTGGTTCACGCCGGAGTTCCGCGCCGACGAAACCGGCGGCGGCAAGCAGCGTGTGGCCGCGCTGCGGGAGCGGCTGGTGGGTACCAACGCCGCCGCTTACGCCGCGAGCTGTGAAGCGGTGGCCGGCATCGACTTTCGCGCCAGCAACGGCGGCATCCCGTGCCCCGCGCTGGTGATCGCCGGCACGCGTGACGAGGCCACGCCACCTGCCATGTCCGAGGCGATCCGCCAAAGTATCCCGGGCGCGCAGCTGCAAACCTTGCCGGCCGCGCACCTGAGCGCGGTTGAGCAGCCGGCGGCTTTTGCCGGTTTGCTGGAGCGCTTTTTCGAAGGCCTGCGCTGACATGCAACGCGCAGGTGCCGCCCCGCTGGGTATCGCCGTCGCGGGCGCCGGTCTGATAGGCCGGCGCCATATCGAATTGATCCAGGCCAGCCCACGCACCCGCTTGTGCGCCATCGTGGACCCGCAACCCGCCTCGCGGGAGTTCGCTGCCGGCCTGGGTGTTCCGCACTTTGAAAGCCTGGAGGCGCTGTTTGCCGGGCCTGCCGGGGCCCTGCCCCAGGGCGTGATCCTGGCCACACCCAACCATTTGCACGTGCCCGGTGCGCTGGCTTGCGCGCGGCAGGGTGTGCCGGCGCTGATTGAAAAACCGGTTGCCGATTCACTGGAGGCCGGGCTGCAGCTGGCGGGCGCGCTGGCCGGGCAGTCCACGCCCATGCTGGTGGGCCACCACAGGCGCCACAGCGCCACGCTGCAGGCGGCGCGGCGTGCCATCCGGGCTGGCCTGCTGGGCCGCGTGGTCACGGTGGCGGGCAGCGCGCAGTTCTACAAGCCGGCCAGCTATTTCGAGCAGGGCACCTGGCGCACCCAGGCCGGCGGCGGCCCCATCCTGATCAACCTGATCCACGAGATGGACAACCTGCGCTACCTGTGCGGCGAGCTGGAGTCCGTCCATGCCCTGGCGTCCAACGCGGTCCGGCAGTTCGCGGTCGAGGACACGGCGGTGATGACGCTGAAGTTCCATAGTGGTGTGCTGGGCACGTTCACGCTCTCCGACACCGTGGCCTCGCCGCGCAGCTGGGAGCAGACCTCGGGCGAGAACACGGCCTATCCGCGCTATCCCTCGCAAGACTGTTACTTCATCGCCGGCACCCAGGGCTCGCTGGCCGTGCCCACCATGCAGACCTGGACCCATGGGCCCGCAAACGCGGGCGAGCCTGGCTGGTGGACGCCTTTCACCGAGAAGACCCTGGCCCTGGAAGCGGTGGACCCGCTGGCGGCGCAACTGGCGCATTTCTGTGATTTGATAGACGGCAAGGCAGAGCCGATAATCACCGTCGCGGACGCCCTGCAAAGCCTGCTGGCCGTGGAAGCCGTGCGGCACTCGATCGCCACCGGCAAGACGGTCGAGCTGCGTGAACTCTCAAACCATCATCCATAACCCGAACCCCTGGAAAGACTTGCCTCATGAAAACAGCACTGGTCCTCAACGGCCCCAACCTCAACCTGCTCGGCACGCGTGAACCGGCCGTGTACGGTTCGCAGACCCTGGCCGATGTCGAGGCGCTGTGCGTGCAGGCCTGCAAGGCCCACGGCTTCAAGCTGGACTTCCGGCAAAGCAACCATGAAGGCGCGCTGATCGACGCGATCCACGAAGCGGGCCGCGCGCAGGCCGCCGGCACGCTGGCCGGCGTGGTGCTCAACGCCGGTGCCTACACCCATACCAGCGTGGCCCTGCACGACGCCATCAAGGGCGCGGGCGTGACCCTGATCGAGCTGCACATCAGCAATGTGCATGCACGCGAAGCCTTCCGCCACCATTCCTACATCTCGCCAGCCGCCAAGGCCGTCATGGCCGGCTTCGGTGTCAAAGGCTATTCGCTGGCCATCGCCGGCCTGGCTGAGATGGCTGCTTGAAAAGCCTGCGGCGCTGACTGGCTGAGCGGGCATGGCCGCGCCACCCAAGTTTCCCGTCGATGAACGCGAGGTTGAGTTCAGCGCCATACGCGCCCAGGGCGCGGGCGGCCAGAACGTCAACAAGGTGTCCAGCGCCATTCACCTGCGCTTTGACATCCATGCGTCCTCCTTGCCCGAAGCCGTCAAGGAGCGCCTGCTGGCCAGCAAGGACAGCCGCATCACGCAGGAAGGTGTGCTGGTGCTCAAGGCGCAGCAGCACCGCACCCAGGAGATGAACCGTGCCGATGCCTTGGCGCGGTTGCAGGAGGTGGTGGATGGGGTTTCCAGTCCGCCCAAGGCACGGAGGGCTACCAAACCCACTTATGGCTCGAAGCAGCGGCGGCTGGAGAGCAAGAGTTTGCGTTCTCTTACCAAGGGGTTGAGGGGGCGGGTTCGGGATTCTTGAACTGGCCGTTCGGGCTGGTTTTCCCGTTGAGGCCTTCTTTTCTTCTATCGCTGCTTTCTCCTCTTGGTGCTGCTGGCCGGGGGTTGCCCGGCGGCAACTCACTTTTCTTTTGCTTCGCCAAAAGAAAAGTAAGCAAAAGAAAAGGCGACCCTGGTTGCTGCGTCCCCTACGCTTCGCTACGGGGCAACCTGCGGTGCTCGGTCCAGGCGGGGTCTCGCTAAACTCGCTACGCTGCGCTTCGCTCAAACAACGCGATCCCTGATCCGCCTGGCCCTGCGCTCCTCGGCGCATCCACAAGGGGACCCGGAATACCGAACAGCCAAATACCCAACAGCCGAAGACAGAACCCCGAATACTTAAAACCACAAGGACACGCCATGGCGTGTCCTTGTTTTGTATTGGGGTTCGGTATTTGTCTTCGGCTGTTTGGTATTTCGGACTTCCCCGTCCTGGCTGGGCCGAGGAGCGCAGAGACAAGCGGATCAGGGATCGCGTTGTTTGAGCGCAGTGAAACGGAGCGAGTTTAGCGAGACCCCGCTTGGCTCGAGCACCGCAGGTTGCCCCGAAGCGAAGCGCAGGGGACCCAGACTGCGGGTCGCCTTTCTTTTGGTGACTTTTCTTTGGCGAAGCAAAGAAAAGTTACTTGCCGCCGGGCAACCCCCGGCCAACTGAATCAAGAAGAGGGCACACCGTGAGAACAAAGTACAAGCCCTCAGCAGAGAAAACTACAAACCATCCCGAACCCCCGCAGTAATCTCCAGCGACCTCCGCGCAACAGCCGGATCAAAAATATGCGTAGTCACCATCAACTCATCCGCCCGGGTCTCGGCGATAAATGCCCGCAGGCCTTCACGCACTGTCGCGGGCGAGCCGGCAACCGCGTATTTGAGCATCCGCTGCGCCCCGACCCGCTCGGCGGGTGACCAGTAGGCGTCGATGTCGTCAATCGGCGGCGGCATGGGCCCCGGCGTTCCGCGCAGCAGGTTGGTCATGGCCTGCTGGATGGAGGTGGCCTGGTAGCGCGCCGCTTCATCGGTGTCGGCGGCCACCACGTTGGCGGCCACCATGGCATATGGCTTGTCGAGTTGCGCCGAAGGTTCGAAGCGGTCCCGGTAAATTTCCAGGGCCTGCATCAGCATGTCAGGTGCGAAATGCGAGGCGAAGGCAAAAGGCAGGCCCAGCGCGGCGGCGAGCTGCGCGCCGAAGAGGCTGGAGCCGAGTATCCACAGCGGCACCTTGAGGCCGGCGCCCGGCACGGCGCGGATTCTCTGGCCGGGCTCGACGTCTTCAAAGTAGTGACGCAGCTCTTGCACGTCCTGCGGGAAAGTGTCGGCATTGTTCTGGTGGTCGCGCCGCAGCGCGCGGGCGGTCAGCTGGTCGGTGCCGGGCGCGCGGCCCAGGCCCAGGTCGATACGGCCGGGGTAGAGCGAGGCGAGCGTGCCGAACTGCTCGGCGATCACAAGGGGTGAGTGGTTGGGCAGCATCACGCCGCCCGACCCGACGCGGATCGTGCTGGTGCCGCCAGCTATATGGCCTATCACCACCGCGGTGGCCGCGCTTGCGATGCCGGGGTTGTTGTGGTGCTCGGCCAGCCAGAAGCGCTTGAAGCCCAGCTGTTCGGCATGCCGTGCCAGGGCCAGGGAGTTGCGAAAAGCGTCGGCGGCGGTGGCGCCTTTGACGATGGGGGAGAGGTCAAGGACTGAAAAAGGGATCATGGTCTTCTTGCTCTTCTGCCTCTGGGAGAAGGTGGGGATGAGGGTTTGGGGCGCCTGATGTAGCGCCGCGCTTGTTGGGTCGCCGCTGGTCCTCACCCCTGCCCTCTCCCAGGGGGAGAGGGAGTGAAGAGGGAGGCGCTGAGGGTGTGGGCACGGATGTGTCGGGATGCATCGCGGGGACCGAACCAGTTTAGGAGCTTCACGATGGCCGTACGGAGAGCGGGGTATAAAGTCCACATGGCAGTTCCGGTCGACATCCAGCTCCCTCCCGAGGCCCATGCGCTGCTGCGCACGGCCAGCCGTTTTGAAACCCCCTGCGGCGATGGCGCCATGGTCTGGCATGCCTGGGGCCAGGCCACGCGCCGGCCCGGGCTGGTGCCGCTGGTGCTCTTGCACGGCGGCAGCGGCAGCTGGATGCATTGGCTGCGCAATATCCCGGCACTGGCCGCCTCGGGCCGCTGGGTGCTGGTGCCCGACTTGCCCGGCTTTGGCGATTCAGCCGCACCTGCGCGTGGCACCGATGCCGACGTTTTGCCCGAGCCGGTGGAACAAGGGCTGGCCCTGCTGGTGGGCGACGCCGTTTGCGACCTGGCGGGATTTTCTTTTGGCGGCATGGTGGCCGGTTTCCTGGCGGAGCGCTTCCCTGCCAGGGCGGCACGCGTGGTGCTGGTGGGCGCGCCCGGCCTGGGTGTCGCGCCTGAAAAAGCGATACGCCTGCGCGCCTGGCGGCATCTCGCCGATGCGGCCGAACGCGACGCGATCCACAGGCACAACCTGGCGGCTTTGATGCTATATCGCGAAGAGGCTATTGATGAGCTGGCGTTGCGACTGCACGTCGCCAACGTGCTGCGCGACCGCATGAAGGGCCGCAGCCTGGCGCGCACCGATGCGCTGGCGCAATCGCTGGCGCGGCTGCATTGCCCGGTATGGGCGATTTATGGCCGGGAGGATGCGCTCTACCGCGGCAGGCTCGACGTGTTGCGGGCGGCGCTCGCGGGGGCTGCGGATTTCAAGGGCCTGGCGCTCGTGGAAGATGCCGGCCACTGGCTGCAGTTTGAGCGGCCGGCTGCTTTCAATGAAGCACTGCTGGCCGCGCTGGACGCGTAGCGCCTGTTATTTCTCGATCGCGAGCAGCTCGATATCAAAGGTCAGCGTGGCGTTGGGTGGTACCACGCCGCCGGCGCCGCGATCCCCGTACGCCGTCGCGGGCGGGCAGGTCAGCGTGGCTTTGCCGCCGACCTTGATTTTCTGCACGCCTTCGGTCCAGCAGGGCACGACGCGGTTCAGCGGAAAGGTGGCGGGAGCGCCGCGCTTGTAGGAGCTGTCGAATTCCTTCCCGTCAGCCAGCGTGCCGCGGTAGTGCACCTTGACGGTATCGCTTGCCTTGGGCTGTGGGCCGGTGCCGTCGGTGGTGTGAACAATCTTCACGCCGTTGGGCAGGGTTTCGGCTGGAGCGGCGGCAAGGGCGGCGCTGGAAAAGGCCAGTGCGATGAGCGCGGCAGTCAATGTCTTCATGGGAGTCATGGCTTTCGTGGCTGAGGGAAACGGTGGATGCATAAGAAACCTGCGCGGATTATCACCTTGGCGCTGCCTCGCTTGGGCTTTGCAGGCTGGCCTATCATGCAAGCACCGGTAACTGCCTTGTGCCGAGCCTTTATTCCCGCCAAAGGACCTCCCCATGAACCACCGCGATGAGCATGATGCGCGCAGAAGAGCTTTTTTACAGCGTGCCGGCCTTGGCGCCGCGGCCATGGGCGTATTTCCGCTCCAAGGCCTGGCGGCGGGCCATGAAACACTGCCTTTCGGCAACGGCGAGCGCGAGCTGGTGACCTACCCGGGCAAGCGCCCCTTGCTGCGCGTGACCACGCGGCCGCCGCATCTTGAAACACCCTTCAGCGCATTCAGCGAAGGCGCGATCACACCCAACAATGCCTTCTTCGTGCGCTACCACCTGGCCAACATCCCACTGCGCATAGACGCCAAGACCTACCGGCTCCGGGTGGGCGGCCATGTCAAGCAATCGCTGTCCCTCTCGCTGGCCGAACTCAAGGCGCTGGCGGCGCCGGTCGAGGTGGTGGCGGTCAACCAGTGTTCGGGCAACAGCCGCGGCTTTTTTGAGCCGCGCGTCTTCGGCGCCCAGTTGGGCAACGGCTCCATGGGCAATGCGCGCTGGGTCGGTGTGCCGCTACGGGCAGTGCTTGAAAAAGCCGGCGTGTTGCCTGGTGCCAGGCAGGTGGCGCTCAACGGCCTGGACACGCCGGTGCTGCCCAGGACGCCGGATTTCATCAAGGCCCTGAACATAGACCTGGCGCTGAGCGCCGAGCCCATCGTGGCCTGGTCCATGAACGGCGCCGACATCCCTTTCCTGAACGGCTACCCCATCAAGCTCATCGTGCCCGGTTACTTCGGCACCTACTGGGTCAAGCACCTGAGCGAGATCGTCGTGATGGACCATGGCTTTGACGGCTTTTTCATGTCCACTGCCTACCGCGTGCCCGACAACGCCTGCCAGTGCGTGCCGGCCGGCACGGTGCCCACGGCGACGCGCCCCATCACCACGCTGCCGGTGCGCTCCTTCATCACCAGCGTGGCGGGCGGCGCCCGCGTGCCGGCGGGCAAGGCCCTGCACCTCAAGGGCATCGCCTTTGACGGCGGCAGCGGCATCCGCAAGGTCGAGGTGTCGGAAGACGGGCAGCAGTGGCGCGATGCGACGCTGGGCAAGGACCTGGGGCGATTTTCATTCCGTGAATGGAGTTTTGACATGACACCCCAGCGCAAAGGCGAGCTCAAGCTCCTGGTGCGGGCCACCAATCTGCGGGGCGACGTGCAGCCCGCCACGGCCAGCTGGAACCCGGGCGGCTATGCCCGCAATGTTGTCGAAACCACGCGCCTGCTGGCGGTCTAGGAGCTTGCCATGAACATCCTGGCCTTGACCGCCGTGCGTGCCTGCTCCGCAGTTGTTTTGGTTTTCGGCTGCGGTGCGGCGCTGGCGCAAGCCGTGCAGAGCGTGACGCTGCCGCTGGAGACCGCCAGGCTCAAGCCTTCCAAGCTGGCCGGCTACCAGATCGCCATGCAGAAGTGCGGCATTTGCCACTCGGCCGACTACATCAGCCAGCAACCGCCGGCCATGACAGCCGCGCAGTGGACCGCCGAGGTGCGCAAGATGGAGCATGCCTATGCCGCGCCGCTGAGCGATACCGATGTGGCGCAGATCGGCGAATACCTGGCGGTGACCTATGGCGGCGCCAAGCCCACGCTGGGGCCGGTAGCGGCCGCCCAGCCGGCGCCTGCGGCCTCAGCGGGTGCGCCGGCCGGGGAGGTCGACGTGCAGGCCGTGCTCAAGGCCAATGCCTGCCTGGGTTGTCATGCGGTGGCGCAGAAAATTGTGGGGCCGGCCTACCACGACGTGGCGGTGAAGTACAAAAACGACCCGCAGGCGCTGGCCAGGCTGGAAGCCAGCATCAAGGCCGGCGGTTCAGGCAAATGGGGCTCGGTGGTGATGCCTCCCTTTGCCAACCTGAGCCCGCAGGAACTCAAGGCCCTGGCGGGCTTTGTGCTGAAACAGTAGGAACAGGCTCCCGGTACCCCTTTTCCCGACGGAGAGTAGGGAGGGAAAAAGGGGCTCCAAGCTCTAGAATTGGTCAGGCCGGCGCGCCGGTTATTGAATTGGCCTTACCTTTTCGGGCTATAACCCCATAGCAAAGCCCGCCGTCACCTAAATTGCATTTCACGCGGTGCGCTTCTCGTGGAGGACCCATGCTGGACCAACTCAAACAGGTCGACAACCGTCGGCTTTACCAACAAATTGCCGACCGGATCCGCGCCTTCATTGACAAGGGCAACTACACCGCGGGTGCGCGGCTGCCGCCGGAGCGCGACCTGGCCCAGCAGCTGGGCGTCTCACGCCCCTCGGTGCGCGAGGCACTGATTGCGCTGGAAATCGAGGGCAGTGTGGAAGTGCGCATGGGCGCCGGCGTGTATGTCTGCAGCGTGGCCCAGCGCAAGCCGCAGGTCCTGGCCGCCATGGGTGAAAGCCCGATCGAGCTGATGCAGGCGCGGGCCACCATCGAAGGAAGCGTCGTGCTGCAGGCCTGCGCCAAAGCCACGCCCGAAGCACTGCTGGCGCTGCGCCAGATTCTGGACAACATGCTGTCCGCCATGGCGCAGAATCGCTCGCCCCTGGCCTTTGACCGGCAGTTTCACCAGACGATTGCGGCCATGACAGGCAACTCCGTGCTGGAGCGGCTGGTGGGTGAGCTGTTTGACGAGCGCCACAGCCCGATCGCCGCACGCCTGAGCGCGCATTCCGAAACCGGCCAAACCTGGGCCATCGCGCTGCAGGAGCACGAAGCCATCCTGCGCGCCCTCGAGAGCCGGGACGCATTGGCCGCGCAGACCGCTGTGCGCATGCACCTGCAGGCCTCCGAGCAGCGCTGGGTCGAGAGCCGCCGCGAATGGTCGTGAGCCCGGCTTGTTAACCCTTTAAATGCGGCCATGCCTGGGCAGTTGCGCGGGCTTTTTTTCGTCTTGTGACATCGATTCCGGCCCCAGGCCGGGTAAGCACCAATACACCTACCTCTTCCGGTAAGGCCAAATACGCCGGATTGTGTCAAGTGGCCTTACCAATTTGCGGAATGGTGAATTCATCCCTTCCCGGGCCCCCTGACTCACCAAGAGGAGTTCGCATTGCTGTCATCCGTGTCCGATTCCGCTCGCCCCGGCGTGCCCAGTCCCACCGAGGCCGGCGTGCTGTTGCGCCTGGAAGGGATTACCAAACGCTTCCCCGGGGTACTGGCGCTGGATGGCGTGAGCTTTGAGGTGCGAGCTGGCGAGGTGCATGCGGTGTGCGGCGAAAACGGTGCGGGCAAATCCACGCTGATGAAGGTGATCAGCGGGCAGTACCAGCCCGATGCGGGGGGCCTCTACTACCGCGGTGAGGTTTGCCGCTTCCAGTCCACCTCCGACTCCGAGGCTGCCGGCATTGCCATCATTCACCAGGAGCTGAACCTGGTTCCCCACCTCACGGTGGCTGAAAACATTTACCTGGCCCGCGAGCCGCGCAAAGGCTGGCTGATCGACCGGGCGGCGCTGCATCGCCAGGCACGGCAATGCCTGGACAGGCTGGGGCTGGACATCGCACCGAACGCCCTGGTCAAAACCCTGTCGGTCGCCCAGCAGCAGATGGTGGAAATCGCCAAGGCGCTGTCGCTCAATGCGCAGGTGCTCATCATGGACGAGCCCACCTCGTCCCTGACGGGGTCGGAGACCGAGAAGCTGTTTGCCATCATCCATGAACTCAAGCGCACCGGGGTGGGCATCGTCTACATCTCCCACCGCCTTGACGAGCTGGCGCTCATCGTGGATCGGGTCACCGTCCTGCGCGACGGGCGCTACGTGTCCACCGAAAATCTCGCCGACACCAGTGTGGAAAAAATTGTGGCGAAGATGGTGGGGCGATCGCTGGACGATGTGTTTCCCAAGAGAACATCCGTGCCCACGGCTGATGTGTTGTTGCGCGTGCAGGGCCTGACACGCCAGGGTGTGTTCCACGACGTGAACTTTGAGCTGCGCCGTGGCGAAATCCTGGGCTTCGCCGGGCTCATGGGGGCGGGGCGCACCGAAGTGGCCCGCGCGATTTTTGGCGCCGACCCCATCGACGCCGGCGAGGTGTTCCTGGCCGGGCAGCGCCTGACCATTCACTCGCCGCGTGATGCGGTGCGCCAGGGGCTGGCCTACCTCTCGGAGGACCGTAAGCACGACGGGCTGGCATTGAAGATGAATGTGGCGCAGAACATCACACTGGCCCATATGGAGGCCGTGTCCAACCGTGCAGGCATGATCCGGTTTGACAAAGAGCAGGATGCCGCACGCCACTACATCGGCGCACTCGACATCCGCACGCCCGGCAGCAGCCAGGTGGTGCGCCTGCTCTCGGGCGGCAACCAGCAGAAACTGGTGATCAGCAAATGGCTGTTCCGTGAATCGCGCGTGCTGTTTTTTGACGAGCCCACGCGCGGCATCGATGTGGGCGCCAAGTACGCCATCTACCAGCTGCTGGACCAGCTCGCAGGCCAGGGCATAGGCGTCGTGATGATCAGCTCCGAGCTGCCCGAAATCATGGGCATGACCGACCGTGTCGCGGTCTTCCATGAAGGCCGCCTGGTCACCATCCGACCCACCCGCGAAACCCACCAGGAGGAGGTCATGCATTACGCCTCCGGCCGCAGTGTGCCCGCCGCCAGTTGACCTTTCAAGACCTTTGCCCCGAACCACACCATGACCGAACGACAAAAAGACCTGTTTCAAAAATTTGCCGCGCTGGCCAGCCTGCTGGGGCTCGTTGCCATTTTCTCCTTCACCAGCAGCGCCTTCTTCAGCGTGGGCAACGGCATGACCGTGGCGCTGCAGGTGACGTCCATTGCCTACCTCGGTATCGCCGCCACCTGCGTGATCATCACCGGCGGCATCGACCTTTCGGTAGGCGCCATCCTGGCTCTGGCCGGCGTGGTGGCTGCCATGCTGGTCAAGGCGGGCGCGCCGGTGCCGCTGGGCATGTTTGCCGGCCTGCTGGTCGGCGGGCTGTGCGGCTTGATCAACGGCCTGTGCGTGACGGTGCTCAAGCTGCCGCCCTTTATTGCCACCCTGGGAATGATGCTGGTGGCACGCGGCGTGGCCTTGCAGCTGACCGATGCCCGCGCCATCAGCGGCCTGGGCGAGAGCTTCGCCGAGCTGGGCAACGGATCCCTGTTCCGCATCGTCAAAATCGGTGCGGACGGCTTCCCCGATGTGGTGTTCGTCGGCATTCCCTACCCTGTGGTGCTCATGGTCGTGCTCGCGCTGGCCGTCTCCATCCTGCTGAATCGCGCCACGCTGGGGCGCCACCTGTACGCCATCGGTTCCAACCTGGAAGCCGCCCGGCTTTCGGGCGTGAACGTGAACGGTGTGACGCTGTTTGCCTATGTGCTTTCCGGCCTGCTCGCCGGGCTGACCGGCTGCGTGCTGATGTCGCGCCTGGTCACGGCCCAGCCCAGCGAGGGCCTGATGTACGAACTGGATGCCATCGCCGCCGCGGTGATAGGCGGCACCTCGCTCACGGGCGGTGTGGGCACGGTGTCGGGCACCGTCATCGGCGCGTTCGTGATCGGCATCCTGCGCAACGGCTTGAACATGAGCGGCGTGTCCGCTTTCACCCAACAAATTCTGATCGGCGTCGTCATCCTGCTGGCCGTATGGATCGACCAGATGCGCCATCGCAAGTGATCCCTACCGGCAGGGCTTACCGGGACTTCGAGAGACAACCTCTACAACCACTCATGAGGAAAGAAATGAAGAAATTTGTCCACACACTGATCGCAACCGCCCTGGTGGCTGCGTCGTCGCTGGCCATGGCCGCCGACAAGGAAATTGCCGTTATCGTGAAGACCGCCAACTCGGACTTCTGGCAAAATGTGAAGAAGGGCGCCAACGCCGCAGTTGGCAATCTCAAGGGCTATACCTCTACCTTCCAGGGCGCGGCATCCGACACCGACCTGGCCGGGCAGGTATCCCTGGTGGAAAACGCCGTGAACCGCAAGGTCGCCGGCATTGTGCTGGCCCCTTCTGATCCGGATGCCCTGATCCCCGCCATCAAAAAGGCCTGGGAAGCCAAGATTCCGGTGGTGCTGATTGACTCCGCCGCGGCCGATTCCGGCAAGGCCTACTACCAGTCCTTCCTGGCCACCGACAACAAGACCGCCGGGGAGCTGTGCGCCAAGACGCTGATCGAGAAGATCGGTACCACCGGCAAGATTGCCATCATGTCCTACACCGCGGGTTCGGGTTCTGAAATCGGCCGCGTGGGCGGTTTCACCGACTACATCAAGAAGCACTCCAAGCTGCAGATCGTCGGCCCCTTCTACTCCAACTCGCAGATGGGGACCGCATTGAACCAGACCACCGACGTGCTGGCCGCCAATCCCGACCTCAAAGGCATCTTCGGCGCCAACGAACCCACCGCCATCGGCATGGGCCGCGCATTGGTCCAGGCCGGCAAAGCCGGCAAGGTGGTCGCCATCGGCTTTGACGGCAATTCCGACCTGCAGGGCTTTGTGAAGGATGGCACCATCGAGGCGATCGCCGTGCAAAGCGCCTTCGAGATGGGCAACCTGGGCGTGAAGACCGTGGCGGAAATCGTGGAAGGCAAAAAAGTACCTGCCTTCCGCGACACCGGTGTGTTGATGGTGAACAAGAAAAACATCGACTCGCCCGCCGCCAAGAACGTCCTCTACTAAACCGCACTCACCACTCGAACCCCAAAGCCCAAGGACCCCTCCGGCACCGGCTGCCGGAGGAGGAGAACCCATGCTGATCGACGCGCACCAGCATTTCTGGAAACTGGCAGACCGCACCGGCCACTGGCCGCCGGCCGACCTGGCCGCCATCCACCGCGACTTTGGTCCCGCCGACTTGCAGCCCGAGCTGGATCGATGCGAGGTGGGCGGTACCGTGCTGGTCCAATCGCTGCCCACCCTGGCCGATACGCACTACCTGCTGGAGATCGCGCAGCGCAGCCCCTTCGTGCGGGGTGTCGTGGGCTGGGCGGACCTGCTCGCCGCGGATGCCTCCATCCACATCGCGGCGCTGGCGCGGCACCCCAAGCTCAAGGGGCTGCGTCCCATGCTGCAGGACATACCCGATACACAGTGGATCACCAACCCCGCACTGGACCCGGCGCTGCACGCCATGCAGGCCCAGGGGCTGGTGTTCGATGCCCTGGTGCTGCCCCGGCACCTGCCCGCGTTGCAGGCCATGGCCCGGCGGCATCCTTCGCTCACCATCGTCATCGACCACGCGGCCAAGCCTGAAATCGCCCTGGAGCGGCTGGAGCCCTGGCGCGCCCATATGGAGGCGCTGGCAAGCCTGCCCCAGGTGCACTGCAAGCTGTCCGGCCTGCTCACCGAGGCCGGCGCCAACCCCAGCGCGCAGGCGCTGGGCCCGTATGTGGTCCATGTGCTGAAGGTCTTCGGCGCGCGCCGGTTGATCTGGGGCAGTGACTGGCCGGTACTGCAACTGGCAGCCGACTACCCCGGCTGGCTGGCCATGGCCCGCGCCCTGTGCCGCGCCCACCCGGGCATGGACGACGCCGGCATCGCGGCCATCTTTGGCGGCAATGCGCGCCGCGTGTACCACCTTGACTGACAAAAAATAAACGGAGATCGCATGCAACGAATGGGATGGGTCATAGGCATCGACCCCCAGCACATCGCCGAATACAAGCGCCTGCACGCGGCCGTCTGGCCCGCCGTGTTGCAGCGCATCCACCAATCGCATGTGCGCAACTACAGCATTTTTCTGCGCGAGCCGGAGAACCTGCTGTTCGGCTACTGGGAATACCACGGCCAGGACTTTGACGCAGACATGGCCACCATCGCCGCTGATCCAGAAACACAGCGCTGGTGGACCCTGTGCGGCCCCTGCCAGCGCCCCCTTCAAACCCGCGGCCCGGGCGAGCACTGGGCCGCCATGGAATCCGTCTTCCATGTTGACTAAGCACGTTGACTAACCACTTTCACCCAAGGAAACCTATGCTCACCGTCATTTGCGAAACTCCCGGCGTGCTGCGCACGGTTGAAGCGGCCATGCCCACCCGCAACGAAGGCGATGTGCTGCTGCGCATCCGGCGCGTGGGGGTGTGCGGCACCGACCTGCACATCTTCACCGGCAACCAGCCCTTCTTGTCCTATCCGCGCGTCATGGGCCACGAAATCGCGGGTACCGTGGAGCAGGCCCCCGCGGACAGCCCACTTCAAGCCGGCGATACCGTGTTCGTCATGCCTTACCTGTCGTGCGGCCGGTGCGTGGCCTGCCGCCAGGGCAAGACCAACTGCTGCGTCAACATCCAGGTGCTGGGCGTGCACCGCGACGGTGCCTTCACCGAGTACCTCAACGTGCCCGCGCAGTTTGTGCGCAAGGCCGAGGGTGTCTCGCTGGACCAGGCCGCCATGCTGGAATTCCTGGCGATTGGCGCCCACGCCGTGCGCCGCGCGGATGTGCAGCCCGGCCAGCGTGTGCTGGTGGTGGGCACGGGCCCCATCGGCATGGCCGTCCTGCTGTTTGCCGGCCTGCGTGGCGGCCAAGTCACGGCGCTGGACACGCGAAAGGAGCGGGTGGAGTTCTGCAAGCAACACCTGGGCGCGCATGCGGGAGTCCTGATCGCCGACAACGACATGGACGAGCTGCGCGCGCTGACAGACGGAGAGTTTTACGACGTCGTGTTTGACGCCACGGGCAACGCCAAGGCCATGGAGCGTGGCTTCCAGTTCATCGCCCATGGCGGCAAGTATGTGCTGGTGTCCATCGTGCGGGACAACATTACCTTCGCCGACCCTGAGTTCCACAAACGCGAGGCGACGCTGCTGGGCAGCCGCAATGCCACCATGGAAGACTTCGAAACGGTGCTTGAGGCGATGCGGGGCGGCAAAATTCCCACCGCGGCACTCAACACCCATCGCATGGCGCTGGCCGATGTGCCCGCCCAATTCGCCACCCTGCTTGATCCCGCGCAGGGCGTGGTCAAGGCGCTGGTCGAATGCTGAGCGGAGCCCGCCAGTGAGCACTCCCATCCTCCAGTTCGGCACCGGGCGCTTCCTGCAGGCGCATGCGGACCTGTTTGTGTCCCAAGCCCTGGCCCAGGGCCAGGCACTGGGCGGCATTACCGTCGTGCAGAGCACGGATAGCCCGCAGAGCAGCGCACGCGCCGCGGCGCTGGCAGATGGCTACCGCGTGGAGCTGCGTGGCCTGCAAGAGGGCCGGCGTATCGAGGAAACCGTGCAGGTAAACGCTGTAAAGGCTGTCTGGCATGCCCGCCGCGACTGGGCGCAACTGCGCGAGGCCATGGCCACCACGGTGCAGGTCGTCATCTCAAACACCGCGGATATGGGCTATGTGCTGGACGATGCCGACACCGCTGCACTGCTGGACAGCCCCGCGACGGCGCCGCGCAGCTACCCGGCCAAGCTGGTGGCGCTGTTGCACTATCGCTGGCAGCAGCAGCCGGGGGCTCCCCTGACCCTGTACCCCTGCGAGCTGGTCAGCCGCAACGGCGACACGCTGCGCAAGCTCGTCTCCACGCTGGCGCAGGACTGGGGTGCTGCGCCTGACTTCCTTCGCTATGTGCGAGAGCACTGCGTGTGGGTCAACTCGCTGGTGGACCGCATCGTGTCGTCCCCGCTGGAACCCGCCGGCGCGGTGGCCGAGCCCTATGCGCTGTGGGCCATCGAATGCCAGCCTCGCATGGTGCTTCCCTGCAGCCACCCGGCCATGGTGGTGACGGACGCGCTGGCCCCCTTCGAACAACGCAAGCTCTGGCTGCTCAACCTGGGCCACACGGTATTGGCTGAACACTGGCAACGGCTGGGTGGCGCCGCCGACATGACCGTGGTACAAGCCATGCACACCCCGGCACTGCGCACCCTGCTGGAGGCCGTATGGGCCGACGAGGTGCTGCCGGTATTTGACGCCGAGGGCACAGGCCCCCAGGCCCGCGCCTACCTGGTGGAATTGCGCGACCGCCTGCTCAACCCGTTTCTGGAACATCGCCTGGCCGACATCGCCAAGGACCACGCACAGAAGAAGCTGCGTCGCCTGGCGCCTGTGGTAGAGCGCGCGACGGCGCTGCAGCTGCCCATTACACAGACCCAGCTGCGCAATGCGTTGGCTTGAGATGTTCCTGCTTTCGCTCTCTCTTTCGCTTCCTCTGGGAGAGGGTTGGGATGAGGGCCGGCGGCTGTGAATACGTGCTGCGACGCAACATTCAATGCCGTGGGCTTTCGTGCTCGCCTGCTTCCCGCAGAAGAAGGCGCAGGGCTTGCGGCGTCCGAGCGTGGAAGCAAAATTCACCGCAATTGCGCCTCCAGGGTTACTATGTGTGAACTATTCATTCCGTGGTGATTCCATGGTCGCACTTGCAGCAGAATTCGATCCGCCCGATCCGCCGCGCCGGCTGCATAAAAAAGTCAGCGACCGGCCGCAGGACTGGCTCGGCACGACGCCGCTGCTGGACCTGGACGACCCCAAGCTGCGCCTGAAGGCCCGCTCGCTGGTACAGCTGTCCCGCACCGACAGGGACAAGGCATTGGCCATCTATCGTTTCGTCAAGCGCCTGCCCTATACCAAGCGAATCAAGCTGCAATACCCGACGGCCCGTGACGTGCTCGAAGCGCGCGGGGGCGACGGCGACGACAAGGTCACCTTGCTGATCGCGCTGATGCGCTCCGCCGGCATCCCGGCGCGAATACGCTACATGGAGATGAGCGGCGAGATGCTGCGAGGCCTGATCCCCAGGCCCACGCCGGCGGCGCGCCCGCTGGCGGAGTTCTGGCTGGGCCGCTGGGTGCGCACCGACACGTTTATCTTCGATGCCGAATACGTGGCCGCCGCCCGCGAACAACTGAAAGCGAACGGCTGGGAATGCGGCTGGGGCATTCACATCAATGCCCAGCTTCTGTGGGATGGGAAGAACGACGCCTTCCTCGGCGGCAAGCCCAGCGAGCAGGATCCCATGATCAAGCGGCTTCTGTGCGTGGTGAGTGATCCCCTGGAACTGGTGTCGCCATCCGTGGGGGGCAGCGGGCTGCGTTACCGCCGGTCGTTGCGGGCCCTGCAGTGGAATGTGCTGGCGCCCGCCATGATACGGGCCATCGAGGAGCTGCGCGCCGGCTCCCGTTCCTCTTCTTCTTCTTGACATGCGCTTTTGACTCCCTCTCCCCCTGGGAGAGGCAGGGGTGAGGGCCAGCAGCTTCCGGATATGCACGGCGCGACATCCAAGGCCGCGAGCCCTCATCCCCGCCTTCTCCCAGAGGGAGAAGGAGCAAAGCCATGAACAGGTCCTCAGCGCCCGACCAGCGTGGGCACCGATGAGACCAGCATGGCCACTCCGGAGCAGGTCAACAGGCTCAGCACCAGCCTGCGAAAGGCCATGTCGCTGATGCCCATGTAAACCCGTCCGCCCAGCCAGGCGGGAATGAGCGCGGCAGGCGCCACGATGGCCAGCATGGGCAGTGTTTCGCGGGTGACCAGGCCGGCGGCGCCGTAGCTGATCATGGTGACTGTCAGCACGGCCAGGTTGAAGTTCTGGATGACGGCGCGCTGGGCACTCTTTTCGTAACCCCGCAGTGTGCACCACAGCGTCGGAATAACGCCGCTAAAGCCGCCCAATGCTCCCATGAAACCGCCGGCAACGCCTGCCGCGCCGTCGGCGACGCGCCCTCCATGGTGGATGCGCGGGAGCCTGCCCGAAAAAAGCATGGCCGGGCACCATAGCGCCAGCAGCACGCCCAGAAACAGCTTGAACAGCTGGACGTCAAGTTGCGGCAGCAACAAGAGACCCAGTGGAAGCCCTAGCAAGCCGCCGGCCAGGAACGGCAGCAGGCGCTTCCAGTCCGTCACGCGGCTGACGGTGAAAGCCGCCATGACCTGACCTGTCAAGCCACCGAATACGGCCATGACAGCCGCCAGCTTCGGGTCTATGGCCCAGGCCCAGAAAGACATGGAAACCAGGCTAAAGCCAAAACCCGACAGGCCCTGGACAAAGCCTGCCGCCGCCGCGCCGGCGATGATCAGGAGGAACTCGGACTGCACGTTCAGGCGTAGTCGCTCACGGGCACGCAGCTGCAGAACAGGTTGCGATCGCCGTAGACGTTGTCGACACGGCCCACGGGCGGCCAGTACTTGCCCTGCTTGAGCGAGGCCAGCGGGAAGGCGCCGAGTTCGCGTGAATAGGGGCGGTCCCATTCAGCGCCCATCAGGCTGGCCGCGGTGTGCGGTGCGTGCTTGAGCGGGTTGTTGTCCTGCGGCCATTGCCCGGCTTCGATCTTGCGAATCTCTTCGCGGATGGCAATCATCGCGTCGATGAAACGGTCCAGCTCGGCCAGGGTTTCGCTTTCGGTGGGCTCCACCATCAGCGTGCCGGGCACGGGGAAGCTCAGCGTGGGCGCGTGGAAACCGTAGTCCATCAGGCGCTTGGCCACGTCCTCGGCGCTGACGCCGCTGGTGTCCTTCAGCGGGCGCAAGTCCAGGATGCACTCGTGAGCCACATGGCCGTTTTCGCTCGCGTACAGCGTGGGGTAGTGGTCCTTCAGGCGCGAGCTGATGTAGTTGGCGCTCAGGATGGCGACTTCCGTGGCCTGCGTCAGGCCTTCGGGGCCCATCATGCGGCAGTACATCCAGCTGATGGGTAGCACCGCGGCATTGCCCAAAGGCGCAGCGGAGACGGCACCCACGCCGTTGCCGGGAATGCCGGCTGTCGCATGGCCGGGCAGGTAGGGCACCAGGTCGGCCACCACGCACACCGGGCCCACGCCCGGGCCGCCGCCGCCGTGCGGGATGCAAAAGGTCTTGTGCAGGTTCAGGTGGCTAACGTCGCCGCCGAACTCGCCCGGCGCGGCCACGCCGACCAGGGCGTTCATGTTGGCGCCGTCCACGTAGACGCGCCCACCGTGGCTGTGCACCATGGCACACAGCTCTTTCACCTGGGTCTCAAACACCCCGTGCGTGCTGGGGTAGGTGATCATCACGCAGGCCAGCTTGTCGCTGTGCTGTTCGCACTTGGCCTTGAGGTCGGCCATGTCGACGTTACCGCGGGCGTCGCAGGCGGTCACGACCACGGTCATGCCCACCATCTGCGCGCTGGCCGGGTTGGTGCCGTGGGCAGAGGAAGGGATCAGGCAGATGTTGCGGTGGCCCTGGCCCTTGGCTTCGTGGAATGCCTTGATGGCCAGCAGGCCCGCGTACTCGCCCTGCGAGCCGGCATTGGGCTGCAGGCTGATGCCGGCGTATCCGGTGGCTTGGCACAGCCAGTCGCGCAGCTGCTGGTCGAGCTCGGCATAGCCCTGCAGCTGTTCGGCGGGCGCGAAGGGGTGGATGTTGGCAAACTCGGGCCAGGTGATGGGAATCATCTCGCTGGTGGCGTTGAGCTTCATGGTGCAGCTGCCCAACGGGATCATGCTGCGGTCCAGGGCCAGGTCCTTGTCGCTGAGTGCGCGGATGTAGCGCAGCATGCCGGTTTCGGAATGGTGGGTGTTGAACACCGGGTGCGTGAGGAAGGCCGTTGTGCGGCGCAGGTCGGCCGGGATCAGGGACTCGATGCCTTTTTCATAGGCGCTGACCACGGGCAGGGACTGGCCGGGTTTGGCGAAGAAGGACCAGAGCAGTTCGATGTCCTTGCGGCTGGTGGTTTCGTCCAGCGACACGCCCAGGTGGTTGTTCAGGCGAAAGCGCAGGTTGGCGCCGCCCTGGCGCGCGCGCTCGGCGATCGCATTGGTCGCGTCGCCGGTCTTCACCGTCACCGAATCGAAGGCGCCGGTGTTGGTGATTTCATAGCCCAGTTCCTGCAGGCCGCGCACAAAGACGGCGGTGTAGGCCGCCACGCGTTCGGCAATGCGCTTGAGGCCTTGCGGGCCGTGGTAGACGGCGTACATGCTGGCCACCACCGCCGGCAGCACCTGCGCCGTGCAGATGTTGGACGTGGCTTTTTCGCGGCGTATGTGCTGCTCGCGCGTCTGCAGCGCCAGGCGGTAGGTAGGGTTGCCGTGGCTGTCGACGCTGACGCCGACCAGGCGGCCGGGCAGCGAGCGCTTGAACTCATCGCGGCAGGCGAGGTAGGCCGCATGCGGCCCGCCGTTGCCCATGGGCATGCCGAAGCGCTGGGTGTTGCCCAGCACGATGTCGGCGTCCCATTCGCCGGGCGGGGCCAGTAAGGTGAGGGCCAGCAGGTCGGCCGCGACGCACAGGGCCGCGCCGTCAACGTGGGCCTGGCCCGCGAGCGGGCGCAGGTCATGAATGCTGCCGGTGGTGGCGGGGTATTGCACCAGCACACCGAAGTAGTTGCCTTCGGCCATCAGCTGCGGCACCGTGACGGCCGCCGTGCTGACCTTCACCTCGATGCCCAGCGGCCTGGCGCGGGTCTGTATCACTTCAATCGTCTGCGGATGGCAATCGCCCGCCACGATGAAGACATTGCTCTTGCTTTTGACGCTGCGCTTGGCCAGGGTCATGGCTTCGGCGGCGGCGGTGGCCTCGTCGAGCATGGAGGCGTTGGCGATCGGCATGCCGGTCAGGTCGCAGACCATGGTCTGGAAGTTGATCAGCGCTTCCATGCGCCCCTGCGAGATCTCGGCCTGGTAGGGCGTGTAGGCGGTGTACCAGGCGGGGTTCTCCAGGATGTTGCGCAGGATCACGCCCGGCGTGCAGGTGCCGTAGTAACCCTGGCCGATGAAGTTCTTGAATACCTGGTTCTTGGCCGCGATGGCCTTGAGCTGTTTGAGTGCGGCGGCCTCCGTGACCGGGGCCGGAATGGCCATGGGCGTGCTACGCGCGATGGAGCGCGGCACGATGCCGTCGACCAGCTCACGGCGCGAAGCCGAGCCCACGGCGGCCAGCATGTGGACTTCGTCGGCCTCATCGATGCCGATGTGGCGGGCGATGAACTCGGAAGGGTTTTCAAGGTCGCCCAGGGGCTTGGCGGTTTGCATCAACATGTCTGTTTCCGGAAAAATCGTTCGCCCTGAGCTTGTCGAAGGGCTGGCCGAACGGGGAGCAGGGCTTCGAGAGGCTCAGCCCGAACGGGGTTAAGCCGCGAACGCGGTGTAGCGGGTTTCGTCCATCAGCGCGTCCAGTTGCGAAGGGTCGGACAGCTTGATCTTGAAGAACCAGCCGGCGCCCATGGGGTCGCTGTTGGCGAGAGACGGGTCGTCCTTCAGGGCATCGTTGATGGCGGTCACTTCGCCGCTCACGGGCATGTAGACGTCGGCGGCGGCCTTCACTGACTCGACGACGCCGGCGGTTTCCTTTTGGGCGAAAGTGGCGCCCACAGCGGGCAGGTCCACAAACACCACATCGCCCAGCGCATCCTGCGCGTGCACGGTGATGCCGACGGTGGCGGTGTCGCCTTCAATCTTGAGCCATTCGTGGTCTTCGGTGTATTTGACGGTCATGAGAATCTCCTCGGGGTTAAAGGGTGGGAATGGCAGGGTTGGCCGCGGTGAACGAGGGCTGGTTAACCACGGTAATAGCGGGTGGACACAAAGGGCATGGCGGCAACTTCCATGGGGACGGCCTTGCCGCGCACGATGGCGTTCACGCGCGTGCCCAGGGCGGCGAATTCGGGTTTCACATAGCCCATGGCGACCGGCTGGTTGATGGTCGGGCCCAGCAGGCCGCTGGTGACTTCGCCAATCTTCGTGCCGTCGATGGCTTGCAGCTCAGTGTGGTCGCGCACGGGAACGCGCTCCAGTGCCACCAGGCCTACACGCTTGCGCGCAAGCAGGGCAGGGTCGGCCAGCTGAGCCCGGATTTTTTCAGCGCCTGGGAAACCACCCGCGCGCGCGCCGCCGGTGCGCCGCACTTTTTGCATCGCCCAGTTGAGGCTGGCTTCCACCGGGGTGGTGGTCGTGTCGATATCGTTGCCGTAGAGGCACAGGCCCGCTTCCAGGCGCAGCGAATTGCGGGCGCCCAGGCCTATGGGCTTGACCTCGGGCTGCGCGAGCAGGGCGCGCGCCAGCGTCTCGGCCTGAGAGGCAGGCACGGAAATCTCAAAACCGTCTTCGCCGGTGTAGCCGCTGCGCGTCAGGAAGCAGTCGCAGCCGGCTACCGTGAAGCGCCCGCCGGTCATGAACACCAGTTTTTCGACGCCGGGCGCCAGGCGCTGCAGCGCGGTGACCGCCTGCGGGCCCTGCAGCGCCAGCAGCGCCATCTCGGGCATGGGGATGACCTGGCAGCGTGAACCGATCTTTGCCTGGATGTGCGCGATGTCGCCCACCTTGCAGGCGCCGTTGACGATAACGAAGAGGTCCCCGCCGTTGGCATAGTCGCGGTTGAAAAACATCAGGTCGTCGATGATGCCGCCGTCGTCGTTGAGCAGCAGGCCGTAGCGCTGCTTGCCGGCGGGCAGGTCCACCACGTCGACGGGGATCAGCGATTCGAGCGCCGCCGCGGCGTCGGCGCCCACCAGGCGCAGCTGGCCCATGTGGGAAACGTCGAACAGGCCGGCGGCCTGGCGAGTGTGGTGGTGCTCGGCCATCAGGCCCGCGGGGTATTGCACCGGCATGGAGTAGCCCGCGAAGGGCACCATGCGCGCGCCCAGTTCCACATGCAGCGCGTGCAGCGGCGTTTTCAGCAGGGTTTCGGGGGCGGCGGAAGAGGTGGACGAATCGGACAAGGCATTCTCCGGGGGGCAAACAGGTTCTGGCCAAAAGCTTGCCCCTGCTGTCCACTTTACCTGAGAGATTCGCCCGGCGATGCGGGTTTGCTCCTTCGGTGGGCCGTCCTGGCGACGGCCTCTCTCCAGTAGGGAACGCCTTGCCGCGTGGTGCGCTGCAGGGCGGTTGCCAGTCCTTTTGCCTGAGCGTTCAGTGCGGCCCTCGGGTGTCCCGGGGGGTACGTGCGCCTTCGGCGGTTTTCCCGGGGGAAAACTCTCTCCTGACCCGGCAAGTGTAACGGAAGCGGCCCGGCGGCTGCCCCGGTGCGATCAGGCCGCCTGGTGCTGCGGCAGCAGCATGGCGATGCGCTCGCTGATGGAGTCGGCGCGCTCGTGGCCCGCGATTTTTTCGATTTCCTCAATCATTTCACGCGAGGCGGCCAGCATGGCCTCGCGGTCCTTGGCATTGCGCAGCGCCTCGCGAAAGCGTTCGGCCATGTCCGGGTTGCGGCGGGCGAACATGCGCTCGCAGATGTCGAAGAGAAACATGCGCGTGGTGGCGAGCGAGCGCTTGCCCTCAAACTGGTCGGCCGAGACCTGGATGGCCTGGGTGGTCTCGGGGCTGGGGAAGTTCTTTAATTGTGCTGGCGTCGGTCCCGAAGCGGGGGCGGGCGCCGCGGTGGGAGCGGCCGTTTTGCCCGGATGCGCTTCCAGAAAGCCTTCGCGCAAAAGCCGCAGGGCGATGGCCTCGCCGTCGCCGTCAAACAGCGGGCGGAAATCCTGGGCGGACTTGCTGCCGTCGGCCATCAGCAGCAGGGTGCGCTCACGCTGGCCCAGCGTTCTCACGCCGGGCTTGAGCTCGGCGCGGGCGCGATCGGTTTTGTGGAGCTGCATGGGCTTTCATCCTGAAATGAAAGCCCGAGCATGGTCTCCAAACGTTACAGGAATGTGAATTCAGCTACGTGGATACCGGCGCCGCAAGAGCCTTATCTGGCGTACACGAGGTCCCGCAAGCCCAGCGAGAGTTGCGGTACGTAAGTGATCACCATCAGGCAAGCCAGGATGACCATGACAAAAGGAACCAGATAGGTCACGATGCGGTCCAGCGATATCCTGGCGACGGTACAGGCCGCGAACAGGTTTACGCCAAAAGGCGGCGTGATCATGCCGAGCGCGAGGTTGACCACCATGACCAGCCCGAAGTGGACGGGGTCGATACCGAAGTGAACCGCTACCGGAGCCAATATGGGGGCCAGCACGATGATGGCGGCGCTGGTCTCGATGAACATGCCGATGACGAACAGCGCAGCGTTGACGCCCAGCAGGAAGAGGGCGGGTGTTTGCAGCACAGCTTCCAGCCAGCGGCCGATGGCATCCGGCACACCGGCGCGCGTGATCAGGAAGGCGAACAGGCCGGCGTTGGCGATGATGAACATGATCACAGCGCTGGAGATCACCGATTTGCGCAGGATGGCATAGAGATCGGCCAGCTTGATCTCGCGGTAAATCACGATGCCAACGACCAGCGCATAGAACACGGCCACGGCGGAGGCTTCGGTCGGGGTAAAAATCCCGCCGTAAATCCCGCCCAGGATGATCACCGGCATCAGCAATGCCCAGCCGGCTTGCCAGGTCGCCTTGCCGAAACTCATGCGGCCGTCGCCGTCCTGCTTGCCCCATCCTTTCCAGCGGCAATAGAGGTGCACGAACAGCATCAGCGCGCAGCCGATCAGCAGGCCCGGGCCGAAGCCGGCGATGAACAGCTCCCCGATAGAGACTTCAGCGCTCACGCCGTAGAGGATCATGGGAATCGACGGCGGGATGATCACGCCGAGTTCCGCGCTGGTGGCCTGCAGAGCCGCGGCATAGGCGGTGGGATAGCCGTGCTTGATCAGCGCCGGTATCAGGATGGCGCCGATGGCAAAGGTGGTGGCAACGGACGAGCCCGACACTGCCGCGAAAATCATGCAGGTCAGCACACAGGTCATGGGCAAGCCGCCCTGGATGCCGCCCACGATGCTTTTGGCGAATTCGACCAGCCGGCGCGAGATGCCGCCGGTTTCCATCAGGTTGCCTGCCAGGATGAAGAAAGGAATGGCGGCCAGCGGAAACTTGTTGATCGAGGAGAACATCTCCTTGACCGAAATCAGCATGTTGGCGTTGGCGGCCTGGATGCCGAAAACCGAGGCCAGGCCGATGGAGACGGCCACTGAAACGGTGAGCGCGAAGCACAGCACCATGGTTGAAATCATCACCGCGGTCATTGCGCCGTCTCCAGTTCATTGCGCTGCGGGTCGAGCAGGTTGCCGATGATGCCGACCACGCAGAACATGCCGCCCAGGGGCATGGCCGCATAGCCCCAGAACATGGAAACGGATTCCAGGCCCGCCATGGACTGCACCTGGCCCCGCAATGAGTAGTCCCATCCCCACCAGACGATGACCGCGACCAGCGCCAGGGCCGCGATGCACACCAGCCAGTCCAGCGCGCGCCGCAGGCGCGGCGGGCTCCAGCGGTAAAGCACGTCCACGCTGACCATGGCGCCCTGCCGGAAGGCCATGGGGATGCCCATGAACACCATCCAGATCAGGCTGAGGCGAATCAGGATTTCACTCCACTCGGCGGGCTGCTCGAGCACGAAACGCGTGACGATCTGGAACATGCCGAGCGCCGACGCGATGACCAGCATCAGGCAGGCCACCAGCATGGAGAAACCGGTGGTCCACCGTTCAAGTTTGAGGAAAGCTTGTTTCATGGGGTGGCTGGGTGGCTGGGTGGTGGGGAGCGAAGGGAACAAGGAAAACGCCCGGCAGTCCTATGCCTGCGGGCGTCTTCAACCTGAGTGGCGCCGGAGGGGTGGCCGGCTTATTTGTAGTTCCGTATCGCGTCGATGTTGGCCTTGCCGAATTGCTTCTCGAACTCGGCATTCACCGGCGCCAGCGTGGCCACGAATTTGGCCTTGTCGACGTTCTCGATCACCGTCATGCCTTTGGCGCGTAAGTCGGCTACGCCGTTGGCGTCGTCCTGGTCCACGCGGGCGCGGTTGGCCTTGGTAGCTTCCTTGGCCGCCTCCAGGAAAGCCGTCTTGTCGGCGGCGCTGAGCTTGTCGAAGGCTGCCTTGTTCATCAGGAAAAGGCAGGGCGAATACACATGGCCGGTCAGAGACAGGTGCTTCTGGACCTGGTCGAACTTGGCCGACATGATCACGGACAGCGGGTTTTCCTGGCCGTCGACCGTGCCTTGCTGCAGCGCGGTGAAGACTTCGGGGAAGGCCATGGGCGTAGTGATGATGCCCAGGCCCTTGTAGGCGGCGATGTGCACCGGGTTTTCCATGGTGCGCATCTTCAGGCCCTTGAGGTCCTCAGGCGCCTTCACGTCGCGCTTGCTGTTGGTCATGTGGCGAAACCCGTTCTCGGCCCAAGCCAGCGCTTTGAATCCCTTGGCATCGAATTTTTTCAGCATATCCTGGCCGATGGGGCCGTCCAGCACGGCGCGTGCGTGGGCCTTGTCGCGAAACAGGAAGGGCACATCCAGGATTTTGGTCTCGGGCACAAAATTGGGCACCGGCCCGGTGGACGAGAAGGTCAACTCCTGGGTGCCCAGTTGCACCGCTTCAATGGATTCGCGCTCGCCGCCCAACGAACCGTTGTAAAAAGTCTGGACCTTGTAGCGCCCGGCCGTGCGCTTTTCGACTTCCTTGGCGAAGGTGTCGATGGCAACGCCCTGGTGCGAGTTCTGGGCCGTGGAAATGCTGATGCGCATGGTGGTTTGCGCGCTCACCGTTGCGATAAACCCGAGGCCAAGCGTGATACCGATCAGCAGTTTTGAAATCTTCATGTTGTCTCCAGATAATCGTTGTCGGGAAAATTCGCGATGACGGCACCCCGGCCGTATGCACACCTATTATTGCGTCGCGGCCCCCCGCGCGGTGCGCGGGTTTTCGCTTAAGTAAGCCGCGATGATGCTGTCAAAGTCCCGGTCGGGCAAAAGGCCCAGGGCGCGGGCCCGGGCCGCGTCAATGTTCGCCGGCCAGTTGGTGACGATGCCGGCAACGGCCGGGTCGGGCGTCCAGTCGATCAGGGCTGCGGCCTCTTTGCCCGCCACCCGTTCCAATGCAGCGGCCATCTCACCCACAGTAGTCTTGAGTGCCGGCAGGTTGACGGCCGTGCGCGCGCCCCACTCAGCGTCGCCGGCTTCGGCCGCGCGTACCAGCCCTTCGATGGTTCGCGCGGGCGACGACAGGGCCACGGCAGTTTCGGGCGGCACCGGGCAGCTGGCCCGCTGCCCAGCCAGCGGCTCCCGAATCATGCCGCTCAAAAAGCTCGAGGCCGCACCGTTGGGCTTGCCGGGCCGCACACTCACGGTCATCAGCCGCACATTGCGCCCGCGGATAAAGCCCTTGCGCGCGTAGTCCGCCACCAGCTGCTCGCCGATGAATTTCTGGATGCCGTAGCTGTTCTGCGGCGTGGGCATTGTGCGGTCGTCAATCACCGGCGGCAGGGGCTGGACCGGTGAGTTGCCGAACACCGCCAGCGAACTTGCGAACACTACCGTGGGCGCCGTACCCAGCCTGCGGCAGGCCTCAAGCAGCGCCCGCGTTGCGTCCAGATTGCTGCGCATGCCAAGGTCGAAGTCGGCCTCGCATTCACCGCTGACGGCGGCTGCGAGGTGGAACACCAACGCGTCGTCGGCGCGTACCACCTGTGATGCCTTGTCGCCACTTTCGAGAAGCTCATTGAGGTCACCGACTATGGCGCGTATGCGCGGGTCCGCCGCCAGCATGGCGGGTGGGGCGACACGGTCAACCAGCGTGATGGTCTTGATGGGTTGGGAAGCTGCGCCGGCCAGGGAAAGTTGCCCCTGTTCAAGCAACTGGCGCGCCAGCCTCGCGCCCAGGAATCCGGCCCCGCCGGTGATGACGATGTTCATTTGCCTTTGTCTCCGTAATGTCTGTTGTTGCCGCGGCTGCTACGGCCTGATCCACAGTTTAGTGTGGATAAGGTGCCGGCAGGGCGGTGAAGCCGGCACAGGAGCGGCGCACCCGTTCGCGCGATGGATGCGGAAGGTGCTTTATCGCGGCCTGAGATTCATGGCCAGGCCTGCCACGCCCAGCACAGGCGGGCCGAACGTATCAGGCGGGCACAGCCTTTGGCTTGGGCTGTTTGCTGACCGTGCCCAGCAGCCAGAGATTGAGGCTGGGCGAGCGGCTGATCAGCAGCGCCGAGACAATCGGCCCGGCGATGCCTGCCGCCAGGCCCGCGACCATCAGTACATAGATGTCCGTGACGCCCAGCTTCTTCAGGACAATGCGGCTCGCCGCGGTGAAGAACACATGCAGCAGGTAAATCGCGAATGAGTAGGAACCGACGTAGGCCATGCGCGGGGAACTCCAGCCGCTGCGCAGCAGCAGGAAAGCACTGCACACGCCCAGGCCGAGCGCGGCCATGGAGTTGCCCTGTTCGGAATACTGCGGAAGCAGCATGGCCACGGTGGCGGCGCAGATGAAGAGCGCCGCCGCGATGCCGCGCGCCGCGGGGCCGTTGATCTCGAAGCGCTTGCAGGCCAACCCCGCCAGGAAGAAGGGCAGCAGGTACACGGCGCCCTGGGCGGCAAAATAATTCGGCGGGCTGAAGTAATCGAACAGCATTGCGGCCAGGGCCCATACCACCGCGAAGCCGGCCGGCGTTGCCAGCGCCCTGAAGTGTTCCAGCAGCACAACGACCAGGAAGACGATGAACAGCGCTTCCAGGAACCAAAAGTGCCCCACCGGCACGATGTGCAGCAGCCACCAGCGATCCACGGCGTTGTTGGCGCCCGGCGTGAGCGCCTGCACCACGGCGAAGATGGTGCCCACCGTGATCAGTGGAAGCAGCAGCCTGCGTACCTTGCCTTTGACAAAGCCGAGCGCGTGGCCCTGGTAGGGGCGAAAGCCGTAGACGTAGCCCGAGATGAAGGAGAACAGCGGCATCCGTATGTAGGCCAGCGCTTCATTGAAGACCTGCAGCCAGTGGCCTTGCGGAATCTTCAATCCCGTGGTGGGGGTATCTCCCACGACATGAAACAAAACCAGCAGGACGCAGGCAATGCCCCTCAACGTATCCACTTCAAGGCTGCGTTTCATTTTCTGGCCGGTCATCGGATGCGGGTCCTCTCGTTGGGTTGCGTGAAGCCCTGAAGCCAGCGTCCAGGGGAAGGGTGAATCAAAACTGGATCACATGGCATGAACCACAGGATGGATTGCAGGAATTGATCACAGGCATTCAGTTGAGTGGGTCATCGACTCTTGAATCAACTGGACAGTGAAGAGCGTAAACAGGCAATGCGTTCCTTTTTGGTGCGTGAAAAAGCAAACTGTTGCAAGCCGTATCGTTTTGCGCGGCATCGCCAATCAAGCGCACAGCTGTTACGTTGTTGAAACGATTGCGTGGCCTTTTCGTCAAACGAAGGACTCGGGCAAACCCTAAACTGAGTTCGTCTCCTACATCAACTGTCTCGCCTTGCCCGTTGCGGCTACAGGCGATGTACACGATGCTCAATCAGCTCTTTCCCTAGTGCCGTCACTACTGGCGGGTTCGCGGGACATATAGCAGACAAAACGCAGACATACACAGGAAGTGACATCCGGAAATGAATTTTGACACTCCGCTTTCAAGCGAAGATTCCACGCGTTATGCCGCACTGGTCGGGCAAAGCACGGCCATCACACGGCATGCGGAACTGCTGGCCTGGCTGCAGGGCGACGTGCAGCAATGCCTTCCCCACGACATCCTGCTCGCAGGCTGGGGTGATTTCCGGGAGGGGGTCCTGCAGCATGACGTGGTGTCCGACCTGCCTGGCGTGCGTTCCTACGCCGTGGGAACGGACGGGCTGCCTTTTCTTCTAGGCAAGTTTCATGAACGCTGGCTGGCCAACGGCCGTCAGCCCTGCCGGCTGGAGTTCAGCGAGTTCGAATACCTGCTGGGCCAGGCGAGCCTGCCGGGCTCCTTCTCAGGCAGCCTGCGCGGCATGCGCTCGGTGCTGATCCATGGCTTGCAGGACGAGAGGGCTCAGCAGGAATGCCTGTATGTACTGATGCGCGCGGGTGAGATCCCTGCTGAGCCGGCATGCACGGCCTTGCGCATGTTGATGCCCAGCATGGACGCTGCGCTGCGCCAGGTGGCGCCGCTGCCGCAACAGCGGCGACCGGCGCCAGCGGCACGCGGCACAACAGCCGAGGACGCCTGTGGCCTGAGCGAGCGCGAGACCCAGATCATGGCCTGGGTGGCCATGGGCAAAACCAATTCCGAGATAGGCGCCATCCTCAATATCAGCGGCTTCACCGTGAAGAACCACATGCAGCGCATCTTCCAGAAGCTCAATGTCTTCAACCGCGCGCAGGCGGTTTCCAAGGTGACAAGGGTCGGCATCTATGGCTGAAGTGAACCAACTCAACTCCGCGTCCGCCTGGCTTAACCAGCGCGAGCCGCGCTCCATGGGGCTGGGACGCAGCCACTTGTTCGCCGCCGTCGAAGCGGGGATGGACCCGCTGGTGCTGGTGTTCTCGCTGTGGGCGCTGGCGTTTTATTACGAAGGCTCGGTGCGGCCCGCCTACCTGATTTTGTCCGTCATCGTGTTTTCGCTGACCTTCCCGGGCAGCTCCCAGCTGCGGCTGCCGGTGTGGAAGGTGTTTTCCAACATCGCGTTTCATTGGGCATGGATTGCCGGCCTGCTCTTGCTGACCGGCTATGTGACGGAGTACTTCCACAAGTTTTCCATGTCGGTGCTGCACAGCTGGTTGTGGGTTGCGCCCGTGGCCCAGGCCGGGGCGCACCTGGCCTTGCGCGCCGCGGCGCCGCAATTGCTGAAACTGCAGGGGCCGCCCAGCGGCGCCGTGATCGTCGGCATGAATGAGCAGGGCGTTTCGCTGGCCAGGAACATGGCCAGTTCGGCCTATTCGGGTATTGAGCTCAAGGGGTTTTTCGACGACCGCGGCGAAGACCGCCGGGAAGCTCAGGGTGAGCACCGGCTGGTCGGAAAGATCGACGACCTGCCGGCCTACGTCAAGCAGCACCGCATCCAGTTCATCTACCTGTCGCTGCCCATGGCTTCGCGGCCGCGCATCCTGCAGGTGCTGGACGGCCTCAAGGACACCACGGCCTCGATTTATTTTGTGCCCGACATGTTCATCACCGACCTGATCCAGGGCCGCAGCGACACGGTGTGCGGCGTCACGGTGATCTCGGTCTGCGACACACCCTTCCGCGGCGTCAACGGCTTCCTCAAGCGTGCCAGCGACATCGTGCTGTCGCTGCTGATCCTGATGCTGATCTTCCCGATCATGGCGGTCATCGCGCTGCTGGTGAAGCTGGATTCGCCGGGGCCGGTCATCTTCAAGCAGCGCCGCTACGGCCTGGACGGCGAGCAGATCCTGGTCTACAAATTCCGCTCCATGGCCGTCACCGAGGACGGCGGCACGATACGCCAGGCCAGCAAGAACGACGCGCGGGTCACCCGCCTGGGCGCCATCCTGCGCAAGACCTCGCTGGACGAGCTGCCGCAGTTCATCAATGTGCTGCAGGGCCGCATGAGCATCGTCGGCCCGCGCCCGCACGCCGTGGCGCACAACGAGATGTACCGCTCGCTGATCAAGGGCTACATGGTGCGCCACAAGGTCAGGCCCGGCATCACGGGCTGGGCCCAGGTCAACGGCCAGCGCGGCGAAACCGACACGCTGGACAAGATGCAGGCGCGCATCGACTGCGACCTGGACTACCTGCGCAACTGGTCGCTGCAGCTGGACTTTTTCATCATCCTGAAAACCATTCGCCTGGTCTTCAAGGATGGGGCCGCCTATTGAGGCCCGGCTTTCCTGGTGCAGTCGCTTGAAAAGCAGTGAATGTGTTGAAGAGTGTTGAAGTGTCTTGAAGTGTTTTGAAACTGGAAAAACAACAAAGAAAGGAAAAAGGGCGCAATCCCGCGAAGGACTATCGCCTCCCCATCATGAGCCCGTTGTCTTCATTTGACTCTCCTGCCGCCGCCGTTTCATACGGCGGGCGCGGCTGCTTCCAGATCTTTGCCGTCTTCGGCGCGGAGGGCCTGCTTTGAGTCCCCATCCCAAACTTCTGCCGATTCCGTTCCTGCTGCTGGGATTGTTTCCCCTCGCCGGGCAGGCCGACGAACTCGACACGCTGCAGTTCCGCCTCGGGCAAAGCGTGACGCATGACAGCAATGTGTTCCGCTTGCCCGATTCGGCCAATACGCAGGCAGTGCTCGGAAGGCCGGAGCGCGACGACAACGTGGCCGTGACGACCGCGGGTTTCAAGATCAACAAACCCTATGGGCTGCAGCGCTTCGAGCTCGACGCCAGCATTGAAGACCACCGTTACAGCCGCTTTTCCTACCTGGACTTCACGGCGGCCAACTATGCGGCCGCCTGGCGCTGGAGCTTCACGCCCAGGCTGCACGGCAACCTGACCAGCGACAGGCGCGAGTATGTCGACACCTACGCCGACGTGGCGGGAACGGGGCAGATCAACCGCCGCACCACCCGCTCCACCATTTTTGACGCGGAATACGAACTCGACGGCGCATGGCGCGTGGTGGGCGGGCTGTTCGATCGCAGCAGCTCCAACAGCCAGCCCAACACCTTCGAGGCCGACTCCAAGGTCCATGGCGCCGAGGGCGGTGTGCGTTACGTCTACCCGTCCGGCACCTCCATGGCTTACCGCTACAGGGAAGGCAATGGCGAGTACCCGGGCCGTTTCCTGGCGCCGGGGATTGCCGGCAACTTCACGGACCGCGAGCATGAGTTCCGCTTCGATTGGGCGCCCAGCGCCGACACCACGCTGCGGGCCAAGGTCGCGCATTTCGAACGCAACCACGACGGCCTGGGCGCGCGGGACTTCTCCGGCATGACAGGCCAGCTGGACGCGGCCTGGGCCATCACGCCCAAAACCACGCTGGCGGGCGGTGTGGTGCGCGAGCTGGCCAGCTACCAGACCAACACCTCGAGCTACTACGAGGGCTGGCGCTTCTTCGTCGCCCCGACCTGGAAGCCCACCGAGAAAACCGCGGTGCGCCTGCGCTACGACCATGGCGCGCGCGACTTCAAGGGCCCGCTGCCGGGTTTTGCGGCCACCAACCGCCGCGACACCGCCAACCTGATGTCGCTGGCGCTCGAATGGCAGGCCATGCGCGCGCTCAAGCTGACCGCCTCGTTGCAGAGCGACAGGCGCAAGTCCAGTGAACCGGGCTTTGACTACAAGAGCAATTCCTTCGGCCTTTCCGCCGACGCGAGCTTTTGACAAAGCCTTTCCGATCTCCAACGAATCTCCTGCTTTCCCAAAAGGCGACAAGATGAATACGCTGAACCTGAAACCCGTGACCCGATACCTCATGAGCGCCTTGCTGTGCGCGCTTGTCGCACCGCTGTGGGCACAACAAAGCCCGCAGACGCCACCGCCGGCGGCTGCGCCTCCTGCCGCCATCCAGGCTGCGGCAACGACAGCCCCGGTCATGCCCGCTTCGGTGACCGCCACGCCCGCCTTGCCCAACAGCCAGGACTACCGCCTGGGCGCCGGCGACGCCATCGGCATACAGGTCTACCAAAGCCCCGACCTGTCCATTGATGCGCGCGTGTCTGAAAGCGGCGTGATCAGCTATCCGCTGGTCGGCAGCGTACAGCTCGGCGGCCTGACGATTGCCGAGGCCGAAAAGAAGATCGGCGACGCGCTGAAAAGCGGCGGCTTCGTCAAGGTGCCGCAGGTCAACATCGTGCTGCGCCAGGTGCGCGGCAACCAGGTGGCGGTGCTCGGCCAGGTGAGCCGGCCAGGCCGCTTCCCGCTGGAGACCTTCAACACCCGCGTCAGCGACATGCTGGCCGCCGCCGGCGGCACCACCCCGACGGGCGACGATGTGCTGATCGTCACCGGCCAGCGCGACGGCAAGCCGTTTCGCAAGGTCATCGACATCCCGGCGCTCTTCCTTAACGCAAAAACGGACGACGACATCGTGCTGGCCGGCGGCGACACTTTGTATGTGAACAAGGCGCCCATGTTTTACATCTACGGCGAGGCGCAGAAACCCGGCCCTTACCGCATTGAACGCGGCATGACGGTGATGCAGGCGCTGGCCCAGGGCGGCGGGCCCACCGCGCGCGGCAGCCAGAACCGCTTGAAGCTGCATCGCCGTGATGCCTCGGGCAAGGTAGTGGAAACCACGCCCAACCTGAACGACCTGGTTCGCCCCGAAGACGTGATCTACGTCCGCGAGAGCCTTTTCTAAATCTTCTGAATCTCAACAGCCATGACTGGAAAGCCATGACACTCCATCAATTTTTACTGATACTGCGCGCCCGCTACCGGGTGGCGCTGATGATCATCCTGCTGGCCATCCTCGCGGCGCTGGCGGTCAGCCTGGTGCTGCCCAAGAAGTACACGGCCCAGACCGCCGTGCTCGTCGACGTGCGCTCGCCCGACCCGGTCGCCGGGGTGGGCAGCGCGCCCATGCAGGGCCTGGTCGCGCCGAGCTATATGGCCACGCAGGTGGACATCATCGGCGGCGACCGTGTGGCACAACGCGTGGTGAAGATGCTCAAGCTCGACGAAGACCCGCGCACCAAGGAGCGCTGGCTGGAAGCGACGGAAGGCCGCGGCACGCTGGAAGGCTGGATCGCGGATTCGCTGCAGAAGCGGCTGGACGTGCGGCCCGCACGCGAGAGCAATGTGATCAACATCACCTACAAAGGCAGCGAACCCGAAGAAGCGGCCAACGTTGCCAATGCCTTTGCGCAGGCCTACCTCGATACCAACCTGGCCCTGAAAACCGAACCCGCCCGCATCTACGCGGAATGGTTTGACGAGCAGACCAAGGCCTCGCGCGCCAAGCTCGAAGAGGCCCAGGCCCGCCTGTCCGAATACCAGCAAAAGGCCGGCATTGTCAGCAGCGACGAACGCGTGGACTATGAGACCACCAAGCTGGCCGAGCTGTCCTCGCAGCTCACCACGGTACAGGGCGACACCACCGACAGCCAGAGCAAGCGCGCCTCCCGCGGCGACACCATCGCCGAGGTGATGCAAAGCCCGCTCATCAACGGCCTGAAGGCCGACGTGGCACGCCAGGAGGCCAAGGTGCAGGAAATCGGCGTACGCCTGGGTGAGAACCACCCGGAGCGCCAGCGCGCCGAATCCGAACTCGCCGCGCTCAAGAGCCGGCTGGCCAGCGAAACCGCGCGCATCAATGCCTCCATTGAAACCACCTACCGCGTCGGCAAGGACCGCGAGCGGGAACTGCAGGGGGCCGTCAGCGCGCAGAAGGCGCGCGTGCTGGCCTTGAACAAGCAGCGCGATGAGCTCAATGTTTACCGCCGCGACGTCGAATCGGCACAACGCGCCTTTGAAACCGTGAGCCAGAGCGCTTCACAGACACGCTTGCAGAGCTTGACCAACCAGACCAATGTGGTGCGCCTCAATGCCGCGACGGCTCCCATCAACCCCTCCAGCCCCCGATTGCTGGTCAACCTGCTGATCGCCGCTTTCGGCGGAACCTTGCTGGGCGTTGCCTGCGCGCTGCTGCTGGAACTGGCCAACCGCCGCGTGCGTTCCGCCGAGGACCTGGTGCAGATGCTGGAGCTGCCGGTGCTGGCCAGCATTTCTTCAAGCATGGGGGCGGCCAGGCTCAGCGGCCCCAAACGACTCGCGCTCGGCAACGGAGGATAGCCATGAACAGAACCAACAACCAGACGGTGGCCCGCCCCGTCCCCCTGACTGTGCCCAGCAAGCCGGCCACCGGCGCCGGCCGCTCGATAGGCGCGATCCTCGTCGATGCCGGGCGGCTCTCGCCGCCGGATGCCGAACGCATCCTGAATTTCCAGCGAGACCGCGGCGCGCGCTTTGGTGAATCCGGCAGGGCCTTGGGGCTGTTGACCGAGGAAGACGTGCGCTATGCGCTGTCGGTGCAGTTCGACTATCCCTATCTGGGCCGCGAGAACAAGCTGAGCCGCGAACTGGTGGCGGCCCACCACCCGAACAGCCAGCCCGTGGAACAGCTGCGGGCGCTGCGCAGCCAGCTGATGCTGCGCTGGTTCGACACCGGCCCGGACCGCCGGGGCCTGGCCATCGTGAGCGCCGGCTCCCGGGAAGGGCGCAGCTATATCTCGGCCAACCTGGCCATCGTGTTTTCGCAGCTGGGCCTGCGCACTCTGCTGGTCGACGCCGACATGCGTGCGCCGCGCCAGCACCTGCTGTTCAATCTCGGCAAGGGTGCGGGCCTGTCGGACATGCTGGCCGGCCGCGCCGGGCCCGAGGCCGTTGTGAGCGTTGCAGCTCTGCAGGATTTGTCGGTGTTGCCGGCCGGTGTCATTCCGCCCAACCCGCAGGAGCTGCTGGGCCGGCAGGAGTTTTCCAGGTTGCTGCAATCCCTGGGCCAGGACTTCGACATCATCATCATCGACACACCACCAGCCAGCGAATGCGCCGACGCCCATACGGTCGCGGTGCGCGCGGGTGCGGCGCTGGTGGTGGCGCGGCAGAACGCCAGCTCGCTGCCGCAGATGACGCGCTTCACGCACAGCCTGCGTGAATTCGGCGTCGCCCTGGTGGGCTCGGTGCTTAACGATGCTTGATGTTTTGCGTGAGGCGCTGCAGCACGGCCAGCGCCCCAGCGCCCAGCAGGCCGCCCGCCGCGTCGGCGGCCAGGTCGGCCCAGCTTGCGGAGCGGCCAGGCAGGAAGACTTGGTGCAACTCATCCATGCCGCCCACCAGCAGTGCGCCCGCGAGGCAACACATCGCCATGCGCCAGCCGCGCATGCCACAGGCCACGCCGGCCGCCATGCCGATCACCGCAAAAGTCAGCAAATGGGCCAGCTTGTCCCATGGCGCGGGGAACAGGCCCACCGCCACCGGCTGGGCACCGCCCACATAGAGCACCGCAGCGCTCAGCGCAACCGTGAGCGCGCCGGCGATGCGCACCATGCGCTGGAAGTTTTCAAGAGAAGAAGTCGCTTTGGCCATGGGAGCGATTTTCTCATGCATCTATTGCGTAACGATGGAAGCCCATGCTGAATCCCCTCATTGATAACCCGCCCGACTGGCGCCAACGCTGGTCGCTGCTGCTTGAAAAAATCGAGCGTGTGCAAAGTCCCGTCCAGGGGCAGGCCCTGCTGGCCGAACTAAGCCATCCCAGCACTCCCACGGTGCTGGCGTTTGCGAATGCCCATGCGATGAATTCCATGGCGTCGTCCGCTCCTTTTTTTGAGGCCATGCGCTCGGCCGACAGGGTGCTCAGGGACGGCTCCGGCATGGCCACGCTGTTCAAACTGCTACGCATGGAGCCGGGCCTCAACCTCAATGGCACCGACCTGATTCCCAAGCTGATACGCGCCTTTGACGGCCGCGGCATCGCGCTCTTCGGCACGCGCGAGCCCTGGCTCGAAAAAGCCGGGCAGCGCGTGCACGAGGAGCTGGCGCCGCACAGCCCGCTCATCAGCGCCAACGGTTTTCTCGATGCGGGCAACTATTCGCTGCTTGCGACGGCGCACCGGCCCGCGCTGATTGTGCTCGGCATGGGCATGCCGCGGCAGGAAGAGATCGCCGCCCAGCTGCGTGCCGTGCTGGATTTTCCCTGCCTCATCGTCTGCGGCGGCGCCATCATCGATTTCCTGGGCGGCAAGACGCCGCGTGCGCCGGTGTGGATGCGCCGCACCGGGATTGAATGGGTGTTCCGCCTCGCGCTGGAGCCGCGCCGGCTGTTTCAGCGCTATGTGATCGGCAACCCGCTGTTTCTGACGCGGGCGCTGCGGCTGGCGTCGCTTAACAACCGGTGATTCGCGAGCCTTGATCAGCCGGCGTTGGTGTGCGCATCAGCAGCGGTTGCCGAACGGTCCATCTGCGGCACGGCCAGTTCTTCCTCGCGATAGAGGTTTTGCACATCGGGCGTGCAATCGCGCCTGGAGATTTGGCCTGGATTTCCCATCACCACGCAATAGGGCGGCACATCTTCGAACACATAGGCGCCGCCGGCAATGCGGCTGCCCTTGCCCACCGTGATGCCGCCCACGATGATGGCGTGCGGCCCTATCCAGACCTCGTCTTCGATGGTGGGGTAGAGCGTGTGGCGCCGGCCCTGCGCGTCGATGTGGTCGCGCTGGCCCAGCGTGACGCCGTGGAAGAGCGTCACGTTGCGGCCTATGCGCGCGCCGGCATTGACGACGATGCCGCGCCCGTGCGTGAGAGCCAGCCCCGGCGCGATGTCGGTGCGCCAGGGAATCTCGATACCGGCCATCTGGCTCACCATGCGGTACAGCAGGCGTGCGGGCAACACGGCCAGCTCACGCCAGGGCGATCCGAGCTGCTGCGCGGCCTGGCACAGGCGCAGGCAGGCGAGCACACGAAACGCCGGGTCCAGCAGCGCGCCTTTGAGCGCGAGCCTGGGGGCGGTATATCCGAATTTTCGGTGGGTATCGGCTTTCAGGGCGTGCATATCACTTTGTCCAGAGTGTGCCGGCTAGCGGCGGCGGGCGCGGTAAACCATGCAGCGGAGTCGCGCAGGCCGTCGGCATAAGGCGTCCACCGCACACCGAGCCGGTGGGTGGCCGCCTGCGTGTCCAGGTGGATGTGCTGTGACCACAGGGCCAGCAGGCCAGGCGGCAACGCGTCCGGCAGCTTCACGCCATGGCTGCCCAGCAGTTTCAGACCCCGCTCGGCGGCCTTGAGCGGCGGGCCGCAGAGCCAGGCATCGAGCTGCAAGCGGCGCCGGCCCAGGCGGCGCACGGGCGTGGCATTGATCGCCAGGGCCAGGTCCACAAAATAGTCGTTCCAGCGCGGGCTGTCGGGCGCCGCGAGGTTGAACACCGGGATCTTGCCCTGGGCCGTGGGCAGCCTCAGCGCCAGCAGCAGCGCCTGGCAGACGTCATCCACATGGACCAGGTTGGCCCAGCCGTCGCCCGCGATGCCCAGGTCGCCCAGGCGCCCGGCCTGCAACCAGCGGCCTATGCGACCGACCCACAGCTGGCTGCCGGGGCCGTACACGCAACCGGGCCGCAGCATCACGGCTTCGCCGCCGTGCCGCGCGAAGTCGTGCATGGCGGCCTCGGCCTCGCATTTGGCGCTGCCGTACCAGCCCAAGCTGGGGTTGAGCGGCGCGTCTTCGCGCACACGGCCTTCGGCGGGGCCGTAAACCGACATCGTGCTCAGGTGAACGATGCGGCGGCAGCCGGCTTGCAGCGCGGCTTGGGCCAAAGCGCGCGCGCCGTCTGCGATCGAGACCGCATCGCCGGCCACGCAATTGACCACAGCATCAAAACCTTGCAGCGCCTGCGCCAGCTGGCGCGGGTCGCGGCTGTCGACTTCCAGCCAGCTCGCCGTGTTCTTCATGCGCCGGGAAGCGCCCGTGGCCTTGGCCCAGGGCGTGGCCTGCAGCATCTCCATCAGGCGCGCGCCTATGTGGCCGGAGGCACCCAGTACCAGGACTTTCATGCGGCCTCCTTCATCTGCAGGGGAGCGCGCTCGGCGCGCAGCTGGCGCGACAGGAAGTCGCCCAGCCGCAGCGAGAGCGCGATCAGGGTCAGTGTCGGGTTGGCCTGGCTGGAGGTCGGAAAGACCGCGCTGCCGGCGACAAACAGGTTGCGCACCGAGTGCACGCGGCAGTCGGCGTCGACCACGCTGCTGCGTGGGTCCGTCCCCATGCGTGCCGTGCCGATGTGGTGGCCGCCGTAGGCGCCGAAGCGCATCACATCTTCTTCCAGGGTGTGGCGGTTGTAGTCGAAGCGGGCCTTGCCGCTGCGCGCGAATTCCTCGGCCATCACGTCCAGGCTGGCGCCCAGGGAGTCGATGTCGGCGCGGCTGTAGCGCCAGTCCACCTTCAGGCGCGGCATGCCCAGCGCGTCGGTGCCGCCGGCCAGGGTGACGCGGCTGTGGGCCTGCGGGATCTGCTCGCCGTGCACTTCGAGGCTGAAGCGGTTGCTGCGGTTGCGCAGGATCACCGAGGGGAATTTGCGCTCTGCCAGGGTGCGTTTGCTGAGCCAGTGCGCGAGGAAGCCGGTGGTGTCCAGGGGGTCGGCGAGCACGTTGCGCAGGTGGCGTGCATACACGGCGGCCGTCGGCGGCGGGCCGTCCTTCAGGCGCTTGCTGTATTCGTAGCTGATCAGCTTGCGGGCCAGGAAAAGGCCCGACAGCACGCCGCTGCGGTGAGCCGGGTCGGTGATGCGCGGGAAGTGAAGGCGTGCCACCGCATTGGCCAGCCCCAGGCGCTGTTGTTCGCCGGCGGCGATGGAGAGGCGGCGGCGGCAGTAAATGCCTTCGGGGGAAATTTCGTAGCCGTGGCGCACGTCGCTGGTGGGGCCGTGCACCGTGAGCGTTCCGACATTGCCGGCGATGTGGCACATGTAATAGCGGCCGACCACATCATGCGTATTGCCCACGCCTTGCGGCGCCACATCGCGCGAGGCCAGCAGCAGCCGCGCGGTTTCCAGGCCGCCCGTGGCCAGCACCGTGTTGCGCGCCGCGACGGTGAATTGCGTGCCCGCCAGCGTACGCACCTGCAGCTCGCGCAGCGCCTGGCCGCCCTCCTGCAGCCGCAACGCGGTGCAGTTGGCGCCCAGCAGCACCTCCAGCGTGGGCGCCAGCGCCAGCCGCCTGGCATAGCGGTTGCCGAAATGTGTGGGGCAGGAAAAGCGTTCCAGCCCATTGCTGAGCACACGCTCGCTGTCGAAGCCGGCGATCAGCGGGCCGGTGCCCGGTGCCAGGGCTTCACCGGCGTCATAGAGAAAGCGCCCGGCCTCGGCCAGCGCATTGGCGCGCGGGTAGTAAGGCAGCAAATCTTCATACGAGATCGGCCAGCCGCTGTGCGGAATATGGGCGCGGGTTTCGAAGTCAATGGGGTCGAAGGGCATGCAGCGGCCACCCCAGATCGCCGAGGAGCCACCCAGCCGCCGCTGCCGGTATTTGCCGGGCGGGCTATGCAGCTGTTCGTCAGCCACCTCGCCCTCATACAGGTCTTGCGTGGGCGCATGCGGCTCAAGCCGGCCCGACTCGAGCAGCAGCACCGCGTGGCCCTGGTCGCTGAGGGACAGCGCCAGCGCGATGCCGGCCGGGCCTCCGCCGACCACGCACACATCCGCCTCCAGGCGGCTGCCGTTGGGAATGCTGTCGGCCTCGCGGATCATGCCGCACCGTCCTGCGGGTTGGGTGCCGCGCGCAGCGCACGGCCGGCCACGCCGAAATCGCGCTGGTGGATGAAGGCCACACTGGAGAAGAAATGGGCAATCGAGAACTGTTCTTCGTAGAGCGCACGGCCGTTGCGTTCCAGCGCCGCACGGAATTCGGGCTGCGACAGCACGCGCTGCAGGCTGGCCGCGATGCCGGCCACGTCCCCGGGCTGCACGAAGCAGGCATTGACGCCGTCTGTGAGCACGGAGGGAATCTCGCCGACGGGGCTGCACACCACGGCCACGCCGTTGGCCAGCGCTTCCAGGATCACCAGCGGCAGGCCTTCGTCGTAAGAGGGCAAAACCAGCACATCGGTGCGCGCCATCAGCCGGGCCGCCTGCTGCTGGTCCGACCATCCGGCAAAGCGCACGAAGCCGTTGATGCCCAGCTGCCTGGCCTTGGCCTCATAGCTGGCAACGTCACCGCCGCCGGCCAGCGTCACTTCGAGGCGGGCCGTGTCGAAGCCGGGCAGGGCCAGTGCCTGCAGCAGGTCCGATACGCCCTTGCGTTCCGACAGGTTGCCCAGGAACAGCACACGCTGCATGGCGGAGTCGCCGGCCACGCGGCGCGCGTGGGTGGGTTCGGGCACGCCGTTGATGACGATGTCCACGCGCTCGGGCGCCACGCCCAGTTCTTCAATGACAAAGCGCCGCGCGGCCGTGCCCAGCACCACGCAACTGGCCGGAAGCGAGAACACCCAGCGTGTCAGCGCCTGCAGCGGCCTCGGCAGCGAATGGTAGAAGGGGCTGAGCTGCGCGGCGTGCAGGTGCAGTACCACCGGAACGCCCAGTGCGCGGCAGGCGGCGATGATGGCGCCCTTGCGAAAGAGGCTCAGCCGCTCGGCCATGTTCACGTGCACGCCGGCCAGCCTGCCGTTGAGCCTGCCGCGCGCGATGCGTGCCAGCGCGGTGGCCAGCACCCAGAAGGAATACGCGGCGTTGGCGCCGCCGCGCGTGTCCAGCGGGCGCAGCTCGGCCGCGTCGGCCGAGGCGATGGCCGACGATGAGGCCTGGGCCTGGATCAGGTAGTCGGCCACCTTGAACATGCCGCCGCCCAGGGGCGTCCAGGGGCAGGCGATGTAGATGTAGCGGCCTTCGCGTTCTCGGATGGCGCTGCGCGGCAGCGATTCACTTTGCATGGAGATTACTTTCCGGGGATGCTGGTGGTTGTTGTTGTGGCGGGAGGGATGGGAAGCTTGGGTGCGCCGAACAGGGCGCGTTTAAAGAAGGCGGTCATGGGCCGTTCCAGCCATATGTAGGAGAGGCAACCCGCCACCACCACCGCCAGGCCCACGGCCAGGGCAATGGCCAGGCTGTCCTGCACGCCCAGGCGCTTGAGCGCCTGCACGCCGGCCGGCACCACAAAGGTGTGCGACAGGTAGATGGAATACGAGGCATCGCCCAGGAACGAAAGGCGCGAAGCCAGGGGCGCGCGCACGGTCCAGGGTTCAAGCCAGACGGCACCCAGCACGATCAGCGCGGCGGCGCAGCCCCAGGTGGCGAAGCGGTCTGCTGAATGGCCCCAGCCGGGCACGAACATGAACAGCGCGCCAGCCGCCAGCACGGCCAGGCCGGCCAGCGGCCCAGGGCGCCGAAAGTGCAAAAAGGCATGGGCGATGCAGACGCCGAGGATGAATTCGAACACGATGGTCTGCGCGTAGAAGTTGAGCGCCGTCGAGTCCGGCAGAAAGTACCCTGCGAGAAACACCAGGCCGAAGGCCGCCAGGCAAAAGCGTATGCGCGGCGCGCCCAGTGCAATGGCCGCGGCGAATATCGCATAAAAGAGCATCTCGAAATTCAGCGTCCAGCCGACCGGCAGTGTGGGCTGCACCAGGCCCCAGGGGCTCATGGCGGGAATGAACAGCAGCGAAGCCGCGAGGTGGCCGGGCTCCACCGAAGAGCGCGCGGCCAGCGCCGGCATGGCCAGCAGCAGGGCCACCTTGAGCAGGGTGTAGAACCAGTAGAGCGGCGCGATCCGCACCAGCCGCCGGCGCATGAAGACCCAGGCAGCACTGATTTGCGAAGGGCGCGCAAGTCCGTTCGACGGTATCGAGGCGGTCGACATCGCCATCACAAAACCGCTGATCACAAAAAAGATGTCCACCCCGGCGGATCCGTCGGCCCAGTAGTGGCTGGGGCCGGTGCCGTGGATGTGCATGGAGATGGCCTGGGTGATGTGCATCACCACGACCAGCATGGCCGCGGCAAAGCGCAGCACCTGCACGCCGGTGAACTGCTGCGTCTCGCCCTTCAATGCAAGGCCTCCCGCGCCGGCTCCTTGAGCACCTTGCTGGCGATGGCCTCGCGCGCGGGGCGCTGCGGCCGCAGCAGGCCGCGCAGCAGGCCGGCGGCGTTGAAGCACCAGGACACCACGGAATACACCGCCTTGGCGGCCGAGCGTTTGCGCCAAGTCATCAGCAGCACGGGCGCGGTGGCGATGGCGCAGAAAAAAGCCAGGCGCCAGCTTGCGGGCAAGGGCCACAGCGCGATGCTGGCCAGCACCACCCACCAGCCCAGCACCGCCAGGTAGATGCGCAGCTCGCGCAGGCCCTGCAAGGCCAGCGGCAGGCGCGGCTGGCCGGCCGCGGCGCGCACCAGCTCGCCCAGGCCGCAGATGTAGCGCGTGCGCCAGCGCCGCATCAGCAGGCGGTAGGGCGGCGCGTCGTGGCCCCAATGGTTGGCTGCGTCGACAGGCAGGCGCCACAGGCGCCAGCCCAGCGCGCGCAGCCGTATCGCCAGGTCGAACTCTTCATAGCTGTGCAGGTTGCGGTCGGAAAAATAGCCGGCCGCTTCGATGGCGCTGCGCCGGTACAGCCCGCCGCCGTCCAGCCTGTCAACGTTGCCGGGCTGCAGGTGCGGCGAGGCGCGCTCGCCGCGAGCCATGTATTCGAGGCTTTCGGTGTTCTGTTCCGCCACGCGGCCGCCCACGCCGGCCACATCGGCATGCGCGTCCAGGAAGGCCAGGGCTTGCTCGAGAAAGCCTTCGCGCATCTGCATGTCGCCGTCGAGGATGTAGACGAACTCGCCGCGCGAATGCTGGTAGCCCAGCTGCGGCCCCGCGCCGCAGCAGCGTTCCTCGGGGTTGGCCAGCTGGACGATGCGTATGGGGTAGGCGCTGGCCAGCTCCACCGTGCGGTCGCTGGAATACGAGTCGGCAAGGATCACCTCGCCGCCAACGGCGGCGACGGCACGCAGCGCGCTTTCCACGGTGGCCTCTATGCGCCGCTCTTCATTGAGCGCCTTGATGATCACGGAGACGCGGCAGGGGTGTGCCGCAGGGCGGGGTGCGGGTGGCTGCGGTTGCGGCGTATCGGGCACTTTGCCAAACGGTATCGGGTTCATGTTGATCCCGCCTCCACGGGGCTGGCCGCGTGCAGCGTGCGGCGTACGCGCCAGCGCTGCCAGTTCCTGACCAGCGGGCCGGGCATGAAGAGCGCCATGGCGGCCGTCAGCCACCAGCGTTTCCCGCCGGCTGCGCGGCGCGCTTTCAGCAGCCAGGCCCAGCCTTCGCGGCGGCTGCCGGCGCCCAGCGCCTGGCGTGCCAGCGTGAGTTGGTATTGCGCCACCAGCCACAGCGCGGAACCGCGCCGCGCGGGCGGCATGGCACCGGCCAGCGCGCGCTGCTCCATGCGTTCCAGGAAGGGCGGCATGGCCAGCGGCGCATGGCCGCTGCTGAGGCTGCCTTCAACGGCGAGGCGGTAGGCCATCAGCGGCGAGTGGACCAGCGCGACCGGTGCCTGCTCTGCCAGGCGGAACCACAGGTCCAGGTCTTCGCCGTGCGATTCGCCGGGCGGGAAGCAGGGCTGCATCTGAAGCAGGCGCGAGCGCCGCACCGAGACGGCGCTGGTGCACAGCGTGGGCGAGGCCATCCAGCGCCGCGGCAGGTCGGTGATCAATTCGATCTCGGGCGAACGCGCCATCTCGGGCCAGCGCGGCGGCCACATGTCCGGGGTGTCGGGCACCGGCAGGTAGTCGGCGGCCACGGTGTCGGCCTGGGGGCAGCACGCCTGCACCCGTGCCAGGGTCGCGAGGTAGTCCGGGTGGTGCCAGTCGTCGGCATCCAGGAAGGCCACCCACTCACCACGCGCCAGCGCGATGCCGTGGTTGCGCGCGGCCGAGACGCCGGCATTGGCCTGGCGCACCAGGCGCACGCGTGGGTCGGTGACAAAGCTCACCAGTTCAGCGCCACCGTCGGTGGAGCCGTCGTCGACCACGATGACTTCGAAGTCGCTGTAGGTCTGCGCCAGTACCGACGCGAGGGTGCCGCTGATGTAGGGCGCTTTGTTGTAAAGCGGAATGATGATGGAAAATTTCATGGCGTCAGGGGTGAAGCCGTGCGGCGGCCAGGGGAGTTTTGGGGTCTCGGGGATCTCTGGGGGCGGCGGAATTCCGGGCGAAAGCGGGCGTGGCGCGGGGCATCGGTGTTGTCCTTGCGAGGTTGCGCTTGCGCTCACGGGCTTCGCGCCCGGCGGCGGCCAGCGCCATCAGCAACAGCACGTGGGCGATGAGTTCGGGGCCGTAGCCGAACAGCAGCAGCGGCACCTCGCTGATGGCGCGCAGCGCCAGCGCCACGAAGAGCGCCAGCGTGAGGCCGCCGCTGGCGCGGGCATAGCGTATGGAGAGCACCAGCAACACCAGCGCATACAGCACCAGCGCCGCCGCGCCCACCGTGCCCGACCGCGACAGCGTGTCCATGAACTGGTTGTGCGCATGCGTCGCATTGGGCATGCCGATAGCTTCGCGAAAACTCGCGTCCCACAAGGTCGGCCCATAGCCGAACACCGGGTTGCGCTGCCATTCGTCATAGGCGATGGCCCAGATCTGGTCGCGCCCGGTCATCGATGCCAGCTGCGCACCCTGGGCGCTGTCAAAAAAGCTGCTCAGTCGCGCGTCGATATCGCCGAACATCAGCAGCGCGGCAAGGCCGGCCACGCCGACCATGAAAGCCAGCAGCGTGACGATGCCGAACTCCGGCCGCACCGGGTCGCCCACGCGGCGCATGAAGCTGGGCCCCCGGCGCACCACCAGTATGCAGGCGGAGCACAGCACAAAGGAAATCCACGCCGTCTTGGACTGCGCGAGAAACAGCACCCCCAGGCCCATGGCCCAAGCCATGCGGTTGAGCCACACACGCTTGAGCGGGCGTGCCAGCAGGCACAGCAGGCCCAGCTGCGCCAGCATGCCCAGCGACACCGCGTGCGGCGCCAGGCCAGCCAGCCGCGGCACGCCCGGCAGCAGGCCCTGGGTGTAGGAGGCATCCAGCACCAGGCTGGGCTTGAAGGGAATCAGCAGCAGGCCGGCGGCCAGAAAAAGCAGCAGGGCGTTGCGCGTCGCGCCGAAGGCCAGGTCGCGCTCGGTGGCTGTTGCCAGCACGGCCGCGAAACCTATCACCAGCGGGTAGACGTAGTCGTGCGACAGCTGCGGGTGCGCGCCCAGCAGGGCCGGCGCCGCCACGGTGCACAGCCAGAAAGTGAGGAAAGCCAGCAGCAGCACCGAGGGCGCCTGCGCGGCCTTGTCGCGGCGTATCCAGTGCGTGATCACGCGTTCGCCGGCCAGGGTGAGCGCCAGCAGCGAAGCGAGAGGTTGCAGCAGCGAGACCAGCGGGTGGCGCACGATCACGGCCACTTCGTCGAACTTCATGTTGCTGCTGGAAAGGTCGCGGCCCGAAAGCAGGTTGGCCAGGGCTACCATCAGCAGGATGGCATAAAAGATGTAATGCATATAGCCGTGCGCCCGCCGCGAGGTCACGTGGACCGCGCCCGCCATGCCCAGCGTTGCCAGCAGGGCCGCCAGGATGGCGCCTGCGACGAGGACTGAAATGACGACGGGCTGGTCCATGGTGAACGGCCTTCCTCAATCAGGGGCGCTGCTCGCCGAGCGCGGCGGGCAGGGCGGAAGCAGGCACGGCTGCGGGGCGGCGCAAAAAGCCGGCGAGGCCCGGCACAAAACGGATCACCATGTCGGAGGCATCGGGGCCCAGCAGTTGCGGCCGCAGCACCAGCAGCAGCATGGGCAACACGCCAGCCGCCAGCGCGCCGCAGGCCAGCGACAGCAGGGGGATATCAAACCGCGCCACCGCGTGCTGTGCGCCCAGCACACCCGCGATGCAGAGCCCGCTGAGCAGCAGGCCGCGCAAGGTGTCAGGCAGCAAGGCCGTGGCGCGCAGGCCCAGCGCGCGGAAGGCCGCGATGGCGATAACGGCCGCGCGCAGCACCAGCAGCCCGCCGGCCACGGCTGCGGCGACGTGAATGCCCAGGCCGGCCAGCAGGTAAAAAGCCAGCGCGCCCACGAGAACCAGCGGCAATTGCAGCGCGAACTCGTAATGCTTGCGCCCGGTGTTCCACAGCACCGGCGTCGACAGGCCCCAGATGACATAGGCCGGCATGCACAGGAACAGCGTGCCCAGCACCCAGGCCGCGTCGCTCCAGGCAGGGCCGTAGAGCACATGCACGATGTCGCGTGAGACGAACGCCAGCGTCACAAAGGCCGGCAGGCCCAGCACAAGGATGGTGGCCAGCATCTGCAGGTAGGCGCGGCCCAGCCTCGGCGTATCGTTTTGCAGGCGCGCGCCCGCCGCCAGGAAGGCCGGCTGCAGCGCGCCCAGCAGCAGGGTGTTGGGCATGGTGGCCAGGTTGTAGGCCACGTTGTACAGGCCCAGGGCCTGCGCATTGAGCAGGCGGCCGATCAGCACGCGGTCCAGGTTGTTGAGCACCCAGTTGACGATGTTGGTGAAGAACACCGTGTGCCCGGTTCCGACGGCGGAGCGCGCATCGGCATACCAGAGCAATGGGCGAATCGCGTGGGGCTTGAGCACATAGCTCGCCGCGAACTGCACAACCGACTGGACCAGCCAGGCCGCCACCAGCGAGGCCTCGCCGTGGCCCGTCAGCGCCATCGGCAGGCCCACCGCGATATAGCCTGCGGCGTAGCTGCCTACCTGCACCAGGCCTACCGCGCGAAAGTTGAGGTCGCGCTGCAGCAGGTAGGTGGCCGGCGCGGCGGCCGCGCCCAGCAGGCAGGCCAGCGACAGCCATTCAATGACGGACTGCGCGCGCGGCTCGCGAAAATACAGGGCCAGCAAGGGAGCGAGCAGGTAGACGGCCAGCGTCGTCACCAGGCCGACAATGATCTGCCAGGTCCAGGCAAAGCGCACGTCTTCTTCGCGCAGCGTCTCGCGCTGCAGCAGGCTCCAGCTGAAACCAAAGCCGGAGACAAAGGTGGCAAAGGTCAGCACCACCATGCCGATGGCGAAGACACCGAAGATGTCCGGCCCCAATGTGCGGGCCAGCACAACCTGGGCCATGAGCTGCAGCAGGAAGCGGGCGGCCGTGGACGCCGCGCTCCATTTGACCGCGGCCACGCCGGGCCGGCCGAGTCCGCCCATGCTCAGGGCCTTTCCGCCTTGTAGCGCCGCACGGCGATCACGCCCATCAACACCAGCGTCGCCAGCAGCATGCCGTAGGAACGCCAGCCGGACTCGCCGGTGTCCGCATCATCCAATGCTGCCAGGGTCTGCGGCGGGTTGGAGCGGATGTTGGGGCTGTAGACCGCTCGGACCTTGACCGTATCGCTGTCGGCCTGCAGTTTCATGTTGTGCGTGTTCTTGGCAGTGCCGGCCTTGGCGGGAAAGGGTGGCGGTGGTGGCTGGTCGGAAGAGTCGGAGTAGGCCGATGCTGAAGCCATCCAGGCGGCCAGAACGATGGGTATCAGGGCTTTGAACATGAATTTCCCCTCTGTCGAAGCAGAAGATTGATCAAGGGATGATCACTTGATGAGTTTGTTGTGCAGTGCAGCAATTGACAATAGTCCGAATGGCCCATGGCCTGCTTTGTGCTGGTGAAAGCAGATGTGTCGCATCGCCATCCGGTGTCAGTTCTGTTCCGTTCTGTTTCAGGGCAGTCAGGCAACAGCCGTTGGGCGCAGCGAGCCGTTCGGACTATTGCGTGCAGGCACGGGCGCGTATATCGCCGTGTCGGCCGGTGGAGTGGATGTCGTCCGGTAGCCGTCGGGATTGCGCTGCTGCCAGTGCCATGAATCGCGGCACATGTCGTCGATGCTGCGCGTGGCGCGCCAGCCCAGCACTTCGCGTGCCAGCGACACATCGGCGAAATATTGCGCCACATCGCCCGCGCGCCGCGGTGCGAATTCAAACGGGATGGGCCGGCCGCTGGCGCGCTCGAAAGCGCGCACCACACCCAGCACGCTGGTGCCCTGGCCGGTGCCGAGGTTGACAGTGAAGCTCTCGCCTTTGGAGAGCAACGCCTGCACGGCGGCCACATGGCCGTCGGCCAGATCGCAGACATGCAGGTAATCGCGCACACCGGTGCCGTCGGGCGTGGGGTAGTCGCTGCCGAAGACCTTGAGCCGCGCGCGCTTGCCCACGGCCACCTGCGCCACAAAGGGCATCAAGTTGTTGGGAATGCCGCTCGGGTCTTCGCCGATCAGCCCGCTGGCGTGCGCGCCCACCGGATTGAAGTAGCGTAGCACGCCGGTGCGCCAGCTCGGGTCCGATGCGCGCAACGACGCCAGGATGTCTTCGCACATCCGCTTGCTGTGGGCATAGGGACTCTCGGGGGAGCATGGAAAATTTTCTTCAATCGGCACCGTGGCCGGGTCGCCGTATACCGTGGCGCTTGATGAAAACACCACCGAGCGGCAAGCGGGCGTGCCGGCCATCGCTTCGAGCAGGCTCACGAGGCCGCCCACATTGTTGCGGTAGTACATGAGGGGTTGCTGCACGCTTTCACCGACGGCCTTGAAGCCGGCGAAATGGATGGCGGCGACGCAGCGATGCTGCCGCAGTACGCCGGCCACAAAAGCGGTGTCCAGCACATTGCCTTTTTCGCAGGGCACATGCCGGCCCGTCAGTTGCGCCAGCCGCTCCAGTACCGCAGGGTGGCTGTTGGAGAAATCATCGAGGATGACCGGCCGCAGGCCGGCCTCGACCAGGGCCACAAAAGTATGGCTTCCGATGTAGCCGGCGCCGCCGGTCAGCAGCACGCTGGGGGTGTTTTCTGTCATGGATCAATGGATGGAAAGAAGCTGTCCGTGCAGCGGGTTGGTATGCCAAAAAACGCTGGAACGGGATGCTTGGCAGCCAAATGGACTGGCGCGGCCATGCCCCATTACCTGAGATAGCTCAAGTGTCTTTGGCGGCGAGAAAAACCGTGTCAGCGTAAGCCGCGAGCATGCGTGGGATGGCGAGAGACAGGCCTCAAAGCGTGTCGAATCGTTCGCTAAAGTGCTTGTGAATGACGTGTGAACGAAGCGCGCAAGCCACCGGCCTGCAAGGCGCGCGCCGTATATGCGCGGCGAGCGCCGGTGTACCGCGCGCGGACAGAAAGTCACAAAGCTTGCGAAGGCTTGCGTGGTGTACACGTGAAACAGTCGGGCCTTATGTGGCGTGCACGCGACTAAAAAGAAAAGGCCGCGGACGAGGCGCGGCCTTTGAAAAACACTCACTGACTCATTCAGTCAGTCAGAGTGAAGGAGAGCGAGAAAACGTTGGTAAAACCAGCGTTAGCGCATTTCCAGCGAGAGATGCGTGGGGCACAGCGAGGCCAGGAAGTCCCGGGCATCAAATGCCTCGCCGGCGGTGAACACGCCGGCACGCGTGACCTGGCCGGCCGCGACGCGCGCCAAGGCTTCCACGACCAGCGGCGCGGTGAAGCCATAAATATCACGGCCGCTGGCGATGGCGCGACGCTCTTCGCCGCCGCGGCGCACCAGCACCTCCACCACAAAGGTTTGCGGCGACAGCCCGCTTTCGTCGCTGGCCACGGGCGCTTGCGGGTTCGGGTCGGTCAGGTCCCTGACGGCTGTGGCAGTCATGTAAGAGCGGAGTTCGGGCGTCTTGAGGTGGCGCGAGATCGTCACCGTGTCGGCCATGGTGAACTCCGCGATGACGGGCTGCTTTCCCAATGGTGCGGGAAAGGTCCATTCAGTGGACGGTGCCGCCCCCGTGGTGTAGGCGATTTTTCCGTCCGCGAAAACCACGCGGCGGCCGTCGCGGCGCTGCTTTGAAACCTGGCCGGCGACCAGGGTGCCCGTTGTGGGCCTCCAGCTGTCAAGACCGTAGGCGATGGAGATTTCATCCGCTTCAGTCCAATTGCCCATGGCAGCGCTTGCGAGCAGGTCGCCAAGCCCGCCGTAAAACGCCATGGCATGCACGACCACGATGCCTGCTTCGCGTGCGCGATCCGCGAACAGCTTGAAGGTGTCGATATTGGCTTCTATTTCGGCCGCGACGTCCAGGTAGGGAATGCGGGCCCGCATGGCGGCTTCAATCAGCGGTGCCGAGGTGCTGGCAAAAGGGCCTGCGCAGTTGATGACGGCCATGGCGCCGGCCAGCGCGTGATCCAGCGAGGCTGGATCATCGACCGATGCGGGTCGGGTTGCCAGCCCGGGGTGTGCTGCGCCGAAGGCTTGCAGTTTCACGGGATCGCGTCCGCTGAGGATGGGCGTCCAGCCGCGCCGGAGCAACTCAGCAACCACGAAGCGCCCGGTGTGCCCGTAGGCGCCATACACAGCCACTGATTTGTTTGAGGTCATCACGCAGTCCTTTATATAAGCGTCAAAAAGTTGTTTTTAGAAAACGCTACAGATCTGTATCGTTTTGGAAAGTGTACAGTACAGATCTGTAGCGCGTCAAGCGCGGGCAAAAAATGGAGCAATTTGATGAAAAAGAATCCGGCAGCGGGTACTTCGGCGGCCGCTACGGCGGGTGATGAAACGGGCGTGCTGAGCGTGCGGGAACGCGTTCTTGAGACAGCGGCGACGCTGTTCTACCGGGAGGGCGTCAGGGCCGTCGGTGTCGACCTGGTGGTCGAGCGCTCCGGCGTCGCCAAAACCAGCTTGTACCGCCACTTCGCCACCAAGGACGACCTGGTGGTGGCATTTCTTGAGCGCGAGGACGCCGAATACTGGGAGAACTGGGAAAGCGTCTCGGTGCAGGAAACGGGGGATGCCGAGGCCGAACTGAAAGCGCATCTGTGCGCGATCGCCGAGCACATTGCCGCGCCCAGGTACCGCGGTTGCCCCTTCCTCAATGTGGCGACCGAGTTTCCAGCGCCCAGCCATCCTGCCCGCACGGTTGCGATGAGAAACAAGACAGAATTGCTGCACCGCCTCGGTGTGCTGGCAAAGAGGATGGGCGTGCGCAAGCCCGATGAACTGGCTGCCCAGCTGGTGCTTCTGATCGACGGCGCCTATATGAACGGCCCGCTTCTGGGCAAGAAGGGGCCGGTGAATTCGCTGGTGGCGGCAGGCAATGCCTTGATACTGGCCGCACCGCGGCGCTGAAAAGAAAAAGCCCTTCCGGCGAGGGAAGGGCTTTTCTGAGGGCGGGTATCGCGCGGTACTTACATGCCCGCTTGCCTACATACCGGCATAGTTGGGCCCGCCGCCGCCTTCAGGCGTGACCCACACGATGTTTTGCGTCGGATCCTTGATGTCGCAGGTCTTGCAGTGCACGCAGTTCTGCGCGTTGATCTGCAGGCGGTCGCTGTTGTCGGCGTTCTTCACGAATTCATAAACGCCGGCCGGGCAGTAACGGCTTTCAGGGCCGGCGTATTTGGCCAGATTGATGTTGACCGGTACGCTGGCATCCTTGAGCGTCAGGTGGGCGGGTTGGTGCTCTTCGTGGTTGGTGTTGGAGACAAACACCGAACTCAGGCGGTCAAAGGTGATCTTGTTGTCGGGCTTGGGGTACACGATGGGCGTGCATTCGGCCGCGGGCTTGAGCTTGGCGTAGTCGGGGACCTTGTTGTGCACGGTCCACGGCGGTGACTTGAAGCCCAGTTTGGGCAGCAGCCAGTGCTCGATGCCGGTCATGAAGGCGCCGACGTAGAGGCCCTTCTTGAACCAGGACTTGAAGTTGCGCGACTGGTTCAGCTCCGCTGCCAGCCAGCTCTTCGCGTACGCCTCGGGGTAAGCGGCCAGTTCGTCGTGCTGGCGGCCGGCGGTCACGGCCTCGTATGCTGCTTCGGCGGCCAGCATGCCGCTCTTGATGGCGGCGTGGCTGCCCTTGATGCGGGCCGCATTGAGATAACCGGCTTCGCAGCCTATCAGCGCGCCGCCCGGGAACACGGTCTTGGGCAGGCTCAGGGCGCCGCCGGCGGTGATGGCGCGCGCGCCGTAGCTCAGGCGCTTGCCGCCTTCCAGATATTGTTTGATGCTGGGGTGGGTCTTCCAGCGCTGCATCTCTTCAAAGGGGCTCAGGTAGGGGTTGCTGTAGTCCAGGCCGGTGACCATGCCCAGCGTGACCTTGTTGTCTTCCAGGTGGTACATAAAGCCGCCGCCATAGGTCTGGCTGTCCATGGGCCAGCCGGCGGTGTGGATGACCAGGCCCGGCTTGTGTTTGGCGGGGTCGATCTCCCAGAGCTCTTTCACGCCGAGCGCGTAACCCTGTGGATCCCGGCCTTCGTCGAGCTTGAAGCGGCTGATCAGCTGGCGGCCCAGGTGGCCGCGCGCGCCTTCGGCGAACACGGTGTACTTGCCGTGCAGTTCCATGCCGAGCTGGAAGTTGTCGGTGGGCTCGCCGTCCTTGCCAATGCCCAGGTTGCCGGTGGCCACGCCCTTGACGGAGCCGTCGTCGTTGTAGAGCACTTCGGCGGCCGCGAAGCCCGGGAAGATTTCAACGCCGAGATTCTCGGCCTGCTGCGCCAGCCAGCGCACCACGTTGCCCAGGCTGATGACGTAATTGCCTTCGTTGTGAAAGCAGTCCGGCACAAAAAAGCCCGGTGTCTTGACCGCGCCTTTTTCGCTGAAGAAGAGCACTTCGTCGGCGGTGACGGGCTGGTTCAGCGGTGCGCCCTGGGCTTTCCAGTCGGGCAGCAGTTCGGTCAGCGCTTTGGGGTCCATCACCGCGCCCGAGAGGATGTGGGCGCCCGGTTCGGAGCCTTTTTCGAGCACCACGACGGAGACGTCCTTGCCTTTTTCGGCCGCCAGTTGCTTCAGGCGAATGGCGGTGGACAGGCCGCCGGGGCCGCCGCCCACCACGACCACGTCGTATTCCATCGCCTCACGGGGGCCGAACTGGGCCAGAATTTCTTGGGTATTCATCGGGGACTCGCTGATAATGATTTTTCAGGAAGGATTGTCGGTCTCGCGTTGGATTTTATGTCGCGAATGCAATGATGCGAACGGTCGTTCTCTTTTGTGCGCTTTAAATGAGAGAGGAGCCTCTAATGGCTTACAGCATTGATTTGACGGGGCGTGTCGCCCTCGTGACCGGCGCCTCGGGCGGGCTGGGCGCCCAGTTTGCCACCACCCTGAGCCAGGCGGGCGCGGCGGTGGTGCTGGCCAGCCGCCGGCTGGACAAACTCAAGGACCTGCGCGCACAGATCGAAGCGGCCGGCGGCGACGCGCATGTGGTCGAGCTCGACGTGACCGACCATGCCAGCATCAAGGCCGGCGTGGCCCATGCCGAAACCGAGGTCGGCCCCATTGACATCCTGGTCAACAACTCCGGCGTCAGCACCACCCAGCGCATCCAGGACGTGGGCGAGGAAGACTACGATTTCATCTTCAACACCAATGTGAAGGGCGCCTTCTTTGTGGCGCAGGAAGTGGGCAAGCGCATGCTCGCCCGCGCACGCGGGTCGGCGCCCGGCAGCTATGCGGGCGGGCGCATCATCAACATCGCCTCCATGGCCGGGTTGCGCGTGCTGCCGCAGATCGGCGTGTACTGCATGAGCAAGGCGGCCGTGGTGCAGATGACCAAAGCCATGGCGCTGGAGTGGGGCAAGTTCGGCATCAACGTCAATGCGATCTGCCCCGGCTATATTGACACCGAAATCAACCACCACCACTGGGAAACCGAGCAGGGCAAGAAGCTGGTGCAGATGCTGCCGCGCAAGCGCATCGGCAAGCCGCAGGACCTGGACGCGCTGCTGGTGATGCTGGCCAGCGGCGAGAGCCATTTCGTCAACGGTGCGGTGATCGCTGCAGACGATGGCTTTGGCGCCTGAGGCGGTTCACGCAACAACAATCGATTTCCGGAGAAAGACGATGATGGATTCAGTCGTGCCTTACCTCGGCCCCATAGGCCTGATCTTCCTGGCCCTGCTGGCGGGCGTGGTCAGCCCCGGCCCCAGCTTTGTGCAGGTCGCACGCATCGCAGTGTCGCGTTCACGCGCCGACGGCCTCGCCGCGGCGCTGGGCATGGGCCTGGGCGCGCTGGTGTTCGCCGCGCTGGCATTGGCCGGCTTGCAGGCGCTGCTGGCCGCCTTGCCGGGTGTCTACACGGCGCTCAAGATTGTGGGCGGCCTGTACCTGATGTGGATTGCCTTCAACATCTGGCGCGGCGCGCGACAGCCGCTGGAAATGGGCGGGCAGGACACGGCCGCGGCGCGCCGTACGGTGCTGCAATCCTTTCGCCAGGGGCTGGTGACGCAACTGAGCAATCCCAAGATCGTGGTGGTCTACAGCAGCGTGTTCGCGGCCCTGCTGCCCGCGCACTTCCCCTTGCCCGCCGCCATGCTGGTGCTGGCCGGCGTGCTGGTGATGGAGACCGGCTGGTATGCCGTGGTGGCGGTGGTGCTGTCCTCGTCGGTGCCGCGCGCCGCCTATCTGCGCAGCAAGGCCCTGGTGGACCGCACGGCTGCCGGCGCGATGGGTTTGCTCGGTTTGCGCCTGGTTGCGACCGCGCACACCGCCTGATGCCCGGTAGATGCTGACGGGCATTCTGGCCGGGCTCGCGGCGGGCGCGCTGTGGGGCCTGGTGTTTGTGGCGCCGCGCATGCTCGAAATGGGCGCAGGCGGCTATTCCTCGATTGACCTCACGGCCGGGCGCTTTGCCGTCTACGGCGTGGTGGCCGCGGGGGTGATGCTGGCGGGGCTGCGCAATCGCCGCCTGCCCACGCTGCGCCAGGCATGGGCCGCGCTGCTCATGAGCGTGCTGGGCTTCAGCGGCTACTACCTGCTGCTGGTGCTGGCCATACGCGATGCGGGCACCGAGGTGCCTTCACTGGTCATCGGCACCATCCCGATCTGGGTCATGTTGCTGGGCAAGCCGCAAGGCCTGCGCTGGGCCGCACTGCTGCCGGGGCTGGCACTGACGCTGGCCGGGCTGGCGCTCATGATGGGTTCCACGCACGAGGGCAGCGGCCAGGGCGCGGCGGCGCACTTCTGGCGCGGCATGCTGTTTGTGGCGGGCTCGCTGGTGTGCTGGACGGCTTTTGCGATTCTCAACTCCGCCTGGCTCAAGCGCCATCCTGAAGTCAACGCGACCGACTGGGCCAACTGGCTGGGCGTGGCCACGGGTTTGGGCGCGCTGCTGATGTGGCTGGCCGCGGGATCGGACGCCGGCATGCTGGCCGCACGTGCCGACCGCTGGACCTTTGTGCTGCTGTGCGTGGTGGCCGGTGTGGGATCGACCTGGCTGGCCACCATTTTGTGGAACATGGCCAGCCAGCGGCTCAGCGCGAGTTTGTGCGGGCAGCTGATCGTGAGCGAGACGATTTTCGCGCTGATGTATTCCTTTGCCTGGGACGGCCGCTGGCCCTCCCTGGTGCAGCTCACCGCCTGCGTGCTGTTCACGCTGGGCATTCTTGCCTCCATCAGGGCGCATCGTTAGGCGAGCAGGGTATTGCCATGAAGATCGAAATTCCCGAGAAGAAAAAGCTGGTCCGTGAAATGCGCATCCCGATCCGCTGGGGCGATATGGATGCCATGGGTCACCTCAACAACGGCAGCTACTTCCGCTACCTGGAAACCATACGCATCGACTGGATGTATGCCATCGGCTGCAAGCCTGATCCGAAGGGCGAAGGGCCGGTGATCGTCAATGCCTTCTGCAACTTCTACAAGCAACTCGAATACCCGGGTGATGTGCTGATGAAGATGTATGTCAGCGACCCGGGCCGCAGCACCTTTGAAAGCTGGGCCACCATGGAACGCAGTGATGTGCCAGGCGTCATCTATGCGGCGGGTGGCGCCACCACGATCTGGGTGGACTTTCCGGCGCAGAAGTCAAAGCCCTTGCCGGACTGGATGCGCAAGATCATTGAGTGAGGGCCGCTTCTTTCTCCCTCTCCCTTTGGGAGAGGGTTGGGGTGAGGGCGGCGGCCTGCGCATGGAGTGGTGGGTCGTTGGTGCCGCTGGCCCTCACCCCCGCCCTCTCCCAGAGGGAGAGGGAGTAAAACCACAGGGCCGTGACTCAGCGCACCACGCGAAAGCTCTTCTCGTTGTCCTTGAGCCAGCGCTGCGCAAGGCTGCGGGTCTGCTGCTCGGGCGCCGCAAACGCCTCCTGGTCCGGATGGAAGTCGCGCCTCAAGTAGGCCAGCAGCGGGCCCATGGTGTGCCACATGGCGCCGTTGCGGCCCCAGAAGAATTTGGCCGCGCTCCACCAGGTGCCGGGTTTGAACAGCGTGCCGTCATGCCAGAGGTTGAGCACTGTCTGCCGACCTGAGTCAAAGCTGAACACCAGCACGGCATAGATGTACCAGCGTATGCGCCAGGCGTAATTGCCCTTCACCGCGTGGTAAAGGTCGTAGGCGACGGCGCGGTGTTCGGTTTCCTCGGCCGCATGCCAGCGCCACAAGGCCTGCATGCGCGGATCGGCGCTGTCCATGGTGTCGTTGTGGCGCAGCAGATAGTCGGCCAGCACAGCCGTCAGGTGCTCATAGGCAGCGGTCACCGCGAGGAAGTGGCGCGGCCCCACGCCTCTTTTCCTGGCGTAGTCAATGCGCGCCGTCGCCCAGTGCTGCCAGCGATTGATCAGGCCCTGCGTTTCCAGGTGGGCGTTGTAGAGCCCGTGGATGTGGCGGTGCGTCGCCTCCTGGCCTATGAACTGTGCCGTGGCTTCGTGCAGCTGCGCGTGCTCCGGCGTATGGGGCAGCAGCTTTGCGCAATCGCGCACCGAATCGATAAAGGACTGCTCGCCCACCGGGAAGCTCATCGACAGGGCGTTGTGGTACTGGCTCAGGAAAGCGTCGCCGCCATACCAATGGCGGTCAAAGCCCTGGCTCAGGTCGATCTCGAGCTTGCGCACGGTCAGGCCTGAGGGGCTGGCGGATGTTGTGGTCCCAGGGGCTGCGGCAGATACGAGGGAAGAAGCAGGGGAGGAAGTGGTAGGGGCTGTCATCGGTGTGCGTTCATGCCTTGCGAAAAGGCCGGTTAGTGAGCATTATTCAGTTTTTGGTCGAACCCCACAACTCGCCTATTGCTCAGTTTTCATACCATGACCCTGTCCGGCGCACCTTCTCGTCCTCCCTCCTCTGACAGCATGCGAAAACTGCCCACGCAGGATCGTGCCCAACGCACGATAGAGAACATTTTTCAGGCGACTGCTCAGATTGTGGAAAGCGAAGGCGAGGGCGCTTTGACTACCAACAAGGTGGCCAAAAAAGCCGGTTTCTCGATCGGCACGCTCTATCAGTACTTCCCGAGCAAAGAGGCCATTCTGCTGGCCATGATCAACTTCGAGCGGCGGCGCGTGCTGGACAAGCTCCAGGCCTTGATGAAGCGTGCGGTGCAGGAGCGCCGCGATGCCGAATCCGTTGTGCGCGAACTGGTACACACATTGGTGGAATCCTTCGGCAGCGGCCCCAAGCACAAGCGCGCCATGATCCGGCTGGCCTGGCGCATGGACCACCACGAGAACATCACGCAGGCATTGCGCGAGGCGTCCGAGCGCAACGCCTTCGCGCTGTCGCAGCTGGGCGACCCGACGCTGCGCGCGCCCACGCCCGCGCTGATGTTTGTCGCCACCCGCGCGGTGATGGGCGCGATCCGCAGTGCTTCGCTGGAAGACTCGCCCCTGCTGGGCTCGCCCGAGTTTGAGGACGAACTGGTGCGCATGGTGATGGGCGTGATCAGGGTTTGACCACGCGGCACGGTATTCGTCAGCCGGCCTTGGGCGGCTTGGGCACGCGGCCCATCAGGTAGAACTCGGGGTTGGGCTGCATGTTGCTGAAGCTCGCCATGCGGTTCGAAAGGCCGAAGAAGGCCGTGATGGCCGCGATGTCCCAGGCATCTTCGTCGTCAAAACCGTGGCCGTACAGGGCTTCGAAGTCTGCGTCTTCAATGCGGTCGGCCTGCTGGCAGACCTTCATGGCGAAGTCCAGCATGGCGCGCTGGCGCGGTGTGATGTCGGCCTTGCGGTAGTTGACTGCCACCTGGTCGGCAACCAGCGGCTTCTTTTCATAGATACGCAGAATAGCGCCGTGCGCCACCACGCAGTAGAGGCAGTTGTTGGCCGCGCTGGTAGCGGTGACGATCATCTCGCGTTCGCCCTTGGTCAGCGTGCCATTCGGGTTGGAGCCTTCTTCCTTGAGCATCAGCGCGTCGTGGTAGGCAAAGAAGGCTCGCCACTCGGCGGGGCGGCGCGCCAGCGCCAGGAATACGTTGGGCACAAAGCCGGCTTTTTCCTGCACTTCGAGGACTTTGGCCTTGATGTCTTCCGGCAGGTCTTTCAGTTCGGGTGCGGGGTAGCGCGGTGCCGCGGCGGGAGTTTTGGGAGGGGTCATTGGGTTTCCTTCAAAGCAGGGTGAGCGGTGGCTCCATGAGTCTTTGGCTCTTGATTTTGACTCTCGGCTCCAAGCCAAGCGTACTTGCAAGACAGTTCGTACGGCCTGAACCGGGCCTTTCACCAGCGTGAGCCTATTCAATTAATAAAAACTATTAGATGGATGTGTTTAATTGCCTTTGATAATTTTGCAGTGAAATTTAGACTTTGCTTCACAGGTTCTCCGCCTGGCAAGCCCGCCCTCATTCGGCACCATTTATTCATCGAAGGTAATCCATCATGGCTGATCACACAACGCAAAGCGAAGCCTCCTGCCCATTCTCGGGCGGCGCCCGCAAACACGCACTGGCCGGCGCCCCCAGCAATGCCAGCTGGTGGCCCAACCAGCTCAACCTGAAGATTCTTCACCAGAACTCCCCCCATGCCGATCCCATGGGCGAGGCCTTCAACTATGCCGAGGAATTCAAGACCCTGGACCTGCATGCCGTGGTCAAAGACCTGCATGCGCTGATGACGGATTCGCAGGACTGGTGGCCCGCGGACTACGGCCACTACGGTCCCTTCTTCGTGCGCATGGCCTGGCACAGCGCCGGCACCTACCGCATTACCGACGGGCGGGGCGGTGCGGGTTCCGGCATGCAACGTTTCGCGCCGCTGAACAGCTGGCCCGACAACGGCAATCTCGACAAGGCACGCCGCCTGCTGTGGCCGATCAAGCAGAAGTACGGCCGCAAAATTTCCTGGGCCGACCTGATGGTGCTGGCCGGCACTGTGGCCATGGACTCCATGGGCCTGGAGACCTTTGGTTTCGCTGGCGGGCGCCCCGATGTGTGGGAACCGGAGGAGGTCTACTGGGGACCCGAAGCCGAGTGGATGGGCGACAAGCGCTACAGCGGCGACCGCGAGCTTGAACAACCCCTGGGCGCTGTCCAGATGGGCCTGATTTATGTGAACCCCGAAGGCCCGAACGGCAAACCGGATCCCATCGCCTCGGCACGCGATATCCGCGAGACTTTTGCCCGCATGGCCATGAATGATGAAGAGACCGTCGCTTTGGTCGCGGGTGGGCATACCTTCGGCAAGGCCCACGGCGCCGCCGATCCGGGCAAGCATGTCGGCCCCGAACCCGAGGGCGGCAGCATCGAAGACCAGGGCTTCGGCTGGATCAACAAGTTCGGCGGCGGCCACGGCGTGCACACCATCACCAGCGGCATTGAAGGCGCCTGGACCAACAACCCCATCAAGTGGGACAACGGCTACTTCGAGAACCTGTTCGGCTACGAGTGGGAGCTGACCAAGAGCCCCGCAGGCGCGCACCAGTGGAAGCCCAAGGACCCCGCGGCGGCAGGCGCCGTGCCGGACGCGCATGACCCCACGCGCCGCCATGCTCCCATGATGACCACCGCCGACATGGCCATGCGCATGGACCCGGCTTACGAAAAAATCTCGCGCCGCTTCATGGCCAACCCGCAGGAATTCGCCGACACCTTTGCCAAGGCCTGGTACAAGCTGACGCACCGCGACATGGGGCCCGCCGCGCGCTACCTGGGCCCTCTGGTTCCCAAGGGACAGCTGCTGTGGCAGGACCCGATTCCCTCGGTCGACCATGAACTCGTCGGGGAGAACGACATCGCCGCGCTGAAGGCCACGGTGCTGGCCTCGGGGCTTTCCATCTCCCAGCTGGTCACGACCGCCTGGGCATCCGCCGCGACCTTCCGCGGCAGCGACAAGCGCGGCGGCGCGAACGGCGCGCGCATCCGCCTCGCGCCGCAAAAGGACTGGGAAGTCAACCAGCCGGCGGAGCTCGCGAAAGTGCTGAAGGTGCTCGAAACCATCCAGGCCGAATTCAACGGCGCGCAGTCCGGCGGCAAGAAAATTTCGCTGGCCGATTTGATCGTGCTGGGCGGCTGCGCAGCCGTCGAAGCGGCCGCGAAGAGGGCGGGGCATGATGTGAAAGTGCCTTTCTCGCCCGGGCGGATGGACGCTTCGCAAGAGCAGACCGATGTGCAGGCCTTTGCCGTGCTGGAGCCGACCGCGGATGGCTTTCGCAACTACGTCCGCAAGGGACAGGAGCAGCGCGCGGCCGAACAGCTGGTGGACAAAGCCAGCCTCATGACGCTGAGCGCCCCCGAGATGACCGTTCTGGTCGGCGGCTTGCGCGTGCTCAATGCCAATGTGGGGCAGGCACAGCACGGTGTGTTCACCAAGCGGCCCGGAACTTTGAGCAACGACTTCTTCGTGAACCTGCTCGACATGCGCACCAAATGGCAGAAGTCCGCCAGCGATGTGGGCGTGCTCGAGGGCCGCGACCGCACGAGCGGCGAGCTCAAGTGGACGGCCACTGTCACTGACCTGGTCTTCGGCTCGAACTCGCAGTTGCGCGCCCTCGCGGAGGTTTACGCCAGCAGCGACTCGCGTGAGACATTCGTGCGCGACTTTGTGGCCGCGTGGAACAAGGTCATGAACCTGGACCGTTACGACCTGGCCTGAACTGGTTTGATCTGATCTGATCCGATCAAAGTAGATCTTGCCCGCCCCGGTGGAAACCTGGTGCGGGCTTTTTTGTTTTCCACTACGCTTGGGCTTTTATTTCAAGAAGCTGTTCCAGGATGAACCCGATACAGATACGCCGCTGCGAGGAAACCGACTGGCCGGCCCTCTGGCCACTGCTGCGCGCGACTTTCGAAGCCGGCGACACCTATTCCTTTTCGCCGCAAAGCACCGAAGCTGAAATTCACGCCGCCTGGATGGAAGTTCCCCGTGCTACTTACGTGGTGCGCGAAGGAAACGGCCCAGTGCTCGGCACCTACTTCATCAAACCCAACCAACCTGGCCTGGGCTCGCATGTCTGCAATTGCGGTTATGTGGTTGCACCCGAGGCCCAGGGCCAGGGCCTGGCTTCCGCGATGTGCGAGCACTCACAGCGCGAGGCGCTGGCCATGGGTTTTACCGCCATGCAGTTCAACCTGGTGGTGTCGACCAACGAGCGGGCAGTGCGCTTGTGGAAGCGATTGGGGTTTGAGGTGGTGGGGGTTTTGCCGAAGGCGTTTCGGCATTTGAGGTTGGGGTTGGTGGATGCGTTTGTGATGTTTAAGGTTTTGGGGTAGGGCCGGGTCTTGGCAGAGGGTAGGGCGTCCGAGTCAACGCAAGACCCAGTTTGCAATGATCTCCCTCAACAAGCAAGCAAACCCTCCCTCACCTCAGGGTTGCACCCTCATCTACAGACTCTTACACGCGTCACATGCAAAATGAATTCTCACCCGCCACTCCAGGCGATCACAAAGGCCGCATCCGGCCCACAGGCCCGCGCGCCAAAAACCCACCCACCACACTACTTGAAAGGAAAAAACTCCCATGCAAGTTCAGGTCAACTCCAACCACAGCATGCATACTGGCGAATCCTTTGAGCGCTGGGCGCGCGGTGAGCTTCAGGAATCATTGAGCCGCTTCAAGGGTGACATCACGCGCATTGAAGTGCATATGAGCGACGAGAACAGCGACAAGGCCGGGCCGGACCAGAAGCGCTGCGTGATGGAGGCGCGCCTGGCGCACCATGACCCGCTGGCTGTCAACCACGATGCGCCCAACCAGGACCTGGCTTTTCGCGGCGCCAGCGAGAAACTCAAGCGTGTGCTGGACCATACCCTGGGCAAGCTGCGCGACCATCACCGCGACCGCGAAACCATACGGCACGAAGCCGCGCCTGACGCTTGATGCCGCAGCGCCTTGGCGCGTTGCGAAGCCCTGCTATCCGCTGTCCAGGGCCTTGACCATGGCAAAGCGCCGGAACTGCGCACCGCGCAATTCGATGTGCTGCTCTTCTTTCACCGTAAAGCCCTGGCGCGTGAAAAACGGCCGGCCCAGCAGGCTGGCCTCGGTGTAAAGCTGAATCACGCCGAGTTCGCGCAACGCGGTCTCGGCGCGGCCGAACAGCTGCGAAGCCACGCCGCGGCGCGCGGCCAGGGGTGAGCTGAACATCAGGTCGATATGGCCATCTTCCTCATAGCCGACAAAGCCGAGCAGCGCGTCGTTGCCGCTGCCTTCCGCATCCTGCGCCACCAGCACCTTCAAGGGTTTCAAGCGGGCCTCCCAGATGCCCAGGTCGGGCGGCTGCGGCGCCCAGGCCTTGCGTTGAGCCTCGTCATAGTGACTCGCAGCGAGGCCATGGACCGCATCGGTGAAAAGCTGGGCGACGGCGGCGAGGTCTGCGTTTGTATAAGGCCGGATGCGCATGCGCTCAGAACTTCCCCAGGTAATCCATCTTGCCCAGCGGCACACCCTGGTGGCGCAGGATGCCGTACGCGGTGGTGAGGTGGAAGTAAAAATTCGGCAGGACGAAATCCAGCAGGTAGGGTTCGCAGACAAAGTTCATTTCCCTGCCGCGTATCTTGAGCGTCACGGTGCCGCCCGCGCGGGCGTTGATCTGTGCTTCGTCAACGGTCTTGAGGAAGTCCACTGTCTTGGCGATGCGGGCCTGCAGTTCCTCAAAAGTGGTTTCGGTGTCGGGGAAGCTGGGTGGGGTGATGCCGGCCAGGCGTGCCGCGCCGAACTTGGCAGCATCGCTGGCGCTCTGGACCTGGCCGGAGAGCGGGTACATGTCGGGTGCCAGACGGGAGTTGACGTAGGTGGCGAGGTCAAGCTTGTTGGCTTCGGCATGGGCTTTGGCTTTTTCAAGCACGGCCGACAGGTTGGAAAAGCCCCGGATGAAGACGGGAATGGACGCTTGGTAGAGAGTCAGCGGCATAAAAGCTTTCAGAGGTTGAATGGAAGGCCAGGTGATCGGGCGCCAGGATGCGTCCCCCGATTTTGGTCTTGTTGTGAAAATTTTGCTGCCATCTGGTGCAAACTTGCTGGAGGCCGCGTTTCACGATGAATTGAGAGCCGCAAAACCGCACTTTGTTTCCATGAAAATTGCCCTGCTGTCGGACGTACACGCCAACCTGCGCGCGCTGCAGGCCTGCCTGGCCCACGCCGGCGCGCAGGGTGCCGACCGGCTGGCGGTGCTGGGGGACCTTGTGGGCTACGGCGCGCAGCCGGCCGAGGTAGTGCGGCGTATTCGCGAACTGGCGGGCGAGGGCGCCATCGTGCTCAAGGGCAACCATGACGAGTACGCCGTGGCGCCACCCGCGCAGGCCTATTCGTCCGACCAGAGCGGCGCCGCCTGGACCCATGGGCGGCTGGACAAGGATGCGCTGGATTTCCTGGCGGCCTTGCCGCTGACGGCCAGGGCCGATGCGGCGCTGCTGGTGCATGCCAGTGCCGACGCGCCCGAGCGCTGGCAGTATGTCGACAGCGAGCGCCGCGCTGAAGCAAGCCTTAATGCCGCCTGCCCGGCAACGGAGGTGCGTTATGTCTTCTGCGGCCATGTCCACCACCAGTCGCTTTATTTCCAGGGCGCGGGGCAAGGGCTGATGCGTTTCCTGCCCACGCCGGGTGTGCCCATCCCGGTGCCGCCGCACCGCCGCTGGCTTGCCATCGTGGGCTCGGTGGGCCAGCCGCGCGATGGCAACACCAAAGCGATGTATGCGCTGTTCGACACCACCCAGGCCGAGCTGACCTTTCACCGCGTGGCTTACGACCATCTGGCTGCCGCGGCCGATGTGCGTGCAGCGGGTTTGCCGGGCCATCTCGCCGAGCGGCTGGAGGCGGGCCTTTGAAGCTGATGGCGCCCGGCACGGTGATCGACGGGTTTGTCATCGGCGAATGCCTGCATGCGGGCGGCATGGCGCATATCTACCAGGTGGGTTATGCCGATGCATCGCGGGCCGCACCTTTTCCCATGGCCATGAAGGTGCCGCGCATGACGGCCGGTGACGGCGCTGAAAACATCGTGGGCTTCGAAGTGGAGCTGCAACTGCTGTCTGTGTTGACCGGGCCGCATGTGCCGCGGTTTGTGGCAGCGGGAGATCTTGAAAAGCTGCCTTATCTGGTGATGGAATACGTGCCCGGCCGCACCCTGCAGCAACTGCTGGACGATACCCCGGGGCCGCTGCCCGTACAGGAAATCGCCCGCCTGGGCGCGGCGCTGGCACAGGCGGTGCACAGCCTGCACCTGCAGGACGCCTGCCACCTGGATCTGAAGCCGGCCAACGTGCTGATGCGGCCCGACGGCAGTGCCGTGCTGCTGGACTTCGGGCTGTCCTGCCATGCGCATTACCCGGACCTGCTGGCCGAAGAACTGCGCCCCGCTGTGGGTTCCCCCGCCTGGATGGCGCCCGAGCAGGTGGTCGGCGTGCGCGGCGACCCGCGAAGCGACATCTTTGCCATCGGCGTGATGCTGTACGAAATGGCCACGCGCGAACTGCCCTTTGGCAACCCGCAGACACGGGGCGGCCTGCGGCAGCGCCTGTGGATGGACCCGGTTCCGCCGCGCGCCTTGCAGCCGGAGGTACCCGAGTGGCTGCAGGAGGTGATCCTGCATTGCCTGCAGGGTGACGCCGGCCGGCGCTATGCGTCGGCCGCGCACCTGGCGCTTGATCTTTCGGACCCGTCACAGATCACCGTGACGGAGTTGGGCGCGCGCCTGCAAGCCACGGGCTTCTGGGCACACTTCAAGCGATGGCTGGGCGCGGCGGGCAAGGCTTACCGGCCCAGCGTGCCGCCTTCACGGCAGGTTGAGGCGGCGCCCATCGTCATGGTGGCCGTGCCTCACCGCGACGTGAGCGACGCCACGTTGTATTCACTGCGCCGCGCCGTGATGCGGGTGCTGGGCACGGCACCCGGCGCGCGCCTGGCCTGCGTGACAGTGCTGGACTCCGCCGCAGCGGGCGGCGGGGATGGCCGGGCGTCTGAAACCGCGGTGCACCGGCGCCACCTCGGCATGCTCAGGCAGTGGGCCCAGCCCTTGGACCTGGACAGCCGGACGCTGTCTTTCCATGTCATCGAGTCGGGTGACGTCGCGCAGGCCCTGTTGCACTATGCCCTGGGCAACCAGGTGAGCATCATCGTCATGGGGGCGGCGACGCACGGCTTGCAGATGCAGCGCCTGCTGGCCACGGTGCCGATCAAGGTCGCCATGGCGGCGCCTTGCACCGTGATCCTGGTCAAGCAGGCGCTGCCGTTCGAGCGGCTGGCCGCTGCCGGCTGAAGGGATCAGGAGCCGGCCATCAGCTTGTGCACCAGGTCGGCCGTGGTGGAGGCCCTGTACTTGCGCATCAGGCGGGCGCGGTAGATTTCGACGGTGCGATGGCTGATGACCAGCGCGCGGCCGATCTCTTTGGAGGTCAATCCGTCCATCAGGTGGGCGGCCACTTCGCGTTCGCGCGCGGTGAGTTCAGCCGTCACGGGGCGGCGCGAGCTGAGGTCCTCGAAGGTCCAGATGCCGGCTTCATGCGGCGCGCTGCGGTTGAGGGCGCGGCCGGTGACATGGCACCAGAAGGTCTCGCCCTTGTTGCGGCCGTCCACGCGCTTCATGATGCGGTCGTCGGAGTAAAGGCCCTTGGCATTCAGGATGGGGATCATGCGCGCGCCTACGCGCTCGTACTCCTCCACGCTGGGATAGAGGATCAGGAAGGACTGGCCTGCGAGCTGCTCGCGCGTGGCGCCGAACATCTCGCACAAATGCTGATTGCAGTCCACAATCGAGCGGTTGCGGGACAGCACCAGTCCCACCGGCGCCAGGTCGAACGCGAGCTGGTAATCGACTTCCACGGTACTAACCTTTAAGAAAAACTACGTAACTTGATAAGTAGTATCGTAGGGGATTGCCTGGAACACAAGGAGATGATTTGTGAAGAAACTTTTTCCCTCCGCATCGGAGGCCCTCAAGGGCGTGGTCAAGGACGGCCAGCTGCTGGCTGTTGGCGGCTTCGGCCTGTGCGGCATTCCTGAGGCGCTGATTGACGCGCTGCGTGACAGCCAGGTGAAGAACCTGACGGTGATTTCCAACAACGCGGGCGTTGACGGCTTCGGCCTGGGCAAGCTGCTGGAAACCCGGCAGATCAAAAAAATGATTTCGAGCTACGTGGGCGAGAACAAGGAGTTCGAGCGCCAGTACCTGGCCGGCGAGCTGGAGCTGGAATTCACGCCCCAGGGCACGCTGGCCGAAAAGCTGCGCGCCGGTGGCGCCGGCATCCCGGCTTTTTTCACCAAGACCGGCGTTGGCACGCAGGTCGCCGAGGGCAAGGAACTGCGCGAATTCGACGGCGAAACCTATGTGATGGAGCGTTCGCTGGTGCCCGATGTGGCCCTGGTCAAGGCGCATGTGGCCGACAAGTCCGGCAACCTGCGTTTCAACCTCACGGCGCGCAACTTCAACCCGGCCGCCGCGATGGCCGGCAAGATCTGCATCGTCGAGGTGGAGAAGATTGTTGAAACCGGCGAACTGGCGCCCGACGACATCCACCTGCCGGGCATCTATGTGCACCGCATCGTGCTCAATGCGAACCCCGAAAAACGCATCGAGAAGCGCACCATCACCGAGAAAGCAGGAGCCTGATATGCCTTGGACCCAAGACCAGATGGCGGCGCGCGCCGCACAGGAACTCGAAGACGGCTTTTACGTGAACCTCGGCATCGGCATCCCGACCCTGGTGGCCAACTTCACCGGCGACAAGGAAGTGTGGCTGCAGTCGGAAAACGGCATGCTGGGCATAGGCCCCTTCCCGACGGAAGACCAGGTCGATGCCGACCTGATCAACGCGGGCAAGCAGACCGTCACCACCATCAAGGGCTCGTCCATCTTTGGCAGCCATGACAGCTTCGCGATGATTCGCGGCGGCAAGATCAACCTGTCCATCCTGGGCGCCATGCAGGTCAGCGAAAAAGGCGACCTGGCCAACTGGATGATCCCGGGCAAGATGGTCAAGGGCATGGGTGGCGCGATGGACCTGGTGGCAGGCGTCAAGCGTGTCATCGTGCTGATGGAGCACGTCGCCAGAAAGAAGGACGGCACCGAGGACCTGAAGATCCTCCCCAAGTGCACCCTGCCGCTCACCGGTGTGGGCGTGGTGGACCGCATCATCACCGACCTGGCCGTCATGGACGTCACGCCCCAGGGCCTGAAGGTAGTGGAGCTGGCACCCGGCGTGACGCGCGAGGCGCTGCAGGCCAAGACGGGCGTCACGCTGATCTGAGGCGCAACAAAAAAGCAAAAAAGCCGCCGGCCTTTTCAGGCGGCGGCTTTTTGTTTTTCCGGATTCCCTCCGGTTTCCCGGGACCTACCTGCCTCCGGGTTTTCTTTTTTCGGTAATTTTCACCTTTTCGGCGCTTTCCAGCGGATCGCGGTCGGTGGCCATGGCCCTGCGCCTGACGGACGCGGTCTTTTCCTGCTGCAGTTCGTCCCGGGCCAGGTTCTCGATCATGGCCAGCAGCACGGTGCGCGTGGTCTTGATGTCCTCGGGCGCGATGCCTTCAATGCTCACGTTGTTGGTCTCTTCAGCCAGGGGCACCAGCAGCTTCTTGAGCGCGCGGCCCTCGTCGCTGAGGTAGACGTACATGTTCTTCTTGTTGGTGGGCAGCTGCCTGCGCTCGATATAGCCCAGTGCCTCCATGGCCTTCATGGCGGTGAAGGTGGTGGGTTCCATGACGCCGGCGCGCTCGCTGAGCTCTTTTTGCGTCAGGCCGTCGGACTCCCAGAGGATGCGCAGAAATGTCCAATGGCCGAAAGGTACCCCATGGCGCGCCAGCCGCACCTGCAGCGCGCGATGAAAGGCGCGTGAGGCATCGCGGATCAGGTGCGCAAGGCGGTCATTGGGCACGGCTTCACGCCAGTGGCGGATGATATTTTGGGTATCGTTGCTCATGACCCCGCATTGTGACCGACTTGGTGGGGGGGAGCGCAATCCCGGCCGCTGCGCGCCGATTCCAGCAGCGCCAGGCAGACCGCTGTGGTAGCGCGGGCCCATTCCCCGCTATGCAGCGCCGGCTTGTCATTCACAACGGCCGCATAGAGCTCGTCAATCACCTCCTGGCGCGGGATGGCGGGGGCGGGCAGGGCTTCCACGGTCTTTTCATGGTCGGCGTAAATGGCGATTTCCTGGGGGCCGGGGCGCAGGTCGGCTTTTTCGCAGCTCACGATGATGTGGCCGAAATGCTGGTGCCGCAGGCCCGCGGGCAGGGCGGTGCCGGCGGTGTACAGGCTGCCGCCGTAGTTGCGTGCTGCCTTGAGCGCGCTTTCCCCGGCGGAACTGGCCGCGCCCTGGAGGCGCTTGCGGGCCGCGCCGTAGTCGGCCGGGTTTTTGGCCTGGCCCATCTCGCCGATATTTCCCAGCAGCTCGTCCGAGTCGTAGTGGCCGTAGCCGCTGTAGGTGGCCGAGGCGAAAGCGCCGCCTTCAAACCCCAGCAGGGCGCTGTAGGCGCCCTCAGTGGGGCGTGCGGCATCCCAGGCGCCGGTCAGGGCGCGCACGCTGCGCACCAGCCCGCCGCCCAGCAGGCGCACGATGTCCATCTGGTGCGTGGCCTGGCTGTGGATCACGCCACCGCCGGCGGCCGTGTCCAGCTCTTCGGGCCGGCGCGGGCGGTAGAGGAAATCGGTGAAGTTCAGCGCATGGATCATCTTCACCGCGCCGTAGCGGCCGCTGTCTATCAGTTCGCGCGTGCGCCGTATCGGCGTATTGAAGCTGTGGCTGTGACCCACGATGAGGTGAACACCCGCATTGCGGGCCGCTTCGATCATGGCGCTGCATTCGTCCACCGTGAGCGCCATGGGTTTTTCCACCATCACATGCTTGCCGAAGGAGGCAGCCAGGCGCACGTGCTCTGCATGGAACTGGTGGGGCGAGGCGATGTAGAGCGCTTCCACCGCCGGGTTGGCGCACAGCGCCTCAATGGAGTCGTAGCTGGGCGCGCCGAAGTCTTTTTCAAACTGCGCGCGGGCGGCGGCGATGGGGTCGGCTGCGCCCACGAGTTTGACGCGGCCGTCGTGCACAAAGGTCGGCAGCATCAGCGTGAAGGCCCGGCCCAGGCCGATGATGCCGAGCCTTAAGGTCCGCTGTGTTTGTATCTGTGTCTGTGTCATAGGTCCAGTACGAGTTCGGCCGATTTTGCGCGCGAGACGCACACCATAATGTGGCCGGCTTTTTCCTCATCGGTCAGCACCATGTCGCGGTGCTCGGCCTCGCCGGACAGCAGGCCGGTCTTGCAGGTGCCGCAGGTGCCGCTTTCGCAGGAACTGGCCACGCGCAGGCCGCTGCCGCGCAGGGCTTCCAGGATGGTCTGCTCCGCGCTGACATCCACTGTCTTGCCGCTTCTGGCCAGGCGCACGCTGAAGGGGGTGTTCTCCGCATACACCGTGGCGTCAACGCCGAAGCTTTCGAAATGCACCGCGCCCGACGGCCAGTGGCCCGACATGTCGGCCACGCCCTCCATCAGCCCCTTGGGGCCGCAGCAGTAGACGTGGGAGGAGGTGGGCTTTTCAAATACCGGCCACAGGTCCAGTGCCTGGGCCATGTCGCCGTTGTCATGGTGAATATTCACCTGATGGGGGAATTCGGACTGGAGCTCGCCGAGAAAAGCCGTGCCGGCCGCATCCCGCGTGCAATAGTAGAGCTTGAACGTGCCGGCGCCCGTGCGTTTGAGCTGCCGCATCATCGAGAGGATGGGCGTGATGCCTATGCCACCCGCGATAAAAATAAAGTCTTTCGCATGCGCGGCCAATTCGAAATTGTTGCGCGGCGCGCTGACCGATAGCAACTGGCCGGCCTGCACCTCATCGGCCATGCTGATGGAGCCGCCACGGCCCTGCCCGTCGCGCTTGACGGCGATGTGCCAGGCGCCAGTGTCGGCCGGGTCGCTGCACAGCGAGTAATTGCGGCGCACGCCGCTTGGCACTTGCACCGTCAGGTGCGAGCCGGCCGAGAAGGCGGGCAGGGGCGCGCCTTCGGGATGGCGCAGCTCGAACAGGTAAATGCCTTGCGCGACTTCCTCCTTGCGCGTTACCTTCAGCGGGAAGAAGTCGGGCTCCCTTTCCGGAACGCCATGGGCACTGGGGTTAACGCTCATCCTTGTCTCCACAAATTTCTTGACAAACCGCAAAACGGCGATATTCTTAGTCATCTAAGAATAATCATCTTGTGCCGGATTTGCAAGATGTTTTTAAGCTATTGATGGAAGGGCCCTGCCGCGGGGCCGTTATTGTGATCTGGAAGGACATACGCGATGTTGACCGCTGAGGAAAATGACTTGCTCTGCCGTGTGGAAGGCCAGGCCCCCATGGGCCAGCTGATGCGCCGCCACTGGACGCCGGTGTGCCTGATCGAAGAGGTCAGCGAACCCGACGGCACGCCGGTCAAGGCGCGCGTCTTTGGCGAAGACCTGGTGGTGTTTCGCGACACCAAGGGCCGCGTCGGCGTGATGGACGAATACTGCCCGCACCGCCGCGTCTCGCTGGTGTTTGGCCGCAATGAAGATTGCGGGCTTCGTTGCCTGTACCACGGCTGGAAGATGGACGTCGAAGGCAATGTGCTGGAGATGGTCTCCGAGCCCGCGGCCAGCGGCATGGCGCAAAAGGTCAAGCACCTGGCCTATCCGGTGAAAGAGTGGGGCGGTTTTGTCTGGGCCTATATGGGCCCCAAGGAAACCCAGCCCGAGTTCGTGCCGCCGGCCTGGGCACCCACGGCCGACGCCAAGGTCACCATCGCCAAGGCGCTGATTCCCTGCAACTGGGCGCAAATCCTGGAAGGCGCGATCGACTCGGCGCACAGCTCCAGCCTGCACTCCTCGGACATGGTGCCCGCGCGTGTGGATGGCGCCGAAGCCACCGACACCAACTGGCTGCGCCCCTCGACCGACAAGGCCCCGCGCCTGCAGGTGGAGCGCGGCGGCTACGGCTTTCGCTACGCGGCCATCCGCCGCCCCATCAAGAACGCCGCCGCCAACGACTACATCCGCTCGACCGTGTTCGTCGCGCCGGCCACCGCGCTGATACCGCCCAACAACCTTTACAACGTGGCCAACATCAACGTGCCGATGGACGACACCAACACGGCGTTTTATTTCATCGCCTGGGGCCATCCTTCGCAGACACCCGACACCGAAAACTGGCGCAAATTCCTGGGCCAGCAGGTCGGGATCGACCTGGACACCCGCTATGCGCCGCTGCGCAACCGCGCGAACCACTTCTGGCAGGACCGAGAAGCCATGAAGGCCGGCAACTTCACCGGCATCACCGGCTTCCCGAACCAGGACATCGCGATGTGGGTGACCATGGGGCCGATTGCCGACCGCACGCATGAACGCCTGGGCGCCAGCGACATGGCGGTGGTGGAGTTTCGCAAGCAGATGCTGGAGGCGGTGCGCGCCTTCCAGGCCGGCGGGGCCGCCATAGGCACGGGCGATCTGCGCATCCCATCCAGCGTGGTCGCTTTCCAGGCCATCGTGCCCAAGACCACCGACTGGCGCGCCTACAAAGCGCACTATGTCTGGGATACGCGCGAGCCCGCGCTCGAGCCGTCTTATTCGACTTAAGCCTTACTCCGTTCCCGTTTGCTTTCCGTTTCGCAACGCCAGTTTAAAAATTATCAGGAGACAAGCCCCATGAAATCCCCACGCCGTTCCTTCTTGCTGGCCAGCGTCATGTTGATGATGGGCACGCTGCTGCCCTCGTTCTCCGCCGCCCAGGGCGCCTACCCCAGCCGCCCCATCAAGTTCGTCGTGCCCTATGCGGCCGGCGGCCTGCCCGACACGGTGGCGCGCATTTTCGCGCAGCGCCTGGGCGACAAGCTGGGCCAGGCGGTGGTGGTCGACAACCGGCCCGGCGCCAACGGCGTGGTAGCCGCGCAGGCGCTGGCTACGGCGCCCAAGGACGGCTATACCTTTCTGGTGACCGACGGTTCGATGTTCTCCATCAACCCCGCCATCTACAAAAACCTGGGCTATGACTACAAGCGCGACTTCGTGCCGGTCTCGCTTGCGGCACGCGCCCCGTTGTACCTGGCGGTGCATCCCAAGGTGCCGGCCAACAGCTTCCAGGAATTCGTCGCGCTGGCCAAGGCCAAGCCCGGCACGCTGAACTACGGCTCGTCGGGCATAGGCAGCACGCACCACCTGACCATGGAAGCGCTGAAGGCCGCGCTGGGCCTGCAGATCACGCATGTGCCCTTCAAGGGAACCGGCCAGTCCGTGCCCGCGCTGATCGGCGGCCAGGTGGACGTGCTGTTCTCGGCACTGCCTTCGCTGGTGGGTTTTGTGAAGGGCGGCCAGGTCAAGCTGCTGGCCATCAACTCGGCCCGCCGCTCGCCGCAGGAGCCCAATGTGCCGGCCATCGCCGAAACCATTCCGGGTTTTGATTTCGCACCCATCGTCGGCGTGCTGGCCGCCACCGGCACGCCCGCCAGCGCCATCGACCGCATCAGCGCTGAAATGGCGCAGATCGCCAGGATGCCGGACGTCATCGCCACGCTGAGCAACGCCGGCATCGAAGCCATAGGCAGCAGCCCGGCCGACTACGGCAAGGCCATCCTCGATGAGAACGAGCGCCTGGCAAAAGCTATCGCAGCCTCTGGAATCAAACCCGAGTAAGCCATTGAAATTTTTCTGAAAGAACCCAACGCGACATGTCAAAACTGAAATTGAGCTTCGGCTGCTGGAACTACGACCGCACCCGCGCCCTGATGGACGGCAGCGTACAGCCCGACGGCATAGACCTGAACTACCTCAACATGCCGGTGGAAGAAACCTTCTTTCGCATGCTGCGGCACAAGGAGTTTGACGTCGCGGAAATGTCGCTCTCCTCGTACACGGTCTCCTTGTTCAGCGAGGCGCGGCCTTTTGTGGCGATTCCGGTGTTTCCTTCGCGCTTCTTTCGCCATTCCTGCATCTATGTGAATGCCAACTCCGGCATCCGCGAAGCGAAAGACCTGATCGGCAAGCGCGTGGGCAACCCCGAATACCAGATGACGGCGCCGGTATGGATACGCGGCATCCTGGCCGACCACTACGGCGTGCCCGTCGACAGCGTGACCTATTTCACCGGCGGCGAGGAAGAGCCCGGCCGCCCCGAGAAGCTCAAGCTCGATCTGCCCTCCAATATCAAGATCGAGCGCATAGGCCCGGACCAGACGCTGGCGCAGATGCTGCTTGACGGCGAAATCGACGCGCTCTACACCGCGCGCATGCCCTCGAGCTTCCTCAAGGGTGGTGGCAAGGTCAAGCGCCTGTTTGAAGACTATGAACAGGTCGAGCGCAACTACTTCAAGGAAACCGGCATCTTCCCCATCATGCACACGGTGGCCATACGCCGCGACGTCTATGAAGCCAATCGCTGGGTGGCGCGCTCCATGATGAAGGCGCTCGAAGAGTCGCAGCGCCGCACCTACGAAGACCTCTACGAAACCGCGGCCCTCAAGGCCATGCTGCCCTGGTTGACATCGCACGTCGAGCAGGTCAGGCGCGAGATGGGTGAGGACTTCTGGCCCTACGGCTTCGAGAAAAACCAGGCCACGCTGCAGACCTTCTTGCGCTACTCTTTTGAGCAGGGCCTGTCCAGGCGGCTGCTCAAGCCCGAGGAACTGTTCGCGCCCGAGTCGCTCGAGGCTTTCAAGATATAGGTGGCACAACGCAATACGCACAGTTACCGGCACATCACACGATGAGGCAGGATGTCTGATACCTCCCTGGGCTATCTGCTGGCCAGCGCGGCCCTGCTGCTCTTTACCGCCTCCATCCTGGTCACCAAGCTGGCCTCCCATCGGCTGGACCTCGGCCTGGGCTTTCTGGTCGCCACCACCGCCAATGTCGTTTTCTCCGGCCTGGCCTTCGGTGTGCAGATGGGTTTGCGCGGCGACGCGCTGCAGTGGAACGCGCAGGCCTTCTGGCTGTTCGCCGCGGCGGGCGCCTTCGCCACCTACCTGGGGCGTTTCTTTTTCTACGAGTCCGTTGTGCGTTTCGGCCCGGCCAAGGCAAGCATCTTCCAGATCAGCAGCCCGCTCTTCACCGCCCTGATGGCCTGGCTGCTGCTGGGCGAACGCCTCAGCGTGCTGGTGGCATCGGGCATGCTCATGACCGTCGCCGGCCTGATGCTGGTGAGCTACAAACCCGGCTTCTTCTCGCGCCGCGCCGCGGCCGTCATAGTGGTGCCCGAGGGTGGCCCCGCGCCCGCGGCCGCCACGTCCACCTTGATGCGGCGGATGATGCGGCACTTGATGCAGTCGGTGTTTTTGCTGGGGGTGGGCAGCTCCATGGCCTATGCGGTCGGCAATGTGCTCAGGGGCTCGGCCGTGCGCGGCTGGAACGAGCCCGTGCTGGGCGCGCTGGTGGGCGCCGTCAGCGGCCTGGCGCTGCACCTGCTGTTCAGCGCCGGCAAGCGCGAAATCGCCGCACGCCTGCGCGCGGCCGACCGCGGCGGCGTGGCACTTTTCGCGCTGATCGGCGCCTCGACGATTTCCGCGCAGATCTGCGTTATCGCTGCCATGCGCTACATACCGCTGTCCGTGGCCACGCTGGTGACCCTGTGCACGCCCATCCTGGTGTTTCCGCTGAGCTGCCTGCTCTTCAAGGACCGCGAAGCCATCAAGGCCACCACGCTGGCTGGCAGCGGCCTGACTTTGCTGGGCATTGCCATCATCGTGATGCGCTGAACGGCCCGTCTGGTTTGAATCCGTTGCAGCGGGTGTGGCAAGTAACACCGTGTTTCCAGGTCGGCGCGGCTGGAGGTGCGGCGCTAGAATTTTTGAAACCACCCATCGCGTATCTCTTATTCACACAGAGAGGAAACGAAATGCCGGCCAGCTCGGCGCGCCGCGAAAGCTTTGATGTTGCAGGCTGCAGGGTTTCCGCTTTGCTGGCCGGAAATCCGGTTGCCCCCGCCATCTTGCTGCTGCACGGTTTCCCCAGCTCCTCGCGCAGCTTCAGGAACGTCATCCCGCGTTTGTCGCAGGCATGCTTTGTGGTCGCGCCGGATCTTCCGGGTTTCGGCCAGTCCGGCCTCATTCCTGATCCGGGCTTTGCCCGATTCGCGGATTTGATCGAAGGCCTGCTGGAAAAGCTAGCTGTCACCAGCGCCTATCTCTATGTGCACGATTTTGGCGCGCCCGTTGCGCTCGACCTGGCGATGCGCGACCCGCGCCGTGTGCGGGGCCTGGTCGTGCAAAACGCCAACGCGCACCGCACCGGCTTCGGCCCGGCATGGCGGGACACCATTGCCTATTGGAATGCGCCCTCCAAGGAGAATGAACAGGCCGCCACCGCCCACCTCAGCTTTGAAGGGATGCGCGCCCAGTATGTGGGCGGCATACCCAAGGACATCGCCTCGCGCATTTCCGCCGATAACTGGATCGAGGACTGGCGCGTGATGAGCCAGCCCGGCCATCTCGATCTGCAGCGCGCCTTGGTCAAAGATTACGGCCGCTACGCCGACCGCTTCGATGACATCGCCCTTTACCTGCGCCAGCACCAGCCGCCGGCGCTCATGCTGTGGGGGCGGCATGACAGTTTTTTTGATTCTGCTGAGATCCTCTCCTGGCTGCAAGACTTGCCGCGCATGGAGGCGCATGTGCTGGACGGACCGCATTTCCTGCTTGAAACCCACGCTGCGCAGTGCGCGGAGCTGATGGTTGATTTTGTGCGGCGAGGCCACGCTGCCTAGCAGGGAAGCCGTGCGTCCTTCCTCTGCTGCCAGGACGTATGACCGTGGGGCGGGGCTCAAGGGCTCGAATTGAATTTGGAGCGAACGAAGGGGCAGCCACCCAACCCGAACAAGGCGCAACACGGGTCTTGCCAGCGCCGCCGACTACTTCGCCACAACGCTGTCGATCTCCGCACGGGAGAGGCCATACCGCGCGATCCGGGCCCGATGGTCGGCCGACCCGAGATAGCGCTGCAACTGAAGGTTCACCGCCTCGATCAAATCCCGGTTCTCCTTGTTGAAGGAAAAGCCGCCCACCGGCACGGCTACACCCGGCGCCGCTTCGAGATCGATCGCCAGCAAGCCGGAGTGCTTCTTGGCGATGACACGATTGCCGACGGCGGTGCTCGGGTAGGCATCGATATCGCCGGGCAGCAAGGCCGCGACAACGTCCGCCTGGCTCCGGAAGGGCACGATCTGGCCCTGCTTCACGCCAGCGGCTTTTGCGGCCTCAATCTGAACGGTGCCCGAGACGACGCCCAGTCGAATTTCGCCATCCCGCGCAACCGCCGTGTAGCTGGCCGGCTGCTTGTCGCTGTCGCGGCGGACCAGCAAGCCATCACCGAGCGCCCATACCGGGCGGCTGAAGGTCACATACCGGGACCGCGCCTCCGTGATAAAGACGGGCACGGTCATGTCCCATCGGCCGTCCTGCACGCCGGGCAACAGTTCTGCGAATGTGGTTCGATGGTGCTCGATGGCCGTGACCCCCATGGCGCGCAGCACCACGTCGGCAAGTTCGATGTCGGACCCTTTGATGATGCCGTCGTCCGCGGTCCAATAGAACGGCGGTTCTTCGATGTATGCGAGCCGGACTTTCATGGTTTTGCCGATGGGTTGCCGAGGAGGGGCGGGGCAAGCTTGGAGCGACAACGGTTCACGGCACTCATGGCGCAGTGATGGAAGTCTTCGGAAAGATGAAGTGGAGCGGGTGAAGGGAATCGAACCCTCGTATGAAGCTTGGGAAGCTGCCGTTCTACCATTGAACTACACCCGCGTGCCAAGCCATTATAGGTAGCGAAATCAGGAGCGCCAGTAGCGCTCGGGCAGCGCCGGCAGCGAGAGTTCGGGTGGGTCCTGCTCGCGCAACGCCGCCTGCAGGCTGTGCTGCAGCTTGCCGGACGGGTCCACCCCGGCGCTGAGGGTTTCGATGTGCCTTCTTGCCGTCACGCGGTCGTTGTGCATGCCGAAAACGGTTTGCGCTTTTTTGAGCCAGTGCAGCCAGGCTTCGGTGGCCTGCGGGTCGTAGCGGCCGGCGATGAATTCCGTGAGGTAGCGCAGCTTCTTGGCCGTGATGCGCAGGCGGTGCAGGCGCGTGGGACTTAAGGTCTCGAGCCGGGGCAGGGCTTGCCGCAGCTTGTGCGCCATTTTTTCCAGCAGCGCCGTGATGCCGTCAAAGGGGACAGTCGGACCATCCCCGTCCGGCTGGGCAAGGCAGCGCCCCAGCTGCAGCAGCAGGCGCTGGGTCTCGCGTTCCTCGAGGGCGGCCTGGGCCTGCAGGCGTGCCGTGGCTTGCCGCAGGTCGGCGGCTTCGCGCAGTTTCTGGCGCAGGGCTGCATCGTCCAGGCCCTCCATCAGCGGCGGCCAGGTTTCCTCCATGAAAACGTCCCAATCGCGCGCCGCACCCAGGCGCTGGCCCAGTGCGCGCAGGCTGTCCTGCAGCGGCGCCAGCGCCTCCTGGCGCCAGGGAGCCGCGCCGGCCAGCGGGCCGCAGGCCACGCGCAGCCGCCGTACCGCGACGCGCAACTGGTGCAGGTATTCGCTGTCGTAGTGCCCGCCCTGGGGCTGGGCGAGGAAGCCGGCCTCGTTGGCCTGCCAGTGGGCCAGGGCGTTTTCCACCGCCGCCCGCGCCAGGAGGCGCGCATCATCGCCTGGGGTGGTAGCGGGCACGACGGCCTTGGCGGGCGGGGCCAGCGGCGTGCCCTGGGCCAGCCGGCTGCCGCGCTCGGCCTTGCTGCGGCTGTCGAGTACCAGCGGGTGGCGTTCCACCAGCAGCAGGGCCAGCGCGAACAGTTCGTCCACCGGCCCGTCCTGCAATTCCAGCTCCACTTCGCACAGCGGCTCGCGATGCGGTGGAGCTTCAATGTTGCCTTCATCGATGGCGAACTCGATGACGCCGCCGGCGGCGCCGGTGACCCGGCGGATCTCGCGCTCAAAGCGGGTGCGGAACTGCGGCTGCAACTGGTCCTTGAGGGGCTGCAGCACGGGCGCAAAGGCCGTGCCCGCCAGCGGCCCCCATTCCAGCGCCGGGCCGGCGACCGCGAACTCGATCTCTTCCCGCTGGTGCAAGCCCGCGCGGCTGCCGCCGCCGCCCTTGGCGGTTTGCAGCCAGTGCCTGCCGTCGCTGCGCAGGCGCAGGCCTATACCGGCCTGGGCGAGGGCGCGCCCTGGCGTGTCAAAGTAAATATTGTCAAGGTGCTTGTGCGTGGCGCGGGTATGGGCCCATAGCGGATCGGCGCGCAGCGCGGCCAGCGCCTCGGGAGGCAGCCTGAGCTTGAGTTCGATTTCCATGGTGCTTTGAGTGCGTTGATAGCGGCGGCGCATGGGCTCCAAGCCATGGTACTGCGTGGCGACAGCGGGTTCGGATGTAGTCACAAAGGTGTATCCATAGGTTACTATCGCTCGAGCCGTGCCACAGGCCGGCTCCCCACGTGCAATGCCCAAAGCCCGCGGTTACGGGATGCAGGAAGACTGTCTTGAGCGAAAACAACTTATTTAGCCCGAGCGAGTACACCGCCGCCTTGCTGCTTTACCTGCGCAAGCACCCGGCGCGGGTGCTGTCGTCCCGCGCGCTGGAGATGGGGCCGGGCAGCGGGGTGGTGATGGCGACGCTGCTGGCGCTGGGGGCGCAGAGCGCTGTCGGCATCGAACTCGAAACCCTGGCCGTGCAGGCCACGCAGGATTTGTTGAAGCAGGAAGGCCTGCAGGCCAAGGCCAGCCTGCTCCAGGGCGATATGTGGGCAGCCTGCGGTAACGACTGCTTCGACCTGGTGGTGACCAACCTGCCGCAGTTCGCGGCCGAGCATATCGAGGGCGACGGCCGCCTGCCGAGCTGGAGCGCGGGGGGCATTGACGGCCGCCGCAGTGTGGACCCTTTCTTGAAAGGGCTGGGCCGCCACCTGGCGCCCGGCGGCCTGGCGGTGATGACGCACAACGTGTTCCTCGATTTCGGCAAGACGCAGGCCATGGCCGATGCGCTGGGCCTGCAGGCCCGCGTCGCCTACAGCGCCTCGGCGCCCTTGCCCGCACACAAGCTGGCTTGCCTGAGCCCTCATGTGCTGGCCCGTTTCGCGGGGGAAGGTGTTCACAGGATGGGCGATTACTGGTTTGTCGACTTCGACCTGGTCGAGATCAGCTGGAAGCCCGGGGAAGCTTGATGCGGATGTGTTGCGTGGAAAAGAGCGGCCCCGCCGAGCGCGCCATGGTGGCGATGCGACGCCTGCTGGCACTGGGCTTGATGCTGTTGCTGGGCTTCAGTGCCGCTGCGCAGGATACCCGCCCGCCGCAGCAAGCGCCGGCAGCACAGGCCGCGGCCCCCGCCACCACGCAAAAAGGCAAAAACTGCAATGACGCGGTGGACGTGCTGTCCCGTGTGCTGTGTACCAAAACCCTGAGGGTGGGCGTGCGCACCGGCTATCCGCCTTTTGCGTTTGAGGATGCGGCAGGCGCGCTGCAGGGCTTTGAAATTGACCTGGCACACCAGCTCGCCGGCTCGTTGGGTGTGGAGCCGGTGCTGGTGGTGGTCACGCCGGCCAACCGGCTGGCCCTGCTGGGCGAGGGGCGGGTTGACGTGGTCATCGCCACCATGGGCCATACCCTGCAGCGGGACCGCGAAGCGCTGTTTGTGCGGCCGCATTACTACCAGTCGCAAACCATTGTGCTGGGCCGCAAGGACCTGCAGATCGGCGGCCTCGTCAAGCTGCGCGGAAACACCGTCTGCGTGACGGTGGGCAATAGCACCAACGCCGAGTTGTCGGTCAACGGCGCACGCCTGAAGCTGTTTGACAAGGCCTCCAGCCTGGTCGATGAGCTGCGCCTGGGCGGCTGTTCGCTGGTGGCGCAGGACGACAGTTTTTTCGCTTCTTACCTGCAACAGCCCGCGTTTGCCGCAGCCTACGACAGCAAGTTCGGTTTCGCGCCGCTGCCCTGGGGTGTCGCCGTGGCGCGCGATGGCGGCGAGAGGCTGGCTGATGTGCTGGCTTTGTCGATGCAGCAGTTGCATATCTCGGGTGCCTTGCAGGCCCTGGCCAAAAAACATGGCGTGGACTCGCCCTTCCTGGCGCAGCAGCACCGCCTGTGGAGCAGCAGCCAATGCGCACAGATCAGCGCCCTGAGCGACCCGGCCTGTGTGACGGCGCCGCTGGACAACCAGCTCCAGCCCACGTCCTTCGCGCCCCTGGTCGACCGGCTCGAGCACTTTATTTACCAGGCCACCGGCACAAGGGTCACGCTGGCCATGTTCAAGACCTGGGTGGCGCTGGACCTTCTGCTGGAAGGGGTGTGGTTCTCGCTGCTGCTGGTGATAGGCGCCGTGCTGGCGACCTGGGGTTTCGCGCTGGCCTTTGGCGCGGGCCTGACCTCGCACAAGCGCTGGTTAAGGGTGGCCATGCGCTGTGTGCTGTGGCCCATGCAGTCGACGCCGTTAATCCTGCTCATGATCCTGGCGGGCGTGATGGTAGGCGCCATGGGCGCGACCTCGCCGCTGGTGGCGCTGGCCGCGGCCGTGCTGGTGTTGGGCCTGTTCAACGGCAGCAACGCGGGGCAGGCCGTGGCGGAAGCCATGCTCACGCTGCGCGAGGAGCGCGCGCCCGCGCAGCCGGCCCTGAGCGCCGCGGTCTACCGCGCCAGGGCGCAGATGGTGGCGTTTGTCGTGAACGCCACGCGCGGCAGCCCTGCGGCATCGGTGATGGGCGTGCCGGAACTGCTGGCGGCGCTGACCGACGTTGCCTCGTTTTCCAGCGAGCGCATCACCACCTACACCTTTTTGCTGATCTTCTACATGCTGCTGGTGGCCGTGGTGTACAAGCTGGCCCATGTATGGCAGTCGCGCCTGGCCCTGAGCGGGGGCGCCTATGCTTGAGCTGCTTGCGCGCTTCCTGCCGGAGTTCCTGTCGGGCCTGCTGGTGAACTTCCAGATCGCCATCTGCGCGCTGCTGGGTGGCATGCTGCTGGGGGCGCTGCTGGCGGCGGCGCGCTTTCATAACGGCCTGGCCGCCGCGCCCGCCGCATGGCTGGTCGCGGTCATGCGGACCGTGCCGACTTTTGTGGTGATGTTCTTTTTGGTCAACGTCGTGCCGGGCTTTCACCTGGGCCAGCGGCAGTTCGCCATGACACCCTGGCTGGCGGTGGTGCTCTCGCTCACGCTGTATGCGGCGGCCTATGTGTCCGACCATGCGGTCGAGGCCATGCGGCAACTGCGAAGCGGCTCGCCGGTGGCAGCCATGCTGTTTGTGATGGGCCTGGTGCGCGCCTTCTTTGTGATGGTGCTGTCCTCAGGCTTCGGCGCCGCGGTGGGTGTGGTCGAGGCCACCACCGTCACGCTGCGCACCATTGAAACCCTGCCCAAGGCCGGCGACAGGCTGCTGCTGATCGCCCTGGTGATCCTGGTCTTCACAGCGTGCTTCCAGCTGATCTACCACCTGATCAACCACTGGCGCGGCAGGCTGAACCAGCGTTTTCACCGGCCCGTGCAGGCGGCGCGGCTGGAAGGGGCTGAGCAGCCCTGAGCCGGGGCGCCGGGGAAGCTCAGGGCCGCAGGTAAGCCCAGCCTTCGTGCTGCTTCTTCATGATCTCGGTCACGCCGGCCGGCACATAGCTGATGCCGGCCAGCATGTCGTCCTTGCCGAGCTTCTGGGCGCGCATGGTGTTTTCACAGGCGCTGACCGTGATGCCGGCTTTGGCGGCATCGGCGATGCGCGAACCAGTGGGTGATTCAAGCTTGAGCATGCTGATGCCGGGCCCGTAGGCGACGATCTCGATGTCGACATTGGCCGCGCCCACGTCGTCCTGCAGGTTCTTCGCATTGTTGAGCGCCAGGTTCCACTTGGCCGGATCGTTGTCGCTGACCTGGATCACGATGCCCTGGCGTTTGGCGCCTGCGGACTGGGCGTAGGCAAGCGGCAGCATGAGGGCGATGGCGGCGGTGGCGCCGGCCTGGAGTACGAGTCTGCGGTTCATGTTGGAAAGTCTCCTGAAGGGTGGCTTATTTCAACACAACGGCCGAATGAAACAAGCCCCCAGACCGCACTGTGGCGCTCCGGGGGCTTGCTGGTTTTTCCGGCTTTTGCCGGGGCTGGCTTTATTCGCCCGAAGCCAGGGCTCCCGAGGTGGCGGCCGCCGCGGCGGGCGTGGGGGCCTTGGAGGCCGCGTCGCCGTGGCCGTCCGCGTGGATGTGATGGTCGGGCGACTTGATCAGCTTGAGGATGAACACCGTCGTCTGCCACAGGGCCAACACACCGATGACACCCAGCAGGGTGGCGCTGATGGGGCGGTTGACGAAGACGTTGAAGCTGCCGCGGCTCAGCAGCATGGCGCGGCGGAAATTCTCTTCCAGCATGGGGCCCAGGATGAAGCCCAGCAGCAGCGGGGCCGCTTCCATGTCCAGGCGCAGGAACAGGTAGCCGATGAAGCCGAACACGGCGGTGGTGTAGATGTCGTCCAGGCTGTTGTTGATGCTGTAGGTGCCCACGCAGCAGAAGAACAGGATGGCCGGGAACAGCACGGTGTAGGGGATCTTGAACACCGACAGCCAGTAACGCACCAGGGGTACGTTCAGGATCAGCAGGAAGCAGTTGCCGATCCACATGCTGGCCACCAGGCCCCAGAACAGGTCAGGGTGGGTGCCGATCATGTTGGGGCCGGGCTGAATGCCCTTGACCACGAAGGCCGCCATCATCAGTGCCATGACGGCGTTCTCGGGAATGCCGATGGCCATCAGCGGGATGAAGCTGGTGCGCGCGGCGGCTTCGTCGGCGGCGGCCTGGCCGGCCACGCCTTCGATGCAGCCGGTGCCGATTTCATGCTTGTACTTGCTGAGCTTCTTGTCGGCGGCATAGGCGGCGAACTGGGCGATGGTGGGGCCGCCGCCGGGCAGGATGCCGAGGACGGAGCCGATCACGCTGCCGCGCAGCGCGCTTGGGATGATGCGCTTGAACTCGGGCCAGGTGGGCATGAGCTTGATCTTGCCGTTGAAGGGCGTGAGCACATTCTTGTTGTCGAGGTTTTTCACGACCTCGGCGATGCCGAAGCAGCCCAGCGCGATGCTGATCAGGCCGATGCCGTCCATCAGGAAGGGCAGGTTCATGGTGTAGCGCGCTGTGCCGCTGTTCACGTCGGTGCCGACCATGCCGAGTAGCACGCCGACCATGGCCATGGCCAGGCCGTTGAGCAGGCTGCCGCTGCTGACAAAGCTCACACAGAAGAAGCCCAGCAGCATCAGCGCGCAGTAGTCGGCCGGCCCGAACAGGAAGCCGACTTCGCCCAGCGCGGGCGCCATGGTCGACAGCACCACGATGGCCACGGTGCCACCGATGAAGCTGGAAACGCCGGCGGTGAAGAGCGCCAGGCCGGTCTTGCCCTTGAGCGTCATCTGGTAGCCGTCTATACAGGCCACGATGCTGCTCGCGTGCGGGATCTTCATGGTGATGGCGCTCACGCTGTCGCCGTATTGCGCGCCGTAGTAGATGCCGGCCAGCATGATGAGGGCGCCGCCGGTGGGAATGGAATAGGTCAGCGGCAGCAAGAGGCTGATGGTGGACAGGGGGCCCAGGCCGGGCAGCAGCCCGATGAGCGTGCCCACCGTGCAGCCCAGGGCGCAGTACATCAGGTTTTGAAGCGTGAGCGCGTGTTCGAAACCGAACGCGAGGTTGTGCAGGACGTCCATATCAGTACAGGGGCAGGCTCAGGCCCAGCAGGTGTTTGAAGGCGAAGGCCACGGCGATCAGGCCAAGGGAAATCTTGACGTTGCGCACCAGCGAGTACGAGGTGCCGGCCAGGGTTGAGCAGAACACCAGAAAGATGATCCCCAGGATCATGTTGACGAACTGGGAGAGCAGCGAAAAGCCGACCAGGCTGGCCAGGATGATGCTGATGTTCTTGAGGCTGTAGTTCAGCGGAACGGGGTCGACAAAGTGCGAACGCACCACGGTGAGCACGCCGATGACGAACAGGAAGGAGCTTACCAGCAGCGGAAACAGCCCGGGCCCGGAGCGGCTCAGTTCGCCCATGGTGTAGTTGAAGGACACCCCGCCGAAGATCAGGGCGATCGCCATGAGGCACAGCCCCCGGACGAAGTTGCGGTTGTTCATGTTCATGTGAGGTTGCTCCATGGTTGTGCCGCGGAGGGCGTTGTCGCAAACGGGGGGTGGGTCATCCGTGTCTCCTTCAGGTGGTGTCCCGGCCAGCCGCCGCAGGAACAATGCGGTCGGCGGGGTGTCCAGGTTGGAGGGGATGTTAGGAAGCGAGGCTTCCAATCGGCTTTCGTTTTGCGCGACCGGGGCCAAAATACGTGTTATCACTAACGGGTGATGAGTCCGCGAATAAGCCTTGCTCTTCCTCTGGGAAAGGGGGCGAAATGGATTTGCTCCCTCCCCCTTTGGGGGAGGGCAGGGGTGGGGGCGAGCAGCCTGTGCATGGCGCGGTGGAATATTGATCCGCCGATGCCCTCACCCTAACCCTCTCCCAGAGGAAGAGGGGACAAGATAAGCGGCAGGCGCAGGACGGCGCGCAGGCCGCTGCCGGACACCGGGTCGGCCAGCTCGATGTCGCCGCCGTTGCGCCTGGCGTAGGTGCGCGCGATGGACAGGCCCAGGCCTGCGCCGCGCGCGCCTCTTTCCGCACCCTGGCCGCCCGAGTGGAAGCGTTCAAAGACTTCCGCGCGCCGCGCCTGGGCAATGCCGGGGCCGTCGTCGCTGACCTCGGCGAACGCCGTGTCCCCGGCGCTTCCCGCCATCACGGTGATGTGGCCGCCGGCCGGGGTGTAGGCAATCGCGTTGTGCACGAGGTTGGACAGCGCCTCGTGCAGCTCGGGCTGCCGGGCCAGCACCGGCACCGCGGGTGCGGGTGCAGGCTGTGCCGCGCCGGTGTCCGCCGCCTCTCCCCTGGCATCCACCCAGCCCAGGTCCAGGTTTTTCTCATGGGCCAGCGCCAGGTGCTGCAGCACCACCTCGCGGGCGATGGCATTGAGGTCGACGACGGCGGGTGTGCCGGCGGGCGGCGCGCTGTCGCTCGCGTGGGCCAGGGCCAGCAGTTGCTCGCACAGGCGCCGGCTGCGCGCGATCTGGGCGACCATGGCGCGCAGGGTGGCGTGCAGCTGTTCGGTGTCTTTCTGGCGCAGCGCCACGCCCGCCTGAGTGAGCATGATGGCCAGCGGCGTGCGCAGCTGGTGCGAGGCGTCGGCCAGGAACTGGGACTGCTGCTCCAGCAGGTCGCGGTAGCTGGCCAGATGCTGGTTCAGGGCCTCGACCAGCGGCGCCACTTCATGCGGCACGCCGCTGGTGTCCAGCGGCTTGAGGTCGGCGTGCCTGCTCTCCAGCACGGACTTGCGCAGCCGCTCCAGCGGCTGCAGCGACCAGGTCACGCCCAGCCAGACCAGCAGCATCATCACCAGCACCATGCGCGCGTCGCGGATCAGCTCTTGCCGCAGCGTGGCGGCCTGCGCCCGTTCGCGCGGAATGGTGCTTTCCGCGACCTGGACCCGCAGGGTGAAGGGCCGGCCGTGCCCATCCTGCACCTGGCTTTGCAGCGCCACCACACGCACCCGATGGCCCGCGTGGAAGCTGTCATACCAGACGGGTGAGCCCGCGGCGGTGGCGTCGGGGCCAGACGTGGAAAGCTCCGGGGGCGGCGCTGGCAGCTCGGTGCCGCCCAGCAGGGTGAGCTCGCCCTGGCCGGCGTTGCCTGCCTGTGCCTGCGGCAGGGGCGCCAGGCTCACGTGCAAATATTTCTGCAGCGGCTCGGCGCCGAACAGGGCCTGCACCCCAGCCGGCGCATTCAGCCTGAGCGAGCCGTCCCGCGCGGGCGCCACGCTGCTCTGGAGCGCGTGCGCGGCTTCGAGCATGCTCTGGTCGTAGGCATCCTGCACCTGGTTTTCCAGGGCGCGGTAGTCGTTCCAGCTGTCCAGGGCCAGCAGGCCCAGGATGGCCGGGAGCAGCAGCGTGAGCAGGCGCGCGCGTATGCCGAAGCGGTCGGGGTCAGTGCGCAGTATCTTCATGCGCGGCCTGTTCGGGGGCCATGCATTCCAGCATGTAGCCCAGGCCGCGCACGGTGACGATGCGCACGTCACCGCCCTCCAGCTTGCGGCGCAGCCGGTGCAGCACCAGTTCGATGGCATCCGGGCCGGCGTTGCTGTCGGCCGGGAAGACCTTGCCCGAGAGCTGCGACTTTTCCACCGGCGTGCCGCTGCGCGCCAGCAACACGGCCAGGGCGGCGCTTTCGCGCGGCGTGAGCTGCAGCAGCGTGCCGCCCAGCGTGAAGGCGCGGCTGTCGTGCGGGCATGAGAGGGACCCGCACTGCAGTGGCGCATGCGAGCGGCCCCGGCTGCGCCGCACCAGCGCGGCCAGGCGGGCCTCGAGCTCTTCAAGGGCAAAGGGTTTGCTCAGGAAGTCGTCGGCGCCGACGTTCAGGCCCTTGACCCGGTCCTGCAGCGAGCCCTGGGCGGTCAGCACCAGCACGGGCGTGCGGTTGCCGTCCTTGCGCAGCTCGGCCAGCAGCGCCAAGCCGTGTTTGTCGGGCAGGCGCAGGTCGAGCACGACGGCGTCATAGTCGTTGCCGGCCAGCAGCGACTCGGCCGTGGCGGCGTCGGGCGCGTGGTCGGACACATAACCGCTTTGCTTGAAGGCGCGCAGCAGCCAGGCCGCCATTTCGGCTTCGTCTTCAACAAGCAGCAATCGCATATCGGTGCGGGCCGGGGGCCGAGTGTAGGGGCAGCCAGTTTAGCGCTGGATGTCTCCCAGGCACAGGTACTTCATCTCCAGGTACTCGTCCATGCCGTGGCGCGAGCCTTCGCGGCCCAGGCCCGACTGCTTGACGCCGCCGAAGGGCACATGCTCGGTCGCGATCACGCCCGCATTGATGCCGACCATGCCGTATTCCAGCGCCTCGGCCACGCGGTAGATGCGGCCGATGTCGCGGCTGTAGAAATAGCTGGCCAGGCCGAACTCGGTGTTGTTGGCCGCGTCAATCGCTTCCTGGTCTTTCTGGAAGCGGAACACCGGCGCGAAGGGGCCGAAGGTTTCTTCCCGGGCGCACAGCATGTCGGCGGTGGCTTCGGACACCACGGTGGGCTCAAAAAACTGTCCCTTGAGCTTGTGGCCGCCCGCGAGCAGTTTGCCGCCTTTGGCCATCGCGTCGTCCACATGGCGCTGCACCTTCTCGACGGCGGCGTCCTCGATCAGCGGGCCCTGCACCACGCCGTCCTCAAAGCCGTTGCCGACCTTGAGCGCCTTGACCTTGGCGGCGAATTTTTCGACGAACTGGTCGTAGACGCCGTCCTGTACATAGATGCGGTTGGCGCAGACGCAGGTCTGGCCGGCGTTGCGGTATTTGCTGGCCATGGCGCCTTCGACGGCGGAATCCACATCGGCGTCGTCGAACACGATGAAGGGCGCGTTGCCGCCCAGCTCCAGCGCGAGCTTCTTGACGCTGGGCGCGCTTTGCGCCATCAGGATGCGGCCGACTTCGGTGGAGCCGGTGAAGCTGATGTGGCGTACCACGTCGCTGGCGCAGAAGACCTTGCCCACGGCGATGCTGTTGGCGCTGTCGGCGGTCAGCACATTGAGCACACCGGCCGGGATGCCGGCGCGGATGGCCAGTTCGGCCGCGGCCAAGGCCGTCAGCGGCGTGAGTTCGGCCGGCTTGATGACCACGGGGCAACCGGCGGCCAGGGCCGGGGCGACCTTGCGCGTGATCATGGCCAGCGGGAAGTTCCAGGGCGTGATGGCGGCGCACACGCCGATGGGCTGCTTGATGACCATCAGGCGGCGGTTGTTGTCGAACTGCGGCAGGGTTTCGCCGTTGACGCGCTTGGCTTCCTCGGCGAACCACTCGACAAAACTCGCACCGTAGGCGATCTCGCCCTTGGCTTCGGCGAAGGGCTTGCCCTGCTCGGCGGTCATGATGCGGCCCAGGTCTTCCTGGTTGGCCATCAGCAGCTGGAACCACTTGAGCAGGATGGCGTGGCGCTCCTTGCCGGTCTTGCTGCGCCAGGCGGGCCAGGCGGCGTTGGCGGCGGCGATGGCGGCTTCGGCGTCCTGCGGGCCCAGGTTGGCCACATCGGCGAGCTTCAGGCCGGTGGCCGGATCGTTCACGTCAAAACGGGCCTTGCCCGCGACCCACTGGCCGTTGACCAGTGCGTCGGTCTTGAAAATGCTGGGGTCTTTGAGCAGGGAAATGGGGGAAGTTTTCATGTCCATGAGCGGGTCCTTAGAGCGTGAAGATGCGTGGGGGAATATGGGAAGGCGTGAGGAGGCGTGAGGAAGCGTGAGGAAGCGTGAGGAAGCTGTGGGGCAGCGAAAAAGGCAGCGAAAAACCGTCAGCTGATTTTGACAGTTTTCAAGGAGAGCCACGAAGGGCAAGCGGGTACGCGACCCGCGCAAAGGGTTTCAAGGATAGGAGGCGGCGCTGCGGGGGTGCCGGCCGCTACTTCATGCGCTGGGCGAACAGCTTTTCCAGCGCCGCCCCGCCGGCCCGTGTCCAGAAGCCCGGGTCAAAGGCCAGCGAACGGCGCATGTTGCCGGGCGCCGATGGCAGGTCGCTGCCCGCCATGGAAAGGTCCGTGATGGGCGCGCTGGCGGCCGGCCGGCTGCGGCCGGTGTCGTAGCGCAGGATGGCGTTGAGGTGCGTGGGGCCATAGGGAATTTCACGCGAAAAGGCCAGCTGCGCTTCTTCCGAGGTGGCGAAGCTGATGAAGTTGCGCGCCAGCTCCAGCCTGGGTGTGCCTTTGATGATGACCCAGTAGTCCAGCTCATACACGGCGTCCATCCATGAAATCGCCAGCGGGCTGAGGCGCTCGCGGTTGGCCGCGGCGATGCGCCCGTTGAAGGCGGTGGACAGCGTGGTTTCGCCGGAGGCCAGGCGCTGGGGCGGCTGGGCGCCGGACTCCCACCAGACGATATGCGGCCTGAGCTGTTCGAGCTTGGCCAGGGCGCGCCTGGCGCCGGCCTCGGTGGCCAGCGTGGCGTACACGTCGCGGCGATGCACGCCGTCGGCCATCAGCGCGATTTCCAGGTTGTAGCGCGCGCCCTTGCGCAGGCCGCGCTTGCCGGGAAAGCGCTGCACGTCCCAGAAATCCTGCCAGTTTTTCGGCGCCTCTTTGAACCGGCCGGGCTCGTAGGCCATCACGGTGGCCCACACAAAAGCACCGACGCCGCATTCCTGCACGGTGCCCGGCAGCAGCATGCCGGCGTGGGGAATGCTGCCGCGGTCCACGCGTTCGAAAAGGCCGGCATCGCATCCCGCCTTCAGGTCGGCGGATTCCACTTCGACCACGTCCCATTCGTTCTTGCGCCCGTTGACCATGGCGCGAATGGCGGCGAGATCGCCCGGGTATTCAACCCCTCGAGCATCGGTTTTATAGGCTGCCTTGAAGGGCTGGATGAAGGCTGCGTCCTGCGCCTTGCCGTTGGCCCCGCCGAAGTTGGCGACGGTCAGTCCCTGCTGCGGTGTTTGAGCTGGGGTTTGGGCTTGGGCCGACAGGGCCGCGCCGAGCGCGACCGCAAGCGCCACCAGCAGGTGTGTTTTCATGGGGCAGTACTCCTAAGGGATGGAGAAGGGGAGGGGAAAGGCTCAGGCTCTGCGGCCGCGCAGCCATTCCAGCAACAGCAAAAGGGAGGTGGTGAACAGGATCAGCAAGGTCGCCACTGCCGCGATCGTTGGCGAGATGTTTTCCCGGATGCCGGTGAACATCTGCCGCGGCAGTGTGGCCTGGTCGGCGCCCGCGAGAAACAGGGTGACCACCACCTCGTCAAACGAAGTGGCGAAGGCGAACAGCGCGCCGGAGATCACCCCCGGCGCGATGACCGGCAGGGTGACCCGGAAAAATGTCCTCAAGGGCGTTTCACCCAGGCTCAGCGAGGCGCGTACCAGGTTGTGGTTAAAACCCGCGAGCGTCGCCAGCACGGTGGTCAGCACAAACGGTGTGCCGAGCGCTGCGTGGACGGCGATCAGGCCCAGGTAGCTGTCGGCCAGGCCGAGCGGCGCGAAGTAGAGGTAGGTGGCCACGCCGACCACGATGATCGGCACCACCATGGGCGCGATCAGGATGCCCATAAGCAGGCTCTTGAAGCGGAAGTTGGTGCGCGACAGGCCGACAGCGGCCAGCGTGCCCAGCGAGGTGGCGATCAGCGTGGCGGCGGGTGCCACGATGAAGCTGTTCTTCGCGGCGCGGGCCCATTCGGGCGAGTCCGTCAGGTTGCGGTACCACTTGAGGGACCAGGCGGGGATGGGATAGGCCAGGAAGGAACTGTCGGAAAAGGACAGCGGCACCATGACCAGGATGGGCGCCAGCAGAAAAACAAGTATGGCGACGCACGCCGCGCGCACCAGCCACCAGCCGGCTTTGTCGGCCGTGGTGGCATAGCGCGGGAAGGCGGGGCCGGTAATGATTTTGGGCATGGTGGATGAAGGTAGGAAAAAGAAGCTGAGGACTACGTCTTGAAAAGAAATCAGCCCATGCTGAGCTCGGCCTTGCCGACGCGCCGGTAGACGCCGTAAAGAACCATGGTGGCCGTGAGCAGCAGTGCGCCCAGCGCGCAGGCCATGCCCCAGTTGATCTCCACGTTGGTGTAGCGCGCGATGTAGTAGCTCAGCATCTGGTCGTCCGCGCCGCCCAGCAGGGCAGGGGTGACGTAGTAGCCTATGGACAGGATGAACACCAGCAACGCCCCGGCGCTGATACCCGGGTAGGTTTGGGGCACATAAACACGAAAGAAGGCGGCCAGGGGCGCGCTACCCAGCGACACTGCGGCCCGCACATAGGTCGGCGGCACATTCTTCATCACGCTGTAGAGCGGCAGGATCATGAAGGGCAGCAGGATGTGCACCATGGCGATCACCACGCCGGCACGGTTGAACAGCAGCGGCAGAGGACTGTCTATGAGGCCAATGCCCATCAGCCCGCGATTGACGAGGCCTTCGGATTGCAGCAGCACGATCCAGGCGGCCACCCGGACCAGGATCGATGTCCAGAAGGGCACCAGCACCAGGATCATCAGCAGGTTCGCCTTGCGTGCCGGCAGCGAAGCCAGCCACCAGGCCAGCGGGTAACCCAGTGCCAGGCAAAAGAGGGTGACGACAAAGCTGATCTGGAAGGTGCGCAGCAGGATGGGGCTGAAGGCGCGCAGCTCGGGGGGCATGCGTTCGATATCGCCCTGGCTGCCGCGCCGCAGGTCCACCGATGCCAGCAGGTAGTCGGGTGTCCAGCGGGAACCGTTCTTGGCGATCGCCTGCCAGAAAGGCGGCTCCGCCCAGCGTGGGTCGAGCTGGAGCAGCCGGTCCCGTATTTCCTCGGGTGATCCGGTGACGGGCAGGGCGCGAAATGCCCCCATGACCAGGGAACGCGCGCCGGGCGCTTCGGCATTGAGCCTGCGCGCCAGTGCGCCCGCATCCGAACTGTCTGAAAGGCGGCCCAGGTCCTGCACCAGCGCCGCATAGCTTGCGGCGCCCGGTGGCGCCTCGGGGTTCCAGCCCTCAAGGCTTTTCACCGTCCGGGGTAGCGCCGTCGCCACCTCCGGGTTTTCTACGGCGCGCTGCAGCAGGGCCGCGATAGGGATGAGCAGGGTCAGCAGGAGAAACACCAGCAGGGGTACCGTCAGGGCGAAGGCGCGCCATTTGCGCCGCGCCTCGGCCCGCGACAGCGCCTGGCGCAGTGCGCGGGCGTCTTCGCCCGTCAGGGCTGCTTTGCTGGTGGAACTGTTCATGCTGGCTCGCTCCTGCCTTTACTGCGTGGCCCAGGCGGCGAAACGTTTTTCCAGCGCTTCGCCCTGGTCGGCCCAGAAGCCGACGTTCATCTGGATGGCTTCTTTGGCGTTGGCAGGCGACGTTGGCAGGTCATCGAGCACCTTCTTGTCCAGCTTGGCCAGGGCCTTGGTGTTGACCGGGCCGTAGGCGATGTTCTGCGCATACACGGCCTGGGTGGCAGGCTGGCTGGCGAAGGCGATGAATTTCATTGACGCATCCTTGTTGGGCGCGCCTTTGGGGATGACCCAGTAGTCCAGGTCATAGATGCCGCCCGGCCAGTAGATCTTCAGGTTGCGGCCTTCGCGGTTGGCGGCGTCGATGCGGCCGTTGTAGACCGTGCTGAGGGCGACGTCGCCAGCCACGAGGAACTGGGCGGGCTGGGCGCCGGCTTCCCACCACTGGATGCTGGGCTTGAGTTCGGTGAGCTTCTTGAACGCGCGGTCGGCGCCGTCCTTGGTGGCCAGGACCTTGTAGACGTCGGCGGGCTTGACGCCATCGGCCATCAGCGCGAATTCCAGGTTGTAGCGGGCGCCCTTGCGCATGCCGCGTTTGCCAGGGATCTTTTTGACGTCCCAGAAATCAGCCCAGCTGGTGGGGGCGGTCTTGACCTTGTCGGCGTTCCAGGCCATCACGGTGGACCAGACGAAAACGCCGACGCCGCATTCGTTCACGGCGGCGGGAAGGAAATCTGCCTTGTTGCCGATCTTGCTGAAGTCGATTTTTTCGAACAGGCCTTCGTCGCAGCCGCGCTGCACGTCTGGTGCCTCGACCTCGACCACGTCCCAGGTGACTTTCTTGGTTTCGACCATGGCTTTGATCTTGGCCTGCTCACCGTTGTATTCGACGGCGACCACCTTCGTGCCCGTCTTCTCGTAGGGCTCGTAGTACGCCTTCTTCTGCGCATTGGCGTTGGCGCCGCCGAAGTTGATGACGGTGATCTGCTGCTGCGCCAGCGCGGGCAGGGCCAGGCAAGAAGCCGCCGTGATGGCGATGATGTTTTTCTTCAGGGTAGTCATGGGGTGAGTCCTCGGTGGTTGGTGAAAGAAACGCGTGAAAAAAGAAAGGCAAAAAGTGTGGTGCGGGCGCGATCAGATGCCGTAAATCCGCGTGAACGCCGCGGGGAATTCCAGGTGCACGGCCTCCCCTGGTTGCGGCGACGCCAGGCCGTCCAGCGCGATCAGGGGCAGCTTCACCGTGGCTTCGGCCTGGCCGTCGCCGAGGTCGCAGAGCAGGCGCAGGTGGTCACCGAAATAGATGACCCTTGCGACGCGCGCGGCAAGCACGTTCGCCTGCCCGGGCGATGCCTGGCGGTGCAGCACGATGCGCTCGGGCCGGATGTAGGCCTCCACCTGCGTGCCGGTGGTCGCCTGGTTGACGTTGATGCCGCCCAGCGCGCGGCCGCCGGGCAATTCGATGCCGGCGGCGCCGGCCTTGCCCTTGAGCACGGTGCTGTCGCCCACGAAGCCGGCGACAAAACGGTTGGAGGGCCTCTCATACAGCGCTTCGACGGGAGCCAACTGCTGGATTACCCCATCGTTGAACACCGCCACGCGGTCGCTCATGGTCAGCGCCTCGCCCTGGTCGTGCGTGACGTAGACAAAGGTCACGCCCAGCTGCTTGTGCAGTTCCTTGAGTTCGATCTGCATGTGCTCGCGCAACTGCTTGTCGAGTGCGCCCAGGGGTTCGTCCATCAGCACGAGCTGCGGCTCGAACACCAGCGCGCGCGCCAGTGCCACACGCTGCTGCTGGCCGCCTGAAAGCTGGCCGGGCAGGCGGTCGGACATGCCCGACAGGCGCACCATGTCGAGCGCGCGCTTTACGCGGCTTGCCTGGTCGGCCTTGGAGACCTTGCGCACCGTGAGCGGATAGGCCACGTTCTGGCCCACGGTGAGGTGCGGGAACAGCGCGTAGTTCTGGAACACCATGCCGAAGTTGCGCTTGTGCGGCGGGGTGCCCGTGATCTGCGCGCCGTTGAGGAAAATCTCGCCCGCCGTGGGAGACTCGAAACCGGCGAGCATCATCAGCGTGGTGGTTTTCCCGGAGCCCGAAGGGCCCAGCAGGCTCAGGAACTCCCCGCGATGGATGTCAAGGTCAAGCTGCTGCACGACAAGCTGCTCGCCGTCATAGGTTTTCTGCACGCCCGCAAAGCGCACGAGGACATCGTGATCAGTCATCGGTTTTTTCCTGAGCTTGTCACGGAGATCAGCGCGTTGCGGCGAAGCTGTCGGCCAGGATTTTCAGGCCTTCGTCGAGCAGAGCGTCGGACGCCGTGAGGGGAACCAGAATCCGGATCACGTTACCGTAGGTGCCGCAGGAGAGCAATATCAGCCCGCCCCGGGCGGCCTCGGCCACCACACGCTTGGTCAGGGCCGCGTCGGGGCGGGACGGGTCCCCGTTTTCGAAGAGTTCTATCGCAATCATGGCGCCCAGGCCGCGCACGTCCCCAATGGACTTTTCCGTCTCGGCGATGGCGCGCAGGCCTTTGACCAGGTGGGCGCCCAGGGTTTTGCTGCGCTCCAGCAGTTTTTCTTCCTGGAAAACCTTGAGTACCGCAAGCGCCGCGGCACAACCGATGGGGCTGCCGGCGTAGGTGCCGCCCAGGCCGCCGGGGCCGGGCGCGTCCATGACTTCGGCGCGGCCGACCAGGCCCGCGATGGGGAAGCCGCCCGCCATGGATTTGGCGGTGGCGATCAGGTCCGGCGCGGCGGGCCATTGTTCGCTGGCAAACCAGGTGCCGGTGCGGCCGGCGCCGGTCTGCACTTCGTCGGCGATCAGCAAAATGCCGTGCCGGTCGGCCAGCGCCTTCAGGCGGTTGATGAATTCGGGTGGGGCGACGTAAAAGCCTCCTTCGCCCTGCACCGGTTCAACGATGAAGGCTGCCACGCGCTCGGGTTCGACGTCGTTCTTGAGGATTTGCTCCACCGAATGCAGCGCCTGGTCAATGCTCACGCCGTGCAGGGCGTTGGGGAATTCGGCATGGAACACTTCGCCGGGGAAGGGGCCGAAGCCCAGCTTGTAGGGCGCCACCTTGCCGGTCATGCCCAGTGTCATGTTGGTGCGGCCGTGGTAGCCGCCCGTGAAGGCGACGACGCCGGGGCGCCTGGTGTAGGCCCGCGCCACCTTGACGGCGTTCTCGACGGCCTCGGCGCCGGTGCTCAGCAGCAAGGTTTTTTTGGCGAAATTGCCGGGTGCCAGGGCGTTGAGCTTTTCCGCCAGCTCGACATAGGGCTCATAGGCGACCACCTGGAAGCAGGTGTGTGTGTAGAGGTCCAGCTGGGCTTTGACCGCGGCAATGACTTCGGGATGCAGGTGGCCGGTGTTGAGCACGGCGATGCCGCCGGCAAAGTCGATATAGCGGCGGCCTTCCACGTCCCACAGTTCGGCGTTTGTCGCCCGGCTGGCAAAAATCTCGTGTGCCTGGCCGACACCGCGCGTCACGGCGGCTTGGCGGCGCGCCATCAGGGCGGCGTTGGTGGAGGTTTGGTTTGACTGCATGATGAAGATGATTTCAAGGTTTAGTGAGGGAATGGGGTGGACTTTAAAAGTCCGCGCCGGGCCAGTCCATGTACAGCTTTGCGTGCTTTTCAGCGCACTGTGCGGGTCTAGAATCCTGTACATGGATACCCCAACCTGGTGCATGAGGACTGCGATGCACAATTCGCCCTTTTTGGTTTTTTGATGCTCACACTTCGCCCGGAACTGCAGACCCCCCTGGTGAGCCAGATCGTTGACGGCTTGCGTGGAATGATCGCCGGGCAGGCGTTGAAACCGGGCGTCAAGCTGCCCTCCATCCGCGGTTTTGCCGCCATGCACGGCGTCAGCGTCTTCACGGTGGTGGAGGCCTATGACCGCCTGGTGGCCCAGGGGTGGCTTGTTTCCCGGGCCAATGCCGGGTTCTTCGTCAAGCGCAGGGGCGATGAGGGTGCATCGGGTGCGCCGTTTGCCCAGCCCCCGCAGCCGAAATTTGACGCGCGCTGGTATCTCAAGCAGATTTTCGAAAACCGCAACCTGCCGATGAAGCCCGGTTGCGGCTGGCTGCCGCACGATTTCCTGTTTGGGGACGCGCTGCGCCGCAGCATGCGACAGCTGTCGACGGACGGCTCCTCCCTGGAAGGCTACGGCCTGCCCCATGGGCACATGGCGCTGCGCATGGTCATCATGGAGGCCATGGCCGAAAACCAGATACCGGTCGAGGTCGACCAGGTATTGCTGACGCAGGGCTCCAGCCAGGCGCTGGACCTGGTGGCTCGGCAGCTCCTCAAGCCGGGTGACACCGTGCTGGTGGACAACCCCGGCTACCCCAACCTGATGTTCATGCTGCGTTTTCTGGGGGCCAACCTGGTGGGCGTGCCGCGCACCCCCACGGGCTATGACCTCACCGCGCTGGAGTCGCTGCTGGCCGTGCACAAGCCAAAAGCTTTTTTCACGCAGCCCCGCCTGCAAAGCCCGACCTGCTCGATTGCCTCGGCGGCCCACTTGCACCGCTTGCTGCAGCTGGCCGAGACGCATGACTTCACCCTGGTGGAGAACGATATTTACGCCGACATGGACCCGACCTCGCGGTCCACACTGGCCAGCCTGGACCAGCTGCGGCGCGTGGTCTATATCGGCAGCTTTTCCAAAACCATTTCTCCCAACCTGCGCGTGGGCTACCTGCTGGCGCGCGGCGAGCTGATCGAGGACCTGGCCCAGCTCAAGATGATTTCAGGGCTGACATCCTCGGACATCGCCGAGCGGCTGACTTTCGGGGTGGTCACCGACGGCCGCTGGCGCAAGCACCTCAAGTCGCTTCGCGAGAAACTGGCCGCGGCGCATCGCAAGACCGAAAAAAACCTGACCGGCCTGGGTTTTGAGCTTTTCCACGAGCCCGGTGCCGGCATGTACCTGTGGGCCCGGCACCCGGACCTGCCGGACGGCGCTGTCCTCTCCAAGGAGGCGACGCCCGAGGGCATCATGCTGGGCCCGGGTCAGCTGTTTCTGATGGAACCCCATCCCACGGGCTGGCTGCGTTTTAACGTGGCTTTCAGTGAGGACGAGCGCATATGGCGCTTTTTGTCCCAGCGCATCGAGCTGGGCCGGCAAGCCGCCCAGTAGCGGCGGGTTTTCTGCGGAGTTCAGATTTCTATCACGCGGCGGGCAAAGCCCTCAAGGTAGTCCATCAGCTTGTTGGCGCCCAGCACCGCGGCGGCTTCGTCGCCCGTGGCGATGCCCTGGGCCAGTTCCATGTGAAAACGTGCGCCTTCGGCAATCTCGCCCTCATGCTGGTAGGCATACCAGAAGCGGCGGCACTGCACGATCAGCGGCACCACGCTCTTGACGGCCGGGCTGTTGCGGCAGGCCTCGTGATTGACGACGTCCAGCTCATGGTCGGCCTCCATGTAGGCCTCCAGGTTGGCGCGTTCGGCGGCCTTGACCATCCTGGCCGCGCAGGCGACGATGGCCTTGCGCTGGACCGCGGTGGCGCGGCGCGCCGAACATGCGGCGACCACGCCTTCCAGCACCCGCCGCGTCATGATCACATCCAGGTGGTCGGCCAGGTCGATGTTGGAAACCAGCAGGCCGCGCCGGGGCTGCTGCACGATCAGGCCTATGGAGACCATGCGCAGCAAGGCTTCACGCACAGGGGTGCGGCCCAGCTGGGTGCGCTGGGCCAGGTCGGCCTCGACCACGGGGGCGCCGGGCTGGAGCTGCAAGGTGGCGATCATGGCCTCAATCGCGTCATAGGCGACGTCGGCTGCTCTGCGCTTTGCGGGTGTGGGCGGTGCGGTCTTGGACAGAGGCATGGTCGTGGTGGGCATCCGGGCGTTGCAGCAGCTTGCGTGAGCGCGCTGCCGACGTCAAGCCTACCAGACTGTGAACAGGTTCTTGAGCCGCCCGGGACCTTGGTCAGGGCAAACCATCATGCCCCGGAAGCAAAGCGGTGCTTGCCAGCGTGGCGATGCGAGCGGGCGACAAGGGCGGCCTGGGCGCGGGCGGCGTCCAGCCGAAAAGAAAATGCGCCGCCGCGCCGCAGACGCGGCCCTGGCAGGCGCCCATGCCGCAGCGCGTGTGCAGCTTGGCCTCGGTCCAGTTGCTGCAACCGGTGAGCGCGGCCTGTGGCACGTCTTCACAGCGGCAGACCAGCGTGTCGGGGCGTGCCAGGGTTTTGAGCGAGGGCGGCAGGATGAAGTGCCTGTGCAACTGGTCGGCAAAGGACTGCCAGTGCGCGCGCTCCGGCATATGGGCGTGTGCCGCGGCGCTTCCCTGAACCGCCGCAAGCCCGGCGATACGGCCTTGCGCGAGCGCGCGCTCGCTGCCGCCTATGCCTGTGCATTCGCCGGCTGCGTAGACACCGGTCACGCTGGTCGCTTGCAGGCTGTTGACCGCTAGCGCCTGCACGCCACCGCCTGCTGATGTGAGCGCGCAGCCCAGCAGCCGGCCCAGCTCGGTGTTGGGCACCAGGCCAAAGCCGCAGGCCACGCGGTCGCAGGCGATTTCTGTTTCGCGGCCGGCATGCCGCAGCCGTACGGACTCGACGCGGCCCGCGCCCTGCGCCGAGACCACGTGGGTGCCTGTGCGGTAGCGCGCATTGGCCAAGCCCAGGGCTTGTGTCGCCTTGCCGGGCCAGCGCAGCAGTTGCGCCGCAAAGCCCGCGACGGCCCGCAAGCCGGCCTGCTCGGCAATGCGCAGCACCCGCGCACCGGCCTGGCGTGCGGTGGCGGCGGCTACCAGCAGCAGCGGGCCGCTGCCGGCGATCACGATGCGTTCGCCCTCCACCGGCAGGCCGGTCTTCACCAGGGCCTGCAAGCCGCCGGCACCGGTGACGCCGGGCAGCGTCCAGCCCGGGAAGGGCAGCAGCAGTTCGCGTGCACCTGTGCAGAGGATCAATTTGTCGTAGCGCTGCACCCAGCCCTGTTTGCTGTCTTCCAGCAGCAGCGCACCAGCGCCCGCCAGGCTCACCACGCGCGTGCCGCACAGCAGCCGTACGTTGGCGCAGCGAGTGAGTGCCTCGCGCATGCGCAGCGCCTGCGGCGGCAAGTGGGCGCCCGGGCCGTCGCGCCATATCTGGCCGCCGGGCGCCGGATTGTCGTCGATGATCACGATGCGGGCGCCGCTAGCGGCCGCGGCCAGCGCTGCCGCCATGCCGGCCGGCCCCGCACCGATGATCAATACGTCGCAATGCTCGACGGCCGTCGGTGGGCTTTCGATGGTCACGCAGCCGCCTCCACCACCATACCGTCTTCGCAGTGTGTCTGGCAGGCCAGCCGGCGCCGGCCGTCGATGTCGACACGGCATTCCTGGCAGATGCCCATGCCGCAGAATGGGGCGCGGGCTTCACCCTGCACGGAGCGGCGCGCCATGCCCATGCCCATGCCCATGCCCATGCCCATGCGCGGGGCGTCCGCGATGCGCAGCGCCGCGGCCACGGACGTCCCCGCCTTGACCGACAGTGGCCGGCCGTTGACATGGAGCGTCACGGTGTCTGGTGTTTTCATGCTTGTGGGGTGTCTGCGGGCTGCCAGCCAGCATACCGCGCGGGATCGAAGGCGGGGCTTGCGCCGCTCATGGCGTTGCCCGTACTCCGCCGTGTCCCGCGGGTACCTGGTGGCGGCCGTGTTCAATAACTCGCCAGCGCCACGGGCTGGGCATTCCTGAACGTGAACACTGTGACGGGCGCCTGGGTCATGTTGCCCTTGTCGTCATAGCTGTAGGTGCCCGCGACGCCCTTGTAGCTGCCCTTGTAGATTTCGGCGGCGACCTTGGCCACATCGATGGAGTCGGCTTTGCGCATAGCCTCGCCGATCAGCATGGTCTGGTCATAGAAGGATGCGCCGTAGGCGTCGGTGTCGAGGTTGAAGCGCTTTTTGTATTTGGCCTTGAACGCCGGTCCACCCGCGGCCTTTTCCAGCATCGAGCCGCCTTGCGCGCAGAAAACCGTGTCGTTGACCGCGTCGCCGCCGAGTTTGCCCATTTCGGGGCTGCAGAGCGTGTCGCCGCCCAGCAGCTTGGCGCTCAGGCCCAGTTGCTTCATCTGGCGCACCATGGGTGCGGCTTGAGGCGCATAGCCGCCGAAGAAGATGGCCTCCGGCTTCTGTGCCTTGAGATTGGTCAGGATGGAGAGGAAATCCACGGCCTTGTCGGTCGTGAACTCCTGCCCGACCACGGTGAGGCCCTGCTTTTTGGCTTCCTTGACGAATTCTTCCGCAACGCCCTGGCCGAACGCCGTGCGGTCGTCGATCACGCCGACCTTGCTGACCTTCAGGACCTTGGCGGCGTACACCGCCATGCTGGAGCCGATCTGCGAGTCGCTGGCAACGATACGGAACAGGTTCTTGTAGCCGCCCTGGGTGACCTTGGGATTGGTGCCGACGGTCGACAACATGGCGCCGCCTTCGCTGTACACCCGCGATGCGGGAATCGCAACACCCGAGCAATAGGGGCCCATGACGTATTTCACCTTGCTGTCAACGAGTTTTTGCGCCGCGGCCACGCCGGTCTTGGCGTCGCATTGGTCGTCCTCCGACTGCAGTTCGAACTTGAGGGTCTTGCCGCCCACCACCATTTTTTTGGCGTTGAGCTCTTCGATGGCCAGGCGGACACCGTTTTCGTTGTCCTTGCCGGCGAACGCGTTCGACCCCGAAAGCGGGCCGGTGTGGCCGATGGCCACGACCTGTTCCTGGGCCTGCGCCGCTGAAGCCAGCGCGATGGCGGCGATGACTATCAATGAACCGATGCTCTTGCGATGTGCCATGGGTGTCTCCTCGATGGTGGGGTGGTTGCGGGATTGGAAAAATTTAGGGGGCGGACTGGTACTTGGCGGGACGGGTGGCCAGGGCCTTTTTGACAATGCCTTCGACAAACTCGCGCTCGGCCCCTATCAGGGGGAGGCGCGGGCGGCGCATGTGCTCGGTGCCCACGCCGACGATGGCGTCGATGAGCTTGAGGTTTTGCACCAGCTTGGTGGAGACGTCCAGGTGCAGCATGGGCGTCATCCACTGGTAGAGCTTGAGCGCCTCGGCGAATTGGCCGGCCTTCATGAGGTCATACAGCGCCACGGTCTCGCGCGGGAAGGCGCAGCCCACGCCGGCCAGCAGGCCGTCGCAGCCCAGCGCCAGGCCTTCGTAGGCCAGGTCGTCCACGCCCAGGAAGAGCTGATAGCGGTCGCCCACCGTGTTGCGCAGGTCGGTAATGCGGCGGATGTTGTCGGTGCTCTCCTTGATGGCGACCAGCCATTCGCAGTCGGCCAGCTCGGCCATGTGCTCGGGCTTCAGGTCCACCTTGTAGGCGACCGGGTTGTTGTAGATCATGAGCGGCTTGCGCGCGGCTTCGGCCATGGTCCGAACATTGAGCATGGCTTCACGCGGGTCGGCCGCGTAAATCACCGAGGGCATGACCATGAAGCCGTCCACGCCAAGCTGGTTGGCGCCGGCGATGTAGCGCAGCGCCTCGCGGGTGCTGGTTTCAGAGACATTGGCCAGCACCGGGATGCGGCCCTTGCTGGTGTCGAGAGCGATCTTGGCGACCTGCAGCTTTTCCTCCAGCGTCAGCGTGCTGGCCTCGCCCAGCGAGCCGCAGGTCACCAGGCCGTGGATGCCGTTGCGGATCTGGAAGTCGATATGCCGCGCCGTGCCTTCAGCGTCAATGCTTTCATCGGCGTGGAATTTGGTGGTGACGGCGGGAAAAATGCCTTGCCAGCGGGGGTTGTTCAAGGGAGTGCTCCTGAGGTCGGGTGGTTGAAGTTTGTCCAGTATAAATATATTTATAAAATATCAAAGAGATTTTTTACAGGCGCCGGCATCCCGCGTGCGGCTTTGGACGCGGTCAGGAAAGAGGCCGGGGGAGGTCCGTAGCCGGCAGCAGGGCTTGCCCCGGACGCGATGCGGCGCAGGAGGCCCCACGCCTATAATCGAATGTTCAAGTAAATCAAGCGCTTAGGTGGGTTCGACGCAGTGGGTACGACCTGACGCCGGCGGCCGGCCCCCTTGCCAGACCACAAATTCAAGATGAGCCAGCCCACCTTCACCGTCGCCGACATCCGCAAGACCTTCCTCGATTTCTTCGCGTCCAAGGGCCACACCGTGGTGCCCTCCAGCTCGCTGGTGCCGGGCAACGACCCGACGCTGATGTTCACCAACTCCGGCATGGTGCAGTTCAAGGACGTGTTCCTGGGCACCGACAAGCGGCCCTATGTGCGCGCAGCCTCCGTCCAGGCCTGCCTGCGCGCCGGCGGCAAGCACAACGACCTCGAAAACGTGGGCTATACCGCGCGCCACCACACCTTCTTCGAGATGCTGGGCAACTGGAGCTTTGGCGATTACTTCAAGCGCGAATCGCTCAAGTGGGCCTGGGAGCTGCTGACCGAGGTCTACAAGCTGCCGGCCGAGCGCCTGATGGCCACGGTGTACCTGGAGGACGACGAGGCCTACGACATCTGGACCAAAGAGATCGGCCTGCCGCCCGAGCGCGTGATCCGCATCGGCGACAACAAGGGCGGCCGCTACAAGTCCGACAACTTCTGGATGATGGCCGACACCGGGCCCTGCGGCCCGTGCAGCGAAATCTTTTACGACCACGGCGAGCACATCCCCGGCGGCCCGCCCGGCAGCCCCGATGAAGACGGCGACCGCTTCATCGAGATCTGGAACAACGTGTTCATGCAGTTCGACATGGCGGCCGACGGCAGCGTCACCAAGCTGCCCGCGCCCTGCGTGGACACCGGCATGGGCCTGGAGCGCCTGGCCGCCATCCTGCAGCACGTGCACAGCAACTACGAGATTGATCTTTTCGAGGCACTGATCAAAGCCGCCAGCCGCGAAACCGGTGAGAAGGACCTGGGCAACAAGTCGCTGCGCGTGATCGCCGACCACATTCGCGCCACCGCGTTTTTGGTGAGCGACGGCGTCAACCCCTCCAACGAAGGCCGCGGCTATGTGCAGCGCCGCATCATCCGCCGCGCCATCCGCCACGGCTACAAGCTGGGCAAGAAGACACCTTTCTTCCACAAGCTGGTGGCAGACCTCGCCCGGCTGATGGGCGATGCCTACCCCAAGCTCAGGGCCGACGAAGCCCGCATCACCGCCGTGCTCAAGGCCGAGGAAGAGCGTTTCTTTGAAACGCTGGAAATCGGCATGGGCATCCTGGACGCAGCCCTCGCTGGCGGCGCCAAGGTGCTGCCGGGCGAGGTGGCCTTCAAGCTGCACGACACCTACGGTTTCCCGCTGGACCTGACCAACGACGTATGCCGCGAACGCGACGTGACCGTTGACGACGCAGGCTTTCATGCCGCGATGGAAAAGCAGAAGGCCGCGGGCCGCGCCGCCGGCAAGTTCAAGATGGACAAGGCACTGGAATACACCGGTGCTGGCAACACCTTCACCGGCTATGAGCTGCTGGAGGAATCCGCCAAGGTGGTGGCGCTCTACGCCGACGGCGTGGCCGTGCAGGCGCTGAGCCCCGGGCAAACCGGTGTGGTCGTGCTGAACACCACGCCCTTCTATGCCGAAAGCGGCGGCCAGGTGGGCGACCAGGGTCGCCTGACGGCCGGCGGCGCCACCTTCACCGTGGACGACACGCTGAAGATCAAGGCCGATGTGTTCGGCCACCACGGCACGCAGGAGACGGGCACGCTCAAGGTCGGCGATGCGGTGACGGCGCAGGTCAATACCGCCGTGCGTGCCGCCACCGTGCGCAACCACAGCGCCACCCACTTGATGCACAAAGCCTTGCGCGAAGTGCTGGGCAGCCATGTGCAGCAAAAGGGCAGCCTGGTGAATGCCGAGCGCACGCGCTTTGACTTCACGCACAACGCACCGGTCACCGACGCTCAGATCCGTGAGGTTGAGGCCCGTGTCAATGCCGAAATCCTTTCCAACGTGGCCACCGATGCCACCGTGATGGCGATGGAAGACGCACAGAAGACCGGCGCCATGATGCTGTTCGGTGAAAAGTACGGCGACAAGGTGCGGGTGCTGACCATTGGCTCCAGCAGGGAACTCTGCGGCGGCACGCACGTCGCGCGCACCGGCGACATCGGCCTGTTCAAGATCGTCGCTGAAGGCGGCGTGGCCGCCGGCGTGCGGCGCGTGGAGGCCGTGACCGGCGAGAACGCGCTGGCTTACCTGCAGTCGCTGGAATCCACGGTGCAGGCCGCGGCCGGTTCGCTCAAGGCCAGCCCTGCGGAACTGCAGGGCCGTATCGGCCAGGTGCTGGACCAGGTCAAGACCCTCGAAAAGGAAATCGCCGCGCTCAAGGGCAAGCTGGCGTCTTCGCAAGGTGACGAGCTGGCCACGCAGGCGATCGACGTCAAGGGCCTCAAGGTGCTGGCAGCCAAACTCGAAGGCGCCGATGCCAAGACCCTGCGCGACACCATGGACAAGCTCAAGGACAAGCTCAAGACCGCCGTCATCGTGCTGGCCGCGGCCGATGGCGACAAGGTGCAGATCGCCGCGGGCGTGACGGCCGACAGCGTGGGCAAGGTCAAGGCCGGCGAGCTGGTGAACTTCGTGGCCCAGCAGGTCGGCGGCAAGGGCGGTGGCAAGGCCGACATGGCCATGGCCGGCGGCACCGATGCGTCCAAACTCGGTGATGCGCTGAAGTCGGTGCAGGGCTGGGTGGCTGAGCGGGCCTGACAGCCTTTGCTTTCAAAGCGGGCCAAAAAGCACAAAGGCCGGTTTCCTTCGGGAGACCGGCCTTTTTCTTTGGCGTGTCACATGGCTCGCATGGCTCAAACGCCGGCCCAGAACACAGCGAACCACTTGTTCGGGTCGGTCCAGCACTTGATATGCCGGAAGCCGGCCTGTCGCAGCAGCGCGGCCATGCCTTCTTCCGTGTATTTGTAGGAGCATTCGGTGTGGATGCGTTCGCCAACCTGGAAGTGCCGCTCATGGCCGGGCCAGCACACCACTTGTTCGCTCGTGGCTTCCAGGTGCATTTCGATGCGCGATTGTGCCGTATTGAACAGCGCCACGTGGCGCCATCGCCGCAGGTCGAAATCCGAACCCAGCAACTCGTTGATGTTGAGCAGCAGGTTTTTGTTGAAGGCGGCGGTTACGCCCAGCGCGTCGTCATAGGCGGCCTCCAGGCGTGCCGTGTCCTTGACGAGGTCTATGCCCAGCAACAGCCCGCGGGCCTTGCCCTGCGCCGGATCGGCGATGTGCTGCAGGAACTGCAGGGCCTGCTCGGGATGGAAATTGCCCAGGCTGGAGCCGGGGTAAAAAAACACGCGGTCATGCGCCTGCACTTCATCCGGCAGCTTCAGCCCGGCCGAGAAATCCATGCCCAGGCCGATGATGTCGAGCGCCGGAAAATTGTTTTGCACCTGCTCGGCCGCATCACGCAAAAAATCGACCGAGATATCGACCGGCACGTACTGGCGCGGCTGCAGGTGAGGGATCAGCGCCATGGCCTTGGCGCAGTTGCCCGCGCCCAGGTCGATCAGGCAGGGCTTGCGGATACCCGCGCCAACCAGGGTTGCCGTGATATTCGCATGCGATGCTTCAAAGATGCCGGCTTCGGTGCGCGTGGGGTAGTACTCGTCCAGGCCAGTGATGGCCTCGAAGAGTTTGGAACCCAGTTCGTTGTAAAAGAACTTGGGGGACACGGTGGCCGCTGCGGCAAGCAGCCCCTCCGTCAACTCCCGTGCCGTTGCCTGGCCTGCTCCGGCACTGTTGCCAGGACGGTAAAGGTCAATGAATTGCGGTGAAGCCGGAGGGAGCTGAAGGGAAAGCGCCGAGATGTTGAGTGGGAGGTTCAAGATCGCCTTTAGCTAAGGTTATTTGGTGATGACGTTAGATTTAAAAGCCGTTTGGAAAGAGCGTTTGTAGGACTGAACCGCTTTGGGCGCAAGCGCCACCGGCCAAATGCTGTCCTATATAGGGTTTGGGCCGACGGGCGGCAATGCGCCGCGCGGCTTTCAGGTGCGAAAGCCGCCTCTGGTGCTTGGTCGTCAGCCACTGCCGTTTCTTACAAAAGGGCGGATCTTGGCCTGGCGCATGAGGATGAGCCGGCTGCGCGCACCGGCATGCCGCGGGGCTGCTCAGGTCGTGGGCAGGGCTTGGCTTGTGTTGTCGGTCCCTAGTGCAAAGTGCTTCAGGGTGTCGCCTGCCATGCGGTAGCGCACCCACTCCGATTGCGGTTTTGCCCCCAGCGACTGGTAAAACTGGATGGCCGGCTCGTTCCAGTCCAGCACACTCCATTCAAACCGGCCGCAGCCGCTGTCAAACGCCAGTCGGGCCAGGTGGCGCAGCAGCCGCTTGCCGGCGCCGCTGCCCCGGTGTTGGGGCGATACGTACAAGTCCTCCAGGTACAGGCCCTTGCGGCCCAGCCAGGTGGAATAGCTGAGAAAGTACACCGCGAAGCCCACAGGCTGGCCGTCCAGTTCGCAAATGAGGCCGCGGGCGGGCGAACCTGGCTCAAACAGGCTGCGCTCGATGTCCGCGACGCTTGCGATAACCTCATGCTCCGCTTTTTCATAAATGGCCAGTTCGACGATGAAGGCGTGAATCTGCGCGGCGTCGCGCGCTTGCGCGTCCCGGATAGTGATGTTCATGAAGTTTCCTGATTGATTTGAAGACACCCTGCATGCCGCATGCCCGGGGCGCTCGGTTACCCTATCAGCATCCTACCAACGCCAGGCCATGCCGAATCCGCTCTCTTCCCGCCGCCATTTTCTGCAAGAGCTTGTCGCCATCGGCTCTGGTGCCGCCGTGCTGCCTGTGTGGTCGCAGGGCTTGACGGGCCCTGCCTATGAGGTCAGTCCCTGGGCCGGGCCGGTGACCCCCTTCGGGTTGGTGGACACCACCGGCAAGACCTGGCGGCCCGCCGATCTGCGCGGCCGTGCCGTGCTGCTGAATTTCTGGGCCAGCTGGTGTGAACCCTGCCGCGCCGAGATGCCCACGCTGCAGCAGGTGGCGGATTTTTACGGACCCGAGAAGCTGCTGGTGCTGGCCGTCAACTTCAAGGAGCCGGCGGCGCGCGCCCTGCAGTTCGCCAAAACGACAGGCGTCACGTTGCCGGTGCTGCTGGACCTGGATGGCAAGGCGGCGAAGGCCTGGGGCGTGAAAGTTTTCCCGACAACGTTGGCGATGGATGTGGCCGGCCGGCCGCGCCTGCGTATCAAGGGTGAAGTCGACTGGACCAGTCCCGCGGCTGAAAAACTGATCGCCGGCCTGCTCAAGCCCTGAGAGTGCCTGGGTCGACCACGCGGAGCGGGCGAGGGTCGGGAGCGATAATGGCAAGCTGACATCCCGGGGCATCTTGACCTGCCGCGGTGCACGTCACCCTCACCCTACTCCGGAGATCCTTCATGACCCCCGTACGCCGAGCCTTTTTGAAAAACACCGCAGTTGCGGCTGTGGCGGCCTCGCTACCAGCCTTCAGTTTTGCCCAGACTTCCCCCGCGCCCAGCCGCAAACATTTCGCGCCCCAGAGCGGCGCCTGGCGCACGTTTGACGTGACCACGCGCGTGGACATCCTCAAGCCGCAGGGCGTGACCAAGGTCTGGCTGCCGATTCCTTCGGTCAACAGCGATTACCAGCATTCGCTGGGCAACAGCTTCTCGAGCAACGGCAACACGCAGCTGGCGCAGGACGGCCGCGACGGCGCGAAGATGCTGTACGTGGAGTTTCCTGCCACTGAAGCCAAACCCTATGTGGAGCTGACCAGCCGCGTGCAGACCCAGGGCCGCGCCATCGACTGGTCGCAGAGAACCGCCGCCGCTGAAAGCACCGACACGCTGCGCTACTTCACGCGCCCGACCACCTTGATCCCCACCGACGGCATCGTGCGCAAGACCGCGCTGGCGGCCACCCAGGGTGCGAAGACCGATGTGGAGAAGGCACAAAAAATCTATGACTGGATCGTCGCCAACACCTACCGCGAACCCAAGGTGCGCGGTTGCGGCGAGGGCGACATCAAGACCATGCTGGAAACCGGCAACTTGGGCGGCAAGTGCGCCGACCTGAACGCGTTGTTCGTCGGCCTGTGCCGTTCGGTGGGGCTGCCTGCACGCGACGTGTACGGCATCCGCCTGGTGCCCTCGGCTTTCGGCTACAAGGAGCTGTCAGGCAACCCGGCCAGCCTCAAGGGCGCGCAGCATTGCCGCTCCGAGGTCTACCTCAAGGGCCACGGCTGGGTGGCCATGGACCCGGCCGACGTGGCCAAGGTCATGCGCCTGGAAACGGCCGACTGGATCAAGACCACCACCAACCCTGTGGTGGCGCCCGTGAACAAGGCGCTGTTCGGCGGGTGGGAAGGTAACTGGATGGCCTACAACACGGCGCACGACATTGCCCTGCCGAAGTCGGCCGGCGAGAAGCTGGGTTTCTTCATGTACCCGATTGGCGAGAACGCCGCGGGCCGTTTTGATTCCTATGCGCCTGATGATTTCAAATACCAGATCACAGCCAGGGAAGTGCCTGAGGCGTGATGGTTCCTCCTCCGCAAAATGCCCCCTCGCGAGGGCATTTTTCATGGGAGTAGCGATGCCGGCGTCGACCCTGCGAGCAGGTTTAAACGGGTCTGGAAAGCCCGTTGCTCTCCCGTCACCGGATCTCTGAAACTTATGGATTTCGCAAGGAGCTGGAGAGGGCGGCTGTAGTCGTCATCCGGGGTCGGGTATACGGGTGGGTAGATCCTGTCGTTGAAGATGGGAATACCCAGGGCATACATATGCACCCGCAACTGGTGCTTCTTGCCGGTGACAGGGCTCAGGGCATAGCGGGCCCAGCCATTGCGGGTTTCGAGCATGCCGATGTGGGTTTCGCTGTTAGCGGGGCCCGGTACCTCCTGTTGCCGGAAGAAGGGCTCGCCCTGCACGATGCGGCTTTGGCGGACCAGCGGAAAAGCAATGTCCTCGCGCCACGCGGCGACGGCTTCATAGTGCTTGGCCACCTCGTGGCGCCTGAACAGGGCTTGATAGGCGTCGCGCTCCTCGGGCCTGACGCTGAACAGCACCAGGCCGGCGGTTTCGCGGTCTATGCGGTGCAGCGGCGCCAGGCCGTCCAGGCCCAAGCTGCTTTTAAGGCGCACCAGCAGCGTTTCCTGCACGTAGTGACCCGAGGGCGTGACGGGCAGGAAATGGGGCTTGTCGGCCACGACGAGGTGCTCGTCCTGGTACAGCACGCTGGCCTCAAAGGGTACCCGAGGCTCGTCCTCCAGCGCGCGGTAGTAGTACACGCGCATGTGGCCGCGGTAAGGCCTTTCGGGCGTGACGGGCGTTCCGAACTCATCGGAGACCAGACCGTCCCGCATGCGCTGCAGCCAGGTCTGGCGCGTGATCGAGGGAAAGCGCTCCACCAGGAAGTCGGTGATGGTGGGCCAGTTGCCCGCCGGAAGGCCCACACAGCTGGGGCTGACGCCCTCGCGGGTCAGCAGGCCGTGGGTCGGCTGCCTGTTCACGCCAGCGCCGGCGGGCATTCACGCACGGGTGAACACCACGTCCCAGACACCATGCCCCAGCCTGATGCCGCGGTTTTCGAATTTGGTCAGGGGCCGGTAGGCCGGCTTGGGCGCGTAGCCGCCCTGGGAGGCATCGGCCGTGTTGCGCAGCAGCGTTTCGGCGCCCAGCACCTCAAGGATTTGCTCGGCATAGGGCTGCCAGTCGGTGGCGCAGTGCAGGTAGCCGCCGGGCTTGAGGCGGGCGGCCAGCTTGGCGACCAGCGGGGCCTGGATCAGGCGCCGCTTGTTGTGCCGCTTCTTGTGCCAGGGATCGGGAAAGAAGATATGCGTGCCGTCCAGGCTGGCCGGCGGCAGCATGTTGTCGATCACTTCAACGGCATCATGCTGCAGGATGCGAATATTGTTTAACCCCTGTTCGCTGATGCGCTTGAGCAACGCGCCCACGCCGGGCGTGTGGACCTCGCAACACAGGAAATTTTTCTCGGGCATCAGGGCGGCGATGTGGGCCGTGGCCTCGCCCATGCCGAAGCCGATCTCGAGGATGGTGGGCGCCGAGCGCTGGAACATGGCCTCAAAGTTCGCCGGTTGTGCCGTGTAGGGCAGCAGGAACTGGGGCCCCACGTCGGCAAAGGCTTTGGCCTGGCCGATGGTGGTGCGGCCGGTGCGCCGCACAAAGCTTCGGATGTTGCGGTGCGCACCTGCATCGGTAGCGGTGCCTTCGGAGGGCTGGGCGGGAAGGTCAGCGGGCGGGGTGGGGGTGTTTGTATCTGTCACCGGCCAATTTTAAGGCGGGCTGCCCATAGCGGCACGGCTTGCTGCAGCCAGTCTTGCGGGGAGGCGGCCGGTGTGTCCAACCACAGGCCTAAAACCAAGCCCGCCTGCCGCAGCGCTGCAAGCGGTTGGGATGTGTCCAATGCCTGCGCGCCGTTTTGCTTGGAGAGCTTTTCGCCGTTCGCGCCCAGCACCAGCGGCGTGTGCAAATAGCGCGGCAGGGGCAGGCCCAGCGCGCGCTGCAGCAGGATTTGCCGCGCCGTGTTGTCGGCCAGGTCTTCACCGCGCACGATGTCGGTGATGCCTTGCGCCGCGTCGTCGACGACCACGGCCAGCTGGTAGGCCCACAGCCCGTCGGCGCGCTTGAGCACGAAGTCGCCGACTTCCCGGGCCACGTCCTGAACCTGCGGGCCCAGCAGGCGGTCATTCCAGCCGATTGGCGAATCAGCTCGCGTGTCCAGCCGCCAGGCACGTGCCGGCCGGCCGTGCAGGCCCTCGCGGCAGGTACCGGGGTAGACCAGCTCGCCGTGGCGTTCACGCGGCTGGCCCGAACCCGCCAAGGCCCGGGCGATGTCCTGGCGCGTGCAGGCGCAGGGATAGGCCAGCCCGCGTGCCACCAGCGAATCCAATGCCTGCTGGTACAGCGCGCCGCGTTGCGATTGGTAGGCCGGCGGTTCGTCGGGCACCAAGCCGCATTGGGCGAGCTGCTCAAGAATGGTGTGGTCGGCGCCGGGCGCGCAGCGTGGCGTGTCTACGTCTTCGATGCGTACCAGCCATTGGCCCTGGTGCGCACGCGCATCGAGCCAGCTGGCCAGCGCGGCGACCAGCGAGCCGGCGTGCAGCGGGCCGGTCGGGGAAGGGGCAAAGCGGCCCCGGTAAGCGGCCTCCATGCCGGCGCTTTCGAACCTGATCGTCAGGCCAGGGCAAGGGCCATTTCAAGGCCCGATATGAAACCATCCTCGACGCGGTGGCCCAGGCACCAGTCGCCGCAGGCACCTATGCGGGATTTCGCATCCCACGCATGGCTCTTGCCCAGGGGATCCAGGGTCTGCGCGTGGCGCCAGCGGTGCACCACGGCATGGGGTGGCTCGGCGCGTATGCCGGTGACCTCGGTGAAGGCTTTCAGCAGCTTTGCCTTGACGCGCTCGGCGTCGTCTTCAAGGTGGCGCTGCGACCAGTCGGGGCTGGCCTGCACGGTCCAGCGTTCAATCGGGCTGCGCCCGGGCTTGGACGACTCGCGCGCCAGCCAGGCGATACGGTGGTGGGTGCTGCGCGCCGCATTCCAGTGCGGGCCCAGGTGCGCCATGGTGGGCTGCATGGCCTGGGGGAAGGCCAGCATCAGCGTCCAGCAGGGTGCCACGCTGACCTTGGAGAGTTCTTCCATCAGCGGCTTGCCCTGTTGCGAGCTCAGCAGCAGGGCATGCGCCTGCGGCGAGGGCAGGGCCAGCACCACGTCGTCAAAGCCCGAGTGCACCCGACTGCCGGCGCCAGGGCCTTCGGTCTGCAACTGCCATTGCTCGGGGTGCAGCCTGTCGCGCTCCAGCCGGACCACCTCGGTTTCCAGCAGCAGGCGGCCTGCGGCTGCCAGAGGCTGCGCCCATTGACGTACCAGGGTGTCCATGCCCGGCGCGGGAACCCAGTGCGACTCTTTGGGCGGCAGCGCAGAGGCCACGACACGGCCCAGCTCGTCCAGGATGCGCACGGTGTTGGCGCTCCAGGGGCGCGCCAGCCCGGGAACCGTGGCCAGGGCTTTTTCGAAACGCGCGTCACGCACGGTGAAATACTGCGTGCCGTGGTCAAAGCCGCCGAATTCGCTGTCGCGGGTGGCCATGCGCCCGCCGGCTTCGCGATTTTTTTCAAACACGGTGACTTCGTGCCCGGCCTGCACCAGGGTGCGCGCGCAGGCAATGCCTGCGATGCCGGCACCTATGACGGCGATGCGGCGCCGGGCCGCGGATTCAGGAAGGGGGAGCTTGGATTTTTTTGTCATGTCTTGTGTGCCTGGGGTTGATGAGAGGCGCCTTGCCTGCCGCACTTGTCGTTTGTGTCTGTCTACGTTTGTTATTCACGGCCACCCGGCCTTGTTCATCACATCTCAACCATAAACGAAAACCGAAAACATAAGCACACTCTACACGCAGGCGCGGCCCCGCGCCCGAATTGCGAGGGCACTACGGGTTTACACAGGGGGCTTCACAAGGACTGGTCACGTTCCAGCAGCGCTTTTCGCGTGGCGGCGCTCTCCAGCTGCTTGAGCCACCACTGCAGCGCGCGCCCTTCCTTGCCGTCGGTGGGGCGCATCCAGGCATAGCTCATGGGCACTTGGCGCGGTGCGCGCTGCATGCGTTTTTCCACCAGCCGGCCGGTGATGACATGGGGGCGTGCCAGGTATTCCGGCAGGAAGCCGCCACCCAGCCCGCGCAGCTGCGCCTGGAGTTTTTCCTGCATGCCGGGCACGGTGAAGATGTCCTGGCCGCCCAGGAGGCCCACGGTGATGCCGCTGCCGCGCTGCACCGAATCAGCCACCGCCACGGCGCGATGCGGCATCAGCATGTCGTCGGTCACGGGCTCCGGGGCCTGCGCCAGCGGATGGTGAGGCGCCACCGCATAGATGAAGTGGATGCTGCCCAACGCCTTGTGCAGCACCGACGTATTGACCGCCGGCTCGATAGCCACGCCTATGGCCAGGTCAGCCTGGCCTGAAGTGAGCGCCTCCAGCGTGCCCGACAGCGCCTCTTCGCGCAAGCGCAGCCGGGTGGGTGGGTTCAGTGCAAAGAAGGCCTCGCACAGCTCCATCACCGTGGTACGCGAAATCACGCTGTCCACCGCCAGCGTGAGCTGCGGCTCCCAGCCGGTGGCCACGCGCTTGACGCGGTTGGCTACGGCGTCCAGTTCCGCCAGGAGGCGATTGCCCTCGCGCAGCAGTTCCTTGCCGGCCTCGGTCAGCCTGGCCTGGCGTGAAGAGCGGTCAAAAAGCAGCACGTCCAGTGCGTCTTCCACCTGGCGGATGCGGTAGGTCAGGGCGCTGGGCACCAGGCCGAGCTCGCGCGCCGCAGCGGCCATGCTGCCCGCGCCGTGCACGGCGCCTATCAGTCCCAGGGTTTCGGGCGTCAGGGCGTCGCGCACCCGGTTGTTGAGCGTTGGCATAAGAATGATTCAAATAATTTGAATGATGCCATCAAAGCGCGGCAATGGAAAGCCAGGCCCCCACGCCTACATTGGAGTCATCGCGAACGAACTTCCACGCATCTCAACGCACCTTGAAAGGAGCAGACCATGATGACCTTCAGAACCTCCAGCGAACGCGGCTACGCCGACCACGGCTGGCTCAAGTCTTTCCATTCTTTTTCGTTCGCCGGCTACTACGACCCGGCGCACATGGGCTTTGGCAACCTGCGCGTCATCAATGAGGACCGCATCGCCGCCGGCCGCGGCTTTGGCACGCACGGCCACCAGAACATGGAAATCATCAGCTATGTGCTGAGCGGCGAGCTCGCCCACCAGGACAGCCTGGGCAACGTCAAGGGCATTCCGCCCGGCGACGTGCAGCGCATGAGCGCCGGCACGGGCGTGCAACACAGTGAGTTCAACCATGCGCAAGGCCAGACCACGCACTTCCTGCAAATCTGGATCGAGCCCAATGTGACGGGCATTCCCCCCAGCTACGAGCAGAAGACTTTCGCCGATGCCGAAAAGCGTGGTGTCCTGCGCCTGGTGGCTTCGCCCGACGGCGCCAACGGGTCCGTGCTGATCCATGCCGATGCCAGGCTCTATGCGGGCCTGTTTGACGGCACGGAAAGTGCCACGCTGGCGTTAAGCGCAACGCGCAAGACGTATGTGCACCTGATTCGCGGGCAGCTTGAAGTCAATGGCCGCGCGCTGAAGGCCGGCGATGCCGCCATGCTGCAATCGGAAGCCACTTTGACGCTGGCCAATGGCCGCGACGCCGAAGTTCTGGTGTTTGACCTGGCTCCCTGAGGCCAAATGCCGCAACGCGAGGTAACACCCTGGGCGGGCGCAAATATGAAATAGGTATTAGCTTGCCCGGAGTGTTTTTTTCATCCATCATTTCCCCGTTAACTCAACCTAGAAGGACTCACCATGCTCAATTCCCTGCAAAACCCTCTCTCGCTGATCGGCCGCCTGTTGCTGGCCCTGTTGTTTGTGCCCGCCGGCTTCTCGAAGATCGCCGGCTTCACGGGTACCGTGGGCTACATCGCGTCCAAGGGCGTGCCGCTGCCTGAGGTGGCCGCAGCCATCGCCATCGTGGTGGAGCTGGGCCTGGGCATTCTCCTGGCTGTGGGCTTCCAGACGCGTTGGGCCGCGCTGGCCATCGGCGTCTTCACGGTCGTCATTACCTTCATTTTCCATGCCTTCTGGGCTGATCCCACGCAGCAAATGGCCTTCTTCAAGAACATGGCCATCGTCGGCGGCCTGTTCAGCATCGCGGCCTTCGGCGGCGGCGCCTGGAGCCTGGACGGCAAGCGGGGCTGACCCGGCAAACGGGGCTGCGGCGAGGGTTTGATGCCCAGGTTGCAGCCCTTTTGTTTTCTCCCTTGAAATTTCATTCTTCTTCGATTCCTATTCGCGAAAGATCCGAATGCCCAAAGTTGTCGTGATTTACCACTCCGGCTACGGCCACACCCAGCGCATGGCGCAGTCGGTGGCCGACGGCGCAGGCGCCGAACTACTGGCGATTGATGCCGACGGCAACCTGCCCGAAGGCGGCTGGGAAACTCTCAATGCAGCCGACGCCATCATCATGGGCTCGCCCACCTACATGGGCAACGTGAGCTGGCAATTCAAGAAGTTCGCCGACGCTTCCTCCAAGCCCTGGTACAGCCAGGCCTGGAAGGACAAGCTCTTCGCCGGCTTTACCAATAGCGCTTCGATCAACGGCGACAAGCTGTCCACGCTGAACTACCTGTTCACCCTGGCCATGCAGCATGGTGGCATCTGGGTCAGCCAGGGCGTGCTGCCCAGCAATAGCAAGGCCGCGCAGCGCAACGATGCCAACTACCTGGGCTCCTACAGCGGCGCTATCGCGCAGTCACCCTCTGATGCCGGCGCCGGCGAGATGTCCGCCGGCGACCTGGAAACCGCCCGCAACTTCGGTGCGCGCGTGGCCGCCCTTGCGGCGAGGCTTTCGGCCTGATCCGCTTTTCCTATCGACAGGAATCCCATGACCATTGAACTCCAGCGAGACCTCGGCGCCGCCATGGCGCAGCAGGTGCGCGTGCGCAGCCATGCTTTTACTGCCGACGTCAGCGAGGCCGAAGGCGGCGCCGACAGCGGCCCCAGCCCACATGATCTCTACGACGCAGCGCTTGGCGCCTGCAAGGCCCTGACGGTGATGTGGTACGCCCGCAAGAAGGGCATTCCTGTCGAGGATGTGCAGACGCACATTGAGCGCGACGACTCGCAGGAGCGAAGCGGTAGCGGTGTTTACAAGCTTTCGGCCAAACTGCAGGTCAAGGGCGATTTGACGGACGCGCAGGTGCGGGAGTTGCTCGCCGTGGCGCAGAAATGCCCGGTGCACAAACTCATGACCACGGTCACGACGGAAATCAGCACCGAACTGGAGCGGCTGCCATGAGCGTGCAACTGAAGCTCACAGGCCACCACAAGGACCTGGGCGGCGGCTTTATGGTGCGCCGCCTGCTGCCTTCCGCGCAGCAGCAGGCGGTCGGCCCCTTCATCTTTTTTGACCACTTCGGCCCGGTGACGGAACAGCCCGGAACCAACCACGACGTGCGGCCGCATCCGCACATCGGGCTGGCGACGGTGACCTATTTGTTTGAGGGCGCCATGATGCACCGCGACAGCCTGGGCTCGGCCCAGCGCATAGAGCCCGGCGCCATCAACTGGATGACCGCGGGCCGCGGCATCGTGCATTCGGAGCGCGCACCCGAAGATCTGCGCGGCACCGCGTATGTGAACCACGGCCTGCAGCTGTGGGCGGCCTTGCCGAAAGAATTTGAAGAAACGGCGCCGGTTTTTTCACACACACCGGCCGAGACGATTCCGGCGCTCACTGTTGATGGCGCAGCGGTGCGTGTCCTGGTCGGTGAGGCCTTTGGCAAGACCTCTCCGGTCAAGACCTTTTCCAAAACGCTTTACCTCGATGTGACCCTGGCCGCCGGCACGCTCTTCACGCTGCCGCCGCTGGCCGAGCAGATGGCGCTGTATTCGGTGGATGGCGACCTGGTGGTGGATGGTGAGCCGCTGGCCGAACACACCCTCGCGACGCTCGCGCCCGGTGCGGCGGTGCAGCTCAGCGCGGGCATGGCGACGCGCCTGGTGGTGATAGGCGGGGATGCCCTCGATGCGCACCGCTTCATGTGGTGGAACTTCGTCTCCAGCCGCAAGGAGCGCATCGTGCAGGCGAGCGACGACTGGGCCGCTCAAGCCATGGGCGAGGTGCCCGGCGAGACTGAGTTCATTCCGCTGCCCGAGCGCAGGTTCACGGCGGGCTGAAACCGCAGCCGGGCCGCCAAGGGTAAATTAAGATCGCGCGATGCAAATCTTTACCCTGCTTCCGTGGAGCGATTGGCTGGCGATTGCCTGGTTTTTCCTGGGCTGGATGGGCTATGCCTGGTTCGCCAGGCACTACGGCGGGAAGCGCTCCTCGCTGCTGGGCACCACCAATCGCTACCGGCACTACTGGCTGCTGCAGGCCACCGCGCGCGACCCGCGCGTGATCGACGGCATCATCACGCAAAACCTGTCGAGCACGCCGGCCTTTTTCTCGTCCACCACCATCATCATTATTGGCGGCCTGTTCGCGCTGCTGGGCACCACCGACAAGGCCGCCGAACTGGTGCGCGAGATTCCGTTCGCGGTGCGCACCTCGGTGCTGATCTTCGACCTCAAGGTGCTGCTGATGGTGGCGGTGTTTGTCTACGCCTTCTTCCGCTTCAGCTGGTCCATGCGCCAGTACACCTTTGTGGCTCTGCTGATAGGCTCCATGCCCTCGCCGCAGGAGTTTGAGGTCGGCAAGTTCGACCGTGAAGCCTTTGCCACGCGTACCAGCCGCATGGTGGGCCTGGCGGCCGAAACCTTTAACGATGGGCTCAGGGCCTATTACTTCAGCTTCGCCATCATGGCTTGGTTTTTCTCCACCTTCGCATTTGTGCTGGCGACTGCGGTGGTGGTGCTGATTTTGTACAACCGAGAGTTCAACTCCGACGTGCTCGGTGTGCTGCGGGATTAGAGCTGCCTGCCTTCATGCGTACTTCAAAAGAATCTTGGTGAGTGCCTCAGGGGCCAGTCGCGGAACATCGTGTGCGCACGCCAGGCCATGCGTGTCCCAGCAAGGGTCCGCCTGCAGCCGTTCGTACAGATCAACAAAAGGGCTTCCGTCCCAACTGGCTGCCACGAAGGCTTTGCGCCGGACCTCACGCCAATTTCCTGTTAACTTGATCGCCTGCAGGAAGCAGGCCATCGGATGGGGTCGGCACCGCTTGTCGAGGTGGGCCGGGGCCGCACAGGTCAGGCCATCCGCTGCTGCACCCGCAATGAAGCGCTCGCGGTAGGCTGGTGTGGCGAGCGACCAAACCGAGGCGCCGTTATCGGGCACATAGGCATCGACATAAACGATGGCATTGATGCGCGACGGCTCCTTGTCCGCCGCACCCGTGATGACCATTCCCCCGTACGAATGACCGACAAGCACGGCAGGCGTATCGTGCCCACGAACTGCCTGGGCGACCTCGTTGATGTGGCTGTCAAGATTGACACTACCGTTCGCGGGCTCGTCGCACAGCCCCGAAAGAGTGAGGGCCTGGACCTCATGGCCTTTACTCGAGAGTGCATAGCTGACTGCGTCGAACGCCCAGGCTCCGTGCCAACCGCCAGGCACTAAAACGAATCTTGCCATGCTGTTTATCCTCTTGAATGAGGTTGCGAAACAGGCGTTGGGTATTAGCGGCCCTGGCCAAGCGCCAGATCGCGCGCCAGGCGCAATCCGCTGAACTGCCAGCGCGCATCCGGCGGGAAGAAATTGCGGTAGCTCGCGCGCATATGGCTGTGCGGCGTGGCGCAGGAGCCGCCGCGCAGCACGAACTGGTTGCACATGAATTTGCCGTTGTACTCGCCCACCAGGCCTTCCCAGGGCTTGTAGCCGGGGTAGGGGTTGTAGTTGGACTGCGTCCATTCCCACACGTCGCCAAACATCTGCGCGGGCAGGCCCTTGCTGCCTTCCTGCTGGGGCAGCGGGTGGAAGGCCGAAGTCTCCACAAAGTTGCCTTGCTGCGCGGCGGCTGCCGGCAGGCCGCGCGCGGCCAGCTCCCATTCAAACTCGGTCGGCAGGCGGGCACCGGCCCAGCGCGCGAAGGCATCGGCCTCAAAATAGCTGAGGTGGCAGGCGGGCGTGTGCGGGTCTACATCGATCAGGCCCTGCAGCGTGAAATGCTGGTAGCTCCCTTCGTCTCCCTGCCAGTAAAAGGGCAGGCTGACCTTGTTTTCGGTCACCCAATCCCAGCCCATGGACAGCCACAGCTCGGGACGCTGGTAGCCCTTGTCGGCGATAAAAGCCATGAGCTCTCCGTTGGTCACCGGCCGGCTGGCCAGTTCGAAGGCCGCCACATAGACCTTGTGGCGCGGCGTTTCGTTGTCAAAGGCGAACTCACCGTCGCGTGCGCTGTCGTAGCCGTGTTCCACGAGTCCTGCCTCGTGACGCAGCCATTCCACCGGCTGCGGGTGTATGCCGGCCAGCGGCCAGCGGCTCGCATAAGCCGGGCGTGCGGGATTGAAGGACAGCGCGTGCTTGATGTCGGTCAGCAGCAGCTCCTGGTGCTGCTGTTCGTGGTGCAAGCCCAGGGTGACGAGTTCGGTGAGTTCTCGCTGCCGCGCGCTGTCTGAGGCTGCTTCGACGGCGTCGATCACCGCCAGCATGCGCTGGTTGACTTGCGCGCGGTAGGCCAGCACCTCGTCGAGCGAGGGCCTGCTGATCAGGCCGCGCTTGGGCCGCGGGTATTTGTCGCCCACGCCGTTGTAGTAGCTGTTGAACAGCACACGAAAGCCGGGATCGAAGGGCGTGAAACCGGGCTCGAAGCGTTCAAGGATGAAGGTCTCAAAAAACCAGGTGATGTGGGCCAGGTGCCATTTGGCGGGGCTGGCATCGGGCATGGACTGCAACTGGCAGTCTTCGGGACTCAGGGGCTGGATCAGCGCCTCGGTCTGCTGGCGCACGGCGCTGAAGCGGCCGGCCAAGGACGACGGCGATACATGAGGGACGGCTTGTTTACGGACGGAAGAGGTGTCTGTAGGCATGGTGGCTACCGTGAAAAGGGGCGGTCGGCGGGACCTGAAAACTGGATGCGCTGAAGCAGGGGGCGGGCGGCTCAACAGCTTCGCACGGCCTGGTCACCTCAGCTGTCGGACAACAGCCCGAGAACTTCGGGCCTGCGGCGCCGGGCGGAGGGGGATGGGTGCAAATCCTTGGCGGGCGGGTTGACCTGGGGCTTGAGTTCCGGGTCCAGCGCGCGGCGCTCGTCAAACACAAAGCATTCGCCATCAAAATGTGCGCGGCCACTTTCCTCGAAATACTTGAGGATGCCGCCCTCAAGCTGCCAGACGTTCTCAACGCCGGCTTCGCGCATCAGGATGGCGGCTTTTTCGCAGCGTATGCCGCCGGTGCAAAAGCTCACCACGGTCTTGCCGGCCAACTCGTGCTTGTGCGCCAGCAGGGCCTCGGGAAACTCGGTGAATTTGCGAATGCGCCAGTCGATGGCTTGGTGAAAAGTACCGACGTCGGCTTCAAAGTCGTTGCGCGTGTCCAGCGTCACCACCGGCCGGCCCGCGTCGTCGTGGCCCGCGTCCAGCCATCGCTTGAGCGTGGCGGCGCCCACCGCCGGCGCGCGGCCCGCCGAAGGCTGTATGGCCGGGTGGTTCATGCGGATGATTTCCGGCTTGACCTTGACCAGCAGCTTGCGAAAAGGCTGGGCGCCGGACCAGCTTTCCTTGGCCTGCAGGTCGGCAAAGCGCACATCCTGTTTCAACCATGCCAAAAAATCATGAATATCAGCGGCCGGGCCGGCCAGGAAGAGGTTGATGCCTTCCTCTGCCAGCAACACTGTGCCCTTGATGGCACGACCCCGCAGCCATTCGGCCAGGCTGGTTTGCAGCGTTTCGGGCTGGGCCAGCGCAACGAACTTGTAGGCCGCGATGTTCAGGATTTGCATGATGCGATCGATTGTAGGCAGGCATGCATTCCCTTGCACCGGCCTGCAGCGCCTTTACGGACAGACCCGGCCCTAAAATGGCCTTTATGTTTGTGCATTTGCGTCTCCACACCGAATTTTCCGTCGTTGACGGCACCAACCGCATCGATGAGGTGGTGGCCGCCGCGGCCGCCGACCGCCAACCGGCACTGGCCATCACCGACCTGAACAACCTCTTCGGCACCGTCAAGTTCTACAAGGAAGCCCGTGGCGCGGGCGTCAAGCCCCTGATAGGTGCCGACATCTGGGTGCAGGTGCCGGGCAAGGATGCCGGCACGCCTGCCGCGCGCCTGCTGCTGCTGGTGCAGAGCCGCCAGGGCTACCTGAACCTGTCCGAAATCCTCACGCGCGCCTGGACGCAGAACGTGGTGCGCGACCAGGCCGTGGTCAAGCTCGAATGGCTGCAGGAACTGAACGAGGGCCTGATTGCCCTGTCGGGCGCGCAGGGCGGCTCCGTGGGCCAGGCTTTGCTGCAGGGCGACAGCGCCCGTGCCGCGGAATGCGCGCTGTATTTCGCGGGCCTCTTTCCTCACCGCTTTTACCTGGAGCTGCAGCGCGCCCAGCGGCCCGACGACGAGCGCCATGTGGCCGCCGCCGTCCAGCTGGCGGCACGGCTCAAGCTGCCGGTGGTGGCCACCCACCCGGTGCAGTTCCTGACCTATGACGACTACGAAGCGCACGAGGCGCGCGTCTGTATCTCGGAAGGCGAGATCCTGGGCAACGCGCGGCGCGTGCGCAAGTTCACGCGCGAGCAGTATTTCAAGTCGGCCGAGCAGATGAAGGCGCTGTTCGCCGACGTGCCCACGGCCGTGGCCAACACGCTGGAGATCGCAAAACGTTGCAACCTCACGCTGGAGCTGGGCAAGCCCATGCTGCCCGACTACCCGACGCCTGTGGTGGACGGTGTGCGCATGCCCATCGACGAATACTTCCGCCAGGCTTCGTTCGAGGGCCTGGAAGAGCGGCTGGCCCACCTGTACCGCGACCCGGTGGTGCGGGACCAGAAGCGGCCCGAGTATGTGAAGCGGCTGGAATTCGAGATCAACACCATCCTCAAGATGGGCTTTCCGGGCTACTTCCTGATCGTGGGCGACTTCATCAACTGGGCCAAGAACAACGGCTGCCCGGTCGGGCCGGGCCGCGGTTCCGGTGCGGGCTCACTGGTGGCTTATTCGCTCAAGATCACCGACCTGGACCCGCTGCAGTACAACCTGCTGTTCGAGCGCTTCCTGAACCCGGAGCGGGTGTCCATGCCCGACTTCGATATCGACTTCTGCCAGAGCAATCGCGACCGCGTGATCGATTACGTGAAGGACAAATACGGCAAGGACGCCGTGAGCCAGATCGCCACCTTCGGCACCATGGCGGCGCGTGCCGCCATCCGCGACGTGGGCCGCGTGCTGGATTTTCCTTACGGCTTTTGCGACGGCATCTCCAAGCTCATCCCCAACAAACCGGGCCAGCACATCACGATTGAGCAGGCTAAGGAGCAGGAGCCCGTCCTGGCCGAACGCGACCGCAAGGAAGAGGATGTACACACCCTGCTCGAACTTGCGCAGAAGCTCGAGGGCCTGACCCGCAACGTCGGTATGCACGCGGGGGGCGTGCTGATCGCGCCCAGCAGGTTGACGGATTTTTGCCCGCTCTATGCCCAGCCGGGCAGCGACTCCGCCGTGAGCCAGTTCGACAAGGACGACGTGGAGGCGATCGGCCTGGTCAAGTTCGACTTTTTGGGCCTGGCCACGTTGACCATCCTGGAAATCGCCAGGGAATTCATCATCGCGCGCCACCCGGCCCAGAAGGACTTCAAGTTCGAAGACCTGCCGCTCAACGACAAAAAGGTCTACGAACTCTTCGGCCGAGGGCAGACCGAAGCCGTGTTCCAGTTTGAAAGTATCGGCATGCAGCGCATGCTGAAAGACGCCAAGCCGGACCGGCTGGAAGACCTGATCGCGATGAACGCGCTCTACCGGCCGGGCCCGATGGAGCTGATCCCGACCTACATCGCGCGCAAGCAGGGCAAGGAAGTGCCCGAATACCCGGACCCGCGCGTCAAGGCTATCCTCGAAGAGACCTACGGCATCATGGTCTACCAGGAACAGGTGATGCAGACCGCGCAGATCCTGGGCGGTTACTCACTGGGCGGCGCCGACTTGTTGCGTCGCGCCATGGGCAAGAAGAAAAAAGAGGAGATGGACGCGCAGCGCGCGATCTTCCGCAAGGGCGCGGGCGAGGGCGGCCTCAGCGAGGAAAAAGCTGACGAGGTTTTCGACCTGATGGAGAAATTCGCGGGCTACGGCTTCAACAAGTCGCACTCCGCCGCCTATGCGCTGCTGGCCTACCACACGGCCTGGCTCAAGGTGCACTACACCGCCGAATTCTTTGCCGCCAACATGACGGTGGAAATGGATGACACCGACAAGCTCAAGATCCTGTTCGGCGACGCGCAGAAGATGGGCATACAGTTCGAGTCGCCCGACATCAACCGCGGCCACTATCGCTTTGAGCCCATCAGCGCGACTTCGGTACGCTACGGGCTGGGTGCCATCAAGGGAACCGGCCAGCAGGCCATCGACGCGATTGTCGCGGCGCGCAAGGAAGGCGGCCCCTTCACTTCACTCTACGATTTTTGCGTGCGCGTGGACCGCAGCCGCCTCAACAAGCGCACGGTGGAAGCCCTGATCAAGGGCGGCGCCTTTGACAACCTGCAGCTCAACCGCGCTTCGTTGCTGGCATCGGTGGACCGCGCCTTTGAATTCGCCGCCACCACCGAAGCCAACGCCAACCAGGGCGGGCTGTTCGACATGAGCGACTCGCATGCGGCCAGCACGCAGGAGCCGCCGCTGGTGGAGGCCATGCCCTTCGGCGTAAAGGCCCGGTTGGTTCAGGAGAAGACGGCGATCGGTTTTTACCTCTCGGGCCATTTGTTCGACGAGGTGGAGACCGAGGTGCGCCAGTTCGCCAAGCGCAAGATCGAGGACCTCATCGACTCGCGCGAACCGCAACTGCTGGCCGCCATCCTGAGCGACCTGCGCGTCATCAACGGAAACCGCGGCAAGCTCATCATCTTCAAGCTCGACGACAAGACCGATGTGCTCGAAGCCTCGGTGGACGAAGCGCTTTTCAACGCCAACCGCAACCTGCTCAAGGATGACGAACTGGTGATCGTGCAGGGCACGCTGCAGGGCGCGTCGGAGCGCTTCGGCCGCCGCTTCAAGGTCACCCAGGTATGGGACCTGGAAACCGCGCGCTGCAAGTTCGGCAAATACCTGCGCGTGGCCGTCAACGGCAGCGCGCCCGATATCTCACGCATGGTCAGGGATTTCCCGCCGCGCCGCGAAATGTCGGAGCAGGGCGAGATCAGCCGCGGCCTGCCGGTGCGCCTGAGCCTGAGGCGGCAGAACGCCGCGGGCGGGGCGACGGCCGAATTGCATCTGGGCGAGGCCGCCAGGTTCTTCCCGACCGATGCGGCGCTGGCCAGCTGGATGGCGCAGGCCGACAAGGGGCTGGTGCAGATCGTTTACGAGTAAGTCCGGCCGCCACGTTCCCGTGGGTGTGCGCGAGGCTTGAAATGGCGCTTGAAGTCCGGCGCTAGCGCGGCTTTATTTCCAGGATCAGCGTGGTGTCGGGTATCCGGCCGTCGACATCCTTGGGCATGACCCGGGTGCGAATAATGGCATTGAGGGCGGCATCGTCCCAGGCCTTGTTGCCGCTGGATTGAATCATGCGCTGGCTGATGATGGTGCCGTCCAGCGTCACGCGCACTTCCACCCTGGAAGTGGGATTGCCCTGAATTTCCTGGGTGAACACGATGTTGGGCATGATCGCGGCCCTGACGATGGCCGCATAAGTCGTGGAACCTGAGGAACCGCCGCTTGGCTTTTGCGCCGTGCCCCTGGACTCGGCGCCGCCGGTGGCACCGGCCATGCCGGTGATGCGGCGCAGGTTTTCCTGGCGCAGTTTTTCCGCGGCGGCCTGGGCGGCCTTTTGCTGCGCGGCTTCCTTGTTGTCCTTTTGCGCTTCGAGCTTTTTGGCGTCTTCCGCCGCCTTGCGTTTGGCCAGGTCTTCCTTGGCTTTCTTCTCGGCGGCTTTTTGTTTCTCTGCCTCTTTGTCTTTTTTTGCCTGCAGTTCAGCCTTCTGCTTTTCTTTCAGGCGCTCGGCTTCCGCTTCCTTTTGTTCTTGCGCTAGCTTGCGTTTTTTTTCCTGCTCCAGGGCGATGTCCACCTTGGGTTCAAGTGGTGGTGGAGGCGTCTTGACTTCCGGGGTGGGTGGCGTTGGGGGAGGCGGCGGTGGCGTGGGCACTTCGACCGGTTTCGGTGCCGCCTCCTGGGGCGGAACGTTGCTCCACAGTTCGGCCTGGAAGGCGACGTCCTGGCTGGTGCGTTTCCAGTTAAGGCCCCAGGTGAGGGCGATGATCAGCAGGGCATGCGCGAGCAGCGCCAACGCAAACGCGCGGCCCGACCCGCCGTCGCGGGGCGGGAGAAAGTCGAGGCGGTCTGCTGCGCTGGGCATGGCTGGCTAGGGACGAGTAAAGGCGGCCTGGCGGCTACTTGCTGCCGGTCTGCACCGACAGGCCCACGCGTGACACACCGGCTTTTTGCAGGTTGTCCATGACCTGGACCACGGTTTCGTACTTGATGGATTTGTCGGCGCTGATGACCACGGGAACCGCCTGCGCGCCCTCGGCCTTCACGCCGGGCTCCAGCCGCGCGATGTCGGCCGCGACGTTGCGCACATTGCTGGGCACACTGTCGGTCTTGATCTTGACCAGCACGGCTTCGTCCTTGCTGATCTGGATCTGCACCGGGTTCTGCGGCTGGCTGGGCGCCCGGCCGACCTTGGGCAGCGCGATCATGCTGGGCGTGATCAGCGGCGCCGTCACCATGAAGATGATGAGCAGCACCAGCATGACGTCGATAAACGGCACCATGTTGATTTCACTGATGGTGCGCCGGCCTCGGCCGCGGCGGGAGTTGACTGCTGGCATGGCGGTCTCCTTACAACTCTAGTGGCCCGAGGGTGATTGGGCGCCCAGGTTGCGCTGCAGGATGTTGGAAAACTCTTCGATGAAGGTTTCCAGCCGGTTGGCGACGCGGTCGATGTCGTGCGAGAAACGGTTGTAGGCGACGACGGCCGGGATGGCGGCGAACAGGCCGATGGCGGTGGCCACCAGCGCCTCGGCAATGCCGGGCGCCACGGTGGCCAGCGTGACCTGCTCCAGGGCCGCCAGGCCGGTGAAGGCGTGCATGATGCCCCAGACGGTGCCGAACAGGCCCACATAAGGGGACACCGAGCCGACGGTGGCCAGGAAAGACAGGTTGGATTCGACGGCGTCGAGTTCGCGCTGGTAGCTCGCGCGCATGGCGCGGCGAGCGCCATCCAGCAGGGTGCCGGGGTCGGTGATGTGGCGCTCGCGCAGCTTCTGGTATTCACGCATGCCGCTGGCGAAAATCCGTTCCATCGGGCCCGAATGCTTGGCATTTTGCGCGGCGCCGGCGAAGAGGTCGTTCAGGCTGGTGCCTGACCAGAATTCGCGATCGAACTCGGCATTGAGTTTCTGCACTTTCTTGAGCGCGACGATCTTGCGAAAGATCGCCGCCCAGCTGGCGATGGACACGCCGACCAGCAGCGCCACGACGGCCTGTACGACCCAGCTGGCATTGAGGATGAGGCTGACGATGGACAAATCTTGATTCATGTTGTGGCCGTATCGTGTTTTAAGCTGTCAAGAATGGAAGCCGGAATGCGCCGTGGTTGAAGGCTGGCGGCATCGACCCAGCCGATGCGTATGCTGCCTTCACAGAGCAAGGGTGCCTGCTCCGTTTTTAATAGCACCTGCTGGCTGATTATCATGGACGCACGGCCGGCTTCGACCAGGCTTGCCGTAACAATCAGTTCATCGTCCAGCCGGGCGGAACGATGGTAGCGCATGCTGGTTTCCGCCACCACGAAGATCCCGCCTGTGCTTTCCCGCAGGCGCTGCTGTTCAATACCCAGTGATCTGAGCCATTCAGTGCGCGAACGTTCAAAAAATTTCAGGTAGTTGGCGTAAAAGACAATGCCGCCCGCGTCAGTGTCTTCCCAATAGACGCGCACAGGCCAACTGAAAATGCGCGCTCCTGCGCTCATGCCAGCACCGCCTTGAGCCGGGCCACAGCTTCGTGCAACTGCGCCATGGAGTTGGCCGTCGAAAAGCGAATGAACTGCTCGGGCGCGGCATGGCCGAAATCGCGGCCGGGCGTGACGGCCAGATGGGCGCGCTTCATGAGCTCGAACGCGAAGTCCCAGCTACCGCTGACGCCCAGGCGGGCGGCGGCTTGGGTGCAATCGGCATAGGCGTAAAACGCGCCGTCGGGCATCACCGGAACCGTGAGGCCCAGGCGATTCAGTTCGGGAATGAAGTAGTCGCGGCGCGCCTTGAATTCCGCACGGCGCCGTTCGTATTCCAGCAGGCTTTCGGACTCGAAGCAGGCCAGGGCCGCATGCTGGGCCACGGTGCTGGGGCAGATGAAGAGGTTTTGCGCGATGCGTTCTATAACGGGCGCAAGCGCCTCGGGCACCACCAGCCAGCCCAGGCGCCAGCCCGTCATGTTGAAGTACTTGCTGAAGCTGTTGATGCTGATGACGCTCTGGCCCAGCTCGCCCGGCATGGCCAGCGCCGTGTGGCCGAAGTGTTCTTCGTAGCTCAAGCCCAGGTAAATCTCGTCGATCAGCGTGACGCCGCCGCGGCTGTGCACGAATTCGTGGATGCGCTGCAGTTCTTCAGGTGCGATGGAGGTGCCGGTGGGGTTGGAAGGCGAGGCCAGCAGCACGCCGCGTGTCTGCGATTTCCACGCAGCCTCAACCTTCTCGCGGGTGAGCTGGAAGCGTTCGTTCGCCGTGGTCGGCACCAGCACTGCATTGCCTTCGGCGGCGCTGACGAAATGCCGGTTGCAGGGATAGCTGGGGTCGGGCATCAGGATTTCGTCGCCGGCTTCGATCAGGGCCAGGCAGGCCAGCTGCAGCGCGGCCGAGGCGCCCGCCGTGATGATGATGCGGCCGGGCGCCACCCCGGCGCCGAAGCGCGAGGCATACCAGCCGCTGATGCGTTCGCGCAGCGCTGGCAGGCCGGTGGCCTGGGTGTACTGCGTGTTGCCCTGGGAGATGGCGCGGGCGGCGACCTCCTGCACCAGGGGCGGCGCGGTGAAATCAGGCTCGCCGATGTTCAGGAAAATCATGGGCCGGTCGCTGTGGGCGAATTCCTGTGCCAGCGCCGAGGCCGCCTTGGCAACCTCCATGACATAAAACGGCTCAATGCGTTGAGCCCGCCGGGCGATCTTCACGGCAGGCCCTTCACTTCGCGGATGGCCTGGCTTTGTCGGAAGCGACTTCCGCGGCGCGAAGGGCGGGCGCCATCTTGTTGAGCACACCGTTGACGTATTTGTGGCCGTCGGTGCCGCCGAAGGCCTTGGCCAGTTCAATGCACTCGTTGATCACGACGCGCCAGGGCACGTCCAGGCAATGGGTGAATTCATAGGCGCCAATCCAGAGCACCGCATGCTCAATGGGCGAGATCTCGGCCATGGGCCTGTCCAGCAAGGGAACGATGCCGGCATCCAGTGTTTTCGCCTCGGCGATGCAGCCGTGCAGCAGCGCGTCGTAGTGGGCCGAATCGGCCTTGTGAAAGCCTGCCAGGTCACGGGTGAAGGCATCTATCGAGTCGGCCTCGTTGCGGCCCACCAGGTGCTGGTAGAGGGCCTGCAGGGCGAATTCGCGTGCGCGGGTGCGCGCCGACTTGTCGGCTGCTTTTTTGACGCCGGTGTCGGTCAGGCCTGTGCGAGTCTGCGGCGGGCGTTTGGGTTTGATGATGGGTTCAGCCATGAAAAGTGCCAGTCAGGTTTAAAGGGGCGCTAGTGCTTGGTGGAAAGCTCAGGCAATTTCATTGATCAGGTTGGCCATTTCGACGGCGACGCGCGCGGCGTCCCGGCCTTTTTCCACCTGGCGGGCCTGGGCCTGCGCGAGGTTTTCGGTGGTCAGGATGGCATTGGCAATCGGCAGCTGGTAGTCCAGCCCGACCCGCGTGACGGCGGCGCCGCTTTCGTTGGCCACCAATTCAAAGTGATAGGTCTCGCCGCGGATGATGCAACCCAGCGCGATCAGCGCGTCATACCTGTCGCTTTCAGCCAGCGCCTGCAGTGCGCAGGCCACTTCCAGCGCGCCGGGCACCTTGACATGCTTGATGTTGTCTTCCTGCACGCCCAGGGCGGCGAGCTCGTGCCTGCAGGCCTCGGCCAGGGCGTTGGTGATGCTTTCATTGAAGCGTGCCTGCACGATGCCTATGGAAAGTTTTTTGCCGTCGAGCTTGTCGGCCGTACCTTTTTCTGCTCCAAACACGGTGATTCCCTTTTTGTTTGATTTTGTGGATTAACGGGGTGAGGAAGTGCTCAGTCCCGGGTGATGTAGCCGACGATCTCCAGGCCGTAGCCCGTCATGCTGGGCATGCGGCGCGGGTTGCCCATGAGGTTCATGCGGTGCACGCCGCACTCGCGCAGGATCTGCGCGCCCACGCCGTAGGTGCGCAGGTCCATGCGGCCGCGTTCGGGCGCCTGGCTGGCACGTGCCGTTCCCTCAAACTGGGCCAGCAGCTGCGCGGCGCTTTCTCCGCAGTTCAGCAGCACGGCCACGCCCCGGCCTTCATCGGCGATGTGCCTGAGGCTCTGGTCCAGGCTCCAGGAGTGCATGGGGCGGCCGGTTTCCAGCACGTCCAGCACTGACAGCGGCTCGTGCACGCGGGCGGCGACGACGTCATTGGCCGACCATTCGCCTTTGACGAGGGCCAGGTGCAGGCCCTGGCTGGGCTTGTCGCGAAAGGCATGGGCGGTGAACTCGCCGAAAGCGGTCTGCAGTGGGCGGCAGCCGATTTTCTCAACCAGGGAGTCGTTGCGGCTGCGGTGCTCGATCAGGTCGGCGATGGTGCCTATCTTCAGGCCGTGCTCGGCCGCGAAGACCTGCAGGTCGGGCAGGCGGGCCATGGTGCCGTCGTCTTTCATGATCTCGCAGATCACGGCGGCGGGCGAGCAGCCGGCCATGCCGGCCAGGTCGCAGCCGGCCTCGGTGTGGCCGGCGCGCATCAGCACGCCGCCGTCGACCGCCTGCAGCGGGAAGATGTGGCCGGGCTGCACCAGGTCGCTGACTTTGGCATTTTTTGCGACGGCGGCCTGCACGGTGCGTGCACGGTCGGCGGCGGAGATGCCGGTGGTCACGCCCTCTGCGGCCTCAATCGAGACGGTAAAGGCAGTGGAATGTTTTGTGCCGTTGCGTGTGGCCATGGGCGGCAGTTGCAGCAGCTCACAGCGCTCGCGGGTCAGGGTCAGGCAGATCAGGCCGCGGCCGAAGCGAGCCATGAAGTTGATGGCCTCGGGCGTGACGTGGTCGGCCGCGAGCACCAGGTCGCCTTCGTTTTCGCGGTCTTCCTCGTCGACGAGGATGACCATGCGGCCAGCGCGCATGTCGGCGACGATGTCTTCAACGGGGGAGATGACAGAAAGGGCAGTGCTCATGGGTCAGGGCTTTTTGGAGATGTTGTTGTGGGTGTCGCCCAGCATGCGCTCGACATAGCGCGCGATCAGGTCGATTTCAAGGTTGACGTGGGAGCCCGCGGCCAGCCGGCCCAGGGCGGTGTTTTGCACGGTGTGCGGGATCAGGTTGATGCTGAGTTCCGTGCCGCCTTCATTGTCGGGCAGGTCGGTGACGCGGTTGACCGTGAGGCTCACGCCGTTGACGGTGATGGAGCCCTTGTAAGCCAGGTATTTGCCGAGTTCACGCGGGGCCAGTATGCGCAGCTCCCAGCTTTCGCCGACTTCGGCGAAATGGGTGACGCGGCCTATGCCGTCGACATGGCCCGAGACGATATGGCCGCCCAGGCGGTCATGGGCGCGCAGGGCTTTTTCCAGGTTGATGGGGCCGGTTTCCGCGAGGCCGGTGGTTTTGTCCAGCGATTCGGCGGAAATGTCGATGGTGAAGCGGTTGAGGGGCAGGTCCAGCGAGGTGGCCGTCATGCAGGCGCCGTTGAGGGCGATGCTGTCGCCCAGGCCCACGTCGTCAAGGTAACCCGCAGGCGTTTCGATGGTGAGCCGCTTGCCGTGGTCTGAAGAGCTGCCCAGGCTGTGGATGGCGACGATGCGCCCCACGCCGGTAATGATTCCGGTAAACATGCGCTATTTTCGCAGGGATTCAGGCCGGGGCGTGGGGAAGGGCCACTATTGCCCGGTAAAAGCGGCCCGGGCCGCGTGAAATCAGGCTAGAACCGGTCCCGGCCGACGCCGCGGGCGATCACGCGCAGGTCGGGGCCGACCCTATCGGCGGACTGGAATTGCAGGGGCAGGGCGTCTGAGAGCCGCTCCAGGGGCCCCAGGGAGGCCATGCCCATGCCGGGGCCGAGCAGCGTGGGCGCGAGGTAGACCAGGAATTCGTCGATCAGGCCTTCGCGGATCAGCGAGCCATTGAGCTTGCTGCCGGCCTCGACATGCACCTCGTTGATTTCACGCCGCGCCAGGTCTTTCATCATGGCGGCCAGGTCTACCTTGCCGCGGGCGTCGGGCAGGCAGGTGATCGTGGCGCCCCTGGCTGCCAGGGCGGCTTCCTGGGGGGCGCCCTGAACGGCTGTGTAAATCCAGACCGGCCTCCCGGCCTCGAAAATCTTCGCGTCCACGGGCGTCTGCAGGAGGCTGTCGACAATCACGCGATAAGGCTGCCTGGGCGTTTCGGCCAGCCGGACGTCCAGCCGGGGGTTGTCTTGCAGCACGGTGCCTATGCCCGTCAGGACGGCGCCAGCCCGGGCGCGCCAGGCATGGCCGTCGGCCCGCGCTTCGGGCGAGGTGATCCATTGGCTCTGGCCGTTGGCCAGCGCGGTGGTGCCATCGAGCGAGGCGGCGATCTTCATGCGCACCCAGGGAGTCTTGCGGACCATGCGGCTGAAGAAGCCGATGTTCAGCTCCCTGGCCTGTTCGGCACCGGCACCCACTTCCACCTCGACGCCGGCCGCACGCAGGCGCTCAAAGCCCTGGCCGGCAACCAGCGGGTTGGGGTCTGGCATGGAGGCGACCACTTTACGGATGCCCGCGGCAATCAGGGCATCGCAGCAGGGGCCTGTGCGCCCATGGTGCGAGCAGGGCTCCAGCGTGACGTAGGCAGTGGCGCCTTGGGTGGAATGGCCCTGTGCTGCTGCGTTCCGCAAGGCCATGACCTCGGCGTGGGGGCCGCCGGCCTGCTGTGTGTGGCCGGTACCCAGAATTTTCCCAGCTGAATCGGTTAGCACACAACCCACCCGAGGGTTTGGGGCGCTAAGGTACATAGCACCTTCTGACACAAGCAAAGCCTGCTGCATCGCAAGGTTCATCATGTTTTTAAGGCACGGACTTGAAAATTGGGAAGTCAACGGTCTGACTCAGAGTTAAAGCCCATTTCGAGAACCCTCCGGCTCGGAACTACAAGCCCTTGTCTTGTAGCTGGCGTCATTTGCGTCTGGATAAGCGACTCTATGATCTCGGCTTGCTGGCTTCGGCTGATTTCCGGTCTCGATGAGATGATATTCATGTCCAGCAAACGGCCATCTTCCGCAATCCATATTTCTATCACAAGGCGACGCAACCTCAGGCTCGCCGCCATTTTTTCAGGGAAATTCCAGTCGAAGGCGGGAAGGGCCGGCTGGTCCACCTCATCAATATCAAAGAAATGAAGATCAGACATCCGCAGTCTTTTCGGCCTTCCGGAGGAAGACTCCCGGTTGGGGGTAGTCAACCCACCCGCTGACGACGGTATGTTTGCCGCCGCGGGATTTTCGGCGGATGGGAGTGTCGATTCTGCTTGCTCGGCTTGGACAGTGCCGCTGGACTCGGATATCACTCGCACTGCCATGCTGCGATTTCCAGGACTTGTTGCCGCTGCGGTTTTTCTGGGCCCTTGGACCGATTGCGAGATCAGCAATAGCAGGCCACCGTGCATGAGCAAGGACACGATGGCCGCACTAATCCAGCTGATCCGCCGGGGAAAACCTCTTTCCTTCTTATGCTTCACCGGTCGGTGTGGCTGTGCTCATCATTTCCAGCAAGAGGTGACTGCGCTCTGGGCTGAGGAAAATGCCGTTGAGTAATTGACGTTGCTTTTTACGCCCGTATTTGTAATCTGGAAGTCGCCGCATTTATCGGTGGACATGGGGCCGGGCGAGTTGCGTGTCGCCGTGAGGGTGTAGGTTCTTGCCGCCGCGGCAGATACCGCAATGGTGTAGGCACCACCTCCGTCACGGGGTGATTGCTTCAGATTTGCAGGAAACAGATCGGCCACAGCAGTACCGGCGGTGTTGCTGTCGTATTTCATGTTTTCCGTGTAGTGGCGTTCCATCCACTGCGATGCTTCAAGAAGTACGGTCCGAACTTCGGCCCTGCGCCCCCTCGCGACATGCTCCTTGTAGCTCGGAAGCGCCACGGCGCTCAAGATGCCAATGATGGCGACCACGATCATCACCTCTACTAGCGTGAAGCCCGCGCTTTGGTGGACAACACCGCGCGATCGAGTTCCTTTTGTGGTTGTATGAGAAAGAATTTTCATGGCATTTACCTGGTCTTGAATGAGGGAATCTCGCGCCAGTAAATTCGCGCGTTGGTGTTGTTCGAACTACCGCTTTCGTCGGTCGTATCACCGATAACACGCGTGCAGTTCAGTTGACCCGAGGCGCACTGGGCAGTAGTTGCATCCCGGGTGACAGTGACACGTTGATCGGTGATTTTGATGGACGCCACAGGATAGGTGACCCCGCCGATCGTGATGGTGCCGAAGAGACCCGTGTTCAGCAGGCCCGTAATGGGGTCCACAAAGGTGATGTAGGCAGTGGGACCGCTAAAACAGACGCTGCTGCTGACCGATGCTGGCGCAATGGATACGGTCGCCAGCAGGCCTTGGCTCATGGTCGGGTTGCTCACCACCATTTCCGAGGTATCGGGTAGGTTGATGTACCAGCCTTTGTTGTTCGTCCAGTCCATGGCCGCGCCGGTCACATAACCCTGGCCCACAACGCCATTGGTGGGGTCCGCATCATCGAGGGTAACCCGCGTGAAGGTGCGGGCCGCCAGCTGCGTCCGCAAGCGGGGCAGGCCGGTGGTAGTGTTATCGAGCAACGAAGGGTCGGCAATGTAGGCGGCGCTCGAATATATGGGTTTGTCCCAGATACCGAAAATTCCATGGACGCGGCCGGCGACGCCATTCGGGAAGTCGGAGCTGGCAATGGACTTGCCGGTCGCGAAGTTCACCACAACACCGCCCAGGGGGTGGAAGCGGTATTCTGGTGCCGTTGTGATGGGCAGCCGGTCCACCGATGCGTCCGTAGGTTTGGCGATGAACAGCGGCCGTTTGTTGGTGCCATCCGTATTTGCATAAGCAACCTTCCAGAGCGCCGGGTTGGGACTCGAAACATCGAACTTCCACAGGTTGCCCTTGAGGTCGCCCGCATAGATGTAGTCAGCGACGCCATCATTGTTCATGTCTACCCAGGTGGCTTGAGACAACCCGTTGTTGGGGCCCGCGGCGGCTACCAGCTTGACGTAATTGACGCCAGGCGTCCATACCCCGCCGTAAGGGCCGTTTGCAAACAGGATGTAAAGAGCTGCCGATCCGTTGGTGCTGTTCACTCCGTTCGGAACGATCGTCGCAAATTTGCCGTTGTTCATTTTGGCAACAGCGCCGGCTTGTTCACTTGAGCGATTCATGGTGCCCATCTGCGACAGGTTGTAGCCCAGGTCACCACTGCTATCGTCCGCTTCAGAGAACTGCCATTTGAAGATGCTCGCCGCATTCGCCTCTGTCAATGAGTCCGGATTCGTTACATCGAGAGCAAATACGCCCTTTGCACCGCGCCCCAAGGAAGAAAACAGGTAGGTTTTCCATGCGGCTGCAGGTGCCTGCGCGTCATAGCCGGGCGCTGTGGAATTGGTAATCGTGGATCCCAGCAACACATCTGCAGAATAAGGCGTTCCATCTATGAATGACTGCACTTTTTCGCCGGCTGGATCTACCCAGTCCTGAAGGCGGGAATGAATAAGCTGTGGCACGTAAGAAATGATCGGAGTGCCGCCTTCCGATGCAACGGTGGAAGCATTGAAACCATGCAGCATGCCGTCACCTGCGCCAACCCAGACAATGTTCTTGCGGTCTTTTTGCGCCGTGACAAATGCGCCGTAACCCGGAAAGACAGTGCCGAAATAGTCTGCATTGGGCTTGGATGTCACCACCGGATTGGAGTTGACAACGGGACCCATGATGGAATTGGCGTTGCGTTTGCGGAACCTGAGGCCTGACGGGGCCTCGTCAACCCTGCTACCCCTCAGCCAGTCGAGCTTGGCCTGGGCTGTCGCGTCGGTGCCGCCAAACGCCGTGGTTTTAACCGCATTCGACAATGCTGCCCAGGTAAATGCGGTGCCGGTTGAGTTTCCTACATTGGTAATGATCTGGCGGGTGGTGGATGCCGTCAATTTGGTGTGGCCGTCCCAGTAGTAGTAGGTCCGGTCCAGTGTTCCGTCGCTCTTGAGGCGAGTATCAAAGTCACCATCAGGTTTGACGATGAATGTCAGCAATTCCCCATGCCCGTCGTCGCCGTCAAAACTGGCCAGATATTTCAGGCTGCCAGCCTGGATCTGCGCAGAAGCGACAGCGGGTGCGGTATTGGAGGCGCCGACAATAGCACTGAAAGCGGCGCGCAGCGCTTTTTCCAGCTCGCTGGGACGGATCGCCAGAAAGTAATTGTCAGGGTAGCCATCTGCACCAGCCGTGCCGTCAAGCTTTTTCACGTCCCAGTTGGCTTTGTCCGCAGTTGGTTTTTCAAAATAAACTTTCGGAACAGATGGCGGTACGGTGACGTTTTCATTTTTGCTGAATCCGCCCCATTTCGCGGCAAACCAAAGTGGGTCTTGCAGCTGTCCAGCAGTCGCCGTCCCGAAGTCGTAAACAGCCCGGCTCTCTTCCTGGTTAACTTCACAGTTCTTGCAGCCGCCAGATGTATTGATATTGGGGTGGGCAGTACCGTCAGCCTTTGTGACGGTCAGCGTGGTGCTGTCGGTGTAGTTGTAGGTATAGATGCCGGAATGGAAGTGCGCGCCATCTTTCGTACTGCCTGATATGGTGTAGCCAAATCCTTGAGGATTCACCGACGCGGCATTAAAAACCCGGGTGTATACGTACACCTGATTGCCAACCACCTCGTAGCGCAGGATGCCGGAGGCATCGCTGTCGTAGTCACCGCCCTGTTCCGAGTCCTCCCAGATGATCAGGAATTTTCCTGATGTGGCCGTAGGGGTGCCCACAACCCGAAAATCAACCAGGGTACCGCCGCCGACCGTACCACCCGCAACCAGCTGGTAAGAAGGCTGGATGATGATTTTGCGGCCTGCGATTGTGGGGTGCGGAATTTCAATGCGAGGCTTTCCAGGGGACAGCGCGACTGAAAAGCTTTTGACCTTGTACGCATCCGGGTTGGCAAGGAGCTCCGCAGCACTCGGTGTCCGCACCGCGTTGGTTCTGGCCCAGTAGGCAGCGCCAGACAGTGCATAAGACCCTGCATACGTTGGGGCGTCAGGGCACAAACCGTCTGCGGCAGCCAAGGTGGAAATGGTCTTGCCGGTACAGGTTCCATCGTTTGTTGTGCCATTGTTCCCGATGAAAAACTTGTTGCCGTGAATCCCTTCGTCGTTGCCGATGACGTTAATCATGTTGACCAGACTCGGACTGCCCGGCAGCGTGGCGAATGGGCTCCACTGGGTTCCGGTGTTATTGTCGTAAGACGTCACGCTGGCATTAAAGTTAATGGCGTTGATAGCTCGGCACTGGCCTTGGCCGAAGATGGCATCGGCAGCTGCCTTGGCGGTAGCGTTGGCCCTGTTCACCGGATCAATCCAGGCCGGTTTTGGCAGACCCATGGCTGCATCTTTGGAACCTGTTTGCGTGTAATCGTAAACGGCACTCGGAGCCAGGCCGCCAAGGTAGCGAAGCGTTTCGGTGAACATTTCACCCATGGGGTTGCCCCAACTGGTGCATTGGTTATCCGTCAGCGACGTTAACTGGAAGGTACAGTTGCCGTCTCCAATATAGGTGCCATCGCTGTAGCGGTATCCATAGACTCGCAGCTTGTTAATGGTGTAAACAATACCCTGCGCGGCTGTGAATGTTCCGTCGGTCGTGTAGTTCACTTCGTTGCGGAATGACTGCAAATTACTTCGAAGTACACCACCGCTGATGTTTTTCGCAAAAGAGCCGGTCATCAATCCGAATTCGGCAAGGTTGCCTTCCCCGTACTCATGCAGCAGGCCAATTGGCTTGAAATTGGCGGATGGATATTGCCTGCAATTCTCTGTGCCCAGCAATGCTGATGCGCAAACCTCCACGCGGACAATAAAGTCAGGGCCGGTGCTACCTATAACAACACCCTGGGTGCCCTTGGTAGGATTGCTGGAACCCGAACCCAGCCCTGTGATGCCTACGTTATTGCCGTTGGCAGCAGCCTTTTCTCCACTCCAATGGCACTGCCAACGTTCGTTGGCATTCCAGAGCTGGTAGTCACCCTTGGCGATCCGCATCAAAGGCGGGTTGGCGTTTGTGTGCGAATCGCCATTGCCTGCAGTATTGGTGTTGAACGGCGCGTTAGCCGTCAGGTTGTCACCCAGTGTGGTATTGCAGATGGTGGCGGAGGTCTGGGTAAGATTCAGGATATTCCATTTTTTAATGGTCAGCGTAGGTGTTGCCACGCTTGCACCTACATAACCTGTCGGCGTCACTACCATAGTGACCCAGGCCGGATCTACGGCAACTGCCACGCCCTCCATATATTGGCTTGTTGCGTCTGGGTTCACCGCCCTGATTTGGTCGCCCACTTCGATATTGAAGGTGGTGCTTAGGGCAACAGAATGCGTGACGCAGTTGTACTGGGGCGGAGCATTGCTTGCGCCGCCATAGTAGGCGTTGACGATGGTGTCGCAACTACTGGCGGTGGCTGCCGTCGGCGCGGTACCGGGACCGTTTTTGTGGGCCTGATTTGAACCGAAAGCAAGGGTGATGGTGCGCCGTGCGTTGTTGTTGTCGTTGTTGCTGATGAGGCTGGACGATGCAAGCTGGCTGGCCGTAAAAGGGGTGAGCTGATCCAGGTCATCGCCCTTGTAATACTTGGCGAATGAATGGGCGTCCGTTGGCAGGCTGGCGCGTTCCAGAACGGTCGACGTACTGGTGTCCGTGGAGCGCAAACCGCCGTACAACACCTTGCGTACAACGTCCATGCGGGTCATCGTGGCCCAATTCAGGAAGTTACCGCTCCAGTTGCCGGTGCAGTATTTGTCCGTGTTTGTACTGACGGGGGCAAAGCGGTTTGTGGTGCCGCTGTAGCTATAGCATTTGTAGGAGTCGAAGTAGCCGTAGTAATTGAAGCTGTGTTTGTAGGTCGTCTCGGGAATCCCATCGCCGTCGAGGTCGGAGAATTCGTCATATGCCCGATAGAAGAGCTGATGGTCTTTCGACATGTTCAGCATGATCATCGGCCTCGGGGCCGAGGTCACGATGTTTGGCGGGATGGCTGGGGTAAGGGCCTGGGCAAATGCCACCCCTTGGGAGGTAAGGGCCGCGAGGAAAAATCCGGCTATGGCGATAATTTTTTTCATGGATATTCCTTAGCGCATGTAGGGTCGGAAATAGGTTTGCATCACAACTTCAGTATTGATATCCGCACCGAAACCACGAGCCGTAATGCGCATGACCTTGTCATTGCCCGCGGAGAGATATTCAATCAGGTATTCGGGTTGTCGCGCGACGCCCGCGAATCTCGCAACTCCGGTAAACGTACCCAGGGGAACTGCGCCCGTAAAGGTACAGTTGGCTCCGGCCCCTAGCGCATCGCTTGGTTTTGCGCTGGGCGAGGCAGGGGGGCCTTCCCAAAGCCCCTTTTTCCCATTGATCGTTGGCCACCAGGGTTCTGGGTTGGTGACGGTGGTGTAGTTGCTCGTGTCGTAGTACGTCCGCTCAAATCGGCACTGCCCTCTGGGACAGGTGCTGTCGAAATTGGGCGCCCTGGTTGCCCCTGCCGTGGGCCTGTCGTCATTGCGTGCACACAATGCATTAGGAAGCAGGGTGGTGGCCACCGACAACAAGTCTCTCTCTGCGTCGCGCAATGCGGCTTCTGTGGCCTGGCGGGCAACTTCATAATCAAGCTGATTTCTCGACAGCGTTTCGCCGGTAGTCGCGCGCCGCATGCCCAGGGTGCCAAGGATCGTGATGACCAGCAGGAACATCAAGACCACAGGCAGGGACACACCTTTTTGAGGGCGGATGGTTGTAGCGGATAGGCCGGCACGCATCAGTATGTCCCCGTCAAATTGTTGCGTATGGCGAACACGCGCTCATACTTCTTGTACACAGTCCTGTCCGAGGCTGCGTAAGTGACGTTAGCACCCCGGCAGTTGGCGTAGGTGCGCAATGCGCCCGCCTTGTCTTCCGTGCGCGAATTTTCCTGCGTTCGGGTCAGCAAACATACCCTGACGGCCGTGACGCGCTGCCATGCGGTTAAATCCCCAACCTTCGGTAATGCGGTTACTTCGGCGGCGGTATGGTAGGTCTCGGGAGACAGGCTCGTTGCGCCGGCAGCCACTCCATATCTGATCACCATGTCTTCAATGCCCTCAAAAATCGATTGATAGACCGTGTCTTCGGCGGCTTTGCCGTTGCCGTTACAACCCAGGCTTTTGGTATTGACTGTCCGGGTGGTATTGCCGGCTCCTGGGGCTGTGTAGGTGGTAGCAACCAGGCCAAAGCGGTTGGATACATAGCGCGGCCGCCCGTCAGCGATCTGGGCAGCGTTATTCGGGTCAAGGGAAACTGCTTGCCGGAGGCAGTCAAATCCGCTCCCAAAAGTGGACGCGTCGAGCTCCGGCATGGCGAAGTAGTTAATGACGACCGAGTCGGGGGCCGTGGCGACGGTGGCGCCGCAGGCACCTGTTGTTGGGTTGAACATTGCGCCGTCGCATCCAAACAATCCGTAGTTATAGGCAGCAACACCTGTGTTTTTGGTATTGCTGAAACCTCCAATTAAGTTTGACGTGGCGGCACTGGTGGAAATGATCGCGGGGTAGAAGCCGGCCATCTGAAGGTCCCGGCCGATCATGTCCAGGGCAAGCTTGCCGGTTTCGTTCAGCGTCGCCATATTGGCAGTCGCAGTAGCGGTCGCGCGCGTACCCAGGTAGGCCGCGGCGGCAGCGAGGGCGAGCACGAGGCTGATGACCAAGCTGACCAGCAGTTCGATCATGGTCAAACCATGCTGATGGCGGCGCGGTTGAACCATTGCAGTATGAAATGTCTTCATGGAATCATCTCTAGGTTCGCGCATTGCACGCCAGCCAAGGCCGCAGAGGTGCCCAATGCACCAGGGCAGCAGTTTCGTGATGCAATCCCCGTGGTCGTGGCTGTACATATATCAGGTGAACGCAGGGTCGTACCGTCAAGGTTGTCCTTGCTATACCACGCCACTGTTACCAGAAAACGCAGGTTCACACCTTTGGTTCCGCTCGGCGTGACCATTCCCACCGCCCCCGGCAGCTGACTGTTAAGGTCAAGGCGCCAGACGGCAAGGTCGTAGGCAGCAAGCTCGGCCGGGGTGCAGGTTGCGGTGTTGCAATCTTTGGCGGGGTTGAGGTAGGTCGGTGTTCCTTCAATGGATGCGCGTTCGGCTGCGTAGGTACGGGAAAAGCTATAGGCGGTTTCGGTCGCACTGGCATTTGCCCTGATGCGATCTGCAAAGCTGCTGATGCTGGACGACAAGGCAGACCGCACCCAACCGGTTTGCTCGAATTTGAGCGAGGCTGTCTGCATGCCAACCATGCCTAGAATGCCGATGGAAAGAATAAGGATGGCGATCAGGGCCTCAATCAGGCCTGCACCTCGCTGACGACTCATGGACATGTGCTTCCCCCGTATTTTTTGACGCTGACTTTGCCCGCCGAGCTAATGCAGATCAATCTGTGATTTGGGCCGCCCGTCGCTTCTTGAGTGTAGGCCAGCGTGAAGGTGGATTGGATGCCAGTGGAAAGCCCGCGAGAATCAAAAATGAATCGCCGCAGGGGCGTCGCAGTAGGCGATTGCAAAGTGAAGCTGTCAACGCCAGGTTGCCGCACAGAGATCAGAGTGGACCCGACAGTGGTGGGATCATCCTGTGTTGCGCTGCAACTTGGATTGGAAAAAATGATCCATCCCGCCTGCCAGTCGAGCCCCGAAGTTGCACAGGTTGGAGTGCCTCCGGTCAAGGCATTTGCCGTATTGGCCGACATGCACATCGTTACGCAGTTATTTCTGCTTATCGCTTCGGTCCGCGCACGGGATAAGTCGTTCGTAAATTCAGCTGTAATGGCGCCAGCCTGATTTCGAGTCATAAACTCCCTCAAATTAGGCAGCCCTATTGCCAAAATCAGGCCCAGAACGGTCACTGTCACCATGATTTCGATGATCGTGAAACCTGCATCGCGAGCGCGCAGGTCCGCTTTGGGTGGGGGGCGTAAGGATGGTTGGTACACGGTTATGCTCATGCCGTGAGTATAGGAACCGTGCTCGGCGAACGAGGCCCCGGCTGTCGGGTTCTGGCTACCACTAATCAGTGGCGGTTGCGGTACTTTCCCGCGCTCTGGGGGAGCCTCTAGCGCCTGACCTCGTCGACGAGGGTTTTGAACTCGTCGATATCCTCGAAACTGCGGTAGACGCTGGCAAAGCGCACATAGGCGACTTTGTCGAGTTTCTTGAGCTCGCGCATCACGAGCTCGCCCAAACGGTTGGAGGCTACTTCACGCACGCCCAGGCTCAGCAGCTTTTCTTCTATGCGCTCTATGGCCGAGTCGATCTGCTCGGTGCTGACGGGGCGCTTGCGCAGCGCCAGGTTCATGGAGCCCAGGATCTTGCTGCGCTTGTACTCGATGCGCCTGCCGTCCTTCTTGACGATGGACGGGAAGGTGACGTCGGGCCGCTCGTAGGTGGTGAAGCGCTTTTCACACGCGCCGCACTGGCGGCGGCGGCGAATGAAGTCGGCGTCTTCGGCCACCCGCGTTTCAACGACCTGGGTTTCAAGATGGCCGCAAAAAGGGCATTTCATGGGTATTGACCTGAATAGATAGGCATCAGTCCGCCCTGGGCCCATGGGCGCGGCGCAGGACTCTCAAAATGGAAGCCTTTGCGCCGCCCATCGCGATCAACGATAAACCGGGAAGTGGCTGGTCAGGGCGTGGACTTTGGCGCGGACTGCTTCTAGGGTAGCCGCATCACGCGGATTGTCGAGCACGTCGGCGATCAGGTTGGCCGTGGCGCGAGCCTCTTCGTCCTTGAAGCCGCGGGTGGTCATGGCCGGGGTGCCGATGCGCACGCCGCTGGTGACCATGGGCTTTTCCGGGTCGTTCGGGATGGCATTCTTGTTGATTGTCATGTGGGCGCTGCCCAGCACCGCTTCGGCTTCCTTGCCGGTGATGCCCTTGGCGCGCAGGTCGACCAGCATCACGTGGCTTTCAGTGCGGCCGCTGACGATGCGCAGGCCGCGCTGCGTCAGGGTGTCGGCGACGATCTGCGCGTTCTTCACAACCTGTTGCTGGTAGGCCTTGAACTCGGGCGTCATGGCTTCCTTGAAGGCCACGGCCTTGGCCGCGATCACGTGCATCAGCGGACCGCCTTGCAGGCCCGGGAAGATCGCGCTGTTGATGGCTTTCTCGTGTTCGGCCTTCATCAGGATGATGCCGCCGCGCGGGCCGCGCAGGCTCTTGTGCGTGGTCGAGGTGACGATGTCGGCATGAGGCACCGGATTGGGGTACACGCCCGCGGCCACGAGGCCGGCGTAGTGAGCGATGTCGACCATGAAGATGGCGCCGACGGCCTTGGCCACCTTGGCGAAGCGCTCGAAGTCGATGCGCAGGCTGTAGGCCGAAGCGCCCGCGATGATCAGCTTGGGCTTGGTTTCATGGGCTTTGCGCTCCATGGCGTCGTAATCGATTTCTTCCTTGTCGTTCAGGCCGTAGGAGACGACGTTGAACCACTTGCCGCTCATGTTCAGGGCCATGCCGTGCGTCAGGTGTCCGCCTTCGGCCAGGCTCATGCCCATGATGGTGTCGCCGGGCTTGAGGAAGGCCAGGAAAACGGCCTCGTTGGCTGAGGCGCCGCAATGCGCCTGCACGTTGGCGGCCTCGGCGCCGAAGATGGTCTTGATGCGGTCGATGGCGAGCTGCTCGGCCACGTCCACATGTTCACAGCCGCCGTAGTAGCGGCGGCCGGGATAGCCTTCGGCGTATTTGTTGGTGAGCTGAGAACCCTGCGCGGCCATGACAGCGGGCGAGGCGTAGTTTTCGCTGGCGATCAACTCGATGTGATGCTCTTGCCGGGCGTTTTCAGCCTGGATGGCGGCAAAGATTTCGGGATCGGTCTGTTCGACCAGGATGTTGCGGTGGTACATGGCAGTCCTTTAAGACGTGGTCCCTGCTATTCATCTATGAGCCGCGGCTCTCAATGAAACAAGGGCTGCCCAGGCGAACGGCTGAACGCTTGGGCCCAACGGCTTTCAGCGGTGCGCTTCCCAGTGGTGTCCCACGTCAGCATCAACGGTTGCGAAAACCTTGAGCCTATCGCCAGTTGCGCACCCGGCTAGTGTACCTGAGGGCGCGCAAAACCTGCGCCGTGCCATCCCCTATTCGTACCTTGGAAAAGTAAAAAGCCGAGCGCTGGTGGCGACCCGGCTTTGCAGTGTGGCAGGGCGGAATCAGGACTGGCTCAGCAGCGCCATTTTTTCAGGCGTTTTGCCCTCGGAGGCCGGCGTGTCCGCCTTGCCGGGCAGGGAGGCCGGAACCGGGCGCGAAGTGCCGGGCTCGGTGAAGAAGGGCGAGGGCTTGCCGCGCTTGGAGGCGGATGCCACCACGGCCAGCAGGCGGGCATGCTCACCCATCACCTTGCTGGCGTAGCCGCCGTCGTCGTCCATGTTGGCGGCGCCCACATAGTATTTGAGGCCGCCTTCGATGGAGCCGGCGCGGGCAATGCATTCCTGCAGTACTTTGACGCCGACGCGCAGATTGGTCACCGGATCGAAGGCTGCCAGCTTGCCGCCGAAATTGTCGTATTTGTCGTGGTGCACCTTGGTCATGACTTGCATCAAGCCCTGGGCGCCTACCGGGCTTTGCGCGAACGGGTTGAAGCCGGACTCGATGGCCATGATGGCCAGGATCAGGGTGGGGTCGAGCTTGGCTTTCTGGCCGATTTCGAAGGCTTCGGCCACCAGCACGCTCAGGGGCTCCGGCGCCACGCCGTATTTCTTGCTGAGCCAGTAGGCCACCGCCGCCTGCTGGGCCGGCAGGTCCTTGGGGTTGGACGCCGTCGCGCGCTCGATGGCGGCGGGCTCGGTAAAGCCGATAGCCGCTTCCTGGCGCTGCTGCAACCAGGTCATGAGCTTGAATTCACCAGCCTGACGCAGGTCGGGCCGGGCGGTGAGTGTGATTACCGCGAACACAACCGCCAGGCCCAGGAGGGCGAAGCTGTTGTGGGTAATCTCGAAAAAGCCCTGGGCGATGTCATCAGCAATGGTTGAAATACTGCTGCGTACACTTTTCAAGTGTGCCTCAAGGCCGAATTGTCCTAGCGCTGTCATAGCACTCCTTTCTACGCTTGCGGGCCCTTCGGGGGCCAAGCAGGCTTTGATTGGGTCGCCATCAAACCAAGGCATGCCTTGTGGGTGTTGACCCCTGTTTGACGTTGCCGTCTTCCTGGCGGAAGGGGGCAGCGGAGATTCGGGTTGTCCCTAGGTTTCTGTGGGACTGGCGGGATTCTATGGGGTCGTTAAATAACCTGTCAATAATAATGAAATGATTTCTTATATCAAACAGGCAAATAAAAACCTTGATTCTGGGCGGAATGCGCCTGAATCAAGGTAGTTACGGCCTCTTTTTGAGATCAAGCTCTAAGTTAAATTTGCCGTGAAAATTACCGGATCGGCGCATTGCGGGTCTGGTTGTAGGCGGATTTCGATGATCGATGTGGGACGGATGGAGCGATTCCGGGCGCCTGGGTGCTTGCAAAGGCAGTGGCAATCACACCGGTCCCTGTGATTGAAAAGATGGCCTTGCCTCCGGGGCGGCAGGGGTTTAACCTGCAGTTGCCTGTTGATTCGGGCATCCAACCGGGTAGCCAACCCCGGAAAATCTGGAGGCAATCACTTGCCTTCACCGCACTGGAGACGATTCATCTCTTCTTTGCGAAACCCGACGGCATGAGCATAAAGCCCGCCGTCAACCCCGGTCGGTCTAACTGCCCGGGGTTTTTCTTTTTTGGGGGCCGCCCTTTCCTTTTCGGACAGGTGACCGTCTTTTTCAAATAAGTCATTGACCGATTGGCGCCCGCGTTAAAAACTCGGCGCCTATGGCAATCAAAGATTTGAAGAATAAATGGCACGACATCGAATGGCGGAACACCGCAAAAACCCTGCCCACACGGGCCGCCGGCGTGGCCCGGTCGCCTTTGTGGCGCCGCCGTGCCGCGTGGGCGCTGGGCGTGCTGCTTTTGCTTTGGGCGCTGGCTTATGCGGCCGTGCCGGTCATCCTGAAGTCGCAACTCGAGAAGATCGCCTCTGAAAAACTGGGCCGTCAGGTCACCGTGGGCGCGGTCGACTTCAAGCCCTGGTCGCTCGAACTGACCCTGCGCGACCTGGCCATCGCCAGGGCCGGGGCTGCCGATACTCCCTCGGCCGGCCCCCAACTGGCCGTCAAGCGCATATATATAGATGCGGAGCTGGAGTCTCTGCTGCGGCTGGCGCCGGTGGCCGACGCAGTACAGGTCGACGAACCCGTCGCCTTCCTCACCCATCAGGGCGAGGGCCGTTATGACGTCGACGACATCCTGGATCGCCTGAAAGCGCCGGCAGACCAGCCGGCCACGGACCCGCCGCGCTTTGCGGTTTACAACATCGTGGTGAATGGTGGACGGATGGATTTTTTCGACCAGTCCGTCGGCACGACCCATGAGCTGCGTGATCTGAGCCTTTCCGTCCCTTTCCTGAGCAACCTGAAGTCCCAGCGCGAGATCAAGACATCGCCGCACCTGGCCTTCAAGCTCAACGGCAGCAGCTTTGACACCGCCGCCGAGGGCACTCCCTTCGCCCAGACCCACAAAACCGACGCCACCCTGTCGCTGCGTGGCTTTGACCTGACCCCTTATCTGCCGTACTGGCCGGCAAGCCTGCCCTACAAATTACAAGGTGCCGTGCTGCATGCCGACGCCAGGGTCGCGTTTGAGCAGACGCCGGCCACGGTGGTGCGCATCTCCGGCACGGTGACCGCGGAAAAGGTGCGCGTGCAGACGGCAGGCCGGTCGCCAGCCGCCTCACCGCCCCAGGCCTCCGACCCCAGGGCGGGCGGCAAGCGCGGTGCTGTGGCCAACGAAGCCCCGCCTGCGCCTCGCCCCGACATGCTTGCCTTTGAGCGGCTCCAGGTGGCCATGGCCGATGTTCGGCCCCTGGAGCAGTTCGTCAAGCTCGCTTCGGTCGAATTGACCGCGCCCGCACTGTCCGTTGTGCGCGACCGGGCGGGGCGGATCAACTTGTTGGCGCCCACCGCCACGGCAGAAAAAAACGAAAGAGGCTCGCCGGACCCCGGAAAACCGGCAGCTTCGGCCAAGGCACCGGCATCGGTACCCTGGAAAGTGCAGGTGGCCCGGGTCGCCGTGCGTGCGGGCACGCTGAATTGGCTGGACGAAACCCTGGCGTCGCCTGCCGATATTCGACTGAGTGGACTGCAGCTCAATGCCACGGGCATTGCCGTGCCTTTCTCGGCCACTGCGCCCTTGCAGTTCGATGGCTCGGTTGGATTTGAGCCGCCTGCCGTGCCTGTGCCCGCCAAAGCAGGTGCCAAGGCAACAGCCAAGCCCGTTGCGCCACCGGCTCCCATGACTCCGGCGCTGCTGGCCTTCCAAGGCAGCGCCACCGACCAGGCCGCCCAGCTCACGGCCAAGGTGACGGCCTGGCCGCTCGCCATGGCCGCCAAATACGTCGGCCAGTTCCTGCTGCCGGCGCTGAACGGCCAGCTTGACGCCGAGCTGGGCGTGCATTGGCAGGCGGCCGCCGGCGACAAGCCGCAGGTGCTGCAGCTCAGCGCACCGCAGCTGGCGATGAGCGATGTGCAACTGGCTCAGGGCAAGGTTTCCCTGGTATCGGTCAAGCGGGTGGACCTGGCGCAGGTGGACATTGACCTGACCGGCCAGAGCTTCAAAGCCGCCAAACTGATGCTGACGCAACCTAAAGCTTTGGTGGACCGGGACAGCGACAAGCGATGGATGTACGAGCGCTGGATGGTCAAGCCCGGTGCGGCCACTTTGCCGCCGGCGCCACCGCCGCCCACCAATGCGGCCACCCGGGCGTCCGCGCCGTCCTGGGCCGTGGCCATCAATGACGTGCAGCTCGAAGGCGGTGCCATGTCGTTTTCCGACAAGGCCGGTGCCAAGCCGGTGGCTTTTGAGGTCACCGCAGCCAAGGCCCAGCTGGGCGGGCTGGTGATGGACGACAGGCCCGCATCCCGGGCGCAGGCCGCCAAGCCCATGCCCTTGACCGCTTCCTTGCGCCTGGCCGCTGGCCGCTTCGAGCCCGGCAAAGTGAACTTCAACGGCAGCCTGGGGCTGGCGCCGCTCCAGGCCCAGGGACGCCTGCTGGTGGATCGGTTGCCGCTGCAGGCTTTTGAGCCTTACTTCGCCGACACCCTGAACATCGAATTGCTGCGCGCCGATGCCAGCTTCAAGGGCCGCGTGGCCTATCGCCAGACGCCGGCGGGGCCGCAGGCCCAGGTGGCGGGCGACGTGTCGCTGGAGGAGTTGCGCGCCAACACGCTGGCGCCCAGTGAAGACCTGCTGGCCTGGAAGGCGCTGAACCTGCGTGGCTTTCATGTGGCGCTGGAGCCGGCCAAGGCCACGCACCTGGAGGTCAAGGAAACGGTCCTGACGGATTTTTTTGCGCGCGTGATCGTCATGCCTGACGGCCGCATCAACCTACAGGACCTTATCAAACAGGGCGGCACGGCGGAGGCCGGCGCTATGGCCTCCACAGCCGCCGCGCCGGCATCGGCACCTGCCGCACCGCCACAAAGCGTGGCCGCCGATGGAAAAGGCACCCAGGCCGCGGAGGCCCCGCCGCCCGTCGTGAGCTTTGGCCCCATCAGCCTGATCAACGGCAAGGTGCTGTTCTCCGACCGCTTCGTCAAGCCGAACTACTCGGCCGACCTCAGTGACCTGACCGGCAAGCTCAGCGCCTTCTCGTCGGTAGTACCTGCGGCGACAGCCGGCGCAGCTGCGGTACCGACCATGGCCGACCTGGAGCTGCGCGGGCGCGCCGAAGGCACGGCCTCGCTCGAAATCCTCGGCAAGCTCAACCCGCTGGCCAAGCCGCTGGCGCTGGACATCAAGGGCAAGGTGCGCGACCTGGAACTACCGCCGCTGTCGCCGTACTCCGTCAAATATTCGGGCTATGGCATCAACCGCGGCAAGCTCAGCGTCGACGTGAGCTACCTGGTGCAGCCCGACGGCAAGCTCACGGCCACCAACAAGGTCATCCTGAACCAGCTCGCCTTCGGTGAGAAGGTGCCCGGTTCCACCGCCAGCCTGCCGGTCAAGCTTGCCGTCGCGCTGCTGGCCGACCGCAACGGCGTGATCGACATCGACCTTCCCATCAGCGGCTCGCTCAACGACCCGCAATTCAGCCTGGGCCCCGTCATCGTCAAAGTCATCGTCAATGTGATCGTCAAAGCCATCACCGCGCCTTTCAGCCTGCTGGCCAATGCCTTTGGCGGCGGTGGGGAAGAACTCAGCATTGTGGGCTTTGCGCCCGGCAGCGCTGAGTTGCGTCCCGAGGCCAAGGCCGGCCTGGACAAAGTCGCCAAGGCGCTGGCCGACCGGCCCTCGCTCAGGCTCACCGTGGTGGGCACGAGTAGCGTTGAGGCCGAACGCGAGGGCTTCAAGCGCGAACGGCTGGATGCACTGGTGCGCGCCGAGAAGCGCCGCATCACGGTGAAGGAGGGCGGCACCACCTCGGCTGCCGTCAGCATCAGCCCGGCTGAGTACCCGGATCTGCTCAAGGAAGTCTATAGACGCGCCGACATGCCCAAGCCGCGCAACCTGATTGGCCTGGCGAAAGACTTGCCGGTGCCCGAGATGGAAAAGCTGCTGCTGGCCGACATCAAGGTCAACGACGACGCCATGCGCGAGCTGGCCGTGCAGCGCGGCGTGGCGGTCAAGGATTACCTCGCGTCGCGCGATTTGCCGCCTGAAAGGCTGTTCCTGGGCGCGGCCAAGGCCGTACCGCCGGAAGCCAAATGGACACCTCGTGCGGAATTGAATTTGGCAATGCCTTAAAAAAGGCGAAAATAGCACCAGCGCTTTATTGATAAAGCTTTTAGGGCCCAGGCCGGTACGCTGCAACGCGGGTTGCGCGGCGCGGCCTCCCATCCACTCCAATACCTGCTGCCGCTGCGCAAAGTTTCCCCTTCACCAGGGTGCCTTGCGGCTGGCGGTACCTATTTTTTTGAGTTTGCGTTCCCATGTTCAAATCTTCCAAACCTGAAACTCCCGCCGTCAAAACGCCATCCCCCAAGCAGGCGGAAGCCCATCCGCTGGACGGCCTGACCGGCGGTGCGTTTTCCGCGCCTACTTCCGGCGAGCGCGCCTCGCGCATCCGCAACTGGTTGGCGACCGGGCCCACGGCCGAGCAGATGGCGGAGGTGTACAAGGACCTGGCCAACCGCGACAAGGGCGCGGCCAAGCCGCTGAAGGAAAAGCTCGACGAGATCAAGCGCAGCAAGGGCCAGGAGGCCGTCGCTGCCGAGTGGGCCGAAAAAGCGCAGGCATTGCTCGCCGTGCCCAAGCTCAACCTGGCCGATGCCCTGGCCTGGCAGCGCGACGCCGCCAAGGCCGGCGCACCCCTGTCCAAGGAGCCGCTGGCCGGCTTCAAGGCGCAACTGGCCGAACGCGTCAAGACCATTGAAGACCTGCAGCACCGCACCCAGGTGCAACGCGAAGCGGCGGTGCTGATTGCTCAGCGCATCGAAGTGCTGTCCATCAAGCCCTGGCGCGAAGCCGAAGGCGCGCTGGACACCCTGAAGGCCGACGTCGCGCACTGGCAGGGCCAGGCCGATGAGCTTACGCAGGACACCAACTGGGCCAGCGTGGACGCCAAGTTTCCGCCGCTGCTGGATGCTTCGCGCGGTCAGTTGCTGGCCGTGTGGGAGGCCTTCCAGGGCGCGCTCACCCAGGCGGTCAAGGCCGCTGAAGACACGGCCGCGCCATTGCCGGCCGTGCCCGTGTGGGCCGACGAACTGCGCGCCGCCCGCGGCCTGGCGCCCGCCGAAGGCGAGCAGGCCGCGCGTGCCCCCAAGGCCAAAATCGATCCGGCCGTGCTCAAGGAGATGCGCGAGAAATCCACGGCCGCCGTGCAGGCTGCGCTCGCCAAGCTCGAGCATGAGGTCACCGAGGGCCACGGCAAGTCCACGCCCAAGGTCGCGGCCGAGCTTCGCCAGGCGCTCAAGGAAAACATACGCAACATCGACAGCAAGCTCGAAGCCGCCGCGCACGCAGCTCTCACCGCGGCCGGCGAACTCGAAGGCTGGCAGCGCTGGCGCGCCGACCAGATTCGCGAAGAGCTGGTCGCCAAGGCCGAAGCGCTGGCGGCCAAGCCCTTGGGTGGGCGCAAGCAGCAGGAAGCCCTGCGCGCGCTGCGCGAGCAGTGGAAAACCAGCGACCAGGGCGGCACGCCCAATCACGCGCTCTGGAAGCGGTTTGACGACGCCTGCAACGAGGCGCACAAGGTCGTCGAGGCCTGGCTCGAAAAGCTCAAGGAACAGAATGAAACCGTCAAGGCCGAGCGCAAGCTGCTGATTGACGAAGTACTGGCCTGGGCCGAAGCCAACAAGGGCAATACCGACTGGAAGCACCACATTCGCAGCCTTAACGGCTTTGTCGAGAAATGGCGCGAGGCCGGCCACCTGGGCGAAAAAGCCTTTGCTGAAATCCAGCCTGTGTGGAAAGCTGCCATGGAAACGGCCGATGCGCCGCTCACCGCTGCGCGCACCGAAAGCATCGCGCGCCGCAAGGCCATGATCGAAGAGGCCAATGTGCTGGGCGCCGAGCCACAATTGCGCATAGACGCCGTCAAGTCGCTGCAGCAGCGCTGGCAGCATGAGGCGCAGGCCGTGCCCATAGAGCGCAAGCAGGAACAGAAGATGTGGGACGCCTTCCGCAAGCCCATAGACGACGCTTTCCAGCGCAAGACCGCCGAGCGCGAAAAAGCCGCTGCCGCCCTGGGCGAATATGACCGCCTGGTGCTCGAAGCCTCCAAGGCCGTGGAAGCCGCCACCGCCAGCGGCGATGCCCAGAAAATCCACGCGGCTGCCAAGGCGCTGGAAGCGGTTGTGCGCGGCAATGTGCCAGCGCCCGCTCCTGCAGTTGCGGCGCCTGAGGCGGCTACGCCGTCGGTGGAGGCCACGCTGGCCGCTGCGGGCAGTGACCCTGCAACCGAGCCCGTGGCTGAGGCACAAACCGCCGCTGCCGCGGAATTCGCCGAAGCCGGCGAGCCCGCCAGCGCTCCCGCTGAAACAGTACCGGCACCCAAGCCCGCGGCCAAGCCCATCGTGGCAAGGCGCGGCGACGACCGCCCCGGCATGAAAAAGGCTGAGCCCGCCGCCGCGGGCCGCGGTGGCAAGTTCGGCGACCGCAAGGACGCGCGTCCCGGCGGCAAGCCGGGCGGACCACGCCAGAGTACGGACAACAAGTTCGAGCCTTACCGCCCTGACCGCGACGGCCGCGATGCGCGCGGGAGCCGGGACGAGCGCGGCCCACGCGGCAGCGGCCGGCCGGCTTTTGAAGAGCGCGGCCCGCGCCTGGGCGACGCCGCTTTCCGCGCGCAGCGCGAAGCCTTTGATGCGGCCAACCAGGCCCTGAAAAAGCTCGCCATGCAGGCGCATGGCGAGGTGCTGACCCATCTGCTCACCGCCTGGGAAAAACGTGACCCGGCACAACTGCCCAGTGCGCAGGAACTCGGCAAAGCCGTGCCCTCCGCGCTGCGCAACCGTTGGGTGCAGGCCGTCAGCACACCTTCGGGCAAGGACGCCTCCGAGGCGTTGCTGCGCCTGGAAATCGCCGCCGACCTGCCCACGCCGGCCGAGCATATCAGCGCGCGCCGCATGCTGCAGCTGCAGTTGCTCACCAAACGCAATGCACCCGCGCCAGCCGAGACCTGGGGCGAGGACACGGCCCAGGTGCTGGCTGCCGACTTTGACGCAGGCAAGGCCAGGCGCGTGCAGAACGTGCTCAAGGCGCTGCTGAAACGATGAGCGATGGGGGATGTACTGGCGCGGCGGTGCGGACGCAGCGCCGGGCCGCCCCAAGCAAGTCCAGCCCCCTCGGGGGGCAGCGAATTACACGAAGTGAAAAGCGTGGGGGCCTGGAAGATCGGCCGCAATCCTTGGGCGAGGAAATCGCCAACAGCGTCAGCCACGGCGTGGCATTGCTTGCCGCTGCCCTGGCCGCGCCATTTCTTGTCGTGGCCAGCGCGCGCCAGGGTGATGCCATCGATATCGCGGGCGTCTCGGTGTTCACCGCCAGCATGGTGCTGCTGTACTTCACCTCCATGCTGTACCACGCGCTGCCGGCGGTGCGTGCCGCACGTGCCAAGAGCCTGTTCCAGGTCCTGGACCACGGCGCGATCTACCTGCTGATTGCCGGCACCTACACGCCTTTTACCTTGGGCGTGCTGCGCGGTCCCTGGGGCTGGACGCTGTTCGGCCTGGTTTGGGCCATGGCGCTGGCTGGCGTGGCGGTCAAAGCCGTCGCGGGCATACGCTACCCGCGGGTGTCCACAGCGCTCTACCTCGCGATGGGATGGATTGCCGTCATTGCTGTCAAGCCCATGCTGGAACTGATACCGGGCTGGGGTTTGTTCTGGCTGCTGGCCGGCGGCCTGCTTTACACCTTGGGCGTCGGCTTTTTCGCCACCGACTCCAGGCTGCGCTATGGACATTTCATCTGGCACCTGTTTGTGGCGGCAGGCACCACCTGCCACTGCGTGGCCGTGCTGTACTACGCGAGCTGAAGTACGCCGCCTGAGACGTTGCCGCCTCGCTCAGCGGGCCGCTTCAATCAGGTGCGCAATTCCGTCATAGCCCAGCCGTCGCGCATGCTGCTGCGCATTCAGGCCGTCGCGATCGATCAGCCCTGTGTTCGCCCCTGCCGCCAGCAGTCGCTGCACCACGGCTGTGTGGCCCTGTATGGCGGCCAGCATCAAAGGTGTGCGGCCTGCCGCATCGGCGGCATTGAGGGCCGCGCCTTGTTGGAGCAAACGCTCCACCTGGGGCAAGTCGCCCGCGCGGGCCGCGTTCTGCAATGCACCAGCCAATCTGGGTATGCCTGATTCTTCTGCACGAAGGGAAGCGTTGGGCGCGCTGAACTTGTCCCGCCTCCGTTCGGGTATGGCGGCTGCAGGCGCAGCAGGCGCTGGCGCGGCCACGGGAGCCGCCGGTTGAGGCGCAAATGTGGGGGCAGGTGCGGGTGCGGGTGGCGCGGCTCGCGCCGCTGCCTGCGGCATGGGGGCGGGGGCTGCCATCCCGCCTAGTACGGTATCGGCCTGACCAGCGGGACGGGCGGCCTGTGCGCTATCCCTGGTCGCAACTTCCGGTAGCGAAGGTGGCGGTGGCGGCTGTGAGGGCAGTGCGCTTGCCGGAGGTGCAGGCGCGGCCTCTGATTCTGCTTTTGGTGCTGCCGAACCGGTGACGGAAGGTTGAGCTGCGGGTTTAGCTGTAGCAGGTGCCGCGGGTGCTTTCAGTGCTGCCGCAGGACTTTCGGATGGCACGGCTTTGGCGCTGCGGTTGTCGGCCAGAGGCGCTTTTGGCGCCACGGGTACCGGGGCCGCAGGTGCAGGTGCAGGTGGCGCGCTCATGCTGGGCTGTCCAAATGCCAGGTCTTTTTCCTCGTCCGTGCCGCGGTCATATTGCAGCACCAGCAGGCCCGTCAAACCGGCCAGCGCCAAGCCGGCCAGGGCGGAAATCTTCCAGCGCGGCTGGTTGGCGGCGGGCGTCTGGGGAGCGTCATCCGGGCCTTTTGCCTGCCTTCCGGCCTCAATCACCATCTGTGCATGGGCGCGTACCGCCTCCCGCACCTGCGCGCCGGGGCGGCGCGCGTCCTGCGCGCTGGCTTCGCGGTAGCGCTGTGTCAGCTCATCGTCGGGCGGGCTGCGGTCAGGCTCTGTCATGCAAACTCCTGTAGCTGCTGGCGCAGGCTGTTTCGGGCATAGCGCAAACGGCTTTTGGCGGTCTCGAAACTCACGCCGGTGGCGGCGGCGATTTCGTCCACACTGAGACCGGCTTCGGCCTGCAGCAAAAAGGCTTCGCGTTGTTCCCGGGGCAAGCGCTCGACGGCGGCAATCAACGCCGCCGCCTGTTCGCTGGACTCCAGCCGGCGCAGCGGCCCGAAGCCTGAATCGGCCGCCAGCGTGCCACCGATGCCGGGGCTCTCACCGTCTTCGCCGCCAGCGTCATGGCTGTCAAGGCTCACGTGGTGGCGTGCGCTGCGGAAGTGGTCAACAAGCCGGTTGTGGGCCATGGTGAACAGCCATGTCTTGAAACGCGCCGTCACCGTGTAGCTGGGCGCGCTGCGTGCCACGGCAAACCAGACGTCCTGCAGCAGGTCGTCAGCCACCGCCTGCACCCGCACGCTGCGAAACACATAGCGCCACACACCCAGCTCGTGGCGCGCATACAGCGCATCGAACGCCGCGATGTCGCCGGCCGCGTAGCGCAGCATCAGCGATTCGTCGCTGTCCTCGGCTGCGTCGTCTGGGCTCGGGGCGCTGGGCATGCGCCAGATTATCACGGCGCGGCGGCGCTGTTTTTTCAGTATCGGCGGGGTGGTGGATCGGGCACATAGGAGGCGTTGCCGGATTGCGGGAAGGGGTTGGGATATTGCTCCACCGGTTCGCGGATCACGCCGCTGGCAATCAGGTTTTCACGGCTGTCGTAGCGGATGCGTATCACCTCGTTGGGCTGTGCCTGCAGGCGCGCGAAGCTGGTTTGCGACACCATCGAACTTTCACGCGCCCCATGGCCTGTGCCCAGTTTGGGTGTTGATAGCGGGGAGGGCTGCGGTTTCCTGAGCAGGCCTTCGGCGGAGGCGGATGCTTGCGCGCTCCCGGTCATGCGGTCGGCCAGCGCGGATTTGCCGGCACCTGAGGGCTCCGCGATGGGCGCTGCGGGGGCGGGGGGAAGGCCGCCGCGCAGGCTGGCGGGGTCATCGGCCTCGCGCTCGGCACGGTTGGGGCTGGAATAGACAGGCGCCTGCGCCACGGGCTCAGGCGGTTGTTCGCGAAAGAGCGCCACACCGATCACGCCGACATTGGCCGGCCTGCCGGTCCGGCCCGCGTAGGAATCCCCGAGGGCGGAAAACTCGAATGCCGCGACTTCGCTGCTGCTTTTGCGCCAACCCGTCACCTGGTACTGCTGCCAGGGTGAGAACACATAGCCGGTCTGGTCCCAGGCGGCGGTCTCGCCGTTCAGCACATTGACGCCGTCGACGGCGGTCACGGCCAGCAGCCGCTCGCCGAGCTTGTTGCGTACGGCGATCGCGTATTTAGCGCCGTACCGGCCCGCCACCCAGTACTCGCCGCGGTGGTAGTACAGCGGCAGCGTGGCGCCGGTGGCGCGGTCTATCACGGTCACGTCGGCCAGGTGGCCGACGGCCTGCGCCGGCAGGGCCCAGGCGGACAGGGTCAGCAGGATGGAGGCGGGGAGGAGATGGGGTTTCATGGAAGCTCCGCAAGGTGGTGGAGTTCCATGAAACGAAACAGGCCGGGAAAAGGGGTTAAGCGTTGCCCAAAATCCTGGCGGTAGCCGGGCGGTTGATATTCCCGCTTATTTAGCCGGAATGAAAAATTTGTCGAACAGCACCGTCAGCGGCGCGAAATCCCGGGTGAACTGCTCGCGGTTGACGAAGTAAGCCTCGCAGGCCACAGCAAAAAACTCGGCCGGGGAGGTCGCGCCATAGTCGTCCAGCCAGGGCGGCTCGGCGCCGAAGCGCTTGGCCATGGCGACTTTCTCGCAAAACTCGTCATAGGCCGGCTGCATGACCGAATGCCATCCGCTCAAGGCGCTGCGGGTGGGCAGGGGCGGGCAACCGTCCGCGGCGCCGTCGCGCATGTCGATCTTGTGGATGAATTCATGGATCACGACGTTGTGCCCATGCTCGGCCGCGCTGCCCGCGGCGGCGACATCCTGCCAGCTCAGGGTGACGGGGCCGCCCTCCATGGCTTCGCCCAGCAGTTCTTCGCTGTAGCGGTGCACCACGCCGGCATGGTCGGTGACCTCGCGGCGCGCCAGCATGGCACCCGGGTGCACCACGATGCCCTTGAAGTCGTCGTACCAGCGCAGGCCCAGGTGCAGCACCGGCAGGCAGGCCTGGGCGGCGATCGCGACCGCCATCTCGTCGGTGACTTCCAGGCCGTGCGCGCCGCTGAACTCCTTTTGCCGGAGGAACTTTCCGGCCATCTCGTGCAACTGCTGCAGTTCCCCAACTGGCCGGCGGGCCAGGAAGGGAAAGTTCAGCAAGGTGTCCATCCACAGGTTGTCGGGAATGGTCTTGGTGGGGGCATTCTGGCGGCCCAGCGTTCGTAACCAGTTCAGCATGGCGTTAGGTCTAGATCAGGGACAACAGAGTTGGGGCCTGAAGGATAAAAGCAAAAGGGGGTAGGCCCCCAGGTGAAAAAAACAAAGAAGAAAACGGGGCGGGCAGGAAGGCGGCAGGGCCTCATGCCAGCCCGATACGCTGCGGGCTGCCGCCGGCCGTCAGGCGCAGCACGTCGGCGCGCGGCACGGGAGCGGCCAGGTCCCAGTCGCTGAGCACGATGCGCGAGAGGCCGTCGCCCAGGTCGTGCACGGCCGGCTTGTGCGTGTGGCCGTGAATCAGCGTGGAAGCGTTTGCGGCGCGCAGCCATTGGCGCGCGGCACCGGTATCGACGTCGGCATAAGATGCGCCGGATTGCTTGCGCGCTTCGCTTTGCCTGCGCAGCCCGCGCGCGATGTCCTGGCGCTCGGCCAGAGGTTTGGCCAGGAAGGCGCGCTGCCATTCCGCACCGCGCACCTGGCGGCGAAACTCCATGTACTCAGTGTCGTCCAGGCACAGTGCGTCGCCGTGGGAAAGCAGCCAGCGCCGGCCCGAGCCCGCGGGAAACTCCAGCACCGTGGGGTCATGGAGCAAAGTGGTGTTGCACAGGTCCATCAGCCCCTGGCCCACCAGGAAGTCGCGGTTCCCATGCATGAAGAAAAGAGCCAGCCGGCCGGCGGCTTGGCCCATGGCGTGGGCGCAGAGCGCGTCAAAACCGGGAGAGGGCGCGTTCAGTTCTTCCTCGTGCACGGCATCGTCACCCACCCAGGCTTCAAACAGGTCGCCCAGGATGAAGACCGCGTCGGCGGGCGTGCTTTCGAGGTAGTGCCGCCAGGCGTCAAAGGTGGCGGGCTCGGCGGCCTGCAGGTGCAAGTCGGAAATGAAATCGACCGTGCGCCAGGACGGCGGCGCCAGAAGCTCCGCGATCCGGGGCACGGTCGTGGGTGTATTCACCGGTGGGGTGGACGGGCTGCTTTCAGCGGGCAGATCAGTCCAGCGAGATGGCTCGCTGGATGATCACGTCTTCCAGGGGGACGTCATCGTGAAAGCCCTTGCGGCCTGTCTTGACGGACTTGATCCTGTCGACCACATCGGTGCCGGCAATCACCTTGCCGAACACGGCGTAGCCCCATCCGGAAGGGCTGGGCGCGGTGTGGTTCAGGAAACCATTGTCGGCCACGTTGATGAAGAACTGCGAGCTGGCCGAGTGGGGGGCGTTGGTACGCGCCATGGCGATGGTGTAGTTGTCGTTCTTCAGGCCGTTGCTGGCTTCGTTCTCGATTTCAGGGTCAGTGGGCTTTTGCTTCATGCCGGGCTCAAAACCGCCGCCCTGAATCATGAAGCCGGGAATCACGCGGTGGAACACCGTGTTGGCGTAGTGGCCCTTGTTCACGTAGCTCAGGAAATTGGCAACGGTCTTGGGCGCCTTGGCGGCATCCAGTTCAAGCGTGATGACACCGTATTCGGCGATGTGGAGTTCGACTCTGGGTTTGCTCATGATGGGGTCCTGTATGTCCTATGGTGTTCTTGAGGGAAGGCGTTTAATTGACGAGTGTGGCCGACTTGATGAGCACGGGCGTCTTGGGAACGTCGGTCGGGAAGGGGCCGCCCGAGCCCGTGGGCGTCGACTTGATTTTGTTCACCACGTCCATGCCGCTGACGACCTTGCCGAACACCGTGTAGCCATAAAGCTGGGGAGCGTTGACGAGCTGGGCGCGCGGGGTGTTCTCATAGACCCGGCCCTGGTATTCGAATTTGGGCACAGGGTCGCCGGGCGGGATGATGGTGGGGTTCAGGAAGTCGTTGTCCCTCACGTTGATGAAGAACTGCGCCGTGGCGGAATTGGGGTCGTTGGTGCGCGCCATGGCCAGGGTGCCGATTTCGTTTTTCGGGCCTCCCCTGGCGAGCGCCTCGCGGCCTTCATGCGGCACCGGCGGGCGGGTCTTCTTCTCGGCATAGGTGGCGTCATAGCCGCCGCCTTGAATCATGAAGTTGCCGATCACGCGGTGAAAAATCGTGCCGTCGTAGTGCTTGTCCTTGACGTACTGCAGGAAGTTTTCAACCGTCTTGGGAGCCTTGTCGGGATAGACCTCGACCACGAAGTCACCTTCGCTGGTGGCGAACTTGACCCTGGGCGCATTCTGCGCGAGTGCCGGGCCTGCCAGCAAAACCAGGCTTGCGGCAGCGGCCACAGCGAATACCGCGCGGCGCCATGGGGAGAGGAGAAGCGGGGCTACGGACACGGCCGGCCTTGGGTGAACTGCCATCAAATGGCTCCTTCGAAGAATATTTTCCACTGGCTGCCCTGGCGAATCCAGTACTGGCGCTTGGTGCGGCCCGTCTTGGCGCCTTTGACCAATTCGCCAAAGGTTACCACCATCGTGTCGGCGCTGTCGGTCCAGCGCAGGTAAGACACATCCTTGAGCTGGATATCGCGCCCGCCCAGTTGCTTGAGCTCGCTTTGCAGGGATGGCGTCCATTCGGCCAGGGTCTTGCCGTAGCTCGTGAAGTCGGGGGTGTACCAGGCGGTGAGCCTGGTGATGTCACCGCTGGACTTGGCGGTGTGCCAGCCCTGCAGCGCGCTCTCAAACGACTTGCTGTCGGCCGAGAGCGATTGTGGTGCGACCCATTTGAGGCTGTGCGCGATGACAACGGGCGTGCTGCGCACTTCGACCGTGCGGATGATGCGCTCCAGGTCAGGGTTGGCAAGCACCACGCAACCGTCGGTGGACAGCGGCGCCCGCGAAAACTGCGTCGGCGGCGTGCCATGCAGCCAGATGCCGCCGCCGGTCTTGCCGCGCTTGACGTCCAGCTGGTTCGGGTAATTGATGGGCAGCGCGCCCGAGCCGTAGAAGTCGCGCAGCGATTTGGGATCGAGGTTGCTGGTGACGAAATACACCCCGACCGGCGTGCGCAGGTCGCCTTCGACCGATTTCTCGATGCCGGACTTGCCGACCGAGATGTAGTAGTCGGCCACCAGCTTGAGGCCGATGGGCGTGTTTTCAAACAGGTAAAGGCGCGACCTGGAGGCGTCGACGGCGATCGCGTGCTTGTTGCGCGGCGACAGCGCCAGGAATTGCGAGGGTACGGTGCCCGGCGCCGGGCGCTCGCGCAGCGCGCGCAGCCGCAGCAGCGACTCCTGGCGCAGCTCGGCCAGTGCCGGCGCCGCGGCCTTGCTGGCGGTGATTTCGGGTGCGTCGCCGGGCGCGCGCAGCGGGCGCGTAAAACTGGCCAGCAGGTCGCCGTAGACCAGTTGCGCGAGCTGGAAGTTGGGATGGTCCCTGGTCAGGCTCTCGGCCTTGCGCAGCGCTTCGCGGGGGGTACCCTGGCCGATCAGCTTGTAAATTTCAATCAGCCGGGCTTCCGCTTCGCCGTCGCGTGGTGCACGCTGCGGCGGCGCAGGGGCCGGGCGTGCCACGGCCTTGGTGGCTGCTTCCGCGCGCGTGGGCACAAGCGCCGGCACCAGGGGTACCAGGCAGGGAGCCATAAAAAAAAGGGCGGTAAGCGCCTTTTTCATGCTGATTTCCGCGAGAGCTTGCCGGCCGGCGAAGAGGGGCAGGGACGGGCTGTGCAATGCACTTGGGTCAGGTCAGCCGCCGGTGGATTCCTTGACGATCACCCAGCGGTCACCCACTTTGGCGAGGTCCAGGGTTTTGCGGCTGGTGATGTTCAGCGAATCGGCGCTGTAGTCTTGTTTGAACCTGGCCGTGGCCTTGTTGCCCTGCACCGAAATGGACAGGTTGGACAGCACCACGCTGATTTTGGACTTGCCGACGATGCGCGCACGGCGGTCTTCTTCCCACGCCTTGCGGGCCTGCTTGCCCGGCGGGTCGAAATTCTGGCCGTAGCTGCCGAGGTAGCCGTTCATGTCCTTGTCGGACCAGGCCTTGGCCCAGCTGCGCACGGCGGCTTCGACGTCTTTCTCGGCACCGGCGCTGGCAGCGGCGGGGGTGGGCGTCGGGGCGGCGGTTGGCGCCGGCGTGGGGGCGGGTGTGGCCACGGCGGGCGCCGGTGCAGGCGCGGGCTTGGCGGCTGGTGCGGGGGCTGGTGCAGCAGCCGGTGCGGCGGCCGTCACCTGGCCGGATGCCTGGGCACCGGCAGCGGGTTTGGCAGAGGCCTGCGGCTGGGATTTGGCGTCGGCGGAAAACAGGTTGCGGATCAGGGCCAGCTTGGGCGGAACGGCCGCATTGCCACCGTCCAGCTGCAGGGCCTTGCTGTAGGCCTGGCTGGCCAGTCGTGCATAGACATCGCCGAGGTTTTCATGCGCGGTGGCATAGCTCGGGTTGGTGCGTATGGCCATTTCCAGCGCTGCGCGGGCCTTGTCGAACTGGCTCTGGCCGGCGTAGAGCACGGCCATGTTGTTGTAGGGCTCGGGAAGCTCTGGGTAGTCTTCGGTGATCTTGGTGAAAGTGGCGATCGCCTCGTTGGTCTTGCCGGTTTCGGTCTGGATCACACCCTTGAAGAAACGCATCTGCGGGTCGCGCGGCTTGCTGGCGAGGTACTGGTCGACCTTGGTCATGGCCTCGGCATATTGCCCGGCACGCATCAGGCGGCTGACATCCGCGTAGTCGTCGGCATGGGCCGCGGACATCGACAGGGCGGCAACGGCCACCAGCAGGCGCAGGACGGCTGACAGGGGTTTGCGTTTTAAAAAGTTTTGCGTGGGCATAAGAACTTCTCGCTATTGTTTTGGGTTCCCTGGGGGGCTGTTTGACCGCCGTGGGTAAAAAAGTTGCTATAAACCACCCGGCTTTTCAGGTGGCCAAAGGGGCCGCTGAATGCTGTCCATCGGGCTGGATATACTGGCCGATTGTAGCTGAGGGGGTATAGTCCATGGCCGCCCGGATTCCGCGCTTTTCCTTTTTGCACCAGGTTTTTACACGCACGCCAACCGGCCCTTGTCCACCCATGGCGTCCGTGAGATAAAGCTTCCTGTTCCCCTGTCCAACCGATAGTCTCCCGGCCCCCAAGGTCGGCCTCGCCGCCCCAATTTTCATGAGCCTTCGCATTTACAACACGCTGTCGCGTGCCGTGGAAGAATTTTCCCCCCTGGAACCCGGCCATGTGCGCATGTACGTCTGCGGCATGACGATTTACGACCTGTGCCACATCGGCCATGCACGCATGATGATGGCCTTCGACGTGGTGCAGCGCTGGTTCAAGGCCAGCGGCCTGCGCGTGACCTACGTGCGCAACATCACGGACATCGACGACAAGATCATCAAGCGGGCCGTCGAGCGCGGCATCAGCATCCGGGCGCTGACCGACGAGATGATCGAAGCCATGCACAAGGACATAGGCCTGCTCGGCATGGAGCCGCCGACGCTGGAGCCGCGCGCCACCGAATACGTGCCGCAGATGCTGGGGCTCATTGCCACCCTCGAAGGCAAGGGCCTTGCCTACCGCGTGCCCGGCGGCGACGTGAACTACGCGGTGCGCAAGTTCAAGGGCTACGGCAAGCTCTCGGGCAAGTCGCTGGACGAGCTGCGCGCCGGCGAGCGTGTGGCGGTGCTCGACGGCAAGGAAGACCCGCTGGACTTCGTGCTCTGGAAGAGCGCCAAGCCCACGGAGCCCGACGATGCCAAGTGGGACAGCGACTACGGCCCCGGCCGCCCCGGCTGGCACATCGAGTGCTCGGCCATGAGCTGCCAGACTCTGGGCGAGACCTTCGACCTGCACGGCGGCGGCGCCGACCTGCAGTTCCCGCACCACGAAAACGAAATCGCCCAGAGCGAAGGTGCGAGCGGCAAGCCGCTGGCCCGCTTCTGGGTGCACAACGGCTTTGTGCGCGTGGACAACGAGAAGATGTCCAAGTCGCTGGGCAACTTCTTCACCATCCGTGAAGTACTGGCCAAATACGACGCCGAGACTGTCCGCTTCTTCCTGGTGCGCACGCATTACCGCAGTGCCCTCAACTACAGCGACGCCCACCTGGACGACGCCCGCAACGCGCTCAAGCGCCTGTACACGGCCCTGGCCGGCGTCCAGCCGGAGGCGGTCGCCATTGATTGGGCCAATCCTTTCGCGGCCCGCTTCAAGGTCGCGATGGACGAAGATTTCGGTACGCCCGAAGCGGTGGCGGTGCTGTTTGACCTGGCCGGTGAAGTCAACAAGACACGCTCGCCCGCGCTGGCAGGGGTGCTCAAAAGCCTGGGTGCCTGCCTGGGCCTGTTGCAGGGCGAACCAGGTGCCTACCTGCAGGCGGGCGCCGTCCTGGACGAGGCCAGCATCCAGGGCCTGATCGCCCAGCGTGCTGCCGCCAAGGCCGCGAAGAATTTCGCGGAAGCCGACCGTATCCGCCAGGACTTGCTGGCCCAGGGCATTGTGCTCAAGGACTCCGCCGCCGGCACGACCTGGGAGGTCCAGTCGTGAGCTTTCACCAGCCGTCCGGCTTTGAGCCGGCGCAGAACCCGCAGACTTTGCGCAAGGCGCCATGAAGCAGGTCGTCAAAAGCGGTCCCGCCAGCGCCGAGCTGGCCGAGGTGCCGGGCCCGGTCGCCGCGGCGCCCGCCTATTGGGCCGACGCGTGCAAGCACCTGGTCAAGAAAGACCGCGTGATGAAACGGCTGATCCCGCAGTTCGGCGACGCCCACCTGCAGGCCCGCGGCGACGCCTTCAGCACGCTGGCGCGCAGCATCGTGGGGCAGCAAATTTCCGTCAAGGCCGCGCAGACCGTCTGGCATCGCTTCGAGGCCTTGCCCAAAAAGATGACGCCGGCCAATGTGCTCAGGCTCAAGGTCGACGACATGCGGGCTGCCGGCCTGAGCGCGCGCAAGGTCGAGTACCTGGTTGACCTGGCCATCCATTTCGACGCCGGCACGGTGCACGTGAAGGACTGGCAGTCCATGGACGACGAGGCCATCATCGCCGAGCTGGTGGCCATTCGCGGCATAGGCCGCTGGACGGCCGAGATGTTCCTGATCTTTTACCTGATGCGCCCTAATGTCCTGCCGCTGGACGACATCGGCCTGATCAGTGGCATCAGCCAGAACTATTTTTCCGGTGAATCCGTCAGCCGCAGCGACGCGCGCGAGGTGGCCGCCGCCTGGGCGCCGTACTGCAGTGTCGCAACTTGGTATATTTGGCGCTCTTTGGACCCGTTACCGGTCCTGGGCGCCCCTGGCGGCGCCGAGCAAGATGTAAGTTTGAAGAAGCCCTGAGGAGCAGCACATGGCGAAGAAGACCTTCCTTGATTTCGAGCAGCCGATTGCGGAACTCGAAGGAAAAATTGAAGAACTGCGCTACGTACAGACCGAGTCGGCTGTCGACATCTCCGAAGAGATCGACCAGCTGGCCAAAAAGAGCCAGCAACTCACCAAGGACATCTACAGCGACCTGACGCCCTGGCAGATCACCAAGATCGCCCGCCACGCCGAACGTCCCTATACCCTGGACTACATCAACGAAATCTTCACCGACTTCGTTGAGCTGCACGGCGACCGCCACTTCGCCGACGACCTTTCCATTGTCGGCGGCCTGGCCCGCTTCAACGGCACCGCCTGCATGGTGCTGGGCCACCAGAAGGGCCGGGACACCCGCGAACGCGGCCTGCGCAACTTCGGCATGAGTAAGCCCGAAGGCTACCGCAAGGCGCTGCGCCTGATGAAGACCGCCGAGAAGTTCAAGCTGCCGGTCTTTACCTTTGTCGACACACCCGGCGCCTATCCCGGTATCGACGCCGAAGAGCGCGGCCAGTCCGAGGCCATTGGCCGCAACATCTTCGAGATGGCTCAGCTTGAGGTGCCCATCATCACCACCATCATCGGCGAAGGCGGCTCCGGCGGCGCGCTGGCGATTTCGGTGGCCGACCAGGTCGTGATGCTGCAGTACTCGATCTACTCCGTCATCAGCCCTGAAGGCTGTGCCTCCATCCTCTGGAAAACCTCCGACAAGGCCCAGGAAGCCGCCGAGGCCCTGGGCATCACCGCGCATCGGCTCAAGGCCCTGGGCGTGATCGACAAGATCGTCAATGAGCCGGTGGGCGGTGCCCATCGCGACCACAAGCAGATGGCGGCCTTCCTCAAGCGCGCCCTCAACGACGCCTTCCGCCAGGTCAGCGACCTCAAGGTCAAGGAACTGCTGGACCGCCGCTACGAACGCCTGCAAAGCTATGGCCGCTTTACCGACACCAAGGCCGACGCGAAGTAAACGGCCGGCTGGCCGCGCGCCGGGCGCGGCATGAGCGACACCAATCCGGCGCTGGCGGCGCTGGATTCCCTCGATCCTGTTTTGCCTGTGGGCGTGGCCTACAGCGGCGGCGCCGATTCCACGGCCCTGCTGCTGGCGGCCGCGCAGCGTTGGCCAGGGCAGGTGAGGGCCCTGCACGTCCACCATGGGCTGCAGGCCGCCGCCGATGAATTCGCGCGAGTCGGTGAGGACACCTGCGCACGCCTAGGGCTGCCGCTGCAGGTGCTGCGCGTGCAGGCCGCCAATGCGGCGGGCCAGAGCCCGGAGGACGCCGCGCGGCTGGCGCGCTATGCCGCGCTGGCCCGGGCCGCTTCTGAACAAGGCCTGGGCGCCGTGCTGCTGGGCCAGCATGCCGACGACCAGGTCGAAACCCTGTTGCTGGCGCTGAGCCGCGGTGCGGGCTTGCCGGGCCTGGCTTCCATGGCCGCGCGTTTTGAGCGCGGCGGCATGCTCTTTTTGCGGCCGCTGCTGCAAGTGCCTGCGGCCACCCTGCGCGCCTGGCTGGTCGAGCAGCACATTCCCTTTGTCGACGACCCCACCAACACCGACGAGCGCTACACCCGAAACCGCATACGCGCCCGCCTGCTGCCGGCCCTGGCCGAATCCTTTCCCCAGTTCCGCGAAACCTTTGCCCGCAGCGCCCAGCACGCCGCCCAGGCGCAGGCTTTGCTGGTCGAAGTGGCCCGCGAAGACTTGGTGCGCGTCGGCAACCCGCCCGCCATCAAGGCCCTGCAGGCGCTTTCCGCGCCGCGCCAGGCCAATGTGTTGCGGCATTGGCTGCTGGAGGCCCATTCGGCCACGCCCAGCGCCGCGCAGCTCGAGCAATTACTTTCCCAAATTGCCGCCTGCACCACCCGAGGCCACCGCATTCACCTCAAGGTGGCTACCGGCCACGTTACGCGGGTCGGCCTTGTGCTGGGCTACGAGGCCGGGGCGGATAAGCCCGCTTAACTAGGTAGTAGTCCTAGGTATAATTGAAGGCTTTGCTGGCGCCGCAAAGCCGCCAAAAGCCTGCCAAACAGCGCTTTTTGCCGGTATTTGCCAGTCATAGCTGAATGGCCGACCAGCCAGCAAAAAATCCGCACTAACTTCAGATTGACATCCTGCAATGGCATTGATCGTTCATAAATACGGCGGCACGTCGATGGGCTCCACGGAGCGTATCCGCAACGTGGCCAAACGCGTGGCCAAGTGGGCGCGGGCCGGCCACCAGATGGTCGTCGTCCCCAGCGCCATGAGTGGCGAAACCAACCGCCTGCTGGGCTTGGCCAAGGAATTGGCGCCTGCCAAGGCCGGTGAAGCCTACAGCCGTGAGCTTGACGCTCTGGCCGCCACCGGCGAGCAGGCCTCCAGCGCGCTGCTGGCCATCGCGCTGCAGGCCGAAGGCATGCAGGCCGTGAGCTACGCCGGCTGGCAGGTCACCATCAAGACCAACAACGCCTACACCAAGGCCCGCATTGAATCCATTGACGACGAACGCGTGCGCGCCGACCTCAACGCCGGCAAGATCGTCATCATCACCGGCTTCCAGGGCGTGGACGACGGCGGCAATGTCACCACGCTGGGCCGCGGCGGTTCCGACACCTCGGCCGTGGCGATCGCCGCCGCGCTCAAGGCGCACGAATGCCTGATTTACACCGACGTCGACGGCGTCTACACCACCGACCCGCGCGTGGTGCCCGAGGCACGCCGCCTGCACACCGTGAGCTTTGAGGAGATGCTGGAGATGGCCTCCATGGGCTCCAAGGTGCTGCAGATCCGCTCGGTCGAATTCGCCGGCAAATACAAGGTGCCGCTGCGCGTGCTGTCCAGCTTCACCGAATGGGACATCGACATCAACGAAGAGGCCAAGTCAGGCACTTTGATCAGCTTTGAGGAAGACGAAAACATGGAACAAGCCATCGTATCGGGCATCGCTTTCAATCGCGATGAAGCCAAAATCTCCGTGCTCGGCGTGCCCGACACCCCCGGCATCGCCTACCAGATCCTGGGCGCCGTGGCCGACGCCAACATCGAAGTCGACGTGATCATCCAGAACGTCAGCAAGGACGGCAAGACCGACTTCAGCTTCACCGTCCACCGCAACGACTACTCCAAGGCCGTCGACCTGCTCAAGACCCAGGTCGTCCCCAAGCTGGGCGCACAGGAAGTCACCGGTGACGCCAAGATCTGCAAGGTCAGCATCGTCGGCATCGGCATGCGCAGCCACGTCGGCATTGCCAGCAAGATGTTTCGCGTGCTGAGCGAAGAGGGCATCAACATCCAGATGATCTCCACCAGCGAAATCAAGACCTCCGTCGTCATCGACGAGAAGTACATGGAACTCGCCGTGCGCGCGCTGCACAAGGCTTTTGACCTGGACCAGCCTTCCGCCTGAAAACGGCCGGAAAGTCGTGAGATAATCGATTTATTGGAAACGTGACCGAGTGGCCGAAGGTGCTCCCCTGCTAAGGGAGTATGGGGTGTAGAGCCTCATCGAGGGTTCGAATCCCTCCGTTTCCGCCAGTACAAAAAGCCGCCTTCGGGCGGCTTTTTTGCGTCTGTCAAAAACTCGTTATTGCACTAAAGATGCCGCGAGCTTCCCCACTTCAGCCAGCGCTGCATCACGCTGCGCAGCCGGCTGTTTCGTCCCCGTAAGGTAAGCCGACACAATCAAAGGCGCACGCCCACCTGGTGGCCAGAGCAGGCCCACGTCGTTGGTGGAGCCGTTGGCGCCTGTGCCTGTCTTGTCACCCACACGCCAGCCGGGCGGCAACAGGGCGCGCAGGCGGCGGTCGCCTGTGGTGTTGGCTTGCAGCCATTGCACGAGTTGTTGGCGCGATGCGTCTGACAGGGCTGAGCCCAGCGTGAGCTTGTGTACCGTGGCCAGCATGGCGTCCGGCGTCGTCGTGTCGCGTGGATCGCCGGGTGTTGACTCATTCAGCAGGGGTTCCGTGCGATCCAGCCTCGTCACCTTGTCGTCCAGGCTGCGCAGGTAGGCGGTGAGCCCGGCGGGGCCGCCAAAGCTGGCGAGCATGAGGTTGGCGGCGGCGTTGTCGCTGACGATGACGGAGGCCTCGCACAGCGCGGCCATTGGCAGGCCTTGCGGGCCTATATGCTGCTGCGTGGTGGGCGAGTGGGGCAGGATGTCGCTGGCAGCGATGGGGATTCTGCGTTCCAGCTGTTCCTGGCCTGCGTCTACGCGATGTAGCACCAGGGCGGCCGCCAGCAGTTTGAAAGTGCTGCACATGGGGAAGCGCTCGCCAGCGCGGTAGCCGTATTTCGCGCCGCTGTCGGTGTCGAGTATGGAAACACCCAGCCGGCCGCCGCTGGCCTTCTCTATTGCGGCGAGGCGCTGGGTGATCGTGGCTGTGGTGGGAGTGCCGATTGGATTGGTGGCTCCCAATGATTTCTGGGTGTAACTGAACAGGCTTCCCGCGACCATCAGCCCGCCCAGCGCACCTGAAAATTGTCGTCTTTGCATATTTTTACTCTGAAATTGATGAACAAGGCCGTGACGATATCTTTGGCCTGCAGATCCGGCAAATGGCAATAATCGAGGTTATCTATAAGTAAATCTTGGGCTTAACAACCATGCACCTTCCTCTCAATGCCTTGCGCGCCTTTGAGGTTTCGGCCCGGCACCTGAGCTTTACACGCGCGGCGGACGAGCTGAATGTGACGCAAACGGCGATCAGCCAGCATGTGAAGAACCTCGAGGACCGCATGGGCGTACCGCTGTTCCGGCGCTTGCCGCGTGGTCTGGCGTTGACCGACGAGGGACTGGCCTTGTTGCCGGTATTGGCTGAGTCCTTCGGCCGTATGGGTTCGGTGCTGGAACAATTCAAGGATGGGCGATTCCGCGAGGTGCTGACGGTGGGCGCTGTCGGCACGTTCGCGGTGGGCTGGCTGATTCCACGCCTGCGGGATTTCCAGCGGGCCCATCCCTTTATCGACTTTCGTCTCTTCACCAACAACAATCGCGTCGACTTGGCCGGCGAGGGCCTGGACTACGCGATCCGCTTCGGGGACGGTGCCTGGCACGGTACCGAGGCCGAGCCCTTGCTGGATTCGCCGCTGTCGGCCGTGTGTTCGCCCACGATTGCCTCACGCCTGAAAGGCCCCGCCGACCTGGCCGGTGAACTGCTGCTGCGCTCCTACCGGGCCGACGAATGGACGCGCTGGTTTGCCGCGGCCGGTGTGGCCTGCCCGGTGGTGAGGGGCGTGGTGTTTGATTCTTCGCTGACCATGGCCGAGGCGGCCGCGCAGGGTGCGGGCGTGGCGCTGCTGCCGGTGAATATGTTCGCACGTGAGTTGCAGGCCGGGCGGCTGGTGCGGCCGTTCGCGGTGGAGATAGAAACCGGCGGCTACTGGCTGACCCGGCTCAAGTCACGGCGGGCCACGGCCGGCATGCGCGTCTTCAGGGATTGGTTGCTGGCCGCGGCTGCCGCTGCGTGATACGTCGTTGGGGCAGGCGGCTTCACCACTGTGTGGAGCCTGCGGCGCGCTCAACTTCTTCGAGCGCGTAGCGGGTGAACTCATCAATCTCATTGGACTTGTCGAACACCGCGTCTGCGCCTATGGCCAGGCAACGCTCGCGCACGGCGGGTGTGGCGTAGTTGGTGAGGACTATGACCTTTTGCTTGAGGTCTCTCTCGCGGCAATTCATCACCACGCCCAGGCCGCTGCCCTCGATGAGGAACAGGTCCACGATGGCGAGGTCCCAGGAGGTCTTGTTGCTCTTGAGCCATTCGATCGCTTCGCTTTCCTTGCTGGCCCAACCCACAATGCGTGCGCGTGCCAGTTCCTCCAGCGATTCCGCGAGGCTGTCGCGAATGACGGGGCTGTCTTCAACTAGGTAGATTCTGAGGCGCATGCAGCTTGGAGTGGGGAAGGGTTCAGGTCTGCGGGCAGATGCCTCAGTTTACTGAGCGAAAGCCCAATTGCGGCTTGGGAAAAACGTGAGCTTATGATTTTGAAACAAAGCGTGAACAATTCCCGTGACGCACTCGACATGCCTCTCTTAAATTTTGTGATGGATATGGCGATGAGGTTTCAGGCAGTTTGCTTCATATGACTTAAAGGACCGCGTTCGCCATGGCCTGCAGGCCTGTTCGCCATAATTCGCTTGCTCCTCGCCGAAACAGACTACGGACCCCACCATGCGCCTGCGCCACATCGAAGTCTTCAACGCCGTCATGCTGACCGGCAGCGTGAGCGGGGCCGCCCGCCTGATCAACGTCACGCAACCTGCCGTAAGCCGCATCCTGCAGCATGCGGAGCTGCAGCTGGGCTTCGCGCTGTTCCAGCGCAGCAAGGGACGCTTGATACCGACTTCCGAAGCGCTGACGCTGTACCCGCATATTGAGCGCCTGTTCGCGCAGCTTGACGAAGTGCAGCGCCTGGCGGCCAACCTCAAGACCGGGGACAGTGCCAGGGAGCTGCGCATCCTCACGGTGCTGGCGCTGAGCTATGAAATCCTGCCGCATGCCCTGAAGCTGTTTCGCGTCAAGCATGGCGATGTGGCGATCACGCTGCAGGCCCTGCATTCGCCGCAAATCGTTTCGGCGCTGGCCTTGCAGGAGGCCGACGTCGGCTTTCTCTTCAGCCCGGTCGCGCATTCGGCGCTTGCGCAGGAGCACCTGGCTGACGGCCGCATGGTCTGTGTGGCGCCCAAGGGCATGCTGGCCTCGCGATTGGTCAAGCGCGGCAGCGTCACGCTGGCCGACCTGGCCAAGTCGCCGGTGGTCGGGCTGGACGCCCTGGACCCGGTGGGCCGCAGCCTCAACCAGGCTTGCCGCGAAGCCGGCGTGGGCCTGGAGTTTCCCATCACGGTGCAGACTTACCACTCGGCGCTGGCGTTGGCCCACCACGGGCTGGGCATTGCAGTGATCGACACCTGCACTGCGGTCTCGGCCGACCTGGCGCGCGTCGATGTGCTGGAACTGGAGCCGTTGATTCCCGTGCCCATCAAAGCACTGCTGCCCGCCGGCAGGCCCGGCTCGGTGGTGGTGAGAGCCTTTGTGCGCTGCTTCCAGCAGGCCTTGACACAGCGAGCCTGAAGCCCTAGGTGCGGCCTGATCGTCTCTTAGCAAGTAACAGCGCGGAACCGGCTTTGCCGGGCCGCTGCTGTGCCCCCTGCGGGGGGATCCGGCTACACGAAGTGAGCCGAGAAGGGGGGAACTCATCGAACAGCGCGGAACCGGCTTTGCCGGGCCGCTGCTGTTGCCCCCTGCGGGGGGATCCGGCTACACGAAGTGAGCCGAGAAGGGGGGGAACTCATCGAACAGCGCGGAACCGGCTTTGCCGGGCCGCTGCTGTTGCCCCTGCGGGGGGATCCGGCTACACGAAGTGAGCCGAGAAGGGGGTAACTTACCTCGCCAGCATGCGGCTGATGCGCTGCGCCGAACCGAAGGCCAGGGTAAAACCCAGGGCGCCATGGCCGGTGTTGAACAGCAGGTTGTCCGGGCCCTTGGCGTGCCGGCCGATCACCGGCAGGCCTGTGGGGGTGGCCGGGCGCATGCCGGCCCAGGGGCTCAAGCTTTCGAAGCGGCTGCAGTCCGGGAACAGCGCCTGGGTCGATGCCCTTAGCGAGGCGATCTGGGCCGGGTCTATCGCAGTGTTGTAGCCCGAGAGCTCGGCCATGCCGGCCACGCGCAGGCGTGAGCCTATGCGGGCGAACACCACCTTGCGCGCGCTGTCGGTCACGCTGACTGACGGCGCCACGTGGTCGCCGGGAGCAACGTCCACCGTGATGCTGTAGCCCTTGAGCGGGTAGACCGGCAGGTGCAGGCCCAGCCCTTGCGCCATCAGCGCTGAGTCCGCGCCCAGCGCCATGACAAAGTGATCGGCTTCAAGATGGCCTTGCGATGTGGCCACGGCGGCAATGGATTTGCCGCGCTGCACCAGGCGACCGACCGGCGTGCCCAGCAGGAAGCGCACACCCATCCGGCGCAGCACCGCGAGCAGGGCATCGCAGGTCTTCTGGCAGTCGGCGGCGCATTCGCCGGGCGTGTAGATGGCGCCGGCGATGTGCGCATGGCGGCTCTTGAGCGCGGGCTCGATCTCCACGCAGCGGTCGGCGTTGACGGCTTCCTGGCTGCTGCCCAGTTCGCGCTGCAGCAGCATCTGGCGCTGGGCGGCCGCGAAGGCAGCCTCGTTGGAATACAGCACCAGTTTGCCGGTGGCGGAAAAATCGCAATCGAGTTTTTCTTCGGCCATCATGGCATCGAAGGACTGGCGGCTCAGGGCCGCGAGCGACAGCAGCTGGCCCGTGGTGTCTTTCGATGTCTTGCTGTTGCACGCGGCCAGGAAGCGCAGGCCCCACAGCCACTGCCGCGTGTCCAGGCGCGGTCGGAGTTTGAGAGGTGAAGAGGGCGACAACAGCAGCTTGGGCAGCTGCCGCCAGATGGCCGGGTCGGCCAGTGGCTGGACATAGGAGTAGCTTAGCTGCGCGCCGTTACCGCCGCTGGCACCGCTGCCGGGGCCGGCACGGTCCACCACGGTGACCTCATGGCCGGCGCGGCGCAAGCTGTAGGCAGTGGCGAGGCCCACGATTCCCGCACCGAGCACGCAGACATGCATAGATGAAAACCCTTGTTGTTTCTGGTATGAGCGCGACTGTACGCAAGGCGCGTGCGTTTGAACAATGCCGAATTCACAAAGGCCATGACTTGCGGTTATGCCTTCGGGCACGCGGCGCGGCGCTTGGGTAAACCATGAGTTTTCGTCATGGGTTTGACGCGAAAATGAATGACACGCCGGGTGCCGCAGTTCCTACACTAGCGATGCCTGCTTACCCGGTTCCCACCCGAAACTACCAACCACCGCCCCCGAAAGGACAAGCATGAAACTCTCGACCCTCATGACCGCCGCGCTGCTGACCGCCGGCCTGGCCGCCACCGCAGGCGCGCAGACCGTGCCGACGCTGAAAAAGGTCGCCGACAGCAACAAGATCACGGTGTCCTACCGCGAGGCATCGGTGCCCTTCAGCTACCTGATCGGCTCCAAGACCGCCGTGGGCTTTTCCGCGGAACTGACCGAAGCCATCATTGACGACGTGCGCAAGAAGCTCAAAAAGCCCAACCTCGAAGTCGCCTACATGCCCGTGACCTCGCAGAACCGCATCCCGCTGCTGGTCAACGGCACCTACGACCTGGAATGCGGCTCCACCACCAACAACACGGCGCGCGGCAAGGACGTGGCTTTTGCCATCAACCATTTCTACACCGGCACCCGCCTGCTGGTGAAAAAATCATCCGGCATCAAGAACTATGCCGACCTGGCCAAAAAGACGGTCGCCAGCACCACCGGCACCACCAACGCGCAGGTGATCCGCAAGTACAGCGCCGACAAGAAGTTGGACATGCAGCTCATCCTGGGCAAGGACCACGACGATTCGCTGTTGCTGGTTGAAAGCGACCGCGCGCTGGCTTTCGCCATGGACGATATCCTGCTGTTCGGCCTGATGGCCAACTCCAAGAACCCGGCCTCGCTGGAAGTCGTGGGCGACTCCCTGCAAGTCGAGCCCTATGCCTGCATGCTGCGCAAGGACGATCCCGAGTTCAAGAAGCTGGTTGACGGCACCATCACGCGCCTGATGAAGTCCGGCGAATTCACCAAGATGTACGCCAAGTGGTTCACTTCGCCGATTCCTCCCAAGGGCGTGAACCTGAACCTGCCCATGAGCGAGGAACTCAAGGCCAACCTCAAGGCATTGAGCGACAAGCCGGCGATGTAAGCCCACGCGGGGAGCGCCGCGCGCCGCTCCTCGCTGATGGCCGCCGGCCATCCCGCTGCCGGCCTCCGTGCCGGCAGTTCTTCCCTTCTCCTTCTATAACCAAGCCAACCAGGACCACTGGGGTCCCTGGTGGGCATTGTTCGCCCTGGATTTCTGCTATTCGAGCAACCCAGGCAACTCAACGAAAGGCATGAAATGCACAGAACCCGTGTGGTCGGCATCCTGGGAGGCATGGGGCCCGCCGCGGGCGCGGATTTCGCGCGACTGTTTGTCCAGGCTTGCGCCGACCACATGCGTGCGCTGAACATTCCGGTGTCGGACCAGGGTTTTCCCGAGCATTGGCTGGCCCAGGTGCCGGTGCCCGACCGCAGCACCGCGCTGGAACTGCCCGGGCCCGGCGGCCACCAGCCGCTGGACCCCATGCTGCAGGCCATGGGCAAGCTGGCGGCGCTGGGCGCCACCACGGTGGCGGTAGCCTGCAATACGGCCCATGCCTGGCACGGCCAGCTGCAAGAGCGGTTTCCGCAACTCGAAGTACTGCATGTGGCGCGCGAGGTGGCGCAAACGCTGGCGGGGCGCGGCGTGCGCGAGGTGGGCCTGCTGGCCACCGAGGGCACTTACCGCGCGGGCCTCTACGACCAGGCGCTGCGCCAGGCCGGCCTGCAATGCCACATTCCCGAGGCCGGCGAACGCGAACAATTGATGCGCGGCATTTACGACGGCGTGAAGATGGGCAACATACCCCTGGCGCGCGAATGCTTCACCAGCGTGGCGGAAGCGCTGGCCGCGCGGCACGGGCTGTCCACGCTCATACTGGGTTGCACCGAGATACCGCTGGCGCTCAGCACCGTGCCCGGCAGGGAGGCGCTGGACCTGGTGGACCCGGCTGCACTGCTGGCGCAGGCTTTGGCGCAGCGAGCCTACGCGTCTTGATCGATTTTTCCGGAGCCAGCTGACCCGCTGATTTGCTCAGTCCGCTGAGGCGCTCCAGCGGTTGTTCCATGCCTTGTCCAGTGAGCGGCGGTCGCGCTTGGTGGGCCGGCCGTGCTCCTGCGCACCGGCGGGGTCGGCCGACAGGCGGCGCTGTTCGGCCGCCTCGGCCTTCAGGCGCAGGCTTTCTTCGGTTTCCTCATACAGCTGCTGCGCCACGGGCGCCGCACCGCGCTGCTTGCTGATGCCGCGCACCAGCAGCGTACGGGTCACCGGGCCCTGCCGCAGCGTGACGGTGTCTCCGGATTTGACTTCGCGCGCGGGCTTGGCCTCGGCGCCGTTGATCTTGACCCGGCCTTTGTCAATTTCTTCGACCGCGAGTGCGCGGGTTTTGTAGAAGCGGGCGGCCCACAGCCATTTGTCGATGCGCAATTTATCCATTGCCGGCTATTTTGAACCAAGGCAATGCCCTTGCCGGGCGCGTGGGTGGTTCAGGCGATGGGCAGGCGGACCACCGCATCCAGGCCTGTAACCTGGCCGTGCACGACACGGTTTTCCAGGCTGATGCTGCCATGCATGGTTTCAACAATTTCACGGCAGATGGCCAGCCCCAGGCCGGAGCCATGGCGCACGTCACCCGCTGAAAAGGGCTCGTAAAGCCGGGCCGACAGCTCGGCCGACACGCCGGGCCCGCTGTCGCTCAGGGTCATCGCGACAAAGCTGGCGTCGCGCACGATGCGCACGGCCAGCGGGCCGCCGGCCGGAGTGTGCTTGATGGCGTTGTGCAGCAGATTGCGTGTGAGCTCGCCCAGCATCCACTCGTGCGACCTGACCTGGGCGGGCACGGTTTCGATCTCGAAGTCGATGTCTTTTTCGGCGATCAGCGGCGAGAGGTCCAGCGCCACCGAGCGCACCACCTGCGCCAGGTCTATGGCCTGCAGGTCGGCCTGCTGGCGCAGTTGTTCTACCTTGGCAAGCGCCAGCATCTGGTTGGCCAGCACGGTGGCGCGGTCCACGGTCTGGTTGATCTCGCCGAGCGCATCGCGCGCTTCCATGTCGCCGCGCAGTGCCGACTGCACCTGCACCTTGAGCACCGCCAGCGGCGTGCGCAGCTGGTGGGCCGCGTCGCGCACAAAGCGTTTCTGGTTGTCCAGCAGGTGCTGCAGCCGGCCCATCACCTGGTTGGTCGCCTCAATCAGGGGCAGCAGTTCGCGCGGCGCGTCGGGCGCGGCGATGGCGGTCAGGTCACCCTCGGGACGTGCCTTCAGCTCGCCGCTGAGGCGGCGCACCGGCCGGGTGGCACGCTGCACCACCACCACCGCGACCAGGGCGATCACCGCCAGCAGGATGGCCTGGCGCCACAAGGTGTCAAACAGGATCTTGCGCGCCAGCGTCTTGCGCAGCTCCAGGGTCTCGGCCACCTGCACCACGGCCATGGCACGGCCGCTGCCGCTGGCCACGGGCTGCAGCAGCACGGCCACGCGCACAGGGTCCTCGCGGAACACATCGTCGTAAAAATCCACCAGCGCCGAATACGGCGGGCGTACCGGAATCTCGCCGCGCCAGAAAGGCAGTTGCTCAAAACCCGAGACCAGTTCCCCCTTGAGGCTGGAGACGCGGTAGAACAGACGGCTTTGGTTGTCGGCCTCGAAGGCCTCCAGCGCGGCATAGGGCACGGTCACGCGCAGCCGCGACTGCTCGTCATAGCCGCTCACGTCCAGTTGCTCGCCGATGGACTTGGCCGAGGCCAGCAGGGTGCGATCGTAGGCGGTGTTTACCGCGGCCAGGGCCTGGCGGTAAAGGCTTGCAGTGTTCACGATCACCAGCAAGCCTACGGGAAGCAGGATGCCGGTCAACAGATAGCGCCTCAGGGAGATGGCGCGCTGGCGGGTGGATTCGTCGGGCACGGGTGCGGACATGGACGGCGGTGCGGACTCCCGGCCGCTCATGCATCGACTTTCAGCAGGTAGCCCAGGCCGCGCAGTGTGACCAGGGTGACGCCTGTGTGGGCCAGCTTTTTGCGCAGGCGGTAGACCACGACTTCCACGGCCTCGTACTGCACGTCGGTTTCGCCGGGAAACACCAGCTCGAAGAGGCGTTCCTTGGACACGGCGTGGCCCAGTTTGCCGATCAGGGTCTGCAGCAGGGCCAGCTCGCGCGGCGTGAGCTCCAGCACCTGGTCGCGGTGGTAGATGGCACCACTTTCCCTGTCATAGCGCAGGTGGCCGACGAACTGCGGCGCGGGGCCGGCCTCGGCACCGCCGGCGGGGCGGCGGCGGCTCAGTGCGCGCAGCCGTGCCTCGAGTTCGTCCAGGTCGAAGGGCTTGGGCAAGTAGTCGTCGGCGCCGGTGTTCAGGCCGACAATGCGGTCGCCCACGGTGCCGCGGGCCGTCAGGATCAGCACCGGGGTTGTCAGGCCCTGGCCGCGCGCCTGCGCCAGTACCTGAAGGCCGTCCAGCCCGGGCAGGGTCAGGTCCAGCACCACCACGTCGGGCTGCGTGGCCTTCCACTGGGCCAAGGCTTGCCGCCCGTCGGTGCAGCTGAACACCTCCATGCCGCGCCGGCCCAGGGCGCGCTGCAGCGCCGCCTGCATGGAGGCGTCATCCTCCACCAGCAGGAGTTTGACCGTGGATATCACCGTGGGCGTCATGAGGTTAGGCCATGCAACATGGTGTTAACAGGCCCTAGACATTAGCACTTTCCCCAGTGATGCCGGACAGCCGTTTGACAGCCAGGGGGTGCATGATAGGCAGGTTATCAGCCATCCGGGCGTCCCTGGCGCCCTTTCCAAAGGAGACATCACTATGCGTCGCGATACCTTTCTGAAATCCCTGGCGGCCCTGGCCGCGACTGGTGCCTTGCCCCTGTCGGCCTCCGCAGCCGCCAACATCAAGATGCTGATCCCCGCCAATCCGGGCGGCGGCTGGGACACCACGGGCCGCGCCCTGGGCAAGGCCATGACCGACTCCAAGGTCGCCGACACGGTGACCTACGACAACAAGGGCGGCGCCGCCGGCGCCCTGGGCCTGGCCCAGTTCGTCAATGGTTCCAAGGGCGACCCCAACGCCCTGATGGTGATGGGCGCCGTGATGCTGGGCGGCCTGATCACCGGCAAGCCGCCGGTCAGCCTGTCGCAGGCCACGCCGATCGCGCGCCTGTCCAGCGAATACAACGTGTTCGTGCTGCCCGCCAACTCGCCCTTCAAGACCATGAAGGACGTGGTCGACCAGCTCAAGAAAGACCCCGGTAGCGTGAAGTGGGGCGGCGGTTCGCGCGGCTCCACCGAGCACATCGCGGCGGCCATGATCGCGCAGAAGGTCGGCGCCGATCCTTCCAAAATCAACTACGTCGCCTTCCGTGGCGGCGGCGAAGCCACGGCGGCCATCCTGGGCGGCAACGTCACGGTGGGCGGCAGCGGCTACAGCGAGTTCGCCGAATACATCAAGGCCGGCAAGATGAAGGCCATCGCCGTGACGTCCGGCAAGCGCCTGCCCGGCGTGGACGTGCCCACGCTCAAGGAGCAGGGCATCGACGTGGAAATTGGCAACTGGCGCGGCGTCTACGGCGCCCCCGGCATCACGGCCGAGCAGCGCAAGGCCCTGACCGACCTGGTGCTCGCCGCGCTCAAATCGCCGGCCTGGGCCGAGGCCGTCAAGAAGAACGACTGGACCCCCGCGGTGCTGTCGGGCGACGCTTTCGCCAAGTTCGTCGACGACGACTTCGCCAGCCTGCGCGCCACCATGGTCAAGTCCGGCATGGTCTGAGCCTTCACGCTTCGCGTGTAGGCGGCCCCACGCCGTCCGGGACTCAAATTTGATGAAAATTTGACGAAAGGGCGGCGTGCCGCCAGACTGCTTACGTCTGTCCCACGTCTTTCGGGAACCATAACGATGACAAATTCAGATTCCCCGGCCGTCTGGCCGCAAACCCTGGTCGGCGCCGGCGTGTTGCTGACCGGCCTTGCGCTGGCTTTCGGCGCGATAGGCATCTCCTCCGAAGCTGGCTACGGCGGCGTCGGTCCCAACTTCCTGCCCTGGCTGGTTTCCATAGGCCTCACGGTCTGCGGCGCCTGGATCATCTGGGAAGCGCGCAGCGGCGGCTTTCGCGAGCTGGATCCTCCCTCCGGTGCTGATCAAGCCTATTGGCCCGGCTTTGTCTGGGTTTCTGCCGGGCTGCTGCTCAATGCGGCGCTGATCACCACCATAGGCTTCATCCTGAGCTGCACGTTGTGCTATTTGCTGGCGGTGCAGGGCCTGCGCCGCGCGAGCGGGCAGACGGCCGTCAACACGCCGCGTACCTGGGTCACCGATTTTGTCGTGGGGCTGCTGATTTCCGCGCCGGTGTTCTGGATGTTCACCAAATTCCTGGCGATCAACCTGCCGGGCCTGACGAACACGGGGTGGATCTGACATGGATATCTTCAATGCCTTGATGGCGGGCTTCGCCACGGCGATCACGCCTGTCAACCTGCTCTGGTGCCTGGTGGGCTGTGCCCTGGGCACGGCCGTGGGCGTGCTGCCCGGCATAGGCCCGGCGGTGGCGGTGGCCATGCTGCTGCCCATCACCGCCAAGGTCGACATCACCGCCTCGATGATTTTCTTTTCGGGCATTTACTACGGCGCCATGTACGGCGGCTCCACGACTTCCATCCTGCTGAACACGCCCGGCGAAACCGCCAGCATGGTCACGGCCATGGAGGGCAACAAGATGGCCAAGAGCGGACGCGCCGGCGCCGCGCTCGCCACGGCGGCGATAGGCTCGTTTGTGGCGGGCTCCATTGCCACCGTCATCGTCACGCTGTTTGCCCCCTTTGTGGCGGAGTTCGCCGTCAAGCTGGGCCCGCCCGAATATTTCCTGCTGATGCTGCTGGCCTTCACGACGGTGAGCGCCGTGCTGGGCAAGAGTACCTTGCGCGGCATGACGGCGCTCTTGGTCGGCCTGGCCGCCGGCTGCGTCGGCCTGGACCAGATCTCAGGCCAGGGCCGCTACACGGGCGGCATCCCGGAGCTGCTCGACGGCATTGAAATCGTGCTGGTGGCCGTTGGCCTGTTCGCGGTCGCCGAGGTGCTTTATGCCGTGCTGTACGAAGGGCGCGTCGTGGAAGACCAGAACAAGCTCAGCCGCGTGCACATGACCAAGGCCGACTGGAAGCGCTCGATTCCGGCCTGGTTGCGCGGCACCGCCATCGGCACGCCTTTCGGCTGCATCCCGGCCGGCGGCACCGAGATACCGACCTTCCTGAGCTACGCCACGGAAAAGAAACTGGCGAGCCCTGACATCAGGGCGGAGTTCGGCAACAAGGGCGCGATCGAAGGCGTGGCCGGCCCCGAGGCGGCCAACAACGCCACGGTGACGGCGGCGCTGATTCCGCTGCTCACGCTCGGTATCCCGACCTCCAACACCACGGCCATCCTGCTGGGCGCTTTCCAGAACTACGGCATCCAGCCGGGGCCGCAGCTGTTCACCACCTCGGCCACGCTGGTGTGGGCGCTGATCGCCTCGCTCTACATCGGCAACGTGATGCTGCTGGTGCTCAACCTGCCCATGGTGGGCCTGTGGGTCAAGCTGCTGAAGATTCCCAAGCCGCAGCTCTACGCCGGCATCCTGATTTTCGCGACGGTGGGCGCCTACGGGATGCGCCAGAGCGCGTTCGACCTGTTCCTGCTGTATGCCATCGGTTTGTTGGGTGTGCTGATGCGCCGCTTTGACTTCCCCACCGCGCCCGTGGTGGTCGGCATGATCCTGGGCCCTCTGGCGGAGGCGCAACTGCGCAATGCCGTCTCGATAGGCGAGGGCAGCGCCATGGTGTTCTTCCAGCGTCCGATGTCGGTCACACTTGTCGTGATCGTTGTGGCGGTGCTGGTACTTCCGCGCCTTGCCAAGTATTGGACGAGGAGCAAATCTGCAAGCTGAGGGATCCAACGACAAAAGGAGATGACATGCTGACCATCAAACGACGCGCCGCCCTGGGAGGAATCGCGGGGCTGGGATTGGCGACATTGGGCGGGGCCATTCCCGCATGGGCGCAGACGGCGGCCAAGCCGCCTGCGGCGGGGGCACAGCCCAAAGCCAGGGCGACCAAGCTCGCGCCCAAGCTGCGTATCGTGATTCCGGCGAATGCCGGTGGTGGTTGGGACCAGACCGGCCGCGCCCTGGGTACCGCGCTGGTGGGCGCGGGCGCGACGGATGAGATCGAGTATGAAAACAAGGGCGGCAAGGGCGGCACCATAGGCCTGTCCTACTACGCCGAAAAATACAGCGGTGACGCCAATACCCTGCTGATGGGCGGCATGGTGATGGTGGGCGCGGTCGCCTTGCAAAAGCCCGCCGTCGACATGACCCGCATACGCCCGATCGCGCGCCTGACCAGCGACTACCTCGTGGTGGTGGTGGTGGCCGCCAATTCGCCGGTGCGTACTATTGCCGACCTGGCCGGGCGCATGCGCGCCAACCCCAAGGATGTGCCCATCGCGGGCGGTTCCGCCGGCGGCGTGGACCATGTGTTCGCCGGGGTGTTCACCCGGGCCGCCGGCAGCAAGCCGGAAGAACTGGTGTACCTGCCTTTTGCCGGCGGCGCGGAAGTGGTGCAGGCCGTGCTGACGGGCAAGGCAACGGCCGGCATTTCGGGTTACAGCGAATTCGCCGACGAGCTGGCCAGCGGCAAGCTGCGCGCCATCGGCGTTTCATCCAAACGCACGGTATTCGGCATCCCCTCCATCCGCGAGCAGGGGGTGGATGTGGACATGGCCAACTGGCGTGGCGTGTTTACCGGCCAGAACGTGCCGGAGGCGCGCCAGGCGGAAATGCTGGAAGCGGTGAAGGCGGCCACGGGCCACGAATCCTGGCAGAAAACGCTCAAGCAGAACCACTGGGAGTCTTCCCTGCTCTCAGGCCCCAGCCTCACGAGCTTTATTGATTTTGACCTGACCACTTCGCGGGTCATGGTGCATTTGCTCAAGCTCAAAGCCTGAGCCGCACGAGCCCCGCGCACCGGGGCTTGTACCTTTGCGCGCAGACCCCGGGCCGCGCCCCGGGCGGCCGCGTGTGGCATGAAAAGTGCTCGGATGCAAGAGCCCGGGTACTGGATCAAACACCTAGCCACTGCCTGGAAAGTACATCTACCATGGCCTTGGAGGGGTAAACATGCTGACTATCCAACGACGCACGGTTCTGGGCGCACTCACCGGTTTGGGCATGGCCGCAGCGGCAGCTCCGTTGTGGGCCCAGTCTGCGCCCAAGGGCAAACTGGCGCCCAAGCTGAGAATCATTATTCCCGCCGTGTCCCGCAGTGCGCTCGACGAAGCCGGCCGGGCCCTGGGGGATGCCCTGGTAGGCCAGGGCCTGACCGACGAGATCGAGTACGAGAACAAGGAGGGCGGCAGTGGCATCAACGGCTTGGCCTGGTATGTGCAGAAGTACAACGCCGATCCCAACGCTTTTTTCATGGGCGACAGCAACCTCGTCGGTGCGCTCGCGCTGCAAAAGCCGGCCGTCGACCTGACCAAGGTCAAGCCCGTGGCGCGCCTGTTCAGCGATTACCCGGTCGTGGTGGTAGCGGCCAATTCACCCATCAAGACCGTCAACGAATTGGTGGAGCGCCTGCGCGGCAACGCCAGGCAGACGCCCATGGCCATAGGCGCGGTTGGCGGCGCCGACCATATTTTTGCGGGCCTGCTGGCCAAGGCGGCCGGCGCCAAGCCTGAAGACGCGGTCTACTTGCCGTTTGCGCGCAACTTCGAGCTCGTGGACGCGGTGACGGGCGGCAAGGCGGCGGCCGGTGTTTCCAGCTACGGCACCTTCAGGGCGGAGCTGACTGGCGGCAAACTGCGCGCACTCGGCGTCTCCTCCAAAAAATCCACCTACGGCGTCAAGTCGATGCGTGAGCAGGGCCTGGACGTGGACCTCACCAACTGGCGCGCCGTGTTCACCGGCGCTGGTGTGCCGGCCGCGCGCCAGGCCGAGATGGTGGAGGCCGTCAAAGCCTCGCTGGCTTACGAGCTCTGGAAGAAAACCCTCAAGGAAAGCCACTGGGAGCAGTCCTGGATGTCGGGGCCCGACCTTGGAAACTTCATTGATTTTGATGTGAAGACCACGCAGCTGATGGTGCAGTTGCTCAAGCTCAAAGCCTGAGCCCGACAGCTTATTTTTTTGCGCCCATGGAAAGGGCCCGTTCGCGCGAAGCCGCCAGCGCCTTGGCCAACTCGGAGGCGTTCGCGGCATCGGCCTGCACAGGCCAGCCTGCCAGGTGTTGCTGCGCAATTTCGGCCAGCCCGGCAATCCAGTCATGGCTGTCGTTGAGGCAGGGGATGTAGCCGAACTCCTTGCCGCCTGCGTGGAGGAAAGCCTCGCGGGCTTCCATGTTGATCTCTTCCAGCGTTTCCAGGCAGTCGCCGGTAAAACCAGGGCAGATCAGGTCGACGTGCTTGACGCCGGCCTGGGCCATGGCCACCAGCGTGGGTTCGGTGTAGGGCTCCAGCCATTTGGCTTTGCCGAAGCGCGACTGGAAGGTGACCTTGTACCGCGTGGGCTCCAGGCCCAGTTGTGCGGCCAGCAGGCGGGCGGTCTTGTGGCATTCGCAGTGGTAGGGGTCGCCCAGCGCCAGCGTGCGTTCGGGAACGCCGTGAAAACTCATCACCAGTTGCTCGCCGCGGCCCTGCGTGCGCCAATGCTCGCGCACACGTGCGGCCAGGGCTTTGATATAGCCTTCGTGGTCGTGGTAATGGTTGACGAAGCGCAGCTCGGGGATGCGGCGTATACGCGCCGCCCATTGGTAGACCGCGTCAAACACGCTGGCGGTGGTGGTGCCGCTGTACTGCGGGTATGCCGGGAGGATCAGCACGCGCTCCACGCCCTCGGCTTTGAGCTCGCTCAGCTGCGAGGCGATGGAAGGATTGCCATAGCGCATGGCGTAGCGCACCAGCACGGGCTGGCCGCGCACAGCGAGGTAGCCGCCCAGCATGGTGGCCTGTTTTTGTGTCCAGACGCGCAGCGGCGAGCCTTCCTTCATCCAGATGCTGGCGTATTTGGCGGCCGATTTTTTGGGCCGCACGCGCAGGATGATGCCGTGCAGGATCAGCCACCACAGTGGCTTGGGAATTTCGACCACCCGCGGGTCGCCCAGGAATTCGGCCAGGTAGCGGCGCAGCGCCGGGGCGCTGGCTTCGTCGGGTGTTCCGAGGTTGCACAGCAGGACGGCGGTGGTGGAAGAAGCGGCGGGACCGACCGGCGGCGCGCCGTGGGAGAAGGGCGGTTCAGGAGCGAAGCGAGGGCGAAAAAACATGGGTTATTCTCGCTTATCGTTCCGCTTCTTACTATGCTTGACCTGACCACCATCAAAGCCATCACACTGGACCTCGATGACACCTTGTGGCCGATCTGGCCCACCATCGAAAGAGCCGAGAAAGCACTGGACGACTGGCTCAGCCGGCACGCGCCCATGACGGCGGCGCTGTTTTCCAATCCCGCCGCACGGCATGAGATTCGTGAGCACGTGACGCGCTCACGGCCCGAGCTCAAGTACAACCTCAGCGCCATACGCCGCGAGGCGATACGGCTGGCCTTGTACCGCTCGCGCGAAGACCCCCTGCTGGCCGAGCCCGCCTTCAATGTTTTTTTTGATGAACGCAACAAGGTCACGCTGTTTGAGGACGCTGTGCTGGCGCTTGAGTTCCTATCCGAACGCTACCCGCTGGTGGCGGTGTCCAACGGTAACGCCGACATCAGGCGCATAGGCATAGATGGATATTTCAGGGCCAGCATCAGTGCCCAGGAGTTCGGCGTGGGCAAGCCCGACCCGCGCATCTTCCACGCCGCCGCTGGCGCGGTGGACGTGCTGCCCGGCGAGGTACTGCATGTGGGCGACGACGCCACGCTGGATGTGCTGGGCGCGCTCAACTGCGGCATGCAGACGGTATGGGTCAACCGCTCCGACCAGCTGTGGGCTCATCCCGCCGTGCCGCATGAGACGGTGGCCACGCTGACCGAATTGTGCGACCTGTTTCCGCGCTGAGGGGCGGGGTACTTTTGGCGAGGGGGCTTTCATGACGCTCAAGATTTACGGAACGGCGGCTTCGCGCGCGGCGCGTCCGCTGTGGCTGGCGCACGAGATGGGTCTGGCCCATGAACACATCCCGCTGCCCTTCATGGGTGGCGCGACCCGCACGCCGGAATTCCTCGCCCTCAACCCGAACGGCCGCATCCCCGTGGTGGATGATGACGGCGTGCTGGTCTGGGAGTCCATGGCCTGCGTGCTTTACCTGGCCGAACGTTTCAAGGCGCCCGGCGTGCCTTTGCTGGCTGCGCAAAACCCCGCTGAGCAGGCCGAGATCCTGCGCTGGAGCTTCTGGGTGGTCACCGAGTGCGAGAAAGACGCGCTGGCCTTTCTGATGCACCGCATCCTGATGCCGGTCGAGCGCCGCAAACCCCAACTGGCCGACGATGCCGAGCGCCACCTGCTGGTGCCGCTGCGTGTGCTCGACCAGCACCTGCAGGCTCGTCCCTATTTGGCCGGCGAGCGTTTTACCGCGGCCGACGTCTGCGTGGCATCGGTCCTGGCCTGGGTACAGGGTGCGGCAAGCCTGCTGGCGCAGTGCCCGCGGGTGGATGAGTGGCTGCAGCGCTGCCTGTCGCGGCCGGCTTACCGCACGGTGCGTTTATTGGCCAAGAGCGCCTAAGGCCGCTCAATGAAGGTGCCGGGCCGCCTCCAGCCCTGAACGCACCGCGCCTTCCAGCGTGGCGGGGTAGGGCCCGGCGATATAGTCGCCGCAGGCATACAGGCCGGGCGCGACCTCGGCGCGTGGGCGCAGCAAGCCGGGGGTGCAGGCAAAGGTCGCGCGCTTTTCCACAATGGTCTGCACAGCCTCCATGGAGCCGAGTCCCAGGTGCCACAGCTGCGATTTCGCCTGCGCCAGCACCTGCGCGGTCAGCGTGGCACTGTCGCCGGTGCTGGCGCTGATCACAAAGGCCAGCAGGCCCGGGGGGCCACCCAGTTGCCCTCGGTCAAACACAAATTGGGCCGGCTCGGCGGCGTTGGCGGGCAGTGCCAGCATAGGCAATTCAAGCCGCGCACCCGGTGCCCAGGCATACACGGTGGTCAAGGCTTCGTATTGCAGTCCCTGTGCCTGCGCAAGCCACTCCGCGGCGTCGACGCCGCTGCCCTCAACCAGCCGCGCGGCTTCGTGAGGCGGACAGGCCAGCACCACGCAGTCGAATGCCTCACTGGTATCGGTGCTCACCACCCAGCCCGAGCCCACGGGAGCGATGGCCTGCACGCGGGCGCCCAACCGCGGCGCATTGCCTTGTGCGCTGAGCCAGGCCAGCGCGGCGTCGGGTAACAGCGCGCTGAGATCAGTGCGCGGCAGCAGCAGGTTGGAACCGCCGCTTTCTGCAAACAAGGCGTCTCGCATCACGCGCAGAAACACCTGGCCGCTGGCGCGTTGGGCCGGCGTATTAAGCGCCGAAACGCACAGCGGTTCGATCAACGCGGCCATGGCGCCGGGTGCCAGGCCCCGGCACAGGTCGGCGACCGAGTCGCCGGGCGCGCACTGGAATTTTTTGAGCTGCCAGCCCACCGCCACCTTGAGCATGGAGAGCTTGTCGCCCAGCGGCCAACCGCGCGCCAGCATGATGCCGGCCAGCGCGTCGAGCGGGGCCGGCAGCTGCGGGAGTTTCAGGCCGTCGCCGTCAGGGAACTGAAGCGTCAGCGGCATCCTCAGCAGCGTGGCGCCGGCATCCACGCCCAGGTCCTTCATCAGGCGCAGCGTTTCGGCATAGGCGCCTATCAGGATGTGCTGGCCGTTGTCGAGCACCACAGGCTCGCCCGCCATGGTGCCACCCACGCGGCGGGCCCGCCCGCCCGCAATGCGGGTGGTTTCAAACAGCGTGACCTGGTAGCCCAGGCGCGTGGCTTCCACCGCCGCCGCACAACCGGCCCAGCCAGCGCCGATAACGGCCACCCTCATTTAGACAACCTTGCCGAAAGCCTGGGTTTTCCAAGCCAGCCAGAACTTGCGCAGTGGCGTAAGGCTTACGCGCTGGTGCAACACTTGGTAGCCATCGCGGGCGATTTCGCGCAGCAGCGTGCGATAGATGCTGGCCATCATGAGGCCGGGCTTTTGCGCGCGGCGGTCGGCTTCGGGCAGCATGGCCAGCGCTTCGTCGTAAAGCGCCAGGGCGCGCTCGGTCTGGAATTTCATGAGCGCGCTGAAGCGGTCTGAATACTGGCGCTTGAGGATCTCGTGCGCTTTCACGTCGAATTGCTGCAGTTCGTTGACGGGCAGGTAGATGCGGCCGCGCATCGCGTCCTCGCCGACGTCGCGGATGATGTTGGTGAGCTGGAAGGCCAGGCCCAGCTTGTGGGCGTAGGCGGTGGTGGCTTCATCGGCCTGACCGAAAATCCGCGCGGCCACTTCGCCCACGATGCCGGCCACCAGGTGGCAATACTGCTTGAGGCCGGGGTAGTCGAGGTAGCGGTTTTGTTCCAGGTCCATCTGGCAACCGTCGATCACGGCCTGCAGGTGGCGAGCCTCGATGCGGTAGGTTGCGGCCAGCGGCATGAGCGCTTTCATCACCGGGTGCGTCGGCTCGCCGGCATAGGATTTCAGGACCTCGCTTTGCCACCAGGCCAGCTTGGTGCGGGCCACGCCGGGGTCGGTGACCTCGTCGACCACGTCGTCGACTTCGCGGCAAAAAGCGTAGAAAGCGGTGATGGCGGCGCGGCGCTCCTTGGGCAAAAACAGGAAGGCGTAATAGAAACTGCTGCCGGATGCGGCGGCTTTTTGCTGGACATACTGCTCAGGCGTCATGCGGCGATTGTCACATGGGATGCCTGCAGAGATTGACAGGGTCAGCGCATGAACAAGGCGCGCCAGCCCATCACCACCAGGTCCCATGGACTGAGTTTGGGGCGCCGGCGCAAAGTGTCGAAACCCTGCGCTTCTATCTTGTCCAGGATGCGCAGGCCGCCTTGCACCACCAGGCGCAGTTCCCAGCCGCCGCGCCCCGGAATTTTCATGGCCAGGGGGGCACCCCTGAGCATCATCGCGCGGGCGGCATGCACATGCGCGGCGATCAGCCCCAAGGTGCCGGCATTGGGCTGCAACGCCAGCAATTGCGTTTCATCAACACCGTGGCGGGCCCAGGCATCGGCCGGCAGGTAGATGCGGCCGCGTGGGATGTCCACGCCGAGGTCCTGCCAGAAATTGATGAGCTGCAGGGCCGTGCAGATGTCATCGCTCATGCGCAGCGAAGCGGCGTCATGCAGGCCATAGAGGTGCAGCAGCAGCCGGCCCACGGGATTGGCAGAGCGCCTGCAGTAGTCCAGCAATTCGGTTTCGTCGGCATAGCGCTGCTTGACGGCATCCTGTTCGAAGGCGCTCAGCAGGTCGGCCAGCAGGTTCACGGGCAGTTCAAAGCTGGCCAGTTGCGGCCGCAGTTGTTCGAAAACCGGTGCCCAGCGCGGGGAGGGCGGCAGGCCCGTGGCAGTGGCCATCAGGTCGGCGCGGTAGGCGGCCAGGTCGTCCAGGCGGGCCTGCGGTAGTGCATCGCCCTCGTCGGCGATGTCATCGGCCGTGCGGGCGAACCAGTAAATCGCCGCGATGGGTGGGCGCAGCCGGGGCGGGCACAGCAGCGAGGCCACGGGGAAATTTTCGTAATGCGATACGCCCTGTAAGGGAACGGGGGCGCTGGGCTGTTGGAGGCCGGGGGTCATACGGACGATTGTCGCTTGACAAGCATGAGCATTTACCCTAGATTACTAACCGGTCAGTCAGTAGTGGATTGCAAAGCGTTCTTTCCCAGGCTGCACTGACCGCATGCTCCTGAGTTTTCACAACAATCCGACCATGAATAAAACCGTTTTCTCCGTGGTGGGCGCCGCTGTGCTGCTGGCCGCCTGTTCCAAGTTCGCCCCACCCGAAGAGCCGGTTCGCGCCGTGAAGGTGGTCACCGTGGGGACCAACGCGTTTTCGTCCAGCCATGAATATGCGGGCGAAGTCAAAGCGCAGGTCGAGTCCAGGCTGGGCTTTCGCGTAGGGGGCAAGATCATCAAACGCCAGGCCGAACTGGGCCAGCGCGTCAGGGCTGGGCAGGTGCTGGCCCAACTGGATCCGCAGGATTACAAGCTTGCCGCCGACGCGGCCCGTGCCCAGGTGGCTGCAGCCACCACCAATCGCGACCTGGCCGCCGCCGACTTCAAGCGCTACAAGGAACTCAAGGAGCAAAACTTCATCAGCGGCGCTGAATTGGAGCGCCGCGAAACCACACTCAAGGCGGCGCAGGCGCAGCTCGAGCAGGCGCAATCACAGTTTGCGGTGCAGGGCAACCAGGCCAACTATTCGGCATTGGTCGCCGATGTGTCGGGCGTGGTGACGGCCATCGAAGCCGAACCAGGGCAAGTCGTGACGGCTGGCGCGCCGGTGGTGCGCATTGCGGCCGACGGCGTGCGCGACGTGGTGTTCTCGGTGCCGGAAGACAAGGTGGCCGGTATCAAGGTCGGCTCGACGGTGGCGATACGCGCCTGGGCGCAAAACACCGAACTGGCCGGCAAGGTTCGTGAAGTGGCTGCCAGCAGCGATCCGGTCACGCGTACCTACACCGTCAAGGTCGCCATTGATTCCAAGGAGCCGCCGCCGCTGGGCGCCACGGTGTACGTGGTGCCGGAATCTGGCGGCGCAGTCGGTGTGCCGGTGATCAAGTTACCGACCACGGCCTTGCGCCAGGAAGGCAAGTCCACAGCCGTGTGGGTCGTCGACAAGGCCACCATGACGGTCAAGCCGCAAATCATCCAGGTCGCCACGGCCGACGGTAACGATGTGGTGGTGGGTTCGGGCCTGCAGGCCGGCATGCTGGTGGTCAGCGCCGGCGTGCATGTGTTGTCTCCAGGCCAGAAGGTTACTTTCTACCAGCCCAGTGTGGCCCTGGCCGGCGCCACGCCGCCACAGGCCTCGGGAGCCTTCCCGGCCGCCGCGGGCGCAGCCCCGGCAGCCGCATCCACCGCCTCCGGCGCGAAGTGAGGCGGCCATGACGCAAGCCTCCCACGACGACGGCAACAGTCCCGCCGGCGCCCTCGCCGCGCCCTCGGCGCGCTTCAACCTTTCCAAATGGGCGCTGGACCATCCGGCACTCACGCGCTACCTGCTGGTGGTGCTGATGCTGCTGGGCTTTGCCTCCTACTTCCAGCTCGGGCAGGATGAAGACCCGCCCTTCACCTTCCGCGCCATGGTAGTGCGCACCTACTGGCCCGGCGCCACGGCGCAGCAGGTGGCCGAGCAGATCACGGACAAGTTGGAACGCACGCTGCAGGAAGCGCCGTATTCCGATCGCATCCGCAGCTATTCCAAGCCGGGCGAATCACAGATCATTTTCCAGATCAAGGACTCTTCCAAGCCCAGCGAGGTTGCCAACGTCTGGTACTCGGTGCGCAAAAAAATCGGCGACATGCGCGGCACCTTGCCCGCCGGCATCCAGGGGCCTTTTTTCAACGACGAATTTGGCGACGTCTACGGCGTGATCTATGCGCTGGAGTCTGACGGCTTTAACTATGCAGAGCTCAAGACCTTTGCCGACGACGTCCGCCAGCAACTGCTGCGCGTGCCGGACGTGAGCAAGGTCGAACTTTTCGGCGTGCAGGACGAAAAAGTCTTCATCGAGATTTCGCAAAAACGCCTCGCGCAGTTGGGGCTGGACCTGAACCAGGTACTGGCCCAGCTCGGCCAGCAAAACGCGGTTGAAGCGGCCGGGGCGGTGCAGACGCCGCTGGACGTGGTGCAGGTGCGCGTGGCGGGCCAGTTCGAGGTGATAGACCAGTTGCGCGCCATGCCGATACGCGGTAGCTCGGGCAACCAGCTTCAGCTGGGCGACATCGCCGAGATCAAGCGCGGCTATGTGGACCCGCCCTCTGTGAAGGTGCACCACCAGGGAAAAGAGGTGATCGCTCTGGGCGTTTCCATGGCCAAAGGGGGCGACATCATTGCCCTGGGCAAGTCGCTCACGGCGCTGTCGGACCGCATCGACAAGACCCTGCCGGCCGGTGTCAAGCTGGTGAACGTGCAAAACCAGCCCAAGGCCGTGGCCACCTCGGTCAATGAATTCGTGCGCGTGCTGATCGAGGCCGTGGTGATCGTGCTCGCGGTGAGCTTCATCAGCCTGGGCTTTCACAAGCGACCGCAGAACGGGGGCGGCCCCTTGCCGCTCTGGAAGCGTTATTACATCGACATGCGGCCCGGCCTGGTGGTGGGCATCACGATTCCACTGGTGCTGAGCCTGACCTTCCTGGCCATGTGGTACTACGGCATAGGCTTGCACAAAATATCGCTGGGTTCGCTGATCATCGCGCTGGGCCTGCTGGTGGACGACGCCATCATTGCCGTCGAGATGATGGTGCGCAAGATGGAAGAGGGCTACGACAAGGTGCGCGCCGCGACCTTTGCCTACGAGATCACCGCCATGCCCATGCTGACGGGCACGCTGATCACCGCCACGGGATTTTTGCCCATTGGCCTGGCCAAATCCACCACCGGTGAATACACCTTCGCGATTTTCGCGGTGACGGTGGTCGCGCTGGTGCTGAGCTGGATCGTCTCGGTGTACTTCGTGCCTTACCTGGGCACGCTGCTGCTCAAGGTGCCGCCCCATGTGCAGGAAGTGGCGGCGGGCAAGGACAGCCCGCACGAGATGTTCGACAGCCCCTTCTACAGCAACTTCCGCAAGACGGTGGACTGGTGCGTGGAACACCGCTGGCTCACTATAGGTGCCACCGTGCTGATCTTCGTGCTGGGCATCGTGGGCATGGGCAAGGTGCAGCAGCAGTTCTTCCCCGATTCCAGCCGGCCCGAGATCATGGTCGATATCTGGTTCCCGGAAGGCACCTCTTTTGCCGCCAACGAGGCCACCGCCAAACGCGTTGAGCAGCGCCTGATGCGGGAGGAGGGCGTGAGTTCGGTCAGCACCTGGGTGGGCTCGGGCGTGCCGCGCTTTTACCTGCCGCTGGACCAGGTCTTCCCGCAGACCAACGTCTCGCAGATGATCGTGCTGCCCAAGGACCTCAAGGTGCGCGAGTCGCTGCGCATCAAGCTGCCGGCCCTGCTGGCCACTGAATTCCCTGAAGTGCGCGGCCGCGTCAAATTGCTGCCCAACGGCCCGCCCGTGCCTTACCCGGTGCAGTTCCGCGTCGTGGGCATAGACCCGCTGGTGCTGCGCGAGCGCGCCGATGAAGTCAAGGCGGTGATGCGCGAAAGCGCCAACACGCGCGGCGTGAACGACAACTGGAATGAGTCGGTGAAAGTGCTGCGTCTCGAGGTGGACCAGGCAAAGGCGCGCGCACTGGGCGTGACCAGCCAGTCGATCGCCCAGTCTTCGCGCACCATCCTGGCTGGCACGCCGGTCGGCCAGTTCCGCGAAGGCGACAAGCTGATCGACATCGTGCTGCGCCAGCCGCTGGACGAGCGCAATGCGATCACTGACATCGGCAACGCGTACCTGCCCACGGCTTCCGGCAAGTCGATTCCGCTCACGCAGATCGCCAAGCCGGTGTTCACCTGGGAGCCGGGCGTGATGTGGCGCGAGAACCGCGACTATGCCATCACGGTGCAGAGCGACATCGTCGAAGGGCTGCAGGGCGCGACCGTCACCCAGGAACTCATGCCCAAGCTCAAGGCGCTGGAAGCGAAATGGCTGGAAAAGGGCATGATGGGATACCGCATCCAGGTGGCCGGTGCGGTGGAGGAAAGCAGCAAGGGCTCGTCTTCGATCGTGGCGGGCTTGCCGGTGGCGCTGTTCATCGTGCTGACCCTGCTGATGCTGCAACTGCACAGCTTCAGCCGTTCCATCCTCGCCTTTATCACGGGCTTCATGGGCATCGCCGGCGTGGCCGGAGCGCTGCTGGTGCTGAACCGGCCCTTCGGTTTCGTCGCGCTGCTGGGTGTGATTGCACTGTTCGGCATGATCATCCGCAACTCGGTGATCCTGATCGACCAGATCGAGCAGGACCGCGCCCACGGTGTGCCGACCTGGAATGCCATCGTCGAATCGGCCGTGCGCCGGTTGCGGCCCATCGTGCTGACGGCCGCTGCTGCCGTGCTGGCCATGATCCCCCTGTCGCGCAGCGTGTTCTGGGGGCCGATGGCGGTCGCCATCATGGGCGGCCTGATTGTGGCGACGGTGCTGACTTTGCTGGCCTTGCCGGCTATGTATGCCGCATGGTTTCGCGTGAAACGCGAAACACCGGCATCTCCTTAACCCAGCCTGCCGGGCTGGCGCGTCAGCGCTAGACCGGCGTGGTTCCGTGTCAAACGCGAAGACAGGCTGGAAGTTCAGCCAGGTACAGGCGAAAAGCCATTGCCAGCCTGATTCTCCCTGGCCATCGGCCCCGACGCAAAAACGGTCCCGATAACGGCTAAAATAGAGAGTTGACCGATTTCAAGCGGGGATTCGGAGATTTTTCGGATTCCCGTTTTTATTTCCGGCGCGCGGGTGGCGAAATTGGTAGACGCACCAGGTTTAGGTCCTGACGCCAGCAATGGTGTGGGGGTTCGAGTCCCCCCCCGCGCACCACCCTGAGGCTTGCGGACGGCAATTCCTGCGTCCATGCGCTCAGGCGTTGCGGAAAGCCCGCGACACGTCAGGTGCAAACCTGTTTTGATTATTTTTGATCTTATTTTGATCTTAGGAAGACCATCATGGCCGTGACTGTTGAAACCCTTGAAAAGCTCGAGCGCAAGATGACGCTCACGCTGCCCGTCAACACCATCCAGTCGGAAGTTGACACCCGCCTGAAGCGCCTGGCCCGCACGGTCAAGATGGACGGCTTCCGTCCCGGCAAGGTCCCGATGAACGTCGTGGCCCAGCGTTACGGCTACTCGGTGCACTACGAAGTCATGAACGACAAGGTCGGTGAAGCGTTCGCCGTCGCCGCCAACGAGGCCAAGCTGCGCGTTGCCGGCCAGCCCCGCATCAGCGAAAAAGAAGGTGCTCCCGAGGGCGAGCTCGTGTTCGACGCGGTGTTCGAGGTCTACCCCGAAGTCAAGATCGCCGACCTGTCCAACGCCCAGGTCGAAAAAGTCAACGCTGAAGTCAGCGACGCGGCCATCGACAAGACCCTGGACATCCTGCGCAAGCAGCGCCGCACCTTCGCCCAGCGCGCCGCCGACGCCCCGGCGCAGGACGGTGACCGCGCCACCATCGACTTTGAAGGCAAGATCGACGGCGAGCCCTTTGCCGGCGGCAAGGCCGAGGACTACCAGTTCCTGATCGGCGACGGCCAGATGCTCAAGGAGTTCGAAGATGCCGTGCGCGGCATGAAGACCGGCGAAAGCAAGACTTTCCCCCTGAACTTCCCAGCCGATTACCACGGCAAGGACGTGGCCGGCAAACAGGCTGACTTCCTCGTGACGGTCAAAAAGATCGAAGCCGCCCACCTGCCTGAAGTCAACGAAGCGCTGGCCAAGTCGCTGGGCATTGCGGACGCAACGGTTGAAGGCCTGCGCGCCGACATCAAGAAAAACCTCGAGCGCGAAGTCAAGTTCCGCCTGCTGGCCCGCAACAAGAACGCCGTGATGGACGCCCTGGTCGCCAACGCCGAACTCGACCTGCCCAAGTCCAGCGTGCAGGCCGAGCTGGACCGCATGGTCGAAGGCGCCCGTGCCGACCTCAAGCAGCGCGGCATCAAGGACGCCGACAAGGCACCGATCCCCGAAGAAATCTTCCGCCCCCAGGCTGAAAAGCGCGTGCGCCTGGGCCTGGTGGTGGCCGAACTGGTGCGCAGCAACGACCTGCAGGCCAAGCCCGAGCAGCTCAAGGCCCACATCGAAGAGCTGGCCGCCAGCTACGAGAAGCCGCAGGACGTGGTTCGCTGGTACCTGAGCGACAACCGCCGCATGGCCGAAGTCGAAGCCGTCGTGATCGAAAACAACGTCACCGACTTTGTGCTGGGCAAGGCCAAGGTCACGGAAAAAACCATTTCCTTTGACGACCTGATGGGCCAGAACTGATTCTTCGCGGCCTTTCCTGACTTTCCCGGCATTGGGGCTTGTGCTTTGCGGCACAGGCCCCAATTTCTTTGGGCTACGGTATTGCATTGCAGCCTGGGTTCGCTGCCATCCCTGCCGGAATCCCCGGGTGAAATTGCGGGGGGAAATTTTGGGTACAGTACAAACATCTCTGGAGAAAACATGATGGTCCGACACAGTATTTACGGCGGCGCCTATACCGGCCCGCAAGCCGGCGCCCAGGATGCGCAAGGCCTGGGCATGGTGCCCATGGTCATCGAGCAGTCCGGCCGTGGCGAGCGCTCCTACGACATTTACTCACGCCTGCTCAAGGAGCGCGTGATTTTCCTGGTGGGCCCGGTCAATGATCAGACCGCCAACCTGGTGGTGGCCCAGCTCCTTTTCCTGGAAAGCGAAAACCCGGACAAGGACATTTCCTTCTACATCAACTCGCCCGGCGGCTCCGTGACCGCCGGCATGGCGATTTACGACACCATGCAGTTCATCAAGCCGGATGTCTCCACGCTCTGCGTGGGCATGGCGGCCAGCATGGGTGCTTTCCTGCTGTCGGCCGGCACCAAGGGCAAGCGTTTTTCGCTGCCGAACTCGCGCGTGATGATCCACCAGCCCTCGGGCGGTGCCCAGGGCCAGGCGACGGACATTGAAATCCACGCCCGCGACATCCTCAAGACGCGCGACCAGCTCAATCGCATCCTGGCGGCCAACACCGGCCAGCCGATCGAGAAGATCGAGCGCGACACCGAGCGTGACTATTTCATGTTCGCGGACGACGCCAAGGAATATGGCCTGGTCGACCAGGTGATCGCCAAGCGGCCTTGAGCGACAAAAAGCAGCCAGGCGGTAAAGCCGGCCCAACGGCCTGAAAAACCCTCAAGTTGCTCTGCAACAACGGCGTTTTCTGTAACAGAAACGCCGTTTTTTTATTGGTTATCATTAGGTAACAGTTCCCTCCAGGCACCTTAAAGGCATCCCCACCAATGGCCGAGAAAAAAGGCTCCTCCAGCGAAAAGACTTTGCATTGCTCTTTTTGCGGTAAAAGTCAGCACGAAGTCAAAAAACTGATCGCTGGCCCCTCGGTATTCATCTGCGACGAATGCATCGATCTCTGCAACGAGATCATTCGCGACGAACTGCCTGCCGGTGAAGATGTCCGCGAAACTCGCACCGATTTGCCTACTCCCCTGGAGATCAAGGGAACGCTGGATGGCTACGTCATCGGCCAGGAACTGGCCAAGCGCACGCTGGCCGTGGCTGTCTACAACCACTACAAGCGCCTGCGCCACAAGGAAAAAGCCAAAAAAGACGACGTCGAGCTGACCAAAAGCAATATCCTGCTGATCGGCCCCACCGGTTCGGGAAAGACCCTGCTGGCCCAGACACTGGCGCGCACGCTCAACGTGCCTTTCGTGATGGCGGATGCCACGACGCTGACCGAAGCCGGCTATGTGGGCGAAGACGTCGAAAACATCATCCAGAAGCTGCTGCAAAGCTGCAACTATGAAGTCGAGCGCGCCCAGCAGGGCATCGTCTACATCGATGAAATCGACAAGATTTCACGCAAGTCCGACAATCCTTCGATCACCCGCGACGTATCGGGCGAGGGCGTGCAGCAGGCGCTGCTCAAGCTGATCGAAGGTACCATGGCCTCGGTGCCGCCGCAGGGCGGCCGCAAGCACCCGAACCAGGATTTCCTGCAGGTGGACACCACCAACATCCTGTTCATCTGCGGCGGCGCTTTCGCAGGCCTTGAAAAGGTCATCGAGAACCGCACGGAAGCCTCGGGCATGGGTTTTGGCGCGACCGTCAAAAGCAAAAAAGCCCGTACCCTGACCGAAGCCTTCAAGGAGGTCGAGCCGGAAGACCTGATCAAGTTTGGCCTGATCCCCGAACTTGTCGGCCGCATGCCCGTGGTCGCCACGCTGGCCGAACTCAGCGAAGACGCTCTCGTGCAGATCCTGACCGAGCCGAAAAATGCCGTCGTCAAGCAGTTCAGCAAGTTGCTGTCGATGGAGGGTGTGGACCTCGAAATCCGCCCGTCCGCGCTCAAGGCCATCGCCCGCAAGGCCCTGGCCCGCAAGACCGGCGCGCGCGGCCTGCGCTCCATCCTGGAGCAGTCGCTGATCGACACCATGTTTGATTTGCCCAATGCCAGCAATGTCGACAAGGTTGTCGTGGACGAGTCCACAATCGAGGAAAACAAGGCTCCCTTGTTGGTGTACCGCGAAGCGGCCAAGAAAGCCTGAATACCACAAAGGCCGGCCGGAATGCTTGAAAAGCGCCTCCCGTGCCCCATGTCTGGGTTGATTGTGTTTCGCCGGGCCATGCAACTGGCTGCCACGGCCAACGTTTAAGGTTTATATGTCCGGACAAACTTCATTGCCTTCCACCCCCATAGACCTGCCGCTCCTGCCCCTGCGGGACGTGGTGGTTTTCCCGCACATGGTGATCCCGCTGTTCGTGGGCCGTCCCAAGAGCATCAAGGCGCTGGAGTCGGCCATGGAGGCCGAGCGCCGCATCATGCTGGTGGCGCAAAAGGCCGCCGCCAAGGATGAGCCCTCGGTCGAGGACATGTTCGAAGTGGGTTGCGTGGCCACCATCCTGCAACTGCTCAAGTTGCCCGACGGCACGGTGAAAGTCCTGGTCGAAGGCCAGCAGCGCGCCAGCGTCAACAAGATTGAAGAGGGCGAGCAGCATTTCACCGCCAACGTCACGCCGGTCGAGACGGTGGCCGTGATCGCCGGTGACAAAACTAGCGAAATCGAGGCGCTGCGCCGCGCTGTGATGCAGCAGTTCGACCATTACGTCAAACTGAACAAGAAAATCCCGCCCGAGATTCTTACATCGATCTCCAGCATCGACGATGCCGGCCGCTTGGCCGACACGATTGCCGCACACCTGCCGCTCAAGCTTGACGCGAAGCAGGTCATCCTGGACCTGGCCAACGTCAAGGCGCGGCTTGAGAACCTCTATGAGCAACTCGAGCGCGAAGTCGACATCCTCAACGTCGACAAGAAAATCCGCGGCCGCGTGAAGCGCCAGATGGAGAAAAACCAGCGCGACTTCTACCTGAACGAGCAGGTCAAGGCCATCCAGAAGGAGCTCGGTGAAGGCGAAGAGGGGGCCGACATCGAGGAGATCGAGAAAAAGATCAAGTTGGCCAAGATGCCGCAGGAAGCCCGTAAAAAGGCGGAGAGCGAGCTCAAGAAGCTCAAGCTCATGTCGCCCATGTCCGCCGAGGCAACCGTGGTGCGCACCTATATCGATGTGCTGACCGGTTTGCCCTGGAGCAAGAAGACCAAGATCAAGCACGATCTGGGCAATGCCGAAAATGTGCTCAACGAAGACCACTACGGGCTGGAGAAGGTCAAGGACCGCATCGTCGAATACCTCGCGGTGCAGCAGCGCGTCGACAAGGTCAAAGCACCCATCCTGTGCCTGGTGGGGCCTCCCGGCGTGGGCAAAACCTCCCTGGGCCAGTCGATCGCCAAGGCGACGGGCCGCAAGTATGTGCGCATGGCCCTGGGTGGTATGCGCGATGAGGCCGAAATCCGCGGCCATCGCCGCACCTATATCGGTGCCTTGCCCGGCAAGGTTTTGCAAAGCCTCACCAAGGCCGGCACGCGCAACCCGCTGTTCCTGCTCGACGAGATCGACAAGCTGGGCACCGACTTCCGCGGCGACCCTTCCAGCGCATTGCTGGAAGTGCTGGACCCGGAACAGAACCACACCTTTGGCGACCACTATGTCGAGGTCGACTTCGACCTGAGCGACGTGATGTTCGTGGCTACTTCCAACTCGATGAACATTCCGCCGGCCTTGCTGGACCGCATGGAAGTCATCCGCTTGTCCGGCTACACCGAGGACGAGAAAACCAGCATCGCCATGCGCTACCTGCTGCCCAAGCAGATCAAGAACAACGGCGTGAAGGACGGCGAGCTCGAAGTACAGGAGCAGGCTGTGCGCGATATCGTGCGCTACTACACGCGCGAAGCCGGCGTCCGTTCGCTGGAGCGCGAACTCTCCAAGATCTGCCGCAAGGTCATCAAGGGTATCCAGCTCAAGAAGATGGAGCCCAAAGTTGTCGTCACCCCCGACAACCTCAACGAGTTTTTGGGCGTGCGCAAATTCAACTACGGCCGCGCCGAGCAGCAAAACCAGGTCGGCCAGGTCGTGGGCCTGGCATGGACTGAAGTCGGCGGCGACCTGCTGACCATTGAGGCGGCCATCATGCCCGGCAAGGGTGTGATCACCCGTACCGGCTCTCTTGGTGATGTGATGAAAGAATCCGTGGAAGCCGCGCGTACGGTGGTGCGCAGCCGCGCCAGGGTGCTGGGCATCAAGGATGAGATGTTCGAAAAGCGCGACATCCACATCCACGTGCCTGACGGTGCAACACCCAAGGACGGCCCGAGCGCCGGCGCCGCGATGACGACAGCTTTCGTGTCCGCATTGACGGGCATCCCCGTGCGCGGCGATGTGGCCATGACGGGCGAGATCACGCTGCGTGGTGAAGTCACCGCGATCGGCGGCCTGAAGGAAAAACTGCTGGCCGCTTTGCGCGGCGGCATCAAGACCGTGTTGATTCCCGAGGAGAACGCCAAGGACCTGCAGGAGATTCCCGACAACGTCAAAAGCGGTTTGGAGATCGTGCCGGTGAAATGGATAGACCAGGTGCTGCAGGTCGCGCTTGAACGCCAGCCTGTTCCCCTGACGGATGAAGAGGCTGCAGTTGCCGCGCAGGCTGCCGCGGCCGCGCCAGCGGAATCCGCGGGCACGGTCAAACATTGATGAGTTTGAAGTTATCGGCAAAGTTTTTTCGAGCAATTTGGAAAAGCCAAAAAAACTACGCTATAATTTGAGGCTGTTAACGCGGGAGTAGCTCAGTTGGTAGAGCGCAACCTTGCCAAGGTTGAGGTCGAGAGTTCGAGACTCTTCTCCCGCTCCAATTCAAAGGGCAGCACTTCAAAATGCTGTCCTTTTTCATTGGGGATTCATACAAATAACCGGCGGGCCATGGTGCCAAGCCGAAGGCAGACAGAATACGGCGCGGTAACAAAGCGGTTATGTACCGGATTGCAAATCCGGCTAGCCCGGTTCGACTCCGGGCCGCGCCTCCAAAACAAGCCCCGCAATCAGCCCCAGCCATGGGGCTTTTTTGTTTGACAATAGGCTGCGAGATGCCGGTCCGGATAGCCGGGGCAGCCTCGCATAGCGTTTGAGCCTGAGTGGTGAAATAGGTAGACACAGCGGACTTAAAATCCGCCGCTTCGTGAAAGCGGGCGTACCGGTTCGATTCCGGTCTCAGGCACCACAGGCAACACAGCGGTTCACCCATGCGTAAGGCGCGCCTTTGAAAACTGGGTAAGATAAATTCCATCATGTCCCGTTACAACACACCTTTTGAAATCCACGTGCACGGCGAAGTGCCTTTGCGCGCGGAGGTTACCTTTGAGCAGCTGCAGGAGGCCCTGAAGCCGCTGTGGAAGTACACGGGCTCCAAATCCCTGGCGGCTGCTGCCGCGAGCGCCTATGAAGAAGAGCCGGGAATACGCTTCGATGTCCACAAGCATCTGCTGCAGATGTGCTGGACGGTGCCGGGAGACGAGGATTTCCGCCAGGCCCTCGACGAGATGTGCATGGGGCTCAACGACCTCGCCGAGGCGGGGGCTCCCATCGAAGTGACCTTCTACGACTCCGACTTCGACGAGGAAGAGAGCGACGAGGATGAAGAGGCGCGCGACGACTTCGCGATGTATTTTGTCGGCCCGACGCCGGCCGCCATCATGCAGGTGCAGCGCGACCTGCTGGTGCAGGACATGGTGGGCCTGATGGAGCGCCACTTCGACGGCTCCGAGCTCGGTGAAGTTGTCGCCGCGGTCGACAGGCTGTTTGAGCGGCGGTTTGATGCCCTGGTCAGTTCCATGCAGCTTGGCAAGCCGCCACGGGGACTGGGCGGGCCGCAGGGCGGTTCAGGCCATGGCGGTGGGCGCAAGCCAAGGCATTTGCATTAGGCCGTAGAGCAGATCATTCCCGGCGCGGCTCACCGGGAAAGCCCAGGCCGCGCAGGTAGACGTCAACCGCGCATTGGCCAACCTTCAGCAGGTCAAATGCCTGCGGATCCAGCAACCAGTTCTGTATCAGGCCGTCGATCAGCGCGTGCAGGCCCTGCGCCGCCACCGACGTCGAAACCGGCAGGGCGAGTTTCATCTGGCTTGCGGCGGTTTCCAGGCTTTGCTCTATGCGTTCCAGGAAGCCGTTGCGCACCGTGAGGTGGCGAAGCCGGACAGCCTGGAGTTCCTCCACATATTCCACCTTCTGGGTCGCGACTTCGAATACCCGTCGAGTCTGGGGATCGGTCACGATTTGCCGCAGGGCGTTGCCGGTGGACAGCCGTATCCGGTCTATCGCATTGAGGCCGGACTCGTCGGGGGCTTGCTGCTGTTCATTCTCATGGTTGAAAGACTCCTCCATGGGCAGCGTGACCCGCTCCATCATCGCGTTGAACAGGTCCGCCTTGTCCTTGAAATGCCAGTACACCGCGCCCCGGGTCGCGCCCGCGCGGCGCGCGATGTCCTGCAGGCTGGTGCGTGACACCCCCTGTGCCTGAAACAGGTGTTCAGCCGCGTCCAGCAGCTTGTGGCGGGTGGCTAGAGCCTCTTCTTTTGTTCGACGGGCCATGACTGCCTCCAATGTAAATTTCTGGATTTTTGTTATACATTCACAAATGTATGTAAACTATAACATTCGCAAAAACCCTTATTCTTTTTGTTTTCGGCGAAGAGGCTGTGCCTTCATCGCCGACTACGCTTTCAGCTTTGCGTCTTTTTCCCAAAAATCCGAGGAATAGCATGCCCAAGTCTCGCGTTGCCCGTTCATTTGTACTCCCCCCATTCCCAAAATACCAGTCTCTCGCCGCCGCGGTCGCATTGGCCTTGCTGCTGGCTGGATGCGGAAAAGGTGCCGGCGCCCCCGGTGGGGCGCCGCCTCCGGCGGAAGTCGGCGTGGTCACCGTGACACAGGGCGATGTGGGCCTGATCACCGAACTGCCCGGCCGCCTCGAGGCTTCGCGTGTGGCCGAAGTCAGGGCGCGTGCTGCCGGCATCCTGCAAAAGCGCCTGTTCCGCGAGGGCAGCGACGTCAAGGCCGGCCAGCAATTGTTCAGCATTGATCCTGCTCCTTACGCGGCAGCCGCTGCCAGCGCCAAGGCAAGCCAGGCGCGTGCCGAAGCCAATCTGGCACAGGCCACCGCGCTGGCCGAGCGCTACAAGCCGCTGGTCGAGGCCAACGCCGTCAGCAAACAGGAATACGCCAACGCGGTGGCCGCACAGAAACAGGCCGAAGCCGACGTGGCTGTGGGCAAGGCCAGCGTGCAGACCGCCAGCATCAACCTGGGTTATGCCTCGGTGACGGCGCCCATCTCCGGCCGCATCGGCCGCGCGCTGGTGACTGAAGGCGCGCTGGTCGGGCAGGGCGAGGCCACCCAACTCGCGGTGATCCAGCAGATCAATCCCATGTACGTCAACTTCACGCAGTCGGCGCCCGAAATCATGAAGCTGCGCGCCGCGATGGACAGCGGCCAATTCAAGCGCGCCGGCGGCGCCGAAGCTGCCAGCGTGCGCATCGTGCTTGAAGACGGTAGCGAATATCCGCGCCCGGGCCGGCTGCTGTTTTCCGACCTGACGGTGGACGCTACGACCGGGCAAATCACTTTGCGCGCCGAAGTCCCCAATCCCGGCGGCCAGTTGCTTCCCGGCCTCTACGTGCGCGTGCGCCTGGAGCAGGCGCAGGTCAGCAATGCCATCACCTTGCCGCAGCAGGCCGTCACGCGCACGGCCCAGGGCGATTCCGTCATGGTGGTGGGTGCCGACGGCAAAGTCAGCCCCCGTCCCATCAAGATCGGTTCGGCCCAGGGCAACCAATGGGTGGTGCTGAGTGGCTTGAAGACTGGAGAGCAGGTCATGGTTGATGGCTTCCAAAAGCTGCAGCCCGGCGCCACGGTCAAGCCCGTTCCGTGGCAGCCGCCCGGCGCCAAGCCTGCCGCAGGTGCGGCTTCAGCCCCGGCTGCGCCGGCCTCGGCCGCTTCAGACGCGAAACCCGCAGCATCCGCGGCAGCGAAGTAAGGAGCCTAGTACATGGCCAAGTTTTTCATTGATCGGCCGATCTTTGCCTGGGTGATCGCACTGTTCATCCTGGTGGTGGGCGGCGTGTCGATCACGCAGCTGCCGATCGCCCAGTACCCGCCCGTGGCGCCTCCTTCCATTGTTGTCAGCACCGCCTACCCGGGCGCTTCGGCCCAGACGCTGGAGGACAGCGTGCTGTCGGTGATCGAGCGCGAAATGAACGGCTCGCCCGGCCTCATCTACATGGAGTCGGTCGCGCAGGCCGACGGCACCGGCAGCATCACGCTGAGCTTTGAGCCCGGCACCAACGCCGACCTGGCGCAGGTGGACGTGCAGAACCGGCTCTCGCGCGCCTCGCCGCGCCTGCCTGCCGCGGTGACACAGCAAGGCGTGCGTGTCGACAAGTCGCGCTCCAACTTCCTGCTGTTCACCATGCTCGCGTCCGACAACCCGGCGCACGACCCGGTGGCGCTGGGCGACTATGCGTCGCGCAACATCGTGCCTGAACTGCAGCGCGTCAAAGGCATCGGCCAGGCCCAGCTGTTCGGCAGTGAGCGCGCCATGCGCATCTGGCTGGACCCTGCCAAATTGCAGGGCTTGAGCCTCTCGGCGAACGACGTCAACAACGCCATCCGCGCGCAGAACGCCCAGGTGTCCGCCGGCAGCATAGGCGACCGTCCCAATGTGGCGGGGCAGGGCATCGCGGCCACCGTGGTGGTCAACGGCCAGCTCGCCAATGTCGAGCAGTTCGGCAACATCGTGCTGCGCGCCAACACCGATGGTTCGTCGGTGCGCCTGAAAGACGTGGCGCGCATCGAGCTGGGCGGCCAGTCCTACGCGACCTCGGCGCGACTGAACGGCCAGCAGGCCATCGGTATCGGCGTGCAGCTTGCGCCCAGCGGCAATGCGCTGGCTTCGGCCCAGGCCGTGCGGGCCAAGATGACCGAGCTTGAGCGCTACTTCCCGCAAGGCATGAAGTGGAGCATTCCCTATGACAGCTCGCGCTTCGTCAAGATTTCCATCTCGCAGGTGGCTGAGACGCTGTTCGAGGCGGTCGCGCTGGTGTTCCTGGTGATGTTCCTGTTCCTGCAGAACTGGCGCTACACCGTCATCCCGACCATCGTGGTGCCTATCGCGCTGCTGGGTACTTTTGCCACGTTGCTGGCACTGGGTTTCTCGATCAACGTGCTGACCATGTTCGGCATGGTGCTGGTCATCGGTATCGTGGTCGACGATGCGATCGTGGTGGTCGAGAACGTCGAGCGCATCATGACCGAGGAGGGCCTGTCACCGCTGGAGGCCACGCGCAAGGCCATGCAGCAGATCTCGGGCGCCATCATCGGCGTGACCGTTGTGCTGATCTCGGTGTTCGTGCCGCTGGCCTTCTTCGCCGGCTCGACCGGCAACATCTATCGCCAGTTCTCAGCCGTGATGGTCTCGTCCATCGCCTTCTCCGCCTTCATGGCCCTGTCGCTCACGCCGGCACTTTGCGCGACGCTGCTCAAACCGGTCGAGGCCGGGCACCATCATGAGAAGAAGGGCTTTTTCGGCTGGTTCAACCGCGGCTTTTCGCGCACGGCCAAGAGCTATGAAGGTATGGTCGCGCGCATCCTCAAGCGCGCTGCGCGCTACCTCATCATTTACGTCGCCATCATCGGTGCGGTCGCGGTGGTCTACCTGCGCCTGCCCACTTCCTTCCTGCCCAATGAAGACCAGGGCAACCTGATCGTCAACGTGCAACTGCCGCCGGGTGCGACCTACGAGCGCACGCTCTCGGTGATGGAAAAAGTCGAGGGCTTCATGCTCAAGCAGCCTGAGGTCCAAAGCATGGTCGGCGTGCTCGGCTTCAGCTTCTCCGGCCAGGGGCAGAACGCGGCGCTGGCCTTCGTGACGCTCAAGGACTGGCATGAGCGCGACGGCGAACAGCATTCCGCCAGCGCCCTCGCCGGGCGCGCGTTCGGCGCGCTCATGGGTGTGCGCGACGCCTTCATCTACCCGCTGAGCCCGCCGCCGATTCCGGAACTGGGCACGGCTTCGGGCTTCAGCTTCCGCCTTCAGGATCGCGGCGGCGCGGGTCACCAGGCGCTCGTCAATGCGCGTAACCAGCTGCTGGGCATGGCTTCCAAGAGCCCGGTCCTGGCGCAGGTGCGCCCCGATGGCCTGGAAGACGCACCGCAGCTGCAGATCGACATCGACCGCGACAAGGCTAACGCGCTGGGCGTGACGTTCGACTCGATCAACTCGGTGCTGTCGACTTCGCTGGGTTCGAGCTACGTGAACGACTTCCCGAACCAGGGCCGCCTGCAGCGCGTGGTGGTGCAGGCCGATGCGCCGGCCCGCATGCAGCCTGACGACCTGCTCAGGCTCAACGCCAGCAACAGCAAGGGCCAGCCCGTGCCGCTGTCAGCTTTTGCCAGCACGCGCTGGATCACCGGCGCGATGCAGACGGTGCGCTACAACGGCTACCCCGCGATGCGCATTGGCGGCAGCGCCGCGCCGGGCTACAGCACCGGCGCCGCGATGGCCGAGATGGAAAAGCTCGCGGCCCAGCTGCCGCAAGGCTTCGGCTTTGAGTGGACCGGCCAGTCGCGCGAGGAAAAGCTCGCCGGCTCCCAGGCCACGCTGCTGTACGGTTTCGCCATCCTCGCGGTCTTCCTCTGCCTGGCCGCGCTGTATGAGAGCTGGAGCATCCCGTTGGCCGTGATCCTGGTCGTGCCGCTGGGCGTGATCGGCGTGCTGCTGGCCACCTTGCTGCGCAGCTATTCGAACGACGTGTACTTCCAGGTCGGCCTGATCACCATCATCGGCCTGTCGGCGAAGAACGCGATTCTGATCATCGAGTTCGCCAAGGACCTGCAGGCGCAGGGCCGGGGCGTGATCGAGTCCGCGTTGGCGGCGGCTCACCTGCGGTTCCGGCCCATCGTCATGACCTCGTTGGCTTTCGGCCTGGGCGTGGTGCCGCTGGTGATCGCTTCGGGCGCGGGCTCCGCAAGCCAGCGCGCGATCGGCACCGGCGTGATCGGCGGCATGATCACCGGCACGGCCCTGGCGGTGATTTTTGTTCCCGTGTTCTTCGTGGTGGTGCGCGGCCTCTTCAAGGGCAGCGAACGGCAAATGAAGATGTACTCCGAGCATGCCAAGGCGGCAGGCATCACCGGAGAGGAAGGAAATGAAGGTAAGCCCCATGCGTAAATTCCCATCCAGGTTCCCGCTGCTTCTGACGGTGGGTGCGGCGGCCTTGCTGGCCGGTTGCTCCATGATCCCGAAGTACGAGCGGCCGGCCGCCCCGGTGGCCGACCAGTGGCCCAGTACCCCAGGGATCACCGCGCCGGCACAGCCCGCGTCCAACACGCCGGCCGCGGCCGACATTGAGTGGCAGGCTTTTTTCAGCGACCCGCAACTGCGCAAGCTGATCGACGCCGCGCTGCGGAACAACCGCGACCTGCGCATCGCCGTGCTCAACATCGAGCAGGCGCGCGCGCAGTACCGTATCCGGCGCGCCGACCAGTTCCCGACCATCAATGCCGGCATCACCGGTTCTCGCCAGCCCAATGCCAACGGCAATGGCAGCATCACCAGCGCCTACACCGGCGGCCTGATCATGACGTCCTACGAGCTGGACTTTTTCGGCCGCGTCGCCGCCCTCAAGGAGTCGGCACTGGCGCAGTACCTGGCGACTGAAGAAGGGCGCAAGACCACCCAGATCAGCCTGATCGCCTCGGTGGCCAACACCTACCTGAGCCTGTTGGCCGATGAGGAACTGCTGGCCATCACGCAACAGACCCTGGCTACGCGCGAGGAGTCTTTCAAGCTCAGCAAGCTGCGCTTTGACAACGGCGTCGCGTCCGAGCTGGACTTCCGCCAGGCCGAGTCGTTGACCGAAGCGGCCCGTGTCTCGCTGGCCCAGCAGGTGCGCCAGCGTGCGCTGGACCAGAACGCTCTGACCCTGCTCGTCGGCCAGCCGCTTACCGGTGAACTGGCTGTGGCTTTGCCCGCCGGCAAAGGCCTGGCCGATGCGCCCTTGATGATCGACGTGCCTGCCGGCCTGCCCTCAGACCTGCTGACCCGCCGGCCTGACGTGCGTCAGGCCGAGCAGCAGTTGCTGGCCGCCAACGCCGACATAGGCGCGGCCCGCGCAGCCTTCTTTCCGCGTATTTCGCTGACGGCAAGCGCTGGGAGCGCCAGCTCGCACCTGTCGGGCCTCTTCAAGAGCGGCTCCTATGGCTGGACCATGGCGCCGCAGCTGATACTGCCGCTCTTTGACGCCGGCCGGAACAGCGCGGGGCTGGACTCCGCCAATGCCGGGCGGGATATCGCCATCGCGCAGTACGAGAAGTCCGTCCAGACGGCTTTCCGCGAAGTGGCTGATGCCCTGGCCGGCCGCGCCACTCTGGGTGAGCAGTTGCGCGCGCAACAGGCCCAGGCGAATGCCGAGGCCACACGCTTCAAGCTGGCCGACCTGCGCTACCAGAACGGCGTGGCCAGCTACCTGGACCAGCTCGATGCGCAGCGCGCGCTGTTTACCGCACGCCAAGCCGTGGTGCAGACACGCCTGGCCCAACTGCAAAGCCAGGTCACCTTGTACAAGACCTTGGGTGGCGGCTGGAAAGAGCCGCCCCCGGAGCAGGCCCTGAGCCTGAAGGCCGACACGCAGCTCAGCCGCTGAACATCCGCCGCGGATCGCCAGCCGCCCGCTCCTTGCGCAGGAGTGGGCTTTTTTTTGCCTTGCCGCAGAGTTGTGAGCAAGTGTGCCGAATGTATCCATGCACGCCATATCAAAAGCCGGCATCAAATTCCAAGTCCCTTGAGCGACAAGGCATGCTAATTGCTGAAGGGTTACTCCCTACCAGGCGGTATCGGGGGCGGCGGTATATTCCCGCCCACTGACAGGCCAAACGTCGAGCTTTCTTCACAGGGGGCGAGATGATCCATCCACCAAGGCGGGCCACAAGCTCGCCGGTTTTTATTCGGAGTGCAAACGGCATGAACTCAAACTGGACGATGAAAACCCTGGCCGGCGCCTTGCTGCTGGCCTTTTCCGGCCTGGCCGCCGCGGCCAATGTGCCTGCGGGCGTGAAACTGCATGAGACCCAGGAGCTGGTCCGCAACAACGGCTCCGAGCCCGAAACCCTGGATGCCGCGCTGGCGACCGGTGTCCCGGCCAACAATGTGATCCGCGACATGTTCGAAGGGCTGTGCGCTGCCGACAACAACGGCAAGATCGTGCCCGGTGTCGCGGAAAGCTGGAAGCAGGTCGATCCCCAGACCTGGGTGTTCAAGCTGCGCAAGAACGCCAAGTGGTCCAACGGCGACAATGTGACGGCCGACGATTTCATCTACAGCATGCGCCGCTTCGTCGACCCGGCGACCGCCTCGAAGTACGCCTCCACCTACGGCGTTTTCCTGCTCAACGCCAAAGAAATCATTGAGGGCAAAAAGCCAGTCACCGAGCTGGGCGTGAAGGCTGTTGATCCCTACACCCTGGAAATCAAGACGCCGTTCCCGGTCAGCTTCCTGCCCGAGGTCGTGTCCAATCCCCAGCTGGCACCGCTGCACAAAGCCACCATCGAAAAATTCGGCAAGGACTGGACGCGGCCCGCCAACATGGTGAACAACGGCGCTTTCTCGCTGAAAGACTGGCAGGTCAACAGCAAGATCATCCTGGCCAAGAATCCCAGCTACTGGGATGCGAAGAATGTCCAGCTCACCAAGGTCACCTACCTCTCGGTGGAGGACGGCAACGCCGACGTCAAACTCTATGAGTCGGGCGAAAACGACTGGGTCTACCAGTTGCCCCCCGGCACCTACGACAAATACAAAGCGCAGTACCCCAAGGAAATCCGCAACACCGACATGCTGGGCCTGCGTTACTACTCGCTGAACAATGCGGACCCGGCCCTCAAGGACATCCGCGTGCGCAAGGCGCTCTCCATGGCGCTGGACCGCGACATCCTGGCGCAGCGCGTCACGGCGGACGGGCAGACCCCGGCCTACGGCGTGATCGTCAAGGGCACTTCGGGCGCCGACGTCACCGCCTACGACTGGGCCAAATGGCCCGCCGACAAGCGCGTGGCCGAAGCCAAAAAGCTGCTGAAGGAAGCCGACCTGCCGGCCGGCACCAAGCTCAAGTTCTCCTACAACACCAGCGATTACCACAAGAAGATGGCCATCTTCGCGGCCTCCGAGTGGAAGACCAAGCTGGGCCTGGACGTCGAGCTCGAGGCCATGGAGTTCAAGGTCCTGATCAAGAAGCGCACCGACAAGGACTACCAGATCGCCCGCAACGGCTGGGTTGCCGACTACAACGACGCCACCACCTGGCTCACGCTGGTGCAGTGCGACTCCGACCAGAACTACCACAACAGCTGCAACCGCAAGGCGTCCGCGCTGATCGACGAAGGCAACAAGCAACTGGACCCGGCCAAGCGCAAGGCCATGCTGACCGAGGCGGCGAAGATGATCATGGAGGACTACCCCATCATCCCGCTGCTGCAGTACACCGTGCCCCGCCTGGTCAAACCCTATGTGGGCGGTTATTCGACCACCAACGCACTGGATCGCTATCGCGGCAAGGACCTGTACATCATCAAACATTGATGAGCCGCAACCGGGCGGGCGCCGCTGCGCGCCTGTCTGTCCAGCCTGCTTTCACCGTACCCAAAATTTTCTGATGCCATACCGGCCGTTCAGGGCTAAGCTGTACCCGGCCTGCGCATTCATGCGCCCGCACTAGCCCGGAGATATTCCATGTGGTCCTACACCCTCAGGCGTGTCCTTGCAACGATTCCGACCTTGCTGGCCGTGGTCACCGTCTGCTACCTCCTGCTGCACGGCACGCCGGGCGGCCCTTTCGACGAGGAGCGCAAGGTCTCCGCGGCCGTGCTTGCCAACCTCCAGGCCAAATACCATCTTGACCTGCCGCTGTGGCAGCAATACCTGTACTACCTGGGCAGCCTGCTGCACGGCGACCTGGGGGCCTCCTTCCGTTATGCCGACTGGTCGGTCAACGAGCTGGTGGCCAAAGCGCTGCCGGTTTCCGCGGCGATTGGCGGAGGCGCCATCCTCATTTCCCTGTTTGTCGGGGTCTTCCTCGGCACCGTGGCGGCACTGCGCCAGAACAGCGCCGTTGACTATGGGGTGATGCTGCTGGGCAATGCGGGCCATGTGTTCCCGTCCTTCGTGATCGGGCCGGTGCTGATCCTGGTGTTCGCGGTCTGGCTCAAGGTCGCGCCTGCTGGCGGCTGGGACGATTTTTCGCCGCGCTTCATGGTGCTGCCCATGCTGCTGCTGATCTTCATCAACGTGGCCACCATAGGGCGCGTCATGCGCGGCAGCCTGATCGAGGTGATGCACAGCAACTTCATACGCACCGCGCGCGCCAAGGGCCTGCCCATGCACACCGTGGTGCTGCGCCATGCGCTGAAGCCGGCTTTGCTGCCGGTGGTGTCCGTCATGGGCCCGCTGGCGATTTCGTCGATCACCTCGGCCATCGTGACCGAGTCGGTGTTCTCGCTGCCCGGCATCGGCAAGCTGATCGTGAACGGCGCCGCCAACCGCGATTACACCCTGGTGCTGGGCCTGGTGGTGCTGGTCACCGTGATCGCCGTGACATTCAACCTGCTGGTCGACCTGGCGTATGCCTTGCTTGATCCGAAGATCCGGTATTGAGGCAAAGCGCCATGCTGTTCAGAAACAGACCCCGACAGGACCGGCTGGTAGCCGCCCTGGGCGATACATTGCAAACTTCGCCGGCCGATATCGCGGGGCGCAGCCCCTGGATGGATGCGCGCGTGCGTTTCCTGCGCAACAAGGCGGCGGTGTTCAGCCTGGCCCTGCTGACCTTGATCACGGTGTGCTGCATCGCCGGGCCCTGGCTGTTGCCGCATGCCTTCGACGCGGCCGATTGGGACGCGATGAGCCTGCCGCCCACGTTCAAGAACGCGCATTTTTTCGGCACCGACGAGTCCGGCCGCGACCTGCTGGTGCGCAGCCTGGTGGGCGGCCGTGTATCGCTGCTGGTGGGCTTTCTGGCGACGCTGTCGGCCGTCACGCTGGGCATCGTCTGGGGCGCGACGGCGGGCTTTATAGGCGGCAGGGTGGATGCCTTCATGATGCGTATCGTCGACATGATGTATGCCGTGCCCTACCTGTTGATTGCCATCCTGATGGTGACCATTCTGGGGCGTGCTTTTTACCTGGTGGTGATCACCATCACGGTGTTCTCCTGGATGGACATGGCGCGCGTGGTGCGCGGCCAGACCCTGTCGCTGCGCTCGCGCGAATTCATTGAAGCGGCGCGCGCCTTGGGCGTGCCGACGCGGCGCATCATCTTCCAGCACATCGTTCCCAACCTGCTGGGCATTGTGGTGATCTACACCACCGTCACCGTTCCCACCGTCATCCTGGTCGAGTCGGTGCTGTCTTTCCTGGGGCTGGGGATCCAGGAGCCGATGACGAGTTGGGGCGTGCTGATCCATGATGGTGCATCCGTCATGGAGGTTTCGTCCTGGATGCTGCTGTTCCCGGCCGGGCTGCTGTCGCTGACCCTCTATTGCTTCAACTACATCGGGGACGGCCTGCGCGATGCGCTGGACCCCAAGGAACGCTGATCCACGCCATGAGCCTGATTGAAGTCAATAACCTCGGCGTGCAGTTCCAGACCCAGGACGGGCTGGTGTATGCCGTCAACGGGATCAACTTTTCGCTGGACCGGGGCCAGACCCTGGGCATCGTGGGCGAAAGCGGCTCCGGGAAAAGCCAGAGCGTTTTGGCCATGATGGGCCTGCTCGCCAGCAACGGCAAAGCCACCGGCCAAGCCCTGTACCAAGGCCGCGACTTGCTGGCCATGAAGCCGGCTGAACTCAACGCGATACGCGGCAATCGCGTGGCCATGATCTTCCAGGACCCGATGACCTCGCTCAATCCCTACCTGACGGTGGAGCGGCAGATGACCGAGGTGTTGCAGTTCCACAAGGGGTTCGATCGCAAAGCGGCGCGCGCACGATCAGTGCAACTGCTCGATGCCGTCAAGATTCCCGAAGCCGCGCGCCGCGTCACCATGTATCCGCATGAGTTTTCGGGCGGGATGCGCCAGCGCGTGATGATCGCCATGGCATTGCTGTGCGAGCCCGAAGTGTTGATCGCCGACGAACCCACGACCGCGCTGGACGTGACGGTGCAGGCGCAGATCATCGCCTTGCTGCGCGAACTGCAGCGCGACTTCGGCACCGCGATCATCATGATCACGCACGACCTCGGCGTTGTGGCGGGGTTGTGCGATGAAGTGATGGTGCTGTACGGCGGGCGCGTGATGGAGCAGGGCAGCGCCGACAGCATCTTTTACCGTGCCTCGCATCCCTATACCGTGGGCCTGCTGGGCGCCATTCCGCGCCTGGATGCCGAAAGCGAAGCGCTGGTCGCCATTCCCGGCGCGCCGCCCAATATGGCCAAGCTGCCCAGGGGCTGCCCATTCAGCGAGCGCTGCCTCCTGGCCGATGAGCAATGCCGCGAACTGCTGCCCGCGTTGCAGCCCGCCGCACACGATGCGGCTGTGCTCAGGGCCTGCCACCGGCCTGTCCAGTCTGTGTCGGAACTTGCGGTGAAAGGTGCCAGCCATGCATGAGGCCGGTTCACCCATCCTGTCGGTACGTGAGCTTAAAGTGCACTTCAGAATCAAGGCCGGCGTCTGGCCATGGTCGCCGGCGCGCGTCCTCAAGGCGGTGGACGGCATTTCCTTCGATATCCATGCCGGCGAAACACTGGGCGTGGTGGGCGAATCAGGCTGTGGAAAATCGACGCTGGCGCGCGCGGTGCTGAACCTGATCCCGGCCACCGCCGGCAGCATTGCCTGGATGGGCCGGGAGATGACGACGGCCTCCAGCGAAAGCTGGCAGGCGGCCAGGGCGGACATCCAGATGATCTTCCAGGACCCGCTGGCCTCGCTGGATCCGCGCATGACCATCGCGCAAGTCATTGCCGAGCCCTTGCACACGCACCGCCCGGCCATGCCGGAGGCAGAGGTGATGCAGCGCGTGAAGGACATGATGGGCCGTGTCGGCCTGATGCCGCAGCAGATCAACCGCTACCCGCACGAGTTCTCGGGCGGCCAATGCCAGCGCATAGGCATTGCGCGCGCGCTGATCCTGGAGCCCAAACTCATCATCTGCGACGAGCCGGTATCGGCGCTCGACGTTTCCATTCAGGCGCAGATCATCAACCTGCTCAAGGACCTGCAGAAATCCATGGGGCTGGCGCTTATCTTTATTGCCCACGACCTGGCCGTCGTCAAACACATCAGCGACCGCATCCTGGTGATGTACCTCGGGCATGAAATGGAAGTGGCGCACAAGAAGGCACTGTATGCATCGCCGCGCCATCCCTACACGCAGGCCTTGCTGTCGGCCATCCCGATTCCGGAACCGGCGCTGGAGCGCAAAAAGGTGATTCAACTGCTGCAGGGCGACTTGCCGTCGCCCATGGCGCCGCCTTCGGGATGTGTGTTCCGCACGCGCTGTCCGCGCGCCATTGAGCGTTGCGCCGAGGAAATCCCCGCGCTGCGCAGCCTGAACGAACAGACGGAAGCGGCCTGCCTGCTGGCCTGACGGTTCATCCTCCCCTTACCGGATGAAGCACAGGTAGACGGCAAAAATAACGACCAGCCACAAGGTCTCGACCAGCATCAGCGCCATGGGCCGCCAGCCCAGCTTGACCAGTTCCTCGAACGAAGTCTTGATGCCCAGGGCGGCGATGGCCACCACGAGGCACAGGCGCGAGACCTGGCCCAACGCCTCATTGAGCCGCGGTGTGACCAAGCCCACGCTGTTGGCCAGCACCAGCGCCATGAAACCGACCAGGAAGAAGGGCAGCAGCGGCGCGCGCCGGCCGGCATCGCCGGTGCTGCTGCGCCGGCGCCAGTACCCGGCCAGCACGGCCACCACCGGCATCAGCAGCGTGACGCGAAACAGCTTGACGATCACCGCGACATCGCCGGTTTCGTGCGACATCATCAGGCCCGCGCCCACGACCTGGGCCACGTCATGGATGGTGCCGCCCAGGAAGACGCCGGCGCCGCTGTCGTCCAGTCGCAATATTTTTGCGAGCAGCGGGTAGACGACCATCGCGAGTGTCGACAGGCCGGTGACGCCTACCACCGTCAGCAAGGTGTGGCGCTCGTTGTCCCGTGATTTGGGCATCACCGCCGCCACGGCCAGCGCCGCCGATGCGCCGCAGATGGAGACGGCCGCGCCGCAGAGCAGGCCGAAGTCGGTGCTCAGGCCCAGGCGCCGCGCCAGCCAGGCGCCCAGCGCGATGGCGCTGGCAATAGCGATCACCGCGGTGGCCAATGGCCCCACACCCAGCTGCCCGATCTGCGCCAGCGTGATGCGCGCGCCCAGCAAGGCCACGCCTATGCGCAGCAGTGTTCGGGCGCAGAACTCGATGCCGGGGCGGCAGCGTGCGTCCTGGTACAGGAAGTGAAAGGCCAGGCCGAAGAGCAGCGCGTACAGCAGCTGCGGGCCGCCGTAGTGTTCCGACAGAAAGGTCGCACCCAGCATGATGAGCAGCGGCAAGGCAAGGCCCGGCCACAGGTTTCGGGTGTGAAGAAGCCAGGGGCGCGCAGCGCGGAGCATGGTCGTGCAACCTCGAGGAAAAAAGGGATATGGAAAAAGCGCCGCGGAGGGCGCGGGGGCGGGGCTCACAAGCCCCGGTCGTCAGGCTTGCAGCGCGGCAAAACCTTGCTGCAAATCGGCCAGCAGGTCGGCCGGGTCTTCAAGCCCGATGTGCAGGCGCACGATCTGGCCGTGGCCCGACCAGTCCGTCACGCTGCGTGCGTTGCGCAGGTTGGCCAGTGTGACCAGGCTTTCATAGCCGCCCCAGGAGGCGCCCAGGCCGAACAGCCGCAGGCTGTCGATGAAGCGCTCGGCGGCGGCCTGGTCAAAGCCCTTTTGAAATTCGAAAGACAGCAGGCCGTTGGTGCCTTTGCAGTCGCGTTTCCAGAGGGCGTGGCCGGGGTCGCCGGGCAGGGCAGGGCAGAACACGGTCGCGACTTCGCTGCGTGCCTGCAGCCAGGCTGCGACTTTCAGGGCGCTGCTTTCATGCACGGCCAGGCGCGCGGCCATGCTGCGCGTGCCGCGCAGCACCAGCCAGGCGTCGTCGGGGCTCACCGTCATGCCGAAGGCGTCGCTGCGCTCGTTGAGCGCCTGCCACGCGGCCTGCGTGGTGGCAACGGTGCCCATCATCACGTCGGAATGGCCCGACAGGTATTTGGTGGCCGCCATGACGGAGACGTCGGCGCCCAGCGCCAGCGGCCGGTACTGGTGGCCGGAGCCCCAGGTGTTGTCGGCCACCAGCAGCGCCCCCCGCGCATGGGCGATGGCGGCCAGGCGCGGCATATCGCACATTTCATACACCAGCGAGCCCGGGCATTCGGTGTAAACCATGCGCGTGCCGGCCTCGAATTTTTCTTCCACGTCGCTGCCGTCGGCCGCAAAAAAAGTGCATCGGATGTTGTAGGGCGTGAGGAAGGACTCCACCAGCTTGCGAGCCGGTTCGTAGACACTGTCCGACATCAGCACATGGTCGCCGGGCTTGAGGTAGGACAGCAGCGTCATCGCGATGGCGGCCAGGCCCGTGGGGAAAAGCCGCGTGCGGTAAGCGCCCTCAAGCTCGCTGACCATGTCTTCCAGCGCGTAGTTGGTCGGGTTGCCGCGGGCCCCGTAGGTGAACACGCGCTCCTCGCCGCGCCGCTGGCGCATCTCGCGCTGGTGCGCCGTGTTGTCGAACAACACGGTGCTGGCGCGCACCACGGGCGGGTTGACCGGCCGCCCGCCCTCATAGGCCGGCTGCTTGCCGGCGTGCACCAGGCGGGTCAGGGGGGATGGGCTGGGCAGCTTGGCCTGTGGCGATGGTTTGCTCATGTCGGAAGCCTGGTTGAAACAGGTGTCAGTCTAGCTTGGCGCCCGAGAGTTTGACGATGCGCGACCAGCGGGCGATGTCCGCCTTGAGCTGCGCGGCAAAGGCCGCAGACGAATTGCCGACCACTTCGCTGCCGCCGTCGGTGATCAGCTTGCTGACTTCGGGCGTCTTCAGGGCGCGCACGATGCTGTCGTGCAGGTAGGCCACACGCTCAGGAGGCGTGCCGGCGGGCGCGAAGAAGCCGTACCAGTCTTCAAAGGTGGTGTTTTTGTAGCCCAGCTCTTCCAGCGTGGGCACCTTGGAAAACACGCCTATGCGGCGGGGGCTGGTGACGGCAAGCGCGCGCATCTTGCCGTTCTGGATGAAGCTGGAGACCGAGGCGGTGGAGGTGATCAGCACGTCCACCTGGCCGCCCAGCAGGTCGGTGATGGCGGGCGCCGCACCCTTGTAGGGCACGTGGGTCATGCCGATGCCGCTGTCCTTTTCCAGGACCACGCCGACCAGGTGCGAGAGCGTGCCGTTGCCGGGCGTGGCATAGGTGACCCGCCCACCCGGGGCTTTGGTCTGGGCCGCCAGGTCGGCAAAGCTTTTCAGGGGCGAAGTGCTGGGCACCACCAGCGCCAGCGGCGCGGCGTTGATCTGGGTGATGGGCACAAAGTTCTTCAGCGGATCGAAACCCGGCGAGGCGTACAGCGTCGGGTTGACGGCCATCAGCGAGACCTGGCCGGTGAGCACGGTATAGCCATCGGCCTTGGCATCGGCCACGGCCTTGGCGCCAATATTGCCGCCGGCGCCGCCGCGGTTGTCGACGATGGCGCTCTGGCCGGTGATGTCGGACAGGCGGGTGGTGACAAAACGCGTGGTGGCGTCATTGCCGCCACCAGCCGGGAAGGGCGACACGAACTTGATGGCCTGGTTGGGGAAGCCGCCGACCTGGGGCATGGGCTGCGCGGAGGCCGCGCCGTGTACGGCGAGCAGGGCGCAGCAAAGTGAGGCGGCGGTGAATTTCAGCTGGGCAAGCATGAGGGCTCCTGAAGGGATGGAAGCAAAAAAAGAAAAGAAAGATGAGTCCGCCCAAGGCAGCGGAACTCAGGCGTGTGCGTGTGGGGCGGCGGCTTCAGGCAATCGGTAGGCCTTGAGTTCCTGCTCGTCGAGCTGCCCGATCAGGTTGACTTCCCAGGCCAGGTACTGGCGTGCCGCTTCCTTGTTGCCGTCGTGCCTGTCGTGCACGAAGAACAGGTAGTCGATGCGGTCGCTGTCGGCCGGAATGTTTTCGGACGCCTGCAGCGGCAGGCCGGCGGCTTGCCAGGCCTTCAGTCCGCCTTCAAGCACGCTCGCCTTCAGGCCCAGGGCCTGCAGGTCGGCGGCCGCGCAGGCCGCCACGGCGGGCTCGTCGGCAATCAGCACCACGGGGCGGTGTTCGCCCGCCACAGCCTGCGCCAGGCGCGGCCGTATGGACCAGCGCGTACCTGCGATGTGTTTCTGGCGGAACTGCATGCTGGGGCGCAGGTCTATGGCGGCGATGCTGCCGTCGGCCAGTCCGTCCCTCAGCGCCTGCACGTTGGTGGCGGGAAGAGCGGGCAGGGCCACGGGCGCCGCGGTGGGCAGGGCCAGGCCGCTGGCCAGGCCTTTGTCCAGCACGCTGGCATCGTGGCCCAGCTGGCGCAGCCAGCTCGCCACGGTGAGTGCGCGCATGCCGTCGGTGTCGAACAGCACCAGCCGGGCCTGGCGCACACCCACATACTGGTCGGTGGCCTGGATCAGCTGGCCGCCCGGGGTGTGCTGTGCGCCGGGCAGGCTGCCTTGCGCGAATTCCTCGGGGCTACGGACGTCGCACAAAAAGAGCGTGCGTTGCGTGTCGCCGGCCCAGCCGCGCACCGTCTGCGCATCCACGATGGGCACGCCAAAGCGCTGCCCCAGTGCCTGGGCTGCCGCGCGCATGGCGGCGGTGCCGGCGGGCTGGGCTGATTCCGGATAGCGGCGCGTGCCGCCATGTTCAAGTTGCAGGTCGGCCAGGTACCAGCCCTGGGTGCCATTTTCGAGCGCGGACACGGGATTGCGCACGCCCAGGTTGATCAGCGTCTGCGCGCCAATGATGCTGCGCGTGCGGCCCGCGCAGTTGATCACGATGTGGGTGTTCTCGCTGGGAACCAGGTCGCGGATGCGAAGCGCCAGCTCGCCATTGGGGCAACTGATCGCCGTCGGGATGTTCATCTTGCGGAACTCGGAGAACGGCCGCCCGTCCAGCACCACGACGTCGTCCTTGCGTTCGATCATGGACGCCAGTTCGGTCGCGCTGACCCGGGGCGTGTGGTAGACCTGTTCGGCCAGTTCACCGAAAGTCTTGGACGGCACGTTGACCCCGGCAAACAGCGCAAAGCCGGCCGCCTGCCAGGCCGCGGTGCCGCCTTGCAGCACCTGCACGTCGCTGTAGCCGATCGCGGCCAGGCGGCGCGCGGCCAGGGGCGCCGCGCCCTTGCCGTCGTCGTCATAGGCCACCAGCCGCACGCTTTTGCGCGGCGCCAGGCGCGGCGCGTCCAGCTCGAGCCGGCTGTAAGGCATGGGAATGCCGTAGAACAAATGCGACTGGCCGTACTGGCCGTGCTCGCGCACATCGAACAGGGCGATTTCTTCGCCATCGTGCAGCCAGGCTTTCAGCGTGGCCGCGTCTACAAAACGTGTCATGAAGGGGAGGGTATGAGTTCGGGGTGTGAAAGAAAAATGGCGCGGGTGGTCAGCGACGGGTCTGCACGCCGATGCCCATGGTTTCGTAGGTGCCTTTTTCCAGGTCGTAGCTGGTGCGCGAGGTCAGGGTCTCCAGCGCGCGGCCGTACATGTGCAGGTGCCGTATCACCTGGCCCGCCGGAATTTCCACCGAATGGATGTCCTCGGGCAACAGCGCGATGCCGGTGCCGGGTTCGACCACGACGGAATTGACTTGCTTGAGCTGGCCGCGGCCCGGCACGGAGCCGTCGTCCTGGCGTTCGTACACGCGATTGAGTTCCGTGCCTTCCACGGCGCTGATGCAGGCCCAGGTGGTGTGGTTGTGCGGCACGATGCGTTTGCCGGGGCGCATCACATTGAGGTAGAGCGCAAAGCTCTGGTCGGCATCCTCGGAGATCAGGTAACGCGCCTGCAGTTCAGGGCTCACGGGGGCGTTGAAGTCAGCCTCGCTCCACAGGTCCTTGCGGCCGGCCAGCTGGTTCAGCACCGCCAGCACCTTGGCCAGGGACTGGCGGGTTGCCTCGCCACTTCCAACAATAAGCTTAATGTTTTCAATCGCGGCGCCAACGACCTGGTTGCGCTCTGCTGCTGTTGCATTCATGGTGCTTCCTGAGTGAGATTCGGATTTGACGAGCCTAATATAGTCAAGTCATATTTTTCGAACAACTCAGAAATAGAGATAAACGCATTAGCATTCGTAATATGTAAATTGCCGCTGAGGAAGCCCAAGAATGAAAACCCTTGACCTCGAATTGCTGAGGTCCCTGGTCGCCATCGACGAACAGGACAGCTTCGCCGCCGCTGCCGTCCACCTGGGCAAGACGCAGTCGGCGGTCACGCAGCAAATGCAGCGCCTGGAGGACCAGATAGGCCATCCGCTGTTTGAAAAGCATGGGCGCAGCAAGCGCCTGACCTCGCACGGGCAAAAGCTGCTCGAATACGCCCGCCATCTGCTGGCCATCAACGACGATGCGCTGCGAAGCCTGCAGCAGGGCAGCCTCGAAGGTGTGCTGCGCATAGGCGCGCCGCACGACGTGGCCGACAATATGCTGCCGACGCTGCTCGCGCAGGTGGCGCGCGTTTCACCGCTGCTGCAACTGGACATCCATGTGGGGCGCAGCCCTTTCCTCATGGAGTCGCTCAAGCGCGGCGAGATCGACATGACGATCTCCAACCGCAATGACCCAGGGCTCGATGGCGTGGTGCTGCGCACTTCGCCCACCGTATGGTTGTGCTCGGCCAGCTATGTGCATGACCGCGCCAAGCCGGTGCCGCTGATCCTGGTGGATGGCCCCAGTGTGTTTCACCGGCTTGCGCGCGAGGCGCTGGACGCCGCGGGCATCCCTTGGTCGCCCAATTACACGGCTTCCAGTTTGATCGGCATCAAGGCCGCACTGCGCGCGGGCCTTGGCGTGACCGCGCGCAGCATTGAAACGGCGGGGCCCGAACTTCGTGTGCTCGGTGAAAACGACGGCCTGCCGCGATTGCCTGATCTTGATTACTACCTGTTCATTCGCAGGAACGTCATCAACCCGGTCACGCGAAAGGTGTTCGACATGCTCAAGGCCAACCTCGGCTTGATCCGCAACGCGGCGGACCCGGCTCGACCTGCGGGCAAGGGAGCTTGATCATCGCGAGTGAGAGGCACGTCAGGCAGTGAAGTAGTGCAGCAGTGATTTGTGGAGTTTCTACTTTCTTCTTACTCGCAAAGAAACGCGTGTGCGAATTCGTGGCGATGCTGCCACTCGCGAGGGCAAAGCCGTAAGCAAATGTTGGACGCAAGCCACATGCAATGACCCAAACTTGCGAACGAATGCGGCACTTGCATCGGCACGGTGTACGCTTGCCGCACGCTGATGATGCCCGGCATGGGTCGTGCTTATTCATCGGACGTATCTGAGAACAATGCAAGGAGTGAGTGTTAATGTCTGTTTCAAAATTCCCCATCAAGCGCCGCACGTTGCTTGCTGGTTCCGCAGCTTCCCTGGCGCTTGGTGCCGCACCCGCATGGGCTGCCTATCCCGACAAACCCATCAAGATCATCGTGCCGTGGGCGGCAGGTGGCAGCACTGATGCCATTACCCGCGTGCTTGCGCAGCGCCTGAGCGAAGGCTTGAAGCAGCCCGTGGTCGTGGACAACAAGCCGGGCGGCGCGGGCCACGTCGGCATTGACCAGGCCGCCAAGTCGGCGCCGGATGGCTACACCCTGGCGATTGTGGAGCTCTCGCATGTGTATGCCCCTGCGGTTGTCGCCAACCTGCCTTACGACATCCTGCGCGACTTCACGCCGGTGACGCTGGTGGGGACCTCGCCCATGGTGTTGTTCACCGGTCCTGACGTCACCGACTTCAAGAGCTTCCTGAAATCTGTTTCCAACCCCAAGGGCGGGCCGTCCCCTATGGCGAACAGCGGCACGGGTTCCATCAGCCACCTGGTGGGTGAACTGTTTTCGCAGGAAACCAAAGTCAAATTCAACATGGTCCCTTATCGCGGCGGCGCACCGGCCATGGTGGACCTCGCTGCAGGCCAGGTGTCTTCCTATTTCGCCACCTTGGCGACCGGCTCCAGCCTGATGGGTGCCGGCAAAGTCAAGGCGCTGGCGGTCACGGGACGCAAGCGTTCCGACGTTCCCATCCTGCGTTCCCTGCCGACGATGACGGAACTCGGCCTGAAGAATATGGACGTTGCCCAATGGTGGGCGCTTGTCGCTCCGGCCACCACGCCGCTTGAAGTGACCGAACGCCTTCGCCTGGAACTTCTGATGGCCATGTCGGATATGAAAGTGGTGGAGAAAATGTCCGCCCTGGGTGTGGAAATGAAGGGGACTTCGCGCGACCAGCTACGTGGCTTCCTCAGGACTGAGTCGGAGCGCTGGCGCACCCTGGCGCGTAACGTGGGTCTGAAGCCGCAGTAAGCGGCACCCCAATGTGTACGCCGGCGAATCTCGCCGGTGTTACAGGCCCAGCCAGCGCTGGGCGGCTGCCTGCAGCGCCTCTTGCGAACCTGTCGTGAGCAGGGTGGCGCTACCGGGCACGTCGCCAGGTCGTAATTGCCCTGCGGCTTCAAGCAACCTGCGGGTCTGCCGCGCGACCGGCTCGCCGGTTTCAATCAGGCGCACATCGGGGCCTACCAGCGACTGCAATAGGTCCCACACAAAGGGATAGTGCGTGCAGCCCAGCACCAGGGTATCGACCTCTCCTGCGCGACTGCCGAAGGGGCCGATCACCCGCGTGTATTGCTCGCACAGCACCTGTACTCGCGCGACATCCTCGTTCTGGATTGCATCGGCCAGCCCATCGCAGGGCTGGAGGATGAACTCGGCCCGGTCTTTCAGGGAATCGTGCAGCGCGCGCAGCTTGGCACTGCCCACCGTGCCGCGCGTGGCCATCATGCCGATGCGGCGTGTCTTGCTCAAAGCAACGGCTGGTTTGAGTGCCGGCTCCACGCCGACCAGCGGCAGGTCCGGGTGCTCGGCTCGCACGAGGTGGCCGGCTGCCGCCGTCGCGGTGTTGCAGGCGATCACCAGCGCCTTGATGGAATGTTCCTCGCGCAGTTTGCACACCACGGCGCGCGTGCGCTCGATCACAAACGCGTCGCCGCGCTCGCCGTAGGGCGCGAAGCCCGCATCGGCCAGATAGACGAAGTTCTCGGTGGGCAATTGCGCCCGCAGGGCTTTGAGGATGCTGAGGCCCCCCACGCCGCTGTCGAACACGCCGACCGGCCGGTCGGCGCCAGCCTGGCTTTGCATCACGCCGCGGCGACGGGGATGTTCTTGAATTCGCCGCTGGCGATTTTCTTCTGCCACTCGGCCGGCCCGGTGATGTGGGCGCTGGTGCCGCCCGCATCCACAGCCACGGTCACCGGCATGTCCACCACGTCGAATTCGTAAATCGCCTCCATGCCCAGGTCGGCAAAGCCGATCACCCTGGCGGTCTTGATGGCCTTGCTGACCAGGTAGGCGGCGCCGCCAACGGCCATCAGGTAGGCGCTCTTGTGTTTCTTGATGGCTTCAATGGCGACCGGGCCGCGCTCGGATTTGCCGATCATCGAGATCAGGCCGGTCTCGGCCAGCATCATTTCGGTGAAACCGTCCATGCGCGTGGCAGTGGTCGGGCCGGCCGGGCCCACGGCTTCGTCGCGCACCGGGTCGACCGGGCCGACGTAATAGATCACGCGGCCGCTGAAGTCGACCGGCAGCTTTTCGCCTTTGGCCAGCATGTCCTTGATGCGCTTGTGCGCGGCATCGCGGCCGGTCAGCATCTTGCCGCTGAGCAGCAGGGTCTGGCCGGGTTTCCAGCTGGCGACTTCTTCCTTGCTCAGCGTGTTGAGGTCGACCTTTTTGCTCTTGTTGTAGTCGGGCGCCCAGTTCACGTTGGGCCACAGGTCCAGCGAGGGCGGGTCCAGGTAGACCGGGCCGCTGCCGTCCATCACGAAGTGGGCATGGCGCGTGGCGGCGCAGTTGGGGATCATCGCGACGGGCTTGCTGGCCGCGTGCGTGGGGTACATCTTGATCTTGATGTCGAGCACGGTGGTCAGGCCGCCCAGGCCTTGCGCGCCTATGCCCAGCGCGTTGACCTTTTCAAACAGTTCGAGGCGCAGCTCTTCGGTCTTGCTCAGCTTGGCGCCCGAAGACGACTTGGCCTGCAGCTCGTACATATCGAGGTCGTCCATCAGGCTTTCCTTGGCCATGAGCACGGCTTTTTCAGCGGTGCCGCCTATGCCTATGCCCAGCATGCCGGGCGGGCACCAGCCGGCGCCCATGGTGGGTACGGTCTTGAGCACCCAGTCGACCACCGAGTCGCCGGGGTTGAGCATCACCATCTTGCTTTTGTTTTCGCTGCCGCCGCCCTTGGCCGCGACAGTGACGTCAACCGTGTTGCCGGGCACCAGTTCGGTGAAGATCACGGCCGGCGTGTTGTCCTTGGTGTTCTTGCGCTCGAACTGAGGGTCGGCCACGACCGAGGCTCGCAAGGTGTTGTCGGGGTGGTTGTAGCCGCGGCGCACGCCTTCGTTGATGGCGTCGTCCAGGCTGCCGGTGAAGCCTTCCCAGCGCACGTCCATACCGACCTTGAGGAACACGTTGACGATGCCGGTGTCCTGGCAGATGGGACGCTGGCCGGTGGCGCTCATCTTGCTGTTGGTCAGGATCTGCGCGATCGCGTCCTTGGCCGCGGGACTTTGCTCGCGTTCATAGGCGCGCGCCAGGTGGGCGATGTAGTCGGTGGGGTGGTAGTAGCTGATGTACTGCAGCGCGGCGGCTACGGATTCGATGAGGTCGGCTTGCTTGATCGTGGTCATGATGGGAATAGAGAAGGGTGGGGTCGTCGTTTTGGGGATTTCCGGGCAAACCCCGTAATTATCCGCCCTCGCAATGCGGCACGTCGTGGGCCGGCTGGCAGCACCGGCAAAACCCTTCAGATGAGAATTCTTCTCGTCTGCGGTCATACTCCCGTTTTCCCCTTCTTGTTTCCCCTTTCTTTTTTTGACAGCGCAGGACATTCCATGACGACAAGCAGCAGCACGCGCACCGAGCGCGACACTTTCGGCCCCATCGCGGTGCCGGCCGACAAACTCTGGGGCGCGCAAACGCAGCGTTCGCTGCAGAACTTCGACATCTCGGGCGAGCAGCAGCCGCGCGAGATCATCAAGGCGCTGGCCCAAGTCAAACGCTCCTCGGCCAAGGTCAACCATGCGCTGGGCCTGCAAGACGAGAAGAAGACCAAAGCCATCGTGGCCGCGGCCGACGAGGTGATCGCCGGCAAGCACGCGGACGAGTTCCCGCTGGTGGTCTGGCAGACCGGCTCGGGCACGCAGACCAATATGAACGTCAACGAGGTGCTGGCCAACCGCGCCAGTGAAATCCTGGGCGGCGAGCGCGGCGAAGGCCGGCTGGTGCACCCCAACGATGACGTGAACCGCAGCCAGTCGTCCAACGACGTGTTCCCGACCGCCATGCACGTGGCCGCGGTGGAGGCCCTGACCCACAAGCTGCTGCCCGCCATTGCCAAACTGCGTACCACGCTGGCGAAGAAGGCCCAGGACTTCGACGGCATCGTCAAGATTGGCCGCACCCACCTGCAGGATGCCACGCCGCTCACGCTGGGTCAGGAGTTTTCAGGCTATGTCGCGCAACTGGACCACGGTGACAAGCACGTGCGCGCCGCCTTGCCGCATCTGTGCGAGCTGGCCCTGGGCGGCACCGCCGTCGGCACCGGCCTGAACGCGCCCAAGGGCTACGCCGAGCAGGTGGCGGCCGAACTGGCGGCGCTCACGGGCCTGCCTTTCGTCACGGCGCCCAACAAGTTCGAAGCCATGGCTTCGGTGGACGGCCTGGTGCATGCGCACGGTGCGCTCAAGACGCTGGCCGCCAGCATGATGAAGATCGCCAATGACGTGCGCTGGCTCGCCAGCGGCCCGCGCAGCGGCATCGGCGAGCTCAGCATCCCCGAGAACGAGCCCGGCTCGTCCATCATGCCGGGCAAGGTCAACCCGACGCAGAGCGAGGCTGTCACCATGCTGGCGGCGCAGGTGTTCGGCAACGACGTGGCGATCAACTTCGGCGGTGCCTCGGGTAATTTTGAGCTCAATGTCTTCAGGCCCATGGTGGCGCATAACTTTTTGCAGAGCGTGCGCCTGCTGGCCGACGGCATGGTGAGCTTCAACGACCAGTGCGCGGTCGGCATAGAGCCGAACCGCGAACGCATCACCGAACTGGTGGAGCGCTCGCTGATGCTGGTGACGGCGCTGAACACCCACATCGGCTACGACAAGGCCGCGTTCATCGCCAAGAAGGCGCACAAGGAAGGCAGCAGCCTGCGCGATGCGGCGCTGGCTTCGGGTTATGTCACGGGCGAGCAGTTTGACCAGTGGGTGATCCCTGCCGACATGGTCGGCAGGTAACTGTGCACACCCCCGTCGGACGCTCACTTCGTGTAGCGCCTTCCCCCCTTGCAGGGGGCGGCGCCTGCGGCCTGGCGAAGCCAGTTCCGCGGCCCCTGCTGGTGAGAGATGGGCGGGTCATCATTCTGTCTGTCTGGGAGAATGGGGCATGCTCAAATTTGTCCAGCGCACACTGAACCAGTTCATCAATTCGCAGTCGCTTTCGGGCGTGGTGCTGGCATTGGCGGCCGTGCTGGCGCTGGTCCTGAGCAACTCACCGTGGGGCGAGGCCTACAACCGGTTTGTGCAACTGCCTGGCGAATTACGCGTCGGCAGTGACCTGTTGGTGCTTTCCAAGTCATTGCTGCATTGGGTCAATGACCTGTGGATGGCGGTGTTCTTCTTTCTGGTGGGCCTGGAGATCAAGCGCGAGTTGGTCGAGGGTGAGCTGGCCTCTCGTACACAGGCGCTGTTGCCCGCCGGTGCTGCGTTGGGCGGCATGGTGGCGCCGGCCCTCATCTATATGGCCGTCAATGCCGGCAATCCCATCGCGATGCGCGGCTGGGCCATTCCCGCCGCCACCGATATCGCCTTTGCGCTGGGCATTCTGGTGTTGCTGGGCAGCCGCGTGCCGCCGTCGCTCAAGGTGTTCCTCACGGCCGTCGCCATCATTGACGACCTGGGCGCCATCCTGATCATTGCTTTTTTCTACACGGAGGGCCTGTCGGTCACGGCATTGCTGGCCGCGGGTATGGGCGCGCTGCTCTTGCTGGCTTTTAACCGGGCACGGGTGATGGCCATAGGGCCTTACGTGGCGGTGGGTCTGGTGATCTGGCTTTTTGTTTACAAATCCGGCATTCATGCGACCCTGGCGGGTGTCACTACCGCGTTGGCTATTCCTCTCTCAGATGGCAAAGGCGGCTCGCCACTCAAAACCGCTGAGCATGCTTTGCACCCCTGGGTGACTTTTGGCGTGCTGCCCATGTTTGCGTTCGCCAACGCGGGCGTGTCGCTGCAAGGGGTGACGCCGGCAACGCTTCTTCAGAGCGTGCCTCTGGGCATTACCGCAGGCCTGCTGGTGGGCAAGGCGGTTGGCGTGTTTGGTGCGTCGTGGTTGCTGATCCGCTTTGCCGGAGCGCGCTTGCCCGCCGGGGCTGGCTGGAGCCAGTTCTTTGGCGTCTGCCTGCTGTGCGGCGTGGGCTTCACCATGAGCCTTTTCATAGGCGCGCTGGCCTTTGCCGGCCAGGATGCGGCGTACGAAACCCAGCTCAAGCTGGGTGTGCTGTGCGGCTCTGTGCTGTCAGGGGTGTTGGGGGCGCTGATGCTGCTGCGCACCACCAGCGCTACCGCCACCGGAAAGGCGACGGATTGATGCCGGCGTCAAGCCGGGCGTTCAGTGCTTCTGTGCGGCGATGCCCGACATGATCTTGTCGGTGTAGGCGATTGCAATCGCCGACAGCAGGAAGGTGATGTGGATCACCGTCTGCGCGATCAGGACCTTGTCGGTGTAGTTGTCGGCGTTGATGAAGGTTTTCAGCAGGTGGATGGAGCTGATGCCGATGATGGCCGTCGCCAGCTTGACCTTGAGCACCGAGGCATTCACATGGCTCAGCCATTCAGGCTGGTCGCGATGGCCTTCGAGGTTCATGCGGCTCACAAAGGTTTCATAGCCGCCCACGATCACCATGATCAGCAGGTTGGAGATCATGACCACGTCGATCAGGGCCAGCACGACCAGCATGATGACGGTCTCGTTGAGCGATGCGACGGGTATGGCAGTCTTGTAGCCGATGCTGGTGATCAGCGACTGCAAGGCAGTCTGGCTGCCGAAGGCGGCTTCTATCAGGTGCCACAACTCGACCAGGAAGTGCATCACGTACACCGCTTGCGCGGCGATCAGGCCCAGGTAGAGCGGTAATTGCAGCCAGCGGCTGGCGAAAATCAAATTGGGCAGTGGGCGCAGCGGCGAGATTTTTCCGGGGTTCGGGTTCTGGGTAGGTTCAGTCATGATGGCGTAAGCTGGGAGAATTGCCGGATTGTAGAGGGCAGCCGGCCCCCTCCGATTTGACGTATTTGTAAGGTTCAAGCCAGTCAGTGGCTTGTAAGTGCGGCAGAAGACAGTACCACGCATTCAGTGACAAACAGGAGACAAAGCCAAATGAGCGCCCCCAATTCCGCGATCGAATCGACCCTGGTTGAAAACCGCATCTTCCCGCCCGCCGCCGCCACCGTGAAGGCCGCGCGCATTTCGGGCATGCCGGCCTACCAGGCTCTGTGCGCCGAAGCTGAAAAGGATTTTGAGGGTTTCTGGGCGCGCCTGGCTCGTGACAACCTGAGCTGGAAAAAGCCCTTCACGAAGACGCTGGATGAATCCGCCGCTCCGTTCTACAAGTGGTTTGCCGACGGCGAACTCAACGCCTCCTACAACTGCCTGGACCGCCACCTGGGCACGCCAATCGAAAACAAGAAAGCCATCATTTTTGAAAGCGACGACGGCAAGGTCACCAACGTCACCTACAAGGAACTGCACGCCAAGGTCAGCCAGTTTGCCAGTGCGCTCAAAGGCTTGGGCATCAAGAAGGGCGACCGCGTCATCATCTACATGCCGATGACGGTCGAAGGTGTAGTGGCCATGCAGGCCTGTGCACGTATCGGTGCCACGCATTCCGTGGTGTTCGGCGGCTTCTCGGCCAAGAGCCTGCAGGAGCGCATCCAGGACGCCGGCGCCGTGGCCGTCATCACGGCCAACTACCAGCTGCGCGGTGGCAAGGAGTTGCCGCTCAAGGCCATCGTCGACGAAGGCATCGCCATGGGCGGTTGCGAGTCGATCAAGAACGTGATCGTCTACCAGCGCACCGCCACAGCCTGCAACATGGTGGCCGGACGCGACAGCCTGATGCATGAGCTCACAGCCAAGGCGGCGCCGGTGTGCGAGCCCGAATTCGTCGGGGCCGAGCATCCGCTGTTCATTCTTTACACCTCGGGCTCGACCGGCAAGCCCAAGGGCGTGCAGCACAGCACGGGCGGCTACCTGCTCTGGGCCAAGCTCACGATGGACTGGACTTTTGACATTCAGCCCAGCGATGTGTTCTGGTGCACGGCGGACATCGGCTGGATCACCGGCCACACCTATGTGGCTTACGGCCCGTTGGCCGCTGGCGCGACGCAGATCATTTTTGAAGGCATCCCGACCTTTCCGAACGCGGGCCGCTTCTGGCAGATGATCGAAAAGCACAAGGTCACGATTTTCTACACGGCGCCCACGGCGATCCGTTCACTGATCAAGGCCGCCGAGGCTGATGAGAAAGTGCATCCGGCGCGTTCCGACCTCAGCAGCCTGCGCATCCTGGGCTCCGTCGGTGAGCCCATCAACCCCGAAGCCTGGATGTGGTATTACAAAAACGTGGGCGGGGAACGTTGCCCTATCGTGGATACCTTCTGGCAAACCGAAACAGGCGGCCACATGATCACGCCGTTGCCTGGCGCCACGCCGCTGGTGCCCGGCAGCTGCACCTTGCCGCTGCCGGGCATCATGACCGCCATCGTTGATGAAACCGGTAAGGACCTGCCCAACGGCTCGGGCGGCATGCTGGTCGTCAAGCGCCCCTGGCCGTCCATGATCCGCACCATCTGGAACGACCCGGAGCGCTTCAAGAAGAGCTATTTCCCCGAAGAGATGGGCGGCACCATTTACCTGGCCGGCGACGGGGCGGTGCGCAATGCCGACAACGGTTATTTCCGCATCACCGGCCGCATCGACGACGTGCTGAACGTCTCGGGCCACCGCATGGGCACCATGGAAATCGAATCGGCGCTGGTGGCGCATTCCGCGCTGGTGGCCGAAGCCGCCGTGGTGGGGCGCCCCGATGACCTGACCGGCGAAGCCATCGTGGCCTTTGTGGTGCTCAAGCGCGCGCGCCCCACGGGCGAAGAGGCCAAGGCGATCGCCAAGGAGTTGCGCGACTGGGTCGGCAAGGAAATCGGCCCCATCGCCAAACCCAAGGACATCCGCTTCGGCGACAACCTGCCCAAGACACGAAGCGGCAAGATCATGCGCCGCCTGCTGCGCGGCATCGCCAAGGGTGAGGCTATTACTCAGGATACGTCGACCTTAGAGAATCCCGCCATCCTCGATCAGCTGTCTGAAAGACAGTGATCGAGGTCGCGGCGCAGCCGCGCCAGCGAAGCTGTGGCGGGTGAAGGGGTCACTCATATCGCGAAGCGATGTGACGTGGCCACAGAATCCTGCCATTCTCGATCAGCTGTCTGAAAAGCAGTGAGTTGAAACGCCCATAAAAAAAAGCCCGTCATCGACGGGCTTTTTTGTGGGCCGTGCGGCCTGGCTTACTTCTGCGTCAGGACCCACGCTGCCAGCTTCTTGGCTTCTTCAGGGTTGACCTGCGCGTTCGCGGGCATGGGCACAGGGCCCCAGACGCCGGAGCCGCCTTTGATGATCTTGGCGGCCAGTTTGTCGGCGGCGTCTTTCTGGCCGGCGTATTTGGCGGCGACATCCTTGTAGGAGGGGCCGACAAGTTTTTTGTCAATGGCGTGGCAAGCCATGCAGTTCTTGGCGGTAGCCAGTTGCAGGTCGGCCAGGGCCGGCGTCGACACGGCAAAACCCGCGGTCACAAAAGCGATTACCGAAAGAATGCGTTTCATGGATTGTCCTCGTGGGGGGGAAGTTGTGGATTCGGTTACAGTCGTTCAACGTCATTGTAGTGGTGCCGGTTGACCCTTGTTTCAAGGGGATTTCCCTTGGCGCTGCTGGATTTATTCAGGAGAAAGCTCATGTATTTTCTATTGCTTGGCATTGCAGCGCTGGCGCTCAAATACCTGGAAATCGGGCCGGTTGCCAACTTGAACTGGTTCATCGTACTGTCCCCTTTTGCCATGGCCGTCGCTTGGTGGGCTTGGGCCGATGCCTCGGGTTACACCAAGCGCAGGGAAATTGAAAAAATGGCCAAGCGCAAGGATGACCGCATTGATAAGCAGCGTGAAGCCATGGGCATGCTTTCGGCCAAGAAGAAGCGGAAGTAAGCCCACCAGCTTCTTTATTGCATCCACGTCATTTCAATCTATTCGTCTTGCGTAAAAACCAAGGCGCTCCAAGGCAAAGAGCCCGTGAAGTCTGTAACTTCACGGGCTCTTGTCGTTTCATTCGCTCGGTATCGCGTCGTTCAATAGTCGTCCAGTACCGCGCCCTTGCTGGCGCTGGAGGCGTTGAAGGCGAACTTGGCCTGAACGCCGCGGGTGTAACGCGGTGCTGGCGGCTTCCAGCCGACCTTGCGCTTGGCGAGTTCGGCATCGCTGATGTTCAGTTGCAGCAGCAGTTGTTTGGAGTCGATGGTGATGGAGTCACCTTCCTGGATGAAGGCGATGTTGCCGCCCGCAGCCGCTTCGGGCGCGACGTGGCCGACCACCATGCCCCAGGTGCCGCCAGAAAAACGGCCGTCGGTGATCAGGCCCACGCTTTCGCCGAGGCCGGCGCCGATCAGCGCGCCGGTGGGGGCCAGCATTTCAGGCATGCCGGGCCCGCCCTTTGGGCCTAGGTAACGCAACACCATCACGTCGCCGGCCTTGATCTTGCCGGCCAGGATGGCTGCAAGGGCCGACTGTTCGTCGTCAAACACGCGGGCCGGGCCGGTCATGACCGGATTTTTGAGGCCGGTGATCTTGGCGACGCAACCCTCGGGTGAGAGGTTGCCCTTGAGGATGGCCAGGTGGCCCTGGGCGTAGATGGGTTTGTCGATGGGGCGGATCACGTCTTGGTCGGCGCGTGGAACGTCGGGCACGTCCTTCAATGTCTCGGCAATGGTCTGGCCGGAAATCGTCAGGCAGTCGCCGTGCAGCAGGCCGGCGGACAGCAGCGTCTTCATGACCTGGGGAATGCCGCCGGCGCGGTGCAGGTCGACAGCGAGGTATTTGCCCGAGGGCTTGAGGTCGCAGAGCACCGGCGTGCGCTGGCGCACGCGCTCGAAGTCGTCAATCGTCCATTCGACGCCGGCCGCATGGGCGATGGCCAGGAAATGCAGCACGGCATTGGTGGAGCCGCCGGTCGCCATGATCACGGCGACCGCGTTTTCGATCGACTTTCGGGTGACGATGTCGCGCGGTTTGATGTCCTTCTTGATGGCTTCGACCAGGACCTTGGCAGACTCCTTGGCCGAGTTCATTTTCTCGTCATGCGGGTTGGCCATGGTGCTGGAATAGGGCAACGAAATGCCCAGGGCCTCGAAGGCGCTGGACATGGTGTTGGCCGTGTACATGCCGCCGCAGCTGCCGGTGCCGGGGATGGCCCGGCGCTCGATCTGCAGCAGGTCTTCGTCGCTCATGCGGCCGGCGGCGTTTTCACCCACGGCTTCGAACACGCTGACGATATTGAGGTCCTTGCCCTTGTAGCTGCCCGGCAGGATGGTGCCGCCGTAGACGTAGATCGCCGGCACATTGGCGCGCAGCATGCCCATCAGGCCGCCCGGCATGTTCTTGTCGCAACCACCTACCACGAGCACGCCGTCCATCCACTGGCCCTGCACGCAGGTCTCAATGCAGTCCGAGATCACTTCGCGGCTCACCAGCGAATATTTCATGCCTTCGGTTCCCATGGCCATGCCGTCCGAGATGGTCGGCGTGCCGAACACCTGGGCATTGCCGCCGGCTTCCTCGATGCCGGCAATTGCCGCGTCCGCCAGTTTTTGCAGGCCGCTGTTGCAGGGCGTGATGGTGCTGTGGCCGTTGGCCACGCCGACCATGGGTTTCTTGAAATCATCAGCCTCATAGCCCATGGCGTAGTACATGGAGCGGTTGGGGGCGCGCGATTTCCCCTCGGTGATGTTTTTGCTGCGGGGGTTGGCAACGATATTGACGGTTTTGGTGTTCATGGCCTGTCTCGTGGGTAGGTTGCCGCCGTATCCTGCCCGGTGGGCGGATTCGGCGCTTGTCATCGGAAAGCAGAGTATGCGTGCTTTGATTGATTCTTTCCAATCCATTATTCATCCTCTATTAATATGTGGTGCATATGAAAGAATTTGCCAGCACCGCAGCTTCGGATTCCCGCAAACCGCCACTGATCGAGCTGCGCCTGTGGCGCCAGTTCCTGGCCGTAGCTGAGGAATTGCACTTCGGCAGGGCGGCACTGCGCTTGAACATGACCCAGCCGCCTCTCACCCAGGCCATCGCCCAGCTGGAGAGCCTGCTGGGTTTGAAGCTCTTCGACCGCACCAAGCGCAGTGTGCAACTCACTGCCGCGGGCGAGGCCCTGGTGCCGGAGGCGCGCGATTTGCTGGCGCGTGCCCAGGCCTTGCCGGCATATGCCCGTGCCAGTGCTGACGGTGAAGCAGGGCGTCTGCGGCTGGCTTTTGTCTCTACCGTGGGTTTTGAGCTGCTGCCGCGCTGGGTGAGAGCCTTTCGCGAACAGTATCCGAAAGTGCAGCTGGAACTGATCGAGGCGACTGGCGACGTGCAGCTGCAAGCGTTTGAGCGCGGCGAGATCGATGCGGGCTTCATGCTTCACTCCCCCGGTTTCGCGCCCTCAGGCCTGGTGTGCCGGCGCATTAGCCAGGAGCCACTGGTGGTGGCACTACCCGAGCAGAACCCGCTGGCGAAGAAGATGGCGCTCGCCCTCGCGGATCTGCTGGAGCAGCCGCTGGTGATTTTTCCCAGGCGCATCGTCCCTTCGCTCTACGACGCGATTTTTGCGATGTATCACTCTGCAGGGCAATTGCCGCAAGTGGCGCAGGAAGCCATCCAGATGCAGACCATTGTGAACCTCGTATCCGCCGGGCTCGGTGTGGCCTGGGTTCCCGAAAGCGTGCGGCAATTTCAGCGTCCAGGTGTGGTGTACCGAAGCCTGTTTGTGCACGGACCCTCCGTCAAGGGCATCACGCGGGGCGGTTCAGCCGTGGTGCCAGGTTGCGAGACCAGCCTGGTCTGGCCGAAAAACAGTGCCAATCCGGCGTTGGCGCGTTTCGCGGCCTTTATCGGCGCATAGACCGCTCAAAGGCTTCGTCCCGTTCGCGTTGCCGGCGCGCCGCGACCGCGCTTTGTTGCTGCTGCCTTTCCGAGGCGGTGAGTTGGCGCTGCTCCATCCTGCGCTGCGCTATTTCGCCGGCGCTGTTGCAGCGTGCGCCATGGTTGGCTTCGCAATTGGCAATGATTTGTTTGTCGCTGGGCTGGGGCTGGGCGTTACCTTTTCGCAATCCACTCAGTGAGGAGGATCCTGTCTGGCGCGACGCGCCGGCCGAAGCTTCGGCTGCCGCTGCCCGTGCGTTGGCCGCCGCGTTTTCCGCCGCCCAGTCTTTGGTCGTGGCACCGCCACCCGGCTTGCCGGTGATCGAGGGACTCCCGGCCGGCGTCTCAGCTGCGGCGGACTTCTGCATGATGAGTTTTTCGCTGCCGCCGCCCTGGGCTGAGCACGGCGTCTGCGAAAACACTTTCTTGCCGTTCGTATCCAGGCATTGGTAAACCTGCGCGGCGGCGTGCGGCATGAAGAACAGGCCCAGTAGGCTGGCAGCAAGGGCAGGGCGGATGGCTTGGCGCATGGCGGGGTCCGTTACGGTGCTGCTGGCAGTCTAATCGAACGCAGTCGCCGCGTAAGCCCTTTCCTACGAGCCATGCGTGCAAAATACCGCCCATGCTTATCCACCCGCAAATCAATCCTGTCGCGCTCCAGCTCGGCCCGCTTGGCATCCATTGGTACGGCCTGACTTACCTGGCGGCCTTTGGCTTGTTTTTCTTCCTGGCGACGCGGCGGCTGCGGCACCAGCCTTTTGCCTCGATCACAGGCCCGGGAGCTTGGTCGCGCAGGGATATCGAGGACATGCTGTTCCTGGGGGTGATGGGGGTGGTGATAGGTGGGCGGCTCGGTTACTGCCTTTTCTACAAGCCAGGCCACTACCTCACGCATCCGCTGGAAATCCTGTTCGTGTGGCAGGGCGGCATGAGTTTTCACGGCGGCATGCTCGGTGTGCTGGCTTCCCAGTGGTGGTTCGCACGCTCGCGCCAGCGGCCCTGGCTGCAGGTGATGGACTTTGTAGCGCCCTGCGTGCCCACCGGGTTGGCGGCGGGGCGTGTCGGCAACTTCATCAATGGTGAGCTGTGGGGCCGCTTCAGCGACCCGGCCCTGCCCTGGGGCATGGTGTTTCCCGGTAGCGGTTCCATGCAGCCGCGCCACCCTTCGCAGATTTACCAGTTTTTGCTGGAAGGCTTGCTGCTGTTCGTGCTGCTGTGGCTGTACGCCCGCAAGCCGCGCAAGACGGGCCAGGTCTCGGGTGCCTTCCTGCTGGGTTATGGCGTGTTCCGCTTTATCGCCGAGTTTTTCCGCGAGCCCGATGAATTCCTCGGCACCCTTGCTTTGGGGATGAGCATGGGCCAATGGCTGTGCGTTCCCATGATTGTTGGTGGCGCTTGGTTATGGATATGGGCGACAAAACGCGCCGGGACGGCCTGAAAACCCAGCCATCCCCCAGGCCTGCCGGAGACGGCGGACCCGCGGGTCCGTAACGCGCCAGCCCGCATAGGGTTTTTCCCCGTCGTTTTCAAGCACAGGCCCTTGATTGATGAAGAGTTATTTTTCATAATTACAGGTAATTATTCGAAATTACTGCAGATTTAGGCCGCTAAATGCTTAGCTCCGGCAGTAGTTCTTCTGCAGGGGATTCGCCGCGCCGGCGGATCAGGTCAGCCAAGGGGTCATGCCATGCGTCTTGTCCAGAGTTCACTGCACCAGGAAGTCGCCGATACCCTGCGCGAGCAGATTTTCGCGGGCCAGTTGCCGCCTGGGAGCTTCCTGGACGAGGTCGCGCTGTGCGAACGCCTGGAAATCTCGCGCACGCCGCTGCGCGAGGCGCTCAAGGTGCTGACGTCGGAGGGGCTGCTGCGCCATGAGCCGCGGCGCGGCTGCTTTGTCAACGAAGTGACCGAGCAGGACCTTGATGACATCTTTCCAGTGATTGCGTTGCTGGAGGGGCGCTGCGCCTACGAAGCCGCGCGCAACGCCACTGACGCCGACCTTGCGGCGCTGACCACCTTGCATGAGCGGCTCAACAGCCACGCGGCGGCCGGCCGCATCAATGACTATTACGCTACCAACTTCGCGATCCACGAGGCCATCATCCTGCTGGCCAACAACCGCTGGCTGGCCCAGGCCATTGCCGACCTGCGCAAGATCCTCAAGCTCGCGCGGCTGCAGCAGTTGCATGCGCCGGGCCGGCTGGCGCAAAGCCTGTCGGAACATATGACGGTGTTCGCAGCACTCAAAAGCCGGGACAGCGAGGGTGCTGAAGCCGCCATGCGCACGCACCTGACGCGCCAGCGCGAAGCGTTGCGCGAGCTGGCCCGCAGCCAACGCTTCAGGGTGGCATCATGAGCGCCGCTGAATGGCTCACCCGCAACGTTTCGCGTTTCACGGCGAGCGACAAGGGCGGGGCACCCTCGGAATCCGTCCAGTCCACCGGCAAAAAGACGGCCACGGGCGCGGGCATGCCTGCGCGCAGTACGCACGAGCGGCTGCAGGCCACGCTGAGCCAGAAGGATGAGGCGCTGTCGCCGCGCGTGTTGCGCCGCACCTTGCAGGAGCTGCAGGCCATCATCGACCCGCGCGTGAGCGAGGTTGAGGGCGGCCGCCGCGCCATGGCCATAGCGGCGTGGTATCAGGGTGCCACGCCGGCGCGACGGCGCGACCTGTGGATGCTCATGAGCGAGCAGTTTGTCGCCAACCCGCAAAAGGTGAAAGCGGCGCAGGCGCAGTTCGCCGCCGCGGTGGGGACGCCCGAAGAGGCGGTGGCCGAGGTGCGTTACCGGCGCGCCACGGTATCGCCGCGCCGGCGCTTGCTGCAACGCTTCAGCGTCTACCCGGGCGGCATCCAGTTCCTGGTCGACATGCGCGCCGAGATGCAGGCCAGCCTCAAGGCCGACAAGCGCCTGCTCGCGCTGGACGTGGAAATGGAGTACATGTTCTCCACCTGGTTCGATGTGGGCTTTCTCGACCTGCGCCGCATCACCTGGGATTCGCCGGCGTCGCTGATCGAAAAGCTCATCAAGTACGAGGCGGTGCACGACATCAAGGGCTGGGCCGACGTGAAGAACCGGCTCGACAGCGACAGGCGCTGCTACGGCTTCTTCCATCCGCGCCTGCCCGACGTGCCCTTGATCTTCGTGGAAGTTGCCATGGTCGAGCGCATCGCGGGCGACATCATGCCGCTGCTCGACGAACTGGCCGCGCCCTCGGACCTGAGCCGTGCCACCACCGCCATTTTTTATTCGATCAGCAACACCCAGGTCGGCTTGCGCGGTGTGAGCTTTGGCGATTCATTGATCAAGCGCGTGGTCGAGACGCTGAAAGAGGAGTTCCCCAAGCTCAAGACTTTTGCCACGCTCTCGCCAATTCCCGGCTTTCGCAGCTGGTTGGGCAAGAACGCCGCAGCCATGCTGGAAAAGCTGGGCGAAAAAGAGCTCACGGCGCTTGGCCGAGCCGTGGGTTTTGAGCCGCCCGGCCCGGGGCATCTGCTGACGGCCGCAGAGAATCCGCTCGCGCTCGGTGAGAAATCACCAGTGCGCAAAATGCTGCTCCAGTGCGCGGCCCAGTATCTGGGCAAGACCCTGGAAGAGGGCAAGCCATTGGACCCGGTGGCGCGTTTTCACCTGGGCAACGGCGCGCGCATCGAGCGCATCAACTGGGCTGGCGACCCGACGCCCAAAGGACTCAAGCAGTCTTATGGCCTGATGGTGAATTACCTCTACGACCTCAAGCGCCTGGACAGGCATCGCGCACAGCTGGCACAGGGGGAAATACCCGTGTCGGGCGACATCGAAGATTTGTACATTTGAATGTGTACTTAGGAATGGATGGCGGATGAGTTTGGGTAGCAACAGGCCGGTTCATCCCGTTAGATCGCGCTAGAACTTCCGGCTTGCTTTTTTCTGATTTCAACAACGACAGGAGACATCAATGACTTTCAGTTTTCAAGCCCGGGCTTCCCGGCGCGACATCTTGCGCGCCGCGGCCGCCGGCGCCGCGACGCTATCTTTCGGCAGCCAGGCCCAGTCGGGCTGGCCGACCAAACCGGTGACGGTCATCGTGCCGTTTCCGGCCGGCGGGGGCACCGACGCCTTCGCCCGTCCCCTGTCAGCCCAGTTCGCCAAGCTGACCGGCAAGCAGCTCATCATCGACAACCGTGGCGGCGCGGGCGGCACGCTGGGCGCCAGCATCGCAGCCAAGGCCCAGCCAGACGGCTACACGCTGTTCATGGGCGCAGTGCACCACACCATCGCGCCGTCCATGTACCCCAAGCTGGACTACGACATCGAAAAAGATTTTGTGCCCCTGGCCCTGATGGCCAATGTGCCGCAGGTACTGGTGGTCAATCCCCGCAACATGCCCTTTGCCGATTTCAAGGCCTATATCGCCGCCGTGCGCAAGTCGCCGGGCAAGTACAACTACGGCTCGGCCGGTGCGGGTACCTCGCACCATCTGGCGGGGGAACTGTTCAAGCAGCAGACCAAGACCTTCATCACCCACATTCCTTATCGCGGCGCGGGCCCGGCCCTGCAGGATCTGATCTCGGGCAATGTCGACATGATGTTTGACGGCCTGGGCTCTTCCGCCAACCACATCAAGGGCGGGCGCATCAAGGCACTGATGGTGGCCGGTACCAAGCGCAACCCGGCATTTCCGGATGTGCCTTGCGCCGGTGAGCTGGGCCTGCCCGATTACACCGTGACCACCTGGTACGGCATGTGGGCGCCCAAGGGCACGCCGGCTGACGTGCAGGCGCGCATTGTTGAAGACTTGCGCAAGGCCGCGACCACCGACGAACTCAAGGCCATCTGGGCCAATAACGGCGCGGATTTCGGCAACCTTACGCCCCAGCAATTTGGTGCTTTCGTGAGCAGCGAGGTCAAGCGCTGGGCGGCCGTGGTGAAAACCTCCGGCGCCAAACTCGAATGACCGCTTGATGAGTGGAGCCGTTTTACTGGAGATGAAGGGCTCCCTGGCCTTTGTGACCCTGTCCCACCCGGGCAAGCTCAATGCCATGAGTCGCGCCATGTGGTGTGAGTTGCGCGCTGTATTCGAACGCCTCCAGCAGGCCGCCGATGTGCGTTGCGTGCTGGTGCAGGGCGAGGGCGGGCATTTTTGTGCGGGGGGCGATATTTCCGAATACGCCGGGTTCCGCTTTGAAGAGGCCGCCCTGCGCGACTTTCATGAGCATGATGTGTGGGGCGGCTTGCAGGCCATGCTGGATTGCGACATTCCCGTGGTCGCGATGATTGAGCGTAACTGCATGGGCGCCGGTATGGAGATTGCCAGCTGCTGCGACATCCGCATCGCAAGCGACACCGCGAAATTCGGCGCGCCCATCGCCAAGCTCGGCTTTCCGATGGCGCCGCGCGAAGCTGCGCTGGTGGTGCGTGCGGCGGGCGAGCTGACCGCGCGCGAGATGCTGCTGTCGGCCGCCGTGCTGGACGCAGCAGAGATGAAGCGGCGCGGTTTTCTCAACCAGGTGCTGCCCGACAGCGAAGCGGGTGCCGCGGCCTTGGCCTGCGTGGAGCGCAGCGCCACCCTGGCGCCCGGCGCGGCCAGGTTGAACAAGCAGGCTTTGCGCGTGCTGGCGGAGGCCGGCAGCGCGCAAGCCGTGATTGATTTGGCCGCGAGTGCTTACCATTACGCCGCATCGCCCGAGCATCGGGAGGGCGTTACCGCTTTTACCGAAAAACGCCAGCCCCGGTTTGACGGCCGGGTTGCCGACCCTATCCCCACTGACAGCCTGAACCATGAAAAACCATAACCTCTTCGCGGCGCTGCGAGCCGCATTTCCTTCCTCGCTGGACGACATCGCCGTCGAAACCGACAACGGCCTGCACTATTCGTGGCGTGATCTTGAGCGCGGCACCGCGATGATGGCCAACCTGCTGGCTTCGCTGGGCCTGCCGGAGGGCGCCAGGGTGGCGGTGCAGGTCGAAAAGTCGGTCGAGGCCATGATGCTTTACCTGGCGACCTTGCGTGCTGGTTATGTGTTCCTGCCGCTCAACACGGCCTACCAAAGCGCCGAGATTGAGTACTTCATCGGCAATGCCGAGCCCTCGGTGGTGGTGTGCAGCAGCAAGAACTTTGGCTGGGTCACCAAGATAGCCTTCAAGGCCGGCACGCAAAACGTCTTCACGCTCGACGACGACCGCACGGGCTCGCTGCTGGAGCGCGCCGCGCATTGCAGCGACCAGCACGAACCCGTGGCTCGGCAGGCCGACGACCTGGCCGCCATCCTCTACACCAGCGGTACCACCGGCCGCAGTAAAGGCGCCATGCTGACGCACGGCAACATGTTGAGCAACGCGCTGGTGCTGAAGGAGTATTGGGGCTGGAAGCAGGGCGACGTGCTGATCCATGCCCTGCCGATTTTTCATGTGCACGGCCTGTTCGTCGCCATCCACGGTGCGCTGATCAACGGCAGCAAAATGATCTGGCTCTCCAAGTTCGACCCCAAGCTGGTGGTGCGCAAGCTGCCCGAGGCCACGGTGTTCATGGGCGTGCCCACGCTGTATGTTCGCCTGCTGGCCGAACCAGGGCTGACCCGTGAGGCCTGCCGCAATATGCGCCTTTTCGTCGCGGGGTCGGCGCCATTGCTGATCGAGACCTTCAACGAATGGAAGGAGCGTACCGGCCATACCATCCTGGAGCGCTACGGCATGTCCGAGACCGTGATGCTGACATCCAACCCTTACCAGGGGGCAGAGCGGCGCGGCGGTACTGTGGGGTTCGCGCTGCCCGGCGTGAGCCTGCGGGTGCAAGGCGATGACGGCCAGCCCTTGCCCGCCGGCGAGATAGGCGGCATCCAGGTCAAGGGGCCGAATGTGTTCAAGGGCTACTGGCGCATGCCCGAAAAGACGAAGGAAGAGTTCACGGCGGACGGGTATTTCAAGACCGGCGACGTCGGCAAGATCGACGAGCGCGGCTACATCGTCATCGTGGGCCGCAGCAAGGACCTGATCATCAGCGGCGGCTACAACGTCTATCCGGCAGAGATCGAGGGCTACATCAACGACATGCCCGGTGTGGCTGAAAGCGCCCTGGTCGGCGTGCCGCACCCGGATTTTGGAGAGGTGGGCGTGGCCGTTGTGATTGCCAAGCCTGGCGCCGCGCTGGAGGGCGGGCAGATCGTGGGCGAGCTCAAATCGAAGCTGGCCAACTTCAAGATTCCCAAGCAATGTTTTGTGGTCAGCGAACTGCCGCGCAATACCATGGGCAAGGTGCAGAAGAATTTGCTGCGCGAGCAGTACAAGGGCCTGTTTACCTGAACCCCGTTTGCCTGAAGGCCCTGTTGAGGATGCATCAAGGCGCGAAGTCGTCCACCTGGATCACCTTGTCGGCGGCGCGCAGGTAGGCCAGCGCCAGCTCAGGGCGGCTTGAAGCCTGCGCGGCACGTTCCATCGATGGGCTGCGGCGCACGGCCTTGTTGAGCACCACGGTTTCTTCCCCGAGCTGGGCTGCCAGATCCAGCGCATCCATAAGGTCGCGCAAACCCCCACTGCTCGGCCTGGCGAGGTCGGGGCTGAGGCCTTGCATGAGCGCGCTGTTGGTGCGCAGCAGCTTGGCCAGTTCCAGCAATTGCACATCCCGAAGCGGCGCCAGCCGCGTGCTGCGGTTGAGCACCAGCGCGCCCACCACACGGCGCAGCGGCGAGGGGAAGTTGGCATACAGCGCTTCGAGCGCATTGCTCGCTTCGTCGAGCTGCATGCGGATCGCCGCCCTTGCCACCGGCAGCATGTCGCCGTTCTTTTCAACGGCATAGCGCCAGGTGCAGGCGCTGGCCATGTAAAGGTGGGCCAGCACATCGCCCAGCCGGGCCGATAACAATTCCATGCGTTTGAGCTTGCCGCCCAGCAGGCCCATGGCCAGGTCGCAGGTGAGTGCGTACTGGCTGCTCAGGCGGGCGATCAGCCGGGCCTCCTTCTCCAGTCCCGCAGGCGGCGTGCCCAGCAGCGGCGCGCCGGCGATGCTGTGCCAGAAGTTGCGCAGCACAAGCCCACCATGGCCTAGCAGTGCATCCCCCAGCGCCTGGGCATCGTTGTCGCGTACCGCCTGCATTTCCTTCATCACATACGGGTGGCAGCGTACCGCGCCCTGGCCGAAGATGATCAGCGAACGCGTCAGGATGTTGGCACCCTCCACGGTGATGGCGATGGGTGCGCCGCGATAGGCCACGGACAGCAGGTTGGACGGGCCCTGGATGATACCCTTGCCGCCCAGGATATCCATGCCGTGGTTGACGGCGCGCCGGCCGGCTTCGGTCAAGTGCACTTTCAGGATGGCGCTGGCCACGCTGGGCTGCTCGCCGCGGTCGAGCACGGCGGCGGTGTAGCGGCGCGCGGCGTCTGTCGCGTAAAGCTCGCAGGCCATTTCGGCGATCACGCCGGCAATCGCGTCAAAGCGGCCTATGGGGAGGCCGAACTGCTCGCGCACCTGGCCGTAGCCGTTGGCCACAAAGAGCGAGGTCTGCTGCATGGCCGAGCCCAGCGCGGGCAGCGAAATCGCGCGGCCCGCGGCCAGGCATTCCATCAGCATGCGCCAGCCTTGGCCGACCCGGGCTTCGCCGCCGATGATCCAGTCCATCGGGATGAAAACGTCGCGGCCCGTTATGGGGCCGTTCATGAAGGCGGCGTCCATGGGCCGGTGCCGACGGCCGATTTTCATGCCGGGCTGGGGCACCGGGATCAGCGCGCAGGTGATGCCAAGGTTGCGCTGGCCCTCGGGCAGGCTTTCATCAATCGCGTTGAAGGCCAGGCCCACGACGGTGGCCACTGGTGCCAGCGTGATGTAGCGCTTGGAGAAGTTCACGCTGAAGCCACGCACCAACCGTCCTTCAAACTCGCGCTCGACGAGCACCCCTCTGTCGGGAATGGACGCCGCATCGGAACCCGCATAGGGCGAGGTCAACCCGAAGCAGGGCAGGTCGCGGCCGTCGGCCAGGCGCGGCAGGTAATGCTGCTTCTGCTCCGGTGTGCCGTAGCGCAGCAGCAGTTCGGCCGGCCCCAGAGAGTTGGGCACCATGACGGTGACGGCCGCGGAGATATTCAGTGTGGCGATGCGCGTGACCACGGTGGCATGGGCATAGTGGCTGAAGCCGAGGCCGCCATGCGCCTCGGGAATGATCATGCCGAAGAAGCGGTGTTCGCGCAGGTAGGCCCAGACCTCGGCGGGCAGGTCACCGGCCTGGTCGATGGCGAAATCGTCCAGCATGGAACAGAGGGCAGTAACTTCCTTGTCCAGAAAGGCCTGCTCTGCGGCGCTGAGCACGTTGGGGCCGGCGCCCAGCAGGACATCAAAATCGGGCTGGCCGGAGAACAGCCGGCCTTCAAAACCTACCGTGCCTGCCTCAAGCGCGGCGCGCTCCGTATCGCCCATCACGGGCAGCGCCCGGGCAAAGGGTTTCATGGCGGCCTGGCCCAGCCAGCGGGCAAATCCCATGGAATGTTCTTTCAGAAGGGAAGTGAAAGCTTGCCCCCAGCGTACGCGGGGAGGGGAGGGCCGGCCCGGCGCCTTCACCTTGTCTTGCTGTAGGCGGATGGGCCTGGTGGCCGCTGTCGGGCTTTTAATGCAAAGGTGGCATAAGAAAGGTTCCCCGGCCTTCGGCCCTCTTATACAATTGCTCCGGTCTGATTTTTGCTAGTGTTTCCTGGTTTTTTACTTCCAAGTTTTATAAGAGGAGTTGAGGACATTATGAAAAAGCATCTTGGTTATTGGGCGCTTTCGGCTGTGCTGGTAGCGGCACTGACTGCCTGCGGTAAAAAAGAAGAAGCGCCTGCCGCCGCCGCACCGGCCGCTGCCGTGAGCGCACCGGCGCCAGCGCCGGCGGCTACCGAGGAAAAGGTGCTCAATGTCTACAACTGGCCTGACTATGTCGCCAAGGACATGGTGGCCAACTTCGAGAAGGAAACCGGCATCAAGGTCAACTACCAGACCTTTGAAAACAACGAGGCCCTTCACGCCAAGCTGGTGGCCGGCAACACCGGTTACGACATCGTGGTGCCGGGCGCCGTGTTCGCCAAGCCGCAGATCGACGGCGGCCTGCTCGCCAAGCTCGACAAAACCAAAATCGCCAACTACGGCAACCTGGATCCGGCCATCATGGAAAAGCTGGGCACCATCGACCCCGGCAACGCCTACCTGGTGCCCTGGGCCTGGAGCTTCACCACGGTCGGCATCAACAAGGCCAAGGTGACCAAGGCGCTGGGTTCCACCCCCATGCCTGAAAACGCCTGGGAGCTGGTGTTCAACCCGGTCTACACCGCCAAGCTCAAGTCTTGCGGCATCGCCTACCTGGACTCCCCCACCGAAGTGCTGCCACCCGCCATGCACTACCTGGGCAAGAACGCATACTCCAACGACCCGGCCGACCACAAGGCAGCAGGCGAGATGCTGGCCAAGGTGCGCCCGCATATCCGCATGTTCTCCAGCACCATGATTGACGACCTTGCCGGCGGCAAGGCCTGCGTGGCCCTGGCCTGGGCCGGCGATATCAACATCGCCCGCGGCCGCGCGCTGGAAAACAAGAGCGGCAATGAAGTCGAGGCCTTGCTGCCCAGCACAGGCGGCCTGATCTTCTTTGACACGCTGGCCATTCCCAAGGATGCCAAGCATCCCAATAACGCACTGGCATTCATCAACTACTCGCTGCGCCCCGAAGTGTCGGCTTCCCTGACCAACGAGTTGGGCTACGCCACGGCCAACAAGGCCAGCCTGGCCAATGTCAAGCCCGAAATCGCCAAAGACAAGGCCGTGTTCCCGGATGCTGACAACCTGAAAAAAATGGTCTCGCCCGCCAGCTTTAGCAATGAAGCCCGTGAGTCCATGAGCAATGTGTTCACCGCCTTCAAAAAAGGCAAGTGACGTTTTACTGTTTTACTGATCTCTGGCAAGCGCTGATTTCAGTGTGAACCCGGCTGTGCATGCAAGATGTTGTGTGCGCAGCCTTTTTATTTTGGTGAGCCCTGTTCATGAATCTACCCCTATCGCCCGGCGATGGTTATTTGCGGACTGACCAGCTGGTCAAGCGCTTTGATGGCGTGACGGCCGTCGACGACGTTTCGCTGTCCATCCATAAGGGGGAAATCTTCGCGCTGCTGGGCAGCTCCGGCTGCGGCAAATCGACCCTGCTGCGCATGCTGGCGGGTTTTGAGAAGCCGACCTCCGGTGCGGTTTTCCTGGACGGCGTGGACATCGCGTCTTTCCCGCCCTACGAGCGGCCCATCAACATGATGTTCCAGTCGTATGCGCTGTTTCCGCACCTGACGGTCTGGGACAACATCGCCTTCGGCCTGAAGCGCGAAGGCATGCCCAAGGGCGAGATGGCGGCCCGTGTGGAGGAAATGCTCAAGCTGGTTCAGCTTGAAACCTTTGCCAAGCGCAAGCCGCACCAGCTTTCGGGCGGCCAACAGCAACGTGTGGCCCTGGCACGAAGCCTGGCGAAAAGGCCGCAACTGCTGCTGCTGGATGAGCCGCTCGGTGCGCTGGACAAAAAACTGCGGGAACGCACGCAGTTCGAGCTCGTCAACATTCTTGAGTCTGTCGGCGTGACCTGCGTAATGGTGACGCACGATCAGGAGGAGGCCATGGCCATGGCTTCTCGCATCGCGGTCATGAGCCACGGCCGGGTGCTGCAGGTCGGCACGCCCAAAGAGGTTTACGAGCACCCCAACTGCCGTTTTGTCGCTGATTTCATCGGCAACGTGAACATGATGGAAGGGGAGCTTACGCTTGATGAGGCCGACCGCTGCGAGGTCACGACCGAGCATGGCGTGGTGCACATCGGCCACGGTGTCAGCGAGGCCCAGGGCATGCAGGTCGCCATTGCGGTGCGGCCCGAAAAAATCCGGATATCCCGGGACAAACCTCAGGTGCTCAACAACCTGTTTCGCGGCACGGTGCGGGAGATCGCGTACTTCGGCAGCTACAACACCTACATCGTCGAAATGGACAGCGTGTCGGGTGCGGGTCGTACGGTCAAGATTACCGAAACGAATACCACCGGTGATGAAAGTGTGAGGATCACCTGGGACGACAAGGTGTTCTTTTGGTGGGACGACGACGTTCCCGTGGTGCTTACCCAATAGGAGCGGGCCAGCATGCGTTTTGCTCCATGGTCCAAGTTTCGCCCCGGGCGCCACGTTGTAATTGGCGTGCCTTACCTGTGGTTGTTGCTGTTTTTTGTCTTTCCCTTCTTGATCCTGCTGCGCATCAGCGTAACCGACATGGGCAATGGGGTCGATCCCTTTGCGCCGCTGATTGAGGTATCCCAGGGCTCGTGGCATGTCCTTTTGCGATATCACAATTACGCGTCCATCTTCCGTGACGCGGGCGATGGTGCACGGGGTGTGCTGGCCGGCGGCTGGTTTAACACCATCTATATGGAGGCCTACATCACCTCGGTGAAGTACGCTTTGCTCACCACAGTCTTCTGTCTGCTGATCGGTTACCCCTTTGCCTATTTCATCGCGCGGGCGCGAGCGAGCATCCGGCCCGCCCTGCTAATGCTGGTGATGTTGCCGTTCTGGACGTCCTTTTTGCTGCGCGTTTATGCCTGGAAGGGCATCCTGGCCGACCAGGGCGTGCTTAACAATCTGCTGCTGTCGCTGGGCGTCATCCACGAGCCAATCGTGATGCTCTACACCGACGTTTCCATGCTGGTGGGTATGACCTATGTGTACTGCCCCTTCATGATCCTGCCGCTTTATGCCAACCTGGTGAAGATGGACTTCCGGCTGCTGGAGGCCGCCCACGACCTGGGCGCCAGCGCCTGGAAGGCGTTCTGGCTGGTCACCGTACCGCTGAGCAAGTCGGGCATCGTGGCAGGTTCCATGCTGGTGTTCATTCCCAGCGTCGGTGAGTTCGTCATTCCATCGCTGCTGGGAGGCGCTGAAAACATCATGATAGGCCGCGTGGTCTGGGACGAGATGTTCAGCAGCAACAACTGGCCGCGCGCTTCGGCGCTTGCTGTCGTGATGATCCTGCTGATCCTGGTGCCGCTGGCCTTCTATTACCGCTCCAGCAGCGACCGCGACGCGCGGGGAGGGCACTGATATGAAGACCGGCATGAGGGGCTTTACGCGCCTGGTGGAGAACAACGTGGGCCGGCTCTGGATGGGGCTGGTCTACCTCTTTCTTTACATTCCCCTGTTTTTCCTCATCATCTTTTCCTTCAATAGCACGCGGCAGGACGGTGTCTTCACCGGTTTTTCCACGCGCTGGTATGAGGCCTTGCTCGCGGACTCGCGGCTGGTCGAAGGTTTTTTCCTGTCGCTCAAGGTGGCGCTGATCACCGGAACGCTGTCGGTGGTGCTGGGCAGCTTTGCGGCCTTTGTGCTGGTGCGCTATCTGCGCTTTACCGGGCGAACGCTGTTTTACGGGCTGGTCAACGCACCGCTGGTCATGCCCGAGGTCATCATCGGGCTGTCCTTGCTGTTGTTGATGGTGGCGGTGCAGCGAACCCTGGGCTGGCCCGACCGCGGCTTCATCACCATCGTGACCGGTCATACCCTGCTGGGCATGGCCTATGCCACCGTGGTGATCCAGTCGCGCCTAAGCGAAATGGACCGTACCCTGGAAGAGGCTGCGATGGACCTGGGCTGCCGGCCCATGCAGGTGTTTTTCCTCGTGACCCTGCCCAGCATCGCGCCCGCCCTGGTGTCGGCCTGGCTGCTGACTTTCACGCTCTCGTTTGACGACGTGGTGATTTCGGAATTCTTGTCCGGCCCAGGCGTCACCACGCTGCCGCAGGTGATCTTCAGCTATGCCCGGCGCGGTGTGAACCCCTCGATTTACGCGGCAGCCACGATCTTGATCACCGTGGTGTCGTTAGGCATCATCAGCTACAGCATCTATGTGATGCGCCGGCAAAAACGGCTGGACCGCGAGATCAGTGCGGCGGCTCGACCGGAACAGGCGTTTCCAGATCCCGTCCAGGCAAAGTAGCCAGCACTACGCCGGCCAGCGCGATGCCGAAGGCGCCGATCTGGGTGGCGTTTAATGTTTCGCCCAGCACGATGACGCCGACCGCGGCGGCGCTGATGGGCAGCAGTACCGCAAACACACCTGCTTCGTTGGCCGGAATGGTCCTGAGGCCCGTCATCCAGAGCCAGACAGTCCAGACACTGGCGGCCAATGAATAAAACACCAGCAGCAGCCAGAGGGAGGGCGCGACCCCGCCAAAGTCAAAGCTCCAGGCCGTCCATAGGCCCAGCGGGGTGACGAGCACAAAGCCCCAGAGGTTGATCAGGGCTGAGATGCGTTTGGGGCTCAACACGCCGGTCAGTTTCTTGCCGATCACCGCATAGGCTGCCTCACACAAGACCGCGCCCACCAGCAACAGGTTGCCCAACCAGGCATGGTTTGATGACAAGCCAGACTCTGGTCCTGCGGCGGCGTGCGCCTGCGAAGGATTTTTGGACAAGGACACCAGGGCGATGCCCGCCACAGCGCAGGCCACCGCTGCCCATACACGCAAGCTGATGCGCTCCCGCAGGAAGAGCCAGCTCATGAGCGCCACTGCGGCCGGGATGGAGGCCATGATCACGCCGGCCGCAACGGCGCTTGTCATGCTCACGCCAAATAGCATGCAGATCGAAAACAGGAAGTTGCCCAGGAAGGACTCCAGAAACAGCAGCCGCGAGGTTTGCCGGCTCATGGGCTTTTCTTCGGCGGGCTTTTTGAGCCAGCGCAACATGGCCGTGCCACCTATGCCAAAGCGCAGCCAGGCAAGCAGAAAGACCGGCAGCGCTGCGGCCAGGGGCTTGGAGAGTGCCACATAGCTGCCCACCAGAGACATGCTAAGCCCGAGACAGGCGTAAGCCACAATGCGGTTCATTAAACTGGGAGTTCCTGTTGCAGGCCTGAGGCCCGTCGGTTTTTGAGGGCGTGGCGTGGAGATGCCAGCGCAGGCCGGAATCATGCCCTAATTTCGGGATTGGCCTGCCAGGCCTTCCCCATTCTCAGGATCTCTTTGCGATGCCACCATCTTCCTCTCGCCATGTTTTTGTCTACGGCACCCTGCGCAAAGGGGAAGAGCGTGATATCAACCGTCTCAAACCCGCACCGCAGTGGGTAGGGCGTGCGCAGGTGGCCGGAACCATGCACCACCTGGGAAGCTACCCGGGCCTGGAACTGGGTGGGGAGGGCGTGGTACAGGGCGAGGTGTATGCCGTCAGTCCCGAACTGGAACGGGTGCTGGACGAAATCGAAGAAGTCTGGCCGCAGCAAACCGGTGAATATGCCAAGCGGGAGGCGATGGTGCGCTTGGAAGCTGCACCGGGGCAAGCCGGATCACGTGGCGCGCAGCGCGAACTGCTGTGTTTTCTGTATGAGATTGCGCCTGAGCGCACGCGGGGCAAGCCGATTATTCCTGGGGGCGACTGGGTGTTGCACCGCGCGGGCCGCGCTACCTGAGCTGTGGTCTGTCGCGCTGTCGCGAGCTTGCGGCCGCGCATTTGCCCGCACATAGGTCGTTTTCACAATCCAATAAATCAATTTCACCATGCAAAATTTTGAAATGGTGCGCTGCGGAAATATTTCTCAATCTGAGAAATATAATTCCATACTGTGATATTTTATTGAAAGATGTTTGATTTTATTGAATTTAATTTTTGTCTTATATAAGACATAAGAGCTTCACAAAGTCTTGTAGAAGACTTAAAGTGGCTTCATCGCATTCACCACTTTTTTCTTCTTTACTTTCAACTCAAGGAGCCCACCATGCCACAGACCCTGACTGAACAACTGAGCCGCGACCAGCAGATTTCCGCCCTGGAAAAAGAATGGGCCACCAATCCCCGCTGGAAGGGCATCAAGCGCGGTTACACCGCTGCCGATGTGGTTCGCCTTCGCGGCTCTTTCCCGATCGAGCACACGCTGGCGCGCCGCGGTGCCGAAAAACTCTGGAACCTGGTCAACACCGAACCCTATGTGAACTGCCTGGGCGCACTGACGGGTGGCCAAGCCATGCAGCAGGTCAAGGCCGGCGTGAAAGCCATTTACCTGTCGGGCTGGCAGGTCGCTGCAGACAACAACAGCTACGCTTCCATGTACCCCGACCAGTCGCTGTATCCCGTGGATTCAGTGCCTACCGTGGTTGAGCGCATCAACAACACCTTCCGCCGCGCCGACGAGATCCAGCACTCCAAGGGCATAGATGCCGGCGACAAGGGTTATATCGACAACTTCGCGCCCATCGTGGCTGATGCCGAAGCCGGTTTTGGCGGTGTGCTCAACGCTTTCGAACTGATGAAGGCCATGATCAAAGCAGGCGCAGCTGGCGTGCACTGGGAAGACCAGCTCGCATCGGTCAAGAAGTGCGGCCACATGGGCGGCAAGGTGCTGGTGCCTACTGCTGAAGCCGTGCAAAAACTCGTGGCGGCCCGCATGGCTGCCGACGTTTGCGGCGTGCCCACGCTGGTGATTGCCCGCACCGACGCTGAAGCGGCCGACCTGCTGACCAGCGACTACGACGAAAACGACAAGCCCTTCATCACCGGCGAGCGCACTTCCGAAGGTTTCTACAAAACGAAAAAAGGCATTGACCAGGCCATCAGCCGCGCCATCGCCTACGCCCATTACGCCGACCTGGTGTGGTGCGAAACCGGTACCCCCGACCTCGAGTTCGCGAAGAAGTTTGCTGACGCCGTGCACAAGGTGCATCCCGGCAAGCTGCTGGCCTACAACTGCTCGCCGTCTTTCAACTGGAAGAAAAACCTCGACGACGCGACCATTGCCAAGTTCCAGAGGGAACTCGGCGCGATGGGCTACAAGTACCAGTTCATCACCCTGGCCGGCATCCACTCGATGTGGTTCAACATGTTCGACCTGGCCCAGGACTACGTCAAGCGCGGCATGTCGGCCTATGTCGAGAAGGTGCAGGAGCCTGAGTTCGCAGCACGCGACCGCGGCTACACCTTTGTGTCGCACCAGCAAGAGGTGGGCACCGGCTACTTCGATGAAGTCACCACAGTGATCCAGGGCGGCAAGTCCAGCGTGACCGCGCTGACCGGCTCCACCGAAGAAGAGCAGTTCCACTGAAACCGGCTTATCCAACGATTACCCAGACGCTGGTGCCTCACGGCGCAGCTTTCAGCCCGGACAGACCTAGGGCCTGTCCGGGCTTTTTTGCGCGGGCTTTTTGGCGTAGAGTGATGTTTGTTACAAAAAGCACGACTTTGAATATCAACTGGAGGAGGCTGCCGTGTCGGAGTCAACCATGGGTTTCAAGCGCATTTCCTGCCCCGATTGCCAAGGATCCGGTGAGCTGCGCATCGAGAGCGAGAACATCAACGAGCATTTCGAAGTCGAGAAGCAGACCGTCATCACCGAATGCCCGCGTTGCCTGGGTCTGGGCTTCTTGCCGCCGGCAACGCAGCAATCATGATTCGCTTTGCGCGCAGCTGAGTGGGGTGAATGGACGCTTTGGACAGAACCTTGCCAACCTGCCTTAAAATACGCATATGCAATCAATCAAGCTGGAAACGGGAAGGATCGTTCGGGTTATGACACCGCGAACTACGTCCTCGTCCGTATTCTGGAGTCATCCAGGGCGCTAGTCCGCATCCCTTGGTGATTGTTAGCTACACAATTCATAGCTTAAATCCAAAATTTTTCCCCTCAAAGCGCGGCATGTCCCGCGCTTTTTGTTTTGTCTTTCTAATTTTCGACCCTAGATAGAAGTCCATCCCATGATTCAGATCACGCTCCCCGATGCCTCCAAGCGCGAATACCCGCAAGCCGTCACGGTGGCCGAAGTCGCCGCCTCGATAGGAGCCGGTCTGGCCAAAGCGGCCCTGGGCGGCAAGGTTGATGGGAAAGTGGTCGATACCAGCTACCTGATCGACAAGGACAGCGCGGTCTCCATCATCACGGCCAAGGATGCCGACGGGCTGGACATGATCCGCCACTCCACGGCCCACTTGCTGGCCTATGCCGTCAAGGAGCTGTTTCCGGATGCGCAGGTCACGATTGGCCCTGTGATCGAAAACGGGTTTTACTACGACTTCTCATACAAGCGCCCATTCACGCCAGAAGACCTCACGGCGATCGAAAAGCGCATGGCGGAACTCGCCGCCAAGGACGAGCCGGTGACGCGCCGCGTGTTGCCGCGCGACGAAGCCGTGGCGTATTTCAAGAGCATAGGCGAGCACTACAAGGCCGAGATCATCGCCAGCATCCCGGCCAATGAGGACGTGTCGCTTTACCGCGAAGGCGCTTTCGAAGACCTGTGCCGCGGTCCCCACGTGCCCAGCACGGGCAAGCTCAAGTTCTTCAAGCTCATGAAGGTGGCCGGCGCCTACTGGCGCGGCGACCACCGCAACGAGATGCTGCAACGCGTCTACGGCACAGCTTGGGCCACCAAGGATGAACTGCAGCAATACCTGACGATGCTGGAAGAAGCCGAAAAGCGCGACCACCGCAAGCTCGGCAAGGAACTGGACCTGTTCCACATTGACGACCATGCGCCCGGCCTCGTGTTCTGGCACCCCAAGGGCTGGACGGTCTGGCAGGGCGTCGAGCAGTACATGCGCAAGGTCTACCGGGACAACGGCTACCAGGAGGTCAAGGGCCCGCAGATCATCGACAAGACGCTGTGGGAAAAAACCGGCCACTGGGACAAGTACCGCGACAACATGTTCACGACCGAGAGCGAAAAGCGCGAATACGCGCTCAAGCCCATGAACTGCCCAGGCCACATCCTGATCTTCAAGCAGGGCATCAAGAGCTACCGGGACCTGCCGCTGCGCTACGGCGAATTCGGCCAGTGCCACCGCAACGAGCCTTCGGGCGGACTGCACGGCATCATGCGCGTGCGCGGCTTCACGCAGGATGACGGCCACATTTTCTGCACCGAGGAGCAGATCCTCAAGGAATGCGTCGACTACACAACCCTGCTGCAAAAGGTGTACGCCGACTTCGGTTTCAAGAACATCATCTACAAGGTTGCCACGCGTCCTGAAGCTCGCATAGGCTCGGATGAAAGCTGGGACAGGGCGGAGCATGCGCTGATGGAGAGCCTGCGCGCGTCCGGCTGCGAATTTGAGATCGCCCCCGGCGACGGCGCGTTCTACGGCCCCAAGATCGAATACACGCTGAAAGATGCGATAGGCCGGCAGTGGCAGTGCGGCACCATGCAGGTCGATTTTTCGATGCCGGAGCGCTTGGACGCCGAATATGTCGGTGAGGATGGCAACCGCCACCGCCCCGTGATGCTGCACCGCGCGATTGTGGGCAGCCTGGAGCGTTTTATCGGGATTTTGATCGAGGAACACGCCGGCGCGTTGCCCACCTGGCTGGCTCCTGAGCAGGTTTCGGTCCTCAATATCACCGATTCCCAGGCCGAATATGCCCGGGAAGTTGCCAAAACGCTGCAAAATCAAGGGCTTAGGGTCAATCTGGACCTGCGCAACGAGAAAATTACGTATAAAATACGGGAGCACTCGATGAAAAAGCTGCCTTACATCCTGGTCGTGGGCGACAAGGAGAAGGAAGCCGGAGCCGTTGCAGTGCGCGCCCGGGGTAACAAAGACCTTGGAGTGATGCCTCTCGATGCGTTTGCCCAGCAAATCGCCTCTGACATCGCACAAAAAGCCTGAACCATCGACAAATTGACAAGATTTGTAAGGGGTAAAGCTTCTCGTCCTTGCTGGATGGGCGCAAGCCGCTATAGCTTTTATAGCAAGAGTTAAAGGACAGAACCATCGCTACTGAATTTCGTGACCGCCGTCACCGTGAAGAACGCAAGCACCGCTTGAACCGTGAAATCATGGCCCCCGAAGTGCGTCTGAGCGGGCCGGACAATGAGCCCCTAGGCATTGTCAGCATCGCGGAGGCCTTGCGCCTGGCGGGTGAGGCCGACGTTGACCTTGTTGAAATCTCCCCCACGGCGGTTCCGCCCGTGTGCCGGTTGATGGATTACGGCAAGTTCAAGTACGCCGAGCAAAAGAAGGCGGCGGAAGCGAAGTCCAAGCAAAAAGTGATCGAGATCAAGGAAGTCAAATTCCGGCCCGGCACCGACGATGGGGACTACAACATCAAATTGCGCAATATCAAGCGCTTTTTGGAAGAGGGCGACAAGTGCAAGATCACCTTGCGCTTTCGCGGCCGTGAAATCACGCACCAGGAACTGGGTTTGGCCCTGCTGGCGCGGATTCGCGACGAGTTGGCTGATTTGATTGTGGTGGAGCAGTTCCCCAAGCTTGAAGGCAGGCAGATGGTCATGATGATCGCGCCGGGCCGCAAGAAACCCGGCGGCAAGCCGGCAGCGGAAACTGCTGCAGCGCCGGCACCTTCGGCCGCGGCCTGAAGGGCTGGCAGAAGAACACAGGCTTGCCGGAGTAATCCGGCGGGCCGTTGAGGGGGATGCTGCAAGGCGCTTCCTGTGAGATGGGCGAAAAGCCTTTCTTGCGAAAGTGACGGGTCAAACCGTCGCGACCGGCGGGTGTCGCAAGACACCGCTGACAGTGGCAAGCCTTATAGCGTGTCACTGACAAGTGGCTCGGGGCCATCAAGTCTGCGGAAGGTTCGCAGCGCCTCACGAGCACAAATGAAAAGGAGCATTTATATGCCCAAAATGAAGACCAAGAGTAGCGCGAAGAAACGCTTTCGCGTTCGTCCGGGTGGTACCGTCAAGCGCGGCCAAGCCTTCAAACGTCACATCCTGACCAAGAAGACCACCAAAAACAAACGCCATCTGCGCGGTGCGGTGACTGTTCATGAGACCAACATGGGTCACATGGCACAGATGCTCCCAGGCCAGGGCATTTAATTAACGACGAACAAGGAGTACACACATGCCTCGCGTCAAACGTGGTGTAACGGCTCGCGCCCGCCACAAAAAAGTTCTAACCCTCGCTAAAGGTTTCCGCGGCCGCCGCGGCAATGTCTTCCGTATCGCCAAAGAAGCGGTCATGAAGGCTGGGCAATATGCCTACCGTGACCGCCGTAACAAGAAGCGCGTGTTCCGCCAGTTGTGGATCGCCCGTATCAATGCAGCAAGCCGCTCATTCGGCCTGACCTACAGCCAATTTGCCAACGGCCTGAAGAAAGCCGGCATCGAGATCGACCGCAAGGTTCTGTCTGATATGGCCATCAATGACAGCGCCGCTTTCGGTGCCATCGTTGAACAGGTGAAAGCCAAGCTGGCCGCCTGATTTTCAAGCCAGGCAGTATTGACCTTATTGAATCAATCTCTGCCGGCACAAGAAAATAAAGGGCTGGAGCTTGAAAAGGCTCTGGCCCTTTTTCATGGTTTTTTCCGCAGCGCTCGTGGCTTTGTCCACCCAATGAGAGTGCTGCCGAAAGTGCCTTTGCTGTTTTGTATTTCGAACAAGAGAACGTATGACCCAACCTGATGCCCTCCAAGAACTGGTTAGCAGTGCCCAGGCCAGTTTTGCGCAGGCCAACACGCCTGCCGACCTGGAAAATGCCAAGGCGCAGTTCCTGGGCAAGGCTGGCCGCGTGACGGAGCTGATGAAGGGTATGGCAACGCTCAGCGTCGAGGAGAAAAAATCCCGCGGCGCCGCCATCAACCTGGCAAAGCAGGCCATCGAGGCCGCGTTGAACGCGCGCCGCCAGGCGCTGGCCGATGCCGAACTGGAAAAGCAGCTCAAGGCCGAGGCGCTCGATGTGAGCCTGCCCGGCCGCAAGCGCGCGCAGGGCGGCCTGCATCCCGTGTCGCTGACGCTGGAGCGCATTGAAGGCATCTTTGGTTCCATGGGCTTTGATGTAGCCCAAGGCCCTGAAATTGAGACCGATTGGTTCAACTTCACCGCGCTCAATACGCCTGAAGACCACCCGGCGCGGTCCATGCACGACACTTTTTATGTCGAGGGCGGCACCGAAGCCGCGCCCAACCTGCTGCGCACCCACACCAGCCCCATGCAGATCCGCTATGCGGTCCAGCATGTCAAAAAACACCGCGCCCTGATCGCTGCCGGTGGCCGCATGCCAGAGATTCGTGTCATTGCGCCGGGCCGCACCTACCGCGTCGACAGCGATGCCACCCACTCGCCCATGTTCCACCAGTGCGAAGGCCTGTGGATAGGCGAGAACGTGAGCTTCAAGGACCTCAAGTTCGTCTTCACCGATTTTTGCCGCACCTTCTTTGAAAGCGACGACCTGGTGCTGCGCTTTCGGCCCAGCTTCTTCCCCTTCACCGAGCCCAGCGCCGAGATTGACATCCAGTTCCAGACCGGCCCGCTCGCCGGCCGCTGGCTGGAAGTGGCCGGCTCCGGCCAGGTGCACCCGAACGTGGTGCGGAACATGGGACTGGACCCGGAGAAATACATCGGCTTTGCCTTCGGCATGGGCCCTGACCGCCTGACCATGCTGCGCTATGGCGTCAACGACCTGCGCCTGTTCTTCGACGGCGACATCCGCTTCCTCTCGCAGTTCCAGTCATAAACCACAAGAACAACAAGAACAAGGTCTCACCATGCAATTCCCAGAATCCTGGTTGCGCGAATTCTGCAACCCGCCGCTCAACACCCAGCAGCTCGCCGACACTCTCACCATGGCCGGCCTGGAGGTCGAGGAACTCAAGCCTGTGGCGCCGCCTTTCACCAAGATCGTCGTTGGCGAAATCAAGGAAGCCGTCCAGCACCCTGATGCCGACCGCCTGCGCGTCTGCCAGGTCGACGTGGGGCAGGGCAGCCTGCTCAATATTGTTTGCGGTGCGCCCAATGCCCGCGTCGGCATCAAGGTGCCCTGCGCCCTGGTGGGCGCCGAACTGCCCCCGGGCGAAGACGGCAAGCCTTTTTTGATCAAGGTCGGCAAGCTGCGCGGCGTGGAAAGCCAGGGCATGCTGTGCTCGGCACGTGAACTCAAGCTTTCCGAGGACCATGGTGGACTCCTCGAACTGGCTGCCGATGCGCCGCTGGGCCAGGACATTCGCGAGTACCTGCGGCTCGACGATACTTTGTTCACCCTCAAGCTCACGCCCAATCTCGCGCATTGCCTGAGTGTCTATGGTGTCGCGCGCGAAGTTGCCGCGCTGACCGGCTCGCCGCTGCACACACCGTCTTTCCCGGCCGTTGCCGTTGCCGACACCACCAAGGTGCCGGTCAAGATCAGCGCGCCCGACCTCTGCGGCCGCTTTTCCGGCCGCGTCGTGCGCAACGTCAACACCAAGGCCGCCACGCCGCAATGGATGGTGGACCGCCTGGCGCGCTGCGGCCAGCGCAGCGTGACCGCGCTGGTGGACATTTCCAACTACGTGATGTTCGAACTGGGCCGCCCTTCGCACATCTTTGACCTCGACAAAATTCACGGCACGCTCGACGTCCGCTGGGGCAAGCCCGGTGAGACCTTGAAGCTGCTCAATGGCAATACCGTGACGGTCGATGAAAAAGTCGGCGTGATCGCCGACGATGCGCAGGTCGAATCGCTGGCCGGCATCATGGGCGGCGATGCCACCGCCGTGTCCGACGACACGAAGCATGTCTACGTCGAGGCCGCTTTCTGGTGGCCGAAATCCATCGCCGGCCGCTCGCGCCGCTACAACTTCTCCACCGATGCGGGCCACCGGTTCGAGCGCGGTGTCGACCCCGGCCAGACTGTGGAGCACATCGAGCGCATCACCCAGTTGATCATTGACATCTGCGGCACGCCCGACACCGTCTGCGGTCCCATGGATGACCAGCAGGTCAATGTGCCGAAAGCGGTACCCGTCACCCTGCGCGTGGCACGTGCCGCCAAGGTGGTCGGCATGCCGCTCACTCAGCCGCAATGTCTTGATGCCCTGCAGCGCCTGGGCCTGCCGGTTTCGCAGGGCGAAGGCACGCTGACTGTGACGCCGCCCAGCTATCGCTTCGACCTGCAGATCGAAGAAGACCTCATCGAAGAGGTGGTGCGCATGGTGGGCTACAACGATTTGCCCGACACGCCGCCCCTGGCGCCCATCACGGCCCGACTGCGTCCTGAGGCCGAACGCAGTCCCTTCGCCGTGCGCCGTGCACTGGCTTCGCTGGGCTACCAGGAGACCATCAACTTCAGCTTTGTGGAAGAGCGCTGGGAGCATGAACTTGCCGGCAACCCCAATCCGATCAAGCTGCTCAATCCCATTGCCAGCCAGATGAGCGTCATGCGCAGCTCGTTGCTGGGCTCGCTGCTGCAAGTACTCAAGTTCAACCTGGACCGCAAGGCGCCCCGTGTGAGCGTGTTCGAACTGGGCCGTGTTTTTCTGCGCGATGCCCAGGTCCAGAACACCGACACCACGGTGGCCGGCTTCAGCCAGCCCATGCGCGTGGCGGGCCTGGCTTACGGGCCGCGCTCCGCCTTGAACTGGAGCCAGTCCGACAAGGCGGTGGACTTCTTCGACATCAAGGGTGATGTCGAAGCGCTGCTTGCGCCGCTTCAAGTGGTTTTTGCTCCCGCCGGCCATCCCGCCATGCATCCCGGCCGTTGTGCCAGCGTGTCTGTGGGCGGGAAAGCCATCGGCTTCGTGGGCGAACTGCATCCGCAGTGGCGCCAGGGCTATGACCTGGCCCAGGCTCCCTTGCTGTTCGAGCTTGAACTGGACGCAGTCTTGCAGCGCCCCGTGCCTGAATTCAAGCCCGTCAGCAAACTGCAGCCTGTTGAGCGCGACATTGCCGTCATCGTGCCGGAGAGCATTACGCACGCCGCGCTCATGGCGGCGATCCATGGCGCGGCCACGCGAGGCCTGCTCAAGGGCGCGACCCTGTTCGACGTTTACCGGCCGCAACAGGCCAGCGCCAGCATGCAGCTGGGTGAAAAAAGCCTGGCCGTGCGCTTGGTGCTTTCGAGCGACACCGCTACACTGACCGACGAGGAGATTGAGGCGGCCGTTCAGGCGGTTCTCGCGAATCTGCAGGGTCAACTCGGTGCGCGCTTGCGCGCCTGAGGCTCACGAACCTTCCAAATAAAAACGCCAGGAGCACTGCCGCATGGATTTTTCTGTAGAAAGCCTGGAGACCCCGGCATTGACCAAGGCGCACCTCGCCGAATTGCTGTTTGAACAAATCGGGCTCAACAAACGCGAGTCGAAGGACATGATCGATGCGTTTTTTGACCTGATCTCGGACAGCCTGGTCGATGGAAACGATGTAAAAATTTCCGGTTTTGGCAATTTCCAGATTCGCACCAAGGCGCCGCGCCCTGGCCGCAATCCTCGTACCGGCGAAGCCATTCCGATCCAGGCCCGCCGTGTAGTCACTTTTCATGCCAGCCACAAGCTCAAAGACCAGATCCAGGGCGAAACCCCAGCCGAATAGATTAATCCGGCCCCGATATCGCAAATATCGTCTTATTGCGCTGCAACAGTGATTAGTAACGAAGTGTTACTTGTGTGACGCTACAACAGATTTTAAAAAAGCCAAGCAACTCTTTGCGCTAACTTTCGACTTAGAGTAGATTTGGAGGTTTCCTCCTTAGCGCATTGATTTAATTGGAGAAAACTCTTCCACCCATTCCGGCGAAACGCTATTTCACCATTGGTGAGGTCAGTGATTTGTGCGGCGTTAAACCTCATGTGCTCCGTTATTGGGAGCAAGAGTTTACGCAGCTGCGCCCGATGAAAAGGCGTGGCAACCGACGCTACTACCAGCACCATGAGGTGCTCATGATCCGGCGCATTCGTGATCTGCTCTATGACCAGGGCTTCACGATCAGCGGAGCACGCAACAAACTGCAGGAAATCGTCCAGATCGAACGCGACAAGCGCCGCAACGGCGAGGTCATGCTCGACGGCGTTGAAGTGCTGGAAGGCGGCGATTCACTGCTCGAAGATTTTGAGGACTCTACCGACCACGCCGACTTCGAAGACAGCGAACCCGAAGGCTCCGATCTGCCGACAGGGGCGGCCGCGCAGCAAAGGCTGCAGCTGGTGCGCCGCGAGTTGTTCGAAATTCGCGATCTCCTGGGCAACAACCACTGAGAAGCGTCTCGCGCAGGTTATAATGTGAGGCTTGTCGGTGTGTGGCGCAGCCTGGTAGCGCACTTGCATGGGGTGCAAGGGGTCGAAGGTTCGAATCCTTTCACACCGACCATTACAACCAAAGAAAAAGCCGGTTAGCTTTTGCTAGCCGGCTTTTTTTTTTGTTTCTGCGCACGATCAGGCCGTTGTGGCCGCGCCTTGCACTGCCCGCCGGAGTGCAGCCCGCGCCAGCAGGCGCGTCGAGTCCAGCGTCGGTAAGGGCGAATTGGCATCGCTCATGATCAGCGGTATTTCGGTACAGCCCAGCACAACGGCGTCGCATCCTGTGCCCTTCATGCGCGTGATGACCTGCTGGAAATAGCGGGTCGCCTCGGGTTTGAACACGCCGTAGACCAGCTCGTCCATGATGATGCGGTTGATCTCATCGCGTTCGGCATCGGTGGGCCGCAGATAGTCCAGCCCGCGTGCGCGAAGCTTTTCCGGATAGACCTCACTGCCTACCAGCCAACGGGTGCCCGTGAGGCCCAGGCGTGAAAATCTGCGCTGCGCGGCCTCCTCGGCGACGACTTCGGCAATATGTAGCCAGGGCAGGGGCGAACGCGCCTGCACATGGGCAAAGGCTTGGTGGATGGTGTTGTCGGGGCAGACCAGGAAATCGGCGCCCGCCGCCGCGAGCTTGTGGGCCGAGGCCAGCATGATGTCGCCGACGCCGTGCCAGTCGTCCTGGTAGATGCAGGCCATGTAGTCGGCGAGCGAGGGCGTGTGCAGTGTCACCTCAGGATGGCCGTGCGGACCAAGGAGCTTGGCGCCTTCGGTGCAAATGGTCTGGTAACAAAGCGCCGCGCCTTCCGCGGAGCAGCCGACGATCCCGATGTGCTGGGCTTTCACCATGGTGTTCATGACCTTGTGCGAAGGATGCTGCCACACAAAGAACTCGCGCGGCTACCCGGTCAGTTGGCGCCAACGCCGCAGGATTTCAACTCCCGGAAAACCCTGGGTGCTCAGGCGGGCTCGGACACGAGTTCAGGCGGGGCCGCCACTTCCGATCCGGAAGCGGCCTCGCCCTCGCCGAGTTCACCGCCCAGCGCATCCAGCACATCCGGAATCAAGGAAGACAACTCGCCGGTGATGATGGCCGCGTCCGTGTCAAAGCCATCGTCGTCCTTGCCGTTTTCCTGCACGCCGTCCAGCACCACATCGAGCAGCTTGAGTTTTTTGAGCTGCGCGGTTTCCGTGAGCACAAAGGACACACGCTCGTTCCAGGTCATGGCGAGCTGGGTAGGCATCTTGCCGGAGGCAATGTGCTGGGCCACTTCATCGATGTCGAGGGTATGGCGCGCATAGCGGACGGTTGCTTTCTGGTCGTCGGGGGTCTTCAGTTCGCAGTCGCGGTCCACGCTGAAGTTGTAGGGCGCTTCGCGGGTCGACAGCCAGTGGGACATCGCGGCGGCGGCCGACATCTGCGTCTGGACGGGGCTGGCCTTGAGGCCGGGCAGGGCGCCAGGGACTTCACTGAACACCTCCACCAGGTAGCTGATGACCTTGTCGGCGCCCGTGAGGTTGCCGGCATCGACCACAAGGAATCTGTTCACCGGGTCTATCCACAAGGTGGTGGTCGATCGCTTGGTAAAGGCACGCGGCAGCAGGTCCAGCAGGGCTTCCTGCTTGAACTCTTTTTTGATCTTGGCGCCCACGCGTTCGCGGCCGGTTTCTGCCTTGTATTTCTCTATGCGTTCTTCCACCGCGGCCTTGATGGCCGAAGAGGGAACGGGCCGGCGCTCGGTGCACAGCCTGGCAATCAGCGACCGGCCGACGCTTTCGAGCAGCACGGTGCTCTTGTTGCCACGCGGCGGCACCCAGCCGCTGGACTCGGCCTCGGTCGCGCCGCAGGGGGCAAAACGCTGGGATTGGAAAATTTCCTCAAGCACCTCCAGTGGCGGCAACACAAAGTCGTCGGCAATGCGGAAAAAAATCGCGTTATTGAACATGGATTCAGGGAAGTGTTGGAGGGTGAGAGAAAACAGGCTGGCGCGAAGGCCGGGCTCAAGCCAGGACCTTGAGAGGCATTGGCGGGAATCCGGGAAATTCTACCGGGGACTGCCGTGCCGGCAGCCGGTGCCTAGGCGATATCGCTGGTGTGGATGCCGAAGGCACCCTTGCGCCTGTCTTCAAAATAATGCTCGAGAGTTTCCTTGACGGTCTTGAAAGCAATCTCGTCCCAGGGTATTTCGGCTTCGGTGAACAGCCGGGCCTCAATGGTTTCGTGGCCCGGATTGAATTCGGTGCTGAGCAGGCGCGCCCGGTAGAACAGGTGCACCTGCCCGACGCGCACCACATTCATCACCGTGAAAAGCCCCTGCATTTCAAACTGTGCGCCGGCCTCTTCGTCGGTTTCGCGCGCCGCGCCTTCGGAGGTCGTTTCGCCCAGTTCCATGAAGCCGGCGGGCAATGTCCACTTGCCCCAGCGCGGCTCGATGTTGCGCTTGCAGAGCAGCACCTGCGCGCCGTCCTCACCCCAGCTTGGCACGGTACCCACCACATTGAGCGGGTTCTCATAGTGGACGGTGTTGCAGGCCGGGCAGACCGCGCGCTCCTTGGTGTCGCCGTCGTCCGGCAGCCTGTAAGCCACAGCGGTGCCGCAGACGCGGCAGTGTTTGAGGGGATGGCGGTGCATCGGATGAGTGTAGCGGCTTTGCGCCCAACGGCCGGCTCATCCGGGCCTATGGCCAGCTTCCTGGTTTGCTATTGAAACAATAGCATCCAGTGCCCGCCCTGCCCGAGATACTACTTAAGGGAGGAGTAGTTGACCGGAACCCAGGCGTAGGACTTGCCGGCAGCCTTGCGCACATGGCCCAGGCCAGGAAAGGCGATATGGGCGGAGCCGACCAGATAGCCGTTTTTCGCGGCATCCGCGTACGCTTTTGCGCGCTCTTTGGCGGCCAGAGGGGATTCCGAGTCGAACTTGATGGTGACTTCCGGGTTGTCGAACTGGACGGCCGCCACATGCATCAGGTCGCCCCACAGCACCAGCTTTTCACCTTTGCTCTCCACGACATACACGTTGTGGCCGGCGGTATGACCGTGGGTGGGCTGGGCTTTGACCCCCGGCACCAGTTCAGTGGCGCCTTCAAAGGTCTTGAGCCTGCCTGTATCCGCATAGGGCTTGATGGACGCCATGGCTCCCTGGAAGAAGCCCTGCGATTCCTTGGGGGCCGCTTTCATCTTTGCCTCGTCCAGCCAGAAGTCCGCGTCCGCCTTGTCCACACGGACGGTGGCATTGGGAAACGCCATGGTGCCATTCACCACGAGGCCGCCAACATGGTCGGGATGCAAATGGGTGATATAGATTTCGTCGACCTGCTCGGGCTGGTAGCCGGAGGCCTTGAGGTTTGCCTGCAGGCTGCCCAGGGTCGGGCCGAACAGGCTGGCCGCGCCTGTGTCGATCAACACCAGCTTGCTGCCCGTGTTGACGAGGTAGGCATTGACGGAGGTTTCGACTGCGTCAGGCAAAAACGATCGCTTCAGCGCCGCGCCTACCTTGGCCGGCGTTGTGTTCGTCAGCAGGTCTTTCACCGGCAGCTTGACTGTGCCATCGGACAGCGCGGTGACCTCAAAATCACCGAGCATGACGCGGTAGTAGCCGGGAGCCTGGGTCTTGACCATGGGACCGGCGGCGAAGGTGCTGAACGCGGCACCAGCCAGCAGGGCGCTGAGGACGAGGTTCTTGAAAGTGAAAGGACGCGACATGAAATTCCCCTTGAGTTATGAATATGTTGTGGATGGTGTCGGAGCGCGTGTGAATGTAGGTGCTAGGCGGATTTTCTGCGCACTGCTTTGGGTAATCCCCTGCTCGCGAACGGGCAAATCGACGAGGCGTTGAAAGCCATAAAAAAAACCGGGTGTGAACCCGGTTTTTTGCGAAGGGGGCCAGAAACGCGCCAGCGTCAGGCCTTGGTCGTCTTGGTGTGCTTTTCGATCAGGCTGCGTGCGGCGTCCAGCAGCTTCTTGCCATCGAAGCCCTTTTTGTTCATGTCTTCCACCCATTCGACTTCTACCGTGCGCGATTTGCGGCGGAAGTCCTGGGCTTCGGCCGCGCTCACGGTGTAGATGGTGTTGCCGCGGTCGCTGGCCGTCTTGCGGCCGGGCACGTCGTTGCCCTGTTGCACCTTGCCCAGCCAGGCCGAGGTGGCCATGCCGGAGTTGTTGTCGATGACTTTCTTGAGATCCGGTGCCAGCGAGTTGTACTTGGCCTTGTTCATGGCCATCACAAAGGTCGTGGTGTAAAGGCTGCCGCCGGCGGGGTCGAACTCGGCATGGAACTTGGTAAGTTCATTGACCTTGACCGAAGGCACGACTTCCCATGGGATCACGCAGCCGTTGATGGTGCCCTTGCTCAGCGCGTCGGGAATCTGCGGCAGCGGCATGCCGACCGGCGTGGCGCCCAGCACGCCCATGAGCTTGGTCACCTGGCGGGTGGGGGCACGCAGCTTGAGGCCGCGCATGTCGGCGATGGATTTGACGGGCTTGTCGACCGTGTGGATCACGCCGGGGCCGTGCACCTGCAGCGCCAGCACCTGGGTGTCCTTGAACTCGTCGGGTGCGGCTGTCTGCACGTATTCCCAATAAGCCTTGGAGGTGGCTTCGGCATTGGACATCATGAAGGGCAACTCGAACACCTCGATGCGCGGGAAGCGGCCGGCGGTGTTGCCCGGCAAGGTCCAGACCACGTCGACTACACCGTCCTTGACCTGGTCGTAGAGCTGAACGGGTGTGCCGCCCAGCTGCATGGCGGGGTAGCCTTCAAATTTGATGCGGCCGCCGGATTCTTTCTCGACCTTTTCCATCCAGGGCTTGTGCATGGCCAGCCAGACGTTGGACGAGGGCGACATGAAGGTGTGGAACTTCAGGGTCACGGCCTGCTGGGCCAGGGCCGACAGAGCCGGCGTGCCCAGGGCCGCGGCGGCGCCGGCTTTGAGAAGGGTTCGTCGCTGAATCATGGTCATAACTTGTCTCCTGTGAACGATGCGGCTAACTTAAGGTAATCGGGCCGGCTTGAGAAGCGGTAGATGCCCTAGCCCTATACGGAAAAAGCCATCCCCCGCCATCTCTTAGCCGATGTATTTCACCAGCCACAGCGATATGGCGGGGAACAGCAGCAGGAGGGTGGTGCGAATGGTGTCGCTGATCAGGAAAGGCATGACGCCTTTGTAGCTCTCACTGATGGGCACGTCCTTGGCCAGCCCGTTGACCACGTAGACATTGAGCCCTACAGGCGGCGCCAGCATGCCGAAGCCGACCGTCATCAGCACCATGATGCCGAACCAGATCGCGGTGGACTCCTTGGCCATGCCGAAGTCCAGGCCCATGACCATGGGGAAAAAAATCGGTATGGTCAGCAGCAGCATGGACAGCTCGTCCATCACCGCACCCAGCACCACGTAAAACAGCAGGATGGCCGTGACGACCATCAGCGGCGACAGGCCCCAGCCGCCGACCACGCCGGCGAGCTGGTTGGGCACCTGGGTCAGCGCCAGCGCGGAGTTCATCAGGTCGGCGCCAATGAAAATCAGGAAAATCATGGCCGAGCTTTCCGCGGTGGCATAAAAGCACAGCTTGAACTTGGCCCAGGTGATCTCTCGTTTGAGCAGGGCGGCCACAAAGGTGGCGGCCGCACCGACCGCGGCACCTTCCGTGGGCGTGAACAGCCCGCCGTAGATGCCGCCGAAAACGATCATGAAGATGATGGCGATGGGCAGTATGCCCAGCAGCGAGGCCAGCGTCATGGGCGGCCTGTCCTCCTCCACCTCGGGAGCCTGGCCGGGCACCAGCCGCACGTAGATCGCGATGGCCACCATGTAGCCGAACATCGCGATGATGCCGGGCACCATGGCCGCAGCAAACAGCTTGGCGATGTTCTGCTCGGTGAGGATGGCATAAATCACCAGCGGCACCGACGGCGGGATCAAAATGCCCAGGGTACCCCCGGCTGCCAGCGTGCCCGTGGCCAGCCGGCCCGAGTAGCCGTGGCGTTTCATCTCGGGCAACGCTACGCCGGTGATGGTGGCGGCCGTGGCCACAGAGGATCCGCAGATGGCGCCGAAAGCCGCGCACGCGAGGATGGACGCCATGGCCAGCCCACCCTTGAAGCGCCCCATCACGCCGGCCGCAAAACTGAAGAGCGCTCGGCTGATGCCGCCCTGTGTCGCGAAATGCCCCATCAGGATGAAGAGCGGAATCACCGACAGGTCGTAGCTGGCGAAGCGCGCGAAAGCCTGGGTGTTGAGGAAGCTGGAGAACGGCCCCCAGCCGGTTTGCATGACATAGCCAATGGCGCCGGCCGCGAACATGGCGACCGCGATAGGCACGCGTATGGCCATGAAGACCAGCATGATGCCGAAGATGACCAGGGCGAGCGTGATGGAGCTCATATGTGCGCCTCCAGCGCGTCCACTGCGGCAGGCGCGTTGCCGCCCCCATCGAAGCCGAACACGGCTTGGTAAAACCCGATCACGCAGGTCAGCACGAATGGCGGAACCATCGCCGCGTATACCGTCCATTCCGGGAAGCCCAGGATCTGGGTTTCCGAATGTGTGGTGTAGGAATTGAGCCCGCCCAGCACTGTCCGCCAGGCCAGCAGGCCGAAGATCAGCCCCAGCAACAGCGCGCCGAAGCGGTCCAGCTTGTCGTTGGATGCCGGGCTGAGTTTGGCTGTGAAAAAGTCAACGATGATGTTGCCGCGCTGGACTTGGCAGAACGGCATGAAAAGCGCGATGGCCGCACCGGTTACCACGCCGGTAAGCTCAAAATCGCCGACCAGCGTCACGCCCAGCAGATTGCGGCCTATCAAGCTGGCGCAGGTCATCAAGGTAATGGCGGTAAGCAGCACGCCGGCCAGCACGGCGCAGAGCTTTGCAAGGAACTGAAGGATTTTCAAAAGGGCCTCCAAAAAAACAGGGCAGGAAATCGGGGCGTTCCCGGGCTACATCGGCCGATTATCAGAATTGCGGCTTCATTCCGGCAGGCGGCTTACCCGAAGTGGCAAAGGTAATTGCGCGGTGATTGAAACAAGGGTGCGCCCATCGCGCAAGCGGCCTGCCATGGAAAACGGCCGCGCAAGGCGGCCGTTTGTCCCGTTGCCATCGCCTTGCCGCTTAAGCGACTTTGACGGTCAAGGTGCCGAGGCCGGCCACGCCGCCAACCATGGTGTTGCCCGAGACCACTGCTGCCACGCCTTCAGGCGTGCCGGTGTAAATCAGGTCGCCGGGCTGCAGTTCCCAGGCGGCCGACAGGTGCTCAATGGTTTCAGCGATGTTCCAGATCAGCTTGGAGACATTGCTGCGCTGGCGGTCCTTGCCATCCACCTGCAGGTAGATTTCAGCGTTGTTCACCTCGCCGGCCTTGGCCACGGGGGTGATGGGGCCTATGGGCGCGGAGTGGTCGTAGCCCTTGCCGATGCACCAGGGACGGCCCTGTTTTTTCATTTCGCCCTGCAGGTCGCGGCGTGTCATGTCCAGGCCCACGGCATAACCATAGATGTGCTTGTGCGCGTCGGCGGCTTTGATATCTTTGCCGCCCGTGCCTATGGCCACCACCAGCTCGATCTCATGGTGCAGGTTTTTGGTGAGGCTGGGATAGGGAATGGTTCCGGTGCTGCCGGCATCCACGGCGACGATGGCGTCGGCGGGCTTCAGGAAGAAGAAGGGCGGCTCGCGGCCGGTGAATCCCATCTCCTTGGCGTGCTCTTCATAGTTGCGGCCCACGCAATAGATGCGGTGCACCGGAAAACGATCTTGCGTACCAACGACGGGAACAGACACCGTGGCCGGTGGGGTGATGACAAAACTCATGACAACCTTTCTTCTCTGTGTATGCCCAGGGCCTGGTGCACCGGGCGGTCTGAAAAACTGAACAGCACACAAGCTTGCGCCGAACGCAATTGCGCAGTGTGCCACGACGGAATCACAAAATGGTCGCGTGGGCCGAATTCGAAGGTCTGGGTCTTGCCGTCGCGCGTGATGTCGACCGAGCCTGAGCCCTCGACCACGCTGTACACGGCACCGTCGGTCTGGCGCCAGGCCTTGCCGGCAAAACCAGCCGGCAGGCGCTGCATGAAGGTGGCCATGGTCGGCATGGGCGAGCCGCCCGTGGCCGGGTTCACGTAACGCAGCTTGACGCCGTCCCAGGCGTCGATGTCGGCGTGCGTTTCAAGCTGGTGCAGGGTTTCGCGGGTGCGCTCATAGGGGTAGCTGAAAATCGGCGAGGTCTGGCCGAAGGGCGCGTCGTAGCGCATCGGCAGCATGTTGGCGCCGTAGCGGTGGCCGCTGATGCCCAGGGGCTTGGTGACTTCCTGCTGTTTGGCGCCGCCGTTTTCGGCAAAGCCGGCGTCAAAAAACCGCAGCATGGGAATGTCCAGGCCGTCCAGCCAGACCACGGGGGCGTCGCTTTCGACGCGACCTTCATGGCCGTGGTCGTGCCAGGTCCAGCTCGGGGTGATGATGAAGTCGCCGGGCTTCATCAGCGTGCGCTCGCCGTCAACCGCGGTGAAAGCGCCATGGCCTTCCACGACAAAGCGCAGCGCGCTTTGCGTGTGGCGGTGGCTGGGCGCGATTTCGCCCGGCAGGATGACCTGCAGGCCCGCGTAGAGCGACTGCGTGATGCAGGACTGCCCGCGCAGGCCGGGGTTTTCCAGGATCAGCACGCGCCGCACCGCTTCCTCGGCGGTGATCAGCTCACCCGAGCGCATCAGGAAGGGATGCACGTCGGCGTATTTCCACAGCGCCGGCTGGCAGGGCGTGTTGGGTGACTGCGGCACCAGCGCATGCAGCACTTCCCAGAGCGGCGTCATGCTGTGCGCCGAAATGGCGTCATAAAAAGCCTTGCGCCCGGCGCTGTTGGGCGCAGCTGGCCGGCCGTGGGGGGGAGGGGGCGTCATGTCCATGGTGGGTATCCGTCTCCTGGTTAAAGGTCGCCGTTGCTGTTGTCGCCGCCATCGTTGGTGTTGTCGAAATACACGCCGTCCTGCGCGAGCAGGCGCTGCAACTGCTTCACGTCGGTCTCGGCAAAGCCCCGGTCCGCGCCCGGCATGGCTGCCGCAGTACCGGCAGCCTGACCCATCACAAAACAGCCGCCGCTGGCACGCGCGGCCGATTGGCCTTCGTGCGTCATGGAGGCGCAGCGCCCGGCTACCAGCAGGTTGGCGATGCCCTGGGGTACCAGCATGCGCCAGGGCAGTTCGTTGTAGGCGCGGCCTTCAGGCGCATCGATGTTGCGCGGAAACTGCCAGTCGATGCGGCCGTCGGCATGCAGCTCCATGGGCCAGGCATTGATGCCGATGGCGTCGTCAAAACGCGCCGAGGAAAGGATGTCTTCACCGCTGAGCGCATATACGCCCTTGATGCGGCGCGTCTCGCGTATGCCGACCTGCGGCGCGATGTCAACGATGGCGGAATCTTCAAAGCCCGGCACCTGCTCGCGCAGGAAGCGGAAGTATTCGGTGACCTGGCGCCGGCCCTCGAGTTCGCCTTCGCTGAGCTGCCGCGCATCGGTGGCATCCATGGCCGTGCCCTGGGCGTTGCGGATCTGCGTGACATTGGCGCGCCATTCGGCCGGGTTCTTCTGCGGGCGCAGGATCGCGCCTTCTCGTGGGAATTGGTAGCGGCCCGGCTCGCGCGCCTGGCTCACGGCCATCAGGGTGTTGATGGCCTTGAATTCGCCGACCGCCGCCAGCGCGCGCGGCGCATCGACATGGCCGACGCGGAACATGGTGGACGGAAACAGCGCGCTGCCCTGGCCGTCGCCCAATTCAAACGGTACACCCGCGAAGTTCGCCACATCGGCGTCGCCCGAGCAGTCGATGAAACGCGTCGCGCGTATCGCCTGGCGGCCGGATTTGGTTTCCACCACCAATGCATTGATGCGATCACCTTCCATCACCACGGCCGAAGCCCAGGCATGGAAGAGGATGTGCACGCCGGCAGCCACCAGCAGCTGGTCGGCCGCGCATTTGTAGGCCGACACATCGTAGGAGCGAACGCGTATGCGGCCCTGCATGCCGTCCTGCGGTGCGTTGAGGCCGCCCAGCGCGTCAATGCGCTCCAGCAATTCGTCAACGACGCCGCGGACCACCTGCCGCATCTGGCCGTTTTTGCGGCCGTAAAGGCCTGCGAAATTGGTGACGCCCCCGGCCGTGCCCATGCCACCGAGGAAGCCGTAGCGCTCCACCAGCAGCGTGCGCGCGCCGTGCCGCGCGGCGCTCACGCTGGCAGCCAGTCCTGCAGGCCCACCGCCCACCACGACGACGTCAAACTCGCCGTAGATGGGGAGGGCGCGTGCGGGTTCGGTGATCAAGTTACACCCCCGTCCAGGCTCACTGCGTGTAGCCCGTTCCCCCCTCGAGGGGACGGCTCCTGCGGCCTGGCAAAGCCAGTCCCGCGGCCCCTGCTCGGTGTACCCACTGCACTCTTAAGCTCAGCATGAGCCGCGGAACCGGCTTTGCCGGGCCGCAGGCGGGCGGCCCCCCCGGGGGGCAAGGAGTTACACGCAGTGAACGACTGTGGGGGCATCATTTATTCCAGCTTGATGCCGCGCGACTGGATGATGGCGCCCAGGATGGCGGCTTCGTCCTTCACACGGCTTCTCAAGCCGTCGGGCGAAGTGCCCAGGGCCTGCCAGCCCTGGTTGAACAGCTTTTGCCGCGTGTCAGCCTCGCGGATGATGCGCGGCACCTCTTGTGCCAGGCGAGCCTGCGCAGCTTTCGAAAGACCGGCCGGGCCTATCAGCGCGGTCCAGACTTCGAGATTGACATTCTTCACGCCGGCATCGGCCAGCGGCGGCACCTCGGGCACCAGCGAAGAGCGCCCACCAGCCAGGCCTATGGCCTTGAGCTTGCCCGCGCGCACCTGCGGCATGGCGACGCCGGGCGGGATCAGCGCCATCTGGATCTGGCCGCCCAGCATGGCGGTGACCACCTGCGGGTTGCCGGCAAAAGGCACATGCACCGGCGTGAGGCCGGGCACGCGGCTTTTGAGCAGCTCCATGCCCAGGTGGGCGACCGAGCCGTTGCCGACTGAGCCGTAATTCCATCGGGCGCCGCCCTGTCGCGCGGCCGCGAAGAAGTCGGCGCCGCCGGGCTCGTTCGCGGGCGCCACCAGCACCAGCGGCGCGGTGGCCAGCAACGAGATGGGCGCGAAGTCCTTCGCGGGGTCGTAAGGCAGCTTCGGATAAAGCAGCTTGGCCGAAGTCAGGTTGCCGTTGATCACGACGCCCAGCGTATGGTCGTCGGTGGCCTTGGCGACCTGGTCGGCTGCGATATTGCCCGACGCGCCGGGTTTGTTCTCGATGACCACTGGCTGGCCGAGCGCGCGGCTCAGCGGTTCGGCCAGGGTACGGGCTGCCATGTCGGGCGTGGAGCCGCCGGGGAAACCTACGAGGATACGCACCGGCCGGGTGGGCCAGGCGTTGGGTGTGGCCGGTGCGGATTGCGCGCAGGTGGCAAAAGATGCGGCGGCGAGCAGGGCCGAAAACACAGGGGCGAAAAGTTTCATGACGGTCTGAGTGGCGATAAAAGCGTCATTGGAACAGTTTTGACGGCTCGATTCCGTCGTACATCCACTTCAAGCCCGCGAATCCCGCGCTTTCGGTGCCGCTCTGGAACATCTGGTTGCGCAGCTCTCGCTGCACGCCGGCCGCATGGTAAATATCGCCGTAAAACCGCGCGGTCAGTTGCACGCGGCCGGTGCGCAGGTACCGGGCCTGCTGGTATTTCTGGAAGGCCTTGGGCAGGTCACCGCGGGTATGGCGCAGCGCCTCGCGCAGGACCACGGCGTCTTCAATAGCCTGGCCTGCGCCCTGGGCCAGGTATTGCAGCATGGGGTGGGCGGCGTCGCCGAGCAGGGTCACGCGCCTGTCGGTCCAGTTCTTGACCGGCTCGCGGTCGCAGAGCACCCACATCTTCCAGGTTTCTATCTTCCCCAGCAGTTCCTTGACCTGCGGGCAGGCCAGGGCGAAGCGCTCGTTCAGCTCGGCGGTGTCGCCAAAGGTGTTCCAGCCTTCCTCGTACTTGTTGCTGTGGAACACGGCGACCAGGTTGAACAGCTCGCCGCGGCGCAACGGGTAGTGCACGAGATGGGTTTTTTCGCCGCCCCACAGGGTTACGTCGTCGCTCCACAAATGGGCCGGGACATCCTCGCGCTTGAGCACCGCGCGGTAGGCAATATGGCCGGACACGCGCGGTTTGCCGTCACCGACCACGGCTTCGCGGATGCGGCTCCACATACCGTCAGCGCCGATCAACGCGCAGCCCGCCACGGTTTCGCCGTCCTCCAGCCGCACTGTGACGCCGCTCTCACCCTGCTCAAACGACTCCACCCTGGCGCTGGTACGCAGGGTGACATTGGCTTGGGCGCGGCAGGCGTCCAGGAAGACCTGGTGCAAATCGGCGCGGTAGATCACGCCATACGGAAAGCCGTAGGTGGCGCGGGCCAGGTCGCCCAGCGGCACGCGCACGACTTTTTCGCCGGTGCGCACGTCGTTCATGCCCAGGCCGGCCGGAAAAAAGGCCACGCGGTTGATGGCTTCGGTCAGGCCCAGATAGTCGAACATGCGAAAAATGTTCGGGCCCAGCTGGATGCCGGCGCCGATCTCGCCGAAGCTTGCCGCCTGCTCGAACAAGGTCACGCGATGGCCGTCCTGCGCCAGCACCATGGCTGCGGCCAGGCCGCCAATGCCGCCGCCCGAGATGAGGAAAGGGAGGGGAAATGTTTGTGCCATACCGGGGAAGATAGGGGGAGTTGACCGAGAGGAAAGCCGGTTCGTTTTCTTATGATAAGTGTACTTATTAATAGTGGACTAAGCGTCTTGGTAGATACCCTGAATTGCAAAGCCGCCCGTTAAACTCCGCACATGGCAAAAACTTTTAATTTCAGCGAAGCTCCCGGGCATTTGATCCGCCGCGCGCAACAGCTAGCGGTGGCGATCTTCATGGAGGAAACCGCCGGTTTTGACGCCACACCGGTGCAGTTTGCCATCCTCAATGCCCTGATGGACGACCCGGGTGAAGACCAGATCACGCTGTCGGGCCGGGTAGCCTTTGATCCGGCCACCTTCGGCTCGGTGATAGGCCGCCTGGAAGCCAAGGGCTGGGTCAAGCGCGAGGCCGACCCCTCCGACAAGCGCCGCAAATTGCTGTGGACCACGCCCGAGGGCGAGAAAATCGCGATGCAGATGAAGCGCGCTGTCGGCAAAACCCAGCAGCGCATTTTGTCCCCGCTGGATGAGACCGAACGGGTTCAGCTGAACCAGTTGCTGGCCAAGCTGGTCACCGGCCACGAGAACAAGGCCAGGTAGGCGCCGCCAAGGCTGCCGGCCAAAAAAAACGGGGCTCTTCAGCCCCGTTTTTTTATGTCCGTATCAGCCTTAAACCGACTTGGCCACCAGGTCGAAATGCTCCACCGTGGGTGGGCCGGCGAAAAACGGCCCGACGATGGCGCGCCACTCGGCAAAGGCGGGCGACTGGCGGAAATCGATCGTATGGTTTTCCAGCGTATCCCAGAAGATCTGCAGGATATAGCGTTCGGGGTTTTCAATGCCTTTGTTGACCTTGAAGCCCTGGAAGCCCTTGGCCTTGGAAATCACTTCCCGCAGGCCGTGTTGTATGGCTTCGTCAAAAGCAGCCTGCTGGCCGGAATGGATGCGGATGTCGGCGAGTTCGAGAATCATGAAAAGCTCCTTTTTATTTGATGTCTCAGTATTGGCTCAGTATTGGGTCGTCGGCAACTCTACCGTCAATCCGTCCATCGCCGGCGTGAGCTTGATCTGGCAGCTCAAGCGGCTCGAAGGCTTGCGCGGCGCGGCGGTGAACTCCAGCATGCCCAGTTCTTCGCCGTCTGGCGGCGGCAGCGTGGAAGCGAAGGGCTCCTGGACATGCACATGGCAGGTTGCGCAGGTCAGCAGCCCGCCGCAGTCGGCGGCGATGCCCTCAATGCCGGCCGCCACGGCGGCCTCCATCAGGCTTTTGCCGGGTTTTCCTTGTGCTTGCGTAGAACGGCCGTCGGCCGCTATGAAATGAATCGTGATCATGTAATGTGCGGTGGTGCCGTCAGATGCGGCTGAAGTATTCGCGGCGCTGCCAGTCGTCCTTGTCCTCGGCGTCGTCGTGGCGCTTGATTTCAGCCTGTTTGATGTGGGTCAGGCAGTTGATGAAAGTGTCGCCGAAGCCCGTGGCGAATACCGCGTCGGCTTTCAGTGCCTCCAGTGCCTCGCCCAGGCTGGTGGGGATTTTCTCGGCGCCGCCGCCATACGGCGCGTCGGTGGCCGGCGGAGCCTTGAGGCGTCGCGTGATGCCGTCCAGCCCGGCGTGGATTTGCGAGGCGAGGTAAAGATAGGGGTTGGCGGCGGGTTCGCCCAATCGGTTTTCAATGCGCGTGCCATTGTCATTGCACTGGCCGACCACGCGCAGCATGGCGCCGCGGTTATCGCGCCCCCACAGGATGGATTGCGGTGCCAGCGCGTTGGGCCGAAAGCGCCCGAAGCCGTTGATGGTGGGCGTGCAGAAGGCCGTCATGCCGCGCGCATGCGCGAGCAGCCCAGCCAGGTAGTGCTCGCCGGTTTCCGAGAGCGTGTACTGCGCATCCGCCGGCGCCGTGCCGGCCGCGGGGCTGGCGCGCTTGAAGAGGTTGGCGCCGGTTTTAAGGTCCACCAGCGACTGGTGCAAATGCCAGCCGCTGGACATGATGTTGGGGAAGGGCGGCCGGCACATGAAGGTCGCGTGGTAGCCGGCGCGCCGCAGCGCCTGTTTCACCGCGCTGCGAAACAGCACCATGTTGTCGGCCGCCGCCAGCGCATCGGTCGCCTCAAATACCGCCTCGACCTGGCTGGGGCCGAGCTCGATTTCCAGCGACAGCAGCGGCAGGCCCAGCGCCTGCGCCGTGCGCTGCACGATGCGCAGCGGTTCCTCGGCCATGTCCACCCACTGCTCGGACAGCAGGTGGTAGCCGGGATGGATCATGCTCACTTCGGGCGGCAGGCCGGGCCAGGCGGCCAGTTCGGGATCCAGCTGCGGCTGCAGGCCTGTTTCGGTGATACGGTAGATATGGAACTCGACCTCCAGACCGCACTTCATGCCGTAGCCGGCTTCCGCCAGCTTTGCCAGCGCGACTTGTAGCAGACGTCGCGTATCGAGTTCGACCGGCCTGCCATCGGGAAACCAGGGCTGGCATTGCAGCCAGCCGGTTTTTTCCACCCAGGGCAGTTCCCTGAAGCTGGCGGGATCGGCCAGCAGCATCACATTGCCGCCGAATTCAAAGCCCGGCAAGCCGGCGGCACCGCCTGCCTCGAACACCTTGTAGGCGGTTCGGTCGGCCGTGTCCTTGAGCAGCAGCGTGCTGACCATGCCCACGCCGTCCGCCATGGCCCGCGCGGCGGCTGAGGCCACCAGCGTCTTGCCGCGCAGCATGCCGTGCAGGTCGCACCAGGCAAAGCGCACCAGCTCCAGGCCGCCGGCCTCGATGCGCCGCACAGCCTCGGCCTGGGCGGCCTGCCGCGCGGCATCGTGCACGCCGCATTGCGCCGCGAAGCTGCTCATGGCTGCGTGGCCGGGGTGGGTGTTTTGGCCGGTGCTGCCTTCGCACCCAACCAGGGAGCGCCCTCGCGCTTGTCGCGCGCGGTGCGTTGCCACCACTCGGCCCATTCACCCGCCGGCGCGATGCCGTCCACCGTGTCCGGCCCGGTCATCATGGCGGCCAGTGCAGGGTCGGCAATACCGGGTGCCACGCCGCCGTTCTGCACGGTTTCAATGGCCTTGAGCAGCACGCGCCGGTTGGCCATGATGACCTTGTCGGACGTGCCCAGGTGTTCGCGCGTGCGGTCCTGGATCGCGCCCATGCTTTCCACGGCCCACTGGTCATGCACATTGATATCTTCCTCGCCCATGCCCAGGTAGGTGGTGCTCATCTGCTCTTCGGCGTTAAAGCCCCAGTTGTTGTGGCGGCCGGCCTTGGGGATGTAGTCGGGCAGCGCGATGAACTGCTGGCGTTGCGCGCGCATGCTTTCGTGGTCCAGCGGGCCGGCAAAACTCGTGAAGAAGCTGTACCAATAGGTATGGGTATCGTCCACCGGCACATGTATTTGCGTGATCGTCATGGTTTCCGACAGCGGGATCACAAAAGTGGCCGGAAAAATGGCGTTGGTCACGCGCACATGGGTGAGCTTGTCGGTCATGGCGCGCAGCGCGGTCAGCTGCAGGCCCCAGGGCTTGTTTTCGAAGCTGATGTCGGGCTGGGCGAACTCGCGCATGATGCGCGTCATGGGCCACTGTTCGCCGTCCTTGCTGCCGGCGCTGGCGCTGCGGAACTGCTTGCCGGCCGGGTTCTCGCCGATGTCGTCCAGCGGGTCGTCCTGCAGGAAGCGGTGCAGGAAAGACGGGTGCGCCGGGTCTATGCCCACCTCGAAGGCCTGTAGCCAGTTGGCATTCCACAAGCCCTTGAAGGCGAAGCTGTGCGTGGCCGGTGCGGCAAAGCAGTCAAATGGGGGGAAGGGCGGCGGCGTGCTGCCCTCATCGCCCAGCCAGGCGAACAGCACGCCGGCTTTTTCAGCCACGGGGTAGCTGCGCTGGCGCACGCGCTCGCACAGCTTGCTGCCCGCGGGCTCGGCCGGTGTTTCAAGGCAACGGCCATCGGTGGCGAACTTCCAGCCGTGAAAGGGGCAACGCAGGCCGCCGCCTTGGTCCAGGCCTTCGCGCCGGCCGAAAGAAAGGTCGGCGCCGCGGTGCGCACAGTCACGGTCCAGCAGCCCCCAGGCGCCCGAGGCGTCCTTGAACAGCACCAAATCCTGGCCGAAAAGCTTGAGCGCCTTGACCGGGCGGATCGCCATGCGCGGGTCCAGCGCCGGATTGAACTCGTCGACCAGTGCGGCGGGCTGCCAATACTGGCGCAGCAGCTTGCCGCAGGGCGTGCCCTTGGTGATGCGGGTCGATAGTTCGTTTTGCTCAGCGTTCATGGCTACCTTATGTGTTGGTGTGCTTGGAAATTCAAAACGGTATCCCAAATTTCAAATTCAGTGTACATTTGATGCCATGAACTTGCAAGAAACCGTTTTGATGCAGCTGCGCGACCTGATCTTGCGCGGCGAATTCGAGCCCGGCCAGCGACTGGCCGAGCAACAGCTGGCCGAGCGCCTGGGCGCCTCGCGCACGCCGGTGCGGGCCGCGCTGGTCACGCTGGAACAGGAAGGCCTGGTCGAAGCCAACGACACCGGCAAATACCTGGTGCGGCAATTCACGCCGCGCGAGGTGTCCGACGCCATCGCGGTTCGCGGCCACCTGGAAGGCATGGCCGCGCGCCTGGTGGCGGAGCATGGCGTTTCGCGCCAGTTGCAGCTCGACCTGCAGTCCTGCCTCGACGAGGGCGACAGGGTGCTGGCGGCCAACCCGCTGGGCTACGACAACTATGCAGCCTATGCAGGGATGAACGACCGCTTCCATGCGCTGATCCTGGAGGCCAGCGGCAACCGGGCCTTGCAGCGCGCCATAGAGCTCAATGACAAACTGCCTTTTGCGTCAGCCTCGGCCATGTTGCCCATGCAGTCCACACTGGAGCAGGATCGCGACTGGATGCACTACGCGCACCGCCAGCATCACATGCTGTTCGCCGCGCTCAAGGCCGGCGAGGGCGCGCGCGCCCAGGCCCTGACCGTGGAGCACACCGAGGTTGCGCAAATGAATATGCGCATGGCGCTGCAGCGGCGCGCCGAAACCGAGAGCGTGATGCCGGGTTTGCGCCTGGTCGTGGGCGGCTAGTCGGCACCGGGTGAGCCGGATTGCCGGGCTGAAGACAACGCCGATCCGGCAAGGTAATACCCCGCTTGGTACAAGTCACTAGATAGCTTCCCTATGGTTGCAAGCGCCGGACCTGCCTAGCATTCCCATATGGGGCCGCTTCCGGCCATGGAGGATTTCTATGCACCGCCTTGCGTTTCGTACTTTGGGATTTGCGCTTGTATTGCTGTCATCGGCCGGCGCCAGCCTGGCGCAGGACCGTTTCACGCCTTCCGCCGACGGCCAGGAAGTCACCGACAGCCGGACAGGCCTGATCTGGAAACGCTGCGCCGAGGGCATGGTCTTCAAGGGTAAAACCTGCACCGGCCAGGCGGTTTTCCTGAACCACACCGATGCGGCCGCGCGTGCCAAGGCGGCCTCGACGCCGGAAGCCGAATGGCGCTTACCCATCCTCAAGGAACTCTCCAGCATTGTGTCCGCCCGGGAGGCCGAGGAAAACAAGGCCGCGATCGATCCCAACGCCTTTCCCGCCACGCCAGTCGCCCGTTTCTGGACCTCCAGCACCACCGGGCCGGGCTATTTCACGTTTGTCGGCTTCAGCGACGGCAGCGCTGGCGAGAGCCCGCGTGCCACCACGGCCGCAGTGCGCCTGGTGCGCGGCGGGAAGTAGGGCCTTCGGCGTGGGCGGGGGACGCTCAGTCCGCCGCCACCTGCAGCACCAGCTTGCCGAAGTTCTCGCCGTTGAAGAGCTTGAGCAGCGTCTCGGGGAAGGTGTCCAGGCCGATGACCACGTCTTCCTTGCTTTTCATGGTGCCGGCCTTGAGGTAGCCCGCCATCTCGGCCACGCCGACGTGGTAGCGGTCGGCGTAGTCGAACACCACGATGCCTTCCATGCGGGCGCGGTTCACCAGCAGTGACAGGTAATTGGCCGGGCCTTTCACCGGCGTGGTGTTGTTGTATTGGCTGATCGCGCCGCAAATGATGATCCGGGCCCCGCGCGCCAGGCGTGCCAGCACCATGTCCAGGATCTCGCCGCCCACATTGTCGAAATAAATGTCTATGCCCTTGGGGCAGTGCTCTTTGAGCCCGGCGCGCACGTCGCTGTTTTTGTAGTCGATGCAGGCGTCAAAGCCCAGCTCGCTGACCACCCAGTCGCACTTGGCCTTGCCGCCGGCGATGCCGATCACGCGGCAGCCCTTGAGCTTGGCGATCTGGCCCACCGTCTGGCCCACGGCGCCGGCCGCGCCCGACACCACCACGGTTTCGCCCGCCTTGGGCAGGCCGACTTCCAGCAGGCCGAAGTAGCCGGTCATGCCGGGCAGGCCCAGTACGTTGAGCCAGGACGTGAGGCCCAGGCGCGGGTCGATCTTGAACATGCCGCTGCGCTTGATCTGGTCGGCCGGGATCAGACAGTACTCCTGCACGTCGAGCGCGGCGTTCACATAGTCGCCCACGGCAAAGGCCGGGTTCTGCGAGGCAATCACCTTGCCTACGCCGCCGGCACGCATCACGGCGCCGAGCTCCACCGGCGGGATGTAACTCTTCGCGTCATTCATCCAGCCGCGCATGGCCGGATCCAGTGACAGGTACAAGGTCTTGACGAGTACGCCGCCCGGGCCGGGTTCGGCCACGGGTTCGGTGGTGAAGCTCCAGTTGTCGCGCGTGGGCAGGCCGACGGGGCGGCTGGCCAGGCGAATCTGGTGGTTGCTCAGGCTGGTGATGGCGTTCATGGGTGTCTCCGCTGATCTGTTGAAAGAGGGTGTCGCGGGGATGGTAGCCATGGCGCGGTGTTGCGTCAGTCGCGCAGGCGATTCGCAGGGGGATGCCGCAGTTTGGGTTTATCCTTTAGACATGAAACTCCACAACTATTTCCGTTCGTCCGCGTCGTTTCGTGTACGCATTGCGATGGAACTCAAGGGTCTGAGCTACGACTACATTCCGGTGCACATCGCCAAGGGCGAACACAAGCAGCCGGCTTATGCCGCCCTGTCTGCCGACACCCTGGTGCCGCTACTGGAAGTCGACGGCGAAAAGCTCTCCCAGTCCATGGCCATCATCGAATACCTGGACGAAAAGCATCCCACGCCGGCCCTGCTGCCGGCCGACGCATTGGGCCGCGCCAAGGTGCGCGCGCTGGCCCAATCCGTCGCCTGTGAAATCCACCCCCTCAACAACCTGCGTGTGCTCAAGTACCTGGTCAAGGAGCTCAAGCTCGATGAGGCCGCCAAGAACACCTGGTACGTCCATTGGTGCCGCGAGGGGCTGCAAGCCTTCGAACGCCAGCTGGCCCAGTTGCCGGTATCGACCTACTGCTATGGCAACACACCCACGATGGCCGACTGCTGCCTGGTGCCGCAGATCTTCAATGCCAAACGTTTTAACGTCAGTTTCGACGGCTTGCCGCGCACCATGGCCGCCTTTGACGCCTGCATGGCCTTGCCGGCTTTCCAGAAGGCGCAGCCTTCGGCCTGCCCTGATTCCGAAGCCTGAGCTTGTTGTGCACGCGGATTGGCTGATTCCCGACTGGCCGGCGCCGGTTGGCGTGCGCGCGGTGTTCACCACCCGCGCCGGCGGCGTGTCGGCCGTGCCCTATGACAGTATGAATCTCGGCGACCACGTCGGCGACCGGCCGGCCACTGTCGCGGCCAACCGTGCGTTGCTGCGGCAGGTCACAGGCAGCCGTGCGATCTTCCTTCGGCAGGTGCACGGCAAGGAAGTGCTTACGCTGGACGGCGCCACGGACGACGGCCTGCAGGCCGATGCCTGTGTGACGAAAGAGGCTGGCGTAGCCTGCACCATCATGGTGGCTGATTGCCTGCCAGTGTTGCTGGCAAGCGAAGACGGTACGGTGGTGGCCGGCGCGCACGCGGGCTGGCGCGGCCTGGCTGGGGAGGATGGGCAAGGTGTGCTGGAAACCGTTCATGCCGCCATGAAGGCCGACGCCCGCACGCTTGCGTGGCTGGGCCCTTGCATAGGGCCCTCGGCCTTCGAGGTCGGCGCTGAAGTCAAAGCCACCTTCGAAGCCTTCCAGCCAGAGGCCTCCCGCCTGTTTGTGCCTCTCGGCCAGGGCAAATACCTGGCTGACCTGCCGGGCCTGGCGCGGCTGCGTTTGCAGGCGCTGGGCTTGAACCGCATCTATGGCAATGACGGCGGCGATGCCTGGTGCACCGTGCGCAATCCTTCCCGTTTTTTCTCGCACAGGCGCGATGCGGGGCCGGCCGGCAATGGCTTTGGCACCACGGGCCGCATGGCAGCCTGTATCTGGCGAGTGTGAGGTGTTCAGTCCTCGCTTGGCGATGTCGTCAAAGATGCCGGTCGCTTGCGTGTGGCCTCTTTTTGGTGCGGCTGGTCGTTGAGCTGTGTCAGCCTTTGGGCACTTCTTCCTCGGCTTTCTCTTGGACCGCGCCCTCGGCTGCAGTTTGTTGCAGGCGTTCCTGCTCTGCGCGTTTTTTGAGGGCCTTGCTGCGCGCGGGCGCTCCCATCAGGTAAACCACCAATGCCACAGGGCCCAGTCCATAGAGTACAAAGGTAAACATCGCTCCGAGAACCGTGCCATTACTGTTTGTTGCTTCGGCAACGCTCATCATGAGCACGACGTAAATCCAGGCGATGACAACCAAATACATAAATACTTGAAACTGTGGGTGCGATCAGAAATTTTTAAAGCAAATCCTACGATACTGGTGGTGTGCTCAAAAGAGTCACCGAGACTCAACTTGATCGGGGATATAGATGGATTCTGACGCAAACCGGGCCCAGGCGGCCCGTCAGATGCAAGAGAGCTTTGCCGCGGGCCTGCAGCAGGCCATGGGCGCGATGGCCGCCGGTATGCCGGCGGGCTTTGGTTTTGCCAGCGGTGCAAATGGCACCAAGGGCCTTCAGGGGCAGCCACTGCTGCAGTTTGACCCGGCCAAGCTCCAGGAACTGCAGCAGCGCTATGTCGCGGATGCAGCCGCCCTCTGGAACCAGGGCCTGCAGGACGGCGCCGATGCCGGAGTAGCTTCGGACCGCCGGTTTTCCAATGAAGCCTGGAACGCCAACCCGGTCTCGAAATTTTCCGCCTCCGCTTACCTGCTGAATGCCCGCACCCTGATGGCGCTGGCCGACGCCGTGCAGGCCGACGCCAAGACCCGCGCGCGCGTGCGCTTTGCCGTCGAGCAATGGATGGCCGCCACCGCGCCCAGCAATTTCCTGGCGCTCAATGCCGAAGCCCAGAAAAAAGCCATCGAAAGCCAGGGCGAAAGCATTGCCCAGGGCATCACCAACCTGCTGCACGACATGAAGCAGGGCCATGTGTCCATGACCGACGAACGTGTGTTCGAAGTCGGCAAGAACGTCGCCACCACCGAAGGCGCGGTGGTGTTTGAAAACGAGTTTTTCCAGCTGCTTGAATACAAGCCGCTCACGGCCAAGGTCTATGAAAAGCCTTTCCTGCTGATCCCGCCCTGCATCAACAAGTTCTACATCCTTGATCTGCAGCCCGACAACTCGCTGATCCGCTATGCGGTCAGCCAGGGCCACCGCACCTTTGTGGTGAGCTGGCGCAACCCCGACGAGTCCATGGCCGGCAAGACCTGGGACGACTACATCGAGCATGCCGCCATCAAGGCCATCGAAGTGGTGCAGGAGATCACCGGCGCCAAAACGCTGAACGCCCTGGGCTTTTGCGTGGGCGGCACCATCCTGGGCACGGCGCTGTCGGTGCTCGCCGCGCGCGGCAAAAAACCGGTAGCCAGCGCCACCTTGCTGACGTCCTTCCTCGACTTCAGCGACACCGGCATCCTCGACATCTTCATTGACGAAGCCTCGGTCCAATACCGCGAGGCCGAGATGGGGCAGGGAGGTTTGCTCAAGGGCCAGGACCTGGCGTCCACCTTCAGCTTCCTGCGGCCCAACGACCTGGTCTGGAATTACGTGGTGGGCAACTACCTCAAGGGCGAGACGCCGCCGCCCTTTGACCTGCTTTACTGGAACAGCGACTCCACCAACTTGCCCGGGCCTTTTTATGCCTGGTATTTGCGCAACACCTATTTCGAGAACAACCTCATCAAGCCCGGCAAGGCCGTGGTGTGCGGGCAGAAGGTCGATCTGCGCAAGGTTGACATCCCCGTCTATCTCTATGGATCGCGCGAAGACCACATCGTGCCTATCGGCGGCGCTTACGCTTCCACCCAGCATCTGCCGGGCCCCAAGCGTTTTGTGATGGGGGCTTCTGGCCACATCGCCGGCGTGATCAACCCGCCCGCCAAGAAAAAACGCAGCTACTGGACGCGTGACAAGCTGCCCCAGGGCAAATTCCCCGCCACCCAGGCCGAATGGCTCAAGGGTGCGACCGAGCACCCCGGCAGCTGGTGGACGGACTGGTCCGACTGGCTCAAGGGCCATGCCGGCAAGCAGGTCGCCGCACCCAAGGCCTACGGCAGCCGCAAGTACCCCGTCATAGAGCCCGCACCGGGCCGCTACGTGAAGGCCAAGGCTTGAACTGAACTCCTCCTGCTCTTGCAAGAGCCCTGTCATCATTTCTTAAAAACCATTCCAGAAACTTCAAAAAGGGAACACACCATGGAAGACATCGTTATCGTTGCAGCCGGCCGTACGGCAGTGGGCAAATTCGGCGGCTCGCTGGCCAAGATTCCCGCGACCGAACTCGGCGCGGCCGTCATCAAGGGCGTGCTGGAGCGCTCGGGCCTGAGCGCCGACCAGCTCGGCGAAGTCATCATGGGCCAGGTGCTCACGGCCGGCGTCGGCCAGAACCCGGCGCGCCAGGCCGTCATCAAGGCCGGCTTTCCCCAGGGCATCCCGGGCCTGACCATCAACGCGGTGTGCGGCTCAGGCCTCAAATCCGTCATGCTCGCGGCCCAGGCCGTGGCTACTGGTGACAGCGAAATCGTGATTGCCGGCGGCCAGGAAAACATGAGCGCCGCGCCGCACGTGCTCAACGGCTCGCGCGACGGCCAGCGCATGGGCGACTGGAAGATGGTCGACTCCATGATCGTCGACGGCCTGTGGGACGTCTACAACCAGTACCACATGGGCATCACCGCCGAGAACGTGGCCAAGAAATACAACATCGACCGCGCCGCGCAGGACGCGCTGGCCCTGGCCAGCCAGACCAAGGCCGCCGCCGCTCAGGACGCCGGCAAGTTCAAGGATGAAATCATCCCCATCACCATTCCCCAGAAGAAGGGCGACCCGGTGGTGTTCGCCGCCGACGAGTTCATCAACCGCAAGACCAGCGCCGAAGGCCTGGCCGGCCTGCGCCCGGCTTTCGACAAGGCTGGCGGCGTGACGGCGGGCAATGCCTCTGGCCTGAACGACGGGGCGGCCGCGGTGATGGTCATGACGGCCAAGAAAGCCGCCGCGCTGGGCCTGAAGCCGATGGCGCGCATCGCCAGCTACGCCACCACCGGCCTGGACCCGGCTTACATGGGCATGGGCCCGGTCCCGGCCTCCACCAAGGCGTTGCAGCGCGCGGGCTGGAAAGCTCAGGACCTGGACCTGCTCGAGATCAACGAAGCCTTCGCGGCCCAGGCCTGCGCGGTCAACAAGGAAATGGGCTGGGACACCAGCAAGGTCAACGTCAACGGCGGTGCGATTGCCATCGGCCACCCGATTGGTGCATCCGGTTGCCGCATCCTGGTGACGCTGCTGCACGAGATGGCGCGCCGCGACGCGAAAAAGGGCATCGCCAGCCTGTGCATTGGCGGCGGCATGGGGGTTGCCCTTACCCTTGAGCGTTGAGCCCGAGGTAACAATGTCCCAGGCGGCATGCATCGTGCATATGCAGTGATGCAATGACCGGTTCAACGCAAGCGCCGGGACAGTTCAACGGTATTCAGACAGTTCAGACAGTTCACAGAGTTCGCAGAGTTCAAAAAATCAATCAAGGAGATCGCAATGGCAAAAAAAATAGCGTACGTCACGGGCGGCATGGGCGGCATTGGAACCGCCATCTGCCAGCGCCTGGCAAAAGACGGCTTCACGGTGATTGCAGGTTGCGGCCCCACGCGCGACTACGCCAAGTGGCTCGATGAGCAGAAGGCCCTGGGCTACACCTTTTACGCCTCGGTGGGCAATGTCGGCGACTGGGACTCCACCGTCGCGGCCTTCGACAAGGTCAAGGCCGAGCACGGCGCGGTGTCGGTGCTGGTCAACAACGCCGGCATCACGCGCGACGGCCAGTTCCGCAAGATGAGCAAGGCCGACTGGGACGCGGTGATTTCCACCAACCTCAACAGCATGTTCAATGTGACCAAGCAGGTCATAGAGGGCATGATTGAAGCGGGCTTCGGCCGCATCATCAACATCTCCTCGGTCAACGGCCAGAAGGGCCAGTTCGGCCAGGTGAACTATTCCACCGCCAAGGCGGGCCTGCACGGCTTCACCATGGCGCTGGCGCAAGAGGTCGCGGCCAAGGGCGTGACGGTCAACACGGTGAGCCCGGGCTATATCGGCACCGACATGGTGAAAGCCATTCGCCCCGACGTGCTCGAGAAAATCGTTGCGGGTGTGCCGGCCAAGCGCCTGGGCCAACCCGAAGAAATCGCCTCCATCATTGCCTGGATCGCGTCCGAGGAGGGCGGCTACGCCACCGGCGCCGACTTCTCGCTCAACGGCGGCCTGCACATGGGTTGATGCCGCGGCCGATGTTTGTCAAAGCCCGCTTCGGCGGGTTTTTTCATGTCCATGGCGTCACCCGCCTGAAGCCAACACCCTGCCACGGCGTGGGGACTTGCCTATTGAGCGCACACATACCTGTAGTAAATTAAAGCCACGTGTTCTACGGGGACAGCCCGCCTGCCGGGCTGCGTCGCAGGCCTTCCTTGGAGTCTCAACGACTCTTAACCGCTTTCCAAAGGAATCCCTCTCGCATGCCCCATAGCGTTTCCCTGATCAGCACCATCGCCGCCGGCCTGGGCCTGGCCCTGGTTTTTGGTTTTCTTGCGGTGCGGCTTCGTTTGCCCGCGCTGGTGGGTTACCTGCTGGCGGGCGTGATCATCGGGCCTTTCACGCCTGGTTTTGTGGCCGACGCCGAGATCGCCAGCCAGCTCGCCGAAATCGGCGTGATGCTGCTGATGTTCGGCGTGGGCCTGCATTTTTCGCTCGACGACCTCCTGGCGGTGCGCAAAATCGCCGTGCCCGGCGCCGTCGTGCAGATGACGGTGGCCACCGCACTGGGCATCGGCCTGGCCCACTGGTGGGGCTGGAACCTGGGCGGTGCGCTGGTGTTCGGCCTGTCGCTTTCCGTGGCCAGCACCGTGGTGCTGCTGCGTGCACTGGAAAGCCGGGGCATCCTCGATTCAGTGAATGGGCGCATCGCGGTGGGCTGGCTGGTGGTGGAAGACCTGGCCATGGTCCTGGTGCTGGTATTGCTGCCGCCGCTGGGCGGCTGGCTGTCGGGCAAGGTCGATGCCGACGTCAATGCACTGTGGAAAACACTGGGCATCACTCTGCTGCAGGTGGGCGGCTTTGTGGCGCTGATGCTGGTGGTGGGGCGGCGCTTCTTCCCCTGGGTGTTGTGGCAGGTGCAGCGCACCGGCTCGCGCGAGCTGTTCACGCTGTGCGTGGTGGCGGCGGCTGTGAGCATCGCCTTCGGCGCCACGGCGCTGTTCGGCGTGTCCTTCGCCCTGGGCGCTTTTTTTGCCGGCATGGTGATGCGTGAGTCCGAGTTCAGCCACCGCGCGGCCGAAGAATCGCTGCCTTTGCGCGACGCTTTCGCCGTGCTGTTTTTTGTGTCGGTGGGCATGCTGTTCGATCCCTGGGTGCTGCTTGAGCGGCCGCTGCAGGTGCTGGCCGTGGTGGGCATCATCACTGTGGGCAAGACACTGGCGGCCGGTGTGTTGGTGCTGGCCTTTCGCTACCCGCTCAACACGGCGCTCACGGTCTCGGCCAGCCTGGCGCAGATTGGTGAGTTCTCTTTCATCCTTATCGGGCTGGGTGCCACCTTGGGCCTGCTGCCGCCCGAAGGCCAAAGCCTGGTGCTGGCCGGGGCCCTGATCTCCATTGCCCTCAACGAGCTGGTGTTCAAGGCCGTGGCGCCGCTGCAGCGGTGGATACTGGCCAAGTCGCCGCTGGCGCGTAAGCTCGAGGCGCGTGACGACCCGACGGCCGAACTGCCGTCCACGACCGAAGAAAAATACCTGTCCAACCACGTGGTGCTGGTGGGTTACGGGCGGGTCGGACGCCGTATTGCCGAGGCGCTCAAAGTGCACCACGTCCCCTATGTGGTGGCCGAGCAGAACCGCGAGGCGGTAGAGCGCTTGCGGGCCGAGGGTATGGCCGCCGTCTCCGGCGATGCGGTGGAAGCCGAGGTGATGGTGCAGGCACACATTGCGCAGGCGCGCATGCTGGTCATCGCCACGCCCGACACGCTGGACGTTCGCCAGATGGTGGCGACGGCGCGGACGCTCAACCCCGCCATTGAAATCGTGGTGCGCACTCACAACGAGACCGAAGCGCGGCTGCTGGACAGCGAGAAGGCTGGCAAGGTTTTCCTCGGCGAGCATGAACTGGCGCAGTCCATGGCGCGCCATGTGCTGGAGCGCTCCGGCGCGGCCGGCGGCGCCGCGTCAAGCTCAGCGCATTAGGGCTTTCCTTTGGCCCGCAGCACGGCCGAGCGCACCAGCGCCAGCCTGTCGTTGCCGAAATACATGTCATCGCCCACAAAGAAGGTAGGTGAACCGAAGGCGCCGCGGCGTATGGCTTCGTCGGTATTGGCCTTGAGTTGCTCCTTGATGTCGGGTCTGGCGATGCCTGCCGCGAAAGCTTCAGCGTCGATCCCCACCTGCCGGCAAATCGCCGCCAGCACCTCGTCCTGCGAGATGTCCTCCTCACGCGTGAAATAGGCCGCGAAGGCGGCCTCGATGAACTCGAGGTAATGCGGCCTGGCCGCGTCATCCTGCGCGATCCACAGGCAGCCGCGCATGGCCTTGACGCTGTTGACCGGGAACACCTTGGGCGGGAAGGTGATCTTCAAGCCTGCCGCGCGCGCGTTGTCGCGCACGTCCTTGAGCATGTAGCGGTTTTTCGGCGTGTCCATATCCTCGCGCGCCGCGTAAATGCCTTTGTTGACGCTGTTGAAGATGCCGCCTACCAGCACCGGCTTCCAGGCGATGGTTTCTTCCAGTTCGGTGGCCAGGGGCTGGATGTTGCGAAAGGCGATATAGGTCCAGGGGCTGGAGCAGTCGAAGAAAAATTCAATCATGGTTTGTCTCTTTGTTCTTTCCGGAAATCACGAAATCTTGTGCGCACCTTCGCGCACGCTTTGCGCGGTCTGGCCAAACAGGGCCTTGCGCGCTTCTTCCGTCAGGGCCGGCGCGCGCAATTCCTTGCCCAGATCCAGCCCGCGTTTGACGGCAGGCCTCTCGAACAAGGTGTCGTACCAGAGCTGCACGTGCGGAAATTTTTGCAGGTCCACCTGCTGCGCCTTGTGTGTGCGCACCCAGGGGAAGATGGCCATGTCGGCGATGGAGTAATCGGCGCCGGCCACATGCGCACCCGTGCGTGCCAGTTGCGCGTCCAGCACGCCGTAGAGCCTGTCCACCTCCTTGGCGTAGCGCTCTATGGCGTAAGGGATTTTGTCGGGCGCGTACAGAAGAAAGTGGCCGTTTTGCCCCGCCATGGGGCCGAGCCCGCCCATCTGCCACATCAACCACTGCAAGGCCTGGTAGCGCTCGCGCATGCCGCTGGGCAGGAAGCGGTCGGCTTTTTCGGCCAGGTAGAGCAGGATGGCGCCGCTTTCAAACACCGCCACGGGCGCGCCGCCGCCGGCGGGCGCATGGTCGACGATGGCCGGCATGCGGTTATTGGGGCTGATGGCGAGGAATTCCGGCGCGAACTGTTCGCCCTTGCCGATGTTGACGGGATGCAGGCGGTAGGGCAGGCCGCATTCCTCCAGCATGATGGAAATCTTCCACCCGTTGGGTGTGGGCCAGTAGTGCAACTCGATCATGGGAATCCTTGGAGTTTCGGTGCGCTAAATCAGGGGCGCGAGGTGGGGGTGGTCCTCGGCAATGCGGCGGGCTTCGCTGCCGCCCGGCGCCATCAGCTGGAAATCGGCAAAGTCAAAACCCGGCCCGACCATGCAGGCCACCAACGCAAAGCCGGCGGTGCTGCTGCTGCCTCGGGGCCTGGCTGCTTGCCAGAGGCCGGCGGCCACCACATGTTGGGGAAGGGTGGCGGCACTCACGGGGCCCAGGACCGTGCCGTGCAACCGGCCGTCGGCGGCGTCCCAGGTCCAGAGATCCACGGGCGCGCCCTCCAGGTGTACCCACACCTCGTCGGATTGCACGCGGTGCCAGCGCGAGTGCTGCGCGGCTTCAAGCAGAAAATAAATCGAGGTGAGGGCGCTGCGCGCGGGCCTGCCGTCCTGCGGCATGACCTGGCCCGCGGAGCGGAACACCTCGCGGTACCAGCCGCCTTCCGGATGAGGCTGGAGCTGCAACTGCTCGATCAGCTGGCGGACGCGGGGCGTGGAAGGAGAGGCGGAATGGCTGGGCATGAGGCGCAGTGTGCCTCAAACCCGAGCTGGCTTCCAATCGAGGGGTATGGCTTTGCCCTTGCGGTACAGGCCCTATTCGAGGTCTTCGATGGCCAGGCTGTGGTACTTCTGTGCGTAGGAAAACGGCACCTTGCGCACCACCTCCATGATGCGCTCCGTTGCGTCCTTGTTGGGCACGGGAATCATCAGCGCATGGTGGCCCTCGCGGGCCAGGTCCACATATTTGTGAACCGTAGCGCCTTCGGTGCCGACGCGCGGCAGCAGCATTTCTGAATGGCCGTCGGCGTGGCTGATGTCCTTGATGATGTCTTCCGGTGTCAGCAGCATCACGCCGTCGCTGCTCACTTCCAGCTCATGCGCGACCTGCTTGGCGTCCTCGGCGTCAGGAAACATGATGAAAGCGTAACCCGTGGGATAAAACGTGCCGCCCATGCCGATCATCTTTTTGGTCAATTCAAAGTGCTTCATGGCGAGTCCTTTCATGCATTGCGTTGCATCAACGAAATCATTAAGGCGCGGAAATAGGGTTTTTCCGGTCAGCAATGACATCGTCCGCCTGTCAGACACAGACGTCAAGGCTCTTCCCCATACCAGCAGAGGCCGTGGAACCGGCCTCGGCCCGTCCTGAGCTTGTCGAAGGGCCGGGCCGCAGGCGCAGCGCCCCGGAGGGTGGAGAGCTACACGCAGTGAGCGAACGGGGCTACAGCTCTTCGAGCTTGACGCTGGGCTCGGCCATTACGCGCACCGTGCTTTGCAGGCCTTGCAGGATCTGGTTGGCGAAAAAGCTGCTCTGGGTGTCGGGCTCGAGCGCCGCCATCACGAGGTTGGCCATGGGCTGGTTGAGGGGCACGTAGTAGCTGCCGCGCGGTACGTCGACCACGCCGCGCGCCAGGCTGACCTGCACCTTGATGACGGCATTGCCGTCGGCGATCGCGCCGCGCACATCCTGGCGTTCGCCCGAGGTGCTGGCTGTCTCGCGGTAGCTGTCGCCCAGCATGGAACCCTGCTCGGCGACACGCATGACCTGCACGCCATGCAGGCGCAGCCGGTCGACGGCCACGGTGGAAGCGGCCGACAGCCAGTAGCCGCAGGGGCGTGCCCGGGCTTTGAGCGTGCGCAGTGCCAGCGCGGAATCCCAGTCCACGTTGATAGCCTTGTCCGCCCCGGTGACCGGATCCAGCATCAGCAACTCGTACTGGGCGGGAGTGGGGCCGGCTTCGACGATGGCCTGCTCCTTGCAAGCCTGGGCACCGACTTCCTTGTCGAGGTAGGGGCGCAGCTGCTGCAGTTCATTGGCGCGCTGCGCGGTGCTGGCCAGCACGCTGGTGATCGCCGTGACCTGGGTGTGCACCCGCCGCTGGATGTGCAGGCGGCCAATGCCGACGCCGCGGGTTTCAACCAGCAGGCTGATGGCGTTTTTCAGCCCGTTCACATTGCGGCCGGTATCGGGCTGCGTGCCGCCCATGGAGATTTTTTTGTCGGCCAGGTCGCTGGAGGTGGTGTAGTACCACTCGCTGCTGAGGTTCTGGCCCTTGAGCGCGGCCAGCAGCGGCCGGCGGTACCACTCTTCGGCGGCCTTGGTCAAAAACTCGGGCAGGTTGGCGGTGGTGGCGTACTGGAACAGCGCGTCGAACTTCTGCACCGCGCCGAATTTCTGCAGGTAGCGGCCCACCACGGTGTACTCGTGGGCATCGAGCACCACGGTTGGCTTGTAGTCGCGGGCCAGGCGGGCCAGGGCCTGGGCTTCGGGCGTATTCAGCAGCAGGTGGTCGCGGTTCATGTCCAGCCCACCCGTGGTGGCGCGTTGGTCGATGGCCGCGCCGTCGGGATTGGCGCGCGGGACGATCACCACGTTGATGCGTTCCAGTACCGGTTGCAGCAGGCCCTGCGCGAGTTCCCTGGCGATCACCAGCAGCGCCTCGCTGCCGGCCGGCTCGTCGCCGTGCTGCTGGCCAACCAGCAGCACCGTGGGCTTGCCCGCGGCCTGCATGACGGCCGGGTCCGTGCCGCCGGCTCGGGTCAGGACCAGTGCCTCGAGTGTTTCGCCGCGCTGGGAGCGGCCTATGGCCACCACGGCGGCCCTTTGGCCAGGGGTGCGCGCGGCGGCGGCGGCCTGCTCGCGCAGCCAGGCCTGGATTTCGGCCTGAGTGGTGAAATTGCCGCGGCCTGCCTGCAGGCCGGGGGTGTTGTAGCTGACAGGGGGCGCCGGGAAGCGGGCCGCTACCGCAGCGCTGTAAGGCTCGGCCGCCTCGGCCTGGGCCGGCGGCGAGTAGGGCCGTGTTGGCGGCGCTACCGGTGATACCTGTACGGTAGCGGGAGCCGCAGGCGCAACGGGGCGCTGCGCAGCGGGGACCGGGGCTGGCGCGGGCTGAGCCGAGGGCGGCGTCCATGGCGGTAGCGGAACAGAGGTGCAGGCGGCCAGAAGGGCCATCGGCACCAGCAGGGCCAGGGGACGCAGGCGGCGGTGAATACGCAAAGGGGGAAACAGGGGCGTCGGGGTTCGCTGCGGGGTGGTCGTCATGGGTTTGTGCGCCTCAAGCGTGGCCAGGTGCTATGGATGAACCGCTCATGTTACCCGCCTGGCGGGGCTGCCGGCGCGCCATATTGCGCCGGCGCCACAGTGTGTGGGCGGGTTCGTGTTTTCCTACATGACGCCTCCGGTGCGTCCCACACCATGCCCGTGGCGTACCGCCTAAATTGAGTCCAGCGGCCGGCTTTAGACCCTGATCATGTGATCATGTTCCGGGTTCTTGGCGGTCGCATTCATTTGCAAGGCCCATAAACCGACGACCAAACCCAAGAGGAACCCCATGAGCAAAGCACCCCCGAAAAAACACGATGCCGTCGACCTCCTCGACGCCGACCACATCGCCGTCAAAAAGCTCTTCACGGCCTACAAAAAGCTGAGCGAGGGCAATGGCTCCGCCGAGGAAAAGCGTGAACTTGCCGACCAGATCTGCCAGGAACTGACGGTACATACGCAGATCGAGGAGGAAATTTTCTACCCGCAAGTCCGTGCGGCCATCAATGATGACCCCATGCTGGACGAAGCCGAGGTGGAGCACAGCACAGCCAAGGACCTGATCTCGCAGATCTCCGGCATGGACCCTGAAGACGACCTGTATGACGCCCGGGTGACCGTGCTGGGCGAATACATCGACCACCACGTCAAGGAAGAGCGCGAAGAGATGTTCCCCAAGGCCCGCAAGTCCGAACTGGACCTGGTGGCCATGGCCGAGGAGCTCAGCCAGCGGAAAATGGAACTGATGGAAGAGTTCAAAGCCGCACACGCCTAAGCCGGGGCTAGCCTGGATCCGGCCCGGCGCAAGACCCCGCGTCGCCGCCGGTAGGGCCCTTTCTGGGAAAATGGGGCATGTCCGCCCCGTTTTCCCCTGCAAGTCCTATTTCCATAGGCGCATTGGCGCCCGGCCATCCCTGGCGCCTGAGTGTGGCTCCCATGATGGATTGGACCGACAGGCACTGCCGCCACTTTCACCGGCTGCTGTCGCGCTATGCCTTGCTCTATACCGAGATGGTGACCACGGGCGCGCTGATCCACGGCGACGTGGAGCGCCACCTGCGCTTCAATACCGAAGAACATCCCGTAGCCCTGCAACTGGGCGGCAGTGAGCCAGCAGACCTGGCCCAGTGCGCCAAGCTAGGCGCACAGTGGGGCTATGACGAAATCAACCTGAATTGCGGCTGTCCCAGTGAGCGGGTTCAGCGCGGCGCTTTCGGTGCTTGCCTGATGGCCGAGCCGCAACTGGTGGCCGACTGCGTGAAGGCCATGGTCGACGCGGTCGACGTGCCGGTCACCGTGAAGCACCGCATCGGCATTGACAAGGCCGAAAGCTACGAATTCGTGCGCGACTTTGTGGGCGCGATCAGCGAAGCCGGTTGCAAGGTCTTCATCGTGCATGCGCGCAATGCCTGGCTCAAGGGCCTTTCCCCCAAGGAAAACCGTGAAGTGCCGCCGCTGCGCTATGAGCTCGTGCACCGCCTCAAGCGGGAATTCCCGCACCTGGTGATCTGCATCAACGGCGGTATCAATACGCAGGAAGAGGTGGCCGGGCATCTGGCCGCGCTTGACGGCGTGATGATAGGCCGCGAGGCTTATCACAACCCCTGGTGGCTGGCCTCCTGGGACAGCGCCTTCTTCGGCGCCGCGGATGCGTCTTTGACGCGAGAAGCCGTGGAATCGCAGATGTGCGACTACATGGTGCGCGAAGCCGCCGAGCACGGTACGCCTAAAAGCGCCATCGCACGCCACATGCTGGGCCTGCGCAACGGCCTGCCCGGTGCACGGCGCTGGCGCCAGGTCTGGAGCGACCATCGCCTGCGCGATATGCCGCCGCATGACGTGATGGCGCTGGCACACGAGTTACCGGCTTCACGGCAACCCGCTTTTATCGACGCCACCGCGACGGCCGATGTCTGATTCCGCGCAGAAAGAGGCGCGCCGGGCATTGGCTTTGCTATGGCTGGTACCTGCGCTTTGGACGGTCAACTACATCGTCGCGCGTAAGGCGCCTGGTGTGATAGGCCCCTACCTGCTGGCCTTCGGGCGCTGGGGCCTGGCGGCGCTGCTCTTGCTGTTGCTGACGCGGTCGGAGCTGTGGCGCGAACGCGGCCACATCGCCAAGGTGTGGTGGCAGTACCTGGTGCTGGGTACCTTGGGCATGATGATTTGCGGCGCCTGGGTCTATCAGGGCGCGCGCTCCACCGGCGCGATGAATATTGCGCTTATTTATGCAGCTTCGCCCGTGCTGATAGGCTTGGGCGCGGTGATCTGGCTCGGCGAACGCCTGAGCCTTCGCCAGGGCCTGGGCGTGGTGCTGGCGATTGCCGGCGTGGTACACGTAGTGGTCAAGGGACAGTGGACCGCGTTGGCCAGCGTGCAGTTCTCGGCGGGGGATCTCTGGATAGTGGCTGCCACGATTGCGTGGGCTGCCTATGCCTTGCTGCAAAAGCAATGGCCCAGCCCGCTCGGCGCCACCGCGCGCCTGGCCGCCATCTGCATAGGTGGAACCCTGGTATTGCTTCCCTTGACTGCATGGGAAATGTCGCGAGCCGATGCCTTGCCGTTCAGCGGCTATGGTTTGCTGTTGATTGTGGTGGCCGCGATTGTGCCGGGGCTGGGCGCTTACTGGATTTACGGTTGGGCGCAGAAGATCCTGGGTGCCAGCCGCGTGGCTGTGTCGCTTTACCTGGGGCCTCTTTACGCGGGCCTGGCCGCCTGGGGTGTACTGGGTGAGCCGTTGGGTTGGCACCACGCGGTGGGTGCTGCTTTGATACTGCCCGGCGTATTTTTTGTAACGGGCGGCGGCAAGGGGATGACTAAAAAACATTCAAGGCCGATACTGACAGAAGGCGCTTGAAAAGGCTGACACGCGTTGACGGCATCGGCTTGCCGCCGGTTGACCGTTCATGAAACGCGTGAGTACCAGCGCCGCATTCTGAACGCATCCGCATTCGACAAGCGGACTGCGCGAGTGAGTTTTTTCTTCAGTAAAACCCCCCAGGACTGTTTGATTTTCTGTGCATCGTGCTATTGAAAAAATAGCATGCCGCCAGTGGCGGTTTGCCGGGCGCGCGCCGGCTCCGGCATTTGCACAGACGTGTACACATCCACCACATTCGTTAAAAAATACGCTGTACCTATTCGCGCATTTGGAAAATAATGCAGACGAATGTTCATTGGAACTTTCTGTTGGGGCTGCTATCTATCAGTCACCTGATGTGAGGCAACAGTTCGATGCATAGCGCGGAATCTGGAGCAGGTTTGCATCACGAGTCGGGGTTCTTCGGTTCCCGCGCGCAAAGGAGGATTTATGGATGTCATCCGTAATTTTCTGACGCGTTATGAACAGACGCGAGAAGAGGAACTGTCCATTGAGGACTACCTCGATGCGTGCAAGCGCGATCCTCTCGTCTACGCCACGGCGGCCGAGCGCATGCTTGCCGCGATTGGCGAGCCGGAGCTGCTCGATACGCGGCATGACCAGCGCCTGTCGCGCCTGTTCGGCAACAAGGTCATCAAGATCTACCCGGCATTCCGGGATTTCTACGGGCTTGAGGATCCCATCGAGCAGGTGGTCTCCTATTTCCGCCACGCGGCGCAGGGGCTGGAAGAGAAAAAACAAATCCTCTACCTGCTGGGCCCTGTTGGCGGTGGCAAGTCGTCGATCGCCGAGCGGCTCAAGCAGCTGATGGAGCAGGTGCCTTTTTATGCCTTGAAAGGCTCACCGGTCAATGAATCGCCGCTCAGCCTGTTCAACAATGCCGAGGACGGCCCCTTGCTGGAGTCCCAGTACGGCATCGCGCCGCGCTACACGCAGCGCGTCATGTCGCCGTGGGCGGTCAAGCGTCTCGAAGAGTACGGCGGCGACATACGGCGCTTCCGTGTGGTCAAGCGCTTTCCTTCCATCCTGAAGCAATGCGCGATTTCCAAGACCGAGCCCGGCGATGAGAACAACCAGGACATCTCCTCGCTGGTCGGCAAGATCGATATCCGCAAGCTGGAGACCTATGCGCAGGACGACCCGGACGCCTACAGCTATTCCGGCGGCCTGTGCTTGGCCAACCAGGGCCTGCTCGAGTTTGTCGAGATGTTCAAGGCGCCCATCAAGGTGCTGCACCCCTTGCTGACCGCCACGCAAGAGGGCAACTTCAAGGGCACGGAAGGCTTTGGCGCGATCCCCTTTGACGGCATCGTGATGGCGCACTCCAACGAGAGCGAATGGAAGTCCTTCAAGAACAACAGAAACAACGAAGCCTTCCTGGACCGGATTTACATTGTCAAGATTCCGTATTGCCTGCGGGTTTCGGAAGAGGTGCGGATCTATGAAAAGCTGATCCACAACTCCTCGCTCCACAACGCCATCTGCGCACCGGGCACCTTGAAGATGATGGCCCAGTTTGCCGTGCTGACGCGTTTGAAGGAGCCCGAAAGCTCCAGCATCTTCAGCAAGCTGCAGGTGTATGACGGCGAAAACCTCAAGGACACCGACCCGAAGGCCAAGAGCTATCAGGAATACCGCGACTACGCGGGTGTCGATGAGGGCATGAACGGCATCTCCACGCGCTTTGCCTTCAAGATACTGTCCAAGGTGTTCAACTTCGACTCCACCGAGATCGCGGCCAATCCCGTGCACCTGATGTACGTGCTGGAGCAGCAGATCGAGCGCGAGCAGTTTCCGACTGAAACCGAACAGAAGTACCTGGCCTACATCAAGGAAATCCTGGCCATGCGCTATGCCGAATTCATCGGCAAGGAAATCCAGACGGCCTACCTTGAGTCTTACTCGGAATACGGGCAGAACATTTTCGACCGTTACGTCACCTATGCCGACTTCTGGATCCAGGACCAGGAGTACCGCGACACCGATACCGGGGAAATCTTCGACCGCTCGGCCCTCAACGCCGAGCTCGAAAAAATCGAGAAGCCGGCCGGCATCAGCAACCCGAAAGACTTCCGCAACGAGATTGTCAATTTCGTGCTGCGCGCGCGGGCCAACAATGCGGGCAAAAACCCGGCATGGACCAGCTATGAAAAGCTGCGGACCGTGATCGAGAAGAAGATGTTCTCGAACACCGAAGACCTGTTGCCGGTGATTTCCTTCAATGCCAAGGCCAGCGCGGACGAACAGCAAAAGCACGAGGACTTCGTCAACCGCATGGTCGCCAAGGGATACACCACACGCCAGGTCCGGCTGCTGTGCGACTGGTACCTGCGGGTACGCAAGAGTTCCTGAGGCCCGCGGCGCGCCGTGGCTGGCGCGCCATGTGTCATGTTGCCATGTGTATGTGACCGGAGATCACCGTGCTCCAGCAAGTGATTGACAGGCGGTTGTCGGGGAAGAACAAGTCCATAGGCAACCGTGAGCGCTTCCTGCGGCGCTTTCGCGAGCAGATACGCGATACCGTGCGCCGCGCCGTGGCGGGCCGCAGCATCCATGACATAGAGCAGGGCGAGGACGTCACCCTGCCGCGGCGCGACGTTTACCAGCCGGTGTTTGAGCACACGGGAGGCACGCGTGAGAGCGTCCACCCCGGCAACCGTGAGTACGTGCGCGGCGACCGCATCGCCAAGCCGCAGGAGGGTGGCCGCGGCAGCGGCAGCGGCGATGCCAGCCCCGACGGTGTGGGGGAAGACGACTTTGTCTTTCGCATCACGCGCGAAGAGTTCATGCAGTATTTTTTTGACGACCTCGCGCTGCCCGACCTGATTCGTACCCAGCTCCTGCCCGATGCGCCCGAATGGAAGTCCCGCCGCGCCGGCTTTATCTCGGATGGAACGCCGACCAATCTGCACGTGGTGCGTTCGCTGCGGGTCGCGCTGAGCCGGCGCATCGCCATAGGCGGGGAGTCGCGGCGGCAATTGCATGAGCTGGAAGCCCAGCTGGCGCTGGCCCTGCGGGAAGTGCCCGGCCAGCCCGGCGAAATTCTGGCCCTGAGAACGCAGATTGACACGCTTCGTCGACGGCTCAAGACCATCCCGTTTTTCGATCCCTTTGACCTGCGCTACCGCAACCGGGTCAGGGTGCCGCAGCCTACGGCCAAGGCGGTCATGTTTTGCCTGATGGATGTCTCGGGCTCCATGGATGAAACGCGCAAGGACATCGCCAAACGTTTTTTCATCCTGCTGTACCTGTTTCTCCGCAAGCATTACGAGAAGACCGATGTCGTCTTCATTCGCCACCATACCCAGGCTGCGGAAGTGTCTGAGGAAGAGTTCTTCCAGTCGACCGAGACCGGTGGCACCGTGGTGTCCAGCGCCCTCGCCCTGATGCACCAGATCATCCAGGAGCGTTACCCGCCCGGCGACTGGAACATCTATGGCGCCCAGGCCTCGGACGGCGACAACTGGCACCAGGATTCGGCCCGCTGCCGCGAGTTGCTGGTCGGCAAGCTGCTGCCGGTGTCGCGGTACTTCGCCTATGTTCAGGTTGGTGAGGAAGACCAGAACCTCTGGGAGGAGTACACCCAGGTGCAGGAGGACAACAGGAACTTCGCGATGCGCAAGGTCGCCGCCGCGGACGAGATTTATCCGGTGTTCAGGGATTTGTTCAAGAAAAGCGCCACGCCATGACAAAGACCGCGAGAAAACCTCCCGAAGTGGCGGCACCCAGCGCCGGGCGCCGCCGCCCCTGCCTGCCCAGCCCTTCCGACTGGTCGTTTGAGCTCATCGAGCTTTACCACGGGGAGATCGCCCGAACGGCGAAGTCCTTCGGCCTGGACACCTACCCGGTGCAGCTCGAAGTCATTACCGCCGAGCAGATGATTGACGCCTATGCGTCGGTGGGCATGCCGGTCAACTACCGGCACTGGTCATTCGGCAAGCAGTTCATCTCGACCGAAAAGAATTACCGCCGCGGCCAGATGGGGCTGGCTTACGAGGTGGTGATCAATTCCAATCCCTGCATCGCCTACCTGATGGAAGAGAACACCATGCCCATGCAGGCATTGGTGATGGCGCATGCCTGCTACGGCCACAACTCCTTCTTCAAGGGCAATTATCTGTTCCAGATGTGGACCGATGCTGCCGCCATCATCGATTACCTGGTGTATGCGCGGGCCTATATTGCCGAGTGCGAAGACCGCCATGGATGGGAGGCGGTCGAGCAACTGCTGGATTCCTGCCACGCGCTGATGAGCCATGGCGTGGATCGCTACCAGCGTTCGCAGAAGCTGTCGCTTGCGGAGGAAGAGGCCCGCCGCAAGGACCGCGAAGCCTATTTGCAGCAGCAGCTCAATGACCTCTGGCGCACGGTGCCCAAGCCCGCGGACAAGCCGGCCGAAAAAGCCCATCGCCGCTTTCCGCCCGAGCCGCAGGAAAACATCCTGTATTTCATCGAGAAAAATGCGCCGCTACTGGAGCCCTGGCAGCGCGAGGTGATCCGCATCGTGCGTAAGATCGGGCAGTATTTTTACCCGCAGCGCCAAACCCAGGTGATGAACGAGGGCTGGGCCACGTTCTGGCATTACACGCTGCTTAACAAGATGTACGAAGAGGGCTTGCTGACAGACGGTTTCATGATCGAATGCCTGCGGTCCCACACCAATGTTGTTTTCCAGCCGCCGGTGACGCACCCGGCCTACAGCGGCGTCAATCCCTATGCGCTGGGATTCGCCATGTTCAGCGACCTCAAGCGCATTTGCGAATCCCCGACGGAGGAAGACAGGCAATGGTTGCCCGATGTGGCGGGCTCCGACTGGCGGGAGACGCTGGATTACGCGATGCGGCATTTCCGCGACGAGAGTTTCATAGGGCAATACCTGTCACCTCACCTGATACGCGAGTTCCGGCTTTTCTCCGTGGTGGATGATGCCAACAAGTCAGAACTCGAAGTGGCGGCCATCCATGACGCCGACGGTTACCGGCATGTGCGCGAGGCGCTGTCGCGCCAGTATGACCTGAACCACCGCGAGCCCAACATCCAGGTCTGGGATGTGGACGTGCGCGGGAACCGCTCACTCACCTTGCGCCATAGCCGCCACAACGACAGGACGCTCACCGACGATGTGCAGGAGGTGATCAAGCATGTCGCGCGCCTGTGGGGTTTTCGTGTGCTGCTTGAGAGCGTGGACAAGCACGGTAAGGTGGTGCAGCACTGGGAGGCGCTGCCGCACGCCTGACGGCGCCTCATGCGCTTCGTGCGCATCAGGCTGCCGCTTCGAGTCCGTTCCTGAAATGCTCGCGCATGCGTTGCGCGGTGGCTTCGGCGTCGCGCGCGGCCAGCGCCTGCATGATGGCGCGGTGCTCTGCCAATGATTCTTCAATGCGGCCGCTCTTGAGCAGCGAGTTGTGCCGGTTCAGTTTCATCACTTTGCGCAGGTCGGCCACCATCTGGTCGCGCCAGCGGTTGTTCGCGATTTCCAGCAGGCGCATGTGAAAGGTCTCGTTGATCTCGAAAAAGCGTTCGCGGTTGCCAGCGGCTTTTTCAAGTTCCTCATGCAGGCTCTGCAGTTCTTTGAGCTGCGCGGGCGTGGCTTGGGTGGCCACAATGCCTGCCGCGTCACTCTCGAGCAGGGCGAGCAGGTGGTACACGTCGGCCAGGTCGCGTTCGGAAACTTCCGTGACATAGGCGCCGCGCCGCACCTTCATCGTGACCAGGCCTTCGGTGGCCAGCACCTTGAGGGCCTCCCGCAGCGGTGTGCGGCTGATGCCGTATTCCTCGGCCAGCTTGAGTTCGTCTATCCAGCTGCCTGGCGCCAGCTCGCGCTTGAATATGCGCTGACGCAAAAGCTCGGCGACTTCTTCATAAAGCGCTCTGGGGGTTAAGGACACAGCGGCAGCCATAGATATAGGTTCTTGGTAGGGCAAAGGCTTCGAACAACGCCGCGACCTGTCGGCGGCAGTGGCATCTTATCTGAAACTGAATTTTGCATCAATAATTATAAATGATGTAAACTTGACCGCAACCCAATACGGCAACTCTGCATTCACTTCAGCTTGAGCCTATGCTGCTTGCATTGCAGACCGGCGCAAAGCTTTGTACGGTAAACAATATCCATGTCCAAGCCCCAATCTGAACCTGAATTCCCCGCCGCCAGCCTGCAGGCCTGGGCCAAAGCCGCCGCCAAGTCGGCGCCGGGCGGTGATCTGGAAGCGTTGAACTGGCAGACGCCGGATGGCATCAGCGTCAAGCCGCTCTATACCGCCGAAGACACCAAAGACCTTCCACACACCAATACCCTGCCGGGCTTTGAGCCCTTCATCCGCGGCCCGCAGGCCACCATGTATGCGGTGCGCCCCTGGACCATCCGCCAGTACGCCGGCTTTTCGACGGCCGAGGAATCGAATGCCTTCTATCGCAAGGCGCTGGCCGCGGGCGGTCAGGGTGTGTCGGTGGCCTTCGACCTGGCCACACACCGCGGTTACGACAGCGACCACCCGCGCGTGACCGGCGACGTGGGCAAGGCCGGCGTGGCGATTGATTCGGTCGAGGACATGAAGATCCTGTTCGACCAGATTCCGCTGGACAAGGTCAGCGTCTCCATGACCATGAACGGCGCGGTGCTGCCCGTGCTGGCGGGTTACGTGGTGGCAGCCGAAGAGCAGGGCGTGAGTCAGGACAAGCTGAGCGGGACCATACAGAACGACATCCTCAAGGAGTTCATGGTCCGCAACACCTATATCTTCCCGCCCCAGCCCAGCATGCGCATCATCGGCGACATCATTGAATACACGGCGCAGAACATGCCCAAGTTCAATTCGATCTCGATCTCGGGCTACCACATGCAGGAAGCCGGCGCCAACCAGGCGCTGGAGCTGGCCTTTACCCTGGCCGACGGAAAAGAGTATGTGAAAACCGCGCTGGCCAAGGGCCTGGACGTGGACGAGTTCGCCGGCCGCCTGAGCTTCTTCTGGGCCATAGGCATGAACTTCTATCTGGAAGTCGCCAAGATGCGTGCGGCCCGCCTGCTGTGGTGCCGCATCATGAAGGGCTTCGATGCCAAAAGCCCCAAGAGCCTGATGCTGCGCACGCATTGCCAGACCTCGGGCTGGAGCCTGACCGAGCAGGACCCCTACAACAACGTGGTACGCACCACGATTGAGGCGATGGCTGCGGTCTTCGGCGGCACGCAAAGCCTGCACACCAATTCCTTTGACGAGGCGATTGCCCTGCCCACCGAGTTCAGCGCCCGCATCGCCCGCAACACCCAGCTCATCATCCAGGAAGAAACCCATATTCCGCATGTCATTGATCCCTGGGCCGGCAGCTACATGATGGAAAAACTGACCCAGGACATGGCCGACGCCGCCTGGGCCATCATCGAGGAAGTGGAAGCCATGGGCGGTATGACCAAGGCGGTGGACAGCGGCTGGGCCAAGCTCAAGATCGAGGCGGCCGCGGCTGAGAAGCAGGCCCGCATCGACAGCGGCAAGGACGTCATCGTCGGCGTCAACAAGTACAAGCTCAAGTCCGAAGACGCCATCGAGGCGCGCGACATCGACAACGTGGCCGTGCGCGAGGGCCAGATCAAAAGGCTCAAGGTCATCAAGGCCGGGCGCGACAATGCGGCGGTGCAGGCGGCGCTGGACGCACTGACGGCGGCCGCTGAAAATAACAATGGCAACCTGTTGGACCTCAGCATCAAGGCCGTGCGCCTGCGCGCCACGGTCGGCGAGGTCAGCGATGCCCTCGAGAAAGTCTACGGGCGCCATCGCGCCGATACGCAAAAGGTGACCGGTGTGTATGCTGCCGCTTATGACTCCGCCGAAGGCTGGGAAACCCTCAAGACTGAAATCAACGCCTTTGCCGAGGAGCAGGGCCGGCGCCCGCGCGTGATGATTTCCAAGCTGGGCCAGGATGGCCACGACCGCGGCGCCAAGGTGGTGGCCACGGCCTTCGCCGACCTGGGCTTTGACGTCGACATGGGCCCGCTGTTCCAGACACCCGAAGAATGCGCGCGCCAGGCGATTGAAAACGACGTGCACGCCGTGGGCGTTTCCACCCTGGCCGCCGGCCACAAGACGCTGGTGCCGGCCATCATCGCCGAACTGAAAAAGCAGGGCGCCGACGACATCATCGTGTTTGTGGGCGGCGTGATCCCGCGGCAGGACTACGAGATGCTGTACGAAGCCGGCGTGAAAGGCATTTACGGCCCGGGCACACCGATTCCGGCCAGCGCTAAGGATGTGCTCGAGCAAATCCGGGCTGCCCTGAAGTGATCTACGTTTCGCTTCACTCCGAACTCAATGCCGTTCGGGCTGAGCTTGTCGAAGCCTTTGTCGTCCCACGCGCGTGAAACCCTTTTTTGTCTACCTGCTTAAGTGTTCGGATGGCTCCTATTACGGTGGCCAGACGGACGATATGGTCACCCGCATGTTTAAACACGATGCGGGTGAAATTGGCTATACCTCCACACGCAAACCGGTTGAGGTGGTCTGGCAGGGGGAGTTTGAAACGCGCCCACAGGCCATTGCTTTTGAACAGCAGATCAAGGGCTGGTCGCGGGCGAAGAAGGAAGCATTGATTCGTGGGGATTGGACAGCGGTGCAAAGACATGCATGGGGCACAAGAAATCCGTTGCCAGCGCATCTGGCCGGTGACGGCCCTTCGATACCTCAGGGCGAACGGGGTTCGGGTAGCGCTGCGGCTGATGTTCGGGGAGGCATGCAAGTGAATTCTTCTTTCCCCGTCTATTCTGGTCCTACCTCCGCTCGCGCTGACACTACTCCTGGTCTCCCTGACTCCGCTCCCGTTCGCCCTGAGGTATCGAAGGGCTCTTCCAGCAGCGGTGAAAACCCTCGGTTCAATGATTTGGGGGGTGAACCGCTTACGGCCCCGCTGTCCCATACGGGGCAAACCATGCACCTGTCCCTGCAACCGGTTGTCGCCGGCGACTTCGAGGACATGCTGGCCTTGCGCATAGACGCGATGCGGCCCAGCCTGGAGCGCGTCGGCCGCTTTGACCTCGCGCGCTCGCGCGAGCGGCTGGCGGCCGGGTTTGTGCCGCCTTTTATGCAACACATCCTGCTGGATGGCGAGCGCGTGGGTTTTTTCACGCTCAAGCCCGAAGGCAACGCTGCCCTGCGGTTGGATCATCTTTACCTGCGCAGCGGCGCCAGCGGCCGGGGCATAGGCGCATGGGTGCTGCGGCAGGTGCTGGCCCAGGCGCGCGAGCGCGGCCTGGCCGTGAGGCTGACCGCACTCAAGGAAAGCGATGCGAACCGCTTCTACCTGCGCCACGGGTTTGTGCTGCAGGGCGAAGAAGGCGTCGACCTGCACTATGAATGGCAATGCTCCGCCGTGGAGCGCCCGGCGTGATGGCCGCGCCCGATTTCCTCCAGGCCATCATGGGCCCGGACGCGATGGCCCAGCGCCGGGCGATCGCCAAGGCCATCACGTTGCTGGAGTCCACCCGCGCCGACCACCGCGCCCAGGGTGATGAGTTGCTCACGGCCTTGCTGCCCCACACCGGCAAGGCCATGCGCCTGGGCATCAGCGGCGTGCCCGGCGTGGGCAAGTCCACCTTCATTGAAGTGCTGGGCCTGTACCTGATCGGGCAAGGCCACCGTGTCGCGGTGCTCACGGTCGACCCTTCATCCTCCGTCTCGGGCGGCTCCATCCTGGGTGACAAGACCCGCATGGAAAAGCTCTCCGTGCACGAACGCGCCTACATCCGGCCCAGCCCGTCCAGCGGCAACCTGGGCGGCGTGGCCGAAAAAACGCGCGAGGCCATGCTGGTCTGCGAAGCCGCGGGCTACGACGTGGTCATCGTCGAAACTGTGGGCGTGGGCCAGAGCGAGACCGCCGTCGCCAACATGACCGACATGTTCGTGTTGATGCAACTGCCCAATGCCGGCGACGACCTGCAGGCGATCAAAAAGGGCGTGATGGAACTGGCCGACCTGGTCATCATCAACAAGGCCGACATCGACGCCGATGCGGCCATGCGGGCCGAAGCACAGATCACGTCGGCAATGCGCCTGTTCGGGCTGGTCAACAACGCCATGAGCAGCGAGCAGGCTGCGAGCTTCGACAAAAACTGGCATCCGCAGGTCATACAGCTCAGTGCGCTGCACAACAAGGGCGTGGACGTGTTCTGGAAAGCCGTGATGCGGTTCCAGGCCCTGCAAGCCGCGAACGGACAGATCGCCGCACGCCGCCAGCAGCAATCGCTGGCCTGGATGTGGGAGCGTATAGACGCGGGCCTCAAGCAGGCCTTCCGGCAGGACCCGCAGGTGCGCGAGCGCCTGCCCGGTTTGTTGGCCGAGGTGGCGCGTGGAGAGATCGCGGCGTCGACCGCCGCACGCAGCCTGTTGGCCCTGGCGGCCAAGGGAGAAGAGCGATGAGGCGGATCGCCATCTTGTGCGCATTGCTTTTGCAGGCCTGCATGGCCTGGGCAGGCGGCCTGGAGGCCGGGGCGCCAGGCAGCTTTATCTTCACAGACAAAGGCTATTTTTCGGACAAACCGATCACGGTGTATTACTACAAGGCGCGCAGCGCCGGCCCCGATGCACGGGTCATGGTGGTGATCCACGGCACGGAGCGCCAGGGCCCGCGCATGCGCGACAACTGGGTGCCTTTTGCCGAGAAAAACAAGCTCATCGTGCTGGCCCCGGAGTTCGACGAAGCGAGATTTCCCCCACGGCTTTTCCAGATGGGCGGCATCGAGACGCGCGACCGCAGCAAGTGGTCCTTCCAGATCATCGAGCATCTTTTTGACTTTGTGCGCGCCGATGAGGGCCTCACAACGCCTGACTACCTGCTTTTCGGCCATTCAGCGGGCGGGCAGTTTGTGCAGCGCTTCATGTTGTTGACCGAGGCGCCGCGGGTTTCCGTTGCCGTGGCAGCCAATGCCGGCAGCTACACCATGCCGCACTATCCGGGCCTGATGGAAGACAAGTTTCCTTACGCGCTGGACGAAAGCATCGTCAGCCCCGACAAGCTAAAACAGGTTTTCTCGCGCAAGCTGGTCGTGCTGCTCGGCGAGGCCGACGTCCAGACCGACGCGGCCAACCTGCCCAAGGCCAGGCAGGCCACGGCCCAGGGGGCGAACCGGTTTGAGCGCGGCAGCCATTTCTTCGCGCAGGCCCAGGCGCAAGCGCAGAAGCTTGGGACGCCCCTGGCCTGGGAGCGCGTCACCGTCCCCGGCGTGGGGCACGACTCGCGCCGCATGAGCCAGGCCGCGGCGCGCCTGTTGTTTGAACCAGCCCGATAAATTTTCATCGTCCAATCGCGGAACACACCATGCAAGAAATCCTTGAACAACTCGAAAAAAAACGCGCCGCGGCCCGCCTGGGTGGGGGCCAGAAGCGCATAGACGCTCAGCACGGCAAGGGCAAGCTCACGGCGCGTGAGCGGCTGGAGCTGCTGCTGGACGAAGGCACGTTTGAAGAATGGGATATGTTCGTCGAGCACCGCTGCACCGACTTCGGCATGCAGGACAACAAGATTCCCGGCGACGGCGTGGTCACCGGCTACGGCATGATCAACGGCCGCCTGGTGTTTGTCTTCAGCCAGGATTTCACGGTGTTCGGCGGCGCCCTGAGCGAAGCCCATGCCGAGAAAATTTGCAAGGTGATGGACCAGGCCATGAAAGTGGGGGCTCCCGTCATTGGCCTCAATGATTCCGGCGGCGCGCGCATCCAGGAAGGTGTGGCCTCGCTGGGTGGCTATGCCGACGTGTTCCAGCGCAACGTGATGGCCAGCGGCGTGATCCCGCAGATCAGCATGATCATGGGGCCCAGCGCCGGCGGCGCGGTGTATTCACCCGCCATGACCGACTTCATCTTCATGGTCAAGGACAGCTCCTATATGTTTGTCACCGGCCCCGAAGTCGTCAAGACCGTGACGCATGAGGAGGTCACGGCCGAAGAGCTGGGCGGCGCCACCACCCATACCACGCGCAGCGGCGTGGCCGACCTGGCGTTTGAGAACGACGTCGAGGCGCTGCTGATGCTGCGGCGCCTGTACAACTACCTGCCGCTGAACAACCGCGAAAAAGCGCCCGTGCGCCCCAGCGCCGACCCGGCCGGCCGCATGGACCTGAGCCTGGACACGCTGGTGCCCGAGAATCCGAACAAGCCCTATGACATGAAGGAGCTCATCGTCAAGACGGTGGACGACGGCGACTTCTTCGAGATCCAGCCCGAATACGCGAAGAACATCATCATCGGTTTTGCACGCATGGAGGGGCAGTCGGTGGGCATCGTCGCCAACCAGCCGCTGGTGCTGGCCGGCTGCCTGGACATCAAGAGCTCCATCAAGGCGGCACGCTTTGTGCGTTTTTGCGATGCCTTCAACATCCCGGTCATCACCTTTGTCGACGTGCCCGGGTTCATGCCCGGCACCAGCCAGGAATACGGCGGCATCATCAAGCACGGCGCCAAGCTGCTGTACGCGTACGCCGAATGCACCGTGCCCAAGATCACCGTGATCACGCGCAAGGCCTATGGGGGCGCCTACGACGTGATGGCCTCCAAGCATTTGCGCGGCGACGTCAACTTCGCCTGGCCCAACGCCGAGATCGCCGTGATGGGCGCCAAGGGCGCGGTGGAAATCATCTTCCGCGAAGACAAGGGCGACCCGGCCAAGCTGGCCGCCCGGGAGGCCGAATACAAGGCCCGCTTCGCCAACCCCTTTGTGGCCGGCGCGCGCGGTTTTATCGATGACGTGATCCTGCCGCACGAAACGCGCAAGCGCATTTGCCGCTCGCTGGTGATGCTGCGCGACAAGAAGATTGAGAACCCGTGGCGCAAGCACGGGAATATTCCGCTGTGAGCGGCAGGAGCTTGACGACCATGTTTACAAAAATACTGATTGCCAACCGCGGTGAAATCGCCTGCCGCGTCATTCTCACCGCCCGCAAGATGGGCATCCAGACCGTCGCCGTGTACTCCGACGCCGACAAGGACGCGCGCCATGTTGAATTGGCCGACGAGGCCGTCAACATCGGCCCGGCCCCCAGTCGCGACAGCTATCTGCAGGCCGACAAGATCATCGCAGCCTGCAAGCAGACGGGCGCGCAGGCGGTTCACCCCGGCTACGGCTTCCTCAGCGAGAACGCGGGTTTTGCCAAGCGGGTGGAGGAAGAGGGCATCATCTTTATCGGCCCCAAGCATTATTCGATTGCCGCCATGGGCGACAAGATCGAGTCCAAGAAGCTGGCCGGCGCGGCAGGCGTCAACTGCATTCCCGGCGTGAACGATGCGATTGAAAGTGCCGAGAAGGCGGTGGAGATCGCCAAGGGCATCGGCTATCCGGTGATGATCAAGGCCAGCGCGGGCGGTGGCGGCAAGGGCTTGCGCGTGGCCTTTAACGATAAAGAGGCGTTCGAGGGCTTCACCTCCTGCCGCAACGAGGCGCGCAACAGTTTTGGCGACGACCGCGTCTTCATCGAGAAGTTTGTCGAGGAGCCGCGCCACATTGAAATCCAGCTGCTGGGCGACAGCCACGGCAATGTGGTTTACCTCAACGAGCGCGAATGCTCGATACAGCGGCGCCACCAGAAGGTGATCGAAGAAGCGCCTTCGCCCTTTATCAGCGATGCGACGCGCAAGGCCATGGGCGAACAGGCGGTGGCGCTGGCCAAAGCCGTGAAGTACCAGAGCGCCGGCACGGTGGAATTTGTGGTCGGCAAGGACCAGAGCTTTTACTTCCTTGAAATGAACACCAGGCTCCAGGTGGAGCACCCGGTGACCGAATGCATCACCGGGCTGGACCTGGTGGAGCTGATGATCCGCGTGGCGGCCGGCGAGAAGCTTCCGATCACGCAGAAGGATGTGCAGCGCAATGGCTGGGCCATTGAGTGCCGCATCAATGCCGAAGATCCTTTCCGTAACTTCCTGCCGTCCACCGGCCGGCTGGTGCGCTTCCAGCCGCCCAGGGAGACCATGTTCGCGGCCGACACATCGCAGCTGCAAGGAGTGCGTGTCGACACCGGTGTGCAGGACGGCGGCGAGATTCCGATGTTTTACGACTCGATGATCGCCAAGCTCATCGTACACGGCAAGGACCGCAAGGACGCGATTGCCAAGATGCGCGAGGCACTCAATGCCTTTGTGATCCGCGGCATCTCCAGCAACATTCCTTTCCAGGCCGCCTTGCTGGCACACCCGAAATTTGTCGCGGGTAATTTCAACACCGGTTTTATCGCCGAGAACTACTCCAAGGGCTTTCATGCCGAGGACGTTCCGCATGAGGACCCGCCCTTCCTGTTCGCGCTGGCCGCTTACGTGAATCGCCGCATGCTGGGCCGCGCGGCGGGTATCAGCGGCCAGTTGCCGGGCCATGGGGTGACGGTGGGTGAAGAGTTTGCCGTTGTCGGCCTGGGCGCGGCGGGGCGGAACACCTCCCATCCGGTGACTGTGCGCAACTACCAGGCGCAGACCGGTTCCGGTACCGTGGAAGTCGGCGCGAAGAGTTATGAAATCTGCAGCAACTGGCACTTGGGTGGCGCGCGAATTCGCGGCACTGTCAACGGCCAGCCTTTCGCCGCGCAGGTTGAGCGTGGTGTCGGCCGCAATCCGCTGGCCATCCGCATTGCGCACAACGGCACGCGGCTGGACGCGCTGGTGCTGACGCCGCGCGCGGCTGAGCTGCATGCGCTGATGCCTTACAAGGCGCCGCCAGACATGAGCCGCTATGTGCTCTCACCCATGCCCGGCCTGCTGGTGGACGTGGCCGTGCAGGTGGGCCAGAAGGTGCAGGCCGGCGAACGCGTGGCCGTGATTGAAGCCATGAAGATGGAAAACGTGCTGTTCGCCGTGGCCGACGGCGTGGTCGGCAAGGTGCTGGCCGCCAAGGGCGAATCGCTGAGTGTGGACCAGCCGATTGTTGAATTTATCTAAAGAGCAGTCACAGGAGTACGACATGACCCGCCAGGAATTTGAAGCTGGCTTGCAGCGGGACGGTTTTGCCGCTGCAGTGGTGGTGGAGCGTCTGGCGGGGTATAGCCTCGGGGAGCACCAGCATCCCTTCGATGCGCGGGCCTTCATCCTCGCCGGTGAGATCACGCTGACGGTGGGTGATGTCGCCACCACTTACAAAGCCGGTAACGTTTTCCGCCTGCCGGCGGGTACCGTGCATCTTGAAAGCGCCGGACCCGCCGGCGTGGTTTACCTGTCCGGCCGCAGGGAGGCGGCTTCCTCATGACACGTCCTTTCAAAGTGCTGGGTATCCAGCAGATCGCCATAGGCGCCCCCAGCAAGGAGAGGCTGCGCACGCTGTGGGTGGACATGCTGGGCCTGGAGGTCATCGGCAACTTCGTCAGCGAGCGCGAGAACGTGGACGAAGACATCTGTGCCATCGGCAGCGGCCCGTTCAAGGTCGAAGTTGACCTGATGCAGCCGCTGGATGCGGACAAAAAACCCGCCGTGCACACCACGCCGCTCAATCACGTGGGCTTGTGGATAGACGACCTGCCCAAGGCCGTGGAGTGGCTGACCGCCAAGGGAGTGCGCTTCGCGCCGGGCGGCATCCGCAAGGGGGCGGCGGGTTACGACATCTGCTTTTTGCACCCAAAGGCCAGCGATGAATTTCCCATCGCGGGTGAGGGCGTGCTGATCGAGATGGTGCAGGCGCCGCCTGAGGTCATCAAGGCGTTTTCGGCGCTGGGCTAAGAACCTGTTCGCGGTCTAGAGGTTTATTCTTTTGCGCGCTGTGCCCGCGCCCGGGCCAGCGCAGCTTCGATTACGGCGCGTTTGCGGTCCGCTACGGCGGGATCGGTTTCAGGGCGTGCGGCGTGGGCTGCCGGCGACATGGGGGTTGCACTGCCTGGCTTGCCAGGGTTCTGGTCGCCGGGCGGGATGGTTTTCCTGTTTCGGGCCAGGTGATGCTGGTAGCGCACCTTGGCCATACCGGCCTCCTGCGGCGACCAGGCGTCCCAGCCGGTGCGCGTGCCGCTGACGTTTTCCAGGCTGATGCAGTCGACCGGGCACACCGGGATGCACAACTCGCAGCCGGTGCACCAGGGTTCGATCACGGTGTGCATCATCTTGTTGCTGCCCATGATGGCGTCAGTCGGACACGCTTTGAGGCACAAGGTGCAGCCTATGCACCAGTTCTCGTCGATGACGGCCAGGGCACGCGGGCCTTCCGTGCCGTTGGCGGGGTTCAGGGGCAGGGCGGGCAGGCCGGTGATGGCCGCCAGGCGCTTCACGCCTTCGGCGCCACCAGGCGGGCATTGGTTGATGGCGGCCTCGCCTGAGGCCATGGCTTGTGCGTAGGCTGCGCAGTCGGGGTAGCCGCAGCGGGTGCACTGGGTCTGGGGCAGGGCGGCGTTGAGTCGTTCTGCCAGGCGGGGATCGTTGGGAACTGCTGTCACCCGCTTATTGTCCTACGTCACGCCCTGCCGGCCTGGCTGCCCGCAGCGCCCTGGCCTCAAGCTTGTTTGCTGCGCGCCGCCTTTTTTTCCGCCGGCTTCGCGGCGGATTTTTTAGCCGCTGCCGCGCGCTTGGCCGGAGCCGAAAGCTGGTTGTTCTCGAGGATAAATGCCTTGACCTGCGGGTAGACAACGTCGCGCCAGCGGCGGCCGCTGAAGATGCCGTAGTGGCCCGCGCCCTTGACTTCCAGGTGCTTTTGCATTGCCTTGGGGATGTTATGGCAAAGGCCGTGGGCCGCCTCGGTCTGGCCGGAGCCGGAAATGTCGTCCAGTTCGCCTTCGATGGTGAAGTGGGCCGTGGTCTTGATGTCCTCGGGGCGTACGCGCTCGAGTTCGCCGTCCACGCTCATGACGTCCCAGGTGCCGTTGACCAGCTTGAATTCCTGGAATACCGTCTTGATGGTGTCGAGGTAGTAATCGGCGTCCATGTCGAGCACGGCGTTGTATTCGTCGTAGAACTTGCGGTGCGCTTCGGCGCTGGCGTCGTCGCCCTTGAGCAGGTCCTTGAAGTAGTCGTAGTGGCTGCTGGCATGGCGGTCGGGGTTCATGGCGACGAAGCCGGCGTGCTGCAGAAAGCCGGGGTAGACGCGCCGCCCGGCGCCCGGGAAGTTGCTGGGCACGCGGTAGATCACATTGTTCTCAAACCACTCGTAGCTCTTGTTCATGGCCAGGTTGTTCACGGCCGTGGGCGACTTGCGCGCATCGATCGGCCCGCCCATCATGGTCATGCTCAGGGGGGTGGTTTCGCCGCGCGAAGCCATCAGCGAAATGGCCGCGAGCACCGGCACGGTGGGCTGGCACACGCTGATCACGTGGCAGTTGCCGTAAATGCCCTGGATGTGGCGGATGAATTCCTGCACGTAGTTGACGTAGTCGTCCAGGTGGAAGGCGCCGTCGGACAGCGGCACGGTGCGCGCGTTCTTCCAGTCGGTGATGTAGACCTTGTGGTCCTTGAGCATGGTGCGCACGGTGTCCCGCAGCAAGGTGGCGTAGTGCCCCGACAGCGGCGCCACGATCAGCACCGCGGGCTCGCCCTTGAGGCTGGTCAGCGTGGCCGGGTCGTCGGTAAAACGCTTGAAGCGGCGCAGCTCGCAAAAAGGCTTGTCGATCTCTACGCGTTCGTGGATGCTGACGTCCGTGCCGTTGACATCGACGGTACGGATGTCAAAAGCCGGCTTTTCGTAATCCTTGCCCAAGCGGTAAATCAGGCTGTAGCCAGCCGCGACGCGCTGGGCAAAAGGGTTTTGCCCGAGCGGGGACAATGGGTTGCTATAAAGCTTGGCGGCGGCCTGCGCGAAGTCGACAAAGGGCTCCATCAGGGTGCGCTGGGTTTCATAGACTTGGTACAGCATCGGGGGTAAACCTTTAGTTTGTCGTTATGACAGGTAAATCGTAGTATGTTGCAGTGCAATATAACAGGGGCCGGCCGTGCTGTTTTGAGGAAAACCACCAATTCCGGGCTCTTTTCACGGGTTTGGTGCCAAGGCCCCAAGGCGTGGTTGCCGGGCCTTGTTTGCCGATAAACCGCCGCCACCTGCGAAATTGAAGGAACACTTACTATTTTGCCTCTCCGATGGCGCTTTGCCTCCCGGATACTGCGCTCCGCGAACAGGAAACAACAACATGCTCCCCCCTATTGACGCTGCTGCCTTGGACCGCCTCGCTTCCCTCAGGAAATCCGACAGGATGCCGGTGATTTTTGTGGGCCACGGCAGTCCCATGAACGCTATTGGCGACAACGAATACCGGCGCAGCTGGCAGGCGTTGGGTGCTGAATTCGGCGCAAAATACCCAAAACCTCAACTAATTTTGTGTATCTCCGCTCATTGGCTGACAGAAGGTTGGTGGCTGACCGCCATGGACAAGCCCAAGACCATCCACGACTTCGGAGGTTTTCCGCAGGAATTGTTCGACCAGCAATACCCGGCGCCGGGCGATCCGGCCGCCGCGCAGGCCGTCAGCCAGCTGGTGCGCCAGCGGGCCTCGGCGCCGCTGGGCCTGGACGAAAGCGAATGGGGGCTGGACCATGGCGCGTGGTCGGTGCTCAAGCCCATGTTCCCGGCTGCGGATATCCCGGTGATCCAGCTCAGCATGGATTACGGCCGCGCGCCCGAGGACCATTACGCACTGGCCAGGCAGCTCAAAGCCTTGCGAGAGCGCGGGGTGCTGATTGTGGCCAGCGGGAATATCGTGCACAACCTGCGCCAGATGCAGCGCGGGGCAGCGGGCAACCAGGCCTACGACTGGGCACTGGAATTCGACCAGATCACGGGCGGCTATCTGCAGCAGGGTAATCTTGATGCGCTGCAGAATTTCCAGAAGCTGGGTCAGGTCGCCAGGATGGCGCACCCCAGCCATGAGCACTATCTGCCCCTGCTGTATGCGGCTGGCGCCGCTGACGGCGGCAAGGAGCCCATGCGCTTTTTCAACACCAGCTTCCAGGCTGGTTCGATTTCGATGCGTTCGGCGGTCTGGGGTTAGCCGGGCGTCGTTTTAATCGCTCAGGCAAGGATTTGCAGCCAGGGCCAGCGTTCCTGGTAGGCCCTGGCCTTTTGCTCAAAAAGCGGCAGGTGATGGCATAGCGGGTTGGGGCTGAGCCGGCCTTGGTACAGGTCGCCCAGGCCGTTGGGCGCGTAGAGTTCCAGGCCTGAGCTGCCTGCCCGCAGGCCGACGCAAGTGCTGGTGACCAGGAAACGGTCTATGCCGTCACGGGAGCTGCGCAGGGCCGGGTAGGGGAAGCCGAAGTAGTCCTCATACCAGGTGTGGACACGGGCCTGGTTTTTTGCTTCCACTGTGATCTGCTGGGTGGCGAAAGCGGACTGGACCTTCGCGTTGACGCGGGCTTCGGCCTCCTCCGAAAGATCGAGAGGGTCGAAGTAGAACAGGTCATAGTCCTTGATATGGGCTTCAGGCGGATGGCCCGAGCGCAAATTCCAGACCGTCTGGAAGAGGCAGCCCGCGACCAGCCAGGCATCCGGCAGGCCCAAAGCGGGCAACTGCTGCAGGATGCGCTGGTTGTGGCGGTTTTGCAGAACGTCCCGGATGAAGCCATCCGGGGTGGCGGTAGCCGAAAGCGCCGGGGAAATCAGAGAACCTTGGCGATCGAGGCGCAGACGTAGTCGATGTTCTTGCTGTTGAGCGCGGCCACGCACATGCGGCCGGTGTCGGTGCCGTAGACGCCGAATTCATTGCGCAGGCGCACCATCTGGTCCTTGCTCAGGCCCGAGTAGCTGAACATGCCGATCTGGGCGGTGATGAAGCTCATGTCCTGCTTGACGCCGGCGGCCTTCAGGCCGTCCACGAGCTTTTGGCGCATGGCCTTGATGCGCACACGCATTTCGGCCAGTTCCTGCTCCCATTGGGCGCGCAGTGCCGGCGTATTCAGGACCGTGGCGACCACCATGCCGCCGTGGATCTGCGGATTGCTGTAGTTGGTGCGGATGACCAGCTTGAGTTGCGACAGCACACGGTCGGCTTCTTCCTTGGACTGGCAGAGCACCGACAGGGCGCCCACGCGCTCGCCATAGAGGCTGAAGCTCTTGGAGAACGAGGTCGACACGAAGAAGCTCAGGCCGGCCGCCACGAATTTGCCGATGACGGCGCCGTCTTCGGCGATGCCGTGGCCGAAGCCCTGGTAGGCCATGTCGAGGAAGGGTGTGAGCTTGCGGGCTTTGACGGCGGCGATCACCTGGTCCCACTGGGCGGCGGTGATGTCATAACCGGTCGGGTTGTGGCAGCAGGCGTGCAGCACGACGATGGTGCCTTCGGCTGCCGCATTGAGGGCCGCGAGCATGCCGTCGAAGTTCACGCCGCGCTTGGCGGCGTCATAGTAAGGATAGCTTTCAACGACGAAGCCGGCTTGGCTGAACAGCGCGCGGTGGTTTTCCCAGCTCGGGTCGGAAATCAGCACCTTGGCGTTGGGGCTGAGCTTTTTGAGGAAGTCGGCGCCAATCTTCAGGCCGCCCGTGCCGCCAATGCCTTGCGCAGTGGCCACGCGGCCGCTCTTGACGGGTTCGCTGTCGACGCCGAATACCAGGCCTTTGACGGCGGCGTCGTAGGCGGCAATGCCGTCGATCGGCAGGTAGCCGCGTGCCTTGGGATCGGCCATCATTTGTTTTTCAGCCGCCTGAACGCACTGGAGCAGGGGGAGCTTGCCGTTGTCGTCGTAGTAAACGCCTACGCCCAGGTTGACCTTGGAGGGGTTGGTGTCGGCATTGAACTGCTCGTTCAGGCCCAGGATGGGGTCACGCGGGGCCATTTCGACAGCGGTAAACAAAGACATGAAATATCCTCAGAAAAAGTGAAAAAAGGCGAAAGCGACGGGAATGGGATTCAGCTCACGATTTAGGTCACAAGCTGACCGGAAAAAAGGCTACAAGAGGTATCAAAACGGCAGCCGGGAGGCGACAGGGGATTGCAATTCCCATTTTCGGCCGAATGTCGTATTCTGTTTGGTTGCCCCGAATTTTAACGGGGCTTGATCGAGGTTTTATGCCAGAAGCTATTGAAGTCATAACCGAGGTGGCGGATCCGGCCCCCAGCCAGGGCCAGTTCATCCGTTTCCCGGATTCGCCGTTCGAGTTGTTCCAGCCCTATTCGCCGGCGGGCGACCAGCCGACTGCGATTGAACAGCTGGTAGAGGGCGTCAGGGACGGCGAGGTGTTCCAGACGCTGCTGGGTGTGACCGGCTCCGGGAAGACTTTCACCATGGCCAACGTGATTGCCCGCCTGGGCCGCCCGGCCATCGTGTTCGCGCCCAACAAGACGCTGGCGGCGCAGCTTTACAGCGAGTTCCGCGATTTTTTCCCGAAGAACGCCGTCGAATATTTCGTCAGCTACTACGACTATTACCAGCCCGAGGCCTATGTGCCGCAGCGCGACCTTTTCATTGAAAAGGATTCGGCCATCAATGAGCACATCGAGCAGATGCGGCTGTCGGCCACCAAGAGCGTGCTGGAGCGGCGCGACACCATCATCGTCGGCACGGTCAGCGCGATTTACGGTATAGGTGCGCCCGAGGACTACACCCAGATGCGCTTTATCGCCCGCATCGGCGACAAGATGGGCCAGCGCGACGTGATCGCGCGACTGATCCGCATGCAATACACGCGCAATGAGCAGGATTTCGCGCGCGGCACCTTTCGCGTGCGTGGCGATGTGATCGACGTCTTCCCGGCCGAGCATTCCGAGCTGGCCATTCGCATAGAACTGTTTGACGACGAGATCGAGTCGCTGCAGCTGTTTGATCCGCTGACGGGACGCATCCGCCAGAAAATTCCGCGCTTCGTGGTCTATCCCAAGAGCCACTACGTGACGCCGCGCGACAAGGTCATGACGGCGGTGGAAACCATCAAGCTGGAGCTGTCCGAGCGGGTGGCCCAGTTCGTCGCCGACGGCAAACTGGTGGAGGCCCAGCGCATCGAGCAGCGCACCCGGTTCGACCTGGAGATGCTCAGCGAAATCGGCCACTGCAAGGGCATCGAAAACTACACCCGCCACCTGAGCGGCTCGCCGCCGGGCGCGCCGCCCTCGACGCTGTGCGACTACCTGCCCAAGGACGCGCTGATGTTCCTGGACGAAAGCCACGTCATGATCGGACAGCTGAACGCCATGTACAACGGCGACAGGGCGCGTAAGCAGACACTGGTGGAATACGGTTTTCGCCTGCCCAGCGCGCTGGACAACCGGCCGCTCAAGTTCGAGGAATTCGAATCCAAGATGCGGCAGGCCATCTTTGTATCCGCCACGCCGGCCGCTTACGAGCAGGAGCATGCCGGCCAGGTCGTCGAGCAGGTCGTCAGGCCCACCGGGCTGGTGGACCCGCAGGTCGAAGTGCGGCCGGCGACTCACCAAGTCGACGACGTGCTGCAGGAAATCCGCATCCGGATCGAGAAAAACGAACGGGTGCTGATCACCACGCTGACCAAGCGCATGGCCGAGCAACTGACCGATTACCTGAGCGACAACGGCGTCAAGGTGCGCTACCTGCACAGCGACGTGGACACGGTGGAACGCGTGGAAATCCTGCGCGACCTGCGGCTGGGCGCTTTTGACGTGCTGGTGGGTATCAACCTGTTGCGCGAGGGCCTGGACATCCCCGAGGTCTCACTGGTGGCCATCCTGGACGCCGACAAAGAGGGTTTTTTGCGTGCCGAGCGCAGCCTGATCCAGACCATAGGACGGGCCGCCCGCAATCTCAATGGCCGCGCCATCCTGTATGCCGACCGGATCACCGACTCCATGAAAAAAGCCATGGACGAAACCGAGCGGCGGCGCAACAAGCAGATCGCGTTCAACCTCGAGCACGGCATCACGCCGCGCACCGTGGTCAAGCGCATCCGCGACCTGATCGACGGCGTCTACAGCGAGAAATCCGGCAAGGAAGCCGAAAAGCTCGAGATGCAAAAGGCGCAGGTCGAGGACATGAGCGAAAAAGACATCGCCCGCGAAATCAAGCGCCTGGAAAAACAGATGATCGAACACGCCAAAAATCTGGAATTCGAAAAAGCCGCCCGGGTGCGCGACCAGCTGCACGTCCTCAAGGAACAAGCTTTTGGCGCGCCCGGTGCCGACAACGTGGTGCCTCTGCCCGCTGCTGGCCAGGCCCGGGCCTGAGTTAAAAAACCTTCCAGTAGTGCTTGATGCACTGTATTGGTGCAATAAGCGGTTGGGGTAAGGGTTAGCCCTTGTATTTTTCGCACTCCCAGCGGGAAAACCCTCCCTGTGTTAAACTTGACGAAAACAGTCAAGAACAACACCAGAACAACAAGAAAGCCCCCGCGATACCGGTTGACTGACCTGGGCGGCTGGAGGAAGAGTTCCCTGTAAGCCACAAGCTTTCAGGGTGAAAACGACAGTCAAGCCATTTAAAGGAGCTTGTTATGCGCCTCACAACCAAAGGCCGCTTTGCGGTCACCGCGATGATTGACCTGGGACTGCGCCAAAACAACGGCCCGGTCACCCTGGCCGCGATCAGCCAGCGCCAGCAGATTTCCCTGTCCTACCTTGAGCAACTGTTCGGCAAGCTGCGCCGTCACGAACTGGTGGAGTCGACCCGTGGCCCCGGCGGCGGTTATACCCTTGGCCGTAAGGCGTCCGAGATCACCGTGGCCGACATCATTGTTTCGGTGGACGAGCCCATCGACGCGACCCAGTGCGGCGGCAAGGAAAACTGCCTGGGCGAGGGCGGGCGCTGCATGACGCACGAGCTGTGGGCATCGCTGAACAGCCGCATGGTGGAGTTCCTGGATTCCGTGACCCTGCAAAAACTGGTGGAAGACCAGCTTGCCAAGGGTGTGGTGATCGAAAACACGCCGCAGGTCAAAAAGGCCATTTTCACGGCGCCGGCCGTCAAGCCGGTTCGCGTGAATGCGCCGAACTCTGTCTTTGCACTGGGCAATGCATTTTCCAAATCCTGATTGAGCCGGGCCGGGTATCCGCCCGGCTTTATCCTCTTGTGAACCGACGCATTGACCCTTGACCGCGCTGCCAGCCAGCCTGTGAATAAAAAGAGCTAGCCCACATGGACACCCCACACTTCCCCATTTACATGGATTACAGCGCCACGAACCCCTGCGACCCGAGGGTGGTGGACGCCATGATTCCCTGGTTGCGCGAACACTTCGGCAACCCCGCTTCGCGCAGCCATGCCTGGGGCTGGGAGGCTGAAGCCGCCGTCGAAAAAGCACGGGGGCAGATCGCCGACCTGATTGGCGCCGATCCGCGCGAGATCGTCTGGACCAGCGGCGCGACCGAATCCAACAACCTGGCCCTTAAGGGCGCGGCGCATTTCTACAAAAGCAAGGGCAAGCACATCATCACGGTCAAGACCGAGCACAAAGCCGTGCTGGACACCTGCCGTGAACTCGAGCGCCAGGGCTTTGAAGTGACTTACATGGACGTGCAGGCCGACGGCTTGCTGGACCTCGAAGCACTCAAGGCCGCCATGCGCCCCGATACCATCCTGGTCAGCGTTATGTTCGTGAACAACGAAATCGGTGTGATCCAGGACATCCCGGCCATTGGTGCCCTGTGCCGTGAAAAAGGCATCATCTTCCATGTGGACGCCGCCCAGGCGACCGGCCGCATCGACATCGACTTGGCCACCTTGCCTGTCGACCTGATGAGCCTGACTTCGCACAAGACCTATGGCCCCAAGGGCATAGGCGCCCTGTACGTGCGCCGCAAGCCACGCGTGCGGCTGGAAGCGCAAATGCACGGTGGCGGCCATGAGCGCGGCATGCGCTCGGGCACGCTGCCCACCCACCAGTGCGTGGGCATGGGCGAGGCCTACCGCATCGCCAAGGCCGAAATGCACGAAGAAAACAAGCGCATCCGCGCCCTGCACGAGCGCATGCTCAACGGACTCAAAGATGTGGAAGAGGTCTTCCTCAACGGCCACGCTGAGAAGCGCGTGCCGCACAACCTGAACATGAGCTTTAACTTCGTCGAGGGCGAATCGCTGATCATGGGCATCAAGGGCCTGGCGGTTTCCAGCGGCTCGGCCTGCACCTCGGCCAGCCTGGAGCCGAGCTATGTGCTGCGTGCCCTGGGCCGTAGCGACGAACTGGCGCACAGCAGCCTTCGCATGACGATCGGCCGCTGGAGCACCGAAGAAGAAATCGATTACGCGGTCGCCACCATCAAGGAAAACGTGGCGAAACTGCGCGAACTGTCCCCTCTGTGGGAAATGTTCAAGGATGGCGTTGATTTGTCCACCATCCAGTGGGCTGCGCACTGACCAGCCCCCAACAGTTTAAAGAGGTAAACAAAATGGCATACAGCGAAAAAGTGGTGGACCACTATGAAAACCCCCGCAATGTCGGCTCTTTTGAAAAGGGCGACGAATCGGTTGGCACCGGCATGGTGGGTGCGCCTGCCTGCGGCGACGTGATGAAGCTTCAGATCAAGGTGAACCCTGAGACGGGCGTGATCGAAGATGCACGCTTCAAGACCTATGGTTGTGGTTCCGCGATTGCTTCGAGCTCGCTCGTGACCGAGTGGGTCAAGGGCAAGACGCTGGACGAAGCGGCCAGCATCAAGAACAGCGCGATCGCCGAAGAGCTGGCCCTGCCGCCTGTGAAGATTCACTGCTCCATCCTGGCGGAAGATGCCATCAAGGCCGCCGTGAACGACTACAAGCAAAAGCACGCCTGACCCGACCAGCCGCATACCCGCCTATTCGTCACCTGTTTCAATTTCGAGTGATTTAAATGTCCGTTACCCTCACTGACGCAGCCGCCCGGCACGTGACCCGCTACATGACCAAGCGCGGCAAGGGTGTGGGTGTGCGCCTGGGTGTGAAGACCACCGGCTGCTCCGGCCTGGCTTACAAGCTGGAATATGCCGACGAGATCGCGCCGGAAGACATCGTGTTTGAAGACAACGGCGTCAAGGTGCTGGTCGACCCGAAAAGCATGGCCTACATCGACGGCACGAAGCTGGACTTTGTCCGCGAAGGCCTGAACGAAGGCTTTAAGTTCATCAACCCCAACGAGCGCGACCGTTGCGGCTGCGGCGAAAGTTTCCGGGTTTGACGGGCAAGCTGTCTTACGCGTGCTGCACCCTTACCCAAGCCGCCTCCACTGATTGTGCTGGCGGCTTTTTCTCGGCATGAATCTTCAATCCAACGACTTCGAACTTTTCGGCGTACCGCAGCGGTTCGCGCAGGATCGTGCAGTGCTTGATGCCCGCTGGAAGGACCTGCAGCGCGAGGCGCATCCCGACAAGTTTGCGGCCCAGGGCGCGGCGGCGCAGCGCCTGGCCATGCAGTGGTCGGTGCGCATCAATGAGGCCTACCAGCGGCTGAAGGATCCGCTGAAGCGGGCGAGCTACCTGTGTGAGCTCAATGGCGCGCCGATCAACGCTGAGAACAACACGGCCATGCCGCACGACTTCCTGGTGCGGCAAATGCAGTGGCGAGAAGCGCTGGATGAAGCCGAGACCGCCGAGGATTTCGAGGAAATCGCTTCACAGGCGCTGCAAAGCGAGCGCGAAAAGCTGGTGGAAATAGAAAAGCTGCTGGATGTGGAGGGGGACTTTCCCGCGGCCGCCGGGCAGGTCAGAAGCCTTATGTTTATTGAGCGCTTTGCCAGCGAAGTTGATGCGCGCATCGACCAGCTGGGACAATAGGAACCTGTTCCAAAGCATTACAGAAAAAGTACGACAAGCACGCATGGCACTCCTGCAAATCTCTGAACCCGGCCAGACGCCCGATCCGCACCAGCGGCGCATCGCGATCGGCATTGACCTGGGCACCACGCACTCGCTGGTCGCCAGCGTGCGCAATGGCGTGTCTGAATGCCTGCCGGACGAGCAGGGGCGGGTGTTGCTGCCCAGCGTGGTCCGTTACCTTGACGGCGGCAAGCGCCAGATCGGCTATGACGCGCTGGCGGCGCAGGTGGACGACCCGCGCAATACCATTTCCTCCGTCAAGCGCCTGATGGGGCGCGGCATCGATGACATCGGCAGCCGTGCCCAGCTACCCTACGAGCTGAACGACAAGCCGGGCATGGTCACGCTGCAGACCATCTCGGGCGAGAAAAGCCCGGTCGAGATCAGCGCCGAGATCCTGGCCACGCTGCGCTATCGGGCTGAAGACACTTTCAACGAAGATATCTACGGCGCCGTGATCACCGTGCCGGCCTATTTTGATGATGCCCAGCGCCAGGCCACCAAGGACGCGGCGCAACTGGCCGGCCTGAATGTGCTGCGCCTGATCAATGAACCCACGGCGGCCGCCATCGCCTACGGCCTGGACAACGCCAGCGAGGGCGTTTACGCCGTCTATGACCTGGGCGGCGGCACCTTCGATATTTCCATCCTGCGCCTGACGCAGGGTGTCTTCGAGGTGGTGGCCACGGGCGGCGACTCGGCGCTCGGTGGCGACGATTACGACCGCGCGCTGGTTGACTGGGTGCTGGCCAAGGCCGGGCTGGCGGCCGATGTCCTCACGCCGGCGGACAAGGCCGCCTTGCAGCGCACCGCACGCAATTGCAAGGAAGCCCTGTCGGCGGCCGATGCCGTGCCTTTTTCGGTGCAACTGGCCAAGGCCCTCATCAACTTCGAGATGAAGGCCGAGGATTTTGAGACCGCGACAGCCCACCTGACCCAGCGCACGCTGGCTGCCGTTCGCAAGGCGCTGCGCGATGCCAGGCTGGCCAAGGAAGATATTCAAGGCGCGGTGCTGGTGGGGGGCTCCACGCGCATGCCGCAGGTGCGCAAGGCAGTGGCCAGCTTCTTCGGCCGCGAGCCGCTGGTCAACCTCAACCCCGACGAGGTGGTGGCGCTGGGCGCTGCCATTTCCGCCAACCAGCTTGCCGGCAACAACACGGGCGATGGCTTGCTGCTGCTGGACGTGATTCCGCTGTCGCTGGGCATAGAAACCATGGGCGGGCTGGTCGAGCGCATCGTGCCGCGCAACCAGACCATCCCCACCGCCATGGCGCAGGATTTCACCACCTACCAGGATGGCCAGACCGCCCTGGCCCTGCATGTGGTGCAGGGCGAACGCGACCTGGTAGCCGATTGCCGCAGCCTTGCCCGCTTCGAATTGCGCGGCATTCCGCCCATGGTGGCCGGTGCCGCGCGCATCCGGGTGACTTTCACGGTTGACGCCGACGGCCTGCTCAGCGTGAATGCGAAGGAGCAGCTCAGCGGTGTCGAGGCCCGCATTGACGTGAAGCCTTCCTACGGGCTGTCGGATGAAGACATTGCACGCATGCTGCAGGACAGCTTTTCCACAGCCCAGCAGGACATGAATGCGCGCGCCCTGGCCGAAGCCAAGGTCGATGCGGATCGCATGATCCTTGCCACGCAAAGCGCCCTGGCTGCGGACGCCGACCTCATCAGTCCCCATGAGAGAGCGGAAATAGACAAGCTGATCGCCGGCCTCGCCGATACGCGCGCCTATGGCGACGCGGCCGCGATAGAAGCCGCCACCCAGGCCCTGGCCAAGGGCACGGAAGCCTTTGCCGCCCAGCGGATGAACCGGGGTATCAAGCAAGCCCTGGCCGGAAAAAACATCGAGGCAGTCTGAACGGATCGACCACCATGCCCATCATCAAAGTACTGCCCCATCCCGAATATTGCCCGCAGGGCGCCGAAATCAGCGCGCCGGCCGGCACCTCGATCTGCGAAGCCCTGCTCGACAACAAGATCAACATCGAGCACGCCTGCGACCTCAGCTGCGCCTGCACGACCTGCCACGTTGTGGTGCGTGAAGGCTTCAACTCGCTCAATGAACTGGACGAGAGCGAGGAGGACCTGCTGGACCGTGCGTGGGGGCTTGAGCCCCAATCGCGCCTGAGCTGCCAGGCCGTGCTGGCGCAGGCCGACGTGACGGTGGAAATACCCAAATACTCCATCAACCACGCCAAAGAGAATCATTAGCCCCACGCTTGCCACTGCGTGTGCTGCGCTGCCTCCCGAGGGGGCGCATTTTTCCTTGGGGCGGCCCGGCGGAAAAATATTCACTGACCCAAGGTCGCTATCATCTGAGCCATGCGCCAAATTGTCCTGGACACTGAAACCACCGGTCTTTCCGCCGAAAACGGCGACCGCATCATTGAAATCGGCTGCGTGGAACTGGTGGCCCGCAAGCTCACCGGCAACAACCGCCACTTCTACCTGAACCCCGAGCGTGACAGCCATGAGGACGCGCTCAAGGTTCACGGCATCAGCAACGAGTTCCTGAAGGACAAGCCCAAATTCGCGGCCGTGGTCGACGAACTGCTGGAGTACCTGCGGGACGCCGAGATCATCATCCACAACGCGCCCTTCGACGTGGGCTTCCTCAACAAGGAACTCGAACTCCTGGGCCGCCCGCCCATCAAGCACTGCGTGGCCAAGGTTACCGACAGCCTGATGATGGCCAAGGAAATGTTCCCGGGCAAACGCAATTCGCTGGACGCCCTGTGCGACCGGCTGGAGGTCGACAATTCGGGCCGCACCTTGCACGGCGCCTTGCTGGACGCAGAACTGCTGGCTGATGTCTACATCAACCTGACCCGCGGGCAGAATGCGCTGGTCATGGACGTTGGTGACACGGTACAAGAGGGGAACAGCAGCATCCCACAGATAGACTTGAGCGTGTTTGAACTGCCTTTGCTGATGGCCAACGACCAGGAGGCTGCTGAGCATGAGAAATTGCTGACCGATATCGACAAGGCCAGCAAGGGGAAAACGGTCTGGCGGGCTTTGGCGGCCTGAGCGCCCGGAACGCAAATCCTGCCATTTCCAGCCCTTAATTCGAAAAACGACTTGAAACAGCATATAATCGTAGGCTGACCGATAGGGCGGTTAGCTCAGGGGTAGAGCACTGCATTCACACTGCAGGGGTCGCAAGTTCGAAACTTGCACCGCCCACCAGAATTTCATGCACAAAAAAGGCCAAGTCTCGCGACCTGGCCTTTTTTTCATTTCAGCGCCCTTGAGCGCCGTTTTCTTGCGGCTTAGAGCACTTCGCTCGCGAAGTCGGCCAGCCGTGAACGTTCGCCGCGTGCCAGCGTGATGTGCCCGCCATGCGGCCAGCCCTTGAAGCGGTCCACGGCAAAGGTCATGCCCGAAGAGCCTTCGGTCAGGTAGGGCGTGTCGATCTGCGCCAGGTTGCCCATGCAGATGATCTTGGTGCCCGGGCCGGCCCGGGTGATCAGCGTTTTCATCTGCTTGGGAGTCAGGTTTTGCGCCTCATCGATGATGACGTACTTGTTCAGGAAGGTGCGGCCGCGCATGAAGTTCATGCTCTTCACCTTGATGCGCGAGCGGATCAGCTCATTGGTGGCCGCGCGGCCCCATTCGCCGGAGCCGGTGTCGGTTTTGCCCAGCACTTCGAGGTTGTCGTCCAGCGCACCCATCCAGGGGCCCATTTTTTCCTCCTCGGTGCCGGGCAGGAAGCCGATGTCCTCGCCGACGCTGACCGTGGCCCGCGTCATGATGATTTCGGTGTAGCGGCGGTCGTCGAGCACCTGTGTCAGGCCGCTGGCCAGCGCCATCAGCGTCTTGCCCGTACCCGCGGTGCCTGCCAGCGTGACGAAGTCCACTTCAGGATCCATCAGCAGGTTCATGGCGAAGTTCTGCTCACGGTTGCGGGTGGTGACGCCCCAGACGGCGTTTTTGAGGTGGTTGTAGTCCTTCAAGGTCTTCAGGACGGCGGTTTTCGCCCGGATTTCCGTCACGCGGGCATAGAGGGGCGGCTCGCCCGGGGCCTCAAAGTACACGAACTGGTTGATCAGCAGGTTGCCCACGATGGGGCCGGTGATGCGGTAGAAGGTGTGGCTACCTTGCTGCCAGCTTTCGATGGTTTTGCTCTGGCGCGTCCAGAAATCCGCCGGCAGGGCCAGCGAGCCGGAATACAGCAGATCGCCGTCTTCCAGGGTTTTGTCGTTCTGGTAGTCGTCGGTGGCCAGGCCCAGGGCGCGTGCCTTGACGCGCATATTGATGTCCTTGGACACCAGGACCACCTCTCGCGGCGCATATTCCTTGCGCAGGGCCTCGACCACACCCAGGATCTGGTTGTCTGCCTTGCCCTGGGGCAGGCTCATGGGCAGTGTGTAATCCAGCGGTTTGGTCTGGAAGAACAGGCAACCGCCGGCTTCGGCGTGGCCGGTGGTGTCCAGTTTCAAACCCTTGCCGATATCGGCACCCTGGGCGCCTGCTAGCGCATCTAACGTGCGGCTGGTCTGGCGCGCATTGCGCGCCACCTCCGTCATGCCCTTTTTGTGGCCGTCGAGCTCTTCAAGCACGATCATCGGCAGGTAGATGTCGTGTTCCTCGAAGCGGAACAGGCACATCGGGTCGTGCATCAGCACGTTGGTATCGAGCACGAACAGCTTGGCGGGGCCTGTACGCTTGGGCTTCTTGGGCTTGTCCACCGGCTGGGGCAGGGCGATGCTCTCCTTTTTACGGCTGTTTGCCGTGGTCCTTTCGGGGTGGGAGGGCTCTTTGCCCTGGAATGCCATGGGATGGCTGCCTTCCCCTGCCGCGCGGCTGTCAAACAGGTCCATCACCGGGGGTTTCTGGGCGGATTCGGTTCGCTCCGTTTTCCGGGCGACTTTCGAAGGCGAACGGGCGGGCGCGTCAAGCGCATCGGGGGAGAGCAGGGCGGCACGTTTGGTCGGGGCGGGGGGCAGGGGCATAGTGCTTAAAACTCTCAAAAAAGGAAGGGTTCCAGAAGCAAAAAAGCCGCCTTGAAACCAGGGCGGCCTTTTCGTTTGGCGCAGTTGCGAAAGTCAACAGCATGAGTTCATTATGCACAACTCATGTGACAGGGCAATCCTTTGTTGCTAACTGGCCTCAGCAGGGCGTCAGGCGGCTTTTTTCAGGGCTTTGACGGCCTTGAGCACGTCGTCCACGTGGCCGGGGACCTTCAGGCCGCGCCATTCTTCCTTGAGCAGGCCGTCGGCGCCGATCAGGAAGGTGCTGCGCTCAATGCCTTTGACCTTCTTGCCGTACATGATCTTGTTTTTGACCACGCCGAACATGTGGCACATTTTTTCTTCGGTGTCCGCGATCAGCTCAAAGGGCAGCTCAAGCTTGGACTTGAATTCGTCATGGGATTTCATGTTGTCGCGGGAGACACCGAAAACGGTCGCGCCAGCCTTGACGAAGTCTTTATAACGGTCGCGGAACTGCATGGCTTCCGTGGTGCAGCCAGGCGTGTTGTCCTTGGGGTAGAAATACAGCACCACGACTTTGCCGAGGTGGGATTGGTTGGAAACCTTGATGCCGCCGGTGGCGATCGCTTCAAATTCGGGGAGTGGTTTATTGACGACGACTGCCATACTGAGTAGACCCTGACGAAAGTAGTTGTAATTAGCCGCGCCTTATGGCAGCCGGCCCGGGACTTTCATCCTGGGATGTGGTGCCAAGTGCAACCCTAGATTTTACCCTGAAAGAGAGGTCATTTCAGGCTTCTGTTCCTTCTGTTTCAATCAGCAAGGCAGCGATCACTTGCCGGCCCTCACCGGCGAGGATGTTGTAGGTGCGGCAGGCCGCGAGCGTGTCCATGGTCTCCACGCCGATGCGGCGTTCCATCAGGGTGCGCAGGAACGCGGGCGGCACAAAGCGCAGGCGGGCGCCGCTGCCGAAAATCACGAGCTCGGGCTGTGTGTCGGCCAGCAGGGCGAAATGCTCTGCGGTGAGTTGTTCAAAACGTGCGCAGTTCCAGTCGAACTTCTCGCCGCGCGAGCCGATCACGACGCTGTGCTCGATCTTTTCGGCGACCCCTTCACGCCCCAAACCGACCCACCCGGGGCCGTAACCGAGGATGGACTGGACGTCGAGGCGGTCTGGCTGGAGTTTCATGAGAGGGAGGTCTGGGCGTTGTGAATGCGTGGGGCGGCTGTGCGCGAGGGCCTTATCCACCGCTGTTTTGCCAGCGAAAAGCCTCTTTTATGTGGTCAAATTATAGATTCCGCCCGAATTTCACGCCGCCATGCGCCGCATCTCCCCGGTTGGCAGCATGGTGAGCGGCGCGGCCCCGTCCAAAGCCTTTTAACGTTTCATGAAACCGATCACCAAATCCGCCAAGCTTGCCAACGTGCTGTACGACATCCGCGGCCCGATCATGGACGCCGCCAAGCAGATGGAAGAAGAGGGCCAGAAGCTCATCAAGCTCAACATCGGCAACCTGGCGGTCTTCGGTTTTGACGCACCCGAGGAAGTCCAGCAGGACATGATCCGCAACCTGCCGGCTTCGGCGGGTTATTCGGACAGCAAAGGCATTTTCGCGGCACGCAAGGCCGTGATGCACGAGACCCAGAAGCAGGGCATCAAGGGGGTCACCCTGGACGACATCTACCTGGGCAACGGTGCGAGCGAGCTGATTTCCATGGCCACCAACGCCTTGCTCGATGACGGCGACGAGCTGCTGCTGCCGGCGCCTGACTACCCGCTGTGGACCGCCTCCACCAGTCTCTCCGGCGGCACGCCGGTGCATTACCGCTGCGACGAAAGCAATGGCTGGATGCCTAACCTGGACGACATCCGCGCCAGGATCACGCCCAGGACCAAGGCCATCGTGGTCATCAACCCCAACAACCCGACGGGCGCGCTGTATTCCGACGAATTGCTCAAAGGCATCATCGATATTGCCCGCGAGCACGGTCTGGTCATCCTCGCCGACGAGGTCTACGACAAGGTGCTGTACGACGGCGTCAAGCACACTGCCATCGCGAGCCTCTCGACCGATGTGCTCACGCTGACCTTCAACTCACTCTCCAAGAGCTACCGCTCCTGCGGCTACCGCGCCGGCTGGTTGGTAGTGTCCGGCCCCAAGAAGCAGGCGCAGGACTACATCGAAGGCCTGAACATGCTGGCCAACATGAAGCTGTGCTCCAACGTGCCGGGCCAGTGGGCCATACAGACCGCGCTGGGCGGCTACCAGAGCATCAACGACCTGACCTGCGAAGGCGGGCGCCTGCGCCGCCAGCGCGACATGGCCTACGAACTCATCACCGCCATCCCCGGCGTCACCTGTGTCAAACCCAGCGCCGCGCTCTACATGTTCCCGCGGCTTGATCCCAAGGTCTACCCGATCAAGGACGATCGCCAGTTCTTCCTGGAGCTCCTCAAGGAGACCAAGGTCATGCTGGTGCAGGGCACGGGCTTTAACTGGGCCGAGCCGGACCACTTCCGCATCGTCTTCCTGCCGCACGAGGAAGACCTGCGCGAAGCCATCGGGCGCATTGCGACCTTCCTCGAGAACTATCGCAATAACCGAACTTGACCCAGCATCCTGCCTTCTCCTCTCTCCTTCCGCACCTTTGGGCGTGCGTATCCAGATCAACGTAAAGCAAGACCCCAGCGACTATGAAACCGACGAATTTGAGCCCCATCCGCGTAGGCCTTCTGGGCATAGGCACCGTGGGCAGCGGCACCTACAAGGTGCTCCAGCGCAACCAGGAAGAAATCCGCCGCCGCGCCGGCCGCGGCATTGAGATCACCATGGTCTCCGCCCGCAACCTGGAACGCGCCCGCAAGGTTGCCGGCGGTGGTGTAGCCGTCGTTGCCGATCCGTTCGATATCGTCAACCATCCCGATATCGAAATCGTCGTGGAAGTCATTGGCGGCACCACGCTGGCGCGTGAATTGGTGCTCAAGGCAATTGCCAACGGAAAACACGTGGTCACCGCCAACAAGGCGTTGCTGGCCGAGTACGGCAACGAGATTTTTGCGGCCGCCCAGGCGCGCGGCGTGATGGTGGCATTCGAGGGGGCCGTGGCCGTCAGCATTCCCATCATCAAGGCCTTGCGCGAAGGCCTCTCGGCCAATCGCATCGAATGGGTCGCCGGCATCATCAACGGCACGACCAACTTCATTCTTTCCGAAATGCGCGACAAGGGGCTGGGCTTTGACGAAGTGCTGAAGGAAGCGCAGCGGCTGGGATACGCTGAAGCCGATCCTACCTTCGACATCGAGGGCATGGACGCGGCGCACAAGGCCACCATCCTGTCGGCGATTGCCTTCGGCATCCGCCTGCAATATGACCGCGCCTATGTCGAAGGCATCACCAAGCTGGCGGCCATCGACATCCACTACGCCTTCCAGCTGGGCTACCGCATCAAGCTGCTGGGCGTGGCCAAGCGCACGGCCAACGGCGTCGAGCTGCGCGTGCATCCCACACTGATCCCGGTCAAGCGACTACTGGCCAATGTCGAGGGTTCGATGAACGGCATCATGGTCAAAAGCGATGCCGCCGGCATCACCATGTACTACGGTGCCGGCGCCGGTTCCGAGCAGACGGCCTCCGCCGTCATTGCCGACCTGGTCGACGTCACGCGCCTGCATACGGCGGATCCGGCCCAGCGTGTCCCGCACCTGGCCTTCCAGCCGGATGCCGTCAGCGACACGCCGGTGCTGGACATGGGGGACGTCGTCACCAGCTATTACCTGCGCCTGAAGGTCGCCGACGAAGCCGGGGTGCTGGCCAAAGTCACCGGCATCCTCGCGTCGCTGGAGATCAGCATTGACGCCATGCTGCAGCGAGAGGCAGACGAAGTGGGCGGCGAAGGTTCCACACAGACCGACCTCATCATCCTGACGCACGATTGCGTGGAGGCCAGGATGAACGACGCCATCGCGCAAATGCAGGCACTGCCCACCGTGCTGGCGCCGATCACGCGCATCCGCAAGGAGGAACTGGCCTGATGCTGTACCTCTCCACCCGCGGTCATGCAGATCGCAAGCGCTTCTGCGAAATCCTGCTCGAAGGACTGGCGCCCGACGGCGGCCTGTACCTGCCCGAGCGCTATCCCCAGGTTGATGAGGTCACGCTCGCC